>VOFI01001841.1_pt1:792500-2715372 | contig 2715372 bp, 2200 predicted proteins | sample 5384131 | NCBI WGS metagenome assembly VOFI01 (sample SAMN12384728, study PRJNA508395) | human gut metagenome | isolation source: healthy gut H | host: Homo sapiens
CGCGGTGCGGCTTGCGGCCGGGGTATGCTAAAGCGCCTGCGGCCGATTGTGCCGGATTCCGGGTGTACGGCCGGAATACGGCGGCGGACCGTACCGGGCAGCTCTGTGCGGAGGCTATTTTCCGCTGAGGAGCGTGAGCGACAGCGAGGCGGCGGTGAGCAGCGCTCCGGCAGCCACGACGCCCGGCCAGCCGAAGTGCGCCCATGCGGCGCCCGAGAGGAATGTACCCAGCGTGCCGCCCGCGAAATAGGTGCTCATGAAGATCGTATTGATGCGGTTCGAGGCCGCAGGGCATAGCCCGAACAGCGGAGCCTGGTTGCTCAGCTGGATGCATTGCATTCCTATGTCGATCGCTACGATTCCGAAAACAAACGAGGCGTAGCTCTCCGCGCCGAACAGGAACAGCGCCCAGGCGATGAACTGCAGGAGTGCGCCGATGCAGTTGAAGCGGTGTATGCCTACGCGGGTGATGTATTTCCCGGCGACGGTGGCGGTCAGTGCCCCTGCGATGCCGCATAATCCGAGTATTCCGACGATGTCGCTGCCGGCATGGAACGGCGCCTGCGCCATCTTGAAAGCCAGCGAAGCCCAGAAACAGAGCAGTGCGCCGAACGCGAAGGCGGCGCGCACGGAGTACAGCCGGAGGAGCGGGTATTGCCTGAGAAGCGTGAAGAGCGAACGCATCAGCGCGCCGTAGCTGCCCGAGAAATTGGGACGGGTGTCGGGCAGGATGCGGAATGCGGCGATGGCCGAGAGCGTCATCAGCCCCGTGGCCATGACGTACATTTCACGCCACCCGAGCCATTCGCCCACGGCGCCGCTCACCACGCGCGAGGCGAGGATCCCCGTGAGAAGTCCCGAGAGGACGATGCCCACGTTGCGGTTTTTCTCCTCGGGGCGGGAGTATTGGGCCGCGAGCGGGATGAAGAACTGCGGGACGACCGAGCAGATGCCGATGACGAGCGAGAAACCGTGGATCGCCCGGATGTCCGAGGCCGCGGCGGTCGCCGCCAGCGACAGGATCAGCAGGGCGAAGACCGCAAGAAGGATGCGGCGGCGGCTCACGAGATCGGCGAGCGGAATGAGGAATAACAGTCCGAGGGCGTAACCCGCCTGGGAATAGAGGGCGATGTGGTTGGCCGCGAGCGTCGAGATGCCGAGGTCCTGCCGGATCATGTCGAGCAGCGGCTGGTTGTAGTAGAGATTGGCGACGGAGACGCCGGAGATGACGGCCAGCGTGTAAAGCAGCCGGCGCGGAAGCCCGGCGTCCTCTTTCAGCATCGTTTTCATCGTTTGCGGTTTTTTCTGAGCAAAGCTACGAAGAAAATCGGCAACTCCCGAACCGGTCCGGAGAAAACTCCGGCCGGACCGGTTGCTGCGGCCCGGAGTGTCGGTTGGAGCGGCACGAACCGCTGTGTAACTCTGCCGGATTGTAACGTGTTGCTGTCGAATCTGTTGCCGGCCTAATCCTCCCCGCTTCGGCGACCGGCTGCCGCCGGAGTGACGGATGGAAGTCCGGCCCGGTTTTTGCATCGTGACCGAAAATCGAAAGGAGAAAAAGATGGACAAAGTACTGCACCGTGCGGCGACGCGCGGCCATGCCGACCACGGTTGGCTCGATACCTATCATACGTTCAGTTTTGCGGACTATTACGATCCGAAGCGGATCCATTTCGGGTCGCTCCGGGTGCTGAACGACGATACCGTGGCACCCGGCGAGGGGTTCGGAACCCACCCGCACGCCAATATGGAGATCGTTTCGATTCCGCTTTCCGGGGCGCTGCGACACCGGGACAGTATGGGGTATGTGCAGGAGTTGCGGCCGGGCGGGATACAGGTGATGTCGGCCGGTACGGGAATCACGCACAGCGAATTCAACGCCAGCGACACCGAGCCGGTGAAGTTCCTGCAAATATGGGTGCTGCCCGATGCCCGCGGGCACAGGCCCCGGTACGATCAACTGACGCTGGCCCCCGCCGTGCGCAATGAGCTGCGGCCGATCGTGGCGCCCGAGGGTTTCGGGAACGAGCATGTGGGATGGATTCACCAGCGGGCCTGGTTTCATACGCTCGACCTCGATGCGGGACGCGGGGCGGATTATCGCCTGCGGCTCTTCGGCGACGGCGTTTACCTGTTCGTGCTGGAGGGGTGCGTCGAAACGGCCGGAGAGACCCTGTCGCGGCGCGACGGGCTCGGGATCTGCGGCGCGGGGGAACTGCGCATTGATGCTGCGGCCGATGCCTCCGTGCTGCTGATCGAAGTGCCGATGTGATTCGTCCCGGCCGGTTCTGGCCGATTCGTCCGGGTTCTACCGCATGCCGTTTCCCGGTGGGGAGGGTGTATTCGATCGGGAAGGCGGTTTTTCCGTAGTGCCGGAGAGGCGGACGCATCGCACCGCTTTTGTTCCGGGACCGGCCTTCATGTCAGACGAATGGGCTTTTCGTCGGATCAGAACTCCGAGGTGAAGTGGAAGCGGATCTCCTTGAAATTCTCCTGCGCCAGGGCGAGCGCATAGCTCGTGTCGGCGAGGAAGACGTCGCGGCCGTGCTTGTCGACGGCCATGTTGGTGTGCTTGCGGCGTTTGAAGTCGGCCAGCTGCGCGGCGTTGTCGCTCTCGATCCAGCAGGCTTTGTAGATCGAGATCGGCTCCCAGCGGCAGGAGGCGTTGTATTCGTGCTCGAGGCGGTACTGGATCACCTCGAACTGTAGCGCGCCCACCGTGCCGATGATCTTGCGGCCGTTGAGCGACGAGGTGAAGAGCTGCGCCACGCCCTCGTCCATGAGTTGGTCGATGCCCTTGGCCAGTTGCTTGAACTTCAGCGGGTCGGCGTTCTCGATGTAGCGGAACTGTTCGGGGGCGAACGACGGGATGCCCGTGAAGCGGAGCTTTTCGCCCTCGGTGAACGTGTCGCCGATCTTGAAGTTGCCCGTGTCGTGCAGGCCCACGATGTCGCCCGGGTAGGCGAAGTCGATCACCGACTTCTTTTCGGCCATGAAGGCCGTCGGCGAGGAGAATTTCATCTGCTTGCCGCTGCGGACGTGCAGGTAGTTCCGGTTGCGTTCGAACGTGCCCGAGCAGATTTTCAGGAAGGCGATGCGGTCGCGGTGGTTGGGGTCCATGTTGGCGTGTATCTTGAATACGAAGCCGGTCATTTTCGGCTCCCCGGGCTCCACCGTGCGCGTCTCGGTCGGGGCCGGACGCGGCGAGGGGGCGATGCGCACGAAGCATTCGAGCAGTTCGCGGACGCCGAAGTTGTTCACGGCCGATCCGAAGAATACGGGCGCCAGCTCGCCCCGGAGGTAGGCGTCGCGGTCGAATGCGTCGTAAACCCCTTCGACCAGCTCGACGTCCTGCCGCAACTGGTCGGCGAATTTCGCGCCGATGCGCTCGTCGAGTTCCGCCGATGCGAGGTCTTCGATCTCGACCGTCGAGGCGTCGGCCGTCAGTTTCTCGTCCGAGGTGAAGAGCGACAGCCGCCGTTCGTAGAGGTTATAGACTCCCTTGAACGTCGGGCCGTTCGAAATGGGGAAGGCCAGCGGACGCACGCGGATGTGCAGCTCCTTCTCCACCTCGTCCAGCAGGTCGAACGGCTCCTTCGAGGGGCGGTCCAGCTTGTTGATGAAGACGATCACGGGCGTCTGCCGCATCCGGCAGACCTCCATCAGCTTGCGCGTCTGCGCCTCGACGCCCTTCGCTCCGTCGATGACGATGATGACCGAATCGACGGCCGTGAGCGTGCGGTAGGTGTCCTCTGCGAAGTCCTCGTGGCCGGGGGTGTCGAGAATATTGATCTTGCATCCCGCGTATTCGAAGCCCATCACGGCCGTGGCCACCGAAATGCCTCGCTGGCGCTCGATCTCCATGAAGTCGGACGTGGCGCCCTTCTTGATCTTGTTGCTCTTGACGGCTCCGGCCACGTGGATCGCGCCGCCGAAGAGCAGCAGTTTCTCCGTGAGGGTGGTCTTGCCCGCGTCGGGGTGGGCGATGACGGCGAAGGTTCGCCGGCGTGTGATCTCTTCCTGTTGTGTCATAGTCGTATGGCGAATTGGCTCCGGGACCGATCCCGGATTGCGGGACGCTGTTTCGCGGCGGGCCGCCGCGCCTGCGGGGCCCTTTCGTCCGGCCCTTTCGGCAAGGACCCGCCGCATTGCGTCCGGGATGCGGGCGGGGGCGTTCCGGGCGGGGCTACTCCTTGGGGTAGTCCATGTTGTAGTGGCAGCCCACCGACTCCTTGATCTCGCGCCCCTGCTTGATTACGAGGTACGCCACGGCGATCATGTTCCGCAGCTCGCACAGCTCGCGGTTGGGCTTGGTCTTGCCGTAGAGCTCTTCGGTCTCTTCGAAGAGGATCGACAGCCGCCGCATGGCGCGTTTGAGCGAGAGGTTCGAGCGCACGATGCCCACGTAGTTGGACATGATCTGCTGCACCTCGCGTTTGGACTGGATGAGCATGAGCATCTCCTCGGTGTGCTGCGTGCCTTCGAAATCCCAGTCGGGAATGCCCTCCTGGAAATCGACCGTGCCGACGAGCGACGCCGTGCGGCGTGCGGCCTGGTCGGCATAGACGACCGCCTCGATGAGCGAGTTCGAAGCCAGCCGGTTCGCGCCGTGCAGCCCCGTGCAGGAGGTTTCGCCCAGCGCGTAGAGGCGGCGGATGGAGGTTTCGCCGTTGGTGTCCACCTTCACGCCGCCGCAGCAGTAGTGCGCCGCGGGGGTCACGGGAATCCAGTCCTTCGTGATGTCGATGCCGATCGAGCGGCACTTCTCGTAGATGTTGGGGAAGTGGCTGCGCACGGCCGCGGGATCCTTGTGCGTCACGTCGAGGTAAACGAAGTCCTCGCCCCGGCGGGTCATTTCGCGGTAGATGGCGCGGGCCACGACGTCGCGCGGCGCCAGCGAGCGCATCGGATGGTACTTGTCCATGAACTCCTCGCCCGACTGCAGGCGCAGGATGGCCCCGAAGCCGCGCATGGCCTCGGTGATGAGAAAGTTGGGCTTCTCGCCCGGGTTGTAGAGCGTCGTGGGGTGGAACTGGATGAACTCCATGTTCTCGGTGATGGCCTTGGCGCGGTGGCACATGGCGATTCCGTCGCCCGTGGCCACGACCGGATTGGAGGTCGAGGAGTAAATGTTGCCGCAGCCGCCCGTGGCGACGACGGTGAATTTCGAAAGCATGGTCTCGATCTCGTTGGTCCGCTCGTTGAGCACGTAGGCGCCGAAGCACGTCAGCCCCCGCGTGTGGCGCGTGACGAACTCGCCCAGGTGGTGCTGCGTCAGCAGGTCGATGGCGAAGTGCCTCTCGAGCACCGTGATGTTCGGGTGGCGGCGCACCGACTCGACGAGGGCTCGTTCGATCTCGGCGCCCGTGAGGTCCTCGTGGTGGAGGATGCGGTGCTCCGAGTGGCCGCCCTCGCGGTTGAGCTCGAAGCGTCCGTCGGGGGTCGTGTCGAAGCGCGTGCCCCAGGCGATCAGGTCGCCGATCAGCTCGGGAGCGCGCCGCACGACCAGCTCCACGGCCTTCCCGTCGCATTTGCCCGCGCCGCATACGAGCGTGTCGGCGATGTGCTTCTCGAAGGTGTCGGGGGCGTAGGTGACCGAGCAGATGCCGCCTTGTGCGTAATTGGTGTTGCACTCCGCGATCTCGCCCTTGGTCACGATCGTGACATGTCCGTGGGCGGCGGCCTTGAGCGCGAACGAAAGACCCGCCGCGCCGGAACCGATAACCAGAAAGTCGGTTTTCATAGTTTTCTGACCATTAAGCGCCGCAAAGTTACAAAAAATAGTAACTTTGCCGCACAAATTCCGGCAAATATGGAGCGACATATAGATATAAACAGTTTCGACTACGCGCTTCCGGACGAGCGGATCGCCCGGTTCCCGCTCGCCGAGCGCAGCGCCTCGAAACTGCTCGTCTGGCGCCGCGGACGGATCGCCGAGACGCGTTTTTCCGACATCGGCGACGTGCTGCCCGCGGGCGAGCTGCTCGTGTTCAACAACACGAAGGTCATCCGCGCGCGGATCATCATGCACAAGCCCTCGGGGGCGCGCATCGAGGTGTTCTGCCTCGAACCGCACGCACCGGCCGACTACGAGCGGGCGTTCGCCGTGCGGGGCGCGTGCGAGTGGTCGTGCATCGTGGGCAACCGCAAGAAGTGGAAGGAGGGGTATGTCGCCGTCGGCTTCGACTGCGCGGGGCGGGCCGAGCACCTTCGGGCGCGGATGGTCGAGGACCGCGGGCGCGAATGCGTCGTGCGCTTCGAATGGACGGCCCCGATGACTTTCGGGCAGTTGCTCGAGCACCTGGGGCGGATTCCGATTCCGCCCTACCTGAACCGCGAGAGCGAGGAGATCGACAACACGCGCTACCAGACCGTCTATTCGAAAGTGGAGGGGTCGGTGGCGGCCCCTACGGCGGGGCTGCATTTCACGCCGGAGCTGATCGGGGCGATGGAAGCCCGCGGATTCGGTTTCGAGGAGGTGACGCTCCATGTCGGGGCGGGTACGTTCCTGCCCGTGAAGGACGAGGACGCCGCGAAGCATCCGATGCACACCGAGCATTTCGAGGTGCGGCGCGCGACGGTGGCCCGCCTGCTGGAGCGGTGGGGGCATATCACCGCCGTCGGGACCACCTCGGTGCGCACGCTCGAATCGCTCGCGGCCCTGGCGTGGCGCATCCGCACGGGCGGAACGCCCGATGCGGAGCGGGCGATCGGGCAGTGGGAGCCGTACGACATTCCGTCCGGTTATACGGGGCGCGAGGCGCTGGAGGAGCTGCTCGCGTGGATGGATGCGCACGGCTGCGACCGGCTGAAGGCCGCTACGCGGATCATGATTACGCCGCTGGGGTACGAGTTCCGCATCGTGCGCAATATCGTCACGAACTTCCACCAGCCCAAATCGACCCTGCTGCTGCTCGTCTCGGCCTTCGTGGGCGAGGAGTGGCGGAACATCTACGACTATGCGCTGGACCACGGGTTCCGCTTCCTGAGCTACGGCGATTCGTCGGTGCTGCTGCGGGAGTAGCGGCGGCCGGATGGCCTGCCGGACCGGCAAGACGAAAGGACGCCCCGCAGGGCGTCCTTTCGTCTTGCCGCAGCGGTTCAGAAGCGGTAGCCGATGCCGACGGAAAGGTTGCGGCTGCGGAATCCGTCGAATCGGAACTTCGTCAGGTCCCCGTCGGGATCGGAGGGAAGGGTGTACTCTTCGGAAAGGGTGTTCAGACATCCCACGTCGCAGCCTGCGCGGAGTTGGATCCGCCGCCACTCCACGCCGAGGGCCAGCCGGATGCCGAAATCCGACCGGCGGAGCGCGCCGTGCGGCCCGAACAGGTCGTACCATGCCCCGCTGCTGCGGATCTTGCCGCCCAGCCCCACGGCATACCACGCTCCGGCAGCCGGGATGAGATCGAGCCGCCGCCCGAGGCGGATGCGGACGTTCAGCAGCAGAGGAACTTGCAGATACATGGGACGTATGGCGAGCCCCCGGTATGCGCCGCCGGCGCTCGTGAAACCGATGCCCGTTTCGACGTAGAGGGGCAGACTGCGGTGGAGCAGCACCTCGTCCGCCACTTCGATATGGTAACCCGTGCGTGTTTCCGTGGCGGCCCGAAGCGAGCCGAGCGTGACCTGCAGGTGGGCGAAGGTCGCGCCGCCGCGCACGGACAGCATGTTCTTCGCGCGTTCCTGCGCCGCGGCAGGCGCGATCAGCAGCACGGCGGCGACGAGCGGCAGCAGACGTCTCATTCGGTTTTTCCGTTGGCCGTCTCCGGCGTGTAACTTTTGAGCGCCAGTTGCTTGACCCATACGACGAAGCCGCCCGTGAGCACCAGATTCAGCACCAGCGTCAGCACCGAGACGACGAGCGCCGGGCCGCCCAGGTTGTACCCCAGGGCGATGAAGATGACCCCGGCCCCCACTTCGCCGCGGGTGAACATGCCCACCGAGAGGGCCAGCCGTTCGCTGAGCTTGCGGTCGCGGTAGAAGAAGAGGGGCACGAGTTTGCCGAGGTTCGAAAGCAGCGATACGGCCACCACGTGCAGGGCCACGACGCCCCACGGCATCATCGGCTGCGACGCCGTGACGGAGGAGGCCGCGGCTGCGGCGTCGGCGGCTCCGGAGCCGGTCATCAGCGGCATGCTCATTCCCACGAGCAGCATGAAGAGGAACGAGATGCCCGTGGCGATGCGGCGTTCGGCGGGCGTGTCGATATGCCGGTGGCGCATCAGCATCCCGACGACGAAGGCCGGGAGCAGCACCTCGATATGGATGCTGTTCTCGGGGCCGTACCAGTGTTTCGTGGCGAGGTAGATCGCCTGCGTCAGCGCGCAGACCGCGACCGAGAGCCCGAGGATGCGTTTCCAGTCCTGCCGCACGTCCCACGTGCCCTGCCGGCGCCAGCCGACGGCGAGCAGTACGACGACGATGGCCACGATGGCGAACATCTGCCACCGCAGGCCGATCATCAGGATCTGCAGGGGAATCATCAGCAGGATGGTGTCCAGGTCGTCGAAGATGGCGAGCACCTGGATTTTGCGGTAGATCCAGCTCTCCTTGAGCTTCAGCGCTGCCAGCATCGTGAAGAGGATGCCCGCCGAGGTCGGGGCGGCGAAGCGGCTCAGCAGCAGGTTTTCCTTCCAAGCCGCCGGGTCGTTCCAGAGATCGGAGGGAAGCAGCACGAAGACGTAGTAGAGCACGATGAGCAGCCAGGGCAGCGCCGCCGTGGCCATGGCGATGAAGTAGTCGGCCGTGTAGGAGCGCCAGCGCGTCTTGTCGATTTCGAACTCGCGGCCCACGTTGATCATGATGAATCCCAGGCAGACGTACAGCAGCGTGTCGGCCGCGGCCTTGAACGGGCCGTAACCCGCGCCGAGCGCGCCGGGAAGCAGTTGGGAGGCCACGAGTCCCGCCATGAGGAAGAGAGAGAAGGAGAGTACTTTGCGCATGGAAGCGAATCTTTGTTTGGACGGTCCTATTCCTTCGGGCGCATCCGGCCGCGGGGGCGCCGGTGCATTCGAAAGCATATGAACGCGTTCGGTTGTCGTGTGCGGACGCCGTTCCGTGGAACGGCGTCCGGGTTCACGGGACAAAGATACGATTTTGCGGCGGATTCCCAAACCGGCGGGGAAGCGGTCGCGGCCTTCGGCGGGGGATTCCGCGGCGTGAAAAAAATAACAGCCGGCGAATCCGCAATTCACAATTATTTTGTAACTTTGCGGTGCAAAACGGACAGAAAGTTTTAAGACCGTATAATTCAAATTATTACAACTATGCAGATTGTAGAGATTCACGCAAGGGAGATCCTCGATTCGAGAGGCAATCCGACCGTCGAGGTCGAAGTTCGTACCGTATCCGGCGCATTCGGCCGTGCCGCCGTTCCGAGCGGCGCATCGACGGGTGAGCACGAGGCCCTCGAGCTTCGTGACGGCGACAAGAGCCGTTATCTGGGCAAGGGTGTGCTGAACGCCGTGAAGAACGTCAACGAGGTGATCGCTCCGGCCATTATCGGCATGAACGTGGCCGATCAGGTGGGCATCGACAAGGCGATGATCGCCCTCGACGGCACGCCTACGAAGTCGAAGCTGGGCGCCAACGCCATTCTCGGCGTGTCGCTGGCCGTGGCCCGCGCCGCCGCCGACTACTTCGGCATGCCGCTCTATCGCTATATCGGAGGTTCGAACGCCAAGACGCTGCCCGTGCCGATGATGAACATCATCAACGGCGGTTCGCACTCGGACGCTCCGATCGCGTTCCAGGAGTTCATGATCCGTCCCGTGGGCGCTCCGTCGCTCAAGGAGGGCCTGCGCATGGGCGCCGAGGTGTTCCACAACCTGAAGAAGGTGCTCCACGAGCGCGGCCTCTCGACCGCCGTGGGCGACGAGGGCGGTTTCGCTCCCGCGCTGAACGGTACGGAGGATGCGCTGGATTCGATCATCAAGGCCATCGAGAAGGCCGGCTACGTTCCCGGAAAGGACGTGATGATCGGCATGGACTGCGCTTCGTCGGAATTCTATAAGGACGGCGTGTACGACTATACGATCTTCGAGGGCGAGAAGGGCGCCAAGCGCACTTCGAAGGAGCAGGTGGAGTACCTGAAGGGCCTCGTGGAGAAGTACCCGATCGACTCGATCGAGGACGGTATGTCGGAGAACGACTGGGAAGGCTGGCAGATGCTGACCGCCGAGATCGGCGGCAAGTGCCAGCTCGTCGGCGACGACCTGTTCGTCACCAACGTCGAGTTCCTGAAGAAGGGCATCGAGATGGGCTGCGCCAACTCGATCCTCATCAAGGTGAACCAGATCGGCTCGCTGACGGAGACGCTCGACGCGATCGAGATGGCGCACCGCGCCGGCTATACGTCGGTTACGTCGCACCGCTCGGGCGAGACCGAGGATTCGACGATCGCCGATATCGCCGTGGCTACGAACTCGGGTCAGATCAAGACCGGTTCGATGTCGCGTTCGGACCGTATGGCCAAATACAACCAGTTGCTCCGCATCGAGGAAGAGCTGGGCGACGAGGCCATCTACGGCTATAAGAAGGTTTACCGCAAGTAAAATTTCCGGCGGCTTCGGCCGCGGATATTCCGAGGGTCCGGCCTGTGAAGGCCGGGCCTTTTTTCGTATCCGGATTTTTGCATCTGGGTTCCGTGCGGGCGGGGGCGTGGTCAGGGATAGGCCGGAGAGTATGCGTCGGCCGGACGTATCCGGCTGAACCGGGGTCCGGGGATTCTGCCTCCCCGGGGGGGGGCCGGCTCCGGTTTCCGCCTGTTTTTGTTCGGGCTTTTTCCGGTGCGTCTTCCGGACGGACGGGCCGGAGATGCGGAAGAAGGGGGGGGCTGCGATCCGGAACGATTGCAGCCCCCCCCCTCTTCGGTCTGTCCGTCCGGTTGGTTCCGCGGACGCTGCGGGCGCCTGACAGGCAGAAATATATTTCGAAAGTTTCGAATGCGGCCGGTTACGGATGCACTTCGGCCGCGTAGACTTTGATCTGCATGGACCGTAGCTGGTTCCGGATATTGGCCGGCAGGTTGCTGTCCGACACCACGACGTCTATTTTGTCCACCGGGGCGATGAAGGCGAAACTGCGCTTGTTGCACTTGCTCGAGTCGAACACCGCGATCACCCGTTTCGACATCGAGAGCATCATCTGGTTGATATTCGCCTCTTCGATATTCGGGGTGGACAGTCCGCATTCGATATTGAAGCTGTCCACGCCCAGAAACAGTTTGTCGCAATAGAAAACCTTGAGGTTCATTTCGGCGATGGGTCCCACCGTGGACTGCGACGCTCCGCGCAGATTGCCTCCCAGCAGAATGATATTGAACCGTTTGTAGCCCAGCAGCTCGGCCGCGATGTTGATTGAGTTGGTGATGATCGTGAGCCGCTGGAACTTGTGGAGGTTGCGCGCTATTTCGAGTGTCGTGGTGCCCGAGTCCAGCAGGATCGTGTCGTTTTCCTCGATCAGCGTGGCCGCGACGCGGCCGATCGCCTGTTTTTCGCGTGTGTTGAAAAACCGCTTGTTGTGGATCGGCGTGTCCTCCTTGCTCTCGGCCTCGGTGTTGGGGAGGCCGATCGCTCCGCCGCGGGTCCGAATCAGCAGGTTCCGTTCGTCGAGTGCGTTGAGGTCTTTGCGGATCGTAACTTCCGATACGCCGAATTCCCGGTGGAGTTCTTCGACCGAGATCGCCGACTGGCTTTTCAGTCGTTGCAGAATCATTGATCTTCTGCCTTTTGTCGTTTTTAGCGTGTTGTCCATCGTACTGCCCGGTGTAAGATTGGGTTAGAGGTCGTGTTACGGATGCAAAGATATGAAAAATTTCCGTCATAAACTGAAATGTGAGTTTCGAAACTTTGTGAAATTAAATTTCGAGCCGGATTGTCAGGGGCTATTTTATTGTTTTATAGTTTATTATGTACTATTTTCCTCTCTGCGTCGGTCGTGGTGTCTGAAAAAATATCATATTCGAAACATTGCGAAATTTTCGGTTTGTGTATTTTTGCCTTCGTCGAATTAAAAGTCCTGATTATGCAAAGTAAAGGCCAATATACCTATGCCGAGATCATGCAGCAACCCCGTGTCTGGAAACAGCAGTACGACCGGATCGCGGCGCGGCGGCAGGAGATCGAAACGTTCGTGCGCTCGCACATCGAGCGGGGCTACCGGGTGCTTTTCACCGGAGCGGGCACTTCGGCCTATATCGGCGATGCGCTGGTTCCGGCCGTCGCGGGTTCGCTCTTCGAGGGAGCGACGGCGGTTCCCACGACCGACATCATCACCCATCCGGCCTCCTGGTTCACTCCGGGGCGCAACGTGCTGCTCGTGTCGTTCGCCCGTTCGGGCAACAGTCCCGAGAGCCTCGGCGCTATCAAGCTGGCCGACAGGCTGGGAGGAGAGCGGGTCGCGCATATCTTCATTACCTGCAACGCCGAAGGGCGGCTGGCCCGGATCGCTGCGGCGCACCGCGATTCGCTGCTGCTGCTCCTGCCCGCCGAGACGGATGACAGAAGTCTGGCCATGACCAGCAGTTTCTCGACCATGCTGCTTACGGCGTTGCTGGTTTCGCGCATCGACCGGATCGGCGGGGACGCCGCGGCGGTCGAATGCCTGGCGAACCAGACCGCCCGTGCGCTGGAGACTTACGACAGCCGGATCGCGGCGGTCGCACGGCGGAACTTCTCGCGGGCGGTCTTCCTCGGATCGGGCGCGCTGAAGGGTATCGCCGAGGAGTCGCATCTCAAGTTGCAGGAGCTGACCGACGGGGGCGTCATGTGCGGCTTCGATTCGTTTCTCGGATTCCGCCACGGTCCGAAGGCCGTCGTGAAGGAGGATTCGCTGCTGGTTTACCTCGTTTCGCGCGATCCCGCCGTGCGTCGTTACGAGGAGGACCTGATCCGGCAGATTGATGCGAACAACCGGACGGCCGCCGTGGTGGCCGTTTCGGCGGAGCCTTACGCCGTCGGGGGCGTCTCCTTCGATCTGAACGTGGTGCTCGGCGGCGGCGATACGGGTGTCTATGGCTGCATCCCCTATGTCTTTACGGCCCAACTGCTGGGTTATTACAAATCCCTCGACCGGGGGCTGAATCCCGATTCGCCCTCCGTGTCGGGCAATATCCACCGTGTCGTGGAGGGGGTCACGATCTATCCTTACGAACGATAATACAACCGACTTTCCGGAATCGCTATGAAAAAAACCGAACAACTGCTCGAATCCATCGGCCGGATCACCCGCGAGACGGGGATTCCCCGCACCATCTTCGCTGTGTGCCCCAATTCGGTGGCCGTGACGAAGGCCGCATTCCGCGCCGCACGCCGCAACAACGCCCCGATCTATTTCGCCGCGACCCTGAACCAGATCGACGTGGACGGAGGCTATACGGGGATGACGCCGGCCGACTTCGTACGCATGGCGCGTCTCGAGGCCGAGGCCATCCATTATACGGGTACGACCGTCATCGCCATCGACCACGGCGGTCCGTGGCTCAAGGACCGGCAGGCCGTCGAGCGCTGGTCGCCCGAGGAGGCCATGAACGGCGTGAAGAGGTCGTTCGAAGCCGCCGTGCTGGCCGGTTACGACCTGATCCATGTCGATCCCACGGTGGATATTTTCGTGCCGAAGGGGGAGATCATCAGCATCCATCTGGTGGTCGCCCGCACCGTCGAGCTGATCGCCCATGTCGAGCGGTTCCGCCGCGAACGCGGACTGCCGCCCGTCTCCTACGAGGTGGGAACCGAGGAGGTGCACGGCGGACTGGCCGACGAGAAGACCTTCGACACGTTCCTCGCGGAGCTGAAAACCGCTCTGAAGGAGGCCGGGCTGGAGGACGTATGGCCCTGCTTCGTCGTGGGCAAGGTGGGGACCGACCTGCATACCGCGACGTTCGATCCCGGAGTGGCGCGTGTGCTGACGGACAAGGTACGCCCCTACGGCAGTTTCATCAAGGGCCACTATACCGACGGGGTGAGCAATCCCGAGCAGTATCCCCTCTGCGGCATGGGCGCCGCCAATGTGGGCCCGGAGTTCACGATGAGCGAATACGACGCGCTGGCCGAGCTGGAGCTGCTCGAAAGCCGCGAGCTGGAGAAAGGCACGGTGGCGATGGCCTCGCGCATGACCGGGGTGCTGGAGCGGCTGGTCCGCGAGTCGGGGCGCTGGCGCAAATGGCTGCATGAGGAGGAGGCCGGACTGGAGTTCGATCAGCTCGGCGCGGAACGCCGGATGTGGCTCGTCAAGACGGGCTGCCGCTATATCTGGCAGCGGCCCGAGGCGCTGGCCGCCCGCTACATGCTCTGCGACAACCTGCGTCGTGCGGGATACGATCCCGAGGAGATGGTGCTGGGGCGTATCGAGCGCGACATGGACAAGTATTTCACGGCTTTCAACCTGGTCAATCTGAACGACCTGCTCTAACCGAGACGCGCTATGAAAACTTTCGATGTCATCGCGCTGGGCGAACTGAACGTGGACCTGATCCTGAACCGGATCGCCGGGTTTCCCGAGGTGGGCAAGGAGATTTTCGCCCGGGACATGATCTGCACGCTGGGTAGCTCGACGGCCATTTTCGCCGCCAACGTCTCGGCGCTGGGCGCCCGCACGGCGTTCGCGGGCATGATCGGCCGCGACGCCTTCGGGGAGCTGGTGCGCGGAAGTCTCGAGGCGCGCGGCGTGGATACGCGCTATGTGATCGAAGCGGCGGACCGTGCCACCGGCGTCACGGTCGTCATGAGTTACGGCGAGGACCGGGCCAACGTCACTTATCCGGGAGCCATGGAGGCCCTGCGCTTCGCCGACCTCGATCCGGAGATTTTCCTGTCGGCCCGGCATATTCACCTCTCGTCGCTTTTCATGCAGCCCGGGCTGCTGGCCGATATCGTGCCGATCCTGCGGGCGGCGCACGACGGCGGCGCGACCGTCTCGCTCGATACGCAGTGGGACCCCGCCGAGGAGTGGCGGATCGACTGCCGCGAGGTGCTGCCGCTCATCGACGTCTTCATGCCCAACGAGGCGGAACTGACGGCGCTCGCGCATGCGGCGTCGCTCGACGAGGCGATCGGGAGCGTGCGGCCGTGGCTGCGGCGCGCCATGATCGTCAAGCGCGGCAGCCGGGGCTCGGTGCTCGTCACGGCCGGCGGGGAATGCCGCGAGGTCGGGGCGCTGCTCAACCGCGAGGCGGTCGATACCATCGGTGCGGGCGACAGCTTCAATGCCGGGTTCATCCGGTGCTTCGTCCGCGGCGGTTCGCTCGGGGAGTGCCAGGATGCGGGCAACCTCACCGGAGCGATCTCTACGACGGCGGCCGGAGGCACGGGGGCGTTCGCCGACCGGGAGGCGGCCGTCCGTACGGCGTGCGAGCGGTTCGGAAAACAACTGAATCTGGATTGATTATGCACATACGGGAACGACTCAAGGCGTGTCAGGCCGCCGGAACGGCGGTCCTCGCCACCAATTTCTACAATTTCGAGACGCTGACGGCCGTCCTGAAGGCCGCCCGGGCGGTCGATGCTCCGGTCTTGCTGCAACTCACGCGCAGCTCGATCGACTACATGGGGCTCGAACAGGCCGTCCGCATGGGGCGTCAGGGACTGGCCGACTACGGTCTCGAGGGGTGGATACATCTCGACCACGGACCGAGCGTCGAGCTGGCGCAGCGTTGCCTGGAGGCCGGATTCGACTCGGTGATGATCGACGCCAGCGAGCGGCCTTTCGGGGAGAACGTGACCGTGACGCGCCGTGTCGTCGAGCTGGCGCGTCCCTACGGGGCCAATGTGGAGGCCGAGCTGGGTTACGTGGCCAAGCTGGGGCAGCGGCAGGGCGGCGGGTTCACGACTCCGGAGGAAGCCGCGCGCTTCGTGCGGGAGACGGGCGTCGATGCGCTGGCCGTAGCCATCGGTTCGGCGCACGGCTTCTACCGGGAAACGCCGCATCTGGATATGGAGCGGCTGAAGGCGATCCGTGCGGCCACCGACGCGGTGCTGGTGCTGCACGGCAGTTCGGGCATTCCGCATCCGATGGTCCGCGAGGCGATCGCGGCCGGCATTTCGAAGGTGAACCTGGCCACCGAGATCAAGGATACCTTCATGCGCTCGCTCAAGGGCGTCCTGACCGCCTCGGACGAGATCGACCTGCGCAAGGTCTTTCCGAAGGCCGTGGAGCCCGTGACGGCGCTGCTCGAAGAAAAATACCGGATGACGGGCACGGCCCGTCGCTGACCGGAACCGAAGATACTGACCTGAAAACCATGATCCGATGAAACCTGTTTGTCTGATGACCATCGCCCTGCTCGGGATTCCGGCCGCCGGCTCCCTGTCGGCGCAGAGCCTCGAAGAACGGAAAGCCGCCGTGCAGGAACTCCGGCTGAAGGATTACGAACCGCGGTCCGTATTCCGCATTCCCCGGACCGATGTCCGGCGGGCCAAATTCCCCGTCGTGGACATGCATTCGCACGACTACGCCGCCGACGATGCCGGAGTGGCCGCATGGGTGCGTACGCTTGACTCGTGCAACATACGCTATTCGAGCGTCATGCACTGCGAGTGGATCGGTGCGCCCTTCGAGGAGTATATACGCAAATACCGGCCCTACGGCGACCGTTTCCTGTTCTGGTGCTGTTTCGACTACACGGGATTCGACGAACCCGGATGGGCCGAACGGGCCGTCCGCGAGCTGGAGCGCTGTCATGCGCTGGGAGCCCGCGGCGTCGGCGAGATGGTGGACAAGGGGCTGGGCGACACCTATGCCCGTCCCGTGCCCGGACGGGGCATCCACCTCGACGATCCGCGCCTGCGCCCGCTTATCGAACGGTGCGGCGAGCTGGGAATGCCCGTTAGCATCCATATCGCCGAGCCGATCTGGATGTACGAGCCGCTGGACCGGCATAATGACGGACTGATGAACGGTGCAGACTGGGCCGTGGACACCTCCGCGGAGGGCTGCCGCGGTTACGAGGAGCTGATGGCGACCTTCGAACGCGCGCTGGCCGCCTATCCCGGGACGACCTTCATCGCCTGCCACTACCTGAACATGAATCAGGACCTGGAGCGGCTCGGGACGCTGCTCGACAGGTATCCGAACCTCTATGTGGACATTGCCGGCCGGGCGGGCGAGTCGGCCGCCACGCCGCGCGCCACGCGCCGTTTCCTCGTCCGGTATGCGGACCGCGTCCTCTTCGGCACGGACAACGGTACGGACCCCGGCATGTACCGCATGGTCTTCCGGATTCTGGAGACCGACGACGAACACTTCTACAACCCCGACTACGGGTATCACTGGGCTTACAGCGGCTTCCGTCTTCCCGACGACGTGCTGCGGAAAATCTACTACGGCAATGCCGCCCGGCTCCTTCACCTCGACTAACACCCGAACGAACATGAAAAAACTGCTGATCATCGCCTTTCTGCTCTCGGCGGCCGCGTGCTCGTCGCCGCAGCGCATCTCGAACGGCGGAATTGAAATGGAAGTGGACGGCCGCATGCATGTGCGCATCCGTTCGCTGCACGGGGGGACGGCCCCCTTCTGCGACGACTTCAGACCCTTCGACCGGCTGGTGTGCGACGAGGCCGAAATCGTCGATTTCAGGCTCGGACGCATCGAACGCTGCGAGGGCGGCTATTGCCTGACCGGGCTTGCGGAGAGCGACGGCATCGCGGTCGAAAAACGGATGACGGTCACGGTCCCCGAAGGGGATTGCGACGGAATGCTGCTCGTAAGCACGCGCTATATCAACCGGGGCGGCGACCTGCACGTGCGCCGTCTGGTGGCGAACGAACTGCGCATCGGGGCCGACTCGCTGTTGTGGTCGTTCCAGCCCACCTCCACCTCGGCCCGGGCGGACTGGGTGCTTCCGGTGCGTCCGGGATTCCGGCAGGAGAACTACCTCGGCATGAACAACACGGATTACGGCGGCGGCATTCCGATGGTTTCGCTCTGGCGGCGCGACGGCGGCGTGAGCGTCGGACTGACCGAACCCTGTCTGCGTACGGTCTCCATGCCCGTCGTCTGGAGCCGCAGCAGCGACGCGGCGACGATGTCCCTCGTGCGCGGATTCGACGAGGAACTGCTCTTCGCCCGGGGCGACACGCTGGCGGCTTACGACAGCTTCGTGGCCGTGCAGCAGGGCGATTTCTTCGATCCGCTGCGCAGCTTTTCGACCTACATGCAGCGCCACCGCGGCATCCGCATGGCCGCTTCCGAACCCGGGGCCTTCGAGCCGGTCTGGTGCGCTTGGGGATACGAACGGCAGTTCACCGTCGGCGAGGTGATCGGAACGCTGCCCAAAGTGGCCGAACTGGGCTTCAGGTGGGTGGACGTGGACGACGGCTACCAGATCGCCGAGGGCGATTGGGAGACGAACTCCCGTTTCCCGGGAGGCGGCCGCGACATGCGCCGTATGACCGATGCCATTCACGCGCTGGGCATGAAGGCCAAGCTGTGGTGGGCGCCGATGGCGGCCGATCCCGGCACACGCATCCTGCGCGAACACCCCGAAATGCTGTTGCAGACGGCCGAAGGGACGCCCGAATACATCACCTGGTGGGACAGTTACTACCTTTCGCCGGTCAATCCCGCCACGGAGCGCTACACGCTGGGATTGGTGGATCGTTTCATGCGCGAGTGGAATTTCGACGGTCTGAAACTCGACGGACAGCATCTGAACCTCTGCCTGCCGGATCACAACCCGGCGAGCGGGCTGGACGATCCGGAGCAGGCCGTGGAGCGCTTCCCCTCCTTCTTCCGCGCGATCTTCGACCGGGCGCGCGCCATCAAGCCCGATGCCGTGGTGCAGCTCTGCCCGTGCGGATGCGCGGTAAACTTCTTCAACATCCCCTATATGAATCAGGCCGTGGCCTCCGATCCCACGTCGAGCTGGCAGGTGCGGCTGAAGGGCAAGAGTTACAAGGCGATCAATCCCGGGCTGGCCTATTACGGCGATCACGTGGAGCTGACGGACGGAGGCGACGATTTTGCCTCGCAGATCGGGATCGGCGCCGTGATCGGTTCGAAATTCACCTGGCCCGAGAACAACCCGGCCGTCGAGGCGGATTACCGGCTCACACCGGAGAAGGAGCGGCTGTATAAGAAATGGGTGAAGATCTACACCGACAGAATGCTCTCGCTCGGCGACTACCTGAATCTTTACGACATCGGTTTCGACCGGCCCGAAGGACACGTCATCCGTAAGGACGGGGCGCTCTACTACGCCTTCTATGCCGACCGCTGGGACGGCGGTCGCATCGAGCTGCGCGGTCTGGAGCGCGGCCGGACCTATGTGGTCACGGAGTATGCGGCCGACTATCCGCGCAGCTACGAGGTCAGCGGCGACGACCCTTTCATCGCTCCGTCGTTCGATCGCAGCTATCTGATCGAAGTCCGTGAAAAATAGCAAGCATAAACCAAACCATCAAAACCTAATTCGTATGAATCTTAAATCATTCCTCAGAACTCAACTGCCGGCTTTCCTCCTCTTGGCGGGGAGCGCCCATGCGCAGACCGCCGTTCAGGGTACGGTGCTCTCGGCAGAGGACAAATCGCCCCTCCCGGGTGCGACGGTCGTCGTCGAGGGCACGACGCGGGGGACATCGGCCGGTGCGGACGGTCGCTATGCGCTGGAAGCCGTCCCGGGCGAAGTGCTCGTCTTCTCGTTCGTGGGATTCGAGGACCAGAAGGTGACCTATAGCAACCAGACAACGATCGACGTGGAGCTCGAACCGCAGTCGAACAGCCTCGACGAGGTGGTCGTGATGGGTTATTCGTCGCAGCGCAAGACGGAGCTTTCGAGCGCTGTGGTTTCGCTCGACGCGGAGCAGCTCACCGACGTCACCTCGCCCGACATCGGGAACATGCTCCAGGGCAAGGCCGCCGGCGTGCTGGTCTATAATACTTCGGGGCAGCCCGGTTCGCAGGCTACGATCCGTATCCGCGGCACGGGCTCCATCACCGCAGCCAGCGACCCGCTCTACGTGGTGGACGGCATCATCGGCGGTACGTTCAACCCCAACGACGTGGAGACGCTCACCGTGCTCAAGGATGCCGGAGCGACGGCCATCTACGGTTCGGAGGGTGCGGGCGGCGTCATCGTCGTCACGACCAAGTCGGCGAAGCAGGGGCAGAAGACGATGGTCAATTTCAAGTTCTCGGCCGGCGTGAAGTCGGTGTTGCAGGGCCGCCTGAAGATGATGGATTCGGAGGAGCTCTACTATACGCAGAAGAGCTACATGCCCGAGGTGCTTTTTCAGGCGCAGCGTCCCGAATCGCTGCTCGGACAGGATTTCGACTGGGTGGACGCCATCTTCCGCACGGGCGTCGTGCAGAATTACTACGCTTCGGTATCCGGCAGCTCGGGCAAGACCAATTACTATGTCAGCCTCGATCATTACAGCGAGGACGGAACGCTCATCAATACCGACTTCCACCGCACGACGGCCCGCATCAACCTTTCGACCGAACTGGCGCGTTCGCTGCGCATGACCACGCGCGTCGCCTACACCAATTCGCGCGATTACAGCTCCTCGTCGTATCAGACGCTCGAGTGGGCCTACTGCATGGTGCCGTGGGACAGCCCCTATTATGCCGACGGCTCGCTCATCGACCTGAACAAGGACACCGAACACGCCTGGCTGTCGCAGTACCGCTACAATCCGCTCTTCGCCGAGAAGTACAACTACGCCAAGTCGCATTCGGACGATCTGGTGGGCGACCTGCAACTGGTGTGGAATCCTACCGACTGGCTGACGGTCTCCTCGTCGAACCGGTTCAACCGCAGCGGTTCGAAGTACATCACCTGCATCGACCCCCGCACGGTGGGCGAGTCGGAGCACGGCAGCCTTGCGAACAGCCTGTCGGAGGGATGGGGCATCTCCTCGTCGAACCTCGTCAAGGCGGCGCACTCGTTCGGCGACCACAACCTCGGCGGACTGGTGGGCTACGAGTACGGAATCAACAAGGAGGAGTACCTCGACGTGACGGGACAGGACATGCCCGAGGGGATGGGTTCGATGAATTCGACGATTCCCTTCGAGAACGGCGGATACGACCTCTGGGGCGAGGGCTGGTCGGTCTTCGCGCAGGTGCAGTACAGCTACCGGAACAAGTACACGCTCACGGCGTCGTTCCGCGCCGACGCCAGCTCGAAGTTCGCACCCAGGAACCGGGTGGGTTACTTCCCGTCGGTGGCCGCTTCGTGGGTCGTCAGCCACGAGAACTGGCTCAGGGACGCCGCATGGCTCGATCTGCTCAAGCTGCGCGCCAGCTACGGCGAAACGGGTAACTCGTCGATCGGGTCGTACCTCTACCTCGACTCCTATTCGTTCGCCTCGAAATACCACAACAAGGTGACGGCCATTCCCGTCCGCAAGGCCAATCCCTATCTGGGCTGGGAGACGGCCAACATGACCGGCGTGGGTCTCGACGCTTCGTTCCTCGGCCGGATCGACCTCACTCTCGACTTCTACAACATCATCAACTCCGAGCTGCTGCTCAACGTGCCGCTGTCGCCTTCGACGGGCTTCTTCGACCAGACGGCCAATGCGGGCAAGGTCCGCAACCGCGGTTTCGAGATCGCGCTCAATACGACCAACGTGAAGACCCGCGACGTGACGTGGACCACGGGATTCAACATCGGGTTCAACCGCAACCGCGTGCTGACTACGCCGACTCCCGAGGGATTCCTCCAGTCGAGCGGCGGCAACGGAACCGTCTCGCAGCAGGTGAAGGTGGGGCAGGATATTTACAGTTGGTACATGCCCAAATGGCTGGGCGTCGATCCGGGCAACGGCGATCCCGTATGGGAGAAGGTCGTCTATGACGAACACGGCCGGGTGACCGGACGCATTCCGACCAACGATTACAGCGAGGCGACCAATCAGGTCGTGGGTGTCGCCACGCCCAAGTTCAGCGGCGGCGTCTCGACCTCTCTGCGCGTCTTCAACTTCACGCTGAGCGGTGTGGCCAATTTCGTGTACGGCAACAAGATCTTCAACAACGACCGCCTGACGATGGACGCCGACGGTGCGTTCCTGACGCACAACAGCGTCTCGCTGGACAACGGACTGAAGTGGAAGCGCTGGGAGAAGCCCGGCGACGTGGCCACGCACCCCAAGGCCGTCGCGTTCGGCAACAAGAACTCGAACGCCGTGTCGTCGCGGTTCCTCGAGGACGGCAGCTTCTTCCGCATCAAGAACGTCACGCTGGCCTACGACCTGCCCGAAAAGTGGGTCAGGAAGATGCGGATGCAGGCCATGCGCATCTACGTTTCGGGCGACAACCTGGCCACCTTCACCCGCTTCTCGGGCATGGACCCCGAGGTCGATCTGCAAGGTACGGAGTACACGCTGGCCGGCATGTACAGCACGCCCTATCCCGTGGGCCGGACCTTCATGTTCGGCGTCGATCTGACCTTCTAATTCCAACCGTAAAACCGACAAGACATGAAAAAGATACTTTTGGGCGCAGTCGCCTCGCTGACCCTCTCGGCCTGCGACCTGGACTATTTCCCCAACGATTCGATGACCTCGGACCAGATGGCCGGGAACCCCTCTTCGACGGAGTATTCGACCGACGGCAACTACTCGATGTTCAAGGACGTGCTGGAGTACAAGGGCTCGGAGTATTCGGGCAGCACCTATGTCCGCTACTTCTTTCAGATGTCGGAGTTCCGCGGCGATAACGTTTGCTTGGCCAACAAGACCGAGGACCCGCTCTACAACGAGATCTGCTACAACGACCTGGAGACCGATCTGCCCACTTCCTACTTCTGGTGGTGCGCCTACCATATCATCTACGGCGCCAACGCCGTGATCGAGTCGCAGCCCGAAGGGGCGAGCGACGAGGGCGACCGGATGCTGGGCGAGAACTATTTCCTGCGCGCCATCTGTCACCTGCACCTCTCGATGCTCTACTCGCGGCCCTATACCTTCGGCCGCGACAACATGGGCGTCGTGCTGCGCACCTCGACCGACACGCCGACCACCGAGCGCTCGACCGTGGGCGCCGTGTACGATCAGATCCGCGACGACCTCGTAAAGGCCGCCGGACTGCTCAAGGACAAGGCGCGCCGCGGCGATGCCGGATATGTCTCCTACGATGCGGCCATGGGTCTGCTCTCGCGGGTTTACCTCTACCGCGGCGAGGACGACAAGGTGATCGAGACCGTGAACGGCCTGCTCGGAGGCGCTTCGGCCGAAAGCAAGCTCGATCCCGACTATGCCCGCTATTTCGAAAATGCGCTCTCTTCGTCCGAAACCCTCTGGGCCGTCGCGCACGAGGATTACGAGGACCGCGGACGCGAGTCGGTCGGTTCGATGTACTGGACGCCCGACCAGCGCGGTGTGGGCGGCTGGGCCGAAATGTACTACTCCGATCCGCTGATCGCCCTCTACGAACGCCATCCCGAAGACATCCGCTTCACGGCCTACTGCGAGCGGCTGAATCCCGACGAGACGGGACAGTTGCAGGTCCGCTGGGCGGTCGCCTCGGAGGGAACGGATTTCCGCGTCAATCAGCTCTACGACTGCTTCCGCGACGACAACGGCTATTATTACGAGGAAAACGGCTCCCGGCATTATTTGCAGGCCGAACAGGAGTACGGCCGCACGCAGTTCTACGTGACGGTCGGCGGCGAGAAGACGCGCGCCTACGTGGACGTGAAGACCGAGAGCTTCAACACCTGTCCTGCCTTCATGTGCAAGAAATTCGCCAGCCCGACCAACGCCGCCCATCCGCTGCTCTCGTCTCCCGTGATGCTGCGCTGGGGCGAGGTGATTCTCAACCGTGCCGAAGCCTATGCCAAGACAGGCAACGAGCAGGGGGCGCTGGATGACGTCAATGCGCTGCGCCGCCGCGCCGGACTGCCCGAGGAGGCCCTCTATACGCTGGACAATTACCGTGAGGCAGGGTATTCGTCGGTGCTCGACGTGGTGCTCGACGAGCGTCGTCTGGAGCTCTGCTTCGAGGGACAGCGCGCATTCGACGTTTTCCGCAACGGGCGGTCGCTGGACCGCCGTTTCGCAGGCGTCCAGCCCTGGGAGGTGGTCGATTGCGACGATCCGCGCATCCTCTACCGCATTCCCTACGACGAAATCTCGGTCAGCGGCATTCCGCAGAACGACTAACCCGATTCCCTGACGACTAAAACGTGAACCGATTATGAAAAGACAACTCTTTGCGCGAATGGCGCTGATGCTGGCGCTGCCGCTCTTCGCCGCCGGCTGCATCATCGACGATCCCGAACCGGGTCCCAACCTCTCGGGCGACTGGACGGAGCCCGAAGAGCCGGCGGGGCCCGAGACCTTCATCACCGTGGACGGCGACTTCTCGGACTGGGACGCGATTCCCGCCGACGAGCTGGTGACGGCCACGGTTCCCGCCGACGCCTTCTATTCGGCCGGCCGCCGGCTGAAGGTCTATGCCGGAGCCACCTATATCAATATCTACCTCGAATATTCGGAAGCGGAGCAGCCCGTGCAGATCATGCACCTCTATCTGGATTCCGACATGGCCTTCGACGGCGAGGGCCGTCCGACGACGGGCATGGGCAATGCGGCGTGGACGAACGACGGCGCGGACATCCTGTTCGAGGGAATGCTCAGGGACGATACGGGCGCTCCGACGGCCTACGATCCGACGATCTTCACCTGGTCGGGCGAACCGCTCTCCGGCGGCTGGGACTGGACGGAAGCGGTGGCCGCGGGGGCGGGCATCTGCTCGAACTGCGAGCCGGTCGAACTGCCCAACGGCAACATGGCGATCGAGATGACCATTGCCCGGAGCGCCGTTCCCGGCCTGGGACAGAGCTTCCGGCTGGGCGTCGGACTGCAATATGACTGGAACGACATCGCCTACCTGCCCGCCGGGAGTGCGGTCGAGGAGAACGGCGAACCGAAACACGGCGCCGTGGAGAATCTGCTGATCGGAGCGAAGTCCGGACCGGCCCCCGAGGTGCTGATTACCGCCGACGGCGATTTCTCGGACTGGGAAAAGGTTCCGGCGAGCGAAATGACCGTCGCCACGGTTCCCGACGACGCCTACTACAAGGCGGGGAAGGTGGCCAAGGTCTATGCGGGCGAAACCTACGTGAATTTCTATGTGGAGTACGAGGATTCGGCGGAGCAGCCCGTGCAGATCATGCACCTCTATCTGGATTCCGACATGGCCTTCGACGGCGAGGGCCGTCCGACGACGGGCATGGGCAATGCGGCGTGGACGAACGACGGCGCGGACATCCTGTTCGAGGGGATGGTCGTGGACGACGCGGGCGCTCCGGCGGCCTACGATCCCACGATCTTCAACTGGACGGGCGAGAACCTTTCGGGCGGCTGGGACTGGACCGAGCTGCTGGCCGCGGGATCGGGCGTCTGCTCCGCATCGAAACCCGTGGAGCTGGAGAACGGACGCAAGGCCGTCGAGGTGGTCGTGGTGCGCTCCTCGATCCCGAATCTGGGCAGTCGTTTCCGGGTCGGAATCGGGTTGCAGTACGATTGGAACGATATCGCTTACATCCCCGCCGGCAGTGCGGTCGAGGAGAATGGCGTCGTCGGACACGGGGCGGTCGAGAACATGCTCGTCGGCCGCTGACGAACGGCAAGGCGAACGCCCGCCTTTCGGTTCAAACCGATCGAATCAACTGTTTCGGCCGGCGTCGCGGCGTTGCGGCGCCGGCTTTTTTACGGATTACCGACTACGATGACGATATCTGTTTTTTTCGGGGCGGCCGCGCTGCTCTCTTTCTGCGCGGCGGCCTGTTCGGACGGCGGCGCGGCCTCCGGCGGCGACGGATTGCGCCGGGTGGCGTACGTGTCTTCGGACGAGGCGTTTCCCAATCCCGAACGGGGATTCTACTACCCCTATGATTTCCGGTTCGTCGGGGGCGGAACGCCGGAACCGCTCTCTCCGGAGACCCTGCGGGGACAGCGGCGCCTGAACCGCTCGCTGGTCCTGCTGGAGTATTTTCTCCGCGACTTCATCGACCGCCCGCTGTCGGAGGAGTGTCTGGAGCTGGTGGAACGGAATTTCGAAGCCCTGCGCGAGGGCGGCTGCAAGGCGATCGTGCGTTTCGCGTACAGCGATTCCGAGCGGGAGAAGCCCTGGGATGCGGCCGAGCCGGTCGTGCTGGGGCATATCGCCCAGCTCAGGCCGCTGCTGCAACGGTACGGGGCGGTGATTTGTGTCCTGCAGGCGGGGTTCGTCGGCGTGTGGGGCGAGTGGTATTACACGGACCATTTCGGGTTCGAACCCGTGACGGAGACCGATTACGCGCCCCGCCGCCGGGTCCTCAACGCCTTGCTCGACGCCCTGCCGGCCGACCGCATGGTGGCCGTGCGCACGCCCGTGGCCAAGATGCGGTGCTGCGGGCTCTCTCCGGCGGATACGGTCTCCGTCCGGACGGCCTGGGACGGGTCGGCGCGCTCGCGCGTGGCGGCGCACAACGACTGTTTCCTGGCGAGCCGCGACGATGTGGGGACCTTCGTCGGGGAAGCCGACCGGGAGTTCTGGCGGACGGAGAGCCGCTATGTGAGCATGGGCGGCGAGACATGCAGCGTGTCGGAGTACTGCGACTGCACCGACGGGGTGGCGGACATGGAGGAGTACCATTGGAGCTATCTGAACAGCGCCTACCATCCCGGAGTGATCGCCCGGTGGCGGCAGGAGGGATGCCTCGGGGAGATCGAACGGCGGCTGGGATACCGGTTCGTTCTCGAGACGGGACGTTTCACGCGGCGGCCCGTTGCCGGCGGGGAGTTCGTCGTCGGGCTGGAACTGCGCAACGAGGGGTTCGCCTCGCCGTTCAACCCCCGTCCGGCGAAGCTGGTGCTGACCGACGCTTCGGGTCGGAAACGGCAGGTTTTCGACATGCCGTGGGATCCGCGCCGCTGGTTCGCGGGGAAGACGCATACGCTGACGGCCGGGTTCGCCGTGCCGCCGCAGTTCGACGCGGGCGACGTCTGCACGTTGTGGTTGTGGCTGCCCGATGCGGACGAACGCCTGGCCGAAAGTCCGTGTTTCAGCATCCGGCTGGCCAACGAAGGAATATGGGATGCGGCGAGCGGATACAACCGCCTGCTGGATTTCGAACTCGAATAGAGAGCATGTTATGAAGGATTGGATCGGAAAACACCGTTGGCTCTTTTTCGGGCTGGTGACCATGCTGACCTGGGGCGTCTGGGGCGAACTGAGCGAACTGATCGAGCGGGCGGGATTCCCGTCGGGACATGTTTACGTCGTGTGGGCCTTTTCGATGGTCCCGTGTGCGGTGGCGGCCCTGCGGATCGCCCGGTGGCGGCTGGACCGTTCGCCGCGGGCGTTGCTGCTGGGGCTGAGCGCCGGACTGCTCGGGGCCGGCGGTCAGCTCGTGCTGTTCGAGGCGCTGCGCTTCGGGCCCGCCTATATCGTATTTCCGTTCGTGTCGATGTCGCCGGTCGTCACCATCGCGCTGTCGCTCGCGCTGCTGCACGAACGGGCCAGCCGCATCCAGATCTTCGGGATCGTTGTGGCGCTGGCGGCGATTTTCTTTCTCTCGTGGCAGGAGGGGACGCACGACGGAACTGCGGAGGGCGGTCTGTGGCCGGTGCTGGCGGTCGTCGTCTTCGTGGCGTGGGGCGTGCAGGGCTATGTCATGAAGTTCGCCAACGCCTCGATGAGCGCCGAGAGCATCTTCTTCTACATGGCGCTGACGGGATTGATGCTGGTTCCCGTGGCGCTGCGTATGGCCGGACCGCAATCCGGGCGGATCGGTGCGGGACTCTGGATCGGAGGATTTCTGACCCAGTTGCTCAACGCGGTGGGCGCTCTGACGCTGGTGTATGCCTATCGCTACGGCAAGGCGATCATCATTTCCCCGATGCAGGGGCTGGCTCCGCTCATCACGATGGTGCTGTCGCTGGTGATCTTCGCCGTGGTTCCCGGGCCGATGCTGACCGTCGGACTGGTGCTGGCGGTCGTGGCGCTGGTGGCGCTGTCGGTCGAGCGGGACGGATGACATCCGCCGGGAGCGGTTTCCGGGGAAGCTCTGCGGCCGCCCGTTTCCGGGCTGTCGCAGGGCTTTTCGCGTCGGGTCCCCGGAGAGACCTTCGTGACGCGGCCCGCCGGACTTCTGGCAAAGATGGCGGAACGGCAGTCCGTGCGGCCGGTCAATGTCCCGGTCCGGCCTGTCGGCCCGCATTGCGGGTTATGACTTCCGCAAGGCCGACTCCCGTGAGCCGCGATTCGATCCAGGCGGCGAAATCGAAATATTTGAGCAGCGGGCGTTCGTACTCGGCCCGGACGATCGTTTCGACCCGTGGCCGGAACCGGCTCCACAATCGGTTGCGTTCGTGCCGAGTGTGCGGCAGCGGGTAGAGACGTACGAACTGGAAAACCAACCGTTCGAGCGAATCGTTTCCGATGGATGCCGCCCGGCGGATGGATTTGATTTCGGATTCGACGAAATCGTAGTGTCCGCACTCCGCCTGCAGGAGCAGATTCACCAGACGGACGGTCCGGAATCCGGGGAAGTGGCTGAAGACCTGCCCGCCCTCCCAGATGCGGGTCATGGCCCCTCTTGCCTGGGCGAGACGTCCTTCCGCCATGTGCAGAACCGTCTGATTGAGCAACAGCGAAAGTTGCAGGTCGATCCGCTGCTGGGAAAGTTTCTGGAAAATGATTCCCCGGTTCGTTTCGTAGTGTATGCGCGCTTCGTTGATCGCCCCGCTGTTGATCAGCCGAAAGGAGTTGTAGAGGTAGATATGTATCTGTATTCTTCGGATGAAGTTCTGTGGGTAGGATCCGGCGGCGAGCCGGTGTAGCCGGGCGATGAAAAAAGGCATTTCGTCGTACAGCCGGGCCGAAAGCAGACTGTCGAGGATACCCAGTACGGCGTCGAGATAGTAGAGCGGCGGATCGAGAATTCGTTCCGGATGTTCGTCGAACAGATCGAGCAGTTGCCGGTAAATCCGGATTGCAGCCAGGTAATCGCTCGATTGCAGGAAATAGGCCGATTGGAAAAGCCAGTGCAGCTTATCGACCTCGAACCCTTGGTAGGAACTGTTGGCTATCAGATGCAGCTCGCTCAGCACAAGGTCGTTCAAACTCTGTCTGTCGCAGCCGGAACGGATCTTGCCGCGGTGAGCCGCGCGGTATTTGAGAATATCGTAGAGTTGCATGTGCTGGGCGGCGCAACGCAGATGTTTGAATGTCTCGTTTACCTTCATCTGCTTTTCGACCAACTGCTTTTCGCTGATCTCCTGAAAATCTTCGGTACTCAGATATTGCAGCTCGGTCTGGCGGATCAGCAGCAGACAGGCGGTTTGTTCATGGCGGAGTGCCAGAGCCTTCGCACCGTTCAGCCGTTCGATCGCCGGGCGGAAAAGACCGCAGCGGAACAGAATTTCCGCCTCGGAAAGACAATCGGAGATGCGCGACCGGATGCTATCCCGTCCCCGGAGATGCAGAAGACACTCGATCACTACCTTATAGAGGTGTTTGACCGCGATTTCGAAGCTGCATTTTTCGGCCGCGAGGCCGAATCTCCGGGCTGTTTCCTCGACGGAGGAGCACTCCTTCATGAGGTCGAAAAGCCGAAGATACACTTTGTCGCCGTCCTGAAGATTGCTGTATAGTTTCAGAAACCGCTTTTCCGCCTTGGTCATCGAACGGATGAGAACCAGCAGGATGGTGGCCTTATTCATAGTCGCGTCGTCTTGTTATGACAAATGTAACGAAATTCCGGGGAGTTTGGAAGCCGGCCGCCGCTCCGCATCCGGCTTTTTCAGCCCATATTTTAGCATGGCCGGATAAACTCAACCGGAGGTCGTAATCCCTTATCCGCAGCGGAAATCCGGTAGGGACCGCGTTCGTCCGTCCTTGTCCGTCGATTCGCGAACCGGTTTGCAATGGAATGCGTTCCGGTAGTTTGCCGGATGGGCCCGTTCGCAGGGCCCTTGCATCCCGGCGTATTTCAAATCTTGTCGTAACCGGCTTGATGTCAATATATAGTGGACGATGATAAATAATTAAACTATTTTATGAAATTTGTTTGGGTTTATCGAATTTGGACGTATAATCGCTTTCGTCGGCGCGGCGGACGAATTATATTTGTATATGAAAAACGGATCGGAAAATACTCCGGCCGGATACGAACTCCAAAATATATGATATGAAATCGGGCTCCGGAAAGCGGAGCCGACCATAAACCGTCCAACCTAACCCTAAAACCTAAAACCTAAAACCATGATCTCGAACTTTACGACAAGCATCTTGGTACGATCCTGTCTGATCGTGTTCGCCGGGATTGCCGTTCACGGCTCTCTCAGGGCTGCCGACATCCCGCTGTCTGTTTCCCGGCAACAGGCGGCTTCCCGTACGGTCGCCGGCCGGGTAACAGACGCCGCGGGCAATCCGCTGGTCGGCGTGAGCGTAATCGAAGAAGGAACCGCCAACGGCGTCAGTACGGCTGCGGACGGTACTTACGCGCTGGAACTCCTCGGCGGGGACGATGCGCGTCTCCGTTTCTCGTTCATCGGTTACGAAGACCAGGAGCTTGCCGTCGGAACGAAATCGACGATCGACGTGCGGCTCGCGGAATCCGTTACGGAGATGGACAACGTGGTGGTGATCGGCTACGGAACGACCACCAAAAAGGAGCTGACCGGTTCGGTCTCCTCCCTCAAGAGCGACAACTTCAAGACGGGCAATATTACCGATCCCCTGCAACTGCTTCAGGGTCAGGTCGCCGGACTGAATATCGTGCGTGCGGAGGGAGGCGATCCGAACGGCGGCATGGAGGTCCAGTTGCGTGGAATGACGACGATGGCGGGAGGTGCCTCGCCGCTGGTGGTGATCGACGGCGTCGTGGGCGGCGATCTTTCCAACGTGAGCCCCGAGGATATCGCTTCGATCGACGTGCTCAAGGACGGTTCCGCGGCGGCGATCTACGGCACGCGCGGTACGAACGGTGTCATTCTCGTGACGACCAAGGAAGCGCGTTCTGGCGAAAACCGCATCGAATTTTCGGCATACGTGGCGATGCAGAGCATCGACCGGAAACCCGATCTCATGTCGGCTGAGGAGTACCGCAGTACTATCCGGAAATACTTTCCCGATCAGGCCGCATCCTATGATTACGGAGCTTCGACCGACTGGTTCGATGCCATCACCCGTACGCATCCCGTGAGTCAGAATTACAGCGTGGCATCGTCGGGCGGTTCGTCCAAACTGAACTACCGTGCCAGCGTCGTCTATTCGCACGACGTCGGGCTGGTGAAAAAGACGGACAACGAGAAGCTGCGCGGACGGCTGAATGTCGGGCAGTCGCTGATCGACGACCGTCTGAAAATAGACTACAATTTCGCTTACACTTCGGGCAAAGGCTCCTATGCCGACAAGTTCATCATGCGGCAGGCCGTGCTGCGCAATCCGACCGAACCGATCTACGCCGACGGAGACGGCGATCCGCAGTACGGGAAATATTTCTATACGCCGGGGATCGACTATCACAATCCGGTGGCCATGCTCGAAGAGCGCGAGGACGAAGGCATTCACAAGGAGTTCTCGGGCAGCATCAATGCTTCGCTGCGGATCGTGGAGGGGCTGAAAGTCGGCGCGATGGCTGCGCTGGTCGAAAGCACCGACCGTTACGGACACTATTACGGCCGCTATTATCCGGTCGATATAGGCAACGACGGTACGGCCGAAACGTTCAATGACCATTACCGGAACAAGATGCTGGAGGCGACGATTGACTATTCGGGAACCTTCGGCGGCCATCGGCTCCAGATCATCGGCGGCTATTCGTTCAGCGAGGAACTCACCGAGTCGTACGATCAGATGAACTATAAGTTCGACACCGATATTTTCGGGTTCCACAATATCGGCAGCGGAGGCGCCCTGCAGGAGGGGCTGGCCACAATGGCCAGCAATATGGAGAAGAACCGGCTGATCGCTTTTTTCGGACGGGCCATGTATAATTTCAGGGACCGTTATCTGTTATCGGCATCGGTCCGCTACGAGGGATCTTCGCGCTTCGGCGACAACCACAAGTGGGGTGTCTTTCCGGCAGTCAGCGCCGGATGGCGCATCTCCTCCGAGCCGTGGATGAGCGAAGCCGACTGGCTGAACGAGCTGAAACTTCGTGCCGGCTTCGGCATTACGGGCAATCAGGAGATCGGCAACTACCGTTCGCTCTCGATTCTCGAGAAAGGCTCGTCGAACTTCTACTACAACGGCAAATGGATCAGTACCTACGAGCCCGGCAGCAATCCCAATCCGGAGCTGCGTTGGGAGCGCAAGAAGGAGCTCAACGTCGGATTGGATGCGAGCGTACTGGACAACCGGCTGAGTTTCACGCTGGACTACTACTTCCGCCGCACGAAGGACCTGCTTTATACGTACAGCGTTCCCGTGCCGCCCAATCTCTACTCCTCGACCTTCGCCAACGTGGGAACCATCGACAACTCGGGTATCGAACTGACGATCGCTTCGACGCCGGTCACGACCCGGAACTTCCGATGGGACCTGGGAGCTACGGTCAGTCATAACCGGAACGAACTGGTGCGATTCTCGAACGATCAGTACGAAATGGTTGAGATCAAAACCGGATATTTCGCCGACGATCTGAAGATGTACACGATGCGGATTGTCGAAGGCGAACCGCTGGGCAACTTCTGGGGACCGAAATTCCTCGGATTCGACGCTGCGGGCGGAGCCGTTTACGAAGACCTCGACGGTGCGGAGGGAATCACCGAAGCCGATTATCAGGTCATCGGCAACGCTTATCCCGACGTGCTCTTCTCCCTGTCGAGTACGTTCACCTACAAGCGTTTCAGTCTCGGTTTCCTGCTGCGCGGGTCCATCGGCAACGACGTGCTGAACCAGAGTCGTGTCTACTATGAAGGGTTCGGTTATTTCGGTACGCGCAACGTGCTTCGTTCGACGCTCGACCATCCCGAATACCGGGGCGGCGCCTACTATTCGTCGCGGTTCGTGGAGGACGGCTCCTATCTCAAGCTCGACAATCTCACGCTGGGGTACGATTTCGACCTGAAGTCGAAGGTCGTCTCGAAACTCCGTGTCTATGCCACGGCGCAGAACCTCTTCACGATTACCGGCTACAAGGGGCTCGACCCGGAAGTAAGTCTTTCGGGCCTTCAGCCGGGTATCGACTGGTACGATTTCTATCCGCGCACCCGTACCTTCGTATTGGGCGTCAATCTTGCATTCTGACATCGACATATCAAATGATTCCGAATCTTATGAAAAAGATATTTCTGTTTTTCGCTTCGCTGACGATCGGTTCGGCGAGCATGGTTTCCTGTACCGACCTTTCGGAAGAGACCTATTCGGTCATTCCGTCGGACAAGTTCTTCAACGACGAAGAGGAGTTTCTGATGAGCGCCGGGCGTATCTACGCCTATCTGGTTCGGTATACCTGTTATCGCTGCATCTGGGGAACGATCACCGTATCGACGGACGAAGGCGTGAGTCCGCTGCGCGAGGGCAATCAGTGGGTCGATGACGGTGTATGGCGCGACATGCACGCCCACACGTGGTCGCCCGACATGCAGGATCTGAAAACCATCTGGGAATTTATTTTCGGAGGAATCTCGCTTTGTAACCAGGTTCTCTACGAGTTCGACCAGTCGAGTGTCGATTTCGACGGGAAAGCCGGTCTGGAGGCCGAAGTGATTGTCATGCGCGCCTGGTTCTATCTGAATGCGATGGATCTCTTCGGCAACGTGCCGTTCACCGTGGACTTTTCCGACACGAGTCTGCCCGAACAAGTGGACCGCGGCTATCTGTTCTCTTTCATTGAGAAGCAGATCCGGGATAACGTCGATCTTCTGGACGATGTGCCTACTTCGGCCAATTACGGCCGTGTGACCAAGGCGATGGCCTACACCGTGCTGGCTAAGCTGTATATCAACGCAGAAGAGTGGATCGGCGAACCCAAATGGCAGGAAACGATTGACGCCTGCGACGAAATCATCGGATTCGGCAAGTTGCAGATCGAACCCGACTATTTCTCCAACTTCAAGGTGGATAATACCGGTTCGCGTGAAAATATTTTCGTCATTCTCTACGACAAGGTGTATACATCGCAGGACTGGTGGCATGTTTTTCGGTTCCATCAACTGACGCTCCACAGTCTTTCGCAGAAGACGTATGGCATTCTGGATGCCTGCTGGAACGGATTCGCCGCTACCGAGTCTTTCTATGGAAAATACGATCCGGCCGATGTACGCCGCACGCAGTGGCTCGAAGGCCCGCAGTATGACAAGGAGGGACAGCCTTTGTTGCTGAACGACGGCTCCCAGCTCGACTATACGCCCCATATCACCTCGTTGTTCGACTCGTCCAATCCGGCAAGGGCGAACGAGGGCGTGCGTTCGGCCAAATACGAATACGCCGACGGTTTGCAGGGCGAGTGCATGAACAACGACTATGTGGTTTACAGATACGCCGACGTGCTGATGATGAAAGGTGAAGCGCTTGTACGACAGGGTCATGCGGATTTGGCCGTACCGCTTTTCAACGAGGTGAGGAAACGTACGGGGCTGCCCGACTACGAAGCGGCCGATCTGACCCTCGACGAAATTTACGACGAACGCGGGCGCGAATTTGCCTGGGAAGGGTTGAGGCGCCAGGACATGATCCGTTTCGGAAAATGGTGCGAACCGCGTGATCTGAAACCGGCGGTCAGTCCCGAATACACCAAATTGTATCCCATTCCGGCCGATATTCGCAAGACCAATGCGAACCTGAAACAGAACGACGGCTACCCGGATTGATCCGGGAGCCCGGTTCCCGGGATTCCAAAGACCATAATCCAATCTCTATTATTTATGTCAGAACAGAAAATACTCGTTATCGGCAGTTCGAACACCGATATGGTAATCCGCACCGGCCACCTGCCTCTTCCTGGCGAAACGGTCATCGGAGGAACTTTTTTCATGAATCCCGGCGGCAAGGGGGCCAATCAGGCCGTCGCTGTCGCCCGTCTGGGCGGCAGGGTGACCTTCGTCTGCAAGACAGGCAGCGATATCTTCGGCCATCAGGCCTGCCAAATCTTCATGGAAGAGGGCATCGACGCCTCCTTTGTCTTTTCGGATACGAAAAATCCGTCGGGAGTCGCTCTGATCACGGTGGATGACCGGGCGGAAAACTGCATCGTCGTAGCTCCGGGCGCCAATGCCCATCTCACGGTCGAGGATTTGCACCGCTCGGTGCGGGCCATCGAAGCGGCGGACATCGTTCTGCTCCAGCTCGAGATTCCGATGGAGACGGTCGAGGAGGCTGCCGTCATGGCGCACCGGCTGGGAAAGAAGGTCGTTCTGAACCCCGCTCCGGCTTCTGAACTCTCGTCCCGGCTGCTCGGATCGCTTTTCGCCATCACGCCGAATGAAACCGAAGCGGAGAAGATCTCGGGCATACGGATCACCGATGAAGCCTCGGCCGAATATGCTGCCCGACGCATCGCTTCGATGGGGGTGCGCAATGTCATCGTTACGCTCGGCGTCCGGGGCGCACTCGTTTTCGACGGCGAACACTGCGAGAGGATTCCTGCGTACGAGATGCAGGCGGTCGATACGACGGCAGCCGGAGACATTTTCAATGGAGCCTTCGTGGTCGCACTTTCCGAAGGACGTTCTCTGCCGGAGGCGGTGCGCTTCGCCTGCAAAGCCTCCGCGATCTCCGTCACGCGTGTCGGAGCGCAAAGTTCCGCACCTTACCGTACGGAAGTGGATATTTTCAACCGATAATCAATAACCTAACAACTCGTTTTTTAACTATGAAAACTACCTTTCTGACGTTCGTATGCGTCATTGCGCTCGGCGGAGTCGCCTGCGGTTCGACGCCGGCCGGCGAATCGTTTCCGGATCGGGTGACGCTCAGTTCCGCGAAGCTTCTCGACAAGATCCGCGGCGGCTGGGCCGGCCAGACTATCGGCTGTTCGTACGGCGGCCCCACCGAGTTCCGCTTCTGCGGTACGATGATTCAGGACTATACGCCCATCCCGTGGCCCGAAGGCTATATCCGTCAGTGGTTCGAGGAGTTTCCGGGGTTGTACGACGACGTATACATGGACCTGACTTTCGTGGAGGTCTTCGAGCGTCTTGGGGTCGATGCTCCGGCCGATTCCCTCGCCCGTTCCTTCGCCGATGCGGGTTACGTGCTTTGGCATGCCAATCAGGCAGCGCGTTACAACATTCTTAACGGAATCCGTCCGCCCGAGTCGGGCCATTGGCTCAACAATCCCCACGCCGATGACATCGACTTCCAGATCGAGGCCGATTTCGCCGGACTTATGTCTCCCGGAATGCCCAACGCGGCAGCGGAGATATGCGACCGGGCGGGACATATCATGAATTACGGCGACGGCTGGTACGGCGGGGTTTACGTGGCGGCCATGTATTCGCTGGCGTTCGTCTCCGATGATATCGGATTCGTCGTCAGGGAAGCCTTGAAGACGATCCCCGAGGAGAGCCGTTACCATCGTTGCATGAGCGACGTCATCGCGTGGCACGAACGATGGCCCGACGACTGGAAGCGCACGTGGTTTGAGTGCGAGAAGAAATGGAGTTCGGACATCGGTTGTCCGGACGGCGTGTTCGTCCCGTTCAATATAGACGCCACGATCAACAGCGCCTATATCCTCATCGGACTGCTTTACGGCGGGGGCGACTTCGCCAAGACGCTCGATATCGCCACGCGGTGCGGGCAGGACTCGGACTGCAACCCGGCTTCCGCAGCCGGTATTCTGGGTACGATGATCGGTTACGACGCCATTCCCGAACGCTGGATGCGCAACCTCCGCGAAGTGGAGGGGCTGAACTTCGCGTATACGGACATTTCGCTCGACCGAGCCTATCGCATGTCGTTCGGTCAGGCCATGGAGATGATTCGCCGCAACGGCGGTACGGTGACGCCGGAAAGCGTGAGTATCGTCTGTCAGGAGCCCCGCGCCGTGCGGTTGGAGAAGTCGTTCGAAGGACATCGGCCGACCGAGCGGAGTTCGATTCAGCTACCGCTTCCCGACGTGGGCGAAATCGTTTTCGACGGTATCGGTGCGGTATTGACGGGGGGCGTGAAATGTGCGGACGAGACGTATGTCGCGGAGGTCACGTTTTCAATCGACGGCGAGCCGGTCGAGCGTGTCTTGCTTCCGGCGCTTTACCGCACCCGTCGTCACGAACTGTTCTGGCGTTACCGGCTTCCCGAGGGTAGGCACCGGATTACGGCCGAGTGGCACAATCCGCGCCCCGACGCGACGCTGACGGTACGCGATCTGGTGGTGTACGGCCCCGAACGGGCCGGCCGGAAAACGGAATCCGAATCCTAAAAACACGAAACCATGTTCATCGTTCAGAGTTATCCCCTCGCCATATTTTTTTGTTTCGTCACGATGCTCTGTTGGGGCTCGTGGGGGAATACCCAGAAACTTGCCGCAAAGACGTGGCGCTACGAACTTTTCTATTGGGACTATGTGATAGGTCTGCTGCTTTTTTCGCTTCTGTCCGCATTCACGCTCGGCAGTTTCGGCACCGAAGGCCGCAGTTTCCTCGACGATCTGATGCAAGCCGACGGTCGCAATCTTTTTTCGGCCTTTCTCGGAGGTGTCGTTTTCAACGCGTCGAACATCCTGCTTGCGGCGGCCGTGGCGCTTTGCGGCATGTCCGTGGCTTTTCCCGTCGGAGTGGGATTGGCGCTGGTTCTGGGCGTATTGATCAATTATTTCGGTGCGGCCAAAGGCGATCCGCTGTTCATTTTCCTTGGCGTGGCGCTCATCGCTGCGGCGATCGTCATGAACGGTCTGGCATACAGGATGGCCCGGACAGGGAAACGGAAACTTACGGCGAAAGGGCTTCTGATCTCGGTCGCGGCGGGCACGATCATGGCCTTTTTCTACCGGTTTGTCGCCTCTTCGATGGACCTCGACAGTTTCACGGCCCCCGCAGCCGGAAAGATGACTCCCTACACGGCGGTGGTCGTCTTCGCGGCGGGTGTATTCGTCAGCAATTTTCTTTTCAATACGATTGCCATGAAGTGTCCGGTGGAGGGTACTCCGGTCCGTCCGTCCGAGTATTTCGGAGGAACCTTCCGCACGCATCTGGTCGGCATGCTCGGCGGTGCGATCTGGTGCCTGGGCGAATCCTTCAGCATGATCGCCTCGGGTAAGGCCGGAGCGGCGATCTCTTACGGCCTCGGACAGGGTGCGACGCTCGTGTCAGCCCTTTGGGGCATCTTGATCTGGAAGGAATTTCGGGGAGCCCCCGGGGCTTCGGTCCTTTGCAATGCCGGAATGTTCGTACTTTTCCTCGCGGGACTCGGCCTATTGATCTACGCCGGGGCGTAGTCCCTTTCCGAGCCATACTTTCCGGAGACATCCGGAAAAACGAAAAGCCTTACGTATTCCAATACGTAAGGCTTTTCGTTTCGTTACACTCCTTTCGGTTGCTTTCCGGTCGGAAACGGGATTCGGACCTGCTTCTTGTCTTCTCTATGTATCAATATGTTGCGATGTATCTTCTTTTATGGGTCACTACCTTTGATCGTATAAATATTGAATTCCTAAGATGATAAATGCAACGTTATTTGAGCCAATTTTCTACACTTGTTTTCAAGTTTGCTAAAATATTTTAGGCTGTTATCTATTCTCTATATTATATAATTCTACATATGCCCGGACCATGCGATCTATCGTAAATTGTGATGTGACCCATTCATGCGCTTTCCGTCCCATATCAGTTCTCATACGGGAATCCAATACCAATTGAAGTATTTTTTTTGCTGTTCCTTCGTAATCATGCGGATTCGTCAATAATCCGGTCACTTCGTTTTTGATGACTTCGGGAATTCCCTCCACATTTGTTGCAACCGTCGGTAAATAGTGGAATCCGGCTTCGACAAAAATTAAACCGAATGATTCATAGATGGATGTCAAAGCAAAAATATCGTGGGTTGCATAAAACGGTTGCACATTATCTTGCCACCCAGCCAGAGTAATATGAGTATTCAAATCATTTTCTCGGATAAACCGTTCGCAGTCAGCGTACAATTCTCCGTTCCCGACGATGGTAAAATGAACGTTCGGTGCTTGTCGAATTACGATTTGCGCAGCTTTCAGGAGAGTTAGCGGATCCTTTTGAGTATCCAATCTACCTACGGACAAAACATTCACTGAAGAAGTCTCGTTCTGTTGTGGAAATACAGACGGAGTTGAGAGTCGAGAAAAATCGACACCATTGTAAATCGTAGAGGTTTTGGATTTGAGCCATCTAAAATATTTCGCATAATACCGATTTACTAATACTATCCGGTCACAGAATAATGAAGCGAACATTTCACATAGCCAGTAAAACTGCCATTTGGGGAATTTCACATAGTCATGGAAAGATAATCCGTGTACCGTATGAATGATGTTGGGAACACGGGCGAGACGGGCTCCTATACGTCCGATAATTCCAGGCTTTGTGGAGTGAGTATGAACAATATCGTAACGATATTGCCTGCATAATTTGTAAATAGATATCAATGCCTGAAAATCAGATAAACCGATAGCGCGTTTCAGAGTTTTCAAATAGATAACTTTTGCTCCGGCAGCCTCGAACAATCGCTGACACTCCTCCCGTTTCTCTCCGCAGATCTCTGTTCCGAATAAAACGTGTTTTTCAAATTCATCATCGGGCAGGTTTTTCAATATCTCAAGTGAAATTCGCTGTGAACCGGCCATTTGAGGAAGCACCAATATGTGAAGAATTTTTTTCATTTCAGAATGGTTTGCAGATAATACCGAATCATGTGTTCCGGAGAAAAACGGGATGCGATTTGTTGGTAAAAAGCCCGATCCGCAGGGCGTGCCTTGATGAATCGCAGGGTTTTTAGGATGGATTCCGTATCAAAAATGTCGAAAGTGTATTCCTCTCCGAGTTGTTCCGAAACGAATTCGTAACCGCCTCCGCAGGTAGTCGATACGGTGGCGGCACAGCCACAGGCCATCGCTTCGAGAATCACGTATCCGAACCCTTCCAAAGAGAGGGTCGGGACTACGACCGCATCCGCTTTTCCGTATATTGCCCACAACTCTTCGTAGGGAACGAATCCCAAATAGGTGATTGTCTGCGGATATTCTTTTGCGATTGTTTCTATTTTTGGAGCCAGTTCACCTGTTCCGGAGATATAGATATGATATTTTTGTTGTTCATCGGCGGGTAGAGAGAGAAATCGCATGAGAAATTCATATATCCCTGTACGAGCCGTGAGACGACGCGGAATGAACAGGACCGTCTTGTCGGGTTCGTCTTTCCACCAAGGCAGAGGAACGAACGAGGCCGGTTTTTTGATATATGGAGGTAACAGTCGAATTTTTCGGTTCGGGATACGGTGTTCTTTCTGAGCTGTCCGTTTCATGTATTCGGAATGTACCAGCACAACGGACGAACATACGGTTGTAATTTTTTGGAATAACCATAATATATGATAACGGAGCCCTTTTCGGCCGCTTTTCGCTTGATATTCTAAATGTAGGGGACCATGATAATGATACACCGTGTGTTTTCCCATGATACGGGCTGCGATTCCGCCGATCATTCCCATGACCGGATGTTGAAGCAATACATGATCGGCTCCGGCAATTATCCGAATATAGGGATACGGGTTAAAGAGTCCCATTCCGGAAAGTTCTCGGATATTGCCTCGTTTTTTCAATGCGTCGTATTTGCCGGCAGCCCCGGGATCATCGGCCGCATATTGGGAATCGGAATCACGACGCCGGGTGAGCAAGCGTACATTACAGTCGTATTCGGGGAAATACGTGAGCAAATCGAACACATGTTTGCTCGATCCTCCGGCAAAATTCGGATAGCAGAAGTCACCGATAATGGTTATTTTTTTCATTTGGTTAAATTCGACGCTATATTATTATAAGCGGTTGCGATTTCGTCCCATGAATGAGGCATGTATTCGGATAGAAACAGGAGGCTTTTCCGTTGCAATTCTACCTGCCGTTCTGCGGGTAGCGAAAGTATGCGAATAATGTTTCGGGCTGCACATTCGGGGGATGTTATAACAACGCTCTGTCGGAGAGCCTCGTAGGTGAATCGGCCTGCATTCGACAGAACGATCACGCCATTTGTGGCTGCCGCCAGGAAACTTCCCCTGCGTTCGGATATACCGTCGGGAAAAGGCAAATAGGCGATTTTGCTGTCGTTCAGAATGGAGGCAACCTCTTCATCCGAAAGATTCAGACGGATGGGAACGGACAGTCGGGCGCACATTTCGGCGATTTGTTCGTAGTATGGTTCATATCCTTTCGGAACTTGTCCTACGAGAATTACTTGTGCGGGAATTGCTTGAGACCGAATCTCCTGTACGGCCTGCAGAAAAACCTCTATCCCCTTGCCCGGTCGAATATGTCCGAAATTTACCAGATCGAATCGGCGTTGATCGGTCGTTTTTGGTTTCGGAACCTTTTGAATATTGGAAAAGATTTTAACTACGGAACTGCGTTTGCGCAGTCGCCTGAAATAATGAATTGCACTTTGCCGATCCGTTTCATTGGTGAATACTACGTGATTCGCCGTTAACAACATAATGGAGGCCGCCAGTCGTGCTTTGAAACTCAACTGTGTGAATTCGTGCAGAACTACCGCATATTTTATTGGAGTACAGCAGGAAAAGAACGCGGTAACGATATGGGGAACGAGACTCCAGCCGTACCCCATCGTCGGAGATTGCATGAAAATTACATCTGCCGAGAATGCTTTTATTTCACGAATCGTCTTGCAGATGGATTTGAATTTCCAGTTCCGAGACGTGTAAAGCATCCATTTGGAAGCACGTGCCGCAACACAGTTGAATAGGTTGTACGTATAGTCGCCTACGCCGCAGGTTTCCGGGGGATAAGAGCCGGTGACGATCAATATTTTCATATTCGGGAATCTAATCGCCTCTGAGGTCGGAAGAGACGGAGTTGAAATATTGCTGTCGGGTCGAATAATCTGATATGCCGAATACAACGTTGTCGTATCGGTATAATCCGTTAGAAGTATGGGTATATACGATCATCAGCATATATATGATCGTAATGCCGAGGAAAATACGACGATTATTCCTGAGACTGATATTTTCCAGAATGATGGGATATATGAACCAATACGATACGATGAACAAGGTGCCTATGCGGTCGAACAGGATGCTTGCCTCATATAGATAGAGCGTGACAAGCATGTATGCGATGAACAGGTTGACAAACAAGATGTTATTCGGATTTCCAGAGATTATTTTTTTGTAATAGACAATCACCAGTCCAATACTCATTAATCTTTCGATAAAGCGCAAACTGACGGTCTGTGAGCCGGAATACAGATCCGAATTCAAGTATGCTTCTGATATTAACGATATTTTACCCCCGAAGAAGGAACCGGCGGTCTGCAAGAATGGGGTTACATAATGAATCTGGAGGACGAACAGAATGATCCCGCAGAATATGAGCAGAAGCAATATGCTGCGGGGCATTTTTCTGTGTAGGAAAAAGTATAGGGGGATATAGATTACCGCGCTGATATGAAACATGCTCGCCAATAGAATCAACGCCATGTAAGGGAGGATTCTGCGTTCCCGAATGTAAGGCAGTGCCAATAGAAAGATCAGGATCGCTTTGATGTTTCTCAACAGATTGATTTCCGTGGTAAGAGAGAAACCGATGAACAGGGCGAATGCGAAGGCTACATTCCGGTTGTATCGTTTGAAGATTTTATGGAGCAGCAGGAAGTCGATCAGGACGGAGATGAAAATAAATACGTGATAATTGTCCGTGAATAATTTGACAAAGGCAACATATATGATGTATCCGGGTTCGATTAGTTCGGAGGTATCGAATTCGGAAGACGACAGATGGAATAATGAAGGGATGGATTCAAACAGAGGATAGTAACTGTGCCAATCCCATCCGACAAAGCCCCTTAATCCGAAAAAGAACAAAAAAAGAACTCCGCACCAGATATGAGGCGTTTGTCGGTTACGTTTGGCTGCGATACTCCGTTGTTCCTGGTAGGCCAAAAAATAAAATGCAGCCAGCAGCAACATGTATGGAACCGCATACCATATACTGTATTGAGCCATCAGCTATCGAATTCGGCTTTCTTTAAAAAGAGCATGTCCGTCTCGGCGACCTTTGCGTGCAAGTTCTCTTTGCTTGCGAGTCAGCCGAAACGGTTTGCGAAATACATCATGCAGCAAGCCGTATGTGGCGACGATGCAACGTTGCAGCAGTCCGTGATTTTTCAAGGAAAAATAGGTTCCATTGCGAGCCATGTAATAGACCGTGAAATCGCTCATTTGACCTCCGGTCGATACGCTCTCTTTATGCCAGAGCCTGCTTCCGGGTATGTACATTGTCTTTTTATGCGCTTTTTTTGCCCGCCACAGGAAATCCGTATCGTCGTAATAGACAAAATAACGTTCGTCCATCAATCCGATCTCGTCAAAAACTGCTTTCCGAATCAACATGAAACAGGTTGGGGCATAGGAGATCCGTCTTGGCCGGTCGTATTGTCCCCGATCCTTTTGTCGCACGCCTTCGTGTGCAGTCGCTCCATTATAGTATGTAAAATGGCCTCCTGCCTGCCAAATGAGATCCGTTCCGTAATAATAAATTTTGGGAACGGCCATATCTGCATTCGTTTCAACCGTTCCGATGTATATTTTTTCCAAAGTATCGGGCTCCAAAACAATGTCGTTGTTCGAAAGCAACACGTATTCGCAACCCTCTGCCAATGCTCGGACGATCCCGATATTGTTTCCCTTGGCTACTCCCCAGTTTTCCGGCTCCGCGATGATCTCCGTGCGAAAACGAACCGTTGCGGCGAGTTCCCGGGCCCGATCCAATGAATTGTCCGGAGAGTGGTTGTCTATGACATAGAGAATAAAATCCCGATAGGTCTGACGGTCGAGTGTCCGGAAGAAATCTTCCAACACATTCTCGCTGTTGTACAATACTGTAACTATTCCTATGCGAACCTGTTCCAAAGCGATTACAGATAGCGGGCGCGTTCCGCCCATTTGAAAACATAATTCAAGTTATCGTTTCGTTTGCCGATGGGCTTGGCCGGCACTCCTCCGACCAATGTATAAGGCGAGACATCTTTCGAGACGACGGCTCCGGCCGCAATCACCGCCCCGCTCCCGATTGTCACCCCGGGGAGAATTATGCATCCGGGCCCCAGCCATGCCCGTTCTCCGATGCGGACCCGGCCTTTGGCCGACAAGCTGAAATCAACGGCGTTGTAGTCATGCTGCATGGTCCATATCCAGACTCCGGTGCTGAAATTCACGTTCCGACCTATTTCGATTCCGTTCCGGCCATCGAGAATACACTGGTCGCCGATAATGGTCCCGGCTCCGATAGAGATTTTCCAAGGTGCCCGGAATTCGGTTCCGTAATATACCGTTACGTCTTTCTCCATATGAATTCCGAGAATCCGCCGATAGATGAAATTCCGGATTCGATGCGATGGTATGGCTGCTGTTTTGTAAATTGTCAGGCGAACCATGGCCGATAGCTGACGGACGAGAAATTGTCGGAGTTCCCCCCCCCTGGATTTTGAATCATGCTGTTTGGAGTCCGTTTCCCCGGTTGAATCCGAATCGGTTAGTTTCGAATATTGACATAAAAAGCCCGCACCGGCCAGGACGACAAACCCGATGAAAATTTTTAACAGTATCCAAGCGACAATTATGCAGCCGATGCAAATTAAAATCGTTTCCATTGTTTTATGCTCTCCACTGAATGTTTCGTTTCAATATTTCGTTCGGATTCTTTCCGATGATGCAATTCGGATCCGCGACAGATTTGGAGACGATGGTTCCGGCAGCCACGATACATCCTGATGCGATGGAAACCCCTTTCAGTATGGTTACCTCGCAGCCGATCCAGACATGGTCGTCGATTTGCACGGGGAGGGCCGGATTGATGATATTCTCATTCTGATCCAAAACCGAATGCCAGTCCGTATCCATTATCAGAATATTCCAGGATAACAGACAATTTGCACCTATGTGGATTTTATTCGTTGCGGCGATTGCGGATTCGGCCGTAATTTTCAAATTGTCGCCCAAACGCAATTCCCCCCCCCTTGCCACCGAGATTTTACAGCCGTGTCCGATAAAGGCCCTGCCTTCGAATATCAGTTTGCCTTCCACTTGCCAAATACTTCGGGAGCGTCGATTGTCGAATATGCCCACGCCGTCCATCCCGAACCGGATCATGCCAAAATGAACCGGAGCCAGAATTTCAACCGTGCCTCCGGCTTTCCTGACCCGGCAGTGTCGGCTTATCAGAATCGGGAACCGGACGGCCCGACGGAACGGCAGGTATTTGAAGTTGAAATACAGTGTTTTGAAATTCAGGACATCCAGGATTTCCGAGAGTCTTCCCATATTTATTATTTATACAACCCTTTTTTCTTCATCTCTTCGATCGAAGTTTCGTAATTGTCTTTTTGGATTTCCTGTCCGTTTACCCATTCGACGAATTTGGCGATGCCGGCATCGAACGTCCACTTGGGTTCGAAGCCCAAAAGACGGCGCGCCTGCGATATATCCGCAAAGTTGTGACGGATATCGCCGAGCCGATAGTTACCCGAAACTGTCACGGGAACGTCGATACCATAATATTTCTTCAGTGTATTGGCCACCGTCAGAACATCGGTCGCCACCCCCGTTCCAATATTGAAGGCGTGACCCGATATCCCTTCAGCCTCCAGGCCGAGAATCGTGGCGTCCGCCACATCGTCGATATAAACGAAGTCGCGCGTTTCGCGTCCGTCCTCGAAAACATTGATTCCGTTTCCGTTCTTGATGCGGGTGGAGAAGATCGACAGAATGCCCGTATAGGGATTGCTCAACGATTGGCCCGGGCCGTACACGTTCTGGTAACGGAACGATACGGACTCCACTCCGATACTCTTGCAAACCAAATGGACGAGCTGCCCCTGTACCTGCTTGGTGATTCCGTACACCGAATTGGGATGGATCGCCGAGTCTTCCGTCGTCGCGACCAGGCGCAGCGGTTTCGTACACTCCGGATATTTTACCTCGAAATCGCCCCGCGCCATCGTCTCGTCGGGACGTTCTAAGGGATAGACATATGTATTCAGATCGTCGCTCCAATAACGGCCTTCGCCGTAAATGGCGCGCGATTCGGCGACTACGACGCGTCGGACCGTATGCGGAGTATTAGTAAGCAGGTCAAGCAGGAGGGCCGTACCGCCAATGTTGACGTTCACATACTTTTCGATTTCGTACATGGACTGCCCTGTTCCGGTTTCCGCCGCCAGGTGGATGACGGCATCCGCTCCGCTCAGCGCTTCGAGCCAGTCCTCGCGGTTCGTGACGCTGCCACGGATAAACCGGACCTTGTCCTTGATACCGATATAGAGCGGTGAAGTATGTTCGGGATCTTCCCCGTGAATCTGAGGAGAAAGATTGTCCAGAACCGTTACATCATAGTTTTTCGCGAGCAGTTTGCGTGCGACGTTGGAGCCGATGAAGCCTGCGCCTCCGGTGATGAGTATATGTGGCATATATGTGTTATATGATGTTTAGTGAACTGAATAAGCCTCGATAAAGGATTCTATATCTTGAAATCTCTTGTAGTTCTGCTGTATCCATTTTCGATCTTTCTCCCACCATCTGAATTTCAATAAAAAATCTATTTGAGATTCAGTGAATCTATATTTTATGATCTTGGCAGGAACTCCTGCGACAACGGCATAAGGAGGAACGTCCTTCGTTACAACAGCACCTGCAGCCACAATGGCGCCGTCTCCTATGGTCACGCCATCCAAAATAGTCGCATTGAGTCCAATCCATACATCATTGCCGATATGGGTAATCACCCCCCCCCGGCAAAATTTATAGGGAGGATACAGTGGAACCGTTCCCTGGTGAAAGGAATAGTTCAGCAGGTCAGAGGTGTTCCACAAAAAAGCCGGATGGGTCGATATGAATTTTGAAGTTGGATGTATTCCCAGTCCGGAGTTGACATTTCCTGCAATCGAACAATAAGAACCTATGTATGTTTTATAAAATGCGCAATTGAAGCCTATATAAGAGTATTCCCCTATATGACAGTCAATGATTCTGGAATTTGGGAAGATCCGGTTACGGCCCTTAAAAGTTGTTCCGGTAATAATCGTATTCCGGCTGCAAATGACATTGGAATTGAAAAATAATTTTAATTTTTTGATGTCAAATCCTGTTTGGACGAGAAAAGAGAGTGTCCGTTTTATTTTTCGTTGCGACATGGTGATTACAAAAAGGAGGCATTCTGAAATTCTTCGGGTGTCAAGTGTTTTTCTGAATGATTCTCTGTTTTGAAGTATTGGATCAAACTGGCCTCGATTGCTCTGGAGAAAATTCGTTTGTGGCTGGTACCTATGATTTTTGCAGGACTTCCCGCCAATGTCTGAAACTCCCCCTCCTGTTTCGTGTAATCCTTATTGAGCAAACTCCGGGAAGCGACGATCGTATATTCTTTGGTAACGGTCCCCTTTCGGATTATACTGCCGCAGGCAATCCAATTATATTTCCCGACGATGACTTCTCCCGCCTTGTTTTTTACCATTCCGGATTCAATATTTACTGTAAAATGTAAATTGGAATCCATGAAACATGAATTGTATGCGACACCCGTATAATCTCCAATTTTGATATGGTGATCCCCAATTATTTGTGTTCCGCTACCAAATCTCGTATATTTGCCAAATTCTGCAATTGCATTATTTGTCAAACGAATAGCATAGCCTATATCGAATCTGCATGGGCCCGAGAAAACGATTTTCGTATTATAATCCAGAAAGAGCATCGAAGATTTGTGTTGAGCGGAAAAAAGTCCTAAATCACGTCCAAGCATAATCATTCCCCGACGGATAGGCCCCTTTATTTCGATATTGCCGGCAAGAGAATAGAGTCGGGTCGGCCCATAAATGTAAATCGGCAACTTCCAGGCGATATGGAACGGCAAAGTCCGAAAATTGACATATATGGTTTTCCATATTCGAAGTCGATTGAACGCCAGATGCAGTTCAATATGCCGCAATAATTTGTTAAAAATTTTTTTCAACATGGCTATTTATAATAGAATACAATTCTTTGACTTCTGGAGCCTTGCATACCAAGGCGATACCGATGTAAGAGACGATGCCTCCGAGTGTCCCGATTATCAATTGTTTCGGATTCGATACTGGAATTTGCAATAGAAAGAAGACGCAGGCACCCATTATTCCGGCATAAAACAGATATGGGAAGATGGCTTTCAACTGAAGAAATAATCCGACCCGAATCAGTTTACCCGTAAAATAAGTATTGACAATCAGTAATAAAATCGTAGTTATAATTTGACCGATACATAACGGGATAAGTCCCATCGGTATCGTTATTACGAGTACGCCCGCAGCTACGATTTTCTGGGCAACGGAAATAATCAGTGAGAGATCCGTCCGTCCTTTTACCTGCAATAAGTTGAGGTTGAGTGCATGAATCGGATACCAGATACAGGCGAAGCATAATATTTGAAGGAGACGGATGCTCGGAGTCCAGGTTTCGTTCAGCAAGGTCAATATCAACGGACGTGCCATACAAGCCAATCCCACTCCCAACGGGAAAATGAGAAATGCACTCATTCGCAAAATTTTGATATATGCAATCGGCAATCGTTCCTCTTCGTTCTGTAATTGACTTAAAACGGGAAAAGTCACCCGTTGCATGATACCTGTAAAATTGGATGTGGGAAATTGAGCGAATTGCTCAGCCCTTGTGTAGAAACCTAAATTTGCAGCCGAATATTTTTTGCCGATAACGATCGTGTATATGTTTCGGTAAAGAGTATCCAATATTCCGACGACCATTAACTTGGACCCGAACGAGAACAATTGCTTGAATGAATTGTATGAGAATGTCCACTTGGGCACCCATTGCGAGAAAAACCATAGAAGAATCGTACACAAACCTTGATTGACAAGCGTTTGAGCGACAATGGACCATACGCCATATCCGGAATAAGCCATGGATATTCCGACAATGCCGGATATGACGACGGCAATCAATGAAGCCTTGGCTTGAGTTTTAAAGTCAATCCGGATGGTAAAGATTGCCCGTTGTACAATAGACAATGAATTGATCAAGAGCAAAAGCGAGATGATTCGGGTGACGGATATCAGCTCCGGAATATCGTAGAAATCGGCGATTCCCGAGGCCGAAAAGTACATGATTCCGTATAATATACCGCCTACTGCAATGTTGAAATAGAAGACCGTAGCATAATCGGTTTCAGTTCGGTCTATTTTTTGAATCAAAGCATTAGAAAACCCGCTGTCTATCAGGGATTGGGATATTGCTAGAAAAATCGTCAACATTCCGACGATACCATAATCGGATGGCGTCAATACCCGAGCCATCACGATCAGAATTATGAATTGTATCCCTTGTACGGAGAATCGTTCTATCGCACTCCAAATCGTTCCTCGAACGGTTTGTTGTTTTAGAGAATCACCGTCGCTCATATAATTAGGTTCGAATTGTTATTATATTTTTCGGAATTATCTTTCTAGCTGTGAATTATCTTATGCTAAGAATTATGAAACGAGATTTTGCTGTCGCTCGAGTCAATAGAAACTCTTATTCGTCTACTTCCTTTTTCCGTACGCATTATCGCAATACTCTTGGTACTTTCCGGAGGAGATATTTTCGAGCCACGTCCGGTTTTCGAGGTACCAGCGTACGGTCCGTTCGATCCCCTCTTCGAACTGCAGCGAAGGCTCCCACCCCAGTTCTCTCTGGAGTTTTCGCGAGTCGATGGCATATCGCAGGTCGTGCCCCTTTCGGTCGGAGACATACGTGATCAGGTCGTCCGAATATCCTTCTGGGTTTCCCAGCAGACGGTCCGCCGTGCGGATGAGCATCCTTACGATGTCGATGTTCTTCCACTCGTTGAATCCCCCGATGTTGTACGTCTCTGCGACCTTTCCCCTGTGGAATATGGTGTCGATAGCCCGTGCGTGGTCCTCGACATAGAGCCAGTCGCGGACGTTCTCTCCTTTTCCATATACGGGCAGCGGTTTCCGATTTCGTATGTTGTTTATGAACAGCGGAATCAGCTTTTCCGGGAACTGGTAGGGGCCGTAGTTGTTGGAGCAGTTGGTGACGATCACGGGCATGCCGTAGGTGTCGTGGTAGGCCCTTACGAAGTGGTCGGACGAGGCCTTCGAGGCCGAATAGGGCGAGTGGGGGTTGTATCTGGTAGTCTCGGAGAAGAACTCCTCGCCGTAGGCCGAATGATGTTCTCCGCTCGATGCCGAGGTCGAGAAGGGCGGTTCGATGCCCTGGGGCCGTGTCATCTCCAAAGCCCCGTACACCTCGTCGGTCGAGATGTGGTAGAACAATTTCCCGTCGTATCCCTCCCCACAGGATTCCCAGTACACCCGCGCGGCCTCGAGCAGCGCGAGCGTGCCCAATACGTTCGTCCGCGCGAAGGTGAAGGGGTCGCGTATCGAGCGGTCCACGTGGCTTTCGGCAGCCAGATGGATCACTCCGTCCGCCCGGTATTCCCGCATCAGGTGCGACATGCGTTCGTAATCGCAGATATCGGCCCTGACGAAAACGTAGTTCGGTTCCCGTTCCACGTCCCGGAGGTTCTCGAGGTTGCCCGCGTAGGTGAGCTTATCGACGTTGACGATCCGGTAATCGGGGTATTTCGAGACGAAAAGACGCACCACGTGGCTTCCGATGAAGCCGGCGCCTCCCGTGACGATGATGTTGCGTTTGAAATCCATCTTCTATTTCTCTTTTTCGATGTTACCGATACATTTGCGGAGGCTGTCCGTCCAATGGGGAATCACGATACCGAATGTCTCCTTGATTTTCGTCTTGTCCAGCACCGAGTAGGCCGGTCGCACGGCTTTCGAGGGGAACTCGTCGCTGTGGCAGGGGCGGATGTCGCAGGCGGAGTTTCCGGCGTATTCGGCGATGGCCCGGGCGAAGTCGTACCACGAGCAGACGCCCTCGTCCGAGAAGTGGTAGATGCCTTCGCGGCCTTCGTATTTGCGGTGTTCCACGATGTCGAAGATCGCTTCGGCGAGGTCCCCGGCGTAGGTCGGGGTTCCCGTCTGGTCGAATACCACGCGCAGCACCTCCTTTTCTTCCGTCAGACGCAGCATCGTCCTGAGGAAGTTCCTCCCGATCTCCGAATAGAGCCACGCCGTGCGGAGAATCACATAGCGGCAGCCCGAAGCCAGCACCTCCTCCTCGCCGTGCAGTTTCGTCGCTCCGTAAACGCTTTGCGGCGCCGTCGGGGTTTCCTCCGTGCAGGGTCTGTTCGCTGTGCCGTCGAAGACGTAGTCCGTGGAGACGTGCACGAGCAGTCCGCCGACTTCTTTCATCGCGCGTGCCAGGTGTCCGGCGGCGGTGGCGTTCAGCAGCTCGGCGCGCTCCGCGTCCTCCTCGGCACGCTCCACGTCCGTATAGGCCGCGCAGTTCACGACAGCGCCGATGGCGTGTTCGCGGACGAAGCGTTCCACGGCCTCACGGTCCGTGATGTCGAGCCGCAGGGTATCGTCGCCCGCGACGTCCGTGAAGAAGTAGCGGTCCGCCGAGGCGGCCGAAGCACGCCGGAGGGCATGTCCCAACTGCCCTCCGGAGCCCGTGACAAGGATGTTCATGACTTGTAAAGGTTTTCGTTATACTCGAACGGCGATACGAAATCCCGCAGAAGCGGATGCCGTGTATCTTTCTCGCTCAGGACGGCCTTCTCCTCCGGGATGCGCCAGTCGATGCCCAGCGACGCATCCCGTATCGAGATGCCACCGTCCGCTTCCGGAGCGTAGTAGTCGTCGCACTTGTACTGGAAGACCGCCTCCTCGCTCAGCACGGCGAACCCGTGCGCGAAGCCCCGCGGGATGAACAACTGAAGGTGGTTATCCTCCGTAAGCTCCACGGCGACATGACGCCCGTAGGTCGGACTCCCCCGGCGGATGTCCACCGCGACGTCCAGAACCGCTCCGCGCACGCACCGAACCAGCTTCGACTGAGCATGAGGGGGACGCTGGAAATGAAGCCCCCGCAGCACCCCGCAGGTCGAGCGAGACTCGTTATCCTGGACGAAATTCACCGCACGAACCTTCTCGCCGAACTCCCGCTGTGAGAAGCTCTCGAAAAAGTATCCCCGCGCGTCCCGGAAAAGGCGCGGCTCGACGATGACCACGCCTTCGATGGATGTCTGTATGATATTCATGGTGTATTCTGCGAATTAAAGGTTCGCCTCGCCCGTGCGTTCGACTTCCCCGATGACTTTCAGCAGGTATTGCCCATACTGATTCTTGAGCATCGGCGCAGCCACCTCGCGCAGCTTCTCCGCCGTGATCCAGCCCTGACGGTAGGCGATGCCCTCCAGGCAGGCGATCTTCAGACCCTGGCGTTTCTCGATAACCTCGATGAACGTCGAGGCTTCGCTCAGCGAGTCGTGCGTACCCGTGTCCAGCCACGCGAAACCCCGTCCCAAGGTCTGCACCTTTAACTTGCCGTCCGAAAGAAAACGCTGGTTAACCGTCGTGATCTCAAGCTCTCCGCGGGACGAAGGCCTGATGCTTTTGGCCACTTCCACGACCTCGTTCGGATAGAAATAGAGGCCCACCACCGCGTAGTTCGATTTCGGATGCTGCGGCTTCTCTTCGATCGAAAGGCAATTCCCCGATTTATCGAATTCTGCAACTCCATAACGCTCCGGGTCGTCCACCCAATAGCCGAACACCGTGGCGTTGCCATCCTCCTCGGCCGTGCGGACCGCCTCCCGAAGCATGCCAGAGAAGCCTGCGCCGTGGAAGATGTTGTCGCCCAGAACGAGGCACACCGAGTCTTCGCCGATGAATTCCTCGCCGATAAGGAACGCCTGGGCCAGGCCGTCCGGGGACGGCTGTTCCGCGTACTCCAGGCGGATTCCATAATCCGAGCCGTCGCCAAGCAGGCGACGGAAGCCCGGAAGGTCCTGCGGTGTCGAGATCAAAAGAATATCCCGAAGCCCCGCCAACATCAGAACCGACAGCGGATAATAGACCATCGGCTTGTCGTAAACAGGTAGCAGCTGTTTGCTTACTCCCTTCGTGATCGGGTACAGACGCGTGCCCGATCCTCCGGCCAGTACGATACCTTTCATGATCGTGTCTTATTATTTGAATCGTTTATCTTTCCTGTTTTCTGAACGTTTCAGCTATTTCCTCTCCGAAAAGTGTCCATGCCGCGGCAGCGGCTCCTGCGAGGAACACGCATCCGACGAGAATCATGATCTTCGAAGGTTTCGAGGGTTTGAGCGGGACAGTCGCGGGCTGCACGACGGCATAGACCGGGGTCGATTCCTGGACCTTCGCACGCGCCAGTTGCAGCTGCTGGGCGGTCTGGTTGTAGAGGCTGTACGCCAGCGACATCTCGTTTTGCAGCCGCTCCTCCTCCGTTCGGAAGCTCTTCCGCGAGAGCGCCTGATTCTGGTCCACGTACTGCGCGTAACGCTGCTGCGCCGCATAATACTTTCCCTGCGCCTCGTCGAAGAGCCGCTGCGTGAACTCCAGGTCGTGCCGCGCCTTGTCCGTGCGGTACTGCGTGATGTGGTTCTGCAGGTTGCGCATCACCGTGTCGGTCAGCGTCGCCGCGACGAGCGGGTCCTGCATCGTCACCGCCAGCGAGACGACCATCGTCTTCTTGTCCACGCTGGCCGCGATACGCTCCTGGAGGCTTCCGACCGTCTCGTTCTCCTCACGTGTCAGGCGGAAGGGGTCCGTCACGCCCGTTCCGCGGCGTTCGTCGTCCTCCGCGCGGAACAGCCCCGTGAACCATCCCAGCGCCTTGAACGGCGCTGCGGCGACGGCGCTCCACCAGGGTGAGCGCAGCTCTTCGGAGACATACTCCGAGACGGGCATCCGGCGCTCGTCCCGCGCCAGGCGGACCTCCACGTCGAACAGCTCGGTCATAAACGGCACCGACTGCACGATATCGGGGTACAGCTCCGGAGACATCGCATCCGCCGAGTTCATGCTCCCCATGTTCCCGGCCATCGAGGCCAGGGAGCCCAGTCCTCCCAGCGACGGCTTCCCGCCCTGCACCTCCGGGGCCAGCTTCACCGTAACCGTGTACTCCTTGGGGATGCTGAAGCCGATGACGAGTCCCGCCAACGCCCCCGCGACGCACCATCTGACGATCCTCCGGCGTCCGGCCCACAGCTTGCGCGCCAGCTCCGCCAGGTCGATCTCACCATCCCCCGCAGGGGCGGTCGCTCTGTTCATCTCTTCCATCGTCCTTTCCGCTTATTTCGACAGGTTCGCGATCGACGCCGCCATCGTTCCGATCGACGCCGCCGACGTGGCCAGGCTCATGATCGCCGGGAGGCTCATGCCCTTGCGCTCGCGCTTCGAGGGGATGACGATCTCGCACCCCGGCTCTATGCGCGCCTTGCGAAGGCTCTTCACGCGGGACACCGTGCCGTTCATGTAGATCACGTACGCCTTGCTGCGCTTCGCACGGAGCCCGTAGCCGCCCGCCTGGCCGATATAGTATTTCAGATGCTTGCCCGCCATGTAGAGCACCGTATTGGGATACATCACCTCTCCCGAGATGCTCACCGTGGAGACGTATTCCGGGATCACCAGACGGTCTCCCTCGCGCAGCACCATGTCGTAGTCCGAGCCGGGATTCGACAGCGCCTTGTCCAGCTCGATGCCCACCGTGTAGTAGTCGTCCAGTTGCAGCTTGTCCAGCGCCAGGGAATCTCCGCCCCGGCTGTTCTGGCGGGCCATGCGCAGCGTCGTCTCGCGCACTGCGCGCTCCTCGTCGTTCAGACGGCGGATCAGACGCGCCCCGTGCGCGTAGGCGTCCGGCGTGAGGCCTCCGGCGCGGCGCACAAGGTCCGACAGGCGCTCGTTCTTCTTCACCAGCGTATAGCCTCCCGAGAACACCGCCTCGCCATCCAGCGTAACGCGACGCTGCTCCCGGTAGCCCGGGCTGCGGCGGACCTCCACGATGTCGTAGGGCGCCAGCTCGAAGTCCGCGTCGCCGTCCGTCACCAGTCCGTCCTTGAGCGAGAACGTGTAGATACGGCCCAGCTCGCTCGTCGGCTCCAGGCTCTTCGGGTCCTTCATGCGCCGCGAGACGTCCACCTTCACCGTAGAGGCCCCGTCCAGAAGACCTCCGGCCTGAACCACGAGGTCCTCGATCGTCGTATGCGCGGCATAGGGGTACACCCCCGGGCGAGCCACCTCGCCGCCGATGGTGAAGGACCCGCGCTCCTCCAGTTCGTGGATGCTCGGGACGATAAGCACGTCGTTGCGCCGCAGCTCCACGTCCGCGGAACGCCCCGACATGATGCCCCCGAGGTCCAGCGACAGAAGCTCCAGCGACAGGTCCTCGCGCTCACGAAGAAGCTGCGCGCGGCCCGTGAAGGCGTCGCCCTCCAAGCCCTCGGCGCGCTCGATCAGGGCCCGCACCGTGTGCATCTCGTCGCTCAGCTCGTACATCCCCTCCCGGTACACCGAGCCGCGGACCTCCACGCGGTTGGCGAAGCGGTCCAGAACGGACCCCACAGTCACCGCGTCTCCGTCCTCCAGCGTCCATCCGCCGAAATCGCCCTCCGGACGTTGTAGAGCCGGTATTCGCGCCCCGTCTCGCGGATCACCCGGAGTTCCTTCGAGTAGGCGTCCCCGTGAAGCCGCCCGCGTAGTCCAGCAGACGACCCAGCGTCTCGCCTCGTTTCATCTCGTAGTGCATCGGACGCTTCACCTTCCCCGAGACGTTGACCAGCAGCTCGTAGGGGCGCACGATCACCACGTCGCCCTCTTCCAGACGCACGTCGTCGTCCTGACGACCCTCCAGCAGGTAGGCGTACACGTCCACGCGCGCCACCTCACGGCCCCCGCGCATCACGCCGATATCGCGAAGCCCGCCGATCGGAGTAACGCCCCCAGCGCGGTACAGCGCATGGAAGACCGTCGAAAACGACGACAGACGGTAAGTCCCGGGCGTCTCGACCTCTCCCATCACGTTCACCTGGATCGTGCGTAAACGCCCCAGCGTAACCCGCACTTCCGATGCGGGACTGTCGCCCGAGACCCCCGCGTAGATCTGTCCGAAGACCTCTCGAAGCTTCGCGTTCGCCTCGCCGATGGTCAGCCCGTTCAGATACACAGGACCCACCTGTTCGACCATGATATTGCCCTCGGGGGAGATCTCCTCTCGGAGGCTCCGCTCGTTCTCTCCCCAGATGTCGATGATGACCTCGTCGCCCGGACCCAGACGGTAGTTCGACGGCGTCGCCTGGTTCTCGTTCGGCTCGAAGGTCAGCGTGCGGCTCCGGAACACGTCGCGCCCGAAGACCTCGCGCGGGTCCGAGCGATCCGCCGCGGGGTCCGTGGCTGCCGAACTCACCACATCGAGACTCCCCGCGGTGAGCCGTTCCGAGGAGGACTGGACCCGTTCCCGTTGCTGACCCGAGATACCGCGGTCCGCAACGCGGACTTCGCTGCCCTGGCTCTCTTCGTACTTCCGCTTCAGACGCTCAGCCTGCTCCGCCGTAACTCCACGAGCCAAAAGCTCCCTGCCGATCTGATGCTCGCTCTTGCCGTTCCGGCGACCTTCCAAAGCATACTCGAGCACCGCTTCGTCGCTCAACTGAGCATAGGAATAAATACCCGACAATAAAAATCCCGATAATAAGAAAATACTGAAAATCCTATTCATGAATTGTCCTGTTGTTGGCTGATCTGTATTTTGTCCGGATGTGACCGTCAGAACTTTTTCCCGAACACGATCGAGCCGAACGTATTCGCGAGAACCTTGAAGTCGAGCCACCAGGAACGATGGCCCAGATAATAGAGGTCGTATTCCAGACGGCGCAACATCTTCTCCATCGTATCCGTATATCCGTTGTATAGCGTCGCATAGGAGGTTACGCCCGGACGGATCTGGTATAGATAGACATAACGCATGTCGTGTTCGAGAATCTGGTCGATATAGAACTTCCGTTCGGGCCGGGGGCCGATGAAGGCCATGTCGCCGCAGAAGACATTCCATAATTGCGGCAGTTCGTCCAAATGGTGCGCACGCAGAAAACGTCCCACTTTCGTCAGACGCGGATCGTCGTCGCCTCCGCTATGGCTCAGCTGGGGGCCGAATTTTTCGGCATCGAGCCGCATCGAACGGAATTTGTAGATGTTGAACGGCCGTCCGAACCGCCCGATTCGCTCCTGTTTGAAGATCGCGGGACCGCCGTCCTCCTGTTTGACCGCGATGTAGCAGATCAGAAACAGCGGTGAGAATACGATCAGTGCCACAAACGCCAGAATGCAATCGCCGATGCGTTTCACCTGCCGCGAGAACGACGACATGCCGTCCGGAATGAACCGGTCTTTGGGAACGTACCGGCTTACGGGGGTTGAAATTTCGATGTCTTCATCGAATTTCGGATGCTCCCCCCCCCTCAGTTTGTCGGTCCACCGCGCATAGGCGCTCCGATCCACCGCATCCGGCATCCGGATCAGCAGATACGATGCGGAAATATGTCGTACGACGATCGCCCGCTGCAACAACAGCGGCACGGTATCCTCCCCGACCTGCGTGCAGGGCATTTGCAGTTTTTTCGAAAATCCACGCAAACTCATACAGCCCTCGGATTTCACGAACAACCGCAGCCCGAAAGCCGACAGACCGTATGCGATCCACGTGCTCGCCGAATCCAAAAAGTAGAGATGCAGATAGCTGCCGTCGTTTTTGCACTCGTTGATCGTAATGATTCCCGTATCCATATTTTCCCAAGACTTGATAGAGGCGTTTGATTCTTGAGCCGGAAAAATCACGGTCTGTATTCCCCGACCTTCTTCCGGTACCAGCGTCGGTATTCGTCGAATGAGAGCTCCGGAACGGCGAGGATTGTGTATTCGGGTCCCGGGGAGCGGAGGATATGGCGCCGGGCGTATTCGCGCAGTCTGTCGTCCTCCACGGAGGCCATCACCACGGGAAATGGGAACTCCCGGAACCGGAACACGGCCGTCTCGCTCTGCGGAAACAGCCGGCACATCTGGCAGGCGGAGCGTTCGAATGCCACCCAATAGGCTCCTGCCCCGTAAAGGTGCACGGACGCCGTGTTGTCCTTTTCCCGGTCGAGGATCTCTCTCCCGTGCGCCGCCAGAAAGGACATCAGCCTCAGTCCCGCCGGCTCCGCAGATCGTCTTTCGCGCGTGTCGTACATGCTTGTCGTCCTGAATGGTTCGGGGGAATCAGCGGACCTCCCGCCGTGCGTCTTCACCCAGCCAGCGGTCGAAGTCCTCCAGCCAGCGCATGAGCCGCCGTTTGCTTTTCCGCGGCGCCGGCTCCTTCCGCCAGCCGTCGATGATGGCGTGCGCCCGGTCGCAGCAGTCCCGACTGCCCGTACAGCCGTAGAGGGTGACGAGCAGCAGGGCGCGGGACTGTTCCGCCTTCACGTGCGAAAGCTGCTCCCGGACCGTTCCGAGCAGGCGCTCCAGCGCCTCTTTCTCCACGAGGATCGTATAGGCCGGCAGCAGCAGCGCCTGAAGCTTGCTGCGCAGCACGTCGCTCTCCGTCCGCAGCCCTCCGCAGAGCCGCAGCGCCTCGCCGGCCAGCGCCCTGTCGTCGTCCGTCGCTCCCTCCGGGCCGTGGTGGCGTCCCAGCGCCCCGTGCAGCCCTTCGAGCAGGCGGTCGTTGTCCAGACTCTCATAGACGCGCTTGCCCGCTTCGTGCAGTCCGATGACTTCGTACTCTCCGGGGCGGACGTGCAGCAGGGGAACCCACATCCAGTTCTCCACGCATACCACGATCTCCCTGCGTCCGCCCCCGGGCCGGACGGCCACACGCGCCTCGACGCCCTTGAAACGCCCCGACGTGATACGCACCCGGTCGCCCTTCACGGGCTGCGGCGCGTCCGGAACATAGACGGGAAGCTCGTCGGAATAGGCCCGCGCCACCCATTGAAGATTCCGCATCGCCTCGTCGGACAGATAGGGGTAGTATTCCTCCCTGCCGTCACGCACGCGGGGCAGGAAGTTGTATTGGGGCAACTGACGCTTCAGCCGGAACAGCTCGTTTTCCGACGAGCGGATGAAGACGTAGTTGTAGAGCAGGGGACGGCGCGTATTGACCGGACGGCCGTTTTCGTGACGCACCTCCACATAGGAGGGGGCGAAGAACTCGAACGGCGGTTCGCCGCTCCGCAGACGCCGTTCCTGTTCCTGCCGGAGCCCCGGAGCGGGCCCCCGGTGACACACCGGAAGCGTCAGCACGTACCACCGGACGACCCGGCTGTTCTTCCGCGCTGCGAGCTGTCCGGAAAGCGGGGCGGGAAAGCTCCCGTCGCAATGCCCGGACAAAAGGTCCGTTCCGCTCTTGTCACACATCTCTTTCTCTCGGATTCAGATACTTCGAAGCCATATCGGCATACGGTCGTTGTATGCTGATAATTAATTATTTACAAGAATTCGTGATGACATTCCCGAAAATTTGTGTCCTGCACCGACCCGTCTCCTCCGGAATACGGCTCTCCGAAGCCGCATACCGTCTCTATATAAGAAACGGTACTTTTCCACGGCGAAAGTAGGTACTTTTTTATAAATAACCAAATATTGCGGCTCGTTTTTCAGGCGAAAATTCCCCCCCCCTCAAAAAAATATATTTGAAAATCAGAATATTATATACACAGGCCGACCGGAGGTATCCGACAGTTCCGATCCGGTCACGAATCGGTCCCGATCTGCTCTGCGATCGGGATTTTTTACGCCGTATTTACCGGAAACAGACCGCCTCATGAATGCGTAATATATTGGTTGTAAGTGCATTGTTCCCTCCGTACCGTTTCTTATATAGAGACGGTACTTTTTTCGGTATCCGTATTTCGACAACGACGACGTATTTACGACGAGGGAAACGGGCGTTTTTTCCGGTATTCTCGCGGGAGAACCGACGTATCCGGGGCGATATTATCCCGACAGGGTGTTATCGCAACCTGCCGGGTAAAGTCAGGAATCCCGATGTCCGGCGAACGTCCGAGACGCTCCGGTTCCGATGCTCCGGCCCGATTTGGCAGCGGGTGTGGATTTCGGCCGGAGGGAGAGGGCGAAGCGGTGATACGGGCACAGACGGGTGCTTGGTTCTTCCTGGAAATCGGGGGCTTCCTGCAAAAAACGGAAATTATCGTTCGAAGCAGGGCTGCACGACTCGGAATGGTCGAACGTATGCAGCATGGAGAACTATTGAATGCATAACGATGGAATCCAACGCATCGTCCGCAATTCGCGTCCTCTTCCCGGACCGGGACGAACGGGGCCGGATCGGAGCTCGGACAACCCGATTCCGAATACACTATGCCCCGAAAACAAAAAACCTTACGTATCATTGATACATAAGGTTTTACTCTCTGCGGCGTTATTTTCTTACGTCTCGAGGGTGGAAGAAGGGGCTCGAACCCTCGACCTTCGGAACCACAATCCGACGCTCTAACCAACTGAGCTACATCCACCGTGTGACCTTTTGCGGTCTTTCGGAGTGCAAATGTAATACTCTTTTTCGGTACGTGCAAAAATTTCGTGCGAAAAATCGCGGGGAAATTGCGGTGGATGACAAAATGTCAGACTGTCCTGCTCGTTTGTCATGCAAAATCTGCCAAAAAGGAGTTGGCACATCTCTTGTTGAAGTGAAGGGTGCGAAAGCGAAACAAAACATTACGATAAACTTAAAAAACGCAGAACTATGAACGTAAAACCGTTATCGGACCGTGTGCTGATTCTCCCGAATCCCGCGGAGGAGAAGACGGCCGGAGGATTGATCATCCCCGACACGGCAAAGGAAAAACCGCTGGCAGGCAAGGTGGTGGCCGTAGGCCCCGGAACCTTGGAGGTGAAGATGGAGGTCAAGGTCGGCGACCAGGTTCTCTACGGCAAGTACGCCGGGCAGGAGATTCAGATCGAGGGCGAAAGCTACCTCATCATGAAGCAGAACGACATTCTGGCGATTATCTAATCAACGTTTAATTCGGAAAAATCATGGCAAAGGATATCAAATACAATGTCGAGGCGCGCGAGCTGCTCAAGGAGGGTGTCGATGCGCTGTCGAACGCAGTGAAGGTGACGCTGGGTCCCAAGGGCCGCAACGTGATTATCGACAAGAAGTTCGGTGCGCCGCAGATCACCAAGGACGGTGTGACGGTGGCCAAGGAGGTGGAGCTCGAGGACGCTTTCGCCAACATGGGCGCGCAGATGGTCAAGGAGGTCGCTTCGAAGACCAACGACGACGCGGGCGACGGCACGACGACCGCCACGGTGCTGGCCCAGTCGATTATCGGCGTGGGACTGAAGAACGTGACCGCCGGAGCGAATCCGATGGACCTCAAGCGCGGTATCGACAAGGCCGTGCGGTCGTGGAGTCGCTGCGCAAGCAGAGCCAGGAGGTCGGTTCGGACATCTCGAAGATCGAGCAGGTGGCTACCATTTCGGCCAACAACGACGGCAATATCGGCAAGCTGATCGCCGAGGCGATGGCCAAGGTCAATAACGAAGGGGTGATCACCGTCGAGGAGGCCAAGGGAACCGAGACGCACGTGGAGGTGGTCGAGGGCATGCAGTTCGACCGCGGCTATATCTCGGCCTACTTCATCACCGATCCCGAGAAGATGGAGGCGCAGCTCGAGAAGCCGTACATCCTGCTGACGGACAAGAAGATCTCGACGATGAAGGAGCTGATGGGCGTGCTCGAGCCGGTGGCTCAGAGCGGACGTTCGCTGCTGATTATCGCCGAGGACGTCGATGGCGAGGCTCTCTCGGCGCTGGTTGTCAATAAGCTGCGCGGCACGCTGAAGATCGCCGCCTGCAAGGCTCCGGGCTTCGGCGACCGCCGCAAGGAGATGCTGGAGGATATCGCCGTCCTGACGGGCGCCACGGTCATTTCGACCGACAAGGGTATGAAGATCGAGGACACCGATCTTTCGCTGCTGGGTTCGGCCGACAAGGTGACGCTCAACAAGGAGAACACCACCATCGTGGACGGCGCGGGCGCCAAGGACGCCATCGCGGCACGTGTGGCGCAGATCCGCGCTTCGATCGAGAAGGCTACGTCGGATTACGACAAGGAGAAGTTGCAGGAGCGTCTGGCCAAGTTGTCGGGCGGTGTGGCCGTGCTCTATGTCGGCGCCGCTACGGAGGTCGAGATGAAGGAGAAGAAGGATCGTGTGGACGATGCGCTGGCCGCAACGCGTGCAGCCGTCGAAGAGGGTATCGTTCCGGGCGGCGGCGTGGCCTATATCCGCGCCACGTCGGCTCTCGAAGGCATGAAGGGCGAGAACGAGGACCAGACGACGGGTATCCAGATCGTGAAGCGTGCGATCGAGGAGCCGCTGCGCCAGATCGTTGCCAATGCCGGCGGCGAAGGTTCGGTGGTCGTCAATAAGGTGCGCGAGGGCAAGGACGCCTTCGGTTACAACGCCCGCGACGACAAGTACGAGGACATGCTCAAGGCGGGCATCATCGACCCGACGAAGGTATCGCGCGTCGCACTGGAGAACGCCGCTTCGATCGCTTCGATGTTCCTCACGACGGAGTGCGTGCTGGCCGAGAAGAAGTCCGAGCAGCCGGCCGTTCCGGCGATGCCGGGCGGCGGCATGGGCGGCATGATGTAATGACGCACGGGTGACGCACCTCTGTTCGCAGAGTTCCCCGGAAGTTTCGGCTTCCGGGGATTTTTTGTGCCGGTCCGGTTCGTCGGCCGCTTGCCGGCCTCCGTACCATCGGTCCGGCTTGTCGCGCAGGTCGCTGCGGAGACGGGGCCCTGCGATCTGTCGCATTTCAGCCGGATGTTTTGGGAGGTGACGGCCCGTCGCCGGGAGATGCCGCGGTGCTGAGCTACTCCGGCATCCACTCCGCGATGCCCGTCAGCGGATGGGCGGCGCGCCATGCCTCGAACTCGCTGCGGGTGCGCACGCCGTCGCGCAGGACGGCCATGCAGTAGGCGATGCCCGGAACATGCTCCGTCGCGGGCGTCTCGAATTTGAGCCGGAGGATCGCTAGGCGCGTCTCGTCGGTCAGGGCCGCGGAGATGCGGTCGGCCACCCGTTCGAAATACCCCTCCCAGGGCGATCCGACGGACATGTGGATCATGTCGATCTGCCAGAGGTCGCCCTCCGTGTCGGCGTATTGCGCATGCCACTCGATACACCGGTCCTCGGCGTCGAGCAGATTGGCGTATTCGATGCGTCGGATACGCGGGTTGCGGGCGATGCGTGCCATGGCGGCGAAGCTCCCCTCCGGACTGAGGACCGGGGAGTAGATGTGGAGGTCGATGTCGCGGTGGGTCATCAGCAGACCCGTGCGGAGCGATCCCACGAGGTGCGGGGTAGCTCCGGCCGATCGCCAGGCGGCTTCGGCTTGCAGTTCGGCGAGGACGGCGCGGGCCCGCCGCTGGTTTTCGGCGGCGAGCGCCAGGAGCGATTCGGAATCCATGTCTTTCGGAAGGTCGTTACGATGCCGGGATTTTCGTCCCGGCCGTTGGGGGCGCGGAAGGCTCAGAAGAGCGATCCGGGAGCCGGGGTGTCGGAACAGCCGGGAGCTGCGGGGCGCGGCTCTCCGTTGCGGCCCAGCAGAATGCGGGCCTGCGCGATGGCTGCGTCGGTGATCTCCGATCCGGAGAGCATCTTGGCGATCTCGGTGATGCGTTCGTCGTCCGAGAGGCGGGTGATCGAGGTGCGGCCGTCGCGTTTATAGACGACGAAGTGCGCCGCACCTTTCGAGGCTACCTGCGGCAGGTGGGTGATGTCCACGACCTGCATCGAGGCGGCCAGCGAAGCGATGATTTCGCCCATGGCATCGGCGATGCGGCCCGACACGCCCGTGTCGATCTCGTCGAAGATGATCGTGGGCAGTTGCATCCGTTCGGCGAGCAGCGCCTTGAGCGCCAGCATGACGCGCGACAACTCGCCGCCCGAGGCGATCCGTTCGACGCTCTGCGGCGTCCGGCCGCGGTTGGCCGAGAAGAGGAAACGCACGCTGTCGCCGCCCGTGCGGGTCAGCTCCCCGAGGTCGTCTATCGCCGCCTCGAAAACCGTGTCGGGCATTCCCAGCCGGGCGAGCGTTCCGCGGATGTGTCCGGCGAAGGCCGGGGCGGCCTTCTCGCGGGCCTTGCGGAGCCGGTCGGCCAGCTTGCGTGCCTTTTCCGCCGCCTTTTGCAGGGCGGCTTCCGCTTCGGCGATCCGTTCGTCGCCGTGGACGACGGCCGCCAGACGGGCCGTGCAGCGGTCGCGCAGGCCGATCAGCTCCGCCTCGTCCGCCGCATGGTGTTTCTGTTGCAGGGCGAGCAGCGTGTCGAGCCGTGCGGAGAGCTTCGCCAGCCGTTCGGGGTCCGCGTCGATCCGCTCGCTGTCGGCTGCGGCCGATGCGCCGATGTCCTTCAGCTCTTCGAGCGTCGAACGCAGCCGGGCGGCATACTCCGCAGCGGCGGGGTAGTGTTCGCCGATATGGGCCAGGGAGGTCTCCGAGTTTTTTAGCTGCACCAACACGCCCGTCTCGTCGGCGTCGAGGGCGTTGCGCAGCGTCGTGAAGGCCTCGCCGATACGGTCGGCGTTCTCCAGCATGGCCAGCTCCTCCTCGATTTCGGCCTGCTCTCCGGCGCGGAGGTTCGCGGCCGTCAGCTCCTCGGTCTGGAAACGGAGCCACTCCTCGTCGCGCCGCCCCTGTTCGGCGGCTTCGCGCAGGGCGGCCGTCTCGCGGCGCAGCTCCTGCAGGCGGGCGTACTGCGCCGCGTATTCGCGCAGCAGCTCCCCGTTGCCGGCCACGGTGTCGAGCGCCGAGGTGCGGAACTCCTCCGACGAGAGGATGAGGTTCTGGTGCTGCGAGTGGATGTCCAGCAGGCGGGTCCCGACCTCGCGCAACTGCGCGAGCGATACGGGTACGTCATTGACGAACGCCCGGCTCTTGCCCGCCGGGGTGATGATGCGTGTCAGGGTGGTTTCCGCGGCGTATTCGAGGTCGTTCTCAGCGAAGAACTCCTCCAGTTCCGGCCCTGCGAGGGCGAATGTCCCTTCGACCGTGCAACTGCGTGCGGCGTCCTTCATGGCCGAGCCGTCGTTCTTGGCGCCCAGCAGCAGCCCGAGGGCGCCGAGCAGAATCGACTTTCCGGCGCCGGTCTCGCCCGTGATGATGTTCAGGTGCGGGTCCAGTTCCAGTTCGAGCTTGTCGATAAGCGCGTAGTTTTCGACCGACAGACGACGTAGCATGGCGGAGGTTATTTCAGGATCGTTTCGATTTTATCGACGATGCGCGCCGCGACTTCGCGTTTGGAGAGCAGCGGCAGCTCCTCGCGGCCCGCGCGGTCGATCAGCGTCACTTTGTTCGTGTCGCCGCGGAAGCCCGCGCCGGGGTCTCGCAGCGAGTTGAGCACGATGAAGTCGAAGTTCTTTTTCGTGAGTTTGGCCTCGGCGTGTGCCTGTTCGTCGTGGGTTTCGAGCGCGAAGCCCACCAGCAGGCGGCCTCCCTTGCGCGCTCCCAGCTCGGCGGCGATGTCGCGCGTGCGGCGCAGGGTGAGCGTCATCTCGCCGTCGCCTTTCCGGAGTTTGGTCTCCGACGCGCGTTCGGGCGTGTAGTCGGCCACGGCGGCGCACATCACGGCGCCGTCCGCCTCCTCGAAGGCGCGGGTCGCGGCGTCGTACATTTCCGCTGCCGAAAGCACGTCCACGCGTTCGACGCCCGGAGGCGTCGGCAGCGACGTGCGTCCCGTGACGAGGGTGACTTCCGCACCCCGGGCGGCCAGCTCGCCGGCGAGGGCGTATCCCATTTTGCCCGACGAGTGGTTCGAGATGAACCGCACGGGGTCGATGGCTTCGATCGTGGCCCCGGCCGTGACGATCATGCGTTTACCCGCGAGGCGCTTTTTTTTTTCTCCGGACGGGCCGCCGAGCAGGTCGCCGACGAATGCGGCGATTTCGGTCGGTTCGGCCATGCGGCCCTTGCCGCGAAGACCGCTGGCCAGCTCGCCTTCGCCCGGCTCCGCGATCCGCACGCCGCGCTCCGCGAGCGTCCGCAGGTTCCGCTGCGTCGCCTCGTGGGCGTACATGTCGAGGTCCATGGCCGGGGCCACGACGACCGGACAGCGTGCCGAAAGATAGGTCGTGAGCAGCAGGTTGTCCGCGATGCCCGCTGCCATTTTGGCCAGCGTGTTGGCCGTGGCCGGGGCGATCAGGTAGCAGTCGGCCCATTCGCCCAGCGAGACGTGGGAGTTCCATGCGCCGTTCTCCGGGTCGAAGAACTCCACCAGAATCGGATTTTTCGAGAGCGTGGCCATCGTCAGCGGCGTGATGAACTGCTTGGCCAGCGGCGTCATCACGACGCGCACCTCGGCGCCCGCCGTCTTCAATAAACGACACAGCACAGCCGCCTTGTAGGCCGCTATGCTGCCCGTGATGCCCAGCAATATGCGGCGTCCCTCCAGCGGGAGCCGCGCCGTCGAGTCGGATGCCATCGCGCTGCGGGTCAGATTTCCTTCATCTCGCCGTCCTTGCCCTCCTTGAAGAGCAGCTCGTGGTCGAGGAACTCCTCGGTGGCGATGATGACCGGTTTGGGAAGACGCTCGTAGTAGCGCGAAATCTCGATCTGTTCGCGGTTCTCGAAGGTCTCCTCCATCGTGTCCGTGGGCGACGAGAAATCGGCGAGCTTGCGGTTGAGCTCGGCTTTCAACTCGGTGGAGATCTGGTTGGCGCGGCGCGCGATGATGTTCACGCTTTCATAGATGTTGCCGGTCTCCTTGTCCAGATCCACCAGCTTGCGCGTGATGGTGTTGTTGGGGATGTTCTTCTTGATTTCCATCTCTATTCGTTGTTGTCCTTGTTGTTGCGGTCCAGGTAGTCGCGGGCGTGCTGCGCCATGCGTTCCAGCTCCTTGTTGTACTTCGACTCGGGGAACTCCTCGCGGAACGAGAGGTAGGAGTCTAGCATGTCCAGATAGCGGTCCGTCTGCTTGTCGTGCACCGAGTTGCTGGCGAAACGGTAGCTCGCATCGACGATCAGGTACATGATCTCCTCGCGGTGTCCGCTCTCGGGATACTGTTTCAGCGCGTTCTTGAGCGCGACGATCGCCGACTTGTAACGGCCGATCTTATAATAGGTGTAGGCGTTGATGTAGGCCTTCTCGTGCAGGCGTCCCGTCAGCTCCTCGTTGATTTTGCGGAAGTCCTCGATTCTGTCGCTTTCGGGGTAGCGCGACATGAACTCGTTGATGGCCATGATGGCCTGTCCGGTCATCGTCTGGTCGCGCGTCGGGCCGGGCGAGAGGTAGTAGAAGCAGAGGGCGTACATGCCTTCGGCGTCCTCGATGAAGGCACTGCGGCCGAACTTGCGGCGGAAGTCGTCGAGCAGAGTCGAGGCCGTGTCGAAATCGCGGTTCTTGAATTTGCAGTAGGCGTTGTAGAACGAGATGCTGTCTTCGCGCGACGTGCCGGTGTAGTAGGGCTGCGCGCTTTCGAAAAGGGTCGAGGCGCGCTGCCATTTGCCGATCTTGTAGTATTCCAACGCCTTGCTGTAAATCAGTTCGGGTTGTCCGCTCTTGATCAGGGCGTTGATTCCGGAACACCCGGCGAGAAGGGCTGCCAGGACCGCTCCGCACACGGCGTATGAGAAAGTCTGCTTCATTTAAGAATCTTTTACGGCGCTTTATCGCGCAAAGTTACGCATAAATTAACGATTTGCAAAAAAAAATATTGCCCCTCCGGAGGCGGCGTTCCGGCGTCCGGCATCCGGGGACTGTTCCCGTTTTCTGCGGGTGCATCCGTTTCCGCCGGGACTCCGTCTGCCGCGGGACGTTTCCGGATACGGCGGGCCGGGGCGGACGGTCTGTGTCGCAGCGGGCGGCTTCGCGGTCCGGCGGATCGGACCGTCGCGGGCCCCGGATGGGGAGGAATCCCGTTTCGCTGCCGGACGGCGTGCGGGGACTGCTGCCGGAAAAAAGATTTGGAAATATGGATTTTACTTCCTATCTTTGCTTATACGAATGCAACGGGGTTCTGACCTTTCCGGGTCAGGATTCTTTATTTTTTATGTTTTTTTAGTATGGCAAAAGAGATTATTTATCTGACAGCGGAGGGTTACAAGAAACTCAAGGACGAACTCGACCACATGCGTTCCGTCGAGCGTCCGGCGATTTCGGCGGCTATCGCCGAGGCGCGTGACAAGGGTGACCTTTCGGAGAACGCGGAGTACGACGCCGCCCGTGAGGCGCAGGGTCTGCTGGAGATGCGTATCGCCAAGCTGGAGGATACGATCGCCAATGCGCGCGTCATCGACGAATCGAAGATAGACAGGAGCAAGGTGCAGATTCTGAGCAAAGTGACGCTGCTGAACCACAATACCAAAAAGCAGATGGTCTATACGATCGTCGCCGAACACGAGGCCAACCTGCGCGAAGGCAAGCTGGCGATCGGCACGCCGATCGCGAAGGCGTTGCTGGGCCACAAGAAGGGCGATCGCGTGGATGTGGAGGTTCCGGCCGGCACGATCCATTTCGAGATTCTCGACATCAATATCTGACGCTGCGCGCCGCGGGCCGGGCCGTTTCTGCAGCGGACCGCCGGCGGACGATACATACGGGGCCGGGGACGGCTTTTTCCGAACCGGGATCGCATGGCGGTCCCGGTCTTTTCGTCTCTTTTCCGTTCTCCGGGGGCCTCCGGAAGCGATGAAAAAGCCGTCACTCCGCGCGGAGTGACGGCTTTTCGTTGTTTTTCTCGAGAGCCGGAGCCTCTTCGGGCCGCCCCTCTCCTCTTTCGCGCGCCGGCCCGATGGCCTTGGGGAACGGACGGGGCGTGCCGCGGATCAGAGCGCCTTGATCTCGTGCAGGACGTTGTTGGTCTTGCGTACGGCGTCGGCCGAAGCGGCGAACTTCTCGGCCTCCTCCTTCGTCAGCTCGATCTTCACGATCTTCTCGATGCCCTTGCGGCCGATGATCGCGGGAACGCCGATGCAGATGTCCTCCTGACCGTACTCGCCCTCGAGGTAGCACGAGCAGGGGATGAGTTTCTTCTGGTCATTGAGGATGGCCTCGACCATCATCGCGGCCGCTGCGCCGGGGGCGTACCAGGCCGACGTGCCGATGAGTTTGGTGAGCGTCGCGCCGCCGACCATCGTGTTCTGCACGGCCTCCTGCAACTTCTTTTTCGAAGCGAACTGCGAAACGGGCACGCCGTTCACGGTGGCCTTCGACACGAGCGGGATCATCGTCGTATCGCCGTGTCCGCCGATCACCATGCCGTCCACATTGTTGATGTTGGCGCCGGTGGCCTTCGCCAGGTAGCATTTGAAGCGCGACGAGTCGAGTGCGCCGCCCATGCCGATGATGCGGCTCTTCGGCAGTCCCGAAGCCTTGAGCGCGAGGTAGGTCAGCGTATCCATCGGGTTGGCCACCACGATGATGATGGCGCGGGGCGAATACTTGATGACGTTCTCCACGACGCCCTTCATGATCGAGGCGTTCGTGCCGATCAGCTCCTCGCGCGTCATGCCCGGCTTGCGGGGAATGCCCGAAGTGATGACCACCACGTCCGAATTCGCGCTTTTCTTGTAGTCGTTGGTGGCGCCCGTGAGCTTCGTATCGAAGTCCATCAGCGTCGAGGTCTGGTACATGTCGAGCATCTTGCCCTCCGAGAGACCCTCCTTGATGTCGATGAGAACCACTTCGCTCGCCACTTCGCGGCAAGCCATCACATTCGCACAGGTCGCGCCTACGGCGCCTGCACCTACGACGGTAACTTTTGACATAGCGTTTATGCTTTTTAACGTTGTTTGGGTTTCGTTTTTCGCCGGATCCCGGCCGGAACGGCAGCTTCTGCGGGGCGTCAGCCGATCAACTGTTCGTAGGCGGCCGCGTCGAGCAGGGCGTCGTATTCCGCCGGATCGGTCATCCGGACCTTGACGAGCCAGCCTTCGCCGTAGGCGTCCTTGTTCACGACGGCCGGATCGGCGTCCACGGCCTCGTTGAACTCCAGGATTTCGCCGCCCACCGGGAGGAATGCGTCGCTCACGGTCTTCACGGCCTCGATCGAGCCGAACACCTCGCCGGCGGCGAGCGTCTCGCCCACGGTCGGCACGTCCACGAAGACGATGTCGCCCAACTGGCTCTGCGCGAAGTCGGTAATGCCGATTACGGCTACGTCTCCCTCGATGCGACACCACTCGTGGTCGTTCGAGTATTTCAGATTTGCAGGTACGTTCATGGTACTTTCCGTTTTTTTGATTTCCGTAATGCAAATATAACTGTTATTTCCGTAACAGCAAGAGATTCCGCCCCTTTTTTACACTTCCCGGCCGGATATTCCGGGCTTCGGTTTTCCGGAGATTTTTCTGCGGCTCTCCGCTCCGTTCCGAACGGTCTCGGATGCGAAGACGGTCTTCCGGGTTTGGACCGTGAGGTCGGTCGGCGGTTGCGGCCGGAAGAGAAGTGTGGGCGCGGCCGTATCCGTATGTGGATTCCGGAGTGCCGGCGATCTGTCGCGGGCCTGATGTGTGCCGGGAAGCCGAACCCGGCGAACGCTCCGCCCCGGCGAGGGATACGGGCGGAGGAAAAAACCGAATCAGCGCACCGGGCGGTCGATGACGAACTCCACCTCGCGGAAGAGGTAGGCGCGGAGCGTGCCGTCGGCGTGGCGCAGGAGCAATTCCCCCGACGGGCGGACTCCTTCGATCGCGGCGGTGAAGAGGCTGCCGTCCGGCAGGCGGTACGGATGCGGCGTTTCCAGCCGGTACATGCGGGCGCGGTAGTCGCGTTGCAGCGTGTCGGCATCGCCCCGTTCGAGCAGGGCGTACCGGGCCGCGCAGTGCGTGCGGAACCGTTCGAGCACCTCCTCCCGGTCGAACGTGCGGCCGGCGGCCAGCGCCATCGACACGGGGTTGGGCAGCGCGGGGTCGAACACGCGCTGATTGACGTTGATCCCGATGCCCGCGACCGAGCGACCGAGCGTGGGGCCCGTGTAGCTGTGTTCGATGAGGATGCCGACCAGCTTGCGGTCGCCGACGTAGATGTCGTTCGTCCACTTGATGCGGGTGTCGATGCCGAAGTCGGCGAAGGTGTCCGTGAGGGCCAGCGCCACGGCCTCGGAGAGCAGGAACTGTTCGCCGACGGGCAGGAAACGGGGTTCGAGCACCAGCGAGAAGGTGAGGTTCTCGCCCTCGGCGCTCGTCCATGAATGGCCCCGCTGGCCGCGTCCGGCGGTCTGGCGTTCGGCCCAGACGATGTCGCCGTGGCGGTATTCGGGGCGCCGGGCGTCGTCGTTGGTCGAGGTGGTCTCCGTGATGCGGCGGATCATGCTGCTTGCGGTCATACCGGAACCCCGAAGTCGCGCAGGGCGTCGTTGAGCGAGGTCTTCTTGTCGGTGGACTCCTTGCGGCGGCCGATGATGAGGGCGCACGAGACGCTGTATTCGCCCGCCGGGAACTGCTTGCGGTAGCTGCCCGGCACGACTACCGAACGGGCCGGCACGTACCCTTTGTAGGTGACGGGTTCGGGCCCCGTGACGTCGATGATGTGCGTCGAACCGGTGATGACGGTGTTCGAGCCGAGCACCGCTTCGCGGCAGATGTGCGCCCCTTCGACCACGATCGAGCGCGAGCCGATGAAGCAGTTGTCCTCGACGATCACGGGAGCGGCCTGCACCGGTTCGAGCACGCCGCCGATGCCCGCGCCGCCCGAGAGGTGGACGTGGCGTCCGATCTGGGCGCACGATCCCACGGTGGCCCACGTATCGACCATCGTGCCCGTATCGACGTAGGCGCCGATATTGACATAGGAAGGCATGAGGATCGCTCCCGGGGCGATGTAGGCTCCGTAGCGCGCCACGGCATGCGGCACGGCGCGCACGCCCAGCTCCTCGTAGCCGTGCTTGAGTTCCATCTTGTCGTACCACTCCAGCTCCCCGGCCTCCATGCGGCGCATGGGCTGCATCGGGAAGTAGAGGATCACGGCCTTCTTGACCCATTCGTTCACCCGCCATTCGCTCTTCTCGGGATCGACCGGCTCGGCCGTCCGCAGGAGGCCCTTGTCCACGAGCCCGATCACGTCGCGCACGGCCTGCTGCGTCGCTGCGTCGCGGAGCCGTTCGCGCTCCTCCCACGCCTTCTCTACGGTTGTTCTGAGTTCTTCGTACATGGTTTTCCGTTTTCTTGCGGTTCCGGCGGCCGGAACGGTCGGGCCTTCCCGGGGCCGGAGGATTGCGGAACCGGGCATCCGTACGGCGTCTCCGCGCGGTGTGCCGGTTCCCGGACAAAGGTACGAATAACTTTCGGATCGGCCGCACGGACCGGAAAAATAAATGCCCCCCCCTCCCGGAGCGCCTGCGGCGGGACTACTTTTTCTTCTTCCCGGACTGCAAGTCGGGAAGGCGGACGGCGATGATACCCAGCAGGGGCAGCAGGGAGCTGATCCGGAAGACGAACCCGATGCTCGTCCGGTCGGCCAGCCAGCCGAAGAAGGCCGAGCCGATGCCGCCCAGCCCGAACATCAGTCCGAAAAAGACGCCCGAGATCATTCCGACCTTGTCCGGCTTGAGCTCGGTGGCATAGACCAGGATGGCGGAGAAGGCCGAGGCGATGATCAGGCCGCTGGCCACGGCCGTCGCCACGGTCCAGCCCAGACCGAGGTAGGGGAGCGCGAGGGTGAAGGGCGCCGCGCCGAGGATGGAGAAGAGGATGACGTACTTCCGTCCGTAGCGGTCGCCGAGGAATCCGCCGAGCAGCGTCCCCGTGGCGAAGGCCGCGAGGAAGGCGAAGAGGCAGAACTGCGACTGCCGGACGGAGATGCCGAACTTTTCGATCAGGAAGAAGGTGAAGTAGCTGGTCATGCACGCCGTGAAGAAGTACTTCGAGAAGAGCATCGTCACGAGGATCGCCAGCGCCCGGCGTGTCTGCCGGGCGGAGAGTCCGCAGCCCGTTTTCCGCAGGGTTTGCCGGAGATGCCGCGTGCGGTCGAGCATCAGGCTGTACCAGGCGCCCACGCGGACCAGGATGAGCGAGGCGGCGAGGGCCGCCGCCGCGAACCATCCCACCGCGTGCTGTCCGTAGGGGAGGATGACCAGCGCCGCCAGCAGCGGCCCGACGGCGCTTCCGCCGTTGCCTCCCACCTGGAAGATGGACTGCGCCAGGCTCTTCCGCCCGCCCGAGGCCATCTGTGCCACGCGCGAGGCTTCGGGATGGAAGACCGACGAGCCGCCGCCGATCAGGGCCACCGTCAGCAGGATCGCCGCGTATCGCGTGGAGAAGGCCAGACCCAGCAGTCCGGCCAGCGAGAGACACATGCCCATCGAGAGCGAATAGGGCTGCGGGTGGCGGTCGGCGTACGCCCCCACGAAGGGCTGGAAGATCGAGGAGGTGAGCTGGAACACCAGCGTGATGAGCCCTATCTGGGCGAAGGTGAATCCGTAGCTCTCCTTGAGAACCGGGTACATGGCCGGAATGACCGACTGGATCATGTCGTTGAGCAGATGGCAGAAGCCGATCGTGAACAGAATCGGGTAGGCCGTCGCCTCCCCGATGCGGGGATGTCCCTGGAGCCTTCGCAGAATGCCTTTCATCGGAGTCGTTCGCTTGTCTGTCGTTTGGCCGCCGCGCGTCCGGCGGTCGTCCCGCCGGGGCCGGCGCCCGCCCCGCGGTGCGGATCCGGGAGTGCAAAAATACCGTTTTTCCGGACAACGGGCAAACCGGATCCGGAAATTTCCGGGTGCGGAACGAGCCGTTGCGGTTCCGAATCTCCGGATTTTTTCTAACTTTGTCGCAGACATCATTCAAAACTCCGATTTATGAAGCGCGTATCGAGCGGAACCGTCGCGCTGCTGGGTGCGGCGGCGCTATTTGCAAGTTGTGACAATATGAAGCGGATCAAACTCCTGCCCTATCCCGAGACCGAGCGCGGCGGGGTCGTGGACGACTACTTCGGCACGAAGGTCGCCGATCCCTACCGCTGGCTCGAGGACGACCTCTCGGAGGCCACGGCCGCCTGGGTCGAGGCCGAAAACGCCGTGACGGACGACTACCTGTCGCAGATTCCCTTCCGCGACGCCATCCGCGAGCGGCTCACCGAGTTGTGGAACTACCCCAGGGAGGGGGCGCCGTCGAAGCACGGCGACTGGTGGTACTACTATTATAACGACGGGTTGCAGAACCAGTCGGTGCTCTACCGCACGCGGGAGCCGGGCGGGGCGGGCGAGGTGTTCCTCGATCCCAACCGCCTGTCGGAGGACGGCACGGTGGCCGTGGCCGCCTCCTCGTTCTCGAAGGACGGCCGCTATTTCGCCTATGCCGCCGCGGCGTCGGGATCGGACTGGGTGGAGATCCGCGTGATGGACACCGCCGACGGGACGCTCACGGAGGACCGGATCGAGTGGGTGAAGAACTCGGGGGCGCAGTGGTCGCCCGACTCGGAGGGATTCTATTACAGCGCCTACGACGCACCGGAGAAGGGCGTCTATTCGTCGCAGAACCAGTACCAGAAGATCTATTACCACCGCATCGGCACGCCGCAGTCGGCCGACCGGCTCATCTACGAGGACCGCGAGCATCCGCTGCGGTACTTCGGGGCCTGGCCTTCGGAGGACGGCGAATGGCTGTTCATCTACGCGTCGGACGGCACGTCGGGCTCGGAAATCCTCTACCGGAAGACTTCGGAGACGAAGTTCCGCACGCTGCTGCCGGGCTTCGACGCCGACTACGGGCCGGTGACCGTCGAGGACGGCTGGCTCTACTACGTGACCAACCGCGACGCCTCGAACTACGCGCTGCGGCGCATCGACCTGAACGATCCGTCGAAGACGCAGACCGTGATTCCCGAAAGCCCGGAACACCTGCTCGAGGGCGTGGGCACGGCCGGCGGCTACCTCTTCGCGCAGTATCTGGAGGATGCGCAGAACAAGGTGGCGCAGTATGACCTCGACGGGAAGAAGGTGCGCGATGTCGAACTGCCCGCCATCGGCACGGTCGGCGGATTCGGCGGCGAGAAGGAGGACACGGAGCTGTACTACGTGCTGACGAACTACACGTCGCCCGCCACGATCTACCGGTACGACCTCACGACGGGCGAATCGACGCTCTACAAGGCCCCGGAGGTGCGTTTCGATCCCTCGCTCTTCGTCACCGAGCAGATCTTCTACACCTCGAAGGACGGCACGCGGGTCCCGATGTTCGTCACGCACCGCAAGGACATGAAGCTCGACGGCAAGAACCCCTGCCTGCTCTACGGCTACGGCGGTTTCCAGATCAACATGACGCCCGGCTTCAACCCCTCGGCGCTGATGTTCGTCGAGCAGGGCGGCATCTACTGCGTGGCCAACCTGCGCGGCGGCTCGGAGTACGGCGAGGCTTGGCACAAGGCGGGAATGCTCGCCGACAAGCAGAACGTCTTCGACGATTTCATCGCGGCGGCCGAATACCTCATCGCCCGGAAGTACACCTCGAAGGAGCGGCTGGCGATCAACGGCGGCTCGAACGGCGGCCTGCTCGTGGGAGCCTGCGAGGTGCAGCGTCCGGACCTGTTCGCCGTCTGCCTGCCGCAGGTGGGCGTGATGGACATGCTGCGCTACCACAAGTTCACGATCGGCTGGGGCTGGGCCGTGGAGTACGGCACGTCGGAGGACGAGGAGCAGTTCGGCTATATCTACCGCTACTCGCCGCTGCACAACATCCGCGAGGGGGTCGAGTATCCCGCGACGCTCGTGATGACGGCCGATCACGACGACCGCGTCGTGCCGGCGCATTCGTTCAAGTTCGCCGCCACGATGCAGCACTGCCAGGCGGGCGACAAACCCGTGCTCATCCGCATCGAGTCGAAGGCGGGGCACGGAGCCGGGAAACCCACCTCGAAGCGGATCGACGAGGCGACGGACATGTACGCCTTCCTGTTCCAGAATATCGGTGTCCCGTACAGGCCCGTGGCGGAGCGGAAGTAAGCGGCGGAAACGCGGTCCGGGCGAATAATCCGGACAAACAGGGAAAATGCGGCCTCCGGACTGTCGGAGAAGCCGCATTTTTCGTATCTTTGCCTCCGGATTCCGTTACGTAAAACCCTGACCCCACCGAACTCCGCATGTCCCGTATCTCCGCCGCCGCGTTCTCCGACACGAAACCCCACTACGATCTGCTCGACGGATTGCGCGGGGTCGCGGCCCTCACGGTGGTCTGTTTCCACCTGTTCGAAGCCTATGCCACGAGCCACCTGGACCAGCGCATCAACCACGGCTACCTGGCCGTCGATTTCTTCTTCATCCTCTCGGGCTTCGTCGTGGGGTACGCCTACGACGACCGCTGGACGAAGATGACCGTCAGGGAGTTCCTCACGAGGCGGCTCGTCCGCCTGCAACCGATGGTCGTCATCGGGGCGCTGATCGGCGCCGTCATGTTCTACACGCAGGGCTGTCCGGTCTGGGATGTTTCGGCGGTCCCGGTGGCGATGCTGCTCGTGGCGACGCTGATGAACGCCTTCATGATCCCTGCGACGCCCGGTGCGGAGATCCGCGGCGTGGGCGAAATGTATCCGCTCAACGGCCCCGCGTGGTCGCTCTTCTTCGAATATATAGGCAATGTGCTCTACGCGCTGTTCATCCGCCGGCTGTCCACCCGCGCGCTTGCCGTGCTGGTCGCCTCGGCGGGCTGCGGGCTTGCCGCCTTCTCCGTCTGGGGGCCGCTGGGGGACATCTGCGTCGGGTTCTCGCTGACCGGGGAGAACATCGTCGGCGGTTCGCTGCGGCTGCTGTTCGCCTTCCCGGCGGGCCTGCTGCTCTCCCGCGTGTTCCGTCCGGTCCGGGTCCGCGGGGCGTTCTGGATCGGCTCGCTGGCCGTCGTCGCCCTCGCGTCCGTGCCGCGGATCGGAGGGAGCGAACACCTGTGGATGAACGGTGTGTACGACGCATTGTGCGCCGTCGTCCTCTTCCCGCTGATCGTCTGGATCGGGGCTTCGGGAAAGACCACGGACCGCGTGACTTCGCGCATCTGCAAATTCCTGGGGGACATTTCCTATCCGCTCTACATGGTGCACTATCCCTTCATCTACCTCTACTACGCCTGGGTCAAGAACGAGAACCTGACCTTCGGACAATCGCTGCCCGGGGCCGCGGTGCTCGTCGCGGGTTCCGTCGCGCTGGCCTGGCTCTGCCTGAGGTTTTACGACGAACCCGTGCGGCGCTTCCTCTCGAAGCGACTGCTGCGGCGATGACGGCCGGGTCGGGCCGTCCGGCGGCGTGCGGATGATTCGGGGTTCGGGTGTCCATACGGCGAAGATACGGATAATCGGGGACGATCCGCCGTCGCGGGACGGATTTCCTGCGGAGAGGACCTTCCGGCCGCGTACCCGCCGCATGCCGCGCTCCGTCCGTCGGTTCCCGGGGCGGATTTCCGGACGGAACGTTCGGCGGGGCCGGTTCCGGGAGCAGACCCGGGCCGCCGCGGCGGCAAAAGGGGCCGCGGGGCGAAAAAATGCGGCGGCATGCTCCCGGTCCGCATTATTTTTCGTATTTTTGCACCGATTCGGAATGCCTGCCGGACCGTGTGCCGGGCGTTTTGCCCTCCGTGCGCGGCCGGGCGTTCCGGACACCGGATTTTCGAACGACAAAGCCCTTTTACCGATCATGAAAGTATATAAATTCGGCGGCGCTTCGGTCCGCAATGCCGACGGCGTGCGGAACCTGCGCAAGATCATCGACGACGAACAGAACCTCTTCATCATCGTTTCGGCGATGGGAAAGACGACCAACGCGCTGGAACGCGTGTTCGGTGCCGTGCAGCGGCACGATCCGCAGGCGGCCGGGGACGAGATCGCCTCGCTGCGCGAGTACCATGCCGCGATCATCGACGAATTGTGGCACGGCCCCAAACGGCTGGAGGCGGTCGAGCGGCTCTTCGGCGAGCTGGAGCGCGTGGCGGCCGGCGAGGGCTACGATCCCCGCGATGCGGAGTTGTGGTACGATACGATCGTGGCCTTCGGCGAGCTGGTCTCGACGACGATCATCTCCGAATACCTCAATTACGCCGGGGTGGCGAACCGCTGGATCGACATGCGCCGCTGCCTGCGCACCGAGCAGCGGCACAAGGACGCCGGCGTCGATCTGGCGGCGTCCGAAGCGTTGCTGAAAGGGGCGCTGGAGGGGTGTGCGGAGCGGATTTTCGTCGGGCAGGGCTTCATCGGCGGCGCGCCCGACGGTACGACGACGACGCTCGGCCGCGAAGGCTCGGACTACTCGGCCGCCGTGGTGGCCAATCTGCTCGACGCCGAGTCGATGTCGGTGTGGAAGGATGTGGACGGCGTGCTGAACGCCGACCCGAAGATCTTCCCCGACGCCGTGCAGATCGCCGAACTGAACTACCTCGATACGATCGAACTGGCTTACAGCGGCGCGCAGATCATACACCCGAAGACGATCAAGCCGCTGCAAAACAAGAACATTCCGCTCTATGTGCGGCCTTTCGGCGACAAGCGCAAGCCGGGTACGGTCATCCGCGGCATGTCGGCGCCGGTGGACGTGCCGATCCTGATTCTTAAGAAGGACCAGGTGCTGCTGACGATCCGTTCGCGCGACTTCTCGTTCGTGCTCGAGGAGAAGTTCGCCACGATCTTCTCGCTGCTCGAGCGTTTTCGCGTGAAGACCAATCTGATCCACAATTCGGCGGTCAATCTGAGCCTCTGCGTCGATAATTCGTGGCATATCGACGAGGCGGTCGGGGCGTTGCGCGAGGCGGGTTTCGATGTGATGAAGGCCGAGCGGATGGAGCTGCTGACCGTGCGCGGCTACACTCCCGAATTGTGGCGGCGTTACGCCGTCGGGCCGCAGGTTTTCGTCCGGCAGGCTACGCAGGCCACGGTGCGCATCGTGCGGAAACGCGAATAGGCGGATTATGAAACGCGGAACGTTGCGCGGTCTGTTGCTTGCTTCGCTGATCCGGGCCTTTTCCCTTGCCGGCTGTTCGGACGGCGGTTGGACAGACGACGGGCGGACGGTGTACGCCTTCGCCGAGCGGGACACGATCGCCCTTTCCGAGCTTTTCGGGTCGCGCGGGGTGCGGCGCGTGCGGCTGCAGGCGCCGGACAGCGTGCCGGCTGCCGCGGAGGGGTCGATCCTGCGCCTGGCCGGCGGCCGTCCGGTCGTGTGCGAACCGTTCGGAGCGGGACAGGGCGTCTGGCTCTTCGGCGAAGACGGCCGCTACATCGGCCCCGTGGGACGGGTCGGGCGCGGTCCGGGAGAGTATGTCGTTCCGATGAATGCGCTCGTAAGTCCCGGAGCGGATACCTTGTATGTCCTCGACGGTGTCACGCGCCGGATACTGACCTATTCGCTTCCCGAACGGACTTTCTGCGGAGACAGACCCTGGCCGTTCGACGCGCTGTTCACCCATATCGACCGTGCCGGAAACTTCGTGTGGTACGTCTCCGCGGCGGGCCGGAATGCGGAGCGGTTCGAAACGCTCGTTGTGACGCGTCCCGACGGGACGCTGCTCGGACAGGCGACGCCCGTGGAGCAACTGGACCGTTACAGCGGGGCGTGGCAGGTGCTGACCCTTTTCCATGATGCACCCGGCGGGGTGATGGCCCACCACCAGTTCCAGCCCGAATTTTTCTCCGCTCCCGGAGGCGAACCCCGTATCGGCGAGCTGCGGTTCGAGAACCACGCCTTCGCTCCCGCCTCCTATGCGTGGGACCGGGCGGATTTCCGGGAGGCGTGGCGGAAATCCCACTTCGTGCAGTATTACGACCTGCTCGAGACCGCCGACCGGATGTACGTGCGCTTCGGCGCCGGAGAGAAACGCTATTTCGGCGTTTACGACAAGTCGCGGGGCGGGGGCGTTTACTGCGAGGCGTCGCGCATCGGCGACGATCTGGGACTGGGCGGCGTTCCGTGGATGAGCGGCGTGGACGGCGACCGTTTCTTCGGCCGGGCGACCGATCCCGAAACGATGGCCTCGGAGATGGTCTGGCTGTAAGCGGCGGTCTGCAACGACGCTGCCGTACGGGCGCTCTTCCTCAGGGAGGAGCGCCCGCCTCATTCCGGGAGGAGGAGACGATGCTGGCGATCCCGGCGTGTCCGGGTCCGGCGGGGCGTCACTGCCCCTGCCGCAGGTTGTGGAGAATGGCGACGACCGACTGGTCGCGGATTTCGCCCCGGCGGCGCATTTCGAAGATCGTGCGGACGATATAGCGTTCGATGTCGCGCTGGAGGCGGCGGTAGAGCGGGCATTTGGTGTAGTTCTCGTTGTCGAGCAGCACGTCGCGGATCGACCGCAGCGAGTTGGTGTAGTTCGCCATTTCGTTCTTGAGCGCCACGCCCCGTTTCTCGGAGGCGGTGATGCGGGCGATGGACATCTGCCGCAGCTTTTCGCACACGGTGTTCAGCAGCACGAGCACCACGTTGTCCATGAGCGTGTGCCCGTGCATGAAAAGGTAGGCGTTCTCGGGCTTCAGCCCGCGGCTGCGGAGCTGCTCCTCGAACTCCCGCATCGGTTCGATCATCCGCGCGTTGCGCTGTTGCAGCAGGCGTTCGCGCTTCTCGACGTTGCGGCGGAGCCAGGCGAGCGTCCGTGCGCCGTTCTCCTCGAGGTCGAGGTAGCCTATGCGCACCGACTGCTTGAAATCCACGAGCGGGAAGACGTTTTCCGAGGCCAACTGCGCCGAGAAGGCGTACCAGAGGAACAGCGGGTAGATCGTGCACGAGTACTCGTGCATGAAGCGCACGAAGTCGAAGATGTGCGTGTCGTTCTTGGTGGCCTTCACGCAGACGTTGTGCAGCGACGGGGCGTAGCAGAGGTAGTTCTCGGTGGCATAGGCGTAGGTGTGGAACATGTAGCGGGCGCCGTTCACCTCCTTCGACTGTTCGGTGCGTCCGGCGAAGAGGTAGTCGAAGTCCGAATCGACGCACAGCAGCAGCTCCTCCGACGAACGGGGAACCATCCCCAGCAGCACCTTCTTGCCTTTCGGCAGGTCGCCGCGGTCGGGGACCGAGATTTCGAAACGCAGGTAGGGATTCTGGAAATGGTCGAAGATGCCGCGCCAGAAAGCCACGTCCTCGTAGCCTTCGACGTACACCCGCACGAGCCGCTGGTCGGGGTCGGCCGGGAGCGGCTGCGGCAGGTCGCCGGCCGTCCCGCGTCGCCGGGCGAAGGGGTTGAGCGTGCGGAGTTTTTCTCGAATCTTGCCAGCCATACGTCCCAAAGATAAATATTTTCGTATTTTTGCGCAAAATAACGGCGCCGATTCGGCGTTTTATTCCTACTTTTCGAACAACGGATATGGCGGACAACGATTGGAAATCGCGGCTCGGGATGGTCTATTCGACCGATCCCGATTTCGAATACAGGACCGACGAGCGGCCCGAGACCGAGACGCTCCCTCCGGCGCGGCAGCAGTTGCGCGTGTGGCTCGACCGCAGGCAGCGGGCGGGCAAGGTCGTGACGCTCGTGCGGGGCTTCGTGGGCCGCGGGGCCGATCTGGCCGACCTGGCGCGCCTGCTCAAGACCCGCTGCGGCGTGGGCGGCGCGGCCAAGGAGGGCGAGATCGTCATTCAGGGCGACCACCGCGACCGCGTCGTGGAGATACTCACCAAAGCCGGCTACGGCTGTAAAAAAGCGGGGTCGTAGGTGAAACGGGGGTGGCTTCTCGCGCTGGCGGCGGCGTGCGTCCTGGGCGGCGTGCGGCGTGCGGCGGCGCAATATTACACGTGGGGTGCGGACGCTCCGATGAAATGGTCCGCGATCCGCACGCCGGACGTGCGGATGATCTATCCCGACACGGCGTCGGGGCTGGCCGCGCGCACGCTCCACTACATCCGCTCCGTGCAGCCCTCGATCGGCTACGGGTTCCGCCACGGTCCGATGCGGATTCCCTTCGTGATGCATCCCGAGAATTTCCAGTCGAACGGACTGGTCATGTACCTTCCCAAGCGCGTGGAGTTCCTCTCTTCGCCGGCCATCGACTCCTATTCGATGCCGTGGTACAAGCAGCTCGTGGCCCACGAGTACCGCCACGCCGTGCAGTACAACAACCTCGACCGGGGGCTGATCCGCGTGCTGAGCCGTCTGCTGGGACAGCAGGGTTCGACCGTGGGGCTACTTTTCATGCCCCTCTGGGCGCTGGAGGGCGATGCGGTGATGTCCGAAACGATGATGTCCTCCTACGGCCGCGGCCTGCAGCCGTCTTTCACGATGGCCTACCGGGCGATGGGCCGCGTGGGACGCAACCGGCGGGACACGCGCGACCGCCGCAATACGGACAAGTGGTTCTGCGGTTCCTACCGCGACTACATTCCCGACCACTACGAGCTGGGCTACCAGCTCTGCTCCTATGCCTACGACCGCTACGGGGAGAATGTCTGGGACAAGGTGGCGTGGTACGGTTCGCGCAATCCCTACGTGATTCTGACGACGCACGCCGCGCTGCGGAAATACTACCGCACGAGCGTCGGCGAGCTGTTCCGCGAGACGTTCGACGATCTGGAGCGGTTCTGGGATTCGCTCCCGGAGAGCGGGGACAGCGCCTCGACGCTCACGCCGCTTCCCGAGGGCAACCATACGACCTATCAGTGGCCGCTGCCGCTGGGCGATACGGCGGTGCTGGCGTTGAAGACCGATTTCGACCGCTCGACGCGCTTCGTGCGGATCGACCGCCGCACGGGCCGGGAGCGGACCGTTTGCCGCACGGGGATGGTCTCGACGCGGCCGACGATGGCCGGCGGCCGCGTGTGGTGGACCGAATACCGCCGTTCGCTGCTCTTCGAACAGCGGGTCAATTCGCAGCTCTGTTACATGGACCTCGCCGACGGGCGTCCCCGCACGGCCGGGGGATACCGCAGGGCGCTCTATCCCACGGCGGCGGACGGGGCGCTGGGGTGGATCGAGTACGCCCCCGACGGCCGTTACACGGTCGTCGTCGAACGGGACGGCGCGCCGGAGGAGCGCTTCGAAGCGCCCGAAGGGAAGGAGCTGCACGGGCTGGCGTGGGACGACCGCACGGTGGCGTGGTACGTGCTGGTGACCGACGACGAGGGCATGTGGCTCGGGCGGATCGACGCCGAGGGGCTGCATCCCGTGACGCGGGGCGCCCGGATCACGCTGTCGGACCTGCGGGCCGGTGGCGGGAAGCTCTATTTCGGGTCGATCGCCTCGGGCAAGGACGAGGCGCACTGCTACGACCTCGTCGCCCGCCGCGAGTACCGTCTCACCGCCTCCGAATACGGCTCGTTCGACCCCGCGCCGGCGGGCGGACGGCTGCTCGTGACGACCTACGACAGACTGGGCTACCGCGTGGCGGAGCAGGCGGCCGATTCGCTGCTCGTGCCCGTTGCGCCGTCGGCGCTTCCGGTCGATCTGGTCAATCCGCCGCGCAGGCGCTGGGCGGTGGTGAATCTCGACACGGTGCGCTTCACGCCGGCCGATTCGGTGCGGCAGGGGGAGCGGTTCCGCGCGAAGCGTTACAGGAAGGGACCGAACCTGGTGAACGTACACAGTTGGATGCCGCTGGCATTCAATCCGTTCGCGGCCGTGGACGAGCACGTGATCGACCTCAATCTGGGCTTTACGCTCATGTCGCAGAACCTGCTGTCGAGCGCCGAAGCCTACGCTTCCTACGGCTGGAACCGCAGCGAAGGGTCGCTCGTCAAGCTCGGCGTGCGCTATTTCGGGCTGGGACTCCGCTTCGACCTGGACGTGTCGTACGGAGGCAACCAGCTCTTCTATTCGCTCGCCTCGTACGACCCGGTGACCGGGAATCCGGTCTATCAGTCGCAGCCCGCGCCCGACCGGTACTATTCGGTGGGGCTTTCGGCCACGCTGCCGCTCTATTTCCAGCGCGGCTACCATACGCGGCAGCTCTCGCTCTCGGCCGGGTGGAACTATTCGAACGGCATGGTGGCCGACCTGAACAAGATCGAGTGGGAGAACGGCAGCATCCACAACATCCAGCGCATCGGCTTCAACGAGGGGCTGCACAAACTTTCGTTCGGGGCCGGATTCTCGGACCAGGTGTGCCTCGCGCACCGCGACTTCGCGCCCCGCTGGGGGTATGCGCTCAACGCCTCCTACACGTTCGATCCGGCCAATGCCGACTTCAGCAACCTCGTCTCGTTCTACGGACAGAGCTACCTGCCGGGTTTCGCGCCGCACCATTCGGTGCTGCTGGCGGCGACGTACCAGACTTCGGTGGGCGGTTACAAGTTCCCGGCGGGGTATGCGCCGCTCAGCTACAAGTCCACGCGGCTCATTCCGCACGGCTTCACCTCGTCGGAGATCGTTTCGAACGACTATACGGCTCTTTCGCTCGATTACCAGTTGCCGGTGTGGTATCCCGAGGGCGGCATCGGTTCGGTGCTCTACTTCAAGCGCATCCGCCTGAACGCGGGGGGCGACTACGCGCAGTTCCGCCGCCCGGCGGGCAGCGGAATGGAGTGGCGGCGCATCTGGTCCGTGGGTGGCGATCTGATCTTCGACTTCAATGCGTTCCGGCAGCCCGCTTCGGCTACCTCGACCTTCAAACTCTCCTGTTACCGGCCCTCGACCGGCGGCGTGTGGATTGCCGGTTCGCTGGGACTTCCGTTCTGATTTTTTTCGTACCTTTGCCCAAAATTCCGTCCTATGTCACAACCGAAGAAGCGGGGCGTCAGCCCGAAGACGATAAAATGGATCTGGTGCGCGGCCTTCGCGCCCTTCGCGCTGGTGGCCGTGATGCTGCTGCTCACGGCGCTGGGAACTTTCGGCCGCATCCCGTCGTTCGAGGAGCTGGAGAACCCGCGCAGCAACCTCGCCACGGAGGTCTATTCGGAGGACGGCAAGGTGATCGGCACGTTCTTCGTGCAGAACCGCTCCTACGTGCAGTATGCCGACCTGTTCCCCTCCGATTCGACGTTCCGTATCCGGCTCGACGGACGGGAGGTGCCGCCCATCGTCGCGGCGCTGATCTCCACGGAGGACGTGCGCTTCCGCAACCATTCGGGCATCGACATCCCCTCGCTGGCGCGCGTGGCGGTGAAGACCCTGCTGTTGCAGAACACCTCGCAGGGCGGCGGTTCGACGATCACGCAGCAGTTGGCCAAGAACCTCTTCCCGCGCGACACGGCCCGCAACCGGGGCCGCATCGCACGCACGGCGAAACTCGTGACGTCGAAATTCAAGGAGTGGATCACGGCGCTCAAGCTCGAATACAACTACACGAAGGAGGAGATCGCCGCCATGTACCTCAATACGGTGGAGTACGGTTCGAACGCCTACGGCATCAAGTCGGCGGCGCACACCTTCTTCAACAAGGAGCCCGACGAGCTGAACGTGCAGGAGGCCGCCGTGCTGGTGGGCGTGGTGAACGCCCCGACGCGCTACTCCCCCCTGCGCAACTACGACAACGCCGTGGCGCGCCGCAACCTGGTGCTTTCGCGCATGGCGAAGGCCGGGGCGCTCACGCGCAAACAGTGCGATTCGATTTCGGCGCTGCCGATCGTGCTCAACTTCAACCCCGTGTCGCACAATGCCGGCACGGCGACCTATTTCCGCGAGATGCTGCGGCTGGTGATGAACGCCGAGCGGCCGCGCCGCAACCAGTTCTACACCGAGTGGGACTACGACGAGGCGGTCCGGGAGTACGAGAACAACCCGATCTACGGCTGGTGTCACAAGAACCGCAAGGCCGACGGCAAACCCTACGACATCTACCGCGACGGACTGAAGATCTACACCACGATCGACTCCCGGATGCAGGCCTACGCCGAGCAGGCCGTGCAGCGGCAGCTCGAGAAGGTGATCCAGCCCGGCATGGACCGGCAGTACCGCCAGACGCGGAGCATCTTCGTGGATGCCACGCGCGAGGAGCGCGAGCGGATCATGCGGCAGGCCGTCCGCTATTCGGACCGTTACCGCGAAATGAAGAGCGCGGGCTTCAGCGCGAAGGAGATCGAAGCGTCGTTCGACAGGCCGTGCCGGATGAAGATCTTCACCTACGGGGGCGACCGCGATACGCTGATGACCCCGCGCGACTCGATCCTGCACCACAAGGGGATCATGCGCGCCGCGATGGTGTCGGTGGACCCCCGCACGGGGCATGTGAAGGCGTACGTGGGCGGTCCGAATTTCCGCTATTTCAAGTACGACATGGCCAAGCAGGGCAAGCGGCAGATCGGCTCGACGATCAAACCCTTCGTCTATACCTTCGCCATCGACCACCTCGGGCTGACGCCCTGCACGATGGTCCCGAACCTGCCCGTCACGATCGAGACGGCCAACGGAACGGCCTGGTCGCCGAAAGAGGCCGGGAAGGTCGTTTACGACGGTGTGCCCCATCCGCTCAAATGGGGCCTCGCGCGCAGCCGCAACAACTACTCGGCGTGGATCATGAAGCAGGCCAAGCAGCCGGCCGCCGTGGCCGACTTCATCCACAACATGGGCATCCGCAGTTTCATCGACCCCGTGCCGGCGCTGTGCCTCGGCTCGTCGGAGTCGAACGTCTTCGAACTGGCGAGCGCCTTCTCGACCTTCGCCAACGAGGGCGTGCATACCGACCCGATCTTCGTGACGCGCATCGAGGACAGGCAGGGCAACCTCATCGCCAGCTTCATTCCCCAGTCGCAGGACGCCGTGAGCGAACGCACGGCCTACACGATGCTCACCATGCTGCAAGGCGTGGTCAATTCCGGAACGGCGGGCCGCCTGAAGTGGCAGTTCGGCTTCGAGGACATGGAGATCGGCGGCAAGACCGGTACGTCGAACAAGAACCGCGACGCGTGGTTCGTCTGCGTGGCGCCGAAGCTCGTGACGAGTGCGTGGGTCGGCGGCGAGGACCAGTCGGTGCACCGCATTTCGGGCGGCGAGGGCAGCGTGATGGCGCTGCCGATCGTCGGGGAGTTCATGAAGTCGGTTTACGGCGACGGCCGTCTGGGCATCAGCCGCGAGGACAAGTTCGCACGGCCGACGCTGATGCCGCGCTACGACTGCGACGAGCAGCCGGAAGGCGCGGACGAGCGCGCTTCGGAGACGGGGATCGCCGAGGACGACGCCTTCTTCGATTGATGCGTCCCGGCCGCTTTCGGGAAATCGCACGGCCGGAACACCCCTTCCTCGGGGGAAGGGGCGGCCCGGACTGCGGCGGAGAGGTCCGGTTCCGGGCGGATGACGGATATTGTTGTACCATGTAAAGTAAATACGCAAGACTATGAAAATCGCAATCGTGGGCGCCAGCGGCGCCGTGGGCCAGGAGTTCCTGAAGATTCTCGGGGAGCGGCCGCTGCCGATCGACGAGTTGCTGCTGTTCGGATCGCAGCGCAGCGCGGGACGCACCTACCGGTTCCGGGGACGGGACCTGACGGTGAGGTTGTTGCAGCACAACGACGATTTCCGCGGCGTGGATTTCGCCCTCACGTCGGCCGGGGCCGGCACGTCGCGCGAGTTCGCCGCGACGATCACGAAGCACGGCGCCGTGATGATCGACAATTCGAGCGCGTTCCGCATGGACGCCGACGTGCCGCTGGTCGTACCGGAGGTCAATCCCGGGGATGCGAAGAACGCCCCGCGGCGGATCATCGCCAACCCCAACTGCACGACGATCCAGATGGTCGTGGCGCTGAACGCCATCGAGCGCCTTTCGCACATTACGCGCGTGCATGTCTCCACCTACCAGTCGGCCAGCGGCGCCGGGGCGGCGGCCATGGACGAGCTGGTGCGGCAGTACGCCGAGCTGGGGGCCGGCAGGGAGGCGACGGTGGAGAAGTTCGCCTTCCAGCTCGCCTACAACGTCATTCCGCATATCGACGTCTTCACGGAGAACGACTATACGAAGGAGGAGATGAAGATGTTCCACGAGACGCGCAAGATCATGCACTCGGACATTCGCGTGTCGGCCACGTGCGTGCGCGTTCCGGTGATGCGGGCGCACTCGGAGAGCGTTTGGCTCGAGACCGAGCGTCCCGTTTCGGTGGAGGAGGCCCGCGAGGCTTTCGCGGCGGCTCCGGGTGTGGTGCTGATGGACGACCCGGCGCGGAAAAGCTATCCCATGCCGCTGTTCGCCGCCGGCAAGGATCCCGTCTATGTGGGACGTATCCGGCGGGACCTGACAGCGGACAACGGCCTTGCGTTCTGGTGCGTGAGCGACCAGATCAAGAAAGGCGCGGCGCTCAACGCCGTGCAGATTCTCGAGACGCTGCTCTGACGCCTTGCGGCGGCTGACGGTCCGGTCCGGGACGCCTGCGGGTGTTCCGGACCGATTTTTTCGGGGGGGGGAGATCCGGAAAATTTTTCGTATATTGGCTTCCGAACAAATGATTTGCAGGATGAACGAGGTATGGTTACGGCGGCTGCGGCGGCTCGAGGAGCTGCCCGGACCGGTTTGGGTGTTCGGAGCCTATGTGGTGGCGCGTGCCGCCCGGTGGGCGTTCGAGCGGAGCGTGATGCTTGTCAAGGGCAGTCTGGACTGGCAGACGCTCTGGGTCGAGGGACTGGTGCTGCTGGGGGTCCTTCTTCCCGTCGCGGTCTTGTGGCTGCTCGTGTCTGGCTCTTCCCGGGCGCTGTCGCTGGCCCGGTGGTACGCCGGATTGCGGGCCGTGTTGCACTTCGTTTCGTTGTTGTACCCGTTGGTCGTCGGCTACGGTCCCGAAACGGTAAGCGAGGTGGGGCACGAATTCCTGGCGCGGGGACTCGTCTCGGTTGCCGTGGGCTGCGGCCTTTGGTTCGTCTTTCTGCTCTATCTGGAACGGTCGTCGCGGCTGCGGGCCGTGCTGCCTGCCGGGCAGCGTCCGGCGCCGTGGTGGGCGGTCGCGGTGCTGCTCTGCGTGTTGCCGTTCGCGGGCTGATACCGTGTCCGGAGCGTCCCCGGCATGAAACGACCGGGGCGGAACGCAGCCGCGTTTCCGCCCCGGTGCTTCTTTCGGGAGTGCCTTTAGATCTTCTCCAGCTCCACGGTGAAGTGCCGCAGGATCGGCGCTTCGAAGGTGATGCGGTAGCCGGTCGTGATCGTGTGGCGCCGCTCGTAGATGTTGCGGCAGGCGGCGGCGATCACGCGGATGTGGTTGTCGGTGTATACGCGGCGCGGGATGGCCAGACGCAGCAGTTCGAGCCGCGGATAGCGGTTCTCGTGCGTGTCGGGGTCGCGGTCGGCGAGGATCGAGCCGATCTCCACGCCGCGGATGCCCGCTTCGAGGTAGAGCTCTACGGCCAGCGTCTGGGCGATGAACTGCTCCTTCGGCAGGTTGGGCAGCACCCGTTTCGCATCGACGAAGATGGCGTGGCCGCCGGCCGGTCGCTGGTACGGCACGCCGTACTCGTCGAGCAGGTCGCCCAGCAGCTTCACCTGCCGGATGCGGGCGTCGAGCTGTCCGAACTCCGTGTTTTCGTCCAGTCCCACGGCCAGCGCGTCCATGTCGCGGCCCGACATGCCGCCGTAGGTGACATAGCCTTCGAACATGATGCAGAAGGACATGGCCTTGCGGAACAGCTCTTCGGAACGCATCGCCACGAAGCCTCCCATGTTCACCACGCCGTCCTTCTTGGCCGAAATGGTCATGATGTCGGCGTATTGGTAGATTTCGCGCACGATCTCCTTGATCGACTTGTCGGCGTAGCCCTCCTCGCGGGTCTTGATGAAGTAGGCGTTCTCGGCGAAGCGGGCCGAGTCGATGAGCAGGGGCACGCCGTAACGGCGGCACACCTCGGCCGTCTCGCGGATGTTGCGCATCGACACGGGCTGTCCTCCGGCCGTGTTGTTGGTGATCGTCAGCACGACGCACGGAACCTTCTCGCGGGGATTCTCGCGCAGCACCTTTTCGAGCTTGGCGGTGTCCATCTCGCCCTTGAAGGGGATTTCGAGCTGCGTGTCGGCCGCGGCGTCGATCGTGCAGTCCACGGCGTGACAGCGGCGGTATTCGATATGTCCCTTCGTGGTGTCGAAATGGGAGTTGCCCGGCACGATGTCGCCTTCGCGGAGCAGCGCCGAGAAGATGACGTTCTCCGCCGCGCGGCCCTGATGCGTGGGCAGGAAGTGGGGCATGCCGAACAGCCGTTCGATCGTCTCCCGGAGCCGGAAGTAGGAGGAGGCTCCGGCGTAGCTCTCGTCGCCGGTCATCAAGGCGGCCCACTGGCGGTCCGACATCGAGCCGGTTCCCGAATCGGTCAGCAGGTCGATCGTCACCTGGTCCGAACGCAGCTTGAAGAGGTTGTAGTGCGCCTGGCGAATCCACGTCTCGCGCTCGGCGCGGGTCGAGGTCCGGATCGCCTCGGTCATCTTGATCCTGTAAGGTTCGCAATAGGGTAGTTCCATATCGGAAAGTTTTTTAGGTTATGGATTTGTGGTTTTACCCTCAAAAATACGAAAAATTTTCGAAAAAACGCCTGTCGCGGCTTTTAATTCGTTGTCGTCCCGCGGTTCCGCTTCGGATCGCCGGGCATCCCCGGTTTCGCCCCTGCGCCGGGTCGCCGTCCCGTTCTGCCGTGTCGCCCCGCCGCGCCGGTCCTCCGCGCTGCCGGGCCGAACGCGTTCCGGGACGCTCCGGAAACGGCCCGGCGATCGTTCGGTATGGGCGGGGTGGGCGATCCGGGGGCGGAACGTCCGTTTCCCGCGGTTTTGTCGGGTTTTCGGCGGATCGCGGCGGCGTCCGGAATCCTCCGGAGAATCTATTTTTTGGCCCCGTGTTGTTTTTTTTCGCCGAAAAACCGTATCTTCGCGGCGCGGAATCGTCATTCGCAGGATGTTGCTCAGAATTCAATATGCGCTGTTCGTGCTGCTCTTCGTGCTGTTGAGCGCCGTCGTGCCCGCCTCCGATGGGATGCGGGTGCGGGACGAGGCATGCGCCACGCTGTGCGAACAGCACGTGGTTCCCGTTCCGGCGCCCGCCCGCTTCTGCTTCGCCACGGTCTGCTCCCTTCCGGACATGGCCGGGCTGCCCGATGCGGCCGGCGGATCGAAGTCTCCTGTGCGGATTCCCGCCGATGTCCGTCCGTCGGCCTGTGTGGCCGCCGCTTTCGGAACCCCGGTCGCCCTGCACGGCCCGGAGGTCCGTTTCCGCACGGTGGATTACTACGTCTTCTCGCTGGGGCATATTCTGATATAGCCCCGCCGACTGCGGCCCGTCCGGCGGGCCTGCCGGCTCCCGCGCACGGGAGCACCGCGGACCTCTTCCGGGGTCCGTCCGTACTACGGATAATTCTGTAAATTGGATTCGATATGTACTTCACGTTGTTGGTGGTCGTCATTCTTACGGCCATAGCGTTGGTGGCGGTGGCGCTGGGTATCGCCCGCGGCATCTCCCCCCGCTCGTACAACTCGCAGAAGGGCGAGGCGTACGAATGCGGCATCCCCACGCGCGGAAAGTCGTGGATGCAGTTCAAGGTGGGCTACTACCTGTTCGCCATCCTGTTCCTGATGTTCGACGTCGAGACGGTGTTCCTCTTCTCGTGGGCCGTGGTCGTGCAGGAACTGGGCATGTACGGACTGGTGAGCATCCTCTTTTTCCTGTTGATACTGGTTTTGGGCCTGGCGTACGCCTGGCGGAAAGGAGCGTTGGAATGGAAATAAAGATGCCGGAAATCAAGTCGATGAAATACGAGGATTTCAACGACAACGAATACCTCGAGAAGATGGCGCGCGAGCTGCGTGAGAACGGCACGAACGTCGTCGTGGGGTGTCTGGACAACCTGATCGAGTGGGGGCGGAGCAACAGCCTCTGGCCGCTGACGTTCGCCACGAGCTGCTGCGGCATCGAGTTCATGGCCGTGGGCGCCGCGCGCTACGATTTCGCCCGGTTCGGGTTCGAAGTGGCCCGCGCCTCCCCGCGTCAGGCCGACTTCATCATGGTCGCCGGGACGATCACCCACAAGATGGCCCCGGTGCTCCGGCGGCTCTACGACCAGATGGCCGACCCGAAGTACGTGATCGCCGTGGGCGGCTGCGCCATCAGCGGCGGGCCGTTCAAGAAGTCGTATCACGTGGTGCAGGGCGTCGGCGAGATACTGCCCGTGGACGTCTATATTCCGGGCTGTCCGCCGCGTCCCGAGGCGATGCTCTACGGATTGATGCAGCTCCAGCGCAAGGTGCGCCTGCAACGCTTCTTCGGCGGCGTGAACCGCCAGATCAGCGAGAAGGAGTACGAGGAGCTGCTCCGACGCGACCTCACGGCCGAAAAGAACGAGTTGAACGTGGAAGAAGGAGGAAAACGATGAATACGACCCTGAAAGAGAAGATTACGGCCTGGGAGCCCGCGGCCGTATGGAGCGAGGCGGGCGACGGCCTGTTCACCGTCCCGGCGGATCGGCTGCACGCCCTCGCGGCCCGGCTGAAGGAGGAGGGGTTCGACTTCCTGCGCAGCCTGACGGGCATGGACTGGGGCGAGGAGGGCCTCGGGACGGTTTACCACCTCGAAGCCACGCGCACGGGCGCGAACGTCGTGCTGCGGACGCTGACGGCGGACAGGGAGAACCCCGCGCTGCCGACGGTCTGCGATCTGTGGAAGGCCGCGGAGTTCAACGAGCGCGAGGCGTTCGACTACTTCGGCATCCGTTTCGTGAATCACCCCGACATGCGCCGTCTCTACCTGCGCGACGACTGGGTGGGCCATCCGCTGCGCAAGGACTACGACCCGGCGCTCAACCCGCTGCGGATGAGCAACGAGGTGGCCGAGGATACGGCCGAAAGTTTCGAGCTGACGCACGACGGAAGTTTCATCCGCCACCGCAAGCCGATTTTCGAGGAGGACGAGTACGTGATAAATATCGGTCCCCAGCACCCGGCGACGCACGGCGTGCTGCGTTTCCGCGTGTCGCTCGAAGGCGAGATCATCCGCAAGCTCGACGTGCATTGCGGTTACATCCACCGCGGTATCGAGAAGATGTGCGAGAGCCTGACCTATCCCCAGACGCTCGCCCTCACGGACCGGCTCGACTACCTCGGGGCTTCGCAGAACCGCCATGCGCTCTGCATGTGCATCGAGCGGGCGATGGGCGTCGAGGTGCCGGAGCGCGTGCAGTATATCCGGACGATCATGGACGAGTTGCAGCGCATCGACTCGCACCTGCTCTTCTTCTCGTGCCTCTGCATGGACATGGGCGCCCTGACGGCCTTTTTCTACGGATTCCGCGACCGCGAGAAGGTGCTCGACATCCTGGAGCAGACCACGGGCGGCCGCCTGATCCAGACCTACAACACCATCGGCGGCGTGCAGGCCGACATCCATCCCGACTTCGTGCGCAAGGTCAAGGAGCTGATCGCCTACCTGCGGCCCACGCTGCGCGAGTACCACGAGGTCTTCACGGGCAACGTCATCGCCCGGCAGCGGCTGGAGGGTACGGGCGTGCTCTCGCGCGAGGACGCCGTGTCGTTCGGCGCGACGGGCGGCACGGGCCGCGCCTCGGGCTGGGCCTGCGACGTGCGCAAGCGCCATCCCTATGCCATGTACGGCAAGGTGGACTTCGAGGAGGTGCTCTTCACCGAGGGTGACTGCTTCGCCCGCTACATGGTCCGCATGCGGGAGATCGAGCAGAGCATGCGCATCATCGAGCAGCTCATCGACAACATTCCCCAGGGGGAGTTCCGGCTGAAGATGAAGCCCGTGATCCGCATTCCCGAGGGCAGCTACTACACGGCCGTCGAGGGGAGCCGCGGCGAATTCGGCGTCTTCATCGAGAGCCGCGGCGACAAGTCTCCCTACCGCATGAAGTTCCGTTCGACGGGGCTGCCGCTCGTGTCGTGCATGGAGACCGTCGCGCGGGGAGCGAAGATCGCCGACCTGATCGCCATAGGCGGTACGGTCGATTACGTCGTTCCGGACATTGACCGTTAAACGCAAAAATCCGAAAGTATGTTTGATTTCAGCGTAATAACAAGTTGGATCCACGGGCTGCTGACCTCGTTCCTGCCCCTCGGGGTGGCGACGTTCGTCGAGTGCGTGGCCATCGGCGGGTGTCTGCTGCTGATGTACACCGTGATCGCCATTCTGATGATCTTCATGGAACGCAAGGTCTGCGCGGCGTTCCAGTGCCGGCTGGGCCCCGTGCGCGTCGGTCCGTGGGGCACGTTGCAGGTGATCGGCGACGTCTTCAAGATGCTCACCAAGGAGATCATCACCATCCGCCATGCGGACCGGTTCCTCTACAACCTTGCGCCCTATATCGTCATCCTGGCTTCGCTGCTGGCCTTCGCCTGCCTGCCGGTGAACAGGGGGCTGGAGGTGCTCGACTTCAACGTGGGCGTCTTCTTCATGATGGCCGCCTCGTCGATCGGCGTGGTAGGCATCCTGCTGGCCGGATGGAGTTCGAACAACAAGTATTCGCTCATCGGCGCCATGCGGAGTGGCGCGCAGATGATCTCCTACGAGCTGTCGATCAGTCTCTCGATCCTCACGATCGTGGTGCTGACCGACACGATGCAGTTCTCGGAGATCGTCGAGCGGCAGGCCGACGGTTGGTTCCTGTTCAAGGGCCACCTTCCGGCCTTCGTGGCCTTCGTGATCTACCTGATCGCCGGCAACGCCGAGGTGAACCGCGGTCCGTTCGACCTCCCGGAGGCCGAGTCGGAGCTCACGGCGGGTTACCATACCGAGTATTCGGGCATGCACTTCGGTCTGTTCTACGTGGCCGAGTTCGTCAATCTGTTCATCATCTCGGGCGTGGCGGCGACGATCTTCCTCGGTGGCTGGATGCCGCTGCACATTCCGGGCTGGGAGGGCTTCAACGCCGTGATGGACTGCATTCCGGGATTCCTCTGGTTCTTCGGCAAGGCCTTCTTCGTGGTCTGGCTGCTCATGTGGATCAAGTGGACCTTCCCGCGCCTGCGGATCGACCAGATCCTGACGCTCGAGTGGAAATACCTCGTGCCGATCGGTCTGGTGAACCTGCTGCTCATGGTCGTAGTCGTCGTATTCAAACTGCATTTCTAACTATGTCGAATTATATCAAAGGACTTTTTCACGGGCTGGGGACGCTGCTCACGGGCATGAAGGTGACCGGGCGGGAGTTCTTCACGCCCAAGGTGACGGAACAGTACCCCGAGAACCGGGCGACGCTGAAGATGTACGACCGCTTCTGCGGCGAACTCTCGATGCCGCACGACGCCGAGGGGAAGAACCGCTGCATCGCCTGCGGGCTCTGCCAGACGGCATGCCCCAACGGCACGATCCGCCTGACGACCGAAAACGTCGTAGATCCCGAGACGGGGCGTCCGAAGCGGCGGCTGGTGCGTTACGAGTACGACCTGGGGTCGTGCATGTTCTGCCATCTGTGCGTGAACGCCTGCCCGCACGACGCCATCCGCTTCTCGACCGGATTCGAACACGCGGTCTATACGCGCGAAAAGCTGGTCAAGGTCCTCAATAAACAGTAAGTCATGGAGATAACACTCGAAACGATCGTCTTCGCCGCGCTGGCGCTCTTTACGACGGTGAGCGCCGTGCTGGCCGTCACGACGCGGCGTATCCTGCGTGCGGCGACCTACCTGCTGTTCGTGCTCTTCGGCACGGCGGGCATCTATTTCCAGCTCAACTACTCGTTCCTCGGAGCCGTGCAGTTGCTCATCTATGCGGGTGGCATCACGGTGCTCTACGTCTTCTCGATCCTGCTCACGTCGAGCGAGGGCGACAAGGCCGAACGCCTGAAGGGCTACAAGCTCTTCGCCGGACTGGCGGCGACGCTGGCCGGGCTGGGCGTCTGCCTCTATGTCACGCTCCGGCACGACTTCCCGCCGTCGCACTTCGAACACGGCGAGCTGGCCGTGCGGACGATCGGCCACGCGCTGATGGGCGGCGAAAAGTACGGCTACGTCCTGCCGTTCGAGGTGATCAGCATCCTGCTGCTGGCCTGCATCGTCGGCGGCATCCTGATCGCGCGCAAACGTTAAAAAACAGAGAGCCTTATGATACACATGGAGTACTACCTCGTCGTTTCCACGATCATGATGTTCGTGGGAATCTACGGCTTCGTCACGCGCCGCAACCTGCTGGCGATGCTCATATCGGTCGAGCTGATTCTCAACTCGGTGGATATAAACTTCGTCGTCTTCAACCGCTTCCTCTTTCCCGGCCAGCTCGAGGGCTTCTTCTTCGCGCTGTTCGCCATCGGGGTCAGCGCGGCCGAGACGGCCGTGGCCATCGCCATCATCATCAACATCTACCGCAATATCCGCAACATTCAGGTCCGGAACCTGCGCGAGATGAAGTGGTAACGTAAAACAGACGCTTTTATGGAATATACGATTCTCCTGCTCGTCCTGCCGTTCGTGAGCTTCCTCGTGCTGGGCATCGCCGGCATGAAGCTCCGTCCCGCGGTGGCGGGAGCCGTCGGTACGGCCGTCCTGGCCGTCGTGACGGCGGTGAGCTACTTCGCGGCCTGGGAATACTTCTTCGGCATCGGCCGCGACGCTGCGGGGCTCTATCCGACCCTCGTGCCGTGGAATACGGTCTGGCTGCCGATTTCCGATGCGCTGCATATCGACCTGGGCATTCTGCTCGACCCGATTTCGGTGATGATGCTCGTCGTCATCTCGACCGTCTCGCTCATGGTCCACATCTACTCGCTGGGCTACATGAAGGGCGAACGGGGCTTCCAGCGCTACTACGCCTTCCTGTCGCTCTTCACGATGAGCATGACGGGACTGGTCGTGGCGACCAACATTTTCCAGATGTACCTCTTCTGGGAGCTGGTGGGTGTCAGCTCCTACCTGCTCATCGGCTTCTATTACACGAAGCGGGAGGCGGTGGCCGCCTCGAAGAAGGCCTTCATCGTCACGCGCTTCGCCGATCTGGGCTTCCTCATCGGCATCCTCTTCTATGGCTACTACGCCGGGACGTTCTCCTTCACGCCCGATGCGAAGCTGCTCGCCGCCGCCGGAGGGATGATCCCGCTGGCGCTGGGACTGATGTTCGTCGGCGGCGCGGGCAAGAGCGCCATGTTCCCGCTGCATATCTGGCTGCCCGACGCGATGGAGGGTCCCACGCCCGTGTCGGCGCTGATCCACGCCGCGACGATGGTCGTGGCGGGCGTCTATCTCGTGGCGCGCATGTTCCCGCTCTTCGTCGGCTATGCGCCCGAGGTGCTGCACTGGACGGCCTACGTCGGGGCCTTCACGGCGCTTTACGCCGCCGCGGTGGCCTGCGTGCAGAGCGATATCAAGCGTGTGCTGGCGTTCAGCACCATTTCGCAGATCGGCTTCATGATCGTCTCGCTCGGGGTTTCGACCTCGGCCGATCCCCATGCGGGAGGGTTGGGCTACATGGCCTCGATGTTCCACCTCTTCACGCACGCCATGTTCAAGGCGCTGCTCTTCCTCGGGGCGGGCTGCATCATCCACGCCGTGCACTCGAACGAGATGTCGGCCATGGGCGGACTGCGGCGCCACATGCCCGTGACCCACGCGACGTTCCTCGTGGCCTGTCTGGCCATCGCGGGCATCTGGCCGCTGAGCGGCTTCTTCTCCAAGGACGAGATCCTCTCGGCCGCCTTCGCCTTCAGCCCCGTGATGGGATGGACGATGACCTTCATCGCGGGCCTCACGGCGTTCTACATGTTCCGGCTCTACTACAATATCTTCTGGGGCCGCGAAAACCGCACGACGCACGACGGACATGCGCCGCACGAGGCGCCCGCGACGATGACCCTGCCGCTGGTGTTCCTCGCGCTGGTGACCCTGGGGGCGGGATGGATTCCCTTCGGGGAGTTCGTTTCGAGCGACGGGGCGGCCTACGCGATCCGTCTCGACTGGTCGGTGGCCGGCGTGAGCCTCTGCGTCGCCGCGGCGGGCATCGCGCTCGCCACGTGGATGTACGCCCGTCCCGCGCAGCCCGTGGCCGACCGGCTGGCCGCGCGTTTCGGCGCCCTGCACCGTGCGGCCTACCATAGGTTCTATATCGACGAGGTGTACCAGTTCGTCACGCACCGCGTGATCTTCGCCTGCATTTCGACGCCGATCGCCTGGTTCGACCGTCATGTCGTGGACGGCTTCATGAACCTGCTGGCCACGGCCACGAACGGTGCGGCCCGTGCCGTCCGCGAGATGCAGAGCGGCAGCGTGCAGCGCTACTGCATCTGGATGCTGGGCGGTGCGCTGGGGCTCGTGATCCTTGTTTTCATCATCTGTTAATCCGACGCTGTTATGAATATGTTATCCCTGTTCCCCCTCATCCCGCTTCTGATGATGCTGGGGCTTTGGATTTCGAAATCGACGCGGCAGATCCGCGCCGTGATGGTCGCGGGATCGTCGCTGCTGCTGGTGCTGGCCGTCGTGCTGGTCTTCCGCTTCCTGGGACTGCGCGAGGCGGGCGAGACGGCGGCGATGCTCCTGACGGACAGCCACGTGTGGTATGCGCCGCTGAACATTCACTACGCCGTGGGCGTGGACGGCATTTCGGTGGCGATGCTGCTCCTGTCGGCCGTCATCGTCTTCACCGGGACGTTCGCCTCGTGGCGGATGGACCGCGACATCAAGGAGTATTTCCTGTGGTTCTGCCTGCTGAGCGTCGGCGTCTTCGGGTTCTTCGTCTCGGTGGACCTCTTCACGATGTTCCTCTTCTACGAGGTGGCGCTCATCCCGATGTACCTGCTGATCGGTGTCTGGGGCAGCGGCCGCAAGGAGTATTCGGCCATGAAGCTGACGCTGATGCTCATGGGCGGCTCGGCCTTCCTGCTGATCGGCATACTGGGCATCTATTTCGGTTCGGGCGCCCAGACGATGAACGTCGTGGAGATCGCCCGGCTGCACAACATACCCCTCTCCGAGCAGCTCGTCTGGTTCCCGCTCGTCTTCGTGGGCTTCGGCGTGCTGGGGGCCCTGTTCCCCTTCCACACCTGGAGCCCCGACGGCCACGCCTCGGCCCCGACGGCCGTGTCGATGCTCCACGCCGGGGTGCTGATGAAGCTCGGCGGGTACGGCTGTTTCCGCGTGGCGATGTACCTGCTGCCCGAGGCGGCGCACGAGCTGAGCTGGATATTCATCGTCCTGACGACGATTTCGGTGGTTTACGGCGCCCTTTCGGCCTGCGTGCAGACCGACCTCAAGTATATCAACGCCTACTCTTCGGTGTCGCACTGCGGACTGGTGCTCTTCGCCATCCTGATGATGAACGAGACGGCCGCCACGGGCGCCGTGCTACAGATGCTGAGCCACGGTCTGATGACGGCGCTTTTCTTCGCGCTGATCGGCATGATCTACGGAAGGACGCATACGCGCGACATCCGCCAGTTGGGCGGTCTGATGAAGATCATGCCCTTTCTGGCGGTGGGCTATGTGATCGCCGGCCTGGCGAACCTCGGCCTTCCGGGGCTGAGCGGCTTCGTGGCCGAGATGACGATTTTCAACGGCGCGTTCATGCATGCCGATACGTTCCACCGCGTGGCGACGATCGTCGCCTGCACGTCGATCGTCATCACGGCGGTTTACATCCTGCGCGTGGTGGGTAGGATCCTCTACGGGACGTGCGACAATCCCGAACACCTCGCGCTGACCGACGCCACGTGGGACGAGCGCTTCGCGGTCGTCTGCCTCATCGTGGCCGTGGCCGGCATGGGACTGGCTCCGCTCTGGGTGAGCGATCTGGTCCGGGGCGGCGTCGGGACGGTTATCACTCACCTAATGAATTGAGCGAAGTATGAATTACACGAATCTGTTTTCCTGCATGCAGGCCGAAGTGACGCTCGTGGGGGTGATCGTCCTGCTCTTTCTGTTCGACCTGTTCGCCGGGGAGCGGGCGCGCCGCCGCTTTTCGGCCGTGGCCTGCGGCCTGCTGCTCGTGCAGTTGCTGGTCAATATCCTGCCGCACGGTGAGGACGAGCTGTTCGGCGGCATGTTCCGTTATGAGCCGATGCACGGCATCGTCAAGAGCATCCTTACGGTCGGCACGCTGCTGGTCTGCCTCCAGGCGGACCGCTGGCTGCGGCGCGACGATACGCGCCACAAGCAGGGGGAGTTCTACCTGCTGACGCTTTCGACGCTGCTCGGCATGTTCTTCATGATCGGCGCGGGCAATTTCCTGATGTTCTTCCTCGGGCTGGAACTGGCGTCGGTCCCGACGGCCTGTCTGGTGGCGTTCGACAAGTACCGCGGCCATTCGGCCGAGGCCGGAGCCAAATACATCCTCTGCGCGCTGTTCGCCAGCGGATTGATGCTCTACGGCATCTCGCTCCTGTACGGCGCCGTCGGCACGCTCTATTTCGACGACGTGGCGCAGCGGCTCTCCGGTTCGCCGCTCGAGGTCATGGCGCTGGTCTTCTTCTTCGCGGGGCTGGCCTTCAAGATTTCGCTCGTGCCCTTCCATCTCTGGACGGCCGACACTTACGAGGGCGCTCCGACGGCCGTGACGGCCTACCTCTCGGTCATTTCGAAAGGTGCGGCGGCGTTCGTGCTGCTGACCGTGCTGGTGAAGGTTTTCGCCCCGATGACCGCCGTGTGGCAGACGATGCTCTACGTCGTGACGGTGCTGAGCATCACGGTGGCGAACCTTTTCGCCATCCGGCAGAGGAACCTCAAGCGGTTCCTGGCCTTCTCGTCGATCTCGCAGGCCGGATACATCATGCTCTCCGTGATCGGGGGCAGCGCCTTCGGCATGACCTCGCTCGTGTTCTACGTGCTGGTCTATCTGGCGGCGAACCTCACGGCGTTCGGCGTCATCGCCTCCGTCGAGCAGCATAGCGGCCGCGTGGGGCTGGAGGATTACAACGGGTTCTATCGGACCAATCCCCGCCTGACGCTGGCGATGACGCTGGCGCTTTTTTCGCTGGCGGGCATTCCCCCGTTCGCGGGCTTCTTCTCGAAGTTCTTCGTCTTCGCGGCGGCCTTCCGGGGCGGTTTTCATCTGCTGGTGTTCATCGCTTTGGTCAATACGGTCGTTTCGCTTTACTACTACCTGCTGGTGGTCAAGGCGATGTATATTACGCCTTCCGATGCGCCGATCGCGGCCTTCCGCAGCGACCGCGGCACGCGGATCAGTCTCGTGTGCTGTCTGGCCGGCGTGTTGCTGCTGGGCGTGGTGAGCGCGGTCTATGACGGCATCAATCTCTACGCCTACGGGCTTTGACCTGCGGGCGGATTTCGCGGCGGCGCGGATCGACTCCGCGCCGCCGTCGTTTTCCGGAGGGCGGCGGATCCGGACGGATGCGCCGCCGCAAATTTCGGCCTGCCGTTCGTAATTCCGGCGAATTGCCTTATCTTTGCACCCGCAATGACGAAATCACGATTTACGGGGCGCATGGACCCCTCCCCGATTAACTCCGCCGAGCGGAGGCGCACCGGCCGGATCATGTTGGCCGGGGTGCTTTTCACGCTGCTGTTCGCCCTGCTCAGCCGGGGCTTCTACCATCCCGACGAACATTTCCAGATTCTCGAGTACGCCCGCCTGAAGCTTTTCGGCGCGGAGACGACGGATTACATGCCGTGGGAGTATCACGCCATGATGCGGCCGGGCATACAACCCTTCATCGCCTGGGCGCTGGGACGCCTGCTGCTCGCCGCGGGACTGTATACGCCTTTCGCGCTGGTGGCGCTGTTGCAGTTGCTGAGCGCGGCCCTCTCGTCGGCCGTGCTGATCGTCCTGTTCCGCACGGTGCACGGAGAGCTGGGCACGGAGTGCCGCCGGAGGTGGTTCCTGTTTACGGGTTTCTTCCTCTGGTGCATGGCCTACCTGCACGTGCACTTCACGGCGGAGCTGTTCGCGGGCAACCTGCTCGTCCTGCTCGCGGCGCTCACGCTGCGTAGCCGGCAGGCGGCCCGGGAGCGCGAGTTCCGGTGGGGGGCGGCGCTGGGTCTGGTCGCGGGGCTGACGTTCGCGGTGCGTTATCAGGCGGGCTTCGCACTGGCCGGGTACGGGATCTGGTTGCTGATCTACGACCGCCGTCGGAGGCTCTTCGCCGGAATGGTTCCGGGCGTCTGTCTCGCGCTGGCCGCGGGACTCTGCGCCGATTACTGGCTCTACGGCGAGTGGACGCTCGTGCCGCTCAACTACCTGCGCGAGAATATCCTGAACTCCCACATGGACGAATTCGGCGTGTCGCCGTGGTGGTACTACTTCACGGAGGCGTTCTCCGAAAGCGGTTACGTCACGGGGGCTGTGCTGCTCGCGGCGACGGTGTGGTTCTTCGTCCGGCGGCCGCGGCACGTCGTGACGTGGATGCTGCTGCCGTTCCTGTTCGTGCATTTCCTGCTGGGACACAAAGAACTGCGCTTCTTTTTCCCGGCGCTCTTCTTCGCGCCCTATTTCCTCGTGCTCTTCGCCGGGGCGTTCCCGCAGCGGATTTTCGCCGGGCGGGCCTGGCGCTGGACGGTGGGTGCGGCCGCTGCGGCGAATCTCTGCGCCTGCGTCTATGCCGTCGCCACGGGACGCGAAGATATGGCCTTCCACCGCATGATGAGAGACTATTGCCGCGGCGGGTCCGCGGTCGTGGCGCTGGACGTGACCGGCGACTGGAACCTCTATTCCTACCTGCAACTGGTCAAGAAACGCTGCATGGTGGATGCCCGGTTCTACATGCCGCAGAATCTCACCCTGCGGCACACTAATTCGCCGGAGCAGCTCGAACGGACGGCACGCGAGCTGGCGGCGGCCGGCGAACGGGTCGTCGTGCTTTCGGGGGATCCGGCGCTGGCGGAGAAGTCGGCGTTGCCGCTTCGGAAACTTTGGTGGAACCCTTATCCCGGCTGGATACGCCGCTGGTTCAACTTCAACGATTGGACCCGTTTCCCGGTGCAGAACAAGAACGTCTATGAGGTGCGCCTGCCTGCCGCGGAGCGGCCGGACGGGACGGTCCGCTCCGCTCCGGAGGGTTCCGGTGCGGCCGGATAGTCCGGAAACGGTCCGGACCGAAACGGATTCACCCCTGCTGCGAAACGGATCGCGGCAGGGGTGAAGCGTTTTTTCCGGAGACGGAACGAGCGACGCGTCGGAAGGTTACAGGTGCTCCAGCGTGTAGTCGATCATCTTCTGCCGGACGTTCCGCGTGTCGTCTGGCATCATCGAGTGGTTCTGGTCCGGATAGACCATCATGTCGTACTGCTTGCCGGCACGGTTGAGTGCGCGGGCCATCTCGACGGTGTTCTGGAAATGCACGTTGTCGTCGGCCGTGCCGTGGATGAGCAGCAGGCGGGTCTTCGTGTCGTCGAGCATCCGGGCGAAGTTGATCGGCGAGTTGTCGTCGTAGCCTGCGGCGTTGTACTGCGGCAGGTTGTTGTAGATTTCGGTGTAGATCGTGTCGTAGTAGCGCCACGAGGTGACGGGGGCCACGGCGATGGCCATCCTGAACAGCCCGTGCCCTTTCAGGGCGCAGCTCGCGGCCATGAATCCGCCGTAGGACCAGCCGTAGATGCCGATGCGTGCGGGGTCCACCCACGGCTGCGAAGCCATGTAGCGGGCCGTCGAGAGCTGGTCCTCGACCTCCAGCGCCCCGAGGCGTCCGTAGGTCTGCTTCTTGAACCGCTCGCCCCGGAAACCCGTGCCGCGGCCGTCGGCGCATACCACGATGTAGCCCTTGTCGGCGAGCGCGTCCTCCCAGTCGAGCGACCAGCGGTCGGCGACCTGCTGCGACCCGGGGCCCGAATACTGCGTCAGCAGCACGGGGTAGCGTTTCGAGGGGTCGAAGCCGCGCGGTTTGACGATGTAGGCGTTGAGCGTGTCGCCGCGTTCGGTCGTGAAGGTGAAGAACTCCTTCACGGGACGTCCCGAGGCGGCCAGCTCCTCGCGCAGCCTGCGGCTGTCGCAGAGCGTGCGGACCGTATTGCCCTCGGCGTCGCACACCTCCACGCGGTTGGGCGTCGAGGCGTTCGAGAAGGTCGAGATGCAGTATTTCATACCCCGGCTCGGCGCGATCGAGTAGTAGCCTTCGCCCTGCGTGAGGCGGCGCTTGTCCTTGCCGTCGAGCCGCACGCTGTAGAGGTTACGGCGCAGGGGCGAGGTCTCGGTGGAGAGATACCACACCCGTTTGCCGTCCGTGCCGACCACGGCGGTCACCTCCCACGCCCCTTTGGTCACCTGCGCGAGGAAACCCCGGCGGATGCTGTAAAGGTAGAGGTGCATGTAGCCCGTGTGGCTCTCCTGCCGCACGAGAAAGCGGTCCTTGTCCACGAAGGTCACCGTGCCGTCGTCCACGCGCTCGACATACTGCTGCGCGCGCTCCTCGTAGATGACGCGCTGGCCGCCGTGAGGCTCGCACAGCACCATTTCGAAGGTGTTCTGGCGGCGGTTGAGGCGGTAGAACCACAGCCGTCCGTCGGGCGTGTAGCCGATGCGGGGAATGTATTGGTCGGTCTCTCCGCCCGTGTCGATGCGGTGTTTCTTGCCCGTTGCGAGGTCGGCGACCCAGAGCTGGACGGCGGAGTTCTTCTCCCCGGCCTTGGGGTATTTGAACGAGTAGGCCTCGTTGTAGAGCTTGCCGTCGAAGCGCATCATCTCCATCAGCGGCACTTCCGATTCGTCGAAGCGCAGGAAGGCCAACTGCCCTCCGTCGGGCGAGAAGGCGTAGGCGCGCGTCGTGCCGAACTCTTCCTCGTAGACCCAGTCCGTCGTGCCGTTGATGACTGCGTTCCACGCCCCGTCGTCGGTGATGCGTTGCGTTTTGCCCGTAGCGATGTCCCAGACGTAGAGGTCGTTGCGGTCGGAGTAGGCGATCTTCCGCCCGTCGGGCGAAAAGGAGGCGTCGCGCGGCGCTTCGGCCTCCTGAAGAACCGGCCGTATGCGGCCGTCGGCGAGCAGGTGGTACTGCGTCGTGTAGGAGTGGCGGTAGATCGGCGTGCGGCCCGAGGCGATCAGGATCATCCGCTCGTCGGGCGAGAAGGCGTAGTCGGAAATCGCGAGGTTCGGCGCGGGCGAGGGGAGCAGCGATACGCCTTCGGAGGCCGTGGCGTAGGCATAGCGCCGGATGTCGTTGTTCTCGAGCGTGGTGTAGTGTTCGCCGTCGGCCATCGAGCGGATGCCCTGCACGCGCTCGTTCATCGCCTGAAGACGTGCGATTTCGTCGTATTCGCCCCGGGCGGAGAGCGAGCCGGCGCTGAGGGCCGCGAGGGCCAGAAGGGTGAGAGTCTTGTTGTTCAAAGCGGATGAAAGATAAGGTTGTGTCAAATGTCCTCGACGTCGAAATCGTAGCCGAGGCGTTTGCCCGTCACGAATTTCGAGTTGTCCATCTTGGTGTTGAACTGGTCCACCGTGACGCGCTTGTTACCCTCGTAGGGGGGCATCAGCAGGTCGAATTCGAGCGAGAAGGCGATGGCCGATTCGAGTACCGGGATCAGCGCTTCGCGGTCGATCTCGTCGCGTCCGAAATCCATGGCCCGCAGCGAGGTCTGCCGTTTGCCCTCGACGAAGTAGCGGCGCTCGCGGTTGATGAAGATGCGCCCGATGAGGTAGCCTTCGTCGGCGTTGCGGTTGAACTTGAACGAGTCGGAGAGGAAGTTGTAGATGTTGATGACGCCGCAGTAGGAATTTTCGCGGTCGGCCTGCACGTAGGGCGTCTGCCAGACGAGGTGGTTGGCGTCGAACTCGAAGACGTCGGTGTGCATCTGGAAGATCAGCAGGTCGTTGGCCACCTGCAACTGGGCCTCGAACTTGCCGCGGTCGCGGTATTCGATCCGCACGCGGCGGTCGAGTTTGCCGTCCAATTCGTCGTCCATCTCCGAGGCCATTTCCAGCAGGGTGTCCTTCAGCAGGTTGAATGCCCAGAAGGTGTTGTCGAAGACCTTCTGCTTGAGGGTCGATTTGCGGACGATCGTATCGAGGATCCGTCGCCGCAGGGGGATTGTTTCCATTTTTCGGTTAGAACGTATGTGTGTTTACTTGATGCGTATCTGCCGGTTTTTTTCGAGCTTCTCGCCCCGCTTGAGGCGGTTGAGCTTCTCGACCGAACGCGTGCGGATGCCGTAGGACTGTCCTATGGAGTAGGCCGTCTCGCCGTCGCGGCAGATGTGGTGCTGGGCGTTGCCCTCCCAGCGCTTCTTCTTGCGCTCGATGTAAACCGTCTCGCCCGGCAGGGGCTGCGCCTTCTTGTCCTTCAGGTCGTTGAAGCGGCGCAGGTTGCGCGGCGAGATGCGGAACTTGCGGCCGATGTTCTCGAACGTGTCGTCCGCCTTGGCCAGCACGTAGTGCACGCCGTTGGTCGCATAGACGTTGTAGCCCTCGTGGGCGTTGATCGTCACGCGGTAGTTGTCCGGATCCACGGCCGACGTTTCGGCGGGACGCTCCAGGCTGCTCTGCGACGAGAACCACTCCTCGGGGTCGCGCGAAAGTCCGTACCGCTGGGCGTAGAGCCTCTCGCCGTCGGGCCGGTCGAGCAGGTAGAGCTGGCTCTCCTCGATGATCCGCACGAGCCGCTGCGCGTAGTCGGGGGCCGTGGCGTACCCCGCGGCCTTCAGTCCGCGCGCCCAACTGCGATAATCGTCCGAGGCGTAGGCGAAGAGCGAGTCGTAGCGGGGCTGTGAGTCGAGAAATTCGGCGTGGTCGAAGTAGGAGGCTTCGACCGAAGGGTAGGCGCGGAAGCACTCCCCTTTGGCGTCGTCGTCGTGATAGACCTTTCCGCCCCGCCAGTTGCTCTTGCACTTGATGCCGAAGTGGTTGTTCGAGCGGAGCGACAACAGGCTGTTGCCGCAGTCCGATTCGAGAATGCCCTGGGCCATGGTGATGCTCGCCGGGATGCCGTAGCGTTCCATCTGCTCCACGGCGATATGTTTGTAGCGGTCGATGTACTCTTCGCGCGTCTGGCGCACCTGCGCCCGCAGCAGACCGGGCAGGCAGAAGAGCAGGATTCCCGCGAGGAATATTGCTTTTCTGGAAATATTCATTAACTTTGTTTAATCTTTTCGGACAAAGATAGGATTTTCCGCTGAAAATAGCAACATAAAATAAAGACTGCGAACCATGTTTACCGAAAACGCCAACCGGATTTTCGACCGGGCCATCGGGGAGTACCACCGCTGGGACGACGTGGACCGTCCGATCGAGAATCCCTTCGAGCAGGGTACGATCGACCGTCTGCTTTACCACAAGAACTGGATAGACACGGTGCAGTGGCATCTCGAGGACATCATCCGCGACCCGCAGATCGACCCTGCGGCGGCGCTCGGGATCAAGCGCCGCATCGACCGCTCGAATCAGGAGCGGACGGATATGGTCGAGTATATCGACTCCTACCTGATGGACAAATACCGGGACGTCCGTCCCGCGGCCGATGCGCGGCTCAACACCGAGACGCCCGCTTGGGCCATCGACCGGCTGTCGATCCTGGCGCTGAAGATCTACCACATGGAGCGCGAGACGGAGCGCGGGGACGACGCCCACCGCGACGCCTGCCGCCGGAAGCTGGCCGTGCTGCTCGAACAGCGGGCGGACCTGTCGCGGGCCATCGAGGAGCTGATCGAGGACATCGAGGCGGGCCGTAAGTACATGAAGACCTACAAACAGATGAAAATGTATAACGACCCGGCATTGAATCCAGTGCTCTATGCCCGGAAAAAATAGACAAACGCCGCCCCGTCACCTGCTGGTGTTCCGAACTTCGGCGATGGGCGACGTGGCGATGCTGGCGCATGCCGTCCGGGCGCTGAAGTCGGCTTATCCCGCGTTGCGGGTCACGGTGGCCACGCAGGCGATCTTCCGTCCCTTTTTCGCCGGACTGGAGGTCGGATTCCTGACCGTGGCCGTCAAGGGGCCCCACCACTCCCTCTACGGCATGTGGCGGCTGGCCGCCACGGCCAAGCGGCTGGGGGTGGACGCCGTGGCCGACGTGCACGGCACGCTGCGGTCGAAGACCTTCGGGCTGGCGATGCGGCTGCGGGGCGTCCGCGTGGCGGACATCCGGAAGGGCCGCGACGAGAAACGCGAGTTCATCCGCTGCGGAGGCCGCGGCGCCGAACCCGTGCGTCACACCGTACTGCGCTATTGCGACGTCTTCCGGCAGCTCGGATTCGAATTCGCCGATCCCGGGCCGGCGGCGCCCGCCGTGCGGCCCAATCCGTTCGGTCCCAAACAGGGCGTCTGGGTCGGATTCGCCCCCTTCTCGGCCCAGCAGGGCAAGACCTATCCCGAAGCTCCTGCGCGCGAGGTCGTGCGGCTGCTGGCCGGACGTTACGACCGGGTTTTCGTACATGGCGGCGGGGGCGTCGAGGCGGGATTCGCCCAGGAGATGGAACGCATGTATCCCAATGTGACGGCCGTGTACGGCAAGGTGCGTCTGGCGGGGGAGATGGACCTCATTTCGCATCTGGACTGCGTGGTGTCGATGGATTCGCTGGTCATGCACCTCGCCTCGCTCGTGGCCACGCCCGTGGTTTCGGTGTGGGGGGCCACCCATCCCGGGCTGGGATTCCTGGGCTACGGCTGCTCCGCGGAGCACGCCGTGCAGGCCGACATGGCATGCCGCCCCTGTTCGGTCTTCGGCAACCGTCCGTGCCGGTACGGCGATTTCAGGTGTATCGCCTCGGTGGCGCCCGAACGGATCGTGGACGAGGTCGCACGGCTGCTCGGCCGGTAAAGGAACGAATGCCATGCGGGTCCGGATCGAAGAGAGTTGGCGGCGGCGTTTGCAGCCGGAGTTCGACAAACCCTATTTCGCCCGTCTGGCTGAGTTCGTGCGGGAGGAGTACCGCACGCAGCGGGTCTGTCCCGTGAACCGGGACTTGTTCCGCGTCTTCGACCTCTGCCCGTTCGACCGCGTGCGGGTGGTGATTCTCGGGCAGGACCCCTATCCCGATCCCCGCTTTTATTACGGCATCTGTTTCTCCGTGCCCGACGGCCTGCCCGTTCCGGGCTCGTTGCAGAACATCTTCCGGGAGATTCACGACGACACGGGGCGGCCCGTCCCTGCGTCGGGACGCCTCGAGCGGTGGGTCGTTCAGGGCGTGCTGCCGATGAACTCGATCCTGACCGTGCGTGCCTTCCGGAGCGGTTCGCACCGCGACCGCGGCTGGGAGACGTTCACCGATGCGGTGATCCGACGCCTGAACGACGAGCGCGAACACCTGGTCTTCATGCTTTGGGGATCGTACGCCCAGCGGAAGGGGGCGATCATCGACTCCTCGCGTCATCTGGTGCTTTCGGCCGCGCACCCTTCGCCGCGTTCGGCCGACCGGGGATTCTTCGGATGCCGTCATTTCAGCCGGGCGAACGACTATCTGCGACAACACGGAATCCCCGAAATCGAGTGGTGATTCCGGGGATCATTCCTTTTCTTCCGTTTCTTTCGGTGCAGACCTTTTTCCTCGGCGTTCCGGGGGCTGTGACGTCTCGGGGCTTTCGTGGCGTTTTCGGGTTTCCGCGGCGTTCCGGGCAATGCCCGGTTACCGTCTCGCCGGGCTGTCCCGGGCGACGGTTACCGGCGGAATACGACGATTCCGTTCGGTACGGCGCGCTCGCCTTCGTGATCGAAGCGTTTGTTGTCGGTGGGGTGGTTCAGCACGCCCAGCCGCCGGGTCCAGAGCGACGAGGAGCCGCCGCCGTCGAGGTTCAGCGCTTCGGTGAGCCCCAGTTGCCGTGCGATGTAGGCCGTCTCGGCGATGGTCGCGCCCGCGGCCCGGCCGGGAAACCGGCCGTCGATGACGAGCAGCACCACGCTGCCGTCGGAACGGGTTCCGATGACCGATCGGGGGTGGCGGCCCGTGTAGAACGTGTCGTCGGTGTCGTAGATGAGGATTTCGCCTTCGTGCACCAGCATCGGCCCGGCTGCGAGCGCCGAGCGGTAACGGCGGGCGATGCGGGGGTAGTCGGCCGTGTCGCAGGGGAGGATTTCGACCCGGCGACCCTTGCGTCCCCGGACGGCGGCGACGCCGTTGGTGAGCGGCGAGGGTTTCATCGTCCCGCGGTTTCGGATCTCGCCGTCCGAGAGGACGAAGGTGATCGGTTCGGCGCTTTTCATGTGGAAGTAGCTGCCGTTGATGGCCATGTCGGCCCCGGCCTCCTCGCCCAGTCGGCTCGTGGCCCGGGCCGCGCCTTCGGGTTGTACGACGAGCGTGGAGAATCCCCGCCGGGGGTAGATCGCCACGGAGAGGGTCTGCTGCGTGTCGAAGAGCTCCGTCTGCGTTCGGCGGGCGACGGCGCCGCCGCCCAGGTCGGTGGTCTGCCATTCGGCCTGCGCCAGGGCGGCCGAGTCGCGGGGCGTCTGGGCCGCCGCAGGCAGGGAGGCGAGGAGCAACAGGGCTCCCGTCAGTTTTCTCAGAAGATTCGTCATGGCGTGTTTTCGTTCGGGTTCCGCGAATTTACGCAATTTAATCCGTTCGCCCAAGCTCCGGCCCGTGAAAAAGGCCGCCCTTCGGAAAGGACGGCCCTGGAGGACGGCGTGCGGGTCACTGCGCTTTGGTATAGACCGTGCCGGTTCCCTCGATCGAGAGGGTGTAACGGCCTGCGGCGTCCTTCGAGATGACGCCCGTTTCGGTGAACCCGATCGTCTGGCCGTTGCCGATGCTCTGTCCCTTGAGCAGGATTTTGCCGGCCTCGCCCTGCAACTCCCAGCCGGTGTAGATCAGCGTGGCCATGTTGATCGACTGTGCGCGGCCTTCGGTCTGCAACTCGACGCCCATGACCTTCGCAGGGGCGATCGGGTCCGGCACGGTCCAGCGGCCGACGGCTTCGGCATAGGTCCGGTCGGCCGAGATCTTGACGGCCTCGGGGTTTTTCTTCAGGTCGCCCGTGTACTCCACGATGGCCGGCGAACCGACGAGCAGCCCGTAGGCCTCGCTCTTGTCCGCTTCGGCGGTGGCGAAGGTGTAGGTCTGCTCCGAGGTGAGCGCCCGGAGGGTGACGGTGTTCATCGTCGCATCGGCGATGAAGCCCGCTACGCTTTCGGGCGCAGGGGCGGTGCAGGCGGCCAGACCGCAGAGGGCCAGTGCCGCGAAGGTGGTTTTGAGTGTTTTCATAATCGGATTAAATGGATTTTCCGGGACAAAGGTAGGAAATCGGTCGGGAATCCGCTTCTCCCGTTGTGTCAGTTTGTATGTGTCCGGGGTTTTCGGACGCTCCGGGACGTCAATCGAATCGGTTGTAGAGCACGACGGGGCGTTCGCGGCGCACGCTCATCGAGGGGAACCACATGTCGTCGGCCGTGAGCCCGCACCGTTCGACGGCTTCGAGGCAGTACTCCAGCCGGCCGAAGTCGGCATCGACGTTGTTGGTCCCGAACGTGAAGCGGATACCCCGTTCCCTGGCCCGGCGGATGATGTCGAAGCTCGGAATCCGGTAGCGTGCGTTGATCTCCAGCGCGATGTCGTACCGTTGCAGGACGTCCAGGACGCGGTCCACCCGTTCGTCGGTCCAGTACCGGTCGTAGTCGGGCTGCATGTCTTCGGGCAGGTACGTGGGATTGGCGTAGATGTCGGCCGGTTCGTTGGTGAGGATCAGTTCGGTCTGTGAGACCAGACGATCCATGTACTGCTCGCGCGTCACGCCGTCGTAGTGCACCTCTTCGGGGCGGTAGATGCGTGCGTTGCGTCCCTTGTGGTCGATGATGGTCATGGCGTCGGTGAACAGGTAGTCGAATACGCCGAGAGCCTCCTGCGAGAAGGTCGCCGTCCACCTGCGTCCCTCGCCCTGCACGCCGCGCAGGAAGGGCATCGCCCGCACTTCGTCGAAGTAGGCGTACACCTCCCCGTCGTCGGCCAGCATCCGCCCGACGCCGCCCTCCCCGGCGTTGGGGGCCACGCCGTAGTTGATGCCGTAGTTCATCGACTTGGCGTGCGCCTGCTCCTTCGTCAGTCCGCCCTTCAGGTGCACGTGGTAGTCGATGACGGGAAAATCGCGTTGCTGGAGGCGGATCACGCCGTCCGTGAGCTCGTCCGTGGGCGGCAGCGTGTCGGCCTCGTTGCGGGCTCCGTCGCCGAGGCGCTCGACCTCGAGGCCGCGGAACGCGACCTCGCCCTGCAGGCCGCGCAGCGCGAAGGCGCCGTGGCCGAGCCGTTGGCGGGCGTGGGCTTCGGTGCGGTAGGGCTGTCCGGGCTCGGTGTAGCAGACGACTTCGGTGCTGTCGATGCGGACGACGATGTTGTTTTCGCGCACGGCGATCTCGAACCGGAACCATTCCCCGTCTTCGGCCAGCGAGCGGTAGAGGTTGCGGACCGAGGCGAGCGACCCGCTCTTGCGCGTGCCGTCGATGGCGCCGTTGCGGAAGAGCACGTCGTAGCCCGACTCGCCGTCGGTGTGGAAACGCAGCGCCGCTTCGGCGCCGGGCTGCGTGAGGGCCTCGCCCGTGAGGCGGAAGTTGCGGTAGTCGCCCTCCGAGAGGAGCGTTTCGCCCGCACGGACGGCGGGGGACGACGTGCGGAGCGTGCGCTCCCCGTCGTGCCACCTGTCGAGCGGCGCGGGGGAGTGGGCCGTGCAGCAGGCCGTGAAGAGGCCGAAGCCGCAGAGGGCGGCGGCGAGCCGGAGGAGGATGCGTTGTCCGGGGATCGGACGGGCGGATGGATTCATCTTGAAAACGGATTGCGGGTTTGTCATTCGGTCCGGGCGGTCTCTTTGCCGCGCAGGTATTCGTCGATGGCGCGGGCGGCGGCGCGTCCGGCCCCCATGGCCAGAATCACCGTGGCGGCGCCCGTCACGGCGTCGCCTCCGGCGAAGACGCCCGGGCGCGAGGTGGCGCCCTGCGCGTCGGCCTCGATGCAGCCCCGGCGGTCGGTGCGCAGCCCTTCGGTGGTGGAGGCGATCAGCGGGTTGGGCGACGTGCCGAGCGCCATCACGACCACGTCGCACGGGAGGTCGAACTCCGAGCCGGGTTTCGCCACGGGCGACCGGCGGCCGCTCTCGTCCGGCTCGCCCAGCTCCATTTCCACGCAGCGCAGGCCGCGGACCCAGCCCCGTTCGTCGGCGAGCACCTCCACGGGATTGGTGAGCATCCGGAAGCGGATGCCCTCCTCGCGGGCGTGGTGCACCTCCTCGGCGCGGGCAGGAAGCTCCTTCTCCGAACGGCGGTAAACGATCGTGGCCTCGGCTCCGAGCCGCCGGGCCGTGCGCACGGCGTCCATCGCCACGTTGCCGCCACCCACGACCGCCACGCGGCGGCCGACATGGATCGGCGTGTCGTACCGTGCGTCGTAGGCGTGCATCAGGTTGGCGCGCGTCAGGAACTCGTTGGCCGAGACCACGCCGTTGAGGTTCTCGCCCGGGATGCCCATGAACCGGGGCAGTCCGGCGCCCGAGCCGATGAAGACCGCCTCGTAGCCCTCCTCGTCGAGCAGCGAATCGACGGTCACCGTGCGGCCCACCACGACGTCGGTCTCGATCTCCACGCCCAGCCGTTTCACCGCCTCGATCTCGCGCGCCACGATCCGCTCCTTCGGAAGGCGGAATTCGGGGATGCCATAGACGAGCACCCCGCCGACCTTGTGCAGGGCCTCGAAAATCTTCACTTCGTAGCCTGTCTTCGCCAGATCGCTCGCGCAGGCCAGCCCTGCGGGACCGCTGCCGATGACGGCGACCTTGTGCCCGTTGCGGGGAACGGCCGCTGCGGCGGCTCCGGAGGCGTTCTCCAGTTGCCAGTCGCCCACGAACCGTTCGAGCTTGCCGATCGCCACCGGTTCGCCTTTGACGCCGAGGACGCACGCCCCTTCGCACTGGGTCTCCTGCGGGCAGACGCGGCCGCAGACCGAAGGCAGCGAGCTGTCGCGGGCGATGATGCCGGCCGCCTCGGTGATACGCCCTTCGTGCAGCGCGGCGATGAAGTCGGGAATCGCGATCCCCACCGGACAGGCCTCGACGCAGCGGGGCTTGCGGCAGCGGAGGCAGCGCGACGCCTCGAGCAGCGCCTCCTGCCGGTCGTAGCCGAGGCAGACCTCTTCGAAATTCGCGGCCCGCACCTGCGGGTCCTGTTCGCGCACGGGTACGCGCGGTATTCTGTTCGCCATAGTCTCTTATTTGTCCAAACCGATTTTACATTGGTGTCCCGCCTCGCGTTCGGCCTCGATCGCCGCGGCGCGCTGCTCCTCGTTCCGGTACATGCCCTGACGGCGCATGGCCTCGTCGAAATCCACCTCGTGTCCGTCGAACTCCGGGCCTTCGACGCACGTGAAGCGCGTCCGTCCGCCCACCGTCACGCGGCAGGCGCCGCACATGCCCGTGCCGTCCACCATGAGGGTGTTGAGCGACACGGTGGTTTTCAGTCCGTATTTCTTCGTGGCCAGGGCGACGAACTTCATCATCGCCATCGGTCCGATGGCGATGCACTCGTCGTAGCGGCGGCCCTGTTCGCCGACGAGGCGTTCGAGGACCTGCGTGACCAGCCCCTTGTCGCCCTCCGAGCCGTCGTCGGTGGCGATATGGAGCTGCCCGGCCACGGCGCGCATGGGTTCCGTGTAGATGAGCATGCCGCGCGTCTTGGCGCCCACGATGACGTCGGCCGCGACGCCGCGTTCGTGCAGCCACTTCACCTGCGGATAGACCGGGGCTGCGCCGACGCCGCCGGCCACGAAGAGGAAGCGCTTGCGCCGCAGCTCCTCGGGAGGCGTCGAGACGAACTCCGAGGGGCGGCCCAGCGGTCCGGCGAAGTCGGCGAGCGCGTCGCCTTCGCCGAGGGCGCAGATTTTGCGCGTCGAGGCGCCGATGGCCTGGATGACCAGCGTGACGCTTCCCTCCGCTGCGTCGTAGTCCGAGATGGTGAGCGGGATGCGTTCGCCGCGTTCGTCCGCGCGGACGATGACGAACTGTCCGGGACGGGCCGAACGCGCGACGCGCGGCGCGAGAATTTTCATCAGCCAGATCTGTTCGGCCAAAGCGCGTTTTTCGAGAATGGGGTACATCGTTATCGTGTCGTTTCCGTTTGTGTGTCGTTTCTGCGGGGGCGGGGTGTCACTCTTCGATGACGGCCGTGGCCCGGATGCGCCGCATCGGCCGCAGGGGGTCGTTGGTCACCAGCAGCAGGAAGGAGCTTCTGGCGCCGTAGCCGTCCGCGGAGGGATCGAGACGCACCTCGATGCGGGCCGAACCGCCGGGCGGGACCGCAAGACCCGGTTCGAGCGGGGTGGAGAGCCCTTCGCCGCACTCTACGGCCCGGACGATCAGGTCGCCGCGGCCCGTGTTCGAGAGCGTCAGTGACTGCGAAGGGCGGGGACCGCCGTGTTTCACGGGGCCGAACTTCACCACGTTGGTCGATACCTCGCTCCGGGGTGCCTTCTCCTCGGGCATGTCGGAGGGGTTGTCCGCTCCGATGCCGTGCGCCACGATCGTCGTGCCGCGGCTGCGGCCGTCCACGAAAAGCTCCAGCGCGTCGCGCAGCGTGCCGTAACGGGGGGTGTCGGCCGGGACGAGGTAGGAGATGTTGATCGCGCCGCGTGCACCCGGGGCGATCCGTTCGGGCGCGTCGATACGCAGCAGGCCGCTGCGTATCGCGGGATCGGGACGGAGCTCGAGACTTACCGTGCGGTCCGACGTGTTTACATAGCCCACGGACGACTGCATCCGGACGCCGGGATATATGTAAGTGAAGGCGCAGAGCGTCGTGTTCAGGCGCAGTCCGCCGCCGGCATCGACCGGATAAAGCTCTTCGACGCTCTTCGCCCGCGGGACGACTTCGCCGCGGATCGTGAGCGTGGCGATGCGTTTGCGGTCGGAGGAGTAGATCCACAACTCCTTGTCGAAGGCTCCGGGGCGGTTCGTCGGATCGTAGCTCACGGTGATCTCCGTCCTGTCGCCGGGCAGGACCGGCCGCTTCGAGAAGCGGGGAACCGTGCAGCCGCACGTGGTCGTCACATCGAGAATCACCAGCGGCCGGTCGCCCCGGTTTACTCCCGTGAAGGTGTGCCGCACCGGCCCGTCGGCCTCGCGGACGGAGCCGAAGTCCCAGACGGCCGGTTCGAAGACCAGCTCCGGCCGTTCCTCCTGCGCTGCGACGCCCGTGGCGGCCAATGCGCAGACAATGAGCGTTATGATCGTTTTTCTGTTCATGTTTCTACGTTCGGTGCCCTTGCAAAGGTACATTTTTTGCGAAAAAAAAGAGCAATAATTTTGCGGGATTGAAAATTTGCCCTATATTTGCACTCCGAAAACGATAGACAACGTTCTTCGAAAAGCCTGAATAGCTCAGTTGGTTAGAGCACATGACTGTTAATCATGGGGTCCTAGGTTCAAGTCCTTGTTCAGGCGCAGATGCGCGAGGGTTGCGTAAGGTTCTTTCAAAAACGCCTGCAAGCGGGTGATCGGAAAACGAAAAATTTCCGCCGGAAATTTGGAGTTTGAAAAAATTGAATTACCTTTGCAGTCCCAAGCCATTTTTAACGGGAGCTTAGCTCAGCTGGTTCAGAGCGTCTGCCTTACAAGCAGAGGGTCGGGGGTTCGAATCCCTCAGCTCCCACAACATCGAAACCATCCCCGAATAGGATGGTTTTTTCATGTGACGACGAAGGGAGCATAGCTCAGTTGGTTTAGAGCGCCTGCTCGACAAGCAGGAGGTCAGCGGTTCAAATCCGCTTGTTCCCACAACGGAGAATCAAGCAGTTGCAGCGATGTAGCTGCTTTTTTCGTTGCGGCCGTGATGCTCGGGCGCCGGTTGCCGCGACTTTCCGTGCTGGCTGTCCTGTGTCCGGAAGCTCCGTATCAGAGACCGGATCGCGGCATGGTGGAAGTTCGGGACGGCAGCGTTTACGGACAGATGAAAGAGGACGCGGAATAAGCGGGCGGGCGATTGCCGGGTGAGACGTTGGGTTGGATTCGGTCGCATGAACAACGGGCCTGAGTGTGTGCCCCGCAGGAAGGAATTGATGCCGGAATGCTTGTAAACATTCCGAAAATAGGTTACATTTGTGCCGGGATAGCGCCTCGGCAGGGTGCGGCGCAGCGGGTGCGGCAAAGACCGCTTATGACAGCGGGAACAGATCGGGGACCCGGGATAACTTAAACTAAACGAAAATTAAAATTACGATGGCTTACAACTTACTGAAAGGAAAGAAAGGATTGATTTTCGGCGCGCTCAACGAGCAGTCGATCGCCTGGAAGGTGGCGGAACGTGCCGTGGAGGAGGGTGCCGAGATCGTCCTCACGAATACCGCCGTGTCGATCCGCATGGGAACGATCGGCCGGCTGGCCGAGAAGTGCCGTACGATCGTCGTGCCGGCCGACGCCACGAGCGTGGCGGATCTGGAGAACCTGATGGACAGGACGATGGAGCATTTCGGCGGCAAGTTCGACTTCATGCTCCACTCGATCGGCATGTCGCCCAACGTCCGCAAGGGCCGCACCTACGACGATCTGGATTACGACTACCTCTCCAAGACGCTCGACATTTCGGCCATCTCGTTCCACAAGGCCATCCAGGTGGCCCGCAAGAAGGACGCCATCAACGACTGGGGTTCGATCGTGGCGCTCTCGTATATCGCCGCGCAGCGCACGCTCTACGGCTACAACGACATGGCCGACGCCAAGGCCCTGCTGGAGTCGATCGCCCGCAGCTTCGGCTATATCTACGGCCGGGAGAAGCACGTGCGCATCAACACCGTCTCGCAGTCGCCGACGCAGACCACGGCCGGCAGCGGCGTGCTGGGGCTGGGCGACCTGATGTCGTTCGCCGAGAACATGTCGCCGCTGGGCAACGCCTCGGCCGAGGATTGCGCCGACTACGTGCTGACGCTCTTCTCGGACTTCACGCGCAAGGTGACGATGCAGAACCTCTACCACGACGGAGGATTCTCGTCGATGGGCATGTCGCGCCGCGCGATGAAGACCTACGAGAAAGGCATGCGGTTCGACGACGTGCACCAGAACCAATACCCCTTCGGAAAGGAGGAGACGAAATAGTTTCCGGAGCGGGAAGACGTTCCGGGGGAGTCGCTTTCCCGGAAGACAGGATGAAGAAACGGAGGCCGGAGCCTCCGTTTTTTCATGTCATGGCCGCTTCATGCCGGGGCGGATGTGCCGGCATGCGCGGACGGACGGGCGGGGGATGCCGCCGTGCGGCAGGAGCTTCTGCCGGGGGCATTCCGCCCGGTCTGGGTTCAGTACTGGTGTCCGTCGCCGCGGATTTCGTCGCGGGTGATCGGACGGCGGTTCAGCGCGCGCCAGGCATACCAGATATAGGCTGCCACGAAGGGCACGAAGAGCGACACCCAGGCCATCGTCCGGAGCGTGAAGAGGCTCGACGAGGAGTTGCGGATCGTCAGCGACGACTGCATGTCCGCCAGCGAAGGGTAGTAGGCCGTATCGTTCCAGCCGGCGGCGAGCAGCAGGGCCAGCACCGCGAGGATCGTCCCCGAACCGCCGAACCAGACGGCCCGCCGGTTGCCCCGCCAGCCTGTGTAGATGCTCCAGAGCACGAGCAGGACACCGGCGAGCAGTGCGGCGGCGACATAGGGCATCGCGGTGAGGTTGTGCAGGTATTTGTACTCCTCGACCCGGATTGCGCCCGTCGCGGGGTCCGCCGTCAGGCCGTCGGCGACGAGCAGCGCCGCGAGCCATCCGACGAAGCATCCGACGAAACCCGGGGTCATGACGGCGATCCGGCGGCGGCAGCGCGCGGCGATCGTCTCGTCGTCGATGCTGTTCATCAGGTACTGGCAGGCGAGCAGTTGCGCGAGCAGCGTCACGGCCAGGCCCAGCAGCCAGTTGCGGATGTCGGCGACGGCCTCCAGGCCGTGCCACGGGGTAGTCCATTGCGAGATGACCGCCTCGCCGCCCGTTCCGGCCAGGTTGAGCCGGTCCACGGTGAAGTTCGCTCCCGTGAAGAGCGTCGAGACGGCCATGCCCAGCAGCAGCGGGCCGAGCAGGCCGTTGATGAGCAGGAAGGCGTTGTAGGTCCTCTCGCCGAAGACGTTCGCGGGTTTGCGTCGGTATTCGTAGGCCACGGCCTGGATGACGAAGCAGAGCAGAATGGCCGTCCAGACGTAGGCCGCGCCGCCGAACGACGTGGAGTAGAAGAGCGGGAACGAGGCGAAGAAGGCGCCGCCGAAGGTGACGAGCGTCGTGAAGGTGAACTCCCATTTGCGTCCCAGCGCATTGACGATCATGTTGCGCTCCTCGTCCGTGCGCCCGAGGTCGTAGAGCATGGCCTGTCCGCCCTGTACGAAGAGCAGGAAGACCAGAAGGGCGCCCAGCAGCGAGATGATGAGCCACCAATAGTGTTGCAGCAGAGTCAGCGTGTCCATGGCTTATTCGTTTTTGGGTCCGATTTTGATTTGGCGGAACATGATGCTCAGTTCGGCGACGAGCAGTGCCGTGAAGAGCGCCAGGAAGAGGAAGAAGGTCGTGGCGACCGAGCCGCTCGGAATCTTCGAGGCGGCGACACCCACGGGCATCAGGTCCTGAATGGCCCAGGGCTGGCGTCCGGCTTCGGCGACGATCCACCCCGTCTGCGAGGCCAGGTAGGCCAGCGGCACGCACCACACGGCCGTGTGCAGCAGCCAGCGCTTCGCGGCCAGGCGGTCGCGGCGGTTGTACCACCAGACGAGGCCCAGAACGAGTATGAAGAGACATCCCGCGCCGACCATCACGCGGAACGAGTAGAAGAGCAGCGGCACGTTCGGGACGAGCTGCTGCGGGCTTTCCAGATAGCCGTAGCCGAAGTAGGCGAAGTACTCGCGCAGGAAGTGTCCGCCCTGCGGCGTCGAGCGGTCGAACAGCGCCTCGATCTGCCGCATCGTCCCCTCGTCGCCCTCGTCGCGCGCCCGGCGGTAGCGGTCGAGCGTGGCGATGACGGCGTGCCCGCGGGCGATCTTCTCCTCGGCCGAGAGAATGCCCCGCTCGGGGTTGCCCTCCACCAGGTCGTTGATGCCCGGCACGAAGGCGTCGGCGTCGCGGAAACTCATGATCGAGAGCAGCTTCGGAATGTCGATCTTGAAATAGAAGGCTTCGTCGCCCGACGCGTGCCCGGCCTGGGGGCGCAGCAGTCCGACGGCCGTGAGCGGCGCTCCCTCCCGTCCGTCGTAGAGCGCCTCCATGGCAGCCAGCTTCATCGGCTGCGTGCGGGCCGCGATGGCGCCCGAGCGGTCGCCGGTCCAGGCCGTGGCCAGGGCCGATACGAGCCCGAAGAGCGAGGCGATGGCGATGCTTTTGGAAGCCATGCGCTTCTCGCGGCCCCGGAGCAGGTACCATGCCGAAACGCCCACGACGAAGAGCGCCGCGAGGGTGAACGACGAGGCGACCGTGTGCAGGAACTTATTGACCGCCACGGGCGAGAGGGCCACGGCCGAGAACGAACTCATCTCGTTGCGGACCGTTTCGAGGTTGAAGTCGCAGCCCACGGGGTGCTGCATCCAGGCGTTGGCCACCAGAATCCACCAGGCCGAGAGGTTGGCGCCGATGGCCGTGAGCCACGTGGCGGCGAGGTGGAAGCGTTTGGAGACCTTGTCCCAGCCGAAGAACATGACGGCGACGAAGGTGCTCTCCATGAAGAAGGCCAGAATGCCCTCGATGGCCAGCGGCGCGCCGAAGATGTCGCCCACGAAGTGCGAATAGTTCGACCAGTTGGTGCCGAACTCGAATTCGAGGATGATGCCCGTGGCTACGCCGATGGCGAAATTGATGCCGAACAGGCGCATCCAGAATCGGGTCGTGCGGCGCCAGAACGCGTCGCCCGTGCGGACGTAGAGGGTCTCCATGACGGCGATGAGGAATCCCAGTCCGAGCGTCAGCGGCACGAAGAGCCAGTGGTAGATGGCCGTCAGGGCGAATTGCGCCCGCGACCAATCGACGGTCGATAGGTAGTCGGTAATCATAGCGTTATTTTTCGGGAATCAGATTTTCCAGCACATGATCGGCGCGTTCGCGGGAGTCCATTCCGGCGAGCAGGTCGGGAAAGAAGAAGAGGCGCAGCACGGCGAAGAGGATGAAGAGCTTCACGAGGATAATGGCCCAGAGCGTGCGCCCCAGGGTCATCGAGCGGAACCCGTCGATATAGAATCGGGCTATTTTGCGGAGCGTCTGCATCGTTTCCGGTCGTTTCGTCTCCAAAGATAGTGTTTTTTTCGTACTTTTGCACCTCCGGAGCGAAATCCGGCTGTTATTGAATCGGAAAATCCAATGAATGCGAAACGAACGGAAGAACGGCTGCCTTCGCCGTGGGTGTCGGCCGTCCCGCTGGCGGTGCTCACGGTGCTGCTGTACGTCGTGATCCGCTGCTTCGGCGGCGACGCCATCAACGGCGGCAGCCAGATCGCGCTGCTCTCGGCCGCATCGGTCTGCGTGATGCTCTCCATCGGAATCTACCGCTGCCGGTGGGCCGTTCTGGAGGAGGCCATCATCGACAACATCCGCGCCTCGGCCTCGGCCATCCTCATCCTGCTGCTCATCGGCGCCATCGCCGGGTCGTGGATGGTCAGCGGCGTCGTGCCGACGCTCATCTGCTACGGCCTGCACATCCTTCATCCGTCGTTCTTTCTGGTGGCCTCGTGCCTCATCTGCGCCGGCGTGTCGCTGATGACCGGCAGCTCGTGGACCACGATCGCCACCATCGGCGTGGCGCTCATGGGCATCGGGCAGGCGATGGGCTTTCCCGAGGGATGGGTCGCCGGAGCGATCATCTCGGGGGCCTATTTCGGCGACAAGATCTCGCTGCTCTCCGATACGACGGTGCTGGCCTCCTCGACGGTCGGCGTCCCGGTCTTCACGCACATCCGCTACATGCTCTACACCACCGTGCCGTCGATGCTCGTGGCGCTCGCGGTCTTCGCCGTGGCGGGACTGTGGCTCGACCACGGCACGGCGGAACAGACGGGGCTCTATGCCGATGCGCTCCGCGCGACGTTCCGCATCTCGCCGTGGCTGCTTCTCGTGCCGCTGGCCACGGGGCTGCTCATCGCGCGCAAGCTCCCGGCGATCGTGACGCTCTTCGCCGCGGCGGTCTTCGCCTGCGTGGCGATGCTCGCGGCGCAGCCGGGGCTGGTGGCGCAGGTGGCGGGCGTCGCGGAGACCGACTTCCTCTCCGGATTCAAGGGGGTGCTGATGACCCTCTTCGGCCCGACGTCGCTCGCTACGGGCTCGCCCGTGCTGGACGAGCTGGTTGCGACGCGCGGCATGGCCGGAATGCTCAACACCGTATGGCTCATCATCTGCGCCATGTGCTTCGGCGGCGTGATGACCGGCAGCGGCATGCTGCGCTCGCTCACGGCGATCTTCCTGCGGTTCGTGCGCCGCACCTTCCCGGCCGTGGCCTCGACCGTCGGCGCGGGCATCTTCTTCAACCTCTGCACGGCCGACCAGTACATCTCGATCATCCTCTCGGGGCGTCTCTTCCGCGAACTCTACGCACGGCGCGGGCTGGAGGAACGGCTGCTGAGCCGTTCGGTGGAGGATTCGGCCACGGTGTGCTCGGTGCTCGTCCCGTGGAACTCGTGCGGCATGACGCAGGCCACGGTGCTCGGCGTCTCGACCTTCGTCTATATGCCCTACTGCGTCTTCAACCTCGTCAGCCCGCTCATGTCGCTGATAGTGGCCGCCGCAGGGTGGAAAATCCGGAAAAACAACAATCCCGTGCGATGAATACGAAACTGGTTATCTTCGATCTCGACGGCACGCTGCTCGATACGATCGGCGACCTGGCCGTCGCCTGCAACGCCGTGCTGGCCCTTCGCGGGCTGCCGCAGCACTCCTACGGGGAGTATTGCCGTTTCGTGGGAAACGGCATCATGCGGCTCGTCGAGCGGGCCCTGCCCGAGGAGTTGCGCACCCCCGAAAACGTGGCGCTCGTGCGGGCCGACTTCGTGCGTTACTATACGGAGCATATCGACCGCCATACGAAACCCTATGCCGGCATTCCGGAGCTCGTGGAGGAGCTTCGGCGGCGCGGGGTGCGGCTGGCCGTGGCCTCGAACAAATTCCAGGCCGGGACCGAAAAACTCGTCGGGCTGTTCTTTCCTTCGGTGCCGTTCGCCGCGGTCCTCGGACAGCGCGCGGGAGTGCCGCTCAAGCCCTCGCCGGCGGTGGTGGAGGAGATTCTCGCCCGCACCGGTACGCCGCGCGGGGAGGTGCTCTACGTAGGCGATTCGGGCGTGGACATGGAGACCGCGACGGCGGCCGGCGTGCGTTCGGTTGGCGTGACGTGGGGATTCCGGTCCCGGCAGGAACTCGTGGAGGCCGGGGCGCAGCATCTCGTGGACCGTCCGGAGGAGATTCTCGCGCTGTTGTAGCGGGGCGGTTCCGGGGGCGGATTTCCGGCGGCTTGCGGCGGTTTCCGGACGGATTATGCCTGTCCGGGGAATTACCCCTATATTATTGTTCCCTATCTGGTGACATCGTGCGGCATGAAAGGGTGCGGACGGGATCGGGAGGCGACGGAACGGCGGCTGTTGGAGCGGTCGGGGAGCCGGTGCGCGAGGCGGGCTTCGAGCAGGCCGGAGTGAATGCCGTCGCGGCGCGGGCGCGGCTCCGGTCCGTCAGTTGCAGTAGGCCTTCACGTCGGCGGCGGTGATGCGCCCGTCGGAGAGGATGAGCAGCCGCTCGACGACGTTGCGCAGTTCGCGGACGTTGCCGCTCCACGGCATCGCTTGCAGGGCGGCGACCGCCTCGGGGTCGATGGGTTTGGGCGCCAGTCCGTATTCGGCCGATATGAGGCGGATGAAGTGGTCCGTGAGCAGCGGAATGTCCGCGGCGTGTTCGCGCAGCGCGGGGACCCGTACGACGATGACGCCGATGCGGTGGTAGAGGTCCTCGCGGAAGTTGCCCCGGCGGATCTCCTCGCGGAGGTCCTTGTTCGTCGCGGCCACCACGCGCACGTCCACCTCGATGTCCTTGTCGCTGCCCACGCGGCTGATGCGCCGCTCCTGCAGGGCACGCAGCACCTTGGCCTGCGCCGCAGGCGACATGTCGCCGATTTCGTCCATGAAGAGCGTGCCGCCGTCGGCCTGTTCGAATTTGCCCTTGCGCTGTTTGATGGCCGATGTGAAGGCGCCGCGCTCGTGACCGAACAGCTCGCTTTCGATCAGTTCCGAAGGGATGGCCGCGCAGTTCACCTCGACGAACGGTCCCGCGGCGCGGGCGCTTCCGGCGTGGAGGCGGCGCGCCACCAGCTCCTTGCCCGTGCCGTTTTCGCCCGTGATCAGTACGCGCGCCTCCGACGGGGCGACGCGGTCGATCAGCCGGCGGACGCGGTCGATCTCGGGCGAGTCGCCGATGATCGGCTCGGCCTGCGCGGGACGTGCGCGGCGGCTGCGGCGCACGCCCGGCGCTGCCGTCGGGGCGGCGGGCGCCGCGACAGCGGGCGGGTTCTCGATCGTCCGCTGAATGGATTGCAGCAGGTGGTTCATGTCGATGGGCTTGGTGAGGAAATCCTGCGCTCCGTTGCGGACGGCCCGCACGGCCGAGTCGATCGACGTCTCGGTCGAAAGGGCGATGAAGGGTATGCCGGCATCCGGAACTTTGCATGCCGTGTCGGAGAGGATCACGTCGAAGGGAATCTTCGCGCACATGTCCGACGCCTCCTTTTCGTTTTCGGTGGCCTCGGTCGAGAAACCTTCGTATTCGAGCCGCTCGCGCAGAATGTTTCGCACGCTTTTTGATTGGTCCAGAATTAAAACTTTTGCCATAGCTTATATTTGAAAAAAATTATCTACTTTTGTCCCAAAGTTAAGGTTTTCCGCGCCGTTGGACGAATCCGGCAGGACCGGACGGCGCGGGCGGAAAACAGTTCGAAACGTCTTGATAAGGTCTATCGCGAAGGCCCGGCCGGAGGCTCCGGCGGACCGAACGGGACAGTGTGCGGGACCGAAACAGCAATATGAAGAAGAATTACAATTACACGCGACGCAAGTTGTACCTGCCCGAATACGGGCGCCATATCCAGGAGATGATCGACTCGCTGCTGGAGATAGAGGACCGGCGCGAACGCAACCGTCAGGCGCGGGCCGTCATCGCCGTCATGGGCAACCTGAACCCGTTGCTGCGCGACACGGCGGATTTCACCCACAAACTCTGGGACCATCTGTTTATCATGTCTGATTTCCAGTTGGATGTGGACAGTCCCTACCCGCGTCCCTCGCGGCAGGAACTGACCGTTTCGCCCCGTCCGATGGCCTATACGCAGGGGCGGATCGCCTACAAGCATTACGGCAAATACGTCGAGCGGATGATCCGGTCGCTGGCCGGGTGTCCCGACGGGCGGGCCGTGGCCGGAGCGGTGGACAATCTGGCCCGCTACATGCGTGCCAAGAGCTACGAATACAATCAGGAGCATCCCAACAACGAAGTGATCGTAAAGGACATCAAGCACATGTCCGGGGGAGCCATCGAAATCGACGAAGCGGCCATAAACAACCTCCGAAGCGACTATAAACAGCACTTTTCGGCGCGTCCCCAGAAGGGCGCGCAGCAGGGCCGGCAGCCTTACCAGCAGCGGCGGCAGCAGCAGAACCGCCAGCAGCAGCACGGACGCAGTTTCCCCAAGAACGGCTCCGCGCACCGCAGTCCGTCGAAATGATCCGCCGCTCCCGCCGGGATGCGGGGAGGCGGAGCGGAGTTGCCGTCCGGGGCGCGATGCCCCGGGGCGGAACGGAGTTTGCGTCCGGCGTGAGCGGATCATTTGGTCCCTTTTGCGGGCGCGAATAAATTTTTGGCACTTCCCGCGCTTTGTATTATCTTTGTGTTCGTCAAATGCGAAAACGACCATTCATGAGCAGAGAAACGTTTGTCGTCCTGTGCGCTGCGGCTGCCGCCATGTGCGGCTGCCAGTCTTCGAAAGTGAAAATTTCGGGCCGCATCGTCGGCACGGAGCCCCGCAATATCTATCTGGAGGAGGTCACGCCGCTCCGGCAGACGATCGTTGATTCGACGGTGCTCGCCGCCGACGGCAGCTACCTGTTCCGGCTCCGCGACATCGCCGCATCGCCCTCCCTCTACAATGTGGTGTACGACAACGAGCGGATTCCGCTGCTCGTGGAGGGCGGCGACCGTGTGACGGTGAACTCCGCGGGAAGCGTCGTGCGCAACTATACGGTCGAGGGGTCGGCCGAGTCGGAGCTGCTGCGCGAGTTCTACCAGGCCTTCGTCGTCGGCGCGCAGCATCTGGACGAAATCGCCTCTCGCTTCGCCGAGCCGAACCTTTCGGAAGAACGGCACCGGGAGTTGATGAAGGAGTACACGGACGAGTATTTCCGTATCCGCCGCGAGCAGTTGCGCTTCATCGTCGAGAACAAGTCTTCGCTGGCGGCGGTCTATGCGCTCTATCAGCGTCTGCCGGGCGACAGCTACCTGTTCAACGGCGACGGGGACGTGGTTTACTACCGTACGGTGGCCGAAGCCGTGGCCGAACGCTATCCCGGCTCGCCCTACGTCGGGGCGTTGCAGGCCGAGGTGGCGCGTATGGACGCGCAGGCCGGGCTGGCCTCGAAGGTGAGCGAGCTGAACTATCCCGATCTGGAACTGACCGACATGTACGGAGAGAAGGTCCGCCTCTCGAAGGTGGCCGAGGGAAAGGTCGTGCTGCTGGACTTCTGGTCGGCCGAGCTGGGCACGAGCAATGCGCTCAACGCCGACCTGAAGGAGCTGTACGCGAAATACGCCGGCCGCGGGTTCGAGGTCTATCAGGTGGGTATCGACACGTCGAAACCGCTGTGGATCACGGCTGTTCAGGAACAGCAACTGCCGTGGAAGTCGGTCACCGACCTGCGCGGGCGCGCCTCGTCGGCCCTGGTGGTCTATAACGTGCAGCGCATTCCGGCCAATTTCCTCATCGACCGCGAGGGAACGATCGTCGGAAAGAACCTCTACGGCCGGAGCCTCGAGGAGAAACTCGAACAGTTGCTTCCGTAGCCGAATGTACTACTTCGCCTCGGACATACACCTCGGCGCCGGCGATCCGGAGACGGCGCGGCGCACGGAGCGGCGTTTCGTCGCATGGCTCGACGCCGCGGGGCGCGATGCGGAGGCGATCTTTCTTCTGGGCGACATCTTCGACTTTTGGTTCGAATACCGCCGCGTGGTTCCCAAAGGCTTCGTGCGGACGCTCGGCAAGCTGGCCGAACTCACGGACCGGGGCGTGCGCGTGGTCTTCTTCACGGGCAACCACGATATGTGGGTGGGCGACTACCTCGCGCGTGAATGCGGCGTGGAAATCCACACCGCGCCGCAGGAGGTGACGCTCGCCGGACAGCGGCTCTTCCTGGCCCACGGCGACAACATGCGTATCGAGGGGCAGCCGGCGCTGCGCCTGCTCAACACGGTGTTCCGGTCGCGGACGCTGCGGCGGCTCTTCGCCTGGGGCGTGCATCCCGATCTGGCGATGAAGTTCGGCCGCTGGTGGAGCGGCAAGTCGCGCAAGCGGCACAACGACGCCGACCGCCGGGCCGCCGAGACGGGTTGCGGAGGCGGTTTCGACGCCTCGCTCACCGAACCGCTCATCGACTATGCCCGCGACTATGCCCGCACGCACGCCGTGGATCATTTCCTCTTCGGACACATGCACTTCGCCCGCGATTACCGCGAGGGGGCGCTGCACACGGTGCATCTGGGCTGCTGGGAGAAGAACCCCTCCTACGCCGTGCTGGACGACGGAGGACGTCTGACGCTCAAAACGCTCGAACCATGAAACAATACCTCGACCTGCTGCGCCGCATCCGGACGGAGGGCGTCGTGCGCGGCGACCGCACGGGAACCGGCACGATGGGGGTCTTCGGACACCAGATGCGCTTCGATCTGGAGGAGGGCTTTCCGCTGTTGACCACCAAGCGGGTCTTCCTCAAGGGGGTGATCCACGAGTTGCTGTGGTTCCTCGCCGGAGACACCAATATAAAATACCTCGTCGAAAACGGCGTCCACATCTGGGACAACGACGCCTACCGCTACTATAACGAACTTTGCGCCCGTTGCGGCGTGCGCCCCGTGCCGCGCGAGGAGTTCCTCGCCTCGGCGGGCGGCCCGTCGCCGATCGAAGGCTACCGTTACGGCGATCTGAACCATGTCTATGGCTACCAGTGGCGGTCGTGGCCCCGGCCCGGCGGGGGCGCGGTGGACCAGATCGAGCAGGTAGTGGAGACGATCCGCCGCAACCCCGAGTCGCGGCGACTGCTGGTCTCGGCGTGGAACGTCGCGGAGATCGGCGAGATGGCCCTGCCGCCGTGCCACGTGCTGTTCCAGTTCTATGTGGCTGGGGGGCGGCTGTCGTGCCAGTTGTACCAGCGCAGCGCCGACACGTTTCTCGGAGTGCCCTTCAATATCGCCTCCTATGCCCTGCTGACGATGATGACGGCGCAGGTCTGCGGCCTCCGGCCCGGAGAGTTCGTCCATACGCTCGGCGACGCGCACCTCTACCTGAACCATCTGGAGCAGGCCGACGAGCAGCTCGCGCGCACGCCGCGTCCGCTGCCCGCGATGCGGCTCAACCCCGCGGTGCGCTCCCTCGGGGCGTTCCGTTACGGAGATTTCACGCTCGAAGGCTACGATCCCTGGCCGGCGATCAAGGCCCCCATGTCGTTCTGACCAAAAAACGATTCCCATGCTTTCCCTTATCGCTGCCGTCGCCGAGAACGGTGTGATCGGCGACAAAAACGCCCTGCTGTGGCGTATTTCCGAAGACCTGAAACATTTCAGGGCCGTGACGACGGGTCATCCCGTCGTGATGGGCCGCAAGACCTTCCTTTCGCTCGGGCGTCCGCTGCCCGGGCGCACGAACGTCGTCCTCACGCGGCAGGCGCTCGACATTCCGGGCTGTACGGTGGTCCACTCGCTGGAGGAGGCCGTCGCGCTCTTTCCGGACGACGAGGAGGTGTTCGTCATCGGCGGGGCGCAGGTCTATGCCGAGGCGCTGCCGCTGGCCGGCCGCTTCTATCTCACGCGCGTGCGGCATCCCTACGAGGGCGACACGCGCTTCCCGGCATGGGACGAGAGCGAATGGCGCCTCGCGGCTTCGGAGGCGTTCCCGTGCGGAGCGTCCTATCCCTGGCCCTTTGTCTTCGAAACCTGGGAGCGGCGCTGAATTTACGCATTTATACCACCCCGCGACCCGGCGGGATTCCCTACCTTTGCCCTTGCAAAGGTTTTTTTGCGTCTATGGGAAAGTATTTCAATCTGTTGATGGAGGACGTGCGGATGCGCGAGGGGCTGCATTCGTGCATGAACTGCGGCGTCTGCACGGGCGTCTGCCCCGCGGCGGAGTTCTACAACTACGACCCGCGGCAGATCGTCAATATCGTGCAGACGCGCGACGACGAGGCCATCGAGGAGCTGCTCCGCAGCGACACGATCTGGTATTGCGGCGAATGCATGTCGTGCCGTCCGCGCTGCCCGCGGGGCAATACGCCGGGGTATGTGATCCAGGCGCTCCGGCGGCTGTCGCAGAAGCTCGGCCTGTTCGTCGAGAGCGAGAAGGGCCGCCAGCAGTTGGCCCTCAAGCGCATCATCGGCGACAACATCCTGCGCACGGGCTATTGCCTCGTGCCGCGGCTCGTGAAGCCCGAGCTGCACCCCGAGCAGGGGACCGTCTGGCAGTGGATCTACGACAACGACAAGGAGGTTTACGGCCGTTTCACGCCCGTTTACATGAAACAGGGGGCCGGGGCGCTGCGGCGCATCGACGACGAGTCGCTCGACGAGATCCGCCGCATCTTCGACGTGAGCGGCGGACGCGAGATGTTCGACGACATCGAGCGCCACTCGGACCGCAAGGCCCGCGAGATGGGTTACTCCGAGGGGGCCGGCGAACGCTACCTCATGGACGTTTTCACGACGAACAGCAACGAACACGATTAGCCATGATGAAACGGGCAAGCTGGACGGATTACCAGAAACAGATCGCCGACGACCGCTACTACTACGGCCGCAGTTGCATCCGGCAGAATTTTTTCCCGGGCAGCGAAAAGGCGTTCATCGACATACTGCGGCACGACCTGGGGCGCGACCTGCTGGACGACCCCAGGCACTCCTCGTGCACGGGCATCGGCTACCATTCGGACATCGTGCCGCTGGAGACGATCATGACGGTCGTGGCGCGGCAGTTCTCGCTGATGAACGAGGCGGGGTACGAGAATTTCGTCACCTCGTGCATCACCTCCTTCGGCGTCTATACCGAGGTGCTGGCCACCTGGGCCGAGTTCCCCGAGACGGAGGAGCGTACGCGCGAGAACCTGCTGAAGGCCACCGGACGCGAATTCCGCAAGCCGGCCAGCCTGGCCCACACGTCGGACGTCATGTTCCATTTCCGCGACCGGATCGCCGCACAGGCCCGGCGGCGGCTGGTGAACGTGGCGACGGGCGAACCGCTGCGCGTGGTCGAGCACATCGGCTGCCACTACGCCAAGATCTTCCCGAAGTCCGGGATCGGCGGTTCGGAGTTCCCCTACGTGCTGGCCGGCATGGTCGAGGCGTGGGGCGGCGAGTGCGTCGATTACCCCGAACGGCGGCACTGCTGCGGATTCGGGTTCCGCAACTACCTCGTGCAGGCCAACCGCGGCTATTCGATCGCCAACTCGCACAAGAAGCTGGAGAGCATGGCCCCCTACAAGCCCGACTTCATCGTGGCCAACTGTCCGGGTTGCGCCATGTTCCTCGACAAGTGGCAGTACGCCATCGCCGAGATGGAGGGCACGACCTACGGGGAGAACGGCCACGGCATCCCGGTCCTCACCTACGAGGAGATGGCCGGGCTGGTGCTGGGCTACGACCCCTGGGCCCTGGGAATGCAGATGCACCAGGTCGATGTCGAGCCGCTGCTCGACAAGATGGGTGTCGAATACGACCCCGCGGCCAAATACCTCGGCCGCAACGGGAAATATATCGGCAAGCCCGCCTCGGCGGTGGTGAACTGCGGCACGACCGACACGGTGTACGACATAAGGGAGTAGAAGCCGCGTCCGGCCGCGGTCCCGAAGACTGCGGGAAAGCCCCTCCGGGAGCGCGGGGCGACGTTGAATGGTAGCAAAAATTCGGATATGAAAAAACGGATCATCGTCATAGGCGGCGGCGCGGCGGGTATGCAGACCGCGCTGCGGCTCGCCGAACAGGGCGCCGAGGCGGTCCTCCTGGAGAAGGAGGCCGAGCTGGGCGGCAAGCTCCGGGGCTGGCATGTGCTCTTCCCGTCGTTCACTCCGGCCGGGGAGGTGCTCTCCGAGTTGCGGCGGCGGGTGGCGGCGAGCGGCGTGCGGGTGGAGACGGGCGCCGAAGTGGTGGGCCTTTCGCCCCGGGAGGTGCGGCTGGCCGACGGACGGACCCTTGCGTGCGACGCGGCGGTTCTCTGCACGGGTTTCACGCTCTTCGACGCCTCGGTCAAGGAGGAGTACGGCTACGGCATCTACGACAACGTGCTGACGTCGGTCGATGTCGAACGGATGCTCCGCGAGGGGCGTGTGGCCAAAGCCGACGGCTCGCAGCCGCGGCGGATCGCCTTCCTCCACTGCGTCGGATCGCGCGACGAGAAGGTGTGCCAGCAGCACTGTTCGAAGGTGTGCTGCATCACGGGTGTCAAGCAGGCGATGGAGATGAAGCGGCTCTTTCCCGACGCCGACGTTTTCAATTTCTACATGGACATACGCATGTTCGGTCCGGGATACGAGGAGATGTACCGCGAGGCGCAGCAGCGCTATAACATCCATTTCGTCCGCGGCCGCATCTCGGAGGCCGGGCCCACGCTCGACGGACGGGTGCAGATCAAGGCCGAGGATACGCTGACGGGCCGTCCGCTGCGCATGAGCGTCGATCTGCTGGTGCTGCTGGTGGGCATGCGCGCCAACGACGACAACGCCGCGCTGGCCGCCGGGGCCGGGCTGCGGCTCGCTCCGAGCGGGTTCCTGCAGCCGCGCGACCTGTTCCTGGACAACGTCCGCAGTTCGGCGGACGGGATCTTCTGCGCCGGGGCGGTCTCCGCGCCCAAAAGCCTCGGCGAGACGTTGAACGAAGGGACCGCTGCGGCCGACGCCGCGGTCCGCTACGCGGGGATGTAGGCCATGGCGATCCGTTTCGGCTATACCATTTCGAAACCCCGGGCGATCGACCTCGACCGCAACAACCTGCGCAAGAGCGACGAAATCCTGCGCGAGATGCCCGAGTTGCAGACCTGCATCGGCTGCGGGGGCTGCACGGCGGTCTGCACGGCCGGAAATCTCACGGAGTTCAACTTCCGGCGGGTCCACACGCTCGTCCGCCGCGGCGAGTATCAGGGGGCCTACGAGGAGATGAACAAGTGCATGCTGTGCGGCAAGTGCCGGCTGGTGTGCCCGCGCGGCATCAATACGCGGGGCGTGGTGCTGTTGATAAAACGTAAACTGGGGGACTTCTGACGATGACCTTTTTCGCGCCTTTCTGCATTCCGTTCATGGTCGGTGCGGCCGTGATGTTCCTTACCCTCGCGTGGAAGTGGGGCGTGTGGCTCTGGCGTCTGCCCCGGGCAGACAAGATGCGCATCGTGCGCGGCCTGCCCACGCGCCGCACGGCGGAGGCCGTGTGGGAGGTGGTGAGCGAGTCGCTGCTGCACCGCCGGATCTTCCGCGTCAATCCGCTGCTGGGCTACATGCACATGTCGCTGGCCTTCGGGTGGTTCCTGCTGATCGCCGTGGGGTGGATCGAGACGGTCGCCTACCTCGGCTTCCGCTACGTGCCGTTGCAGGGGCATGTCTTTTTCAAATACTTCGCCACGGGGCTGGAGCACAAGCCGGCATTCGACTTTGCGATGGACCTGCTGCTGCTGTTCGTCCTCTCGGGCGTGGCGCTGGCATGGGCCAAACGCTTCCGTTCGCGGGCGATGGGCCTGCGCCGCACGACGAAACACGTGCCGGGCGACCGTGTGGCGCTGTCGGCTCTCTGGTTCGTCTTCCCGGCCCGTTTGGCGGCCGAAAGCGCGACCTGCGCCCTTTACGGCGGCGGGGGATTCCTCACCGGATCGCTCGGCGCCTGGCTGGCCGATCATGTCGGGGTGCTGCCGCTCATGAACTTCGAGTCTGCGGCATGGTGGTTCTATTCGTCGTGCCTCGGGGTTTTCTTCGTGGCGCTGCCCTTTTCGCGCTACATGCACATTTTCACCGAGATTCCGCTCATCTTCCTGCGCCGCTACGGCCTGCGGTCGGGCGAGAAGGAGACCTCCTACGACCGCTTCCAGACCGATGCCTGCTCGCGTTGCGGCATCTGCATCGACCCCTGCCAGTTGCAAAGCGTGCTGGGGAAGGATACGGTGCAGTCGGTCTATTTCCTGCGCGACCGCCGCTACGGCATGCTGCGGCGCGAGACGGCCGACGACTGCCTGATGTGCGGCCGCTGCGCCGTGAAGTGTCCCGTGGGCATCGACCTCAATACGCTGCGGCTCAATTCGCGCGATACGATGCGCAACGTGCCCGATGAACGGCGTTACGGCTATTTCGCCGGGCTGGACCGCTCTTCCGGGACGGGCAAGGTGGGTTATTTCGCCGGGTGTATGACCCTGCTGACGCCCCGCACCCTGTCGGCGATGGAGCGCGTGTTCGGCGCCGCCGGCGAGGAGGTGTGGTGGGCCGACCGCGAAGGGGGCGTCTGCTGCGGGCGGCCGCTCAAACTGGCGGGCGAGACCGATTCGGCCCGCCGGATGATGCGCTACAATACGGAGCTGTTCCGCAAACACGGCATCACGACGCTGGTGACCTCCTGTCCGATCTGTCTCAAGGTCTTCCGCGAGGATTACGACCTGCCGGGGATCGAGGTGCTGCACCATTCGGAATATATCCATCGGCTGCTCCGCACGGGGCGGCTGGCGGTGGCGCACGGCGCGACGCGCTTCACGTACCACGATCCCTGCGAACTGGGCCGCGGCAGCGGCATCTACGACGAGCCGCGTGCGGTGATCGGTGCGGTCGGGGAGCTGCTCGAACCCGCCTCGACGCGGGAGAACGCCCTCTGCTGCGGATCGTCGGTGGCCAACACGGCGATTTCCGACGAGGGGCAGCTCCGCATCGCCCGCGCGGTGGGCGCCGAACTCGAGGCGACGGGTGCCGAGGTCGTAGTCACGGCCTGCCCGCTCTGCAAGAAAGCGCTCGGACGCGGCGTGAAAGCTCCGGTGCGCGATCTGGCGGAGGTGGTGGCGGACAGTCTGGTACGTAATTAAACGAAGGAAACGAGATGGATGTGAAGCAGAATATTCTGGGAGCGATCGGGCGGACGCCGATGGTGCGGATCAATTCGCTTTGGTCGAGTCCCTGCGTGAATATCTTCGCCAAGCTCGAAGGGTTCAATCCCACGGGCAGCATCAAGGACCGGATCGCCGTCAAGATGATCGAGGCGGCCGAACGCGAGGGACGGCTCATGCCCGGGAAGACGATCATCGAACCGACGTCGGGCAATACCGGGATCGGGCTGGCGATCGTGGGTATCGTCAAGGGCTATCCCGTGGAGATCGTGATGAGCGAAGCGGTGTCGGTCGAACGGCGCAAGATCATCCGCGCCTATGGCGGCAAGGTCCGTCTGACGCCCGCGGCGGAGGGGACCGACGGGGCGATCCGGCTGGCCCGCAGACTGGTGGCCGAGAACCCCGACAAGTATTTCATGCCCGATCAGTTCGCCAATGCCTGCAACTACCTGGCGCACTACGAGAATACGGCGCTGGAAATCTGGCAGCAGACCGGCGGCGAGATCGACTACCTGGTCTGCGCGCTCGGGACCTCCGGGACGCTGATGGGCCTGTCGCGGTTCCTGAAGACGATGAAGCCGTCGATCCGGGTCGTCTGCGCGCAGCCTACGCAGGGGCACTACATCCAGGGGTTGAAGAACATGGAGGAGGCGATCGTGCCGGCGATCTACGATGCTTCGAAAATCGACGTGCAGGAGCTCGTCGAGAGCGAGGAGGCGATCGAGATGGCCCGGCAGATCATCGCCCGCGAAGGGATCTTCGCCGGGATGAGCAGCGGTGCGGCGATGCTCGCGGCCCTGCGCACGGCCGAGCGGATCGAACGGGGAAATATCGTCGTCGTATTCCCCGACCGGGCCGAGAAGTACCTTTCGACGCAGATGTTCGCCCGCTTCGACGACTGACGCGCTGCGGCTGCGGGGCGTCCTGTCCGGGATCTTTCGCCGGAAGCCTCTGCGGTCCCGGGATCGTTATCCGGCCGGTCCGGTTGCCGGGCGGCGGATCGGAGGCGGCTGCCCGTTGCGGATGAAAAAATATTTTCGGATTAAACGATTAACAGTCAGTCGGTTTTCGGCGGACGGGCTGCGTGGGGCGAAATTTTATTTGCCGGAACCGGATTTTTGTATTATCTTTGCACATGCAAAAGCGATAGATCGCACAAGCTAACGATATATCGCGGGATGGAGCAGTTGGCAGCTCGTCGGGCTCATAACCCGAAGGTCGGAGGTTCGAGTCCTCCTCCCGCTACCAAGGCGGACAATTCGGCGGAATTGTCCGTTTTTTTGTGCAAAGAAAGAACGGGAGGGGCGTGCTGTGCGGTTTTCGGAGGAGGTTCGTGCGGTTCGATGCCTGCTTTTGCGGGTTCGGCGTGCATTTTGCAGCGACAGGGGTGTAACCATAAATTTGGAAGCCATGAAAGAAAAAGAGAACACGACCTGCGATCCCTGCGAGCGGAATTTCGAACGCAATATCGACCGGATGGTGAAGGCGGGCGAAGCCCCCGCGGAGAAGACACGCCGGGAGAAGGAGGCCGAGGTGAAATCGGCCTTCGCCGAAGAACATCCGGCCGCGAAGTGATTCGGGGCGTATGAAAGGCCGAGGGGCGGAACGCATTGCGTTCCGCCCCTCGGCATGCCGGCAGACCGGAAGCGGCGACGGGGAAAAATCCCGCCGTTTCGGCCGGAGCGGCGGTTCCCGCGTTTCGCAACGGAGCCGCTCCTCCTCTCCGGCCCGCGCTACCGTTCCGCCCGGTATGCTTCGAGTCCGCTTCGGAGGAATGCGACGAATCCGGGTACGCTGAGGTCGTATCCGCGGGGCGGTACGAGCATCTTGCCGCCTCGTCCCTGCAGGACGTAGTAGGGCTGTGCGTTCACGCCGTAGGTCGTGAGCGCGTAGCGGGAGTTGATCTTGCCGAGGCTTTTCAGCACTTTTCCCGACTCGGTCGTGACCCATTCGTTCTCGGGGAGCACTTTCTTGTCGTCGGAGTAGAGCGCGACGATCACGTAGTCGTTGCGCAGCATGGCGAGCACCTCGGGATCGGACCATACGCGGGCCTCCATTTCGCGGCAATTGACGCAACCGTGTCCCGTGAAGTCGATGAAGAGCGGCTTTCCGACCTTTTCGGCATAGGCTTCGGCCTCCCGGAGATCGAAGAACCCTTCGAGCCCGTGCGGCAGGTGGAGGAAGTCGCTGTATTTGGGTTTGAGCCCTTCGACGGTCCGCAGCCCCTCTCCGGAGGCCGTACTTCCCGCGGCCGCGCCGCCCTGTCCTGCGACGAAGTCCTGTGTCGCAAGGGGCGGAAGATAGCCCGAAAGGCCTTTGAGCGGGGCGCCCCACATGCCGGGAAGGAGGTAGATGACGAACGAGAAGGTGACGATGGCCAGTGCGAGGCGTCCCACACCCAGGTAGGGCATATCGCTGTCGTGGGCGAATTTGATTTTCCCCAGCAGGTAGAATCCCAGCAGGGAGAAGGTGACGATCCACACGGCGAGGTAGATCTCGCGGTCGAGCAGTCCCCAGTGGTAGGTCTGGTCGGCCACGGAGAGAAATTTCAGACCCAGCGCGACTTCGATGAATCCCAGTACGACCTTCACCGAATTGAGCCATCCGCCGCTTTTGGGCAGCTTCTTGAGCATCGCGGGAAAGAATGCGAAGAGGGTGAAGGGCAGGGCGAAGGCCACGGAGAATGCGAGCATGGTGACGATCGGACTCCAGAACTCGCCTGCTGTGGACTTGATGAGCACCGATCCGACGATGGGACCCGTGCAGGAGAACGACACCAGCACGAGCGTCAGGGCCATGAAGAAGATGCCGGCCAGCCCCTTCGAATCGGCCTTCGCGTCGGTCTTATTGACCATCCACGAGGGCATGGTGATCTCGAACGCACCGAAGAACGAGGCGGCGAAGACCATGAATACGAGGAAGAAGAGGATGTTCGGCAGCCAGTGCGTGGCCAGCCAGTTGAATATGTCGGCCGTCACGGCGTCGCCGCCGAGGATGCGCGTGACGAGAATGATCGCCGCGATGGGGAGCGTGTAGAGGGCCACGATGAAGAATCCGTACATGGCGGCGCGGAAACGGCCCAGCGCCGGGCTTCCGGAACCTTTCATGAAGAACGAGACGGTCATCGGGACCATCGGGAAGACGCAGGGGGTCAGCAGCGCGGCGAATCCCCAGAGGATCGCCTCGATGATGAGCGACCAGAGCGTGCCTCCGCCCGCGGCATCGGGCGCCGTTGCCGGAGTCGTCGCGGCGAGCGCGGCGGAGGGACCGTTCCCTGTCGCGCCGGCCTCCGTGTCCGACGGCCGCGACGCGGGAACCGCGCCTTCTCCGTTCGCCGAACCCTCTGGAACCGCGATCGTCAGTTCCGTATCGTCGGGCGGCATGCAGCTCGTATCGTCGCAGATCATCCATTCGATCTGCGCCTTGAGCGCGGCCTGCGGAGCCGCGAGTTTCACCCGCTGGGCGAAACGGGCCTTTCCGGAGAAAGTTCCGATCTCCATGCCGAACAGTTCGTCGAAATAGCGGTGCGGCGTGTCGAGCTGTTCGACGCCGCCTTCGAGCGTGACGTCCTCGTTCGGCGTGAAGGTGATCGTCGTGGCGTTGGGACCTCCGTCGTAGGGGCCCATGTCGTACATGTGGTAGCCTGCGGGAATCGCGGCTTCGAGCACGATGCGGTAGGCGTTGTCGTCGAGACGTTCCGCCGTGCCCGTCCACGTGACGTTTTGGCCCGCGGCCGATGCGGCGGCGAACAGTGCCGCGAAGAGCGGCAAAAGTATGCGCATTGGTCTCTGCATGGTCGTATTCGTTTTATAATCCGGACAAATATAGCGGTTTTTTTGCGGATTAATCGCTACATTCGCGGGATGATTCGTCTGTCGCTCGTAATCCCTACCTACAACCGTGCCGCGCCGCTGCTGGCGGCGCTCGAATCCGTCGTGCGGCAGGATCTCCCGCCGCAGGAATGGGAATGCGTCGTGGTGAACAACAATTCGCCGGACGATACCGAGGCGCGTTTCGGGGCTTTCGCCGCGGCGCATCCCGGAGTGACGCTCCGCATGGTCCGCGAGGAGAGTCCGGGGGTGTCGTACGCCCGCAACCGGGGGCTTGCGGAGGCGCGCGGGGGGATCGTGGTCTTCATCGACGACGACGAGCGGGTGAACGAAGGCTTCCTGAGGGCCTATGCCGACTTTTTCGACTCGCATCCCGAGGCCGTCGTGGCCGGGGGGCGTATCGTCGCCGAGTATCCCGGGGGACGTCCGGCGTGGATGTCGAAGTGGGTCGAGATGCCGATCGCCAATCCGATGGATTTCGGCGCCGCGGTGCGTCCCTTTCCCGCGGGACGGGTCCCGGGCGGCGGCAACATGGCGTTCCGGCGGGCGGGGCTGGAGGGATTCGGCGGTTTCGATCCCTCGCTCGGCCGGGCGAACGGCGAGTTGATCGGCGGCGAGGAGAACGACTTCTTCGAACGGCTGCGGCGCGGCGGCGAGACGATCTGGTACGTTCCCGGTGCGGTGATGTGGCATATCATCCCCCCGTCGAAGCTCACGGAGGAGTACTTCCGGCGGCTGAGCCGCAACGTGGGCGTGAGCCAGCGGCTCCGGGCGCGGATTCACGGCCGCATGGCGAAGACCTGCGCGCTCGAGATCGCGAAGTGGGGAGCGACGCTGCTGCTGGCGCTGACCATGCCGCCCCGCAAGTCCCGCTGGCTCCTGCGCCTGCGCTGGGGGATCGCGCGGGGAATCTTCTGCGGTCCCGGGCGGTAGGCGGCGCGCCCGAGACTGTCCGGACCGGTATGATCGTGGAATCGGCGAAAAAAGGACGTCTCCGGAGGAGGCGTCCTTCGTGTTTCGGTCCGGAGTTTCGTGTGCTTGTCCGGTATCTGAATCTAAAAGAGGTATTTCTCGTGCTTGACCTTGCTGACCAGCCGGTAGATGTCTTTCCAGGCGTCTTCGCCGAAGGTCGTGCCCACGACTTCGATCACCTTGCCTGCGGTGATGGCGCCGATCGTGCCGCACTGGCGCAGCGAAAGCCCTTCGCACAGTCCGGCGAGGAATCCCGCCGCGTAGAAGTCCCCTGCGCCCGTGGTGTCCACGCGTCTGGCGGCGGCCATGATGCCCACATGCACCACCTCGTCGCCCCGTTTGATGAGCGCGCCCTTCGTGCCGATCTTCACCACGGCCAGTTCGGCCAGCTCCGAAATCGCCTGCAGGGCGTTCAGCGGCTCGGCTTCGCAGGCGAAGGTCTTGGCCTCGTCCTCGTTGGCGAAGACGATATCGACGTATTCGCGCACCAGGTCGCGCAGGAACGTGAGGTTCTCGGCGACGATGTTGAAGCTCGCCAGGTCGATAGCCACCTTCAGCCCGCACTCCTTGGCCGTGCGGGCGGCCTGCAAGATGAGGTCGTGGCTCTGCACCAGATACCCTTCGACGTAGAGACAGTCGTAGCCGTCGAAGATCGAGGGCTCGATCTCCGCGGCCGACAGCTCCAGCGCTGCGCCGAGGTGGGTCACCATCGTCCGCTCCCCGTCGGGGGAGATGAGCGAAACGCATTTGCCCGAACGCTCCTTTCCGCGGAAGATGAGCGGCTCGATGCCGAGGTTCTCGAGGGCCTGGATGAAGAAGTCGCCCGTGGTGTCGGGGCCCACCTTGCCGATGAAGCCTACCTTGCAGCCCAACTGCGCCATGGCGCGGATCGTGTTGCCTGCCGAGCCGCCGAGCGAGAGCGAGTAGGGGAGTCCGGCCACCGATTTCGAGATTTCGGTCTGGAGCACGGTGTCCACCAGACTCATCGAGCCTTTGGCTAATTTGAACCGTCCCAGCACGGAGTCGGTTTTCAGATTGACCAGCATGTCCGTAAGGGCGTTGCCGATGCCGATTACGCGTTTCATTGGTTTGTGTTCGGGTTTTTGAGGGTTTGCCGCGGTTCCCTTTCCGTCCGTTCGCCCGGGATGTCTTCCGCAGGGACGCACGCATCTCCCTGCGGCCGCTTCCGACGGGCGGAGCGCCGGTGGAGGAGACGGGAACCGTATCCGGGTCTTCCCGGTATTATATGGATAGTATCTTCACCAGATCCAGCGCACCGCGGTCGATGCCCTTGTTGTGCTTGACCGCCTTGGCGAAGGGCACATAGACGATCTGTCCGTTGCGGATGCCGATCATCACGTTGCGCTGTCCGTCGAGAATCGCCTCGATGGCCGCTTCGCCCATGCGCGAGGCCAGAATGCGGTCCACGGCCGTGGGCGAACCGCCGCGCTGAATGTGTCCCAGAATCGTCACACGGGCGTCGTACTGCGGGAACTCCTTCTTGACACGTTGGGCCAGCGCCGTGGCGCCGCCCGTCTTGGGGTTCTCCGCTACGATCACGATCGCCGAATTCTTGCTCTTGCGGAAACCGTGGTTTATCAGTTCGGCCAACTGGTCCACCTCGGTCTCCATCTCCGGGATGATAGCGGCCTCGGAGCCCGTGGCGATGGCGCTGTTGAGCGCCAGATAGCCGGCCGTGTGGCCCATCACTTCGACGAAGAAGAGCCGCTCGTGGCTCGACGCCGTGTCGCGCAGCTTATCGACGGCCTCCATGATCGTATTGAGCGCCGTGTCGTAGCCGATCGTCGAGTCCGTGCCGCCCAGGTCGTTGTCGATCGTTCCGGGAAGTCCGACGATCGGAACGTTGTACTCCTGGGCGAAGATTTCGGCGCCTGTCAGCGAACCGTCGCCGCCGATCACCACCAGCGCGTCGATACCGGCCTCCGCCATATTGTCGTGGGCGGCCTTGCGTCCTTCGGGCGTGGTGAACTCCTGACAGCGCGCTGTCTTGAGGATCGTGCCGCCCAGTTGGATGATATTGCTCACGCTCTGCGACTTGAATTCTACGATCTCGTTGAACACCAGTCCCTTGTATCCGCGCATGATACCCTTTACGGCGAAGCCGTTGTAGATCGCGCTGCGCGTCACCGCGCGAATCGCCGCATTCATGCCCGGGGCGTCGCCGCCCGAAGTCAGAACGCCTATGCATTTGATTCCGGCCATACTCTCATTCGTTAAAAAACAAAACCGCCCAAAGATAGTGATTTTTCGGGTTTCCGCAAAAAAGAGGGGCGGCATTCGCGGCCGCCCCTCCGATCGGTGGATCGTCTCTATTCCGTTGCGGCCGAATCGGCCTGTCCGCCGGTGTTTTCCGCACCTGCCGAAGCTTCGAGCGTGACGGTCGTCTTCCCGTCCTTCTCTCCGGTCTGCGCCTTGAGCGCCACGACCTCCCGTCCGTCGGAGTTCACCTTCAGTTCGCCCTGCTGCTTGTCTAACGTGATGTCGAGCGACTTCGACGGTACGGAGATATGGAGGGCCTTGCGGCCTTCGCGGACCACGCTCTCCTCGTCGTAGTTCTCCAGCAGCTCTTCGAGCGTCGTGATGCTGTCGTCGATGACGATCTCCTGCCGCAGCGCCTCGCGGAATGCGGCGCGCTTGTGGCGGATACGCTCCCCGACGTTCTCGTGGATGGCGATCGTCGAGCAGGCGATGATCGAAGCCAGCCACAGAAGGAAGATCGCCAGCACGGTCTTGCCGCCGGGCTTGCGCGAGGCGATCAGGCACATCAGTACGTAGATCAGCAGGATGACCGGGATGAGGACCGCGAAGATGCCCAGCACGGGAACCCAGAGCGTCATCTCCTGAAGGAATGCCGGCGAGAGCAGTTCCGATCCGCCGACGATCACGGCGAACAGCCCGATGATGAGGGCGCAGGCGGCCATGATAAGCCCGAAGACCAGCACCCCGGCGATGATTTTCAGCAGGATCAGCACCACCTGGCCGAAGAGCGACACGGCCTCCGCCACGATCGGTTTGGCCCGGGCGTCGGGGTCGTTGCTTGCGGCGGCCGCGGTGGTCTCCCCGATGGTCTGCGCCGTGATCTTCTCGCCGTTCATCTCCAGCTTCTGCCGGGCCGTGCGGGCCGCCGGGACGGCGAACCACATGATGAAGTAGCAGATCAGGAAGATGCCGAACAGGTTGCCGAACATCGGGCTGAACCAGTGCAGGAAGGGAATCCACCCGAAGCAACTGAACAGCAGCGGGAGGAAAAGTCCCAGCCGCACCCACACGGGGTCTATGTCGAAGTACCGGCCGATGCCGGCGCAGACGCCTCCCAGCTTGGCGTTCTCCGTGTCGCGGTAGAGACGGCGCGGGATGCGCGGGGTGTCGCTGTGCAGGTCGGCGTCCGCCGTCTCGGAGATGTCCTCGGCGGAGCCCATCTGGCGGATGATATTCTCGATGAGCGGCTTCTCGACGATGCGGGCGTTGTCCTGCGCCGAGAGGATCAGTTCGGCGATGCGTGCCTCGATATCGGCGACGATCTCCGCCCCGTCGGCCGAATCCTTGTAGGAGCGTTTCAGGCTCTCGAGATAGGCGGCCAGCTCTTCGTAGGCGTCGGCGTCCAGCGTGAACGCCACGCCCGAAATACTGCATTTCTTGACCTCTTTCATGGTTTTGCGTGCTTGGGGGATGGATTTAGTTGCGGATGCTGCCGCCGCTCGATTTGCTCAGGTGGGTCGAGCAGTCGCCCGAGTAACGGATCGACGAACCGCTCGAGGCGTTGGCGCGGAGTGTTCCGGTGCAGTGCACCGAGGCTTTGGAGCCGCTCGAGGTGTCGATCGAGCACGTCGCGGCGTCGAGTTCGTCGGCCGAAAGCTTGGCGGCCGAGCTGAGGTTGGCACGGAATTGGGCGGCTTTGCCCGAAAGGGTGATCTTCGCGGCGCTCGACGCGTCTGCGCGGCACTCCTCGACGTCGAGGGCGGCGACGATCTTCGAAGCGCTCGACGCGTCGAGCGAGCACTTCCCGGCCTTGACGGCCGCTTCGACCTTCGCGGCGCTGGAGGTCTCGATCGAGAAATCGTCGGCGCCGAGCGCCGTGCGGCAGACGATCTGCGAGGCGCTCGATGCCTTGAGCGCACGGATCTTGCCGTTGGACGGTACGGTGACCGTCACGTGGGCGTTCGAGACGCTCCGGGCGCCTTTGCGGCCCTGGTCGAGTGCGACGCGCAGCGTGCCCTGCCGCTCCTCCACGACGACGTATTCCATCAGGTTGTCGTCGGCTTCGATGCGGATGCGGTCCGTGTTGTCGTCCGTGATGAGGACCGTGACTCCGCAGGCCGAGGAGACGGTTTCGAAGTCCGGGGCCGGGATCGTGCGGTCGATGAGGTTGCCGCTGCCGTTGATCCGGTTCGGGGAGGCGAGAACCTCCGAGGCGGAGAGGCCGAGGATGCAGCCTGCGACGGATGCCAGTGCACCCAGGATGACGAATATCAGAAGGATCTTTTTCATGGTTGTGATTTGTTAGGGTTTTGTCGTTTTCATGCGTTTTTCCCGTGGCGGATGACCTGAATCTGTCCGACGAGCTCGTCCCACGCCTCGTCGAGCGTGCGGAGGTACTCGCAGCCCTTCTCGGTCAGGGTATAGTATTTTCGGGGAGGTCCCTGCGGGGACTCCTCCCAGCGGTAGGTCAGCAGTCCTGCGTTCTTCTGCCGCGTGAGAATCGGGTAGAGCGTACCCTCGACTACGATCATCTCGGCCGCCTTGAGCTCGGCGATGATCTTCGGAGCATACGAGTCCCCGCGCGAGAGGATTGCGAGGATGCAATACTCCAGGATTCCTTTGCGCATCTGCGCTTTTGCGTTGTCTTCGGCCATGGTTTCAGGGGTTTAAGCGTTTCGGGGCCTTGGGCACGATCAGCCAGAGGATGATGTAAACCCAGAGCGAGAGACCGCCGAAAAGAATCAGAATGAGGGTGGCGATGCGGACCAGCGATACGTCGAGTCCGAAAAATTCCGCCAGACCGGCGCATACGCCGGCGATGATGCTGTCCTGCGAGCGGAATAACCGCCTGTTGTCGTTCGTTGCCATTGTTTTATCGTTTTTTGTCGTTGAGCGTGAATTTGCGTGCCGGTTGTTCGGGAATGACGATCCAGAGGATGATGTAGGCCCAGATCGAAAGGCCGCCGAAGAGAATCAGCAACAGCGTTACGAGGCGGATCATCGTCGGGTCGGCGTCGAAGTATTCGCCCAGTCCGCCGCAGACTCCTGCGATCGAGCGTTCGGTCCGCGAGCGGTAGAGTTTGCGCGGGGAGGGCGTTTCGTCCTCTTTCGGCGCGGGATCGCCGTTTTCCGGCGCTCCGGCCGTAGCGTCGCGGCGCGGTTCCCCGAAGGCGGCCGGAGTGCCCATCTGGTTCATCGTGGCGCGCACGACGTCGAGCGTGATGACCCGCATGGGCGACGATACCCGCTCGCGGAAGATTTCGGCGATGCGGCGCTCGATGTCGCCCATCGTCTCCGTGTCGTCCTCCGGCAGACGGCTCCGGATGTCGTCCAGATAACACCGCAGTGTGCGGCAGGCGTCGTCGTCGAGCGTGAAGGCTTCGGAGCCGATGTTTACGGTAACAGTCTCTTTCATGGTCGTAAAGGTATTGTCGCAGGTTTGTTGTTTTGCGGGTTCTACTATTTTTACATTGCAAATATAATACTTGTTTAAGTATTATGCAATACAAAGTACTATATTTTTTCGTTTGCATGCGATTTTTTTTCACAGAGCCTTTCCGAAGATTTCCGAAGGGGATGATGATTTATATATAGGTATGCCGTCGTACCGGCGGCATTTCGTGTCGCAAAGCGGTGTCGGGAAGGCCGCCGTATCGGATTTTTTCGTATCTTGGAGTGACCAAACCTTAAAACCTTACCGCAATACGATGAAATTCTTTGTCGATACGGCGAATCTCGATCAGATTCGCGAGGCCCATGCGATGGGCGTGCTCGACGGGGTGACGACCAACCCGTCGTTGATGGCCCGGGAGAATATCCGGGGCGAGGAGGCGTGCCGCCGCCATTACGTCGAAATCTGCCGGATCGTGCAAGGCGACGTGAGCGCCGAGGTGATCTCGACGGATTTCGAAGGAATGGTGCGCGAGGGCGAAGCGCTGGCGGCGCTCGACCCGCATATCGTCGTCAAGCTGCCGTGCACGGCCGAGGGAATCCGCGCCGTCCGCCATTTCGCCGAACGGGGCATCCGCACCAACTGCACGCTGGTCTTCTCCGTCGGGCAGGCGCTGCTGGCCGCCAAGGCGGGCGCTACCTACGTTTCGCCTTTCGTCGGCCGTCTGGACGACATTTCGGAAGACGGCGTGGAGCTGGTGGCGCATATCGTCCGCGTCTATCGGACCTACGGGTTCCGGACGCAGGTGCTGGCGGCCTCGATCCGCCACACGCGCCATATCATCCAGTGTCTCGATGCCGGAGCTGATGTGGCGACCTGCCCGCTCTCGGCGATCAAGGGGCTGCTCCGCCATCCGCTCACGGAGAGCGGGCTGGCGCAGTTCCTGGCGGATCATGCCCGGGTGAACGGATAGCCCGCCGGGCGGACGGGACGGAAGGGGCGGGGATGTCGCGGGCGGATCCCCGCCCCGTTGCGTGTCCGTTCCGGAGAAAAGATGTGAAAAATTGCAGACGTATGTTGCGTTTCGCGCCTCCGTTTCGTCTTATGTGCAAATGAAGGAGTTGGACTTCGACCGAGATATCGTGCCGCTTCGCGACCGGATGTTCCGCTATGCGCAGAGCCTGCTGCTGTGCGCAGCCGAGGCGGAGGATGTGGTGCACGATCTGCTGGAACGCTTCTGGCGGGAACGGGAACGGCTCTGCGTGCGGAGCGATGTCGGCTCTTTCGTGATGACCGCCGTGCGGAACCGCTGTTACGACAGCCTCCGCAGACGCGAGGCCGACCGGCGGCGCGGGGAGGCGGCAGCCTGCCGGACGGATCGCTTCGCCGCGGAGGATGCCGAGCGGTGGGAGGCCCGCGAGCTGGTGCGGCGGGCGATGACCTGCCTCCCCGAGCGGCAGCGGGAGACGCTCCACCTGAAGGACATAGAGGGCGTTCCGACCTGCGAGATCGCCCGGATGCTCGGCTGCGACGAAGCACAGGTGCGCGTAATCCTCTCCCGCGCCCGTCACGGACTGCGAGAGGCGTTGAAAAAATGGATGGACGATGAACGAACGACGAAAACGGATTGAGGAGCTGGCGGCGCGCTATTTCGAGGCCCGGACGACGGATGCCGAGGAACGCGAGCTGCGCGAGTTGTCCCGCGTGGGGGATTCCGGGATGACGGAGGAGTTGCGGGTGCTCTTCGGAGGACTGGATGCGCTGGCCGGAGAGCGGATGCCTGTTGAACGGGAAACGGCCGTCGGGCGGCTGTCTGCCGCGGAGCGGCCGCATGTCCCGTCGGGCAGCAGGCCTGCCGGGCGGCAGCTCCGGATGCCCGGTTCCGGGATGCCGCTTCGGCGGAGCGTGCGGCGGTTCGTGCCGTGGTGGGGCGTCGCGGCGGCTGCGGCGGTGGCGCTGGGAGCATTCCTCTGCGTGGAACTGCTGCGAGAGCCCTATTGCTATATCGACGGACGGGCGGTCTATGACCGGGAGACCGCCATGCGGACGACGGCCTATCTCGGTTCGTTCGCCGTACTCGAATCGCCCGGCCGCATCGTGGACGACCTGTTGGAAAACCGATAAAAAACCGAATATATGGACAAAAAATTGGCATTCACCGGATTCTTTTTGTTGTGCACCCTGCTTTCCGCCACGGCGCAGCAGGCCGATTCGCTGCGTATTCTGCCGGAGCCGCCGTCCGCCGGAGCGGGCGAGCCGATCGGGGAGGTGGAGAACGAGCTGGTGACCATGCGCCGCGGCAGCGACGACAGCAGCGTGGTTCTCGAGGTGGCGGGGTTCGGCCTGACGCTCGGACGGGCTTCCGACACGGAGACGGGCAAACACCGCGAGGTGAAATCCTATCCGCGCGTGTGCGGAGTGTTCTGCGACGGCATCGAGCTGGGTTTCAACACGCTGGTCGGCCTCGACTATGCGGGCTATCCGGCCGGAACGGAGGATTTTCTCGACGTGCGGCCCGGCAATTCGTTCCACTTCGGCATCACGCCGGTCGGTCTGGATATCGACCTGGACCGGAAACGGAAATTCGGATTCTCGACCGGTCTGCGCTATACGGTCGATAACTACCGGTTGTCGAACAATTCGGTCACGCTGGGGCGCGAGGACGGCCGGATCGTCCCCGTGGCGCTGGACGAGCCGGCCGGCAAGTCGAAACTGCGCATCACGTCGCTCGGTTTTCCGCTGCAATTCTCCTGCGAGCCGGTCCGCCATCTGAACATCGCGGTCGTCGGTTACTGCGATTTCACGGTCGGGGTCAATTCCATCTACAAGAAACCCAAGGTGAAGAACGGCCTGTCCGGAGTGAATCCCTTCCGGTTCGGAATCGGCGGGGCGGTCTCCTACCGCGGTTTCGGCGTCTATGTCCGCTACGGCATCACCCCGCTTTTCAGGAGCAGTGCCGGGCCGACCTGTCACCCGCTGTCGTTCGGTGTCTGTATCTTCATGTAAACGGAGGTGTCTATGAAACGGATCGTATTGTTGTTGCTGGCGTCGCTGCCGATGCTGGTGCAGGCGCAGAATGTCTCCTGGAAGTTTTTCGACCGTTATACGAAGGCCGAAGGGTTCACCAGCGTGCAGTTGGAGCGGAAGATGATGCGGATGATGAGCCGGCAGGCCGCCGAAAAGGGCGACGAAGGGCTGGCCGGACTGCTGGACGGTATCCAGTATATCCGGATCGTGGCGCTCGACAAGGGGGACGGCGGTCAGTTCGTCGCCGATGCCGAGGCCCTTGCGACCGCTCCGGACAACCGCTTCCATCTGGTGATGTCGGAGACCGAAGGGGGGCAGACCACGAAATTCTATCTGCGCGAGGCGGAGTTCTACTACTATTCGGAACTGCTGATGCTGACCTACGGCACGAAGGAGACCGTCGCGGTGAACATCTACGGGCAGTTCGATCTCAAGCAGGTCGCACGGCTCTCGTCGATCCGCCCGCAGCGGTAACGGTTCCGGTTCCGGTTCCCGGACCGGAACAGAGCGCACTTCATTAAGAGAAACACCCCGGCCTTCGAAGGCCGGGGTGTTTTCGGTTTCGTCGGTTCGGGACTTAGTCCTCGAACTTCGCGGAGAGGAATTCGCGGTTCAGACGGGCGATATGCGCGATCGAGATGGATTTCGGGCATTCGGCCTGGCAGGCTCCCGTGTTGGTGCAGTTACCGAATCCCAGTTCGTCCATCTTGGCGACCATCGCCTTGGCGCGGCGGGCGCCCTCCACGCGGCCCTGCGGCAGCTTGGCCAGCGACGACACGCGGGCTGCGACGAAGAGCATCGCCGAGCCGTTCTTGCATGTCGCGGCGCACGCTCCGCAGCCGATGCAGGCGGCGGCGTCCATCGACTCGTCGGCGTCGGGCTTCGGAATCGGAATGGCGTTTGCGTCGGGCACGGAGTTCGTGCGTACGGAGATGAAGCCTCCGGCTTGCAGGATCTGGTCGTAGGCCGAGCGGTTCACCACGAGGTCCTTGATGACGGGGAAAGCCGCCGAGCGCCACGGCTCGATGGTGATGGTCGCGCCGTCCTTGAACTTGCGCATGTAGATCTGGCACGTGGTGGCCGCCTGGCCGGGGCCGTGCGCGTGGCCGTCGATGTGCAGCGAGCACATGCCGCAGATGCCCTCGCGGCAGTCGTGGTCGAAGGCCACGGGCTCCTTGCCCTCGTGGATGAGGTTGTTGTTCAGGATGTCGAGCATCTCGAGGAACGAGGTGTCGGCCGAAATGTTCTCGACCTTGTACGTTTCGAATGCGCCTTTCGATTTAGCGTCCTTTTGACGCCATATCTTTAATGTAAAATTCATGGTTTCGATTCGATGATTAAAGTTTAACGTCAATTGGATTTAGTCCTTGTAGTTGCGCTGGGCGGGGTGTACGAACTCGAAATTCAGCGGCTCCTTGGTCAGCTCCGGAGCCTGGTCCATACCCTTGTACTCCCAGACGGCGGCATAGACGAACTTTTCGTCGTCGCGCTTCGCCTCGCCCTCTTCGGTCTGGTGCTCGACGCGGAAATGGCCGCCGCACGACTCCTCGCGGTTGAGTGCGTCGCGGGCCATCAGCTCGCCCAGCTCGAGGAAATCCGCCAGGCGGATCGCCTTCTCCAGCTCTACGTTAAACTCGTTTTCGCGGCCTACCACCTTCACGTCCTTCCAGAACTCCTTGCGCAGGGCCTGGATTTCGGTGATGGCCTTTTCGAGCGACTCCTTCGTGCGGGCCATGCCGACGTTCTCCCACATGATGTGGCCCAGCTTCTTGTGGATGTCGTCCACCGACTGCTTGCCCTGGATCGAGAGGAGTTTCGCGATCTTCTCCCGGACGCCCTTCTCGGCCTCTTCGAATGCCTTGGTGTCGGTCTTCACTTTCGGAGCCTGGATCTTGTGCGAGAGGTAGTCGCCGATGGTGTAGGGCAGCACGAAATAGCCGTCCGCGAGACCCTGCATGAGGGCCGATGCGCCCAGACGGTTCGCGCCGTGGTCCGAGAAGTTGGCCTCGCCGATGGCGTAGAGGCCCGGGATGGTGGTCATCAGGTTGTAGTCCACCCAGATGCCGCCCATCGTGTAGTGCACGGCGGGGAAAATCTGCATCGGCTGCTCGTAGGGGCTGACGTCGGTGATCTCCTCGTACATGTCGAACAGGTTGCCGTAACGCTGCTTGATGATGTCCTTGCCCAGACGCTCGATGGCGGTCTTGAAGTCGAGGAACACGGCCAGACCCGTCTCGTTCACACCGTAGCCGGCGTCGCAGCGCTCTTTGGCGGCGCGCGAAGCCACGTCGCGCGGCACGAGGTTGCCGAAGGCCGGGTAGCGGCGCTCCAGATAGTAGTCGCGGTCCTCCTCGGCGATGTCCGAAGGCTGCTTGGCTCCCGAACGGATCGCCTTCACGTCCTCGAGCTTCTTGGGAACCCAGATGCGGCCGTCGTTGCGCAGCGACTCCGACATGAGCGTGAGTTTCGACTGCTGGTCGCCGTGTACGGGGATACACGTGGGGTGGATCTGCGTGAAGCAGGGGTTGGCGAAGCCGGCGCCCTTGCGGTAGCACTGGAAGGCGGCCGAGCCGTTCGACGCCATGGCGTTGGTCGAGAGGAAGAAGACGTTGCCGTAGCCGCCCGTGGCGATCACGACGGCGTGCGCGCCGTGGCGTTCGATCTCGCCCGTCACGAGGTTGCGGGCAATGATGCCGCGCGCCTCGCCGTCCTCGATGACGATGTCGAGCATCTCGTGGCGCGGGTAGCTCTTCACCGAGCCGGCGGCGATCTCCTTGTTCAGGGCCGCGTAGGCGCCGAGCAGAAGCTGCTGGCCGGTCTGTCCGCGGGCGTAGAAGGTGCGCGATACCTGCGCGCCGCCGAACGAACGGTTGGCCAGCAGGCCGCCGTACTCGCGGGCGAAGGGCACGCCCTGTGCCACGCACTGATCGATGATGAGGTTCGAGACCTCGGCCAAGCGGTAGACGTTGGCCTCGCGGGCGCGGTAGTCGCCGCCCTTGATCGTGTCGTAGAACAGACGGTATATCGAGTCGTTGTCGTTCTGGTAGTTCTTCGCGGCGTTGATACCGCCCTGTGCGGCGATCGAGTGGGCGCGGCGGGGCGAATCCTGGATGCAGAACACCTTGACGTTGTAGCCCAGTTCGCCGAGCGAAGCGGCTGCGGAGGCGCCTCCCAGACCGGTTCCGACGATGATGATGTCGAGCTTGCGCTTGTTGGCGGGGCTTACGACCTTGATAGCTGCCTTGTGGTTGCTCCACTTCTCGGCGAGCGCACCGGCAGGAATTTTAGCATCTAATTTTAAAGCCATATCGTTTGTGTGTTTGTTGTTCTACGAATTGATTAGCAAGCGGCGCCTGCGATGCAGGGGCAGAGGAAGAAGACGAGCACCACGGCAGCGAACCCGAGGAACACGATCGTCGCCACGATATTGGCGATGCACTTCAGACGGGGATACCACGTGTCGTTGGCCCAGCCTACGGTCTGGAACATGGACCACACGCCGTGCGTGAGGTGGAACCACAGCGCGGCGAACCAGACGAGATAGAGCACCACGTAGTACCACTGCGAGAAGGTGTAGGCGATGAGCGACGCACCGTCGGCCGCGCCGAAGCCCAGCGAGTTGGTGTGTCCGCCCAGAATCTCTACGAGCTGCATCTTCGCCCAGAAGTTGTAGAGGTGGAGCAGCAGGCCCAGCAGGACGATGACGCCCAGCACGAGCATGTTCTTCGAAGCCCACGTCACGCCCGGCTCCTGCACCGTGACGGCGTAACGCTGCGAGCCGCGTGCGCGGTAGTTGTTCAGCGTGAGGACGATGGCGTAGATGAAGTGCACCACGACACCCAGCGCCAGAACGGCCGTTCCGACGAGTGCGTACCAGTTGGCGCCCAGCAGCTCGCAGATCGTGTTGTAGGCTTCGGGCGAGAGGATCGCCGTGACGTTCATCGACATGTGGAAGAGGATGAAGAGCACGAGGAAGCATCCCGTCACGCTCATTACTAACTTCTTGCCAAGCGAGGAATTAGATAGAAAACAGCTCATAATGTTTTGAATTTGTTTATATTTGTTAAAGATTTGTGTTTCCGTTGGCAAAGATAGCCATTGTTCGCGGAATAACAACAAAAACGGGCGGGAATTTTGTGCCCGGAAGGAGGGTTCGTATGACGAAAAAAGAGCTGCGCCGGACGATGAAGGCGCGTAATCTTTCGCTCGGGGCCGAAGCGCGGTCCGTGGCCTCGGCGCGGATATTCGGCCGGGTCGGGGAGTTGCCGGCCTTCGCCGCGGCGCATACGGTGGCGCTCTTCTCGGCCCTGCCGGACGAACCGGACACCGGGGGAGTGGCGGAGAGGTGGCGTGCGGCGGGGAAGCGGCTGGTCCTGCCGCGCGTCGAGGGCGACGCCATGCGCTTCTGCGACTGCGATCCGGCGGCGCTGCGGCGCGGGGCGTTCGGCATCGCCGAGCCGGAGCCCGGGGCGCGGACGTGTCCGCCCGGGGAGATCGACCTCGTGGTGGTTCCCGGGGTGGCTTTCACGGCCGGGGGTGTCCGGTTGGGACGCGGGAAGGGGTATTACGACCGTTATCTTTCGCAGGCGGAGTTCCGCGGGGCGACGGTCGGGGTCTGCTATGCGCACCAACTGGTCGGGGAGCTGCCCTCCGAACCGCGCGACGTGGCGGTGGACTGCGTCGTGGCGGAGTGAGGCGCCGCGGATCGCGGCACGAAGCGTGCACGGTATGGCCGGCCGTGCGGAGTGCGTCCGGGACATTGCGGCAGGAGGTTCCGGACCGCGGACCCGACCGGGGTGTTCCGGCCGGTGCGGAAAGATAAAACAACCGTTGAAATGACAGGAGAGAAGGGTATGGGAGCGAAAAAACGCCGGGTTGCGCTCGTGCTGGGCGGCGGCGGAGCGCGGGGAATCGCGCATATCGGCGCGATCGGGGAGCTGGAGCGCCGGGGATTCGAGATCGCGGCCGTGGCGGGAACGTCGATGGGGGCGCTGGTCGGCGGCATGTACGCTGCGGGGCATCTGGAGCCTTTCCGGGAGTGGATGTGCGCGCTGGACCGCTATAAGGTCTTCAGCCTGGTCGATTTCGCCTTCAGCTCCGAAGGACTGGTCAAGGGCGACCGCGTGATCGCGGCGATGAAGGAGCTGGTTCCCGACGTGCGGATCGAACGGATGCCGCTGCCGTTCGCCGCCGTGGCGGCCGACCTGCTGACCGGACGCGAGGTGGTGCTCGACAGCGGCGGGCTGTACGATGCCATCCGGGCGTCGATTTCCATCCCTTCGGTTTTCCGGCCCGTGCGCCGCGACGGCATGGTGCTCATCGACGGCGGCACGGTCAATCCGCTGCCGCTCAACCGCGTGCGGCGCGAGGAGGGCGACCTGCTGATCGCCGTGGACGTCTGCGCTCCGTTCGCTGCGGCTCCGGCGGCCGGCAAGGTGTCGCTGAACTATTACCGGATGCTCACTGCCTCGTCGCAGATCATGCAGCAGCATATCGCGGGGCTGATGCGCCGGCTGTACCGGCCCGACGTCGTCGTGGAGCTGCCGGCCGACAGCTTCAGCATGTTCGAGTTCTACCGTTCGGAGGAGATCGTCGAAGCGGGGCGCCGGGCGACCTGCGAGGCGCTCGAACGCCGTGCGGCCGGGGACTGATATGGCATGGATTTTGTTAAAATCGGAAAAAGATTGCGGCGGTCCGTTTTTGAAGAATTCAAAGAATAATAAATAAGTAGTGACGCAACTTCACACAGATTTGAGGACCGCCGCAATGTTGTCTTCGACTCCGGAAAAACTTCCCGGATTCCTATGCGGCAAAGATAAAGAAAGATTCTGAAATCGCAACTGTTTTGCCTGAATGTGATATGGGTACGCCCAAAAGGCCGAAACCCGTATCCTTTTCCGTTCCGGAGTTCCCTTTCCGGGGTATGCGTGCGGCCCGTATCGTCTATGCGGACGCCCGGACTCTCCGTTACGGAGGGTCCGGGCGTCCGGTTGGGCGTATGTGCGCCGCGTCAGCGGAGGTAGTCGCGGCAGCCGCGGTGGCCGCGCTTGCCGATCGGGAAGCCGAGTCCGAGCGTGACGTTCATCGAACTTTGCCGGATCGGAATCCACTGCGGGGTGTGCTTGGCCATCAGGACGTCGGTGGCGACGAAGAAATTGATCCAGCCCGGACAGAGGTTCAGCGCCAGGCCGAGTGCGCCGCCGTTGTTGCCGATCACCGTGTAGCTGCCCGTGAGGTGGAACCAGTCGATCGGGCGGAAATTGACCGACCCGGTGATGTTGTGCAGCGTCTTGTATTCCCAGAAGCGCATCGTGTAGAGCAGGCCCACGCTGGCGCGGTTCTGCCACATCTTGTATTCGAGCCCGGCGTTCACCGTGGCGCGCAGCATGCGCGTCGCGCTGCTGGCCTCCTGCTTTTGGAATTCGAGTACGTCGAGGTTGAAGTCGGGCTGCGAGCTCGTGCCCTCGCCGTCCACGGTGACGCCCGTGAACTCCATGTTCTTGACCGAACGGCCCGAAAGGGTGTTGCCCTTGCCCCAGCCGATGAAGCCCAGGTCGTTGATCGCCAGCGAAGCCTGCAGGTCGGGCAGGATGTCGTACGTGGCGCCCAGATCGACGGCGAAACCGTAACCCGTCGGGCTGGTGGGCTTGAAGTCGATGTCGTCGAATGTGTAAACCATCTCGCCGCTGTCGTTCATCTCGGTCGTGGCCTCCAGCCCGGCGGCCGAAATGTCGAGCGATCCGTCGGCCTCGACGGCCCAGCGGTCCTCGTTCAGCGATACGTCGAAGCGGTTGAAGTTGGACTTCGCGCGGACGATTCCGGCGAGGAACTTGCCGCGCACGCCGACGTAGAGGCGGTCGTCGAGCAGCGGGAACGAATAGGAGAAGGCCGCCTCGAGGTAGGAATCGCTGATTACGCCGATGTCGCTGATGCGCCCCTCCTGCCCGTTCTTGATGAAGTCGAAGAGCGAGTAGGGGATGTTGGCTTCGGCGTTGGCTCGCACGTTGAGGTCGAACGACCAGAAATTCTTGCGGTTTTTCGTGTAGGCGCCGAATCCGATGACGTTGATGCGGGTGTCCGCCCCCAGCAGGTTTTTGTCCTTGAGGCCCGAAAGCGCCTCGGCGGCCGATACGGAGCTGTCGAGCAGCGTCACGAGTTTCCCGTCGCGGGGATAGAAGATCTTGTCGAGCGAGATGTTGCCGCTCATGCCGACCTGGATGCCTCCCAGCACGGGGAAGTTCACGTAGCCGCGCTGCGGTGCGAAGGCTGGGTTGAGCTGGCTGCGGAAGGTCGAGCCTTCCATGAAGTAGGACGAGGGGTTCTGGGCTGCGGCGCCGACCGTTACGAGAAGCGCCGCCAGTAAGATGCGGATTTTTTTCATGTTCGGTGCGCTTTTATCAGATGTCGAGTTTCAGACCGCCGCGTTTTACGAGCCGCAGGTCGATGGTGATTTGCTGTTTCGCGGAGTTGTCGAAGCCGCGGTCTCGGTAATAGATTTCGAGCGCGATGGGAATGCGGATCGTGGCTCCGTCCACGATCTGCCGCAGGTCGTCGGCGTAGAGCTGCGTTGAGGGAATGGCGTTCTCCTCCTTCGTGGCGTCCACCGTGATTTCGAATGCGACGTCGGAGGGCAGGAACACCGGTTCGAGCCGCATCGTCACCGGCAGACGGCTCGAGATCGAGCCGTAGATGTGCAGCGTATTCTTGGCATCGGGCGTACCCTCCGGGTCGAGGTTGTCGGAGAGCATGTCGATCACCTCGTCGTCGAGGTCGATATGGCCGATTTCGTACTCCACCGGTTCGATGTCGATGGTTCTGAGGTAGTCCGAGGCGACCTGCTTGATCCGGGTTTCGATTTCGTCGGCGGAGAACTCGAGCGCCGTCTTGAAAGCCTCGGTGTACTCTTCGAGCGGAATGCCGGACTCTTCGATGCCGATCGCTCCGGCGAATTCGTCGTAGTATTTCTCGTAGGTCAGCCGGACCACTCCGTCCAGCTTCTCCGGGTTCTGCCGCATTTCGGCGATCGTATTTCCGATAAGACCGTCGCGGTAATCGGAGTCGCCGGTCAGGGCGGGGAGGTTCACTTCCTTTTCGGAAGAGGGCAGCCAGATGTCGGCTTCCCGGAAGATCGCTTCGATGTTCACGCCGTTTTCGGCGATTTCATCCATCGAAACCTGCACGGTGGCGAGCGGAATCCGGAATTCGGAATTTTCGTCGCCGATGGCGACGTTGTCGAAATCGAGGTCGCTCAAATCGTAATCCCGATCGACACACGCCGTCATGAGCGCTCCGGAGAGGAGCAACAGGGAAAGGGTTCTCATAGGGACAAGTGTTGATTTCGGGCGCAAAGGTAGAAAGTTCCGATAAATAAAACAAAATATCGGACGTTTTTGTATATGCGGTCCGTCTTTGCGGGATATTTGTTACATTTGCAGCGTCTATGGCCGCATCCGAGAAATCCGATCTGAAGGAGCAGGTGGCTCTGCTGCCGCTCTCGCCCGGCGTCTATCAGTTTGTGGACCGCCGCGGGACGGTTATCTACGTGGGCAAGGCCAAGAGCCTGCGCAAGCGCGTTTCGTCCTATTTCGTGCAGTCGAAGGAGCACAGCGCGAAGGTGCGGGTGCTGGTCCGCCAGATCGCCGCCATCCGTCACATCGTCGTCGGGAGCGAGACGGATGCCCTGCTGCTCGAAAACTCCCTGATAAAGAGCCTCCAGCCGCGTTACAACATCCTGCTCAAGGACGACAAGACCTATCCGTGGATCGTCGTGCGGCGCGAGGCGTTTCCCCGCGTGCAGTCCACGCGCACGCTGCTGCGCGACGGCTCGCAGTACTTCGGTCCCTACGGGTCGGTGATGATGCAGCGCAGCGTGCTGGACTTCATCCGCGAGGTGGTCCCGCTGCGCACGTGCAAACTCAATCTTTCGCCCGAACAGATCGCCCGGGGACGCTATTCGGTCTGCCTGCAATACCATCTGGGCAACTGCAAGGGGCCCTGCGTCGGTTTGCAGAGCGAGGAGGAGTACGCCCGGCAGGTGGAGCTGGTCGTCTCGGTGCTCCGCGGCGATCTGCGCCCCGTGCGGCAGTATCTCGAAGGGGAGATGGAACGTGCGGCGGAGGAGCTGCGCTTCGAGGCGGCGCAGCGCTACAAGCAGCGGCTCGACGCGCTGGACAACTACGCCGGTCGGTCGGTGATCGTCAGCGCGCGGATCGTCGATGTCGATGTCTTCTCGCTGCTGCCGGACGACGACGCGGCGTGGTGCAACTTCGTGCGCATCCGTCACGGCTCGGTGGTGGGCGTCTCGACGGTGAAACTCTCGACGGGCGTGGGAGCCGACGAGCGCGACATGCTGACGCTGGCCATACAGCATATCGTCGAACACATTGCCGGGGGCGAGCTGGCCCGCGAGGTGATCGTGCCGTTCCTGCCCTCGACGACGCTGCTCTTCGACGGCGTGACCTTCACCGTGCCCAAGCGGGGCGAGAAGCTCGACCTGCTGGAGTTTTCGCGCAAGAGCGCCCGTATCTACCGTGCCGAGCAGCTCAGGAATCTCGAAATCCGGAATCCCGAGCGCTACACCGAACGGTTGCTGAACGCCTTGCAGAAGGAGCTGCGTCTCGACCGTCCGCCGCGGCATATCGAGTGTTTCGACAACTCGAACTTGCAGGGGGCGCATCCGGTGGCTTCGTGCGTGGTGTTCCGCGACGGAAAACCCTCCCGCAAGGAGTACCGTCATTTCAATATCAGGACCGTCGAGGGCCCCGACGACTACGCTTCGATGCGCGAGGTGGTCTTCCGGCGTTATACGCGCCTCATGGCCGAGGGGGCCGAGTTGCCTGACCTCGTTATCGCCGACGGCGGCAAGGGGCAGATGGGGGTGATCCATGAGGTGCTGGAGCGGCTGGGGCTGGATATTCCCATCGCCGGACTGGCCAAGGACGACCGCCACCGCACTTCCGAACTCTACTGCGGTTTTCCGCCGCTGCTGGTCGGCGTGCGCCCCACCTCGCCGCTCTTCCATTTCCTGACGCATATCCAGGACGAAGTGCACCGTTTCGCCGTCTCGTTCCACCGTCAGAAACGCAGCAAGGACTTTATCCATAGCGAACTGGAGCGGATCGAAGGGGTGGGCGAACGGACGATCCGAACGCTTCTGCGCCATTTCCGCACGGTGGAGAAGGTCCGCACGGCCCCGGCCGAAGAGCTGTCGGCGCTCGTCGGCCCGGCGAAGGCGAATAAGATCCTGGCGTATTTCGGGCGGTAGTCCCCGGATTTCCGTCCGCCGTGTGCTGTCCGCCCCCTCCCTCCGAATATTCGGTGTGGAGGTTGCCGGAAGCGGCTGTTTCCGGGCGTTGCCGACCGGATCGCGGCCGGTTCCCGGCAACTCGATTACGGCCGTGCGGAGGTTCCCTTCGGGAAAAATCGGCTTATTTTTTGAAAAGTTGCGAAAATCCCCTATCTTTGTCCTCCCGATTCATCGCGTATGCGTCGGAGGCGGAACGATCCGCCTGCGCAGGCGACACTGCCCGGATGGCGGAATCGGTAGACGCGTTGGTCTCAAACACCAATGACAGCAATGTCGTGCCGGTTCGACCCCGGCTCCGGGTACAGATGAAAACTTCCGGACAGTCGTTTTTCGACTGTCCGGAAGTTTCGTTTTTGCCGTTCTGCGACGGAATCCGCGGTCGGGGACATTTTGCGGCCGGTCCGGACCGTTTTCGGTTCGGGGTCAGAAGGACAATGAGAGTGCAGAAAGAAGTAAGTATCAAGTTTACAGGTGATTAATTTTCTGTTCTGCATATGCTCGGAGTAATGGAAACAGCAAACTCAGGCAGGTTTAACGGTAAGTTCAGTTACTTATCCGTTACTTGCCCGAAATGCTTTGTTTTGCATTAAGGAGTTTGTTTTCAACTTCTTGCATCGAATTTCTGCATAACAAATAACTTGGCTTAACGTTTAACAAACCCTCAAAGTTCAAGTTATCATGCAACGTAGCACGTTCAACGTCCTTTTCTATGTGAAAAGGCAATCGGAAAAACACGGTCAGGTTCCCATTATGGGTCGTATTACCATCAACGGTACGATGTCACGGTTCAGCTGTAAACTCTCCGTTCGCACTTCTCTCTAGAAAGCCAAAGCAAACAAAGCCTCCGGCAGAAGTCTCGAATCCCAGCGCGTCAATGAGAAGCTGGAGAATATCAAGACCAATATCGGCAAGCCAACGTCTCTGCGACCGGGATTCGTATATCACGGCAGAAAGAGTCCGCAACGTTTTCCTCGGTATGGGCGATGACTGCCGCCTGCTGTTGCAGACCTTCGACGAATACCTTGCGGGTTTCCTCAAACGTGTCGGCAAGGATCGCGCTTATTCCACCTATGAGGATTACTGCCTGCGACGCAGGCGTCTTACCGCTTTCCTCGAATACGAATACCATGTCAAGGACATTGCGTTCAAAGAGCTGAAACGGGATTTCATCGAAAAATTCGTCTTTTACCTCTCCACGGTAAAAGGTCTTGCTTCCGGAACGATCAGCACTGGGGTCAAGAAATTGCGTCTGATGACCTATACGGCGTATAAAAACGGCTGAATTGCCGCCGATTCTTTCACAGGGTTCTATGTCAGGTTGGAGTACTTGGAACGTCGCTATCTGTCCGCTTCGGAATTGCAGGCTGTCATAGACGTCGAACTGCCCAATTACTGGACAGGCATTAACCGGAATGCCTTTGTCTTCTGTGCTTTTACGGGTCTGAGCCATTCGGACGTAGCAAAACTGACCCACGCAGATATTCATACGGATGGTAACGGGAATCGGTGGATTATCGACAAGCGTAGAAAAAACGGGTACGCAATTTCGGGTAAAACTGCTCCCCATAGCTGAAATGATTTACGACCGTTATAAGGACCTGCACCTTGTAGGAAACCGGGTCTTTCCGCTCAAAGGCACCCATAAGACGCTGAACATGTCGCTGAGGCATGTTGCCAGACATGCCGGTCTGTCGTTCAATCCAACAATGCACATGGCGCGGCATACTTTCGCCACAACGGTTACGCTCACGCAGGGCGTACCTCTGGAAACCGTCAGCAAGATGCTGGGATAGAAACGGATCACCACGACTCAAATCTACGCCAAAATCACCAATGACAAGATCAGACGGGATATGGCTGCATTGAGCGAGAAACTCAACAGCGTCTTCAAGGTCGCACAGTAACCCGGTAGTTAAATTTATGTAATTTTCCGCCGGCTGGGAATTAAATACCGGAGATGGAAATACGCAAGGCCGTGCGAATCGCCCGAGAGTGAGCCTTGCGTATTTCCATCCCCGGCGTTTTGCTGGTCGCTACCGTCGAAATAGGCGGCATTCTGCGGCTCGGACACTACCCAACGGGCTATTGACTCTACGACACGCATATCAGCATCCCAAAGTAATCGGTTATCGCATTATCTGTTCAAAACCATCGTCTGTTGTTCTTCTTCTCGTGGAGATAATTCAACTCGTCGCTGTAAATGTCCATGACAAGGCGCAGTATATTGTCAGCCAAAGCCGTTAATCTTGTATTATCGTTTCCTAGAGGTGTCGGATTGCCAGCACTTTGCACTTGGTTTGGGTGCGAGTTTGTCTTTTTCTTTTAATGAATCCATGGTACAACATTTTTAAGATTGAATGTTCGTTTTGCAGTCGTAAAGCATGTGGTTTGGTTTTATGTTTTGAACCATTCAAAATACCGTTTTCTATTTCATGCGATTTATATCGGAATAATGAACGGAATAAGAAAACCTGCCTTTCATGCTGCAAGATACAATCGACTGAAATACCTCGGTTCCGATGTTCGCTCAGTCCGCACCGAGGGCTTGTTTTGGCGCCTACACGGTTTAATATTGCACCGGGAACAGCCCTGTTCTCGGCAGTCGCAGCGAGGCATCCCGAAAACTTCGGTCAGAGATTCTCCGGCGCGGATTTTTGTTGTAGCCAGACAACAGCTCGCTCTGCAAGGCCGGATCGGAGTATAACCGCAGCCATTTTATAATCAAACGCATTGTCGCCGAAGAGTTCGTAGTCGTCAGACGCGACCCTTCGAAAGTGCAGTTCGTCGCCCAGCTGAACGATTTTTACTTCCAGTTTCAGAAACTCGCCAACAACTACAATCAGATTGTAAAGGTCATCAATGCGCACTTTTCCAACGTTGCGATTCCGCATCAGATCGCCCTGTTGGAACAACGGACACACGAATTGAAAACCCTGAGCATCGAAATTCTCAACCTCGCAAAACAGGCTAAGGAATGGTTGCGAATATAAGATCGGGCTCCTCGCCCGGAGGGGCCTTGTACTACAACAAGGAGAAAGTGGATAAGAATGAGGCAGAAGTGCTCCTTTGGCAGAAGATGTTGGAGCCGTTCGACAAATATGGACGGATGGATGTCGATGCCTGCATGGAGAGCTTCCGGCCCTACCTCGAAGCTAACAGAAGGATGACCAATACGGTCTTCCATGCCTCGCTGAACCCTTCACCGGAGGACAGGCTGACAGACTAACAGCTCCGGGACATCGCGCAGGAATACATGGAACTATGGGTTACGGCAACCAGCCCTACATTGTCTTCAAACATAAGAACATTGACTGGAAACATTTGCATCTCGTATCATTACGGATTGATGAGAACGGCCGTAAAATCAAAGATTCATACTATCTTTTCTGTCCGACGGATTTGTAACCAGACTACAAATACGCAAATCGAATTAGATCAATTTGTAACAAGGCTTATCACATCTGTAACAATCGTTATCGAATCGTTACATACAACAGACTATTTTTGTTATGCCAAATAAATCAACTAATCTGATATGAAAAACAAGTTACTACTATTTGGGTATGTCTTTGCCGCCTCGTTCGGGGCATTTGTAGTCGGGCTTAATTTGGGAGGAATTTCCGGGGCGCTTGAATTCATTACCGCCGAGTTCGGGCTTTCGGCCATGGCCATGGGACTCGTGACAAGCGCTATTATGATTGGCTGCCTGATAGGAGCATTGCTGGGAGGGCGTTACAGCGATAAATACGGCCGCAGAAACATGATGATCATATCTGCCGTCATGTTGATACTGTCGGCCGTCGGATGTGCCATGGCAAGCAATGCCGCATGGCTGATTGCAGCCCGGTTCCTGGGCGGCTGCGGTATGGGAGTCCTCTCGGCCGTAATACCTATTTATATATCCGAAATATCCCCTGCCAAATGGCGCGGCGCGTTCGTTTCGTTTTACCAGTTATTCATCGTTATCGGCATTCTTGCTGCCTATTGCGCCGATTTCGGGATGATTTCGTGGGGAAACAACTGGCGTTGGATGCTCGGATTGCCGTTGTTGTTCGCAGCGGGCAATCTGCTGATGCTGTTGTTTCTGCCCGAAAGTCCGCGTTGGCTGATCAGACAGGGGGAATATGAGGCTGCCCGAAAAGCCATCGCCCGCATGGGGATTTCTTCCGAAGATGCGGCAGTCATGCTTGAAACGCCGAAAGTTTCGCAGAAAGGCGGGCCCAAATTATCCGAATTATTCCGCGGATCGATGGCATACATCGTCCTGCTGGGTTCGTTGCTCGCCGTATTCCAGCAAATCACCGGAATCAACGTTATCATCAATTACGCCCCTGAAATATTGCGGCAGACCGGTATCGGCGGAGATACGGCGCTTATGCAAGCCATCTATGTCGGAATAGTGAACTTTCTGTTCACGATAGTCGCCGTATGGCTGGTGGACCGTCTGGGCCGCAAGAAACTGCTTTTGTGGGGGTGTGCCGGATTGGTCGCATCGCTGGCGTACCTGACCTATGCCTTCGCTCAGCCGCAGCCTGACAGTATCGGGATTCTGATCGCCCTGCTTGTTTACATCGCGTTCTTTGCGGTGTCGCTTTCCCCGCTTATGTTCGTTGTTACAGCCGAAATATATCCCTCGGCCATCCGGGGCACGGCCATGGCGCTTTCAACGGGGATCAGCTGGGCCTGCGCATTTCTGGTCGTGCAGTTCTTTCCCGTCATGTTGGAGAGTTTCGGTGCGGCAATCGTTTTTGCCGGATTCGGACTCCTTTGCTTGGCTGCCTGGCTGTTTATCTGCATCTGGATTCCCGAAACCAAAGGACGTTCGCTCGAAGAAATTGAAAAACAACTGCTAAAAAAAGAGTAAGATGTATTCCAAACCCCTTGTTATCGGTATCGGCGAATTTCTGTGGGATGTCTTGCCTACTGGCCGCAAAGCCGGAGGAGCCCCCGTGAATTTTGCCTATCACGCCTCGCAGAACGGTGTCGAAGGCTGGGCAGTCAGCGCTGTCGGCAATGACGATGCCGGACGCGATCTGTTGGCGATCACCGACAGTTATGGCATTCGTACGCTTGTCGCCACAGTGAATAAACCGACCGGAACCGTCGATGTCGCGCTTTGCGACGGCCAGCCTTCCTACACGATTCACGAACATGTCGCATGGGACTATATTCCGCTCACGGAAGAGATGCTGTCTCTGGCGCACCGAGCCGGTGCCATCTGTTTCGGCACGCTGGCACAGCGCTGTGAAGTTTCACATCGGACCACCTGCGCCATGGTCGAAGCCGTCCCGGCCGAAGCCTATCGTATATACGATATTAACCTGCGTCAGCATTTCTATTCGAAAGAGTTGATCGACCGGTCGCTCCATATGGCGAACGTGCTGAAAATAAACGATGACGAACTCGTCCGGTTACAGAAGATGTTCGCGCTTCCGGAAGATACGGACGTTGCATGCCGCAAGTTGGCGGAACAATATGCACTTCGTATGGTCGTGCTTACCGGAGGGGATCGTTTCAGCTCCATCTATACAAGCGACCGCACCTCCGTGCTGCCGACTCCTCGGGTAAAGGTCGTCGATACCGTTGGTGCGGGCGATGCCTTCTCGGGAAGCCTGATCGGAGCATTGCTTACAGGCCGGACGATCGAGGAAGCGCACCGGACGGCCGTTGAAACCGCGGCTTATGTCTGCACCTGCGCAGGCGCATGGCCTCCACCCCGAAAATAACCCGACCTAAAACCCCAATTTACCATGAAACGACTGACTACGATCTTAATGGTGCTCAGCATCATAGGCTGCGGAACGCACGGCAGTCCCTCGGACGCCGCTTCACAGGTGACGATGGCGTCACTGTTGGATGAAATGATTTCATACGACGCAGTGACCGGTTATCCGGCCGTGAATTACCGTGCGGCTCAGGTCAGCAGTTACGACCGCCGTACCGTTGCCCCTCATGAACCCGGCTGGTTCGCCAACGACGACGGAGCCGGATTCGAACGGCTCGACACGATTCGCGGCCGTGTCGAAAAGGTGCTCTTCGATGAAAAGGGGCCCGGGGCCATAACGCGCATCTGGATGACGACCAACGATAAACGGGGAACGCTGCGATTCTATTTCGACGGAGCGGACACGCCAGAAATCGAGATTCCGGCTTATGACATGGCTCGCTTTCCGGCAACTGTCGGTACGGCCTTTTCGCTGACACATACGCATTATGAAGACGAACTTTCCAAAACCGGCGGCAACACGTTCTTTCTGCCCCTGCCCTATGCCCGATCCTGCCGTATCACACTCGAAGAGCCCGACTACACGGTCAAAATACCCCGATACTATCATATCGGATACAGAACCTACGCCAATGGAACGAATGTTCGGACTTTCTCGTTGAGAGAAGTGCGCAAGTTTGCGGATAGGATTGCGGAAGTGAACCGCAAACTGCTATCACCCGAAACGTATACCGACGGAACGGAGTGTACCCGGACAGTCACCCCGATGTCGAACGGCACCACGTCGCTGCACCTGCCCGACGGAAACAAGGCGATCCGATCGTTGACCATAACGCTCTCGGAATTCGATCCGGCAGATCTTGCCGAGATCATGCAGCAGACCTGGCTGCGTATCGATTTCGACGGCACACGCTGTGTGTGGTGTCCTTTGGACTGTTTCTTCGGAGCCGGCACCGGTGCACCGGTTTCATCGAACTGGTACGTCTCATCCGACGGCAAAGGCTCCTTTACGAGTCGTTGGGTGATGCCTTATGCGGAACATGCGGACCTGCGTATCGAAAAAAAGACCGATATTCCCTTTACAGCCGTAATCACGGGCTATGTCGATGATTTCGACCGTACAGCGCAGACACTCTATTTCCATGCGACTTACCACGATGAAACGGGTATTCCGGTCAACAATGATTATAATTCGCCGGACAATCTCGACTGGAATTTTACGACCATAACCGGTCGCGGGGTCTATTGCGGCGATGTGCTGTCGCTTTACAACCACTGTCCCGACTGGTACGGTGAGGGCGACGAAAAAATCTGGATCGACAACGATACGTTCCCGTCGTTCATGGGTACTGGAACGGAAGACTATTACAACTGTTCTTGGGCGCCTGTAGTGCCGTTCGCAACGCCGTTCGGCGGCGCTCCCCGGGCCGATGAAACATCGTCGCACGGACACAATACCTTCGTCCGAACCCGCAATCTGGATGTAATGCCTTTCGGGCAACGGTTGCGATTCGACCTGGAAATGCTGAGCTGGAATCCCGGTGCAGTCGATTACCGGGCAGCAGCTTTCTGGTACGGGACGGCAGCGTCTGCGGCAACGGAGAAAAATTAACCTAAATACCATCAATTATGAAACAACTCTATTTCATGTTATGCATGGCTCTGATGCTGCTGTCCGGCATGCCGGCATCGGCTCAAAAGAGTTACGGCATTTCCGGAAAGGTGACCGATCAGACCGGAAACGGAATTGCCGGGGCATCGGTCATCGTCAAGGGAACTACGACCGGCACCTCGACCGGCAGCGACGGCAGTTACTCGCTGAACGTAAAGGATGGGAATGCAACCCTCGTGTGTTCCTTTATCGGCATGAAGAGTGCCGAGGCCGCTGTAAATGGCCGGACAGAAGTGAATTTCACACTCGAAGCCGATGCCATCGGCCTCGAGGAAGTGATTGCGATCGGTTACGGCTCGATCCGCAAAGAGGAGATCACCAGTTCGATCACCCGAGTGTCATCCGATGAATTTTTACAAGGAAGCGTCAGCAATCCGCTTCAACTGCTTCAGGGAAAAGTCGCCGGTCTGGGTATTTCCAAAACATCGGGCAATCCCAGCGGCGAGCTGAGCATCATGTTGCGCGGTATTTCGACGCTGGCAGCCTCTTCGGCTCCGCTCATCGTGATCGACGGGGTGGCCGGAGGGGCCCTCAACGCCATTTCACCGGAAGACATTGAATCCATCGATGTCTTGAAGGATGGTTCGGCCGCTGCCATCTACGGTACGCGCGGAACGAACGGTGTGATTATCATCAATACCAAACGGCCGCAGTCGGGACGCGTATCGTTGGAATACAAAGGTTATGTCACCATTGACCGAATGCTTGACGAGACCTCCGACTATCCGGATGCCACGGAACTCCGCAGTCTGAAATCCCGGCTTGCGAAAGAGGATTCCCGCTTCGACCTGATCAACGATTTCAAGGGCGACACGGACTGGGTCCGGGAGATTACCCGCACGCCCGTCAGTCAGACGCACTATGTTTCGCTGCAAGGCGGAAATGCCCGGACGAATTACCTCGCTTCGGTAACCTACAACGACAAACAAGGTATCTACAGGGGCTCTTTCGACGAGTCGTTGACCGCCAAACTCAGCATCAACCACGCAATGTTCGACGACCGGTTCAAGATCGCCCTGAATGTCAGCAATAAAATCGTAACGCAGGGTATCGTTCCGGACGATCTCTATATGCAGGCGCTCAGCCGGAACCCGACCATCCCGGTCTACAACGCCGACGGCTCCTATTATGAAAACAGCAACGGTGCCAACCCGGTAGGCTTACTGAAAGAACAGAGCACCGAAAACAAGTACGACCAGCTGATGATGTCGGGACGGATTTCGGTCGAACCGGTCAAGGACCTGACGATCAGTGCAACGGGTATCTACATGGGCGACTTCAACGATTACGCTTACAGCACGACCCAAAAGCATTATTCATCGACGATGGGCAGCACGCAGGGACAGGCGCGACTCTCCGGGGGCCACGGCGAGGACAAGACACTCGAATTGCAGGCCGACTATTCGCGCAAATTCGGCCGCCATACGCTGCAGGCAACCGTCGGATACAGTTACAATGACTATATCCACCAATCTTCCGAAATGTATGCCTACGATTTCCCGATCGACGGATTCGGCGCATGGAATATCGGTTCGGCGAATTCGACGCTCGATGGCACCTCGAAGCTGACCAGCTACAAGTACCGGGTCAAGCTGATCGGCTTCTACGGCCGTGTGAACTATAATTTCGACAATAAATACCTTTTTATGGCGAGCCTGCGCCATGAAGGAAGCGATAAGTTCGGAAAGAACAACCGTTGGGGTACTTTCCCGGCCGTAAGTGCCGGATGGCGGATCACGCAGGAAAAGTTCATGCGGGATGTACACTGGGTTTCCGATCTCAAATTACGGATCGGATACGGCATAACTGGCACCGCACCCTCGTCTGCCTACCAATATGTACCGTTATACAACTTCAGTACGGCGTACATGGGATATGACGGAGGTAAATGGGTAAACGGCATCGTCCCGACGAACAACGCGAACGATGATCTGAAATGGGAACGGAAGAAGGAACTTAACGTCGGTCTGGATTTCGCTCTTTTCGACAGTCGGTTCCGGGGCAGTATCGATTTTTACAACCGGCGCACCGATGACCTGCTCTACACCTACACGGTTCCGACACCGCCCAATATTACCAATTCGATTCTGGCTAACGTGGGTTCGATGCGCAACCAAGGTGTCGAGGTGATGCTTTCAGGCGACCTGATCTCCCGCAAAGACATGGCATTGACCCTCAGCGGAAACTTCTCCTACAACAAAAACAAACTGATTTCGCTCTCCAACGACAGGTATACAATGGAATATCTGACACTCGGCTCGACCGGAGAACCCATGCAAACCTATACGCACCGGCTTGAAGACGGTTGGGCCGTCGGCAACTTTTACGGGTGGCGTGTCGATGGGCTGAAGAACAGTACGACATGGAATGTTGTCGGAGCCGAGAACTCGGACCCGAGCGAAGACAATAAGACCATTATCGGTAACGGTATGCCTAAAATGTTCGCCGCCTTGCAGGCCAACTACCGATGGAAAGGTCTAGACGTATCGGTGTCGTTCCGGGGTGCTTTCGGCTTCGATATTCTGAACGCCTATCGGATGAAGTACGAGACGCTTGCTTGGCTGTCGAGTTTCAACGTGCCGAAATCGGCTTATCAGAAGATCGGCGAGTATTACAATTTCGCGCCGTCGATCTATTCGGACCGTTATATCGAGCCGGGCGATTATGTCAAACTCGACAATCTGACCATCGGTTACACATTCGATCTTTCGCAGCGCAACAAGGTGATACGCAGCATCCGGGTCTTCTGTACGGGCATGAACCTGCTTACGATCAGCGGCTATTCCGGCCTGGACCCCGAAGTGGCGATCGTCGGCCTCACACCCGGCGTGGACCCGATCAACAAATACCCTAACCTGCGTTCATATATCATCGGTGCATCGTTCAACTTCTAATGATCAAAACCATGAAACGAAAAATAATACGTCTGTCCGGAGCATGCGCACTCCTGCTGGCTTCATGCACGAATCTCGATCCGGATATTTACAGCGATATGACAATCGACAAGATTTTGGACGACAGCGAACAGAGTTCGGCCTACCTGCTGACGCCCATGTACGGGCAGATGCGCTGGTTCAACGAGGACCGCAGCATCTGGGACCTGACCGAACTCGGAACCGATGCCTGGGTCATTCCGACCAATTCGGACGGAGGCTGGTATGACGGCGGTATCTGGCTGCGGCTGGACAATCACGAATGGAAATCGACCGATCCCCATTTCAGCACTTGTTGGAGCCACTTGTGGTATGGCATTACGACCTGCTGCAACCGGGTGCTGCATCAGTTCGAAGAGGCCGGACTGGAGCTCGACGAGCAAACGCTGGCTGAAGTTCGTGCCGTGCGTGCATTCTATTATTATTACCTGCTGTCTCTTTTCGGGAATGTGCCGATCATGGAGACCTACGACGTGCCGAAAGATTATATGCCCACGACGTGCGACCGGAAAGAGGTGTATGACTTCGTCGTACGGGAACTGCGCGAGAGCATGGACAAACTGCCCGAAGAACAGCGGTACAGCCGTTTCAACAAGTGGGCAGCCAAGCATCTGCTGGCAAAGGTGTATCTGAATGCCGAATCGTGGCTCGGCAGTGAATATGCCGCCAAGCGCGACAGTACGCTCATCCTCTGCAACGAGATAATCGGGTCTACGAAATACCAGCTCGACGACAGCTTTTCCAATATTTTCAGTCTGCAAAGCGAAACGTCGCCCGAAATCATTTTCGCAGTGCCGTACGACGAAACGACGGGATCGCCGATTTTCCACTGCATCTATGCCAAAACCCAGCACTGGGCCTGCAAGCCGATCTACAACGCGGGATCGGGCGGTTACAATGGATTGCGCGCCGTGCCTTCGTACGTAAAAGAGACATTCGATGCCACCGATCCCGATCATTACAATGACAAACGTTACAGGCAGAGTTACTGCATGGGACAGCAGTACGACTATCTTACCAAGCAGCCGCTCTATTTTACCGACGGTGTGACACCCTTCAATTATGTCAACGAAATCGCCTCGATCGACGCCGCCCGTGAATTCGACGGCTACCGCTTCGGAAAGTACGAGATCAAGATCGGCCAGAAGTGGGAGACCGATCAGGACTGGGTCGTGTTCCGCCTCGGAGAGACCCTGATGATGAAGGCCGAATGTCTGCTTCGCAGCGGAGATGCACAGGGAGCCGCCGACATCGTGAACGAGGTGCGCAGACGCAGTTTCGCCCCATCTCTGCCCCAATCCGTGCGCGAACTGACAGCCGAACAGTTGTCCGCCTCGACTGTCGTTGACGGCGTATCCGTGCCTTACGGTGAATTTCTGAAAGAGCTCGGGCGCGAGTTCACGGGCGAAGGGATGCGGCGCGAACAGCTGATCCGATGGGATCTCTATGTAAACGGAAGCTGGACATTCCACACGCCCAAACAGAAGAAATATCTCGAATTGTATCCGATACCCTCTTCCGAACTGCTTTCCAACATTAACCTTCGCCAAAATGATGGATATTCTTATTAAAACAGACAGATGCCCCGTATCCGGGATCAGAAGCATGTTGTTCCTGATTGCCGTCCTATTTCTGCTGCCGGATTGCTCGTCGGCATCCGATACAGAGATTCCCGATCCGGAACCACCGGGACCTGAATCTGTCGAAACTGGGACGCTGCTGCCGGATAACATAACGCTCGTGGCGCGCGTCACCGGACGTTCGGAAAGCGGAGAGACGATTCCCAATCCCAACCGAACGGACGCCCGGTTCAATATAGGACGTACCGATTACAGCAATATGTGGGATGCCGGCAACGGGACGGTCATGTGTGTATTCGGCGACAATTTCGACTACGGAGGCGGTAACTGGAAATCGAACGCCATCGCACTCTCTTCGGATCGTGACTTGACGGACGGACTTTATTATTCGGGGATGCTGATGGACGGCAATGCCGTAAAGGAGATCGTCGTCTCCCGGGCCAAAACCGGGCAGTATCCCGATGGTTCGGAATACGAAGTGACCTGCATTCCTACGGGAGGCATTGCGGTCGGCACCCGTCAGTACCTGAACTACATGAGCGTCCATGACTGGACTCCTACGGGTGATAACGATTATTGGTCGGTGAATTACAGCGAAATCGTTTACTCGGATAATTATGGGGCCGCATGGACCCGTTCGGGCGTCAAATGGAATGCCGACAGCAATTTCACGCAGATCGCCTATCTGAAGGAAAACGGGCTGGTATATATGTACGGCACACATTCGGGACGTTACGGCAACGTCTATCTGGCGCGTGTCAGCGAAACGAAGCTCCTCGACAAATCGGCCTACGAATACTGGACGGGCGGCGGCTGGGAGCGCGACGAACAGGCGGCAGAGCCCGTCGCACGGGGAACGGCGTCTGAAATGACCGTTGCCTACAACAGCAGTTACAAACGGTATATGATGATGTATCTGTCGGTCAATCAGCGGGCCATCGTTTACCGGGACGCACCCTCTCCCGAAGGAGACTGGTCGGGCGAGAAGATCATCATGTACGAGGATGGCAATGCACTTTATGCTCCCTACATTCACCCGTGGTTCAACGAAGACGACGAATTGTGGTTTGTCATCTCTCATGCCGTGCCTACATGGAATGTTTTCCTGATGCGTGCCGACCTCGATTGGGATCAGGCGGGGATCAATCTGCTCGCAGAAGGAGGTTTCGAAGAACACCCGACTCAGGCGTTGAGTTACAAGACGATGTGGCATATGAATGCGGCAGCCCTCACTTCGCGCGATGCGCACAGCGGCAAGATCGCCTGCCGTTTCTCGAATACGAATTCCGGCGAGTGGCAGGACGTATGCACTCAGACGGTTTCCTTGCAACAGAACGCCGATTACACGGTCGAGTGCTGGGTAAAATCCGAAGAGGCGCTTCCCGAGGGTGCCTACGTCGGGGTCCGCTTGCCCGACGGCACGATCCACGACATAACAGGCACAGCCCGGGCCGGCGAATGGACACGCTTCGGTTGTGAATTCAATGCCGGTCAGGCTGTAAGTGCCGATGTCTTTTTCGGAGTTTGGGGCGCTCCCGGAATGACGCTCACCGTGGACGATATTTGTCTGAAACCCGTAAAAACAGAATAACCTACAACCAAAAAACAAAAAACCATGAAAAACCGTTATTTCGCAATGTTACTTTTGCTGTCCGCTGCATGCGCCGCCGGATGCGCCGACGATAAAGAGGAGGGCGGCAGCGACATCAAACTCAATCCCGATCCGACGCAGCTTTCGAACATCACCCTGATGAAAGCCACGTTCGCGGCGGACGAGTTCAATATGATTTCCGAACCTGGCTTCGAGCTTTTCCCCGATGAAGCGATCGACTACCGTTCGCTCTGGTATTTCGAAGGAGCGTACAAGGAGCCTTCGCTGGTGTCGAAGCACACGCAGGCACACAACGGTCAGGTCGCCCTGAAACTCGAAAATCCCAACGACGGCAACTGGTGCGATGCCTGCCTGCAATCGATCGCACTCAAAAAGGGAAAGGGTTACACTTTCTCCTGCTTCGGACAGGCTTCGTGGACCGGAATGAATGCCTTTACGGGCGTCCGGCTGGAAGGCGGCCCGATTTACGACGGACAGGCAGGCGATTGGAATCCCGACGTGTGGACCGAATTCACCAAGGAGTTCAATTCCGGCGACTATACGCAGGGCAATGTGTTTTGCGGAGCGTGGGGCTATCCCGGAGTATGGGTCGCACTGGACGATTTCAGACTCGTTCCGACCGGCACCACCCAGACCTCGACCAAATTGGACGCCTGCCTGGCGACGGGAACCGTTTCGAACGCTTCGTTTACGGATATTTCGTTTGCGGGTAAAGCCGTCATCTGGGCCGGACCGAACAATACGGTTTCCATGGCGCTGGCCGATGTTTCGGCCGGAGGCAAGCATTATGCAAACGCATTCGCATTGTCGAACGACATGAATCCCGATGATGGATTCTATATCGCACAGGTTTCGCCCGGCAGCGACGGTATCGTTCCCATTCTCGAACCGTCGGGAGACGGTGAAACCGCCTGTGTTCCGACGGCCGGCGTGACCGTCAACGGCAAACAGTATATCCATTATTATTCGTTCAAGTCGCTCGATCCCGAAGACAGCGACGCATGGACGGCAAACTTTTCCGGGTTGTTGTCATCGGCAGACGGCGGTAAAAGCTGGACCCGTGAGATCCGCGGCCGTTGGAGCGGAGCCGGGCATTTTGTGCAGGCGGCATTCTATTTGAGCGACAGGTATCTTTACATGTTCGGTTCGGACGCAGGCCGTTCCACGCCCAAGATATACGTCGCGCGTATCAAAAGCGACGGTGATATTGCAACAGCGGCCAACTGGACCTATTGGGACGGCACCGACTGGGTGGCGGGAGATCCCGAATCGGCGGCGGCGATCACCTATGGCAACGCTTCCGAAATGTGCGTAACCTATAATGCGGCTCACAAACGCTATATTATGGTTTACCGTTCGGGAACGACGGGCGGTCTGGTCTACCGCGATGCCGGTTCTCCCGAAGGCGACTGGTCGGGTGAAAAACTGTTGGCGCTCGACAATGCCAATCAAGGCGGTTGGTTCTCGCCATCCGTTTATCCCTACTCGTCGGGCGACAATATGTATTTTATCGTTTCGCAACTGTAACTCCCTCTGACATCCGACGGAACCTGGCCGTGCCATGCACGGCCGGGTATCCGTTTTTAAGATCCGACTTTATGCACAAGATCATTTTACCGCTGATAAGTTGTATTCTGTTCGCCTGCTCGCCGCACGGCGGGGAAAACCTGCTCGCCGACGGCGGATTCGAAGAGTCTGCGAAGATGTGGGACATCGGAAAGTCCGAATTGACATCCGAGGCACATGCGGGAAAATTCGCCTGCGCCCTGTATGTCGAAACGCCCCGTTATATACCCGTCTGGTCCGACATCTGCATACAGAAAATAAAAGTGATGCCCGGAAAGGAATACCGGCTTTCCGCATTCGCCCGCATGTCACTGCCTCCGCTGACAAACGGCGTGTATATCGGCGTGCGCCGACCCGACGGCAGTGTCTTGAAAGACAGGCTGTTTCTTCTGTTCGGCAGAGATTGGACCCGAATGGCGCTGGATTTCGATTCCGGCGAGGAGCAGGAACTCATTGTTTTCTGCGGCGTCTGGACAGACCGTAATTCAACCTATTTTGTCGATGATTTCAGCCTGAATATGATAAAATAATTATAAATTCGCGTATTATGCCGCATCGCTCAATCCGTCTATTTTTACTGCTTGCCATATGCATGATGACGAACGGCTGCCGTCGTGAATCGATCTCGGAGCCCAAGCGTCATTATGTGATCGGATTCTCCCAATGCACCAACGACCTGTGGCGTCAGATCATGATGATCCAAATGCAAGCCGAAGCGGCCAAATATCCGGAATTGAGCATTGTGGTCAGCAATGCGCATAACAATACGCAGTTGCAGATCGATCAGATCCGGGAATTCATCGAGGCGAAGGTCGATCTGCTCATCATCTCGCCTAACGAATCGGAGCCGGTGACACCGATCGCCGTCGAAGCCTTCGACATGGGAATTCCGACGATCATTTGGGACCGTAAAATACATTCGGACCATTATACGACCTGTATCAGCGCCGATAATTACGACATAGGCCGTGACGTAGGACGCTATATCAATACCCTATTGCCCGAGGGGTCCACGATTCTCGAAATCACCGGCTTGATGAGCTCCTCACCCGCGGTGGAACGACACAAGGGATTCCTTGCCGAAGCGAGTGAAAGCTATTCGGTGCATACGATCTCCGGGGATTGGAAACCCGAAGTGGCAAAAGAGCGCATAGAGGCGATCGGACAATACCGGAATATCGACCTGATTTTCGCCCATAACGACGATATGGCGCTGGCGGCCTACGATGCGATCAATGAAGCCGATTCGCTCAGTGCGCAGCGGATAAAATTCATCGGAATAGATGCGCTCGTCGGAGTAGATGCGGTTCTCGACGGCAGACTGCAAGCCTCATTCCTCTATCCCACGGGAGGAGACAAGGTCATGGCGATCGCCCGGCGTATCCTTCTTGGCAAACGGGTAGAGAAGAGCTACCAACTGCAATCGGCACTCGTCGATTCTCACAATGCCTACACGCTCAAGGCGCAGCAGGAACAGATAGTCAGTTATCAGGAACAGATCAACAAACAGAAAACGGTCCTTGAACAATATGACCGGAGCGTTGACAATCTGAAATATTCATTGTGGGCCGTCATAATGATCGCCCTTATTGCGGGAGGAATGGGTATTTATGCCATCCGATTGAATCTGCGTCTCCGACGCCGCAACGAAATTCTGACCGCAAAAAACACAGAAATCGAAATTGCCACCTGTGAGTTGATAGACAAACATGCCCAGATAGAGAATGTAACGGCTCACAAATTACAGTTCTTTACGAACATCACCCACGAGATACGCACTCCGCTGACGTTGATTCTCAATCCGCTCGACAGCATCGTCAAGCGGGAAAAGGACCCCGAAATTCAACGTAATATCTGGACGATTCAGCGTAACGCGCGCCATCTGCTGAATGTAGTGAATCAGATTCTCGATTTCCGGAAGATCGAAAATAATAAAATGATGCTTACGCTGAAACAAGTGGATATCGTGCAGTTTACGCAAGAGATACTCAGTTATTTCGAGACTTATGCCGAAACGGAAAAGATCGTCTATAAATTCCGTACGGACACGCCGCATCAGCAGTTGTGGATCGATACCGATAAAATCGAACAGGTGTTGCTCAACCTGCTTTCCAATGCTTTCAAATATTCGCCCAAATACGGTACGATCCTGGTGTCGGTGACAGATAACGGTCCGAGCGTGCTGATCGAAGTCGAGGATAACGGGAAAGGTATAGACAAAGAGAGCCTTCCCCGGATTTTCGATCGTTTTTATGCGCTCAAAAACACGTCGAATTACAGTACGGGGATCGGATTGCACCTGACTCGGGAATATGTCGAGCTGCATCATGGACACATAACGGCGGACAGTCTTCCGGGGGCCTATACCGTTTTCCGGGTCGAATTGTTCAAGGGAAAATCGCACTTCGGAGAAAATGCCGCTTTCGACGAAACTCTTCCGACGAATTATCTTGCGGACGAGGTGATCGACGACAATAAGGTCGATGCGCTATTAGCCAAGAAATACGACGAAACGATCGTCATTGCCGAAGATGATCCCGAGATACTCGCCTATCTTAAGGACGAACTTTCAACGAACTTCCGCGTTATTGCCGTCAATAACGGTTACGATGCCGTTAAAGCCGTGATGGATAATGAAGTGTCGCTGATTCTGAGCGATGTGCTGATGCCCGCGCTCAACGGATTCCAGTTGTGCAGCAACATAAAATCGAATATAGCGACCTGTCATATTCCGATCGTGCTGCTTACGGCTCTTTCGGATGACAACCAACGGATTTACGGAATTGCAGAAGGAGCCGATGAATATATTCACAAGCCGTTCAATATGCAGTATGTCCGTCTGAAAATTATCCGGATCATCGAAGAGCGGAGGCGCCTTGCCGATACGTTCGCCCAAAAATTCGGCCGTCTGACGAGGCACGAAGCCGCAAACCTCCCTTGCGTGGACGATGTGTTCCGGGATAAGCTCTTCGATCTGATCGAGGCGCAGCATAGCGACAGCAATTTCAAAATCGAACTGATGAGCGATATGTTAGGCATGTCGAGAATATTGCTTTATCGGAAAATCACAAGTATTTTCGGAATGTCCCCGTCGGATTTACTGCGCAATTTCCGGTTGCAGAAGGCTGTTCAACTGTTAACAGATCAACGGCGCAATGTAAGCGAAGTCGCATATACAGTAGGATTCTCGTCCCCCGCTTATTTTGCAAAATGCTTCAAAAGCGTATATAACATGACACCGACGGAATATATGTATCGAACGCGAGAATAGATTATGTTTTAGAAACCTATTTGAACCAACTGTGACTTGGACTATGAAATCCTTGAATTAGAACTCATATCTGGATATTCAAAATGTCGATTGTTAGATAGAAATATGAATGCGACTTGTTGTGTTGTATAACCAAGTTGGGAAGATAACGTTTTCGACATAGTTATTGGTAAATCAATTCGGGTATTTTGCAATAGGACTTGGAGGAATAGTACCTATTTGGATTTTTTTGTATGTTTTCGTATCTTTGTTGTGGTTATTTGAAACAAGGAAATTCAGTGCAATCAACTGAAAAGAAACCGTTGCCATCTCGTTACCTATTCTCCCATATAAAAGTTGTAACGACCCGATAAATCGAATCGTTACAGTTTTTTAATCCCGTTCCTGAAACGGTCCGGGCGTCTTTTTCAGCGTTGCGGCCTGTCTGGCCTGTACGACGGTGCAGATCGCGCTGAGCCACCGCTGGCTGCGAAGGTTCCGTTTCGGGCCTGTGGAACGGCTGTGGCGGACGGGGACACGCATGTCGTGGCGGCCGTCGGCTCGGTGAGCCGGAGTTTCCGGCCGTTCCTCTCTTCTGCCGGGTGCTTTGTCGCAGGCGGCCGGTCCGCCTGTCTGCCGCAAATGTCGCCGCCTTGCGTGCGTTTGCGGCAAACGTTTCGCTCGTTTCCGGCTCGCGTCGCGCGTTACGGCATGACGCGCGGAAAGACGAACCCGATGCGCGTCTGGTCCGACCAGAGGCGGAGATACTCCCCGTCCGAGCCGACCGACGCCATGTCGCCTGCGTCGCCCAGACCCAGTTCCATGTTCTCCGAGATCGTCGCGGCGCTTTTCTCGCCCTCGGCAGGCATCGCCTCCAGCCGGAGGGAGACGTACTGCCGTCCCTCGTCGTCCTGAATGCGGAAAAGGCATTGCGACGGGTCGGCGAGCAGCTGGTGGCTCTCCCGGTCGAAGAGGAACACGGGCTTGCCGTTGCGATAGATGCCGGGCGTCTCGGCCGTGAGCAGCGCCTTGCGCTGGGTCCTGAGCTCTTCGTCGGCGGTATCTTTCGAGCAACCACCTCCCGCGGTGAGCAGCAGGGCGGGAAGCAGGAATTTTCCGATTTTCATGGCGTTCATTTTACGGTGATGTATTTGATGAGGTACTGCTCCGAGCCGCTTTCAGCTTCGGTGACGACGGCCGTCAGACGGTGTTCCCCGGCCGGGAGCGTGACGTAGGTCTCCTCGGTCCGCTCTCCGTCGATGTACCATGCGACGCTTTCCATCCGGCGGGGGTAGTCGAGGACGCTCAGCGCGACGGGCCGGTCGTGCGAGAATCCGTCGGCCGGCACGGCGATATGCACGCCGTTCTGCGTGGAGATGGGCGAGGTCGTGAACGACAGCGTCCGGCTGCTGGAACTCTCGTCCGAGAGGAGCGTGACGGTCGCCGAATAGGTCATAGCGGGCAGCAGGCCGCCGATGTGGAGGGCGTTTCCGCGCACGGTCCGTTCGCCTTCCGTCCTTCCCGACCGGCCCCAGCTTACCTTCCATTCGCTTTCGGGAGCGCCGTCCCACGTCAGCAGGGCGTCGTACTGCCGGGCTTCGGCCGTGATTTCGAGCGCGGCGGTCTTCCTGGCCTTCATCCGGATATGTCCGCCGGAGCGTTCGATCTCGCCGAACGCCGCGCCGGGCGCTTCGTTCTTCCAGGAGACGTAGTGTCTGTTGCTGCCCGGAGAGAGGCTCCGGACGTCGTCCGTTCCCGGGAAAAAGGTCCGTCCGGCGCTCTGCGTTCCGTAGGAGGACGGAACCGACCGCACGAGTTTCATGCACTCGTGGCCCGGGGTGCAGTTCAGCGAGTTGCCCGTGTGCCACCTGGAGGCGTATGCCGGTGTGTAGTCCACGTGGTAAACGAGCATCCCGCCCTCTCCGACGTCGGGGATGTGCCGGTCCCATTTGTTGCTCGCCGGATCGCGGCTTTCGAGCAGGAAATAGTCGTTGTCGGTCGGCGTGCGCACGAGGTATCCTTCGTCGTTGGTGACGGGCCCCAGCTCCAGATCGCCCCCGTCGGCGATCTCCTCCGGTTCGGCCCATCCGACCATCCAGCGCTCCAGGATGTTGAGTGCCGGGGGCGTGCGTCCGTCGTTGTTGTAGCTGCCGCTGCACATGAGCGAATACGATTCGAGCGCCGGGGCGTTGCCGCCCGAGCCCGCATAGTCCGTGTCGTAGAAGTCGGGCCAGCCGAGCACGTGGCCGAATTCGTGGCAGAAGGTCCCGATGCCGGCCATCACGCGGTCGGCGTTCAGTTCCGACGAGCAGGCGTAGCCTGCGAGCTGCACTCCGTCCAGCAGGACATCCCGGTAGCGCGGGTCGCCCTGCACGTCCCACCGGTGTGGCCAGATCGTCTGCGGGTCGGCCGTCTCGGCCTGGTTGTGTCCCGCGTAGAACACGAAGACGTCGCGGATCACGCCGTCGTCGGCGAACTGCGAGAAGTCGATTTCGTCGTCGGCCAGACGGCATGTCTCGACGATCAGTTCCGGGGTGTTGTCCGTCCCGTCCGATCCGGCGTAGTAGGCCGCCTCGCGGGAGGCGCGGTAGGGGCCCGCGACGACGAATTCCGGGTCGAAGCGTCCGTTGGAGTTGTCGTGGTAGTAGTTCCATGCGCTGCCCGTGGCGCCGTTTACGCTGTAATTGTCCTGCATGAGCAGGTCGTGGAAGTCCTGCTGCGCGCTGCCCGATACGAACGTTCGGTCGGGAAACTCCACGAGCAGGATCAGCGACCGGAGCTTTCCGACGGTCGTCGCGGAGGAGATTCGGCGCGGTGCGGCGAGTTTGCCCTCGGCGGCGGCCGCTTCGTCCGGGGTGGCAGGGGATTGCAGGCGGGCGGGGCGTTCCATCGTGCGCACGTAGGTCGGTTTGAGCCCGGGACCCAGTTTGGCGACGAGGGCGCGTTCTCCGGCCGAAAGCGCACCGACCGGTCGGGCCTTTACCTGCGTGGGAACGAGCCGCCCCTCGGCGTTGCGCGAGGCGTAGTAAAGATCGCCGTCCGCGCCGCCCGTGAGCGTGTAGCCCTCTTCGGAGAGGAAATAGTGGTAACGCTCGTCGCCGACGATGCGGACGAGCAGTTGCGAGCCGTCGCTTTGGGTGATGCGCACCGGGCGGGGGTAGGCCGGTACGCCCCGGACCGGTGCGCGGCCGAGCGTCAGCGCCGAAAGCACCAGTACGAATGGGAGAATGTGGCGTTGCATGGCATGTCGTTAAGGGTGAGCGATTGTCCGGGAGGACCGGATCATGCGTATAAAGGTAACTCTTTAATTTTGAAAAAGCAAACCGATCGCGCGGATCGGTTTGCCGTCTCTTTTCGCCGGATGCGCGCCGGGGGACCGGACGGTTCCCTCGGTGTGCCCGGAGCCTCTATTTCGCCAGCAGCGAAGGTGTCGTGTTCGGCGTGAAGTCGTTCGACGAGTTGTTCGTATCGACGAGTTTGCCGTCGGCGCCGGTCTTGCGGATCACCGACTTGTTGAACCGGTCGGGGTCCGAATCCTCCGTGCCGCACCAGGTGTAGCCCGCATCGAGCGATGTGCCCCAGGGAGCCATGCCGAAGGTGTTGCGTCCGCCCGTGTTCACGGCGTCGAGCACCCACTCGTTGGGAACGAAGTAGCCCTTGATGGGCATTTCGTAGTCGGAGCCGTTCGGCGAGTGGGAGATATAGTAGTATCCGTCGCCGATCGGGTGGTCCTGCAGGAACTGTTCGCCGGTCATGCCTGCGGGAGGCATGGCGATCGCGATGCCGTAGGCGCCCCGGTTGTGCAGGCTGTGCACGGTCAGTGTCTGGGCATACCATTTGTCGAGGTTGGGAACGGCCGGGTTGTCGGTGTCCAGGAAGTTTTCGTTCGACGATTCGTCGTACCACTCGAAGTCGGCGGTCGTGGCGTCCCACGAGTCGGGGTTGCTCTCGAGGTGGTTTTGGGCGTTATTGACGATAATCAGCGATTCGCCGGCCTTGACCGGTACGTCGCGGCCGCTGCCCGGAATGGCGTAGAAGGCCTGTCCGGCGCAATACTCTTCGCGGAAATCGACCGCTGCGGGGATCTCGCCCTCCATGTTGGAGAGCACCGAGCTTTGCAGGATCAGCAGCATGCCGTCGGCATAGAGGTCCTCGTCCGTGTTGTTGCGGATTTTGATGTATTGGTCGCCCTGATATTTGTCGGGGCTTCCGGTCTCGGGCAGCGCCGTGCCCGTGAAGTAGATCTCCTCGATGACGAACTCGCCGTTCTTTGCGGCCACGTTGCTCTGTTTGATCGTCACCGTGGCCAGCAGGTCGCTCCGGCCCTTGCGCGTCACGGTCACGGTCGTCTGCCGTTCGGCGCCCGTTTCGTTTTTGGCCACTTCGAGCACCAGCGTCCTGCCTTCCGTTTCGGCTTCGTTTACGCCCACCCACGAGCTCGCCTCGTCCGGGATCGAGACGTCGAAATCCGCCTCCGGAACGTTCACCAGTACGTTGCCGCCGTTCAGACGCATCGAGGACGATACCGTTACGGGTTCCACGGGATCGTCGGTTTTCTCATCCGAGCAGGATACGGCGCCGGCCGAGACGAGGGCGGCCGCCGCCAGCATGTAGATCAGTTTTTTCATACGTTTGTTTTTTATTGGTTTGTAATGATGGAATGAATTGTCAGAACAGGAATCCGCAGGCCGCCGTGAGGTTGTGTTCCGCCAAGCCTCCTTCGTAGAGGCGGGGGCTCCAGCCGGCCTCCGCGAAGCAGGCGGTGCGTCCCCGCAGGCGGCGTTCGGCGCGGAAGCCCGCCTCGGGGGCCAGTGTCCGGCTGTTCAGCCGTTCGGCCGTGCCGGTCAGGTATTCGGCCAGGTAGTCCGCCAGCCCGGGGAGCGAGAGCGTTCCGGAAGGGGCTCCGTAGCAGCCTATGCCGAGCGAAGCTTTGAACCTCCAGCGGGCGAAGAGCCATTCCGCATGGCCCCGGAGCGAACCTCCGAGCCGCGAGAGCGTCATTTCGCGCGCCGGCCAGAGGTATTCGGCCGCAGACTGCTGCCATTCGACGCCGGGGCGGAGCGCATAGCGGCGGTTGCCGCGCCGCCATTCGACGGTCGCTTCGGCCCCGGCCTGCCAGATGCGGTTCTCGTACATCGCCTGCCGGTCCACGGGCGTCCCCTGTCCGGTGCGGTCGGCGACCATTTCGATCCCCAGCCGTTGCGAGCGGGCCGCATACGCCCCGAGGCTCCAGCGTCCGGCGCGGTAGGCGACGTGCGCTTCGCCCCGCTGCGTGCGGAGGGTGCTGACGGGGATGGAGTTGTTCGGTCGGTAGTTCCGGTCCGTGGTGAACCGGCTGTATTCGGCGCGGGCGTACCACCCTTCGGGACGGTGCGGCATGAGCTGCGCCGCCACGGCGTATCCGCGGCCGGTATAGGCGGTGAGCGTGCTGCCCGACTTCCCCGAGTAGCGTTGCAGGATGCTGCCCAGTCCGGCCATGAAGAGCTCGCGCACGGTGTTGGTTTCGTTGAAGAAGGAGATTCTCGAGTTCTGTTTGTAGAGCCGTCCCCTGAGGTCGAGGATCAGCACGCTGCGTCCGAGCTCCATGCCGGCGCCGAGCCGGACCGTGAAGTCCGAGACGACGTTGTGAGGCCGGGGATCGACCTGCCGGTACTCCTGCGCGGCGCGGTAGTCGCCCCGCAGGGCGATGTCGAAGCGGCCGATCCGCCGGGCGTAGCCGCCGCCGAAGGCGTACTCCTCGGTCGTGAGGTCGCCGCCCACGGAATCCGCCACGATATAGGGATAGAGCAGCAGGTAGTCGGCCGTGGAGTTCCAGCGGACGTTGCGGCGGTTGCCGCGCACGTACCGGGCGTCGGCCCAGACGACGCTCCGGTCGTCGAGGCGGCGGAAACTTTCGGCGTAGAATCCGCCTTCGAGCGCTCCGTCGCCGAGCGGTTGCAGCCGCGCCTCCTCCTCCCGGCGCAGATTCATGCGCACGGCCAGTTGCGAGAGCGACCGGTTCGGGCGTCGGAGCGCGGCGGCGGGCGACGCTTCGTAGAACCGGGCCGTGGCGTGCTCCGCCTCCGCCTCGGCGAGCGATGCGCGTTCGGAGATTCCCGCCGTGTCGCGCCGGAACGCCGTCGAGTCGGTCCGGGCGGCCGCCGGGAGGGGCAGCAGAAACAGGATTGTCAGCAGTGCGGCTTTCATGGCGTCGGGTCTCATCGGTTGGCTTGGAGTAACAGGACCGCCGATTCCTGCCCGTTCACCCACGTGACGGCTTTCGCCCTGTCGTTGGCATGGTCGGCGCAGTACAGCCGGCGTGTCGTGCCGTCGGCGTAGGTCGCCCGGGCTTCGACGATGAAGTTGTAGATGCCCCGGCGGAGCCGGACGGTCGTCCGGTTCCGTTCCACCGTTTCCGGGAACGCCGTGCGTTCGTAGGTGTTCAGGTTGTAGAAATAGGAGATGTCCGTGAGGATTTCGAGCCTCTCCACGGGGCGGCTGTCCGGCATCACGAGCCGGATGGAGACCTCGGTGAAGAGTTCGTTCCCGTCGGGGTGTTCGCAGGCTGCCGGCAGCAGCAGGGGCAGGCAGCAGAGCGTGCGTATGATGCGGTGTCGGATCATGTCTCAGAGTTTGAAATTGACCTCCATGCCGAAATAGGGATCGGAGTAGCGGCGCGTCCGCCCGCCCGATACGTTGATGTACGAGGGGCTGTAGTCGAACAGCCGGTTCACGAATACCGCCACGGTGAGCCTGTCTCGGTAGAGGCGTTTGGATAGTTTGAGGTTCACGTACATGCTGAACGGCGTGAGGTCGTAGAGGTACGCGATGTCGCTGACGTCGTCCTTTATCATGTGTTGCAGGATGCCGTCGGCGGCCGATTCGTCGGTGAAGGGGTGTTCCCTGAGGTCGGTGTCCAGGTAACTCGCCGGGCGCGGGTCGGTCCACTGCCGTTTCCGTCCGGTGAACCATTGGCATTGGAACGAGGTGGAGAAGATCATCCCCAGCCGCGGAATCTGCGTGTCGAACAGGAAATTGGTGTTGCACAACTCGTTGTAGAAGCTGTCCTCCTTGTCGTAAAGGCCGATGTAGGGGTAGGGTTCGCCGCCCGTCACCACGACCGAGGTGGAGATGTACTGCGGCTCGCTGTTCTCGTAGTCGGTCCGGAAGTAGGCGCCCGAGACGATGAGTTTCGTGGCCAGCGGACGGATGCGCGGGGTCGAGAAGGTGAACTCGACGCCCTGCTTGAGCGTCCGGCTGCCGTTGGTCGTGCAGCCGGCCAGCGCCAGCCGCTTTTTCTCCTCGTAGGGAAGTCCTTCGAGCGACGGCGGCCCCGTGAGCGCCGAGGCGTCGATGGCCGTCTCGTCGTAGTCGCGGAACGTGAAGGCGAGGGGGCGTGACGAGGTGCGGAATCCCGAGGTCATGTCCTCCCGGAAGTAGCCCAGCGACAGCCCGAATCCGGCCCATTCCGCCCGGCCGCGGACCTCCCATTTGAAGTTGCGGGCGGCCAGCAGACCGTAGTTTGTCGGATCGTATTTGTAAACGATCAGGTTGATGCGCCGCAGTTCCGGGTCCTCGGGGAAATAGTTCAGTTGCGTGTAGTCGAAATAGACCGGGTCGGGAAAGAGCTGGTCGAGCGTCGGGGTTTTGGTGTGCCAGCCCGTGCCTCCCGAGAGGGTGAGACGCATCGGATCGCCCGCCACTTCGAATGCCGGCAGCGAGACGGAGAGGTTCAGGCGCGGGTCCAGATAGATTTTGCCCTGAAGCGCATAGCGGCTTCCGAGGTTGGCCATGGCCGTCGCGCGCAGACCCGCCATGGCCTCGATCCGCCATTTCCCGGCCCGGATCACGGTGTTGTCCTCCACGAAGGCCGAGAGCCGGTGCAGGGCCGGAAGCGCGTCGTAGCGTCTCGGGCGGGTGGACATCAGTTCGGTGATGGGGCGCGTTATGTCGTAGAGCAGTCCGCCGCCGTAGTTCTTGGCCATCGACCACTCGGCGCCCGCGCGCAGCGTGCTGCGCGTCGAGCGGGTGTTCGCCGCGAAGAGCGCCATCGCCTTGGCGAAGGCGTAGAACGGCTTGCTCTCCACGCGCAGGGTGGCCTCGTAGCGCGAAGGCAGGATCTCGGCGTCGCAGACCCCCTCCTCCAGCGCCGTGCGGATCGGTACGTTGGCGCTGGCGATCATGTATTTCCAGCGGTCGGTGATGTCGAAGTCCGCATCGACCGAGGCCGAGAGGTCGAAACTGCGGAAAAAGGCGGATTGCTCCTTGACCGCCGCCGAGAAGTTCAATGCGGCCGAAAGGCTGTTGTAGCTCGCCTTGTAACGTTCCAGCGGGCGTCCCGACACCCCTTCGTCGATGTCCTTGTCGCTCTTGATGCGGTCGAACGATCCGGTGTAGTCGATCGAGCCGCCCAGCGTGTAGCGGTAGTCCGAAGCGGTTTCCCAGCGCTTTTTCATGCGCCACGAACCGGTCATGCGGCGGTAGTTCTGCCGCGTGTTGCGCGGGTCGGCGCGGGCGTCGAGGTAGTTCGCGCCGACGTTCATCGTCAGCAGGTCGGCCTTCCCGCCCCACTCGAATCCCTTGCCGACGTAGAGGAGCTGGCTCTTCAGGTCGGCCTTGAAGCGGGCCTCGAGGTTGCGGCCGCCCTCCTTGCGCTTGATCTTCACCAGTCCGCTCGTCAGGTCGCCGTATTCGACCGAGGGGATGCCCTGCACGATCTCCACCGAGGCGATTTCGTCCGTGGGGAGCGTGCGCATGTCGATTCCGGCGTTGAGTGATACGGGAACGCCGTTGTCGCTCGTCATGCCGCTCGACAGGGAGCCTCCGTACTGCATCGCCGCGTCGTTCGAGAGCGGCCGCCCGTCCATGACGAACGAGACGCCCAGCGACGAGGTGGCGTAGTCGGCGTCGGAGGAGGCCGCTTCGCGCAGGCGAATGTGGTTCGATGCCGAGAAGGCCGGATCCGACGCCCTTCCGCCGGGGAGCAGTTCGAGCAGGTCCTCGAAGCTCGACGGCTGGAGGTGTTGCATCGCCTCGCGGCCGATGTGCACGGCCGAGACGGGTCCCCGGACTTCGGTGGCCGTGATGACCACGTCGCGGATTTCCGTCGATACGGCCCGAAGCCTTACGACCCGGTAGATCGCGCTTCCGGACGGGACGGCGAGCGTCGTGCGCTGCGTGGCGTATCCGATGTAGGAGACCGTGACCTCGTAGCTTCCGGCGGGGAGCGCGAAGCCGCATTTGCCGGCCGCGTCGGTCGTGGCGGCGTAAGGCGGCTTTCCCGCATCGGGAACGGCCTTCAGCGCCACGGTGGCGTACTGGAGCGGATTTCTCAGCGAATCGGTTACCTCGAACGTGATTCCCGCGTCATTGGCCGGGCGCCGCTGCGCTCCGGCGGCGAGGGACAGGAAGAGGCCCGGAAGGATCAGTAGATATTTCGTCTTGCACCACATAATTCCGAGCACAAAGGTAGAGGGAGGCCGAAAAAGCGGCAATCCCCAATAATAGGTAATTTGCGTCGGAAAACTACTCCGAAAGGGGGAGCCGTATTTTGGGATGCCCTTCCGGTTTTCCGGGGCGGGTGCTGTCCGTCCGCCGGTCCGTCCGGACCTTTCTCCGGAAACCTGTTCCGGACCCGGAAAGAGGCGGATACGAAAAATCCGGGATCCCCTCGGAAGGGAATCCCGGACGCCCGGTAAGAATGTGAACTTTTTATTTTTTGGTGAGGGCGATGCGGAATCCGATGCCGTCTCCTTTCGAATCCGGCGTATTGATACGGCTGTAGATGTAATAGATCGACGAGTCGGAGCATTTGAAGTCGCCGCCCCGCTGGTAGCGGTAGTCCTCCCACGAAGGAAGCCCTTCGGGACCCGGAGCTCCCGTGGGGTCCGTTTCCGGTCCGGTCGGTTCCTTTCCGTACGGCCATTTCCAGTCGTACACCCATTCATAGACGTTGCCGCTCATGTCGTGGATGCCCAGCTCGTTGGGTTGCTTGGTCCCCACGGGGTGCGGCTGCTCGTCCTTCGCGTTGTTCCGGTTCCAGGAGACTTCGTTGGCGTCGTCGCCGCCGGCATACACGTAGTTTTCCGACCTGTTGCCGCCGCGTGCCGCGAACTCCCATTCGGAGTCGGTCGGCAGACGGTAGCCCGCGGCCGAGGAGTGGTCGTAAACTACGACGGCCGAGGAGATGCGTCCGCTTCCCTGCTTGTAGGTGACCTGTTCGAACCGGTAGGCCGGTTCGAGCCCCTTGATTTCGCTCAGCCGGTTGCAGAACTCCGCAGCGTCGTACCACGTGACGCCGGTCACCGGAAGGTCGTCACCCATGACCGTCGATTCGTTGAATCCCATCACTTTGGAGAAGACGTCCTGCGTCATTTCGTATTTGCCGATGGCGAAATCTTTCGTCAGCGTCACTTCGTGCTTGTTCTCTTTGGGGGATTTCGGGTGATCGCCGAGGATGAAGCTGCCGGCCTCGACATCGACCGTCTCCACCTGTACGTCGGTCAGTTCGACTGCCGTGGCGGTGTATTCGACCGTGGTCTGGCCGTCCTCGGAGGTGACGGTGTATTTGACCGGCGAGGAGAAGTTCTGGGCCGTACCCGAGGCGGGCGTGAGTTCGGCGTTGGCCGAACAATTGATCGTCGGTGTGAGCGACGAGCGGTCGAGGTCCGGTCTGACGTAAATGGTGATCGTCTTGGCTTCGGCGTCGAGCAGGGCGCTGTAAACGCCCGGGGTCGGTGCGGAGGTCTCCGGGTCGAGGAAGAGCATCCGGGTGATCTCGGCATTCGGGTTGGGCAGCATTTCGGCCATGATCGTATAGGTCACCTGCGTTACGCCGTCTTCGGCCGTGATGGTGATGGTCGCCGGGTCCTTGAAGGAGCTGTCCCACGAATCCACGAACTGAATCTCTCCGGCGGAGGCCCCTTCGGAGATTTCGTATTCCTGATAGGTGTAATACCAGGGCCATTGGTCGGAGTAGGGGACTTTGAGCAGCACGGTGTGATTCTCCTCGTCGATGATGCCTTCGACCACCGGTTCGGTCGTCACCCTGAACGACAGCAGCCTGGCTTCGGAACTCTTGGCGACCGAAACGGTGACCGTGTATTCGCTCCGTGACTTTCCGTCCTCGGCCGTCACGGTGTACTTGACCGGCTGGGAGAAGTCCTGCTCGGCGCCGCTGGCGGGAGAGACGGTCGCGCCTTCCGATACCTCGATGGTCGGAACGAGCCTGGTGACGTCCGTGCCGCGGGTGACCGTGACGGCGATCGTCAGGGCCTCCTGGTCGATCGTCGCCGGGCCGCTCTGCTCCTCGAACGAGAAGGCCGTGATGGAGGAGGCGGTCAGCTTGGGCTGCGCCTTCTGTACGACCGTCAGCGAGACGGGCGTGACGTAGGTGGCGTCGGAGAACACCTCGACGTCGGCCGTGCGTTCGGTCTCCTTGTCGGTGTAGGGGTCGATCGCAAGGCGGAGCTTGCCGGCCTCCACCGAGGCCTTGCACCAGGCGGTTTCGCCCGTCCCGGAGACCTTCGCCGCCAGATTGAGGTTGCTGATCGCACCGCCGTCCTCGTCCGTGAGGCCGATCGAGACCGTCGCGCCGGAGGCGGTGACGGTGAGTTTGTTCTGAGAGAAGACGACGTTTTCGACACCGGAAAGCGGTGCGAATCCCAACGTCACGGGGTCGGGGGTGTCGGGGTCGTCGCTGCATGCGGCGAGGGCCGCCGCGGCGAAAATCCCCATGGCGAAGATTCGCCGGATATTGCGGAATTTTTTCATGGTCGTTTTTTTGATGGATGATGGGGAAGGGAGCGCCTCCTCGGCTGGAGGCGTGAAGAACGGAAGGGGCCGCATGGACCCGACCCCTTCCGTCGAGGGCCGGCAGGACGGATCAGCGGCGGATCACGACGCGGAATCCGATTCCCGACTGGCGGCACATGTTGTTGGGATTCATGTCGATACCGCCGGCTTGCAGACTCCAGTAGGTGATACGCAGGTTCCATTCGCTCGACGTGTCGTAGTCGCCGCCGCGGATAAATGCCAGGTCGTCCGCATCGCACGGTTCGTCGGGTCCGAACGGATCGGTCACCTCGTCGGTCGAGGGGAAGTCGCTCATGTAGGGGCGCTCGTACCAGTCGTGGTTCCACTCTCCGACGTTTCCGCACATGTCGTGGATTCCGATCGGATTGGCCGGTTTCTCGCCCACGGGGTGCGTCTTCTCGCCCTCGTTCTCGCGCCACCAGCCCATTTCGAACGGGTTGTCGCCTCCGGCGTAGAGATAGCTGTATTGGGCGATTCCCTCTGCGCCGCCCTTGGCCGCATACTCCCATTCGGCCAGCGTCGGCAGGCGGTATCCCGTCGCGCTCATGTCGCAGTTGCGCGTGGCCGTGAGGATGCGGCCGCTGCCGTCCTGTCCGTACTGGATGTCGGAGAGGTTGTAGAAAGTCGTGTAGCCTTCGCGTTTGCTCAGTTCGTCGCAGAACTGCATGGCATCCCAGATGGAAACGCTTTCGACCGGGTGGGTGGCTCCTTCCTTCTTGAACTCCGAGGGGTTGAAGCCCATCACCTCCTCGAACTGCGCCTGCGTCACCTCGTATTTGCCGATCGAGAACGACGTGAGGTTGCAGTAGCGGGCGTTCCCGATGACGCTTGTCGGATCGGGGCTGTCGCCTTGCAGGAAACGGCCGCCCGGAACGTCTATGAGCTCGATGAGTTGCGCGCCGACCTTGGTTCCGTCCTGCGAGATGCCGACCGAGCCGCTGCCGAAAAGCTTGGCTCCCGAGTTGTCGGTGCACGATACGGCGATCGTGGCGCGGCGGGCGTTCTCATCGGTGTTGGGATCGACCGTGAAGGTGAATGCGCCGGACGCGTCCACCTGGCTGACCTTCACCCAGGCGGCCGCTGCGCCGGACTTGGCGTCGGTGGCCTCGACCGCGAAGGTGTAGCCCGTCAGGTCGGCGATCGGGCTGCCCGAATAGGTCAGCGATACCTTGACCGTCGTGGCCGCTGCGGCGCCTCCCGCCACGACCGTATAGTTGTTGCCCGAGAGGGTTACGCCTGCGGCGGGCTCTGCGGAGGTGTCGAGCACCACTTCGCCGCCGACGGTCAGCGTGACGGTGTATTCCCGGGTGGTTTTGCTGTCTTCGGCCGTCACGGTGTATTTCACCGGCTGGGAGAAGTCCTGCGTGCTGCCGCTGGCGGGGGATATCTTGGCGCCTTCCGAAACCTTGATGACCGGAGCCAGCGACGAGAGGTTCGTACCCGCCTTCATCACCGCCTTGACGGTGTTTTCGCCGATTTCGGCCTTGCCGATCTGTCCGGGAACCGTGAACTCGAGGATCTCGGCTTCATGGCTCTTCTCCTCCTCGATCACCACGGCGGCCTGGTATTCCTGCCTGGTGATTCCGTCTTCGGCCGTCACGGTGTATTTCACCGGCTGGGAGAAGTCCTGCGCCTCGCCGCTGGCCGGCGACACGCTGGCTCCGGCCGAAATCTCGATTTCGGGCGTCAGGGCCGTGACGTCAGTTCCGAACGGCACGTTCACCGTGATCGTCATCTTCTCGTAGTCGATTTCGGCGGGCTGGGTCTGCTCCGGGATCGAGAAGTCGAGGATGTGGGCTTCGGCGCTCTTGGGCGTGGGAGCCTGCACGACCTTGAAGGTGAAGGGGTTGATCGAGACGCCGTTGCCCGATCCTGTGAGGCGCACGTCGATCGAACGGGCCGCTTCGCCGCCTTCGTAGGGCTGGACGGTGAATTGCAGCGCATTGTTCTTCGGTTCGATCTGGCACCACTCTTCGGAGGCGCTGTTGTTCGATAGTTCGACCTGGAGCGTTACGCCGCTCAGGGCCGAACCGTCGGCCTTCTTGACGGCGATCGAGGCCGAGGGATAGATGCCGTTATTGCTTACGTTGAGCGTGTTGGCCGAGAAGCTCACGCCTGTCAGAGAGGTCGAGGGGGAGAGAGTCACATCGGTCTTGACACCGTTTTCGCCGGTGTCGTCGTCGCTGCACGCCGCGAAGGAGCACGCCGCGAGCGCGAGGGCGAAGCCATACTGGAAGATACGTTTCATAATGCGATTGTTTTTAAGGGTTTTCGAATGGATGTGTCCGTTGGCCGGGGGCTCAGAGCAGGGCGCCGGGCATGTAGTTGGCCGGGTCCTTCGTGTCCGTGAGCGCGCCCATCCGGTAGGTTCCGAACGACTGCTTGAGCCAGGTCTTGCGGAAGGTCTTGCCCGTGAGGTAGTCGCAGAGCTTCTGTCCGCAGCCGTTGTCGAGCAGGGTCTGGGAATTTCCCACCGGATCGTAGTCCGTGTTGTAGCGGAGCAGTTTGGTCGTGCCGTTGGGATTTTCCAGGATGTCGAACGTGAAGACCGCCTGATAGAGGCCGAACTCCACCTCCATGTCGATATAGGGCCGGCCTTCGAGCTCGCCGAAGCGCATGTAGATATCGCCCAGCGTCATGCGGAACACGGTGGAGATCTCCTTGCCGAAATTGACGAGCTGCTGCGCGATCTCGCACGACGTGTCGCCGCCGTACATGGACAGACGCACGGCCAGCGCGGAGTATTTGTAGCCGCTGCCGGCGCCCAGCATCGCGTCGAGCCCGATGATGGCCTCGTCCTGCCGCTGCACGGGAATCTGCTGCGAGGAGACGGCCGTGTAGCTTTGCGTGGCGTCGTTCCAGAGGAATCCCGAGATGATCGACCCCTGCATGACGAGCGGCTCCTGCAGTACGATGTTGTGTTTCAGATCGACATAGGACGACGTGGTGGCCGAGATCACCGTGTTGGTGCCCTGCACGTAGCTCAGCGTGACGGAGCGCAGGTCGAAATCCACGGCGACCTTCCCGCTGCCCAGCGCGACGTAGCAGTAGCCGTCGCGGTTGATGAATTGCTGGAGGTCCTCCTGCACCTGCATCAGCGCCCCCTGCTGCACGAGGTTCTTCTCTTCGGCCGAGGCTCTCGTCAGCGTAGCCTCGACGCGGTTGCGGCGGCCGAGCAGCGAGAAGGTGTCGCCGTCGAACGAGGCGATTTCGAACTCGAAGTCGGTTTCGAGGCCCTGGTTGTCCTCCGCGCTGCCGCCGCTGATGTCGGAGTTCGGGTCGTTGATGATGGCCAGGTAGCTGTACGTGTCGAAGATCAGCGTCGGACGCTGCAACCCCTGGATGCGGTAGCTGCTTTCGTCGGGCGTGGTCCGGAAGTCGGGGTACATCAGGTTGTCGGTGTACATCGTCACGCGGTTGTCGTCGGTGAAATCCATCCAGAACCGGTAGATGCCCTTCGATGTGGGAATGTTGGCGATCCAGCCGTTTTCGGCCGCGGAGAGCTCCCCGTAGTAGGAGGAGATGGCCTCGTCGAGGCGCTGGTCCACGTCGCCCATCGTCGTTTCGTAGTCGTTGTCGTTGCAGGCGGTCGCAGCCAGCAGCACGACCGGGAGCAGGAATATGCGATAGAGGTGTTTTTTCATCTTTCTGCCGTGTTATAGGGTTATTGATTGTCCGCGACCACCTGGGCGATGGCCTCCTGTACGCAGGTCACCAGTCCTTTTTCGCCCGCCGTGTCGTAGAACTCGATGCCCCAGGTGTTTTTCAGGTAGTCGATCACGATCTGCTCCTTCTGCTGCAACAGGGCCGCGCCGGTCGTCCCGGCCTCGGTCAGCACCGTCTCTTCGTACCATTCGCGGCCGTAGACCATGATCATCGAGATCATCTCCACGAAATCCTCGTCCTTGCCCGACATGGCGTAGGGGGTGATGAAGCCCAGTTGGCGCGCCTCCGAATCCGAGACGCTCGTCCAGCCCGAGGGAAGGTAGTTGCCGGCGCTGATCTTTTCGTAGTTCTTGTCGAAGAGCACCGTCTGGTGCAGAATGTGCGCGAACTCGTGCTCGATGGTGTGGAGGAATTCCTTGACGTTCGCGGCATCCGATGGGTCGAATCCGTTCACGTTGAGCAGCAGAATCTTGCGGCCGCCTTCGGCCTGTCCGAGCTTGATGGCTCCGAATTCGTACTCGGGGCTGCCGACCAGCACGACCTTCTTGGGCGTGATCTCCTTGACGAAGTCGAGTCCGGCCGTCTGCTCGTAGGGCGAGAACCAGACGTCGTACATCACCTGCATGAACGGGATGACCAGCTCCTCATCGACGGGCACTAACTGCTTGTCGATCGAAGGCATCATGTCCGTGGCGTCCCACTTGTATTCGACGTCGATGTTGAACGGCACGACGTAGTTTTCGTAGAGCCACCGGTCGGTCTCCGTCTGGACGGTCTCTTCGCCGCCCAGGCCGGGAATGTCGGCGTTGGGGTCGATGGGGTCCTCCTCGTTGCAGGCCGTGAAGGCTGCTCCGGCCAGGAGCGCGAAGAGGCAGAATTGGATATGACGTAGTGTTTTCATCGTATTTTCAGCTTTTGAATTACCACGGATAGGGGATGTTTACCATGTCGTTGAGTTGAATGCCCGAGGCGGTTGCGATCTGCGGGATTTGCAGGATGCGGCGGTCGTCGTCGGGCGTGAGGGTGCTGGTGGCGCCGTCGATGGTCGTGTGCGTCACGGGAATGTTCCAGCGCAGCACGTCCCAGTAGCGTATGCCTTCGTAGAGGAACTCGATGCGGCGGAAGTCCAGTACGGTCAGGATGAGCGCCTTCTGCACGTTGCCCTCGTCGCCCGCCTTGAAACGGCCGGCGTTGTAGGCGCTGTTGATGAAGTGGTCCGGAGCGTTGAGCTGGGCCGTGTAGTAGTCGGTCAGCTTGTCCTTGTAGAGGGTGTTCGGTCCGTAGGCGTAATCGTCTATGCGGCAGGCGGCGAACATGTTCAGATCGTCCAGCGCGCCGTCGTAGTTGCCCAGCATGGCGTAGGCTTCGGCGCGGGCGAGCAGCACCTCCTCCAGCCGCAGCAACGCGCACTTCGAGTAGGGCACTCCGGTCTGCGCCACGGGATTGTCGATCTTGAAGTCCTCGTAGAACTTCGGCAGCCAGTAGGTGCGTCCGCCGTTCCACTGGTAGGCTACGTTCTGGAAGATCCACGGGTCGCCCGTGACGTTCTCGGTCAGCAGCGTCACCATGGCCGTGCGCTCCATCGCGTGACGGACGTAGGCCGTTCCGACCATCTCCCGGTAGGCCAGCGTCACGCACTCGGTGAGGAGCAGGTTGGCGTTGGCGCTGGCGCTGGTGAAGTCCGTGCCCATCTGGTCGGGATTGCCGCTCTTGATATAGGTGCGCCAGTCGTGGAGGTTGCTCCGCATGAACTGGTCGGCCGCGTCGTTCGGGTCCACGCCCTGTGCCGGCGACCCGTCGGCGTTCAGTACGGGCGTGTCGTCGGTGTAGGAGAGCGCGAAGTGCTGTGTCGGCGTGGGCAGCAGCATGTTGGCGTAACGGATCACGTCGTTGTAGTTGCGCGAGAAGAGGGCGATGCGGGCGCCGAGCGCCGCGGCGGCATCCCGCGTGAAGTGGAATTTGGGCTGGTCGTAGTCGCTGCTGCCGCCTACGAGCTGCATTCCCTCCTCGAGGTCCTTCAGGACGTGTTCGAGCGTCTGGGCGGCCGTTTCGCGGTCGTAATGCTTGATGACGACCGTCTCCGGTTCGGTTACATAGGGGATGCCCGGATTGGCCGCGAGGTTGTTCGTGTCGAAAAAGTCGGCGAAGAGGGTCAGCAGGCAGAAGTGCGCGTAGGCGCGGGCCAGCAGCGCTTCGCCCTTCTGCAAGGAGGCCGCACCGGGATCGGGCAGTTGTTCGATGGCTTCGAGCGCGTGGTTGGCCACGGCGATGGCGTTGTAGGCCGAGGTCCAGTACTGCTCGTTGGTGTCGTTGCCCGATTCCGAGCGGGTGAACTCGTCCCAGAGGAAGGCGCTCACGACGTTGTCGAACGCCGCGTCGGGCTGCATTCCCTGGAAGGTGCTGCCGAAATCGGTGTATCCGTCGCAGCGGTGCTCGATGAGTGTCATGTAGGTTCGGTCGGGGTAGGCCGTGGCGAGCAGCTGGCTGATCTTTTTCGGCGTGTCGATGGTGGTGCGGTTGTCGGGCACGGTGTCCAGGAACTCGCTGCATCCCGCCGACAGCGCCAAGCCCAGCGTTACGAGGAATATTTCGATGATTCTTTTCATGATTGCTTGCGTACTTTATGTTAGAAACCTAAATCGAGCGAGAGCACGAACTGCGTCTGGACGGGCATGGCCACGCCGCCCGTGTTGAAGAACTCGGGGTCCTGACCGTTGAGGGCCTTGTCCGAGTACATCAGCCAGAGGTCCTTGGCTGTCAGCCGCACGGCGGCGCGCTTGAACACGCGGCTCTTGCGGACGAGCGCCGAGGGCAGCTCGTAGTTGATCGAGAGCGATTTGAGGCGGATGAAGTCTCCCTTGGCCACGCGCGCCGACGAGTAGTTATAGTTGTTGTACGGGTAGGCGCTCGAGAGGTAGAGCTTCTGCATGAGGTTGTCGGCGATGGCCGGGATGTCGGTGCGCTGCTCGTCGCCGCTCATGATCCAGCGGTCCTTGAACTCGTTCGGGAGAGCCGTGATGTCGCTGTAGCTGGAGCTGAACACCGGGTTGAGCCGGATGACGTTGCCCGCCTGGAACGTGAAGAAGAGGTTCATCGAAAGACTCTTCCAGCGCAGCGTGGTGTTCAGTCCGCCCGTGTATTTGGGGTCGATCTGCCCCTCGTACTTCAGGAAGTCGGTCTCGATGCCCTGCATGTAGCAGTCGTATCCGATCTCGCCCTTCTCGTTGTAGAACATGGGGATGCCCGTCTCGGGATTCAGTCCCGCGAAGGGAATCGAGAAGAGGCTGTTCACCGGGTAGTTGTTCTTGTTGCCTCCCTCCTGGCGGACGAGCTCGAACACCTCCGGACTGTTCTTGGCGTTGCGGATGATGTTCTTCGAATAGCCGAAGGTGAAGTGCGCCGACCAGGTCCAGTCCTTGGTGCTTATCATCTTGCCGCCGAGCGTGATGTCCACGCCCTGCGAGTCGAGATCGGCGTAATTCGCGTTCTTCCACATGAAGCCGCCGATACCCGCCACCTTGATCTGCGAGATCAGGTCGAAACCCTGCCGGTTGAAGTAATCCACGTTGAAGTCGAGCCGTCCGCCGAACAGCGTCAGGTCGAAGCCCACGTTGAGCTGGTAGTTCTTCTCCCACGTCAGCTCGGTGTTCTGCAAGTCGGCCAGCGTGATGCCCACCTCGGCGTTTCCGGGCCGGTAGAGCTCCTGGTTGTAGTAGAGCGCCATGGCGTTCGAGGCCGAAGGCGGGATGTTGGCCGTCAGTCCGTAGCTGGCGCGCAGGCTCATGAAATCGACGATGCGCGAGGCGTTCTCCATGAAGGCTTCGTTGGAGATGATCCACTTCCCGGCGAAGGTCCATGTGGGCAGCCACCGCTTCGCGGCGCCGCGTCCTAACTGGTTCGAACCGTCGTAACGCGCCGAGGCCGAGATCGAGTAGCGGCGGTCGAACGTGTAGTCGGCGTTGGCGTAGAAGGCCGCATTGCGCTCGTAGGTGTCCTCCATCATGTAGTAGGGCGACTGCCGGTAAACGAGCATCTCCATCAGTTTGGGATCGAGCGACACCACGCCGCCGCCGTCGTACTGGTAGCCGTATCCGGTCGTGGAATTGACGCGCCGGTCGGTGGAGCGGATTTCCATGCCGCCCAGCACGCTCAGCTCGTGCGTGCGGTCCGTATCCCAAACCTTTGTGTAGCTGAGCGAGTTGCGGACGACGTAGTTGAGCATCTTGTTGGTGGCCGTGTTGTAGAAGCCGCCGTAGGGGAGCACGACGACCGGTTCGGCCGAGAGGTCGTTCGGGTCGCGGTAGAGGAACGGGTTGAGGCTGCGGATGGTCGAGTTGCCCGCCGCGCGGTAGGCGTTGGCGGCGTTGGCGTGCTCGGTGATTTCGTGCTCCTGCGTGGTCTGCACGTAGCGCAGCGCCCCGGTGAAGTTGTAGCGCAGTCCCGGGACGATCGTGTAGTTCAGCTCGCCCTGCAACTTCACGTCGGCCACCGTTAGGTGGAGCTGGTTGTTGCGCAGCTCCGAGAGGATGTTGAACGGGGCGTAGTTCATCGTGATGTACTCCAGGTTGCCCTCGTCGTCGTAGGGGCGCAGGGCGCGGCTGGTGTTGAGCGCGTAGCTGAAGGGGTTGATGTCGAAGTCGCGCGAGAAGCTGCCCGTCACCACGTCGGACTGGCGGGTGAACGAACCGGGGGCGTCCTGCTGGCGCAGCGATCCCACGACCTGAACCGACGTGCGGATTTTGCTGCTGACGTCGAAATCGTTGCGGAAATTGACCGTGTAGCGGTTCACCTTGTCCGCGATGCTCCAGCCGTTGTCGCCCAGGAAGCCGATCGAGGCGTAGGTGCGCGACTTCTCGGAGCCGGACGAGATGCTGAGCGAGTGCTCGTGCATGAGGTTGTAGGTGAACAGCTTGTCGAACCAGTCGGTGTTGGCCCTGGCGTACTTCATCAGGAAGTCGTGGCGCGCCTGCCGCGTGTTCTCCAGCCCGAATTTGCCGCTGCTGGCGTTGTAGGCGTTGATCTGGTTGTACATGATGCCGTAAACGCCCGAGTTCGCGGAGTTCACGATGTCGGGTCCGAGCAGCCCCTTGCGCTCCATTTCGGAGAAGACCGACATCTGGTCGTAGGAATTCATGATGTTGTACTGCGAATAACGGGGCTTGGTCCGCAGCGTGAAGTTGCCGTTGTAGGTGATGATCGGGGCTCCCTGTTTTCCCCGCTTGGTGGTGATGACGATCACGCCGTTCATGGCGCGGGCGCCGTAGAGCGCCGTTGCGGCGGCGTCCTTCAGGATGTCGAAGGTCTCGATGTCCGAAGCGTTGATGCCCGCCACCGAGGAGCCGAGCAGCGTGGTGGGGTCGCCGCTCGAAAGCTGGTCGTTGGAGATGTCCACGACGTCCTCGAGCACCATGCCGTCCACTACCCACAGCGGCTTGTTGTCGCCGTTGATCGACGTGACGCCGCGGATGCGGACTTTGGGGGCCGCGCCGAACGTTCCCGAGACGTTCTGCACCGAGACGCCCGCCACCTTGCCTTCGAGCATGCGGCTCACGTCCGTCACGCCGGCCATGTTCAGGTCCTCGGTCTTGAGTTTGACGGACGATCCGGTGAAGGTCTGCTTCTTGATGTCCTGGAATCCGGTCACGACGACCGCGTCCATTTTGAGGGAGGATTTCTGAAGGGAGACGTCGATGTGCCGGCGCCCCTTGATCTCCACCTCCTGCGTGTCGTAGCCCACGTAGCTGACCACCAGCGTCGTCGCGCCTGCGGGCAGGGCGAGTGCGAATTTGCCTTGTGCGTCGGTCGCTATGCCGACGGTCGTGCCCTTGACGGCCACGCTCACGAAATCCAGCGGTTTGCCGTTCTCGGCATCCCTGACTACGCCGGAGAGTCTTGTCTGGGCGACGGCTGCTGCGAAGCCCGTACAAAAAAACAGAAACAGGAGTAGTGTTTTTTTCATTTCATAATGTGTTGGGTTAATAATTGATGAGGGTAGGGAGTTCGCGGTTTTCAGGGGCCCGGGCGCACAAAAAAGCCTGACATCCGGAGCGGATGCCAGACTTGACGGTATGATACGGGCGCAACGAAGGCTGCCTCCGAGTCCTTCTGGGGCACGGGGATCAGCGTCCATACATTGTTAAGCGTCTGATAGAAAATACGTTCCGTGGATATGGAACGCCGGAGAACCTTACCGGAGTCCGTGTTTGAAAGTTCCCCCCCCCCTTCTCGGTCCGGCGGCTTCCGCAGCGGCTCCCGCCGGGCGGGTGGTCCGTCCGGTGAGGCAGGGGATTATCGGCTGGCGTCGTGACATGCGTTCGGGTTTGCGGGTGCGTTTCGGGGGAGGTTCGGTAGGCGTATGTTACGGTTTGGTATTGTTTTCGGTGCGAAAAGCGTCGGGTTGTAATCCGTATTTCGTTTCTAAGTTGCGGTTGTTAGTCTATTCTTGTTAAAAATACGACGATCTGAAATTTTACATTGAATTAACTGGATGCAAGATATAAAAGATTTTTCGAAATTCATAATATTTTTTAATTTTTTAGCAGAAAAACGGATGGCTCTGTTTCCTCTGTGATTTCGGATTGTAAGCGGAAACCCTGCGCAGGAGGGTGCAGGACCGTGAAACGGGGCATTTCTCTCCCGTTTCACGGTCTTTCCCCTGTCAGGCGATCCGGTCCAGCGAACGGCGTATCTCCGCATCGGTCGGGGTATAGTCCTTCAGCGCACCGGAGAGGTATTGTTCGTAGGCATAGAGGTCGATCACGCCGTTGCCCGAGAGGTTGAAGAGGATGGTCTTCTCGCGCCCCTCCTCCCGGGCTTGCAGGGCCTCGCGGACGGCGGCGGCGATGGCGTGCGTCGATTCCGGCGCGGGGATGATGCCTTCGGTCTTGGCGAACAGGATGCCGGTGCCGAGCGTCTCGGTCTGCGGAATGGCGCAGGCTTCGACGAACCGGTCCTTGAGCAACTGGCTGACGATGGCTCCCGCACCGTGGTAGCGCAGTCCGCCGGCGTGGATGTCCGAAGGCTGGAAGTCGTGCCCCAGCGTGTACATCGGGATCAGGGGGGTATATCCCGCCACGTCGCCGAAGTCGTACCGGAAGGCTCCCCGCGTGAGTTTCGGGCAACTGGCGGGTTCGACGGCCACGACGCGGACCGGGTTGCCGCCGGTCAGCCTCTTTCTCAGAAACGGGAAGGCCAGCCCTGCGAAGTTGCTGCCGCCGCCGAAGCAGCCGATCACCACGTCCGGCTCGGCATCGGCCATCTCCATCTGCGCGACGGCTTCCTGTCCGATGACGGTCTGGTGCAGCAGTACGTGGTTCAGTACGCTGCCCAGGCAGTAGCGCGTGTCTTCGGGGTGTTGCAGCGCCATCTCCACAGCCTCCGAGATCGCCAGTCCGAGGCTGCCCGAGCAGGCCGGGTCCTTCGCCAGCGCGGCGCGGCCCGAGGCGGTGCGGTCCGAGGGCGAGGGGAAGCATTGTGCGCCCCAGGTCTGCATCATCAGCCGCCGGTAGGGTTTCTGGTCGTAGCTCACGCGGACCATGTAAACCTCGACGTCGATGCCGAAGTGCCGTCCCGCGAAGGCGATGGCCGAACCCCATTGTCCGGCGCCCGTCTCGGTCGTGAGGCGGCGGATGCCCTGCTTGTAGTTGTAGTAGGCCTGCGGTACGGCCGTGTTGGGCTTGTGCGAGCCGGCGGGCGAGACGCTCTCGTTCTTGAAGTAGATTTTCGCCGGCGTGTCGAGCGCCTTCTCCAGTCCGGTGGCGCGTACCAGCGGCGTCGGCCTCCAGATGCGGTAGATCTCCTGTACCTCCTCGGGAATGTCGATGAACCGTTCGACGGACATTTCCTGTTCGATCAGCTCCTCGGCGAAAACGGCCGACAGTTGCTCCCGGGTGACGGGTTCCCGGGTGACGGGGTGCAGCGGCGGCAGCGGCCGGTTGGGCATGTCGGCTACGATGTTGTACCATTGGGCGGGCATCTGACGCTCGGTCAGGCAGAATTTCTTCGTTTTCATTTATCGTGGATTTTTAAGGGTTTTGTGCAAAAGAAAAGCCCGCTGTTCACTTTCGTAAACAACGGGCTTGTGGCTCGGGATTCCTGCTGACCTATACATACGCCGGACCGCACTCATTGTTCACGAGAGTCAATGAGCGCCACCACCAGGCCTGTATGTTCAGATTTCGGATCATGTTTTCGCAAATATAGGGAATCGGTTTCGGAAATGCAAATTTTCCGGCAGGATTTTCGCGGTTTTCTCCGAAAAGGGTTTCCCGGCGATTCCGGTTGCGCCGTGCGGCATTATATATAGGTGGCCGTCACTCCTTCCACGCGACATGCCCGGCGTCGTGGAAAAGACCGCATACGAGCGTCAGGTATTCGGGCAGCTTTCCCTCCGCGCCCCATTTCAGTTCGATGCCGAACAGTTCGGAGGTCGTGCGGCCGATGTCGAATCCGCACGCTTCGAGCGACGGCCTCACCCGGTCGGGATGGCGGCAGGGGAGCCCTTCCGGCCGGGTGCAGCTTCCTTCGGGGCAGTAGAGGCAGCTTCCGACGTAGGAGAATGCCCGTCCTCCGTAGCGGCGCTCCAGCGCGAGGAGCCTCCTTTCGATCCGGATGCGCTCGGGGCGGAGCAGCCTCCCGGCCTCGGCGAGGGGGAGCCCCTCTTCGCAGGGCGTGATCTTCGCGGCGACGAGCAGCGCCGTGCCGTACCGCAGCCACTCCTCCGCGGGGTCCTTCGCGAAGGGCGGGCAGCCCCAGCTGCGGCCGTAGTTGGGGCATCGGCGGCAATAGGCGGCGATGCGTTCCGCGTCGCGGAAGCGGGCGGCGTATTCGGCGGCGGGAAGCTCGACGGCGAATTCCTCGGCCGTATAGCGGACGGATGCGTTCATGCGGCAAAATTAGTCGTTTCCGCGGGCATCGGTGCGCGGAGCGAAAATTATTTTCCTGCCTTTTGCCTTTTTCGCGGGAAACCGCTATCTTTGTCTCCGGATCTGGTGTTCCGCTCCTCCTGCGGAGGGCGGAATGAAAAGGGAATCGGGTGCAAATCCCGGACAGTCCCGCTGCTGTGATGCTCCGTGAGTTCCGAATATCTTCGGCCACTGACCCGCGAGGGGTCGGGAAGGCGTCGGGACGGGAGCGAGTCAGAAGACCTGCCAGATCGATTCGATGCCGGTCGCTCTCGTGGGTTAGGCCTCCGGTTTCGGCGAAGAATTGACATTCGTATGTGTTTCGTTCGGTCTTCGGACCGTCGGCCGCGGGTCGTGCCGATGCCCGTTTCGGGCGGTTATGTCCGGATCGCCTGCGGAGCGCCGGCCGCCGTCCTGCCGCTGCCGGCCCGACTGCTGCTCGCCGATCGGCGTGCTGTCCGGTGTTTCGATCCGCCGGCACGGGCCTGTCCGATTGGGCGGACAGCCTCCGACGGAACGTGGGAGGGCCGTGCCACGGTCTGCACGCTGGCCGGGTCCATCCGGGTGCAGGCGGCGCAGCTTTTGGTACTGGCTTCGGATGAACCCGAAAAGGCGCGGCGGGGGAAAACGGACGCGTTACTGCCATAACGGATCGGTTCGGGAGATTGGTCGCCGCGCCTTTTTTTAAATGCGATGATTATGAAGATCGTTTTCTATGGAATTCCCGAAGAGGAGGTCCGGCGTCTGGCCGGGCGGTATGGCTTCGGGCTTTGCCGTTCGTTCGGGGAGTTTGTCGCGGGCGGCGGGCGGAAGATGCTGTTGCAGCCGCTTCTGCGCACCGACGGGGAGCGGCTGGACTTCTTCGGACGGATGGCGCGGTACGGAGCGTCGGTCGATGCCGTCGTGGTCTCCTGCGCCGACGATTTCAGCGCCGTGCACTACTGCTCGCAGCCCGGGAGGTTCTTCTCCGTGAGCGGCGAAGCCGGGGAGGAGGCATTGGAGTACGAACTGACCCGCATCGTCGAGACCCGCCTGGGACTCGTCTGCGCTCACGAAGGGGTGGAGCCATGACGCGGGGGCAGGTCCATGTCTATACGGGCGACGGAAAGGGGAAGACCACGGCGGCCTTCGGCCTTGCCGTGCGTGCCTTGTGTGCCGGGAAGAACGTGTATATCGGGCAGTTCGTCAAGTCGATGGCTTACAACGAGACGAAGATCGCACGGCTGTTCGACGGTACGGACTCCGCATGGGGGCGCGTGCGCATCGAGCGGTTCGGCCGCGGCTGTTTCATCGGCCGGCAGCCGGAGGCGGTCGATGCGGAGCTGGCCCGGGAGGGGCTGAGGCGGTGTGCCGAAGCGCTTTCCGGCGGGGAGTACGGGGTGGTCGTCCTCGACGAGGTGTCCATCGCCCTCGACTGCGGCCTGTTGTCCGTCGGCGAAGTGCTGGAGGCGCTCGCCGCCCGGGCGCCGCAGACCGAAGCGGTGCTGACGGGGCGCTATGCCCCGCAGGAGCTGATCGCCGCGGCCGATCTGGTGACCGAGATGCGCGAGGTGAAGCACTACTATGCGCAGGGTGTCCTTTCGCGCGACGGCATCGACCGCTGACCTCCCCGCCGTCATTCGGCCGCCTGGAGGTCGGCAAACCAGTAGCCGTAGGTGCGTACCGATCCGTCGTCGAGGCGGATGTCGTAGCTCTGTGCGAAAGGCTTTCCGAGCCGGAACGGGACGGCTTCGCGGAAGATCGGGCCGTCGTAGCAGAAGGTGTGGTATTCGCCGTTCTCGCCGTTGGGGTCGGTCCCTGCGGGCAGCGAAGCGACGAAGGCGGCGTCGATCTCCCGGCCGATGGCTTCGGCTCCCAGCCCGTCGGCCATCGTCGTCACGACGACGGTCCTGAGTCCCGACGAGAGGAAACCGCGCATGACCTGCTCCGAACTCTCGCCCCAGAGCGGTTCGACGACCTCGATGCCCGCAGGGGCGAGCCGCTCTTCGCGGTAGCGGCGCACGTCGTGCAGGAAGATGTCGCCGAAGATGAAGTGCGTCACGCCCTCTTCGCGGTAACGGCGCACGGCGCGGTCCATCGCCGCCGAATAGTCCTCCATGTCGCCCTTCGGCGTGAGATCGACCGTGTGGAGCGGAATGCCGATGCGGTCGGCCTGCGCCCGGAGCAGTTCCGTCGGGATGCCGTGCATCGTCGAACGGAGCGTCGAGCGATTGACGGTGGTCAGCAGCGCGACGATTTCGTAGCGCTCCGACCGCATCGCCCGCCAGAGGGCGTGCGCCGAGTCCTTGCCGCCGCTCCAGTTGAAGACGGCCTTGTGTCTGGTCATTTCGGTCGGGAGTTATTCGAGTTTCCGATAATAATGCATCTCCCGGTCGGCGGCATTGAGCGCTTCGGGATGGAATACGGCGATCAGGTCGTGCAGCACCACGTCGGGCCGCACGACGCCCGATTCCCAGTAGTCGTTGCCTCCGGCGGCGTTCGTGCGCCGGTCGCAGTTGTAGATCTCGCCCCGGCGGACGCAGGGAACGCCGGCGAATTTCGGCAGCCGTGCGCGGAATTCCGCGAGCGTCCGGAAACTGCCGGCATTGATCCATACGTCGGCTCCGGAGGCCAGCAGGTAAGCCTTCTCGAGGTCGATGGGCAGCGAGCGGTTCGACGTGTTCTCCCTGTAGATGTAATCCCCTCCGGCATCGGCGATGAGGCGTGCGACGTAGCTTTCGGCCGAGGCCATGAACCACGAATCGCCGTAGGGGGCGTTGATCATCACCTTCGGTCTGGCGGCGGACTCCGCGACCTTCGCCTTCAGCGCCTCGTACCGCTCCGGGATGGGGGCGAACGCCCGTTCGCCTTCCTCGCGCCGGTCGATCGTCTCCGCCACGGCCACGAGCCATTCGGCCTTGCCGAGCGGCGACTCCTCCAGATACTCCCCGATATAGCAGAACGGGATGCCCAGCTCGCGCAGCTTGGGTTCCATCGGGCTGGCGCCGTTCACGCCGAACAGCAGCACCAGGTCGGGGCGCAGCGACAGGAGCCGTTCGTAGTTCACGTTGCCGTCGTAGCCCACGTCGCCGACCCTGTCGGGGTGCGCGGCGACGTATCCGTTGGCGATGCTCTCCCGGCCCGATACGCCGACGATGCGCGGTGCGGCCCCCACGGCGTCGAGCATCGCCACGTGGGTCGAGGACATGCAGACGATGCGCTGCGCCCCGGCCTCGACGGTCTGTCCGTCGAATCCCGCAGGGGGTCTCTCCGTTGCGGGCGATGAAGAGCGCCGTGGCGGTCCCTTCGGCGGCCCCCTGCCACGGGGTCCGGGTCCGTAGGATCGTGCTTTGCAGGCCCTCGGCCCCGACGATTTCGAATCCCGCGGCGTAGGCGGGGCGGTAGATGGTCGTGCGGAACTCCTCGAGCGAGGTTCCCGGACGGGCGCCGCAGGCGGCCAGAAGCAGCGCGGCGGCGCAGAGCGTGAAGCGGCGGAGCGGTCGTATCATTTCGCGGTTCGGTTTTTCTTTCCCCATTTGGGTTTGACGTTGATGAAGAATTCGCAGTTCATGCGGGGCATGGGACGCGAGAGGACGGAGAGGTACTCCTCGTTGAAGAGGTTGTTGATCGTCGCCTTGAGCGAAAGGTCGGCCCGGCGGAACGCGAAGCCCTTCTCGAGCGAGAGGTTGTTCATCACGTAGGGCGTGAGCCGTCCGGTGAGCGTGATGTCGTTGCTCGACATGGTGTAGCGTTCGCTGTAATAGCAGAACTGCCAGAGCAGCCCCCACGAGCGCCATGCGAGGCGTCCGGTCGCCGTGCCCGAGAACTCCGGTTCGTAGGGAAGCTGCTTGCCCACGGACTGATCGGCCGGGCTCATCGGTTCGCCTACGTTGATCGACGGGGACCACGAGAAGGTCCCGTCGAGGTCGAGCTTCAGTCCGCGGGCCAGCATGACGGACAGGTCGGCCCGCACCTCCACGCCGTAGGCGTGCACCTCCTTGATGTTCACCGGCGAGAAGAATCCTTTGGTGGTCGGCAGCCAGAGAATCCAGTCGTCGATCCGCTGGTCGTACCACGAGGCCGAGCCCGAGAGCGTGTAGATCGCGTCGCGTCCCACGGCGAACGACAGCCCGGCTTCGTACTGGACGCCGGTTTCGTTCTTCAGGTCGGGATTCCCGCCCGGCAGGAAGTAGAGGTCGTTCAGCGTCGGGAAGCGGAAGTTGCGTGACACGGAGGCTTTCGCCACGACGTTGCCGCGCTTCGAGAGCAGGTAGTCGGCGAAGAGGGCCGGAACCGTGGCCCATTTCGTGCCGTAGAGCTGTTCGCGCAGGACGGCCGACAGGCCGAGCCGCTCCGCGGGCCGCCATTTGGCCGACACGGCGGCGTCGATCTCGACGCGCCCCTGGTCGTAGCCCACGATCGCCTTGTCGCCCTGCTGCAGGACGATGTTCTTGTCGGCGCTCTGGACGAAGTGCTGGTGCAGCGCGATGTCGGCCGTGAAGAGCCACTCGTCTCCCACGGCGTATTCTCCCGCCGCCTGCCCGTAGAAGGTGTCGATCCTGCTTCGGGAGCGGGTCATGGAGGTCATGATGCCGTTGCCCGGGTCGCGGCGGTAGTCGTAGGCCATCCATGTATGGATGTATCCGGCCTTCGCGCCGACCTTCCAGTCGCGGCGCAGGCGGTCCCACGAGAGGACGCTGCGGAGCGTGTGCTCTCGCTGGCGGTTCTCGAACCGGGTGTCGTCGGCGTAGTCGGTCGTCAGCAGCGGCAGTTCGCGGTTCGAGTTGATGTACCAGGCGTTCAGTCCGAAGCGGTCGCCGCGGCCGGTGTTGTAATAGATCTCCTGCAGCACGTGCACGTCGTCGAACGCGCCGCTCTTGTTCCGCTCCACCGGATAGTACGACCCGACGATGTTCATCTCCTCGTCGTAGATGTTCTCCTTCTTGTCGCGGTTGCGGTATTTGTAGTCGTTCCGCGAGGACTGGTAAACGGCTCGGGTCGATACCTGCCAGTGCTCGTCGCCCCACGTGAGACGCAGGAACTCGTCGAAGGTGCGGTACATGCCGATTCCCTGGATGTATTGCAGGCCGAATCCGTCGGCGGCGGCCGGTGCGGTCGAGAGTTTCACCACGCCGCCCAGCGCCCCGCCCGCCTCATTGACCGACGACGTGCCGTGCAGCAGCGAGGCGTCGTCGATGAAATACGACGGGATCATCGAGAAGTCGGTCATGCCGAGCATCGGGTTGTTGATGCGCATTCCGTTCCACGTCACCTGCGTATGCGAGGGTCCCGTGCCGCGGAACGAGACCGTCGAGAGCGTCGCCCGGCCGTACTGCTTGACGAAGAGCGGGGAGTTGAACGTCAGCACGTCGGCGATCGACAGGGCGATGTTCTCCTTGAGTGTCACCGAGTCGAACGTCGTCCGTTCGACGCCGATCTCCTTCATCGGCCGCCGGCCCCAGATCGGAACCTCGCGGATGGCTATGTTCCGCTCGGGCCGGGCCTCCGCGGCGGCCTCCTGCGGCGGCTGCGCGCAGCCCTGGGCATGGAGCGCCGCCGGAAACAGCAGCGCCGCGACTATCCGAACCGTCGTCTTTCTCATACTTCCTGTATCCGTTATTTCCAGCAGAATGCGCCGGGTATGATTCCCACATAGAACCGGTCGATCTGTTCGCCCTCGGCCGTATAGCGATAGACGATACCCTGCTGCTGGTAGTCGATGGCGTCGGCCACATAGACGTCGCCGTTGTGCGGATCGACCGTCAGTCCGTAGTATTTCGTGTCGCGGTACTCGATGAAGGGGCGCACCGGCACGCGCTCCTCCTCCACCTGCATCCGCCAGATGTCCCTGTTGATCCAGTAGAGCGTGTCGCGCGTTCCGTTGAGCTGCACCTCCGAGGGCCAGTCGCCCAGCTTGAACCGGAACTGCTTCTCGACCTCGAACGTCGCCGCGTCGATGCGGTAGAGCGACGGGGCTTCGTAGCCGTAGGGCGACCCTTCGTAGCCGCCGTCGGTGATCGTCCACAACTTGTGGTTCTTGTCCATCACGAGCGACGTGGGCTGGATGCCGACCGTCAGTTCGTCCACCACCTCGTCGGTCTCGGTGTCGATCTTCAGGATGCGGTTCTGGTACGACCAGCAATTGACATAGACGTACTTGCCGTACTGCACCATCTGCTCCGTGGAGCCCGATTCCATCGTCATTCCGGGGCACTCGATGTAGCCCGTGATCTCGTAGTGTTTGGGATTGACGATGAAGATGCGGTTGTCCCAGATCTGCGTCACGTAGGCCTTTTCGTCCGAAAGGAAGTGGATGTAGCGCGGCGAGGTGAGGTCCGTGATGCGTCCCACCTCCCGGAAGGTGTCGATGTCGATGGCGAAGATGACGTGCGAATTGTTCACCACGATCCAGCCCACGCCGTCGCGGACGGTCATCGACTGCGCCACGTCGCCCAGCTTGAAGCCGTTGGCGCGGAAGAAAACCTCGTTCTCCACCCGTTTGGTCTTGGGGTCGTAATAGGAGAGCGTGGCGTTGCCGTACTGGAAATTTCCCTCGTTGGTGACGAACAGTCCCCGCCCCGAGGCCGAGAACTCCTCCGTCGTGCCGTAGTCCCACTTCATGCAGCCCGTGAGCAGCATGAGGCAGCCTGCGGCCGGGAGTGTGTATCGTATGATCCGTTTCATGTTCTGCAAACCGTTCGTTCGGTACGGCGGCGCGCCGGCGGGGCGGCGGGACGGTAGGGAGGGGAGACCGGAGAACGGTGCGCTCCGACGATCCGATTCCGACCCGAAACCCGCGGGTGCAAATCCGTACGGCAAGGCAGGTCTTCTGACTCGTCCCGTCCGCCGCGCCTTCCCGGTCTGTCCCAGTGGCAAAGAGTGCGGCAAAACAGTTTCTCCCCGCAGGGGAGGGGACTTACAGCAGCGAGCACTGCTCCGGATTCTCACCGGATTCCCTTTTCATCCGCGCCGCGGAGAACGGCCGGCGCGGAAACCTTGCGACCGCAAAGGTAGGGAAAAATTCGGAATATTTTGCTACCTTTGCGGTCCGATATGAAGGAGTCGCTCAAAAGATCGTTCGCCTCGCTCGGGGCCGACGGGCTCGTTGCCCTGTGGCTCGGGGTGTGGTGGTGCGCCAACCTGATCGAGGCGGGCTGCACGGAGCTGGCCAACGACGAGGCCTATTACCACATGTTCGCCCAGCGGCTCGCATGGGGCTATTTCGACCATCCGCCCGTGACGGCGCTGCTCGTGTGGCTCGGGGAGCGGCTTTTCGGCGGCGAGCTGGGCGTGCGGTTCTTCTTTACCGTGTTGCAGCCGCTCTATCTCTGGGCGTTGTGGAGGCTCGTCCGTCCGGCGGATGCCGTGCGGCGCGATGCGACGCTGTTCGTCATGCTTTCGGCCTCGACGCTCCTGTTGCAGCTCTACGGCTTTATCGCCGTGCCCGACGGGCCGCTGCTGGCTTCGTCGGCGGTTTTCCTGTGGACGTTCCGGAACTTCTCGGAGGGCCGCCGCCTCGCATGGCTCTGGATGGGTGCGGCGATCGCGCTGATGGCTTACAGCAAATACCACGGCGCCCTGGTGCTGCTCTTCGCCCTGGCGGCCAATCCGCGGCTCTTCGCCCGCCCGGCGCTCTACGCTTCGGGAGCGGTCGCCGCCGTGCTGCTCGTGCCGCACCTCGTGTGGCAGTACCACCACGACTGGGCTTCGTTCGTCTACCACCTCTCGGCGCGCAACTCGGTTTTCCGTCCGGGCTACGTCGTCGAGTTCCTCGCCAACATGCTGGTGGTTTTCAATCCCTTCCTCGTGCCGATCTACGTGCAGGCATGGCGGAAGACGCGGCCGCAGTCGGCCGTCGGCCGGGCGCTGAAACTGCTGCCCGCGGCCTTCATCGGCTTTTTCCTCCTCTCGTCGCTGCGCGGCTACGTGCAGCCGCAGTGGGTGATCGTCTCGGTCTTCGGACTGATCTATGTCGCCTTCGCCTATGTCCGCCGCCATCCCCGCACGCGGCGGTACGCGATGGCAGCCGGCGGCGCGACCCTGCTGCTCGTCGCCGCCGTGCGTGTCGAGATGATCTTCAATCCGCTGGGACTCCGTTTCGAGGTCTTCGACAATTCCGAGAGCTACGGCGCCATCGCCGCCGAGGCGCAGGGCCGTCCGGTCGTTTTCCGCCACGGCTACGCCGTCGCGGCCAAATACGCTTTCTATACGGGCGGCGAAGCCTATTGCCAGCCCAATATCCGCTATCGTACGCACCAATGGCAGTTCCGCGACGACGACTCGCGTTTCGCGGGCCGCGAAGTGCTCGTCGAGTGTCCCCCCCCCGGGATAGCCGACACGACCGGACGCGTGCGGACCGTCCGGCTGGCGAACGGGCGCAGCTTCACGTGGTTCGTCGATCCGGATTTCCGCCCCGTGCGCAAGGTCGGCGTCACGATCGGAGGAATGCCCCGGCGCGTCGCTGCGGGCGATACGCTGCGGCTCCGGCTGCGCTTTTCGAATCCTTACGATTATGCGATCCGTGTGGGCATGGAGCCGCAGGGCGTGCGGCTGTCGATGCTCTGGAAGCACGGCCGCTTCCGCGTCGAGGAGTTCCCGCTGGAGGACCGTTTCACGATTCCGGCCGGCGGCGAGGTGTCGCACGAGGTGATCTTCCCCGTGCCGCAGCGGCTCTCCGGCGCGCAGTTCGAGGCGGGCTTCGCCCTGTGCCGCGAGGGCTATACCAACTGGTTCAACGGAAAACCCGTCCGGACGGAGGTCGCGGCGGCGGAATCCGGTAAAGAATGAAACCCGTCCCCCGGGAGGGACGACAATATGAGAACGGCGGGCGGTGTGCCGTCCGGTGAGAGAGTCAGTCAGTTATGATCGAACAGTTTTTGAAATTCTGCGTCGTGGGAGGTTCCGGTCTCTTCGTGGACTTCGGAATCACCTATCTTTGCAAGGAGTGGCTTCGCCTGAACAAGTATGCGGCCAATTCGCTGGGATTCCTTTGCGCCTCGACGACCAACTATGTCCTGAACCGTCTCTGGACGTTTCACAACGAGAATCCCGACATCGCGGGGCAGTACCTGCGTTTCCTGGGCATCGCGGCCGTGGGCCTGGCGATCAACAACGCTACGATCTATCTGCTACACAATCGTTTCCGTCTGAATTTCTACCTCGCCAAACTCTTCGCCACGGGCGTGGTGACCTTCTGGAACTTCTTCATGAACTACTTCTTCACGTTCCTGTAGGGGCGGGCGTTCAGCGGGCGGCTTTTCTCCGTATCTTCCGCAGCGGCAGTCCCAGCACGCCGAAGAAGGCTTCGCGGAAGATGCCGCCCGACATCTTCGACACACCCTCGCGGCGTTCGACGAAGATGATCGAGACCTCCTTGAGTTTCAGCCCCAGCCTCCAGGCCGTGTATTTCATTTCGATCTGGAATCCGTACCCCTTCATGCGCACCGCGTCGAGGTCCATCGTCTCCAGTGCGCGGCGCGAGTAGCAGACGAAGCCCGCCGTGGCGTCGCGCAACGGCATGCGCGTCACCAGACGCACGTAAACCGAGGCGAAGTAGGACATCAGCAGACGCGACATCGGCCAGTTCACCACGTTCACGCCCTGCACGTAGCGCGAACCCACCACCACGTCGTTCCCTTCGGCCGCCGTGCGGGAGAGGCGCACCAGATCGTCGGGATTGTGCGAGAAGTCGCAGTCCATTTCGCAAATGTAGTCGAATCCGTGTTCGAGACCCCAGCGGAATCCCGTGAGGTAGGCCGTGCCGAGCCCCTGTTTCCCGGAGCGTTCCAGGAGGTGGAGCCTCCCGGGGAACTCCTGCTGGCGTTCCCGGACGATGGCGGCCGTGCCGTCGGGCGACCCGTCGTCGATGACGAGCATTTCGAACGCTTCCTCGAGCGAGAAGACCTTCGAGATCATCGCCGAGATATTCTCCTTTTCGTTGTAGGTCGGAATGATTACGAGCTTGCGCATGGGCGGGACGGTTTTGGTTTCGGGGGCAAATATACGATTATTTTGCCATTTCACCCCTCTCCGCCCTGCTTTTTCCGGCACGTTTGAGCCGTCGGAGCGCCTTTTTGTCCGCATCGCTCACCCGGTAGGACTCCGCGATTTTCCGCAGCGACCTGTTGAACGTCCAGTCGTCGAGCGGGCAGTCCCGCTCCAGCCACCGGCGGGTGATTTCGGGGCATTTCACGAAGCAGACCGACACGGCCCACGCCACGCCCATCCGGGCGTAGTACCCTTCGTGGCGGACGGCGCCCAGCAGTCCGAGCAACTGCCCGATATGTTCCGCATCCGCGAAATTGCCCAGCGCCATGACGACGGCGAACCGTATGTCGTACTCCGCTCCGGAGCGGAAATAAGGCCGGATGAAACGCCACATCGGTTCGCGTTCGGCCGCTTTCAGACGCCAGCAGAAACAGTCGCATACGGCCCAGTTGTCGATCTTCGGCACGAAGCGCGCGACGTGGCGCAGCTTCTCCTCCGGCGTGCATTTCGCGCAGGCGATGACGAGCCCTTGCAGCAGCCGCTCCTCGAAGTAGAACCCTTCGGCCGTGTCGAGGTAGGCGCGCCACTCCCCGCGGGCGATTTCCCGGGCGATCCGCCGCAGTTGCGGGATGCGGATGCCGATGACGTGCTCCTCGCCCGGCATCAGCGGCGAGATGAACTCCCGGTAGCGGGGTTCGGCCATTTCGAGCAGTTGTTCGCGGACGGTCATCGTGCGGCGCGGGTCATTCGCGGCGGGTGACGGTGCGGTAGCAGCCGATGCCGCACACCTCGGTCGAAATTTCGCCCACGCCGTTTCCGGCCTTGGCGTTTATGCCCGTCTGCACCTTTACGTAGTCGATCTGCGGCAGGTCGGCCGGCTGCCCGTCCGCATCCACGGCGTCGGCGATCCGGAAGCGGTTCTTCGCTCCCGTGCGGTCGGTCGCGGACCAGTTGTCGGCATAGCCCCATCCGAAGGCGGTCATGATGTATTTGTTGGCGGCCTCGTCGAAGGTCACGTTGTCGGGCAGCCGGACGCCGCGGTAGGTGAGCGACGGAACCCATGCCGGAACGTAGCTTGCCTGGGAGTGCACGCCGATGCGGTCTATGGTTCCCTTTCCGTCGCCGTTGTCGTGCCATTCGGCCGCGATGCCCTCCTCGTCCGACGGGGCGTAGGTCGCTTCGTAGTCGTAGAGCGTTTCGTCGTTGTCGTCCTCGCTGCCGCGCAGCCGGTACCATGTGCCCGGTGCGCCGTTCTCCCGCACGGCGACCCAGACGACACCCGGCTCCGAGGAGCCGTCGAAGGCGTTGCCCGTCACATAGAGGTCGTATCCGCCCGTGTTGGCGACCGGTTCGTCGAATTCGGCGACGATATATCCGCCCCAGCCGCCCAGCGAGACGTAGAGTCCCCGGGAGAGCCGCTCTTCGGCGTATGCGACGGCCTCTTCGGGCGTCGTGATCGTCCGGTCGCCGAATCCGGCGTCGGTGCTGTTGATGAACTGTCCCGGTGCGGGAGTGTACTCCGTGACGGCGGAGGCCGGTTCCTCGACCTCGACCGTCGAGGTCTTCTCGCTCGTGTTGCAGGCGGCCGCCGCTGCGGCCAGCAGAAGCAGGCAGGCGTATTTTCCCATGCTCTTGTCTTTTTATGGTGCGTTTCGTTCCGGCGTGCGCGGACGCCCCGCCGGGGCAAAAATACGCTTTTTTCCGCGATTGCCGTCCCTGTTGCCCGGGAAAAAGATTACCTTTGCACAAATATCGGAATTATGGCGGATTTCTGCATTCGGGAGGTTCGGGAGACGACGCCTCCGCTGCTCGATGCCTTCGCGGCGCTGATGCCGCAGCTCTCTGCGGGGCTGGAGGCCCCCTCGGCGGCTGCGCTGGAGCGGATCGTGCGCTCGCCTTCGGCGGCGATGTTCGCGGCCTGGCGGGACGGTGCGGCGATCGGGGCGCTGACGCTCGTGTGGTACGACGTGCCCTCGGGCCGCAAGGGCTGGATCGAGGATGTCGTGGTCGATGCCTCGGCCCGCGGGGCGGGCGTGGGAGAGGCCCTCGTGCGCGCCGCTCTGGAACGTGCCGCACGTGAGGGCGTCGAACGCGTGATGCTCACTTCGCGTCCTGCGCGCCGGGCGGCCCGGGCGCTCTATCGCAAGGTCGGATTCGAGGAGGCGGAGACTTCGGTCTTCGTCCGTAGGACGACGGGGCAGACCGGAAAGATCGCCGTCGGGGCGGCAGGGAACGAACTGGCGGAGGAGGCCGGGGAACAGGCGGCCGGCCTTCTCGCCGAAGCCGGCCGGCAGATGGAACAACCTAAATCCTCCGCCTCGGACGAACGATAATCCATGCTCACCGTTTTCGCCGTCATTCTGTGCGGTATCCTGACAGGACGCCTGCTGCGCGGCCGGCGCCTCGTCTTTCTGCCGCGTCTCATTACGGCGGTCATCTGGCTGCTGCTGTTCCTTCTCGGTGTCGAAGTGGGAGGCGATCCCGCCGTCGTGGGGGGATTGGCGACGCTCGGCGTCGCGGCCTTCGTCCTCTTCGGCTGCTCGGTCGCGGGCAGCGTCGCCGCCTCGTGGCTCTTGTGGCGCCGTATCCGACTGCGGACGCAGCCTTCCGAGACCGCCGGCGGGCCGGCGGAGGAGTCTCCTTCGTCGCTTTGGTCGGCTTTGAAAGGCAGCCTGGTGATCGTGGCCTTCTTCGCCGCGGGGTGTCTCGTCGGGCTGTTCGCACCGTTCGATCCGGCGGAGTCGCAGGTCAGCGTGCTGGTGCTCTACGCGTTGATGTTCTTCGTGGGCACGACGCTGGGACACGATGCCACGCTCGCCTCCCGCGTGCGGCGGCTCGATCCCCGGCTGGCGCTGCTGCCCGCGGTCACGGCCGCGGGAACGCTCGCGGGAGCCGCACTCGCCGCGCCGTTCATACCCTGGTCGCTGACCGATTCGCTGGCCGTCGGGGCGGGATTCGGCTACTACTCGCTGTCGAGCATCTTCATCGCCGACCTCCGGGGACCCGAGCTGGCGACCGTCGCGCTGCTGTGCAACGTCATGCGCGAAATCTTCACGCTGCTCGCCGCTCCGCTCGTGGCGCGGCGGGCCGGACCGCTGGCCGCCGTGTCGATCGGCGGGGCCACGACCTTCGACACGACGCTGCCCGTCATCACCCGTGCGGCGGGTGCGCCCTATGCCGTGGTGTCGATTTTCCACGGCTGCGTGCTGGATTTCAGCGTACCGTTTCTGGTGACTTTCTTCTGTACCCTCTGACAGGGCTATCGGCCGATGTAGCTCCTGAGCGCCTCGACGTATTCGGCGAAGGCGTCGCGGCCGGCATCGGTGATGCGGCAGACGGTGCAGGGCATCCTGCCCCGGAATGTCTTCTCGATGGTTATGTACCCCGCTTTGGCGAGTTTGTCGAGCTGCACGGAGAGATTGCCTGCCGTGGCTCCCGTCTGGCGGCGTATGAAGACGAAGTCGGCGCTCTCGACCCCTATGAGTATCGACATGACGGCCAGCCGCAGCTCCGAGTGCAGCAGGGGATTCAGTTCCTTGAACATGACTTGCGGTCGAAGATGCGGACGATGGGTTCCGATGCCTCCTTTTCTCGGAGATTCTTGTCGTTTTCCTCCATGCCGGTCACTTTTTGGGGTGGTTCGAGCGGTAGTTGAGGATGTGTCCCGGGACGATCATCATGGCGAGGAATCCCGCGGCGAAGAGCGCCGGCTGCCAGTCGTTGTGCACGATCAGCATGCCCGGGGCGAGCAGGATGGCCGCCGCGCCGCAGCATGCGGCGGGCCGGAAGCGCAGGATCAGCCCCGTCGCGGCCGTTCCCATGCCCATCGTGAGCAGGATGACGAACAGGATCGGCAGCCGGATCGGCGTGAACAGCGCGACGAGGCTGAGGAACGAGGCCGTGAGACCGGCCACGAGCCATACGCTGCCGAGTACGCGATCTACGAAGGTGTGGACCCTCCCTTCGGTCCGCTTGCCGCGCGTGAAGTACGTAAGCGTGCCGCCCAGCAGGGGAATCAGCAGCCAGAGGAGATTCCACCGCGGCTCGCCGGTCTGTACGACCGTGCCCCAGACGAGCAGCGTCGTCAGCAGGGTGACGTATCCCCAGACGAGGAACGGCCTCCCGGCGTTGCGTTCCATGTCGTTGCGGGTGTTTTCGATCATGCGTCCGATCAGCGCCAGGCTTTCGGCCGCATCGAGTCTCTTCTCTTCCATGTTCGTGTGTCTTTCCATTGCAAAGGTATGAATTTATTCCGATCCGCGGTCCAGTTCGTCGGGCGTTCCGGCCGGCGACGTTGCCGCCGGGATCTTTGCACGGGCCGGTGTTTCCGCGGCCTCTCCCGCCGGTTCTTCCGGAAATTCGTAGCGCAGCCGGACCCGGATTTCGTTCTTTTCGGCGGAGAGGACGATGGCGCGGGTGCAGCACCCTTCGGCCGGCTTGCCGTCGTCGCGCCTGTCGAGCCGGTAGTTGCCGTTTTCGTCGTGGAAGAGGTAGAGGGTGACCGAATCGGCCGTGAAGTCTTCTGCGCTGAAAGCGACGCTTCCCGATTCGGGCTTTTCCATACCTTGTCGGGGGCGTGCGTCGCCGTGGATATACCATAGGATGCGGCCTTTGTCGGAGCGCAGGTCGGATACCGTGATTTTCAGATTCCGGGCGGAGGCCGTTGCGCAGAGCAGCAGGGCGGCCGATGCGATGATCGTTTTCATGGTTCTATCGTTTTAGCGGGTTTCGCAGGTGTCGTCTTCGTCCGTCAGACGCCAGATGAGCGACAGCAGGAGATTGAGGCCCCATCCGGCCGCGACCCATGCGACCCACCAGTATTGGGGCGATGTCCGGTAGTTGATTACGGCGAGAAATGCGCAGGTCACGGCGTAGTGGACGATACTGCGGGTGAACGTGCGGGTGAAAATCCGGCGCTTTGCGGTCGTGTCGCGGTTTTTTTCCGATGTGTTTTCCATTTTCCAGAGGATTCGTGGCCGTTGGTTTCGAATTGTATTACAAATATAAAGTAGTTTATAATATAAACCAAATTTTCGAGGAGGAAATCGTCGGAAAAAAGCGATACCGTGATTAATAAAGAGGAAATCCGACTTGGAGAAACCCCGATTTGTCGGAAAGGAGCCGATCCGGTTTCCTTCGGAGCGGGGCCGTGATGCGTTGGGCTGCGATGCGGCGGAACAGGCCGGAGGCGGGATATGGCGGGAGAGAACGGGGCCGGGAATCGCAAAGCGGCGGATTCGGGGGAGGCCGTAGCGGCAGCCCCCTTTGCCGTGCCGGTTGCGGCTGCGCGGATTGCAGTACTGCGAACGCGCATTTTCCCGGGGCGTTCCGGCGGCATGAAACGGTGTTATTCCCGGGAGCCGATTCCGGAGGACCGGAGATAGCGGGCGGGACGGCTGTCCGGCGATCCGTCCGCCTGTCCGTCCGGGGCTACCTGCGTACCGTCTCCCGGAACACCAGTTTTTCCCATTGGGGATGGCGGTCGATATACTGCGCGACGAAACTGCATTGGGGAATGACCTGCAACTTTTTGTCGCGGAGGTCTTCCAGCGCGGCGGCGACCAGCTCCCGGCCGATGCCCTGTCCTTCGAATTTCGGGGGAACTTCAGTATGCGTCAGAATCCGGTAGCCCGGCCCCAGAATGTACTCGATCACGGCTTTGTCGCCGCCCAGGTCGAACTCGTAACGTCGGAGCGCGGTATTGTCCGTCAAAGTGTGTCTCTTCTCCATAATCCCGTTTTTTTAATTGTTTTCGGTTTCAAACCTCAAATTCGATTCCGAAGTTGTATTTTTGCAGACGATGACATACCGTATCGCCGACATATTGCTTGACTGGTACTCGCGCGAGGGGCGCGATCTGCCGTGGCGCCGCACCCGCGATCCCTACCGCATCTGGCTCTCCGAAGTGATTCTTCAGCAGACCCGCGTGGCGCAGGGAACGGAGTATTACCTCCGTTTCGTCGGGCGTTTTCCCGACGTCCGCGCGCTGGCGGCCGCTTCGGAAGACGAGGTGCTCAAGCTCTGGCAGGGGCTGGGTTATTACAGCCGTGCCCGGAACCTCCATGCCGCCGCCCGGCAGGTCGTGGACGACTTCGAAGGCCGCTTCCCGACGACCTTCGCCGGGGTGCGTTCGTTGCGCGGCGTGGGCGACTATACGGCCGCCGCGGTCTGTTCGGCGGCCTACTCGCTGCCTTATGCCGCCGTGGACGGAAACGTTTACCGCGTCCTGTCGCGTCTGTTCGACATCGCCGAGCCGATCGACACCGCCTCCGGCCGGCGTCTCTTCGCCGAACTGGCCCGCTCGCAGCTCGACGAGCGCGATCCGGGGCGTTACAATCAGGCGATCATGGACTTCGGAGCCCTTCGGTGCACGCCCTCCCCGCCCCGTTGCGGCGAGTGTCCGTTCGGCGACCGCTGTCTTGCCCTCGCGGCGGGCACCGTCGTCTCCCGCCCCGTCAAGCAAGGGCGGACGCAGGTGCGCGACCGCTGGTTCCATTACCTTCATATCACCTCGGGCGGGCGGACCCTGTTGTGCCGCCGTTCGGGACGCGACATCTGGCAGGGTTTGTACGAGTTTCCGTTGCTCGAAACCCCGGAGGCCGCGGATTTCGGGGCGCTGTTGCGGATGCCGCGTTTCGCGGAACTGCTGGGCGATGCGCCGTGGCGGCTGCTCGGCAGTATGCCTGTTGCGCGACACCAGCTTTCGCATCAGACGATCCATGCGGTTTTCCACCGCATCGAGACCCCTTCGCTTACGCCTGCCGCCGAAGCGCTGGCCGTTCCGACCGGGACGTTGGGCGATTATGCCGTGCCGCGGCTTATCGACCGCTACCTGATGAGCTGCCAGAGGTAGAGGGCGTAAGCGGCCAGGAACAAAATGCCCTCCGCTCGGTCTATGGCCTTGCGGCGGAATGTGAAGGCCGCGAGGAATAGCACCAGCGAACTCAATGCCGCCATGCCGAAATCTAGAGCCGTGATGCCGCCCGGCGTCAGCGGCCGGATCGTCGCGCTCAGTCCCAGAATCAGGAGAATGTTGGCGATATTCGAACCGATGACGTTGCCCAGCGCCATGCCGGCCTTGCCCTTCAGGAGCGACACGACCGACGAAGCCAGCTCGGGCAGCGACGTTCCGCCCGCCACGAGCGTCAGGGCGATCACCGAGTCGCTCACGCCCAGCCGCCGTGCGACGGCCGTCGCATTGTCAAGGAACATTTCGCCGCCGAAGATCAGTCCCGCGAGCCCTCCGAGAATCATGACGGCCATGATCCAGCCCTTCGTCGGGGACTTTGCCCCGCTTTCGGCCGGAACCGCATCGGTGCGGCCCGTGCGGTGGATCGTGTAGCCGATCAGCAGTACGTAGAGCGCGAGCATCGCAATGCCGTCGATACGGCCGATCCGGTCTGTCGCCCCGGCGCTGAAGAGCGAGTCCAACGCCAGCGCGACGAGCAGCAGCGACACTACCATACCTAACGGAATGTCGCGGCGAATATTGCCCGCCGTGAGCGGAAGAGGGCGTATGAGGGCGCAGACGCCCAGAATGACGAATACGTTGAAGATGTTGGACCCCACGACGTTGCCGATCGCCACGTCGCTCTTTCCGGCGACGGCCGAGAGCACCGATACGACCAGCTCGGGCGTCGAGGTTCCGACGGCTACGATCGTGAGTCCGATGATGAACTCCGGGACGCGGAGCCGTTTGGCGAGCGCCGCCGAGCCGTCCGTCAGAAAACTTGCGCCGGCGAGAATCAGGCCGAGGCCGGCGAGCAGGAGGAGGATTTCCATAGAGGGATGCGTTTTTCCGATCCGGGACCGCCGTACGGCCGCCGCGCCGGATCAGGACAACAGAATCAGGCTTGCGGCCATGACGGCCATTCCGGTCACCACGCCGTAGATCGAGATATGCGCTTCGCCGTATTCGCGGGCTGCGGGCAGCAGTTCGTCGATCGAGATGAAGACCATGATACCCGCCACGCCGGCCAGGATGCAGCCCATGAGCGTCGGCGACATGAAGGGCATGAGCACCAGCCATGCCAGCACGGCTCCCACCGGCTCGGCCAGTCCCGAGAGCAGCGAGAGGCGGAACGCCTTGCGCCGGTCGCCCGTGGCGTAGAAGATGGGGATCGAAACGGCGATGCCCTCCGGAATGTTGTGGATGGCGATGGCCACGGCGATCGCCACGCCGAGGGCCATGTTGTCCACCGCCGAGGTGAAGGTGGCGATGCCCTCCGGGAAGTTGTGGATGCCGATGGCCAGCGCCGTCATCACGCCCATGCGCATCAGGTGCGGGTTGCGGGGCTGGTTGTCCATCTCCTCGACCATGTGGGCCTCGTGCGGATTCTCGAACGAGGGGACCAGCCGGTCGATGACGCCGATCAGGAGGATGCCGGCGAAGAAACTCGCCACGGTGACCGCCGTGCCCGTGCGGACGCCCCATTCGGCCGTGAGCGAGAGGTTCGCCTGCTGGAACAGTTCGACGAACGAGACGTAGATCATCACGCCGCCCGAGAGACCGAGCGAGAACGACAGCAGCCGCTTGTTGGTGCGGCGTGCGAAAAAGGCGATGGCGCTGCCGATGCCTGTCGCCAGACCGGCTCCGAGCGTCAGCAGCAGCGGCAGAAGTATGTTCGTTTCCATTGTAAGATGCGTTTTTGCCTGTCGTTGCAAAGATAGTGCATCATCCGGAATAAACCGCTCCCGAGGATTCGGTATTTCTTATGGCGCTATAAGCGGAACGGGCCCCGGACTGTCGGTTATGACTTGTCCGGGACCCGTTCCGTCGTCGGCGCCTGCGCTCCGGACTATGCCCGGCGGGCTTCGCGGAGCAGTTCGCCCAGCGTGCCGATGTGTTCGGCGATGAGATCGGGTCGGTGCTCGGCCGCCTCGGCGACGTCGAGCGTCGTCTCGCCCGAGAGCACCAGCACGCCCAGCGCCCCGGCGTTGCGGGCCATTTCGACGTCGGTGTAGATGCGGTCGCCGACCATGGCGATCTGTTCGGGCCGGAGACCGTGCCGGGCGAGGATGCCCGAGAGCATGTTCGGGTCGGGTTTGCCCAGCGTGACGTCGGGGCGGCGTCCCGTGGCGTGTTCGATCGCGGCGCAGATCGACCCGCAGTCCACCAGCACCGTCGGAAGGTCGGTCGGGCAGACGCGGTCGGGGTTCGTGGCGATGTAGGGAAGCCCCTGCTTCGCCCACCAGGCCGCGCGGCACAGACGGCTGTATTCGAGCGTCATGTCGAAGGCCGCGACGACGGCGTCGGGCACGTCGTCCGCCGAATCGGCCGTCGGGACGTATCCCGCGGCCTCGAACTCCGAGACCATCGAAGGGGTGCCGAGCAGGAACAGCCGCCGGGCTGCGGGGTAGTGCTCCCGCAGGTAGTCGATGGTGGCCAGCGTCGTGGTGTACATCTCTTCGCGTGTGGCCGCGATACCCAGCGAAGCGAGCTTCGTGAGGTAGTCGGCGATCGACTTCGAGGGGTTGTTCGTCAGGAACGAGTAGCCTATGCCCAGCTCCCGCAGCTCCGAGAGGAACGCCCCGGTCCAGGGAAACAGCGATCCGCCCATGTAGATCGTGCCGTCCATGTCGAGCGCCACATGGCGGATCCGGCCGAGGCGGCCGAGCAGCTCTTCGTGCTCCCAGACGGAGCGGTAACGGTGGAATTGCATCATTGGTCTGTTTTTTTTGTTGATCGTTCGGGGATGTGTCGGGTGCGGCGCAGGTCGAGGTCCCGGAACAGGTAGGGGTAGTCGGTCTCTATGACGTCGCAGCCGCTCGGGATTTCGAGTTCGTAGCCGCGGACCCGCTCGTCGTCCGAAGCCCGCCGGTCGTGGGTCGGCGCGACGGAGATCATGCACATCACGCCGTTGGCATGGAGGCTGTCGTAAAGCTCCTGCCGGGCGGGAATCATCATCGGACCGACGTAGGCCTGCATCTGCGACCACGGGATCCGGGCCTCTTCGTAGGCGCGGTATTCGTCCATGTCCTTGCACCAGGCCGAGAACATGGCGTCGGGGTCGCGGTCGAGCAGCATCCGGGCCTGTCGGGCGTCGTGCACCGTATACATGACGTTGGGCGGGTCGAGGTGGTTGATGAACGCTGACATGACGTCGAGCGGCACGTCCTTTATGTCGAGGTTGAGGACCGTCTTGCCCCGGCTCCAGCAGATGCATTCCTCGAGCGTCGGAATCCGGAACTGCGTGAGGTTGCCTTCGCGGTCTCGGAGGCGGAATCGCCGCAGCTCGTCGTAGGTGTAGTCCGAGACGCGGCCCGTACCGTCGGTGGTGCGGTCGATCGTGGCGTCGTGCATCAGTACGATCACGCTGTCTTTGGTCAGCCGGGGGTCGATTTCGAAGAACGACGGCATCATCGAGAGGGTCTTCTCGAACGATTCGATACAGTTCTCGGGATAGCCCGTGACCATGCCGCCGCGGTGTCCGCTGACGACTATGGGACGGTCGGGCGAGTAGCGGAACCATTCGTGCAGTTCGGCGCGGGTCCGGATGTCCGTGTAATGAGGTTCTTCGGTTCCGGAAGCTCCTCCGGAACAGGCTGCGCAGGACAGTGCCCCTGCGCAGAGAAGCGCGTATGGAACGATTTTCATGGCGTAGCGGCGTTTAGGGGCGTCGGTCCGGCGCGGTGTCCGCGCTCCGGCTGTCGATGCGGTGGCGTTTGAGCGTCGTGCCCGCCGGGTCGATCACTTCGAGGTCGATGCCCCGGCGGTCGGCCTTCACGACGAGTTTGTCGCGGTTCGAATTGATGAGGATGGGAAAGTTCGTGCCGCGGCTTCCGTCGTCGATCCAGCCGTAGCGGTGGTAGTGCCCGCAGAGCATGACATCGACCTCGGCCTCGTTGAGAATCGGCACGAACAGCCGGCGGATCTCCTGTTCGCCGTGCCAACTGCTCTTGCCGCCCGGGACCATGTGCAGGAATACCACGTGCAGCGGAGCTTCGCGGTAGGCGTCGCTGGCCACCACCTGCCGCAGCCATTCGGCCTCCTGCGTGCGGTAGGCGTCCGTGGCGGCCAGTCCGTAGTAGCGGATGTCGCTGTCGGGTTTGTCTTCGCCGCAGTCGAGCATCAGGAAGAAGACCGGACCCTGCCGGAAGGCGTAGTAGGCTTCGCCGGTCGGGGTGGGGAAGTAGTCGAGGTAGCGGTGCGACGCCGCCCCGCGGTTTTCATGGTTGCCGCGCGTGGCGAAGATCGGGATGCCGGCCGGCGAGAGCAGCTCCGCGGCCGTGTCGAGGTATCCGTCGAATAGTTCCGACACGGATTCGATCTGCGTCAGCATGTCGCCGTTGAAACAGACGAAGTCGGGCCTGCGTTCCGGAGCGTCGGCCAGAAGTTGCCGCAGGATCGAGTCCCGCCCGTGGATGTCGTTCACGACCCAGCATTCGATCCGCTCCCTGGACGGGTCGAGCGTCGTGGCTCTGTACGGTTCGTGTTTGAGTATGTCGCTGCCGTACCCCTCGCCCAGTATGACGCGCTTGTTGCCCTCGTCGCGGAGCACGGCCTGCTGCATGATTCGGTAGCGGTAGGTCGTGCCGGGGCGCAATCCCCCGACGCGGACGCGGTGCAACTGCCCGGTGCGGCGTTTGCCGATGTGGGTGTCGTAGTATTTCGGGCGTTCTTCGGCGTAGAAGTGCGTGCCGTCGTCGGGCGCCACCTCGACCCATGCCGCGGCATCGACGGTTGTGGTCCATACGACGGTGAAACCGTCTTCGGAGACCTGTTGCAGATAGGGTCCGTGGGCGATGCGCACCGAGGGTTGCCCGCAGGCGGCGGCTGCGAGCAGCGATGCGGCGCACAGAAAAAGAAAGCGTTTCATGCGATCGTTTTTCGTTTATCGTTCAAAGATACGAATAATTATCGGGCTGCGCGTCATTCGTAGGCCGGGTAATCGGCGGCCGAGCCTGTCGTGAGGTGCGATTGCGTGTAAACGTTGCCGAACGGATCGGTCGCGCGGACCTCCGTTTCGGCCGACGGGTTGCGGAGCGTGTAGTGGAACAGATGCGAGGTGTTCGTGCGGTCGTAGTTGTCCGGATTGCGTCCCAGCACGCCGCAGTGGTAGCCCGAGGCCCATGCGTCGCGTTTGGTCGCGTTGTCCCCGAAGGGTTCCATTTCGCCTGTCCGTACGCCGTTCTCGTACACCTCGATCTTCCATGTCTCGTCGGCGTTCCAGACGTTGGCTACGATCTGCCCCTCCTCGGCGTAGGAGAAACGGTAATTGGGCGTGTAGCCCTCCATGAAGAGGTCGCCGGCACGGTAGAGCCGGATCTGGCAGCCGATGTCGAGCCCCGTGCCTTTGTATTTCCACGAGGCGATCGAAGGTCCTTCGATCCGGTAAACGGCGTATCCGTTCGGCGTGCCGTCGGTGTTGATCGTCGATTGCCACCATGCGCCGCACACGGCTCCGTGGACGTGTTCGTAGATGCCCGGATGCCGGTCCGCGTAGATCAGGTTCTCGGCGTAGTGCGTGTGGCCGGTCATGACGTGCACCTCGGCATAGCCTTCCAGCAGGTCCAGCACCGCTTGTACGTTTTGCGCCGTTCCGTCGCGCAGCGGCATGTGCGTGCAGAGAATCACCATCTTCTCCTTCGGTACGAAGCTCAGATCCGCGGCGAGCCATGCCACCTGATCGTCGCGGAATCCGAGCGCGTAGTCGTCGTGGTTGCGGAAGATCATGTCGTCCATCGCCACGATGTGTACGTCGCCGCGGTCGAACGAGTAGTTGATCGGGCCGAAGGCGTATTCGAAGTTGCGCTGCGCGGCGATGTCGTGTGCGTCGGTGTACTCCTCCTTCGACACGGAGATCACCTCGTAGTCGTGGTTGCCCATGAGCTGAAAGAGCGGCAGACCGGTCTTTTGAGCCTGCATGGCGCGCTTCATCAGCGGGAACACGGCGTTGGTGTAGTCCGTGTTCGCCGTGTTGTAGCCGATGTCGCCCAGCGTGATGCCGTAGCAGGGGAGGTCCGATGCGGCCGCCTGTCCGGCGATGTCGGGCACGGTCTCGTTTTCGAAACGCGCGATGTGCGAGTTGTTCTGACACTGCGGGTCGGCTACGCAGAAGAGGTTGAAGGCGCTCTCCTTGCCGCCGGCCAGCGGCGTGAGCGTGAAGTCGTAGCGTTTGCGGCCTGCGGCGATCTGCTGCCAGAAGCGCGGCAGCCCTTCGCCGAGCGGAATCTCGTATTCGGCCGGAACCGAGACGTAGATCTGATAGGAGTGTTCGCAGCCCGTGAGCTGATAGACGCCGTTTTCGTCGGTCGCCGTGCAGGAGTAGCCGTCGCTCACCACGACGCCCTGCAACGGGCGTCCGTGGTTGTCGGCGACTACGCCGTAGAAGTCCGTTTCGGGGCCGATCGGGCTCTTCACCGGACGGTCGTCGTCGTTCGCGCACCCCGGCGACAGCAGCGCGACGGCGGCGAGAAGTGTTATGATGCTTTTCATGTGACGTTGCGTGTTTGCGGGTTATTTCCAGTAATGGTTTTGTCCCAGGTCGGGATTGATGTTCAGCGCCGTCTGCGGCACGGGACGCAGGTAGCGTTTCTCCTCGAAGTTGCGTCCGACGGAGTAGAGCAGGCGTCCGCTGGTGTCGTTCTCGAGCGAGTAGAGCGACGATCCGCCTACCTGGATGTAGCTTACGCCCGGTTCGTTGCCGGCCTCGCCCTTCGTGAAGCAGACGTCGTTCGTCCCGTCGCCGTTGAGATCGTAGGGCGTGTCGAGCGCCGGAACGTAGATTCCGTACCACTGTTTATTGAGCTTCTCGCCCAGATGCCAGCGCATCAGGTCGTCGTAGCGGCGTCCCTCGAGCAGCAGTTCGATGGCACGTTCGCGGCGGATCTCCAGCAGGTCGCAGTCGTCGATGCCGTAGTAGGTTTGCAGGAAGGGATCGGCCGAGGAGGGCCGGTCGCCCCTGACCCCGGCGCGTTCGCGCAGCGGGCGGATCGTGGCGTTCCATACCTCGTCGCCGAATTCGTTCAGCTCGGCCTTCGCCTCGGCGTAGTTGAGCAGCACCTCGGCATAGCGGATGATCGGCAGCGAGTTGTAGGAGACCTTGGCCGATTCGTAGTTCTTGTCGTCGATGTTGTACTTGATGATCTGGTAGCCGGTCAGCGTGACGGTGAAATCCGGCGGCGTGGGGGTCGCCGTGCCGCCGACGAGTTTCTCGTAGCCCGGCGTGATGATGCTCTGCCCGAGGCGGTAGTCGCGGTTCTCGACCTCGCGGGCGAACTCCTCGCCGGTGGCCGTGTGGCGCGAACCGTCGAGGTTGAGGTAGGTCTTCACGAAGTCCTGGTCGAGCGACCAGCGCTGTCCGTAGCTGCCCGACGTGTAGCGCCACGTCAGGTCGTGGAAGGTGGTCATGCCGACGCTCATTTCGCGGGCCCAGATGATCTCCGTGCGGTCGATCGCTTCCTCGGTGAAGAGTTTGCGGTACTGCGTCCGGACGTTGGCCGGGTTGTTCACGATCGAGTAGATGCCGGCCTGCATCAGTTCGTAGGCGGCTTCGGCTGCGGCGCGCAGGAAGCGTTCCGAGGCCTGCGTGTCCTCCCACGGTTTGCCGGTCGAAGGATCGACGGAATGGTACTTCCGGTAGGTGCCTTCGAACAGGCATACGCGGGACTTGTAGGCCAGCGCGATGTAGCGGTTGATCTGGGCCGAGTTGATCCAGGCGCCCGAATCGTAGCAGTGTTCGCAGGCGAAGTCGAGGTCCTCAAGCACGCGGTCCATGACGTATTCGCGGCTGTCGCGCGGTTTGTAGAGGGCCGCCATGTCCTCCGGGTCGATCGGTGCGTCGTACCAGGGGACGGCGCCGAAGGTTTTCACCTTTTCGAAGTACTGCCATGCGCGCCAGAACCGCGCCGTGCCTTCGTAGTGGGCGTACACCTCCTCGGAGAGTCCCTGCGCTTCGCGCATGTGCGCGAGGAAGTAGTTGATGTTGTAGATCGGCGTCCAGTCGCCGATCGACCAGCCCGATTGCAGGTCGGGTGTCCACGAAGCGTTGGTCAGGAAGGTGAACGACTGTTTCGTGGCCACGATGTCCGAATAGCCGTCGCCGTAGCCCAGATCCTCGACGCCCGGCGTGTACTTCTGCAAGAATCCGTTCGTGTAGGTCAGCAGCGACGTTTCGTCCTTGAAGTAGTCGCCCGACCCCACCTCGGCGACCGGTTCCCGGTCGAGGAAACTCTCGCAGGAGGTCAGCGCAATGCAGGCCGAAAGCAATATGCTGATAGTCTTTTTCATAAGTCGTGCGGATTTAGAATGTTAAGGTCAGGCCGATCGTGTAGGACTTCATCACGGGATAACCGTCTCCGTCGCCGAAGTTGTCCGTGCCGTACTTGCCGGTTCCGTAGTCGGCGTCGCCGGCGTAGATACCCTCCGGGTCGTAGTTCTTGGCGTGCTTCTTCAGCGGCGAGAAGGTCAGCAGGTTTTCGCCCGAGAAGTAGATCTTCAGCGCCTGGAGACCGATCTTGCCGATCAGCTCTTTGGGGAAGTTGTAGTCGATCGTGAGGTTCTTCAGCCGGATGTACGAAGCGTCCTGCAGGTAGCGCGTGTTGGGCTGCGAGAGGATCGTGCCCGAGTCGCAGGCCGCGTAGGCCACCAGCCTCGGCCAGTAGGCGCCGCGGTTTTCGGGCGACCAGCGGTCGGTCGTGTGCCACGGCAGGGCCATGCTGTACGGTCGGCCGTACTGTCCCCAGAAGTAGCCCGACTCCTTGGCCGGATACCAGTCGCGTTTGCCTACGCCCTGCCACATCATGCTCAGCCCGATGCCGTTCCAGCGGATGCCGCCCTGGATGCTGTAACAGTAGCGCGGCGTCGTGTTGCCGATCTTCTCCAGGTCGCCGTGGTCGTAGATCGTGTTGTTGCCGTTGTTCACGTATCCGTCGCCGTTCAGGTCGAGGTAGCGCGGGTCTCCGGCCGACCATTTGGCCGATCGGTTGGTGAATTTCGAGTAGTTGGCGTAGGTCTGTGCCTCTTCATCGCTTTGGAACAGGCCGTCGCACCGGTATCCCCAGATTTCGCCGAGCGTCATGCCCTCGTAGTAGTTCACCTTGTAGTTGGTCGGCAGCGTTCCGGTCTTGCTCGTGTAGCGGGTGATCTTGCTGGTGTTGTCCCACACCGACACCTTGATGTTGTAGCTCAGGGGCTTGCCTCCGACGGTGTGGGTGTTGCGCCACGAGATGCTGGCCTCCCAGCCGTCGGTGTGCATGTCGGCGTAGTTGCCTTTCGGGGCGCTGTTGCCGTAGACGGCCGGAAGCTCTTCGCCCACTACGTACATGTCGGTGGTTTTCTTGCGGTAGATGTCCGCCGAGAAATTCAGCCGGCCGTTGAAGGCTTCGAAGTCCACTCCGAGGTCGTAGGTCGTAGCCGTCTCCCAGGTCAGCCCGTCGGGGATCGGCGACGGTGCGGCCGTGTAGTTGAATACGCTGCCGTTGTTGAGCAGCGACGACTGGGAGATGCTCATGGTCGAGAGATAGGCATAGGTGTCGCTGATGAGTCCGTTGCCGGCCGAACCGACCGATACGCGCAGTTTGAGGTTGTCGAGCCATTCGGCATTCCTGAGGAAGCTCTCCTCCGAAATGCGCCATCCGGCCGATCCCGACGGGAAGAATCCCCAGCGCTGGTTGGAGGGGAATTTCGAATTGCCGTCGTAGCGGCCGCTCGTTTCGAAGAGGTACTTGCCCTTGTAGGAGTAGCTGATGCGGTAGAACGCTCCGACGAGTCCCCAGTCGTAGCTGCCGTTGTCCTTGAGCGTGATGGCCTCGCCCTCGAGCAGGCTGAAGTTCGGCATGCCGGGAATGATGATGCCCTCGCGGTTCATCAGGTTGCTCTTGTAGGTGTAGTCCTCGATGTTCCAGCCGCCGAGCACCGTCAGCGAGTGGTCGTCGCCCAGGCGGGGCGTGTAGGTCAGCGTGGCGTTCGAGGCTACCTTCTGGCGGTTGTACGAACGCTCTTCGTAGAGCGATCCCGAGGGCCGTTCGGCCGAGCTGTTCGGTCCGGTGTGGAAGGTGTAGCTGTTCACGGCCTGCCGGCGGTCGGTCTGGTTGAAGTAGAAGCTGACGTCGATGTTGCCCACCAATACGTCCTTTATCAGGTCGAGGTTCACCGACGTGCGGTTGTTCATGTCGAACTTGCGGTCCTTGCGCCACGAGTTGCCCTCGACGAATCCGGCCCAGCCCGTGTAGACGGCCGCTTCGGTCCAGGTGCCGTCGGGATTGGTGACCAGCGTGACGGGGAACGCCTGGTGGTTGAGCATGCGGTTGATGTTCATCGGCGTGGACGTGATGTCGGTGTGGGCCGTCGGCTGGTGCGAATAGCGGTACATGAAGTCGGTCGTGTTCTCGATGCGCAGCCACGGTTTCACCCGGACGTCGCCTTTGGCCTTGACGTTGAACTGCTGGTACTTCTCGTCTCCGGCGTTGTAGATGCCGTCCTGTTCGAAGATACGTCCCGAGACGTAGTAGGAGGCCGTTTCGCCGCCGCCTGTCACGCTCAGGTTGTGCTGGTGGCCGGTCGTGTAGTCGCGGTAGAACACGTCGTACCAGTTCGTGTTGCCGAAATATTCGTAGGCGTTCTGGTTGTTGATGCGCCATTTCTCGAACGACGGGTCGCTGTTGCGGCGGGCCAGCTCGTTGTACCACGTGCGGTTGAACTTGAAGACATTGTTGATGTTGGCCGGGTCCGTGCCGTAGGCGTTGGTGTAGGATTCGAGGAAGGAGGTGGTGAAGTCGTAGCCGTTGGTGACCATCTGCGGCGTCGTGGCCCGTTTGTAGAAGGTGTACGTTCCGTTGTAGGTCACCTTCGCGCGGCCTTTCTGGGGCGCTTTGGTCGTCATCAGGATTACGCCGAACGTACCCCGCGCGCCATAGACGGCCGTCGAGGAGGCGTCCTTGAGCACGGTGATCGACTCGATGTCGTCGGGGTTCACGGTGGACATGTCGGTTTCGACGCCATCTACCAGCACGAGCGCCGAACCGCCGGCTCCGATCGAGTTTTCCGCGCCGCGGATGCGGATCGTGGCGGCACGGTTGGGCTTGCCGTCGGAGAAGGTCATCGTCAGGCCCGGGATGGCGCCCTGAAGCGACCGCGAAATACTCATCGACGAACCGTTCCGCTCCTCGAGCGTCTCGGCCGAGAGGGTCTCGACCGCACCTACGATGTCGCGGCGTTTCTGGAGGCCGTATCCGACCACCACCACCTCTTCGAGGCTGGTGTTGTCCTCCTCGAGCGTGACGTCGATGCGGGTCTGTCCGTTCACCCGGAGCGTCTGCTGTTTATACCCGATATAACTGAAGTTCAAGGTTTCTCCCGTCGCGGCTTCGATCGTGTAGCGGCCGTCGGCATCGGTGGTCGTGCCGCGGGTCGTGCCCGGTACGACCACCGTGACGCCGAGAACGGGTTGTCCGTTCGGGTCTTTCACGATGCCCGACACGGACCCCCCCCCTCCGTTCTGTGCCCCGACGGACAGCGAGAGGAGAGCGAAGAGCAGTGCCAGCGCGAGGTTCCGGATGCGCGGGCGGTTCTTCTCCGCGGCGTCCGTGCTGGGCGAGTAGCATTGTTTCATTGTACTGCGTGTTTAGTGATTAATCGGTTTTCGCCGTTCCGCCGATATCCCTTATTATATATACGAAGCGTCGATCGAACGGCCGTGCAGGTTGTTTCCGATTATATCCTGTGGGAAGAGGGCTGTTGAAAAATTTTAAAAATTAAGGTTTTAGTTTTGTTGGTTTCTTTTGGTTTTCAAATTTATGTTTTTATTTCTTTTTATGCAACTTTTGGTGCGAAAAATTTCTTCCGATGTGTTTCTTTATTCTTCGCCGGATCTTTTGCTTTGCGAATGGTCGTGTGTAACATGTTGATTGATATGTGTTTTATTGTTTCGGTGCGAAAGTCGGAAAAGTTTGTTATAAAAGTGTTTCAGAGTTGTGTAAATGTTATTAAAGGAAAATTTTTCTTTCTAAAAGTTGTTTTTCGTATGGTTTGATTTGTGAAAAAGAAAAATAGTTTTTACTTTTGTCGTGCAGGTTATTCGATTCATATTCTTTTGCAGGGTAAAGAAGTGCCGTTCCGGGACCTCTGTCCCGCTGTTCTGTCGGCGATCGTTCTGTTTACTCTAATCGAATTGTGTATGAAACTTATGAAACGTTCTATGGGCATGATGCTCGCCCTGTCGGTCTGTTCGCTCGCGGCCTGTTCCGACGATCAGGATGCGGCGCCGCTCAGGCGCGACTCCGACGCGGTCGAGCTGGCGTATAACGCGGATGCCGCGACACGTGTCTCGGTCCGGTACGACGGGGCCTGGGAGGCGCGCGCGGAGTGTCCCGACCCCACCGGAGAGCCGGGCGAAGCCTGGTTCTCGGTCTCGCCGGCGAGCGGCGTGGGCAACGGTCGGGATTATCAGTATGTGACCGTTACGGCGCAGCGCAATCCGGGCGGCAAGCGCACCGGTTACCTTTATCTGAAATCGGCCGGCGGCGAGGTCGCCGTGACGGTTACGCAGTCCGACGGCCGCTTCTCGGTCGAGGATCCGGTGATTTCGGGATCGCTGCGCACGGGCTCGGAGTCGGCGGCTTCGCTCGATATCGTTTACGACAAGGCGTTCGGCGGCGAGCGGGTGCTCGTCGAGGCTTCGCTCGCAGGAGCCGGTTCGGACGGACTGCGGATCGAGGAGACTTTCGAGACGGAGATCGAGCGCGAAGGCAGCGGCACGATTTCGGTGCCGATCACCGGAACGCCCTCCTCGCTCGGCGACCTGGTTTGCCGGGTGAGGTTTTCGCTCGACGGCGAAGTGAAGTTCGAGGGCGAGGTGCAGGGCAGCGTCAATTCGTCGAACGAGCTGTTCCGCATGGGCTTCGACCTGTTCGTCTGGGGCGGCAACTACCCCGACAACCGGAAGGGACCGGGCCCCAACGGTTCGGCGACGGCCGGCAAGGACTTCGTCGGTACGGAGCCTTCCGAACCGGATGTGATCACGGCCGGGTCGGACGGTACGAACGACGTTTTCAAGACGATGTCCGAGGAGTACCGCATCAACCGCGGCGTGGAGAAGTGGGACGGGCAGCGCGTTTACGAACACCCGGGCTATGTGAAGTTGGGTGTGACGAACAACGGCGGCTGGATCATGACGCCCGAGCTGGAGCAACTGTCGGCCGTCCCGGAGACCGTCGTCGTGTCGGTCGATTTCCTGCGTTTCGACAATGAGGAGGGAACCTACCTCGTTTCGGCCGAAGGGGCGGGCACGGTGCTCAACGGCAAGGTCGATGCCGCGGTGCTGCCGACGCAGTCCTCGGCGGCTGACAGGAAGTGGAAGACGCTGAGCTTCACCGTGCAGGACGCCACGAACAAGACGCGGATCAAGATCTGCGCCGAATCGCTCGACGGCGCAGGGTATCGCATCAATATCGACAATATCGTCGTGATGGGTTCCGACGAGACGGAGGTGACCGAGAAGCTGCCGGCTCCCGACGCCGGGTCGATCGCCTACACGCCGGGCGACACGTCGATCGCGGTCGCCTGGGAGGGCGTGAAGGGCGCCTCCTCCTATGAGATCTCCCTGGCGGCGCGCAGCAACCCGGATTTCCGCAAGACGGTGGAGACGGCCGAAGCGGGCTACGAGTTCACCGGTCTCGTCCCCGGGCGCTACCTTTTCACGGTGAAGGCGCTCTGTGCCGGCAATGCCGAATTCGATTCCGACGAGACATCGAAGAACGTGGGAACCCTCGGCTTCGCCGACGAAAAGCTGGCCGCACCGGCCGGGCTTTCGGTCGGCGGGGCGACGGCGACCGGCGCCACGGTGTCGTGGAGTGCCGTGAGCGGAGCCTACGGCTACCGGGTTTCGGCCGTTCCGGCTGCGGGCGGCGAGGCTGCGGAGACGGCTCTGGTGCGGGAGACTTCCTATACCTTCGGGAAATTGCAGGCCGGTACGGAGTACACGGTTTCTGTGGTGGCGCAGGCTGCCGCCGAGGCGGGCGAGTACGATTCGGACGCCGCCGTCGCGCAGCTCGTGACGACCGACCCGCAGCCGCTGATCGCCCCGTCGGTGCGGATCTTCGCCAAGACGCACGGACTGGCCGTGCTCGAATGGGAGTTGTCGTCCGAGGCGCTCGCGCAGCAGCCCGTCACGACGTCGGACACGTACGATTTCCGCGTGAAGAACGCCGCGGGCGAGGTGATCCGGTCGGTCGAGGCGTACAAATCGTTCAACTTCGCCAAATACAGGTACTACCGTCTGGTATGGGGCGGGCTGGCGCCTTCGACGACCTATACGCTCGAGATGCGCCGCCGTTCGACGGCCGACGCGGAGCGTTACCTCGATTCGGAATGGGCCGCCGTGCAGGTGACGACCGATGCCGACCCCGCGGCCGATCACGCGGACTGCCTGCTTTACGCCGATTTCGAGCGAATGCCTACGGGCGGACAGCCGTTGTACGGAGCCTACGGCTTCAGCTACGGCGCGACCGAGGATTTCTCGGATCCGGACCGGGTGGACTACACGGCCCCGGGCGACAAGAACTCGATCTACTGTCAGGCCGTGAAGGCGGAACAGTCCTATTTCGACGCCTACCTGCCGGCCTGGGACCTCGACGACTGGACGAAGAACAGTTCGAATATGGGCATGGCGGCCGGGTACATGAAGTTCGGCGGCGGCAGCAAGCCTGCCTGGCTCACGCTGCCGGCGTTCCCCGGGCTGACCGGTCCCACGGAGCTGGAACTCGAGCTGGATGCCTGCTCCTACTACGAACCGAGCAGCGGCGGCGACATGATGTCGCCCTCGAATTCCGATGCGGACGCTCCGTTCTATGTGGAGATTCTCGGCGGCGGCACGATCGCCGGGGTCTCGGGCGAGACCTCCGGGCAGGCCGTGATCTCCGGCGACGGACTGACTGCGGAGCTCCGGAACGTGACGGCCGCGACGATGCGCGGCGAAGGGCGGACCGACTCCTACCGTTATACGAACCACCGGGTCCGTATCTCGGGGGCTACGGCCGCGACCCGCATCCGGATCTATACGGCGCTCGAGAACGACAAGGCCCAGCACCGGATGTGGCTCGACAACCTCAAGGTCCGCAGGGCGCAGTAGCGTTCCGGACCGGTACGACGACAGGCAGCCGGGGACTGCGCGGATGCAGTCCCCGGGGCCTTTGCCGGGAACCTGCCGCAGGGCGGTTTCCCATGTTACCTGAAATCAACGGATACCGATATTATGAATAAGATCGAAAGTGCGCTCCGGCGCACGACCGACACCCGCGCGCTGGCGTTCGGGGTCGGAACGCTGCCCCGTGCGGCGGAACTTTTTGTCGAACTGTTTCCCGGGCGCCGGGCGCTGGTGGTCGCCGACCTCAATACGTGGCGCGTGGCCGGGGAGGAGGTGCACCGGATTCTCGGCGAGGCCGGAATCGGGCAGGACGAGCCCTGTGTCTTCGCCGATCCCGGGCTCTACGCCGAATGGGGCTACGTCGAACGGCTCGACGCGTTGCTCGCCGGAACCGACGCCGTGCCGGTGGCCGTGGGGTCGGGGGTGATCAACGACCTTGCGAAACTCGCCTCGCACCACAACGGGCGCCGTTATCTGGTGGTCGGTACGGCCGCGTCGATGGACGGATACACCGCCTACGGGGCGTCGATCACCCGGGACGGCAACAAGCAGACGTTCGACTGCCCGGCGCCGCTGGGCATGGTTTTCGACCCGGCGATCGCCGCCGCGGCCCCCGCCGCGCTCTCCGCCTCGGGGTATGCCGATCTGATCGCCAAGATTCCCGCCGGGGCCGACTGGATGCTGGCCGACGCCGTGGGAGCCGAGGCGATGGACGATTTCGCCTTCTCGCTCGTGCAGGACGGACTGCCGGAGGCTTTGTGCGATCCGACGGGCGTGCATGCGGGCGACGTCGGGAAGGTCGGCCGGCTGGCCGAAGGGCTTCTGCTGAGCGGTTTCGCCATGCAGGCCGCGCAGTCGAGCCGTCCGGCCTCCGGGGCCGAGCATCAGTTCAGCCATTTGTGGGACATGGAGCACCTGCGCTTCGGAGGAGCGTCGGTTTCGCACGGTTTCAAGGTCGGAATCGGCACGCTCGCCTCGACGGCCTTTCTTGAGATGCTGCTCGAGGCGCCCGTCGAACGGCTCGACGTCGCGGGCTGCGTGGCCGCATGGAAGTCGTGGGAGGAGACCGAGCGGGACATCCGGGCCGTCTTCGCCGGCGATCCCGAGCTGGTGGCCCGCGGTCTGAAGGAGACGTACGGCAAGTATGTCGATCGGCAGGGGCTGTACGAACAACTGACGCGGCTGCGGCAGGCATGGCCCGAACTCCGGGAGCGGATTCGCCGGCAGATCATTCCGTTCGGGGAGGTGCACCGCCGGCTGCGGCTCGTCGGAGCGCCCTGCGAGCCGGAGCAGATCGGGGTGTCGCGCGCCCGGTTCCGGGAGGCTTTCGCGCGGATTCCCTACATGCGGAGCCGCTACTCGGTGATCGACACGGTGTTCCGCTGCGGGTGGATGGAGGAGTGGCTCGACCGTCTGTTCGGTCCGGGCTGTATCTGGGAGATCCGCTGACGGAACCGTCCGTCGGAGGAAAATTCGCGACTTTTTTCGCTTCGGGCGCGGTTTTTTGCTTCGGAAGGCGTATCTTTGTTGAGAAACTGCTAACTTTCATTTCGTAATGACACCGGAACAGGCAAAACGGTTCAAATATTGGCAGACGCGCACCATCCTCGCCACGATGGTGGGCTATGCGCTCTTCTATTTCGTGCGGAAGAACTTTTCGCTGGCCATGCCCGGCCTGGAGGCCGACCTCGGCATTTCGAAGACGAGTCTCGGCGTCTTTCTGACGCTCAACGGGCTCGTCTATGGATTCTCGCGCTTCCTGAACGGCATCCTGGCCGACAGGATGAACGCCCGCTGGTACATGGCCGTCGGCCTGGGGCTCTGCGCGCTGGCCAACTTCGCCTTCGGATTCGGCGAGGACGTCTCCTACTGGATCACGGGCGAGCACACCGGCGACCGTTTCACCAATACGATGATCCTCTTCATGGGGGTCATGTGGGTCGTGAACGGCCTGTTGCAGGGAACGGGCTTCCCGCCCTGCGCGCGGCTGCTGACCCATTGGATTCCGCCCGTGCAGCTGGCCACGAAGATGTCCGTGTGGAACACCTCGCACTCGATCGGCGCAGGGCTGGTGGTCATCCTCTGCGGATATATCATGGGATCGCTGGGCAGCGGCCCGGACCATGTCGGCGCATGGAAGTGGTGTTTCTGGATTCCTTCGGCGATCGCCTTCGCGGGCGCCGTCGGTCTGGTGGTCTTTCTGCGCGACACGCCGACGTCGGTGGGCCTTCCCGAACTCGAGGGGACGGAGACCCGCGGCGAAAAGTCCGCTCCGAAGGGGGCCGAGCACAAGGCGTTCCTCATGAAGCACGTCTTCCGCAATCCGCTGATCTGGATTCTGGGATTCGCCAACTTCTTCGTCTATATCGTCCGCTTCTCCGTGCTCGACTGGGGCCCGTCGCTGCTGAGCCAGTCGAAGGGCGTCAGCATGGAGCACGCCGGATGGCTCGTGGCCATGTTCGAAATCGCCGGCATTCTGGGCATGCTCTTCTCCGGCTGGGCGACGGACAGGTGGCTGAAGGGACGCGCGCACCGCACCTGCGTCTTCTGCATGGCGGGCGCCGCGCTCTTCGTCTTCGCCTTCTGGCAGCTGCCTTCCGACGCGCCGATCTGGCTGCTCTTCGCCACGCTGTGCGCCGCCGGATTCTGCATCTACGGCCCGCAGGCGCTCATCGGCATCGCCGCCGCCAACCAGGCGACCAAGCGGGCCGCCGCCACGGCCAACGGCCTCACGGGGCTGTTCGGCTACGCCTCGACGCTCGTCTCGGGCGTGGGACTGGGCTATGTGGCGCAGCACTACGGCTGGAGCTGGGCCTATGTCGGCATTCTGGCGATGGCCGTCGCGGGTATGGCGGTTTTTCTGCTGATGTGGGGCGCGAAGGCCGACGGGTACGGTTCCGGGGTGTCGGAGGCCTGACGCCGCGCGGGAGAAGCTCGGAGTGGAATATGACTAAATAGGAGTTGTTATGTTGAGTATCGCCGAACGGCACAAATACATTCTCGACTCGCTGAACAGGCGCGGGTTCGTGCGTATTACGGATGTCGCCAACGAACTGGGTGTGACGAAGGTCACGATCCGCAAGGACGTGAAGATTCTCGAAAGCAAGGGCCTCCTTTACAAGGTCCACGGCAGCGCGCGTCCGGCCAATCCCCATGTCGCGGACCTCGACGTGCATGTGAAGGACAATATCAACCGCGAGGCCAAGCGTGCCATCGCCCGCCGGGCGGTGGAGCTGCTCGACGACAACGACTCGGTGATCGTGGCGTCGGGTTCGACCATCCACGCCTTCGCCGAGGAGATCCGCCTGCGGCCGTGGCATCACCTGAATATCGTCACGCCGTTCCTGCGGCTGGGCGTGCTGCTCAACGAGGTAGAGAACGTCGATGTGGTGCAGCTCGGCGGCGCAGTGCACAAGAAGTCGCTGTCCGTCTCGGGCAGCGAGGCGGTCCGGGCGCTCGACGACTGCATCTGCTCGAAGGTCTTTTTCGGAGTGGACGGCATCGACCTCGAGCACGGCATCACCACCTCGACGATCGAGGAGGCGAAACTCACGCGGCGGATGATGGAGGCTGCCTCGCAGACGATCGTGCTGGCCGATTCCTCGAAATTCGGACAGCGCGGCTTCGGCCGTATCGGTTCGCTCGAGGAGATCGACGTGATCGTGACCGAAGCGGAGGTTTCCGAACAGATGGCCTCGGCGCTCGAAGAGGCGGGGGTCGATCTGATCGTCGTGAAGTAGGCGGAAGCGCCGGCTGACGGCGCCGCTTCGGGGACGGGGGCGTCGGGGAAGGAACCGGATGCCGGCTGTTGAAAAAAATTTCCGGAAAAGTTTTGCATGCCCGGCGAAAAAGCCCTACCTTTGTACCCAATTAAGCGACGTTCGAATCCTGGACATGAATTGCAACCGCGACATATCTTCCGCACGGGTTTTCCGGCAGCAGGACTATTGGTCGGGGTTTCATTCTCCGGCGGATCCGGGCATTATTGTTTCATTAGGGTAACTGTTTCGGTTGCCCTATTTTTTTGCGCCTGCAACCATGAAGACCGTATATACCGGCGCCCGGATTTTCCGCGGCGGCCGTTTCGAAGAGGGCGATCTGGCCGTCGAGGGGAGCCGCATCGCACCCGCCGGGGAGCGCCGACCGGACGACCGGACGGTGGATCTGACCGGACTGGTCGTCGTCCCCGGACTGGTGGACGTCCATGTCCACCTGCGCGAACCGGGATTTCCGCAGAAGGAGACCGTCGCCACGGGAACCGCCGCCGCCGCCCGCGGGGGATATACGACGGTCTGTTCGATGCCGAACCTCAATCCCGCGCCCGACACGCCGGAGACGCTGGAGCGGCAGATGGAGATCATCCGCCGCGACGCCGCGGTGCGCGTGAAACCCTACGGCACGATCACGATGGGGCAGCGCGGCTGCGGGGAGTTGGTGGACTTCGGGGCGCTGGCCCCCTGGGTCGTGGGCTTTTCGGACGACGGACGCGGCGTGCAGTCGGCCGAACTCATGGAGGAGGCGATGCGCCGTGCGGCGGCCGTCGGCCGGCCGATCGTGGCCCATTGCGAGGCGGACGATCTGTTGCGCGGCGGGTATATCCACGACGGCGTGTACTGCCGCGAGCGCGGCCACCGGGGAATCTGCTCCGAGAGCGAGTGGCGGCAGGTGGAGCGCGACATCGAACTGTCGGCCCGAACGGGCTGCCAGTACCACGTCTGCCACGTCTCCACGAAGGAGAGCGTCCGTCTGGTGCGGCAGGCCAAGGCGTCGGGACTGCGCGTGAGCTGCGAAACGGCTCCGCACTACCTGCTTCTCACGGACGCGGATCTGAAGGAGGAGGGGCGTTTCAAGATGAATCCGCCGCTGCGCGGCCGCGAAGACCGCGAGGCGCTCGTGGAGGGCCTCGCCGACGGGACGATCGAGGTGATCGCCACCGACCATGCGCCGCATACGGCCGAAGAGAAGCTGCGCGGACTGGCCCGCAGCGCCATGGGCATCGTGGGGCTGGAGTGTGCTTTTCCGCTGCTTTACAGATATTTGGTGCTGCCCGGAACGATTCCGTTCGGGCGGCTCGTCGAGGCGATGGCCCTCGCGCCCCGGCGGATATTCGGCCTCGAAGGGGGCGTGGAGCCCGGCGACGAGGCCGACTTCACGGTGCTGGACCTGGAGGCGGAGTACCGTCTCGATCCGGCGACGTTCCGTTCGAAGGGGCGCGCTACGCCTTTCGCCGCATGGCCCGTCCGGGGACGCGCCGTGCTGACGGTGGTCGGCGGGCGCGTGGCCTACGACGGGCGGAGCTGAGAGGCGCGGGGACCGGCCGGAAGCGGAGAAGGCTCCGTGCGGCGGATCCTGTTGCGGCGCGGGAAGGGGACTGCGCCCGTGCCGGGACGTTCGCGGAAACTATGAAATTCAAATAGATAAGGATGAAGCCATTTACGAAAAAAATTGTCCTGGAGAACGGCCGCGAGTTTTACGGCTACGGATTCGGGGCCGACCGGGAGGCGATCAACGAAATCGTCTTCAATACCTCGATGGTGGGGTATCAGGAGATTCTCTCCGATCCGTCCTACACCGATCAGATGGTCGTGATGACCTATCCGCTGATCGGCAACTACGGCACGGCCGAGGAGGATTACGAAACGAAATTCCCGACCATCGGCGGCATGATCGTCCGCGAGTACAACGACACGCCTTCGAACTTCCGTTACACGAAGACGCTGCACGAGGTGCTCGAGGAGCACAACATCCCGGCCGTTTCGGGCATCGACACCCGCACGCTGACGCGCATCATCCGCGACGAGGGTTCGCAGAAGGTGCTCGTCACCGACGCCGCGACGCCTTCCGGGGAGGCGATGCGCCGCCTGCGCGAATACGACCTCCCGCACGACATGGTTTCGCGCGTGAGCTGCCGCAAGCGCTGGTTCTCGCGCACGCCCAACCACCGGTGGGACGTGGTGGCCGTCGATTGCGGCATCAAGTACAACATCATCCGCAAACTCAACGAGAAGGGATGCAACGTCACCGTCGTCCCGTTCGACGCCTCGGTCGAGGAGATTCTCGCCTTCCGTCCCGACGGCATCTTCCTCTCGAACGGTCCGGGCGATCCCACGGACGTCCGGCCCGTGATCGAGAAGGTGCGGGCGCTTCGGGGACGTCTGCCGATCTTCGGCATCTGCATGGGCCATCAGCTCATTTCGCTGGCTTACGGCGCGCGGACCTTCAAGATGAAATTCGGCCACCGCGGCGGCAACCATCCCGTCAAGTGCCTGGCCACGGGCAAGATCGAAATCACGAGCCAGAACCACAGCTTCGCCGTGGACATCGAGTCGCTGAAGGGTACGCCTCTCACGCTCACGCACGTCAATCTGCTGGACGGCACGGCCGAGGGCGTCGAGTGCGCCGCCGACCGGGTCTTTTCGGTGCAGTACCATCCCGAGAGCGCGCCGGGTCCGCAGGACAGCGCCTATTTGTTCGATAAGTTCATTAAAATGATGGAGGAGTACAAAAATGCCTAAGAGAAAGGATATCAACAAGGTAATGGTCATCGGCTCGGGGCCCATCGTCATCGGGCAGGCCGCCGAGTTCGACTATGCGGGCACGCAGGCCTGCATGGCCCTCAAGGAGGAGGGTTACGAAGTGGTGCTGGCCAACTCGAACCCCGCGACCATCATGACCGACACGCATATCGCCGACAAGGTTTACATGGAGCCGCTGACGCTCGAGTACGTCGCCAAGATCATCCGCTACGAACGTCCCGACGCCATCGTTCCGGGGCTGGGTGGCCAGACGGGTCTGAACCTGGCGGTGCAACTGGCCAAGAAGGGCATTCTGAAGGAGTGCCAGGTCGAGATTCTGGGCACGTCGTTCGAGTCGATCGAGCGCGCCGAGGACCGCGAGCTGTTCAAGGAGCTGTGCGAGGAGCTGGGCGAGCCGGTGCTTCCCTCCGAGGTGGCCTCGTCGATCGACGAGGCCGTCGGGATCGCCGCGCAGATCGGCTATCCGGTGGTGCTGCGTCCCGCCTTCACGCTGGGCGGCACGGGCGGCGGCTTCGCCGACAACGAGCAGGAGCTGCGCGAGATGATGCGCAACGCACTCTTCCTCTCGCCCGTGCATCAGGTGCTCATCGAGAAGAGCATCAAGGGCTACAAGGAGATCGAGTACGAGGTGATCCGCGACAGCAACGACACGGCCATCGCCATCTGCAACATGGAGAATATCGATCCCGTAGGCGTGCACACGGGCGATTCGATCGTCGTGGCCCCGAGCCAGACGCTCACCAACCGCGAGTACCAGATGCTGCGCGACTCGGCGCTGAAGATCATCCGCGCCCTCCGGATCGAGGGCGGCTGCAACGTGCAGTTCGCGCTCGACCCGCTGTCGTTCAAATACTACCTGATCGAGGTCAATCCCCGCGTGTCGCGCTCCTCGGCCCTCGCGTCGAAGGCGTCGGGCTATCCCATCGCGCGGGTGAGCGCCAAGATCGCCGTGGGCATGACCCTCGACGAGATCCGCATCGCCAACACCCCGGCCTCGTTTGAACCGACGCTGGACTACGTGGTGACGAAGATCGCCCGCTTCCCGTTCGACAAGTTCTCTGACGCCTCGAACAAGCTGGGTACGCAGATGAAGGCCACGGGCGAAGTCATGTCCGTGGGCCGCACGATGGAGGAGTCGCTCCTGAAGGCCGTGCGGTCGCTCGAGACGGGCGTCTGCCACATCCACCACAAGAAGTTCGACACGTGGTCGAACGACGAGCTGCTCGACTACATCAAGGACGGCACGGACGACCGGCTCTACGCCATCGCGCAGTTGATCCGCGGCGGCATCGACCTCGTGCTGATCTACAACCGGACGAAGATCGACATGTTCTTCCTCGAGAAGTTCAAGAACATCGTCGAGTTCGAGAGCGTCGTCCGTGCGCATCCGATGGACGTCGAGACGCTGCGCGACGCCAAACGCATGGGCTTCAGCGACAAGTATATCGGGCAGTTGTGGGGCCTCTCGCAGCACGACATGTACCGTCTGCGCGAGAAGAACGGCATCTTCCCCGTCTATAAGATGATCGACACGTGCGCCAGCGAGTTCGCCTCCTACGTGCCCTATTTCTACTCGACCTACGAGCTGGAGAACGAATCCGTGGTGAGCGGCAAGGAGAAGATCGTGGTGCTCGGCTCCGGTCCGATCCGCATCGGGCAGGGCGTCGAATTCGACTACTCCACGGTGCACGCCATCTGGTCGATCCGCGAGGCGGGCTACGAGGCCATCATCATCAACAACAATCCCGAGACCGTCTCGACGGACTACACCACCAGCGACAAGCTCTACTTCGAACCCCTCACGGTCGAGGACGTGATGAACGTCGTGCACCTCGAAAAACCCAAGGCGATCGTCGTGTCGCTCGGCGGCCAGACGGCCATCAATCTCGCCGAGCCGCTCGCCGAGCTGGGCGTGCCCATCATCGGCACGGACTGCGCGGCGATCCGCAACGCCGAGGACCGCGGCTGTTTCGAGCGGATCATGGAGGAGCTGGGCATTCCTCAGCCCGAGGCCGAGGCCGTGACGGACATCGAGGCCGGCGTGCGGGCCGCCGCGCGTATCGGCTATCCGGTGCTGGTGCGTCCGAGCTACGTGCTGGGCGGCCGCGCCATGCAGATCGTCTCGAACGAGGAGCGGCTGCGCCACTACCTTCAGACGGCCGTCGAGGTGAACGAGGATTCGCCCGTGCTGGTGGACCGTTACATCATGGGCAAGGAGCTGGAGGTGGACGCCATCTGCGACGGCCGCGACGTCTTCATTCCCGGCATCATGGAGCATGTCGAGCGCACGGGTATCCACTCGGGCGACTCGATCAGCGTCTATCCGACCTTCAGCGTGAGCCGGAAGGCCAAGGAGAAGATCATCGACTACACGGTGCGGCTGGGTCTGCGCATCGGCATCGTGGGTCTCTACAACATCCAGTTCATCCTCGACGGCGACGACGAGGTGTATGTCATCGAGGTCAATCCGCGCTCGTCGCGCACCGTGCCTTTCCTCTCGAAATCCACGGGTGTGCAGATGGCCCACATCGCCACGCAGGTGATTCTGGGCCGCTCGCTGCGCGAGCAGGGCATCACGGAGGTCTATGGCCGGGAGAAGGAGCGCTGGTACGTGAAGGCGCCGGCCTTCTCGTTCGCCAAGATCCGCGGCATGGACTCCTACCTCTCGCCCGAGATGAAGTCCACGGGCGAGGCGATCGGCTACGACGACAAGCTGACCCGCGCACTCTACAAGGCGTTGCAGGCCACGGGCATGAACGTCTCGAACTACGGCACGATCTTCGTCACGATCGCCGATCAGGACAAGGAGCAGGCGTTGCCGCTCGTGCGCCGTTTCTACGATCTGGGCTTCAACGTCGAGGCGACGACCGGCACGGCCGAGTTCCTGCGCGAGCACGGCATCCGCACCCGCACGCGGCGCAAGCTCAACGAGGGCAGCTCGGAGATCATCGACGCGCTGCGGCAGGGACATGTGAGCTACGTCATCAACACGATCGACATCAACCAGCACAACACGCGTCTGGACGGGTACGAGATCCGCCGCACGGCCGTTGAGAACAACGTGACGGTCTTCACGGCGCTCGAGACGGTGAAGGTACTGCTCGACGTGCTGGAGGAGATCACGCTGCGCGTTTCGACCATCGACTCGAAATAGGGATGCCGGCGGGAGGCGGGAACCGTAGGCGGTGTGCGGCCTGGAAGTGCGGAGAACAGGGGCGGTTTGCGGACCGGGTCGCACGGAGCAGGCGGCCGTCCGGTTTTACGGCGCTTTTGCCGGGCCGAAAGCGATTTGGAAGATTATATGTATAAGAAAGCAGTTTACAGAATCCGTGCGAACGAGCCGCTGACGGCCGCCGTGTGGCGCATGACGCTGGAGGGCGACACGCGGTGGATCGCAGCGCCCGGGCAGTTCGTCAATATCGCGCTGGAAGGACGGTATTTGCGCCGTCCGATTTCGGTCTGCGACTACGACGAGGATTCGATCACGTTGATTTATAAGGTAGTAGGTGGAGGAACCGCGCAGATGAGCCGTATGCGGCCGGGCGAGTGCCTCGACCTGCTCACGGGGCTAGGCAACGGCTTCTCGACGGCCAACGACGCCCGGCGGCCGCTGCTCGTCGGGGGCGGCGTGGGCGTTCCGCCGCTCTACGGCCTGGCCCGGAAGCTGCTCTCCGAGGGGCGGCCGGTGCAGGTTGTGCTGGGCTTCAACACCGCCGCGGAGGTCTTCTGCGAGGAGGAGTTCCGCGCGCTGGGATGCGACGTGACGGTCGCCACGGCCGACGGGTCGCGCGGCGTGCGGGGCTTCGTCACGACGGCCATCGCCGAACGGACGCCCGATTTCGACTACTTCTACGCCTGCGGCCCGCTGCCGATGCTGCGGGCGCTCGCCGAGGCGGTCGCGCAGGACGGACAACTCTCCTTCGAGGAGCGCATGGGCTGCGGCTTCGGCGCCTGCATGGGGTGTTCGTGCAAGACCAAATACGGGAACAAGCGCATTTGCAGGGAGGGTCCCGTGCTGGAGAAAGGAGAGGTGATATGGTGAACGATACGCAAAAGAGCGTCTCCGCACCGGAAGGGGCGGCGGCGCGGGACCTTTCGGTCGAGCTGTGCGGTCTGAAGCTGGACAATCCGGTGATTCCGGCCAGCGGGACTTTCGGCTACGGCAACGAGTTCCGCGAGTTCTACGACATCAACATTCTCGGGTCGTTCTCGTTCAAGGGGACGACGCGCGAGGCGCGTTTCGGCAATCCGACGCCCCGCATCGCCGAGTGCGAGGCGGGCATGATCAACGCCGTGGGGTTGCAGAATCCCGGCATCGACCGCGTGATCGCCGAGGAGCTGCCGCGGCTGAAGACCTTCTTCCGCAAGCCCGTGATCGCCAATATTTCGGGCTTCTCGGTCGAGGAGTACGCCTACTGCTGCGAGCGGATCGACCGCGAGGAGCAGGTGGGGCTGATCGAGGTGAACGTCTCGTGTCCCAACGTGCGGCACGGGGGTATGTCGTTCGGCACGTCGCCCGAGGCGGCGGCCGAGGTGACGCGCGCGGTGAAGGCCGTGACGACCAAGCCGGTGGTCATCAAGCTGTCGCCCAACGTGACGGACATCGTAGCGATCGCCCGGGCGTGCGAACAGGCAGGGGCCGACGGATTGTGCCTCATCAACACGATGCTGGGCATGCGCATCGACCCGGTGCGGCGGCGTCCGGTGATCGCCAACACGATGGGCGGATTCTCCGGGCCCGCGATCTTCCCCGTGGCCGTGCGCATGGTCTATCAGGTGAGCCGGGCGTGCCGCATTCCGGTCATCGGCTGCGGCGGCGTTGTGACGGCACGCGACGTGATCGAGATGATGATGGCCGGGGCGACGGCCGTAGAGGTCGGCGCGGCGAATCTGGTGAATCCCTACGCCTCGAAGGAGATCGTCGAGGCGCTGCCCGCGGAGATGGAGCGGCTGGGCATCGGCCGCCTGCGCGACATCGTAGGCTGCGTGGAGTGACGCGCCGGACGGAGTGAAGAGACCGACGGCCTCTCGGAGCGCGGCATGTCCGGGCCCGGGGAGGCGGCGACGAAAAGCAAAAAACTTACAGCATGCAACACGACGTAATCATCGCCTGCGACTTCAAGTCCGCGGCGGACACATTCGGCTTTCTCGACCTGTTCCGGGGCGAGGAGCGCAAACCCTTTCTGAAGATCGGCATGGAGCTGTTCTATGCCGAGGGACCCGAAATCGTGCGCGAGATCAAGCGCCGCGGCCACCGGATTTTCCTCGACCTGAAGCTCCACGACATACCCAACACCGTGCGCAAGGCGATGGCCGTGCTGTCGCGGCTGGACGTGGACATGTGCAACGTCCATGCCGCCGGGACGATCGAGATGATGAAGGCCGCGCGCGAGGGACTTACGCGCGAGGACGGCACGCGGCCCCTGCTGATCGCCGTGACGCAGCTCACCTCGACCAGCGAGGAGCGCATGCAGCGCGAACTGCTGATCGGAGCCCCGATCGGCGAGACGATCGTGCAGTATGCCCGGAATGCCCGCGAGGCGGGGCTGGACGGCGTGGTCTGCTCGCCGCTCGAAGCCGGCATGGTGCACGGGGCGTGCGGCGCGGAGTTCCTGACCGTGACGCCCGGCGTGCGTTTCGCCGACGGCGACGTGGCGGACCAGGTGCGCGTCACGACGCCGGCCCGCGCCCGGGAGATCGGCTCGGACTTCATCGTCGTGGGACGCCCGATCACCGCGGCTGCGGATCCCGTGGCGGCCTACCGCCGCTGCGTGGCCGAGTTCGTGGGGTGACGGACGCGCCGCGCGGACTGCCGGAGACGGCTGCGGCGGTGTGCACGGCATGCGGCATGTCCGGTTCGGCGTGCGGCGCGGCAGGCGAATCGGGCGGCGCCGTACGGAATTCGCGCGGCGAAGCCGGAATTGTCGTATATTTGCAGGGGCGCATCCGTGCGCGACTGCGTGAAAAAGCACCGTTTTATGAAACCCGTGAAACTGTTTTACCTGAAGAACTGCCCCTTCTGCAAGAAGGCGCTGCGGTATATCGAAGAGGCGAAAGCCGCGCATCCCGAACTGGCGGAGGTCGAGATCGAGATGATCGAGGAGTCCGAGCAGCCCGGGGTGGCCGACGGATTCGACTATTACTATGTGCCTACGTTCTATGTGGACGGCGAAAAGGTCCACGAAGGCGGAATCTATCCCGAGGAGGTGGAGCGGATTCTGCGGCGGGCGCTCGGCGCGTGCCGGACGACTGAGAACCGATAAACAAGGATAAGTATGGAGAAAGCTATTGCGAAAGACCTGCTCTCGATCGGCGCGGTGTTCCTGCGTCCCGAGCAGCCGTTCACGTGGGCGAGCGGAATCAAAAGCCCGATTTATTGCGACAACCGTCTGACGCTGTCCGCCCCCGAGGTGCGCGGGCGTGTCGAGGCGGGGCTTGCGGAGATCGTCCGCACGAAGTTTCCCGGCGCGGAGGTGCTGATGGGAACCTCCACGGCCGGCATCGCCCATGCCGCCATCACGGCGACGATCCTCGGCCTGCCGATGGGCTACGTGCGGTCGGGAGCCAAGGACCACGGCCGCGGCAACCGCATCGAAGGACGGCTCGAAAAGGGGCAGAAGGTGGTCGTCGTCGAGGACCTGATCTCGACGGGCGGATCGTGTATCGAGGTGGTCGAGGCGCTGCGCGAGGCGGGCGCCGAGGTGCTGGGCGTGGCGTCGATCTTCACCTACGGCATGAAGAAGGGCGTGGAGCGCCTGCGCGAGGCGAATGTCGTGAATTACAGTCTCTCGAATCTCGACGCGCTGGTGGAGGTGGCCGCCGACGAAGGGTATATCGAACCCGGGGACAAGGCGCGCCTGCTCCGGTTCCGCGACAACCCGTCGGACGAATCGTGGATGAACCGATAAACGCGCCGGAACCATGCGACATCTGATTGATCCGACCGATCTGACGGTCGAGGAGACCGAGCGGATCGTGGCGCTGGCGGAGGACATCATCGCCAACCGCGCCAAGTACCGCGAGGCCTGCAAGGGCAAAAAACTCGCCACGCTGTTTTACGAGCCTTCCACCCGCACGCGCCTGAGCTTCACCTCGGCGATGCTGGAGCTGGGCGGCGAGGTGATCGGCTTCTCCGACGCCAGTTCCTCGTCCGTGTCGAAGGGCGAGACCGTGGCCGACACGGTGCGCGTGATCCGCTGTTTCGCGGACATCATCGCCATGCGCCACTTCAAGGAGGGCGCGCCGCTCGTGGCCTCGCAGTATGCCGGCATTCCGGTCATCAACGCCGGGGACGGCAGTCACGCCCACCCGACGCAGACGCTGACGGACCTGCTGACGATCAAGCGCGAGAAGGGGCGTTTCGACCACCTGACGATCGGGTTCTGCGGCGACCTGAAGTTCGGCCGCACGGTCCATTCGCTCATCAAGGCGCTGTCGCGTTACGAGGGGATCCGCGTGATGCTCATCGCGCCCGAGGAGCTGCGCCTGCCCGATTACATGCTACAGGAGATGCGTTCCGCCTCGAAGCTGGAGTTCCGCGAGGTGCGCACGATGGAGGAGGTGATGCCCGAGCTGGACATCCTCTACATGACGCGCGTGCAGAAGGAGCGCTTCCTCGACGAGGAGGAGTTCGACCGCGTGAAGGACAGCTTCGTGCTCGATCCGGGAAAGCTGCGCACGGCGCGGCCCGATATGATCGTGCTGCATCCGCTGCCGCGCGTGAACGAGATCACGCGCGAGGTGGACAACGACCCGCGTGCGGCTTACTTCCGGCAGGTAGAGAACGGAAAATTCGTGCGTATGGCATTGATCTATACGCTGCTGCGCTGGGCCGACGAGAACCGTCCGTTCGCCCGGACCCCGGTCTTCGGCGAGGAGTACGTCGTGAACGAAATGACCTGTTCGAATCCCCGCTGCATTTCGGCTACGGAGGATGTCGATCAGCTTTTCCGCCGCGCGGCCGACGGCGTGTGCCGCTGCGCCTACTGCGAGGCGAAAGCCCGGTAGCGGCTTCCCGCGCCCTGCGCGCGGGGCGCTTCCGTCCCGGGTGCCGGCGCGGAAGGGGTGTCCGGAAACTCTGCGAAGGTCTCCGGACACCCCTCTCCGCATACGGCCGGGAGTTGCATGCGTTTTTGTGCGGGAAGTCTCGGAAAATCGCGGGAAATGATTATCTTTGTCCTCGGGAGAACACCGTCCGGGGTGCGGAGACGCGCCGCCGGGCGTGTGTCGTCTCCGTTTGCCAGAACCGAATTAATGCCTGCTCTGCGATGAGTGAAAAAAGACCCGTTTCCCCGCTGGCGTGGGTTCCCAGCCTCTATTTCGCCATGGGCCTCCCGTTCGTGGTGCTGAACATGGTTTCGGCCGTACTGTTCAAGGACCTCGGCATTCCGGACGCACAGATCGCCTTTTGGACCTCGCTGATCATGTGGCCGTGGACGATCAAGTTCCTCTGGAGTCCCTTTCTGGAGATTTTCAGGACGAAGAAGTTCTTCGTCGTGGCGACGCAGCTTCTGAGCGGCGTCATGTTCGGCGTGGCGGCGCTGGCGCTGCATCTGCCGTCGTTCTTCGCCGTGACGGTCGCCGTCTTCGCCGTGGTGGCCTTCAGCGGCGCGACGCACGACATCGCGGCCGACGGCGTTTACATGTCGGAGCTCTCCACGCGCGACCAGGCGAAGTACATCGGCTGGCAGGGAGCCTTCTACAACCTGGCGAAGCTGGTGGCCACGGGCGGTCTGGTATGGTTCGCCGGGTGGCTCTACGAGCGCTCCTCCGCGGAGGGTGCCGCCGTGTTCGACGCCTACGTCCATGCGTGGACCGTCGTGCTGGCGATTCTCTGCGGGCTGCTTCTGCTGCTGGGCTGCTACCACGGGCGGATGCTCCCTTCGGGCGCCGCGGCGGCGGGCGGGCACTCGCTCGGCGAGGGGCTGCGGGGCCTGAAGGAGGTGATCGCGGCCTTCTTCACCAAGAAACACATCTGGTACTACATCGCCTTCATCATTCTCTACCGGCTGGGCGAGGGGTTCGTCATGAAGATCGTGCCGCTGTTCCTCAAGGCCGACACCGCGGCGGGCGGACTGGGCCTGACGAACCAGCAGATCGGATTGTATTACGGCACGTTCGGCGCCGGGGCGTTCCTCGTGGGGTCGCTGCTGGCCGGCTACTACATCGCCGCGCGCGGACTGCGCCGCACGCTCTTCACGCTCTGCTGCGTCTTCAACGTACCCTTCGTGGTCTATGCGCTGCTGGCCTTCTTCCAGCCCTCCTCCATGTGGCTCGTGGGCGGCGGCATCGTCGTGGAGTATTTCGGCTACGGATTCGGATTCGTGGGACTGACGCTCTTCATGATGCAGCAGGTGGCGCCCGGCCGTCACCAGATGGCCCACTACGCCTTCGCTTCGGGCATCATGAACCTTTCGGTGATGCTCACCGGCGCCGTGTCGGGCTACCTGAGCGACTGGCTCGGCTATTCGCTCTTCTTCGTCGTGGTGATGCTGGCGACGATTCCGGCCTTCGTCATGACGCGTTTCATCCCCTTCACCTATCCCGATGGAAATAAAACCGAATAAACTCCGTTTACCAAGCAAACACGTATGAAGAAAAATCACCTGCTCTCCCTTCTTGCGGGGCTGTCGCTCTGCGCCGCGTCGTGCGGAGGTCCTACGGCCGAGACGGACGCCGTGATCCCGCGTCCCGCGTCGGTCGAGAAACGCTCCGGCGCATGCCGCCTCGCATCGCCCCTGGCCCTGTCGTTCGACGCTCCGGCGGAGGTCGCCGACGCCCTGACGGCCTACCTGCGGACCACGCCGCTGGCCGTCCGCACGGACGATCCGCAGGCGTCGGACGGCTACCTGCGTCTGACGGTCGCCGCGTCGCCCGAACTGCCCGCTTCGGAAGAGGGTTACGTGCTTTCGGTCCTTCCCGAAGGCGTCTCGGTCGCTTCGCGCGGCGAAGCGGGTCTTTTCTACGGCATACAGACTCTCTTGCAGTTGCAGGAGCAGTTCGGCGATCGGATTCCCGCGCAGCGGATCACCGACTTCCCGCGCTTCTCCTACCGCGGCATGCACCTGGACGAGGCGCGCCACTTCTTCGGCAAGGAGTTTGTGAAAAAACAGCTGCGGATGATGGCCTCGCTCAAACTCAACCGCTTCCATTGGCATCTGACGGACGGTGCGGGGTGGCGCATCGAGATCGACCGTTATCCCGAGCTGACCGAGCTCGCGGCTTGGCGTCCGATCGAGGGATGGCAGCCGTGGCTCGACGCCGGGCGGCCCTATTGCCGGCGTGACGACCCGAACGCCTACGGCGGATTCTACACGAAGGACGACATCCGCGAAGTGGTGGCCTATGCCGATTCGCTGCATATCACGGTGATTCCCGAAATCGAGATGCCGGGCCACTCGGAGGAGGTGCTGGCGGTCTATCCCCACCTGTCGTGCGCGGGAAAGCCGCATGTTTACGACGACTTCTGCATCGGCAACGACGCGACGTTCGAGTTCTTGGAGAACGTACTCGAGGAGGTGATGGAACTCTTCCCCTCGGAATACATTCATGTCGGCGGCGACGAGGCCACGAAAAAGGGGTGGCCGACCTGTCCGAAGTGCCGGGCGCGGATGCAGCGCGAGGGGCTGAAGGACGTGGACGAGTTGCAGAGCTATGCCGTGCACCGGCTCGAGGCGTTCCTCAATGCCCGCGGGCGCCGGCTGCTGGGCTGGGACGAGATTCTGCAGGGCGGTCTGGCGCCCAACGCCGCGGTCATGTCGTGGCGCGGCGAGTCGGGCGGCCGCGAGGCGGCGGCCTCGGGGCATCCGGTGGTGATGGTTCCGGGCAGCTACTGCTATCTGGACAAGTATCAGGGCAATCCCTCGACCGAGCCGGAGGCGCTCGAAGGGTCGGTTCCCCTGCCCAAGACCTATATGTACGAGCCGGCGCCGCAGGACATGCCGGGCCGCGAGAGGGTGCTGGGCGTGCAGGCGAACCTGTGGACCGAACGCATCGCTACGCCCGAATACGCCGAGTACATGCTCTACCCGCGGGTCTTCGCGGTGGCCGAGATCGCTTGGTCGGCGCCCGAACTGAAGGTCTACGAGGATTTCCGCCGCCGGGCGCTGATGCGTATCGACGCCGTCCGTGCGAAGGGATACAACACGTTCGATTTGGCGGGTTCCGTGCGCGGCGAGCGTCCCGAGTCGCTGGAAGAGGTGCGGCATCTGGCCGTAGGCTGCCCGGTGACCTATGCTTCGGAGTGGTACGAGGGCTATCCGGCCGACGGTCCCGGTTCGCTGACCGACGGGAAGCTGGGGTCGTGGACCTACGGCTACCGCTGGCTGGGCTTCCTGAATACGGACGTCGAGGCGACGGTCGATCTGGGGGCCGTGAAGCCGATCCGCGAGGTGAAGGCCGATTTCTTGCAGTGGCGGTCGGCGTTCATCGGGCTGCCCAAACGTGTCGAGATCGCGGTCTCGACCGACGGAGAGCGCTTCACGGTGCTGGGCGGCGAGGAGAACGACCTGCCGTTCGACGACCCGAAGCTCCAGTGCCGCGCCTTCGGCTGGACGGGCGAGGCCGAAGCCCGCTATGTCCGCTGCCACGCCTTCTCGCACGGCCATCCGGGCGGCTGGCTGTTTATCGACGAAATTATCGTGAATTGACGGATTTATTTATTATTGATAGAACATGGAAAATCTCAGAATCGCGGGCCCCGCATTGCCCGATATGCCGTGGGAGGATCGTCCCGCGGGTTCGAACGAGGTGCTCTGGCGTTACAGCGCGAACCCGATCATCGGGCGCCATGCGCTTTCGACCTCGAACAGTATTTTCAACTCGGCCGTCGTGCCGTTCAGAAACGGGAAGTACAACTACGCCGGTGTTTTCCGCTGCGACGACACGAACCGCCGCATGCGCATCCACGTCGGTTTCTCGGTGGACGGACTGAAGTGGGACATCGAGGAGGCCGACTTCCGGCTGGAGGGCGCCGACCCGGAAATCGGGGAGTGGGCCTACGGCTACGATCCGCGCGTGGCGAAGATCGACGACAAGTACTACGTGACGTGGTGCAACGGCTACCACGGCCCGACGATCGGCATCGCGTGGACCGAGGATTTCCGGACCTTCCACCAGTTGGAGAACGCCTTTCTGCCCTATAACCGCAACGGCGTGATGTTCCCCCGGAAGATCGGCGGCAAGTTCGCCATGCTCTCGCGTCCGAGCGACACGGGACATACGCCTTTCGGGGATATTTTCTACTCCGAGTCGCCGGACCTCTGCTATTGGGGGCGCCACCGGCACGTCATGTCGCCCGCGGCGTTCGAGGTGTCGGCCTGGCAGTGCATGAAGATCGGTGCGGGCCCCGTGCCCATCGAGACGAGCGAGGGGTGGCTGCTGTTCTACCACGGCGTGCTGCGCTCGTGCAACGGCTACGTCTATGCCTTCGGTTCGGCGCTGCTGGACCTGGAGGAACCCTGGAAGGTGACGGCCCGCAGCGGTCCGTATCTGATTTCGCCGCGCGAGCCGTACGAGTGCATGGGCGACGTGCCGAACGTGACGTTCCCCTGCGCTGCGCTGCACGATCCCGCGACGGGGCGCGTGGCGGTTTACTACGGCTGCGCCGACACGGTGACGGGCCTTGCGTTCGGATATATTCCGGAGATCGTCGAATTTACGAAGAAAAACTCGATCCTCTGATGCGACTGCGACGAACGCTTCCTGCTGCGGCGCTCGCCGCAGCCGTTTTCTGCGCACCGCTGCGTGCGCAGGAGCCCGTCGATCGGGTCGATCCCTTCATCGGCACGACCAACTTCGGCACGACCAATCCCGGGGCCCTGTGCCCGAACGGCATGATGGCGGTGGTTCCGTTCAACGTGATGGGTTCGGACACGAACATCTACGACAAGGACGCCCGCTGGTGGTCGACTCCCTACGAGTACCATAACGAATTCTTCACGGGCTTCGCCCACGGGGCGCTGAGCGGCGTGGGATGTCCCGAGATGGGGTCGCTGCTGACGATGGCGACGACCGGGCCGCTGACGGTGGATTACAAGGAGTACGGCACGGCGTATGAAGATGAAACGGCCTCGCCGGGCTACTACGCCGTGACGCTGGACAAGTACGGCGTCCGGGCCGAAGCGACGGCCACGCCGCGCACCTCGGCCGAGCGCTACACGTTTCCCGCCGGGGAGGGGCACATCCTGCTGAATTTGGGCGAGGGCCTCACGAACGAGTCGCGCTACGGTGCGCCGCGTGAGCGCCCACGGAGATCGAGGGCATGAAACTGCTGGGGACGTTCTGCTACAATCCGCAGAAGGTGTTTCCGGTGTATTTCGTGCTGCGCGTGACGAAGACCCCGTCGTCGTCGGGCTACTGGAAGAAACAGCGTCCGATGACGGGCGTCGAGGCGGAGTGGACCCCCGACAACGGCAAATACAAGCTCTACACGGAGTACGGCCGCGAACTGGCGGGCGACGACGTGGGCTACTGGTTCACGTTCGACGACCTCCGGGAGGGTGAACAGATCGAGGTGCGCATGGGCATTTCCTATGTGAGCACGGAGAACGCCCGCCGGAACCTCGACGCCGAACAGCCCGCCGGAACGTCGTTCGACGCGATCCGCGGGGCGGCCCGCACGCGGTGGAACGACGACCTTTCGCGCATCCGCGTCGAGGGCGGCACGGCGGAGCAGCAGACCGTGTTCTATACGGCGCTGTACCATGCGCTGATCCACCCGAATCTCGTGAACGACGTGAACGGCGAGTATCCGGTCATGGAGCGTTCCGGCGAGACGGGCGTCTCGGAGCACGACCGTTACACGGTCTTCTCGCTGTGGGACACCTACCGCAACGTGCACCAGTTGTTGACGCTGGTCTATCCCGAGCGGCAACTGGACATGGTGCGTTCGATGATCGGCATGTACGAGGAGTGGGGGTGGATGCCCAAGTGGGAGCTGTACGGCCGCGAGACCTTCACGATGGAAGGCGACCCGGCCATTCCGGTCATCGTCGATACGTGGATGAAGGGGCTGCGCGACTTCGACGTCGTGACGGCCTACGAGGCGTTCCTCAAGTCGGCCACGACGCCCGGGGCGCAGAACCGGCTGCGGCCGGACATCGACCCCTATGTCGAGCGGGGCTACATTCCGCTGGGTTTCTACGCCAAGGACCTCGCGGGCGACACTTCCGTGTCGCACGCGCTGGAGTACTACGTCGCCGACCATGCGCTGTCGCTGCTGGCCGACTCGCTCGGACACGGGGACGACGCACGTCTGTTCCGCGACCGTTCGCTGGGGTACAGACACTACTACGACAAGGAGTTCGGGACGCTGCGGCCGATCAACGACGACGGGACGTTCCTCGAGCCTTTCGACCCGAAGGCGGGCGAGAACTTCACGGCCGCGCCGGGATTCCACGAGGGGTCGGCCTGGAATTACACCTTCTTCGTGCCGCACGACGTGGAGGGGCTGTCGAAACTCATGGGAGGCCGGCGGAAGTTCGTCGATAAGCTCCAAATGGTCTTCGACGAGGGGCTGTACGACCCGGCGAACGAACCCGACATCGCCTACGCCTACCTCTTCAGCCGCTTTCCGGGCGAGGAGTGGCGCACGCAGCGCGAGGTGCGCCGCTTGCTGGCCAAATACTTCACCACCGCACCCGACGGCATTCCCGGCAACGACGACACGGGTACGATGTCGGCCTGGGCCGTCTTCTCGATGATGGGATTCTATCCGGACTGCCCGGGCGAGCCGTACTATACGCTGACGGCCCCCGTGTTCGACCGCGTGGAGATCGAGACGGAGCGGGGCCCGCTGGTGATCGAGGCCGAGCGACCGGCGGCCGGCGCCGGTTACATCGGCCGCATGACGCTCGGCGGCAGACCGCTCGGCAAGTACCGCCTCTCGCACGACGAGCTGCTCGGGGGCGGACGACTGAAATTCGAATTGAAAAACGACAAATAACGCTTGACTATGAAACGGACATACAGCTTTTTGCCGGCGGCAGCCCTGCTTCTCGCGGCGGCCTGCTCGCCTTCGCAGCCCGCTGCGGAGAGCGATTTCACCCGCTTCGTGGACCCGAAGATCGGCACGGGCGGCCACGGCCACGTCTTCGTCGGGGCGAACGTGCCGTTCGGCATGGTGCAGGTCGGCCCCACGAGCATTCCGCAGGAGTGGGACTGGGTTTCGGGATACCACCGGTCGGATTCGACGGTGATCGGCTTCTCGCACACGCACCTCTCGGGCACGGGGATCGGCGACCTGTTCGACGTCACGGTGATGCCTGTCGTGGGCGAGGTGACCTATGCCCGCGGCACGGAGGACGATCCGTCGTCGGGACTCTGGTCCTATGCCGACCGCACGCGGGAGATCGCCCGGCCGGGCTACTACTCGGTTCCGCTGACGCGCTACGGCATCACGGCCGAAATGACGGCCACGTCCCGCGTGGGACTGCACCGCTACACCTTCCCGGCGTCGGATGCCGCGGCCGTGGTCTTCGACCTGGAGAACGGCGGCTGCTGGGACAAGGCGACCGATACGGGCTTCCGCTTCTCGGACGACAGCACGCGCATCAGCGGATGGCGCTACTCGACGGGCTGGGCGAAGGACCAGAAGGTGTACTTCGTGGCCGAGTTCTCGAAACCCGCCAGGGGAATCGCCTACCTGCATCCGGGCGAGATGGACGATTCCAAGATGCCCCGGATCGCGGCCCGCTATGCGCGCGTGGATTTCGACACGGAGGAGGGCGAGCAACTGCTCGTGAAGGTGGCCCTGTCGCCCGTGAGCGTCGAGGGCGCCGAGGCGAACCTCGCCGCGGAGCTCCCCGGATGGGATTTCGAGGCGACCGCGGCGGCGGCCGACAAGGCGTGGAACGACGAGCTGTCGAAGGTGAAGATCACGACGGAGGACGAGACGGCGAAGCGGATTTTCTACACGGGGCTGTATCACACGATGGTGGCGCCCTCCGTGTTCTGCGACGTGAACGGCGATTACCGCGGGTCGGATTATGAAATCCACCGTGCGCCCGGCTTCACGAACTACACGACCTTCTCGCTGTGGGACACCTACCGCGCCGCGATGCCGCTGATGACGATCCTGCATCCGGAGCGGATGCCCGACATCGTGCAGACGATGCTGCATATCGCCGACGAGCAGGGACGCCTGCCGGTATGGCATCTGTGGGGCAACGAGACCGACTGCATGGTGGGCAACCCGGGTATTCCCGTCGTGGCGGACGCCATCGTGAAGGGCATCGAAGGATTCGACCGCGAAAAGGCTTTCGAGGCGATCCGGAAAACGGCGATGGATCCCGGCCGCGGCAACGGCCTCAGAATGGAGCACGGCTACATCCCGTGCGACCTGTTCAACGAGGCGGTGGCCTACGACATGGAGTACGCCCTGGCCGACGGCGCCGCGGCGCGTGCCGCCGAAGCGCTGGGCCGGACGGAGGACGCGAAATACTTCACGGAGCGCAGCCATAGCTACCGCAACTACTTCGATCCGGCGACGCGCTTCATGCGGGGCCGCGATTCGAAGGGAGGCTGGCGCACGCCGTTCAATCCCTTCGCCTCGACGCACCGCGCCGACGACTACTGCGAGGGCAACGCCTGGCAGTACACGTGGCTCGCGCCGCACGACGTCGAGGGGCTCGTCGGGTGCTTCGGCGGCCGCGAGGAGATGTTCGGAAAGCTCGATTCGCTCTTCACGGTAAGTTCCGTCGTCGAGGGCGCCGAGACTTCGCCCGACATCTCGGGCCTCATCGGCCAGTACGCCCACGGCAACGAGCCGAGCCACCACGTGCTCTACCTCTATACGATGCTGGGCCAGCCGTGGAAGACGGCCGACAAGGTGCGCGAGGTGCTCACGACGCTCTACCACGCCGAGCCGGACGGACTGTCGGGCAACGAGGACGTGGGGCAGATGTCGGCATGGTACGTCCTCTCGTCGCTGGGCATGTACGAGGTCGAACCCGCCGGCGGACGCTATTGGTTCGGCATCCCGCTCTTCGACCGGGCCGAAGTGAAGGTCCCGGGCGGGGTGTTCGTCGTCGCGGCGAAGAACAACACGCCGGAGAACCGCTACGTGCAGCGCATCACGCTCGACGGCAAACCCTATGACAAACCCTATATCACGCACGGGGAGGTGATGCGGGGCGGCGTGCTCGAGTTCGAAATGGGACCCGAGCCGGCGCTCTGGTACGACGCCCCGGCTACCGGAAAATAACCCTTAAAACGATTGACCGACATGAAAAGACTCGCAACGGCGGCCGCCCTGGCTTTTCTCTCGTCCGCATGCGCCACGACGGCGCAGCCGGACGAAAAGCTGCTGCCGCCCGTGGATTACGTGACGACGCTGATGGGCACGCAGTCCGACTATTCGCTCTCGACGGGCAACACCTATCCGGCCATTGCGCTGCCGTGGGGCATGAACTTCTGGACGCCCCAGACGGGCAGGATGGGCGACGGCTGGACCTATACCTACGGCGCCCACACGATCCGCGGCTTCAAGCAGACGCATCAGCCCTCGCCGTGGATCAACGATTACGGACAGTTCTCGCTGATGCCCGTGCGCGGCAGGGACAAACTCGACGAGGAGTCGCGGCAGAGCTGGTTCTCGCATCAGTCCGAGACGGCCAAACCCTACTACTATTCGGTCTATCTGGCCGACCACGACGTCAAGGCCGAGATCGCACCGACCGACCGCGCGGCCGTCATGCGCTTCACCTTCCCCGAATCGGACGAGAGCGGGGTGGTGATCGACGCCTTCGACCGCGGGTCGCGGATCGGCATGGCGGACGACCGCACGATCGTCGGCTACACCTCGCGCAACAGCGGCGGCGTGCCGGACAACTTCAGGAACTGGTTCGTCGTGCGCTTCGACACGCCGTTCACGGCCGTGGAGCTGACCGACCGGCCGGGACGTTACGAGCCGGGGCGGAACATGCTCTATCCCGACGGCAGCAAGTCGGTCGAGGGCGAGCACGCCGTGGCGAAGGTGCACTTCTCGACCGCGCGCGGACAGCAGATCACGGCGCGCGTCGCCTCGTCGTTCATTTCCGAGGAGCAGGCTTTCCAGAACCTCCGGGAGCTGGGCGAGGGCGGTTTCGATTCGGTGCGGATGCGTGCCGAAGCGCGCTGGAACGAGGTGCTCGGCGCCATCGAGGTCTCGGGCGGCACGCTCGACCAGTACCGCACCTTCTATTCGTGCCTCTACCGTTCGGTGCTCTTCCCGCGCAAGTTCTACGAGGTGACCGCCTCGGGCGAGATCGTGCATTACAGCCCCTACAACGGCGAGGTGCTGCCCGGCTACATGTATACCGACACGGGCTTCTGGGACACGTTCCGCGCGCTGTTCCCGCTGCTGAACCTGGTCTATCCCTCGGTGAACGCCGAGATCCAGGCCGGACTGGCGAACGCCTGGCGCGAGAGCGGCTTCCTGCCCGAATGGGCGTCGCCGGGCCACCGCGGCTGCATGGTGGGCAACAACTCGGCGTCGGTGGTCTCCGATGCCATCCTGAAGGGTATCACGCCGGAGGAGGATGTCGCCGCGCTCTACGAGGCGATGCTCTCGGGGCGTGAGAAGGTGCACCCCGAGGTGAGTTCGACGGGCCGGCTGGGCCACGAGTACTACAACACGCTGGGGTATGTGCCCTACGACGTGAAGATCAACGAGAACGTGGCCCGCACGCTCGAATACGCCTACGACGACTGGTGCATCGCGCAGGTGGCCGCCAAGCTCGGTCGCAGCGAGGATGCCGCGAAGCTGGAGAAGGCGGCGCAGAACTACCGCAATGTCTTCGATCCCGGGACGAAACTCATGCGCGGCCGCAATGCCGACGGGACGTTCCAGTCGCCGTTCAGCCCCTACAAGTGGGGCGACGCCTTCACCGAGGGCAACTCGTGGCACTACACCTGGTCGGTGTTCCACGACGTCGAGGGGCTCGCCGGGCTGATGGGCGGTGGGAAGGAGTTCTCGAAGATGTTGGATTCGGTGTTCGTCGTGCCGCCGATCTACGACGACAGCTACTACGGCGTGCGCATCCACGAGATCACGGAGATGCAGGTGGCCAACATGGGCAACTACGCCCACGGCAACCAGCCTGCGCAGCACATGATCTATCTCTATGACTACGCCGGCGAACCGTGGAAGGCGCAGTGGTGGGCGCGCGAGGTGATGGACCGTCTCTATGCGGCCCGTCCCGACGGCTATTGCGGCGACGAGGACAACGGCCAGACCTCGGCGTGGTACGTCTTCTCGGCGCTCGGGTTCTATCCCGTCTGTCCCGGTTCGGGCGAGTATGCGATCGGTTCGCCGCTGTTCCGCAAGGCGACGATCCGCCGCGACACCGGCGCCGAGATCGTGATCGAGGCTCCCGCCAACGGACCGCAGATGCGCTATATCGGCGGCGTGACGCTCGACGGCGAGCCGTGGACGCGCAACTACCTGCCGTGGTCGGACCTGGCCGACGGCGCCGTGGTGCGCTTCGCGATGCAGGCCGAACCCGACACCGGGCGCGGCACGCAGCCCGACGATGCGCCTTACTCGTACAGTCGCCGCCAATGTCGATAAATTGTCGATAGAATCTGCCCGGGAATTTTGAAAATCTGCCGGAAAGCGTTACTTTTGTCACGTTATTCCGAATACGGACGAACTCCCGGTCAGCGATGATTTCTGTCGAACATACGGATCAGCGTGAACGCAAGAGAGAGCAGTGCCTCGCCGCCGCTTTCTATTCGGCGTCCCGCGGGTCGCAGAAGCGTTGCGGGTGCTCCCGCGACGGCCGGACGGTCGCCTGTGGAGTACTCGGATAGATACCGGACCGCCATGACATACCCTGTCGTGGCGGTTCGTCTTTTTCGTCGGACAACTTTTAAACGGATCGAAAGGATATGAAGGTCGGAGTGATAATGGGCTCGGTGAGCGATTACGAGGTGATGGCCGATGCCGTCGCCACGCTCGAGGCATTCGGCGTGGAGTTCGAGAAACGGGTGGTCAGCGCCCACCGGACACCCGATCTGCTGTGCGAATACGCCAAGACGGCGCGCAGCCGCGGCATCGGGGTCATCATCGCCGGCGCGGGCGGTGCGGCGCACCTTCCGGGCATGGTGGCGTCGATGACGACGCTGCCCGTAGTGGGCGTGCCCGTGAAGTCGCGGGCGCTCAACGGGCTGGACTCGCTGCTGTCGATCGTGCAGATGCCCGCCGGCGTGCCGGTGGCCACGACGGCGATCAACGGGGCGAAGAACGCCGCCCTGATCGCCGTGTCGATCCTCGCCCTGGGGGATCCGGAGCTGGCGGCACGGCTCGAGGCCTTCCGGGCCCGTCAGACGGCCGACGTGCTGAAAGCCGAAATATAGGAAGGATTTGCGACGGACCGCGGTCCGCGGACCGCGCCGGCCGAAAGTCGGAGAAGAGCATGAACGAGAGAAAAACGATAGGAATAATAGGAGGCGGCCAACTGGGGCTGATGATCGCCGAGGCGGCGCGTCCGATGGGGATTCGCACGGTGTGCCTCGATCCGGCGCCGGACGCTCCGGCGGGCGCCGTGTGCGACGAACACATCGTCGGCCGGTTCGACGACGCGGCGGCCGTCGAGGAGCTGTGCCGCCGCAGCGATGCGGTGACCTACGAGTTCGAGAATGTCCCGGGGGAGATTCTGATTCCGCTGTGCGGGAAGTACAACATCCCGCAGGGCTACAAACCCCTCTACGACTCGCAGGACCGCCTGCGCGAGAAGACCAACGCCCGGGAGCACGGACTGACGACGCCGCGCTTCGCCGCCGTGGACGACGAGCGGTCGCTGCGGGACGCCGTGGACGGGATCGGGCTGCCCGCCGTGCTGAAGACCCGCACGCTCGGTTACGACGGCCACGGACAGTTGGTGCTGCGCACGGAGGCCGATCTGGAACGGGCGCTGCCGCTGCTCTCCGTGCCGTGCATTCTCGAGGAGTTCGTCCCGTTCGACTTCGAGGCGAGCATCGTGATGGTCGCCGACCGCGAACGGGTCGTGAGCTTCCCCGTGGGGCGCAACGTCCACCGCGACGGCATCCTGGACCTTTCGATCGTCCCGGCCGGGGACGGCGCGGAGGTCGTGGAGCGCATGAGGTGCGAAAGCGAGCGGTTCATGCGCGAATGCGGTTACGAGGGGATTCTGGCTATCGAATATTTCGTCCGCGGCGGCGAGATCTACTTCAACGAGATGGCGCCGCGGCCCCACAATTCGGGACACTACACGATCGAGGGGGCCACGACGAGCCAGTTCCGCGAGCTGGTGCGCTACCTCGCGGGGATGCCGCTCGAAGAGCCGCGGCTGGTGGCTCCCACGGTGATGAAGAACATCCTGGGACAGGACCTCGAAACGGCCGAACGCATCGCCGCCGAGGGTCATGAGGGCGTCCATGTCCACCTTTACGGCAAAACCGAAAGCCGGCCCAAGCGCAAGATGGGCCACATCACCTTCGTCGGTATGACCGCCGGGGAGTACGAACGCCGCTGGGCCGCGCGTTTCGTGTAGGCGCCGGACCGGATTGCAGAATACAGTGAGAACGCTATTTGAGAAATATGAACCATACGACCGATTACCGCATTTTCGTTGAGAAACTTCCCCGCTTCCGCGTCGAGGCCGAGAGCCTGCGCCGCGAGCTGAACACGAACCTGAACCTCGCGCTGGGCGAGTTGCGCCTGCTGAACGTCTATGACCTGTTCGGCTTTTCGGAGGAGCTGCTGGAGAAGACCCGCTACACGGTCTTCGGCGAGGTGGTGACCGATTCGGTGACCGACTCGTGCGACCTCGGGGGACGCAAATATATCGCCGTGGAGTGTCTTCCCGGCCAGTTCGACCAGCGCGCCGCCTCGGCGGTGGACTGCGTGCGGCTGATCGACCCTGCGGCCGACGTGCGTATCCGCTCGTCGAAGCTGCTCCTTTTCGAGGACGGAACCACCGACGAGGAGCTGGAGAAGATCCGCCGCTACTATATCAACGCCGTCGAGTCGCGCGAGAAGGACCTCTCGGTGCTCAGCGACATGGAGCAGGCCGAGGTGCGCCCCGTGGAGGTGCTCGACGGGTTCACGCGCATGGGGGAGGCGGAGCTGGAGGGCTTCTGCCGCGAGAAGGGGCTGGCGATGAATGCCGACGACCTGCGCGAGGTGGTGAAGTACTTCCGTACGGAAGGCCGCGATCCCTATGAGACCGAGCTGCGGATTCTGGACACCTACTGGAGCGACCACTGCCGTCATACGACCTTTACGACCGAGCTGGAGGGCATCTCCGTCGAGGAGTCCTTCGTAAGGGAGGAGATCGAGGATTCGCTGGCGCTGTACCTGCGCATCCGCCGCGAGCTGGGGCGCGAGCACAAGAGCGTCTGCCTGATGGACATCGCCACGATCGGCGCGCGCTACCTGCGCAAGCGGGGGCTGCTGGACGATCTGGAGGTCTCGGAGGAGAACAACGCCTGCTCGATCTATGTCGATGTGGACGTGGACGGGCGGACCGAGAAGTGGCTCCTGCAATTCAAGAACGAAACGCACAACCATCCCACCGAAATCGAACCGTTCGGCGGAGCTTCGACCTGTCTGGGCGGCGCCATCCGCGACCCGCTGTCGGGCCGCAGCTACGTTTACCAGGCCATGCGCGTGACGGGTGCCGGCAATATCTACCAGAAGGTGGGCGATACGCTTCCGGGCAAGCTTCCGCAGAGCGTCATCTCGAAGAAGGCCGCGGCCGGCTATTCGAGCTACGGCAACCAGATCGGTCTGGCGACGACCCATGTGCGCGAGATTTACCACCCGGACTATGTGGCCAAGCGCCTCGAGGTCGGGGCCGTGGTGGGAGCCGTGAAGGCCGGGAACGTCCGCCGCGAGCGGCCGGAGGCCGGGGACGTGATCGTCATGCTCGGCGGCCGCACGGGCCGCGACGGCATCGGCGGGGCGACGGGTTCTTCGAAGGAGCACGACGCCAGGTCGCTCGAGACGTGTGGCAGCGAGGTGCAGAAGGGCAACGCCCCCGAGGAGCGCAAGCTCGAACGCCTGTTCCGGCGTCCGGAGGTGACGCGCCTGATCAAGAAGTCGAACGACTTCGGTGCGGGCGGCGTGAGTGTGGCCATCGGCGAGCTGGCCGACGGACTGGACATCTACCTCGACCGCGTGAAGACCAAGTACAGCGGCCTGAATTCCACGGAGCTGGCCATCAGCGAGTCGCAGGAGCGCATGGCCGTGGTGATCGAGGCGAAGGACGTCGAAGAGTTCATGCGCTACTGCCGCGAGGAGAACATCGAGGCGGTGCATGTGGCCGACGTGACCGCGACGGCTCGGATGCGCATGTTCAACGGCGATCGCAAGGTGGTGGACCTGAGCCGCGAATTCATCGACAGCGCCGGCGCGAAGCACTACGCCGAGGCGAAGATCGCCGCGGTGGAGGACTGCGATCCCTTCGCGCGCGAGATCGCGGGCGGCACGCTCGCCGAGCGCTTCGCGAACAACCTCCGGGACGACAACGTGCTCTCGCAGCGGGGTCTGGTGGAGATGTTCGACTCGACGATCGGCCGTTCGACCGTGCTGATGCCCTTCGGCGGCCGCACGCAGCGCAGCGAGACGCAGGTCTCGGTGCAGAAACTCCCGACGGACGGCTACACCGACACGGCCAGCATCATGGCCTTCGGCTACAACCCGCGGATCGCGTCGTGGAGCCCCTATCACGGCGCGGCCTATGCCGTCGTCGAGGCGGCGGCGAAGGTCGTGGCGGCGGGCGCGCGATACGACCGGATGCGCTACTCCTATCAGGAGTATTTCGAGCGCATGACCCACGACCCCGAGAGCTGGGGCAAACCGCTCGGCGCGCTGCTCGGTGCGCTGAAGATGCAGGTCGAGCTGGGACTGCCGTCGATCGGCGGCAAAGATTCGATGTCGGGAACCTTCCAGCAGATCAACGTGCCGCCGATGCTCATGGCTTTCGGCATCACGACGGTGAATGCCGGAAAGGTCGTATCGACCGATCTGAAGGGTCCGGGACACCGCATCTACCTCGTCCGGCACACCCCGAAGGAGAACCGGATGCCCGACACGGAGCAGCTCAGGCGCAACTTTACCTTCGTCGGCGACCAGACCGAGGCGGGGCGGATCCTCTCGGCATGGGCCGTGGGCTTCGGCGGCGTGGCCGAGGGTCTGGCGAAGATGGCCTTCGGCAACGGCATCGGCGTCGAGACGTCGATGGAGGAGGCGCGGCTCTACGAATACGCCTACGGGTCGATCCTCGTCGAATGCGAGGGGACGCTCGAATACCCCTTCGCCGAGCAGGTCGGCGTGACCGTAGCGGACGAGGCGCTGACGGTCGGCGGCGTACGGATGCCGCTCGAAGAACTGTACCGGGCCAATACCGAACGTTTCGCAACCGTCTATCCGGACAAGGGGATCAACTCGGCCGAGGTGATGACCGCCGCTCCGGCGACGGGCTGCGTCGCCTATCCGGGCGACGCGGTGGAGCACCCGCGGGTCTATATTCCCGTCTTCCCCGGCACGAACTGCGACTACGACACCGCCAAGGCGTTCCGCACGGCGGGCGCCGAGGTCTGCATGAGCGTGCTCTGCAACCTCGGGGGCGACGACATCCTGCGTTCGATCGCCGGGATGAAGGAGCATATCCGCCGGGCGCATATCTTCGTGCTGAGCGGCGGTTTCTCGGCGGGCGACGAGCCGGACGGAAGTGCGAAATTCATCGTGAATGTTCTGAATAATAAAGATATACGTGAGGAGATACATGCGCTGCTCGACCGCGGCGGCCTGATTCTCGGCATCTGCAACGGGTTTCAGGCCCTGGTCAAGTCGGGGCTTCTGCCCTACGGACGGCTGGGAATGGTGACGCGCGAATCGCCGACGCTCTTCCGCAACGACATCAACCGCCACATTTCGCAGATCGTCTCGACGCGCGTGGCCGCGACCGCCTCGCCGTGGCTCGCGGGATTCCGCCCGGGCGAGATCCACTCGATCGCCGTCAGCCACGGCGAGGGCAAATTCGTGGTGAGCGAGGAACTGGCCCGCGAACTCTTCGCCAACGGCCAGGTGGCTTTCCAGTACGTCGATGCCGCGGGACAGCCCACGGCCGAGGCGCCGTACAATCCCAACGGTTCGTCGTACGCCATCGAGGGCATCGTGTCGCCCGACGGCCGGATTCTCGGCAAGATGGGCCACACGGAGCGCTACGAGCCGAATCTTCCGCAACATCGCCGGCAACAAGCGGCAGTCGCTGTTCGAGAACGCCGTGGCCTACTTCCGGAAGAGACGGCTCCGGAGACGGCGCGGTAGGCGCGGGACTGCGGCCGGGGCGGCAGACAGGACACCGGAAAAGAGAAGAAGAAACAGATAAGATCATAGAACTTAAAAATTCACACACACCATGAAACAGCTCGAAATGCTCTACGAGGGCAAGGCAAAACAGGTTTTCCGTACGGACGATCCCGACAAGATCATCATTCATTACAAGGATGCCGCCACGGCGTTCAACAACGTGAAGAAGGCGACGATCGAGAACAAGGGCGTGCTGAACAACGCGATTTCGACCCTGATCTTCAAGGAGCTGCAAAAGGCCGGCGTGAAGACGCACTACATCGAGACGCTCAACGAGCGCGACCAGCTCTGCCGCCGCGTCGAGATCATTCCGCTCGAGGTGATCGTGCGCAACACGATCGCCGGGTCGATGGCCCAGCGCCTCGGGATCGAGGAGGGCACGCAGCCCGGGAACGTGATCTACGACATCTGCTACAAGAAGGACGAGCTGGGCGATCCGCTCATCAACGACCACCACGCCGTGGCGCTGGGCGCCGCGACCTACGGGGAGCTGGACGAGATCTATAAGATGACGGCCAAGATCAACGAGGTGCTCAAGGGGCTGTTCGCCAAAATGAACATCAAGCTCGTGGACTTCAAGATCGAGTTCGGCAGGACGTCGGACGGCGAGATCGTGCTCGCGGACGAGGTGTCGCCCGACACCTGCCGCCTGTGGGACGCCACGACCAACGAAAAACTCGACAAGGACCGTTTCCGCCGCGATCTGGGCAAGGTCCGCGAGGCATACGAGGAGATTCTGGCACGTCTGAAGAAAATCACGGCATAAGATGATGGAGTTGGTTCGTGACCGCGAGCTGCATGAGGAGTGCGGGGTGTTCGGCGTCTTCGGCGTGCCGAACGCCGCGTCGCTGACCTATTACGGTCTGCATGCGTTGCAGCACCGCGGACAGGAGGGGGCCGGAATCGTGTCGGCGGACGACGGCGTATTCCGCCGCATCAAGGGCGACGGACTGGTGACGGAGGTGTTCGACGAGGCGAAACTCGCCACGCTGCGCGGCGACATGGCGATCGGCCATGTGCGCTATACGACGGCCGGAGGCGGCGGCGTCGAGAATATCCAGCCGTTCCTGTTCCGCCACAATACGGGCGATTTCGCGATGGCGCACAACGGCAATATCGTCAATTCGGCCCTGCTGCGCACCTACCTCGAAAACAAGGGCAGCCTGTTCCAGTCCACCTCCGACAGCGAGATTCTGGCCCACCTCATCAAGAAGGAGACCCGTTTCCGCGACCGGCCGCGCATCCATGCGATCGTCGATGCGCTGAACATGATCGAGGGCGCCTTCGCCTTCCTCATCATGACGGCCAACCGCATCTACGCCTGCCGCGACAAGTACGGCCTCCGGCCGCTGTCGATCGGCCGGCTGGGCGACGGCTGGGTCGTGTCGAGCGAGACGTGCGCCTTCGACGTGCTGGGCGCGGAGTTCGTGCGCGACGTCAATCCCGGCGAGATCGTGACGATCGACCGGCAGGGGTTGCGGAGCTGCGATTTCTCGATGTACAAGCGTTGCGAAATGTGCTCGATGGAGTATATCTACTTCGCCCGCCCGGACAGCGACATAGAGGGCTGCAATGTCCACGCCTTCCGCAAGGTGTCGGGCCGGCTGCTGTACGAGGAGTCGCCGGCCGACGCGGACATCGTGGTCGGCGTTCCGGATTCGAGCCTGAGCGCCGCGATGGGTTACGCCGAGGCGAGCGGCCTGCCCTACGAGATGGGGCTCATCAAGAACAAGTATATCGGCCGCACCTTCATCCAGCCTTCGCAGGAGCTGCGTGAGAAGGGCGTGCGGATGAAACTCTCGGCCGTGCGCACCATCGTCCGGGGCAAGCGCGTGGTGCTGGTGGACGATTCGATCGTGCGCGGCACGACCTCGCGGCGCATCGTCACGATGCTCAAGGAGGCCGGCGCCACCGAGGTCCACGTGCGTATCGCTTCGCCCCCGATGACGAATCCCTGTTTCTACGGCGTGGACACCTCGACCTACGACGAGCTGATTTCGGCGCACAAGGATCCGGCGGGCGTCTGCCGGGAAATCGGGGCCGACTCGCTCTGTTTCCTCTCGCCCGGGGCGCTGCTCAGGGCCGGCAACCGCAGGGAGCTCTGCATGGCCTGCTTCACGGGGCAGTATCCCACGGCGCTGTACCAGTCGCCCGACGAGGCGAACCGCGAGACCAAGTGAGCGGGCCGGGAGCGGCGGAGAACGGAAATACGGATTGCACCCGGTCCGGAGCGTGCGCCGCAGGGCGGTGCGCGGGAGACGGGGCGGATTAACACTGAAAAAGAGATATGGCACAAAGTTATGAAAAGGCCGGCGTGAACCTCGAAGCCGGGTATGAAGTGGTGCGGCGCATCAAGAAGCACGTGGCATCGACCTCGCGCCTGGGGGTGATGGGCAATATCGGCGCCTTCGGCGGCATGTTCGACCTTTCGGCGCTGCAGGTGAAGGAACCGGTGCTCGTGAGCGGCACGGACGGCGTGGGCACGAAGCTCAAGCTGGCCTTCGAGATGGACAAGCACGATACGATCGGTATCGACGCCGTGGCCATGTGCGTCAATGACGTGCTGGCGCAGGGGGCCGAGCCGCTCGTGTTCCTCGATTACGTGGCCGTGGGTCACAACGAACCCCAGAAGATAGAGGCCGTCGTGGCGGGCGTGGCCGAAGGCTGCCGCCAGGCGGGATGCGCGCTGGTGGGCGGCGAGACGGCCGAGATGCCGGGCATGTACGCCGAGGGCGAGTACGACATCGCCGGCTTCACGGTGGGTGTCGTGGAGAAATCGAAGCTCATCGACGGTTCGAAGGTCAAGGCGGGCGACGCGCTCGTGGGCATCGCTTCGAGCGGCGTGCATTCGAACGGATTCAGCCTCGTGCGCAAGATCCTTTCGGACAACGGCCTCGACCTGCACAAATCCTATCCCGAGCTGTCGAACAAGCTGCTGGGCGAGGTGCTGCTCACGCCGACGCGGATCTATGTCAAACAGATGCTCGAGGTGATCCGCCGCTGCGACGTGCACGGCATCAGCCACATCACGGGCGGCGGTTTCGACGAGAACATCCCCCGCATCCTGCACGACGGGCAGGGGCTCGAGATCGAGGAGGGATCGTGGGAGATTCCGCCCGTGTTCCGTTTTCTCGAGAAGTACGGCCGGGTTCCCCACCGCGAGATGTTCAACATCTTCAACATGGGCGTCGGCATGGTCGTCGCGCTCGATGCCGCGGAGGCGCAGACGGCCGTGGAGATTCTCGCGGCGCAGGGCGAGCGGGCTTCGGTGATCGGCCGCGTGACCGCGACCGAAGGCGTCGTCATCCGGTAGTGCCATGCGGCGGCTTGCGGTATTCGCCAGCGGCAACGGGACGAACTTCGAGGCCATCGTCTCCGCCTGCGAGCGAGAGCTGGCCGCCGGGGTCGTGCTGCTGGTCTGCGACCGCCCCGGGGCGCGGGTCGCGGAACGGGCCGCGGTGCACGGCGTCGAGGCGTTCGTCTTCTCTCCGAAGGAGTACGCCTCGAAGGCGGATTACGAGCGGGAGATCGTCCGCCGGCTCGATGCCGCGGGCGTGGAGCTGGTTTGTCTGGCGGGGTACATGCGCATTGCGGGCGAGACGCTGCTCGGAGCCTACGGCGGGCGGATCGTCAACATCCATCCCTCGCTGCTGCCCGCCTTCCGCGGGGCGCACGCCATCGAGCAGGCGCTGGAGTACGGCGTGAAGGTCTTCGGCGTGACGGTTCATTGGGTGGATGCCACGCTCGACGGCGGCCGCATCATCGCCCAGCGCGCCTTCGGGTACGAAGGCGGCGATGCGGCGGAACTGGAGGCGAAGATTCATGCGGTGGAATACCCGCTCTATATAGATACGATCCGAAAACTGCTGGAAGATGAGCGACTTGCAAAAAGAACTTGAACCGTTCCCCGACGAAGCGGGCCTGTCGTTCGTCGGCTCGGTCGATGACGGGGGATTTCCCCAGGTGAAGGCCATGCTCGCCCCGCGCGGGCGCGAGGGGCTCCGGGTGTTCTGGTTCTCGACGAACGCCTCGTCGATGCGTGTGGCGCAGTTCCGCCGCAACGGCGCGGCGTGTCTCTACTTCTGCGACCCGCGGACCTTCCGGGGGTTGCTGCTGACCGGCACGATGGAGGTGCTGGAGGATGCCGCGAGCCGGCGCCTCGTGTGGCGCGAGGGCGACGAGCGGTATTATCCCGGCGGCGTGGACGGTCCGGATTGCTGCGCGCTCCGGTTCACGGCCCGCACGGGACGGTATTACTGCGATTTTCATTCGGAAAATTTTGAAATAAAATAACGGAAACATGAGAGCATTGGTAAGTGTGAGCGACAAGACCGGCGTGGTGGATTTCGCGCGCGGGCTGCGGTCGCTGGGCTGGGAGGTGATCGCCACGGGCGGCACGATGAAACTGCTGCGCGAGAGCGGCGTCGAGGTGGTCAATATCAGCGACGTGACGGGATTTCCCGAAATCTGCGACGGACGCGTGAAGACCCTGCACCCGAAGGTGCACGGCGGGCTGCTGGCGCGCCGCGACGATCCGGAACACCTGAAGGCCCTGAAGGAGAACGGCATCGGCTTCATCGACCTGGTGTGCGTGAACCTCTATCCCTTCCGGCAGACGATCGCCAAACCCGGCGTGAAGATGGAGGACGCCATCGAGAACATCGACATCGGCGGACCTTCGATGCTGCGTTCGGCGGCCAAGAACTGGGCCGACGTGACGGTGGTGTGCGATCCGGCGGATTACGGGCAGGTCCTCTCGGAGATCCGCGCCGGCGGCAATACCGAGAAGACGACGCGTCTGAAGCTCTCGGCCAAAGCCTACACCCATACGGCCGAGTACGACGCGATGATCGCCACGTACATGCGTGCGCAGGCGGGGCTCGACGAGAAGCTGTTCCTGGAATTCGACCTCGTGCAGCCGCTGCGTTACGGCGAGAACCCCCACCAGAGCGCGAAGTTCTACCGCGAGGGGAGCCGGGCGCCCTATTCGCTGGCCTTCGCCCGGCAGCTCAACGGCAAGGAGCTGTCGTACAACAACATTCAGGACGCCAACGCCGCGCTCTGCATCGTGCGCGAGTTCGACGAGCCGTTCTGTGTGGGGCTGAAGCACATGAATCCCTGCGGTGCGGCCACGGGGCGCGACGTCGCGGAGGCGTGGACGAAGGCCTACGAAGCGGATAAGGTGTCGATCTTCGGCGGCATCGTGGCCACGAACCGCGAGGTGACGCGCGAGGCGGCCGAGCTGATGAAGCCGATCTTCCTGGAGATCGTCATGGCGCCGAAGTTCTCCGACGAAGCGCTGGAGGTGCTCCGCACGAAGAAGAACCTGCGTCTGCTGGAGGTCGATATGACCCGCGGCGAGGAGGCCCGAAAGCAGTACGTGAGCGTGAACGGCGGCCTGCTGGTGCAGGACCTCGACGCGGAGACCCGCCGCGTGGAGCCCTCGATGTGCGTGACGAAGGTCCGGCCGGCCGAGGCGCAGATGGAGGACCTCAATTTCGGCTGGCGGATCGTCAAGCACGTGAAGTCGAACGCGATCGTCGTGGTCCGCGACGGCCGGACGCTGGGCGTCGGCGCCGGACAGATGAACCGCATCGGTTCGGCCGAGATCGCCCTCAAACAGGCGTATGCCGCGGGCTTCACCGAGGGGCTCGTGCTGGCGTCGGACGGCTTCTTCCCCTTCGACGACTGCGTGGCGCTGGCCGCCGAATACGGCGTGACGGCCATCGTGCAGCCCGGAGGTTCGGTCCGCGACGAGGATTCGATCCGCAAGGCCGACGAGAAGGGAATCGCCATGTGCTTCACCGGGGAGCGTCACTTCAAGCACTGATGCGCGCCGGGCGGGGTCCGGCCGAAAGAGGGAGTATGAACGATTCCGCACCGTCCCGGAAAGGGCGGTGCGGACGAGAAACGGAACGAATATGAAGATTCTTGTGATAGGTTCGGGCGGCCGCGAGCATGCCATCGTCGATGCGCTGACGCGTTCGCCTCAGGTGGAAAAGATCTGGTGCGCGCCGGGCAATGCGGGCATCGCCCGGCAGGCCGAGTGCGTGGCGATCCGGGAGACCGAGGTGGAGCGGCTGCGCGATTTCGCCGCGGAGAACGGCGTCGGGCTGACGGTCGTGGGACCCGAGGCGTCGCTGGCGGCGGGTGTCGTGGATTGTTTCAGGGCGGCGGGGCTGCGGATTTTCGGTCCGACGAAGGCCGCCGCGCGCATCGAGTCGTCGAAGGAGTTCGCCAAGGACCTGATGGCCCGCCACGGCATTCCGACGGCCGGTTACCGCACCTTCTCGGACTACGGCGAGGCGATGGCCTATGTCTCCTCCCGTCCGCTGCCCGCCGTGCTCAAGTACGACGGACTGGCCGCCGGCAAGGGCGTGGTGATCGCGCAGACGATGGAGGAGGCCGGGGCGGCGCTGCGGGACATGCTGCTCGACGACAAGTTCGGCAAGGGACGCGTGGTCGTGGAGGATTACCTCGAAGGTCCCGAGTTCTCGCTGCTGTGCTTCGTCTCGGGCCGCCGCGTCTGGCCGATGGTTCTCTCGCAGGATCACAAGCGCGCCTACGACGGCGACAGGGGGCCGAACACGGGCGGCATGGGAGCCTATTCGCCGCTGCCGTTCATCACGGAGGAGGACGAACGGGAGGCCGTGGAGCGGATCATGCGCCCCGTGGCCGAGGCGATGGTTGCCGAAGGGGCTCCTTTCGAGGGAGTGCTCTACGGCGGACTGATGAAGACGGCCGGCGGCATCAAGGTGATCGAGTTCAACGCCCGCTTCGGGGACCCCGAGACGGAGGTCGTGCTGCCGCGGCTGAAAAGCGACATCGTGGATATCTTCTGCGCCGTGGCCGACGGACGCGATGCGCGGATCGAGTGGGACGACGTGCCGGCGCTGGGTATCGTACTGGCGTCGAAAGGCTATCCCGGAAACTATGAAAAGGGGTATGAAATCAGGGGGCTGGACCGGGTCGAAGGGACGGTTTATCACATGGGCACGAAGGCCGACGGCGACCGGATCGTGACGGCCGGCGGCCGGGTCCTGTTCGTCGTGGGACGCGGGGCGACGCTGGCCGAGGCGCGTGCCGCCGCGCTGCGCGATGTGGAGCGGATCGAATGCGACAACCTCTTCCACCGCACCGACATCGGCCATTGGGCGCTGGAGAACGAATGACGGTGGGTACGCAGGGTTGCCGGAGCGGCCTGCGGGCCCGGATTCCGGAGCGGTTGCGGCGCACGGCGCGGACGGTCCGTTCGCAGACGATGCCGCTGCCGGCCGGAGGTTCGGTGCGGGCGTGATGCGGACCTGTCGGTACGTCGGAAGACCGTAAGAATGTAATTATTATTATACGGATATGATAATCAGCGGAAAAGAGTTGTCGGCCCGGTTGAAGGCCGAGATGGCGGAGAAGGTGAAGGACTTTCCCGCGAAATACGGGCGTGTGCCGCATCTGGTGGTGATTCTCGTGGGCGAGGACCCCGCCAGCGTGAGTTATGTGACGGGCAAGGCCAAGGCTTCGGCCGAGGTGGGGATTCGCAACACGACGATCCGCAAGCCCGAGACGATCGCCGAGGAGGAGCTGCTCGGAATCATCGCCGGACTGAACGCCGACCCGGAGGTGGACGGGATTCTGGTGCAGTTGCCGCTGCCGAAGCATATTGACGAGGAGAAGGTGATCGCCGCCATCGACAAGGCGAAGGACGTGGACGGTTTCCATCCGCTCAATGTGGCGGCGTTGTGGCAGAAGCAGCCCTGCACGCTGCCCTGCACGCCGAAGGGGATCGTCAAGATGCTGAAGGCCGCGGGCGTGGAGATCGCCGGCAAGCGTGCCGTGGTGGTCGGGCGCAGCAATATCGTGGGGCTGCCCGTTTCGAAGCTGCTGCTGGACGAGAACGCCACGGTGACGGTGACGCACAGCCGGACGCGCGACCTCGGGGAGGTGACGCGCGGGGCGGAGATTCTGGTGGTGGCGATCGGGCGTCCGAAGTTCGTCATGGCCGACATGGTGTCCGAGGGCGCCGTGGTGATCGACGTGGGCGTGAACCGCGATCCGGAGACGGGACGGCTGTGCGGCGACGTCGATTTCGCTGCCGTGGAGCCGAAGGCCGCGGTCATTACGCCCGTGCCGGGCGGCGTCGGGCCGATGACGATCTGCTGCCTGATGGAGAATACGATCGAGTGTTTCCTGCGGCGCATGTAGCAGGTGCGCCTCTTTTGCCGTCCGCCCCGGATGACCTTCGCGTCGTCCGGGGCGGACGGTTTCATGCAGGCAGACGGCCGGAAATCCTCATATTTCGGTATTGCTTCGGGGACGGGAAAGACGTAGATTTGCGGAAAAAAGCGATATGGAAAAGATTCGACCCGACCTGTCCGAGGTCCCCGCCACCCTGCTCGTGCCTCTCTGGGCCCGTGCCGAGGAGCAGAAACGCGCCGATCCGCTCGTGCGCGACCCGAAATCGGCGGAGATTCTCCGTGCACTCGATTTCGACTTCGGCCGGTTCCGCGGAGGGTGGATGTCGCAACTGGGATGCTGCGTGCGGACGGCGATTCTCGACAGGGAGGTGCAGGCCTTTCTGTCGGACCGTCCCGGGGCCCCGGTGGTCAATCTGGGCTGCGGGCTCGATGCCCGGGAACTGCGCATGACGGGTTACGGCATGTGGTACGACCTCGACCTGCCCGAAGTGATCGGCCTGAGGGAGCGGTTTTTCCCCGATACGGAGCGCGTGCGGCGGATCGCTTGCTCGGTGCTGGATTTCGGATGGATGGACCGGATCGCCGCCGAAGGTCCGGTGCTGATCGTCGCCGAAGGGCTGTTCATGTATCTTTCGGGCGAGGAGGTCGGGGCGCTGCTCCGGGCATTGGGGCGGCGCTTTGCGGAAGCCGTGCTGCTGGTCGAGATGCTGGCTCCGCTGCTGGTCGGCCGCAACGGGATGCACGACACGGTGAAGGAGGCTGCCTTCAGGTGGTCGCTCCGCGACAGCCGCGATTTCGAACGGATGGCCGACCGTCTCCGATTCGACCGGGAGTGGAGCTATTTCGACGAGGCGCGCCGCCGCTGGCGGTATCTGCGTCTCTTCCGCCGGATTCCGTGGTTCCGGCGTAACTTGAATAACCGGATCGTCCGGCTCCGTTTCGGTTGATACGGGGTGCGGTGGTGACGAAACCGGCCCGGGGATGTTCCCGGGCCGGTTTTTTACAGTGTGCAGGTCGCCGTGAGCGTTTCGGGCGGCGGTGCGGCGGAATCCCGCTGCCGGATCATCGCGCGGTCCGTCGCCGGGTCGCCCGATCCGAAGTCAAATCCGTCGGACGTGACGAACCGCACGGGCAGCGCGCCTTCGAACCCGAAACGGCCGTAGAAGCTGCGGAGCCACTCCTCGCCCGGCGTGGGGATCAGGAAGGCCGCGTCGTCGCCGCGTTCGTCGATCAGGCGCACGGCTTCGCCGAGCAGCCGTGCGGCGAGGCCGCGGCCCCGGAATGCGGGGTCGGTGGCCACGCCGTAGATGTAGGTCGTGCGGCCCAGTTCCGTGTCGAACGGCACGAGGTGGAGCATCGCCGCCGTGCGGCCTTCGCACTCGGCCGTGAGCATTCTCCGCCGGCTGTAATAGCGGATGAGGAAGGAGTCGATGAAGGGCTCCTCGTCGCCGAAGGCCTTCTGCCACAACTCCTTGCATGCCAGTTCGTCGGGATGCAGGCGGATGGCCGTGAACTTGTGCTGGAGGAACGCCGGGTGGTAGGAGAGTTTGGCCTGCCGCAGGCCGTCGATGCCGAGGTCCTCCTCGCGGTTGATGAGCGTGAAGCGTCCGGGGAGGTGTTGCGCGAAGAGCTTGTTGATGACCGTGAAAGCCCCGTCGAACGAGGTGTCGGCCTTTTCGACGTGCGTGTCGAACGTATGGTCGTTCACCGCCGAACCGTAGGTGAAGGCGGCCAGGCGGTCGCCGACGTAGAGGCAGCCTCCGGTCAGCCCCAGCTCCCCGAAATGGCGAAACGCCAGGTGCATGGCCCGCTGCTCGGCGCATAGCTCCGAAGTGTGTCCTTCGTGCGCCCGGCGCCATTCGCGTTCGAGCGCCATGCATTCGTCGAAGCGGTCGGGCGTCAGCTCTTCGTAGCGGTGGTCGGGGTATTCGGCCGTGAAGCGGTTGATGTGGTTGCGCTTGGGCTGGTAGCGGCGTCCCGTGAGGTTGCGCAGGTCGTCGGCGCGGTACACGTAGTCCTCCAGCGCACGGTCCGATTCGAAGGCGAACTGGCCGGCGTGCATGCGGCGGATCGTTTCGCAGCCCTCGTCCGTGAGGCCGATGATCCGGAGCCGCTGCCCGTGGGCGTGGGCGTCCTCACGCAGCAGGGGGACGATCGGACCGAAGTCGCCTTCGCCCACGGGCTGCATGTAGCCGATCCGTTCGCCGCCGTCGATATGGAACCGGATGACGAGGAACCCGTCGATTTCGGCCCATGCGCTGTGGTAGACCGACTGCCAGCAGAACATGTTGGCGAAGGCGAGGTCGCAGTTGCAGATGCCCGAAGGCATCGTATATCGCTCGATGACGGGGCGGTCTTCGAGTCGGATGGGCCGGAATTCAATCATGTACGGTGTAGTCTTTCTGTTCGATACGGGTGTAATACTGTTGCACCAGCGCCCGGAAGCGTCCGGGGAGGCTGTCGGCCGCGGAGACCGGCGGACCTTGCGTCTGCCGGTCGTCGGTGTCGTCGAACGAGACGATGCCCCGGTCGGTGAGGGCGCGGAAACGGCCGTCGTACGACACCGACCAGCGGGGCCGGCCGGGTTCGTTCAGCACGTCGCGTCCGAAGGCGAAATAGGGGGCGTCGTTGCCCGTGAGTCCCAGCAGCGTGGGCATGATGTCGAGTTGCTGCACGATGTCGTCCACCTCGCCCCGCAGGGCGCCGTCGGGCGTGTAGAGGAAACCGATGATGTGCATGTTGCCGGGATACTCCCGCGTGTCGGGCGCGAATTTCTCCGAGGAGACGTGGTCGGCCACGAAGACGAAGATCGTGCGGCGGAACCACGCTTCGCCGCCGAACCGTTCGAAGAAACGCCGGAAGGCCATGTCGTCGTAGGCCACGCCCCGGTGGATTTTGGTGTAGCCCTTCGGAAGCGTCGCGGCGTACCGCTCGGGAACGACGAACGGATGGTGAGACGAGAGGGTGAACAGCGAGGCGAAGAAAGGTTCGTGTAGGGAGGAGAGCTCCTCGCCCGCGAATTGCAGGAACTCTTCGTCCCAGATGCCCCAGTAGCCGTCGAAGTCCCCCTTGCCGTGGCGCGCCTCGTAGTCTTCGCGGCTCACGAGGCGCTCGATCCCCGCCGAACGGGCGTAGGCGCCGAAGCCCATCGACCCGTGCTCCGAGCCGCAGAAGAAGACCGTCGAGTAGCCTTTGTCCGCAAGGATCGCGGGGAGCTGGCGGCTCGCGCCGAGCGATTGCGGCATCAGCACGAAGGGGGTGCGGAACGACGGGATGCTACCCAGCACCGAGGGCATGGCCTGGATCGACCGCGTGCCGTTGGCGTACATGCGTCGGAAGCAGAGTCCGTTGCGCATCAGCGAATCGAGGAACGGCGTGAATCCTTTCTCGGGCCGGTCGGCATAGAGGTCGGGGCGCAGGTGGGCCGAGTGTTCGGCCGACATGCTCTCCATGATGAAAACCATGACGTTGCGCCCCGAAAGATCGACCGCCGCCGAGTCGGCGGGCATGTGTACGGGGGTGAACCACCGTCCGAGCTCTTCGGGCGGGAAGAATTTGCGGTAGCCGACGCCGCCCGCGCTGCCCACGGTGCGGAGGATACAGAAGGGGTTGCTCAGGATGAGATTCGCCTGCGCATTGTCCGAAGCGTAGAGCGTGGCGTTCGAGAGGGTGATCGGGCGTGTCATGCGGGTAAATCCGCCGCGTGCGCCTCCGATGCAGAGGCCGGCGGCGAGCAGGAGGATCGCCGTGCTGCCCGCGTAATAGGGCCAGCCGCGGCGCAGGAGGCTCTCCTCGCGGACGCGGCGTCCGTAGCCCCACGCCAGCAGCGCCGTCAGCGCGAGCCACGCCAGCACCAGATACCAGTTCTCGGCCATGAACTTCCCGACGAGTTGCAGCGAATTGTCGTTGTCGGCGAAGAAGATCTCGTCGGCCGTGAAGCGTTTCTGCGTGTAGCGGAAATAGACCGCATCGGCGAGGTTCGCGGCCACGACGAACAGGCTGTTTACCGCGACGTAATAGCCGAAGAGCAGGTTGCGGTACCAGCGCCGTTCCCGCAGGTGCAGGGGCAGGAGCGACAGCAGGACGAACAGCCCGTCGGCATAGACCACCGAGGCCGTGTCGAAGAGCAGCGCCCCGCCGAGGAGCTGCCGCAGCCCGGTCTGCGGAAGGGCGCCGAGCTGGGCGGCGTTGTAGGCCCAGAACGCCGCGCGGCAGAGCATCAGCACGGCGTAGAGCAGGGCGATGCGCCGCAGAAGCATACCCGCCGGGGTGTGGAGCAGGCGTCGCATGGCGGGCTATTCGCAGGCTTTGAGCGACATGTCGAGCGAGCGGATCTGGTGCGTCAGCGCGCCGACCGAGATGAAATCGACGCCGCATTCGGCGTATCGGCGCATCGTCTCGAGGGTGATGCCGCCGCTCGACTCCGTTTCGCAGCGTCCGGCGACCTTCTCGACCGCGAGGCGTGTCATTTCGGGGGTGAAGTTGTCGAACATGATGCGGTCCACGCCTCCGGCTGCGAAAACTTCGTCGATGTCCTCCAGCGAACGGACCTCGCATTCGATGGGCAGTTGCTTGCCGTGTGCGGCGAGGTACTCGCGGACGCCGAGAATGGCTTTCCGGATGCCGCCGGCGAAGTCGATGTGGTTGTCCTTCAAGAGAATCATGTCGAACAGCCCCATGCGGTGATTCTCGCCGCCGCCCAGCTTGACGGCCATCTTGTCCAGCACGCGCATTCCGGGCGTGGTCTTGCGCGTGTCGAGCACGCGGGTGCGGAGACCTTCGAGCTGTTTGACATAGACGGCCGTCTGCGTCGCCACGCCGCTCATGCGCTGCATGATGTTGAGCAGGATGCGTTCGGCCTGCAGGAGCGATCGCAGGCGTCCCGAGACGTAGAACGCCACGTCGCCGGGCGCGACGCGGTCGCCGTCGCGGAGAATCTGTTCGAAACGCATTTCCGGATCGAGGCGTTGCAGCACCAGTTGCGCGATCTCGATTCCGGCGATCGTGCCCTCCTGTTTGCACAGCAGGCGCATCCGGCCGTGTTCGCCGGCGGGAATGCACGCGAGCGACGTGTGGTCGCCGTCGCCGATGTCCTCTTTGATGCAGAGCTCGATGAGCTCGTCCACGAAAGGTTTGTATTCGGGTATCATGACATTTGTTTATTTGAGTTTTCTCGTTCCTTCGAACTCCGCCTTGTGGTTCAGGCGGTAGTCCATGTTCTTGCAGATGAAGGCGATGCGCAGCCTGTTCGAGTCGTCGGTGAGCGTGCACTCGAACTCTTCGATCACGAAGTCGGGGCGCGGCAGGTCGCCGATCTCGGGGACGATTCCGTCGTTCCCAATGCCGTAGATGGTCGTCTCGCCCGCTTCGGACCGGGAGGCCAGTCGGGGGAAGACGATGGTCTTGCTGGGTTCGTGCGGGCTCGTGGAGAATTTCACGTCTTTCATCGTCAGCGAAATGCTCTTGTCCGGCTGTTCGGTGAGCAGGCACTCGATGCCGGTGTCTTCGAGCGTGGGCTGACCCGTCGAGGCGTCCGTCACGCGCAGCGAGCAGACGTAGGCCCCGGCATCGGGCGTGAACTCCTCGTCGTCGTTGCAGGCTGCGAGGAGAAGGGGCGTGAGGAGCAGAATCAGGAATTTCTTCATGGTCGTTCAGTTGTTGATGTGAATGTTCAGGGTGATGCCCAGCGTGCGGGGACGTCCGCACTGGACGAATTCGTTGCCCACGGACTTGAAATAGAAGACGTCGTAGGATGTACCGGCGAGGTTGCGGCCCCAGAGACCGATCGAATAGCGGGCGTGTTCGAGGCGCACCGAGGCGTCGAGGAGCGCGTAGAAGGGCTGCGACAGCGAATTGGCTTCGTTCCACCAAATGCGTCCCGTGCCGCGGACGCCGGCTTGCAGCACGAGGTCGCCCAGCCAGGCGACGCCCGTGGGGAGCGTCCAGACCGCCCGGGCCGAGAAGGTGTGCTGTGGAGCGTAGGGGATGCGGTTGCCGCCGAAGTCCTCCTGCCCGTCGTCGTAGCGGACGAAGCGGGCGTCGGTGTAGCCGTAGGAGGTGTCGATGCCGAGGTTGCGCCACGGCGTGAACCGGACGGCGGCTTCGGCTCCGAAGCTGCGCGTGCGGCCCGCGTTGGTCATCAGGCGGCCCGTGGTCGAACCTTCGGGGAAGACGGTGAGCTGCTGGTTGCGGCAGTCGATCCAGAACAGGGCGAAATCGCCCCGCACGGCCCCCTCCATGCAGGAAAAGTGGCCGCCCAGCTCGTAGTTCCAGCTCTGTTCGGGCTCGTAGGTCACCACGTCGTCCACGTCGTACGTGCGGCCGAAACCCATGGCCGCGGTCATCTCCTGCTGGAGCACGTCGGAGAACATCTGGGTGTTGAACCCGCCGGCCTTGTAGCCTTTGGAGACCGTCAGGTAGAGGTTGCGCACCTCGTCGAAGGCGTAGAGGACGCAGAAGCGGGGCAGCAGCTCCGCGAAGGTGCGTTCGAGCCGCCCCGCGACCTCGATGGGTTTGTTCAGCGAGGTCGAAACGCCGGTGCGGCGGTCCGTGGCGGTGTAGTTGGCGACGGTCCGGCTGTCGTAGCGCAGCCGCGTGTGTTCGACGTCGAGACGCAGCCCGGCGGCGAGATGCCAGCGGCCGAGGGTGCAGGCGGATTCGTGGTAGAGGGCGCCCCCTGCGGCGGGGATGCGGAAGCGGCTTGCCAGCGGCAGTTCCGTGTCGTCCCACGAATAGGTGTAGAGCCCGTCGTGGGCGTTGGCGTTGGCCAGGATCAGCTCCTCGATGCCGGTCTGTTTGAAGACCACCGGGGCGGACATCGTCGCATGGCGGTAGAAGCCGAAGACCCCGAAGAGCCAGCGGTAGGAACGGTCGTCGCGGGAGCGGAAAACGAGGTCCTCGGTCAGGGCGTGTTCCGTGCGGGCCTGCCGGAGCGTGAAGTAGGAGAGCGGCAGAAAGTCCTGGTCGAGCGTCATCGCGTCGTCGGAGTACTGGTACGAGGTGATCGACGAGACGGAGAAGGCCGCGGCGTCGTAGCGGAGCGTGAGGCCGTCGCTCAGAGTCGTGCGGCGGTAGCCCGAAGGGTCGTTGTAGCGGATCTCGCCGGGCCGGATGACGGTCTGTCCGTCGCGGACGATCTCCTCGCCGGCATAGGCGTAGGGATAGCCTCCCTGTTCGAGCACCGAGAAGGATAGGGAGTTGTCGAGGCGCAGCCCCTTGCCGTTGCGCCACTGCGTGCGCCAGCGGCCGCCGCCGAACCGTTCCCAGTCGCATTTGCGGCCCGTCGCGAGGTTCTCGAAAAAGCCTCCGGCACGGGTGTAGTAACCCGAGACGGCCGTGCCCAGCCCGGGTGCGAGTTTCTCGTAGAGCGAAGCCCGGAAACGGTAGCTGTCGCCGCTGCCGTATTCGGCCGTGAGGCGCACGCCCTGCCAGTCGAGCGGCGAGAGGGTGTAGATGTTGATGACGCCGCCCATCGTGTTGCGGCCGTAGAGGGTCGATTGGGGCCCGCGCAGAACCTCGATGCGTTCGACTTCGGCCAGTTCCGTGTCGAAGTTGTCCTTGTTCATCACCGGCACGTTGTCGATGTTCAGCCCCACGACCGGCTGGTCGATGCGTGCGCCCAGTCCGCGGACGTAGATCGACGAAGTCATGCGCGACCCGTAGTCGGGGATATGGAGGTTGGGCACGTTCTGCGACAGATCCCCGAGCGCGATGACGCGGTCGCGCCCGATGGCGCGGCTGCCGACGATCGACGAGGCGACGGGCTGCGAGCGCAGCACCATGCCCTGCTTGATGGCCGTGACCTGCACCTTGTCCACGACGATCACCGTGTCGGCCGCCTCCGTATCGGGGGCCGGCGAAGGGCTTTTCACGGCGTGCGCCGCGGCCGGAAGGGCCGGGAGCAGCAGCAATATGGACAGCAACCTGTAACGCATGATCCGCAAATGGGTCGATCGGGGGTACAAAGTAACGGTTTTATTTTGGTTGCTGCAATCCTAATTTGTGAGGAGACCGTTTTTTCGGGCGGTCACATGTCGTCCGTCGGAGCGTAACCCTCCGTCAGCGCATAGACGACCAGCCCCGCGACGGAGCGGATGCCGAGTTTCTCCATGATGTTACGGCGGTGGGAGATGACGGTCGTCAGGCCGATTCCCAGCCGTTGAGCGATCTGTTTGTTCAGCAGCCCTTCGGCGATGAGCGTCAGCACTTCGGCCTCACGGTCCGAGAGCGTCTGCGCGGCGTGCGGCGGTGCGGTCAGGGCGTGCTCGGGGCGCCGGGCGCTGCGCTGGAGGCGGAGCAGAGAGTTGACGAGCCGCTCTTCGGCGGTGCGGACGTCGAGACAGTGCATTCCCCGTGCGGCCAGATGGGGCTCGCCCGACGAGAGAACGATCGTCTTGTGGCGGCGTTCGCGGAAGAAGGCGGCGTGGGCGACGAAGAGGCGGGCGGTGACGAAGTAGTGGAAGAAGCGCTCCGGGCCGGCGGCCTCGAAGTCCCGGAACGAGCCGAAGAGTTCGGTCTCGGCCGCCGGGGCTACCTTTTCGAGGATCGACCTCAGTCCGATGGCCGTCAGGACGTTGGGGGAGAGGATCGCTATGGCGGGAGCTTGTCGCATGACGGTCATTCGTGGTGGTAGGGTTCGTTGCGCAGGATCGTGAAGGCGCGGTAGATCTGTTCGGCGAAGATCGCACGGACGATCTGGTGCGAGAAGGTCATGCGCGATAGCGAGATGCGGGCGTCGGCTCGGGCATAGACCGCCTCGGAGAAGCCGTAGGGACCGCCGATGACCAGCACGAGACGTTTCGGCCCGCTGTTGAGGCGTTTCTGGAGCCAGAGGGCGAACTCCACCGAGCGGAACTCCTCGCCCCGTTCGTCGAGCAGCGCGACGAAATCGCCCTCGGCCGTCTGGCGCAGGATTGCCTCGCCCTCGGCCGCGGCCTGCTGGCGGGGCGTGAGCTTGCGCGTGTTGCGCACGTCGGGAAGCGTCGTGACGGAGAACTTGCAGTAGAAGTTCACCCGCCGGGCGTACATTTCGACCAGCGCGGCGACCTCCTTCGAGTCGGTCTTTCCTATGGCGAGCAGTTCGATGGTCATGGTTTTCCGTTTTGCGTGTCGGGAGGGGAGGATGTGCCGGCCTCCTTTACAGAGCGGCGTTTCGGAGTCGGGCCCCGCGCGTTCCGCCCGTCCGCACGGGGCCCCGCCGGATCAGAGGTCCGTGTTCCATTCGCCGTCGGCGTCGCCGTAGATCACCGGACGCGACGGTTCGACCGACCTGAGCCATTCGTAGGCCTTATACATATTGTATCCGTTGCCCGAGGGGCTGCCTAGGTCGTAGGCCACCACGCAGGTGAAGTTGCGCGAACGGTAGTACATGGCCCGGACCCGCTCGAGGTACTCGTCGGCCAGTGCGGGGTCGTTCGAGGGCGTGCCGCCCACGCGGCGGTCGTCGCGCCGCTCGGGGGCGTCGATGGCGGCCCGGTCGATCACGTAGAGCCCCGTCCGGTCGCAGAGCTCGTAGAACCACGCCGGCTGCGGGAAGTCGGGGCAGACGGTGTTCTTGCCCTGCGCCTTGAGCGCTTTCAGCTCGGCGAGGGTCGTCTCGGGATCGGCCGCGGCGTTGTAGGAGGCGCGGACGAGCTGCAACTCCCTGCCCAGCCGCATCGGGCGGCCCTCCTCCAGTTCGGTCCGGCCGAATCCGATCCGCAGGGGCATGTACTCCTTGTAAACGCCGTCGCGGCGCGTGAAGAGCATCACCTTGTAAAGGGGCGGCGTCTTGCCGCCGGCCTTCCACTCGTTGTCGTAGGAGCCGTAGATGAAGGGGCTGAAACGTATCGTATCGACCGAACGGCCCGGGATCGAGACTTCGCGCATGTTGAAGTCGAGCAACTTGCCCTGCGGCGAGTAGATGTCGTATCCGACGGTCACCTTCTCGTCGTAGTTGAAGGCGTTTTGGGCGACGATGGCCAGCTCCAGGACGCCGAACCTGCGGGTCGAGTCGGGCACGAGGGCGATCTCGAAGTCGCGGATCGAACGTTTGTTCTGGTAGTAGAGGTAGCTGTTCGCGAAGGCTTCGCGCCGGGGCGTCGCGGGGTTGATCTGCGGCGTCGCGCTCGGGCGCAGGACCAGGCGGATGTCGTTGGCTCCCTGCCGGATGTAGGGCGAGACGGCGAACTCGGCGGGTGTCGCGGGATCCTCGACTTCGGCCACGGGGCGGTCGTTGATCCAGAGCGAGTAGGCCGATCCGACGTTCTCCAAGTGGAGGTAGATCACCCCGTCGGTCCAGGCGTAGGGAATGTCGAGGGTCGCACCCGATACGGCCATGTCGCCGGCCGCGGCCATCTGCCGCGGCGAGAAGGCGAGGTAGTAGCCGCCCGCCTCGCGGTTGCGGGCCTCGGCGTCGCGGCGCGTATCGTAGGGAATGACCTCGGTGCGGTGGATGCGTCCCGCCTCGTCGATTCTCACGGCGGAGGATTCCCCGTAGTCCTGCGCCGCTGCGGCCAGCGCCGAGAGGGCGAGGGCCGCTGTCGTTATCGTTCGTTTCATCGGAGTCCGAATTCGGTTCGTGAGTACGTGCAAAGGTACTTTTTTTTTGCCAAATCGCAAATTATGGCTAACTTTGTCAATTCGGAAAAATACCCTGAAACAGGATTAAAACAGATAATATGAAAACGCAGAGAATCGTAGAAATTCTGAAGTCCGGAGCTGTGGACTCCGACGTGGTGGTCAAAGGCTGGGTGCGCACCAAGCGCGGAAACAAGAACGTGGCCTTCATTGCCCTGAACGACGGGTCGTGCGTTGCGAACATACAGGTGGTGGTCGATTTGCAGAAGATCGCCGAAGAGCGGCTCAAACCCGTGACCACGGGGGCCTGCATCCGTGTGGACGGCCGGCTCGTGGCCTCGCCCGGCTCGGGGCAGGGCGTCGAGGTGCAGGCTTCGGACATCGAGATCTACGGCACGGCCGATCCCGACAGCTACCCCCTGCAGAAGAAGGGCCACTCGCTGGAGTTCCTGCGCGACATCGCCTACCTGCGTCCGCGCACCAACACCTTCGGCGCCGTGCTCCGCATCCGTCACGCCATGGCCTACGCCATCCACGAGTATTTCAACCGGAACGGCTTCTACTATTTCCACACCCCGATCATCACCGCTTCGGACTGCGAAGGCGCCGGGGCCATGTTCCAGGTGACGACGCTCGATTTGAACGATGTCCCCCGCAATGCCGAGGGAGAGGTGGACTACACGAAGGACTTTTTCGGCAAGTCGTGCAATCTCACGGTGTCGGGACAGCTCGAGGGCGAGCTGGGCGCGCTGTCGCTGGGACGCATCTACACCTTCGGTCCCACGTTCCGCGCCGAGAACTCCAATACGCCGCGCCATGCGTCGGAGTTCTGGATGATCGAGCCCGAGGCGGCGTTCTACGACCTGGAGGACAACATGGAGCTGGCCGAGGACTTCCTCAAGTACCTGATCCGCTATGCGCTGGAACACTGCCGCGAGGATCTCGAGTTCATGAACAAGATGTGGAATCCGGGGCTGCTGGAGCGGCTGGGCTTCGTGCTGGAGAACGACTTCAAGCGCCTCGACTACACCGAAGGCATCGAAATACTGAAGGCTTCGGGCCGCAAGTTCGAATTTCCCTGCGACTGGGGCTGCGACTTGCAGTCGGAGCACGAGCGCTACCTGGTGGAGGAGCACTTCAAGCGTCCGGTCATCCTGATCAACTACCCGAAGGATATCAAGGCCTTCTACATGAAACAGAACGACGACGGCCGCACGGTACGCGCTATGGACGTATTGTTCCCCGGAATCGGCGAAATCATCGGCGGTTCGGAACGCGAGGCCGATTACGGCAAGCTTCATGCACGGGTCGCCGAATTAGGCATGAGCGAGAAGGAACTCTGGTGGTATCTCGACACCCGCCGCTGGGGATCGGCTCCCCACTCGGGCTTCGGGCTGGGCTTCGACCGGCTGCTGCTCTTCGTGACGGGCATGACCAACATCCGTGACGTGCAGCCTTTCCCGCGCACGCCGCAGCATGCCGATTTTTAAGACGGACACCCGAACGATGAAGAGACCAGATTGGAATGAACGACCGCACGGCGGGGCTTCCGATGGTTCGGCCCGGCGAACGGCGATTGTGAAATTCTAAATTTGGACCCATTATGGCTATCAATCAGAAACAGGTACTTTCCCTTCAGCAGAAACTCTCTCCGCAGCAGATCCAGATGATCAAGCTGCTGGAACTGCCCGCCGTGCAGCTCGAACAGCGCATTAAGCAGGAGATCGAGGAGAACATCGTGCTGGAGGAAGAGGAGCATGCCTCCGACGAGGAGGAGCAGCCCCAGCAGATCTCCGTGGACGAATACCTGCGCGAGGACGACACGCCTTCGTACAAGAGCCGCATCAACAACTATTCGAAGGACGACAAGCAGCGGCCGGTCTATCTCACCGAAGGACGTTCGCTGCCGGAGTACCTGCTCGAGCAGTTGGGCTATCGCAATCTCTCGGAGCGCGACATGAAGCTGGCGACCTACCTCGTCGGGAGCATCGACGAGGACGGTTATCTGCGCCGCGACCTGGAATCGGTGGCCGACGACATCGCCTTCACGGTGGGCATCGAGACCTCGGCCGGAGAGCTGGAGCGGCTGCTCGGGATCATTCACGAACTGGAGCCCGCGGGCATCGGCGCGCGCGATCTGAGGGAGTGTCTGCTCCTGCAGATGGCCCAGCAGCCGATGGACACCCGCCCCAAACGGCTGGCGCGGAAGATTCTGACGAACTATTTCGACGAGTTCGTCAAGAAGCATTACGAGAAGCTCATGTCGCGGTTGCAGATCTCGGAGGACGACTTCCGGGACGCGATCGCCGAGATCAAGCGCCTCTCGCCCAAGCCCGGCAACCTTTATGTCGAGGGCGGAACCGACACGACGCCCTATATCGTGCCGGACTTCCTGCTCGACTACCAGGACGGGCATTTCCAGTTGTCGCTCAACTCCTACAACGTGCCCGAGGTGCGCATCAACCGCCGCTACATGGACATGATCCGGGAGATGGTCGGCTCGGGCGGGCTGGTCCGCGAGAAGGACCGGGAGGCGGTGCAGTTCGTCAAGAGCAAGATCGACTCGGCGAAGTGGTTCATTTCGGCCATCAAGCAGCGGCACGATACGCTGATGCGCACGATGCAGACCATTCTGGACTACCAGCAGGAGTATTTCAAGGACGGGGACAAGTCCAAGCTGCGGCCGATGATCCTCAAGGACATCGCCGACCGCACGGGGCTCGACGTCTCGACCATTTCGCGCGTGGTGAACAGCAAGTACGTGCAGACGCAGTTCGGGATCATCCTGCTCAAGTCGCTCTTCTCGGAGGCGATGCAGACCGATTCGGGCGAGGAGGTGTCGAGCTACGAGATCAAGAACATCCTGCAGGAGTGCATCGACGAAGAGGACAAGCGCAAGCCGCTCACGGACGAGACGCTGATGGACATTCTCAACGCGAAGGGCTACCGCATCGCCCGCCGCACGGTGGCCAAATACCGCGAGATGCTCGGCATTCCGGTCGCGCGGCTGCGCAAACAGATATGAGTATGAACGGGCGGGAAGACCGCCTGCGGAGAATTTTCACGGACGACGGCGCACCGCGGTGCGCCGGAAGACATAAACCGAATCCGGAATGAATTACACGAAACTTTCGAACGGCATATCGTGGGTCCTGCATCCGTTCGTGCTGCCGGTCTATATGATCGTGCTGCTGCTGACGGCCACGACCTTCGCGCTTTACCCCGCCAACGTGAAATTCTATCTGCTGTGGGTGGTCGTGCTCTATGCGGTCATCATTCCCGTCCTGGCGCTCGGGGTGCTGCGGTCGCTGGGGCGCATCTCCGATTTCCGGGTCGATGACCGGCGCGAGCGGCTGCTGCCGCTGCTGGTCGGGACGGTCTGCTACGTGTTGTGCGCCGTCACTATCTCCAAGATTCCTTCGGTGGTCTTCCTGCGGAAGTTCATGGTCGCGGCAGCCTGCTGCGAGGCGATGTGCTTCGCAGTCTCCCTGCGGTGGAAGATCAGCCTGCACCTGACAGGCATGGGGGCTGCCGTGGCGCTGCTGGTGGTGATGAACATCGCAGGCGTGGGGCACATGCTCCTGCCGCTGACGATCGCCCTGCTCGGAGCGGGGGCGCTGGCCTCGGCGCGGCTCTACCTCGGCTGTCACAACGGGCGGCAGGTGCTGGCCGGTTTCGGCGGCGGGTTCGTCGTGGCGACGCTGGCGATGCTCTTTCTCTGACCCGGGAGGTGCGTTTCGGCCGTGCCCGTCGTTTCCGCCGGGAAGCGGAAGCCGGGTCGGCGGACTTCTGGAAAAACGGTTCACCCCTGTCGCAATCGAATTGCGACAGGGGTGAATTCCGTTTCGGAGAGCGCTTTTCCGGGGATCCGGTGACGGCGTGCGTCAGACGCAGCCCTGGGCGAGCATGGCGTTCGCCACCTTCATGAAGCCGCCGATATTGGCCCCCACGACGTAGTTGATATACCCGTCCGGCTCCGTGCCGTACTGCACACAGACCGCGTGGATATTGCGCATGATCGCGTGCAGCCGGGCATCCACCTCCTCGGGCGTCCATGCGAGGCGCATCGAGTTCTGGCACATTTCGAGACCCGAGGTGGCCACGCCGCCGGCGTTGGCCGCTTTGCCCGGGGCGTAGAGCAGGCGGTGCTGCTGGAAGAGGCGGATCGCCTCGGGCGTCGAGGGCATGTTGGCCCCTTCGGCCACGCACCGGCAGCCGTTGCCGACGAGTTTGCGGGCATCCTCGCCGTCCAGCTCGTTCTGCGTGGCGCACGGCATGGCGATGTCGCACTTCTCGCCCCACGGACGCTCGCCGGGGTGATAGACGGCCGACGGATAGCGGTCGGCGTACTCCCGGATGCGGCCGCGGAAGATGTTCTTCAGCTCCATCACGTAGTCGAGCTTCTCGGGCGTGATGCCGTCGGGGTCGAATATGTAGCCCGACGAATCGGAGAGCGTCACGACTTTGGCTCCCAGCGCCGTGGCCTTCTGGCAGGCGTATTGGGCGACGTTGCCCGAACCCGAAACGGCCACGGTCTTGCCTTCGAACGAATCGCCGCGTGCGGCGAGCATCTCCTGGGCGAAGTAGCAGACGCCGTAGCCCGTGGCCTCGGGGCGCAGAGGGCTGCCGCCCCAGTCGCGGCCCTTGCCCGTGAGCGTGCCGGTGAACTCGTCGCGCAGCCGCTTGTACTGGCCGAAGAGGAAGCCGATCTCCCGGCCGCCCACGCCGATGTCGCCCGCCGGGACGTCGGTGTCCTGTCCGATGTGGCGCTGCAACTCGGTCATGAACGACTGGCAGAACTTCATCACCTCGTTGTCCGACTTGCCCTTCGGATCGAAGTCCGATCCGCCCTTGCCGCCGCCCATCGGGAGGGTCGTGAGGCTGTTCTTGAAGGTCTGCTCGAAGGCCAGGAACTTGAGGATCGAGAGGTTCACCGAGGGGTGGAAGCGGATGCCGCCCTTGTAGGGGCCGATGGCGCTGTTCATCTGCACGCGGTAGCCGCGGTTGATCTCGATCTCCCCTTTGTCGTTGAGCCACGGTACGCGGAAGATGACGACGCGTTCGGGTTCGGCGATGCGTTCGAGAATCTTCATCTTCTGCAATACGGGGCTCGCCACGATGTGCGGGGCCAGCGATTCGGCCACCTCGCGGACGGCCTGGTGGAACTCCGCCTCGCCCGGGTTGCGGGCGATGAGCCGGGCCATGAAATCTTCGACATACTGTCTGGCTTGTTCGTTCATAGGCGTGATATTGTGTGATTCGTGTGATTTCCGACCCTAAAAATACGACATTCGGCGCTATTGTGCAACTTCTTTAAAAATTTCGTAAATATTTTACATATCTGTTCCGACCCTGTTGCTTACGGTCCGGGAGTTGTGCGGGGACGAAGCCGTGCAACCGTAACGAAAAATGACGGATTCGCCGCGAATCCGTCATCTGGAATTTTTTTGAAAATTTTTCCGGCCTTTCGGCCGTCGGGCTATTTCTTGAACGAAAATCCGATGTAGAGGTTCTTGTAGTTGGCCAGCAGTGCCGAAGCGGCCTCCAGCGAGGCGGCCTGACTGCTGACGTCCTTCGCCAGTTCGAGCAGTTTGGTGACGGGGAAGAGCAGTTGCAGTTCCGAGCCGGAGACGTAGGCGCGTCCCGAAACGGCGCCGATCTTCTCGAGTTTCTCGTCGGAGGGGCGTACCGAGACGGTGTGGCTCCCGGCGTCGTATTCGTAGGAGCCCGTGAGTTTCTGCTTGCCGAATGCGGCGGTGAATCCGCCCTCCCTGTCGAATGTGACGGTGCTGCTGCCCGGCTGGATACCCGCGGCCAGGTAGAGTTTGGCAAGCTGTTCCGAAATGGCGGGGACGAGCAGCGCGGCCCCGAGGTCCGCGGCGGCCTCCTCGCCCTCGAACCGCACGCCCGGGGCCGAATAGGTCCATGTGCCGGGCAGGGCGTATTGCGTCAGTTTGCCGTCCGTGGCCTTGTCGCCGACGGCGGTGGCGGCCTGTTTGAGGGCCTCCTGCCAGTTCTGCGCCGCGGCCGTGCCGCCGGCGAGCAGCAGCAGGAACAGCGGGAATACGATCCGTTTTTTCATCGTTCGTTCGTTTTTGGGTTTCAGGATAGGGTGTCGAGTTCTTTCAGCCATGCTTCGGCCGCGGTGTCGGAGGGCATCCGCCAGTCGCCGCGCGGCGAGAGGGTCACCGTGCCGACTTTCGGGCCGTCGGGCATGGCCGAGCGCTTGAACTGCTGCGAGAAGAAGCGGCGGATGAAGACCCCGAGCCATTTGCGGACTGCGGCCGCATCGTGGCTTCCGGCGAAGGCCCGCTCGGCCAGATAGCACAGTTTCGCCGGGCCGTATCCCGCGCGCAGGAAGTAGTAGAGGAAGAAGTCGTGCAGTTCGTAGGGACCCACGAGGTCTTCGGTGCGCTGGGCGATCGAGCCGTCGGCCTCGGCAGGCAGCAGTTCGGGGCTGACGGGCGTATCGAGTATGTCGAGCAGCGTGGCGCGCGTCGCGCCGTCCTCCGCGGTGTCGGCGACCCATCGGACCAGATGGCGCACGAGGGTCTTGGGAACCGAGGCGTTCACGCCGTACATGGACATCTGGTCGCCGTTGTAGGTGGCCCAGCCCAGCGCGAGTTCCGACAGATCGCCCGTGCCGACCACCAGACCGCCCTCCATGTTGGCCACGTCCATCAGAATTTGCGTCCGTTCGCGGGCCTGGGCGTTCTCGTAGGTTGCCGAACGGTCCTCGGGCGGCAGGCCGATGTCGCGGAAGTGTTGCAGACAGGCGTCGCGGATCGGTATTTCGCGCACCGTGACGCCCAGTCCGCGCATTAGTTGCAGGGCGTTGCGGTAGGTGCGGTCCGTCGTGCCGAAGCCCGGCATGGTGATTCCGAGGATGCCCTGCCGGTCGAGCCCCAGGAAGTCGAACGCACGGACGGCGACGAGCAGGGCGAGGGTCGAATCCAGTCCGCCCGAAATGCCGATGACGGCTTTCTGGCAGCGCGTGTGGCGGAGCCGCCGGGCCAGTCCGTGCGACTGGATGCGGAACACCTCCTCGCAGCGTTCGCTGCGGCGGCGCTCGTCTCGGGGTACGAACGGCATCGGGTCGATGTCGCGGTCGAGCGCCGCGGCACGCAGCCCTTCGGGAACCTCCATTTCGATCACGGTGAGCTCCGGGGTCGCTTCGGCCTGCCGGAACGAGGTGTTGCGGCGGCGTTCGAATTCCAGCCGCTGGAGGTCCACATCGGCCACGACGAGCTGTTCGTCGGCTGAGAAGCGCTCCGCCTCGCGCAGGATCCGTCCGTTCTCGGCGATCAGGGCGTTTCCGGCGAAGACCAGGTCGGTCGAGGATTCGCCGAAGCCCGCCGAGCAGTAGACGTAGGCCGAGAGCGTCCGTGCCGACTGCTGGGCGACGAGCTGCCGCAGGTAGTCGTGCTTGCCGACGACCTCGGGCGAAGCCGAGAGGTTGAAGATCACCTTCGCGCCGCCCGCCGCGAGGAGCGACGAGGGCGGAACGGCGGCCCAGAGGTCCTCGCAGATCTCGATGCCGAACTCCGCGCCGTTCACCTCGAAGGTGAGATCCGTGCCGAAGTCCGCCGACTGGCCCGCCACGTCGATCCGTTCGCCGGAGATACCGGCTCCCGAGGCGAACCAGCGGGGTTCGTAGAACTCGGAGTAGCCGGGAATGACGCTCTTGGGAACGACGCCCAGCACGCGTCCCTGCGTGAAGACCGCGGCGCAGTTGTAGAGCGTCGTGCCGTGGCGCAGCGGGAGACCGGCGATGAGCGTGAGCGGAAGTTTGCGCGTCGCGCGGACGAGCCGTCCGAACGCTTCGTCCGCGGCGTCGAGCAGCGTGGATTGCAGCAGCAGGTCGCCGCACGTGTAGCCCGTGACGCCGAGTTCGGGGAACACCGCGATCTCGACGCCCCGCTGCGCGGCCTCTTCGGCCAAAGCGGCCATGCGCTCCGTATTGTAGTCGCAGTCGCCGACGCCGAGATGCGGGACGGCCGCCGCGACCTTCAGGAATCCGAAAGCATCCATAGGATTTGTTCCGTGTTTAGCGCGCCCAAAGCTGCGCCAGATTCAGGATGACCTGCCGGGCCTTGCGCATCGTGTCGAGCGAGCAGTATTCGAATTTGCCGTGGAAATTCATGCCTCCGGTGAACAGGTTCGGACACGGCAGCCCCATGAACGAGAGGCGCGCGCCGTCCGTGCCGCCGCGGATGGGCCTCACGAGCGGCTTCACGCCGGCCTGTTTCATCGCTTCGAGGGCCTTTTCGATCACCTGGGGGTGCGGCTCGACCATCTTGCGCATGTTGAAATACTGGTCCTTGAGCGTGAGCGTCAGCACGCCGTCGCCGTATTTCTTCTTCAGCAGGTCCACGCAGCTCCAGAGGAACACCTTCTTCTGTTCGAACCTGTCGGCGTCGTGGTCGCGGACGATGTAGCTCACCGCGGCCCGTTCGACCGTGCCGTTCACGCCGACGCAGTGGTAGAATCCCTCGTATCCTTCGGTGTACTGGGGCCGCTGTTCGGCCGGGAGCAGGGTCTGCAACTCGCAGGCCACGTCGAGGGCGTTGATCATCTTCCCCTTGGCGTAGCCCGGGTGGACGTTGCGGCCCTGGATGTCGATCCGGGCGCTCGCGGCGTTGAAGTTCTCGTACTCCAGCTCGCCCTCCATGCCGCCGTCCACGGTGTAGGCGAAGTCGGCGCCGAACGCCGCGACGTCGAAGTGATCGACGCCGCGCCCCACCTCCTCGTCGGGCGTGAAGCCGATGCGGATCTTGCCGTGTTCGACCTCGGGATGCGTCATGAGGTATTCCGCGGCGCTCATGATCTCCGCCACGCCCGCCTTGTCGTCGGCTCCGAGCAGCGTCGTGCCGTCGGTGTGGATCAGCGTGTGGCCCTTGAAGAACGCCAGCTCGGGGAACTCCGCGACGCGCATCGTGAGCTGTCCGTTGAGGACGATGTCGCCGCCGTCGTACTCCTCGATGACGCGCGGTCGGACGTCCTTGCCGCTCATGTCGGGCGAGGTGTCCACATGGGCGATGAAGCCGATGACCGGAGCGTTCCCGCATCCGGGCGTCGCGGGGATCGTGCCCATCACATAGCCGTATCGGTCCATCGTCACTTCGGTCATGCCGAGTGCCTCCATCTCGTCGCGCAGGACGCCGAGCAGCACCTTCTGCTTTTCGGTCGAGGGAAAGGTCGCGCTCTCCTCCGACGACTGCGTGTCGTAGGAGACGTATTTCAGAAATCGTTCCTTGAGTTCCATATCGTGTCTTTTTAGATGTTACTCCTCTTTCTTGGCCCGCAGGGTGTGCCATGCGAAGTAGCCGATCAGGGCGATGTACATGGCGAGTCCGGTCCATTCGGCCGCGTTCGAGGCGGCCCAGCGTGCGAGATACCAGTCCACCTCGCAGAATTTCAGCACGGCGCTCACCACGCCCATCAGCGCGCCGCCGGCGATGAATCCCGAGGCGATGAGCGTGCCGCGGTCGAAGCGCGCCTTGTTCAGCGCGCCGTCCTTCGAGCGGTTCGAGACGAACCATGCCACCAGGCCGCCGACGACCAGCGGGGCGTTCAGTTCCATCGGGATGAACATGCCCAGCGCGAAGGCCAGGGCCGGAACCCCGATCGCGGTGAGCGTCAGCGCCAGCGCGGCGCCGCAGAAATAGAGCATCCACGGGGTCTGCCCTCCGGTCATGAGCGGTTGCAGCACGGCGGCCATGGCGTTGGCCTGCGGGGCGACGAGCGCCCCTTCGCCCACGAAACCGTAGGATTTGTTGAGCACGATCATCACGCCGGCGACCGTGGCGGCCGAAACCAGCGTGCCGAGGAATTTCCAGGTCTCCTGCTTCCGGGGCGTCGTGCCGAGCCAGTAGCCGATCTTGAGGTCCGTGACGAAGCCGCCGGCCATCGAGAGGGCCGTGCAGACCACGCCGCCGATGACCAGCGCGGCGGTCATGCCCGTCGTGCCGCTCAGCCCGACGCTCACCAGCACGAGCGACGAGAGGATGAGCGTCATGAGCGTCATGCCCGACACGGGGTTCGTGCCGACGATGGCGATGGCGTTGGCCGCGACGGTGGTGAAGAGGAACGAGATGACGAAGACGATCAGCAGCGCCGTGACGGACTGCACCCAGCCGTCCAGCAGGCCGAAATGGAAGAAGACGAAGACCGCGAGCAGCGTGGCGACGAGAATCGTCAGCACGCGCTTCATCGTGAGGTCGCGCTGCGTGCGCTGCGTGTCGCCACCTCCCGTCGTCTTGCCGCCGCCGAACTCCGAGACGGCCAGCCCCACGGCCTGACGGATGATTTTCGACTGGCGGACGATGCCGATGATCCCGGCCATGGCGATGCCGCCGATACCGATGGGCTTGCCGATGAAGGCGAAGAGGTTCTCGGCCGTGAAGAGGCTCTCGGGATGCGCGAGCAGGTCGGGGTTCGTCACGCCCAGCAGCGAAGCCATCGCCGCGGGGTCGATCGCTTCGGCCAGCGACCCCGCGACGGGCACGAGGACGAACCACACGAGGCACGAACCGGCGGTGATGATCATGGCGTATTTGAGTCCGATGATGTAGCCCAGACCCAGCACGGCGGCCGAGGTGTTGAGGCCGAAGACCACCTTGAACTTGTCGGCGGCGACCTGTCCCCACGTGCAGATGCGTGTCGAGACGGACTCGGTCCAGAGCCCGAAGGTCCCGACGACGAAGTCGTACAGACCGCCCACGAGGCCCGCTACGGCCAGCAGGCGGGCCTGGTCGCCGCCCTTCTCGCCCGAGACCAGCACTTCGGTGGTGGCCGTCGCTTCGGGGAAGGGATACTTGCCGTGCATCTCCTTGACGAAGTATTTGCGGAAGGGGATGAGCAGCACGATGCCCAGCAGGCCGCCGAAGAGCGACGAGAGGAACACCTGCCAGAAGGCGGCGTCGAGGCCGAGGATGTAGAGCGCCGGAAGGGTGAAGATCGCTCCGGCGACGATCACGCCCGACGAGGCGCCGATCGACTGGATGATGACGTTCTGTCCCAGCATGTTCTTCTTGCCCAGCACCGTGCCCATGCCTACGGCGATGATGGCGATCGGGATGGCGGCTTCGAACACCTGGCCGACCTTGAGGCCGAGGAACGCGGCGGCGGCCGAGAAGACGACGGCCATTGCGACGCCCATGAGGACCGAATAGGGGGTTACCTCCGTCGGCGACGAGGCGGCGGGCATCAGGGGACGGTACTCCTCGCCCGGTTTGAGCTCCCGGTAGGCGTTCTCGGGCAGCGAAGTCTGAGGTTTCTGCTCTTCCATGTATCGAATCTCTATGAGTTGGTGTGTTTGTCGGGGTTTTTCCGCAGGATGTGCGGCGGTCAGCGGTTGTCGCCGCTGCCGGCGATCCGGTGGCGCTGCATCCGCGAGCGGAGTTTGTCCACGTTCGTCTGCGCGACCTCTTCGAGGTCGAAGCCCAGGTCGTGCGAAAGCGTGGCGCAGTACCACAGTACGTCGCCGATCTCCTTCATGATCTCCTGCCGCTTCTCGGGCGTGAACTCCCCGCCGGCGTCGCGGATCACCTTTTTCACCTTGTCGGCCACTTCGCCGGCTTCGCCCGTAAGTCCGAGCGTGGGGTAGATGATGCGGCTCTGTTCAGGATAGACGGCCGTTTCGAGGGCGTGCCGCTGGTATTCGTTGAGTGTCATGGTGCGAGTGTTTTTTCGGGGTTCGTGTTACCGAAAGGCAAAAATAACAAAAAATACGGAAAATCCGCCCGGAAGCGGACCTCCTTCGCCTGCTTTCCGGAAAAATCCGCTGTGCGGCGGTGCTGTGCGGTCTCCTTTTACCGGAATGTAATACGGATGCCGCCGGATTGTAATATCCGTTCGCTTCTTTTGCGGCCGGTTGAACACGGCAGCCGGACGGCCCGGGCGGGCCTCTGTCCGCTGCCCCGCTAAAACGGATATGCGAATGCTGAAACATCCCGTCATCCTTCTCCTTTCGTCGGTCCTCTGCGCTGCGCCCTCCGCTGTCCGGGCGGGTGGTCTGATGCCGTTCGGGCAGCGGACCGCCGGGACGGCCGTCGCGGAAGAGACCGGCGGCTCTGCGGCAGGGTCCTCCGATACGCTGGCGGTCCGGAGCGCCGGGCGCGCCTTTTCCGTGCAGGTCCACGGGACCGTGCGCGGCAAGTTCGAATACCAGCCCGAAATCGGCAAGGGGCGCTTCGAGGTGCGGAACGCCCGCTTCAGCCTTTCGGGCGATCTGCTGCCGGCGGTGGCCTACAAGGCGGAGATCGACCTCTCGGACGAGGGTTCGATCAAGATGCTCGACGCCTATGTCCGGCTGGGGATGCTGCGCCGCAGGCTCTCCTTCACGATCGGACAGATGCGCGTGCCGTTCACCATCGACGCCCACCGTTCGCCCCACGAGCAGTATTTCGCCAACCGCTCGTTCATCGCCAAGCAGGCGGGGAACGTGCGCGACGTCGGGGCGACGCTCGGCTGGCGGTTCGGGCGGCGTGTGCCGGTGGTGCTCGAGGCGGGCGTTTTCAACGGTTCGGGGCTGACCGCGCAGAAGGATTTCTGGACCGGACGGTTCAACTATTCGCTCAAGGCGCAGGCACGGCTGGGCGGGCGTTTCAACCTGTCGGCCAGCGTGCAGAAGATACGTCCCGGCGAGGTCGATATCATGATGTACGACGCCGGGGCCTACTACGAGCACGGCCGCTGGCATGTCGAGGGCGAATACCTGCGCAAGGAGTATGCCGACGGGCTTTTTCCCGGCGTGAATGCCGTGGATGCCTTCGTATGCCGGGATTTTCCCCTCCGGCGATGGTTCCGCAAGGTCTCGGTGCTGGCGCGTTACGACTACATGTCCGACCACAGCGACGGCCTGTTCGGCAAAGGGGGCGTGCTGGAGACGGACGACGCCCGCCGCCACCGTCTCACGGGCGGCCTGACGTTCAGCCTCGGGCTGCCCTTCACGGCCGACATCCGGCTCAACTACGAGGCCTATTTCTACCGCGAATCGGCGCGTCCGGCCCTTTCGGAGCAGGACAAACTGGTGGTGGAACTGATGTGCCGCTTCTGATTCCGAAGACGGAGCCGTGCTCTCTTCCGGAGACTCCGGTGGCGGCGATACGACGGACGGCGCGGAAATCCGTTTCCCGCGCCGTCCGTGCCGTGTTCCGGCGGATCACAATGCCTCGAGCGCCTTCTCCAGTCCGATGCCGCGCGATCCCTTGAGCAGGACGAGCGCGTTCTCCACAGGGCGCGTGCGGAGCCGTTCGAGCAGCTCCTCGCGCGAGGCGAACAGCTCCGTCGCGGCGGGTTTGCGGGGAAGGGCCGCCACGGCGCGGGCGAACTCCGGACCGACCAGCAGCAGTTGCGTGGCGGTTCCGGCCGGAAGCGGTGCGGCGCCGGAGGCGCCGGCTCCCTGCAATGCGAGCCGGACGACGGCGGCGTGCTCTTCGGCCGACCACTCGCCCAGTTCGAGCATGTCGCCCAGGATGAGCACCCGGGCCGTGCGGCGGCCGAGCGGTTCGGCGAGGAAGTTCTCGACCGACGCGCGCATGCTCGACGGATTGGCGTTGTAGCAATCGACCACGAGCGTGTTGCGCTCCGTCTCGGTGCGCTGCGAGCGGTTGTTGTCGGGCGTGTAGGAGGCGATGGCTCGGCGTATCTCCCCGTCGGGGATGCCGAAGCGGTGTCCCACGGCGACGGCCGCGGCGATGTTGTACCGGTTGTAGCTACCTTCGAGCCGGTTTTCCAAGCCGTCGGCCAGCGAGCGCGAATAGCGTTCGACGGCCATCGCGGGGCGTTCGGCGGCCATCGCCGAGAGCGTCGCGTCCTCCTCGGGGACGAAGGCCGTGCCGCCGTGCGCGGCGAGGTAGTCGAACAGCTCGCCCTTGCCGCGGCGGACCCCCTCGGGGCCTCCGAACCCTTCGAGGTGGGCGCGTCCCACGTTGGTCAGCAGGCCGTAGTCGGGTTCGGCGACGGAGGCCAGCAGGGCGATTTCGCCGCAGGCGCTCGCGCCCATCTCCACGATGCCGAACTGCGTGCGGGCATCCATCGCCAGCAGCGTCAGCGGGACGCCGATGTGGTTGTTGAGGTTGCCGCGGGTGGCATAGACCTCGAAACGGCTCGCGAGGACGCGGCTCACGAGTTCCTTGGTGGTGGTTTTTCCGTTGCTGCCCGATATGGCGAGGATCGGGATACCCAGTGCGCGGCGGTGTTCGCGCGCGAGGGCCTGGAGGGCTTGCAGCGTGTCGGGTACGAAACGTATGCGGGGATCGCCGCCGGCCGCCGCGGGATCGTCCGCCACGGCGAAGGCCGCTCCGCGGGCGAGGGCTTCGGCGACGAAGCGGTTGCCGTCGAACGTGGCGCCGCGCAGGGCGAAGAAGACCGACCCCGGCACGATCCGGCGCGTGTCGGTCGAGACGACGGGGTGTTCGAGGAAAAGTTCGTAGAGTTCGGACATGGGGTTCTGGAATGGCGGGCCGTGCGGCGCCGCACGGCCCGCCGCGGTCAGATGTGTTTGTCGCCGTTGTGGAACTTCACTTCGTCGATGAACTTCTTGATGTTCTGCTCCTCGGCGCGGGGACAGATCAGCAGCACGTCTTCCGTGTCCACGACGATATACTCCTTCAGGCCGCTGATGACGGCGATCTTCTCCGCGGGAAGCGAGACGATCGACGAACGCGTGTCGTAGAGGTAGCACCCCTCGGCCGGCACGGCGTTGGCGTAGCGGTCCTTGCGCGAGTGCTGGTAGACCGAGCCCCACGTGCCGACGTCGCTCCAGCCGAATTCGCCGCAGCGGACGTAAACGTTGTCGGCCTTTTCCATGATGCCGTAGTCGATCGAGATGGCGCGGCACTCCGAGAAGGCGATCTCCACCACGTTGCGCTCGGCGTCGGTCCCCAGGGCGCGCATCACCCCGCTGAAGAGGGCGTGGTGCTCGGGGAGGTACTTCTCGAACGCTTCGACGATCGAGCGGACCTTCCAGACGAAGATGCCCGAGTTCCAGAAAAACTCGCCCGACTGCAGGAAGACCTGCGCCAGTTCCAGGTCGGGCTTCTCCGTGAAGCACTTGACCTTGCTGATGGGGCTGCCGTCCGAGACCTGGATGTAGCCGTATCCCGTGTCGGGGCGCGTGGGCTTGATGCCGACGGTCATCAGCGCGTCGTGCTCCGAGGCGAAGGCGAGGCACTCGGCGATGATCCCGCGGAAGTCCTCCTCGTTGAGGATCAGGTGGTCGGCCGGAGTGACGATCATCTCGGCGTCGGGGTTGCGCTTGAGGAGCGTATAGGCCGCATAGGCGATGCAGGGCGCCGTGTTGCGCCCCACGGGTTCGCAGAGAACCTGCTCCTCGCCGATTTCGGGAATGTGCTCCAGCACCAGCCGTTTGTATCGGTCGTTGGTCACCACGAGGAAGTTCTCGGCGGGAACCATCTTCGCGAAGCGTTCGTAGGTGTGGCGGATGAAGGATTTCCCGGTTCCGAGAATGTCGAGGAACTGTTTGGGCCTCGACTGGCGGCTTTTGGGCCAGAAGCGGGACCCGATGCCGCCCGCCATGATGACACAATATTTATTGCTCGTCATAGTTATATATGCGTTAAGTTCGACAAAGATAAAAATATTTTCGTAACTTTGCCGCCTGTCGTAAGTTAATTTTTGGGCCGGAGCGCTCCCGCGGCGGCCCGCGGAGAGAGGCTTCCGCGGCGGAGACCCCCGCCGTATCGCGCCGGGAGCGCTTCCCGGAATCCAGGCCGGCGGCGGGATTGCCGGCTGCGGCCGGGGGCGCACCGCGGACGCTATTTTGAGAGACTATGAAAGTTCGATTGTTCACGATACCCAATCTGCTGACGCTGGCGAATCTCGTGTGCGGTTCGGTCGGCGTGGTCATGGCGCTGAGCGGCGGCCGCCTGACGACGGCCTTCTGCCTGATGATTCTGGCCGCCGTGTTCGACTTCTTCGACGGATTCGTGGCGCGCCTGCTGGGACAGAGTTCGCCGATCGGCCTGCAACTCGATTCGCTGTCGGACGACATTTCGTTCGGACTGCTGCCCGCCTCGATCCTCTACGTGCTCTACGGCCGGATGCCGTCGTTGTGGCTGGGCGAAGGCCCGGCGGCGGAGGCGGCGGCCTATGCGGTTTTTGTCGTTGCGGCCTTCGCGGCGCTGCGTCTGGCGAAGTTCAATATCGACGACACGCAGCGCACGGAGTTCTGCGGCCTGCCCTCGCCGGCCGCAGCGCTGCTCTGCGGGTCGCTGGGACTGCTGGCCGAGCGGAACGGACTCGTGCTTCCGCGCGAGGCGGTCCTGGCCGTGGCCGCGGCCGCGGCGTGGCTGATGGTCTCCGGGATCAGGATGTTCGCGCTCAAGTTCCACGGCTTCGGTTGGCGGGGCAACGAGCTGCGCTATTCGTTTCTGGCGGCCGGCGCGGCGATGATCGTGCTGCTGCGCGGCTATGCCGTGCCGCTCGTTATCGCGCTCTACGTCGTCGTCTCCTTCGTGCGCGGCCTCGCGTGCCGTACAAACCAATGAGAGCGGGTACATGGGTCGTTTGTCGCATCGCATAGGGTTGACGCTGTTGTCCGGGCTGCTGCTGGCAGTGCCCGGGACGGTGCGTTCCCAGAATTTCGATGCCAGCACCCTCATGCGCGCGCAGCGCAACGGCGAGACGAACAACCTCTACGGCAACAACCCCTTCGAGCAGCCCGAGGACGAGAACGGCGAGGGACAGCAGCAGGATACGACCAAGAAGGAGCGCAAAATCCGCAAGCCGCTCGAATCCTACTTCTTCGACGACTCGGTCCGTGCGCTCAACAACTTCCGGTGGCACGTGAACCGCGAGTACAACCGCGTGACGGTCATGCCGCTGGACACCACGCTGACCGATTACAGGATCGACTATCCGTTCTTCCGCGAGGACGTGGGCGACATCGCGCAGGGTGCGCTGGGACAGACTTCGCTGCCGCTGAACTACTTCCGCCGCCCGCAGGATTTCGACTTCAGCTTCGCGAGCCCCTATTACGCCTATACCTACAATATGGAGAACGTGGACTTCTACAACACGAAGAAGCCCATGATCCGCATGAGCTACGAGGAGTCGGGACAGAAGCGTTTCCGGGAGGAGAACTTCGAAATCATGCACGCCCAGAACATCTCGCCGACGACGGGGTTCAATGTCGATTACAAGGCGCGCGGCACCCGCGGACAGTATGTCTGGTCGCGGACCAAGAACCACAATCTGGCCGTGGCGTTCAGCCACACGGGCAAGCGCTACTCGGTCCATGCGGCCTATTACAACAACAAGATCGAACAGCAGGAGAACGGCGGCGTGGTCGGCGTATGGGCCCTGCGGGACACCGTTTTCGAGATGCCGTCGGGTATTCCGATGAAACTGGCCGACGCCGAGGCGAAGAACGTTTACCGCAACAACGCCTTCTTCGTCACGCAGTCCTTCGCCATTCCGTTGCAGCGCGTCACGGAGAGCGACTTCTCGGTGGCCAACCTTTCGACCGTCTATGTGGGCCATTCGTTCGAGTACAGCTCGTGGAGCAAGGTCTATACCGACCTGAACATGCCCTACACCGACGAACGGGACCACCGCGACGAGAACGGCGAATTCGTTTCGGCCGAGCACAACTACTACGACGACTGGTTCATCAACCCGCAGCAGACGCGCGATTCGCTCTACGAGCGGGTCATTTCGAACCGGTTTTTCGTGCAGGCCCAGCCGTGGGACCGCAACGGCGTGGTGGGTACGATCGACGCGGGGCTGGGGATCGACATGCACACCTACTCGCAGTTCGAGCTGAAAGACTACCTGACGGGCGGCTATACGAAGGTCGATAAGACGAGCTATTTCGCCTACGGCGCCGTCAGCGGCAAAATCAAGAAATACGTCGGATGGGACGCGAACCTGAAGTTCTACCCGTCCGGCTACAGAGGCGGGGATATCGAGATCGGCGCGCACCTCGCGCTGACGGGCTATCTCCGCGGACACCCCCTGATTCTCGAGGGGCGGTTCTCGATGGACCGCCGTTCGCCCAATTACTGGCAGGAGAATCTGTTCTCGAACCATTACAGATGGTCCGCTCCTTTGAACAAGGAGAATGAGACTCGGTTCGAGGTGAAGTTTTCGGTCCCCGACTACGCTTTCGAGGCGGGGGCGTGGCAGGGCGTCCTGTCCGACAAGATCTATTACGGTCCGGACGGGAACGTGGCCCAGCACGACGGAAGCGTCAGCCTCACGAGTGTGTATGCCCGCAAGGATTTCCGTTTAGGCGGACTTCATCTGGACAACAGGGTATTGTTGCAGTGGAGTACGGATCAGGAAGTCATCCCCGTTCCGCTTTTGAGCGCCTTCCTCTCGTATTACTACGAGTTCTGGGTCGTGCGCGACGTGCTGCGCCTGCAGATCGGACTGGACGGACGCTTCAATACGCGGTATTATGCGCCCTCCTACAATCCGGCTCTGTCGGTGTACTACAACCAGCGGGAGATGGAGGTGGGGAACTATCCCTATCTCGACGCTTTCGTCATGGGAAAGTGGAAGCGAATGCGCATCTTTCTGAAATACCAGCATGTGAACAAGGGGCTGTTCGGCAACGGCGAGTATTTCTCGGCGGCCGGATACCCGCTCAATCCGGGCATGTTCAAGATCGGTATTTCGTGGGGATTCTATGATTAGCGTACTGTTCTGCGCGGTATGAACTGCCCGCAAAACAACCTTTTATGTTAAAAAAGACTGTTTTAACATTTGCGTTCCTGACTGTTTTGACGACATTTTACGGTTTCAACGCCCGCTTCGGCTCCCCCGTGACGGATGAGGAGCTGCGGAGCGAAACCGCGGCGGGGCTCTCTCCGACGGACGCCCTGCTCGAAGAGAGGACCTGCGTGATTTCGGCCTACGACAACCTGATCCGCGACATCAGCGAGCCGGAAGGCAACGACTGGCGGCTGCTGTCGGCCATCGCCTACCACGAGTCGCGGTTCACGCCCGACGTCACGTCGCGCCGCGGGGCGAAGGGCCTCATGCAGATCATGCCTTCGGTGGCGCGTCAGTTCGACATTCCGATCGAGGAGGTGGCCGATCCCGCCACCAACGTGTGGCTGGCGAACAAGCTGCTCTCGAAGATCGAGGCGACGCTCCGCCTTCCGGACGGTATTTCCGAGAAGGACCGGATGGGTATTCTTCTGGCCTGCTACAACGGCGGCATCGGCCATGTGACCGATGCCCGGCGGCTGGCCCGGCTCCACGGCGAAGACCCGAATTCGTGGGAAGTGGTGGCGCGCTATCTCACGCTGAAGGCCCGGCCCGAATACTACGAGAGCGAGGCGGTCCGTTACGGCCGCTTCACCGGAGGCCGGCAGACGCTCGCCTATGTGGAGGACGTCATCGGACGCTATGATACATACTGCCGCATCGCCCGGAGGTGATTCGGCGGAAAATACGGAGAGAGACCGTCCGAAAGGTCTCCGCGAAACGGAAATTCACCCCTGCCGCAATGCATGCGGCGGGGGTGAATTCGTTTTTTGCGGGGTACAGGCGTACCGGACGGCGCCTTTCGTCGGGCCTCGCCGGGAGAGTGGTTGCGGCAGTTGCCGGGGGCTGCCGGGGCGCATCGGTCCCGAAGAATCGCGGGCCCGTGCGGTTGTCGGGGGAGGCGTGCGGCGACGGCCGTATCGGCGCTGGGGACCCGTCGGAAATGAGGACGCCGCGGCACGGATGCACAGGCATCCGCACTGCGGCGTCCTCACGGGCGGGGCGGAACCTCGGGAATTCCGCCCGCACCCGTCAGTAGATCCATCCGAAGTCGTCGAGATAGAGCTGGTTCTGCGAGCAGCCGACCATGAAGTCTCCGTAGGCGCTCGTCGAGCAGGAGATCACGATCGAGATCTTGCCGCCCGGTTTCGCCGCCGTGTCGTAGAACGACAGAGGCAGTTCGAGGTCGATCCACGCGTCGCCGGTGGAGGCCGCGTCGATGAATTTCGAACCGTAGGCGATGATGGCTCCCTCTTCGGTCTGCATCGTCTCTTCGGGGTCCCACATGCCGGAGGGTTGGCCCACTCCGGAGGTCACTTCGTGCCGGTCGCTCCAATCGACGATGGCTACCATGATACGCGACATGTCCTGATCTCCCTTTTCGAGATTTCCCGGGTTTTGATACTTGGCGACGTCCACCGTTCCGATCGTCGGGGCGTAATAGCGGACCTTCATCGCACGCGGCCGCGACTCCCAGGCGTAGGGCTGTCCGAACTTGACGGTGCCGTTCATGCCCTCGTAGTGGAACAGACCCGAGAAGAAGTTGCCCGAGGCGAGGATGCCCAGCGTCTTCGAAGCTTGCAGGTATGCGCATTTCGAACCGCCGAACTCGCCCTGCGTGCACAGTTTGGGCTTGAAGAGATTGTTGCCGCTGCCCCAGAAGCGCACCTGCTCCTCGGTCTCGTTGTCTTTCGTGAAACAGCTCAGCGTGCCGTCCTCCAGGTCGCCGTCGGGAATCGTGTGGCCGGCCGCTGTCGTCTGCGTTATCATGCCGTATTCCTCGTCGCCGACCAGCAGGCGCAGCTCGTAGGTGTGGCCGGCGAAGATGCCCTGTTCCGGAGCCATCGTGTAAACGGTCAGTCCGTTCTTGTTCTGCGACTCCTGCCATCCGGGTTCGACGATCGCGCGGAGAATGCCGTCGGCATAACCCTCCTTGCGGGCCGTCTGCCAGCTTTCGGCGCCTTCGGACCGGTACTGCACCTCGGCTTTCTTCGCTTCCTCCTCTGTGAGGAAGGCCGTGACGGTCGCCGTGTTGTTCCAGAGGTCGATCTCCTGCACGGCCATCCGGATGTCGGTCTCCTGTACGCGCAGCGTCCACTCTTCCGTCTCTCCGTGGCAGGTGACGCGCACCTTCCGCTCCTCGGCGAATCCGGCGGCCGAAAGCTCCTCGACCGTGGGCGAGTAGGTCGTGACCTCCGCGGGCCCGAGCTTGAGCGTTTCGATCCGCACGGCGGCCAGGTCGGTGCCGTCGGGTACGAAGGCCGTCGCGGTGCGGGCCTGCGTGTCGATTTCCGCCTCCTTGATCTGCCCCTTCACCCGGAAATCGAGCGCGATGCGCTGTTCGGCCCGGATGGTCCATGTGTAATCCTGGTAGAGCGAGAGAGTCGTGGTGAGCGGCGTGCGCATGTCGTGCGTGCCGACCAGCTCGACCGAACTGGCGATCTGGCGGATGAACGTCTCCTTGTCGGCATGGACGCTGTGGATCGTCACGTCGTAGTCCACCTTGTCGATGCGTACTTTCCGTATATCGGTCTGCTCGTCGAGGGCGAGGGTGATCGTGCGGTTCGCGGGATCGGTCGCGCCGACCGTGAATCCCTCGCCTTCGATGTCGGCGATGCTGATTTCGACGACGGGATAGGGCACGTCGTTCTCGATGCAGGCCGAGCCCAGGAGGGCGGCCGCCGCCGTGAGCAGCGTTTTCAGGTATCGGGTATTCATGGTCTATTTCTTTTTCTTGTCCCAGAGGTGGATCGTCATGCCGACGTTGATGGCGGCGATGTTGAGTTTGAATTTCATGTTCGATGCCTTGCGCGAGCCGATCTTGTGCCCCTCGGCGTCCTTTTGCGTGACGGAGGTGTACTGGATGCCGCCCAGTCCGAACGAGAGCGTGGCGCAGACGTTGGGGAAGATATAGACGGCTGCGCCGGGGTTGAACGCGAGTTTGAACTGCGTGTTGTCGCTGTACGTGCGTTTGATCCGGTCGCCCGACTCGTAGGCGAAGTTCGTGGAGCCGGTGGACATGGAGAGCTCGAATTCGGCGAACAGCCCGAAGCGTCCCTTCGGGTCGAGACCCGCATAGGAACGGTGGAAAATACCGAACGAATAGTTGTCGCTGGCCAGGTCGAGGTACGGCAGCGCGCCGGTCAGGTCGTTGCTCTCGCCGAAGTCGTAGTTGCCGCTGTCGAGCGTGCCGCCCATGTGGCGGTAGCCGAAGCGCACGCCCACGCAGTTGTTGTCGCGGTAGAAGTAGCCGACGAACGGTTTGACGGTGGCCACCGAACCGTCGGCGCCGATGCCGTCCACGATGAGCATGATGTCCGTGTCATCGCTCGAGAGCGTGCCGTAGGAGGCCGTGAGACCCATGATGACCTCGCCCTTGTAGGCGAACTTGAGCTTGTCGATCTCCCGGTCGATGCGCCGGCGCGTCGGGAGGAAATGCTCCCGGCCGCGGCTCTTCGCGCCGCTGCCGGATACGGAGGCTGCCGCGGCCTCCCGGCGGAAGGCGTGCGTGCGCGCCGAATCGGCGGGGAGGCTCTCCGCGGACGCTGCGGCGGCCGTCAGCGCGATGCCTGTCGAAAGTGCGGTGAGTATGAAGTGTTTCATGTGCGTCGCGGTATTAGAGGTAGAAAGCCATGCCCAGGCCGATCGAGAAGATATTGACCTTGAAGTTCATCATGCTCGTATTGCGTTTGCCCACCGTGACCTGGTTGTGCACCTGCTTGGTGTGGGTGTAGCTGATACCCATGACGCCGACGTTCACTTCGACGGCCATGTTGTTCGTGGCGAAGGCGACGATGCCCGGCGAGATGCCCAGCGAGAGGGTATAGCCCGTCTCGTAGGTTCCCTTGACCGGCGAATCGTTCGTGAAGCGCGCCTGCGTGCCGCCCACGGAGAGCTGCGTCTCGTTGAAGAGCGCGAACCGCTTGTTGCGGCCCAGCGGGATGTACTGGCGCCAGATCGCGGCCACCGAGTAGTTGTGCCGCAGCGAGTAGTAGTTGTTGGCCTTGAGGTCCGTGTCGGAGCCTTCGTCGCCCAGTTGCAGTTCGGCCTTGTCCAGTTCGAGCAGCGTGCGCGAGTAGATGAAGCGGCCGCCGAGGGCCATGTTGTCGGTCAGGGCGTAGGCGATCATCGGACTGACACGCACCGTGTAGCCCTTCGAGTCGATGCCTTCGACGATGAGGAACTGGTAGCCCTCGTTGGTGTGTGTCGAGTAGGAGGCCGTGCCGCCGAAGACCCACTGACCCTTCGGGACGAAGAGGTTGCGGGGATCCGTGAGCCCGCGTTCGCGGCGTTTCTCGTTGATGGTCTTCGGGTGTTCGGCGATCGGTGTGCCGGAGGCCGTCGCGGCGGTTGCCGCCGCGGGAGGACATGTGCGTGCCGTGTCGGCCGGAAGGCCCGGGGCGGACAACTCCTGCGCCCGCAGGATGGTTGCCGACGCCGCGATGCAGCATGCGGCGAGGATAGTCCGGAGGCTTGTTCGCATAAAGGTCTTTTATCAGGAATGTTGCAAAAATAGGCAGGCGTGTCGGTTCGCGGAAATAAATTCAACGAACCGGCGGTTTTTCATCACGAACGTGCCGCTTTGCGGGGCTTCTTTTCAGCGGCTCGCGCGGCGGGACCGGTGCGGCGGCGCCCTTTTTACGGCGGCGGCCCTGCCGCAGCGCGCTGCGGCAGGGCCGGATCGTCGTTCCGGAGCGTTCCGGAGGGTCACTTCACGTATTTGTCGAGCCAGCCGAAGAACTCGCGGTTCCAGACCAGCGAATTTTGGGGCTTGAACACCTGGTGCGCCTCGTCCTGGAACTCGACCAGCCGTGCCGGGATGCCCCGCACGCGGGCGGCCGTGAAGGCTTCGAGCGACTGCGTGTAGGGTATGCGGTAGTCGCGTTCGCCGGTGATGATGAGGATGGGCGTGTCCCAGCGGTCGGCGAACTTGTGGGGCGAGTTGGCGTAGGAGCGCATCGCCGTGGGGTTCTCCTTGTCCCAGTAGGAGCCTCCGTAGTCGTTATTGACGAACCACAGCTCCTCCGTCTCGCCGTACATCGAGTCGAAGTCGAAGATGCCGCAGTGGGCGATGAAGGCCTTGAAGCGCTTGTCGTGGTGTCCGGCCAGGAAATAGACCGAATAGCCGCCGTACGAGGCGCCGACGCATCCCATGCGCGTTTCGTCGGCCCACGGCTCGCGCGCCACGTCGTCGATGGCCGAGAGGTAGTCGCGGATGTTCTGTCCCGAGTAGTCGCCCGAGATCTGGTCGAGCCACTCCTGGCCGAACGAGGGCAGGCCGCGGCGGTTCGGCGCCACGACGACGTAGCCCTGCGCGGCCATCAGTTGATAGTTCCAGCGATAGCTCCAGCCGTTCGACACGACGCTCTGCGGGCCGCCCTGACAGTAGAGCAGCGTGGGGTATTTCTTCGCCGGGTCGAAGTCGGGCGGCAGGATCACCCACGTGAGCATCTGCTTGCCGTCGGTGGTCTCGACCCACCGTTTCCGCACCTCGCCCATGCGGATCCGGTCGTAGATCGCCCGGTTGATCTCCGAAATCTGCGTCAGCGCACCGTCCGCGGGGTTCACCGTGTAGAACTCCGCGGCGGAGGAGATGGTCGAGAGCTCGGCCACGATCTGCTCCCCGGCCATCGTGAAGGCCGCGATGTCGTGGTCGCCCTTCGTCACGACCTCGACCTCGCCCTCGTCGGGGGCGATGCGGCAGATCTGGTGCGTGGCCTCGATCGGGGCGATGAACCACAGCCGGTCGTTCCCCTCCCAGAGGACGTTCATGGTGTTGTAGTCGAAATCCTCGGTGAGGTCCTGCATCGCGTGCGTCCGGCAGTCGTAGAGGAACAGACGCGATTTGTCCGATTCGTTGCCGGCCCGCCGCTGCGAGAGGAAGGCGATCTTCCGGTCGTCGGGCGACCAGACGGGGTATTTGTCGTAGCCGGGCATGGCGGGCTTGTGCCCGGCCGCGGCGTTGTAGCGTGCTTTGCCGTCGAACGGCTTGCAGATATTGTGCGTTTTGCCGTCGGCCAGGTCGTAAACGAAGATGTCCGAGTCGGTCGAGACAGCGTAGGCCGTGCCCGTCAGCGGCTTGCAGGTGTAGGCCAGTTGCGTCCCGGCGTTGTTCCAGGCGATTTCGGCCATGTCGAAGTAGGGGGCCAGCGGCACGTCCCACGCCGCGTCGGCGCCCACGATGTCTGTGCCGGGGCGCAGCCCTTCGGGACCGAAGTCGCCCACGAACAGGTGCATGTGCTCGCCCTCGTCCCAGTAGTCCCAGTGGCGGACCATCAGGTCGTCGTAGATGCGCGCCCGGGATTCGGGCATGTCCTTGTGGATGTCGGCCGAGCGGCGGGCGGCGACCTGCACGCGCTGCACGTACCACGCCTTGTCGCCGCGGGGGCTGATGCCGAAGCCCTCCACGTCGCGGTCGAAGTCCGAGAGCTGGCGGACGCTGCCGCCCGCGGCATCCATCTCCCAGACCTGCATCGAACCGCTGCGGTCGGAGAGGAAGTAGATTTTGCCTCCGTCGGCGCTCCAGCGCGGGGAGAGGCTGTTGGACGAGAAGTCCGTGAGCGGGGTGACGGCCTTCGTGGCGAGGTCCTCGACGCGGATCGTCGTCACGCCGCGGTTCTCGGCCATCGAATAGTCGGTCTGCTGGTAGAGGAGCGTCCGTCCGTCGGGCGAGAGCGATGCGCCGCCCGCGCGGCTCATCTTCCACATGACCTCGGGCGTCAGCACGCCGGCCGCGATCTCTTCGGCCGTCAGCGCATTGTCGATCGTAAGGGGTTGCGGCCGCTTGTCGCACGCGCCCAGCCCCGCAGCTGCAATAGCCATCGTCAGGATGATTTTTTTCATTTGCGTAAAGGTTTTCCCATTTATTGCTATTTTTGTTCCGAATTATGATCCGTTCGAACGATGAATCCTACCGTTTATTTCGCCGATAAGACCCTCCGGTTCGTCTCCTCCGCATCCGATGCGGAGGGGTTTCCCGTGGCCGCGGAGTGCGGCCCGAACCGCGACAAGATACTCAAAATTCTCGAAACGCACAACTCCGTTTCGGTCGTCGCGGCCGATCCCGGGGCCGCCTTCGGGGCTTTCGCCGCCGGATTCGTCCCGGTCGAGGCGGCCGGGGGCGTGGTGGTGAACGACCGCGGGGAGTGGCTGATGATCCGCCGCAACGGTCGCTGGGACCTGCCCAAGGGACACCTCGAGGCGGGCGAGAGCCTCGCCGCCTGCGCCGAGCGCGAGATCGCCGAGGAGACGGGCATCGCCGCGCGGGTCGAACGGCCCCTGTGCGAGACGCTGCACGCCTACTGGTTCACGAAGACCGCGCGCTGGGAGCTCAAGCGCACGCACTGGTTCCGGCTGCGTCCGGCGGGAGCCGGCACTCCGGCGCCCCAGACCGAGGAGGGGATCGAAAGGGTGTCGTGGTGCGCTCCCGCCGAGCGCGAGGAGCATCTGCGCGACGCCTTCCCGACGATCCGTCGTGTGGCCGCGGCGATGGAGGAGTAGGCGGCGGCTCCCGGTCCGGGGGGCTTCCGTGCCGGGAGGCGTTCTATGCGTCGCCCAGCCGGCGGCGGACCTCCTCCTTGTATTTGCGGGAGATGTCGATCCGTTCGTCGCCGATGAGGACGTACGAGGGGAGGTAGCGGTCGATCCGCTCCGTATTGACTATGTAGGAGCGGTGGATGCGCAGAAAACGGCCGTCGAGCTGCGCCTCCCACTGCGAAATGCGCGTCTTGGTGCGGTAGATCTCGCCCGAGACGGTGTGGATCCGCACCTCGCTGTCGTTCGACTCCACGTAACGGATTTCGCCGGGATCGAGCGCGACCTTCCGCCGCTCGGAGACGAAGCGGATCGTCGTGTCGTAGGGCTGCCGGCGTTCCAGGTATTTCTCGATGGCCATTCCGGGAGTGACGAGGGCCGAGAGGACCAGCAGCAGGAAGAAGGGGTTCAGCAGCAGCGGGGGAACCTCGTCCGGGGAGGCGTCGAGCACGAGGGCCAGTCCGAGCAGCAGCGAGAGGTATTGGGTGCAGAGAACGGCCAGCGCGAGGCAGACGGCATGGAGGATGTGCTCCCGGTCTCTGCCGGGTGCGAGTTGCGGCAGGAAATAGCGGGCGCAGAGCATGCCGGGCAGAAAGAGCACGGCGAGGGCGACCGCCCGCGGAGCGGGGTGGCCCAGGCTGACGAACAGCAGGGCGAGGAAGCCGACGGCGCCGGGCCACCAGCAGATCGGGAAGAGGCGTTTCATGTGCGGGCGGGGATTTTGCGTCCTTACAAATATAGGTAAAATCTCCTTTCGGCGGAAGCCCTTCGCCGGACGGATCGGGGCGCGGAGGCCGGTCGGCGGGTTTCTACCGCCCGACAACGGGATTCGACGCCCCCTTTTTGCGCCGTCCGGCCGCTTTGTCCCCTATCTTTGCGGAAGGGAATGGTCCCGCATTATTTAAAAAAATCTGTCGTTATGTTCGAGTTGTTTTCCGAGGGCGGACCGTGGGGCATGTCGCTCCTGACCGTCGAGCTGATCTGTCTGTTGTTCGCCGCGTGGAAAGCCCCCGCGTGGGTCAAGGAAATCGGGTTGCTGGCGCCGGTGACCGCGTTTGTCTATATGTTGATCGGCTATTCGGAGGCGATGCGTGCCGTACAGCAGGCCGGGGATATTTCGCCCGCGCTGCTGGCGGGAGGTTCCCGCGCAGCATTCATCCTGCTGGTATATGCATTGCTGATCTACGCCGTGTCGCTCGTGATCCGCATGTTGCAGAAGCCGCGCATCTGATCCGAAAGGGCGCATCCGGAAGGGCGCGTGGAATCGGCCGTGGCATGGCGCCGCCCTGCGGGCCGGCGGAGGTGTCCTCCGCGACGCTCCGCCAGGGCGGCGCCTGCGCCGAAGACCGCCGGACGGCGGAGCCTCCTCGTCGCGCCCGCATCCGGGCGTGGACGTTAGGCCGCGATCCGGTCGGAGTCGTGGGGCGTATGCCGCCCTCCCCGATTGCGGGACGGGATACGGAAGAAGGAGACGAAACGGCCGAAGTCGTTCATGGACACGACGGACCGGCGGCCGTTCAGGCCGGCCGGACGCCGTTGAGGGCGTTGGCGATCCCCTCGGCGATCTGATCCACGGCTTTTTGCAGTTTGCCGCCGATCATCATTTTCATCATCATGTTCAGCTCGATGCGCAGCACCAGCCGCAGGCGGGTGTCGTATTCCGAGACCTTGTGCAACTGGATCCAGAAGGCGAAATCCATCGGTACGCCCCCCTCGTCGCCCACGATCTTCACGTGTTTGGGCTCGATGCGCTCCTCCATACGGAGCTTCACGGTGAACCCTTTGGCCTTGAACGAGCAGCGCTCCTCGTCGGCCTGCCACTCCTCGACGCGGTCGGCCAGGGCGGGCGTCAGGTTGTCGAAACGGCTGATTACAGCGTAGATCTGTTCTGCGGGAAGCAGAACCCGATGTTGTTGCGAGATGTATTCCTGCATGGCGTGAATGGATAGTGGCGGCAAAGATAACGATTTTTCCGCTATTTCCGCTTGCCGGCCGGCCGCGGCCGGTCAGTCGATCTCGAACGTGCGGGCCGTGTCGCTGTCGGCGGTGATGCGCACGTTCATCGTGTTCTCCGGGAGCAGTTGTTCGATCTTCTCGGGCCACTCCACCAGGCAGAGGTCGCCCGAGTAGAAGTACTCCTCGTAGCCGAAGTCGTAGGCCTCGCGCTGGTCGTCGATGCGGTAGAAATCGAAGTGGTGGATACGCTCTTTGCCGGCCTTGTATTGGTTGACGATGGCGAACGTGGGGCTGGTCACGGTGTCCGCCGATCCCAGCGCGGCGACGATCTCGCGGATGAGCGTCGTCTTGCCCGCCCCCATGCCGCCGCGGAAGGCGACCACCGTGCGGCGCCCCAGCGAGCGGATGACGGCCCGCGCCACGTCGGGCAGTTCGTCCTGCGATGTGATGTGTATGGTTCTCATGCTATTGTTTGGGTTTCAGTACGATGTAGGGCACGATCATCTCCTGCATGGAAATGCCGCCGTGCTGGAACGTGTTGCGGTAGTAGCGGATATGCCGGTTGGCGTCGTTGTTGTAGATCAGGAAATCCGAGTTGTAGGCGAAGATGTAGCTCGAAGTGAGGTTGCTCGACGGCAATTGGATGTCCTTCGGATTGAGCACCTCGTACACCTCGCGCGAATTGTAGGCCAGGTTGCGTCCCGTCTTGTAGCGCAGGTTGGCCGAAGTCTCGCGGTCGCCGGTGACCTTCACGGGGTTGTCCACGCGGACCGTGCCGTGGTCCGAGGTGATGACCACCGTGTGCCCCCGTTCGGAGAGCAGTTTGAGGATGGTGTAGAGGTCCGAATGCTCGAACCACGAGCGGGTCAGCGAGCGGAACGCCGCGTCGTCCTCCGTGAGCTCGCGGATGATGTCCGTCTCGGTCCGCGCGTGGGAGAGGATGTCGAGGAAGTTGTAAACGATCACCGAGAAGTCGGCGTCGTAGACCTTCTGGATGTTGTCCACCAGCTTGCGGCCCTGTTCCGGGCGCACGAGCTTGTCGAACGAGAAGCGCCACTGTTTGCCGTTCTGCTGCATCAGGCGCCGGAGGAACTCCTCCTCGTACTGGTTCTTGCCGCCCTCCTCGTTGTCGTTGAGCCACTTCTGGGGCATCAGCTTGTCGATGGCCAGCGGCATCAGCCCGGCGAAGACGGCGTTGCGGGCGTATTGCGTGGCCGTGGGAAGGATGGCGCAGTAGAAATCGTCCTGCACCACGTCGTAGTAGCCGCGCAGCAGCGAGGAGATCGAACGCCACTGGTCGTAGCGGAAGTTGTCGATCAGCAGCAGCGTCGTCTTGGGATTCTCGTCGGCCACGGGGAAGATTTTCGTCCGCATGAGCGTATGCGACATCGTGGGCGTGTCCTCCGTGCGGCGGTTGATCCAGTTGTAGTAGTTGCGGCGGACGAATTTGCAGAACTCCTGGTTGGCCTCGACGCTCTGGTAGGAGAGCACCTCGCGGATGCTCTGGTCCGAGGATTCCGAAAGCTCGATCTCCCAGCCGGTGAGCCGGCGGTAGATCGAACACCAGTCCTGGAACGTCTCGGCCAGCTGGAGCGACGAGGTGATGCGCCCGAACTCCGAGCGGTAGTCGGCCGTGGTCTGCTCGGTGACGAGCTGCTGCTGGTGGACGTTTTTCTTGATCGAGAGCAGCACCTGATTGGGATTCACGGGCTTGATGAGGTAGTCGGCGATCTTCGATCCCACGGCCTTGTCCATGATGTTCTCCTCCTCGCTCTTGGTGACCATGATGACGGGTGTCGTCGGGCGCACCTCCTTGATCTTGGGCAGGGTTTCGAGTCCGGTCATGCCGGGCATCATCTCGTCGAGGATAATCAGGTCGTAGGCCCCTTCGGAGGCCATGTCTATCGCGTCGTATCCGTTGTTGCAGGTGTCCACCTCGTAGCCTTTCTGCGTGAGAAACAGCACGTGCGGTTTCAGCAGTTCCACTTCGTCGTCCACCCAGAGTATTTTGACCATAGCGCTGTCGTGATTGGGATTCGCAAAAATAGTGATTTTACCTCTCAAACGCAAAAACCGGGCGGTTTATTGGACCGCCGGCGCGATTTTCGCCGTTCGGACGGTCATGGCGTTGTGCACCAGCGAGTTGCTCGATTCCGGGCGGGAAGTCCGGAGCGGTCCTTCCGGCGGCGGAAACGGGATATTTCGGTTTTTCTGCGGGTTTTGCCCGATATTTGTTATCGCATTGTAAGCGTGGAAAGTAGGGCGCGGATGAAAAAAAATGAAAAAAACGACCGTTTGTTGGCGGAAATACAAATAAAGTGTATATTTGCACTCCGAATCTCAGGTTAAACTCAATAAAACCACATAATTATGACAAAGGCAGATATCGTAAGCGAAATCGCGAAGAGCACCGGCGTGGAGAAGGTGCAGGTGCAGGCTATCGTCGAGGCTTTCATGGAGAGCATCAAGACGTCGCTGACCCAGAAGAACAACGTGTATCTCCGCGGCTTCGGCAGTTTCATCGTGAAGAAACGCGCCAAGAAGGTAGCCCGCAACATCTCCAAGAACACGACCATCACCATTCCCGAACATAACATCCCTGCTTTCAAGCCCGCCAAGAGCTTCGCAGAGAAGGTGAAGTAAAAAATAAATAAGAACCTCTAAAATTTTAAGGACTATGCCAAACGGAAAGAAGCATAAGCGTCACAAGATGGCTACCCACAAGCGTAAAAAACGTCTTCGCAAGAACCGTCACAAGAAAAAGTAGGGTAGCGCTGTACTAACGGGATAAAGCTAAAGGAGCAGGGCTCTTTTAGCTTTACCTATTTATTTCCGAGCGGTCGCGCCGCTCCTCCGGCTTTCGCCGCACGCACGCACGGTGCGTTGATTTTCAGCAGATATTGGAGCCTGCCGCCGCTCCATTCCTATCAGGCGGTACGATACTAATTTTTTCAGCATTCCGCGCCCGCCGGAGGGCCGGCGCGGCACACGATATATGAACAGAGAGTTAATCGTTAGCGTCACCCCGGCCGAGATCTCCATCGCCCTGTGCGAGGACAAGGTGCTCGTCGAGCTCAACAAGGAGCAGTGTCAGACGGGGTTTTCCGTGGGGGACATCTACCTCGGGAAGGTGCGTAAGATCATGCCGGGGCTCAACGCGGCATTCGTCAATATAGGGCACGAGAAGGACGCCTTCATCCACTACCTCGACCTGGGCGGACAGTTCCGCTCGTTGCAGAAACTCGTCGCCTCGCAGCAGCCCGGCAAGCGGGGCCTGCGCGTCGAGAGCATGAAGCTCGAGGCGCCGGTGGAGAAGGAGGGCAAGATCGGCGACTACCTCCAGGTGGGGCAGCAGATCATGGTGCAGGTGGCCAAGGAGGCCATTTCGACCAAGGGACCGCGCCTGACGGCCGACATTTCGCTCGCCGGCCGCAACGTGGTGCTGGTCCCCTTCTCGTCGAAGGTCTTCCTTTCGCAGAAGATCCGTTCGGCGGAGGAGAAGAAGCGCCTCAAGCGCATCGCGGCGGCGGTGCTTCCGAAGAATTTCGGCGTCATCATCCGCACGGCCGCCATGGAGGCCCGGGACGAGGACATCGAGCACGACATCCAGACGCAGATCGACCGCTGGCGCAAGACCGTGGCGGCCATCCGCAAGCATACGGCCCCCGACCAGCTGATGAGCGAGATGAACCGCGCCAACACGATCATCCGCGACTCGCTCAACGGCTCCTTCTCGCAGATCGCCGTGGACGACGAGGCCATGTACAACGAGATCCGCAACTACATCAAGCAGATCGACCCCGAGAAGGTGAAGATCGTCAAGCTCTACAAGGGCAAGGTCCCCATTTTCGACAACTTCGACATCTCGAAGCAGATCAAGTCGCTCTTCGCCAAGTACGTCTCGCTCCGGCGCGGCGCCTACCTCATCATCGAGCATACGGAGGCCATGAACGTCATCGACGTCAATTCGGGCAACCGCACCAAGGCCGAGGACAACCAGGAGCAGACCGCGATGGACGTGAACCTGGCCGCGGCGAAGGAGATCGCCCGGCAACTGCGGTTGCGCGACCTGGGCGGCATCGTCATCATCGACTTCATCGACCTGCACAAGGCGCAGAACAAACAGGCGCTCTACGACGAGATGGTGAAGCTGATGGCCACCGACAAGGCCAAGCACACCGTGCTGCCGCTCACGAAGTTCGGACTGATGCAGATCACGCGCCAGCGGGTGCGCCCCGTGGCCGTGGAGAGCGTTTCGGACGTCTGCCCGACGTGCAACGGCACGGGCAAGATCGAGCCGACGGTGCTGCTCGACAAGAAGATCGAGAATCAGATTTCATTCCTCACGCAGGACCGCGGCCACAAGTTCATCAAGCTGGTGGTCAGCCCCTATGTGGCGGCTTTCCTCAGGAAGGGCCTGATTTCGCTGCGCCGCCGCTGGGAGTGGAAATACAAGGTGCGGATCGAGATCGCCGAGGACCAGAGCACCGGCATCGTCGAGGTGCATTACCACGATAAGAATGATAACGATTTGATAAACAAATAATTCGGACCTGTCGTCGGGCTTCCGGGAATTTCCGCCCTGCCGGGCCGGCGCGTGTGCGGGCGGGAGGCCGCCGCACGGAGCCGGAGGCTGGCGGCGGAAGACCGACCTCCGGTATCCGGAGTCCCGGCGATTTTCCGGCGACCGGTCCGATTCGAAGTGTCATCCATGACCGTCCGTGAGCAATTGGCGCAGTTCGCCGCCGGGTCGAAACCCCTCGACGCGTTGTGCCGCGAATACAGGAGCGAACGTGCCGTCGTCCATCTCGAGGAGCTGGTCGGCGGGGCGCTCTCGTTTTATGCCTCCGCGGCGGTCGCGCGGACGGGGGGCGTGCACCTCTTCGTCGCCGAGGACCGCGACGCGGCGGCCTACCTCGTGAACGACTTCTACAACCTGCTGGACGAAGAGCGCGTCTGTTTCTTTCCCTCCTCCTACAAGCATTCGGCGGCCAACGGTGCGGAGGATGCGCAGGGCGTCGTGCAGCGCACGGCGACGATGAACGCCCTGCGGAGTTTTTCCGGAGCGGGTTATCTGGTGGTCTGCACCTATCCCGAGGCGCTGGCCGAACGGGTCGCGGATGCGGAGGCGCTGCGGCGCGGGACGATCGCCGTGCGCGTCGGGGACCGCTTCTCGATCGAGGTGCTCGAGCAGGAGCTGGCCGATGCGGATTTCACGCGCGTGGATTTCGTCTATGAACCCGGGCAGTACTCCGTGCGCGGCGGCATCGTGGACGTCTTCTCCTACTCGGAGAGCAAACCCTACCGTCTGGACTTCTTCGGCGACGAGGTCGATTCGATCCGGCGGTTCAACATATCGAGCCAGCTCTCGTCGGACAGGCTCGACCGCGTGGAGATCATCCCCGACCTGAACGCCGCGCGGAGCGGCGCGCGCGTCTCCCTCGCGCAGTTCGCCGGGCCGCAGGCCGCATGGTGGTTCTACGATGCGGACTACGTGCTGCGCCGGGTGAACGACGTGCGGCGCAAAACGCTCGCGGACATGGAGCGTCCCGAGGAGGCGGATTCGCTGCTGACCAGCCGCAACGGCCTGCTGGCTGATCTGGCGGGGGCGCGGCTCCTGCTGCTGCGCGACAACCTGCCGGAGCGGCCCGCCACGGCGACGGTGCGCTTTTCGACGGCGCCGCAGCCGAAGTTCAACAAGAATTTCGAGATGCTCGCTGACGACATGATCCGCAACGCCCTGCGGGGATACGACACCTATATTCTTTCGGAGAACAAGGCGCAGGTCGAGCGGCTGGAGAACATCTTCCACCAGATCGGCCGCGGACAGGCCGTCGTGCGGTCGCTGCCGGTGACCCTCCACGAGGGGTTCGCGGACAACGACCTGAAGCTGTGCCTCTACACCGACCACCAGATTTTCGACCGCTACCAGCGCTACCGCATCAACGGCGAGATCCGGCGCGACGAGCAGATGACCGTCGCCGAGCTGAACCAGTTGCGCCCGGGCGACTACGTGGTGCACATCGATCACGGCGTGGGGCGTTTCGACGGGCTGGTGAAGATCGAGGAGAACGGCAAGACGCACGAGGCGATCAAGCTCGTCTATAAGGACGGCGACGTGCTGTTCGTGAACGTCCATTCGCTGCACCGCATCGCGCGCTACAAGTCGGGCGACGGGGAGCCTCCGAAGGTCTATAAGCTCGGCAGCGGCGCCTGGCAGAAGCTCAAGAACGCCACCAAGAAGGCCGTCAAGGACATCTCGCGCCAGCTCATCGCGCTCTACGCCAAGCGCAAGGCTTCGAAGGGGTTCGCCTTCTCGCCGGACAGCTACCTGCAGCACGAGCTGGAGGCGTCGTTCCGCTGGGAGGACACGCCCGACCAGCAGGCGGCGACGGCGGCCGTCAAGAAGGACATGGAGTCGGACCAGCCGATGGACCGGCTCGTGTGCGGCGACGTGGGATTCGGCAAGACCGAGGTGGCCATCCGCGCGGCGTTCAAGGCCGCCGTGGACGGCAAGCAGGTCGCCGTGCTGGTCCCCACGACGATCCTCGCCCTGCAACACTACCGCTCCTTCATGGAGCGGCTGCGCGACTTCCCGGTGCGGGTGGAGTATCTCAATCGCACGAAATCGTCCCGGGAGGTGAAGCAGATCTGCGCCGACCTGGCCGCGGGGAAGATCGACATCCTGATCGGCACGCACAAGATGCTGGGCCGGCAGGTCGTCTTCCGCGACCTGGGACTGCTCATCATCGACGAGGAGCAGAAGTTCGGCGTCGCGGCCAAGGAGAAGCTGACCGAAATGAGCGTTTCGGTCGATACGCTGACGCTCACCGCCACGCCCATCCCGCGCACGCTGCAATTCTCGCTCATGGGGTCGCGCGACCTGTCGGTGATCTCCACGCCGCCGCCCAACCGGCAGCCGATCCTCACCGAGTCGCACGTCTTCTCGGAGGAGATCGTCCGCGACGCCGTCGAGAGGGAGCTGGCGCGCGGCGGGCAGGTCTATTTCGTCCACAACCGGGTCGAGGACTTGCAGACCTTGCAGGGGATGGTCACGCGCCTCTGTCCGAAGGCCCGCGTGGCCGTCGGACACGGCAAGATGCCTGCCGAACAGCTCGAACGGCTCATCATGGACTTCATCTACGGGGAATTCGACGTGCTGGTTTCGACGACGATCGTCGAGAACGGCATCGACATTCCCAACGCCAATACGATCATCGTCAATAACGCCCAGCACTTCGGACTGAGCGACCTGCACCAGTTGCGCGGCCGCGTGGGGCGTTCGAACCAGAAGGCCTACTGCTACCTGCTGTCGCCGCCCGAGGAGCTGCTGTCGCCCGACGCGCGGCGCCGGCTCCGGGCCATCGAGGAGTTCTCGGACCTCGGGTCGGGATTCAATATCGCCATGCAGGACCTCGACATCCGCGGCGCGGGCAACCTGCTGGGGGCCGAGCAGAGCGGATTCATCGCCGACATCGGTTTCGAGACCTACCAGAAGATCATGCAGGAGGCCGTCGCCGAACTGCGGGCCGAGGGGCTGGAGCTTCCGGGACTCGACGCCGCGGAGCGGCAGGCGGTCGAGCAACTGCGTTTCATCGACGACGCCCATATCGAGATCGAGGTGGAGGCTTCGCTGCCGGACGGCTACGTGGCGCAGCAGGCCGAGCGCCTGAAGCTCTACCGCGAACTGGACTCGACGAAGGACGAAGCGGCGCTCGAAGCCTTCGAAAGCCGCCTGGCGGACCGCTTCGGCCCGTTGCCGCGCGCCGCGAAGGAGCTGCTCAACGTGGTGCGGCTCCGCTGGGAGGCCATCCGGCTGGGCATGGAGCGGGTGAAGGTCAAGAACGGACTGATGATCGTGCATTTCGTGGGCGAGGAAAATTCGCCCTATTACAAAAGCGATACCTTCATGCAGTTGTTGCAGCGCGTTACGCAGCGCCCCGACCGATTCGTGCTCAAGCAGCACAATAATCGGCTGGCGATGACCGTTAGGAATGTCAAAGACGTCGAGGACGCCTACAAAACGCTCCGGGAGTTATGAATCTCGTCGTCGATATAGGCAATACGCTCCTCAAACTCGCCGTTTTCGACGGCGGCCGGCTCGTGGCGCAGCAGTGCGTCGGAGAGCTGCGGGAAGAGACCTTCGCCGGGCTGCTCGGCGGCGCGCGGGCCGCGCGGGCCGTCGTCGCTTCGACGCGGGGCGAAGCTCCGGCGATCGTGGAGGCGGTGCGGCGGCATACGGATTACCTGCTGGAGTTCACCCCGGTGACGCCCGTGCCGATCGGCAACGCCTACCTCACGCCCGCGACGCTGGGCCGCGATCGGCTGGCGGCGGCCGTGGGAGCCGCGACGCTCTACCCGGGACGCAATGCGCTGATCGTCGATTTCGGGACGGCCGTGACGCTGGATTTCGTCTCGGCAGACGGCGTGTTCCGCGGCGGCTGCATCTCGCCCGGTATGGCGATGCGGTTCCGCGCGCTGCACGAATACACGGCCGCGCTGCCGCTGTGCGACGCCACCGATTCCGCGGAGCTGCTCGGGCGGACCACCGACGAGGCCGTGCGCCTCGGGGTGATGAATTCGCTGGCCTTCGAAATCGAGGGTTATATCGCCCGCATGCAGGGCGAAATTGCGGATTTGTGCGTAATTTTTACCGGAGGGGACACGAATTTCTTTGCGAAAAGAATTAAAAATACGATATTTGCAAATTGTAATCTCGTCTTTTGGGGATTGAACAGAATTTTAGAGTACAATGCAAGTGAAGAACACCTTGATTAAGCTTCTCGTCGCGGCCGCGGCGCTCTTTCCCGCCGCCGTATGGGCGCAGACGAGCAGCATAAACGCCTTTTCCCCCTATACGATGTACGGCATCGGCGAATTGAACACTCCGGGTACGCTGCCGATGCGTTCGATGGGCGGCGTGGGTGTCGCTATGCGTTCGACGGGAGTCGTCAATCTGCTCAATCCGGCGGCGTACAGTTCGATTCCGCAGAAGACGTTCCTCTTCAACTTCGGGCTGGAGGGGCAGAACTACTACAACTCGCAGACGGTGGCCGGGCAGTCGAAAAGCACGGCTTACAATACGTTCAATTTCCACGACATCGCCTTTCAGATGCCCGTGGCGCGGAAACTCGGTCTGGGGTTCAGCCTCACGCCGTACAGTTCGGTGGGTTACCGGACCAAGTATTACCACGAGTACGACCCGTCGGATCCCGTGTGGGGCAACGTCGGGCGCGTGCAGTACAACTACGAGGGCGAGGGCGACGTGACGGAGGTCAAGCTCGGCCTGGGTTGGGAGGTGTTCAAGAACTTCTCGGTCGGCGTTGCCGCGCAATACTACTGGGGCAGCATCGACCGCACCTTCACGATGACGCCGACGGCCATCACGGGCGAGGGAACCTACACTTCGTCGGTAGGACTGGACAATTACAGCATTTCGAGCGTCAAGGGGCAGGTCGGCGTGCAGTGGAGCCCCGTGCTGACCCAGAAGCGCATCCTCACGATCGGCGCGGCGTTCGACATCGGCGGCGACCTGAATCCCGAGGTGACGAAGCGCATCTATGTCGGCGACATTTACAATACGACGGTCAAGGGCGACACGACGCATCTGAAGATGGTGCTGCCGCGGCAGCTTTCGGCCGGCATCTACTACCAGACGGCCAAGTGGGCCGTGGGCGTGGATTACGTCTACCAGAACTGGGGTGACAGCAACACCGCGACCGAGATGACGGGCGTGAGCGGCTCGGGCGACGCAAGGACCTCCTACGAGGTGGCCTATACCAATACGAGCACGTTCAAGGTGGGCGTGGAGTACACGCCGTCGCGCTACGACGTGCGCAGTTTTCTCAAGCGCTGGTCCTACCGGGCGGGATTCCGTTACGGTTACCACAACCAGACCTTCAACGGCGACCGGCTCGCGCAGTATGCCGTGACCGCCGGATTCGGCATTCCCGTGAAGCTCTGGGCGATCTCTTCGATCGACGTGGGCGTGGAGTACGGCCGCCGCGGGTATAACGTCGCCGAGCGCGTCGGACTGGTGCGGCAGCAGTACTTCAAGTTCGCCGTGGGCTTCACGCTCTTCGCCGGAGCCCAGGAGAACGGCGAGTACTGGTTCTCGCGGCCCAAGTACGATTAACCGGGACGGAGCCGGCAAACGAATACGGACAGGTAAACAAAAAACAAACATAAAACGCACAAAAATTAATCTGACCGATGAAAAACGTTAAATTTCTGCTTTCCGCGGCCTGTACGCTGTTCGCTGTGGCTGCGATGGCACAACAGGATTTCAGTGGCCCCCAGTACGCGAAATGGGGCGACACCCCGGAAGAGCGGGAGAAGAACATTCTGAACAGCAATTTCCTGAAGGAGTCGTACGACAACCGCGATTACGATGCGGCCGCCCGTTACCTGCGCGACCTGCTCAACAGTTGCCCCGACGCTTCGGTGGCCATCTACCAGCGCGGCGCCAATGTTTACAAGCAGAAGATCAACCGTGCCAAGAACGTGACCGAGAAGAACGCCTATATCGACTCGCTGATGCAGATCTATGACCTGCGCGCCAAGTATTTCGGCGACAACGCCAAGCAGGGGCTCGCCTTCATCCTCGACCAGAAGGCCCGCGAGTACCTGGCCTATAAGCCCAACGACCGCGCCGGCATCCGCAAGGCGTTCCGCGAGGCCCTCGAGGCCGGCGGCGACAACGCCGATCCGGAGACCGTGGTGGCTTACTTCTCGAACCTCTGCGACGACTACAAGAACACCGACGAGGTGATGCCCGACGAGGTGATCGCCGAGTACGACCGGCTTTCGCAGTTCTTCGAGAAGCATCCCGAGGCTGCGGAGATGAAGGGCCAGTTCGACACGGCGTTCGGCGTGAGCGGCGCCGCGAGCTGCGAGAACCTGGAGAAGCTCTTCGGCGCCAAGCTGGCCGCCGCTCCCGACGACGAGGCGCTGCTCGCGCAGGCCGTGGCGCTGATGTCGCGCGCCGATTGCAGCAGCGATTTCTTCCTGGCGACGGCCGAGAAGTTCTATGCGGTGAAGCCGTCGTCCAATACGGCGCTGTCGCTGGCCCAGGTTTTCCAGAACAAGCACGACTATGCGAAGGCCATGACCTACCTGAACGAGGCCCTGGCCGTGGAGAAGGATGATGCCGAGCGTCAGAAGCTGCTGGCCCGCATCGGCCTGGTCGGCCTGGCCGCCAACGATGTTTCGGGAGCCGCCGCGGCCGCACGTCAGGCCCGCGACCTGAATCCCGAGGACGGCGTGCCCTACTTCGTGCTGGCGCAGTGCTACGGCCTTTCGGCCGCTTCCTGTGGCGGTTTCGCCGGGCAGGCTACCTTCTGGGCCGCTTACGACACGATGTCGAAGGCCGTCGAGCTGCTGCCGAGCGATTCGGAATACCTCGAGCACGCCAAGAGCGCGCTTTCGACGTTCCGCAACAACTTCCCCAGCTCCGAGGAGTGTTTCTTCAACGAGCTGCAGTCCGGGGCGCGTTATACGGTCACCTGCGGCACGGCTGCCGGTGTCACCACGACGGTGCGTCCCCGCTAAAGCGGACAGTTCCGCGTTGTAGATGGAAAAACGCCTGACGAAATATGGTAGGGTAGCACTCTCCGTTGCGGGGAGTGCTATCTTGCTATTCTCCTGTGCGGAGCGGGAGACGCCTCCGGAGGGCTCCGTGGAGACGATGATGACCGAGTACAGCGACAGCCTCTCGATCATCATGTCGCGCAACGGCCGCCGGTCGTACCACTTCACGGCGCCGCAGCTCGAAGGCTACACGCTGGCCCGCGAACCGTACCGCGAATTTCGCAGGGGCATCCGGATCACGACCTACAAGGACGATTCGCTCTCGACGGTGGATGCGGTGCTGACGGCCAATTACGCCATCTATTACGAGAAGCGCGAGCTGTGGGAGGCCAAGGGCAATGTCGTGGTCGAGAAGTCCGACGGCAAGACGCTCTACACCCAGCAGCTCTTCTGGAACGCCCAGACGGACAAGGTCTATTCGAACGTCGATTCGAAGATCGTGCAGAACAACGGCCGCGACGTATTCATCGGCGAGGGCTTCGAGTCGGACGCTTCGTTCAAGGAGTGGCGTTTCCGCCGCATGAAGGGGCGCATGGAGGTCGAGATGAAGAACTCGCCCGACTCGACGGCGTCGGCGCCGGCTCCCGCGGGGGCTGCGGACGTCGCCGGTAACGGTGCGGCGGGCGGGCCTGATCCGAAAGAGGAATCGTCCGGCGGAGTAAAATCCGGCAGCGGCGGGGAGCCGCGGCGGACGGCGGTCCGCCGTTCGGATGCCGGACCGGAGAGGCCGCGGCTGACGGATTCCGCCCCGGAGCGTTCGTCCGGAAAGGCGCGTGCGTCCGAAGCGGTCCGGTTTCCCGCAGCCGGGCAGGAACCGCAGCCGTTGCAGGTGTCGAAGGCTCAGCTCCGGCCGCTCGGACAGTCCGGAGATGCCGTGCCCGTGCAGGCGGCCGAGACTCCGGCGGAGGGCGTGCGTCCGGTCGAATCCCTGAAATCCGAAACCCGGTAGCGATGCTTTCGATTGTCATTCTCATATTTGCGATGCTGCTGCTGTCGGCCTTCTTTTCGGGCATGGAGATCGCTTTCACGAGCAAGAACCGCCTGAAACTCGAGATCGACCGGAAGCAGAGCCGGATGTTCGACCGCATCGCCGAGGTCTTCTCCCGCCATCCGGGGCAGTACATCACGACGATCCTCGTGGGCAACAACATTGCGCTGGTGGTCTATTCGCTGGCCATGTCGCTCCTGCTGCGGGAGACCTACGGCGCTCTGGGATGGGAGTCGCTGGCCCTCGAAGGCTCCGTGGCGCTCGATACGGCCGTATCGACGCTCGTCATCATCTTCGTCGCGGAGTTCCTGCCCAAGTCGATCTTCAAGAACAATCCCAATTTCTACTACCGCGCCCTGGCGCCGGCGATCTACTTCTTCTACATTCTGCTCTATCCGCTGGCGCGCTTCACGACGCTGCTCTCGCACGGTATCCTGCGCCTTTTGGGGCGGCGCGTCAAGGAGCAGGACATCACGCCGAGCTTCAACCGCGAGGACCTGGCCGCCCTGCTCGAGGCGAACAATACGGAGCAGCACGCCGAGCCGGACAATGAACTGAAACTTTTCCAGAATGCGCTGGACTTCGCCGACCTGCGCGTCCGCGACTGCATGGTTCCGCGCGTGGACATCGAGGCGGTGGACATCGAGGAGACCTCGATCGGGCAGCTCACCGCGCGTTTCGTCGATTCGAAATATTCGCGGATTTTCGTCTGGCGCGGGTCGATCGACAACATCGTGGGGTACGTCAATTCGAAGAGCCTCTTCACGCGTCCGGCACAGGTCGCCGACGTGATGATGGAGGTCAATTTCGTGCCCGAGACGATGCCCCTGCAATCCGTGCTGGAGAATTTCATCAAGCACCGGTCGAACATCGCCGTGGTGATCGACGAGTTCGGCGGCACGGCGGGGGTGATCTCGCTCGAGGACGTGCTGGAACAGATCTTCGGAGAAATCGAGGACGAGCACGACATTCCCGACCTGACGGAAAAGCGGGTCGGGGAGGACGAATACGTGCTGTCGTGCCGGCTGGAGGTGAAGTACCTCAACGAAAAATACGGGCTGGGTATCGAGGAGAGCCGGGAGTACGATACGCTGGCGGGCTTCATCATTTACAATTACGAGGGGATTCCCTCGGCCGGGGAGACCGTCGTGATCGGCGATCTGCAACTGCGCATCCTCCGTACGACGCGCTCGCGCATCGAACTGGCGCGGGTGAAAAGGCTCTGACGCCGTCCGGCGGGTTCCGCGTCCGGTTTCCGGGGTGCGTCCTGCCTTCCGGCGGCGGCCGGTTTGCCGGGCCGGACACCGTCCGCAGGAGCCCTGCGGAGCGGAAACGGGCGGCGGCGGAACGGGGTGTTTCCGGGGTGTATTTTTCTTCCGGTCTTCTGTCGTTTTTACAATTAATTTTACTACCTTTGGCTGATCTTTCGAAACAAAACGAATAATTAACTATTTATATGGCAAGTTTAAACACCTTACGTACCAAGTTCGGCATCGTGCTCTCGATCATCATCGCCCTTGCCCTCTTGGCATTCATCCTCTCTTTGAAAACCGAGATGGGTTTCTCGGGCAACGATCCGCGGGTCGGTGTGATCGGCGGCGAGAAGATCAATTATTCGGAGTATTACGACGAGTACGAGAAGATCAAGAGCCAGAGCGGCGCCCAGGAGGGCGACGAACAGCAGTCGGCGATGCTGGCCAACGCCACGTGGCAGTCGCTCATCGCTCGCTACGTGCTCACGCCCGGGTTCGAGCGGCTGGGGCTGCGCGTGACGGAGCCCGAACGGATGGCGATGGCCGGCGGCAAGCAGCCTTCGCAGACCTTCTTCAACGCCTTTGCCGATCCCCGCACGGGTGCCTACAACGTGGCCGCCGTCTCCGATTTCCTGGCGCAGGCCGAGGCCAATCCCCAGGCGGCGCAGGCGTGGGCGCAGCTCAACGAGCAGGCTCGCATGGAGCGCGAGATGCAGAAGTTCTTCGGACTGGTCAGGGGCGGCGTGTACGTCAATGCGCTCGAAGTGGCGCGCGGCGTCGAGGCGGCCAACGACACCTATGCGGGCAAGTGGGCCGGCAAGAAGTATTCGGAGGTTCCCGATTCGCTGTTCAACGTTTCGGATTCCGATCTGCGGGCCTACTACAACAGCCATAAGGACCTGTTCCGGCAGTTGCCGTCGCGCACGATCTCCTATGTCGTGTTCGAGGTCGCTCCGACGGACGACGACCTGCTGAACCTCGAGAAGAAGGTCACGGAAGTCGGCAAGGAGTTCGCCGTCACCGAAGAACTCAAGTCGTTCGTCCGCGGCAACCGTAACGGCAAGGTCGCCGACAACTACGTGTCGGCTGCCCAGCTCTCCGAGGAGGAGGCCGAGGCGCTGATGGCCGGGAAGACCTACGGTCCCGTGCTGAAGAACAACGAGTGGACGATGGCCCGCGTGCTGTCGTCGAAGATGGCTCCCGACACGATCGGCGTGCGCCATATCGTACTGCCCTATACCGAGGAGAAGCTGGCCGACAGCCTGTTGACGGCGCTTCGCGGCGGGGCCGATTTCACCGCTGCCGCCGCGCAGTATTCGGTTTACGACGCGACGGCCGCCAACGGCGGCGAGGTGGGCGAACTGCCCTTCTCGACCTTTACGGGCGAGTTCGCCGAGGCGCTCGGCGACGCCAGGCAGGGCGATATCGTGAAGATCGCTTCGGGCGATGCGATCCAGCTCATGCAGGTTTACCGCACCGGCAAACCCGTGAAGCAGGTGCAGGTCGCTTCGATCACCTATCCGGTGGAGGCTTCGGCCGAAACGCGCCGGACCGTGCATAACGAGGCGGGCTCCTTCATGGTGAATGCCAAGGGTTCGGCCGAGACGTTCGCCGAGGCGGCTTCGACGGCTGCCGTGACGCCCCGTGTGGCGGTGATTCCGCAGGGCGAGCGCACGATCCGCGGTCTGGAGGATTCGCGCGACATTACGCGCTGGGCCTACGGCGCCGAGCCGGGCGACGTGTCGGAGATTTTCCCCGCCGGCAAGGACTACGTGGTGGCCATGCTGACCGAGATCGACGACGACGAGTACGCTTCGGTGGAGAAGATGTCGGCGCAGATCCGTGCGCAGGTGCTCCGCGACAAGAAGTACGATTATATCGTCGGACAGCTTTCGGGTTCGAGCCTCGCCGAGCAGGCCGCCAGCCTCGGCACGGAGGTGGCCGATTTCAAGGATGTGACTTTCAGTTCGTTCTATGTGGACGGCCCGGGCTTCGAGCCGCGTCTGGTGGGTGCGATCACCTCGTCGGACAAAGGTGCGGTGTCGGCTCCCGTGAAGGGTATGTCGGGCGTCTATGTCTTCGAGGTGGAGGACGTGCAGACTGCCGACAAGCAGACCGCCGAGGGCGAGAAGGTCCGTGCGCAGGCCATGAACGAGAGCATGGCGCAGCAGTTCGCCATTCCGGCCGTACAGCAGATGGCCGAGATTCAGGACCTGCGAGGCAAGTATTTCTAATCCGACCCTCCCGCGCTCCTGCGCGGGGCGGTCCGTCTGCGGTGCGTGCGCCGCGAAAGAGCGAATCCCCGGATCGGTTTTCCCGTCCGGGGATTTTCCGTCTCTGTCGGGAAGGGCGGTATGCCGTGCTGCCGGAACGGTCCGTGCCGCCCGATTTCGGCCCGGGGAGGGCGGTCCTGTTGCCGGACATGTCCTGAAATTTTCCGTCCGGAATCCCGGGGCGCGTTTCCCGAAACGTAAAAATTCCACTCCGGCCGTGCGTCGTGCGGCATTCTTTTTCGTATCTTTGATGTAGTCTGTATATGTTTAATTGACTACGAGCATATTACGAAGGACGCGCATGAGATAAGCTAACGGATAAGAAAAAGGAAAGTGTTCAGAAACACTATATTCTTAATATTCTTATGCTATCAAATAACTCTTCTGCGACAAAGATAGGAATAAAAACCGAGAATTCGAGCGAATTGAGGCAAGAAGGTTGAAAACAAGGGGTTTAGAGAGTAACGGACTGCGCTGTCGTAGCCAAATCGAAGCCATCGAAAAGACAACTGTTACTATCCCGTTACTCTGTTCCGAGTAGTAAAGGCAGTTTCGGACGGATTTCAAAACGCTGAAATACAAGCTCTATTCGTCTTGTTCCGACTGCAAATATAGCCGAAATTCCGTAAGTATACATAGAAATACGTTTTGTATGTGCGCAATATGTATTTCTACGTATACTTATGCAGCAGTAGGGGCTTTATGCCCGTCTGTGGACGATTCAGGAAAAGTCCGCAGGCTGAACCGGATAGAATAACGGGAAGCCCGGATAATAGGCTCTTATATCTAATACTAATTGTATTTGATTTATAATCAATAATATAAATGTATTCTACAAAGCGTTAAGTAACAAAATAGTACTAAATATTTTACTATCCAATTAGCGCGTGGAAGCGGATAGCTTAAAAAGGTACTCCGCAATAGGTATTAGACAGGATAAGGGAAAACGGAAAGGCAAGGATTCAGCCGGTGGGCTGCTTCCTGCCTTTTCTTTTCCTCTTCAAGATAAATATATATTAATCTATTAATGATGGTGATTTGTTAGAACTAAAAAGAATGAATTTAGTTATTCAATTTACCAATATAAGACAATGGAGTTGTATTTATTCATAGATATTAGCTATGCATTTATATAAATTCTTGTTTAATCGGAAAGAAAATCATTCAAAGGCAAGAGTTTATCATAGAATTTAGCTACTTTTGTAACTGGATTGAGGCAACTCTTTCCAAGACATACGAGAAAAAGAAGAAGCGTTATGCTTATCTTGTGATTTGGAAACGTAGGAAACTTTCAAATTTAGCACAAGGAAGGCATAGTGGTTCTCACGCTATAGCGTGGGCTGCTATTACCATATCCGTGCTAAAGGTTTTTCCTACGACCTCCAAATCAGAATGTGGTAGCATTGCAGTTCCACGCTTCTGCGCATAATAACAAGAGGTCTTCGAGGGGCTGGAGGACGTTGAAAATGGTATGGCAAAGATTCAATTCCCAGTCGTAGAACTTGACAATAACAAGTTTCAAGTAATTGTAGATTTAGCTCTGTATTCCAAAGATGTAATAACGGCGGCAATCTATAAGTTCTCACATTTGTTTTACATACATCAACAGACGGATAAATCTAATCCTAATTTGGTGTTTGTCATTTTTGAATCAAAAGATGACAATGCCATTACTGTTGATATTCCCAAGCAATTTTGCAATGAATTGATAGACCAACAACTGCGGCATGACGTTAATGCCCAATTTGGGCACATTCGTGATATGATAGTTGAAGAAGCGTTCAAACCTGTAAATTCAAAATAAGAATATGGATTATCAGTTATTGCCATTCCGTTTTGAACGGTTCAATGATACAGAATATCTCCTCACAAACGAAGTCGGGGAATATATCTTTTTGCAGAACGAAGACTTCCATCGTTTTGTAAATGGAGAAATGGATATACACAGTGATTTGTTTTATGACATCGAATCAAAACAAATTGCCACGACAGATAAGGTCGAAGATGTGGTTTCAATGCTTGCAACAAAATTTCGCACAAAGAAAAGCATACTTCGTGACTTCACTTCTTTACATATGGTTGTTCCGACCTTGCGTTGTAACTCCAGTTGCATATATTGTCAAGTAGCACGCAAAAACCGGGATGACCACTCTGCCGACATGACAAAACAGACGGCTAAGAATATTGTCAAAACAATCTTCCAATCACCTTCACCGTGCATCAAGATAGAATTTCAGGGTGGCGACCCCTCGACTGATTTTGAGATGGTGAAATACATCATAGAGGAAGCAGAGTGGCAAAACCTTTTCAAGAAGAAAGAATTGGATTTCGTTATTTGTACCAATCTGACCTTGCTAAATGAAAAGATGGTGAAATACCTGAAGAAACATAACTGCATGATTTCTACATCGTTGGACGGTCCTAAAGATTTACACGACACAAACCGTCCGCTGCAAGACAAGGAATTAGACCATCATGCGATTTTTGAGAAGCACCTCTCCATGATACGGGAAATATGGGGAAACAATGATTGTGCGTCCGCTCTTATGACAACCTCAAAATATAGTTTGGGGCGCTTCAAAGATATAATCGACGAATATATACGCTTGGGATTCAACAGCATATTTTTACGGTCTCTTAATCCATACGGTTTTGCAAAACAGTACAAAGAAAAGATAGCTTATCCCATAGAAGATTTCATTGAGAATTACAAAGAAGGACTTGATTATATCATAGAACTAAATAAGAAAGGGACATTCTTTGTAGAGGGATTTGCTGCGCTCCTTTTAAGAAGAATGCTTACGCCGTTTGCTACGGGCTTTGTTGATTTGCAATCTCCAGCAGGCGTTGGCATTGCAGGAGTTATCTATGATTATGACGGTAGCGTATATGTATCGGATGAAGCTCGAATGATGGCACGCTTCAAGAACTATTATTTCAGGTTGGGCAATGTGAATGAGAATAGTTATCAGGAAATGTTCAATGGTGAACTTCTACACCATATCATTTCCTCTGCTTGTACAGAGTGTCTGCCTGTATGTTCCGAATGTGTGTTCCAGCCCTATTGCGGTGCAGACCCTGTGCGCAATATGTCCGAACAAGGAGATATGATAGGTTTCAGACCGACAAATGAAATGTGTAAAAAGACAAAGTCAATCATACATTACTTGTTCGAGTTATTGCACAGGCATGACCCTGAGATAAATAGAATTTTTTGGTCTTGGTTAAATTGAACGATTATGAAACAGCTTCAAGGTAAGTCATTCAATATAGAAGAAGATGTCGTTGGGCGGATAACTTTTAGAAAGAAAATGTTTCACCGTTCCAATGAAATATGGGTAAATAAAGACGCATCAAGTCCTGCGTTTGGATATGCTGCAACAATTACGACAAAGGACACTATTACAGATAGAGGGAAACCTTATTGCGTAGTTGACAATGTGGATGAATTTCATGAAGGCGATGTTGTAGTTATCAATAAGCAAGGAGAAATAATTTTTGTGTACGAAATTAAATCTAATCATAATGCAATTATGGCAACGGAACGATGCAACCATCGCTGCATTATGTGCCCGCAACCTCCGATTCTGCAAGAAAAAGATAAAACTGCGTTCAATTTGAAATTGATTTCTCTGTTTGACAAAAGCACCCAAGAAATCGGTATAACCGGAGGTGAACCTACACTTATCGGGGATAATTTGTTTGTCTTGATAAATCACATCAAGAAAGAGCTTCCTAAAACCGCAATCAGTATTCTTTCAAATGGAGTAAAGTTTGCAGACAAGGAGTATGCAATGAAACTGGCAAGATGCAGGCATCATGATTTACAGATAGACATTCCGCTTTTTTCAGACATTGCAAAAGAACACAACCGTATTGTAGGTGCAAAGACTTTTTATAAGACCGTACAAGGCTTATACAATCTTGCATTGTTCCATCAACGGATAGGGATTAGAATTGTAGTCCATAAGCAAACCTATAGGCGATTACCACAATTTGCAGATTATATTTACCACAATTTTCCTTTTGTTGCACAAGTCGCTTTTATGCAAATGGAAACGAGTGGATTAGCAAAAGAAAATTTAGACCAACTTTGGATAGACCCCTATGACTATAACACAGAATTAAGGGAGGCAGTCTTATTGCTTGCGGACAGAGGAATGAAACCTTATATCTACAATGCACAGTTATGTATATTGCCTGAAGACATAAGATGTTATGCCCAACAGTCTATTTCAGATTGGAAAGACATATACATTCATGAATGTGATGGATGTGTGTTGAGAGGTCAATGTGCAGGATTCTTTGAATCCAATAGGAACACCCATAGTTCTCATATAAAGAAAGTGGAACATATATCATCTGATATATCGTGTTAATTAACTGATTGTCTAACATTAAAAGAAGGAGGTATCAATGAAGAAACTCTTGTTCTTTGCGGTCTCTGCAATTCTTGCAGGAGCGAGCTACTGTACTTCTGTTGGAGAGAAGATTGTCGCTAAAGTGACAAACAGCGACACTCAAATCGAACAGCAGCAAGAACAGACGTTGGTGCTGGAACAGTCCTCTGCCGAGTTTAATTTACTCGCAAGCCACAGTTCCCACAGCTCACATAGCTCTCACAGTTCGCATCGTTCGCATAGTTCTCATTATTCGAGCAGATGAGTTGTAGAGCTAAATGATTTTCCGGTGCGCCTGATTTTTATTGGGCGCACTTTTTGGAACTCTTAAAAGATGTCGTGATTTATGAAAGTAGTTGTAGTCCTTCCTGCATATAATTGTGCTAAATCTCTGAAGAAAACAATATCTGAAATACCTCAAGATGTTGTCAATGAAATTGTCTTGGTAGATGATTTTAGCTCTGATGATACATTAGGAGTTGCCAAAGAATGTTGCATCAAGCATATCATTAAACACGACAGAAATCTTGGGTATGGTGCTAATCAAAAAACATGCTATGATACAGCGTTAATGTTAGACGCTGATATTATTGTAATGCTTCATCCAGATTATCAATATGACCCCAAATTGATAACGCTGATTATTGACAAGATTCTTCAAGGGGCAGATATTGTTCTTGCATCTCGTATGATGAAAGGATTTGAAGCTGTAAGGAATGGTATGCCGCTATACAAGTATTTGTGCAATAGAATACTTACAAAATTCCAAAATTTATGCTTCAAGAAACATTTATCAGAATATCATACAGGGTATAGGGCTTATCGAAAGGATGTGCTTAAGTCTATAATGTATCATGATTTTTCAAATGATTTCATATTTGACAATCAGATTATTATTGCAGCGTTCTCAAAAGGGTATGAAATACAAGAAATATATTGCCCTGCGAGATACGACAATCTTTCATCATCTATAAGATTATTACGTTCAGTGAAATATGGATGCCAAGTAATATATTATACAATAAAGCAAATTTTGAAAGGGTAGTGAAAAATGGGGCAATATTATCTGTGTGTAGTTCTAATCATATTTTTATTCATTCTGCTTATTCATGAAGTTATATATGATTGTAAGTCCATACGAAAACCATATAAACGCATATTGCTTTGTCTGGTTCTAACTCTTTTGTTCAAATATAATTATGGTACTCATTTTTATGGATTGGAGTATGAGGATGCTTATGTTTTTAGTTTTTGTGCAAGGCAATTCTTGTATGACATATTTCCAACTTCTTTTTTAATTGATGCCGTTTCTGTTGGAAGTCTTACGGAACCGATGCTTACTTCTACTTATGGTGGGCATTTTATCATGTATCCTACCTTTCTGTCTCTTTTTACGAACATTTTTGGATGGTCTCCAACCATTTTGAGCATAGCAAATACAAGCATAGCTTTTTTTATTCTACTCATACTGTCAATCCTTCCAAAGAATCAAGAGAATTGGTTTATCCTTCCTGTTCTCTATTGTTGTGCACCTATAATAAACTTGTTTACAACCTGTTTCTTATCAGAAATATTTTCAAGTTTCATTTGTTTGGTATTCGTATATACTTATTTTAGAAGAAAGAGTATATATAACTATGTCCTATGTCTTATTTCTTTTCTTGTGGCGATTATGTGTAAAAGAGAAAATTTGGCATTGCTTACTTTACCTACAATTGAAATTATTTATTTGGTTTTGTGGAAATATAGATGTGAGATAAAAAAATACACTGGAGAAATATTGAAATATACATCCCTTTTACTTATCGTCTGTATCTATTTTCTATCCGTTCAAAATGTTTTTGACATAGAAAAAATAGAATCCCAAGATATAGAAAATTCAACTTTCTCAATTTGCTATTTGTCGATACTATTCCCAGCTTTTATTAAAGCGATGTTCAGTTTTAAAGCATTTTCCTTAGTGCTTACAGCTACTATTGCATGGCTTATTTACTTCTTTTTCCATAATAAGAAAATGTCATTAGACATTGTATTTCCTCTTACCTTATTTTTTGCATATCTTCTGCTATATACATCCCATTATAGGGGCTATTTCTTTATTAAAGAAGGACATGTTTCCTCATTTGAAACTTACAGATACATCAACAACTTCTTTTACTTACTTCCGATTATGTTCCTTCCTTTAAGAAGTAAACTCGTTAAACCTATTAAATTCATAGTGTGTATAGCATTGGCTTTTTCATTATATAATACGTATTCGCTCAGATTTAAGATGTCAGAAACCGAATATCAAGAGCGTTTTAAGGTGGCCAAAACAGTTAGTACATATATACAAGCAAATTCCTCTAACAGTGTACTTATCTGCGAGAATATTCTTTTATACCAGAATATATGCGGTGATAACTTTAATGTATGCGATATTCGCCTTTATGATAAGTTGGATAAAAATAATCAAACTGATTATTATCTATTGTTGTCGGATTTGAACTACTTAAAAGAGCGATATTCACTAAATATTGATTTGCATGATGTTTCTCCCGTTATGTATTTAGAAGATGGTAGATATCTGTACAAGTACAAATGATAGAAGAGAATAACAAACCTCCTTTAGTCCTTAAGGAATGCCCATAAGAATACGACTATATAGCAAAATAAGAACACGACTATCATAAATATGAACCAACGGTTGGACAGCCATATGCCTTCGCAGTTGTGAAGGTGTTTGGCCAGTTTATTTCGGTGTTCCTCCAACAGCTCTTTTTCAGCCTCGATGTGTTTGGCGGAACATTGCTCTACCTTTGCTAGTTCGTCAGTGCTGACTTTCGCTTGGATGACTGTATTCTTCTCTGCCTTGACAATGGTATTGATAATACCGTCCACTATGTTGTCAGCACTCTCCTTGGCCGCTTCCAGAGCCTTGAAAGCCGCCCGTTCCCGTTGGACGGTGTGCTTCAGGCTGCCGTGTATGCCGTGCAGTTCTTCTTTCAGGGCATGGATATCATTCAGCAGATTGCGAAGCCCAACCGTTTGGCAGTTGACTTCTTGAAGCAGTCCGTCAAGCTCCTGCATATCCTGTTTCAACTCCTCTTCGGGCGTATAATTGGCAAGCCGCTCACGCAGGGCGGCAGTATCGGGTTGTTTCATTATCGTAGCTGTTTTTAATTCGTTATCATTTGCGTTTCATTCCTGATTTTTTCTGTATGCCGAGCCTGTGCGAAGCCTCACGCGCACAACGACGGGCAAACTCTATCTCGTCTTCCTCCGGGTCGCGCCCCCATTTTAGGTCGGACTGCGAGCCGCCTCCACCGCCACTTGAAACCTCCCCGTAAGGAGAAGTGAGCAGTGTAAAATAGGCCATAGCCAAGTTCTGCAAATCCTGCCAGTTGGCAAGTTCTTGGTAGTCGAACTCATCATTGAAGAAGTCAATCACCTTGTCGGGCAGATAGCGTTTGTAGGTCATTCCGTCATGCTCAAATTCCGTGGGCTGGCAGTTTGGCTTATAGTCCGTGTACTCCTCGTAAACCAAGTTACTCCGCTGTACAAATGACTGTGGCTTTTGTCGGGCTTCATTAGGAACAGACGACTTCGGTGTCGGTGTGGTAGTCGGTTTAGCTGTTGCGCCTGCTTGTTTGACTTTCTGTTTGTCCTGTTCGGGATGCAGTTTCTCCCATGTCTGCCTGATGCGTGATGCCGTCAGGTTACGTCCCTTTCCGAGTTCCGAAGCCTTGAACCTTGTGTTGCCCTTGATAAGCACATAGCCGCGTATCACGTCCTTCTTGTCCTTGCGCAGATACAGTTCGTAGCCTTTGGCGGCAAGCCGTTCCCTGTAACCGCCCCATGACCATTCGGCCATTTCCCGCAAGGCTTCCATGCAGTCATCGCTGACCTGTGGGATGTTGTTTTCGTGTATGTGCATGGCGGTAGTCCAGCCCCTTTGCTTTGCGACCTTTTCAGCTGCACGTTGTGCGCGGAGGTGGATGGCGTGGTCGTTGTTGATGTTCCCTTCCTCGTCCACACGGCAGACGATGGCATGGAGGTGCGGTATGCCGCTCTTGGATTCCTCGTGCAACCATACGGAGGACTTGCTGCCCGATACGTTGGTGCGTGGGGAAACAACATTGCCGTCCTTGTCCCGGATTTCCTGCTCGTCGAAAGCCGCCGCGAAGTCGTACCACAGTTGCCGCCAGTCATCCAAGGTGAAGTCTTCAGTATGTTCCATCGCCGGGCTTATCTCCATGCGGATGACATTGTTCTTGATGTTGGGGTGGTTCATGGAGGCGAACTTCATTTCCGTCCATATTCCCGTAGCGTCCATGTCCTGCGGCATGAAGTTGTCGCAGATGCGCATTATCTTTTCGGGATGTTTCTTGTTCCTCGATTCGCCCGACACATAGAGCATCGCCCTTATGCCGTGGGCTACCGCTTTTGCATTGGCTATCATGCGCCGTCCTCCTTTATTTCTTCATTCGTTGTCCCTGCCGGATAGCTGTTCACCGTCTGCGCGGACTGCAAGAAGTCGGCGACACGATTCGTGACATGGGCCACTTTCTCGTACCATTCGAGCATGGTCTCTTCGTGCCGGAACAGGCGTATCTTCTCGTTGTCGCTCAGTCCGTGTAGGGCGTTGGCGAAGTTCACCATGTCCGTGCGGCAGGCCGCAAGCTGACGCAAACCGTCCAGTTCCCTTTCGGAAAGCCTTTGCCGTGGCTTGTAGCCGAGTGCCCTTGCCCGGATGAAGTCGCTGCGTGTCATGCCGCACTGGTCGGCGGTGCTTTTGATTTGCGAAAGCTCCTGTTCCGTGACCTTGGTGACAACCACCTTGTCGCGCCTTATAATTGGCTTCTTTTGCCCTAATTCCTGATTGGAGTTATCTTCTTCGTGCATCATAAACGAGAGGTCTTAAAATGGTCGTAAACGTTTACTACAAGAGGGAAGCTGCGAGCCTGCGAGCGGCACGGACAACAGTCTGTCGGACTGTTGCGAGGGCGTCGGGGTGTTACTGTCCGAAGGCGGTAATACCTCGGCATACCTCGCAACTGAACGCTACCGCTCCATGTCAATCCATCCGTCCGTTTGCCACATCCAAAACAGACTGGTGCCAGTGGAGTGCCGGATAATGGAACAACGGAAAATGTTTTTTTTGCGTCCTGTTTCTGTCGGCTCTTATTCTTCCCTCTATTTCCTGAATGAAGGGTTGTCGAATACAATCTTGTCCACCATCTCGTTCAGCCTGTCAGCAATCCTGTCGCCGTATAATTTGCGTATCTGTTGTGGTACGAGGTTGGTGGTTATGAACGAGAAGCCACGGTTTTCGTATCTTCTTGCAAGCAGGTCGGTCAGCGGCCTGTGCATGTTGCCGAACTCCTGCACCTCCACAGGCTCTATGCCCATGTCATCGATGCCGAGCATCTCCATATTACACAGCCGCAGGAACTCGGTATAGCTGTTCCGACATAAATGGGCAATATGAACCGCATTGACGATGGGCATACCGTACACATTCCTATGGTAGCTGTCCGGTATCCTGACCACATTGAGCAGGTTCTGGAACGCCCTCATCACGGTGGTTTTGCCGTTGCCGCACAAGCCGCACAGCATCACCCCGCACCGTCTGCCGGAGGTAAGGCTCGCAGCAAGGCTCCTGACTTGTGAGTCTACTGCGTCAGGATAAAGAAATGTGCCTCCGAAACGGCTCACTTCGCCTGCGATGGCACATTTAAGCAGTTTCGCAGCCGTCTCTTCATCGAAAGGCAGTCTAAAACGCTCCTTCGTATTCCTCGGCTGACACAGCCGTGACATCAGAGTCTCTATAAGTTGGGGATTTCCGTTTTGTTCCATATCGGGTTGTATTCAGATGTTTGATAATCCAATGGTAAAAATGGCTTCGGCAATCGCTCTCGTCCCGCTGCGCGTTTCCACCGATTCTTTGCTCGTCAAAGAAGTCACGGATATGCCCGTGTAGCCTGCCTCTGTCAATAATCCAGTTTTCTCTTTTCGCCAGCACTTCGATAATCTTGTCCTGCCAAGCCGTATCGGCAAGCAGGAGTGACTCAAGCTCATCCAGCGGTTTATGTCCGTCTTCCCGCGCATGTTGGGAGTTGATAATATCTTCGTCTTTATCTTTTATATTAGAATGGGGCAACTGTACGGTCAACTCATGGGTCAACTGTCGGGTAACCTGATGCGGCAACTGCCGGAACGGCTGTATGGTCAAGGAATATAGCGCAGGGGTGTGGATTCCTGTACCAACCTGACAATCTATCAGCCCACGCTCTTTGAGATGCTGCCGTGCCTTGCTGATATTCTGTTTGGTGGTCGAGAGCCGCACGCAGAGGATGGCTGTATGGCAGGCAAACGGCATGTTCCAGCGTAGGCGGTTTGCCTCATACAGGAGGTAATGATAAAGTGCTACCTCCGTAGGATTGAAAGGGCTGCGCTCCGCTTCTGCCCAAAACTGGTTAATGTAGTCGTATATGCCCGCCATGACTTACCGCTTCGAACGGTTGATGATGTACTTCTGTGCCTGTTGGTCGAGTTCCGCTTGCGATGCTACGCGTACATTCTTCATCCATGCCTCCAGTTCGGCTTTGTCAAAGAAGCACAATTTGCCGTTGGGTTTGTAGTAAGGGATGACGCGTCGCATCATCAGCTTGTGAAGATAACTCACTTTGATTCCGAGAAATTTCGCGGCCTCGGCCGTCGAGATCAGTTGGTTCGTCTGTTCCATATTTCTGTTGTTTTTGATGTGATTTCTTAGGCTGTGAAAGCCGTCGTTCCGATAAGGAAGACGGTGCAAAGTAAGTCATCGGAAATCACACGACAAAGGCTCTTAACCAACTGTAAAACAGACGGAAAGCTAAGTGGAAAACTTTTAAAAGCACGGCTGTAAAACAACCGCAAACAGACGAAAACAGGGAATAGAACAAACAGATGTTAAACGAGATGGGTTGCCTGAAACGATAAGTGGTTAAATTTTGATGTTTCTCTCCCAACTGCGATATGCATCGGTATTGCGGATATTATCGTCGGCTTCCGCCACTTTCTTAAAAATGGAGATTATAACATCCTCTTTGTCGGCTTTGGAACCCCTGCGGTTCTTCACATCCAACAACTGGCGCATATTGTTCAGATGCCAATAGTCGCCAAAAATCTTCCACTGGCGGCTGATGTTGCAGATTGCTGCTATGCTGTCCGCGATGAAAGCCATCTGTGTGGCATTGCATCCATCATGCGGCCGATATTCCGCATCAAGAAAGCCTTCATGACGCAAGGCTTCCATAAATATCATAGTTCTGTCTCCTTTCAGGGCATCCGGGAAATCCGGTGGAAAGGAAAACCGACATGCTGTCTCTGGTTCTGTGGTCGATTGAGACTTGCCAGATGAACCGCTGCCGAACAGTGAAGAAGCCTTTTTAGATTTGCGCTCCGACAATTGCTCGATTTTCTTGCGATATTCCATATAAACAGCCATCGGAACAATGAAGATAACGAGCGAGATTACCACGAACATGACGACGGTAATAGCATCCGTCTCAAGCCGTGCGACCGCTACCCGTCCGGCAAGGACAGATATGAGTAGCCACACTGCTCCCGGCAGCAGGATGTTCACATTGAAATCATCTGGCAATCTTCTCATACTCTATATTATTATATTCGTTCAGGTATTGGCAAACTCCATGTCGATAAGACTGATGGCATCTTCCTTTTTCTTGTTGATGATTTTGGCGTATATCTGGGTGGTCTTCACATCCGAATGGCCGAGTAGCTTGCATACAGTATAAAGGTCCGCACCGAGTGTCAGCAACATTGTGGCAAAGGTGTGGCGGCTGACATGATAGGTTACATGCTTGGTTATGCCCGCCGCCTTAACCCACGGTTTGAGCTGCATATTACAGGTGTCCTCACATGGCAATGTGGGAAATACAAGGTCTTCATCTCCGGCTCCGTTCCGTTCCGGCATCCATTTCCTTGCATTCATGGAAAGGGGAAGATAAAGAGGCTGACGGGTTTTCTGCATGATGATATTGATGCGCCACTGCTCAGCGGAACTATCCACATTTTTCCATTTCAGGACCAGCACATCGCTGATTCGCAAGCCGCAGTAGCAGGAGAACAGGAACGCTCCTTTGACATCCTCCCGTCTGCAAGGAGTGTCTATGAGAATCTTGACCTCGTCTATGGTCAGGAACTCCCGCTTGCTCTCCGGCATCTTGATTTTCTCGTCCGTATTAAGCCGGTTTACCGGATTTTCGGCAATGATTTCCTCTCGAACTGCCGCATTCAATGCTCCCCGGAAGCATCCGAAGTAGGAAACGCAAGTGAACTGCGACAGCTTCTTACCGCTCGGGCTTACATAGATGTTACGCAGGAAATCTATAAAGGCAAGGCAGAAGTCGCGGTTTATGTCCCGCATGGTCGCCTTTGCATTGAAGGCACGCAGCACATTCATCGTGTTGGATATCAGTTTGCCACTTCCTCGCACTCCTTTTTTCTCCTGACTCTCCTTGTATGCCTGCATCCAGTCGAGAAGCAGCATCTTCGACCGCAGGGAGGTGTTCTTCAGCCCTGCCACTCCATTGGTCAGCTCGATGATGCGCTGCGACTTTATGGTGTTAACCGCAGCAAGCGTGGCCTTATTCTGCGCCTTGGCTGCCGCATTCGTCTCCGGGATGAGATACAGTTTCAGGAACTCATACTGCCTTTTTCCGTCACGGTAGATGTCGAGATAGACAGACTGGCTCCCGTCACTGAGTGTCTTATAACGGACTCTGATAGGTTCCTTGGGCTGTTTGGGTGTCTTTATTGCTTTTGCCATAGTGGTGTCATTTATAAAAGATTTGTTCTTAATCAAACACTTTGTCTATGAGATTGACTGCCTCGTCTTTCCTTCGGTTGATGATTTCAGCATAAATCTGCGTGTTCTTTATCTGGGAATGGCCCAGAAGTTTGGAAACGGTATAAAGGTCTGCACCGAGCGTGAGCAGCATCGTGGCGAAGGTGTGTCGGCTTGTGTGATAGGTCACCGATTTGGTTATTCCAGCATCGGCAGCCCATATTTTCAGGATGTCATTGATGTGGGAGTCTCCGGGCAGATGCTCGAAGACAAGGCTGCCAGTATCGTGTTTCCCGCTGTCTTCACATCCGGGTATCCATCTTTTTGCCTGCACGCCGAGCGGTATATGTATTGGCTTTTCGCTCTTGTTCATGATGACGGAAAGTATCCATCTGCCGTTGTCCTGCGTTATGTCACCCCATTTCAATTTACGGACATCGCCGAGCCGCAAACCACAGTTGCAGGCAAAGAGATATGCGTTCTTGACCGTATTGTTTTTACAAGGTGTCGCAATCAGTCGCTTCACTTCGTCTATGGTCAGATAGTCTCTTTTCCCTTTGCTCGCTTTTGCCCTTTCGTGATGTGAGAGTAGGTTCATGGGATTGGTGGGGATGATTCCTTCCCGCACTGCAACATTAAGAGCTGTCACGAATGTGCACTGGCGGTTAAATGCAGTCTTTGGCTTAAGGTTTTCTCCTTTGGCTGTTTTATATCCGGTCTTCAGATATTCCACAAAGGCAATGCAAAAGTCCTTGCCGATTTCATTTACCTTTGTGTCACCGCAGTTCATTTCGGACAGGATAGCACATACCAGATCTATAGCATGGATATCATGTACACCACGGCTACGCTGTATCTCCTTAAAACGGGAAAGCCACTCCAGTATGGATATGTCCTTATTAGAGATATAACCTTGCGTCTCCATAATCCGTCTGTTCTCGACCGGTAACTTTTTCAATTCCCGCAATTTCTTTCTGCAGGCGGTCTCGGCTTTCCGCATCGTGGCTTCATTCAGGCGCAATGATGTGTCATCGGTCTCCGGCACGAGATACAATTTGAGGTATTCGTAGCTGCGATGGCCGTTACGGTAGCAGTCCAGATAAATGGATCTGCGGCCGTCTTTCATCGCCTTGAACCTTATCTTGACTGGCGATTTTTTGTTATCTTTGTTACTCCTGTCTGTCATAAGTGCGTTCGCATCTTGAAATCATACTGCAAATATAGTCTCTTTAGTCGAAAAAGAAACAAAAATGGGTAACAAAAATCCGTCTGAAATGAGATTTTTTCGGAATTGAAGAGAATCGTGATAGAAAATGCAAACAACTGCAAATAAGGATAATAAGTGAAAATATCTTCTCTTTAATTCTCATGGTTTATATACATCGGAAATTAGGCTCCCCCGAAATGAATTTCGTGGCATACAAGCGAAATCTAATCAAAAGGGCATTGGCAACCGTCCAATACAAGAAAACAGTCCCAACCGCCGAAAGCTATCCGATAAAAATATAAGATATCTCAACGACTGATAAAACTTCTATCAAAGATTTTAATGATTGAATTATTTTCAATATCTTTGTTAGCAATCTGTTTTGAAGATAGAGATGAAAGAGGTAAACCGATTGAAAATTATTCTTGCTGAGAAGAATAAAACGGGCAAATGGCTGGCGGAGCAGTTGGGCAAAGACCCTTCGACTGTATCGAAGTGGTGTTCCAACTCGTCGCAGCCGCAGCTGGATACGGTGATTCGTATTGCCGAACTGCTGGATGTGGATATTAAGGAATTGATAAACAAATAACATATGGCAAAAGAACAGGAGCGCGCGGAACTCCACCGCACGATCTGGCAGATAGCCAACGACCTGCGGGGCAGTGTCGATGGCTGGGACTTCAAAAACTACGTCTTGGGAATGTTGTTCTACCGCTTCATTTCCGAGAACATCACTGCCTTCATCAATGCGGAGGAACGGCGTGCGGGAAACGCCGACTTCGATTATGCCGCGTGCTCGGACGAGCAGGCCGAATTCGGGCGCGAGGTAACCGTGCAGGAGCGGGGATTCTATATCCTCCCGTCGCAGCTTTTCGGCAATGTGCGCAGGCGGGCAGCGGCAGATCCCAACCTGAACGAAACGTTGAGCAATATTTTCCACGCGATCGAGAACTCGGCCAAGGGCGCGGCGAGCGAGGAGGATATGAAAGGCCTGTTCGCCGACATCGACGTGAACAGCAACAAACTCGGAGCGACGGTGCAGAAGCGCAACGAGACGTTGGTGAAGATTCTCGATAAAATCGGCGACATGAAGTTCGGCAACCTTGCCGACAACCAAATCGACACCTTCGGCGATGCCTACGAGTTCCTGATGACGATGTATGCCAGCAATGCGGGAAAATCGGGTGGCGAATTCTTCACGCCGCAGGAGGTTTCCGAGCTTCTTGCCCGTATTACGCTCGTCGGCAAAAAACAGGTGAACAAAGTGTATGATCCGGCCTGCGGCAGCGGTTCGCTGTTGCTGAAATTCGCCAAAGTGCTGGGCAAGGAGAACGTACGTCAGGGATTTTACGGGCAAGAGATCAACATCACCACCTACAACCTCTGCCGCATCAACATGTTCCTGCACGACATCAACTACGAAAAGTTCGACATCGCGCTGGGCGATACGCTGCTGGCACCGAAACACTGGGACGACGAGCCGTTCGAGTGCATCGTCTCCAATCCGCCGTACTCGATCAAGTGGGCGGGCGATGAAAATCCGCTCTTGATAAACGATCCCCGGTTTTCGCCTGCCGGTATCCTTGCACCTAAAAGCAAGGCCGACCTCGCCTTTACGATGCACATGCTTTCGTGGCTGGCGACCAACGGCACGGCGGCAATCGTCGAGTTCCCGGGCGTGCTTTATCGTGGCGGTGCGGAGCAGAAAATCCGCAAATACCTGATCGACAACAACTATATCGACACCGTTATCCAACTGCCCGCTAATCTCTTTTTCGGGGTCGGCATCGCTACCTGCATCATCGTACTGAAAAAGAGCAAAAAGGATAACGCGACGCTCTTTATCGATGCCTCGGGCGAGTTTATCCACGAGGGCAACAAGAACAAACTCTCCGCCGCGAATATCGCGCGGATTCTCGATGCGTTCGTCGCCCGCAAGGACGATGCGCATTTCGCCCGTCTGGTCGAAAACGGCAAGATTGCCGAGAACGATTACAACATATCGGTTTCGTCATACGTCGAACAGCCCGACACGCGCGAGGAGGTGGATATTGACGAGTTGAACAAGCGGATTGCCGAAATCGTCGCCCGCCAAAACGTGCTGCGCACGGCAATCGATGCAATTGTAGCCACTTTGTAAGAAAGGATTGAGTATGAACAATAAAGAGATAACGATTCGCAGTTCGGCCGCCGAATACCTGATCTTCGTAGCGGCTACGGGCGAAAATCCTTCCCGTGTGGAACTTCGGTATGAGGATGAAAACATTTGGCTGACCCAGCGTATGATGGCGGAGCTGTATGGCGTGGATGTACGCACCATCAACGAACATATCCGGAAGATTTACGCCGACAACGAATTGTCCGAGGCGGCAACTGTCCGGAATTTCCGGATAGTTCAAACCGAAGGCAGCCGTGAGGTCAGCCGCGAAGTGAAACATTATAGTCTCCAGATGATTATCTCCATAGGCTTCAAGGTCAATAACGAGCGTGCCGTACAGTTTCGCAAGTGGGCGAATGCGGTTGTCAAGGACTATACCATACAGGGATGGGTGATGGACGATGAGCGGCTGAAACGGGGCGGTACGGTGCTTACGAAAGACTATTTCGAGAAGCAGTTGGAGCGCATCCGAGAGATTCGTCTGTCGGAACGTCGTTTTTACCAGAAGATTACGGACATTTACGCTACGGCCATCGATTACGATCCGACGGCAAAGGCCACTCAGCGCTTTTTCGCTGCGGTACAGAACAAGATACATTACAGCGTGCATGGGCACACGGCGGCGGAGTTGATCTATCAGCGCGCCGATGCCGACAAGGAGCACATGGGGCTGACGACATGGGAGGGTGCGCCGACGGGCAAGATCCACAAATACGACGTGAAGGTTGCCAAAAACTACCTCACGGAAGAGGAGTTGCAGACGCTTGGCCGCATTGTTTCGGCCTATCTCGATCTGGCGGAGATACAGGCCATGCGCCATATTCCCATGACGATGGAGGACTGGGAGAAACGGCTGAACGGCTTTTTGTCGCTGATGGATCGGGAGGTGCTTGCCAATGCCGGCCGCATCTCGGCAGAGCTGGCCAAAGCCCATGCCGAAAGCGAATGGGAGAAATATCGCATTGTTCAGGATCGTCTCTATACGAGCGATTTCGACCGCTTCGTGCAACTGGAGGAGCGCGCAGCCGACAAGGAGAAAGGAGGTGAGCAATGAGCCGTATCGAGGAGATGATTCGGGAGCTGTGTCCGGATGGAGTGGAATATTGCAAGTTTGGAGAAACCTGTAAATATATTCGAGGAATCACATACAACAAATCCCAAGAGGCTAAGTCTGTTACCGATGATGCTTGGCGAGTACTTCGAGCTAACAATATTACACTTTCCTCAAACACGTTAAACTTTGATGACGTAAAATTAGTCTCCAAAAGCGTAAAAGTTAAAGAGGCACAACTATTACGCAAAGGAGATATTTTAATTTGTGCCGGAAGTGGGAGTAAGGAACATGTAGGAAAAGTAGCCTATATTTCCGAAAACATAGACTATACATTCGGCGGATTTATGGCTGTAATTAGATGTCCCGAAAGACTGAATAGTCGTTTTTTGTTTCACCTCCTTACAAGCGGAATGTTTAGTGACTATTTATGTTCTGCCCTCAATTCGACTACGATAAATAATTTAAGTGCTGGGATTATTAAAGATTTTTCGATTCCCGTCCCGCCTCTTGCGATTCAGAACGAAATCGTAAATATCCTCGATAAGTTTACGGAACTGGAGGCAGAACTGGAGGCAGAACTGGAGGCAGAACTGGAGGCAAGGCGGAAACAGTATGAATACTACCGCAATAAGTTGCTGATATTCAATGGAATTGCCCCCCCCCCCCAAAAATGAAGTAAAATGGCTGGCAATGAATGAAATAGGTACATTTACACGAGGGAATGGCCTGCAAAAGAAAGATTTTGTCGAGCGGGGCGTCGGATGTATTCATTACGGACAGATATACACCTACTATGGAACGTTTGCAAAATCAGCAAAATCTTTTGTGCCCCCGCTGTTGGCTAACAAATTAACAAAAGTAGAATCGGGTGATTTAATAATTGCCTGTACAAGTGAAAATGTGGAGGATATATGCAAAGCAGTTGCTTGGTTAGGTGACGACACGATTGTCACGGGTGGTCACGCTATTGTTTTCAAGCACGGGCAAAATGCCAAATACCTTGCATACTATTTTCAAACAGATATGTTTTCCGATCAAAAACGTAGATACGTGAGAGGTACTAAAGTTATGGACATAACTGCGAATGATTTGGGAAAAATTATAATCCCCATTCCTCCAATGAAAGAGCAGCAACGTATCGTTGCCATTCTCGATAAATTCGAGACATTGGTAAACGATATTTCGGAAGGACTGCCCGTCGAGATTGCCGCCCGTCGGCAGCAATATGAATATTATAGAGATAAACTACTGACATTTAAGCGCAAAGAAGATGCAAAAATACAACCTGGTTGCTGAAAATCCCGAAAGTACGGTCGTCAGTGACTACCGGGCAGAATACCGCACGGAAAAAGAGTACCAGTCGGAGGCCGATCTCGAACGGGCATTTATCAAACTGCTGACCGAACAGGCATACGATTACCTGCCGATTCATACCGAAACGGAGTTGATTGCCAACCTGCGCCGTCAGTTGGAGAAACTCAACCACTATACGTTTACGGATGCCGAGTGGTCGCGTTTCTTTACGGGTTGTCTTGCCAACAAGAACAGTGGAATTGTAGAGAAGACCGCCATCATTCAGGAAGACCATGTGCAATTGCTGACGCGCGACGACGGGACAGTCAAAAATATCTACCTGCTCGACAAGGCCAATATCCACAACAACTCGCTTCAGGTCATCAATCAATACGAAGCAGATAACGGTGCACGCTCCAACCGTTACGATGTTACCATATTGGTGAACGGTCTGCCGTTGGTTCATATCGAGTTGAAACGGCGCGGCGTAGACATCAAGGAGGCTTTCAATCAGATCGACCGCTACCAGCGGGAGAGTTTCTGGGCCGGCAGCGGGCTGTTCGAGTTTGTGCAGCTCTTCGTCATATCGAACGGAACCTATACCAAGTATTACAGCAATACCACACGCCAGAGCCATATCAAGGAGGCTTCGGGCGGTAGCAAATCCAAGAGCAAGCAGACGAGCAACAGTTTCGAGTTTACCTCGTGGTGGGCCGATGCCAACAACCGGCCTATTGCTGACCTTATGGGCTTCGGCCGTACATTCTTCGCCAAACATACGTTGCTCAATCTGCTGACCCGCTACTGCGTCTTCACCTCCGATCGGTTGCTGCTCGTCATGCGTCCTTATCAGGTCGTGGCGACGGAGCGCATTTTGAGTAAAATCGGTATAGCAGACAACTATCGGCTGTACGGCACAGTAGAAGGCGGCGGATACGTCTGGCATACGACGGGCAGCGGCAAGACGCTCACGTCGTTCAAGACGGCGCAGTTGGCGAGCAAACTGCCTTACATCGACAAGGTGTTGTTCGTGGTCGATCGCAAAGACCTCGACTATCAGACCATGCGCGAGTACGACAAGTTCGAGCGCGGAACGGCCAACAGCAATACGAGTACGGCGATTCTGAAACGACAGTTGGAGGATCCGGAGGCGAAAATCATCATCACGACCATTCAGAAACTTTCGGTTTTCATCGGCCGCCATGCAGAGCACTCTGTGTTCCGGCAAAAAATCGTCATCATTTTCGACGAGTGCCACCGTTCGCAGTTCGGCGACATGCACACGGCCTTTACCCGGAAATTCAAACGTTATTTCCTTTTCGGCTTCACCGGAACCCCGATTTTTGCCAAGAACGCCGTAAGCGGCGGCAAGCCGAATCTGCGGACGACCGAGCAGGCGTTCGGCGAGCAGCTGCACACCTATACGATCGTCGATGCCATCAACGACAAGAATGTGCTGCCATTCCGCATCGAGTACGTTCGCACCATCAAGGAGAAAGAGGAGATCGAGAACTCGATGGTATGGGACATCGCCCGCGAGGAGGCTTTGGCGGACAAACGACGTATCGCTAATATCGTCGCCTACATCCTCCGGCATTTCAACCAGAAGACGAAGCGCGCCGCGAAATCGTATGAGTTTCACGTCGTGACCAATATCAGCGAGGTAGCATCGGCAGGTCGTCGCAATAAGGTGGAAGAGGTAAAGCGGCGGACTCGCCTGACGGGTTTCAATTCGATCTTCGCAGTCTCCTCTATCGAAACGGCGAAGATGTATTACGCTGAATTCAAGCGGCAAATGGCGGTGTTGCCGGATGCGCAGCGACTGAAAGTGGCGACCATATACAGTTTCGGCGTGAATGAAGATGCGGACGGCTTCATCATCGACGAGAATCCCGAAGATACGAGCGGGCTGGATCGGAGTTCGCGGGATTTTCTCGAAAGCGCTATCGTGGATTACAATGCGATGTTCGGAACTTCCTACGACACATCGAGCGACAAGTTCCAGAATTACTACAAGGACGTATCGCTCCGGATGAAGAATCGGGAGTTGGATTTGTTGATCGTCGTCAATATGTTCCTGACAGGCTTCGATGCCACGACGCTCAATACGCTGTGGGTCGATAAAAATCTGCGGATGCACGGGCTCTTGCAGGCCTATTCGCGCACGAACCGCATCCTGAACTCCATCAAGACGTTCGGCAACATCGTATGTTTCCGCAACCTCGAAACGGCTACGAACGAAAGCCTCGCCCTGTTCGGAGACAAGGAGGCGGCAGGCATCGTGCTGCTCAAAACCTTCGATGAGTATTACAACGGTTATACACAGAACGACAGGGAGATTCGCGGTTATGCAGAGTTAGTCGAAGAATTACAGGCGAAATACCCCGTCGGAGAACAGATCGTCGGCGAGCAGAACAAAAAGAACTTCGTGCGGTTGTACGGTGCGATTCTGAAACTACGGAATATCCTATCGACATTCGATGACTTTGTCGGACGCGAGATTCTGACTGAACGCGACATACAGGATTACCACGGTGCGTATATCGACTTGTACAACGAGTTCCGCCTACAGAAACACGAGGCGGAGCAAATCAACGAAGATGTGGTCTTCGAGATGGAGCTTATCAAGCAGGTAGAGGTCAATATCGACTATATTCTGTCGTTGATTCGTAAATACCACGAAGAGCATCTACAGGACAAGGAAATTATCGTGTCGATCCGCAAGGCGATCGATTCGAGTGTTGATTTGCGCAACAAAAAGGAGTTGATCGAACGATTCATCGAATTCCTCACGCCCGAATCCGACGTGGACGAAGATTGGCTCGCTTATGTCGAGGAGCAGCGTCGTGCCGAGCTGGATCGGATTATTGCCGACGAAAACCTGAATCATGACGAGGCATACAAATTCATGGACAACGCTTTCCGTGATGGATTCGTGCAAACGACGGGAACGGCTATAACCAAAGTCTTGCCGCCCGTCTCCCGTTTTACGCCCACCGGCGATCGCACGAAGAAACGCGAAGCCGTCATCGAACGACTGACCGCATTCTTCAATCGGTTTTGGGATATAATATCAGAAACAAAAGAATAACAATTGTATGAAACTTTTTTCAGAGAGATACGGTTACACCAAACCTTCGGATGTAATTATTAGAGAAAAAATTACGCCTGAGATACAAAATGCTATTTGCTCTTGCTATGATAAATTAAAAAATAGGCTCTTTTTAGATTCAGGCTTATATTTTGATACAGATCCATATATTGCATTGGAACAGTATTTATGGACTTATTTTTTGAATAATCGAGAGGGCGATTTTCAAGATGGAAGACGTTATTATATCGTTGCAACTGCATTTTTGGAGGATAAAAATAATTCTTGGTATCGAAAATTAGATATAGTCGAATGTACTATTAAATATCTTCAAGATATTGACAAACGATATAATAATTGGAGGACTCCTGTAAACCAAATGTTCATCAAACAACTCAATTTTGAATTTGAGCGTTTGAATTTTGCCTATCGCATTATCGGACAAGAGATTGTTGAGATTACGTCAAAAAGCGAGATTGCTACAATTGAAGATGCAATGGCAAATACTTCTCGCAACATTAAGATACATCTTAATAGGGCATTGGAATTATATGCACAACGCCCTACGGCAGATTATCGTAATTCCATCAAAGAGTCAATCTCGGCTGTAGAAGCTTTTTGTAGAGAAAAGACAGACGAAAACTCTTTGGGAAAAGCATTGAACCACTTGGAAGCCAACGGTATTATTATACCCAAACTCTTAAAGGTTGCTTTTGATAAATTATATGCCTATACGAATCAACCTGATACTGGTATTAGACATGCCTTGATGGACAGTGATGGAGCATATACTCCTGCATCTGAGGAGGCTTTATTTATGCTTGTTTCGTGTAGTGCTTTCTTGAACTATCTTTGCAGGAAAATTAGATAAATGGGCATGGAACTGTTGAATTGGAAATTACTAATAGCGTGTTTCCTCCTTGGAGGATACCTAACTGCCTTTATTATGTTGCTGTTTTTTGAAAATGAACACCTCAAAAAAATCAGTCTATCTAAAACAATAGACTTTACTTTATCATGGCTATCACGATTGTGGTATCCATTCATTTTAATATTTTCTACTACATATGTTTGTTGCAATTATCCTGAATGTTTTAATTTTCAATTCTTTTCTGACTTTCAAGGAGATAATCTAATATTTCTTATTTGTGTATTGTTATGGTTGCTGCCATTATTCGAAAAATTCGAGATATTTAATGCAAATTTCAAATTGAGATGGCAAAACGAAGTATCCAAAAAGGCCGCAGACGAGGCTATTATGACCAATGGAACAAATAATGCAGAACAGTTAGAAAGAATGATGGCAAGAAAGGAGGATAAAGAACATGAATAACAACATTCCAATACAACAAGTAATTGACCAAGGGCTAAAAATAATGCAAAACGGCCAAGTGACAGACGCTATGTATCAAGTTTGGGTTGAATATTCAAAATCAATATTGAACATGACTACAAAAAATCCATCAATATATTCTAATTATTTATCCGTTATATTGGCAGCCTCTAATCCCAATATACAACCCTATCAGCGATTGAGTATGTGTTTACAATACTTAATCAAGATTCAACCAATTATTTAGACATAGTAAGAGCCTATTCTTTGATGCCAAAGGATAGGCCTTGTTTCCTGCCCAATAGAGGACTAACCGTAAAAGCGAATAATCGGTTTAATACGACCTCAAATAAAGTTATGATTTCTCTAATTATTCAATTCTTCAGTACATATCTCATTTGTTGGTAGTGATGTCGAATTCATAGCTGACGGCTGATGGTTGTTCATACTGAACTCTGATGCGATGGTCAAATTACAGTGAAAAGAGATAGTATCAATAAATGAGTACTTATTTATTCTCTCTTTTGGCTGTATGCTGTAGAATGAAATGGATGGCAAAACGACATGAAGATTCAGTTTACTTTAGTCGGTTAGCTCTATTATATAAGCTAAACCGAATAAAATACAGGTAGGCATATCTGCTTTTCTATATGTCTGTGGTTTTTATGAAAATATCTTTGCCTGAAGACCGATGAAAATAGCCTAATATAGAAATCCGACTTTTTTCTCTTGGCTGCAACACCCCGGGATATTCAGCCGTAACTCCATTGGATAAGCAATCGATAGCAACCTCGGATTGCCCCAAAAAGTCCGAGAAACCTAACAAGTGAAAGGAAGGGAAACAACTGCAAGGTGAAAAAATAGAAGAACTGCTCAAACCTTTGGTTTTGTGCCTGCTTTGTTGTTTATTCACACGGGATTGAGATTTAATATTGGAATATTAGCAAATTGACAAACCGCTATTAAAGACTTACTACGATTTGCATAAAGTTGTTCTACGAGTTGTAAAATACAGCATTCAGCGCAGTTACACAGTCGCTAAATCATCACAGACAACTTTCTTAACCTCCACTTAACTCTGTCGTTCAGGCAGGTACATAAAAAATTCTTACCATTATAAAAAGATTATACTTTTTTGGTAAAGGCGGATTCGCATCCACTCGTGGTCGGAAGATTTTTCTTCCGGCCTTTTTTTAGTTTCATGCGTATTTATGGGTGCCACTATGAGGTCGTTTTTTTGTATTATTTTATTGATTATTAGGTGTTTGTATTTTTTTATTATGCGTTTTTTTGATTATCTTTACATTGATAATCAAAAGTTATGGCAAGTTTTAAGGATCACAGAGTACGGGTTAATGATCTATTGGGATTCATTCCAGAAAGCCTACTTTCTCACCTTTCCGCTACGACAACTGTCGATTACTATACTAAAAGTTCTTCACGGCAGAAAGATGTTCTACCTACTGCTGTACGGTATTCTGGAGAACGACCGTTTAAGTCAACGCACACTCGAAGACATTTTTAACGATTCGGTATTCAAAATTCTGTTTGGGTTAGAAACCGATGAAAAAGTTTGTCGCAGTTCCCTTTCGGAGCGGTTATCGAAGATCCCTGCGGATTATTTCCGTCAGATTTACGATTGTGTCTATGATCGATTCTCGGAGTGTTATTCCAGTTCGGAGATGGAACAATACAACCTTATCCGGGTCGATAGTTCGATCGTTTCAGATACATCGGGTAGGATGGTTGAAGGCATCGACAACAAGCGCGGTAAATTGGCAGTAAATATAGTATTGCATTAGATAATATGTTGCCATGCGGTGTAAATTTGTTTGTCGATCCGATTTACGGAAGCGAAGATATTGCCATGCCCAAAGTGGTGTCAGAACACGTTAAGCGGCAACAGGGACATCGTAACATATACGTGTTGGACAGAGGATTGCAATCAACAAGGAATATGGCAGCCTTCAGCAAAGAGTCGATATGCTTCATTGCCAGATCAAAAGAAAACCGAAAATATGTCGAACTGGAGCAAATTCCGTTTACTGACAGCGATTTAGGAGGCTTAGAACTTATCCGTGACAGCAAAGTCTATCTGTACACAGGGCAACCTGTAATGGACAAGCGAGGTAATAAATATTACCGACAGGAGTTAGTTGAAGAACCCTTGAAGCTGATCGTAGCTCGCAGTAAAGACGAATCGGCTACCGAGTATTGGTTCATAACCAATGACTTTGAGCTTAGGCCCAAAGAAATTGCCAATGCTTACCGAAGAAGGTGGGATATTGAAGTCTTCTTTCGTTTTATCAAGCAGGAATTAAACGCAAGTCATCTCATATCGTTGAACAAAAACGGAATAGAGGTAATCTTTTATATGACTTTGATAACCGCTATGTTAGTATTGATCTACAAACGAGCAAACAATGTCGGATATAAAACCGCTAAACGACGGTTTGCTATGGAAATTCGCGATCTGGCTATCGCAATGATAAGCGTACAATGTGGAGGCAATCCGGCCTTATTCTTCAAAACATAAAAAGGCCGGAAGAAAAATCTTCCGACCACGAGTGGATGAGAATCCGCCTTTATTTTTTCAGGCGGGCAATCTTGTTCCGCTTCCTTATGCGGGAGCGTCATTCTTCCTGCACATCCACTACTCATACCGACTGTTCGGGAGCTTGGCAAGGACGAATATCCGGACAATATCCGCGGCGGAAGGTAGTGTCCCGGGGCGGTCGAAACGATAGTCGTTCCGACCGTTCGTCGTTTCCGCATTTTGCCCGTACCGACGCCAACCTCTTCCAACACCTGTTCCAACCGAGACAACGGGGGCGGCCGGTCTGCCCGGGCCGTCCGCAGGCGGGTTAAATTCGTCCCCTGCACCGCTATTGGTGCTAATCTAACATTTCGCAAAGATGGACGAAAAAGTAAAGAACGACGAGAAGAAGGTAATGCTCGTCAGACAGACCGGAGAAGGTCAGGACGGCAGGCTGAAGGCCGTCGGCAGTATCGACGCAGACGGAAACATCGAGACGCTCGATCCCACTGCGGCGAATGTCGCCAAACTGTTCGACGTGAACACGAACCAGCCTGCTCTGGAGGCGTTTTTCACCAAATTCATGGAGCAGTCGCAAGACCCCGTAAAAACGGGTATCTCGGACATCTTCATCATGGCCGAAAGCGTGCTGAACAAACTCATCAGAATCGACCTCGATCCGCAGCTGCTCGAAAACTACCGCGTCGATCCGGCCGAAGAGCTCGCAAAGATGGAACCGCAGATCGCGGTTCCCCGTTTCGAGCCTATGGATATTTCGAGAATCGACACGGCGGATATGGAGCGCATGGGTATCCGTATGGAAGACCTCGAACCCCATTTGAAGGCGATGTCCTACGGGCACAAATCGCACGGACTGATCGAAATGCGGCCGGAAATGGAACCCGGCGGCATGCGCGTCACCACCAAAGGGCGCGTATCGCTCGAAGAGCAGGCCGACGGCTCGCTGAAAGTCGTGCCGCACTACTATCGGGAGAAGTGCGACCTCGACGCGCCCTTCCACAACGTGCTGCTCGACGACGAGGCCAAGCGCAACATCGTCGAAACCCGTCATGCGGGCAAGGTGATCGACCTGGAGCTGGAGCCGGGCAGGATGACGCCCTGTTACGTTTCGCGCGACAAGTGGACGAACGAACTCGTTGCGATGCCTGTCTCGGAGTTCGATAAACGCGCATCGATCAAGAATGCCGACCTCTCCGAGGGCGAACAGCTCGACTTCTACTCCGGACGTAAAATTCTGCTGAAAGGCTATACCACCCGTTCCGGCTACAAACGCGATGCTTACATCCAGATCGACGCCTCGGAGAGCAATATCGAGTTCGACCATAGCGGCCTCGACAAAAGGCGCTATCAGGAGCATAACCGAGAGGTATATGCCGCCAAACGTTTCGAGCAGGGAAACCCCCTGCCGGAAGGCCCGCGGGCCATGTTCATTCCCAAGCGGGTGTTCGGAGTGGAGCTGCCCCAAGAAGCCTACAATCAATGGCTGGACGCCCTCAATTTCCCCGAAAAGCGCAAAGATGTCAAAGCGACCTATTTGCAGGGATTACAATTCCCCGGAAGCCCGGAACGTGCGGATCGCTGGGTAAAACCCGATTACGAGGCCGGAAAGATCAAATCGTACCGTTGGAACCCGGATTATTCGCGCAAACAGTCCTCCTCGCAGTCACAGGCTTCGGCTCAAACCCCGTCGAACGAGCCGTCCAAGCAGACCGAAGGACAGCCGCAGAAGCGGCAATCCGAACGCGAAGTGCGTCAGGTCGCCCCACCGAAGTCTCAGCCGAAGAAGTCCAAGAGCGTAGGAGGTCTGTAACATGCTCGCGGCCATTCTGATCATCATCGCGGCCTCGGTATCGCTCTCCGTCGTAATCCTGCTGATCCTCTATTATATCGGCAAACGCCCCGATGCGGAACGGACGCAGGACGACGACAGCCGGTATTACGACGAGAACGGCAACCACCTCTACTACGACCGCAAGCTGATCGCCCGCCTCGAAAAGGAGCAAGAGCGGGCGGCGCAGCAAAATAAATAGCCACTGAAAACATCCGAAAAACCGAACCATGAAAGTCATCATAGCAGAAAAGCCCTCGGTAGCGCAGCAGATCGCTGCCGTCGTGGGCGCTACCGCCCGTAAGGACGGCTATATCGAAGGGGGCGGCTACGCCGTCACATGGGCCTTCGGGCACCTCGTAGGCCCGGCCATGCCGGAAGCCTACGGCATCGAAGGGTTCAAGAGGGAGAACCTTCCGATCCTTCCCGAAACCTTCGTCCTCGAACCGCGCCGCGTCAAAAGCGGCAAGGAGTACAAGCCCGATCCGGGAGCCGTCAAACAGCTCGCCGTCCTCAAGGAGCTGTTCTCCCGCGCCGAACGAATCGTCGTGGCTACCGACGCCGGGCGCGAAGGCGAGCTGATTTTCCGCTTTATCTATCACTATCTCGACTGCAAGACGCCCTTCGACCGGCTGTGGATCAGCAGCCTCACCGAGCGGGCCATCCGCGAGGGGTTAGCAGCCATACGTCCCGGCAGCGAGTACGATGACCTCTACCTCTCGGCCCGTGCCCGCTGTGAGGCGGACTGGATCGTGGGCATCAACGCATCCCAAGCACTCGCCATCGCCGCCGGACGCGGTGCATGGTCGCTGGGCAGGGTGCAGACCCCCACGCTGGCGCTGGTGTGCGGGCGCTATCTGGAAAACACCTCGTTCACGCCGCAGACCTATTTCCGGCTCAAACTCCACACGGCCAAAGACGCTACGGCCTTCGCCGTTCTCTCGACGCCGAAATACGACACGAAAGCGACGGCGAACGAAGCCTGTACCGCAGTCCGGGGCAGCGACGGCGTAAAGGTTACAAAGGTCGAACGCCGCAATGCAACCGAGCAACCGCCGCTGCTGTACGACCTGACCGCTCTCCAGAAAGAGGCCAACACGCGGCACGGATTCTCGGCCGAAAAGACGCTCGGCATCGCGCAGGAGCTTTACGAAAAGAAACTCATCACCTATCCCCGCACGGGGAGCCGCTACATTCCGCAGGACGTGTTCGAGGAGATCGTCCTGCTGCTGGCCTCGCTCTCCGGCCATACGGGTTTCGGCCATCAGGCCGCCGACCTGTCGTGCGGAGAGCTGAACCGCCGTTCGGTGGACGGCAAAAAAGTGACCGACCACCACGCCCTGCTGATCACCGGCCATACGCCTGCGGGACTTGCGGCGGACCATGCCAAAATCTACGATATGATCGCCGGGCGCATGGTCGAGGCGTTCTCGCCCGCGTGTCTGAAAGAGATCACCTCCGTCCGTATGGAGTGCGCGGGCATCCCGTTCGAGGTGCGCGGTACGGTCGTAACGAGTGCCGGATGGCGCAAGGTATGGGGCGAGCCGGAAGAGCGTACGGAGGAGGATGCGGCGGCTCTGCCCGATCTCGCCGAGGGGGATATGCTCGCCGTGCGCGGATGCGACCTCGTGGAAAAGCAGACGCGCCCCCGCTCGCTGCATACCGAAAGCAGCCTGCTCGCGGCAATGGAGACCGCCGGCAAGGAGCTGGAAGACGAGGCCGAGCGCGAGGCCATGAAGGATTCCGGTCTCGGAACTCCGGCCACCCGTGCGGCGGTGATCGAAACGCTCTTTTCGCGCGAGTATATCAAACGTGAAAAAAAGTCGCTCGTGCCCACCGAGAAGGGCCTCGCCGTGTACGGCATCGTCAAGGACATGCGGATCGCCGACGCCGCCATGACGGGCGGCTGGGAGCTGGCCCTTGCGAAGATCGCTATCGGGGAGATGAACGCCTTCACCTTTCGTAAAGGTATCGAAGTTTACGCCTCGCAGATCACGTCCGAACTGCTCAAGGTGCAGGTCGGGTCGGTCGCCGGGCGTACAGGCGCTCCGTGTCCCCGCTGCGGGGGCCGGGTGACGTTCTACCCGAAAGTAGCCAAGTGCGAAAATGCGGAGTGCGGCCTGACCGTATTTCGGACGATAGCGAAAAAAGGAGCTGACGGACGGCCAGCTGGAAGCCTTGCTCGTCAAAGGACGAACGCCGACGATCGAGGGCTTCGCCAAGAAGGACGGGGGCACGTTCGAGGCCGCCGTAGTCTTCGACGGCGATTACCGCACCGCGTTCGCCTTCGAGCAAGGCGGCAAGCCCCGTAAGCCGGGTGCGGCGAAAGTCCGGAAATAATCCTTATCTTTGCCGCTGGACGACTTGTCACAGACGCTTTCGGCGTTCGGCAGGGAAGTTCAGTGGCGGCGCTTCGGGTGGGAACCCGGAGCGCCTTTTCTTCCTTCGACCTTTGCGTTTCACACCACTGAACAATCCACATCATGCCGAACGATCATCATAACGCCCCGCAGACGGGGTTATCTTATTACGGCCTTTCGCTGCTCTCTTATCTGCGGGAGAGCCATCCCGACCTGGCGGACGATGCCGACTTCATCCGCACGCGGGCGCAGTCTGCGGCCGAAACATACAGCCGCATCATCCGCAGCGGAGGCTCCCGCATCGAAGCGGCCGAGGAGGCCGACGCCGTACTCTACCGGGGGCTTCATTTCTCGCTATACAGTACGCTCGCAAACGTTATCCGCAGCGAGTTCGCGGAGGACATTCCCGAAGAGGATGTCCGCGAGGCCGCCCTCATTCTCCTGCCGCAGGCCAAAGAGGTCGCCCGAAGCTACGAGCTTACGGACGACTTCGCCGCCACGCCGCAGTACGAGCGGCTCTACACCGAACTTACGGGAACCGTTCAAATCCTGCTCGACAATGGCGTACAATAAGACCGAACACCTGCGCCGCAATATCGAAGCGATCCGCACGGCCTTCGCGCTGGAGAGGGAACAGCGGGCGGCCACGCCCGAAGAGCGGGATGTGCTGCGTGCGTACAGCGGCTTCGGAGCGATCAAGGAGGTGTTGGAGCCGCTGCCGCACAAACAGGAAACGGCGCTCACGCCCCTGATCGAAGAGCTGCACGCCGTGCTGAAAGAGAACACCGGCGGCGAGCGCGAGTACAAACGCTATCTGGACGGCCTCAAAGCTTCGGTGCTGACGGCCTTCTACACACCGGAACCCGTGACGGACGCCATTATGCGGATGCTCTATAATGCGGGCGTCGTTCCGGTGCGTGCACTCGAACCGAGCGCCGGGACGGGGGCTTTCGCGGAGTACCTGCGCCGTTATAACGAAGAGGCCGAGATCACCTGCTTCGAGAAAGACCCGCTGACAGGACTTATCCTGCACCGCCTGCATCCCGACGATACGGTGCGGGTGCAGGGCTTCGAAACCATAGAACCCGCCTACGAGGGGCACTTCGACCTGATTACGAGCAACATCCCCTTCGGGGACGTTTCGTTGTTCGATCCGGTGTTTTCCTCTTCGCGCGATCCGGTGCGCCGGCAAGGCGCATGGGCGATACACAACTACTTCTTTATGAAGTCGGTCGATCTGGTGCGCGACGGGGGCCTCGTCGCCTTCATCACTTCGCAGGGTATGGCCGATGCGGAGCGTAATCGACCCGTGCGGGAGTGGCTGATGGAGCGGTGCGATCTGGTCGCGGCCGTGCGGCTGCCGAACAACCTCTTTACAGACCATGCCGGAACGGAGGTGGGCAGCGACCTTATCGTCCTGCAAAAGAACTCGGCCGTCCGCCCCCTCTCCGAACGGCAGCGGGACTTTATCAAAACGCGCACGCTCTCGAACGGCATTACGGTAAACAACAGCTTCCGATCGCTCGACCGCGTGGTGCAGACCTCGGCCAAAGTGGGCACGAACCCCTACGGGAAACCGGCGATGGAGTTCACCCACGCCGGAGGCGTGGAAGGCATCGCCCGTGCGCTGGCGGATATGCTCGCGGAGGATATGGAGCGGCATTTCAACCGGGAGCTGTACGAAAGCCATGCCCCGAAGACCGCTCCGCGTCAGTACAGGGAACGGCAGACGGAGACGGTAAGTCCGCGACAGGCGCACGACGACATCGGACAGGCACGGAATACGGAGCTGTCCGGGCAAACGGCATTGCGGCAACACGGGAACCGAGAGATCGCACGGGAAATTCCTGCGACGGAGCGTGACGGCATCGGGCAGGAGCAAAAAGCAGAATTATCCGGCCAGACAGTCCGGCAGCAGACGCGGCAGGCAGCACCGTCCGTGGCGCAGGCTCCGGAAACTACGGCCGGTATATTCGACGACGAGCCGCCGTACCCTCCCGATCTCGATCCGTTCTGGCAGGCCATAGAAGACCATTGGTTTCCGGACGAGGCCGAGGCGAGAATCCGGACGGAAGAGGCCCTCCGCGCCGAAAGGCGGCAGACGGAACCTTCATCCGCGCAAACGACGCTCTTCCCGGACGCTCCGGCTTCGCCGCATCCTTCCCGGCAAACCGCCGGATTCCGGCGGCCGGCAACCTCCGTCCCTCTTCCCGAAACAACTCGCCGCGGCGGCCCGCGCCGAGCCGGAGAGATACTGCAAGAAGTGCTTTCCGACCTGCGGCAGAAAGCGGAACGGTATCAGGCCGGCCGGATGCAGGAACCCGCACCTTTCGATGAGCAGCCGGGGCCGTTCTGGCACCCTACCGAAGAGGAGTGGCGCGACCTTAACCGCTGGATGGAAGAACGGTATGCCGTTACGCAGGCCGCCTCCGACGGCTACCGGCTCGACCCCGAAACGGGAGAGATGATCCCCATAGAGGATGCCGAAGCGGAGGAAATACGGGACGAAGCGACCGTGCAGGCCGAGGGTGCCGCCATGCCGAACGAATCCCTGCCCCCTCTGCCTACGCAGGAAGCATGGCTGCCTGCCGGGCAGGATTGGGCGGAGTTCGGCGCGTGGCAGGAGGAGCGGGAGAGGCGGTTTATGGAAGAGTACCCGCCCTCGCCGGAAATGTACGGATATGCCGAACCCGCCGTGCAAACGGTCGCGGCAGCAGCCCCGGAGAAGGAGCAGGCAGATACATCGGAGATGCGTCGGGAACCCGTCGTACAGGGTGTTCGGCCGGAAATATCCGAACCTGCGGTTATGGAACCCGCTGCACGGCGGACAGCAGCACACGCCCCTGCCTCGGCGCAAGAGCCGCAGTCCGTGCAGGAAGCGGAACGGTCTGCCGGCAGCACGGTACGCCCGGCCGGCGACGGGCGGGAAGAGGCGGTTATGGAACCCGTTGCACGGCGGACAGCAGCACACGCCCCTGCCTCGGCGCAAGAGCCGCAGTCCATGCAGGAAGCGGAACGGCCTGCCGGCAGCACGGTACGCCCGGCCGGCGACGGGCGGGAAGAGGCGGTTGCGGAACCCGCTGCAACGGCAGCGCAGGCACGAGCGGCCGGACAACCCTCGCAGGATGGGTTCGCAGGATCGCTGTTCGATGCTTTCGATACGCAGACCGAACCGGAGCCGGTGCTGAACGTACAGCAGGAACCGGTGCTTACGCTCTACGACCTGTTCGGGTTCTCGGCCGAAGAACGCAGTCAGGTGAACCGTCCCAAAAAACGGGGGCCGAAGCCGAAAGCGCAAAAGCAGACGGCGGCCCGACCCCGGAAAGAACCCGAAGAGGAACGCTTTATTGAATGGCGCGAGGAGCTGATGATAGCGCGTCAGGAGCGGTTGGAAGCGGAGCAGCGGGCCGCGGCGAAAAACACGGCATTGTCCCCGGCCGAGGCGCTTCGGAAAGCCGCTGCACACTTGGCCGCCGCGACACCGATACAACTCCCGCAGAGCGTACAGGCTTCGGAGGCGGCTAAAGTTTCTTGGGAGGAGGAGCGTCCTCTGGACTGGCGGGAGAGGCTGATGCAAAACCGGCCGCATCAAGAGGAACGACAGCCGGCAGAGGTATCGACCGCCGTAACGGCGGAGCGCTCCGCAGGTACGTCCGCAGAAAATCAACCGAGAACGATAACCGGAAACAGGCAGGATGCGGCGAAGCCTGCGGCAGGGCGATCCGGCGTAGCCGGGCAGCCGCAGGCCGCGACCCGAACGGAATACGGAAGGGAGCGGCCGGAACCGTCACGCAAGGTTCCCGACAGTGCTGCGGACGGCAAATCCGGAGACAGGGCGCAGCTATCGGACGCATTGTCGCCACAGGCCGACCCGTTCGATGCGACCGGCTCTCCGCATCCCGCGCCGGATGCCGCCGCCGTCACAGGGGCCGCTGCGGACAATCCGGCACCCGCAGGCAGTGCGGTACGGCAGGGCGTCCCGTCCGCACGTGTTTCCGGAAAGCGAGCCGAAGCCGCTACGCCGCGCAATACGGCACACGGCGACGAAGCGGCCGAAGACCCGCTCGCACCCCGGCCTTTCAAGGGAGAACGGCCGGAACATTACCGCGACGGGACGCTCATCGTGGATAAAGAGAGCCGTGTAGGATACCTGAGCGACCTGAAAACCCTACGCCCGATGTTCCATCCGCTCGACCTGCCCGAAGAACAGCGGGTGAAAATGTCGCTCTATATCGAGGTGCGGGACACCTATTATCACCTCTACAACGTGGAGGCCGATACACTGGCCCCGCACCCCGCGCTGCGCGTAATGCTGAACAGCCTTTACGACAACTTCGTGGAGCGGTTCGGCCGGCTGAACGAACCGCAGAATATCGACCGGATACGGATGGATCCGGGAGCCGACGAGATACTCTCGCTGGAACGCTACACCGACGGTATCGTGAACAAGGCCGACATCTTCGACCATCCCGTCGCCTTCAATCCGGCGGAGATCGAAAAGACGGACGACGTGCATACGGCACTGGCGGCCAGCATGAACCGTTATGCGGACATTAATATCGAGTATATATCGGAACTTACCGGGGCGAGCGAAGCAGAGGTGCTGGAACAGCTCAAAGGGCGTATCTACTTCAACCCCGACAGCGGGAAATACGAGATCGCCGAACGCGTCATCGCGGGCAACGTCATCGAAAAGGCCGACCGCGTCGAGCGCTTCCTCGACGAGAATCCGGATCACGAGGGCGCACGGGAGACCCTCGCGGCACTGCGAGAGGCTACGCCCAAGCCCATCGCTTTTGAAGATTTGGACTTCAACTTCGGCGAGCGGTGGATACCTACGGGTATCTACGACAGTTACGCCTCGTGGCTCTTCGAAACGGAGGTCAAGATCGGTTACATCGCCGATCTGGACGAGTTCGGCATTACGGCCAAAGACGAGTACAATATCAAGATACAGAACCAGTATGCCGTTCAGGGAGAGTTTCGCCGTTATACCGGGCTGCACCTGATGAAACACGCCCTGCACAACACGATTCCGGACATCACCAAAAAAAGCCCGCAAACTGATCGACGGCGAGTGGAAAGAGGTAAAGGTACGCGACGGGGAGAAGATACAGCAGGCCAACATCAAGATCGACGAGATCCGCAGCGGTTTCACGGACTGGCTGTGCGACCAGTCCGCCGACTTCAAGGAGCGTCTGGCCGACATGTATAACCGCAAGTTCAACTGTTTCGTGCGCCCGAAGTACGACGGTTCGCACCTGACCTTTCCCGGCCTCGACCGTAAGGCGTTAGGCATCGAAGACCTCTATCCGAGCCAGAAGGACGCTATCTGGATGGATATTCTGCTGGGCGGCGGTATCGTGGACCATGAGGTCGGCGGCGGCAAGACGCTTATCATGTGCTGCGGAACCTACGAGAAAAAACGCATCGGACTGGTGAACAAACCGATGATTACGGGACTGAAAGCCAATATCCATGAGATCGCCAAAACCTTCTGTACGGCCTATCCGATGGCCCGCGTGCTCTATCCGGGCCGCGAGGATTTCACGCCGAAGAAGCGCGAGCAGATATTCCGGCAGATCAAGAACAACGACTGGGATGCGGTGATCCTCTCGCACGAGCAGTTCGGCATGATCCCGCAGTCGCCCGAAGTCCAGCAGGAGATCTTGCGGGCGGAACTCGACAGCGTAGAACAGAACCTTATGCTGCTCAAAGCGCAAGGCAAGAGCGTGTCGAAACGTATGCTGACCGGCTGCCTCAAGCGCCAGCACAATCTGGAGGCCAAACTGCAAAAGGCGCAGTACGCCCTCGACCATCGCAGGGACGATGCGGTGGACTTCCGCCGTATGGGTATCGACCACCTCTGCGTGGACGAATCGCACAAATTCAAAAATCTGATGTTCAATACGCGGCACGACCGCGTGGCGGGCCTCGGCAACCCCGACGGGAGCCAGCGGGCACTCAACATGCTCTTTGCCCTCAGAACCATACAGGAGCGCACGGGGCGCGATCTGGGGGCGACATTTCTGTCGGGGACGACCATTTCCAACTCCCTCACGGAGCTGTATCTGCTGTTCAAATACCTGCGTCCGCAGGCGCTCGACCGGCAGAACATCCGCACCTTCGACGCATGGGCCGCCGTATTCGCCAAAAAGAGCGTCGATTACGAGTTCTCGGTCACCAACCAGATCGTGCAGAAAGAACGCTTCCGCTATTTCATCAAGGTTCCGGAGCTGGCGGCTTTTTATTCGGAAATTACGGATTTCCGCACGGCCGAGGACATCGGTATCGACCGCCCGCGCAAGAACGAGATACTGCACAACATCCCGCCCACGCCCGACCAGCAGGCGTTTATCGACCAGTTGGTGCATTTCGCCAAGACAGGCGATGCCACCGTGCTGGGCCGGGCACCCCTCACGGAAAGCGAGGAGAAAGCCAAAATGCTGATCGCTACGGACTACGCCCGTAAAATGTCGCTCGATATGCGTATGATCGACCCGGAGCTGTACGGCGATCATGTGGACAATAAGGCGAGCCACTGTGCCGCGCAGATCGCGCAATATTACCGCAAGTACGATCAGCACAAGGGCACGCAGTTCGTCTTCTCCGATCTGGGGACATGGAAGCCGGGAGACGAGTGGAACGTGTACGCCGAGATTCGGCGCAAGCTGGTCGAAGACCACGGCATTCCGGCTTCCGAGGTTCGTTTCATACAAGAGGCAGCCGGCAGCGAGGGCAAACGCAAGAAGATGATCGAAGAGATGAACACCGGACGCATCCGCGTATTGTTCGGCTCGACCGATATGCTGGGTACGGGCGTGAACGCCCAGAGGCGGTGCGTGGCGATCCACCACCTCGACAGTCCGTGGCGGCCCTCGGACTTGGAGCAGCGCGAAGGACGCGGCATCCGCAAAGGCAACGAAGTGGCCAAGCTCTACGCCGACAATCAGGTGGACGTAATCATCTATGCCGTCGAAAAGTCGCTCGACGCCTACAAGTTCGGGCTGCTGCATAACAAGCAGCTGTTCATCCGCCAGCTCAAGCAGAACCGTCTGGGCGTGCGTACCATCGACGAGGGCGGTATGGACGAAGGCAGCGGCATGAACTTCTCGGAATACGTCGCCGTGCTGTCGGGCAACACCGACCTGCTGGAAAAGGCACGCCTCGAAAAGAAGATCGCGGGGCTGGAGAGCGAGCGTCAGGCGTTCGTGCGCGGCAAGTCGTCGAGCCGCAGCCAGTTGGAACATACGCTCGGGGAGATCGAAAAACTCGACGACAAGATCGGGCGCATCGAAAAAGACCTCGAAGCCTTCAGAAGCCGTGCGGAACTCAACGAGGACGGTTCGTACCGCAACCGTATCACGCTGGACGGGGTGGAGAGCAACGACCCGCAGTTCATCGGCAAACAACTGAACCATATCGCAAAAACCGTCGATACGGGAACGGGTGAGAAACGGATCGGTTCCATTTACGGGTTCGAGATCATCGTCAAGAGCGAAAAGAGCATGAAGGAGGGGTTCGAGTCCATTCGCAACCGCTTTTATGTGCGGGGAGAGGGAGAATACCTCTACCAGTACAACTACGGCAATCTGGCCGGAGACCCGCGCACGGCGGCGCTCAACCCCCTGCACGCGCTGGGCACGATCGAACCGACGCTGGAGAAATTCCGCAAGGAGCGCACCTTGCTGGAAAAGGACGTGCCCCAGCTCCGGCAGATCATCGAGGGCACATGGCGCAAAGAAGCCGACCTCGCAGCTCTGAAAAAGGAGATGGAACGACTCGACCGGCAGATACAACTCGCGCTCAAACCCGTAGGCAGCGACCGTGACGGCGGAGAGGCCGGAGAGCAGCAGGAGAAGGACGCGCGACGGGAAGCACCTGCCGCCGATGACCTACAACGGCATATTCCCGCACGCCTGCGGCAGATCGCCGATGCCTCCGGCGGACGTATCGTCATCGGGGGCGTGCCGCCCCGCACGGACGATGATTTTTCATCCAAAAAAATCAAACTATAAACAGGAAAGCCTTGCATTTTATCCTTGCAAGGCTTTCCCGTTTCATCGGTTATCGGGGGCCCGATCAGGCTGTTTATTCCTTATCCGAACCAAGCGGCGGCAGTCCGATCGTGTCCTCGATCAGTCCATCGGGATTCTTGTCCAGAAAATTCTGGCCCGATACGACACTGTGCCCCAACTCCCGTTCCGTCTCCTTGCGGGCCACTCCGGCGACGTTGCCGCCGCGCCGGGCGACCCGTTTGCTTTCGGCGAACGTATCGGGTTTCTCCTGCTGTGAGATTTCGGTCGTCACCCGTTCGCCCAGCATCGTGAAGATCAGCTCCAAATCGGTCATGTGGTCACGCAGGTTTTGGCCCTTTTTCGTCAGCCCCTTGATCGCCCTGTGTTCCGAAGGCGTCACGCCAAATGTCGCACGCGCGATCTCCGCCGTCAGGATAGCGAAATCCCTCTCTTCCCGAATGCCGCGCTCTTTCCATTCATCCGTCAGGTTCTGCCGTATGGCGATGCCCCGCAGCCGTTTGTCGATCCAATCCTTCGGATAACCTTTGGCCTCGTAAACGGCCTTCATGCGTTCCTGCGCCAGCTCAGGGTTCTCGATCTCCTGCACACGCTCATATCCGACCTGTGCCAGCCATTGCTTGAATGGCTCGGCCTTCGGAGAGGGGATCGACTGGATGATACGAAACAACCCTTTAACATCGGCAGCCTGAACAGACCTCCGGCGACCATCGGCGGCGATCATCGCAACTGGGGTACAAATTGTACCCCAGTTGCGATTAAGCAAGGGATCGCGTTGCCGCATACGCTTGATATACTGTTTGACATCTACGCTGTCCGTCAAAAATTCAACGACATCGGCAATGGAAAAATACCATTGCTCATTCATCCATGCGCGGCGGATCTGCTTGTCCTGAAAAACGACGATCTTACTGTCTGCCATAACGAATTTATTTTATTTTTCCGAACCGCTGCACACGACCGACTGTCGGAGCGGACGGAATGCGAACTATTTCACTTTGGCAGCAAAGGCTTTCGAGGGCTTAAAGGCCGGGATCGTATGGGCAGGAACGATCATCGTCGTATTCTTGGAGATGTTACGCGCCGTTTTGGCCGCCCGATGTTTCAGCAGGAACGTGCCGAAACCGCGTAGGTAAACATTCTCACCGCCGATCAGGGAGTCCCGGAGCTGCTCCATGAATCCTTCCACTACACTCGTTACGATTCCTTTCTCAATGCCGGTCTGCTCCGCGATCCGGCTTACGATGTCAGCCTTTGTCATATCCTTATCGTTTATAGGTTCATTATGATTTATTCCGGTTGCGCTTCGGGCAGGAACGCCGCGAAGATTCTGCGCAGTTCCTTTTCCGATAACCGGTTGCTGCGGATCGTTACCACGCCCTCTGCCGCCTCGGCTGTCAGACGGCCTCCCGTTACGGCACGGCCATCCGCCCCGACATAGAAAGCCGAAGGGTCTGCCTCGACCGCCCGCCGCAATATCCGGTCGCATTGTCTTGTTTCGATCGTCAACTTCGCCATAATTCCAATCAGCAGTGCAAAGATACTCTTTTTTCCGCCAGTTCGCAGCGTCATGTCCGTTCTCTGTGCCAACGGCTGCCATGCCGACGCCAACGGCTGCCACGGCGGCACCGCACCGCCGTCCGCAATCCGCATCGTCTTAAATTAGCGTAGAACCATTTAATAACGAGTCGATTATGTCGCAGGAAGACGATCTGAGGGGTTTGGCCAAGGTCATGGATTTCATGCGGGCCCTGAGTATTTTATTCGTGGTAATCCACATCTACTGGTACTGCTACGGGCAGATTCTGGCGTGGAACGTCGATATAGGCGTGATAGACGGGATTCTGCTCGGCTTCGACCGCACGGCGGGACTGTTCGGCAGCATACTCTACACCAAACTTTTCGCCGTGCTCTTTCTCGGCCTCTCGTGTCTCGGTACCAAAGGGGTCAAGGAGGAGGAGATCACATGGCGCCGGATCATCGCGGCGCTCGCGGCCGGCTTCGTACTCTTCTTTTTCAACTGGTGGCTGCTCGACCTGCCACTGCCGCTGTCCGCCGTCACGGGGTTCTACATCCTGACGCTATCGGCCGGATATATCTGCCTGCTGATGGGCGGCGTGTGGATGAGCCGGCTGTTGAAGAACGACATGATGGACGATCCTTTCAACAACGAGAACGAATCGTTCATGCAGGAGACGCGCCTTGTCGAGAACGAATACTCGGTGAACCTACCGACGCGGTTCTACTATAACAAGCGGTGGCACAACGGCTTCGCCAACGTCGTAGTGCCGCAGAGAGCCTGTATCTGCGTCGGCGTTCCGGGGTCGGGCAAGAGCTACGCCGTCGTCAATCAATTCATCAAGCAGCAGATCGAAAAGGGGTACACGATGTACGTCTACGACTTCAAGTTTCCCGACCTCGCGGAGATCGCCTACAACCACCTGCTGATGCACCAAGAAGGCTACAAGAAGGTACCGACCTTCTACGTCATCAATTTCGACGACCCGCGTCGCTCGCACCGCTGCAACCCGATCAACCCCTCCTTTATGAACGACATCTCGGACGCCTACGAGAGCGCCTATACCATCATGCTGAACCTGAACAAGACATGGGTGCAGAAGCAGGGCGATTTCTTCGTCGAAAGCCCGATCATCCTCTTCGCCGCCGTGATCTGGTTCCTGCGCATCTACGACGGGGGACGGTACTGCACCTTTCCGCATGCCGTCGAGTTTCTGAACAAACGCTACGAGGACATCTTCCCGATTCTGACGAGCTATCCGGAGCTGGAAAATTATTTGAGTCCCTTCATGGATGCGTGGCTCGGCGGGGCGCAGGATCAGTTGCAGGGCCAGATCGCCTCGGCCAAAATCCCGCTCTCGCGCATGATCTCCCCGCAGCTCTACTGGGTCATGTCGGGCGACGACTTCACGCTCGACATCAACAACCCCGACGATCCGAAGGTACTGGCGGTGGGCAACAACCCCGACCGGCAGAACATCTACGGCGCGGCCCTCGGGCTGTACAACAGCCGTATCGTAAAGCTCATCAACAAGAAGGGGCAGCTCAAATCGTCGGTCATCATCGACGAGCTGCCGACGATCTACTTCAAGGGCCTCGACAACCTGATCGCCACGGCCCGGAGCAACAAGGTGGCCGTGCTGCTCGGATTCCAAGATTTCAGCCAGCTCAAACGCGACTACGGCGACAAGGAGGCCGCCGTGGTGATGAACACCGTGGGCAACATCTTCTCCGGGCAGGTGGTGGGCGAAACGGCCAAGATGCTCTCGGAGCGGTTCGGCAAGGTGCTGCAAAAGCGACAGAGCATGACCCTGAGCCGCAACGACAAATCGACCTCCATATCGACGCAGATGGACAGCCTGATCCCGGCCTCGAAGATCTCGACGCTCACGCAGGGGATGTTCGTCGGGGCCGTGGCCGACAGCTTCGAGCAGCCTATCGAGCAGAAGATATTCCACGCCGAAATCGTCGTGGACAGCGCGAAGGTCAAGGCCGAGACGGCCCGCTACGAGAAGATACCCATAATCACCGATTTCACGGACGAGAACGGCGCGGATCGCATGCAGGAAACGATCAAAGAGAACTACGACCGCATCAAGGCCGAAGCCGCGGAGATCGTCGATAAGGAACTCGACCGCCTCCGCAAAGACCCCGTGCTGTGCAAGCTGCTCCCGCCGGAGCAAGGAGCATAAAGAGACGGAATTGTGTCAAAACGCAGATTTTTGATACATCCCTATCTCGGTCAGGGTTTAGTAAGATAACGAGCGTGCAGAAAAGAGCAAGTATTTTATTTACAGTATATTAGTTCTCTGTTTTGCATATGCTTGGAGTAATAGAAACAGCAAAACCGGGCAGGTTTAACGGTAAGTTCGGCTACTTATCCGTCACTTGTCCGAAATGCTTTGTTTTTTGCAAAATATTATTTTTCAACATTTTACATCGAACTTCCGCATAACAAATAACTTGACTTAACGTTTGACAGACCTTCAATGTTCGAGTTATCATGCAACGCAGCGCTTTCCAAGTCTTTTTCTACGTAAGAAGGCTGTCGGAAAAATACGGTCAGGTCCCCATTATGGTTCGGTATCACGATCAACGGCACGATGTCGCGGTTTAGCTGCAAACTCTCCGTTCGCGCCTCACTCTGGGATACCAAGGCTAACCAAAGCGGCAGGCAAAAGCCTCGAAGCCCAGCACATCAACGAAAAGCTGGAAAATATCAAGACCAATATACCGGTAAATGGGATCAACGCCTCTGCGATCGGAATTCGTATGTCACGGCCGAAAAGATCCGCAACGCCAGCCTCGGTATGGGCGATGACTGCCGCTTGCTGCAGACCTTCAACGAATACCTTGCGGACTTCCTCAAACGTGTCGATAAAGATCGTGCTTATTTCACCTACGAGGATTACTGTCTGCGTCGCAGGCGTCTTGCCGCTTTCCTCGAATATGAATACCATGTCAAGGACATTCCTTTCAAAGAGCCGAAAGGTGACTTTATCGACAAGTTCGTCGTTTACCTCTCCACGGTAAAAGGTATTGCTTCCGGAACGATCCATGCCGGGGTCAAAAAACTTCGTCTGATGACCTATACGGTGTATAAGAACGGCTGGGTTTCCGTCGACCCTTTCGCGGGATTCCATGTCAAACCGACATACGCCGAACGTCGTTATCTTCCCTGTAACTGGAGCAGTCGTTCATCGTAAAATTCCACGCCTATCTGCATCATGACCTCGGCATGTTCTCCAACGACTTATCCGGATTCAACTGCCTGAAATACATGGTCAATACGGTCTTCAACAACGGCTGGATACCTCGCAATCCCTTAGTACTCTACCGCTTTACTTTTCCGCAATGTGCGGAATCTTTGCGGTGGCCGGGCGACGAGGCCGTATCATTGCTGCCGATGGGGTTCTCGACAGACCGCAGCTGAAGATGATACAGAACGTTGGCGGCGATTTCAGCACTTTCTATCGTACACTTATGCAGGAAGCGTTCGCAAAGAGTGCCGTAAACGGGCTGTCGAAGAAAGAACGTTTTAGACTCGAAGATAAAGCAAATTAGAAGGCGAAGCATCATATGACATAGCAATACGGTATTGGAGAAATAAGCTGTAAATTATATCTTTGCCCCTGCTAAAACAATCCTCCTCATTATGAAACGAACGATAATTCTATCTGTTTTCACCTTGCTGGTGTTCGGCAGCTGCCAGAGAAACAGTACTGTTGAATTACGGTTGAATCATGCGGAAGAACTGATGTCGGAACATCCTGACAGTGCTTGGCATATACTCGAATCCATCGACCGGAAAGCACTCGATTCCCGACGCATAAGAGCCCGTCACGCTCTTTTGTCGTCACAGGCACTTGACAAAAATTATATAGATGTAAACAATGATTCTTTAATCCGTATTGCTATTGACTATTACGCGAAACATGGCAGTTATGAAGACCGGGCTAAAGCATATTACTATCACGCGATAGTTCAAGGTAACGCTTCAAATACAGAGGCAGCCATCAAAGCTCTCGTTATAGCCGAGGAATATGCCAAGAAAACGAGAGACACTCTCTTGAACGGTTTAATATTTTCGTATCTCGGGGACCAGTACTATAGTCAATATAGCTTTGATGGAGCCATTGCAGCTTATTCTTCTGCAATTCCCTTCTTCGAAACTCTCAATAATAAAACTTACCTTTTATACGTATTATGGAGAAAAGGTGTATCGCTGAATTTGGCCGATAATCCACAACAAGCTATCGAGTGTCTATCCGAAGCGCAAACGATCGCGGTAGATTTGGAAGACCTCCCCGCAATCTTGGATATTACAGCTTCCATCGGAGGAATAAAAATAGGTAGGAACGACGATATAGTATCCTTACAAACTTATAAACAAGATATATTCAATATATATAACAGATATGCTGATGGAGAAATTCCGGTGGAGCATTATCCTCTTATCGGATATATTTATTGGCAGGAGGGACGGATCGACTCCGCCCGTATATTGTGCAATCGATACTATTCGCTCCAACCTCATATAACATCATTGAATGTGGGCGTTTTGAGTATTCTGTCTCAGGTTGAAGAATCGGATGGCAATTATAAAAAAGCGTTATTTTATGAACGTTTGTACTCCAATTATTCCGATTCTCTCAATATGGAATGGCGTAATAATCTGGTGCAAAATCTCGAACGGAAATATAGAACCGAATATTTTCAAAAGTCGTATGCCGCATTGAAAAAGACGAGCTGGTATGCAATGGTATCTTTGATTTTGGTTATTGCAATAATCATAATTCTTGCAGCTGTTGTAATTGCGTCTTACAAACGGGCCATATTTCGGAAAAATCAGGAACTCAGCGAATATGAACATTATATAAAGGAAAGTAAAACGCATTATGCGGAACTGACCCATGAGTATAATGAAATCAAAAGGAATCTGAAGATTCCCAATGAGCATTCTCAAACCTTATTTGTCATCTTGGAGAATAGGATTAAAAGCCTGCAAAAATTACTGGAATTGGCATCTATTTGTGAAACGAATCCAGATAATTTTTACAGACAATTCAAGGAACATCTCAAGGTCGCTTCCGGGAAAAATCAAGAATTGGCGAATGATGTGATTGCTATCGCGAACTTATCCTGTCATGGAATAATTGACTATTTACAAAAGTCATATCCGGCACTTTCACAACGCGAACTTTGCTATTGCGGGTTTATTTGTTTGGGATTTTCTCCGGAAAGTATTCGGATTTTATATAATCATACGAATACTTATAGCATCTATACACTGCGAAGCAAGATTCGCAGTAAATTGGGAATAACGAACGATTCGTCGAACCTTGAAAAATACATCGTAGAACTGAAAAAATATCTGGGCAAAACAGTTGACTTCATATAACTATTTGTATTTCAACAAAATACCCCCCCCCGCAGAGCTACCTGTGGGGGATTTTTATTTTATTATACTGAAAATCAAATACTTACACATAATACTTCGGTATATAATATGGGTATATGATTTTTATTATACATATAATTGATAATCAAATAATTGCAAATCATAGTATAATATCGAAATGTATGGTTTTTTAATATTTTTCCCATTTCAAATTTTTAAATTTGACATACACAATTACTAATATAAACATAGAAAAATGAAAAGGATTATTCTTCTTATGTTTCTGAGTTTTCTTGCGTGTGGAGAACTCGTTGCGGCCAATGAAATTAGCCGGGAAGTAAAAATCAAAGTTGTTATTTTAGGAGGAGACAGGCCTCGTCCCCGATCAGAACAAAGCTGGGATATCGTAGCTGCCGAATTGAATGGCAACCTATTATTTATTAATTTCTATGAAACCGTCGGCAAGGTTACAATTACGGTGAAAAATTCATATGGACAAATCGTCTGTTCGCATCCTTGCGATACGACATTCGAGCCGGTAGTAATCATGAATGTCCCGGTTGATAAGGATAATTATACCATTAATATCATTGGAGACCAGATAGAAGCTTACGGGGAGTATTACTTGTAGAACGCCCATTATAGTAATCGATTGAATGTGGCCTGACATAAAGGGCATTTAATTCCAGAAATTCGGATTGCGCAGTCCTGAGGGAGGTTGTCGAAAATCCTTAAAAAGAGTAGACGCTAATACTAATTTTTACAATGTTATGAAACGTTTTGAAGTAATCAACGGTTCGAAGTTCGAACGTTTATCGTACACTGAAATGGCCCAAACCAAAGGTGGGCAATTTTGTATTTCCTGCATGAAACGGGGGCGGGCTATTCGAATCGGCTGGAAAACACAGGAAGAATTACGCCAAGAAAATATTCCGACTTCTTTCCCGATGCGTTAATTAGACGAAATAGAGGAGAGGGAGAATTTCCTCTCCTCTATCGAAACAACTTCTCCATTATGAAAATGAATATATTTGTTTTCGCATCGATTTTATTAATTATCACGTTTAATCACATCGGTGTATATGGAAACTCAGCATATCAGGATGCAGATAGTCTCGCACAAATCTGGAAAAATCGAGAAATAAAAATTAGCGGCAAAATCGACATAACGGATATTGCAACGCCGGCGATGGAGATACCCAAGTTTCTCTCATTGTCAGGCCTACCTCATCCTTCCAATGATTCCATACCGGAATATATATCGGCTCAGGTAACACTCCGAAATAAAAGTTTATCTAAGGACTCATTATGTAGTGCAGACTTAATGTGGGTACTTCGCCCCTATCTGCAATGGCTACAAAACATCGATCCTCATTTTCGGGTCGAACCGCAACCCGTTCATTTCTCGGATGCCAAAAAAGCCGATGATATTTCCGTATTCGGTTTTTTATCGCTCAATGTCAATGATACGCTTATTGTAGATCGTTCAATCGATCCTCTCTTTCAACAAGGCGATCGAATCCTGCGCATCAATGATGTCCCAGCCTCACAATATCTTCAATACTGCTATGACGACAGACATATCTACCCGTTCACCCTTTTAACCAATTATCATTATGCGATTATTACAGCATTGGATTACAAGATTCGTTTGGCTCGCAAAGGCAATATTTTGGAAATCAACACATCCGGATTCCCGTGGAAAGACGTGTATCTCAAATTGAACCGACAACGTGAATTTCAAAGTCGAATCTTCAAAGATGCCAAAACAGGGTATTTTTCGATCGGAGAGTTTTATCCCAACAATAATCTCCTGATTCGCAAGCTGCGAACGGCCATACTTCAGGCTCGGCGAGAGGGATGTACCTCGTTCATATTGGATTTAAGAGGCAATCCGGGCGGTAACGGACATTCATTCGACAGGCTGCTATCCATATTCATCAATCGGCCGACCATTCCGTATTTGAAGAACGAACGATTAAAAGTCTCTCCATGGACCTTAAATGATTACGATTTTCTAACTTCCGATATGCTCGGTTCGGTCGTAGAGGTTCCAAGTCAACACATGAATAAAACCATATATCTCGATCAACAATTATACATCCCGGGGATGCAATACTATGTATTGATGGACAAAGATACGAGTTCAATAGCCGCATCGTTCTGCAATATTCTGCAATACAATGGCGCCGTCCAGTTAGTCGGAGAGCCATTACGTCATAATGCGTTGAAGTATGGAGAGACTGTTGATGCCCGATTCGGAATTTCCGGATTATATCTCTACGTATCGACGGTCGAATTTGACGAATACACCCGCGCCGTCGACGGAGTGCTGATGCCCGACATCGCCATTCCATATGTCGCACGGGATTACCTTTCGGGACGGGATGCCATGCTCGACAAATTGCTGGAAATCATTGAATCCAACCCAATAAATTAAAAGTACATGACCGATCTGAAATGGTCTCGTTTCAATTTTCTGGTCGAGACGGAAAAACATCGGAAATATTTGTACAACAGTTACTCCAATAGCTTAATCGCATTGGATGACTCGTTGTATGCGAGCCTCTTGTTTTTATCTCGGGATAATGGAACGTCAATTTTGTCGGCATTTTCCGAAGAGGAAATAGAATATCTGAAAAAGATATATGCACTGGTCGAAGATGATGATGCTTTGGTAGACATTCTTCATCATCAAAGCATGTCTCGGTTGTATTCGAAAAAGACCATGGTTTTGACCATTGCACCTACTCAAAGTTGCAATTTTGCTTGTACGTATTGTTTCGAGAAATGGCGTCAGTCGGGTGCGCTTTCGAATCGGACCGAAGATGCGATTATAAACTATATCAAGCATCTAAAGCAGGAGGATGGCCTTGAATCAGTCAATCTTACATGGTATGGCGGGGAGCCGTTATTACAATATAAAAGGGTTATCTCATTAGCCCGAAGAATTGATGAACTGGGGCTAAAAATCAATGAAAACCTACTGATAACCAATGGATATTTCTTCACGCCGGAAGTTGTCGAAAAACTGGTCGAAGCTAAAATCTCGGAAATCCAGATAACTCTCGATGGGTTTAGGGAAACTCATGATATTCGGCGACCTTTGATTAATGGAAAAGGAACATTCGATACGATTATCAAAAATTTGGATGATTATTATAACAGCCGCTTCAGGGGTGCATTCGCCATTGCGATTCGGGTAAATATCGACAATCGGAATTACAAAAGCTTTATGGAAATATACAGATGGCTGAATGACAGATATAAATCTAAAAAGCTAATCGTATACCCCGGAATCGTGGTTCTGGATGAAACCGATTGCAACGCTTCGACGTGCTTGAGTCGAAATGCCGTAACGGATATTTTCCTCGATTTATTTACCAAATACGGAGTAGTCACGGAGGAATTATATCCCGATGATGTGAATATGGAATGCATGACCCGCAGTCCGTATAGCATGCTTATCGGCAGTCAAGGCGAAATTTATAAATGTTATGAAGACCTCGGAAATAAAGAGCTGACCGTAGGGAACATCAATGACCCGGAGGTATGGCACAATTACGAATTAATTGCGAAATATGCCGTAGGAATTGACCATTATAACGATCCGGAATGCCGTAAGTGCAGTTATTTGCCTATATGCCGAGGCGGTTGTCCCATTCGTCGTTTCGAGAATGTATATAAAGGGAAACATAACGATTGTTGCACGCCGTTCAAAGGCCGCATAAAAGACTATATTGAACTATACTCGAAAATTCTTAACGACTAATCGGATATGGTCTTCCCCTCTTTTACCCAGCTCGATGCGATGGATTGTGGCCCGACGTCGCTGAAAATCGTCGCGCAATACTATGGCAAGCACTACTCTCTGCAAAATTTGCGCGAGCGGTGTCACATTACGCGCGAAGGAGTATCACTCTTGGGTATCAGCGACGCCGCGGAGTCGATCGGTTTCCGCACCACGGGGGTAAAGATGACTTGGGAACAATTGCGGGAGAAGGCGACACTTCCCTGTATCGTACATTGGAACCAACAACATTTCGTAGTCGTTTATAAAATCGTCAAAATCCATAATGGTTGGGAGATTCATATTTCCGATCCAGCCGCAGGACTGTTGAAATACAGAGAAGCCCAATTTCTGAAATCGTGGATACAAAGCGATTGTAAATCATTCAACATATCGGACAGTTCAGCAGCTGCGCCTTCTGCTGCATCCCGATATGGCATCGCCCTGCTTCTGGAGCCCACACCGGCCTTCTACCGCGAGAAAGGCGACGAAGACAAGCGGCTGAAACTGGGTTATCTGCTGCAATACCTGCGTCCCTACAAAAGCTACCTTGCACAGCTTGCGCTGGCGATGCTCACAGCCAGCATACTGAGCCTGATCCTGCCGTTCCTCACGCAGTCGGTCGTGGACAAGGGCATCGGCACGGGCAACCTCTCGTTCGTGGTGATGATGCTCGTCGCTCAGGTGGTGCTGACACTGAGCCAGCTGGCCAACAACCTCATCCGCTCGTGGCTCATGCTCCACATGACCGTGCGCATCAGCATCTCACTTATCTCGGACTTTCTGGCCAAGCTCATGCGTCTTCCCATCGCGTTCTTCGATTCGAAGATGGTGGGCGACATCATGCAAAGAATCGATGACTACGACCGCATCCAGTCGTTCCTCACGGGTTCGCTGCTGAGCATGGCGATGGCCGTCGTGTCGTTCGTCATCTACGGAGCCGTCATGGGCGGCTACGACCCGACGATACTCGGCATCTTCCTGTCGGGCAGTGCGCTCTACATCGGCTGGATTCTGCTCTTCATGAAGCGCCGCCGCAAGCTCGACTACATGCGCTTCCAAGAGGCGGCAGCCAACCAGAGCAATATCGTGCAGCTCATCGACGGCATGCAGGACATCAAGCTCAACGACTGCGAAAAGCAGAAACGCTGGGAATGGGAGCGCATCCAGGCGCGGCTGTTCCAGGTCTCCATCAAAGGGCTCGTGCTGGGGCAGACGCAGGAGGTGGGCGGCACGTTCATCGATCAGACCAAGAACGTCGTCATCTCGTTCCTCGCCGCCTCGGCCGTCATCGAGGGCCACATGACCCTCGGCATGATGGTCGCCCTGCAATATATCATCGGCCAGCTCAACGCACCGCTGTCGCAGTTCATCCAGTTCGTGCAGGCGACGCAGGATGCGAAGATCTCGCTCGAACGCCTCTCGGAGATTCAGGAGAAAGACGACGAGGAGCCAGCCGAGGAAGAGCGCATCCGCATGATTCCCGACAATGCCGACATCGAATTCCGGGGCGTAACGTTCCAGTACGACGGCCCGCACTCGGCCAAGGCGCTCGACGACGTGTCGGTAACGATCCCGGCGGACAAGGTTACGGCCATCGTCGGGGCGAGCGGCTCGGGGAAGACCACGATGCTCAAGCTGATGCTGGGCTTCTACACGCCGACCTCGGGCGAAGTGCTGCTCCACGACCGCCGCATCGCGCAGTACAGCCCGTCGTGCTGGCGCCGGGCGTGCGGTACGGTCATGCAGGAGGGATATATCTTTTCGGATACCATAGCCGGTAATATCGGCGTCTCGGACGAACGGCCCGACATGGAGCGGGTGCGCCGTGCGACGCGCATCGCCAACATCGACACCTTCATCGACGAACTGCCCTTGGGCTACAACACGAAGATCGGTACCGACGGCCACGGACTGAGCGTCGGGCAGAAACAGAGGCTTCTGATCGCAAGGGCCGCCTACAAAGATGCGAAGTACCTCTTCTTCGACGAGGCGACCAACTCTTTGGACGCGAACAACGAACGCACGATCATGGAGCGTCTCGACCGGCTCTTCGAGAACAAGACGGTCGTGGTGGTGGCGCACCGCCTCTCGACGGTCCGCAATGCCGACAAGATCGTCGTGCTGGACCGCGGACGCATCGTCGAGCAGGGCACGCACGACGAGCTGACGGCCAAACGGGGATATTATTACGAACTGGTGAGAAATCAGTTGGAATTAGGTAATTGAATTGGATCGAAAAATGCTTCAAACCATGAGAATCAAAGTATTGTTTATCTTCATTTCCCTGCTTGTTGTCTGCCCGACACACGGACAGGACAGCTATGTCTCTCCCAAAATAGAGGAGTATGTCGATTTTATCAACGACTGCAACACCTCACCCGTAGATTATGTAATGGGGCTGTTCGACAGATACGACGTCGTTATTCTGGGTGAACGGGATCACCGGGACACGACGCAATACGACCTGATCGAGCAGATTATGTCCGATCCCCGGTTTATCGATCAGGTCGGGCTTATAATGACAGAGATCGGGGTTTACAACATGACCGGAACGGTCGATTGCATCGTCAACGCCAGTTATGCGTCGGATCGGGAGTTCGAGACCGCGCTATGGGATGCCTATCAAAATCTGGATTACACGCCTTTGTGGGAGAATACCAATTTCCATCAGTACCTCTGTTCCGTTTATCGGATCAACAAGCGTCTCCCGGCGGAAAAAAAGCTGCATATCTCATGTACCGACGTTCCGTTTTCATGGCATCAGACGGAAGGGTTGACGCACGAACAATTTCAGGATTTCCTGCACATATGGGATTACAAAGACATCGTTATGGGCAACAACGCCTTGACGGAGTTGTATAAATTGTTCGACGGCCCCGATCCACGTAAAAAAGCATTGATCATTTTCAACTCGCCGCACTCCTTTTTAACCGGTCCGAACAGCCGACCGGCCCCCTACGCCGGGCAGATCATCGCGGAGCGATTTCCGGGCCGGGTCGCCAACGTGGCGATTAACTGGGCAAAAAGGCGGAATGAGTATCGGGGCCTGACGCAAAACGGGAAATGGGATGCTGCATTTGCTGCGTGCGGAAACAAAAGCATTGGGTTCGATCTGGCGGGCACGCCTTTCGGGGAGGATCGGTTCGACTTACGTCCCGGCTTCTTCAAAAAACGACTCGAATACAAAGAGGTTTATACCGGATTTATTTTTTATAAACCGGTCGGAGAGTGGGTTTTCGGGATTGGGATTCCGAACATGGCCGATGCAGGCTTTGTGGATGAACTGGTCCGCCGCGACAGCGAAATCTGGAGTGGGGAGACGATGAGCAGCCCCGAAGAACGGTCCGAGATTTATGATTATTACGCCAGAACCCGAAGTTTCCGAATTCCGGATTTGTCGGGGCAAACCTCATTTATAGAAAAAATCGACAGGCAGATCAGCCGGTACTATAAACCCGGAGTCCGAAAAGGGGAAACAGAGTAGGAAAAACCCAAAAATCTTGATTTTATGAAGGAGCAACAAGTTGTGAATCCCAAAACAATTTCCAACGGGCCGTTGGAGAAAACGGAGTTGTTGCACATTCTCGGAGGTCGTCCGAGCTTGAGTGAATCTCCCTTGAATTTTACAGAAGCGAAATGTGGGGATGGATGCAGAAAAGCTTGTAAAGACGGCTGTAAGAGTACTGCAAAGTAAATGAATCAAGACCCCGGGCTGATACCAAATATGTATTCAGCCCGGGTTGAAAAATATCAGGAAAGCTAACAATGGATATAAATGGAACCTACATATTGAACCCGGCATATTATCTTCGGAATGACGTTAAAAGATGTCTAATCGGGGCTTATGATGAAGCTCGATTCCCCGATTTGGAATTTGACAGTAATATAACTTGCCATATTCATCCTGCAAATGCTCAAATGCTATCGTTTTTTGATGGTAAAAGAACACTGGCAGAGTGCATTACAGATATTGCAGGTTATTTTGATTTGGAGCAAGAACAAATCAAAGATATACTCTCCAACTACATAGAGAATCCTCAAAGAATATTCTGGCCATATAAGAATCAGCTTATAATACTCCCTAAAAATGTGCTTGTCGATGGAGGTAAATATTTAAGAAGAGAATATTATAATGTTGATGATTTTATTTGCGGAGATGACATTGATTTATCATACGGACGGCAATATAAACCACTGTCTGCTATTTTTGAACTTACGATGACATGCTACACGGATTGTATTTATTGCTATGCAGACAGAAAGAACCCATGTGCAAAAAAGGCGTTGTCCGTAGAACAAATAAAAAAAATCATACGCGATGCAAAATCAATTCAACTCCCAGAATTAGATATCAATGGAGGTGAGGTGTTAATGCATCCGCATTTTAAGGAGATTGCCCTTGAATTAGTTGCCAATGGTTATTTTCCATTGATATCAACCAAGGCTCCTATATCCGAAGAAATGATGGTTTTTCTAAAACAAAATGGATTAACAAAAGTTCAAATATCCATCGATTCAATCAACCCCAAGACTCTGGCAACCATCTTAAACACAAATCAACAGTATTTCTCCCGGATTAAGAGCACTATGGATATGCTTGATGAAATGGGATTTGACTGGCAAACCAATAGTATTATTACCAAATTCAATAATTCACTTGAAGATGAGATAATCCCCCTGATGAGTTTACTTACTCAGTATAAAAATATAAAAAGCATTAGAATCGGCCCTGCAGGTTTTTCACTCTATAAATCGCCTGACTTCTATAATTCTATTAAGCCATCATTAGCATCCATTGAAAGAATCGAGCAATACATTCAAGAACTCGAAAAAGAAGAGCGACTTAAAATAGATTTTGTAATATCTTCTCCAGACACGGAGAATGATTATAACTCAAAGCGACACAAGGAGCAACATTTTGATCATCGCTCCGTGTGTACGGGAAACCAACGCTCATTTGTCATTTTGCCTGATGGTAAGGTAACGATATGTGAAGAATTATATTGGCACCCGAATTTCATTATTGGAGATTTAACAAAACAATCTATTCTGGAAGTTTGGAACTCTGACAAAGCTATTAGTTTGTTTAATATAACACAAAACAAAATGCAGCCAGAGAGTCAGTGTAAAATGTGCGGTGTATTTGACAAATGCAGAGGTTATCAAGGGGTATGCTGGAAAATAATTGTCGGTGCATATGGACCAAATAATTGGAGTTATCCCGATCCGAGGTGCCCGCAAGCCCCTGCGTGTTTACGAAAAATATATTTGGAATAATCTATTTCAATATACGATGCCAAAACTCAAATAACATGCCGCAAAGAACGAATTTTTACAGCGACGAGGCCCAGTCGATTCTGGGTCGTGCGCCGTCATGGGTGGTACGCTGGGGAATCACGGTCGTGTTTTTGATTTTTGTAGGAATCATCGTCGGCTGCTATTTTATTAAGTACCCCGATACGATCGAGGCTCCGGCGGTCATCACGACCGTCAATCCGCCCTCCGATCTGGTGGCACGCTACGACGGGCTTATCGACACGCTCTGCGTAAAGGACAAAGAGCTCGTCGAACGGGGAGAGCTCATCGCCGTGCTGCACAATGCCGCGGAGCGACGGGACGTGGAGCGTCTCTCGGAGCATCTTCTCGCCGCCGATACGCTCGCGCCTGCCGCCCTCGCAGCCAGTCCGTGGCTCGACGGAGAATATGCGCTCGGGGAGCTGCAATCCGCCTTCGCTGACCTCCAAAGCCGCTGCCGCGACTACCGCCACTACCTTGCGACGGACAATATCGCCCGCAAAAAAGAGCTTCTGCGCGAACAGATCGCCAAGAACCGCGAGTATTACGCCAAACTCGAACGGCAACGTTCGCTGCTGCTGCAGGATCTCGACTACGGCCGCCGCACGCTGGAGCGGGATTCGCTGCTTCTGGCCGAAGCCGTGATCTCCGCCGCCGACTACGAAACCACGGCCCAGAACTACCTCTCGAAGCAGAACGCCCAAGCGGGGTTCGACGCCACGCTCACCTCGACCGAGCTGCAAATCATCCAGTCGGAGCAGCAGCTCGTGGAACTGACGCTCCAACAGGAAAACGAAACGGCGGAATACGAGCGGACGCTGGAGCAGAGCCGCCAGCAGCTCGCGGCCCGGATCGCCCAATGGCGGCAGCAGTATGTGCTGGAGGCCCCGGTCACCGGACGCGTAACGCTCGTGAACTATTGGAGCGAGAACCAGCACGTCGCCGTCGGCGACAAACTGGCGAGCATCGTTCCGGACGGTGCGACGGAAGTTATCGGCCGCCTGCAGGTTCCCTCGGCGGGTTTCGGCAAAGTAAAGGTCGGCCAAGGGGTGAACGTGAAGCTCAACGGCTATCCCTACATGGAGTTCGGCGTGCTGCGGGGGCGGATACGTTCGCTGTCGGCCGTACCGGAACAGATACAGACCCAGAGCGGCACGGCCATCGCCTATACCGCCGAGGTCGTCTTCCCCGACGGCATGACCACGTCGTACCGGCGCGAGCTGCCGATGATTCAGCGGATGGACGGCACGGCGGAGATCGTAACCGAAGACATGCGGTTGATCGAACGCTTCATCCAGCCCGTCGTCTCGCTTTTCAAAAACCGATAAGCCGTATGAGACGAACGTACATCGTACCGCTCGGCCTGCTGCTGCTCTCCTGCATGCCCGGCTTTGCACAGGAGCGGCGCTGGACGCTGGAAGAGTGCATCGCGCATGCCTACGAGCACAATATCGAAATCAAAGCACGGGAGCTCACGGCCGCGGAGAAACGCATCGCCCTCGCCGAATCGAAGTGGAGCTATGCCCCCGACCTCTCCGTATCGAACAGTTCATCCCTCGCGACGGGGCGCGTGCTCGATGAGACGACCTACGAATTCGTGGAGAACGAGACCGTGGCGGGCAACAGCTCTTCGCTCGGGGCGAATATCCTGCTCTTCGGAGGGCTGAAGAACTACTACAACCTCAAACGCGCGCAGCTCGATCTGCGGTCGTCGCTGCTCGCCGTGGAGAAGATGCGCAACGACGTGAGGATGAACGTTACGGCCTATTATCTGGAGGTCCTGTGTGCCGAGGAGACGATCCGCGACGCCGAACAGGTCGTGGCGGAACTGAGGATGCAGGAAGAGAAGACGGCGAAGAAGGTCGAGGCCCGCAAGGTTACGACGGCCGACCTGCTGCAGATCCGATCGCAATTAGCCGATGCGGAGAACGACGTGCTGACCGCGCGAAACACCTACGACATCGCACGGCTGAACCTCTGCCAACTGCTCGAAATCGACGACTATACGACCTTCCGAACCGTTGCGCCCGATGTCGGGGTGCCGGCTCGTTCCGGCATCGCGGACAGTCCGGCGGAAGTGTTCGACGCCGCGCGGGAATTGCCCGAACTGGAGGCGGCACGCGTGGGCATAGACATGGCCCGCCGCGACCTGCAGATCGCACGCACGGCCTACTGGCCGACGCTCTCGCTCTCGGTCGGGTACGGGTCGAGCTATTCCGACGTGCGGCAGAAGATGTTCCGGAATACCGACGGCACCTATCGGTATGAGGCCTATCCGTTTTTCGAGCAGTACAAGGACAATGCGAGCAGCTATGTGTCGCTGTCGCTCAACATCCCGATTTTCGGGAAGTTCACGGTCCGCAAGAACGTGCAGCGGCAGAAGCTCGCCATACGGCAGGCCGAATACGCCCTGCGAACGGCCGAGAAACAGGTGGAGAAGGAGGTTGCGCAGGCGCTCATCGACGCCCGAACGGCGTGGGAGCGATACCGCGGAGCGCAGCGGTACGTCGCCTCGGCCGAGGAGGCCGCCCGGCAGATCGAACGCAAGTACGACCTCGGCGCCGCCACGGTAACGGACTACAACGCCGCCGTAAGCGCCGCCGTCAAAGCTCGATCGCAGCGCCTGCAGGCAAAGTACGAATACCTGTTCAAGATAAAGACTTTAACCTATTATACGAACTACGACTATGGGGAATGAAGGACAGAAAACTAAAAAGCAAGTCATTTTAGGATGGGCGCCACCCGCAAATGTTTATATGCCTTCGCCGGCTATGTCGGTGTTAAAAGCCTATCTCCAAAATTTCGGATACAATGTCCGCATCGAATATTGGAACCTTTATTTGCGGAAGCTCCAGAACGAATTTATGTGGAGTGACGGTACTTTGGCAGATGAAGGAGCCGAACATCTGTTGCTGTACTACAATTATTTGGCGATCAAACATAAAGACACTTGTGCATATAATCGACTGAAAGTTTTGCTGAAGGCTATCAAACCTCAGTATATCAATATGTCTCCTAATTTTTGGGATGAACATATGCATCAATATGCTCAAAAGTTCGAAGATCTGTTGAATGAAATCATAGATAAATACGATTTCGACAAAATTCTGTATTTCGGGCTGGAGGTAAATTTGTATCAATGGGTTTGTTCGAGTATTATCGCAGAAAAAATCAAAGAGAAAAATCCATCTGCAGTAATCGTTGTCGGAGGCATCGGCACCAAAGAAGCGGCGATTGCCTATTTGCAAAATTTCGCACAATTCGATATCGCTATGTGGGGCGAAGGCGAGATTCCGCTGCTTCATTTGACTGAGAAAATTTCCGAGGATAAAACGGATGAATTATCCTCGATAGGCAACATAGCGTACAGGGTAAACGGCGAAATTCTGACATCCCGAATACCTAATATGGAGTTCGCCGATTTATCGTCTAAAGCCCTCCGGCCGGATTATTCCGATTTTTTCGATAAGATGGACTGCTATGGTGTTCCCAAGCAATATGCATTGTTATCTTTTGAAAACAGTAGAAGCTGCCATTGGAAGAAATGTCATTTCTGCTACTTAAACATGGGTTATAAATTCCGGAAAAAAGATATAGCCGTCACATTGGATGAAATCGCCGATTCGGTTAAGAAGTACGGAATCTACAGAATTCAGTTTTTGGATAATGATCTTATCGACAATGACTTTGCTCGCTTCGACGCTTTCCTTGACGGACTGATGGAAATCAGAGAGCAGTATCCTCGATTATCCATCGATTTAGGTGAAATCATATCGCACGGAGTCAATGCACGGATTGTAAAGAAGATGGCTTTGGCTGGATTCAATCATGTGCAAATCGGATATGAATCTCCTTCAGACAATCTTTTACGAAAGATCGACAAGAAAAATACATTTTCCAGTAATCTCTTATTCATCAAGTTCGCTTATAAGTACAGAATTCATGTAAACGGAGCGAACGTTTTACGGGGCTTGATAGAAGAAACGGAAGACGATATAATCGAGAGCATTGACAATCTGCATTTTTTAAGGTTCTTTTATGCCGAAAACTTTTTCAAGCATAACATATCTCAATTAGCTGTAATCAAGTCCAGTCCATATTATAACAAGATAAAGGACGAATTGCCATACCGATGGGCTGAAAATCCGATGTCTATGCTTCTGCCACGAAATTACTTGCAGGCCGAGACCAAGATCATCCTTCTTGAACATCTGAAATTATCTCAGAATTTATTGTGGGATAAATTTATAGAAATCGAACATTATTATAAAAGCCAGCATTATTCCTATCTTTTCGTTTCCTACGATGATAAGGCTATATATAAAGAATACTGCAATGGAACACTGATAAATGAGTTGGAATTCGATACGCATTCGACGGAGTGGAACGTATTGCAAAAAGCCAATGAGGAAGTCATTTCACTCGCTGAATTGGCCAAAGAATGCCATATCGAGGAAAAGAGTCTCATTCCCATTATAGATGGGTTGTTTGCGGAAAGGCTGATTTTCCATAGCAGCGATTATTCGGAAATTGTTTCTGTCGTCGATATATCCACTTCAAAATGATAAAGCCATGGTTATTCGTAAAATCATCGGTCTGCTGTTCGCAGTCCTTCCGGTGCAAATCGGGGCCGCCCAAGAAAACCCGTATGACAATGCAATCGGAGAGGCTATCTCCCGAAGCGACTGGTTCGAAACGAGAGCCCGTTATGAACAGAGTGCCGACAGCCTGAGCGATTACATGCGGCTGTTCTCGGGGGCGCTGCTCGACCATAATTTCAACAATCCGGCGGGCGCCGTCGAGAAAATCCAGCACATGTACGATGAGTACAACGCCCAAATGGGCGGCAACTTTTTCTCATTGTTCTGGATGATGTCCGACAATCTGGCGAAACTCGGACACTTCAAAGCTGCCCACGATATTTGTACGAGCTTGCTTGCGCAAGGCCGGGACTATATGGACGAGGGGACGCGGACTGCTTTCGAGACCAATGCCGTCCTTTTCGGGCTGAAATCCCAGTGGCCCCGTATGGGTATATCGGATGCCGACGCGAATTACGACATACCGTTCGGCGTCGAAGACGAACAAATCAAATTCACGGCCGTCCGCGGCATGCAACGAATCGGAGCGATGCTCGACTCCGGAGGTCAGATGACGATCATCGATAAACAGTTGGCATCTCAGTTGGAATTGCCCATGTCGGCGGATTCGATCCGATTCAACGAAACGCGGTGTCCTCTCGCATTGCTCGACACCCTGCGATTGGGAACAGCCGTGTTCGTCCATGTTCCGTGCGTGGTTCTGCCGCTCGGAGATACAGGCGTTACGGATTGCGGTCTTATTCTCGGAAACGACATATTGCAACTCTTCCCCGAAATCGAACTGGACTACGAACTTCGGAAATTGCATTTGAGATCCCGGACGGTCTCTTCGCCCGATGCTCCCCGGAACCTGATGCTCAACAAAGTGCCTTACATTCGGGTCGAACTGGACGGAATCCCCGCAACGATGGTTTGGGATACGGGAGCCTCGAAATCGTCCGTCGAACCGGAATTCCATGAGGCGCATCGCGACCGGCTTCCGCCGTTGCAGGCACACGGACGCAAACGCGGAAAAACCGCGACCGGATATAATCCGGTACTCGAATACGCCATACTGCCGCAGATGGAACTGACGATCGGGGATAAAACGGGTGTGATGACTAACCTGTATGTAATCGAAGATATGCCCCATTCCCAGTTGATGGGAATACCCTTCGACGGAACATTGGGTGTACTGCCTCCCGCTGAATTCAAACAATTGACGATCAACTTTCAGGAAATGTATTTTGTCGTAAATTGATATACGGGGTGGGCTCCCGTATATTAAAGCTATAATTTTTTATAACTAAAAATTTAAAGAGCCTTAATAGTTCAGACAGTATTCAAATAAACTAAAACTTAAACTGCTATGAAAAAGAAATTCAATTTATCGCTACAAGATCAGCAGAACCTTTTTGATCGAATTTCAAGAAGGGAAAGCGGGGAGATTTCAGGCGGTAATATCGATCAACAGCAAAGCACCATCGTCAACAAACCGCCGGAAGGAAATTATTCATTCAATTATGATCCTCCTCCCAACAATTTTAATAATAGGATAAGCCCGGGGACGGTGGGTCATACTCACAGATTCTAATTTCCCAAAATGCAATTCATCCCCGCCAAAAATACTTTTGACGGGGATGATTTCATAAAACAATCGGGTTCGAAACATGGGCTGTCTCAGCAGATGAAGACGGGGCGTATCAGGTAGCGTCCCGCAATGTCTTGTCCGTATGGAGAATACGTTCAGGGTGAACTACGACCGTATCAAGGCCGAAGCCGTGAAGATCGCAGCGAAGGAACTCCGACGTCTGCGCGACGCCCCGTGCCGTGCAAGCTGCTGCCACTGGAATCGCTCCGAAAGTGCAACCCTTTTTCATGGAAAGTCAGTCCCGTCGGATGCGGAAGCGAGGCTGCCGTATAAACCCATCTTTTTTGCATAGGAATTGCATTATACATCGTGCAATTTTGTTATCTTTGTGCAAAACGGACAAAGCAAGTAAGTATGGATACTTTGATAAGAAGCTTCCGGACGCGGCTTCAGAACACGCCGACCGAATATGTGCGCGACATTCACGACAAGATTTTGTGGGAGAGCCGCCTTGTGGCTATCCTCGGAGCGCGGGGCGTCGGCAAATCGACCCTCGTATTGCAGCACATCAAGCTGCACGAAGATGCGGCGGCCACGCTTTACGTGTCGGCCGACGACCTCTATTTCTCGACGCATACGCTCGTGGAGCTGGCCGGACAGTTCTATCGGGAGGGTGGCAAGGCGCTCTATATCGACGAGATACACAAATATAAGAACTGGTCCACCGAGATCAAGAACATCTACGACACCTATGCGACGCTGCGCGTGGGCTATACGGGTTCGTCCATCCTCGATCTGGAGAAGGGCGGGGCCGACCTGAGCCGCCGCAAGCTGGAATACCGCCTGCCGGGGCTCTCGTTCCGGGAATACCTGGCTATCGGCAAGGGCATCCGTATTCCCGCCCATACGCTCGAACAGGTCGTACAGAACAAGATCGACTTCCCCTATGCGGAACACCGTCCCGTGGCGCTGTTCAAGGAGTACCTGAAGGAGGGCTACTATCCCTATTTTCAGGAGAGCGGTTACTACCTCCGGTTGCTAAGCGTCATCAATCAGGTAGTAGATAACGACATTCCCGCGTTTGCCGAGATGACGACCTCCACGGCTCAGAAGCTCAAAAAGCTGCTTTATATCGTCGCGCAGAGCGTTCCTTTCAAGCCCAATTACTCGAAGCTGGCCCGCGACCTGAACATCAACCGCAACATGGTGGCCGATCTGATGGTTTATCTGGAAAAGGCGCAACTTATCAATATTTTGCGCGACGACACGCATGGGATCAGCGCGCTGGGCAAGGTGGACAAGATATACCTGAACAACACCAACCTCGCCTACGCCCTCTCGGACACGACGCCCGACGTGGGCAACGTCCGCGAAACGGTATTCCTTTCGTTGTTGGCTCCGGCGCAGACCATAACTTCGTCTTCGGTGGCCGACTTCCGGATCGGCGGGCTCACGTTCGAGGTGGGCGGCCGCAACAAGACGCAGAAGCAGATCCGCGACATCGGGAACGCCTACCTCGTGAAGGATGACATCGAGTACGGGCACCGCAACACGATACCCCTCTGGGCATTCGGACTGACCTACTGACCCTATACGCAGGGAATTGCGGTTACGACCGATCCGGATAACAGTCAGGGCAAAATTTTCCGGAACGAAGTCGGGTCGGCATATACTATACGACGGAGCGCAGCGCGAGAGATATATGCACGGATGCGGGTTTCGATGCCAGCGTCCCCTACCGCTGTATCGACAGAAACGGTCTGCCCTGCCGCAATGCGATAGCGGCCGATTCCGCACTCGTGCCGTTCCGGAACGGGCATCCGACGTGCGGGTATGCTTACCGGAGATGCTGCCGACAGAGCAGGCCGCACCCCTGCCCGGCGGCAGACGAAGATGCTCCCCGCAATCGTCTCCTACTACGAACATCTGAACTATTTCAAGGCATCCAGGCTACCGATCAAGTAGTTCTGAAAATCGCTGCAGAAAAAGTACTTATCCGATGGAAACAACGAGGATAATACGCGGCTCTACCCAAGAACTCCAGACTATTTACAGGATGAAAAATGAACCGATCATATCGACCGGAGGCTCCAGCATCCCGAATCCCCAACCGAAGACGACGGAGCGATACCGCGAGGCCGTCGAACTCTATCGCTCGACCCGCCTCTCCTGCTGTGAAATCAGCCGGACGTGCAGCGTGAGTCTTTCCGGGCTGAAGGGACATATCTGCAAATACCACCGGCACCTGATGCTGGCACGATACGATATTTCATGCGACAAGGAGGAGGCCGGAACTATCCGGCTCGGCCAGCTTCGAGGGCAGCAGCCTGCCACCCGTGCCGAATACAAGGAGGCGGTCGAGGCGTGCAGCAGCATGGATTACATCAAATACAACGTCTCGCAGATCGCCCGCCGCTTCGGGCTGGACGGCACGGGGAAGCACAGAAGCGGCGCAGGCGGGTACGAATCTGAAGCCGGCTTTCGGGCCTGAGAAAAACAAGGCAGCCATACCTTGCTTTACACTCCGTCGGTTTTCCGAGTCGCTGCACACGACCGGCTGCCGGAGCGTTCGCGGCAGAGCCGCGTTTATAGATCGGAGCCCCCCCCCAAAAAAAACCGCCTTGACGGAGGCTTCGGACAAGACCCGCTTCGGCAGTCGGGTTTCGGAGGTACGGCGGTGTAAGGCGGGATATAGTTGCCAAAAACAGATATAAAAGGCAGGCAGCGTACACAGATTCCGTACCGATCCCTTGCGGACGACGGCTCCGCAGCCAATGGCAGCGGGGATCGTTCCTGTATGTCCATACCATAGAAAGCCTTCGAGCGTATGTTCCGGAGGCTTTTTCGGTTCGCAGGGTGGCGGCGCTTCCGGAGCGCGGAGGGTTGCCGGAAGGAGCGGATTTCGGAGTGCGGACAGCCATTGCGGAGTTTTCCGTACCGGCCGTCCGAATAATTGCCGTTGCAATTCATCGCCGCATGCGACCTCCGTTCGTCCGACGAGGCGGGCGGATATGCGGGCGAGGCCGTTGATATGCCACCGCCACACGGCAGGCCGGGAGTGGCATGCTTCAATTTCCCCAGCAGGAGGGCTTCGATGCGTAAACGCATCGAAGCCCTCCTGCGTTTTTACCCGCCGGAACGAAGAACACCCGCGATACCTGCCGCGCGGCGATCTGTGCCATGCACCAGTAACGGAAGCACTACGAATCATTACGAATCAAAAAAATCAGAGATCATGTTACTGGAAAAAGAATATTTCGATATATGGATGCGCCGCATCATGGAGCGGCTCGAAGCAATAGAACAACGCCAGAAGCCGCCCAAAGCGCAGGAGTATCCGACGCTGGAGAATGGCGAGAAACTCTTCGACAACTATGACCTGTGCCGGATGTTGCACGTAAGCAAGCGCACGCTGCAACGCTACCGCTCGAAGTGCGGCCTAAAGTACCGGATGCTGAACCAGAAGGCTTTCTACAAGGAATCGGACGTGCAGGAGTTCATCCGCGACAATTTCGCTATGTTCGCCCGGCGCCGTGAAGACCAGCGTCCGTAGCGACTGAAAACCCCCACGCCGGATGAGCCGCGCTCATCCGGAAACAAAAACCTCCTGAGGGGTCGCTGGACTTCCGGCGGCCCCTTTTCGATGCGAGGCTATTTCCGGCGCGAGGGATGTGTCTTCCGAATTTGCGGCCTGCGCCGCGACTGCCGCAGCCGTTCGGGTTCCGCGTTCCGGCCGGTGGCGAACCGTTCATGCAGCGCATTGGCCGAGAACTCCTTGCCCAGCCGCGAGCCGTTGAGTACGCAGCGGGTTTCGTGGTCGATGAAGGTGACGCCCGTGATCCGTCCCGTGTCGTTGCGCCGCAGGTAGAGGTCAATATGCCGCTCCCGAAGCCGTTCGCGCAGCTCCGTTTCGTCCGTCGCATCCAGCAGGGCTTCCCCGACGCGGTGCCGTGTCAGAGCGAGCAGTTCCTTTCCTGCGATCTGTTCCCCGGAAGAGGCCATGACACGTTCGATCTTCGCCAGCGAGGCGTCGTCACCCAGTCGGGAGGCTTTCAGCGGCGCAGCCTGCGTTTTCTTTCCGTCGGCGTCCAGCACCGTATAGAGCACTCCCCGGTACGACCGTCCGCCCCGCGTACCCCCGACCTCCTCCACGCCGATACGATACAGCGCGAGCAGAGCCCGCAGTTCGCCGAGGGTCTGAAAGCGGTACATCGAGAGGGCGGGTTTCACCACCGAGGCGATCTGCCGCTTCAGGTCGCCTTTTTCAGGTTCCACGGGCGCGAGCCGCCACAGTTCGCCCCGCTTCCGCCCTTTGGCGCGATGCAGGCCGTATTTACGCTCGATCCTCTCCGTTTCGGCCACGCTCCGCTCGTTGCGCCGGCTGTCGTTTATTTTGCGCCCCGTACTGTCCACCTGTACCGTGACGATATGGATGTGGGGGCGGTCGATGTCGGTATGTTTATAGACGACGTAGGGCTGGCCACCCCAGCCCATACCCTCCATATATTCGGCGGCGATGTCGGTCAGTTCATCGTCCGAAAGCCGGTCTTCGGGGTCGGGGTTGAGCGAGATATGGACGACCGGTTTCTCGGTGCGAACGTGCGAGGGCATCCAGCGGAGCAGCTCGTCGGCGAGGGCCGCGACGCCGAAGCGTCCGTCGTCCGGCTCACGGATATTACTCGTCGCAAGCACCGCCCCTTTGCCCCGATCGACCTTATGCTGATTGTAGGCGAGCGCCCCGTAGATGTCCTTTCCGGTGGTGATATTGGCTACCATCGCTGTCGAAATTCGTCGGCCAGAGCCGCTATTTTCGCTCCCACAGCGACCAGCTCGCGCGTTTCGCTCTCCAATTTATAGAGCAGAGCGAGCGCCTTTTTGGGCGAAAAATGCGCGTGCAATTCCTTTACGATCTGGTTGTAATTCACGCCTATTTTTCTGAATTGGGCGTTGAAAGCAGCCGCGCGGCGAATTCCATCGTCCCCCCGGTCGGATCGTATGACCCGAAACTCGTCGCCGAAGACCCGTGCTTTGACGAAAGCGGCCTTCGAGAGCGTGCCCGACTGCTCGAACAACGCGAGGAACCGGGCATATTCCCCGTCCGTGAAGCGCACCATCACGCAATTTTTCGCCGTGTCCGTTTTGGGCGGCCTGCCGCCCCTGCCCCGGACGGGGGCTTCGGTTTTTTCCATGCCTTTCGATTTTTACCGAAGGCCGCAAGGCCCCCGGTGCGGTAAAAATTCCGTTCCGGCGCACGGCGGCGCCCCGTAAAAAGCGACGACTTCGGAGGAGCTTTCTCCCCCTTGCGGGCAAGCTGTTTTCCGTTACCGAAATCGTTTCGGGTAACGGAAAACACAGCTTGCTGTGTCCCGAACATGAAATGTTCTCCGGACACAAGGGACTGCCCTTTGCGGAGGCAGTCCCGCCACGGTCGCCGGCCAGCACGAAGAGGCGTAACCGTAAAGACCGGAATCGGTTCACGGGACAAAGATACCGGCCTATGCAATCCGTTGTATGCCAGCAGGCAGCGCAGACCTATGCCAAACCTGCGCCAAACGGTGCCACGAATGTTCGCGGCCGCACGCTCCGGGTGCCGGAGGGTGTTTCTTTGCCGTTGCGGACAATCGGCAATGATACGCTGCGACGATTCATTACCGACGTACGGAAAGCGTATCGGCGCGTATGTGCAGACACACGACACCTATAGCCGATCCATATATCCATATCGAAAGATATACGGACAATCCATAGCGGTTCATGCACGGACGTATGGACGGACGATACCGATGCAGGCATTGCCGTACGGACATGCAGGAATACAGACATGGAGGTATGCAGGTATGAAGACATGGAGGCATACGGCCGCATTTCCGCAAAGCGCCGTTCCCGTACAGAAACGGGGCGTCGCAGCCATAAAGGAACGAACCCGCAAGGGTTTACATACACGGTCAAACACTTTAATATTTCAATGCTTATGGAAAAAGAACCTGTTTATCTGGCCTTTTCCACCCAGAAGGGCGGAGCGGGCAAAACCACGCTCACGGTGCTGGTCGCCTCGTACCTGCACTACGTGAAGGGCTACGACGTGGCGGTCGTGGACTGCGACTACCCGCAGCACTCCATCGCAGGGATGCGGCAGCGCGACCTGAAGCTGGCCATGGAAGACAACCATTACAAGGCGCTGGCCTACGAACAGTTCACGCGCCTCGGCAAGAAAGCCTATCCGGTCGTGGAGAGCAGCACGGAACGGGCCATAGACGATGCCGAGCGCATCACGGGGCAGGCCGCGTTCGACCTCGTATTCTTCGACCTGCCCGGCACGGTCAACAATCCGTCGGTGATCCGCGCCCTCTCCAACATGGATTACATCATCGCCCCGATCAGTGCCGACCGCGTGGTGCTGGAGAGCACGCTGCGCTACATGACGGTCGTGAACGACGTGATCCGCAAAACGGGGGTTTCGAACATCAAGGGAACCTATCTGGTGTGGAATATGGTGGACGGGCGCGAGAAGTCGGAGCTGTACGAAGTGTACGAGCAGGTGATCGCCGAGCTGGGCCTGCATGTGCTGAAGACCTTCATTCCCGACAGCAAGCGTTTCCGGCGCGAGTTGTCCGCAGGCCACCGCCCGCTGTTCCGCTCGACGCTGTTCCCGGCCGACCGTTCGCTGCTCAGAGGAAGCAACATCGAGGCGCTGACGGACGAGGTACTGACCCTGCTCAACCTCCGCGACAATGGCTAAGCGCATGAAAGCCGGGCCGCTGGACGAATCGCTCATCATCCAGTCCTTCAAGGATGCCGACCTGCTGGCCGATCCCGCAAATGCCGTGTTGCAGGAGGCCGGAGAGCGTCCGGCGGCATCCCGCAGGGACGGAGAGGAGCAGACGGCATCGCGCAAGGACAGAGCAGAACCGGCGGCATTCCGCAGGGACGGAGAGGAGCCTGTGGCGGACGAGGCCGCCGTACCGGCCGACGGCACCGCGAAGGGCAAGTCCCGCCGCCGCAAGGGAAGCTACGACGAGGTATATCTCAAACGCCGGGAACTCAAGACGCGGCAGCCCGTTTACATCAGTCAGGAGATACACCGCTCCGTCATCAAGCTGGTACACCTGCTGGCGCTCGCGGGCAAGGAGATCAGCGTAGGGGGATATATCGACAACGTACTGGCCGAGCATCTGCGCCAGCACAAGGACGAGATCGCCGAGCTGTACCGCAGCGGAATAGACGATATACTGCAAACCGATCATTAAAACCTTTTCAGTTATGACACACTACACGACGACGGCCTGCATCCTGCTGGCCGCAGCGGCCGCAGCCGCGGCCCTCTTTATCCGCCGTGCGGCGATTCACCGCCGGCGTTCGCACCGGGCGGGAACCGCTCCGCAGCCGCAGCCCCGCCCCGATACGGCGCAGGACGACGGCTACCGGAGACGTTATGTCCTGAACCGGCGGGACGGCGCTTTCCGTTCCGGCAAGACGGTACGCATCCGTCCGGAGCATTACGAACGACTGCGGCAGATCACGGCCCGGAGCGGAGCGGTGTCGATGATAGCCTATGTGGACAACGTGCTGCATGCCCACTTCGAAGACTACACAGAGAGCATCGACCGCTACTGCCGCAGTCGCAAACCCTCACGAGGCCGAAAGCAATGGACGCGCTGAGAACCGCCGTACCGGTCGCCCTCGCGCTCTTCGCCGCAGGCTACGCGCTATGGGTCGCCCGCTGGTTCCTGCGCGGGCAGCGGACAGCGGGCACGAAGCAGGCGTCGCCCTCGAAAGCGGAGGCGCGGCCCGCGATCATCGGCAAAAGCCGCTTTACGATGCCACATCGAAGCCAAGCGACGCCAACCGCTGCCACAGGTTCGGGAAACGTAAAAGAGGCCGAAAAAGCCGGTATATTTGCCGGAGCAAGTGTGCATGAACACCCCCGGCAGATTCCGCCGGAGAAATTGGACGAAGTGTTCGGCGTCCCGCCCGCAGGCGAGAACAACGATCCGGAACCCTACGAGGCCCCGCTCTACGAAGAAGAACCTTTCCCGGACTTCGAAGCGGAGATAGAGAGGGAGATGGACGAGGAGGAACACGACGATACGCAGCCCCCTGCGGGCCGTTCGTTAGCCAAGGGTGTACGTTTCGAGCAGATCAGCGAAGCCTACCGCACCGTAGCACACGACAATCCCCTTACAGACGAGCAGCAGCAGGAGACAGGACGCACCCTGCTGGGGCTGAAACAGACCGATATGTTCGAGGCCATCGTTTCGGCCGCTCCCGACGGGAACGACAAAGTGAGTCGTCTGATCGACGCCTACCTCACGGCATTCCAACGGAGGATCGCCGCGGAGGATGCGGGAGGCCCATCCCCGCAGGCGCCGGTTCCCGAAGGGTTCGATGTCCGCGATTTCGCATGAACCGACACCAAGACAATATGAAAGAGAGAGATTACGGATAGGTACGCCCTGTCCTCCGAGCCACTGAAACATCCATGTCGAACCCCGGCGCAGGGGCTTATCCGCCCCCTGCGCCACAAAACAAAAAAGCTATCCGAAGTCTATGAGAAACAAGAAAGTTCTGCTGTCGGCAGCCCTCGTCGTGTCTGCCGTTTCCTCGGCTCTGGCCCAAGGCAACGGCCTTGCCGGCATCAACGACGCGACCAACATGGTCACCTCCTATTTCGACCCGGGCACGAAGCTCATCTACGCCATCGGAGCCGTAGTCGGACTGATCGGCGGAATCAAGGTCTATAACAAATTTTCGTCGGGCGACCCGGACACCAGCAAGACCGCCGCGAGCTGGTTCGGGGCGTGCATCTTCCTGATCGTAAGCGCCACGGTGCTGCGTTCATTCTTCCTGTAAGCGTATCCGCCATGAAGTACACGATCAATAAGGGCATCGGGCGCAGCGTGGAGTTCAAAGGGCTCAAGGCGCAGTACCTCTTCCTCTTCGCAGGAGGACTGCTGGCCGTATTCGTGCTGCTGGTCATCTTCTACACGGCGGGCGCCGATCAGTGGGCGTGCATCGGCTTCGGCGCGGGGGCCGCCTCGGCGCTGGTGTTCTACACCTTCCGTATGAACGCCAAGTACGGCGAGCACGGACTGATGAAACTCGCCGCCGCACGCCGCCGTCCCCGCTACCTGATAAACCGTAAAGGCGCATGCCGCTTCCTAAACCGCAGGAAGGAGGTGCGTCATGCGTAACGTAATGAAAGCCTCCACCATAGAGAGTAAGTTCCCGCTGCTGGCGGTCGATGGCGGCTGTATTATCAGCAAGGACGCCGACATCACGGCAGCCTTCCGCGTCGAGCTGCCCGAACTCTTTACCGTGACGGGTGCCGAGTACGAGGCGATGCACGCGGCCTGGTGCAAGGCCGTGAAGGTGCTGCCCGAATACAGCGTAGTGCTGAAGCAGGATTGGTTCATCCGCGAGCGATACTGTCCGGAGGTGACGAACGAAGCAGAAGCAGGCGCATCCGGCTCCGTCCGGCAAGAAGGAAGAAGGAGCAGCCAAATCGGCGGCGAGCAGGCGAGCTTCCTTTCGCGCAGCTACGAGCGCCACTTCAACGAGCGCCCTTTTCTGAACCACGCATGTTTCCTCTACCTGACCAAGACGACCAAGGAGCGGGCCCGCATGCAGTCCGACTTCTCGACCCTCTGCCGGGGCAACATCATTCCCAAAGAGGTAAATCCGGACACGGCCCGCGCGTTCCTCGAATCGGTGGATCAGTTCGAGCGCATTATCAACGATTCGGGACTGGTGACCCTCACACGCCTGACGGACGAGGAGATCACCGGCACACCCGACAGTCCGGGGCTGATCGAGAAATACTTCTCCCTCTCGCTCGACGATACGACCGTGTTGCAGGATATGGAACTGAAAGCCGAAGGGTTCCGCGTGGGCAACAAGCACGTCTGCCTGCACACGCTCTCCGACACGGACGACCTGCCGGGGCGCGTGAGTACGGAGAGCCGCTACGAACGTCTCTCGACAGACCGTTCGGACTGCCTGCTCTCGTTCGCGGCACCGGTGGGCCTGCTGCTCGCGTGCGACCATATCTACAACCAGTGGCTCTTTCTGGACGACAGCGCCGAGAACCTGCGCCGCTTCGAGAAGAGCGCCCGCAACATGCACTCGCTCGCACGCTACTCGCGCTCGAACCAGATCAACAAGGAGTGGATCGACCGATATCTGAACGAGGCGCACTCGTTCGGGCTGACCTCGATCCGGGCGCACTTCGACGTCATGGCGTGGAGCGACGACGCGGAGGAGCTGCGCCGCATCCGCAACGACGCGGGCAGCCAGCTCGCCAAGATGGAGTGCCGCCCCCGCCACAACACCGTGGACGCCGCGACGCTCTACTGGGCGGCCATGCCGGGCAACGCAGGGGATTTCCCCGCCGAGGAGTCGTTCTACACCTTTATCGAGCCGGCCCTGTGCTTCTTTACGGGCGAGACGAACTACCGCTCGTCGAGCAGCCCCTTCGGGATCAAGATGTGCGACCGCATAAGCGGCAAGCCGCTGCATCTGGACATCTCGGACGAGCCGATGCGCCGGGGCTGGATCACCAACCGCAACAAATTCGTACTGGGGCCTTCGGGGTCGGGCAAATCGTTCTTTATGAACCACCTCGTGCGCCAATACTACGAACAGGGAACGCATATCGTACTCGTGGATACGGGCAATTCGTATCAAGGTTTGTGCGAGCTGATACACAACAAGACCAAGGGCGGCGACGGGATTTACTTCACCTACACCGAAGAGCATCCGATCAGCTTCAACCCTTTCTACACGGACGACTACGTGTTCGAGACGGAAAAGCTGGACAGCATAGCCACGCTGCTTTTGACCCTGTGGAAGAGCGCCGACGAGAAAGTGTCGAAAACCGAGCTGACGGAGATCGGCAACGCCGTATCAGGCTACATCGGCCGCATCAGGGCCGACCGTTCGATACGCCCCTCGTTCGACACCTTCTACCAGTACCTCAAGGGGGAGTTCCGCGAAGAGCTCGAAAGCCGCGAGATCGAGGTGCGGCGCGAGGAGTTCGACATCCGCAACCTGCTGACCACGCTGCGGCCCTACTACCGGGGCGGGCGCTACGACTTCCTGCTGAACTCGCCCAGCGAGATCGACCTGCTCTCCAAACGTTTCATCGTCTTCGAGATCGACGCCATCAAGGACAACAAGGAGCTGTTCCCGATCGTGACGATCGTGCTGATGGAGGTCTTCATCAACAAGATGCGGCGACTCAAAGGCATCCGCAAGATGCTGATTATCGAGGAGGCATGGAAGGCGCTGGCATCCAACAATATGGCTTCATACGTCCAATATTTGTACAAGACCGTCCGCAAGCACTTCGGCGAGGTGGTGACGGTCACGCAGGAGGTGCAGGACATCATCTCGTCGCCCATCGTGAAGGAGGCGATCATCAACAACAGCGATTGCAAGATTTTATTGGATCAGCGCAAATTCATGAACCGCTTCGACGCCATCCAAACCCTGTTGGGTCTTACGGACAAGGAGAAGGCGCAGATACTTTCGATCAATATGTCGAATCATCCGGGCCGCAAGTACAAGGAGGTCTGGATCGGGCTGGGCGGCGTGCAGAGCGCCGTCTATGCCACCGAGGTCAGTAAACAGGAGTACCTCGCCTACACGACCGAGGAGAGCGAGAAGATCGAGGTGCAGCGCCGGGCCGAATCTCTGGGCGGCGACATAGAGCTGGCGATCAAACAGCTCGCCGAAAAATAGTCATCAACCGGGGCCGACGCCCCGCAAACACCGAAAACATCATGTCGAAAATCATAAGTTGCGAACAACTCCGCCGTCTGGCCCGTCACCACGCGGGTATCGGCGAGATACTGACCGAAACGCTCCTGTCCCCCGATCATCGGGAACCGATGCCAGAGACGATCTTCGGCGAGATACGCGAACTCTGCGACCCTCCGGCCTGCGGACTTTCCGCCTGCGGACACGAGGCATCCGACCCCGCACCGGCTCCTTTCGAGGAACCCGCCGTAACGTCCGGCTGGCGCGAAGAGGAACTCCGACGCAGGGAGCGGGAGATGGGCCGCCTGTGCGGCAGGTGGATGTCCGCGCCGAACCGCTGCGACATCGAGATCGTCCGCGCGGGGGAGCACTTCGTCCTCAGATACCTTAAACGCAACGGCCGTCCGACCGGCGAGCGTTATGTGCTGGTCTGGCTCGACGGGGATATTCTCTATTACGGCTCCGGCGACCGGATTACGATTCTGGCGCTCGACACGCAGACCGATACGCTGATGGTATCGCCGGGAGAGGATTACACCCGCCAGCGGGAAAACGAAAGATAGGGAGGCGGCCATGTGCAGGAGAAATAACGAATACCCCATACCGGCCTCGCACCTCTACTTCAGGATGTCGGAGATCGCGGGCCGCTGGTGCAGCCGCGAAGGGTCGCCGGAGGTACGGATATACCACAACGAAGCACGCCGGGCCGGCGGCTACCACGTGGCCTTCGCCTACGATGCGAAGACCGTGCTGCGGCGTCCGCTGCGGCAGATGTGGGGCCTCTGTTACTTCGACCTGTGGGGCCGCATCGGTCTTTCCTACGACCACGAACGCGACGTACTGACCCTCGCGGGATACGGCGACTACTACCGCGCGGAGGAATAAAATCCCGCGAATGTAAAACCCATAAAACAACGAAAGAAAATGAAACGATGGATATGGCTCATGTGCCTCGTTCCGGCCTGCTTCACCCAGCGGGCCGCGGCGCAGTGGACGGTCATCGACCCGTCCAACCTCGTACAGAACATCAAGAGTGCCGTGCAGAGTTCCACGACGGCATCCAACATGATTAAGTCCCTGCAAGAGAGCGTAAAGATTTATAACCAAAGCAAGGCGTATTACGACGCCCTGAAATCGGTGCACAACATCATCAAGGACGCCCGCAAGGTGAAGCTCACGATCGAGATGGTCAGCGAGATCACGGATATTTACATGTCGGGATTCAACCGTATGGTCACAGACCGCAACTTCACCCCCGGCGAGCTGGCGGCCATCTCGGCCGGTTACGCCCGGCTGCTGGAGGAAGGCGGGGCGCTGGTCACGGAGCTGAAGAACATCGTGACCTCCGGCAATGGCCTCTCGCTCTCGGACAAGGAGCGCATGGACGTAGTGGATCAGATCTATACCCGGATGCTGCGCTACCGTAACCTCACGCGCTATTATACCGACAAGGCGATCTCCGTTTCGTTCCTGCGCAGCCAGTCCAAAGGCGATGCCGCCCGCGTGCAGGCGCTCTACGGCAAACCCTCCGAAAGATATTGGTAGCCATGACACCGCTCGCAACAAATTTCGACAACCTGCACCAAGTGCTGCGCAATCTCTATCAGGAGATGCTGCCCCTGTGCGGGGATATGGTCGGCATCGCCAAAGGCGTGGCCGGTCTGGGAGCGCTTTTTTACGTGGCCTATCGGGTATGGAAGGCGCTGGCCTCGGCCGAGCCTATCGACGTGTTCCCGCTGCTGCGCCCCTTCGCCATCGGGCTGTGTATCATTATGTTTCCGACCGTCGTGCTGGGGACGGTGAACGCCGTGCTTTCGCCCGTGGTGCAGGGCACGCACGCCATCCTCGAAGGGCAGACGACGGACATCGCCGCCTACCAGAAGCAGCGGGACGATCTCGAATACGAGGCCCGCGTGCGCGAAGGCAAGGCGTGGCTGGTGGACGACGAGGTGTACGACCAACAGCTCGCCGAACTGGGCATTACGGATCTGGGCGAAATAATCAGTATGTGGTGGGAGCGGACGTGGCACGGAATCAAGATGTGGTTCCGAGAGCTGGTGCGCGACTTCTTCGAGCTGCTGTTCAACGCCGCAGGACTCACGGTGGACACGCTGCGGACGTTCTTTCTGGTCGTGCTCTCCATTCTCGGCCCGCTGTCGTTCGCTCTCTCCGTTTACGACGGTTTTCAGGGAACGCTCACGCACTGGCTCTCTAAATACATCTGCGTCTATCTGTGGCTGCCCGTAGCCGATCTCTTCTCGGCCGTGCTGGCCCAAGATACAGGTGTTGATGCTTCAGGCCGACATTGCGGCGCTGCAAGACCCCAGCTACATCCCGGACGGCTCGAACGGCGTCTATATCATCTTCCTGATTATCGGGATCATCGGCTATTTCACCGTGCCGACCGTAGCCGAGTGGATCGTGCAGGCGGGCGGCGGTTCGGGGCTGGGCGGCGTCAACCGCGCTTCGTCGTTCGCTGCCGGTGTCGCGGGCGGCGTGACCGGAGCTTTGATCGGCAAAGCCTTTGGGCGCGGCGGCAAATCGAAATACGGCGAGAGCGACGACAGCGGCCCCCAAGGCGATAACCTCGCCACGAAGGATGGCGGAGGGTCGTCCGGCGGCCATTGATGGAATGCAGCCGATCGCTTTTGTAGCGGTTGAGCCGCATGTCAGCCGCACCTTTTCCTGTGCGGCTCAATAGAAGAGACAAACCCGATAAAACGACAAAAAAAATGGAATTCAAATCGTTGAAAAACATCGAAACGAGCTTCCGGCAGATACGGCTCTTCACGCTCGTCTTCCTCGGTCTGTGCGCCGTGGTGGCCGTGTTCAGCGTCGTGAAGAGCTACCAGTTCGCCCAGCGCCAACGCGAGAAGATCTATGTGCTCGATCAGGGCAAGTCACTGATGCTGGCCCTCTCGCAAGACCTCAGCCAGAACCGGCCCGTCGAGGCGCGGGAGCACGTCCGCCGCTTCCACGAGCTCTTCTTCACGCTGGCGCCCGACCGGGCGGCCATCGAGAGCAACATCAACCGCGCCCTGTTCCTGTGCGACAAGAGCGCCTACCACTACTCGCAGGATCTTCAGGAGAAGGGCTACTATAACCGTGTGGTGGCAGGCAACATCAATCAGCAGGTGCAGGTCGATTCGGTGGTCTGCGACTTCAATACCTATCCGTACCGCGTAACGACCTATGCACGGCAGATGATTATACGCGAGAGCAACGTCACCGAACGCTCGCTCATCACGCGCTGCAACCTCATCAACTCGGTGCGCTCGGACAACAACCCGCAGGGTTTTACGATGGAGCGCTTCGAGATCGTCGAAAACCGCGACCTGCGGGTCATAGCACGATAAATTATGATACGGAAATGGATAAAACGCGCCGGAGAGCGGATCGAGGATCGCCTGCGGCGCGTGTGCGGGGCGATCAGCCCCGACATGCGAGTCTATGCGATCGTCACGCTCTTCGTGCTCTTCGCAGCACTGTCGCTGTATAGCACCGTTTCGGCGATCTACTCTCTGGGGCGCAACGACGGGGAGCGGATACGGATCGAACACCTGCGACGGCTTGCACCGCAGCCGGAGCAGAGGCACAAGCCGGAATCCTTCGGAAATTCAGATGCAAAGCCGCAGCAGGAAGCAGCCTTTCCCGCTGAAACAGAACGAACACAGTCCGGGGCGGACAGCTCCGAACGATTAAACACGACCGATTATGAAAGAGAACGAGAAACACGGCAGTAACGAACAGCCTGCGCCGGAGAAGCCCGCGAAGGAGCTTACCGAGCAGCAAATACAGCAGCGGCGCAAGATGATCGTCTTCCCGCTGATGCTGCTGGTCTTCGCCGCGATCATGTGGCTCATTTTCGCCCCTTCGGGCGGTGAGGAGGCCACCGAACAGGCGGGGCTCAATACCAGTCTGCCCACGCCGGAGCAGAGCGGCATTGTCGCCGACAAACGCGACGCCTACGTGCAGCAGGAGATGAAGGCCAAACAGGAGGCCAAGATGCGCTCGCTGGAAGATTTCGCCTTCTCGCTGGGCGAGGAACCCGAGAGCGAGGAGGAACGGGCCGCACGCGAGGAAAGGGAGCTGCGCATGGCCCCCAAACCCGTAGAATACTACGAGAACCCCTCGCGCTTCGAGAGCGGAACCCTGCACTCATCGGTGGGTGCGTACCACGACCTGAACCGTCAGATAGGCAGCTTCTATGAAGAGACGCAGAACGAGGCCGAAAGCGACAGAGAGAAGGAGTTGCAGGAACGCATCGACCGGCTCGAAGCGCAGTTGGAGGACGAACAGGCCCGGCAGAGCGCCGAGGAGCAACAACTGGCACTGATCGAGAAGTCCTACCAACTGGCCTCGAAATACATGAACGGAGGGCAAAATGCGGGCGGTGCGGCGGAAGCCGTCCAGACCACCCCGACGGGCGGTGCATCCCGCAGCGGCAGGAGCACCGTGCAACCCGTCGCCCAAGTGCGCCGAGAGGTCGTTTCGCGCCTCGCGGCCCCGATGCCCGATTCGGTATTCGTCGCGGAGTTCACGAAGCCCCGCAACTGGGGATTCAATACTGCGGCGGGTAACGAGAACCCCGTACAGAAAAACAGCATCGGGGCCTGCATTTATCGCACGACGACCGTGACGGACGGCAAGGAGGTGCCCCTGCGCCTTACCGAGCCGATGAGGGCCGGCGGCGTGCTGATCCCCGCGAACACCGTACTTACGGGCACGGCCCGCATCGACGGGGAGCGCATGATGATCACGGTAAATGCCGTGCAGTACCGGGGCAGCGTAATACCGGTCGAGTTGCTGGTTTATGACATGGACGGAGGCGAGGGCATCAGCGTCCCCTCATCCGACGAGATCAGCGCCGTGAAGGAGATCGCCGCCAATGCGGGTTCAGGATTGGGAAGCAGCATCACCATTACGGACGATGCGGGGACGCAACTGCTCTCCGATCTGGGGCGCAGCGTCATACAAGGCACGGCGCAGTACGTCGGGCAGAAGATGCGGCAGGTCAAGGTGACGCTCAAAGCAGGGTACCGTGTCCTGCTGCTGCCCCCGCTGGAATAACACGCAAGACACTGAATATCCATAAACCGAACACATTAAAGAAAAACGAGTTATGAACCGAAAGAAAATCGAGAGCACAGTCCGCTCGCAAAACCTTTGCTCGCCGGCAGCGAAGGAAAACAAGCCGGGCGCAGTTAAAAAAATCCTTTTATCGTTCGCACTTTTAGGATGCGTAACGGGCGCCTCGGCGCAGGAGGCAGCCGAAACCGCAGCGCCGGACATACCGGCTGCCGCGACACCCTCGACGGGCGACTACTTCGGCGGGCTGACCCGTCCGCTGACCTTCGACCGCATGATCCCGCCTTACGCGCTGGAGGTGACCTTCAACAAGACCACGCACGTTATTTTCCCCTCGGCCATCCGCTACGTCGATCTGGGCTCGGCAGACCTTTTGGCCGCCAAAGCCGACGGCACGGAGAATGTTTTGCGCGTCAAGGCGGCCCTGCGCGACTTCTCGCGCGAGAGCAACCTCTCGGTGATAACGGAAGACGGCGCCTATTACACCTTCAACGTCAAGTATGCCGACGAGCCTGTGAAACTGTCGGTCGAGATGACCGACTTCCTGCACGACGGGGAGGCGGTGAACCGCCCCAACAACGCGCTGGAGATCTACATGGAGGAGCTGGGCAGCGAATCGCCGCTGCTGGTGAAGCTCATTATGAAGTCGATCTACAAGAACGATCGCCGTGAGGTAAAGCATATCGGCTGCAAGCGTTTCGGCATCCAGTATCTACTCAAAGGCATCTATTCGCACAACGGGCTGCTCTATTTCCACCTGCAACTGAAGAACTCCTCGAACGTGCCTTTCGAGGTCGATCACCTCACCTTCAAGATCGTGGATAAGAAGGTCGCCAAGCGCACGGCCATTCAGGAGCAGGTCATCCGGCCCCTGCGTGCCCACAACAACGTGCAGGTGATTCGGGGCAAGAGCAGCGAGCGCATGGTCTTCACGCTTCCGAAGTTCACCATTCCCGACGACAAGCACCTCGTGGTGGAACTCTACGAGAAAGAAGGCGGACGCCACCAGACCTTTACGGTCGAAAACGCCGATCTGGTGCGTGCCGAGGTCATCAACGAATTAAAGGTCAAATAGCATGAAACGGTTGGCATTGCTGCTATCGCTGGCCCTCGGTCTGGCTTTGGCTCCGGAGGCCCATGCCCAGCGTACCCTGCCCGGAATGCGGGGGCTGGAGGTACGCGCGGGCATGGCGGACGGCTGGTACTCCGCCTCCGGGCGCAGCACCACGGGATACTACTTCGGAGCGGCCATGAGCCGTTATGCGGGCCGTGCGAACAAGTGGGTCTTCGGGGCGGAGTACCTCTGCCGCAATTACCCCTACAAAGCAGGGAGTATCCCCGTGGCGCAGTTCACGGGCGAAGGGGGCTACTACTATAAGTTTCTCGCGGACGGCTCCAAGACCTTCTTCCTCTACATCGGCGGCTCGACCCTGTTGGGGTACGAGATGGTGAACTGGGGAGATAAAATGCTGTACGACGGCTCCACGATCCGAAGCCGCGAGGGATTCCTCTACGGAGGCGCGGTGACGCTGGAGGCCGAAGCCTATATCACCGACCGCATCGTGCTCTGCATATCGGGCCGCGAGCGTGTGCTTTGGGGCACGACGACAGGGCATTTCCACACGCAGTTCGGAATAGGCGTGAAATTCATCATCGACTGACATTCATCCACCACTTTTTATTAACCGCCGCACGAAACGGCATAAAATCAATTAAATCTATGAAAAAGATGATTTTGGCAGCCACGGCTGCCCTGGCCATGCTGGCCTCCTGCAACAAGCACACCGACGAGATCGCAGACTCGGCGACGGGCAGCGTAGTGAAAATCACCCTGACGGACAAGACGCCCGAAACCCGCGCCTTCTTCGACCAGACGGCCGCGGCCGAGAGCTGGGAGAAGAAGATAGGCACGCTCACGCTGTTCGTATTCGACGGCAACGGGGACGCCGTACTGCAACGCAACTTCACCGCTGCGGAGATTTCGGGACAGACGGCGACCATTCCCGTACCGGACGCCGCACCGGGGCAAACGTACAGTTTCTATGCCATCGCCAACGGCAGCGCCCTTTCCGGGATCGGCACACTGGACGACCTGCGAAGCCAGGCCGAGAGCGAGATCGCGGACTATAACGGTACGTTCGACGAGGTGACGACGAAGGCCAAACGCTCCGCAGGGTTCACTATGACCGGCTCGGCCACGAAGGCCATCGCTGCGGCCGGGCAGACGACCACCGTGCAGATCGCGCTCGAAAGGCTCGTGTCGAAAATAGCCGTACAGGCCACGACCGACAGCAAGTTCGCCGCGACTTATCCGGGTCGCGTGCGGATCGCTTCGGCGACCGTTTCCCGTGCGGCATCCTCGGTCTCCTATTTCGACGTCGGCACGTCGCATTCCGGAGGAACCCAGAACCGCGAACATTCCGGGGGAACCATGCCTCTGTTCGCAGCACAGACTTTCAGCCATACGCAGGCAGCGAAAGAGCAGAGCGGGAAATATGCCAATTTGTTCTATATCTACGGCAATGAGGACAACATGGCTGCCGAGAGCGTACTGCTGACCCTCGAAGGCATTTACGATCATGACGGGGATTTCGGAACGACGGACGACCAGATGCCCGTAAGTTACGAGAGCGAACTTGCCGGGGATTCGGGTAAGGCTATCAACCGCAATACCTACCGCCGCGTAACGGTGAACATCAGCGGCCTGACGGGTGCCGACGTGGCCGTGACGATCACCCCCGCAGACTGGGAAGGGCCGTTCAATCAGGATGTTAATATCGGTATGTAGCATCAGAAGGGAAGGGACAGGGTGCAATCGTCCCTGTCTTTCCCCTTTTTCCATTTTTCATTATGAGAAACCTACTGATTTTAATTATGCCGCTGCTCGCTTTGGCGATCGGTTGTTCCAAAGAAGACATTGTTCCGGCTGCGGAGTCTGTGACCCGCTTTACGCTGCGGGTGTGTCCGGAAGAAACGCAGGCGGTTACCCGGGCCGCGGACGAACGGGCCGTCAAGGACATGAACGTTTTCCTCTTCGATCCGCAGGGCATACGCCCGTCGCAGCACTTTTACGTGCAGGGCGGCGTATTGGAGCGTTCCATTCCCGCCGGCCGGTACGATGTGTATGCCGTAGCCAATCTGCACGAAGACATGGGCCCGATGAGCCGGGAGGCGTTGTCGGACTATGAGTTCCGCGTACCCCGAAGTTACACGTCGCTGCCCATGTCCGGATATGCGGAATGTACGGTCGGGAAAGGGACGCCGGAGGCTACGGTCACCGTCCGGCGCAACGTGGCCAAAATCGTCTGCAACATCTCCTTCTACGGGGTGGACTACGACCTGAAGCTCCAATCCGTGCAGGTGGTGGATATGGCAAGTGTCACCACGCTGTTTGCGGAGGATCAGCAGGCCCGTGAGCTCACCTCTTCCGAGCTTTCGGCGATCGCATCGTATGAGAACCGCAAGGCATCGCGCACGTTCTTCTTGGCGGAGAACTGTCGGGGCGAAGTGCCGGGAATAACCTCTCAGGAGCAGAAATGTGCCGGCAACGCACCCGAAGGAGCGACTTTCCTGCGGATCAAAGCGCAGCGTGAAGGCAAACTGCTGACGTACGACGTATATCTGGGAGAGAACAATACGACCAACTTCGACGTGCGCCGCAATACGGTATATACGCTCAATATCGTCATCAAGGGCGAAAACGCGGTCGATACCCGTGTAGATGCGTTCGAAGTCGAGATTTCGGACAACTTCCCTTACGAGGGCTATCGGTTCGAGGGATATTGCCTGTACGACCCCGGCCGGCAGCTTACGATCACCGTGGACGATCCGCAAAAGGCCGGCGACCTTTCGGCGACGGTTCGCTTCGTCGCAGGAAAGAACGGGGCCTTCTTCTTCAACGGGCAGCCGCTCACCTCGTCCGTCACCTTCCCGCTCGACGCCCCTTCGGGCGTTTACACTCTCCCCGTGGACTACTTCCCCGGCGATTGCTATACCGCCGACAATCATTGCCTCGTCTATGAGGTGGCTGTAAGCAACACGGACGGGTACAGCTATACGAAAACGTTTACGCACGACTTTTATAATCTCCTGACGATATATACCTACTGGAAGCGTGGGACTACCCACCGCGGTCGGGGAAGCGTCGACAAAGAGAATATGACGGTCGTAAAATGGAGTTCCTCCTATACGTCCGAAGACAATCGCATGATGATATTGTCGTTGGACGACGGGCCGCTCGTGCCTCTCAAACCGGTGGACGGATCGAAAGTCGGAGGTTGGTATGCGGATCGCGGCCTCACGCAGTTCGTCTCAGCGGAAAACCCGTACCGCCATCCCATGAAAAGGTTTCGGGATACGCTCTACGTGGACTTCGTGCAGGAAGCCGTCTATATCTATACCCATGTCGATCTGGTCGAGATAAGTTGCGACGGCGCGTACCGGATCGATCAGGAAAAACAGGCGTTCGTTGTTCCGATAGGAAGCCGTTGCACGTTCAAGGGGATCGGAGGGAAAACGGTCGCCGTCTGGTGGAGCAACTTCATCGGCCACTATCCCCGCAAGGAGCTGTCGCGGAAGCCGGAGTATTCCTTTACCGCATGGGAAAACCGCAATGTCGTTCCCGAATTTCAGACCGATTAACCTCTCTCAACGCTCCGCCGATACCTTTTGCCGGATGCGGCGGCTACTCATTCCAACAAAATAGAAACACGATGAAAAGATTATTTGTACTGCTGCTGTTCGTCCTCGCGGCGAACGCAGCTTCGGCTCAATATACGGCCGTGCGCGTCAATGCGCTGGGACTGGCAACGGGAACCGTCAATGCCGGTGTGGATGTGGCCGTATCGGAAAAATGGTCTGTCGAAGCGTCGGCATACTGGAACCCGATCTCGACCGAAAGTCTGCGAACCAAAGTGCTGGGAGCCGTCGTGGGTGTGCGCCGCTGGCGCTTCGAGCCGCACGTCGGCTTCTTTTGGGGCGTGCACTCCGCCCTCGCACAGTATCGCGTCGGGAACCGGAACAAACGCTACAACGGCTGGGCTGTCGGCGTAGGTGCCAGCGCGGGCTACTCGTGGATGCTGCATAGGCGGTGGAATTTCTCGCTCGAAGGCGGCATCGGCCTGTATTACATGAACGATACGCGCTGGAACCCCGCGCCGCCGCCCGGCGAAGATGTCTTTCTGCGGCATTACCGCCGTATCGCACTGGCTCCGGCGAAGCTGGAAGCCTCTTTCTCTTATATGTTTTAGAATCCCGAGATATGAAAAAGCTCTTGTTTTTAGGATTATTGCCGCTTCTGTCCGCATCCTGCACGAAGGATAGCGGCAGCTACCCGCCCGATGGACCGCAGTCCCCCGAAGCTGTCGCTTCGCAGGTGGAAATATCTTTTACGGCTGCGGACAACGGATTTCCGACACGAAATTCGGAGGATGAAAATACCATTGCAGACGTGAACCTTTACCTGCATAACGTGCAGACGGGTTCGCTGGAACATCACTATCTGACCGCAGGGAACGCTTCGCGGACGATGACGATAGCCCACGGCCGTTACGAAGCGTATGCCATCGCCAATACGAGGGAAGATATGGGGCCGATGACACTCCTGCGATTGCAGGAAGCGATGTACGTTCTCGATGTATCGGGAGATACCGATGAGAGGTTTGCGATGAGCGGCCGGCAGTCTTTCACCGTATCGGGGGCTACCGATGTCGCGATACTCCTGCGGCGGTGTGTGGCAAAACTGACTCTGAACGTCACGACGGCCGGCGCCTTTACGGATTTCGAACTCCGATCCTGTCAGGTAACGGGCGTACCGTCCTGCGTGCCGTTCTTCGCTGGAAGCAAACCCACAACGGACAGCGAAGTGACATCCTTTCCGAAGAGCGCCCTTTCCGGACGCAGCTACTCCGTTGTTCTTTACCTTCCCGAAAACGCTCAGGGCGAAGTGCCGGGCATCACCGACCCGCGGCAGCGCAGCCGCGAAAACGCCCCGCAATACGCCACCTGTATCCATCTTGAAGGCGAGGCATCAGGCCGTAAGGTCGATTATTACATCTATCCCGGCAGCAACGTCACGACCTCTTTCGACATCCTGCGTAACTGTCATTATAACCTCGATGTGATGATTTCGGGGGCCAATGCGACGGATATGCGTCTTTCGACGCTCGGAGCGACCTTCACGGAACTACCTCGGACGTGCTGCGTGGGCGACGATATTTTTACCGAGATGAGGGTCGAGAGCACCGATCCCGACGGTCGCTACACGCTGACCGTCGAACAGGAGAAGGGCGAAGGTACGATAACATTCGACGGTGCAGCCATGACGACCGGAATTCCCGTCGCATTACCCGGCGGAGCCGGAATTAAAACAGCACGGATCGGATACTGCCCGACAGTTGCAGGCGAAGCCGTGCTGACATTCGTCCTGCGGGATGCCTATGACTATGAAATTCGCCGTACGCTGACGACCGAGGCGGTCGAAAAACCCTCTCTCGATGTTACGCTGACACCGCCTTCGGCAATCGTCGTCGGCAATCCCGCCACTTTTACGTTGGAAATCAGTGGAAGCGATGACGCCGCAATCTCTACCTTCACTTGTTCCGATCCGCAGGCCGTTTTCGTATTTCCCGCAGGGACAGGGCTCGGCGGCAACGAAGTCATGTTAGGCAATGGAACCCACGGTTTCTTGCTCGACACCCGTGTCACCGGCGACCTGACGGTTACGGTGCGGGTAAGCGACGGCAGCGGCCATAGCGTACAGCGGCAATGCACGGTAACGTCCCGTTATCCGAAATTCTCCGCAATGATACGAACCATGTCCTCGGCGGCTCTCTATTCGGACAGTCCGATGACGCTGATCATCCGTTCGACCGAATACGCGGGCGACTATACCGTAAGTTATACGACGACCTCGACGAATTGCAGGGTTTCGTATGGCGGTTCCATGTTACGCCCCGACAGCCCTGTAACCCTCGAAGCCGGACAACATATTTTTACCGCCAACTCTTCCTATGCCGAGCGAACGGAATTCGTCTTTACGATTACGGACATCTACGGGCAAAGTCAACAAGCACAAGCGTCGATTACATGGAGGTAGTCGGGCCCGTCTTCTCGGCTTATGATAAGAAAAAAGTTATAAAACAATGAAGAAGATGTTATTGCACAGCCTCGTCGTGTGCCTGCTGCTGGGCGGTTGTACCGTTACGGGCAGGCTTCAGCGCCGGGGCTTGGGCGCACGGGCGAACTATGCGCCCAAAGAACAAAAGCAGGAGCCGAAAAAGGAGTCCGCACCGCAATATGTCGAATACAAGCACCGCGACAGCCTGAAACCCATCTATTTCCTGCCTACGACTACGCTCGAAAACGGCGAGCGCGTCATGTCGTTCGAACTCGACGAGGTGGTCGTGGTGGCCAAATCGCGCACCGTCGCCGAGCGTATGGGCAAGGTCTGCATCGACTTCGTGATCGAGCTGCCGCGCCAGTTGCAGGGCAACTGCCGGAGCGTGGCCGTAACACCCATGCTCCACAAGACGGACAGCCTCGTGCCGCTTCAGCAGATCAGTATCCGGGGCGGGCTGTTCTGCCGCGTGCAGGATCGCAACTATTGGCAGTTCGACCAATACGTGCGGGTCTTCAAGCCCGATGCGGCTGCCGAGCAGCGGGCTTTCGAGCGTTTCGTCAAGCACCCCTATCCGGAGGGCGTGCGGCTGGATTCCATCGTCGAAGGCCGTGAGAAGATCAGCTATTACTACACGCAGGAAGTACCGACCAAAGGCGAAGGCAAGACGATGCACGTCACACTTGCGGGAGCGGTCGTAGGGCTGGACGGCAGCCGTTACGATATGCCGCCGCTCGATACGCTGGAATACAATATATCCTCGATGCTGACCTTTACAGACACCACGAGGCGCTACCTGATCAAAGTGATCGAGAAGTATGCCGTGGTCAAAGACCGCAACTACCTTGCCTTCGAAGTCGGCAAATCGGACATTATCGACACGCTGGAAACCAACGCCGTTCAGCTCGCCCGTATCGAATCCCTGATGGACGGACTGATAAACCAGCGGGAGTTTTATGTGGACAGTATCGTGCTGACCGCTTCGGCATCACCGGAAGGAGCGCTCGCGCTCAACGAGCGTCTGGCCCGCGAGCGTGCCCTGTCGCTCAAACGGCGTCTGGGCGAGCGTTTCGGGCGGCAGGTCGATACGCTGATCGCCGTGCGCTCCGCAGGCGAGAACTGGACGGAGCTGGGGCGCTTGATCGCCGCCTCGGACAGTCTGCCGCACCGCGAGGCGATCCTTGCGCTGCTCGGTGCGGAGAAGAATCCCGACCGGCGCGAAGCGGCCCTGCGCGGCAGGTATCCGCAGGAGTATAAACATATCCGGGAGCGGCTCTATCCGCTGCTGCGCTCGGTCGATTTCAAATACGACCTGCGGCGCGTGGGCATGGTGAAGGATACGATCCATACGACCGTACCCGATACGCTCTACGCGCGGGGCGTGAAGCTGCTCGACGAAAGGCGCTACGGCGAAGCCCTCACGATATTGGCTCCTTACCATGACCGAAATACGGCTATCGCACTGCTCTCGCTCGGCCATGACGACCGCGCTTACGAAGTGCTCTCCGCGCTGCCCGAATCGGCCGAGGCGTGCTACCTGAAAGCCATCGCCTGCTCGCGGCTGGGTCACAGGGAGGAAGGGCGCAAATGGTTCGAGCGGGCGTGCGAGCTGAAAGAGACATTCGAATACCGGGGCAGGCTCGACCCGGAAATATCCAACCTTTTAACCGATGACTGACGATGAGAAAAAGAGCGATCGCGGCCACGATGCTGCTGACAGCGGCTATGGCCTTTACCTCGTGCGCCAAACTGTATGAGGAAGAAACAACGGAAACCCTGAAACGCCCACAGACGGACATCGAGATTCCGGAGGACAACCCTTGGGACGAAGTGCCGGACAGCAATACGGGAACTGGACATTAAAGAGCGAATGCAATGCGAACGGATGTAATTTTTAATACGGATGCGGCCTCCGGCCTCGGCCGGCTGCCCGACAACTCCATCGACTGTATCGTAACCTCGCCCCCGTACTGGCAGCTCAGGGATTACGGACTCTCTCCGATACTGTTCGGCGGGCGGCAGGAGTGTGAACACGATTTCGACGATTACGCCATCTGCCGCAGTTGCGGCGGATGGCTGGGGCAGTTAGGGCAGGAACCCTCCCGCGAGATGTTCTTGGAGCATCTCGTGGGCATCTTCGACGAGTGCCGCCGCGTATTGAAAAACACGGGAACGCTTTGGGTGAACCTCGGCGATTCGTACAGCAAACTCAATAAATACAACCGCCCAGACGATTGGCCGCCGGGTAAAAACGCCCATTGTCTGAAAACACTGCGCGTCGATCTGTCGATGCACCGGGTTCCGCACAAATCGCTGTGCAATATTCCGGGGCTGTTCGCCGAGATGATGATCCTGCGGGGGTGGATACTGCGCAACGAGATAATATGGTACAAGCCCTCGGCTGTGCCTACCCCTGTCAAAGACCGTTTTACGGTGGATTTCGAGAAGGTGTTTTTCTTCGCCAAATCCCCGAAATACGACTTCCGGCAACAGTTCGAACCTTATGCCGGGAATGAGACGAACAGAATATCCAGACAGCCGGAACAACCGACAGGTTCGAAATCCAGAAATGACCTTCAAGGCAGGAACAAACGGACGGTTTGGCGGATTACGACCGAAATCAGCCACGAGAAGCACTACGCCCCCTATCCGCAGAAATTGATCGAGACACCCATCGAGGCGGGGTGTTCGCCGGGCGGCGTAGTTCTCGATCCGTTTCTGGGAAGCGGAACGACGGCCCTCGTCGCCCGCAGGCTGGGACGCCACTACATCGGCATCGAGCCGAATCCGGAATACGTCGCCATAGCCCGTTCTCGGCTGGAACGGGAATCCGAACCCTCAAAACAGTAAGGAGGCCATGCGAATCGGATTGGTGGATGTGGACGGGCACAACTTCCCGAACCTCGCGCTGATGAAACTTTCGGCGTGGCATAAGCTCCAGGGCGATACGGTGGAATTTGCCGATCCCATGGCGGGGCGTTACGACAAAGTGTATTTATCGAAGGTCTTTACCCATACGCCCGATTGCCGGGATGAATACCGCTGCGAGGTGATACGCGGCGGAACGGGCTACCGCGATTATACGACGACACTGCCGGAGGCGGTCGAACATACATGTCCGGATTACTCGCTCTACGGCGTGGGCGAAGCCTACGGCTTTCTCACGCGCGGATGCCCGAACCGCTGCCCGTGGTGCGTGGTGCCGCACAAAGAGGGCGCTATCCGGCCCCATGCCGACATCGAAGAGTTCCTTGCAGGACGCAAACGGGCCGTGCTGCTCGACAACAACGTGCTGGCCTCCGCATGGGGCCTCGCGCAGATCGAAAAGATCGTCCGCTTGGGCGTGCGGGTGGACTTCAATCAGGGGCTCGACGTGCGGCGTATCGCCCGCAACCCGGAACTCGCAGAGCTGCTCGCACGGGTCAGGTGGCTGCGCTTCCTGCGGATGGCCTACGACAGCTGTGCCGTGCAGGAGGATGTACATAACGTCGTAAAACTGCTCGTCAAATGTGGCTTGTCGCCCCGCAAACTGTTCTTCTACGTGCTGGTGCGCGACGACATCGGCGATGCGCTGGAACGTATTCGGGAGCTGAAGGCGTTGGGCTGCGTGCCCTTCGCACAGCCGTACCGGGATTTTTCGGGCGACGCCAAACCCTCGCGGGAGGCGTGGCGGCTGGCCTACTGGTGCAACAACAAACGATTGTTCAACGCGATGGACTTCGCGGATTACAAATGCAAATAAACCGAAAAGTGATGAAAAAGTTATTTTTTGCGGTGATGGCCGCACTCGGACTGCTCGCATCCTGCGACAAAGATCTGGACATTCAGCAGGCGTACAGTTTCTCGTTGGAAACGATGCCCGTACCCAAGCGTATCGGCGTAGGCGAAACCGCCGAGATACGCTGTACGCTGGTTCGTGAGGGGGAGTATGCCGACGCCCGCTACACGATCCGCTATTTCCAGCCCGACGGCAAGGGTGAGCTACGGATGGACGACGGGACGGTGTTCCTGCCCAACGACCGCTATCCGCTGGAACGCTTCTCGTTCCGTCTTTATTACACCTCCCGCAGCGACGACCAGCAAACCATCGACGTCTATATCGAGGACAATATGGGACAGGTGGTGCAAAAGAGCTTCACATTCCAGAACGACATCGATACGGGCGGCGAAGAACAATAGTCACAAACGAACATCAATGCCCGGCCAAAGTCGGGCATTTTTAATTTAAAAACCTTATGACAGAACAGGAAAAACGGGATATAGCCTTGCTCGAACGGGGCGGCAGAAAGCATAATATGTTGATGACCCTCTCTTTGGAGCGGCGCACCGAGGCGGTATGCCGCCGCGCCGTCGAGATCGACGGAGAGAATATCCGATACGTTCCCCGCGATATGCGCACCGAAAAGCTGTGTTATACCGCCGTGCAAAACTGGGATTTTGCGCTCGACTATGTGCCGGAAGAGTTGAAAACGCCCTCGATGTGCAAGGCCGCCGTAGAACGTTACGGGCCGGCACTGCTGTTCGTGCCGGAAGAACGCCGAACAGAGGCCCTGTGCGAAGCGGCGGTGAAAAATGATGCGTGGGCCTTGTCTTCCGTTCCCGACCGGCTAAAAACGGAACAGATGTGCATGGATGCAGTAGCGAAAGATGGTTGGGTGTTGGAGTTCGTGCCCCAAGCGATGAAAACCCCGCAGATGTGCCGGCTGGCCCTTAATGCTCCGCTGGCCAAACTCCGCGAAAACCGGAGCGTCCTTCAATTCATTCCCTATGCCGACGTGTGTTTGGAAGGCATAAAAAAATACCGGCAGGAAGGCGCCGATATGGTGGGTTTGCTGGCAGACATCGAACCGGAGGTGATGGATGAACACATTGCCCTGTACGGGGTTCGTACCGACCCGTCGTGTCTGACGGCCCTGCCGGGGAGGTGGAAAACAAGGATGGTATGCACGGCGGCGGTACAGAGCGACGGGATCATGCTGCACGACGTACCGGAACATTTGCGCACGAAGCGTATGTGCGAGGCGGCCGTATCGTCCAGCATCCATGCACTTCCTTATGTGCCGGAGGCATTGCATACCCCCGACCTGTACCGGAAAGCGATGGTGAACGACCCTGCCGCCATTCAGTATTTCAAGCCGGAACTGCTGACGCGGGAGATATGCCATGAGGCATTGTATTCGAGCTATGACCTGCGGGTACTTCGGTACATTCCCTACAAAGAGATTCACGAGCAGTTGTTGGAGCGTTGCGAGGGATACTCTCGAACCAAATATTTTCTGGACAGTATGAATCCGGACTATATGACCCCGAAGCTGGCGGAGATGATTTTCACCAAAGAACCCGAACTGTTCTACAATATTCCCGAAAAATTCAAGGATAAGGAGCTGTGCGAAACGGCGGTACGGTACGACGGAAGCTATTTCAAAATGGTTCCGGAAGCCCTTAAAACACCGGAGTTGTGCATGGAAGCCATACGTCGCAGCCCGTATGCCATACAGTTTATCCCGGAGGCAATGAAAAATCCGGACCTCTATATGAATCTGGTAAAAGAGAATCCGCAGAATTTATACGGAATACCAGAAGACGACCGGACTTACGAGATGTGCAAAGAGGCTTTCGACAATACTTACGGAAAGGATAAAACCGATTACAGTGTCGCCGGTGCGCTGACAGAACCGTCGATGGCTCTGCAAATGGTTCGGGAGCAGGATAATCCTAAAACGATCGACTTTTTGATGACCGTAATGCGCCCCAAAGCCATTTCGGAAGAAGTAGCTATGGAAGCCGTCCGGAAAAACGGACGTGTTCTGCACCTCGTACCGAAAGAGGTCATCACGCAGCAGGTTGGCGAAGCCGCCGTCAAAAATCATCCGCAGGCGATTCAATGGGTTCCCCACGACATACGCACGGCGGATATGTGCCTGTATGCCTTTAAGAGCGATTCCGAACTGGATATTTACACTCCGGATCGGATCAGGTGCGAAGACAATGTTTATATATTCGCCCGAAAGATGGACGAGCTACTCCGCCAACCGATTTCCTATGACGACAGCAAACGGCTCTACGGGGGCGAAACGATCCGTTTACGGAACGTGGAAACGGATACCAAAATCTTCGAGAATTGCGAAGTTCGCTACGACCGTAAGAAAGAATCGCTGACCCTGCGGAATCTTACACCCCGGCAGGAGCGGACACGCCCCGTAAAACCGCAGCGCAGATCCTCCATGAAACCGAAATTCTAAAACAAGCCACTAAATGAAAACGACAGAAGAAAACAGAACGATGACCCCCGGCGACCGTCGGGAGCCGGGCGACGTTTATATGATGCTTTCACCGGAAGGAAAAACACAGGCTGTATCGGCAAACGGGAGATATTATAAAAACTTCGGTCATTTTATCAATCATTGCACGGAAATAATACTCAAAGATTGGCTGACGCCTTACCCGAACAGCTTTTTCGTACATTACCGCTTTGCCGACCCGAACCGGGTATGGAAACCTTACGAGAATATCCCGATGTTTCCGCGCAAACTGTCGGATGCCATCAAGGAGCAGGGATTGAAACCGCTGGACACCTGCCGGCTCTATCCGGCCATATACTGCTATCAGAACGGCCTCGATCCGTTGCTGCCGGAAAATTCCGAGCAGGAATTGAAAAATTCGGACTATCGGCGGGCCGTATCCCGGTATTCCGATCGAGAGCAGCTTCTCGGAATCAATACCTATACGGGCATCGAGACCGACCGGGGCGTACTGCTGTTCGATAATACGCCGGAAGGACGGAAATTGCAAAAGAGGTATAAGGATTTCCTTGCAGACAAATTTTTCGATCCCCGGCTTGACATCACGTTTTTCAGAACGATAGACGTAATACCCGATGAAGTGCAACGGGCAAGGATCAACCCCGTTATTGATCTCGACAGGCTATACAGCAGCGAGCCGGAGCCGTTCGGAGTGCTTTCGGCCGACTGTTATACGGATATGACGGAAATCGGTATCCATACCGAACGCGAACGTTACGATATGTCGGCGACAAGAGAAAATTTCGTTCGCTTCGCCAGGATGGATAAAGGATCGGATATTTTTTTGTCCGAACATACCTATAACATTGCCTGCCTGTTGCACCTTGCTTCGCCAGAGTGCACAGACCCTATGATACGGGATAAGTTCCCCAATTTCTTCTCCTATCGGGACTGGTTCGACAACTTGGCCGAACGCTTTACCAAAGCCACGACAGAGACGGAAAAACAACAGGCTATGGCTCTGATCCGGCAACGGGCCGACCATATTCTGCGGCATGACTATCCCAACCTTCGCCGACCGCCGGTTCCGGCCCCGAAAGAACAGACCGAAACCGCCGTAACATCCGTTGGAAAACCGGCAAGGCAGCTGCCCGACGTGGCGAAAAAGCTGGCCGCACATTCTAAAAAGAAAACCGGGCTGAAACCGTAGATTATCATGCGGTTCGGCAGATATGCAACATGGTGAAGGTAGATTTAGATTTGATTATTATTTAATAATAATTATCTTTGCGTAATAATAAACGATTGTATGAAACCACTGAAAAATCCCTTTATAACCAGCGGCTACGAATCCGCTGAGTACTTCTGCGACCGCGAACAGGAGAGCGAAAACCTTATTCGGGAAGTGACCAACGGTAATAATCTGGCGCTTATCTCCACGCGCCGTATGGGTAAGACAGGGCTTATACAGCACTGTTTCAACAATCCGGAGATCAAAGGTAACTATTATACGTTCTTCGTCGATATTTATGCGACCAAATCGTTGCGCGACCTGGTATTTTCCTTGAGCCGGGTCATTGTCGATGGTCTGAAGCCTTTCGGCAAAAAAGCCATCGAAAGTTTCTGGAACAGCGTCAAATCCCTGCAAGGCGGCATTACGTTCGACCCGGCGGGTAATCCCAGCTTCAACCTGCAACTGGGCGACATCCGCTCGACGGAAGCGACGCTCGACGAGATATTCCGCTATCTGGAGAAAGCCTCCCGTCCGGTAATCGTCGCCATCGACGAATTTCAGCAGGTGGCCTATTACACGGAAAAGAATGTGGAAGCGTTGCTGCGCACCCACATACAACACTGTCGCAACGCCCGTTTTATCTTTGCGGGCAGCCAGCGGCACGTCATGGGCAATATGTTCGCCAACGCCTCGCGTCCCTTTTACCAAAGCGTGTCGATGATGTATCTGGAGCGTATCGGATTGTCGGAGTACGAAAACTTCGCCCGCAGGCATTTTGAAAATAGCGGCCGAAAAATCGAGCAAGGTGTCGTCGCCGACATTTACGACCGTTTCGACGGGGTGACATGGTATGTGCAGAAGATGCTCAACATGCTGTACGGTATCACACCGGAAAGAGGAGAATGCAGGGCGGAGATGCTCCCCGAAGCGTTGGGCAATATTCTCGACTCTTACAAATACACCTATCAGGAGATATTGTTCCGCCTGCCCGAAAGACAGAAAGAGCTGCTTATCGCCATCAGCAAGGAAGGCGCTGCCCGTGCCGTTACCTCCGGGGAGTTCGTTCAGAAATACAGTCTGCCTTCTCCGAGTTCGGTGCAGGCGGCGCTCAAAGGATTGCTCGAAAAGGATTTCGTTACGCACGAGCAGGGCGTTTACCGCATTTACGACAAGTTTTTCGGGATATGGCTCAATAAAAATTACTGACCGATATGCCGATACTCCTGCCGGGGCGGCGTTCCGCAAACGAAAAATCGACGGTTTGAAACCGTCGATTTTTCGTTTGCGCCGAATTTCAAGATTTAATTTCCGGCTTCTCCGATACGTTTCGATTGGTACCAACTATCCCGAAAACGGTCGCCGATAAGGTTGAAAGTCCCTGTTTCGCCGCTTTCTTCGGCGAATTTGCGGGCTTGCGGGATGTCCGTAAATTCACCCGGCTTGCGAAAACCGATGAACAGTTTGTAGATACCGGGATTGGCCCGGTGTTTGGCGACCTCGCTTTGGAGCAGGGCGCACAGTTCGGCATACTTGGCCCTTTTCTGCGCCAATTTCTTTTTGGCGCAGCGCAATTTTTCGTCTGTCGTCGGGTCGAAAAACAGATCGTTACCGCTCATGTAACTAACGTATTCCTCTATTTTACGCTCGACTTTCGTAATCTGCGCTTTCGCCGCTGCCACGCACGAGAGCAGGGAGCCGAACCCGGTTTGCAGTCCCGTCCGCTTGTCGTAGTAACAATAATAAACTTGCACGCCCTTACGGGGGTATTGGCAGACGTATTTTGCCCTGCGCCACTCGACGAGCCACCGCCAGCGGTCGAGCATCCTGCGGGGCATGTCTATTTTGTGCAGGACGACCCGCGAACGGTCGTCCTCGCGGTACTCGAACGTGATATATACCCAATGTTCTATTTGCAGTTCCCGTTCGGCACGGGCGAGGTCTTTGGCCTTCTGCATCCAGTCGTCGATTCTCTCCCGTGCCATCGTTACGCCGTTTTGCAGGTTTCGATTTCGGTATGCCGGGCGAGCCATTCGCGCACGCTCACCATGTTGTATTCGGAGGTTACGACCGCCGTGCGGTCGCCGATTTGCGTAAAGCGGGTGCTTTCGTAGCCGTCGATCCACTCCTTCAGGGTCGATACGCCCCACGCCTGCGAATCGTCGAAGATACGGCGCTCCAGCGTGCGGATAGGCTCGGCAAAAGTTACGACAAGTGTTTCATAGTCCGGTCGGACAGGTTCGGGGAGCAGGCGCAGGTACTTCAAAGAGCCGGATTCGTCGTCCTTGTCCCCATGCGCCCAACCGCTGTGCAAAATTTCGTTACCCCAGCGCTGGGGCTCGTCGTAACGCACTTTTACCTCCGCCGTATATTTCGTAACGGTTATGTCCTCGATTGCTCCCGTAACCATTGTGCCGAAGCTGATGCACTCGCACCTTCTGCCTATCAATTCCTTGTTTACCTCTGTCGTTTTCATTGTTGTTCTCCATTAAATAAGTTCTACTTCCGCGTTGTCGTTATTTCCCCGAAATGCTCCGGCCGCATAGTAAGCGTATCGGTTGTGCCAATTACTCCGGCGTTTGATATAAGCCATAGCCGGGGGACGTATCTCGACGGATGTTGTGTAGATATTATATCCGATGGTTATGACTAATTCACAGTTGCGCCATATCTCGAAAGGCGTTCTGAATCCGTGCTTGCCCTCGACGAGTTCCAATGCTGTGGCGACTGCGCTACGGACTTCTCCGGTCGATTCTGCGAGGGTCTTGCGGGTTCCCTCTTTGTAGATGATTTTCATAGCGGTCGGTGTTATGGGGCGGCAGCCGCCGCCCCGATTGTTACTTATATTCTCCGAAATTGGTGATGATCCCGAACCGTCCCGTGTCGTTATACATACCGGAGCAATGCAACCTCCGGCATAGGTCGGAGAGTTGTTTTTCGGTAATGCCCGATACGACTATCGCCGTGTGGTCGTGCTCGCAGATTCTTACCCGGTATTGGGTTTCGAGTTGGGCAAGGACGGCATACGCTCTTACCGTTTTTTCGTCGTGTTTTTGATTTTTCATAGTTTTGTCGATTTATTTTTCTTACTTGCAAGGGCGATCAGGTTATCGAAACTCTCGTTCAATACGACAGCCCTTTATCTCCGGTAATCCTCTGCCGGATCGCACTCGCCGACGGTAAACTCCCAAACCTCCATGTATTTGGCTTTCCATTTCCGAACCACCTCTGCATCCGGTAATGATGTGTGCAGGTCGTGTCGGCTGCAAATGGCGTTCAACAGGTCGATGTAGCACATGAACAGGTCGCTTTGGGGCATCCCTGCGTGCAACAGCGTATAATCCCGCTTTACAATGTCCCGGACGGCGTTCGATATGTTGTCGATGATCCCGTCTATATAATCCCGCGTAGAATCGTTTTCGTAGATTCCTGCTCCCCATGTTCCCATAGTTTTGTCTGTTTTTGGTTGATAAAAGGTTTGAACGGCGGCTGTTGCCGCCCCGATTTTATTTCTTCGTGATATGTCCTTTGGCTACGACCTCTCCGTTTTTGACCAGTTCTATTTCCCCGTAGGTAAAGCCCATTTCTTTGATAGCGATAAATCGGATATAATCGTGATATTCCGATTTCTTTGCAAAATTTCGCCCCGTGAGGTTGTTGAAAATCATCGGAAGCGAAAACTCGCAATCCGACCGGAGTACGGCTTTCCCGTTCTGCCGGATTTCGTAGGTCGGGTTCAGTTTATTCGTGTCTGTTTTCATGGTTTCGGTGTTATGGGCGGCTTTCGCCGCCCCGATTCTAATTATTGATAGATTTAGGATTACGCTGTCAGTCGATTTTCTATAAGGTGCATATTGTGCTGAACGAGTTTTATAATCTGCTTGTGGTACGGACTGTCCTTGTTGCATACGCCCCGGCTCTGCGCCACCTCCAATCGGGATAGCGACACCTCGACCGTTTCGAGCCGTTGGCCGTCTATCGAGGCCGAGAGGATCAGCGAATCGTCCCGGCGGTAATATTCGTTGGTAAAGACGCAATGGTGCATGGCTTCGCCTTCCTGCCGGAACTGTTCGATGCTCTCCAAGACCCGGACATGGATTTTACCGTCCGTAAGGTCGATACCGAAAAAGCGCCCTTTGGCATCCCGGTATTGTTGTTCATGGCGCATTGCTTCCCGTATGCGTTCCTGTTCTCTCTGTTTGCGGTAATGCTCCCGTTTCAGTTCCACATAGCGGTCGTGTTTCGCTTCGAGGTCGGCGGGGCACACATATTTGGCATTGCGTAAATCCTTATTGAAAAAGCGCAACAGGTCTATATAGTCGCACCACATTCCCGCATCGGTAATTGCATACCCGCTGCGGGTAACGATACGGATACTCGGCCAGTAGTCGTCCAATGTGCGGGGATTCTCGGCAAAGTGTTTCAAGAGCGTAACCTGTCCGGTTTTAAGCAGGGTTTCGGCACGGCTGTCGCGCAGCAGGGCGCAGAACATCTCCGGCGGGGATATGTGGTAAAACCGTCCGTTGTAACCGCTTCTTCGCAGTTCGGGCAGGAGTTGCGGCCGGGGATGGACACAACGGGGATGGATATTATACAGCGGCTTATGGGGGCGCAGTTCCAACGAGGTGGTATAATTCCACGTTTTGTAGAAAGGCCGGTTCGTTATGAGTCTTGCACGGGTGGCGCATCGCCCGTCCGGGGCGATCCACCGCTGCACGACTTCGGAATGAACGTATTTCGCCCTTTCTCCGATACGGACATAGTAGGTCAGATGTACGAAGCGTAATACCTGCATCCCGCCCCGGACGGTCATAAACAGGGCGTAGTCCGCCGTGTCGTAAATCCGGCGCAGGTGGTTGTCGTCTATGGTCAGCCGGGTATGGCACGCGGGGCAGATACAATGCTTCCGCGCCGCCTTGTCCGTCCATGCGTGTCCGCACTCGGTGCAAGTTATCACGCCTTTTGTCGTCCTGCGCCCGTAGCGGACGACGCATCGGTCGAACGCCCACCGTATCTGCCGGGCGGAGATGGGACGGAGTGTGCGCCCTGCCTCTTCTATTTGCTGTTCAAAACTATTTCTCGGTTGCATAATCTTGATAGTTCGGGTGGATGAATTAGGCGGCAATGCGCTTTTGGATAAGGGGCATATTGTCGTTTACGAGCCGCACGATTTTGTCGTGGTACTCCGTTTGTTTGTTACATACGCCCCGGCTTTGAATAACTTTGAGTTGGGAGAGGGACACCTCTACGGTTTCGATGCGTTTGCCGTCTATGGTGGCCGAAAGGATGAGCGAATCGGCTTTTTTATAGTATCCGTTCGTGCCGACGCAATGGTGCATGGCCTTACCCTCCATGATGATTTCTTTCACACTCTCCAACACCCGGACAGCGATTTGCCCGTCAGTGAACATAAGGCCGAAGAATTTGGATTTGGCTTTATGGTAGGCGCACTCTTTCTGAAGATATGCGGAGAGGTTCTCGGCTATTTCCCGTTCGGCTTCCCTGCGGGCGATTTTGGCTATACAGCGGTCGTGTTCCCGTTTAAGGTCGGCGGGACATACGTATTTGGGGCTGTGCAGGTCTTTGCCCAATGTTCGCAAAGCGTCTATATAGTCGCACCATGTCGTTGCATCCGTGATTTTATAGCCGTTGCGGACGGCGATACGGATACTCGGCCAATACTTGTCGAATCTGCGACCGCTATCATCCAAATACAGTTGTAATAGGCTGTCCTGTCCCATTTTGAGCAGGGATTCCGCCCGGTTATCGGAGAGCAGGACACAAAGTAAGGTCGTCGGGTTCTGACCGTACAATCCGCCCTTATATCCCGTTCGTTTCAGTTCGGGGATAAGTTTCATACGGGGGTATATATCGTCCGTGTAAATATTGTCATATACCCACGATTCGCCGTGCAGTTCCAAGTCGGACGAATAAATCCATTGGTCGTAATACATCGTTCCCCATACCCGGCTCCGGGCGAAGGTGCAGTATTTGCCGTCGGGGGCTATCCACCGTTGCATGACTTCGCGGCAAAAGCGGTTCAGCGGTCGTCCGACTTTGGCATAATAATTCACCATAAACACCCGCACGACCTGCATCCCGTCGCAGGCGGTTATATAGGTAGCGTATTCTCGCTGTTGGAATTTTTGTTTGCGGGTGTCCTCTATCCGCAGTCGTGTGCGGCAGGCGGGGCAGGTGCAATATTTCCGTTTGGTGTCGTTGTGGAACACCTCGCCACAGTCGAGGCAGGTAACGACACCTTTTCTCGTGCGCCGACCTACCGATTCGATAACTTTGGTGTAGGCCCAGCGTTCCTGTGCCGGGGTCAGCGGTGGCAGTTTCTTGCTTGCTTCGACTGCTTTCTGCTGGAATTTATTTCTCGGTTTCATGGTGTATCGAATTAAAATAGTGATGATTGGGTGGCCGTTTCAGCTTTCTTGGTCTTGTTCTTACCCTGCGTAATTTTCCGGTAGGCTTCATCGGTGGCCCGCTGCATGGCTTTTGCATGGGCTTCGGCCTTTTCTTCCTCGGTCAGTACAATCGTATGATTTACCACGACTTTGCAGTTGGTAAGGGGCTTGCCGATGTCGATGTCGTCCTCGTCGTAGTAGTGCATGGCGAGCGAGTAGATTTCATCGTCCGCGAAGCCGTTGCACCCGCTTTGCTTCACATAATTGAGGATGAATGTTATACAGTCGTCGATGTTTTTCTTGGGGTTGGCGTACCGGAGTGCGAACAATTCGTCCTCCTGCGCCCGGCGCTGTAAATAGCTTTGGATCGTCTGTTTGAAATAATCGGTCGCTTTATTCTCTTGTGCCATGATGGTTTGTTTTTATGGGGGACGGGGTTACCGTCCCCGGGTGAATGTTCAAAAGAGCCAAAAATCAATGTCTTCGTCCGTGAGGGCATAAGTGTTCCTTATGCTGTTGAGATATTCGGCGTATGCTGTTCTAAACCGGGCATTACATTCCTGTAAATCGCCCCGGACGGGATGCGCTTCGCACCATTGTTTGAGAAAAACTTCGTTTGCCTTTAAGAACCGGAGAAATTGGGTGAGTTCGGGCGGCTCCGGGGCATCGTCGGGCAGGAAAAACATGCTTCCGCGCAGTTCTCCTGTTTGGGGATGTCGTGTAAACAACTGCCGGGCGGTTCCGATTCGGATATAATTGTCTTTAATGCCGTAGTGCTCGGCAATAGCCGGAATATCGACGGCCGTATGAACCGAAAAGGGGGCTACTTTGATTGCATCACGCTGGATATATTCGCCCTCTTGGAGTATGACTTTTACATTAGCCTGCGGTTCGCTTTGGGTGATATATTCGTTGAGTGTCATATCTGTTGTTTTTTGCAGGGGATCGGGGCCACCGCCCCCCCCGGATTGGATTACTGTCTTTGCGGATTACTTGATAAGCGTGTCGGTTAGATAGAATTTACGGTGGCAATCCTTTTTCTTGAGTGCTTCCCCGATGAGCCACGCGAACCGTTCGCGTCTGAACTCCTCGGATTTATCCTTGTGGCACGTCCAACTCTGCTCCTTTTCGTATTGCTTGGCCTGTTCTTCCAATATGGGCAGATATTCCGCCGTTGCGCCGTCCATTCGGAGGTAGTCTTTCGTCCCCTTGTGCCGGAAAGAGACGAGGCAGTAATTTTCGGGGTACAGGCGTATCGTTTCAGTGGCTTTTTCATAGAAACAAACCGCCAAATATTTGTCTGCCAATCCTTTGTAGGAGGGGCTGTTATGGCAGTATTTTTCTATCGTGTCGGAAATGGTCGCATCCTCGGAGAGTTCCTCCCGCAGTTCTTTTTCCACCCGTCTGAAGGCGTCGGACAATGAGAGATAAACGGCGGTTATTTCTATCCGTTTGTTTTTGGTATCGTCGTCCTGCTTACGGGTCGATACGATGATAATGTTGTAGCGGTTGTCGCTCCACGCTTTGACCTCGATGTAATACCCTAAATCCGTGTTGATTGCATTGAGGGTGTTAAACGTGTCGGTCGAGCCTTGTCTTTGCAGATAAATGGTTTTCATATTTTCGGATTTTTATGATTCGTTGGTTTATGTGGGGACGGGGCTACCGCCCCCGGATTGGACTTCGGGATTATTCGGCCATGCCGATTAACTCGCGCACCTGCATTTCTTTCGCTTTGGGAAAGATCCACCCGGCGCATTTCTCTCCGCGGTAGGTCAGTCGCCCGTTGAACCGTCCGCCGAGGTCGGATAATGCGTCCTTTATGGGCTTCGTATCTCCGAATAGGGCTATCGCTTTCTCGGAGTAGTTCACGAGGATAAAATCACCTTGAACAGAGGTTTGCCCTTGTTCTTGTTCCGGTGTGCGCTCCGGCTTGGGGCTACTGAGCCGGATATTATTCTCATCTCCGGCGATATAGGCCAGAGCGTCGATAAATCCCTCGCGGGTGTAGTGGGTCATTTTGTGGATGCTCCAACCATAAGAGGGGCTCTTGCCGAGTGTGAAACCGGGGTAACGGAGTTCATAATCTTTGTTATATTCGGCCAAATACGCCGTTTCGGGCAGGTTGGCGGCGGCTTTCCGTAGTTCCCCGAAGCCGTTGCGGGAGGTGGTCGAGAAGCCGAGTATTACGGTGCGGACGCTCCGGGTTTCCCGGCACTCGTAGGAGGGGTCTGTGTATTCCGTTTCGTTGAGTTCGGCCACGATGACCCCCTGCACGTTATCGGGCATAATCCGGCGCAGTCGTTCCGCACCGATTGCCGCGATCCGGTCGTGTTCGGCCTTTGCACGGGCTTTCGCGTCGGCTTCGTCCTTTGCTTTCTGCTCGGCTTCGGCAACAAGGGCGGCAACCTCGAAAGCGTCCATAAATTCCGCGGGCGCGTCGGTGTAGTACATGCCGATACCGAATTTCTGCGAGTATGGCCGGAGGATGTCGGTGCACCGGATCGCCTTCGTTTCGAGGTTTATCAAATGGTATATATATCCGTTTGCACCGTGTTCGACCTTGTAAATTACAAGTCGGTCGCGCATTGCGCCGGGGCCTTCAGAAATGACGATTTGGTTTTCCTTTGCGACTTGGATTTCGGTGTCGGTGGTCGTACCGCCGAGTAGGGAATAATACTTTGCCATGATTTTCAAGGTTTTAGAAGATTTGGGAAAAGAGAAAGGAGAAAAAGCCGATCAGAACGACGAGAGATAAAAGACAGGAAAGGATGCCCCGCAGGAGGTCATAGCAGAACAGAAAGGCCAAAACGACCCAAACAAAGCCGCTCCCGAAGAGATAAAAACCCAGCGCGACAGCCCCGATTTTCAGCCCTGCCCGCAAACCCGCACCCATGCTGAGTGGAAGGTTGGAGGTTTTCGGTTTCCTGTTCTTATTTTCTGTGCTTTTCATAACCTTTCGACTTTTTTTTTATGCCGTAGCGGAGCCGGTGTGGATGGTATCTGGTTTCAGGAGCATGAAAAAGAAGGGCTTAGCCCATGTCAAGATTTTTGCGGGAAATACGCTCGCCCGAAGGGAAAGAGGAAGATTTTTCGCAAAACCGCCCCGCGGCTTGATCTTGCAGGGGCGTGCAGCCCGTAAATACCTTCGCTTCTGAAACCGGATACCATCCGCACCGGGTTCGTGAAGGCGGCTTATAAATGAGGAGAAAGGTTATGAAAAGTGCGGAAAATAACTGTGGCGAAGGGCGTAACGGATCAGCCCTTTGCCCGCACATCGAGCACAAAAAGCCTCGATTTGAAAAAAGATATTGAGTTTTAACCTTAAATATGGTGATACATATAAACTCAAGGTGATTAGTAGACGCCGAATTTCTCCTCTTTGCCGCAGAACGAACACCGCGCAATGAGGTTTTGCCCGTCGCCGTCTGTCCGGACTCCGAGTTCCGTCCGCTGCTCGGAACCCAGCAATTCGTATTTCTGTATCGAGATATACATTAAAAAAATAGCCGCAGAGAAAAGAAATCGGTTGGCAACAATATGTTTCATTTTTCGTTTTTATAATCTCAAACGCAAAATGAATTTCTTAATATTTTCCTATTTTCGGCAAATCAGCACAAAAACATTTTCCATTTTCCAACAGAAAGAGCTAAAAACATTTTTTCATTTTCGACAAAATACGTATCTTTGTGGAAAATAAAAGGCTTCAATTATGTCTGAGAAAATATTCAAACGCAAAATCTATGAGCAAATGCTCCGGTGGAAAAAGGAAAGTGATGGTCGAACAGCACTTCTGATAAAAGGAGCACGTCGAATCGGCAAATCAACCATTGCCGAAGAATTTGCCCGCAAAGAGTATGAAACCTACATCATCATCGATTTTTCGATAGCCGACGAGGCTGTAAAAGAACTTTTTACCCATATCTCGGACTTAAACTATTTCTTTCTGCGGCTTCAGTCCCTATTCAATGTATCGTTGCGTGAACGAAAATCGGTCGTCATCTTCGATGAAGTACAATTATTCTCTCCTGCACGACAGGCAATCAAGCATCTTGTAAAGGATCACCGATATGACTATATTGAAACGGGGTCACTCCTTTCCATCAAAAAAAATGTGAAAGGAATCGTGATACCGAGCGAAGAAACACGTATCGCAATGTATCCGCTGGACTACGAAGAGTTCCTATGGGCTATCGATAAACTCCAGACTTATGAGTTGCTCAGATACTCGTATCAAAATTTTAAGTCTTTGGGTGATGCCGTCAATCGTGATCTTATGCGCAATTTCCGTCTGTACATGCTCATCGGCGGTATGCCGCAGGCTGTAAATGCATATCTTGAATCGAATGATTTTTCAGCCATAGATGCGGTAAAACGAAATATCCTCGAACTGTATATCGATGATTTCCGTAAAATCGATCCGACAGGACGTGCTTCGCGTTTGTTTACCTCAATTCCGGCAGAACTCTCCCGCAATACGACACGTTATAAGGTAGGAAGCGTGATTGAGAATGCGACAGCCGCCCGGCTCAGTGAGTTGTTGATGGATATGGCAGATTCCATGACGGTAAACTTTGCCTATCATGCGAATGATCCCAGTGTAGGATTCTCTCTTCATGCTGATTACGACTATTTCAAGATGTTTCTTGCTGATACGGGATTGTTCGTTACGCTCGCTTTTATGGATCGCGACTATACGGAAAATGTGATATACCGGAAGCTCCTTTCCGATAAACTCAGTACAGATTTGGGGTATGTATACGAGAATGCAATCGCCCAAATGTTGAAGAGTGCAGGCAATGAACTTTTCTACTATACATTTAAGGAGGAGACAGTGAAAGACGAAGAAGAGAATAAAACTGTCCGCAGTTATGAAATAGATTTCCTGCTTTCGCGTAAAGACAAGATATGCCCTATCGAAGTTAAATCTTCCGGATATAACTCACACAAATCCCTCGATAAATTCCAGCAAAAGTTTTCGGCGAGAATCCTTCACAGGTATCTTCTCTATACCAAAGATCTAAAGAAAGACAAGGATATTTTTTGCTTGCCCGTATATATGACGGAATTATTATAAAGAATTATCAAAGCAAGGCAGTAAAGAAACAGGAGAAAGATAGGTTATGAGAGATACGATATTTATAAGTCATGCAACCCCGGCAGATAACGATTTTTCCATCTGGATTGCTTCCCGATTGGAGATGTTAGGATATAAGGTTTGGATAGATAAAGAAGGGTTACTGGGTGGAGAGCGTTTTTGGGCAACCATTCAAAAAGCCCTGGATCGTTCGATAAAAGTTTTGTTCGTTTATTCAAAAAATATTGTAACGACAGAAGGTATACTTCGGCAAGGAATTGAAAATGAGTTGGAATACGCAAAGAGTATTGCTGCACAAGATGGATTGCAGGATTTTATCATACCATTACATATCGACAATTCCAGCTATCATTTAGTAATAGGACAACCTAATATTAACCATATTCCATTTAATAATAATTGGGCTGATGGATTAAAGCAACTGCTAAAAAAACTGGAGAAAGACAATGTTCCTTCTAATTTCGGCAATCAGAAGTCTTCATTTTCAGAATGGTATGAAAATGAGTATATTTCTAACTGCTCAATTATACCCCACGAAGAGCGATATTATACTTCATGGTGGTCGATAGCTGAAATGCCGAATAGGTTCTATATGTATCAATTTGCCAATACCGCTCAAGCTAAAGCCATCAGAGACCTGAATAAAGAAATTCCGATTAGTTTATTATCCAATTGTATTTCTTCGTTTGATGGAAATTTGAATTTTTCCGTTCAAAGAGATAATGAAATGATTGAAGTTAGGCCAGAACACACGTTTGCATTTTCTCTAACAGATATTTTAGATGGGTTCATGTCTGAGAAGTTTCCTCAACATAGAGATGTCGAGAATCATTTCAAGAGGCTGATGTATTGTGTAATTGCCAATCTATTCAGACGTGCTGGCTTATGGAAGCATGAAATGTCGAATAAGAGATTTGCTTATTTTCTCCCGAAATATGATAAAATTACGAAAGTAAAATTTATCTATCCTGAAAGTACAAGGAAAAAGGCAAAAGCTCTATTAGGAGAAATGCGAGGAGTGGGATTTTGGCATTATGGAGTCTCTATTCAACCGACACTATGCCCGTTTATTGGGTTTTCTCTTAAATCACATATTCTGTTTACATCGGACGGCGCTCAATTGATAGATGATGAAAAAAAGCAGCACTCTTTCAGAAGGAAAAAAGGAAAGTACCTTTTTAATAAAGAATGGAGAGATTTATTGCTCGCATTTATTCAGCGTCTAAAAAATAAAGAGGGAGAAATAAGCATTCAGGTAACGACGCCGGGAAAGCAAGTCAAGCTGAAAGAATGGCCGGAAATGCTTATAAGTGAAATAGGATACATAGATCCAGACACCGAAATGAGCATTGATAAAATAGAAGATTATTACGAAGATTTAACGGCAGAGGAAACAAATGATTGAACCTACTCTCAAATACATCAGTGAGCCATCATTGACATTCGGTAGTGGCCAAACAGCAATTGACCCCCGGGATGGTTTAATGCTTTTTGGTCCCTTTGATCATAAAAGGATTAAAGGTGTTAGAAATATCGGTATCATCGGTTCGGCTAACTTAAGGAGAAAAATGATTGATTATCTGAAAAGGATACATGGTCCTATTGTTAATGGGGATTTATCCATTGCCCGACCAAATTTCCCGGGATTAGAATCTACCTTCGGCATATCGATCAATTTTGATAACATTATTCAACTTGATATTAAGCAAAAGGATATTGATGAATACCTAAAATACACGGATTCTCATCAACGAGTTCATAATTTAGTGAATCTATATGTCCAGCCGTTAATACGGTATACCGAGCATGAAGAGATGCCTGTGGATGTTTGGTTTGTCGTAATACCAGAGGATATTTATAAATTCGGCAGACCAAATTCGAAAATTCCGAAATCGGAAGATAATATTAACATTGGGCTTAAGAAAAATGAACGGAATTCGACCCAATTGGATATGTTTTTCCAAGAGGAAAAAGATACCCTTCGAGAAGCGTATGAGTTTGAAGTCAATTTTCACAATCAGCTAAAAGCCAAAATATTATCTGCAAAAATCGTCACTCAGATAATTCGGGAAAGTAAAATAGCCTATGAGAATCTGTTAACCGATAAGCAAATTGAGGAAGAAAAAAAATTTGATACAGCTAAAGCATGGAACATATCTAATACCCTCTATTATAAATTAGGAGGTCTTCCGTGGAAACTTGGAGAGATTAGAGATGGAGTTTGTTATTTGGGATTAGTATATAAGAAAACAGAAAGCGATACAAAGAACAAAAATGCTTGTTGTGCAGCTCAGATGTTTCTTGATTCAGGCGATGGAATGGTTTTTAGAGGGAATGTGGGGCCATGGTGGAATCCTACTACCGGAGAATTTCATCTTTCACAGCAAGATGCTTTTGAGGTAGTCTCTCAATCTTTAGAAGCATACTATAGTCGCTTTGCATGTTATCCCAATGAAATTTTCATTCATGCAAAAACATTTTTTGATGATCCTGAATGGGCTGGGTTTGAAGAAGCTGTCGAGGGAAAATCCAGAATCATCGGAGTGAGAATACGGGAGAATAGTGCTTTTAAGCTATATCGGCAATATTCGTATTGCGTTCCCCGAGGAATGATGTTGCAATACGATGATCGAAAAGCCTTCCTTTGGACAAAGGGGTTTATTCCCCGATTCAAAACTCAAATTGGATTGGAAATCCCTAATCCCATTGATGTAGCCGTAACCAGAGGAGAAGCTGATATTGAAGTCGTTTGTAAAGACATATTAAGTTTGACAAAACTAAACTATAATGCTTGTATATATGGGGATGGCGTTCCTGTCACATTGAAGTTCGCTGATTCTATCGGCGAAATCCTCACCGCTGGAAAAGATATCAAAACAGGAGTATTGCCGTTCAAACATTATATTTAGTATTAGCTTTTTTGCGCGAACCGGATGAAGAACAACAAAAAATGCACAATATTTATCTGAAGTGAGTATTTACGACAATACCCTAAATGAGCTTGTCTGATTTATTATAACTGATTAAACAGTAACGGGAATAACCTTGATAGCTATTCCCGTTATTTCTTACTCATCTTCCAACTTCTCCATCATATGTTGGCAGTAATTACAATAGCCACCATTATCAAGAGCTTCAAGCATTTCGCACCAAGGAATATCACATGCACAACGTTCACAACTCTCAACGGTATTTGTGTCTATCATATAGTCAAATACTTTTCTTTGTTTAGGAGACAGAGCATCATATCCTTTGTCTATCACTAATTTTGTAATGCCTGATTGCATTAAATCCAATCTGCCTGATTCAATGAGTTGTTCTAAGTACCCGTTAAAATCTTCTTCATTAAAACGTATGCTATCCATAATTCTGATTATTTAGTGTTATACCGCAAAATTAGAATAAGTTTTTCATCTGAGCAATAGAATAAATGCTTTAATAATGCTACTATAAATCATTTAGTTATAAGCCCAAAGTTTTCAGATATAAAATAAGGAAAATTTGTAAATATGAACAAGACAATTATTTCAATTGAAGTACAAGATCACGGTAGTAAAGAAGCCACTATCATTGTCAGAGGAGAACGGAACAATCAGATTATGTTTGAAGAGCAATTCGAGTATAAGGACGAAGAAAAGCATTCTTTGCGCTTACACTTACTTTCAAAAAGGTTTCATCGCAAGTTTCCTCAATTAGGTGATAGCTTAGGCATTCTTTGTATCCGTAAACTTTTCAATGATATAACGATACGGAGTAAAATGAAAGTCAATCCCGATTATAGAATAATTGATAAATAAGACGTTATGGAAACAAAAAACTTACACTTGAAATTGCAGAAAATAGGCTAATAGAAATAGCTCGATCCGGAACATCTCGCTGCCGTAAGCATCCTCTCCGGCCAGCCCCATGCCGATCCGCAAACGGTCGTTGAAACGGCCGGACGATACGATATACCAATCATAAGCACGGCATAATAGTTCGATGTCGCAGTCGTCGGTGCAGAGAAAGTAAAAGTTACTCTCCTCGTCCCGGACTAAAAGGAACTCGCCGCCGACCTGCATCATATCCTTTTCGATGTCGAAATAGTTCCCGAGCGGCATCGGGTAATCGGCATCTGCTATCTCGCCGGGTACTCCGAAGCTGAAATTGGTAATCATAGAGCGATGTTTATGTTGTCATTGTTAAAGTTTTCAACGGTTTGCATCATCAAATTAACAAGCTAAGATTTGGCACTGAATTGTTAGTATTCCTAAATAAAAGCAGTTAAGGTTCAATTCGCAGGGTGATAGTCCCGTTTTTAGCTTCACTCAGGAATGTATCGTATAATTGCCGCCATTGCATACAATGTTCTTGAAAGATAGCATTACGCTGGCTTTCAGTCATACCGGATTCGTTCATAAACGTAGTGTAGCACACATATACGGTATCTACTTTATCCTTATGCCTGTCACCGTCCTCACTTATCATACCCTCTGCTTTCATGTAGGTAAAACAGATCCCGTCCCTGATACGAAAGGCATACTTTCCATATTCTCCGTATTTTTCATGGTTGCGGTTGATGCCCTCATTTTGCTGGAGGGGCATGACGGTAGTATTCCGGGAAAAATATCTTACAGCTACTTCATTAGCACTCAGCGATTCGTCTTTTAAGAAACGCTCCCTGTATCGTTGAAAAAAATGGGATGTATAGGCACTGATTTGCCTGACGCCTACCATTTTGCTATCCGGGGTGTGCTTATACCCGCTTGCACCCCATTGAACGACAAACCGATGTTTGTCTGCATAAACAATACAGAAAGAGCCGACTTCGGGATATTCTGCACGGGTCCTGGTTTCTGCATAAAAATAAATGATATACTGATTGTTGGTTGCCGGAATCTTATATTCATAAAGTTCCCACGCAGGAAAACGGCTTGTTTTACGAAATGCTTTAATCGCTTTGGGCCGTAGGTATTCTTGCTTGATGTCTACTTTGTATTTGTCAGCGGCGAGATGGTCGTACATCTCCCTATATGTCATCGAAGTCAGAAGCATAATCAAATATAACTGTTTCAGCCACTCAAATTTCGCATATTTTCCTCGCTTTTACAAATTCAAAGCGGCGACGCCAACCGTGGCATATAGCGACGTCAACCCTTACATCTGCGTCGGCAAAAGGCTCGGACGTGTATTCCATAAAGTATTTTTGGGTTCCGGGAAAGCTAAACATTGTAATTATGGAGATGATAATGATCGAAAAACGGGTCTATGACTCTATGGTGGCCAAACTCGAAACGCTGGCCGGAAGGATCGAGGCTCTGAATGCAAAACAGCAAAAACGCTTAGGACGTTGGCTCGACAATGAGGAGGTCTGCGAGATGCTGTGCATCGCCAAAAGGACGCTTCAGGCATATCGTGAAAAACGGCTCATTCCCTACACGCAAGTCGGACATAAAATCTACTATAAGCCGCAAGACGTAGAGGCATTGTTGAAACAATCGAAAAAGTAAACGAAGAAATAAACTATGAGAAATAATATTGTGCAGGGCTCGGACAGTAGCGAGACCGAAGTGTTCGACCTGATAAAGCGTATCGAAAAGGGGCTGGAAAAATTCGGTACGAACCATCGCCTGATTCTGGGCGGCGAGTCGTATCTGACGGACAAGGAAATTTCGGAGCGGCTGAAAGTCCACCGCCGGACGTTGCAGGAATACCGCAGCTCGGGGAAACTCCCTTATTACATGATATGCGGGAAAGTGCTGTACCGGGAGTCGGAGATCGAAAAGTTACTCCGGGATTCGTATAACGGAACGGATGATAAGGCGTTGCTGTAACACCGGAACGAGAAGAAGGGCTGTCTGACAAATTCCCGAGATTGAAGATCGCCCCTGTCAGGATGAATTCCGACAGGGGCGAAAACGTTAGAATCAAGGTGGTTAGACAGATTTTTTCTTTCCGAGGTCAGTTCACTACCGTCCGTTCCTCCTGCAAGACCTTCAGCACGACCATCGGGGAATAGGGGCGGCGGATCAGCCACCGCCGGAACGCCGCGCTCTGGGGCGTGTCCACCCGAAAGGCCAACGCCGAGATCATTTCCAAATTATACAGTTCAGCATGGGCCGTCGGAAGATTCGAGGTTTCCGACATACGCAGTGCGCCGTGTTTGTAAATCGCCCGGATATTGCTCGTAATCGCCGGGACGAACACCTCGAACATACGGGCGATCTCGGACGGGGTCAGCCACACATCGCCGTCTGCACCGGGGGTTACGGTTACGGTATTGTACTCGATCGTTATCGTTCCTGTCGCTCTTTCTCCTGTCGTTGCCATATTGTTTGGATATTATTAGTTGGATAATTATACGAATATTTTTCTTTTCCGTCAAGCGAACGCCGCTTTTTCTTTGTCGGACTGGGCCCGTTTCTTTTTCATAACGCTCACATCCTCTTCGCATAAGACTATTTTCTGGCCTTTCGTTCTCGTTTTAAGCCCTTTCATATCTTCACCCACCTTTTTGTCGGTCACTTTGGCGTAAATCTGAGTCGTGGTGATGCTCTTGTGTCCCATCATACGGCTCACGGTTTCGATAGGCACGCCCATCGAGAGGGTAATGTGTGTCCCGAAATTATGCCGGGCCTTATGGAAGGTCATATCGAAACCATATGCTTGTCCCAGTTTTCGCGTAAGTATGATAAGATGCTTTCGGCTGTAAAGGTTGAAAATCTTGTCGCTCCGACGTTCAGACCGGTATTTCTCGATGATCCGCAACGGAACCTCCAGCAACCGGACTGCCGAGGGCGTATCTGTTTTTTTGCGCCGTATATGAAGCCACCACGTTCCGTCGGCGGCCTGCGTGATGTCCCTATCCGAGAGCCGTTTCAGGTCGGAGTAGGACAGACCCGTGAAGGTGGAGAAGAGGAACCAGTCCCGCACCCGCTGAAGATTGGGTTTGTCGATGGGCGTTTCCATCAGTTTTTTGAGATCTTCGAGTTTGAGGTGGCGGCTCTTGCGTTCGGGCAGCTCCGGGTGCAGCCTGCCGTAAGGATCGCGGCGGAGCGTACCCTGGCTGACAGCCCGTTTGGTCATTTTCTTCAGACGGTACAAGTGTTCGTGCACCGTTTTTTGCATCATATCGCACTCCGTTCGCAGAAAGAGGTCGAAGTCGTCGTAGAACGTTTTGTCGAGGCTTCGGAGCGTTACGTCTTCCTGCCCGCATTTCTGTTGTACGAACGCAGCCAAGTGGTTGTAGGAGTTCTCGTAGCTGGCATAGGTCTCTTTCGTCCGATCTACGCCGACCCGTTTGTAAAACTCTGCATTGTGTTCCCGGAACAGGGCCAGCAGCGTGAGCGGCTTCTGTCCGACGCCTTTTACGGCGTTCTTCACCAGTTCCGCCGTGACGAAGCCGAGGTTGTTGCGAATCCTCCGATAGTGGGCCCCGATCTGTTCGGTCAGCAGGTCGATGGCCCGGTTTACCTTGCGGGCATTGGCACTCCGGCCGTCCGCGCGTCCTGTTTCCGGATTCCACAGCGACGGTTCGATGGCGGCTTTGATACCTATATGAGCCGATTCGGCGTCGATGCTGACTTTGCACAAGAGCTGGCAGGTGCCGTCCTTGCGGACTTTAGTTCGATTGATATAGAACAGTACGGCGAACGTACTGCGGCGTTTTATCTCCTTATTGTTCGTTTCCATGATGATTCGGATTTGAAAAAGGTGATTACAGAGCTATCGAAAATCGCTCGGCGAGCTTCTTGTCGAGGTTTTGCGTATCCGCGCCGATTTTGTCATCGGTTACTTTGGCATAAATCTGTGTCGTGTCGATACGTGTGTGGCCCAGCATCTTACTGACCGTTTCCAGCGGAACGCCCTGCGAAAGCGTGATTTCGGTGGCGTAGGTATGCCGTCCGCAGTGGAAAACGAGCCGCTTTTCGATACCGCAGATCGAGGCGATACGTTTCAGAGCCCGGTTGAGTGTAGTGTTGCCGTACATAGGAAGTAATTTCCCTTCCGGCGCGATACCCCTGTATTTGTCGAGAATACGGAGGGGAATATCGAGCAGCGGCAGTTCGTAGTCGATCTTCGTCTTCTTGCGCGTGGTTTTGATCCACACCTCGCCGTCCTCGGCAATTTCCAGATCGTCTTCGCTCAGGAGGCACATATCCCCGTAAGGAATGCCCGTATAACACGAGAATAGGAACAGGTCGCGGGTTTGGTAGAGCGTCGGGTGATGGAGCGGCGTGGTCATCAGCCGGTGCAATTCGTCGGCAGTGAGGTATTTCTGCACCCTTTCGGGGCGCTTCGGTTCGTACCCGGCGAACGGGTCGGCCGTGATGATACCCTCCGCCACCGCCTCGCCGACGATCGTGTTCAGCTTTGTGGTCAGCAGGACGATAGTTCCCGGCGCGATGCGGCGTTCCGTCCGAAGGTAGAGGTCGTACCTGTCGATGAACGACCGGTCGAGGGCAGCAAAGGGAATATCCGAGAGTTTATACTGTGTTTGCAGGAAAGCGGAGACGCAATTACGGGCATAGCGATAGGATCTGAGCGTGTCTTTCTCGCGGTTTACACCCACGCGCTTCTCGAAATGTTCGATAAACGTTTGAAAATAACCAAGCAGGGTTGTTTGTCCGGAAGCCTTGCCCAGCAACAGATCCCGTACCTCTTCGGCGGTCACGACCTCCCGTATCGCAGACTGTTCCTTGTAGATGGCCAGTGCCGAGGCACGCAGTTCGTCCAACTTCCGGTTGATCTCCCGCGTAGCAGCGCTCTTTCCCGTGGCGCGGCCCGATTCCCACGACGATACGGGAACCGACATCTTGGCACTGAAAGCCGCCTCGGAATGGTTGCCGACGGTCAACCGTGCCATGACAGGACAACAACCATCGGCATTCGTTTCGCTCTTTTTAAGGTAGAACGCGACCCTTACATCCATTTGTTCCATAACTCTATCTATCTAATTGCAAAATTAGTTGATATAGAGCTATTTGAAGCTATGAAAAATATAGCAGAACAGCGAAACAGAACCCCGGATCGAATAAACGCGGCTGTATTTTCCCGATAATCGAAAAAAACGGTTATCTTTACAGTGCGAATACCGAAGATACAAGCGTTTTTTGCGGTAGCAAACGGTTCGACAGGGTGTTTTTCAGCGAATTTTTCCGGGCCGAAAAAGGCAACGGATAAGTAGCAATCGCCCTTCTTAACCTCTCACAATCCTACTTTTTGATGAGTCGGACAGACAGAGAGATAGACCGCTTGACTTTCTTTAGTGTCAGTCACTTATCTTAATCTATCCGATTCTTTCGTTTTTACGCGAGTTCTTCGTATCTTTGTAAAGAGCGCAGCAGGTCCGGAGTCCTTGGGAGGGCCCGTTCCCGGGACGGGAGGGTTCCGGCCGTCGTTGCGGCCCGCTTCGTGCAGGAGATTTCACACAAGACAAACGATAAACGGTATGAACAATTTCATCTATCACAATCCGACCGAGCTGGTTTTCGGCAAGGGGCAGATCGCCCGGCTCGCAAAACTCATTCCCGCCGACAAACGCATCATGATTACGTTCGGCGGCGGCAGCGTCAAGCGCAACGGCGTTTACGAGCAGGTGATCCGGGCGCTCGAGGGACGCGAGGTCGTGGAGTTCTGGGGTATCGAGGCGAACCCGTCGGTCGAGACGCTGCGCCGCGCCATTGCGCTGGGCAAGGAGCGTCGGGTGGATTTCCTGCTGGCCGTGGGCGGCGGTTCGGTGATCGACGGCACGAAACTCATCGCCGCCGGGCTGCTTTACGAGGGCGACGCCTGGGAGATCGTCCTGAAGGGAAAGGCCGGGAAGACCGTGCCGCTGGCGACGGTGCTCACGATGTCGGCCACGGGCTCCGAGATGAACAACGGAGCCGTCATTTCGCGTTACGAGACGAAGGAGAAGTACGCCTTCTACGGGGATTATCCCGTCTTTTCGATCCTCGATCCCGAGACGCTCTACTCCCTGCCCGTGCGGCAGATCGCCTGCGGACTTTCCGATACCTTCGTACACGTGCTGGAGCAGTATATGACCACCCCCGGGCAGTCGCGCCTGATGGATCGCTGGGCCGAGGGGATTCTCCATACGGTGATCGAGATCGCGCCCCGCGCCCTGGCCGAGCCGCGCGACTATGCGGTGATGTCGGAGTATATGCTCGCGGCGACGCTGGCGCTGAACGACATGATCCGCATGGGCGTGACGCAGGACTGGGCGACGCACATGATCGGCCACGAACTGACAGCGCTGCACGGCCTGACGCACGGCGCGACGCTGGCGATCGTCGTCAACGGCACGCTGCGCGTGCTGCGCGAACAGAAGCGCGGGAAGCTGTTGCAGTACGGCGAACGCATCTGGGGCGTCACGGAAGGGACGGAGGAGGAGCGTATCGACCGGACGATCGAGGCGACCGAACGGTTCTTCCGCTCCCTGGGGCTTTCGACCCGTCTTTCGGAGGAGGGAATCGGTGCGGAGACCATCGCCGAAATCGAGCGGCGCTTCGACGCCCTCGGCGCGAAGTACGGCGAGGCCGGAAACGTGGACGGCGCCACGGCCCGCCGGATTCTGGAGGCCTGTCTCTGAGAGACCGGATGAGCCTGCATGAAAAATCCCCGCAGTCCGGAGACTGCGGGGATTTTTCATGCGAAAGGGAGAGTCATTCGTCCACGCCGAACGTGGAGACGTTCAGACTGCCGAGGGCATCGACCGTGATGCCGTATTCGCCCGGCTCGACGTCCCGGAGGACGATCAGGTAGGAGCTGACGCCGAAACGGCGCGACGTGAAGGGCTGTCTCTCCAGCGTATTGCGCTGCCGGTCGCCGAAAGTACCGACCGAGGCGTATTCGGCGACGCGTTTCTTTTTCTTGACCTTGAACCGGAAGACGCTGATGACCGACATCGGGTCGATGCCGTTGTCGGGAACACGGACGATGAAGGCGATGCCGTCGTCTTTCCGGAAGCGGTTACGGGCCTGCGTCCCGTTCAGCGTCATTTCTTCGATATGGTCTCTGCCGATGCCGAACAGCTTCTGCCCGGTGGACGAACGGTGACGGGGCGTCAGGCTCTCCTGCACGAGCTGTTCGGTCGTGTCGTCCGGCAGGACGGCCAGCGTCTGGCCGATGAATTCGGGTTCGGGCAGTTTCAGCGGCTCCTCTTGTGCCGTGGCCGCAGCCACGGCGCCGCAGAGGGCGAAAAGCGAAAGCAGAAATCGTTTCATGAATGCGTGGAATTGACGGAGCAAGATAGGACAAATCGCCGCATTGTGCAAATTTTCGGACGGCCGTTTCGGCTGCGGTCCGCAAAAAAATCCCCTCCGGTGAATACCGGAGGGGATCGGAACGGGTGTTCGCCTGTCGGCTATCAGTCGGCCATCAGGATTTCGAGAATCTTGATGGCGGCCGTGGCGATCGGCGTACCGGGGCCGAAGATGGCTGCGGCGCCGTCGCGGTAGAGTTCGTCGTAATCCTGGTGGGGGATCACGCCGCCGACGATGACGATGATGTCCTCGCGGCCCAGCTTCTTCAGCTCGGCGATCAACTGCGGGACGAGCGTGAGGTGGCCGGCTGCCAGCGACGAGACACCCACTACATGCACGTCGTTCTCGACGGCCTGCTTGGCGGCCTCCTCGGGAGTCTGGAACAGCGGACCCATATCGACGTCGAAGCCGATGTCGGCATAACCCGTGGCTACCACCTTGGCGCCGCGGTCATGGCCGTCCTGACCCATCTTGGCGATCATGATACGCGGCTGACGGCCCTCTTTCTTGGCGAATTCGGCGCACAGCTCCTTGGCGTGCTCGAACGATTTGTCGTTTTTCACTTCTGACGAATAGACACCTGAAATGGAACGGATAACAGCTTTGTAGCGGCCTACGACGACCTCGCAGGCATCGGAGATTTCGCCCAGCGTGGCACGGACCTTCGCCGCCTCGACGGCCAGCTCGAGCAGGTTGCCCTGCTTGGTCTTCACGCACTCGGTGATGGCCTCCAGCGCCTTCTTCACGGCGGCTTCGTCGCGCGAAGCGCGCAGCTCCTTCAGACGCTTGATCTGGCTCTCGCGCACGGCCGTGTTGTCCACGGCGAGAATGTCGATCGGGGCCTCCTTCTCCAGACGGTACTCGTTCACGCCGATGATCTTCTCGGCGCCCGAGTCGATGCGGGCCTGCTTGCGGGCGGCGGCCTCCTCGATACGCATCTTCGGAATGCCGGTCTCAATGGCCTTGGCCATGCCGCCCAGCTTCTCGATCTCCTGGATGTGCTCCCAGGCCTTGTGCGCGATTTCGTTCGTGAGCGTTTCCACGTAGTAGGAACCTGCCCACGGGTCGATCTCACGGCAGACGTTGGTCTCCTCCTGGATGTAAATCTGCGTGTTGCGGGCGATACGGGCCGAGAAGTCGGTCGGCAGGGCGATCGCCTCGTCCAGCGCGTTGGTGTGCAGCGACTGGGTGTGTCCCAGTGCGGCGCCCATCGCCTCGATGGCCGTGCGGGCCACGTTGTTGAACGGATCCTGCTCGGTAAGCGACCAGCCCGAAGTCTGCGAGTGGGTGCGCAGCGCCAGCGACTTGGGGTTCTTCGGGTCGAACTGCTTGACGATCTTGGCCCAGAGCATACGCGCGGCGCGCATCTTGGCGATCTCCATGAAGTGATTCATGCCGATGGCCCAGAAGAACGACAGACGCGGTGCGAAGGCGTCGATCGACATGCCGGCGTTGATGCCCGCGCGGAGGTACTCCAGACCGTCGGCCAGCGTGTAGGCCAGCTCGATGTCGGCCGTGGCGCCCGCCTCCTGCATGTGGTAACCCGAAATGGAGATCGAGTTGAACTTGGGCATGTTCTTCGAGGTGTACTCGAAGATGTCGGCGATGATGCGCATGGAGAACTCGGGCGGATAAATATAGGTGTTGCGCACCATGAACTCCTTGAGGATGTCGTTCTGGATCGTACCCGAGAGCTGTTCGAGCGAGCAGCCCTGCTCCAGGCCCGTCACGATGTAGAAGGCCAACACGGGCAGCACGGCGCCGTTCATGGTCATCGACACCGACATGCGGTCGAGGGGAATGCCGTTGAAGAGCACCTTCATGTCCTCCACCGAGCAGATCGACACGCCGGCCTTGCCCACGTCGCCCACCACGCGCGGGTGGTCGGCGTCGTAGCCGCGGTGCGTGGCCAGGTCGAAGGCCACCGACAGACCCTTCTGGCCTGCGGCGAGGTTGCGGCGGTAGAATGCGTTGGACTCTTCGGCCGTGGAGAAGCCGGCGTACTGGCGGATGGTCCACGGACGCATCACGTACATCGTCGAGTAGGGACCGCGCAGGAACGGGGCGATGCCCGCCGCGTAGTTCAGGTGCTCCATGCCTTCGAGGTCTTCGGCCGTGTAGGCGCCCTTGACGGGGATGCGCTCGGCCGTGAGCCACGGCTCGACTTCACCGCAGCCTTTCTTGGCGCAGCAGCTCTGCTGCGTGGCGCCTTCGTATTTCAGTTCGGAAAATTTCGCTCTCATGATCAGATTCCCATCTCTTTAAGGTAAAACTTCAGGGTTTCCAGGACGTTCGACTTCACGTTGATGAAGTTCTTGATGCCCTGAGCCTCGAGTTCGGGCGCACAGGCGGGCGCTCCGGCCACGACGAGGATCGCCTTGCCGCCGAGCAGCTCCTTGACCTTCGGTGCGGCCTCGGCGTAGTCGTCGTCCGACGCGCAGACCACGACGATCTCGGCCTTCGATTCGAGTGCGGCCTTCACGCCCTCCTCGATCGACTTGAAGAAGGTGTTGTCCTGTACGCGGATGCCAGCGCAGGCGAAGAAGTTGCACGAGAACTGGGCGCGTGCGCGGGCCATCGCCAGATTGCCGCAGGTGAGCATGAACGCCTTGGGCTGCTTGCCCGAGCGGTCCACGTGCAGGCGCATCTCCTCGAAGGCCATGGCGCCGCGGTAGGGCGAAAGCGTGTTGCCTTCGGCCTGACGGCGCGTGACGGATTCGGCGGTGATCTCCTTCGGGGCCACCTCCGTGAAGTTGGGGAACTGGTTGGCGCCGAGCAGCGTCTGACGGCGCGTGGCGATGTTCTTGTCCTTGGCGGCGGCCGAAGCCTCCACGCGCTCCTTGATGAAGCCGGCCTTGTAAGCCTCTGCATAGCCGCCCTTCTCCTCGATTTCGAGGAAGAGCTTCCAGGCTTCGGAGGCGATCGACTGCGTGAGGTTTTCGACATAGTACGAACCGCCTGCGGGATCTACGACCTGATCGAAGTGCGATTCGTGCTTGAGCAGCAGCTCGACGTTGCGGGCGATGCGCTTCGAGAATTCGGTCGGCGTCTCGAACGAGGCGTCGAACGGTGTCACCTCCAGCGAGCGGACGCCGCCGATCACGGCCGACATGGCCTCGGTCGTGCCGCGCAGCATGTTCACGTAGGGGTCGTAAACCGTCTGGTTCCACTTCGACGTCGCGGCGTGGATCATCATTTTCCCGGCGCAGTGCTTCTCGGGGTTGTATGCCTTGACGATGTTGGCCCAGAGCATGCGGGCCGCGCGGAACTTGGCGATCTCCATGAAGTAGTTGGAGGTCACCGAGAACGAGAAGCGCAGTTTGCGGGCGGCCTCGTCCACCGTCAGCCCGGCGTCCGTCAGGCGGGCGATGTAGTCGTTGCCGGCCGAGAGGGCGAATGCCAGCTCCTCGACGATGGTCGATCCGGCGTTGGAGAAGATGTCGGCCGAAACGGTCACGACGCGGATGTGCTTGTAGGCGGCCGTTTTCCTGACGAGTGCGGCGATGCGTGCGAAGCACTTCTCGCCGTTGGGCGAGCAGAAGTCGCCCTTGGTCGAAAGACCCTTTACCAGCGGGTCGATCGCGAAGGCTACGTCGGCTTCGGCGGCCGTGCCCTCCTTTTCGAGCTTGGCGATCACCAGTTCGGCGACGTCGCCCATGCCCTTGCCGCTGAACGCCAGCGAAACGGCGGAGACGCAGATGCCGTCGAGCAACTGGTCCAGATCGGCGGCGGAGAAGCCCTCCTTCACGATCTCGAAGCCCAGCGAATCGACACCCGCATTGAGGAGTTTGAGCGCCTCGGCGTTGGCCGTCTTCGGGCACTCGACCGTCACGGTCTGGTGCACATGCCAGCGGTTGTGGGCGCGCGTACCGCGAACGTAGGGGAACTCGCCTGCCTGCGAGCCCAGGAACTTGATACCCTCGAGGTTCTCGGCGCGGTAGTAGGGGCGGACGTTGAATCCCTCTCCCGTACGCCACACCAATTTCCGCTCGTAATCGGCTCCTTTCAGATCTACTGCGATCACCTCTTCCCATTTCTCGGTCGGGACCGGCGGAAATTCGGTGAACAGCTTTTCACGTTTGGTATTTGCCATAACTATTTAGAGATTAGTAATAAGTGTAGTCGAATCCGATTTCAAATTGCATGTAAAGGTACAAAATAATTCATGAATTGTAACAAGAAATTGTTACTAAAATAACAGCATTGTCGAATATCGGTGCGCCGGGGCCGTTCCGGGGAGTCGCCGCCGGGCGGTCCGCGTATGGAAAAACAGTCCATTTATGGTCTGAATATCCTCTGAAAATGCGTTTTTCGGAAATCGCCGATTTTTGCCTGATGAGCGGAAAACAGGGGCTGTTTTCCGAAAAACGGGTGAAAAAACCGGCGATGTTCCCGAAAAACGGGGTCGTTTTTTCGAAAACGGGCGAAAAAATGAGGTGTTTTCCGGAAAAATGCGATTTTCGGAAAACAACGGATCGGGAAAAGAATTACATTTGTAGCCGAAACGGAAAGCAACCTCCTTTAAAATTCGGATCATGTCATTACTGAGATTCAAGATGGTCGATGCGGCGATCAACCACACGGCCGTCGAAGTGAAGGCTCCCGAAGGGCGTCCGTCGGATTATTTCGGCGAGAAGGTCTTCGGACGCGAGGCCATGCGCAAGTACCTCGACAAGAAAACCTATGCGGCGCTGCTCGACACGATGGAGCACCGCACGCCGCTGACGCGCGAAATCGCTGACAGCATCGCCGCCGGGATGCGCCAGTGGGCGCTGGAGCACGGCGCGGACCACTACACGCACTGGTTCCAGCCCCTGACGGGCGGTACGGCAGAGAAGCACGATGCCTTCGCCGAGCCGGACGGCTGCGGCGGCGTGCTGGAAGAGTTTTCGGGCAAGCTGCTCGTGCAGCAGGAGTCCGACGCTTCGTCGTTCCCCAACGGTGGCATCCGCAATACGTTCGAGGCCCGCGGCTATTCGGCCTGGGACCCCGCGTCGCCCGCCTTCATCGTCGATACGACGCTCTGCATCCCGACCGTCTTCATCTCCTATACGGGCGAGGCGCTCGACTACAAGGTGCCCCTGCTGCGGTCGCTGACGGCCGTGGACAAGGCCGCCACGGAAGTGTGTCGCTATTTCGACAGGAACGTGCAGAAGGTCTTCGCCTATTTGGGCTGGGAGCAGGAGTACTTCCTCGTGGACGAGAGCCTCTGGGCCGTGCGTCCCGACCTGATGCTCACGGGCCGTACGCTCATGGGGCACGAGTCGGCCAAGAACCAGCAGCTCGAGGACCACTATTTCGGGGCGATCCCGACGCGCGTGATGGCCTTCATGAAGGACCTCGAGTACGAATGCCTGAAGCTGGGCATTCCCGTGAAGACGCGTCATAACGAGGTGGCGCCCAATCAGTTCGAACTGGCTCCCGTGTACGAGGAGGCCAATTTGGCCAACGACCACAACCAGCTGCTGATGACCATTATGGACAAGATCGCCCGCCGCCATCAGTTCCGCGTGCTGCTGCACGAGAAACCCTTCAAGGGGATCAACGGTTCGGGCAAGCACAACAACTGGTCGCTCGGGACCGATACGGGCGTGAACCTCTTCGGCACGGGCAAGACCGCCTCGGAGAATCTGCAGTTCATCACCTTCCTGGTGAACGCCGTGTCGGCCGTCTATAAATACAACGGACTGCTGAAGGCGTCGATCATGAGCGCCACGAACGCCCATCGTCTTGGGGCCAACGAGGCGCCTCCGGCCATCATTTCGGCCTTCCTCGGCTCGCAGGTCTCGGCCGTGCTGGAGAAGCTGGCCGCCTCGAAGGACGACGACGCCATCCGTTTCGACGCCAAGAGTATCTTCCGCATGAGCGGCATTTCGCATATCCCGACGCTGCTGCTGGACAATACGGACCGCAACCGCACGTCGCCCTTCGCCTTCACGGGCAACCGGTTCGAGTTCCGCGCCGTCGGTTCGTCGGACAACTGCGCCGAGGCGATGATCGTGCTCAATACGGCGATGGCCCACGAGCTGACGGAGTTCCGCCGGGCCGTGGATGCCAAGATCGAGGCGGGCGCGAAGAAGGAGAAGGCGATCTACGAGGTGCTCAAGCAGATGATCCACGCCTGCCGCGACATCTGTTTCGACGGCAACGGCTATTCCGAGGAGTGGAAGGCCGAGGCGGCGCGGCGCGGTCTGGACTGCGAGACCTCCACGCCGCGGATTTTCGACCGCTATCTGGACCGGGATGCCGTGCGCATGTTCGGCGACATGGGCGTGCTCTCCGAGGTGGAGCTGCAAGCCCGTACCGAGGTGAAGTGGGAAACCTATACGAAGAAGATACAGATCGAAGGCCGCGTGCTGGGCGACCTGGCGATGAACCACATCGTGCCGATCGCGTCGAAATACGAGGCGCTGCTGCTGGACAAGGTCTACAAAATGTCGCAGATTCCGGGGCTGAACGCTTCGGCCGACATCGCGCTCATCAAGAAGATCCAGGACCACACGGCCGCGATCCAGAAGCTCACGGGCGAGATGATCGACGCCCGCAAGGTCGCCAACCGGATCGAGGACCAGCGCGAGAAGGCCGTCGCCTACCACGATACGGTGGCTTCGTGCTTCGACGCGATCCGCTACCATATCGACAAGCTCGAGGAGATCGTCGATGACCAGATCTGGCCGCTGCCGAAGTACCGGGAACTGCTTTTCCTGCGGTAGCGGGGCGGATGGCGGACGGTCGGGACGGCTCCCGGCCGCGCGTTCGTACGTCCCGGACGAACCCGGCTGCCGGTTCGTCCGGGACGTTTCGCGTCTGCCGCGGTCTGCGTGCGCCGCGCATTTCCGGGAACCCGTCCGTATCGTGCGTCGCGGGAAAATTCCGGGGCCTGCCTGAGGCGGAATGCGCCGTTTTCGTTATCTTTGCGATAATCCAATTTTACGACCCATGACCGAATCCCCTTACCTTCCCGATCCGGGGCGTTACGACGGACGGATGCCCTACCGGCGGGCCGGACGCAGCGGGGTGCTGCTGCCGGCGCTGTCGCTCGGCCTTTGGCAGAACTTCGGGGCTGAGAGGCCCTTCACCCACTCCCGGCGTATGCTGCATTACGCCTTCGACCGGGGCATCACGCATTTCGACCTGGCCAACAACTACGGCCCTCCCTACGGTTCGGCCGAAGAGACCTTCGGCCGCGTCATGGAACGTTCGTTCCGGCCGTACCGCGACGAACTGTTCGTTTCCACCAAGGCCGGCTACGACATGTGGCCGGGACCCTACGGAAACTGGGGATCGAGGAAATACCTGACGGCGAGCCTCGACCAGAGTCTCCGGCGGATGAAGCTCGACTATGTGGACCTCTTCTATACCCACCGTTTCGATCTGCAGACGCCGCTCGAGGAGACGCTCCGGGCGCTCGTCGATGCCGTCCGTGCGGGCAAGGCGCTCTATGTCGGCATTTCGCGCTATCCGCTCGATGCCGCCCGGTTCGCTTTCCGCTATCTGGTCGAACGCGACGTGCCGTGTCTGCTGTTCCAGGACCGGTACAACCTCCTCGACCGCGAATCGGAGCGGGAGGGGCTGCTCTCCGCGGCGGCCGGGGCCGGTTCGGGATTCATCGCATTTTCGCCGCTGGCGCAGGGCTTGCTGACGGACCGGTATCTCGGCGGCGTTCCGGCCGATTCCCGGATGGCCCGTGCGGGATCGCTCGGGCGGGAGGTCCTGACCGAAGAGCTGCTGGGACGTCTCCGCGGCCTGAACGAACTGGCCGCCCGGCGCGGGCAGAGCCTTGCCGCCATGTCGCTCGCCTGGCTGCTGCACGACGAGCGGGTCAGCTCGGTGATCGTCGGGGCCAGCTCCGTGGAACAGCTCGCCGACAACCTCCGGGCTTTGGAAAGCCCCGGCTTCTCGGACGAGGAGCTCCGGCGGATCGACGACCTTTCGGCCGGAGCGGGGAGGTAAATCCGTCCCGGACCCGTGCAGCATGAATGAAAAAGCACCTCTTCTGGAAAGAAGAGGTGCTTTTTCAATAACGTATCGGCGATCGGTCAGTCCTCGTCGCGGTACATGTGCTCCACGTAGATGGCGTGCTGCATGGCCTCGCGCTTCGCCACCGAAGGCTTCGTGAAGTACTGGCGGCGGCGGAGCTCCTTCAGGACACCCGTGCGCTCGTATTTGCGTTTGAATTTCTTCAGGGCGCGCTCGATGTTCTCGCCCTCCTTTACCGGCATGATAATCATAATGGTATGTTTTTTTGTCGTTTTGTATTCGGTTCGTTTTCGTCGTCTGACGGCTGCCGGGCGCGTATCTTCCGATGCGCTTTCCCGTTTTCGGATGCAATCTACTCGTCGGTCGTTCCGCCGGGAGACCCGAATTCCAGATAGGGAGCCAGCCTGGCTGCCTCCTCGCGGGTCAGTATGTCGTCTTCAATCAACTCTTCGGCGGTGCTCCAACCTCCTTTCAACTGTCGTACCTTCAATAATTTCCGAAGTGTCCGCGGGGCGATGTACGGATGTCTGCCCAACGTTTTCGGGTCTGCAAAGTTAATATCAATTTTCCGAATTTTGCAACTGTCGCAGGAAATTTGTTTCAAAATTTTTTCGTAGTTGCTCTCCGTGACCCCCGGAATCTCTGCGAGTTGCTCCGCACTGCGGAATCCGCCGAGCCGTTCGCGGTAGCGGATGATCCGCATGACGGTCTTCTCGCCGATGCCCGTGACCGACCGCAGCGCCGCCGAATCGGCCGTGTTCAGCTCCACGGGGCGGTCGATCGGCCGAGGCTGCCGTTCGGGGAAGATGACGTAGGGTTCGAGCGCTGCGGCCACCGAGTCGCTGACGACGTAGCAGGCGCGCAACTCCTCCATGTCGCGGATGCCGCTCAGGTCCCGCCAGCGGACGAAGGCTTCGGCCTGTCGTTTCGACAGCGCGCCGATGGCCCGCAGGTAGCGTGCGCTCACGGTGTCGATACGGAACGGCGAGGGGGCCAGCGGCTCGGGGAGGATGCGTCCCGGGCGGTACGTGCGGGGTGCGATGGCGTATCTGCGGCCTATGCGGATCCACGGCGCGAGCCGCCGGTAGAGCGAGTCGCCGATGCCGTAGCAGAGCGCCACGTCCTCGGGAATGCGGAAGACCTTGCCCGCGGCGCGGAACTTGAGCAGGCTGACGGCTTCGTATTTCGAGAGTCCCAGTCCGAGCAGCTCCTCGAAGTCTGCGGTGTTGGGATCGAACGGATGCAGTTCGACGCTGTCGCGTCGTTCCTCCATCGCCGCTTCTGCGCGGCGGGCGGCCTCCGGGTCGGCTTTGGGACGGACGAGGACGAGCGCGGCCACGAGCAGACCGGCCAGCGGCAGAAACACCGCGACGGCCCGAATTTCCCGTTCCGAGAAGAGCCTCGCCATATCCTCCTGCGGTTTACTTTCCGATGTGCCCGAGCGCCTCCTTGACCGATCCCCAGCGCAGCAGCAGCTCGCGGGCCTGCTCCTCGCCGATGCCCGCCGCTTCGGCGATCATGCGTGTCCCGCGGCCCACGAGTTTGGCGTTCGTGATCTGCATGTTCACCATCCGGTTGCCTTCGACGCGCCCGAGTTTGATCATGACGGAGGTGGAGATCATGTTGAGCATCAGCTTCTGCGCCGTGCCGGCCTTCATACGGGTCGATCCCGTGACGAATTCGGGGCCCACGACCGCTTCGAGGGCGTATTCCGCCTCGGCGGCCACGGGCGATGCGGGATTGCAGGTGATGGCTCCGGTCAGCAGTCCGTGCCGCCGGGCCTCGCGCAGTCCTCCTACTACATAAGGCGTCGTGCCCGAGGCGGCGATGCCGATCAGTACGTCCTGCGCCGTGGGACGGAACGGTTCGAGGTCGCGCCATGCGCCTTCCGGATCGTCCTCGGCGCGTTCCACGGCCTTGCGCAGCGCGCCGTCGCCGCCGGCGATCAGGCCGATGACCAGATCGAACGGCACGCCGTAGGTCGGGGGCAGCTCCGAGGCGTCGGTCACGCCCAGCCGGCCGCTCGTCCCGGCGCCGATGTAGAACATTCTGCCGCCGTTTTTCATGCGCTCGACGATGCGCTCGACGAGCTGCTCCATCGTGGGAATGACCTTGGCGACGGCCCCGGGTACGAGGCTGTCTTCGCGGTTGATTCCGGTGAGGATGTCGCGGACCGACATGTCCTGCAGGTTGTCGTATGCCGATGTCTGTTCGGTAACTCTATTTTCCATGGTGGTATTTCAAAAGTCCCTCTGCGGGCGATTCGATGATTTCCTTTACTTCGTATCCGGCGCCGGCCAGCGCTTCGCGCAGCAGCTCCCCGAAATGGGCGGCGATGCCGCCGACGAACGAGACGGGCAGCCCCTTGGGATAGCGGCTCAGGTTGCGCTCGGCGAAGTCGCCGAACGAGCGGAGCACCATCCGGCGTACCTCCGGGCAGCCGATGTGGTCGAGGATGAAGGGGGCGAACGATGCCAGGAAGCGGTTGGCGAAAGGTTCGTTATAGACGCGGCGGATGATCTCCTCGTAGGTCATCCCGCACGCTTCGAGGAATTCCCCGCGCAGGGGGATGTGCTCCTTGAAGATGCCGTTCACGAGGTTGCGGCCCAGCACCGCACCCGACCCCTCGTCGCCCAGCACGTAGCCCAGCGCCGATACGTTGTGGACCACCTCGCCGTCGCGGCAGTGGCACGAATTGGCGCCCGTGCCGAGGATGCAGGCGATGCCTTCGTCGCGCCCGAACAGGGCGCGTGCAGCGCCGAGCAGGTCCGACCGGACCTCGATCCGCGCCGCGCCGAAGCGGGCTTCCAGCTCGCGTCTGAGTTTCTCGTTCGAGACGGGGAAGGCGGGGCTGCACCCGGCGCTGTAGATGTGGACGGCCGACACGGGGCCGCACGGAGGGAGTGCGGCGAGCGTCTCCCGGATCTGTTCCGGCGTATGCTGGAGGGCGTTGATGCCTCGGGTGCGCACCGACGTGGTTTTTCCGCCGTCGTGGAAAAGCCACGTGCATTTGGTCGATCCGCTGTCTGCGATGATTATCATGTTTCAAAGATAGCGATATTTCGTATAAAAACGAAAAAAATTAAACAACTAAATTTTTTCGTTCTAAAACTACGAAAAATAGTTGCATCTTCCTGTTTTTTGATTACCTTTGTTCCCGGAAGCTATGCCGATTCTTCGGTCCGGCTTCGGAAAGGAGTAAAATAATTTAGTCCGGCGGCCGCCTGCGGCGAAGGGGAGGCGGTGCGGACGGAACGAAACCGAATGGAATCATGGAAAAACTGACCCGTCGTGAAGAGGAGCTGATGCGTTGTTTCTGGGAGCGCGGACCGTTGTTCGTGCGCGAGCTGGTGGCCATGGCCCCCGAGCCCAAGCCCCATTTCAATACGCTTTCGACCATGGTGCGCGCCCTGGAGGCCAAAGGCTACGTGGGACACACGGCCTACGGGAGCACCTACCAGTATTACCCGCTCGTGAGCGAGGCGGAATTCTCGCGTTCGACGCTCGGAAACGTTATCAGCCGCTATTTCGAAAACTCCTACCTCGGGGCCGTTTCGGCGCTGGTCGAGGAGGAGAAGATCTCGGTTGACGAACTGCGGGAGCTGATCGAACGCATCGAAACGCAAAACCGCGGATAGCCATGTACGCGCTGTTGATATACAGCCTGAAGGTCGGGGCCTGCCTGGCGGTCTTCTACCTCTTTTTCAAGCTGCTGCTGAGCCGCGAGACATTCCACCGCCTCAACCGGGCGGTGGTGCTGGGAGCGCTGCTGCTGTCGTTCGTGCTTCCGCTGTGCGTCATCACCGTTTACCGCGAGGCGCCCGTGCTGCCGGAGATCCGGCCGGCTCTGCTGGCCGCGGCCGCGGAGGATGCCGCCGGCCGCGTTGCGGAGCCCGCCTTCCCCTGGGAGCGGCTCGCCGGAGGGGTGTTTCTCCTCGGTGCCGCGGCGGTGCTGTTGCGGACCCTTTGGTCGCTGGGGTGCGTGGCGCGGCTGATCCGCAGCGGCCGCCGGGAACGGCAGACGGACGGCGTCGTACTGGTGCGGTCGGACCGGGTCGCGGCGCCCTTCAGTTGGGGGCGTTATATCGTGCTTCCGGAGCGGGGGCGCGGCGAGGACGAGGAGGCGATCCTCATACACGAACGGGCGCATCTGAGACTGCGCCATTCGCTCGACCTGCTGGCGGCGGACCTCGCGGGATGCTTGCAGTGGTTCAATCCGGCGATGTGGCTGTTGCGGCGCGAAATCAGGGCCATCCATGAGTACGAGGCCGACGAGGCGGTGCTCGCCAGCGGCGTCGATGCCCGGAGCTATCAGTTGCTGCTGGTGCGGAAAGCCGCCGGCGGGAGGTGGTATCCGGTCGCGAACAGTTTCAATCATAGCAAACTTAAAAAACGTATTACCATGATGTTGCGCAAGAAGTCGTCGCGCTGGGCCGGAGCCCGGGCGCTGTTGCTGCTGCCCCTTGCGGGGCTCGCTCTCGGGGCTTTCGCCGAGACCGCGTATGTCTTTCCGGAAAGATACGGAGACCTGACCGGAGAAACGGGCCGGCTTCCCGGCGGGGCGGAGTCCGGGGACGTTCCCGATTCGGTGCTCCGCAGCCGGAAAAAAGGTCCCGGACCGCTGATTCTGGTGAATGGCGTCCGGGGACGGTCGCTCGACGGCATCGACCCGGGCGAGATCGCTTCGGTCACGGTGCTGAAGGATTCGCTGTCGGCGGTCCGCTACGGAGCGGATGCGGGGCAGGGGGTCGTTCTGGTCGAACTGAAGCCGGCGGCAGCGGGGCGGACGGACTCCCTGCGCACGATTTCCGCGACCGTCGTGCGGGGAACCGGCCCGGCGGCCCGGCAGGTCGTGGAAGCCGGGATGAATGCCGCCGGAGCGGGTGTCCGGATGGGCAGCGCGGGGATCGAGATCGCCGGAATGGCACTGGAGATGGCACGCGACCGCATGCCCGCCGGGGAGTACGAAAAGGCGCAGCGCGAGCTGGAGAAGGCGCGGCAGGAGCTGGACGCTTACATGCGGAGCGACGAATGGAAGGAGGCGCAGCGCGGGATTTCCGAGGCGGGGGCCTATTTCGAGAGCGACGAGTGGAAGGAGGCGCAGCGGAAACTCTCCGAGGCAGGGGAGTTTTTCCGGAGCGACGAATGGAAACGTTTGCGGAAGCGTATGGAGGAGACCGGTGCGGAAATCGGGAATTTCGACTGGGGACGGCTGCCGGACAGCCTGGAAGGCAGCCTTTGCGAAATGGATCCCGAGGAACTGGAGCGGTTGCGGTCGCGGCTCGACGGCCGGATGGAGCGGATCGTGATCCGGAACGGCCGGGGCGATGCGAACGGCCGGCTTTCGGTCTCCGGAACCGGTGCGGATCCCGTCTTTTTTCTCGACGGACGGAAAGTCACGGCCGAAACGGTGCAGAAGATGGACCCCCGGCAGATCGTCTCCGTCACCGTGCTGAAGGACGCTTCGTCGTTGGAGGAGTACGGCGAGGAGGGCCGGGGCGGCGTGGTGAAGATCGTCTCGAAGTCCGGGGAGACGAACGAGTCCGGACTCTCGGCTCCGGCCGTGTCGGTGCGGGTTGCCCCGAAGAAGAGCGTGTTCGACTATCTGGGCGACGAGACCCTGTTCGCGGAGGGCGAGTCGTCGCGCGAGATGCTGCGTGCGATTCCCGCCGATTACCGGGTCTATATCAACGGCAAGCTCCGGGACCGTTCCGAGATCGGAGCCTATTCGCGGATCAGGAAGGTGCGCATCTACAAGAACGACGCCGCGGCGAAGCGGTACGGCGAGGCGGCGCGGGCCGGGGTCGTCGAGATTCAGGCGCGCAGATAGGGAAGCGGGAACCGTAAGCGGTTCGAAATAAAAAGTTCGGAAGAGGTGCGGGGCCGCAGCGTTGCGGCTCCGCCTTCGTTTTTCGGTACGGCTATTCGAATCCGACGATCTCGGGCCGTGTCGGGCGGTAGCGGTACTGCTCCAGCCGCGTGCTGTTCGAGATGCGGAAGAAGTCGCTTTCGACCAGGCCCGGTTTGCCGAGGGCGAGGCCCAGCCGGATTTGGATCGTGTTGAAAACGAGCCGTTCGTTGCGCAGCCGCACTCCGAGGCCGAACGAGGTGTAGAACTCGTTCTTGAAGATGTTGGGCGAGTAGCCGAGCAGTCCGAAATCGGCGAATCCGAACAGGGCGATGCGGAATCCCAGCGGCTGATAGGGGGTGAAAATGACGGTTTCCGTGTTGAGAATCATGCGGTTGGTTCCCGTGATATGCTCCTTGAGCGCCTGCAATCCGTTCACGTGGGTGAAGCGGATGCTTTCGTCGTTGCCCTGCAGGCGGTTCCACCCCTGCGTGTAGTTGAAGGCGAGGAACTGCCGGATGCGGCTGCGGCGGACCATGAACAGGTTGGAGAACCACCTCAGGTCGATGTCCACGGCGCTGCGTCTCCACATGCCGCTCGCGAGGTCGATGTAGCTGCCGAGCGTGAAGCCGCCCATGATGTATCCCATCGTGCGGAATCCGCCCGCCTCGAACGAGAGACCGAGGTACATGGCGTCGTCGAACTCGCCCCAGGAGTATCCGCCGACGGCCTCGGCCTTGTATCCCGAGGCGAGGTACTCGCGTGCGCCGAATCCGTAGATCATGTTGGCCGTGTAGAACCGCTCGCGGTAGAGACCCGTGCCGAGCAGCAGGACGTCCTGGTCGTGCAGCGCGGGGTTGTAGTCGGCGCGGACGGGCGGGCGGCGGCTGAACCGGCGGTAGTTGTAGCGTCCCGTGAGGTAGAGGCTCGAACGGATGCCGGGCAGGTAGTGCGAGTAGCCTCCCCAGGCGTCGAGGTTGCGCTCCTTGACGAGCAGCGACGTGTCCGTCTCGATCATGTAGCGTTTGGCCTTGTTGTCGCTGTAGGTGAGGCCCAGTTCGTAGTCCGTGCGTTTGAGGAACTCCTTGCGCATTCCCAGTTCGAGCGTCGAGTTGTAGAAATCGCGTCCGGCGGCGAATTCGGCGGTGTAGAAGGTTCCCAGCAGGTTTGGGATTTCGTATTCGAACATGTTGCCGCCGTAGGAGAAGTCCGAACGGCTGAAGTTGGTCATGAATTTCAGACTGTTGCCCGTGCCGAGGATGTTGGCGTCGGAGAGCCCGACCATCGTCCGCCCTTCGGAGTGCAGGGCGCCGTCGGCCGAAATGGTCCAACTGTCGCGTGTCGTGATGAGGAGATTGACGCGCGTGGTGTCCAGCGAGTCGGGCAGCACGGCTATGTCCACGTCGGCGATGTAGCTGCGCGAGCGCAGCAGTTGTTTGTTCCGCACGACGAGCTGCGGATCGAATCGGTCGCCCGGGCCGAAGAGCAGGTCGCGCCGGATCACCCGGTCGCGCGTCAGGTAGTGGAGTTTGTTGCTCGTGCGTTCCAGCCAGTTGCCGCCGTTGTCGAACACCTGCCGCCGTTCGATGGTGATGTCGCCGATCGTCTTGCCTGCATAGGGGGCCAGCAGCAAGCTCTCGTCGGTGACGCGGCCGTTCGAGGTGGTGTCCAGCACGGGCCGCACGAAAAGCATCTTGTAGAGCAGGCGCGGCACGCGGCGGCGTTCGGTTTTCGAACGGATGCTGTCGTAGAGACGGGCGTTGCGCGCGGCGGCCCGGGGATTGGCGATGCGGGCGCTGTCGGGCGTGAAGCGGTCCGGCGTGTGGGTGCGTACCGTGTCCGGGACGGTCCGTTTCGGAGAGCGCATGCCGGGACCCGCGACGCGGGCGAAAGAGGCGGACGCCGCTGCCGAGAGCAGCAGGAGAATTATGCAGAACCGGACGTACATCGGTTCAAAGATAACGCATTTTTCGTCAAAAACGTATAAAATGCGGAACAAGCCGCCGTCCGGATCCGGACAGCGGCTCCCCTGCGGGGATTGTTCTGCCGCTGTCCGTAGCCGCCGTGTCTTTTTCCTCGTGCGTTTTCCGGAACGGCGTTCCGAATAGGCGTCCCGGGGCTCTTTTCTGAGCATGCGGCGGTCCGGACTTCGGGAGGTCAGAAAGGGTGCGCCCCTGCGAATCGAGATTCGCAGGGGCGCACCGTGAATGCGGGCCTTTGCGGCCGGGACGGTCACTTGCGGCCTTCTTTGGCCTCGATGCACTCCGTGGCGTGGGGGACCTTCATCAGCCGCTCTTTCGGAATGAGCTTCCCGGTGGTCTTGCAGATGCCGTAGGTCTTGTTCTCGATGCGGACGAGCGCCATTTCGAGGTTGCGGATGAACTTCATCTGGTGTGCCGCCAGACGTCCGCTCTCCTCCTTCGAAAGTGTCGCGGCGCCCTCTTCGAGCACCTTGAACGTCGGGGAGGTGTCCTCCGTGTCGTTGTCGGCCGTATGCGTGATAGTGGCGCGCAGCAGCTCGTAGTCCGCACGCGCACTTTCGAGCTTCTTCAGGATCAGCTGCTTGAACTCCTCGAGCTCGGCGTCGCTGTACCGTGTTCTTTCGTCTGCCATAATCGTTTCGCTTTAGGGTTTATGTAAAATTAAGCAAATATTCCGAATCCGCCAAATTTTACATGTACAATCTCTCGGGCGTCAGATCCGCGTCACGGCGATCTGCAACGGTTCGTCGTCGATTTCCGATTCGACGACCGTCTCTCCGGCGGGCGCTTCGGCCGTCCGCACCTCGACGGCGAGGGTCTGCGCGGCGATGTAGTCCGCGAAGCGGGCGATACCCTCCGCCACGCACGGCTTCCGTTCGATCTCCACGCGTATCCTGTCCGTCACCTCGAATCCCGACTCCTTGCGGATATTCTGGATGCGGTTTATCAATTCGCGTGCCACGCCTTCGGCCTTCAGTTCGTCGGTCACGGTGATGTCGAGGGCCACGGTGAGCTTGCCCTCCGACGCCACGAGCCATCCGGGCATGTCCTCCGAGGTGATTTCGAAATCGGCGGGCGTCACGGTGATGCGCTCCCCACCGAGGTCGAGCTCCGTCTCCGGCGCGGCCTCGATCTGGGCGATGCGCTCCTGCGAGAACTCCGCGGTCAGGGCGGCGATCTGCTTCATGTATTTGCCGTAGCGCGGGCCGAGGGTCTTGAAGTTGGGCTTGATGCGTTTGGTGATGACGCCCGTCGTCTCCTCGATCAGCTGCACCTGCTTGACGTTCACTTCGCCCATGATGAGATTCTTCACCGCGGCGATATGCTCCGCCGTCACGGGGTCGAGGACCGGAATGAGGATCTTCGTGAGCGGCTGGCGCACCTTGATCGACACCTTGCGGCGCAGGGCCAGCACCATCGACGAGACTTTCTGCGCCAGAGCCATCATGTCCTCCAGCCGGGCGTCGATCAGCCCCTCGTCGGCCTTCGGGAAGGCGGCCAGGTGCACCGACTCGTCCGTGTGGCGGCCGCTCACGGCGTTGAGGTCCGTGAAGATGCGGTCGGAGATGAAGGGCGCGAAGGGGGCCGAGAGCATCGCCACGGTCTCCAGACAGGTGTAGAGCGTCTGGTAGGCGGCGAGTTTGTCCTCCGACATGCCGCCGCCCCAGAAGCGCTTGCGGTTCAGGCGCACGTACCAGTTCGAGAGGTTTTCGCCCACGAACTCCTGGATGGCGCGGGCCGCGGGGGTCGGGTCGTAGGACTCGAGGCTCTCCGTGACGTCGCGCACGAGGGTGTTGAGCAGCGAGACGATCCAGCGGTCGATCTCGGGGCGGCGCTCCATCGGAATCTCCGCCTCGCGGCCCGTGAAGCCGTCCACGTTGGCGTAGAGGGCGAAGAAGGAGTAGGTGTTGTAGAGCGTGCCGAAGAACTTGCGGCGCACCTCGTCCACGCCGTCGCGGTCGAACTTGAGGTTGTCCCACGGCTGCGAGTTGGAGATCATGTACCAGCGCGTGGCGTCCGGACCGTAGGTCGAGAGCACCTCGAACGGATCGACGGCGTTGCCCAGCCGTTTCGACATCTTGTTGCCGTTCTTGTCGAGCACCAGACCGTTCGAGATGATGTTTTTGAAAGCCACCGAGTCGAAGAGCATCGTGGCGATGGCGTGCAGCGTGAAGAACCAGCCGCGTGTCTGATCGACGCCCTCGGCGATGAAGTCGGCGGGGTAGATCTCGCCGAAGTCGGCCTCGTGTTCGAACGGATAGTGCACCTGCGCGTAGGGCATGGCGCCCGAGTCGAACCATACGTCGATGAGGTCCGGTTCGCGGCGCATCGGCTCGCCCTTCGACGACGTGAGCACGATCGAATCCACATAGGGACGGTGCAGGTCAATGTTCTTCGTCGAATAGTTCTCCTCCGACATGTCGCCGACGCGGAAATTCCGGTAGGGGTTCTCGGTCATCAGCCCTGCCGCCACGGATTTTTCGATTTCGGCGACGAGCTCCCCGACCGAACCGATGCACTTCACCTCCGAACGGTCCTCCGTGGCCCAGATCGGCAGCGGCGTGCCCCAAAACCGCGAGCGCGAGAGGTTCCAGTCGTTGAGATTCTCGAGCCACTTGCCGAAGCGTCCCGTGCCGGTCGATTCGGGCTTCCAGCGGATCGTGCGGTTCAGCTCGATCATCCGCTCCTTGAGCGCCGTGGTGCGGATGAACCACGAGTCGAGCGGGTAGTAGAGCACCGGCTTGTCCGTGCGCCAGCAGTGGGGGTAGTTGTGGACGTGCTTCTCGATCCTGAACGCCTGTCCCGCGGCCTTCATCTTCATGCAGATATAGATGTCGAGCGTCTCTGCCGCGGCGGCGGCCTTCTCGTCGTACCGGCCCTCCACGGTGAACTGCGGGTCGTAGGCGTTCTTCACCCAGCGGCCTTCGTACTCCCTGTATGCTTCGACGTCCACGCACTCGCGGACGAAGCGCTCGTCCAGCTCTTCGAGCCGGTAGAACCGGCCCTGGAGGTCCACCATCGGGCGCGTCTCGCCCTTTTTGTTTATCATGAAGAGCGACGGAATGCCCGCAGCACGCGCCACGAAGGCGTCGTCGGCGCCGAACGTTGGGGCGATATGCACGATACCCGTACCGTCCTCCACGGTGACGTAGTCGCCCAGAATGACGCGGAACGCCTTCTGCGAGGCGTCGTGCCACATTCCCTCGGCGTCCGTCTCGACGGGCTTGACCCACGGCAGCAACTGTTCGTACTCCATGCCTTCCAGCTCGGGACCCTTGTATTCGCCCGTGATTTCGAACGGAACGAGCTTGTCGCCCGGCTTGTATGCGTCGAGCGCGAGCCCTTCGGCCTTCTTGTTGAAATGGGCGTAGAGCAGCGCCTTGGCCAGCACGACGGTCATCTTCTCGCCCGTGTAGGCGTTCCACGTGCGCACGGCCACGTAATCGAATTTCGGACCCACGCAGAGGGCCGTGTTCGACGGCAGGGTCCACGGCGTGGTGGTCCAGGCGAGGAAGTAGGGCGTGCCCCAGCCCTCCATTCCGGGCTTGGGGTGCTTGATGCGGAACTGTCCCACCACGGTGGTGTCCTTCACGTCGCGGTAGCATCCCGGCTGGTTCAGCTCGTGGGTCGAGAGCCCCGTGCCGGCGGCCGGCGAATAGGGCTGGATGGTGTAGCCCTTGTAGAGCAGCCCCTTGTCGAAGAGCTGCTTGAGCAGCCACCACAGCGTCTCGATGTACTTGTTGTCGTAGGTGATGTAGGGATCGTCCATATTGACCCAGTAGCCCATCTTGCGCGTGAGCTGCTCCCACATGCCCGTGAACTCCATCACCGCCTCGCGGCAGGCGCGGTTGTACTCCTCGATCGAGATCGTCTTGCCGATATCCTCCTTTGTGATGCCGAGCTTCTTCTCCACGCCCAGTTCCACGGGCAGCCCGTGGGTGTCCCAGCCCGCCTTGCGGTGCACCAGGTAGCCCTGCTGGGTCTTGTAGCGGCAGAAGACGTCCTTGATCGTGCGGGCCATGACGTGATGGATGCCCGGCTGGCCGTTGGCCGAAGGGGGACCCTCGTAGAATACGAACGTCGGACGGCCCTCGCGGGTCGAGATGCTTTTGTGGAATGTGTCGCGGGCGTCCCACTCGCTCAGGACATCGGCGGCCAGACCGGCCAGGTCGAGCCCTTTGTACTCCTTGAACTTCATATCGGTAAGCTGTTTCTTCGCTAATTTTCTGACAACTCGCAAAGATATAAAAAAGATTTGAAAAGCCCGCAATCTTCCCGCGATTCCCCGTGACGGGGCCGCAGCCGGAGCTTTCCGGGGATGCCTGCGGCGGATGCGCGCGCCCTTCCGGGGCCGCCGTCCGGCTTCGGGGGACGACGGACGGAACCGGGGCCGTCGTCCGGTCTTTGCCGGTTTTGTCCGGCTTTCGCTCTTCGGTGCGGGACGGTGCGGGCGCCGTCAGTCGAACGACTGCATTTCGATCAGTTTGGCGTAGATGCCGCCGCGGGCCATCAGCTCGTTGTGCGTGCCCTGTTCGGCGATGCGCCCGTGATCCACGACGATGATCTTGTCGGCGTTGTGGATCGTCGAGAGGCGGTGCGCGATGACCACCGACGTCCGCCCTTCGAGCAGCTTGTTGAGGGCCTCCTGCACGAGCTTCTCGCTTTCGGTGTCGAGCGCCGAGGTGGCCTCGTCGAGGATCAGGATGTCGGGATTCTTCAGCACCGCCCGGGCGATCGAGAGGCGCTGGCGCTGGCCTCCGGAGAGCTTCACGCCCCGGTCGCCGATGTTCGTCGAGTAGCCTTCGGCGCATTCGCGGATGAACTGGTCGGCGTTGGCGATCCGTGCCGCCTCGACGATCTCCTCGTGCGTGGCGCCGGGCTTTCCCATGGCGATGTTGCTCTCGATCGTGTCGTTGAACAGAACGGTGTCCTGCGCCACGACGCTCATGTGGGCGCGCAGGCTCTCCTGCGTGTAGTCGCGCAGCGGGATGCCGTCGATGGCGATTTCGCCCGACGCAGGGTCGTAGAAGCGGGGCAGCAGCTCGCTCAGGGTCGATTTTCCGCCGCCCGACGGACCGACGAGCGCCACGGTCTCCCCGCGGCGGATTTCGAACGAGATGCCGTCGATCACCTCGCGCTGCCCGTCGTAGGAGAAGTGCACGTCGCGGAACTCGATCTTCTCCCGCAGCCCCTTCAGCTCCCGGGCGCCGGGCCTGTCCTCGATTTCGGGCCGGGTGTCGATCACCGAGAAGATGCGCTCTCCGGCTGCGATTCCCTGGTTGATGTTGGCGAACTGGTCGATGAAGGTGCGCACGGGGCGCGTGATCTGGGAGAAGATGGCCACGAAGGCGATGAATCCGCCCGGGTCGAGCGATCCCTTCGTGACGAGCGACCCGCCGAAGACGAGGATCACGCCCACGGCCGTGATGCCCAGGAATTCGCTCATCGGGGAGGCGAGCTGCTGACGGCGCGCCATCGAGAGCGTCAGGCGCGCCAGGTCGGCGCTGATCTCGAAGAATTTCCGCTTGACGTACCGCGTGGCGTTGTAGCTCTTGATGACCTTGATGCCGGCGAGCGATTCCTCGAGCGTCGAGACCATTTCGCCCATGCGGTGCTGGTTGGTGCGCGCCGGGTGGCGGAGCCGCTTGACGATCGAGCCGATGATGAGCGCCACGACCGGCAGGAAGAGGATCGAGAAGATCGACAGTTCCCACGAGATGGCCACCATCATGACAATGTACCCCACGATGAGGAACGGCTCGCGGAACGAGACTTGCAGCGTGTTGGTGATGCAGAACTGCACGACGCCTATGTCCGAGGTGATCTTCGAGATGATGTCGCCCTTGCGCTGCTCGCTGAAATAGCCGACGTTCATGTCCATCACGCGCGAAAACATTTCGTTGCGCATCCGCTGGAGCGTCCGGGCGCGCATGGTCTCGATCGTCCACGAGCCCAGGTAGCGGAACAGATTGCTCAGGAAGCTGATGACGACGGCCACGACGGCCAGCAGCAGCAGCACGTTGCGCGGATCGTAGGCATCGAACAGATGCGAATAGGCGTAGTTGAACAGCACGTTCAGGTAGTCGCCGTCGAGGCGCAGGGGCGGCAGCTTTTCGACGTACTCGGGCGTGAACCCGTCGTCGAACATCGTGTTCAGGATCGGAATGATGAGACCGAATGTCAGGGTGTTGAACAGGGCGTAGAGCAGCGAGAAGATTCCGTAGGGAATGGCGTATCGTTTGATCGGCCGGGCGAATCCCAGCAGCCGCATGTAGGTTTTGAACATTCGGAGCGTCGGATTTGTGGTTGCGCAATAATCGGCGCAAAGATAGGAAAATAAACTCGAAAACCGAGAAAAAGGCGAAATTTCGGCGAATTGTGCCGCCGGGACGGACATCCTCCGCTCCGGCCGGATGCGCAGGCCCCGTCCGCAAGTTCCCGTCCGCAAGTTCCCGTCCGCAAGTTCCCGTCCGCAAGTTCCCGTCCGCAAGTTCCCGTCCGCAAGTTCCCGTCCGCCGGTTCCGTTCACAGCTCCCTGTCCGCGGTTCCCGTCCGCAAGTTCCCGTCCGCAAGTTCCCGTCCGCCGGTTCCGTTCACAGCTCCCTGTCCGCGGTTCCCGTCCGCAAGTTCCCGTCCGCAAGTTCCCGTCCGCCGGTTCCGTTCACAGCTCCCTGTCCGCGGTTCCCGTCCGGGACTCTTCCTGCCGGCGGCTCCTTTCCTTCCGGTCAGCGGCCTTCGGCCTCGTAGCCCGTGTCCTCGATCCGGTGCGCGGCGTCGTTGGCCGCGGCGACGGCCAGGAAGTCGCAGCGGTTGTTCTCCACCGTCTCGGCGTGCCCCTTGACCCAGACGAAACGGACGTGGTGACGCCGGTATGCCCGCAGGAACCGCCGCCAGAGGTCGGGATTCTTCTTTCCCGCGAATCCCTTCTTCTCCCAGCCGAAGACCCACCCCTTCGTAACGGCGTCCACGACGTACTTCGAATCGGAGTAGATCACCACTTCCGATCCGTCGAACCGGAGCGCCTCGAGCGCCGCGCAGACGCCCGTGAGCTCCATGCGGTTGTTGGTCGTCAGGCGGTAACCCTGCGACAGCTCCTTGCGGTGCGGTCCTGCGAGGAGCACCGCGCCGTAACCTCCCGGCCCGGGGTTTCCGAGGGCCGAGCCGTCCGTATAGATCGTGATCGCTGGCAAATTCTCTCGTGCTGTGCGTATGCCGTCCGCTCGCCGGTTTCCGGGACGTTCGGCGGTTTGTGTCTTGTGTCGCGGCATGCCGCCGCGTCCGCTGCGGGGGTCTGTCCCGAAGCGCCCGTCCCGAAACGGGTGCTTCGGGACGGACCGTTTTTTCAGGCGAGCGCCTCCAGTTGTTCGCGGATCGCCGCGATCTTCGCTTCGGCGTCGGCCTGCTTGGCGCGTTCGTTGGCGACGACCTTCTCGGGCGCCGACTGCACGAAGCGCTCGTTCGAGAGCTTCTTCATCACCGATGCGAGGAATCCCTCGTAGTATTCGAGGTCGCGGCGCAGCTTCGCGCGTTCGGCCTCGGCGTCGATCCGGCCCTCCATCGGGACGAAGTACTGCGTCGTCTTGACGAGGAACGCCGCGGCCGCGGGATCCTTCTCCGCGACGGTTTCGATGGCCGAAAGGTTGGCCAGTTTCCGCATGACGGGGGCGTATTCCGCCGGGTAGTTTCCGTCGGCGATGACGTGCAGCGCGAGCGCCTCCTTCTGCGGCAGGTTCTTCTGGTTGCGGATGTTGCGCACCGCCGACACGACCTCCTTCGCCAGCTCGAAGCGGGCGAGCGTCTCCGGCCGTTCGGCGCACGGCTCCGGCATCGGTGCCACGCAGATCGACTCCCCTTCGGCGCGCGGGGCGAGCGCCTGCCAGATCTCCTCCGTGACGAACGGCATGAAGGGGTGCAGCAGGCGCATCAGCGCATCGAAGTATCCCTTCGTGGCCTCCATCGTCCGCGGGTCGGTCGGCTGCCCGTAGGCGGGCTTCACCGTCTCGAGGTACAGGCCGCTGAAGTCGTCCCAGAAGAGGCGGTACGCCTCCTTGAAGGCCTCCGAGATGCGGTAGGACCGGAAATCCTCGGCGATCTGGCGCAGCGAGCGGCCCATCGCCTGGTCGAACCACTCCACGGCCAGGCGGTCGTTCTCGCTCTGTGCCGCGGCGGCGTCCGTCGTCCAGCCGTTCACCAGCCGGTAGGCGTTCCATATCTTGTTGCCGAAGTTGCGGCCCTGCTCGCAGAGCGCCTCGTCGAACATCACGTCGTTGCCCGCCGACGAGGAGATGAGCATGGCCATGCGCACGCCGTCGGCGCCGTACCGGGCGATCAGGTCCAGCGGATCGGGCGAGTTGCCCAGTTGCTTGGACATCTTGCGGCCGATCTTGTCGCGCACGATGCCCGTGAAATAGACGTTTTCGAAGGGCTTCTCCTGCCGGTATTCGTAGCCGGCCATGATCATCCGCGCCACCCAGAAGAAGATGATGTCCGGGCCGGTCACCAGATCGTCGGTGGGGTAGTAGTAGCGGATTTCCCTGTTGCCGGGGTTGCGGATGCCGTCGAACACGGAGATCGGCCAGAGCCACGACGAGAACCACGTGTCGAGCACGTCTTCGTCCTGCCGGAGATCGTCCGCTTTCAGCGAGGCGTCGCCCGTTCGCGCGGGCCTTCTCCAGCGCCTCCTCGGCCGTCGGGGCCACCACGAAGCCGCCCTTCGGAAGGTAATAGGCCGGGATGCGCTGTCCCCACCACAACTGGCGCGAGATGCACCAGTCCTTGATGTTCTCCATCCAGTGGCGGTAGGTGTTCTTGTATTTCTCGGGCACGAAGCGGATCGCGTCCTCCATGACGGCTTTCGTCGCCGGACCGGCCAGCTCGCCCATCGAGAGGAACCACTGCATCGAGAGTTTCGGTTCGATGGCCACGCCCGTGCGCTCCGAGTAGCCCACGTTGTTGGTGTACTCCTCGGTCTTTTCGAGCAGCCCCGCTCCGGCGAGGTCCTTCTCGATCTGCCTGCGCACGTCGAAGCGGTCCTGACCCGCGTACATGCCCACCTTGTCGTTGATCGTGCCGTCGTCGTTGAATATGTCGATGGTCTCCAGGCCGTACTTCTCGCCCAGCATGTAGTCGTTCACGTCGTGCGCCGGGGTCACCTTCAGCGCGCCCGTGCCGAACTCGATGTCCACGTATTCGTCGCGGATCACCGGGATCGAACGGCCCACCAGCGGCACGACGACGCGTGCGTCGGCCGGCAGCCATGCGTAGCGCGGGTCGCCGGGATTGACGCACAGGGCCGTGTCGCCCAGGATCGTTTCGGGGCGTGTCGTGGCGACGACGATCGTCCGGTCCGTGCCCTCGACCTTGTAGCGCAGGTAGTAGAGCTTGCCGTGCGACTCCTTGAAGACGACCTCCTCGTCCGACAGGGCGGTCTGCGCCGCGGGGTCCCAGTTCACCATCCGCACGCCGCGGTAGATCTTCCCCTTGTCGTAGAGGTCGCAGAAGACGCGGATGACGCTCTCGGTGCGCGTCTCGTCCATCGTGAAGCACGTGCGCTCCCAGTCGCACGAGGCGCCCAGCCTGCGCAGTTGCTTGAGGATCACGCCGCCGTACTTCTCCTTCCACTCCCAGGCGTAGCGGAGGAACTCCTCGCGCGTGAGTTGCGACTTCTCGATGCCCCGTTCGCGGAGCATCGCCACGACCTTGGCCTCCGTGGCGATCGACGCGTGGTCCATGCCGGGGACCCAGCAGGCGTTCCTGCCCGACATGCGGGCGCGGCGCACCAGCACGTCCTGCAACGTGTTGTTGAGCATGTGCCCCATGTGGAGCATGCCCGTCACGTTGGGGGGCGGAATGACGATCGTATAGGGTTCGCGCTGATCGGGTTCCGAGTGGAACAGGCGGTGTCCGGTCCAGTAGTCGTACCATTTGCTCTCGATCTCGCGGGGCGAATATTTGTCTGCGATTTGCATAGTGCAACAGGGTTTTGCTTGAGTTTTCAGGATGGCAAAGTTATTAACAATCTGCCAAACTTAAAATAAAATCCGTGAAAAATCGTTACCTTTGCACCATTATATCAAAGTAAACTATGAGTAAAAAAGATAAAATCGAAACCATCGAGGCGGACGACGCGAACCTCGTGCCCGAATTGCTGGACGGAAAACACCGCGTGATCCCGATCGTGACGGGCGGCGACGAGACCGTCGAGCAGGTCGAGGTTCCGGAGATCATCCCCATTCTGACGCTGCGCTCGTCGGTGCTCTTCCCCGGCGCGATCACTCCGATCACGGTCGGGCGCGACAAGAGCATCTCGCTCGTGCGCGCCGTGAATGCCGAAGGCGGCATCCTGGGCGCCGTGCTGCAGCGCGAGAGCGAAGTCGAAGACCCCTCGCCGGACGACATGTACAAGGTCGGAACGGCGGCGCGCATCATCAAGATACTCGAAATGCCCAACGGCAACCTGACGGTGATCCTGAACGGGCTGGAGAAGATCGAGATCACGGAGTACGTCACCACGGAGCCTTACTTCAAGGCCCGCGTCGTGGCGCTGCGCGATTCGACGCCCGATCTGAAGAGCATCGAGTTCGAGGCCCTCGTGGACTCGATCCGCGACGTGGCGTTGGGGATCATCAACGTCTCGCCGACGATGCCCAAGGAGGCGGCCTTCGCCATCAAGAACATCGACTCCAAGCGCGGCATCATCAACTTCATCTGTTCGAACATGGAGCTGACCGACGAGGACCGCCAGTCGCTGCTGGAGGCTCCCGGCCTGCTGGCCCGCGCCCGCAAGCTGCTCGAGATACTGATCCGCGAACAGCAGCTCGCCGAGCTGAAGAACCAGATTCAGGAGCGCGTCAAGCAGGAGATCGACAAGCAGCAGCGCGACTACTACCTCCAGCAGCAGATGCGCACGATCCAGGACGAGCTGGGCGACGGCGCCGACGCCGACATCGAGAGGATGCGCGAGGAGGCCAAGAAGAAGAACTGGCCCAAGGAGGTGGGCGAGACCTTCGAGAAGGAGTTGCAGAAGGTCGAGCGGCTGAATCCCGCCGTGGCCGAGTATTCGGTGCAGATGACCTACCTCCAGCTGCTGCTGGAGTTGCCGTGGAACGACGTGACGCAGGACAACCTCGACCTGAAGTGCGCCCGCGAACAGCTGGACCGCGACCACTTCGGGCTGGACGAGGTGAAGGAGCGCCTGCTGGAGCATCTGGCCGTCATCAAGCTCAAGGGCGACCTGAAATCCCCCATCCTCTGCCTCTACGGCCCTCCGGGCGTGGGCAAGACCTCGCTCGGAAAGTCCGTGGCCGCGGCGCTGGGCCGCAAGTTCGGCCGCATCTCGCTGGGCGGCCTGCACGACGAGTCGGAGATACGCGGACACCGCCGCACCTACATCGGCGCCATGCCGGGCCGCATCATCCAGACCATCAAGCGCTGCGGGTCGTCCAATCCGGTCATTATCCTCGACGAGGTGGACAAGGTGACGGTCTCGAACCACGGCGATCCGTCGAGCGCGCTCCTGGAGGTGCTCGACCCGGAGCAGAACACCACCTTCCACGACAACTACATCGACATGGAGTACGACCTGTCGAAGGTGCTCTTCATCGCCACGGCCAACAACGTGGGCAACATCGCCCCGGCGCTGCGCGACCGCATGGAGATGATAAACATCCCGGGTTACCTGCTCGAGGAGAAGGTGCGCATCGCCCTGGACCACCTGCTGCCCAAGCAGCGCGAGGCCCACGGCATCAAGGAGGGCGAGCTCGTGATGACTCCCGCTGTGGTCGAGCACGTCATCGCCTCCTACACGCGCGAGGCCGGCGTACGCTCGCTCGACAAGCTGCTGGCGAAGATCGCCCGCGCCCGTGCCAAGCAGATCGCCTTCGACGAGGCGTTCGCCCCCGAGATCGGGGAGAAGGACGTGGAGCGGATTCTCGGCATGCCCAAGTTCCTCCGCGAACAGTACGAGGTGGGCGGCATGACGGGCGTCGTGACGGGCTTGGCCTGGACCGAGGTGGGCGGCGACATCCTCTATATCGAGTCGGTGCTGACGCCCGGCAAGGGCAAGGTGAGCCTCACGGGCAACCTGGGCGCCGTGATGAAGGAGTCGGCGACGATCGCCCACGAGTGGGTGATGGCCCACCACGAGGAGCTGGGCATCGACCCCGAGGCGTTCGAGAAGAACGACATCAACATCCACGTCCCCGAGGGGGCGATTCCGAAGGACGGCCCCTCGGCCGGCATCACGATGGTCACGTCGATCGTTTCGACCTATACGGGCCGCAAGGTGAAGGAGCGGATCGCCATGACGGGCGAGACGACCCTCCGCGGACGGGTGATGCCCGTGGGCGGGGTGAAGGAGAAGATTCTCGCGGCCAAGCGCGCCGGCATCACCGAGCTGATCCTTTCGGAGGAGAACCGCAAGGACATCGCCGAGATCAAGCCCGAATACGTCGAGGGCCTCACGTTCCATTACGTGCGGACCAACGACGAGGTGCTGCGTCTGGCGCTGGAGTAACACGACCGACCGAACCGTGAGCGCCATGTTCCGTATCCGTCCGGCCCTCGTGTCCGACATCCCCGCGATGCGGTTGCTGTTCCGCGAAACGGTGCTCTCCGTCAATCGGCGGGACTATACGGCCGAAGAGGTCGCCGACTGGGCGTCGTGCGGCGAGGGGGAGACGCGCTGGCGGGAGCTGTTCGCCCGGCAGCGTTGCTTCGTGGCCGAGGATGCGCGAGGGACGATGACGGGATTCGCCTCCGCGGACGGAGAGGGGTATATGCACATGCTCTTCGTCCACAAGGATTTCCAGCGGTGCGGAGTGGCCACGGCGCTCTATGCCGCCGTCGAACGGTTCGCCCGGGAGGCGGGGGCCGTGCGGATCGCGTCGGAGGTCAGCGAAACGGCCCGGGGATTCTTCGAGCGGCAGGGCTTCCGGGTGGATGCGAAGCAGCGGCGGCGGGCTGGCCGTCTGGAGCTGACGAATTACAGGATGAGCAAAGCGCTGGAGCCCTTCTGCGGTTCCGGCGAAACGGACGAACTGCATATATTATGAATATCGAAGAGTTCCGGAACTTCTGCCTCTCCCTGCCGGGTGCGCACGACGACTTTCCTTTCGGGAAGGCGTCGTCGGACTACGACCGCAATCTGCTCGTGTTTTACGTGGCGGACAAGTGGTTCTGCTTCGTGAATGCCGAGGCGTTCGATTTCTGCACGCTGCGGTGCGCCCCGGAGGAGATCGGGGCCCTGCGTGAACGCTACGAGGGCGTCGGCCCCGGGTGGCACATGGACAAGCGGCATTGGATCAGCGTGCGTTTCGACAGCGACGTGCCCGACGGCGTGCTGCTGGAGATGGTGCGCAAATCGTATGAACTCGCGGAGGCGAAGCTGACGAAACGGCAGCGGAGCGCCCTCGCGGAACGGATAGAGCCATGAAATTCATCGCAATCATCCCGGCGCGCTACGCCTCGACGCGCTTTCCCGGGAAGCCGCTGGCCCTGCTGGGCGGCAAACCCGTCATCCGGCGGGTTTACGAACAGGTAGCAGGGGTGCTGGACGACGTGGCGGTGGCCACGGACGACGAGCGCATCCGCGAGGCGGTGCTCGCCTTCGGCGGGCGGGTGGTGATGACCTCCCCCGACCATAGGAGCGGCACGGACCGCTGCCGGGAGGCTTACGACCGGATCGGCGGGGCGTTCGACGCGGTGGTGAACGTGCAGGGCGACGAGCCCTTCGTCCGTGCCTCGCAGCTCGAGACTCTGATGCGCTGCTTCGACGACCCCGGGACCGACATCGCCACGCTCGTCAGGCCCTTCGCGCCCGAAGACGGACTCGCTGCGCTGGAGAATCCCAATTCGCCGAAGGTGGTGCTCGACGCGCATTCGCGGGCGCTCTATTTCTCGCGGTCGGTGGTTCCCTACCTGCGCGGCGTGCCGCGCGAGGAGTGGCTCGCGCGGCATACGTTTTACAAGCACATCGGAATTTACGCCTTCCGTACCGAGGCGCTGCGGGCCGTGACGGCGCTGCCGCCTTCGCCGCTCGAAGGGGCCGAGTCGCTCGAACAGTTGCGCTGGCTGGAGAACGGCTTCCGGATCGGCGTGGGGGTGAGCGACGCCGAGACCGTCGGGATCGACACGCCCGGAGATCTGGTGCGCGCCGAGGCTTTTTTGAAACAGTTCGAATGACAGACCCGGCGGATCCCGCCGCCGCATCGTCCCTGCGATGCGCGGGGAGGCGATAGGGGGGGGGGGAGCCGGACAAAACATTGAAATATCCATGAATCCGAAATTCATCGCAGGACCCTGCGTCATCGAATCGGCCGAACTGCTGGACGCGGTGGCCGAGCGGCTCGTCGCGATCAACCGCCGGCTGGGGACGGAGATCGTCTTCAAGGCGTCGTTCGACAAGGCCAACCGCACCTCGATCGCCTCGTTCCGCGGCCCGGGGATCGACAGGGGGCTGCGGATGCTCGCCGACGTGCGGGCCAAATGGGGGCTGAAGCTGCTGACCGACATCCACGAGGCGTGGCAGGCCGCGCCCGCGGGCGAGGTGGTGGACGTGATCCAGATTCCGGCGTTCCTCTGCCGCCAGACCGACCTGCTCGTCGCGGCGGCGAAGACCGGCCGCACGGTGAATGTCAAGAAGGCGCAGTTCCTCTCCGGCGAGGACATGCGCTACCCCTATGAGAAGGCCGTGGAGGCGGGTGCCCGGGAGGTGTGGCTCACCGAGCGCGGCAACATCTACGGCTATAACAACCTCGTGGTCGATTTCCGCAACATCCCCGACATGCTGCGCATCGCCTCCACCGTGGTGATGGACTGCACGCATTCGGTGCAGCGTCCCGGCGCGGCGGGCGGCAAGACGGGCGGCAACCGCGAGTTCGTGCCTTCGATGGCCCTCGCGGCCCGGGCGTTCGGAGCCAACGGCTACTTCTTCGAAGTGCATCCCGATCCGGACCGCGCCCTGAGCGACGGCCCGAACATGCTGCGGCTGGACGATCTGGAAAACCTCATCAAAAAACTCATACAATGACCGATACCACCAAGGCGCAGATTCTCGCGGTGGCCCGCCGGGCCGTGCATACCGAGATGCTGGCGCTCGGACACCTCGAACAGACCCTCGGCGACGCCTTCGCCGAAGCCGTGGAGTTGATTCTCGCCGGCCGCGGCAAATGCATCGTTACGGGCATGGGCAAATCGGGCCTCATCGGCCGCAAGATCGCGGCGACGTTCGCCTCGACCGGCACGCCGAGCTTCTTCCTGCATCCGGGGGAGGCGTTCCACGGCGACCTGGGCATGATTTCGAAGGAGGACGTCATCCTGGCGCTCTCCTATTCGGGGGAGACCGACGAGATTCTGAAGATCGTTCCCTTCATCCACTCCAACGGCAACCGGCTGATCTCGATGACCGGCAACGACGACTCAGCGCTGGCCCGCAACTCCGACGTGCACCTGAACGTCGGGGTCGAGGAGGAGGCCTGCATCCTGCACCTCGCGCCGACCACCTCGACCACGGCGCAGATCGCCATGGGCGATGCGCTGGCCGTGTCGCTCATGCAGCAGCGCGGCTTCACGAGCGTCGATTTCGCGCGCCTGCATCCGGGCGGAAGCCTCGGACGGCGCTTGCTGATGACCGTGGGCAACGTCATGCGCGACCACGATCTGCCGGTCGTCTCGCCCGACTGTTCGGTGGTGGAGATGATCCACACCATTTCGAAGGGCGGACTGGGACTGATCGTCGTCTGCGAGGGCGACCGCATCGAAGGCATCGTGACCGACGGCGACGTGCGCCGCGCGATGGAGCGTCTGAAGGCCGACTTCTTCAATATCCGCGCCCGCGACATCGCCACGCCGCATCCCAAGACGATCGGCGCCGGGGAGAAGCTCATCGAGGCCGAGCGCGTGATGACGCGCAACAAGATCACCTCGCTGCTGGTGACCGGCGACGATGGCAGACTGACGGGCGTCATCCAGATTTACGACATCAAACTGTAAGTTTTTGTCTTCGCACGGCGGGAATCCGGTTCCTTTGCATTATATTTGTCGGAACCGCGGACCTGCGCTGCCGCGGCCGGTCGTTTCCGGCAGTGTGCGGATACTGATGCCGCGGCCCCGATATACCCGAGTTCTACCTAACCGAATTGTTCCCGCATGATGCAGAAACTCCTCTGGGCGGCGTTCGTCTGCTGTACGACGCTCGCCTGCACGCCGAAAACCGAGGTCTCCTCGCCCGACGGTTCGATCCGTCTGAAGTTCGCCGCGGACAGGAAGAGCGGCGAAATGCGCTATACGGTCTCGGTCGGCGACCGTCCGCTTTTCGGACCTTCGCTGCTCGGTCTGGAGGCCGCGGAGGCGGACCTCGCGCACGATTTCCGGGTGGACGGGGCCGAATACGCCTCTGTCGATGAGGAGTGGACCCAGCCGTGGGGCGAGAACAAGCGCAACCGCAGCCGCTACAACGAGATGACCGTCGCGCTGCACCGCGGCGGCGAGGTGCGCCTCACGATGCGTTTCCGCCTTTTCGACGACGGTCTGGGCTTCCGCTACGAGTACGAGGTTCCGGCGTGCGATTCGCTCGTCGTCACCGGCGAGCTGACCGAGTTCCGCTTCGCCGCGGACGGCGACACGTGGACCGTTCCCGCGGATTCGGGCGTCTGCGAGCCGCTCTGCCGTGCGATGCCCTTGCGCGACCTCGGGGACGCCGACACTCCGGCGACGTTCCGCGTCGCGGGGCTTTACGGCAGCATCCACGAAGCCGCGCTGTACGACTATCCCGAGATGACGCTCCGCCGGTGCGATTCGCTCGCCTTCCGGTGCGACCTCGCGCCGCTGCCCGACGGAACGAAGGCGCGTGTCGCGGGACGTTTCGTCACGCCGTGGCGCACCGTGCAGCTGGCTTCCGAAGCCGTGGGACTCATCAACTCCTCGCTGATCCTGAATCTGAACGAACCCTCGAAGATCGGGGACACGGAGTGGATACGGCCGATGAAGTGCATCGGTGTCCGGTGGCCGACGCCTTCGGAGGCCGACTCCCGGACGGCGGAAGAGCGGTACGATGCGGCGACCGAACAGGTCAAGCGTTACCTCGAATTCGCCGCCGACAACCGGATCGACGCCGTGCTGATCGGGCGGAGCGAAGGCCGGGAGGCGCGGGACAGCGCGCGGCGTTCCGACTGCTGCGGGCCTTACCGGGATTTCGACATCGCCGCGATCGCCGGATATGCCCGCGACCTGGGCATCGAACTGATCGGTTGCCGCGGGACGGACGACTGCGTTTCGGGATGCGGGCGGCAGCTCGATTCGGCGCTCATGCGGTACGCCGGGCTGGGCATGCACAACCTCATGACGGATTTTTCGGGGACGCTCCCCGACGGTTGCTCCCGCCGCAGCCAATACGGCGTGCGTCATTGCCGGCGGGTCGTCGAGGCGGCGGCCCGGCACTGCATGACGGTCGATATGCGCGAGCCGGTCAAGGACTGCGGCATCCGCCGCACGTGGCCCAACATGATGACGCGCTCGTACGGCTGCGGAGACGCCCGGTGTGCTGGCGGTCCGCCGTCGCACGGCGTGATGCTGCCCTTCACGCGCCTGCTGGCCGGTCCGATGGGCTGTGCGTCCGGCACGTTCGATATTCTCAGCGAGTGCGCGCGCGACTCGGTGCGCTTCGGTCTCCGGGACTGCATGGAGGAAGCCGGGATGCGTGTCAATTCGACCCTCGCCGGACAGATCGCCGACTGGGTGATTCTCTATTCGCCGTTGCAGATGGCGTCGGACAGGATCGAGCATTATGAAGGCCACCCGGCTTTCCGGTTCTTCCGCGACTTCGATCCCGACTGCGACTGGTCGCGTGCGCTGGCGGGCGAGCCGGGCGAATACGTTGTCGTCGTGCGCCGTGCCGGCGACCGGTTCTATTTCGGGGCCGCGACGAACGAGCGGCCCCGCACGCTGCATTTCGAGTTGGACTTTCTGGAGCCGGAGGTGACCTACGAGGCGGCGATCTACGCCGATGCGCCGGACGCCGACTGGCGGACCGACCCCACGGCCTGCGACGTCTCTGTGCGCTACGTCACCTCGGCCGATGCGATCGACGTCGTGCTGGCGCCCGGCGGCGGACAGGCGATTTCTTTCCTGCCGCTGTGACGTTTCGCGGAATGGGGCGGGCCGCTGCGCACGGTGTGCAGGCGGTTTCGACCGGCGTGACGTATGGAAATGCGAAAAATCCGGATAAAACGCCCCTGCCGAATCGCATCGGCAGGGGCGGACGTTTCGTGTCGCCGGAGTGTGCGGTCCGGGCGATACGGATCACTCTCCCTCTTCGAGGGCGAAGATCGCCTCGACGGGTTTGCGGAAGGTCCGGGCGATCTTGAGCGCCAGCAGCGTCGAGGGGACGAACTTTCCGGTCTCGACGGCATTCACCGTCTGGCGGCTGACTCCGACCGCATCGGCCAGTTGTTGCTGGGTCATGCGCACTTCGGCGCGTTCCACGCGGATTCTATTCTTCATCGGCAGCCTCCTTTGCGTACCGCCTCAACTGCCAGCGGAAGATCAGGAGAAAGAGCAGCGGCAGGGTGAACAGGTTGTAGATCATGATGTCCAGAAATTCGGCCCCGTACGTGACGAGCGCCGCGGCGGCGACGGCCGCGCAGTTCGCGTAGAGTGCCGCGAGCAGCGCATTGAGGCGGATGCGGCCGATCCCTTCGTCTTCGATCCGTTCGCGCGAGCAGGCGATGAGAAGCGTTCCGGCGAGCAGTCCGACGATGACGGTGTTGTTGCAGACCGCATCCAATGTTTCGCCCGCCTCTGCCGCACCGGGCAGCAGGAACGAGGGAAACCCGTTGAGACCGTCGAACAGCATCAGCACCCCCAGCAGGGCCGCGGGAATGAAAAGCCCCCACCCGATTTTCCGGCATCCGTGGGGAAACAACAGAATTTTGTCCATAGGATTTCGTTTTTTGCGTGTTTGCGGACCGTAGGAGGTGCGCACGACTCCCGTCCGCTTTGCAAATGTAAAGTTTATTTTACATTTATGCAAATATACGCGACTAAAAAATCAACCCCGGACATAGTGGGGCAGTTCGGCGGGGATTTCCAGCGAAAATTCGACCAGTCCGCCGATCCGCCCTTCGCGGCGCCAGACGGTCTGGTAGATCAGTTTCCGTACGCCCCGTTTCTCGATCGTGTAGATGTTCCGCCCGCCCTCTTCGAGCAGACGCCGGATGACGGCGCGCGAGCGTTCGTTGTGGCAGGGGATGAGCGAACGGCCGCGCACGTCGCCGTTCACCGCCGCCGAGCGGGCATTCTGGTAGAGCACGGTCCCCTCCGTGTCGCAGACCGTCACGGCGCAGTCCGTCTCGTCGGCCCAGGGGCAGTTCCATTCGTTCGTCGTCATTGCTGTATTTTCACCAGTTGTTCGCGGTAGGCGTTCAGGATGCGCGATTTGGAGATGAAGCCCAGGTAGCGGTTCTTCTTGTCCACCACGGGCAGCATCCACGTGTGTTTGTCCTCGAATTTCTCCATGACGCTCATGATCGACTCGTGCTCGAGGATCCGGTCGGGCGGGGCGATCATGTAGTCCGAGATCGGCCGTCCGTACTTTTCGGGCTTGAACATGTCCTCGCGCAGGTCGTCGAGCTGCACCACGCCCAGCAGCCGCCCGAAGTTGTCGATCACGGGAAAGATGTTGCGGCGGGCCGTCGAGATGATGTGCACGATGTCGCCCAGCGTCATGTTCTCCTTGATGCGCAGGAAGTCGGTCTCCATCAGCTCGTCGAGTTTGAGGAAGACGAACACCGACTGGTCCTTGTCGTGCGTGAGCAGTTCGCCCCGCTGGCGCAGTTGTTTGGTGTAGATCGAGTCGGGATCGAGGTAGTAGTCCACGGCGAACGAGATGCAGGCCGTGATCATCAGGGGAATGAACAGTCCGTAGCCGTTCGACAGTTCGGCTATGAGGAAGATCGAGGTGAGTGGGGCGTTCATCACCCCCGACATGACGCCCGCCATGCCGACGAGCGTGAACGAGACCACCGAGACATCCCATTGGAAGAGCATGTTGCAGACGAGCGCCAGCGTCGCCCCGGTGAACGCGCCGACGAACAGCGACGGGGCGAAGGTTCCGCCCACGCCGCCCGCGGCGTTGGTGGAGGCCATGGCGATCACCTTGAAGAACATGGTGGCGATGATGAAGAGGATCACCACCCAGTCGATGTCGCGGAAGCGGTAGAAGAGCGAGTTGTCGAACAGCACCTGCGTATTGCCGTGCATCAGGGCGGTGAATCCTTCGTATCCTTCGCCGTAGAGGGGCGGAAAGATGAAGATGAGCACGCCGAGAATGGCGCCGCCCCACATCCATTTTTTCCACTGCCTGTCGATGCCTTTGAAGAAGCCGCCGACGCGCGAGTTCATCGAGGTGAAGTACCATGCCATCAGGCCGCACAGCACGCCCAGCAGGATGAAGAGCGGAATCTGCCACAGTTCGAAGGCGTCCTCCGGAGCCAGCGTCACGGCCAGAATCGGGTCGAAGCCGCGCAGCATGAAGGCCATGGTCGTCGCGGTGATCGAGGCGATGAGCAGCGGGATGACCGAGCCGGCGGTGATGTCGAGCATCAGGATCTCCAGCACGAAGACCACGCCCGTGATCGGGGCCTTGAAGATGGCGGCCAACGCCGCGCCCGCGCCGCAGCAGAGCAGCAGCGTGGTGTTCTTGTAGTTGAGCCGGGCCAGCCGTCCGACGTTCGAGCCGATGGCCGCTCCGGTCAGCACGATCGGGGCCTCGGGACCGACCGATCCGCCGAATCCGATCGTCGTGGCGCCTCCCACGACCGAGGTCCAGCAGTTGTGCCGTGCGATGCGCGAGTTGCGGCTCGACATGGCGTAGAGCACGCGCGTGACGCCTTCCGAGATGTTGTCGCGGACGACGTATTTGACGAAAAGCGTGGCCAGGATGATGCCGACGGCGGGGTAGAATAGCAGCAGCACGTGCGCGCTGTCCACCGGAAACCAGTGCGTGAGCCCGTTCCGGATGCCGTAGAGGAGCATTTCGAACAGATAGGTGCCCACTCCGGCGAGCGCACCGACCGCCACGGCCAGAAGCATCATCATCTGGCGGTTCGACAGCCTCCGCGTCAGGCGGAGGAACATGCGGTAGATGCGGTCGGTACGGATCTGCATGGTTCTCGGTCTTTAAAACGTGTGCGGTCCGGGGCGGCGTTCCGGAGGCCGCCCCTCCGGTTCCGGCGCCGCTCCCGGCGATTCCGCGCTATTCGCCCTTCGCGGCGTAGTGCCGGGCCTGCTCCTCGATCAGCTCCCGGTCGTCGAAGTAGTCGATCTTCATGGCGCGGCGCACTTCGCGGAGCGTCTCGGCGGCCGTCGCGCGGGCCTTTTCGGAGCCGGCGCGGAGGATTTCGTACACTTCGCCGATGCGGTTCTCGTACTCCCTGCGGCGGGCGCGGATCGGGTCGAGCGTCTCGTTCAGTACGGCGATGAGCAGCCGTTTCACCTTCACGTCGCCCAGTCCGCCGCGGCGGTAGTGGGCCTTCAGCTCGTCGAGCGAGGCGTATTCGGGCAGGTAGCGTCCGAAATGCTTCGGGAGGCAGAAGGCGTCGAGGTAGGTGAAGACCGTGTTGCCCTCAACCTTGCCCGGGTCCTCCACGCGCAGGTGGTCGGGGTCGGTGTACATGCCCATGACCTTCTTCCTGACCTCCTCGGCCGTGTCCGAAAGGTAGATGCAGTTGCCCAGTGACTTGGACATCTTGGCCTTGCCGTCGGTTCCCGGCAGGCGCATGCAGGCGGCGTTGTCGGGCAGCAGGATCTCCGGCTCGACGAGTGTCTGGCCATAGACGGAGTTGAACTTGTGGACGATCTCGCGCGTCTGTTCGATCATCGGTTCCTGGTCTTCGCCCGCCGGAACGGTCGTGGCCTTGAAGGCCGTGATGTCCGACGCCTGGCTGATGGGGTAGGTGAAGAATCCCACGGGAATGCCCTGCCGCTGCGTCGTGTCGCCCTCGGCCGCCCCTTCGGCGAAGCCGCGGAGCGTGATTTCGGCCTTTACGGTCGGATTGCGCTGAAGGCGCTGCACCGTCACCAGATTCATGTAGTAGAACGCCAGTTCGCACAGTTCGGGGACCTGCGACTGGATGAAGAGCGTCGAACGCGCCGGGTCGAGACCCGCCGAGAGGTAATCGAGCGCCACCTCCACGATGTTCTGCCGCACCTTTTCGGGATTGTCCGCATTGTCCGTGAGCGCCTGTGCGTCGGCGATCATGATGAATATGCGCTCGAATTCGCCCGAGTTCTGCAATTCGACGCGGCGGCGCAGCGATCCGACGTAATGCCCCAGATGGAGCCGGCCCGTGGGGCGGTCGCCGGTAAGAATGATTTTTCCCATAGCGTTTTTCAGCGGTCGTGTTTCGTTTATGTATGGCGAAGCGTGTGCGGTCCGGAGCTTCTGTCCGGATCGGGACGGTCCCGCCGGAGCGGTCGTCCGGTCGTCGTCGTATCCCTTCTCCGGCGCCTTTCCGACGGGCCGGGACGGGGTTTCGCCGCCGCTTCGCGGTGGATTCATCGGACAAACATACGAAAATCCGCGCGCGCGGCCTAATAAAGTTGGCGGATATAGTTTTTTTTTATATATTCGCCCTGCGAAATAACGCGCTGCTATGACTATAATCCAACTCGAATACCTGCTGGCGGTGGCCAACTGCGGCAGTTTTTCCCAGGCTGCCGAGCACTGTTTCGTGACGCAGCCCTCGCTGAGCATGCAGGTCAAGGCCCTCGAAGAGGAGCTGGGCGTGGTGCTGCTCGACCGTTCGAAGAAACCCGTCATTCCGACCGAGGCGGGCGAGGTCGTGATCGGGAAGGCCCGCGAGACGCTCAAGGCCTACAACTGCATTCGCGAGGCGGTTTCGGAGCTGAAGGGCGAGACGGCGGGCAAGCTGCGGCTGGGGGTCATTCCGACCATCGCGCCCTACCTGCTGCATAAGTTCATCCCCGCCTTCGTGCGCGACTACCCGAAAGTCGAGCTGGAAATCTCGGAGATGATTACCTCCGACATCGTCGAGGCCCTCAAGCGCGACCGGATCGACGCCGCGCTGGTGGCCAGCGGGACCTGCGGCGAGGGGATCACCGAGCAGGAGCTTTTCAGCGACCGCTTCTATGCCTACGTGTCGCCCGAGAACCCGCTTTTCGAGCGGTCGAACATTCGCATCGAGGACATCGACCTGAAGGATCTGGTGATTCTGAGTCCCGGAAACTGTATGCGCGACCAGATCATCGAGCTGTGCCAGGCCCGCCGTTCGATGCCTTCGCACTACACCTTCGAGTCGGGGTCGCTCGATACGCTCATGCGTATCGTGGACTGCACCTCGTGTCTGACGATCGTTCCGGAGATGGCCGTGGAGTACATCCCCGCCGATCGCCGCGACCGGCTGAAGACCATCGCCAAGGGGGCCACTTCGCGCAAGATCGCCGTCGCCGTGCGGCGCACCTATGTCAAGAATTCGATCATCAGGGCCCTGACGGACACGATTCTGGCGAACGTCCCGGCGGCCCGGGCCTGACGGCGGCCCCGTCGGTCCGCTTCGTCTCTCTGCCGGACGGATGCGGCCTGTCCGCCCGTCCGCCATGCCGCCCGACGGCACGGCCGTGCGTTGCCCGGCATGGCCGCTTTTTTCTCCGGCTGCTCCTATTTTGCAATCCATAATTTTCGTACCTTTGCAAGGTTATAGACCCGTAACGGATTTTTATGGATAAACTGATCGAAACGATCGTCAGCGCGATTGAAGATAAAAAAGGTAAGAATATTGTATCGCTGGACCTCTCGGGGTTCGACGGGGCGATCTGCTCGCATTTCGTCGTCTGCAACGCCGATTCCACCACGCAGGTGGCGGCCATCGCCGGCGGCATCGAGGAGAAGGTGCTCGAAACGCTGGGCGAGAAGGTGTGGCGCGTCGAGGGACAGCAGAACGCCCTCTGGATCGCCATGGACTATGTGGACGTGGTGGTACACATTTTCCAGACCGATCTGCGCGGTTTCTACAAGCTCGAGGAGCTGTGGGCCGATGCGCCGATGGTGAAGTACGAATACGAAGCGTGAATTTGATTTATGGCACAACAACGGAAGAACAACAATAGAATGAACATGCCGCGGCCCTCCTATTTCTGGCTTTACGGACTGGCCGCCGTTTTTATCATCGGCTGGGCCGTCATGGGGGGCGGGAACGACGCCCCGCAGCCCAGCGACTGGACCTCTGTCGAACGGATGGTCGAGCAGGGCGAGGTGGAGCGCATTCAGGTCGTGAACCGCGACCAGGCGCAGGTCTTTCTCCGGAAGGAGGCGATCGGGAAGTACCGCAACGACGCGGAGAACAGGCAGTACGCACGGATTCCCGAGAACGGTGCGCAGTTGTTCTTCATCATCGGGTCCGTCGATTCGTTCCGCGAGGACCTGAGCGCCGCCGAGCAGCGCTCGGGCCATACGGTCCCCGTCGTCTATAAGAACGAGAAGAACGACTGGACGTCGCTGCTCATCAACCTGCTGCCGTGGGTGGTCATCATCGGCGCGTGGTTCTTCATCATGCGCTCCATGTCGCGCGGAGCGGGCGCCGGGGGCGGTGGAGGCATCATGAACGTTGGCAAGGCCAAGGCGCAGGTCTTCGACAAGGACAACTCCCGGCGCGTGACCTTCAAGGACGTCGCCGGACTGGAGGAGGCCAAGGTCGAGATCATGGAGATCGTCGATTTCCTCAAGAAGGCCGATAAGTACAAGGAGCTGGGTGCGAAGATACCGAAAGGCGCGCTGCTCGTGGGCCCTCCGGGAACGGGTAAGACGCTGCTGGCCAAAGCCGTGGCCGGCGAGGCCAACGTGCCGTTCCTCTCGATTTCGGGTTCGGATTTCGTGGAGATGTTCGTCGGTGTGGGCGCGTCGCGCGTGAGGGACCTTTTCGAGCAGGCCAAGCAGAAGGCGCCGTGCATCGTCTTCATCGACGAGATCGACGCCATCGGACGCGCCCGCGGCAAGAACGCCGGATTCTCCGGCAACGACGAGCGCGAGAATACGCTCAACCAGTTGCTGACCGAGATGGACGGCTTCCAGACCAATACGGGCGTCATCGTCCTCGCGGCCACGAACCGCGCCGACATTCTGGACAAGGCACTCATGCGTGCCGGCCGTTTCGACCGTCAGATCGAAGTCGGGCTTCCCGACGTCAAGGAGCGCGAGGAGATTTTCGAGGTGCACCTGCGGCCGCTCAAGCTCGATCCGGACCTCGACCGTTCGTTCCTGGCGCGCCAGACTCCCGGTTTCTCGGGCGCCGACATCGCCAACGTCTGCAACGAGGCGGCGCTCATCGCCGCGCGGCATAACAAGAAATTCATCGCCAAGGAGGATTTTCTGGCCGCCATCGACCGCATCGTGGGCGGTCTGGAGCGCAAGAACAAGATCATCACCGACGAGGAGAAGCGCGTGATCGCCTACCACGAGGCGGGACACGCCACCGTGAGCTGGATTCTCGAGAACGCCAGCCCGCTGATCAAGGTGACGATCATCCCGCGCGGCAAGGCCCTCGGGGCGGCGTGGTATCTGCCCGAGGAGCGGCAGATCACCACGCGCGAGCAGCTCATGGACGAGCTGGCCGCCACGCTCGGCGGCCGCGTGTCGGAGCAGCTCACCTTCGGCGAGGTCTCGACCGGGGCGTTGAACGATCTGGAGCGCGTCACCAAGCAGGCTTACGCCATGGTGGCCTACTACGGCATGAGCGAGAACGTGGGCACGCTCTCCTATTACGATTCGACGGGGCAGAGCGACATGGCCTTCACCAAACCCTATTCGGAACTGACGGCCCAGCAGATCGACGCCGAGGCCAGGCGCGTGATCGAACAGGCCTATGCCATGGCCGAGAAGGTGCTGCGGGAACACGCCGACGGCGTGAAGGAGCTGGCCGAACTGCTCCTTTCGCGCGAGGTGGTCTTCACCGAGGACGTCGAGCGCATCTTCGGCAAACGCAAGAAGGACATCGAGCGGGAGCGCCGCGAAGCCGAGGCGAAGGCCGCGGCGGAACGCAATGCCGCCGGGAATGTTCCGCAGCCGGCCGCGGAGGAGACGTCAGGCGCTGCGGTCCCGGGAACCGGTTCCGCGGTTTCGGAACCGGCCGGTCCGGCGGCGTCCGGAGCCGCTTCGGAGAAGGTGTCCGAAACCGCCGCCTCGGGGAAATCCGGCGGGAAATAGCTGCGAATCTGCAAATCCAAATAACCTCGACAGACGGATGAGTGACAAGATGAAGAACCTCGGAGTGCGCACGTTGAGCGGTATCGTGCTCGGCGCGGTGGTGCTCGGCGCGGTGATCTGGTCGGTGTGGAGTTTCGGCGCGTTGCTGGCACTGCTGCTCGTGGCCGGCATGGCGGAGTTTTACGGTTTGGCCGAAAAGCGGGGCGGAGCGCCCCAGCGCGTGATCGGTACGGTCACGGGACTCGCGCTCTTCGCGCTCAATTTCTATTTCGCCTGGTGCATCGCTTTCGGGCGGGGCTATGTCGTGCTCGGCGACAGCCCGTGGCTGGAGTGGGGCCTCGCGTTCGTGCTCCTGCTGCTGCCCGTGACGCTCGTCTGCGAACTGTTCCGCGGGCGGGAGAATCCGGCCGCCGACATCGGCGTGACGCTGCTGGGCGTCGTCTATGTGGCGTTGCCCTTCTCGCTGATGTGCTATATTCCGGTGCTGGCAGGCGAGGGGTGGTGTCCCCGGCCCGTGCTCTTCTACATTTTCATCGTCTGGGCCAACGACGTCTTCGCCTACCTGGTGGGGATGACCTGCGGGCGACACCGCCTCTGCGAACGCCTCTCGCCCAAGAAGTCGTGGGAAGGGTTCTTCGGCGGACTGGCCGGGGCCGTCGCGCTGGGACTCGCCGCGGCGCACGTGTCGGGCGGCGGTTACGCCGCCTGGGTCGGGCTGGCGCTCGTCGCCGCCTCGACGGCCGTGTTGGGCGATCTGGCCGAGTCGATGTTCAAGCGGGCCGCGGACGTCAAGGATTCGGGACGGCTCATTCCCGGCCACGGCGGCGTGCTGGACCGTTTCGACGCCATGCTGCTTTCGGCGCCTTTCGTGCTGGTGTATATGCTTATCGTAATGTAACTGCAAACCGATTTCGGATATGAGAATAAATAAGGAAGGCTACAAAATCATCGGAATCTCGGGCGTCGTGTGCGTGCTGATCTGGTGGCTCTTTTACCATTTGCTCGAGAGCGATGCGAGCGAAGTGCTCCTGTGGGTCGGCACGGCGTTCCTGCTGCTCTTCTGGTTCTTCATCGTGGCGTTCTTCCGCGAGCCGCGGCGCGTGCGCATCCACGATGCCGACCTGGTCTTCGCCCCCTGCGACGGCCGCGTGGTCGTCACGGAGAACGTGCGGGAGACCGAGTATCTGGGCCGCGAGATGTTGCAGATTTCGATTTTCATGTCCATCACCAATATCCACATGAACTGGGTTCCCGTAGGCGGCGAGGTGGAGTACTTCAAGTACCATCCGGGCCGGTTTCTGGTGGCGTGGCATCCCAAATCCTCCACCGAGAACGAGCGCACGACGACCGTGGTGCGGATGCCTTCGGGCCAGCAGGTGCTTTTCCGGCAGATCGCCGGACTGATCGCGCGCCGGATCATCTCCTATATGAAGGTGGGCCATGCCGTCGAACAGAACAGCGTCTGCGGTTTCATCAAGTTCGGTTCGCGCGTCGATGTGCTCGTGCCGAAAGACAGCGAACTGCTCGTCGAGATCGGCGATCCCGTCGTTGGCTCGCAGACGCCCATCGCGCGTCTGCGCAAGCAGCCGGCCGAATAAATGCCCCGGACCATGAAAACGACTCCCCAGACCTTCCTGCGGTTCATTGCCGGCGCTGCCGCCGCTGCGGCCGTGCTCTTCCTGGTCTGGTACTTCTCGTCGATCGTCGTTTACATTCTCATTTCGGCCGTGCTGGCCGTCATGGGCAATCCGCTGGTGCGGCGCCTTTCGGCCGTGCACGTGCGGGGCTGGCGGATTCCCCGCTGGCTGGCGGCCTTTGCGGCGCTGGTGGTCATCTGGGTGGTGATCGCCACGCTGTGCTCGCTGTTCGTGCCGCTGGTCTTCAACAAGATCAACCAGTTGGCGCACGTCGATTTCGCCACCGTCGTCGCTTCGATCGAGGAACCGATCGCCCGGGCGCAGAACTACTTGCAGTCGCTCTTCGCCCAGCCCTCCAGCTCCTTCTCGCTGCCCGACGCGCTGACGCGGACGCTGCGGCAGGTCGTGGACTTCGAGTCGCTCAACAGCGTCTTCTCGTCGATCGTCGGCATCGTCATCTCGTCGGTCATCTCCGTCTTCTCCGTCTCGTTCATCACCTTTTTCTTCCTCAAGGACGAGGGGCTGTTCTACGCGATGGTGACCACGCTTTTCCCCGACCGTTACCGCGAAAATCTGACGCGCGCGCTGGATTCGGTCACGGTGCTGCTGGCGCGCTACTTCACGGGCATTCTCACCGAGAGCCTGCTGCTCATGATCGCCGTGTCGCTTACGATGATGGCCTTCGGGATGAAGGCGGCCGACGCGGCGTTCATCGGTCTTGTGATGGGCGTGATGAACGTCGTGCCCTATGCCGGCCCGCTCATCGGCGGCGTCTTTTCGGTCTTCGTGGGCATCGTGACCCCCATCGAGGGGATGACCGTGGGACATACGGCCTTCGTGATCGCCGGGTCGTTGCTGATCCTCAAGGGACTGGATGACTTCGTGCTGCAACCGACGCTCTATTCGGAGCGCGTGAAGGCCCACCCGCTCGAAATCTTTCTCGTGATCCTGATCGCCGGCTCGCTGGCCGGCATCCTCGGCATGCTGCTGGCGATTCCCTCCTATACGGTCCTCCGCGTCTTTGCCAAGGAGTTCTTCTCCCAGTTCCGGCTGGTGCGTAAACTGACTGAGAAAATCTGATGGCGGAGCGGTCGGAAGAGCGGGTGCGGGCGGCGGTTTCCGCCCCGGAGCGCAGGGAGGCGGAACGGACGGTTCCGGGACAGAGCGCCCCGGAAGGGGGCTCTCCGGAGCAGCATGTTCCGGGTCGGGACGCCGCAGGCATGATCGTCGAAGGGGTGGTGGAGCACGGCCGCCGGCTCGGCCGCGAGCTGGGTTTTCCGACGGCCAACCTGCCCGTGCCGGAGCATTTCGGGGCTTCGGACGGCGTCTACCGGACGCGTGCGACGGTCGGGGGGCGGACTTTCGACGCCATGTCGAACCTCGGCAGCAACCCTTCGGTCGGAGGCGTCGAGCGGCGGCTGGAGACGCATATTTTCGGTTTCGGCGGCGAACTGTACGGCCTGCGGCTGCGGGTCGAGCTGCTCGGAAAGATCCGCGACGAGCGCCGTTTCGCTTCGGTCGGGGAGCTTCGCGCCCAGATCGCCCGGGACCGGGAGACGGTGCTGGCGCAGATCGCCGGCGAGCGGGAGTAACGCCGGATTGCCGGAACGGAATCGCAGTAACTTCGTTAAAAAAACAGATAAGCTATGTATTTGGATTCTACGCTTCCCTACAAGGTCGCCGATATGTCGCTGGCCGAATGGGGCCGCAAGGAGATCGAGATCTCCGAACACGAAATGCCGGGCCTGATGGCCGTGCGGCGGGAATACGGGCCGCTCAAGCCGCTCAAGGGCGTGCGCGTGATGGGATCGCTGCACATGACCATCCAGACGGCCGTGCTGATCGAGACGCTCGTGGAGCTGGGCGCCGACGTGCGCTGGTGCTCGTGCAACATCTTCTCGACGCAGGACCACGCCGCGGCCGCCATCGCCGCCGCGGGCGTTCCGGTCTTCGCCTGGAAGGGCGAGACGCTGCCCGAGTACTGGTGGTGTACGGCCATGGCCCTCTCGTTTCCGGGCGGCAAGGGACCGCAGCTCGTCGTGGACGACGGCGGCGACGCCACCCTGTTGATCCACAAGGGATACAGGGCCGAGAACGACGCCTCGACGCTCGACTGCACCCCTTCGTCCTACGAGGAGGAGGTGATTCTCTCGACGCTTCGGACGATTCTCGCGGAGGACGGACGGAAGTGGCACCGCACCGTGGACGAGTGGCGGGGCGTGAGCGAGGAGACCACCACGGGCGTACACCGGCTCTACCAGATGCAGGAGGCCGGCGAGCTGCTCGTGCCGGCCATCAATGTCAATGACTCGTGCACCAAGTCGAAGTTCGACAACCTCTACGGCTGCCGCGAGTCGCTGGCCGACGGCATTAAGCGCGCCACGGACGTGATGATCGCGGGCAAGGTCGTCGTCGTGTGCGGCTACGGAGACGTGGGCAAGGGCTGCGCCCGCTCGATGCGCTCGTACGGCGCGCGGGTGATCGTCACGGAGATCGACCCGATCTGCGCCTTACAGGCCGCCATGGAGGGCTTCGAGGTGAAGACCGTCGAGAGCGCGCTCCCCGAGGGCAATATCTTCGTCACGTGTACGGGCAACTGCGACATCATCACGCTCGAACACATGGAGCGGATGCGCGACCAGGCCATCGTCTGCAATATCGGCCACTTCGACAACGAAATCCAGATGGCGCGCCTCGAGAAGTCGGCGGCCGTGAAGACCAACATCAAGCCGCAGGTCGATAAGTTCACCTTCCCCGACGGGCATTCGATCTTCGTTCTGGCCGAAGGGCGTCTGGTGAACCTCGGCTGCGCCACGGGTCACCCGTCGTTCGTCATGTCGAACTCCTTCACGAACCAGTGCCTCGCGCAGATGGAGCTGTGGCGGGAGAAACTTCCGGTGGGTGTTTACCGTCTTCCCAAGCGGCTCGACGAGGAGGTGGCGCGGCTGCATCTGGCCAGCCTCGGCGTGGAGCTCACGCGCCTGACGAAGAAGCAGGCCGACTATATCGGCGTTCCCGAGGAGGGACCCTACAAGGCCGAACACTACCGCTATTGATCTCCCGGCGGAGATTCCGCTTCCCTTGCGCGAGGCCGCGATCCGACAGGTCGCGGCCTCGCGCGTTTCCCGGACGGAAAACGGCGGGCGGACCGCAGCGGATGCGCCCCTTCGCATGTATGGATATTGTGTGTGTAAGGGACCGGCGGTTTCCGGTCCCGGGGGGAGGGAAAGGCGGATTCTTGTGGATCAGAAAAGTCCTGCGGCCCACTCCCGGAGTACGGGGTAGGTGTCGGCAGCGACATGCAGGAGCATCCCTACGGCGGCGACGAGTTTGATGCCCGTGCCGACGATGAACGAGAGGAACGAGCCGATGCCCACGAGCAGCGCCTTGCCCGGGTCGCTCTTGTCGTGGAGCAGTTCGCCCAGCACGGCCCCGAAGAAGGGACCGAGGACGATGCCCAGCGGAGGGAAGAGGAAGAACCCGGCGAAGACGCCCACCGTGGCGCCTATGGCTCCGGCGCGCGAGCCGCCGAACCGCCGGGTCATCCATGCGGGCAGAAAATAGTCGATGACGCTCACTGCGACGGTGATCGCCAGCCAGGTCCAGAGCGCTGCGCCGCCGATCGTCGAGTAGGAGGTCAAGTAGGCGCACACCAGCCCCGCATAGCTCAGCACGACGCCGGGCAGCGCCGGAACGATGCAACCGACGATACCTGTGATCGTGAAGACGAAGGCCAGTATCGAGAGGGTGATGTCCATGTTTTGCGGAACGGTTTTTTCTGCGGCGAACGGCCCGGAGCCTGGAAAAACTACCGGATGAGCCGGTTGGTCTCCGTGTCGGGGAAGACGATCCAAGGCCGGAACGCTTTGGCGTCCTCGAAATCCATCAGCGCGTAGGAGGCGATGATTACCACGTCGCCCACCTGCACCTTGCGGGCGGCCGCGCCGTTGAGGCAGATCGCGCCGCTGCCGCGTTCGCCCTTGATGATGTAGGTCTCGAAACGCTCCCCGTTGTTGATGTCCATGATCTGAACCTTCTCGCCCTCGATCATGTTGGCGGCGTCGAGCAGCTCCTCGTCGATGGTGATGCTGCCCACGTAATTCAGGTTGGCCTGCGTGACGGTCACGCGGTGAATCTTCGACTTGATGACTTCGATCTGGAATTTCATTATCGGATGCGGATGTTATCGATTAGACGAATCGCTCCGGCCTGCACGGCGATACAGCCCTGGATGCGCCCGGCGTCGCTCCATGCGGCGACCTCCTGCATCGTCAGCGCATCGACCGACTGGTAGTAGATCACCTTCAGCAGCGGGTTGCGCTCCACTTCGGCCACGACCCACGCCTTCAGTTCGGCGGGCGTCATTGCGTGCGACCGTTCGGCGGCGGCGCGCAGCGTGGCGTAGATGTGCGGCGCGGCGGCGCGGTGTGCGGCGTCGAGCAGCGTGTTGCGCGACGAGAGGGCCAGTCCGTCCTCGCCGCGGACGATCGGACACTCGACGATTTCGACCGGCAGCGCCAGTTGGCGCACCATCGCGCGGATGACGGCGATCTGCTGGAAGTCCTTCTCTCCGAAGTAGGCGCGCGCCGGGCGCACGATGTCGAACAGGCGGCTCACGACCTGTGCCACGCCGTTGAAATGGCCCGGCCGCGTCGCGCCCTCCATCACCTTGTCCACCTGCCCGAAGTCGAATACCCGGGTGTCGGGTTCGGGGTAGATCTCTTCGACCGGCGGCATGAGCACGAAGTCCGCTCCGGCCTCCGCGAGCAGCCGCTCGTCGGCCTCCGGCGTGCGGGGGTAGTGCTTCAGGTCGTTCTTGTCGTTGAATTGCGTGGGGTTCACGAAGACGCTCACCACGACGGTCCGGTTCTCCCGCCGGGCGCGTTCGACGAGCGAGCGGTGTCCCGCGTGCAGGGCGCCCATCGTCGGCACGAAGCCGATGCCCGACCGCTCCGTCCGGTCCAGTTCGGCACGGAGCTCCTTGACGCTTATCAGTACTTTCATCCCTTTCTCTGAAACGATTGCGGCGCAAAGGTAGAAAAGATAATTAAGAAAGGGAAATGAAAAGTGAATTTTCGTATCTTTGCATACCTGTAAAATAAGAATCGTATGAACATGAAAGCTTACCTGAAAGGCGCTTTGGCCGTGCTGGCATGTACGGCGGGCATCGCGGCCCATGCGCAGAAAAACTATCCCCGGCAGGAGCCGATGACACCCGGCATGTCCGAATACTGGACGCCGCAGCCCGCGGTGGTCGCCCCGGGCGACAGCCGGACGAACGGCGCCCCGTCCGACGCCGTCGTGCTTTTCGACGGCAGCGACCTGTCGGCCTGGACGTCGGCCGGCGGCGGTCCGGCCGAGTGGCCCGTGCACGACGGGGTCTTCACGGTCGATAAGTCGAAGGGCGACATCCTGACGAAGCGGAGTTTCGAGAACTTCCAGCTCCACCTCGAGTGGTGCGTTCCGGAGGGCATCTCCGGCGAGAGCCAGTCGCGCGGCAACAGCGGCGTTTTTCTTCAGGACAAGTACGAAATCCAGATTCTCGACGGTTACCGCAACGAAACCTACGTGAACGGGCAGGTCGGCAGCGTCTATAAGCAGACGCCCCCGCTGGTGAACGCCATGCGCCGCCCGGGCGAGTGGAACGTTTTCGACATCATCTACTCCGCTCCGGTCTTCAAGGAGGACGGCTCCTACCGTATTCCGCCGCACGTGACGGTGATTCTCAACGGCGTGGTGCTACAGAACAATACGACGATCCTCGGAACCACGGAGTACGTCGGATTCCCGCGCGTGGTGAAGCACGGCGCCGGACCGCTCCGCCTGCAGTCGCACGGCGACCCGAGCGAACCGATCAGTTTCCGCAACATCTGGATCCGGGAGCTGTAAGCCTTCCGGCCGCATTTTCGCAATCATGCCGTCCGTCGCGGCGGAATGCCCCGCCGGGGCGGACGGCCAATCTTTTGCAAACGATGAAACGACCCTTTACGAACGCAACCATGACTCTCGCATTGCCTCTTCTCGCTTCGTGCGGCGCGCCCGCCGCGGACGACCGGCCCTGGATCGTCGATCGCTTCGACGACATCAAGGTGATCCGCTACGAAGTCCCCGGATTCGAAAATCTCCCGCTGGAGCAGAAGGAACTCGTCTATTACCTGTCCGAGGCGGCCAAGTGCGGCCGCGACATCCTCTACGACCAGAACTGTCCGGCGAACCTGCCGGTGCGCCGGACGCTGGAGGTCATCTACGAAAACTACCGCGGCGACCGCACGACGCCCGAGTGGAAGGCGCTCGAGAAGTACCTCAAGAAAGTGTGGTTCGCCAACGGCATCCACCATCACTATTCGAACGACAAGTTCACGCCCGAATTCACCGAAGGGTATCTGCTCGACGCGATCGAGACCATCCCCGAGGAGAAGTTCGGGTCGCTGAACGCCCTGCGGGGCGAGGTCTGCCGTGCCATTTTCGACCCGGCGGTCTATCCCACGAAGCTCAACCAGCGCGCGGGCGACGACCTGCTGCTCACTTCGTCGAGCAACTACTACGACGGCGTGAGCCAGGCCGAGGCCGAGCGGTTCTACGCCGAGATGGCCGCTGCTGCGGCGGGCGATCCCGAGCCGGTCTCCTACGGCCTGAACTCGCAGTTGGCGAAAGACCCCGCCACGGGCCGTCTCCACGAGCGCACGTGGCGCGTCGGCGGCATGTATTCGTCCGCGATCGAGCGGATCGTCTATTGGCTCGAGAAGGCCGCCTCGGTGGCCAGGGAGCCGCAGAAGACCAATATCGAAACGCTCGTCGCCTATTACAGAAGCGGCGATCTGAAGGAGTTCGACCGCTACAACATCGGCTGGGTGAAGGATACCGTGTCGAACGTCGATTTCGTGAACGGCTTCATCGAGGACTACGGCGATCCGCTGGGCCGCAAGGCGTCGTGGGAGGCCAACGTCAATTTCATGGATTCGGCTGCCTGCCGCCGCACGGAGATCATTTCCGCCAACGCCCAGTGGTTCGAGGACCATTCGCCCGTCGATCCGGCCTTCCGCAAGGCGAAGGTGAAAGGCGTCTCGGCGAAGGTCATCACCGTGGCGATGCTGGGCGGCGACTGCTTCCCCTCGACGCCCATCGGCATCAACCTCCCGAACGCCGACTGGATCCGCAAGGAGTACGGTTCGAAGTCGGTGACGATCGACAACATCACCTATGCCTACGACCGCGCCGCGCACGGCAACGGCTTCAACGAGGAGTTCGTGCTGCGTGCCGACGACCGCGAGCGGATGGACCGCTACGGCAAGCTGGCCGACGACCTGCACACCGACCTGCACGAGTGTCTGGGGCACGGTTCGGGCCAGCTGGCGCCGGGAGTGCGCGGCGGCGAGCTGCGCAGCTACACCTCGACGCTCGAGGAGGCGCGCGCCGACCTGTTCGGACTTTACTACCTCGGCGACGGAAAGATGGTCGAGCTGGGGCTCGTGCCGTCGTTCGACGTGGCGAAGGCGGGCTATGCCAAATACATTCTCAACGGTCTGATGACCCAATTGGCGCGTATCGAGCCGGGCAAGAACGTCGAGGAGGCGCACATGCGCAACCGCAAGCTGGTCGCCGAGTGGTGCTACGAGCACGGCCGGGCCGACAACGTGATCGAGTGGGTCCGGCAGGACGGGAAGACCTATGTCGTGGTGAACGACTTCGTCCGTCTGCGCGCGCTCTTCGGCGAGCTGCTGGGCGAGATCCAGCGCATCAAGTCCGAGGGCGACTACGAGGCGGGGCGCGACCTGGTCGAGCGCTATGCCGTCCGGGTCGATCCCGCGCTGCACGAGGAGGTCCGCAGCCGCTACTACGGGCTGGGGATCGAGCCTTACGGCGGATTCGTCAATCCCGAATACGAACTGGTCGAGCGCGACGGCCGGGTGACGGACGTGCGTATCTCCTATCCGGCGGATTACGTGGAGCAGATGCTCGGCTATTCGCGCGACTACTCGTTCCTGCCCGACGTGAATTAGATTCCGACACGAAGCGGACGCTTCCGGTGGCGGTGTCCGATGCGCGGCGGGTTTCCGTGGGGCATCGGGCGCCGCTTGGCCGGGGTCCGTACAAACAAATCCTGCATGGAACTGACGATAAGGGAGGAGCGGCCGGACGATTGCCGGACGGTCGGGGAGCTGGTCGAGGCGGCGTTCCGGCCGCTGGCGTTCAGCGACCATACGGAACACCTGCTGGTGGCGCGCCTGCGCCGTTCGGAGGCGTTCGTCCCCGGATTGTCGCTCGTGGCCGAGGCGGAGGGCCGCCTCGTGGGGCACGTGCTGCTGACCCGGCTGGAGGTCGTCGCGGAGGACCGGAGTGCCGCGACCGTGCTGGGCGTCGCTCCGCTGTCGGTGCTTCCCGGGCTGCAAAACCGCGGCATCGGGTCGGCATTGCTGCGCGAAGCGCACCGGAGGGCCGTCCGTGCGGGGTTCGGGGCGGCGCTGCTGGTGGGCCATGCGGACTATTACCCGCGTTTCGGCTATGTTCCCGCGAGCCGTTTCGGCATCCGTTTTCCGTTCGATGCGCCCGATGCCTGCTGCTTGGCGGCGGAACTGATTCCGGGCAGTCTCGGGGGCGTGCACGGCACGGTCCGCTATCCGGCCGCGTTCTTCGGGGAGACGCCGGAAGCATGACGGCTCCGGCTGTCCGGCGGCTGAAAACAGGGGAGGCGCACCATGCGGTGCGCCTCCCTTTCCTCTTTGCCGTTTCCGGAATCCGGCGTGCCGCCGGACCTCCTTCGCGGTCTTTTCTGCGGAATCCCGCCGTCGGGATTTACTCCACGACCTCTTCGAACTGGTCCTTGCCGACGCCGCAGAGCGGGCATACCCAATCCTCGGGAATCTCCTCGAAAGCGGTTCCGGGAGCGATGCCTCCGTCGGGATCGCCTACTGCGGGATCGTAAATCCACTCGCATACCGTGCAACGATACTTTTTCATCTTTTCTCTGTTTTAATTAAAGGGTGAATAAATCGGTTTCAAAATCCATGCCTCCGGGGCATTTGTCTTCGTTCGTCTATTTCGGACGGGAGGCAGCCGCCTCTTCCGCCTCTTCCGCCTCTTCTTCGTCCTCCTCCTCTTCGTCCGGACGGTTGCCTCCGGGCGGCGTCAGCTCCGCCACGAGGCGGTCCGCTTCCGTGCACGAGACGAAGAGCCGGTCTTCGTAAATGTCGGTGATCTCCACGAAATTTTTCCACTCCGAGGCGTAGAGCTTCACGCGGTCGAAGCGGCGCAGGTCGAGGAAGTGGCCGTAGTAGCCGAAAAATCCGAATCCTCCGAATATCGGCACGAACCACTTCATGCGCCGGGGCTCCACGCGCCGCACCGAGGCGATCTCGTCGCGGCGGATTTCGGTGATGTCCAGCAGGCAGCGAACCTCCACCCGGTCGTCGGTCACGACGATCCGCCGGGGGATCGACAGCGCCATGAGCGCTACGAGCGCCACGATGAACGAGGTGAACCACGCCGAGAGGTATCCGCCTTCGTAGAGGTGGTAGAGCAGCCAGCCCAGCAGCCCGAATGCGGCCAGATAGACGACCGTCCAATAGAGGGTCGTGCGGCTGAAACGGTATTTATAGACGCTCTGCATCGTTTTCCTTATCTCCTGTCGGATCCGGTCACTCCCTCTCCGCGCCCTCTTCCCGGGCTGCGAGCAGGGCTTCGGCGAGGATGAAATCCTCCGCCGTCGTGATCTTGAGGTTGCCGCGTTCGCCCCGGGCGAGGAACACGCCGTGTCCCGCGGCCTCCACCACCGAGGCGTCGTCCGTGAATTCCGCGCGGTACTCCGCTCCGTAGGCTCCGCGCAGGATGTCGGCGCGGAAAATCTGCGGAGTCTGCACGATCCGGAACCGGCGGCGGTCCGCTACGTGCGATGCCGCGATTCCCTCCGTTTCCGTCCGCTGCTCCTCCACTTCACGCAGCGAATCGACCGCTTCGACGACCGGAATCGCCGCTCCGTACCGCTCCGCAGCCTCCGCCACGCGGCGGATCAGCTCCGCCGACACGAGCGGCCGCACGCCGTCCTGTACGGCGATCAGTTCCGGGTCGGTGCGGAGCGCCGCCAGTCCGCGCCGCACCGAATCGAACCGCTCGGCGCCTCCGGCGACGATCGTGTGCGGGGCCACTTCGAAGCGCGCCGCGAGGTTTTTCCAGAAATCCGCATGACGTTCGGGCAGCACGGCGACGATTTCCGCGCCGGGCAGCGCCGCGGCCACGGCGTTGATCGTGCGTGCCAGTACCGGCATGCCGCCCAGCAGCGCGAACTGTTTGGGCAGGGCGCCTCCGCAGCGTGTCCCGCTGCCTCCGGCTACGATGATTGCTCCCGTGCGTGCCATGCCGTTATTCTTTGTCGCCGTTTTCCGCCTGCGCCGGGGCGGCCGTTCCGGGCAGCGTCAGCGAGTCGAGCTGCGTGATCCGCTCCTCGGGTTTCACCTCGCCGTTCAGCTCGGCCGTGATGCGGTCGCGCACGAATTCGAACAGCGGCCGGTTCTGTTTCGAGATCGGCTCGGCCGGCTCCTGCGGGACCTTCAGCGGGTCGATCGGCTTGCCGTTCTTCCAGATGCGGTAGTCGAGGTGCGGGCCTGTCGAGGCGCCGGTCGAACCGACGTATCCGATGAGCTGTCCCTGCGATACGTGCGTCCCCTGCCGGATGCCCTTGGCGTAGCCGCTCAGGTGCAGATAACCCGTCACGAGATTTCCCGGATGCTTGATCTTGAGCGTGTTGCCTCCGCCTCCGCCCCAGCCGCGGAAGGTGACCACGCCGTCGGCCACGGCGTGTACGGGCGTTCCTTTCGGCGCGGCGTAGTCCACGCCCGTATGCGGCCGGTAAACCTTGTATATCGGGTGTTTGCGCGCGTAGGTGAAGCGCGAGCTGATGCGCGTGTACTTGAGCGGCGCTTTGAGCAGTTGCTTGCGCAGGCTGCCGCCGTCGGCCTCCCAGTACTGGATCTTGCCGCCCTGCCGGAAGGGGATGGCGTAGTACTCCTTGCCGCTCTGCGTGAATTTCGCCCCCCATACGCGGCCGATGCCGGCCGAAACCGTGTCGTCGATGAAACGCTCGTCGTAGATCACCGTGAACGAGTCGCCTTTCTGGATGCCGAAGAAATCCACCGTCCACTGGTAGATGTCCTCCATCTCCGCGGCCAGCGCGTAGGGGAGGTCGTGTTCCATGATCGCGCCCCAGAGCGAGGAGTTGATGACGGCGCTCTTCTTGGTGCGCCGCAGCGTGTAGGGTTTCGAATCCTTGCGCACGGAGACCGAATCGTTGTCGTGGAACCCGAAGACGACGTACTCCGTCGTGGATATTTCGTAGGCGAGGTAGTCCAGGTGCGGGGCGTAGAGCGAATCCTCGTGGATGAAGGTCGTGTATTTCTGTCCGGCCCGGATACTGCGCAGCGGGAAGACATCCTTCGACTTCCTGTCCAGCAGGTCGATCGTGCGGGCCGGAACGCCGTAGCTTCCCAGGATTTTCCCCAGCGTCTCTCCCGAACCCACTTCGCCCGTTTCGGTGCGGTATTCTTCGGCGTCGATGCCGTAGAGCAGGTTTTGGGGGGCGGACTCCTCCTGCGCGGCTTCCGCGTCCGTTTCCGCTTCGGCCGATCCGTTCCGGCCGCAGGCGCCCGCCGCAGCCAGCAGCAGGGCGCAGATCGTGATTCGCAAATATCCCATAGTACGTGCAAATTTAGACAAAAAACGCGGATCCGCGAATTTTCGTCTCCCTTTTCTGACCGATCCGTGCGTTTTGCGGGCGTTCGTTTGGTTTTCCCGGAAAAAGGCGTTACCTTTGAAAAGTTTATATCCAAACCGGAATAAGATGCTGAAATGCCTGCTCGCGCCTGTGGCCGTCCTCTATAAAGCGGGGGTGACGTTGCGTCACCGCCTCTTCGACTGGGGCCTTCTCAAGAGCGAGAAGTTCGATATTCCGGTCGTCTGCATCGGCAATATCACCGTCGGCGGCACGGGCAAGACTCCGATGGCCGAGATGGTCGTGGGCTACATGTCCCAGACGCACCGCGTGGCGCTGCTCTCGCGCGGCTACGGCCGCCGCACGAAGGGCTACCGGGAGGTGAGCTGCGATTCGCACTACCGCGACGTGGGCGACGAGCCGTTACAGATCAAACTCAAGTTTCCCGAGACGGTGGTGGCCGTCTGCGAGAAGCGGGCCGAGGGCATCCGCCGCATCCGAGCCGAACACCCCGGGGTGGACCTCATCGTCATGGACGACGGCTTCCAGCACCGCTACGTGGAGCCGAAGGTCAATATCGTGATGATCGACGCCACGCGGCCCGTGCAGCACGACCGCATGCTGCCGCTGGGGACGCTGCGCGATCTGCCTGAACAGCTGCACCGTGCGCACTACTTCATCGTCACGAAGTGCCCCGAGCGGATGGCGCCGATCGACCGCCGCATCCTGCGCAAGGTCCTGATCCAGGTGGCCTACCAGCGGGTCTATTTCACCCGTTTCGAGAGTTTCATGCCTCAGCCGCTCTATGCCGGCGAGGCCGCTCCGGAGCCGCTGACGCACGGCCGGCAGGTCATCGCCCTCTCGGGCATCGGCAATCCGAAGCCCTTTTTGCAGTCGCTCCGCGAGCGCTACGAGGTCGTGGCCGAGATGACGCTCGACGATCACCACGTCTATAAGGTCCGCGACATGCATGCGCTCGAGGCGCTGCTGTCCGAGCATCCGGGCGCGGTGATCGTGACGACCGAGAAGGACGCCGTGAAGATGACCCGCCGGGAGAAGGTTCCCGAGGCGGTCCGCCGCACGCTCTATTACCAACCGATCAATATTTCGTTCATAGAGGATTCGGCAACGGATTTTCTGCAAAAACTGGAAGAAGATGTTAGAGGAAATTAAGAAAACCGCCGCGTTCATCCGGTCCGCGACCGGAGATTTCGCACCCGAGGTGGGCATCGTGCTCGGCACGGGGCTGGGCGATTTCGCCGACCGGATCGAGACGCGCCATGCGCTCGACTACAAGGACATTCCCGGCTTCCCCGTCTCGACGGTCGAGGGGCACAAGGGACGTCTGATTTTCGGCGAGGCGGGCGGCCGCCGCGTCGTGGCCATGCAGGGACGGTTCCACTACTACGAAGGCTATACGATGGAGCAGGTGACCTTCCCGATCCGCGTCATGCGGCTGCTCGGCATCCGCTTCCTGTTCGTCTCGAACGCCTCGGGCGGCATCAATGCATCGTTCCGCACGGGCGACCTGATGGTCATCACCGACCATATCAACCTGATGCCCAATCCGCTGATCGGGCCCAACATGGCCGAACTGGGACCCCGTTTCCCGGACATGCACAACTGCTACGACAAGGCGTTGATCGCCTCGGCGACGAAGATCGCCGGGGAGGAGGGGATCAAGCTCCAGTACGGCGTCTATGTCGGCGGCACGGGCCCCACGTTCGAAACGCAGGCCGAATACCGCTATTTCAAGGCCATCGGCGGCGATGCCGCGGGCATGTCCACCGTGCCGGAGGTGATCGTGGCGCGTCACATGTCGGTTCCCGTCTTCGGCGTCTCGGTCATCACGAACTGCGGCCTGTCGGACGAGGCGGGCGACCACGAGGACGTGCAGCGCCAGGGCCGGAAGGCGGGCGTGAAGATGCAGACGCTCTTTTTGCGAATGATCGAAAATCTGGAATGATATTATGGTAAACAAGGTGATTCTGGTGGGCAACGTGGGCATCGACCCCGAAGTCCGCACGCTCGAGGGCGGCGCGAAGGTCGCCCGTGTCCGGCTGGCTACGACCGAGCGGCTGTACGACCGTGCGTCGAACGAGACGAAGGAGCATACCGAGTGGCACACGATCACGCTGTGGCGCGGCCTCGCGGATGTCGTGGACCGCTATGTGCGCAAGGGCACGCAGCTCTATATCGAGGGCCGTCTGCGCACCCGCGAGTGGATGGACAAGGACAACAACAAGCGTTATACGACCGAGATTCTGGCCGACACGATGAATCTGCTGGGCCGCCGCAGCGACAATCCCGCTTCGGACGGCGCCGCTCCGGGTTACGGAGCGCAGGGGCAGGGTTCCTCCTACGGCCAGCAGGGCGGGGGATACCAGCAGGGCGGCTATGCGCAGTCGCAGCAGCCGCAGCAGCCGCGTCCCGCCGCGGCTCCCCAGCCGCAACAGCCGGCCGCACCTTCGGTCCCGGCCGACGATCCCGACGATTTGCCGTTCTGACCGGACTCTCCCGGCCTGTGCGCCGCCGTCGGGCCGTGGCTGCGGGCGGTCCTGCGTTCGCACCGCATCTGTTGCCGTTCGGGACGCCGCCGGTCCGCAGCGATCCTGCTCCGCAGGAGGCTGTGCCGCGCCGCCGCGGGCGATCCGCATCCCGTTCATCCGAAAGGGCTCCGTTTCGTTTGAAGCGAAACGGAGCCCTTTTTTTCCGTGGTGGCGGCGCCCTCCCTGTGCGTCCGGTTTTACGGCCGGTCCCGTCACGGAGTTTTCGGTCAGAGGTGTCCGATTCCCTGCCGGTATCCGGTCAGATCGGCTTCGGTCAGGGAGGCGAGCGCTTCGTCGATGCGTCCGATCATCCGTACCCGGTCTTCCGGCAGCCGCCCGAACAGCGGCACGGCGTTGGAGACCGTGTTGGCCGAGATCGTGACGGGAACGGTCAGTTCCTTCAGAAACGTGCGCAGTTCCTCGAGCCGCTCCCGTTCGCTCATCGGGACGAACCGCCCGGCTTCGATCTCCCGCATCAGCGGCGTGTCGGGAAAGAGCGTCAGCGACACGACTCCGACGATATAGGGGTGGAGCCGGTTGAAGAGTGCCGCCGTCGCATGGGCCGCCCGTGTGCCGTTGCCGGCCCCGGCCAGTCCGGTCATGTAGGTAAGGTAGTATTCGATGTCCGCCTCGTCGAGTCTGCGGCACGCTTCGAGCGCTTCGGCCGCGGTCGTTCCCTTGTTCATGAAGGCCAGCGAGGCGTCGTTGCCGCTCTCCGTGCCGATGCTGATGCCCGTGATGCCGCGCGCCCGCAGTTCGCGCAGCTCCGCGGCGCTCTTTTGCAGAATGTCGCTTACGCGGGCGAACATGCCGATCGTCCGTACCTTCGGCAGAAAGTCGCGGATGCGGTCGGCGAGCCGGATGAGTCTTCCGGCGCTCAGCACGAAGGGGTTGGCGCCGACGAGGAAGACCCGCCGGGCCCGCGGCTGATAGCGGGCGACGATCCGCAGATCGGCCTCGACCTCCTCCGCCGGGGAGATCCGGAAGCGGAGGTCGCCGTAGAGCGAACAGAATTTGCAGGCGTGGTGCGTGCAGCCGACCGTGACTTGCAGCAGTACCGAGCGGGCCTCGAAGGGCGGCCGCCAGATTGTCCCCGTGAAGTGGAGGGATTCGGATTCTTTCATCGTTTTTCCTATTTTTGCAGGCCGCAAGATAGTCCGGATTCCGCTTCCGCACAAGAGCTTATCCGGCCGTTAGCGGCTTACGCGCGTGTTAGTTTTTGTGGAAACGAACCGGTTGAGACGATGAAAAAAAATGAAAAAAATCCGCCCCGTCCTACGCTTTCGCCGGCCTGTGCCCTGATCGGACGCTTCGGCAGCCGTTGGGCGTTGCTCGTGCTGCTGACGCTTCACGAAGGCGGCGTGCTGCGTTTCGGAGAGCTGGTCCGGGCGGTTCCCGGCGGCATCTCCGAACGGATGCTCTCCGCCGCTCTTCGTGATCTGGAACGGGCCGGACTGGTCGCACGGAGGGTCTATCCCGAAGTCCCGCCGCGGGTGGAGTATGCGACGACCCCGAAAACGGAGTCGCTGATGCCGATTCTGCGGCAGTTGCTCGACTGGGCGCGCGAGAATGCGTAGCGAACCGCACCGCACTCCGGAGATGAGAAAGCCCCTGCCGGAAATTTATCCGGCAGGGGCGGAAAATCTGTAAGGGCGGCGGAGACACAGCCGCACGGGCTATCCGGCGGCCGTTTACCGCTGCGTTGCGGCTTCGCTCCGGATTTCGACCGTCGCTTTCTTCAGGCCGGGCGACGTCGCCTTCACCGTTATCGTTCCGGGCCGTTCGGTCGGGGCGATCACGGCGGTCATCATCCCCGAGAAGAGCTTCATGCGGGGCCGCTGGAACGGTTCGAGCGAGGCGGGGTTGCCGTTGGCTCCCGCGCGGTAGTACCCCGCTCCGGTGACCTCGAACCGGATTTCGTTGTCGGCCAGCGGGCAGGGCGTGCCCTGACGGTCCTCGACGCGGACCGTCACGAACGCATAGTCCTTGCCGTCGGCCGCGATGACCGTCCGGTCGGCTTCGAGCACGATGCGGTACGGCTCGCCCGCCGTGCGAATCTCCCGCTCCGCCACGGCGTTGCCCTCTTCGTCGTAGGCCACGGCCTTCACCGTGCCGGGTTCGTAGCGCGTGTCCATCCACATGAGCCGGTAGCGCCGCTGTCGTTTGAGGTCCGCCGCCGAAACCGAATCGGCGCTGTTGTCTATCGTCACGCCGGTGTCTTTCCGTCTCCGGCCCTGGCTCCTGCCGTTGATGAACAGTTCGGCTTCGGGGTAGTTCGTGTAGATGAATACGGGGGTGACTTCGCCTTCGCGTCCCTTCCAGTTCCAGTGTGGCAGTATGTGGAGCGTTTCGGCTTCGGGGTTCCACTTGCTGCGGTAGAGCCAGTAGCGGTCCTTGGGTATGCCCGCCAGGTCGATGATGCCGAAGAGCGACGAGTGGCTCGGCCAGTCGGAGTAGTAGGGGGTGGGTTCGCCCAGGTAGTCGAATCCGGTCCAGACGAATTCGCCCATGCAGTAGGGGCGGTCGTCGTGCTGGATGAAGTCGTCCTCGGGCAGATTCGACCATCCGCAGTGCTCCACGTCGTACGACGACGCCTGGTGGTCGTCGTAACGGGGCATCGAACGGCGCACGACCGGGAATTTGTAGATGCCGCGCGAGCTGATCGTCGAGGCGGTTTCGCTGCCGAGGATCATCTCCTGCGGGAGCCTCAGGTAGTTCCGTGCGTACAGATGCGGCCGGTAATTGAATCCCGGAATGTCCATCACCGCGGCCATGTTGTTCGCCGTCACGGCGTCGGGGGCGTCCATGCCCTGCGTCACGGGGCGCGTGGGGTCTTCGCGGTGGCAGATATTCTGGAGCCGGAGGGAGAGTTTCGGGCCCCGGTCTCCGTTCCATTGGTCGGGCACTTCGTTGCCTATGCACCACATCACGACGCTCGGGTTGTTGCGGAACCGGCGGACGAGGTTCACCAGATCGCGCTCGGCCCATTGGCCGAATTCCTTGTGGTAGCCGTTTTCGACCTTCTTCGTCTCCCACTCGTCGAACGATTCGGCCATGACCATCATGCCCGTTTCGTCGCATATTTCGATCAGCTCCGGTGCCGGCATGTTGTGCGAGGTGCGTATGGCGTTGCAGCCCATCTCCTTCAGCAGCCGGATCCGGTGCCGGATCGCCGACTCGTTCACGATGCCGCCCAGCGGTCCGAGGTCGTGGTGGAGACAGACGCCCCGGAATTTCAGCGGCTTGCCGTTCAGCCGGAATCCTTCGCCCTGCACGGCTTCGACCGTGCGGATGCCGAACACGGTGACGTAGCGGTCCTTCAGCTCGCCGCCTTCGTAGATCTCCGAAGTCGAGGTGTAGAGCGCCGGAGTGTCGGGCGACCAGAGCGCGGGGCGGTCGATCGTGAACTCCTGCTCGAAGCAGTGGTCGCCGAAGTCGGCTCCGGCGGACTGCCTGTGTCGTGCCACGATGCGTCCGGCGGGGTCCGTCACCGCCGTTTCGATCGCATAGTCGGCGGGCGACTTTCCCTGCGGAACGGTGAGGGCGGTGCACTGCCGGACGCGGGCGGACGCTTCGTCGGCCCGCCGCGTGATGATCTGCGTTCCCCACACCGGGACGTGCGCCTCGTCCGTTACGATGAGGTGCACGTTGCGGTAAATTCCGGCGCCGGGATACCAGCGCGACGATTCGGGGAGGTTTTCGAGCCGGACGGCCAGCAGATTCTCCCCGCCGGGGTTCAGCAGGGGCGTGATGTCCGTGTGGAAGGAGTTGTAGCCGTTGGGCCAGCGGATCGCCTCCTGGCCGTTCACGTACACGCGCGCATGGCTCATCGTGCCGTCGAAGAGGAGCGTGCACCGGCGGCTTTCGTTCCGTTCCGGCACTTCGAAGCGGAGCCTGTACCAGCCCGTGCCGACGAAGGGCAGCCCTCCGGTCCGTCCGGCGTGTTCCACGGCCTGTGTCTGTCCGTCCTGCGCGATGGCCGTGTGCTGGAGATCGTTTCCTGCGCTGAACGGACCGTAGATGGCCCAGTCGTGCGGTACGGTCACCTCCTGCCACCGGGAGTCGTCGTACGACGGTTCGGCGAATGCCGGGGCGTCGTCGCGTGTGAAGCGCCATCCTTTTTCGAGCAACCGTTCGGTGCGTACCTGCGCCTGCAACCCTATCGGGAGCAGCAGGAGCATCCATACGAATCTTTTCATCGTTTCGTGCGATATGTGGGTGAGTCTTTTCCGCCCGTTCCGCCGGATTCGGGGGCTCCGTTCCGTGCCGTAGGGGCGTCCGGGCTTTTCCGGCCGCTCCAATATAGGCGTTTTCCGCGGAAAAAACAAATCCGGAATTTCGCGGAAGAGTTGCCGGTTCCGTGAATTTTCCGTATATTCGGCAGACGGTTCCGCTCCGGCAGGGCGGAACGGGACAATGATTCGGACCGATATGAAACGCATTACGAATCCCTGGCGGGGAATGGAAGGGTATCGCTGCTACGGCTGCGATCCGCACAGCGAACAGGGACTCCGCATGGAGTTCTACGAGGACGGCGAGGAGATCGTGAGCGTCTGGCATCCCCGTCCGGAGTTTCAGGGATGGGTGGATACGCTTCACGGAGGCGTCCAGGCGACGCTGGCCGACGAGATCAGCAGTTGGGTCGTCTTCCGCAAGTTCCGGACCAGCGGCGTCACCTCGCGGATGGAGGTGCGTTACCACAAGCCGATCCGGACCTCCGACGAGCGTGTCGTGCTGCGTGCCGCCGTGCGGCAGCAGCGGCGCAACCTGGTCGAAATCGGCGTGCGGATCTTCGACGGCGCCGGGACGCTCTGCACCGAGGCGACCTGTCTCTACTTCCTTTTTCCGAAGGAACGGGCGCGCACGGAGTTCCATTTCTGCGATTGCGGCGTCGCAGACGAGGAGACGGACCCGCAATAGCCTCCGTGTCCGTCGTCCCGGCTCTTCCGCCTTCCCGTTCCGCTTGACCGCTTTTTTTGTTCGGCGATCTTATGATTGGACGTATTGTTGCGTGTTTGTCGTTGTGCGCTCTTGCCGCCTGCGTTTCCGGACGGGAGGAGCGGATCGTCTGCGACCGTGTGCTGACTTTCGGGGAGGAGCCTTCGCCGTCGATTCCGGATCGGATACGTCGGGTGGATTTCCTGTCGCTGGAGTTTTCCGAAGCCGCGGCGTTCCGGCGCGCCGATAAATTGCTGTTCCGGAACGGGCTGATCTATGTCGGCGACTTCGGAAGCCGCAAGATCGTGGCCTACGACATGACGGGCCGCGTGTCGTTCGTCATTCACCGGCACGGCCGGGGTCCCGGAGAGTATCTGGAGATGAAGAGTTTCACGGCCGACGACCGGAATGTCTATGTTGTCGATAACGCCTCCCGCCGGGTGCTGCTCTACGACTGCCGTACCGGAGTGTTCCGGGAGTCGAAGCCGCTGCCGGTCGTCGCCTGGGACATCGAGGCGTTGCATAACGGGGATTTCATTCTGGCGTTCAGCCCTCTGACCGGGGGCACGCTGTCCGAATCCCAGCCGAATTACAGGCTTTTCGTCACCGATTCGGATTTTGCCGTCAAACGCCGCCTGTTCGCGTTCGATTCCGGTTACAGCGAACCGCTCGGCCGGCCGACCTATTTTTCGGTATCCGGCGACAGCCTCGTTTTCAGCTCGTTCTGGTTCGACGGATTCACGGTGTTCGACCGCCGCGATGCCGTCGGGTTCCGCCATGTGGCCATCGACTTCGCTCGCGGGATTCCCGGGAAGTACCGCCAGGATCGGGATGCCGTGCTCGACGGGCCGTATCGGTATCCGGTTGCCGTTCCCGTACTTTGCGGCGATTACGTGGCGGTCGATGTCCGCTGCGGCGAATACCTGGACACCTACCTGTTCGATCCTGCGGCCGACGCCTTTATCGGCAATTCGGAGACGGGTGCGTATCTCTTTCCGCCCGTCGCCGTGTTCGAGGGGCGTTTCGTGGCTCTTCTGCCGGGCAGCTCGTATGCGAATCTCGTTGAGGAGGGGTTTCCGCGCGCTCCGGATGCCGTCGAACGGAATCTGAACGAGGACGGCAACCTGCTGCTGTTTTACGGTATGTGACGGCCGGGCTCGGCGTTCCGAATAGCCTTCGCTTTATATGCGTTTTCGCCCTCCCTCGCGGACGGTGCTTCTTTCCGTTTCCGGTCGTCCGCTGGCGTTCGGAGCCGGGCCGCTTCCGTGCCGGGTGCAGGTTCGGAATGAAAAAGGGAGACCTCTGCGTCTCCCTTTTCCCTGTTCTTCCAGCCTGCCGTTCCGGGTCACGCCCGGTCGATCCGGTACTGCACGCACTCGATGCCGACGCGGCGCAGCAGGTCCAGCCCCTCCTCCGAACGGTAGTCGTCCGCGTAAACCACCCGTTTGATGCCCGCTTGGATAATGAGTTTCGAGCATTCGATGCACGGGGCGGCCGTGATGTAGAGCGTCGAGCCGTCGCAGTTGTTGGCCGACTTGGCGACCTTCGTGATGGCGTTGGCCTCGGCGTGCAGGACGTAGGATTTGGTCAGTCCCTGTTCGTCCTCGCAGACGTTCTCGAATCCGGCCGGCGTGCCGTTGTACCCGTCCGAGATAATCATGCGGTCCTTGACGATCAGCGCTCCGACCTTGCGGCGCACGCAGTAGGAATTTTCGGCCCAGATCGCCGCCATTCGCAGGTAGCGCAGGTCCAACTGGCGTTGTTTCTCCTCTTGATAACCCATACTCTTGTTTTCGATCGCGTTGCACTTCCGTACTCTCCGGCCGCTCTGCGGACGGGGCTACAACCCCTTTCCGTGACAGTTCTTGTACTTCTTGCCCGATCCGCAGGGGCAGGGATCGTTGCGGCCCACCTTCTTTCGACGTGCACCGGCATCGGTTTCGACCGATCCTGCTGTCCGGCCTGCGCGGCGGCCTGCATCCGCGACGCCTGCAACTTATTGACGTCCACCTTGGCGCGCCGCTCCCGCTCGATCTGCATCCGTTCGCGCTCCTGCTGCTGGCGCCGCACCTCTTCGGCGCTCTGCTCGCGCACGGGGATGTATGCCTTGTCGAGGATCGCCAGCACCTCGCGGTTCACCTTGACGAGCATCTTCGAGAACAGTCCGAACGACTCGAACTTGTAGATCAGCAGCGGGTCCTTCTGCTCGTAGGTGGCGTTTTGCACGCTCTGGCGCAGGTCGTCCATTTCGCGCAGATGCTCGCGCCAGGCGTCGTCGATTGTGGTGAACATGACCACCTTCGAGAAGACCTTGTAGATCTCCGCGCCGTCCGTATCCTTGCACTTCTGCAGGTTCACCGGGATATTGTAGCCGAGGTGTCCGTCCGTCAGCGGGAAGTAGATGTTCGAATCCATCTGTTCCTTGCGGTCTTCGTAGATGCGCTGCATCACCGGACGCACCGTGTCGGCCACGGCCTTCGCCCGGCGGGCGTAGGTCTCCTTGAGCGCCCTGACGATGGCATCGACCAGCTCCTCGGGCTTGGCGTCGCCGTAGGCCGCCTCGTCCACCGGCAGCTCCACGGCCACCTGGCGGATGAGCTCCATGCGGAAATCCTCGTATTCGATGCCGCGGTTCTCCTCGACGAAGTTCTCGGCGAAGTCGTACATGATGTTGTTCAGGTCGATCTCGATCCGTTCGCCGTAGAGGGCGTGGCGGCGGCGCGTGTAGATCACCTCGCGCTGCGAGTTCATCACGTCGTCGTATTCGAGCAGCCGCTTGCGGATGCCGAAGTTGTTCTCCTCGACCTTCTTCTGGGCGCGTTCGATGGCCCGGGTCATCATTCCGGCCTGGATCACCTCGCCCTCCTTGAGGCCCATGCGGTCCATCATCGCGGCGATGCGGCCCGAGCCGAACAGACGCATCAGGTCGTCCTCGAGCGAGACGAAGAACTGCGACGATCCGGGGTCGCCCTGACGTCCCGCACGTCCGCGCAACTGACGGTCCACACGGCGGCTTTCGTGCCGCTCCGTGCCGATGATCGCCAGACCTCCGGCGGCCTTCACTTCGGGCGTCAGCTTGATGTCCGTACCGCGGCCCGCCATGTTGGTGGCGATGGTCACCTGCCCGGCGCGCCCGGCCTCGGCCACCACCTGCGCCTCCAGTGCGTGCTGTTTGGCGTTCAGCACGTTGTGCTTGATGCCGCGCAACTTGAGCATGCGGCTCAGCAGCTCCGAGATCTCGACCGACGTCGTACCCACCAGCACGGGGCGCCCTTCGCCCACGAGGCGCACGATCTCTTCGATCACGGCGTTGTATTTCTCGCGCTTGGTCTTGTAGATCAGGTCCTGGCGGTCGTCGCGGATCACCGGCCGGTTCGTCGGGATGACCACCACGTCGAGTTTGTAGATGCTCCAGAACTCCGACGCCTCCGTCTCGGCCGTACCGGTCATGCCGGCCAGCTTGTGGTACATGCGGAAGTAGTTCTGCAACGTGATCGTGGCGAAGGTCTGCGTCGCGGCCTCGACCTTCACGTGCTCCTTGGCCTCGATGGCCTGGTGCAAGCCGTCCGAATAGCGGCGGCCGTCGAGGATACGTCCCGTCTGCTCGTCCACGATCTTCACCTTGTTGTCCATCACGACGTACTCCACGTCCTTCTCGAACATGGCGTAGGCCTTCAGCAACTGGTTCACCGTGTGCACGCGCTCCGACTTGATCGAGTAGTCGTTTATCACCTCGTCGCGTTTCTGCGCCTTCTCCTCCGCGGGCAGGTCGCTCTTTTCGAGCTCGGCCACCGCCGCGCCGATGTCGGGCAGCACGAAGAAGCCGTCCTCCTTGAAGTATTTCGACAGCTCCTCGTGGCCCTTGTCCGTCAGCTCCACTGAATTGAGTTTCTCGTCGATGACGAAGTAGAGCGGATCGGTGATTTCGGGCATCCGGCGGTTGTTGTCCTGCATGTAGATGTTTTCGGTCTTCTGCATCAGGGCCTTGATTCCCGGCTCGGAGAGGTATTTTATCAGCGGCTTGTATTTGGGCAGTCCCTTGTGCACGCGGTAGAGCTTGATGCCGCCCTCCTCGGTCTTGCCCTCCGCGATGAGCTGCCGCGCCTCGGCCAGCAGTGCCGTGACGAAGTTGCGCTGGAGGTTGTAGAGGTGTTCGATCGAGGGCTGGTACTGCTCGAAGAGCTGGTCGTCGCCCTTGGGCACGGGGCCCGAGATGATGAGCGGCGTGCGGGCGTCGTCGATCAGCACCGAGTCGGCCTCGTCCACGATGGCGTAGTGGTGCTTGCGCTGCACGAGGTCCTTGGGCGACGAGGCCATGTTGTCGCGCAGGTAGTCGAAGCCGAACTCGTTGTTCGTACCGAACGTGATGTCGGCCATGTAGGCCTTGCGGCGCGCCTCCGAATTGGGCTGGTGGCGGTCGATGCAGTCCACCGACAGTCCGTGGAACTGGTAGAGCGGTCCCATCCACTCGGAGTCGCGTTTGGCCAGGTAGTCGTTCACCGTGACCAGGTGCACGCCCTTTCCGGCCAGCGCATTGAGGAATACGGGGAGCGTCGCCACGAGCGTCTTGCCCTCGCCCGTCGCCATTTCGGCGATGTTGCCTTCGCGTTCGCGTTCGCCGAGCTTCTTGGCGGGGCTCTTCTTGCTGCGCGTCAGCACCACGCCGCCGAAGAGCTGGCAGTCGTAGTGGATCATGTCCCACTTCATGTCGTTGCCGCCTGCCATCCAGTGATTGGCGTACACGGCCTTGTCGCCCTCGATGGTGACGAAGTCTTTCGTCGCGGCCAGCTCGCGGTCGAAGTCGTTGGCCGTCACTGCGATCGTGTCGTTCTGCGCGAAGCGGCGCGCCGTGTCCTTCATGATGGCGAAGGCTTCGGGCAGGATTTCGTCGAGCTTGTCCTCGATCCTGTCGTCGATGCGCTTGGTCGTCTCGTCGATCTCCTTCGAGATCTTCTCCTTCTCCTCGAGCGACGTCTCGGGCAGTTCGAGCCGTGCTTTCAGCTCGACGATGCGGGCCTCGTCCGCGGCGATGTAGTCAGCGATCTGTTGTTTGAGCCCCTGGCTGCGGGCGCGCAGCTCGTCGTTCGAGAGGGCCTCGATCGAGGGGTAGACAGCCTTGATCTTCTCGACGTAAGGCTGGATCTGTTTGCGGTCTTTTTCGGCCTTGGAGCCGAAAACGGCTTTGATTACGCTTGCAAGAATATCCATATTTCAGTCGTTGTTTTTTCGGTTCGGATTCTAAATCTTGCAAAGATACTTATTTTTTGCGATTTATCAACTCCCGGAGGGGCTTTTTGCGCTCCCGTCCTGCGGCTGCGGAACCGCGGGATTTCCGATGCGCGACTTCCAGGAGATGAACTCCCTGTGTTCCGGGAATTTCTTGAAGTCGGTCGAATCGGTACGGATGACATGGAGCGATGTCTCGCTGATGTGGCTGTCGAAGACGCCGAAGTCGATCTCCGCGTCCTGGATCAGCAGGATCGGCATTCCGGCCATGAGCCCCATGCCGGTTTCTATTTCGTTCCACGGCGTCGGCAGCCAGCGGTCGCTCCACGTCTCGCATTCGTCCGTCGCCGGGCGGAACGTCGCTTTTTCGATGTGGAGTTGCTTGAGTCCGAAGACGATCATCCCGTCGCATTGCTGGACGAGTGTCCGGATGTTGCCCAGTTGGCCGAACATGCGGTATTCGCCCCGTTCGTAGAAACAGACCTCGTAGCCTTCCTGTCGCAGGTGGTCGCGTACGGAGCGTATCATGAGCGAATCCTCGATGCGGAGCTTCCCCGGCATGCTGAAGAAAATGCGGTGCTTTCCCGCGGCGGCATGCACCGTAACCGGTTCGGGGCGGGTGTAGCGGCCCTCTGCGTCGAGATGCCGGGCGATCTCCCGCGGGAGATTCGTGCAGCCCGCGAAGCAGGCGTTCCCGAGTTTCACTTCGCGCAGTCCGATGTGGTTGAGGTCGGCCATCGAGAAGTTCGCCTCGGAGAGGTCGCTGTATTTGATCCTCGCGTGTTGCAGGTTGCTCTGATAGAACACGGCTTTCCGGCCGTCGATCCGCTCGATCAGGGCCATTCGACAGATCGGCCTGGAAAAGGTCCGTCTCGCGCATGTCGGTCGTGACCTGCTCCTTGGATCCGATATAGGCATCTTGCAGGTTGGTTTTCTGGAGGTCGGCCTTGGAGAGGTCGTGCCCGTAGGCGAGCCCGTCGGCCAGCGTCTTCTGGAAAACTCCCGTCGGAACCACCCGCAGCAGCGACGAGAGGACGTAGATCGTTTCGTTGCGGTAGCAGCCTCTTTCCGCCGTGAAGAACCTTCGGATGAGAATTGCCGCGGCGAGCCGGTTGGTCTCGCTTTCCGAGGAGAGCTGTCGGATCGCCGCATCGAACTCCTCCTTGAGGATTCTGCGGCGGGAGGACTTGCTCTGGATATCGAAGAATCGGAGCACGACCGCAACTCCGGCGATAAGCAGCGAAACGAAGAGGACGGTTCCCTCGATGTGTTCCAGGATGTAACTGAAGGCATTCATGGACGGGTGGTTATTTCGAGTTGTCCGTATGCGCCGCGATCCGCCGCCCGACGGGACACTCCGCGCACCGGGTTCGGGCGCAGTACTCCGTGGCCAGTTGCAGCAGCGCCTGCGATTCGAATGCGTTGCGGATCGGGACGCCCTCCCCGCTCCACGCCCGCATGAAACGGTTGTCCTCGGAGGGAAGGCGCTCGAGGAGCGACAGCGCGCTGTCGCGCAGCCGTTCGTCGCCCGTGCGGCTGCCGTAGGCGAATTGCAGTACGGCCACCAGGTTGATTCCGATGATGCGGGCCTTGAATGCCCCGAGGCGTTTGGGAAATTCGTCGCCCGCAGCGCCGGGGACGTAGTGCGTCCGCCAGTAGGGCGACGCCTCGATGCAGAACAGGCGCCGGATGTCCTCCTCCGTGCGGCAGGCCATGGCGCGCGCCATCACGAACTCGTCCTGCGCGAAGAACCGCGCCGCCTGCGCGATCCGCAGTGCGGGGTGGTTGGCCGGGCGGATGTCCGCGAGCGTCCACTCCGAGGCGTCCATCGCTTCGATGCCGTATTTGGCCGAGAGGTATTCGAAGTGGCGCCCGAGGTCGAGCGTGTACGCATCGTGGCGGTAGAGCGCCAGCAGCCCCGATGCGCCGAAGAGCATCGCTTCGACGGCCTGCGGGGCGAGCCGCTCCCGCAGCACGGTCCTGTAAGGCACTCTCCGGGCCAGCGAGAGGTAGGCCTCCTGGTTCCGGCTGTCGCCCAGCGTGCGGAAATAGAGCCGGTAGAAGGTCTCGTTCCAGTTGTCGGACGTTTCGGAGAGCAGCGCCCCGACGCGTCGGATCTTGCGGCCGAGCCGATCGAAGAGCAGCGCCGTGAGAAGCTCGGTGCGTTGCAGCGCGCCGAGCCCCGCCAGGTAACCGCCGCAGGCGTATGTCCCGGCTCCGGCTTTCAGCCGTTCGATCGTCCGCTCCCCGCCGCCGTCCGCCATGTCACAACAGGTTGAGTTCGAGCATCGCCTCTTCGGACATCATGCTTTTGTCCCACACCGGGTCGAACGTCAGGATGACGTTCACCGATTTCACCCCCTTGACCTTGGCGACCTGCTGATTGACGTCTTCGACGAGCATGTCGGCCATCGGGCAGTTGGGGGCCGTGAGCGTCATGCGGATCGTGGCCGTTCCGTCGGGCGTGTAGTCGATTTCGTAAACGAGCCCCAGATCGTATATGTTCACCGGAATCTCGGGGTCGTATATGTTTTTCAGCGTCAGGACGATCTCTTTCTCGACCTGGAGAATCTCTTCGGGTGTCATCGTTCAGTCGTTTTTGCTCGCGTACGCCAGTGCGTAGAGCCGCATCTGTCTGACCATCGCGGCCAGCCCGTTGGCCCGCGTGGGCGAGAGGTTGGCCGTCAGGCCGATGGCGTCGATGAAATAAAGGTCCGTGTCGAGCACCTCCTGCGGCGTGCGTCCGTTCAGTACGCGGATAAGCAACGCGATGATGCCCTTGGTTATTATGGCGTCGCTGTCGGCCGTGAAGAAAATCCGTCCGCCGTCCGTCCGTGCGTCGATCCACACGCGCGACTGGCATCCCTCGATGAGATACTGTCCGGTGCGGTGTTCCGGAGCGATGGCCGGGAGCGAGTCGCTCAGGCCGATCAGGTAGTCGTATTTGTCGAGCCAGTCGTCGAAAACGGAGAACTCCTCGATGATCTCCTCCTGAATCTGATCTTTCTTGTCCATTTCCTTTTCCTTGCGTTTTTGCGGTTACAGGTCCACGATCTCGGGCAGGACGTCGCCCTCCGAGGCCGCGGGTTCCGTGACGCCCGCCAGCCGCGCCAGCGTCGGAGCCACGGAGGTCATGTCCACGCGCCGCTGCACGTGCTGCTGTCCGGCGCCCGTGCCGTAGAATACGAGCGGCACTTCGGTGTCGTAGCCGTACATCGACCCCGACATCGAACGGCAGCGGTCGCGCTCCTCGATCCACCCGGGCATCAGGTTCAGGATGACGTCGCCCGAGCGGCGCGGGTAGAAGCTGTTCTGCATCCGCCGCGCATAGCCGCTGCCGAAGTAGCTCGACCGCATGGCCGTGGCCGAGAGGGCGTGCGAGACGCCGCGGAACTGCATGGCGAAGATCGCCACCTCGTTCTGCACGTCGGCCAGATCCAGCCCCCGTTCGTAGATCAGGTTATGGTTGAGCCAGATGCACTTGTCTCCGTAGGTCACCACCCAGTCGCCCGTGCCGTAGCGGACGTTGAGGAATCCGTTCACGATCACCTCGAACTGCCGGGCGTTGAACCGGTCCGGCTTTTCGGTCGTCGCGTCGTAGGAGGGGCTGGTTCCGTGGTCCGAGGTGAGGACCACCGTCGCGTTGCCGTCCCTGACCTGCGCGAAGACGAAGGTCAGGAAGTCGGCCAGGTCGCGGTCCAGCCGATAGTACATGTCCTCGACCTCGACCGATTCGGGCCCGTAGGCTTCGCTGATGCGGCGCGAGGCGTCGAGGCAGACGCAGAGCAGGTCGGGCGTCGCGTCGGCGCCGAGCTTGTACTGGGCGATGAGCTGCTTGGCCAGTCCCAGCACCGCGGTATTGCCCGCGGGGGTGTAGAGCAGCCGTTCGTAGTCGTCCGCAAGTTCCGGGCCGCCCCCTTCGGGCTGCCGCCCCTCCCCGCGTTTTCCGCGCTTCTCGGGGAATCCGATCCGGATGTTGCGCGTATTGACATAGCGGTCGCGGTCGAGCAGCGGCCGCCACTCGGAGGCGATGTAGGAGAGGTTGTACCGCTCGTCGTTGCTGCGGTCGATCCACTCGGGCACTGCCGGTGCGTAGTAGGGCGAGGTGACCCAGTCGCAGCGTCCGGGGTCGAGCCAGAAGACTTCGCCGCCGCGGCCCGCCGTCACCACGGCCGACACGGCTTCGGCGGCGACCGTGACCGTATGGCTGCCGGGGGCGTGCTGGCGGAGGGTTTCGGCCAGCGTCGGGGCGATCAGGTGGTAGGCTCCGGGGCCTTTGCGGCCGTCGGTCAGCCCCACGACGGCGTTCGACGTGTAGTCCACCCACTGCGAGCCGATCACGCCGTGCGTCGAGGGCATGGCCCCGGTTGCGAGCGTGGCCAGCGAGACGGGCGTGGTGGTTTGCTGGTAGTCGTAGCGGCTGTCCGTATAGACCGTGCCGCCCTGCGTGAGGCGGCGGAACCCGCCTTCGCCGAAGTTTTCGGCGTAGCGCGCGAGGTCCTCGGCGCGCATCGACCCCACGACGATCTGGACGATCAGGCGCGGCGTTTCGGCGGCGATGCCCCGGAACGAGGCGAGGGCGGCTATGGCGAGCAGGAGAATTTTTCTGTTCATGGCGAATGTGGAAGATCGGCCGCAAATTTACGAATTTATTTCGATACATCGGCGGAAATATTCCGCCTCGGCCCGAAAATCGGGACCGTGCAATGCGGCGATCCGCTCCAGTTGCGCAAGACAGAACGCCCGGTGGGCGGCGCTCCGCGGGTCGCGGGGACGGTGTGCCGCGGCGGCTGCGATGGCTTCGGCCTCGGGAAGCAGGCGCCGGGCCTCGTCGGTGAGGGCCGCCTCCGTGAACCGCTCCCAGATGTACTCCACGGCCTGCGGTGCGGGATGTACCAGATCGTCGGCATAGAAGCGGTAGTCCCGCAGGTCGTCCGTAAGGATTTCGTAGGCGGGGAAATATTCGATCCGTCTGAAGCGCTGCGTGAGCTCCTCGGCCGCCAGCCGCAGCGCGGCTTTGCTCACGGCGTTTCCCGCAAGCCCGTCGCCCGTGTGGCGCACGGGGCTGACCGTGAGCAGGATGCTTCGCCCGGCCAGCGGGCCTTCGGCCAGTTCCGAGATCGCGTCGGCGATCTCGTCCACGGAGAGCCTCCGCCGTGCGAACTCCGCCGCCGGGCGGCGGTGGCAGTTGGCCACGACCTCGCCCTGCCGTTCATAGACCCAGGCCGTGCCGAAGGTGAGGATCACGCGGTCGGCCGTGCGGAGCGCCTCGGAGCCCGCCTGCCGGGCGGCGTTCATGCGGCGGAGCGCCTCGTCGGGCGTGGGGGCCGAGAAGTCGCCGTGGAATCCGAAATGGAACCACCGCTGGCCGTCGGTGTGCAGCTCGTCGCGCACGACGGGGCGGCCGAAGCCGCGGACGGCCGCAGCGACGGAGAGCGGGTTGAAGAGGATGCCCGTGGGGTTGACCTCGACGCGGAATTTCGCCCGGGAGAGCCGGGCGGCGATGTGCGCGGCGAAGCACGAACCGAGCGCGAGCGTGCGGTTTTCGTAGCCGAAACGCATGCGGAGGGGCGCGGTTTCGATTTCGGTGCGGAATTTCATACGGCAAAAATAGAAAATTCTTACCTTTGCGGATATGATTCTGCGAGCGAACTGCAAAATAAATCTGGGCCTCGACGTGCTGCGCCGTCGGGCGGACGGATATCACGACCTGGAGACGGCGATGTTTCCCGTGCGGGGACTCTTCGACGAGGTGGAGGTGCTGCGCACGGGAGGCTCCGGGGCGGAGCTCCGCACGGAGGGGATCGCCGTGGACTGCGCCCCGGAGGAGAATATCTGCATGAAGGCGTTCCGTCTGATGCGTGACCGCTACGGCGTGGACGGCGTCGTGATCCGGCTCGTGAAGCGCGTGCCGTTCGGCGCGGGGCTGGGCGGCGGTTCGTCGGACGGGACGGCGGTGCTGAAGGCCCTCGACACGCTCTTCGGGCTGCGTCTTGCCGAGGAGGAGCTCGTCGCCCGTGCCGCGGAGCTGGGCAGCGACACGGCCTTTTTCGTGCGCGACACGCCCCAGTTGTGCACCGGCCGCGGAGAGGTGATGACGCCTTTTCCGCTGGACCTCGGGGGTATGACGCTCGTCATCGTGAAACCCGCCGAGGGGGTCTCGACCCGCGAGGCCTATGCCGGCGTGCGGCCCCGCATGCCGGAGGTTCCGCTCGCCGGGCGGCTGCGGCGTCCCGTCTCCGAGTGGCAGGGGACGGTGACCAACGATTTCGAGGAGTCGGTCTTCGCCGCGCATCCCGCGATCCGCGCGGCGAAGGAGGAGCTGCTCGCCGCCGGGGCTCTCTATGCCTCCATGTCCGGCTCGGGTTCGGCCGTGTTCGGCCTTTTCGACGATCCGGCCCGCGCCGCCCGGCTGCGGGAGCGGACTCCCTTCGTCTTCGCGTTATAGCGTTTTTAATCTCGTAATCCTGGGTTTGTCCGCGACGGGGCATCCCGTCGCGTTTCGGACGCGTGGCTCGGCCGTGTCCGGCGATGCGGTCCGCGCCGTTTCGGTCGGATCGTCCGTCGCGGCCGGGCGGTCGCTCCTGTTTTTCGTGCCTCCGTTCGCCGTCCGGCGATCCCGGACGGGGGTCGTTTTGATCTTCGGTCCGGCGTCCGATGCGGTGTTCGCAGCCGTTTCGTGCGGTTTCGGGACGTTGTGCAGTTTGTAACTATTAAAAATAGTTGTATGCGAAGAAAATTTAGTTATATTTGCGGAAACAAAAGGCGTTTTCCCGCGCTCCCCGTTGCCCGGGGTGCCCGGGGCGCCGGAAAAAGAGCTTGGTGTTATGATGAAAAGAGCGTTGTTGGCCGTGGCGTTGCTGTGGAGCGTGTGTACGGCGTCGCAGGCTCAGGACCGGGCCGCGTGCGAGCGGATCGTGCGCCTCGTGGCGGAGGCCGTCGGAGCCGGGTCGATCGGGGAGATCGAACCTTTCCTGGCTCCCGGGTTCATCTTCTCGGGACAGGAGGGCGACCGGGCCCGGGCGGTGATGAAACTGCTCGTGGCGCAGTTGGGCGAGCGGGTGGAGCGGATCGAGACGGTCCGGCAGGAACGGACGGAGGAGGGACTGGAGCTGGTCTGCGCCTTCACCTATGCGGGGCGGCTGGGCCGGAAGGAGGCGACCTTTCTCTTCGACGGGGAGGGCCGCCTGAAACGGCTGGAGTTGCTTCCGATCCGGGTCAGGACGCTGGGCGACAAGGGCGGGACGTTCGCAAGACCGGCTGCCCGGCAGCTCGATATTCCGGTCCGCCGGCTCGGGAATCTGCTGACCGCGACGGCGCTGCTGGACGGCCGGGAGCGCACGTTCATCCTCGACAACGGTGCGCCGAGGCTGATGCTCAACAGCCGTCGCTGCGCCCCGGTGCGCGATACGGCCGCGCTTCGGATCTCCTCTTCGAAGGGGGTGAACGCCTCCATCGCGGGGATGGACATCGTGACGATCTCCAGATTCGATTTCCACGGAATCCGTGCCGGCGGCGGGGAGTTCCTTTGTTTCGACATGTCGCATCTGGAGGACGGGACGGAGGTTTTCGGACTGCTCGGCTACGAGGTCTATAAGGATTACGATCTGCTGTTCGACTACGGGGCGGGGATGCTGACGCTGCTCGATCCGGCGGTGACGGACTCCTGCGTGCGGCGCCTGGCGTGCGGACGGCCCGTGACGGAGGTTCCGGTGCGGATGGAAGGGCATGTCGCCTGCGTGGAGGCGCGGATCGGGACGCACACGCTGCGCCTCGGCATCGACTGCGGTGCGGGGACCGATTTGCTGGACGACGGGTTGTGGGATTCGCTGCGCTCCGATCTGGCCCGGCGCCGGGAGACGACGCTCACGGGAGCCGACGCGGAGGTACGCCGGGTGCGTTCCGGCCGGGTGAAACGGCTGACGATCGGCGACCGGGAGTTCCGGAGGGTTCCCACGGTGTTCAACGACATGAGCCACCTGAACCTCTCGCTCGGGCACGGGCTGGACGGGCTGATCGGCTTTCCGGTGCTTTCCGCTCAGCGGACGGTGCTAAGTTATCGGAGCGGACGGCTGATTTTCCTCCCCTGAAGCCGGGAAGGGCGGCGCCGGTTTTTGGAGGACGTTGCGTCGCCCGGCGAAGGCGGCGTGCCGCCCTTTCCGGGTGTCCGGTGAGGCCCGGCTGCGACGGCGGCCGGCTTTTTGCGCCGTCACCTGCCGGTGATCGTTTCGGCGAAGGGATGCAGGCGGTGCAGCCGGAGGTTTTCGGCCACGCTCCGCTCCGAACGGTTTGCATAGCAGTAGGCGCACAGGTGCGGACAGGTGGCGTACTGGCCGATGTCGGCCGAGGCGATGCAGCCGCAGAAGGCGCGCTGGCCACGGTCTTTGGGCGGGTGCGCGGCGGTGCGTTCCGGCCGGGCGGTCTCCCCGAACAGGGCGGGGGACGGAGGGGTGGCGCCGAGGTAGTCCGTCAGCGCGCGGTCGTGCGGAAAGTGGCGGAGGAGCAGCTCGTCGTCGATGCAGCGGTTGCGGACGATGCCCAGATGCGCGAAGTCGGTCCGTTCGCCGCATGCGGCGAGCGTGTAGCCCCACCGTTCGTTCAGGGCGGCCAGTCCCGCGGCGGTTTGCAGCATCTCCCCGTCGGTGAACTCCCGCCAGCGGATGCCGCGGCGGTCGAGGTTCCGGACGACATGGCGGTAGATGCCGATGTCCGCGAAACTGAACACGAGTTTTTCGGCCGCATCCCGCAGGCTGTCGCCGATGCGCTCCGCCCGGCGGAGCAGCTCTTCCGTTCCGAGGCGGTCGGTGAGCAGCAGCGGATCGAAGCGCCAGACGACCAGCCCCCGGCCCAGGTGCTCCGCCAGCCGGCGGAAGGTGTCGATCCGCTCCTCCAGCGGCGGGAGGTGCGGCTCCAGTCCTTCGTCTTCGTAGTCGTTGAGGGTGTATTGCACGTAACAGTGAATACCCCGTTCCCGAAGCTCCGCGAGGCGGGGCAGCAGGGGACGGGGATTTTTCGACCAGAAGACCACGGCGCGCGTCCGGGCGAAGGAGATGTAGGACCGGCGGCCGTCGAAGGGGTTGATCCGCGCGACGTAGCCCCGCCGCAGCCGCTCGAAAAACCAGTCGGCGTAGCAGGCCGGAATGTCCGTGGCACGGCTCGCCGAGACGATCACGGGCGTCCGGGCCGCGACCCGCTCGCCCGCATCGGTCGTAATCTCGGTCTGCGTCGGCCGGAGCATCTTCTTCGTCGTGCGAGCGGCTATTTGCAGCCCCCGACGGGCATCTTGGCGATACGCCCTTCGTGGCGGCCGCCTTCGAACGAGGCCGAGAAGAAGGCTTCGAGCATCTGCACCGCCTCGTCGTTGGTGATGAAGCGCGCCGGGAAGACGATCACGTTGGCGTCGTTGTGGCGGCGGATCAGCGAGGCCACCTCCGCGTCCCAGCACAGTCCGGCCCGGATGCCCCGGTGCTTGTTGAGCGTCATGGTCATCCCCTCGCCCGAGCCGCAGAGGGCGATGCCCTGTTCCAGTTCGCCCGCCTCGATGGCCTCGGCCAGCGGATGCGCGTAGTCGGGGTAATCGACGCTCTCGGGCGAGTGGGTCCCGAAGTCGAGCACCTCGTAACCCATGGCGTCGAGGTAACCCACCAGAAACTCTTTCATTTCGTAGCCCGCGTGGTCGCAGGCGATGCCGATTTTTTTCATTCCGTATGCGATTTGTCGTTCGTGTTGCAAGGATCGTGCGGGGCCGGGACGGAGTCTCCGGAAAAGGCCCGCAGGCAAAGATAGTGCAACGCCCGGCCAATGCCAAATTTATCCGGCGGGAAAACACCGGCCGGGGGAAGAATTTGTCTCCTTCGGCACGGCAGGGCCTTTCGTTCCGCCCGTCCGGCGACCGTGCGCCCCGCCGCATTTGGTTCCGTGCGCGGCTTGCGCTATCTTTGCCGCATGAAAACCCTTCTGGCCGCTTTGGGTGCGTTCGCACTCGCTTTGGGCGTCATCGGTATCTTCGTGCCGCTGCTGCCCACCACGCCCTTTCTGCTGCTGGCGGCGGCCTTGTGGGTCCGCTCCTCCCCGCGGCTTTACGGGTGGCTGCTTTCCCACCGCAGGCTGGGCGGCTATATCCGCGATTTCCGGGAGAAACGGGCCATTCCGCTGCGTGCCAAGGTCCTCTCGCTGGGGCTGATGTGGGCTTCGATGCTCTACTGCGTCTTCGCCGTGGTCGATGCGTGGCCATGGGCGCAGGCGTCGCTGCTGGCCGTGGCCGCCGGCATCACCTGGCACATTCTGTCGTTCGCCACGCTGCGGCGGTAGAAGTCATCGGGGGGGCGGGGTTCCGCCTGGCAGGCCGTTTCCCTTGAATACGGAGCCGGGCGGCGATACTGCACGGGTGTGGGGCCGAAAAAAAACGGACCTCCGGGAGGGAGGTCCGCCGCATCGTGCGGTCCGTCGTGTCTTCGAAGCCGCCGGTCGTGACGTCCTTACGACAGGTAGTGTTCCGCGAGACTGATGAGCAGGCCGAAGAGCAGGGCGTCGAACACGAAGACGGGGATCGTCTTCCGTTCCTTGCCCGCGAGGGTGAAAAACACCGGGATCGACAGCATCAGGGTCGTTCCCATGCCGTCGGCCCACCACGGCAGGTAGGGCAGGTCGGCGTGGAAGACGATCACGGCCGAGAAGAGGAAAATGAAGAAGGCCGAGAAACACGAACGGGCCGACGCCCCCTGGAAAACCTTCGGAAGGACGTCCAGCGCGCCGGCCGCCGCGCCCACGCAGAGCGACAGGGTGAAGTGATCCATCGTGTCGCAGCCGTTATTTCGAGGCCCGTTTGCGGTCCACCTCGTGCAGCAGAATCTTTCTCAGACGCATGGCGTGGGGCGTGACTTCGACGTATTCGTCCTCCTTGATGTATTCGAGCGCCTCCTCGAGCGTGAAGACCTTCGGCGGGGTGATCACGGCCTTGTCGTCCGAACCCGAAGCGCGCATGTTCGTCAGCTGCTTGGATTTGGTGACGTTCACCGTGATGTCGTTCTGGCGCGTGTGCTCGCCGATTACCTGTCCTTCGTAAACGGAGTCCATCGGCGAGATGAAGAAGCGTCCGCGGTCCTGGAGCTTGTCGATCGAGTAGGCATAGGCCGTGCCCGTCTCGCCCGAGATGATCGAACCGTTGGTGCGCATCTCGATCTCGCCGACCCACGGTTCGAAGTCCTTCAGACGGTGCGTCATGATCGCCTCGCCCGCCGTGGCGGTGAGCATGTTCGACCGCAGGCCGATGATGCCGCGCGAGGGAATGTCGAACTCCAGACGCACGCGGTCGCCGTTCGAGGTCATGTTCTTCAGCGTGCCCTTGCGCTTGGTGGTCAGCTCGATCACCGTGCCCGAGCATTCCTCGGGACAATCGACCGTCATCTCCTCGACGGGTTCGCACTTGCGGCCGTCGATCTCCTTGACGATCACGCGGGGCTGTCCCACTTGCAGCTCGTACCCTTCGCGGCGCATCGTCTCGATGAGCACCGAGAGGTGCAGCACGCCGCGGCCGAAGACGTTGAACGAATCGGCCGACGGGCCGGGCGTCACGCGCAGCGCGAGGTTCTTCTCCAGTTCGCGGTCCAGCCGCTCCTTGATATGGCGCGAGGTGACGTATTTTCCGTCCTTGCCGAAGAAGGGCGAGTTGTTGATCGTGAAGAGCATCGACATCGTGGGTTCGTCGATGGCGATGGGCGGCAGCGGTTCGGGATTCTCGTAGTCGCAGATCGTGTCGCCGATCTCGAAGCCGTCGATGCCCATGACGGCGCAGATCTCGCCGCACGGAACCTCCTCGACCTTCTTCTTACCCAGTCCCTCGAAGACCATCAGGTCCTTGATTCTGCACTTCTGCATCGTCACGCCGTCGCGCTTGGCCAGCGTGACGTTCTGCCCGGCGCGGAGCGACCCGCGCGTGACCTTGCCCACGGCGATACGGCCCGTGTAGGAGGAGTATTCGAGCGACGTGATGAGCATCTGCGGCGTACCCTCGACCACGGCCGGTTCGGGAATCTCGTCGATGATGGCGTCGAGCAGCGGGACGATCGAATCGGTCGGCTCGTTCCACTTGTGCGACATCCAGCCCTGTTTGGCCGAACCGTAGATCGTCTTGTAGTCGAGCTGCTCCTCGGTGGCGTCGAGCGAGAACATGAGGTCGAAGACCTGTTCGTTCACCACCTCCGGGCGGCAGTTGGGCTTGTCCACCTTATTGACCACCACGATCGGCTTCTTGCCCAGCGCCAGCGCCTTCTGCAACACGAAGCGCGTCTGGGGCATCGTGCCCTCGAAGGCGTCCACGAGCAGCAGCACGCCGTCGCACATGTTCAGCACGCGCTCCACCTCGCCGCCGAAGTCGGCGTGGCCCGGGGTGTCGATGATGTTGATCTTGTAGTCCTTATAGATGACCGAGACGTTTTTCGAGAGGATCGTGATGCCTCGCTCGCGCTCCAGGTCGTTATTGTCCAGAATGAGTTCGCCGCTCTGTTTGGCGTTGTCGCGCAGGATATGCCCCGCCAGAATCATCTTGTCCACGAGGGTCGTCTTGCCGTGATCGACGTGGGCGATGATCGCGATGTTGCGCAGTTTCTGCATAGAAGTTCGTTTTGTCGTGCAAAGGTAAGAATTTCTCCGGAAATTGTGCTATATTTGTTCGATTGTTAAAAAAGTTGAATAAATGAAACCTGCTTTCAGCGTGCGCGGCCGGAGCGACGTTTTCATCGGCCCGGCCGCGGAGATTCTTCCGGACGTGCTGCCCGCGGGGCGCGTGGTGGCGGTCTCCGACGCCGCGGTGGCGGAGCTGCACGGCCGGTTGCTGGCCCCCTACGAGACGCTGCTCGTCGGCCGCGGCGAGGAGCACAAGACGCTCCGCACGGTCGAGACCCTCTGCCGGCGTCTGATCGGGATGGGTGCGGACCGCAAGACCTTCATTCTGGGCGTCGGCGGCGGCATCGTGACCGACGTGGCGGGGTTCGCCGCCTCGATCTACATGCGGGGACTTCCGTTCGGGTTCGTCTCGACGACGCTGCTGGGGCAAGTCGATGCCTCGGTGGGCGGCAAGAACGGGGTGAACGTGGACGGGTACAAGAATATGGCCGGAACGTTTACCCAGCCGCGGTTCGTCGTCTGCGATCCGGCGTTGCTGCGGACGCTGCCCGAAAGGGAGTTCCGGGCCGGGCTGGCCGAGGCGGTCAAGGCGGCGGTCATCGCCGACGCGGAGCTGTTCGCACGGCTGGAGCGCCTCGGCTTCGACGCGTTGCGCGGGGATACGGCGGAGTTGTCGGCGGTGGTGTCGGCGGCCGTGCGCGTCAAGGCGGAGATCGTCGAACGCGACGAGTACGAGGCCGGGGACCGGCGCAAGCTCAACCTCGGACATACGCTGGGGCACGCCATCGAGAAGTGCTCGGACGCCATGAACCACGGCGAGGCCGTGGCCGTGGGGACGGCGCTCGCGGCCGATGCGGCCGTGCGGCTCGGCGTGCTGGCTCCGGCCGACCGCGACCGTATCCGGGGATTGCTCGCACGGCTGGGGTTCGACCTCACGCCTCCGGTTCCGGTGACGCGGCTGTTGCAGGAGGTCGGCAAGGACAAGAAGAGCGAGGAGGGCGTGTTGCGGGTCGTGTTCCCGACGGGGATCGGCGGCTGCGAGGTGCGTCCCATGACGCGCGACGGGTTCGCGGCGTTGTTCGCATAAGGGACGTCGGGCGACGGTTCCGTTCCGAATATTTAACGGCGCGTTTCGAATCCGTATCGAAGCGCGCCGTTCGTGTTTCCGGAGTTTCCGGCTATTCGGCCAGCGTCCGCAGGCGCTCGGCATAGGCATCCCAGTCGGCGACGGGCCGGCGGGCGACGCCCGATTCGACGGCGGCGCGGGCTACGGCGGTCGCCACGGTGCAGAGCAGCCGCGGATCGAGCGGCTTGGGGATGAGATACGAACGCCCGAACTCCAGCTTTTCGAGGTTGTAGGCCCGCAGCACGGAGGCCGGGATCGGCTCCCGGGCCAGCGCGGCGATGGCGTGCGCCGCGGCGAGCTTCATCTCCTCGTTGATCTTCGAGGCCCGTACGTCGAGCGCGCCGCGGAAGATGTAGGGGAATCCCAGTACGTTATTGACCTGGTTGGGGTAGTCCGAGCGGCCCGTGGCGAAGATGATGTCGGGGCGCGAGACGACGGCCGTGTCGTAGGCGATTTCGGGATCGGGATTGGCCAAAGCCATGACGATCGGGTTCGATGCCATCGTGCGCAGCATCTCGGGCGTCAGCGTGTCGGCCTTCGACACGCCGAGGAAGACGTCGGCGTCGTGCAGCGCCTCGGCCAGCGTCGAAATGCGCCGCGGGGTGGCGAACTCGCGTTTGAGCGGGTTGAGGTCCTCGCGGTGGGCCGAGACCACGCCGCGGCTGTCGCACAGCACCATGTTCTCGCGCCGGACGCCCAGCGAGAGGAACAGCCGTGCGCAGGCGATGGCGGCGGCTCCCGCGCCGTTGACCACCACGCGCAGGCGGGCGATCTCCTTGCCGGCGATCTTCGCGCCGTTGAGCAGCGCCGCCGAGGTGATGATGGCCGTGCCGTGCTGGTCGTCGTGCATGACGGGAATGTCCAGCTCGTCGCGCAGCCGCGCCTCGATCTCGAAGCATTCGGGGGCCTTGATGTCCTCGAGGTTGATGCCGCCGAAGGTGGGGGCGATGGCCCGCACGGCGCGCACGAAGGCGTCGGGGTCGGTCTCGGCCACCTCGATGTCGAAGGCGTCGATGCCGGCGAAGGTCTTGAACAGCATACACTTCCCCTCCATTACGGGTTTGGCGGCCAGCGGGCCGATATTGCCCAGTCCGAGTACGGCCGTGCCGTTCGACACGACGGCCACGAGGTTGCCCTTGCCCGTGTAGTCGTAGATCTTCTCCGGTGTTTGGGCGATGATGCGCGAGGGAACGGCCACGCCGGGCGAATAGGCCAGCGAAAGGTCGTATTGCGTGCGGTGGGGCTTCGTGGGAACGATGCCGATTTTTCCGGGGCGCTCTTCGCTGTGGTAGCGCAGCGCCTCCTCGGCGAGTTTATTGTCGGTTGTCATTGTTTTTCTCTTTTTTCGGTTAGACCCGTCGAATACCAACGGGCTTTCGTTGCAAATATTGCGCCCGGCCCGGAGAATGGGGGGGGACGACCGTCCGGCATGCGGCTCCTTTGCGGCCGGAAGCCTCGCTCCGGGCTGCCGGGCGGTCAGAAAAGCGTGCCTTCGCTGCGGGGCGGGGTGAAGCCCATGTGTTCGTAGGCCAGCGCCGTGGCTTCGCGGCCGCGGGGCGTGCGTTTGAGGAACCCCTCCTTGATGAGGAACGGTTCGTAAACCTCCTCGATCGTGCCGGCCTCCTCGCCGACGGCCGTGGCGACGGTGTTCAGTCCGACGGGTCCGCCGTTGAACTTCTCGATGATCGTCGAGAGGATGCGGTTGTCCATGCGGTCCAGTCCGCGCGAGTCGATGTTGAGCGCCGCGAGGGCGATGCGGGTGATGGCCAGGTCGATGTGCCCCTCGCCCTTGACCATCGCGAAGTCGCGCACGCGCCGCAGCAGGGCGTTGGCGATGCGCGGCGTGCCGCGCGAGCGCAGGGCCACCTCGTGCGCCGCGTCGTCGTCGATCGAGACGTCGAGAATCCGCGCCGACCGCCGCACGATGCCGGCCAGGACCGGAGCGTCGTAATACTCCAGGTGGCACTGGATGCCGAACCGCGCCCGGAGGGGCGAGGTCAGCAGACCGCTGCGCGTCGTGGCTCCGATGAGCGTGAAGGGGGCCAGCTCGATCTGGATCGAACGCGCCGAAGGACCCTTGTCGAGTACGATGTCGATCTTGTAGTCCTCCATCGCCGAATAGAGATACTCCTCGACGATCGGGCTGAGGCGGTGGATTTCGTCGATGAAGAGCACGTCGCCCGGGTTGAGGTTGGTCAGCAGGCCGGCCAGGTCGCCCGGCTTGTCCAGCACGGGACCCGACGTGACGCGCAGCTGCGCCCCCATCTCGTTGGCGATGATATTCGCCAGCGTCGTCTTGCCCAGTCCCGGAGGTCCGTGCAGCAGCACGTGGTCCAGCGAGTCGCCGCGCATGAGCGCCGCCTTGATGAAGATGCGGAGGTTCTCGACGATCTTGTCCTGTCCCGAGAAGTTTTCGAGCTCCTGCGGGCGGATCCTGTTCTCGAATTCGAGGTCGCTCTCTGTATTGCGTACGATAGACATGCGGCAAAGATAGCGAATTTTCACGAGACGCCGCGGCGCCCCGCGAAAAAATCCGGCCCGCGGGAAGGCGGGCCGGACGGGGACTTGCGCGTTCGGAGCGGCTACTGTTCCTGCGGCAGGTCCAGCTTGATGTGTTTCGTGCCGTTCTCGCAGGTCTCGATCCCGAGAATCACGCCCTTTTTTCCCTCCAGTTCCGCGGCGATCGGGGTCAGGTCGAACGAGACGTAGTATCCCTGCGTGTAGCCCGGGACGTCGCCGCCGGCACTGTGGTGCAGTTCGAGGTTGAGGTAGCCCTCCTCGGTCTGTTCGGGAGTCTCGACCTTGTTGACGATCACCGAAAAGGTGTGTTTCGAGTTGTCCGTCACGGGGTAGAGCAGATAAAGGGTCAGCCATTTCGGCGTGAGGTTGAAATACTGCCAGTAGGCCGCCGGGAAGCCGGCGCAGTCGCCGCCCTGCCGGTCCAGCTCCTCCTGCGTCGTGACGATCGCGGAGGGGCCGGTGTAGATCTCCTCGGCGCGGTAGAGGCGGATGTTGTAGTCGTAGTCGGGAATCCCTTCGAGCAGGTCGAAATAGATGACGGCCCGTTTTCCCTCCTCGGCCTCGAAGGTGGCGGATTTCTCGCTCGGGTAGAGCGTCTGGCCGTTGTCGCGTTCGAAGTAATACTCCTTGTCGCCGAGCGTATGCACGGTGGTTATCAGTCCGTAGACATACGGATAATCTCCGTCGTCGTCGTTGCAGGCGGGGAGCGTCAGGGAGAGGAGCGCCGTCAGAAAGAGCAAACCGATTTTTTTCATGATTTCCGTATTTTATTGTTACCTTTCGCTTCTGAAAACGCGCGGAAAGCCGGAATACTGCACGGTGCGGAAATTTTTTCCGTCCGGATGCAGTATTTCGCCGTCCGGACAATTTATATAGGTGAATTCAGCGATGCAGATGGATGAACGGATACTGGCCGAAGGGTGCAGAGAGGGGGACGGTGCGGCCCGGCGGGAGCTGTACGACCGTTTCGCCGGGCGTCTGATGGCAGTCTGCATGCGCTATGCCGGGGACCGGGCCACGGCCGAAGACCTGCTCCACGATGCGTTCCTGAAGATTTACGGTGCGTTCGGGAAGTTCTCCTACCGGGGTCCGGGATCGCTGAGGGCCTGGATGGAGCGCGTCACGGTCAATGTGGCGCTTGAATGGCTGCGAGGCCGCAACCGGCTGGGTATGACCGAACTCGACGAAGGAAGGGTCGCGGCGACCGTCGCCGAACCCGCCGTGTCGGATGTGGAGCAGGTCCCGCGCGAGGTGCTGCTGCGCTTCGTTTCCGAGCTGCCCGAAGGCTACCGGGCCGTGTTCAACCTGTATTGCATCGAGGAGTATTCCCACCGCGAAATCGCCCGGATGCTGGGAATCAACGAGAAGAGCTCCTCGTCGCAATTGTTTCGCGCCCGGGCGCTGCTGGCCCGCAAGATCCGGGCTTATTTGGAGTCGCATTGAAGTATGGAACGAAATAGAGAGTGGACGGATGCCGTGCGGAGCTCGCTCCGGGATGCCGAGGCCACGCCTCCCGCAGGGGGCTGGGAACGGCTGGAGCGGGAGTTGGCAGTTGCACAGGAGGGGGCTTCGCCCGCCCCTTCGCAGAGGCCCGCATGGCGGATCTATTGGCCGCGGATTGCCGCCGCAGCCGCCGTCGTGTTGATCGGGATCGTCGCAGGGGATCTTCTGCTGCGGCCGGATACGGTGTTGAAACAAGAAGGGGTTGTTATCACGACGGCGGACGGCGGCAAGACCGCGGAACCTTTGCTGCCCGGTTCCGGCGGCGAGGCGGCTGGGCCCGTCCTGGCGCAGGCCGTGCCGCCCGCACGAGGCGCGGCACGGGAGACCGGCTCCGAAGCGGCTGCAAGGCTGCGGAAGACGACCGGGCGGCCGGGATCGGAGGGCGGAACGGCCGCGGAGACGGCCGGGAATGCCGCGTCGCTGTTGCTGCGAACTGCGGCTCCGGACGCGACGTCGGAAGATACGGGGGCGCCGGATTCGGCGGAAAGCGGCGGGCATGTCGCGGAAGTCGTGTCCGGCGGAGCGCCGGCGGAAGCCGCGGCGGCCGTTTCCGGCGGGGAGTCGGAGACCGGCCGGAAGCCTGCGTCCGACGGGCGGGCGACAAACGTCGGAAGTCGTGCGGCGGACAACGGCGGACGGACGGGAGGAGTTGCCGCCCGGTCCGCGGCAGCGGGAGGCAGCCTCTATGCGGTCCGCGGCGATGCGCGTCCGGCATCCCGGCCCTCCGCACGGAAGCGGATGTCGTTCTCGCTGTCGGCGGGAGGCGGCGTCTCCGGGGACGGCGGTTCGGCAGGACGGACGCCGCATTTTCCCATGATGAGCGATGCCCCGGGCGGCATGTCCTCGGTGATCGGCAACGGAGCCGAAATCGTGCTGCTGAAGAATTACGATTACGGGGAGAGTTCGTTCCGCCATCATCAGCCGCTGAGCGTCGCGTTCACCGTCGGAAAGGAGTTTTCCCACGGGCTGTCGCTCGAGAGCGGGCTCAACTACACGCTGCTGCGGTCGGACGTGCGGGCGATGTACGCCTCGGAGGAGACCGGGCAGACCCTGCATTTTCTCGGCATTCCTCTCAGGATGAAGTGGCAGTTCCTCGAACGCGGACGCTTCTCCTTATATATAGGAGCCGGAGGAATGGCCGAAAAGTGCGTCTCCGCGAAATTCGGCTCGAAGAGCGTGTCCGAGCCGGGCGTGCAGTGGTCGCTGCTCGCGGCCGCCGGCGCGCAGTACCGGCTGGGCGGGATCGTCGGACTCTACTTCGAGCCGGAAGGGTCGTATTACCTCACCGAAACGAACCTGCGCACCGTGCGCACCGATTCGCCGCTGACGCTGACACTCCGGCTGGGCGTGCGCCTCACGTTCTGACGCGGCCCGTTTCACATACTTGCATGTTTGTTGCATGGAAGAAAGTCTGCGCGCACGGCGCAGGCTTTTTTCGTCCGTGCGTGTCCGAATGTGCTATCAAAACGATCAAAAGTGTTGTTTTTCCTTGCCCGGAAGGATTTTGTTATTACTTTTGTCGGGAAAAACGATTTTCGAATCGGGTCGTCGGGCCGTTCGGAATGCGATAAAAAAAGCACAAGCACGGAGATTTCCGCACTTGTGCCTGGTAGTCCCGAAAGGAATCGAACCTTTATCGTAAGAACCGGAATCTTATATTCTATCCATTGAACTACGGGACCGGGACTGCAAAGGTGTGAAAAAAATTTAAATTATACAAAAAAATGCGGGAAAAACAGAATAATTGGCAGCGAATCGAGGCCGTCATCAAGTGGGCGAACATGTCCACCAACTACTTCGCCCGTCATATCGGTCTGGCGCGGGGGGAGAATCTCTACCAGATCAAACGCGGCAACAACGGCATTTCGCTCGACGTCGCCGACCGGATCGTGACGAAGTTTCCGCAGGTGGACAAGCTGTGGCTGCTGACCGGCGAGGGGCAGATGTTCGCCGAGGGCCGCGTGCGCGGGGCGCAGATACCTTATTACGACGTCGATGTCGAGCGGCACATTGCCGACGTCGGGCGGTTGAAGGCGGAGAGCTACCTGGTGGCGGCTCCGGCGGGCGACTGCGATCTGGCCATGATCTACGCCGGGCGTGCCATGGGGGCGCTCGTGCCGCCGGGAACGGTCGTGCTGCTGAAGGCCGTGGACCGGGATGCGATTATTCCCGGGGAAGAATATGTGGTAGTCTGCCGAAAAATTGTAACTTTGCGGATAGTTCGGGCCGCCGACGCGGAGGAAAAATTCCGCCTGGTGGCCGGAAACCGGGACGATTTCGACGATATCGTGGTGAATGCCAGCGATATAGTCTCGGTGTACAAGGTAAAGGGAAAATTGATCGTAAACAGTTGAGCGTATGTTTTCAGGTATCGTGGAGCGCACGGCGGAGGTGGTGGCCATCCGCACGGACCGTCAGAACAGGGATTTCACGCTGCGCGCGGATTTCTGCGGCGAGTTGAAAATCGACCAGAGCATAGCACATAACGGCGTATGTTTGACGGTTGTGGGCATCGAAGGCGATACCTACACCGTCACGGCCATGAAGGAGACGCTCGACCGGAGCAACCTCGGGCTGCTCCGCACGGGCGATCTGGTGAACCTCGAGCGGTCGATGAAGCCCGATGCGCTGCTCGACGGCCATATCGTGCAGGGACACGTCGATCAGACGGCCGTCTGCACGGCCAAGGAAGATGCCGACGGCAGTTGGTATTTCACTTTCGAATACGAGCCGCAGGGCGGGGGGCTCTGCACGGTGGAGAAAGGGTCGGTGACGGTCAATGGCGTGAGCCTGACGGTCTGCGACTCGAAGGAGGCGTCGTTCCGCGTGGCGATCATCCCCTATACGTTCGAACATACGAATTTCTGCCGGATCGACGTGGGATCGGTCGTGAACCTCGAGTTCGATATCGTGGGCAAATACATCGCCCGCCTGATGGGCAGTTACCTGAAATAGACCGGAGCCATGTTGCGAATCAAGACCAAGGAGGCCTCCTCGCTGTGGATCGCGCTGCTGGCGGCGGCGATCGTGGGGATTGTGCTCGGAGCCGTGCACGTGCGGTGGGGCTATGCGCTCGTCGCCGTGTCGGCCTCTTTCTGCGTCGTCTTTTTCGCGGCGCTGTTCATCATCCGCAAGTATGTGGCCTACAAGCTCAAGCCGATCTATTCGATCGTGCTTTCGCGCGACGTGCACACCAACGAGATTTTCTCCGAACTCAAGGACAAGCGTGTGGAGAACATCGGCGAGGAGCTGACGGCCTGGGCCGACACCAACGACCGGGAGATCGCCCGCCTGAAGGAGGCCGAACGATTCCGCAAGCAGTATCTGGGCAACGTGGCGCACGAGCTGAAAACCCCGATCTTCAATATCCAGGGCTATATTTCGACCCTGCTGGACGGCGGGCTGGAGGACGAGCTGATCAACCGCAAATACCTCGAGCGGGCCGAGAAGAGCATCGACCGGCTGATAAATATCGTGAACGACCTCGACACGATTTCGAAGCTCGAGAGCAACATGAACCAGTTGAAGATGGAGCGGTTCGACATCGTGGCGCTGGCCCGGGAGATCGCCGAGCAGGCCGAGATGGAGGCGGACAGGAAGGGCATCCGGATTTCGGTCAAGGGAGCCGAGAATCTTCCGTCGCCCTTCTGGGTGCAGGCCGACAAGCACTATATCGGGCAGGTGCTGGTCAATCTCATCATCAACTCGATCCACTACGGCCGGGAGGGCGGCGCGACGCGCATCCGCTTCCGCGACATGCTGGACCGTATTCTGGTCGAGGTCGAGGACAACGGGCAGGGCATCGGCAAGGAGGACCTGCCGCGCGTGTTCGAACGCTTCTATCGCACGGACAAGGGGCGTTCGCGCGAACAGGGCGGAACGGGACTGGGTCTGGCGATCGTCAAGCACATCGTCGAGGCCCACGGCGAGCGGATCACCGTGCGCAGTGAACTCGGTGCGGGCAGCACCTTCTCGTTCACGTTGAAGAAGGTCGACCTGCAGGATATAAAATAGCGTCCGGAATATGAGATTCGGCCGTTTGCCGGAGGTATCCCCGCTGTTCTTCGCGGGGTGCAGCGGCGGCGGGGACGAATTTTCGCCGCCCCGGATCCGGCAGACGCTTCCCGACATGGAGGGAACCTGTTCTGCGGCGTTCGCGAATAGCGCGAAGGCTGCGGGAAACGATGGTTCCGGCCGCCGGGCGGTTCGCACGGCACGGGACGGAGCCCGGAAACGGAGAAACAAATTTGAATAGATGATACAACCTTTGAGCATTGTCTGGAATTTCGATCCGGTTTTCATCAGTTTCGGATCGTTCGACATTCGTTACTACGGATTGATGTGGGCGCTGGCCATTCTGATCGGAGCCTGGTTTTTCGACAACTTCTGCAAGCGCGAAGGGCTTTCGCAGGAGGTTTCCGGTTCGATTTTCATTTACGGCACGCTGGCGACGATCCTCGGCGCACGGCTCGGCCACTGCCTCTTCTACGATCCGGTGGAGTATCTTTCGAAACCGTGGACCATCATCACGGGGTTCCGCGACGGCGGCATGGCAAGCCACGGCGCGGCCGTCGGCCTGCTCATCGGGTTGTGGCTCTTTTCGCGCAAGAACCGGTTGCCGTACGTCTGGTCGCTCGACCGCATCATGATCGCCGTGGGCATTGGCGGGGCGGTCGTGCGGATGGGCAACCTTTTCAATTCGGAGATTTTCGGTACGGCGACCGCCCTGCCGTGGGGCTTCGAGTTCGTCCGTTCGGCCAAGTGGGTGCACGAGTTCGCCCCGGCGGCGGTGCATCCCACGCAGATCTACGAGGCGCTGTGCTACCTGGCCACATTCGGCATCCTCTGCTGGCTCTACTACGGCCGCGACATGGCGCGCCGCCGTCCGGGGGTGCTGTTCGGCATCGGCCTGATCGGAGTGTTCCTGACGCGCTTTTTCATCGAATTCATCAAGACCGAGCAGGAGTCCTTCGAAGTGGGTTGGGCGCTCGACATGGGACAGTGGCTGAGCATTCCGTTCATCCTGCTGGGAGTTTATATGATCTGGCGCGGAATGACGCGGCCCGCCGTGTCCGCGGCCGCTCCGGGGCTGAAGGCGGTTCCGGGGCCGGGGTCCGCTTCGGGAAATTCGCATAAAAAACGGAAACGATGAGCAGCAATCCGATGGAGGAACAGGTCGGCCGGGTCGTGGGAAACGTCCTGGCCGCAGGCGGGGAGATTTTCCTGCCGGAGGTGGGATCGCTCTGCGTGGAGCGCCGCCGGGCGCAGCGGTTGTCGCGCCGGAGCGTGCGGCCGCCCTACCGGGCGGTGACGTTCACCCCGCAACGGCAGGGGGTGTCGCTGGTGGAGGAGATCGCCCGCGTGCTGACGGCGAGTGGCATGTCGGAGGCGGAAGCCCCGCAGGCCGCACAGGAGGTGTACGGCCGCTGGCTGGAACGCGTCCGGGAGGGGGAGACCCTGACCGTATGCGGCGTCGGCGTGCTGAAACAAGACCGTTTCACCCTGGACGAGGCTTTCGACCGGCGGCTCAATCCGCAGGGACATGCGCCCGTGAAGGTGCGTTCCGCAGGCCGGCCCGACTGGGTGATCTGGATCGGAGCAGCGGCTGTCGCGGCCGCGGTCGGAATCGGCGGATACTCCTATCTGACGACCCGTCCGGAGCGTTCCGTCGCAGTCTCCGCGGACCGAAACCCGTCGGCGGGCGTTGCCGGGGATGCGGCCGTCGGTCAGGAAACCGTTGCGGCGGGAACGGCCGGAAGCGCTGCCGGTGCGGCGGATGCCGTCGGAGGACCGGCTGCGGATGACGCTGCGGATGGTGCGGGATCGTCCGCCGCGGCGTCGGAGCCCGCCGGAAACGCTTCGGGCGCTTCCGCATCGGACACCGGTGCGGCGACGGCCGGAAAGACGGCCGGCACGGATTCGGGAGCGGCCGTCACGGCACGGCAGACCGTGCGGACGGAATCGCGTCCGGCGTCCCGGCCTGCGGGGACCGAACCCGCTTCGATGACTTCGAAGCGCTCCTATGTGGTGCTGGGGGTGTTCAGTACGCCCGAAAATGCGGCCCGCGCCGCGCGGAACGCTGCGTCGGGTGACGTGGCGGTGGCCTGCGGCGTCTATCGTTTCGGAGCCAAATTCATGGTGTCGCCCTTCGAGTCGGACGATCCGGAGGCGTGCGCGCTCTTCATCCGTGCGCATGCGGAGCGTTTCCCCGGCATGTGGACCTATACAGCCCGTTGATGCGCGTCGCGGAGTGGATCATCCGGGCGATCGACCTGTTCTACATCGCGCCCGTATCGTCGCTCCTGCCCCGGCAGGTGTTCCGCTATGCCGCCTGCGGCGGCGGGAACGTCCTCTTCGGATGGGGGTGTTACTTTCTGATATACAATTTTCTGCTCGATAAGGAGCTGCTCGACCTGGGATTCGTGGCCGTTTCGCCCCATGTCGCGGCGATGCTCTGCACCTTTCCGATCACCTTCTTCGCCGGGTTCTGGCTGAACCGCCACGTGGCGTTCCGCCGCTCGCCGATTCCGCAGGGGACGCAGCTCTTCCGCTACGCCCTTTCGGTCGCCGGGTCGGTCGGCGTGAACTACGTCTTTCTGAAATTCTTCGTCGAGGTCTGCGCGATCTGGGCCACGCCTTCGCAGATGCTGGCCTCCTGCATCACCACCGTATATAGTTTTCTCGCGGCCAAGTACTTCACCTTCCGCCACGCCGCCGCGGAGTAGGGACAGGGGCGGCAACGGACGGACCCGGAGAACTCGATTCCCGGTCCGAGGCATGTTCCGGCTTTCGGAGCGGATCCGCCGGGAAAGGCGCCGGCAGGCTATTTCCGGTTCTCCTCGCGTAACTTCTGCAATTCGTACATGCGGTCGCGGAATTTCGCCGCGGCGAGGAAATCCAGCGATTTGGCAGCCCGTTCCATGTCCTCGCGTGCCTTGTCGATGAGCGCGTCGAGGTCGCCGCCGGCCGTATAGGCGCGGGCGACGTCGGCCGCGGCCGGGGCGTAGTGGTCCTCCGCGATGGGATAGGCGACGGGTGTGTTGCCGGCATTCTCGTCGGTCCGGCCCGCCAGCAGCGTGCTCTGGCCCGTGCCGCTCTTCTGTGCACGGCGCGGCAGCACGCCGTGCTCCATGTTGTAGCGCACCTGCTTCTCGCGGCGGCGGTTGCTCTGCTCGATGGCATAGCGCATCGACTCGGTGCAGGTGTCGGCGTAGAGGATCACGTTGCCCTGCGAGTGGCGTGCGGCGCGTCCGGCGATCTGGGTGAGCGAACGGACGTTGCGCAGGAATCCCTCCTTGTCGGCGTCGAGAATCGCCACGAGGGCCACCTCCGGGAGGTCCAGCCCCTCGCGCAGCAGGTTCACGCCCACCAGCACGTCGAACAGGCCGGCCCGCAGGTCTTCGAGGATCTGGATGCGCTCCAGCGTATCGACATCCGAGTGGATGTAGCGGTTGCGCACCCCCACGCGGTCGAAGTATTTCGACAGCTCCTCGGCCATGCGCTTGGTGATGGTCGTCACGAGCACCTTGTCGTCGTTTTTCACCCGCTTGTCGATCTCTTCGAGCAGGTCGTCGATCTGGTTCGTCGTGACGCGCACCTCCAGCGGCGGGTCCACCAGTCCCGTGGGGCGGATGAGCTGTTCGACGATCACCCCTTCGCTCTTCATCAGTTCCCAGTCGGCGGGCGTGGCGCTCACGTAGATCGACGTGCCCTGCAACTGTTCGAACTCGGCGAAGGTCACCGGGCGGTTGTCCTTGGCCGCCGGAAGCCGGAATCCGTACTCCACGAGGTTCTCCTTGCGGGCGCGGTCGCCGCCGAACATGGCGTGGACCTGCGGCAGCGTGACGTGGCTCTCGTCCACGACCAGCAGGTAGTCCTTCGGGAAGTAGTCGATGAGACAGAAGGGGCGTGTCCCGGCGGCCCGGCCGTCCAGATAGCGCGAATAGTTCTCGATGCCGGGGCAGTAGCCCAGCTCCTTGATCATTTCGAGGTCGTACTCCACGCGCTGCTTGATGCGCTGGGCCTCCATCGGGCGGTCCGAACGCTCGAAGTACTCGATCTGTTTGCCCAGGTCGAGGTAGATCTGCTGCACGGCCGCGTGGATGCGCTCCTTCGTGGTGACGAAGAGATTCGTGGGGTAGAGCGTCAGGGTGTCGAGCGAGTGGATGCGCTGCCCCGTCACGGGGTCGATCGACTGGATGGCCTCCACCTCGTTGTCGAAGAACATCACGCGGAAGCACTGGTTGCCGAACTCGCCGAAGGCGGCCATGATGTCCACCGTGTCGCCGTTCACGCGGAACGTCGCCGGCTCCAGCTCGCGTTCGGTGCGGGTGTAGAGCGCCTCGACGAGCTTGTATAGGAAGTGCTTGTAGCTGACGACCTGCCCGACCTTCAGCGTGATGGCCGTGGCGTGGAAATCCGCGGGGTTGCCGCAGCCGTAGAGACACGAGACGCTCGACACCACCACCACGTCGCGCCGCCCCGAGAGCAGCGTGGCCACGGTGTTGAGCCGCATCTTCTCGATCTCGGCGTTGATCGAGAGGTCTTTCTCTATATAGGTGTCCGTCGCCGGAAGATAGGCCTCCGGCTGGTAGTAGTCGTAGTACGACACGAAATACTCCACGGCGTTCTCCGGAAAGAAGTTCCTGAATTCGCCGTAGAGCTGCGCCGCGAGGGTCTTGTTGTGGCTCAGCACGAGCGTCGGACGGTTCAGGTCGGCGATGACGTTGGCTACGGTGAAGGTTTTTCCCGAGCCGGTCACGCCCAGCAGCGTGTTGTGCTTCGAACCGTGCTCGATCGAGCCGACCAGTTGTGCGATGGCCTCCGGCTGGTCGCCCGTCGGGGCGTAATCGGATACGAGTTTGAAGTCCATAAGGCAAAGGTAGTGATAAAATGAAACAGTTGCCAATTCCGTACCGCGTTTTTGACTCCTTCCCGAGTCTTGCGCAACGGCGGGACGGGTTCCGTCCCGGCCGGGATGCGGGTTGCCGGCAGGTGTCGTCCGGCGGACCCGATCCGGCGGCGGGACCGCTCTCAGGGGCCGGCCGGCGGGGCGAAGGGGATTTTTTCGCTTTTCGTTTTCAATATTTCGCGGCGATTCGTACCTTTGTAGGCTATGATCGACAGGGAAACGGTAGACCGCATCTACGCCGCCGCGAATATCGTGGACATCATCGGCGATTATGTCACGCTCAAACGCAAGGGCGTGAACTATCAGGCGTGCTGCCCGTTCCACAACGAGAAGACCCCGTCGTTCATCGTCTCGCCCTCGAAGGGCGTCTATAAGTGCTTCGGCTGCGGGAAGGGCGGCAATGCCGTGACTTTCCTGATGGAGCACGAGAACATCACCTATCCCGAGGCGCTGAAGATGGTGGCCAAACGCTACGGCATCGAGGTCCGGGAGAAGGAGCTTTCGGAGGAGGAGATCCGCCGCAACGACGACCGCGAATCCATGTTCGTCCTGAACGGCTGGGCCGCGGAGTATTTCGCCAATTACCTGCACCGCGAGACCGAGGGGCAGAGTGTCGGACTGGCCTATTTCCGGCAGGCGCGCGGACTGACCGACGCCACGATCCGCAAGTTCGGCCTCGGGTTCTGCCCGGCGAAGGGCGACCGCATGTCGAAGGATGCGCTGGCGGCGGGCTATAAGAAGGAGTTCCTGCTCTCGACGGGCCTTTCGCTGGCGCGCGAGCGCGACGGGTCGCTCTACGACCGTTTCCGCGACCGGGTGATTTTTCCCGTGCACAACATCTCGGGCCGCGTCGTGGCCTTCGGCGGCCGCACGCTCCGCACCGACAAGACGGTTGCCAAGTACCAGAATTCGCCCGAGAGCGAAATATACAGCAAGAAACGCGAGCTGTACGGACTGTACTTCGCCAAGCGGGCCATCCAGCAGCAGGATTTTGCGATCATGGTGGAGGGCTACCTCGACGTGATCTCGATGCACCAGGCCGGGATCGAGAACGTCGTGGCGTCGTCCGGAACGTCGCTCACGACGGAGCAGATCCGGCTGCTGGGACGCTTCACGAAGAACATCACGGTGATCTACGACGGCGACTCGGCGGGTATCCACGCCTCGCTGCGCGGTATCGACATGATTCTCAAGGAGGGGATGAACGTGCGCGTGGTGCTGCTGCCCGAGCCCGAAGACCCCGATTCGTTCGCCCGCAGCCATACGGCCTCCGAGGTGCAGGCGTATATCCGCGACCACGAACGGGACTTTCTCGAATTCAAGGCCAACCTGCTGTTGCAGGACGCCGAGGGTGACCCGATCCGCAAGGCGGCGCTGATCGGCGACATGGTGCAGTCGATCGCGCAGATTCCCGACCCGATCCAGCGGTCGGTCTATGTCAAGGAGTGCGCGCGGATCATGGACATCGACGAGAACATCCTCATCTCGGAGGTGGCCCGCAAGCGGCTCACCACGTCGGGCGACCGCGAGGCGGACGAGTTCCTGCGCCGGCAGGCCGCACAGCGGCAGCGGGAGGCGGCGCAGCCCGAGGTGGAGTATGTGCGGAAGGTCGAGGCGGGGAGCGGTTTCGAGGCGCTGGAGCGCGAGATCGTGAAATACCTGCTCAAGTACGGGCACTGTTCGTTCGACTTCAAGGAGGGACGGACGATGGTGGCGTGCAACGTCGCGGAGGTGGTCTTCGACGAGCTGGGGCGGGACAATATCGTTTTCCGCAACCCGGTGTACGCCAAAATCATGGAGACCTACCGCGGACAGTGGGAGCGGCTGGGTACGGGGACGGAGGTCCCGGCGCACTGTTTCCTGAACCACATCGACCCGGAGGTGTGCAACGCCTCGGTGGACATTCTCACCTCGGACGACAACTACGTGCCCAGCCAGTTGTGGCGGCGCAAGGAGATTCACGTGGAGAGCGACGCCGAGATGCTGGCCGTCGGAGTGCCGAAGGCCGTGACGCTCTACAAGTCGAAGGTGGTGGAGGAGATGATCAAGGAGTTGCAGGCGAAGCTGGGCGACGAGAGCCTGCCCGAGGAGGAGCAGGTGGCGTTGTTGCAGCGGCTGTCGGGACTGAACAAGGTGAAGGTGTCGATCGCCCGCAGGCTCCAGCGGCTCATTTTGTGAAAAAAGGGCGGGAGCCGGGGCGTACGCGCATCCCTGCGCATACCGTGTGCAAACAGAAAATAAACAGAAAGATGTGTAAAAACATATCGAAGATAAATGAATCAGTTATCTGACCCGATCCCCGCCCGGCAGGGAAAAATGCAATTAACGTACCGTTTTGAACGATGAATGAACAAAAGAAGATAAACGTCCGGAACAAGCGCGCCACGTTCGACTACGAGATTCTCGAGGAGTACACGGCGGGCATCGTGCTGGCCGGGACCGAGATCAAGTCGATCCGTGCGGGCAAGGTGTCGATGGTCGATACGTTCTGTTATTTCGACAAGGGCGAACTTTGGGTGCGGGGCATCAATATCGCCGAGTATGCCTGGGGCACGTGCAACAACCACGCGCCGCGCCGCGACCGGAAGCTGCTGCTCACGGCGCGCGAACTGGAAAAGCTGCGGCGCGCTTCGCAGGACCGCGGACTGACGATCGTGGGGCTGCGCCTGTTCCTGAACGACCGGGGGCTGGCCAAGGTCGTCGTCGGGCTGGCGCGCGGCCGCAAGTCGTACGACAAGCGCGAGTACCTGAAGGAGAACGACGCGAAGCGGGAGATGGACAAGGCGATGAAAAACTACAGACGATGATAAAGGCGGTTTTCCTGGACGTGGACGGGACGCTCGTCAGCTTCCGGACACACGAGGTGCCCCGTTCGGCGGTCGGGGCGCTCCGCGCGGCTCATGCGCGCGGGGTGCGGCTCTTCATCGCCACGGGGCGCACGGCCGGCGATCTGGAGCCGCTCGCCGGGATTCCCTACGACGGTGTGGCGGCGCTCAACGGCTCCTGTTGTGTGGCTTCCGACGGCCGTGTGGTGAGCCGCAGCCTGATTCCCCGCGCCGATTTCGAACGGGCCCTGCGCCTGTCCGACGAGCTGGGCTTCGCCCTCGCGCTCGAACTGGATGAAGGCGTCTTCGTCAATCGCATGACCCCGTCCGTGCCGGAGCTGGCGCGCATGGTGGCGCATCCGGTTCCCGAAGTGGCCGACCTGCGGGCGCTCTTCGACCGCGGCGGGTGCTGTCAGATGTGTTTCTACCTCGATGCGGAGACCGAGCGGCGGGTGATGCCCGAGTTGCCTTCGCTGGCGGCGAATCGCTGGTGCCCGATCTTCACGGACATAAACGTGCGCGGCGTGGACAAGGCGACGGGCATGCTGTCCTTCGCCCGGGAGTACGGCCTGCGGGCCGACGAGCTGATGGCCGTGGGCGACGGGGGCAACGACGTTCCGATGCTGCGGGCCGCAGGGGCGGGCGTCGCCATGGGCAATGCCTGCGGGGAGGCGGTCTCGGCGGCGGATTTCGTGACCGCCTCGGTCGATGACGACGGCATCCGGAAGGCGCTGGAGCATTTCGGGGTGATTTAAGATGCGGCGGGCATGTTTCCGCCGAGTGTAACGTACTGAAAACGAAACGGAAAGATATGGCATTGATTCTTTGCATCGAGACCGGCACGGATATCTGCTCGGTCGGAATCGCCCGGGACGGCGAACTGCTTTCGCTGCGCGAGAGCGACGAGGGGCGCGACCATGCCCGCAAGGTGGGCGTTTTCGTCGATGAGCTGCTGCGGGAGACGGGCATCGCACCCGACGATCTGGACGCCGTGGCCGTCGGCAAGGGGCCCGGTTCCTATACGGGACTGCGCATCGGCGTCTCGTTCGCCAAGGGGCTTTGTTACGGGCTGCGCAAGCCGCTGCTCTCGGTCGGGTCGCTCGATGCGCTGGCCGAGGTGGCCCGCGAGGATTACGAGGCGGGGATCGTCTCGGTCGGGGAGTGGGAACGGGCGTTTCTCTGCCCGATGGTGGACGCCCGGCGCATGGAGGTCTATGCGCAGGTGTTCGACGCCGAAGGCCGGCCGCAGAGCGGCGTGTCGGCCGAGGTGATCGACGGCGGAAGTTTCGCCTCGTTCCGGTCGCAGGGCCGGCCGTTCGTCATCTTCGGAAGCGGCGCCCGCAAGTGCGCCGGGGTGCTGCCGGACGCCGTTTTCGTCGAGGTGACCCCCTCGGCCCGCGGACTGGCGCGGCTGGCGCAGCGGGTCTTCGACGAGGGGCGCACGGAGGACGTGGCCTATTTCGAGCCCTTCTATCTCAAGGATTTCGTCGTCTCGACTCCGAAGAAGAAACTGTTGTGACGCGCGGGGAGCTGGCCGGGCTGCTCATGGGACCTTTCGGGGCGGATACGGCCGACCGGACGGCCCGGAGGGTCTGTGCCGAGGACGGAGACGGGGCTGTCGGGGAGTTGTACCGGCTGGCCACGCAGCCGGACGAGGGATTGTCCCGGCCGTTGCGGCGCAGGGTGCTCTTCCGCGGGGCGTGGGTGCTGGAACGCATCTATTTCGGGGCCCGCGACCGTTTCATGCCCCATGCCGGGAGTTTCTGCCGGAGGGATTTCGCCGCGGCGTCCGATCCGGGCCGCCGGCGGCTCTTCGCGAAGATCATGGCCGATCTGCTCGTGCGGGAGGAGAGGCTCTGCGGCGGGGAGGAGCTGGGGCGCATAGCCGAAGCCGCGATGCAGTGGGCGGTCGATCCGGCGATGCCGGTGTCGGTGAAGGTCTGGACGCTCGGTTTGTTGCGGACGTGCCGCGGCCGGGTCGGATGGGTCGCCGACGCATGGGACGACCTGACGGAGACGCTCGGGCGCGATGCCGCGCCGGGGCTCGCCTGTCGCTTGCGCGGGTGTACGCCCGGTGAAGCGGCCGGGACGGAGGTTGCGCTGCGCTCCCGGAACGGAGGGAAGTGAAGACGGGCGGCGGAGAGCGGCCGGTGAACGATCGGAGCGTACCGCGGCCGGAATGAAGGGGCCGTTCCCGTCGGAGGATCGGATGAAGCGGTCCGGAGCCAACGCTCCGGACCGCTTTTTTGTGCGGCCGGATGTGCTTTGCGGGACCGGACGGCTTCTTGCCCGTTGCCCGGGCCCGGTTTTCGCGGTCCGGTCCGGACCCTGCCGGAGAACGGCGGATTCCGGGTCACAGCGCCTCGGAAGCGGACGCCTCGGACGGATCGGCGGCAGCCGGGGTTTCGGACTTGCCGGGAACGGCTGTTTCGGATGTTCCGGCGATGCCGGTGTCGGTCGCATCGGCGCCGGATTGCGGGATGCCGGCCTGCGGTGCGGCGTCCGCTTCGGAGAGCGCTTCCGCCGCGTCGTCGCCGGAGAGTTCGAGCGTGCGGGCCGAATGGCGGCGCTTGGTCTGGAGCCGGGCCGTGCGGCGCAGCCGTTCGCCGACGCGGACGATGTTGTCGTTGCCCGTGCAGAGGCGTTTGTAGGCGTCCTCGTAGGCGTCGCGGGCCTTGCCGAGGGCCGTGCCGACCCCTTCGAGCGACGAGGTGAAGGCCACCAGTTGCTCGTAGAGCTTCAGCCCGCAGGCGGCGATTTCCTTCGTGTTCTTGTCCTGGTCGTTGTATTTCCAGAGGTCGGCCACGAGTTTGAGCAGGGCGAAGAGGTTCGTCGGCGACGAGACGATCACCTTCCGTTCGTAGGCGTCCGACCAGATGGCCGGGTCGCTCTGCAAGGCCGCGAGGAAGGCCGGTTCGTTGGGGACGAACAGGATGACGAAGTCTGGCGAGTTGAACCGCCGCTGGTACTCCTTGCGCCCCAGTTCGGCGACGTGCTGGCGCACCGAGGCGACATGCGCCGCCAGCGCGCGCCGCCGCTCCTCGTCGGTCGCGGCCGCGGTGTAGGCCACGAAGGCCGTGAGCGACACCTTCGAGTCGATGACGATCTCCTTCTTCTCGGGCAGGTGCAGCACCACGTCGGGCCGCAGGTTGCGTCCCTCTTCGTCCTTGACGTTGTACTGCGTCTCGTAGTGGATGCCTTTGGTCAGGGCCGAGTTGTCGAGGATCGTTTCGAGCAGCATCTCGCCCCAGTCGCCCTGCACCTTCGAGTTGCCTTTGAGTGCCTGCGTGAGGTTCTGCGCCTCGGTCGAAATGTGCTGGTTGAGTTCCATGAGCCGTTTGAGCTCGGCCCGCAGTTCGCCGCGCTGCGAGGTCTGCGTGGTGTAGATCTCCTCGACACGCCGCCGGAAGTCGGTGATGTTGTCCCGGAAGGGTTTGAGCAGCAGGTCGATCGACTCCCGGCTCGTCTGCCGGAAATGCTGCGACTGCTCGCCCAGGATCTCCGTGGCGAGGTTCCTGAACTGCGCGCGGAACCGCTCCTCGGTCGTCTCCCGTTCGGCTTTTTGTGCGGCGTGCTGTTCGGCTATTTTTTCCTGCAGGGCCGTGATTTTGGCCTCCGACGAGGCGCGCAGTGCCGCCAGCTCGGCTTCCGACCGCATCCGCTCCTCCGTGAGGCGGCGTATGCGTTCCTCCTGCTGCCGCTGCGTCTCTCCGGCCGTTCCGGCCGCCTCGGCGGCGGCGGTCAGACGGGCCTCCGCCGCCGCCAGGCGCGCCGCGGCGTCGCGTTCGCGCGCCTCGGATTCGCTGCGGTAGGCCGCATGACGTTGCGAGTCCCTGCGCCACAGCCGCAGCAGCAGGATTGAAAGCGCCGCGAGACCGCAGGCGAGAAACGAAAGCAGGAGTGTCGGGGACATGTTCTTCGGGTGATCTTTTCGGCAAATGTAACGATTAATTCCCGGAAAAACCACTTCCGGCCGGGTTGCCGGGTGTTTGTTTCGCTCCGAGCCAGGTCCAGCGGTGCCAGACGTATTCCAGCGGACCCTGCCGGTGCCCGGACAGCCACCGTTTGCAGAACCGCATCTGCAACAGGAAGATGAGAAGGCCGATCGCCAGACTGGCCGTATAGCCGCAATGCGGTGCGAGGTACAGTCCGAAGGGGAAATAGACGAAGGCTCCCAGGACGGACTGCGCGATGTAGTTCGTCAGGCTCATCCGTCCGTAGAAGCGCAGGCCGCCGACGGCTTCGGCGAATTTCCCGTTCCGGTACGACAGGACGAACGAGGCGACGAGGACCAGCGTGAAGGCCAGTTTCTGCCACATGTCGAAGACCGTTCCGACGGTTTGCCGCACGATCGCGTCTCCTTCCATGGCCGTCTGGCGGAGCGTGTACAGCGGAGCGAAGGCGACGGATGCGCAGATCAGTATCCGCACCCAGACGCGGAAGTGCTCCCCGGAGGGCTCGAAAAGCCGCTTCCGGCCGATGTAGCAGCCCAGAAGGAACAGTCCGGCGGTCTGGACGAACCGCCCGGCGTTCACGGCCCACAGCAGACTGGCTTTCTGGCCCAGGGTGAGGTTGCCCGCGAGGAAGCGTCCGAAATCCCCGGCTTTCGTATATTCGGCCGCTTCCGCATACAGGGCGTCCACTCCGAAGTCGGGCAGCCGGTGCGCCGGGTCCGCCAGCGAGGCGAAGCAATGATACCACTCGACGGGCTGCGACAGGAGCACCACGGCTGCGGCGAGGAGCGCTCCGTCGCTCCAGCGCCGCGTGAGGAAGAGCACCGGACCGACCGCGACGAACAGAAGCAGTACGTCGCCCGCGGGGAAAAAGGCGGCGTTCAGCGCAGCGAATCCGGCCAGCAGCACCAGCCGCCAGAGGAAACGGTAGCCGAAATCCCGTCCCTCCCTCTTCCGGCGGTCGGCCTGGATGTGGAACGTGAAGCCGAACAGCAGGGCGAAAATGGCGTAGGCCTTGCCGGCGAACAGGCTGAACACGACGTCGGATACACCCTGGTCCAGCGTGCCGAGCCAGCCTGCGGAGTCGGCGGGATAGACCGGAAAGATGAAGTGTTCCAGATTGTGTACCAGAAGAATGGCCATTACGGCGAACCCCCGCAGGGCGTCCACCGCTTCGATACGGGATTTGGCGTCGGTGTGCAGTTCCATGAATCGCGTGGCTTCGTTGTGCGGGACGGTGCAAATATACGGAAAAGTCCGGTTCCCCGAGCCTTCGCGGACGGCTCTTTTTCCCTTTCCCGCGGCATTCCGGCCGGCGCGCCGCACGAATTGTTTGCGAATGTCCGCGCTTTTTTCTATCTTTGACACTATTAAAAGGACAGACACGCGGCGGAAACCCGCGGGGTTTCGGCCGGAAACGGATCGCCGTGCCGTGTACCGCATTGGAGAAAACCATTTTAAATTGGAGGAAACCATTTTAATTCGAAAACTATGAAACATTTTTTCACAACCTGTAAGGCGGCCTGCCTCGCGGCGGTCGCGGCTCTGACGGCGGCCTGCGGCAGCGAAGCCGATTACCGTACGGCCCTGCCGGCCGATGCGTTCGTGACGATGTCGTTCAACCCCGCGCAGCTGGCGGCCAAGAGCGGCATGGGCGACATGTCGCAGCATCCGCTCTGTCTCCGCATCGAGAAGGAGCTGAACGGCATGGAGGGCCTTTCGGCCGAGGAGAAGGCGTATTGCCTGGCCCTGCTGAAGAATCCGGAGGAGACGGGAATCGACGGCTCGCGCGACGCCTACCTGTTCCTCTCGCCGGAGAATCTGAGCGCCGCGAATCCCGTGGTGCGGGGCGGTATGTTGCTGCCGATCGGCGATCTGACGAAGTTCGAGACGCTGATCGACCGGATCAATACCCGCAGCGGTTCGGAGACCGTGCGCGAAGGGGAGCTTTCGGTGGTCCGCATCGGCGAGCAGGAGGGTGTGAGCGGCCTGTGCGCCTACGACGGGGCGGCCTGCATGCTCTATTTCGCGCAGGATGCCTACGAGGAGACGCTGTCCCGCGTCAAGGGGTTGTTCGCCCAGAAGCGCGAAGAGAGTCTCGTGGGGAACGCCGCCGTGGAGCGGCTTTTCAGCGAGAAGAACGATATCAACGTGGCTGTCTCCTACGGGGTGTTGGTGCAGGAAAATCCGATGCTGGCATCGCTGCCGATGGCCGGGGCGCTCGAAGGCGTGAAGGCGCTCGGGTCGGTCAATTTCGAGAAGGGCCGCATCGTCGCCGACGGTTCGATGGCCTTCGATTCGAAGGAGGCCGAGGAGGAGCTGGCGTCGTTCTACACCTATGTGAAGCCCCAGAAAGGCTCGCTGCTGAAGTATGCGCCCGCATCGACCGTTGCGGCGCTGGGCTGCGGACTGAACGGTTCGGAACTCTATGCCATGCTTTCGCAGATGCCCGGTTACGGAATGCTGCTCGCCAATCCGATGGTCAAGCAGGTGATGGACGCTTTCGACGGCGACCTGCTGCTGCTCTTCTCGGGAATGCTTCCCGGCGGCAGCTATCCGGTGGCGTCGCTCTTGGCCGAGGTCGGTGATCCGTCGGTCGTGGACCAGTTGGTGGCCAACCTGCCCGGAATGCCGCTCGTGAAGACCGGCGAAGGGGCCTATACGGTGTCGCTGGGAACCCTTTCGGCGTTCTTCGGCGTGAAGGACGGGGTGCTCTATTTCACTACCGACGCGGCGGTGAAGACGGCGCTCGACGGGACGAAGATCGACGCGATGGCCGGATGCGATGAGGTGTTCGCCGGACAGTGGTCGAGTTTCTGTTTCGATTTCAAGGGGCTGAACGCCCTGCTCGGGACCCTGACCGACGTGGGGGCTCCCCAGGCGGCCGTAGGAATGACCCTGCTGGGCATGTTCGACCGGATGGAGGCATGGGGCGCGAAGGACGGCGGCAAGGTCGTGGTCGAGATGGCGGACAAGGAGCGCAATGCGCTGGAGACGATCTGTTCGACGGCGGACGGATTGATCCGCGAGGCCCTGCCACAGGAGTAGCGAACGGCATGCGGAAGCGGCCTCCGGCGACGGAAGGCCGCTTCCCGGCATTATGGACGGAGTGCGATGGAGAAGATCGAATTGAAGGAGGTGCTGCCCGCGGCGTTCGCGGCCGGCGGGCCGGCGGTGCTGCGCTCCGAAATATGGCGGCGCGAGGTGACCTTCCGCCGGGGTGAGTTCTGCCTGGTGGAGGCGGCCTCGGGAGCGGGGAAATCCTCGCTGTGCAGTTTCCTGTACGGCATCCGGGGGGATTATGCGGGTCGCATCCTTTTCGACGGGGTGGACTGCCGCACGCTTTCCCGCGCGGCGTGGGGCGACGTGCGCCGCACGTCGCTGGGCCTGTTGTTCCAGGACCTGCGGCTCTTCGGGGAGCTGACCGTGGCGGAGAACATTGCGCTGAAAAACGACCTGACGCGTTTCCAGACCGCGGAGCGGATCGACGGGCTGCTCGGGGCGGCCGGAATCGCCGACAAGCGCGATACGCCCGTCGGACTGCTTTCGTTCGGCCAGCGGCAGCGCGTGGCCTTCGTCCGCGCCTTGTGCCAGCCTTTCGATTTCATGCTGCTCGACGAGCCGGTGAGCCACCTCGACGCCGCGAACGGCGAGGTGCTCGCGGAGTTGCTCGTGTCCGAGGCCCGGCGGCAGGGGGCGGGCGTCATCGTCACCTCGGTCGGCAACCGTCTCGGACTGCCTTACGATAAAATCTTCGCCCTATGACGTTGCTCTGGAAACTCCTGCGCAGCCACCTGAGCGTGGCGCAGACCCTCGGGTTCGCCCTGGCCGGACTGGTGGGAATGACCGTCGTGCTGACCGCCCTGCAAGCCTACCGCGACGTGCTGCCGGTCTTCGAAGGGCCGGATTCGTTCGCTGAAGGCGACTATCTGGTGCTCTCGAAACGGGTCGGGACCCTGCAGGCCATCGGGATCGGAAACAGCGACTTCACTCCCGAAGAGTTGGAGGAGCTGCGCGCGCAGCCCTTCGTGCGGGAGGTCGGTGTCTTCACGCCGGCCGACTACCGGGTGAAGGGTTCGGTCAGCGCGGGCGGCGTCGGGTTTTCGACCTACCTGTTCTTCGAGTCGGTTCCCGACGGATTTCTCGACGTCGAAACCGACGCGTGGCGCTTCGCGGAGGGTGACCGCGAAATACCCATTGTCATTCCGCGCAACTACCTGAACCTCTATAATTTCGGATTCGCCCGCTCGCAGGGCCTTCCCCAGATTTCCGAAGGGCTGTTCCGCCGGGTGACGCTCGGCGTGGAGATTTCGGGCCGCGGGCGTTCGGAACACTTCCGAGGGCGGATCGTCGGGCTGTCGAACCGGCTCAATACGATTCTTGTGCCGGAGAGTTTCATCCGCTGGTCGAACGAGCGTTTCGGCAGCGGCGCGGCGGCGAAGGGGCCTTCGCGCGTCATTGTGGAGACCGAAGGTCCTGCCGACGAGACGGTGGCGGCCTACCTCGGCCGGAAGGGGTACGAAGCCGAGGGCGGAGGACCCGACGACGGCCGTGCGGCGCGCTTCGTGCGGCTGGCCGCCGCAGGCGTGGCGGGCGTGGGGCTGGTATTCAGCGTCATGTCGTTCTATATCCTGATGCTGAGTATCTTCCTGCTGTTGCAGAAGAACGGCCGCAAGCTCGAGACGCTCCTGCTCATCGGTTACCGTCCCGCGCGGGTGGCACTGCCGTACGGGCTGCTGACGCTCGGTCTGAATTTTGCGGTGCTGTGCGGTGCGCTGGTCGCCGTGTGGGCGATCCGGATGCGCTACCTGCCGCTGCTGGAGACCATGCAGGAGGGGTACGTGCCGGCCGGTGCGGGCCTTACGGTGTTGTGCGGCGTCGGACTGGCGCTGCTGCTCACGGCGCTGAACGGGGCGGCGATCCGCCGGAAGATCGGTGCGCTGGAGCGGATGCGGAAGTGAAAAACGGATAAATTTCGGATGCGATGAGAATAGTAGCTCCTTCGATGCTTTCGGCCGATTTCGGCCATCTGGACCGCGATACGCGTATGGTGGACCGCAGCGCGGCCGAGTGGGTCCATATCGACGTGATGGACGGCGTGTTCGTGCCCAATATCTCGTTCGGGTTCCCCGTGCTGAAGGCGATCCGCCGGGCGACGGCCAAGTGTCTCGACGTGCACCTGATGATCGTCGAGCCGGAACGTTACGTCGCCCGTTTCGCCGAGGCGGGGGCCGACATCGTCACCTTCCATTACGAGGCGGTCTCCGACGTGCGTGCGTGCATCGGGCTGATCCGCGGGGCCGGAGCCCGGGCGGGCGTCTCGATCAAACCCGCCACGCCGGCCGAGGCGCTGCGCGAGGTGCTGCCGCTGGTGGACCTGGTGCTGGTGATGAGCGTCGAGCCGGGTTTCGGCGGGCAGTCGTTCATCCCCGGATCGCTCGACAAGATCCGGGCGCTGCGGGCGATGATCCGCGAACAGGGGCTCGGGACGATCGTCGAAGTGGACGGCGGCATTTCGGCACGCAACGCCCGTGAGGTTTTCGATGCGGGGGCCGATGCGCTGGTGGCCGGCAGCGCCGTGTTCGGGGCCGAAGACCCCGAGACGGAGATCGCGCGGATTCTCGCGGTCTGACCGGGATCAGCGGGCGGGAGGAATGTGCCGTGCGGTCTCTTCGTCGAGCAGGCGGCGCAGTTCGCTCAGCAGCGCATCCCCGCCGAACCACGCGGCGCCGTAGCCGAGGTTGAAGGCGTAGTCGAACCCCTCGGGATTGGCGCCCTGGTTGTGCTGGAGAATCGTTTCGGCCTTGTCGAGCGCCTTGACCCAGCGGGCTTCGGGCGTGCGGCACTCCTCATACTCCTCCCAAAGCGAACGGATGCGCCGTGCGGCGGCTTCGGGCAGCAGTGCCGTGAGCCGATCGACCGCCGACCGTTCCGTCGCGGCCTTGGCGGCGGGATCGGTCTGCTCGACGGCCGGAATATCCCCTTCGTAAGCCTCTCCCAGGTCGTGAATCAGACACATGCCCAGCACGCGCTCCGAATCCAGCCCGGGTCTTTCGCCGGCCAGCGCGAGGGCCAGCAGCGCCAGCCGCCACGAGTGTTCGGCCGTGCTTTCGTGCCGTCCCTGCGAGGTATGCGCCGAGCGCAGGGTGTCTTTCAGGCGTTCCGCTTCGCGTACGAAGCGCAGGTATCGTTCCGGGTTTTCCATGACAGGAGTTCGTTTCGGGAGGCAAAGATACGATATATCGGATTAAATCGCTACCTTTGCGCTGAATTTCGGCGGCCTGTACGACGGTGGCGTGCCGGAAAGAGGTTTGGAGGAGATGCCGGGGCGGATAGCGGATTCGCCGCACGGGCCCTCCGGATTGTGGCATACGAGTTTCACGAATTTATGATTTCTCTCGACAATCTCACGGTGAGCTACGGGGGCTGGACCCTCTTCGACAATATTTCGTTTCTGATAAACCCCAAGGACCGCATCGGCCTGGTGGGGAAGAACGGCGCGGGCAAGACGACGCTGCTGCGTATCATCACGGGCGAGCAGCAGCCCACCTCGGGAGCCGTGACGCTCAACGGCGACTGTACGATCGGTTACCTGCCGCAGACGATGCGCGTGGCCGACACCACGACGCTCGTTGAGGAGACGGCCAAAGCCTTCGGAGAGGTGCTGCGGCTCGAGGCGGAGATCGACGCGCTGACACGCGAGATCGCCGAGCGCACCGACTACGAAAGCGCCGCCTACGAGCAGTTGCTGCACCGGCTCAACGACGCCCAGGACCATTATCACATCCTCGGCGGCGAGACGCGCGACGCCGACATCGAGAAGACGCTGCTCGGCCTGGGATTCAAGCGTTCGGATTTCGGCCGCGCCACGAGCGAGTTCTCGGGGGGCTGGCGCATGCGTATCGAGCTGGCGAAGCTGCTGCTGCGCCGGCCTTCGATCTTCCTGCTCGACGAGCCCACGAACCACCTCGACATCGAGTCGATCCAGTGGCTCGAGGAGTACCTGCGCGGCTACAACGGCGCCGTGCTGCTCATTTCGCACGACCGGGCGTTTCTGGACAACGTGACCAACCGCACGGTGGAGCTGTCGCTCGGGAAGATTTACGACTACAAGGTCTCCTATTCCAAGTACGTCGTGCTGCGCGCCGAACGCCGTGCGCAGCAGTTGGCCGCCTACGAGAACCAGCAGCGGATGATCGAGAAGACCGAGGAGTTCATCGAGAAGTTCCGCTACAAGCCCACGAAGTCGAACCAGGTGCAGTCGCGCATCAAGCAGCTCGAACGCCTCGAACGGCTGGAGGTCGAGGAGGAGGACCTCGCCACGCTCAACATCAAGTTCCCGCCGGCTCCCCGGTCGGGGCAGATCGTCGCCGAGATCCGCGATGCGGGCATGTCGTTCGGCGAAAAGCACGTTTTCAGCGGCGCGAACTTCACGATCGGAAAGGGCGACCGGATCGCGCTGGTGGGCCGCAACGGCGAGGGCAAGACCACGCTGGCGCGGATGCTCGTGGGGCAGCTGACGCCCACCGAAGGGTCGGTCCGCCTCGGGGCCAATGTCAATATCGGCTACTATGCGCAGAACCAGGACGATCTGATGGACGGCGAGTTCACGGTGTACGACACGCTGGACCGCGTGGCCGTGGGCGACATCCGCACACGGCTGCGCGACATCCTCGGGGCGTTCCTTTTCCGCGGCGAGGACATCGACAAGAAGGTGAAGGTCCTCTCGGGCGGCGAGCGGGCGCGGCTGGCGATGGCCCGCATGATGCTCGAACCGCGCAACCTGCTGGTGCTGGACGAGCCGACGAACCACATGGACATGCGCTCGAAGGACATCCTCAAGAACGCCATCATGAAATACGACGGCACGGTGGTCGTCGTGTCGCACGACCGCGAATTTCTCGACGGCATGGTGGAGAAGGTCTATGAGTTCCGCGACGGCGGGGTGAAGGAGTACCTCGGCGGCATCTACTACTTCCTCGAAAAGCGCAAGATCGAGTCGCTGCGGGAGATCGAGCGGCGCGACCCGTCGCCGAAAGGCGCTGCCGCGAAGGGCGCCGCAGGGAACGATTCCGGAGCGGGAAGCGCTGCGGGACGGGGTGCGGCCGGGACGAAGGCCGCCGCGAAATCCGGCCCGGTGAAATCCGCCGCTGCGGAGGAGCCCGCGAAGGCGGTTTCCGCCGGTAAGGCCTCCTACGAACAGCGCAAGGAGCAGGAGAAGCTGCTCCGCAAACTGCGCCGGAACGTGGAGACCATCGAGGCGGAACTGGCCGACATCGAGAAGCGGATCGCGGAGTACGACGCGCGGTTCGCCGCCGCGACGGCCTACGACGAGGCCGACTACAAGGCTTACAACGAACTGAAAACCCGTTACGACCGTCAGATGCACGAGTGGGAGAAGGCCTCCTACGAACTGGAGATCACCGAGGGCGAGTGATTCGGCGGACGGCGGCGGAAGCGATAAAACCACAGGACAATTATGGACAATAACCTCATATTCGGGATTCGTCCCGTGGCCGAGGCCGTCGAGGCCGGGCGGCAGATCGAAAAACTCTATATCCGCAAGGGGGCCGAGGGACCGTTGATGCAGGAGCTGAAGGACCTCTGCATGCGCCATCGCCTGCGCTGGCAGGAGGTTCCGGTCGAGAAACTCAACCGCCTGACGCGCGGCAACCACCAGGGGGTCGTTGCGCAGACGGCGGCCATCGCCTATGTGGAGCTGGCCGACATCCTCGAACGGGTTCCGGAGGACGAGACGCCGCTGGTGGTGGTCTTCGACGGCGTGACCGACGTGCGCAACTTCGGAGCCATCGCCCGTTCGGCCGAGTGCGCCGGGGCGCACGGGCTCATCGTGCCGCTCAAGAACTCCGCCCCGGTGAATGCCGAGGCGATCCGTTCGTCGGCCGGGGCGCTGACGATGATTCCCGTCTGCCGCGTGGGGTCGGTCCGCAACACGCTCCGGCAGTTGCAGACGGAGGGTTTCCAGGTCGCAGCGGCCACGGAGAAGAGCCGCAAGCTGCTATACGACGCCGATTTCCGCCGCCCGACGGCGATCGTCATGGGGGCCGAGGACACGGGCGTATCGCGCGAGGTGCTCAAGCTTTGCGACGAGCAACTGGCCATTCCTATGATCGGGCGAATCGAGTCGCTGAACGTCTCGGCCGCCGCCGCGGTGATGCTCTTCGAGGCGGTGCGCCAGCGGATCGGGGAGTGACGCCGGGGCCGCGGAGCCGGGCGGTGCGGGAAAGCGGGGATGATCGTTAATCTCAAATGACCTGGGTATGGTATTCAATTTCAAATCTTTATGGACGTCGTTCCGGACGGGGGCGCACGGCGTGCTGCGGCGTCATCCCGTCGAACTGTTGCTTGCGGCGGGACTTTCCGCGGCGCTCGTACTCTGCTACGAATGCGATTGGGAGCTGGACGTGCGGCTCGCTGCCGTGGGGTGGGGAGCCGTTCTGCTGCTCGCGGTCAATCTGCTGACCGGACGGACGCCCTGGCGGAGGCTCTACTGGGTGGCGTGGGCGCCGCTCGTGCCGCTGGCCCTGTGGCCGGGATTCGGCGCGTGGCTGGAGTCGGCGCGCGGGGCGATCACCGTCGGGTTGCTCACCCCGCTGGCGCTGCTGGCCTGCCGCCGGGCCGTGGCGAACCGCCGTTTCGTCTTCGACACGGTGATTCTGCTGCGCGCCGCGCTGCTGGCGCTGCTTTTCGCCTACGTCGCGCTCGGCCTTTTCCAGGCGATTCTCTGGTCGGCGGCCTATATCTTCGGATTCGGCGGCGCCGCATGGGTCGAGCATGCGGCGGTGGACACGTGGATCGTGACCTCGACGTTCGTCGTGCCGTTGCTCTTCATGATGATGCTCGACCGCTGGGAGCGCTCCGAGGTACACGGAACGCGCATTCTCGAAGTGCTGCTCGACTGGATCGTCTCGCCGGCGGTGCTGATCTATGCGGCGATCCTCTACCTTTATGCGTTCAAAATTCTCGTCACGTGGTCGCTGCCCGAGGGCGGAGTGGCCTATCTGGTCTTCGGATTCACGTCGGTGGCGCTGGCCGTCAAGGCTTTGCAGGAGTTGCTCGGGCGGCGGATTTACGGCTGGTTCTACGACCGGCTGAGCCTCTTCGCCCTGCCCGCGGCGGTGTTGTTCTGGATCGGGACGCTGCGCCGTGTGGGCGAATACGGTCTGACGGAACCGCGCGTCTATCTCGTGGTTTGCGGCGCCGTGATGACCTTCTGCCTCGCGATCTTCCTTTCGCGCCGCACGGGACGCTACCTTTGGGTCGTGCTTTTCGCCATGTTCCTCTTCGCGGCCGTCGCCTACGTCCCTGCGCTGGAGCCCGGACGGGTCGCCGTCCGCTCGCAGCAGGCACGCGCCGAACGTATCGCCCGGTCGCTCGACCGGCTCGACTCTGCGGGACGTCTCGTGCTGACGCCCGTTCCGCTGGCCGACACGGTGCGCGGTGCGCGCTACCGGGAGTTGTACGAGGCGCTTGCCTATCTGTATTTGCGGGATACGCTTCGCCTTGCGGCGTTCGGCCTGAGCTCGACGGAGCGGTATGCCGAACTTTTTCCCTCGGACTTCGCCGATTACGTGCGGGGATGGACGGATCGTGTGCCGGCGGCCGGCACCGGCGGCGGTGCGACGCGCTTCTTTTACCTTCCGGACGACGCGGAGTACGCGCTCGGCGACGGCTATTCGCGTCTCTGGCTGCCCTGCTACTCCTCCTGGGCCGAGTTCGGGAACGACACGCTGCGGGTGGATGTCGGCGGCGAACGGATCCGGATCGCCGGGGCGGAGCTGCTCGCGCGCCAGCTCGCGCGGGTCGGCGTCGCCTCGTGCGAGGAGCTGCGCGACAGCCGGGAGCACATCGAGCCGCTGATGGATTACCGCGATGCGCGGTGTAGGATCATTTTCAGCGACCTTTCGCTGGAACGCACCGATTCGCTCGGCTGGCGGATCGCCGGTGCGCAACTGCGGGCCGTCATGCTGCGATGAGACATCCGGTGCTGGGCGAAATCGAGTGCGTGCGGTCGCCGCGCGCCCGGCGGGTCTCGATCCGCGTACGCGCCTCGGGAGACGTGCGGCTCGTCTATCCCCGCGGCGTGTCGGAGATGCGGGCGCTGGCGTTCCTCGAGGAGAAGATCCCGTGGGTCGAAGCGGCCCGCGAACGGCTTTCGCACCGCAGGGCCGCTTTGCCTCCGCAGCTGCCCCCTGCGGAGGAGAAGGTCCGTGTCGAGATGCTGCGCCGCGCCGCGAAGGCCGATCTTCCGGCCCGCATCGGGCGGATCGCCGCCGAGACGGGACTGCGGTATGCGAAGCTCTCGATCCGCGCCTCGCGGACGAAGTGGGGAAGTTGTTCGGGGCGGAACCACATATCGCTCAGCCTGTTCCTTATGACCCTGCCCGAACACCTGCGCGACTATGTGATCGTGCACGAGCTCTGCCATACGGTGCATCACGACCATTCGCCGCGGTTCCACGCTCTTGTGGACCGGTTGGTCGGGGGACGCGAAAAGGCCCTCAACCGGGAGCTGAGGGCCTATGCGATCCGGTAGGCGGCGGGGCGGCGTCCGATTCCGGCGCCGTTATTCTTCGAAGATATAGTTTTGGGCCAGCGCGGTGAAGTCCGCCACCTGGCGGTCGATCCACGCCCGGTCGCGGCCCAGCTCGCGGGCCATCGTCTCCGCCACCTTCGGGGCGGCGGCCGTCGCTTCGCGGGCGTCCACGAACAGCAGCCGCACGCGGCGCGCCAGCACGTCCTCGACCGTGAGGGCCATCTCCTCGCGCACGGCCCAGACGACCTCGGCCAGCGTGTAGCCGAATTTCGGCGAGAGCCGTTCGCCCAATGCCGGGTCGGAGGCGATGAGGGCGCGGATGCGCTCCTCGTCCGAGCCGTAAACGTAGAGGTGGTTGCTCAGGTCGGGATCGGGGCGGTAGCCGTGAATCCGGAGTTTCCGGGTGACGCATTTGCGGCGGGGCAGCCCGGCTTCCGCGATAGCCCGGTCCACGGTGTCTTCGGCCATGAGGCGGTAGGAGGTCCACTTGCCGCCGGTGATCGTCACCAGCCCGTTGTCCGATACGATGACCTTGTGGCTGCGCGACAGCTCCTTGGTGCTCTTGCCCTCCTTTTTGGGCGCCGCCAGCGGCCGCTGGCCCGCGAAGACGGAGAGTATGTCGCGGTAGGTCGGGGCGGGGTTCATGTAGAGTCCCGCCGTGGAGAGGATGAAGTCGATCTCCTCCCGGAGCGGCCGGGGCTCCTCCTCGGCTTTCGGGCGGACGATGTCGGTCGTGCCGACGACGACCTTGTCGTGCCACGGCACGGCGAACAGCACGCGCCCGTCGGAGGTCTTGGGGACCATGATGGCGTAATCGCTCCGGAGGAATTTCCGGTCCAGCACGAGGTGCACGCCCTGGCTCGGCGTCACCATCGGGCTGTGGTCGGGGCAGTCCATGTGCATTATGTCGTCCACGAAGCACCCGGCGGCATTCACCACGCTGCGGGCCTTCACCTCGCGGCTCTCGCCCGTGAGGTTGTCGGTGAAGCGGACACCCGCCACGCGGCCTGCGTCATCGTGCAGAATCCCCGTCACGGTGGCCTGGTTGAGGACCGTGCCGCCATGTTCGACGCAGGTCTGTGCGAGGTTTACGGCCATGCGCGAGTCGTCGAACTGCCCGTCGTGGTAGACCACGCCGCCCTTCAGCCCCTTCTCCACCGACGTGGGAAGGTATTTCCGCACCTTCTTCGCCGAGATGAATTTCGAACGTCCGTAACCGAAACCGAACGAAAGCAGGTCGTAGAACGCGAGCCCGCAGAAGTAGAGCACGTTGTCCCAATGGCTGTAATTCGAGATGACGAATGCCTGGTCCTTGACCAGATGCGGTGCGTTGGCCTTCATGCGGCCGCGCTCGCGCAACGCCTCGAGCACGAGCAGCACGTCGCCCTTCTGGAGGTAGCGCACGCCGCCGTGCACGAGTTTGGTCGAACGGCTCGAAGTGCACTTGGCGAAGTCGCTCTTTTCGAGGCACGCGACGCTCAGGCCGCGTGTCGCGGCGTCCACCGCCACGCCCAGTCCCGTCGCGCCGCCGCCTACGACGACCATGTCCCATATCTTGTCTCTGTCGGAGAATTTTCCGATTTGCGAAGCTCTTTCCATACGTCAGTCTGAAGTGATTCGATTTTGTTTCGGTGCAAAGGTATGAATGTTTTGTTGTATTTCAAAATGAAATCGAATATATTTTGAATTATTGCGAATTCGGTTGCGGATCGTCTTGAAGCGGATTTTTATTCCGAAAAAATCTGCCGATTCCGGATTATTTTTCGTATATTGCATTCTATAAACAACAAAACGGGTTATCGGAATATGAACAAATCAGGTGAAGAAAACAATTTGAGCCTGCCGGAACGGCACGGCAGGATACTCGCCCTGTTGCAGCAATACGGTTCGATCTCGGTCACGCAGCTTTCCGAGCGTTTCCGGGTTTCGGAGGTGACCATCCGCAAGGACCTTTCCTTCCTCGAGCAGCAGAAGAAACTCTACCGGACGCACGGAAGCGCCATCCTGATCAGTCCCTATATCAGCGACCGGCACGTGAACGAGAAAGAGAAGAAGAACGTGGCGGAGAAGCAGGCGCTCGGGGCCGCGGCCGCGGCGCTCCTCGCGCAGGACGACTCGATCATCATCGCGTCGGGAACGACGATGGCCTTTCTGGCCCGTGAGATCAAGCCCCAGGGACGGCTGACGGTCATCACGGCGTCGGTTCCCGTGACGCAGATCCTTTCGCAGGATCCCGACGTGGACGTCATCCAACTGGGCGGCATCACCCGCAGCAGCTCGGTTTCGGTCGTGGGACCCTTCGCCGAACAGATGCTGCGCAGCTTCAACTGCAGCAAGCTCTTCATCGGCGTGGACGGCATCGACCCCGATTTCGGACTGACGACGACCAACATGCTCGAGGCTTCGCTCAACCGGGCGATGATCGACGCGGCGCAGAAGGTGGTGGTGCTGGCCGACAGTTCGAAGTTCGGCCGCCGGGGCTTCAGCAAGATCTGCGACCTGGAGTCCGTGGACCGGATCATCACCGACAACCGGGTGCAGCCGCTCTACCTCGACCGGCTGCGCGAGCGGGGGATCGAGGTGACGGTGGTGGAGGTCTGAGGTCCCGGCGCGGGACGTCGCGGTTCCGCTCGCGGGGATACGCACCTCCGGGCGGGCGGGAATGCGGAACGGGCGGCAGAAGCTCTGCCGCCCGTTCCGTGTCGTCATTCCGGGAATCCTACTCCCTCAGCAGGGCTTGCAGGCGTTCGGGATAGTCGGTGGTGATGTAGTCCACGCCCTGCGCGATGAAATAGCGCATCTCCTCCTCCGAATTCACCGTCCAGACATTGACTTCGAGTCCCGCCCGGTGAGCCTGCTCGATCCATTCGGGGTGCTGGCGCAGCACGCCCGCCGAGTAGTCGAGACCCGTCAGGGCCACGCGGCGGAGGCTTTCGGGCGAGAGATCGCCGGCCAGGTAGTAAACATTGGCTTCGGGCAGCCGCTTCCGGTACTCCAGACAGGCGTTCAGCGAGAAGGAGATGAAGTCCGTCCGCTCCGTAAGGCCGTGTCTTTCCAGCGCGCGGACGATCTTTTCCACCGCGATGTCCTCCCGTCGGTAGGGGACGAGCGTCTTCGTCTCCAGGACGAGCCGGGTGGCGGGACGGGCCGCCACCGCCTCGAGGTACTCGTCGAGCGTGGGCAGGTTCTCGCCGTTGGGCAGCACGATCCGCGTGATGTCCCGGGCCCGGGCGCGTGCCATGTCTATGTCGGTTCCCTTGTAAACCTGGTCGTGATTGACCACCAGTTTGTCGTCTCCCGTCAGCCAGACGTCCATTTCCGAGCCGTAAACGCCGATCGAGTCGGCCTTGGCGAACGAGGCGAGGGAGTTCTGGGCCGATCCGGGAGCGGTCCAGTAGCCGCGGTGGGCGATTACTTTGGGTTGTGCGTGCAGGGCTCCTCCGGCCGACAGCAGGGCGACGGAGAGCAGAATCTTTCGGATCATATCGTTCGGTTTTCGGGTTGTACGCTTGTGAAACGAAACTGTCACAAAGATAGGGAAAAATCCCGGACCGGCAATCGGTTGTCGGTGAATTGCCGTACTTGCGGACGGTCTTTCCGCACGTTTCGCGGTTTTGAACCGGAACGATGCCGTTTTTGGAGGAAAAATTCGGAAAAGCCCGGATTTTTTCCTATCTTCGTATGATCGGTTGCGATCCATAACCTACAAACCTGCTATGAAAGAGATGAAAGAGAAAGTCAGCAAGAAATTCGAAGAGCTTTACGGTGCGGGCGCCGTGCTGTTCGCCTCGCCGGGGCGTATCAACCTGATCGGCGAACACACCGACTACAACGGAGGTTTCGTCTTCCCCGGAGCCGTGAACAAGGGCATCGTGGCGGCCATCCGGCTCAACGGTACGGATCGTGTGCGCGCCTATGCGTTCGATCTGGGCGAATCGTCGGAGTTCGGCCTCGAGGAGGCGGACAAGCCTGCCGAGAGCTGGGCGCGGTATATTTTCGGCGTCTGCCGCGAGGTCCGCAAGCGCGGCGGGACGATCGGCGGTTTCGACACGGTTTTCGCGGGCGACGTGCCGCTGGGAGCGGGCATGTCCTCGTCGGCGGCGCTGGAATCGACCTACGCCTTCGCGCTGAACGACCTCTGCGGCTGCGGCATCGACAAGTTCGAGCTGGCGAAGATCGGCCAGGCCACCGAGCACAACTACTGCGGCGTGAACTGCGGCATCATGGACCAGTTCGCCTCGGTGTTCGGCAAGAAGGGCAACCTGATCCGGCTGGACTGCCGCTCGCTGGAGTACGCCTACTTCCCGTTCGATCCGAAGGGCTACCGGCTGGTGCTCGTCGATTCGCGCGTGAAGCACGAGCTGGTGGGTTCGCCCTACAACGACCGCCGCGCCTCGTGCGAGCGTGTGGCGAAGGTGCTCGGGCAGGAGTTCCTGCGCGGAGCTACGATGGAGCAGCTCGATGCCGTCAGGGACCGGATCTCGGAGGAGGACTACAAACGGGCCCGTTATGTCATCGGCGAGGAGAAACGGGTGCTCGACGTCTGCGAGGCTTTGGAGAAGGGCGACTACGAGACGGTCGGCGCGCGCATGTACGAGACGCACTGGGGCATGTCGAAGGATTACGAGGTGTCGTGCGAGGAGCTGGATTTTCTGGCGACGCTCGCCGGGGAGTGCGGTGTGACCGGGGCGCGTATCATGGGCGGCGGTTTCGGCGGCTGCACGATCAATCTGGTCAGGGACGAGCTGTACGATCGTTTCATCGCTACGGCGAAGGAGAAGTTCAACGCCAGATACGGCCATGAGCCGAAGATTTACGACGTGGTGATCTCCGACGGTTCGCGGCGGCTGGAGTGATCCGCAGCGGCTGCATGGAAAAAGAGGCTGACTAACGGTTGAAGTTAGTCAGCCTCTTTTTTCTATTCCAGAATCTTTTGCATCAGCATTTCGTCGCGGTAGCCTTCCGGTGTCCACAGCCATTGGCGTTTGATGCCTGCGGGGACGAATCCCGTGCGGCGGAACAGCCCGAGACTGGCCGCATTGTCCGTTCCCACGTTGCACCACAACTGGTGCAGCCGCAGCCGTTCGCGGGCGTATCCGCAGAGCGTCTCCACCGCGTCGGAGGCATACCCGCGGCCGCGGTCGTCCGCGTCGTGGATCAGGATTCCGAGACCGGCGCGCCGGTTGAGGGGATCGAACTCGAAGAGGTCCGCAATGCCTACGGGGCGCGCTTCGGCGCGCGTCTCGACGATCAGCCGCAACTGACCCGTGCGGAAAAGGTCGCCGCCCTGCAACTGCGCCGCGATGAACCGCTCCATCTGGGCCCGCGAGAAGGGCTCGGTCGTGCCGCTCACGCTCCACACGGAGGTGTCGTTCTCCCATGCGTAGAGCAGCTCCGCGTCCTCCGGTTCCACGGCCCGGAGCCGGACGATGCGGCCTTCGAGGTTCATCAGATGCCGATTACCTTGTTGCGGATAAGCATGGCCACGCCCCACGCGTTCGCGCTCTCGGTCATCTTCGAAACGCGGAACTTGGTGTCCTTGTAAACCAGGTTGAGCGAGTATTTGTTCGTCGCCGACTTGAGCGGGAGCATCAGGTAGTCGCCCGCCGCCGCGAGGTTGCCGCCGACGATGACCGTCTCGGGGTTGAACGTGTTGATGAGGAACGCGATGGCCTTGCCGACCTTCTCGCCCGCCTCTTCGATCAGTTCGATCGAGAGGTTGTCGTCGTTCATCGCCGCGTTGATGATGTCGTCGATGTGCACGGTCCGCTGTTCGTCGTACTGTTTCTTGAGGATGGTGTTCACGCCCTTTTCGATCATGTGGCGCATCTTGTCCTCGATGGCGATACCCGACACCTCGGTTTCGAGGCAGCCCTTCTTGCCGCACGAGCAGATGATCTCGTTGTCGAAGAAGGGGATGTGGCCGAACTCGCCGGCGAAGCCGCTCTTGCCGTAGTAGAGCTTGCCGTCCACGACGATTCCGATGGCCACGCCGCGGCCCATGTGGAGGTACAGCACGTTGCTCTCCTCCTTCGATTTGCCGCACGTGTACTCCGCGTAGCAGCGGGCGCGGGTGTCGTTCTCGATCAGCACGCGCAGGCCGATCCGCTCCTCGAGGATGTCGCGCAGCGACTGCTCGTTGGAGGTGAAGTATTTGTAGCTGCGGCCCGTGTCGGGGTTCACGCGCCCCGTCATGCAGACGCCCAGGCCGAGCATCTTGCTCCGCTCCACGCCGCACGAGGCGATGAAGTTCTCGATGTTCGTGCAGATGCGCTCGAGGCACTGCGGACGGTCCTGTAGCTCGAAGGTGAAGTCGTTCTCCTCCTTGATGATGTTGTTTTGCAGGTCGGTGACCATGAAGCGCATGTTGTCGCGGCCGACGTTCACGCCGACGAAGTAGATCGCCGAGTTGGCCAGGCCGAAGATGTTGGGACGGCGTCCGCCCGGAGTCTCGACCTTGCCCAGGTCCGTGACGATGTTTTCGTCCACGAGCTCCTGCACGAGCTTGGTGATCGTCGGAACGCTGATGTGCAGCTCCTTGGTCAGCTCCGAGAGCGTGCACTCGCCGTTTACGGCCATGTGCGCGATGATGTTGCGCTTGATGATGCTGTTCTTATGCGAAATGCCCTTGAGGGTGTCGTCTTCGTGTTTGTTGAAGAACTCGGTCAATGATGTCATTTTCTTCGCTTTTTTTAACTGGCGGCACAAATATAATAATTATTTCAATAGACTGCAAAAATTCTTAATAAATTTAATAAATTATTTGCAAAAATGAACAATAAAAGAGGGAACAGATTGAAAAACAATCTGTTCCCTCTCCTTCCGCGGAATGCGGACGGATCGGTTACAACGCCGATTTCGACTCGACCGTCGCCTGGGCGTCCACCTTGCGGATCAGGCCCTGGAGCACCGTGCCGGGGCCGAGTTCGGTGAACTCTCCGACGCCGTCCGCGAGCATGTTCTTCACGATGTAGGTCCAGCGGACGGGAGCCGTCAGTTGGGCGATGAGGTTCGCCTTGATGGCTGCCGGGTCGGTATAGGGTTTGGCATCCACGTTCTGGTAGATCGGGCATGTCGGAGTCCGGAAGGGAGCGTCGTCAATCGCCTTCTCCAGCTCCTGCTTGGCCGGCTCCATCAGCGGCGAGTGGAACGCACCGCCCACGGGCAGACGCAGCGCACGGCGCGCGCCTGCGGCCTTGGCCTTTTCGCAGGCCGCATCCACGGCCTCCACGGCGCCCGAAATGACGAGCTGCCCCGGGCAGTTGTAGTTGGCGGCGACCACCACGCCGTCGATCGACGCGCAGATCTCCTCCACGGTCTTGTCGTCCAGTCCGAGGATGGCGGCCATCGTGCCGGGCTGCGCCTCGCAGGCGGCCTGCATGGCCATCGCTCGTTTCGAAACGAGTTTCAGACCGTCTTCGAACGAGAGGGCCCCGGCCACCACCAGCGCCGAGAACTCGCCGAGCGAGTGACCGGCCACGGCATCGGGTTCGACGCCGAGCGCCTTGGCCATGATGACCGAGTGGAGGAATACGGCGGGCTGCGTCACGCGGGTCTGCCTGAGCTCCTCGTCCGTGCCGGCGAACATGATGTCCGTGATGCGGAATCCGAGGATTTCATTGGCCTTCTCGAACAGCTCCCGGGCAGCGGGAACGTTGTCGTAGAGATCTTTGCCCATGCCGACGGCCTGAGCCCCCTGACCGGGGAAAACGTATGCGTGCTTCATGATTTCAGCGAATTTTTTGTTAGCTGGGGCAAAGATACGAATTTATTTCGTATTTTTGCGCCGCAATGGTTCACAAAGGGTCCGGCGAGGCCCCGCGTGATTAAATGGGAATGCCGTGTGAATCGGCAGCAGTTCCCGCTGCTGTAAGTTCCGCAAGAGTTGCCGCGACACGCTTGAAGCCACTGATTCCGGGATGAATCGGGAAGGCGTCGCGGCTGGGACGAGCCAGAAGACCTGCCTTGTGTCTCCCGAGGGAGAATCCTCATTCGAACGGTTGCTGCGGAGAACGGTGCGTCGAACTTCGGCCCTGCGGGGCGTCGGTGCGATTGTCTGTCGGTTTGTCGGGCGTATGTGCGAAGCGGGATTCGGCTCCGGGAAAGGAGACCGGATTTACTTTTTTTATGTACTTATTTTAATAATTGATCCGAAAGATGAAAAAATCATTGCTTTTCGCACTCGCCGCGACGGTTTTCGCGGCCTGCTCCGACGACAACGGCTCGACGACACCGCCCCCCCCCGGCGCTTCCGACAAGTATCAGGGCGGATTCTACGTCTATAACGAAGGCTCTTACGGCCGGACCCCGGCGTCGGTGAACTACTACGATAAGACGACGGGCGAGTGGTCGCTCAATCTCTACCAGGAGAACAACGAGGGCGAGAAGCTGGGCAACACCGGCACGGTGGCCGTGTGCAGCGACGACAACGTTTACTTCGTGTCGAAGGAGACGCCCTGGCTGGTCGAGGTGGGGCTCGAGGACTTCCTGAAGAAATCGGCGCTGCCCGACGGCGCGCTGACCGGCCAGGCCTACGGATTTGCGCTGATCGACGGCAAGCACGGCGTGCTGACCACCTCCGAGGGCGCCTATTCCGTATCGCTCGATCCGCTGGAGCTGGGCGACGCCTTCTTCGAGGGGCGCGGTTTGGGAGGCGACGTCGCCGTGAAGGACGGGCGTGTTTTCCTCACCGCTTCGGCCGGCGAAGGGGATGTCGTGAAGGTTTACGACGCCTCGACCCTCGCCTTCGTGAAGGACCTTCCTGCCGCCGCGAAGACGGGTTTCGCCGAGGCAGGAGGCATGCTGTGGGCCGCTGCCGGGAACAAACTCTTCAAGATCAACACGACGGCTCTGACTTCGGAGGAGGTGACGCTCGGCGACGACCTCTCGGTTTACTACAACCAGTGGGCCTATACGCCGACCGGATTGCACGCTTCGAAGAAGGGTGATGCGCTCTATTTCGTCGAGGGCAGTTCTTCGGGTTACGACGTCTATCGGTTCACGATCGCCACGGGCGCTGCGGAGAAGCTCTTCCCGGCTCCGGAGGTGGACGGGACTCGCTATTCCGTTTACGGTGCGGGGCTGAATGCCGATCCCGAAAGCGACGATCTCTACCTGTTCTATACCGCCGACTGGGGCGGTCATGCGACCATCTATGTCGTGGACGGGACCACGGGCGAGCAGAAGAAGTCGTTCCCCTACACGGATGCCGAATACTGGTTCCCCTCGATGATCCTCTTCCGGTAGCCGGGCGGGCCGTTCCGGGATCCGTTCCCCGGGGGACGCCTGTCCCGGACCTGCGGAGCCGTTTTCCGGGGTCCGCATCCGATAAGAAAAAGAAAACGCCCCTGCCGCGAATCGTTGCGGCAGGGGCGTTCTGCATTTCCGGAGGCCGGCGACCGTCTCCGGGACCGGGGCGCTCTCCTTCGCCGGGAGCGGCGGCGCCCCGTCAGATCAGGTTCTCCTTCTCGATGTCCTTGAAGTAGCGGTAAGTCGCCACGCGCAGCTCCCCGGCGGCCGGTTCGTCGCAGATCAGGATGCCGTTGGGATGCACCTGCAGGGCCGAGATGGTCCACTGGTGGTTGTACGATCCCTCCACGCCGTGACGCACCGCGCGGGCCTTCTTGGGCCCCGTGGCGAGGATGAGCACCTTCTTGGCCGCGAGCACCGTGCCCACGCCGACCGTCAGCGCCGTCTTGGGCACGAGGTTCACGTCGCCGCCGAAGAAGCGCGAGTTCACCTGGATCGTGTCCTGCGTCAGGGTCTTGACACGCGTGCGCGAGTTGAGCGACGAGAAGGGTTCGTTGAAGGCGATGTGCCCGTCTTCGCCGACGCCGCCCATGAACAGGTCGATGCCGCCGGCCTCGACGATGCGCGCCTCGTAGTCGGCGCACTCCTTGACCAGATCCTCGGCGTTGCCGTTGAGGATATTGACGTTCTCGGGCAGGATGTCGATGTGTTTGAAGAAGTTGTTCCACATGAACGAGTGGTAGCTCTCGGGGTGCTCCTCCGGAAGTCCGACGTACTCGTCCATGTTGAACGTGATGACGTTCCTGAACGACACGTCGCCGGCCTTGTGGCGGCGGATGAGCTCCTTGTAGGTCTCCAGCGGCGTCGAGCCGGTGGGCAGTCCCAGCACGAAGGGCGACGAGGTGTGCTGCGCCTTGTTGCGGATCTGCTCGATGATGTAGTTGGCGGCCCATTGCGCCACCTGCTGCGGGGTGTTTTCGATGATAAGTCGCATAACGGAATTTTTAGGAACGGCGGATGCCGCGGCCCCGGAGGGGATGTGCGGCATCCGTCCGTTATCGGTTGCTTTGTCGGATCAGAACATTTTGACGAATACCTCGATGGCCTGGTATTCGGCCATGCCGAGCTGGTCGTAGAGTTTCGCGGTGTTCTGCGTGCGCTCTTCGGCGCGCTGCCAGAACTCGCGGGGGTCGTCGCCCGGGAAGGGCATGATGTCCTTCTGCGACAGGTGGCGGTAGATGGCGTGGCGCTTCATGATCAGCTCGTCGGGCGACAGGGGCACGGCCATGTCCACCATGCCCAGCTCCCATTCCATCCAGGCGCCGCGGTAGAGCCACAGGTGGCAATCCTTCATCCACTCGTCGTCGCGGACGACCTCGAGCGCGGCGAGCACAGCCTCCATGCAGGTGCGGTGCGTGCCGTGGGGATCGGCCAGGTCGCCGGCGGCGTAGATCTGGTGAGGCTTGATCTCGCGCAGCAGTTTGACGATGATCTCGATGTCCTTCTCCGTGAGCTGGCCCTTCTTGATGCCGCCCGTTTCGTAGAATGGCAGGTTGAGGAAGTGGGCGTTGGTGTCGGGATTCAGACCGAACGAGCGCACGGCGGCGCGGGCCTCGGCGCGGCGGATCGAGCCTTTGAGGTCGAGCAGCGCGCGCGGTTCGGGTTCGCCCTTCTTCTTGCCGGCGATGATCCGCCCGACTTCGGCGTAGTGGTCGCCGTAGCCCAGTTCGCGCGAGGTGTCGATGTTCTGCAACACGACGTCGTCGTGTACGGCCACGTTGCCCGACGTTTCGTAGGCCACGTGCACGTCGTGGCCCTGCTGCACGAGGCGGATGAACGTGCCGCCCATCGAGATCACGTCGTCGTCGGGGTGGGGCGAGAAGATCACCACGCGCTTGGGGAAGGGCTTCGATGCCACGGGGCGCGTCGAGTCGTCGGCGTTGGGTTTGCCGCCCGGCCAGCCCGTGATGGTGTGTTGCAGGTCGTTGAAGACGTCGATGTTGATCTGGTCGTAGCTGCGGCCCTGTTCGAGCAGTTCGCCCAGCGAGTTCTCGATGTAGTCCTTGTAGGTGAGTTTCAGGATCGGTTTGTGCACGACGCCGCAAAGCCATACCACGGCCTTGCGCACGAACTTCGGCGTCCAGTCGCAGGGACCCACCAGCCACGGCGTCTGCTCGCGGGTGAGCATCTGCGCGGCGTTCTCGTCGATCACCACCTCGATATTGGGGTGTGCCTGCAGGTACGAGGCGGGAACCTGTCCCGTGATCTCGCCCTCGACGACCTTCTGCACGATCTGCGTCTTGTTCTCGCCCCAGGCCATCAGGATGATGCGGTCGGCGCGCATGATCGTCTCGATACCCATCGTGATCGCCATCTTGGGGGTGTTCTCCAGTCCGAAGAAGGCGCCCGACTGCACCTTGCGGGTATTGTAGGTGAGCTGCACGAGACGCGTGCGCGAACGCGAGTAGGAACCCGGCTCGTTGAAGCCGATCTGACCGTCCTCGCCGACGCCGATGATCATGAGGTCGATCCGCGAGGCGGCGCGCTCGTAGGAGTCGCAGTACTCCGAGATTCTCTCCTCGGGGATCGTGCCGTCGGGGATGTGTACGTTCTCGGGCAGGATGTCGATGTGGTTGATGAACTCCTCGTGGATGCGGTAGTTGCGGCTCTGCTGCTCGGTCGAGCGGATCGGGTAGAATTCGTCGAGGCTGAATACGGCCACGTTGCGGAAGCTGATCTGGCCCTCCTTGTGGCGTTTCACCAGTTCGCTGTAAAGCCCCAGCGGCGTGCGGCCCGTGGTCAGGCCGAGCACGAAGGGGCGCGTCTCGTCGTACACGCCGTTCGAACAGTGCGCCTCGTTGTAGTTGCGGATCGCCCTGACGATGTTGTCGGCGACGTACTGCACGGCGCGGTATTCGTTTTCATATACGTTCGTGCGGATCTTCTCGTAGCGATGGATGATGTCGCGCGGGGCCGATTTCGCGATCAGGCCGCCGTCTTTCGGAAGTGAATACTTGTTGTTCATATTATTTGAATTTGATATGATCGAAAAATTCCGGACGGTGGAAATTCGGTTTTTCCGTCCGTATGGGGCGCCACGAGAGGAAGTGGGGGTGCGAAAGGTCGTCGCCGCACTTGAAGAGGTTGGCGCGCGCCTCCGCGCCGCTCCAGTCGGTCAGGGCGTGGCGGAACAGCGCCTGCGGAGGAATGGCCAGCACGACCGACCAGCGGTTGTCGCCTTCGCGCTCCTCGAACGGCGTGCCGGGCAACGAGGTGTGGCGTATCACGCTTCCGAGCGCTTCGGCCGGGGCGCTGACGGTCTTTTCGCCCTGCCTGTGATACCCCAGGAGCAGGCGTCCGATGCACGAGGTTTCGAAATTGTAGTAACTTTCGGTGTCGGGGGCGATGAAGAACTCCACGCACGAGTCGGTCCAGACCCGTCCGTTGTCCTCGGCGACCCGTGCGGCGGTGTAACGCTCGGCTACGTCGAAGCGCAGCATGAGGTAGTCGCCCGTGTGGAACATGCGGAACTGCACGTCGGGGGCGTAGGGATACGTTTCGGCCCAGTTGCAGCAGGCGATCGGCTGCGCCTCGACCGATGCGAAGGCCCGGTCCACCACCTCCCAGTCGCCGGGCCTTATCCCCGATATTTTGGCGATATCCATATCCGTTATCTGTATTTGGCGGCCGTCTCCTCCACGATGCGGCACATGGCGGGGTATTGCTCTTCCATGCTTTGCAGCAGCCGGTACTGGGCCCGTGTGCGCACGAGGTTGTGGTCCGCGTATTTGGTCTTGTAGTAGATGTCCCCGTCGATGTAGTCCATCAGGAAGCGCAGGACCTGTTCGTAGGTGATATAACGGGCCGAGAAGGCCAGATGGTCTGTCTCTGCGGCACAAAGTTCGCGGGCGCGCTGCGAAAGATAGCCGTCGGTGTAGGCGGCGAACATGTCGGGCGAGAGCCCCACGCGCCCCGGGTCGCGGTCGTCTTCGTCTCCCGTGTTGCAGTAGGAGCGGATCGCGTCGCCGAAGTCGTTGAGCGAGGGGGAGTTCATCACCGTGTCGAGGTCGATGGCGCACAATACGCGGCCCGTCCTGTCGAAGAGGATGTTGTTGATCTTCGTGTCGTTGTGCGTTACGCGCGTGGGAATCACGCCTTGTTCGACCTTCTCCCAGAAGGCGAGCATCTCGTCGCGGCGCGCCTCGATCCAGCCGATTTCGGCCGCGAGGTCCTTTTTGCGGCCTGCGGCGTCGCGGGCGAGCGCCTCGTCCCACTGCGCGAAGCGGTGGCGGATGTTGTGGAAACCCGGGATCGTCTCGGCCAGCGGTTCGGTGAAGTCCGCGAGCTGGGATTGAAAACGGCCGATCCCTTCGCCGCCTTTGCGGGCCAGCTCCGGCGAATCGGCCTTGTTGTAGGTCACCGTGTCGTCGATGAAGACCGTGACGGCCCAGTATTCGCCCTGCGGATCGAGGTGGCAGAGCCGTCCGTCGAGCGTCGGGACGACGGTCATCGCCTCGCGCTTCGGGTCGCCGCCTTCGGCCGCGACGCGGCGGCGGATGTGTTCCGTGACCTTGCGGATGTTCTCCATCATGGCCGGTATGTCGGGGAAAACCGCCTTGTTCTTGCGTTGTAGAATGTAGTCGGGGGCGTCGCCGCCGGTGCGGACGATGAACGTGTCGTTGATGAAACCTTCGCCCAGCGTGTCGATGGCGACGACAGGCCCTTCCAATGCAAAGCGGGCCGCTATGGCCTGTAATTCGGTCTTCATGGTTTTGGTTCGGTTGAATTGCCTTTCGGAATCCCAAAGTTACGGAAAAAAACGTATAGTTGCAACCCGCTTTTGTAAAAAAGCCCGCCTTTCTCGGGGAAAGACGGGCTTCGGGGATTCGTCGTACCGGGGTTTCCGTGTCAGCGGATGCAACTGGTCAGCACTTTAACCGCGCCGTCGGGCGCGATGCGCAGGTTTCGGACGGAAGCCGGGACGAGCACCGTTTCGCCCTGATGCACCGGAACGGCATTGCCTGCGTCGTCGGTGAGCGTGCCGCTGCCGCCGATGCAGATGACGACCAGGAACGAGTCGAGCCCGGCGAGGTCGAGCGTCCGCTCGTGCGTGAGGTCGTAGAGCGACGTGGTGAAGTAGGGACACGACACCAGTTCGACCTCGCTGTCCGGGGCCGGGGTGTAGTGCGTGCGGTAGTCGGGCAGCACGGTGTAGTCGATGGCGTCTTTGGCCAGTTCGGTGTGCAGCTCCCGCGTGTTGCCGTTGGCGTCGCGGCGGTTGAAGTCGTAGATGCGGTAGGTGATGTCCGACGTCTGCTGGATTTCGGCGATGAAGGCGCCGGCGCCGATCGAGTGCACGCGGCCCGCGGGCAGGAAGAATACGTCGCCCGGACGGATGGCGTAGTCGGCCAGCAGGTCGGTGATCGTGTTGTCCTCGACGCTGGCGGCGTATTCGGCCGGCGTCACCCGCTTGGCGAATCCCGAGCGGAGATGCGCCCCCTCGTCCGTCGCCACGACGTACCACATTTCGGTTTTGCCCTTCGACCGGTGGCGTTTCCAGGCCAGCTCGTCGTCCGGGTGTACCTGGATCGAGAGGTCCTGCCGTGCGTCGATGAACTTGATGAGCAGCGGAAACTCTTCGCCGAAGCGTTCGAAGTTGGCTTTTCCCAGCAGCGCGGCGCCGTGGCGGGCGATCAGCCCGGGCAGCGTCGTGCCGGCCTCGGGACCTTCGGCCACGACCGACTCGTTGCCCTTGACGCCCGACAGTTCCCAGCTTTCGCCTACCTGTTTCTGGTCGGAGACGATCCGCTTGTAGGGGACGATCTTCTCGCCGCCCCAGAGCATCGTCTTGAGAATGGGTTTGAACTTATACATATACATATCGAATCAACTGTTTTTTTGTTTTGCTGTTTTCACTGGCGGCTGTCGAGCTGGCTCAGCGCGAAGGCGTAGGCGCCCACCGAGATCGCCTTGCTGGCTCCCAGCTTCGAGATCATGATGCCGATGCGCTTCTGCGGGTCGTAGGCCACGTAGCGGTCCGTGCCGTAAACCTTCAGCGGCCGCTGCGAACCTTTGGCGAATTCGCGGAACTCCTCGTCGTTGTCCAGGTCGTAAACCTTCATCTGCACGCGGTTCAGCTCGTCGCCCGAGATCGTGTGTATCTTCGAGCGCAGCTCTTCGAACAGGGTGGGCATGATCCAGCGGCGGGCGCCCGTGACGCCGCCGCCGATGACGATCAGTCCGTCGATGAGCGTGACGGCCGTGGCCATCGCGTCGCCGGCGATTTCGCCCATTTCGGCGAAAGCCTTCCGGGCGGCCTCCCGGTCGCCGTCGCGCTTGCCGTCGGCGATGTCGCAGATGTCCTTGGGCTCGAGACCGTGATCCGGATTGCCCGTCAGTTCGCCGTAGACACGCTTGACGGCGCGGATGGCGGCGCCGTCTTCCACGATGATGTCGGGCATCTTCTTGTGCTTGAGGCAGAAGGTCTCGACGCACGAGTTGTCGCCGCGGTTGAGCCGGCCGTTCACGACCACGCCGATTCCCAGTCCCGTACCGAAGGTGTATCCGATGAGGTTCTTGTATTTCTTGGGACAGCCGAGCGCTTCGAGCCGGGCGTTCACCTCGGGCAGTGCGCCGCCCAGCGCCTCGCCGTAGGCGAACAGGTCGCCGTCGTTGTTGATGAAGACCGGAATGCCGAACTTCGCCTCGAGGAAGGGCCCGAGGGCGACGCCTTCGCGGAACGACGGGAAGTTCGGGAGGTAGCCGCCGATGATGCCGTTGGGGTAGTCGGCCGGGCCGGGGAATGCGAAACTGATGGCCACGGGCTTGGTTTCCAGCTTGTCGATGACCTGACGGAATCCCTCCACCATCGTGGCGAGGCATTTATCCAAGTCCTCGGCGTGCGAGGGGAGCGTGATGGGGTCCACGATGAATTTGTTGGCCTGCATGGCGCCGAACACCAGATTCGTTCCGCCGGCATCGAGGGTGATGACCACCCGGTTGTCGTAGCTGTACATATTGATTCACAATTTTTCGGTTAGTCGCAATGAAAAAACGGACCGACAAATGTCCTTTGTCAGCCCGTTTCTTCTGTACCCCCCCAGGGGCTCGAACCCTGGACCCCAACATTAAGAGTGTCGTGCTCTACCAACTGAGCTAGAGAGGCATCAATCTTTTCGATTGCGAGTGCAAAGGTAACTATAATTTTCGTTTCTCCAAAAAAAACGTCAAAAAAATTCCAAAATATTTTTCATGCCCGTCTTCCGGGCCTCCCGCGGAGCTATTCCAGCGGGAGCGGGTCGCTGTTCCATTCGCCTCCGGCCTCGGGATAGACGAACGGGCGCGTCTCGTGCAGCCGCTTCATCGCGAGGTAGCTTTCGTAGAGGTTGATGCCGTTGGCCGAGTGCGTCGCCAGCGAGAAGGCGATGACCGACGGGTGCAGCTTGGTCGTGTGGTAACTGTTCGCGGCGCGTTCGGCGTAGGCCTCACGCCAGGCGGGGTCGTTGGACGGGTTGCCGCCCACGCGGCGCGAATCGCCGCTCCGCCGGGTGTCCACCGGAGCCTGTACGACGACGTAGAGCCCCCGGGCGTCGCAACTGTCGAGCAGCGCCTCCGAAACCGGGCCGGGCAGCAGGCGCAGCGTGTTGTACCCTTCGGCGCGCAGCGACGCGACCTCCGAGGCGGGGAACGAGCCCGGCACCTCGCGGCAGCGCAGGGCGACCTCCCGGCCGTTGATCGTCATGCGGCCGTCGCGCACCTCTGCGGTGCGGAAGCCGAGCGGCAGCTCGAGGTACTCCTCGTAACGTCCGTCGTGCTGCGTTGCGAGTTGCAGGCGGTATTGCGTGGGAAGCGTGTCGCACCAGAGCGAGTCGTAAGGGATGCGCGCCAGGAAACGCACGGTGTCCTCGCGCCGCATGTCGAGCGTCAGCTCCTTCGAACCGGTGGTGACGGTGCGGCCCGAGGGGGAGAGCAGCGTGTAGCGGAGCCGCGAGGTGCGCGGGTTGAGCGAATGGGTCTTGAGTACGACGCCCACCTCGGCCGTGGCGTCTCCGTCCTCGCCGATGCGCGTGCGGGTCTCGACGTCGCGGACGCGCAGCGTCGGCTGGCTCATCACCAGCGCCGGGCCTGCGGCCGGGACAGGGGACTCCTTCCAGCTTTCGAGCACGGCCGTCGGCGAAGGTTCCGCGACGACGATTTCGAGTTCGTTGCGCCCTTCCCGCGCGAGCCGCGTGACGTTGTATTCGGCGGGTGCGTTGCCGTCGGCGTCGCAGGCTGCCTCCCGGCCGTTGATCCGCACCGTGTAGGGGCCCGAAACCCAGTCGATGCGGAGGATCACCTGCCGGTTGATCCATGCGAAAGGCACGGTGAAGGGGGCGGAGAGCGTGTTGTCCTGCCGCGTCCACCCGTCCAGGGGCGTGACGTAGCGATTTTTGCCGCCGGCCGCCGCCGCGGCCTCCTGCGCCGTGGGATAGACCGTCACACGGCTGCGCGGCAACTCCCGGCCGCAGGTGGGGACGTACTCCTGGGCGAGCAGTCCGCCGGCGGAAAAAAGGGCTATGATCGAAAGGATGATCCGCATATAATTCGTATATTTGTCAGCGTAAAGATACGAAAATTTTCGATAGTTGCGATGTCCGGACTGCCTAAACTCAACTTTCCCGCCATCCGCCTGCGCGCCCGCCGCCGCGGCGATGCGGTGGAGGTGTGGGACTCCCTGCGGGAGACCTACCTCGTGCTGACTCCCGAGGAGTGGGTCCGGCAGCATCTGGTGGCCTATCTGGTGACGCATTGCGGCGTGCCGCCCAAGCGGATTGTCGAGGAGTACGCCGTGGCGCTCAACGGGCAGGCCCAGCGGGCCGACGTGGTGGTGGTGGACGATGCCGCGGAGCCGCTGCTCGTGGCCGAGTGCAAGGCGCCGGGGATTCCGGTCGGTCGGCAGACGCTGGCGCAGGCCGTGCGCTACAACTCCGTGCTGAAGGCCCGCTACGTGGTGCTGACCAACGGACTGAAGCACTACTGTTGCGAGCTGCGCGACGGAGAGTACGTGCAGCTCGGGGCCTTTCCCCGTTTCGGCGCAAGGTAGCCGCCGGGTCACAGATTCCTGAAATTCTTGTCGATATAGGCCTGGAAGGCCTCCTTGTAGTTCTCTCCGATGGGGATGTATTCGTTGTCGCTGAGGAAGATGCGCCCTTTGACGTAGGCTTTGATCGCCCGCAGATTGACGATATAGGAGCGGTGTACGCGCATGAACGATTCGGCGGGCAGGGCCGTCTCCATGTTCTTGAGCCGGAAAAGGGTGGTGATGGTCGAACCGTCGGCGAGGTGCATGCGGACGTATTCGCCCTCGCTTTCGAGGTAGATGATCTCGGCGATGCGTACGAGCGACACTTTGTAGTCGGCTTTCACCGAAATGTACTCCTTGTCCCGGGGCGTAGCCTCCGAAGCGGTCTCCTGCGGCTCCGACCGTCGGTTCTGACGCAGTTCGTAGAGCGAATTGGCCTTGGCTGCCGAGCGGCTGAAGTCGGCGAACGAGAAGGGTTTGAGCAGGTAGTCCACGGCGTCGAGCTTGAATCCCTCGACGGCGTATTCCGAATAGGCCGTCGTGAAGATCACCATCGGCCGGTCGGGCAGCGCGCGCACGAAGTCCACGCCGTTCAGGTCGGGCATGTTGATATCCGCGAAGATCAGGTCCGCCGGCTCCTCGGTGAGCCGCTGCTGGGCGTCGATGGCGTTGTTGAAGGTCGCCGAGAGCTCCAGGTAGGGGATTTTCGAGATGTAGCCGGTGATCTGGCGCAGGGCAAGCGGCTCGTCGTCGATGGCGATACATTTAAGCATTGAGCGTCGGTATTACGAGTTTCACGGTATAGAAGTTCTCCTCCTCGCGGATGTCGAGCGTGTAGTTCTTCTCGCCGTAGATCAGCGCGAGGCGTTTGCGGACGTTCTCCAGTCCGATGCCGGAGTCGGCCTTTCGGTCGGCGGGCGCCGCGTGGCGGCTGTTCGTGAGCGTACTGGTCACCCGGCCGTCGGCGTAGTCGATCCGCAGGTGGATGAACGACGGGCGGTTGTAGCTCACGCCGTGCTTGAAGGCGTTCTCGACGAAGACGATGAGCAGCAACGGGGGAATCGAAACCTGTTCGGGCAGATTCTCGGGGTACTCCACGCGGATTTCCACGTCGTCGGTGTAGCGGATGCGCATCAGTTCGATGTAGTTTTTCAGGAACTGGATGTCGCGGTTGAGCGAGATGATCTCCCGCCCGGAGTCGTACAGCACGTAACGCATCATCTTCGAAAGCTCGATCACGGCGTTCTTCGCCGAGTCGGCGTCGATGTCGATCAGCGCGTGGATGTTGTTGAGCGTGTTCATGAAGAAGTGCGGGTTGATCTGGTACTTCAGGTAGTCCATCTCGGCTTGCAGGTTCTGCCGCTTGAGGGCCTCCATCTGCTGCTCGTCGCGCATCGACTGGTAGATAAGCTTGATGCCGGTGTTGGCTCCGGTCATGAAGAAACCCAGCACGACGTTCCAGTAGATTTCGAGGTTGGAGAACGAAGCCTTGCGGTAGGCGTCGATCGTCGCGGGGTCGCTCTGCGGCGTCATGTCCCGCAGCAGGCGCTCCTCGTAGAAGTCCACCAGCCAGAACACGGTGACGATGAGTGCGATATTGAGTACGAGGTACTTGCCGTACTTGTGCCGCAGCATGTAGCGCGGCGCCAGCAGGCTGTTGTGGATCAGGAAGATGATCAGATAGGGGGCGATCTGCCGCCAGGCGATGAGCACGTTCTCCAGATTGATGTGCATTTCGGACATCATCTGCGAGTTGAGCACCGGAACCAGGATGATGGCCGACCAGACCATCACATAGAGCAGGTTTTCGCCTATGGTTTGCTTTCTCTGGATCTTCATGCCGGGGTGCGGGGCGCGCCGGTCAGCTGTCGAGCAGCGACGCGCTGTAAAGGAACCGTTTGATGCTCCGTTTGGGGGTCTTCTCGAATTCGGTGGGGTAGATCGTGATGTCCGAGACGCGCTCGTAGGCGGCCAGTTGGGCGTTCAGCTCCTGCAGATTGTTCTGCATGATCTGCGGCAGTTCCGACTTGTCCACCCCTTCGGCGTCGGCCTGCTCGTAATCGGGGACGACCAGCGCCCGCAGGCGCCCGTTGCCGGCGTCGAGCACCAGCGATTCGAGCACCATATACATATTGTTGAGCTTGTCCTCGATCTCCTCGGGGTAGATGTTCTGCCCGTTGCCCGAGAGGATCATCGTCTTCGAACGGCCGCGGATGTAGAGCGTGCCGTCGGGGTCCATCGTGCCCATGTCGCCCGTGTGGAGCCACCCGTCGGCGTCGAGCACCTTCTGCGTGTCCTTCTCGTTCTTGTAGTATCCGGCCATGACGTTTTCGCCGCGGACTACGATTTCGCCGGCTTCGTGCTCCGGGTCCGGGGAGTCGATCCGCACCTCGAGCAGGTTCTTCAGGTAGCGGCCGCACGATCCGGCCTTGAACTCGTTGTCGGGCGTGAAACTGATGAGCGGGGCGCATTCGGTCATGCCGTAGCCGATGGTGATCGGGAAGCGGATCTTCATCAGGAACGCCTCGGTCTCCTGGTTCATCGGCGCGCCGCCCACGATGAAGATCGAGACGTTGCCGCCGAAGGCGTCCATGAGTTTCTTGCGGATCACCGAATAGATGGCCGCATTGAGCAGCGGAATCTTCACGGCGATCGACATGGGGCCCTTCTCCAGCAGCGGAAGCACCTGTTTGCGATAGACCTTCTCGAGGATCATCGGCACGCAGCAGATGATCGTGGGCCTGACCACGGCCATGGCTTCGACGAGAATTTTCGGCGAGGGAATCCGCCCCAGCAGCGTGATGTGGCCGCCTACGGCCAGCGGTGCGAGGAAGTCGAAGGCGCAGCCGTAGGCGTGGGCCAGCGGCAGGAACGAGAGCGTGCGGCCCCCTTTCTGGAAATAGTAGGTTCCCGTCTGGGTGTTGAGCGCCGACATGGCGAAGGTGACGTTGCCCGTGAGGTTGTTCACCGTGAGCATCACGCCCTTCGAGTAGCCCGTCGTGCCCGACGTGTAGTTGAGCAGCACCACCCGGTCGTTCGGAATGTCGGGGTATTTGATGTCGCCGACGCTGAATCCGCGCGGGTATTTCGAGCGGTAGTTCTTCACGATGTCGCGCTGGAACTTGGTGAGCGCCTTGCCGTCGCGTTCGTAGATCACGTGGAAGTCCGTGAGCGAGAAGACCGCCTCGATCTGTTTGATCTGGTCCTCCTCGATCACGTCCCAGAAGTTGTCGCCCAGGAACAGCAGCCGGCTTTCGGAGTGGTTGATGATGTGGATGATGTCGGCCGGGGTGAAGTCCTGCAGGATGGGGACGATCACCGCGCCGTAGGTGACCGTTCCGATATAGGTGATGCACCAGCGGGGGTTGTTGCGGCCGATCAGCGCGATTTTGTCGCCCTGTCTGATGCCGGCCTTCTTGTAGAGCAGGTGCAGTTTGGCGATCTCCTTGGCCATTTCGTAGTACGAGAAGGTTTCGCCCTTGAAATAGTCGGTCAGGGCCGACATTTCGCGGTTCTCCCGGAAACTCCGCTCGTAGATTTTGATGAGGTTTTCCTCCAGCATGGCGAACAGCTGTTTTTTGTGTTACGGAATGTGTCCCGCGGTTACTTCTCCCGCTTGTCGGGGGCCTGCCCCGCTCCGGAGGGTGCGTTTTCCGGGGCCGCGTCCTTTCCGGGCGCCGCTCCCGCGGGGTGGATGCGCCGCGGTTTCCAGATGTAGGTCTTCGACTCGGTTCCGGCCTTCAGCCGCTCGATGTTCTTGCGGTGGGTGTAGATCAGCAGGATGGCGATGACGAACGAGAAGACCACGAACGACACCGACTGATTGACCTTGGGCGAGATGAGTGTGAAGAGCGGGAAGCAGCATCCGGCGGCCATCGAGGCGAGCGAGACGTAGTGCGAAACCATCAGCACCACGAACCAGACGCCGAAGCAGAGCAGCGCCACCGGCGGGTAGATGCCCGTCACGGCGCCCACGAGCGTCGCGACGCCCTTTCCGCCGCGGAATCCCGCGAAGACGGGGAAGATATGGCCCAGCACGGCGGCGAACACGGCGGCGATCTTGAGGTTTATCAGGTCGTTGTCGCCGATGTGGACGTCGTATTTGAGCATTTCGATGATCGTCACCGCGACGAATCCCTTCAGGAAGTCGAGCGCGAAGACGGGCAGCGCGGCCCGGCGGCCCAGCACGCGGAGCATGTTGGTCGTGCCGGCGTTCTTCGAGCCGTGCTCGCGGATGTCGATGCCGTAGTATTTCTTGCCGATCCACACGGCGCTCGGAATCGAGCCCAGCAGATAGGCTATGACAATCATGGTGGTAGCGGTGTAGTATGTCAGTATCATCTCTTGTTTGCGCAGGGTTTTACATGCAAATATACGAAAAAATTCCGGAACCGGACGTCCGGCGGGAAAAATCGCCCGTGCGGGGAAGGCTTTTCCGGAGAATATTGTTACCTTTGTGCGGATCAATTTCGAAAACTACCGTCCCGACGGAAACCTCCGGCTGCGGCCGCGCGCTCCCCGGGCCGGCCGATTTGAACGGACGACTATGAATACGAAAGCTTTTCTCGAACCGATGGGATCGTGGGCGTGGTGGCGCTCGTGGATGCTGATTTTTCTGGGTTGCGTGCTCATGGGCACGGGTTTCGTGCTCTTCGTGAATCCCTACAACTTCGTGCCGGGCGGCGTTTACGGCATGGGTATCGTGCTGCACAACATTTTCCCGTCGGTGCAGGTCGGTACGTTCGGCTACATGTTCGACATTCCGCTGATGCTCACCGCGCTGTTGGTCTTCGGCGGGCAGTTCGGCACGCGGACGGTCGTCGCGGCGCTCTTCACGCCGGGTTTCATGAACGTCCTCACACGGCTGGTCTATCCCGATGCGGCGGCCGTCGAGTCGCTCGATCCGGCGCTGCTGCTGGGCGGTCGGCTCGACCTGTCGAACGACCTGCTGCTGACCTGCCTGTTCGGAGCGGTGGTGATCGGCGTGGGGCAGGGCATCGTCGTGCGTCAGCAGGCCACCACGGGCGGCACGGATATCGTGGCCATGCTGTTGCAGAAGTTCGCCGGAATCAAGTTCTCGACGGGCATCTTCCTGGCCGACGGTTTCGTGGTCCTGTCGGGACTGGTCGTCATCGGCTTCGGACTGGGAACGGGCGAGGCCGACCCGAACGGATGGATGCTGACGCTCTATTCGCTCATCACGATCTACACCACCTCGCGGGTGATCGCCTATCTGCTCGACGGCGCCTCGTACGACAAGCTGCTGTTCATCATAAGCGACCACCACGAGGAGCTCAAGCGCTTCATCATCGACGATCTGGACCGCAGCGCCACCTATATCAAGGCCAAGGGCATGTACACCGACGCTCCGCGCGACATGATTTTCCTGGTGGTGAGCCGCAAGGAGGTGCACCTGGTGCAGCATCAGATCCGGGAGATCGACCCCACGGCGTTCGTCGTCGTGACCGACGCCTACGAGACCTTCGGCGAGGGGTTCAAGCAGTTCCCCGACAAGAACACGATCCAGGCCGAGTAGCGCGTGGCGGGACGGGATGCGCCGGGGCCTTCCGGCCGCACTTCCGCCCGGGCGTTCCCGCAGGGGCGGGACGCCTCATGCGGCGGTTTAGAATGATTTGAAACGATGGCAATGAATTTCAATACGCTGCGTCCGCTCGAAGGGGCGGGCCGCAAGCTTTTCGTCGAAACCTACGGCTGCCAGATGAACGTCGGCGACACGGAGATCGTCGTCGCCCTCATGCAGCGCGAAGGGTATGTCTATACGGAGCGGATCGCCGAGGCGGACGTCATCCTGATAAACACCTGCTCGATCCGCGACAACGCCGAGCAGCGCATCTGGGGCCGGCTGGCCGAGATGAAGCGTTACCGGCGCGAGCGTCCGGGGCTGGTGGTGGGCGTCATCGGCTGCATGGCCGAGCGGTTGCGCGAGCGGCTCACGGAGGGCCCCGGCGGCGTGGATGTCGTCGCGGGGCCCGATGCCTACCGCGACCTGCCGCGGCTGGTGCGCGCCGCCGAGGCGGGGTCGAAAGGGGTGAACGTGCGCCTCTCGGCCGAGGAGACCTACGCCGAGATCGCTCCCGTGCGGCTCGACCGCAACGGCGTGAGCGCCTTCGTGGCGATCATGCGCGGCTGCAACAACTTCTGCTCCTACTGCGTGGTTCCCTACACGCGCGGCCGTGAGCGGAGCCGCGATCCGGAGACGATCGTGGCGGAGGCCCGCTCGCTCTTCGAGAACGGGTACCGCGAGGTGACGCTGCTCGGACAGAACGTCAATTCGTACCGCGCCGGGGAGGTCGGGTTTCCGGAGCTGCTGCGGCGCGTGGCGTCGGTCTCGCCGCTGCTGCGCGTGCGCTTCGCCACGTCGCACCCGAAGGACATGAGCGACCGGCTGCTGGAGACGATGGCCTCGATGCCCAACATCTGCCGGGCGATCCACCTCCCGGCCCAGTCGGGCGCGACGTCGATGCTCGGGCGCATGAACCGCAAATACACGCGCGAATGGTATCTGGACCGGGTCGCCGCCATCCGCCGCTACCTGCCCGACTGCGCCGTGACGACGGACCTCATCGCCGGATTCTCGGGGGAGACCGAGGAGGAGCACCTCCAGACCCTGTCGCTCATGCGCGAGGTGGGCTACGAATTCGCCTACATGTTCAAATATTCGGAGCGTCCCGGGACCTTCGCCCAGAAGCATCTGCCGGACGACGTGCCCGACGAGGTCAAGTCGCGCCGTCTGCAGGAGATCATCGCTTTGCAGAACGAGCTGGGGCTCGCCAGCAACCGGCGCGACGTGGGCCGGGAGTTCGAGGTGCTCGTGGAGGGCGAATCGAGGCGCGACCCGGGGCAGCTCTCGGGCCGCACGTCGCAGAACAAGGTGGTGGTCTTCGACCGCGGCACGCACGGCGTGGGGGACTACGTCCGGGTGCGGATCACGGGCTGCACGCCCGCGACGCTGCTCGGCGAGGAGGTCCCGGCGGCCGGGTGAACTGCGGCGGACCGTCCGTCTCCGCGGCCGGACGATCCCGGATCGTCCGCCGGAACGGAAAGGAGAGGGGAGACAATGAATTTTTTACAATTAAAATAACGGACTTATGCGTTTTGACGAACTCGACCTGGAGGATGAGATCCTCGACGGTCTCGAGGATATGAATTTCCATGAAATGACTCCCGTGCAGGAGCACACGATTCCCGTGATTCTGGAGGGCCGCGACATCATCGGCTGCGCCCAGACCGGAACGGGCAAGACGGCGGCCTATACGCTGCCGCTGCTGAACAAGCTGCTCGTCGGGGGCAATCCCGACAATGTGGTGAAATCGGTCATCATCGTGCCCACGCGCGAGCTGGCGCAGCAGATCGACCAGCAGTTCCAGGGTTTCTCGTATTATCTGCCCGTCTCGACGACGGTGGTCTATGGCGGCGGCGACGGCAAGGGCTGGGACGCCCAGAAACGCGGGATGCTGATGGGTTCGGACGTCGTGATCGCCACGCCGGGCCGCATGATCGCCCACCTGCAGAACAGCGGCGTGGACCTTTCGCACGTGGAGTACCTGATTCTCGACGAGGCGGACCGGATGCTCGACATGGGTTTCAGCGACGACATCATGAAAATCGTCTCCTACATGCCCAAGGAGCGGCAGACGATCATGTTCTCGGCGACGCTGCCTCCGAAGATCCGCGAGCTGGCCAAGACCATCCTGCGCAACCCCGCGGAGGTGAACATCGCCATTTCGAAACCCAACGAGGCCATCGACCAGTCGGCCTATATCTGCTACGAAAGTCAGAAACTGGGCATCATCCGCGAAATGTTCGCCGAGCCCACCGAGTCGAAGACGATCATCTTCTCCTCGTCGAAACTCAAGGTCAAGGAGCTGGCCCATACGCTCAAGCGCATGAAGCTCAACGTCGCGGCCATGCACTCCGACCTGGAGCAGGCGCAGCGCGAGGAGGTGATGCTCAATTTCAAGAACAACAAGGTGAATATCCTGGTGGCCACCGACATCGTGGCGCGCGGCATCGACATCGAGGACATCGGACTGGTGATCAACTACGACGTGCCGCACGACCCGGAGGATTACATCCACCGCATCGGCCGCACGGCGCGCGCCGCGGCGACGGGCAGCGCCGTGACGTTCGTCTGCGAGGAGGAGCAGGGGAAGTTCCGTGCGATCGAGAAGTTCATCGAGAAGGACATCCGCAAGGCCGAACTGCCCGCCGTCGTGGGCGAAGGCCCCGCCTACAATCCCGAGGCCTTTTCGGGCCGGGGACGCGGCCGGGGCGGGCGCAGCAAGGGCGGCGACGGCCGCGGGCACGGTCGGGGACGCCGGGACCGGCTGCGCGACAACAAGGGGCGCGGCGGCTCGTCCTCTGCGCGGGATGCGCAGCCCGCCGCATCTGCGGCGGCGGCCGTATCGGGAGCGGCTCCGCAGCCCGGGGCATCGGACGGCGCCGGACAGCAGGCCGCCGGGCAGGACGGAGCGAAGAGGCGCCGGCGCCACCGCGGCGGCCGCAACCGTCGGCGCGGCGGCAACGGACGGGGAGGCGACGCCTCTGCGGTTTCGGCCCCGACGCAATCGGCGGAATAGAAGGCCGGGACCGGAATCCCGGCGTCAGGCGGAAGCCTGACGCGGATTCGGATAGGCTTCCGGAGAAAAAAGCCCTCCTTGCAAGGAGGGCTTGATTGTATCGTCTCGTCCGCAAGCAGTCGCCCGCGTTTCTGCGGGGGTCAGTAGCCGAGGATGCGCAGCATCGAGCGGTAGGACTGCTCCTTGGCGAACAGGCGCGTGTAATATTCGTTGTCCGACTTGTCGCGGTCGATGATCACGTGCTTCGGCGCGGGAATCAGGCAGTGCTGGATGCCGCCGAATCCGCCCAGCGACTCCTGGTAGGCTCCCGTGTGGAAGAATCCGATATACTGCGTGTTGCCCTTTTCGAGCTTGGGCAGGAAGATGGCGTTCGTGTGGCACTCCGAGTTGTAGAAGTCCTCGCTGTCGCACGTCAGTCCGCCCAGCAGCACGCGCTGGTACTCCTTGTCCCAGTTGTTGATCGCCAGCATGATGTAGCGCTGGTTGATGCCCCACGTGTCGGGCAGGGTGGTGATGAACGACGAGTCGATCATGTACCAGTTCTCACGGTCGTTCTGCTGTTTCTGATTGACGATCGAGTAGAGCGCCGCGCCGCTTTCGCCCACGGTGAACGAGCCGAATTCGGTGAAGATGTTCGGCTCCTCGACGCCGTTGCGCTGGCAGATGTTCTTGATCTGGGCCACGATCTCCTCGGTGAGGTATTCGTAGTCGTATTCGAAGTTGAGCGAGTTCTTGATCGGGAATCCGCCGCCGATGTTGAGGCTGTCCAGGTCGGGGCATACGGTCTTCAGCTCGCAATAGACGTTCATGCACTTCGACAGCTCGTTCCAGTAGTAGGCCGTGTCCTTGATGCCCGTATTGATGAAGAAGTGCAGCATCTTGAGCTGGAACTTCTTGCTGTTCTTGAGCTTGGCCTTGTAGAACTCCACGATGTCGTTGTAGCGGATTCCCAGCCGCGAAGTGTAGAACTCGAATTTGGGTTCCTCCTCGCAGGCGATGCGGATGCCGACCTTGCACTTCTTGGTGAAGGCGTCCTCGAACAGGTCCAGTTCCTCCTTGTTGTCCAGGACGGGAATCGTGTTGGTGAATCCGTCGTTCACCAACTGGGCGATGTTCTCCACATACTGCGGACGCTTGAATCCGTTGCAGATGATGTAGCGGTCCTTGTCTATGATGCCGCCGTCGTAGAGGGCGTTGATGATGTGGATGTCGTATGCCGACGAGGTTTCGAGGTGGATGTCGTTCTTCATCGCCTCCTCCAGCACGAACGAGAAATGGCTCGACTTGGTGCAGTAGCAGTAGTTGTACGAACCCTTGTAATCGACCTTGGCCATCGCCACGTTGAACATGCGCTTGGCGCGGTTGATCTGTTGCGAAATTTTCGGCAGATAGGTGATTTTCAGCGGTGTCCCGTACTGTTTTATCAGCTCCATGAGCGGAATGTCGTGGAAGAGCAGCTCGCTGTCCTCGACGGAAAACTCGTCCTGCGGAAAATCGAACGACTGTTCGATCAGATCGATGTACTTGTCTTTCATGTCTCGTTTGCGGCGGTTTTCGGAATCCGGCTTCGCTACATGCTTCGATTTCGGCCGAAGTGGCTCGTCCGGATTCCCGTAATTTTCGGGATGCAAAGTAGGTGAATATTTTTCGGATAACCAACTGTTCGGTCGATTATTTTCCGAAAAACAGGGTGATTGCGACGATTTGCCGTCCTCCGCTTCCGTGCGGCGTGCGTCCCGGACGTTCCGGGGGAACGGGCGGGGCCGTTTCCGGATGGCGGTCCGAAGAGCGGAAAGCGTCGTGCGGTGTTCTCTCCGGCCGGTCCGGAAGGAGGACGCGGGATGCCGGAATGCGTCGCAGGCGGCCGGACAGGGGGCCGGAGCGGTTGTCGGAAAAAGCCCCGAACGGATTAAAAAACGCCCGTATCCCGGAAAACGGTGATGTTTATATGAAGACATTCTCCGATCTTTGCTCCCGAATCCGTTTCGTCCGGGCGTCTTTCGGCTGGCGGTCCGCCGCCGCGCCATCCGGGATGCCCGGGACCGCAGCGGATGACCGCGACAGATTTCGAACGATTCGCCATGAAACGACAGCAGTTTTTTCCGTCGGGGGTCCGTCCGTGCCGCCGCATTGCGGTCCGGAGAGCCGGAATGCGACGTTTGGCCGTGCGCCGCAAGGCGGTTTCTGCCGTCCGGCCGTGGCCGGAGAGCGGCTTCGGCCGGCATACCGTTGCAAATTCCGGATATGTTTCCTATTTTTGCGGTAACATATTGACCAACACGGAAAGTGTAAGTTTATTCTCGTTAAGCGAATCTGGAAAATTCAAAGGAGAGAGAGTAAGCAAACATTCCCGCGTCTTATCCCATCGTGGATACAGGCGTGGGGCTGTCGCTCGTTTCATCTCCGGGGTTTTCCAGAACCTGCTTAAGTGAAATAGGCTTCGGCTCCACGCTTTCTGTATTTTTAACAATCCTTCGCCGGGGAGCGGGCGGAGGAACGATCGACTTCAATACTATTTATGAGAAGATTCCGCACTTTGTTGCTGGCCGCTGCGGCGGCCGCTTTCTGCGCCTGCTCGGACGACAACGGCGGCGACGGAGGCAAGGACATCCAGTTGGCTCCCGGCACGCCGAAAGACTACACGATTTTCGCCGACGAGACCTCGGGCACGCCCTCCGAGGGCATTTCGTTCACGACGACGGGTCCGTGGCGCGCCACGGTGGCCGAGACCCGTGCCGAGGTATCCGGCGGGTCGCCGTCGTGGGTGACCGTCTCCCCGGACCACGGCGATGCGGCGGGCGACTACACGATTACGATCGGGCTCGGGGTGAACGCCACGGGCAAGGACCGTCGTGCTACGGTCACGATCGAGTGCGGCTCGACGAAGATCACGATCACCGTCGAACAGAAGGGCACTACCGAGGAGGGCGAGGTTCCCGACGAGGGCGATGAGCCTGTCGTGCCGGCCGGCGTGCAACTGGTTTCGGAGGTGTATTGCTACTTCAACGACTCTCCCGGCGTGGAGGACAGACGCATCGAGCTGACCTACGACGAGCGGAACCGGCTGGTCCGCTGGAAGGAGACGACGAACGAGGTCGTATCTCCCGGAATGGTCGAGACGGTTACCCAAACGTACGAATACGAGTACGGCGACGGCGTCGTGCGGATCGCCAACCCCGAGGAGGATACGCACTTTACGGTCTGGCTCAACGCCGCGGGGTATGCCGAACGGGTCGAGCGGAGCCGTTCCGGAGAGTCGGCGGACATCACCACCTATGAATACGATTCCGAAAACCGTCTGATCCGCACCGAGCAGGAGGACGAGTGGGAGGATTACGTGTGGGAAAACGGCAATCTCGTGGAGAGCCGCTACGGCAGTCCGGACGGCGAGAGCGACGTGACGCGGTTTACCTATACCGATCTGGAGAACCGCGAACGGCCGGATTTCATCGGCGCATGGAACGAGCTTCCTTCGTGGTACGAGGAGCTGGCGTGGGCCGGACTGCTGGGCGTCCGGAACCGCAACCTCATGCAAGGGACGAGAGGCGACGGCGAATGGTCCTACAAGGATGATTTCTGCATGGAATACGAGGTGGATGCCGAAGGCTATGTCACCGAGGCCGTCGAGTACGGGCTGACCTTCGAAGGAGAGACGGACCGTTCGAATCCCCGCACATACGAAGTCAAACACATTGCATCCCGTAAATAACCTGAAAAACGACGAATCATGAAACGCATTTTCGCGTTCCTGTTCGCAGCGGCTGCTTTCTGCGCCTGCTCGGACGACAACGGCGGCGACGGAGGCAAGGACATTCAGTTGGCTCCCGGCACGCCGAAAGACTACACGATTTTCGCCGACGAGACCTCGGGCACGCCCTCCGAGGGCATTTCGTTCACGACGGCGGGTCCGTGGCGCGCCACGGTTGCCGAGACCCGTGCCGAGGTATCCGGCGGGTCGCCGTCGTGGGTGACCGTCTCCCCGGACCACGGCGATGCGGCGGGCGACTACACGATTACGATCGGGCTCGGGGTGAACGCCACGGGCAAGGACCGTCGTGCTACGATCACGATCGAGTGCGGCTCGACGAAGATCACGATCACCGTCGAACAGAAGGGCACGACCGAGGAGGGCGAGGTTCCCGACGAGGGCAACGAACCCGTCGTGCCGGCCGGCAAGAAGCTGATTTCCCGTATGGAGAATACCTATTGGTACAATTCCGGTTCGGGGATCGAGGAAGATGGCGGAGAAATCGTGAATTACTTCTACGACGAGAAGTCCCGCCTGACGAAGATGGTCGTGGAGACCTATTCCGAGACGGATGAGCCCTCCCCGGCCTTTATCCGCAGGCGGATTCCCGCTGCGTCCGCTGCCTCGTCCGCTGCCACCCGTACGCGCGTACCCGTCACGTTCACGGTCGCTTTTACCTACGGCGACCGGAGCGCTTCCTACGAGATAACGCGCGAGGAGAACGGCGTGGCGGATTCCCGAAAGGATACCGGTTCGGTCGAACTGGACGAGGCCGGGCGCGCCGTGTCGGGCAAATGGACCTCGTACTACGACGAAGACGGTGGTACCCCGACTTCCGCCACGTACGAACTGTTTTACGACGCCGAAGGGTATCTGGTGAAATCGGTCTCCTCCGAGGACGGCGAGGAGCGTATCACGTGGACGGGCGGCAACCCGACCGAAGTGTGGTGGGGAACGATCGACGGGCAGGATGTGATCGACAAGGCGAGCTACGGAACGGTTCCCAACAAGACCAACCTCGACCTGAACTGGTTCTTCGTGCTGAGAACCGAAGGCTGGGCCTTCGCTTCGGGAGATGCCGACAACATCTTCCCGCTCATCGGCCTTACGGGCAAACGGTCGGCGTATATGGCCGAAATCGTCACCCAATCGAAATTCTCCGGATCTTCTTTCGAGGCCTATGAGTACGTTTACCAGACCGACGCCGACGGCCTGCTGACCAAGATTACGCAGGAGACGCACAGCTCGTACGTCGAACAGCCGTACAAGAGCTTCGAAACCGTAATCACCTACACCGAATGATTCGTGCCGTTGCCGCCGGTTGCGCCGAAGCTTCCGGCGGCAGCGGTCCGATCCGAACGACAAACGATTGATTATGAAACGTATTTTCGCGTTCCTGTTCGCAGCGGCTGCTTTCTGCGCCTGCTCGGACGACAACGGCGGCGACGGAGGCAAGGACATTCAGTTGGCTCCCGGCACGCCGAAAGACTACACGATTTTCGCCGACGAGACCTCGGGCACGCCCTCCGAGGGCATTTCGTTCACGACGACGGGTCCGTGGCGCGCCACGGTGGCCGAGACCCGCGCCGAGGTATCCGGCGGGTCGCCGTCGTGGGTGACCGTCTCCCCGGACCACGGCGATGCGGCGGGCGACTACACGATTACGATCGGGCTCGGGGTGAACGCCACGGGCAAGGACCGTCGTGCTACGGTCACGATCGAGTGCGGCTCGACGAAGATCACGATCACCGTCGAGCAGAAGGGCACGACCGAGGAGGGCGAGGTTCCCGACGAGGATGACGACGACCCCGCCGTGCCCGAACCTTCGGTGCGGAAGCTCGTCAGCCGGATCGACCAGACGATCGACTACTGGTCGGGCTGCGAGGACCGGTTCGATACCGATACCTATGTTTTCAAGTACGACGACCGCGACCGTATCGTCGAATATTCGATCGAAGTGGATCGTGACGGCAGCGTTTCCGACCGGCGCGTCTGCCGGCTCGACTACTCGGTCGCGGACGAAATCCGCATCGAGGAGGCCTATGATTTTTCGGACGGCGGCATGCCGGAACGCTATACCGTCTCCCTGAACGATGCGGGGTATGTCCGGCACGTCGAACTGCCCACCGCGATAAGCACCCCCTTTGTCTGCGATTTCGGATACGACGACGCGGGACGGCTGATACGTCAGGAATGGTCCGCCGGCTATTCGTCGGGGTGGACGACCTTCGACTATACGGACGGCGTCGTTTCGGGCGGTACGGTCTGCGACGACGAGGGTGAGAACTCGGCCGACGGGTTCGAACGCTATTTCGGCGACGTGAAGAACGATCTGCTGAACATCGACCCCAACGCGCTTTTCATGGGCGGACTGCTCTACGACGGTACGGAGAACTACTCCGATATCCTCGGTCCGCTCGACCGGCTGGCGTTGCTGCGGCTCGCGGGACGGGGATCCGACCGGTATGTCGTGCGTTACGACGGAGGAGACGAATCGGTGTCCGGGGATGAGATGGGATCGTGGCCGGAACCGAACGTCACGGTTCATCAGATTTCCGAATATTGCGAATACGAGTGGGACGAGACGCTCCGCTATGCCTTCAACGACGACGGTTCGATTGCGACCGTTTCCCAGGAGGAGCTCTGCACGAGGATTCGCTATGAATACGACATCGTGGTGGGCGACGAACTGGTGAATCCCGACTATCCGGAGGGCGGATACAAGTGTACCATCGCCAATGAAACCCGGACTCCGGTCGGAAAGGGTACGAATACTTATATTTATACCTTCACTTACCGTTAAACCCCGGCGGTCATGGCTTACGTTTATCTGATTGTCGCGCTAAGCTGGCTTCTCGGCCTGCTCTGCCTGGCGGTGCTGCTCGCTCCGCCCGTCCTCTGGTTCCTCCACCGCCGCGATGCGAATTTCGCCCGTCCGGTCCGCTGGGTGGCGCGCATCGACCTCGCTTTCATTCTGTCGTGGTTCGTGTCGTTCTTCTTTTTCAACCTGCGTGATGTCCGGCCCGACGGCGTAGGTTACGATCTGCTCTACATCGTCTTCGGACTGCTGACGCTGATCGCCGTGTGGAAGATGAAGGCCGGCGAGGGCTTCAGGGGGCTGTTCCGCAATCCCGGTACGGGGAAATTCCCGTTCGCCGTTTACCTGCTGACCGCAGCCGGGGTGGCTGTCGTCACGGTGGTGAGTCTGGTGAGCTACGTGATCGTCGCGGCGTGCATCGTCCTGCTCTTCTGGCTGCTGTTCATCAAGCTGGACGTCCTTTCGATGGCCTTCGGCGGTTCCGGCGGGGGCGGCGGTCTGTCGCTGGGCGGCTTCGGAGGCGGCTCGGGCGGCGGTGCGGATACGGACGGGAGTTGGCCCCTCATGCAGGGCGACGAGACGTGCGACGCCAAGGTGGAAGACCCTTCGTGCGGCATCTGCAATCTGAACAAGGTCAGCGAAACGGCTTTCGAGGACCAGTACGGACGCCGCTGGGAGAAGACCCAGAACGGCAAGGTCCGCTTGTTCTGAATAAAAAAGAGCCGCCGAAACGCTTCGGCGGCTCTTTTTTGCTATCTTTGTCGAAGAAGACGCAACAAACCCGACGAAAACCCGATGAAACGAATCCTGATGACGGGCTGTCTTGCCGCTGCCTCCTTCGCGGCTGCGGCGGCCGCACCCGCCGACGAACTGGAAGGGTTGCTCGGCCGCCTGCGCCGTGCCGAGGCGATGGCCGGCGGAGCCGTGAAAAACGACTCCGTGGCTTCGGTCTGCGCCGATCTGAGCGGCTACTACAACTATATCTCGGCCGACTCGTCGCGCCTCTACGCCGAGCGCGGGCTGGCTCTGCTGCCGGACACGCCGTCGGAGCTCCACGCCACGCTGCTGAACAACTGCGCCAACGCTTTCTTTTCGGCCGGCGACATGCCCCGGGCCAAGGAGTGGCTGTTCCGGACGCTCCGCGAGGCCGAAGCGCTCGGCATCGGGTCGCTGCGCATCGACGCGCTTTCGGCGCTGGGCGTGGTTTACCGGCGGTGCGAGATGCCCGACTCGGCCTTCGTCTGCTACTCCCGCGCCGCCGAACTGGCCGAGGCGAGCGGCGAGGAGTCGTCGGTGGCGAATCTCTACATCAACATCGCCGTGCTCTATGCCAATACGCGGCGGCTCGACGAGGCGCTGGTCTATGCCCGGAAGGGGTTGGAACGCTCGCTCCGGAGCGACGAGACGGGGCAGCAGCTCTACGCCTACCAGACGCTGGGCAGCATCCAGGTCCTGCTCGAACGCCGTGAGGAAGCCGCCGCCACGCTGCGCGACGCCTATGCGCTCGCCGTGCGGGCGGACATGCCTACGTTCGTGGTCAAATGCGCCGCGCCGCTCATCAGCAACTTCACGCTTCTCGGCCGGCCCGATTCCGTGCGCCGCTACATCTCCCTGACGGAGCCCTACCTCGGGCGGGTGGCTCCCGGCAGCGTCGAGGGGTTGGGCTACAAGGAGGTCATCGCGCAGTTCTACCTCAATACGGGCCGTTACGGCGAAAGCCTGCGGCTGTACCGCGAGCTGCTGGCCGAGGAGGGCAACCTGGCGACTCCCCGGCCGCTGCTGCTCAACCGCATCGCGCGGGCCGAAGCCGGACTGGGCCGCTACGCCGAGGCCTACCGGACCATGGCCGAATGCTATGCCGTGCAGGATTCGGTCTCCGGGGCGCGTTTCCAGGAACAGTTGTCGGATTTCTCGGCCCGTTACGATGCGCAGCAGAAGGAGCTGGAGATCGCCACGCTGCGCGAGGAACGGGCCCTGCAACGGGTCTCGACGATGCGCTACGTCGTCTGGTCGGTGGTGCTGATCGTACTGCTCGCGGCGGCCGTGTCGCTGCTGCTCTTCCTGCGCAGGCGTCAGATCGCCCGCGGGCGGGCCCGCGAACGGGAGTTCGAGGCGTTCCGTCGGCAGACCGACCTGCGGCTGGCCCGCAAGTACATCGACGGACTGGAGGCCGAGCGTACGCGGCTGGCCCGGGAGTTGCACGACGGCATCTGCAGCGACCTGCTGGGGCTGGAGATGCGCATGCGCCATGCCGATCCGACCCCCGGGGCGCAGCGCGAGGCGGTGGAGCTGCTGGCCTCGATGCGCGAGAGCGTGCGCAACATTTCGCACGAACTGATGCCGCCCGCGCTGCAATACGCCACGCTCGACGAGATGATAGGCGACTACACATCCCATCTCGAACTGCCTCCGGCGGTCGATCTGCGCTACCGCTCCTCGTCGCCGGACGGCTGGGGCGACATTCCGCCGAAGGTCTCCTACGAGCTCTACCGCATCCTGCAGGAGGTGATGAGCAACCTGGTCCGTCACAGCGGCGCGACGCTGATCGACGTCGAGCTGCGCCGCGAGGCGCGCCGGATCGTCTGCACGGTCCGCGACGACGGCCGTGCGCCCGACCGTCGGCAGCAGCGCACGCAGGGAATCGGCCTGCGCACCGTGGCCGACCGGTTGCGGACCATCGGCGGAGGGATGCGCCTCGAACGCACCGATACGGGCACGACGCTTACTTTGGAGATCGCGCTATGACCGCCGCCGGACACGCCGAAAAACTCGCCCTGCTGCTCGTGGACGACCACGAGCTGATTCTGCTCGGCATCCGCCAGAGCCTCGAACGCGAAGGGACGGCGGGCGATCTGGTCGCGGTCCGCAGCGCCGCAGAGGCTTTGCAGGCGCTCCGCAGCAGGCGCTTCGACCTTTGCGTCGTCGATCTCGAACTGCCCGATCTGCCGGGATTCGAACTGATCGACGCCATCCGGCGGCAGGACCCTGCGGCCCGGATCGTCGTCAATACCATGCACAACGAGATATGGACCGTCAATCGCCTGCTGCAAAGCGGCGTGCAGGGCGTCGTGATGAAGGATTCCGATGCCGGGGAGCTCGCCCGCGCCGTCCGTGCCGTGGCATTCGGGGGCCGTTATTTCTGTCCCCGCTTCGAACAGCTCCGCCGGCGTTTGCTGTGCGGTTCCGGACCCGATCCGCTCACGCGCCGCGAGCAGGAGGTGCTCGAACGGATCGCCGAGGGGCACAGCACGGCGGAGATCGCCCGCCGCATGTCGCTTTCGCAGAATACGGTCGAAACCTACCGCAAGCATCTCTTCGCCAAACTCGGAGCCCGCAACTCGGTCGATCTCACGATGCGGGCCGTCGCCCGAGGTCTGATCCGCGCCGACCTCTCCGGCCGGGAAAACTGAAGGCCCGCGGCGGCTGCCGGCTGCCTGTCGTCTGTCGGCCGCTTTTGCCGGCGGGGGACTCGGCCTTCCGTCCGGCCGTTTCCCGCTGCCGTTCCGGCGCCGCCGTTCGGCCCTTCCTGCGAATTGGGAAGCGAATATTTGGTCTTTTCTCGGAAAAAAGGTAATTTTGAAGCCGGATTAAACCTGCTTTCGGAATCGTGCTGAGTCTTGTCATATCGCAATACCTGGAGTCGCACAAGCGGCTCGTCGTTCCCCAACTGGGGGCTTTCATCGTCAAGGAGCCGGGACATGCCGTGCTCTTTTCGGAACTGCTCAAACGCGACGACGGCGTGCTGCGCCGTCTGCTTTCGGAGCGGGGAATGAACGAACTGGAGGCCGCGGGCGAGATCGACCGGTTCGTTTTCGAGGTGCGCCATGCCGCGGAACACGGCGGGGAGTATCCGCTGCCCGGTTTCGGCGTTCTCGCCGCCGGTCCGAACGGGACCGTCGCCTTCCGCTACGACCCCGCTCCCGTGTCCGGGACGGCCTCCCCGGAATCCCCGGCTGCGGAGACCGTAGGAAAGGAGACGCCGGTTGGTGCGGCCGCAGCGGCCGACGGTTCCGGAGAGGCGCCCGCTGCCCCGGTCCGCACGCCGCGCGTGCATCCCGGACGGCTGACCGAGGCCGTGAAGCAGGCTTTCGACGAACCGCACGTGTCGCCTTCGGCCAAACTGAATCCCGATCCCTCGGTGCGCGGCCTGCGTTACGGCCGTCCGCCGAAGAATACCGATGCCTACACCTATGTCGGCCGCGTCCCGCGCCGCCGTACGGACCGTTTCATCTGGATCGCCGTGATCGCCGCCGTGCTGGCGCTCGCCGCGATCGGATACGGTTATTACCGCGACTACCGCGAGCGGCAGATCGAGGCGGAGTGGGCCGCTCCCGCCGTGCCGGACGAACCGCAGCCCGATGCTGCCGCGGCGGGGGAGACGGGCGTTTCCGATGCCGTGCCGGTTCCGGCATCCGCTTCCGCCGTGTGACCGCCGCACCGAACCCGAACATCATACGAACCCAATGACAGAGATCGCAACCGTAAAACAACGCTTCGGCATCATCGGCACTTCGGAACTTCTGGACCGGGCGCTGGAGGTGGCCCTGCGCGTGGCTCCCACCGACCTGACGGTACTCGTCACGGGCGAAAGCGGCGTGGGCAAGGAGTTCTTCCCGCAGGTCATCCATGCCTATTCCGCGCGCAAGCACAACAAATACATCGCCGTGAACTGCGCGGCGATTCCCGAAGGAACCATCGACTCGGAACTTTTCGGCCATGAAAAGGGTGCCTTCACCGGAGCCACGGAGGCCCGGAAGGGCTATTTCGAAGAGGCCGACGGCGGCACGATCTTCCTGGACGAGGTGGCCGAGCTGCCGCATCCGACGCAGGCGCGCCTGCTGCGCGTGTTGCAGACGGGCGAATTCATCCGTGTCGGGTCGTCGAAGGTGCAGAAGACGAACGTCCGCGTCGTCGCCGCGACGAACATGAACCTGCAGGAGGCCATCGCACAGGGGCGTTTCCGCGAAGACCTCTTCTACCGCCTGAGCACGGTTCCCATCGTCGTGCCGTCGCTGCGCGAACGCCCGGAGGACATCCCGCTGCTGTTCCGCAAATTCGCCGCCGACGTGGCCGTGCAGTACCGCATGCCGGCTGTGACGCTCGACGAGGGGGCGCGGCAGATGCTCATGCACTACTATTGGCGGGGCAACATCCGCCAGTTGAAAAACGTCGCCGAGCAGATTTCGGCCATCGAGCAGGCGCGGGTCATCACCGCGGAGGTGCTGTCGAAGTACCTGCCCCGGCAGGAGGCCGGAGCCCCCGTGGCCGCCGGTTCGGTCCGTATGGACGACGACATGTCCACCGAGCGGGAGCTGCTCTACAAGGTGCTCTTCGACATGCGTGCCGACATCAACGACCTCAAACGCATGATGGCCGAACTGATGCAGGCTTCGGGCCGCTGCCAGGAGCCGGTGCGCGACATTCGGGGACTGCTGCCGTCCGCCGCGCAGAGCAGCCTCGCTCCCGTGCAGCCCGCTCCGGTCTATGCCGAGAGCGAGGAGGTGACCGACGACCCGCCGCGCGAGCGGACCAAGGCCGACATGCAGCGCGAGCAGATCATCCGCGCCCTGCGCCGCAACAACGGCCGCCGCCGCGAGGCCGCCGCCGAACTTTTCATGTCCGAACGCACCCTCTACCGGAAGATCAAGGAGCTGGGTATAGCGGAAAATTAGCTTATGAAGAAGACACGCATTCTCCTGTTCTCGCTTTGCGCCGTGCTTTTGACCGGCTGCGGCGTGGCCATCAAGTATTCGCTCTCGGGCGCGTCGATCCCGCCCGACGCCAAGACCTTCTCGGTGGCCTATTTCCCCAACAACGCCACGATGGTGTCGCCCATTCTGAGTTCGACGCTCACCGAGGCGCTGGTCGATATCTTCACGCGCCGGACGCGCCTGACGCAGGTGGACGAGGGGGGCGATTTCGCCTTCGAGGGCGAGATCACGAACTACACCTCGACGACCTCCTCGGTGTCGAGCGACGAATACGCGCTGTTGAACCGCCTGACGATCACCGTCAAGGTGCGTTTCACGAACGCGCTCGACGAGAGCATGTCGTTCAACCGCACCTTCACGGCCTTCGAGGACTACAAATCGACGCAGTTGCTCACCGAGGTCGAGGGAACGCTCATTCCGCTGATCGTCGATAAGCTCGTCACGGACATCTTCCAGGCTTCGGCCTCCAACTGGTAAACGGCGATATGGACTCTCTGAAAGCGTTTTTCGCATCGCCCGCCGGAGCGTCGCTCCCTCCGGCCGGGGAGATCGCCGCCGCCGTCGGACGTTACGGATGGTTCGCGCCGGTTCGCGTGATGCGCGAACTGCAAACGGGCGATGCCGATCCGCAGCTGGCGCTCTTCGCTCCGTGGCGCGGAGAGAGTTCCCTGCGTCGTGCGGCGGTGGATGCGGAGGCCCTCACGCGGCTCTCTTCGGAGGAGGTCATCGACCGGTTCCTGCGCGAGGAGGATCTGCGTATCGTGGCCGACGACGGGGCGCCCGACTGCGAGGTGCGCACCGCTCCCGAGCTGGACGACGAGGACGAGATCGTGAGCGAGGAGCTGGCGGCGATCTACCTTTCGCAGGGGCTTCGCCGCGAAGCCATAGCGATTTATCGCAAATTAAGTTTGCTAAATCCCGAAAAAAGTGTTTACTTTGCCGAACTTATCGGCAAAATTGAAGAACAATAAAAATAATTAATAATTGAGGATATGTTATACACGATTTGCATTGCCCTGATTCTCATTGCGAGCGTTTTGGTCATTCTCGCGGTACTGGTGCAGAACCCCAAGAGCGGCATGGCCGCCAATTTCGGCGCGTCGAACCAGGTGATGGGTGTGCGTGAAACGACGAACTTCCTGGAGAAGTTCACCTGGACGATGGCCATCGCCATCGTGGTGCTGAGCCTCGTGGCCACGCTGGCCATGGACAAGGGCCTCGTCGCCCAAAGCAATTCGGAGATTTCGAAGGACGCCAAGGCGTTGCAGGAGCAACTGCTCGACACCGAGGCCGCTCCCGCGATGCCGCAGGCCGAGATTCCGGCCGAGCAGCCCGCACAGCCTGCCGAGACTCCCGCCGAGTAATCCGGCGACCGGGGGAAATAACCTTTTCGTTCCGCGGGGATTCACTCCTCGCGGAATTTCGGTTTATACCTCGCCGGGTTTCCCGCCGTTCCCGGTCTCTTCCGCCCGGATCTCTTCCGCTTGGCTCTCCGAGGCTTTCTCGGGGCTTTCTGCCCTTTGCCGTTTCCCGTCCTTTTGGGTCCTGGCATTTGCCCCTCCGGCTCCTGTTTTTCTCCCGCATCCGTGTCCGGTTCCCGTCGTCTCCGGGTTAGGGGAGACTTCGGCGGCTGTGCCGTCCGGTCTCCGCTGGCTTTCGGGGCCTTCGCGTTCGCCATTTCGTCCGGAGCCTGCTGTCCGGCACGTCTCTGCAAATAAGAATCACCCCTGTCGGCGCGATCTCCGACAGGGGTGAAATAGTAAGGCCCGAACTCGTTGGGCAGCTTCTCCGTCCGCTTCTCTTCGTGCGGCGGTCCGCTCACTCCGCCACCTCGCCTTTCGACTGCTTGCGCGAATTGATCGTCAGGTAGCGTTGGAGGGTCTGTTGCAAATGCACGGGGTCTATGTTGCGGCGGATTTCGCCGTTCTGGGCGATCGAGATGCCGCCCGTCTCCTCCGACACGACGACGATGATGGCATCCGAGATTTCGCTCATGCCGATCGCCGCGCGGTGGCGCGTGCCGTAGGACTTGGGCACGGCGCTCTGCGTCACCGGGAGGATGCACTTGGCCGCCACGATGCGGTCGCCTTCGATCAGTGCGGCGCCGTCGTGCAGCGGGGCGTTCTTGAAGAAGATGTTCTTCAGCAGCGGCGTCGAAACCTTGGCGTCGAGGGCGATGCCGCCTTCGGCGATGAGCCGCAGGTCGCTCCGCTGTCCGATGACGATCAGCGCTCCGGTCTTCGTCTCGGCCATTTCGCGGCAGGCCGTGACGATCGGCACGACGTTCGTCTGCACGCGGTCTTCGCCCGAGGAAAAGATGCGGGTGATGAAGTTGAACTGTTTCTGACGCATCCCGATCATCTGCAGGAACCTCCGCAGCTCGGGCTGGAAGACGATAATCAGGGCGATGGCGCCCACCGAGATCAACTGTCCGAGAATGGTCGAGAGCAACTCCATGTTCAGCGCCCGCACGATCACCCACAGCAGGTAGATGGCGATGATCCCCGAAAGGATGTAGGGGGCGTTGGTTCCCTTGGTCATGCGGTAGATCCAGTACATGATCGCGGCGACCAGGATGATGTCCATGAAGTCGATGAATGTGAACGGAACGAATCCCATTGCTTCGAAAAATTAATCCGTTGTCAGTTTTCCTGCAAATGTATGAAAAAAACGGCTTCCCCGCTGTCGTGGAAACCGCTTTTTTGCCTTTTGTCCGGCCGTTTTACTTCTTCTCGGCCTTTTTGTCGGCGGCGTACAGCTCATTGACCTTCTGCAACACGGCGGGCGTGATGTTGAGCGTCGTATCGGCGTCGATGAGCGCCGAGGCGTTGATGATGAGCTTGTACTTCCTGTCGGCGTTGATCTGCTGCACGGCGCGGTTGAGCAGGTCCTGCGCCCGGTTCGTGAAGACGTAGTTCTCCTCGTCGAGCGACTGGGCCTCCTTCTGGGCGTTGTTCTGATAGGATGCCGCCCGTTTCTGGAGGCTCTCCTGCTGTGCCTGCGCGTCGCGCGAGGTGATGAGCCCCTTCTGGAACTTCTCCTGCAACTGCGCCACCTCGGCCTGGAGGTTCTGCTCGCGCTGCGCCCAGCTCTTCTGCGCCTTCTCGGTCTTCTCCTGCAGGGCCTTGCCTTCGGTCAGGAAGAGGTCGCACTGCGCCAGCACGGCTTCGACCTGCACGTAGGCGATATCGCTCGCGCCGACCCGGGCCGTCGTTTCGGTCTGGGCCGTCTGAGCGGTCTGTTCCGTCGTTTTCGTGCCGCAGGCGGTCATTACGAGCGCTGCAGCCAGCACCGGAAAGAGAGTTTTTTTCATATCGTTTTTTTCGGTTTTTGGTAATTATTCCGTATTTGAGACACAAAGGTAGGAAAATTTCTTTATTTTTGCCCGTCCGCGTCTAAATTTTGTCTTTTATGTACGAATATATCAGCGGCGTCGTGGCCGAGGCGGCTCCCGCCTATGCCGTCATCGACGTCGGCGGGGTAGGGTACTACCTCAATATCTCGCTCGAAACCTATTCGGCGATCGAACACGCCGAGCGCGCGAAGCTCTTCGTGCACTACGTCGTGCGCGAGGATGCGCAGTTGCTCTACGGCTTCTCGACGCGCGTGGAGCGCGAGCTGTTCCGGCTTTTGATCGGCGTTTCGGGCGTGGGCGGCAATACGGCGCGGATGATTCTCTCGACCTATTCGCCGCGCGAATTGCAGGGGATCATCTCGTCGGGCAACGCCGTGCTGCTGAAGAACGTGAAGGGGCTGGGGCTCAAGACGGCTCAGAAGATCATCGTGGAGCTTACGGGCAAGCTCACCGCGCTGGGCGCCGGGGAGGGTGCGCCGCTGGCCGCCGCTGCCGGCGGCGGGGAGATCGACGAGGCCCTCTCGGCGCTGGTCATGCTCGGCTTCGCCCGCTCGGCGGCCGAAAAGGTGCTGCGCGCCGTCGTCCGCGAATCTCCGTCGGCCTCGGTCGAGGAGCTGGTGCGCATGGCTCTCAAACGTCTTTGACGGCCGGCCCTTACGACGCCGGCGGCCGCTCCCGCAGCCGTTCCGTTCCCTGTGTTTCCCCGTCCTGTTTCCCGTGTTCTCCCGGACCGTCTCCGCATTTTCCGGCTGCTTCCGCACTGCGGTCCGCCGCTGCATTTTCCGTAACCGGCCTTCGGGGGCTTCGCCCTTGGGGTTACCCCCCCCCGCTTTCCCGGTCCGTTCCCTTTCCGGCCTTCCCTCTCCTCCGGAAGCGCGGCTGCGCCTTCCGGTCTTCGCTTTTCCGTTCTCTTTTTTTCTTCGGCGGCATGCTGCGGAGGCGTTTTTTTGCGTTTGTTGTGCGGAAATCGGATTGTTTTTGTAAATTTGCACGATTATATGCCGATGAAAAGAGTGATATACGCCCTTGCCGCGCTCGTCGCGCTGTGCTGTGCCTGCTCGAACGAGGAGGAGGTGCTGCCCCAGCAGCGGGAGAAGCTGGTCTCCTATCTCGAATCGTCCCACGCCCCGGCGCTCGTCGAGGAGTCGGAGGCCGACAAGGAGGCCCGGCAGCCGTTCTATTCCCTTTCGGGCAGCACGGTTTACCGCTATATCGAGACCTATTATGCTCCCGGGCGGGAGAGCCGTGCGGAGGTAACCTCCTCGTCGAAGGTGACGATCACCTTCCGGGCCTACGAGTTCACCTATTCGAACATCACCGACAGCACCTTTCCGTTCTATTCGAACGATCCGCTGCTGGAGCAGGCCTACCTCGAGGCGGGGCTGACCCCCGGGGCCTGGTCGTTCGAACCGCTGACGCTCGACATGCGCGGCGACATACTAAAAGGGCTTCGTCTCGCGTTGTTGGGTTGTCGCGCGGGCGACGAGGTGGAGGCGTATATGACCTACAACATGGCCTTCGGCGACCGGAATTTCGGCACGATCCCCCGGGAGAGTCCTATTGCGTGGTTCTTCACGGTCGAGAGCGTCGAATAGGTCCGGAGCCGGCAACCGATTGAAAAAGAATGAGAATGCGACGAAATATGAAATTGCGTACCTTGTGCCTTGCGGCGGCCGGTCTGCTGCTGCTCGGTTCCTGCGCGAAGGAGGAGGCCGAATCGTTCGACAAGTTCGAGGATATGGCGCTCGAAGCGTGGATGCAGCAGCATCGCCCCGAGCTGCTGAAAAACTACCAGTCCGACGGCGGCTATTACGTGGACGTCCTCGATGCCGGCGATATGGAGGCGGCTCCGATCAGCGACACGGTCTGCTGGGTGTCGTTCGACTTTTCGGGCCGCGACCTGAGCGGCAACATCATCCTCACGCGCCGTGCGGACGAGGCCCATCAGGTAGGGTCGTTCACCAAATACACCCGTTACGTGCCCTATTACCGCTATTGCGGCGAGCGCTTCTCGGGATCGTTGATCGAGGGGACCTACCTGGCCATGCGCAACACGCTGCATCTCGATCCCGACTACGTGGCGGCGCATCCCGAGCGGAACCTTCCTACCGAGCTCCGGCTCCGCGAGGGGTCGCAGGTGGTGCTCTACATGCCTTCGCGCGTTGTGGGGTCCGGCGGCGTTTCGGGCGATGGCGGCTACGAAGGGCAGAGCGGCTATACGCTCGATGCGCGGCGGCCGTTCATCGTCACGATGACGATCTGCGACACGGTCAAGAATCCGCTCGAGCACGAAGGCCGCGAGGTTGACGAGTTCTGCAAGACGCATAACGGCGGCCTGAAAATGTACGACAAGGACGACGATACGGCCGACATCGGGCCGCTGCCTTCCGATCCCGAGGACAAGAATCACCCCTACAATGTCGCCGAGGAGTGGGTGAGCGCCAACGACACCATCCCGCAGGTCTATATCAACTACCGGTTCAACCCGGCGAAGAAGGGACTGAAATTCCCCGATCCCTATTCTTCGGGCTTCCTGCCCTATGCCGACGCGTCGTCGATGGAGACGCTCGAGACGAAGATCAACGAAGCGCTCGTCAAACGCTTCCATCCCGACGAGGACAATCCTTATCCGACCGATATCAAGAAACTGGAAGCCGACTCGGTGAAGCTCGACGGTACGGCTAAGGTGTGGTATATCGGCCGTTTCCTCGACGGTTTCATTTTCGATACGAATATCGACGAGGTGAAGGAGCTGATCTACGGCGAGGTGGTTTCGGAGGGCGAAGCCTACGAATACACTCCCAAGGAGGGCGGAGCCGTTACCATGTGGTACTATTCGATTCCCAATCTCAAGTACGGGCAGTGGGCGGCCGTCGTCGCCACCTCGACCAACGGTTACGGTTCGACGGGACGTTCGGGCGGAACCTCCTCTTCGGGGGGATATTCCTCCTCGGATTATTACGATTATCTCAATTATCTGAACTATTACAACAGCTATTACGGCAACAACGGCTATTATAATCCCTATTACGGCGGCTACTACGGCTACGGCGGCTATTATGGCGGTTATTACAATCCCTATTACGGCTATGGCTACGGCTACGGTTACGGCAGCGATTCTGACGATTCGGAGAGCGTGACGACCGTCAGCACGGAGATTCCGCCCTTCTCGCCGCTGATTTTCGAACTCTACATCGAACCCGAGGAGGAAGAGTAGCCTCCCCCGGGTCGTCGTCTGCGACCGTCGCTCCCGCGAAAAATTGCTTTCGCGGGAGCGGTTCGTTTTCGCACGTCCCGCTCTTTCGGAACCCTCTTTGTCAGAGACTCCCGGTCTTGATGCGTTTTTTCCGGGTTTCACGGCTCTCCCGATCCGGCCTTCCCGGTTTCCGCGGGCGCCCCGCATCCCGTTTTTCCGGGGGCGGTTCGTCCGGAATGCCTGCCGGACTGCGGCCGAAGATTCCGGATCATTTCGCTCCGCTTTCGTTTTTCTCGTCCCGCAATCCGTTTTTCCTGTTTCCCGCTACTTTTTCAGGCAGAAATTTTGTAATTCCGTAAAAATGTATTAATTTAGTTGTGCAGAAGTGCAACACCTAAAATTCAACAGATATGATTATCACATTTAACGAGTTGCGTCGTATCAAGGACCGGCTGCCGAGCGGCAGTTCGCAACGTATCGCAGATGAACTGGGAATAGACGTAGAAACCGTCCGCAACTATTTCGGAGGCAAACACGAGGCCAAGGAGTGTGTCGGCGTGCACTTCGAACCGGGTCCCGACGGCGGTGTCGTGACGCTGGACGACACGACGATTCTCGACGTGGCGATGCGTATCCTGAGCGAACAGCAGTAAGAGCTTACGATATTTTGTCCGGCCGTGTGCCGGGCCGAAGGCCGGATTCCGTGCGGATCCGGCCTTTCGCATGCCGGTTTCCGTCCCGGTCCGTTTGCGCCGTCGCCCTGCGCCGTCCGTCCCTTTCCGCTCCGTTCCGCCGGGGCGCCCTTTTGACCGTTCCTGCCAAAATGCCGTGCGCGGGGCGCTCCGGAACCGCTCTTCCTGCCATTCGTCTGACAATTTGGCAGGGATTGCCGTTTGGTACAACCTTTGTTCGGAAAACGGACGTGTCCTGCGGCGGATGCCCGAAGGCCGGAAACCGCAGGCACGGAAAAGACGGAAAAACAATTAAAACATATTTACGATTATGGCAAAGATTATTGGTATTGATTTAGGAACTACGAACTCCTGCGTGGCAGTGATGGAGGGCAACGAGCCCGTGGTCATCCCCAACTCGGAGGGACACCGCACGACCCCTTCGGTCGTGGCGTTCACCGCCGACGGCGAGCGCAAGGTCGGCGATCCGGCGAAGCGTCAGGCCATTACGAATCCCAAGCGCACGGTCTTCTCGATCAAGCGTTTCATGGGCGAGACCTACGACAAGGTGACCGCCGACATCGCGCGCGCTCCCTATTCGATCGTCCGGGGCGACAACAACACGCCGCGCGTCGATATCGACGGACGCCTCTATACGCCGCAGGAGATCTCGGCCATCATTTTGCAGAAGATGAAGAAGACGGCCGAGGACTATCTGGGCCAGGAGGTCACGGAGGCCGTCATCACCGTTCCGGCCTATTTCTCCGATTCGCAGCGCCAGGCCACGAAGGAGGCGGGCGAGATCGCGGGCCTCAAGGTGCGCCGTATCATCAACGAGCCTACGGCCGCCGCGCTGGCCTACGGTCTGGACAAGAAGCAGAACGACATGAAGATCGCCGTGTACGACCTGGGCGGCGGTACGTTCGATATTTCGATTCTGGAGCTGGGCGACGGTGTCTTCGAGGTGAAGTCCACCAACGGCGATACGCACCTGGGAGGCGACGACTTCGACCACGTGCTGATCGACTACATGGCCGAGGCCTTCAAGGCCGAGCACGGCATCGACCTGCGTGAGGATGCGATGGCCCTGCAGCGTCTGAAGGAGGCTGCCGAGAAGGCGAAGATCGAGCTTTCGTCCTCGACCACGACGGAGATCAACCTGCCCTACATCATGCCGGTGAACGGCATTCCGCAGCACCTCGTGATGACGCTGACGCGCGCCAAGTTCGAGCAGTTGTGCGACCATCTGATCCGCAAGACCGTCGAGCCGTGCAAGCTGGCGCTGCGCGACGCGGGCCTCGAGGCTTCGCAGATCGACGAGGTGATTCTCGTGGGCGGTTCGACGCGTATTCCCGCCATCCAGAAGATCGTGCAGGAGTTCTTCGGCAAGGCTCCCAACAAGTCGGTGAACCCCGACGAGGTCGTTGCCATCGGTGCGGCCATCCAGGGCGGCGTGCTGACGGGCGAGGTGAAGGACGTGCTGCTGCTCGACGTCACGCCGCTGTCGCTGGGCATCGAGACGCTGGGCGGCGTGATGACCAAACTCATCGACGCCAACACGACGATCCCGACGCGCAAGTCGGAGGTCTTCTCGACGGCCGCCGACAACCAGCCTTCGGTGGAGATCAACGTCTGCCAGGGCGAACGTCCGCTGGCGCGCGACAACAAGTCGATCGGCCGCTTCCACCTCGACGGCATTCCGGCCGCGCCGCGCGGCGTGCCGCAGATCGAGGTGACGTTCGACATCGACGCCAACGGTATTCTGAACGTCTCGGCCAAGGACAAGGGCACGGGCAAGGAGCAGAAGATCCGTATCGAGGCTTCGTCGGGTCTGACCGAGCAGGAGATCCAGCGCATGCGCGACGAGGCGAAGGCCAACGAGGCGAAGGACAAGGCCGAGAAGGAGCGTATCGACAAGATCAACGCCGCCGACTCGAACATCTTCGCCACCGAGAAGCAGCTCAAGGAGTACGGCGACAAGCTGCCGGCCGACAAGAAGACCGCCATCGAGACGGCGCTCGGCAAGCTGAAGGAGGCGCACAAGAACGCCGACGTGGCCGCCATCGACACGGCCATCGCCGAGCTGAACGCCGCATGGCAGGCCGCTTCGCAGGACATCTACGCGCAGCAGCAGGCCCAGGGGGCGCAGCAGAACGCCGGAGCCGGCCAGCAGTCGCAGGCCGATGCGGGCGGCGCCCGGTCCGAGGGCGGCTCGCAGCCCGAGGACGTCGAGTTCGAGGAGGTGAAGTAACGCACCGGCTTCCGGCCCGGGCGGCGATCGCGGAACGGGCCGGTATCCGAAAACGAAAGCGGGGAAGTGGACATCCACTTCCCCGCTTTTTTCGTCTTCTCTCGATTTGCTGGCCCGGCTTTTCGGACGCGGAATATATCGTATGTCCGGTATCGTATGCCCGGCGAGGGTATCCCGGACACCGTGCACCCCCGGATTTTCCGGCCGTTTTCGGATTGTCCGATCCTTTCCGGACTGTCCCGTATTCCCGGCGAGAGCTTGCAGGATTGCAGCATCGCATGTTCGGTCGGGTCCTGCCGGGCCTTGTCCGGTCCTGTCGGGGCTATCAGGCCTTGTCGGGTCTTGTCCGGCCTGAACGGCGGACCGCTCGGCTGTGCGGGCGGGTTCCCGGCCTATTTCCCCATCGTCAGTTCGACGATGTGATCCGGTCCTGCTGGACGTTCGCCCAGACGGAGCGTCACGCCCTCCTCGTCCTGCCGGAACTCCAGCCTGCGGCCGTCGGCGAAGGCTTTCGCTTCGCGCACCCGTTCTCCGCGGATGGGCACGAACAGCTCCGCGTCGGGCCAGTCGAGCACGTGGACGTAGATCTTGTCGCCCCGGCGGGTCGTGACGCCCCATGCGCGCGGCGTCACGGGCCCGGCCTGCGTGCCGTAGATCGTCTCGCCGTTCTCCCGCAGCCAGGCGCCGATTCCCGCGAGGCGTTCCAAAGCCGCCGCGGGCAGCGCCCCGTCGGGCTGCGGGCCGATATTGAGCAGCAGGTTCCCTCCGCGTCCCGCAGCCCCCGCGAGGTAGCGGACGAGTTCGTCCGTCGGTTTGTAGCTCCGATCCGTGATCCGGTATCCCCACGAGCCGTTCATCGTCTGGCATGTTTCGAGCGGCAGGCGGCTCACGGCCTGCCCCGAGAGTCCCGCCGTGTTCTCGCCCGGCAGGTCGCGTTCGAAGGTCTGCACGTCCTCGCCCTTGAACGGCGTGAGGTGGTGGTTGTTCACCACCAGGCAGGCCGGTTGCAGCGTGTGAATCAGTTCGTACAGTTCGTCCAGGCGCCAGTCGAACCCGGGATTTTCGTCCTGGTCCCACACGCCGTCGAACCAGATCGCCCCCACCGGGCCGTATTGCGTGAGCAGCTCGGTGAGCTGCGCCTTCATGAAGCCGAAATAGGCCTCCGCATCCTCCTTTTCGGCCGGACGTCCCGTGCCGCGCCCCGTGCGGCCGCGCGGCGCATCCTCCCGCCACCAGTCGATGAGCGAATAGTAGAAATGGATGCCCAGACCCTGCCGGCGGCACTCTTCGGCCAGCTCCTTCACCACGTCGCGTCCGAACGGCGTGGCGTCCGCGACGTTGTAGGGCGACTGCGCCGTGCGGAACATCGAGAATCCGTCGTGGTGGCGCGTCGTGAAGCAGACGTAGCGGGCTCCTGCCTCGCGGAAGGCCGTCACCCACGCCTTTGCGTCGAATGCCGCCGGACAGAACGCCCCGGCGAGCTTCTCGTATTCGTGGTAGTCGATGTCTTGGTTGGTCATCACCCATTCGCCCTGTCCGAGCAGGGCGTAGAGACCCCAGTGGAGGAAGATGCCGAACCTTCCATCGGCGAATCGTTGCCGTGCGGCGAGGTTCTCGGGCGACGGCTCGTAGGCGGGTTGTGCGGACGCGTTCGCGGCGAACAGCGCGGCGCAGCAGCAAAGCAGCAGTTTTTTCATGGCGTTTTTCGGGTTGAGGTTTCCAAATATAGTGAAAATTTCCGGAATTTCCGCATGCCGCCTCCGGCGGCTTCTTGCTAACCGGTCCGTCGTTTGCTGCGGACCGGAAAGTCCCGCGATCGGCTCACCGTCGCTCCGCGTGCCACATGCCGCAGAGGATCATCGCCGCACCCGCGAGAGCCGGCGCCGTGATGCGCTCGCCGATGCAGAGCGCCGCCGTGAGCATCGTCACCAGCGGGTTGAAGAAGATGTAGTTGGTCGCCCGGACGGCTCCCAGCCGGCGCATCACGGCGTTCCAGAGGGCGTAGCAGAATCCCGAGGCCACGACGCCCAGGAACAGCAGGTTGGCCCATACGACGGGGCGCGCGAGCAGCTCCCCGGTCGCGGCGAACGGGCGGAATGCGAAGACCGGCAGGGTCGTCGCCATGCCGTAGAAGAAGACCTTCCGGGCGATGAATGACGCCGGATAACGCGCCCCCAGCCGTTTGATGACCAGCGAATAGCCCATCCACGACAGCGCGGCGGCCAGTGCCAGCAGGTCGCCCGCCGGCGAGATGTGCAGCACGAAACGTCCGTTGAGCACCACCAGCGCCATGCCAGCCGCCGCCAGCGCGGCTCCGGCGGCCTGACGCCGCGTCATGCGTTCGCCGCGGTCGGCGCGTCCGGCCGCGAGGGCCGTCCAGACGGGCGCCGTGCAGACCAGCAGCGAGACGTTCGACGCCGGGGCGTACTCCAGCGCGACGTTCTCCAGCAGGAAATAGAGCGATCCGCCGCAGACGCCCGCCGCGGCGAACGCCGCCTCGTCGCGCCGGTTTTCCGCCCGGAGCCGGCGGGGCGCCAGCGGCAGGATGCAGAGGTATCCCAACGCGAAACGCATGAGGAAAATTTCCGCCGGGGTGAGTCCCGCGGCGATCAGCGCCTTGGTCGAAACGAACGTTGCGCCCCATACCGAGACGGTGAAGAGCGCCGCCAAATGGTATCTGTATTCGGACAAACGTGCCATACGGCTCCAAAAATAGAGATTTTTCAGCCGGGATACATATTTTCCATTCTTTTTTTTTATCTTTGCGTGCTATTGTGCGTAATGACTGAATAACAACAAATAATAACAAATTTTTTTCAAGCAGATGCAAAGTAAAGGTTTTATTAAACTCATCGCGGTGCTGCTGGCGCTCGCGTGCGTTTATCAACTCTCGTTTACGTTCAAGACACGTAGCGTGGAGAAGAAAGCGGCCGAGTACGCCGCGCAGTTCCCGCTCGAGGAACAGCCCGGGGCCGAGCAGCACTATCTCGACTCGGTGCAGAACCTGCCGGTCTACAACATGGGGCTGCGCAAGTTCACCTACAAGGAGTGCAAGGAGAAGGAGCTGAATCTGGGTCTGGACCTGAAGGGCGGCATGAACGTCATGCTGGAGGTGCAGGTCGAGGACGTCGTAAAGGCCCTCGCCGGTGACAGCCAGAACGATCCGGCCTTCGTCGAGGCCATCGCCGAGGCCAACGAGGCCATGAAGCAGGGCTCCTCGAACGACTATATCGCCGATTTCGTCAAGGCCTACGAGCGCCTCTCGGGCGGCCGGCCGATCGCCGGGATCTTCGTCAGCCCCGACCGCAAGGACATCACGCTCGAGAGCTCCGACGCCGACGTGGAGAAGATCCTCAAGCGCGAGACCGAAGCCGCCATCGCCGCTTCGTTCAACGTGCTCCGCAGCCGTATCGACCACTTCGGCGTGACGCAGCCCAACATCATGCGTCTGCCCAACTCGCACCGCATTCTGGTCGAGCTGCCGGGCGTGAAGGAGCCGCAGCGCGTCCGCGACCTGTTGCAGGGAACTGCCTCGCTCGAGTTCTGGACCACCTACGACGCCCGCGAAGTGCTGCCGATTCTGGTTTCGGCCGACAAGTTCATCCGTTCCGAGCAGTCCGCTCAGCCTGCTGCCGGGGAGGCGGAGGTTTCGGCGGAGGCCGCTTCGACGGCTCCCGCCGCCGGTGAGACTTCGGGCCTGATCGCCGAGGTGGGCGCCGATTCCGCGTCGGTGGCCGAGTCGGCCCGCACGGGCAACTACGACCGTGAGGAGAATCCGCTCTTCGCCGTGCTCGACCCGTCGTTCGCCGGCGGAGCCGCCATCGGCGCCGCCTACAAGGCCGACATGGCCGCCGTGAACGCCTACCTGGCCCAGCCTGCCGTGCGCGAGCTCTTCCCGGCCGACATCCTTTTCAAGTGGGGCGTCAAGGGCGACGACCATATCGACGGCCGCTACTACCTCTACGCCATCCGCGTCTCCACTCCCGACGGCAAGGCTCCGCTCGACGGTTCGGTCGTCACGGAGGCCACCGAGCAGTACGCTCAGCGCGGCGCCACGGCCGAAGTCTCGATGACGATGAACGCCGAGGGTACGCAGGAGTGGGCGCGCATGACGGGCGAGAACATCGGCAAGTGCATCGCCATCGTGCTCGACGGCTACGTCTATTCGGCGCCCCGTGTGAACGGCAAGATCGACAAGGGCCAGTCCTCGATCACGGGCGATTTCACGATTCAGGAGGCCAAGGACCTGGCCAACGTGCTCAACTCGGGCAAGGTCCCCGCTCCCGCGAAGATCATTCAGGATACGGTCGTCGGTCCTTCGCTGGGCCAGGAGTCGATCAACGCCGGTATGCTTTCGTTCGTGATCGCCTTCATCCTCGTACTCCTCTACATGGGCCTCTTCTATAAGACGGCGGGCTGGATGGCCGACATCGCGCTGCTGACCAACGTCTTCCTGCTGATGGGCGTGCTCGTGTCGTTCGGCGCCGTGCTGACCCTTCCGGGTATCGCCGGTATCGTGCTGACGATGGGTATGGCCGTCGATGCCAACGTCATCATCTACGAACGCATCAAGGAGGAGCTCCGCGGCGGCAAGGGCATTTCGCTGGCCATCAAGGACGGTTTCTCGAAGGCCTACTCGGCCATCATCGACGGTCAGCTGACCACCATCATCACGGGTATCGTCCTCTTCGTCTTCGGTACGGGTCCCGTGCAGGGCTTCGCTACGACGCTCATCATCGGTATCGTCACCTCGGTCTTCTGCGCCATCTTCATCACGCGCCTGATGATCGAGTGGATCGTTGCGAAATGGGGTTCCATTTCGTTCTCCTACAAGTGGTCCGAGGCGTTCCTCAGCAACACGCACGTCGATTTCATCGGCAAGCGCAAGGTCGCCTACGTACTGGCCGTGGCGCTGATGGCGCTCTCGTGCGTTTCGTTCGCCGTCCGCGGACTGAACCTCGGAGCCGAGTTCACCGGCGGCCGCGCCTACGTGGTCCGCTTCGACAAGCCCGTATCGGCCGAGGATGTCCGCGAGAACCTCGACAAGGCCTTCTCCCGGATCGCCGACGCCGACGCTTCGTCCGTGAGCTTCGAGGTGAAGCAGTACGGCAACGAGAACCAGATGCGCATCGTGACGCAGTACCGTTACGACGACACGTCGGACGAGGCTACGGCCGAGGTCGAGAAGATCGTCTATGACGCGTTGAGCCCGCTCTACTCCTATGCCATCACTTTCGAACAGTTCCGCAACACGCAGACCGACCTGAACGGTATTCTCACCGCCGACAAGATCGGTCCTTCGATCGCTCAGGACATGACGTGGAACGCCATCTACTCGGTGCTCTTCTCGCTCATCGCCATCGGTCTCTACATCACCTTCCGCTTCAAGCGCTGGCAGTGGGCTACGGGAGCCACGGCCGCACTGGCGTTCAACGCCCTGCTCATCATCGGTATCTTCTCGATGTTCTACGGGCTGCTGCCCTTCAACCTCGAGGTGAACCAGGCCTTCATCGCCGCCATTCTGACCATCATCGGTTACGCCATCAACGACACGGTGGTGGTCTTCGACCGAATCCGCGAGTATCTGGGCCTCTACCCGAAGCGCAATCTCAAGGAGCTGGTGAACGGCGCCATCAACTCGACGCTGTCGCGTACGATCAACACTTCGGGCACGACGCTCGTGACGCTGCTGGCGATCTTCTTCTTCGGCGGCGAGACGATCCGCGGCTTCATCTTCGCGCTCATCATCGGCGTCGTGGTCGGTACGGCCGCCACGATCTTCATCGCCACGCCGATCGCCTACGATCTGATGATCCGGCGCGCCGCGAAGGCCGGCGAGGAGAAATAATCCCCGCGTATATCTGATTTTATAAATAGCGAAAGGACCGTATCTCCGCGATACGGTCCTTTTTCGTCGGGCGGCGGCAAATAAATTTGGCGTTGCGCGCATCTTGCCTTATCTTTGCATATCGGATCGCTTTTCGGCCGTAGGGCCGCATCCCGTCACGGGTTGCGGCGCCTTCGATGCCGGAGTGGCTATTTTTTTGTAGGACACATGGAAAATCTGCTGAAGTGGATGCGCCGCTACGTCTCGCCGGTCTTTCTGGCGCTGCTCGTCGCCTCGTTCATCTTGTGGTATCTGGCCAAACTGACTTATATGTATACCACCGAACAGACCATCCGGCTGAGCATCGACGGCCAGCCCGTCGAAATTACCTGCGTGGTCGAAGGGGTGGGGACCAACCTGTTCGGTTACAGGGTCTATATGAACAAGACGCTGCGCATTCCCCTCGCCGAGCTCAAGACGCGCCGGGCGACCGGGGAGGGCCACGAGGGCAAGCTCGTCATCGACCCGCAGTCGTTGCAGCACGCGATTTCGGTACGCTTCAGCGACATCAAGATCATCTCCATCGGTGCGATCCCCGAGATCGACGACCCCGTAAAGGAGTGACGCCATGATGAAGGTCGGAATCACGGGCGGCATCGGCAGCGGCAAAAGCACCGTCTGCCGTTTGTTCGCGGCGCGGGGTGTCGCGGTCTATGACTCCGATACCGAGGCCCGGCGGCTGATGACCGGTTCCGCGGAGTTGCGGCAGGCGATCGCGGCGCGCTTCGGCGCCGACATCTACCGCGACGGTGCGCTCGACCGCGCCCGTCTGGCCGGGATGGTCTTCTCCGACGGGGCGGCGCTGGCCGATCTCAATGCGCTGGTGCATCCCGCCGTCGTGGCCGATTTCGCCGCCTGGGCCGAACGGCAGGCGGGTGATTACGTGATTCTGGAGAGCGCCATCCTCTTCGAGGCCGGACTGCGCGGGGCGGTCGATCGCACGGTCGCCGTGCTGGCCCCGCTGGAACTCCGCATCGAACGCACCTGCTGCCGCGACGGTTGCGACGCCGAAGCCGTCCGCCGCCGGATCGCGGCCCAGGCCGACGACGACACGCTCTGCGCCGCAGCCGATTTCACCCTTGTCAATATCCTCGAAGAGGAGCTCGAACCCGCCGTGGCGGCCCTCGACCGCCGTTTCCGTTATGAAGCACAGCACCGTTGATCCGTTTCCGTCCGCCCCGTGCGTGATGGCCATTCTGAATGTCACTCCCGACTCGTTCTACGCCGGGAGCCGGACCCCTTCGGCCGGAGAGGTCGAACGCCGTGTCCTCGAAGCCGTGGGGGAGGGCGCCTCGATCATCGACGTCGGGGGCTATTCCTCGCGTCCCGGGGCCGACGAGGTTCCGCCCGACGAGGAGTGGCGGCGCGTGGCGCTGGGCGTGGAGGCCGTGCGGCGGCTGGCTCCCGATACGGCCGTTTCGGTCGATACGTTCCGCAGCGGCATTGCCGCCCGGGCCATCGAGACCTTCGGTCCGCTGATGATAAACGACATTTCGGCCGGCGAGCTGGACCCTGCCATGTTCGCCGTCGCCGCCCGTTACGACGTGCCCTATGTCGCCATGCACATGAAGGGCGACCCTCAGACGATGCAGTCGCTCACCGACTACCGCCGGGACATCGTTTCCGAGGTGGTCGCCTATTTCCGCCGCCGTGTCGAACGGATGCTCGCCGCCGGTATCCGCCGCGAACGGATCGTCCTCGATCCCGGTTTCGGATTCGCCAAGACCGCGGAGCAGAACTACCGCCTGCTCGCCGGGCTGCACGAGCTCTGTGCGCTGGGCTACCCGGTACTCGCGGGGCTTTCGCGCAAGTCGATGATCTATAAGGTGCTCGGCACGACGCCCGCCTGTTCGCTCGCCGGGTCGGTCGCGCTGGGATGGGAGTGCCTGCGCCAGGGTGCGGCGATTCTCCGCGTGCACGACGTGCGCGAGGCCGTCGATACGGTGCGGCTTTTCGGAATGTACGAACGACAGGTTTCGCTATGATACGACTTACAGACATACGCAAACGCTTCGGCGAGCTGGAGGTGCTCAAGGGCGTCTCGCTCGGGGTCCGGCAGGGCGAGGTGGTCTCCGTCGTCGGAGCCAGCGGCGCCGGCAAGACGACGCTCCTGCAAATCATGGGCACGCTTTCGCGTCCCGACGCGGGCCGGGTGGAGATCGGCGGCGAAGACCCCTTCGCGCTGGGCGACAAGGCGCTGTCGCGTTTCCGCAACGACCGCATCGGCTTCGTTTTCCAGTTCCACCACCTGCTGCCCGAGTTCTCGGCCTTCGAGAATGTCTGCATTCCGGGGCTGATCGGCCGGCGGCCCCGCGCCGAGGTCGAGCGCCGTGCCGCGGAGCTGCTCGCGCTGGTGGGTCTCACCGCCCGCCGCGACCACAAGCCCGGCCAGTTGTCGGGCGGCGAGCAGCAGCGCGTGGCCATCGCCCGGGCCATCGTCAATGCGCCTGCCGTGCTGCTGGCCGACGAGCCTTCGGGCAACCTCGACACCCGCAACCGCGAAGAGATCCACCGTCTGTTCTTCGACCTGCGCGACGAACTGGGGCAGACCGTGGTGATCGTCACCCACGACGAGCGCCTCGCCGCGATGGCCGACCGGAAAATCACCATGTCCGATGGCCGGATTATCTGATCGCGGGGCATTGCGCGAGCTGCTCGAGCGGCTCCACGACCGGTACAACCGCCCGGAGTTCATTCCGGACGACCCCGTCGCCGTGCCGCACCGCTACACGGGCCGTGCCGACCGGGAGATCGCCGGCTTCTTCGCCGCCACCATCGCCTGGGGCAGCCGTCCCACGATCGTCCGTAACGGCCACCGCCTGATGCGCTACATGGACGATGCTCCGGCCGATTTCGTGCGCAACGCCTCGGAGCGCGAGCTGGCGGGACTCGGCGCCTTCGTCCACCGCACCTTCAACGGGGGCGACGCCCGCGATTTCGTGCTGGCCCTGCGCCGCATCGAAACGCTCTACGGCGGCATCGGGGCCTTTTTCGAGAGCCGCTACGCCGCCGTGGGCGACCTTCCGGCGGTCTTCGCCGATTTCCGCCGCGAATTTTTCGCCGCCGACCATGCGCCGCGCTGCGAGAAACACCTCTCTTCCGTCGAGCGCGGCGCGGCGTGCAAACGTCTGTGCATGTACCTGCGGTGGATGGTCCGCTGCGACGACCGGGGCGTGGACTTCGGGGAGTGGCGCACCATTCCCGCTTCGGCCCTGCGGCTGCCGCTCGACGTCCATGCCGGCGACATGGCCCGCGCATTGGGGTTGCTCTCGCGCCGTCAGAACGACTGGCGAGCCGTCGAGGAGGTCACCGCCGCGCTCCGCACCTTCGATGCCGACGATCCCGTGCGGTACGATTTTTCGTTGTTCGGCGCCGGCATCGGCGGTTATCTGAAGGATTGATCCATGTTCCGTTTCAAGCAGTTTGCCGTGCGGCAGGACCGCTGCCCGATGAAGGTCGGCACGGACGGCGTGCTCCTCGGGGCCTGGGCCCCGGTGCTGCCTTCCGACCGCCGGGTACTCGACATCGGCACGGGCACGGGACTGATCGCCCTGATGATGGCCCAGCGCATGCCGCAGGCACGGATCGCGGGGGTGGACATCGACGACGTTTCGCAGGCCCGCGAGAATGCCGACGCCTCGCCGTGGGGCGCACGCCTCGAATTTCACCGCTGCCCCGTGCAGGAGTTCGCCGCCGGCGGGGCGTTCGATCTCATCGTCTCCAATCCGCCCTATTTCGTCGGTTCGCTCACCTGCCCCGATGCGGGCCGCACCGCCGCGCGCCATGCCGTCCATCTGCCTTTCGAGGCGCTGCGCGACGCCGTGCTGCGGCTGCTCGCTCCCGGAGGTCGTTTCGCGCTGATCCTTCCCTCATCCGAGACCGAACGCTTCCTCGCCGTTTGCCGGGACGCCCTGACCCTCGTGCATCGTACCGACGTGCGCACCACGCCGCGCCGCGCCGCGAAGCGCGCCCTGCTCTGCCTGACCCGCCCGGCCGGGGCTCCGCTTCTTCTCCGGCAACTGACGGCCGGAGCTTCCGCTTTGGCCGGTCCCGCCGTTTCGGCCGGGGCTTCCGCTTCCGCCCCTTCCGGCCTTGTCGCTTCTCCCTTGAACGTTCCCGGTGCTGCCGTCGCCGTCCCGGCCGTTTCCGCAGCCCTGCCGGAGGAGACCGGGCGGCCCGTCGTCCCGCTGCGCGACGAACTGGTGGTCGGCACGGGCGGACACGAATCCTATACTCCCGAATACCGGGCCCTTACGCGCGATTTTTACCTGAAATTTTGACGGCACGCGAAAAAAAGTTACATTTGTAGATGGTATCCAAACTTCGTGCACTATGAAATTCCGTCTTTTGACCCTGACCCTGTTGTGTTGCGGCGCTGCCGCCACGGCCCAAAATCCCTATATCGCCCTCGAAGGCGCCGCCGAAAGCGCTGCGGGGATCGCCGTCAGCATGCCCCGTTCGGTGCTGGCCGTCGATCTTTCGGTCGAGTGCAGCACCGTCCTCTGCGGACCTTATGCCCGCTATGCGCAGAAATACCTCGGTGTGCGCGCTCCGCTGACCGACAAGACGACATGGAGCATCGCGGGGGCGCGGATCGCGCTGGCCGGCGATGACGCGTTCGGGGCAGCCGCACCCGCGGCCGATGCCTCCCGCGTCGTTTCCCATGCGGCTTCGGACGAGGCTTTCGCGGCCCTGCAACCCGACAAGACCTCGGCGACGGTCTATTCGCTCGAGGATGCCGCGCGCATGGCCGCCGAGCAGATTTTCTCCCTGCGCCGTCACCGCCTGGAACTGATTACGGGCGAAGCCGGCGAGAATGTCTTCGGCGAGGGGCTGAAAGCCGCGCTGGCCGAGATCGAACGGCTCGAGCAGAGCTACCTGGAGCTGTTCCTCGGCAAGCAGATCGTTTCGACCCGGACGCAGCGTTACCTGGTCTATCCCTCCGCCGACCGGAAACAGTATGTCTTCTGCCGCTTCAGCCCGGCCGCCGGGCTGCTTCCCGAGAGCGATCTCTCGGGCGATATGGTGGTGTTGCAGATCGAGCCGTCGGGCGACACGGAGTGTCCGATCGAGGCCGGTCCGAAAGAGCAAGGTACGGTGAAGTGCCGCATGGCCGATCCTTCGACCTGCACGGTGATCGCCTCCGGCCGCGAATACGCCCGTGCCGTCGTGCCGCTGTTCGAATTCGGCCGCACGGTCCAGGTGGCTCTTCCGCGTCGCAGATAGCAGACGTATATGAACCATACCTCCCGCATGACGGCGCTGCTCGGCGAGCTGCGCCGTGAGCGCAACGGGGCCGTGGCCGATGCCATGCGCCTCGTCGGCGCGCCCTACGGGCTGAATTACGGCGTGAGCCTCCCGACGTTGCGCCGTCTGGCGCGTGCCGAAAAGCCCGATTATGCATTTGCGAAGTTCCTCTCGTTGCAGGATGTGCGCGAACTGCGCCTTGCGGCCTACCACATTGCCGATCCGGCCGGCCTTACGCCCGGCGAATTTCCGTTCTGGGCCTCCGGCATCGTCAATCACGAGCTGGCCGAGGAGGCCGCCTTCGCCCTGTTGCCGCGTATCGGAGACTTTTCCGCCCTGTTCCGGACGTGGACGGCGGCCGGTATGCCGTGGCCGTTGCAGTATGCGGCGCTGATGGCCGCTTCCCGCGTCGTGCCGCCCGACTCCGGGTGGGTCGATTCCGCCGTCGAAGCGGTCCGCAGGGCTGCCGCGGCCGCCGAAACCGTGCCGCCGGACGTTGCAGCTTCCGAAGGAGGCCTTGTTTCTGCCGCACCCGTTGCTGCCGTCGTTGCCGGGACCGGTCCCGCAGCGTCCGCCTCCCCGGAAAGCGGTTTTTCCGCGTCCGCAACCCCTTCCGCCGCCTGCTCCGTGTGCACTCCCGCCGCTGCACTCCTTGTCGCACAGGGGGCGGTGGCGCTGCTTGCGGCCGTCGGGTCCCGAAACGGGGAGAGCCGGCAGGCGGTGCTCCGCAAAGCCGGCTCTCTGGGCCGGCTCCGTGCCGAAGACTACGTCCACGAGGAGCTGGCCTGGCGGTTGGAAGTTCAGTGATGTACGGCGTGTTCGCGCTGTTCGATCGTGTCGAAAGCCTCCCTGAGTTCCCTGTAGCCTATGAGACCGCTTCGGCGCCAGAGCACTTCGCCGCGGCGGAAAATCACCAGAGTCGGAACCGAGGAGATGTTGTAACGCCGCACGATCTCCAGCATGTCGGGGTCGTCCACGTCGATCCGGTAAACGTCCGCACGGCCGTTCATTTCCGTTTGGAATCTGTCGATTACGGGAACCATTGCCTGGCACGGTCCGCACCAGGTGGCGAAGAAGTCCGCGAGCGTCACCGCGTCCCTCCAGATGATTTTGTCGAAATCTTTCATAGTCGCTCCTTTCGGAAGAGGCGGCCGTTCGCCGCGTCCCCCGCGTTTTTCCGGGGGAGCAGCAAATTCTATTCCAGAAAGAGCGCTCGGGGCAGTTGGTCGATGCTGTTTATCCGCACGATTTCGATGCCTCTGGGGTGTTTGGCTCCTTTGGCGAGGTATCCCGAGACGACGATCCGCCGGAATCCCAGCCGGGCGGCCTCGCTGATACGCTGTTCGGTGCGCGGGGCGGGGCGCACCTCGCCCGACAACCCGATTTCGCCCGCGCAGCAGATGCCCTCTCCCACGGGACGGTCGTAGTAGGAGGAGATCACCGCCGCCACGACGGCCAGGTCCAGTCCCGGGTCGGCGACCTTGAACCCTCCGGCGAAGTTCAGGAAGACGTCCTTCTGGAACATCTTCATCCCGACGCGCTTTTCGAGCACCGCCAGCAGCATGTTCATCCGCCGCGTGTCGAATCCCGTGGCCGTGCGCTGGGGCGTGCCGTAGGCCGCGCCGCTCACCAGCGCCTGCACTTCGATCAGGTAGGGTCTCACGCCGTCGGCCGCAGCGCCCACGGCGATGCCGCTCAGCGGTTCCTCGTAGTGCGTGAGCAGGATTTCCGACGGATTGTCCACGCCCCGCAGTCCGGTGTCCAGCATTTCGAACACGCCGATTTCGAACGTCGCGCCGAAGCGGTTCTTGATGCCGCGCAGGATGCGGTATATGTTGTTGCTGTCGCCCTCGAATTGCAGGACGACGTCCACGATGTGTTCGAGGATCTTCGGTCCGGCGATGGTCCCGTCCTTGGTGATGTGGCCGATGATGACGATCGACGTGGCGGTCGATTTGGCGTATTTGAGCAGCGTCGCGGCGCATTCGCGGATCTGCGACACGCTTCCGGCCGACGAATCCATCAGCTCGGTGTAGATGGTCTGTATCGAGTCGATGACGACCAGGTCGGGCTTCTGCTCGGCGATTTGCGCCACGATGTTCTCCAGCAGCGTCTCGGGGTAGATCATGCACTCCTCGTTGCCGATCCCGAGCCGCATGGCGCGCATCTTGATCTGCTCGGCCGACTCCTCGCCCGAGACGTAGAGGGTCTTCAGTCCGTTCGCGGCCAGGGCGATCTGGAGCGAAAGGGTCGATTTGCCGATGCCCGGCTCGCCGCCCAGCAGCACGAGCGATCCGGGGACCATGCCGCCGCCCAGCACGCGGTTCACCTCGGCATTGCCCAGATCGAGCCGCCGGTGTTCGCTCTCGCGGATGTCACGCACCCGCTGGGGTTTCGCCGCCGGCAGCGACCCTGCGGCGACGGCCGGTACGGAGCCGCTCTCGCGCGCCACGATCTCTTCCGCGAAGGTGTTCCATTCCCCGCACGAGGGACATTTCCCCAGCCATTTGGGGGCTTCGAATCCGCAGTTTTTGCAGAAGAAGGCTTTTTTTACCTTTGCCATCCTGTTCAGTATGCGTTTGCCGAGGTGTACTCCCTGCGCACGGCCCGCGTGATGCCGGCCGCGGGGTAGAGGGCCTGGTACTGTTCCGTGAGGTCCACCTCCAGCACGATTTTCCGCTCGCCCTCCTCGTCGGTGTACGATGCGGGCGAACATACGTAGTCCTCCTCGCCGAAGAGAACCTCGAACTGCTCCTTGCCCGGCTCCTTGCCGAACAGTCCCGTCACGGGTTCCGTGTCGGGCGCGGTCCTGATTTCGGCCCGTCCGCCGTTGTATTGCGAGAAGTGCAGCGTGTAGCCGCCTCCCGCCTGCACGGGGGCCGCCGACACGATCTCGGTCTCGATCTGCGCGACCAGCGGATTCTCCCCGCTGCCGCCGTCTTCTTCGCCGTCGCCTTCGCCGTCGCCTTCGCCGGTCCCTTCGCCGCCTTCGTCGCCGCCGTCGTCCGGATTCCCGCCTCCGGCCGCTCCGGTTCCGTCGCTGTCCCCCGTCCCGGTATCATCGCCGGTCCCGGTGTTGTCTCCGGTTCCGTCTTCGTTGCCGTCTCCGGTCTCTCCGCCGCCGGAGTTATCCCCGGAGCCGTCTCCCTCCTCTCCCGTGCCGGGATCGGAGTTTTCGGTCAGGGCGACGTCGGCTTCGACCCGGGTGACGGGGTAGCGGGCCGTGTAGAATACGCCGGTCCGGGATTCTCCGCACGCTGCCGTGAGCAGTGCCGCGCACAGGGCGCACAATAGATAGAACAGCCGTTTCATGCGTTTCTGTTTTTCATAATCCCCGGTCTTCGTCGATCAGCACCACCAGCACGCGCCCTGCCGGGTGGCAGCGCAGCATCTCCATCCGGGTATTGCAGATGCGGTCGGGGGAGTTGCAGTCCATGCAGACCCCGGTTTTGGCGCACGGTGTGCGGAATCCGGGGTGGCGGGCTATGTTTTGCGGCGCGGCGATGCGCCGGATGCGTTCTTCGGCCTCTCTGCGGTCGGCCACGATTTTGTTGCGTCCCGCCACGAGGAGCACCTTGCGGGGACCGAACGCCACCGGGGCGATGCGGTTGCCTACCATGTCGAGCCAATGGAGCGTGCCCTCTTCGGTCACGGCGTTGATTCCCGTTACGAAAAGGTCCGACAGCAGGGCCTGCCGCCGGATTTCGAGTCTTTCGGGCCGGGGCATCGAGGCGTCGAATCCGTCGAGCAGCCTCCACCGCCCGTCCCGGCGCAGCCATTCTACGATTCCCGTGTCGCGCATCGTCATCGAATCGCCGAACGATACGAGTTCCGGCATCTCGGCTTCGACCGCCGCGCGCAGCCTTTCGAATGCCTCCTGCGCGTCCTTCGTCACGACCGCTTCGAAGCCGTGGCGGCGCAGCGCTTCGGCGCAGCGTGCGAGCCGTGCCGTCCGGTCCGCCGTATCGTTTCGTTCCGTCTTTGTCGTCTGGTTCGTCTGCATCGTGTTTTGTTATGTGTGTCGTCGTGTGAAACTTCCGTTTGTCCTCAGCGCAGCTTCCGCTTCACGACCGCCGGATTTCCCGTGGCCAGCGAGTCCTCGGGAATGTCGTGCACGACGACGCTCCCTGCGCCGATGATCGAGCGGGCGCCGATCCGGACGCCCGGGCAGACTGTGACGCCGGCTCCCAGCCAGCAGTCCTCGCCGATCGTGATCGGGAGGCCCGTTTCGACGGGTTTGCGGCGCTCTTCGAAGTCTATCGGATGCTGCGGCGTGCAGATACGGCAGCCGGGGCCGATGAGCGTGTGGTCGCCGACCGTGATGCCGCCGCAGTCGAGAAACGTGCAGCCGGCGTTGATAAAGACGCCTTCGCCCAATTGAATCCGATGACCGTGGTCGCAGTAGAACGGCGGCATGATCCGGGCAGTGGGATGGCGATGGGGGATTAGCGCTGAGAGCGCTTCGTCGTAGGCTTTGCCGTCGTCGAATGACACGGCGTTGAAATGTGCCTGGTTCACCCGCCTTCGGCGAAGGCTTTCTGCCACATCGGGTGCTGTGAAATCGAACGGCTCGCCTGCGAGCATCTTTTCCATTTCGGTCATGATGTCGTTCCTATTTGATGAAGAACCGGTATATGTCGTTGCCGTTGGCGTAGAGCAGCAGCATGAGCAGGACGATCATGCCGACGTACTGCGCCGCTTCGAGCACCTTGTCGCTCACCTTGCGTCCGGAGATCATTTCCCAGAAGGTGAACAGGGCGTGTCCGCCGTCCAGCCCCGGGATGGGCAGAATGTTCATCACCGCGAGGATGATCGACAGGAATGCGGTCTTCATCCAGAAATCCTGCCAGTCCCACGCCGCGGGGAAGATGCTCCCGATGGCGATGAATCCGCCCAGCTCCTCGTACATCTTCGTCTTGGGCTGCACGATCAGTTTCAGCTGTTCCCAGTAGGAGGAGATCACCTCTCCCGTTTTGCGGATGCCCGCCGGGATGGACTCCCGGAGGGTGTACTCCTGTGTGCGCGGGGTGTAGAGGTCCTGCCGCGGCGCGACGCCGATCAGCCCCTCCTCCGATACGGGCAGCGTCATGGTCAGCACCATGTCCCCTTCGCGCAGCGCCTCGATCCGCACCGAGTCCCCGGCGCGCGAGCGGATATACCGCTGGTAGTCGGGAAACTCCGCTCCGCGGAGGTCGTCCACGGCCAGGATTTCGTCGCCCTTCTTCAGGACCGCGGAGGCCGCCGCCGACACCGTGCTGTCCACGATGAACGGGAAGCGCAGGGCGAGGAATCCCTCGTAACCCTTTTTCTGCCGCATGGCGATCAGGTCGTCGAGCGGCAGGTTCAGCGTCACCGCCCGGCCGTCGCGCTCCACCTCCACGCGGCGGTCGCCCTCGGTGATGAGCAGCGAGGAGATGATCTCCTGCACGTTGTCCACCGGCTTCCCGTCGATCGAGAGGATGCGGTCTCCGTCGCGGAATCCCAGCTCGTGCCCCGCCTCGTTGAAGTCGTAGCCCCAGCGGGCGTCTTTGTTCGAGAAGTAGGTGTCGCCCCACGTGTAGCAGATGCCGCAGTAGATCGCCACGGCCAGCACGACGTTCATCACCACGCCGGCGATCATCACCAGGAAGCGCTGCCACGCGGGTTTGGCGCGGAACTCGTCCTGCTGCACGGGGCGTTTCATCTGCTCCTTGTCCATCGACTCGTCGATCATGCCGGCGATCTTGACGTAGCCGCCCAGCGGCAGCCAGCCCAGTCCGTATTCGGTGTTTCCGCGTTTGAATTTGAAGAGCGAGAACCACGGGTCGAAGAAGATGTAGAACTTTTCGACGCGGATCCGGAACACGCGCGCCATGATGAAATGCCCCAGCTCGTGAATGCCCACGAGGATGGTGAAACAGAGGAAAAACTGAAGAATCTTGATTGCTATGTCCATTGTGCGTATCGGTTACAGTTCGAGAAATTCGGCGGCCAGCGCGCGGGCTTCGGCATCGGCCGCGGCGTAGTCGTCGAGCGTGGGGGAGGCGACGAACGAGGCGTGTTCGAGCGCATGGCGGATCGCCCGCACGATGTCGAGCCAGGCGCACCGCCGCGCGAGGAAGGCTCCCACGGCCGTTTCGTTCGCGCCGTTCATCGTGCACGCCGCCGTGCCGCCGCGGCGCAGGCAGTCGTAGGCGATCTCCAGCGCCGGGTACTTCTCGCGGTCCACCGCCGCGAAGGTGAGCTGCGGGTGGGCCAGGAAGTCGAAGCGCTCGCCCGGCCGTGCGGCCCGGTCGGGGTACATGAGGGCGTAGCTGATGGGCATGCGCATGTCGGGCGTTCCGAGCTGCGCCTTGATCGCACCGTCCTCGAACTCGACCATCGAGTGGACGATCGACTGCGGGTGCAGCACCACGTCGATCCGCTCGGCGGGCGTGCCGAAGAGCCAGTGGGCCTCGATCACCTCGAAGCCCTTGTTCACGAGCGTCGAGGAGTCGATCGTGATCTTCGCGCCCATCCGCCATTGGGGATGGCGCAGCGCCTGTTCCACGGTGACGCCGGCCAGCTCCTCGCGTCTGAGGTCGCGGAACGCCCCGCCGCTGCACGTGACGATCAGCCGCCGCACCGGGGCGCGTTCGCCCGCGAGACACTGGAATATGGCCGAGTGCTCCGAGTCGATCGGGACGATCGGCGCGCGGTGTTTCCGTGCCAGCGGCATCACGCAGGCGCCGCCCACCACGAGCGACTCCTTGTTGGCCAGCGCCAGCTTCTTGCCCGCTCCGATGGCGGCCACCGTGGGCGCCAGTCCGGCGTATCCCACCAGCGCGTTCACCACGACCTCCGTGTCCCCCGCGGCGGCCAGCTGCGCCACGGCCTCCTCGCCGGCATACACCTTCGTGTCGGTGTCGGCGAGCGCGTCGCGCAGCGGCGCATAGTGCCGTTCGTCGGCTATCGCCACGGCGTCGGCGTCGAACTCCCGGGCCTGCTCGGCGAGCCGCTCCCAGCGGCTGCGGGCCGTCAGTACGCGGGCTTCGAACCGTTCGGGATTCTCCCGCACGATGTCGAGCGTCTGTTCGCCGATCGAGCCGGTCGAACCCAGAATGGCAAGTCGTTGTCTCATGGTCTTCAGAATACGATATAACTCTCCGGATCGACCGGTTTCCCGTCGCTCCACAATTCGAATTCGAACATGCGCACCTCGCCGTTCTCGGCTTCGGAGTTGTAACCCACCAGCTCGCCCGGGCGGAGCGTCTGCCCCGGAGCCGCGAGCGACTGCGAAAGGTTGCGATAGACCGACAGCAGGCCGCCGCGGTGCTGCATGATGACCGTGTAGCCCCGCTCGGGGGTCCAGAGGCTCTGCACCACCGTCCCGCCGTCCACGGCCGCGATGCGGTCGGAGGCCGCCGCGGCGATCTTCACCCCGAAACGGCCCTGCGAGATGTCGAAACGCTCGGTGATGATCCCCTCGACGGGTTTCGCCAGCTCGATCGCTTCGCGTATCCTGCGCCGCGAGTCGCTGCCCCGCCCCGCGAGCGAGTAGGGGCCGTCGCCCTCCATCTGGGCGCGCAGGAGCGAATCCTCGGCCGACGGCATCACGAGCACCTTGCTCGCGCGCGTGCTGTCGCTTCCCGGCAGGGTCCGCGCTACGGGGGTGTTGCCCTCCAGAATCATGGCGATATTCTCGTTGTAGGTCATCATGTCGTTCATCATGCGCTCCATCGAGTCCAGACGGATGATGTTCTGGATGAGGCTCTCGCGCGAACGGTCCGCCTCGGTCCGGTAGCCGGGCAGGAACTCCAGCACGGGCGAATAGGCCACCAGCAAGAGCGTGAGGATGAAGAGCACCAGCACGAAGGCCACCAGTCCGGCCAGCAGGCTGGCCGGGGAGACGTGCACGTGCCACTCCTCGCTGTTGTCCGTGGCGTTGAGCATGTTGAAGCGGCGTTTGCGGAACAGTCCGCGCCACCATGCCCGGACGGATTTTATCGTTTTCATCGTTCGGAAACCTTTGCGTTCAATCCCACAAATATAGTATAAGCCGTGCGGACTGCCAAATTTATTTCTTCCCGCCGCTCCTGCGGACGGAATCGCTTGCAGGTCCCGCTATTTTTCCTATCTTTGCATGATCCGACTTCGAATCAACGTCGAAACTAACGATAAAAGTATGGTAAAACCTGCACTTCTCGTACTCGCCGCGGGCATGGGTTCCCGCTACGGGTCGCTCAAACAGATGGACGGCGTGGGCCCCAACCGCGAGGCCATCATCGACTATTCGGTCTATGACGCCATCCGCGCCGGCTTCGGCAAGGTGGTTTTCGTCATCCGCCACTCCTTCGCCGACGAGTTCCGCGAGGTCTTCTCGGCCGACCGCTTCGGCGGCCGCATCGCCGTGGAGTATGTCTTTCAGGAGCTGGACAGCCTGCCCGAAGGGCTGACGGTCCCCGAAGGCCGCGTGAAGCCGTGGGGCACGAACCACGCCGTGATGATGGCCTCCGGGGTCATCCGCGAACCGTTCGCCGTCATCAACGCCGACGACTTCTACGGCGCCGAAGCCTACCGCACCATCGGCGACTACCTCTCGCAACTGGGCGACAGCCGCAACCGCTACTGCATGGTGGCCTACGATCTCGACCGGACGCTTTCGGACAACGGAACCGTCTCGCGCGGCGTCTGCGGCGTCGATGCCGAGGGCAACCTCGTTTCGATGGTCGAGCGTACGCAGATCGAGCGGATGCCCGACGGCCGCATCGTCTTCCACGACGGCGGAGCCGACGAGCCGCTGGCGGAGAACACCCCCGTGTCGATGAACCTCTTCGGGTTCACGCCCGACTATTTCGCCTATTCGCAGGAGTATTTCCCGGTGTGGTTCGAGGCCAACCGGTCCAATCCGAAGGCCGAGTTCTACATCCCCACGGTGGTGAACAGGCTCATCGGCGACGGTACGGCTTCGCTGCGCGTGCTGCGCTCCGCGGCCCAGTGGCACGGCGTCACCTACAAGGAGGACAAGCCGGCGCTCATGGCCGCCATCGAGCGGATGATCGCCGAGGGCCGTTACCCGCGCGATCTGTGGAAGTGACTTCCCGCACCGCCGCGCCGGAGGGTTCCTGCCGCGGCGCGCGAAATCTCCGGACCGTCTCCTGCGCGGAGCGGTCCGGATTTTTTTTCGGAAAAAATCGTATCTTTGGCCTCCGGAATCCGGACCCGAACCGGGATTCCCCCAAAACGCAATGCCGATGAATCAGCATCCCGAATGGAGCTACGGGGCCGTGCTCTATGAAATGAACGTGCGCCAGCTCACGCCCGAAGGCACGTTGCGCGCCGCTGCCGCGCGGCTGGAATTCCTGCGCGATCTGGGCGTCGATGCCGTGTGGCTCATGCCCATCTACCCGATCGGGGAGAAGAACCGCAAGGGCACGCTCGGCTCCTACTATTCGATCCGCGACTACTGCGCCGTCAATCCCGAGCTGGGCACGATGGACGATTTCGACGATTTCGTGGCCGAAGCGCACCGCCTCGGCATGAAGGTGCTCATGGACTGGGTGGCCAACCACACTTCGCGCGATGCGCGGTGGATCGCCGGGAAGCCTGCCTCGTGGTACGAGCGCGACGCCTCGGGCGAGCCCGCCGTGCCGTGGGACTGGACCGATACGGCCAAGCTCGACTATGCGAACCGCGACGTATGGGAGGCCCAGGCCGCGGCCATGGAGTTCTGGATCGCGCGGCACGCCGTGGACGGCTTCCGCTGCGATATGGCGATGCTCGTGCCGATCGGGTTCTGGCAGTACGCCGCCGCGCGCCTGCGCCGCGTGAAGCCCGACCTGTTCCTGCTGGCCGAGGCCGAACAGCGGAACCTCTTCGACGACGGCGTGTTCGACGCCTGCTACGGGTGGGAGATGCATCACCTGCTCAACGACGTGGCGCAGCAGCGCGTGCGGGTCACGGCGCTGCGCGACTGGCTCCGCGCCGACCGCGGCCGCTATCCCCGCTCGGCCATGCGGCTGGCCTTCACCTCGAACCACGACGAGAATTCGTGGAACGGCTCGGAGTTCGCCCGCATGGGGGCCGCGCGGGGCATCATGGCGGCGTTCACCTTCGTCGTTCCGGGCGGCCTGCCGCTGATCTATACCGGGCAGGAGGTGGGCTACGACCATTCGTTCGCCTTCTTCGACCGCGACCCGATTCCTGCGGAATCCTACCGGGCCAACGCCTACACGGAGTTCTACCGCCGCCTGACGGAGCTGCGCCATGCCAATCCGGCCCTCGCGGCGGGCGGGCGGGGCGGCGACATGGTCGAGATCAGCAACAACGCCGAGGACTGCCTGATGACCTTCGTGCGCGAGGTTCCCGGCAACCAGGTCGTCGCCGTGATGAACCTTTCGCCCTACGCGATCGAGACCGATTACTATACGGGCATCTACGCCGGCATGTACACCGACGCCCTGACGGGCCGCCCCAGCGAACTGCGGGGGCACGTCGTGGAGCCGATGGGACCGTGGAGCTACCGGATTCTGACCCGGTAGCGGTTCTGCGGATTTTTCGTATATTTGCCCCCGATGAAACGATCGCTTCTTTTCTGCCTGCTCTTTCTGGCGGCCGCGGTTCCTGCCGCCGCCGGGACCTACCGCGTGGAGGAGATTCCCCATGTCCAGCGCGCCGACCGCCGCCGCTACGTCTCAAATCCCGACGGGATTCTCTCCCCGGAGGCCGTGGCGCGCATCGACGCCGTGTGCGCCTCGCTCCGCGAGCGGGGGCTGGCCCAGGTGGCCGTCGTCGCCGTGGACGACATTGCCGGCGGCGACACGTTCTCCTTCGCCGTCGAGCTGTTCGGTCGCTGGGGCGTGGGCGGTGCGGAGAGCGACAACGGGCTGGGCATCCTGCTGGTGAAAGACCTGCGCGAGATCCGCTTCGTCACGGGCGGCGGGGTTGAGGGCGTGCTGCCCGACGCCCTCTGCAAGCGCATCCAGCTCAGATACATGCTTCCTGCTTTCCGGGAGGGGAATTACGACGCGGGCATGGTCGCAGGCGTGGAGGCCGCGGCGCAACTGCTCGAAGGAGGTGATCCCGACCTGGGGGAGGAGGAAGGGCTTTCGCTTGGGGCGATTCTGCTGATCGTCGCCGGCTTCGTCTTTCTGCCGCTGGCCGCGGGACTGGCCGTCCACTACCTTTCGCGCCGTTGTCCCCGCTGCCGCAGGTTCGCGTTGCAGTGCGACTCGCAGCGGGTGCTCGGGACGACGCCCTCCTACCGCGAGGTGGAGTACACCTACGTTTGCCGTCACTGCGGCGCCGTGGTGACGCGGCGTTCCCGCCAGTCGCGCGGCAACGGCTTCGGCGGCGGTTCGGGCGGCGGCATGATTATCGGCGGAGGCGGCTTCGGCGGACTGGGCGGAGGCGGGAGCCTCGGCGGCGGTTTCGGCGGCGGATCGTTCGGGGGCGGCGGCGCCGGATCGAAGTGGTGACGGCCGTGCGGGGAGTTTTCGGAATCGGCAAATGTATAATAAGGTAAAAAGCAAGACAATATGAAAAAGTGGATTTGGATCGGCCTCGTCGCCGTCGTCGCGATTTTCTTTTACGCCACCTACAACGGCTTCGTCACGAAGGAGGAGGGGCTCAACAGCGCCTGGTCGAACGTGGAGACGCAGTACCAGCGCCGTTCCGACCTCATTCCCAATCTGGTCAATACGGTAAAGGGCTATGCCGCCCACGAGTCGGAGACGCTCGGCGCCGTGACCGATGCGCGAGCCCGCGCCGCCTCGATCAGCCTTTCGGCCGGCGAGCTGACACCCGCGAAGCTGGCCGAGTTCCAGGAGGCGCAGGCCGGGGTGCGTTCGGCCCTGGGGCGGCTTATCGCCGTGGCGGAGAGTTATCCCGACCTGAAGGCCAATCAGAATTTCCTGGAGCTGCAAGCCCAGATCGAAGGTACGGAGAACCGTATCGCCGTGGCGCGCAAGGAGTTCAACGATGCCGCGCGGCATTACAACGTCGCCGTGCGCCGCTTCCCGGCCAATCTGGTCGCCGGGCTGTTCGGCTTCGCGCAGAAGCCCTATTTCGAGTCGGCCGAAGGGACCGGCGCGGCTCCCGAGGTGAAGTTCTGAGATGCCCGGCGAAAAGACCCGCGGCTACGTACTGGGCGCCGTGGCCGCCGCCAGTTACGGACTCAATCCGCTCTTCGCGCTGCCCCTCTACGGGGCGGGGCTGGGTCCGGATTCGGTCCTTTTCTACCGCTATCTGCTGGCTGTCGTCATGCTCGGTTCGCTGATGATCTTCCGGCGGCAGTCCTTCGCGCTCACACGACGCGACATCCTGCCGCTGGCGGTCATGGGACTGCTTTTTTCCTTCTCGTCGCTGTGCCTGTTCGCCAGCTACAACTACATGGACGCGGGCATCGCCTCGACGATCCTGTTCCTCTACCCCGTGATGGTGGCCGTCATCATGTCGGCCTGCTTCGGCGAGCGGGTTACCGCCTCCACCGTGCTTTCGATTCTGCTGGCTCTGGGCGGCATCGCGCTGCTCTACAAGGGCGGCGACGGAGCTACGCTGAGCCTTGCGGGCGTTGCGCTGGTCTTCCTCTCGTCGCTCTGCTACGCCGTTTACATCGTGGGGGTCAATCGCTCCTCGCTGCGCGACCTTTCGACCGAGAAGCTGACTTTCTATTCGCTGCTCTTCGGCCTGAGCGTCTATCTGGTCCGTCTGCGGGGCGTCGCCGGTTTGCAGATGATCCCTTCGCCGCTGCTTTGGATCAATGCCGTCTCGCTGGCGCTGTTTCCCACGATCGTCTCGCTCGTCACGATGGCCGGCGCCATCCGCCGCATCGGTTCCACGCCCACGGCGATTCTCGGGGCGCTGGAACCCGTCACGGCGCTCTTTTTCGGCGTGCTGGTCTTCGGCGAACGGCTCACGCCGCGCATTCTCACGGGTGTAGCGCTGATTCTTGCCGCCGTGACGCTCATCATCGCCGGCAAGTCGCTCCGCATCCCGACCGCCGCGACGCACCTCGCGCACTGGCTTTCGCGGCCCCGCCTGCCGCACTGGACACTCGCCTGGCTGCGCCGTCTGCCGCTGCCGCGCCTGCGGCACGGGGCGAAATGAAAAAGCGGTCCGCTCTCCGGAGCCGGACCGCTTTCCGTTTCGGGCCGCGCGCCGTTACATGCGTCCTTTGTCCTCGGAGGCTCCCGCCTCCACGGATTTTTTTCGGAAGGCCTTGCCTGACTTGAAGTTGCAGGTGATTCCGATCTGATAGCTGCGGGCGCACCACGGCTGCCGCGTGATGACCCGGCGCACGAATCCGTCGCCCTGCGCCGTGATCTCCTGCCCCTCGTCGAGCAGGCTGCGCGCCGAGAACGAGAGCGTGAACCGCCTGCCGAAACGCTTCTTTACCTCTGCGTTGAGGAACTGCATCGGCTCGACTGTCGCATTGCCGAATGTCATGCGGCTTTGGTAGCGGTAGGAGAGGTCCACATAGAAGTTCGCCGGCAGTTCGATCGTCGCCGAGACATTGGCCAGCAGGATATGCTGGAAGGTCTCGGGGGCATGCTGTTCGACACGCTGGCCGCGCCGCATATAGTTGGCTCCCATGTTGATCTGTAACCATTCGGTCGGTTGTATGGGCAGGTTTGCCGCCGCATACCACGTCTTCGTGTCGTCGTAATTGACCCAGAGGATGCCGAGCATGTCCGGATTGTCCGCATCGGCCGCGGTGGTCTGGTTGATTTCGTCCCGCTGGAGGATGACGCCGCCCGTGAGCGTGTATTTGTGCGCCAGCACCAGCGTCAGGCTCACGTCCTGCTTGTAGGCGGGGTCGAGCAGCGGGTTTCCGGTCTGGTAGGTGTAGTCCGAAATCTGCATCCGCTGGGGTGTGAGCGTCCAGAACCGCGGCCGTTCGATCGTGCGGGCGTATTGGGCGACGAGCGAATAGGCGCCGTCCTCCGAGAGACGGCAGGAGAGGTTCGCGTTCGGGAAGAGCGAGAAGTAATCTTGCCCGACGTCGCCGCGTCCGTAGGTGTGGGTATATTCTCCGCGCAGGCCGGCCACCGCGCTCCAGCGGCCCAGTGAAGCCGTCACGACGCCGTACGCCGCTGCGATATGTTCCGTGTAGTTGATTTCGAAGCTCTGCGCCTCGTTGCGCGTCCATGCCTCTCCGCGGAGGTATTCGTAACGGGCGTCGTTGCGCATTTCGTTACGCGTGTATTTGATCCCGGTCCTGAGTCTCCAGCGCTCCGAGAAACGCTTGTCGAGTGCGAGCGTCAGCGCCGCCACGTCGTAGCTGCTGCGCGTGCGGTCGCGGTAAAGCGAATCGACGGCCTGAGCGGGCGCGGGCGGGGCGATACGGCTGCGGTTATCGTTGCGGAGCGACGTGTTGCGGTGTGCGTAGTCGCCCAGCACCTTGAAGGTCGAACCCAGCGTGTCGATCTTCCGGACGTAGTTGAACGTCCCCTCGTAGCCGTTTGCGGCGTTCCCGCCCGCATAGCGGCTCGCGGTGTTCGTCTCGCTTCCGGACGTCATGTCCGTCGAGGTTCCGGTCGTCGTCTGCGTGTTGAGGTGCAGGTACGAGAATTCGGCTCCGAGGCTGTTTCTTCCGTCGAACTCGTAAACGGCCCCCAGTGTCGCGCCGCCGTTGTAGTCGTCGTCGTTCATCGACGATGCGGCGCTCAGCCGTTTCCGCCCTGCGGTGTAGGAGGTCTCCTCCTGGCTGTCCATTCCCGATGAGCCGAGCTGTCCCCAGGCCGAGACGTTGAGGTCGAGCCGTCCGCTGTGGATCGAGACGTTGCCCCCGGGGCCGTAGCGATGTATCAGTCCGCTCTGTTCCGTGCGCAGCGAGAGCGAGCCCTGCAAGCCGTCCTCGCGCCGTTTGCGGAGCGTGATGAGGACGATGCCGCCCGCCGCGTCGGCGTCGTGGTCCGCGCCGGCCGTGGGGACGATCTCGATCCGCTGGATTTCCTCGGCGCGCAGCGATCGGAGGTAGGCCATGAGCTGCGCGGGTTCCATGCGCAGCTCGCGGTCGTTCACGAACACCTTCGTGCCGCCCTTACCGTTGATCGAGATTTTCTCGCCGTCCATCCATACGCCGGGAGCGCGTTCGAGCAGCTCCGCGCCGTCGCGCCCTGCCGCCGCCGGCGCATCGGCCACGTCCACCACGAAGCGGTCGGCCTCGCGCCGGACGATCCGGGCCTTCACCACGACCCCTTCGATCTGCGTGGCCGAGCTGCGCAGTACGAAGTCCCCTAGGTCGCTCTCCGCCGCCACATGCACCTGCCGCGTCAGCGGGTCGTAGCCCAGGTATTGAATCCGGAGCGTGTAGTCTCCCGCAGGGGCTTTCAGCGTGAAGCGCCCCTCGGCGTCGGTGGCTGTTCCCGTCACCTGCGCCGAATCCCGGAGCAGGACGACCGTGGCGTATTCCACGGCTCCGCCCCGTTCGTCCATCACGCGCCCTTTCGAGGGGCATAGACGTGCCGCGGAGAGCTCTCCGGCGACGAAAACCAGCATGACGATCAGGGTAATCAGTTTTTTCATAATATTATGTGTTTAATTGTAGTGTGTCTCAATCTCTATATTGCTCTGCAAATATATGTAAAAATAATAATAGTTTGCAATACATAGTACTAAGAAAATATCGGAAAAAATATTCCTTCTTCCGGTCCGGACCGCATATTTCGCTGTGTCATGGGCGGTTGGTTCCTTCTTGTCCGCCCCGGCATTCCGGGAACCCTGCCGAATCCCTGCCGGACCTCCGCCCGGTGCGCGATGGGGCGGATCCGCAGGTGCGTTCCCGGATTGCGGACGCCGACCGTTGCCGATTTATGAAACGGCAGGGCGGCGGAGTTAGGAATCCCGGAAAAAATCGCTATCTTTGCTGCTTGGATTGATTAATATGGTGTATCGGCTCCCGGCGCCTCCGAAAGCCGCGCCGTGCGGAGCGTTCCTTTCCGAACCGAGATTATGCTGAGTGCCCTCTATTACCTGTTTTTGGTGCTGTTGTGCACCTTTTTCATGTTGCTTTCGGCCGTCGCGCTGGTGGTCTGTTGGCCGTTCGACCGCGCGCGCCGTGTCGTGCATTTCCTCTCGCGCGTGCTGGTGCGGATTTTCTTCGCCGTGCCTCCCTTCTGGCGGCAGCGGGTCGAGGGGCTCGGGCGGATCGACCGCCGCCGGCCCTACGTCATCGTCGTGAACCACAACACGGTGATCGACATTCCGGCGCTCTACTACCTGCCGCTCAATTTCCGCTGGGTCTCCAAGCGCGAGGTCTATAAGGTCCCCTTCTTCGGGCAGTTCCTCTTCCTGCACGGCGACATCTGCATCGACCGCGGCCGTGCCGCGGAGGCGATGGAGCAGTTGCTCCGCGAGGGCCGCATGTGGATCGCCCGCGGAGCCTCTGTGGCCGTCTTCCCCGAGGGCACGCGTTCGAAGGACGGCGAGATCCACCGCTTCAAGGCCGGGGCCTTCACGCTGGCGAAGGAGGCCGGCGCGGACATCCTTCCCGTGGTGCTCGACGGCACGAAGAGCCTGATCGGTCCGAAAGGCCTCTTCGACTGGCGCAACCGCATCACGATCCGCGTGCTGCCGCCCGTGCCGGCCGGCGAGGTGGCCTCGGCGGATACGCATGAGTTGATGCGGCGCGTGCACGACGACATGTGTGCCGCGCTGGCCGACATCCGCAACAACCGTTAGACTATGGCAGATTTACTCAATACGAATCCCAACGACACCTACGGCGACGACGCCATCGTGACCCTCTCGCCGCGGGAGCATATCCGGCTGCGTCCGGGCATGTATATCGGCAAGCTGGGCGACGGCTCGCAGGCCGACGACGGCATCTACGTGCTCATCAAGGAGGTGGTCGATAACTCGGTGGACGAATTTATCATGGGAGCCGGCCACCGGGTCGAGATCACCGTCGAGCAGAACGTCGTGACGGTGCGCGACTACGGCCGCGGCATTCCCCTCAAGTCGCTCGCGGCGGCCGTCTCGGAGATGAACACCGGCGGCAAGTACGGCGGCTCGGCCTTCAAGAAGACCGTGGGCCTGAACGGCGTGGGCGTCAAGGCCGTCAATATGCTCTCGAGCGAGTTTACGGCCCGCTCGGTCCGCGACGGCGAGGCCCGCACGGTGACCTTCGCCAAGGGACTGGAGCAGAGCGACCGCTGGGAGTCGGGCGTCGCGGAGAAGAACGGCACGCTGATTTCGTTCCGTGTGGACGAGGAGGTTTTCGGACAGTATGCCTACAACCTCGAATACGTCGAGCAGATGGTGAAGAACTACACCTACCTGAACCTCGGGCTGACGTTCTGTCTCAACGGGCGGAACTATGTCTCGAAGAACGGCCTGCTGGACCTGCTGGGCGAGAATCTGACCGAGGAGCCGCTCTATGCGCCGATCCACCTCTCGGGCGACGACATCGAGGTGGCGATCACCCACGGCACGGGCTACGGCGAGAGTTATTTCTCGTTCGTGAACGGGCAGTACACCTCGCAGGGCGGCACGCACCAGGCGGCCTTCCGCGAGGCCATCGCCAAGACCGTCAAGGAGTTCTTCCACAAGGACTACGACCCGTCGGACATCCGCACGTCGGTCATCGCCGCCATTTCGGTCAAGGTCACCGACCCGGTCTTCGAGTCGCAGACCAAGATCAAGCTCGGCTCGAAGGAGATCGAACCGGGCGTCTCGATGCGCAACTTCGTCATGGACTTCCTCGGCAAGCACCTCGACGACTACCTGCACAAGCATCCCGAAACGGCTCAGACGTTGCAGAAGAAGATCGTCGAGAACGAGAAGGAGCGCAAGGCCATCTCGGGCATTCAGAAAAAGGCCCGCGAGACGGCCAAGAAGGTGTCGCTCAACAACCGCAAGCTGCGCGACTGCAAGATTCACTTCACCGACCGCAGCGAGCTGGCCGAACAGTCGATGATCTTCATCACGGAGGGCGACTCGGCCTCGGGGTCGATCACCGCCTCGCGCGACGTGCGCACGCAGGCCGTCTTCTCACTGCGCGGCAAGCCGCTCAACTGCTACGGGCTCACGAAGAAGGTGGTTTACGAGAACGAGGAGTTCAACCTCCTGCAGGCGGCGCTCAACATCGAGGAGGATATGGAGAACCTGCGTTACAACAAGGTCATCATCGCCACCGACGCCGACGTGGACGGCATGCACATCCGCCTGTTGCTTACCTCGTTTTTCCTGCAGTTCTTCCCCGACGTGATCCGCACGGGCCACCTCTACATCCTCCAGACGCCGCTGTTCCGCGTCCGCAACCGGAAGAAGACCTTCTACTGCTACTCCGACGAGGAACGTCAGCGGGCTATCGCCGAGTGCGGCGCCGGCGTGGAGATCACCCGTTTCAAAGGTCTGGGCGAGATATCCTCCGTGGAGTTCAAGGAGTTCATCGGCGAGAACATGCGCCTCGACCGGGTGCGTCTGACGAAGGACGACCCGATCCACGACCTGCTGGAGTTCTACATGGGCAAGAACACCTTCGAGCGGCAGGGCTTCATCATCGACAACCTGCGCATCGAGGAGGACCTCGTCGAGCAGGATCTGAAAATCAGCTGACGACTATGGCAGAAAACGACAAAGATACACGCAGCCCGCTCTCCGGCGATGCGCCCGACATGCCCGGCACGCCCGGCGCCGATATGCCCGCCGGAACATCCGCCGCTTCCGGAACACCCGCCGCTCCGGGGAAGGGTTCGGAGCTTTCCGGCGATTCCGCCGCACCGGCATCTTCCGGAGCTTCCGGCAGCGCCGCCGCCCCGGCGGAGACCGGAGAGGAGAACGCGGCGGCTCCGACCCGTCCGGGCCGGTTCGGCCGCCTGACGCAGGACGAAGGGGTGCGCAAACTGACGGGCATGTACCGCAACTGGTTCCTCGACTATGCCTCCTACGTGATTCTGGAGCGTGCCGTGCCGCACGTCGAGGACGGCCTGAAACCCGTGCAGCGGCGTATCCTCCACGCCATGAAGACCGTGGACGACGGCCGCTACAACAAGGTGGCGGGCATCGTCGGCGAAACGATGAAATACCACCCGCACGGCGACGCCTCGATCAAGGACGCGCTGGTGCAGCTCGGGCAGAAGGACCTGCTGATCGACTGCCAGGGCAACTGGGGCAATATCCTGACGGGCGACGAGGCCGCCGCAGGCCGGTACATCGAGGCGCGTCTGTCGAAATTCGCGCTCGACGTGGTTTTCAACCGGAAGACTGCCGAGTGGATGCGCTCCTACGACGGCCGCAACGACGAGCCGGTGACCCTTCCGATCAAGTTCCCGCTGCTGCTGGCCCAGGGATCGGACGGCATCGCCGTGGGACTGGCGTCGAAGATTCTGCCCCACAACTTCGTGGAGCTCATCAACGCCGCCATCGCCCACCTCGAAGGGCGCGATTTCCAGCTCTATCCCGACTTCCCGACGGGCGGTATGGCCGACGTGAGCCGTTACAACGACGGTCTGCGCGGCGGCACGGTGAAGGTGCGCGCGAAGATTTCGAAGATCGACAAGCGCACGCTGGCTATCACCGAAATTCCCTATACCACCACCACCGAGTCGATCAAGGAGTCGATCATCAAGGCCAACGACAAGGGCAAGATCAAGATCCGCAAAGTGGACGACAACACGGCCGACAAGGTCGAGATCGTGATCCAGGTCGCCCCCGACGAGTCGTCGGACAAGACCATCGACGCCCTCTACGCCTTCACCGACTGCGAGGTGTCGATCGCTCCGAACGCCTGCGTCATCTGGGACGAGAAGCCGCATTTTCTGGGCGTGAAGGAGATTCTGCGCCGTTCGGCCGAACATACGAAATACCTGCTGGGCCGCGAGCTGGAGATCCGCCTCGGCGAGTTGCAGGAGGCGTGGCACGCCGCGTCGCTCGAGCGCATCTTCATCGAGCACAGGCTCTATCAGCTCATCGAGGGCTGCAAGACGCGCGAAGAGGCCTATGCGGCTGTCGATAAGGGGCTGGAGCCCTTCAAGAAACAGTTGCGGCGCGAAGTGACGACGGAGGACGTGCAGAAGCTCACCGAGCTGAAGTTCATCCGTATTTCGCGCTACGACACGGAGAAGGCCGACAACGAAATCCGCCAGATCGAGGAGGATATCCGCTCGACGCAGTACCATCTGGCGCACCTGACGGAGTACGCCGTCGCCTGGTACGAGCGCATCCGCGACAAGTACGGCAAGGGGCGCGAACGCCGCACCGAACTGCGCGAGTTCGACTCGATCGAGGCGACGAAGGTGGCCGTCACCAACGCCCGGCTCTACGTGGACCGCGCCGAGGGTTTCTTCGGCATCGGCAAGTCGATGAAGGACGCCGAACCGGTCTGCGACTGCTCGGACATCGACGACGTGATCGTCTTCACGAAGGAGGGGCGCTATGTCATTACGAAGGTTTCGGACAAAGCCTTTTTCCAGAAGGGCATCTACTACATCGGTGTCTTCAAGCGCAACGACGAGCGTACGATCTACAATGTCCTCTACCGCGACGGCAAGAACGGTCCGCTGATGATGAAGCGGTGCGCCATCAAGGGCGTCACGCGCGACAAGGAGTACGACATCACGAAAGGTACGCCCAAGAGCGAGATTCTCTATATGTCTGTCAATCCGAACGGTGAGGCCGAAGTGCTGAAGGTTTACTTCAAGCCGCGTCCGCGCCTGAAGAAGGTGATCGTGGACCTCGACTTCTCGACGCTCGCCATCAAGGGCCGTCAGAGCCAGGGCAACCTCTTTTCGCGGTACGGCATCCACAAGATCGTGCTCAAGGAGCGCGGCGCCTCGACGCTCGGCGGGCTGAACGTCTGGTTCGACGAGGACGTGCGGCGTCTCAATTCGGACGGCCGCGGCAAGTGGCTCGGCGAGTTCAAGGGGGACGACAAGCTGATCGTGTGGACCTCTAAGAATCAATACTATATTACGGGGTATGACCTCGGGCAGCACTTCCCCGACGAGACGGTGCGCGTGGACCGCTACGATCCCGACCGGATTTACAGCCTCTGCTACTACGACCGGGGACAGCGGTACTACTACATGAAGCGTTTCACGGCCGAGACGAGCGACCGCCTGCAAGCGTTCCTCGACGAGGACGCCGATTTCGTCTGCGTCACCGATTGCCGTGGCGCGCAGCTCGAGATCGCCTACAAGGGGGCGCATGCCACGCGTCCGGCCGATCTGGTGGATGTGGACGAGTTCGTGGGCGTGAAGAGCCACCGGGCCAAGGGCAAGCGCCTGACGACTTACGACGTGGCCGCGCTTCGCTTCGTCGAACCCGAACTGCCGCCCGAGCCGGACGGGGAGGAAGTCCCCTCGGACGGGGATCCGGACGGAGCCTTCGGCGGGGGAAATCCGGCGGCCGCCGCTGACGGCGCCGCGGTCGGGAGCGAGGACGCAGGCAATGCCGGGAACGCCTCCGGAAACGCCGGACATGCCGGGCATGACGGACATGCGGGAAACGGCGCGGTTCCCGGGAATCCGGAAGGCCCTGCCGGGAATGTCCCCGGAGCGGCCGGCCGGGATGCCGTAAGCCGGACCGGGAAACCCGCCGCCGCGAAGCCGGTGGCGGCGACGCACGGACTGCCTCAGTCGGGTACGGTCGCAGGGGGCGTGGAGTTCGAGATCGAACGGGCGAAAGGCGATGCGGACGAGATGATTGACCCTGAGCAGTTAAACCTTTTCTGAAGATGAAGCCGTTGTTTCTGGTGGGATACATGGGTTGCGGCAAGAGCACGCTCGGCCGCAAGCTGGCCCGGCGGCTCGGCGTCCCCTTCGCCGATACGGATGCGCTCGTCGAGCGGCGCGAAGGCGCTTCCGTGGCCGACGTCTTCCGTTACGAGGGCGAGGCGTGTTTCCGCCGGATCGAGCGCGAGGTGCTGGAGGAGACGGTCGGGGCGGGCGAAGCCGCCGTCGTCTCCACGGGCGGCGGCCTGCCCGTCTGGGGCGACAACATGGCGTATATGAACCGCGCGGGGCGGACGGTCTATCTGCGCCGGACGGCGGAGCAGATCGCCCGGCGGCTCAGCCCCTACGGACGGCAGAAGCGGCCCCGCCTGCGGGGGCTCGGTGACGGGGAGCTGGTGGACTTCATGACGCGCGACATGGCCTCCCGCGAACCTTTCTATGCGCAGGCTGCGCTGACCGTCGAGTGCGGCGCCTGCACGGACGACGAAATCGTGGAACGGATTCTGACTTTCCTGCGTGAATGCGAAGTACGATAACGCCCCCGTCGGGGTGTACGATTCCGGGCTGGGCGGGCTGACCGTCTGGCGCGAGATCCGCCGTGCGCTGCCCGCCGAGTCGCTCGTCTATCTGGGCGACGGCGCGAACTGTCCCTACGGGTCGCGGCCGCGCGAGGAGGTGCGGCGGCTGGCCGATGCGGCCGTCGGACGGCTCGCGGAGGCGGGGTGCAAGCTGGTCGTCGTGGCCTGCAACACGGCCACGGCCGCCGCGATCGACAGCCTGCGCTCCGGATATGCCCCGCTGCCGATCGTGGGGATGGAGCCGGCCGTGAAACCCGCCTGTCTGGCCACCCGCAGCGGGGTGGTGGGGGTGCTGGCCACCGAGCGGAGCCTCGACGGCGAGCTGTTCCGCCGCACCGCCGCGAAATACGGCGGCGGCATCGAGGTGCTGACCGTTCCGGGACGGGGCTTCGTGGAGCTGGTGGAGGGCGACCGGGAGGATACGCCCGAGGCCGAAGCCTGCGTGCGTGCCGTCGTGGAGCCGATGCTGGAGCGGGGCGCCGACCAGATCGTGCTCGGCTGCACGCACTATCCCTTTCTGCGGCCCGTGCTCGACCGCATCGTGGCGGGACGCGACGTGCGGATCGTCGATCCGTCGCCCGCCGTCGCGCGTCGGGTGGCGGAGCTGCTCGACCGCGGCGGACTGCGCGCCGCGCCGGACCACCTTCCCCGCTACGAATTCATCACCTTCGCCGACGAAGCCTATCGTCTGCGGCTCGTGCGGAAAGCCCTCGGCTGACCGGGGGAGGGAGCCGGGCCGGGTCGCATGGCCGGGATACGCTTGAATGTCCGGGTTCCCGGGATGTTTCGCCCCGTATATGATGCGAAATGAGATATGACCGGACCCACTGCGCTGTCGTCTATTGCGTTGCGTGTTCGGGTCGGTGCGATTTTTTCCGCTGCGTTTTTAATTCCGCAAATTATTCCGTATCTTCGCTTGATATTATCAAGCGTTAGACGACATGGCATCCAAAAACAGCACGAATAATACGTCGCCGGCCTCTGGCCGGAGGCCGACTGCCGAACGGACCAACGGCGACAGCATCCGCTGGATCGGGGGTTTGCTGCTCCTCTTCGCGGGACTGTTCGCCGTCGCGTCGGTCCTTTTCTCGTTCGTCAGTTGGGATGTGGACCAGAGCATCTTGCAGAAGCCGGCCGAGGAGCGCGAGCTGCTCGGCAACGAGGTGGAGAACCTCTGCGGCGAGACGGGGGCTCGGCTGGGGCGTCTGCTGGTGGACGATTCGTTCGGGGTGTTCGGCATACTGATTCCCGTGATGGTGGCGCTCGTGGGGCTGCGGATCATCCGTCAGCGTCCGCTGCTGGTGAACCATTCGCTCCTCTCGCTGTTCCTCATCCTGATTCTCGGGTCGCTGACCCTGGGATTCGCCTTCGGTGACAACTGGAGCATCTGCTGCTCGACGGGCTGGGGCGGGGCGTTCGGCATCGAGGTCGCGGCGGTGCTGCATGCCCGTATCGGGGTCTTCGGAACGTTGATCCTGCTGCTCGGCGGCTGGATTCTGACCGGCGTGTTCATCAACCGCAACTTCATCAACAAAGTCAATCGGGCGGGCAACGCGATGGTGGACCGGAGCGGGCGTATCGTGGAGACCGTGCGCCGTAGGGTGGCGGGACGCATGCCGCTCGACGAGCCGCTCGGAGGCGAGGAGTTCCGCGGGACGGAACCAGCGGCCGCGGAGCCTTCGGAACCGTCCGGAGCGCATTCGCCGGGGGCGGAAAAGGCGGTGCGGGAGCGCGGTGCGTCCGCTCTCCGGGAGAATGTGTCGCCGGATGCCGGCGAAGAGGAGATCGCCGAAGCGGAACGGCGGGCGTGGAGTGCGGCCGGAGCGGCGCGCACGACGCCGCAGTCCCATAGCGGCGGAACGGCGGCGGAGCATCGTCCGTCGGAGCGTGCCGCGGCGGAACCGGAGGCGGTCCGGCGGACTGCCGGGCCGGAAGGGGCCTCCGAAGTGCGGATTTCGCGTCCTGCCGGGGAGGAGGAGAGTCCGTTCGTCGAGCTGACGCCCGACGGCGAGCCGCTCGTGCCGGAAAAGGCGGCTCCGGCCGTTCCTCCTGCTGCGGAGGAGGAGTTTACCGAGGTGGACCTGTCGCGTCCCGATGGGCGCTTGGTGATGGGCCGCGGAGGGCTCGTGGAGCTGGAGCGCCCGGCCGTGCGGCGGGAGACCGTGTCGGACGGACCTTTCACCGAGATCACCGTAGGCGGCGGAGAGGCTCCTGCGGAGGATCTGCGCACCCTTGCGGAGCGGATCGTGGCAGAACGCGCCGGAGCGCGGCGCGACGCCGCGCGGCCCGTGTTCGAGGAGTTGTCCGTGGCGGGGACCGAAGATGCCGGCATGTCCGCCGGAGGGGAGGAACCGCACCGTGCGGGGGCCCCCGGAGCCGGAGGCCCGGACATTGCGGAGCCGGAAGCCGGGGGATACGCGGCGGCGGAAGGATACGCGGCGGCCCGTCCGGAAGGCGGCGCGGGAAGTGCGGACGGGACCGTCCCGTCCGGTGCGGCGCCGGAGGGCGGAATGCCGGGGACGAGGCCGGAAACGGCGGCGGCCGGAAGTGTTGTGCCGGGAGCTCCGGTATCGGACCGGACGGTTCCGGGCGGTGCGCAGCGGACGGAAGGGGTCGTGGTGACGGTCGAGGCCCGCGAGGCGCGGCTGGTCGATGAACGGCGGATTCCGACGGAGGCCTACGATCCGCTGAAGGACCTGGTGAACTACCGCAGGCCGCCCGTGACGCTGCTCGAGGACTACGTTTCCGATTCGGAGGTTTCGGACGAGGAGATTTTCGAGAACAAGACCCGGATCGAGGAGACGCTCCGGAATTTCGGCATCCCGATCCAGCGTATCAAGGCCACAGTCGGCCCGACGGTGACGCTGTACGAGATCGTGCAGAAACAGGGGGTCAAGATCGCCAAGATACAGGGTCTCCAGAACGACATAGCCCAGAGCCTCAAGGCGGAATCGGGCATCCGCATCATCGCGCCGATTCCGGGCCGCGGAACGATCGGCATCGAGGTCCCGAACCGCAGCAAGCAGGTCGTGTCGATGTACTCGGCCGTCCGGTCGTTGCGCTTCCAGGAGTCGAAGGCCGAGCTGCCGGTGGTGATCGGCCGCACGATCCAGAACGAGAACTTCGTCTTCGACCTGGCGAAGATGCCCCACCTGCTCGTGGCCGGAGCCACGGGACAGGGCAAGTCCGTCGGACTGAACGCCATCATCACGTCGCTGCTCTACCGCAAGCATCCCGCGCAGCTCAAGTTCGTGATGATCGACCCCAAGATGGTCGAGTTCTCGCTCTACGCCAAGGTCGAGCGGCACTTCCTGGCCAAGATGGAATCCGAGGAGGAGGCGATCATCACCGATCCCAAGAAGGCGGTCTATACGCTCAACTCGCTCTGCACGGAGATGGACAACCGGCTGGAGCTGTGCAAGAAGGCCGGAGCGCGCAATATCGCCGAGTACAACGAGAAGTTCACCGCGCGGCGGCTCAACCCGATGAACGGCCACCGCTACATGCCCTACATCGTCGTGGTGATCGACGAGTTCGCCGACCTGATCATGACGGCCAAGGAGGTCGAGACGCCCGTGACGCGGCTGGCGCAGAAGGCCCGCGCGATCGGCATTCACCTCATCATCGCCACGCAGCGTCCCTCGGTCGATGTCATCACCGGCAAGATCAAGGCCAACTTCCCGGCCCGCATCGCGTTCCGCGTGATGCAGATGATCGACTCGCGCACGATTCTGGACCGTCCGGGCGCCGACCAGTTGATCGGCCGCGGCGACATGCTCATCTCGAAGGACGGCGAGCTGACCCGTATCCAGTGCGCGCTGGTCGAGACCAAGGAGGTGGAGCGCATCGTGGACTACATTTCGAAGCAGCAGGGCTATACGTCGGCCTACACGCTGCCCGACTACACGCCCGAGAGCGGCGAAGGGGGCGGTCTGGGCAGCGAGGAGTCCTCGGCGCCGGTGAAGTACGACTCGCTCTTCGCCGAGATCGCCCGCGACGCCGTGTCGGGCGGACAGATTTCGACCTCGATGATCCAGCGCAACTACGAGGTGGGTTTCAACCGCGCGGGACGCATCATGATGCAGCTCGAGCGGGCGGGCATCGTGGGCCGTCAGCAGGGCGCCAAGCCGCGCGACATCCTCTATCACGACCTGCCGTCGCTCGAGGCCAGACTGCAGGAGCTCGGGCTGTTCTGACGGGGCGGGATACCTCGGCGGGCCGGCAGGTCGGCGCGGCGCGGAAATAAGGGAACTGAAAAAACGGAGACAAACGATGATACGACGGATATTGTATGTGGCGGCCCTCCTCGCGGGGGTGTGCGAGGCTTCGGCCGCAGGACGCGCGGAGGAGATTCTGGGCCGTGTGGCCGAGGGGTTTCGCGCGATGAAGGACTACACGGTGCGCTTCGAGGTCGCGGCGGACGAATACCGGACCCCGGGAAGCTATGCCGTGCGCGGCGGAAGCTATTACCTCCGCCTGGGCGACGATGCCGAGGTCTATTCCGACGGACGGCTCCGCTACGAGGTGGACAACCGCCGCCGCGAGGTGACCGTGACGGAGGTGAACCGCGCGAGCCGCAATATCCTCGACAACCCCGTGCAGGCGTTCGACTTCCTCGGCAGCGAGTATGATTTCTCGCTCGAAGGGGAGAGCGGAGGCCGCGCCACGGTGCGGCTTGTGCCGACGGCGGAGAACGACACTTCGGCGGGCGTGGTGACGCTCGTGGTCGATACCTCCTCGATGCGGCCCGTGTCGCTGGCCTACGATTACGACGGGGAGCGGGTCGGGATCCGAGTGACGGGAATCGAGCCGCAGTCCGGACATTTCAGGACCTTCGACCGGCAGGCCTACGGCGGCTACGAGTTCATCGACTTCCGGTAAGGGGTCGGATGCGGATCGCCGGGACATTCCGCCCTGGTGCGGTCCCGGGAGTCCGCTTATGAGCTGAGTGCGGAAAAGAGTGGAAACCTTCAAGATTCGTGATTATGGATGGATTGGATTTTTCGCTGCGGGGATTCGTCGTCTGCTATCTGCTGACCTATGCGGCAGGGATTCTGTTTGCCGTGCTCGAGGGCCGGAGGTGGAACGCTGCCGCGCGGACGGTTCCGCCGGCGGTCGTGCTGATCGTCTTCGCGCCTTTGATCTTTCCGGTCGTGGCGCATCTGGTGCGGCCCCGTCTGCGGGCGCGCGGGGTCGATGCCCGGATCGTCCGGCTGAAGCTGGCGATCGCATGGTTCGTGCCGGTGCTGGCCGCCGCGGGACTGTGGCTTTGCGGCTTTTTCTGCAATGCGGTCGTGGATGCGGCGTTCTCCGAAGAGCTGGCGGCCTGCTGCGGGCTGTCGTGCGTGTTCCTCAGCATGATTTCCACGATCTGGGTCAGCGCGCGCCTCGATGCGCTCGCGCTCGCGGACGCGGCGCAGCGCGGCAGATGACCGGTGCATGAGACGGAATTTCCGTCGGCACGGGGCGCAGGACCTCCGGACCCGCGCCCCGGATGCGGCGTCTCCCGACAGGAAGGCGGGAGAATTTTTTTGTGCCGTCAGATCGGCGGAAAAGGGCCGAAAACGGCCTCCTCCCCGGGGGAAATATCGTGCGGGCGCGCGCTATTTTCGTGCGCAAAGTTGCTCAGATCGCAAGAAATTACTATTTTTGTTCGTTAAAAAGTACGTCCGGACGCTCCCTTCGGCCGGCCGAAGGAGCGGCGTCGGAGACGGCCGGAAATAAGGAATTTGGTTTTAAGAGATTATAGATGCTAACAGAAGAAGAAAAGAATGCCGGTCTGATGGGGCGGATCATCCCCATCAATATCGAAGAGCAGATGAAGTCGGCCTATATCGACTACTCGATGTCGGTCATCGTCTCGCGTGCGCTGCCCGACGTGCGCGACGGCCTGAAACCCGTACACCGACGCATCCTCTACGATATGAGCGCGGAGCTCAACCTCTATTCGGACAAGCCCACCCGTAAGTCGGCGCGTATCGTCGGCGACGTGCTGGGTAAGTTCCATCCCCACGGCGACTTGTCGGTTTACGACGCGATGGTGCGTCTGGCGCAGGAGTGGTCGATGCGCTACCCGCTCGTGGACGGGCAGGGTAACTTCGGCTCGATGGACGGCGACTCGCCGGCCGCGATGCGTTACACCGAGGCGCGCATGAAGAAGATCACCGACGAGGTGATGGCCGACATCGACAAGGAGACGGTGGACTGGACGCTCAACTTCGACGATACGATCCCCGAACCCACGGTGCTGCCGACGAAAATTCCGCTGCTGATCGTGAACGGCGCGAGCGGCATCGCCGTCGGCATGGCGACGAACATGGCCCCGCACAACCTCTCGGAGGTGGTGGACGCCTGCTGCGCCTATGTCGATAACCCGGAGATCACGGGCGAGGAGCTGCTGCACTACGTCAAGGGCCCCGACTTCCCCACGGGCGGCATCATCTACGGCTACGAGGGTGTCAGGGAGGCGATGCTCACCGGCCGCGGCCGCGTGGTCATGCGCGCCAAGACCGAAATCGAGCACACCCCGTCGGGCCGCGAGTGCATCGTGATAACGGAGATTCCCTACATGATCAACAAGGCCGAAATGATCCGGAAGATCGCCGACATGATCAACGACAAGAAGATCGACGGCATCTCCTACATCAACGACGAGTCGGACCGCAACGGCCTGCGGATCATCATCATCCTCAAGCACGATGCCGTGGCGAGCGTAGTGCTCAACACGCTGTTCAAGAATACGCCCTTGCAGACGTCGTTCGCCGTGAACAACATCGCGCTGGTGAACGGGCGGCCGCAGTTGCTGTCGATGCGCGACCTGATCCGGTATTTCATCGAACACCGCCACGACGTGGTGGTGCGCCGCACGCGTTTCGACAAGCGCAAGGCCGAGGAGCGGCTGCACATCGTGCTGGGTCTGCTCATCGCGCAGGACAATATCGACGAGATCGTGCGGATCATCCGCTCGTCGAAGACGCCCGACGAGGCGAAGCAGACGATGATGGCGCGTTTCGAACTGGACGACATCCAGGCTTCGGCCATTATCGAGATGCGTCTGCGCGCCCTCACGGGACTGGAGCACGGCAAGCTCGTGGCCGAGCGGGACGAGCTGATGAAGCTCATCGCCCACCTCACGGAGGTGCTCGAGAACGTTCCGATGCAGATGCAGATCATCAAGGACGAACTGCTCGAGATGAAGGAGAAGTACGGCGACGAACGCCGCTCGGAGATCGTCTATGCCTCGGAGGAGTTCAATCCCGAGGATTTCTACGCCGACGACGACATGGTGATAACCATTTCGCACATGGGCTACATCAAGCGCACGCCGCTGGCCGAATACCGCACGCAGAACCGCGGCGGCGTGGGGGCCAAGGGCAGCGCCACGCGCGACGAGGACTTCATCGAGCATATCTACGTGGCGTCGATGCACAACACGATGCTCTTCTTCACCGAGAAGGGCCGCTGCTACTGGCTCAAGGTCTATGAAATTCCGGAGGGCGCCCGCTCGTCGAAGGGCCGTGCCATCCAGAACGTCATCCAGATCGAGCCGGAAGACAAGGTGCGCGCCTATATCAACGTGAAGAACCTGAACGATGCCGAGTACGTGAACAGCAACTACATCATCATGTGCACGAAGGACGGCACGATCAAGAAGACGAAGCTCGAAGCCTACTCGCGGCCGCGTCAGAACGGCGTGAACGCCATCGTGATCCGCGAGGGCGACCAGCTCATCGAGGCCAAGCTCACCAGCGGCGAGGCCGAGGTGATGATCGCCGCGCGCGAAGGCAAGGCCATCCGCTTCAACGAGAACACGGTGCGTCCGATCGGGCGCGTCGGCGCCGGCGTGCGCGGCATCTCGATCGAGGAGGCGGACGAGGTGATCGGCATGATCTGTGTGGAACCCTCGTCGAAGCAGGACGTGCTCGTGCTGAGCGAGAACGGCTACGGCAAGCGCACCGACCTGGACGAGTACCGCATCACCAACCGCGGCGGAAAGGGCGTGAAGACCATCAACATTACGGAAAAGACAGGCAAACTCATTTCGATACAGGCCGTGACGGACGAGAACGACCTGATGATCATCAACCGTTCGGGACTCACCATACGCACGGCCGTGTCGCAGATCCGTCTGGCGGGCCGCGCCACGCAGGGCGTGCGTATCATCAACCTCCGCGAAGGCGATGCCATTGCTTCGGTGATGGCCGTGCCGGCCGCCGGGGTCGAGGAAGATGCGGAGAGCGCGGAGGGGACGACCGCCGGGGGTGAAAACCCAGAGGCGGGGACCGCTCCGGCGGAACAGTAGCGCCGCGGCCGGCGAAGAGGCGGCGTCCCGGGATGCGGGGCGCGGTTTCCGGAGGTGCGGAGGAAATGTGAAACGAATTCGGACAAACTGAAAAACTAAATTTCAAACACGTATGAAAAGAACGATTTTGACGGCCGCCGCCGCGCTGCTTCTGGCGATTCCGGCGGTGCAGGCCCAGAAAGTGAACAAGGACGCGCTCCTGTCGAAGATCGAGAAGAGCGACGAGGCCGTGGCCGACGCCAAGAAGGGCGCCAAGGCCGCCACGTGGATCAGCCGCGGCAAGGCCTACTACGATGCTGCCGTGGCTCCGACGAAGAGCCTCTTCGTCGGCCTGGAGTCGATGATGCTCAAGCTGGCGGACGGCGATCCTACCTCCGTGGGCAAGGAGATGGTGAACGGCGTGGAGTACGACGCCTGGGTGTATCCCTACTACACGGCCTATCTGCTGGACGACAAGGTGAAGACCTGGAAGCAGACGCAGACGGTTTACGACGGCGCGATCGAGAAGGCGCTGGAGTCCTATGACAAAGCCTGCGAGATCGACCCCAAGAGCGCCTCGAAGGTGAAGGACGGGTTGCAGCAGATCAGCGACTTCTGCTCGCAGGTGGGTAATGCGGGCCTCGACACGGGCGACTTCATCGGCGCCGCCGATGCCTATGTACTGGCTTTCGCCGCACAGTCCAAGCCCGCCTACGAGGGCAAGCCCGATCCCGCGCTGCTCTACTATGCCGGTTATCTGCGCACGGTGGACGGTTCGAACAATCCCGCATCGTTCGTGCAGGGCGGCGAGTACCTCTCGAAGGCGCTCGACATGGGCTATGCCGACGAGGAGGGCAATATCTACTACTACCTCTTCCACTGCTACTACGGACAGAAGGCGCAGGACAAGGCTTTCCTCGAGAAGGCCAAGCAGGCCCTGCTGACGGGTATCGAGAAGTTCCCGAAGAACGACCGCATCATCGACGGTCTGGTGCAGCTCTATACTTCGCCCGAGGATAACGTGGGCGACCCGGCCGACCTGATCGGTCTGATCGACAAGGCTATCGAGAACAATCCTTCGAGCGTGGACCTGTGGTTCGGCCGCGGCCGTATCTTCTATGCGCTGAAGGATTACGACCAGAGCATCGACTCGTTCAAGAAGGTCGTGGAGCTCAAGCCCGACCTCTACGAGGGCAACTACTATCTCGGCGTATTCTACACGATCAAGGGCGACGAGGTGAACAAGGAGATCAATGCGAAACAGTACAGCAGCCAGGCTGCCTACGACGCCGATCTGGAGAAGGTGAACGTGATCTATATGGAGGCCATTCCCTATCTGGAGAAGGCGCTCGAGCTGAAGGAGAACGATCCCAGCTCGCTGGAGCTGCTCAAGTCGATCTGCTTCCGTCTGCGCGACGAGGAGGGCATGATGGACAAGTACAACAAGTACAACGAACTTTACAAGCAGGTGCAGGGCGGGGAGTGATCCCCTGCTCCCGCATCGGGCGACCGACCCCCGGAGGCTCCCGGCCTTCGGGGGTCGTCGTTTCCGGAGCGGCGGGAACGGATGAGGCGGGGAACCCGGCGGGAGGGCCGGGCATTTCTCAGGCGCGGTCCGTCGCTTTGGCGAGGATGGCGCTCAGACGGCGGGTCATGAAGTATTGCAGCACGCCGCGCAGGAACATGTAGAGCGTGAAGGCGAGCCAGAGGGCGTTGTTGCCGATCAGCGGATGGAGTGCGTAGTAGATGCCGAAATAGGCGGCCGTGGCGAAGAACATGGAGTTGCGCATGACGCGTGTCTCGGTGGCGCCGACCATGATGCCGTCCATGATGAAGGGCATGGCGCTGGCGATCGGGATGATGATGATCCAGACGATGTACTCCCCGGCCGTCACTACGAGCGCCTCGGCATTGGCGGCCGTGGAGCTGACGAACAGCCCCACCAGATCACGCCACCAGATGATGTAGATGACGACGAACAGCGCCGAGATGAGTGTCCCCCACGCGAGACAGCCTTTCAGGCAGCGGCGCAGCGCCCCTCCGTCGCGGGCGCCGATGAAGCGGCCCGTGAGCGCTTCGGCGGCGTAGGCGAAGCCGTCGTTCATGTAGGAGAACAGCGTGAAGAGTTCGAGCAGCAGGGCGTTCACGGCCAGCAGTTCCTGGTTGCCCAGCCGTGCCGACGAGCCGGTGAAGAAGGTATAGACCGCCACGATGCAGAACGTGCGCAGGATGATGTCGCGGTTGATCGAGAAATAGGTCTTCAGCGGCCGCAGATCGAGCACCTGCGACCAGTCGATCAGCCGGAGAACGGGGCGGTATTTCGCCACGAGCAATACCGAGGCGAGCGCCACGCCCGTCCATTGGGCGACGACCGAGGCGTAGGCGATGCCCACGATGCCCAGATCCATGCCGAAGGCGAACCAGAGGCTGCAAAGGGTGTGGACGACGTTCACGGTGATGGCCGTGCACATGGGGAACACGGCGTTCTGCATTCCCGTGTACCAGCCGTTGAAGCCGAAGAGCAGGATGCCCGCCGGCACGGCCCAGATACGCGCATAGAAGTAGTCGCGGGTCATCTCGCCGCCGTGCATGGCCCAGAGCGCCAGCTCGCCCACGGGGTACTGGAGCGCGACCATCAGCAGTCCCATCGCGCCCGCCGCGGCCAGCGCGCGGGCCAGCATGTTGGCGCACTCGCCGAAACGGCCCGCACCGAACGCCTGCGCCGTGAGGCCGCTCGTGCCCATCCGCACGAACGAACAGTTCCAGTAGATGAAGTTGAAAATCGAAACCCCGATGGCCAGCGCGCCGATGGCTGCCGCCGAGTCGTCGCCCCAGTGTCCCGCGATGGCTGTCGAGACGATGCCCATGAGCGGCACGGTGATGTTCGAGACGATGTTCGGCAGCGCGATGCGCAGTATTTCGCGGTTCATGTTCATATCCGGATGCAAAGATAAGGCAAAAGAGCGGATATTGCGGCCTTGCGGGGTTTTTATCTTAAATGAGGCACGCGATGTGCCGCAATCCGGAAAAATTGGATTACCTTTGCCTCCTGACAGACCGAAGGTCGCGGCGGAGGCCGCTCCGGTCGTCCGGGCTGGGCCCGGGACGGCCGGGGTGCGGTTTCGCAGGCCGGAGGTTCCAACTAATCGAATGGAAAGATGAAAGATCAGAAAAACGACTCGACCCCGGTGCTCGCGCGATTCGGACGCGACAAGCGCGTGCGCACGGTGAAGGCTACGGCGGAACGCGTCGAGCGTCGCCCGCGTTCGCAGCGTGACGCTGCCGATTCGGAGCAGCCGTACCGGGAGCAGCCCGCCGGACGGGCCTCCTACAACCCCCACTTCACGGCGGACAACCGTCCGGCGTTCGACAGGCCGCGCGGCGAGCGTCCGCAGCGCGATTCCGGCGAACGGCCCCGCCGGGTATTCGACGACGACCGGGCCCGTTCGGGAGAGGAGCGTCCGCGCCGTGCGTTCGGCGCGAAGCCGCATGCCTTCGGCGAGCGTTCCCGGCAGGACGGGGAGCACCCGCACCGTTCGTTCGGCGACAAGCCGCGCACGCCGGGCGGGAAACCCGCATTCGGCGCGAAGCGTTTCGGCGGGAAACCCGGCGACCGCACCTTCGGCGACAGACCGCACGGGGAGCATCCGTCCGGTGACCGGTTCCGCGGGAAATCCGGCGACCGGAAGTCCGGCGGCAGACCCGCCGGCGATCGCAGGCCGGGTTTCGGCAAACCGCCCGCCCGCCGGGAAGGGGCGCCTGCCTCCTATCCGAAATACGACCCTGCGAAACAGACGGGCGAGATGCGCCTGAACCGTTTCCTCGCCCAGTCGGGCATCTGCTCGCGCCGCGAGGCCGACGACTTCATCACGGCGGGGCTCGTCTCGGTGAACGGCAAAATCGTCACGGAGCTGGGTACGAAGGTGATGCCCACGGACGAGGTGCGTTTCAACGACAGCCGCGTGCAGGGCGAGAAGAAGGTCTATCTGGTGCTGAACAAGCCCAAGGGCTATGTCACCTCGCTCGACGACCCCCATGCCGCGAAGACGGTGATGGACCTGGTCCGCGGAGCCTGCACGGAGCGTATCTACCCTGTGGGGCGTCTGGACAAGAACAGCCTCGGGCTGCTGCTCTTCACCAACGACGGCGACATGACCAAGCAGCTCACGCACCCGTCGTACCGCAAGAAGAAGATCTATCAGGTGTCGCTCGACAAACCCCTGACGCGCGCCGACATGGACCGGATCGCCGAGGGCGTGACGCTCGAGGACGGCGAGATCCACGCCGACGAAATCTCCTATGTGAAGGAGAACAAGCAGGAGGTGGGAATCGAGATTCACTCGGGCCGCAACCGCATCGTGCGCCGTATCTTCGAGTCGCTGGGCTATACGGTCACCAAACTCGACCGCGTCTATTATGCGGGTCTGACGAAGAAAAACCTCAAGCGCGGCGCATGGCGTTTCCTGACGCGCGAGGAGGTCGAGCGCCTCAAGTCCGGACAGTACGAATAGCGCGCACGTGCGTGCATGTTACGATAACGAGCGGCCTTTCCGTCGGGAAGGGCCGCTCGTCGTGTATCCGGGCGCCGCCGCTTCAGTGCGTGGCGCGCCACCAGGCGGTCTGCTGCCGGTCGATCGCCGCTTCGGGATCTGCGCTCGGATCGGAGGTCGTGATGCCCGAGAAGGTCCGGATCGGATTGACGCCGTTGGCCATCGAGTAGTACTCCTCCGTATGGCGGTGCCAGGGGACGGTCGCATCCATTTGCTTCTCGAACTCCGCGAGCAGGGCGTCGTCGTCGGAGCAGAGGCGGCGCACGTAGTCCCCCAGATCGAAGAAGAGCGTCGGGGTGTAGCCGTCGAGCCGCTGGAGGTCGCCGAGCCTGCCGGGATCGAATGCGTGCGCGGCGTTGATGCGCCGCATGATGTCGGCGAGCTTCTCCAGCCCGGCGCAGCGCGTGACGCCGATCGTGCCGTAGGGATAGGTATAGGTGCTGTAAAAGGCGTGGAAGGCGTCGCAGATGCCCTCGTAGTCCACCTCGCCGAGCATGTGGCGGCCCGCCGAGGCGTAGGGGAATCCGTAGGCCATGATCTCCGACGTGGAACCGATGAGGTAGTCCGTGACCCCGCGCAGCTCGTAGGCCACCTCGACCGACGACATGTAGCAGTCGTCGAAGAGGATGTACTCCATGTGCAGCCCCGTCCGGGCGAGGGCTTCGGCCAGCGTGGCGATTTCGGTCCGGTGATCGGGGGAGGTCCCGCCGAACCAGCGGGTCAGCGGGCGGTTCGGAGCGGCGTGCTCCCAGTATTCCCGGCGGGCCGGGGCGGCGGCGCGCCCCGGGACGGAGGAGACGGCCGGAAGCCATGCCATGCCGTGCGATCCGATGCTCATGGAGTAGCGGAGGGCGGGGGCCTCGCGTTTCACGTCGCCGAGGACCGAGGCGATGCCCTCGGCCGCGGTGAAGTCGGGCGCGGGGTCGTAGGTGCGGAGCGTGAGGCGTTCGCACCGGCCGCCCCTGCGGTAGAGTTCGAACAGCGACGCTTCGTCGGGAGACTCCATGAAGTAAACCAGCACACGCACGTCGGCGGGAATGCCTTCGGCCACGACACGCGCCATGTCCTCGATGTTGGTGCGGAAGTAGGAGGTGAGGTTGCCCGACCAGGGCATATACATCAGGTGGGTCTGTGCGGCCGTCTCGGGCGGCGTGTAGCCCGGCTCCTCCTTGTCGGAGCAGGCGGGCGTCAGGGCCGCGACGGCAAGCAGGACGCAGAACCGGCGGAGCGTGCGGGTCATTTGTAGGTGCGGGGTTTGAGGTTGTTGAACTGCCACGTGCGGTCGCGCTTGTAGGTGTAGCCTTCGGGCTTGTTGCGGTAGATGCGGCTGAAGTCGAAGTAGAAGCCGCGACGCTTTGCCCTCCACGACGTAGGGCGACGTGAGGGGCACGAACTCCACCGTGCGGCTGATGACGCGCGACTTGTCGTAGGAGAACCCTTCGACGGTCAGCACGTCGAGCGCGTGGTCGAACATGAGGATGTGGCGCGGGGTCTTCTGCGTGAAACCGTCGCCCGACGAGAGGATCGTGCGGACGATGCCGTTCATGCGGTTCGAGTAGGCCCGTTCGCGCTCCTTGTCGCCCAGCGCGCCGTAGGCGTAGGACATCAGGTTGAGCAGCTTGGGGCTGAACGGGTCGCGCGCGAGGGCGTCGGTCCCGGCCGAGATGATCGCCTCGAGCGTCCCGACGTCGGGCGCGTCGGGGTCCAGCCCCGAGGCCAGGAGCAGCACCCGGTCCAGATCGGGATTGGTGTTGAGCGGCTTGTAGGCGTCCTGATAGGCGTAGCCGTAGTAGAGGTAATGGTAGTCCTCGTCGGTGAGGGTCTCGTCGCCCGCGTTGTAGCGCATCATCAGCCCCGTGTAGTAGTACGGGGACGAGGTGTCCGTGATCCGGTCGAGGATGTCCTCCTCGACGGGGACTTTGGCCACGGCCAGTGCCGGCAGCAGCAGGGCGAATGACAGGAGTCGTTTCATCGTATGCGTCGTATTGGTTCCCGGTACGAACGTATTTTTCAGCACAAATTGTACCTGCGGATCAGATTCCGGAATTTTTCGCGCAGCGCGGGGGAGCCTTCGACCAGCGGCAGGCGCATCGTGGGGCCGATTTTCCCCATTTCGGCCAAAGCGCATTTCACCCCCACGGGGTTGCCCTCCTCGAAGAGGGCTTCCACCGCCTCGTCCAGCGCGGCGTATTCGCTGCGGGCCGCGTCGAAATCGCCCGTCTTGGCCAGGTTCACGCACCGCATGAACCGGTGCGGGAAGGCGTTGGCCGCCACCGAAATCACGCCGTCGCCGCCGCGCTGCATCACGTCGAGGGTCATGCCGTCGTCGCCCGAGAGCACGAGGAACCCCTCGGGGCGTTCGCGGAGGATCTGCTCGATCTGGTCGATCCGCCCCGACGCCTCCTTGATGCCGATGACGTTCGGAAAGTCGCGGGCGATGCGCAGCGTCGTTCCGGCGGTCATGTTCACCCCCGAGCGGCCCGGGATGTTGTAGAGGATCACGGGCAGCGGCGAGTGCTCCGAGACGGTGCGGAAGTGCTGGTACAGCCCCTCCTGCGAGGGCTTGTTGTAGTAGGGCGTGACGCTGAGGATGGCATCGGCTCCCCGCAGGTCGAACTCGCGCAACTGGTCGAGCACTTCGGAGGTGGAGTTGCCGCCGCAACCCATCACCAGCGGCACGCGGCCGGCGATCTGGTTGGTGATGAACATGGCGATCACGGCCCGTTCGGGCATGTATAGGGTGGGGGTTTCGGCCGTCGTGCCCAGCGCCACGATGTAGTCCACGCCGCCGTCGATCACGTAGTCGATCATGCGGGCCAGCGCTTCGTAGTCCACGCGGCCGTCGGGGGTGAAGGGGGTGATCATCGCGGCCCCCACGCCGGAGAGTTTGGATTCTTGCATGGTATTCTCGTTTTTTCGGTTTCTAAAACAGTTCGCCCTGCCGGGTCGCGGCCGGGACTTTCCCGGCATTGTCCTCCGTGGCGGCGGTTTCGCCGCTATCCGCCGGGATGGTTCCGGGTCGGGTCGCGTCCTTCCCGTCCTCCGGTGCGGGGCCGGCTGCCGGAGAACTTCCGGGTGCGGATTCGCCGCTCGTGTCCGGGGCCGTTCCTCCGCCGTCTTCCGGCGCGGAGCCGGCTGCATTGCCGTCCGCCGGGCGGGGCATACCGTCGTCCGCGGCCGAGGGGCCTTTGGCGACGAGGCGCAGGAACTCCTCCTCGGAGAGGATGCGGATGCCCAGTTTCTCGGCCTTCTTGAGCTTCGCGGGGCCCGTCTTCTCCCCGGCGACGAGGTAATCGACGCTGCCCGACACGGCCGCGAGATTGCGCCCGCCGTGCCGTTCGATCAGCTCCTTCATCTCGTCGCGGCTGCGCGAGAAGCGTCCCGAGACCACGAGGCTCTTCCCGGCGAGCGACTCCGAGGCCAGCTCGCGCGCCGCGGCCTCGAACTGCACGCCGGCACGGCGCAGGCGGTCGATGATCCGCAGGTTCCCGGCGTCGGCGAAGTATTCGAGAATGGCGTCGGCGATCTTCCCGCCCACCTCGTCCGCCTCGACCAGCTCCTCGCGCGAGGCGTGCATCACGGCCTCCAGCGAGCGGAAGTGCTCGGCGAGGTATTTGGCCGTGGTTTCGCCCACGAAGCGGATGCCCAGTCCGAACAGCACGCGCCGGAACGGGACTTCGGCCGAGCGGCGGATCGACCGGATGATGTTGTCGGCCGACTTCTCGCCCAGCCGCGGCAGCGGCGCGAGCTGCTCGGCACGCAGGTCGTACAGGTCGGCGATGTCGTGCAGCAGGGCGTTGTCGTACAGCAGTTCGACGGTCTCCTCGCCCAAGCCCTCGATGTCCATGGCCTTGCGGCGTATGAAGTGGAGGATGCGTCCGATGATCTGGGGGCGGCAGCCGCTCTGGTTGGGGCAGTAGTGTTTCGCCTCGCCTTCGTAGCGCACCAGCGGCGTGCCGCACTCGGGGCAGCGGTCGATGTAGCTGAACGGCCGGCTGCCGGCCGGACGCTCCGAAAGTTCCACGCCCGTGATCTTGGGGATGATCTCGCCGCCCTTCTCCACGTAGACCATGTCGCCCGGGCGGATGTCCAGCAGGGCCATCTGTTCGGCGTTGTGCAGCGTCGCGCGGCGCACGGTGGTTCCGGCCAGCAGCACCGGATCGAGGTTCGCCACGGGGGTGACGGCGCCCGTGCGGCCTACCTGGAAGGAGACGCTTTCGAGGCGTGTCAGGGCCTGCTCGGCCTTGAACTTGTAGGCCACGGCCCATTTCGGTGCCTTGGCCGTGGAGCCCAGTTGCCGCCGCACGGCGAAGTCGTTCACCTTGACGACCACGCCGTCGGTGGGGAAGGGCAGTTGCCGCCGCGCCTCGTCCCAATGGGCGATGAAGGCGTCGATCTCGGCGACGCTGCGGCAGATGCGCGCCTCGCCGGAGACCTTGAAGCCCCATTCGCGGGCCTTTTCGAGGCTCTCCCAATGGGTCGCGAAGGGCAGGTTGTCGCCCGTGAGCTGGTAGAGCGTGCAGTCCAGCCCGCGGCGCGCCACGACGGCCGACTGCTGCTGCTTGAGCGTTCCGGCGGCGGCGTTGCGCGGGTTGGCGAAGAGCTGTTCGCCGTTGGCCTCGCGTTCGGCGTTGAGGCGGTCGAACGAGGCGTAGGGCATCAGCACCTCGCCGCGGATCTCGAACAGTTCGGGCCACCCTTCGCCGCGCAGCCGCAGCGGCACGGAGCGCACCGTGCGGACGTTGGCCGTCACGTCGTCGCCCTCGACGCCGTCGCCGCGCGTGAGGGCCTGCACGAGCCGCCCGTGTTCGTAGGTGAGCGAAATGGCCGTGCCGTCGAACTTCAGCTCGCATACGTAGTCCGTCGCGCCTGCCTCGCGTTCGATGCGTCCGAGGAACTCGTGCAGCTCGTCGAGCGAGTAGGTGTTGCCCAGCGAGAGCATGGGGTAGCGGTGGCGCACGGTGCGGAACTCGGCCCCGAGGTCGCTGCCCACGCGCAGCGTGGGCGACGCGGGGTCGGCGTATTCGGGATGTTCGCGTTCGAGCTCCTGGAGTTCGCGCATCATCGCGTCGAAGTCGAAATCGGAGATTTCGGGCGCGTTTTCGACATAGTATTTATGGTTGTGGTAGTCGAGCTGCCGGCGCAGCTCCTCGATCCGTTGGCGTATCATCGAAATCATTGTATAGGGACGGTCGCATTCCCGGACGTACCCTCTGCTCCCTTTCCCGGAGGTCCGGGCCTGCCGAAACGGCCGCCGGTACGGGCGCGGCGTTGCGATCGTGCGAATATAACCTGCGTAAAGGTACGCAATTTGTCCGTAAGATGGGGCGAAAACAAAAAAAATGCAATAAAAAAATTGCGGATGCGGTGCGATATGCAAATTTTGCTTATAATTGCAGAAAATTTCGAAGCACTATCAGTATGGCTAAACAGAATACGGCGAAGAAACATATCGTAACGAGTTTTCACAATTTGAGTGCTGAACTGCAGGATGCGGTCAAGGAGAAGTATCCCCTGGGATTCACCGACGCGATGATGCGGGTGGACAAACCCAACGGAGACTTTTTTTATGCCGTTCCGTTCGAAACGGACGAGGTGTCCTATCTGGTGAAGATCGACGTGAAGATCGACGACCACTCGCAGGACGACGACGACAAGGACTTCTACGACGACGACATCAAGGGGGCGGACGACCTCCAGGGCGAGGACGACGGGGCCGAAAGCGCCGACCGCTCCGACGACGACGTGGACATCTGACGACGGCCATGAAACGCCTGCTCCCCGCACTCGTCCTGGTGTCGGTCACGGCCTGCGGCCTGGCCGACGACGAGCGCGACGAGGAGAACAAATACATCTATCCGACTTTTTCCGACAAGACCTTCGAGGCCTACTGCCTCGGGGAGTTCGATCTCGACGGCAACGGGCGCATCTCGCGTTACGAGGCGCAGCGCGTCGTGCGGATCGACTGCTCCGGGCGGGGCATCGCGTCGCTGGCGGACGTGGCCGAATTCGCCAATCTGCGGGAGCTGGACTGCCGCGGCAACGACCTCGTGCGGCTGGACGTGAGCGCCCTCGCGCGGCTCGAACGGCTCGACTGTTCGGAGAACCGCCTCGCGTCGCTCGACGTCGAGGGGTTGCGCGCGCTCGTATCGCTCGATTGCGGAGGCAACCCGCTGCGGCAGCTGAACCTCTCGACCAACGCCTCGCTCACGCGTTTCGGCGGTCGCGGCTGCGGCTTCGGAACGCTCGACCTCTCGCAGTGCGCCCGCTGGATGGAGCTGGCCGACGTGCGCGGCTGTCCGTCGCTCGCGCTCCTGTACGTGGCGTCCGGGCAGCGGTTCGGCGCGCTGCGGTTCGACGGGCCGACGAAGGTGGTCGAACGGTAGGGCCGTGCGGCGGTATGCGTACGGCGGCTTTCCCGCAGGACGCAGCTTTAACATTTTGTTGAAAAGTCCCCGTGTCCGATGCGGCTTTTCGGAGAATATTTCGTACCTTTGAATGCAAAAAATGTCTTTTGCACTAAACTTTTACCGGTTACAATGAAAAAAGTAGACGTAATCCTCGGCCTGCAATGGGGGGACGAGGGCAAGGGAAAGGTCGTGGATGTGCTGACGCCCCGTTACGAGGTGGTGGCCCGGTTCCAGGGCGGTCCCAATGCCGGTCACACGTTGGAGTTCGGCGGTGAGAAATATGTTCTGCGTTCGATCCCTTCCGGCATTTTTCAGGGCGGAAAGACCAATGTCATCGGCAACGGCGTGGTGATCGACGCCATCCTGTTCCGCGAGGAGGCCGAGGCGCTCGCAGCCAGCGGGCACGACCTGACGCGGCAACTGGTCATCTCGAAGAAGGCCCATCTGATCCTGCCCACGCACCGGATGCTCGATGCGGCCTACGAAGCCGCGAAGGGCAGCGCGCGGATCGGCACGACGGGCAAGGGCATCGGCCCGACCTATACGGACAAGGTGAGCCGCAACGGCATGCGCGTCGGCGACCTGCTGAGCCCCGATTTCCGGGAGATCTACGCGAAAGCCAAGGCCCGCCACGAGCGGATTCTCCGCGACCTGGATTACCGGTACGACATCGCGGAGCTGGAGGCCCGGTGGTTCGAGGCCGTGGAATACCTCAGGCGGTTCCGCATCATCGACAGCGAATATTTCATCAACGGCTGCCTCGCGCAGGAGAAGTCGGTGCTGGCCGAAGGGGCGCAGGGCACGCTGCTCGACGTGGACTTCGGGTCGTATCCCTTCGTCACGTCGTCGAACACCGTGACGGCGGGCGTCTGCACCGGTCTGGGCGTGGCCCCGAACCGCATCGGCGAGGTGTACGGTATCTTCAAGGCCTATTGCACGCGCGTCGGCAGCGGTCCGTTCCCCACGGAGCTCTTCGACGAGACGGGCGAGCGGCTGTGCCGGCTCGGCCACGAGTTCGGCGCCGTCACGGGACGCAAGCGCCGCTGCGGGTGGCTGGACCTGGTGGCGCTCAGGTACGCCATCATGGTCGATGGCGTGACGCAGCTCATCATGATGAAGTCGGACGTGATGAACGACTTCGAGACGATCCGCGTGGCCACGGCCTATGAAATCGACGGACGGCGCACGACGGAGTTCCCCTATACGATTTCGGAGGGCGTGAAGCCCATCTACACCGACTTCGAGGGGTGGCGGTGCGATCTGCGGGCCTGCCGCCGTTACGAGGATTTCCCCGAGGCGTTCCGCCGCTACGTGGAGTTCATCGAACGCGAGACGGGCGTGCCCGTGAAAATCATCTCCGTGGGTCCCGACCGCGGCGAGACGATCGAAAGATAGTTCAATACCTAAATAACTGCTATGAAAAAACCGTTGAAAATTGTCGTATTGGCCAAGCAGGTGCCCGACACCCGCAATGTGGGCAAGGATGCGATGACGCCCGAAGGGACGGTCAATCGCGCGGCGCTGCCGGCCATCTTCAATCCCGAGGACCTCAATGCGCTGGAGGCCGCCCTGCGGCTCAAGGACGCCGTCGAGGGGTCCACGGTACATATTCTGACGATGGGGCCGCAGCGCGCCGCCGACATCATCCGCGACGCGATGTTCCGCGGCGCCGACGGAGGCTATCTGCTTTCGGACCGCAAGTTCGCCGGTTCGGACACGCTGGCCACCTCCTACGCCCTCTCGTGCGCGCTGCGCCGGATCGCCCCCGACCTGATCGTTGCGGGCCGTCAGGCCATCGACGGCGACACGGCGCAGGTGGGTCCGCAGGTGGCCGAGAAGCTCGGCCTTCCGCAGGTGACCTATGCCGAGGAGGTGCTCGAGATCCGCGAAGGGTCGCTGGTCGTGAAACGCCGGCTGGAGCACGGCGTCGAGACGGTCGAGTGTCCGCTGCCCGCCGTGGTGACGGTCAATGCCTCGGCCGCCGAGTGCCGTCCGCGCAACGCCAAGCGTGTGATGAAGTACAAGTATGCGCTGGCCGGGTCGGAGATCGCCGCGGCCGCCGGATCGCCCGCTGCGGAGCGCGCCGCCGCGACGCCCTACTTGCAGATCGTGGAGTGGGCGGCCGCCGACGTCGATCCCGACGAGACGCAGCTCGGCCTGCAGGGTTCGCCCACGAAGGTCAAGAAGATCGAAAACGTGGTGTTCGCCGCCAAGGAGGCCAAGCGCCTCACGGCCGCCGACGCCGAGATCGAATCACTGATGGTTGAACTTATCGCGAGCCACACGCTCGGTTAAAGCGCTTTAGAGATGAACAACGTATTCGTATATATCGAGATGGAGGGCGGCCGGATCGCCGACGTGAGTCTCGAACTGCTGACCAAAGGCCGCGAGCTGGCCGCCGCGCTCGGCGTGAAGACCGAAGCCGTGGCGCTGGGCGAGTCGCTCGACGGTATCGAAAAGGAGCTGGCCCGCTACGGCGCCGACACGGTGTGGGTGGCCGACGACAAGATTTTCAATCCCTTCCGCACGCTGCCCCACACGGCCGTGATGTGCGGGCTGATCGAGCAGGAAAAGCCCCAGATCGCGCTGTTCGGTGCGACACCCGTGGGCCGCGACTTCGCGCCGCGCGTTTCGTCGGCGCTGCACAGCGGCCTCACGGCCGACTGCACGCAGCTCGAGATCGGCGACCACAAGGACGCCAAGACGGGTCGGGAGTACAAGGACCTGCTGTACCAGATCCGTCCGGCGTTCGGCGGCAACATCATCGCCACGATCGTCAATCCCGACCACCGGCCGCAGATGGCCACCGTCCGCGAGGGCGTGATGCGCAAGGAGTACGCCGCCGTGCCTGCCGCCGGGGAGGTGAAGCGGATCGACTGGCAGCGCTTCGTGAAGGATACGGACCTGGCGGTGCGGATCATCGACCGCCAGATCGAGGAGCGCCGGATCGACATCAAGGGCGCCCCGATCATCGTGGCCGGAGGCTACGGCATGGGATCGAAGGAGAACTTCCGCCTCGTGCACGAATTGGCCGACGTGCTGGGCGCCGAGGTGGGCGCCAGCCGTGCGGCGGTCGATGCGGGTTTCACGGAGCACGCGCGCCAGGTCGGCCAGACGGGCGTCACGGTGCGTCCGAAACTCTACATCGCCTGCGGCATTTCGGGCCAGATTCAGCACACGGCCGGCATGGACCAGTCGTCGATGATCATTTCGATCAACACTGATCCCGACGCGCCGATCGCCAGGATCGCCGACTACGCCATCACGGGCGACGTGAACGAGGTGATTCCCAAGATGATCAAGTACTACAAGCAAAACTCGAAGTAATGGCTAATTTCTTTTCAGATAACAAGGATTTGCAGTTCCACCTGGGGCATCCGATGATGCGCAGGATCGTGGAGCTGAAGGAGCGCGGCTTCGCGGAGAAGGACCTCTACGACTACGCGCCGCAGGATTTCGACGACGCGATGGACAGCTACCGCCGCGTGCTGGAGATCGCCGGAGAGGTGTGCGGCGACGTGATCGCCCCGAATGCCGAGGAGGTGGACCACGAGGGCCCGCGCGTGGTGAACGACCACGTGGAGTACGCCTCGGGCACGGTGCGCAACATGAAGGCGATCGTCGATGCCGGACTGAGCGGTCTGACGCTTCCGCGCAAGTACGACGGTCTGAATTTCCCGCTCGTCTGCTTCGTCATGGCCAACGAGATGGTGGCCCGGGCCGATGCCGGCTTCGAAAATATCTGGGGCTTGCAGGACTGCGCCGAGACGCTCAACGAGTTCGCCTCGGAGGAGATCAAGCAGAAGTTCCTGCCGTGGGTGTCGGCCGGCGCGACGTGCGCCATGGACCTCACGGAGCCGGACGCCGGTTCGGACCTGGGGGCCGTGATGCTCAAGGCCACGTGGTCCGAGGAGCGGCAGACGTGGCTGCTCAACGGCGTGAAGCGTTTCATCACCAACGGCGACGGCGACGTGTCGCTCGTGCTGGCGCGCACCGAGGAGGGTACGACCGACGCGCGCGGCCTGTCGATGCTCGTTTACGACAAGCGCGACGGCGGGGTGAAGGTGCGCCGCATCGAGAACAAGCTGGGTATCAAGGGATCGCCGACGTGCGAGCTGGTCTTCACGAACGCCCCCGCGCAACTCGTGGGCGACCGCAAGATGGGGCTTATCAAATACGTGATGTCGCTGATGAACGCCGCCCGTCTGGGCATCGGCGCGCAGTCGGTGGGCTTGTGCGAGGCTGCCTACCGCGAGGCGCTCAAGTATGCGCAGGAGCGCGAGCAGTTCGGTAAGCCGATCATCCGTTTCGCCGCCGTTTCGGAGATGCTCTCGAACATGAAGGCCAAGTTGCAGGGCGCCCGTGCGCTGCTGTACGAGACGACGCGCTTCGTGGAGATCTACAAGCAGTACACGCACATTTCGCACGAGCGTTCGCTGGAGCCGGAGGAGCGTCAGGAGATGAAGTTCTACAACCGGCTGGCGGACGGTTTCACGCCCCTCGTGAAACTCTTCTCGTCGGAATACGCCAACCAGCTGGCCTACGACGCCGTTCAGATTCACGGCGGTTCGGGCTTCATGAAGGATTACCCCTGCGAGCGGCTCTACCGCGACGCCCGCATCATGAATATCTACGAGGGAACCTCGCAGTTGCAGGTCGTGGCGGCCATCAACGCCGTGACGAAGGGGACGTTCATGGAGCAGATCGAGTGCTACGCCGCCGGGGAGTATGCGGAGACGATGCGGCCGGTCGTGGCCAAGCTCAGGGAACTGACGGTGAAATTTTCGGAGATGGTGGCCCGCGTCGAGGCCGGCGACAAGGAGTGCGCCGGGTTCAAGGACTTCCATGCCCGCCGTCTGGTGGAGACCGCCGGACATATCATCATCTCCTATCTGCTGGCACGTCAGGCCGGGGAGTCGGAGGAGTACGCCCCGTCGGCGCGTATCTTCTCGAAGTTGGCCGAGGGCAAGATCGCCGAAGCCTATACCTATGTGATGAACTCCCCGACGGAGGACGTCGGGCTGTTCCGCGACGTGGAGCGGCAGGAGTAGCGCGCAGCGCTCGTGTCCCGCATCGAAAGGAGCGTCCGGGGGTTGTTTCCCGGACGCTCCTTTTTTTCGCGCGGCGGGGCCCGGCCGGAACGGAGGATTTGACGCCGCATGGATTTTTGCTATATTTGTCTCCGGATAACCCCCTGCCGGGCCGGCGGCGGGCGTGCGGACCGGGCGAATCCGGCGCGGCGTCGGGCCTGCACGGCCTTTGCAGGGGAACGTATTGACAATAAATGGATTCGGTATGAAGAGAATTTTGCTTCTGGCAGCCGTCGCGCTGCTTTCCGCACCGCTTTGCGTGCAGGCGCAACGCAGTGAAATCACCGTATCGTACGGCTATGCGCCCACGTCGAACTGGAGCGATTCGTTCAGTGCGATCAAGGATCTGGTATCGGACGCGAAGACCGACATCTCGGGTTGGGGAGCTGTGACCGTGGGGTACAACCTCCGCCTGCTGGGGCCGCTGAGCATCGGCGCGCAGGTGGTCTGCTCGACCAACGAGCAGAAGATCAAGGGCACGAACACCGAGATCAGGAACCGCTACTGGGCCGTCATGCCCAATGTGAAGTGGACGTGGCTCAACCTGAAGATCGTGTCGCTCTACTCCCGGGCGGCCGTCGGAGCCGTCTTCTCCGAGGCGGAATCCGGCGGCGAGAGCGAGCATGCGACCCGCTTCGCCTATCAGGTGTCGCCCGTGGGCGTCACTGTCGGCGGACGTCTCGCGGCCTATGCCGAAGCGGGCGTCGGTGCCTCGGGTTCGCTCCTCGTCGGTCTGCGTTACAGTTTCTGACGACGGTCGCGGCCGGGGGTATCGGCGGACGGATTCCGCCTACGGAGAGGACGGGCGGATCGTTCCGGAGCATGCCGGCGGTTTTTCCCGGGAAGCGCGTCCGGAGGCCGGTGCGCGGAGTTATCGCCCCGGCGGATGCCGGGAGATTCCGGCGAACCTCCGGAGATAAGATCACCCCTGTCGGAACTTGTTCCGGCAGGGGTGAAGTCGTAAGGAAGCGGGGTTGCCGGGCGGCTTTTCGGGGACATGCCGACCGTTCCGCCGTCTTTTGGACGGCTGCTCGGTGTCCAGTCCGCACGAAAGAATCACGTCTTTTGGGCAGCCGTTCCGGTGTCCCGTCTGTCCGGAGGAGCTACGCCTGCGGGGCGGGTTCCGGTTCGGCCATGACGCAGCGCGTCGTACCGAAGACGCCGAGGTTGAGGCGTCCGGCGATGTAGGCCAGCGCCTGCTGCGCCTTGACCGAATTGCCGGCTTCGTCGAGCGGCGGGGCGAAGGCCGCGAGGCCCATCACGCCGGGCACGACTCCCATGATGCCGCCGCCGACCCCCGTTTTGGCCGGAAGGCCCGTTGTGAAGAGCCAGTCGCCCGTGTGTTCGTAAAATCCGACCGTGGCCATCATCGACGTGATCTTCGGCGCCAGCCCGGGTTTGAAGACCTCCTTGCGGGTCAGGGGATTCACGCCCCCGGAGGCGATCGTGGCGGCCATGACGGCCAGTTGGCGGGCCGTCACGCCGAGCGAGCATTGCCGCGTGTAGAGGTCGAGCGACAGCTCCGGATCGTCGTAGATGCGGGCATAGTTTTTCAGCAGCCAGGCGATCGACTTGTTGTTGAAGTTGGTCGCTGTCTCCGACCGGTAGAGTTCGTCTATCACTTCGACCTCCGAGCCCGTCAGATCGGCGACGAACGAGACGATGGCCCGCCACTTGCCGTCGGCGTCGCCCGTGGGGCGGATCATCGAGCAGGCCGAGATGGCTCCGGCATTCACGAGCGGGGTCGAGGGATGCTCCTTTTCGAGCAGCAACGCCATGATCGAGTTGAAGGGCAGCCCCGTGGCGTCGGCGCCGATCCGGTCGAGGATCTCCTTCGCTCCGTACTGGTTCATGGCGAGAATCGCCGTGGGGACCTTCGACACCGATTCGATGCCGAAGACGTAGTCCGTGTCGCCGACCGCCACGATGTCGCCGTCGGGCAGACAGGCCGCGATGCCGAAGAGCGTCGAAGGCACGCCGGCCAGGTAGGGGATGTAGTCGGCGTTCTTGCCGCCCTGCTCCTCCTTGCAGCGGTCGTAGGCGGCTTCGACGGCCGCCCGGACCGTTTGTTTGTCGATTTTCTGAATCATGATGGTAAGGTTTTGCGGATGTCTGATGTTATTCGCCTTCGTTCGATTTTCGCGCGGATTTTGCCGCTGCCGCGGGTTTCGCCGCTGCACCTGCCGCGGTTTCGGTCCGTTCCCAATGGAAGGGGGCGAAGTCGGCGGCGGCCTGCGGGTCGCGCCACGAAGGCTTGCGCAGGGCGTAGATCACGAAGGGGGCGCTCACGACCGCCAGACAGCCGATGACGAGCACCGAATACCAGACCGTGTTGCTGCCTGTGGCGATCTGTCCGGGAGGCACGAAGCTCAGAACGAAGGCCAGCAGCGCCCCGCAGAAGCCCAGGCAGCCGAGCAGCCACATGAGGCCGTTGCCTTTGCCGAGCCGGAAGGGGCGGGGCGCGGACTTCATCTTGTAGCGCAGCACGATCGCTGCCGAGAACATGAGCATATACATGATAAGGTAGAGCAGTACGGTGAGCTGCGAGAGAATCTGATAGAACGACTGCACGGAGGGCATCACCACGAAGAGCAGTGCGAGCAGCGTCACGACGCCTCCCTGCACGAGGAGAATGTTGCGCTGCACGCCGTTGCGGTTGGTCTTCTGGAAGAACGGAGGCAGGTAGCCCGCCTTGCCGACGGTGAAGATGCCCTTCGAGGGGCCCGAGACCCAAGTCAGCACACCGGCCAGCACGCCGAACATGAGCGCCACGGCGATCACGGGCGAGGCCCACGAAAGATGCAGGTAGCTGAAGTAGTTGTCGAAGCCGATGAGCAGCGATTGCGTGAGGCTGATGTCCCCCGCCGGGATGATGAATCCCAGCGCGAAGGTTCCCAGAACGAAGATGCAGACCGTGACGAGCGAGCCGATGATGATGGCCCGGGGGTAGTTGCGGCCCGGGTTTTTGACGTCCATGACGTGTATGCCCATCATCTCCATGCCGGCGTAGAAGAGGAAGATGCTGCTGGCGAGCACCAGGTTGTCGAATTTCGAGAGATCGGGGAAGAAACCCTGCGAAAGGTCCATGTGGTTGTGGCCTCCGGTGGCCAGGTAGATCGCGCCCAGTACGATGAGTAGTCCGGCGGGGATGATCGTGCCGATCATGCCGCCCCATTTGCTGATCTTGCCGACCCAGTCCAGTCCCTTGAGCGCAATGAAGGTGGCGACCCAGTAGATGACCAGCACCACGACGAGCGTGAAGGCCTTGTTCGAGGCCAGCGTCATGTCATGCGCCTCGTTCATGCCGATGAAGGCGATCGACACGGCTCCGAAGGTCAGGACGGTGGGATACCAGATCGTCGATTCGATCCATTGCAGCCAGATGGCCAGAAAACCCGTGCGCGCTCCGTAGGCCTCGCCGACCCAGCGGAACACGCCGCCCTGCTTGTCGGAGAACATGGCGGCCAGCTCGGCGGCGACCATGGCCGTCGGAATGAGGAACACGATGGCTGCGAACAGGTAATAGAAGGCCGAGGATAGGCCGTAGACCGCCTCGGCGGGCAGACCGCGCAGACTGACGACGGCCGTGACGTTCATGATCGCCAGGGTCATGACGCTCAGTTTGAACCCCGTGCTTGTGGTAGTTTTTTTTGCATCCATAATCTGTTGATTGGTTTTGAACGATGCGACGGCTGCAAGGACCGTGCAAAACGGTTCTGCCGTCTTTCCGCGCCGGGACGGAGGATTTGTCGCCGGAATTTCGTATCTTTGTTTCCGACACCCGAATACCGATTCGCTATGCGACGCATTGTGTTGATTCTCGCCGCGGCGTGCTGTCTGGCCGCATGCGGCTCCCGTCCGGTGCGGACGGCCGATGCCGGGACGGAGGCCGCGGACCTGCCGCGCGTTTACCTGCCGCCCGAGCCTCCGGCGCAGCTCACGCCCGAAGGACGGCGCGACTACCTCCGTCTGCACTATTGGGACGGCTTCGACTTCGCCGACACGCTCTTCCTCGCCCGGGCCGATACGTCCGGCATGTTCGAGACCTTCGCGCGGTACGTCATGGTGCTGTCGGACCGTCCGGCGGACCCTGCGCCGATGGACTCGCTCATGCGCCGCGCCGCCGTGTCGCGCCCGATGCTCGACTACTTCTCGATGCTGGCCGACGGGGTGCTGCACGATCCCAATTCGCCGCTGCGCAACGACGAGTTCTACATTCCCGTCCTTCGGGCGCAACTGGCCGCGCCCTGGTACGACGAGTACGAGCGCATCGCGCCGGAGTACGACCTGAGGATGGCGATGCAGAACCGTGTCGGGCAGCGTGCCAACGATTTCCGCTATACGCTCGCTTCGGGAGCCGGAGGAACGCTGTACGGGCTGGAGGCCGAGTACGTGCTGCTCTTCGTCAATAATCCCGGCTGCCCGATGTGCCGCCGGCTGCGCGAGGAGATCGCCTCGTCGCCGATGCTCTCGGAGATGATCGAGCGCGGCCGGCTCCGCGTGCTGGCGCTCTATCCGGACGAGGACCTCGCGGCGTGGCGCGAGTACCGCGAGCGGATGCCGGCCTCGTGGATCAATGCCTACGACCGCGGGTGCGTGATCCGCGAGCAGGGGCTTTACGATTTCCACGCCATCCCGGCGCTCTACCTCTTCGATCGGGACAAGCGCGTGCTGGTGAAGGATTCGACGGACGTGCCCGCGATCGAGGAGGCGATCGACCGCAGGGGATAGCGTCTGCGGCGGATTCAGGGTGCGGAGCGTCCGGGCCGGGGCGGGAAATACGTGCCGCTGCGACGGGGCGGACGGTCCGGGCAGCGGCGGGTATAGGTTCGCCTTATCGGGCCATAAAAAAAGCCGATCGGTTTTGTGCCTCCACTTCGCGGCGAATCGTTACCTTTGCAGTGCGAACACACGCTACACACAAATAGTAACACACAAACATTCTGAAATTATGGCAAAGAAATGGCGTTGTACCGTATGCGGGTACATTCATGAAGGTCCGGAGGCTCCCGAGCAGTGCCCGATGTGCAAGGTCGGCAAGGAGAAATTCGTCGAAGTGGTGGAGCAGGAGGGCGACCTCGACTTCGTGACCGTCCACAAGCTCGGCGACGGCAAGGGCGCGAGCAAGGAGCTGTGGGAAGGATTGCAGAATCACTTCATGGGCGAGTGCACCGAGGTGGGCATGTACCTGGCGATGAGCCGTCAGGCCGACCGCGAGGGCTATCCCGAGATCGCCGAGGCCTACAAGCGTTACGCATGGGAGGAGGCCGAGCACGCTTCGAAGTTCGCCGAGCTGATCGGCGAAGTGGTATGGGACACGAAGACCAACCTCTTCAAGCGCATGAACGCCGAGTGCGGCGCCTGCGAGGACAAGATGCGTCTGGCACGTCTGGCCAAGGAGGAGAACCTCGACGCCGTACACGACACGGTGCACGAGATGGCCAAGGACGAGGCCCGTCACGGCAAGGGTTTCGAGGGGTTGTACAAGCGCTACTTCGGCAAATAATCCGAACCGTAACCGGTTCAGGCAGGAGCGGCTCCCGCAAGGGCGCCGCTCTTTTTTCGTGCCGGAACGGTATGGGTGCGCGATTTTTTTCCTATCTTTGGCTCCGGTTACACGAATCCGTAAAAAACGAACGATATGAAACGCTTTCTTCTGCCGCTCGTCTGTGTGGCGCTGGCCTTCGGGGTCGCCTCCTGTTCCGACGACGATACGCCGGGCGATCCCGCCGGAACCGTCATGCTCAACATGCTCGACGAGCACAACGGCAGGACGCTGCTGGACGATTCGGACATCTATATCAACGACGCCGGAAATTTCGTCAGCGGGGGCGATTGCTCGCTCTTCATGCTGGGCGAGGCATCGGGGCTGGGGGCAGTCCGGATCGCGTCGCTGAGGAATCCGGTTCCGGAAGCCGCCGTATCGCCGGGACAGGGTTATGCGGCAGTCTGTTCCGCCGCCGCGATGCAGTTCCCGTCGCAGTGCGTGGCGTTGCCGTTGGACGGCAGCGGTGCGAACCTGCTCAAGTTCTACGTCGTTTCGTCCCTGCCCGACGGGGAGAACGGCTCCAAGGGGGCCGTCGTCAAGTTCGTCACGGCGCAGCCGCAGCGGCACGGGCTTCCCGAGTGGGGCGATACGGTGCTGACGATCGAAAATTACGACCACCTCGGGCAGGAGGTGGTCTATACGTTGCCGACCGAGGATTTCGAGTTCGTTCTCGACGGGGAGGGACAGATCGGATGCGAGAAGCGGGGCCGGAAACTGGTCTTCGCGCTGACCGACTGGCCCTATCCGGGGCAGAGATTCGGACTGACGCTGCGCATCGGCGAGAGCTATACGAACGTGTTCGTGGAGTTTCTGAGCTGATGCGGGCCGTCCTTTCGGGACCGGGACGCATGGAAAATCCGGATGCCTGACCGCATCCGGATTTTTCCGTATTCACTCCTTGCGCAGCTCCTCGCGCACGGCGAGAAAGAGTTGCAGCTTTCCGGAGAGCCATTCGTAACCCGTTTTGGCGGCGTGGGCCACGTCGTAGACCGTCTCGACCTGATCCTGTATGCGGTCGATCGGCGCGCGCAGCGCCAGCGCATAGATCGCGGCGGCGAGGAGGAAGCAGAGGCCGCTGACGATCAGCGTCGCCGTGACGAGCGACCCGGTGAGCGCCGAGAGCCAGACGACCAGCGTCGTGAGCAGCAGCACGATCCCCGTGGCTGCCGTCAGCGCGAAGGCGAGCAGCGCCACGAGGAACCGTCCTCCGGAGGGTTTGTTTTCCATGAGCGTATGTGCGGCTATTTGCCTTCGGCCTTGCCGCGCACCTCCTCGATCTTTTCTTCCGCCTTTCCCTGGGCTTTCCGGGCGGCGGCTTTCGCCTTGTCGAGTTCGTCGTTGGCGAAGTCCTTGATCTGTCGGCGCAGTTCGGGTCCCGACTGAGGCGTGAGCAGCATGGCCAGCGTGGCTCCGATGACCATGCCGCCCAGCATGGATGCGATGATAGTGGCTGTGTTTTTCATGATGATTGAGTTTTGATACGCCCTTATCGCTTGCAAAGTCCGGGCCAAAGCCCTATCTTTGGGATATGATCGCAGACTCCGGCAGATCGGTCGCCTTCACGGGGCACCGTACGTACGATGGGACTGCGGCGGAGAGCCTCTCCGCCGCAGTGGAGCGGTTGTACGGACGCGGGTTCCGTACGTTTCTTTCGGGAATGGCCGTGGGGTTCGACCTCGCGGCGGCCGAGGTCGTGCTGACGCTGCGTGCGGCGCATCCCGATGTGCGGCTGGTCGCCGTCGTCCCTTTCCGCGGGCAGGAGGAGCGCTTCTCTCCGGCCGACCGGGTGCGTTTCCGTCGTGCGGTCGCCGCGGCCGACGAGGTGGAGGTGCTCGCCGGGGGATATCGCCGGGGATGTTACGCCGTGCGCAACGATTTCCTGGTTGATCGGGCCGCGCTCGTCGTGGCATGGTACGACGGTTCGCCGGGCGGCACGCGCTACACCCTGCGCCGGGCCTTGGCCCGCGGCCGCGAGGTGTGGAATCTTCACCCTTCGGGCGGCGGCCTTGCGATCCGCCCCGTGCAGCCGGCGCTGTTCTGAGCGTGCGGGGCGGTTCGGGTGCGGGCAAAAAAACACCCGGCAGGTCTCGGAAAGACCCGCCGGGCGTTCGGTGAAATCCGTCGCCGGATTATTTCCAGTTGAGGATCTTGTGGAAGTCGTACTCCTCGGGGTTGGCCACATACTGTTTGGCGGCCTCGTAGTCGGCCGGCGTGACGGCGTTGAGGATGTTCTCCACCACCGAGGTGAACTTGTCCGAGTTGATGTCCACCAGACGGGGCGGAATCTTGCCCGTCGCGGGGTCTTGCAGGTCCTTGAGGTAGAGCGGCGAGACGTTGCCCTCCGAATCCACGTAAACCATGCAGCCCGTCTTGCCCTCGGCGAAGAGCTTGTGCACGCCGATACCCAGCTCCGAGCAGTACGTGAGGTCGTAGGCGATCGGGGTCTGGCAGCGGATTTCGTAGCCCAGTTCCACGGGGCGGCTCTTGACCTTGATGCCCAGCTCCTTGAGCTTCTTCTCGATCATCTCGTTGAAGATGTGCGCCTTCGACACCTTGCCCAGCTCGGGATGTCCGTGCTCGTCGTAGGTGAAGTGCACACCGCTCTTGCGGATCTCCTCGTCCGACAGCGCGTGGAACACGCCCTCCGAAATGACGGCGGCGCCGTAGTCCATGCCCATGATCTTACGCTTGATGATCGACGAGATGACCAGGTTCACGATCTTCTCGACGGTGATCTCCGTCTTGTCGAACATTTCGGGAATGACGATCATCGGGTAGTGGCACGCCTCGCCGATGCCGAATGCCAGGTGGCCGGCCGAACGTCCCATGGCTGCCAGCACGAACCAGTTGCCGCTCGTGCGTGCGTCCACATAGACGGCGCGGGCGATGACCGCACCCTTGTCCTTGGCCGACTCGTAGCCGAACGTCGGCGTGCCTTTCGGCAGCGGCAGGTCGTTGTCGATGGTCTTCGGTACGTGGATGTTGGCAATGGGGTATTTCTTCGCCTCGAGGAACTTGGCGATGCGGTTGGCCGTCGAGGCCGTGTCGTCGCCGCCGACCGTCACGAGCAGTTTCACGTTGTTGTCGGTGAAGAACTTGAGGTTGAAGTTGTTTTCGAAATCGGCGTCCGTCGGTTTGAAACGGCTCATTTGCAGGAACGAACCGCCCTGGTTGAAGATGCCGTCGGCCATCGGGTAGTTGATGTCCACGGTGCGGGGCGAGGGGTTGAACAGGCCCGTATAGCCCTCGTGCAGGCCGATTACGCGGTAACCTTTGCGCAGGAACGTCTTGGCGACGCTGCCCACCACGGTATTCATGCCGGGGGCCGGTCCGCCGCCGGTCAGGATTGCGATTGCTTCTTTCATGATTCTGTTCGGTTTATGGTATTTTGTTGAACCTTCCGTTTCGGATTTTGGCCGCCCAAAAATACGACATATTTTTCAAACGGGCAAGAAAAAGGGGGCTTCCGTCGCCGAAAGCCCCCTCTGAAAATCGGTAATTATAGTTTACTCAACTACAGTTACGTTGATGGCCTGCTCGCCTTTGGCTCCCGAGCCTACCTCGAACTGGACCGACTGACCTTCGTTGAGCGACTTGAAACCGTCCGTTGCAATTCCCGAGAAGTGCACGAAAATCTCCTTGCCGTTCTCCGCCGTAATGAATCCGTAGCCTTTCTTGCTATCGAACCATTTTACTTTACCTGTCATAAAAAAAGTGTTAAAAGTGTTAATGTCTGACAAAGTAACGTAAAAAACATTGGCTTTCAAAACTTTTTACCGTTTTTTTTCGGGTCTGCGGGAAAAAAGTTATCTTTGTGGGGGCGGTCCTGTCCGTCGTGTCCGTCCGGTCCGCGTGATGCGTCTCGGGGCGGGATCCGGGCACGGTTCGGCAGATGGCCCGGGAGAGGCGGCCGGAAGCGGCCGGAGCGGAGAGGCCCCCTGTTTCTGGAATCTTAAGAAGAACCGAAAATTCGGACAACGATATGAACAGACGAGTGAAATTGGCGATTCTGGCCCTGCTGGGCTTTTCGACGGCCTGCTCAACGGTGAAGGATTCGCCGCGCCGGGACGGGAGGGCGTGCGGGAGCGACGAGGCTCCGGCTTCGGATTCCGTGGAACGGAAGATTCCGCCGCGGATCGTCCTCATGTACGGCGTGCGGCCGCCGCATCCCGTGCAGTCCGTTCCGCGGCAGGACGGCGGGAGTGCCGCTCCGGCGGACAGCGCGGCCGTGCGCAGCGGAGCGCCCGTATCGGCTGTTCCGGCGGAATCCGCCGAATCCGTTGAATCCACGGCGGGAGGACGGTGACGATGCCCGGACGCCGTATCGGGCCGCGCAAACGGCTGGCCCTCGAACTCTTCTCCGGTCTCTATGCGGACAAGGTGCGCGAACACCGTCTCGATACGCTCTTCTGGGAGTGTACGCTGCGGTGCAACCTCGCATGCAGGCATTGCGGGAGCGACTGCCGCACGGATCCCGGCGTGAAGGACATGCCGGCGGAGGATTTCCTGCGGGTGCTGGACGAGGAGGTGACGCCGCACGTCGATCCCGCCGGGGTGCTCGTTATCCTCTCGGGCGGCGAGGTGCTCGTGCGCGACGATCTGGAACGGATCGGTTCGGAGATCGCCCGCCGCGGCTACCCGTGGGGGATGGTGACCAACGGCCTGGCGCTGACGCCGGAACGGCTGCACGGTCTGATTCGTGCCGGGTTGCGGACGATTTCGGTGAGCCTCGACGGATTCGAGCGGGAACACAACCGCATCCGGCGCAATCCGGCGAGTTTCGCCCAGGCGATGGACGCCGTGCGGCATATCGTGCGCGAGCCGGAGTTGGCTTTCGATGTCGTGACCTGCGTCACGGAACCGCTCGTCCCGCAGCTCGAAGCCTTCCGCGACCGGCTCGTCGCCGAGGGGGTGCGCCATTGGCGGCTCTTCTCGATCTTCCCTGCGGGACGCGCCAAAGGCGACGGAACGCTCCGCCTGACCGATGCCGGTTTCCGCACGCTGCTCGACTTCATCCGCCGTACGCGCCGCGAAGGGCGCATCGACGCCAGCTATGCCTGCGAGGGCTTTCTGGGAGGGTACGAGGCGGAGGTGCGCGACCATTTCTACCAATGCGCCGCCGGGGTCTCCGTGGCCTCGGTGCGGGTGGACGGCTCGATTTCGGGCTGCACGTCGATCCGTGCGAATTTCCATCAGGGCAATATCTACCGCGACCGCTTCTGGGAGGTGTGGCAGTCGCGTTTCGAACGCTTCCGCGACCGGGAGTGGATGCGCCGCGGCGTGTGTGCCGGCTGCGGGGTTTTCCGCTTCTGCCGGGGCGGCGGAATGCATTTGCGCGACGACGACGGCGAGTTGCTCTGCTGCCATTACAACCGGTTGTGAATGCCCGCTGTGGCGTCGTCCGATCCGCTTCCGGCCTTTCCGATCCGGGCGCGCCGCGCCGCGGCGGTTTTGCCGGACCGCTTGCCGGCGGAGAGAGACGAAAAGCTATTTTTTTGCGAATTTATTTTGTCTTTTCGGATTTTAGGCTTATCTTTGTGCGCTCTTAAAACGATAAGGGCGTTTGTTCGGGGTGTAGCGCAGTCCGGTTAGCGCGCCAGCTTCGGGAGTTGGAGGTCGCTGGTTCGAATCCAGTCTCCCCGACAAATCGGCAGACCGCCCGCAGGGGGTCTGCTTTTTTTATTTGCCGGGCATCGGGCCCGGGGCGGATATTCCGGTATGCCGCCGCGGATGCCGCCCGGACGATTCGGGGTGTAGCGCAGTCCGGTTAGCGCACCTGCTTTGGGAGCAGGGGGTCACAGGTTCGAATCCTGTTACCCCGACTTTACGGAAAAAGCCTTTCAGATTTCTGAAAGGCTTTTTCCGTGTTTCATGCGGTGCGGCGGGCGGCGGGACGTGCCGGTTCAGCTTCGTCCCACCGATTCGAGCAGGTGGCCGAAGTCCTCCTGCGGGGCGGGCATGTAGATCGAGAAGCCGAGCGCCTGTGCCGTATCGACGTTCCTGCTGCCGTCGTCGATGAAGAGCGTTTCGGCGGGTTCCAGACCGCTCGCGGCGATCATTTTCCGGAAAATCGCCTCGGAGGGCTTCAGCTCGTGCATCCGGTAGGAGAGGTAAACGGCGTCGAAATAGTACTCCATGTCGTGCCCGTCGGCCGTGAACATGCGCCGGACGAACTCCATCGAGGCCGGGTTGTTGTTCGAGAGCACGTAGGTCCGGATACCCCGGCGGCGGAGCGCCTCGATCTGGCGGAGTTTCGCGACGGGGATCGTCACCAGAAACTCCCCGTAGGCCCACGCGATCCGTTCGTCCGGGACGTCGGGCGTACCCGAGAGGCGGCGCATCTCCTCGCACGCCTCGTGGAAGGTGATGTCGCCGTGTTCGAGGCGGCCGATCATCTCGGCGGGGTAGTAGGGGTTGATGAGTTCCGCCACGGCGTCCATGCCGAGCGTGCGGAACGCCGCGATGCAGCGATTCAGGTCGAGGTCCACGAGGACGCCCCCGAGGTCGAATACTACGTTTTTGATCTTTTCCATGGTTTCCGGAGCCGGAGCGGTCGGGTCCGGCGGCACAAAGATACGAAATTTTGCGTTCCGGCGCTCCGGTCTTTCAGTGCGGACGGTATTCTGCCTGCACAGGACGCATTTTTCCGGCGCGGGGCGCATGCGGAAGGCGATGCCCGGAAGGGAGCGGGTGTCTGTCGTGATGCGAGTGGATGGGAACACCTGCCGCATATACGGGGAGGCGAGGAGTCGATCGGACATTGCGGGGCGTCGGCCGGACGGGCGGAGGACAGGCCGGAGGTGTGACCTTCGGGCGGGGCCGTGCCGGTCCGGGCTACCTCTGGAACCGCATCGTGAAACGCCGCAGCGGACGGATCGCCCACATGGGCAGGAGTTTGCAGAGGGGAATCCAGAGGCGGTTCCACCAGTCGGGGACGATCGTGCGACGGCCCCGCCACAGGGCGTGCAGCCCCCGCCGGGCACAGGAGTCGGCCGAGATCAGCACTCCGAGCCGGAGCCCGATGCGCTGCCAGCGGGGTGTCAGTCCGTAGAGGTCGGTGGCCACGCCTGCGGGGCAGACCGCCGTGACGCGGATGCCTTCGTCGCGGACCTCCTTGGCGAAGGCCACGGAGAAGGCGCGCAGGTAGGCTTTCGAAGCGCTATAGAGCGACAGCCCGGGGAAGGGCATCCACAGCGAATAGGAGGACATGTTGAGGATGTGCCCGCCCCGCCCGCGGCATGCCATGTCGGCGGCGTAGAGGCGGCAGAGCTGCGTGTTCGTCAGGTCGTGCAGGAGGATGATCCGCTCGATGCGCTCGGCGGGCGTGCGGAGAATGTCGAGGAACGAGAAGATTCCGGCGTTGTTGATGAGCACGTCAACGGCGATTCCCTCCCGCTCGGTGAATGCGTGCAGCTCTTCGGCGGCTCCGGTCCGGGCCAGGTCGATCTCCGCGATGCGGACCTCGGCGGCGGCACGGACGGTGGTTCCGATCTCCCGCCGGACGGCCTCCAGCGGTTCGCGGCGGTCGCCCGCCAGCACGAGGTCGTAGCCCGCCGCCGCCAGCCGCAGGGCATAGCAGCGGCCGATGCCCGATCCGGCGCCCGTCACGAGGGCCCAAGCGCTGCCGGGCGCGACCTCTCCGCGCCGCCGGCGCGTGTCGTTGCGTCGGGCGTTCATGGCAGGCGTTCGAGTTCTTCGACGATCTTCCGCGGCAGGTCGGGGCAGTGCTTGCAGCACTTCATGTCCACGGAATACATGCGGGCGATGCAGTAGTTGCGGTGGTCGCAGGCGCTGCGCGTCGAGGCGTCGCCCGTGCGGAGCTTCTCCACGAAGGCCGGGTCGTTCACCAGCGCTCGGGCCATCTGCACCAGCTCGAACCCGGCGTCGAGCGCGCGGTCGATCCCTTCGCGGCTCACGAGCCCTCCGACGTAGATGAGCGGGCATTTGAGCGCCGCGCGGAACTTTTTGGCGTCCTCCAGGAAGTAGCACTCCTCGAACGGGTATTGCCGGATCATCCACGGGCCGCACCAGCGGATGAAGTAGCGGAGCCACCACGGCGAGTAATAGCTCATCGTGTAAATCGGGATCAGCCCCCGCATGACGGCCATCGGGGCCTTCGAAACGAATCCGCCCGAAAGCACGATGCCGTCCACGCCGAAGCGTTCGATCTCGCGGGCGATTTCGAGGCTCTCGGGGATTTCGATTCCGCCCCGGAATCCGTCGTACATGTTGTGTTTGACGGTGACGGCCATGCCGCAGGAACGGGCCGCCCCGACGGCTTCCTCCAGACACATGCGCATGAAGCGCATCCGGTTTCGAGCGACCCGCCGTATTCGTCGCGGCGGCGGTTGGTGTAGGGCGAGAGGAACTGCGAAATGAGGTAGCCGTGCCCGGCGTGCACCTCCACCGAGTCGAACCCGGCGTCGCGGGCCGTGCGGACGGCGCGGCCGAAGTCGCGCGCCACCTCTGCGATCTCGCTCCGCCGCATGCCCCGCACCGGGGTGTAGGCGTACAGGTTGAAACCCGACGAGGCGCCGATCGGAATCTGTCCGGCGGTGGAGTAGTGGGTCATGTTGCCGCAGTGGCCGATCTGGATGGCCGCGGCGGCTCCTTCGCGGTGGACGGCGTCGGTGATGTCGCGCAGCCCCGGCACGATGGCCGGGCGCAGCCAGAGCTGTTTGTCGAACGAGAGGCCGCTGCGCGAGACGGCGGCATAGGCCAGCGTCGTCATGCCGATGCCGCCGCGGGCCACCGCGACGTGGTACTCCTTGAGCTGTTCGGTGGGACCGAACGCCCGGCCCATCGACTCGAAGGCCGCCGAACGGATCGTGCGGTTGCGCAGCGTCACGGGGCCCAGTTGGTAAGGGGTGAAAAGTGCGGACATGGATCAATAGATAAAGGGTATGATGCGCTTCCTGCGAAGCGAGGTGAACTCCTCGCCGAACTCCTGTTCGTAGCGGCGGCGCAGCGAGGCGGCGCGGGGCGCGAGGTTGGCGAAGGTCCACCAGGCGAAGACCGCCCCGGCCCACGACCACGAGGCGACGGCGAAACCGGTCCATTCGAGCAGCTCGCCGAAGTAGTTGGCCGACGAGACGTAGCGGAACATGCCGCCGCGGGGAATGTAGTGCCTCGTGTCGCCGGGGCGGCGGAGGCGGCGGATGATGCTGTCCGAATGGATGTTCACGGCCATCCCGGCGAGGAACAGCGCGCCGCCGGCGTAGATGAAGGGCTGCGAGAACCACCCGGCGTAGTAGTCCGCCGGGGAGACGTAGAAGATCCAGCCGCCCTGCATCAGGGCGTTGAGCGTGTTGAAGACCATACCCATGAGGACGATGCCGAGCGGCATTTTCGACTTCCCGCGGATGAGCAGCGGGAAGATGAAGGCCCGCTGGAGGTAGTGCGTCTGGAAGAGGGCGAACAGCGCGAGCGGCCCGGCCTGCCACATGCGGTCGGAGCAGGCCCAGAGCACGCACATGAGGATGAATACCGGGGATTCCATCACCACCCATCCGATGCGGTTCGGGACGGGTGGTCCGTAGCGGCGGTCGAACAGGTAGCCGTAGCCGGCTTCGAAGAAGTGCAGCGCCACGAACACCCCGAGCGCCGCGACGGCCATGACGATAAGGAAAATGTCGAAACTCTCTTTCATAGGCGGCCCGGGTATTCCCGGCGGATAAACACGGTAAAGGTAGTGTTTTTTTCCGGTCCGGGCAAGTCCTCCGGTCCTGGCCGCTTGTCTGTTTCGTCCGGAAACGGGGCCGATTCGTCCGGAGCGGAAAACGGAGACGGCCTCCGTTTCCGAAAGGAAGCGAAGACCGTCCGGGGTGCTGCCGCCCGGGAGAGGCGCGTGCCGCGTGGCGTTCCGGCGATGCCGGCCGCGGGAAGACGCCCGCCGGGGCGGCGCGTAGGCTGCACCCGCGCACCGGGGCGTGCGGGCTGTGCGGGCCGCGTCAGTGCGTGTAAACCTTGCCCTTCTGTTTCTCGTTTTTCTCGAACAGGAGGCGCGACTGTGTGGGGTAACGGAGCTTCTCGAACTCCTCCACGGCGTTGCGGATGTCGCCCATGAGCATGTCGGCCATGTCGCGCGACATGCCCTGCCGCACCACGATGCGCATGACGATCAGTTGTTCGATGTTCGCGGGCATTGTGTAGGCGGGGACCATCCAGCCGCTCTGCTGCAGTTTGGCCTGCAAGTCGAAGAGCGTCCATTTGGCCGTTTTCTCGTAGGCCGGGTCCATCGACCAGATGAAGAGCGGATTGACCACCTCTTTGGCGAAATTCCGGAAGCAGGTCATCTCGCCGATGGCACGGTGGCAGTAGGCGGCTATGTCCATCGAGTTCTGCTGGATCTCCTTGTAGCCCTCGAATCCCAGCCGGATGAAGTTGTAGTACTGGCCGAGAATCTGAGCCGCCGGACGCGAGAAGTTCAGGCCGACCTGCGTGATGTTGGCGCCGAGGTAATTGACCGAGAACGACATTTCGTCGGGCAGGTACTTCTTGTCCTTCCAGACGACCCAGCCCAGACCCGGATAGACCAGCCCGTACTTGTGGCCCGACGTGGAGATCGACAGCACCCACCGCAGCCGGAAGTCCCATCGCTTCTCGGGCTTGAGGAACGGCAGGATGAATCCGCCCGAAGCCGCGTCCACGTGGATCGGAATTTCGTAGCCGGTCCGGGCGTTGTAGGCGTCGAGGGCCTTGTCGAGCGCCTCGATGTCGTCGTCGAGTCCGGTCCACGTCACGCCGGCGATCGGCACGATGCAGATGGTGTTCTCGTCGCACGCCTTCAGCGCGGCGTCGATGTCGAGCGTGGGGTGCTGTTCGTCGAGGGGCACGGTGCGCAGTTCGATCTGCCAGAGCTGGCAGAACTTCTCCCAGACGACCTGGAACGCCGAGCTCATCACCAGGTTCGGCTTGTCGAAGGGTTTTCCGGCGGCCTTGCGGCGGGCTCTCCAGCGCAGCCATGCGGCCACGCCGCCCAGCATGCACGCCTCCGAGGAGCCGATTCCCAGCGCGCCGGTCTTCCATTCGGCCTTCTCGGGCGAATTCCACAGGTTGGCGATGATGTTCAGGCAGCGGCCGCACATGACGGCCACGCGCGGATACTCCGTCTCGTCGATGTAATTGACGTTGATCGCCTCGTTCATCAGACGCGTGGCGTAGTCGTCCATGTAGGTCGTCACGAAAGTGGCCAGGTTCAGGCGCGGCTGCGTCTGCGGGTAGGTCTCGTCCTTGACCAGTTGGTAGGCCACTTCGGGGGCCGTCTTGCCTTTGGGAATAAATTCCGTGGGTGCGGGACAGCGCATTTCCTGCGTGCCGAAGATGTCGGTCAGGGTGTCCTCGCGGGGATGTCTTTGTTGATTCATACCGTAAAAGATTTTTTTGGTTCGTATTGCCGTTCCCGTCGTTGCACGAACTATGCCATGCGCGTCCGGCGGGGAAAAGTTTTGCCCCGGAGGCTTGCGATTCTCCCGCAAAGAGGGTAGTTTTGTCAGGCCGCCCGGCCGCGGCGCGGAGGAATGCGGCGCGGCCGGACGGCGGAAAGTGCTGGATATGAAGAAAATCGTCGTTTTTACCGGCGCCGGAGTGAGCGCCGACAGCGGCCTTGCGACCTTCCGCGATGCGGACGGGCTCTGGGCCGATTACCGGATCGAGGAGGTCTGCACGCCCGAGGCGCTGGCCCGCAACCGTGCGCTGGTGGTCGGGTTTTACAACGAGCGCCGCCGCGAGATGCTCGCCGCCCGGCCGAACGCCGCGCACGAGGCCATCGCGCGGCTGGAGCGGGCCTGCGAGGTCGAGGTGGTGACGCAGAACGTCGATGACCTGCACGAGCGGGCCGGATCGACGCGCGTGACGCACCTGCACGGCGAGCTGCGCAAGCTCCGTTCGTCGCGCGATCCCGAACTCGTCGTGCCCCTCGACGGCTGGGAGCAGCCGCTCGACGCCACGGCGCCGGACGGGGCGCTGCTGCGGCCGCATATCGTCTTCTTCGGCGAGGCGGTCCCGATGTTCGAACGTGCGGCCCGGATCGCCGCGTCGGCCGACGCGATGATCGTCGTCGGCACGTCGCTGGCGGTCTATCCTGCGGCCTCGCTGGTGCGTTGCCTGCCGCCTGCGGCGCCGATCTGGCTCGTCGATCCCGGCCGTCCCGACACGGCGGGCATCCGCAATCCGCTCACCGTCATCCGCAAGCGGGCGGCCGAGGGCGTTCCCGAGCTGGTCGGGGAGCTGCTGCGCGGCATGCGCGGGTAGTCTGCGCGGTCCGGGCCGCGCGGAGGCCTCCGCGGACCTTGCGGATGGCAGTTCCGCGGACGGGGCGGATCGGCGGATGCTCCCGCGGGTGCGATTCGCGGCCGTGGGATGGATATTGTCGAATTTTGCGCTATCTTTGCAGCCCTCCGGGCGGGCGGAATTTCCGCTTCGGAGGAACCGACGATGACACTCTTCACATTTATCGAAATCCTGGGTACGCTGGCCTTCGCCATCAGCGGTATCCGGCTGGCTTCGGCCAAGCGCTTCGACTGGTTCGGGGCCTATGTCGTGGGGTTCACCACGGCCATCGGGGGCGGTACGCTGCGCGATCTGATGCTTTCGCTGACCCCGTTCTGGATGCTCGACAGCTCCTACCTCGTGGTCACGGCTTTCGCGCTGGGCATCGTGGTCGTGTACGGCCGTTACCTGATCCGGCTCAACAACACCTTCTTCATTTTCGACGCCATCGGTTTGGGGCTGTTCACGGTCGTCGGCGTCGAGAAGACGCTCGGCGCCGGATTCCCGCTCTGGGTGGCGGTCATCATGGGCACGATTACGGGCGCCGCGGGCGGCGTGCTGCGCGACATTCTCATCAACGAGGAGCCGCTGATTTTCCGCAAGGAGATCTATGCGCTGGCCTGCGTGTTCGGCGGACTGGTTTACGGCGGCGGTCTGGCGGCGGGACTTTCGGGGGCCACGCTCCAGATCGTCACGGCGCTGAGCGTGATCGCCGTGCGGATCGTCGCCGTGCGCTTCGGGCTGCGCCTGCCGACACTCAGGCAGAACTGGGATGCGTAGCGGGCCGCCGTGCGTGCGGACATGCACGGAAAACCCCGTCTGCCGCTTCTTCCGGCGGACGGGGTTTTCCTCGTCGGGCGAATGCCTTTATTTCAGCTCCTTGAAGTAGAGTTCCAGCAGCTCCTTGGCGGCGACGAACGACGAAATGCGGTCCTCGAGCACCCGTTTCTCGTACTCCCCGATACGGGCCTCGACGGCCGGATCGCGGTAGAAACTGCCGCGCAGCGCTTCGTTGATCGTCTCGTACATCCAGTACTTGTTCTGCCGGTTGCGGTTGTGCTGGAAATAGCCGTTGGCGTGAATGTGGTCGAGGAACTCCTCCACGCCTTTCCAGACCTCCTCGAGACCCGTTCCGGCCACGGCCGAACAGGTATAGACCTTGGGCCGCCAGCCTGATTCGGGCAGCGGGAAAAGCCGCAGCGCTCCCTGGAACTGCGTGCGGGCCAGCTCGGCCTTGCGGACGTTCTCGCCGTCGGCCTTCGTGATGACCATCGTGTCGGCCATCTCCATGATGCCGCGCTTGATGCCCTGCAATTCGTCTCCGGCGCCGGAGATCTGCAACAGCATGAACATGTCCACCATCGAATGCACGGCCGTCTCGGACTGTCCGACGCCCACCGTCTCGATGAAGATGACGTCGAAGCCGGCGGCTTCGCACAGCACGATCGTCTCGCGCGTCTTGCGCGCCACGCCGCCGAGCGACCCGGCCGAGGGCGAGGGGCGGATGAAGACGTCGGGGTTGTGACAGATGCTCTCCATGCGGGTCTTGTCGCCGAGGATCGAGCCTCCGCTGCGCTCCGACGAGGGGTCGATGGCCAGCACCGCGAGCTTGTGGCGCAGCGAGGTGACCATGTTGCCCACGGCCTCGATGAAGGTCGATTTGCCGGCTCCCGGGACGCCCGTGATGCCGATGCGCACCGAATGCCCGGCGTGGGGCAGGCAGCGCTCGATGATCTCCTGCGCCTGGGCGTAGTGGGCCGGATTGGCCGACTCGACGAGCGTGATGGCCTGCGAGAGGGTGGTGATGTTGCCCGCGAGGATGCCCTCGACGTACTCGTCGGTCGAGAGCGCGCGCTTGCGGCGCCGCGTGAAGTAGGGGCTTACGATCGGCTGGTCCCCGACGCCTTCCGAGACGTTGAGCGCCGTGTCGTGGTGCGTGTCCGCATACTCCTTTTCGTAGTGGTTTATCTTCGTGAATGACATAGGCTTTTCATATCGTTTTCCGTGTGTTTCCCTTGTCGGCCGGCTGCGTGTTCCCTTTCCGTTTCCCGTCCGCTTCCTCCGGAAGCTCCCCGTCCCGCGAGGCGTCCGACGCCGAAAGATAGCGATTTTTTTCGGGATCGTCCGCAAATTTCCGCTCCGATTTGCTCCGTGCGTTTCCGACCCGCCGCCGGAAGGGGCATCCGCGTGCCGCCGCTTCCGCCCCCGGTGTCGCCTTTCCGGACATTTTCCGCGAATTTCGGGGCGAAGGAATCGCCAAAAAAAGTCGGTCGAATTTTGGCGAATCCCGAAGAATTCTTCTATCTTTGTGTGCGCAAAAAAATTACGACGCATTGATCCGGAAATAACAGTCTTTTAACTTAAATCATTTTTGTTATGAAAGTTTCTCATATCGAGCATCTCGGCATCGCTGTAAAGAGCCTGGATGAAGCCATTCCCTACTGGGAGAACGTATTGGGCCTGAAGTGCTATGCGATCGAGGAGGTCGCCGACCAGAAGGTGCGCACGGCCTTCTTCATGCTGGGCCAGACGAAGATCGAGCTGCTGGAGCCCACGTCGGAGGATTCGACGATCGCCAAGTATATCGAGAACCGCGGCATCGGCATCCACCACATGGCCCTCGCCTGCGAGAATATCGAGGAGCAGCTCGCCGACGCCGAGGCCAAGGGCATCCGTCTGATCGACAAGACGCCGCGCAAGGGCGCCGAGGGCATGACCATCGCCTTCCTGCACCCGAAATCGACCCAGGGCATTCTGACCGAACTTTGCGAGAACAAGAATAAATAATCCATCACACATTATGAGCGATATTCAGGACAAGATCAGCAAGTTGATCGAGAACCGCGAGACGGCGCGCATGGGCGGCGGTCAGAAGGCGATCGACAAGCAACACGAAAAGGGCAAGTACACGGCGCGCGAGCGTATCCAGATGCTGCTGGACGAAGGCTCGTTCGAGGAGTTCGACATGTTCGTGACGCACCGCTGCTACGATTTCGGCATGGAGAAGAAGCACACCTTCGGCGACGGCGTGGTGACCGGCTACGGCACGATCGGCGGACGTCTGGTATATGTCTTCGCACAGGATTTCACCGTGACGGCCGGTTCGCTGTCGCTGTCGATGTCCGACAAGATCTGCAAGGTCATGGACATGGCCCTGCGCAACGGCGCTCCCTGCATCGGCATGAACGACTCGGGCGGCGCGCGTATCCAGGAGGGTGTCAATGCGCTGGCCGGCTATGCCAACATTTTCCAGCGCAACGTGATGTCGTCGGGCGTCATTCCGCAGATCTCGGCCATCTTCGGCCCCTGCGCCGGCGGTGCGGTCTATTCGCCCGCGCTGACCGACTTCATCATCATGAAGAAGGAGACCTCGAACATGTTCCTCACGGGTCCGAAGGTCGTCAAGACCGTCACGGGCGAGGACGTGACGCAGGAGCAACTGGGCGGTGCCGTGATGCACACCACCAAGTCGGGCGTGGCGCAGTTCGCCGTCGATACCGAGGAGGAGGGCATCGAACTGATCAAGAAGCTCATCTCCTACATGCCGCAGAACAACATGGAGGACGCTCCGCTGGCCATCTGCACGGACCGCATCGACCGGCTGGAGGATTCGCTCAACGAGATCATCCCCGACAGCGCCAACAAACCCTACGACATGGCGGAGGTGATCCGCGCGATCGTCGATAACGGCGAGTACCTGGAGTCGGCCGCGGGCTATGCGAAGAACATCATCACCTGCTTCGCCCGCTTCAACGGCCAGTCGGTGGGCATCATCGCCAACCAGCCCAAATTCATGGCCGGCGTGCTGGACATCAACGCCAGCCGCAAGGCGGCGCGTTTCGTGCGCTTCTGCGATGCGTTCAACATTCCGATCGTGACGCTGGTGGACGTTCCGGGCTTCCTGCCGGGCACGACCCAGGAGTACGGCGGCGTCATCACGCACGGCGCGAAGCTGCTGTTCGCCTACTGCGAGGCCACGGTTCCGAAGATCACCGTCACGCTGCGCAAGGCTTACGGAGGCGCCTACATCGTCATGTCGTCGAAGCATATCCGCGGCGACATCAACTACGCATGGCCGACGGCCGAGATCGCCGTGATGGGTGCCAGCGGCGCCGTGGAGGTGCTCTACGGCAAGGAGCTCAAGGAGCTGGCCGACAAGCCCGAGGAGCGCGCCAAGTTCGTGGCCGAGAAGGAGAAGGAGTACAACGACAAGTTCTCGAACCCCTACAACGCCGCCCGCTACGGCTATATCGACGACGTGATCGAACCGCGCAACACGCGTTTCCGTATCATCCGCGCGTTGCAGTCGCTGGCTACCAAGCGTCTGCAGAACCCGCCCAAGAAGCATTCCAACATTCCCCTGTAATAAATCCGCACGACTATGAGAATATTAACGGTTATGGATTGGGGCTGGTCGGAGATGCTGTGGGTGGCGCTCATCAGCATCTGCCTGGTCTTCTTCGTCCTGCTGTTGCTGGTGTGGGTGATGAAGGGCTTCGGAGCCGCTTTCTCGCGCCGCAACGCCAAGAATCCGGAGGCCGCCCAGGCTCAGTTGCACGACGAGGAGATCGCCGCGATCGCCACGGCGCTCAAAATGTTCCGCAGCGAGCTGCACGACCGGGAGTCGGAGGTGCTGACCATCCTGAGCATCAAGCGCGCCTATTCGCCCTGGAATTCCAAAATTCACGGTTTAACCCAGATGCCTGACAGAAAATAGCTAAAACAATGAAAGATTACTCTTTGAAAATCAACGGACATAATTACGACGTGCAGATCGACGACGTCAATGAGGCCTCGACGCTGGCCCATGTCGTCGTCAACGGCGTCTCCTACGAGGTGGAGATCGGAGGGGCCCAGACCGCCGCTTCGAAGAAGCCTCAGGTCGCTCCCGCGGCCAAAGGCGCGAACAGCGCGATGATCACGCCCGCGACGGCGGCTCCTTCGCCCCGTCTGGCAGCCGTGGCTCCCAGTGTGGGGTATGCGGTGAAGTGCCCGCTGCCCGGCACGGTGCTGTCGGTCAAGGTCGCCGTGGGCGACACCGTTTCGCGCGGACAGACGCTCGTGGTGCTCGAGGCGATGAAGATGGAGAACAACATCGACGCGGACCGCGCCGGTGTCGTCAAGCAGGTGCTCGTGCAGCAGGGCGCCACGGTCATGGAGGGTGATAACTTAATCGTCATCGAATAACCATGTGTACGCTGCTGACCTCGGGCTCCGATTTCGTGTGGAACAGCCTCCGCGACTTCGCGGGTTCCACCGGCATCGCGGGCTTCTTCGCCGAAATGGGCTGGGGCAACGTGGCGATGATCCTCGTCGCGTTCTTCCTGCTCTATCTGGCCATCCGGCATAAGTTCGAGCCGCTGCTGCTTTTCACCATCGCTTTCGGCATGCTGCTCACGAATCTTCCGGATGCGAACCTCTACCACACCGAACTCTTCGAGGGCGGACACGTGCATTGGGACATCTTCGTCGCCAATGCGGGCCTGCTCGACTACCTCTATCTGGGCGTGAAGCTCGGCATCTATCCCTGTCTGATCTTCGTGGGCGTGGGGGCCATGACCGACTTCGGTCCGCTGATCGCCAATCCCAAGAGCTTCCTGCTCGGCGCTGCCGCGCAGATCGGCATTTTCGCCACGTTCCTGGGCGCCTATGCCCTCGGTTTCACACCCGCGCAGGCCGGTTCGATCGGTATCATCGGCGGCGCCGACGGCCCGACGGCCATCTACCTGACGTCGATGCTTTCGCCCGAGCTGCTCGGCCCGATCGCCGTGGCCGCCTACTCCTACATGGCTCTCGTGCCGGTGATCCAGCCGCCCATCATGCGTGCGCTGACCACCAGGAAAGAGCGTGCCATCCGGATGCGGACGCTGCGTCCCGTGTCGAAGTTGGAACGCATCCTCTTCCCGATCGTCATCGCCGTCATCATCGCGCTGCTGCTGCCGAGCGCCGCACCGCTGATCGGCTGCCTCATGCTGGGCAACCTGATGAAGGAGTGCGGCGTGGTGGACCGTCTGTCGAAGACCGTGCAGAACGAGCTGATGAACATCGTGGTGATCTTCCTCGGTCTGACGGTGGGCGCTACGGCCACCGCCGAGGCGTTCCTGAACTTCCGCACGCTGGGTATCCTCGTGCTGGGCGTCGTGGCCTTCGGACTGGGTACGGCCGGCGGCGTGCTGCTCGCCAAGCTGATGAATCTTTTCTCGAAGGAGGGCAACAAGATCAACCCGCTGATCGGTTCGGCCGGCGTGTCGGCCGTGCCTATGGCCGCCCGCGTTTCGCAGGTGGAGGGTCAGAAGGAAGATCCGGGCAACTACCTGCTCATGCATGCCATGGGACCCAACGTGGCCGGCGTGGTCGGCTCGGCCGTGGCTGCGGGTATCCTGCTTTCGTTCCTCGGATAGGATTGCGGCATTCGCAAGACCCTGTTTTTCATACGGCGTCGTAACCTGCGGGTTGCGGCGCCGTATTTTTTTGCGGAGGGACCGGCTGTCGGAAAGAGGTGGGGACTCCGGCTCGGGAAGCCCCTGCGTATCGGTTCCGGCTGTTTTCGCGCAGCGGCCGAAGAAGGGGAGGAGGGAAGGATTTGCGCGGTTTCCGCGGGAGAAGAGCCGGCGTGTCGGCCCGGAAAGAGGCCGGCGTGATCTGACGGACCTTGCGGCGGAATAGGTATTCCGCGCCCGGTCTTCCGGGAGCGGGTTCTACCGGCAGGAAGGGCGGCAGGCCGAGCCGTGGAAGAGAACCGGCAGGCAGAGATTCGAGCAGAGGGAGCCGGCGAAGAACAGGACGGCCGTGGAGGTCAGCAGGTCGCCGATTCCGACCATCGGCGAGGCCAGTCCGCCGAAGACGTAGGCCGAGGCTCCCAGCAGGGCGGAGGCGACCCCCGCGTTCTGCCGTTCGCTGTCCATGGCCAGCGTGTTCGAGGCGGTGAACACGATTCCGATGGCTCCGCAGATGCCGAAGATCAGCGCCTCGTAGGCCCAGAACGGCGCGTGCATGCCGAATGCGATGCAGAGCAGGGCGGAGAACAGCAGCATTCCCGCATTGCCGGTCCGCACGGCCTGCTCCATCGTCGGGAACCTGACGACTGCGGCCGAGGCGGCGGCCATGGCGACCGCATTGAGCCCGAAGAAGAGGCTGAACTGCGACGGGGTGAGTCCGTAGTGTTCCTGCATGATGAACGGCGCCGAAGCCAGATTGACGAACAGTACGCTCATGGCGAAGCCGTATTGCAGGGTATGGCAGAGGAAGGCGCGGTTGTGCAGCACCTCCCGGAAGTTGCGGCCCACGTCGCGCCACCCGGTCGCTTTCCGACGCGGTTTCGGGAGCGATTCGCGGAATCGGAACGTTCCGAGCAGCAGGATGCCTCCGAAGAGCAGCAGGAACCAGAAGATGCCGTGCCACCCGTCCCCGTATTCCGACAGGATGCCGCCGCCGACGGGCGACAGAACCGTGGCCACGCCGTTCACGGCGCCTATGAGGGCCAGCATCCGCGCGAGTTTGCCGATGGCGTAGCGGTCGGTGGCGATCGACCGCGAGAGGACGATGCCTCCGGCCGCGGCCAGCCCCTGAATGAACCGGAAGGCGATGAAGTCGAGAATGGTTCCGGCCAGCAGACAGCCCCCCGTGGCCAGCATGAACAGCCCGAGCGCCGTCAGCAGCGCCGGCCGCCGGCCGTATTTGTCGCTGACCGTGCCGAAGAACAGTTGTCCCGCGGCCAGGCCGATCGTGCTCGCGGTCAGGCTCAGCTGCACCATTGACGAGGAGGCTCCGAAAAACTCCGTGAGCACGGGAAACGCCGGCAGGTACATGTCCATGACGAAAGGCCCGAAAGCGCTCAGTATGCCCAGGTAGAGCAGCAGGAATAGTTCCGAATTGTGTTTCCGTTTCATCGCTCGCAGTCGTTTTCCGGGGTGCAAAAGTACCGCATCGGCGGGAAATCCGCCGTGCATTAATTTGCGGAAAACATTTCATTTTAGGAACTGATGCGCCCGAATCGGCGGATTATGGCTATTTTTGCGGGGTAAAAACAGCATAAACGATGGAAGAACCCTTCGTCCGGCCGCCGGATGCCATACGATACGAAGAGGGCGATCTGTCCGCCCTGAGGAGGGCCCCGGTGCATTTCCGCTGCGGCGTCTATCTGGTCTGCGTCCGCGGGAGCGCCGTCGTCTCGACGGGCATCCAGCACTACCGGATCGGGGAGCAGTCGGAGCTGATCTTCTTGCAGGGTTCGCTGATGCAGGTGGTGGAGGCGAGCGGCGACTTCCGGGTGCGGATGGTGACCTTCTCGCGCGAGCTCTTCCTGGAGGCCGTGCTGCCGATCGACTCCCCCTATCTGGACTATACGCACGAACATCCCGGCTACCGCCATACGCAGGACGAGCGCAGCCAGAAGACCTGGCGGGAGATTCTCCTTTGGATGGACGTGGCGCGGATGCTCTTTGCGGAGGGCGGCACGCAGTTCCGGCGGCAGCAGGAGCTCAACTTCCTGCAGAGCCTCCTGATGTGGGTGTTCAACACCATTCAGGAGAAGATCGGGGGCACGCAGCAGTACACCCGCAAACAGGCGTTGAGCCACCAGTTCGTCGGCCTGCTCCGCGAATATGCCACGCGCGAGCACGCCGTGTCGTTCTATGCCGACCGGATGTGCATCTCCCCACGCTACCTCTACGAGGTGACCGTCGAGTGTCAGGGCGGCAGGACACCCAAGCAGCTCATCGACGAGCAGCGGCTGGCCGAGGTCAAGGTGCTGCTGAGCGATCCCCACCTCTCGGTGACGGAGATCGCCGAGCAGTTGGGATTCGCCGACCAGTCCTATCTGACCCGGTTCTTCCGGCGTCATACGGGGATGTCGCCCAAGGCGTTCCGGGCCGGGATCCGGTGACCCCGGCCTCCGATCCCGCGGCGTCGGACGGAGGGCGTGCCCGATGGCGCGTGCCGGCGGTTCCGTTTTTCGGCCTTGCGTCGTAATTTTCTGCGACTTGGCTTGTAGTGTGAAATATTTTTCGTACCTTTGCGCACCCGCAATGTGCGGGATAGGATTACAACAAGTTAAATTTAAACGTAAAACACAGTGGATTCATTAAGCTACAAGACTATCTCGGCCAATGCATCGACGGTGACCAAGGAGTGGGTCGTCATCGACGCTACGAACGAGGTATTGGGACGTCTTGCATCGCAGATCGCGAAGATCCTCCGAGGCAAGAACAAGCCCAGCTACACGCCCCACGTGGACTGCGGCGACTACGTCATCGTCATCAACGCGGAGAAGGTGAAGCTCACGGGCAACAAAATGACCGACAAGGTTTACACGCGTCACACCGGATATCCGGGCGGCCAGCGTTTTGCCACCCCCGCCGACTATCTGGCCAAGAAACCGACTTTCCTCATCGAGAAAGCCGTAAAGGGTATGCTCCCCAAGACCCGTCTGGGCGACAAGCTGCTCACGAACCTGAAGGTTTACGCCGGCGCCGAGCATCCGCACGCCGCCCAGAACCCGAAGCCCATTAAGTTAAACGAGATTAAGTAAGAGTTATGGAAGTTGTAAACACCGTAGGTCGTCGTAAGGCCGCTGTGGCTCGCGTATTCGTGAAGCCGGGTAAGGGTCAGATTACAATCAACCGCAAGGAGCTTGCAGCCTATTTCCCGCTCGAGATTCTCCAGTTCCAGGTGAAGCAGCCGCTGCTGGCCACCAACACCGCCGAGAATTTCGACATCACGATCAACCTCGACGGAGGCGGTATCAAGGGACAGGCCGAAGCCGCTCGTCTGGGTATCGCACGCGCACTGTGCGAGATCGACGCCGAGATGCGTCCGGTGCTCAAGAAGGCCGGATTCCTCACGCGCGATCCCCGCGAGGTTGAGCGTAAGAAGCCCGGTCAGCCCGGAGCACGTCGCAAGTTCCAGTTCAGCAAGCGTTAATCCGCTCGCACGACCGGAAATTTCGGCAAGCACGGCGTCGGTTCCAAATCGGAAGGACTACCTATTTATATTATATGTATTACCGCCCGGTTGCCGCGCCGCGGAAAACTCATCGGGACCAGCGAGGCTGCTACCCGGAGGGTTGAGGAAAAGAGAATTAAAATTAACCAACGAAACGAATTGAAATGTCACGTACAGATTTTAATACATTACTGGAAGCCGGTGCGCACTTCGGTCATCTGAAGCGCAAATGGAACCCCAAAATGGCTCCGTATATCTTCATGGAGAAGAACGGCATCCACATCATCGACCTGCACAAGACCGTGCTGAAGATCGACGAGGCCGCCGCCGCCATCAAGCAGATCGCCAAGAGCGGCCGCCGCGTGCTGTTCGTCGCCACGAAGAAGCAGGCCAAGGAGATCGTTGCCGAAAAGGTGGCAGCCGTCGGAATGCCCTACGTCACCGAGCGCTGGGCCGGCGGCATGCTGACAAACTTCCCCACCATACGTAAAGCCGTCAAGAAGATGGCCACCATCGACAAGATGACCAACGACGGCACTTTCGATAATTTCTCCAAGCGCGAGAAGCTTCAGATCGCCCGTCAGCGCGCGAAGCTCGAGAAGAACCTCGGTTCGATCGCCGACCTGACGCGTCTTCCCGCCGCACTGTTCGTCGTGGACGTGCAGAAGGAGGCCAACGCCGTAAAGGAGGCCAAGCGGCTGAGCATCCCCGTATTTGCCATGGTAGACACTTGTTGTGATCCGACCGACATTGATTACGTTATACCTGCAAATGACGATGCCGCCAAGTCGATCGCCGTGGTCGTAGAGGCCATGTGCGCCGCTATCGCCGAAGGTTCGGAGGAGCGCAAACTCGAGAAGGAGAAGGAGGCGCAGGAGGCCGAGGCCGAAGGCGCCGTGAAGAAGGAGGGCAAGCCCCGCATCAAGAAGGCCGTGAAGGCTACGGTGGACGCCGAGGAGGCTGCCGTTGCCGAGGTCGTGGCCGCCGTGGAGACCCCCTTCGAGGAGCCGGTTGCCGTCGAGGCTGCTCCCGCCGCCGCTGAAACCGCTCCCGCTGCCGAGGCGGAGCAGAAGGCCGAGTAATCCGAACAATAACGAAAAAAACAGATACGACTATGGAAATCAAAGCTGCTGATGTGATGAAGCTCCGCAAGATGACCGGCGCCGGCATGATGGACTGCAAGAAGGCCCTCATGGAGGCGGAAGGCGATTTTGCGCGTGCCCAGGACATTATCCGCGAGAAGGGCAAGCTCGTCGTGGCCAAGCGTGCCGACCGTACCGCTACCGAGGGTGTGGTCGTGACGAAGATCGTGGGCCAGAAGGCCTATATCCTCTGCCTGGCCTGCGAGACGGACTTCGTGGCTCAGAACGCCGAGTATTCGGCTTCGGCCAACGCGATGCTGGAGGTGGCCGTGAAGAACGACGCCGCCGACCGCGACGCGCTGATGGCTACGAAGAATGACGAGGGCCGCACCGTCGAGGAGATGGTCACCGAGAAGTCGGGACAGACGGGCGAGAAGATCGAATTGGCATACTATGCCCGTATCGAGGCTCCCTACTGCGCCGCTTACGTGCACTTCAACAAGAAACTCGGCACGGTGCTGGGTTTCAACAAGGAGGTTCCCGCCGAGGTGGCCCACACCGTCGCCATGCAGGCTACGGCCATGGCTCCCGTTTCGATCTCGGAGGCCGACTGCCCCGCAGAGGTCATCGAGCACGAGCGTAAGATCGCCGTGGAGGCCATGAAGCAGGATCCGAAGAACGCCAACAAGCCCGAGGCCATTCTGGAGAAGATCGCCGAGGGCAAGATGCGCAAGTTCTTCGAGGAGAACACGCTGCTCAACCAGCTCGTCGTAGGCGAGAAGGAGACCATCGCCGAGTATATCCGCAAGGCCGACAAGGAGGCCACGGTGATCGCCTACAAGCGCTTCGCGCTGGGCGAGTAACCTCCGTCGGCCGACGGGGGAGGGGAGCGTATCCGGAGAGCCTTTGGGCCTGCCGGAAGACGATCCTGCCGGAATTTCGGCCGTATGATACGAATGAAACACCCGGTTACCGCGAGGTAGCCGGGTGTTTCGTTATTTTCGGGGTAGCAGGTACAAGGGGCGTTTTCCGGAGGAGAAGTCAATGTCTTCGGCGGACACGGTTATACCACCCGCTCCACCTCGCCCCGCCGGACATACCACAGGTAGCCTTCGACGCGGGCGTAGCCCATTCCGCGCAGCAGGGTGCAGTAGCCGCCGATTTGGCGGCGGTAGCGTTCGGCGTCGCGGTCGCCGAATTTGTAGTCCACGACCACGGCCCTGTCGCCGGCTATCATCACGCGGTCGGGCCTCCGTGTCGTGCCGTTCGGGGCGCCGGAGCGGTCGTCGGTGTCGTTCGTCGTGTTGTTCGGGACGCCGGGGAGACAACCGGCGCCGTCCGCCGGGCGGGGAAGGATGATCTCCTGCTCGTTGCGCACCTCCTGCCATCCGCCGCCGAACCATTCGCGGACCTCGGGCAGCTCCAGCGCCCGGTCGATGGCTTTTCCGAGCCGGGCGGCCTGGTCGTCCGTCAGCGTGCCGTCGGCACGCATGGCGTCCACGGCCTCGCGGATCTGCCGCTCGTCCTCGGCCTGCTCGAAGGCCCTGTGCATCAGGATTCCGAAGTTGCGGGGCGCCAGCTCGGTCTCGTCGCCCTCCTCGAAATAGCGCTGCGAGGGGAGCCGCAGCCGGAGTGCGGCCTGTGCCGTGGGGTACTCTTCGAGCAGAACGTGTTCCGCTTCGGCGTCTTTCGCGCCGCCCGCCACGGGGCCTGCGAACTCCCCGAAGACGTAGTGCTCGCCCCGCTCGTCGGCCGTGTAGCGCCCTTCGAGCGTGCCGACCGTCGCCCGGTCGCCCTCGACGCGGATGCTTTGCAGCAGCAGCCCGCCGACGTTCGGCGCGCCGCCCTTCTGCGGCACGAAGACGTGCAGCGATTCGGCCGCGCGCGTCAGGGCCACGTACAGCAGGTTCACGTTGTCAACGTGGGCGTATACCAGTTCGCGGTAGTATTCGGCCGAGAAACCCGATTCGGCCATCGCCCGTTTGTAACGCACCGGGAAGCGGCCTATCGCAGCCGCTTCGCCGTCGCGGGCCTCCGCCCAGACGATGTTCTGCACGTTGCCGCCCGACTTGGGGTCGAGCTGCCAGGAGCAGTAGGGGATGATGACGGCCCGTTTTTCGAGCCCTTTGGCCTTGTGGACGGTGGTTATTTCGACGGTCGTGGCGCTCTGTTCGACGCTCAGCGAGCGGTTCCGTCCCTGCTCGTCCCACCAGCGGAGAAACAGTGCGATGTCGGCGATCTTCGCCGCCGAGAAGGCGATGATCTGCTCGTGGATGGCTTGTAAGTAGGCGATCTGCCGCCGGTCGCCCTGCAGGTCGTGGCGCATGACGATCCGTTCGAACGCCTCTTCGGGCGACAGCAGGCGGATCGAGCGGAAGAAGCTTCGCTCCCCGTCCGGGAGCTCCCGGTCGAAATCGCGGCCGAGGTAGTGGTTGTAGACGGCGCGGTTGAGCGTGTCGTCGGGGTCGAGCGCCAGCCGCAGCGCGGCGGCGATGAACGAGCTCACGGGGGCGTTGCCCACGATGAGTGCCTCCTGCGTCATCACGTCGAACCGGTAGCGCGGCTCCTCGTTGCGGCGCTTGAACTCCAGCAGCTCGGCGGCGACCTTCGCGCCGTCCGTGGCACTGCGCACCAGCACCATGATGTCCGCCGGGCGGAATCCCCGGTCGATCAGCTCGCAGATGCGCTCCACCACGGGCGGCCGCTCGGCGAAGGTCTCGATCGAGACATACCCCGGGTGCTCGCCCCGGCGCCGGGGCGTCTGCGCCTGTTCGCGGTAGGCGTCAGCGAGCGTGTCTCGCAGTGCGGCGGCCTCCTCCGCGCCGATGTCGCCGCGCCCGGCGGATTCGTCGAGGCGGGTGTTGAGCGCGAGGTTGTCCGCCGAGACGATGCGGTCGATCGCCGCGTTGTTGAATTCCACGACGCACGGCAGGCTGCGCCAGTTCTCCCGGAGCACCTCGACCCGTGTGTTCTCCGTGCCGAGCGCCCGCTGCGCCTCGTCGTGCAGCAGCCGCCAGTCGCCGCCCCGCCAGCGGTAGATCGACTGTTTGATGTCGCCCACGATGAACACCGAGGTCTCCTCCGACTGCGCCATGGCGTTCTGCAACAGCGGCAGGAAGTTCTCCCATTCGCGCGAGGAGGTGTCCTGGAACTCGTCGATCATGAAGCGTTCGTAACGGTTGCCTACCTTTTCGTAGATGAACGGAGCGTCGTTGCGGCCGATGAACTCCGAGAGGAGGTATTTGGTTTCGGAGAGCAGCATCGTGCTCTGCTCGGCGCAGAGCTGCTGCACGCGGGCGTAGAGGTCCGATAGCAGCGCGAAGCTGCGGTAATTCTCGCGCAGCAGGTCGCAGGTGTTCCACAGCCGGATATTCTCGTCGTAGAGCGTGCAGAGCTTTTGCAGCAGGGGTCGCAACTGCGGTACGAGGCGCTCTGCGGGCGAACCCTTCGCCGCCCATCCCTCCGGTGCCGCCGCCCGCTTGCGGACGGTTTCCGTGGGGGCTTTGAGCTCGCCTCCGGCCACGGCGTAGAAATAGCCTGCGAAGCTGCGGCTTTTGCCCGCGAAGTCGGCCGCCGCGAGCCCTGCGGCCGCGATCGCCTGGACGGCTTCCGAAGCCGTCCGGCGCATCTCCTCGCGCGAGGCCGCCGCCTGCGCGGTGGCGCGTGCCACGATTTCGCCCAGCTCCTCCTTCGGACGCGCCTGGGCGAGCGTCGCCTTGTTCCTTTCCTTGAAAAGCTCCCCGGCCAGCGAAAGGATGCCGTCGCGGACGTCCCATTTGCGTCCCTCGTCGATGCGCTCCTGCACGAATGCCGTGAGCCACCGTCCGAGGGCGGGGTCGTCGGTAATCCGGTCGATGAGCGAGTCGGCGCTCTTCGAGAGCACCGAGGCCGTCTCGATCTCGACGTTGTAGTTGAGATCCAGTCCCAGCTCCTTGATGAAGGCTCTGAGGATGCGCTGGAAGAAGGTGTCGATGGTCAGCACCGTGAAGCGCGAGTAGTCGTGCAGGATTCTCGAACGCGCCTCGGCGGCCCGTTTGCGGACGGTCTGCTCGTCGAGCCGCAACTCGCGGCAGAGGCTGTCGAGGTAGGCGCTTCCGGCTCCCGAGGCCAGTGCATGAATTTCCTTGAGGATGCGCGACTTCATCTCTTCGGTGGCCTTGTTCGTAAAGGTCACGGCGAGGATATGGCGGTAGAGGTCGGGCCGTCCGACGACGTCGCGGACGAATTTGTAGGCCAGTTGGTAGGTCTTTCCCGATCCGGCGCTCGCATTCAGAATCTTCGCTCTCACTCTTCGAAAAGTCGGTTTTCGAAAGTAAAAGTACGGAATAAATCCCGGATTTCGCAATATTTTTAGTACTTTAGCGGGAACAATTACGACTTCGGAACATGAAAAAACAGATGAAGCGACTGATTCTGACGGCCCTTCTGGCAGGGGTTTCCGTCGGTGTCCCGGCCCGCACACCGGGGCTTCCCGCCGCCGATACGGTGAGCGGGGCGATGCCTGCTGCTCCCGTTTCCGCGCCGGTCGCGGCGGCTTCCGACACGTCCGGAGGGGAGCGCAGCGAGTGGCTGCCGTCGTTCACGGCCGTCGAGGTCGCCGCGCCGGTCGATATCCGCTTCGTGCAGGTTCCCGATACGGAGGCTCCGCGGATCATCTACGATACGAAGGGCTCCTATACGACCCGGTTCCGCGCCGAGGTACGCGACCGCGTGTTGCGGATCACCGAGCGGCGCGACGCCCGCCGGCCCGAGCGCACGACCGTCACGGTGTGCTACAATACGCTGGAGCGGATTTCGGTTTCGGATGCCGCAGCGACGTTCGAAGGCCGCTTTTCGGCCACGCTGCTCGATCTTACGGTGGGCGGTGCGGCGAAGCTGACGGCCGATCTGGACGTGAAGGACCTCCGCATGGAGCTCTCGGGCCATAGTTCGGCCGCGCTTTCGGGGACGGTGCGTTACCTGACGCTCTTCGTCTCCACGGGCGCTGTCGAGGCTCCGGAACTGGAGACGATGTCGGCGCAGGTGAACGTCACCTCTTCGGGCAGCGCGACGCTGTGGGTCACCGACCGTTTCGAAGCCAAGACCTCCACGGGCGGCAGGATCGCCTACAAGGGCGAGCCTGCGGTGCTGCGTGTCAGCGAGAAGTTCATGGGCGGCAGCATCGCCCGCATCGGGGCGGCGGAGTAAACGGCCGCCGAGGGACGATGGAGAGTTTCCTGGGCGAAGTCGCGGCGGATCTCTATGCGCGCTACGGCGAGGAGTTGTCGCAGCGCGCCGTGCTCTTTCCGTCGCGCCGTGCACGGCTGTTCTTCACCGACGCCCTCGCGCGGATCGCCCGGCGGCCGATGTGGCAGCCGTCGTGGACCACGATCGACGAGCTGATGTCCGAAATATCGGGCCTCCGGACGGGCGACCGCCTGCGGCTCATCACGGAACTGTACGGAATCTATTCGGAGTACCACGCCGAACCGTTCGACAAATTCTACTTCTGGGGCGACATGCTCCTCGCCGATTTCGACACGATCGACAAATACCGGATCGACGCCGCGATGCTTTTCCGCAATATCGAGGAGATCCGGGAGATCGAGGCCGACATTTCCTACCTCACCCCCGCGCAGCTGCGGATCGTCGCCTTCTGGTCGTCGCTCGGCGCCGAGGCCGACCTTTCGGAGGAGAAGCGGCGCTTTCTGGCGATATGGCGGACGCTGGGACCGGTCTATCGCCGCTTCCGCGAGCGGCTTTCGGAGCTGGGTATCGCCTACGGCGGCATGGTGCAGCGCGCCGCCGCCGACCGCCTGCGCAGCGGCGAGTTCGCCTTCTCGACGCCCCGGCGCTTCGTCGTGGCGGGATTCAACGCCCTCTCCGAGTGCGAGAAGGAGTTGTTCCGCTTTCTCTCCTCTGCCGCGGAAACCGATTTCTACTGGGACTACGACTCCTATTATAAGGACGATCCGGAGCAGGAGGCCGGAATGTTCGTGCGCGAAAACGTCGTGCGCTTCCCGCCCCGTGCCGAACTCTCGCACGACGGCATGTCGCGGCCCAAGGAGCTGACCTCGGTGGCCGCCGTGTCGAACGCCGTGCAGTGCAAGTACGTGGCGACGATCCTCCGCGGGCTGGCGGCCGGCGGCCGGCTGGGCAAGGAGACCGCCGTAGTGCTGACGGACGAGAACCTGCTGCTGCCGTTGCTCTGCGCCATGCCGCCCGAGGTCGGGCCGGTCAACGTCACGATGGGCTATCCGCTGCGTGCCAGTCTGGCCTACACCTTCGTCGAGCGCCTCGTGGAGTTGCAGGCCCGCCGCCGGACGAAGGGTGCGGATTGCACTTTCTACCACGCCGACGTCACGGGGCTGCTCGCGCACCCCTATGTCGCCGGGTGCGACGCGGAGCTGACGCGCCGCTTGCAGGAGGAGATCATGCGCGAGCGGCGCATTTCGGTCGAAGCTTCGTGGCTGGGGCGTAACGACCTGCTGCGGCTCGTCTTCTCCCCGGCCGCCGACTGGCGGGCGCTCTCGGCCTGGCTGTCGGAGGTCGTGGCGGCGGTCGTGCGGATACCCTGTCCGGACGACGACGCCCGCCGGCGGACGGAATTCCTGGCCGTCATCGCCGGGGAGATCGCCCGGCTCGGCAACTCGCTGGACGAATGCGGCATAGAGCCTGCACCGGAGGTCTATGCCTCGCTGTTGCGCCGTCACTTGCAGACGTTGCGCATCCCCTACGAGGGCGAGCCGCTCGAAGGGGTGCAGGTCATGGGCATCCTCGAAACGCGCAACCTCGACTTCGAGAACGTCGTGATCCTCTCGATGAACGACGATAACTTCCCGGGCAACCGCATGGCGCAGGCGTCGTTCATTCCCTACAACCTCCGCGCGGCCTATTCGCTGCCCACGCCCGAGCACCACGAGGGCGTCTATGCTTACTATTTCTACCGCCTCGTGCAGCGCGCCCGCCGCGTGTGGATGCTCTACTGCGCCCATGCCGACGACAAGTCCACGGGCGAGCCGAGCCGCTATATCTACCAGTTGGGTTACGAGAGCGGCTTCCCGCTGCGGCGGATCGAGGTGGGCGTGGACGTCAATCTGGCGGAGACCGCGCCGATCGAGGTCCGGAAGGACGACGGCGTGATGCGGCGGCTGGAGCGCTTCACCGATCCCGAATCGAAGGCCACGCTTTCGCCCACGGCCTTCTTCCGCTACGTGGCCTGCCCCCTGCGGTTCTACTTTCACTCCGTGGCGCGGCTCGACGCCGGCGACGAGATTTCCGAGGAGGTGGACGCCCCGATGTTCGGCACGATCCTCCACGCCGCCGTACAGCGGCTCTATGCCCCGATCGAAGGCGAGGCGCACCCCGGCGGAACGCTGCGGGCGCTGATCCGCACGGGCGAGGTCGCCGCGGCGGTCGAGGCGGCGATCGGCGAACACTACCTGAAGGACCCGAAGGCCACGGCGGCCGACTATACGGGCAATCTGGTGCTGGTGAAGGATATCGTGGTGCGTTACCTGCGCGGCGGAGTGATGCCATACGATGCGGCGCACGACGGCTTCCGGGTCGAAGGGCTCGAGCGGAGGGTGGACTACGGATTCGACTTCGCGACGGCCGGGGGGCCGCGGCGGATGAAGTTCTCGGGAATCGCCGACCGCATCGACCGCCTGGACGACGGGTCGCTGCGCGTGGTGGACTACAAGACCGGTTCGCCGCATCTGGAGTTCGCCGGTATCGGAAGCCTTTTCCGCGGCGAGGGCAGACAGCGCCTGTCGAATATCGTCCAGACGCTGCTCTACGCCATGATGCTCTACCGTTCGGAGGGGAGCGACGCCACGCCGGCGCTCTACTACGTGCGGGCGATGAACCGCCCGGACTATTCGCCGCTGCTCGACGACAGGGAGCTGTCGCTGCGCGGGGCGCGCTATTCGCTCTACGCCGAACGCTTCGAGGAGCTGGTGCGCGAGACCCTCGCCGAAATGTACGATCCCGCCGTGCCGTTCCGTCAGTGCGCGGATGCGGACACCTGCCGCTACTGCGATTTCAACGTGATTTGCAAACGAGGATAAGAGCCCGTATGAGAACCGAAAAGGAGAAAATGCTGGCCGGAGAGAACTACGATGCCACCTCTCCGGAATTGTGGGAACGCTGGCAACTGGCGAAGCGGTTGCAGTCCGAGTACAATAACACGCCGATGACCGATACCGGGCGTTTGTCGGCCTTGCTGGATCTTCTTCTGGGTTCATACGGAGAGCATGTCTGGATCTCGGCTCCGTTCTTTGTGGATTACGGGGAAAACATCCATATCGGTCATCACGTGGAGATCAATATGAATTGTGTCTTCCTCGACTGCAATCGGATAACGATCGGGAACTATTCGGGCATCGGTCCCGGCGTGCATATTTACACGGTTTTCCATCCGACGAATCCGGCGGAGCGGCGGAACGAAAACGCCGCTTTCTGGAATTCATCCACGGCTCCCGTAGTCATCGGCGACGACGTGTGGATCGGCGGACGGAGTGTGATCCTTCCGGGCGTGACCGTCGGGAATGGCACGACGATCGGTGCAGGCAGCGTCGTTACGCATTCGATTCCTTCCGGTGTCGTGGCTGTCGGCAATCCCTGCCGGGTCATTCGGCATTTGTGAAGAGTTCAGAGTCTGACGACGACATAGCCCGCTCCGCTGCGGCGGGCGGCCTCGATGCCGATGGCCGAATCCTCGAAGATAAGCGTTTCGCGCGGCGAGCATCCTTCGCGGCGCATGGCCTCCAGGAAACAGTCGGGGTGGGGCTTGCTGCGTGCGACGTCCGCGCCGGAAAGCACTCCGTCCACCCGGCCCAGGGGCGCTTCGTCCGGTCCTGCGGCGGGACCTCCGATGCCCAGATGACGCATGACGTTCCCGATGTTGGCGCGGCTGCCCGTCGAGACGATCCACACGCGGCCCCCTTGCGCGCGGAACTGCCGGCAGAATTCCCATAGCGGCCGGTTGAGCCGCACGGTGTCGAAATAGCGGGGATAGAGCGCGATCTTGCGCAGCCGCAGCCGCTCGCGTTCCGCGGGATCGGCGACGCCGATCCGCGTGAGGAACTCCTCGCAGTGCATCCCGAAATAGCGGGCCGCATACTCCTCCTCGGTCAGGGCATAGCCCGCCTCGCGCAGCGTTTCGACATAGGCGAGCGTGTTGGCGCGCCGCGTGTCTGCCAGCGTGCCGTCGAAGTCGAGCAGCAGAAGTCTGATCCGGGAATCGGTCATGGCGCGGAGGTCAGTCGAAAGCCTGCATCCCCGACTGGGCGATGCGGATGAGCCGTTGGTATTCCGAGGGGGACAGCTCCATGAAGAAGTAATGGACCGGGTCCACGCGCATGCCGTTGTAGCGCACTTCGTAGTGGAGGTGCGGCGAGAGCGAGAGGCCCGTGTCGCCCGAAAGGGCGATGATGTCGCCGCGGCGGACCTGCTGCCCGCGGCGGACGTTGATGCGCGAAAGGTGGCTGTACGAGGTTTCGTAGCCGTTGCCGTGGTCGATCACTACGGTCCGCCCCTGTGTCGAGTTGCGCGTGGCCACGTCGCGCACCACGCCGTCGGCCGTGGCGAAGACGCGGGACCCTTCGGGAATGGTGTAATCGACGCCCTGATGCGATTGCAGCGTCTTGTAGAAGGGGTGGATGCGCATTCCGTAGGAGGCCGTGAGCAACGTGAGCTGCTTGTTGATGACGGGCTGTATCGAGGGAATCCGGTCGCAGTCGCGTCCGGCCGAGTCGATGCGCTCCTGCAGGGCGAGATAGGTGTCGTTGAGCTGTCCGAGCCGTCGCTCCATGTCGGCCACGCGGTCGCGCAGTTCGCGTTTGAGGCGGCATGTCGAGCGGTCCACGATCTTCTCGTAGGTCAGGCTCTGCTGCCGTTCGTACTCCGAGTCGAAGTCGTAGGGGTCCGACTCGAAAAGAATGCGGAACACGCTGCGGTCGCGCGCCGCGAGGTTCTCCATGACCGTTTGCAGCGAGTCGTAACGCTGCGTGAGTGCCGCGTATTCGCTGCGCAGGCGGTCCGTCGAGTGCTTCATCTCGTATTCGAGCGGCGTGTCGAAGAAGAGCGAGAAGCCGATGTAGTAGAGTACGGCGGCTCCCAGCCACACGAACAGGTGGACCGTCGTGCGGATGATGCGCTGTTTGCGGCGGCGGCGCTTGCGCAGGCGTGCCAGATCTTTCTTCCCGGTCATCTCAGAGCGTTTCGAAATTGGTTTCGCGCAGACTTTCCATGAGGCGTTCGTACTCCTCGGCGGTCATGTTGCGGTTGAAATAGTTGATCGGATTGACGGGTACGCCCTTGTGGATCACCTCGTAGTGGAGGTGCGGACCGGTCGAACGGCCCGTGTTGCCCGTGCGGGCGATGAGCTGCCCGCGCCGGACGCGGTCGCCCGGCCGGACGAGCACCTCGCTCAGGTGGGCGTAGCGGGTCTTGTATCCGAACTGGTGGTCGAGCAGCACCTGCTTGCCGTAGCCTCCGTTGTAGCCGGCCGCCGCGGCCAGCTCCACCACGGCATCGCCCGTGGCGTAAACCGGCGTGCCGCGGTCGCATCCCAGGTCGATGCCCGTGTGGGCCACCACGCGGTGCAGCACGGGGTGGAAACGGCGCGGCGAGAAAGCGCCGATGTGGTTGCCGTGGAGCGCCGCGCGGTCGATGGGCCAGATGGCCGGCACGGCCGCCGACAGTTGCTCCTTGTTCTTCGAGAGCCGCTGCAATTCGTCGAAGGAGACCGATTCGAGGTAGATCGTGCGGGCCAGTGCGTCCAGCTCCTTCCACGCGGGAATCATCAGGGGGGCGTAGTCGTCGCCGGCCAGCGGGGCGTATTTCGAATCGGGGTAGGGCTGCCACACCCCGGGAATCGAGAGCGTGTCGGTCGAGAAGAGCGCACGGTAAACGTGGTTGTCGCGGTGGCGGATTTCGTCCACTTTCCGCTGCGCCGTGCGGATGCGGTCCTGCAGGATGCGGTAGCGGATGACGATTTCGCGGTTGTCGCTCAGGATGCGGTACATCTTGGGCGTGTAGAAGAAGTAGGAGAAGAGAACGTTGGCGATCGAGACGAGGATGAATCCGATGAGGATTTTGCGGATCAGCCGGTAGGTCCTCAGACGGAACGGCGCCGTGACGACTTCGCGCGTGAGCGCCGTCGCCTCGTGCGTGAGCGCTTGCGCTTCGCGGGCGAAGCGCTGCGTGCCGAATCCCTCCTCTTTTTGCTTCATCGCGGAAAAAACTGCCCTTTGCAAGGTGCAAATTTAACTTTAATTGTGTAATTTTGCAACCCGAAATCAAACGGGTAAATTCGGAAAAAAGTATATCTTGCAAATGGAATCGAATGAAATTCGCCGCGCCTTTCTCGACTTCTTCGCTTCGAAGGGTCACGTGATCGTGCCGTCGGCTCCGATGGTCGTCAAGGGCGACCCCACGCTCATGTTCACCAATGCGGGCATGAACCAGTTCAAGGATATTTTCCTGGGCAACGCGCCCCGCAAGTATCCGCGGGCGGCCGATACGCAGAAATGCCTGCGCGTCTCGGGCAAGCACAACGACCTGGAGGAGGTGGGACACGACACCTACCACCACACGATGTTCGAGATGCTGGGCAACTGGTCCTACGGCGACTACTTCAAGCGCGAGGCGATCGAGTGGGCGTGGGAGCTGCTGCACGACGTTTACAAGCTGCCCGCCGAGCGGATGTACGCCACGGTCTTCGAGGGTTCGGAGGAGGACGGCGTGCCGTTCGACGAGGAGGCCTACGGCTTCTGGAAGCGGTTCCTTCCCGAGGACCATATCATCCGCGGGAACAAGCACGACAATTTCTGGGAGATGGGCGAGACGGGGCCCTGCGGTCCCTGCTCCGAGATTCATTTCGACCTGCGGGACGAGGCGGAGATCGCCGCCCGTCCGGGCCGCGAGATGGTCAATGCGGGCCATCCGCAGGTGATCGAGATATGGAACCTGGTCTTCATGCAGTTCAACCGCAAGGCCAACGGTTCGCTCGAGGAGCTGCCGGCGCGCAATGTCGATACGGGCATGGGCTTCGAGCGCCTCTGCATGATTCTGCAGGGCAAGAAGTCCAACTACGATACGGACGTTTTCCAGCCTACCATCGGCCGCATCGCGGCCCTTTCGGGCAAGCGTTACGGCCAGGACGAGAAGTGCGACGTGGCCATGCGCGTCATGGCCGACCACCTGCGCGCCATCGCCTTCTCGATCGCCGACGGGCAGTTGCCCTCGAACGTCAAGGCGGGCTACGTCATCCGCCGCATTCTGCGCCGCGCCGTGCGCTACGGCTACACCTACCTCGGCTTCACGGAGCCCACGCTGTGCCGGCTCGTCGCGGGGCTGGTGGAGCAGATGGGCGGGCAGTTCCCCGAACTGAAGGCCCAGCAGACGCTCATCGAGAAGGTCATCGAGGAGGAGGAGTCCTCCTTCCTGCGCACGCTGGCTACGGGTATCAACCTGCTCGACGGCGTCATCGAGCGCACGAAGCGCGAGGGCCGCGGGCTGATTTCGGGCCGGGATGCCTTCGAGCTCTACGACACGTTCGGTTTCCCGATCGACCTCACGGAGCTGATCGCCCGCGAGCAGGGGGTCGGCGTGGACCTGGCGGCCTTCGAGGAGGAGTTGCAGGCCCAGAAGGCGCGTTCGCGCAACGCCGCGGCCGTCTCGACCGACGACTGGGTGGAGCTGCTGCCCATCCGCGAGAGTGTCTTTACGGGCTACGATACGCTGACCGACGAGGTCCGCATCGCGCGTTACCGCCGCGTCGTGTCGAAGGGCCGCACGACCTACCAGCTGGTATTCGACCGCACGCCGTTCTACGGCAATTCGGGCGGCCAGATCGGCGACGTGGGGTATATCGAGAGCGCCGACGAGCGCATCGGGATCGTTTCGACCGAAAAGGAGAACGGGCTCATCATCCATATCGCCGCCGAGCTCCCCGAGAATCCCGGGGCCTCTTTCCGTGCCGTCGTGGATGCCGGGAAGCGGCAGTCGGCGGCCAACAACCATACGGCGACGCACCTGATGCACGCCGCCCTGCGGCAGGTGCTCGGCACGCATGTCGAGCAGAAGGGGTCGCTCGTGACGCCCGAGGTGCTGCGTTTCGACTTCTCGCATTTCCAGAAGGTGACGCCCGCCGAGCTGCGCGAGGTGGAGCAGTTGGTGAACCGCGCCGTGCGTGCCGATTATCCGCTCGAGGAGAACCGCAGCGCCACGAAGGAGGAGGCCGCTGCCGCCGGCGCGATGATGCTCTTCGGCGAGAAGTACGGCGACCGCGTCCGCATGGTCCGCTTCGGCGATTCGGTCGAGTTGTGCGGCGGAACGCACACCCGTTCGACGGGTACGATCGGATTCTTCAAGATTCTCTCGGAAAGCGCCATTTCGGCCGGCGTGCGGCGTATCGAGGCCGTCACGGGCGAGCAAGCCGAGAAGGTGATCTACGCTGCGGAGGACACGCTGCGCAATGTGGGCGAGTACCTGAACAACCCGCAGGTCCTGCAGGCCGTGAAGAAGATGCTCGAAAGCAACGAGACCCTCTCGAAAGAGGTCGAGGCCATGCGCCGCGAGCAGGTGGCGCAGTGGGCCGAGAAGATCGCCGCCTCGACGCCCGAGCGCGACGGAATGCATCTCTTCGCCACGCAGACCGACCGCCGGCCCGACTTCGTGAAGGATCTGGCGTACAGCCTGCGGGCCCGTTCGCCGCGGCTGGTCTTCGTCGTCGGCTCGCTCTGCGACGGCAAGCCGACGCTGACGGTGATGCTCGGCGACGAGATCGCCTCCCGCGGCGTGAATGCCGGGGCGGTGGTCCGCGAGGCCGCGAAGCTCATGCAGGGCGGCGGCGGCGGTCAGGCCTTCTTCGCCACGGCGGGCGGCAAGAACCCCGACGGGTTGCAGGCCGCCATCGACAAGGCCGTGGAGCTGATCGCCGCGCAGGTGAAATAGTTTTAGTGCCTTTCGCTGAAGGTACGGCCCAAAGCTCCGCATGTCGTTTTTTACGGGAACGACGTCCGGCTTCACGGAAACGGACCGCTTCGCGGATTTGCGGGCGCCGTCCCGTTTCCCGGCGTTCGGCCTCGCGTCGTTTTGCCCGCTTCAAGCGGGAGTGCGGAATGGAATATTGTGGAACAATATTAAAGACATACGATTATGAACAACAAGGTTCTTCTTATGATTCTCGACGGCTGGGGCAACGGCCGTCACGACAAGGCGGACGTCATTTCTACGGTCCATCCCGCCTACATTTCGGCCATGACCGAGAGATATCCCCATGCCGAGCTGCGCACCGACGGCGAGAACGTCGGCCTGCCCGACGGTCAGATGGGCAATTCGGAGGTCGGTCACCTCAATATCGGCGCCGGCCGCGTGGTCTATCAGGACCTCGTGAAGATCAACCGTGCCTGCCGCGACAACTCGATCCTGCGGAATCCCGAGATCGTCAAGGCGTTCGAATACGCCAGGGCACAGGGCGCGAACGTACATTTCATGGGTCTCGCTTCGGACGGCGGCGTGCACTCCTCGTTCGAGCATCTTTTCAAACTCTGCGACATCGCCCGGGAGTACGGCGTTTCGGAGCGGACCTTCGTGCACTGCTTCATGGACGGCCGCGACACCGACCCGCGCAGCGGCAAGGGCTTCATCGAGCAGCTCGAACGGCATCTCGCCTCGACGGGCGGCCGGATCGCCACGATCGTCGGCCGCTACTACGCCATGGACCGCGACAAGCGCTGGGAACGCGTGAAGGTCGCCTACGATGCGCTGGTCAAGGGCGTCGGCGAGGCGGCGACGGACATGGCCGGAGCCGTTCAGAAATCCTACGATGCGGAGGTCACCGACGAGTTCATCAAGCCCGTTGTGCGCGTCGATGCGCAGGGACAGCCTGTCGGTCTGATTCGTCCGAACGATCTGGTCGTTTTCTTCAACTACCGCAACGACCGCGCCAAGGAGCTGACGATCGTCCTCACGCAGGAGGACATGCCCGCCGAGGGGATGCACACGCTGCCGCTCTACTACTGCTGCATGACCCCCTACGACGCCAAGTTCACGGGTCTGCACATCCTCTTCGACAAGGAGAACGTACCCGACACCATCGGCGAGTGGGTCTCGAAGCAGGGGCTCCGCCAACTGCGCATCGCCGAGACCGAGAAGTACGCCCACGTGACGTTCTTCCTCAACGGCGGCCGCGAGGAGAAGTTCGAGGGCGAGGAGCGTATCCTCGTGGCGTCGCCCAAGGTGGCCACGTACGACCTCCAGCCCGAGATGTCGGCCCCCGAGGTGGCCGACAAGCTGGTCGCCGCCCTCGGCGAGCGGAAATTCGACTTCATCTGCCTGAACTTCGCCAACGGCGACATGGTGGGCCATACGGGCGTTTACGACGCCATCGTGAAGGCCGTGAAGGCCGTGGACGGCTGCGTGGAGAAGGTCGTGGAGGCCGCCAAGGCCAACGGTTACGAGGTGGTGATGATCGCCGACCACGGCAATGCCGACAATGCGCTCAATGCCGACGGCACGCCCAATACGGCCCATTCGCTCAACCCCGTGCCCATCGTGGTGGTGTCGGACCGCGTGAAGTCGGTGCGCAACGGCATTCTGGCCGACGTGGCCCCCACGGTGCTGAAACTCATGGGGCTCGAACAACCCGCCGAAATGACGGGCGAGGCACTCGTCGAGTTTTGATGCCGCCGTGCGGCGATAGGGTTGGACGGACCGATACGTAGCCATACCCGATATACCGATGCGCATGTCCGGTGCGGGCGTGCTCCGGTTCCGTTCTATTCGACACCCCGGCCTTGCACAGGCCGGGGTGTCGTTTGGAAGGGAGACCAGCCGCCCCGAGCCGAGGGGGTTGCGACCGGTTCCGTACGCTGTCGGCGTGACGGCGGTCGGAGGTGTTCTCGGTATTCCGGCCGGCCGATGGGCGGGGCGGGCCGGAAAATATTGCCGCAGGGTGAATGCGGAGCCCGTCCGTGCGTTTTTTGGTTGTCCGCTGTTGCCGGGGAATGGAAAACTTGCCTATATTTGTACGGCCAACCATAGCGCCGATGGCCCCGAATATGAAACTGCTGCTTCAAATAACCTACAATACCCGTTGGGGAGAGCGTCTCGTTGTCGTCTCTCCCGGAAACAGACGCCTGCCGATGGAGTACTGCGGAGAGGGGAGATGGAGAGGGTGTATCGCCCGGTACCTTCCCGGCCGGGAATATTCCTACGAGGTGGTTCGGGACGGGAAGTGCGTCCGTCGGGAGTGGAAGGGACACCGGGTCGTGCTTCCCGAAAATTGCACGGCCGCTTCCGCGGACGTTTCCGACCGGTGGAACGACACGCCTTCGGATGCGCCTTTGTACTCTTCGGCATTCTCTCAGGGCATTTTCGCCCGGGGCCGGTACACGGCGGCCTCGCGGCCCGTCGGCGATGAAAATCTCTTCGTTTGCACGGCCTTCGCCGACGTCCGTCCCGATGAGACACTCGCCATCGCGGGCGATATTCCCGAACTCGGGGCGTGGACGAAGCCCGTTCCTCTGGACGACGCGGCGTTTCCATACTGGAGACTCGCGCTGCGCATCGACGGTCCGTTCCTCTATAAATACCTGATCGTCGATCGGAAAACGCTCGCTCCGCTGCGCTGGGAGGAGGGGGAGAACCGGGTCTTCGCATGTGCCGCGACGCCAGCGAGGGCGAGGGTCCTCGCATCCGACGTTCCGAATTTCCAGGGACGGCGCTGGCGCGGTGCGGGCACCGCCGTTCCGGTCTTTTCCCTGCGGAGCGAAGACGACTTCGGTACGGGAGAGTTCGCGGACCTGAAGAAGATGGTCGATTGGGCGGTGGCGACGGGGCAGCATGTCATCCAACTGCTTCCGATAAACGATACGACGATGACGGGGACTTGGACGGATTCTTATCCCTACAACGCCAACTCCTCCTTCGCTCTCCATCCCCAGTTTATGAACCTTCCGGCCGCGGGGGTTCCGGCCGACGGGGAGTATCTGAGGCTTCGGCAGGAGCTGAATGCCCTTCCGCAGGTCGATTATGAGCGGGTCAATAGGGAGAAACTGCGTCTTTTGCGGAAGACTTTCGAGAACGGAGGCGCGGAAATCCTCTCGAAGAAACCGTTCAGGGAGTTTCTGTGCCTTAACGAGCGCTGGCTGCTGCCGTATGCGCTCTTTTGCACCCTGCGCGACGAATACGCCACGGCGGATTTCACCCGTTGGGGAAAATATGCGAAGTACGACAGGAAAGTCCTGGAGGAGTACCGCGGAAAACACCGCCGGGAGGTGGATTTCCATTGCTTTGTCCAATATCACCTCCATCTTCAGCTCTCCGACGCCTGTGCCTATGCCCATTCCAGGGGCGTGATCCTCAAGGGGGACCTGCCGATCGGCGTGAGTCCCACGAGTGCCGACGCGTGGTTCGCCCCGCGGCTGTTCAACATGGATTCGCAGGCCGGCGCTCCGCCCGATGCCTTTTCGGCTTTCGGCCAGAACTGGGGATTCCCGACCTACGACTGGAAACGGATGGCCGGGGACTCTTTCGGATGGTGGAAATCCCGCCTGGCGAAGATGTCGGAGTATTTCGATGCCTTCAGAATCGACCACATTCTGGGGTTTTTCAGAATCTGGGAGATCCCCGTGGATTCCGTGCGCGGTCTTTTGGGGCATTTCAGCCCTGCGTTGCCGTACTCGTCCGAAGAACTGAAAAGCCGGGGTTTCGATCTCTCCGGGGGCCGGTTCGTGACGCCCTGCGTTTCGGAGCGCATGCTGGACGAGATCTTCGGGGCGTATGCGCAGGAGGTGAAGTCGAAATATGTCAGGGAGGGCCGTCTGGCGGCCTCCTGCTCGACCCAGAGAAAGATTGCGGCGCGGTTCCGTGCGGACGACGAGCACGACCGAATCCTCTCGGAGGGTCTCATGCGGCTTACCGAAGAGGTGCTGTTCGTGGAGGACCCCCGCAAGAGAGGGTTTTATCATCCGCGGATCGCGGCCCATGCCACTTATGCGTATCGTTCGCTCGACGATGCCTCGCGCAGGAGTTTCGATGCGTTGTACGACGAATTCTTTTACCGCCGCCACAACGCATGCTGGAGGGATTCGGCGATGAGCAAGCTGCCTCCGCTGCTCGCCTCCACCGAAATGATGGCCTGCGGAGAGGATCTGGGCATGATTCCGGATTGTGTTCCGGAGGTGATGCGCCGCCTCGGAATCCTTTCGCTCGAAATACAGCGGATGCCCAAGTCGGCCGGGGAGCTTTTTGCCGATCCGTCGCGTTATCCCTATCTCTCGGTATGCACCACCTCGACGCACGACATGAACCCCCTGCGGGCCTGGTGGGAGGAGGACCGGGCGCTTACGGAGCGGTTTTACCGCGATGTGCTCGGGATGGAAGGCGACGCCCCGGATGTCTGCACGCCGCAGATCTGCCGGCGCATCCTCGAACAGCATCTTTCGTCGCCTGCGATGCTGGCCGTTTTCCCCTTGCAGGACTGGCTTGCGACGGATCCGGCGTTGCGTGCTCCGGATCCGCACGGCGAACGGATTAACGTGCCGTCGAATCCCCGCCATTATTGGCGGTACAGGATGCCGCTGTCGCTCGAGGAACTTCTGGCGCAGACCGATTTCAACTCCCGTATCCGGTCGATGGTCGAACGTGCCGGAAGAGCCTGAGATTCATTTTCTTCGATCCATTTCAGAAAATATCCGCCTCCGGAGACGCCCCGGTGTGCGTCAGTACAGTTCCAGAAACTCGTATCCGTTGCCTGCGGCGGCGAGGTAGCGCATGAACTCGTCGTGCTCGAGCAGCACCGTGGCGCGGTTGTCGTTCGGGTGGAAGGCGTAGCGGGGCCACTCGCGCATCCGGGAGTCGAGGAACAGGTGCACGTGGTTCGCCGTGTCGTTTATCAGCCCGAATGCCGAGACCGATCCGGGGCGCAGTCCGAGCCACCGTTCCATGCGTTGTTCCGAGGCGAACGAGAGCTTGCCCTGGTGCAGCCGCTGTTCGAGGTCGCGGATCGCCAGCCGTTGTTCGGCGTCGAAGCATACCAAGTAGTGCCGGTCGCCCTTGTGGTTGCGGAAAAAGAGGTTCTTGCAGTGCTTCGCGCCGTCGCCGCGGCAGTAGCGCAGGGCGATTTCGCAGGTCGGGGCCTCCGGATGTTCGTACCACGTGTAGCGGATGCCGTGGGCGTCGAGGAAGTCGAACACCCGTTGCCGCCGCCGGTCGGGCGTGAGCGGGGCGGTTGCTGCCGTCGGCTCCATGACTATCCGATGCCGTAAAATCCGCGGATGTTCCGGGCGATGCACTCCACGAGCACACCGACCGCCTCGACGGGCGACCAGGCATTGTGGGGCGAGAGCAGCAGCCGGTCCGGTTCGCGGACCGAGAGCAGGGGATTGCCCTCTTCGATCGGTTCGTGCGCGAAGACGTCCAGCCCCGCGCCGGCCAGCTCTCCGCGGTCGAGCGCCGCGGCCAGCGCCGCCTCGTCCACGATGCCGCCGCGGGCGACGTTGATGAGTATGGCCGAGGGTTTCATCCGCGCCAGCTCGCGGGCGCCGATCAGCCCGCGCGTGCGTTCGTTGAGCGGCGCATGGATCGACACCACGTCGGCCCAGCCGAGCAGCTCGTCGAGCGGCAGGGCGGGGTACTCCTCCTCGCGCACGACGCCCGAAGTGGAGGTGTAGGCCACTTCGCAGCCCAGCGCGCGGGCCACCCGCGCCACGTTGCGGCCGATGTTTCCCAGCCCGACGATACCCCAGCGCGATCCGTACAGTTGCCGGGTCGTGCGTCCGAAATGGTATTGCAGCGGCGATCCGGCGTATTCGCTCTTCACGTAGCGATCGTAATAGACCGTCTGCCGCAGCAGGGCGATCGCCGCGCCGATCGTGGTTTCGGTCACCGAGTGGGTCGAGTACCCCACGGCGTTGCGCACGGCGATGCCCCGTTCGGCGGCGGCCTCGAGGTCGATGTGGTTCATGCCCGTCGCCGCCACGCAGATCAGCCGCAGGCGGGGCAGCCGTTCGAGCGTATCGCGGCGCATAGGCACCTTGTTCGTGATCGCCACCTCCGCGTCGCGGCAGCGTTCGGCTGTCTCCTCACGGCGCGTGGTCGCGTAACCCGTGTAGTCGCCCAGCGCGCGGATCGCCGAGAGGTCGGCGCCGCCGAGGCTGTATTCGTCGAGAAATACGATTTTCGGTTTCATCTTCCTTGTTTTTATGAATCGGAACGCCGGCTTTCGGCGCGTCCCTTTCACGCAAAGATAGCGGCTTTTTCGGTTCCGTGCGCTTCCGTGCCGCCGTTTTTCGCTGTTTTCGCCTCCGGAGGCGGAATCCCGGGCATGGCCGGACCCTCTTCGCACCTCGCTCCGACCCGTTCCGGAGGCGGCCCGGCGCATGGTCCAACGGCCGCTTCGCCGCAAATTCGCCGTCCGGAGTTGCTATTCTCTGCCGGAAACGCTACCTTTGCGGCGTGATGAACGGAATCGGTTTCTGGATGAAGAACGCGCGGCAGGTCTCCCTGCCGCAGAGCATGCTGCCCGTGCTGCTGGCCGTCGGCATGTCGCTGCGTCACGACGGTTTTTCCCTCTGGCTGGCCCTCGTCGCCGCTTTCGGCGTGGGGTGCGCCCACCTGGGCATGAACCTCGCCGACGACTATTTCGATTACCGCGAGGGGAGCGCCGAGAAGCGCACGCGGCTGGCCTCGGACGGTATCCGTGCCCGTGTGGCGAAGTACCCTTACCTCAGTTCGGGGGCCGCCTCCGTGCGGGAGCTCGTCGTGGCGGTCTGCGTGTTTCTGGGACTGGCCGCCGGAGCCGGGGCCGTCGTCGTCGCCTGCCGGGGCGTCGTGCCGCTGGCCCTCGCCGGCATCGGGGCGGCGCTCGGCATCTCCTATTCGGGCGGGCCGCTCCGCCTGGGCTATCGCGGGCTGGGCGAACCGGTCGTCGGGCTGTTGTTCGGTCCGCTGCTGATGGCCGGCGTGCAGTATGCGGCGTGCGGCGTGCTGGACGGTCCGGTCCTGCTGGTCGGCGTGGCCGTCGGACTGCTCGTCATGAACATCCTCTACACCCATTCCGTGCTCGACCGCCATGCCGACTCCCGAATGGGCAAACGCACGCTGGCCCACCTGCTCGGCACGCCGCGGGCGATGATCGCCGCATCGGGCCTCTTCTGCTTCGCGCCGTTCGTGCTGGTCGCCGCGGGCGCCGGCTGCGGGATGCTCCCCGCGGCGGCTCTTGCGACGTTCGTGCTCCTGCCCATGGCCGCGTTCCTGTGGCGTTCGCTGCGCAGCTATGTTCTCGATCGTCCCGTCGCCCTGCGCACGGCCTCGTGGATGGGCCCCATGGGCGATTTCAAGAGATACTGCGACATGGGGATCGGCTGGTTCATGCTGCGGTGGCTGCTGGCGCGGAATCTCGTCTCGTTCTTCGCGCTCATCCTGCTCGTCGTTTATACCGTACTCGAAATAATGGAGTGATTATGAAGAAAATCAAACGGTTGCTCTATCTCGGCTGGTGGTTCTTCGGAGCCCGGGTTCTCGGCCGCAAACGGCCGTTGCAGACCGTGCTGTTCATCTCGAACCGATGCAACCTCCGTTGCAGGCACTGCTCGGTCTATTCGCGGGCTACGCCCGACGAGATGACCTTCGAGGAGATCCGCCGCGAGCTGGAATACTCCTACCGCCTCGGTTCGCGCTTCGTCGATCTGGAGGGGGGCGAGGTGATGATCTGGCGCGACGGCGACAAGCGGATCGACGACGTGATCGACCTGGCCCGCGAGGTGGGTTTCTTCTCCGTGACGATCACCACCAACGCCCAACTGCCCTTCGCCGGGAGCCATGCCGACAGCATCTGGGTCAGCCTCGACGGCTGCGGGAAGTACCACGAAATGATCCGCGGCGAAGGCACGTTCGCGCGTCTGGAGCGCAACATCGCCGCCTGCGGCCATCCGCATCTGAGCGTCAATATGGTGGTGAACAAGTACAACTGGGAGCATGTGGCCGAGACGATCGAATACGTGAAGCGGAATCCCGCCATCGAGAGCATTTCGATCAATTTCTACACACCTTTCCCCGATGCCGACGACCTGATGATTACGCGCGAACAGCGCGAACGGGTGATCGACACCGTGATCCGGATGAAGCGCGCGGGCTATCCGGTGATGAACTCCGTCTCGGGGCTGGAGCTGATGCGGTACAACCGCTTCAAGCGCCGCTGCTGGGTCACGAACTTCATCTATGCCGACCATACGCGCGCCAACTGCTCGGGCGAGCGGCTGGGCATCTGCGACGACTGCGGGCTCTGCATGGCGGGCGAGATGAACGCCGTGTTCAACTTCCGGCCCGACACCATCCGCGCGGGACTGAAACTGCGGCTCTGACGGCGGCCGGACGATTCCCGGCATCCTTCCTGCCGCATGTCGCGGCGCGGCCCGGAGGCATTCCGCCCCGGGCCGCGCCGTGCTTCGTGCCGAAAGGCTCCTCAGTCCAGCTCGCCGATCAGGCCGCGGATCACCACCGAGGCGCAGCCGATGCCGAACAGCGGCGGGATGTAGGAGATCGTCCCGACGTTCGATTTCTTGTTCCGCTCCTCGCAGAGGATCATCGCCCCTTCGCGCATCGGCTCGGGGGAGAAGACGGCGCGGAATCCGCTGCGGATGCCGATCTTGTGCAGCCGTTTGCGCAGCATGTGGGCCAGCGGGCAGTGGTGGGTTTTGGCGATGTCGGCGATCTCCATGCGCGTGGGGTCGGTCTTGGCTCCCGCGCCCATCGAACTGACCAGCGGCAGGCGGCGTTCGAGCGCCGCGGCGATGAGCGCCAGCTTGGGCGACAGGGTGTCTATGGCATCCACCACGTAGTCGTACCGCGCCGCGTCGAGCAGCGCGTAGGTCTCCTCGTCGCGGATGTAGCGGTTCACCACGCTCAGGTCTATTTCCGGGTTGATGTCGCGCAGCCGTTCGGCCAGCACCTCGGCCTTCGGCCTCCCGACGGTCGAGTGCAGCGCCACGAGCTGGCGGTTGATGTTCGTCCCGTTCACCGTGTCGGCGTCGGCCACGGTCATGCGGCCCACGCCCGCCCGGGCGATCATCTCCGCGGCGTAGGCCCCCACGCCTCCCAGCCCCACCACGAGCACGTGCGCCCCTCTGAGGCGGCCGAGTTTCTCTTCGCCGAGCAGCAGCTCGGTCCTCTCCAGCCAGTTGTCCATGCAGTTCGTTTTCGTTCGTTTCCGTCGTGTCCCTCCTGTGCGCCGTCCGTCGTGCGGCCTCCGGACCGCAGCGCGGGAACAGCGCCGCCGCCCTTTACTTCCCTCCCCCGAACAGCCGGCGGTAGTTCTCCGCCGTCGCCCGCCGCAGCTCTTCCACGGTCGTTCGCCGCACCTCCGCGGCCCGGGCGTAGATCGTTTCGATGGCTGCGGGGCTGTCGTCCGTCTCGAAGAAGAGACGGTCGGACGGAACCTCGCGCAGGGCTTCGAGCGTCTTGCGCGAGGCGAAGGTGCGCTCGCCGAACGAGAGGTAATATCCCTTCGCCACGGCCTGCCGCGCCTGTTCGGGCGATCCGATGAATCCGTGGAAAATCGCGGCCGGAGGCGGGCAGGCCGCCAGTTCGCGCATCAGCGGTTCGAAGGCCCGCACGCAGTGCAGCACGACCGGAAGCCCCCGTTCGCGGGCCAGCCGCAACTGGGCCCTGAGCGCCACCGTCTGCGCCTCGCGCGCGACGTCGCAGGCGAAGTCCAGCCCCGTCTCGCCGACGGCCTGCGCGTCGCCGAGACGCTGCCCGAGCGTCGCCGTGTCCTCCCGCTCCGCGTCCCACGGATGCACGCCCTTCGCGCGCAGCTCGATGCCGCGGCCCGCAGGGCGGTGGGTGTGGATATTGACGTATTCGGCCATGACGGGACAAATGTAGGAATTTTTCGGGAAACGGATTCCTCTCCCGATGCCGCTTCGTCCGATTTTTCCGCCCGGCATCCCGCTTCCGCCCGTCCGTCCGGAGCGGGAAAACGGGCCGTTCCCCTTTTTTTCGCTTCCGGCGGGAAATAATGCTACGTAAAATAGTTTTTTTCGGGAAAAAATTAGTACTTTCGCACGCGATTCAGGCTGTTAGCCGGCTAACACATGGCAAACGGGACCTGAAACGAATCCGGAAAAGACCCAAGAAAACCAAACATAACAATCAAAATCTTTAACCATGTCGAAAATCATTACACTACGCAAGGGTTTAGACATCAATCTGGCGGGTAAACCCCGGGAGTCGCTCTCCGATGCGCCTCAGGCTTCGGAGTACGCCCTCTCGCCCCTCGATTTCGAGGGCGTGACACCCAAGCTGCTGGTTAAGGTGGGCGATAAGGTGAAGGCCGGTACTCCGTTGTTCTTCAACAAGTACAACGAGCGGGTCCTCTTCACGTCGCCCGTCAGCGGCACGGTGGCGGCGGTCAATCGCGGCGAGAAGCGCAAGGTGCTCTCGGTGACGGTGACCCCCGACGACGGGCAGAGCTACGAGGAGTTCGGCAAGATCGACCTCCGCACCGCTTCGCGCGAACAGATCGTCGAACTGCTGCTGCGTTCGGGCCTCTGGCCGATGATCGTGCAGCGACCCTACGGCGTCATCGCCGACCCGAACGACACGCCGAAGGCGGTCTTCATCTCCGCCTTCGACTCCGCGCCGCTGGCTCCGGACTACAACTTCGTCCTGCGGGACGAGCAGCGGAACCTGCAGGCGGGCATCGAGCTGATGCGCCGCCTCACGCCGGGCAAGGTGCACCTGTCGGTGCGCGCCAAGGCCGAGGGACGGATGCCGTCGCTCCAGGGCGTCGAGTTGCACGCCTTCGCGGGCAAACATCCCGTGGGCAACGTCGGCGTGCAGATCCACCATGTCGATCCGATCAACAAGGGCGACATCGTCTGGACGGTGAACATCCAGGACCTGGCCATCATCGGCCGCCTGGTCAATGAGGGCCGCGTGGACATGCGCCGCATCGTCGCCGTCACCGGCTCGGAGATCGAAAACCCGCACTACGTCCGCATCGTCTCGGGTGCGCGCGTCGATTCGCTCGTCTCGGGCAACGTCCGTCCGCAGAAGGAGGGCGACCGCGTCCGCTTCATTTCGGGCAACGTGCTCACCGGCACGAAGACCTCGCCCGAGGGCTTCATGGGCTTCTACGCCAACCAGCTCACGGCCATTCCCGAAGGCGACAAGTACGAGCTGCTGGGCTGGGCGATGCCGCGTCTGAACAAGTTCTCCGTCTCGCGCGCCTACTTCTCGTGGCTCTGCCCGAAGAAGGAGTACAACCTCGACACGAACCTCAACGGCGGCGAGCGTCCGTTCGTCGTGACGGGGCTCTACGAGCAGTACCTGCCGATGGACATTTATCCCATGTATCTGCTCAAGGCTTGCCTTGCGGGCGACATCGACAAGATGGAGAACCTCGGCATCTACGAGGTCACCGAGGAGGACTTCGCGCTCTGCGAGTTCGTCGATCCCTCGAAGATCGAGATCCAGCAGATCATTCGCGACGGTATTAACTTAATGATTAAGGAGGCATAACCGATGGGATTGCGTAAATTCATGGACAATATCAAGCCCACCTTCTCCAAGGGCGGAAAGCTGGGCTTCTTGGAATCGACGTTCGATGCGTTCGAGACCTTCCTCTTCGTTCCCAACACGACGACCTCGAAGGGTGCGCACATCCGCGACTGCAACGACATGAAGCGTACGATGATCGTCGTCGTGCTGGCGCTGATGCCGGCCTTCCTGTTCGGCTGTTTCAACACGGGTATGCAGGTGGGCCTCACGGGCTTCCAGGCCTTCTTCTACGGTCTGGTGCGCGTGCTGCCGATGGTCTGCGTCTCCTATGTCGTGGGTCTGGGTATCGAGTTCGGCTTCGCGCAGGCGCGCGGCCACGAGGTGAACGAAGGTTTCCTCGTGACGGGTCTGCTGATCCCGATGATCTTCCCCGTCTCGACGCCGCTCTGGATGGTGGCACTCTCCACGGCCTTCGCCGTCGTCTTCGGCAAGGAGGTCTTCGGCGGTACGGGCATGAACGTCTTCAACCCGGCGCTGCTGGCCCGCGCCTTCGCCTTCTTCGCCTACACGCCTTCCATGTCGGGCGAGACCGTATGGTTCTCCGACTGGACGATGATGGGCGCCAAGGTGGACGGCATCACGGGCGCCACGGCGCTCGAACAGCTTTCGACGACGGGTACGATGGCTTTCTCGCCGGCGGACGCCTTCCTGGGCTTCATCCCCGGATCGTTCGGCGAGACCTCGACGCTGGCCATCCTCATCGGTGCGGCGATTCTCCTCTTCACGGGCATCGCTTCGTGGCGCACGATGGTGTCGGTGTTCGTCGGCGGCCTTGCGATGGGCTACCTGTTCCAGGCGCTCGGCGTGACGGAGTATCCGGCCTGGTGGCATCTGATCGTCGGCGGCTTCGCCTTCGGCGCCGTCTTCATGGCGACCGATCCCGTCACCTCGGCGCAGACCAACAGGGGCAAGTACATCGTGGGTCTGATGACCGGCGCGCTGGCCGTGATGATCCGCGTCGTGAACCCCGCATATCCCGAGGGCATGATGCTTTCGATCCTCTTCATGAACGCATTGGCGCCGCTGGTGGACTACTTCGTGGTCGAGTCCAGCATTTCGCGCCGCAAGAAACGTGTTAAAACTGCAAAATAGGGTGTGAGATATGGCTAAGAAACAATTCAAATGCAACGTCTGCGGCTACGTCCACGAAGGAGCGGCCGCGCCCGACACCTGCCCCGTCTGCGGCGCTCCCGCCTCGGAATTCACGGAGCTGAAGGGTAAGAAGGGGCTGTTCGGCGATACGAACAGCAACGCCTATATCGTGCTCTATTCGACGGTGATGGTCGTCGTCGTGGCCACGCTGCTGGCGCTGGCCGCGCTGGGTCTTCAGAAACGTCAGGCGGAGAACGAGCTCAACGAGAAGAAGCAGGCCATCCTCGGCTCGCTGGCCGCGCAGGGCGAGTCCTACGACGAGTTCATCGACGCGTATGTGGTCGATGCCGAGGGGCGGAAGGTGGAGGATGCGGGCGATATTTTCGCCCTGCTCAACGACCTGCCGGGCGCTTTTGCCGCGGGCAAGTTCCCGATCTTCGAGGCCCGCGACGGCCGCGTGGTCATTCCCGTTACGGGCATGGGCCTCTGGGGACCGGTGTGGGGATACCTCGCCCTGGAGAAAGATATGAACACGGTGGCCGGTATCATCATGGCCCACAAGGGCGAGACGCCGGGTCTGGGAGCCGAGATCTCGACGCCCAAATACCAGGCGCTGTTCGTCGGCAAACAGATTTTCGACGGCGACAAATTCGTCTCGGTGAAACTCCGCAAGGGCGGTGCCAAGGACCCGCTGCATGAGGTGGATGCCATTTCGGGCGGTACGAAGACTTCCGACGGCGTGTCGCTGATGCTCGAAAACAGTCTCAGAAACTATCTGCCCCTGCTGGAGGCCAAGCGCACCGCGTCGGAGCCGGCGGCCCCCGCAGCGGAAGTGTCTAACGAAGAAAACGTAGGAAACAATGAGTAAGAACGAAAAAGAGCCTTTGTTTTCGGCCAAGAACATGAAATATCTGACGGGGCCGTTCTCCGCGAACAACCCGGTCATCGTGCAGATCCTCGGTATCTGCTCGGCGCTGGCCGTCACCGTGCAGTTGAAGCCGGCCATCGTCATGGCGCTCAGCGTGACGGTCGTCACCGGATTCTCGAATCTGGTGATGTCGCTGATCCGTACCGGTGTGCCGGCCCGGATCCGCATCATCGTCCAGCTTGTCGTGATCGCCGCGCTGGTGATTCTCGTCGATCAGGTGCTCAAGGCCTTCGTTTACGAAGTCTCCAAGCAGTTGTCGGTCTACGTGGGTCTTATCATCACGAACTGTATCGTCATGGGCCGCGTCGAGGCCTTCGCTTTGGGCAACAAGCCGTGGGCTTCGTTCCTCGACGGCATCGGCAACGGCCTGGGCTACGGCATGATTCTCGTCACGGTGGCCTTCTTCCGCGAACTGCTCGGTTCGGGCAGCCTGCTGGGCTTCCGCATCATTCCCGAGAGCTGGTACATGGCCGAGGGCGGATTCTATTCGAACTGCGGCATGATGCTCTTCCCGCCGATGGCGCTCATCATCGTGGGCTGCATCATCTGGGTGCATCGCTCGCGCAACAAGGACTTACAGGAAAAATAGGAGGGTAACGTATGGAATCATTGAATATCTTTATCCGGTCGATCTTTATCGACAACATGGTCTTCGCCTTCTTCTTCGGCATGTGCTCCTACATCGCCGTATCGAAGAGCGTGAAGACGGCCCTCGGGCTGGGTGCCGCCGTGACGTTCGTGATGGTGATGACCGTGCCTCTGAATTACCTCTTGTATGAATACGTGCTGAAAGCCGATGTGCTGGTCGCCGGCGTCGATCTGAGCTTCCTCTCCTTCATCGTCTTCATCGCCACGATCGCCGCGTTCGTGCAGCTCGTGGAGATGATCGTCGAGAAGTTCTCGCCGTCGCTTTACAGCCAGTTGGGTATCTTCCTGCCGCTGATTGCCGTGAACTGCGCCATCATGGGCGGTTCGCTCTTCATGCAGCAGAAGGTGGACGGCGGCGAGCTGACGTCGCTCTGGCAGACGATCGTTTACGGTCTGGGTTCGGGCCTGGGCTGGTGGCTGGCGATCGTCATGATGGCGGCCATCCGCGAGAAGACGACCTATTCGCATATCCCGGCGGCGCTCAGGGGACCCGGTATCGCCTTCATCATCACCGGTCTGATGGGTATCGCCTTCATGATCTTCTCGGGCATTCAGTTCTAACCTTTAAAAAGAGATTCGGAAAATGACTACAACGATTTTAATTGCGATCGCAGCCTTTCTGGTGATCACGCTGGTACTGGTCGCACTGCTTCTCTATGCGAAGGCGAAACTGGTCGCGTCGGGCGAGGTGACGATCGACATCAACAACGGCGAGCGGGTCATCACCACCGAGAGCGGTTCGACGCTGCTCTCGACGCTGGCCGACAACAAGGTCTTCTTGCCGTCGGCCTGCGGCGGCGGCGGTTCGTGCGGCATGTGCAAATGCCAGGTGCTGGAGGGCGGCGGTGACATCCTGCCCACCGAGACGGGCTTCATCTCGCGCAAGCTGGCCAAGGACCACTGGCGTCTGGGCTGCCAGGTTAAAGTGAAGGAGAACCTCAAGATCCGGGTTCCCGAAGCCGTGCTGGGCGTCAAGAAATGGGAGTGCACCGTGGTCTCGAACCGCAACATCTCGACCTTCCTCAAGGAGTTCGTCGTGAAGCTGCCCGAAGGCGAGCACCTCAAGTTCCGCAGCGGCGGCTACATCCAGATCGACATCCCGAAGTACGATGCCATCAAGTTCTCGGACATGGACATCGACGAGCGCTACCGCGAGGACTGGGACAAGATGAAAATGTGGGACCTGGTGACGACCAATCCCGAGCCGACGTTCCGCGCCTACTCGATGGCCAACCACCCGGCCGAGGGCAACATCATCATGCTCAACATCCGTATCGCCACGCCGCCGTTCGACCGTGCCGCGGGGACCTTCATGAAGGTGAATCCGGGCATCTGCTCGTCGTACATCTTCTCGCGCAAGCCGGGCGACAAGGTGACCATCTCAGGTCCCTACGGCGAATTCTTCCTGCCCGACGACCTGCCCGATACGCAGGAGCTGATCTTCATCGGCGGCGGCGCGGGCATGGCTCCGATGCGCAGCCACATCATGCACCTGTTCAAGACCGAGAAGACGAAGCGTCCCGTGTCGTTCTGGTACGGTGCGCGCGCCCTGAAGGAGGCTCCCTATCTGGACGATTTCCACCAGATCGAGAAGGATTTCCCCAACTTCAAGTTCCATCTGGGTCTCGACCGTCCCGATCCGGAGGCCGATGCCGCAGGCGTGGACTACAAGGTGGGCTTCGTGCACAACGTGCTCTATGAGAACTACCTCAAGAACCACCAGGCTCCCGAGGACTGCATCTACCTCATGTGCGGACCTCCGATGATGATCGCGTCGGTGGTGAAGATGCTCGACTCGCTCGGCGTGCCGCCCGAAAACATCCTCTACGACAACTTCGGTTCGTAAGATCCGAAGATCAGTCTGACGATAGGCAAGTAGTTATCAATAGCTGCTTGCCTATTTTTTGTTTGGACGTATTCCGGGGGGGGATTCGTCGCCGGTCTTCGGTCGTCGTCGCTTATTTGTTGCTCTTTTGTTACTCGGAATTGCGAAAATTTCCTATATTTGTTCGAAAGACCGTTTTTTCAACCATCTAAAATCCTTTTGCCGAATGAACACTCCTTCCATTTTCTGGCTCGTGCCCGCCGCTTCCCTCGTTGCGCTGGCGGTGGCGTGGATCTTCTACTCGCGGATGAAGCGCGAGGACGAGGGCACGGAGCGTATGCGCGAAATCGCCGCGCATGTCCGCAAGGGCGCCATGGCCTACCTGCGCCAGCAGTACAAGGTCGTCCTCGTCGTCTTCCTCGTCCTGGCGCTCTTCTTCGCCTACCTGGCCTACGGCGCGGGCGTGCAGAACCCGTGGGTTCCCTTCGCCTTCCTCACGGGCGGCTTCTTCTCGGGCCTGGCTGGCTTCTTCGGCATGAAGACCGCGACCTATGCCTCGGCCCGCACGGCCAACGCCGCGCGGCAGTCGCTCGACCGCGGCCTGAAGGTCGCCTTCCGCAGCGGCGCCGTCATGGGCCTCGTGGTCGTGGGCCTCGGACTGCTCGACATTTCGTTCTGGTATCTGATTCTGGATCGTTTCACCGACGTGGCCGGGCCGCAGAAGCTCGTCGTCATCACGACGACGATGCTGACCTTCGGCATGGGCGCTTCGACGCAGGCCCTCTTCGCGCGTGTCGGCGGCGGCATTTACACCAAGGCGGCCGACGTGGGCGCCGACCTCGTGGGCAAGGTCGAGGCGGGGATTCCCGAGGACGACCCGCGCAATCCCGCGACGATCGCCGACAACGTGGGCGACAACGTGGGCGACGTGGCCGGCATGGGCGCCGATCTCTACGAGAGCTACTGCGGCTCGGTGCTGGCCACCGCCGCGCTCGGAGCCGCGGCCTTCGCTTCGGCCGGCAGCGAGACGTTGCAGCTCAAGGCCGTGCTGGCGCCGATGCTGATCGCCGCCGTGGGCATCCTGCTCTCGATCGTCGGCATCTTCCTCGTCCGCACGAAGGAGGGGGCCTCGATGCGCGAACTGCTCCGCTCGCTCGGCGTGGGCGTCAATTTCAGCTCGGCGCTGATCGCGCTGGCCACCTTCGGCATCCTCTACCTGCTGGGCATCGAGAACTGGCTCGGCCTTTCGTTCTCGGTCATCACGGGCCTTGCGGCGGGCATCGTCATCGGACAGGCCACCGAGTACTACACCTCGCACTCCTACAAACCCACGCAGAAGATCGCGGGCAGCGCCAAGACCGGTCCTGCGACGGTCATCATCGCCGGCGTCGGCTCGGGTATGATCTCCACGGCGATTCCCGTGGTGACGATCGGCGCGGCGATCGTTCTGGCGTATCTCTGCGCTACGGGCTTCGATATCGAACACATGATGCAGCCGCACAACCTCTCGCAGGGCCTTTACGGCATCGGCATCGCCGCCGTCGGAATGCTTTCGACGCTGGGCATCACGCTCGCCACGGACGCCTACGGACCGATCGCCGACAACGCGGGCGGCAACGCCGAGATGAGCGGCCTCGGCCCCGAGGTCCGCAAACGCACCGATGCGCTCGACGCGCTGGGCAACACGACGGCCGCCACGGGCAAGGGCTTCGCCATCGGTTCCGCGGCGCTGACGGCGCTGGCGCTGCTGGCCTCCTATGTCGAGGAGATACGGATCGGCCTCTTGCACAACGGGGTGACGGAACTGACGCTCTCCGACGGCACGACGCGGCTCGTCGAACAGGCTTCGATGCTCGATTTCATGGCCTACTACAACGTTTCGCTGATGAATCCCACGGTGCTCGTCGGCGTCTTCATCGGCGCGATGATGTCGTTCCTGTTCTGCGGCCTGACGATGAACGCCGTGGGACGCGCCGCCGAGAGCATGGTGCAGGAGGTGCGGCGGCAGTTCCGCGAGATACGGGGCATCCTCACGGGCGAAGGCACGCCCGACTACGCCCGCTGCGTCGAGATTTCGACCCGCGGCGCGCAGCGCGAGATGCTCTTTCCGAGTCTGCTGGCGATCGTCGTCCCCGTGGCCGTGGGCCTCGTTTTCGGCGTGGCGGGCGTGATGGGACTGCTCGTCGGCGGCCTCGGTTCGGGCTTCGTGCTGGCGGTCTTCATGGCCAATGCCGGCGGTGCGTGGGACAACGCCAAGAAGATGATCGAGGAGGGCCACTTCGGCGGCAAGGGCTCCGACTGCCACAAGGCGACGGTCGTGGGCGATACGGTGGGCGATCCCTTCAAGGACACGTCGGGTCCGTCGCTCAATATCCTCATCAAGCTGATGTCGATGGTGGCGATCGTCATGGCGGGCCTTACGGTGGCGTGCCACCTCTTCTGACGCCTGCGTCTTTCAGAATATTCGTCCGGTCCGGCGGGATTGTCCTGCCGGACCGGACGTTTCTCGGCCCGGCTCGTTGCCGGATTTGCGGTTGCCCGGGTTTTGTGCTATCTTTGTCTCCATGAAAAATATCGTTTTCGACCTGGGCGGAGTGCTTTTCGCCCGCGACAAGAGCAAGTGCAGTCCCGAGATCGTGGAGTTCTTCGGGTTCCTCCGCGCGCCGCAGATGCCGCGTTTCTGGGAGGAGTACGACCGGGGCGCCTCGTCGATCGGGGAGGTGACCAATACCCTCTGCACCCTGACGGGCCGTCCGCGCGCGGTCTGCGAGCGGGTGCTGCGGGAGGCGATCGACCTGCAGGAGCCCGTTGCGCCGACCGAGCGCCTCGTCGGCGAGCTCAAACGGGCGGGATACCGCCTCTACGTGCTTTCGAACATGTCGCGCGAGTTCATCGACTGCCTGCGCCGCTTCCCGGTCTATGCCCTTTTCGACGGCGAGGTGGTCTCCTGCGAGGAAGGGACGGTGAAGCCCGAGCCGCGCATCTACGAAATCCTGCTCGGACGCTACGGGCTGGATCCTGCCGAGACGCTTTTCATCGACGACCGTCCGGCCAATGTCGCCGCCGCCGAAGCGCTCGGCATCCGCGGATTCGGTTTCGACCACCGCGATCCCGCCGCGGCGTGCGACGCCCTGCGCCGGATGTTGTTGTAGCGGCATTTCCGCCGTCGGGGCGATCGGCCCCGAATCCCGATCCTTTTTCGGGGCGGGAGATTCCGGGCGGAACGGGAGATTCTTCCGGATGCGTTGCGGAATTCTGGATGGTCCTTATCCGAAAAAGACCGGAGCCGGCTCGATGCCGGCTCCGGTCTTTCGTAACGTCGGGCCCCGCGCGGGGCTGCCGACGGGGGATTCACACCGTCAGTTGAAGGTGTAGCGCACGCTGAACAGCGCCGACCACGTCGAGGCCGTTCCTGCCACGTTCGTCCATTTCGGCTTGGAGAACTGGTATGCGCCGTCCTTGAAGGTCAGCAGGTTGCTCGAGCTGATCTGCCGGGCGTTGCCCCAGTTGCGGTTGAGCAGGTTGGCGACGTTGTTGATGTCGATACCCACGGTGATCGTGTTGCGCTTGCCGCCGATGTTCACGTAGAAGTCCTGTGCGAACTTGAAGTTGAGCATGTGCATCCACGGCATCACCGCACCGCCGCGCTTGGTGTATTCACCCTTGTGCTTGGAGAGGTAGTCGTCCCCGTTGATGAACTCCCAGAAATCGTTTCTCTGGTCTTCCGCGCTGTAGGTGACTTTTCCCGTATCCTTGTTCACGATGTCGGCGAAGGGCATCGTTTCCCACTGTTCGCGCGTCGGCACGTAGAGCAGGTTCTGCGCGCCGCCGTCGTTCGTTACGTTGGTCATCGTGTACGAGTAGCGCGAATAGGAGTAGCTGCTGCCCACGTAACCCAGCCGCAGCGCCTCGTAGTAGAGGCCCACGCTCGAAGCGAAGTGCTTGCCGTACTCTTTGCGGTAGCCGATGTTGATGAGGATGCGGTGGGGCGATACGAACGACGAGTAGCCCAGTTCGGGGGTGTTCGAGCCGTCCGTGCAGAAGGTGTTGGTGTTGTAGGCCGAGGTCACCTGGTCGCCGATGCCGTCGATCACGCTCTTCGATTCCGAATAGGTGTACGATGCCGACGCCATGAGGCCGAACCGCCAGCGTTTCGAAAGCTGTGCCGAGATCGAATAGTAGTAGCCTGCGATGTCCGTGTTGTGGATCAGGTAGGGCGTCACGTCCTTGCCGTCCGAGTTCTTGATGCCCTGCGATTCCCAGAGCTTGCGCGGACGGGGCTCGCCCGGGAGTTGGATGCCGCCGGCCACTTCGCGCTGGCCGAGCTTGCTGACAGCCACGGCGTCGATGTCCTTGTTGTAGATTCCTTCGATGTTGAGGTTGAAGTCGCGCGGCAGCTTCAGGTCGAACGCCAGCGAGGTCTTCCACGTCGAGGGCATCTTCAGGTTCTTGTCCATGATCGTCGCGGAGGTCGGGGCGGGCAGGGCCTGCTGCTGGAACGTGCCGCCGTAGAGGTCCTCGAGGATGTCGCCCACGTTGTCGTGGAAGCCCGGCATCTTGTCGCCGTTGGATTTGTAGAGGATGCTCTGGGCTTGGAGGCAGTTGCTGTTGCCCACGGCCGAGACGATCCACACGAACGGCAGGCGGCCCGTGAAGATGCCCGATCCGCCGCGGAGGATGTACTTGCGCTCGCCGGTCATGTCCCAGTTGAAGCCGAAGCGGGGAGCGACGTTCAGCCGCGCCTTGGGCATGTCGGAGGTCTTGTAGCCGCCGTTGCCTGCGAAAAGGGAGGTGAACTCCTTGTTCTCGTTGCCTGCGATCGTGGGGTAAACCGGGATTTCGAGACGCAGGCCCAGCGTGGCCTTGAAGCGCTCGCTGAAGGTGATTTCGTCCTGCGCGTAGATCGAGTACTGCATGTAGTTGAACGACGGATAGCTCTGTTTGAGGTCCGTGCGGTTGGCGTGGGTGATGACGAAGGCGCCGGGAGCCGCGTTGCTCGTGAAGTCCGACCACGAGTCGTAGATGTAGTAGCCGGCGCCGCCCTGCATGTAGCCGTTCTTCGTGTTGTCGTGCTCGAACTGCAGGCCGCCCGTCAGGCGGTGGATGCCCGTGCTGTAACCCACCTCGTCCGTGACGACGTAGGTGCCCACTTCGCGCAGGTTGCCTTCGGTGAAGGGATCCAGGCCGAATGTCGTCAGCACGGCGTCGGTGCCTTCCGGCGTCTTCTCGAGAATGTCTACCGTCGGGAAGAGCCGTCCCTCGTAGCTGCGCGGCTCGTACTGGTGCGAGTAAGTGAATCGCAGCGTGTTGGTCAGACTGCCGTCAAGGAAGCGCGAGTTGAGCTCGGCGGCCACCGACGTGAAGTTCTGCTCCTGATAGTAGCGCGAGCTCTCGAAATAGAGGGCGTCGTACGAGGTGCGGCCGTGGTCGTTGCGGTCGTAGATGAGTTTCGAGTTGAAGGGGTTCGTCGAGCTCGAGGGCGACGACGAATACTTGTTGCGCGTGGTGCTGAAGCGCACGTTGAGCGCATGGTTGCGGTTGATGTTCCAGTCCACGCGGGCCATGAGTTTCCAGTTGGGAATCTTCACCGAGTAGTTCTGGTAGCGGCCGGGGTCGTAGCCGAAGTTCTGCTGCAGGAACGACTTGATCGCCTCCATCTGGGCGACGGTGGGGCGGTTGTACTGCGTGCCGGCGCCGTACTCCTGGTCCTCCGACTCGCGGGCCAGCCGCGACGTGCCGGGGGTCTCGGTCCATTCGTACTCGAAATTGGTGAAGATGAAGAGCTTGTCCTTGACGATCGGCGCTCCGATCGAGAATCCGAGCGTGTTGCTCATCTCCTCCTGCAACTTCAGCTCGCCGCCGTCGTATTTGGCGCCCTGCAAGGCGTCGCTCTTATAGTAGTTGTAGGCCGAGACTTTGAAGTCGTTCGTACCGCTCTTGGTCACGGCGTTGATCGCGCCGCCCGTGAAACCGCTCTGACGCACGTCGTAGGGGGTCACCGAGACCGAAATCTGCTCGAGGGCGTCGAGCGAGATGGGCGAACCGCCCGAGGGAAGGTTGCCGCCGATGCCGAAGGCGTTGTTGAATGCCGCGCCGTCCACGGTCACGTACGACTGGCGGTAGTTGCCGCCGCCGATGGCCAGTCCCGACGTGGTGCTCGACGCCTGCGGGGTGAGGCGCATGATGTCGTTCATGCTGCGGCTCACGGTGGGCATCAGCTCGATCTGCTCCGACGAAACGCTCGTTACGGCGCCCGCACGGTTGATGTTCATCGACGAGTTGCGTCCGTCGGCCGTCACCACGACGGCTTCGAGCGTCTGGCTGTCCTTGAGGTAGGCGTTGCGTGCCACCGTTTCGCCCAGCGGCAGGTCCAGACCGGGAAATTCGACGCTCTGGTAACCCACGTAGGAGAAGGTCACCGTGTAGGGACCGCCGGCGCGGAGTCCCTGCAGATTGTAGCGGCCGTCCTTGTTGGTGACGGCGCCGTACTGCGTGCCCGACGGAGTGTGTACGGCGATGACCGTGGCGCCGACGAGCGGCAGCCCCTGTTCGTCCGTCACCGTACCGTTCATTCCCGACGTCGTCACCTGCGCGCTTGCCGCCGCCGTGACGAAGACCGAGAGCATGAGAAGGAAAAGTTTCTTCATACGCAATTTGGGATTTTAGTGAATGAATAGGGTGTTTGGTATTTGTTCGTATTGGGTGATTGGCTTCCCCGCAGAAGGCTTCAGCGCGAGCCCCCTTTGCGTGTGTGCCGAACGGCGCTTTCAGCCGTCCGGGTCTCTCCGCGCGGTGCGGATCTCGGCGGCCGCAGCCGGCGGGGAGGGGAACCGAAATGAGCCTGTCATCGTCCGATAGGTTGTCTGTCCGTTTTTCCGCTGCAAATATAAATTCTTCCGGAATAGCCCGTACGGCTTTCCGTGCGATTTCATCGTATTGTAAAAACGGCGAGGGATATTCCTTCTCCGGAATACCCCTCGCGTTCAGAGCCTGTTTTCCCCGTGCTGCACTCCTCGGTGCAGGTCATACCCCCCCCCGCTGCATCGCTCGTGGCGGTTGCGGACCGATATGTGGACGTTTCCGACCCGGGTTTTCATGCCGCAAAGATACGTCGAATATTCCTATGTCGCAAAGGAACGGGCGATTTTGTGCTCCGGATTCTCCGTTTTTCCGGTCCCTTCCCGCCGGAACGCCGTTGCGGCACGCTCCTTGCGCGGTCGGACGTATATGCTGTCGGTCCGAGAACAATACCGGCGTTATTCGCTCTTCGTACTGATCGCCTCGCTGGGCGTAACGGTCTTCCTTTGCCTGACGCCCTTCCTGAGCGGACTGCTCGGGGCGGCGACCATCTATGTCCTGCTGCGCGGGCAGATGCGCGTGCTGGCCGGACGGTACCGGTGGCGGCGCAGTGCGGCGGCCGCATTGCTGACCGTCGAGGCCGTGTGCTGTTTCCTCGTCCCCATTGCCCTGCTGGTCTGGATGGTAGTGAACAAGGTCCAGGGCGTCGCGCTCGATCCGCAGGCGCTCGTGGACTCCGTGCGCCACGTGGCCGAACTCGTCCGCGACCGTACGGGCTACGACCTCTGGCAGGAGAGCAACCTGCAATCGCTTTTGGCCGGAATCCCGAAACTCGCGCAGCAGCTCGTCGGCGGCCTGGCCTCGTTTGCCGTCAATCTGATCGTGCTGCTCTTCGTACTCTATTTCATGCTCGTCGGCGGCCTCCGCATGGAGGCCTATTGCCGGGAGCTGCTGCCCTTCAGCCGCAGCGTCGGCCGCGACGCCCTGCACGAAATCCGCATGATCGTCCGCTCGAACGCCATCGGCATTCCGCTGCTGGCGGCCGTGCAGGGCGTGGTCGCCTATCTGGGCTACCTGCTCTTCGGAGCGCCGAGTCCGCTCTTCTGGGGTGTCCTCACTTGCCTGGCGACGATCATTCCGATCGTCGGCACGGCACTCGTATGGCTGCCGTTGGCGCTCTACATGGGACTGGAAGGGAATTGGGGACCGGCCGTCGGGCTGGCGCTCTACGGCACGCTCGTTGTCACCCACGTCGATAACGTCGTGCGGTTCGTCATGCAGAAACGCATGGCCGACACCCATCCGCTCGTCACCGTCTTCGGCGTTTTCGTCGGCCTTTCGCTCTTCGGGTTCATGGGTGTCATCTTCGGACCGCTGCTGCTGGCCATGTTCGTTTTCTGCGTCGATCTGTTCAAACGCAAATACCTCGACCGCAAACCCGACAGCGAGCTTTTCCTGCCTGGCGGCGGCGACCGGGCGTAGGGGACGCCGCAGCACCGGTTTTTGGCGAAAAGTGGTTCGAATGACGTTTTTTTTGGAAATATTCGGAAGAAAAGTTGTATCTTCGTACCGGTTTATTACTTTTGTTATTCGAATAACACTAAATTTCGGAATAAGAACTTAAATTCTTATCACAATGGCAAGAAATCTCAAAATCAGAGACCTTACGTTGCGTGACGGCCAGCAGTCGTCGTTCGCTACGCGTATGAATCAGGCGCAGATCGACCGCTGCCTGCCTTTCTACAAGGATGCGAATTTCTATGCGATGGAGGTGTGGGGCGGCGCCGTGCCCGATTCGGTCATGCGCTACCTGAACGAAAACCCGTGGACTCGCCTCGAGACGATCCACCGGGCCGTCGGCGACGTGTCGAAGCTCACGGCCCTCTCGCGCGGCCGCAATCTGTTCGGCTATTCGCCCTATACGGACGAGATCATCGACGGTTTCTGCCGCAATGCCATCCGGAGCGGTCTGGGCATCATGCGTATCTTCGACGCCCTGAATGACGTGGATAACGTGAAATCGACGGTCAAGTACGTCAAGCAGTACGGCGGCATCGCCGATTGCGCCGTTTGCTATACGGTGGACCCGAAATATCCCGAGCCGGGCTTCTGGGCCCGTCTTACGGGCAAGAAGAATCCCGCGCCGGTCTTCACGGACGCCTATTTCCTCGACAAGGCCAGACAGATGGCGGCTCTCGGCGCCGACATGATCACCATCAAGGACATGTCGGGACTCATTCCGCCGCGCCGCGTGGCTACGCTCGTGCGGCTGTTCAAGAAAAACCTCTCGGTTCCGGTCGATTTCCACACCCACTGCACCCCGGGCTACGGCCTGGCGTCGGTGCTTTCGGCCATCGTGGCCGGCGTGGATGTCGTGGACACCAACTGCTGGTACTTCGCCGGCGGAACGGGCGCCCCGGCCATCGAGCTGGTCCATGTCTTCTGCAAGAAGCTGGGCATCGACACGGGCGTGAACATGGAGGCCGTGGCGAAGATCAACGCTCAGTTGCGTGAGATCCGCAAGGAGCTGAACCAGTCCGTGTTCGGTACGGAGAAGCCCGAACCGAAGCCCTTCAATCCGCTTACGGACGAGCTCCCCGCCGAGATCGAGACCCTGTTCGACAAGGCCATCGAGGCCGCGCAGCGCGACGACGAGGCCGCTACGATCGACCTCTGCCGCAAGATCGAGGCCTACTTCGGATTCCCCGCTCCCAACGAGCTGGTGCAGAAGGCCGAGATTCCTGGCGGCATGTATTCGAACATGGTGGCCCAGCTCAAGCAGCTCAAGGCCGAGGAGATTCTGCCGCGTGCCATGGAACTGATTCCGTCGGTGCGTCTGGCCGCCGGTCTGCCCCCTCTGGTGACCCCGACGTCGCAGATCGTCGGCGCGCAGGCCGTGAACTGCGCCCTCGACGAGAAGGCCGGACGACCGATGTACACCAACAAGTCGTCGCAGTTCGTGGGACTGGTGAAGGGCGAGTATGGCCATACGCCCGTGAAGATCGACCCCGAGTTCCGGTTCAAGATCTGCGGCGTGCGCGAGGAGACGCCCTACGATACCTCCAAGTACAAGATGCAGCCCAATCCCGAACTGCCGGAGGCCGGGGGTGTGAAGCTCGCTGCCGACGAGAAGGAGGTGCTGCTGCTCGAACTCTTCCCGATGGTGGCCAAGACTTTCCTTACCGAACAGAAGAAGAAAGCCTACGAGGCGTCGAAACCCGCCGAGCCGAAGGCCGAGGCGCCGCAGCCCGCCGCCGCGAAGCCGCAGGCCGCCATCACAGGCCATGTCGTGACGGCTCCGCTGCCCGGCCGCATCCTGTCGATCGACGTGAAGGCGGGCGACACGGTGAAAGCGGGGCAGGAGGTGCTGGTGCTCGAAGCCATGAAGATGGAGAACTCCATTGCGACCGACTACGCCGGCAAGGTGAAGCAGATTCTTGTCGAAGTGGGCGAGAATGTCGCCACGGACGCCGTGCTGATGGAGATCGAATAGCGCGGGCCGCATCCCTTTGATTATTCGGTTCCGTCCGCAGTCGCCGTACTGCGGGCGGAATTTTTTTCAGGGACCTTCTCTATTCGTCTTTCGTCTTCGACGGGGCGTATTCCTGCAGGACGTAGGTCGTGAAGATCGGGAAGAACATCATTCCCAGCGACGGCAGCAGCACGCAGAAGACCTTGCCGACGGCCGTGACGGGGAAGATCTCCGCGCCGACGGTCGTGACGTTCATCCAGGCCCACCAGAGGGCGTTTCCGAAACCGTGCAGTTTGGGATTGACCGGCAGCTCGTAGTCGTAGAAGACCAGCGCGGAGATATAGGTGAAGACGACCACCGTGAAGACATAGGCCGTCAGCAGCCGGCGGACCTTGTTGCCTACGAGCCATCCCGTGACGATCACCATGGCCAGGAAGGCTCTCAGAAGCGGCATCAGTCCGATGAGCATCCCGACGCTGCGGGACGGCTCCGCACCGCTCCAGAGCATGAGGTTCAGGTAGGGGACCGAGAGCAGCAGGAAGGGCAGGTTGCGGAAGAAGAAGCGCCCTTTGCGCTCCGCGGCTGCCCAGCGCACGAAAAAGTCGCAGAGGAAGATCAGGCAGACGATGAACTGCACGCCGAGGAACAGGGGCGAGAAGCGGAGCCGGTCGCCGCCGATCACCTCCCACGACACGGCGGCGAGAAGCGCCAGTCCGGCGAGCGCCTTGACCGCTCCGAGCGTCCGGGAGAGCCGGTCCTGCGAAAAAAGGGTTTGCGGCATGACGTTTCGTTTTTCGCGCATCCGGTTCAAAATCAGTGCCACGCTCCGGACCGAAAAAAATCCGGCGGTGTTTTTGCGTTTTTTTGGGTCAAAGATTTTGCACGAACGAAAATTTCTATTACCTTTGCACTCGCTTTCAGCAATGGCGGGATAGCTCAGCTGGTTAGAGCGCATGATTCATAATCATGAGGTCGAGAGTTCAAGTCTCTCTCCCGCTACGGACAAGGGGTTGCGATCGAATCGCAACCCCTTGTCCGTTTTCGGCCCGCCGTTGCGCCGTCGGCGTGCGGCTACTCTTTCCGCTGCTCCCTGAGCAGGTCGCGGATTTCGGTGAGCAGTTGCTCCTCCTTCGAAGGCGCGGGTGCCGGCGCCGGGGCGGGCGTCTCCTCCTTTTTCCTCATCAGCCGGTTCATCAGCTTGACCATCAGGAAGACGCAGAGCGCCAGGATCGTGAAGTCCACGCACTGCTGGATGAATGCGCCGTAGTTCCACCAGATCGGTTCGGCGGCCTGGACGGCCTCCGGCGTGACGTCTCCGACGATGTTGCCCACCGAATGCACGGCGCTCGACGTCACGTCGCGCATTTTCGAAATGTCGAGCCGCAGCTGCGAGAAGTCGGTGTTGCCGAGCAGCGCGCCGATCGGCGGCATGAGGATGTCGTTCACCAGCGACGAGACGATCTTGCCGAACGCTCCGCCGATGATTACGCCCACGGCCATGTCCATCACGTTGCCTTTGAGCGCGAACTCCTTGAATTCTTTGAAAAATGCCATGATACGTTGTGTTTTTAAGGGTTTGTACGATACAAATTTAATCCGTTTTCGGTTACGAACGCCTCCCGGAACGGACTTTCGTATAAAATGCGTGCCGCGAAGGGTTCGTATCGCGTTTTTTTATACCTTTGTATGTTTGAAATTTTTTAACCCGAACCGACAAAAACTCTCTCGATGACTCCTGCTGCCGTACTCGCCACCGTTTTGGGCTATATCGCCGTTCTTTTCGCCGTCGCCTGGATTTCGGGCCGCCGTGCCGACAATGCCGGATTCTTCACCGGCAACCGCCGCACGCCGTGGTACATGGCCGCCTTCGCCATGATCGGCGCCGCCATTTCGGGCGTGACCTTCATCTCGGTGCCCGGATCGGTGGCCGTCGATTCCTTTTCCTACATGCAGATGGTAGCGGGCTTCACCGTCGGGCAGTTCGTCGTGGCCTTCGTGCTCATTCCGCTCTTCTACCGCCTGCGCGTGGTCTCGCTCTACGAGTATCTGGACGACCGCTTCGGCGTCGCCTCGCACCGCACCGGCGCATGGTTCTTCTTCATCTCGAAAATTCTCGGCGCCGCGCTGCGGGTCTATGTCGTCTGTGCCGTGCTACAGTTGCTCGTTTTCGACCGTTACGGGCTGCCTTTCTGGTTCAATGCGCTGATTACGATGGCCTTCGTCTGGCTCTATACGCAGCAGGGGGGTGTCAAGTCGCTGATCTGGACCGATTCGCTCAAGACCTTCTGTCTCGTGGCGAGCCTCGTCCTGTCGATCGTCTTCATCATGCGGGGGCTGGATTTCTCCTTTTCGGATACGGTGCGCGAAGTCTCCTCGTCGCCCATGTCGCGGATCTTCTTCTTCGACGATCCCGCCTCGGACCGCTATTTCTGGAAGATGTTCGCCGCGGGCATCGTCCTGCTGGTCTGCATGACCGGACTGGACCAGGACCTCATGCAGCGCAACATGAGCTGCGCCACCCCGCGCGATTCGCAGAAGAACATCGTGCTGACGGCCGTGAGCCAGATCGTCGTCATCTTCCTCTTTCTGGTGCTGGGCGTGCTGCTCTACCTTTACATGGAGCACCGCGGACTGGCGATGCCCGAAAAGACGGACCAGGTCTTTTCGCTCGTGGCCGTCGGGGGCGGATTGCCGCTCGTCGTCGGCGTGCTGTTCGTCATAGGGCTTATTTCGAGCACTTATTCGGCCGCCGGGTCGGCCCTCACGGCCCTCACGACCTCTTTCACGGTCGATATTCTGGAGGGCACGAAACGCTACGGCGAAGCCCGCCTGACGCGCATCCGCCGGGGGGTGCACGTCGCCATGGCGCTGGGTATGGCGCTCGTGATCCTCGCCTTCGGCTATCTGGCCGACGACAGTGTGATCAACCTGGTCTATAAGGTCGCCAGTTACACGTATGGCCCGATTTTGGGTATGTTCGTCTTCGGCATGTTCACACGGCTCCGGGTCCGCGACCGCTGGATGCCGCTGGTGGCCGTCGCGGCTCCCGTGCTGAGCGGCTTCCTGCAATGGTGGGCGCTCGAGGCATGGGACTACCGCATCGGGTTCGAACTGTTGATCTACAATGCGCTATTTACCGTGATCGGTATGCTGTTGCTGGTTAAACGTTATGAAAAATAGAATCTTATACCTGCTTATTTCGGTTTTCGCTTTAAGCTGTGTCCCGACCGCTGCCGCCGAGCGGATCGGCATGCCCGTGCGGCGGGCCATCGGCCGCACGCTTTCGCGCATCGTCGCCCGCGAAGTGTCGGGCGGCTACGTGAAGGTGCAGGGCGTGGATGCCTCCCGCGGCAGGGTGCGTGTCTATGCCTCGGTCGGACTTTCCTATTACCCCTTTCGCGAAGGGAACGCCGGGGCCATGCGCGATTCGGTCCGGGCGCTGCTGCCCCGCGAATACCGCAGGGCGCGGATCGAACTCTACACCGACGGCCGCGAGATCGCCGAACTGATTCCGATGGCTTACCGCGACCCCGATCAGGTGCGCAGGCTCGTCGCCCGGCGGCGGCTCGTTCCCTTCACCAACCGTTCCGCGCGGCCGCTGGTCGAGCGGCTTTCGGCCCCCGTGCGGGCCGGGAAGGGGCTTGCGGGCAGGCATATCGCCTTGTGGCAGAGCCACGGACGCTATTTCGACCAGCCGAAGAACCGCTGGAAATGGCAGCGTTCGCAGTTGTGGCAGACCTGCGAGGACCTTTATACGCAGGGATACGTTCTGCCGTACCTCGTGCCGATGCTCGAAAACGCCGGGGCGTGCGTCGTGCTGCCGCGCGAGCGCGACGTGCAGTTGCACGAGGTGCTCGCCGACAACGATGCCCCTGGACAGTACGCCGAATCGGGCGTCTGGGAGCCGGGCGGCGCGGGCTTCGCCCACCTGCGGCAGGTTTATCGGGCGGGCGAGAACCCCTTCCGCGACGGCACGACGCGCCGGACGCGGAGCGTGCGGGGCGAGGCGACGGGCAGCGCCGTGTGGCGCGCCGATATTCCAGAGCGGGGCGAATACGCCGTGTATGTGAGTTATGAGTCGCTTCCGGAAAGCGCCGATGATGCGGAATATACGGTGCATCACCTCGGGGGCGACACGAAGTTCGCCGTGAATCAGACGATGGGCGGCGGCACGTGGATCTATCTCGGAGGGTTCCTCTTCGACGCCGGCGAACAGGCCGTCGTCACCCTTTCGAACCGTTCGCGCGAGGCGGGGCGCATCGTGTCGGCCGATGCCGTGAAGATCGGCGGCGGCTACGGCAACGTGGCCCGCACGGTGTGCGACTCGCTGCGTATCGGGGGCGGAACCTATGCCGAGGAGACGAGCGGCTATCCCCGTTTCTGCGAGGGGGCGCGCTACTGGCTCCAGTGGGCCGGGTTCGGCGAGGAGGTCTATACTCCGAAAGGCGGGACGGACGACTACAAGGACGACTACATGTCGCGTGCGCATTGGGTCAATGCCCTTGCGGGCGGTTCGGAGCGGATGCCCGACTCCGCGGGACTGCGCATTCCGGTCGATATGGCGCTGGCGTTCCATTCCGACGCGGGCGTTCGCGACGGCGACGAGACGATCGGCACGCTGGGCATCTTCTTCACGCGCGAGAACAAGGGCCGCTTCGGGGGCGGCGCCGACCGCTACCGTTCGCGCGACCTGACCGATCTGGTGATGACCCAGATCGTCTCGGACATCCGCCGCGCATGGGAGCCGGAGTGGAACCGCCGCGGACTCTGGAACCGGGCTTACTACGAAGCCCGCGTCCCCGGCGTGCCGACGATGCTGCTCGAACTGCTCTCGCACCAGAATTTCGCCGACATGCGCTACGGCAGCGACCCGCGCTTCCGGTTCTCCGTGGCGCGTGCCGTCTATAAGGGCATCCTGCGCTACCTCGCCTCGCAGTACGGCGTGCCGTACGTCGTGCAGCCGCTGCCCGTCGGGGAGGTCGCGGCGGAGTTCGCCGGCGGCGACGAGGTGCGCGTGTCGTGGACGCCCGTCGCGGATTCGCTCGAAGCGACGGCCGCGCCCGACGGCTATGTCGTCTATACGCGCATCGACGACGGCGGGTTCGACAACGGCCGCTATACCGCGGAGCCCTTTTTCGTCGAACGGCAGGAGCCGGGGCGGATTTACAGCTACCGCATCGCGGCGGTCAATGCCGGAGGCGAGAGCTTTCCGAGCGAGATCGTCGCGGCGTGCCGCGTGCCCGATGAACGGGGACGCGTGCTGATCGTCAATGGATTCGATCGTGTAAGCGGTCCCGTCAGCCAGCGCTGCGACTCGCTGGCGGGTTTCCGCACGGACCTCGACGGCGGGGTTCCCGACCGGCGGGACATCACCTTCATCGGGCCGCAGGAGGTCTTCGACCCGGCGCAGGCGCGCTGCGAGGTGGACAGCCTGGCACTCGGGGCCTGCGGCTGCGACTATGCCGCGGACGTCATCGGCGGCAATACGTTCGACTATGCCGCCCTGCACGGGCGTTCGGTCGCCGCGGCAGGGTATTCGTTCTGCTCGATGACGGCGCGGCGTGCGGCGGACGGGTGGGATGCGGCGGAGTATCCCGTCGTGGACCTCATCCTCGGCAAGCAGCGCCGGACGGTGGTAGGCCGCGGGGTGCGCGGGGAGGAGTTCGAGGCGTTTCCGGCTGATTTGCAGCATACGATAAGCGATTACCTCATGCAGGGCGGCAACCTGTTCGTTTCGGGCAGCTATGTCGCTTCGGACCTGGAGGCGGAGACGGCTTCGGAGGCCGACCGGCGTTTCGCCCGCGAGGTGCTGCACTGTGTCGCGGCGGGAATGGAGGTCTCCGCCGACCAGCCCGAGGCCCGGCGCGGCCGGGTGCGCGTGATGACACCGGAGGCGGCCTTCTCGCGCGGCGAGTACCGGTTCAACGACGCTTACGGCCCGGATTGCTACCGGGTCGAGACGGCCGACCGGCTGCGGCCTGCGGGTGACGGAGCGTTCCCGGTGATGCGCTATGCCGGAGGCGGCGTTGCGGGGGTGGCTTTCGGGATGCCGTGTCCGGCCGCGGAAGCCGCCGGGAGCGCCGGACCTGCCGACGGTGCGGGGAATGCCGGAGACGCTGCGGACGGCGGTCAGCTCGCCGCCGGAGGGCGGGGATTCGTCGTGGGATTCCCCTTCGAGACGATCGTCTCGGAGGTGCAGCGCGACCGGCTGATGCGCGATGCGTTGCGGTTTCTGACCGGCGGATCCTGTTCGGGACCGGACGCCGGGGCCGGGCGGTGACGGATCGGCATTCCGGCGTACCGGAGTTTCGATAGGATTATATATGTGATTATTGAATAGTATTTTATAAAATTTATCTGCCATGTCGCTCGAACAACGGATTTCCAAAGGAATCATGGAGGCCATGAAGGCCAAGGACACGGTGCGCCTGAGTGCACTGCGCAATGCGAAGAAGTATATCATCGAGGCCAAGACCTCGGGACCGGAGATCGCCGAACTCCCCGACGCCGACGTGCTGAAGATCGTTTCGAAGCTCGCCAAGCAGGGTACGGATTCGGCGGCTATCTTCACGGAGCAGAACCGCCCCGATCTGGCGCAGGAGGAACTGGCTCAGGTGGCCGTCTATCAGGAGTTTCTGCCCCGGCAGCTCACGCCCGAGGAGCTGACGGCCGAGGTACGGGCGCTTATCGCCGAGACGGGAGCCTCGTCGCTCAGGGAGATGGGCAAGGTGATGGGGCTGGCTTCGAAACGCCTCGCGGGCCGTGCCGACGGCAAGGACATTTCGGCCAAGGTCCGCGAGCTGCTGGCCTGATCCGCGGTTGCCTCTAGGGATTCGCTGCGACAGCGGATGTGCCGGGGCGGAGGATTGCCGGTCCGGTTTTCCGTCGGAGGGCGGTCGTCCGTCATCCGTCCGGGAAGCGGCCGTGTCGTATCCGGAATGCCGCTAACGAAATTGATATATGCACGTACTCGAATCGTTGCACCGCAATGTGAAAACCGTGGCCATGCCGTCGGCGATGCTCGTGGGGGCGGTGTTGTGCCGCCCGGTTACGGCGCTGGAGACCTGGTCGGGGCGGATGGTCACGCCCGTTCTGATCTTTCTCATGCTGTTCGTCACCTTCTGCCGCGTGCGACCCTCCGAAATGCGGCTCTCGATGCTGCACGGCTGGCTTCTGCTCTTTCAGACCATAGCCTGCGTCGGCGTCTATTTCCTGCTGCTGCCCCTCGACCGGACGGTGGCGCAGGGGGCGATGATCTGCGTGCTGGCGCCCGTGGCGATGGCCGCCGTGGTGATCGGGGGCATGCTCGGCGCCAATGTCGCCACGATGGCCACGTACAGCCTCCTGTGCAATATGGCCGTGGCGCTGCTGGCGCCCGCCGTGCTCTCCTTTGCCGGAACGGGGGCGTGTTCGTTCGCCGGGATGCTGGCCCGTATCGTGCCGCTGCTCGTACTGCCCTTCGCGGCTGCGCAGTGCTGCCGAGCCGTGCTGCCCGGCGTTGCGGGATGGGTTGCCGCCCATAGCCGGATTTCGTTCTACCTTTGGCTCGTGTCGCTGGTGGTCGTCATCGGCCGCACGACGGCCTTCCTCATCGACCTGCACGATGCGTCGGCAGCCACGGAGCTGTGGCTGGCCGCTGCGGCGCTCGTGATCTGTCTCGTGCAGTTCAAGACCGGCCGCGCCATCGGCCGACGCTACGGCGATCCTGCGGCCGGAGGACAGTCCCTGGGGCAGAAGAACACGGTGCTGGCCGTGTGGATGGCACAGTCGTTTCTCGACCCGATCTCCTCGGTGGCCCCGACGGCGTATATCGTCTTTCAGAACTTCGTGAACTCGTACCAGATTTGGCGAAAGGACCGGGAACGGACGGAAAACCGGGTGTGAACCGCCTGTTCCGTGCGGATGCGGAGAGCGGAACAGGTCCGTTCAGAGGGCTTGCGGTGTGTTCCGGGAGGCGCTGCGGCGGGGCAGGTCGTGCGCAAGGGAAAGGTCCGGGGCCGGAAAAGCGGGAGACGGACGGAGAGACGGATCTCGACGGAGGAGCGAGCGGCGGAAACAGCGGAGGGAGAACGGAGACGCCGCGGGCGAAGGACGGAAAATCGGCGGGGCTTCCGGCCGGAAAATTTGAGAAAACAGCCGGAATTTCGTATATTTGTAATGGAATACCGTCTGTATGATGCGTTTGGATTCACGTATGCAACATTCGGACGCGCCCGGCCTGAAGGAAGTATGACAATCGAGAAACTGGACGGCACTTCGCCCCGCCTTTATGCGCTCGTCGCCCCGCTGGTCATGCGGCGCAGCGTGTTGCGCCAGAACAACAACTATCCGTTCTGGACCTCGCGTTCGCACACGTGGTTCGTGGCGTGGGAGGGCGATGTCGTGTTCGGATTCGTGCCGGTGGAGATCACCGACGGCGGGGCCGCCAAGATCAACAACTACTACGTTTCGGGGGACGATCCGCAACTGCTCGCGCGGTTCCTGCGGGAGATCGTCCGCTATTACGGCCGCGATTACGCGATCCGTTCCGTGACGCTGATCCGCCACGCGGAGGTATTCCGCGCCGAGGGCTTCGCGCCCGTCCGGGAGTGGAAGGAGTACGTGGCGATGGAATACGGGAAAAGCCGGCGGCCATGAATGTCTATGAACGGACCCAGCAGCGGTTGAAGATACTCTTCGAGTGCTTCGACAACATTTACGTCTCCTTCTCCGGCGGCAAGGACAGCGGCGTGCTGCTGAACCTCTGCATTGACTATGTCCGGCGGCACGGGCTGAACCGCCGGATCGGGGTCTTCCACATGGATTACGAGATACAGTACCGCGATACGGTCGATTACGTGAATCGGACGCTTGCAGCGAATGCCGACATACTCGACGTCTATCGGGTCTGCGTGCCGTTCAAGGTGCAGACCTGTACCTCGATGTTCCAGCGTTACTGGCGCCCGTGGGAGGAGTCCAAACGAAGCCTTTGGGTGCGTGAAATGCCCGCGGGAAGCCTTGTCCGGAGCGATTTTCCGTTCTTTACCGACGAGATGTGGGACTACGAGTTCCAGACCCGTTTCGCGGAGTGGCTCCATGCCCGGTGCGGCGCCGCACGCACCTGCTGCCTGATCGGCATCCGCACGCAGGAGAGTTTCAACCGCTGGCGCACGATTTACAGCGACCGCAACCTGCACCGTTTCGCCGGCATGCGGTGGATCCGCCAGTGGGCCGAGGGCGGGATCTGCAATGCCTATCCGCTCTACGACTGGCTGACCACCGACGTATGGACGGCGAACGGGAGGTTCGGCTGGCCCTACAACCGCCTTTACGATCTCTTCTACCGGGCCGGCGTGCCGCTGGACAGTCAGCGCGTGGCCAGCCCGTTCATTTCGCCCGCCATTTCGAGCCTGCACCTCTACAAGGCCATCGACCCCGACACGTGGGGCCGTATGATCGGCCGGGTGAACGGTGCCGATTTCGCCGCGCTGTACGGTCGGACGGCCGCCGTGGGGTGGCAGTCGGTCCGCCTGCCGAAGGGAATGACCTGGGAACGGTACATGCGCTTTCTGCTCGCGACCCTTCCGGAGCGGACCCGCCGGAACTACCTCGAGAAGCTCTCCGTGAGCATCCGTTTCTGGCGCGACAAGGGGGGCTGCCTCTCCGACGAGACCATCGGAAAGCTGCGGCAGGCGGGGATCAGGATCGAAGTGGGCGACCGCAGCTCCTACCGCACGGACAAGCGTCCGGTTCGCATGGATTACCTGGACGATATCGACCTGCCGGAGTTCAGCCGCCTGCCGACCTTCAAGCGCATCTGCATCTGCATCCTCAAAAACGACCACGCCTGCAAGTACATGGGCTTCTCGCCGAACAAGAGCGAGCGGCAGCGGCGCAAGAAAATCATGGAGAAATATGAATCGCTCTTACGAATACCCGACTGAGGCGACCTTCCGGAGTCCCGTTTACAACGTCCGGGCCGTGCCGGTGGAGAAGGTCGTGGCGAACAGCTACAATCCCAACGTCGTCGCGCCGCCCGAGATGAAACTGCTGGAGCTGTCGATCTGGGAGGACGGCTACACGATGCCGTGCGTCTGCTACTACGATGCGGTGCGCGACGTCTATGAGCTGGTGGACGGATACCACCGTTACATGGTGCTCAAGACCTCGAAACGAATCTACGAGCGCGAGCGGGGGCTGCTGCCCGTCGCCGTGATCGAGAAGGACCTCTCGCACCGCATGGCCTCGACCATTCGTCACAACCGGGCGCGCGGCACGCACAACGTCGAACTGATGAGCGAGATCGTCGCCGAGCTGACGCGGGCGAACATGTCCGACCGCTGGATCATGCGGCATATCGGCATGGGGCGCGACGAGCTGCTGCGACTCAAGCAGATCACGGGACTCGCCGAGCTCTTCGCCGACCGGGAGTTCAGTTTCGGCGACCCCGGGGAGGAGGGCGAAGGGGAGCGGTCCGCGGAAGAGACCGCCGAAAAGACCGCCGAACCGGTCGGATGCCGCTGACCCTTCGGCCGGCGAGGATTACACCATGTCGTCGCCGGCCTTGGCGTATCTTACGCGGATGGTTTTGTGGAACGGGATGAACCGCGAAACGACGGCGAGGAGCAGCGAAACGGCGAACAGCCACCCCAGAATATCCTTGAGGGCCAGCAGCAGACTTTGCTGTTGGAGGGTCGAATAGAGCTCTCCGGTCGCCAGTTGCGCCGCTTCGGCGTATCCGTGTCCCCGTGCCAGCGAGGAGTCCAGCGCTGCGGCGTATTTCGCTGCGGCGGCCGGGTCCGTCAGCGTGAAGTGCTCCGAGAGCGAGCAGAGATATTTCTGCTGCAAGCGGTAGAGTGCGTTGCCGTAGAACGAGGCGGCCATGACAGGAGCCAGCACCGAGCGGCAGGCGATTAGGAAAAAGGCGTTGCAGATCAGGTATTTGGGATTCAACTCCTCGACGGCGAACAGTGCGAAGGCGATGATGAGCGTCAGCATCCCCGCTCCGCGGACGAAGACCGGGAAAAAGAGGCTCTGGTAGGTGCTCCCGGGCGAGATGCCGAAATAGAGCAGGCCGAAGAAGAGTGCGAAGCAGGCCATGCCTCCGGCTATGAGAAAACGGAACCGCCACCGCTGCCAGCGGAACCACCAGAAGCAGACGAACGCTCCGAGGGCGTAGCCGGGCAACAGCCAGACGTAGAGCGTGTAGGAGTGCGTGGCGTCCACCTGCAGGATGGAGGTCATGTAGTTGGTCAGCAACGTCGTGGAGGTGCTGAAGAACATGACGATCATCATATAGAGATAACCCACGAGCGCCTTGGGCTGGCGTAGCGGCGCCAGATCGACGTAGGGGTTCCGGGAACGGTGCTGCGTGCGGAGGAAAAAGACGAGCAGCGCGGGGCCGAGCACGACGTAGAGGCAGATGCGGGGCGATGACAGCCAGTCGAGCACCTTGCCGTAGCAGAGTACGTACATGAGCATCAGCAGTCCGGCCGAGGCGACGAACATTTCGCGGACATGCAGCTCGCGCAGCGGTATCCGGCGCAGCGGACGGTCGTGACGGAAGCAGATCGCCACCATGAGCAGGGCCGCGAGCAGGAGGATCATCATGAAGTAGTACATGTACTTCCAGTCGTAGTGGTAGGCCAGCTCGGCCGTGATGATCATGGAGAGCTGGCCGCAGCCGAAGACCAGCGGGTAGAAGTAGGCGTAAAATTCGCTGCGGACATCCTTCGGGCTGAAGATGGTCTTGATCCGCCGGATGCACCACAGCATGAGGAATCCCTTGAGAAAACCGATGAAGAAGCTGCACACGATGAGCGTGTCGGCGCTTTGGGAACGGGCGCAGAACCAACTGAGGAGAAATTGCAGCGTCAGGTCCGCCAGCAGCAGCACTTTGGAGGAGACCGCGCCGAGAACCTTCGGCACGATGGGGTAGGCGATGGCCATGCCGGCCGAAGCGGCATAGTAGCCCATCGTGATGTCTTCCGCATTGGAACCCAGCGTGTTCGACACTTCGAGCATGCTCCCCGTGTAGGAGCCGTTGAGCATGGTGACGGGCAGCAGGACGGAGAACAGCCCCGCCACGGCCAGCCGGTCGGGAACCCATCGGCGGACGGGCAGTTCCAGTGCGGCGGCCGTAATCATCGGCGGCGGGCTTCGGTTTCGACCATCATGCCGGCCCGCAGCAGGTCCATCTCCTCGTCCGAAATGCCTTCGAGGTCGATGCGGACAGGGATGCGCTGCTGCACCTTCACGAAGTTTCCGGCCGAATTGTCGGTCGGGACCAGTGCGTATTTCGAGCCGGTCGCCTCCGAAATGGCCGTCACGCGGCCCCGGAACCGGCGGCCGGGGAAGGCGTCCACCTTGACGACGACCTCTTGACCGATGTGGATGTGCGCGATCTGCGTCTCCTTGTAGTTGGCCGTGATGTACTTGTCCCGGTTGCGCACCAGGTAGGAGACGGTCTGTCCGGCCTGCACGAACTGTCCCGGTTCCAGCGTACGGCGGCCGATATAGCCGTCGTAGGGGGCTGTCAGCACCGTGTAGGAGAGGTTCAGGCGCGCCATGTCCAGATCGGCCTCGCGGCGGAGTATGTTGGCTTCGGCGCCTACCGTCCGTCTGCTGGCTTCGGCGTACTGCGACCGGGCTGCCTCCTTCTGCGCCACGAGCGCCCGGTAGCGGGCCTCCGCGGCTTCGTAGGCGGCTTTGGCCTGCTCGTACTGCTGTCCCGGAACCGATTCGTCGCGCAGCAGCCGTTCGAAACGACGGAAATCCTGCTCCGTCTGCCAGAGTTTCGCCCGGGCTTCGGCGATGTTGGCCTCCTGCACCGCGACGTTCGTGCGCGAGGTCTCGATGCCCGAATGGATCACTCCCTGCGTGCCGCGGGCGTCGAGCAGCGCGGCTTCGGCCTCCTTCACCCGGATCCGGTATTCGCGGTCGTCGAGGATCAGCAGCGTGTCTCCTTCGCGGACGAACCGGTGTTCGGTGAACCGCACTTCGCGGACGTATCCCGCGACGCGGATGTTCAGCGGGGCGACGTACTGATCGACGAAGGCATCGTTGGTCACCACGTAATTGACGTGCCGCCAGAAGTAGTCGGCCGTCGCCCAGAGCCCCGATCCCGCCAGCAGGACGCATACCGCGTTCAGAAGGATGTTGCGCAGGCGGTGTTTGCGCAGCTCCTGTCGTTTTCTGTTCCAGTTTCCCATATCGGACGATTCGTCAGAGACGCCCGCAGGCTCTCAGCAGTTGGTAATAGGTGTAGACGACGCGCGTGCGTGCCGCCGTCAGTTGCAGTTCGACGTCGAGCCGCACGCTGTTCGCGTCCAGCAGATCGGTCAGGATGGCCAGTTGGTTCATGTAGCGGTTCTGCATGATGCGGTAGTTCTCCTGCGCCTGCCGGGCCGAGAGCCGCAGGGCCTTGACCTCCTGCACGGCCTCCCGGTGGCGCAGGTAGGCCGTGTGCACGCGCAGGCGGAGACGCTGCATCTCCTGCTCTTCGGCGTTCCGGTTCAGGGCGACCGCCAGCCGGCTTTCGCGCACCTTGTGGCGGCTCTTGTAGAGTGCGAAAAGGGGCACGGAGACCGATAGTCCGACGTTCCAGTTGTTGTTGTAGAGGTCCTCCATCGTCCGGGCGACGGGGCGGGCCAGCGTGTTCGAGGCGTAGAGCGAGACGTCGGGCCGGATGGCGGAGCGCGCCAGTGCGACGTCGTTCCGTGCCAGTTCGGTCTGCATCCGCAGGCGTTTCAGGTCCGGGTCGCCGGCATAGGCCTCTCCGACATACGTCTCGTAGGATTCCAGTTCGATCGGGCGGTGCAGGATGGCCGTGTCGGGGCGGATGAGCAGCGTTTCCCGCAGTCCCAGCAGGATGTCCAGGTGCTGGGACGCCAGCACGAGGTCGTTCTGCGTCCGTTGCAGCGAGAGCCGGTCGTCGGTCAGTTGCATTTCGCTGCGCAGCACGTCGTTGTTCGTGATGAGCCCTTCCTCCTTCATCCGGCGGATGTCGTGCAGGCGGCGTTCCGACTCCTCGATGTTGCGGGAGAAGACCTCCTGCCGGCGGTAGAGTTCGAAAAGCTGCATGTATTGCTCCAGAAGGGCCAGACGGATGTCCGCGGCATCCGCTTCGGTGCGCAGCGCGGCGAGCGAACGCTCCATGCCCGCCTTGCGGACGGCGTAGCGCAGTTTCCCTCCCCGGTAGATCGGCTGCGAGAGGTCCACGGCGTAATTCTGCGACCAGTCGGGTGCGTCGGGATGATAGGCGCCGGCGAGCCCTTGCCGGAAGACGGTCGGCCGGCCGGCGTAGCCTCCCCGCAGGCCGACCTGCAGGTCGGGCAGCCGTTCGGCCCGGGCGCCCCGTTCCCGTTCGAGGGCGCTCCGCTCCTCCAGCGCATCGGCCTGCAATGCCAGGTTGTGTCGGACGCCCAGTTCGAAAAGCCGCTCCACGGGAAGGAAGAGCGTGTCGCTCTGGGCCGCGGCGGGCAGTGCGGCGGGCAGGCAGATCAGAAAAAGACCGAACCGTTTGCAGTTGTTCCAGCTCATCGTGAATTGTTTGGGTAAAGTCCGGGCGTGGGGACGTCCGGGCCCGAAGGGCCTTGTCCGGGAGCGGGAGGAGTCCCCGTCCGATTGCGGGGGCAAAGATACGAATTTTGTTCAAATCGGTCAAATGTCTGTCCGATATCGGTGTCCGGATTGCATCGGCAGTCGGCTTTCAGCGCCGCCCGTCCTGTTCCCTCCGGGCCGCCTCCCAGCCGATGAGGGCGTTTTTGCGCGTCGGTCCGTAGCGGTAGTTGCCGATGATGCCCGAGGCCTGGATGACCCGGTGGCAGGGAATGAGAAGCACGACGGGATTGTTTCCGAGCGCCGTGCCTACCGCACGCTGCGCCCCTTCGTATCCCGCCTTCTGCGCCAGGTCGGAGTAGGTGGTCAGTCCGCCGCTCGGAATCTGGAGCAGCGCGTTCCATATCTTGAGCTGAAATGCGGTTCCCTTCAGATGCAGGCGGACCGCCTCGGTGTCGCTCCAGTCCCGGCCGAAGATCGAGAGGGCCCGTTGCTGGTTCGGATCGGTTCCCCTGTGGTACGAGGCGTTCGGAAAGAGGCCTCTCAGCCGTTCGAAGGCTTCGTCCCGGCCTTCGTCGGCGAAGGTCAGGTGGCAGATGCCCTTGGGGGTCGAGGCGACGATGACTTCACCGAAAGGTGTCGGAGCGAACGAGTAGCCGATTTCGAGGCTGGCTCCGCCGCGTTTGTATTCGCCGGGCGTCATGCCCTCGATCGTGACGAAAAGGTCGTGCAGGCGGCTCGTGGTCGAGAGGCCCGCTTCGCTCGCCGCATCGAACAGCGAGGCGCGGGTCTCCGTCAGGATTTTTTTCGCGTATTCGACGCTCAGGAAGCGGGCGAACTGTTTGGGGGAGACGCCCACCCGTCGTTGGAACATGCGCTGGAAGTGGCAGGGGCTCAGGTGCACGTGGTCCGCCACGTCGCCGAGTCCGGTGTGCGAGGTGCGGTGCAGAATCAGAAATTCGATGGCCGCCGCGATCCGTTCGCTGTCGAGTTCCTGCTGGGTTTTCATGGGGTGTATCGTTGCGTTTTTCGTTCGGATTCATTTCGTGAAAGTGTCCCGGAACGGCAGGAGCGGTTCCGATTCCAGTTCGAGAAGCCATCGTTTCGCTGCCAGTCCGCCGCCGTAGCCCGTCAGCGAACGGTCGCTGCCGATGACGCGGTGGCAGGGGACGAAGATCGAGAGCGGGTTTGCGCCGTTCGCATTGGCCACGGCCCGCACGGCTTTCGGCTGGCCGATGCGGCGGGCCAGCTCCCCGTATGAGACGGTCGCACCGAACGGGATCGCCAGCAGCGCGCGCCAGACGGTCTTCTGGAACTCCGTACCGGCGAACGACAGGGGAATGTCGAATGTCCGGCGGTATCCGGCGAAGTACTCGTCCAACTGACGGGCTGCCTCGTCGAGCAGAGGCGACGGGGCTTCGATGAAGCGGGCCCGCAGGAGACGTTGTACGCGCCGGTCCACGAATCCCCGGTGTCGTTCGTTCCGCCAGTCGCAAAGGCAGAGGCTTTCCCCGAACGATCCGAGCAGCAGTTCGCCGCAGGGCGAGCCGTAAGTCTGCACCCGAATCGTCGTTTCGGGCTTTTCGGGTAGGGCGGGACGCCGCGCGTCAGCTTTTCTTCGGGTTTCCATGCGGTTGTCTTTTGAGTCCGTGATCTTTCAGTTCCGCGATCGCTCCGGAGGATACGGCCCACAGATAGATACATGCCACGCTTCCGCAGGGCGAGTAGCGGCGCCGGTATTTTTCGAACAGTGCGCGGTCTATCTCCCGATGGCCGTGCAGCATCCGCAATCCCCGCCGGACCGCCAGATCGCCGTAGCTCAGAATGTCGGGCCGTTGCAGGGAGTGAAGCATCAGCATTTCGGCGCTCCATACGCCGATGCCTTCCAGTGCCGAAAGCCGGGCGCAAACCTCTTCGTCGGGCAGGTCGCGCAGCGCGTCGATATCGAATTCACCGTCGATGATCTTCCGGGCGGCCGAGCGGATGTAACCGACTTTGCGGAGCGACAGTCCGAGGTTTCGCAGCGTTTCGGGCGGCAGCGCGTCGATGACGGCCGGGGTGACCGGACCGATGGCAGCCTGTATCCGCTGCCAGATCGTTTCGTGTGCCCGGGTCGAAATCTGCTGTCCGACGATGGTATGGACGAGTGCGGCGAAAAGGTCGGGAATGACCCGCCGTTTCACCATACCCACACGGTCGATCACTTCGGCCAGCCGTTCGTCCTGTCTTCTGAGGTGGGAGAGCTCCGTCTCCCCGTAGCGGAAATACTCCTCCATCGCATCTTATTTTCGGCGCAAGGCCTTTTCGGAATCCTGCGGAGCCTGCGCACGTTCGTCGCGGGTATATCCCCGCACGACGGAGGCCACCGTGATCGAATAACGTTCGAAAAGCGTTTCGCCGCCCTTTTTCTGGCAGTTCCGGTGGGCGGGGCGGTTGCGCCATGCGGCGGCGGCTTCCTCGTTCTCCCAGAACGAGACACTCAGCAGTTTGCCCTCTTCGCTCAGGCTGGAGAACCGCTCCGCGCGGATGAATCCGGGTGTTTTCCTCAGCTCGGATTGCAGGGCGGCCCCCAGCTCGAGATACTCGTTCAATCCCTCTCTGCGGGGGGTGACTTCGAAAATGACGACGGTGCCCGCGGACTTCGCCGCCGTGTTGTCCGGTGATGTGTCTTTCATGGTCGTAATGTCGGATTCGATACGGCAAAGATAAGCGCCGTGCGCCGTTGGAACAATCCGAAACTTGCGCTTTTTCGGGCGGATCGCGGCTACTTGCGGAAGATGAAATAGACGGCCAGTACGAGGCAGAGGAATCCGGCGAAATGGTTCCAGCGCAGCGTGTCGGATTTCATGAACACCAGCGCGAAGAGCGTGAAGACCGAGAGCGAGACGACTTCCTGGATCACTTTCAGTTCCCAGATCGAGAACGGGCCTCCGAACTCGGCCGATCCGATGCGGTTGGCCGGGACCTGGAAGCAGTATTCGAACAGGGCGATGCACCAGCTGAAGAGCACGATGACCATCAGTCCGAAGCGTTCGAGTTTGGATTTGAAGGCGATATGCCCGTACCAGGCCAGCGTCATGAAGGCGTTGGAGACGACGAGCAGCAATACGGTGGCGAGACCACGGAGCATGGCGTAAACGGATTTGTCAGTTCAGATCGGCGTCGGTGACTTCGGCGAAGGAGCCGACGACCGCGTCGGCGCCCCCTTCGGCCAGCAGTTGTTCGCGCGTCAGGGTGGTGGCCAGTGCGACGATGCGTCCCGCCCCGGCGCGCCGGGCGGCTTCGATACCCGCCAAGGCGTCTTCGAAAACCACGCAGTCGGCCGGGTCCGCGTCCAGCGCGGCGGCCGCGCGGAGGTAGATCTCCGGATCGGGTTTGCAGCGTGTCACCGTGTCGCCCGAAATGCGGGCGTCGAAGAAGTCGCCGATGCCGCATCTCTCCAGCACGAAATCGACGTTGGCCCGGCAGCCCGACGAGCCGACGGCGCAGCGGACGCCCGCGGTGCGGAGCCGTCCGAGCAGCTCGCGAAGCCCCTCGACGGGACGGATCTCCGGGGCGTAGATTTCGCGGTAGATCGCCTCCTTCTCGGCGGCGAGCGCGGCGAGTCCCTTTTCGCGGATCACCTCTTCGGGCAGGATGCGGCCCATGATGTCGTCGTTGCCCATGCCGTAAACCCCGCTGAGCTTTTCGGCCCAGTCCGTGACGCCGTAGCGGTCGCAGAAGATCGAGAAGGCCCTGATGTGCGCCGGGGTGTTGTCCACCAGCGTTCCGTCCATGTCGAACAGTGCTGCTTTCTTCATCGTCGGTTCGTTTTCCCGGGACCGGCTCGCGGCGGAGTCTGTCCCGGTGTTTTCGTGCGGCAAAGATAACGCAAGGCGTGCGCAATGCCAAATTTCCGGACGCCGAAAATCGCCGCGGACGTCCGCCGGATCAGAATTTGAGCTGCACGCCCAGATTGACCGCGAAACGCTGCACCTCCTCTCCGGCGACGGGTTCCCGGTGGGTCAGCCGCCAGATGCAGTCGATGCGCAGCAGGCGGAAGATGTTCTCCACGCCGAAGCCCGCCTCAAGGTAGGGCGTCGAGACCGAGGACATGCCTGCGGGGAAGAGGAGCGGTGCGCCGCTTCCGGGCCGCGACCCGTCGTTGCGGCGCGAGAGCGTGCCCCAGACGCCCTTGAAGACGAGCACTTCGCGCCAGCGGAGTTTTTTGATGAGCGGCAGGCGGCCCAGCAGCAGACCGTTGAAATGGTGTTCGTAGAACCACGCCACCCAACTGTCGGAGGCGAATTCGTAGTAGTCCATGCACGAGAAGGCGTAGGGGTCGTAGAAATAGGTTCCGTTGCCTTCGTGGAGCTTGAGCAGCGGGTAGGGGACCGTGCCGACGATGTGGCCGCCCCGCACGGTGATTGTCGAGTAGCCGATCGGCGGCAGTTCGGGCCGGTAGCGGATGCCGCCCTCGAAGCGGTAGTACTCGCTGGCGCCGGGAAGCAGTCCGGGAATCCCGATCGCGGCGGAAAGCGTCACGACGGGGTATTTCGAACCGAGCGACTGTTTGTCGAAGGGCATCCGGTAAACGGTCTCGTCCTTGGCGAAGCGCAGTTCGGCGCGCAGCGCCGCATCGGAGATGGAGTTGGCGGGCGTGCCGTCCGGGCGGATCATCGGGACGTAGCGGTTGGAATAGACCCGTTGCAGGCGGGCGCCGAGGCGGGCCGTGACGCCGTGTCGCCATTCGTGCTCGTAGTCCGCCTCGCCCCGGTTCACCATCGAGAGGCGCTGGTCGCCGCGCGAGAGAATCGACGAGAGGATGTTGCTTTCTGTCAGTGCGTTGTCCCCTGCGCCGAGCTGGAGGACGTCGTGACGCCCCGAGAGGGTGAGTTTGCGGGTCAGCGTGCGGCCGAAAACCGCCTCGATGCTGCCGCCGCCCTTGAAGCGTCCGTCGCGCGTGCCGTAGGCGGCGTATCCCGAAAGGCGCACGCGGCGGCTCACTTCGGTGGTCGTGCGGCCGCCCAGTTGCATGCGGAATCCCTCGAGTTTGTTGAAGCTGGCGATCTTGTAGTAGGGCCCGATGCCGATGTACTTCGTGTTCCAGTGGCCGACGAGGATCGTATTGACGAGCGTGTAGATATTGCGGTAGAGGGGGACCCGCTGCACGGAATCTACCATTGCGTAGATGCTCCGTTCGCGTTCGCTGAGCGTGTAGGGGCGCACGGCTTCCCAATAGGCTTCGTCTCGGCGGTTGGGATTTCCGCCGGCGATCTGCACGCGGTTGTCCATGCGCAGCACCTCGTCGGGGATCGGTTCGTCGATCCGTACGTCGGAATAGGCGATCTCGCGCGTGCCGATGAACGACACGAGTTTCGACGAGTCGGCCGTCGTCAGGGAGAATTCGGCCGATACGCGGTCGCGGAGGCGGAACCAGCGTCCGTTTTCTGTCAGGCGGTTCTCGTTGTCGATGCGCAGGTGGCGGATCCAGTTCACATTGACGCCCCGCGGCATGCGCACCGACGCCGACTGCAGGGCGTAGGTGGCCGAGTCGATGTGTATCTCGCCGTCGAGTACGGGCGTGGTGAGCCGTTTGGGGTGGAAGCGTATCTTGTAGGTTTTGCGTCCCTTCACGTCGAGGCTGTCCACCAGGAAATAGTCGTAGTAGGTCCTGCCGCCCGAGGCGAGCGGGCTGGCGAAGCGCACGTCGAACAGGTCGATGAAGTTGTCGTAGAAGTTCACGTCGCCGTGCATGCCGCCCGTGAACTGCGCCACGGCTTCGCTGTTCTCCACGCCCGAGATGCGGCTGGCGCGGATCACCTCGCGCGTGAACTGCGGCGAGCGGCTGTGGTAAAGCTCCGCGGACGATTCGGAGATCATGGCCGGAAGGTAGGCGGCGCCGGTGAGCGCCGAGGTGTCCATGTAGCTGAATATGAATCCGAAGTTGCGCTGCAACCGCTTGCTGCGGAACGAGGGGCGGAGGTTCGTCAGGTCGAGCTCCATCTTGGTATAGGTCGAGCAGCTGTAGGTGTCGTAGTGCTCGGGATCGTTCTGCGGCCTGCGGCGGACGACCTCTTCGAGAATCGGGTGGGCCGGGTTGTCGCCCGGGGTGATGACGACCTGTCCGATGTCGAAGCGCACGGGGTCGAGGGCGAAGTCTACCTGGCTGAATGTCCCGCGCTCCACGCGCCGCGACTGGGGAGCGTAGCCCACGATCGAGACTTCGATGCGGGCGGTCGTGTCGCGGGTCTCGAGGGCGTAGATGCCCTGTTCGTCGGTGGTGATGCCGACGGTCGTGCCCGAGAAGACGACGCTGGCGAATTGCAGGGGCAGGCCCGTGGAGGCGTCGGTGACGCGTCCGCGCACGCGGGTGCTCTGCGCGACGGCCCCGGCCGTCCAGAGAGCGGCCGCTGCAAGAAGGATGATTCGCCTGCATGTCATACGAACAAAAGTAGCGAATCCGCCGGCATTCGGCGAAAATAAATTACTTTTGCGGCAGATACGACGACAAACAGGACAATATGAGCCATTCCAAAATTGAAAAGACGAACGCCGCGCGGCTGCTCGACCGGGCGAAGATCGCCTACGAGCTGGTTTCCTACCGTGTCGATGGGGAGCACCTCGCGGCGACGCACGTGGCCGAACAACTGGGCGAGGACATTGCGACCGTGTTCAAGACCCTCGTCCTGCGGGGCGACCGCACGGGGTATTTCGTCTGCGTCGTGCCGGGGGACCACGAGGTGGATCTCAAGGCGGCGGCCCGGGTGTCGGGCAACAAGAAAGCGGACCTCATTCCGATGAAGGAGCTGCTGCCCGTGACGGGATATGTCCGCGGCGGGTGTTCGCCCATAGGGATGAAGAAGGCTTTTCCGACCTATGTCCACGCTTCGGCCGAGGGGTTGCCCTTCATCTATGTCAGCGCCGGGGTGCGCGGATTGCAGCTCAGGCTCGCGCCCGGGGCGCTGATCGGCTACGTGGGGGCCACGGTGGCCGAAATCAGCCGCCGGGCGGAGGAGTGAGCCGCCGGGCGGTTCATTCCCCCGCGGCGGCACTCAGCGGCGGCGCCTCTTGCAGGTGCAGGGCGAGGAAACCGCGCGAGTCGGCGCGGCGCTCTTCCAGCGTGCGTTCCACCGCCTCCCAGTCGATCGGGGCGTCGAGCGTCTGCGCGAGCGGTTTCCCGGGAGACGCGATCCGTCCTTCGAGTCCGAACTGTTCGAGAAGCGAGCGGATGCGCGCCGAGCCGCGGCGGCGGTTGATATAGACGGCGAAGGGCTTGTGGAAGAGAATGCAGAAGGCGCAGGCGTGGAACGAATCGGTGACCACGTAGCGGGCGTCGTGCAGCGCGGAGAGCCATTGCCCGATTCCCGGCATCTTGCCTTCCGATTCGTTCGTCCGGTCGGTCATGCGGACGATCTCCAGTCCGCGCGCCGCGGCCGTGCGGCCGATCTCCCGCCGGACGGCGGAACCGGCCCGGAACAGGTAGCAATGGATCGTCTCCGCCGGGGCGATGCCCGGAATGAACAGCGGGCGATAGTCTTCCGCCGTGAGCAGCAGGGTGGGGTCCAGCACCTGCCGTGCATCGTCGCGGCCGAAGTAGTCGCGGCATTGTCCGATGCCCGTGCGTTCCCGCACGGAGACGCCCTCGAACTCGGCCAGCAGCCGTGCGCAGCGCTCCCGCTCCTCGCGGGTGTATTCGCACTCGGCGGCCCCGAACGAGGCGGCGTAGGCGATCCGCCGGGCCGCTGTTCCCTCCAGAAACGAGAAGAAATAGGGGCCCAGCTCCTTGGCGTAACGCGGCCGCCACACCTGGTCGCTACCCACGATGTAGAGGTCGTACCCCCCCCCGTCGGCGGCGATCGAGGCGTAGTCGTCGGCATCGTAAACGGGCTCCGTGCGCGGCGAGAGGCGGCGGTAGATGAATTTCTCGATCTCCGATTTCTTGTAATCCTGCGTGAGGGCCGTGTTCAGTTCGGCGAAAATCTCCTTGCGGTGGAAAAGCGACTCGACCGCGCGGCGCAGTACGGTCTTCAGGAAGAGGTTGCTGACGGGTTTTTCGCGGCGGCGGTTGTCCACGAGCCAAACCTCGTGGCCGAGCCGTTCGAGGACGGTCTTCAGGGCGAATGCCTGGAGCACGCCGCCGTAGTTGGCGTGCAGGGGGAGGGTCAGCAGGGCGATTTTCATGGGGCGGTTCGGGTTAGCGGGCGATCAGCCGGCGGAATTTCCGCACGAGACGTTGCCCGGGTGTGGGTTTTACGGTTCGTTTCAGCAATTCCGTGACGCTCGCCGCACGGGGCAGCTCGCGGAAGAACTCTTCGCGGCGCGGGTGGGGTTCGACGCGTTCGAGGAATCCGCCGTTGCGGCCGCGCACCCGGTCGTCCCAGGGAAGCGGGCGGCACTCGGCGTCGGCCTCTTCGAAATGCCGGACGCCCTGCGGCGTGTTGAGCAACACGAGGCTCGCGCCGCGGTCGTCGTCGAATGCGGGCAGCACGTCGCGGATGTTCCAGAAGTCGGCCAGCGTGATGTCGCTCCCGCTGCGGCCCGACTTGAACGGGCAGGCGTAACAGCTCGGGCGCAGCGTTAGCTCCGCGAGGAATGCGCGCATGTAAAGGTCCTCCCGGGCCGGGACGCGACATTCGCCGCCGTCGGTGCGGACGGTGAAGTCGTAACGCCGCCAGCCCGAACGGCTCTTGTCGCGGAAATCGACGCCGAGAATCCGCCTTCCGCCCGCCGTTTCTTCCGTGTAGCGGCGCCAGACGGCCGGGGAGGGAACCCCGTGGCAGAGGCATTCGACCGTGAGCAGTCGTTCCGGACGCTCTCCCCGGAGGAAGGCGTGAAGGCCCGCGATTTGGCAGGGCGTGCCCGAAAAGAGCACCCGCCGTTCTTCGCGCAGCAGCGCGGCGGCTTCTGCGTAACAGCCGTCCGTATCGCTCTGCACGTATTTGGATTTGAGCAGCGGCTGCAACTCCTCCTCTTTTTCTGCCTTGCGGTGAGATACCCCTCCCCACGTCGGGACGAAGGCCGCGCCGAATACGACGCCTCCTTCGCGCAGCGTCCGCCGGGCGAGCAGCGAAAAGACGCCGCCCGAGGAGCCGGCCGCCCGTGCCGCCTCGTCCCGGTTGCGTGCCGCGAAGAGCCGCAGCGGGTCGTGCGGTGCGGAGGGATGCAGTCCGGGGCAGATGCGTTCGCACAGGCCGCATCCGGTGCAGGCGTCCGCATCCGCCACGGGGTAGCGGAACCCTTCGGCGTCTTCCGTCATGCGGATGCACTTCGCGGGACACCGTTGCACACAGGCTCCGCAGCCGCAGCAGTCGCGTTTGTCGCGCAGGGAGAGCATATTGTCGTAGAAAGGGCTGAATTTCTGTTCGAAGGTACGCTTTTTCCGGGATATTTCCGTCTTCCGGGCCTAATTTTTTTGCGTGACGCGGCGGGGCGGACTGCCGGCGTTGCGGACTGGCGGCGGCGATGCGGGCGTTCCTGTCATGGCGGGGGCCTTTTCGGAACGGCCGGACTGCGAGGGAAAAAACGGGCGGTTTCCGCCGTTCCGGGGCATCCGGCGGGAAGAAAAAACGATAAATGCCTCGAATCGGGCCGAATGTGCCGGAAAGCCTTTGGGCAGGAACCGGAATTTTCGTAACTTGCGGTCGTTTTAGACGGGCGGTCTCGGAACGTCGAGGCTTCCGGACGCCGCCGCGAAAAATGCACAGGAGAAAAATCGTCAAATATACGCTCCGCACGCTGCTGGGCCTCGTCGCGGCGCTGGTCCTGATTCCCGCATCGCTCTATATCCCTGCGGTGCAGGACTTCGTGCGCATCCGGGCGGAACGGTCCGTCGCCCGGTCGCTCGGCATGGAACTTTCGATCGGCCGCATCCGGCTCGCTTTTCCGCTCCGCCTGTCGGCGGACGACGTGCTGCTGAGACAGCGCGGGGACACGCTTGTCCGCTGCGGACGGCTGTCGCTCGACGTCGCCCTGCTGCCGCTGCTTCGCAGCCGGGCGGTGATCCGCAATTTCGAACTCGGGGATTTCGCGGCCCGTTACTGCGATTCCGTCGCGGGAACGGACATGCGTCTTGCGGCCGGAAGGTTCGGGGTGTATCTCGCCCGGGTCGATCTGAAGGCCGGGACGGCCGATGTTTTCCGGGTCGCGCTGGCGGACGGGGACGCGGCGATCGGCCTGGAGGTCCGGGAGACCGCGGAGGAGCGGCCCGACAGCGCGGCGGCCCTGCCGTGGAAGATCGCCGTAGGGCGGATTTCGGTGGCCAATACGGCCTTTCGGATGCGGACCTCGCCCGACCCCTCGGAGCTTTCCGTGCGGCTGGCCGAGGGCGAGGTGAACGACTGCCGCGTCGGACTGGACAGTGCGCGGGTCGAGGTGGCCGGCGTGCGGCTGACGCGCGGCGTGTACTCCTACGTTGCAGCGCCGTCCCGGGAGGTTGCACCGGAAGAGGGGAGCGCTTCGGAGCGCTCCGCGGAATTTGCGGCGAAACCCGCTCCGGGACATGCTGCGGAAGATGCCGCAGAGGGTGCTGCCGGCGCGCCGCAACCCTGGACCGTCCGCGTGGGGCGCGTCGAACTGGCGGACAACCGCGCGGCCTACGGCACGATGGGGCATGCGCCTGCGGCGGGATTCGATCCGGAGGCGGTCACCCTCTCGGCGCTCAATCTCACGCTCGATTCGGTGTATAACCGGGGAGGCGACATCGCCCTGCGGATCGAACGGCTGGACTTCGCCGAGCGCAGCGGGCTGGCCGTGCGTTCGGCCTCGGGACGGTTCGTGAAGGACGGCGGGGCCGTGTCGCTGGAGGGCTTCCGTCTCGCCACGGCTTCGTCGCGGATCGACGCCGACGTGCAGGCGGGCCCCGGGGCGCTCGGACTGGCTCCCGCAGCGGAGATCGGGGCTGCGCTCCGCGCCGATCTCTCGACACGGGACATGCGGCTGCTGTTCCCTGTTCCGGAGGCGCTGGGCGACCGCGAGGTGAGCCTGTCGCTGACGGCCGCCGGGACATTGGCCGACCTGCGCCGGATCGGGCTGGAGCTCTCCGTGCCCGGGCATGGCGGCCTGCGGGCGGAAGGCAGGGCGAAGAACCTGCCGGAAGGGCGGGCGGCGGCCGTTTCGGTCCGTTTCGAGGGGGATTTCCGCGAACTGGAGTTTCTCGAAGCGTTGCTGCCCGACACGGCGTTGCGCCGCCGCGTGGCGATTCCCGCGCGGATGACCCTGCGCGGCGCGGCGGAGCTGGACCGCGGTGCGGTGGCGGCGGATGCGGCGCTTGAGGTCGGCGGAGGCAGCCTCTCGGCCGCGGGACGGCTCGATCCGGCGGCTGAGACCTACGAAGCGCGGGTGCGGTGCGATGGCTTCCCGCTCGGGGCGTTCCTGCCGGCCGATTCGCTCGGGACGGTCGATTTCGCGGCGGAGGCCCGCGGCGCGGGTTTCGATCCCTTCGCGCCGCAGACGACGGTCTCGGTGAGCATCGGAGCGGAGCGTCTGGAGTATGCCGGACGCGATTTCGGCGGCATCGGGATCGACGCCGTGCTGGAGGACGGCCGCCTTTCGGGCAGGATCGCCGATCGCGACGAGGCGCTGCGTCTGGCGCTGGACTTCTCGGGAGAGGTGACCCGCGAGCGGCAGTCGGTGCGGCTGGCGGGGCGTGTCGCGGAGTTCGATCTGGCGGCGCTGGGCGTGACGCCGGACCGGATCGGCGGGACCTTCGGCCTCGACTTCCGCGCCTCGGCCTCGCAGGAGGGGACCTATGCCGCCTCGCTGGCGCTGGACAGTATCGGGATACGCAACGGATACCGTACCGACCGCATCCGTCCCACGAGCGTGGCCGTCGGGGCCGACACGGCGTCGGTCCGGGCCGAGGTCCGGTCCGGGGATTTCGTGCTGACGCTCTCGGCCCCCGCGTCGCCCGATTCGCTCCTCGCGGCCGCAGCGCGCGCCTCGGAGACGTTGCGGCGGCAGTTGCGGGAACAGGCGTTCGACATGGAGGAGCTGCAGGACGTGCTTCCGCGCTTCCGGTTGCAGGCCGAGGCCGGGCGGAACAACATACTCAACAATTTTTTGCGGACGAAGGGCGCTTCGTTCCGGGGACTGCATGTCGCCGGAGCGAACGACGGCGCGGAGCCTTTGTCGCTTCGGATGCGTGTGGACGGACTGGACGCCGGGGGCGTCGTGCTGGACACCGTGGCGCTGGGGATCGCGCGGGAGGAGCGGCGGCTCGCGTACCGGCTCGGAGTGTCGAACGTCCCGGGGCACTTGGACCATGTGGCGCAGGCGGCGCTCTACGGGCATGTCGTGCGGAATACGGGGCAGGTGAATTTCCGGCAGCGGGACCGCGCGGGGCGCGAGGGTTTCCGCTTCGGGTTCGACGTGGAGTGGACCGATTCGCTGGTGCGTGCGGGCATGACGCCGCTGCGTCCGCTCTTCGGTTCCGAACCCTGGGAGGTCAATGCGGGGAATTACGTCGAATACGGGTGGTACGACCGCCGCATAGCCGCCGATCTCGACATGCGGTGCGGCGAGGGGCGCTTTGCTCTCCGTTCGGTTCCGGCCGACGACGGTGAGGCGGAGTCCCTGCGGCTCGATGTCGCGGGCATCGGGATCGGAGCGGCGCTCGGGATGCTCCCGGCGCCTCCGCCCGTGGACGGCGTGCTGGGTGCGGGCGTCGTGCTGGAGATGCGCTCCGACAGCCTTGCCATCCGGGGCGACGTCTCGGTGACGGAGCTGTCGTACGGGAAGCAGCGGTTCGGCGACGTCGCCCTCGGCGTGCGCTACGGGCAGGGCCGGGGCCGGCGGGCCGATGCGCGGGTGACGCTCGACGGCAGCGAGGTGTTCGCCGCGCACGGCGACCTGCGCCCCGACCGCGACGAACCGCTGGACCTCACGCTGACGGTCCCCGGATTCCCGTTGCAGCGCCTCGACGTCTTCCTGCCCGCGGATCTGTTGCGGCTGTCGGGCGAGGTGCAGGCCGCAATCCATGTGGGAGGCGCTCCGGAACGGCCGAAACTCGACGGCGGGGTGCGTTTCGCCGCGACCGACGTGCGCGTGCCGATGATCGGGACTTCGTTCCGCCTCGCCTCCGACACGATCCGGCTGCGCGACGGCCGCATGCTGTTCGACGACTATGCGCTGACCGGCCCGAACCGGAAGCCGCTTACGGTCGCCGGAACGGTCGATCTGTCGGATTTCGGCCGTGTCGCGGCCGACCTCGCGCTCCGGGCTTCCGACTTCCAGTTCGTCGATGTCGCGCGGCGGGAGCGCACGGCGGTCTATGGCAAGGCCTTTCTCGATCTGGACGTGACGGCCAGGGGACCGGTCGATGCGCTCGTCGTCCGCGGCCGCGCCGCCCTGCTGGGAGGCACGGACATTTCGTATGTCATGCAGGACTCGCCGATGGAGGTCAGGGAGCGGCCGCAGAACGTCGTTACGTTCGTCTCGTTCCGCGAACTGGACGAGGAGCCGGCGGAGCAGGCGCCGCCGCGGGAGATGTCGGTCGGCGGGATGGACGTGCATCTGGACGTGGACATCAACGACGACGTGCGGGCCGGCGTGGACCTTTCGGCGGACGGCAGCAACCGGATCGACTTGCAGGGCGGCGGGAGTCTGACCTATACGATGAACCCGCTGGGCGATACGCGTCTTGCGGGCCGTTATGTCCTTTCGGGCGGCATGGTGCGCTACAATCCGCCCGTCATTTCGCAGAAAACCTTCAAAATACGTCCCGGCGGCTATGTGGAGTGGATGGGGGACATCGCCGATCCGACGTTCAGCCTGACGGCCGTGGAGACCGTCCGGGCCAGCGTCTCGTCGGACGGGCAGAACAACCGACCGGTGAATTTCGACATCTCGATCCGCATACGCAACACGCTCGCGGACCTTTCGGTGAGCTTCGACCTGGCGGCTCCCGAGGACCTCGCCATGCAGAACGAGCTCAACTCGCTGACGGCCGAACAGCGGGCTAGCCAGGCGATGAACCTGTTGATATACAACACTTATTCGGGTCCGGGGTCGTCGGCGACGGTCGCTTCCGAGAATCCGCTCAACTCGTTCATCCAGAAGGAACTGAATCAGTGGGCGCAGAACAGCCTGAAAGGCGTGGACCTTTCGTTCGGCATCGACTCCTACGGCGAGGACGATCCCAACGGACAGCGCACGGACTACTCCTACCGTCTGTCGAAGAGCCTGTTCAGCGATCGTGTGCGGGCGGTCATCGGCGGGCGGTTCAGCACCGGCAACGACCCGTCGGAGAATCTCCGGGAAAACCTGATCGACGACATTTCGCTCGAATACATGCTCACCAGGCGTGACAACATGTTCATCCGCCTGTTCCGCCATACGGGCTACGAGAGCATTCTCGAAGGGGAGATCACCGAGACCGGCGTGGGCTTCGTCATCCGCAAGAAGCTGCTCCGGCTGACCGATCTGTTCCGCCCGGCGAACCGGAAGGAGAAAAAGAAGGAGGAGAAACGAGATGAGACCGCAGTGCATGAATGACCGCCCGATACTCCGCACGGCCGCCGTGGCGCTGGCCCTCGCGTTTGCGGCCGCCTGCTCCACGACGCGGCGGCTGGCGTCGGACGAGGTACTCTACACGGGCGTCGGAAAAATCCGCATCGAACCCGACTCGGGCGTTACGGTCTCTCCGGCGGCCGCTTCGGCGGCCCGGGAGCCGCTTTCGGTAGCTCCGAACAATCCGCTTTACAGCCCTTATGTGCGGACGCCGCTGCCGATCGGACTGTGGGCCTACAATTACCTCTACACGCCTCGGGAGAAGGGTTTCAAATACTGGTTCTACAAGCGGTTGGCCAAGGAGCCGGTGCTGATTTCGAAGGTGCAGCCTTCGCTGCGGGCGAAGGTCGCGGAGCAGGCGCTCGAAAACCACGGCTATTTCGGCTCCCGGGCCGCGGATACGCTGCTTTACCGCAAGCGGGGGCGGAAGGCCCGGGTGAGCTACCGTCTCCGCGTGGCGCCGCCGTGGCATTACGAGGGGATCGCCTATCCGACGGCGGGCGGTGCGCTGCAACCGCTCCTCGATAGCCTTCGCTCCACTTCGCTGTTGTGCGAAGGGGCGCAGTACAATCTGGATACGCTGACGCTCGAACGCCGGCGGATGGCGCAGTCGCTCCGCGAACGGGGGTATTACTATTTCCGGCCCGAGTACCTCGAATACCAGGCTGACACGACCCTTTCGCCGCGCGGGGTCGCGCTGCGCCTGAACCTCAAATCCGATGCGCCGGCCGTGGCGCTCAAACCCTACCGTGTGGGCAAGGTGACGGTCCGGCTGACCGACCCGAAACCCGGCAGACCCGATACGCTTCGTCTGCGGGGAGCGGAGGTCATCGCGCAGCGGCCGATGCGGATCCGGCCCCGGCTGCTCTCCCGGGCGCTGACGCTCGAACGCGGAGAGCTGTTCACCGTCGGGGCTCAGGACCGCACGCTGACCAATCTGAACAAGCTGGGCGTTTTCCGGTCGGTCTCGCTGAATGTCGCGCCGGTCGATTCGCTGCGGGGCTCCGACACGCTCGATGTCGGAATCGACGCCCGCTTCGACTATCCGCTCGAAGCGGCCCTTGAAACGGACGTCACCTCCAAGTCGAACAGCTTCCTCGGCCCCGGCATCGCCTTCAAAGTCAGCAACAACAATCTGTTCCGGGGCGGCGAGGTGCTGTCGGTGGCGCTTAACGGTTCGTACGAATGGCAGACGGGCAACAAACGTTCGGGCGGCCGTTCTTCGCAGCTCAACTCCTACGAGCTGGGGCTCAATGCGACGCTCAACGTCCCGCGGCTGCTCGTGCCGCAGTCGATGCTGCGCCGGCAGCGCTATCCCGGGAGCACCTCCTTCCAGCTCGGGGCGGACCTGATGAACCGGCCCGACTTTTTCCGGCTCGTGGCGTTCAGCGGGTCGATGGGCTACAACTTCCAGACCTCGCCGTACAGCCGCCATGCGCTGACGCTCTTCAAGCTGACCTACAACAAGCTGCTGCACACGACCGAGGAGTTCGACCGCACGATGGATGAGAATCCGGCCATCGCCATGAGTTTCCGCAACCAGTTCGTGCCTTCGATCGGCTATACCTACACTTTCGACCGGACCTACGGCGCCGCGGGCAATCGCCGCCTCGTCTGGCAGAACAGCTTCACGTCGGCGGGCAACCTGCTCGCGGGCGTGCTGCGGGCCTTCGGCGAGAAGCAGCCGCAGGAGTTGTTCGGCAACCGCTTCTCGCAGTTCGTCAAGGAGGTCAGCGAGCTGAAATTCTACCACCGCATCGGACGGCGGAACAACTGGCTGGCCGCACGGCTGTTGATCGGGGTGGGGTATGCCTACGGCAATTCCGAGGTGATGCCTTACAGCGAGCAGTTCTACATCGGAGGCGCCAACAGTATCCGGGCCTTCACGATCCGTTCGATCGGCCCGGGAAGCTACCGTCCGCCCGCCGGCGACCGCAACGGCTATCTGGACCAGACGGGCGATTTCAAGCTGGAGGCCAACGTAGAATACCGTTTCGCCATTCTGGGCAAGCTGGGCGGGGCCGTGTTCCTCGACGCCGGAAACGTCTGGCTGCTGAAAAAGGACCCCAAGCGTCCGGGAGCCGAACTGAAATGGAAGGGGCTGCTCGACGAGATCGCCCTGGGAACCGGCTTCGGCCTGCGGTACGACATCAGCTATCTGGTCATCCGCGCCGATCTGGGGATCGGGTTGCATACGCCCTGTCCGGATTCCGACAAGCGGGGGTATTACAACCTGTCCAGCTTCCGCGACGGGCTGGGTTTCCATCTGGCCATCGGCTATCCCTTCTGATTCCGCAATACGACACGTCATGAAAAACAACCTGCTGACCGAACAGCTCGTCTATAACGGCGAGAGCCGCACGAAGACGCACATCCACCTGATCCGCTATTCGCCTTCGGGGTTCGAGGAGAGCCTCTGCGACGACTTCGCGGCCGCCGTGACGGCTGCGGCCCCTTCCGACAAACTCTGGGTCCGGGTTCACGGGCTGGAAGACGCCGCCTGCATCCAGGAGGTCTGCACCCGTTTCGGGGTCGATTTTCTGGTCGTGCAGGACATTCTCAACGTGGAGCATCCGAGCAAGGTCGAGGTTTACGACGATTTCAATTTCGTGGTTTCGAGCGTCTTCGTCGGCGAACGGGTCGTGCGCGTCCGGCTCGTGCAGGGGCCGAATGTCGTGCTGAGTTTCACCGAGGGGGAGTCGTCGTTCTACGACGACGTGGCGGAGGCTCTGCGGCGGAACGTGCTGAAGATACGTTCCCGTTCGTCGGACTATCTCTTTTCGGTGATGATAAACGAGCTGACGGCGAACTATATTTCGGTGGCCATGTCGATCGGCGACGATCTGGAGGATCTGGAGTCCGAGCTGATTGCGGCGGCCGACGGCCGCGGTATCGGAGGCCGGCTGCAGATACACCGCCGCCGGTATATGGACCTCAAGCGCGTCGTGCTGCCGCTCCGGGACCAGTACACCAAACTGCTGCGTTCGGACGCCGGACTGATCCATGCGGCCAACCGTCCCTTTTTCAATGACGTGAACGACCACTTGCAGAACGCCTCGCAGCTCATCGACGGCTGCCGGGAAACCCTTTCGTCGCTCATGGACCTCTACACGGCCAACAACGACATGCGGATGAACGACATCATGAAGCGGCTGACGATCGTTTCGACGATCTTCATTCCGCTGACCTTTCTGGTCGGTGTCTGGGGGATGAATTTCCGCCACATGCCCGAATTGGAATGGCGGCACGGTTATGCCGTGGCGTGGGGCGTGATGCTGGCGGTGGGGGCTGCGGCCTACTTCGTTTTCCGGACCAAGCGGTGGCGGTAGGCGGAGTCTTTTCCCGGACCGGGCCGGCGCGCCGTCACGCCGAATGACAAGGGAGGTCCGGACTGGTATGGCTGCCGTTGGTCGAGGGGCCCGGTTTGGCCATGCGAACGGCCGGGAAAGGGTCTGACCATCCCTTTCCCGGCCGTTCATCGGTGTTTAGATATGGTGCGGATCAGCGGCTGAGGCGCACGAACACGTTTTCATAGGGTTTGAGCGTGAGCGATGAGGTCCGTATGCCCAGCGGTTCGTCGAGGACATTCACCACCTCGAACGTCAGCGGATTCCCTGCGGCGTCGAGCAGCGTGAGCTCGGCCTGGCGGCCGTCGGTCTCGCGGAGGTTCACCAGCACGGCGCCCTGCCCGGTCCGCGACGGCGAGCACGAGGTCATCAGCACGTGGTCGCACCCCGTGCGGAAGAACGACTTCGACCGGGCTTTGCCGTTGTCGGCTCCCGCCGCCGGCATCACGCGGGCATAGAGCGGAATGCGGTTGCTCCAGCCGAAGGCCGAAGCCGCGGCGTTCGACGTATCGGCACACGAGGTGAGCGTGTAGCTCCAGTTGAGCTCGCCCTCCTGCGAGGCGCGGAAGTTCGTCGTCCAGTAGTTGTTCGTCACCCACGAGAAGAGGTACGGCTTTTCATAGGTCCGCGGCTGGCGGTAGGGATCGTTCAGCAGTTCGCCCATCATGAAGAGCGGCATGGCGTCGCAGCTCACGAGGATTTGTGCCCGGTCGTTGCGCACCGAGACGAAGTTCTGAACCGTATTCCACGATGCCGTGGTTCCGGGAATCTGGTTCTCGCCGGCATAGACCACGCCGCCCGGCACGTCGAATGCCAGCCGGCCGCCGTCCAGGGCGAACGGGAAGGCCACGTAAAGAGCCGACGGATCGGTCTCGGGAAGACGGCACGCCGTATAGTGGAGGTCGATGCGCTTGACGTCGTTGTAGAGGCGCATCTCGACGCGCACGCCGAAATCGGGGTCGCATCCTTCGGCCGTACCGCGGAACGAAACCGTCGTATAGATGTCTCCGGCGGCCGCGCCCGTGAACCGCACGTCGCGCAACCCCGAACGGCGGTAGCGTTCGAAGACCTTGCGCTCCATCTGGTGGCGGTCACCCTCGAGCGACTCGTAGATGAAGTCGCCCAGTTTCCATTCGGCATCGCCATCGACCAGCTCCAACTCCAGTTCCTTGTCCACGAGCGAGCGGATGCCGCCCGTCAGGGGATCGAATTCCAGCCGGTAGAAGTCGTTCTCGACCACACGATCCGCCGGCTCGAAGGCCTCGGGTTCGGCGGCTCGGCCCTCGTCGAGCACCACCTCGTAGGTCTTGTAACCCATCGCCGGGATCCGGTCGGCCCAGACGGCGTAGTAACGCCCCTCGCTGCGCGAACGGATCGGTTCGACGGAGAGTGCGCGGCCCTGTTCGTCGAGCAGACGGAAGGCTCGGTCGCGCGGGATCACCTCGAAGTCGATATAGACGGTCGTCAGCGCCGAGCGCTCCCAGCCCAGCGGATTGAAGAAGGTCAGCGTAGGACGCTCCGAACGGTGCAGGTCGCCCTGAAGCCGACCGATCGAGGTTTCGTAGAGCATCTGCGCGCTTTTGAGCGCCTCCCAGACGTAGGAGCCCTTCTCGGCCCACTGCACCTGCGAGTTCTCGCACTGCGGATCGCTGATGCTCTCCGCAGCTCCGAACGTGTGCTCGTCGTAGAAGAGCAGGTTCTCGTGGATGCGGCGCAGCTCGTCGTGCGTCCCTTCGACGCCCCGGTCGCCCGCCATGCCGGCCATCGAGAGCATGCCGCCGATGGCGATCATGTCGGACTGCGTTTTGCGCGAAGCCGCCGTTTCACGGGCGGCCGAGCCGAAACCGTCGGTCCACCAGTCGGGATAGGCCGCACGGTAAACGGGAAGGCGGTCGCCGTATTTCGTATTGATTTGCTCGAGGAATTCATGCACGGTCGCACTGCGCAGTCTGGGCCATGCATAGTGCTCGTTCCAGTCGCGGATCAGCGCGCACTCCTGCATCGACGGAGGCGAATTGTCGGTGGAGTATCCCGAGTACTGCGCCGCGACGAGCGGGAAGTCGTAGCCGCTGCGGCGCAGTGAGCGGATGTAGGAAAAGACGCCGTTGCGGACTCCCTCCATGTCGCCGCGGTCGATGCCCCAGAAGTTGGCCGTCATGTAGTGGTCGGCGCGGAACGAGAGCAGACTCTTGCCTGAGGGCGACTCCCAGCGGTAGAGCGTCGGACGGTCGAAGGGGATCAGGGCGCGGTGGCCGTTCGATCCCATCGACAGGTACTTGACCCCGACATCGGGCAGGTAGTCGGCCAGACACCACGCCACGCCGTTCACGTCGTCCTGCATGGCCGTCTCGACCGGAATGCCCAGTTCGTGAAAGCGGGCGATCGGTGCCAAGAAAGTCTTGTAGGCGTTCTCGCCCGAGAGTTCCGACATGTTGAAGAACATGGCCGTCACTTCGATCTGACCGTTCTTCACGAAGCGCAGGAACCGATCGACCTGCTCGGCGGGGCGGATGCGCAACCATTCGCGCACGGCCCACGAGGCCTCGCACGTCCAGCGGAATTTCGCATCGTCGGGATAGTCGGCCGTCGCCTCGCAGTACTCGATGGCGTAGTCGATGTATCGCAGGTGTTCGGTGAGGATCTCGGTCTGCGGCTTCGTATAGCCGATGTCGGTATGGGTGTGCTGTACGAGGTAAACCGTCCAGCGCTCGGCCGGAAGGATCTCCGTCTCGATCGAACGGTCGCCGTCCGGCGTCCTGAGCGCGAAGCGCACCCGGCGGCCGTCATACCCCTCGGGGATACCGACCTGCATGCGGTTCAGGCCCGGGGCGAGCTTCAATTCGCCGCCCGCTTTTCCGTCGTAGCTCCACGCCGCCTTGCGGGGCTTCGCGTCCCAGTTGGCGATGTCGAGCGTTACGGGATGGAGCAGTTCGTCCCGGGTCCGGCCGTAGATCAGCGCCGGTTCGGACTCGGCCGCGAAGAGCGAAATGCCGGTACCCGCCGGGGCACTCTCCACCGGAGTCGAAGCCTCGAGTGTCACGGCGTCAAGCACCATCCAACTGCCCGAAACCGAGCGGACCGAGAGGATGTTGTCGCCCGGGCGGAGCGTCCCGGCCGGAATTTCGACCTCGGCGCAAAGGCCCTTCGACGAGGTTTTGCGCGTGTCGAGGTAGTTCTGGTCGGCGCCTGCGGGGGTCTGGACCTCCGTGCGGAAGTCGTTGAGGGCGATCTCGAGCCGCGGGGCCGAGCCGCTGTGCACCTCGACGAAGTCGAACCTCAGCCTCAATGCGGCTCCGGGATCGGCCTCACGGACACCGAAGCGGACCAGCAGTCCGCCCTGCGGATTGCCTGCCCAGGCATCGGAGGGCCCCGGGATGACGAACGGAACGTCCGAAGCCGAACTGCGCCCGACCGTGTAGAGTGCCGTGCACCCGGGGAAACGTTTCGAAATGTCGGAATAGCTGTCGCCGTCGAGCGCGAACTCGGACGACGAACCGTCGGCCTTGCCGATCTGCCACAGCCGCACCGGATACGGGCGGGCCCAGAGACCCGACCATATCAGTGTCAGCAGTACGGAAAGCAACATAAATCTGCGGTTTGTCATGCGTTGTGTGTTTTTATGCGTGAATGTTCTCCTGTTCTATTCGGCGTCGAGCCATGCGACGTCGGTCATTGCGGCCACGTACGACCCTGTCTCGTCGGTGATTTCCGTACCGACGTTGAGCGTCAGCGGCCAATAGGCCGTCAGCCCCTCTTCCGTGCCGGTGAACGAGCACTCCACGTCGGAAGCCACCTCGTCGGCCGTACGGGCATCTTCCCAGATCGAGACATGCTGGATATCGCCGCGCATGTAGCGGTCGCTGTAATAGGGCGAGGTTCCCAGTTGCAGGTCGGAGGCCGACGCGGCCAGCGTGCCGCAACTTACGGAGCTCACCTGTTTGCCGTCGAGGTAGAAGACCATCTTGTCTCCCGCCGCATAGGTCGCCGCGATGTGGTACCACGTGCCGAGTTCGATCGTGCAGCATCCGCCGCCGTTCCAGTTGTTGATGTCGGCATCGTAGATGTAGAATTGCAGTTGATCGGCGTTGTTGCGGACCATGAAGCCGCCGGCGCCCGATTCGTTGGAGACGATGCACTGGTCGCCCGGAGCGAACTCCGAGAAGCGGACCCGCATCTCCACGGTGAAGGCATCCTCCAGTCCCCAGCCGGACGAAGCTCCCAGGTTCATCTTCGATCCCAGAGCGAAATGCGGGATACCCGGTTTGACGATATTCGCGTTGAAGGCCGCGATGGCCTCTTCGAGCCGTTTCGCCGCATTGGCGTAACCCTCCTCGCGCGAGGTGTTGTTCATGATGAAGTAGGCCTGGTCGATCCATGCCTGCAGGATCTTCTTCGACCCCGGGGCAATATCGCCCTCGGAGGTTCCCTCCTCGACTTCGGCGACGAGCGTCTCCGCCTCGCGGATCACCTCCATGAGCGTCCGCTGCGCGTCCGACGCCTCATCGTCGCTGCACGACGCGAGGAACAGGTCGGCACAGCAGAGCATCAGCGCCAATCTTTTGACTATCGTTTTCATAATTGTCTCGTTTTATCTTCGGTCGGAATGTATTCGGTTAATTGTAGCCTTCGTTCTGTCCCAGCGTCGTCCAGTCGGGCATGCCGTCGAACTGCGACTGCGGAATCGGGCGGACCGCATGATAATCCCGTATGTTGTCCGCGGCGTCGGGGTTGTAGAGTGTCACACGTTCGATGAGTTTGCCCAGACGCTTCAGGTCCAGTCGGCGCTGCCACTCGCCGGCCAGTTCGCGGGCCCGTTCCTCGAGGATGAAGTTCACGTTCATGTCGTTCTCGGTGACGGTCATCGCATCGCGCCACGCCTCATTCTGTGCGGGGTCCTCCGAATCCTTGCGGATGGCCCGCTCGCGCAGCGTCAGGATGTCCCGGGCGGCGGCTTGCAGATCGGGGTCGGTGCGGCGGATGTTGGCCTCGGCGCGGATCAGGTAGAGTTCGCCCAGACGGATCACCGGGTACGAACGGTCCGAGAGCGTGGACATGTTGCCCGGACGGGTGTGGTCGTAGAATTTGGTCATGCCGATGAAGGTCCAGCGGTCCTGCGGAATACCCTTGGCATCGTACATGTCGTTGCGGTCGAAGAACGTGTAGCAGGTCTTCATGCGTTGGCGCTCGAATTCGGGCAGCACGTCGGGACAGCAGTAGAGCGCCGTGTCGATGTACTCGCGCCACCGATTGTCGGGGAACTCCGAACGGTCGTCGGCCGGGTCGTTGTAGTACCATACCCACTGGTGCAGATCAATCCAGCGTAGGTCGGCATCGCGGTTGAAGTTGTCGATGTAGTAGAGCGACGGGATGGCCTGGCAACCGCCGTAGCCGGTCCACCCGAGCATCGTCTGCACACCGGGGAAGCGGTCGATGTACATGGCGTACCATTGCCAGTAGCCGTTGCTCTGCGCATAGGACTCGTCGTTGGTGAAATTCGTCGTCCAGATGAACTCGTCGTTGGTCTTGTCGTCGGCCCAGAGGTCCTTGAGCGATGGCGTCAGCTCGAAGCCGTAAGGCCCGTCGATCACCTCGGAGGCCAGCCGTTCGGCGTCCTCGAACTGCTCGTGGTAGAGGTACATGCGCGCCAGGAATGCCTTGGCCGTCGGCATGTCGATGCGGCCCGCCTCGGAGGTGCGCTCGTCGGGCAGCATCCCCTCGTTGACGACCTGCTCCAGACCGCCGATGATCTCCTCGTAGAAATCCTCGCGCGTGGAACGGCGGGCCTCCATGCCCTCGGTCTTGTCCGTCGTGCGGGGCAGGTACGAGTCGCCCCATGTCTCGGTGATGATCCACAGGAACATCGACCGCATCACAAGCATTTCGGCCTTGCATTGCAGTTTCTCGGACTCGTCGGCAAAAGGCGTCGTGTCGATGGTCTCCATGAACATGTTGATGTTGGCCAGCGCCTTGTAGCAGTGGTTCCACAGCCACGAGACATTGCCGTTGTTGGCATCCAGACCGTAGTAGTCCGTAAGACCCGTATCGCCCTGATTCTTGCCGCGCAGGAAGAGGTCCGTGCCCAATTCGGTCATCAGCGGCCACTGTCCGTCGCCGCCGTAGAGGTTGTTGATCTTCGTATAGGAGAGGTTCACGAATGCCTTGAGTCCGTTCTCCTCGTTGAAAATGTCGGTGGTCGATCCGTAGGACTCCTCCTCCAGAAAACTTTCGCAGCCGGTGACGCCCGCAAGCAGCGCGGCGGAGGCGAGGATCGTTGCTGTCTTTTTCATGGTCGTTGTGTTTTAGGTTTAGAACTGGACGCTAGCTCCGAAAATGTAATAGGATTCCCACCACGAAATACCGCCCTGGTCGCGGAACCGGCTGTATCCCCACGGATCGTTCATCGTGAAGTAGAAGCGCGTCTTCTTGACGATACGGCCCATCCACCGCTGCGGCAGCGTGTAGCCCACCGTGATGTTGCGGATGTTCACGTAGTCGTTGTCGTAGTAGCCCGCAGCGTCGAGGTATTTGATCGACTGTCCCTCGACCGGACGGGGATAGCGGTCGGTCGGATGCTCGGGCGTCCAGTAGTCGATCTTGTAGGTGTTCCAGCGGCCCAGTTGGTTGGCCCAGCCGCCCGTACTGCGGCTGTCGTAGGCCAGGGCGCCGAACTCACCGTAAACATCGACCGAGAAGTCGAGGTTCTTCCACTGGCCGCTGATCGACAGTCCGCCGACCCAGTCGGGGCGCGTCGTGCCGAGAATGGTGCGGTCGTTGCCGTCGATCACGCCGTTGCCGTCGAGGTCGGCCACCTTTACTTCGCCGGGCTTCTGCCCGTAGAGGGCGGCCAGATCGGCCTCGTCGAGTCGCCAGATGCCCACCTGCTTGTAGTTGTAGTGTACGCCGTTCACCGGATAGCCCACGAAAAGGTTGTTGTTCAGGTCCTGCTTCATGCCGGGATCCTGCAGACGCACCAGCTCCTCCTTGTTGCGGTAGTAGGAGAGATTGACGTTGAGGGTGAAGTCCTTCTTCTGGATGGGAACCGTCGAGAGCGAAATCTCCCAACCGCGGTTGCGCGTGTCGCCGATGTTCGTCCAGGCCTGGTTGAAGCCCGTGGTGTAGGGCAGCACCTTCAGGTAGAGCAGGTCGTAGCTCTTCGAGTCGTAGTATTCGACCGTACCGAAGATGCGGCCGTTCAGGAATCCGAAGTCCAGACCGATGTCGAGCATTTTGTTGCGTTCCCAGCCCAGATCGGGCGCCGGGCGCGTCGAGGGCTCCAGACCCGGAAGGTGGGTCTCGCCGCCGAATCCGAAATTGGCGTAGCAGCCGTAGAGCGAACCGAGCGTGGCGTAGGCCGCGATCGAGTAGTTGCCCGTCATACCGTAGCTGGCGCGCAGTTTGAGGTTGGTGATCCAGTCCGCGTTGTCCTTGACGAAACGCTCCTCCGAAATGCGCCATGCCACGGCGGCCGAGGGGAAGAAGGCCCACTTGCTGCCCGGCGAGAGCTGCGAGGCGCCGTCCTCGCGGAACGAAGCCGTCACGATGTAGCGGTCGTCGAAGGTGTATTGCAGGCGGCCGATGACCGAAACCATCTGGTTGCGGATGAATCCTGAACCGATCGTCTTCGAATCGGTCAGACGGTTCATGTTATACCACAGATAGGCGGGCGATTCCTGGTCCTTTCCCGACATCGAGGAGTTCACCGTCTGACGGTTCTGCATCTCGAAGACGGCCGACACGTCGATGGCGTGCCTGCCGAAGGCCTTCTTGTAGTTGAGGATGTTGTTCCATACCCAGTCGGCCTTGCGGTTGTTGTGCATGCCGGCGACGTTGCGCTCGTCGGTGTAGCCCACGCTGCGGTTGTCGTAGTAGTAGCCGCGCGACGAGAAGGCCGGCGTGTAGGCGAAGTTGGTGTTGAAGGTGAGTCCCTTGCAGAGGTCCACCTGTGCGAAGAAACGCATGTAGATCTTCCACTCCTCGGTCTTGTCCTCGTAGGCTCCGTCCGTTTCGTTCATGTAGGGATTCTTCACGAACGGGTCGCCGAACGGATACTCGTTGTAGGAGCCGTCCTCGTTGTAGATCGGCGTCAGCGGCGACATGTGGAGGAACGTGTCGAACATGTCGGGCTTGTCGTGGCTCACGTTGTAGAAAGCGCGGTTCGAGATACCCACCTTCAGGAACGGCAGCACCTGATGCGTCAGGTCGGTGGTCAGATAGAAGTAGTCGCGGCGGTCGCCCTCGTAGCGGCCCTCGTTGTTCTTGTAATTGAACGAAACCTTGTACTGGGTCTTCTCGTTGCCCGATGCGATGGTCAGCGAGTGGCTGTGCCACAGGCGTTTCTGGTTGAAATAACGGCCCATCCAGTCGGTGTCCATCTTGCCCATGTTGGCGATCTCGGCCCCGAAGAAGGCCTTGCTGTCGTCCTCGGGCGAGTTCCACGCGCCGGCGGCGCGGCTGGCTTCACGCTGGAAGGCGATGTACTCGTCGGCATCCATCACGTCGAGCGTGCCCCGGTTATTGACGCCCACGCCCACGAAACCGTCGTAGATAACCTTCGTCTCGCCTTTCCTGGCCTGTTTCGTAGTGATGAGGATCACGCCGTTGGCGCCCTTCGCTCCGTAGATGGCCGTCGAGGAGGCATCCTTCAGAATGTCGATCGACTCGATGTCGCCCGGGTTGATCGAGGTGAGCGTCTCGTCGTAGGGAATACCGTCGAGCACGATCAGCGGGTCGTTGCCCGCGTTGGTCGAACGCGTGCCGCGGATGCGGATCGAACCTCCGTCGATGCGGATGCCGGCCACACCGACCAGGCTGGTGGTCAGGTCGTATGCCGGAATGCGGGCGATCTGTTCGGCCGATACCGAAGCCACCGATCCGGTGATGTCCTTACGCTTCATGGCCGTATAGCCCGTCACCACGACATCTTCCAGACCGATCATGTCCTCGCGCAGCGTCACGTCGATCCGTGTGCGCGTCCCGACCTTTTCCTTCTGCGACATCATTCCGAGGAAGCTGAATTCCAGTTCGTCGTCGCTTCCGACCCCTTCGATGCGGTAGGCGCCCGAGGCGTCGGTCGATACGCCGAGCGAACCGCCCACGACGGTCACGGCCGCTCCGGGAATCGGATCGCCCTTGCCGTCGCGGACCGTTCCGCCGACGGTGCGTTCCCGTGCGGGGGGGGGAACTTCGGTCTGCGGCATGGCCCGGACCGGTTCCGATCCGGCTGCCGACGTTCCGGGCAGCAGCGAGGCCGCCAACAAAAGGACCGCGCACTTTCTGAAGATTCCGCCCGATCCGTCCCAACGGGTCCGTGCGTAATTCTGGTACAGATTCTTCATAACAAGTTCATTTAGGTTAGGTTTTTTATGTTTGAATCATATATATTTGTTCATACATATATGAACAACGCAAATATAGAGATAGATTTTCAAAAATGCAATACTTCGGATATTTTTTCATCGTTTTCCGGTTCCGGACGACTTGGTGTGAGTGAAAACCGACGCAGCGAACTTTGCCGATCCGTTTAAAAAGAGAGCGGGCTCCGACGGGTACGACCCGCCCGACGCCCGCGTCCGGAGCATTCCGCCGTTCGGCGCGAGGTCCGTAGCCCCGCTTCCGGCATAATTTCCGCCCTGCGGAGAAGCGGTGGAGAGAAGCGGACGCAAATATCATCTGTTTCACCTGTTGTACGTACATAGACGGGCAGGACCTGCGATAAGCCCGATGCCGGTTGTCCGGGTGGTCGCTCATGTCGGCATTGTCCGAACCTCCGAGGCGTCGCATTCCTCGGCACGCGGGACGCCAGCCGTTCGGCGATGCGACCGATCCGGTCGGCATGGGGCGCTTCGGGACGGTAACCGCCGAACATCGGCCGGTTGATCTATGTGCACGCCCTGTCCAAGGTCTGTCGGATGCCCGGCGGGCCTTGTCTCCGACGGCCGAAGTTCCGAAAAGAGCGCCCGAAGGCCGGAAAAATCGCGCGAACAATTGCATAATTAAAAAAGATTCATTATGTTTGCACATATAAAAAATAAACATACATATATTCATGAATACATCGCTGCACACACGTTCGAACTACGACAAGTTTCCGGCGACGGAAACGGAAGGCCGCATCTGGCGCGGCTGGGAGGAGATCGGCGCTGAGCTCGTACGATGCACCGACATCGAGCGTCCGCTGGTGGTGTTCGACACCTACCACGGCGTATGCGACGAGGAACTGACAGGGGCGCTTGCCCGTATATGGCCCGAGGCCGAGCTGATCCGCACCGAGGAGCTTTTCCGCGACGAACGGCAGATCCGCTCCATGACCGACCCCTATGTGACCGACGACGAGTTGTTCGGTTATCTCACGCCGCTCGGCCTGGCCGACTTCTTCGACCCCGAACGCCTGAACGAGGCCCGGGAACGGATCCGGCATCGTGAACGCCGGACGATCGTCTATGGCAGCGGTGCGGGTTACGTCGCACCGAATGCCGACCTGACGCTCTACGCCGACATGGCCCGCTGGGAGATTCAGCGGCGTTTCCGCGCCCGTGCCATTCACGGACTGGGTGTGGACAACTCGGCTGAAAGCCCCGCCCGGCAGTACAAGCGCGGCTACTTCAACGACTGGCCTGTGCTGGACAACCACAAGAAGAGCCTCTACAACCGCGTCGATTACTGGATCGACACGCACCGTCCGGGGCGTCCGCTGATGATCGCGGCCGAGACCTTCATGCAGGGTATCGGGCGTACGGTGCGTCGTCCGTTCCGGGTCGTGCCGTTCTTCGACCCTGCGCCGTGGGGAGGCCAGTGGATGAAGGAGGTCTGCGACCTCGACCGCAGGCAGGCCAATTTCGGCTGGTGCTTCGACTGCGTTCCGGAGGAGAACAGCCTGCTGCTGCGCGTCGATGGCGAATTGTTCGAGATGCCGGCTCAGAACCTCATTTACCTTCGTGCGCAGGAGCTGCTGGGCGCCGCCGACCGCCGGCGTTTCGGCGAGAGCTTCCCGATCCGTTTCGACTTCCTGGACACCATCGGTGGAGGCAACCTCAGCCTTCAGGTCCATCCCACCGACGAATACATCCGCCGTACGTTCGGCATGCGCTACACGCAGGACGAGAGCTACTACCTGCTCGATGCCGAGCCCGGCGCCTGCGTCTATCTCGGCGTGAAACGGGGCGTCGATCCCGAAGAGATGCTCGCGGCGCTCCGCACGGCCCGGCGGGGAGACGCGGCGTTCGATGCCGAGCGTTTCGTGAACCGCTTCCCGGCCCGCAAGCACGACCACTACCTGATTCCGGGCGGTACGGTCCACTGCTCGGGAGCCGGCGCCATGGTCCTTGAGATCAGTGCCACGCCCAATATCTTCACTTTCAAAATGTGGGACTGGGGCCGCATGGGGCTCGACGGCAAACCCCGCCCGATCAATATCGGCCACGCAGCCCGCGTCATCGACTGGACGCGCGACACGGACGAGATACTCCGCTGCCACTGCAACCGCTTCGAACCGATCGCCGAGGGCGAGGGCTGGCGCGAGGAGCGCACCGGACTGCACGAAGCCGAATTCATCGAAACCCGCCGCCACTGGTTCACCGGTATCACGCCCCACACGATGCAGGGCGGCGTCGAGGTGCTCAACCTGATCGAAGGCGACGCCGCCGTCATCGAGAGCCCTGCGGGAACGTTCGAACCCTTCACGGTGCACTACGCCGAGACCTTCATCATTCCCGCTTCGATCGGCAGCTACACGATCCGGCCGCTCGTTCCGGGTACGTTCTGCGGTACGGTCAAGGCTTATGTACGACACTGACAACAACTAATATACGATCGACCATGTACGAAACCGACCCACGTATCGTCCTCACGCTCGACGCCGGAGGCACGAACCTCGTCTTCTCGGCGATCGCCGGTAACCGCGAGATCGTCGGCCCGATCCATTTCCACTCGGAGCCGGAAGATCTCGACCGCATGCTCTCGACCCTCGTCGAGGGATTCGAAGCCGTGCGGCGGCAGCTTCCCGGAGCACCCGTCGCCATCAGTTTCGCCTTTCCCGGACCGGCCGACTACGCCCACGGGATCATCGGCGACCTGCCCAACTTCCCGTCGTTCCGCGGCGGCGTGGCGCTGGGACCCTTTCTCGAACAGAAGTTCGGCATCCCGGTGTTCATCAACAACGACGGCAACCTGTTTGCTTACGGCGAGGCCATTTCGGGCGCCCTGCCCGAGGTGAACGCCCTGCTCGAACGTTCCGGATCGACCAAACGCTACCGCAATCTGCTCGGCGTGACGTTCGGTACGGGATTCGGCGCCGGCGCCGTGATCGACGGCCGGCTGCTGACCGGCGACAACGGATGCGGCGGCGACGTCTGGGTATTCCGCAACAAGCACCACGAAGGCATGATCTGCGAGGAGAGCGTCAGCATCCGCGCCATCCGCCGTGTTTACGGCGAGCTGACCGGCGCGGACACCGTTCCGCTCACCCCGCGCGACATCTTCGACATCGCCGAAGGAACGCGCGAGGGCGACCGCGATGCCGCACGAGAGAGCTTCCGCCGGTTCGGCGAGGTGGCCGGCGACGTCATCTCGCAGGCCCTCACGATCATCGACGGCATCGTCGTGTTGGGGGGCGGCCTGACCGGAGCGGCCGAATACTTCATGCCCGCTCTGCTCGCGGAGATGCGCGGCGAGATCGGCTCCTTTGCCGGCGACCGCTTCCCGCGGCTACAGATGCGGACCTTCGACCTCGACACACCGGAGGAGGCCGCGGAGTTCTTGCGCGAGAAATCGGTGCCGGTAGCCGTTCCCCGCTCCGAAAAGCGCGTCCGCTACCACCACGTTCGCCAAACCCCCGTCGTCCGTTCGAAACTCGGCGCCAGCCGGGCCATCACACTGGGGGCCTACGCCTTCGCCATCGCGGAGCTCGACCGGAGGCAATAGGACCCGGCAGCAATTATGCCCGGCATCGGCCGACCGCTGCGTGGACCTCGTCACTCACCGCGGCACGCTGCGTACCGCCTCGCCCGACGCCCTGCCCGCAGTCGTGGGAGAATGCAACGCTCTGAACCGTTCGACCGAACGGCCCGATCTGCGCCAGGACGTACATTTTTGCCTCGACGACGACCTCTGGGGGCACGAACTTTCCTATGTGGCGGGGCGGCGATATGCGCTGCCGGTTCCGGGCGGAGTGGATCGGAGAGACGGAATGTTCAGAGAAACCGTGAAAATTAGTGCAAAACGATTATCTTTGTACTGGCGAATCCAACTACCGACAGAAGATGAACGCACAGATTGATTTTTCGAGCAAGACGCCCTATCACGTGCAGGCGGAACATATCCTGCGCCAGATGATCAATACCGAGAAATACCGTTCGGGAGCCATCCTGCCCAACGAGGTGGAACTCGCACAGGAGCTCAAAATATCGCGCAACACCCTCAGACAGGCCATCAACCGGTTGGTGAACGAAGGCCTGCTGATCCGCAAGAAGGGGGTGGGCACCACGGTCAATACGCTGGGCAGGGCCAGCAGCAACGCCCGCAACTGGATGAGTTTCTCGCAGGAGATGAAGGCGCTGGGCATCACGATCAAAAATTACGAACTGCATATATGTTGGGAACAGGCCGCTCCCGAGGTGACCCGGTTCTTCCGGGTGGCTTCCGACATGCGCATGTTGCGCATGTCGCGCGTGCGCGGCAGCGAGCAGGCGCCGATCGTCTATTTCTATTCCTATTTCAACCCCGCCATCGGGATGACCGGCGAGGAGGACTTCACACAGCCTCTCTACACGATGCTCGAACAGCGCTACGGCGTCATCGTCCACAAGTCGGTCGAGGAGGTGAGCGCCATGCTGGCCGACGAGGAGCTGGCCGCCAAACTCGGCATCAGGGTCGGCGATCCGATTCTCAGGCGCAAGCGGCTGGTGCTCGATGCCACGGGATTCCCCGTCGAGTTCAACGTCGGCTATTACCGTGCCGATTCGTTCACCTACCGTATCGAAGCCGAGAAATAACCCGAACGATCCGATGAATAAAAACGACAACCGCTCCGTAAGCAAACTGCTGCCCGTCCTCTTCGGTTTCTTCGTGATGGGATTCTGCGACGTGGTGGGTATCTCGACCAGCTACGTGCAGAAAGATTTCGCACTCAGCGAGACCCTCGCCGGATTCATCCCCTCGATGGTTTTCATCTGGTTCCTGCTGCTCTCGATTCCGGCGGCCCTGGTCATGAACCGCATCGGGCGCAAGAAGATGGTGCAGGCGAGCAACCTCGTCACCGTCGCCGGCATGCTCATCCCCTTCATCGATTACAATCTGGTCACCTGCATGGCGGCCTTCGCCCTGCTGGGCATCGGCAACACGCTGCTGCAAGTGTCGCTCAACCCGCTGCTGACGAATGTCGTGCGTCCCGAGACGCTGACCAGCTCGCTCACGGCCGGACAGGTGGTCAAAGCCGTGTCGTCGTTCTGCGGACCGTTCATCGCCGCATTCGCCGCCGGAGAGCTGGGCGACTGGCAGTACCTCTTCCCGATCTATGCCACCATCACGCTGCTGTCGGCCCTCTGGCTTCTCTGCACCCCGATCCGCGAGTCGCGCGAAACGCAGCCTGCTTCGTCGGTCGGAGCGGCCTTCTCGCTGCTGAAGGACCGCACGGTGCTGATCCTTTTCCTCGGCATCGTCTTCGTCGTGGGCGTCGATGTGGGCATGAATACGGTCGCACCCAAGCTGCTCATCGAGCGCAGCGGATACGCCGTCGAGCAGGCCGGAATCGGATCGAGCGTCTATTTTGTCTGCCGTACGGTCGGCGCACTGCTCGGTTCGCTCATGCTCGTGCGCATGAGCGATGTCCGCTACTTCCGGATTCACATTTTCGCCGCCATCGCCGCCATGATCGCACTCTGGTTCACCCATGCAACGGCCGGCATGCTGGTGCTGGTCGGCCTGATCGGCTTCGCCTGTTCGAGTATCTTCTCGGTGATCTATTCGGCGGCGCTCAAGAGCCATCCGGACAAGGCCAACGAGATCTCGGGGCTGATGATTACGGGTGTCTGCGGCGGTGCAGTGATCCCGCCGCTGATGGGCGCCTCGGCCGATTTCGCCGGCAGTCAGATCGGATCGCTCGTCGTCATCGGTTGCTGTATGGCCTACCTGGCCGTCTGCGCCCTCCTGCTGCGTCGTCTCGAGACGGGAAAATAAACGGACGCAACGTTCCCGGGCCGAGCAAAGGGAGCGGCGGCGAACCTCGCAGGGTTTCGCCGCCGCTCTTTCGTGTCCGGACCGGGGAAGAATCACTCCACGCCCCATGCCCGGTTGGGTTCGGGCCCCATTTCCAGCTCCAGTTCTCCGCCGTCGAGCAGAGCGGCGGCCGGGAAGCGGAAACTCCGGAGCGGCTTGCCGTCGAGCGACGCACGCTGCACGTAGATGTTGCGGCGCGAAGCGTTTTTCGCCCGGATGGTGAAGGTCTCGCCGCGGCCGTAGCGTCCGCCGAGGTCGATCGTCACCTCTTCGAAAATCGGACTGGCGATCTCGAAGACCGGATCCACGCGGCAGCCTCCGTCGGTCTGGAAGAGTCCGAGCGAGGCCAAAACGGCCCAGGCGCTCATCTGTCCCTGATCCTCGTCGCCGAGGTAGGCGTTGGCGATGCCGCGACCGTAATAGCGGTCCAGGATCGAGCGGCTCCAGCGCTGCGTCAGCCACGGGGCGCCGGCGTAGTTGAACAGAAAGGCGAAGTGCATCGACTGTTGGTTGCCCTGCACGACGGGGTGGTCCCAATACTGATCGTTGGGAGCGTTGTAGCGCCACGCCTCGTCCTGCGCGAAGCCCCATTCCAGACGCTCGAGGAAGCGCTCGCGTCCGATTTTCCGCACCAAAGCCGGAATATCCTGCGGCACGAAAAAGGTAAGCTGCCAGGCGTTGCCCTCGACATAGTGGTGGTTGGCCCCGCTGCGGAAGGGGTCGAAGGGGGCAGCCCAGCGGCCCTCGCTGTCGCGCAGATGGCAGTAGCCGGCATCGCTGATGACGTTCCGCCACCAATAGCCGCGGTCGTTGAAGGTCCGCCACGTCTCGTCGTCGCCGAGGGCGCGGGCCAGTTGGCCGACCGTCCAGTCGTCGTAGGAGTACTCCATCGTGTTCGAGAAGCGGCCCTTGTCGCTCGGCACGTAGTGGTATTGCATGTAGGCCGCCAGATCGCGGTTGCCGGCAAAGCCGTTGAAAACCTTCCGTGCGGGCGTCGTCTGCATCTTCACGGCCGCCTCGAGGGCTTTCTGTCCGTCGAAGTCGCGGATGCCCATCTGCCAGGCCGAGACGATCAGCGGAATCTCGTGTTCGGCGACCATCACCGGGACGTAGTTCAGGCCCGCAGGGCCCTTGGCCAGCCATCCGTTGGCATCGTACATCGCCAGTTGCGAGCGCACCCAGCGGCCCGACCACTCGGGCGTCACGAGATTCCAGAAGGGATTGAGGTTCCAAAAGGTGTTCCAGAAGGCATCGCATCCGAGCATCGCATCGTTTGCCGGATCGGCCACGCAGCGTACCCGGCCGTCGGTCGAGACCCACTCGCCATTGACGTCGCTCCACGTATTGCGACTGCAAAGCGCACGGTACATGTTGTTGTAGAAACGCTGCTTTTCGAGGCAGTCGTCCGAGCGGACCCGAACGCGGGAGAAAAGATCGTTCCACGTCGCCCGCTGGTTGGCGCACACGGCCTCGAAGTTCCAGCCGAAGGGGACCGAAATCTCCGTGGATAGGTTCTCGGAGGCGTTCCCGACGCTCACGAGCGAGATGCCCGAGCGCACCTGAACGACGGAATCCTCCGCAGGATCGAAGACGGCGAAGAGTCCGGCCTCGTGGCACGGTCCGCACGACAGGCCGTCTGTCTGCTGTTGGAGTTCATCGTCGCACCAGCTACCCAGCCGCTTGATCGGCCGGTCGAATTCGATGACGAAATGCAGCGTATAGTCCTGGTCGGCATCGTTGCTCCAGACTCCCCGCGAATATTGGCGGCACGAGCCCTCGATCCGCCGGTCGCCCGCCTGCCGGATCGAGACGTCGCGCAGCTCGAAGTCGTATTCGGCCTGCGGGTGCAGTTCGATGAGGATACGGCCCTCGCCCCGGTCCGTCGGGAAGGTGAAACGGCTGAATCCGCAACGCGTCGTGGCGGTCACCTCTGCATGGATCCCGTAATCGGTCAGGTCGGCCGCATAGCAGCCGATTCCGGCTTGCTCCGTCCGTTTGTCGATGCGCGAGCGGTAGCCCTCGTCGGGGTTGCGCTCGTCTCCGACCCGGACCTTCAGCTCGCCGTTGGTCGCCATGAGACCCAGTCCGCCGAGCGTCCACTCGTGGATGTGGCTGAAACAGCCGATCGTCTCGAACGAAGGCTGGTAGCCGGCCTGCCAGCCTGCATTCTGGTTGTCGGGCGAGAGCTTGACCATGCCGAAAGGCATCCACGGTCCGGGAGCGATCATCCATCGCGAGTGGGCCGTACCGATGCGCGTATCGACGTAGTCGGCCAGGGTTTGCTCGGGTCGGGGAGCCCGTTCGATACATCCGGAGGCCACTTCGCGTCCGTCGCACAGCACCCGGTAGCAGCTCGTCCGGGCGCGGCGCACGGCAGGCATCGGCACCTCGAAGCGCGAACGGCCCGCCTCGACGCGTCGGTTGAAGAGTTCGCGGCCGTCTATCTCGACGCTCAGCGTCGGTGTCGCTCCGAGCCACTCGACATCGACCAGCAACGGCTGCACACGCTTGCCGTCATGGTCCGATTCATACGGAGCCGCCGCCACGTCGCGCACGAACAACCCTTCGGACTGCGTCGGACGCACGGACGATGGGCCCTCGAGCGCCACCCGGTCGAAGAGTATCCACGACCCCTCGAGCACGGTCACATGCACCGTGTTGCCGCCCTTGCGCAGCGTGCCGCGCCGGAGCGGCATCTCGAGCCGGCGCGGCGTCGCACGCTCGAAGCGTCCGGTCAGCGAAAGCGTATCGACAGTCGGCTCCTGCTGGCCGTAACGGCGGCCGGCAGCGGTCGGATCGTCGGGGTCGTTGAGTCGGAACCAGGCATCCTGTCCGTTTACGCTCACCTTGACCAGCGGCGGGAACCGCTTGGCGTAATCCGCCAGATCGACCGCCAGCAGGCAGTCGTCATCGGGCTGTTCGTCGAGGCCGAAAAGGATATTGACCTCGTGGGTGCGCCATCCCGACGTGGGCCAGGTTCCGCCCCACGTGTCGGCCGGCCCCGGCAGCACATAGGGAAAATCGGTCGAAGGATCGGAGTGCCCGACCAGATAGAATTTGTCCTCGTAGCCGAAGTCCCGGGCCAGGAAGTCCCGGAATCCGTCGGGTGCAAGGGCGAACCCGTCGGGACGGCCGTCCGGTTCGCCCACCGTCCAGATCGTCGCATCGGACGCCGCCGCAGTCCGCACGGCCAGGGCGCAGCTCAGGACGAACGCCGGCCGCATAAGGCTTTTCATCTTCATCGTATTGCAGTTTTCGGTTCGTGAGAGAATATAAATGTATAAACATTTATTATTGGTCGGGACAAATATAACCGATATCTTCGAAATATCAAAATGCGAGGCACGGATTCCGTTCAGAAGATCCGGAATTTGTGCTGGATTCTTCATTCTATTGAGTGCCGAAGAGAAATGAATGACCGACGGCCGAACGGGTGGGAGAATCCGATACCGATCTGATAAAGCGGATGGGTCAAATTCAAATACTTGAAATACGATCCGGTTCGAAGCCTGTTGCCGCAGTGTGTCGCTGGACGGTTCCGATTCGGTTACGCTGGCGGCTGTCGCAGGCGGCTCTCGGTGACCTGTTGTGCCGTAGTCGGAGGATACGGATGGCGGGGGAGAAGCGGGGGAATGGCGGAATGCCTGTTCGGAAGGCAAATGTCGCCGCAGGCCGATATGCAGAGGGATATATACGAAAGAAGCGATCTTGCGATCGCATTTTGATTAGGCTGTCAGCCTTGTTTCGTGAACCCGCTGGGGCTCGAACCCAGGACCCCAACATTAAAAGTGTTGTGCTCTACCTGCTGAGCTACGGATTCTCCGTCGGCCAAAGGAAAATGCTTTCCGTTTTGGTGGTGCAAATGTATGGATTATTTTTGTTTTACCAAAATAAAACGATATTTTTGTATTCGCTAAAATGAATTTTTAACTCTGTAAAAACGAATATTCCTATGTGTAAAGCGCTAATTATCGGAGCCGGAGGCGTCGGTACGGTGGTGACGCAGAAAATCGCCGCCGATCCCGTCTTCACGGACGTCATGCTGGCCAGCCGTACCAAATCCAAATGCGACGCCGTGGCGGCCGCCATCGGCGGTGACCGGGTGAAGACCGCCGAGGTCGATGCCGACAACGTCGCCCAGTTGTGCGAGCTGTTCCGGGCGTTCAAACCCGACATCGTGGTCAATGTGGCCCTGCCGTATCAGGACCTCACGATCATGGACGCCTGCCTCGAATGCGGCTGCAATTACCTCGATACGGCCAACTACGAGCCGCGCGACGAGGCGCATTTCGAATATTCGTGGCAATGGGCCTATCAGGACCGCTTCAAGGCCGCGGGTCTCACGGCGATCCTCGGCTGCGGCTTCGATCCGGGCGTGACGGCCGTCTTCACGGCCTATGCCGCCAAGCACCATTTCGACGAGATCCATTACCTCGACATCGTGGACTGCAACGCCGGCAATCACGGCATGGCGTTCGCCACGAACTTCAACCCCGAAATCAATATCCGCGAGGTGACGCAGAAGGGCCGCTACTACGAGAACGGGCAGTGGGTGGTGACCGAGCCGCACGAAATCCACCGGCCGCTGCACTATCCCGGCATCGGCGAACGCGAGTCGTACGTCATCTACCACGAGGAGCTGGAGTCGCTCGTGAAGAATTATCCGACGATCCGGCGCGCCCGGTTCTGGATGACCTTCGGGCAGGAGTACCTCACGCACTTGCGCGTGATCCAGAATATCGGCATGGCGCGTATCGACCCGATCATCTACAACGGCGTGGAGATCGTTCCGATCCAGTTCCTCAAGGCCGTGCTTCCAGACCCCAAGTCGCTGGGCGCCAACTACCACGGCCAAACCTCGATCGGCTGCCGCATCCGGGGTGTGAAGGACGGTAAGGAGCGTACCTATTACATTTACAACAACTGCGACCACGAGCAGGCTTTCCGCGAGACCGGCACGCAGGCCGTGAGCTTCACGACGGGCGTTCCGGCGGCGCTCGGCGCTTCGATGTGGGCCAAGGGCCTGTGGCGAGGAGCCGGCGTGTTCAACGTCGAGGAGTTCGATCCCGATCCGTTCCTGGCCGAACTCGGCCCGCAGGGACTGCCGTGGCACGAACTGTTCGACGTGGATATCGAAGTCTGACGGCGGGGCTTTCCGGCCTTCGCCGCGGTACGGAGCGGACGGTTGCGGAAGCAGCCGCCCGCTCCGCGCGTTTTGAGGGGCGGCTGAGCGGCAGGGCGGGGTGCTCCGCACCGTATTTCCGGTTTTCGGACCTCCCGGGCCTTCTTCGGGTAGGGAGGGCCTTCTTCGGGTAGGGCAGGGGCTCCTGCGTGCGGGGGGCCGAAGCCGTTTCTTCGGGCAGGCCTCCCGCTGTGGGGACCTTTTCCGGGCGAAAGAGCGATAATTCGCCTGTATTATTATCATATATGATACATTTTTCGTATCTTTGAATCGTGTAACCGCTCCCGGACAGGCGGGGGTAATTAAACGACAAGACGATGAAACGTATCCTATGTGCGGTCGGTGCGCTGATGATGTGTGCGACGCCGCTCTTCGCCGTCGGGGCGAAGGACAAAGAAAAGACCGAATTCGACAGGCATTGGTTTATGCAGGTGCAGGCGGGTGCTGCCTACACGCTCGGCGAGACGGGATTCGGCGATCTGCTGTCGCCCGCGGCGGCCCTTTCGGCCGGCTATCGGTTCTCGCCCGTGTGGGGGCTGCGTTTCGGCCTCGGCGGATGGCAGGCCAAAGGGGCCTGGGTTTCGCCCGAAATGCACTACAAGTTCAATTACTTGCAGGGGAATGTCGAGGCCATGCTCGATCTGGCGAATCTGTTCGGGCGTTTCAACCCCGTCCGGACGGTCAATCCCTACCTGTTCGCGGGTGTCGGGGTCAGCGGGGCGTTCGACAACGACGAGGCCAACGCGATCTGCGACAAGGGATACGCGATGGAGAACATCTGGTCCGGCGGCAAGGTTTTCGTGGCGGGACGCCTGGGTGCGGGATTGAATTTCCGGCTTTCGGACTGCGTGTTGCTGGGCGTGGAGGTGAATGCCGACATGCTCTCCGATAAGTTCAACTCGAAGAAAGCGGGAAATGTGGATTGGCAGTTCAACGCGCTGGCGGGACTGACCTTCCGCTTCGGAAAGACCTATCGGAAAAAGGCCGCCGCGGTTCCGCCCGCACCCGTGGCTCCCGCCGCTCCGGCGGAGCCCGCCCCCGAGCAGCCCGCTCCGGAGCCCCGGCCCGAACCAGCTCCCGCTCCGGCTCCGGTTCCCGTCGCGGAGAAACCCGTTCCGCTGCGCGAGGATATCTTCTTCCGGATCGGATCGTCCGAGATTCGGGCGTCGGAGCGGCCGAAGGTGGAGGCGCTGGCCGATTACCTCAGGGCGCATCCGGAGACGACGGTCTCCGTGACGGGCTATGCGGATGCGGCCACGGGCGGCAAGGCCCGCAACCTGCAACTGTCGATGCTGCGCGCCGCGGGTGTGTCGGAGGCTCTGCAACAGGCCGGAATCGCGGCGGACCGTATCCGGGTCGATTACAAGGGCGATTCGGAGCAGCCGTTCGCCACGGCGGCCGAAAACCGCGTGAGCGTCTGCGTGGCGCAGTGATCCGTTCCGGCACGCCGGGCACGGCCGGGCGGGTAAGTATAAATACCTATTTATCGGAAATTCCCGGGGGACGGCATGGACTGTTCCCCGGGAATTTGCTAATTTTGTCCGTTTTTTAGAGAAACGCCTTTCGATGATCGACTTTCTGACAATACCTTCGCCGTGCTATGTTCTCGACGAGCGGCTGCTGGACGCGAACCTGGCCGTGATCGACCGCGTGCGCCGCGAGTCGGGCGCCGAGGTGATCGTCGCGCTGAAGGCCTGCGCCATGTGGAGCATTTTTCCCGAGCTGGCCCGGCACTCCGACGGCGCCACGGCCTCTTCGGCCGCCGAAGCGCGTCTGGTTTTCGAAGAATTCGGCCGTCCGGCCCATACCTACGCACCCGTCTATACGGATCGCAACATCGACGAGATACTGCGTTGCAGCGACCACATCACGTTCAATTCCGTGGCGCAGTTCGAGCGTTTCGGACAGCGGGCGCTCATCCGCGGCATTTCGTGCGGACTGAGGATCAACCCGGAGTATTCGCCCGTCGGGACGGACCTCTACAACCCCTGCGTTCCCGGTTCGCGGCTGGGCGTCACGGCCGGCGAGCTGCGCGAGCTGCCCGCGGGCATCGAAGGACTGCATTTCCATGTCCTGTGCGAATCGCGTCCCGCGCACCTGCGGCTGGCGCTCGAGGCCGTCGAACGGCGCTTCGGCCGTCTGCTCGACCGCGTCGCGTGGCTCAACATGGGCGGCGGCCACCTGATGACCCATGCCGAATACGACTGCGACGAGCTGATCGCCCTGCTCCGCGAATTCCGTTCGCGTCATCCGCACCTGCGGCTGATTCTCGAACCGGGCAGCGCCTTCACCTGGCGCACGGGCTATCTGGTCTCCACGGTGGAGGACATCGTGACGAACGGCGGCGTGCATACGGCGATGCTCGACGTGTCGTTCGCCTGCCACATGCCCGACTGCCTCGAAATGCCCTACAAGCCGGCCATCGTCGGGGCGCACGATCCCGCCGAGGGGGAGACGCGCTGGCGCATGGGCGGCACGAGCTGCCTGGCGGGGGACTACTGCGGCGACTGGGCCTTCGACCGTGCGCCGCAGGTCGGCGACCGCATCGTTTTCGAGGATATGATCCATTATACGATGGTCAAGACGACGATGTTCAACGGCGTGCAGCACCCCGCGATCCTCATCGCGCGGCGCGACGGCAGCGTGGAGACCGTCCGGGAGTTCGGCTACGAGGATTTCAAGAGCCGCATGTCGTGAGCTCCGCCCGGGACGCGCCGGAAAACAAGCCAATGCAAACAAGCCATAATAACCCATACATGGAAAATTTCACACCTACTTCCTACACCCTCGAATGTGTCGCCACGGGACGCGAGTTCGAAGACACGGGCTGGGTCCTGTCCGATCCGCAGTGCAAGACGCCGTCGCTCGTGCGGGCGCGCTATGCCAAGCGGCAGATCGACGTGAAACCCGCCGAGTGGGGGCTCTACCGCTTCGCCGACTGGATGCCCGTGCGGCGGATGCTCAAGGGCTCCTCGGCTCCCGTGACCTACAAGAGCCGGGGTTTGGCCGAGCGGCTCGGGCTGGAGAACCTCTGGATCACGTTCAACGGCTACTATCCGGCCATCGGCGCCACGATGACCACCTGCTCGTTCAAGGAGACCGAAGCCTATTCGGTCTGCGGCCGCGCCGCGGCGGACGAACAGCGCGTGCTGGTGGTGGCGTCGGCCGGAAATACGGCCCGTGCCTTCGCCAAGGTCTGCTCGGACAACGGCATCCGCCTGCTGCTGTCGGTTCCCTACGACAATATCGGCGCGCTCTGGTTCGAGGAGCCGCTGAACCCCTGTGTCAAGCTGATCTGCTGCGCCGCGGGCGGCGACTATTTCGATGCCATCTACCTGAGCGATCTCGCGCTCAAAGGTCCCGGGTTCTATGCCGAGGGCGGCGCGAAAAACATCGCCCGGCGCGACGGCATGGCCTGCACGGTGCTGTCGGCCGTGACGGCGATCGGCCGCATCCCCGACTACTATTTTCAGGCCGTGGGCAGCGGTACGGGCGCCATCGCGGCGTGGGAGGCCAATCAGCGCCTCGTCGCGGACGGCCGTTTCGGGCAGAACACCATGAAGCTGATGGTGTCGCAGAACGCGCCGTTCGTCCCCATGTACGACGCCTGGCAGGCCGATTCGCGCGCGATGCTGCCCTATGACGAGGACAAGGCGCGCCGCGATGCGGAGATCATCGACGCCAAGGTGCTGTCGAACCGCCATCCGCCTTACGGGCTGGCCGGCGGTCTGTACGACGCGCTGAAAGCCACGGGCGGCGATATTTTCGTGGCGACGAACGCCATGGCCCGCAAGGCCCGCAAGCTCTTCAGGGAGACCGAAGGGGTCGATATCTATTCGGCGGCGGGCGTCGCCACGGCGTCGCTCATCAACGCCGTGGCCGCCGGCAGGGTCGAGCGGGACGCCACGATCATGCTCAACATCACGGGCGGCGGCGAGGAGCACTTCAAGGAGGGCAAGGAGCTGTGGTATCTCAAGCCGAGCCTGGTCTTTCCGCTCGATCCCGATGCCGACGACGTGGTGTCGAAGGTCGAGGCGCTGTTCTGATCCGAAAAATTGCTTACCTTTGCGGCGGTTCGAACCGGGGGCGTGCAGCCGGCCCGGTCCGGACCGCCGGATTTTTATTTTATCAACCCAAACAAAACGACAACATGGAACACATTCTGCAGAAGCGGATTCCCTGCTTCAAGCGTTGGAGCCGCAAGGGCTGGTCGGTCTTTGCGAGCCTGCACCGCTACGTGAAGATCGGAGTCCTCGCCGCCGGAATGTCGATCCTGCTGCTAGCGACACGGGGCGCATCCGCGCACAACGCCGACACGACCGCCGTCCTCAGGACGTTGCGGATCCGTGAAGTCGGCATCACGGGAACCCAGACGGCTCCCGTGCGGAACGCCCGGTCGCACACCCCGCTTTTCGACCGGAAAGCTTTCGCCGCGGAGCCCGTCCAGACGCTGGAGGCCGCTCTGCGCCTCGCGCCTTCGGTCGATATCCGCGAACGCGGAGGCAAGGGAGCGCAGGCCGACATCTCCGTCCGCGGAGGCTCTTTCGACCAGACGATGGTCCTTCTCAACGGTATTGATTTCACGGATGCCCGCACGGGGCACCAGTCCCACGCGCTGCCGGTCGATCTCGACTGCATCTCGTCGGTGGAGCTGCTCGACGGCCTGCCGGGCGTCGGGGCCTTCGCCGGGGCGGTGAACATCCGCACGGCGCCGCTGCGGCCGACCTACCTGCGCTTCGAGGGTGCGGGCGGACAGTACGGCTATGCCTATGCCAACCTTTCGGGAGCCGTCACCGAGGGACGCCTCTCGGTGCTCGGCGCGGCTTCCTTCCGCCGCAGCGACGGTTACCGGCACAATACGGACTTTTCCAATTGCAATGCCTACGTGCGGGCCGTCTGCGAGGCTCCCCGTGCCGGACTGTTCGATTTCCAGGCCGGATACCAGGACCGGGATTTCGGGTCCAACGGATTCTATGCGGCCTACAATCCCGACCAGTGGGAACACACCGCGACGGCGCTCGCGTCGCTCCGGTGGCTCAGGAGCGCGGGCCGCTTCTCGTTCGGCGCCTCGGCGAGCTACCGGAAGAATTTCGACCGCTACGACTGGACACGCGGGACGGCGATGAACCGGCACAATACGGACAATGTCGGAGCGCGAGTCTGGAGCGATTACGGTTGGGCGGCAGGCACGACGTCGCTGGGCGGTGACTACGCCTACAACCATATCTTCAGCACGAACCTCGGCGAGAAGCTCGACACGCCTCACGGCCGTTACACCCATGCCGCCGCGCGCCATACGGGCAACCTTTGGCTGCGGCACGAGAAACACTGGCGGCGTTTCGACGCCGCGGCGTCGGCCGGGGCGAGTTTCACGCCCTACGGCGGGGCGGCTCTCTGGAGCCTCTCGGGCGGCTGGCGTCCCTCCGGGGCGTGGCGCGTGGAGGCCGGTGCGGCGCAGTCGATGCGCCTGCCGACCTTCACGGATCTCTACTATACCTCCCCGGCACAGGTCAATAACCTCGGCCTGCGGCCCGAACGGGCCGTCACCGTCCGCCTCGGGGCGGGGTATTCCCGGGGCTGCTGGAGCGCTTCGGCCGATGCCTACTACCGGGCCGGCCGCGACATCATCGACTGGGTGTGGTACGACGATGTGCCCGAAAATCCCGAGGCATGGCGCGGCAAGTGGCATTCGGAGCAGACGAGCCGTCTGAATACCTTCGGGATCGAGTTCTCGGGAAGCTACGCGGTGCAGGAAGGATTTCTGCGCCGCGTGAGGGTCTCCTACGGATACGTCACCACCGACCGTAACGCCGACATCGTGGCCAGGAGCGCCATGGACTTCATGCGCCACAAGGCGGCGCTCGGGGTCGAATTCCGCTTCCTGCGGCGCATGTCGTTCGCGCTCACGGGTTCGCTATTCGACCGCAACGGCGACTATACGGCCTATCCCGTTGCAGGGGACTCCTCCCGGACGGAGACGCGCGGTTACGAACCCTATTTCCTGCTCGACGGACGTCTGCAATGGGAGAAGGGGTTCTGCCGCCTCTATGTCGATGCGACGAACCTCACCGACACGCGCTACTGCGATCTGGGAGGTATCCCGCTGCCGGGCTTCTGGTGTACGGCGGGCGTGGTGCTGACCTTCGGACGGTAGGCGTCTCCGTCCGCTCCGGAAGGCGGCCTCTCCGGCGCCGCTGATCCGGAGCTTCCGGCTGCGTTTCCCGGTCCGGACCTTCGGGTCCGGACTTTCTGTTTTTTTGCCCCGGACGCTTTTTTCGTTACGATTTTATCGGAATTGTTCCGGAAATTCGTTATATTTGAAGCAGAGAATCCGAAAACTGCATACGATATGGAAAAGCGAATCGTGGAGTGCGTCCCCAATTTCAGCGAGGGACGCGACAAGGAGGTGATCCGCCGGATCGTCGAAGCGATCGAGGGGGCGGGCGGCGTGAAGGTCCTGGACGTCGATCCGGGCGAAGCGACGAACCGCACGGTCGTCACCTTTGTCGGCGCGCCCGAGGAGGTCGTCGAGGCGGCTTTCGCCGGGGTGAAACGGGCGTCCGAACTGATCGACATGCGCCGCCACAAAGGGGCGCACCCCCGCATGGGGGCCACCGACGTCCTGCCGCTCATTCCCGTTTCGGGCATCACGCTCGAGGAGTGCGCCGCGCTGGCGCGCCGGCTGGCCGAACGCATCGCCTGCGAACTGCGGATTCCGACCTATTGCTACGAGGCTTCGGCTCTGCGGCCCGAGCGGCGGAACCTGGCCGTCTGCCGCGCCGGAGAGTACGAGGCGCTGCCCGAGAAACTGGCGCACGCGGAGACGGCCCCCGATTTCGGGGCGCGTCCCTTCGACGAAGGGGTGGCCCGTACGGGAGCCACGACGGTCGGGGCCCGCGATTTCCTGATCGCCGTCAATTTCAATCTCAACACCACCTCCACGCGGCGCGCCAACGCCATCGCTTTCGACGTGCGCGAGAAGGGGCGGCCGGTGCGCGAGGGAAATCCCGTCACGGGTAAAATCGTGAAGGATGCCGACGGCAACCCCGTCATGCGGCCCGGCACGCTCCGCGCCACGAAGGCCATCGGGTGGTATATCGAGGAGTACGGCATCGCGCAGGTCTCGATGAATCTGACCGATATCGCCGTGACGCCCCTGCATGTCGCCTTCGACGAGGTGTGCCGCAAGGCCGACGCCCGCGGGGTGCGCGTCACCGGCACGGAGATCGTGGGCCTCGTGCCCAAGCGGGCGCTTGTCGAGGCGGGACGCCACTTCCTGCGCAAACAGCGCCGTTCGACGGGTATCGCTGAGGAGGAGATCGTCCGCATCGCCGTCAAGTCGATGGGACTGGACGATCTGAAGCCCTTCCGCCCCGAGGAGAAGGTGATCGAATACCTGCTTGAAGCGGAAGATAAGCAGAAGCGTCTTATCGACATGACCTGCAAGGAATTCGCCGATGAAACGGCGAGCGAATCCCCGGCTCCCGGCGGCGGCTCGATCGCGGCCTATATGGGAGCGCTGGGCGCTGCGCTCGGTACGATGGTCGCCAACCTCTCGTCGCACAAGGCGGGGTGGGACGACCGCTGGGAAGAGTTCTCCGACTGGGCCGACCGGGGACAGGCGTTGCTGCGGGAGCTGCTGCATCTGGTGGACGAGGACACGGCGGCTTTCAACCGCATCATGGCCGTCTTCTCGATGCCCAAATCGACCGACGAGGAGCGGGCGGCGCGCAGTGCGGCCCTGCAGGAGGCGACGCTCTATGCCACGGAGGTCCCGCTGCGGACGATGAAGGCTGCCGCGAAGGTCTTCCCCGTCGTCCGTGCGATGGCCTCGGAGGGCAATCCCAATTCGGTCTCGGATGCCGGCGTGGGCGCACTTGCGGCGCGCAGCGCGGTGCTCGGGGCCTGTCTCAACGTGAAAATCAACGCCGCCGGTCTGAAGGACCGTGCGAAGGCCGACGCCCTCGTGGCCGAAGCCGAGGCGCTGGCCGCCGAAGCCGTGGAGGCCGAGGCCGAAGTGCTGCGAATCGTGGAAGAGAAGATAAAATAGCGGAACGATGACTTTAGCCGAATTTCAAGCCGATATCCGCGCGGGTATTCCCGACCGGCTGCCCGCCGCGAAGCCTTACGACAGACAGATCAACCATGCGCCCAAGCGCAAGGACATTCTCACGCAGGCCGAGAAGGAACTGGCCCTGCGCAACGCCCTGCGCTACTTCCCCGCCAGGCACCACGCCGTGCTGGCCCGGGAGTTCGCCGCCGAGCTGCGCAAGTACGGCCGGATCTACATGTACCGCCTGCGTCCCGACTACGAGATGCACGCGCGGCCGATCGACGAATACCCCGCGAAGTGCCGGCAGGCCGCGGCCATCATGCTGATGATCCAGAACAACCTGGACAAGGCCGTGGCGCAGCATCCCCACGAGCTGATTACCTACGGCGGCAACGGCGCGGTGTTCCAGAACTGGGCGCAGTACCGCCTGACGATGAAGTACCTCTCGGAGATGACCGACCGTCAGACGCTGGTGATGTATTCGGGCCATCCGCTCGGGCTTTTCCCGTCGCATCCCGACGCGCCGCGCGTCGTGGTGACCAACGGCATGGTGATCCCCAACTACTCGAAACCCGACGACTGGGAGCGGATGAACGCCCTCGGCGTCTCGCAGTACGGGCAGATGACCGCCGGATCGTACATGTACATCGGGCCGCAGGGCATCGTCCACGGTACGACGATCACGGTGATGAACGCCGCGCGCAAGCGCTTCACCGGGGACCGCACCTCGGCGCGCGGCATGCTGTTCGTCTCGTCGGGGCTGGGCGGCATGTCCGGCGCGCAGCCCAAGGCGGGCAACATATCGGGCGTGGTGTCGGTCGTCGCCGAGATCAACCCCAAAGCCGCGCGGAAACGCTTCGAGCAGGGATGGGTGGATGAACTGCATGAATCGCTGGATGAGCTGATCCCGCGTATCCGTCAGGCTGTCAAATCGAAAGAGGTCGTATCGCTGGCCTATGTGGGCAACGTGGTGGATCTTTGGGAGCGGCTGGCCGACGAAGGGATCGACGTGGATCTCGGTTCCGACCAGACCTCGCTGCACAACCCCTGGGCAGGCGGTTATTACCCCGTGGGGCTGAGCTACGAGGCGTCGAACAAGATGATGGCCGAGGAGCCGGCGCGTTTCCGCGAGTGCGTGCAGGAGTCGCTGCGGCGGCAGGTCGATGCCATCAACCGCCTGACGGCGCGCGGCATGTACTTCTTCGACTACGGCAACGCCTTCCTGCTGGAGGCGTCGCGTGCCGGAGCCGCCGTCATGGGCGAGGGCGGGCGTTTCCGCTATCCCTCCTACGTGCAGGACATCATGGGGCCCATGTTCTTCGACTACGGCTTCGGACCCTTCCGCTGGGTCTGCACTTCGGGCCGCGCGGAGGACCTCGACACGACGGACCGTCTCGCGGCCGAAGTGCTGGAGGAGATGCTGCGCACGGCGCCGGACGACATCCGCGGACAGCTCGAAGACAACCTCCACTGGATCCGCGAGGCCGGACGCAACCGGCTGGTCGTCGGTTCGCAGGCCCGGATCCTCTATGCCGACTGCGAGGGCCGCACGCGGATCGCGCAGGCTTTCAACCGCGCCATCGCCGACGGCCGCATTTCGGCCCCCGTGGTGCTGGGGCGCGACCACCACGACGTTTCGGGAACCGATTCGCCCTACCGCGAGACGTCGAACATCTACGACGGATCGTGCTTCACGGCCGACATGGCCGTGCAGAACGTCATCGGCGACGCTTTCCGCGGCGCGACGTGGGTTTCGATCCACAACGGCGGCGGAGTGGGCTGGGGCGAGGTTGTGAACGGCGGCTTCGGCATGGTGATCGACGGCTCGGAAGAGTCCGGCCGCCGCATCCGCGAAATGCTCTTCTGGGACGTCAATAACGGCATCGCGCGCCGCAGTTGGGCGCGCAACGACGGAGCCGTGGAGGCCATCCGCCGCGAGATGGCCCGCACGCCGGGCTTGCAGGTGACACTGCCCAATTCAGCGGACGACAATGTGATACGCAATGCACTGAACGAAACCGAATCATAAAGATTATCTGTCATGGAACATCATCATATTTCGGCGGAGCGGCTGACCGTCGCCCGCCTCGGCGAAATTCTCGAACGGCGGCTGCCGGTGGCCCTGAGCGACGACGCCCGGGCGCGTATCGTGCGTTGCCGCGAATACCTCGACCGCAAGATGGAGCATCCCGAGCGGCCGATCTACGGCATCACCACGGGCTTCGGGTCGTTGTGCGACATTTCGGTGGGACGCGACGAGCTGGCGCAGTTGCAGAGGAACCTCGTCATGTCGCACGCCTGCGGTACGGGCGAGCGCGTACCGTCGGAGATCGTGCGGCTGATCCTGCTGCTGAAGATCCAGTCGCTTTCGTACGGCCATTCGGGCGTGCAGTTGGCCACCGTGGAGCGGCTCGCGGAGTTCTACAACCGGGGGATTCTTCCCGTCGTTTACCAGCAGGGGTCGCTCGGCGCTTCGGGCGACCTGGCGCCGCTGGCCCACATGAGCCTGCCGCTGCTGGGACTGGGCGAAGTGGAGTGCGAGGGGCGGGTGCGCCCGGCCTCGGAGGTACTCGGCGAGCTGGGGTGGAAACGCCTCGAGTTACAGTCGAAGGAGGGGCTGGCGCTGCTCAACGGCACGCAGTTCATGGCGGCCTACGGCGTCTGGGCGCTTCTGGCCGCGCGCCGTCTGAGCGGCTGGGCCGACCGTATCGGGGCGTTGTCGCTCGACGCCTTCGACGGCCGCATCGAGCCGTTCTGCGACGAGGTGCACCGCATCCGCGCCCATCGGGGCCAGCTCGCCACGGCACGCGCCTTCCGCCGCCTGCTGGAGGGCAGCGAACTGATCGCGCGTCCGAAACAGCACGTGCAGGACCCCTATTCGTTCCGCTGCATCCCGCAGGTGCACGGGGCGACGAAAGACACGATCGACTATGCGGAGAGCGTGCTGGAGACGGAGATCAACTCGCCGACGGACAATCCGACGATCTTCCCCGAGGAGGATATGGTCGTCTCGGCGGGCAATTTCCACGGGCAGCCGATCGCCCTGGCGATGGATTTCCTGGCCATCGCGCTGGCCGAGCTGGGCAATATCTCCGAGCGGCGCATCTACAAGCTCATTTCGGGTGCGCGGGGACTGCCGAAGTTCCTCGTGGCCAATCCCGGGCTGAACAGCGGCTTCATGATCCCGCAGTACACCGCCGCGTCGATCGTCAGCCAGTCGAAGGGGTTGTGCATGCCTGCGTCGGTCGATTCGATTCCCTCGTCGCAGGGACAGGAGGACCACGTGAGCATGGGCTCGAACGCCGCCACGAAACTCTACCGCGTGGTGCTGAACACCGAGCGCGTGCTGGCCATCGAACTGATGAACGCCGCGCAGGCCCTCGAATTCCGGCGTCCGGCGCGCACGTCTCCCGAGCTGGAGCGGATGGTGGCCGACTACCGCCGCCGCGTGCCGTTCGTCGATAACGATTGCGTCATGTATCCCCACATCGGAGCTTCGGTGGAATTTCTGCGCGCACGATGAGACTGTTAGTGAGGAATATCGGCCGCATCGTCGGCATCGAGCGCGAAGGGCGGCTGCGGCTGTGCGGTGCGGAGATGGACCGCATGGAGACGCTCGGCGACGCGTGGCTGCTCGCCGACGGAGGCCGCATCGCCGCCTTCGGCCGCAGCGGCGGAGAGGAGGGGATCGCCGCCGACCGTGTCGTGGACGCCGGGGGCGGCATGCTCTTTCCCTCGTTCTGCGATTCGCATACGCACCTGGTCTATGCCGGAAGCCGCGAGCAGGAGTTTCTGGACAAGATCAACGGCCTCTCGTACGAGGAGATCGCCCGCCGGGGCGGGGGGATTCTCAACTCGGCCGACCGGCTGCACGAAACCTCCGAGGAGGAGTTGTTCCGGCAGGCGATGGAGCGCGTGAGGGAGATCGCGGTGATGGGAACGGGCGCCGTGGAGATCAAGAGCGGCTACGGACTCTCGACCGAGGACGAGCTGAAGATGCTGCGCGTCGTGCGCCGCATCCGGCAGGAGACGCCGCTGGAGGTGCGCGCCACCTTCCTCGGGGCGCACGCCGTGGCGCGCGCCTACCGCGGGCGGCAGGGCGAGTACGTCGATCTGGTGTGCCGCGAGATGCTGCCGGCCGTGGCGCGCGAGGGGCTGGCCGACTTCGTGGACGTCTTCTGCGACGAGGGCTTCTTCACGGTGGCGGAAACCGAGCGGATCATCGCGGAGGGCGCCCGCTACGGACTGCGGGCGAAGATCCATGCCAACGAGCTGGCCGTCTCGGGCGGCGTGCAGGCGGGCGTGCGTTGCGGTGCGCTGTCGGTGGACCACCTCGAACGCATCGGCGCCGAGGAGATCGGAGCGTTGCGCGGGGCGGAGACCATGCCCACGTTGCTGCCCGGGGCCGCGTTCTTCCTGGGCATGGACTATCCCCCGGCGCGCGAGATGATCCGCGCGGGGCTGGGTGTGGCGCTCGCTTCGGACTACAACCCCGGGTCGTCGCCTTCGGGCGACATGCGCATGGTGGCTTCGCTGGCTTCGATCCGGATGCGGATGACCCCTATGGAGGCGCTCTGCGCCGCGACGCTCAACGGCGCCTATGCCATGGGAGTGAGCCGCGACTTCGGTTCGGTGTCGGTGGGCAAGGTCGCCAGCTTCTTCCTCACGCGGCCGATGCCCTCCGTGGAGTTCTTTACCTATGCCTACCGCACGCCGCTCATCGAACGCGTCTTCCTGCGCGGCGAGGAGTTCGGCGGCGCGGCATGATTTTTGCCCGGGTCCGGGTATGGGATTTTGTTTTTTCTCGGACCCGTCGCGCTCCGGTTCCGGCGGGAAGTGCGGCCGGGAGCCTCTCTCCGGAGGGGATTCCCGAAAGCTCCCGATCGGCGGTCTGCGGACGGCCGGATCGGCCGGTCCGGAGTGCGTAAACCGGAGCGTTGCGGGATACGATCGTTGGTTTTGGCTCCTGCTGGGCCTTGCGTTCGGCGGAACCGTAAATGCGCAGCAGATGGAACCATTGACACCCCGTGAGAGGCGGGTTATCGAAGAGAAGGGTACGGAAGCGCCCTACACGGGACGTTATTACCTTCACCGCGAGGCGGGGACCTATGTCTGCTGCCGCTGCGGGGCGCCGCTCTACCGTTCGGAGGACAAGTTCGATGCAGGATGCGGCTGGCCGAGTTTCGATGACGAGATTCCCGGAGCCGTGCGCCGCACACCGGATGCGGACGGCCTCCGGACCGAGATCGTCTGCGCCCGCTGCGACGCCCATTTGGGCCACGTTTTCACGGGCGAGAGGTTCACGCCCAAAAATACGCGCCACTGCGTCAATTCGCTTTCGCTCGGGTTCGTCCCGGCTGCGGGGGCGGAGCCGGAGGTCGCGGCGGGGGAGTGCGGCGCGGCGGCCGGAACGGGGATTGCTTCGGAACGGAATGCTGCGGCCGGCGGACCGGCGATTCTTTCAGACCGCTCCGACAGTTCCGTGCCGTCCGACGGCTCTGCGGTCTCCGGTGAACCGGACCGGACGGGGGATGTTTCGGACCGCTCTGCGGATTCGGTCCGTGCTGGCGAGCCGGATGCCGCGGTGAAAACCGAAACGGCGATCTTTGCCGGAGGGTGTTTCTGGGGCGTGGAGTACATGCTCGCGTCGCAGCCGGGGGTGCTGGATGCGGAGGCGGGCTATACGGGCGGCCGTACCGAACACCCGACTTACGAAGAGGTGTGCGGCCACCGCACGGGACATGCCGAGGCGGTGCGTGTGACGTTCGATCCCGCTCAGGTCTCCTACGAGGAACTGGCGCGCCTTTTCTTCGAGATTCACGACCCGACGCAGGCGGGACGGCAGGGGCCTGACATCGGTCCCCAGTACCGTTCCGAGATTTTCTATACCTCGCCCGAGCAGCGCAAGACGGCTGTCCGGCTGATCGCCGAACTGCGTGCGAGGGGGTATCGCGTGGTGACGCGCGTGACTCCTGCCGGATCGTTCTGGCCTGCCGAGGCGTACCACCAGGACTACTACGAGCGCCGGGGCACGCAGCCTTACTGCCACGTTTACACCAAGCGGTTCTGACCGCCGGGTCTGCGCCTGTTTTTTCCGGCGGATCCGTTTTTCGTACCTGCGCGTGTCCGGTCGTCCGGGGAATAACCTGCATATGTCCTCTGTCCGGCGATTCTGAGATCGGACGCTACGGTGCGTGTCGTTTTTCCCGGCGAAGCCGGTCTCCGTACCTGTTGCTGTGTCTGTTTTTCTTCGGCCGGAGGGTGGCCGATACGGGTTTATTCCGTATCTTTGCACGCAAAAACGCAAGCCGATGGAACGTGCGAAAGGCATTCTCTGGGCGGCTCTCTCCTCCTCGACTTTCGGGCTGGCGCCGCTGTTCACCCTCTTGCTGCTGGGAGCGGGGTACTCCTCGTTCGAGGTGCTGACCTACCGCTGGGGCGTGGCGTCGCTGTGTCTGGGAGTCTGCGGTGTCGCGGCCGGATGCGATTTCCGCCTCGGGCGGAAGGAACTGCGGGCGGTCTTCCTGTTGAGCCTTTTCCGCGCCGCCACGTCGTTTTCGCTCGTCATAGCCTACCGCAATATCGCCAGCGGCGTGGCTTCGACCATCCATTTCATGTATCCGCTGGCCGTGGCGCTGGCGATGATCTGCTTTTTCCGCGAGCGGGGATCGGTGCGTACTTTCGCCGCGATCGGCCTGTCGATCGCGGGGGCGGTGCTCCTCTCCTCGGGCAATGTGGATTTCACGCAGGGCGACACCCTCGCGGGCATGATCGCCGCCGCGGTGTCGGTCTTCTCCTATGCCGGTTATATCGTCGGCGTGCGCCGGAGCCGCGCCGCACGGATCGACTCCACGGCGCTCACGTGCTATGTGATGGCTTTCGGGGCGCTGTTTTTCCTCGTCGGCGGATCGCTGACGGGCGGCGTCCGGATCGAGACGGACCTCCGTGCATGGCTCTGCATTCTCGGGCTGGCGCTCCCGGCCACGGCCGTCTCGAACATGGCGCTCGTGCAGGCGATCCGCAGGATCGGTCCGACGCTGACCTCCGTGTTCGGCGCGATGGAGCCGTTGACGGCCGTGGTGATCGGCGTCGCGGTCTTCGCGGAGCCTTTCACGGCGAAAGGGGCCGCGGGTATTCTGCTCATCGTGGCGGCCGTGCTGCTCGTCGTGCTGCGCCGGGACCGCGGCGGGGCGTGATGCCGCGATCCCGGCGTGCGTCACAGACTGAATGTCATCGAGATCGGGTAGTGGTCCGAAATGTAGGGCGCGCCGTAGTCGCCCGTGAGGGTGGCGAAGCGCAGGCATTTGAGCTTCCCCCGGAAATAGAGGTGGTCGATCACGATGGTGTCGGGCGCCGAACCGAAGCCGTTGAAGGTCCCTTCGCGGTCCGTTTCGGGCGCCTTGTCGCGCGCAGACTTCATGGTTTTCGTGAGCGGCCGGAAGATCGGACTGTCGGTCGGGGTGTTGAAGTCTCCGCCGAGGATGGCCGGAGCCTTGCCCGCGATGGCGGCGATCTGCGCGACGACGAGTTTCACCCCTTCCGCGCGCGCCGTTTTGCCCTTGTGGTCGAGGTGGGTGTTGAAGTAGAAGAAGGTCTTGCCCGACGTCCTGTCGCGCAGTTCCGCCCAAGTCATCGTGCGGTTGCAGGCTCCGTCCCATCCGCGCGAGGGGCGGTCGGGCGTCTCGCTGAGCCACAGCGTGCCGCTGTCGAGCAGGTCGAAACGGTCGCGGAGGTAGTAGATCGCCATGGTCTCGCCGGCCTTGTCGCCGTCGTCGCGCCCCACGCCCACGCGGGCGTACTGCGGGCACTCCTCGTCGAGGTATTGCAACTGGTCGGCGAGCGCCTCCTGCACGCCGAACACGTCCGGCGCTTCCTGGCGGATCATCTGCCGTGTGGCGTGGCGGCGGTGTTCCCAGTCGTTCGGGCCGTCCCCTCCGCCGCTGTTGCGCATATTGTAGGAGATGAGTTTCAGGGGGCGGGCCTCCTCTGCGGCCGGAGCCGGGAGCGAGAGACACGCTGCAAGAAGCAGAAGCAGGTACTTTTTCATGGTTGTTTCCGGTTGAAAGTGACTTTTGACAAAGGTAGCGAATTTTCCGGATTTTTCCCGGGTCGAAATAAAAACGACAGATGCCATGCAGACCGGGGATATTGCAAATCGGGAACCATTGTGGGTTGATAGGGTATGGAACGGCAGTGGCAGATCTGCTTTCGGCATGTTTCGAATCCGGTCGTTCTTCATTCGTGCATGCGGAAATGAAAGATATTGTGTTTTTCCTAACCTTACTGTTTCAGTTTTATTATATCCGTTTTCAGTGTTATCCCAGTTGGTTTATCACGAGGGATCGTCTTTTCTGGTTTACGGTAATCCAGGGAATCCTATATACGTTTGGCCGGATCGGCCGTACCGTTTCATCGGCGGCCTGTTTCACGGCTGGGCATCTCATGCCCGAACGAACCAACCGCCCGGCCTCGATCGAAAAAGAGCCGTTCAGAACATCTGAACGGCTCTTTCGAACGACGGAAACCTATTCGGCCCGAACGGCTGCGGCTTTGTTTCCGGTAGAGAGTCTTTGAACGGCAGCCGGTGCGGACTGTGAGGTCCGGGTTCCCAGTACGCCGTATTCCGTCGATGTGCGGACCATCGTATAGGGACCTGCGAAGAAATCCTTGTATACGTACGGGCTCATCGCCTGGATGTAATAGTTGCTGCCGTTGCGGACATCCCAATAGTCGAGCGACGTGATCGTGCAGGATCCGCCTCCGGACAGACCGTAATTGTATCCGTAGATGGCGCCTTTCCCGTCCTCGGACGAAGATGCCTGAAGAGCCTCTCCGTATCCGAGCGATATGAGACCGCCGTACCCGGAGCCACCTTTGGTATAGACAAATCTCGGGAAGAGCGTGAGCTGGCCGCCGGTACTCAATGTCCCGCATATCTGATGGTGGATGTCGAACGTGCCGTCGGCCTTGAACTTCGCTTCGCATTCGTAGTCGTTCTTCAGGTAGGTGTATCCCCATCCGCGGATCAGGTACGTACTGTTGATCTCGCGCGGACGGATTTCGATGACGAAATCGTAGGACGTACCCGATACTTCGGACGACGCCGAGGTCACGGTCCATGTCCCGATCCATTGCCTGTAGGCATCCTGCATGTCTGCCGGCAGTGCGGAGGTCGTTTTCTCCGCGCTGAAGACCTTCGTGGTGTAATTCAGCGTCGAGGGGTCGATTCCCAGGCCCACCACGACATACTCCGTTTCATCGTACAGGTCGGAAAGAGTCCCTGTCATGTCGCCCTTCTTCAGTTCGTTCGCGGAAGCGATCGTCTCGCAGATACTTTTCCGGAGTTGCGTGTCCGACATGCCTTCGATTTCGCTCTTCCTGAACGCCCGGACGATGTACGGGTCGTCCGGATCCGTCGCGGTAATTTCGTATTTCAGCGAATTGTAGGTCGTTTCCGTAATGTTTACGGTCAGTTGGTTGTCCGAGTATTTCGGAGTGATCCGGACGTTTTTCTCGGCATTTTCCAGGTACTCTCCGCTGAACGACAACTCTTCCACGGTCACGCCGTCGATGGTCAGAGGTTCGTAGAATTTCGCACCGGATTTCGTCCAGATGAAGGGCGCGGACAGGACCTCTGCCGATTCGGTTTCGGTGGCCTCCTTGAGCGTAATCCGGAATACGCGCGAGGTAAAATTATTCAGAGCCGATTGGAATTCCAGCGGATAGGTCGCATCCCCTACGATGCAGCTCGTATAGCCCAGCAGCATATCCGTTTCCGCATCTACATAGGCTTGCAGTTCATCGGCCCAGTTCACGTCTTCATCGAGCGGATACATGCGGATGTAATTGCCGGATTTGCGTCCTTTGAGTTTTACGCATTCGGGAGTGGCCTCCATAACGATGAAGTCGGAATCCCCCTCCAGACCGCCGTTCGCCGTGCCGATTCCCTGATTGGCCCCGGTCCCGGCATCCGAATAGAAATGAATGATCTCGTTGTAGGTGTTGAACGTGAGCATCGGCCCGTTGTCCGGCTCTACGGAGTAGTAGGACTCGTCCGTCTGCGCGGGATCGAAATTCTCGCTGGCGGCGGTCACCTTGCCGTCGGAAGAGAATTTCAGGAACATCGTATAACCTCCGTAGATGCGCGATTTTTCCGGATAGAGCTCCACTCGCCACCCGTTGACGGCGCCCTGAAGAACGTTCTCGGCCCGTTCGATGGCTTCGTTCATGCGTTCCGTCGCGGATTTCGGGAATTTATCCTCCTCGTTCAGAAGACAGGAGCTCAGTACGAGGGGCAGTCCCAGCAATATCAATAATCGTTTCATAGGTTTCACATTTTTTTTAATACGGAACAGAATCAGATATCCAGGTCGAGTGTCGGCACGTCCTGCTGACGTCGCAGGACGATCTCGCGCAGCTTTTCCAGGTCGATACCCCAGTCATTCTCATAGTATTTATAGACGATGTCGAATTTCTGCTCGATCATCGAGCGTCTCGCACCTGCCGTCCGCAGTTTCGTTTCCCAGGCTTCGGGCGTGTTGGTGACGTAGATCGAGGCGAGTTCCACGAACTCCTCTCCGTCGGAAGTCGAGGCGTAACGGCTGATGAACCCGTCCTGCAGAGCGCTGGTCTCGGTGGGATATACCTCCCAGCAGGAATTGCCGACATAGCGGATACCTCCGTCCGACTTGCCGACGATCTGTTCGAAATCGGACGTGTAAGGCTTTTTCTGATTGAGGATATGCCCGAACTCGTGATGTATCGTTTTGAAGTAGGAGGAGTTGAGAGCATCGACATTGCGCGGATCCAGCGTATTGAGGTTGTAGAGGGTGATTTTCGTACCGCCCTCGGCCGTACCCAGTACGATGGAGCCGTTGTTGTTGTAGGCCGGGCTGCCCACGAAGAAGAGGTCTTTCGGGAAGTTGGCCCGGATGAAGTCCCGGCTGCCGGTGATTTCGTCGTAGGCTTGCAGACAAAGATAGGAAACCAACTGCGCCATTTCGATCGAGCGTTCGTAACGCGCCGGTACCAGATTGTAGGTCATATCGGATTCCATGTCCTCGTAACGGTACATGACCCGGATATTATACGGTTCGATGAAGTTCTCGAGGAGCCACTCGTCGAAAGGCGTTTCGATCTCATAGCCGATACCCGTGATTACGCTCTTGTCGTCGAGTCCGTCCTCCGAACACGCCGTGTTCGAAAGTGCGAATACCAGTGCGGACAGTGCAAATATCGTTCTTTTCATAATATGCATTTTTTAATCTCAAATGGCGGATTACCTCGGATTGGCGGGCAGACCGCTCGTGATTACGTCGTTCGGTAGCTGGATGGCCCGACGGTTGTCCCGCACTGCGAGCTTGTCGGTCACGGCGCTGACATGTCCGTCGGTGGAATCGAGCGTGCGACGATAAATTTCGATGCCGAAACGCTTGATGTCGAACCAGCGCAGACCGCAATGCAGCGTTTCGTAGCGACGCAGCATCAGCAGCGTATGGACCATGGCCTCCTGGGTTTCGTCGAGATCGAACGCAGGGTGCAGCTCCTTTTTCGGCGTAGGACCTTTCTTGTTCATATCCGACTGGTTCTGATCGGTTTCCGGCCGGTAATATTCGGTGCCGGCGGCCCACGCCGTCACGGTCTCTTCCGTCAGCGGCGTGTACGACTTGCAGGCGTTCGACAGGAAGAGGTTCATATCCTTCAGCGCGTTCGGATAATCTTTCTGCATGATGTAGGCTTCGGCCCGTGTCAGCAGCGTCTCGTCGCCCGTGAAGAGCGTGTAGACGGTGTGGATATAACCGGTTCCTGCGACGGGATCGGTATATTCGAACAGATACGGCGTATGGGGCAGCAGGGTCTTGTCCAGACCGCTGTTATATACCAGCGGCCGCACCTTCCATTCGTAGGGCGCGAAAGGCGTATTCGTGCAGGAGATGCTCTCGGTCTGGCCGATCAGCCATCCGTGGTTGTAACGGCGTCCCGAGGAGTATCCGCCGAAATAGGTCCCCGAAGAGGAGTAAGCCGTCGCCAGCAGGTAATTGCACGGCAGGTCCGTACTGATATAGTAGGTGGCTGCCGTATTCTGGGTGGACCCGTTGTTCATCGGATATTCCAACAGCGCCTCGTAATCGCGGAGCTGGGATTCGGGGGCGTTGGTCAGCGCTTCCGAGGCATATTCCGCGGCTTTGTCCCATTTCTGATAATACAGGAAGAACCGTGCGGCGAAGGAATAAGCCGCTTTCCGGTTGAAGTGGTACTTGGGAACCGAATAGATCGCGTCGTCGATAAGCGGCAGTCCTTCCTCGATATCCTTTTCGATTTTGGCGTACACTTCGGCTACCGTACCGCGTTCGTATTTCGGGTCGAGTTCGGTTTCGGCCTTCTCCATGTAAGGGATTCCCATGTCGTCCGGATAGTTGGGATCGTACTGCTGGCAGAAAATGTTCACCAGCACGAAGTGGGCGTATGCCCGGCAGATCAACGCTTCGCCCTTGGCCGCGCGCAACTTGTCGGTCATTTCCATTTTCCCGAGAGCGTCCAGCACCTGATTGGCATTCGCAATGGCCAGATACTGCGAACTCCACGTCCTGATAAGCGATTCGTTGTTGGATTCCACGGGCGGATTCCAGGAAAAACTCTCTTCGTAGAAACGACTCCAATCGCCGTAGGTTCCGCCGTGGTCATCGACATTGTCCGAAGCCAGCTCCAATACGAACCACGGCTGGTTGCTGGCATAGGCCGAGACCAGCATGTCGATGGCCTTTTCCTCCGAATTGACCGTCGTGCGGTTGTCCGGGTTCTCGTCGAGGAAGTCATTGCAGGAAGAAAAGCCTGCGGCAAGAGCTCCGGCGAACAGAATATATGCAATGTAGTTTTTCATATCGTTTTCGTTTTTTTGATTACAGGCCGATACGCAGTGTCAGCGTGAACTGCTTGGGAACGGGAACCGCGACGCCTCCGGTGTTGAAGAACTCGGGATCCTGGCCGTTGAGCTTTTTGTCCGCGTAGATCAGAAAGAGGTTCGTAGCCTGGAACTTGAGCGAGAGGCTCGACATTTTGAGTTTCTGTATCCAGCGTTTCGGGAAGTCGTAGGTCAGCGAGATCTCCTTCATGCGGATGAAATCGCCTTTGGCGATGCGTGCCGTCGAATAGTTGTAGGCGTTGTAAGCGTACGACAGCGAGTTGTCGTTCTTCTTCTGCCGGGTCGAAATAATGGTCGGCACGTCCGTGAAGCGTTCGTCGCCGGGAACCATCCAGCGGTTCTTGAATTCGCGCGGCATGGCGTCGAGATCCGTATAGGAATCGGAGAAGACCGGATCGAGACGTACCACGTTGCCGAAAGAGTAGGTGATGAAGATGTTCAGTCGGAGTCCCTTGTAGCGGAAAATGTTGCCGAAACTACCGACGTCGGTAGGTTCCGACGGTCCCGAATAAACCAGATGGTCGAAACGCTCCTGTTCCTGGAAATTGATATTCGTCGTCGTCAGCTCGCCGTCCTCGTTGATGAAGGTCGGAATACCCTCTTCGTTCAGCCCGCGGAAGTCGTAGGAGAAGATCGAATTCACGGGATAGCCCTCGCGTGAGAATCCGATGCCCGAAACCAGATCGAAGGCGCGGGTCGATGTCTCGAACTTCGTGACTTCGTTCTTCATGTGCGAGTAGATGATGTCGGTCGTCCAACTGAAGTCTTGCGTCTGGATATTCTTCGTGGAGAGCGAAAGCTCGATGCCGCGCGACCGCATCGTGGCGACATTGCCCAGCTTTTCGATCTGACCTCCGATGCCCTGCGTATTGATCGGTCCGATCAGGTCGTAGTTGTCGCGTTTGTACCAATCGACAGCCAGATTGATCCGGTTGTTCAGAAAACCCAGGTCGGCGCCGATGTTCAGTTCGTGCTTCTTTTCGTAGGTTAGTTCGCTGTTTTCCAGTTCCGAGAGAGCCAGTCCCGACTCCGAAGCGCCGGCCGTCGGACGCCACGGCGTCGTACTCTTGATTACCGCCAATGCGTTCGTCACCGACGGACGGTCGGCCGTCAGCGAATACGAAGCCTTCAGCGAAAGGTGCGACAGCGCAGGCTGCGCGCGCTGGAACCATGTTTCCTCGTGCATGTTCCATGCGCCCGAGATGTTCCATGTCGGCAGCCAGCGCGAACGCGTCGTCAGTCCCACGGCGTTGTTGCCCTCGTAGCGGAATGTGCCGTTGATCGTGTAACGCCCTTTGTAGGAATAGGTCCCGTTGAAGAAGAATGCGGCATTGCGGTAATAGGTCTTCTCCATCGTATAGTAATCGGTGTTGTCCTCCTTGCCTTTTTTGAAGATGAGGTAATCGTAGAACGGAATCTCTCCTGCGTCGTATTGCAGACCCCAGCCGCGGAACCACGTCGTTTCGCGGTCGATCTGGTTGGTCTCCATACCCGCGTATGCATTGATGATATGCGTGTTGTCGATGGTCTTGCTGTAAGTGGCCGAAAGGCGGAAGTCGTAGGAGAGCATCCGGTTGTCGGTCCGCTGATAGATACCGCCGGCGGGCAGTACGCTCACGGGTTCGGCATAGATGTCGTCCGGGTCCTTGTAGAGAAACGAGTTGTTGTCCCGGATCGTCGTCGTGCCCATGGCCCGGTATGCCTCGGCCTGATTCGCATTGTCGCGGACGTTGTGTTCCTGCGAGGTCCCCGAATAACGCACCGAAGCCAAAGCCGCGGCTTCGAAACCCTTGAAAGCCTTCCATTTCAACTCGCCCTGGAACTTCACGTCAGCCACGTTCAGGTCGATGTAGTTGTTTTCCAGCTCGTGCAGGATGTTGAACGGAGCATAATTGCGCACATAGAATTCATTGGGATCGAGCACGCGCGAAGTGTTCAGCGCATACGAATAGGGATTGATGTCGAAGTCGCGTTTCACCTCGCCGGTCACGTAGTCGGTCGTGGAGCCGAGAGTCCCGGGAGCTTTCTGCTTGCGGTACGACCCGTTGGTGATCATATTGAATGAAAGGGCGTCCGAGATTTTGTACGAAGCGTTGAGATTGGCAGTGTAGCGTGCGACTTCGCTCTGCTTTGTCCAGCCCGGATCGAACAGGGCGCTGACAGAGGCGTAGTAGGACGATTTTTCGGTTCCCGACGTGATGCTCACCGAATGGGAGTGCATCACCGTCGGCTGGAACAACTCTTTGAACCAGTCCGTATTCCGCCGCTCTGCCGCCTGCAGGAACGCGACCTGTTCGGCGCTGCCCTGTTGCATCGCTCCCGAATTGATCAGCGCATACATTTTGCCGTAGATACCGCTCGCCGAGGCGTTCGTGACCCGCGAATTGCCCAGCCAGCCTTTGTAGGCCATTTCCTGATAGACCGACATCTGGTCCTGGGAGTTCATCAGGTTGAAGTTGCTGTAGGAAGGGATCATACGGTACGTGAATTCGCCCGTATAGTTGACCCGGCTGACACCCGGACGGCCCTTTTTGGTCGTTACGACGATCACTCCGGCCATGGCGCGGGCACCGTAGATCGACGTGGCCGATCCGTCTTTCAGAATATTGAAACTTTCGATGTCTTCGGGATTCAGACCTGCGATGGCCGAACCGATCAGGGTCGTGGCGTCTCCCGAGGAGAGATCCTCGGCAGAGATGTCCTGAACGTCTTCCATGATTACTCCGTCCACGACCCACAACGGCTTCGAGTCGCCGTAAATGGAGGTCGCACCGCGAACGCGGATTTTCGGAGCCGTACCGAACGTACCCGACACGTTCTGTACCGAAACGCCTGCCGAACGGCCCTCGAGGCCGCGGCTGATATCGCCCATACCGGAAAGTTTCACGTCATCGGCCACCAATTGATCGGCCGCACCGGTAAAGAGGCGCTTGTCCGTTTTGGTCATACCTGTCACCACGACTGCTTCCACTGCCTGAGCGTCGGGTTCGAGGCGCACGCGGACGTTGGGGGAGATGGCTGTTTCCTGGGTTTTATAACCTACATAGGAAATTTGCAACTTCCCCCCCCTCCGGGCCGGGATCTGAAGGAGGAATTCGCCCTTCAGGTCGGTTGAAGTGCCGATGGTCGGATCATCCTTGACGATGACCGTAGCGCCGATAATCGGAGCGCCGTTTTCATCGACGACCGACCCGCGTACCTGGTCGGATTGAGCAAAAGCACAACCCACTACCGCGAGTATGCAAACCAACGATAGCGTAATTTTTTTACTCATAAGCATTAGTTTTTGATAGTTTGTAAAAGTAAAGCGCTTCGGTATCAAAATTACAAAATATAATTTAATACGCAAACTTTTTGTGGCATAATGTGGTCGATGGAAATATATTATATCAAAAACGAATGAAAGGGATTGCGATTTTTTCTTCAAATGTGCCGGCCGATTACGATATGGAATCACCGGATTTTCCTTTCCGGCGTCCCGGTCGTCAGTGAAAACGGTGCGGCTTGTCTGCAACGAGGTCGGAATCGGCGGTTTCGGAGAAAGGAATGGGCCGTTGCGGAGACTGCGGCCCGGTCGTATGACCGAACGGCCGTATCGCCGTGTTTTCTTACGATCGACTGCATATCCCGCATGACGGAGGGTCCGGTGTACTTTTTCGGGCCGTAAAAAGTACACCGAATAGGCCGCATGCGACATGCTCCGAACCGCATTTTCCTGCACTTCCGGAAAAAGCAGAAAGCCTTGTAAATATTTTATTTACAAGGCTTTTTGCTTTGATGTCTTGCGGTGCGTAGGGGACTTGACCCCCCCCCTACACACATTGCTTTGACTTTCAAGGCCCTTTTTGCGAAGCGCATTTTGGTACACCGAATTGGCCACTACCAGTTTGCGTCGTATTTCACAATCCTTTTGGGCTTTTTTCTGAGACAGAAGTATGAAAATTTCTTTTAATGTGCAAAAATTCAAAGAATAATTCGAATCCAGTCATAACATATAGGGCAGATTCATGACGGTATTGGAATATTTTATTGAGCAATTAAAATCTACAAAGAGAGTATTTCATTAATAATAATGCGTAATTAATAGATATATAATTACTTATAATGATTTTCATATAAGTAAATATTGACTCATATGAAGTTCGGCTGTATTGTTCCCAATTTTGCCTGTCAGTTATTATTTAGAGTAGGGTAGGATGGAACGTACGGAAGAGATTTTAGAAAATAGTTCGGGAGATTCGGCCGGATATTTCCTATATGAAACGTCATCGTAATTTGCTTTGCGGAGTTCCGATCCTGGAGGTCGGAGAAGTCTGCGACCTGTTGAAAATATACGATCGTCAACTTCGCCGTTACCATGAGCAAGGATTGCTCTCGGGTTTTTATTTCGAGATCGTCTCGTTCGAGCCGGGACTGGGATACCTCGCGGCATACCTTTACTGCGGCGGACAGTGGGCGGAGTTCTGACCTCCGCATGCATGCTTACCCCGAAGGCAGGGATACGTCCGGCCAATCGGTTCCGCCGCAAGTGAACCGCAAATTCAAAAAACGAACATTTACCATGACCCTGAAACCCGAAGATTTCCACTGTGCGCTGGAGATCATCACCCGGAACAACCGCATCACCGTGTCGTTCAACACGCCGGTGGACAACAACTATGCGAATACCTATCCGCTCCTAATCCACAAGAGCAACGTCGCCGTGCTGAAACAGCTCCACGACGAAGGCTATTCGCTCTCGATGATGGAGAAAGGATTGTGTGTCATGAAGTATTAACCTCAAACGACAAAAACTATGGCATGTTATAAATTTTATCAGGACACGAAACACACGATCTGGCAGCGCACCCGCTTTACGGTCGAGGCGCCGACCGAAGAAGAGGCGATACGGAAGGCCGCCGCACTCATCGAGGATGGAGTGTTCGATGCGGAACCGGAGGACGACCATATCCGCATTGGGGAACCCGAACTATTGTTCGACACCCTTTCGGAACTTTCTACCGAGGAAAACGACGGAGAGGCGACGGTAGAGATTTATTCCGGAACGCCCCGGGGAGGCCGGATGATAGCCGAAAACCGGGATGGAGCGGCATGGAACACGTGGTGGCTGGAGCTCGACGCCGAGGATATGGAGCGGATAACGGGGCTCCGACGCTCCGATTTCGACCCGGAAAAAGATTGCGAAGGCTTCATCGCCGCCTGCATCCAATGGTGGAACAGCCATTCCGAAACCGAAAAAATCGCTGTCTGGAAGGAATATCGGGAATAACAAAAAACAGAAATCGTAATGAAACCATTCGAGAAAATCATGAAGCGCCCGGCGCTTCCGAACTATTACCGGCAGCGCCATTTCCAATGGTCCAACACGCTGCCGGAAATCTTCGACTACCTGCGACAGCACGACGAACGGCCGTTCCTGTACGGCGGCGACAACTGGCCCTACGATGCGATGTGCGAATGGCAGCGCCGTCAGGGCGTTTCCATTTCGCAGTTCCTGACACCCGACCTTACGGCACGGCAGATGGCAGCGCTGGCCGTGCGGTCGTTCGACAACGAGAGCCGTATCGTGGACGCCTGCTGCGGCTCGGGGCAGCTCACGAGGGCGCTGATTGCCGAAGGAGTGCATCACGGCCGAATGCGCGGAGTTCCTGCGGTGGCTGGGTGACGTACAATATCCCGGCGACAAGGCCGTATTGTTGCTGCCGGTGGGGTTCATCGACAAGCAGCGACCCAGGATGATGCAGAACGTCGTGCGGAGGTTCTGCACGCTCTGTCGGACACCCATGCAGGAATCGTTCGCAAGGACAAATTGCAGGGCTGAGATCGTTGTGCTGGAACGGCTGTAAAGATCTGCGGGAATATTTCGCTGGTAAATTCATCCCTTTCGCCGTATCGTTTCGATACGGTGAAAGGGATTGTTATGCGTTGGTCGGCTCGCCGAAGGCGCTATAAGGAATACGGCCGTGTGAAACGGAGCACCCGGCTGAAAGAGCGGCTGAAGATGACTGCGGGTGGTTGAAATATCTCTACCGAATGAAAATGCCAGACTGCCTCCTTCTCTCAATGTGGATACAGAAAATCGCCGGAAACGTTTCGAACGTTCCCGGCAGCATCGCTGAAATCCGAATTCCATTCGGACGAACGGTCTGTCTAACACTCTTCGGCTGTTACTTTTGTATATAATTTTGGTATATGATCAAGGTAACATATACCGAAAATACAGATATAAATGTCGATTTTACGAGTGTCCAATCTTTGAAAATAAGATATACTGCTATCGAAAGAATTGTCGACACAACAGCCATTCCAACACATTTCAATACTGTTTTTAAAAACTTCGATAGACTTGGATTCATAACCCTAATTCTTTTACTCTTATATAATAGGCTTTATGTATCTCTTCCCGAGAAACAGAATACTCCGTATTCGTATCGGTTGATTTAACAGACATTATTTCTTCCAACAACTGATCGACACCTCCGATAATACTTGCCACTCCAGCTGTAGCAGCCACAGCTTTCCACGTTAATGCTCCTGTTATCCATCCCAATTTTGAGCCGGCAACATATCCAATGGCACCGGCGACATCAGAGATAAGTATTCGTTTGCCAATACGCAATGTACTATTCCAGAAACGTCCTTGAAGTCGAGGATTCCATACCGTATACTGAGTATCCCAATACTCATAAGAACCATCGGTTACTCCTGCTATCCAACTTATCAACTGTTTTTCTTCGGAATTAGTGGCGCTTTTTATATAATTAACATACAACAAATTGAGTTTGTTTTCACAAGGTGTTGTACCACCGTGTTGATCTATTGTTTTTTCTATTTCATCTACATAAGAAAAAATAAGCGGAGATATTGAATTCGTACCATATACCTTTTTAATCGCATCTGTTGCAGACAGCCCCCATTGATAATATGGTCGACTAATTGACTCTGACGACAGTTCAAAGATACATCCAAAATATCGCACACCTACCTGTCAATATCGCCTGCCGGAGCATTATTTTTATATGCCAAACGCACGGCAGCACCATAATCGGACATCAAGCGAATAAACTCGTCTGTATTAGATGAAGAGGCCAAGACAGATGGCGTTTTATGTATTTCAATAAAATTCTCCAATATTAAATTGTGATAAACACCAACCTCCGTTTGGGATATTTCGTCTTCAACAGGCATGAGTTTTAAGATTCTTTTTTACAAGATACACATAGTGTGATACTAAAGGAAATAATGCCTAATAATAAAGATTTTCTCATAAAATTAGTTTAAGGTTTGTTTAAAAATACAATAAATATAACATAGAACAAAAAATACAAATATTTTGCATCGGGTGATAGGTGTTCGTTACGGAAGTCTCTTTGATTGTTCCGCATAAGAGTTCCGTATTTGCCTTTTCTCATTCACTCTTTGATTTTATCGGAAACGATATTTTTATCGGATGATTTTCAGGGGCATTCGATTTGGAATGGGTTAAAAAGTATTTTCTTGCAGTTATGGCGGATTGCTGAATTGATATTTTTTAAACATCCGATCAAATCCGGTGTGGGACAAAAGTGATGTAACGATTCGATTATCGCGTCGTTACATTTTTGTATAGGATAATAGGTAACGAAAAGGCAACGGTTTATTTTCAGTTTGTTGCACGAAAATACCGCATTTCAAATAACCTACTGCAAGATACGAAAAATTTTCCGACCGGGCAAATTCTATTCAATCGAAGAAAAAATGGCTGAATCAACAAGCTATTGCAATGATTAAAATTTGAAGGATTTATTTTTTCTGATAAAAGGTGTCCAAACTTTTGACCCTTTTGTAAAGATACACAATATACAGGATATAGGCAGAAAAAATTTAGAGCAAGAATTTGTGCAGAGTCGACAGAGTCAATCAACAAATATTTTCGGAAAGGCATATAATCTACCCTGTGAATACCTCGCCTATCTTACTCCCAATATTTGATTTTACCGCCATGGAGATGCTATGCATAATCCAATGGCGGTAAAGATTGAAGCAGTCGCCCCGCATCAGATATGTCGTGGCGTACATCCACTTACCACGGCACTAATCCCACCAGTTATGCAGATGGAATTCCAGATACTTGAACAGAATGCAGTAGGCCTTATGGTAACGGACGTCCTGCTTGTTCGCTTTGTCGTATGCTCCCTTGTGGTCGTGATAAATCGTAAAACGGTTGACATTGTGCATATTCACCCGACAGGAATCGAAATCGCCGCTACTACGGTCTTTGCTTAGGACAATATTGATCAGTCGGCAAGCGGTGCGCATGGTATTTGCAACATAACGCCTGTTGCGGCAATGCCCTAACTGCTCCCAATACGCAATCATCCGCTCGATTTTGAATTTCAGAAGATAGAATACCTCCAACCAGTCATAATTACCTCCCCACGACAACTCTCGCATGACCCTGTCATGATTCAACCTGCCAAGTGCACTCGTATAGGCGTTCCAATCTTCGCGCTTCATCCCGTGAACCGGGCCTTTGCCCCAATCTTTAAGTTTCTTCTCACACTCCTTGTCCAAGCGTCCCATTTCTGCTTGTCGCTCCACCTCGGTCATCGCCTCATAACGGGCTTGCACCTCATCCTGTTCACGCAACTCATGCTTTAACGGAAGATTGTTGGCGATCTTGAAATAATAGCCTTCGCCCTCCTCTTTGCGCACCTTCGCCTCGTATTTCGCACACTCTGCCTGCCATTGATCCTCCAACGGTTGTAGACGGGCTACGGTAGCAAGATCGGCCAATCGCTGATTGAGGGTACGTGTACAACAACAAAGAATCTCGCGAGAGTGTCGCGCACTCCACTGCTCACCGATGATATGCGCTTGTTCCAACTGCCTGACAATGCGTTTGGCTCGGTTTTGCTCGATATGGAATTGGCCGCATACCGTCGATACCGATACCGTCTGCCACTCGACAACATCGTGCGCCACCGCCTCAAACAGCGGGTCGCGGCGATTCCAATCAAAGGCAGGATTACTCATGGGTTGCGTGATATGCAAAGACTCTTTCATACTTGTTTCGTAATTGTGTGATTTTCTTTGCTCCTTTTTCAAGGTCGTATTGGAACAATCCTGCAAAGGAACTGTTGCAGAGCATTTCGATGTCGGATTCAGTAATTGCACGCGGAAAACCGCACGCGGCATAGGGTTGCATTTTGCGCCAAACGGCACTCATCAGCGACTCATTCTTACGAATTTCCAGCATGGTATCCCGCTGTGCAAAATAGTAAAAGAGCATCTCGCGGTGGAGTGTTTCTCGTAATTCATCTTTCGTCATAAAGGATTGAATTTTGGGTAAAAGTAAAGTTCTTTCCTGCCATCTCGGGACAGAGAGGGAAGACGACCGCTTTATGTTGCCGTATGCACCTTAAACTTGTACTCCGAACACATGTGTCGGCCACATTGCTTTTGCTACTGCATCCGCCTCGCCAATGATAATCCCGTAATAATCGGCAAAAAACTTCTCAACATCGAACTTTTTGGGGAGTTTGAAGGTGCGCTCGGCCTGCTCCAACGCCTTGATGCGGTCGAGGGCATAGATGCGTGGCTCAGCATACTCTTCGCTCTTGCTGAGCATATACCACCGCTACTCAGAGAACTTCACGCACCACGGCTTCATCTCGAAAGTCGAAGCCTCACCACGACGGAAGCTGTGGTAGGCAATCTGCAACACGCGATCCCTACGCATAGCATTAACGATCTATGTAAAGTACTCTTGTTCTGAAGGCCCTCTGAACGATCTGCTTAAATCCGCACACCCGGATATCACGAAACGCTTTGATGGAAGAGTGCAGGCGAAACCTTAAGCCGGATTAATGTGTTGCAATTTCATCATACGCGGTGAGGACCTCACGCGCCTTGCGAAGCTCCGCGATGATCTCCTCGGCTTTGTGGAACTCGTTCAGTCGTTTGCGGCCCAGCCACGACTGTGCCTCCGTCTCCAGCCAGCCCAAAGCCGACAGCGAGCGGAGATATGCATCCTTTCGTGCAAGATCGGCATTGTAGTGTGCCCCTTTTGCTCTCCTGCGTGCCCGAATGCCGAGATATTGTCCTTCGTTACCTGATAGCACCATACGGAACAACAGTTCATCCGTCAAACCGTATTCGAACCAGCGGCTGTTTTTGCATTTGTCGAGGAGTTTAAAGTCTGCCGCCTCAATCGCTGCTATCAAATCCTGTGTATCAATCTGGTTGTCCCGGGTAGCCTTGCGGTTCTTGGCCCGCTGCTGTCGCCATGCCTCGATCTTGTTGCTGCACTGCTCCGCAAGTAGTTCAGGCGTAATAGCCGCAACATCATCGTATTCAAACAAATAGCCGAGGCAAGTGCCGATCATCTCCATTTCGCACGATGAAAACCCCGGTTTGCTGGGGTGAGGGATGCCAAATACGGGGATGCGGTTCGCGCCGATCGTCCCAAGCCGCAACTCCGAGGGGATCAACTCGCGCTGGTTCTCGATAGACAGATGCCGGAACCATTTTTGTGCCCCGAGGCAGAGAATACGATTCGGTTGCAGTATCTCGATCAACGCTTCGCACCGCTTGTGGCAGTCATGTCTGCGGACAACCGTCTCAATCTCCACGGCGCGCGGTGTACTGAAAAGCACCACTTCGGAGAAGACCAGTTTGACATTCTCGCCGTCAAGTAGGCTATCAATATCCACTCCGGCGTACCGTAAGATGGAGCGCAGCATGGTCCAGATGCGCCATTTGTTACGCTCCTCGCGAAAGGACCAGTTGCCGTGCAGGAGTACGTCTCCGGTCATCCGATCCCCATACAGACCTCCTTTGATGCGCCAATTCTCGTTCGCCAGTTGGTCTCGATAGGAACCACCATATCCGGGGTTGATGGCCAAAATCAGCAATTCGGGGGGCTGCCGGACCCGAGACAAATCGGACTGAGTATAGAACGACAGATCGCAGTCGGGGTCGCTCGTGGCGATGTCGTGATAGAAGTTTGCGGTCCGATCGGCCCAGTCCCGCAATTGTTCGGCCAGATTCATCATAGGAGAGAGGTTGTTTGCGATAAAGGTACTAATAATCGGAGAACTTCCCAAAGTGTGACAGCAGCTCATATCCGTAACCACCGCTCGGGCGAGATGCAAAAGTGTATCAGCAGCGCAAGGACGATCACCGCAAGCAGGACTAATGCGATCTTGAGAGTTCGTGGATTCATCCGACCACGAATGTCGTTTTTTTGCTCGGACAACACCCATTTCCGACCGGTATGGTCGGTAATATACCATTTCTCGCTGTGATAGTAGCCCGTTACGCCCTCAAGAAAATCTCCCTTCTCGTCGCAGATACCAGGTATAGCGAGATGCCCGGATTTGTTGATCTGAACCCATCTCCCATCTTTTTCGACAAGCGCTACTCCTTTACGAAATGGCCATACACAATCGTAGATGAAGGGAATGACCTGTTCACCGGACTCGTTCACAAAGCCCCATTTTTCATGATACTTGACCGCGGCCATTCCCTCTCGAAAGGGTCTGGCAGAGTCGTAAACACAAGATATGATGATATTACCGTCACTATCGGCAAAACCATATTTCCTAAAATTCCGAATGACTCTCGGTGATTTTCCAGACTTCGGAATGTTATTACTGCGTGGCAGCGCGTCGGGCTTGTTTTGCATTTTATCCATCATTACTATTTTATGTTCGTTTGCAAAATTCTCTTGTCGATGGGCCAAAACACGACACAGCAACGGAAAATTTACAAAACGGAGGATTGTGTCATGATTTGGGATCGCACAGGGCTATTTTTGTTTCGTAACCAATCACACGATAATGACACTCTGTGAACTTCTGCATCAAGTCGCGTGGGACGATATTCGCCCCCATATCGAACGACATCTGCCGGAACGCCCCGAGACGAAACTCGCCGATTACAAAAGGCTCTTCGAGTTGGCCCGGGAAACGGCTCCGGATCGCACTACCTACATACCCCGCACGCCTCTTACATTTCGGTTCTACCGAAATCCCGATACGCTCTCCTGTGAATGGAACGATCTGGCTCATGATACGATTAACTATTTTGGTAGTTACGTCGCCGATCATGCCTTCGGTGGCCCGCTGTCGCGTTCGCTGGCCTCACGGATCGAAAAATTCTCTCTGCCCATCAACAATTCCGAGTGGGCCGCCTTTTGCCTTTGGGAGTTGCTGCGCTACTATGGAGAGGATGACAACAGCGACGCGCCCAAAGTAAGAAAGCTCTTCCCTCTGTTCCGCTGCCTCGTCTTCCGTTGGAATGATTGGCGATTCCGGCGGATGACGCGTCGTTTCCGCATGGATCAGAATATGGCACCAAAGGGGGACAAGAGGCTGCAACGTCTGCGTCGCAAGGTGCAGCAGGTCGAAGCCTCCATTTTGAAGATTACGGGAAGAGAGTTTTTCACCTTGCATCAACTTCCCGAGAAGAAAATCAATCGGGTGTACGAATTGATTGGAGACCGCAAATGGCTGCTTGACCAAATGTTTGTCGGCACGCCCGAGGAGGTGGCACGCATGAAAGCGGTAAACGAACGTCTGCTGAAGCTCACCAGCCTGATGTATCGCCGGAGTGCCGCACTATACCGCAAGGTGCTGACCAGTAGCTATGATGCCGACTCCGATGACGATGTGATGGTAGAGGGAATCCTGAAATACAGCTATAATGAGGAGTCATCGCTCCTGCCCATGTCCAACGACGCCTTCTATGGTTCGGATTTTTGCCGGATGATGCAGGTGATTGATGGACTTTACGGATATGACATAGTGGCTGAATTGGAGGAGATCGAATCGACCTTGTGCAAGAATTTCGATCCACACGACCAGCCGGAGATGAGCGATGCCGAATTGGGTTTCAAGGATGAACTCAACGACGGTACAACATGGGCCGAAGGGGCCTTGTGGCACCCGGCATTCAAGAATATCAGCTTGTGTCATGCGGTACACGACATCTGTACGCACAAGAATTATTCGATTCCCGACCTATTGCGGATGAACGATTTCTGGTGCGAAGTGAAGGTGACGCACCAACACATCGTCGATCAGAGCGGCAACCGTTGGGAGTGGTGGAGGCGTTGCACCTTCGAAGAGTTTCGCTCCAAGCTCCTCTCCGAAGCGGAGCATCGTCCCGAACACATTCGGCTGGGGCAGTATATCATGACCCGCACGTTGCAACTCTTCCCCGATGAGGCGACATCCCCCTTGTGGGATGGATTGGACGACTGCTTTTACCTTGATGAGCGAGTAGATAGCTATCTGCACCGATTGTATGATCGGCTCAATGCCCCCGACGAGGAGTAAAATTTACCGCCCGTTATGTCACCATTTGGCACATTCTGTCGGTAGTTTCGTCAAACCGAGAAAAATACTACATTTGTTTAACTAAACAAATTTCAGATCTATGGCAAATTTCTATTGTGAGTACTGCGGACAAAAGTTTTCTTCGGCATCCTCCTTGACTGCCGGTAATTGTATGCGGCATCCTAATGGCACTTGTAAAGGACGCCATAAACTCTATGAGGGAAGCGAGAAAAGTAAATACACCTGCAAATACTGCGGGCAAACTTTTAACTCGATCTCCTCGATGACCTCCGGTAACTGCATACGCCATCCGAACGGCACGTGTAAGGGCCGCCATGCTCCGGCATTATAACGGCAGTGCAATCATGAGAAATCCGGCTGATTAAACCGGATTTTTGTTTTCATACAGAACCGTTACGCCTCTTGGTGATTGCGAAACAGATCCTCACCGACGGCCTGCATTCGCTCGCGGAGCCATTGGGGGTCCAAAACCTCGATGTCATCTTCTGCATTGATAGCATGGATCAGCAACTCTTGTTGGAAATCGAGCGTCGGACGCAGGTAAAATTCAAAGACGGAAGAGTCCTTCGTGATTTCGGTCTCCAGTTGTGAAACGTGCAACGGCAGCGTGCGGATGTATTGTCGTTGGATGCCCGCAACGCGTACCCGTATCCGCTCGGACTTGACACGGTCATCGACGACGATCCCGAACGAATCGGCAAAGAAGCCCTCCGGATCGAAATCGTCGGGCAGCACAAAAGTGTTCTCTATCGTACGGAGGGTGTGGATGCGATCCAGCGCGTAGACGCGCAGCCGCCTGTCGCTCATGCTGCACCCCACCATATACTACCGCTGGCGGAAGACCTTGACGCAGTACGGAGCCACCTCGAAGGTCGAGGCCGTGTCGCTCCAGAAACTCTGGTAGGTCATCTCCAATGTCAGGTTGTCATGCATCGTCTCGATGATCTGCGTGAGGAAACGCTGCCCCGAGGGGATCTCCTCGAAGAGAATACGCCGCTTGAGGTGGTGGCTTTCGTTGATGAGGTGATTCACGGCAAAGGTGTTCAGCAACCACGTCCGAACCCCTCCACGCTTCATATCTTCTACGTGTTCGATGTAGTAGAGGTAGCCAGCCCGACGATCACAGCCGATGTTGATATCGAACATCTGCTGGATCGCGCTCTTATGATTGTGGAAGGTCTTCAGGGGCAGTTCCTCTCCCGTATCGTTTAGCGACGAACATTGCCACCGCTCGTTGATCTCCTCGAACGAGATACGGCCCGCACGGTAGATCGTGTCGACCAGCCAGACGTAGCGGTTGAACAGCACCGCCGCATTGCTTTTCGAGGTATTGCGGCTCTTTTTTGGGGTTTTCATGCGTGATCATTTTCTGGGTTTCTATTGCAAAAATAGCAAAGTAAAATGCTAAATCGTGGCACATGTTAAAATATTACTGCGCATGATTCGCCGCAAAGATCAGATGATGTTCGAACCTGCGCCTACGGGTATCGAACATCTGGAAACAATGCTTAAGGCGATCGAAGAGGGCCGCACCGTGCAGTTCGACTATCAATCGTATTATAGCAATGAGCCAGCACGTGCTTGGGAAGTGATTCCGTGTTTCCTGTGCATCTTCGAGGGGCGGTGGTATCTGATCGCCGAACTGACAGACCGTTCCGATACCCGCCGTTTGGCACTCGAACGGATGTCGGCACTCCGCATTACGGAAAGCCGTATGGTGTCCTCACCCGACATCACGCCCAAGGAGTTTTTCGAGGGATGCTACGGTATTATCCGCGAGTCGCACTTGAAACCGCGATTGATCCATCTGAAAGCCGATGCACAGCAGCGTAACTATCTTCGTGCCAAACCACTACATGAATCACAGGAAGAGATCGAAACGGCGGCGGAATATTCTGTGTTTACCTACTATGTGCGTCCTTCGTTCGACTTCTTCCAGCGCGTATTATGGATGCGCGAGAAAGTCGAGATCATTGCACCGGATGATGTGCGTACAGAAATGGCAAAGATTGTCGGACAATTGTCGGAGATGTATCGGTAATTTTGAAGCAGGCCGCCCTAAAAACCGGTTTTAACCTATCTATGAGCGGAATAAAGACAGGTTAATACCTGATATAAATTTCCTTACGCATGTTTACCGGCACAATGTCATCTATGCAACTTCCGTTTTTTGCGTCGTTGAATCAGCTGTTGCTGTTCTTCATAAGCCTGCGTGTCGGCCAAATCCAATACCGTATCGACAATTCCGGAGAGAGAACTTGCCGCGGATCTTCGTTGTTTGTGCTGCTGTTCCCGATCCGGCTCTACGGTATGCTGTTCTTCTTTTTGGGAGGTCGGGAATAGCTCGTTGAAAACACGGGCCGAGAACTCTTTTCCCAATACCGACCCATTGGCGACGATGCCGTCGTTGTGGTCGATGAATGTAACGCCGTAGATTCTACCGACCGGATTGACGCGGAATACCGTGTCGATGTTCTCCGCTTTGAGTAGCCGCCGGAACTCTTCCCGCGTATTATGCGGGCTCATGGCATCCCGGACCGTCCGCCGCAGCCGGTCGAGCGCTCCCGGCTCTTTCAGTCTTTCCTTTGATTTTGCATAATACGTTTGCAGGGCTTTATAACCTACGTCTTTCCCTATTTTACTCGACTTGAAGAGCGTACTTGTTCCATAGCCGTCACCGGTCAGGGCGCCATAGACAATACCTGCATAATTTCTGCCGTCGACAGTTCCCGTACGTTCTTCGACCGAAACGTTGAACCGTTCCAACAGGGTGCGGAATTCTCCATACGACGAGCATTTGTAATTCCGCAGGCACGACCGGACGACGGACGAGATCTGCTGCTTGACATTTCCCTCGGGATAATTCACTTTCCGCAGGCCCTCCCTGTCCGTCAGTTCCTGCCCCTTGACACTCGGCTGCAGGCCGTATTTGCGCTCCAGATCGCGCAATATCTCCATCGAACGCCGGGCCTCGAAATCATGCGGGAGTTTGCGGCCCTGCTCATCGACACGCATCGACACGATATGGGGATGCTCTCTGGAAATGTTCTTGTGCTTGAAAACGATATAAGGCTGTTCGCCGTAACCCATACGTTCCATGTACTCACAGGCGATTTTCCGGAGCTGTTCGTCTGTCAGAACGGCATTAAAAAGCTGTAACGATTCGATAATTCGGGTCGTTACAGCTTTTATATAGGAAAATAGGTAAACGGTTTATTTTCAATTAATTGCACGAAAATTCCGCATATCAAATAACCTTTTGCGAGGTACAAATATTTTTCGGTATTGAAAAATCTATTTGAAGGAGCCCTTTCATCACAATCTCTTCCAAGCGCCCCTCGTAAAGAGGGGCGCCGGCGGATCATTTTCTGCTTTCCTCGATCAGGTATCCACGCAGGCGGTCCAAAAACCGAGTCAGCCTCAGTTTGCGGTTCACCACCGCATGCCGGGCCTGATCCGGATTCCGGATCCGCACGTTGAACAGCCATGCCACCGCTTCCGCGAACGTCTGCACACTTGCCTTGGAACCGTCGATAAGGCGTCCTACGCCGAGGCCCTGCATCCCGGCAACGAGCTCCATCAGATCCGTCGGCGTGAATCCTTCGGCGAGGTAGATCGGAGACTTGGGACAGCGGGCGTCCTCCGGAGCATTCATAATGTCCGGATGTACTACCCGCAGGTGTATCATCCGTATCTCGAACTTCGTCAGCTCTATGGCCGCATCGAGCAGCGGCAGGAGTTCCGACGGAACTTTTGCCGCTGCGTCCCGGAGACGCACCAGCCGCATCTTCGCACGGGCCAGCGTATGCAGCGTATCCGCCGGCGAGCATCTCCCCGGCACGAGCAGCCGTTGTACGCTGCCCACATAGCGTTCATAGGAGGTTTCCGCCTCGCAGAGTTCTCTCTCGGACAATGGCTGGACAAGGGAGAGGCATACAAGGTGTACGAAACGGTTCTTTTCAAGGGTACGGGTATTTCGTGACATGGCAATATCGGTTTTACAGGTGTTCATGTTCATTGTCGTGGTTTTATCGGGTGAACAGTTGTTCGGATTCCATGTCTTCGGGGACGGCCCCCGCACCTGCGGCGTGCGGCAAAAGACGACAAGCCCCGGCACACGCCCGCTCCGGGATATACCTCGGCGTGCGGCATCGAAAGCGAAGGAGCCTCGCCGCCGTAAGGCGGGAGGCTCCCCGGAGTATGCGCACATCGCACCGCCGATCGCAGCCCGTGGCAGCGTATCCGGCAGGGACGACCTGCGATCAAGGTGCTGAGATGAGTGTGTTGTGCGTTATTTTAGAGGAGGCAGACTTACTTACACATCATGGATGCGCACACCGCACTATCGGGAACTCCGGGCATCCGGTTCCCGTCGATAGTGATCCTTGCGCGGATCGCACAGGCGCCTCCGGCGCCGGTTCTTGACCCCATGGCGATCAAGACAATCAGCAGGGCCGCCATCGCCATCCAGAGCAGCAATACAAGAAAATTCACCTCCGGTGCGGCCATTTCGAACGCATCTTCCATTGTCCGTATATTGATTTTAGCAATTATAAATATTGAGTAATTAAATAAGTAATCAAAAGCCGTTTGTTACCCTTTCGGGCCCGTCGCCTTCCCTTTATGCCGGGCAAGCAGTTCCGGGAAGTGGCGGCGCATGAAGCCTCCCAGACTGTTGTAGACCAGTCCCAAACGCTGCGCTATGGTTTGCAGGTCCTCGTCCGTCGTTTCGTACAGGCGTACCGCCTCGGCGTATTTTTCCATGCTGCGCCGCGATACGGCACGTCCACCGGCAGGTTTGGATATCTTTTGCTGGTCATGGTTCGTTTCTCTTCGAATGTTGTGCCGGGGCTACCCGGCCTCGGGAGCCCGGCAATAGAGCCAAGGGCTCTCAAAGAGCCCTTGGCAATACACTGAAATATACTCTGGATAAGACGGCAATTCGCCGTCTTAACTATTCCTTGACGCGCACCAGGCGCAGCGGGAACCTGCAGCCGGGAACGTGGCGGCCCACGTACGCATCATTGAGGCCGAAGTTCAGGCTGCGGGCGTTCGAGCCCCCCGTCCACAGCGACGAGGACCAGCAATAGCCACTGACTCCGCGGTACGTGATATTCTCAGAGGTGGGATTATCTGCGTTCGCCGGCGAATAGTAGCCCGAAGCGGGGAACTGGAACTCGATGTAAGAGCCCTCCGTCCAAAAATCCTCGCTGGCCACCATGTCGATCGTGGTCTTGGTGTCGTCCTTACCGAGCGCCTTGATCTTGATCGAGAGATAGCGCTCCAGCGGATTGCCGTTGATTTGACACGTTTCCCAACGGTAAGCGGCGTACTGGCTCGTACTCTTGAACCGCAGGGCGTAAACGGGGTAAATATTATAATTACCCTTTTCCGGTACATCCGGCTCCGCCGTGTAATAGTGCACCGTTTCGCTCAACGCTCCGACTTTCATCTGCGACTGCCCTTTGAGCGTATATTCGCTGTCGGTATCGTCGGGATGGGTCTTATCTGGCAAATTGTCCATACCATTCTTCAGGTAGATCGTTTCGGTAAAGGGTGTTGTAACCGTAACGTAAGGGAACGTATTGGTCGAAGAATTGTCATTCCAATACGGATAATACAAGCCGTCCTTCTCTTTATGAACAGTAGCCCGGTCGGCCTCTTCGGTATACATGGGAAGCAGCAGATTCAACTCACCCTCGGTCGGCAGGCGGTATTCGTTACCCTCGCCGTCGGTCAGCACCGCATCGGCAGCCGTCACTCCGGCGTCCTTCAACTCCGTATAGGTGAAATAGGAATCGGTCGGGCATTCGTCCGCCGAAACGGTCAGTTTGTCGTAAAACGAATTGATCTTTTTCGTCCCCAGATCCACACTCTTGGCGTTGAACGGGGTGAACATATTGACCTTCAGCGCAGCGTTGCGGCGTGCCTGATCGGCCTCCGCCACCTCTTCGGCCGAAGCCTTCACCAGACGCAAAGGTCCGGCACTGGATTTCAAGCAAGAAGATACCAATTGCATTATCTCTGCATTATGGCCTGCATCGCACGCATTCGATTCGTCCGTTTCAGTCGATGTCCATAAAAAAGAATTGATTCCCAGTCTGGTAATCTCCTCACTGTCCGGCTGTTTATATCCCGTAGCGGCGATATGATAGACAAGCTGGTTCTCGGCATCGGTATTGCCGTCAGCGGGATTGCCCCAGTACGCTTCGTCGGCCACTTCGCCGATGGTCAGCAGCGAGTTCGCCTGCAAAGCCTTGATACGGATCTCCAGCTCGCCGTTCGCAGCGTCACCGCTGTTTTTGTTCTCATAGCGGTAGGCCGCGCACTGCGCCGTACCTTTGAAACGGATGGCATAGACGATCGGATAGGCCGGACTGCCACTCCCACCGACTACGGCAGCATTTTTGAACCACGACTTGCCCTCGCCGCCGTTCGTCTCCTTGCTGCCGAACAGCTTTTCGGGCAGGGTCTCGGTGATCTCCGAAGTCCCGTCCATCGCTTCGTCGAAACGGACATGGTTCGTTTCGTCGGGGAAAAGCAGATACATTTCGTCCCTGGTCGGCACGCGGTAATAGGTTCCGTCGGTCTCGTTGTAGTAGACGGCCGTCGCCCACTTCTCATTCCAGGCGACATAGGCCGAGGAGTTGTTCGGGTCGGCAGTCGTGAAGGCGACCGTTCCCTGCGCCTCGTCTATCGTCTTTACGTTGGCTCCGGCGAAATGGTTGATGGCCAGTTTGGCGTTCATCTCAGCCTGGAACGTGATGTCATCGACGTTGAACGACTCCTCGTTCGTCCAGTCCACCACCTCGATGCCGAATTCGGGTTCGACCTTCCGGCCCACCGTGATACGGTAGAGGTAGTTGCGTTTGAGAGCCAGCGGCGCCAGCCCCTCGGGGTCGTTCCGGTCGAGGAACTCGACCGTATGGGTGTAGGGCTGGTCGAGGTAGGTGTACTCGATGTCGAGCGTCGGCACGGTCGCCTCGCCGCGGCGGCTCAGGTTCTCGTAGCCGTAGATCTTCGATTTGTATTCGGCCGGCACGTCGAAGCTGCCCACGAGGTTCAGATCCGGGTACTCCTTGTCCTCGACCGCTCCGGGTTCCGCAAGCATGGCGTTGGGCGTGAAAAGCCGGCTTTTCACGGCGCGGTTGCGGAAGGTCACCTTCGTGATGGTCAGTCCTTCGGCCTTGTTCAGCAGGTCGATGCGCATCGAAAGACGACGCAGCGACACCTCGCCGCAGTCGGCCACCTCGCCGCTGTACGAAATGATCTTCAACACCTCGGGGGTGGTCATGACGAAGGCGTTGTCGGCGTCGGGGGCCTGCTCCACGAGCAGTTCCTCCAGCTCGGTCACGGGCGATCCGGCACCGAGGGCCTTGACAGCGCCCTCCAGCGTCGGATCGGCATTAGCCACCAGATAGAGGTCGAAGCGGCCGTCCTTGGCGATGTCGAACGAGCAGCCGTCGTCCGTAACCGTCACGTCGAAGGCCCGGTAGAAGCCCATCCCGCCCGAAGGCTGTTTTTCATAGGCCGCGGCGAGGAGCGAGGTGACTTTCTTCTCGGCATCGGTAGCGGCCGAGGCGTCGGGTTTCGCCGCTCCGTTGTCGCCTGCGGCGCGGGTTCTGCCGTTCTGTTGCTGCGGCGTGATGCCGGCCAGCGTGAAAACCACGCGGTTGCCGTCGCCCGGAGCGCCGCCCTCGGGCATATCCTCGCGCGTACAGCCGCTCAGCAGTACTCCGGCCATCAGCGTAAGGGTCGATATGATTCGTGTTTTCATTGCGTTATTTCGTTTTTTTCTGTTTGCTGTTATGCGGGCTGAGACAAGACTATTCCGAAACCTTTATAAGGCGAAGGGGGAAGCGGCAGCCAACAACGAGGCGTCCCACATTCGCATTATTGAGGCTGAAATTTAGGTTGCGGATGTGCAAGCCCCCTACCCACAGCGACGAGGAGCAGCAATAGCCATTGACGCCGAGACCCGTGATATTATCGAGGGTCGGCTGATCTATTTCCGACTTATAGTAGCCCGAAGCGGGAAACTTGAACTCGATGAATCCGTCGCGCCAGAAGGAGGCGTTGTCCGCCACATCGTCCACCGTCAGTTCGGAATCTGCCGGCAGCGCCTTGATCTTGATCGAAAAATAGCGTTCCAGCGGATTGTCGGCAATCCGGCACGATTCCCAACGGTAGGCCGCGTACTGGCTCGTACCCTTGAACCGAACCGCATAAACGGGATGGATGTTGTAATTGCCTTTCTGCGGATCATCCGGCTCCGCCGTGTAATAGTGCACCGTTTCGAGCTTTGTTCCGACTCTCATTTGCGATTCGCCTTTGAGCGTATATTCGCTGTCGGTATCATCGGGATGGGTCTTGTCAGCTTGATTATCCGAACCATTTTTCAGGTAGATCGTTTCGGTAAAAGGAGTGGTAACCATAACGTAAGGGAACGTATTGGTCGAAGGATTGTCGTTCCAATACGAATGATACATGCCATCCTTTTCTTTATTGACAGTAGCCCGGTCGGCTTCTTCGGTATATATGGGTACCAGCAAAGCTAACTCCCCCTCGGTCGGCAGGCGGTATTTCTTGCCGTCGGGACCGGTGAAGACCGCATCGGCGGCCGTCGCTCCGGCATCCTTCAACTGTGTATAGGTGAAATAGGAGTCGGTCGGGCATTCGTCCGCCGAAACGGCCAGCTTGTCGAAGAACGCGTTGACCGTTTTCGAATTCAAATCCACGCTCTTGACGTTGAATTCGGTGAACATATTGACCTTGAGCGCAGCGTTGAGCGCCGCCTGGTCGTGCTTGTCGAACGGGATGTCCTCGATCTGGAAAGCCCCGGCGGTGTTCCAGTCTTCGACGGTAATGTCGAAAGACACGTCGAGCTGTTTGGTCAGCACGATGCGGTAGAGGTAGTTGCGTTTGAGCGCCAGCGGAGTTTTTCCGGCGGGGTCGGTCGAATCGAAGAATCTTACCGTATGGGTGAATTTCAGTCCGTCCATCGTGTATTTGACCTCCAGCGCGGGCAGATGCTCTCCGTCGGGCGTGACATCCACGTTTTCATAGGAGTAGATCGAAGCCTTGTATTCGGTCGGCTTGGCGAAATCGCCCGCGAGGTCGATTCCCTCGTAGGATTTCTCTTCGTAGAGATCCTGCGGGGTGGAGAACGTCATGTCGTTCGAAGCGCCCAGACGGCTCTGCTTCGTGCGGTTGACGAACTTCACGGAATTGACCGTGACGCCCGTAGCGGCATTGACGAGGTCGATACGCACGGCCAGACGGCGCATCGTCACGACGCCGCCGTTCGTTACCACCCCGTGTTTGGAGACGATGCGCCGGGCTTCCGTCGAAAACATCACGAACGGATGCCATGCCTCTTCGCCGTCTTTCCTGCCGACCTGCTGCGTTACGAGCAGCGCCGCGAGGTCGTCCTCCGTAACGCGGGAATCGGAGTTTCGGTCGGTCAGGGCCAGCAGCGCCGTGGCAAGCGTTTCGTCGGCATTGGCCACGAACCAAATATCGTAGGTTCCGTTCTTTTCCACGTCGAACGAAGCGGTTTGCGAATCCGCATCGTAGGCGGCGTCGAACGTTTTGTAATAATTGCCGTCGTCGGTGAAGGCTACGGCCAGCAGGCCGTCGATTTTCTTTTCTTCGTCGGTAGCGGCCAGCGGCGCGGAGACGTCGTTGTCGCCTGCGGCGCGGGTCGCTCCGCCCAGCGTGAAGACCACGCGGTTGCCGTCCGACGGCTGCGGGCCGCCGTCCGGAGCGTCCTTGCTGCATCCGGCCAGCAGCGCCGCGGCAGCGAGGAGTGCGGTTATGAAGCTTGTTTTCATTGCGTTATTTCGTTTTTTCTGTTTGCTGTTATGCAGATACGGCTATTCCGATACCTTTACGAAGCGAAGAGGAAACCTGCTGCCGGGATTGTGGCGGCCCACGAGCGCATTATCGAGGTAGAAGCCCAGGCCGCGGGCGTGCGAGGCTTCCGTCCACAGCGACGAGGCCCAGCAATAGCCATGGACTCCGCGGTCTGTGATATTCTCAGGGGTGGGATCATCTGCATTCTCCGGAACATAGTACCCCGAAGCAGGGAACTGGAATTCGATAAAGCCTTCTTTCCAAAACGCCTCGTCGGCCACGTCGTCGATGGTCGTCGCATTGTCCTGCGGATGCAGGGCCTTGATCCTGATCGAGAGGTAACGCTCCAACGCATTGCCCGCGATCTTGCACGACTCCCAACGGTAGGCGGCGTACTGGCTCGTACCCTTGAACCGCAAACCATAGACAGGATGAAGATTATATATATCCGTTCCCGGGTTAATCGGATAGGCGATTTGTTCGGTCTGTACACCGACTTTCAGTTGCGACTGCCCTTTGAGCGTATATTCGGGATCGGCCGGATGTGTTTCGTCCGGCAAATTGTCCATACCGTTCTTCAGGTAGATTGTCTCGGTAAAGGGCGTTGCAACGGTCACGAAAGGCAACGTGTTGGTCGAGGGATTGTCATTCCAATACGGATGATACAAGCCGTCCTTTTCCTTATTGACAGTAGCCCGGTCGGCCTCTTCCGTCCACATGGGCAGCAGCAGGTTCAGCTCGCCCTCGGTCGGCAGGCGGTATTTTCCGCCGTCGGGACCGGTAAAGACCGCATCGGCGGCCATCATTCCGGCATCCTTCAACTGCGTATAGGTGAAATAGGAATCGGGCGGGCAGTCGTCCGCCGAAACGGCCAGTTTGTCGAAGAACGCATTGATCTTTTTCGCCCCCGGATCCACGTTCTTGGCGTTGAACGGGGTGAATATATTGACCTTGAGCGCAGCGTTGAGCTTTTGCTGCGACTCGGGATCGAGCGGATCGCCGGGGCCGATCTCTTCGGGCATCTCGACAGTGTTCCAGTCCTCGACTTTGAACGTGAACTGCACTTCGTTGGTCGTCACAGGCTTCCCGTTGCCCAGCACAACGGTGTAAAGGTGGTTGCGCTCGATATCGACGGGCGTCTGTGCGCCGCCTACTTCGGTGCGGATGAAGGGCACTTCGACCGTACCTTTGCTGTCGTTCACGCGGTAGGTGATCCGCACGGCAGCGTAGTCTCCGGCCGTGTTGGGGCGTTCATAGGCGTAGAACGTCTTTCGGAAGGTCTTCGGAGCGAACACCTCGCCCGGTTTGAGTGCGGGATGCTCTTCGGTAAGATCCACCGTCGCGTTGCTGCCCAGCACGATCCGGTCGGCGACCGGAGCCGAGAGCGGGGCTTGCGCGAAAAGGTAGCCTCGGGTGGCGGCACCGACGAGTACGGCGCTTTCGAGCGTCATGTTCGGCGTGTTGTTCTGCACATCCACACGGGCTACGATACGCGTGAGCTTGACCTCGCACTTCACGCCCGGCACGATGGTAATCACCTCGTTCTGCCCGTCTGCGGTCGCCGTGCCCGACATGGCGATGCCCGCATCGGCTTCGGCGAGCTTGTCGGCCGTATCGCCGTCGGCGAGCTCGACGGTGGCCGCGGTCTCGTGCAGATCGGCTTCGGCCGAACCCGCTGCCATCGCAGCCACGGCGGCATCGTCATTTACGACGAAGACGAATTTGCGCTTGGCGTTCATGTCGGAAATCGGCGCTTCGAGCGAGAAGGTGTAGGTGCCGTTGCCGTTGTCGTAGAGCGTGATGTCGCTCGTCATGTCGTGCTTGCGCAGGAATTTGGGCGCGGAGGTATCGGTCGCGTCGTAAACCAGCAGTGTCAGCTGACGGACGGCGTATTCCGCTGCGTCGTGCGTGGCCCGCGTGGCGCTGCGGGGGTAAATCACCCCTTCGCTGCCGGGCGTGGCGAGGGTAAAGGTGATGGGAATACGGCTGTCGTCCGTATCGCCCGGACCGGTCGTCTCCTTGCTGCATCCGGCCAGCAGCGAGGCGGCAGCGAGGAGTGCGGTTATAAATCTTGTTTTCATTGCGTTATTTCGTTTTTTCTGTTTGCTGTTATTCGGGCGGAGATAGGGCTACTCCGATACTTTTACAAAGCGAAGCGAGAACCTATAGCCGGGAGCGTAGTGGTACACGCTTGCATTACTGAGGGAGAAGCCTATGTCGCGGGCGTACGAACCTCCCATCCACAGCGACGAGGACCAGCAATAGCCAAAGAGCCCGCGGCTCGTGATATTTTCAGGGGTGGGATTACTTGCATTTTCCGGCGAATAGTAGCCTGAAGCGGGGAACTTAAATTCAATAAAACCGTCCTTCCAGAACGCCTCTTGCGCCACTTGGTCGATCGTAGTCTGCGTATCATCCTGTTTCAACGCCTTGATCTTGATCGAAAGATAACGCTCCAACGGATTGTCGGCAATCCGGCACGATTCCCAGCGGTAGGCCGCGTACTGGCTCGTACCTTTGAACCGCAGGGCGTAAACGGGATAAATATTGTAATTGCCTTTCTGCGGATCATCCGGCTCCGTCGTGTAATAGTGCACCGTTTCGCTCAGCGCTCCGACTTTCATCTGCGACTGGCCTTTGAGCGTATATTCGCTGTCGGTATCGTCGGAATGGGTCTTGTCGGGCAGATTGTCCTCGCCGTTTTTCAGGTAGATCGTTTCGGTAAAAGGAGTTTCAACAATCACGTAAGGGAATGTATTGGTCGAGAGATTGTCGTTCCAATACGGATGATACAAGCCGTCCTTTTCCTTATTGACAGTAGCCCGGTCGGTCTCTTCCGTCCACATGGGCAGCAGCAGGTTCAGCTCGCCCTCGGTCGGCAGGCGGTATTTTCCGCCGTCGGGACCGGTAAAGACCGCATCGGCGGCCATCATTCCGGCATCCTTCAACTGCGTATAGGTGAAATAGGAATCGGGCGGGCAGTCGTCCGCCGAAACCGCCAGTTTGTCGAAGAACGCATTGATCTTTTTCGCCCCCGGATCCACGCTCTTGGCGTTGAACGGGGTGAACATATTGACTTTTAACGCCTTATTGCGTTTCATCTGCTCGTCCTCGTCGGGATCCACCGCTTCGTCCATATCCACGACATTCCAATCCTCGATCCTGAGCGAGAACTTCACTTCGTTGGTCGTCACGGGATCGCCGTTTCCGAGCACGACGGTATAGAGCGTATTGCGCTCGACATCCACGAACTCCCTGGTGTCGGAAGTCTTGCGGAACGGTACGACGACCTCGCCCTTGCTGCTGTTCACGGTGTAGGTAATCTTGATTTCGGCGCCGTTGCCGTCTTCGTTATGCCGCTCGTAGAGGTAGAACACCTTTTTGAGATCCTTCTGTTCGTCGTAAGTCGCACCGAGGGAGACCTCGGCGTTCATCGCCTCGGTAATGTAGCTTTCGCCGGCAGCGGCGACCGGATCGTGCGGAAAGAGGTAACCCCGGGGCGCGGCATTCAACAGCTCGATGGAGCCGATGACCAGATTCGGCGTGTTGTTCTGCACATCCACGCGGGCCACGATACGCCGGAGGGACACCTCGCACTTCACGCCGGGCGTGATGGTCACGACGTCGCTCGAATTGCTTCGTGCGATGCCCGACATGGCGATGCCCGTGCCTTTGGCAGCGAGTTTGTCGGCCGAATGCCCCTCTTCGAGGGTGATGCCTGCCAGTTTGTTTTCCAGCTCGTCCTGCGACTCTCCGGGAGACGGTTCGTCAAAGGCGTCATTGGCCACGAAGACGAAACGCTGGCGGGCTTTCAGGTCGCTCACCGGGGCCTTCAATGTGAAATTGTAGGTTCCGGCGCCGTTCGAGACGATGCTGATGGCCTGATCGCCCGACGCATCCGTGGCATAGCGGCGCAGGAAAGTCCCCCTGCCGGCGTCATCGACCGAATAGACATAAAGCGTAAGGCGGTGGATCGTCCACTCGGCCTCGTCGTGCGTGGCGCGCGTAGTGCCGTAGGGGACGGCTTCCCCCGCCGGGGTGTTCATCGTGAAGCTCACGGGAATGGTGCTTCCGTCGTCTCCACATCCGCAGGCCGCGGGCTCCGAGGAACACGACACGGCCGTCCAGGCCGTTATCATTCCGATAAAAGCCTGCAAACAGATTCGTTTCATTGTTTTCGACATAAAAAGATCATTAAAAAGTTATCGTAGCAATCATTATCGTATTCATCCACCCCGGTCAGTTGAATGTTCCTCCGTCCTGCCAGTCCTCGACATCGGCGTCGATCCACGGGCGCACCTCCACGCTGCCGTCGGCAAAAAGCGTGAGCTGGATGCGGTATTCCTGTACGGCCGCAGCGTCGGGATTCCAGCCCCACGTCCGGAAAGCCCGTCGCAGGTCGATAGGCTCCGTAACGGCCTTGTCGCCGAACCAAAGCCGGAAGACGGGAATATGCTCCGCGGTATAGCGCATCGTGACGAACTCCCCGCGCAACTCTTGCGCCTTGAGGGGCGTGCGCTCCACATGGGTCGCCAACTTTCCGTTGCCTGCGGGAATGAGTTTGTCGCCCACCGTATGACAGCGGTCGGGGCAGAGCGAATAGCCCACGGGAACCTGCCCGATTTCCATACGGTACGCTCCGACATCTTCCGGCATATTGTGCCACATGACCTTGACATGCAGGTGGCAGTGGATATTGTTCATGTAGGTCGTAAACGTCTGCTGTCGCGATCCGTCCACATGCATGCGGCACACGCCCCAATACAATTCGTCGGCATCGAGGTATTCGCCCGAGGGCGTGAGGCCCGCCAGTTCCATTTCGAGCGACGCGAGCGTCCGGTCGCCGGCTTCGAACGCCAGCGGACTTTCGGCGTTGCCCAGCGTCAGCAGCGTGTAGTCGCCGTCGGGAAGCGAAAAACGCAACATCCGGATCGGCTCTCCGGAGGGAATCTCCCGCACGAAACGGCCCCCGGCATCGAAGACGAAGTGACGCAGCGAGCGGATATAGGTTGCGAGCTCTTCGACGCCGTAGGGGACGTATCTGATCTCCATGCGAATATTCCCGCAGCAGATATCCCGGTCGTCCTCCAGAGAGCAGGCACACAACAGCAGGCAGAGCCCCGCAACGGAACCTGCCAGCATCGCCGCCCTGCGGTGTATGATATGTCGTGCCGTCCATCTCATCGTTTTTCAGCCTGCCGTGCGTCGCTGCGATCCGTCGCCTCCGCATCGCCCGGCTGTTCCCGTGTCTGCGTCTGTTCCTGTCGTTATGCTGCGTCCGGTCCCGTTCTCATCCCGGGCCCGTATCCCTTTATTCGCTTACGTTATCTATTCCTGCTTCGGCCTCATCCCCGAATTCCTCTTTCCACTTGCGGAGCTGTTCGAGGTTGTAGGCGGCCCGCTGAGGATCGGTCGCCCGGGCCTTTTCGAAGTAGGCTTCGGCCTCCCCGATCTTCCCGCACAGCCAATGGTACACACCGAGGTTATTGGCCGCCAGCGGATTCTCCCTGACGCGGCCCAGACACACCCACGCCAGTTCCAGATCCCCCCGCACGAGGGCTGCCGACGAGGCGTTGATGTTGGCAATGTCGTCATCCGGGAAATAGCGCACGGCGATGTCGTACTCACGGCCATAAGCATCGCGCTGTCTTACGATCGTGCGGTCGTCGTTCTCGGCCTGCGCCACCTCGTACATCTCCTGCAGGCTCAGATCCTGCGGACGACGGCCGATCAGCTCCCCGGCTTCCTCCGGATCGAAGGCCCGCACGCGGTAGTCGATCCGCATCTCCATACGCCGCAGCGGCGGGAAAATATGTTCCAGCATATATCGGTAAGGATTGCCGCCGCGAAGATCCATCAGGAGCTTTTCGCGCCCGTCGAAAATGTCGTAAGTGTCGATGATGTCCAACACTTCGTCTTTAGCCTTCATGTCGCTCCGTCCGACCGCTTCGCGCAGACCCTCCCAGTCCTCGCCCTTGCCCTCGGCCGTGACTTTTTCGGCCGGAAGACCGTAGCGTCCGTGCAGATAGTCGCGCATACCGCCGGCACGCTGCTCGGAGAGCACCATGTTATGCTTGTAGGTATCCTCCGGCGAAGCATAACCCGTAATCGAGGCGGAAAGGATGCGGTAGGTCGCCGTATCGGTGGCCACGGGCGACAGGATTTTGTCGATACGCGACAACTCCTGCCGGTTGTTCTCGAAGTCGGGATAGACCCTCCAATCGTTCACCGGGTAGGTAATACGGACGGTGGCCGTGGCCGTGCGCTCCTTGACCGCCTCCGGCTTAGGCCGGATGAAGGTCACGTTCGTCTCGAAAAGCGGCACGCTCACGGCGGCCACCGGAAATGGCAGCATGCCCGCAACGGTCGTATAGACCGTATCGGGCACCGTGACGGCACGCTCCGGAACGGCGATTGCTTCCGAAGCCAGCAGGTGCTCGTCGCAGCAGGTCCGCAGGATATGCTGCAACTGCAACTCTCCGGCAAAGGATTGCGGGACGGCCCTGCTCTCCCGGTAGTCGAAATCGCCGTGACCGCCCCGGTAAAGGATGCGGACTTTACCGACGGTCTTGCTGTCGGACAACGCCTCGCGCCGCCTGTGGTATTTGGCTCCGGAAGGGGTGAAGTAACCCAATTCGGGGAAACGGATGGTATCGCCGTCCGAAACGTACAGAGGAACGAGGTGCAGCGACATAGGACCTTTGAGCCGCCCGGCCACCTCGCCCGAAAAACGCACTTCGAGGCTGTCGCCCCGCCACTCGGCCTTCGGGCCGTTCACGTAGCGGAAGGCAGGATACCGCGAACCGGCCGCGGGAGCGGCGCGAAGACCGTCCGCCGCATTCCGGAGGAAGAACAAGGCTGAGAGGAGGAGCAAAACCTTTTTCATAAGTCAGCGGATGTAATAGATGAATGATACCGCGGCTTTCGTAGGCCCGAACCAATGCCGCCGGTAATTGCCCTGTTTGTCGCCGCAGGCTCCGCAATTATATTTATCGTAACGCAGATAAATATAACCGACACCGACGGACGCTTCCAACCCCCAGCGCTTGCCGAGAGCCCACTGATAGCCGTAGCTCAGGCCTGCGCCCGCAGCCCAGCCGTCGTAACGGGTGTCTTCGAGGAATTTCGGGAACTTCATGCCTCCGGCGTTGTACTGGCCGTAAAGGGCGTGGAAGCCTATATAGTGGCGCTCGAAAACCCGGCAGAACCAGTATTTGGCTTCGGGCATGACGAGCCAGTGGTGCAGCTTGGGGTTGGCGGCGACGCCGTTGGCATCGGTGCGGTTCGGGAAATTGAAGGCGTTGTAGCCTACGGTGGCGGACAGCGTATAGCGCGGGGCGAGACGCCATTCCAGCCCAATGTTGGGGGTAGTAGTCGCCCAATACAACAGGTTGGTCTTGATGCCGGCCTGTTGTGCACGAGCGGTATGAAACGCTCCCGTACCTATGAAACACAGGCAGAAAACAATGTACAGGATATGCGGTTTTCTCTTCATTTACAGGCTTGACCGGGTCTTGGGAACAACCCGATTATGCCTGATACTCCGCAACGTAACGAAAGGCAGATTGCCTGCCTGTATTGCAATTCGCTATGCAAAGCGAAATAATCGGAAAATTGTCGAATGGAATAAACTGATTTACAGCATGTATAATCATCGGATTCGTTTTATCGGAGCGAACCGGTTTTTCGCAGATAGCTGATACGAGGGCAAGATGTTGGCTGTAAGCCCGATTGCAGTGCAACAATATGCCGGAAACAGTAAAGCATCCGTTCTCTGTCCGTGCAGGATTCGGCAAAAAGATGCACCGGAACCGTTTGGCATATGTTCCGGGGGGGGGAGATTTTCGGCGAAGATGCGTTTTGACATTTCAGAAAGAATATGATACGGTAAAACAGTGATGGCATGAAAAATGGCATATATAATCGTAAAAAATATCCTGTACGGAGCATATAGAAGATTATTTTCGATGATATTTCTTGTACATAATGCAGATAATCCATATTTTTGCATCATAAATTTGGAATAGTTCGATTTTGTCTGTTTGTCGACGGCAAGTATATGAAATCAGGCGTAATTCGCTTTGCATAGCGAATCAAGGCTTATATCGGTCGGGCAATTTATTTTTCCCATTACAGTTTCGTAACCCTTTCGTTCACTTCGTCCACGGTATGTTTGTCGAGACTTGCCAGATAAATGCGCGTGGTACGCTCCGAAGTGTGGCCCAGTCCTTCGCTGATATGCGGCGTGGGAACGCCCATGCTCCGGGCTTCCGTAGCCCATGTATGGCGCGCCACATTGAAAGTCAGATTCCGGCAGCCCAACCGCCGGGAAATCTCTTTGAGCAAAGTGAGGTAGTAATGGAGCGCCATGCAGTAAAAATTGTACAGCGACGCAGGCGGCACGTCGCCGTTCACATCTTCCTGTTTGTTCGCCGAAGAGAGCATTCCGCGCTGCATGCAGGGCAGCACCCATGGGGAGGCCGGATCGTCGTAACGGGAAATGATCTCCCGGAGCTGCGGCGTAAGGGCTACGCTGAACACCTGATGTGTTTTTTGGCGTTCGTAGTGCAGCGCTTCGTTCCAAACCTTCGTTTTCCGCAGGTAGCACATATCCACGAAAGACATCCCCCGGGCATAGAAACTGAACAGAAACATATCGCGGGCTTCGTTCAGTTCGCTGTCCCCGAAATCCCTGCCGGCAAGGGTTCGCAGCAGGCTTCGGGGTACGGCCAGTTTCGGGGTTCTGGCCGGTTTGAACGATACCTCCCGGAACGGGTCGCCATATGTCGGAGCATAGCCGCACCGCCGGGCTCGATTATAAAGGGCGTGCAGGGTGCGCAGATAGAACGAAACGGTATTGCGACGGTTGCCGCGCCGGAAGAGGTATTCTCCGAAGGCAAAGACCGTGTGTTCGTCGAGTTGAGAAAAACGATAACGGGACTGTGCCGCGAATTTGCTCCATGCACTCGCAAGAGAACGGTATGAGCGGGCTGTGCCAAAGCGCCCTGCCTCTTCGAGATCGGACACTACCTGTTTCGCGAAAACGTCCACGTAACGATTGTCATTGCCGAACTTGTACGTTCCTGTGATGTCCGATGCCGTATAAGGTTTTCCGGAGGCTGCCAAACGAGCGCAAACAGCATGCAATTCTTCCATACAGAGTGTAACGCATTCATTCGCATCACGGATCAGTGTACGGTGGGCTTTGGTGCGGTGCACCGCCACGGCACGACCCGTCTTCACATCAAACTCTTCAGGATGCAACCGGTATGGAGTGGTCAAAATACTGCGGTGACGACAATAGATCACCTGAATAATAAGCGCATAACGGCCCTCGCTGTCGGCGCGGTAATTGAGCCGGGCTGTGATCGATGTTTTCATTCGGTTATACTTGAATCGGTTTATAGGAAGATCGGACACAGGCCGCGAAAATCCGAAAACATCGCCGCAGGAAACAATCCCTACATATCCTCCGAAGGAACGACCGGAAGTCCGTTACGGAGAATGAACCGCTCCCTGTATCTGCATTTTCTTGTTTTCACGCCCGTGTCGTAAATAGCACATAAAGGCCCCAAGATACGCCGATTTGGTCGAATCCTGCGACGAACATCCAAGTATATTTACTATTCGATCTCCATGCCATAAACAAACTTATCGGAATGGAACGAAGAGAAGCCCCAGTATTATGGGACGACATTCGATACAGTCAAACCGCCGGATAAATGATTTTATCTTATAATTGAAAATTACAGCGTCCGGCGTTTTGTCGTCTCTTTCGTTGCCGAATCCGCTGCTGTTCTTCATAGGCCCGCGCATCGGCCAGATCCAACAGCGTATCGACAATTCCGGAGAGAGAACTTGCCGCGGATCTTCGTTGTTCGTGCCACCGTTCCCGATCCGGCTCTACGGTATGCTGTTCTTCCTTCTGGAATGCCGGATACAACTCGTTGAAAGCGTTGGCCGAAAACTCCTTTCCCAGCACCGACCCGTTGGCGACGATGCCGGCTTCGTGGTCGATGAATGTTACACCGTAGATTCTGCCCACAGGGTTAATACGGAATATCGTGTCGATACCGTCAGCCTTCAACAGCTGCCGGAATTCGTCCCGTGTGTTACGGGGGCTCATGGCATCGCGGACTGTCTGTCGCAGGCGGTCGAGCGCGCCTTCTTCCTTTAATACGGCCTTCGACTTCCCGTAATACTTTTGAAGGGCATTATAACCGACATCTTTCCCTATTTTACCCGATTTGAAGGGTGTGCCTGTTCCATAGCCGTCGTCGGTCAGAGCGCCGTAGACAATACCCGCGTAATTTCTGCCGTCGATGGTTCCCGTATGTCTTTCGACCGAGACGTTGAAGCGTTCCAGCAGAGTGCGGAACTCCCCGTAGGACGAGCATTTGTAATTGCGCAGGCACGACCGCACGACGGACGATATCTGCTGTTTGACATTGCCTTCCCTGTAGTTTACCCTATGCAATCCCACATTATAGGCCAACTCCTCGCCCTTGATACTCGGATGCAGATCGTATTTTCGTTCTAATTCCCGCAATACGGACATGGAGTGGTTGTATTCATGCGAATCGTTGATTTTCCACCCCCGCTCGTCGACCCGCAGTGACACGATATGGAGATGCTCGCGCGAGATGTCCTTAATGTTTAAAGACAATGTAGGGCTGGTTGCCATAACCCATAGTTCCATGTATTCCTGCGCGATGTCCCAGAGTTGTCCGTCTGTCAGTCTGTCTTCCGGTGAAGGGTTCAGCGAGGCATGGAAGACCGTATTGGTCATCCTTCTGTTAGCTTCGAGGTAGGGCCGGAAGCTCTCCATGCAGGCATCGACATCCATCCGTCCATATTTGTCGAACGGCTCCAACATCTTCTGCCAAAGGAGCACTTCTGCCTCATTCTTATCCACTTTCTCCTTGTTGTAGTACAAGGCCCCTCCGGGCGAGGAGCCCGATCTTATATTCGCAACCATTCCTTAGCCTGTTTTGCGAGGTTGAGAATTTCGATGCTCAGGGTTTTCAATTCGTGTGTCCGTTGTTCCAACAGGGCGATCTGATGCGGAATCGCAACGTTGGAAAAGTGCGCATTGATGACCTTTACAATCTGATTGTAGTTGTTGGCGAGTTTCTGAAACTGGAAGTAAAAATCGTTCAGCTGGGCGACGAACTGCACTTTCGAAGGGTCGCGTCTGACGACTACGAACTCTTCGGCGACAATGCGTTTGATTATAAAATGGCTGCGGTTATACTCCGATCCGGCCTTGCAGAGCGAGCTGTTGTCTGGCTACAACAAAAATCCGCGCCGGAGAATCTCTGACCGAAGTTTTCGGGATGCCTCGCTGCGACTGCCGAGAACAGGGCTGTTCCCGGTGCAATATTAAACCGTGTAGGCGCCAAAACAAGCCCTCGGTGCGGACTGGAGCGAACATCGGAACCGAGGTATTTCAGTCGATTGTATCTTGCAGCATGAAAGGCAGGTTTTCTTATTCCGTTCATTATTCCGATATAAATCGCATGAAATAGAAAACGGTATTTTGAATGGTTCAAAACATAAAACCAAACCACATGCTTTACGACTGCAAAACGAACATTCAATCTTAAAAATGTTGTACCATGGATTCATTAAAAGAAAAAGACAAACTCGCACCCAAACCAAGTGCAAAGTGCTGGCAATCCGACACCTCTAGGAAACGATAATACAAGATTAACGGCTTTGGCTGACAATATACTGCGCCTTGTCATGGACATTTACAGCGACGAGTTGAATTATCTCCACGAGAAGAAGAACAACAGACGATGGTTTTGAACAGATAATGCGATAACCGATTACTTTGGGATGCTGATATGCGTGTCGTAGAGTCAATAGCCCGTTGGGTAGTGTCCGAGCCGCAGAATGCCGCCTATTTCGACGGTAGCGACCAGCAAAACGCCGGGGATGGAAATACGCAAGGCTCACTCTCGGGCGATTCGCACGGCCTTGCGTATTTCCATCTCCGGTATTTAATTCCCAGCCGGCGGAAAATTACATAAATTTAACTACCGGGTTACTGTGCGACCTTGAAGACGCTGTTGAGTTTCTCGCTCAATGCAGCCATATCCCGTCTGATCTTGTCATTGGTGATTTTGGCGTAGATTTGAGTCGTGGTGATCCGTTTCTATCCCAGCATCTTGCTGACGGTTTCCAGAGGTACGCCCTGCGTGAGCGTAACCGTTGTGGCGAAAGTATGCCGCGCCATGTGCATTGTTGGATTGAACGACAGACCGGCATGTCTGGCAACATGCCTCAGCGACATGTTCAGCGTCTTATGGGTGCCTTTGAGCGGAAAGACCCGGTTTCCTACAAGGTGCAGGTCCTTATAACGGTCGTAAATCATTTCAGCTATGGGGAGCAGTTTTACCCGAAATTGCGTACCCGTTTTCTGACGCTTGTCGATAATCCACCGATTCCCGTTACCATCCGTATGAATATCTGCGTGGGTCAGTTTTGCTACGTCCGAATGGCTCAGACCCGTAAAAGCACAGAAGACAAAGGCATTCCGGTTAATGCCTGTCCAGTAATTGGGCAGTTCGACGTCTATGACAGCCTGCAATTCCGAAGCGGACAGATAGCGACGTTCCAAGTACTCCAACCTGACATAGAACCCTGTGAAAGAATCGGCGGCAATTCAGCCGTTTTTATACGCCGTATAGGTCATCAGACGCAATTTCTTGACCCCAGTGCTGATCGTTCCGGAAGCAAGACCTTTTACCGTGGAGAGGTAAAAGACGAATTTTTCGATGAAATCCCGTTTCAGCTCTTTGAACGCAATGTCCTTGACATGGTATTCGTATTCGAGGAAAGCGGTAAGACGCCTGCGTCGCAGGCAGTAATCCTCATAGGTGGAATAAGCGCGATCCTTGCCGACACGTTTGAGGAAACCCGCAAGGTATTCGTCGAAGGTCTGCAACAGCAGGCGGCAGTCATCGCCCATACCGAGGAAAACGTTGCGGACTCTTTCTGCCGTGATATACGAATCCCGGTCGCAGAGACGTTGGCTTGCCGATATTGGTCTTGATATTCTCCAGCTTCTCATTGACGCGCTGGGATTCGAGACTTCTGCCGGAGGCTTTGTTTGCTTTGGCTTTCTAGAGAGAAGTGCGAACGGAGAGTTTACAGCTGAACCGTGACATCGTACCGTTGATGGTAATACGACCCATAATGGGAACCTGACCGTGTTTTTCCGATTGCCTTTTCACATAGAAAAGGACGTTGAACGTGCTACGTTGCATGATAACTTGAACTTTGAGGGTTTGTTAAACGTTAAGCCAAGTTATTTGTTATGCAGAAATTCGATGCAAGAAGTTGAAAACAAACTCCTTAATGCAAAACAAAGCATTTCGGGCAGGTAACGGATAAGTAACACAACTCACCGTTAAACCTGCCCGAATTTGCAATTTTATCACTCGGTGCACTTGCAGAAAGAGCATTAAATACTTGTAAACAAGATATTTACTCTTTTTTGCTCTTTCTATTACCTACAACACCCCGGCCTTCACCGAACGGGTGTTTTATAACTCAATCACTTATTCTAATAACTGGAAGGCACTACTCGCATTGAGTATATTCGACGGTAGCACAGGAAAATGAACAATGTCCGGTTACGCCGCAAGCTTGCGAAGCGCAACCTCCGGAGATGGGTTCGGACGGGCATTGAACGGATTGAGGTTGCTGGCAGCCTGCCAGTGTAAGACAAGCGCAATCGGTTTCTTGAGTACCAGCCGCCGATATACATTCTTCATCGAGGGTTTCCCAAGTCGGTATTGTAATATTTGTGTCGCCTCCTCCTGCCTTTTGGATATTGCTCAAAGAGACGATGATTTCTTTTTTCAGTTTTAGTTTTCTCATAGGTGTTGGTTTTAAGCAGGTTGGATATTTGTTTTACTCCAGTTTTATCGTCCGGTGAAGGATCGAATATTTTTCATTATGCAGAATGCCCTCGATGCGGATGGAGTAATCTGCGGGTTCGTCCGCCGTGTAAAACTCGATTTCGGCCCTGCCCTCGGGAGAGATCTCAAGTGCTGAGTTCCAATACAGCGTGGTTCTCAAATCCTGCTCGGGAGCATTTCTCTGTCTTGCCGTCTCGTATTTCGGGGAATAGAATTCAGCCGGCGTTTGAAAACCTTGAGGTCGAACGACCTGCATGTACTGTTGGTCCGGATCCCGATATCCGCTCCGCAACAGTTCCGACCCGTCCTTAGTCGTGATTGCGATGACCGACCAACTGTTTATCTGAATTCTCTTGGGTAAGCTGCGATTCATCCTGTTGATACCGAACAAAGTCGTATTCACCGCCGGAATAATATCGACCCGTTTTATCATTTCGACCGGAACGAACGGCACTTTTTCGCCGAAAGGCATCCAGAACGTTCCGTCGATCATATATCTGGCCGGATTGCCGTAGGCGTAAACTTCGTTATTTCTGATATGTACGCCATGCTGTCTCATGAGGAGCTCCTTCAGGTCGGCATAGTATCCTTTTTCGATCTCCCTGTAATCCACGGATTTTCTGGCGAGGACTTGGTACGGATTTTCGATGGGTTTCAGCGATTCCTGCGAAGCGTGCGACGGTATTTCCTCCGTCATCAACGATCTCGCCCGTCACGTCTACCGACGTCCCGTCCTCACGCAGTGCCTTGAAACCCACCGTGCACGGGACGCCCGTCGTGAGATAGCCCCCTTCGGGATGGAACGAAACGTCGTAATCGGATGACGCATCGCGGTTGCGGCTCCTGTATTCGTAGCGCCTCCCGTAGTCCGAGACGTAGACCGACTGGCGGTAGAACGAGGCATTGCCGGTATTGCGCATGAAATGCGTATAGCACGTGATTTCGTAGTTTCCGCTTTCGAAGGTCATCGGAAGGGGAATATAGCCTGCATATACCCCGTTTCGTTCGAGGATGCGGAAGCGCTGCGGTGCCGGAGCCTCCTGGCCGACCGGAGGCTTGTCCACGCGACGGAAATCCACATAGACATAACGGCTCGCATGGACAGGAGCATGGCTTGCGGCATCGACCACATGTGCACGGAAACGGATCGTGTCCCCGGCCATGTAGTAGGGTTTGTCCGTATGCAGGTAGATCTTCTCTTGAGGATAGAGCGCGAGCTGACGACGCAAACGGACTGCCACGCTGTCCACGGATGGCAGTGCGGAATTCGATTGGGCGGAAGAGAACAGCGGGAACAGAACGGATACGGTCCAAACGAAATGGCGGAGCATAAGGCAGGCGGGGTTGGTTTGCCATAAAGATAGTGAATTTTCATGAACCCCGGAATAATTCGTATATTATTATTTTTCAATAATATCCTTATTATGAGCGCATCTGCGGTCGGTTTTCATATAGAACTCGTAATCTTCGATCAACTGCTCCGGCAGGTCATCCAAATAAAAATCATCTTGTCCGTATTTGGCCCGAAGAAACTCCGCCGTAATCCGGAAAAGACTTTCATACCGCTGAACCGTAGTCGGAGCAAAATCGATTGGCGTTGGGGTGCGTCTTTCCCAAGATAACGGGACAGTATGCTTTGGGCCGAAACAGCTACTCCTTCGGATTTCAGTTGACGACGCACCTGCATGATATTGAAACCGACGGCTTCGAGCATACGATTCACCTTCTTGCCTTCGCGGTTGTTTTCGAGGGCACGGCCCTTGGCTGTATTCCAAAGTTGTGGGGATATGTGATACTTGATACTCGTATCGGCACGCAGACCGTTCATTGTGATACGCAAAAAAACGGAGCCTTTCCTGTCTTGTCGAGTTTCGTTCTACGAATGTAAAACGTCATGCCGAATGTTGGTTTTTCCATACATCGCATTTTTTGAGATTGCAAATTTAATTCCACAAGTCCTCGTTGTCAAGATGAAATACGCTGCAAATCAATGAAGAGAACTCTAATTCGGAGTACTTTTTCGGCGCCGTAAAAAGTACACCGAATAGGCCGCATGCGACATGCTCCGAACCGCATTTTCCTGCACTTCCGGAAAAAGCAAAAAGCCTTGTAAATATTTTTTTACAAGGCTTTTTGCTTTGATATCTTGCGGTGCGTAGGGGACTCGAACCCCTGACCCCGTGCGTGACAGGCACGTATTCTAACCGGCTGAACTAACGCACCGTTTTTCGGTATTGCGAGTGCAAAGATACCACATTTCCCGAAAACTGCAAATATTTCCGTCGGTTTTTTTATCCCTTCGCCCGGCGCCCGCACTCCGGCGTCGGATGCGCATTGTATAACGGTCCGAAAATTCGGACGGCCTCCGGCTTTCGTCTCGTTCCCTGCCGGAGTTGCGGGAAGGCGGTTCCCGTGCAGGTCGGAATCTGCGGCAGGGTAGTGCGGCCTGAAACGCTTCCGGCGTCCCGACGCAGGGCAATCCGCCGCACTCCGGCGTCCCGGGTCTCCGGAGTGAATCCGGAGCGCTGCGGGAAGTCCGGGATGCCGGGGAGTTGGATCGTTCGGAATATCTTGCTAATTTTGAGCGGCCGATTCTCGTCCGGAAGAACGCCGGTGCGGCCGGAGGCCTCTGGCCGGAAAATCCAGCCGGAATGATAAAAAACAGAGATACGATGCGAAAAATCCGTTTCGGAGTCGTCGGGACCAATTTCGTGACCGACTGGGTGATTGCCGGGGCCCGTCAGGACCCCCGTTTCGAGTTGGCGGCGGTCTGTTCCCGCACCCGGGAGCGCGCTGCGGAGTTCGCGGCCCGGCACGGGATCGCCCGCACGTTCGTTTCATTGGAGGAGATGGCTGCGAGCGATGCGATCGACGCGGTCTATATCGCCACGCCGAACTGCATGCACGCCGCGCAGGCCGTCTGCTGCATGGAGCGCGGCAAACACGTGCTGTGCGAAAAGCCGATGGCCTCCAATGCCCGGGAGGTGCGGGCGATGATCGAGGCGTCGCGCCGGAACGGCGTGGCGCTGATGGAGGCCGTGAAGACGACGCTGACGCCCAATTTCATGGCCTTGCGCGAGGCGCTGCCGAAGGCCGGGACGATCCGGCGTTATTTTTCCGCCTTCTGCCAATACTCTTCGCGTTACGACAAGTTCAAGGAGGGAATCGTGCTGAATGCTTTCCGTCCGGAGCTTTCCAACGGCGCCATGATGGATATAGGTATCTATACGATCTATCCGATGGTGGTGCTGTTCGGCCGCCCGCGGCGGATTTCGGCGTCGGGCATCCTGCTGAGCAGCGGTGTCGATGCGCAGGGTACGGTCGATTTCGATTACGGGGAGATGAACGCCACGGTGCTCTACTCCAAGATCGCCAACTCCTCGCTGCCGACCGAGATTCAGGGCGAGGCGGGCAATCTGACGCTGGACCGCATCAACCGCATCGGCCGTGTCGTGTGGCAGCCGCGGCCGGCTGCGGCCTCCGGACTGGAGCGTCCTGCGGAACCGCAGGATCTGTCCCGTCCGACGGAGCGGGACGAGTATTACTACGAAGTGGCCGAGTTCCTGGACCTCGTCGAACAGGGCCGCCGGGAGTCGTCCGTCAATAGTCACGAAAATTCGCTGGCCACCATCGGGATCATCGACGAGGTACGCCGGCAGTTGGGGGTGGTCTATCCGGCCGACCTGATCTGACCTTCCGTTTCCGGCGCCGGGCATACCGGTTTTTCTTTCGGGCATAAGACCGTTCACGAGACGGATGCGCCGTTTCTTTCCGAATCCGAATTCGGGAAGGAACGGCGTTTTTTCGTGTTTTATCCGTTTGGTGCAGTGTCGGTTACATATCCGTCCAGGTGCGACCGGGCGGATTCCGCCTTCCGGGAGGGGAGCGACATGAGCCGTGCGGAACCGTTTCGGAAGCGGAAAAACGGGGAAAAGGGGGCCGTTTTGAATAATTCGCCCGGCGGCTCCGGAATTTTGCTAAAAAATAGTTGGTTAAATCGTTGGTTTTCTGCGGTAAAGATACAAAAAAAGAAAATACGCCCGTCTTCCGGAATATAAAATTTTTAGTGTCAATTACATATATTTTCGTCGGATACCGGTTTTGAGGCTTTATATCTGGATTTTAAACCGATACGGATTTTAACCAACGATAAATACCGATATCCGGTCTCTTTTTTATGTCGGTCGGATGTGTTATGTGTTGTGGCTTAATTGTTTATTGCTTGATAATGAGGGTTATATTATCTGGTTCGTCCCTGAGGAAACTGCTGCTGGCTGGTTTGTTCGGAGCATTTGCGGCCGGGGAACTGCATGGACAGACGGCCGCCGACTCGGCGAGAATCTATTACCGGCGGGGACACCGTGAAGTGGATATCCGTTTCCGGGAGAACGGAAGCGAACTGGAACGCTTCATCGGTTGCGTCCGTGAAGTGTACGAAACCGGCCGGCTCGAGGGCGTTGAAATCCGTTCCTACGCCTCGCCGGACGGGACGGACCGTCTGAACGAAACGCTCTCCCGGCGGCGTGCCGATTCGCTCGCGTCCTACATCGCGCGCCGTGCCGGGATTCCCGGCGAACTGATACGGGCGCGCGGCGAGGGTGTCGCCTGGGAGTTGCTCCGCGGGATGGTGGCGTCGTCGGACATGCGCTGCCGCGACGAGGTGCTCGACATTCTCGACAATACCCCGTTGTGGATTTTCGACGGGGCGGGCCGCATCGTGGACGGCCGCAAGAAGCGTCTGATGGATCTGCGGGGCGGCGTACCTTATAATTATATGGCCGAACATTTCTTTCCCGGGCTGCGCACCGGTTTTTCCGCCGTGATCCGGCTGGAGTCCGGGCCGGACGTTCCGGCGGAGTCCCTTTCCGCCGCCGTTCCGACGGCTGCCGTGTGTGCGGACGGACGGGAGGCCGATCCGGCGGCCGGGACCGGGTGCACGTCGCGGTCCGGAGCGGCGGCCGTGCCGTCGCGGGAGATACCGGATACCTCCTCGCCCGGGGGACCGTCGGATGCGTCGCGGTCCGGTGCGGCGGAAAGCCCTTCGTCCGAGATGGAGACCTCCCGGACCGATCCGGCAGTCCGGAAGGAGGCGACGGTTGCGGAGCGCGAACCGCTGCACCGCCTCGCCGTCAAGACCAATCTGCTATACGATGCGGTGCTGATGCCCTCGCTGGAGGTGGAATACCGCATCGACGACCGCTGGTCGGTCAATCTGGAGGGCGACGTCGCCTGGTGGAAGAACGACGGCCGACACCGGTATTACCAGCTCGCGACCGTCAGTCCCGAAGGCCGCTACTGGTTCGGGACCCGGAAACCCTGGCACGGGCATTACGTCGGAGTGTTCGGCGGATTCTCGTGGTACGATCTGGAGAACGGAGCCCGGGGCTATCGGGGCGAAGCGGAGACGGTGGGGCTCAGCTACGGCTACATGTTTCCCGTCGGCCGGAGCCTCTCCTTCGAGGCCGGCATCGGCATCGGTTACATGCACAGCGAATACGAGGAGTATCTCCCCATCGACGGGCATTACGTTTACCAGCAGACGAGCCGCATGAACTACTTCGGCCCGCTGAAGCTGAAATTCGCCCTCGTGTGGCGTTTGTGGAATACCGACGGAAAGAAAGGAGGCGTGCGATGAAAGCGAAATTCCGCTATGCGGGCGTGGGGCTCGCTCTGTTGGGTCTTGCGGTTTCCGCCGCGGGCTGCCGCAAGGATTTGTGCTACGACCACGACGCCCATTCGCCGGGATGCCGTGCGCTGGTGACCGCCGTGTGGGAGCGGGAGTGGGAGCGCGACTACGGCCTGGGATGGCTTGCGGGGTGGGATGCCGCAGCCTATGGCCGTGCCTACGACGATCTGCGACCCGATGCGGCGGAGGGCATCGCCATGGTGGTGTACGGCGATCCGGAGAGTCGAACCGCCGTGAGCGACGAGTTCCACCTGTCCGCCGGGGGCGGCAAGGTCAGTCTGAAAGAGGGCAGCTACTCGCTGCTGTTCTACAACGATGACACGGAGTTCATCGTCTTCAACGACATGGCGTCGCTGCCGTCGGCCAGCGCCACGACCCGCACGCGGACCCGCGGCTCGTACAGCGAACACCACGCGGAGGAGCGGACGGTGAACACTCCCGACATGCTCTACGGGCATTTCGTGGAGCGTTACGGGGCCGAGATGCATCTGGGCTGGGAGGAGCTTCCGGTGAAGATGCAGCCGTTGGTGTACACCTACCTCGTGCGTTACAGGGTGGAATACGGCCGGCAGCATATCGCTCTGGCGCGCGGCGCTTTGGCGGGCATGGCCGAGAGCGTCTATCTGCAGGACGGCCGCACGGGCGACGAGGCGGCGACGCTGCTTTACGACTGTACGCTGACGGCCGACGGTGCGGAAGCCTGCGTGCTGTCGTTCGGCGTACCCTCCTTCCCCGACAGCCATTACGAGCCGACCAAGGCGGAGGAGGGCGGCCGTCGCTACGGGCTGAATCTCGAGGTCATGCTGAACAACGGCAAGCTGGTGACCTTCGATTTCGATATCACTTCGCAGATGGAGCGGCAGCCCCGCGGCGGTGTGATCGAGGTGGACGGCATCCGGATTTCCGACGAGGACGCCGCGGAGGGCGGCTCGGCATTCGATCCCGACGTGGACGGCTGGGGCGACTACGAGGACGTCGAGATCCCTTTGTGACGCCCGTCCCCGGTACGAACGGAAAAGACAAATTCACTCAATGTTTCACTATTAACTGTTAATCACAATGAAAACCAGAATGTTTTTACTTGCAGCGGCGGCCGCGGCTCTGGCCGGCTGTGCGCAGAACGAGGTAATCGACATCCCGCAGACGCGGGCCATCGGCTTCGACCCGTATGTGGGCAACACCACCCGGGCCGCAGCCAAAGACACCGATTTGTCTGCTCTGCAGGCCGAGGGCGCAGGGTTCATCGTATTGGGCGGATATGAGGATAGTCAGACTTATGTCCCCGTGTTCGACGGAACGAATGAGACCGGGTCCCACATAACATGGAACAAGAGTTCGTGGGAATATAGCCCCATCAACTATTGGTTGGAGGGCAAGACGTACAAGTTTGTCGCCTATGCCCCCGCCAAATTGCAGGAGGGTGATCTGTTCGATATTGATTATGCAGGCAATAAACTGAAGATGAAAGACGGCGGGACTTTCACCGCCGACGGCGAGACCGACCTCGTCGTAGCGGAGGGCAAACCGCAGGGATATCCTGTTGCGGCAGAACCGGTGCAAATGGAGACTGTCGGTTTCAAATTCTATCATGCCCTGTCGAAAGTGAAGTTCACTTTCATCAACGGATGGCGCAATGCCGTGACCTTGAAAATCACGAATATCAAATTGTCGAATGTCAAGGATACGGGTTCGCTGACGACGTCCGGAACCATGGCGCAGGGGAGTGAGAAAATACTGCCGTCTGCATGGAGCGGTCAAACGGGTACGGCCGATTATGAGAACAAACCGGACGACGTAATGAATACGAGTATATATGGAGAATCTTATGAGTTCGAGAATTTCTTACTCCCCACAGGACTGAGTGACTCTCAGATGAAACTGACATTCACCGTTCTGGTGACCAACAGCCAGGGTACGGGTCCCGATCTCGGAGCCGGTGCGGGCAATCCGGTCGTAAAGGAGGTTGTTATTCCGAAGGATGTGGTAACTGAGTGGATGCCGGGCTATGCCTACAACTACAAGCTGACGATCTCCGGTTCCACGTTCGGTTTGAAACCCATCCAGTTCGATGACATCGACGTAGATTCCGAGTGGGGTAATGGCGGCGAAGATGACATGGACGAAGGAATCGAAGTAGTTCCCGGTGCATAACCCTCTCTCCGCTCCGTCTGCCCCGGCTTTGCGCGGCGGCTGAGACGCGACGACCACCCGGGCGGGGTTGAATGTCCCCCTCCCGGGTCCAAACGCGGAAGACGGCTTTTCCGCACTTCTCCGCCGGACACATTCCCCCGGGCGGAATTTATAAACACGAGGTACTATGATACGAAGAACGAACATCCTCAAGACGTTGTGCGTGCCGATTGCGGCCGTGTCGCTCGCCGCATGTTCCGACACGCTTCCGGGAGGTCCCGGCGGCGGGGACCGCGACGCCATCGGCTTCCGCGGCGCTCCCGAAACCCGTGCCGCCGTGAACGGATTCGCTGCCGGCGACGCCTTTTCCGTATGGGCCTGGTGCCGTTCGGCGCAGGACGCGCAGGACACACCGGTTCCGGTATTCGACGCCGAGAGAGTGTACACCGGCGACGGCTCGGCGTGGACCTATGAGCATACGGAGTATTGGGCCGACGGCCGGACCTATGCCTTCCATGCGCTTTTCCCCGATCGTGAGGCATTGGAGGCGGCGGCCGGGGCCGTTTCGTGCGTGCCCGGTGAGAACGGTGTGCGGCTGACGGTTTCCGGATTCGATGCGCGGCAGACGGGCGAAGGGGCCGTGGACCTGATGACGGCCCGGCGGACGGTGACGTATGATGCGGCTGAAGGGCCCTCTCCGGTCTCGCTGAAGTTCGCTCACGAGCTGGCGCGCCTCGCCTTCAGGGTCCGGACGCAGGGCCGGGAGGTCGAAATCGTCTCCTTCAAGGTGAACGGCGCAGGCTATGCGGGCGACTTTGTGCGGACGGAGGAGACGGCGACGTGGACCCTTCGCAAAAGGACCGTGGCGGACGACGGCATTTTCGCCGTGTCCGACCTGTCCGTCGGGGCCTCCGACGTGGCCGATCTGCTGGGCGACGTGCTCGTTCCTCCCCAGATGCTGGAGGAGACCGGTGCGCCGGAACTGACGCTGGTTTACAGGTTGGCAGGCGAGCCGGAAGCGACCTCGCACACCGTTTCCGCCTCGCTGCGCACTTCCTCCGTCACGCAGTGGCAGGCCGGACAGAGCTATGCCTACACCCTCGATCTGCGCACCGGTACGCTCGTGCTGACCGTGACGATACGGCCGTGGATCGAGGAGGATGCCGAAGTGGACTGGAAACCGAGCACCCCGGCCGGCACCGCTGACCGTAATCAATTCATGGCGATATGAACCGATTCCCGAATATGAATTTCTTGCGCCGCATGTTCCGTCCGTGGGCGGCCGGTGCGCTCGCCGTGGCGGCGGCCGCATGCACCGGCGATGCGGCGGGCCCGTCGCCCGCCGGGACGGGCGGAGCTTCGCTCGCCCTGCATGTGGCGGTTCCCGCGACGCGTGCCGACGTCTCCGAGGAGGATTATGCCGCATTGGAGAACCGCATCGAACAACTGCGTATCGTGCTGCTCTCGCCGAAGAACGAGGAGCTGTACAACCGGCTTTTTTCCGGTGACGATCTGACCGGGGCCGCCGTGGCCGACGGCTATGCCTTCACGGTGGAGGGCCTGCCCGCGGGCAGTGCGCAGCTTTATGTCATAGCCAACGAAGACTATCTCGGCGAACCCAGCCTGGTGGATGTTCCGGACGATGAAGGCATTGCTTTCAAAAAGCTCCTCGTGAAGGACCCGAAACGCGAAATTTTCCCCAAACGCTATTCCGAGATGACCGCTGAGCCAGGCGCCGCCCTGCCCATGAGCGCGTACGACCGCGACCTGACCGTCGGGACCGGAACGAATGCGGTGGAGATCGCGCTGGTCCGCGCCGTCGCCAAACTGAAGATCGAGATGGTGAACGAGCTTACGCGGCCGATCACCGTGAACGAGATGTCTTTCGGTGCGTTCATGGCCGACCGGTTCTATCTTTTCCAGGATGGAAACCTCGACGTGCCCGGCGATGCCGAGTATAGCGGTTGGTCGTACGGCAGTCAGGAAAACGAGGCCGAGCGGCTGAATATCGTCATCGGCGGAGGGGAGTCGCGCACGCTCGTGCTCTATATCTATCCCTCCTATGCGTGGAAGGATGAGTCGGAAGATTCGCCCTACACCATCGGATTCCGCACGCCCAACGCTTTGTATCCGCTGAAGGCGTTCATCGGCGGAGGAGCCTCCCGCAATTCCATCGCCCGCAACACGCAGGTCCGTATCCGTGCCGTGCTGCACACCGACGCCAACCTTGTGCTGGATTTCCGGGTGGAGGATTGGGCGGAGCCTGGAGATATTACCGTTCCTCCGTTCAGTTGATCGTGTTTTGTTCCGAAAATATGCCGTATAGTATGCCAACGCTATTGAAACGATTCGCCCCGGCGCTGCTGTCCGCCGCCGTGGCGGCCGCCGCGGTCTCGTGCACCGACGACGACCTTTTCGCGGACGGCAGCCGCGACACCGTGCGCGAAGGCGTGCCGGTGACCGTCAATCTGAATTTCCGCACCGAGGACAACCGCGTGGAGACCCGCGCCGCACAGAATGCGGCGAACGAGGGTCGCGTGTACAACCTCTATGTCCTGATCTTCGACAAAGACGGAAACCGTCATGACGAAGGCGGTCTTTTCTTCGATCAATCGACGGAACCCTGGAATCAATTGGGAACCGTTACGATAACGACCACTTCGCTCAATGACGCCCGGGTGGTCTGCATCGCCAACCTCACCACTTCCGCCGTGCACACCGATTACGATGTGACGCCGGCGCAGATGGATGAAATCCGGACGTTCGGTCAGTTGGAGGCTTTCCGGGCGCCGCTGAGCAACCGTACCGTGGAACGTTCTACCCAGTTCTTCATGACGGGGTACGGTTACCGGAAGGACAGCGACGGCAACCCCGACAAGACGCAGACCTCCATAACGATTCCCGACAACCTCACCGAAGAGGTGGAGGTCGATTGTATTCTCAGCCCCAGGCGGATGGATGCCAAGGTGACGTTCAACGTGAAGACCGAGCCGCTTCGGGATACGTGGACGGATTTCGATTTCCGTCCGCGCAGTTGGCGGGTGGTGAACGTCCCCGTCCGGTCGCCCCTGCTGCCCGACGACGACGGAGGCGACGAGGAGTCTCCCGATGTCGGAGAGTCGTATTATTTCGATACCCGGCCGACCGCCTTCGAGTGGGACAAGCGCGACGAAAACTATCTTTTCGAGGAAGGAGGCTTCACTTTCTACATGCCCGAAAGCCGTCATGCGCCCAAGAAGTCCATTGATGCGGCGGCCCTCGGTCCGGAGGATGCCTACGCCCTGCGCGAGAAGTGCGAGAAAATAGAGGGAATATTCCCCGACAAGCCCGGACAGTCCGAGGAGAACGGCGCATTCGAATACGCCGCCGACTATGCCGCCTACGTGGAGATGACGGGCACGCTCTCCTACAGAATCCCGTCGTCGGAGGCGTATCCCTCCGGCCATACGGTCAATGCCGACGTGACGTTCACCGTCCATCTGGGCTATGCCGACGGCGATCCCAACGATTACCGCACGCTGCGCAACACCCACTACACATACAACGTCACGCTGAAGGGTGTCGATAAGATCGTGGTGGAGGTGACCGACCAAAAGGAGGAGCGTCCCGGTTACGAGGGCGACGTGATCTTCAGTTCGGCCGACGTCTATGAGCTGGACGCCCATTACGACCGTCAGCTCATCCTTATCGACCGCAGCCTCGTGCCGAAGCTGACGTGGGGCGTGCAGACCCCTTTCAGCCAGGGCATATACGACGTCGGTCTGTTCGGCGACGACGATTTCCTGGCGTCCGCCGTTCCCGCCCCGGAAGAAAGCGGCATCTACGACTACAAATGGGTGAAGTTCGCCATAAACGGGGACTACGGGGTGACGGAGCCGGACCGTTACGTGAAGTATCCCGGCGACCAGAATTACGAGTTTTACGACGGGAACGGCGGCCGGCCGTCGCCCTATTATAACGGCGGCGAGGGCGGCTTTTATCCCGATGCCCGTATGTACGACATTCACGGACTGCTGAAGAGGCTCAGAGAGGAGTATTACACGGAGAATAAGACTGAGGGCACTGTGGCGGTCACGGCCTTCGTGGACGAATACGTGTATGTCACGCATCCGGTGACCGGAGAGAACATGCTGGACCAGTGGCGGACTTACGTCGAGGCGGAGGACCGGCAGATGTATTTCGTCAACGGCGATAATTCGCGGTACAGCCCGGACGGCAACTCCAGCGTGATGGAGGCCGTGCAGACCTTCCGCCAGCACTCCATCCGCACGGTGTACAACACCGACCTCGGAGAGAAGAGCACCGAGGAGCTGCCTACCGCATGGGGCGTGGAGACGATGATGAACGGCGGTTACCGTTGGGCGCCGGGCGATGTCAGGCGCGGTACGTCCGCGAGCAACGGCCGCAAGAACACCATCGACTGTCTGCTGGGCGGCAATGAGACGCTCTATTGGACGGCGGTGCTGGATGTGAATATCAACGATCCCGACGAACGTTACAACCTGAAGGATCCTTACCGCGATGCGCTGCACGCCGTGCTGATCCGCAATCGGGATCTGGACGGGGACAACGAAGTGGATGCGAATGAAATCCGGTGGTATCTGGCCGCCAAGGACCAGTTGGTCGATCTCTATATCGGTGAATCTGCGCTGGACGAAGATTCGCGCCTTTATCCGGAGAACCCCGCCGACCGCGGCAACATGACGCGCTGGCACTATACCTCCAGCTCGTACAACGCGAACGACGGGGGACCGTGGATACTTTGGTCCGAGGAGTGTGCGGCTCTGGGCAGTTACAGCTCCTCTTCCGGTTATATGGACGGACAGTTCGCCTACCGTTGCGTGCGTAATCTCGGCATCGACCTCGAGAATCCCGAAAAGGAGCCGAACCCCCTGATTCCCAAAGTGACGGCTGCGGAGGACGACGGCACGTATCTGGTCGATTGTTCCAATCTGAGCCAGAAGGCGCGTCGCAACAGTTACGAAGCGGGACCCTCTTTGGGAACCCATGACGACCTGTCGCCGCAGAACCGTCCTTACAAATACTTTCGGGTGACGGCTGCGAATAATGACGGTATCTCTCCGAAGCCGGATTATTCCGGAGATCGTCTTTTCGGAAGTTGGAACTCCCAAAACTGGACTTATTATCAGACGGCGCAGACTGTCGTACAGAGAGGTTACAGGATACCCAATTTTCGCGAATTGCTTATCATGGCCACCCGTCTGCCGGAGGATGCATGGGTGAAGCGGGCGGAAGATAAGAGCGACAATCTTGTGCCGACAAACATGCACTTGGATTTGTATTATATGACCATCACCGATTTCAGCCGGAAAGGAATAAGCGAATTGGGCAAGGGCGGAGGTTTCCGCATGAATCCGCGGGACCTGACCCTGGGTGCGATTCCTTCCCGGGGAGGGGATTTGGATGACGGATATATCCGTCCCGTCAAGGACGAGGAGACGCTGCCGTAACAGGCCCCCCCCGGTCCGTCCGGACCTCTTTTTACGCCCAAAAGAACGGATGGATGATCCACCGTGTCGAGCGAACGATCAGCGCCTCGAAGTTGAGTCGCCGCAGACAGGAGGAGTGGATGGTTTGTAACTACGAGGAGCGGGCACAGGCATCTCTATTCGAGGGGAGTATATTAGGTGAGTGAGGTGGAGCTGGAATTGGTTCAGCCTGATGCAAAACACCGTTCGAACAGCAATCGAGTGCCATTCGAACGGCGTTTTTTGTATGCGTGTGCGAAATTTTTGTCGCTTTTCGTTTTGAACTACTTCAACCTTTGAAAAGTCACATCTCGTTCTGAACTTCGTCACATTTGGTTTTGCCGATTATACAACGATGACAACGGCGAGGGGGGGGTAAAAATCCTCCTTCCATCGAGGTAGGTGAGGTATCGTTCTCCGAACAGGACGGCACGGCCAAAGTCGAGGTCCGTCCCTCCGAAGACACCGAGACCTGGTATTGGAAATGCGTTCCGGCCGGGGAGGAGGCCGATTACGAATCGGTGACCGGAAACGAGGCGACGACGCTCGACCTGACCGTGACGGTGGATGTGGACTACGTCGTTTCGGTCTATGCCGAGAATGCGGACGGGAAAAGCGATGTCATCACGAAAGATTTTAAGATCAGCTCGGCAGAGCTGAAGGGCGAACTGGTGGAACTCACGGTGAAGAACGTGACGGCTTTTTCGCTGGACGTGGATGTGAAGAAGAGCATCAAGTGCTCCAAATACGTGATCGCCGGCCAGCTCAAGAGCGCTTATAATGAAGAGTACTTCATCCAGTCGGCCGAAACGTCGCTGAATCCGAATCCGGATTATCCGATGCAGCCGTTCAACTGGAGCGACGAGAGTGCGACCTTTTCGGAGCATACGCTGACCAAGGGCCGGCTGGCCAGTGATCCCGAAAGCAACGGTTTCCAGATTCACGGCGGCGACGAGATCCTGATCTGCGTCTATGCGCTGCCCGCAGACGGCAGCGAGGGCAAGGTCTTCACGGAATCTCTGACGGTTCCGGAACCCTCCGATTACGACGGTTCGATCGAGGTGCAGATCGACATCGCCGACGAGGACATCACGCTGACGTCGGTGGCTGCGACCATCACGGCGGGCGCGGGCTGTAAAAAGATCTTCACTTCCCTGATCGGGGCGTCGGTTTACGATCCTTTCGACGAGATCACCGACGAGGCGAAGCGGAAGGAGCTGCTCACGGTACTCGGCAACAACCGGCAGGTGCTTCCCTATACGGAGCCTTACAAGGTAGATTTCACGCAGAATATGACGCCTAATACGACATGGCGTCTTTATGCCGTGCCTATCGCCGAGGACGGTACGATCGGCAAGGTGACCTACGAGGACTTCACGACGAAGAAGCCGGTCTTCGAGGGTACGGGCGGGATCGCTTCCGCCGAACTCTTCCAGACGACTCCCGAAGCCATCGAGTTGAAACTGGCGACGAGCGGCGATGTCGAGAAGGTGCGCATCTTCTGCTGGTTGTACATGGAGTGCAACGCTATCGTCAGCGACCCGGCCGAACTGGAGTGGGTGATGTACGACCGCGAGAACAATTCGCAGTGGACGGACGAGTATGCGAAGGATGAGTTTTCCGGAACGCTGTCTCTGCGCATTCCGCATCCCGGAGACGATTACTGCATCTACGGGGCCACGGTCGATGCGGAGGGCAACGTGAGCTATCCGGTGAACCTGGTGCAGCTAGCCGAGGGAACCGAGGACAAAGATGCGATGTTCGAGACGATGCCCGAAGAGCAGGAGGAGATCGTAGTGAAGTTCGACGGCACGGGCGAAGCGACGCTCAAAGTTACGGAGACCGAGAAAGACGAATATTCGACGAATATCGAATACACCGTAACCAAAGGCGCCAATACGGTCAAGGCCTACCGTATCCGCACGACCGACACGGCCCACGAAGAGACGCTCGAGGAGGATTTGAAAACGGTTTTTGCCGACTATCCCAACTCGATTTCGGGTTCCTACAAAGAACTGACGTTCGCCGACGGCGATACGGAGTCTGAGACATTGGAGTATCTGGTTAATTACGACACTTCGGATTCCGATTACGGCGGCAATATCGTCGCGATCGTGACGGTGGACAAGGATGGCAAGCTGAAGATCGCGGATTACTACCTGGCCGGAACAGGCGACAAGGAATAAGGTCGTTTGGCTATTTTGCAATTCTATCGTTCCCGTTCGGACATGGTTCCGAACGGGAATTTTAGAAAAGTTTGAGATCAATGCCAGTGGACATTTCTTGCCATAGAGTTATGAAACGAATCTACTGCGAACCGACCGTGTCCGGAAAATAAAAAGTTCATGATAAGCGGAAAGAGCGATTGTTCCGGTCGCTCTTTCCGATTTTATTCTTTGTCGTCGTTTCTGAGTTGCAAGACTTGTCTTGCATTCGATGGCGATACAACTAACGCCCGTTTTCCGCTCGAATCGTTCACGGGCCACGTTGTCCATACCATGCTCCGAACTGCATTTTCCTGCACTTTCAGGAAAAGCAAAAAGCCTTGTAAATAAAATATTTACAAGGCTTTTTGCTTTGATATCTTGCGGTGCGTAGGGGACTCGAACCCCTGACCCCGTGCGTGACAGGCACGTATTCTAACCGGCTGAACTAACGCACCGTTTTTCGGTATTGCGAGTGCAAAGATAGTCGAATTTTTTGAATCGGCAATGTTTTTTACGGTTTTTTGAAGAAAGAAAATTGTACGCTTCCGTAACTTCTTAATTGCCAGAAACAGGCATTGTCCGAAAAGTCCGCTTTCTTCGAGTGTTCGAAGATCAGCAGCCCTCCGCTGCGCAGGCGGTCGCCTTCGAGCGTCAGCCGTACGATCTCTTCGCTGCCCTCCAGATCGTAGGGGGCGTCGGAAAACACGATATCGAACTGCTTGTTGCAGTTTTTCAGGTAGAGGAACGCGTTCGCCTTGACGGCGTGGAGGCTGCCGATGCCCAGTTGCGCGGCCGTCTGCCGGATGAAGTTGTAGTGCACCGGGTTGATCTCCACGGCCGTGACGCTGCGGGCTCCCCGCGAGGCGAACTCGTAGCTGATCGAGCCGGTCCCGGCGAAGAGGTCCAATACGTCGCACTCCTCGAAATCCACGAGGTTTCCCAGCACGTTGAAGAGGTTCTCCTTGGCGAAGTCAGTCGTCGGACGCGCTCTGAGGTTGCGGGGCGGATTGATCGCCCGGCCCTTGTATTTGCCGCTGATTATTCGCATACGACCTTCCTGAACCGTTTTCCGAGCAATTTGCGCAGTGCCTTCGGATCGTCGCCCGCTGCGAGGAGCGTATAGCCGCGCAACGGGAATACGGCGTCGAGCCGTTCGGCGAGGTAGCGGATCTCGGCTTCGTCAGCCGCCGCGACGACTTCGGCCGCCCGGAGTCGTCCGTCGTCGTACACCTTTATATAAAGCAGTCCCGCCCGCCGGCAAAGCCATACGGTGTTTCCATTCGCCGCGGGACGGTGCAGCAGCGGGGTGGTGAAACGCAATGGCCGTCCGCCAGCCGCCTCGGCTGCCTGCCGCAGCGCTTCGCCCGGCAGGGCCATGACGGCCACGATCTCCTCCTCCGCATCGCTGCATACGGTCTCCTCGCCGCTGAGGGCTGGCATTCCGTTCGCGGCGAGCAGTGCCGCCGCGCGCTCCCCGGCGAAGTATTCTACGGGTACGAGCATCGTGCGCGGCGTCAGCACCTCCGCTTCGATCCGCTCCGCCTCTGCGGGGAACGCCGGAGGTGCGGCCACCGAAAAAGAGTGTCCATCCAACGATTGCTGAATGGACACCTTGTAGCCGGGTTGCGGCGTATCAGTCTTCCCAGTTGCCCGCTTCATTGTTGGCCGACTCCATGGAACCGAACTTGACGCCGGGGTAGCGGTTGAAGATATTTTCCTCCTCGTCGATCAGGTTGATGATCTCCTGACGATAGGCCACCGTGTCGAGGAACATCTTGTAGGGAGCGCGGCACTCGACGATCGGCACGACGACGTTCGATGCGGTCGTATAGCCGGCCTCCATGATGAACTGCGCCTTGTCGTCCGTTCCCGGAATGTAGCGCAACTGCTTGACTTGCTCGACGGAGAGTTTTTTGGGCGAGAAGATCGTGTCGATCACGGCGATCTTGAATTTTTCGATATTCTTCTTGCCGCTCTTCTTCAGCATGGCCATACCCACCGAGTCGTCCTCGTCCACGAGCTTGCGCTCCAGCTCGAGCGTATCGGTCAGGATGAAGGCCTCGAGCGAATCGAACGTACTCGTGAAGTGCTGATACTTCGACTTGAAGGAACGCTGTGCAGTGCGGATGTCCTTGATGCGCTCGATGACGGCGGCTTTCTTCGCAGCGAGTTCCTTGTTGAAATTAAGCGGGGTCGAGATCTGGACGTAGATGATGTAGACCAGCGCTACGATGACTACGCCGAGAATGATTTGAAAAATTCTTTTCATTTTATAAATAAATATTTGTTATTAATTTTGTGCAGCAAATAACCGACCGCATGTTCAGTACACGTATCGCGACCCAAATTTACGCCAAAATTTGTTTCGAAACAACTCCCGGACAAAAAAAAATCGTAGAAAAATTGTCCGAGTACCTCGCTGACGACGATTTTTCGCGGATTTTCGTGCTCAACGGATATGCCGGAACAGGCAAGACGACGCTCGTCGCGGCAGTGGTCGGGGCGCTTAAGGATTTGGGTATCAAACCGGTCCTGCTCGCTCCTACGGGGCGTGCGGCCAAGGTGCTGGCACAGTATGCCGGCGAGAAGGCCCTTACGATTCACAAGCGCATCTACCGCCAGCGCACCAATGCCGACTACGAATCGAAATTTTCGCTGAACCTCAATCCCGAACGCGGGGCGGTCTTCATCGTGGACGAGGCGTCGATGCTCTCCGACGGCGCGTCGGACGGGGCGCTGTTCGGTAGCGGTTCGCTGCTGGCGGACCTGGTGCAGTACGTCCGCAACGGCCGCGGCTGCCGCCTGGTGCTGGTCGGCGACAGTGCGCAGTTGCCGCCCGTGGGGAGCGACTTCAGTCCGGCGCTCGACCCTGCGTCGCTGTCCGCCTACGGCGAGGTGGTTTACGGCACGATGGACGAGGTGGTGCGCCAGGAGGCCAGCTCGGGCATCCTGTTCAATGCGACGCTGGTGCGCTGCATGCTCGAGAACGGCATTTACGAGATTCCGCGCTTCGGGATGGATTTTCCGGACGTCGAGGCGGTCGGGGGCGGCGAGTTTCTCGAAAAGTTGCAGGACTGCTATGCGCGGTACGGCCGCGACGAGGTGATCGTCGTCACGCGGTCGAACAAGCGCGCCAACCGTTACAACGAAGGCATCCGCCGCAACGTGCTTTCGGCCGAGGAGGAGATCGAGAGCGGCGATATGCTGATGGTGGTCAAGAATAACTACTACTTTCCCGAACATGCCGAGGACTGTCCGATGAACTTCATCGCCAACGGCGACATCGCACGGCTGCGGCGGCTGCGCCGCTTCGAGGATTTCTACGGCTTCCGTTTCGCCGAGGCGGTGCTCGAATTTCCCGACTACGACACGGAGCTTCAGTGCAAGATTCTGCTCGATACGATCGCGTCGGAATCCCCGTCGCTCACGCGCGAGGAGTCCTCGCGGCTCTTCTGCGAGGTCGAGAAGGACTACCTCGACATCAAAAGCCGTCTGAAACGCTTCCGGGAGATACGTGAGAATCCGCACTTCAACGCCGTGCAGGTGAAATTCGCCTATGCCGTCACCTGCCACAAGGCGCAGGGCGGGCAGTGGCGCGCCGTCTTCGTGGACCGCTGCCTGTTCGGCGACGAGCCGATGACGCGCGACATGCTGCGATGGCTCTATACGGCGCTCACGCGCGCCACGGACAAACTCTATCTCGTGAATTTCGACGAACGATTCTATGAATAGCGAACTCCACCCGCTCGAACCCTTCCTGCCCGGGAACGCGCGGATTCTCATGCTGGGCAGTTTTCCGCCCAAGCGTATCCGCTGGTCGATGGAATTTTTCTACCCCAATCTGCAAAACGACATGTGGCGGATCGTGGGCTACCTTGCCACGGGTGACAAACAGCACTTCCTCCTGCCGGGCGGCCGGCGGTTCGACCGCGGCCGCATCGAGGCGTTCTGCCGCGAACGGGGGATTGCGCTTTACGATACGGCTGTCGAGGTCGTTCGGCTGAAAGACAATGCATCGGATAATTTTCTTCAAGTGGTGCGCGAGGTCGATCTGGAGGCCTTGCTGGCGCGTATTCCCGCCTGCCGGGCCATCGTGACGACGGGTCAGAAGGCCACCGATACGCTCCGTGCGCTGACCGGCTGCGACAGTCCCGCCGTGGGGGAGTCCGTAGCGGTGCGCTATGCGGGCCGCGACCTGCGTCTCTGGCGCATGCCCTCCTCGTCGCGGGCTTACCCGCGTCCGGTCGAGTGGAAAGCCGAATTTTACCGCCGCGTTTTCGCCGAGAACGGCATTATCTGATCCGCTGATCCGTCCGTTTCGGGCAGCCGCTGGCGGGCGGGAGACGTCTGCCGGTGTTTCCGTCTGTTTCTGGATTTCCGGCCGTCCCTCCCCGTCCGGATCGGCCGGTCGCTTTCCCTTTTGCGGATTCTTTTCCGCAGCGACCGCCGGAGACCCGGGCCGAAAAATTTGGCCTCCGCCTTTTGCACGACTGCCGAAAAACCGTTATCTTTGTTGGATAATTCATACAATATTTTATTGTGGTTTCGGAGAAGAAAATTGAAAAAAAATATGTCGAAACGCCCCTGATGAAGCAGTATTACTCCATCAAGGCCGTGCATCCCGACGCCATTCTGCTCTTCCGTGTGGGCGACTTTTACGAAACGTTCGGCGACGACGCGATCAAGGCCAGCGGCATTCTGGGCATCACGCTCACGCGCCGTGCGAACGGTGCGGCGACCTACGTGGAGCTGGCGGGATTTCCCTACCATGCCATCGACACCTACCTGCCGAAACTTGTCCGGGCAGGCGAACGCGTGGCGATCTGCGAGCAGCTCGAAGACCCCAAGCTGGTCAAGGGACTGGTCAAGCGCGGTGTCATCGAACTGGTGACGCCGGGCATCGTTCTGGGTGACAACATTCTGGCCAACAAGGAGAACAACTATATCGCCTCGGTCTATTTCGGCCGTCGGGCGACGGGCGTGGCGTTTCTCGACATCTCGACCGGGGAGTTCTACGTGGCCGAGGGCACGGACAGCTACGCGGACAAGCTCATCTCCAATCTTCAGCCCAAAGAGGTGATCTACCAGCGCGGCTACGAGGACCGTTTCGCCGACGCTTTCGGGTCGCGGCTCTACACCTACCGTCTCGACGAGTGGGTCTTCTCGGAGGAGGTCAATCGCGGGAAACTTTGCAGGCAGTTCGGGACCAAGTCGCTGAAAGGTTTCGGCGTGGACCACTTCACGAGCGGCATTTCGGCCGCCGGGGCCATTCTCTACTACCTCGAGTTCACCGAGCACCGCGAGACGGGACACATCACCTCGCTCTCGCGCATCGACGAGGACGATTACGTGTGGGTCGATAAGTTCACGATCCGCAACCTGGAGCTCTTCTCCTCGAACGGCGCACGCGAGAAGTGCAGCTTCGCCGACGTCATCGACCGCACGCTGACGCCGATGGGCGGCCGTCTGCTGAAGCGGTGGATCGCCATGCCGATCAAGGACCCGGCGAAGATCAACGAGCGGCTCGACGTCGTGGAGCGCTTCACGAAGGAGGCCGACCTGGCGGACGCCGTGCGCGAGCAGGTGGCGATGGTGGGCGATCTGGAACGTATCGCGTCGCGTATCGCCGCGCAGCGCGTCACGCCGCGCGAACTGGTGCAGCTCAAAAATTCGCTCGCGGCGATCGAGACGCTCAAGGCCGCGCTCGAATCCACGGACGACGACCGGTTGCATGCGCTGGCTGCGGGCATCGACCCGCTGGCCGGGGTCCGCGAACGCATCGCCCGCGAAATCTATCCCGATCCGCAGAACAACCAGATTCAGAAGGGAGGGGTCATCGCCGACGGCGTAGATCCCGAACTGGACGACCTGCGCCGCATCGCGCTCCACGGCAAGGACTACCTTTCGCGCATCCAGCAGCGCGAGAGCGAGGCAACGGGCATCCCGTCGCTCAAGATCAGCTACAACAACGTCTTCGGCTACTACATCGAGGTCCGCAACGCCCACAGGGACAAGGTCCCCGCGACGTGGATACGCAAACAGACGCTGGCCAATGCCGAGCGTTACATCACCGAGGAGCTCAAGGAGTACGAGGAGAAGATTCTCGGCGCCGAGGAGAAGATGCTCGTTCTCGAGCAGCGCATCTATGCCGACATCATGGCCTTCATCTGTTCGTCGCTCCAGCCGATGCTGCACGACGCGGCCGTCGTGGCGCGCATCGACTGCCTGCAATCCTTCGCGCGGCTGGCCTGCGAGCGGCGCTACGTACGTCCGGTGCTCGACGACGGCAAGCGCATCGACATCCGTTCGGGACGCCATCCGGTCATCGAAACGCTGATGCCCGTGGGGGAGGAGTACGTCCCCAACGACGTCATGCTCGACGACCGGCAGCAGCAGATCATGATGATTACCGGTCCCAACATGTCGGGTAAATCGGCTCTACTGCGGCAGACGGCGCTCATCATCCTCATGGCACAGATGGGCTCGTTCGTACCCGCCGCCTCGGCGCATATCGGCGTCGTGGACAAGATTTTCACGCGCGTCGGCGCATCGGACAACATTTCGCAGGGCGAATCCACCTTCATGGTCGAGATGCTCGAGTCGGCCAGTATTCTCAACAACATTTCGGACCGCAGCATCGTCCTGCTGGACGAGATTGGCCGCGGCACTTCGACCTACGACGGCATTTCGATCGCCTGGGCGATGGTCGAATACCTGCACAACCATCCGACGGCGCACGCCAAAACACTCTTCGCCACGCACTACCACGAGCTGAACGAAATGGAACAGATGTGTCCGCGCGTGAAGAACTACCATGTCGCCGTCAAGGAGATGGGCAACCAGATCGTCTTCCTGCGCAAGCTCGAGCGGGGCGGCACGGAGCATTCGTTCGGTATCCACGTGGCGCGCATGGCCGGAATGCCGCAGTCGGTCGTGGCGCGTGCCGACGAGATTCTGCGCAACCTCGAGCAGGTATATGGCTCGAACGAGATCGTCCCGAGCCGCAGCCTCAAGGATCGCGGAAAGAAACCCTCGGCGCAGGCTGTGAAGGAAGCCGCCGAGAGCGGTGTGCCGCAGAACATGCAGCTTTCCATGTTCCGGCTGGACGATCCCGTGCTGGTGCAGATCCGCGACCAGATCAAGGGGTTGGACATCAATGCCCTGACGCCGATCGAGGCACTCAACAAACTCAACGAGATCAAGAAGATCGCAGGTATCTGACCCGGTGCGGGTTCCGGATGCCGTTATCCGGACAAGACGAAAGAGGAGGTTCGCCCTTTGCTGGGGACCTCCTCTCTCGTTAATGGATCGGGGAGCCTCTGTCAGTTCCGGTCGATGAGCGACCGGATATTCTGGATGAGCATCGCTACGGCCACCGAGTTGAATCCGCCTTCGGGGATGATGACGTCGGCGTATTTCTTCGACGGTTCGACGAACTCCTCGTGCATGGGTTTGACGGTCGAGGTGTACTGCGTGATGACCGACTGCATCGTGCGACCGCGTTCGCAAACGTCGCGCAGGATACGCCGTGCCAGCCGAATGTCCGCATCGGTGTCCACATAGACCTTGATATCCATCAGGTCGCGCAGCTCCCGGTTCTCGAAGATCAGGATGCCGTCCACGATAATCACCTTCGACGGCTTGACCAGCACGGTTTCCGGCAGCCGGTCGTGGTCCACGAACGAGTACACCGGGTGTTCGATCGGTACGTTCTCCTTGAGCGCCTTGATATGGTCCACCATCATCTGCGTGTCGAACGCTTGCGGATGGTCGTAGTTGAGTTTCGTGCGCTCCTCGTACGTCAGTTCGGGGTGGGCCTTGTAGTAGAAGTCGTGGCACAGCGTGGCGACGTCGTCGCCACGGAAAGCTTCCTGCAGACGTTTTACGAGCGTCGATTTTCCCGAGCCGGTTCCTCCGGCCACACCGATTACGGTTACTTTCATGGTTTTATGGATTGGGTTTGGCTGTTTTCCTTTCGTTTCTCCGTTCCGTGCCGCAGAAGCCGCTCACGCCTGCCGCCCGGTACGAAAAAAGGATCGCCCTCCCTTTCTGTCGGGGCAATCCTTTCTCCGTTGGGCCGCCTTATGCGTCGATATTCGCGTAATGGGCGTTGCGTTCGATGAATTCGCGGCGGGGCGGCACGTCGTCGCCCATGAGCATCGAGAAGATGCGGTCCGCCTCGGCGGCGTTCTCGATGTTCACCTGGCGCAGGATGCGCGTGTCGGGGTTCATCGTCGTCTCCCACAACTGGTGGGCGTTCATCTCGCCGAGACCTTTGTAACGCTGCACGTGCGCGCCCTTGCCGAATTCGGAGGTGATCTCGTCGCGTTCCTTCTCGGTCCAGCAGTAACGCTCCTGCTTGCCCTTCTTCACGAGATAGAGCGGCGGGGTGGCGATGTAAACGTGGCCGTTCTCTATGAGCTCCTTCATCTTGCGGAAGAAGAAGGTGAGCATCAGCGTGGCGATGTGGCTTCCGTCCACGTCGGCATCGGTCATGATGATGATCTTGTCGTAGCGCAGTCCTTCGAGGTTGAGCGCCTTGGAATCCTCCTCCGTGCCGATCTTGACGCCCAGCGCCAGGAACATGTTCTTGATCTCCTCGTTCTCCCACATTTTGTGCTCCTGTGCCTTCTCGATGTTGAGAATCTTACCGCGCAGCGGCATGATGGCCTGGAAGTTGCGGTCGCGGCCCGACTTGGCCGTACCGCCTGCCGAGTCGCCCTCGACGAAGAAGATCTCGGCCACCGACCTGTCGCGGCTCGTGCAGTCGGCCAGCTTGCCCGGAAGTCCCGACCCCGAGAGCACCGTCTTACGCTGCACCAGCTCGCGGGCGTGGCGGGCGGCGTGGCGGGCCGTGGCGGCCAGAATCACCTTCTGCACGATCGCCTTGGCGTCTTTCGGGTTTTCCTCGAGGTAGTCGCCCAATGCCGAGGCCATGGCCTGATCGACCGCAGCGGCCACTTCGTCGTTGCCCAGCTTGGTCTTGGTCTGTCCCTCGAACTGCGGTTCGGCCACCTTCACCGAGACGACTGCCGTCAGTCCCTCGCGGAAGTCGTCGCCGTTGATGTCGAACTTCAGCTTGGCGAGCATTCCCGAGTCCTCGGCGTATTTCTTGAGCGTACGCGTCAGCGCGCGGCGGAATCCCGTCAGGTGCGTGCCGCCTTCGATGGTGTTGATGTTGTTCACGTAGGAGTGTACGTTCTCCGAGAAGGAGTCGTTGTACTGCATGGCCACTTCGACCGGAACGCCGTTCTTCTCGGTGTCGAGGTAGATGATCTGCTCGATGATCGGCGTGCCGCGCGTGGCGTCGAGGTACTGGACGAACTCCTTGAGGCCCTCTTCCGAATAGAAGTGGTCCTCGTGCGTCTTGCCCTCCTCGTCCGGCCGGCGGTCGTAGAGGTTCAGGTGGATGCCCTTGTTCAGGAATGCCAGCTCGCGTAGGCGGTTGGCCAGAATCTCGTATTTGTAGATCGTCGTGTGGGTGAATATCTCGCCGTCGGGCTTGAACGTCACGATCGTTCCGCGGTCCGTGCATTCGCCGACGATTTCGACCTGCGACGTGGGTTTTCCCTTGCTGTACGTCTGGCGGAAAATTTTGCCGTCGCGGTGGATTTCGGCGATGAGCAGCGTCGAGAGCGCGTTCACGCACGAGACGCCCACGCCGTGCAGACCTCCCGAGACCTTGTAGCTGCCCTTGTCGAACTTGCCTCCGGCGTGCAGCACCGTCAGCACGACTTCGAGCGCCGACTTGCCCTCCTTCTCGTGGAAGTCCGTCGGGATACCCCGGCCGTTATCCTTGACGGTGATCGAGTTGTCCTCGTTGATCGTCACGTCTATATCGGTGCAGTATCCGGCCAGCGCCTCGTCGATCGAGTTGTCCACGACCTCGTAGACGAGGTGATGGAGACCCTTCTCGCCGATGTCGCCGATATACATGGCCGGGCGTTTGCGCACCGCTTCGAGGCCCTCGAGGACCTGGATGTTCGACGCGGAATACGCCTCTTCCTGTTTCTTAACGTTTTCTTGTTCGGTACTCATCGTTGTCGTTTAAATATCGTACAAATATACGGATTTTTTCCGGATTGCGCAACCCGGGGCCGCGGATCGGCGCCGCTTCCGGCCGCGGGCGGGGCGTGCCTATCCCAGCTCCTCTTCGAGGTTCACTTCGCGGATCTTGCCCTGCGCGAAGAGAATGGCGCGGGCGGGGTAGTTCTCTATGAGGGCCGTGTTGTGCGTGGACATGACCACGGCGCATCCCCGTGCGGCGATCTGCCGGAAAAGCTGCATGATGCCGTCGGCCGTCACCGGATCGAGGTTGCCCGTCGGTTCGTCGGCCAGCAGCACCTCGGGGTCGTTCAGCAGCGCGCGGGCGATGACCAGGCGCTGCTGTTCGCCGCCCGAAAGCTCGAAGGGCATCTTGTAGCTCTTGTGTCCCAACTGCACGACTTCGAGCACCTTGTCGATGCGTTCGCGGATCTCCTGCTCGCGTTTCCAGCCCGTGGCCTTGAGCACGTAGTGCAGGTTCATGAAGACGTTGCGGTCCGTGAGCAACTGGTAGTCTTGGAAGACGATGCCGATGCGGCGGCGTAGGTAGGGAATGTCCCGCCGGCGCAGGCGGCGCAGGTCGAATCCCGCCACGCGCCCGCGGCCCGAGAGCAATTGCACCTCGGCGTAGAGCGTTTTGAGCAGCGTGCTCTTGCCGCTTCCGACCCGTCCGATCAGGAAGACGAATTCGCCCGGGGCCACCGTGAGATTGACCTCCGAGAGGACCATTTCGCCCTGCCGGATGAGTTTCTCCTCCGAGCGGCTGCCGAAGGGATCGTCCGCGTGGTAGATGGCTGCGTCCCGCAGTTCGACCACGTATCTGTCTTTAGTCATGCGTCGCGTGTTTTTCCTCCGTCTGCCGCCGTCGCCCGCAGAAGCTGCGCGGCCCGTCGCCTGCCGGGGGCTTTCCGTCGGACAAATATACGAAATTTTCCCGGTTCGCAGGCGTTTCGGAACCGAAAAAAGCGGCGCTGCCTCCTGCGGGCGACATTCTTCGCCGCGGGGTGTTTGTTTTTGCGGAAAAAGCGTTATCTTTGTCCCGCGGCTTTTGCCGATTGCGGACAGAATTGGGGGTGCCCGGTTTTGACAGCAGGCAGAGTTTGATCGTAAGCACGTCGAGCGCTGTGTGGCGGCTCGTTAATCCCGACGCTCAAGAATCAAATGGCAATAACAGCTACGCACTCGCTGCCTAATTTTCAAGGAAAATTGGCTTAATCCCCGGGGCCCAGGAGCCTCGGCGACGAGTATCCCGAAAGGCCGTTCCGCTCTTTAACGGTTTTTCATACGGGGTATCATCAATTTAGAGATAGCGTGCCGGAGGGTCCCGGCCGGTGCGCGAAATTCAAGGGACTGGGCCCCGGGTTCGGTCGCCGCCTGCCAGGCCCGGGGAGAAGGACGAAACGGCGGATAAACGTGTAGAAAGCTTTCGGGTTCCCTGTTTGGACGCGGGTTCGACTCCCGCCACCTCCACCGTTCGGCGGCGTTCCGGTTCTCCGGGACGCCGCTTTTTCGTCCGCGCATACCGCAGCGAACGCCCGGGAATGTCTCCCGGGCGTTCGCTCTGTTCCGGAGAGGAGAACCCGAAATGCAGGCTCCTGCCTTTTTATTCGTTTACTCGGGATCGCTCATCGAATAGGGGCGGTCTTCCGGCGCCGTGCCGCGCTCCGTATTCGGGCATCCGCTCATCTCCAGCCGCAGCTCGCCGCCCGCCATCAGCGTCTCGTGGTCGAACCAGTTTTTCGTCCAGGGGGCGCCGTTGAGCGTAGCCGAACGGATGTAGGGCCGGTCGGGGGCGTTGCCGTCGGCCGTGATGACGAACTTCCGCCCGTTCTCGAGCCGGATCGTCACCCGGTCGAAGAGCGGGCTGCCCAGAACGTACTGCCCGACGCCCGGCGTCACGGTGTAGAATCCCATGGCGTTGAAGACATACCACGACGACATGGCGCCGCCGTCCTCGTCGCCCGGGAATCCTTCGGGTCCCGAGTTGAAGAGCCGCGTGAGGCTTTCGCGCAACAGTCGCTGCGCTTTCCAGGGCTGCCCGGCGTGGTTGTAGAGGTGGATCACGTGGAAGCACGGCTCGTTGCCCTGGGCATACTGCCCCTGATTGCCCGCCACGGCCTCGTTGATCTCGTGGATGCGGTAGCCGTAGCCGCCGTGGAGCACCGAGTCGGCACGCACGGCGAACAACTCGTCGAGGTTGCGCCGGAACGCCTCCTCGCCGCCCATGAGGCCGATCATGCCGCGTGCGTCCTGCTGCACCGAAAAGCGCCACTGCCAGCCGTTGCCCTCGACGAACGGACCGCCCCACTCGTAGGGGTTGAAGTCCTCGTCGAAGCGTCCCTCGCGGTCGCGGCCCTTGAAGAAGCCGTCCGCCGGGTCGAACACGTTGCGGTAGTTGTAGATGTGGCGCGCGAAGATTCGCTCGTAGAAGTCGTTTCCGGTCATCCGCGCCAGCCGCCAGGCGCAGAAGTCGTCGTAGTTGTATTCGATGGTTTTCGACGTGGTTTCCATCACGCGGTCGGTTCCCTGCGGATAGGGGATGTAGCCCATGGCGAAGTAGTCCTCGAAGCCCAGTCGGCCGTAGCCGCGGACGTGCTCGCGGTTGTAGTCGCCGTTATTGAGCGTATCGACCGCCGAGCGGGTGATTTCACGGTAGTAGCGGCCGAGCGCCTCCTCGGGGTCGAACGTGCGGATGCCCTTCGCCCACGCGTCGGCGAGGACCGATATGGCGTGGTTGCCGATCATCACGTGCCCCGAGGGCCACCACCCGGTGAGTTTCTGGGTGCGCATGAGCGACTGCACGTACCGCTCCTCCTCGGCGCGGTTGATGATGTTGTGCAGCGCGAAGAGCGAGCGGTAGGCGTCCCACAGAATCGGATTGACGTGATAGCGTCCCTCGTACACCTCGCCGTCGTAGGCGAAGCGTTCGCGGCCTTCGGCGTCCGTTTCGTAGTCCTGCGCCGGGCGCAGCATCGTCCGGAAGAGGCAGGAGTAGAAGGTGCGTCGCTGCTCCGGCGTGCCGCCCTCGACCTCGATCCGGCCGAGCATTCCGTTCCAGCGCTCCCGGGCTGCCTCGCAGACCTCCCCGAAGCGTTTCCCCTCCAGCTCGCGGCCGAACGTCACGCGGGCCTGCCGGGCGTCGATCTTCGACACGGCGGCCTGCACGCCGACCGTTCCGCCCCGCCCGAAGCGGAGCAGCAGCGTCCCGCCCTTCCGGTCCTCGTCCACGGTGAAGTCGCGGTCGAAGCGGAGCAGGAACCACGTCTTGTCTGCCGCCTGACTGACGTTCGAGCGGCGGATGACATAGCCCGTGACGCACCGTGCCGCGGCATCGGCCTCCACGCCGTCCATCTCCTCGCCCGAGAGCGCGAGCAGCGCCTCGCTCCGGCGCGGGTAGGTGAAGCGGAAGACGGCGCAGCGCTCCGTGGGGCTCATTTCGGAGAGAATGCCGTCCGAGGTCCGCATCCGGAAGTAGTGGGGGCGGCCGACGATTGACGCGGTGTCCACCGTCGCCGTGGCCGTTTCCGGCGACGGCGCCTCCGTCAGCGGGCGGAGCACGATGCCGCAGCCTCCCACGCCTGCCGCCGAGCGTCCGACGTAGGAGAATCCGACGGGCGACCAGCTGTTCACGCCCTGCGGCAGGGCGACGAGTGGCGTGCAGCGGCCGTGGGAAAATTCGGGCGTGTTGTGCGATCCCTGCATCGTGTTCACATACGCGGTCAGGTCCTGCTGCTTCTGCGCGCAGAGCGCACACGCCGGCAGGAGGGCGAACAGTAGTAGTAGTTTTTTTCGGATCATATTTTCGTTCGGGTTAAGCCGGGACCGGTGCGGCGGGTGCGCGGACCTTTTTCCGGGGGGCGTCGGAGCGGAACCGGACGGGTATCCCGTTTTTTTCGGCCATTCCGGTGCCGCGGCGGCGCGCCGCCGCAAAATCCGTGTAAAATTAGTCAAAATACCCCCGATCTCCAAATCCGCCTCCCGTTCCTCCGGGGCTCCGCCGGAACGCATCTTCCGGCAGGCCGTTCCCGGAGGAGGCCGGCATCCGGAAGCGGACGGCTCCTTCCCGCGGTGCGGAGAGGCTTTCCGGCCATTTTGTCGCGGCAATATTTTAATATTATTTAATTAATCCCTATCTTTGTCCGAAGCAAATCCCAAACACGCAACAGAGACTATGGCAAAAGCAGTAAACATCGCCCGTTCGCACCGTCTGGACGGTATCGGGGAGTACTATTTCTCGCGCCGCCTGCGCGAACTTTCGGAGCTCGAGGCCTCCACGGGCCGCCAGATCATCAAGCTGGCCATGGGCAGTCCCGACCTGCCGCCCCACCGGTCGGTCATCGACCGGCTGGCGAAGGAAGCCCAGCGCCCCGACGTCCACAAATACATGTCCTACAAGGGCGAGCCGATTCTGCGCAAGGCTTTTGCCGACTGGTATGGGAAGTGGTACCGCACCGAGCTGGACTACAATTCGGAGGTGCTGCCGCTGATCGGTTCGAAGGAGGGCATCATGCATATCTGCATGACGTTCCTCGATCCGGGCGACAAGGTGCTGGTCCCCAACCCGGGTTATCCGACCTATTCGGCCGCCGTGCGGCTGGCCGGAGGCGAGATGCTGTCCTATGCGCTCAACAAGGAGACGAATTTCTATCCTGACTTCGAGGCCATCGAACGGGCGGGACTCGACGGCGTGAAGATGATGCTGGTCAATTATCCCAACATGCCGACGGGACAGACCCCCACGCCGGAACTGTTCCAGCGGATCATCGACTTCGGCGCCAGGCACAATATCCTGATCGTCCACGACAACCCGTACAGCTTCATCCGCAACGCTGAGCATCCGATTTCGATCATGGAGGCGGACGGCGCGCGCGAGGTGGCGCTGGAGATGAACTCGCTGTCGAAGGCGCACTCGATGGCCGGCTGGCGCGTGGGCGTCGTGGTGGGCAAAGAGTGGATCGACTCGATTCTCACCTTCAAGTCGAACATGGATTCGGGCATGTTCTATCCCATCCCAAGCCGCGGCCGATACGGCGCTGGCACTGGGCGAGGACTGGTTCCGGGAGCTGAACGCCATCTACTACGGACGGGAGAAGCAGGCCTATGCGCTGCTCGACGCGCTGGGATGCCGCTACCGGAAGAACCAGGCCGGCCTGTTCGTCTGGGCCGAGCTGCCCGAAGGCTACGAGGGCGACAGCTTCGCCTTCTCGGACGAAGTGATCGACAAATGCGACGTCTTCCTCACCCCGGGCGGGATTTTCGGCTCGGAGGGCCGCAACTACATCCGTATCACGCTCTGCTGCCCCGAGGAGCTGCTCAGACGTGCCACGGACAACGTCGTGGCGAAGTTCCGCAAGTGACCCTTTGCGGCGGCCGGCTCCGGTCGTCCCGTCGCCGTATGAAAACCGCCCCTGCCGTACACGTTCACGGCAGGGGCGGTCTGTTTTCGGAAAGAATCGTTCGGGGCCCGGTTATTCCGGCAGCTCCACCCGCACTTCGGCGGCCGCGGCCTTCACCCTCCGGCGCAGCGCCTCCAGATCGCAGCCCGGGGCATCGTAGCCCACGACGACGCCCATACGCCGTCCCTCGCGGGCCGAGGGTTTGCCGAAGATGCGCACGTCGAGACGGGCATCCGCTGCTGCGGCCCGTTCGATCCCCTCGTAGCGGGGAGCCGAGGCGGAGGCTACCGGAGAGAGGATCACCGCGCTCGCACCGGGACGTTCGAAGGTGATTTCCGGAATCGGAATCCCCAGCACGGCCCGCAGGTGCAGCTCGAACTCGTTGAGATTCTGCGTTCCGGCCAGCGTCACCATACCCGTGTCGTGCGGACGGGGCGACAGCTCCGAGAAGTAGACGCCGTGTTCGTGGCTCAGGAAGAATTCCACGCCCCACAGCCCGGCGCCCGTCAGCGCCCCGGTCACGGCCGCCGCCATGCGCTGCGCTTCATGCAGGTGCTCGGGAGCGATCCGCGGGGACTGGAAACTCTCGCGGTAGTCGCCGCCCTGCTGCACGTGGCCGATCGGCGGGCAGAAAAGGGTGGGACCGTGCCGTTGCGTCACGGTGAGCAGCGTGATTTCGCTGTCGAAGCGGATGAACTCCTCGACGATCAGCTCGCGTATGTCTCCCCGCGAACCTTCGCATCCGTAACGCCATGCGTGCTCCACGTCGCCGGGGCTTTTGACGACCGACTGCCCCTTGCCCGAGGAGGACATCAGCGGCTTGACGACGCACGGATAGCCGATTCTGTCGGCCGCATCGCGCAGCTCGTCGAGCGTCCGGGCATAGAAGTACCGTGCGGTGCGCAGCCCCAGCTCTTTCGCCGCGAGGTCGCGGATCGCCTTGCGGTTCATCGTGAAATTCACCGCACGGGCGCTCGGGACGACCTGTATCCCGGCGCGTTCGAAGTCGTAGAGCCGTTCGGTGCGGATGGCCTCGATTTCCGGAACGATGATGTCGGGGCGGTGTCTCTCGACGACGGCCTCCAGCGCCGCGCCGTCGAGCATGTCGAAGACTTCGGCCGCATCGGCGACCTGCATGGCGGGCGCTCCCGCGTATGCGTCGCACGCCACGACGGTCTGTCCCAGCCGCTGCGCCGCGATCGTGAACTCCTTGCCCAGCTCTCCCGAGCCCAGAAGCAGTATCTTTTTGGTCATGGTCTTATTCGGATAAGGTTCGTTACAGAGCGAAGAGAATGAATATCTGCGCCGTCAGCACGCGGAGAAACATCACGACGGGATAGACGGTCGAGTATCCCACGGCGGGCATGTCGTTTCCGGCCGTGGCGTTCGCATAGGCCAGCGCGGGGGGATCGGTGGTCGATCCGGCGATCAGTCCCATCAATGTGTAGTAGTTCATCCTGAGCCATTTGCGGGCAACTACCGCAACGATCAGCAGAGGTACGACCGTGATGATGAATCCGTAGCCGATCCAGCGGTATCCGCCGTCGGCGATCGCTTCGATGAATCCGTCTCCCGCGCCGATTCCCACCGCCGCGAGGAACAGGGCGATGCCGATTTCGCGCAGCATGAGGTTGGCCGACATCGTGGTGTAGGTCACCAGATGGAAGTGCGTGCCGAAGCGTCCGATGAGGATCGCCACGATGAGCGGTCCGCCCGCGAGGCCCAGCTTGACGGGCTGCGGCACGTTGAGCAGCGGAATCGAGCCCAGCAGCACGCCCAGCGCGATGCCGACGAAAATGGTGATCAGATTCGGATGGTCGAGTTTCTTGAGCGAGTTGCCCAGCACGTCGGCCACCTGCGCCACGGACTTCGCCGGGCCTACGACCATCACGCGGTCGCCCACCTGCAACTCGAGCCCCTGATAGGGAATCAGGTCCATACCGGCGCGATTGACGCGCGTGATGGTGATGCCGTATTTCGTGCGCAGCCGCAGGTCGGAGAACTTCTTGCCGTTGATCGACGGCTTGGTGATGAGGATGCGGCGCGAGATGAGCTCGGCGTTGGGCGTGTTGTTGCCCCAGTCCTCGTCCGTCAGCTCCACGCGCCGGCCGAAGAAGGCCACCACGGCCTCCGTGTCCTCGCCCTGGCAGATCACCCACAGGCGGTCGCCCACATGCACCTTGCTGTCGGCGTCGGCCATCGAAATCTCCCCGTCCGGGTGCATGATGCGCGAGATGACGAACTGCCGGTTCACCAGATCGCGCATGTATTCGACCGTGCGGCCGTCGAGCATTCCGTTGGTGAACTCCACCGAGACCTTGTCGGCGAATTTCTGTTCGTGCGCGAGCTCGGCCAGCGCCTCGTCCTCCTTTTCGAACTTCACACGGAAGGCGTAGCGGACGAAGATCATCGTGAAGATGATACCCACGACGCCCAGCGGATAGGCCACGGCGTATCCCAGCGCGATCGAGGGGTCGTTGCACCCCGTGGCGTCGGCGTAGGCCTGCTGCGCGGCACCCAGTCCCGGGGTGTTCGTCACGGCGCCCGAGAGGATGCCCACCATGGTGGGTATGGGGGTTCCGGTCGCGGCGTGGAGCACGTAGGCCGTCACGACGCCCAGCAGGACGATCGCCACGGCGCATCCCACGAGCGTCATGCCGCCGTGCTTGAACGAGGCGAAGAAGCCGGGACCCACCTGCAGGCCGATCGAAAAGACAAAGAGAATCAATCCGAACTCCTGTACGAAGTGGCGCACCTCGCCGTCCACCGTCATGCCGAAATGGCTGAAGAGGATGCCCACGAAGAGTATCCACGTGATGCCGAGCGAGACCCCGCCGATCTTGACCTTCCCCAGAAGGATGCCGACGGTGATTACCAGCGCGAAAATCAGCACCGCATGGGCGATGCCGCTGCCGAAGAAGAGCGAATAGAGCCACTCCATAAGAGACCGATTTTGATGCCGTTTGGCGTAAGGTTTCGCAAAAGTAGCATTTATTGCAGAATTTTAAAAATTTTCGTTCGAAAAGATTTCGGCCCGCCGTGCCGCCTCTCCTCCGGGCCGCTCGAGGCTCTAATAGAGGTACTTTTCGATCAGGGGCAGGAAGAGCGCCGTGGCCAGCCCCATCAGGGCCATCGCCAGACCGCTCAGGGCTCCCTCCACGGCGCCTATCTCGATGGCCCGCGCCGTGCCGATGCCGTGTGCCGCGGCTCCCAGGGCGAATCCGCGTGCCTCGGGATCGCGGACGCCGCAGCGTTTGAGTATCCACTCGCCGAAGACGCTGCCGAATATTCCCACGCAGAAGACCACCACCGAGGTGACGGAGACGTCGCCGCCGAGCGGTCCCACGACCGACACGGCGATCGGAACGGTGACCGATTTGGGGGCGATCGAAGTGAGGATGCGGCGCTCCGTGCCGAAGGCCATGGCGATATAGACCACGCTCAGCACTCCGGCGAAACATCCGGCAAGGGTGGCGGCCCCGACCGGCAGGAGGCTGCCGCGCAGGCGTTCGATCTGTTCGTAGAGCAGGTAGCCGAGCGCCACGACCGACATGCCGAGCGCGAAGTTGAGAATGCCTGTGGCCTCGCGGTAGCGTTCGTAGCCGATGCCTGTCGCACTGAGGAAGACGATCACCGCGGCGAACGTGAGCAGCACGGGGTGGAGCAGCGGGGTCCGCGCCCGGCGGTAGAGGGCGCTTCCGGCGCAATAGAGGCCGACGGTGAGCGTCAGCAGGAAGAGGTCCGAGCTGAGAAAGTCATTCGGCATGGCGCATGTGTCTGATATGCCGCATGCGGGCGCGGCGGTTGAGACTCTGGAAGGTTTTGCCCGCGACGAAGATCACGAGGACGGTGGAGATCACGCCCGAGACGAGTATGGCCCAGAGGTTTTCGAGTATCACCCGGTAGGAGACCATCAGCCCCACGCCGTAGGGGACGAAGAAGAGGGCCATCGACCCGAGCAGGAACCGCGCCGCGGGGCGCACCCTGTCGGCCGGGACCCACCGCAGACAGAGCGAGGCGAAGAGCAGGATCATCCCGATGATGTTGCCCGATACGTACCCGCCCGTGGCGAGGCTCAGGGCGTTGCCCGCGAGCCAGAAAAACAGAATGTAGAACAGTCCGGTCATCGGTCGTTTCGTTTCGGCGACGCGGCATCCCTTCCTGCCGGGGTTTGCGGGCGGTCCGCTCCCCGAAACGACGCTCCGGAGCCGACTCGGCCCCGGAGCGGGATGTGTCGCCGTCGTTTTCGGGCGGCAAATATAGCGATTTCACTCCTTCGTCCTTTTGTGCGGACAATTCGCCGATCCGCACGACGAACACCCGCGGCTCCGGCCGCGCAGCAGCCTTGCGGTGCGCCGGAGCGCTTCCGCGACGGCCGCGAGACAGACGGCCCACACCGCGTAATCCTGCCAGCCCGTCATGCGAAAAGCGAAGCTATGTGATAGACCGCCCAGGCCATGAGCCATGCCACGGCCGTGTCGTAGATCACCGATGCCGCGGCCCAGCGCCATCCGGCCTCCGAACCGATGGCCACCACCGTGGCGATGCAGGGGATGTAGAGCAGGATGAAGGTGAGGAACCCGAGTACCGCGGCTTCGGAGAAGTCGCCGCTGGCGAGCAGTTTCCGCCCGAGCGTCCGTTCCTCGTCGGCCTCCTCCGGAACGTCGGCCACGCGGATCGACGTCTCACCGTCCGCTCCGCCGATAATCGTTTTCTGGACAGTGGATTGTGACGCTTCACCGGAAGCGATGCGTCGGGTCGCGTCGGCCATTCCTTCCGGACCGCCTCCGGCCGCTGCGGGCGTCTCCTCGGCATAGAGCACACCCAGCGTAGAGACGACGATCTCCTTGGCCGAGATGCCCGAGATCAGCGCCACGCCGGCCTTCCAGTTCAGTCCCAGCGGGGTGAAGACCGGCTCGCAGGCCTGCCCGATGCGTCCCAGATAGGAGTTCTCGTAGTTCGTCACGGCCGCATCGTCCGTGCGTTCGCGCGGGTAGTAGCTCAGGAACCAGACGACGATCGAGGCGATGAGGATCATGCCGCCCATCTTGCGCAGGTATTGCGCGCACTTGTCCCACATGTGCAGCAGCGTGGTCTTCCACGTCGGCATCCGGTAGGGGGGCAGCTCCATGACGAACGGCGTTTCGTCCTCGGGGTAGAAGAACCGCCGCATGAGGCGCGCCGTCACCACCGCCACGAGGATTCCCAGCACGTAAAGCCCCGTCATCACCAGCCCGGCATGGGCCGAGAAGAAGGTTCCCGTGAGCAGGATATAGATCGGCAGGCGTGCGCTGCACGACATGAAGGGGGTGATCAGGATGGTGATGAGCCGGCTGCTGCGGCTTTCGATCGTGCGGCAGGCCATGATGGCGGGCACGTTGCAGCCGAACCCCATAATCATCGGAATGAACGACTTGCCGTGCAGGCCGATGCGGTGCATCACGCGGTCCATGATGAAGGCCGCGCGGGCCAGATAGCCCGAGTCCTCCAGAAACGAGATGAACAGGTAGAGGATCATGATCTGGGGCAGGAAGACGATCACCGCGCCCACGCCGCCGATCACGCCGTCCGAGAGCATGTCGCGCAGCGGCCCTTCGGGCAGCAGGGAGTTCACTCCGTCGCCGATCCATCCCACCAGCGCGTCGAGCCAGTCCTGCGGATAGGCTCCGAGACTGAACGTGCACCAGAACATGAGCCACATGAGCGCGAAGAAGATCGGGAATCCCCAGAGCTTGTGCGTCACGAAGGCGTCGATGAGCGCCGTGGCCTTCGCCTGCTCGCGCTGCCCGGGTATGTAGGTCTCGCGCAGCGCACCTTGGATGAAGCCGTATTTCTGGTCGGCGAACGCCGTTTCGATGTCCTCGCCCAGCGCCTCGGCGATGCGGCGCGTCTCGCGGTCGCGGATTTCGATCCATTCGCCGTAGCGGGCGCAGCCGTGCAGCATCTCCTCCGCCTGCCGGTCGCCCTCGAGCAGTTTCATGGCGTAGTAGCGGGGCGGGAAGGCTTTGGGCAGCTCCTCGCGGTGGTCGCTCATGTCGCCGTTGAGCCGCCGCAGTCCCTCCTCGATCACCGGGCCCATGTTGATGTGGATGTGGCGCACGCGGTCGTCGCGGTTCTCGAAAACGTCGATCACCGTGTCGAGCAGCGCCTCGATGCCGCGGTTGTTGCGCGCCTCGACCGGAACCATCGGCACGCCCAGCATGCGGCCCAGGCTGTCGTAGTCGAGTTTCGCTCCGCTCCGCTCCAGCTCGTCGTACATGTTGAGCGCCACGACCATCCGCGGATTGATGTCGATCAGTTCGGTGGTCAGGTAGAGGTTGCGTTCCAGATTCGACGCCACGACCGTGTTGATCACCACGTCGGGCGTCTTCTCGGCGATATGGCTGCGGACATACCGTTCCTCGGGCGTGTAGGCCGTCAGGGCATAGGTTCCGGGCAGGTCCGTCACCTCGAAACGGTAACCGCGGTAGTTGCGGTAGCCGATCTTGGCGCCGACGGTCACGCCGCCATAGTTGCCCACGTGCTCGTGGCCGCCCGAGACGGCGTTGAACAGCGACGTCTTGCCGCTGTTGGGATTGCCCACCAGCGCCACGGAGATCGTGCGGCTGCTGCGCGCCACCACCTCGTCCACCGTCGCGCACGGCTTTCCGCCGCGGCCCGAGCAATCGCAGGGCGTCGTACCCTCTCCGCATTTCCGGATGCAACCGGAGGCTTCGCCGCGGCCGCGCTGTGCAGCCAGATACTCGCCGGCCTCGGCGTCGGAGAGCACGACGACCATGTCGGCTTCGCTGCGCCGCAGCGAAATGTCGTACCCCATGATTTTGTATTCGATCGGGTCCTTCAGGGGCGCGTTCAGGATCACCTCGACGCGCTGGCCGCGGACGAACCCCATCTCCATGATGCGACGGCGGAATCCTCCGTGTCCCGTCACTTTGACGATCGTCGCCGATTCGCCGGTTTTCAGTTCGGATAGACGCATGTTGCCAGAAATGATTTCGGCCGCAAATATACGATTTTGCGGCAACACGCGCAATCCCCATTAGTAGGTATCCGCCGGCTTCTGGCCGGACGTTCCCGGAGCGGGGCCCTTTCCGGCGCCGGCCTTCGTGGCGGCTCTTCCGGGCTTCCGTCCCGGCGGCGCGCCGCCGGAGACCTTCTCCGGCGGTCCGGACGGCCGCTCCCATCCGCCGCCCAGCGCCTTGCAGAGCGCGACGTAATTGATGTACTGCTGCGCCACGAGGCTCGCCAGTTGCATCTGCGACTGGTAGAGACTGCGCTCGGCGTCGATCACGTCCAGGTAGTCGGACAGTCCGCTGCGGTAGAGCGCGCGGGTCATCGTGGCGATACGTCCGTTGGATTCGACCAGTTCGCGGCTACGTTCGGTCTGCTCGCGGCAGGTCGTGATCGCCGTCAGGGCCTTTTCGACGTCGGCGAAGGCCGTCAGCACGGTCTGCTCGTAGTTCCTCGCCGCTTCGTCGTAGGCCGCCACGGCCGCCTGTTCGGCGCGCCGGAGTTTTCCGAAGGCGACGAGCGGTTCGACGAGCGCCCCGGCGGCGTTCCAGACCCACGGACCGCCGGAGGTCAGCCCTTTGATCGAACCCGACGCCGCACCTCCGCCGGCCGTCAGCGAGATCGACGGAAACCGCGCGCTCCGGGCCTGTCCGGCCTGCGCCGCGGCTTTCGCTACGCCGTAGTGCGCCTCCCGGATGTCGGGTCGTCTGCGCAGCAACTCCGAGGGCAGTCCCACGGGAATCTCCGCGGGGTAGGTGTCGGTGCGCAGGGGCAGCCCTTCGCCCCGAAGCGTGTCCTGCGCCGGGAGCTCTCCGAGCAGCGTGCCGAGCGAAAGGGCCGTCTGCACGACGGCCCGCCGGTATTGCGGGATGTCCGCTTCGGCCGTGCGGACCAGACTGCGGGCCTGCTCGAGTGCCACGCCGTCCGACATGCCGTAGCGGAACATGGAGTCGATCAGTGCCGCCGACTCGCGCCGCAGTTGGAGGGTACGCCGGGCGATCGAGAGGTTGCGCTCGTATTCGAGCAGCGTGAAGTAGGTCGTCGCCACTTCGGCCGCCAGCGAGAGCCGCATTCCTTCGAGCGCCCACGCCGAGGCGGCGATTTCGGCCTTGGCGGCTTCTTTGGCGCGCCGCAGCGCTCCGAACAGCGAAACCTCCCACGAGAGGGTCGGCTCGACGGCGTAGGACTGCACGATTCCCGTGGCTTCGGCGTATTTGCCTCCGGCCTGCACACCGAACCCGATCTGCGGCAGGTATTGCGCCCGCACGACCCCGAGGTTGGCCCGGGCCTGTTCGACGCGCGCGGCGGCCGCCGCCAGATCGCGGTTGCGTTCCAGCGCGCGGGCGACGAGGGTGTCGAGCGTCGGATCGCCGAACATTTCCCACCAGCGGCTGCCGATGCCCGTCGTGTCCTGCGAGAAGCCTTCGGAGTAAACGTAACGGTCCGGGACGGCGGTTTCGGGCGGATAGAGCCGCGGCGAGCAGGCGCCCGCAAGCAGGGCCGCGGCCATTGCGATTTTCAGTTTCATGCCTGTTCCTCCTGTTTAGATCGAGTGCGGCGGCGTTCGAAGCCTCCGATGTGTCCCACGAGGTAGTAGAGCGCGGGATAGATGAAGATGCCCAGCAGCGTGGCGAAAAGCATCCCGCCCACGAGCGCGACGCCCATGATGTTGCGCGCGGTGGAGTAAACGCCGCTGGCGAAGACCAGCGGCAGGACGCCTAGAATGAACGAGAAGGCGGTCATGATGATCGGCCGCAGACGGATGCGGGCCGCTTCGACGGCGGCTTCCAACAGCGACAGCCCCTTCTCGCGGAAGAGCCGGTCGGCGTACTCGACGACCAGAATCGCGTTCTTGGCCGCCAGTCCGATGAGCATGACCAGCGAAATCTGCATGTAGATGTCGTTGATGAAGAGCGGGTCGAGCAGGTGCGCCCCTCCGATGAAGCACACCGCGCCCAGCACGGCGGCCGGCACGCTCATCAGGATCGCCAGCGGCAGCCCCCACGATTCGTAGAGCGCCGCCAGGGCGAGAAAAACGAAGACCACCGCCAGCAGATAGACCGTTCCGCCCCGTTTCGAGGCGTTGGCTTCCTGGTACGAGACGCCGCTCCACGCCGTGCCGATGTCGTCGGGCAGCACGGTCTCCGCGGTCCGTTCGATCTGCTGCATGACTGCGCCCGTGGAGGCGCCGGCAGCGGGCGAGACGGTGAGCGAGACCGATCGGTAGAGGTTGAACTGCGAGACGTAGGCCGTGCCCACCGTGTCGATCACCTCGGCGAGAGAGGCCACGGGGACGCTTTCGCCCGAAGCCGAAGCGACGTAGTAGTTGTCCAGCGAACGTTCGTCGCGCCGGTAGTCGGGCGCGGCCTGCATGTAGGTCTGGTAGAGCTTTCCGAAGCGTGTGAAGTTGTTGATGTACGTGCCGCCGAGCAGCGTGGTCAGCTCGCCGTAGAGCGTGCCGAGGTCCACCTCCGCGGCCAGCGCCTGTTCCCGGTCGATGCGCAGCCGCCGTTGGGGCACGTCCGCGTCGAAGGGGGTGGTCGCCGAGGCGACGGAAGGCAGGGCGCGCAGCGAATCCAACAACCGTTCGGTGTGCTCGAGCAGGTAGGCCGTGCCGCGCCCTTCGAGGTCCTGCACCTCGAGCGAGATGCCCGACGTGACGCCCAGTCCCGGGATGGCCGGCGGGATGAAGGCGTAGCACTCGGCGCCCGGGACGGCGACGTAGAGCGTTCCGGTGAGCTGCTGCGCGATTCGGGCGGCCGAGAGTTTGCGGTCGGCGTAGTCCGCGAGCTTGACGAAGATGATGCCGCTCGAGGTCGAGGCGATGCCTGCGAGCATGTCGAATCCCGCGGCGAACGAGGTCGAGGAGACTTCGGGAAGCCTGCGGATCAGCTCATCGGCTTCGGCCATCGCTTCGCGCGTTATTTGCAGCGACGAGGCTTCGGGCGTGGAGACCGTCACCATCAGGTATCCCTGGTCCTCTTCGGGCAGGAATCCCGCCGGGAGTTTGCGCCATACGAGGAAGACGATTGCGAGCATCGCGGCGACGAACAGCCCGGTGCGGGCGACATGCCGCGCGAGCGTGGGGGCGAAGGCGGTGTAGCGCGCTGTCCGCCGGTCGAACCAGCGGTTGAAGGCGGCGAAAAATCCGCGCCGGGGCGGCTCCCGGTGTCGCAGCAGCAGGGCGCAGAGCGCCGGGGAGAGCGTCAGGGCGTTGAACGAGGAGATGACCACCGATACGGCGATCGTCACCGAAAACTGCTGGAACAGCCGCCCCGTGATGCCGCCCGAGAAGGAGACGGGAATGAAGACGGCCAGCAGCACGACGGTCGTGGCTATGATCGGCGAAGCGACGTTGCGCATCGCTTCGGCCGTCGCTTCGCGGGGTTTCATGCCGGCGGCGATATTCACCTGCACAGCCTCGACCACGACGATCGCGTCGTCCACCACCAGTCCGATGGCGAGCACCAGTCCCAGCAGCGAGATGATGTTGATCGTGAATCCCAGCAGCGGGAAGAGCGCGAAGGCTCCGATGAGCGATACGGGAATGGCCACCAGCGGGATGATCGTGGCACGCCAGTCCTGGATGAAGAGGTAGATGATGGCGATGACGAGCACGAGGGCGATGACGAGCGTGCGGAAGATGTCCCGCACGCCGGCGTCGATGCTCTCCGTGCTGTCCACGATCGTCGTGGCTTCGATGCCGTCGGGGAAACGCTGCGCGAGCCGCGTCATGGCGGCCTTGACCTCGTTGCCCACGGCCACGGCGTTGCTGCCCGGCTGCTGGTAGATGACGATGAGCGCCGTGGGGCTGCCCTCGAACCGCGAGCTGACGCCGTAGCTCCGGCTGCCGAGCGATACTTCGGCCAAGTCGCGCAGCCGGATCTGCTGCCCCGAGGAGGTGGTCCGCACGAGTATCCTGCCGAACTCCTCGGCCGTGGAGATCTGCGGCGGCAGCGTCACCGTGTAGGTGTAGGTCGTTCCTTCGGGGGCCGGTTCGGCTCCGAACTGCCCGGCAGGGTAGATGCCCGCCTGCCGTTCGACGGCCTCGGTCACCTCTTCGACCGAGATGCCGTAGTATTTCAGCACGTCGGGCCGCAGCCAGATGCGCATGGCGTATTCGCCCGCACCCATGATATTGACCTTGCCCACGCCGTCGAGCTTGAGCAGTTCGTTCTGCAGGTTGATGTAGGCGTAGTTGGCGAGGTATTCGTCGTCGTAACGGCCGTCGCTGTGCAGCGAGTAAACCATCAGGAAGCCGGTCATGGTCTTGCGTGTGGTGACACCCTGTCTGGTTACCGCCGCGGGCAACTCGGCCGTGGCCGTAGCGACGTTGTTCTGGGTGAGGATAGCGTCCATGTCGGGATCGGAGCCGATCTCGAAGGTCACTTGCAACGACATGGAGCCGTCGTTGGCCGATGTGGCCTGCATGTAGAGCATGTCGTTTACGCCCATGACGGCCTGCGCCACGGGGGTGGCCACGGCGTCGTTCACCGTTTCGGCGTCGGCGCCGTCGTAGGTCGCCGTGACCTCGACCACCGGGGGCGTGATGTCGGGGTACTGCTCGACAGGCAGTCCGCGGAGCGAGATGAATCCCGCGATGACGATGACGATTGCCAGCGACAGGGCGAAGATCGGCCGCGTGATGAAGAATCTTTCCATGGCGCTATCGGATTTCGGGGATGACTTTCGCGCCGTCGCGCATCTTCTGCACGCCGTTCGCGACGACGGCCTCGCCTGCCTGCAATCCCCGGTCGATGCACCACATGTCGCCGTATGTCCCGCCCGGTTCGATGCGGCGGTAGCGCACCGTGCTGTCCGGCCCCACGACCCACACGGAGGCCTGCCCTTGCGACTGGATCACGCAGCGCTGCGGGACGACGACGTGCGGCCGCACGGGGCCGACATTGGCCGCGACGCGGGCGAACTGCCCCGGCTTGAGCGTTCCGTCGGGATTGGGAAACGCCACGACGAGGACCAGCGTGCCCGTGGCGTTCGGAATGTCCTTGCGCGTGTAGCTGTAAAACCCTTCGCCGGGATACTGCGTGCCGTCGGCCAGTGTCAGACGGATGTCCGAGAGCAGCCCCTCGTTGTCGTAGAGTGACGTGCGGCCGCTGGCCAGCCGCAGGTATTGCGACATGGGGATCGCCACGTCCACGGTCATCGTATCGGTGTTTGATACGGTGGTCAGCACGGTGAACTGCGTGCCGGGGCCCACGTAGTCGCCCACATGCGCCGAGGTGTTGGAGATGGTTCCGTCGATGGGCGAGCGCAGCTCGGTGTAGCTCACGTTCATACGGGCGTTGCGCAGCGCCTGTTCGGCCGACTGCACGGCGGCTTCGGCGGCCCGGAACTGGGCCGTGTACTGGTCGAACTGCGACTGGCTGATGGCGTTGATGCGGGCCAGCGGCACGGCGCGGTCGTAATTGTTGCGCGCTTCGAGCGCCCGGGCCCGGGCGGACTCCAGCTCCGCGCGGGCCGCGAGCATCGAGGTCGAGAGTTGCGAGGGGTCGATGGTGAAGAGCAGTTGTCCGCGGCGGACGGGCATCCCGTTGGCGAAGTGGCGCGAGGCGAGGAACCCGTTCACGCGGGGCTGGATCACGGCGTCGAAGTTGCTCGACAGGTAACCGATGAAGCTCATGCGGTTGGGGATCGGCTCCTCCTGGGCGCGGACGGCCTCGACCCTCAGTGGCGGAACCTGCCGCGGGGCGGGTTTCCCGCACCCGCCGAACAATGCGGCCAGGAGGCAGGCCGGAAGAAAAAATCGGTGCATAATGGCATGTTTTTACGCTCCGAAGGAATCAAAAAATATACCGACGGCCTCCGAATCGGGATTTTTCCGGAAAAAAAGCGGTTTTTCGGGCCTCCGGACGATGGCTTTTAGATAATTTTTATATCTTTGTTCCGATAACAAACCCAAAATTTTTTTACAGTCATGAAAGAATTAGTAGAAAAGATCAACGCCGAGTTCGAAGTGTTCGCAGCCAACGCTGCTGCGCAGGTGGAGAAGGGCAACAAGGCTGCCGGCACGCGCGCCCGCAAGTCGGCTCTCGAGCTGTCGAAGCTGATGAAAGAGTTCCGCAAGGTTTCCGTGGAGGCTTCGAAATAAGCGTTTCACAAGCGAAACGACGAAGGCCGTCCATTTCGGGCGGCCTTCGTTGTCTTCCATCCCTTCGTGTCTTTGTAAAAAACTTACGATGATGAAACACCTTTTGTTCGGGATCCTCTGCGGTCTCACTCTCTGCGGCTGTCGTTCGCAGACCTCTTTCGGAGATCGTGCGGCAGATGCCGCGACTCTTGCCGCGGGCAATCCTGTCGAAGAGACGATCCGCGCCCGCCGCAGCATCCGTCGTTACGAACCGCAACCCGTCGGCCGGGATACGCTGCTGCGGATTCTCGACTGCGGCCTGCAAGCCCCTAACGGGCAGGGACGCGAGTCGTGGGAGGTGCGTGTGGTGACCGACAGCGCGTTGCTGGCCGCGCTGGACCGACAGTACGGATGTTACGTGCGGCAGGTCTCCCGGAATCCGAAAGCGCAGCATCCGGCCGCTTACGGCGCTCCGGCCCTGGTCTTCATCGCCTGCGACACGACTTACGACCTCTCGCAGGTGGATTGCGGACTGCTGGGCGGCAACATGATCCTCGCGGCTCAGTCCGTGGGAGTGGGGTCGTGCTGTCTCGGCGGGCTGTGCCGCTTCCTGAACGCTCCGGAAGGAGCGGAGTTGCTGCGCCGCCTGCAATTGCCCGATACGCACCGGCTGTTGTACGCCATCGCCTTCGGCTATCCGGCCGAGATGCCCGCGGCAAAACCCCGGAACCGGGAGAAAGTCCGGTTCGTCGAATGATCTGCTTTATAATATAGGTAGATGCCTCTGCTCTGCCGTTTTCTGTTTCGGTTTTCCGGTCTTCGCGCGGTCAGGGTTCGATGCCGTAGCGGCGGAATACTTCCATGTCCTCGGGGCCGAGTCCCGTTTTGCGGAAGGGAACGGCTTCGTTGTGGTCGTTCAGGTAACGGCGCGGCGCCGTGCGGTCGTAACCGGAATTGACGAGCGACGTCTCTTTTGAAATGAAACGTCCTTCGAGCGAGGCCATATCGGCCATCGTATGAAACAGCGCATGCGTCGTGGCCGGGGCCGTTTCGTTCGCCTCGGCGGCCGCGACCTTCTCGGGAAAGTTGCGGCGGTAGGCGTCGGAGAACCACGCTAGCGAAGCTACGTAGAGCTGATAGGCCGTCGTGGTGGGCGAGGCGTGCAGGAACCGTTCGCGGTCGTCGTCGATGAGGTCTTCGCCGTGGTCGGCGCAGTAGAGCAGTGCGGTGGAGGTGTCCTCGAGCGTGCGGAGGTAGGCGATGGTCTCGGCGAGGAAATGGTCCGTGTAGCGGATCGAATTGTCGTAGGCATTGACGAGCGTCTGCCTGTGCTGTTTGGCGATCGCCACGTCGCCCTCGGGGCGGAAATGGGCGAACTCGCGCGGATAGCGCTGGTGGTAGCTGAAGTGCGATCCGTAGCAGTGAAGGACGATCAGTATTTTCTGCGAATCGCTGTTTTCCAGTACCTTGCGCACTTCGTCCAGCAGTTGCATGTCGTAACGCGGCGAACGGATGTAGATCAGGTGACGGGCGTCGTGGGCCAGATTGTCGATCATGGCTCCCTGCCGCGACTGATTGGAGATGAACCACGTGTCGAATCCGGCTTCGTTGAACAGCGCCGGAAGTCCCTTGCGACGGTACAGCTCCTCGTGTTCGTCGGTGTTCACCGAAGAGAGGATCAGCGGTACGCTTTTGTGCGTCGTATTGCTCTGTGTCAGCATGTTGCGGAATACCACGAGGTCCCGGACCTGCGACAGGCGGGGATTCGTCTCGCGGTCGTAGCCGTAGAGCTGCCAGTTCATCGCGCGCGATGCCTCGCCGATGACGTAGATATAGACTTCGCGCCCGGGGGCCTGCGCCGTCCGCCGGGGGGCATAGCTGAAACCCTCGGAACTCTTCTCGAAGTCGTGCGATTTACGGAACTCCGAGCCGCTCAGTCCGAGGTTGTAAAAGACGTTCAGCGGGAAGATTTCGTCGCGCAGCACGTGCCGGTCCTCGCTCGCGCGGTAGGCGGGCCAGAGGGCCAGCATTCCGACTGCGAAGATCGCCGCGCCGGTCAGTCCGACGTTCAGCCGCGTCGTGCGCGAAATGTAGCGTTTGAGGCCGATCTCCCGGGCCGCGAGCCACAGCAGCGGCAGGTACATGGCGCAGACGAGCACCACGGCGGGGTAGATGTTGCCCAGCAGCTCGCCCGCCTCGCCGGGATTGGTCGTCAGTACGTTGGTGAACATGTCCGTGGCGATGACCGAATTGCCGAACAGGTACAGCAACACGATCTGGAAGGCGCAGAAGAAGATGAACGGAAAGGCCAGCCAGATCATCACGCCCGAGCGGCGCAGCGCCACGCTCCACATCATGTAGAATCCCAGCGGCATGAGGATCAGCGCCTCGACGGTCCACAGGGAATAGGGCTCCGTATTGGCCAGCACCAGATTGGGAACGATCAGCGTCACGAAGAAATAGACGGTCAGCAGCGTCGTGAAACGACTGCGTGTCTTGACCGCCCTCCGCCGGATTTTCTTGTCGGAATCAGCTTCCATATATTACGTTACTCTCTCGCTTGTCAAAAGGCTTCGTTGATACTCAGCAGGAACCCGCTCGTCTTCTTGCCGAACCCGTAGTCGAGCCGGACGTTCACGCGCTTCTTCAGCTCCCAGCGCAGTCCGACGCCGTAGTTGGGCAGCGTGTGCGACCAGTCGAACCGGTCGAGCGAAGGGAAGACGTTGCCCGCGCCGCCCCACACCGTACAGCCGATCCGTCGCCAGATGCGCTGTCGCAGCTCCACTTGCAGCGTAATCATGTCGTTGTCCGTATAGCGTCCCTGATAGTAGCCGCGCATGCGCTGGTTGCCGCCCAGCCGGGCGAGCATCGGCCACGGGGTCCCCTCGGAGTTGAAGACGGCATAGAGGTCGGCGGCCAAAATGCCGCCTTTCCACACGCGCCGGTAGGCGTCGGCCGTGAAGGTCGTGCGCCACAGCGACCGCTCGCAGTTACCCAGCCCCTTGGGGAAGAAACGCTCCTGAAAACTCACGTACACGCCCCGGTAGGGGTTGGGAATGAAGTCGCGCGAATCGTACTCGACGATCAGTCCGATGCCCGTCGCCGTGTAACTCCGCTTCTGGCCGTAGAGGTAGGCCTGATCGGAGAATTTCACGCCGCGCGTGTGTTCGAAGCTCGCGATGCCTCCCACGTAGGTCCGCGGCAACACCTCGTGCAGGTAGCTCGCCTCGACCAGGTAGTGTTTCTCGGAGTAGGTGCTCTCGGGGTTGTAGCGTCCGGCATCGTAGCCGATGCCCCAAAGACTGCGGGGCGCCGAGGAGAACATGACCGTGTAATTCACACGCTGGCGGTTGTGCGCGAAGATCGTGTTGCCCGTAACGCCCAGTGCGTAGAAGCCCGATACGGAGACGTTGGCGAACACCGAGACGTCCGAAGGCACGGTCACCGAATCGGTCCGGTCGAGGCGGTACAGTCCCGCCGCGAGCAACCCGATGCCGAGACTCGTGTTTTTCGAGAAACTGGGACCTCCGGCGAAGGTGACGTCGATCTTCTTTTCGAACGTGCGGTCCACGTTCGATCCCTCGAAGTACCGGACGATCCGGCGCAGAAACCCTTTGCGTTCCCTTGCCGTCCGCTCTTTCTCCGGTTTACAGTCCTTCCCGGTACGCTCCTCGGCGTCTTCCCGAACTTCAGGGTCTTCCGGCGGGACGGTCGCCGCGACTTGTCGCAGCGAGTCGCTCTCCGCGATGCGGACACACCCGGACGCCCGTCCCGCAAGGACGGTGCAGACCGATACGAAGGCAATGAGGGCGATTCCGCGCAGCATGCACTCTACCGGTACTGGTCGAGCACCTCGTAGAAGGCTTCCTTGTCGGCCTCCGTCAGCTCTCCCTTACGCAGAAAAACCAACTCGCCCTCCTTGGTGACGAACATCAGCACGAACTTGTTGTTACAGTCGCCCAGCCCCCAGGCCGTGCTCAGAATGCGGTCCTGGTCGGCCAGCACCGTCGCGCCGTTCTTGGCCGTGCGCTTGCGGGCCATGTTGCGGGCCATGCCGTTGGGGACCATCGGGGCGTCCTTGAGGTTCATCACCCCGAAACCGTAGATATTGTCGCTCTCGGCGCGGTGGTTCTGTTCCAGCTCGACGGTGAAATCCTCGTTCTGCTTGTGACGGTCCGGATCCACATAGAATATCATAAGGTGTTTCTCTCCGAAATGGGGCAGGCGTGCCGGTTCGCCGTCGAGGTCGAGCACCTCGACGTTCTCCACCTTGCGGGGAAGTTCCTGTGCCCGGACCGCCGGGGCGGCGAGGGCTACGGCCGCCAGCATCATGATCGTCCGTATTTTCATAACATCCTGAACAATTGGTTTCAAACGAAAATAATCATCACAAAGGTAGAAAAAAATCTCCGAACACGGGAAGCCCGGGCGTGTTTTTATTGTTCCGAACGTTTGCATTTCTGCACCGAAAGGCGCGGCAGCGGTTGAATTTGGCGTTCCGCCCGCTTTGCGTTATCTTTGCCGTCATGAAACCGAAAACAAGCGTGCTCTTCGTGTGCCTGGGCAATATCTGCCGCTCCCCGGCGGCTGATGGCATACTGCGTAGAATGGTGTCGGACAGCGGTTTGTCCGACCTTGTCGAAATCGACTCGGCAGGAACTTACGGCGGCCATGCAGGCGACCTGCCCGATCCTCGGATGCGCCGTGCGGCCTCGCTGCGCGGGTACGACCTCCGCCACCGGGCCCGGCAGGTCCGCGAGGAGGATTTCGACCGGTTCGACATGATCGTGGTCATGGACGACATGAACTACGAGGCGCTGCACCGGCTGGCGCCTTCGCGGGAGGCTGCGCAGCGGATTTTCCGCATGACGGAATTCTGCCGCCAACATCCCGGCCGCACCCATGTCCCCGATCCCTATTACGAAGGCCGGGAGGGGTTCGAACTGGTGCTCGATCTGCTGGAGGACGGTTGCCGGGGGCTGCTGGAACGCATTTCCGCCCGATAGGTCCCCGCCGGTTCTTCGGCGGTCGTCCCGAAAGAAGAGCGCCGGAGAATCAGAAATCGAATCCGAAACTGATGCTGTATATGTCGGGCGTGTGTTTCGCCGTGAACAGGTAGGCGAAGTCGAGCCGCAGGTGCAGGAAACGGAATCCGGCACCGACGGACGCATAGCTGGGATCGTCGCCCCGCAGCTCGCCGTAGTGGTATCCCGCGCGCAGCTGCACGAGCTGCATGAGATTGTATTCGGCGCCGGCGGAGAGCATGAAGCCCCGCATCGCGCCGGGCGAGAAGCGGTAGCCCAGGTCCGCGCCGACGGTGATCTCGTGGGCGTCGGTGAGGAACGTGTCGAGCGCCGCTCCGGCCGTGAAACTCATCGGCAGCGAGCGGTCCCCGCCGCCGAACCAGCCGCCCAGGTTCGCTATCTTCGCTCCCGCGCGTACGGTCGAGAAGCTGCCGATCTCCACGGGCGCCATCCACGCTGCGTTCAGGTCCGCCGCCAATGCGTCGGCCGTGACGTCGCCCGGACGCTTGAGGTGCATGTAACGGGCCACGACGCCTACGGCCCAGCGGTCGTCGATGCGGCGCGAATAGCCCAGATCGACCGCCATGTCGTTGTTGCCCCGTTCCCGGAGGCACTGCCGCCAGCCGATCTGCGCGAGGTTGAAGGTGTCGAACCGCCAGTAACCCGAGACGGCGTAATAGTCGGATTCGTCCTGTCCGTAATAGGAGGAGGAGATTTGCGACGGCATCAGCGAAAAGGCTGCCGTCGCGGAGTTTCCGTACAGGGCGTGCGACCCCGAGAGCGTGGTCATCGCCACACCGCCCATGCCCAGCGTCTTGGCGTCGGGTGTGGGGAACATCGCCTCCTGAGCGAAGGCATGCACTGCGGCCGCGGCCGCTACGAGGGTAATCGTCAGTCGTTTCATCGGAGCAAATATACAAAAAAGATGCTACCCGCCGCCATCGGCCCGCGAAACTCCGCCCGACATGCGGATCAACGGCCGAACCGTGCGAGCGCCGCTTCCGTCGCCTCGACGAACCGGCCGATATGCTCTCCGTCGGCGAAGGCGTGGTTCACGAACATCGACAGCGGCATCACGAGCCGTCCGTCGCGCCGCACGGCCTTCCCGGCATTCATCAGCGGATACTGCGTCGGGCATCCCGGGGCCTCCTGCGCATAGGTGACGGCCGTGAACCGGAGCTTCGGCGTCGCGCTCAGCAGGAAGACGTCGTAGTCGCCCTGCGCCTGCAGGCGCTTCTCCTCGCCGTAGGGGTCGCCGTCCGCCGGAATGTCCGTCACGATGGCGCGGGCTTCGGCGTAGAAGGGCTCGAAATCCGCGCGGTAGGGGATGCGGACGGTGTGGAACGTGCGTCCCGGCACGGCGATCGGCGTGATGACGTCCACCGTGTCGTACCATGCCACTTCGCCCCTCGCCGTCGTGCGGAAGCGCAGCTCGCGCACTTCGTTCACGCCGCACAGGATGGCCCAGAGGTAGTGGAGAAAGAACGAGCGTCCCGAGGTTTTCGCAGCGGCGTAGGCCTCCGTGCAGTCGATTTCGGTCGTGACCGAAAACCAGGGGTTGAGAAAATCGCGGAAGAAGGCGTAGTTGTCGCGCCGTTCCCACGTATCGGGGTTTACGAGGTGTTTCATGGCTGCAAAGATACGAAAAATCGGCACACCTGTTCCGGGGCGGTGGCTCCGCTGTTTCCGGAGAGCGGATCGGATGCCGCGTCGCGCCTGCGTTTTGCCGGATCCCGGGCCGTCCGTTTCCGGAAGGAGCCCGGCGGACCGCACACGGACACGGCGGGTTCAGAAACGGATGCCAGCTTCCGCTTTTTACGGATCACCCCTGCCGGAGTGAATTCCGGCAGGGGTGATAATCCGTTTTCGGCGGCCGGCCGGAGGGCGTTTCGCCCTCTTTCTCCCTCTCCGAGGGGTTCCCGTCCGGGAGACTGTGCGGCGGCGGATCCCTTAGCAGTTCATCGCGCCGCAGCAGTGGATCACCTGTCCGCTGACATACGACGAGAGGTCCGAGGCGAGGAACAGCGCCACCTTCGCCACGTCCTCGGGCGTGCCGCCGCGGCGCAGCGGAATCTGCTTGCACCATGCCTCCTTGATCTCGTCCGAGAGCTGGTTGGTCATGTCGGTGATGATGAAGCCCGGGGCGATGCAGTTGGCGCGGATGCCGCGCGGACCCATCTCCTTGGCGATCGACTTCGCCAGACCGATCATGCCGGCCTTCGAGGCCGAGTAGTTGCACTGCCCGGCGTTGCCGCTGACGCCCACCACGGACGACATGTTGATGATCGACCCGCTCTTCTGGCGCGCCATGACGGGCACTGTGGCGTGGATGAAGTTGAAGGCCGACTTGAGGTTCACCGTCAGCACGGCGTCCCACTGCGCCTCGGTCATGCGCATCATCAGACCGTCCTTCGTGATGCCGGCGTTGTTCACCAGGATGTCGATCCGGCCGAACTCCCTGACGATCTCTTCGACGACCTTGTGCGTCTCTTCGAAATTCGCCGCGTTCGAGGCGTATCCTTTGGCCCTGACGCCCAGCGCCGCGATCTCGGCTTCGGTGGCCTTGCCGTTCTCGTCGATCGTAAGGTCCGTGAACGCCACGTCGGCGCCCTCCTTGGCGAATTCCAGTGCGATGGCTTTGCCGATGCCGCGGGCTGCGCCCGTTACGACAGCGACTTTCCCTTCGAGTAATTTCATAGTTGTCAATATATTAGATGTTGTGTTCCGATTTTCGGTCTTTCCGTTCGACGAACAAAGTTACGAATAATCCGCGGAATAACCGCGAAAAAAACGCAGTTTGCGCCGCTCCGTTTTCGGAATGTCGCTCCGCCGGAGGGAAATCCGCCCCGGAATGCCGGAGTTCCGGGGCGCCGCCGAAAATCCGGAAACGGGATACAAACAACCGTAATCGGGGTATCCGTGGCTCCGCGGCGGCGCGCTATCTTTGCGGACGGACAAACGAACGATGCTATGAACGACATTTTCGAAAAAGACCGCTCGGGTGCGATGGTTTCGCCCGACGAGCTGGGTTACGACCGGCTGATCGCCTCCATTTTCGAGACGATGAAGCTCGCTTACGAGCTGAACGACGGCTTCCGGACGCCGGACGAGGCGCGCCGCTACCTCTCGCGCATCACCGGACGGGAAATCGACGAATCGGTGACGCTGCTGCCGCCGTTCTACGTGGACTTCGGGAAGAATATCCGGATCGGCAAACGCTGCTGGATCCAGCAGGGATGCACGTTCTTCGACCGCGGCGGGATCACGCTGGGCGACGACGTGTTCATCGCCCCGAAGGTGAACCTCGTCACCATCAACCACGACCCCGATCCCGGCAACCGCAGTGCGACTTACGGCCGTCCCATCGTCATCGAGGACAAGGCGTGGATCGGTATCAATTCCACCGTCCTGCCCGGCGTGACCGTCGGTTACGGGGCGATCGTCGGTGCGAACAGCGTGGTCACGCACGACGTGCCGCCGCTTACGGTGGTGGGCGGCAACCCCGCGCGGTTCATCCGCAGGATCGGCGAGGCGGAAACGGACCGCTGACCCGGATTTCGGCGGTCCGCCCCCGCGCCGCAGTTCCGCGGCGCGGGCCTTTCCGTACCTCGTCGGCGACATGCTCTGGAAACCCCGCGCGGCTCCGTCCGAAGCGGCGGCATAGCTCCGGGACACGGCGAAATCGTCCGGGAACGGTCCGCGACATCGGGCGGCGGCCGGAATAAATTTCACCTATTTTGCCCGCAATCGTCTCCGTACCGGTTTTTTTCGCCGAATATTACTATCTTTACGCTTCGTAAACGAAATCTCACCACATATTCAGCTATGAAAAAAGACACCCGGATTTTCGATCTGATCGCCGCCGAGCGCAGCCGTCAGATGCACGGTATCGAACTGATCGCCTCGGAGAACTTCGTCAGCGATCAGGTGATGGAGGCCATGGGCTCGGTGCTTACGAACAAGTACGCCGAGGGCTATCCCGCAGCGCGTTATTACGGCGGCTGCCAGGTGGTGGACCAGGTGGAGAACCTGGCCATCGAGCGCATCTGCCGGATCTACGGCGCCGAATGGGCCAACGTCCAGCCCCACTCGGGCGCACAGGCCAACATGGCCGTTTTCTTCGCCTGCCTGCAGCCCGGCGACACCTTCATGGGTCTCGACCTGTCGCACGGCGGCCACCTCTCGCACGGTTCGCCGGTCAATATGTCGGGCAAGTATTTCAAGGCCGTGGGCTATAAGCTCGACGAGGCCACCGGGCGTATCGACTACGACGCCATGGAGCGTCTGGCCGAAGAGTGCCGCCCGAAGCTGATCGTCGGCGGTGCGTCGGCCTACTCGCGCGAGTGGGACTACAAGCGCATGCGCGAGATCGCCGACAAGGTCGGGGCGCTGCTGCTGATAGACATGGCCCACACGGCGGGCCTCATTGCCGCCGGACTGCTCGACAATCCCGTGAAATACGCCCATGTCGTCACCTCGACGACCCACAAGACCTTGCGCGGGCCGCGCGGCGGCATTATCCTCATGGGCAAAGACTTCGAGAATCCGTGGGGGCTCACGACGCCGAAGGGCGCCGTGAAGATGATGTCGCAGATTCTCAATTCGGCCGTCTTCCCGGGCATCCAGGGCGGTCCGCTCGAGCATGTCATCGCCGCCAAGGCCGTGGCTTTCGGCGAGGCGCTCGAACCCGAATACAAGGAATACCAGCGGCAGGTGCAGCGCAATGCCGCGGCGATGGCCGAGGCGTTCGTCCGCCGCGGCTACAAGATCGTCTCGGGCGGCACGGACAACCACCTGATGCTGGTCGATCTGCGCACGAAGTTCCCCGACCTGACGGGCAAGCAGGCCGAAAAGAGCCTCGTGGCGGCCGACATCACCACCAACAAGAACATGGTTCCCTTCGACAGCCGTTCGCCGTTCCAGACCTCGGGTCTGCGCTTCGGCACGCCGGCCATCACGACCCGCGGCCTGAAGGAGGACCGGATGGACTGCATCGTCGGGCTGATCGATCGCGTGCTGTGCGACCCCGAGAACGAGCGGACGATCGACGCCGTGCGCGGCGACGTGAACGCCCTGATGGCCGACTATCCGCTCTTCGCATGGTAATATGAAAGAGGTAATCGACTTCTTCCGGCGCTTGCACGACAACAACGACCGCGAGTGGTTCGACGCCCACCGCGCCGAATGGACCCGCGTCAAGGGGCTGTTCGGCGCCTTCACCGAACGGTTGATCGAGGGCGTGTCCTCGTTCGACCCTTCGGTGCGGGGCGTGCGCGTGCAGGACTGCACCTACCGCATCGCCCGCGACACGCGCTTTTCGCCCGACAAGTCGCCCTACAAGACCTATATCGGGGCCTACATCGCCCCGAAAGGCAAGAAGTCGGGCTTCGCGGGGTATTATTTCCATATCGAACCCTGCGCCGATTCGCTGGTGTGGTGCAACATGCTCTCGGCGGGACTGTACTGCCCCGAACCGACGGTGCTGCGCTCGGTGCGCGAGGAGATTCTCGACAACGGGGCCGCGATCGCCGCGGCCATCGGGCGTGCCCGCGGCTTCCGGCTCTGCCGGACCAACAGCCTCAAACGGGTTCCCACGGGATTCCCGGCCGACAGCGAGTGGTCCGACATGCTGAAGCTGAAGGATTTCTACCTCGAAAAACCCGTCACCGAGGAGTTCCTGCTCGCGGATGACCTGCTGGAGCGGACCCTCGCGGAGTTCCGCCGCACGCAGCCTTTCGTCGCGATCCTGAACCGCGCCGTGCAGTACGCCTACGAGGAGATGGGGGGATGAGACGCGTGCTGTTGCTTTTCGCCGCGCTGGCCGCTTTCGCTGCGGCGGGCGCGCAGCCGGCCGGACGTGCGGAGCACGGTCCCGACCGGGAGACCTTCGTTTACGCCGTCCGGGACGGCGACTCGCTGCGACTGGACCGCTATCCGGCCCTTTCGTCCGCCGCAGGGGCGCGTCCCTGCATGATTTTCCTCTTCGGGGGCGGTTTCCTGACCGGTACGCGCGACAACCGCCGGTTCCTTCCCTATTTCCGCCACTTCACCGCGCGGGGGTGCGACGTCGTGTCGATCGACTACCGGCTGGGGATGAAGCGGGCGCTGGATGCCGGCTCGATCGACGGCGAACGCTTCCCCGGAGTGCTCGCTTCGACGCTTGCGATGGCCACCGAGGACCTCCGCGACGCCACGGCGTTCGTCTGCCGCCGTGCCGCGGAGTGGGGCGTGGACCCTCAGCGGATCCTCACGAGCGGTTCGAGTGCCGGGGCCATGACGGTCCTGATGGCCGAATACGCCCTCTGCAACGGAGATTCCGTCTTTGTACGTCACCTCCCGGAAGAGTTCCGGTATGCCGGGGTAATCGCTTATGCCGGAGCCGTGTACGATCCGTCGGGCGAACTGCGGTGGGCGACGCCTCCCGCGCCGCTGCTGCTCTTCCACGGCGACGCCGACCGGAATGTGCCCTACGACACCGTTCCGGTTCCCGGCGGCGGCGTGCTGTTCGGCTCGGCCGCCGTCGCCCGCGACCTCGCGCAGCGCGGCGTGCCGTACTGGTTCGTCTCCGAGGCCGGCGCCGACCATTCGATGGCCTGGCGGCCGATGCGCGAACACTTCGCCGAGATCGACGCCTTCCTCGACCGTTTCGTTTTCGGCGGCGAGCGACGGCGCTTCGAGACCCGCATCGTGCCGCCCGACGCCCCCGAACGGCCCGCGGTCTTTGCAATCGACGACTACCTCGACGCCAACTACGGACACTATGTTTCCGGGAAAAAACGGCAGCCGTCCGAAACATTCCGAAAAGGATACCGTCAATGAAAACGATCCGTTTGGTCTATCCCCAATGGCAGGGCGGCGACATCACCCGGTGGATTCCGGAACTGACGCCCGACGACGCGGCGCGGGGCTACTACCTCGGGGCGCTGCTGCTCGATTTCCTCGCTCCCCGCAACGGACAGGCGACCTTCACCGTTCCCGTGACGACCGCTCCCGCCGCGCGCGAGGCGGTCGATGGCGTGCTCGACCGGGATGCGATCCTCTGCCAGATGCAGGCCGCGCTGGAGTTGCTGGAGCGCGAACGCCCCGACCGGGTGGTCACGCTGGGCGGCGAATGCTCGGTCAGCGTCGCACCCTTCACCTACCTCGCCCGGCGCTATGCGGACGACATGGCCGTGGTGTGGATCGACGCGCATCCCGACATCACCCTGCCCGGGGACGCTTATGCGGGTTTTCATGCCATGGCGCTCACCGCCTGCATGGGGCGGGGCGACGCGCGGATCGTCTCCGCGCTTCCCGCGCACATCGACCCTTCGCGGGTGCTGCTGGTCGGCGTGCGCGACTGGGAGCGTCCCGAGATCGAGGCACGCCGGCGGCAGTACGGCATCCGCCACCTCACGCCCGCCGACGTGGCCGCGGACAGCGGAGCCGTCCGGGAGTGGCTGCATTCGTGCGGTGCTTCGCGGGTCGCCGTGCATTTCGATATGGACGTGCTCGACCCTGCCGAGATCGTCGCCGCGGTGGGCGTGGTTCCCGGCGGCATGAAGACCGCGGAGGTCGTGCGCGTGATCGGCGACATCGCTGCGACGAAGGAGCTGGTGGCCCTGACCGTCGCCGAGCCGATGCCCCGCACGGCCGTCCGCATTCGCAACATGCTGCGCGAACTTCCGTTGCTGCGGTGATCCGCGACCGGTGCGGACATGACGAAGCGGCGGCCGGAGAGTTTCCTCCGGCCGCCGCTTTCCGTACCGCCTCCGGCGGTCACTTCGCCTCGGCGAAATATTTGTAGAACAGCGGAATGGTCTCCAGACCCCTGTTGAACTGCTCCAGTCCGAAACTCTCGTTCGGCGAGTGGATCGCGTCCTCGGCCAGTCCGAAGCCCAGAAGCAGCGACTTGATGCCCAGAATCGACTCGAAACCGCTGATGATCGGAATGGACCCGCCCGAGTAGAAGGGCAGGGGCTTCCGCCCGAAAGTCGCCTCGACGGCCTTCTCGGCCGCCTTGTAGGCCGGCATGTCGGTCGGAGCGACGTAAGGCATTCCGCCGTGCAGCGCCTTCACGGTGACCTTCACGCTCCGGGGGGCGATGCGCCGGAAGTGGCGCTCGAAAAGTTTAGAAATCTTCCGGTAGTCCTGATGCGGAACCAGCCGCATCGAAATCTTGGCCGACGCTTTCGACGGAATCACCGTCTTGGTCCCTTCGCCCGTGTAGCCGCCCCAGATGCCGTTTACGTCGAGCGAGGGACGCACGCCGGTGCGTTCGAGCGTCGTGTAGCCCGCCTCGCCCTCCACGTCGCCGATCGCGAGCGACTTCTTGTACGCCGCGAGGCTGAACGGAGCCCGGTTGAAGGCCCTCCTTTCGGCGGGAGTAAGTTCCCGCACGTCGTCGTAGAATCCGGGGATCGTCACGCGCCCCTCGGCGTCGGTCAGTTGCGCCACCAGACGCGCCAGCACGTTGGCCGGGTTGGCCACCGCACCGCCGAACAGCCCCGAATGGAGGTCCTTGTTCGGCCCCTCCACCTCGACCTCCATGTAGGCCAGGCCGCGCAGGCCGCAGGTGATCGACGGGGTCTGCATCGAGAGCATCGAGGTGTCCGAGACGAGGATCACGTCGGCCTTGAGCATCTTTTTGTACTGCCGGCAGAATCCGTAGAGGCTCGGCGAACCGATCTCCTCTTCGCCTTCGAGCATGAACTTCACGTTGCACGGAAGCGTCCCCGTGGCACACATCGCCTCGAACGCCTTGGCGTGCATCCACAACTGCCCCTTGTCGTCGTCCGCGCCGCGGCCCCAGATGCGGCCGTCGCGCACGACCGGTTCGAACGGGTCGGAACGCCACTCTCCGCGCGGATCGACCGGCATGACATCGTAGTGGCCGTAGATGAGTACCGTCCGGGCTTTCGGCGAAACGATTTTCTCGGCATACACCACCGGATTGCCCTCCGTGGGCATCACCTCGGCCCGGTCGGCCCCGGCCTCGGCGAGCGCTGCGGCGAGGTACTCCGCGCAGCGCCGCATGTCGGGTTTGCGGCCCGCTTCGGCACTGACCGACGGGATACGGATCAGGTCGAACAACTCGTTCAGGAAACGCTCCTTGTTCGCTTCGATATAAACTTTCGCTTTATCCATGTCATTCGGCGGTTTTTCGCAGTACGTAATGTTCGGCCAGCGGTCCTTCGACCTCCTTGCGGTCGGTCGTCAGCCGGCGCAGCCGGTTCTCCTCGACCTTGTACCAGGTCGTATCGCTCCCTTCGAGCGTCAGCAGGTTGCCGTGCAGGGTGTAGGCTCCCTCCGTGTCGAAACGCGCGTCGCGCTCGAGGTACTCCTCGTGCAGCGAGTAGGTTCCGTCGGGTTTGAGCGTCAGCGTCGTCTCGATTCCCGGACAGTCGGCGGCCGGCAGCACGCCCCGGTACGTTCCCCGGTAATCGAGCGACGTCTCGGCGTTGTGGATGTCCGGCTTGAAAGCCCCGGTCTCCTGCTGCGCGCTCCGGCGCGGCGCATTCCCGCCGCACGAAGCCAACGCTACGGCCGCAGCGGCCAGAATTACTACTTTTCTGTTTTTCATTGTCTTACGAAGTGTTATTTGCATATTTCCCGGAGCTCGGCGATGAACCGCTGCGCCAACGCATCGGCCTCTTCGGTCGAACGGGCTTCGGTGTAGATGCGGATGATCGGCTCGGTATTCGACTTGCGCAGGTGTACCCAGCTCGTATCGAAGTCGATCTTCACACCGTCGATATCGTTCACGTTTTCATTCGCATAACGGGCCTTTACCTCCTGCAACGCTTTATCCACGTCGATCTCCGGAGTCAGCTCGATTTTGTTCTTCGAGGCGAAGTAGGCCGGATAGGTCGCGCGCAGCTGCGTCATCGTCATGCCCCGCCGGGTGAGCCACGTCAAAAAGAGTGCCGTTCCCACCAGCGCGTCGCGGCCGTAGTGCAGTTCGGGATAGATCACCCCGCCGTTCCCTTCGCCGCCGATCACGGCTCCGACCTCCTTCATCTTCGTCGTGACGTTCACTTCTCCCACGGCCGAGGCATAGTAGCGGCCTCCGTGTTGCCGGGTCACGTCGCGCAGCGCACGCGTCGAGGAGAGGTTCGAGACCGTGTTGCCCGGCCGTTCCGACAGCACGTAGTCGGCGACGGAGACCAGCGTGTACTCCTCGCCGAACATCGTGCCGTCCTCCGAAATGAAGGCCAGCCGGTCCACGTCGGGATCGACCACCACGCCCAGATCGGCCTTCTCGCGCACCACGGCGGCCGAAATTTCGCGGAGGTTCTCCGCCAGCGGCTCGGGGTTGTGGGCGAATTCGCCCGTCGGGGCGCAGTTCAGTTCCACGACGTCGCAGCCCAGCTCGCGCAGCAGGCGGGGCATCACCACGCCGCCCACCGAGTTCACCGCATCGACGACGATCTTGTAACGCCGCCGCCGCACGGCCTCGACGTCCACCAGCGGCAACTCCAGCACACGATGGATATGCTCGTCGTTGTAATCCGTGCGCTCCTCGACGCGGCCGATGCCGTCGATTGCGGGGTAGTCGAACCCCTCCTCTTCGGAGAGTGCCAGCACCTCCTGCCCTTCGGCCGCGGAGAGAAATTCTCCGTCGGCGTTGAGCAGTTTCAGGGCGTTCCACTGGCGGGGATTGTGCGACGCGGTGATGATGATGCCGCCGTCGGCATGCTTCGTAATGACGGCCATCTCCGTGCCGGGCGTGGTGCACAGCCCCACGTCGATGACGTCGGCGCCCGAGGCCAGCAGCGTACCCTCGACCAGATCGGCGACCAGCCGTCCCGAAATGCGTGCGTCGCGCCCCACGACGATGCGGGGGCGGCGTCCCTGCGTACGGGGAGCGATCAGGCGTACGTAGGCCGTGGTGAACTTCACGACGTCGGGCGGCGTCAGATTCTCGCCCGAAGGGCCTCCGATCGTACCCCGGATGCCCGAAATGGACTTGATGAGTGTCATGTTCCAGAAAGTTTATACGGCAAAATTGATACCTATAGATAAGAAAAAATTTTGATATTCGAGGTAAATATATTACTTTTATGCCAATTATGAAAATTAAAAAACGACAATTATGAGGACGATCCCCGCTTCCGAATTGATTATCAACGACGACGGTTCGATATTCCACCTGCATCTGCGTCCCGGACAGTTGGCCGACACGGTGATCCTGGTGGGGGACCCGGGCCGCGTGGCGCTCGTGGCCGAATATTTCGACAGTCGGGAGTGCGAGGTTTCGAACCGCGAGTTCCGCACCGTGACGGGTTCCTACCGGGGCAAACGCATGACGGTCCTCTCGACGGGCATCGGCATCGGGAACATCGACATCTCCGTGACGGAGCTGGACGCGCTGGCCAACGTCGATTTCGCCACGCGGCAGGAGAGGCGCGAAAAACGCCGTCTGACACTCGTGCGGCTGGGGACGTCGGGAGCCATTCAGCCCGACATCCGGGTAGGGGAGATGGTCTTCTCGCGCACGTCGGTGGGTTTCGACGGCCTGCTGAACTACTACAAGGGCCGCAACGAGGTCTGCGACCTGGACATCGAACGGGCCTTCATGGAGCACACGGGCTGGAACGAACTGCTGCCCAAACCCTATTTCATCGACGCCGACCGCACGCTGTTCGAGCATTTCCGCGACTGCACGCGCGAGGGCATCACGGTCGCTGCCCCGGGATTCTACGCCCCGCAGGGGCGCTGGGTGCGACTCGAACCGCTGGATGCGCACCTCAATGAGAAGATCGAGTCGTTCGAATACGGCGGCCGCCGCATCACCAACTTCGAGATGGAGGGCTCGGCGCTCGCGGGGCTGGCCGCCCTGATGGGTCACCGCGCCGCCACGATCTGCACGATCATCGCCCAGCGCGTGGCGCTGGACGCCTGCACCGATTACAAGCCGTTCGTCCGGCGGATGATCGCCACGGCGCTCGACCGGCTTGCGGAACTGGACTGAATGGATGAAAAAAAGTAAAACCGATAGATAGATCATAAAACACAAGAGAAACACTATGAAATTTTCCGTATCAAGCTCGGCGCTTCTTTCGCTTCTGGCTACGACCGGCAAGGTCATCAGCAATAAAAACACGCTTCCGATCCTGGACTACTTCCTCATGGAACTCAGCGGCACGACGCTGAAGGTCACCACGTCGGATCTCGAGACGACGCTCGTGGGGTCGATCGAGGTGGACAGCGTCGAGACCGAAGGCACGATCGCCGCACCGGCCAAGCTGATGCTCGATTCGCTCAAGGAGTTCCCCGAACTGCCGCTCGAAATCGACGTCAATGACAAGAACTGGGAGATCCGCATCAACTGGAAGAGCGGTTCGCTATCGATTCCCGGCGCGTCGGCCGTGAGCTATCCCGCCGTGCCGCAGCTGAGCGCCGAAAAGAAGGAGATCGAGCTCGACGTCGATACACTGGTGAACGGCATCAACAAGACCATCTTCGCCACGGCCGACGACGAGTTGCGTCCGGTGATGAACGGCATCTACATCAACCTGCAACCCGAGTCGTTGACGTTCGTGGGAACCGACGCGCACAAGCTCGTGAAGTACGAGTCCGAGACGCGGAACGAGGTCTCCTCGTCGTTCATCCTGCCCAAGAAGCCGGCCAACCTGCTCAAGTCGGTGCTGCTCAAGGAGGAGGGAGCCATCGCCGTGGCCTTCGATTCGAAGAACGCCATGTTCAGCCTCAAGAGCCATACGCTCGTGTGCCGCCTGATCGAAGGCAGCTACCCGAACTACAACGCCGTGATTCCGACGGGCAACCCCAACAAGGTGCTGGTGGACCGCATCGAGCTGGTGAACGGCATCAAGCGCGTGGCCGTCTGCTCGAATCCCACGACGAACCTGATCCGCATGGAGATCGCCGACAACCGCATCAACCTCGCGGCGCAGGACATCGACTTCTCGGTGTCGGCCAACGAGACCATATCGTGCAGCTACGACGGACAGCCGATCGAAATCGGCTTCAAATCGACCTTCCTGGTCGAGATCCTCTCGAACATGGACACGCCGACGGTGGTCGTCGAACTGGCCGATTCGACGCGTGCGGGCGTCTTCAAGCCGGTCTATGACGACAAGCAGACCAGCTCGACGCTCATGCTCCTGATGCCGATGATGCTCAACGCGTAAAATAGCGACAGATGAAGCTGAACTTGAAGCGTCCGATCATCTTCTTTGACCTCGAGACCACGGGCGTGGACACCGCCCGTGACCGTATCGTGGAGATTTCGATGATCAAGATCATGCCCGACGGCGAGGAGATCACCCGCACCCGGCGGCTCAATCCGGGCATGCCCATTCCCGCGGAGGCGACGGCCGTGCACGGCATCACGGACGAAGACGTGAAGGACGCACCGACGTTCGCCCAGGTGGCCCGGTCGCTCGAACAGTTCATCCGCGGCTGCGACTTCGGAGGATTCAACTCCAACCGTTTCGACCTGCCGGTGCTCGTCGAGGAATTCCTGCGCGCGGGCGTGGACGTGGACCTGAAACGGCGCCGGTTCATCGACGTGCAGAACATCTTCCACAAGAAGGAGCAGCGCACGCTGGTGGCGGCCTACAAGTTCTATTGCGACAAGGAGCTCGACGACGCCCATTCGGCCGAGGCCGACACGCGCGCCACCTACGAGGTGCTGAAGGCCCAGCTGGACCGCTATCCCGACCTGCGGAACGACGTCGATGCGCTGGCCGAGTATTCGTGCCGCGCCGAGGCGGCCGACTACGCCGGACGCATCCTCTACAACGAGAAGGGGGAGGAGGTCTTCGGGTTCGGCAAGTACCGGGGCCGGTCGGTGGCCGAGGTCTTCCGCGCGGAGCCGAGCTACTACGCGTGGATGATGAACGGGGATTTTCCGCTCTATACCAAGAAGGTGATCACCGAAATCCGGATGCGCGACAAACTCAGACAGGGATGAAACGACTTTGCGCCACACTGCTGTTCGCCGTATGGGGCTTCTGCGCCCTGGCGGCCGGCGAAAAGTCCCGGACGATCGTCTATATCAACGGGGCGAAGTACTACATCCACGCCGTGCAGCCGGGCGAGACGCTCTACGGGCTGGCGAAACTCTACGGCGTGGGCGAGAAGGTCATCGTGGAGAACAATCCGGCGCTGGCCGAGGGGCTGAAGAGCGCCGCGAACATCCGCATTCCCGTCGTGGCGGAGGTCTCCCCGGAGAAGGACCGCAAGTCGGAGCGCAAACTCCGCAAGACGTTCGATTTCCACTTCGTCACGAAAGGCGAGACGCTCTATGCCATTTCGCGGCAGTACGAAATTCCCGTGAAGACCATCATCGGGGACAATCCGGGTATCGACCCCACGCACCTGCGGCCGGGCGAACGCATCCTGATCCGCAGGAAGCAGATCGGCTCGGAGGACGAGGCGGGGAGCATCGCGCAATGGGAGGAGTATAGGCGTTCGCTCAACAGTGTGGCGGACGAGGGCACGGCCTACCACATCGTGCACCCGGGCGAGACGTTCTATTCGCTCTCGCGCCGGTTCGGCATCACCGAAGCGGAACTCGGTGCGCTCAACGGCGGGATGACACCCGCCGACCTGAAGGCCGGCGCCATGATCAAGGTCCCCGGAGGACCGGACCGGACGGCAGCGCTGCCCTCCGACTCCCTGACGCTCCGCGACAGCCTTTCGTCGCTCCGGCCCGATTCGGCCGCCGCCGTCGAATTCCGGGCGCTGCGCCGCGGCGAACCGCTCGACATCGCGCTGCTCCTGCCGCTGGAGGTCGGCGGTGCGGCGAATCCCAATTACCTCGAATTTTACCAGGGCTTCCTGCTGGGACTCGACAGCGTGAAGCGGCTCGGCTATTCGGTGAACGTCGGGCTTTACGATACGGGCCGCAGCCCGGAGCGTATCCGTCAGATCGTCGCCGACGAGACATTCCGCCAGGCGGATCTCGTCGTGGGACCCGTCTATGAAACGGGATTGCAGCCGGTGCTCCGCTTTGCCGAAGAGAAAGGGATTCCCGTCGTCTCGCCGCTGGCGCACATCGAGCGGGAGAACAGCGACGTGCTGTTCCAGCTCGCGCCCGATCCCGCGCACAAGTACGACAAAGTGGCCGATCTGGTGGGACCCGGCAAGCGCGTGACGCTCATCGCCACGGCCTCGACCGACCGGGAGTTCGAGCGCGAGATGCTCGCCCTGCTGGAAGGACGGCAGTACGAACGCTATGTGTTCCGCAACGCACGGTCCGCCTCCGGATCGGGCGGCAACAGTCCGAGCGATCTGACGCCGCTGCTCGAGAACAAGGACGACAACGTCTTCATCATCCTCTCGGACGACGAAGTGGAGGTGGACCGCATCCTCGCGGCGCTGGCCTCGGCCGACACGAACCTCACGAGCCGCGGCCGCACGGCCCCGCGCTTCACGGTGCTGGGCAACGTCCGCTGGAACCGCTACAACAACATCGACCGCACCATGTTCTTCAAGGACCGCGTGGTCTTCATATCGACCTACCACGCCAAGCGCGACGCGCAGGCCGTGACCGCTTTCGACAGCGCCTACATCCGGGCCTTCGGCACGCTGCCGACACTCTATTCCTACCGGGGATACGATTCGGCGCTGATCTTCGCGCCGGCCATGTACGGAGAGATCGAGTACGACCTCGAAGGGCGCAGTTATACGCCGTTGCAGACGACCTACCGCTTCGGACAGCCCGCCGGACGGTCGAACCATGTGAACGGCAACTGGACACGGGTCGATTACAACAAGAATTTCACGATAACCATTCAGTAAGGGAGGCAGAGGCATGGCTTCACTGACCAATTCGATTCCCGAAAAGACCATCGAACGGCTGAGCGAATACCGCCGCACGCTGCTCGCCAGTCACAAGCAGGGCATCACGCATATCTTCTCGCACGTGCTGGCCGGCATCCACGGCATCACGGCCGTGCAGGTGCGGCGCGACCTGATGCTGATCGGGTTTTCGAGCGACACGAAGAAGGGCTACGACGTGCAGGTGCTGATCGACTACATCAGCCGTATCCTCGACAGTCCGTCGCCGATGAATATCGCCGTGCTGGGCATGGGCCATCTGGGGCAGGCCATCACCAAATATTTCAACGGCAAGGGGCTGAATCTGAAGATCACGGCCGCATTCGACGTCGATCCCGCGAAAGTCTCCACGACCATCGACGGCATTCCCTGCTACCACATGGATTCGTTCGAGGAGATCGCCGAGGAGAAGGACATCTCGATCGTCATCGTCTCGTCGCCCACGAAGGTGGCCCCGAGCCTGGTCGTGCCGATTATCAATGCAGGCATCAAAGGGGTGCTGAATTTCACCTCCACGCCCCTGAACTTCCCGCAGGGCATCGTCGTCGAGAACTACGACATCACGACGCTGCTCGAGAAGGTCGCCTATTTCGTCAAGGAGAGCGAGGAGAACAGCAACGGCTGATGGAGAAATCGGAGGACAGACGGATTCCGGCGGAGGGAACGTCCCGCCCGGAGTGCGGAAATACGGGATGGCACGGCATCCGCGTCTTCCGTAGTTTCGACGCGTTGCCGCGGTTCGTCCGCCCGGTCGTCACCGTGGGGTCGTACGACGGCGTGCACCTCGGACACCGCGCGTTGATCGACCGCCTCACGGCCGAAGCCCGCGCTGTCGGAGGCGAAAGCGTCGTGCTGACCTTCGACCCGCATCCCCGCATCACGCTGGGACGCGGCGAGGGATTGCGGCTGCTTACGACGCTCGACGAAAAGGTGGCGCTGCTCCGCGGGCTGGGGGTGGACAACGTGATCGTGATCCCGTTCGACCGCACGTTCAGCGCCCTCTCCGGCGAGGAGTTCGCCCGGCGCTATCTGATAGGAAAGGTGGGGGCCGCGACGCTCGTGGCCGGATACGATCACCGTTTCGGCCACGACCGCATCGACTGCGACCGTCTGGCGGCGCTGGGGATGCGGGTAATCCGCGTGGACGAACGGAGCGTGGAGGGCGAGCACGTCAGTTCCACGGCGATCCGCCGGCTGGTGGAGGCCGGACGGATCGCAGAGGCCGAGCGGTTGCTGGGCCATCGCTTCCGTGCGGCGGTGCAGGAGACTCCGGCTACGGCGGAGACCGCATGCGGGGAGAACGGCGTATCCGGCCGAAACAACGAATAAACAAAAGAACGACGACCATGTTGAGTCACGACTGCAAGATCCGGGTCTGGTACAAGCATACCGACCAGATGGCCATCTGCCATCACTCGAACTACATCTGCTATTACGAAGCCGCACGCAGCGAACTGCTCCGCGAGCTGGGCATGTCTTTCGCCGAAGTGGAGCGGCGGGGGATCATGATGCCGATACTCGAGGTGCAGTCGAAATACCGCAAGCCGGCCTATTTCGACGAGCTGCTCACCGTGCGCATCATCCTCCGCGAGAAACCCGCCGCACGCATCAACTTCTTCTACGAAATCTACAACGAGCGGGGCGAGCTGATAAACACCGGTATGACGCAACTGGGATTCATCCACAGCGACACGCGCCGTCCTTGCCGCTGTCCGGAGTGGTTCCTCGCGCTGCTCGATACCCGCTGGCAGGAGTGATCTCCTCCGGCCGGGACTGCGCGGCGGATGCCGGGCCGTTCGACCCTCGTGCATTCGTTCCCCGGTGCAGTCCGCGGGCGGGAACATGTTTTCCGGCAGCCGAGGGATGCCCCTGACAGGAAAAGAGGCCGTGCGGCACACGGTCCCTGCAAACTGAAATGGCCCCCGTCAGATCACTCTGACGGGGGCCATTTCTTTAGAAAACAGACTTTGGACAGCCTCTTTCTGCATTACAGCCCATGCGGCCTTATTTCTCGATGAGCGAGATCGAACGCTGGATGAAGTCCGTGAGGTTCTTGCCCTTCAGCATGCCGTTGGTCAGCAGCGCCAGGTCGATGATCTGCTTGACGAGGCGGTTCTCGCCGCCGATCTGCCGCAGTCGCTCGTTGCGTTCGTCACGCAGCGTCACGACTTTCTTCGACAGCTCCTCACGCGTCGATTTCTCTTCGGGCGTGAGGTCCGCCTCTTTCTTGTCCTTTACGATCTCTTCGAACCGCTTCTCCTCGGCCACTGCGGCGTCGATCTTCTTGGTCGTGGTCTTCAGCTTGTCGCCGTAGGCCTTCTCCACGTCGGCGAGAATGTCGATGACGATGGGGTGGTTGCCGTTCACCGCGATCGTGAAGTTGTCGGGCATCTGTCCGTAGAACTGGCTCATGCCTCCGCCGCCCACGGCAGCCATCTCCTTCATGCGGCGCATGAACTCGTTCTGCGTGATGACCACCGGCGCCTCGTCGGGCGACATGGCCTCGAACGAAATGTGGTAGTTGATCTTCTCGTCCCTGGGCATCTGGCTCTCGAAGACGGGTGTGAGCAACTCCTGCTGCGCCTCGGTGAGCGACATCTTCATGCTCTCCTCCTTCTGGATCAGCTTGTCGATCACGTCGCTGTCCACGCGCACGAAGCGTTCGTCCTTGTGCTTCGACTCGTACCAGTTGATATAGTGGTTGTCGAGCTGGCCGTCCATCCACAGCACGTCGTAACCCTTGCCTTTGGCCGCCTCGAGGAAGGTGTGCTTCTCCTCGGGATCGTCCACGTAGAGGAACACCACCTGCTTGTTCTTGTCGGTCTGCGCCTCCTTCACCTTTTCCGTGTATTCCTTCGGAGTGAAGTACTTGCCCTCGACGTTTTTCCAGAGCATGAAGTCCGCGGCCTTCTCGGCGAACTTCTCGTCGGTCAGGATGCCGTACTGGATGAAGATCTTCAGGTCGTCCCACTTCGACTCGTAATCGGCGCGCAGGGTGTTGAACAGCTCCTGCAGCCGGTCGGCGACCTTGCGGGTGATGTAGCTCGAAATCTTCTTCACGTTGGCGTCGCTCTGCAAGTAGCTGCGCGAGACGTTGAGCGGAATGTCCGGCGAGTCGATCACGCCGTGCAGCAACGTCAGGTACTCCGGTACGATGCCCTCGACCTGATCCGTCACGAACACCTGGTTCGAGTAGAGCTGGATCTTGTTCTTCTGGATTTCGAAGTTGTTGTGGATCTTCGGGAAGTAGAGTATGCCCGTCAGGTGGAACGGATAGTCGATGTTCAGGTGGATCGAGAACAGCGGTTCGTCGCTCATCGGGTAGAGCTCGCGGTAGAACTCCTTGTACTGCTCCTCGGTGATTTCGGTCGGCTTGCGCGTCCACAGCGGATCCACGTCGTTGATGACGTTGTCCTTGTCCGTATCCACGTACTTGCCGTCCTTCCACTCCTTGACCTTGCCGAAGACGATCGGCACGGGCAGGAAGCGGCAGTATTTTCTGAGCAGCCCCTCGATTTTCGAGTCCTCGGCGTATTCGAGCGCATCTTCGGCGAGGTGCAGCGTGATCGTCGTGCCGCGGTCGTGCTCCTCGTCGGTCTCTTCCATCTCGAATTCGGGCGTTCCGGTGCAGCTCCAGCGTACGGTCCGGGCGCCCTCCTTCCACGAGCGGGTCACGATCTCCACCTTGTCCGAGACCATGAACGCCGAGTAGAAGCCCAGTCCGAAGTGGCCGATGATCGCCTGGTCCTTGTATTTGGCCATGAACTCCTCGGCCCCCGAGAAGGCGATCTGGTTGATGTAGCGGTCCACCTCCTCGGCCGTCATGCCCACGCCGCGGTCCGTCACGGTCAGCGTCTTCCGCTCCTTGTCCGCCGCGACGCGAATTGCGAGGTCGCCCAGCTCGCCCTTTGCTTCGCCCATCGACGAGAGGGTTTTGAGCTTCTGCGTCGCATCCACGGCGTTCGAGATCAGCTCGCGCAGGAAGATTTCGTGGTCCGAATAGAGGAATTTCTTGATCACGGGGAAGATATTCTCCGTGGTGACTCCGATTTTTCCGTTTTTCATAGTCGTATCGTGTTGTTTTCAGTTATTTTCCGCTTCACTGCTCCAACAAACGGTGTGCCAGCTCCTGTTGTCTGCCACTTTGTCAGTCCCGTCTGCCATTCACCGCCGGGCGCCGTTTTGCCGGGTGCGTATTTTTTCGTATCTTCGCTTGCGGAGCGTGCCGCGGAGCGAAATCCGCGCGACGGCTCCGCCCCCGCCGGAACGGAGGGGTGACACCCGAAAACCGAAGAAGATATGGATTTTCTCGCATTGGCCAAAAAGCGGTATGCCTGCCGCAAGTACCTCGACCGGAAGGTCGAACCCGAAAAACTCGCCGCTGTTCTCGAAGCGGGGCGCGTGGCCCCCACGGGCGCCAACCGGCAGCCTCAGCGGCTCATCGTCGTCGAATCGCCGGAGGGAATGGAGCGCCTCGCACGCTGTACGCGCGACTTCGGGGCTCCGGCGGCCGTCGTCGTCTGCGCCGACACCTCCGAGGTGTGGACCCGCAAGTACGACGGCAAGCGTATCGGAGACATCGACGCCTCGATCGTCACCGACCACATGATGCTCGCCGCCGCATCGCTCGGACTCGACACGTTGTGGATCTGCATGTTCAAGCCCGAAGCCGTGCGCGAGGAGTTCGGATTGCCCGATACGGTCGAGCCGGTGAATATCCTGCTCATCGGTTACGGGGCCGACGCCCCCGCCTCGCCCGACCGTCATGCGACGCTGCGCAAGCCGCTCGAAGAGACGGTCTTCTACGAGCGGTTCGGACAGAAGCGCTGATCCGCATCCGCAACGGACGAAAATCCCGGTACGGCGATATGCCGTACCGGGATTTTTCATTTTCCGCGCGTGCTTTTCTCCTTCATGCCTCCTTCGCGCCGCCTCCCGCGGCTGCGGTGCGCTCCTCGTCGGCCCGGCTGCGGCTCATCGTCACCAGATAGACGCCGCCGAAGATCAGCACGACCGAGAGGATTTTCGACAGGTTGAAGCTGTCCATACCCCAGCAGACCGCCACGATGCTGGCCACGAGCGGCTGCACGTAGTTATACATGCCGGCCACGGTCGGGCGCAGCAGTTTCTGGCCTACGATGACGAGGATATAGCTCAGGAACGTGCTGCCGACGACGATATAGCCCAGCGACAGCAGCGCGTTCCGCTCCAGCGCCGTCCACTCCGTAGCGATCAGGTCGTCGTAGGAGAAAGGCAGCAGGCAGACGAACGAGTAGGTGAACATCCACTTCATGATCGTCACCGGCGAGTAGCGGCCGACGAAGTTCTTGAACAGCACGATATAGAGCGCATAGCTGCACTGCGCCAGCAACACCAGCAGGTCGCCCCAGACGGATTTGCCGCCCGCGGCCCCGGCCGCTTCCGCGCCGCTGCTGCCCAGAATGAGCAGCAGCGCGCCCGTCGCGCCCGCCGCGATACCGAGCAGTTTCTTGCCGGTGACCGGCTCCTTGAGAAGGACGGCGGCCAGGATCATCGCCACGAGCGGCATGCTCGTCGTGATGATCGAGGCGTCCACGGGCGAGGTCATCCCCACGCCGAAGATGAAGCATCCCTGGTTGAAGACGATCGCCAGCAGCGAAGCCCCGAAGAGCTTCATCATGTCCGCCGGCGGCACGTGTTCCGGCCTGCGGAAGAGCGAGGCCGTCCAGAAGAGGAGCATTGCCCCGGCCACGCGCAGGTCGGTGACGACGAGCGGCGTCACGACGCCGCCCGCCATGACCGCTTTGGCCACCGGGGACATCAGTCCCCACATGGCGTTGGCCCCGAGCATGGCGCCGTGGCCCTTCAACGATTCGTATTTCATGTTTTTTCCGTGTCTGTAAAACGAAAACCCCTCGACGAGTGCGAGGGGTTTTCCGATTCGGTCGTGCGGAGGTCGCGCCTGCCCTCCGGTTTCCGGAGCCGCGTCATTGCGCGTAGAGCCGGAAGCGCATGCTCCACTTGTCGCCCGGCGCCACGGAACGGAACCCTTCGGCCGCGGGATCCGCGGCCGAAGGGGCGTTCGTCGTCCACGACTGCGGTTCGGGGCAGCAGTAGGGGACTTCGCCGCCGTTGTTCCAGAGCGTCCAGCTCGTGGTCTGTCCGTCCGCCTCGAAGAAGGTCCTTGCGCCCGAGCGCCGGTTCTCGACCAGCGCCCCGCGGAACTCCCGTCCGTCCACCTCGATCCCGCGCACCGTGAAGGCCGCCTCGATCGGTTCACATCCGGTCACTTGCAGCCCCTCGTCGCGCAGCCTGGCGAAGCGCTTCGAGAGCGGCAGTCTGCGGCCCGTCGGGAGCTTGCGGGCATCCAGCTCGATCTCCTCGCCGACGGCCGCGCGCATCACGTAATCCTCCGCCGCGCCTCTGGCGAAGGGGATCCGCATCGGCGTATGAAAACCCGCGCCGACGGGCATCGGCAGCCGGCTGCGGTTGGCGAACATCGCCTCGACCTCCATGCCGCGGGGCGTGAGGCGGTAGATCAGCTTGCACTTGAACTCGTGCGGGAAGTCGCGGAACACGGCGTCGTTCCCGGCGTTCGAGTAGTAGCGGCATTCCACGAGCGTCTCCTCGTCGGTCTCCCATGCCTTCGACACGGCGAACGGCTGGCTTTTGAGGATGCCGTGGTGGTAGTTGTGCTCCTTCTCGATCGTGATGGGGAAGCGGTACGTCCGCCCGTCGAACTCGTAACGTCCGTCGGCGATACGGTTGGGCGGGAAGAGCAGCGGCATTCCGAAAACCTGCGGACGGCGCCGGAAGGTCTCGATCTCGTCGGCCGCGGGCGTGCGCAGAATCTCCGCGCCCAGCCCCGTGTGGCACAGCCGCACGAGGTTGGCCCCGATTTCGGGGATCACCAGCGCCGTATAGTCGCCTTTGGAGAACTCCACGGCACGGAGCCCGTGGAAATCGACGCTGCGGAGCACGGCTCAGAGCAGTTTTTCGATCTTCGCCTTCAGCGCGTCCTTCGAACAGGCGCCGACCTGCTTGTCCACCTGCTCCCCGCCTTTGAGAAATACGATCGTCGGAATGTTCCGCACGCCGTATTTCATCGTGATCTCGTCGTTCTCCTCGACGTCGCATTTACCGATGACGACGCGTCCTTCGTATTCGGCCGCCAGCTCGTCCACGATCGGCGACATCGTGCGGCAGGGTCCGCACCATTCGGCCCAGAAATCAATTACGACGGGCTGCCCTGAAGCGAGCAGTTGTTCAAAGTTCTCTTTGTTGATAGCCAATGCCATAGTTGTTGTGAATTGAAATTTAAGTTTATGCGATTGAATATTTGATCTCGTTCTCTTCCAGGTATCCGACCAGCGGCTGCGAGAGGCTCACCTTGTGGCTCTTCGAAAAGAGGTTGAGCGCCACGCGCGCTTCGCGGTCGAAGACGTTCACGCGCAGCAGCGTGTCGCCCTTCGACTGCCGCACGCACTCCGAGAAACCGCGGATGAGCGCCTCGGTCACGTCGCTCACGGGCAACTGCACGACCATTTCCTTGATCGAGTCGCGCATCTCGGAGAGCTGCGTCATGCCGACGATCTTGAACTCCAGCTCCTGATCGTTGTAGGGCTTGGGCTGCACCTTCCCGCGGATGAAGAGGAAGTAGTCGGCGAAGAGGTACTTGCGGAAATTCTCGTAGTCCTTGCCGAAAAGCGCGAACTCGTGCGCTCCGTTGTAGTCCTCCAGCTTGAATTTGCCCCACGGCTTGCCGGTCTTGGTCATCAGGTTCTGCACGCTGACGACCATACCCGCCACGGCGATCTCCTGTCCCTTGAGCGGGTCGAGATTCTCCAGCTCCGAGAGTTGCGTCTTGCACATGTGGTCGATGATGATCTTGTAGTCGTCGAGCGGGTGCGCCGAGAGATAGAGCCCCACCATTTCGCGCTCTTTCGAGAGTTTCTCGAGCTGACTCCAGTCCGGACAGGCCGGAGTCACGGGACGCTGGATGTCCACGTGCTCGCCGCCGCCGAACAGGCTCTGCTGGGCGTTGTTCTGCTCGGTCTGGTAACGCTGTCCGTAGCGCATGAGCTGTTCGATGAAGGTGACGCCGCTCGAATCGCGCGCATCGGCTCCGAAGAACTTGTTGCGCGGGAAGTCGGCGATCGAATCGAACGCCCCGGCGTAGGCCAGGTTCTCCAGGCATTTGCGGTTCACGAGCGAGTAGTTCACGCGTTCGATGAAGTCATAGACGTCCTTGAACCGCCCGTTGGCCTTCCGTTCGGCGATGATGCTCTCCACGGCCGCTTCTCCTACGCCCTTCACGGCTGCGAGACCGAAGCGCACGTCGCCCGCGGCATTGGACGAGAAGGTGCGCATCGACTCGTTGATATCGGGCCCCAGCACGCTGATGCCCATGCGCTTGCACTCGTTCATGTAGAGCGTCAGTTGCTCGATGTTCGTCAGGTTCCGGCTCAGCACCGCGGCCATGTACTCCGAGGGGTAGTTGGCCTTGAGGTAGGCGGTCTGGAACGCCACCCACGAGTAACACGTGGCGTGCGACTTGTTGAAGGCATAGGAGGCGAACTTCTCCCAGTCGGCCCAGATCTTTTCGAGCACCTTCGGGTCGTGGCCGTTCTTCTGCCCTCCGGCGATGAACTTGGGTTTCAGTGCGTCGAGCTTGTCCTTGAGCTTCTTGCCCATAGCCTTTCGCAGCGTATCAGACTCGCCGCGGGTGAAGTTGGCCAGCAGGCGCGACAGCAGCATGACCTGCTCCTGGTAGACCGTCACTCCGTAGGTGTCCTTCAGGTACTTCTCCATGATCGGGATGTCGTACACGATCGGACTGCGGCCGTGCTTGCGGGCGATGAAGTCGGGGATGTAGTCCATCGGCCCCGGACGGTAGAGGGCGTTCATGGCGATCAGGTCCTCGAAGGTCGAGGGTTGCAGCTCGCGCAGGTATTTCTGCATGCCTGCGGACTCGAACTGGAACGTCCCGACCGTACGGCCCTCGCCGTAAAGGCGGTAGGTCGCCGGATCGTCGATGATCGAGAAGTCGTCGATGTCTATTTTGACGCCTTTCGTCTGGCGGATGTTCTCCACGGCATCCTTGATGATCGAGAGGGTCTTCAGTCCGAGAAAGTCCATCTTGATGAGACCCGTGTCCTCGATCACCGAGCCTTCGTACTGCGTGACGAGCATCTTCTCGCCGGTCTCCTTGTCGTCGGCCGTCGAGACGGGGACCCAGTCGGTGATGTCGTCGCGGCAGATGATCGTGCCGCAGGCGTGAACGCCCGTATTGCGGACGTTGCCCTCGAGCATCTTGGCATAGCGTATCGTGTCGCGCAGCACGGGGTTGTCCGACTGTTCGGCCGCCTTGAGCTCGGGTACGTAGTCGATTGCGTTCTGGAGGTTGAGTTTCTTGTCCGGAATCTTGTCGGGGACGAGCTTGCACAGCCGGTCCGACTCCGAGAGCATGAGTTTCTGCACGCGCGCCACGTCCTTGATGGCCAGCTTGGTGGCCATCGTGCCGTAGGTGATGATGTGCGCCACCTTCTCCTTGCCGTATTTCTGCGTCACCCAGTTCAGCACGCGGCCGCGGCCGTCGTCGTCGAAATCGACGTCGATATCGGGCAGCGAGATACGGTCCGGATTGAGGAAGCGCTCGAACAGCAGGTCGTAGGCGATGGGGTCGATCTGCGTGATGCCGAGACAGTAGGCCACGGCCGATCCGGCCGCCGAGCCTCGTCCCGGACCCACCGAGACGTCCAGTTCCTCGCGCGCCGCGCGGATGAAATCCTGCACGATGAGGAAGTAGCCCGGGAAACCCATCGTCTTCATGATGTGCAGCTCGAAGCGCAGCCGCTCCTCCTGCTCCTCGGTCAGATGCTCGCCGTAGCGCCGGTGCGCCCCCTCCATCGTGAGTTTGGCCAGGTAGTCGGCCTCGAGCTTGATGCGGTAGAGCTTGTCGTATCCGCCCAGCTTCTCGATCTTCTTGCGCCCCTCCTCTTCGGACATGACCACCTGTCCGTGCTCGTCGCGCGTGAACTCGTCGAAGAGGTCCTGCTCCGTCAGGCGGGCGCGGTATTCCTCCTCCGTGCCGAAGTCGGCCGGAATGGCGAACGTCGGCATGATCGGCGCATGGTCGATGGAGTAGCACTCCACCTGGTTGCATATATCGACCGTCGTGGCCATCGCCTCGGGGTCCGTCTCGCCGAAGATCGCGGCCATTTCGGCCGTCGTCTTGAGCCATTCCTGCTTCGAATAGAGCATCCGTTTGGGATCGTCGAGGTCCTTGCCCGTCGAGAGGCAGATCAGGCGGTCGTGCGCCTCGGCGTTGTCTTCGTCCACGAAGTGCACGTCGTTCGTGCAGACCGTGCGTATCCCGTGTTTGGCGGCCAGTTCGCGCAGGTGTCTGTTCACCTTGAGCTGCATGGGGTAGGCCTCGTGGTTGGCCCGCTCGACGGTCGCCTTGTGGAGCTGGAGCTCCAGATAGTAGTCGTCGCCGAAGACCCGCTTGTGCCAGAGGATCGACTCCTCGGCCTTCTCCATGTCGTCGGCCGTGATCGCGCGCGGGACTTCGCCCGCCAGACAGGCCGAGCAGCAGATCAGTCCCTCGTGGTACTTCTCGATCTCCACGCGGTCCGTACGCGGGCGCATGTAGAAGCCCTCGGTCCACGCCTTCGAGACGATCTTGATGAGGTTGTGGTAACCCTTCAGGTTCTTGGCCAGCAGGATGAGGTGGTAGCCGCTCTGGTCGGGCTTGCCCTCCTTGTTGTGCAGTCTGCGGCGCGCCACGTAGACCTCGCAGCCGATGATGGGTTTGAAAGCGAGCTTGCGCTTCAGCTCTGCGAGCTGCTTCTCGCAGTCGGCGATCTCCGCCGCCCCGGCTTCTCCGCCGCGCAGCTCCTCGAGTCTTTTCTCGCAGTCGGCGGCCTTGTCCTTGAGCTTGCCCTTGACCTTCTTGACATAGTTGTAGAACTCCTTGATGCCGAACATGTCGCCGTGGTCCGTGATGGCGATGCCGGGCTGTCCGTCGGCCATGGCCTTGTCCACCAGACGCTGGATACTGGCCTGTCCGTCGAGGATCGAATATTGGGAATGTACGTGAAGGTGAACGAATTGGGGCATTGTCATAACATTGTTTTCGCTCCGGCGCGGCGTGCATCTTCTCCGCGCCGTTCGGGTTCCGCGGACCGCCGGCCGCCGCGGCCGGATACGCACGGACAAAGATAGCGATTATTTCCGGAGAATTAGTGGCAGGGGTCTTGCATTTTATCAACAAAATGCTTAACTTTAAATATCCAACGAAAAACGAAAAACTATGCAAGACGAGACCATGATTGTACTGGCGGAGTACAACACCATCACGGAAGCCGAAATCGCCAAGTCGATGCTCGACAGTGCCGGAATCTGGGCGACGATCCGCAACGAATACATGTCGGCCATCTATCCCATCGGCACGATGCCCGCGCAGGTCGTCGTCCGCGAAGAGGACTACGAAAAGGCCCGGGCCATGCTGCACCACCGGTAGGCGCACGGCCGCGACGCCCCGCATGCGAAAGAATCCGCCTCTGCGCAATCCGTTGCGGCAGGGGCGGTTCGCATTCGTCTTCGTCCGCGAGCGGTCTGCTCCGGAGGCGTCAGTAGCTTTCGTTCACGTAGTTGCAGCGGTATTCGTAAGCGGTCCGCTGAGGTACGCCATCTACCTTGCGGGGCGTCCATTTGCCTTTGCTGCCGCGGATTACACGGATTACCTCCTTCGACAGTTTCGGATCGGGCGTCTCGAGCGTTTCACCGATCGTGATACGACCGTCCGGCTCGATGTAGAACTTCACGCACACGATACCGCCGACCCGTGCGAAACGTTCGTCGTAGCGGACGCGCTCCCGCATCCACTCCGTGAAACTCTCGCCCGGATCCTCGCCCAGGAAGAGCAGCGGATCGGGGTCCTGCTCGCGGAGGTATTTTTCGACGGGAATCCGGAGCGTCAGCCGCAGGGTGTAATCCGTCGTGCGTCCGTCCGCATAGGTGGCGGGGGTCCAGCCTCCGAGGCGCGAAAAGGCTTCGGTCAGCGTTGCGCGGGTGGCCTCCGAAGCGGGGGCAAGGTCGCAGCGGTCGCGTCCCTCCGACGTGCTGTCGCGGAAACGCCACTCGTCGATGCTGCCGTCGGCACGGACCACGAACGCCACGCCGACTTTCGGCGAAAGCGTTTCGGCGGGCACGTTCCTCTCCCGTACGACCTTTCCGAACTCGCCGATGAGCCGGCGCATGAAATACTGTACGTCGGCCCCGTTGAAGCGGGGTGCTTCGGGCTGCTCCTGCCCGAAGGCCGCAAAGGTGCAGAACGCCGCCGAGATAATAGGCAGCAGTAAATACTTTTTCATCCGTTTACAGCTTTTGGTTCATGTCGCGCTTCAGGTATTCCATATTCTCCACGACGCCTCGGCCTGCCCGCGGAACATCGTCTCGCCGTTCAGCACGCGCGCCCCTCGCCGGAGACCGCAGTCGAGAAAACGAGTCAGCGGCGGGTTGTAAACCAGGTCGAGCAGAAAATGCTCCGGCGTGATATAGGCATAGGGGATTCGCGGCGCTTCCCCGACGGCGGGGTAGGTCCCCACGGGCGACGCATTGACGATGAGGCGGCTCTCGGCGACCGCTTCGCACGGCAGGTTGTCGTAAGTGTAGTTGCCTTTCGCCGCGTCGCGCGACACCAATGCGAAGGGAATACCGCGTTCGGCCAGTGCGTATTGCACGGCCTGCGAGGCGCCCCCCGTGCCGAGCACCAGCGCCTGCGCAGGTTCGACCCCGCCCAGCAGGCGGTCGAGTGCGGCGCGCAGTCCGGCGATGTCGGTATTGTGGCCCTCCAGCGATCCGTCCCGCAGGCGGCGGATGCAGTTCACCGCGCCGATGGCCTGCGCCTCGGGAGCGATGCGGTCCAGCAGATGCATGACACTGCGTTTGTAGGGGATCGTGACGTTCAGTCCGCACAACTCCGGCATCGCAGCCAGCAAAGACGGCAGCTCTTCGACGGACGGAAGTTCGTAAAGCGCATATTCGCAGTCCGATAATCCTTCTTTGCGGAATTTTTCCGTGAAGTACTTCGCCGATGCCGAATGCCCGAGCGGCCGGCCGATCAATCCGAACCGGCGCATGGCTACTCTTCCCGTTTTTTGAGCACGATACGTGCCAGCAACTCGATGCCGTAGATGGCGAGGAATCCCGCCGCGCAGAGCAGCACGGCTTCCGCGAGCAGCGACGGTTTGTCGTACAGCGCCTCGAAATGCCCCGGAGCGATGTTTCGTTCCACGAGCGGCTGCAGGACCCCGTGGCTGTCGGTGTAGGTCTCGACGGTCTCCTTCCACGGCCACACCTTGTTGAGCGAGCCGACCATGAAGCCCATCAGCACCGCCACCGTGACGTCGTGCCAGCGTTTGAGCAGCCACGACAGCAGGTGCGAGAAGGAGATGATGCCGGCGGCGGCGCCGACGGCGAAGATAGCGATGACGGGAATGTTCAGGTCGCCGACGGCCTGCATGATATACTGGTACTTCCCCAGCAGCAACAGGATGAAGGCCCCGGAGATGCCGGGCAGGATCATGGCGCAGATGGCGACGGCCCCCGACAGCATGACGAACCACCAGTCGTTCGGCGTTTCGGTCGGCGTGGCGACGGTGATCCACCATGCGGCGGCGGCCCCCACGGCCAGCGCCGCGGCCGTGCGCCAGTCCCAACGGCCGATCTGTTTGGAAACCAGCAGTGCCGAGGCGACGATCAAACCGAAGAAGAACGACCAGATTTCGATCGGGTGATGTTCGAGCAGGTAGGTCATCAGCCGCGCCAGCGAGAAGACGGCGATGGCGATGCCCGTCAGTACGGGCAGCAGGAAACGGCCGTTCACGTGCCGCCACAACTCGCCCAGCCGCAGGCGCGCCAGCAGCCGCAGGGCCGTGGCATCGACGCTGCGGATCGAGTCGATCAGTTCCTCGTAGATTCCCGAAATGAAGGCGATCGTGCCGCCCGAGACGCCCGGAACGACATCGGCCATACCCATGGCGCATCCCTTGAGCGCCAGAACGACAGATTTGGTGAATTTCATAATTCCGTGTTTCGGTCTCCGCCCGTCCGGGACACGTCCCCGGCTGCGGGGCCGCACCGGTCCGTGCGGAAACGCCCGTGTGCAATGCGGACAAACGTCACTCCGCTCCCGCCGCGGCCGCACGAACGGTGCGTAGCGGCGGATACGACGCTACGGTCGTCCGGTCCGTTTATCCGGAGACAAAGATAGTGCAAGCATCGCGCAGAAACAAATCCAGGAAAGATTTTATGCGGCGTTTCCGGTCGTCGCGCCGGGCTGCCGGAAACACGAAACAGCCCCGCGATCCGGAATCCGGGACTCCCGAGATATTCGCGCGCGCCGGTTTCGGCCGGCCGCCCCGCCCGCACGACGGGAGTGCCGGAACCGGCGCGGCTCCTCACTCTCCGCTTTCGGCCGCGACGGACGTCCGAGAGCGGATGAACGCGATCGTTTCGGCGAGTTCCGACACGAATTTGTCGAAATCTTCCTTATAAAGAAAGATTTTATGCCGGTCGAAGGTAACCTCGCCTCTGGCGTCGGTCATTTTGCGGCTCTCGGTGATGGTCAGGAAATAGTCGTCGCTGCGCGTGGCCCGGACATCGAAGAAATAGGTGCGTCGGCCGGCCTTGACGGCTTTCGATAAAACGGGATCGTCGTGCTCCTCGCTTCCGCGGCGTATGGGTGAAGGAGACATGAACGGTAGCTTTTAGGTTAATCCGGAACTATACGATTCTGGTCTTTAGGTATACGAATATACGCAAAAGAATCCGGATCGCCAAAAACTTCCGCCTAATTTTTCCCTTCGAGAAGCGGTTCGCCCCGCCGCCGCCAGTCGGCGAGAATCTCCGTCGCACGGATATACGCCGCATTGAGCGAGGGATTTACGACCCGGAAATAGGCTGCCGGACCGAACATCCGCTGGGCGGCCAGCGCCTTGAGCTGGATGCGCACGACGGGCGCCGAGGCGGCGAATCCGGCCGCATCGAACGCCACGCCGCGCCGCTCGCCTTCGGCCGTGAGGCGGCCGAGCAGACTGTCCGAGGGGACGAATCCCGCGTCGAAGGCTTCGAAATCGGCGTAACGCCGCGAAAGGCTGTCGCGCGCACGGTCGAGCCAGTCGTTCACGAAGTCGGCCACGACGCCCTGACGGATCAGCCGCGCGTAGTAATCCGAATAGCCCGCCGTGTCGGGCGCCACGACGACGTCGGGGCGGATGCCTCCGCCGCCATAGACCGTGCGCCCGGTGCGCAGCGTGCGGTAGGCCGGAGCTCCGGCGTCGAGCGAATCGCGCGTCCGGTCGTCGTAACGGCGCAGATGGTCGAGGTAGTATTCGCGGCGGTTGCCCTTCTCGTAGGGGCGCTGGATAACGCGTCCCGAAGGGGTGTGGTAGCGGGCCACGGTGAGCCGCACGGCCGAACCGTCGGGCAGTCCGATCTGCCGCTGCACGAGCCCCTTGCCGAAGCTCGGCCGTCCCACGACAATGCCCCGGTCCCAGTCCTGTACGGCGCCGGCGACGATCTCCGACGCCGAGGCCGACGCTTCGTCGATCAGCACGACCAGCCGTCCTGCGGTGTCCTCGCCCGGGCTTTGGGTCTCGAAATCCGTGGGCGGCACGGCGCGCCCCTCGGTGGAGACGACCACGGCGCCGCGCGGCAGGAAAAAGCCCGCCATGCCGATCGCCTGGTCGAGCAGTCCGCCGCCGTTGCCCTGCAAATCGAGGATCAGCGCCCCGGGCCGCCCCAGTTTGCGGTACGCCTCCCCGAATTCGGCCATCGTGGTCTGTCCGAAGCGGTTCACCTTGATGTAGCCCACGCTGTCCGAGACCCGATAGGCCGCATCGACCGTGTTGAGCGGAATCCTGTCGCGCACGAGCGTGAAGCGCAGCCGCTCCGGAACGCCGTGGCGCACGACCTCCAGCGCGACCTTCGTGCCGGTCTTGCCGCGCAGGTGCTTCGGCACGTCGGCGCGCGTGAAGCCCACGGCCTCCGTCGTGTCGATGCGCACGATGCGGTCGTTGGCCCGCATTCCGGCGCGTTCGGCAGGGCCTCCGGCGACGGTGTTCACCACGATGATCGTGTCGCGCAGCACGTTGAACTCCACGCCGATTCCGCTGAACTCCCCGTCGATGCTCTCGCGCACGCTCCGCATCTCCTCGGCCGTGAGGTAGGCCGAATGGGGGTCGAGCCGTTCGAGCATGCCCGCAATGGCCCCCTCGACGACGGGAGCCATGTCCTCGTCGTCCACGTAGAGCTCCGTCAGGTAGCGGTACACCCGGGCGAATTTCTGCAACTGCTCCACGTCCGCCCGGTCCTGCGCCGCCAGAGGCAGCGCACAGAGCAGGGCGAGCAGAGCCGATAACGGTTTGAGCATCTCGGTCAGTTTTTTGTCCGGCGGCGCGGCCGCCTATTTCACGGCGCCGGCCACCTCGGCGAAGGGGACCTGCCGCTGGTCGCCCGTCCGCATGTCCTTGAGCGTGACGACGCCTGCGGCCAGCTCTTCCGAGCCGACGATGGCCACCAGCGGAATGCCGCGGCGGTTGGCGTACTCCATCTGTTTCTTCATCCTGGCCTGATCGGGGTAGATCTCGGCCGGAACGCCCGCATCGCGCACGGAGCGCAACAGCGGCAGCACGGCGGCCTGCTCCGCCTCGCCGAGATTCGTAAACAGCACGCGCGTCGAGCAGTTCAGTTCGGCGGGGAAGAGGCCGAGGCCCGTCATCACGTCGTAGATGCGGTCCGCGCCGAACGAGATGCCGACACCCGACACGTCGGGCATTCCGAAGATGCCCGTAAGATCGTCGTAACGGCCGCCGCCCGAAATCGAGCCGATGGCGAAGTCGAGGGCCTTGACCTCGAAGATCGCCCCGGTATAGTAGTTCAGTCCGCGTGCCAGCGAGAGGTCCAGCTCGACGGGCATCGCGAGCCCCAGCCGGGCCACGCAGTCGAAGACGGTCCGCATTTCCTCGATGCCTTTCAGACCCGTTTCGGAGCAGGCCAGCACGTCGCGTAACTGCGCGAGTTTCGAGTCGTTGTCTCCGCTCAGCTCGAGAATCGGTTGAAGCCGGTCCACCGCCTCGGGCGAAAGTCCCCGTCCGAGCAGTTCGGCCCGCACGTTCTCCAGCCCGATCTTCTCGAGCTTGTCGATGGCCACGGTGATGTCCGTCATCTTGTCTGCATGGCCGATGGCTTCGGCTATGCCGTAGAGAATCTTGCGGTTGTTCATCTTCAGCGCGACGCGGATGCCCAGCGCCGCGAAGACCCGCTCGACGATCTCCACCAGCTCCACCTCGCACAGCAGCGAGCGCGTGCCGATCACGTCCACGTCGCACTGGTAGAATTCGCGGTAACGCCCCTTTTGCGGACGGTCGGCACGCCACACGGGCTGCATCTGGTAACGCTTGAAAGGGAAGGTCAGTTCGCCCTGATGCTGCACGACGTAGCGCGCGAAGGGGACGGTCAGATCGTAGCGCAACCCCTTCTCGCTGATGTGCGAGGCGCTGCGCAGCTCCCCGTCCGAAAGGCCCGCGGCGTAGTCGCCCGAGTTGAGAATCCGGAACAGGAGCTTGTCGCCCTCGTCGCCGTACTTGCCCAGCAGCGTCGAGAGGTTCTCCATCGCGGGGGTTTCGAGCGGTGCGAAACCGTAGGTGCGGAACACCTGCCGGATCGTGTCGAAAATGTAGTTGCGGCGCATCATCTCCGCGGGGGAGAAGTCGCGCGTGCCTTTGGGTATCGAAGGTTTCTGTTGTGCCATATTACATAAATTTTTGTTTCATTTTCAGGTATTTTTCCCAACCCGTGTTATCCCGTGTGTCCATGTATTTGGGCTGTTCCCCGAGCAGGCGCTTCAATGCGGCCTCGTCACGGCGGAAGAACAGGACGACTGTTTCGCGGATCGCTTCCATTTGTTCGACCTCATACATGCTCACGTAGCGCCGTGCTCGCGTTCCCTGTTCCCCGGGATAGATATATCCGACGAAATATCCCAACCGGTCGTTGTCGTCCACAGCGGATGAAATGAAAAACGAACGGTCGGTCTTCAAATCCGTCACCGAAAGGGTGGGGGAGTTTTTCCTGAACTTCAGAGCCTCGCGCGCCTGCTCATGCCAGGGAAACCGCTCCATCTCGACGAGAAATTCGTCGAGATCGCACTTCCCGACCGGTTCCACATGGTCCGGATCTTCGTGGGCGCAGAGTTTGTCCCAGACAAACGCATCGACCGGACGGTTTGCCGGCATTCCGCATGAGGAAAGCCCCAAGACGAGCAGGAAAAAGGCCGCAATACGCATTTTATCAAGCCATCAATTTTTTGTAACGCACCCGATGGGGCTCCGTGTCGCCGCCCTGCGCCTTCTTCCACGCCTCGTACTCCGAGTAGGAGCCTTCATAGAAGACCACCTTCGAATCGCCTTCGAACGAAAGGATGTGCGTGGCGATGCGGTCGAGGAACCAGCGGTCGTGGGAGATCACCACGGCGCAGCCCGCGAAGTTCTCCAGACCCTCCTCCAGCGCGCGGAGCGTATTGACGTCGATGTCGTTCGTCGGCTCGTCCAGAAGCAGCACGTTACCCTCCTCCTTGAGCGCGAGGGCCAGATGCAGCCGGTTGCGTTCGCCGCCCGAGAGCATTCCGCACTTCTTCTCCTGATCGGCGCCCGAAAAGTTGAACCGCGCCACGTAGGCCCGGGCGTTCACCTGCCGGTTACCCAGCGTGATGAGGTCCGCGCCGCCCGAAATCACCTCGAAAACGCTCTTTTCGGGGTCGATCGACTTATGCTGCTGGTCCACGTAGGCCAGCTTGACGGTGGGCCCCACGCGGAACGAACCGCTCGTCGGAGTGTCCAGCCCCATGATCATCCGGAAAAGGGTGGTTTTGCCCGTCCCGTTGGGACCGATCACGCCCACGATGCCGGCGGGCGGCAGCGAAAATTCGAGGTGCTCGTACAGCACGCGGTCGCCGAAAGCCTTCGAGACGTCGTGCGCCTCGATCACCACGTCGCCCAGACGCGGACCGTTCGGAATGAAGATTTCGAGCTTTTCCTCCTTCTGTTTCGTATCCTCGTTCATCAGTTTGTCATAGGCCGAAAGACGCGCCTTGGATTTGGCGTGGCGTCCCGACGGGGACATGCGCACCCACTCCAGCTCGCGTTCGAGCGTCTTGCGGCGCTTCGACTCCTGCTTCTCCTCCATGGCCATGCGCTTGGTCTTCTGGTCGAGCCATCCCGAATAGTTGCCCTTCCAGGGAATGCCCTCGCCGCGGTCCAGCTCGAGAATCCAGCCCGCCACGTTGTCCAGGAAGTAGCGGTCGTGCGTCACGGCGATCACCGTGCCCTTGTACTGCTGGAGGTGCTGCTCGAGCCAGTCGATCGACTCGGCGTCGAGGTGGTTCGTCGGCTCGTCCAGAAGCAGCACGTCGGGCTGCTGCAACAGCAGGCGGCACAGGGCCACGCGGCGGCGCTCGCCGCCCGAGAGGTGCTTGACGGGCTGGTCCGGGTCGGGGCAGCGCAGCGCGTCCATCGCGCGTTCGAGCACGCTGTCCAGCTCCCAGCCGTTGCAGTGGTCGATCTTTTCGTACAGCTCGCCCTGACGCTCGATGAGCCGTGCCATCTCGTCGTCCGACATCGGCTCGCAGAGCTTCGTGTTGATCTCTTCGTACTCCTTGAGCAGCGCCACCGTGGCGGCACATCCCTCTTCGACCACCTCGCGGACGGTCTTCTCGTCGTCGAGCTTGGGTTCCTGTTCGAGGTAGCCCACCGTGTAGCCCGGCGAGAAGACCACTTCGCCCTCGAAGTTCTTGTCGATGCCGGCGATGATCTTCATCAGCGTCGATTTACCCGAGCCGTTCAGACCGATGATGCCGATCTTCGCGCCGTAGAAAAAAGAGAGGTAGATGTTGTTCAACACCCGTTTCTGGTTGGTGAAGGTCTTGCTCACGCCGACCATCGAAAAGATGATTTTTTCGTCTGCCATATATCGTTTGCGTTTGTATTTTCTTTCCGCCGCCCCGGGACGCCCCTCCCGCTGGTTCCGCGCAGGGCGGATCCGCCACCACCGTGCGGCTCGCCGGAACGATTCGGACAAAGATACGACGAATTTCCGGATTTTCGGCCCCTGCTGCGGCGGAATTATTCGGCTCCGCGCGGGTCTCAGGATACGGCGGCAGTCCAGCCATACCGGAAGAGGCTGTCGCCCCGAAGAGGGAAGGGGACGTGCCCCCCCCCGGTACGAAGGCTCCGTCCGCGGTAACTTCAGGACCGACGGGACGTTTCGCACGCGCATCGGCCGGACTTTCTTCCCAGACAGCGGATTCAGACCGCCGGATCGTATGGCGGCTTCGGACCGAAAAACAAAGATACCGGAAAATCCGGTGTCTTTTTATGCAGTTTCCATAAAGGATGATTATAAATATTTTTATTATATATGTGGATCTGTCCGCATTTTAGGGGTCTTTTAATTACATTGATACATGCAGTGTGTTTTATGCAAGAATTTTTTGTCGAAATATTTGTATTTTCAAACAGAAAATATATAATTTTAGATCGAATTTTACGGATTACTTTGCAGCGACTGTAAAATTCGAGAAAAACTACAACCTTTTTAACCTAAAATTTTCATGTATGAAAAAGAAACTGATTTTTGCGGGTGCCGTCGTATTGATGGCTGCCGCGGCTGTGACTGCCTATATGGCAAACTACCGGCCGGATCCTTTCGATCTGCTGAATGCCAATATCGAGGCTTTGGCGCAGGATGAAACAGATCAAGGAGAAAGTGGTTCTTGCGGTTATTGTTATAGCGGAGGTCCTGGTGCCACTTCTTGTTCTATTGAAGCAGGAACAGAAATTTTAGGTCTTGGAGCTTCTATGGGATGTTCTGTAACGTGTTCTGGTAGTTATTATGCATGTTGTTCACTTCGTTGTATTTGTTGTTAAAGATATGAATCGAGCTTTATTATCTATTTTTTGGAATCTTTTTTTGATTTTTATAATGTGTGGATGTACACAAGATAAGATCGAGAAAGGGACCGAAATTATAGTCAATCCAAATTACAGTCAGACCATATCATGGTCTGACTGTAATAAATTTAAACTTCAGCAAGACAGCTTGATGATTGGAAAAATAAGTAAATCAATATATTATGATGATAAATTTTTAATAAGCACACAAGGAAAGCTATTATTGTACTCACGAGATGGTAATTTCATTGGTCAAATAGGGCAACGGGGTAGAGCTGCAAATGAATATATCGGGTATACAGACTGCTGGATACAAGATAATCATGTATATTTATATGACATGAACGGGAAAAAAGTATTAAAATATACTTTAGATAATCAGTTGGATAAAATTTATCCACTAAAATCAGAAGTATCGCCTAATACTTATCCTTTTGCATTTATTATTCCATTTGGAGACGGATATATTGGGCAGTGTGTATGGAATGGCTCTATGAAAGAATCACCAGCTTTAGCCTTTTATGATAAGAATTTTGCATTTCATTCAGTGATTGGGCATTTAACAATAAGGAGCGGTTTACGAATAGGCTATCCATTAATACAATCCGTCAATAATACTGCATTATATTGGAATCCATTGGATAGAAGGATATTTCGGATAACACCTGACCAAAATATCAAACTCGCATATACCTTATCATTTGGAAATAAAAATTATCCGGAACTCACAACAGTTAAAGATGATTATGAAATATTGGGGCTATATCAAGATAAAACTTGGCGAAAGAATCATGCGGGGATTATAACCTACGTATGGGAAAATGCGGAAAATTTATTATTTCTATATTCATATGCTGATAATTTGCATATTGGTATATACACCCAAAACACAGTATCCAATTATAGGCTAATAGATTCAAAGCAATCTAATATTTTAAGTTCTGCATTTGACGGAACAAGTCTATATTTCTTTGTTGAAATTCCCGATGGAGTGGAAGTATATTCAATAGATCTTAAGAATTTATGAGGCTCTATAAATTTATACAGGTTACAATAATTCTTGTTCTATTAACAAGTTGCGCCAATAATCAATTTGATAACATCTCAAAACTTATAGGCAAAGAAATAAGATTTCCCAAAAGGTTATATGCCACATACAACGGAAAAGACACAACAACATCGTCAATCCCTCCTATTAAGCTTCTAATTTATAAAAATAATCAAAATTGTTCGATATGCAGTACTACTAGTCTATCTCAATACAAAGCGATAATTGATTATACCCGGGAGAATAAAGATTTTGGTGTTGTTATTATCTATTCATCAAATGATAGTAATTATTTGGATTTAATATATGGATTGGAAAAACACCCTATAAATTATCCTGTGTATCTCGATAAGTTGAATGAATTTGAAAAATTAAATTCAAATATATTATTAACATCGCAGTACAGTGCATTTTTATTGAACGCTCAAAACAAGATAGTATTGGTAGGAGATCCCAAAAAGAACTCTAAATTATGGAATTTATATAAAACTACCATCGAAACAATAACAGATCATGAAGTCAATCAATAAATTTTGTATATGTCTGTTATTCGTCTCCTGTCGTGGCGCAGCGGACGGGTCTCGGGCTTTGGCCACGGCCAACCTCGCCGCGCTGGAGGAGACGGTCGATATGGAGAGCCGCGAAACGGATGCCGACGAAGTGCTGCTGTTCGACGGCGGGACGGTCGATCTGGGCGAGCTTCCGCTCGGCGGGAGTCGTGAGGTGCGCGTCGGAGCGAAGAACGGTTCGGACAAGCCCGTCGTGGTGGTAGAGGCCTACTCGTCGTGCGACTGCACGCAGGTCACATACGACCGCAAGCCCGTACAGCCCGGCAAGAAGGTGTTCTTTACGGTGCGTTTCTCTGCCGAGCAGCCGGGAACCTTCTTCAAGAAGATCGCCGTGCGCCACAGTGCGTCCGACAAGCCCGTGACATTCGCCGTGCAGGGAATCGTGACTGACGAATAGGCGCCCTCTTGTCTCTCCCCTCCCGCCGAAACTGTCGGACGGACATCGGCAGCCAGCGGTTTCGGATCGAAAAGCAAAGACACCGGATCACCCCGGTGTTTTTTTGTGCGAGCTCCGCAAGAAATGATTGCAAATAATTTTATTATATATGTAAGGTTGCCGTACTTTAGACTTCTTTTGATTATATTGATATACGATGTATTTTATGTAAGAATTTTTGTCGAAATATTTGTGCTTTCAAATAGAAAAATGTATAACTTTAGAGTGGATTTTACGGATTATTTCACGGCAACTGTGAAATTCGAAAAAACTATGATCTTTTTAACCTGAAATTTTTATGTATTAAAGAGAGCCTGATTTTTGCGGATGCCGTCGATTGATTGCTGCCGCGGCTGTGACTGCCTGTATGGCAAACTACCTGCCGGATCCTTTCGATCTGCTGAATGCCAATATCGAGGCTTTGGCGCAGGATGAATCATTGGATCCAGGAGAATCTGGAAATCAAGGTATAGTATGTCAATTTAAATCGAAAGTAAAACCCGGATGTACATATTATGATTGTGGCCCATGTATAAAAGTATACAATGAAGAAGATCGTGGTAATTACTCTAAATGTTTCCGGTAAAATGAATATATTTAATTATTTCACAAGCAACAAGGATTGGCATTTAATACCAATCCTTATTATTAGTTTAATTTTTATTGTAGGCTGTTCGCCTAAAATTAAAACCCCATATAAAATTATTACAGAATTTCCAATAGAGCAGCAGTTAAAAGGAAAACCATTTGCAATCATCGAAAACAATATAGGAATTATCGATGTAAAAAAAGCAGGCCCTTACTTAATCTGCAAAGAGCACAAAACAGAATATCACTTTACAATCTATGATTCAATCCATCAAAAAACATGGCGATGGGGACGTAATGGACGAGGTCCCCATGAATACCTCGCTCCATCTTATTGGGGACTGCACGAAAAAATAAATAATGGAGTTCGCATCCAGTTATTAGAACAAGCTTTAAAAAAGTTACAGACCATTGATATTACATGCACAAGCGATTCTATTGCTGCCCATGTCGTATCTACATTCTCTATTCCATATAATTTAAACATAGACCCAAGAATTCTAGTACGGAAGAATGCGAATACATTATATGGAATTTCAGATTTTGGAGATTGTCGCTTTTTTAAATGTGATTCAACTTTTCGAAACATAGAATTTTTAGATCATGTTTTACCATTTAATAAAAATGCACGTGTCCATGATATAGCCCAAAGTTGCTCTGGAGTAAAGCCCGATAAAGAAATGATTGCAGTTGCGTATTTTAATTTACCCCAATTAACAATCTATTCATACAAAGGGAATGTAGTACAAACGATTTTTATTGATAAAATCATACAACCAAAGAATATCAATGTAAACGATGCCGAAGAATATTTTTTAGACATAAATGTGGATGATTATTATATTTACGCTTTATATGATTCTTTCGACTCTGAACAAAGTGGGCAAAATAGTATTTTAATTTTTGATTGGCACGGAAATCCGATAGCAAAATATAGAATTCCTCGTGCAAGTCGATTCGCTATTGATAAATTATCAAAACAAATAATTACCGTGAATGCAGATCAGACGAATTCAATGTGCTCTGTTTATACTTTTAATCTTTGATATATAAAACCTAACCTATGATTCGTTTTGTTATTTCGGCTCTTTGTTTTATCATATCAATTGATATGTATCGAAAAATTCTATTGCTGAATCTCTGTATATTTATTGTTGGTTGCTCCCGATGGCAGATGAAAGATGAGATAAAATCTTTTCTTGGAAAAACAGTTTGTTTTCCTAATAAGCAGTACAAATGGAATCGTAAATGGGGAATGTCCGATTAAATTCGCCGTGCAGGGAATCGTGACTGCTGACGAATAGGCGTCCTGCCCGCACCCGCTTAAGAAAACGGCCGCCGATACTCCATCGACCGTTTTTATCAGACGATTCATACGGCCGGGGCAATCGGGCTGCGGCATGAGGCGGCGGAAACATCCGGTGTGCCGACACCGTGTCCGAAGACGAAAAAGCCGCACCCCGAAAAGGTGCGGCCGTTCGCTTGCAAGGAGAGACTCCGAACGGAATCCGATCAATAGTTCTCCTTCTTGGGCTCGAAGTAGGCCTGGGGGTGCTTGCAGGCGGGGCACATCTGCGGAGCCTCCGAAGCCTCGCACACGTAGCCGCAATTGCGGCATTGCCACCATATCTTGCCGTCGCGCTTGAAGAAGTTGCCGTCCGTCAGGCGGCTCAGCAGCTTCAGATAGCGCTTTTCATGCTCCGCTTCGACCGTGGCGATCATCCGGAACGCCGTGGCGATCTCCGGGAAACCCTCTTCGGCGGCCACCTTAGCGAACTCGGGGTAGAGCACGTCCCATTCCTCGTTCTCCCCCTGCGCCGCGGCGAGCAGGTTCTCCTGCGTCGTACCGATCTTGCCGGCGGGGTAGCTGGCCGTGATTTCGACCATACCGCCTTCGAGGAACTTGAAGAAACGTTCGGCATGCTCCTTCTCCTGTTCCGCGGTCTCGGCGAATACGCCTGCGATCTGTTCGTATCCTTCCTTCTTGGCCTTGCTGGCGAAGAAGACATAGCGGCTGCGGGCCTGGCTCTCGCCGGCGAAGGCTTTCAGCAGATTCTGTTCGGTACGCGTACCTTTGATGCTCTTTTCCATATCTTTTTTGATGTTTGTGTGTATGCAAAGATACGAAAATTCCGGTACGTGCGGCAAATTATCGCCATCGGAAATATTGATACGGCTATTCGGAACGGCTATAAGTCCTTTCCGGTCAGTTCGCGCAGGTCGCGACGGAAGAGGGCGTAGGCATCGGGCAGGACTGCGGTGTCGGTCGCCTCGGGCGGCAGGATGCGATAGCGGGGCAAAGCGACCCATACGGGAAGCGGTTCGAGGCGGTAGCTCCTACGACCGTCCGGATAACGCAGGGCTTCGATCCGGGCGACCAGCCCGCCATCGGTGTAGCGGCGGCGCTGGTTCGAGACGAGGTTTCCGAGCGAATAGAGCACCACGTGCGTCGAATCGGCCTGCCACGGCTGCACGACGTGCGGATGGCCGCCGACCACCACATCCGCGCCGTGGCGCCGCAGGAAGGCGGCCAGTATGCGTTGCGAGGCGTTCTCCCGCCGCTCGTATTCGTTGCCCCAGTGCATGCAGGCGACGATGAAATCGGCCCCTTCGCGCCGCACCGCCGCCAGATCGGCGGCCATCCGCACGGTGTCGATGCGGTTTACGACGGTCCCCGCGGGCACGGGCATTCCGTTCGTGCCGTAGGTGTAATTGACCAGCGCGATCCGCAGGCCGCAATGTTCGATGCGCAGCGGATGATTCCGCCGGTAGTCGGCGCTGTCGGCGAAGACCCCCGTGTGGCGGATGCCGCAGCGGTCCAGCTCGCGGATCGTCGTGCGGATGCCCTCCGCACCGCCGTCGCAGCAGTGGTTGTTGGCCAAGAGCGCGACATCCACGCCCGCTCCGCGCAGGGCGTCAGCCAGTTCCGCTGGGGAGCGGAAAAGCGGATAGCCCGTGTAGCGGCCGCTCCGCGTCAGCGTGGTCTCCAGATTGACCACTGCGAGGTCTGCGGCGTGCATCCGCGGGGCGAGGGCGGCGAACACGGGCGTGTAGTCGAACCCTTCGCCGCTGCGCGCGGCCTCGACCTGCGGGAGGTGCTGCATGACGTCGCCGCCGAAAAGCATCCGCACGCGCTGGGGCGGCGGAACGGCAGGCCGCTGCCGGGGAGGTCCGCCGGCAGGGATGCAGCAGACCGCCGCGAACAGCAGGCAGGCCAGCGTATGTCGCATTCTGAGCCGCATGAGCGGGTGCAGGTCAGGATTTCCGTTTCGGATTGCGGGGGAACCATCCTTTCTCGACCCGCTTGCGCTGTTCGAACAGTTCGCCGATACCCCAGAGCGACGAAGCGCCCCAGACGGCCAGCAGCGTGGACCAGAACAGTTCGCGCACGGCGACCGAGGCGGCAATCGCCCCGATGCCCGACAGAAGGAACAGCCACCAGATGCGCACCCCGAAATAGTATTCGCCCTTGATGACGAACGGATGGAAGATGCCGATGATGAGGAACGTGCCCAGTCCGATGGCCAGTCCCGTGAGGTTGTGTTGCGTCAGAAATTCCATATTGTTTCGATGTCGTTCTCGCCGCATGGAACGGTGTGTTCCGCCCTGCGGGACAAAGATACGAAAAACGGGCGATCCGCCGCAGGACCGCCCGAAAAAACAGCCGTTTCCCGTCAGAAGCCGTATTGCAGCATCACATTGACCCGGTTGGCGTGCCCTTTGCCCGCTGCCATGTCGCGGCGCGAGCCGTAGAGGTACTCCCCGGCCACTTTGCAGCGCGGCGCGATCGTGTAGAAAACATTGCCGAAGACGTACTGTCCGCGTTTGTATTCGTCTGCGGCGTAGAATCCGTGGCTGCGCTGCACGCGGACGGTCGAATAGCCGCCCGAAAGGAAGAGACGCGGCGTGAGGGCGATCTGTGCGGCGGCCTGCCAGCCCCACATCGGCATCGTCCGGATGCGCGTTTCGTCGCGCGGGCAGGGCGTGAAGTCGAGCCCCGAGCCCGTGAGGTCCTGGATGTAGGGGGTGATGCCCTTGCCATAGACACCGTTCATGAAGAGCCGCAACGGGTCGCAGCAGCGGATCGTGCCGCTGAACTGCACGCCCCAACCCGTGAGCGAGGTGTCGCTCTTCCGCGTCAGGTCATGCAGGTACATGTTGCGCACGACGGCCGAAGCGCGGATATGGCTCGAACGGTCGCTGTCCCAGGCATATTGGACGTAAAAGGGAATGTCGGGCACGCGCTGCGGGATGGCGTCGAACCCTTCGCCGTACGTACCGCTCACGACGGGCATCTCGGCCGCCACGCCGAACGAGAGTCGGCCTTCGGCGAAGGAGCGTTCGTAGCGGACGAGCGTGGCGAAGTTGAAGTTGTAGGCATTGGGGCCTTGAAAATCGACGGTCGCAGGGGCCGCTTCGAGATCGCAGAAGGTCGTCACGTCGCGCCCGAGGGTCAGTCCCAGCAGCGAGACGTAGGCCGAGCGCAGACGCGGCGTGTAGCTGTTCGCGGCTCCTCCGCGGAAGTCGCCGTCGAGATAGATCACCACGCGTCCCACGGCCCGCGTGTTGGCGATCGCCTTCAGGAAGAGGCGCGACGTGGAGGCGTCCAGCGTGAGTTTCTGCCGCGTGGCATAGTTCCCGGCGACGGGAATGTCGTAGGTCACGAAGTCGATGTTCTCCACGATGCCGCCCGCATCGTAGGCGGCCCTCAGGGCGACGAATCCGCCCAGCGAAAAAGAGAAGCGGTTCTCCTTCGAGGAGAAGACGAACTGCGGCCGGTCGTGCTGCTGGAATCCCCGGCGGTGCGTTTCGGCATGGTCGCGCCGCGCGTCTTCCTCTTCGGAGGTGCGGTGGCGGCCGCTTGTCGCGGGACTGTGCGATGCGGCGAAGGCCGCGGCCGGATTCTCCCCGTCCGGCCGGGAGGGTTGTGCCGCGACCGGAGCGGCGAGGAGGGCGGCCAGCAGCGCCGGTACGGCCCGGAATCGGAATGGTGTCATAGGCTGAACGACTGTTTTCGGTGAACGGACCCGGACCGCATCGGACGGTCCCTGTCTCCGGCGACGTACCCGCAACTCGTATGCCAAAACCGCGGAGGGAAAAATCCCGAATTTCGCTATCTTTGCACGGGAAAAACCTCCGTTTCTTTCCGGCGGCGGAACCGGGCGGCGAAATCGCCGCCAAGGCCGCGGAGCGAAATTCGGACCCGAAAGGAAATAGTTATGTTGCTGGGATTGATTCTTCTGTTCAGTCTGGCGGCTGCGGCCGCCGACTGGCTGCACTTCCGCCGCGCACGCCGTGCGCGGCTTCGCCGGCTCTCGCTCGCATGGGCCGCGGCGACCGACGCGCTGCCGCTCGCGGTCGTCGGCATGGGGCTTCTCTGCCGCGATAACCCGACGCCCGTCGTCATGGCTTCGATGTGGCTTTTCTGGGTCTGGATGGCGACCGTGCTGCCGCGTCTGGCCTTCTACGCCTTCAACTTCTTCGGACTGCGCCGCACGGGCCTCGCCGCCGCAGCCGCGGTGTTCGCCGCGCTCGTGATAGGGGTCACGGCGGGCCGTACGAGCCTGCGCGTCAGCCGGACGGAGGTGTGTTCCCCGGCGCTGCCCGCGACGTTCGACGGGCTGCGCATCGTGCAGCTCTCGGACATCCATCTGGGGACGATCGTCTCGCCCGGGCGGGAGCTGACGCGTCTCGCAGACCGCGTGAACGCCCTCCGGCCCGACCTGGTGCTTTTCACGGGCGATCTGGTCAATATACGCGCCTCGGAGCTGGACCGCACGGCCGTGCGGTTGCTCCGCCGCATCGAAGCCCCGGTTTACTCCGTCACGGGCAATCACGACGTGGGCAAATACATCAAGGACTCGCTGCGCCATCCGGCCGCCGAGAGTCTGTGCGAGGTGATCGCGCGCCAACGGGCGATGGGGTGGCGCGTGCTGGACGACGAGACCGTCTATCTGCGCCGCGGCGGCGACAGCATCGCCCTCACGGGGCTCTCGTTCGACCCGGCGCTGAGCGAGCAGCGGCACGACCGTCATCTGCCTGCCACGGGACTCCGGCGCGCCTTCGCAGGCGTTCCGCAGGGACTTTACAGCATCGTACTGGCACACGTGCCGCAACTTTGGGAGCAGATCACGGCAGCCGGATACGGCGACCTGACCCTCTCGGGACACGTGCACGCCATGCAGTGCAAGATCCGCTTCGGGGGCCGCGGCTGGTCGCCCGCGGCACTCCTCTACACGCATTGGAGCGGCCGTTACGACGATTCCGCCGGGCGGACGCTCTACGTCAATGACGGCACGGGCTGCGTGGGATACCCCATGCGGCTGGGCGCCCGTCCCGAAATCACGCTCATAACCCTGAAACGATGCGAGTGATACTCTCCGCCGCGGTCACGGCCGACGGCTATCTGGACGACAACGGGCCCGGGCGGCTCGTGATCTCGACGCCCGGGGACTGGGCGGCGGTGCTGCGGTTGCGCGCCGGCTGCGACGCCATCCTGGTGGGGGCCGAAACCGTGCGCCGGGACAATCCGTCGCTGTCGCTGCGCGACGACGCCGAACGCGCCCGCCGGGCGGCACGCGGCCTGCGGCCCGACCTGTCGAAGGCGGTCGTGACCCGTTCCGGCCGTCTCGATCCGTCGCTGCGGTTTTTCACCGAGGGCGATGCGGACCGGTATGTATTCTCGCCGTACGACATTCCTGAACTGGAAGCGGTTGCAACGGTCATTTCGAGCGAAGGAGCACCCGTGACAGCGGCCCGGATCGTCACCGAACTCGAGAAGCGGGGCATTCGCCGCCTGCTGGTCGAAGGGGGTGCGCAGACGCTCGGCCTCTTCCTCGGCGAAGGGCTGGCCGACGAAGTACGCTATGCGGTCAATCCGCGGCTCGCGCTCGGCAGCGAACAGGGCGGGGCGCGATTCCGCTTCGAGCCGCCCGCTGCGGCACCGTGCCGCCAGGAGTGTATCGACGGCATGGAGATTGCGTTCTGCACGCTGCATGAGGATACGACGGCCGAGGATCTGGCCGGATTGCGCGAGGCGATCGCGGAGAGCCGCCGCTGCACGCCCAGCGAAACTTCCTATTGCGTCGGGGCGGTGATCCGAACGTGTGACGGGCGGCGCTTCACGGGCTACACGCACGAAACGTCGGCCACGCACCACGCCGAGCAGGAGGCCATAACCAAAGCCCTCGCAGCCGGTGCGGAGCTGCGCGGCGCCGCGATCTGGTCCTCGATGGAGCCGTGCTCGCAGCGGGCCAGCGAACCGGAGAGCTGCACGCAGCTCATCCTGCGCCACGGATTCGCCCGCGTGGCCTTCGCACTCTACGAACCCGACCGGTTCGTCTGCTGTCGCGGAGCCCTCATGCTGCGCGAGGCGGGGCTCGACGTCCGCTGCTACCCGGAACTGGGGGAGGAGGTGCGGGCCGTAAACGCCCATCTGTGGCGGTGAAAAAGGCGTAATTTGTTTCCGTAAAGACATAAAACTGTCCTAAAGTGCGCATAACCGAACAGAATCCCGCAAAAACACCTATATTTGCTTCGTAAACGAATGAACGGTATGAAAATCAGCATCAAGATCGCCGTGACGGCAGCAGCTCTGGCCGCGGCGGCATACGCTCCGGCACAGGAGACCGGACGTGCCATCACGCTCGACGAAGCGATCGCCGTCACGCTCACGGAGAATCCCGCGATGAAGGCGGCGGCCTACGAGGAGCGCGCTGCGCAGCAGCAGCGCCGGGCCGCCATCGGCCTGCGGATGCCGCAGATCAACCTGACGGGTGCCTACGCCTATCTGGGCAAAGACATAGGATTCGATTTCAACGACCTGAAAACCCCCGTGAATGACTTGGCGGGCAAGATTCTGGGCAGCGGACTGATCGCCCCGGAGCTGATCCCCTCGATCCAGGGGCTGCTGAACCCGATGATGAACGCCGACTGGTTCCTGACGTTGCAGGACCGCAGTCTGGGATTCGTGGGCGGCGAGGTGACCCTTCCGATCTGGATGGGCGGCAAGATCAACGCCGCCAACCGCGCCGCACGGCTCAACGAACGCACGGCCGCGGAGCAGGGCAACCAGACGCGCAACGCTCTGATCTCGGAACTGGTGGAACGTTATTTCGGGCTGGCGCTGGCCACGCAGGTCGTGGCCGTGCGGCAGCAGGTGGCCGACGGCGTGAGACGCCATCTGGAAGATGCCCGGGTGCTCGAGAAGAACGGCATGATCGCCCGCAGCGAACGGCTTTACGTGGAGTTCAAGATGGCTGAAGCGGAACGTGAGTTGGCCAATGCCAAGTTGCAGGCGAAGACCCTCTCCAGCGCGCTGTCGAACACACTGGGACGCGAGAACGACTGGCGGCCCGTCACGGCGCTGTTCCTCATCGGCGAGATCGAAGAGCCGGCCTATTACCAGGACCTGGCCGCGGCGCGCAACCCGCTGCTCACGGAGGTGTCGCTCAAACGGCAGCTGGCCGAAGAGAACGTCCGCGCGCAGCGTTCGGCTTTCCTGCCGCAGGTGGTAGCCATGGGCGGCGGATCGTTCTACAATTACCAGGTGGCCGGCTTCGTACCCCGCTGGGCCGTGGGCGTGGGCGTCAATATCAAGCTCTTCGACGGTCTGAACCGCGAATACAAGTATTCGGCGGCCAAGCAGACCGTGAGCCGCGTCGGCGAGTTGCAGAACAAGGCGTCGCAGGATATCGCCGTGCTGGTGGAGAAGCTCTACAATCAGATGATGAACTACCGCAACCAGATGACCTCGATCGAAGCTTCGCTCGCCTTCGCCGAGGAGTATCTGCGGATGAAGAACTCGGCGTTCCGGGAAGGCATGTCGTCCGCGACGGACCTGATCGACGCCGAGCTGAATCTCGCGGGCGTGCGCACGGAACGCCTGCAGGCGGCCTACAATTTCGACGTGCTGCTGGCCCAACTGCTCGAGGCCGCGGGCATCAGCGACGAATTCGCGGCCTACGCCCGTCGCATGGACGCACGGGTGATCCTTTTCGATCAAGAATAAAAAACGAACGATATGAAGCGAAACAACGTAATCGGAATCACGGCGGCCGCGGCGGTCATCGTCCTTTCGGTCGTACTCATCAGCCGTTACCTCGACAAACGGACGCCCCTGCTGATTCAGGGCACGGTGGAGTGCACGACCTACAAGGCCTCCTCGAAAGTTCCCGGGCGCATCGACGAAATGAAGGTCGAGGAGGGCGACCGCGTGGAGAAGGGGCAGCTCCTCTACATGCTCTCGACACCCGAGCTGGAAGCCAAGCTGCGGCAGGCTGAGGCCGTGAAGAGCGCGGCGGCCGCATTGGACGCCGCCGCCGTGGCGGGAGCCCGCATCCAGCAGATAGAGGCGGCGCTGAACATGTGGGAGAAGGCGCAGGCCGGCCTGGAGCTGGCGCGCAAGACCTACGAACGGGTGCGGAACCTCTACGACGACGGAGTGGTCCCGGCGCAGAAGCTCGATGAAGCCGAAGCCAACTACAAGGCCATGGAGGCGACGGCGCTCGCAGCCAAGGCGCAGTACGACCTGGCCGCCGACGGGGCCCGCAAGGAAGACAAGGAGGCCGCCGCGGCACGCGTGCGGCAGGCCGAAGGGGCCGTCAGCGAGGTCGAATCCTATATCGGCGACGCGATGGTTTACTCGCCCGTGACGGGAGAGGTTTCGACCGTCATCGCCGAGGAGGGCGAGCTGGTGGGCAGCGGCTATCCGGTGGTGGCCATTCTCGACATGTCGGACATGTGGGTGACATTCAACGTCAAGGAGACGCTGCTCCCGGGCATGAAGCTCGGGACGCGGATGACGGGATTCGTCCCTGCACTCGACCGCGACGTGGAGTTCGAGGTGACCTACATAGCCCCGCAGGCCGATTTCGCCACGTGGGCGGCGACCCGCACGCAGGGCGGATTCGACATCCGCACCTTCGCCGTGAAGGCCCGGCCCGTCTCCGCCGCGGAGAACATGCGCCCGGGGATGAGCGTGCTGGTCGATTGGGATAAAATCGGGCGATAGCGATGCGCCGACTGCTGGAAAATACCGGAGCCGTGCTGCGGCGGGAACTGGGGCGGCTGGCGCACCAGCCGATGTACTTCGTGCTGATGCTCCTCCTCCCGGCGGCGTCGTTCGCCTTCTTCGCCCTGCTGTTCAACGAGGGGGCGATCCGCAACGTGCCGGTGGCCGTGCTCGACGAGGACCACACGGCCCTTTCGCGCAAGGTGACGCAGATGATCGACGACACGCCCACGGCGCTGGTCTCCTACGGAGTGCAGTCGATGGACGAAGGTGAGCGTCTGATGCGCGAAGGGCGGATCATGGCCATCGTGCAGATTCCGGCGTTTTTCGAGAAGGATATCCTGAGCAACCGCCAGACGCATATCGAGAATTACATTTCGGGAACCAATATCACCGTGAACGGACTGCTGTCGAAAGACATCCAGACGGCCGTGACGACCTTCTCGGCGGGCATCCAGCTACAACTGCTCATGAAGCAGGGACTGACCGAGCGGCAGGCCATGGCGCAGCTCATGCCCGTACGGTTCGACCGCCACGTACTTTTCAATCCGCATATCAATTACGGCTATTACCTCTCGCCAAGCTTCATGCCGATGATGCTGATGATCTTCACGGTGATGGCCACGATCTTCGCCATCGGAACCGAATTGAAATACGGCACTTCGCGCGAATGGCTGGCCACGGGCGGCGATTCGGTCGCGGCGGCCCTCGCGGGCAAGACGCTTCCGATCACGGCCGCGATGTTCCTCATGTCGCTCGTCATGCTGGTCGTCATCTTCAAGATCGTGGGAACGCCGCTCAACGGCAGCCTCGGCATCATCCTCGCCGGAACGCTGCTTTTCGTTCTGGCCTATCAGTCGATCGCCGTGATGATCGTCGCGTTGCTGGCCAACCTGCGTCTCTCGCTCTCGATCGGCGGCGGCTACTCGGTGCTGGCCTTCACTTTTTCGGGACTCACGTTCCCGATCATGGCCATGTGGGAGCCGATGCAGTGGGTGAGCCGTATCTTTCCGTTCACTTTCTATACCGATATTTTCGTCGATCAGATGCTGCGCGGCGCCCCGGCGGTTTACTCGCTGCCCGATCTGGGCTGTCTGCTGTTGTTCGTCGTATTACCGCTTCTGTGTCTGCCGCGTCTGAAACGCGTGGCGACGGAAGAAAAATTCTGGGGGAGATTGTAGCATGAACCGTTTTACACGACAGATGGCCTCCTACCTGCAACAGTTCGGCGCAGTGGTGCGGAACGAATTCCGCACGATCTTCACCGACGGCGGCGTGCTGCTGATCCTCGTCTTCGCCATGCTGATCTACGCCACGGCCTACTCGCTGGCCTACGGCTCGCAGGTGTTGCGCAACGTGCCGATCGGTGTGGTGGACGCATGCCGCACGGCGACGAGCCGCAGCCTGATCGAGACCTTCAACGCCGGGCCGAATACGTATGTGGCCTACGAACCGACGGACATGGAGGAGGCCCGGGAACTGTTCTACGGCCGCAAGATCTACGGCGTGGTCTACATTCCGTCGGACTACGAGCGGAAGCTCGTCGGCGGGTCGCAGGCCGATGTGGCGATCTACTGCGACGCCAGCTATTTCCTCATGTACCGGCAGGTGTTTCAGGAGTTGGTGACGACGATCGGGCAGACGGGCGCGATGGTCGAGTTCCGGAGGCTGATCGCCAAAGGGGCGGACATTCCGCAGGCGCAGGCCGTGACGCAGCCGGTCATCTACCAGTCGCACAATCTATTCAACCCCTATCTGGGCTACGGAACCTTCGTCATGCCGGCCATCATCATCGTCATCATTCAGCAAACCATGCTTATCGGAATCGGCATGATCGGCGGCACGTGGCGCGAGCACGGACTGTACCGCAAGCTCCGGCCCGCGGGGCGGGGGAGAATGTCCACGCTGCCGATCGTCTTGGGACGGGCCACGGTCTATGCGCTGATCTATGCCGCGACCTGCGCCTACGTGCTCGGGCTGCATTACCGGATGTTCCACTTCCCGATGAACGGCCAGACGGGAGCCGTCGCGCTCTTCACGGCGGTCTATCTCGCGGCGTGCATCGCCATGAGCATTGCCGTCTCGACACTCTTCCGCTACCGGGAAAACTCGCTCCTGCTGCTGCTCTGGACTTCGATTCCGGTATTGATGCTGAGCGGAATCTCCTATCCGCGCGAGGGCATTCCGGAGTGGATGTTCGCCCTGGGGAAACTCTTCCCGAGCAGCCACGGCGTGAACGGCTTCATCCGCATTCAGACGATGGGCGCTTCGCTCGGCGAGGTGTTCGCAGAGATCAAGTGGCTCGTGATACTCACGGTGGCCTACGGCGGTCTGGCCTGCATCGGCATCCATCAGGTGATCCGCCGCGAGGAGCGGGAGCGGTGCGGGAAAGGAGAGTAGGCTGCCGGCCGGAATTCCTTCCGTCCGACAGTTTCGGCGGGAGGGGAGAGACAAGGGGACGCCTATTCGTCAGTCACGATTCCCTGCACGGCGAATGTCACGGACTTGTCGGAACCGTTCCTGGCTCCGATGCGCACTTCACGGCTCCCGCCGAGCGGAAGCTCGCCCAGATCGACCGTCTCCTCTAGCGCGGCGAGGTTGGCCGTGGCCAAAGCTCGAGACCCGTCCGCTGCTGTGCCACGACAGGAGACGAGCGGCAACAACAGCAGCAAAATCCAATGTCTGTCGATCATGGCCGTCAGTTTTCGGGAACATATTCCCCGTCGTGGGCGAGCATATTCTCCAATGTCGATTTGAACAGCTCCCACATCGCATCGCCATTGAGCGGATTGCCGATCAGTACGATCCGGTTGTTGCGATCCAACAAAAACGATTGAAACCGCGTGTCGGCTAAAATCGGATCGTTCCTTCGGATGAACTCATTCGTCCGGTCGATAAAAACCGGAAACGGAAACGCATGCTCTTTTAAAGACTTCACGACATTATCGTATTGTCCTCTGCCAGGAGCGAAAAGAAGGATGGGCGTAAACCGGCCGGTCGAATCCTGCGTGAACAGACTCTCTGTCATGGCAAGATGGTTGATTTGGCACGAGCTGCATCCCGTAGAATCATAATAGATGATTTGCTTGATCGCTCCAATATGCCCGTCGGTCAGCGTATCGACCGATCGTCCCTCGCAGTAAACCTCCAGATCGGCAGGGATGCAAATTTCAATTTGGCTTAAACGCTGCAATTCTTTACGAGCCCGCATGCGGGAGCATCCGACGAGCATAAGTAAGCAGCATGAAAATATGATATGACGCATCCTTTTTCTTAGTTAGTTTTTTAATTTCAGACTTTTCCTAACTTTTGGAATGATAATGTCGAATTGCGAATATAAGCTGCCGACCATGGTTGTCTCGTAAATTTCGAGATTCGAACCGACAACTCTGGAAATATAACTGACTCGACTGTGTATATGGTTCTTTTTCCGATATTCTTGATTTTTGTCGATGAACAGCACAGTCTGCAATTTATTATCACAGACGAAGTGTTTCAATTCATCTAATAAACTGAGATTCTCACATTCGACGTAAAATATGAAATCGAATTCAGGATTTTCCTCAATCTGTTTTCGCAGAAGTGGTATGTCTATCATTCGAAAACAATGCATATTACTAAGCGTTACAATTTTGGGCCGAGAATTTTTAAGGAAAGAAGAAACAGATAAATTCAGAGTCGAGTCGAGAGAAATAACCTGTTTGCACTCAGGTAATTTTACGTAATTTTGATTCGAACATCCAAATTCAAAAGCCCCCAAACATATCAAGCATATTATTCTTTTAAATGACATAGTACAATAAAAGAATTATCGGTATTATGATTAAATTCCGGAACTAATTCCGGATAAACTTTCTTGAAGTCCAAGATAGGCTGTGCCTCAGAAAGTATAATCAATGCAGATTTCTGAGTCAAAGCTTTTGTCGTTGAATAAAACATAGACAAAGCACCCCTGTGTTCCGATCGCAGCCATTTCCACTTATCCCGATGACAAATACCCAAACTGCTGAATGCAGCATCGCTATCATCTGCCATCTGAAAATCAACAGACAGAACCATATAGTCATCATTAACAAAGAATCGATCCATTATCGCAATATCCGATTGCATCAATTTTGTCGCAGCGGCTACTGGATCGTTGTTTTCAAAGTATGATCGGGGCACATTATAACGCCCAAAATCAAAAGATATAAATGTATGAACATTTCCGGTTGAGTCGATTTTAAAAATATCACTACGTAAAGTTTCTCGAATAAGCAAATCCCCTTTATATGGAATAAAAACGGAACTTTCTTCGGTTAGGGGTATAATTTTCGATACGGGGAGATATTTTTCGATAATTTTACCCTTCATATCCATTTTTACAATTCGGGCCGGTATCTCTCCTGCATTCCCGACATAGCCCCAGTAACCATCTTGAACCTTCAATAAGTCTAACGGTGCATATTGAATAGGCTCCTTTTTTACAAAGGTTCCGTTTATATCAAAATAATATAAAGCCTTATTATGGCAGGAGTAAACAGCAACTAAAGAATCAAGTAATTGAACATGATCTATACCAATGTATTCGTTTCCGCTTCTGCCAAAAGCCTTAATCGAGCTGATATATTGACCTTGAGCGTTGAATATATCAATGCGTTTACGACGGATCGCATCTATGATATAAAATCTATTATTATCATATATTACATTACTCTCGGTATCTATAATCACATCTTCAGGACCTTCTAATGGAATAATTTCCAAAGACGAGAATAGTTCATCCGGAGATGTTTGACAAGATTTGTCATTCGGATTATATTTTACAATATTATGAGACGTATCCTCTTTTTTATTACACGCAACTGTAATCAATAATAGTGTAACAAATAATAAAATGTTTTTCATAAATATCATTGTACCAGTAAATAGTCCAAGCATACACTTGGGCTACTGCAAATTTAACAATCTACATAGCACGGGGCATTCAAACAACGAGTCGGAGAAACAGGTTTACAAGAACATGCCCATTCCATAGATCCTCCTGAACAATATCTGCTCATAGTAAGCCATTTAGAAGTGCTAGATTCCCCTGGATCCAATGATTCATCCTCTGCCAAAGCCTCGATATTGGCATTCAGCAGATAGAAAGGATCCGGCCGGTAGTTTGCCGTACAGGCAGTCACGGCCGCGGCAGCCATCATGAGACGGCATCCGCAAAAATCTGTTTCTCTTTAATACATGAAAATTTCAGGTTAAAAAGGTCGTAGTTTTTCTCGAATTTCACAGTCGTTGTAAAGTAATCCGTAAAATCCACTCTAAAGTTATATATTTTTTAAAGAAAAGTACAAATATTTCGACAGAAATTCTCACATAAAACACTCGTCGTATATCAATATAATCAAAAGATGTCTAAAGTGCGGTGACCTTACATATCTCCGGCGGCTGCCGAAACCCGTATCGTCGCATCGTCCGGCCCGGGAATGAATTTTACGACTCTTGCCGATGGAACCTCCTGCATAGATATCCGGAACAGACGGTTGCCGCCCGAAAAGCGATGTCATACCGAGATCAGGCTGCACACGGTGTTCTGGTCCCCTTGGCCAAAATACCCAGCCAACAGCTGCAAAATAAAATTGCAGAGCACACGAGTCCATAGATTCGTGCTATCCGCCGGAGCCCCTGTTCAGAGGCGCATAAGGCAAAGGAAGCAGCCTCATAACCCGGAACAACTGCTCATAGGGATCGTCCGGTTTCGGTAACTCATCGACACCGAACGGATCATCGGAGGTGGAAAACGCAATGTTGCGGGTAGTCCGAAAACTTCCCGAATCGCTTCCGGACAGTAACCGCCGGACAAGACCGATAGAAGACTCAAAAAAACACTCTCGTTGAAGCGTTCTTCAACGAGAGTGGAAATTACGAGAATCGACTTGTCGGAAAGCCGGTCTGCATCCGAATAGATCGCAGAGCGCCTTTCCGAATTCAACGCACCTTGATCTCCAACTGCGACGTCGGATAATTCTGGTCGTTGATCACGATCCGCTGCGCGTCGATCGCACTCTTCTGCCCGGCCGTGACATAGAGCGTTTTAAGATAGTAGCTGTTCAGCGTAACGCTTTGAATGGCCGGACACCCCGTGATATCGAGCCACTGAACCTTATCGTAGGAACCCAGCGTGATCTCGATGATCCGCACCGCAGTACCGGACACGGTCAGTGATTCGGATGTTTCGTAAGGCGACGAGCAGTAGAGGCTGGAAAGTACGACACGCCCCTCTTCGACGGGCGCATCGCCCAGTTTGAGCACTTCGAGCGGCGCAGGGGTCAGGTACGAACGCCATCCGCCCAGCACGCTCTGCCAGCCGATAGTCGTCAGCTTGGCATTACCGCTCAGATCGAGTTCGCGGATGGGGTTTTCTCCGATTCCGTTCGGCTCGAGCGTCGTAAGGTTGGCGAACGCCTCGATGCCTTTCAGCGATGCGATGCCTTTCCGGTAGAGATCGGGTAATTGTGTGGCGGCTTCGCCCGTTTCCGTCAGAATACATTCGGTACCGTCGAGTACGGTGATGTAACCGGCATCCACCAGAATCTGCCGGAACGTGTCGTCGGGGAACTCGATTCCTTTCGGTCGTTCGCCCTGCACGACGGAGACTTCAGCCGAAAGCGACTTTTCGTCGGTCGTGAAACGCACGAAGCCCGAGCGGAACGGAACCTCGGCAGCTTCGATCTTGAAGACGAGTTCCTGCTCCAGCAGCTCCTCCGACGAGGAGGGCGGTGTCTGCAACACGATCCAGTCCACGGTGGGGTCGGCCCGGAACGGCAGATTGCTCCGCACGTTCACACGCACTTCTCCGCCCTCCACGGGGATGTTGAACGACGTCTCGCCGACCTCCAACAGCAGATTGCGCTCCTGTCGCACCGTCACCGTGCGTTCGTCGCCGTCCGTATTGGTCACGACGAGCCGCGCATCGCGGACGTCCCGTCGTATTGGCATCCGCCGTGAAGTAAAAGAACGAAAGCGAAGCCCGTGTCTCGACGCGGTGAATCCAATCGACCGGTTCCAAGAAACGACAGGAGGTTTCGCCCGAAGATTCGATGCGGAGGCGGAACTCGCCGCCCTCCGCAGGCAGGGAGTAATCGGTCTGGTCCGGATCGAGCAGCGAACCGCCTTCCTGGGTGACGGTCAGGCGACGCTCCTCGCCGCCGCACATGAAAGTGAAGCGGACTTCGCGCGCATCGAGGTCCGTATTCGGTTCGACGGCAAAGGCGACCGTCTCCCCGTCGCCGCCCTTATCGACGGACGGAACGCACCACTCCTGACGTCCGCTCAGACGCCAAGGACCGCTGCTGGCGACACTCACCTCGTTCGTTCCTCCTGAGAGAACTCCGCCGTCGGCGTCGAACGCGAGCGTTTCGGCCGAAAGGGCGAGCCTCTCCGCGGGAGCCGGAGTCTCCGCTCCGTTGTCATCGCCGCAGCCGGCGAAAGCCGCCGCGACGAGCATCCAAAATATCTTTTTCATACTGCGTTTTCGTGTTTGAAATACCGCAGGGATTCGTTCCGTACCGGGTGGTACGGAACGCCCCGCTACCAATCTTTCTCGTGTCTTACGCCCGACCACGAAGCCTCGTCGTCGTAGATGTACTTCGCCACGTCGTTCAGCGGCGTGAACTGCCCGTCGCCCGGCTTGAGGTTATAAACCATTTGCACGCCGTTGCCCATCCGGCGGTTGTACTGCAAATTTTCGGGCGACGACTCCTGGCCGTAGGTCATGTCGAGCGATCCTTCGCCCCACTGCCGGCGCGACAGCCCGAGATGTATCGGGTTCATCAGCGCACCGTAGTCGCAATAGGCGTAATCGATGAAATCGCCGGGACGGACTCCGTCCACCGCCTCCTTGAACCCGAAGTTGGCCTGTCCGATCTGATAGAGCATCACCAGTTTGTCGGGCATCGCCATCTTCACCTCGTAGAGCAGACGGGCATAGGGCCCGGGGCCGTACTGCACGCATCCCGGCCAGAGGTTGCCGAGATGCTCCTCGTACTTCGAATATTCGTCGTCGAAATCGACGCCGTCGAGTCCATAGGTATCGACGATCGAACGCAGATCCTGCGCGAAGGCGCGCGCCGCTTCGTCCGAGAGGTTGGCCACGCCCGATCCGTCGCCGTTGCCCAGAATCGTCAGGCTGACGCGGATTCCGGCTTCCTGCAACGGGCGGATGTAGATGTCGCGGTTGTCCAGGATGTGCCGCACATTGGGGTTCAGCGTGACGCCCACGCGCCGCTCCTGCTCGATCCAGTTGATGTTGGCGGCGAAAATATTGACCACGTCGAAAAGCGGTTTGCCGCTCCGCTTGCAACTCCATTCCAAAGCATTGAGCGGATTGTTGTCGTTCACCTCGACATAGCAGACAGTGATCATTCCCGTCCCCTTATCGGTCGAGGGACGTGCGCCCTGCACCTGCACCCAGAAGATACAGGTACCTTCCGAGGCCGACACTCCGACCCCTTCGGTCTCGGAGGTCAGTCGCAGCGGTACGGCATAGGTTTCGCCTTCGGCGAGTCCCCCGCCGGGCTTCACGCCGACGCGCAGCGGGTCGGACTGCACGCTTCGGGGACCGACGAGCAGCGCTCCGTCGGCTTCCAGTTCGACGGACGATTCGGGAACGGCCTCGAACGAAGCAGCATGGGTCTCATTGTAAGCCTCCAGCACGTTCTCATCGTAGGCGAACCGAAGGTCCACGGCCTTTCCTGCCTCAGCGCTCAGGGCGACGCGCACTTCGCCCGAAACGGGTTCGTCATAGAGCCGCAGCGTCGCACCGGCCGCACCCTGCGGATTGTAGACCGAACAGAAGCACGATCCGACCGTCTCGATGCGTCCTTCATCAATTCCGCCGGGATGAATATCATCCTCCGTGCACGAAGTCGCAGCCAGCACGGAGACTCCGGCTGCAAGGCTCCATAGCATATTTCTTGTGTAGTTCATAGCGAATCTTGTTTTTGAATCAGTAGATTAGTTGTCTCCGTCACCGGAGGGAGCCTCGGGCAGCGACACCTGATTCCATTTGAGTGTCTCGTGCGCCGTGCCGCTGTTGTTGTTGCCCGTATGGTCACGGATGGTTTCGCCCGAACCTTCGTCGAATTTCCAGTAAGCCACGAGTCCCTCGCTCGCAGGATCGACCTCGTAAACGTTCGCGGCAATCTGCTCCTGCGTACGTACGGTATTCCAGATGCGCACCTCGCAAATCTCACCGTGGAGTTCGCGTCCGGCCGCATACGAGTAACCGATATGGAAGAAATGATCCTTCTGCTGGGCGTCGGTTTTCGGCTGCCCGAGGTTTACGGGAACGAACTGGTTGCCCGTCTTGTCGAGCACCGGTTCGCCATTGACGTAAATGACCAGATGTCCGGTCGCCACATCGCATGTCACGGCGATATGCGTCCACTCGTTCGCCGGGACGAGGCACGTAGTCGCATCCGTGAAGTTGGCCGTAGCGTAGGGAGTAGGCATGACTACCTGGAGCTGGTTGGGCTCCAGACCGTTGTCGCTGATGCGGATCAGGCAATGCCCCTCGATGCCCATCACGGTCTTGATACCGGGTTCGAGCACGTAGTCGCTGCACCGCACGAGCGCCTCCATCGTCACGGCGTTCAGGCCGTTGAGCACCTTGCACGATGCGCTCTGCCCGTCGAGCGTCTTGTCGAAGGAGATGTAGTTGCTCTCCTGAAGGTCGGCCACGACATTGATGATGGCCGCGCCGCGCAGCACGTAATAGATCGTGCGGGCGCTTTCGAGCACAGCCGCTCCATCGGCTTTACGCAGTGTGACGGGAAGCACGTGCAATGCCTCGGTGTCGAGTTCGCCGAGGTTATGGAAGCGCACCGTCACGTCGGCCGAACGGTTCGTACCGACCGGGATCGAGGTTTTGCCGCCCACGATCTCAAAGTAGTTTTCGGGCAGCATCGCCGCCTCTTCGCCCGACATGCGGTTGTAGTCCGCCACGCGGCCGGCGTCGGCCTCGAAGAGCAGGCCGACCTCCTTGCCGACCGGCTTGGGAGCCGCCGCGCGGAACGAACGTTCGTCCGAGACGGTGCTCTGCTTGACGAGCAGCGTCGTGACGTTCGTGTTCTGGTCGATGAACACCCTGTTGTCGAAATCCCCGTAGGGAGCCGGTTTCTTGTCGCACCCCGTCATCGCCGCCAGCGTCCAAACAGACAGCAGGAGTGCCGTATGAAATCTTTTCATATCCGTTTAGTTTTTGGGAGAGGGATTAAGCGTTTCGATGGCCTCCTTCGTGTAGCGGTAGATCATCGCGGAGTTGTAGTAGTCGTACTGCACGTTCATGATGCCCATTCCCGCCTTGCCGATATCCTCCGGACGGAGCAGCCACTCGGCCAATGCTCCGACGGCACGCACCGAAGCACCCGAGGCGTCGGCCAGATACCCCGTGGCATCGGTTGCAGAAGGCGGCACGGCGGAGACGAGCCACAGGAAGCGGTCGGAGGGAATTCCTTCGACGGCGCACATGCGGCGGGCACGGACACCGAAGTCGTACACCGATTCGGCGTCGAGGCAGCGAACTACCAGATAGTCGCAAAGGGCCACCGCCGACAGGTCGCTCAGCCACTGGGGCGTTCCTTCGAAGAGAAGCAGCCCCCCGGGATGTCTTTCCCGCCATTCGGCCAGAGCTCCGGCCACCACGTCGTCGAGCGCCCGCTGCACGCGGAGTTCCTCTTCGGTAGCGAAAGTCGGGTCGGTGGATTCGTAGCGGAGCGTCAGCCCGTCGAGGCCGTCGGCTTCGATCTCTTCGAAACGCTCAGCCAAGGCGGCAGAGAGCCGTTCTTCGGGGGCCTGCGTATCCTCGGCACGCGCCAGAGCGGCCTGACAGTCGAAGGCGCCGATGATTTTCGTCCCTTTCTCACGAAGCGCTTCGGCCTGTTCGAGTTCCTCGGCCGTAAGGCGTCCTCCGGCCGTCAGCGCCACGACATCCACGCTGTCGGGCACATCGGAGAAAAAGCCGCCCCGGCTGACGGGTCTCTTGTCCGAATTGTCGAACCAGACGACCGTCCGATAATGGTCGCCGTTCTTGTAGGCGCGGAGCGAGGCGAGGTAACGGGCATACAGTCCGGGATCGTCTTCGCCGAAAACAGGGTTTTCGACTGCGATTTTCTCGTTCTCCGTCCAGTCGTCGCACGAGAAGCCCGCCGATGTTGCGAGCAGAAGCGCCGCGCCGCAGAATATGTTGCTTATCGTTCTTTTCATGACTCGAATGATAATGGATTATTTCTCCTTGCAGTCCCACCACAGACGGGTGGCCATGTTGTCGGGTCCCCCGAGCAGTGAAACCGCTTCATTGATATGCTCGTTGTTCTCCTGGTACTCCTCCGCCGGATAGGGCATGCGGTTCGCATAGCCTCCCTCGGGGATGATGCCGCCGCTGCGGTTGTTCGTGGCGGGCATCAGCCGCGGATAGCCCGTGCGCCGGAATTCGCACCATGCTTCGAACCCTTCGGGATAGATCGCCAGCCACTTCTGGGTGATGATCTGTTCGAGGTTGGTTTCGAAATCGCCGCGCGTATCCCATTTGACGGTTACGGTGCTCACTTCCGAAGTGTTGCTCTCCTTGCCCAGCGGGTCCTCATAAGACTCGGGCATCGACACCCCGTCGGCGATGTAGGCGTCGTAATCGCCCGAGAGCCCCCACTGTTCGAACGAGAGGCGCACCCCTTCCTCGTACCAGCGTTCGGCATCGCCCGTCGCGCCGTACCAGCCGCGCAGGGAGGCTTCGGCCTTCAGAAAGGCCACTTCGGCGGCATTCATCCACATGAGCGGCGTCGTATAATCGACCGCCATATTCGAGTAGAGAAGCGATTCGGAGGGAATGCTGATTCCCGAACGCAGCCCGATATAGCCGTTCCGAATTCCGCCCGTGAAGGTCGAAAGGGTGAAGTATTTGGCCCGCCGGGGGTCTTTGTAACCGTTCATGTAGGAGGTGATGTCGGCCGAAACGCGCGAGTCCCCGCCGTTGTAGTCGTACATCACCACACGGAACGGGTTGTTCTGGGTCGGAATCTGTGCATTGTCCGCATTCGATTCGATCACGCCGCCGTTCTCTCCGGAAAGAGCCTCCTTTACGATCCGTTCGGCTTCGTCCGGCGCCGCATAGCTGATACGCATGGCCATGCGCAGCTTGAGCGAATTGGCGAACCGCACCCATTTCGACAGGTCGCCCGCATAGATCTTGTCCGAGGCGGCCTTGATGGTCTCGGCCGAATGGTTCCTCAGCACGGTCAGCGCACCGTCCAGCTCCTCGAACAGCCGTTCATAGACGGCCTGCTGCGAATCGTAGGGTGAGGTAAGCGCGTCGTCGGCTCCGATCTGTGAATAGGGAACCGGTCCGTAGGTGTCGGTCACGCGATGCACGGCAGCCACGCGGATCACTTCGGCAAGCGCAAGGGCCACTTCGTCGTCGGAATTGACTTTCAGCTTGTTGTAAGCCGTATAGATCTCAGGAATCACGCGGATGAGCATCACGCGCGTCCAGTCGTTGGTAGGGTTGAAGATGGCGATGCGGGTGGGAAGTCCCGGATTCGAGTCGGCCGTATAGCCGCCGAGCGCACCTCCCAGCACGATGTCGGTGAACTGGTGCGTATTGACATCGAGCGGAATGACCCATCCCTGCATACCCGTCAGAATCGACGAGACGATGTAGTTGTCGTTGTTCATATCGTCTTTCGAGGCGGCATAGGGATCGGTGTTGATGTCATCGAACCCGCCCGTGCAGGCGGCGAACAACGCTGCCGGTGCCAGCGCCAGCAGGCGGAGGCGTCTGCGAAGATATTGTGGTTTTTTCATAGCGCGTTTAGAATTTGAGTCTCATGTTGAAACCGATATTCCGTAACGAAGGCATCATGAAATAGTCGATGCCCTGATAGTAGTTGCCCGTCGTGGCGACGGCTTCGGGGTCGAACGGAGCCTTGCAGTAAATCATCCAGAGGTTGCGGCCCACGAGCGAGAGGTTTATCTCGCAAACGCCGCCGAGTTTCTCCTTCGGAATCGTATAGCCGATCGAAGCCTTCTGCAAGCGGACGTTCGTCGCCGAATAGGTGTAATATTGCGGGATGTTCTTGCCGCCTACGACCTCGTACCAATTGTAGGCCGGCAGGAGCGAACCTCCGTTGACGGCGACGCCTCCGGCGTCGCGTGCCGCGGCAGAATCTTCCGATACGCCGTAATAGTCGAGCTGAGCCTGCGTGGCGGAGTAAACGATACCGCCGATACGGGCCGATACCATGAACCCGAAACTCAGGTTTTTCCAGCGGAAGTCGTTGCGCCACGCCATGTTGGCCTTCGGGAAGACCGATCCCAGCCTGATGTCGTCCAGATTCTCGGAGACCGTATAGATGCGGTCGTTCTCGTCCACGTAGATATGGCCGTTGGCATCGCGCTTGAGGTCGATGATCGAATAAAGATCGCCCAGCGAACCGCCCTTCTTGAGGATGAAGTGCGCCTGGTTCAGACCGCCGACATCGAGGCGGTCCTTCGTGACGAACTGTCCGGTTTCGGGATGGCGGTAGTTGTCCACCAGTTCGAGAATCCGGTTCTGGTTGGAGCTGAGCGTGAAATTCGAACTCCACGAGAACTCGCCCCATTTGTTGCCGTAGCCCAGCGCCAGCTCGATACCCCGGTTGCGCACCGATCCGGTCTGAACGTAGAGCGTCGAATAACCGGACGACACGGAGATCTGCGGGTCGAAGGTCTGGTTGTAGGTCTTCGTGTTGTAATACGATACGTCGAGGTTGAAATGCTTCAGGAAACGCATGGTAAGACCCACCTCCCACGAATCCGTGCGTTCGGGCTTCAGGTCGTAGAAGGGGTAATTGGTCTCCGTCTTCCACACTTTGTTGTCGGCATCCCAGACATAGACAGGGTTGGCCAGGAAACGGGCGAAGGGCATACCTACCGAGGCCCACGAACCGCGCACCTTGACGTAGGAGAGGTTCTCCGGCATGTCGGGGATGAGCTGCGAAAGCACCACCGAGGCGCCGACGGAAGGGTAGAAGAACGAAGCCTTGACCGATTGCGGACCGGCCAGTTGAGAAGGCCAGTCGTTGCGCCCCGTAAGGGTGAGGTAGTAGGTTCCCTTGTACCCGATTTCGGCCGAGGCGAAGAGCGACTGGTACTGTTCGCGCCAGCCGGACTGCTCGCGTGTCACACGGGTGTCGTCGAGCTGGAAGACGTTGAACAGATTGGCGATACCCGACTCCATGATGGGGCCGCGGTTCTTGAAGGCATCCTGCCGGATATCCGAAATCACGGCGCCCACGTTGGCCTGCAGCGACCAATTCGCTCCGAAGGTCTTGTCGATATTGAGCAGCACGTCGCCGTAGGTCTGCTGATCTTCGGTCTTGGTGATGCCGTAAAGTCCGTTGTTCGAACCCTCGATGAGAGTCGAATTGGACGTGGCATAAAACTTCTCGGTGAAGTTGTTCACCGAATTGTCGATTCGGATACGGCCCGAAACCGAAAGCCAGTCGAGAATCCGGTAGGAGATGTTGGTATTGAGCATATAGCGCCGGCGGTCGTTCTCGCGCAGGTTGCGGTAGTTGATCCAGTAGGGATTCTGCATCGTCAGATTGCCCGCACCGATCCACTCGTCCCAGTCCTGCACCCAGATGCGGCGTTCGGGGTCGTATCGTTCGAACATCCGCACACGGTTCCAGTCGTTTCCGCGGGGAAACAGGTAAGCCGAAACCAACGGATTGGCATACGTGCCCTGATTGACCATGTTGCGGTCGTTCTGCATGATGTAGGAGGCTCCGATGTCCAGGGTCATGCGGTCTTTGAGCAACGAGGTGGTGTTGCGGGCCGTGAAGTTGTAACGCTCGTAGCCGTTGTTGGGCACAATACCGCGGGAATTGACAGCCGAGGCCGAAAGGTAGGTCTGGTTGCGGTCGGTGCCCGTCGAGAGCGAAACGGTCTCGGTGCCGGTGACGCCCGTCTGGAAGTAGTCGCTGCGCGGGGAATAGCCCGTGCGGTCCGCAGCACCGAGCCGGCGGCCCCAGCTCATGAGCGTCTGCCCCTCCGAAGCATTAAGGTTGCCCGTACCGTAGCGGTTTTGGAATTCGGGCATCACGAAGGGAGAGTGTACCTCGGTATTGCTGGTCACGGTCACGGACGTATGGCCCGCCTTGCCCTTCTTGGTCGTGATGACGATGGCGCCGTTCGACGCATAACTGCCGTAGAGCGCCGCAGCCGCAGCGCCCGTCAGCACCGACACGGACTCGATATCCTCGGGATTGATGTCCGCGACGGCTTCCGACGTTCCGGCCGAGTCGAACTCCGTTCCGCCCTCGCCGCCGAGGTTGTACATCGGAACACCGTCGATGACGTACAGGGCGTTCGAAGACTGGTCGATGCCCTTCGTACCGCGCATGACCACCTTCGAGGCTCCGCCCACGCCCGACGACGAGGCGTTGATGTTCACGCCGGCCACCTTGCCGCTGAGCGCATTGACGAAGTTCACGTCCTTGTTGCCGACAATCTCCTCAGCCGAAACTTGCTGCACGTTGTACGACAGCGCCTTTTCCGAACGTTTGATGCCCAGGGCCGTTACGACGACAGCATCCATTTCAAGCGCGGATTCGCGCAGCGTGACCTCCATTGCCGTACGGCTCCCGACCGGAATTTCCGTGTCGTCGTATCCCAGGTAGCCGAACGACAGCACCGCCTTCGCGGCGGGAGCGGGAATCTCCAGCGCGAAAGAGCCGTCGGCCCCGGTACTCGTACCGACGGTCGTCCCCTTGACGATGACCGTCGCTCCGATGATGGGAACTCCGTTCTTGTCGAGGACATGTCCCGTCACCCTGCGGGGCTGGTCATCGACGCTTTTCTGTGTCAATACGATGTGATTGTCCGAGAGTTCCCAGCCGAGTTTCGTGCCTTCGACCAGACGGTCGAGCACGACCGACAGCGGCTCCCGTCTGGCGTGCAGCGTCACCCGGTGAGAAGGGGCGATGTCCTGTGTTTTATAGAGGAACATCAGCGATGTTTGCTTCTCGATCTGCACGACGGCATCGTCGAGCGTTCCGCCCTCTACGGAGACGCTGATGCGTTGTTGCAACACACCGGATTGCGCCGAAACCGTCATTTTACCCGTCCCGAGCGTGAAAAACAGCGCGAGAAGAGCAAGAATCAGATTTTTTTTCATAAATTTAAGACCTCTTAGATGAGTAGTTTATGCCATGCACCGCAAAGCGCCGGGATTCCGGAGCATCGGGGCATGAACGAAAATTTAACGAGTCCGGAGCCGGGGAATGTCAGCAGCATGACCGGCTCCTCTTTGTTCGGGGGGGGGAGAGAATCCGTTCGTCAATCGGTCATAGGCAGGAAAGATTTAAGGTTCGACATGTCTATTGAGGTTTTCGTAGTTTTCAAAAGGTCAGCGTAAGCGGATGCGGTAGGTGTTCCCGTCGCGTTCGATATGCAGACGCCCGTCGTGGTTCAGGACGCCGAACACCTCGTCGAGCCGCTCCGTGAGCGAGAAACTGCCCGTATAACGGATCTTTTCCGCAGCTTCGTCGATAAGAAGAATCCGCACGCCGTAATAGTTCTGCAACCGGGCGGCGATCTGCGCGAGACTCTGATCGCGGAAACGGTAAACCCCGTCGTCCCACGGAACCTGCCGCTCATAGGCGTCCAGTTCCGAAAGCCGGTAACTACCGGCTCTCTTGTCGAAATGGCACTGTTCGTAAGGATGCAGTTCGAGCGACCGGAGCAATTCGCCCTCACGGTCGAGCAAGTCGAGTCCCACGGCCCCGCTCAGGAGCGTTACGGTGTTCTCGGATTCGTTGGAATAGGCCTGGACATTGAAAGTCGTTCCGAGCACGCGTACCGACTGGCGGCACGAATGGACGATGAAGGGGTGCTCCGCATCGTGTTCGACATCGAAATAGGCTTCGCCGTCGAGCCACACCTCGCGGGGACCGGAGCCGAAAGAGGCGGGATAACGCAGCTTCGAAGAGGCTTTCATCGTCACCTGCGTACCGTCGGCGAGCACGATGCGCGACTTGCTTCCGGCATCCACGCATATCGTATTGAACGAGTCGGAAAGCCCTGTCCCGCCGCTCCTCCCGGCCAGAATGCCGACAGCGATCAGTGCGGCTGCCGAGGCGGCATAACCGACTGCCCGGAACCATATCTTCCGCCCGAGCTTTCGGCGGGGTGCAGGGCGCAGCGCGGCAATACGCTCATCCGAGGCGAATTCGGGCCTTGCGAGCAACCGGCGCCGCATGGCTTCGACATCCACCGCTCCGATCTTCGATGCGGCATCCCGCTCGGCGTAAAGATGCGTCAGCCCGTAAAGCAACTCTGCATTCTCGGGATCGAGGCCGGCCCATTCGTGCAACGACTCGATCTGCTGCAACGTGGCTTCACCTTCGAGATAGGCGATCAGGGCGGATTCGAGTGCTTCGGAGATTTCTTTCATCGGTCATGCGTTTTATATGTAAAACACATGTCCCGTAAAAATTACCTACTCCGTTCGAAAAAAAAATTCAGCAGCCATTCGAAGGGGGGGGGTAAATCAGACTAAAGATCAGCAGGATGAGCATCCTTTCGCGAAGGAAGCGAAGCGCTTTATAAAGCTGGGCGTCCACCGTACGATGCGAAATGCCGAGCCGCTCGGCGATTTCCGCACTCTTCAGATCCTCGTACCACGATAACCGGAAAACCTCGCGGCAGCGTTCCGGCAACTGCTCGATCAACGCCCGCAGGACATCCTCGCGTTCGTTCCGCGGTTCATCGAGAATCCGCAGTTCGTATTCCACCTCTCCGAGCCGCAGCTCTGCAAGCGAGGTGCGGACATACCGGCTGACGACCAGTTCATGCCGAATGGAATTCCGGCAGGCATTCAATACGCTGCGGTAAAGATAACGGCTCAACTCCTCGGACGGCAGACGGAAACGCCCCTGCTGCCAAACCCGCACGAATACGTCCTGCACGATATCCTCTGCAAATTTCTCCGTGACGAAACGGCGGGCGAATACGACCAGGCGGGCCGCATATTCGTGATAGATGCGATCGAAACGGCCGAAGTCCCCCTCTTCCGGAACGAACGGGAGAGTTTCATCCGAAGAATCCGTCTGTATTTTATCCGAATGTAATGAGCGCATCGTCCAAAAACGTATTATCTCCAATGCTCCGCAGTTATCCGGCCGTGCATGGAAATTCCGAAAATCGCATCCGACGACCGAATCGCAAATAAACTGTTAGCCATCTTTTTCGCAGCCTTTTCGTCTATTGATTTGCTGTCGTATGAACTATCCATTCAACGGCGTCCGGGGCAGTCGCCGGCCGGACTCGAACACACAAATATAGAAAATGATCGATAAAATAATGAAACTCCCCCCGATTTAATTGCAATTCCGAGAGGAGCGGCCCGTCGATTACCGGACAGAAAACGTTTTGTTGCGCTGTTTTTATCCGGGAACGGATTCATGGCGGTATTATCCGATCGAGGCTTCATCATCCGTCGGTTGTCAGCCCGATACTTCTCATAGTATTGTCAGCCGCAGACGGTTCCATTCTGAAGCCCATGATTCGATGAATTGCGACCGTCTTTCGGCTGAAACTCCGAGAATCATCTTCCCAGTCCGGGCGCTGCGGCGGCATGTATAATTATCCGGAAAGGGATCGAGTCGAAAGCTATTTCAACTCGATCCCTGCTATACCGCGAATATCGTCCGACACAGTATCCGCATAGGCCGTGAAGGCGCCCGGTCCGGCAACTTACAGGCAAATGGAGCGGGCGGATGCCTCGGTCGGTTCGCTGCCGTCGGGCGTATGGCGGATTGTCGCACCGGGCTCGGCCGAATTGGCCCGCAGAATCCCGTCCTGCCGTCTCAGACCCGGCGATGAAACCCGGAAATTTACGCGCCGCGGCATCTCGACCGCAGCGATCCGTGCATTATAATGCCGGAGCGCCTGTCTATTTTCATCGCTTACCGTTGATAGACCCGTACATAATCGATAACATATTCCGCCGGAAAGATCGAATCGTCGATCCCCTCGTAGCCGCCCCAGTCACCGCCGACGGCAATGTTGAGCTTCAGGTAGAACGCCTTGTCGAAAGGCCAGCTCTCAGCGCGGCCCGAGCCGTCGTTGCGGAATGTGTAGTAAGGCACGCCGTCGATGTAGGCCTGGATATAATCCGGCGTCCACTCCATACCATAAACATGGAATTCCGTTTCGGGGGATTCCGGCGCATAACTCGTCGTCAATTCATTCTTGCCGTCCTCCGTGCGGTCCTTTTTATTGTGTACCGAGAACCACACGATACCGGGTTCGTAGCCTATGTTTATGTCAATATCATTGACGTTTTTTCATACAAGAAACGGTTTTACAGGGAAAACTTATCCGCGAAATTCATTTCGGATAACGGAACAGATAAAAGTTATTCTTCTCAGAACAGGCGTTGTATCCATAGAATATTTTATTCTTTTCATCGTAGAGAATATGGGTCAGCGGATGCGAAAGAGCAATCCGGTCCAACTGGCTGCCATCGTATCCGTAAACCTCCAATATGTTTCCTTCTCCGGCCCCATCGCTCGCAAACAGACAAACAAACCGATCGCCCATACAGATAATATCGTTATAACCGGACGACACAGAATTTTCCGGACCGGTTATCACGCATCGGGGCAGCAGATCCGTCCCCAAGAGTTCGAAGATTTCGATTCGATCGGACTCCATATAGGCTTTAACGAGATGACGGCCATCCGTTGCAAGAAGATAGTCGTACTCCAAATATTGATCTTTCTCCGGATCGCGTTGTAAAAGTTCTTCCGCATAAGATACGACATTGCCATGTCGCAGGTTCACGATCGACAATTCATCTTTTTGGCGGTCAGAGGCCCGCATCGCATAGAATGAATCGTTCATCTGCAAAATATCGACATACGGTTTGAAAAGTGACTTGTCTTGGGTTTGGCGACCGACTATATCCAATACACATTCGGTCTCCAATGAATCATTCCGTACGAGATAGCGTGTCAATTTCCCTGCCGGAATATCGTAGAGTATTACCGCATTACGTTCAACGGTCTGTCCCCAGTTTGCCGCAATCAGCTCTCCCGGGCCCCGTCCTTTCCGGATATAGCTTCCGTGGTATTTCAACTCCGGAAGGCTCCACAATTGGAGGACACCATCGGCTTGAGACGTATATATGACAATATATCGGTCCGTCAATTTCCAATCAAGCACAGAGATTACCGAATCGGGCGTCACAAGATCGCCTTCCAGCGAGTTTACAACCTGCGGGTCTTTGATGACCGTCGGACAATTGGACCGCGTATCGGTACATGCCACGGCAATTATCGACCAAACGAAAATAAAAGCGCATATTCTTTTCATAGCCAATTATTTATATCCATTGCTTTTTAGGGGAGGTTCTATCTATTATTTAAAATATCTGCAACCGTTTCTACAATCACAACCGACTGCCACCGGATTGAGAGATTCATCCTGCGTCAAAGCCCCGATACTGGCATTCAGCAGATCGGAAGGAGCCGGCCGGTAGTTGCCATACGGGTGCTCCGGTGTCTTCGCTTTTCGGGTGGCAGCCGGTCGAATCCTGCGCAAGCGGACTCAAGACGGTTGATCCGGCACGAGGTGCATCACGTGGTTCCAATAGGCCCGTCGGCCAGTGCATCGACCGATCGGCAGGAATGCAAATTTCAATCCGGCTTCACTACCGCAATCCTTTACAAGTCTGCATGCGGGAATATCCGACGAGCGTCAATGAGCAGCACGAAGAGCATATCAAAAATTTAAATCCGTTATATCATATTTTTGAAATTGCTCTGAAGTTCGGTCAAATGTATAAAGCGCGCCGTTTTTCAAGTCAAAGTCAAATGCCGTAGCCATATACGGAAGACGAATTTCAGCCAGAGGTTCACCGTCCCAGTCGAATAACTGGATAACGGGTGAAATTTTGCCGGGTTCCAACTCGAACTCTTTTTCAGTGGCCCCGAAATATAAGGCTCCGAAAAAATCCGGATAAGCCAGCAGATGCATGTAGGTGCGGATTCTCTCTCCGTACTCCCGGGCCTGAATGTCTTTCGTCTTATCGAGCCGCTTTCCGACGCAGATCGTCCGGGCGAACGAACCGTCCGGAGCATAGAGGTTGATGTGGTTCAGCAGGGTAGGAGCCTCCACAACTCGCCGCCGGTCGGGATTATATTGGATCAATGTCGCCAGAATGTTGTAGTTCCCATTGCCGGGATCGACTCGGGATTCGTTCAGAGGAATGAGACACAAGGGCTCCGTACGCCGGCCGTTTTCGATGAAATATCGGATTTGCCGGGTTTCGTCCGATGTTATCTCCCGGCACATGAAGGTTGAGTCGTTGATATACAGGAATCGGAATGCCGTGGATACTAAAGAATCCTTTATCGTGGATAGATGCAACCGCTTGCTTTCAAGTGTTCGGGTAACATTGAAACACTCCAGCCGTTTCCGGACCACGTTGTGCAAAGTAAAGCATAAATCGCCTTTTTCCCGATAGAAGACCGACTGGCTGATCCACGGAGGCATGATGAACTCCTGAGGACCATTCCCCAATAGCAGATAACTCCCCAGATTTCGGTGGTCTGGTAAGGAAAGAAAGGTCAGGAATCCGTTTTTGTTTGCCGTGGAGAGAATCAGCAGGGAGTCGTGGACAATGAAATCCTGTGTGCCGATAATTCCGAAATCCACACTTTCTGCATCCTGTGCCGTAAGCGAATAAGTGCGGGGAAACTCCCGGATATAACGAACTTCTTCGAAAGCCATGTGGGCTTCGGGATTCGTGCTGCAACTGGACAAGACGAGAACTATCAGTACGATAGCCAGACTTTTTTTCATAAATACGGTTTTAAATAGCGCCCAATAAAATTATTAGGCGCTTTGAATTTAATTATATACAATCGACATTCGCGTCCAAATACATACCAAGCCGACTGTAAATCCACTCTAAAGTTATATATTTTTCTATTTGAAAACACAAATATTTCGACAAAAATTCTTACATAAAATACATCGTATATCAATATAATCAAAAGAAGTCTAAAGTACGGCAACCTTACATATATAATAAAATTATTTGCAATCATTTCTTGCGGAGCTCGCACAAAAAAACACCGGGGTGATCCGGTGTCTTTGCTTTTCGATCCGAAACCGCTGGCTGCCGATGTCCGTCCGACAGTTTCGGCGGGAGGGGAGAGACAAGAGGGCGCCTATTCGTCAGTCACGATTCCCTGCACGGCGAATGTCACGGGCTTGTCGGACGCACTGTGGCGCACGGCGATCTTCTTGAAGAAGGTTCCCGGCTGCTCGGCAGAGAAACGCACCGTAAAGAACACCTTCTTGCCGGGCTGTACGGGCTTGGTCGGTATGTGACCTGCGTGCAGTCGCACGACGAGTAGGCCTCTACCACCACGACGGGCTTGTCCGAACCGTTCTTCGCTCCGACGCGCACCTCACGACTCCCGCCGAGCGGAAGCTCGCCCAGATCGACCGTCCCGCCGTCGAACAGCAGCACCTCGTCAGCGCCATCGGAATAATCCGACAATACGTTGAATTTCAATTTCAATATATGAAGCGATGCCGAAGTGTTCGCCCAGATTACGGTATTCAGCACATTCTCACCGATCTTATGGTGCGTATCGACTTGTAGCCGGAGATGAATCCGGCCTCCCGGCTCCGCTTCGGTCCGGTCGATCGTAAAATCCGTGCAGGAGCAATCCGGATCGACCTTATGAATCGACAGCGGATTCTCTCCCGTATTGCGAATCACATAATCTGCATAGATCATGGAATCCGGCGGAACATTTCCCAAATCGACAATCCTTCGATCGACCTGCATCTCCGTAAACACGGAATCATGGTATTCGACGATCCAATCTTCCCGAATCTCATAAGCCCGGGACGAGCGAGCCGGAACCGACAACAGATAGACCGTCCACGACAACGCACCGACGATCACGCACCACAAAAAAAACTTTTGCACCGATCGTTTCATAACCGGAATCGGTAAACCGTCAGTTTCTCGGCTTCTTCATCCTCGAAAACCTGCGAGTAGTAATAGGGTGCGTTGTAGCCCGTGACGCGGAATCCCTTCGGAACATCCACATCGCCCACGAGCACGCCATCCTTGTAAATCTGCAAACCGTCGGTGGCGGCATCCGCGCCCTTCAGATAGGAACGGAACAGGTAACCCGTTGCGTCGATATACTCCACAGTACCGTAATACCCTTTTTTCAAACGGTTTTTCCCGAGGTCCCGGTTCACTTGTTCCAATGACGCGATCGGCATATAATCCATATCCATATTGCGACCCGCGTGTCCGAATGCAACCAACGGCCGTTGATCCAGCGTGTATTTGTAAATCATCGAATCCGCCTCGAAATTGACATAGAAATTGCCATCACGATCAATGTCGAAGTTTACGCATCGGAATTCATAATACTTGTCTGAGTCGTTGAAGTACATGTCAGGATGACCTTTAAGCATCATAGGCATCGTTATTTTCTTTTTCCAATCAACCCGGCCGATATGAAACGAATTTTGCAAAAAATCGGTTCCGTGGCTGAAATAGTTGAAAGAAGATCGTACATACGATATCATTCCGATATAAATAATATCTTCATACATCCTGCAACTAAAATTATCACGGGCATACGAATACATTTCGAACCGCTCACGATCGGTGGTTGTCGGATCGTAAGGAACGACAAATCGAGCCTGAGCCTGATATGTATTATCGAATACGTCGAAATTCACGTTGGACCCCAACAAAGCCAATTCTCCGTTTTTCGAAAAGGCGTTTATGTCGATATGCTGTATGATCGTTTCCTTAGGTCCTCTGCCGACCCCCAATCGTCTTTCTATCAACCGTCCTTCCGGAGAAAATTCATACAGATAACTGAAATATTTGTCAATATAATAGATATTCCCGTTTTCGAGGATTCCGGAAAGGCCTTCGTACGAGCAATTGACGGTATCCAATACAATTCGGTCCAAAGCAACATTCCGATATGCAATTTCAGCCGGAGCATCGAAAACTTTTCCTTGCCAAAAGCCCGTTTTTGTTTTATTACATCCTGCAAGGGCTGCAACGACCAATATAAGACAGAGATAACGAAATCGGATCATAGTCATTTCAAATTAAAAGTTCCTTAATTATCTACAGTACAACTTCTGGCGTTTCCCGGCTGATACCTACAAACGAATCCTCCTCCGGACTCGCCTTCGGTCGGACTTTCATTATCGGCCAAGGCTTCCGCATTGGCAAATAAATTTTGTAGTTTCGACGATTCGGTGACTGACGTATAGAACGTCACCGCGCTGGCACAGACTACAGCAGCTACAGCTCCCAAAAACAGTTTTTTCATACTTGTAAAATTTAGGTTAATAATTAATCTGAATTTTACAATTGCCGTGAAACAACCCGCAAAATCCACTTTAAAGTTATATACTTTCTATTTAAAAATACAAATATTTCGACAAAAAATTCTTGTATAATACACATGCCGGATATTAAGGCAATCAAAAGGCACTCAAAGCGCAGACGAATTCACATATATAGTAAAATTATTTACAATCATTCTTTGCGGAGCTCGCACAAAAAAAGACACCGGGTGATCCGGTGTCTTCGCTTTTCGGTCCGAAGCCGCTGTCGGCGGAAGAGAGTAATGGCTGGAATTCACTATCATAGGGATTTTTTATCGGTTTTCGAAGTATATCTGCATAATTTATACCGTCCGTTAGAATCATATCCCACTCCATATATCGTCCCATCATTATCGACAGCCATTGATTCAAGTGTATCATCTAAAGTACAAGACTTGACAGGATTTCCGTTTTGATCAAAACGAACTAATTGAGGTTTACATGTTTCCATCTTCGATTTTTCGACACCCCACACAAGTCCATAAATTGCATCATCCGTAAGGAAAACGTTTTCAAAACCGATGATAGATTTCGGAGATGTTGTTACCCACCGCGGTTTAGCTCCTTGGGCGTAACCATATCGAGGTTCGAAAAAATAGCGTATATTTTTTAATTTCAAACAGTTATTATCAATATTGAATATTTCCAATATTCCTCCTATATAAGTTGCGGCGACAAGTGTATTGCCGCCTGGACTTAATCTGACTTTTACTCCATAATCAGTTAAGGACCAATTAGTTTCTCGATCTTCGGATAATTGAGGATAATCATTATAAACAGAATGAAACGTTTGGGAAGAAGGGTCCCAAAAAGCATAGCGTAATTTATCGGTATTTCCTTTTAAAATAAAATTATTTTGATAATAAAGAGCTTGTTTTATGAAATTAGGCGCATTTGGAATTATGAATTCTTGATAATAGGACTCTTGATTTTGCAACAAATCAACAAGATCGAATACCACTATTTTCCTATAATTGGGGTCATATACAGTTATTAAACCGTCTTTATTATTAACTGAATTAATATCCATGAACTCTCCTGGGCCACGACCTTTTTGGCCAAAACTTTTGAGAAATTCGCCATTGCTTTTTCTAAAGATATGGAAACATTTCGTTTGTTGATAAGAATCATGAACTATTAATAAAGAGTCCATAATCATCAAATCTTTTGGCCAACTAAATAAAAACGTATCATTCAATATATTCGAAGCAAGATGCTCTGTTTGTTCAGGAATTATTGCTCCTTCGTATTCAATGGTATGCTTGCTGCACTGGCAACAAAACACTATAAACGAAATTATTCCTATTCTTTTTATTATATACATGCGGATCAGTTCTTTAAAGCATGCCGGCAGATAAAATACCGGCATGCTTGTGGATTTTACTAATTACATCTATGAGATCCTCTTAAATCACCTTTGCCGGATACGGATGTTCCGCATATACCACAACTTGCATAACAATCACCAGTATTTCCAATACAATTCCAAGTTGTAGCAGTTTCTCCGTTGGCCAACGCTTCGACATTGGCATTTAACAGATCAAAGGTATTCGATTGATCGGATATTGCGAATCCGGTCACAGCCGCGGCAACCATCAATACGACGGCTCCCGCAAAAATCAGTTTCTCTTTAATACATGAAATTTTCAGGTTAAAAAGGTCGTAGCTTTTCTCGAATTTTACAGTCGCTGTAAAGAAATCCGTAAAACCCACTTTAAAGTTATATATTTTCCATTTGAAAGCGCAAATATTTCGACAAAAAAATCCTTACATAATACACATGCCGGATATTAAGGCAATCAAAAGACACTCAAAGCGCAGACGAATTCACATATATAGTAAAATTATTTACAATTATTCTTTGCGGAGCTCGCACAAAAAAAGACACCGGGTGATCCGGTGTCTTCGCTTTTCGGTCCGAAGCCGCCATACGGTCGGCGGTCTGAAAGGCTGTCTGCGGAAGGAGGTCCGGTCGGTGCGCATGCGAAGCGTTCCGCCGGTCCTGAAAGTTACCGCGGACGGAACGGAGGAGGACCTCCCGGGCCGCCGGGCCCCATCCGACGGCGGCCTTCCAGGTGTTCCATGCCGTCGTAATCCTTGATATTCGTGGAGCCTTTCTTGCCGAAGCGGCGCAGATTGTAGGTAAACTGCACCATATAATAGCGGCCGATCACGCTGTTCGTGGCGTTCTGCGTCCATCCCGAACCCGTCGTGCGGGCGAATGCCTTGTTCTGATTGAACATGTCGTTCACGCCGACCATGATCTCGCCGCGCCGGTTGCGGAAGACTTTCTTGCCGACGTAAACGTTGCAGAGCGTGTAGTGGCTGTCGTAATCGTTCGTAAAGCCGATATACTGCGTGTAGGCCGCACTCGCCGTAAGCGTGAAGCCGAGCGGGAAGACCACCTTCAGATCCCCCTGCGCCGTATGGCTGAAGTAGCGGTTTTTCGAATCGGAGGCATCGAGCGAGTTGGTCGCCTCGTTGTACGTACCGTTCCACGCCAGCGTGAAATCGACGTTCTCGGAGATGTTGCTGCCCAGCACGGCGCGGAAGTCGTATCCCATATTGCTCGCGTCGTTGCGCTCGCCGCCCGAAATCATTCCCGTCGCCGCATCCACCGTACCGCCCAACATGCTCGGGGTCTTGCTGTAAACGATGCCCGCCATGACGTTGAAGTTCGACTTGAGGAACCCGATCGGGAAGCCGTAGCTCAAGTGGGTCATCAGGCTCCGGCTGCCGTCGAGATTGACCGGCATGGAATAGAAGTTGGGCGTATAACGCTGACCGTCTATTTCGATCGAGGGATTCTGCACCGTATGCGTGGCGATGTAATCCGACGTGCTCTGGAACGAGAACATCCACATGAACGTCCGGCCCTTCTCGACGTTCGAATTGACGTAGTGGAAATTGACGCGGTGCGAGTAGAAGGGTTTGAGCCCCGGATTACCGTGCGAAATGTTCTGTGCATCCGATATGTCGTAGACGCTCTGCAGGTTGGTCACCTCCGGATTGTCCGTATAGGAAGAGACGAACAGCCGCAGCGAGTTCTCACGATTGATGTTGAGCTGGCCCATCATGAAGTAGGTCACGTCGTTGTAGTTGTGGCGGATCTTCTCCGAACCGTTCTGCGTCACCATGCCGTCGAGCAACGAGCGCTGGTAGTAAACGTTCGCGATGAATGTGTTGCGCTCCTTCGAATAGCGGAAACCCGGACCGAAGCGATGCGTGGTGAAGTTGCTCTCGTAGGCGTTCGACAACTGCGGATCGGGCGTCAGTCCGGCGATCGAGAAGTCGCTGCCCGTTTCGTAGGAGCGCTTGTCGCGCTCCTGATGGTCGTAGGTGGCGCGGTACTGGAAGCTCACCTGCGCGTATTTGGCCACCGGTTCCGTGTAGGTGAACTCGCCGCGCAGGGTATGGCTGCGCGAAGGCGCCATATCGCGCAGGTAGCGCAACTGCACGTAGTCGTCCGGAATCCATACGCCGGTCGCGGGATCGGAGACAGGGCGGTCGGGAAGGCTGCCCAGTTGGTTGGAGTAGGAAGTGGCGTTGTTCTCGCTGTCCGAATAGCGGAAACTGCCGTTGAGCGTGATCGTCCGGCCGTCCTTGCCCAGTTTGGCGCGGTAAACGGCGAATGTTCCGAGACTGTATCCGCTGCGGAGGCCGTCGTTGAAGTTGTCCGTGCGGCTGTATCCGCTCTCGCCGTACTGCCAGCCCTGCGTCGTACTCCACGGATCGTTGGACTGGTAGCTGAAGTTCGGCCGGACCATCAGGTTCTGGTTCTCGGATATTTTCCACTCCAGACGGGCGTTGAACCGGTGGTTGAAGCCCTTCGTGTCGGAGTAACCCGTCGTCGATAGGGTATCGACGGCCATCGGGGCCTCGTACCACTTCTGCGTCGTCGAACGGTTCGTGGTATTGGTGTTGTTGAAGAAATAGCTGCCCTGGAACGAAAGCTGGTCGCGTTTGCCCCACGTATCGGAATAGTTCAGTCCGACCGCATTGACCTTCGCCACACCGCTCTGGGGCCGCATCATGTACTGGCCCACGCCGCCGCGGCGTCCGCCCGAACCGCCCGTGACGCCGAGAATGTCCTCGAACGAGAAGTTCTGCTGATTGACGTTGTTGAACAACCCGATCACCGACACGCGGCTGTCGCCCGAGAAGATATTGACGTTGCCGCCGGCGATGTACTTGTGCTGCGACTCGGTCTTCGTGTCGGCGTCATAACCGTATCCGGCGTAGAGTTTTCCGAACTGTCCCTGACGCATGCCGGGCTTGGTCACGATATTGAGGGCCTTGTACCCCTCGCCGTCGTCCATGCCCGAGAACTCGGCCGCGTCGGAGAGCTTGTTGTAAACCTCCACGCGCTCGACGGCCTCGGCCGGCAGCGACTTGATGGCCGTCGTCACATCCTCGCCGAAGAACTCCTTGCCGTCCACGAAGATTTTCTTGATCTCCTCGCCCTGGGCCTCCACCGTGCCGTCCGTGACGGTGATGCCCGGCATCTTCTTCAGCAGGCCCTCGACGTCGGCGTCGGTGGTCACCTTGAAGGCCCCGGCATTATAGCTCACCGTGTCGCCCTTCTGCGAGGTGCGCATGGCCTTGACCTCCTTGACCACGGTCTCGATCTGCACGCCCGGCTTGAGCTTCAGCACGCCGAGCGACACCTTCGGCGACGCGACGCGGAAGGTCGTATCGAGGGTGTTGTAGCCGAGGAACGATACCGACAGTCCGTACTCCCCGTAGGAGAGCGACGGAATCGACACCGATCCCTCGTAGGCGGAGGTGAGATACTGTTTCTTCTCCGGATTCCTGGCCGGTGTCACGGTCAGGACCGCGCCGACCACGCTCTCTCCGGTATCGGCATCCACGATCCGTCCCGTGACGGCCCCGGTCTGTGCGGAGGCCGCCGCCGCGAAGAGCGCCAGCAGGGTAGTCAGTAGTACGTTTTTCATTTTATTTAATAACACTTGTTTGCACGCGCGAAGTTAATTCATTTCCCGCAACGGCGGTTCGACAGAGAGGCGAAACGGCAAAAAAAGGGCGCCAATCGACCGACCGGCGCCCCGGCTGCAACAAGCCGCCGAAAATCCGGTATCACTTCTTTCCCTTCATCTTCTCACGGGGACAGGGTCTGTCGCAGCATGCGCCCTCCCGGCATGCGGGAGCGCCTTCGGGCGCCTTGCGCATCATCTGCGGACCGCGGCGGGCTCCGGGATGCGGGCCCTGCATCTTGGACCACTCCATGAACTGCTCGGTCGAAAGGATCGACTTCATCTTCTCGGCCTGCTCCGCCCGCGCCTTGCGCATCGCCTCGCGATGGGCCTCCATCGTCTGCAACTGCTCGAGCGTCGCGGCATAGACCTGTTCGGACTGTTTTTCCGTGAGCTTCAAGCGTTCGGCCATGCGGTCCGTCATCTCGCGGGCCATCTGCTCGACGGAGGGGCGTTCGCCCGCTTCCGGACCCCGTTCCATACGCTGCGGCTGCGCGAAGGCGCTCGTACCTGCCGCCATGCAGAGGGCGGCGAAGGCTGCAAAAATCGTCTTTTTCATCTTTTCCGAATTTTGGTTAAACATTCCCGGTTGTCGAAAACCGTTCCGGGGAATCGTCGGTACAAAGGTAACGCCAAACACGAAAACCCGGAGCGGACTCCGGGCGTAACGGCAAAAGGACGGGCCGAACCGCCTATTCGGCAGGGTGAACCGCCCGCAGCCATGTCTTGAATTCGGGAACGCGGGCTTTGGAAATGACGATCCGCTCGGGGGTATCGACCGTAAGATGGAGCGTCAGACGGCTGCCGAACCACACGGCGATCTCCTTCACGGCGCGGCGCGCCACGATGAACTGCCGGTTGGCGCGGAAGAAATCGCGCTCGGGAAGCAAGGCCTGCAACGCTTCGAGGGTCTTGTCGAGCGGGTAGGTCTCCCCGTCGAAACCGCAGGCCGTGACCTTCTCGTTCGAAGTGTAGCAGTAGGCGATCCGGTCGCGCTGTAGGGGAATGATCCGGTCGCGCACGCGGACTAGAAAGACCTCTTCCTGCCGCTGCGCGGCGAGACTCCGCACGCGGGAACCGTAGTCGAGCCGTTCGCCCGAGGTGAGCCTCCGCAGCTTCTCCAGCGCACGCCGCACGTCGTCGGCATTGATCGGTTTGAGCAGGTAGTCGATGCTGCTGACCTTGAACGCCTCGAGCGCATAGCGGTCGTAGGCCGTGGTGAAGATGACCGGAGCGGTGACCTCCACGGCGCCGAAGATGCGGAAGGAATCGCCGTCCGCCAGGTGGATGTCCATGAACAGCAGGTCGGGCTGGGGATTGGAACGCAGCCACTCGATGCTCTCGGCGACGCTTTCGAGCGTCGCCACGATCTGCACGCCGGGGGCCACCTCCCGCAGCACGGCGGCGAGGTTCCGCGCGGCGGCGGTCTCGTCTTCGATAAGCAGCGCCTTCATCATGGCTTGTCGGGATTGAGCAGCGGCAGCCGCACGGTGAACCGTTCCTCCGTCGAGAGAATGGCGATGTCACGCCCCGTGATGAGCTGCCAGCGGTTGCGCAGGTTCTCCAGTCCGATACCGGTCGAGGGCTCGGGTTCGAGCTTGGGACGCCGGGGATTCGAGACCTCCAGTATGCCGTTCTCCACGCGGATCGAGACATGGAGCGGATTGCTGCGCGTGATGGTGTTGTGTTTGACGGCGTTGCCGATCAGCGGCTGGAGCGAAAGCGCCGGCAGCCGCCAGTCGAAGTAGCGCGCATCGACCGCGATGTCGAAAAAGAGTTTGTCGGCATAGCGGATCTTGAACAGATAACTGTACGCCTCGGCGAATTTGAGTTCCTCGCCGAGCGTCATGAGCGTGCTCTGGCCGTTCTGGATGATGTAGCGGAACGTGTAGGAGAGCTGGTCGATGTAAACGAGCGCCTTGTCGTCCTGCCGCTCGCGCACGAGCATCGCCAGCGAGTTGAGCGAGTTGAAGAAGAAATGGGGGTTGATCTGCCCGACGAGCAGATTGTAGCGCGTGGTGAGATTCTCGTTCTTGAGCCGCTCGTTCTCCACGACGACGGCCTGCCGCTGCGAGATGAGCACGTAGATGCGGCTGTACAGCAGCGAGACGACCACGGCGAACGAACATTTGAGCAGCAGCATGTAGTCGAACATGCGGCCGCCCATGAAGTTCATCACGATCCGCCCGGAATGCCATTCCGTGACGGGAGCCACGCAGTATAGCCCAACGGCCGCGGCGATGCACCACAGGCAGCGGCGCACGTAACGTGCCATCGAATAGTTCCGGCGCGACGAGGTGAGGATCGAGAGCATCACGAACGACATGATGAGGTAGAAGACCAGTTGCAGCAGCAACTCCGTCCACCGCGAAGTGCGGTTGTAGAGGGCGCTGTAATCATATTCCGCATCGTTGAGCGTCCGCACTCGCTCCAGCACGGGATGTCCTCCGGCGTTGCGGGGCGGCATCAGATCGGCCACGATCCGGTCGCCCGCCTCGAGCCCCAGCCAGCGCATACGCCGCGAGGGGGTATAGACGCTGTCGCCGTTGGCGTAGATCAGATACCCGTATCCGTCGGGATGCACGAAAAGCGTACCCGCGTCGCGCCGTTCGGCGATCTGCTCGCCGGCGGAACGCGGCGGCGCCTCGCTGCTCTGCTCGACGAGCAGCAGGAGCAGGTACGAGAAATTGACCACCAGGCTGATCGCCACGGCGACCAGCAGGTTCAGCACGACGTCGGAATATCGGGATTGCAGCCGCATGGGAAGGGGTTACTTCTCCGGTTCGCCTTCGGCCGCTCCGTCCCGGAACCACGAGGCGTAGTGCATGTAGTCGCGTGCCGTGCGGAGCACGATCTCCTCGCGCTGCTCGGGGGTCACCGCCCGGATCCGCTTGGCCGGAACGCCCGCGTAAAGCGAGTCGGGTTCCAGTTGTGCATTGGAGAGCACCAGCGCCCCGGCGGCGATGATGCAGCCCGACGGGATGACGGCGTTGTCGAGCAGGATGGCGCCCATGCCGATCAGACAGTTGTCGCCGATGCGCGCGCCGTGCACCACGGCGTTGTGGCCCACCGAGACGTCGTTGCCGATGATCGTCTGCGACGGATGCTTCGCCTTGTCGTAGATGGTGTGGAGCACCGCGCCGTCCTGAATGTTCGTGCGGTCGCCGATGACGATCTTGTTCACGTCGCCCCGCAGGACGGCGTTGTACCAGATCGAACAGTCGCGCCCGATCGTCACGTCGCCCAGGATCACGGCCGTCTCGGCCAGAAACGTATTTTCTCCGATCACGGGGGTATGTCCCCGCACTTCTCTGATCAATGCCATAATTATAATATCTCTTTGGTTTCAAATGTATATTCCGTACGTACACCGCCTCGCAGCGCCGCCATGCGGTGGCGTCCGGGGGCCGTCACGGCACTGTCGATCCGCATCCCGCCGACCGGCTCGCCGTCCCATTCCACGACCACGTCACCCGGACGCAGCCCCTCGGGCGCATGCCCGGCATCGAACCGCACGCAGGCGGGAAGGTAAATGCGGTCATCGCGTTTTTCCACCGCCACGCAGGCGAAGCCGGCAGCGGCGAGCGTATCGGGCGACACGGCCCGCATGTAACCGCGCCGGAGATTGAACTCCACGCACGACTGCGCCAGAAAACGCTGCCCGAAAATACCGTCGGACTGGCATCCCAGCACCTCCTTCAGGGCAAGGACAGGCGTCATCTCACTCTCCCGGCGCAATGTGTCGATGGCGAATGCGAGTTTCTCCAGCAGTATGCGCATCGACGCGACCGAGACTCCCGTACCGCCGATCATACCCCGGGCTGCACGCCCGGGCGCAACGCCGGAGCGCGCGAGCCACAGCGAATCGACATAGAGCCCCGTCGCACCCGTATCGAAGACCAGACGCGCCGGGATCGAATCGCAGACCGTCGCATCGAAATAGAGGTGTCCCCGGTGGTAACGGAATGCGACCGCACCTTCGGGCAGCAGCTCCGGATCCGGTGGTGCGGCAGAATGCTGCACCCCTGCGCCGCCGCAGGCTGCCAGCAACAGGCACGCCAGGGCATACGACAGCGAGCGTTTCAATTCCGTCCGCGACAGGTGCATACTCTTCGCGTTTTTTATTCTTCTTTTTTGGCTTCCTGCCACAGAGCCTCCATCTGGTCGAGCGAGAGGTCGTGCAGCGAACTTCCCTGTGCGGCAGCCTGTTCCTCCATGTAATTGAAGCGGCGGATGAATTTCTCGTTCGTGCGTGCCAGCGCCGATTCGGGATCCACGCCGTAGAGCCGTGCGGCATTCACGAGGGCGAAGAACAAGTCCCCGAACTCTCCTTCGAGCTCCTCCCTGCGGCCCGCGCGCATCTCCGCCTCGACCTCGGCGATCTCCTCCTTCACCTTCGCCCAGACATCCTCTTTGCGCTGCCAGTCGAACCCTGCCCCGGCGGCCTTCTCGCCCACGCGGAACGCCTTCACCAGCGCCGGAAGCGAGCGGGGGACGCCGCCGAGCGTGCCGCTCTTGCGGTTCTTCTTGCGCAGCTTGAGCGCCTCCCAGTTCTCCTTCACCTCGTCGGGCGTATTGGCATGGATGTCGCCGTAAACGTGCGGATGGCGATAGATCAGCTTGTCGCACAAGGCATTGGCCACATCACCGAAATCGAACGCGCCCTGTTCCTCGCCCAGCTTCGAATAGAAAACCACATGCAGCAGCAGGTCGCCCAGCTCCTCCTTGATTCCCTCCATATTGTGCGCCGTGATGGCATCGGCCAGTTCGTAGGTCTCCTCGATCGTGTTGCTGCGCAGCGAGTCGAAAGTCTGCTCCCGGTCCCACGGACATTCGCGGCGGAGCGTGTTCATCACCTCCAGCAGGCGTGCCGTGGCTTCCAAACGTTTGTCTTCCATGAATCCGATTCGATTTAGCAAGGCAAAGATAACAAATCGGTCGAAAAAACATATCTTTGCGTCGTACAAAAATTCTACCTGCCGATGAAACGACTCTCTCTGGCGCTGGCGCTGCTTTGCGCCGTTTCCGCCTCCGCACAGCCCGGCCCGGGGCGCACGACCTTCCGCGAAGGGGTCTTCCCGTTCGATTCCCGCACGACGCTCACGGCCGACGAGGCCTTGCGTCCGATAGCGGATTACGCCGCGGAATACCTCCGCTGCCCGGTGCGGCAGGACCACTCGGGCGACGGTACCGTGGCGCTCGTGCTCGACGCCTCCGGCGACATCCCGGCCGAAGGATACCGTCTCGAAATCGCCCCCGACCACATCGTCGTCCGCAGCGGCGACTACGGCGGGGCCTTCAACGGCGTGCAGGCGCTCTTCCGGCTGCTGCCGCCCGCAATCTACGGGAAGCGCGGCCTGCCCGAAGGGACCGTGATCGCCTGTGCGGAAACGCAGGACGCCCCGCGCTTCGCATTCCGCGGAATGATGCTCGACGTGGCCCGGACGTGGATGGATGCGGATGCGGTAAAGCGTTATATAGACCTGCTTTCATACCACAATATCAACAAACTGCATCTTCATCTCACGGACGACGAAGGATGGCGCATCGAGATCCGTTCCCACCCCGAACTGGCCGAGGTCGGCGGATTCCGCGGCGGCGATTCGCCCGTGAAGGCCATCTACGGCAAATGGTTCGAACGTTACGGCGGCTACTACACGCAGGAGGAGATGCGCGACATCGTCCGCTATGCCGCCGTCCGCAACATCGAGGTGATCCCCGAGATCGACCTCCCGGGACACAGCCGCACGGTCGGGACGGTGCATCCCGAAATCCGCTGCGCCTACGCCGCCGACACGGCAGCCACCGCCGGATACGACTACCGCAACGCCTGGTGCGTGGCGCGCGAGGAGAACTACGCGCTGCTCGGGGATATTCTGGGCGAAATCTGCGGGCTCTTCCCGTCGGAATACATCCATATCGGCGGCGACGAGGTGGACATGTCGCAGTGGAAGCGCTGCCCGGACTGCCGGGCGCTCATGGCCCGGATGGGAACGGACGACCCGCACCGGCTGGAGGACCTCTTCCTGGAGCGGCTCGCGGGTATCCTGCGCGAGCACGGCAAGCGGCCCGCCGTCTGGAACGAAGCCGTGCGCACGGGCGCCTTTTCGCACGACTGCCGCGTGAACGGCTGGGAGAGCACGAAGGCGTGCCTCGATGCCACGGCCAAAGGCTACCGGACCGTCGTGATGCCGGGCGAGTATTTCTATTTCGACATGCGGCAGTCGCCGAACGAGCCGGGCCACCAGTGGGCGGCGATCTTCGACGCCCGGAAGGTTTATTCGTTCGACTTCGCCGAAGCCGGATTCTCCGCCGCGCAGATGCGCCGCGTCGAGGGTTTGCAGGGGGCTTTTTTCAGCGAGCTCTACGTGGCGCACGAGCCGGAGAAGCCCGACTACCTCGACTACATGCTCTTCCCGCGGGTCTGCGCGCTGGCACGGATCGCCTGGAGCGGCAACGACGAGGGGTGGGACGCATACTATAAGGAGCTGCGCGAGGAACACTACCCCCGCATGACAGCCATGGGCATCCGCTTCCGTCTGACTCCGCCGCAGGTACGCTACGCCGACGGGATGCTGACGGCGGCGACCGACGACGGCTCGCGCATCCGCTTCGTGCGCGACGACCGTCCGGACGAGGAGTCCGACTACACGGCCCCGGTGGAGACCTCCGAGCCGCACCGCTACCGTTTCCGCTCGGAGCGGGGGACGGGACGCAGCCCCTATGCGGCCCACGATTCCCGCTACCGCACGATCCGGCCCGCCGTGACGCTCACCTCCTCGATCCGCGAGAGTGCGAAGTTCCCCTATTCGAACGTGGACACCTACAAAGGCTACGCCTACACGAGCCGCACCGGACGTAAGGGGGATTGGGTGCTCTATACCTTCGACGAACCGGTTTCCTGCCGCGAGATGCTGCTCCGCACGGGTTATTCGCACCTGACGAAGATGCAGTTCGTGACCGGGTATGCCGAGGTGTCGTACGACGGCCGGACGTTCGAATGCGCCGGGAAGCTCGACGAAGGCGCCATCCTGCTGCGCCCCGAACGGCCCGTGAAGGCCGTGCGACTGGTCTGCACCTCGGACGGCAACGGCACGCCGATCGTCGTGGTGATGCCCCCGGAGATCAAGCCGGTGCTGTAACCCCGCACCCGGGAGGAAGATTCGCACATAACGAAAAGGCAGCGGCCGGGTGATCCGGCCGCTGCCTTTTTTCGTTTCCGCCACGCGGCGTCAGGCCCGGACCTGCGCACCGCAGCGCTGTTCGAACTGCCGGACGAGGTTCCCCATGACACGCTCGATGGTCTTCTCGTCCAGCGTGCGGGTCTTGTCCTCCAGCACGAAACTCAGCGCATAGGACTTCTTGCCCTCGGGGAGCTTGTCGCCCTCATAGACGTCGAAGAGCGAGACGCTCCGCAGCAGTTTGCGTTCGGCGGCGAAGGCCGCGTCGCGCAGCTCCGAGAAGGTCACCCGTTTGTCGATCAGCAGCGCCAGATCGCGCTTCACCTCGGGGAACTTCGACAGCTCTGCGGCGACGATGCGGTGTTTTCGGGTCGAACGCACGAGGACGTCGAAATTCATCTCCAGAAAGTAAACCTCCTGCTTGAGGTCCGTCCGGCGGCGGATAGCCGGGGCCACCGAGCCGATCCGGAGCAGCTCCCGGCCGTTGAGCGCCATCGTCAGCCCTTCGGAGAAGAGATCGCTTTCGAGCGTCTCCGTCTCCAGCGCATAGATGTCGATGCCGAAGCGGCGCAGGAGTTTCTCGGCCACGGCGCGCAGGGTGAAGAACGACGCCTTCCCGGGTTTCGTATTCCACGAATGCGGCGTGGAGACCCCCGTCACGGCGATCGCCAGCCGGTACTCCTCGGAGTAGGGCGCCAACCGGTCGGCTTCGGAGCGCTTCGCCTCGTCGTAGAAGTAGCAGTTGCCGAATTCGTAGAGTTTCAGGTCGCCGTTCTTGCGATTGACGTTCAGCGCCACGGCCTCCAGCATGTTGAACAACAGCGTCTGCCGCATGACGTTCAGATCGGCGCTCAACGGATTGAGGATGCGCACGCAGCGCTCCGCGGGGCAGGAGGTCAGCCCCTCGTAGTAGGCGCCCTTCGTGAGCGAGTTGGACATGATCTCCGTGAAGCCGTTGGCCGAAAGGAAATCCGCCGCGAGATTCATCAGGCGGTTCCTATCGGGACGGGGAGCGTAGGAGAGCGTCGAACGCACGTGCGCGGGCAACTCGACGTTGTTGTAGCCGTAGATTCGGAGAATCTCCTCCACCAGATCGGCCTCGCGCCGCACGTCCACACGGTAGGGCGGCACGGCCACGGTCAGTTCCCCGTCGCCCTTCTCGGCGAGTATCTTCACCTCGAGCGCGCCGATGATCCGCCGCAGCGTCTCCTCGGGAATCTCCTTGCCGATCAGGGCGTTGATCCGCCGCAGCGAGACGTCGAAGACGAAATCGCCGATCGGGGCGGGGTAGATGTCCGTGATGTCGCTCGAAATCGTGCCACCGGCCAGTTCCTTCATCAGCAGCGCGGCGCGCTTGGCGGCATAGACCTGCAGGTTGGGATCCGCGCCGCGCTCGAAGCGGAACGAGGAGTCGGTGTTCAGCCCGAAGCGCTTGGCCGTCTTGCGCACCCACACGGGATTGAAATAGGCGCTCTCAATGAAGACGTCGGTCGTCCCGTCGCCGATGCCCGAATCCAGCCCTCCGAAGACGCCCGCGATGCACATGGGGCGCTCGGCCGAACAGATCATCAGGTCCTGCGACGTGAGTTTGCGTTCCACGCCGTCGAGCGTCACGAAGGGCGTGCCGTCGGCGCAGGTGCGGACGACGACCTCGCGGCCCTCGATCTTCGCGGCGTCGAAGGCGTGCAGGGGCTGGCCCAGCTCGAAAAGCACGAAATTGGTGATGTCCACCAGGTTGTTCTTGGGATGGATGCCCGCGGCGCGCAGGCAGTTCTGCATCCACTCGGGCGAAGGGCCGATCTTGCAGCCCGTGACCGTCACGCCCGCATAGCGGGGCGCGGCCTCCGTGTTCTCGACACGGATCTTCACCGGCAGGTCGCGGTTGTCCGGAGCGAAGGCCGAGACGTCGGGCCACTGCACCTCGATCCGCTCGCCGCGGCTGCGGAGGTAGGCCGCCAGGTCGCGCGCCACGCCGATATGCGACGCCGCATCCACGCGGTTGGGCGTCAGTCCGATCTGAATCAGGTAGTCGTCCTCGATATGCAGGTACTCCCGGGCGGCCATGCCCACCGGAGCGTCGGAAGGCAGCTCCATGATGCCGTCGTGCGCCGTGCCGATACCCAGCTCGTCCTCGGCGCAGAGCATGCCGAGCGACTCGACGCCGCGGATCTTCGACCGCTTGATTTTGAACTCCTCCTCCCCGCCGCCGGGATAGAGTACCGCGCCCACCGTGGCGCAGAGCACCTTCAGCCCGGCACGGCAGTTCGGCGCCCCGCAGACGATCTGCAGCGGCTCTCCGGAGCCGACGTCCACCGTCGTCAGGTGCAAGTGGTCCGAATCGGGATGGTCCGTGCAGGTCAGCACCTCGGCCACGACGACCCCTTGCAGGCCGCCGCGGACGGTCTCGATCTTCTCGAAGCCCTCGACCTCCAGCCCGATGTCGGTCAGGATCCGGGCGATCTCCCCGGCCGGAAGCTCGGTCGGGAGATAGCGTTTGAGCCAATTGTACGAAATGTTCATATCGTTGAATTTGTGAATTAGCTAAAATCGAACAAAGATAGGCATTTTCCGGCAAAATACGCGCCGCGGCGGGGCTTTTTTCGCTACCGCGACCCCAGCCAGAGGAAGAGCATGCCGAGAAGGACGAAGCCCAGATCGACGGCCTTCGCGCGCAGGTTCCTCTCGCCGAAGAGCAGCGCTCCGCAGAGAAACGACACGACGACCGACCCGCGGCGGACCATCGAGACGACCGAGATCATCGCGTCCGGCTCGCGCAGGGCGCAGAAATAGGCGAAATCGGCAGCCGAGAGAAAGACCGAAATCAGCGGAATGGCCCAGCTCCAGCGGAAAGGCGAAGCCGCGCGGCGCGGCAGCCAGAGCAGCGCCGTGACGACGGCCATCATGCCCAACTGATAGAGATTGTACCAGCTCTGCACGAAGGCCGGATCGAGCCGCGTCATGATGTATTTGTCGTACAGGCCGCTGGCAGCTCCCGTCACGGCCGCCGCCGCGAGGCAGAGAATCCAGACGTTGTGCCGGGAATCGACCCCTTCACGGCGGCCCGAGCGGCTCAGGAGCACGAGCGACGTCAGCGCCAGCGCCACGCCGATCCACTGGAACCCGTTGAGCCGCTCGCCGAAGACGGCCAGCGCACCGACGAGCACCAACACCGGGCGTGTGGCATTGACCGGCCCCACGATCGTAAGGGGCAGATGCTTCATACCGAAGTATCCGAAAATCCACGAAGTGAGGACGATGACGGACTTCACCGCGACCAGCGCATGAGCTTCGGCCGTACCCCGCGAGGCAGCCAGCGGCGTCGAATCGAACCATCCGAGACCGAGCTCCGCGGAGAGAATCGCCGGCAGAAACAGCAGCGACGAGAAGAGCGTGTTGAGCAGCAGCACCGGCAGCACGGCGTTGCCGGAGAGCGACTTCTTCTTGGCGACGTCGTAAAGCCCCAGCAGAGCGGCCGACAGAAAGGCGAGCGAAAGCCACATGGCCTACAGCTCGTCGCTGTAAACGGCGCCGGGCAGGTCGTGGAGGTTATAGCGCGAAGCCATCGACATGCCGTAGGCTCCGGCCGACTTGATCGAGAGCAGGTCGCCGCGGCGCGTTCTGCGCAGGCTCACGTTCTCGTCGAACACGTCCGTCGATTCGCAGGCCGTGCCGACGACGGTGTATTTGTCCGAGGTCTCCTCTTCGGAGGTGATATTCTCGATGTTGTGGTACGAACCGTAGAGCGCCGGACGGATCAGCTCGGTCATCGAGGCGTCCACGATGGCCAGTTTGCGCCCCGTAGCGGTGGTTTTGTTGAACAGCACGCGCGTGATGAGCTCGCCGCATTCGGCCACGATCGAACGGCCGAACTCGAAGTGCACCTCCTTGCCGCCGATGTCGAGATGATTGTGGACGATGGAGAACAGCGAAGCGAAGTTGGGGATCGGCTCGTTCTCCGGTACGTCGTAGTTGACGCCCAGGCCGCCGCCCACGTCCACGAAGCGGAACGAGAAACCCAGTCCCTCGAGGTTGCGGACGATCACATTGACCTTGCGGCACATGTTCTCGAAGACATGCAGTTCGCGGATCTGCGAACCGATGTGGAGATGGACGCCGACGACGTTCACATGGGGCAGGGACTTGATCCGCGCGGCGTGCTCGAGCACCTCCTCGTACGAAATGCCGAACTTGCTGTCGGCCTGTCCCGTGTCGATGCAGTGGTTCGTGCGGGGGTCGATGTCCGGGTTGATACGCAGCGCGACGTCGGTCACGGCGCCCGCCTCCGCCGAGAACGCATCCACGACCTCCAGCTCCTCGATCGACTCGCAGTTGATCGCCAGAATACCCTGCGAGATGGCGTAGCGCAGCTCCTTGTCACGCTTGCCCACGCCGGCGTAAACGATTCCCCGGGGATCGAAACCCGCCTCGACGGCCTTGCGCAGCTCGTTGCCCGAAGCGCAGTCGATGCCCAGCCCGTATTCGCGGATGATCGCCAGCAGGTGATCGTCGTAATTGGCCTTGATGGCGTAGTGGACCTTGTAGCCGTATTTGTTCGATTCGTAAACGACGCTTTCGAGGGTCTGGCGCAGCAGCGCCGTGTCGTAGAGATAGAACGGGGTCTCGAAGCCCCGGAGCTTGGATGCGATGTGCCTGCTTAACATAATTGACTGACTTAACCTTAACCTTGTAAAGCCGCAAAGATAGATTTTTCAGCCGGAAAAGGCAAATTCCGGAACCAGGAATCGCAGCGGAGAGGGAATATCCCCGCCGGAACCGACGCCCCCACGCCAGACGACTTCCGTTCCCGGACCGGAAGGCGGGAGGACGCCGCACGAAGGCCGGAAATTCAAATATATTTCGTATATTTGCCCGTATTTTTTACGCGGAATCCATGAAAAACATTCGGAACTTTTGCATCATAGCCCATATCGACCACGGCAAATCGACCCTCGCGGACCGGTTGTTGGAAAAGACCAACACGCTGAATCAGCGGGAAATGCAGTCGCAGGTGCTGGACGACATGGACCTCGAACGCGAAAAGGGCATCACGATCAAGAGCCACGCGATCCAGATGGAGTACACGGCCCGCGACGGGCAGACGTACACGCTCAACCTGATCGACACCCCGGGACACGTCGATTTCTCGTACGAGGTCTCGCGCGCCATCGCCTCGTGCGAAGGGGCGCTGCTGGTGGTGGACGCCACGCAGGGCATTCAGGCCCAGACTATTTCGAACCTCTACCTGGCCGTCGGGCACGATCTGGAGATCGTCCCCGTGCTGAACAAGATCGACATGGATTCGGCGATGATCGACGAGGTGAAGGATCAGGTGATCGACCTGATCGGCTGCAAGGACGAGGACATTCTCCTGGCCTCGGGCAAGACGGGGCAGGGTGTCGAGGAGGTGCTCGAAGCCATCGTCACGCGCATCCCCGCCCCGAAAGGCGACGAAAACGCCCCGTTGCAGGCGCTCATCTTCGACTCGGTGTTCAACCCCTTCCGCGGCATCATCGCCTATTACCGCGTCTTCAACGGCACGCTGCGCAAGGGCGACCACGTGAAGTTCTTCAACACGGGCAGCGAATACGACGCCGACGAAATCGGCGTGCTGAAACTCAAGATGCAGCCCCGGCAGGAGATCAGGGCCGGAGACGTGGGGTATATCTGCTCGGGCATCAAGACTTCGTCGGACGTGAAGGTGGGCGACACGATCACCTCGGTGGCCAACCCCTCGCGGGAGGCCATCGCCGGCTTCGAGGACGTGAAGCCGATGGTCTTCGCCGGCATCTACCCCGTGGAAGCCGACCAGTACGAGGACCTGCGCGCTTCGCTCGAGAAGTTGCAGCTCAACGACGCCTCGCTGACGTTCGAACCCGAAAGCTCGCTGGCCCTCGGATTCGGATTCCGCTGCGGATTCCTCGGGCTGCTGCACATGGAGATCATCCAGGAGCGGCTGTACCGCGAATTCGACATGGACGTGATCACCACCGTGCCGAACGTCTCGTACCGCGTGACCACCACGCAGGGCGATACGGTAGAGGTCCACAACCCCTCGGGACTGCCCGAGGTGACGAAGATCGCCAAGATCGAGGAGCCCTACATCCTGGCGCAGATCATCACCAAGTCGGAGTTTCTGGGCAACGTCATCAAGCTCTGCATCGACAAGCGCGGGGTGATGAAGAACCAGACATTCATCACGCAGGACCGCGTGGAAGTGAATTTCGACATGCCTCTCTCGGAGATCGTCTTCGACTTCTACGACAAACTCAAGAGCATCTCGAAAGGCTACGCCTCGTTCGACTACCACCGCACGGGGTTCCAGCTCTCGAAACTCGTCAAACTGGACATCCTGCTCAACGGCGAGCCGGTGGACGCCCTCTCGTCGCTCACCTACACGGACCACGCCTACGATTTCGGCCGCAAAATGTGCGAGAAGCTCAAGGAGCTGATCCCGCGCCAGCAGTTCGACATCGCCATACAGGCCGCCGTGGGGGCCAAGATCATCGCCCGCGAGACGGTGAAGGCCGTGCGCAAGGACGTGACGGCCAAGTGTTACGGAGGCGACATATCGCGCAAGCGCAAGCTGCTCGAAAAGCAGAAGAAGGGCAAGAAGCGCATGCGCCAGATCGGCAACGTCGAAGTGCCGCAGTCAGCCTTCCTCGCCGTACTGAAGATGGACTGACGGACGCGCCCGCTCTCCGGACCGGCCCCAACATACTACTACAGAATAAGACATGAAGAAGACCATCATCGACCTGTTCGAAGACTCCGTCGCGAAGTACGGAGCCAAGACCTTCCTGCTCGAGAAGCGTCACCGCAAATTCGAACCGACGACCTACGCCGAAACCCGCGAGCAGGCGATCGAGGTCGGGGCGGGACTGGCCTCGCTCGGCATCCGCCCGCAGGACAAGGTGGCCATTCTGGCCGAAGGCAGCAATGCCTGGATCATCTCCGAGCTGGGGCTCTTCTACGCCGGAGCGGTCAGCGTGCCGCTCTCGGTGAAGCTCGAGGAGTCGAACGACCTGCTCTTCCGCCTGCGGCACGCCGAAGTCCGGGCGCTGTTCGTTTCGAAATACCAACTGCCCAAAATCCGGCGCATCCGGCAGGAACTGCCCGGAGTCGAGCACATCGTCGTCTTCGGACACCTCCCGCTCGAGGCGGGCGAAACGGCCTTCGGGACGCTCAAGCGGCTGGGCCGCGACTACCTGGCGAAGAACCGCGAGGAATTCATGCGGCGCGGACAGGCGATCCGCAACGACGACTACGCCACGATCACCTACACGTCGGGCACGACGGCCGACCCGAAAGGCGTCGTGCTGACGCACCGCAACTATACGGCCAACGTCGAACAGTCGCTCTCGCGCATCGACATTCCGCCGCACTACCGCACGCTCATCATCCTGCCGCTGGACCACTGCTTCGCCCACGTGGTAGGGTTCTATATCATGATCGCCTGCGGCGCTTCGGTGGCCACGGTGCAGATCGGCGCGACACCGATGGAGACGCTCAAGAACATCCCGCAGAACATCCGCGAGGTGCAGCCGCACTTTTTGCTGTCGGTCCCGGCGCTGGCCAAGAACTTCCGGAAGAACATCGAGAGTTCGATCCGCGCGAAAGGCCCCTTCACCGAACGGCTGTTCCGGCTGGCGCTCCGCACGGCCTATATCTACAATCAGGACGGATACAGCCGGGGGCGCGGCTGGCGGATCGCACTGGCTCCCGCAGTGGGGCTGTTCGACGCCCTGCTGTTCCGCAAGGTCCGCGCGGCGTTCGGCGGCTGCCTCGAATTTTTCGTAGGCGGCGGCGCGCTGCTCGACACGGAACTGCAACGCTTCTTCTACGCCATCGGCATCCCCATGTTCCAGGGATACGGCCTGTCGGAGGCGACGCCCGTGATTTCGACCAACTCGCCCAAACACCACTGGCATCGGTTCGGATCGTCGGGCAAGATACTGATTCCGCTCGACCTGAAGATCATGGACGAACAGGGACACGAACTTCCCCGCGGACAGCGGGGCGAAATCGTCGTCCGCGGCGAAAACGTCATGGCCGGGTACTGGAAGAATCCCGAAGCCACGGCCGACACGGTACGCGACGGTTGGCTGCACACGGGCGACATGGGCTATGTCTCGGAGGACGACTTCCTCTACGTGCTGGGACGTTTCAAGAGCCTGCTGATCTCGTCGGACGGCGAGAAATACAGCCCCGAGGGAATGGAGGAGGCGATCGTGGACAAATCGCCCTACATCGACCAGATTCTGATACACAACAACCAGAGCCCGTTTACGGGAGCCGTCGTGGTGCCGAACCGCGAAGCGCTGCGGCGCGAGCTGGACAACCGCGGCGTGGCGCCGGGAGACCGGGCCGCTGCCGCAGCGGAAATTCTCGGGGCGGAAATCGACCGCTACCGCGCGGGAGGCATCTACGCCGGGGAGTTCCCCGAGCGGTGGCTGCCGGCGGGACTGGCGATCGTGGACGAAGCCTTCACGGAGCAGAACGGGCTGGTGAACAGTACGATGAAAGTGGTCCGCGGCAAAGTCGAGAAACACTTCGGCGACCGGATAGCCTATCTCTACACACCCGAAGGCAAAACGCTGAAGAATCCCCGGAACCTCGCATCGTTGGAAAAAATCGTGGGGTAGCGCACGTTTTTTCGTCCCCGGGATTTGCAAAATCAAAAAAGCGGAGTAACTTTGTACTCCGAATTGCGGAAATAGCTCAGTCGGTAGAGCATCAGCTTCCCAAGCTGAGGGTCGCGGGTTCGAATCCCGTTTTCCGCTCGAATTCCTATCTATCTTAACATATAGCGATTCTCACAGATCGCTATATGTTTTTTTTTGGTGCATTCCGATCTTCTCGGGTTGGTATATCCTCACAAAAAGGCAGAAAAATGATTGTTTTTGAGCCAAAAAGAATTAACCAATGGCAGCTTTCAAGGTTTGTGCCTTCAGGAATCATTTACGGAAGGATGGAACGTACAATACGAAATTACGGATTATGCATAATTTCCAGACCCGAAAATAAGCACTCCCTTTTACGTCGAGGAAGAAAATCTCTCCCCGGATCTTCAGATCACGGATGATGAGCATGTCGATCTTCGTGAAGATCTCTGTCATGAATGCCGAAGAATCACCCGAGAGTCAGGCTATGAAATCAACGACAATGACTATTGACGAACTTGTCCGTTATCTCATACAGTGGACGATTTTATGACATTTATCAAGCAGGGCCGTCACAGCGAAGCTCAAACAGGTTGCGAGCCAAAACAAGCAAGGGCTCACCCAACCCCCGGGCCCTATCGCTATATCTTGCATGCATGTAAAATCAAGTTACCGGAACACGTCGTAGCCAAAATGGTGTACGGAACCGATGTCGCAGATGACGTATAAGTGCTGAATTCATATAAAGCGTAGGGAAAAATCTTTTGAATCATTCTATTCCTTTGATCAGCGGCCAAGTAGCTTCTCCGGTGATGTTTGTGGGGAACATACGGAGCGATAAAACCCAAATATAATTTGGTGTTTTGATCCGGAATATATATCTTTAATTCATAAATACGAGAATGACGTTCTTCTGTTTATCCTAACTCGAAGACCAAATTAAAGTATAACAGGTAAACAGTAGGAACCGGAGCATTATGCACGGTTCTTAACTGCTGTTATAAGGATTGGTCTCCTGAGTTAGGCAAATTAAGATACCGTGCATATTTTTTAGAAACATCAAAATCAGTGCCGGTATGATCGAATTTTTCCTATGTACAATCATTGTTTTATTGGTTGTTCTTGTCGCCGTCTTGGCAAAATCGCTGAATGAGACGAAAAAACTTGCCAGCAACAGACTGCTGCTTATCAAGGACTGGCTCGATCTGTTGTATGTATTCAGCGACGATTCCCAGGCTTTTCACAATCGGTGCAAGAACATTGCGCATATCAGGCAATTGACGAAATACAATATTGTCAGCTGGAACCCTCCCAGCGCAACAATCAAGATGAAATGGCATAAAATGTCCGTTTCCGAAAGACAATTCATCTGTCTGATGAATGCCGGATTCTCGAACAGAGAGCTATGCGCTATTTTTCAGGTGGGGAAAATCAGTTCGATTTATGTAAAGTACCATCGTATCAAGGCCAAATGATCCTGCCCGAAAGAATCTCTTATCTTTTCAGGATTCCGGCCGGGTGTTTCCCGAGATAGCCCTTTTTCGCGTTTCGAAACGAATAACCCGTTAGGTGAGATTGAATTCGCATTTTCAAGAAAAGAACCTGCCTACTATTTCTCTCCCTTTCTCCAGCTTATCCCGTGCAATTGGATACATTCGGTTTGATGCCGATATGTTATATGTTTGTAAAGATAGCGAACGGATAAATTCCGAAGAAATATTTCGCCGATAAAACGATGCTGTCATATTAGGATATAATAGAGTGATATTCATCTGATATCACGGATTATTCCCTTTCATGGACCTTTCATTGCGGACTGCAGCGTATGATAAGCTTTTGTATAGTTTTTATAGTATATATATTGCTGACACACAAAATATTACTATTTATGATGAAAGGTCTATAAACGGTGATATATTCTCCCGGTGGATATATCTTTGTTAAGGCTTAATTTCATTCTTTTCCATGATGAACTTTTCTATATCTGTCGTGCGAAGCAAACGGTTGCGCGCTTTCTCGTTACCGGAATTATTGGTCGTACTTGTGATTATCGGTATCCTGGTACTGATCGCGCTTCCGAATCTAATGCCGCTCATCTCGCGTGCGAAAGCAACCGAGGCACAGCAGCAACTGACCTATCTGCACACGTTGCAAAAATCGAATTTCTACACTTGTTCCCGTTATTCGGCGTCACTCGACGAATTGGGATTCGAACAGTCGGAGCTGGTGACCGACGGCGGACAGGCCAATTATCGCATCGAGATCGTCGAGGCCTCGGAGCACGGGTTCCGTGCCACGGCAACGGCCGTGGTGGATTTCGACGGAGACGGAGTGTATAATGTCTGGGAAATTGACCAAGACAGGGAACTGAAAGAAATCATCAAAGATTGATTCGCAGGTATGTTTCCTCCTGAGTGCTATTTGCTATCGGCTGGTGCCGGTTCGTCTTTCGGTGTGTATCTCGGATTGATACCCGTACTTGCGGTCATGCCGTTGGGGCTCAGAGATGTTCGAACGAGACGGGTCGGTATTCGGGAACTGGCAGCATTCGGAGTCTCAGTTGTCGCCACAGGATGGGCTGACTGCGGCTGGCGGGGCATGATGCGGAATGCAGCCGAAAATACAGGTCTGCTGATCCTGTTGGGTATTTTGCTCGCCGGTTATCTGCAATTGCGGAAGTTGCCTTTTATCCGGGCTGTCGGCTGTGGGGATGTTGTTTTTCTGCTGGCTTGCACACCACTTTTTACTCCTATGGGATTTCTGCGTTTCCTGATTGCCGCCTGCTTTGTTTCGCTCGTGTGGTGGTACTGTCTGCTTCGTCGGAGACGGAGTACCGTGCCGTTTGTCGGAACGGCCGGTATCGCACTTGCCGGATCGCAGTTTTTCGAGTTGATACGCTTATGGCTGTCGTAATCCATATTCCGACCGAAATAGTCCGGTTATTGTCGGCTGCGGAAGCGGCGGAATACCGGCTTGTTCCGTTCGAACGGACGGAGGGACGGGTGCGTTGTTATGGTGAGGCCGGCCGTGATTATACGGTGGCGATCGGCGAATTGGAGGCGCTTTGCGGCTGGCAGGCGGAGGTCGTGCCGCTTGACGGGGAAGAGTTTCACCGCCTCATGCTGCAATACTATCGCGGCGACACCGTTCGGCTGTCGGCTACGCAATCTGGCTGTCTGAAGAACATTGCTTCGGGATCGGGGTTTCTGATGTCGCTTATCGGCGAGGCATTCCGCGATTATGCCAGCGATATTCATATCGAATCTTACGAAACGCGTTGCCGTATCCGGATGCGCATCGACGGTAAGCTGACAGAACGTTATGTTGTGGAGCGAGCGCAGTATGCACCGCTGGTGAATCAGATCAAAATTCTGGCCAATCTGGATATCTCTGAAAAACGGCTGCCCCAGGATGGGCGTATTCTCTATGATCGTAATGGGGTTAAGTTCGACGTGCGCGTTTCTACCTTGCCTACCATTTACGGCGAGAAGACGGTACTGCGCCTTTTGACCCGCCATGTGGAATTGTTAGAACTCAGCAATCTCGGTTTTTCGGAACGGCAGTATGGGGATTATTGCCGGGCCGTCGCACACCCTTTCGGCATGGTGCTCATCTGCGGGCCGACAGGTTCAGGCAAGAGTACGACGCTTTACGCCACGTTGCGGAGATTGAATCGGCTGACGGACAATATCCTCACGATCGAGGATCCGATCGAGTACACGCTCGAAGGGGTTAATCAGGTACAGCTCAAGGAAGAGATCGGACTTACGTTCACCGCTGCACTGCGAACCTTCCTGCGGCAGGATCCTGACATTATTATGTTGGGCGAAATCCGCGACAGAGAGACGGCGGAGATGGCCGTGCGGTCGTCGCTCACAGGGCATCTGCTCTTCTCGACGATCCATACCAATACGGCGTGGGGCGCCGTGGCCCGCCTGACGGATATGGGCGTGCATCCCTATCTGGTGGCTGATACATTAGTAATGACCGTGGCGCAGCGGCTCGTGAGGTTGTTGTGCCCTCATTGCAAACGACGGGCTGCGGTAACGGACGAGGTCCGTCGTCTGCTGCCGGACCATGCATTCGGGAATTATTTCGAGGCGGTTGGTTGCGAACGGTGCTTTTTCACGGGTTATGCGGGGCGTCGTGCGGTCTATGAGGTAATTCCGATGGATGAAGAACTTGCGGCGGCAGCCAGGACAGGACGCTCGGATATTACGCCGTTGTTGGCGGAAAGAGACATCGCATCGCTCCGGGATGCAGTCGTTGAACTGTTCCTACGCGGCGAGACTTCGCTCGACGAGTTGATACCGCTGCTCAACTACTGACGCTTATGAAACCTTATTGCCTTTTATTCCTGTTTCTATCCGGCCTACTCCTTCCGGACGGGCGTAGGTGCATAGCTTCGGAGGCGTTCGGACGGGATTCGCTACCTGCGGAAGTCTTCCGGCTTACATCTTCCGATACGCTTTCTGCGGCCGATCCGGAGGCGTTGCGTCTGGCAGCGCTCGATCGGGCTCTGGAGAAACTTGCGGGAAGGGATTCGACCTTCGCGCGGGAGGTGGATGTGACGGCGGGACGACTGCCGCTCACGGAACTTCTCCGCAATATCGCTCGGGCCAGCGGAGTGAATCTTTCGGTGCGGAACGTAGAGAACATTCCGGTGTCGTGCAACTTCACCCGGGCTCGGGTGGACGATCTGATACGTTTCCTCTGCCGGGAATACCGCCTCGATGCCACGGTCACAGGAAACATCGTATCCATCTTCCCGGCGGCCGTGCTTCCGGCGCCGCAGTCCGATCCCGATATTGCCTACGATGCACTGGACACGACATTGCGTTACGACCTGCGGGGCGAACGGCTTATCGATGTGGCGAAAAAGATCGGGCGGCTCACGGAGCGCAATATCATAGTTTCCGAACCGCTCTACGACTGTAAAGTTTCGGGTTATGTACGGCGCATGCGTTTCGCCGAGGCGCTGCGGACGCTCGCCGGAATAAATGGCTTGCGGGTAGAACGGAGCGCTCCGGGGACATGGACGCTCTTCCACGACGAATCCGTATCGGAAGGAGTTCCCCGCGGGCCTTCCTATGTGCGCCGCCGGCAATTCTCTCCCGATGAACTGTCTGTCGATTCACTGGGGCGCATTACGGCTCATGTTGCACGTGGCAATGTGCAGGACATTCTCCTCGACCTTTGCGAAACGCTGGGACTCAACTATCACTTCCTTTCGCCCGTGAACTTCACCGCGGGTATTTGGACGGACAACACGGATTTCGAGACATTGCTCTCGGTGTTGCTGAAAGGGTCGCCGTATTCCTACTACCGCGAGCGGGGTATTTGGATATTCGGTGCGGCACAGACCGACGGTCTTGCTTCAGCGACGGTGATTCCGTTGGCGTTCCGGGCCGTATCGACACTCGAAGAATTCGTTCCTGAGCCGTTGAAACAAGGAGTCGGAATCAAGGTCTTCCCCGATCTGAACGCATTGATCCTTTCGGGAGACCAGCGTGACGTGGCCCGTGTGGAGACTTTCGTCCGGTCGGTGGACAAACCCGTACCGATGATCACGATGGAAATCATCGTTGCCGACGTGACGAAAAGCGACCTGCGTGAAATAGGTCTCGGAGCGGGTGTGGGCAAATCGCCTGCGCAGACTCTTGGAACGCTCGGTCCGGGAGTGAACATGACTTATAATGCCGAGGCCGTAAACAGTCTGCTGCACCGGATCCGCGGGACGGTGAACCTCGGACGCGTCACGCCGAATTTCTACCTGAGTCTGCAGGCGTTGGAGGAAGATGGCACCATCCGGCTGCAGTCCACACCGAAGCTCTCGACACTCAACGGTCATTGCGCGACACTCACCAGCGGTGAAACGCAATACTATAAGGAGATACAGAACAACTATTACGGTACTCAGAATCCGATACAGTCGGAATCCTATACCTGGAAGAGCGTGGATGCGAACCTCTCGATCAAGGTCACTCCCTACGTTTCGGAGGACCGGCAGATTACGCTCGAAATCGAATTCGAGCAGACCGAGTTCACCGACCGTGTGGAGGAGAACGCTCCGCCGGGCACGGCGACGCGCGGGTTCAAGTCAATCGTCAAGGTTCGTAACGAGGAGATGGTACTACTAGGCGGCCTGGACCGTAATACGATGGAGAAATCCTCGCGCGGCATTCCTTTTCTTGCGAAGGTTCCCGTCATCAAATGGTTCTTCGGCAAAGAGAGGCGCAACAAGGTCGAACGGACGTTGAATATATTCATCAAACCCTCGGTCATCGATTGACCGTCGTCAATATGCGGACCCCATGAAACTATTGTCTCGTATTCTCGGATCGGTCCGGGTACTGGAGGTGACGCTGACCGCTGGCGGATACACTGTGCGGACATGGTCCTGCAAACCCGGCGGCATTCCACAACAGGTCGATCAGGTGCCGGAATCCGTTGCCCGAAGCATCGTAGCCGTGACGTTCGCCGGTCACGGCGTGATTTCGAAATCATCGGAAGCCAGGGGTGTTTCGGCGCGTGTGCGATCCGATGCGGAAACTTTTGTATGGAACGAGCGGGAGGGCGTATTCTCTTTCGTGCGGCGTGAGAAGCTGCGACCCGTACTCGGAGAGTTAGCCGGAGCCGGCATTTATCCGCAATGTCTTTTGGTTGCTGAGCCGCCGGAAGACGCAGCACGCACAGTGCTCGGCAGATTGCGTTGGCGGATGCTCGTACGGCCTACGGCGGAAGGGTCGGCGCTGGCACAGGCTGTTGTGCGCCGGATGGGGCTTCCGATACTGGGGCTTTTTCTGGTCCTGCTGACGGCGAATACCGTTGTTTCCCCGTCGGTCGGCATCCGTCGGCAGGCTTTGCAGTCTGCGCTTGCAGCCCGGGAGCAGGCGGATTCGGAGACGGCGGAGACCGATGCCCGGAGACGGGAATTGCTAGTTGCCTTTGCTGTGCGGCCCGAAATGTTGCGGACCGTCGTCTGCGACCGTATTGCCGCAGCCGTACCGGAACGGGTGACTCTGACTGCGCTGGAAGTCGAACCGCCCGAAAAATGGAGCGAAATCGGCAAACCCTTACGAAGGCAGGTGCATGTTGTCGTCGTATGCGGCGAGGCGGAGAGCGCCGCAGAGATTTCGAAATTTGTCGGAAAACTGACGGCGGAGGAGGCATTCGGAGAGGTTCGGCTCGTGCAGATGGAACGGAACACTCATGAAGGACAACTAACGTTCAGAATCGGAATAGGACTATGAAGTTGCCATACCGATATCGGGGTGTGACACTGCTGGCGTTACTCGTCGTCGTGCTGCCGTGGGCAACCTGGCGGTTCGCTCTGTACGATACGTTCGCCGCATGGTGCGATTGTCGGCGCTTAATGCGGGAACTGAAGGTGACGACCCCTCGAAACCACGGATTGCAAAGCTTCGACGGCGTGTGTACCGACGCGCCCGAGCTGATCTTCTCGGGAGGACTGCTCGATTCGTTGCGGAGATATGCTGTCGGACGGAGTGTGCAGGTCACTGGTTACGAACCTCAGGTCACCGATCGGCGGGACGGCATTGCGCTTCATGCTGTGTGTGTGACTCTTGCGGGGCGTTTCGGTGATCTGCTGCGGACAACGCACGCCCTCGAACATTGTCTAGCATTTTGTCGTGTGCGGTCGATGGCATGGACCGTACGGACCGACCGCCGGACAAAACGCAAAGATCTGATACTTACCCTTTACGTGGAACAATTGGTGACAGATAGACAATAATATTTTGCTTGCTGAAAACAGACGATTATGAAATTTTTTTGCTGCTTGTTGCTCCTGTCTGCCGTTGCGTGCGGTGTGTTGGAGGAAGATATTTCCGGCGACCGGATATGGATCGTCGGTCCCGCGGAGCGTGCCGAGGTGCCGGCCGGGGCGGTGGAGTTTCGTTGGAAGGCTGTGCCGTATGCCGCGGAGTATGAGCTCACGCTTATGTCGCCTTCGTTCGGCGAAGGGCGGATTGTCGCCGATACGGTGCTTCGGGTCGATACGCTCGGCAGTCGTAGCTACGGTTGTCGGATGGAACTGGGCGGTGGAGAATACGAGTGGCGGGTCGCGGCCTTCAACCCGGGGTACGCGACGTACTCGGAGGTGCGGACTCTCACGGTGCAGTCCGTCGGAACTTCGAGTGACGGACCGGAGCAGACAGGATGGTTCGGACTTCTGCCGGCTGTCGGACCTGCCGGAGCGTTGGAAAACTTGCGGCAATGAAATCCCGCTGGACGATCAGCCTGCTTCTTGCAGCCGTTGTGGCGGTATGGGGGCTCGTGGCATGGAAAATCCTTACGCCGGGTCGGGAGGGCTTGCGAGTTGCAGTTCCGGAACGATCCGTCGGGAAACATCCGGCCGCCGTTGCCGACACGTTGCAGCTCGATTATCCGGATCCGTTCCTGAAAGCCGCGGCCGTCCCGGAGCCAATGTTACAGCCGCCGGTCCGACAACCTCCGTCCGAGCGGAAACGTCCCCGCCGCGAACGGATACAAGCCGTGCATTTAGGATCAGTATCCGTCGTCGGACGGCAGCTACATATTCTGACTCTCGGAGGCCGTCAGTACGAACTGCAGCGTGGAGATACGGCCGGCGGATTCCGGTTCCGCAGTTACGATGCCGATTCGCTCTACCTCGAAAAAAAAGGATTTATCTACGGTGTGAAACGATGCGAATGAATGATCCGATACTTCCGTCGCTTCTGGATACTTATCCGGTCGCTCTGCTTCTCTCCGGGTTCCGTTTTCTGCGATCGTATGGGGTGGAGACGGGTTGCCATAACGGGACGGGACCGTTTCGGCGGGCCATGAAGGCCGGATTGTACGGTTCGGTGCTTCCGACGGTCGTGGCCGTATCGCTCGTAATGTTGGCGACTCTGTCAGGGCTGCTGATGTTGTGGGAACGGGAGCGGATCGCTTTCCTTCGGGAACAGCGGTTCAGGCAGGCCCGGGCCGATGTCGAATCGGCCTATACGCTTTACCGTCTGCATCCGGGCGACGGGAAGCTGACGGCCGTGGAAGGGTATCGCCTTTCCGATTCTCTGCCGCACTCTCGTGTCCGTATCCGCCGGGAGTCATGGGGGCTTTACGAGGCGGTGCATGTCGCAGTGGAGGACTCGCTCGTCGTGGCATGTCGTCTCATGGGGGTCAGGCCGGATCCGGAGCAGACGCTTTATTATGCAGACAACCGGATAGCAGTGACGCTCGCCGGGAGGACCGAGTTGCAGGGCGTGTTGCATTTACCGCAAAACGGTGCGGTGTACGGCCGTATGGGAGCCGATTTCTTCCGCGGCCGAGAGATTCCCCGTGCGGCGTTCCGGCGTTCCGGAGCGGAACTGCCGCATCCAGATGTTGCTGTGATAAACCGGCTCGATTCGCTCTTTACTGCCGGAAAACGTTTACCGCAGACCGGAGTACCCGATAGTCTCGCAGTGCCATTCCATATCGGTGAGACGGTTTCTCTCCGGGTAGGGGATGCCGATGTCGGCGGTTGCATCCTGATGGGGCGTATCGTCCTTCATGCCGGAGAGTTGCGTCTTGATTCCACGTGCCGCATGGAACACCTCGTTGTCATTGCGCGGAAAATCGTTGTCGGTCGGGGAACCCGTATCGCAGCTCAGCTCTTCGCCCGCGATACGGTCGTCGTGGAGCCGCGGGCCGTGCTCGAGTATCCTTCGGGAATATGGTGCGGACAGTATACCGAATTGCAAGAACAGTCAGAAGTGAATGGCTATGTCGTGGTCCGCGATACAGTACGGCGGAATCGTCTTCGTCCCTGTTACCGGCAGTCGCGCACCGCCCGCCTGCGGGGATTGCTCCGGACGGACGGAATGGCGCATGTGCAGGGTATTGTCGCGGGATGTGCGGTGTTGCGGCGTGCGGTCTATTTCGCTCCGCAGGGCTATTACAAAGATATGTTTTACGACTGTACGTTGCTCGGAAATCCCGAAACGGCGTTGCCGATCGGGCTCGGAACAGGTACGGAACGCAGAAAGGAGGCTGTATGGGTGGAGTGATGTCGGGAAAGTGTCGTGCGGGACGGCGGATGCTTCGGGGTACATCGTTGCTGGAGGCAGTCGTGGCCTCGGCTGTGTTTCTAACTATTTTTACATTGACAGTCAGTATATTGCCTCAACTAATCGTACGTGGAGACGATGCGTCGCTCGTCGTGGAGGCGGAGTATCGTGTGGAAGAAGCCTTTGGCAGATACGAAACGGGCGTATGGCCCTGTGGCGAGTATGTCGAGCGGTACGAGTGGGGAGAGGTGACAGTACGGGTGGAGCGCCATCGGGATTTTTCGGATGTGCGACATGTGTCAGTCACGGCCCGGATCGAAGGAAGCCGGAAGCGGATCGTGCGGGAGAGAGTAATGGAATGGACGGAATGAAACGATATGTATTCGGCGATGCGCCGACATTTTGTACGGATGGGAACACGTCGGATGTGGATTCCGTCGCGGGCTGGCGGACGGGCCGATTCCGGGGAAAAACGTTTTTGCGCGGATCGACCCTTGCTGAGACGTTGGTGATGATGCTTGTCTTCGGAATAGTATTGCTTGCCGTGACGGAGGGGCTTGCGCTTTTCTTTCGATTGCAGATCCGGCAGGCTGAGACACTGTTCGCCGCTGAATGCGTGCGCGAAGGCTTTTACCGGACAGAATGGCTTGTTACGTTCGCAGACAGCGTAACGAATGACGCCAGAGGTTTCGGTGAAGGCGTTTCGCTGCGGGTATGGCGCAACGGCTGTGCGACGAGCCTGCGACTCAGTGATTCCGTGTTGCTTTATACGGACGGCGGATTCCGCGATACGCTGCTGCGGAACGTGTCCGCGCTCCGGCTGATGGAAAACGAAGCGGGAATGAACTCGGTGGCGATCCGTTTCGGGACCGGACTCACGGCGCGTTTCCAGATCTCGGCGACCGCTCGGGAACGCCACCGGATAAAAATGGAAGAGATCGAAAACGGATATGGTTACAAAGAGGAATAGTTTATCGGATACCCGGCGGGAGTCGTTTTACACCGAGTTGCATGCCCTGCTGACAGCGGGGCTCGATTTCTCGCAGGCTTTCCGATTGCTGATCGACGGCGAACGGGATGCACGGATCAAAGCGTTACTAAAACAGCTTTATGGCAACGTGGTGGACGGCGCCGCCTTGTGGCAGGCGATGGAACGTAGCGAAGCGTTCCGCCGTTTGGAGTGCGGCGTGATACGTATCGGAGACGAAACGGGCCGGCTGGCGGAGACACTCGAATTTCTCGGCGACTATTTCCGCAAACGGTCCGTACAGCGGCGAATGATCTCTTCGTCGGCAAGCTATCCGCTCGTTATCCTCTGTACGGCCGTGGCGGTCGTGGCTTTCATGCTCGCGGTCGTTGTTCCCATGTTCGAAGAAGTTTATGCCCGCATGGGCGGCGAACTGCCGGCATTGACTCGCTGGATCATCTCCGTATCGCAGGCATTTCCCGCCTATGCCGCAGGGACGATCGCGGCATTCTGTGGAATCGGTACAATCTACTATGCAAACCGAAACAAGAAGGAGGTACGCCGATGGTTATCGAACATGTTGTTGCACCTGCCTGTGGCGGGCACCATTATCCGTAAGAACCACGAGGCTCAGTTTTGTCGTCTGCTCCATCTGCTCTCTTCGTCCGGCGTGCCGCTGCTCACGGGCGTGAAAGTGCTTTCCGATGTCATTGGATTCTATCCTTACCGACAGTCTTTCGAATTGATTGCCCAAGAGCTCGAATGCGGCGGTACTTTCGCGGAAGGAATCTCCCGTTTTCCGGAGCTGTACGACCGCCGGCTCGCGGCGTTGGTTCGTGTGGGAGAGGAGACAGGACGTCTTCCCGAGATGCTCCATCGCCGTGCCGACGCACTCGCCGCCGAACTCGAATATGCCATTCGCCGCGTGGGAACGCTGCTCGAACCCTTGTTGATTCTCCTTGTCGGAATCCTCGTTGCGGTGATCCTTGTCGCCATGTATATGCCCATGTTCTCGCTCGGAGGGATCATGGGATAGAGGGCCCATCAACTGCGAAATCCATTTACAACCTAAAAAAATAACCGATTATGAAACCTCTGAACCATTTGTCCGCATTCATGACGACCATTGCAGTCGTCTCGTTTCTGCCGGTTCCATGTCCGCTCGCAGCGCAGGACATCGCCGCAAAGAACGGCTTGTCCGTTCTCCGGGATACCATGGGACATTATCGGATAGCTGCTTCCGACGAAACGAAGGAGGATCCGTTCGCCGTACAGGTCATACCTCCGTCTCCGCAGTCCGCGATCTACCGGAAATACCTGGATCACGCGATCGACGAGAGTACGGGAATTCCGGACATTTCCATCCCGTTGTTCGAAATCCGGTTGAAAGAACTGACGATTCCCGTCACGCTGTCCTATCACGCCTCGGGAGTAAAAGCGTTTCAGTATGACGGAGACGTGGGAGCCGGCTGGAGTATCAACGTGGGAGGTTATAAGGTCATGCGGACGATTTATGGCCTGGAGGATGAGCGTTATCCGCACTACGACGACAACGGGTTGGGAAGATTCGCCTCGGTCGATGCGGCAGCCCCTTCTTCGGAACGTCGGAATCGGGATGACTACCTGCAGCTATTCCAATATACGCACGATTCGGAATACGATCATTTTTCCTATATTCTGCCTACTGCTTCGGGAGAGTTCATTCTTCGGAACGGAGACGATCCGAACCATATCTCGGCATTAATCGCCGGTTCCCGACAGGACAGATTCGCATTCGGAGAAGCAAGTGAATTTTACTCCTTCCGAACCATAACCGTAACGGATGACCGGGGAACCGTCTATGAGCTGGGCGACGACAAAACCCGTGAGGAGACTCACGATGAGCGGTCCAGCGTCATCGGGTGGCCCTTGAACCGAATGACAACCCGGTACCGGGAGAAAGTGACGTTCGAATATGAAAAATATGTGACACCGCTGAATGCCCGAAAGGTCGATTATATTCTCTATACGGAAGCTCCGTATTATATCAATTACATTCCTTACAATCCGCCTTACAGCTGGTGGGTGAGGGGATCGGAGCTTCCGTATATCCGGGAGAGCGATTATCAGGGTCATAGTTCCATGTTGGTGACGAAAATAACGGCACCTGGTTACAGACTTGATTTTATCCGCCGGGAAACCTCCCACGGGGACACGGACAACAAAACGAAGCATCTCATTACAGCCGTCGAGATACACGATGATGCCGGTCGATTAGTCCGCAGAATAGGTTTCGATCAGATCCTGGCAACGGGCAACAACAATGACCATAATCTGTTGCAGAAAGTTACGATCGAAGGAGACAGTTCTTCTTCCGAAGCCGATACATATCGGTTTACCTACTACGGAAGAACCTCCGCAGGACCCGATTATTGGGGATACGGCGGCACGGGAAATCGGATGAGCGAAGAGTTCAAACGCATTCCGTTGCTGTATGAGAAAGTTCGAGGGGATGTAGGAGCGAGCGATACATATACCAATATTTATGATAAGACTGGATCTCAGGTTTTGAATTTATATGATATTTCTTTCGGCAACCGATATGTTCTGGATACGCCTGTTACGGATTATTCGCTGAAACGCATCACCTATCCGACCGGGGGCTTTACGGAGTACGAATACGAACCGCATAGCGATGGCCATGGAGGAAGAGTCGGAGGTTTGAGGATTAGGCGCATTTCCTCCCGTCCGGAGGAATCGGCGACGGCAGTCGTCACGGAATATCGGTATGACGATGCCCGGTTCGAAATATATCTCGGAAGCGATGATTTCGTGGATGATCTGCATACGCTCGGATTCAGGAACGGAGTAACTGGATACGAACCTTCTCTGATCTATGATTGCGCGAGAACCGTCCGGTTTTCGACATCTCCGATCAACGAGACCGTGCTCGATTACAAGGCCCGGTACGGGAAAGTCTCGAAGTTGAGATACGATTCAAAAAGCGGAAAATACGGTGGGAAAACGGTGTCGGTATATGGTCATATTCCGGTGGATGAGGCGTCGTCTTTCTCATCCGATGCTCATATTACTCCTTTTTACGACGATGGTTCCATCAATCTGCAGGTCCCCGCCAGCTCGACTTGGAACCGCACGTTCTGGATTGATGCGAATAAGGGTTATTCCCCGGTATTGACGGGTCGGATTTATTATGATGCTGAAGATAAGGTCACGCGGGAGGAAAAATATACGTACGCGGACATTCGGAAAGGGACTTTCCGACAACTGCGGCTCAAAGAACGGATACGGGTGAACAATGTGGCCGCCACGGGAAGTGTCTACGACTATATATCGTTCCGATATGAACATGCCGAATACGATCTGAAGTTGGGTTTCTACCGACTGAGCTCCAAATCGGTTACGGATCATACCGACAACGGGGCCGTAACATTCCTCGAAAGTTATTCCTACAACGAAGGGCATCGTATATCCCGAAAGAGCGCCAGTGACTTCTCGGAATCCTATCTCTATCCGGAAGATTTTACGGAACAGGTCTGCCGGGATATGGTCGCGGCAAACATTCTTTATCCGGTGATCGAAAAGACGAAATACGGTCCGGGAGAGTCGTCGTCTGAAATTGTCCGGATAAGGACCGAATACGGGAATTGGAACGGAATCTATTTGCCGGTCTCGGTACGGTCGAGTGTCCCGCCTTCGGAGTATCGGACCGAAATTACCTTCGACCGATACGATAAGTGGGGAAATATCGTTCAAACAACGGCTCTGAACGGAGTCAGTACAGTCTATGTTTGGTCCTACGGAGGACAATACCCGATTGCAAAAATCGAAAATGCCACACTCGCACAACTGACGTCCGTCATTTCGCAGATTACACTCGACGCCATCGCGTCCCGGACGGAGCCCACCGTTTCCGATCTGGCATTGCTGAATGGTTTGCGGGCCGATCCTGTATTTGCCCACGCTGCCGTTTCAACCTATACCTATCGGCCGCTCGTCGGAATGCTCACGGCGACCGATCCGGCGGGTATTCAGACCTCCTATGAATACGATGCGTTGGGACGGTTGATACGCATTCGGGACCACGCCGGTCATGTAACGAAAGAATACGAATATTATTACATGTCCAACTAAACAACGGAAAACGAGCTATGAAAAAGACCTTCGAATACATGTGGATACTGACCGTATTGCTGTTTACAGCGACTGCTGCGGCCTATTCCCAGCAAATATATACTCCTGAATTTCAGATTGAGACATCGGGGATCACTCCGAACTGCCAAACGGCGAATTTTTCTGTGGAACATCCCGAAGTGTGCAATGAAGAGTTTGTCTGTGCAGGAAGAATCACGGTCGAAAATACGGATTTCATACAGACCTTTCTTCCGTATCGGCACGGAGTTTCTCCGATGCATATCAGTTTCAAAACTTCGTACGATGGTTCAGGGTATCCGAGATTCCTACTCATGCTCAACAGTATCATCTATTGGGCGATCGACTTCCAAACGGACTCTGAGGGACATTGCGTTATCGCATTGGACGAGGTCCTGACTGGGGAATATGCGAATTATCTCGGTTATACTCACCAAATGCAGTTCATGTTTTTTGTCGTGGATGAAGAGCATAAAAACACCGTAGTCACGAGTCCGACGCAAGTGTTTGTTCCCAATGAACAAATTCTGGTGCCGATGAACGGAACCTTTTCATTCAGCATGGAAGTAACATACGAAAAGACAGGATATGTTCCCGATCTGGAACCGATAGACCCGGGCCCTGTCTCTTCGGACCAAAGCTATATTCGCACCCGGACGATGACGGCGGCAACCGGAACCTCGTATGTTGACAAATATGCTTATTATGACGGTCTGGGACGTCCGATTCAGACGGTTCAGCAGGGAATTACCCCTTTGGAGAATGATCTCGTGACCCTGCGGCAATACGATGGATTCGGACGCGAATCCCGTACTTGGCTGCCTGCGGTTGTCGCCGGAAATGGCGGGGCTTATGTCCCGCTGGTCCGAATCATGTCGGAGGCCAAAGAAAATTACGGAGACCGCAAGGCCTATTCGTATCCGATATACGAATCTTCGCCTCTGGATCGGGTGACCGAACTATATGGACCGGGCGAAAAATGGCAGATCGCGGATCGGGCGGAGCGAATCCGATATCTTACCAATGACGGAACGGATTCGCTGGAGTGTCTCCGGTTCTCTGCTTCGGATTACGGACCGACCGATACCGTCGTAGTCGTCTCCGGTACGGGTCAATATATTCCAGGTGAAATGTATGTTTCCCGGACAGAAGACGAGGACGGCAATGCCGCTTTCGAATTCCGGGACAAACGGAATCTGGTCGTATTGGTCCGGCAGGTCGTGCCGACCGGCATTGGAAGAGAGTTTCATGATACCTATTATCTTTACGACACGGCCGGGAATCTTCGGGCCGTATTGCCGCCTATGGCGTCTGCTTCCATGCAGGACGGAGGTCCGTGGTCAAGCGACACGTCGGAAGTCTTGCGCCGATATGCCTACCTTTACCGGTACGACGGTCGCAACCGCTGTGTTGCCAAACGGTTGCCGGGTGCCGATTGGATTCGAATCATTTACGACCGGACCGATACACCGGTTTTCACACAGGACGGAGAGTTGCGTCTGCAAGGTGAATGGGCCTTTTCGATTCCCGACGCCTTCGGTCGTACGACGTTGTCCGGAGTTTGTTCCAGTGCACCGGATCCCGCATCGCTTGCCACGGAAACCGTGCGTGCCGTTCCGGCCTACGAAGAGGCGGGGATGCTTGCCGGATACCGTGTCGAAGGCGTGACGCTCTCCTCGCCGCACCATGTGACGGCATATTACTACGATGATTACGGTTTTCTGGCCCTTCCGGAGTTTTCCGGGAAAGGACTGGAATATACCGTCTCCGAGGTCGATGGCTGCTTCCTGACCCGTTACGGCAGTGATGCGGAGGCTTACAAACATACGGGACTGCTGACCGGCGGCCGCACGGCTATCTTTTCGGCGGATCCGGATATGGATTCGTGTCTGTATGCGGCGACCTATTATGACGACCGAAAACGCCCTGTTCAGATACGCTGTTCGGGATACCATGGATTGGACCACGAATACCTCGCATACACGTTTACCGGTCAGCGGTCGATTTCCCGACATGTATATCCGGGTGATTGGACGGTGACGAGCGTGAATGGCTACGATCATGCGGAGCGCTTGCGTATGACGACCGTCGGGGTGAACGGACCGTCCGGAAGTCATGCCGATACGCGAATACGGTACGATTACGACGAGCTGGGCCGGTTATCTTCCAGAACCTATGAAACAGGCGATTCTCCGCTGCGAACGGATTATACGCATAATATACGGGGCTGGCTGACCGGACAGCAGGATGACGGATTCCGAATGGCTCTGGCCTATGAATCTCCGCAATACGTCGCACCATCCTATACGGGCAATATCGCCGAATGGACGTGGCGGCATGCCGGTGGAGAGGAAAACACCTATGCTTTCGCCTATGACGGCCTCTCCCGTCTGACGGATACGAGGCAATATCAGGCCGGGGAACGTACCGACCGGTTCGTGGAACGGTCGCTGACCTACGACCGGAACGGCAATATACTGACCCTGCAACGATCGCAGGGTGATGCGGTGACGACCGATTTCGCATACACCTATGCGGGGAACCGTCTCGTGTCGCTTTCCGATTCCGGGACGGCTTATCCGTATGCCTATGATACGAACGGGAATCTGGTCCATGACGGGGCAAACGGACTCGATATGACGTATAATCGACTGAATCTGATAGAAAAAGTTACGCGAGACGGCAGATTGCTGGCAAATTTTTCTTATCTTTCGAACGGTCGGAAGTATTTGATGTCCAGTGACGACGGCCACGGTTTGTGTTATGTAGGTTCTTTGGTTTACGAACGGCCTTCTTCGGGCCAATCCTTGGAGTTGGAGAGCGTGGAATTCGACGGCGGACGCTTTATAAAGACGTCCGGCGGTCTGGAAGCGCGTTATTTCGTAACGGATCACCTGGGAAGCGTACGGGCCGTGCGGACCTCTTCGGGCGAAGTCGTCGAACAGAACGACTACTATCCTTTCGGCCTACGGTGGGCCGATTCCGGATCTTCCGTATCCGACAACCGCTACCGTTACAACGGCAAGGAAGACTTGTCGTTCCTGAAGATTCCCTACACGGATTTCGGATTCCGCCAGTTCGATCCGAAGTTCCGGTTGGGATGGAACGGCGCAGACCCGCTGGCGGAAAAGTATTTTCCCGTCTCACCTTATGCTTTTTGTGCGGGGAATCCGGTTAATCTGATCGACCTTGAAGGGCAGGATATTTGGGAGATCAATTCATATGGAAATATCGTGAGACACCTTAAAACGACCCGAAGCGATGCTTTTTTTATGGTGGATGAGTATGGAAACCGGATGATTGGAGATAATTATTCAATTGAATTCCCATATAAAACGGTTGTGCAACAAAACTCGTATACTTACCTAGATGATGAAAAGGGAATCAATTCATATGATGTTTATCGAGTCCGGGGAGATAAAAACGGAACTGCATTATTTGAATTTTTAGCGGACAATATCACAGGAAGCCCTACGAAAGTCGAAATCGGGCAAATTATGACGGGATTAGAGGGTGATAAAGGCTTAAATTTTATTACGACATCGCATACGGAGAGACGAGAGGCTGGACTTATGAAGCTAATAAGAGGTCAGATTGGATATGGTTATACGATCCGCGAGGTCAATCACAGCCATCCCAAAGATGCTTTTCCTTCAGGGTTGACAGGGTCTGATGAGCAAGGAAACGGAGGAGATATGGAAGCAATAAAATTACTTACAAATAGTATGATATCATGCGGGTTTAAGGTCGCATCATTTCATATATATCATGTGCCGACTAAACGAAAGATACCTTATTCAGTGAAGTCCCGGGCAGCGGACTTTGAAAAATATACAAATTAACTTTATGAAGCTACTGTTTATCACCGTTTTCGCTGTTTTAGGGGTAAGCGTCTGTCCAGGACAGACGCTGGCCGATATTCTGAACAGCCAGTATGATGACAATCCGATCCCCACGGTGCCCGTTGAGTACACCTTGCCCCGGTTGGCAGCGAAAGCGCCGTTCGTACAACTTTTCAATTCGCTTCTGCTGGCGACCGGGCACCGCGTGTTCCATTCTGATGAATATGAGGCGGACGAATACATTCTGATGAGGATAAAGGCCGAGGACCTGGAGATCGAGATGTCCGGCTCCTTGTGTCGTTATCCGCACAAAACGAAATCGCCTATCGGGTGGATGCCTTTTCACGGAAAGACGATCATCTTCAGTGGCGACAATCCCGGGCTCTTCACTCCTACGGAGGAAACGAGATGCTTCCGGTACAAGGATTATCCGGAAAACTCCCTGTATGGTCTTGAGGATGACGAGCAGCCTGGTTGGTATTTCCTGTATTCCAAGGGCCGGTATTTCGGAGGAACGTGGGAGTTGATAATTTATCCGGATCGATATGATGTCCCATTCCCATCCGAATGAGGCTCGGTTCTTCCCGTCAAGGGTTGCCGGAACGTCCGGAGAGGTTTACGGTCTGCATGTCCCGAGAGCAGCAGCCGTTGTGATCCCGATTTTCCGGTCGTGTTTCAGTATCCGGTGCGTTGGCCGGATATATGGGTGTCGTATCGTGATCCTTTTCTTGTATGAAGTCGGGGCCGGCGGTGTTCCGATCCGGTGTCATGGTATAAAAGCCAAGCGATAACAGATAGCCTGTTATCGCTTGGCTTGGAAGTTATTCCAGGGGCGCATTCAGGACTTCCCGGATTTCGGGTTCATAAAATCTTGCTATATAAGGAGGAGTGTCGGGAATGTCAATCCGATCCATGATGTATTCGTACAGTTTCCATACGTTTTCATAAGTGAATAGTTCGATCGGCAATTGAATGCGAAGAGCGTGTTTCTCCAATGGTAAATCGTGATCATTATATCCATATTCATATTCTGATATATATTGATTTTTAAATGAGTAACCTGCATATGGTTCGAAATAGGCACCTTCAACCAATTCAAATATGTCTACCGCGTTATTTTTATTCCGCACTGCTTTTTTTAAGATTTTTTTTGCCCAGCGTTTATTCTTCTTGAAAAGATCAGAAGCGACGTCCGCTATTCCATCTTCTTTTAAAACATAGTATTTATGCTTTTTTTTATATATATATTCCTGACCTCCATCTCCGTCGAAGATAACTACATTACTGTCCTGTGCCATTCCCATCATTGTGCCGGACAAAGCGAGGAGTACCGTGCTCCAAAATATAAACCGTTTCATATTATTTGTACAAGTCTTCTAAGATACTGAAAGATACGATTGCTTCTATTTTCTTGTTGTCGAATACGATTATTTCTTTTGTTCTCATTTGAAATAAATATCCGGTTGCAGTTCCTATTGATTTATGATCTTGCCGGCTCGGGAACCGGCTGGACCCTTTTAATGGGCCGAGGTTTTTCGATCCGCTCGGGTGGCTGTGATAGACACTTCTTGCTCCTTTCGGATTGATCGACACCGACGCGTGCTTTCCGGACTCTCTGACTTCGCCTTGAGAAACATTTGCAATCTGTCCTTCATGATTCACGATCCCTCCGTATTCCCTGTTGTTATTGTCCGAATCGCCTCCGGTGCCATCGTCTTTTATGGTGTTTCTCATTTTCTTGAGCGTGGGGACGGACTCTATTTCCATGATATTCTGCATGTGCGGTCCGGACAGATTCCCTTGTCGGATCGCATTTTCCGTGTCGATTGCCGCTTGTTCCGAAATTGAGTTTACCCGAAAGTCATGTTCATACCCAGCAGCTCTGATTACGTAGGTTTTATCGCCTTTTCCGGTATCATACATCAGGTATCCCAACGAATTATAATATTTGTCGTACACGGATCCATCCGGATCAATATTTCCTATCGGATCGTTTCCGCAATATATGTAGGGCGAACTTCCCGAATACTTTTCGCTTTTCGGGTCGGCCGTGTTCCATCCGATTCTGAATTCAGGGTCCATCATCCGGAATCCGAAATCGACGTACGGTATGCCGACGAATACCTGTTCCTCCTTTCCGTTGTATCGGTAGCGATTGTCGGAAATAAGGGCTTCGGCATCTTCCCATCGCAGGCCGAACGGATAGTAGTCGTCGGTTTCCGTCGCTTCTCCCGAAGCGGGATCCACGACGGCGCGCACGCTCCCCAGATGATCCGTCACGAAAAGATGCGTTTGGATACCGTTCGATGTCACGACGAACCGGCCTCCGTTGAACCCCGCGCTTTCGAGCGATAGTTTTCCGTCACGTTTCCCGTATACCAAAGAACCCGAATAATAGAGTCCGTCGCCGCCTGGCTCCGTCGCCGAGAGTTTCGTGCTGTCTGCAAGGTACGAATAATTTGCGGATAAAGTCCCTTTTTTCTCGACTTTTTGTGTCATATTCAGACAATTATATGTAATGTCGAGATCGTTGGCCCCATCGTGCGTCATATTTCCGTTCGCATCGTAGCCGTAGTCGTACACCGCTCCTGCATCGGCTATCGAGGCGATGCGGTTTCCCGTGTAGGAATATTCGAGATCGTTCAATGTCAGTCCGTTCCCGGTCCGCATCAAGGTCCGGAGGTTTCCGTTCGCATCGTATGTCAGTCCCTTTTCCGCGAAACGGTCCGTGAGGGCTCCGGCTTCGTAATGCCTGGTATCCGTCAGACGGGCGAAGCTGTCATAGGCGAATGCGTAGGTGTTTTCGTCCCGGCCGGCGTGTTGCCAAGTCCATTCGGAGACATTTCCCGTATAGGAGGGCGTTGTGGCGCTCATTTCCGGTTGGTAGTAACTCAATCGGGCCGAGAAGAGCGGCTGCTCTCCGAATCGGCTCACCTGTCCGGTTTGCCAGCCCAGCAGGTTGTATGACAGCGATGTGACGAACTTGCCGTCTCCTGTTGTCCTGCCGACGACCCGGCCCAGCCCATCGTAGGCATAGCGTATTTCGACGGGTGTACCATCGTCGAGCGTAGAGTTTTCGGCGAGCAGCCGTCCCCGGCGGTCGTATTCCCTCCGTGTTCTGAGGGTGTGCGTCTGTCCCTGCATTTCGTGCGATTCGACTGCCGCGAGGATATTGCCGGTGAAATCGTATTTACGGCTCGTGCGGCTGATTCCTCCCAGCAGATTTTTTTCTACGGTTTGGACGACCCTCTTTTCGTAGTCGTAGTAATAGGCCCGTTCGACATAGGCGATATCGGTGAAGTCTTCGTTGTTCAGGACGGCGAGGCGGTCGTACGTCTTCAGCCCGCAGGTCCGGCCGTCGATGTCGGTTGCAGGATCCACGGTTTCCGCAACGGCTGCGGGGGCCAGTCCGGCAGGTATGGTGAATCCGTCGCCTCCGTAGCGGCTTTCCGCAAGGATTGCGAGGAGCGTAAAGGATCCGTCGGAGAAGGGAATGGCCGGGTCCGGACTGCCGCCCAGCGTCGGATAGGAATTGTCGAATCCAGCAGCGTCGTAACGGTCTTGAATGGCTTCGCGGGTCAAGGCGGACTGTTGGGTGACGAGGCTTGAGATACGCCGGTTGCCGAAATTGTCGTAGACGTTGTAAACCCAGCGGTTTCGCTCGCGGAGATTTCCGTCCTGTAGCAATACGAGTCGGTTGCCCTTATCATAGACCAGATAAACGGGTTCTGCACCGGGGAGTTTTTTCGAGACCATTCGGTTCCGGACGTCATACTTATATATGTAGGCGAATTGCGTTACGGCGTCGGCTCCGTCCATTAATTCCGTCGTATTGCCAAGCGATACGGAAAGTGCCGGTGGCAGAACATAATACAGATTCCCCGTATCGTCGTAAATATAGTAGGTGTCGAGTATGGTCGTTCCGTCGGAGCTGCGTGTGAGGATCGTGCGTTTCTGTTTGTCACGGAACGTTTCGGTGATGCCACCGTCCTCGTCGGTTGCCCGCTCCTTGAAAAGTTGACCGGCAGCATAACATCCGTTGATCGTCAGCCCGTTTCGGAGCGTGTTCGGTACGATGCGCCTCACCTCGTCCGCAGCATTCGAGGCATACTCGAATCCGATGTATTTCTCCTGTGTCCGGAATATCTTTCCGGGCGAGTAGCTACGGACGATGCGGTTCAGCGGCGAGGCTTCGAACCGGTTTTCCGAATAGGGAACCTCCAAGGAGCCGTACAGACCGTCGAAATAGGCCTGTTGCTCGGCGAAAGCCGTTGTGACCATTTCACCCGTCTTCGACGGGGAGACGTAGGGCATATAGCTGCGGGCGTTGTCGCGCCGCATTTCGTCGTAGTAATAGGGTGTCACGAGATTCGTGCCTTCGGGGGAGGCTTTGACGCTCACTTCCTGCATCGGAAAGCCGAACCCGTCGAAATAGGTGACGTCGGCGACGGATTCGGCGCGGTTCGGCCGGACGAATCGTTTCGTTCGGATCCGGTTGCCGTCGGAAAGGGTGGATGCCGTGTCGAAGACCTCTGCCGTGCCGTTCATCCGGACGGTCTTTCCGGCGATCACGGCGTATACGTTGTAATTGCCCTGCGTGGTCATATTCCCGAATATCAGGGGATCGCCCGTTCCCGTGGCTTCGCCGCACGTCGTTTCCCCGCGTTTTACGACATAATTCGTGCCGGGTTGCGAACCGCTCAGCGTGATGTTGAAACGGGAGTAGTCGTCCCGCAACAATTCATAGTCCACATCGAAAAGGGTCACGCCGCCGCCTGCAGGCTGCGAGAAGGTGATGTGTGTCAGCATGCCGCCTACCTGTACGGCGAACGCTGTGGTCTGCGACAGTGCCGAACTGTCCGTATTGGGCCCGTAAGAGAGCGAGAATTCGACTTCGGAGGCGTCGTATCGTACCAAAGCGAGGCGGAAGTCGCCTGTCCAGCCGGGACATTCTCCCCGGGTACATTTCCGGACGATCTCCTCCAACTCTTCGATGACGGTCTCGCTGTCGCCGATACGCGGACAGATCAGTCGGAATATACCGCCGTTCCCGTCGAGTTCGATCCGGTCGGTGTGATAACTCAAGGCCGCCGTCGTATTGATATCGTAGGATTTGACCGTGACGTATCCGTTCATTTGCGTACCCGACGAGGTGTGGATCGCGTAGGTTCCAGGCACGGCATCGGTGGTAAATCGTACTCCCGAGTTCCCGGCGAGGATGGTTCCGTTTACCGAAAGCCGCATGCCGTCCCTGTAAAGATAATAGGTCGTCCCGGAAGTGTATCCGTCAAGCGTGATTGTCAGTGTTTCGCCAGGCAGCACCTTGTATGTGCCGGCTTCGTTGATCGAGTGCACGACTTCGCCGGTCGGTTGAATTACGGTCGCCGTATTGCCCGATGCCGTGTAGAAGACCAGCTCCCGGGTCGATCCCGATGTATTTGCCTTGAGTGTGAAGTTCGCCATGAACTTGTTCTGACCCGGATAGACTCCGGATAGCGAGAGCCAGGAGGAATATCCCTGGGAGCTGATCCGGTTCCGGATATTGGTCTGAAGCGTCTGGGCATCCCCGGTCGTGGGAGTAGAAGGGGTATAGAAAACGACTTGAATGCTTCCTCCGGAATAGGGCATGTCGTAGGTTTTCGATGCGTCGTGGTAAAACTCTACGGTGGTCGTGTTGAACCATTCGATTTGCAGTGGACACCAAGTATTTCCAGCGGTCGTCGGAATGGTCCAAAGCAATACCAGACAAAAGGATAATATCTTTCCCATGATTTCTGTTTTATTTTCGTGGTATTCCGTCGTCGTATTTCCCGGTGTCGATGAAGCACTCCGGAGCGAACGACCTGGTCCGAATGTATCGAAACCGTCTCGACGAAACGACGGGAACACGATTATCTTTACTTTCTATATTTATAGTCGTAGGCTACAACCGGGTTTCCTGCGTCGTCAGCGATCTCCTTTATCCTCCCTGTTTCGTCGTAAAGGTAGGAGGTTCTGACACCTCGCGGATCGGTTCGACTCGTGACGCCGAATATGGGATGATGCGTATAGGTAGTGATCTGCGTATCGCCGAGAGCCACGGCGGACCGCAACCCCTCGAGGGCAGCTATGTCGCTTTCGGATAGTGTTATACGATCGGTCATGGCATCTATCCGGGCCTGTCCGAGTACGTTTGCGACCTGTTGGTAGGCGGCATTCCGGATTTCTGCGACCAGACGGGTTCCCCCGTATCCCCATAGATAGGTCGTGGAAATGCCATTCGGATCGGTGGATTGCAGCAAATTACCCCGTTCGTCGTAACGGTCCAGAGTGAAAAGAGTTGTCTGAGGGCCCTCTCCGAAAGACCTGCTGACCGATACTGGCCAAATCGTATTACCGGAGTAATGGTATGCCAGGCTTGATGTCTGACCCGTGCCCTTGAAGGTCCGCGTCCTGATCCGATTGAGCAACATGTTCGAAAGGACCAGCCCGTTGGCCAGCGTTGCATCGGGATAGGTGTACTCCTGCGCTATCAGGGTATTGTCGCTGTCCGTCTGCGTCTCACGTACGAGCCGGTTCCGGTCGTCGTATTCGAATGTCCTGGACACGACGACTGAATCCGTCCCGAAATAGGAGATGTCCTGCTGGGAGGAAAGAACCTGAGTCCCCGTGTGGATTGTCGGATAACAACAACTTATCACTCTGTTGAAGGCGTCGTACGCGGAATATCGGTCATGATCTGGTTGTTTCTTTTTCAAATAAACGTCAGGAAAATTTCCGATCTGGGATGCTTTGATCCCTTCGAAAATATGATCGTTGACCATTATATACTCATACCGGCTCTTCCGTAATGGCTTGGACTGAGCATCGTAATAAGTCTGCTCGTATAATACGGGAAACATACCAGGTCTATACATATCTACGGTCCGGGATGCCCATTGGGAATGCAATAGACTTCCGAACATATTCGATCGGATATTGGAAGGCTCGAACGTATAGGTCGTATGAAATTGTTCCGGAACGAGGTAACGAGAAACGACTTTACCGTTTGAAATATCACCGGTTTCTCTGTATCTGTATTTTGCGACTGAATTATATTGTACCTGAAAATGAGAGACCTCCGGCAGAGTTGGTTCTCGATAAAATGTTTTAGTAAATGTATCCACATGCCCGAATTCTACATTGCTAATGAAAAATGTATTGGTATTCGATTCTGCTCCCATGAAAAATGCAGGAGAAATGTCGAGATTGGCTATACCCAATCCAGATTCGTTTTCTCCGTACTTATATTCGGTAGTCAGTCCGGGATCTGCTTCGGATTCTCGGAGTATGATTTTTCGAATGCGTTGTCCTCCGGCTTTTACGTCTCGACTCAGTGCCGATGATCTGTACTCGTTGGGTTCGTAAATGAATTCCGACGAACCTCCTGTTGGGTATGTAATTTTTTTGAGAGAGAATGATTGTGGATATAAGTTGTCTCCTGTACGATCGGCCTGATATTCCGCAAAATTTCTTGCAAAAGAAGCCGTTTCCAAAGCACCGATCCTGCATGGAATCTTTGCCATTGTTCCTTCTGTTACGATATTTTCTTTAGCAAATTCTTCATGAATGAACGGTTTGGTCAGATCCCATGCCGATAGTACGGATTTATAATATCCCCATTGATCTGCAATATTGAGCCCGAATACGTTCCCTTTAGGGGCATAATACTCGAATTTATATTTTTCCTCATCGTAAATACCTTGGGCTATAGTAATCTGTGCAAGTAAATTGTGCCATCGGTTTTTATTTGTTTCATAATATGAAAACTCAATATGTTTGATTGTTTTGCCCGCATAGTCTTTAATCAATATTTTTTGAATGACATTTGAGGGTGATTCCTTTCTGATTATTTCGATAGTCTCGTTTTCTGTTTCTACTTTTTCTAACAACAATTCTCCATAGTCGGGATTTGGAAATGTCACTCCTGAAGTTATATTACCGTGATCTGGGATTGTTACCGTTTCAGGATGAGGCGTATATACATTTCCTCCTGTTACGACGACATAGTTGGATAGAGATTGATTCGGTGCAGTATGATTGCAATAGGAGAAAGTCAGTGTTTCTCCGTATGGAGTCGATATTTGCGTTAGCGGCCAGCCAATCTCAAATGCCGGTGCGGCAGAGCCTATATTTACAGTAGCCATTTCGGCTTGCGATATGCCCGATTCGGGGTGAAAGCCTAAATAGAACGTATTCCCGCCGGTGTCTGTCAATGTAATATTATCTATGCTTCCTTCGAAACTATCTTCAGTAGCCTGAGTTACATCCAAACTTATTCTATCAAGCGATGTCCCGATCTTTATGGGTGAGTAGTTTTCGTCGAGGATGAATCGGCCGTTCGATGTCGGGAGGTTATAGAAGAAGAAATCGTATTCTCCATCGAGGTAGTCGGTTTGATAAAATGGGGATAAAAATCCTCTGTCATGATAAATGCGGGATAAATATTTATCGGTTTCTTCCGCGTCTGTCAATGTTTTGAGATACGATGGCGACGCTTTGGGGCGCATTTCGTCCGCTTTGCCGTTGATCGTCCGCATCATGCGGTAGCCTCCGATCGAAAGCGTCCAGCCTGCACCCAGTTCACCGTCGTGATAGGTATATTCTGGATGCGAGCCGTCGGCTACATAACCGTAGAGATAGTTGTATTTGATCCCCGAGGCTCTGTATGACAGGATGACGGGGATCGTAAATCCTTTGGTTTTGATCTCATAGAGCGGAATCGTGATTTCGGGCAGTCCGTTGTATTCGCATACAGGGTAGTCGATCTGTGCCTGAAACAACTGGGAGTGCGCGGTCGGCAGAATGACTTTGGGTAATTTATTTGTCGGATCTTTGATCTGGCCGTACGATCCGATAACTGGCAGACCGATGAACAATAGTGTGGCTAAACGGTTCATATAATAGTAAAAATGAGGTTAGTAATTCGGGGCTGTTTGGCATATTCCGAGAGATGCCGCTCTCTGTCCGGCGAATTGTCTCACCGTCGATAAATGTCCATGGCGCAGGTCTCCTTTCTTGATATAAGATTGTTGAACGGTTATCCGGATGCAGGAAACGGAATGGACCGTTATTCCGATTCTTCCTATGCAGTTGTTGTAGACAAATGTAATGTCCGAAATTCTGTTATCCAACGGATTTTAAGATTAAATAAATCTTACATACGATATGCAATATGATGATAATCAAATATTTACCACAGCGCGTTTATATCAAATGCTATCATACACCTTACGCTGATTGATAATACATTAATTATCAATAAATTAAACACAATTATCCCGGACATCCATTGCAAAAAGTCCGGGATAATTCATTCAAGGGTTGATTTTCTTATAATAATATCAAATTTCGTACAGGGTAACTTGAATTGATAAAATAGAAGAAAACGGGATTTGCTGGCTATTGAGAGTTGCTGTGCCGTTCGATCGAGGGTCCAAAGAGCGGCAGAAAGGATAAAAATCATCCGGAGAATGTCTTGCGCAATAAAGTGGATGCAAAAAGTATCATTATTTGATGATAATTGCCCGGAATACGTTTTGTATAAAAAATCAACCTTCTTTATATATATTACATCGTTTATCCTTCATCAGCTTCCCAAGCTGAGGGTCGCGGGTTCGAATCCCGTTTTCCGCTCTGAAAACCGAGGAAAAAAGCGACGATAAAGGGTAAAGTCTTATGTATTATGCAAGGCTTTCCCGTTTTCGGAGCCTGCGGAAAATGCATTCGGAAGCAGGTTCATACACCCCGGTTCCTGCACCGTCCGATTCCGTTCCGATATGTTATGACCAATGCCGACCGGCTGGTACATTCCGCGATTTCTCCGATCGACGCCCGGCGAATATTTGGTCGGGAAAACGGATAAATCGGAAAACTGGAGTCGGAAAGATGGCGCACCGGCCCATACCCTTCGCGGAACGCCGGATAAAACAAACCGTCGGATGAAAAGCCCGAATCAATCCGTCTCGCCTTCGGCCTTTCCGTCCAGCCAGTCTCGGACAATCGAGAGCACCTGCGGACCGTATTTGGCCATGAAAACCTTTCCGATCCCTTTTATGTCGGACAATTCCTTTTCGCTTCGTGGAAGTACCCGGCATACCGTCACGAGAGCGATCTGCTGCATGATCACATAAGCCGGCACGCCATCGCGGGTCGCACATCGCTTGCGCCATGTTCTGAGCCGTTCGAAAAGTTCCGGATTCTCGATGTCTTCCGAAACAGGCTCCGCTGCCGCTTTTTTGTTATTCGACCGTCTGGCCGCAAGGTCTTTTACGGCTGCCTTGGCCCTCGTGTCGAGGTAATTGCGGATCGTGAAGCCCGAAGAATGGTCCATGCCGAGTACGGCCGTCTTTATGGCGAATGCCTCCTGCAATTTTCCGACGGCCTCGGATACTTTCTTTTTAATATCTTTATTGTCAATGACGATGTCGCTCTGATTCATCAGAGGCATGACGATCTCCTCGCACTTCGCAAGAAAATACGACTGGGCTTTCACGATACGGTCCGTCAACTGCCTGTCGGTCTCCGGAGCGGACGATGCGGTCAGGAGCGCATCCAGTTGATATTGGAATTTTTCGCTTATGGCGACGATTTCCGAGATGAACCGTCCCGAAGCGGCATTCCACATTCCGGTCGATTTCGGGTAGATTTTCGCAAGGTGTTCGTTGAATGCTTTTCGCACCGTGAATATTTTGATTTTCAAGGATGTGAAATCGAACATGTCGGTCAGAAGAGAGCGGTAGTATATCCGGCGCTGTGCGGCGAAGAGGGTTTCGTCGGGCCGGTCGGTCTCCATGTTCCTGTTGAAATCCGCAACCGCCGAATCGTTGATGATCGCGTTTTTCTGCAGGGGCGTACGGAGTACGAGCCCTTCGAAACTCCGGCAACGGCTCAATGCCACGTACACCTGGCCGTGGGAGAACGAATGCGCAGCGTCGATAATGACCCGATCGAACGTCAGCCCCTGGCTTTTGTGGATGGTTATCGCCCAAGCCGCTCTAAGAGGGTATTGACGGAATATCCCTTCCACGGTTTCGCTGATTTCCCGGGTCTGCGGGTCAACGGTATACTTCACGTTCGTCCATTCCCCGGGTTCGACTTCGACGGGCTCGGCAAGATCGTCGAGTGCAACTTCGATTTTCGACTCGCCGATGCGTGTTATCCGGCCGATCTTGCCGTTAAAATAGCGCTGAAGTCCTGTGGGATCGTTTTTTACGAACATCACCTGGGCTCCCGCCTTGAGCGTAAGTTCGCGGTCTGTGGGAAAAAGATACTCCGGGAAATCGCCCTCTATGTCGCAAGAAAACGTATGCGGCGGAGTGTCGAGACCGGCCATCCTCCGCTCGTTGATCGCACGGGCCGTATCGTTATGCGATGTCAGCGTGATATACCCGTCTTTGTCGTCGGGGACGAATCCGGGAACATATCTTGAATTCAGCCTCTCCAGTATGTCCGGAGTGACGGTGTTTTCCCGTACCCGGTTGAGAATATCTATGAATCCGGTATCGCTCTGCCGATAGACATGTTTCAATTCCAGAGTGATATATTTGGCTTCCCGCAGCGCCGCACTGTCGAAAAAGTAAGGCGACTCGTAATATTTGCCGAGCAGTTCCCATTCCGGTTGTTTTACGACAGGAGCGAGTTGCTGGAGATCCCCGATCATCAGCAACTGTACGCCGCCGAACGGTTTGTCCCGGTCCCTGTATCGCCGCAAGACGTCGTTCATCGCATCCAGCAGGTCGGCACGCACCATGCTTATTTCGTCGATGACCAGCAGGTCGAGGCTTCTGATGACGGCTATTTTTTCCTTGCTGAAATTCATTCGCTTCTCTCCTCCGGTCCGGAGCACGCCAGGCAGGTGAGGTCCGAACGGAAGCTGGAAGAAAGAGTGAATGGTAACTCCTCCGGCATTGATCGCTGCGACGCCTGTCGGCGCTACGACAATCATTCTTTTGGGCGAGCTCTGTCTGAGATCGCGCAGGAAAGTGGTCTTTCCCGTACCGGCTTTTCCCGTGAGAAAGACATTGATTCCGGTTTGCTCGAGAAATTTCCGGGCAAGATCCATTTGAGGGTTGTCAGACATGTTCTGTACTCGTTTTACGACTTAAAGATACCTATTTAATCCGACATTCGAAATTTACGATCCGACACCCGGGGCTTTCCCGTCCGTCAGGTCGCCCTCCCGAAAGTCCGTTTTTCACACGGCAACCGTCGGGGCCGATACCGTTCGGGACGACGCATCGCCGACGAAGCGGCAGCAAGGACCTTCCGACCAGCAGAATGGCATCGAATTTGCCCGAAATGTTTTCATACCTGCCGATTATCCGCTTTCTTGCCGGCCGCCGGAGACAATGTCGTTTCCGGAAAACAAAGAATAATATGATAGTGGCTTATTTAAGGGTCAGTACGGGCAAACAGAATCTGGCCAATCAACAGGACGAAATCAGACGTTTCGCCGAAAGCAGGGAGTTGGTGATAACCAACTGGGTGACCGAGGTAGTCAGCGGCAAGGCGAAAGAGAAGGACCGCAAGCTCGGACGGTTGCTGAAGCGCATGAAGAGGGGAGACACGCTGATCGTGACGGAAATATCCCGCCTGAGCCGGACGCTCACCGACATCATGGGAATCATGGGCAAATGCCTCAAGCGCGGAATCAACCTGTACACCACCAAGGAGAAGTACTCCTTCGACGACACGATCAACAGCAAGGTGCTCTGCTTCGCGTTCGGGCTCGTGGCCGAAATCGAGCGCAACCTGATCTCCATGCGCACCCGCGAGGCGCTGGCGCTGCGTCGGGCCGAAGGCATGGTCCTGGGACGGAAAAAGGGAAGCTACACCAAATTGCAGGTGCTCATCGAGAACCGGACCGCCGTGATCGAAATGCTGAACGAAGACCGCTCCATCGGCGACATCTGCCGCCATTTCGGTCTTTCGCGGGACACCTTCGCCAAATTCAAGGCGAGATATCCCACCGTGCAGAAAGCGGTGGAGGAGAAGGAGGCCCGCCGTACGGGGACATGCCCCGGAACGTAGTCACGTCCCCCGAAAGGAGGGATCCGCAGCCGCGCGGCCGCGACACGGCAGGACTGCGGGAGCGAAACGCCGGAAAGAGGGGAGGACCGGACTGTCGAAGTCCGGTCCTCCCCGGTTTCTCCCGGGAGTGTTCTCCGCATAAGAGACGCCGGATCAGAGCTCTGTCAGGCGGTAATCGCCGGCCAGCTCGTCCACGGCCCGCTGCAACGTCTCCACAGGGACGGTATCGCCGGCGAAGACGACGGCGGCGACGGGCGGCGAGAGCGTCACCGAAGCCGAAACGCCCGCCACGGAATTCAATGCCTTCTCGACATGCGCGCGGCAATGGTCGCACATCATGCCCTCCACTCGAAATCGTTTTTCCATAGTATGTCGTTTTTGGGGTTGTCCGATCTTGCGGCGTTTGAGCCGCAGGCTGTTGGCGACGACGCTCACACTGCTCATCGCCATGGCCGCTCCGGCGATCATCGGGTCCAGTTGGAATCCCCAGAGCGGATAGAAGAGCCCGGCGGCCACCGGTACGCCGATCAGGTTGTAGATGAAGGCCCAGAAGAGATTCTCCCGAACGGTCCGCACGGTCAGCCGCGAGAGACGGATCGCCTCGGGAATCTTCCGCAGATCGGGCGAAAGGACGGTCATGCGCGCCGCCTCAATGGCGATGTCGCTGCCGCTGCCCATCGCTATCCCCAGATCGGCACGGGCCAGCGCCGCGCTGTCGTTGATGCCGTCGCCCGCCATCGCCACGACGTGCCCCGCCCGCTGCAACTCCTCCACGAAGGCGGCCTTGCCGCCCGGCAGCACCCCGGCACGGTAACGTTCGATTCCCGCCTCGCGGGCCACGGCGGCGGCCGACGCCTCCTGATCGCCCGTCAGCATCCAGACTCCGATGCCCCGGGCCTGCAACGCCGCGACGGCCTCCCTGGAACCTTCGCGCAGCCGGTCGGCGACGGCCGCGACGGCCAGCGCCCGCCCCGCTTCGGCGAACCAGACAAGGCTCCGCGCCCGGGCGGCCCAACGATCGGCCTGCCGTTCCAGCGCTTCGTCCACCGCCACGCCGCGCTCGGCGAGCAGCCGCCGGCTGCCGGCGAGGCAGAGCGTGTCACCGAACCGGCCGGCGACACCCCGGCCGGGGATGTTCTCGAATCCGTCGGGTGTCCCGGCGGCCGAAACGCCCTGCAACGTGAGAGACTGCACGACGGCCGCGGCCAACGGATGCTCCGAAGCACGTTCGAGCGCCAGAAAACGCCCGGCAGCCGCCTCGCCTCCGGCGGTCCACGCCAGATCCGTGACCGCGGGCCGCCCCTCGGTCAGTGTACCGGTCTTGTCCAGCACGACCGTATCGACACGGCAGGCGGTCTCCAGCGTCTCGGCGTCCCTGACGAGGATACCCAGTCCGGCGCCTTTGCCGATGCCGACCATGATGGCCGTCGGCGTGGCCAGTCCCAGCGCGCAGGGACAGGCGACGACCAGCACGGTGACCAGCGCCAGCAGGCCGCGGACGAACCCCTCGGCGGGGTCGAACACGAGCCAGAGGAGAAACGACGCGACGGCCAGCAGGATGATGACCGGCACGAAGACGGCGGCGATGCGGTCCACGAGCCTCTGCACCGGAGCCTTGCTGCCCTGCGCATCCTGCACGAGGCGGATGATCTGCGCGAGCATCGTACCTTCGCCGACCTCGACGGCCCGGTAACGGAACGTGCCGCGCTGATTGACCGTGCCGGCGAAAACGCGGTCCGATGGGCCCTTGGCCACCGGAACGGGTTCGCCGCTCAGCATGCTCTCGTCCACATAGGACGCACCCTTCGCAACGACCCCGTCCACGGCGATCCGGCCGCCCGGACGCACCGCAAGCAGATCGCCCGGACGCACGTCGCCGACCGGGACCTCGCATTGGGTGCCGTCGGCGCCGATACGCAGCACGGTGACGGGTCGCAGGCCGGCCAGCTTGCGGATGGCCTCCATCGTGCCGCCTTTCGCGCGCTCTTCGAGCAGACGGCCCAGCAGCACGAAGGCCACGACGACGCCCGATGCCTCGAAATAGACATGCGGCGCGATGCCGCGCGCCGTCCAGAAGGAGGGAAAAAAGAGGTTGAAGAGGCTGAACAGGTAGGCGATGCCGGTGCTCAGAGCCACCAATGTATCCATATTCGCGGAACGGTGGCGCAACTGGCGCCATGCCCCAGTGAAAAAACCGCTGCCGAGCCAGAAGACGAGGGGCGTAGCGAGCAGCCACGTCACCCACGGCGACCATGTACGGTGCATGAAGAGCATCCCGACGACGAGCAACGGCACGGCCAGCGCCAATGCGGCTGCGACGCGGCGTTTCAGCGCCCGATAGCGGGCGTCGTGCTCGCTCTCGGCCTTTCCGGCGGCATCCGTCAGATCGACCACCAGATCGTACCCCGCGTCGCGGACCGCCTGCCGCAGCCGTTCGGGAGCGGTCGCAGCCGCGTCGTACTCCACGGCGACGGTCGCTGCGGCGTAGTTCACCGCAGCGCTCCGGACTCCCGGCTGCTCGCCGAGCGTCCGTCCCACACGGGCGGCGCACGAAGCGCAGCTCATGCCGAGCACGGGAAAAATGCGTTTTGTCACGGATTCGTTCGCTGCCATGATTCGGTGTTTTTCGTCGGAACAAAGATAACCCGGCCGCCGGGCGGGCGCGTTACGAAATTCGGGATTTCTTTTACAAGATTCGGGCGAAACGGGCCGAAGGACCTCGAAAAATCCGGAGAACGGGGGGGGGCTGCCGCGCCTGCCGGAAAGAAGCGGGGCGGGCCGTCCGCATGAAGCCCGAAACCTTCGGTCACACCCGGTCGAGCGGACGGCGGACGGCGGCCTTCTGCTGCCGGAAACGGCTCGGAGTCATACCCGTGACGCTCTTGAACTGCGCGCTCAGATAGGCCGCGCTCGAATAGCCCAGGGAGTCGGCGATCTGGGAAAGCGACAGCTCGTCGTAACGCAGCAGCTCCTTGGCACGCTCGATCTTCTGGGCGATGAAGTACTTCTCGATCGTCGTGCCGCTCACCTCCGAAAAGAGTTTGCTCAATGCGCTGTAATCGTGCCCGAGCTGCCGGGTGAGGTAATCCGAAAGCCGTTCGCGGGGCGGCATACCGTCGTTGTGGTGCACCAGACGGACGACGGCGGTCCGGATTCGCTCCACGAGTTGCAGCCGGCGGTCCTCCAGCAGTTCGAACCCGAGGGCTTCCAGCTCCCGGCGGATCGCGGTGCGGAGGGTTCCGCCGCACGGTTGCGGAAGAAGCGCCTCGCCCAGCGCGACCGACACGGGCTCGACGCCACAGCGGCGGAGCGCGTCGCGCACGGCTGCGATGCAGCGGTCGCACACCATATTCTTTATGTAGAGCGTCTCGGGCACGGCGTCGTTTCTTCGGAACAAAATTAAGAACTTTCCGGCAAAAAGCGGCATTTCGCCGGAACTATTCCCGGACTCAGGCCGACAAGCGGCCCATCCGTCCCGTAACGGCGGCCGCAGGGAACGGGTCCGAGGATCATACGGTCGGCTGTAATGTAAAAAACGCCCTGCCGTCGTACTCCGGCAGGGCGTTTCGTTCGGAAGGATTCCGGCGGTCCGGAACGGAATCAGCGGTAGATCTCGTTCAACAGGCGTGCCAGCCGATGGCCCGCGCGGAGAAGCTGACGTTCGATGACCGGGGCGGCCGCAGCGATGTAGTCGTAGGAAATACGGCTCCCCTCCGGCGTCTCGTCATAGACCTTGCGGCAGATTTCCAGCGTCTCGGCCACCCAGTCGGCGGGCGTGCCGGCCGCAACGGCCTCGGCCTCCTGCTTCGTCAGGCGGTCGATCTGACGCTGCCACTCGGTGTAACTCCATTTGTGGGCCGACTCGACGAGCGAGGTGTCCCACACCGAATGGAGGTTCGTCTCCTTATCGAAGAAGCGCACCGGACGCAGATTGCCTCCCAAGTCGGTGGCGCGGCCCAGGTGCATCGGGCAGTGCATGTCGCCCAGGAGATGAATCAGCATTTTGAGGTTGAAGGCCTCCTCTTCGGGCGAAAGTCCGCCCGCCCTGAGCTTCGCGACGATCTCCGTCACGGCCTTCAGGATGTCGCCCTGCGGATTCGCGGGCATGTCGTCGAGCGTCCGGCCCTCGTCCACGTTCAGGTAGTGCCACGTCTTCGTGTAGGCATATTCGGGAGTGTGGCTGGCGTTGTCGAGCCAGTTGGCGAAATAGACGGGCGAATAACCGCCCAGCACCTTGTCGATCTTCTTCGCCGCGGCGGGCGTCAGGTGACACTCGGCAATGTAGGCCGTCACGTCATGGCCCTTCTGTCCCCACGCAAAGCCACTGCGGGCTGCGAGAAGACAGAGTCCGAGGAAAAACAGTTTTTTCATCGCTGTCAGGGTTTATCGGGGTCGAACGGAATCAGTGGTTCATCGTGGCGAGGAACTCCTCGTTGGAATTCGTCAGGCTCATCTGCTTCTGGAGGAACTCCATGGCCTCCACGGGCGTCATGTCCGAGAGGTATTTGCGCAGCACCCACGTGCGGTTCATCACCTCGCGCGGCAGCAGCAGGTCCTCGCGGCGCGTGCCCGAAGCGATGACATCCACGGCGGGATAGACGCGCTTGTTGGCCAGCTTGCGGTCGAGTTGCAATTCCATATTGCCCGTGCCCTTGAACTCCTCGAAGATCACCTCGTCCATCTTCGAACCGGTGTCGATGAGCGCCGTGGCGATGATCGTCAGCGACCCCTTCTCCTCCGTGTTGCGCGCGGCTCCGAAGAAGCGCTTGGGCTTGTGCAGCGCATTGGCGTCCACACCGCCCGAAAGGACCTTGCCCGAGGCGGGCTGCACGGAGTTGTAGGCACGCGCCAGACGGGTGATCGAGTCGAGGAAGATCACCACGTCGTGCCCGCACTCGACCATGCGCTTGGCCTTCTCGAGCACCATCTCGGCCACCTTCACATGGCGCGAGGCCTGCTCGTCGAAGGTCGAGGCCACAACCTCGGCCTTCACGTTGCGGGCCATCTCCGTAACCTCCTCGGGACGCTCGTCGATGAGCAGCACGATCATGTAAACCTCCGGGTGGTTGTCCGCGATGGCGTTGGCGATCGACTGCAGGAGCATCGTCTTTCCCGTCTTGGGCTGGGCGACGATCAGCGCGCGCTGGCCCTTGCCGATGGGCGAGAAGAGGTCCACGATGCGCGTCGAGAGGTTGTTGTGGCCGTTGCCCGTCAGACAGAACTTCTCGCTGGGAAACAGCGGCGTCATGTACTCGAACTGCACGCGGTCGCGGATGTAGTCGGGCTTCAGGCCGTTGATCTCGTTCACGCGCACCAGCGGGAAATACTTCTCGCCCTCCTTCGGGGGACGGATCGCGCCGTTCACCGTGTCGCCGGCCTTCAGGCCGAAGAGCTTGATCTGCGACGGCGAGACGTAGATGTCGTCCGGCGAATTGAGGTAGTTGTAGTCGGCCGAACGGAGGAATCCGTAGCCGTCGGGCATGATCTCCAGCACGCCTTCACCCTCGATCTCGCCGGCGAAGTCGTCCTTCGTGATCACCTCGTTGTCGAGCGGCTGGACGGCGGCCGCAGCCGGGGATTCCCGGTGCACGGGCTCCGTTGCGGCCGGAACCCGCTCCGAGGCAGACTGCTCCGCCTGGGACTGTGCCTTGGGCTTGCGGCCGCGACGTTTAGGCTCCGGTCCGGCCTGCGGCTCCTGCGCCGTCCCCGCCGCTGCGGGAGCGGACGTTTCGGAAGCCGGAGCGACGGCCTCGGACGCTGCCGGACCGGCAGCGGGAGCGGGCTGCTCCATCGGCAGCTCGGGCTGTTCGGCCGCTGCGGGGCGGGGGCTCTGCACCGTGCCCTCGCTCTTGGCCAGCCGCGGCCGGCGGCCGCGCGGTTTGCGCACTTCGGCCACCGGAGCCGCATCCCCGGCGGCGTTCCCGGCCGTTTCCGGTGCCGGGACATTCGTATCGTTCGCGGCGGAAGCCTCCGTTCCGGCGGTCGCTTCCGCGATCTTTTCCATCAGTTCGCGCTTTTTCAGCATAACGTTTCCGATGCCCAGCACCTTCGCGATTTCACGCAATTCGGCAAGGCTCTTTCCTTTCAGCGCATCCAAATCCTGCATATTATGTCAATTGTCGTTCGTGATTTTCTAACCCGGACGGTCGCCCGGCTCTATGGAATTCGCGTGCAAATATAGTGCATTATTTTGAAATTCAAAACAAAATGCGGCCGAAGGGACGAAAAAAGGGAAGCCGGCCGCCATACCGGGCGCGCGAAATACCTAATTTTAGCGATTGCACGGTCCGGAATTTCGTCCGATCTTTGCAACGGAAACAATGAGAAACAGTATTTCGCCATTGCATTGTTTGTATTGTTAATGTTTGTGTGTGTAAAAAACCCTTTCGGATGTTCCGAAAGGGTTTTTTCATGACGAGCTGCGTCAGCGCTTCAGTTTCAGCTCGTAGAGGTCATGCCGGCGGTCGCGCAGATTGCGCACGCTGCCGTAGGTGTGCAGCTCGTTGAGCAGGTCCAGATCGACGTCCGAGACGAGGATCATCTCCGTATTGGGCGTGGCCTCGGCGCGCTTGCCGTCGGTCGGGAAAGCGAAGTCGCAGGGCGTGAAGACGCCCGACTGCGCATACTGGATATCCATGTTGTGCACGCGGGGCAGGTTGCCGACGCTGCCGGCGATGGCCACGAAGCACTCGTTCTCGATGGCCCGCGCCTGCGCGCACACCCTCACGCGCGAATAGCCGTTCTGCGTATCCGTGAGGAAGGGCACGAAGAGGATCTGCATCCCCTGGTCGGCCATGATGCGCGACAGCTCGGGGAACTCCACGTCGTAGCAGATCAGCACGCCGATACGCGCGCAGTCCGTGTCGAAGGTCTGGACCATCCGTCCGCCGCTCAGGCCCCAGCTCTTCACCTCGTCGGGCGTGACGTGGACCTTCTCGTACATGTCGTACGAGCCGTCGCGGCGGCAGAGGAACCCCACGTTGTAAAGCCCGCCGTCGGACTTGATGTAGGGCATGCTGCCCGTGATGATGTTGATATTGTAACTGATGGCCAGCTCGATGAAGCGGTCGCGGATCTCCTCGGTGTACTGCGCCAGTCCGCGGATCGACTGCGCCTCGCCCAGATCGTTGAACCGGGCCATGAGCGGCGCGTTGAAATACTCGGGGAAGAGCACGAAATCGCTCTTGTAATCCGACACGGCGTCCACGAAGAACTCGACCTGCTCGAACACGTCGTCGAGCGTCTTGTAGGTGCGCATCTGCCACTGCACCAGTCCCACGCGCACGGTGGTCTTCTTATCGACGAACTCCTGCGTGGGCGGCTGGTAATAGATGTTGTCCCACTGGAGGAGCGTCGCGCAGTGGCACGACTCCTCGTCGTTGGGCAGGTAGTTGGGCATGACGCGGCGCACATGGAAATCGTTCGAGAGCTGGAAGGTCAGCACCGGATCGTAAATCTCGCGCGAGCGCACCTTTCCGATATACTCCTTCGGGCGCATCCGGTCGGCGTACTTATAGTAGTTGGGGATGCGGCCGCCGAACATGATCGCCTTGAGGTTGAGCTTCTCGCACAGCTCCTTGCGGTAGTCGTACATGCGGCGCGCGAGCCGCAGTCCGCGGTAGTCGGGGTGGATGAAGACCTCGATACCGTAGAGGATGTTGCCGTTCGGGGTGTGGGTGTCGAAGGTCTCGCCGCCCGTCACCTTGGCGTAGGTGTGGTCGCCCTTGACCGTGTCGTAATCGACGATGATCGAAAGGGCGCATCCCACGATCCGGCCGTCCACGACCGTCACGATCTGCCCCTCGGGAAAGATCGTGACCAGCTTGCGTATCTGTTCGCGGGTCCAGAAGACGTCCTTGTCCGCATAGACGCGCGTGAAGGACTGCGCCAGTTGGCCGTAATCCTCCATTTGCAGGTTGCGGACCTCGACCTTGTTGATCTTGTGCATCGTATCTGCCATCGCTGTTTCGCTTTAATCGACGGCGCAAAAATAGGAATTTATCCGGAAAATATTGCGTATTTTTGCATCGGCATGAAAACGACGATTCTCGCCATACTTCTTCCGGCGCTGTTCGCGGCGGGCTGCGCCGGGCACGGCGACAGCCGCCTCGCGGAGGCCGGACGGATCGTGAACGAAGCTCCGGACAGCGCGTTGCGCATCCTGCGGACGGTGGACACCGCCCGTCTCGGACGCGCCGACAGGGCCGCGTGGTATCTCCTCTCGGCCCAGGCCTACAACCGGCTGGACTGTCGGATCGCGGACGACTCGCTGATCCGCCCCGCAGCGGAGTACTTCGCACGGCACGGCGCCCCGGCCGCCCGGATCGCGGCGATGGCACTCGAGGCGCAAACCCTGCAACATGCCGGACGGACCGAAGAGGCGGTGCGGCTCTACACGCAGGCCACGCTCCGGGCCGAGCGTTCGGCCCGGGACAGCACCGTGGCCGGGCAGCTCGGCTCGCTCTATCACACGCTGGGACTGCTCCATCTCGAACAGGGGAACGACGCCGCGGGCGCGGAGGACTTCGCCAAAGCGCTCGCCGCCATGGAGCGGACCGGCAACCGGGAAATGGAACAGTACGCACGGTTCATGCTCTCGTCGGCGCAATACGCCTGCGGGCGCTACGCCGAAGCGGTCGAAACGCTCGCACCGCTGGCCGCCGCGCGGGACTCGCTGCCGTTCCGCCACTTCGCCCAGATCGTCACGCTGCAAAATCTCCTGATTCATATTTTCGCCGAGGACTGGCCGGCCGAACGGCTCCTCGAAGAGCGTGCGCGCATCGACCTGAACGAAATCCGCCATGCGCCGCTGCGGCACGGCCCCGCCGCATCCGGAGACTCCGGCCGCACGCTGTACGACATCACCTCGGCGCTGGTTTTCCACCGGGCCGGACAGGCGGATTCGGCATGGCACTACATCGGACGGTCGCTGGAGCGCACCGAGGGAATCTCGAAGATGAACGTCGGCCTCTACACCATCGCCGCAGCGATCAGCCACCGGCGGGGCGACGACCGCGCGGCATACGGCTATGCGATGCAGTACCTCGAAAAGAGCGATTCGCTCGAAAAGGCCCAGCAGGGAGTGCAGGCCGCCGAGTTGGAGCGCAGGGTCCGCGCGGAGAGCGCCGCGGAGCTCCGCGAAACGCGGTTGCGCTACCGTTCGTGGATCGCGGCGCTGGCCGCGCTCCTCATCGCCGGAGCGGCCGCATGGGCCTTGGCGGGGTATCGCCGCAAACTCCGCCGCCGCGAGGAACAACTCGCCGAACAGCTCGCCCTGGTGGACTCCTACCGCGAATCGCACGACAGCCTCACCTCGCGGCTCGACGCCACCGACGCCCGCGAGGCCGCCGTCAAGGAGCTGCTCGAAGGGCGTGTGGCCGCCGTGCGCGACATCGCCGCGACCTGCTACACCTACGGCGAAGGGGAGCGCCTTTCGGCCAAGATGCGGGAGCTGACGCTCAGCCCCGCGATGTTGGCCGACGTGGTGCGCATGGCCGACATCTACAACGACCGCGCCGTGACGCGGCTGCGGGAAGCATTTCCGGGGTGGACCGAGCGCAACTACGACTTCGCGGCGCTCGTCATCGCGGGATTCTCGCCCCAGGAGATCAGCGTGATGCTCGGCATGACGCTCAACGGCGTCTATACCCTCAAGTCGAAACTCAAGCGCCGCATCGCCGACGCCCCCGCGGGCGGAGAGTTTCTCCGCTTCTTCGCGTAATGTTCCGGACGGCCGCCGGAGAAGGGACACACGACATGCGGACCGGGCGATCTTCGGGAAAAGACACAGGACATGCAGTCCGGACGCTCCCGTAGAAAAGGGAGCAAGACATGCGGCCCGGGCGGCAAGATATTTCCGGAATCGCACGCTGCAAATCAACTGTTTAATCCGCAGGAAGCAAGATCGGAAACGTACCGGCAAGACGGTTTCGCACTTAACTTCGCACTCGGAGAAACCCGAAAAAGCGAAGTCATGAAACACGTATTATTCCTACTTCTTTCACTATTTTCACTATGCGCGGCGCCGACCGCCGCAGACGCCGGAGCGCGGACCCTGCCGGATTCCGTCGCGGCGACCGCCCGCACGGAGGAACGGCGTCCCTGCGTGCGCGGCCGCGTCGAGGATACCGAAGGGCGGCCCGTGCTGGGGGTGGCGGTCGTGATGCTCGACGCCGACTCGGCCTACGTCGCGGCCGCAGCGTCCGACGCGGAAGGCCGTTTCGAGATCGTCCCGGCCGTGAAGCCCTACCGTCTGCTGTTCCAGCACATTTCCTACGAACTCGCCGCTCTCTCCGGAGCGAGCGGCGAGGCGGGGACCGTCACCCTGCACGAACGGAGCACCGGAATCGGTGCCGTCGTCGTCGAAGGCGAGCGGCCCGTGGTGCGGATCGAGCAGGGCCGGCTGGCCTACGACCTGCAGGCCGTGGTCCGGGGCAAGGCGGTGAACAACGCCTACGAGGCGCTCACGCAACTGCCGGGCGTCTCCGAACGGCAGACGCTGACGCTCGCGGGCACGGGGAGCGTCACGGTGATCCTGAACGGCCGTCCGACGACGATGGACGCCGCGCAGCTCGAGGCGCCCTGCTGCGCTCGACACCCGTGGAGCGCATCGAAAAGGCGGAGATCATGTACAGCGCACCGCCGCAGTACCACGTACGAGGCGCGGCGATCAACCTCGTCATGCGCCGCGCCGCCGCAGGGACTCTCACGGGCGAGGTGCACGGCGACTACTCGAACCGCTACTACGGCAACTGGGAGGCGGGCGGCAACCTCGTCTTCGCGGCGCGCGAATGGTCGGCCGACATCACCTATTCGGCGGGACAGACCCGGTCGAAACGGCTCATCGACCTGCTTTCTCGGCATACGCTCGCCGACGGAACGTACGACATCGAGCAGCATCAGGACCTCGTCAGCGAGACGACCGCACACCGGCTGCGCGCCTCGGCGGAGTACGCCCCGGAGAACAAGGGGCGTGTCAGCGCGGCCTACACGGCATCGTTCACGCCACGCAATGCGGGCGATTCGCGGGCGGAGGGCAACTTCGTCCGCTCGTCGAACCGCCCCGACGGCGACGCAGCGATGCACAACCTCGCTCTGCGCTACACGACCGCGTCGGGAACGGACCTCGCGCTCGACTACACGCACTACCGGACGGACGACCGGGCCGCCATGCGCAACGAATACGCCGACGGCACGAAGCGGGATTTCGACGTCGCGTCGGGACAGCGGATCGACCGCCTCAGCTTCAGCCTCGACCAACGGCACGAAGCGGGTAAGGGTTGGGAGGTGACCTACGGCGCACTGCTGGGCTGGACTTCGGACCGCGACTGGCAGCGTTACACGGTGCTGCTGGGCGACTTCGACGCCCCGGAGACCGATTCGCGGCTCGACGAATGGACCGGAAACCTCTATGCCGGCATCGGCCGGCAGTTCGCACGGGGCAGCTTCTCGCTCTCGGCAGCGGGGGAGTACTACCGGCTGGGCGACTACGAGAACTGGTCGGTTTACCCGCAGGCGACATTCGTCTGGATGCCCTCGGCGGAGCATGTGCTGCAACTCTCGCTCGCCTCGGACAAGAGCTACCCCTCCTATTGGGAGATGCAGGGAGCGGTCTCCTACATCGACGGCTATTCGGAGATTCACGGCACGCCGGGACTGCGCCCGATGCGCAGCTACGAAGGGCAGGCCATGTATGTCCTCAAACAGAAATACATCTTCATGCTCTTCTGGAACGAGACGCGGGACCACTTCCAGCAGACGGCCTGGCAGGCTTCGGACCGGCTGGCGCTCGTCTACCAGACGCTCAACTGGGACACGAACCGGCAGTGGGGCGTCAATGCGATCGTCCCGTTCCGCATCGGGCGGTGGCTCGACTCGCGGCTGACCCTCACGGGACTGCGCATGACGCAGCGCTGCGACGCCTTCCACGATCTTTCGTTCGACCGTTCGAAGTGGATCGGCGTCGTCCGGCTGGACAACACCGTGCGCATCAGCCGCAAACCCGACCTGACGCTCGACCTCGCGGCGTTCTGCCAGTCCCCGGCCATCCAGGGAACCTACGACATCGACCCGGCGTGGAGCGTCGATGCGGGGCTCAGATGGAATTTCGACCGGAAACGCGCCTCGCTCACGGTGCGCTGCGACGACCTGTTCGAGAGCGGCGTGCCCTTCGCCCGCGTCCGCTACCGGGGGCAGTGGCTCGACATGGATTCCGGAGCGTACAGCCGCACGTTCACGGTCCATTTCTCCTACCGGTTCGGCAGCTACAAGGAGCGGAGGCACAAGGAAGTGGACACCTCGCGTTTCGGCCACTGACATCCGCGCGGCGTGTCCCGCCGCATCGGAAACGCTGCCGGGACACGCCGCGGAAACAGAGTTCGGTCCGTTCCCCGTCCGCCGCCGGACGGACGCGATAAAGCACCCGGGATTTTGGCGGATCGCAAATTATTTCGTACTTTTGCCGACGTCTTCCGGCGGAAGGCAAGGGCTCGGATGGTGGAACAGGTAGACACGCCGGACTTAAAATCCTGTGGCCAGCAATGGCCGTGCGGGTTCGATTCCCGCTCCGAGTACACGACGACGCGGCCGGAGTTCCTTATGTTCGGAACTCCGGCCGCGCATATTTTTTCCGCCGGGACGGCGTGCCGCCCGCAGAGAGGCGTTCACTCCTCCGACGGAATGCCGTCGCGGCCGATCCAGGCGACGATCTCCTCGTCGGCGTCAGGGGCGAACCAGCGGACGGCAGGATCGCGCCGGAACCACGTGAGCTGCCGTTTGGCATAGCGCCGCGTATTGCGCTTGATCCGCTCGACGGCCTCCTCGTAACTCGTGCGGCCGTCGAACCAGTCGAACAACTCCCGGTAACCCACCGTTTGCAGGGCGTTCAGTTCCCGGAAAGGGTAGAGCGCCCGGGCTTCGTCCACCAGCCCGTCGGCGAGCATCCGCTCCACCCGTCGGTCGATCCGTTCGTAAAGCGTCCCGCGCGGAAGGTCCACTCCGACTTTCACGATCCGGAAAGGCCGCTCGCGCCGCACGCCGCGCCGCAGTTCCGAGTAGGGGCGTCCGCTCTGCAAACAGACCTCCAGCGCCCGGACCACGCGCGCCGGATTGCGGCGGTCCACCGTCTCCCAATAGACCGGATCCAGTTCCCGGAGCTCCTCTGCGAGCCGCTCCAGCCCCTCCTCCCGCAACCGTCGCATCAGTTCCGCGCGCAGCGCTTCGTCGGCCGTCGGAAGGTCGTCCATGCCGTCGCACAACGCCTGCACGTAAAGCCCCGAGCCGCCGACGGCCACGACCCAGTCGTGCGTGGCGAAGAGTTCGCCGAGCCGTGCGAGCGCCAGCGTTTCGTACTCCCCGCAGTTCAGACTCTCGGTTATGTCGTGCGAGGCGATGAAATGATGCTCGGCGGCCTGCAACTGTTCGGCAGAAGGCTGTGCCGTGCCGATCGGCATTCCGCGGTAGAACTGCCGCGAGTCGGTCGAAAGAATCGGCGCACCGAAACGGCGGGCGAGGCGGATGCTCAGATCCGTCTTGCCCGATCCGGTCGGTCCGACGATCACGAGCAACCGTTTAATACTCATCGTCGTAGTTGTCGTCGCCCTCGAAGTTGCTGAAGTCGCCCATCATCTCGTCGAAAGCCGACCCCTCGTCCTCCTCCGGACGGTTTTTCGACGGGTCGTACTGATCCGGAGCCTCGGCCTCGGCGAAAATCTCGCGCGGATAGGAGGCTCCCTTCTCGGCTTCGCAGGCCCCGGTCAACTCGAGGTAATAGGCTCTGTCGCCGAACAGGTCGAACAGGTAGATCAGCCGGTCGCGGTTGTTGTGTATGATCTGCCCCAGCCGCACCCGCTCCATCGTCTCGGGAGCGTCGGCCGAACCGTCGTTCATATCCATCAGGGTGAATTCCCGCTTCTTCTCCCAGCGGTCGTCCGCCGTGAAGAACGAAGCCATGCAGGGTTCGTATTCCAGCGAGGAGAGGATGAAGTTGTGGAAATCGAGCAGCGTCATATCGTACAACACCTCGTAATCGCGCACGAAGCGGTCGTTCTCGTCGCTCAACATGCGAAACCGGAAAACCATTGACATAAGCGTAAGTGTATTTCGTTAGTCGTTCGCCTCCGCAGCGGGGCGGATGCCCTGTTCCTTCAGATAGTCCGTCACTCCGTCGATCAGGTAGTGGCTTCCGGCCCGTCCGGCCTCCGGCGCCACGTAGTCGTGGTGGAACTCCCACCAGAAAACGCCCCGGTAGCCGTTGGCCGTGATCCACTCGATCTTCCGGTGCATCGACACGGGATTCTCGATGGTGACGAACTCTCCGCGGTCGGGCGCGAAGTAGTAGGAGACCTCCGCTTCGGGATCGTACTCTTCGGTCCATCCCCCGTGCTCCAGTCTGGGCAGAAACTCCTTATAGGTAATGTAGGACCCGTACTCGCTCAGCGGCCCGTCGGCCGTCTCGCCCGGCAGCAGCCCCTTGTAGTAGAAACCGTAGTTGGCCAGCCCGAGACACAGTTGCCGCCTGTCGAATATCTGCCAGTGCGCGAGTTTCGAGCGCAGCACCGCCAGCGAAGTGTTATGCGACGGCGTGCGGCCCCAGACGCCGTCGCACATGTCGTAGGACATGATATTGATCCAATCCACGGCACGGCTCAGCCGCCCGGCCAGCGCCTCGTCGTAAACGTGGTCGATGCTCAGGGCTGTCGTCAGGTAGTAGTACTTTCCGGTCTTCGCCGAGAGGGAGTCGAGCCGCCCGCGCAGGCGTCCCATCATGTCGGCGTGCAGCTCCTTGTCGATGGTGATCTCCCAGTCCATGTCGATTCCGTCGTAGTCGTTCCGCTCGACGAGCCGAACCATATAGGCCTCGAACTTCGTCAGCCGTTCGGGCTTCTCCAGAAAGGGCCGGAACTCCTGCTGCCCGCCGAAGCAGAGCAGGATTTTCCCTCCGGCAGCGTGTACTTCGCCGATCATCCGCGGCACGAGCGGCATGTTGCCCGGCGCCGAAGTGTAGTCGAACGCATCGGCCCGGCGCACGATCTCCGCCTCCGGAAGGTCGAAATCCAACGTCCACCACTTCGCGGGCGCCGCCATCAGATAGACGAAATCGAACGCTTCGTAACCGGGGCCGGAAAGTTCGGCTTCGCTCAGCAGGCTCTCCACCGAGTAGGCGGCATGAATGAATCGGGGCGCTTCGGAGACCGGGCGCGCCGGTTGCGAACAGCCGCAGGCGAGCAGGGCCATCGCGAAAAGGACGTTTTTTTTCATTTCGGATCGTTAATTTTTAAGGGTTTCCGTATTGCAAATATAACGGATTTGCGGCAAAGATCATACTCCCGGTGCCGAGAGCCACGCCAGCACGTCCCGGTTATCGGGATAGTCCGTAAGGGACGGGGACTGCGCACGGCCGAAATCCGCGCGGCGGGCGTGGGGGAGCGTCTCCGTGACGACGCACTGCAACTCCGCGTCGTGCTCCGCGAGCCAGGCGGCGACCTCGTCCGCCGAGCGGTAGCGGGCATAGGCGATCTCGCTCAGCGCCCGCGGGAATTCCCGCTGTTCGACGGCCACGGCGGCTCCCAAATCGACGAACGGACATCCCTGCATCCGAAGGAGCGCGCGCGTTTGAAGGTAGTTGTTGCGGTACTTCGCCTGCACCGCGGGCATCCGGAGCCGCAGCTCCGCGCCTTCGGGCAGAAATACGAGCGAGACATTGCGGCATCCCAGCCCCGAATAGGCCCAGATGTCGTCGGCCAGCCCGGCGAGCTGCGCCTCCGTCTCCCGGCCCGAAAGCACGGCCACCGACTGCCGGTGACCGCGCAGGAGGGCCGGGATCCCGGCATAGCGCGCACGGAAGCAGCGGTTGGCATTGTCGCCGCCCGTGGCGATCACGGCCTCCGCAGGCGCGGTCCCGTCGCAGAACGAGACGGGTACGGCGGGGTCGATCTCCCGGAGCAGTCCGACGACGTATTCCATGAGCACGGTATCCTTCGCCGAAGGCTTCACCAGACAGCGGTGTCCGGCGACCACGACGCACAACAGGTCGAAAAAACCGACCAGCGGGATATTCCCGGCCATCACCACCAGCACGTCGAGCGGCCGGGCCGCGGGCAGGGCGGGGTAGGCGGCCAGCCAGCGCTCCAGTTTCGGCCGTTGCAGCATGTCCCGGTTCAGGGTCCTCACCGCACGACAGACCTCCGCCGGCGTGAACCAGCCGTTGGCCCGGCAGGCGCGCTCGGCGACCTGCCGCGACGCAGCGTCCCCGCCGAAATCCTTCAGGCGGTCGCCCAAAGCCGAAAAAAGGTCGAGAGTGTCTTTCATATGGGCAAAGATAACACTTCGGCGACGGATTCCGCACAAAAATCGCGCAGATGAATTAAATTTGCAGAAAAGCAAACCTGAAAATCATGGAAAGAAATCTGAAAGAGGCGCTCGAACAGCGCCGGAGTTACTACTCGCTCAAAGCCGGATCCCCGATTCCCGACGTCGAAATCGAAAGGATCGTGCGCTTCGCCGTAAAACATACGCCGTCGGCTTTCAACTCGCAGTCCTCGCGGCTGGTGCTGCTGTTGCACGACCACCATGCGGCCTTGTGGCGCATCGTCAAACAAACCCTGCAAACCGTCGTCCCGCCGCAGGCCTTCGCCCGCACCGAAGAGAAAATCGACAGGAGCTTCGCCTCCGGATACGGTACGGTGCTCTTTCTCGAGGACACCGCGGTTGTCGAAGGACTGCAACGGCAGTTCCCGCTCTATGCCGACAATTTTCCGACATGGTCCGAGCACACTTCGGCCATGCACCAGCTCGTCGTGTGGACGTTGCTCGAAGAGGCCGGCTTCGGAGCCTCGCTGCAACACTACAATCCGCTCATCGACGCGGCCGTGCGCCAGGAGTGGCAACTGCCCGGAAACTGGCGGCTGATCGCCCAAATGCCGTTCGGGATTCCGGCAGAGGCTCCCAACGAAAAGACATTCAACCCCATAGACGAGCGGATCCGGATATTCGGATAGTTCCCGGAACACCGGGTGCGGCGTGCCGTTGCGAAAAAACAGGGAGATTTCATCCGAAAAATTTGGAGATTCGGAAATTTTACCTACCTTTGCACTCGCAATACGAAACACGCCATGCGGAAATAGCTCAGTTGGTAGAGCGCAACCTTGCCAAGGTTGAGGTCGCGGGTCCGAGTCCCGTTTTCCGCTCTTCGAAAACGAGTGATAATCAACGAATTATCGCTCGTTTTTCTTTTTGCGGGTGCGAAATAAAACTCTCCATAATGCCTTTTTCGCGCCGTTTTCCGAAGAATGTTTTACCATTTGTTTAACCATGTTTTACGGCTGTAAAACACCGCCCTCGTCTGTCTGCGTAATGCCGCAACATTATGAGTGTCAGCATCAATGCCATTTGCAGAAAAGACCGCATCAATCAAAACCGCACCACGAACATCTACCTGCGTTTTACCGTCAATCGCCGCAGCCGCTATGTAAGCACGGGAATCAATATCCCCGCCGACGATTGGGATTTCGACACCCAAACGCTTAAAACGCTGAATCCCGCCGTTCAGCTACGGATTTACGAGCAAATCGAGAAATACGACAAGCGCATCAAACGGCTCGAAGCGTTGGAGGTTCCCGTAACGCTGGACAACGTGCTGGAAACCGACGGACGGAGGGTCTATTGCACGATAGCCGAATATTTCCGCCGCACGATTGCACAGTTGGAATCGGTCGGTAAAATCGGCTCGGCATCGAAACACAAGGTCACGTTTTCACTCCTGCAACAATTCCGCTCGACCAATATCCGTTTCGACGAAATTACGGTCGGCTACCTGCGCGATTTCGAACTGTTCCTAATGAAAAAGGGGAACAAGAGCAATTCGATAGCCACGAAATTCAGCGTGCTGAAAGCCGTCTATAACAAGGCTCTTGCCGAGGGGATTTTCACCACGCCGCACAGTCCGTTCCTGCAATTCAAAATCGGACGGTTGTGGACAGCCACCCGCAAACGCGCCATCCGCAAGGAGGAGGTGCAACGGCTGATGCAGGCGGAGATACCCGCCGACGGTTCGGCCTATCTGGATTTCGCACGGGACATTTTCCTGTTTTCGTACCTCTCGGCAGGCATCAATTTCAAAGACATCGCCACCCTGCGTTACTGCGACATGGACGAGGAAAGAATCTACTATGCCCGCCACAAAACCAGCAAGGAGATGACTTGCCACCTCTCGGAGCAGTCGAAAGCGATTATCGGCAAATACGCCAAATCCGACCATGCGGACGAGGATTATATTTTCCCGATACTCGACCGCCGCATACACAAGACCGAGCAACAGATTTACGACCGAGTGCGCAAGGTGCTGAAACACGTGAATAAGGCCCTGCACGAGTGGAGCCGATTGTTGGGGCTGAAAATCGAACTGACTACTTATGTCGCCCGTCATACGTTCGCTACCGTACTGAAAAGGTCGGGAGTGAATATTGCCATCATTTCCGAATCGCTCGGCCATTCGGATTTATCGACTACCCAAATCTATTTGGACAGTTTCGAGAACAGCCAAATCGACGCGGCAATGCAGAATCTATTGTGAACGAAAAAGGGCACCCGACGAATATACGGAGTGTCTTCTTTTTTTCAACGACGGCAGGCTGAAATTAGGCGACCGTCGTTTGTTCGGGAAGACGTTTTATATCTTCCGACAGAAATCTGTCCGCATCTTCGGGCGAGAAGCGTTTCCCGTAAAGTTGCACATCAGCCCCTAATGTACGGGATACACCGTCTTTCAGCACCTTTTTTCATCGTGGCACTACCGAGGAACACAATATGTTCCGCTACATATTCAGGCTTCAAGCCCAAGATTTCGCACTCGCGGCAATACCTGCGGCTGTCAAGCAGGATATTTACCTGTTCCATGAAATCAGCCCAGAATTTGTTCGCATCCGAGTAAGCCGCATTCATGAATTTGTTGATGCAGGCCAATTTAATTTCGTTATCCTTTTTCAGTTGGACATCGAAAACGGGCCGTGCCTGCGTCATTACCCGCCACATCGGGGGCGTAGTCGAACGGCGGCGGCGCGAGGTCGAATTTGTCTGCGGCTCTTTCTGCTCGGTAGCAGGGGCGGTCAGAGTGGTTGCGGCAGGAGCCGTTACTTGGTTGGTTGCAGCGACCTCGGCTGCGGGAATGATAGCATTTGCCATATCTTTTAAGTACTCCCTTACGGGAGGGGCTTAAATTATTCTGCATCCCTTGCCCAAGCGTTTGCAGGTCGTCGGGTTTATCCCTTTCGACACTACAAAGATTTGACTTTTCGCACCCCAAACACGGGGAGTGAAATAAAGGGTGTTTTTACTCTCCCTTTGCAAATTACAGATAAACAGCGGAATAAGTTGCAGGCATGCGCCCTTTGCAGGACTTAATTATTCCTTTTAACGAATCGTCGCTATACAAAAAACTGTCGTTATAGGTAAATTCATAGAGGTAACAGATACGCGAAATCAGCAACAGCCGATTCAATGAAACACGCTTGTCGGGTTGCTTCGGGCGGTTGTCCCCCAATAAAGTGTTCAGCATATCCCGATACATCTCCACAGTCCGATAAATCCGAAACGACGTACTCGGATAGGTTTCGTCGAAATTACCCGTGTCAATCCCGTAATACTGAATCTTCCTGCCTTTGCATTCCCTTTCATAGGTTTCCCGCAACCAGTCCAAAATTCCACTCTTTATAACGGGCAGAACCTCGACTTTCTTTCTGTTCTTTTTTAAGGGTAATCTCAATATCATCGTCCGCGAAATCCTCGCCTAACTCTTTGAACAGATTTTGCACCGCCTTATCCAAAGACGCGGGTTTCACAAGGCCGCAGTTCTTAAACGAGGTTTCGACATAATCGTAAATAAAGACCAGTGCAAACCAGAATTTCTCGACATCCAGCCCCAATCCCGTAACCGTAGCGATTATATCGTCGTTAGCGAGATAATCCGACTTGGCAAAAAGGGCATCTTAATCTTACCCGTACAGTAGCGATATTCAAACTGCGGTGTGCGGATTCCATACGTCTGTTCATCACATCCGCAGGCAATATCGACATACTCGCGCAACTCACGGCGCATCGGGTCGAAATCCCAATGCACAATCTTATCGTTTTCATCCATCAGTAAGGATTCATACATACTCTTACGGATGGCATCGGCCTCCTTTTCATTCATAAAATAGCGTTTTACACCCAAATTTACGGCTTTTTACGTGTACATCGCACTTATTTACCATGCAAAAACCGCTATTAGCACCTAAAACACGTGTTCGAAAGGAATTTCAGAACAGCCGAACTATGTACCGAACCGCTAATAGTACTAAATTGCATGACATGAAAGGCGTTTTAGAACAACTCACTATGTAAAATACCCGCTAATACTACTTTTTGCACATTAATTTCCACGTCGAACACACTCCGCCACCCCGTAAACAGCCCTATAATGCCATATAAGACATAGATAAAAATGTTCGGATTAATTGCTGTCCGACTTTTGTTCCCAATAAAAAAGGTGCTATCTTTATAATACGAAAAAGGAGTAGTCCTAATGTCGAGTCCGTCCATAATCGGGAGGTGTTTTTCAGCACCTCTTTTTCTTGTTTCCGAGTGTAATATTTTTTGATTCCGAAATGGACTATCTCTTTAAGAATAACAATACACGATTAAAAATAATTACAGATTTTATCTTACTAAAAACGAATTACTTATGCAAAATTGAACAATCGACGCACCCAAAGGTGCAAACTTTCTTCGGAACTTTATGACCGAAATTCCCGTGAATTGTCTTTTTAACAAGAAAAAGACGGGGTGCGGGGCTACCGAACTGGCTATCCGCAACTCCATTCCCACCCTTATCGCTATGCCTTACGTGGCATTGGTGAAGAACAAGACCGTCTGCCGCAAAGATGATATTTCCGTGCTGGGTGTTTACGAGAGCATCCAAGAGCAGGACATTATCGACTATGTAAAGAGCCATTCTCCATTGAAGATTGCCGTTACCTATGATTCCCTGCCGCGAACGATTCGGGCATTGAAAACTGCGGGTCTTAATCCTTATAAAGAACTGTTCCTTTTAGTAGACGAATGGCACGTACTGTTCAACTCCTATTCGTTCCGACATAATGCCATTAAGAGTTTACTTGCAGAAGCCGCTAAATTCGATAAGGCAACATATATGACGGCGACGCCCATAGAGCGGGAATACATGTTGGAGGAACTGCGACACCTGCCGACCTGCGAAATCGACTGACCCGACCTTACGGAGGTCAAAGTACGTTCGCGGCAGACCAACAAGCCCGACAAATACGTCGTCTCGGAGTGCGTCAAAGTCCTGCGCGACGAATTGCCCTACAACCTGCATATCTTCGTCAACAGCGTGGAATTTATCGCAAAGGTCATCGACACGCTCAAACTCGCACCCGAAGCCGTTAAGATAGTCTGTTCCACGAGCGGGGAGAGCAGGCAGGAGAACCAGCGCAAATTAGGCAAAGATTATCCCATCGGCCAGCCCTCCGACCCTGCGAAGAAGATAAACTTCTACACCTCGACCTGCTTCGAGGGGTGCGACATCTTCGACCCCGACGGCGTTACATTCATCGTCAGTGACGGACGAAAGGCGCACACGCTGTTGGATATTTCAACGCTCTTCACGCAGATATGCGGACGCATCCGAGATTCCCGTTACAAGGCGCAAATCGTGCACGTCTATTCCACGACCAAATATAGCAAGGCCGTAACGCTCGACGAATTTGTTGCGGCTACCCAGCGGACACTTGCCGAAGCCGAAAGCTATGCCGCCGAGATTAACTCGCTGAGTGATGCCACACGGGTTAAAACCTTATCGAAGATTCCCTACATCAATGAACAATATGTGCGGATAGCCGACAACCGCCTAATCGTGGAAAAGAACCTCGCCAACATGGACATCGTGAATTTCAAAATCAGCCGACATATTTACGCAACCTATGTTAACCTTACCGACGAACTGCAACGAAACGGCTACAAGGTAACGGTGCAGACATACAGCAAGGTCGTGGAACACCTTGCGGCGAACCCCTCGGCGCGGACTACTTTTCGGGAGTTGTTCGATGAATATTGCCGACTGAAAACAATGACCGAGCATTTTTTCGTGGTAGAAAGTCCCGCCGAACTATGCGCCGTGATAGAACAGCGGCATCCGTTAGTGAAGCAGGCTTACGACCAGTTGGGAACAACCAAAGTGCAGGCGTTGAAATACCATGTCGGCAACATCCGCCGAGAGTTGGTAAAGGGGCTTTCAATCGGCGATGACTATAAAATCGTGAAGATGATAAACGACGCATTTCAGAAGCAGACGCCGATTGCCAAGAACAAGGCCAAAGAACGCTTGCAGGAGATTTACGACATGCTGGGTCTGCAACGAAAGGCCAAAGCGACAGACCTTGCGCAATGATACGAGATTAAGGACGCGCCGACACGAATAGAGGGAAAAACGACCGCGTGCGTGACAATTATCAGGGACAAGTTCGTGAGAAGATAGAGGGCGATTACGACCTTATATAAAGAAAAACACCACACATAAGACATTACAACTGTAAACCAATTCAATCAATAATTTCTTATATTTGTACAAAACGTACAATGATGAATAGCATAATATTTATGTGGATAACAATAATAGTTAATATTTTAGGATGGTTTATATTACATATACTATCTAAACGTCGAGATTTATCCAACAAGAAAAAAGAAATTACCATCCAATATCTAATAACAGCATGGCAATTATTAGAAAATGCATCTAACCGCAACGATAGCACTCGGAATGCTGATGTTGAAAAAGCTATTGCGAACATTCAACTATTCGGAACCCCAACACAAATACAATTAGCTCAAAAATTATCTGATGAAATTGGGGATACTCAGCAAGGAGATACTAAACCTCTTCTTATTGAATTAAGAAAAGAGTTGAGAAAAGAGTTAGAGTTAGAAGTTGTTGGAGATAAATTAAGACATTTACGTTTTAATAAAAAAGCCTTATAGTTAGGGCTTTTTTATTTTATCCATGCAGACAATCCCTATTTTTCACCCCTCCCCCTTTTCAGATGGAAAACCGAATTTTTATCCATTACATATAATAGGATTCCACATAAAACAGACCGCCCCCTATCTGCGTTCAGAACACCGACACAGCGAAAGATTATTGATATTACATGAAGTTGGATTACTACTATTCTATGGATTTTCCATTATTCTGACAACTGTCTACGCAATATATTAAGTTGGGATTGAACTTGGTTTAATGCCTCAAATTGAGTTTCCAAACTTTTTATCATTGACATTATGGTGCTTTTTGTCGGATTTAAAGACACGATATTATTCAAAAGTTCATCTGACAAATTCTTCTTGTACGACGATTTCATTTCTTCAAGATACGCTCCATAAGTTATATTTGGAAACATTTCACGATACCAACCATTATATTGGATAATCAAATCTTCCAACTCTTTTTGGACTTGCAACGACAATTTCTGAGTTGTTCTAAATTGGAGTTTCAAAAGGTCTAATTCTTCCTGAGGTTTTGAGAAAAATTGCAATTTGATTGCCCACCCAGCAATTAAAACGCCTATAATACTAATAACTATTCCCATTATTTTGATTACTTTGATACAATAACGATTTACAAATATAAGATTTATTTGCAACAGCCCCCAAGATGCCGATAATTGCATAATCCGTTTTTGTTTCCTACATTTGTGGGACATACGAACAAACACGGAAAGTGTAAGTTTATTCTCGTCAGACGAACGTAGGAAATTCGACAGAAGAGAGAGTAAGCCGACAACTTGCCGCGTCATATCCTTTATACGGGATAGGCGTGGGGCTGTTGCTTATTTTATCTTCGAGGTTTCCTACGACCAGTCCTGACTAAAATAAGTTTTCAGCACCACGCTTTCTGTTTCTTAAAAATCAAACATTAACCGTCGCGTTGGTGCTGGGGCGACAACCTAAACTTATTGCAACTATGAAAAAGTTGTTTCTTATTGTGGCCGCTATGTTTGCGGTAGTTTCTTTCTCGGCTTGTTCCGATGATGATGACAACAAGGATGCGTCAATCGTTGGAACATGGCAAATAACTCACAGTGAAGGATGGGTTACATACAGCGACGGAACCCGCGATGAAATTTCGGAAGATTATCCTGCGATTGATGATGCCTATTATTGGACACTCAATTTCCAAGAAAACGGGACAATGATACGTACAAGTTACAGCGACAATGGGGCTGGACATTCAAGCAATTATACTTATACCATCACAGGAAAAACATTAACAACGGCGGGTAGTGAAGGTAGCATTAAATATGAAATGCAATCATTATCGACGAAAAACCTAACCCTCTTTGAAATAGGAGAAAAAGAAGATGGCGAAAAATTCGAGTACACATATACCTATAAGAAAATCTGATTTTTCGTCATAATCAAATGAGTGACAGACTTTGTAAAAAGGTTAATCTATAAGACCCTTTTGCAGAGTTTGTCACTTTCTTATTTTGTTTATTTCGCTAATAATCTTATCTTTATAAAGATAAATAACGATTAAATTTTAGCTAAAATGAACAGATACAAACAACCGAAAACAGAATGAATGACCAAAGCATGAGAGGATAAACAAGCTATATGCAAGTTGGTCGAATGGAGCAAGACAGAGGGAATAGGCTTAATTGTCATAAAACCCCAAAATGAGATTTATCCCGAAATGTTTTACTTTGTTTTTCTCCCGAAACAGCGGACATAAATAAACCCGTCGAAATCGCACTTGTAAAGAACAAGCAATGAATAATCGGGTGGAAAAGCGACCTTGAAGAGATAAATATAATAGGAATAATAATCGCCAACGAGATGAAGATGGAGGGCATGAGCGAAACGGTAAATTTATTTGACTGCCTTGTTAGAGCGAACACTATATTATTTCATTACACCACACCCGACGGACGGAACGAGGTAATGAAATTCCCGTTAGCGAGATTCTGCGAAAACTATCTGATGCAGTTTGCAAAGTAGCGTTCGGTGGAGTTATAGTTAAGCAATTATCTGTGTAAGACACGATACGACCTTTCGGCCTTTTGGGTCGGGAGGTTTTTATTTGAAAACCATAAACTCACTATGCCAATGGAAGAAAGAACGTGTTACAGAACTTATTTAGCCTATCAAACAATTCTCTAATTAACAATCATTTACAAACCAGCAGACAGACGCAAATGTTTAACCATCCGTTTAACCAATGCGAAAAACGAGGTAAAACACATCCGAAAAAATCGTCGTAAAAGGAAATAGCTCAGTTGGTTACCCCTAAACGCGTAGCGTTTTGGGGGCTTGAGAGCGCAACCTTACCAAGGTTGAGGTCGCGGGTCCGAGTCCCGTTTTCCGCTCAGAAACCTTCGAAAGAAAAGGCAACAAGAAGAAAGAAACCTTATGTATCAACGATATGTAAGGTTTTTTCGTTTTCGGAACCTGCGGGAAATGCATTCGGAAGCAGGTCCATACGAGTGCGATTCGTGTCCCATCCGGCCCGGACCGAACCGACCCAACGGCCGCAATCGTTCGGTCCTCATTCCCCAAAATCCGGCACAACCGGTCTCCGGATAAGACGTACCATCCGGAAACCGGATGCACACGACGTCGCCAAAAAACCGTAAAAATGGTATAAATTCCCCTCATACGGTTAGGTCCGGTTCCGGTACGATACGCTACCTTTGTTCCCGACAAAGAACAGAAACGACGGACAGAAACTGTCCGGAAAACGGAACGACTATGACAAGAATCATTTCAAGCATCGCGCTTCTTTCCGTTCTGCTGTTGTGCGGCACGGGAGAGGCGAAACGGCCGGGCATGTGTGCCAAAGAACCGATGGCTCCCGACGGCATCGTGCGGCTGTCGAAAATCGAGGTTTATCCGCAGTATCTCGACGAGTACGTAACACGCGGCCGAAGTGGGCGAGGTCTCCCTGCGCACCGAACCGGGCGTGCTGACCATGTATGCCGTGCAGGAAAGGGAGGCTCCCTGCCGCATCACCATTCTCGAAACCTACGCAAGCCGTGCGGCCTACGACAGACATATCGACTCGGAACATTTCCGGAAATACAAGCAGGAAACGCTGCACATGATCGAATCGCTGGAGCTGTCCGACCAGTTGCCGCTCAATCCGGCGAACCGAATCGACAACTTCATGCAATAAACGCAACCGCCATGAACAGGATTCTTTTCATTTCACTATTCAGCATTCTTACACTCAACGTTATGGCACAGGAAAAAATCGTACAGACGGCCGGGCGCGACCAGCTCGGCGATTTCGCGCCCAAATTCGCGGAACTCAACGACGACGTGCTCTTCGGCCAGGTGTGGAGCCGCACCGACCGCCTCGGCCTGCGCGACCGCAGTCTGGTAACCCTCACTTCGCTCATCAGCCAGGGCATCACGGACAGTTCGCTGACATACCATCTTCAGTCGGCGAAGGAGAACGGCATCACCCGCACCGAGATCGCCGAGATCATCACCCACATCGGCTTCTACGCCGGCTGGCCCAAGGCGTGGGCGGCATTCCGTCTCGCCAAGGAGGTCTGGGCGGAGGATACCTCCGGCGAAGATGCCCGGGCCGCCTTCCAGCGCGAAATGATCTTCCCGATCGGCGAGCCGAACACGGCCTTCGCACAGTATTTCACCGGCAACAGCTACCTGGCCCCGATTTCGCGCGAGCAGGTCTCCGTTTCCAACGTGACCTTCGAGCCGCGCTGCCGCAACCACTGGCACATCCATCGGGCGAAGAGCGGCGGCGGGCAGATGCTCGTCGGCGTAGCCGGACGGGGCTGGTATCAGGAGGAGGGAAAACCCGCACGGGAGATACTGCCGGGCACGGTGATCCACATTCCCGCCAACGTGAAACACTGGCACGGCGCGGCCGCCGACAGATGGTTCGCCCACCTGGCGTTCGAAATTCCCGGCGAGGACGTCTCGAACGAATGGCTCGAACCTGTCACGGACACGGAGTACGACAAACTCAAATAGACAAACCGATCCGATATGCGAAAACTGCTATTCGCGCTGTCGGCGGCAGCGGGGATCACCGCCGCGGCATGCGCACAACAACGACAGAACATGTACAAGGAAACATCCGACAACCGAATCCTGATAGCCTATTTCTCGGCGACCGGCACGACGGCACGCGCCGCCGAAAGGCTGGCCGAGGCCACGGGAGGCACGCTTTACGCGATCGTCCCGGCCCGGCCCTACACGCCCGACGACCTCGACTGGCACGACAAGCGGTCGCGCAGCTCCGCGGAAATGAACGATCCGCAGGCCCGTCCGGCCATCGGCGGCAGACAGCCGGACACGGAGGACTACGACACGGTTTTCATCGGCTATCCGATCTGGTGGGACCTCGCGCCCCGGATCATCGACACGTTCATCGAAAGCCACGACCTGAAGGGCAAGACGGTCATCCCGTTCGCCACGTCGGGAGGGAGCGGCATCGCCCATAGCGCGGAGGCCCTGAGAAAATCCCATCCCGGACCGGACTGGAAGGAGGGAAGACTGCTCAACCGCACCGACGAAAAGAGCCTCCGGGAGTGGGCCGAAAGTCTGCAACGATAGTCTTTTCCCGGCGGTAGCCGGCAACGGAGCGTATGCCCCGGGCCGGGAGGTTCTCCGGCTACCGCAGACAAAGTGGGCAGCAATGAACCGGGGCCCTTCCGGACGGCTTTTCGGAGCCGCCCGGAAGCGGGTTTCCGGAAAATCCGTCTCCGCGGTTCTTTTCCCGGCCAGGACGGATTTCATACTGCCGTCAGGTTCCGTGCCGTCCGGAAGAGCTGACAACCGTCCGGAAGGTCCGTTTGCAAAACCGGACGTCGCATTTTTTCCGAGAATATTCATATATTTGCAGGAGCGGGCCGTCTTCGCCGGACAAACCCGCGGCAACGGAAAACAGCTGTCACGGAAGAACGTATGAAAAATTATCGGAACCTGCTTCTATACACCGGTGCATTCGCCGCACTCTGCCCCGCGGACGCCTCGGCGCAGGCACGGAAATCCGTTCCGAACATCCTCCTCATCCTCTGCGACGACATGGGCTACGGAGATCTGGGATGCTACGGGCAGAAATACATCCGCACACCCCATATCGACAGCATGGCCCGCCGGGGGATGCGTTTCACGCAGGCCTATGCGGGAAGTCCGGTGAGCGCACCGTCCCGCGCCTCGCTGATGACGGGACAGCACGCCGGACACGGGCATGTCCGCGGCAACCGGGAGTACTGGCCCGGCTCCCCGGAGATCGTGTACGGCCAAAACCGCGACTACGGCGTAGTGGGGCAGGAGCCCTACGACCCCGGACACGTCATACTGCCTGAGATCATGAAGAAGAACGGATATGCGACGGGCATGTTCGGGAAGTGGGCCGGAGGCTACGAAGGCTCCTGCTCCACGCCGGACAAACGGGGCATCGACGAATTTTACGGGTTCGTCTGCCAGTTTCAGGCGCACCTCTACTATCCCAACTTCCTGAACCGTTACAGCGCCTCGAAAGGCGACACGACCACGGTGCGGATCATCCTGGAGGACAACATCCGGCATCCCATGTACGGGGAGGGCTATGAAAAACGGCCCCAATACTCGGCCGACATGATCCACCGGGAGGCCCTGCGATGGCTGGACTCCCGGGACGGCGAACGGCCCTTTTTCGGACTTTTCACCTACACTCTGCCGCACGCCGAGCTGCGCCAGCCCGACGACTCCATCCTGCAATACTACAAAAAACGGTTCTTCGTGGACAAGACGTGGGGCGGCAGCGAGGGGTCGCGCTACAATCCGGTGGAACACACGCACGCCGAATTCGCGGCCATGATCACGCGCCTCGACATCTACGTGGGGGAGATTCTCGCCAAGCTGAAGGAGAAAGGGCTGGAGGAGAACACGCTGGTCATCTTCACCAGCGACAACGGCCCTCACGAGGAGGGCGGGGCCGATCCGGAGTTTTTCGGCCGCGACGGCAAATTGCGGGGACTGAAACGGCAGTGCTACGAGGGCGGTATCCGCGTTCCGTTCATCGCCTACTGGCCCGGACACGTCCCGGCCGGCACCGAGAACGACCACATGCTGGCCTTCTACGACGTCTTGCCCACGTTCTGCGACCTGATCTGCGACAGACGCTTCCCGCGGAAATACCTGAACCCGGACATCGAGGGCGACTGCTTCGACGGCATCTCCTTCCTGCCCGCGCTGCTGGGCGACGACGCCCGTCAGCAGCGGCACGAATTCCTCTACTGGGAATTCCACGAAACCGACCAGATCGGTGTCCGAATGGGGGATTGGAAGCTGGTGGTCAAGAGCGGAAAGCCCCGCCTCTACGACCTGTCGCGGGACCTCCACGAGGACTGCGATCTGGCCGGCCGGTATCCCGAGGTGGTGGAACGGATGGTCGGCATCGTCCTGCGCGAACACACGCCCAGCGAACTGTTCCGGGTCACACTGCCGGAAATATAAACCGCGCGATCCCCATACAGCATTGAATCAAAACCTACAAAACCAGATTACATGAACCCGAGAATCAATATCCTGGCAGCGCTCACGCTGCTGTCGGCGCAGACCGCCGCTGCCGACAACCCCTATCGGTACGACGTACAGACCGTGTCGATGAACAAGGTCCCGCCCCGCACCGACTTCATGTCCTATCCCTCGAGGGACGGGGCGCTGACCATGCGCTACGAGAAGAGCCCCTTCTATCTGCCGCTCAACGGCACGTGGAAGTTCCTCTTCGCCGAGGATGCCCGCGATCTGCCCGCCGACGCCACGGACCCCGCGACCGACGCCTCGGGGTGGGATGACATCGAAGTGCCCGGGAACTGGGAGCGCCAGGGGTTCGGGACGGCCATATACACCAACCATCAGTACGAGTTCGCGACCTACCGTCCCCAGCCGCCCCGGCTCCCCGAGGTGAATCCCGCAGGGATATACCGCCGGGAATTCGAAATTCCGGACGAATGGAACGGCCGCAACGTTTTCCTGCACCTCGCAGGAGCCAAGTCGGGCGTATATGTCTATGTGAACGGACACGAGGCGGGCTACAACGAGGATTCGAAGAACCCCGCGGAGTTCCTCATCGACGAATACCTCCGGCCCGGACGGAACACGCTGACCATAAAGATCTACCGCTGGAGCACCGGCTCCTGGCTCGAATGTCAGGACTTCTGGCGCATGAGCGGCATCGAGCGCGACGTGTTCCTCTGGTCGCAGCCGCGCGTCGCCGTGCGGGACTTCCGCATCAAATCGACGCTCGACGAGGCATGCCGGGACGGAATATTCGCCCTGGAGGCCGATCTGACCAACCGAACCGAAAGCGATGCCGAAGCGACGCTGAGCTACGAGCTGCTCGACGACGCGGGCCGGCAGGTCGCGGCAGGGCAGCGCGACGCAATGATCGCAGCCGGCGGATGCCGCACCCTCCGGTTCGAGGCCGGCATCCCCGGCGTCAAGGCCTGGAGCGCGGAGCGCCCCGATCTCTACACCCTGCTGATGACCCTCCGCGGCCCCGGCGGGGAGACCGAAACGGTGCCCTACCGCGTAGGGTTCCGCCGTTTCGAGTTCGCCCGGCTGGACGAACGGGCCGAAAACGGCGAGCCCTACCGCGTACTGCTGGTGAACGGGCAGCCCGTGAAGTTCAAGGGCGTGAACATCCACGAACACCATCCCGTGACGGGACACTACGTCACGGAGGAGGTGATGCGCCGCGACTTCGAGCTGATGAAACGACACAACTTCAACGCCGTGAGGCTCTGCCACTACCCCCAGGACCGGAAATTCTACGAGCTGTGCGACGAATACGGGCTCTACATCTACGACGAAGCCAACATCGAGTCGCACGGCATGTACTACGACCTGCGCAAGGGCGGCACGCTGGGCAACGACCCCGCCTGGCTGAAACCCCACATGGAGCGCACGCGCAACATGTTCGAACGGAACAAGAACCACGCATCGGTCACATTCTGGTCGCTGGGAAACGAGGCCGGAAACGGATACAACTTCTACCAAACCTACCTTTGGACGAAGGCCGCCGACAGCGCCTGGATGAACCGGCCTGTCAATTACGAACGGGCGCAGTGGGAGTGGAATACGGACATGTACGTTCCGCAGTATCCCGGCGCGGGATGGCTGGAAGAGATCGGACGCAAGGGCAGCGACCGGCCCGTGATGCCGTCGGAGTACGCTCATGCGATGGGCAACTCGACCGGAAACTTCGTCGGACAGTGGGACGCGATCTACCGCTATCCCAACCTGCAGGGCGGATTTCTCTGGGACTGGGTGGACCAGGGCCTGCTGGAGCACGACGCCCAAGGACGCCCTTTCTGGGCCTACGGAGGGGATTTCGGCGGGGAATACACCCCCAGCGACGGGAACTTCTGCTGCAACGGCCTCGTACTGCCCGACCGCACGCCGCATCCGGCGCTCGCGGAGGTGAAGTACGTGCAGCAGGACTTCGGGTTCGAACCCGAAGGAGCGGGCCGCGTGCGCATCACCAACCGATTCTACTTCACACCGTCGGAGAAGTACCGTTTCATCTGCCGCCTCGTGCGCGACGGAAAGACCGTGCGCGAAAAGGAGCTCGACGTGCACCTCGCGCCGCAGGAATCGGCCGTCTTCACCACATTCGGTCCCGAAGAGATGCGCGGCGAAGGGGAGTATTTCGCCGATTTCTCCGTCACCACGCGCGAAGCCTCGAAGGCCGTTCCAGCAGGTTATGAGATCGCCGCGGGACAGATCCCGCTGGGAGGGACCCCGAAGAAGGCCGACGTGCCGCGGAAAGGCCCCGCACTCGGAGTGAACGACGACGGGGAGCGGATCGCCGTCTCGTCGCCGCGCGTGCGCTTCGTATTCGACCGCCGGAGCGGTTCGGTGACGTCCTATGCCGTGAACGGCGTCGAGTACTTCGCCGACGGATTCGGTCCGAGGCCCAACTTCTGGCGCGCCCCAACGGACAACGACTACGGAAACGCCATGCCCGAGCGGCTGCAGGTGTGGAAGACGTCAAGCCGCGAGTTCGACGTCGTGGAGGCCGCGGCCGTGAAAACCGGAGACGCCGTACGCATCGAGGCCGCCTACCTGCTCGCCGCGGGAAACCTCTGCATCATGCGCTATACGGTCCATCCGTCGGGTGTCGTCGAAACCCGCATGACCTTCACGTCCACCGACGCGGAAGCCGTGGCCACGGAGCTCTCCGAAGCCGCCCGGACCGCGACGTTCTCCCCGGGCAGCGAGAAGGCCCGCAGCGAGGCGGCGAAGCTCGACGTGCCGCGCATCGGAGTCCGCTTCCGGATGCCCCTCGCGATGAGGCAGGTCGAGTACTACGGCCGCGGCCCCGGCGAAAACTACGCGGACAGAAACGCCGGGGCGTTCGTGGGACTGTACAGCACATCGGCCGACGAAATGTATTTCCCCTACGTCCGGCCGCAGGAGAACGGACACCGAACCGACACGCGCCGCGTGCGGTTCGGCAAACGGCACGGCCTGGAGATCGTGGCCGACAGTCTCTTCGGATTCAACGCCCTGAGAAACGCCGTGGAGGATTTCGACGGAGAGGAGGCTGTCCGAAGACCGTACCAATGGCGCAACCTGACCCCTGCGGACAAGGAGCACGACGAAGCGGCCGCCCGCAACGTCAGACCCCGGCAGACGCATATCGACGACATCACGCCCCGCGACTTCGTGGAGGTCTGCATCGACATGAAGCAGCAGGGAGTGGGCGGATACGACAGTTGGGGAGCCATGCCCGAACCGCAGCACAGAATCCCCGCGGACAGCACGTACAACTGGGGATTCATCATCATTCCGTTCTGATGCAAAGTATGAAATAACCGAATCGAATACCTGACAATGAAACGATTATTATTGCCGTTGCTGCTGACAGGCGTAGCTGCCGCGGGCGAAGCGTGCTGCGGCTCCGGAGCCGCACAGCGGGAGGAGACCTACTACGAAAAACACGTCGCATTCGGCGATGCCACGCAGGAGGAGAAGCTCTCCATGGCCGCGCGGCTCGTGCCGACCCCCGAACAACTGGCCTGGCAACAATGGGAGCTGACGGCATTCATCCACTTCACGGTCAATACGTTCACCGACAAGGAGTGGGGTGACGGCAAGGAGTCGCCCGACGGAAATCGACACCGACCAATGGGTCGAAACGCTCCGGGACGCCGGCTTCGGAATGGTGATGCTCACGGCCAAGCACCACGACGGATTCTGCCTCTGGCCCACCCAAACCACGGAGCACTCGGTGAAGAACTCCCGCTGGATGGAGGGCCGCGGCGACGTGGTGGCGATGCTCCGCCGCTCATGCGACAAGTACGGTGTGAAAATGGGTCTCTACGTCTCTCCGTGGGACCGCAACGCCGCCTGCTACGGCACGGGGAAGGCCTACGACGATTTTTTCGTGCGGCAGATCACCGAACTGCTGACCGGCTACGGCGAGATCGCCGAGGTGTGGTTCGACGGCGCCAACGGCTCGGAGGCCGACGGCAAGCATCAGGTTTACGACTGGGCCCGTTACATACGCACCGTGAAGGAGCTGCAACCCGGAGCCGTCACGGCCATCATGGGCGACGACATCCGCTGGGTGGGCAACGAAGCGGGCAGGGGACGCGCCGAGGAGTGGAGCGCCACGGCCCTGGCCCCTGCGAGTGTCGGGCTGAAGGACCCGACGCCCGCCGTCGAAGCCCTCACCGAGACCTCGCCCGATCTGGGCAGCCGTGCGATCCTCGACGAAGCGAAGGAGCTGTTCTGGTATCCCTCGGAGGTGGACGTGTCGATCCGCCCGGGCTGGTTCTACCACGCCTCGGAGGATGAGAAGGTGCGGTCGCTCGAGGCGCTGAAGGAGATCTATTTCGCCTCGGTGGGATCGAACTCCGTGCTGTTGCTCAACGTGCCGCCCGACCGCCGCGGACGGATTCACGAGAACGACGCGCGACGGCTGCACGAGTTCGGCGAATGGCTGCGCCGGAGCTTCGCCCGGAACCTTGCGGCAGGCGGGGACACACTCTGGACCGCCCGGGCGGGCGAAGCGCGGGAATTCGACGTGAAGGACGGGCCGTTCGACGCCGTGATGCTGCAGGAGGAGATCGCCAAAGGGCAGCGCGTGGAGCGGTTCCGCATCGAGGTCTCGGACGACGGCCGGACGTGGGAGACGGCAGCCGAGGGTACGACGATCGGCTACAAACGGATCGTCCGCCTGCCCGAGGCCCGCACGACGCGGAAACTGCGCGTCACGATCGACGGAACCCGCGCCCCGGCCCGGATTTCGCATGTCGGACTTTACCTGACCGAATAGCCGCACAGGAACGGACCGCACGGCGGACCTTCTTTCGCGGCGCATGGCGGAGCGGCACGACCGTGCGGACAGGAAACCCGTCAAACACTTCCGGAGCAGGAAAATGTCCTCGGGCTGTTGCACCGAACGGAAACAAACGTTATCTTTATACGACAATTCCGAAAGAAACCGAGAAAGGTCGTTCCCCGCATCCGGCCGACGCTGAGCGACCCGAGAAAAGCGAATCCGGCCGGAAGACGACACGGAAGAATGATACGAATCGACCACACGGCCATGTACGTCCGGGACCTGGAGGCGACCCGGCAATTCTTCGTCCGCTTCTTCGGCGCCGTATGCGGCGAGCCGTACCACAACCCGCGGACGGGACTGAGAAGCTGTTTCCTGCGTTTCGGCGACGGCGCACGGCTCGAAATCATGCACCGGCCCGACATGACGGATCCCCGCAAGGAGCCGCTGCGCAGCGGCTACATCCACCTCGCATTCGGCACCGGAAGCCGCGAGGCCGTAGATCGGCTCACCGGGGAGCTGCGGGAGAACGGGTACCGCATCGTCAGCGGCCCGCACATCACGGGCGACGGCTGCTACGAGAGTTGCGTGGAGGGACCCGAGGAGAACCTGATCGAGATCACGGAATAAGCGCATACGCCCCCGGTGGAGCCATCGGCCTGCCTGCCGTAATCGGCAGCGCGCGCCTCATTGCGTGGTCATCATCAATCTCTTCTCGAAATCGGTGTCGCACTGAACCGTCCGCACGCTTCTAAAACCGGATCATCCGATGCGGCGGATCGGCCGGGCGGGAACTCCGCCCACGACCGTTGCGGCCGGCACGTCCCGCGTCACGACCGCCCCGGCCGCCACGACGGCGCCGTCGCCGATCGTGACACCCTGAAGAATCGTCGCATTGGATCCCACCCACACGTTGCGCCCCAGCACGATAGGGGCGGGCGTCATTTCGGCGCGCCTCGCAGGATCGAGTTCGTGGTTGAGCGTGGCGAAAACCACGTTGTGGCCGATCATGCAGCCGTCGCCCAGCGTCACGCCTCCGTGATCCTGGAAGTGGCAGCAGGCATTTATGAAGACGTTCCGGCCGACCGAAATGTTCTTGCCGAAATCGGTATAGAACGGCGGAAAGAGCCGGACCGACGCATCCACGGGCTTTCCGAAAAGCTGTTCCAGCAGTTCGCGCACCTCGTCGGGCGTATGGTAGGAGGCGTTCAGCCGGCAGGTGATGCGACGAGCCTCGTCGCTCATGCGATCCATGAATTCAAGCGTTTCCGCCGAAGCGAGCGGCCGGCCCGCCCGGGCGAGTTTCAAAAAATCATCCAGTGTCATCATAATTCCAGTATGTTTCTCCGTTTTCCGGTCCGCTCCGGCGGATCCGGCTATTTCCCGCACTCGACCGCCACTTTCACCACACCGTCCGACCGGGTCTCGAACAGGCGGTACGCCTCTCCGATCCGGCTCAGCGGAAAGCGGTGCGTGATGAGCGGCGTCGTGTCAATCTTTCCCGCCGCGATCAGGCGCAGAATCTCGGCGCAGTCGCAGCCGTCCACGCCTCCGGTTTTGAACGTCAGGTTCTTGCCGTACATATCCGGCAGGGGCAGCACCTGCGGTTCGTCGTAAAGCGCGACGACCGTCACGACGGCATTGGGACGGGCGCACTCCCAGGCCAGACGGAACGTGTCCGACGTACCGGCCACCTCCAGCACGACATCGGCCCCGCCGTGATCGCTGTGCCGGAGCACGAAATCCCGGCATGTCTCGGGTCCGGTCACGAGCACGTCGGGATAGTGCTCCCGCACGAACCGCATCCGTTCGGGCGACTTCTCGCAGACGATGATGCGCCGGGGCCGTTTCAACATGGCGCAGAGCAACGTGCAGACGCCCGTCGGTCCGGCGCCGATGACGAGCACCGTATCCTCCGGCCCGATCTCCGAAATCCGGGCGGCCCAGAACCCCGTGGCCAGAATGTCGCCGACGAACAACGCCTGCTCGTCGCTCACCGTATCGGGAATGGGGGTCAGTCCCTGATCGGCATGGGGTACGCGGACATATTCCGCCTGCCCGCCGTCGATCCGGCAGCCCAGCGCCCAACCGCCGTCGGGATCGGTGCAGTTGTTCACGTAGCCGTGCCGGCAGAAAAAGCACTCGCCGCAGAACGTCTCGACATTGACCGCCACCCGGTCGCCGGGCCGGACGGATGCGACACGGTCGCCCACCCGCTCCACGACGCCGACCATTTCGTGACCTACGGTCACGCCCGGCACGGCGCGCGGCACGCTGCCGTGTTTGATGTGCAGGTCGCTCGTGCAGATACTTCCGAGCGTGACGCGCACGATGGCGTCGCGCGAATCCCGCAGCTCGGGGCGGGGCTTGTCCAGCAGTTCGAACCTCCCGGGGCCGACATAAGCGTATGCTCGCATGATTCGGTCGTTTTATGCAAAATCAGGTGTCTATCTTCGGATCAGGTAATTGACTGCCGCCCAGCCGCCGAATACCTGGAGCAGCATCCCGGGAATTCCGATGCGGAAATCCTGCGCCGCGGCGTAGAGGCTGCCCGACAGGGCCCATTCGCCCAGCGTGCCGACCGTCTGGTAAGCCAGCACCACGGCGGCGAACAGCGGCAACGAAGCCCTGCGGAAGCGGGCGGCGGCGAATCCGGCGATCAGGGCCAGCAGCGTCGATTTGAGCAGGATGGCGGGCAGCGCGGCGGCAGCCGGCATACCGAAGAGCGCCGAGTTGAGCAGCGGCGAGGCGACAGCCGTCAGCAATCCGACGCAGCGGCCGTACTTGTAGGCCCCGACGAGCGTGAAGAGGTAGATCGGCAGCCACGTCGGTCCGCCCATGTGCACGGTGTGGCACAACTGCGGCAGAACGATGTTGCCCGCGACGAACAGCGCCGCCAACGAATAGGTTTTCGCCTCCCTGTACTCCAGCGAATAGAGTTTCACGGTAGTTTCCATAGCATGTTATTTCACGTTTTTCCTTCCTTACGGCAGATTCTCCAGAAATGCCCCGATACGGGGCAGGCACTCCCCGGCCGTGCGGCAGTCGGCGCAGAGACGCTCCACGGGACAGATGCCCGTCCGCGTACGATTGACGATGTGAGGAACCTCCTCCCGGCAAACGACCCGGATGCCCGCCGCGGCGAAAAGTCCGAGGGCCGGAGCGCTCGCCACGTCGGCATACACCTCCTTCACGCCGCCCAGAACCATCAGGGCCGCGGCGCCCTTGCCCACCACCTTGTCCGCCACGGAGGCCCCCCGGAGCGTTTCGGGTTCGCGCGTCAGCAGCCCGTACAGGTCGGAGACGCCCCGGCCGGAGAAGGTGCGGATCGCTCCGTTGTCCACGACCAGCGACCAGCCGCCCCCGTGCAGAATTTCGGTCAGACGGCGCATCGTCATAGCGTTCCCTGTTTGAGGTGTTCCACGAAGCGGTCGATACGCTGCATCTCCTGCGGAATCCGGATGTTCTGCGGACAGTGCGGAACGCACTGATTGCAGCCGATGCAGCGGTCGGCCTGCCGCAGCCGCGGAACCGAACGGTCGTAACCCACGAGGAACGCCCGCCGGGCCTTGCGATAGTTCTCCGCCTGGCGGTCCTCCGGCACGTTCCCCTCATTGACGCATTTGTTGTAATGGAGCAGGATACTCGGAATGTCCAGTCCGTAAGGGCACGGCATGCAGTATTTGCAGTCGTTGCACGGAATGGTGGGGTACTGCATCATCAGGTCGGCCGTGGCGAAGAGGAACTCCCGCTCCTCGTCGGTCAGCGGTTGCAGCGGACAGTACGAACGCAGGTTGTCCTGCAGATGCTCCATGTAGGTCATGCCGCTCAGCACGGTCAGCACCCCGGGATACGACCCCGCGAAGCGGAAGGCCCACGACGCCACGCTCCGGCCGGGTTCGCGCTGCTTGAGGCGGGCGACGATGTGATCGTGGACCTTCGACAGACGGCCGCCCAGCAGCGGTTCCATGATGACGGCCGGAATGCCGCGCCCGGCCAACTCGCCGTAGAGGTACTCGGCGTCGGTGTTCCGCGGGTTGATCTCCCGGGCATGCCGCCAGTCGAGGTAGTTCATCTGGATCTGCACGAAATCCCACCGATAGCGGTCGTGTCCGGCAAGCAGACGGTCGAAGACGCGTATATCGCCGTGGTACGAGAAGCCGAGGTTGCGTATGCGGCCCGCCTCGCGTTCGGCGAGGAGAAAATCGAGCATCCCGTTCCGGATGTAGCGGGCCTCGAACTCCTCCATGCCGCCGCCCATGCCCACGCCGTGCAGCAGCATGTAGTCGATGTAATCCACCTGCAATTCGCGGAACGAATTGCGATACATGGCCAGCGACGCCTCGCGGCTCCAGGTCGAAGGGGCGAAGTTCGAGAGTTTCGTGGCGATGAAATACTTCTCGCGGGGGTGGCGCTTGAGAGCGATGCCCGTGACGCGCTCGGACTGCCCCTTGCAGTAGGCCGGGGAGGTGTCGAAATAGTTCACCCCGTGCGCAATGGCGAAATCCACCAGCCGGTTCACCGTCTCCTGGTCGATCTCGTCGGCATCGGGTCCGTCACCGCCCACGGTCGGCCAGCGCATGCAGCCGTATCCGAGCAGCGAAACCTTCTCGCCCGTCCGGGGATTGATGCGGAAAGTCATCGCATCGGTCGGAATCTCTCCGGAAGCGGAGGCACCGTCCGCTGCGGGACCGCGCTCCGGGGCGCACCCGGCCAATGCCGCCGTCGATACGGCGGCCCCGGCACCGAGCCGTTTGAGAAACTCCCGGCGGCCGATCGCGTGTCTGTTCTTCGTATCCATACGTTTTCGGATCAAATGATTCTGTGCTGTTCGTGTCCTTCGACATAGATGGCGCTGAACGGCCGCGCCGGACAGAGGTTCTCGCAGGCGCCGCAGCCGATGCAGCGCTCTTCGTTCACGACGGGAATCTTCGGCGAACCGGGCGACGCCGGATCGGAGGCGACCATCGTGATGGCCCCCGCGGGACAATGGCGGGCGCAGTTGCCGCACTCCACGCCGTCGGTGAGCGGCACGCAGTTCTCCCGCACCCAGACGGCATGGCCGATCTGAACCGCGGACTTCTCGTCCGCCGTAAGCCTCAGGATGGCACCGGTAGGGCAGACCTCCGAACACTTCGTGCACTCGGGGCGGCAATAGCCGCGTTCGTAGGAGGATTCGGGCTGCATGAGCGTCTCGGGCCGGGCGGAGGGCCGCAGAACGTGATTAGGACAGACCGAGACGCAGAGCTGGCAGCCCGTGCAGTGCGTCGCCAGATGGCGCAGGGACCGGGCGCCCGGCGGCACGAGGGGCGTGATGCGGTGCGGCGCCCGCTTGTCCAGAATGACGGCCAGACCGCCGTCCACTTTCTTTTCCTGCGCCCGGACGACCGCCGCACCGAGCAACAGCCCCGTTCCGGTCAGGAAATTCCGGCGGCCCGTATCGGCAGGAGCCGCCGATTCCGTCCGTTTTCCGGCCGCCGCTCCCGGAACGGATGCGGCGGTCTTCGTGCGAAACCGGTAGCCGACCGCCCCGTGCCTGCAAACGTCGAGGCAGTCCATGCAGGCCACGCAGCGCGAATAGTCGATCCGGCGGTTCCGGTAGTCGATACAGGCGGCCTTGCACCCCCGGGCGCACAAGCCGCAGTCCCGGCATTTCTCCGGGTCGATCACGGGCCGGAACAGCGCATATTTCGAGAGGAACCCCAACACCGTCCCCACCGGGCAGACCGTATTGCAATAGGTCCGGCCGTTGCGCCACGCCAGCACGACGAGCACGGCGCACGTCGCAGCGGCGATCAGCAACGTCGGCAGGCCCGCCACCCGGACCTCCGTTTCATAGAACGCATAGCTTCCCACACGCTCGGCGACCGCGGCCAGCGCATTGTTGCCCCAGAGATAAACCGGACGGAAGAAGTTGGAGGCGATACGTCCGTAGGCGCTGTACGGCGCAAGCAGAGCGACCAGCGAACCCACGCCGGCGACCAGCGCCGCGACGAACAGCGCCAGCGTCCCGCAGCGCAGCCACCGCCGGGCCGGAGAGTAGGAGAAACGGTACTTCCGCCTTTTCCCGCGGCCGCCGAGCCAGGCGACGAGATCCTGAAACACCCCGAGCGGGCAGACGACCGAGCAATAGACCCGGCCGAAAAGGAGCGTCAGCACCGCAAGCGCCGCCACGACACCGACATTCAGCGCCAGCACCGCCGGCAGGAACTGCACCCGGGCCATCCATCCCAGCCAGGCATGGAGCGTCCCCGTGAAATCGAGGAAGAGCAGCGTGATGCACGCGAAGAAGAGAACGGCGAGCGTCCGTCGGATTTTCTGCAACATAAACTTCCGAATTTATGTTGCAAAAATACCGAATAAAAATGAATTTCCGTGTAGATGGATTACGGATTCTCCAACCCGGATTACGGATATGCGCCGCACGAACGGCCGGAAGGTCGCCTGCGCGGGAAACGGCCGCCGCGTCCCGGAACGGACGCCGGCAGGGGAACTCACCGTATCATGAAACCGACGGACACGCCGGCCCGCGTCGGACCGAAATAGTTCCGGCGGCCGCTGCCCAGAAACCGCCCGCAGCGCTTCCAGACATAGCGGTCGTATTCCGACCGGATGTATCCCACGCCCAGCATCGCCTCGATGTTCCATCTCCGGCCGACGACCCACTGGTATCCGTAGGAAAGCCCCGCGCCGTAGAGGAAGCCCTCGTAACGGCGGTCGCCCATGCCGAAGAGCTTCACACCCCCGGCGTTGTAGTCGGCATAGAGAACGTGAAGTCCGAAAAAATGCCCGGCGAAACGCCTGCGGAGCCAGTAGCGGAATTCGGTCTGCGCCGTCCAGAACTTGAGTTTCCGGTTGTCTCCGAAGGTCCAGGGGTTGTAGCCGCCCGCCACCTCCCACGAGGTCCGCGGGTCCAGCCCCACCTCGAATCCGGCGTTGAGCGACGCCGTCGCCCAATAGAGCGCATTCGTCCGGACGGCGAACCGCGGCCCGGCCGTCCGGAGGGCCGAACGTTCCTGCGCCGATGCGCCCGAGCCCGGGAGCAGTGCCAGACAGAACAGGACTGCCGTTTCGTACAGATAGTTTTTCATCACATTGCGATTCTATGAAGTTCCGGTCCCGGCCGCATCACCCGGCCCCGCACACGCGTTCCACGATCCATGCCCAGAGGTTGGCCATCAGCCGGTCGAAATCCGTCGTCACCGTACCGTCGGCATTGGCCTGCGAACTGAGCCGGTTGTACTGGTGGAGGCTGGCGTCTCCCAGGTAAACGATCCGGTCCGTACCGTTCACCCCCACGATGAGCGTGCCGCCCTGCCCCGAAACGTCGCTGACCACCAGCGGCGTCACCCGCGACGGATAGTCGGAGCAGTAGGCCGCATAGTCGTCCGCACGGACGACGGGCGCATTCTCGGCCACCGTTCCGAAAGGCATCGTGAAGAAGCGCGCGTTGGCATCGGTCCGCGCCGCCCGCCGGAACTGCCCGCCCAGGTTGTTCCGGTAATAGTATTTCCACGTGCCGTCCGAAGTCAGGTATTGCCGCAACTGCGCGTTGCTCGTATCGGTGTCCGTGCCGACGATCAGTACCCGGCCGGGAGCAGCCCGGAGCCAGGCGAGGACCACCTGTGCCAGCTCGTTCGAAATCGGGGTGTTGTATGTCAGATAGATCACGTCCTGCGCCCCGATCGTCGCCTGCATGCTCCGGAAAATCTCCTTGTCCGCGGCGCTCCCCGTCCCCGTGGCCTGCATCTCCGCCCGCGACGCCTCCGAGAAGGAAAAGCCGCCGATGACGACCGTTCCGCCCGGGGAGAAATTCTTCGCATTGTCCAGGATACGCCGCATGGGCAGTCCGCTGGCCGAAGTCGGGGTGTTCGTCCCGAGGTCTCCGATCTCCTGCACGGAAAGCACGCGCACGATCCGGGTCCTGAACTGCGAGGGATTTCCCTGCGTCACCGCGATGTCGAACGTCCAGCGCCCTCCGGTCACCCGCAGCCGGGCCGTTACGTCCCGATCCGTGCGGTTGTCCGCGAGCGCCGAGAACGACAGGTAGGAGAGCGTCTCTCCGGCCCCGGCGTCGCGGCCGATAGCGACCGAGAAACTTCCGTTCTCCAGCACCTCACCGGTCTGCGACGCCTCGCCGCCGGTCGGAACGCCGGAAGCGTCGAGCCAGCGGACCGAATAGGGGACCGAGGCCTGCACGTCCACCCGCGCCGTCTTCCCGGCGACATAGCCGAGCGACACGCTGCGGGCGGAGACCCCGAGGTAATTGTCGCCCTCGAAATACATCTCCGTCGTGAAATCCTCCCACGCCTCCGTTTCGACCGCAATGCTCGTCGCCCGGCTCGTCGCGGCCGTATCGGGATCGCTCCATCCCTCGCCCAGCACCTTGCGGATGCGGAAAACATACTTGTAATTCCGCAGCACCTGCCCGAACGGATGCCCGTCGATGCCCGGGTCGAAGTCAATCCGGTAGTAGGAGAGCCGCTCCTGCCCGTCGTAGTACCCGCCGACGACGATGCAGGTTGCCTCCGACAACTGCGCCGCCGGGTCGCTCTCGGCCGCGGACTCCGGGAGACAGATTCCCGCGACCGACGCCGGGTCGGGTTCCGCGGCGGTCACCTTCACCGGCTCCGCCGACTTCTGTGCCCCTGCAAACACCGAAGGCGCCGTGACGCGCGGCGACTCGGCCGAACCCATGTCGTCCGGAACGATCCTTATTTTGTCGTTCGGCCGATAGACATAGACCTCCCCGATCCGGAAAGGACGGGAACCGGCATCGAGCGCCTTCGTCACATCGACCCGCGCCACGGCGCGCAGCAGCCTGACATCGAAGCGGTTCTCCGCATCCGCCCGCAATCCCGACGGAAGAGGTATCTCGCCGTACATCGGCAGATCCCCAGTCAACCCGGAGAACGACCGTCCGATCCGCTCCCGGACCGTCGCCTCGTCGCTCCCCGCGGCAGGCACATACCTCTCGAACGCATCGCCGTAATTGCACACCAGCGCCAGTTTCACCGGGTTCGGCGTCCCGGGAAGCCGCACCTCGAACCGCGTCGCACTCCCGGAGAACCGCACCTGCTCGCCTTCGGCCATATTGCGGTAAAGGTAACGGCCGCCCTCCTGCTCGAAGACGAGCACCCGGACCGCTCCCACCCGGCTCTCCGCCTCGTCGAGGTCCTCCGCCGCCCGCATTTGCGGAAGCGAAGGCCGCGGCGGGGCGATCGTCAGGCGCACGACCGCCTCACCGCCGGCCGGTTCCCGCTCAGGGGCCCCGGACGACGGGTCTTCGGAACAGGCCGCCCCGAACAGACAAAGCACCGCCAGCGCAACCGCCACCCGCGACCGGATCGTTCCGGCCCGCCGTCCGCGGCGGACTTTCCTGCTTTTTCCGCATTCGTTCATAACCGTTACCAGATTTCCCATTGATACACTTCGTTCCAAGGCGTAATCTCCGTGCGGATCGTCACTCCGGTTCCGTCCCGCAGGTCGATCAGCAGGTTGGACGTCCGCCCCGAGGGCAGGGCGATGGGCAGTCCGTCGTCGTTCTCCGTCACCGCGATCACCGCACGGTCCGCGACGGCCCTGCCGGCCGCCCGCTCGTAGAGCGTTACGGTCACTGCTTCGGCCACGGTTCCGGAGTGGATGACGTTGAACGCCGCCCCGGTCGTCAGATCGCCCCGGTCGTCGAAAACGCCGCTCCGGCGGATCGTGGCCGTTCCGCCCGCCGGATTGCCCTCATAGTCGTAGCCGTCGTCGGGCAGTCGCACGGTCAGGTAGTAACGCTCCTCCGGCAAACCGGCGTCCAACCCCCGGACCGTAATATGCATCCGCGCGTTCTTGCGGACGACGACCACCTCTTCGGGCGTCTCGCCACCCGCCGGAGCCGGTTGCGCGCTGCCGAAATACAGGTCGTCCGGCACGCCGTGGTAGCCGTCGCCGTCCCCGATCAGGGAGACGGCCGCTTCCCCGATACGACTTCCGTCGGCGGGAATACGCAGAAGCTGCCCCTCCCCGGCATTGGCCCAGACCGAGATCCGGCACGCCCCGGGATCCGCACCCGGAAGCGGAACCGGCACGTGATGCACGACCTGTTCCGATCCGACGGAGACACGGCCCGCGAAGGTCCCGTCCGGCGAGAAGAGGAACAGTTCGGCCTCTCCGGCCGCACCGCTCTCCGTGATGTCCCGCCCGGTCGCGGCGTCCACGATCTTCAGGACGACCGACCGCCCCGCCTGCGACGGCGGACAGCTGGCCCGGTCCTCGCGGATACATCCCGCAAGGAGCGCGAGCGCCAGCAACGCTATGGAACGTTCCCGCACGGCCTACCACTCTACGTTCTGGACGAGTTCGGTCGCCCATTCCTGCGGCTCGACGGTGACCGTGAGCGACGCGGGATCGGCCGTGACCTCCGGATCGGTACTGCCGCCGCCCAGCCGCCTGAGCGTCACATTGACCGTATAGACGCTGTTGCGCCGGATGAAGGTTCCGTCGTTCGTACCGCCGCCAGTCACCGTTCCGTCGTTGATGCGGAACGAAAAGTAGGTCGGCTCCCCGGCATAGGTTCCCGCCAGCGTGATGAGCGTCGTGTTCCCGTCGGCGTTGTCGCTCGGCAGCACGTAGAAGTAGCGGTTGGCGTGATCCTCCGTCGTAACGGTCTCCGCGAGGTAGTCCCGGGCCTCGCTCTTGCCGCCCTTCATGCCTCCGTAGAAGAGATCGGGCGTATAAGCCGCCGAAGGCACGCCCATCTGCGCCGATCCGCGGGCCTTCATGACCATCACCCCGGTCAGGGCGAACTTCGCCGCATCGTGTCCCGCCTCGGGTACGATGGAGACGGTTCCCAGCTTCACCTTCGCCACGAGCCGGCTGACTGCCACGGTGCTCGTCTCGGAGGCGTTGGCGGTGAGCGTCACCGAGCCTTCGCCGCTCATGAACAACCCGTCGGCCGCGGTCTTCTGCGTGTCGAGGCCGATGACGTTCCGCACATCGGCGAACCAGTCGTAGTCGATACCGTCCGGGAAGGAGACAGTCGAAGGGACGTTGGCCAGCACCACCAGCTTCTTCGGTCCGGCGAGCAGTCCGGTAATCGTCTCGGAAAGGACCGACGGAGCGAAGGTATGCTTCTTGTCCAGCGTACCGTTGGCATTGAAAACGAACACCGTGACGTTATGCACGCTGTTTTCCGCCGCGGCGAGCTCCTCCTGCTCCGGATCGCCCGCAGGAGCCACGGCCCGCACGGAAGGCTCCTGTCCCTTCAGCGTAACGGTAAGGGAGGCCGTCGGTCCGGCCGCGGGCCCCTGCTTCGTCTCCCCGCCGTCGCAGGCGGTCATTAAAAACATGATTCCCAGCAGCCCTGCGAACACGGCCCGGACACTTCCTCTCCCGGAATGGATACTCTCTTTCATGGCAAATGATTTTATGTTGATACAAACTGCGAAGGCCGGCAGGTAGCTCCGCGCGGCGTTCTCCGACCGGATACTGCAAAAACCGGGACATTTCTCCGGCCGCCCGTCCCCCTTTCGGGCGCATTCAGCCGCCCCGACGGCGCCCCGACGCACGCCGTCCGGGCGGACGCCCATGTTTCCGGCCGAAAGGCGGCACGCCCCGGAGCCGCCGCCGGGAACATGCGGCGGACGGCGGAATTCCGGCCCGGCCGAAGGAAAACGCCCCGCACAGTTGCAGATTAGCCGTTTCGATCGTAAATTTGCCTGCGGCGGCGCGCCGGTCCTCCGCGGACGGCAGCCCCGCAAACCCGAACTCGCCATGAAAGACCTGAATCTCGAAATAGCCCGGCTGCTGCAACGGGCCGGCCTGGGCGGCCTGCACTCCGAATGGGAGATCCGCATCGTCGTCATCGCCGGAATACTCCTCGTCTCGTACCTCGCCACGAAGGCGTTCCGCCGCCTCATCATCCCGGCATTGCAGAAAATCAGCTCCCGGACCCGGGCGACATGGGACGACCATCTTTTCCAGGACAAGGTCATGCACGGCGCCTGCCGGCTCATTCCGCCGATCGTGTGGTACATACTCCTGCCGCTGGCCTTCGACAGCTCGCCCGTTCTGCTGGAGCTACTCCGCAAGGGGTGTCTGATCTACCTGATCGTCGTCGCGCTGATGCTCGTCAGCGTATTTCTGGACACGCTCCGCGAAATTTCGGACGAACACGAGACACTGCGCAACCGGCCGCTTCAGGGCATCTACCAGATGATCAAGCTGCTGTCGGTCTCCGTCGGCTGCATCCTCGTGGTCAGCATCCTCATCGGCCGCGACGCCACGACGATCCTGGCCGGACTGGGCGCCTCCGCCGCCGTGCTGATGCTGATTTTCCGGGACAGCATCCTGGGACTGGTGGCCGGCGTGCAGCTTTCGGCCAACGACATGCTGCGCCCGGGCGACTGGATCACGATGGCCAAATACGGCGCCGACGGCTACGTGACCGAAGTTTCGCTCACCACGGTCAAGGTGCAGAATTTCGACAAGACGATCACGACGATCCCTCCGTACGCGCTGGTCAGCGATTCGTTCCAGAACTGGCGCGGCATGCGCGAATGCGGCGGACGGCGTATCAAACGTTCCGTCCTGCTCGACGCCTCCACGGTGCGGTTCTGCACACCGGAAGAGACGGAACGGCTCCTCAAAGAAGGACTGGCACAGAAGGAAGATTTGTCGGAAGACGTTGTGAATATGCGGATTTTCCGCAGTTACATGCAACGTTACCTGAAGTCGAACCCCGGCATCCGCCCCGATCTGCTCCAGATGGTGCGGACCCTGCAACCCACCTCCGAAGGCATCCCAGTCGAGATCTACTGCTTCACCAAAGCGACCGACTGGATTCCTTACGAAACCTTCCAAAGCGCGCTTTTTGACCACATCATCGCCATCCTGCCCCGGTTCGGATTGCGCATCTACCAGCGCCCGGCGGGCACGGACTTCCGGAGAAATCCGGCCGGAAATCCGTGATGCGGCCGTGCCGGGGGAATAATAATCCGGTGATTATTTGGTATTCCGGTTTTATTTCCGTACCTTTGTAAAACAGGAGGGTGGAAAGACCTGTCCATGAACGAAGTCTTTCTCCGAAACCTTTCCGAAAAACCGATTTGGTATAACTTATGCAGCGTATAGGTTAAAACGAACCTATACGCTGCGATTTTTTTTATTCATTCTCAAAAACACCGACATTATGAAACATGCATTTTTAGGGGCTTTCGCACTTCTGCTCTCCGCCGTATCCTGCTCCGACGACGACAACAACAACGGCTCCGGAACGCCCGACAATCTGGTAACCCCGAAAATCAGCGCCCGGATCACGGAACAGGTGGCGCAGGACGCCCCGTTCACCGGCATTCTCGAAATCTTCCCTTGCAGGGCGGGCGGATCCGACTATTTCGGCAACTACATCAACGGCAAACTGACGATCTTCAACGGGTACTACACGATCGTACAGGGCGACGTCTACGGGAACAACAACCGGGAACTCCATCTGCCGATCGGTCCTTACAACATGGTCTATTGGGGCACTCCCAAGCACGAGGAACCGATTCACAATTCGCCCGAGATCAACAGCCCGGGCATCGTCAAGGGAGCCAATCTCGCCGACATGTACTTCAGCCTGAGACCCTACGGCGACGGAACCTACAAACCGGTCTATGACCTCGTACACGCCGTACAGGAGACCCGGATCGGATCGGAAGAGCTCCATACGGGCCTCATCCGCGTCAGTGCCGGACTGATCGTAAACCTCAGACAGAAGGACAACGCCGTGTTCAACTCCAACGTCAAGAGCGTGAAGGTGCAGATCGGCGGCATCGCCGAAAAGCTGAACTTCTACACGGCCGAACCGGTGAACCAGACGAAAACCGTACGCTTCGACCTCTCGCGCTCGGAAGACAATACGACGATGAGCAACGCGACGGTCATGCTGTTCCCTTCCGCCCCGAATCCCACGCTGGAGTTGTATATCACGCTGGCCGACAATTCGATCCACAAGCTGACGCAAACCCTGAACTCCTCGCTTTCGGCCAACACGCTGCTGACGCTCAACGTCGTGATCGGCGAAATCCTGCCGGAGGGCAATCCCGGAGACTTCACGATCACGGACTGGAACGAGGAGAGCGAGACGATCGAATTCCCGACAGTCGAATGATCCGCCGGAGATTCCGGAACGGGCCGCCGCGCCGGACCTGAGAACACCCCGTCCGGAATCGCCGAACCATGAAGACAACGCCCCTGCCGCCTTTTTGCAGCAGGGGCGTTTCCGCGGAAACATTCCTCGTCCTCCCGACAAAGCGACCCGGATTCGAAGCGGGGCGGAAGGGCGGGGGAGGGACCTCCGGCCGCACCGTCCCCGGCAGTGATGGAAACGGCGGCGCGCAAAGCGGCCGCTATCCGATCCGGACCGGAACGACGGGCTGCCGCCGCACCTCGTCCAGCGGTTCGGAACGATACCGTACCTGTCCGAAGTCGATCGCACGCAGGTCGATGCTGCGGATCGTACTGTCGTACATCGTGCGGTAGTAGATCGTCCGGCCCGCAGGATCCGTCGCCGAGGTCCACTGCGTGGCGCTCGGAATATCGGCCGGAAGCTCGCCCTGCGGGAACTCCACCCCGACCGGAATATCGAAATTGTTGAGTATCTGGAAACATTGCAGCACGGCGTCGAAGGCCGTCGCCCGCTGCGGAGCGGTCGTCTGATAGAACGCCGCACGGACGAACCGCGACGGCGGCGTGACGTCGCCCGGCAGCCCCAGCATGCCGCTGCCGGCCCCGAACGCCGCGAGGCGGACGCCCTCCATCCGGCGTTCGGGAGCCGATCCCGGATAGAGATTGACGTAGTTGTTCAGATTGGTCAGTTGCCATTCGAAGCCCGGCGAGTTGGTCAGCACGCCCAGCTCGTTCTCATAGAACACCGCATGGCGGTCCACGATCTCCAGCACTACCTGACGTCCCGAAACGTCGGCGAAACGCCAGTGCACGGTCGAGGCGCGCGGGTCGATGCCGATGACACGCACGTTGCCGAGCAGCTCCTTCACCTCGTCGATCGTGCGGCATGCGCCCAACACCAGCGACACGAGCTGCAAGTCGGCGATGCTCTCCTCCTTCCGCGCCGGATCGTAAGCCTCGTACTCGCCGTAACCCGGAAAGTAGAAGAGTCCGGCCGACAGCCCCTCCTCGTTCAGTCCCTCGGCCACGAACTCCTCGCGCTCGACCGACAGCCCGACATAGCCGTAGCGGGCCGTGAACAGCATCCCGTCCATACCGTCGGGCGTGAAGGAGCGCCGGGCATACCCCCTCGGCACGACGACATAACGGCTGTTCAGATCGCTGCCGCCCCATTCGATCGTGCGGGCGACGACACCGGTCCCGTCGGCGGCCCGGAGCGTGATGCCGGTGCAGGCCCGGAGCGGCTGCGGCACGACGGCGACAAGCGCGGCGGCCAGCGGCAACAGGAAATACGTTCGTTTCATAACGGATGATTTTTACACCGGCGAAACCGTTTTCCCCGGTTCTGCAAATATAGCGATTATCCGGGGAGTTTTCCCGGACCGCCGCGCATATCGGTCCGCCCGCGGCATCTTTCGGCCCGGCCGGGGCGGAACGGCCCGCCGTGTCCGGGGAAGGGAAGGCGCTTACGACCGTTTCCGGTAGCTCAGCGCCGCCCAGAGGTTGAACAGCACGGCGAAGAGCGCGAGAGCCGCATAGTCGGTCCGGAGATCGGCGAAGGTCGCCCCCTTGAGGTAAACCGCCCGCATGATGCCGATGAAGTAGCGGGGCGGCAGGAACCAGGTGATCCGCTGCGCCCATGCGGGCATCGACTCGACGGGGGTCAGCAGGCCGCTCATCAGGATGAAGATCATCACGAAAAAGAACATGCCGAACATGGTCTGCTGCATGGTCGCCGAATAGTTGGCCGCGATCACACCGAATCCCGACATGACGAAGATGAAAAGCGCCGCAGCCAGGTAAACGGCGCCGAGCGACCCGACGGGAACCAGGCCGTAAACCGCCCAGGCGAGCGACATGGCCAGCGTCAGCACCCCGAGGCCGATCGCCCAGTAGGGGATCAGCTTCGCCAGCGTAAAGGCGAACTGACTCACGGGCGTGACGTTGATCTGTTCGATAGTGCCCGTCTCCTTTTCCCCCACGAGGTTCAGCGCCGGAAGAAAGCCGCAGAGCAGGATAAGCAGCATGATCATCAGCGCCGGAATCATGTAATTGCGGTATTCGAGCGTCGGATTGTAACGGTTCTCGACCACGACGGGATCGGGTTGCGCCTGCAATCCCCGCTCGCCGCGCAGCTCGGCGACGGAGGCCGCGACCGTCCGCACGAGGTACTGCATTCCCAACGTGCCCTTCGTGGCGTTCACCCCGTTGGCCGAAATGCTCACGCGCCGCGGTGCGTCCTCTTCGAGGCTGCGCCCGAAATCGCGCGGAATCTCCAGCACGGCATCGGTATTCCCGGCTTCGAGACTGCGAAGTGCCGCGGAGAAATCGTCCGATACGCCGCAGAGCGTGAAATAATCCGAAGCGCCGATCTTCTGCACGATCCGCCGCGAAGCCGGCGAACGGTCGCAGTCCACGACCGACACGCTGACATGCCGGATGTCCATGGTCGTCACCCACGGCATCACGAGCATCACCATCATCGGAAACATGAGCGCCATCCGCGGCAGGAACGGATTGCGGAAAAACTGCCGGAACTCCTTTTCGAGCAAAACCGCGAGTGTACGCATCGTCATTCGAGTTTATCGTTGAACTTCTTCAGCGCAATGACGACGAGCAGGACGGTCATAACCGAAAGGATGAGGAAATCCCCGAGAACCGCGGCGAAAGGCAGTCCCTCGATCATCAATTTGCGGATGGCGTCGATATACCAGCGGGCCGGAACGACGCACGAAAGCAGGCGCAGAACGCCGGGCATGTTCTCGATCGGAAAAACCATGCCCGAGAGCATGATGAGCGGCATGAGCATAAGCATGGCCGAGATCACCAGCGCCGTCACCTGCCGGTCGGAAATCGTGGAGATGAACAGCCCGAGCGCCAATGCCAGGGCGAGGTAGAGCAGCGACAGGCACACGATTCCCGCGACACTGCCCGACATGGGCACGTCCAGTACGAAACGGGCCAGCAGCAGGATGGAGACCAGATTCAGACACGACAGCGCGAAGTAGGGGATCATCTTGGCGAAGACGATTCGGATCGGCCGCACGGGCGAGACGAGCAGCACTTCCATCGTGCCGGTCTCCTTCTCGCGCACGATCGACACGGAGGTCATGATCGCGCAGATGACGATGAAGATCAACCCCATGATGCCCGGCACGAAATTGTAGGCGCTCTTCATTTGCGGATTGTACAGCAGGCGCGTCCCGGGCGATGCGTCCGGAACTCCGGACGCCCCGGGCAGCAGCACGCTCTGCAGATAGGCGGCCCCGGCCGCGGCCATATTGGGATTCGAAGCGTCCATGACCAGTTGCACGGCCGGGTCCGCAGCCCCTCCGCCGGCCGACACCGCCGTCCGGCGGTCGAAATCGTCGGCGAAGACCGCCACGGCATCGGCCCTGCCGGAACGCAGCGTACGGTCGATCTCGGGCCCGGCGACATAGCCTTTGAACGTGAAATAGGGATTTGCTTCCAGCCGGGCCACGCATTGCCGGACCGCTTCGGTCGGGTGCGGCGCGACGACGGCCACATTGACGTTGTTCACCTCGGTCGATATGGCGAATCCGAACAGGAGCAGCTGCACGACGGGAATGCCCAGCACGACGAGCATCGTGCGCGGATCGCGCACGATATGCAGCGTCTCCTTCCTGACGAACGACAAGAAACCTCCCATGCGACTATTCGGTTCGTTTGGCGCCGCGGGCCAGCGTCCGGAACACCTCGTCCATCGACTCCGCGGCAAATTCTCTCTTCAGTTCGGCGGGTGCGCCCAGCGCACGTATCCGCCCGTCCACCATGATCGAGACACGCGAACAATACTCGGCCTCGTCCATGTAGTGCGTCGTCACGAAGACGGTCATCCCCCCGGCGGCCGCCTCGTAGATCAGCTCCCAGAACTGGCGGCGCGTCACGGGATCGACACCCCCCGTGGGCTCGTCGAGAAACACCACCTCGGGACGGTGCAGCGTCGCCACCGAAAAGGCGAGCTTCTGTTTCCACCCGAGCGGCAGCGCCCCGACGAGCGTGCGGCTCTCCCGCCGGAAATCGAGCCGGCGAAGCAGCGCGACCGCCCGACGCAGGATCTCGCGCCGCGAAAGGCCGTAGATGCCGCCGTACAGCCGGATATTCTCGATCACCGTCAGGTCGTCGTACAGGGAGAAGCGCTGGCTCATGTAGCCGATATGGCGCTTGATCCGCTCGCCCTGCCGCGCAATGTCGTACCCGGCGACCGTGCCGCCGCCCGAAGTGGGGCGGCTCAGCCCGCAGAGCATCCGCATGGCGGTGGTTTTCCCGGCGCCGTTGGCTCCGAGAAATCCGAAAATCTCGCCCCGCGCGACCTCGAACGAAATGCGGTCCACGGCCTTGAAGCCGCCGAAACTCTTGCTCAGCTCCCGGACGGATATGATGGGTTCATTCATGGTGCATCCGTTTTATGAAAACATCCTCGATTCCGGGTTCGGCCGGGCGGAGGACAACGCCGCGGAAACCCTGGCCGGCGAGTCTGCGCACGAACCCTTCGGGATCGAAATCCGGTCCCGCAACGAGGTGGTGCGCCTCACCGAAAGGATAACACTCCTCGACGCCCGGCTCCCGCCGCGCCGCCACGAGCAGACCGTACATCTCCCCGCCCGAAAGCGCATAGAGCCGTCCGCCGAAACCGCGGACGATTCCCTGCGGCGTATCGACGCCCAGCAGGCGTCCCCTGTCGCAAAGCGCGATGCGGTCGCAGCGGCGCGCCTCATCCATATAAGGCGTCGAGACGAGCATCGAAATTCCACGGCGCTTCAGATCGGAGAGCATGTCCCAGAACTCGCTGCGCGACACGGCATCGACGCCCGTGGTCGGTTCGTCCAGGAAAAGCACCGACGGGCGGTGGATCAGCGCGCAGCAGAGCGCGAGCTTCTGTTTCATGCCGCCCGAGAGTTTCCCGGCGCGGCGCGTGCGGAACGGCTCGATCTGGCGGTAGATCGGAGCGATCAGATCGGCATTCGCGCGGCGGTCCACGCCGAACAGCGCGGCGAAGAAACCGAGGTTCTCTTCTACCGACAGATCGGGGTAGAGCGAGAAACGTCCGGGCATGTAACCCACCCGCCGGCGGATCTCCCGGTAGCCGGACACGATGTCGAACCCGTCCACGGCGGCCCGGCCGCCGTCGGGCACGATGAGCGTCGCAAGCAGCCGGAACAGCGTCGTCTTGCCGGCTCCGTCGGGACCGATCAGTCCGAACAGCTCGCCCCGCGCGACCCCGAACGACACGCCGTCGAGCGCGGTCAGCGTCCCGTAACGTTTGGTCAGTCCTTCGACCGTAATGGCGGTTTCCACGGCGAAAGGATCATTTGTCACCGGACAGACGGACCTCGCCGTAAAGCCCCAGCTTTAGCCGCCCGTCGTTCCGGACGGCTATCTTCACGGCATAGACCAGATTGGCACGCGTATCGCGCGTCTGGATGGTCTTGGGCGTAAATTCGCTTTCGGAAGCGATCCACGTGATACGCCCGGGATAGTCGTACCGCGCATCGCCCCCGAAGTCGGCCGTCACCGTGACCGGCTCGCCGAGCCTCAGCCCGGCGAGCTGATCCGAAGTGAAGTAAGCCCGCAGATAGAGCGTCCCGAGATCGGCGACCTTCATCAGCGGCCGGCCCGCCGAAGCCAGCTCGCCGGCCTCGGCATACCGGGCCAGCACGGTCCCCGCGACGGGCGACACGATGCGGCACTTGCGGAGCTGGTCCTCGACCTGCGCGATCTGCAGGTCGATGGCCGAGGCGTTCTCGTCGATCGACGCGGCGCTGTTCGCAAGCGTCGAGAGCAGCGCTTCGAGCTGGCCGTTCAGGACCTTCAACTGCGCGTCCATGTCGTCCAACTGCTTGGCCGTGGCCGCACCGTCGCGCAGCAGATTCTCCACGCGCCGCCGCTCGGTCCGCTGCTTGGCGATCTGCTCGCGCAGTGCGGCCGCCTGCTTGGCTATATCCGGCCGTTCCGAACGTACCGAGGCACGCTGCCGCTCCAACTGGAGCCGCCGCAGGTAAAGCTGTACGGTGTCGATCTCGCCGACCTGCTCTCCGGCCGTCAGCAGATCGCCCTCTTCGGCATCGAAGCGGAGGATGCGTCCCGCGGCTTCGGCCGACACCGTCACTTCCGTGGCCTCGAACGTCCCCGTGGCGTCGAAGTTCCCGCCGCGGTCACATGCGGCCAACAGAAACGCTGCCGCACAAAACAAGATTCGTTTCATCGGTTTATCGTATGTTTCAGTTCGTAAATCGTCTTCAGCAACTCGATCTCCCGCGCGCTGCGTGCCGCAGCGGCGGCATCCTCGTCGGCGATCTTCCGCAGCAGTCCGTTCGTATCCAGCACGCCGTTGCACAGCTCCGATTCGGCCGCTTCGCGCACCGCCCGCCGCAGCCGGACGATCCGGTCGTCGTCGGCCAGCGCGCGCCGCAGCCGTGCGATCTCCCCGCTTTCTTCGACTGCATCCAACCGGTTGTCGAACAAGAATATATCCCGTTGCACCTCGACTTGCCGTTTAGCCGCATCGAGCCGGCCCAGCGAATTCCGCTTCGTGTAATATCCTCCGAAATTCCACGACATCCGAATCCCCACAAGGGCGTTCCACGTCCAATCGGAGGTCATCATACTACCGAAATAATCCATGCCCGGATAACTGTAATATCCCTGCACGAAAAGCCCGAAACGGGGCCGTGTCGCCGCCTTCACCAGCCGCTCCTGCGCCGAAATGCGGTCGATCCGCGCATCGAAGAGGCGCAGTTCGGGGCGCTCCGGTCCGGCGGCGACGGGTGCGTCCGACGCTTCGGGACGCCGCAGCGCTCCGTCGCCCAGTTCCCGGCCGATGAACAGTTCCAGCATCCGTCGGTAACTGTCGCGCGAAGCCTCCACCTGCGCGAGCTGCTGACCCGCCGCAAGCAGCTCGGCCTCCACCGCATCGGCGTCGGACTGCGCCGCCGCACCGTTGCGCAGCAAAGAACGGACCTTGTCGAGATCACTCCGCAGCAGTCCGATCGTGATCCGCGTCTGCGCGATCCGTTCGTCGAGCAGCAGGATGCCGAAATAGAGGCCGTCCACACGCCCTTCGAGCGCATAGAGGTCCGCATCGGCGGTACGTGCGGCCTCGGCGGCTTCGGCTTCGGCCATCCGCTTGTCGGCCGACGACCGGCCGCCGTCCCAGATCGTCTGGCTCAGTTCCAGTTGCGCCTTGTACTGGTCCCTGTTCAACCCGGGAATCTCCAGTCCCTGTCCGGCGAGAAATCCCGTCATCTCGCGCGGAAATCCGGGAACATCGGTCTGCCAGGTCGCCTGCGCCGACAGGGAAAGCTGCGGCAGCCAGGCCCGGCGGGCATTCGACAGATCGTATTCGGCAGTACGCCGGATCAGGTCGTACTGCCGAATTTCGGGATAATGCCCGCGGGCCAGCTCCCGGCACTCGTCGAGCGTCGGCTGCGCCTGTGCTCCGAGTACGCACGGCAGCAAAACGGAGAAAAGCAGCGCCCGTCTCATACGTCTCTGCGGTTTCGGGGCATCAGCCGCCGCATGACGACTTCGATCGTCTCCTGCTTGCGAAGTCTGAAAAACGTTTCGCGATCGGCTGCCAGATCGCCGAGCAGCGGCACGATCACCGGATAGGCGATGAACGGAAAGGCGTTGAGCGAAATGATATCGAGCATCAGCATCCGGACATCCATCGGCTCGGTCTCGCCGCGGGCGGCGGAGGCGTCCAGTTCCCGCTGGATGTCGAGCATCAGGACATTCGCGATGCGGCGAACGCTCCGCTGCATGCACTCGTAACGGTCGGGGCGAGCCAGCACTTCATTGACGATGAAGCGCGGCAGGTCGGGATTGGCCGCGATGAAATCGAAATGGCGTTCGATGCCGTTGCGCAACCGTTCGGGAAGCGGCAGGCCCGGTTGGCCGAAAGCCGCCAGCACCGATTCGCTCATCAGCCGCATTTTTTCGTCGAGAATCCGCTCGAAGATATGTTCCTTCGTGCGGAAGTAGTAGTGCAGCATGGCGTGCGTCACGCCCGCCGCCTCGGCGATCGAAGTGGTCCGCGCCCCGGCGTATCCCTTCGTCAGAAACTCCCGTTCCGCGGCCTTCAGGATCGCCTGCTCCTTGTTTTGCTGAGGTTTCGTCATGCCTTTTCCTGTATTAACATTTATATTTAACAATTTTGTTTGTGCAAATATAAACACAAAAAACCGAATCCTCCAACAATTCTGTTAATTTTTTTCATCCGAACGTTCCGCGGAGACAGACAGCGGCCCGCAGCGGAGCGTCTCCGGCCGCACGGCCCGGGCAGCTCCGTCCGCAATCCGGACCACAGGCCGTAACCGATCGGGTATCCGCCGCATCCGGCAGGGGATAGCCGGATCGCCGCCGGAAATCCGCACGCGGTCCGGAAGGCATCCGAATCCGCCGTTCCGGCCCGGCCGATTTGCATATCCCGGGAATTTTTCGCAAACTTGTAGCCCGAAAACCGCCTCAAGGCAGCTTTCACTCCGGCAAACGACCCGACTCTATTATGATGAAAACCCGAACTCTCTGCTGCGCGGCGGGCCTGTTGCTGCTCGCCGGCTGCCGCTCCGAGCAGCCCGTGCGCCCGAAGGAGCTGCGATGCGAGAACCTGACCGATCCGCTCGCCATCGACTCCGCCCGTCCTCATTTCAGTTGGAAAACCGACGCCGGCGGCGACTTCCGCCAAAGCGGCTACGAAATCCGCGTCGCGGCGGACAGTACGGAACTGCTCGGCGAAGGGGCCGGGCTCTGGAACTCGGGCCGCGTGGCCTCCGGCGCTTCCGTGCTGGTTCCCTACGAAGGGCGGCCGCTGGCATCCCCCTCGCTGGCCTACTGGAAAGTCCGCGTCTGGGACGATGCGGGCCGCGTATCGGCATGGAGCGCGATCCGGCGGTTCGGCGTCGGCATTTTGGAGCCGTCGGGCTGGACGGGAGACTGGATCGGACTGCCGGGAACGGAGTGCCCGCTGCTGCGCAGGCGTTTCGAGGCGGCGGATACGGAATGGACGCACCTGCTGCACGTCGCCTCGCTGGGTTACCACGAGGTCTATGTAAACGGCCGCAAAGTCTCCGACCGGGTGCTCGCCCCGGCCGTGTCGGAACTCGGCAAGAGAGCCCTTTCCGTCACCTACGACATCACGTCCCTGCTCGCGGAGGGACGGAACGAAGTGGTCGTATGGCTCGGTCCGGGCTGGTATCGCCGCGACACCTTCCGCGACGCATCGACCGACGGACCGTTCGTGAACGTCCGGCTGGACGAGATCGCCCCGGAGGGCCCCCGCACGCTCCTCGTCAGCGACACATCGTGGCAGGGCGGCGAGAGCGGCTATACGCCCACCCCGAGCGCAACGTGGCGGCCCCTGGCCTTCGGCGGCGAATGCGTGGACGGCAGCCGGGTCCCCGCGGACCTGACACCGGAGACGCTCGACGGACGCACGTGGCGGCCCGTCGCCACGGCCCGGCTGTCCGGACTGAAGATCTCGCCCCAGATGTGCGAGCCGAACGTCGTCCGCGATACGCTGCGTCCGCGATCGCTCCGCCGCATCGCCGACAGCGTATGGGTCGCCGACATGGGCCGCGAGTTCAACGGCTGGATCGAACTGCGCATGACCGGACTGAAAAAAGGGCAGCGCATAGCGATCGACTACTCGGACTGGACGAACGACGACGGATCGTACCGCCCGCAGGAAAACAACTCCAACTTCGAGGACCTCTACATCGCCTCGGGCGAAGGGACGGAGGTCTTCCGCAACCGCTTCGACCACCACGCCTTCCAATACCTCCGGATCAGGGGGCTGGCCGAAGAACCGGCGATGCTCGCGGGATACGCCATCCAGGGCGGCTATGCCGACGCTTCGACCTTCGAGTGCTCGGACACCGACCTGAACGCCATCTACGACATGGTGGAATATACGCTCCGCAATCTGGCTTTCGGAGGCTACGTGGTAGACTGCCCGCATCTGGAACGCATGGGCTACGGAGGCGACGGAAACGCCTCGTGCCGCACGTTCCAGACACTTTTCGACGCCGCGCCGCTCTACATGAACTGGCTGCAAATGTGGGCCGACTGCATCCGCGACGACGGCGGAATGCCCCACAACGTACCCAATCCGTACCCGGCCGGAGGCGGTCCCTACTGGTGCGGTTTCCTTATCACCGCCTCGTGGCAGACCTACCTGAACTACGGGGATTTCCGCCCCGTCGAGCGCTACTATCCCGTCATGCAGCGCTGGCTGGAATACGTGGACCGATACACCGTGGACGGACTGCTCGGACGATGGCCCGACACGGACTACCGGGGCTGGTATCTGGGCGACTGGCTGGCTCCCGAGGGCGTCGATTACACGGCGCAGGAGTCGGTCGATCTGGTCAGCAACTGTTACTTGTGCGAATGTCTCGACGCCCTGTCGAAGATGGCCGCGCTGCTCGGCCGAGAGGAGGAGGCCGCACGCTACGGCGAACGCCTGCAAGCGCTGCGCACCCGCATCGGAGAGAAGTTCTACGACCCGGAGACGGCCCGCTACGCCACCGGATCGCAGATCGACCAGATCTATCCGATGCTTGCCGGGGTCACGGCCTCCGAGGAGGTTCCGAAGGTCACGCAGCGGCTTTTCCGCGAGACGCGGGAGCGGCTCGGCGGACACATCGGCTGCGGACTGGTCGGCGTGACCGTGCTCACCGACTGGGCCATCCGCGAGGGACAGGCCGACTTCGTCTGCTCGATGCTCCGCAAGCGCGACGTACCGGGCTATCTGGCCATGATCGACCGCGGAGCCACCACCACGTGGGAACACTGGGCCGGCGACCGCAGCCGGATACACAACTGCTTCAACGGCATCGGCGCATGGTTCGTGCAGGCGTTGGGCGGTATCCGCCCCGACGAACGGGACCCGGGCTACCGGCATATCCTATTCCGTCCGCAGACGCCCGCGGGCATACGGTGGGTCCGGGCGACCAAAGAGACGCCCTACGGCACGGCCGCGATCGACTGGGAAATCGCCGAAGGCCGCTTCGCGGCCGACATCGTCGTCCCGGCCAACAGCACCGCCACCTTCTTCCTGCCGGACGGAGTGCGCACCTGCGAACTGGACGGCCGGACGACGGAGACTCCGGACGGCAGGGTAGCGCTCGCAGCCGGACGGCATACGCTCGCCTGCGCAACCGGACACGGCAACCGCTGACGGAGACACCTGCCCGGACAACGGCATTCCCGATACGACGCGGCCCCTGACGTGAATTGCGTCAGGGGCCGCGTCATCCGAAACAGGGCCGTAATCTTCCGCACCGGCAGTCCGCACCCGAAACGAAGACCGCAGGCGCCGCAGCCGTCACTCGGACTGCGTAATGTCCGCCAGTTCGTCGGTGATGGCCTGCTGGCGGCGCTTGTTGAAGGTCAGCGTCAGGTCGCCCAGCAACTCCTGTGCATTGTCCGTCGCGGTCTGCATGGCGACCATACGTGCGGCGTGCTCGGCCGTGGCGCTGTCGAGCGAAACCTCGTACATCCGCATCCGCAGCGTGTAGGGCAGCAGCTCGCCGAGCAGTTTAGCGAGGTCCGGTTCGTAGATATAATCGGGCCGCACGTCCGGACGATACGGAGTCTCCGGCCGCGCTGCATCCTCAGTTTCGGCCGCGCCGGACGACGGAAAGACGGCCGGAAGGAAGGTCTCCCGCGTCGGAACCTGGTGTCCCATCGAATGAAAATGGTTGTACACCAGGCATACCCGGTCCGTCGCACCGGCCGTATAGCCGTCCATGAGCCGCTGCGCCAGCTCCGCCGCATCGCGGTAGGAGACCGCGCCGGCCCGGCGGCGGAAATCGTCGTTCACCGCATAGCCCGCCTTGTGCGCGGCCTGCGCGATCTTCTCGCCCACGGGCCACACCTCCACCTCCGCGAAGCCCTCCTCGCGGAGCGCGCCAACCGTATGTTCCAGCTCGCGGACGGCATTGGCATTGAAAGCGCCGCACAGGGAGCCGTCCGACGAGAAGGCCACCACGACGGCACGCCGTCCGACCTCGTGCGGCGCGGCCAGCGGCGACGACGCCACGATCTCCGGATCGCCTTCGCGCAGCGCCGCGGCGATCCGCCCGAGCCGCCGTGCATACTCGGCGAGCGCCTCAGCCGTACCCTGCACGCGGTGCAGTTTGGCCGAAGCGACCATCTTCATCGCCGAGGTGATCTTCAGCGTACTCCGGACCGATGCGATCCGCGCCCTTATCTCCTTCAGGGAAGCCATGACACGCTATGCTTTGAGCGAAGCCGCGACACGGGCCGCAGCCTCCTCGATTTTCGTCCCGATTCCGCCTTCGACCTCCGCTCCGCCGCGCAGTGCGTCGAACACGTCCGTGGCCGAGAGCGTCTCGACGAGCAGCCGCTCGAACTCGGCGACTTTCCCGATCGGCACGTCGCGCAGCAAACCGTGCGTACCGCAGTAGAGGACGGCGATCTGCTGCTCCACGGGCATCGGCGCATACTGCGGCTGGACGAGCAGGCGCGTGTTCTTGCGCCCCCGGTCCAGCACGGCCGCCGTCACGGCGTCCATGTCGCTGCTGAACTTCGAAAAGGATTCCAGCTCACGGTACTGCGCCTGGTCGATCTTGAGCGTTCCGGCCACCTTCTTCATCGCCCGGATCTGGGCATTGCCGCCCACGCGCGACACGGAGATGCCCACGTCGATGGCCGGGCGGTTGCCCTGGTTGAAGAGGTTCGTGTCGAGGAAGATCTGGCCGTCGGTGATCGAAATGACATTCGTCGGGATGTAGGCCGAAACGTCGCCGGCCTGTGTCTCGATGATCGGCAGCGCCGTGAGCGACCCGCCGCCGCGCACCTTGTCCCTGAGCGACTCGGGCAGGTCGTTCATCTCGCGGGCCACCTCTTCCTGCGCGATGATCTTCGCCGCCCGCTCCAGCAGGCGCGAATGGAGGTAGAAAATATCGCCCGGATAGGCCTCGCGGCCCGACGGGCGGCGCAGGATGAGCGACACCTCGCGGTAGGCCACGGCCTGCTTCGACAGGTCGTCGTACACGACCAGCGCATGACGGCCCGTGTCGCGGAAATACTCGCCGATGGCGGCTCCCGCGAAGGGTGCGAAATACTGCATCGCGGCCGGATCGGCAGCCGTGGCGGCCACCACGATCGTGTATTCCATCGCCCGGTGCTGCCGCAGCGTCTCGACCAGCGCCGCCACGGTCGAAGCCTTCTGACCCACGGCGACATAGATGCAATAGACCGGATCGCCGGCCTCGAAATTGCGCCGCTGGTTGAGAATCGCATCCACGGCGATGGCCGTCTTGCCCGTCTGGCGGTCGCCGATAATCAGCTCGCGCTGTCCGCGGCCGATCGGGATCATGGCGTCCACGGCCTTCAGCCCCGTCTGCAACGGCTCGCTCACGGGCTGGCGGAAGATCACGCCCGGAGCCTTGCGTTCGAGCGGCATCTCGACCGTCCCGCCCTCGATCGGCCCCTTGCCGTCGAGCGGCTCGCCCAGCGGCGTGATGACACGTCCGAGCAGCGCCTCGCCGACACGGATCGAGGCCGTATGGCCCGTGCGACGCACCGTGTCGCCTTCCTTGACGAGGTCCGTGGGTCCGAGCAGCACGGCGCCGACGTTGTCCTCCTCGAGATTCATCACCACGGCCTTCATGCCGTTCTCGAATTCGAGCAGTTCGTTCGCCTCGGCATTCCCGAGTCCGTAGATGCGGACCACGCCGTCGCTCACCTGCAGTGTCGTACCCACCTCGGCGTACTGCGCCTTGAGGTCGATGCCTTGCAGTTCGGCGAGCAGCACCTCGGACACCTCCGCCGGCTTGATATTATCCTTGTTCATAAGCTATACGATTCGATTGGGTTTGCATCCTAACTTGCGGCGCAGCAACTTGAGCTGCGCCGCGACGCTCGCGTCGATCAGTACGTCGTCCATCCGGAAGACGAAGCCTCCGATCAGTTCGGGCCGCACTTCGCGCGCGAGCCGCACCTCCCCGTGCGTCCGGCTCTCCGCCGCACGGCAGACCCTTCCGGCGAACCGGTCGTCCACCGGGGCGGCCGTCACGAGCAGCGCCTCGCGGATGTTGTGCCGCCGCCGGTAGAGGTCCGTGAACGAATAGAACATGAAGTAGAGGTAATGTTCCCGGCGATGGCGCAGCACCAGCCGCACGAAACCTTCGAGCGACGCGCTCATCGGCCGTCCGAACGCTCCGCGGAGCACCTCCAGCTTCGCCTCGTCGCCGACGACGGGCGAGAAAAGCACGTCACGCAACGAACGGTCCCGCCGGTAAAGGCCGATCAGCCGCCGCACCTCGTCGTAGGTGCGCCCCTCGTCGCCGTTCGCCGCGGAAAACTCCGCCAGCGCCGATGCGTAACGGCTCGCTATCAATCCGGTATACATATCCTATGCCTCCTTTCGTTCGCTCCGGCTCTCCATCTCGTCGAGCATCTTCTCCGCGAGCCGCGTCTGCGACGCTTCGTCGTCCAGCCGCTCGCGCAGCATCTTCTCCGTAATGGCGATCGAGAGCAGCGCCACCTGATGACGGGCATCCTGCAGAATCGCCTCCCGTTCGCCCTCGGCCTTCTCCCGGGCTGCGGCGACGATCCGCGCACCCTCCTCGTCGGTCCTGCGGCGCGCCTCGGCCAGCAGGGCGTCGCGCGTCTCGGCGGCTTCGCGGAGAATCCGGCCGCGCTCGCGCTCGGCGGCAGTCCGGACGGCCTGCCCCTCGGCATCGAGCTCCCGGAGCTTCCGCTCCGCGGCGCGGGCCTCCTCCAGCGACCGGTCGATATACGCCTTGCGCTCCTCGATCGCCCGCACGATCACCGGAAAACCGTACCGTGCCAGCACGATGAAAACCACGGCGAACGCCAGCGTCATCCAGAAGAGAACGCCCGCTTCGGGTTGTAAAAGTCCCATGATCCGCTCGGATTTAAACCGTCAGAGCGCCAGGAAACAAACCACGACGGCGAACAGCGCGACGCCCTCGATCAGGGCCGCCACGATAATCATGTTCGTCCGGACCTTGCCCGCAGCTTCGGGCTGACGGCCGATGGCCTCCATGGCGGCCGAACCGATCTTTCCGATACCGAGACCCGCGCCGATGGCCGCGAGACCTGCGCCGAGTGCGGCGCCGATAGTTCCTAATTCCATAATTTCAATCCATTAACGTTTGACATTCGTTTTATCGTCTTTTTCCGCCCGGCCACGTCACAAAGGAGCCGCACCGGCCGCATCACTTTTCCGCTCCGGCATCCGCCTCGCCGCCTCGCTCCTGCGCCAGTCCGATGAAGACGGCCGAGAGCATCGTGAAGACATAGGCCTGGAGGAACGCCACGAGCAGCTCGAGGCAGTTCATGAAGATCGAGAAGAGCACCGAAAGCGCCGTCATCGAAGCATTCACCGCCGCGCCCATCTTCACCGTGACGAACACCACGCACGTCAGGCTCAGAATCACGGCGTGCCCGGCCAGCATGTTGGCGAACAGACGGATCATCAGCGCGAAGGGTTTGGTGAAGACGCCCACCAGCTCGATGAGCGGAATGATCGGCACGGGAACCTTGAGCCATGTCGGCACGTCGGGCCAGAAAATGTCTTTCCAATAGTGGCGGCTGCCCGAAAGATTGACCACGAGGAACGTGGCGACGGCGAGCACCAGTGCCACGGCGATATTACCCGTGACATTCGCACCGCCGGGGAAGAAGGGGATCAGCCCCATCAGGTTATTCAGGAAGATGAAGCAGAAGACCGTCAGCAGATAGGGTGCGAAACGGCGGTAGGAGGGCCCCACGCAGGGTTCGATCAGATCGTCCACGAGCGACTCGACGAGCGTTTCGAACAGCCCGACCACGCCGCGCGGAGCGGCCGCATCGGGTTTGCGCCCCCGATACCACCGGGCCGCACCGAGCACCAGCGCCACGACGAGCGCGCTGTTGAGCAGCAGTCCGGCCACGGTCTTCGTGATCGAAAGGTCCAGCGGACGGAGGTCGCTGCCGTCGGACTGCCGTTCGACGATTTTGCCGGCATGGTCGCCGTCGGCGGCGATCCGCAGCCCTTCGTACTCGGCCCCTCCGCGCAGGCGTTTCGCCGAGAAGCAGTGCCAGCCGCTCGACGGGCTGTGCACGATGACGGGCAGCGGCAGGCTCCACTCGCGGCCGCCCGCCGTAGCGATGTGCCACTCGTAGCTGTCGCCGACGTGTCCCAGCACGATCCGCTTGACGTCCGGCTCCTCCTCCACGATCTCCTGCGCCGCCGTGTCCTCCGCACGTCCGGCGGACGAAGCCGCCGCGTGCGCCTCCGCTCCTGCCGGGAACAGCGCCGCCGCAAGGAGCAAAAGCAGGACCCGGCAGAACGAGCCGAACGATCTATTCATACGAATCATTGGTTGTCAATATTTTTCATCGTTCACCTCGACGCACGCTTCAACTTCATCGCGCAGCACGCGGACGAATCCGCCCGCAATGCCGAGGCGGTGTTCTTCGCCCCCGTCGGATTCGGCATAGACGATCTCGCCCGCCGCAAGACCCGAAACGAGCGGAGCGTGGCCCGGCAACACGGTGAATGCGCCCGCCTCGCCGGGAAACGAGACTTTCGCCGCCGTCGTCCGGCTCAGCTCGCCGGAGGGAGAAACGATCACAAGACGCAACATATCCCGCCTCCTTCTTTATGCATTCGCCCGTCTGAGCAGCTCCTCGCCCTTGCGCACGGCATCGTCGATCGTGCCGACATTGACGAAAGCCTGTTCGGGCAGGCGGTCCGTCTCGCCGTCGAGAATCATCTTGAAGCCCCGGATCGTCTCCTCGATCGGAATGATCTGCCCCTTGACGCCCGTGAACTGCTCGGCCACGGCGAAAGGCTGCGAAAGGAACCGCTGCACGCGGCGCGCGCGGTTCACCGTCAGCCGGTCCTCGTCCGACAGCTCGTCCATGCCCAGGATGGCGATGATGTCCTGCAGTTCCTTGTTGCGTTGCAGTATCTGTTTCACGCGCTGCGCCACCGCATAGTGTTCCTCGCCCACGATATTCGGATCGAGGATGCGTGACGAGGACTCCAGCGGATCGACGGCGGGGTAGATACCCAGTTCGGCGATCTTGCGGCTCAGAACGGTCGTGGCGTCGAGGTGCGTGAAGGTCGTGGCCGGGGCGGGGTCCGTCAGGTCGTCGGCCGGCACGTAAACGGCCTGCACCGAGGTGATCGAACCGTAGCGCGTCGAGGTGATGCGCTCCTGCATCTGGCCCATCTCCGTGGCCAGCGTCGGCTGGTAGCCTACGGCCGAGGGCATGCGCCCCAGCAGGGCCGAAACCTCCGACCCGGCCTGCGTGAAGCGGAAAATGTTGTCGATGAAGAAGAGGATGTCGCGCGTCTCGCCCGCCTCCCGGCCGCCGTCGCGGAACGACTCGGCGACCGTCAGCCCCGACAGCGCCACCGAAAGACGCGCCCCGGGCGGTTCGTTCATCTGGCCGAAGACCAGCGTGGCCTGCGAGCGGGCCACTTCGTCGTAATCGACCTTCGAGAGGTCCCAATGCCCCTCCTCCATGCTTTTCCGGAACGCATCGCCGTAGCGGATCACCCCCGAGGAGATCATCTCGCGCAGCAGGTCGTTGCCCTCGCGCGTGCGTTCGCCCACGCCGGCGAAGACCGAGAAGCCGTTATGCTTCTTGGCGATGTTGTTGATAAGCTCCATGATGAGCACCGTCTTGCCCACGCCCGCGCCGCCGAACAGCCCGATCTTGCCGCCCTTGACGTAGGGCTCCAGGAGGTCGATTACCTTGATTCCCGTGTAGAGCACCTCCTGCGAGGTGGCCAGCTCGTCGAATTTGGGCGGTTCGCGGTGGATCGACGCCTCGTGCGTGCGGTCCAGCGGCCGCATGCCGTCGATCCGCTCGCCCACGACATTGAGCAGGCGGCCCTTGATCTGGTCGCCCACGGGCATCGAGATCGACCCGCCGAGCGCCGTCACCTTCATATGCCGCTGCAATCCGTCCGTCGAGTCCATCGCAATGGCCCGCACGGTGTTCTCGCCGATATGCTGCTGCACCTCGACGACGAGCTCCCGCCCGTCCCGACGGCGGATCGTCATCGCCTCGTGAATGCCCGGCAGCAGACTCTCCCGTCTCAAATCGGGGAAATGCACGTCCACGACCGGTCCGATGATCTGCGAAATGTATCCTTCAACTTGTGCCATATCTATCCGACAACTCTGTTTTTCATCCGTAATAATAATGTTATGTTCCGCGCCGAAAACCGCCCGCGAAACCGCTGCGGTCTCCGGACCGCCGGCACGGCGCAAAGGTAGCCGATTATCGTCGGGAAGACTTCGTCCGAACAACCCGAAAGATGTTCAATTTCTTCCCGGCGAACCGTTCCTGCCTCCCTGCGGCGGACAATCCCGGCAAATCTGCCGGAATCCTCCGGCGAACCGCAAAGATACGAAAGAACCGATAAATCGAGTGTATATCACATAAGAATTAACGATACGAAACGCAATTTATTGCGTCGGCGAAACATCCCCCAGATTCCCGCTGCCGGGCCCCCGGGAACCGCCGGAGTCCGAATTTCCGGGGGCCCGGCAGGCGGACATCCCCAAAAAGCGAGGCGCCCGCTTCTGCGGGCGCCTCGCGCCGAACGCCGTCCGGTCCGGCCGTCGCTCCTCCGGCGTTCGTCCCACGGGAACCGGATCCGAATCGTTGTATGGCAGACAACGTACACTAATCTCCAAACGATCCGGCTCCCGCAGACAGACATCGGACGGGGCGACGCGACCGACGGTTCATTCGCGTCTCATGCGGTAATCGTAGAATCCGAACACCTCGGTCGAAAGCTCTCCGAGCCAGCCGCTCTTGGCATTCACCCCCGTCTGGACCTTCACGAAGTCGATGTACTCCAGCCCGGCCGGCTCGCCCTCGAACGTCACGGCGTCCGCGATCCGGAAATGGTTGGGATTGGCCGCGGCCGAAACGTTGTCGTCGTCGGTCAGACGGTCGATCGGACTGAAATTGTCCGCATAACCCCACTCGTACGCGGCATTGACCCAATAGGAGCCGTTGCCCGACTGGTCGTAGTTGCGGGCTTCGAGGCGTGTTCCGCGCAGCGTATAGCTTTCCGCCTCCACCCACGCAGGGTAGTAGTACCCCTGGTCGTGGAACTGCTTCAGGTAGTCGATCGACCCGCTGCCGCCGCGGTTGTCTGTCCAGCGCGTCTCCATTCCGGCGCCGCGCGGGCGGTAGTAGGTGACGGCATAATCCTGCAACGTCTCCGCCTTGCCCGTCTCCGAACCCTTCAGCTCGTACCACGTGTCGTTGGGCAGCCCGTCCCCGTTCTCGTCCTGCATGACCCAGACGATCCCCGGCTCGGAGGAGCCTTCGAACGAGTTGCCCACGATGGCCAGGTCGTAGCCGCCCGAAGCGTCAATGCTGTGGTCGAAGCCCACGACGATATACCCGCCGAAACCGCCCAGCGAAACGTAGGTGTTCCGCATCATCCGGTCCTCGGCATAGGCGCAGGCCTCCTCCATCGTCGCGGCGGTGCAATTCTCATTGACGAACTGCCCGGGAGCGGGCAGAAACTCGTACACCCGGTTCCAGTCGGCGCCGCTGGTCGCCGAACGGGGGCGGTAGTAGCGTCCGGCAGGAGGGCAGACACGGACCGTGAGGGTCTGCGACACCGACAGATGCGAGTTGCGCATCGTCACCGTCGCGCGGTGTTCGCCCTCTTCCGCCGCAGTAAAACGGTAGGCGGGATCGGCGCCCCGCTGCACGGTCTTACCGTCGAGCGTCCAGACATACTCCGCATCGAAGGCGTTTACCACGTCGAGCGGCATGAGGCGGATGGTGCGGCCTGCGGAGACATTGTACTCGGTCCGCTCGAACGTCCAGCCGAACGGCATGTCTTCGGGCGCAGCGACCCGCACGGAAAACTCGACGGTATCCGTCCCGTCTTCGTTCGAGGCCGCGAAACGCAGGGCATAGGTCCCGGCCTCGGCGCTCCGGAAGGTATAGTCCCGCTCCGTAGAAACCTCCCTGCCGTCCACGCTCCACGAGTAGGAGACGGGGATCGAGACTTCGGCCACGGAAGGTTTCAGCACCAGATCGGAATCCGTGAGGATCGTGAAGCCCTCCTCCGCACCGGGAATCGAAACGGTCGGCACTTCGAGCGCCGTCACGTCCACGCGCAGTTCCTCGCTCGCCGTACCGTACCGGGTCGAAACCTCCAGCAGCACGTAAACCTTCCCGACGGTCTCCGCGCGGAAGACGAGCGACGGCTCCTCTCCGATCACCCGGCCGTCCACCGTCCAACTGAAACGGGCGTCGTCGGCGTATTCGTAACGGGGGCTGATGGTCAGTTCGCGCCCCGCCTTCACCGTGTACACGCCCGTTTCGCTGTCGAGCGCGATGACGGGAGCCGGAGATGCATCCGCCTCGATAACCCCGTCCCGGTTGCAGGCGGCGAACGACGTCAGAAGAAGACCGAACAGCGCGATCGCGGCTTTTCTCATCGGACTGCGCATATCATTTGCCGAGCCATTCCGACGTGTAACGATAGGCGAAGTCGATGCCCGCCGGGCTCGCGCCCTTCTGCGCGGAGTAGGAGAAACGGCTCTCCTGAACCGGCGAAGCGCCCGAGACGTCGTACACGCAGATATTCGAACTCACGTAATTCGACATGCCGACCCACAGTTTTCCAGTCGTCGGATGCTGGCCCATGATGCCGTAAACGGTCTCGCCGGCCGAAAGCCAGTGCACGTCGGCCGTTTTCGTCTCGTAGTTGTAACGTGTCACGGTGGTCGCGCTGAAGGAGTCCGTATCCACGAAATAGAGGTACGGACCGGTGAAGTCGGCGCACATGCCGACGGCAGGCGACCAGGTGGCCACGGGGAACCGCACGGCCTCGGGCAGTTCTTCATTCAGAATTTCGCGGCCCTCGTGGTCGATGCCCACGATCTTCGCCGCGGAGGTGAAATCGGCGCCCATGTTCTGATTGCCGGTAAAGGTTCCGGCCAGCGCGAAATAGATATTGCCGTCGGCGCCCTTGACGACACCTTTGACCTGACGGCCTTCGTAAGTAATCCGCTTCTCGACGGCATCCGTCGCCGGATCGACGATGACCAGACTGTGGCCGCATCCGGCAAAGAGCTTGCCGCGGGAGAGGACCATGCGGGTCTTGACGGCCCCTTCGGTGGAGAACGCCCCGAAAGTACCCTCCACCGTGGCGCCCACCTCGACGGAACCGTCGCCCAGCGTCAGCGCGCAGATGCCCGACGTGGCTTCCATGCCCGACTCGGAATACTGCACATAGGCCTTCGTCGGACTGACGACCACCAGATGCTGCGGCCATGTATCCTTGCCCTCGGGAGTTTTGATAACCAGCGGATCGGCATACTCCATGCGCATCGTCCGGGCGTCGCAGACGACGAACCGTCCGGCCCCGTTCATCGAACCGCCGTTCTGCGTAAGCAGGTAAATCCGGTCGTTGGCCATGAACATATCCTGCACGACATTGCCGATCTCCTTGCCGCCGTTGGCCTGCTCGAACACCTCCTCGTACTCCTTGCCGGACTTGTCGTACCAGACCAGCATGCCGTTGGCCGAGGTCATGTTGCCCTCGCAGACGACGAACGTGCCTCCGGCGTCCGTGAAATCCACCGAAGCGCACACCTCGGCCGAAGCGAACACCGTCTCGCCCGTGGCGCGGATACCGATCAGCGTGACGATGCCGCCGGCATACGAAACGCCATCCGAAGCGGCCGGAGCCTTCAGCGTGACGCTCCTGCCAGCCAGATCGAACGATGCCGTCCACCCTTCGGGGACGTTCATGAAATCGGCCGTGGTCACGTCGGCCACACGCAGCGACAGCGTCCTCCGCTCCCCGAAACCGAACACGAAGCAACTGCGGCCGTCCTCCGGCTGCACGAAACCGAACACGGCCCCGGTCTTCGGTATGACGATCGTCTGCCCGTCGGTCAGTTCGAAAACGACCTCGGTCTCCCCGTCGGTCACCGACCTGAAGAAGGCGTCGCCGTCCTTGCCCGAGGCTTTGACCTCCTTGCCCGAAGCGTCCTCTACACGCACGCCGTCAACGGTCCAGTACCCCTCGGCATCCACCGCCAGCTCGGGCGCCTCGCCCGATACGGGAATCCTGTTCCCCTCGTCGTCCGTCAGGAAATTACCCTTGCCGCCGAGGGTCCAATAGTAAACGCCCTCGACGCGGTCGATACCGATGACCGGGGCGTCTGCCCCGTTGGCGATCGTCACCGAAGTCTTGTCGCTGAAGACGATCGTGCACCCCTCGTCGGTCTCGACGACCTCCGAGATCGTCTTGTTCTTCTCCAGCGCATCGACGACCGTCCGCAGCGAGGAGACCTTCTCGTTGAGCGCCGCCAGTTCGTTCCTGATCCCGTCGATTTCCGCCCAAAGGTCGTCGTCGTCATACGAACAGCTCCACGTCGCCATGCCGAGCATGGCGAGCATCAGAAGTGTAACCAGTTTTCTCATTCCTTCCGTTTTTTAAGTTTGACATATCCGATAAAAAAATCAGCCGCATCCTCCCCTGGCAGGATACGGCGGAAAATTCAAAACGGACATTCGCACACCTCCGAAATTTCGCGTTTCGCGACCGGAACGGGCCGGACGGCAGGGGGAAAATCGCTGTTCTGATTCTCGCCCGTAGTCCCGCAGGCAACAAATCCTCTGTAAAATGCGAAAGGCAGGTCTTCTGACTCGTTCCGGTTCCGCGCCTTCCCGGCCGCGCCTGCGGCCAGTGGCAAAGATTGCGAAACCTCTCGTGCTCCTTCACGGAGCGGAAACTCACAGCAACGGGTATTGTCGCAGACTTTCACTGCGTTCCCTTTTCATTCCCCGCCGCGGCCCGTCGCCGGGTGCGGAAAGGAAACCTTTGCGAAGACAAACATAGGCTAAAAAAACGAATCCGACAAGATTTTTCCCGATTTTTTTCATCGCTCCGGCCGCAGAGGCCCGGCACGGCGTTCCGCGCCGCCGTGCGGCAGGGGAGGGATGCACCGCGCGCCGCCCGCAAAAAACGCCGCCGGCTTTGTGCCGGCGGCGCCACCAAAAATAACACCAAAATCCGGATCAGGCCGGAAGGGAGATCGTAAAGCGACTGCCCTTGCCGATCTGGCTGTCCACGGTGATCGTGCCGCCGTGCGCTTCGACGAACTCCTTCGAAATAGCCAGTCCCAGACCGCTGCCCTGCACCTTCGTGCCGGGAACGCGGAAATAGCGTTCGAAGATGCTCTTGTGGTAGCGCGGGTCGATTCCCCGGCCGAAATCCTGCACGTAGATATTCACGACCTTGTCCTGCTGGCAGGCTCCCACGATGATGCGCGAATTTTCGGGCGAGTGGTGAATGGCGTTCGACAGGAGGTTCGTCACCACCCACGCGATCTTCTCGTTATCGACGAAGAGTTTCGAAATCTTCTCGGGGTATTCCACCTCCACGAAGCAGTGGAACCGCTCGGCGAGCACCTGCGTCGCATGCACGGCGTAGTCGATCAGCTCGATCGGCTTGACGATCTTGGGCATCAGCTTCAGCTTGCCCGACTCGACCTGCGTCATGTTGAGCAGCTCTCCCGTGATGTTGAGCAGCCGGTCGCTGCTGTCCTTGATGCTCGTTATCAGCGCTTTCTGCTCGTCGTTGAGCGAACCCAGCCGGTTGTCGCCGAGCAATTGGAGGCTCATCAGGATCGACGAAATGGGCGTCTTCATCTCGTGCGAGACGGTGGAGATGAAATTCGTTTTCGCCGAATCCAGCTCCTTGTAGCGCGTCACGTTGTTCAGGATGATCACGTTGCCGATGAACTGCTTCCGCTGCCCGCCGACCGGAACGATATGGAGCGGGATGTTCTCCATCTGGAAATAGCTCTCCTTGTTGTCGGCGTAGATCTTCAGCGGCTCCTTCTGTCCTTCGTCCTCCTTCGGTTCGGAGTAGAGCTCGCGGATCAGCCTCCGCAGCAGATCGTTGTTCAGAGCCACCTCCGCGGCCTTGCGGCCGATCACTTCGCCGCGCTTCAGATTCAGGATCGTGCACGCCTCGTCGTTCATGAAGAGGATGTTGCGCTCCGAATCCAGTCCGACGATCGGTTCGTGGAGGCTGTTCACGATCCCCTCGATGCGTTTCTTTTCGATCATGAGCGAATCGAGCGAACTGCGGCGGTATTCCGAGAGTTTGCAGGCCATGTCGTTGAACGACTCGGCCACCTCGCGGAACTCGCGGTTGCCCCCGAAGTCGAGCCGCTCCTCGTAGTTGTGGTTGGCGATCTCCGTGATGCCCCGCTTGAGCTTGTCGATCGGGCGCAGGATCACCGCCGGGAACTGCACGAGGAAGGCCGCGGCGAGCACTACGCAGAGGACCGCCATGACCGTCAGCCACCACACGGCGTCGGCCGCACGCGCCTCCATCTCGGAACTTTTCATGCGGATCGAAGCCATGTTGAGGTCCATGATCCGGTAGAGGTCGCTGCGGACGAGCCTTATCCGGTCCGGAGTCACCGTGTCCGTGAGGGCCGCGATGCGGCGGCCGAGCGACGCCGTGGCCTCGCTCTCGTCCACCTCCGTGATGTTCTGCCGCTGCAGGCTGAGGCTGCGGATGAGCGTCGCCCGCGACGAGGAATCCTGCGAGAGGCGGTCCAGCGACCGGAGCATCTCCTCGGCGTAATGCACCGAGTTGTAGTTGTCCGCGAGAATGTTCCCGGACGCGGCGGAGAGTTGCCGCACGTAACCGACGGAGAGTCCTCCAAGCAGCAGAATCAGGACGAACAGCACGCCGATTCCCAATGTCAATCTGTATCGTAGGTTCATATCACGACAAAATGATTAAGTCGATGTTCATGCCCGCCAGCCGGTTGAGCAACCGGCGCATCCGCGCGGCCGTCACGAGCAGCGAGAGGAGTTTGAAACGGGGTTTGCTGATGCATACCAGGCTGATCTTGCGGGAAATGGCCACGTCCGCGACCGCCTCGACAAAATGATTCGAATGCACGCGCATCACCTCGCCGCCCAACTCCGCGGCCAGATCGAAGTTGTTGATCAGATAGCGCTGGTTGGCCAGCGGAATCCGGTCGGTGCTCTCCCTGTCGCTCTGCACGTAGAGCACGAGAAAGCCCGCATTGAGGTGCGTGGCCATGCGCGCCGTCTTGCGGATCAGGCGCCGGGCGCGCTTCTCGCTGCTGTCGATCACGGCCAGCAAACGGTCGCTAAGCTGGGCCGGTTTCTCGATCACCTCGTTCTCGACCTTCTTCTCCACACGCAGCGCGACCTCCTTCAGCGCCAATTCGCGCAACTGGAGGATGTTCTCCTGCCGGAAAAAGTTGTTGAGCGCCGTGGGGACCTTTTCGGGCTTGTAGATCTTGCCCGCCTTGAGCCGGGCGATCAGTTCGTCGGCCGTCAGGTCGATATTGACCACCTCGTCCGCCATGGCCAGCACGCTGTCCGGCACGCGCTCGTGCACCTCGATGCCGGTGATCTCCTGCACCTGCTCGTTCACGCCCTCGATATGCTGGATGTTGATGGCCGAAATGACGCTGACGCCTGCATCGAGAATCTGCATCACGTCCTGCCACCGCTTGGAGTTGATGCTGCCCTCGATATTGGTGTGGGCCAGTTCGTCCACGACGACGATCTCGGGATGCAGGTTGATGACGCCCTGCATGTCCAGCTCTTCGAGCTCCTTGCCCTTGTAGAAAAGCCGGCGGCGCGGAATGACAGGAAGCCCTGCTACGAGGGCTTCCGTCTCGGGACGACCGTGCGTCTCGATGTATCCGATCCGAACGTCCACCCCCGCTTCGAGCAACTGGTGGGCCTCCTGCAACATGCGGTAGGTCTTGCCCACACCGGCACTCATACCGATATAGATCTTGAACTTACCCCGGTGCGACTGCTTGATCAGGTCCAGGAAGTGGCGGGCGCTCTGTTTGGTATCGGTATCCATAAATTACATTCTGAAGGAAAATCCTCCCACAAAATTAACATCTTCCATGGCAGGATTCCAAACCAGATTGGTAAAAATTCCGATCGACATGGATTCCGTGCCCTTGATGTTCCAGCTCTTGCCGGCATTCAGGAAGACGTTCTGCACGTAGAAGTCGCGGTCGATGCCGTAAGTTCCGACGGCATTCCAGGGAACCATACCCACGCCGGCCTTCATGTCCACGCCCTTCACCGAGAAGGGATAGGCCACTTCGAAATAGGAAGCGTAGGCGCGCTCGCCCTCGGCATTCACGTCGGCAGCGCCGAAGAGCACCGTGTACCACGACAGCGTGAAGGGAACCTTCTCCGATACGACCCAACTGGCGCCCACCTCGACGCGGTGGGGCGAATCGGAACCGAAGCGGAAATAGTTGCGGTCCACCGACTCGCGGTCGGTATAGGCACCGGTCCAATAGAGGTCGGCCAGCGAAAGCGTCACGGGGCCGAGCGTATAGGCCAGCGTCAGGTCCATCTCCTTATAGGTGGTCGAGGCGAAATCGACCGACCCCCACGCCGTAGCGGAGAAGTTGCCGGCGGTCATGACCAGCGTGGGCTGGAAGCTCACGCCCGCCTCATAGACACCGCGCCAGAGATAGGTGCTGACGATGTCCGCACCGCCGCTGAACGACACTCCTTTTTCCTGAGCGGAAACACGGCCGGCGGAGAAAAGGGCCGCTGCGGCCAATACACCAAATACAAAACGTTTCATAGTAAAAATTTCCTGCTTTATTTAAAATGGGTTAATGGGTTGTTTTTCGTTTCAGGGCGCCGCGCCGGGTCTATGCAGACCCGGCCGACACGGCCTGACCGTCGTCCCATGCCTTCGGCGGACGATCCGGAAGGTTCCGCGGCCTGCGGTTTCCCGCAAGGCGGAGGCTTCGGCTCGGCAGCGGTCCGGGCGAACCGCCCCGCCGGGCGAAGCCGCCCGCCGTTACAGGCAAACCAGGTCCGAAATCAGCAGTACGATGAGGAACACGACCGAAACGACGATCCATCGTTTCGCCGGCTTATCCAGCTTCACCATAGGACGGACTCTTTTCGTTTACTTGTTCTGGGCGGTATCGAGCGCCACGTTGAGCTTCAGCACGTTCACCTTCGAGGTGCCGAACAGGCCGAGCCAGGGGCCTTCGGTCACGGAATCCACGATCCGCTTCACCTCCTCGACGGACATGCCGCGGGCTTCGGCGACACGACGGATCTGAACCTCCGCCCCGCGCGGCGAGATGTCGGGATCGAGACCCGAACCGCTCGCGGTCACCATCTCGGCGGGAACCTCCTCGCGCGAGAGGTAGGGGTGGGCTGCCAGGAAGGCATCGACGCGCTCCTCGACCTGGGCCAGATACTCGGGATTGGTCGTGGCCTTGTTGCTGCCGCCCGAGCCACCGCCGTTGTAGTCCACGTTCGAGGGACGGCCCCAGAAATAGACGCTGTCCGTGAAAGCCTGACCGACGTTGGCCGCGCCGACCACCTTGCCGTTGTATTCCACCAGCGCGGCTTCGCCGTCGTTGGGAGATGCCACCCACGCCACGAGACGCAGCACCAGCACATAACCGACGAACAGCACGACGCACATCGCCAGCGTGAATTTTATCGAAATCCAAAGATTTTTCATTGTTCTACTACTTTAAAACAGGTTTATCAACATGTCGATCAGTTTGATGCCGATGAACGGAGCGATGATGCCGCCCAGACCGTAGATGAAGAGGTTCCGGCGCAGCAGGGCCGAAGCTCCGATGGGCTTGTACGCCACGCCGCGCAGCGCCAGCGGAATGAGCAGCGGAATGATGATCGCGTTGAAGATCACCGCCGACAGGATGGCGCTTTCGGGCGAAGCGAGGTGCATGATGTTGAGCGCCCCCAGCGCGGGAATCGACGTCATGAACAGGGCGGGGACGATGGCGAAATACTTGGCCACGTCGTTGGCGATCGAGAAGGTCGTCAGCGTGCCGCGCGTCATGAGAAGCTGCTTGCCGATCTCGACGATCTCGATCAGCTTCGTGGGGTCGTTGTCCAGATCGACCATGTTGCCGGCCTCCTTGGCAGCCTGCGTACCGCCGTTCATCGCAACGCCCACATCGGCCTGTGCGAGCGCCGGCGCATCGTTCGTACCGTCGCCCATCATGGCCACCAGCTTGCCGGCCTGCTGCTCGCGGCGGATATACTCCATCTTGTCCTCGGGCTTGGCCTCGGCGATGAAGTCGTCCACACCGGCCTGCTCGGCGATATATTTGGCCGTCAGCGGGTTGTCACCCGTCACCATCACGGTCTTCACGCCCATCTTGCGCAGACGCTCGAAACGTTCGCGGATACCCGTCTTGATAATGTCCTGCAACTCGATGACACCCTTGATCCGCTCGTTCTCCGAGACCACGAGCGGCGTACCGCCGTTCTCCGAAATCTTGCGGACGATCTTGTCCACCTCCGGAGAGAAGACGTTGCCCGCCTTCTCGGCGATGGCGCGGATCGCTTCGGAAGCACCCTTGCGGATGCGGCGTCCGTCGGGCATGTCCACGCCCGAGCACTTGGTCTCGGCGGTGAACTTCACCATATGCACACCCACCAGATCGGTCTGGCTGAAACGGAAGCCCTGCTCGCGGCCCAGTTCGACGATGGATTTGCCCTCGGGCGTCTCATCGGCTGCCGACGAAAGCACGCAGAGCTGGAGGAACTCCTTGGCATCCACGCCGTTCACGGGATAGAACTTCGTAGCCTTGCGGTTACCGATGGTGATCGTGCCGGTCTTGTCGAGCAGCAGGGTGTCGATGTCGCCCGCGGTCTCGACGGCCTTGCCCGACTTGGTGATGACGTTGGCGCGCAGCGCACGGTCCATTCCGGCGATACCGATGGCCGACAGCAGGCCGCCGATCGTGGTCGGGATCAGGCAGACGAAGAGCGAAATGAACGCCGCCACGGTGATATTCACGCCCACGTAGTCGGCGAAGGGCTTCAGCGTGGCGCAGACGATCACGAACACGAGCGTGAAGCCGGCCAGCAGAATCGTCAGCGCGATCTCGTTCGGGGTCTTCTGGCGCGACGAACCCTCCACGAGGGCGATCATCTTGTCGAGGAAGCTCTCGCCGGGCTGAGCCGTCACCTTCACCAGAATCCGGTCCGAAAGCACTTTCGTACCGCCCGTAACGGAGCTCTTGTCGCCGCCCGCCTCGCGGATCACCGGAGCGGACTCGCCCGTGATGGCGCTCTCGTCGATCGAAGCCAGACCTTCGATAATCTCGCCGTCGGCAGCGATCGTATCGCCAGCCACGCACTCGAACACATCGCCGCGCTTGAGTTCCGAGCTGCTTACGATATGCGACTGACCGTCCTTCTCGATACGCTTCGCAGGCGTCTCCTCGCGGGTCTTGCGCAGCGAATCGGCCTGAGCCTTGCCGCGCGCCTCGGCAATGGCCTCGGCGAAGTTGGCGAAGATGATCGTGGCGAAGAGCACGATGAAGATTACGATGTTGTAGAGCAGCGAGCCCTGCGACTCGTCGCCCGTGACGGCGATGTAGCCGATCATGACGATCATGACGAGCGTCACCACCTCGACAGTGAACATGATCGGATTCTTGATCATCTGCCGCGGATCGAGCTTGCGGAAGGAGTCTGCGAGGCTCGATTTCATGAGCTGTTTGTCGAACAGCGAATTATTTACACGGTTTTTCATTTTTTCAATCCGGAATTAGAATTAGAACTCAACGGCGGTCAGGTAATCGGCGATCGGGCCCAGAGCCTGAGCGGGGAAGAACGCGAGTGCGGCCACGATCACGATGACGGCGAAGGTCATCAGCGAGAAGGTCACCGTATCGGTCTTCAGCGTACCGGCGCTTTCGGGAATGTACTTCTTCGAAGCCAGCAGACCCGCGATGGCCACCTGTCCGACGATCGGGAGGTAGCGGCCGAAGATCAGCGCGATACCGGTCGAAATATTCCAGAACGGCGTGTTGTCGCCCAGCCCCTCGAAGCCCGAACCGTTGTTGGCCGCCGACGAGGTGTATTCGTAGAGCATTTCGCTGAAACCGTGGAACGAGGGATTGTTAAGCCATCCGAGCGACGGATCGGCCGCGATCAGCCCCGACGAGAAAGCCGTGCCGACCAGGATGAGGAAGGGGTGGAGCAGGACGACGATCGTGGCGATCTTCATCTCGCGCGCCTCGACCTTGTGTCCTAGGAACTCGGGGGTGCGGCCCACCATCAGACCGCTGATGAAGACGGCGATGATGAGGAACGCGAAGTAGTTCATCCAACCCACGCCGACACCGCCGAACCAGCAGTTGATCTGCATGTTGAGCATCTGCATCATACCGCTCAGCGGCGTCTGCGAATCGTGCATCGAGTCCACCGAGCCGTTCGAGGTGACGGTCGTCACCATGCCCCACATGGCCGAAGCGGCCGAGCCGATGCGGATCTCCTTGCCCTCCATCGAGCCGCGGTCCTGCGCGATGCCCATTTCGTCGATATTGGGGTTGCCGCCCATCTCCTGCGGCACGGAAATCAGAACACCTGCCGTGAAGGCGAAGAGCATCACGCCGAAGATGCAGCCGGCCAGCTTGCGGCGGCGGATATAGAATCCGAACGCCCAGGCCATGGCCATCGGGATGATGAGGATCGACCAGCACTCCAGCATGTTGGTGAAGGCATTGGGGTTCTCGAGCGGATGGGCGGAGTTCGTACCGAAATAACCGCCGCCGTTCGTACCCAGTTGCTTGATGGGCACGATGGCCGCCGTGGGGCCCTGCGAAATGACCTGCTCCTGACCTTCGAGCGTCGTCAGGGTCTGCTTGCCGTCGAACGACATCGGCGTGCCGTTGATGACCAGCAGGATACCAACGAGCAGCGAGAGCGGCATCAGGATACGGGTCGTGCTCTTGACGAGGTAAACCCAGAAGTTGCCGATCGTCTTCGTGGTCTTCGCCGCCAGCGCCTTCATGATGCCGGCCATAGCCGCCATGCCGCAGGCCGCGGTGATGAACTGGAAGAGCATGATGACGAAGATCTGCGTGAAATACGACAGACCCGACTCGCCGCTGTAATGCTGCAAGTTACAGTTCACCATGAACGAAATGCAGGTATTGAAGGCCAAATCGGGCGTCTGGCCCGGGTTGCCGTCGGGATTCATCGGCAGATAGCCCTGGAACACCAGCAGCAGCATGCCCCAGAAGAACCAGAAGAGGTTCACCATGAGCAGTGCCTTGAGGAACTGCTTCCAATCCATTTCCTCGTCCTCGCGGATGCCGCACACCTTGTAGATTCCGCGCTCGAGGGGAGCCATGAAGTCGAGCCACGTGCGCTCCCCGCGATATACTTTGGCAATGTAGCGTCCCAGCGGATAGCAGAGCACCACCAGGGCGACCCATTGCAGAATGACACCTAAAATCTCCGTATTCATCTATTCAACTATTTTTTTAATCGTTAGAACTTCTCGGGTTTCACCAGCACGTACATCAAGTAAATGAAGATCGCGAGGCTCAAAACAAGTAAACCGACAAACATACTTTTCCTCCTTAAATTTTTTCAAACCATTTCACACATGCGAAGTAGAGCCAATAGCAGAGGCTTCCCAGCGCTGCCAGCAGCACGAACATCAAGACTTCATTCATCTTCTTTCCTTTTTTGAATTATACATTAGGGTTACGAATCCGCACATCATACGGTGGAACAGGCAGACGGCCCCCAGGCCGCCCATCGCTATAAGTATCCATCCGATCGTCATAACAGCATCTTTCGTTTCGTGCCCCACGTAGTATAAAGAATGTGCCACAGCGCGCCGAAAATCACAACACGCTGTGTATCACCAGAAAGATTCGAATCAGACGAAAAAAGCGAGAGGGCGGTCCTATCAAAACGATAGGACCGCCCTCTCAAAATGGAAAAGTCCGGGACGCGCTACCTGCCGATGCCGTACTCGTCGATCTTGCGGTAAAGCGTGGCGATGCCGATGCCCAGCAACCGCGCCGCCTCGGTCTTGTTGCCGCCGGTGTACTTCAGAATCTTCGCGATATGCCGCCGCTCCATGTCGCCCAGCGACACGGGATCGTCCGCATCGCCGCCCTCCGCACCTCGGAAATCGGCGGGAAGGTCCCCGGCCGTGAGGCGGCCGTCCTCGGCCATGATCATACTCCGCTCCACGACGTTGCGCAGTTCACGTACGTTGCCGCGCCATGCGTGACGGCGCATCAGCCGCACGTATTCGGGGTCGATCGACACGATCCGACACGCCATGCGCTGCGAGAACTGCCCGACGAAATGCCGGACATACTCCTCGATGTCCTCCGGACGGTCGGCCAGCGACGGCAGGCGGATCGTAAAGACCGAAAGACGGTAAAAGAGGTCCTCGCGGAAACGCCCTTCGGCGATCTCCCGGGTCAGGTCGCGGTTCGTGGCGGCGATCACGCGGATGTCGGTCTTCGTGGCCCGGGTCTCGCCGATGCGGATGTATTCGCCGTTCTCGAGCACGCGCAGCAGCTTGGCCTGCAACTCGGGCGCCATCTCGCCGATCTCGTCGAGGAACAACGTGCCGCCGTCGGCCTCGTCGAGCAGTCCCTTCTTGTCCTTCACGGCGCCGGTGAAGGCCCCTGCCTTGTGGCCGAAAAGCTCGCTTTCGAGCAACTCCTTGGTGAAGGCCGCGCAGTTCACCGCTACGAAATTCTCCCGGCTGCGGGAACTGCCGCCGTGGATCGCCCGGGCGAAAACGTCCTTACCCGTGCCCGTTTCGCCCGTCAGCAGCACCGAAGCGTCCGTACCCGCCACCTTGCGGGCCAGCGCCACGGCTTCGCGCATGGGAGCCGACGAACCCACGATGCCGTCGAACGACACGGCGTCGCCGTTCTGCTTCTCGAGGCGCTGCAACCGCCGCTGCATCCGGACCTTCTCCATCGCCCGGGCGAGCAGAGGCAGGATCTTGTTGTTGTCGTCGCCTTTGGTGATGTAATCGAACGCCCCGTTCTTGATGGCCTGCACGCCGTCGGGAATGTTGCCGTAGGCCGTCAGCAGAATCACCTCGACCTCCGGGGCGGCCGCCTTGATCTTCGCCGCCATGTCCACGCCGTTGCCGTCGGGCAGCTTGACGTCGCACAGCACCACGTCGGGCGCATAGCGTTCGAGCAGCTTCAGCCCCGCAGCGCAATCCTCCGCCTGGGCCACGTCATAACCCTCGAGCGAGATGATCCGCGCGAGCAGTCCCCGCAGTTGCGTTTCGTCGTCGATAATCAACACTTTCTCCATAAAAAGACGGTCGTTTGGGGTAAAGATACAAATAATCCGGCAAAGCCCGGTACGGTGCGGGAAAAACGGCATCCGTCAATACCGGGCGCGGCGCGCTCCGCGGCGGAAGATCGCCACGACGGCCACGGCCGTCAGCACTTCGGAGCACGGCACGGCCAGCCAGATGCCCCGGACGCCGAGCAGCGGCGGCAGGGCGACGAAGCAGGCCACCAGCAGCACGAAGCCGCGCAGCAGGGTAACCGTCATGGCGGGCCGGGCGCGTTCGACGCTCTGGAAATAACCGATCGAGACGATATTGAAGGCGAAAAAGACGAACCCCGAAGCGAAGAGCGGCAGACCTCCGACAGCGATGCCGTAAGCGGGATAGACCTCGTCGAGGAACATCCCCACGATCTGACGGCTGAACAGCGCGGTCAGGATGAAGAAGGCGAGTCCCAGCAGCACGGCCGTCATCATCGCCAGCCGGAAGGCCGACTGCACGCGCTCAGCGTTGCCGGCGCCGAAATTGTAACTCAGAATCGGCTGCGCGGACTGCCCGATGGCGTTATAGACCATGAAGATGATCGGAAAGAAGTAGCAGGCGATGCTGAACGCCGCCACGCCGTCCTCGCCCAGGTAACGGATGAAAACGTAGTTGCCCGTGAACATCATCGCGGCGATGGCTCCCTCGCAGAGGAAGGTCGAGAGCCCCAGCCGGCACATGTATCCCACGTTGCGGCGTGTCAGCCGGAGACTCCTGCGGCTCGTCTTCACCCGGCAGAAACGGATGACGTTGCGCCGCCGGCTCAGGTAAACGAGGATCATCCCCGCGCCGACCACATAGCCGAGACTCGTGGCCAGCGCCGCGCCGAACATGCCCCAGCCGAAGAGGAAGATGAAAACGTAGTCGAGCGCGATATTGATGACCGCCGGAACGGCATTGCAGAGCATCGCATAGTTGGGCGCCCCGTCGAGCCGCACGAAGAACATGCCCGAGCTGAGCAGCGCACTGAAGGGCAGAAAAGGCACGAACCAATACATGTACTCCAGCACGAGCGGCATGAGGCGTTCCGAGCTGCCCAGCAGCCGCGCCGCGCCGGGTGCGAACAGACAGATCGCGAGGCTGTATGCCACGAGCAGCAGCGACGAAACGACGACGGCCTGCGTCACGTTGATCCGCGCCGTCTTGACCTTTCCGTGTGCGAGGTGGATCGACGCCACGACCGAAGCGCCGACACCGAACATCAGTCCCACGCCTGTATTGATGAGGAACAGCGGCGCCGTGATATTGACTGCCGCCAGCGCGTCGCTGCCGACGCCGCGGCCGACGAAAATGCCGTCCGTGATGACGAACGCCGCCGAGAAAACCATTCCCAGAACGGTAGGGATCAGCAGTTTGCGGAACAACCGCGGAATCTCCATGCTGCCGAAGTCGATACTGTCTTTCATGTTTTCGTTTTTTGGGAGTGCAAAGATAACGCTTCCCGCACGGAGTGCAACCCCATATAGTTAAATATGATGAATCCCCCAAAATCATAGCCTGCGCGGTCTCACGCGCCGCATCCCGTCCGGCAGGACCGCACCGATCGTCTGTCGGACCGCACCGTTCCGGAACACACGGAAAAGCCCCGCGCCGGAAAATCCGGCACGGGGCGGAACGGCTCCGGACCGACGGCGTCAGGCCCGGCCCTGATCGGCGACGGCCTGCATCAGACGGGCGATCTCGTCCGGATCGCCCAGGAAATAGTCCTTCACGCAATTCAGCCCCTCGCCGAACTCGAAAACATAGGGAGTGGCCGTCGGCAGGTTGAACTCCGAGATGGCCTCGTCGGAGATGCCCTTCAGGTGCTTGACGATGCCGCGCAGGCTGTTGCCGTGGGCCACGACCAGCACCTGATCGTACCGGGCGAGCGACGGCAGAATCTCGCACTGCCAGTAGGGCATCGTACGGGCGACGGTGTCCCGCAGCGACTCGGTGGCAGGCAGCTCGGCCGCGGGAACCCCCGCATAGCGGGGATCGAAACGCGGATTGCGCGGATCGTCCGCCGCGAGCGGTTCGGGGGCCACGTCGTAGCTGCGACGCCAGACATGCACTTGCTCGTCGCCGTACTTCTCGGCCGTCTCGCGCTTGTTCAGTCCCTGCAACATGCCGTAATGCTTCTCGTTGAGCCTCCAGCTCTTCGTCACGGGAATCCAGTCTTCGTTCATCCTGTCCAGCACGATGTCGAGCGTCCGGACGGCCCTCTTCAGAAAGGAGGTATAGGCGCATCCGAAACGGAAGCCCTCCCGAAGGAGCGTCTCTCCGGCCCGGGCGGCCTCCGCGACGCCCTTTTCGCTCAGATCCACATCGGTCCAGCCCGTAAAACGGTTCTCCCGGTTCCATTCGCTCTCGCCGTGGCGGAGCAGCACGATTTTCTTCATAAGACGGTATTTTTTGATTGATTGAACGGATCGCGGGCGGTTCACGCCCCGGCGCTCACACGGTTCGTGAGCGGCTCTCCGGCAGCGAACTCTCTGATATTTTCCATCGTGGTACGCGCTATGTTATCCAACGCTTCACGTGTAAAGAACCCCTGATGCGAAGTGACGATCACGTTGTTGAACGACAGCAGGCGCGCCAGCACGTCGTCGCTCATGATCCGGTCCGAGGTGTCTTCGTAGAAATAGGCGGCCTCCTCCTCGTAAACGTCCAGCCCCGCCGCACCGATCTTCTTCTGTTTCAGCCCGTCGATCAGCGCCCCGGTATGGATCAGCTGCCCGCGGCCCGTGTTGATGAGCATGACGCCCGGCTTCATCCGCCCGATGGCCTCCGGCCCGATCATGTAGCGCGTCCGGTCGGTCAGCGGACAATGCAGCGAAACGATGTCCGCCCGCACGTACAGCTCGTCGAGCGGCACATAGGCGATCCCGGCCGCCGCGGCATACGCTTCGTCGGGACAGAGATCGTAAGCGATGACCTCCATGCCGAAGCCCCGGAGAATGCGGATCAGCTCACGGGCGATCCGGCCCGTGCCGACGATGCCGGCCGTCTTGCCGTAGAGATCGAAGCCCAGCAAACCGTGGAGCGAGAAATTCCCGTCCCGCGTGCGCCAATAGGCGCGATGGATTTTGCGATTGAGCGACAGCATGAGCGCCACGGCGTGCTCCGCCACGGCATGAGGCGAGTAGGCGGGGACCCGCACCACGGGAATCCCGTGCTGCGCCGCAGAGAGCAGGTCCACGTTGTTGAAACCCGCACAGCGCAGGGCGATCAGCCGCACGCCCAACTGCGAGAGGCGTGCGACGGTCGCGGCGTCGGTCGTATCGTTCACGAAGATGCAGACGACGTCGGCCCCTTCGGCCAACGCTACGTTCCCGGCGTTGAGATGGCTGCGGTGATAGGTCACGTCGAATCCGTACGCATCGCGGATGCGGTCGAACGACTCACGGTCGTAAGGTTGTGTCCCGAAAAGAGTGATTTTCATGTACGGCTGAGATTAACGGATCGTCATCGAACGTTTTTCCAATCGCATTTATTATGCCGCAAATCCGGAGAATCCCGCGGGAGCGGAGACGCCGGCCCCTTTTCACGGACGGAGACGCCCGCCGCACCGTCCGCAAAAGGGCCTTCCGCAAAGGAACCGCCCGGACGGCGGCGGGAGAGGTTCCTGCGCCGTCACTTCTTCGTATTCCGGTACTCGGTGGGGGATTCTCCCGTGTGCTTCTTGAAAAATCGCCCCAGATACGACTGGTCCGGAAAATGGAGCCGGTAGGCGATCTCCTGCACCGACAGGTCGGTGGACTGCAAAAGCATCTTGATCTCCAGAATCACCGAACGGTCGATGAACTCCTTGGCCGTCGTATGGGCGATGCTACGCACGATCGTCGAGAGGTAGCGGGTCGAAATGCAGAGCCGGTCGGCATAGAAGGTCACTTCGCGTTCGTGCGCGCAGTTCTCGTGCACGAGCGAGACGAAGCGGTGGAACAGCTCGGTCTGCCGCGTGGTCGTCTCCGACACGGCCTGCCGCCGGGAACCGAACCGCTGCATCTTGTCGAATGCCTCCAGCAGCACATTCTGCAACCGGTTCCTGATGATCGTGTTACGGAACATGTTGTCCCGGTCGCGGTAGGTGTAGCCGGCCATCTGGAACCAGATCGAAGCGCCCTCCACGAGCCGCGGGTGAAGCCGTACGATCGGCTGCTCGCGCAGCGCGGCGAAGAAGGCCGGATCGAGCCGGAAGGCCGCCTCGGAGAACAGATCGAGCGAGAAGGCGCAGTAGGTAACCCGGAAATCCTCCGACCGGTCCGCGAGCAGGAACACCGAACCGGGAAGCAGCAGGAGCATCGTATCGGCCCGCACCTCCCCCCGGTATTGGTCGATCGTCGCCACGGCGCTGCCGCCGCGGCAGAAGAGCAGCGCACCGCCCTCGATGCGGTAGGGGCAACTGCCGAAAAAGGCGAAATCGGACTCGCCGACCGTGAACTGCTCCTCGGGAGTGGTCATTATCGGATTACGCGAAACCATCTGAAATTCTTTTTTCGAACAAAAATAGCGCAATTTTGCGGAAAAGAGAATATTTTATTCCGAAAATTACCAACACTATTCGCAATATTAAGATATCGAATGCGTTATAATAGGGTACTTTTGCACCTGAAAAAGTTTTTTAGTACATTTATAAAGAGGAATTATGAGACAAACATTTGTGAAAGCTGCCCTCGTGGCAAGCTGCATGGCAACCGTCGCGTGCAAACAGGCCCCGACGGAAATGGGGCCCGGTCAGTACCCCGTAATGACCATCGCCACCACCGACCGCACGATCCCGAGCAACTACTCGGCCAAGATCAACGGACGTCAGGACATTGCGATCTATCCGCAGGTTTCCGGCACGATCACGGAGGTCTGCTTCAACGAAGGACAAACCGTATCGAAGGGCCAGACCCTCTTTATCATCGACCAGGTTCCCTATAAGGCGGCTCTCCAGACGGCCGAAGCCAACGTGGCCGCAGCCGAGGCCGGCGTGGCCACCGCACAGCTCACCTACGACAGCAAGAAGGAGCTGTTCGCCAAGCAGGTAGTCTCGCGGTACGACCTCTCGACGGCCGAGAACAACCTGCTCACCGCCAAGGCGCAGCTGGCACAGGCCGAGGCACAGCGCGTGAACGCGGCCAACAACCTCTCCTATACGGTAGTGAAGGCTCCGTCGAACGGTGTGGCCGGCACGATTCCCTACCGTGCGGGCGCGCTGGTAAGCGCTTCGCTTCCGCAGCCGCTGACCACCATCTCGGACAACTCGGTGATGTACGTCTATTTCTCTATCACGGAAAACCATCTCCAGAACCTCATCCGGAAGTACGGCTCGATGAGCGAAGTGCTCAAGGCCATGCCCGAGGTGCAACTGCGGCTCAACGACGGTTCGGTTTACGATCAGGCAGGCCGTATCGAGGCGATCAGCAGCGTGCTCGACTCCTCGACGGGTGTGGCGCAGTGCCGCGCGGCATTCCCCAACCCGAGCGGTCTGCTCATCAGCGGCAGCAACGGGTCCGTCATCCTGCCCAACGAGTTCAAGGGCGTCGTGGTGATCCCGCAGAGCGCGACGTTCGAGATTCAGGACAAAGTCTATGTATATAATATTGTGGACGGCAAGGCCTCGTCGAAGATGATCTCCGTGGAGAAGATATCGAACGGCAAGGAGTATATCGTCAATGAAGGGCTCACCCCGGGCGAGCAGATCGTGTCCGAAGGCGTAGGCCTGCTCCGCGAGGGCACGGAAATCGTGGCCAAGACGCAGCCGACGGCCGCACCGGCCGCGGAAACCGAGAAGCCCGCAGCAGCCGGAGCCGCTCAAACCGAAACCGAAAAGGAGGAATAACGTATGACACTCAAGCATTTTATCGAACGGCCCGTTCTGGCGTCGGTCATTTCAATCGTAATCGTCATAGCCGGTATCATCGGTCTGGCTTCGCTGCCCGTGGAGCAGTACCCCGATATCGCGCCTCCGACGGTGATGGTGCGCGCCACCTATCCGGGCGCCAACGCCGAAACGATCCAGAAGTCGGTGATCGTACCCCTCGAGGAGGCGATCAACGGCGTGGAGAACATGATGTACATTCAGTCCGAAGCCTCGAACTCGGGCAGCGCCTCGATCACGGTCTATTTCCGCCAGGGAACCGACCCGGACATGGCGGCCGTGAACGTCCAGAACAAGGTGGCCACGGCCACGGGACAGCTGCCGGGCGAGGTGACGCAGATCGGCGTGACGACCATGAAGCGTCAGACTTCGATGCTGAAGGTGATCTCCATCAGCAGCCCCGACGACACGTATGACGAGGGCTTCCTCGCCAACTACTTCTCCATCAACATCGAACCGCGCATCAAGCGTATCCAGGGCGTGGGCGAGTGCTTCGTGCTCGGCGCCGACTACGCGATGCGAATCTGGCTCAAGCCCGACGTGATGGCGCAGTACAACCTCGTCCCGTCGGACATCACGGGCGTACTCTCCGAACAGAACATCGAGGCGGCCACCGGTTCGCTGGGCGAGAATTCGGACAACACGTTCCAGTACACGATGAAGTACCGCGGCCGTCTGATGACCCCGGAGGAGTTCGGCGAAATCGTGATCCGCTCGCTGAACGACGGCAGCGTTCTGAAACTCAAGGATGTGGCCGAAGTGGAGATGGGCGACGAATCGTACGCCTACTCGGGCAAGGTGAACGGTCACCCGGGCGTGTCGGCCATGATCTTCCAGACCGCCGGGACGAACGCCACGCAGATCGTCGGCGACATCAACGCCCTGCTCGACGAATGCCGCGCCGAACTGCCGAAAGGCATCGAGATCACCGACCTGATGAGCGTGACGGACTTCCTCTACGCCTCGATGAACGAGGTGCTGAAGACCCTGATCGAAGCCATCATCCTCGTCGTATTGGTGGTGTATGTCTTCTTGCAGGACATCCGCTCGACGCTGGTCCCCACGATCTCCATCTTCGTCGCCCTGATCGGAACGTTCGGCTTCCTCGCATTGGCCGGCTTCTCGATCAACCTCCTGACGCTGTTCGCCCTCGTGCTGGCGATCGGTACGGTCGTCGATGACGCCATCATCGTCGTCGAAGCCGTCCAGGCGCGCTTCGACGTGGGCTACAAGTCTTCGTACATGGCCACCATCGACGCCATGTCGGGTATCACGTCGGCCATCATCACCTCGACGCTCGTCTTCATGGCCGTGTTCATCCCCGTAACCATGATGGGCGGCACGTCGGGTACGTTCTACACGCAGTTCGGTATCACGATGGCCGTGGCCGTAGGTCTTTCGGCCGTGAACGCCCTCACGCTGTCGCCGGCGCTCTGCGCCCTGATCATGAAGCCGTATCTCGACGAGAACGGCGAGATGCGCGACAACTTCGCCGCACGCTTCCGCAAGGCCTTCAACGCCGCGTTCGGCGTCATGGTCAAGAAATACAAGCACGGCGTGCTGCTCTTCATCAAGCACAAGTGGCTCATGTGGTCCACGCTCGCGCTGGCATTCGGCCTGCTGATCGTGCTGATGAACAACACGAAGACGGGTCTGGTTCCCGACGAGGACCAGGGTACGGTGATGGTGAACGTCACGCTGGCCCCCGGTTCGTCACTGGCCGAGACCACGAGCGTAATGGAGGAAATCAGCCGCCGTCTGGAGAAAATCCCGCAGATCCGCGACTTCAACGCCATCTCCGGATACGGTATAATCGCCGGACAGGGCCCCTCGTACGGTATGTGTATCATCAAGCTCAAGGACTGGGACGAGCGTCCTGAAAAATCGGACGGCGTGCAGGCCGTCATCGGACAGATCTACGCCCTCACGGCCGATATCAAGAAAGCCCAGGTCTATGCCATGGCTCCACCGATGATTACGGGTTACGGTACGGGCAACGGCATTTCGATGCACCTGCAAGACCGCGCTGGCGGCAGCACGGAAGACTTCTTCAACGTCTCGCAGCAGTTCATCGGCGCGCTGAACCAGCGTCCGGAATTCGAACGTGCCGTCACGACCTTCAATATCGCCTTCCCCCAGTATATGGTGGACATCGACGCTGCGAAGGCCAAGCGTGCCGGCATCTCGCCTACGTCGATCCTCTCGACGATCTCGGGATACTACGGCGGACAGTACGTGTCGTACTTCAACCGCTTCTCGAAGGTTTACCGCGTCATCATCCAGGCCGATCCGAAGTATCGTCTCGACGCCGAGTCGCTCAACAACGTCTTCGTGCGCACGGACAACGGCGAGATGGCTCCCGTAAGCCAGTTCGCCACGCTGACGAAGACCTACGGCGCTGAGGTGCTCAACCGCTTCAACCTCTACAACTCGATCGCCATCAACGGTACGAACGCCAGCGGCTATTCGACCGGCGAAGCGATCGCCGCGGTCCGTGAAACCGCCGAGCAGCTCCTGCCGAAAGGCTACGGATACGAATTCGACGGCATCACGCGCGAGGAGAGCCAGACGACGAACAACACGGCGATTATCTTCGGTATTTGTATCCTGCTCATTTACCTGATCCTGAGCGCCCTTTACGAGAGCTTCTTCGTTCCGTTCGCCGTCATTCTGTCGGTTCCGTGCGGTCTGATGGGTTCGTTCCTGCTGGCCAAGGCCATGGGACTCGAGAACAACATCTATCTCCAGACGGGTATCATCATGCTGATCGGTCTGCTGTCGAAGACGGCCATCCTCATCACGGAATACGCCGCCGACCGCCGCGCCGCAGGCATGTCGCTCACGCAGGCCGCCGTATCGGCAGCCAAGGCCCGTCTGCGTCCTATTCTGATGACGGTGCTCACCTGCGTATTCGGTATGCTGCCGCTGATGACCGCATCGGGCGTGGGCGCTCACGGCAACTCGACCCTCGGCGCCGGCGTCGTAGGCGGTATGATCGTGGGTACGCTGGCGCTGCTGTTCCTCGTGCCGACGCTGTTCATCGTCTTCCAGACCCTTCAGGAGAAGGTCAAGCCGGTGGAACTGGACCCCGATCCGCAGTGGGCCGTGCGCGCCGAACTCGAAGATGCTAAAAACGAGAAAGAGGAGAAATAACACATGAAAAAGATACTGATTATCTGCCTTGCAGCCGCCATGACGGGCTGCGGCATCTACAAGCCCTACTCCCGTCCCGAGTCGATCGAGACCGACGGACTGTACGGCACGGCCGAAACGGCGGATTCGACGACCATCGGCGACATTACGTGGCAGGAGATGTTCTCCGACCCGCAGTTGCAGGCGCTCATCGCCCAGGCGCTGGAGAATAACACCGACCTGCAGTCGGCCCAGTGGCGCGTGAAGGAGGCCGAAGCTACGCTCAAATCGGCCCGTCTGGCCTATCTGCCGTCGTTCAACTTCGCCCCGCAGGGGTCGATCAGCAGCTTCGACAACGCCAACACGACGAAAACCTATTCGATCCCCGTCACGGCCAGTTGGCAGATCGACATCTTCGGCGGTATCACCAACGCCAAGCGGAAGGCCAAGGCGCTCTACCTGCAGAGCAGGGAGTACGAACAGGCCGTCAAGACGCAGCTCATCGCCAGCGTAGCGAACCTCTACTACACGCTGCTGATGCTCGACAGCCAGTACGAAGTGACCGGCGAAACGGCCCGGAAGTGGGAGGAGACCGTCCGCACGATGCGCGCCATGAAGGATGCCGGCATGACCAACGAGGCGGGCGTAGCCCAGTACGAGGGCTCCTACTACGCGATCGAAGCCTCGCTGCACGACCTCGAATACTCGATCCGCGAAGCCGAAAACAGCCTTTGCTCCGTGCTCGGGCTGGCTCCGCAGGAGATCACGCGCGGCAGCCTGGACAACCAGCAGCTTCCGCAGGAGCTCGCCGTGGGCGTACCGGTCCAGATGCTCTCGAACCGTCCCGACGTGCGCAGCGCCGAGTATTCGCTCATGCAGTCCTTCTATGCGACCAACGCCGCCCGTTCGGCGCTCTATCCTTCGATCACGCTGAGCGGCTCGGCAGGGTGGACCAACAACGGAGGAATGGGTGTTTCCGATCCCGGCAAACTGCTTCTTTCGGCCGCAGGATCGCTGTTGCAGCCGATCTTCAACGCCGGAGCCAACCGGGCGAACCTGAAGATCGCCAAGGCCCAGCAGGAGGAGGCCAAGCTCTCGTTCCGGCAGACGCTGCTCAATGCCGGCGCCGAGGTGAACAACGCCCTGACGCAATGTCAGTCGGCCCGCGCCAAAACCGACCTGCGAACCAAACAGATCGAAGCCCTGACGCGCGCCGTGGAGAGCACCGAACTGCTCATGGAGCACAGTTCGACGACCTACCTCGAAGTGCTGACCGCCCAGCAGTCGCTGCTCTCGGCCCAACTGTCGCAGATCACCGACCGTTTCGACGAAATCCAGGGCATCGTAAACCTCTACCAGGCCCTCGGCGGAGGTCGTGACCTTACGACGGAGGAGAAGTGATGAAACGGGGAGCGACCAAGGAGGAGATCATCCGCACGACGCAGGACCTCATCACCCGGAACGGCATCCGTGCCGTCCGGGTCGATGAGATCGCGCAAAGGCTGGGTATCTCGAAGCGCACCCTCTACGAAATGTTCGCAGACAAGAACGACCTGATAAGCGCCTGCCTCGACGATCTGGCCCGCCGGCAGCGGCAGCGCATCGCGGCCAGCCGCAGACGACGCAGCGGCAATCCGCTGCAAAGGACGCTCCGGCTCGCCAACGACTATATCGACAGCCTCTATACGGTCGATCACAGTTTTTTGGCGGACATACGTCGCAAGGTCCTCTTCGCCGAACAATACGACGAACACCGCGAGTTCTGGCGCAAGGAGTTGTCGCTCAATCTCGAGGAGTGTCGCGGGGGGGGGTTGCTCCTGTCGGAGATCGACACCGCCGCTCTGGCCGAGCAACTGATGAGCACGCTGTTCGAGCTGCGGCTGAACCGCACGACGCGCGAAGAGCTCTACCTCCTCTGCCGGACGATTCTCCGGGGCGCTGCGACGCAGCAGGGAATAGACCTCATCGACCGGAAACCGTGATCCGGATTCCGGCAGACCGGAAAAGCCGCAGGCGAATCCTGCGGCTTTTTTTATGCCCGGAAGCGAAAAAAAGCGGCCGACGGAACGATCTGTTCCGAAATTTTTTTATATTTGCACCGCAAAGCGAAGAGAAAAGCGAAACGATGACGATGCATACGGCATACGGCGAAGGGCACGGCGGATTCCGCCGTCACATGATGTACGGTATGATGCACATGCGCAGCGATTTTCGCCGGGTATAGTTCTTCGTGCATAACGTGATACGATCCGGCTTCCCAGGAGGTCGGATTTTTTTGTGAACGATTTCAAACGACAAACGCGATGAATCCGAAAAACTACCGATTCGAAACCTTGCAGGTCCATGCGGGCCTGCGACCCGACACCGAGACCGGAGCCCGGGGCGTGACGATCTGTCCCACGGCCGCCTACCGTTTCCGCAACTGCGACCACGCGGCCCGGCTGTTCGAACTGAGCGAGGCGGGCAACATCTACACCCGCCTGCAGAACCCCACGACGACGGCCTACGAAGAGCGTATCGCGGCACTCTACGGAGCCGTCGGCGCACTGGCCGTGTCGTCGGGCATGTCGGCGATTCTCCTCACGGTGCTGTCGCTGGCCCGCAGCGGCGACAATATCGTGGCCTCGCCGTACCTCTACGGCGGCACGTACAACCAGTTCCGCATCTCGCTGCGCAACCTGGGCATCGACTGCCGCATCGCGGCCAGCGAACGCGCGGAGGACTTCGAAGCGCTCGCGGACGAGCGGACCAAAGCCCTCTATGTCGAAAGCATGGGCAACCCGACCTGCGCCGTTCCCGATCTGGAGGCACTGGCCGCGCTGGCGCGGCGGATCGACGTCCCGTTCGTGGTGGACAACACGTTCGGCGCGGCGGGGTACCTCTGCAACCCGTTCGAATGGGGCGCCGACATCGTCGTGGATTCGGCGACGAAGTGGATCAACGGCCACGGAACGTCCATGGGAGGCGTCATCGTGGACGGCGGAACGTACGATTGGGGCAACGGCAAGTTCCCGCAGATCGATGGCCCGTCGGAGGGCTACCACGGACTGAACCTCCGCGAAGCGTTCGGCGCGGCGGCCTTCATCGCCAAATGCCGCGTGGACGGGTTGCGCGACCTGGGATGCTGTCCCTCGCCGTTCGACTCCTACCTGATGATGATCGGGCTGGAAACTCTCTCGCTGCGCGTACGTCACGAGGTGGAATCGACACGCAAGGTGGCCGAATACTGCCTCCACCACCCGAAGGTCAAAAGCGTCAGCTTCGTGGGATTCGAGTCGCACCCGAGTTACGGGAACGCCCGCAAATACTACCGGTTCGGTTCCTCGGCCGTCTTCACGATCGAGCTCCGGGGTACGCTCGAAAGCACCGTGCGGTTCGTCGAATCGCTGCAACTGGCGGCCAACATGACGATGATCGGAGACTCGATCACCGTCGTCACGCATCCCGCCTCGACGACCCACAAGCAGCTCGGTGCGGCCGACCTGGCGGCAGCCGGCGTGACGCCGACGCTGCTGCGCATTTCGCTCGGACTGGAGAACGCCGACGACATCATCGCCGACTTCGAGCAGGCCTTCGCTCACGTATCCGACAAATAGGGGATGGTACGCTATTTCGACTCCGGAGAGCCTTTTCCGCTGGAGCGGGGCGGCGAACTGCCCGCATTGCGGATCGCTTACCACACCTACGGCGAACCGAACGCCGCACGCGACAACGTCGTATGGGTCTGCCACGCGCTGACGGCCAATTCGGACGTGGCCGACTGGTGGCCCCACACGGTCGAGGAGGGGCGGTTTCTCGATCCTTCGCGGTGGTTCGTCGTCTGTGCCAACATCCTCGGCTCGCACTACGGCACGACAGGACCGCTGCACGAGAACCCCGCGACGGGGCGGCCGTGGTACGGGGATTTTCCCCGCCTGACCATCCGCGACATGGTCGCGGCGCACCGCCTGCTGGCCTCGGCGCTCGGCATCGGCCGCATCGCCGCCCTCGTGGGCAGTTCCGTGGGAGGCTTTCAGGCCGTGGAATGGGCCGTCGAGGAACCTGCGCGGTTCGACCGCCTCGTGCTGATCGCCACGGCGGCCAAAGCATCGCCGTGGACGATCGCCGTGGACGAGACGCAGCGCATGGCCATCGAGGCCGACGCCACGTTCGGCCAGCCGCGCGACGACGCCGGAATGAAGGGACTGGCCGCGGCCCGCGCCATCGGATTGCTGACCTACCGCGGAAGCAGCGGCTACAACCTCACGCAGCAGGACCGTGAGGAATGGCCCGACGAACACCGTGCCTCGACCTACCAGCAGTATCAGGGCGAGAAACTCTGCCGCCGCTACAACGCCTACTCCTACTATACGATCCTCGATGCGTTCGATACCCACGACGTCGGCCGCGGCCGGGGCGGGGTGGCCGCGGCGCTCGCGCGGATCGAAGCCCGCACGCTCGTCGTGGGCATTACGACCGACATCATCTTCACCCCCGGCGAAATGCGCGAGCTGCACGGCATGATCCCCGGCAGCCGCTACCGCGAGATCGACTCTCCGTTCGGCCACGACGGCTTTCTGGTGGAGCACGAACAGCTCGACGGACTGCTCTCGCCCTTCATGGAGAATTGACGGCGGCCGGACAGCGCATCCCGAAACACGTCGGACAAAAGAGAGAGACAACAACAGAAAAAATCACAGTATATGAGCAAAATCAAAATCGGACTGTTCGGATTCGGCGTCGTCGGACAGGGCATCTACGAAGTGGTGCGCAAAGCGAAGAACGCCAACGCCGAGATCGTGAAGATCTGTGTCCGCGATCCGGAGAAACCCCGCAAGATACAGGCGGACAAGCGGCTCTTCACCACCTCGGTCGAGGAGATTCTCGACAGCCCGAACATCAACCTCGTCGTCGAAGTCATCAACGATCCCGACGCCGCCTACGACATCGTAAAACGTTCCATGCTCCGCGGCATTCCCGTCGTTTCGGGCAGCAAGACGATGCTGGCCCGCCACCTGCCCGAACTGATCGAACTGCAGAAGACGCGCCACGTCGCGCTGCTGTACGACGCCTCGTCGTGCGGCTCGATCCCCGTGATCCGCAACCTCGAGGAGTACTACGACAACGACCTGCTGCTCGAGGTCAAGGGCATTCTGAACGGTTCGTCGAACTACATCCTCTCGCGCGTGTTCGACCACGCCGAACCGTATGCCGACGCGCTGGCGCAGGCTCAGGCTCTGGGATTCGCCGAGAGCGACCCCTCGTTCGACATCGAAGGATACGACTCGCTCTTCAAGCTGGTCATCATCACGGTCCACGCCCTCGGAACCTACGTGGCTCCGGAACGAATCTTCACCTACGGCATCTCCACGATCCACGACTCGGACATCCGCTACGCCCGCGAGAAGGGGGTGAAGATCAAACTCGTGGCGCAGGTCGTCAAGGTCAGCGACGAGCACTTCACGATGTTCGTCATGCCCGAGTTCGTGACGCCCGACAAGTACATCTACAGCGTTGACGACGAATACAACGGCGTGGTGATCCGCGGCGAATGCTACGACCGGCAGTTCATGTTCGGCAAAGGTGCGGGCAGCCTCCCCACGGCCTCCTCGATCCTGAGCGACATCATGGCCCGCCTGCACGACTACCGTTACGAGTACAAGAAGATGAACTACGTGCAGAAACCCGGGTACACGACCGACATCACGCTGAAGGTTTACGTCCGCTACAAGGAGACCGACATACACAACATACTGCATTTCGACAAAATACGCGAACAGTACATCGGCGAGGAGAGCAACTACGTGATCGGCGACATCCTGCTGAGCGAACTGATGGACAAGCGCTCGCAGCTCTCGGGCAGGGACGTCTTCCTGGCGAATATCCCGATCTTCTTCCTGAACCGCGACCGCTGATCCTACGACGGGCGGGGCGGGAATCCACCGGCACACCTCCGCTGCCGGACGGCTCGTTGCAAGGGCCCGGACCGACACAAAGAAACCGGGACGCCGCTTTTCGGGCAGCGTCCCGGTTTTTCCGTAACCGAGGCACTCAGTCCTTCACGCAACGGAGCGAAAGACCGAATTTCCGGGAAATCGTCGCCGGCAACGGTCCGGTGGTTTCCGTATAATCCAGACTATTGCACTTTCCGCTGTCGTCCGCCAGACCGACGCCCATCAGTTTTCCCATAGTCTTCGCACCGTAACGATCCTGAGTACCTTGTATGATCCGATATCCCGCACAACAGAAAAAATCCTCGGGACGGTTCTGGCTTTCGGCCAGCGCCCGCAGCTCGTCGGCATCGGGGATATGCCAACCTTCGGGACAGATTCCCCGAATACGCCCTGCACCGTCCGATGCGCCTGCGGTGGCCGTGGCATAATCGTACAGCATGCCCTGCGTGGAGATCATCGAAGCACCGCCCGCAGGTTCCCAAATTCCTGTTCCGAGCTGGGCTCCCGCCGGCTTGTGCCGCATGTTCTCCGCCATCCAGACTTTTCCGTCGATCGCCACCGTCCGGTAGTGTTCCCCCTCGTGATCCACTCCGTCCGCACCGTCGTTTCCGCCATCGGACCCGACGAGCTCTCCGCCGTCCACCCAATCGACCACATCGCCGCTGATACTCACCTCGATCTGCGGAGTGCCGCCCCCGGAGATGACGACCGACAGGTCGTAACACCTGCCTCCTTCGAGCAGGGCGTCGGAAACGGATTTGCGGCACACCGAACCGTCCTGCAACTCCACCTCGACATCCAGCGTCGTCTGCTGCGGCACGAGCACGGCCCGGTAACGGGAATCGGGCTCCGCCTCGAAAGCCTCGATCTGCACCGCCGCCGCACCCGCTTTCGCCTTCGCCGAAGGCACGGCGAGGTCCACGACGGCCTCGACGACCGAACCGCCGATCTTCACTGCGGCGACCGGCGAGGAACCGTTGTTCTCCACGACCACGGAGAGCTGCGACATGAGGTGATAGAAAACCATCGCGACGGGTGCGCTGCCCGGCCTGACCTCCCGTGCGACAGCTCCCAGCAGATCCGACGGCGTGCAGCCCTGCCGCTGGTCGGCCTCCACACTGAATGCGGAGGGAACCCCCGCCTCGGAATAGGGATAGTAGGCCGTCAGCGTCGAGGTCTCCTGCGTGCTTTCGTACCATTTCAGCCCGGAGGCCGTGAACACGCTCCCGTCGTAGGTCATCAGGCGGTTCGTGACATAATCGCCCGAAGTACGCGAGATGGTCAGCCCGATCCGGTCTTCCTTGTCGAAATACAGTCCCGTCACGCGGGAAACCGTCGGCGAAATCCGGACGGAGGACGGTGCCTCCCGGTCGTCGGAGCAGCCTGCTCCCAACGCCATTCCGGCCAGCAGCACGAGTAAAGAGGTTCTCATCATAGGGTAGTTTTAAGTTATCGTACAAACAAATATAAAACTTTTTACACTATTTTACAACCTTTTTATCGTATCGCGTCGCCATGACCCAATGAAAAGCGGGGCGGCTCACGCCGTCCCGCTTTTCATCGCCCGGAGCGAACCTCCGCTTATTTCTCCCTCACGCAGCGCACCTGCATTCCGTTGGCACGGGCATAGGGTACATCGTACTCGACACTGCCGCCGGAGGTCTTCTTCTCGAACCAGAAATAGAAAGCGGGCGACTGCGCTCCCGAACCGGCGTCGGAAGTCCAATAGAGGCCCTCCCACGGCTGGGCCTCGGTCGCCGTGTTCCGCGACTGTGCCTCCGCGGGCACGGGATTGTAGATATTCAGGATCGTACCGTTGTCGTAACGGCGGCGTCCGGCACCGACGAAAAACGACTGCGACGTGCCGTCGGTCAGCGTCCAGCCGAACTTGTCGTAATCGGCCGCCGCAGGCGTGCCCGAGATCGTCAGACCCTCAAAGGCCTCCGACGGAGCGACCCGCCAGCCGTAGGGGCAGGGATCGTTCACCGTTTTGCTTTCGCCCCACAAGGCGCCGTCATGGCTCCAGGCCCAATCGTAATCCGAATCCGCCGTTCCCGTAATGTATTCCAGCGGATGCTGCACGGCGTAGTCCGCCGTTCCGGTTTCGGCGTCCGACTCCACGGACTCCAGTTTGACCGTACCGCTCTTGGCATTGTACATCGAAGCGGACGATCCGTTGTCGGCCCGGTAGGTACTCGGTCCGATGAAGGGATCCTTACGCCCCCACTGATAGTAAAGCCCGTAAGAGGCGAGTATCTCATCGGTCGTCTCATTGCCGTTGGCCAGCGCGCCGAGGTTGCGGTTCATCATCGTATAGCCGTTGAAAACGACCAATCCGCCATCGGCATCGGGGTCGTAGTCCGCAGCCCACACATGCCAGCTCCAGATCAGCGTCCCGTCCGCATCGTATGCGCCGATGAGTGCGTTGCCCTCGTCGATCCTGTCGTCCTCGTCGGCCCCCACGTAGAAGGAGACCTTTCCGTCGTCCAGCGACAGGTACTGGATCAGATTCGTCTTCGACTGCCAGACGATATCGACCGAAGCCGTAGCGAGCGCGCTCTGTCCGTCACCCTTGTGCATGGCGTCGAACGTGTAGTTGCACTCCCGGCCATTGACCAGATAGCTGTTCGCCGGACGGTCGCTCATGTCCACCGTCTTCGAAACGCTGACGAAGAGCGTCGCCGTGACGCGCTTCCCCCCGAAAGAGGTTCCCGCGAGGGTCAGCGTTCCCGACCGTTCCGCCTTCTCCTCTTCCTCGGTTCCTTCGTCCGCCCTGGCATCGTCTTCGAAGACGGTGGGAGCGGTGATCCGGACGCTCATCGCGCCCTCGTCCAACACGATGGCATCGTCCCAGCCCACGGGTTTGGACGAGATGGAGTAGCTCTTGATATCGGTCGAGGAGAATCCGACCGTCGCCGTCCCGCCCGGCTGCAGGAACACCGCGGGGCGGTCGAACGCCAGTTTGCCCGCATCCTTGTCCTTGCTGCACGACACCGCGGTTGCCGCCGCCAGCAGCACGAGCGCGACAAAGGCTGTAAATCTTTTCATACCGTTCAGTTTCAAAAATCTTTGCAAAGATACCAAAAAGCGCAACAATTCCTACTCCGAGTTCCAAATATTTCCGGCTTGGGAACAATTATTGCCGCTCTTCTTTCAACGAATTTTAAAGCGATATAGTATGTCGAAAACGAAAATCGAGACGGGGAGCTCACCCGCCGAAGAACGATTCGGTATCACCGTGACCGAACGGGGGCCCCTTCTGATCTACGGCCGCCCGCCGCTGGCCGAACAGTTCATCATGCCCGACGATGCCGGCGAAAGCTGGTATTTCCAGGAAGGGCGCCGCTTCCCGACCGAAGCGGAACCCACGGCGCTGTGCCGCTGCGGAGCCTCGAAGCGCAAACCCTATTGCGACGGCACGCACGAACGCACGGAGTGGGATCCGGAACCGACCTCCCGCGACGAGGCGCTGCTCGACGAGGCGGAGCTGATCGAGGGAGGGTCGCTCACGATGACCGACAACGCCCGCTACTGCGTCTTCGCACGCTTCTGCCATCCCTGCGGCGATGCTTGGACGCTCACCGAACGCTCCGACGCCCCCGAAGCCCGGCAGATGGCCATCCGCGAGGCCTCGATGTGCCCGAGCGGCCGTCTCATGGCCTGGGACCGGACGACGGGCAAGCCCTTCGAGTTCCGCTTCGCCCCCAGCCTCGGACTGATCGAGGACCCTGCCATCGGCTCCAGCGGCGGCCTCTGGGTGCGCGGCGGCATTCCGGTCCGGCGCGAAGACAGGCGCACCTACGAAATCCGCAACCGCACGGTACTCTGCCGCTGCGGGAAGTCGGCCAACAAACCCTATTGCGACGGCACGCACGCAGCCGTCAAATGGCGCGACGGCCTCGCGGGCGAACCGGTCGGGGAGCGGCTGCCCGAAGAGGTCTGCTGACGCTGCGGAACCGGGTGTCCGCAGCCGCCGTACGCAGCCCGGACACGACCGCTCCGGAAAAAGGGATTCGCCCCTGCCGCAAACAGTGCGGCAGGGGCGAATCCGTCCGAACCGTCCGGCGGCGGGAACATCCCGCCCGCGCGGCGCGCCGTCACTTCCCGGCCCGGTCGAAATAGCTTCGGAAGAAGAGCAACTGATGGGGCAGCGAGGAGCCCCAATATTCGCCCGTGTGGGCCCCGGGACGCGTGAGGAAGTCGTGACCGACACCCTGCCGGAGCAGCTTTTCGTGCAACGCCACGTTCACGCCGTAGAAAAAGTCGTCATACCCGCAATCCACGAAAATCGCCAGTTCGCCGTCCCGGAGCGAATCGACCGCATTGATGACCGTATGGGCGTCCCAGCGGGCCTGATTCTCCCGCTCCTCGCCCAGTTGCGCCTTCATTTCCCACGAATCGGGGAAGGGCCGGATATCCACGCCGCCCGATACCGAGCCGACCGCTCCGAAGCGGTCCTTGTGGCGCACGGCCGTCCACAATGCGCCGTGGCCGCCCATGCTCAGTCCCGCAACGGCACGCCCCTCGCGCGAAGGCAGCGTCGGATAGTGCGCATCGACCCAGTCGGGCAGCTCCTGCGAAACGAAGGTCTCGAACTGCGACGAAGGGTTGATCGGACTGTCCCAGTACCAACTGTTCTCGCCGTCGGGGCAGACGAAGATCACGCCGAACTGCTCGGCCAGCGGCCGCAGGTCGGTGATCCGCTGCCAGGCCAGCTCGTCGCCGCTGTAACCGTGCAGCAGATAGACAACAGGCAGACGCCGTACGGCCGCCTCGTCGGGCGTCACGACGACGGTGGGGATTTCACGCTGCATCTTCGGGCTGAAGACTTTGAGCGTGTCGATACCGGCCGCGGAGACCGCAGCCGAAGCGCAAAGGCACAAAAGGGTAAAAAGGTATCTCTTCATAACAACCATGATATTTTTCGGTCCATGCTTCGGCGAACGGCCTTCCGGATCGTCCGCCCCGGGAGGAATCCGACACGGTCCCGCCGCACCGGAAACGGCTGCCGGAAACCCGGCGGCACGCAGCGCATCCGCCACAAAAAGCGGGGCGCACCGCAGTACGCCCCGACCCCGTTATTTCTTCTCCGGCCGGGCGATGGTCTCGCGCATCGACGTGTCGGCCATGATATTTTTCATCTTGTAGTAATCCATGATGCCCAGGTTTCCGCTGCGGAACGCCTCGGCCATGGCCAGCGGGACCTCCGCCTCGGCCAAAATCACCTTGGCCCGGGCATCCTGCGCCTTGGCCTTGTTCTCCTGTTCGAGCGCCACGGCCATCGCACGCCGCTCCTCGGCCTTGGCCTGGGCGATGTTCTTGTCGGCCTGCGCCTGGTCCATCTGCAACTGCGCGCCGATGTTCTTGCCCACGTCTATATCGGCGATGTCGATCGAAAGGATCTCGAAAGCCGTCCCCGCATCGAGTCCCTTTTCGAGCACCACGCGCGAAATCGAATCGGGGTTCTCCAGCACGATCTTGTGCGACATGGCCGAACCGATCGACGAGACGATGCCTTCGCCCACGCGCGCCAGCACGGTCTCCTCGCCGGCACCGCCCACAAGCTGCTTGATATTGGCGCGCACCGTCACGCGGGCCTTGGCGATGAGCTGAATGCCGTCCTTGGCCACGGCGGCCACGGGAGGCGTGTTGATGACCTTCGGATTCACCGACATCTGCACGGCCTCGAACACGTCGCGGCCTGCCAGGTCGATGGCCGTCGCCATCTTGAAGTCGAGCATGATATTGGCCTTCTGGGCCGACACGAGGGCATGCACCACGTTCGTCACGTTGCCGCCGGCCAGATAGTGCGCCTCCAGCTCGTTGGGGTTGAGCTCCAGCCCGGCCTTCGTGCTCTCGATCATCGACGAAACGATCGTCGAGGGCGGCACTTTGCGCCACCGCATCAGGATCAACTGCAACAGACTGATCCGCACGCCCGACACCAGCGCCGAAAACCACAGTCCCACCGGAATGAAATAGAAGACGAGCCATAGCGCGAACAGGCTCACGAAGACGATCACGACGATCATTCCCATCTGAAAATCCATAAATGATAGAAGGTTATTGTTTGACGATTTTTACGACGACGCTGAAATTCTCGAATCCCACGACCTCGACCTCGCGCTGCGGATCGACATAGCCGACGGCCGACTTGGCCTCGTAGGCGCGGCCGCCGATCTCGACGCGGCCCATCGGCGAGAGGCGCGAAAGGGTCGTGCCCCGGTCGCCGATATGCAGCTCCTCGGCCGGAGAGACGGGCGTGCTCGACGAACGGATCTGCTGACGCAGGGAGAACCGCTGCCAGGTCTTGGCCCGCAGCGATACGACCGTCACCAGAAGCGACAGCAGAAGCACGGCGACGATCGCCGCGGCTCCGCCGCCCGTTCCGAAATCCCGGAACGCCAGCCAAACCGCGCAGCCGTCGCACAGCAGCGCCAGCGCCGCACCGACCGTGACGCCGGGCAGCAGGACCAGCTCGGCCACCAGAAACAGCAGCCCGAAGAAGATCAGCAGGATGATATAAAAGAGTTCCATCGTATTCGGATCGGTTATAAAGGTAAGGAATTTTTTCCGATTATTCCGCGACTTCCGCCACTTTTATTTCCAGCGCGGCGTCCGCCTGCCGCAACGCTTCGGCCAGCCACTCGGCCACGGCGCGGTCTTCGAACGTCCCGACGACGAACAACTGCTGTCCGACGCGCGAGAGCTCGCGTCCCTCGGCCGTCCCGGCGATGACCTGTTTCACGGCTTCGGACAGCGCGTCCGTTCCCGTGATCTCGACCCGGTAAACCGCGGCCCCGGCTTCGGGCTCGCGCGACAGATTGCGGTACTCCCCGTCGGTCCACACGACCACCTCGGGGCGCACGAACCCGTGCCTGCGGAGCACGCCCTGCACCGAATCGGCCTCCTCGCGCGTAGCGAAGCCGCCCGTGTAATAGCACCACTTGCCCTCGTCGTTTACCAGATAGGAGAGCGGGTAGGCTCCCCGGAATGTCGCCACGGCACGCTTGGTGTTGAACGTTCCCAGCAGGATACGGTAGATCGTACCGCGCTCGTAAACCCGGCACTCGGGAATGGGATTCTTGTAACTGTATTTCGGCGTCTTGGTGAAGGTCACGCTGTCGAAATCGAGGAAGTAGCGTTCGGCGACCTCCACCTTCGGCAGCCGGAAGTCGATCGCCCCGAGCTGCCCGGCCACGCCGCGCAGCGAATCGGACGCCGCCTCCAGCCCCAGCACGTCGGCCACCGAGCGTTCGTAATCCACCAGGACGCGCTTGCGCAGGAAGTAGTCGGCCACGGCATCCGACGCCGTTTCCCCGCGCACGGCGGCCAGTTGCCGCATCGCCTTCGACAGTGCCTCCTCCTCCCGGACGAGCGCCTGTTCCTGCCCCAGCCTGTCGAGCAGATAACCGTAGGCGTAGTTCTTGTTGTCGAAAATGTAATTCCATACCCCGGAGAGCGAATCGGCCAAAATCCGGTTCACCCCCTGCAACGCCTCGTAACGGTCGAAAACCTCCTGCGCCTCGGCCTCGGTACCGACCGCCGCATAGGTCTCGGCCAGTTGTTTCAGAGTGTCGTAATTGGCGAAATAACGGTTCACGTAATCCACGGCGACCATCTCCATGTCCTGCGCCCGGCGCAACGCCGCATAGTCCGCCGCCGGGAGCTGTTCGCCGAACCAGGGATTGCAGACGAGGTTACGCACCTTGAGCGAATCGGGAATCGCCGCCGAGGTGCGGTGCGGCGCGCCGCCCGCACCTCCCGCGTCGAGATTGGAAAGCACCCACTCCTGCTCGATGGTATTGATGCGGTCGATCAGCCGTCCCTTGGCGTTCCGGATCTCGAAAATCCGGTTCTCGAGCGCCAGAATCTCCTGCGAGTACTGCTGTCTCCGCTCGGGGTCCTCGCGCAGCAGCGTGCGCGTGCGTTCGACCACCCGCACGACGGAATCCTCGCGCGCCTGCAACAGCGCGTCCTCGCGCAGCAGAGACATGTACTCCCCGTTCTTCTCGAGCCCCGCGATGCGGGCCTTCACGTCGAGCTGCTGCGCCCCGAGGCTTCCCGCCGCGAAGAGCGCGCACAGCAATATGTACATTCTTAGGCACTTGGCTTTCATCATCTCCACCATTTTAGAAAAAACAACTGAATCAGGCCGAAAATCTCCAGACGGCCCAACAGCATCAGAAAAGCGTTGAAAAATTTGACGGCGGCCGGAATGCCGGCGTAATTGCCCAGCGAGTAAACCTCGCCGAAACCGGGTCCCACATTGCCCAGGCAGGCCACCGTTCCCGAGAATCCGGTCAGCAGGTCCACGCCGCACAACGCGCTGAACACCGTCCCCGACAGGATGGCCAGCATGTAGGTCACGATGAAAATCATCACGCCGTGGATCACCCCGTCCTCCTGAAGCATGCCGTCGAGCTTGATGCGGATCACGGCGTTGGGATGCTGCTGACGCTGTAGTTGCGTGCGGATCATCTTTCCGGCCAGCACGAGCCGGTTCACCTTCATGCCGCCGGTGGTCGATCCGGCGCAGGCGCAGACGATCGAGCCGAACATGAGCAGGATCACGGCGAACGGCGGCCAGACGTTCGAATCGGCCGAGGCGAAACCCGTCGTGGTCATCAGCGAAAAGAACTGGAAGGCCGCATGACGGAACGAGGAGGTCAGCGTAGGGTAGATATCCGCGGCGTAGAGACTCACGGCGATCAGCACGCTGCATCCGAGCAGAATGCCCACGTACCAGCGTGTCACCTCCGAACGGAAAAGATTGTTGCGTTTGCCGGTGACCGTCGCGTAGATCAGGCCGAAGTGCATACCGGCAATGCCCATCGTCAGGATGAGCACCGTCTCGATCAGCGGGCTGTCGAAATAGGCCACGCTGGCGTTCTTGGTCGAGAAGCCGCTCGTGGCGCAGGCCGACATGGCGTGACACAGGGCGTCGAACCAATTCATGCCCGAGAGTTTGAGCATCACGGTCGAGATCGCCGTCAGCCCCACATAGACCACCAGCAGCACATGGACGATCATCTGCGCCCGGTAACGGTAGTTGTCGCGCGCCAGCGACGACATCTCTACGTTCGAAAGGGTCATCTTGCTGCGGCCCATTGTCGGCAGCACCACCAGCGCGAACATCACCACGCCCATACCGCCGATCCACGTCGTAGAGAAGCGCCAGAACTGCAACCCGCGCGGCAGCGCCTCCACATCGGTAAGCACCGACGCCCCGGTGGTCGTGAATCCCGAGACGCTTTCGAACCACGCGTTCACCAAGCTGAACTCGCCGCCCCAGATCAGGTAGGGGAACATCCCCACCACGCAGGCCACGAGCCACGCCCCCACGACGATGCAGAACCCCTCCTTGTTGGATATCTGGTCGCGCTTGCCGACGAAGATCAGCGGAAAAGCCCCCAGCAGGATCGTCAGCAGCGCCGAGAGCAGCAGGGGATAGAACGACGAGTCCATGCCGCTGACACAGGAGATGCCCGCCGAGAGCAGCATGAACGCCGCGATGAAGAGCAGCACGATTCCGACATACCGAAAAACCACGTCTATCCGCATCCCGATCCCCCTATTTGGCTTGTTTCGTCAGATTGATCAGCGCCTCGATCTTCTCCCGCAGCGAAAGCATCTCGTCCTTGAACTCGCCTTTCACCGCAAAGGGCATCCTGAAGGAGAGGTAGTCGTCCAGCCCCTTGTCCATCCGTTCGACCGGCCGGACACAGTAGACCAAAATGAAATAGTAGAGCATCAGCACGATGGCGATCATCACCGCAAGCGATATGAGCACCGGCGTCACGGCCCGGTAAGCGTTCGTCTTCATCTGCTCGGCGCGCGGAGCCAGCGAACTCTGCGTCGAGGTCATGTAATAGTTGATGGCCGAAACCAGCCGGTCGTAGTAAGCCCCGTATTCGGTCCGGTACCACCTTGCACCGAGCGAATCGGCCCCGCGGACGGCCAGCGAGTCGGTCCTCCGTGCCGCATCGGAAGCCAGGAACCTGTCCGTAAGCAGGCGCAGCCCGGTCGTGGCGAAGGCCAGCGAATCGAGCGCCGACCGGTCCGCAGCCTCCTTCTGCGCCGCGAGCAGCACCTCTTCGAGCCGTTCCAGTCCGGCACGGCACAGGCTGTCGTACGACCGGTCGCCGAACACGGCGCGGCAGGCCATCGCCCCGCTCTGCCCGTGCACGGCGTCGAGCATCTCCCGCGCCAGACGGATGCTGCGCTGGTTGGCGCCGAGAATCTCGTCCGTATCGCGGCTCAGACGGCTCAGTTCGAGGAACGACACCATGCCCGAAAAGAAGAGCAGGCAGACGATACTCAGAAATCCGGCCGTCACCCGTTTGCGCATACCCGTCATACTTTAGCTTTATCCGATTTACGTTTTCGCAAATATAGTGAATTAATCCAGAATTTCACCCCTCAGGTCGCAAGATTCGTCCATCTTCCCGAGCCGCACGCGGCAGATCGTATTGATCCGCGACCGGTCGTAGGGAGCCTTCACCCGGCGGTAGTTGCCCGTGTAGCCGAACATCATGCCGCCGCGCATCGTGTTTTCGAACAGCACCGTGTCCTCCGTGCCTTCGGCCCGTGCGCAGAAGGCGCCGTGCAGCCGGGCGCACAGCGCCTCCAACTCCCCGACACGGCGCGTGGCGACCGACGCCTGCACCTTGCCGGGCAGACCGACCGCCGGCGTCCCGGGGCGTTCCGAGAAGGGAAAGATATGCAGGTAGGCCGGTTCGAGCCCTTCGAGCAGTTCGTACGTGGCACGGAAATCGGCCTCCGTCTCGCCCGGAAACCCCACGATCACGTCGATCCCGATGAAGGCGTCGGGCATCGCCCGCCGCACGGCCGCGATGCGTTCGGCGAAGCGCGCAGCCGTATAGCGGCGGCGCATCAGGTGCAGAATGCGGTCGGAACCGCTCTGGAGCGGAATGTGGAAGTGGTGCATGAAGCGGGGCGACGAGGCGCAGAAGGCGATGATCTCGTCGGTGAGCAGGTTCGGCTCGATCGACGAGATGCGGTAACGTTCGATTCCCTCCACGGCGTCGAGCGCCCGCAGCAGGTCGATGAACCGCTCGCCCGTCGTGCGGCCGAAATCCCCCGTGTTGATTCCCGTGAGGACGATCTCCTTCTGTCCGGCCGCGGCGATCTGGCGCGCCTCGCGCACAAGATCGGCCACGGGCATGTTGCGGCTCGACCCGCGGGCGTAGTGGATCGTGCAGTAGGAACAGCAGTAGTCGCAGCCGTCCTGCACCTTGAGGAAGGCGCGCGTGCGATCGCCGCTCGAAAAGGCGGCGAAGAACGACGTGAGCTGCTCCGTGTCGCAGCTGTAAATCCGCGCCCGGCCCTTTCCGGACAGCTCGGCCACACGTTTGAACAGATCGCATTTGTCGTTGTTGCCCAGCACGATGTCCACGCCTTCGATCGCGGCGATCTCCTGCGATCTGAGCTGCGCGTAGCAGCCCGTCACGGCAATGATCGCCTGCGGATTGCGGCGGTGGAGCCTGCGGATCAGATTGCGGCATTTCTTGTCGGCGTGCTCCGTCACGGAGCAGCTGTTGATGACGCATATGTCGGCCTCGGCCGAAGGGGCCACACGCACGAAGCCGCCGCGCTCGAACTCCCGGGCCAGAGTGGAGGTCTCCGAGAAGTTGAGCTTGCAGCCGAGCGTATGGAAACTGACTCTTCCGGATTGCATACGATAGCTGTTTTTCCCGGCACGAAAATACGAATTATGTCCGAAAGGAGGCCTCATTTCGGAGAAAAAAGCGTAAATTTGCGCGCAATCGGGAAGAGGGAACATGGAATTTTTCAGCGATCTGATCCACTACGGCTACCTGCTCAACGCCCTGACGGCATGCGTGCTTTCGGGCATCGCGTGCGGCATCGTCGGCACGTACGTCGTATGCCGCCGCATGGTCTTCCTCGCCGGCGGCATCACGCACGCCTCGTTCGGCGGGCTGGGCATCGCCTTCTGGCTCGGAGCCGACCCCATCGGCGGGGCGCTCCTGTTCGCCGTGCTCTCGGCGCTGGGCATCGAGTGGGCCGGCAGCAGCGGACGCATCCGCGAGGATTCGGCCATCGGCATCATCTGGTCGGTGGGCATGGCCGTCGGCGCGCTGTTCATGAGCCTGCGTCCGGGCTACACGTCGGGCGATCTGGCGGCCTATCTGTTCGGCAGCATCGTGACCGTCACGCGCGGCGACGTGCTGGCGCTGGCGTGGCTCACGCTCCTCATCCTGCTCGGCGCGCTGCTCTGGCTGCGCCCCGTCATGTACGTCGCCTTCGACCGCGAGTTCGCCCGCAGCCGGGGCATTCCGACCCGGACGATCTCGTACCTCATGGCGGCGCTCGCGGCCGCCACGATCGTCCTCTCGATCCGCATCATGGGCATCGTGCTGCTCATCTCGCTGCTGACGATTCCCGTCGCGATCGTCAATGCCTTTTCGCGGTCGTACCGGACCATCGCCCTCGCGGCGCCGGCCGTGGCCGTGGCGGGCAACGTCGCGGGACTCGTCGTCAGCTACAATTTCGAAGTTCCGCCCGGCGCGGCCATAATATTTACCCTCACGCTTACGCTTATTATGGCAAAACTATTAACTTTGCGCAGGAAAAAACCGCGACCCGCCGCATGAAAACCATTCACAAGCTCGTCCTGAAGGCATATCTCGGGCCCATGGTGCTCACGTTCTTCATCGTCATGTTCGTGCTGATGATGAACATCGTGTGGCGCTATATCGACGAGCTGGTGGGCAAGGGACTGAGCGCGGGCATCATCATCGAGCTGATGACCTATTTCATGGCCAACATGATCCCGATGGGACTGCCGCTCTCGATGCTGCTCGCAGCCATCATGACGATGGGCAACCTGGGCGAGAACTACGAGCTGCTGGCGATGAAATCGGCGGGCATGTCGCTCGTGAAGATCACCAAGCCGCTCATCATTCTGGTCAGCATCGTCTCGGTGGGCAGTTTCTTCATCGGCAACGACCTCGTTCCGAGCGCCAACAAGAAACTCTACAGCACGCTCTACGACATCCGCCAGCAGAAGCAGGCGCTGGAGTTCCAGGACGGGCTGTTCTTCAACGGCATCGACAACATGTCGATCCGCGTCAGCCACCAGGATCCCGACACGCACCTGCTGCACAACGTGCTGATATACGACAACCGCGCGGCCAACAACAACATGAACACCATTCTGGCCGACTCGGGCTACATCCGCCTGTCGGACGACAAGCGGTTCCTGCTGGTGACGCTCTTCCACGGCGAGACCTACGAACAGACCCGCAATTCGCAATGGTTCACCAAGAGCGCGCTGCGCCACCACATCTTCGACCTGCAGAAGCAGGTCATTCCGATGGAGGGCTTCGCCATGGAGCGCACCGACGCCGACCTGTTCAACAACAGCAGCACCAAGGACATCGGCGACCTGTCGCACGACATCGACTCGCTCGAGGTGAAGGTCAATGCCGCGACGACCACCTCCTACGAACCGCTGCTCAAAGAGCAGATTTTCATGCGCGACAACTCCGTGCTGCCGCAGCCCGACAGCCTGCGCGTGGACAAAAGCGGCTACCGCGACCTCGCGGCCGCCGACTCCGTCGCCCGGCTGCCGATGCGCGAGAAGGACAAGGTGTGGAACCTCGCGCGGACGCTGGCCAAAAGTTCGCGCAACACCTTCTCGTCGTTCGACGAATCGACGGCCAAGGAGGCGCTCAACCAGCTCTACCGCTCGAAGGTCGAATGGCACAAGAAGCTCTCCCTGCCGGTGTCGATCCTCATTTTCTTCCTGATCGGCGCCCCGTTGGGAGCCATCATCCGCCGCGGCGGTCTGGGACTTCCCGTGGTGGTCTCGGTCATCTTCTTCGTGATCTACTACATCATCAGCCTCACGGGCGAGAAGCTGGCCAAGGAAGGCAATTGGGAGGCTATCTACGGCGTCTGGCTCTCGACCTTCATTCTGACGCCGATCGCCGTTTACCTCACATGGAAGGCCACGAACGATTCGGCGCTGCTCGACACCGACTGGTACGCCGGACGGATCAAGGCCCTGCGGGATCGGATCGCCCCGGCGGCGGCCCGGCTGACCGACAAATTGAAATTCAGAATCAGAAATAGACATGGCAAAGCAAACGACGCTCAATAGCGTAGAGGAGGTCATCGAGGACTTCCGGAACGGAAAGATCGTCATCGTCGTCGATGACGAGGACCGCGAGAACGAAGGCGACTTCATCGTCGCCGCCGAAAAGATCACGCCCGAGATCGTGAACTTCATGCTCAAGGAGGGCCGCGGCGTGTTGTGCGCCCCGCTGTCGGAAGAGCGCTGCGCGCAGCTCGAGCTGAACATGATGGAGGAGAACAACACCTCGCTGCTCGGCACGCCCTTCACGGTGACGGCGGACCTGCTGGGCCACGGCTGCACGACGGGCGTCTCGATCCACGACCGCGCCGCCACGATCCGCGCGCTGGCCGATCCCGCGACCAGGCCTTCCGACCTGGGGCGCCCGGGACACATCAACCCCCTGCGCGCCCGGCAGAAAGGCGTGCTGCGCCGCCCGGGCCATACCGAAGCGGCCGTGGACCTGGCCAGGCTGGCCGGATTGCAGCCCGCCGGCGCGCTGATCGAAATCATGAACGAGGACGGCACGATGGCCCGCCTCCCGCAGTTGCAGGAGATCGCCCGAAAGTTCGACCTGAAGATCATCTCGATCGCCTCGCTGATCGCCTACCGGCTGCGCGAGGAGTCGATCGTCGAACGGGGCGTGACGGTTCCCCTGCCTACGGAGTGGGGCGACTTCCGCATCACGCCGTTCCGCCAGAAGTCGAACGGCGTGGAACACGTCGCGCTCACCAAAGGCGAATGGAGCGAAGAGGAGCCGGTGCTCATCCGCGTGCATTCGTCGTGCGCCACGGGCGACATTTTCGGCTCGTACCGCTGCGACTGCGGCGAGCAGCTCCACCGCGCGATGCAGATGATCCAGCGGGAAGGCAAGGGCGCCGTCGTCTATCTCAATCAGGAGGGGCGCGGCATCGGACTCTGCAACAAGATCCACGCCTACAAGCTTCAGGACGAGGGACTCGACACCGTGGACGCCAACCTCCGGCTGGGCTTCAAGGCCGACGAACGCGACTACGGCGTGGGCGCGAGCATCATCCGCGAGCTGGGTATCCGCCACATGCGGCTGATGACCAACAACCCGCTCAAACGCGCCGGGCTGGAGGGCTACGGGCTGAAGATCGACGAGATCGTGCCCATCGTCATCGCGCCGAACAAGTACAACGAACATTACCTGGAGACCAAGCAGGAGCGTATGCATCATACGCTGGGACTGGAGAAGAAATAGCGCACGACCGGCCCGCGAAAGCGCGGCATCCGCCGCGGACGCCCGGACCGGCGCGACAAAAACGAAACCGCATCATGGACGCAAGGCAACTCCGCATCGTATTCATGGGCACGCCCGAATTCGCCGTGCCGTCGCTCCGCGCGCTGGTCGCCGGGGGCTACAACGTCGTGGGCGTCGTCACCGCCCCCGACAAACCCGCCGGACGCGGGAGGCAACTCCGCGAAAGCGACGTGAAGACCGCCGCCCGGGAGCTGGGGCTTCCGATCTTGCAGCCCGAAAGGCTGAAGGCCCCGGAGTTCGTCGGGGCGCTGCGGGCGCTGCGGCCCGACCTGGGTATCGTCATCGCGTTCCGCATGCTGCCCGAGGTCGTGTGGGCCATGCCGCGACTGGGAACCTTCAACCTCCACGCCTCGCTGCTGCCTCAGTACAGGGGCGCCGCGCCGATCAACTGGGCGATCATCAACGGCGAGCGGGAGACGGGCGTGACGACCTTCCTGCTGAACCACGAGATCGACAAGGGAGCCATCCTCGCGCAGACGCGCCTGCCGATCCTTCCGCAGGACAACGCCGGCACGCTCTACGAAAAGCTGATGACCGCCGGCGTCGCACTCGTCACGCGGACCGTGGAGCGCATCGCCGCGGGCGACATCGCCCCCGTCGAACAGCAATACGCCGACGAGGCGACGCTCCGCCCCGCGCCCAAGATCTTCAAGGAGGACTGCCGGATCGACTGGACGCTGCCGGGACGGAGGATCGTCGATTTCATCCGAGGGCTGGCGCCCTATCCGGCGGCCTGGAGCGACCTGATCCGCGAAGAGGGGGACCGGAAAGACGGCACGGCTCCCGGAGGAGAGAGCGGCGGGGCGGCCGGCGACGGACCGTCGGTCAAAATCTTCTCCGCGGCATTCGAAGCCGCCGCACACGAACTGCGGCCGGGCACGGTCGCAAGCGACGGCCGCACGGAAATCCGCATCGCCTGCGCCGACGGCTGGATCATTCCCGGAGAGTTGCAGCTCGCGGGCAAGAAGCGGCTCCCGGTGCGCGAACTGCTGCTCGGCTGGCGCGACGTAAACCAATACCGCTTCGGACGATAGTCCGTCCGCATACAGGAGCACGCCCCGATACGCAATTCACCCCTGCCGCTGCGTACGGCAGGGGTGAATCCGTTCCGGGAACGACCTCACGCACCGACAGGCACGCCCTTGCCGATCTTCCGTTCGACCTCCTCCTTCGGCAACGGCTTCGTGCAGAAAAACCAGTCGCAGCACGTCACCCCCTCGGGCTGCTTCTCGCCGTCGTCGCCCTTCATCGGCACGATCACGTCGTCGCCCGGCCGCCAGTCGGCCGGCAGCGCAATCCGGAAGGCGTCGATGGTCTGCAATCCGATCAGCACCCGCTCGATCTCGTCGAAATTGCGCCCCAGCGCCAGCGGATAGCAGATCATGGCCCGCAGCACGCCCGTCGGGTCGATGAAAAAGACCGCCCGCACGGCCGCCGTCTCGCTCTCTCCTGGCTGAATCATGCCGTAGAGCGACGCGACCTTCATCCCCACATCGTCGATGATCGGGAATTCGACCCGCACGCCCTTCATCCCGCGGTATTCGATCCGGTCGCGGATCGTCCGCAGCCAGGCGATATGGCTGTTGCGGCTGTCCACCGAAAGCCCCACCAGCTCGCAGTTCAACGCCCGGAACCGCTCCGTGCGGGCCCCGAACGTAAGCACCTCGGTCGTGCAGATCGGCGTGAAATCGGCCGGATGGCTGAACAGAATCACCCATTTGCCCTTGTAATCGCCCGGGAAGCGGATCCTCCCCCGGGTCGTCATCGCCTCGAAAGCCGGGACGGGTTCCCCCAGCCGCGGCATCGTCCGTCGTTGTTCGTCCATAGTCTCTGAAATTTGAAATCCGTCCGACATTCCGCAAATTCGATACCCGAATGCCGCTTTCGAGGAAAAAATCCGTACCTTTGCGGCGTTTCCGAAAAAAACGCATTATGATCCGCACCCCGTTCGTCCGAACCGGTATCCCCGGCGGCAGTTCCCCGCTATTCCGGCCTGCGATCTACCTGCTGCTGACGCTGGCCTTCTATGCCGCGCTGTCGGCCGCGGACCGCATCTGGGAAATCCCGCATCCGCACCTGTTCGTCATCCGGCTCCGGCGATTCACCGACGCCATGCTGCTGGCGCTGCCCGTCTGGTTCCTGCACAAAAAACGGTGGGTGCTGCTCTGGATCGCGCTGGCCGACCTTTACCTGCTCTCGAACGTCTGGTACTACCGGAACTACGGCAACGTCATGCCGCTGCCCTCGTACCTGATGGTGCGCAACCTCGACGGCCTCGGTCCGAGCATCCGCAGTTCGATCCGGCTCCGGGACCTTTGGATCGTGCTTCCCTCGGTCTGCTTCGCCGTCTGCTATCCGTTCCTGAGCCGATACGATTCCAAAGGGGGGGGGAAGCGGTTCCGCATCGTGTGGTGCGCGGGCTGCCTGCTGTTCATCGCCGCCGTCGTCGCGCTGCCGTACCGCCACGACCGCAACAGTTTCAGCCATCCCTGGCCCTGTTTCCGGAACGAGCTCATGGTAGGCTACCGCGAATTCGGACTGATAAATTACTGGATCTACGAAATCGGCTGCTTGCAGGGCTGCTCGGATGAAGAAAAACAGTACGCCGCACAGTTCGTCGAAGCCTCCGAACGGAGGGCCTTCCGCGATCCGCTGGCGCCGGAGCACCGGAAAAACCTCATCGTGGTACTCATGGAATCGCTCTCCAACTGGCCCATAGGACTCACGGTCGAAGGGACCGAAGTGACTCCCTTTCTCGATTCGCTGGCCCGGGACACGAGCGTAATCTGCTTTCCGCACGTATTGCCGCAGGTGAAGGACGGCCGTTCGTCCGACGCCCAGTTGCTGCTCAATACCGGACTGCTGCCGATCGAAACCGGAGCCGCCGCCAGCCTCTACGGCAGCACGAACACCTATCCGTCGCTCCCGAAAGCGCTGGCCCGGAAGGGGTATGCCTCCGCCTCGTTCATCTGCGACTCCCGGTCCTACTGGAATCAAGAGGCCACGACGAAGAGTTACGGATTCGGCGCCCTGCACGAGAAGCTGGGCGAAGGCGGCCCCTCGGTCCGGGCCGACGAAAACCTGTACCGCCGCGCCCTTCCGATCCTGCGGGAGCTGCCGCAGCCGTTTTACGCCCAGCTGGTCACCATGTCGGGCCACGATGCCGTGAAAAGCGAGCTCGAAAGCCCGCTCAACGAAGCCTGCATCACGGACGAGCAGGCAAAATACTACCTGGTCGTCACGCAATACGCAGACCGTTGCCTCGCAGGGTTCATCGACTCGCTCAAACGGTACGGGCTCTACGAGCGGAGCATCGTCGTCATCACGGGCGACCACGACTCGATCACCCGCAACCGCTACGAGGGACGCGAACGGTGCGAACTGAGCGACCGGTTCGTCCCGCTGTTCATTCTCAACGCCCCGCTGAAGGCCGTCGGCACGGATGCCGCGATCGCGCAATGCGACATCTATCCGAGCCTGCTGGACATGATGAACGCCGGGGATTACATCTTTCACGGACTGGGCGAAAGCGTCTTCCGCCGCCGGATCGACTGCGCGTCGGACCATTCGAGCGGCTGGGTCGGCGACAACACGGACGACTCGGTGCGGCAGTACCGCAAAGCGCTGTGGCGCGTCTCGGACATCCTGATCCGGTCGGATTATTTCAAATCCCGGACAGACGACTGAAACGGCTCATCTTCCGGACATAAAAGGACCCTATAAAATTCATTTGGAAAATATTCGTATATTTGTTCTATCATAACTAAAAAACAACGCCTATGAATAAATAGATCGTTTACCTGAAACACACGCGTACCGCCACCGCACAGCGAAGCACAGGTACATACATATAAAAAGCGTTAGCTTTATTGCTTGCTATTGAAACTTCGACAATTTCACAGCTGACAAGAGTAAAGCGTAAACGCTCACGTTTCTACGTGGGCTTTACTCATTATTTGTCAGCAAGGTAGTCGAAGACCTCAATAGCAAATAAAAGTTTAGCCTGCGTTTTTTATATGCTTGTCAATAACCCACATCAACTCAAGCATTATGAAAAAATCGTATCTAACATCCATGCTCGCACTCGTATGCTGTACCGTTTCGGCGCAGGATATCATACTAAAGAAAAACGCGGATGAAATTCAGGCCAAGGTCCTGAAAGTAACTGAAACGGAGATCGAATACAAAAAATGGGAGAATCTCGACGGCCCGATTTACACCATCCCGGCAAACGAAATATTCATCATCAAATATCAAAACGGTTCCAAAGATATCATTTCGGCCAACTCCGCCCGCACCCGATCGGATATCGCAGGAAACTTCCCGAAATATCAGGGAGAAATAGCAGCGGCATACGGACTCGGCGTGGGCAGGGTCTCCGAATTCATCAACACGGACCGGATACTCTTCGAAACCGTACACGGCATACGCATCAACCCCTATCTATTCACTGGTCTGGGCCTCGGGTTCGACTATTTTTACGAATCCATAGACATGGAGGACTACTACGGAAACGCGATCGGCAGCTACGACGGAGCCGGAGTATTGTCTTCATTCATCAATCTGAAAGGATATTATCCGGCTACCAAAAAACTTGCTGTCTATTTTTCGCTCGACCTCGGTGCTGCATTCGGAGTAGCCGGTTGGGCCGAGGGAACGGAATTCCATACCAGCGTAGGTCCGGGTATCAACTGGGGAAACCGAAAAGGATCACCCCGCGGAGATTTCAGCATCCGGTTCCAGCACATGGGAACCGGAACGAATGCCATTCTGTTCAGAATCGGCTTCGGATTCTGACCGAACACAAAAGAAGAGGCGCGAACGAAGGCGCCTCTTCTTCTTCATACATGTCACCGGAATCAGCGTTTGCGGATGATCTCGCCGCCGTGGCGGATGGCCTCCTCGTTGGCCGGAAGCATTTTCCACGCCCGCTCCGGAAGCGACTTTTTCAGGCCCACCATCACGTTCTCCATCGCAACGACAGGACGCACCTTGAGGTAACCGCCCAGGATCATCGTGTTGAACAGCTTGGCCTGACCCATCCTCGCGCACTCGGCCGTGGCGTCGATCGCATAGACTTCGATGTCCTTGCGCACCGGGTGCCGCGTGATGCCGTTCGTGTCGTAGATCAGCACGCCGCCCGGCTTGACCATCGGCTCGAACTTCTCCATCGACTGCTGGTTCAGAATGATCGCCGTGTCGAACTCGTGCGCGATGGGCGACGAAATCTTCCGGTCGGAGAGGATCACCGTCACGTTGGCCGTGCCGCCGCGCATCTCGGGGCCGTAGGAGGGCATCCACGTCACCTCGAAGTCCTGCATCACGCCCGAATAGGCCAGAATCTTACCCATCGAAAGGACGCCCTGTCCTCCGAATCCTGCTATGATCAATGTCTCTTTCATCGCGTCTCCTCCATTTTTACGTCCTTGATATCGCCCAGCGGATAGAAGGGCAGCATGTTCTCGGCAAGCCACTTGTTCGAGGCCACGGGCGAGAGTTTCCAGCCGCTGTTGCAGGTCGAAACGACCTCCACGAGCGAGAAACCGTTGCCGGCCATCGAATTTTCGAACGCCTTGCGGATCGCCTTCTTGCACTTGCGCACGTTGGCAGGCGTGTGCACGCTCTGACGCGTGATGTAGGTCGCACCGTCCAGATGGGCCATCATCTCGGCGATCTTGTAGGGATAACCGTTCAGCCGCGGGTCGCGGCCGTAGGGCGTCGTCGCCGTCTTCATGCCCAGGAGGGTGGTGGGGGCCATCTGACCGCCGGTCATGCCGTAGATCGCATTATTGATATAGATCGCCACGACGTTCTCGCCGCGTGCCGCCGCATGGATCGACTCCGCCGTGCCGATGGCCGAAAGGTCGCCGTCGCCCTGGTAGGTGAAGACCAGATTTCCCGGGTGGAGCCGCTTCACGGCCGTAGCCACGGCCAGCGCGCGGCCGTGCGCCGCCTCGATCCAGTCGATGTCGATATAATTGTAGGCGAACACCGAGCAGCCCACGGGCGAAATGCCCACGGCCTTCTCCGCGAGGCCCATCTCGTCGATGACCTCCGCTACGAGTTTGTGCACCGTACCGTGGCTACAGCCCGGACAGTAGTGCATGACGTTATCGGTGATGAGTCTGGGCTTCGCGTAGACCAGATTCTCCTGTTTGATTTCAACCTCTGCCATCGTCTTACTTGTTAATCAGTTTTTCCTTGAGCGCGTCGAGCACCTCGTCGGGATTGAAAAGCATACCGCCCTGACGGCCGTAATGCTCCACGGGAGCCTTGCCGTTCACGGCCAGCCGCACGTCCTCGACCATCTGGCCGGCGTTCAGCTCGGCCGACAGGAAGCCCCTGACGCCGCGGGCGGCCAGTTCGGCGATCTGTTTCTTCGGGAAAGGGTAGAGCGTGATCGGACGCAGCAGGCCGACCTTCAACCCCTCGGCACGGGCCATTTCGACCGTCGCCGAACAGATGCGCGCCGACGATCCGAAGGCCACGATCACCCACTCCGCATCGTCGCATCCGATCGCCTCGTAACGCACCTCGTTCTCTTCGAGCGCACGGTACTTGTCCTGCAGCCGCTTGTTGATGATCTCCATCTTCTCCGACTGTAGTTCGAGCGACGTCACGACATTGCGTCCGCGGTCGGCGGGTTTGCCGTAAGCGGCCCACGTGCGGCACTCGGCGGCGATCTCCTCATCGGTCCTGCGGGGCCGCTGCGGAGCGAGCACCACCTTCTCCATCATCTGTCCGATCGCGCCGTCGGCCAGGATCATGGCCGGATTGCGGTACTTGAAGGCCAGATCGAACGCCTCGGCCACATGGTCGTGCATCTCCTGCACCGAGTTGGGCGCGAAGACGATCAGGTGGAAGTCGCCGTGGCCGCCGCCCTTGCAGGCCTGGAAATAGTCGCCCTGCGAAGGCTGGATCGTGCCCAGTCCCGGGCCGCCGCGCTGGCAGTTCACGACAAGGCACGGAAGCTCGGCCCCGGCCAGATAGCTCAGCCCCTCGGACATCAGACTGATGCCGGGGCTCGACGAGGAGGTCATCACCCGTTTGCCGGTCGAAGCCCCGCCGTAAACCATGTTGATCGACGAAATCTCCGACTCGGCCTGCAGGACCACCATGCCGGTCGTCTCCCAGGGCTTGAGCTCCATGAGCGTCTCCATCACCTCCGACTGGGGCGTGATCGGGTAACCGAAATACCCGTCGCAACCGTAGCGGATCGCCGCATGGGCGATCACCTCGTTGCCTTTCATCAATTTTATCTCCTTCTCTGCCATAGCTATTCGAATTTTTGACGATAAACCGTGATGACGCTGTCGGGACAGATCACCGCGCACGAGGCGCAACCCGTGCAGGCGTCGGGATTCGCCATCCGGGCCACCGGATAGCCCTTGCTGTTCACCTCGGCCGACAATTCGAGCACCGCGCACGGACACGACGCCACGCAGACCCCGCACCCTTTGCACCGCTCCTTATCGACCACGATCGTTCCTTTGATTTTTGCCATATCGACGTTGTTTGTTTGTTCTTACAAATGTAAGAAAATTTTGACAAATACTCGATTGTTCACAACAAAACTTTCGGGAAATCCGACGCCCCGGAAGCGATCGTCCGGGTGTCCGAACGCGCTACCGGCAAAAAATATCCGCACCCCGGCAGCGGCCGCTGCGGCGGAAAACCGCATCCATTCACGGCGGAAACCGCACCGGGCCTCGGCACACCCGTTACGCCGCCGGAACCGTACCCCGAACAGAAGCCCACATCCGGCAGACCGGAAACCTCCCGGCAAAGCACCGCACACGAATCCGCTCCGGGCTGGAAGGGCAGGGCGGCCGCGGCAGATTCCGCAACCGCGCCCCATAAAAAAGCGGGGACCGCCCTCCGAGGCGATCCCCGCACATGCTGTCCGCAACGGGTTCCTCCGCAGGCGGCGGTTCCTGCGGCCCGCAGTCCCGTCACTCGCCGAAGGAGTGAATCACCACGCCCGAGCGCAGCTTCGGCTCGAACCACGTGGTCTTCGGCGGCATGATATTGCCCGTGTCGGCGATGTCGATCAGTTGCTTCATCGAGACGGGGTAGAGGGCGAAGGCCGTCTGCATCTCCCCGCTGTCCACGCGGCGCTTCAGCTCGCCCAGTCCGCGGATGCCGCCCACGAAGTCGATCCGTTTCGACGTCCGGAGGTCCCCGATGCCCAGAATCCGGTCCAGCACCCGGTTAGAAAGCACCGTTACGTCCAGCACCCCGATCGGGTCGTGGTCGTCGTAGGTTCCCGGTTTGGCCGTCAGGCTGTACCAGCGGCCTCCGAGGTACATCGAGAAATTGTGCAGCGCCTGCGGACGGTACTCCTCCGCGCCCTTCTCCTCGACCGTGAAATCCTCTTTCAGCCGTTCGACGAACGCCTCGGGCGTCAGTCCGTTCAGGTCCTTCACCACGCGGTTGTAGTCGATGATGCGGAGCTGACTGGCGGGGAACGTCACGGCCAGGAAATAGCAGTACTCCTCCTCGCCCGTATGATGCGGATTCTTCCCGCGACACTCCGCGCCCACACGCGCGGCAGCGGCCGTGCGGTGGTGTCCGTCAGCGACGTACAGCGCCGGAATACCCTTGAATATCTCCGTGATTCGGTCGTTCGTAGCCCGGTCGCGGATCACCCAGAGCTTGTGCCCGAAGCCGTCCTCGGCCGTGAAGTCGTACTCCGGGGCTTCGGACTTCACCACGCCTTCCACGATGGCGTCGATCTCCGCGTTGTCGGGATAGGCGAAGAACACCGGCTCGATATTGGCCTGCTGATTGCGAACGTGGATCATGCGGTCCTCCTCCTTCTCGGTGCGCGTCAGCTCGTGCTTCTTGATGGCCCCCGAGAGGTAGTCCTCGAAGTGGCAGCACATGGCCAGACCGTACTGCGTACGGCCCTCCATCGTCTGCGCATATATATAATAGTACTCGCCGGGGTCCTGTACGAGCCAGCCCCGTTCGCGCCACTTGCGGAAATTCTCCACGGCCCGGGCATAGACCTCCGGGGCGTGTTCGTCGGCGATGGGATCGAAATCGATCTCGGGTTTGATGATATGCAGCAGCGAACGCTCCGTGGCCTCGGCCTTCGCCTCGGCGGAGTTCAGCACGTCGTAGGGACGCGACGCCACCTCGGCCGCATACTGCTTCGGCGGGCGGATTCCGCGAAAAGGTTTGATTCTTACCATAACAGTTTCAGGTTGCCGATACCGTCCGGAGCGCGGACGCAGAAACGCCTCTCCGCCCCGGACGGTTCTCGTATTCGCCGTTTATTTGTTTACCTGGAAACGGGTGTTGCCCGTTCTGAAGAAATCCACGATCTGCCGTGCGGCGGCCAGACCGGCATTGAGGTTGGCCTCGGCCGTCTCGGCGCCCATCTTCTTGGGCGTGGCGAAGACGCGCTTGCCGAACGCCTCGTCCAACGCGGCCTGATTGCCCGCGGCGATGTCGGTGACGTACTTCAGGTCCTCGCGCTCGGTCAGCGCGCGCATCAGCCCCTCCTCGTCGATCACCTCCTTGCGCGCCGTGTTCACCAGCGTCGCCCCCTTGGGCATCGACATCAGCAGGTCGTAGCCGATCGAGCCCTTAGTCTCTGCCGTCGCGGGAATGTGCAGCGAAAGGAAATCGGCGGTTTTGTAAAGCTCCTCCACGGAACCGACGCGCCGCACGCCGTCGGCCTCGAAGACCGCCGGGTCGGAAAGGAACGGGTCGTAGGCAACGACATTCATCCCCAGCGCCTTGCCCTTACGGCCCACCAGACGCCCCACATTGCCGTAGGCGTGGATTCCGAGCGTCTTGCCCTGAATCTCCGAGCCCGTGCCGGGCGTGAAGCGGTTGCGCGACATGAAGATCATCAGCGCCACGGCCAGTTCGGCCACGGCGTTCGAGTTCTGTCCCGGGGTGTTCATCACCACGATTCCCCGCTCCGAAGCGGCCGCAAGGTCCACGTTGTCGTATCCCGCGCCGGCACGCACGACGATCCGGAGACGCCGCGCCGCGGCGATCACCTCGGCGGTCACCTTGTCGCTGCGGACGATCAGCGCATCGGCCTCCGCAACGGCCTCGAGCAACTGCGCTTTGTCGGTGTATTTCTCGAGCAATGCCAGCTCGCCGCCGGCCTCTTCGACGATTTCCCGGATTCCCTCCACGGCCTTCTTCGCGAAAGGCTTCTCCGTAGCTACCAATATTTTCATACTCTTCATGATTTCGATGTTCAACTCCTCTTTATAATCCCACGCCTTCACTTCGCCCGTGAGGGTGTCGTAACCGGCCGGGACACGCGTAACGAGAGCCATGACCGCAGGTTATTTCGCATGTTTCGCGGCGAACTCCTGCATGCACTCCACCAATACGCGGACGCTCTCGGCCGGCAGCGCGTTGTAGCACGACGCACGGAAGCCGCCCACCAGCCGGTGACCCTTGATGCCGACGATGCCGCGGGCCTTGGCAGCCTCCATGAACTCGGGAGCCAGCTCCTCGTAACCGTCCGCCATGACGAAGCAAATGTTCATCAGCGAACGGTCCTCCTTCTCCACCGTGCCGCGGAAGAGCGGGTTGCGGTCGATCTCGTCGTAGAGCAGCGCGGCCTTCTCGCGGTTGCGGCGGAAGATTTCCCCGACGCCGCCGATCGACTTGAGCCAGCGCAGCGTCTCCATGAGTACGTAAATAGGGAAGACGGGCGGCGTGTTGAACATCGAGTTGTTCTCCACGTGGGTCCTGAACGACACCATCGTCGGCAGGTCGCGGACGATGCGGTCGAGCATGTCCTCGCGGATGATGGCGAAAGCCACGCCCGCCGGGGCCAGGTTCTTCTGGGCGCCGCCGTAGATCATGGCGTACTTCGAGACGTCCACCGGACGCGACAGGATGTCGGACGACATGTCGGCGATAAGGGGCACGGGCGAGGAGATGTCCTCGTGGTACTCCGTACCGTAGATCGTGTTGTTCGACGTAATGTGCAGGTAGTCCAGATCCGCGGGAACGGCGAAACCCTTCGGAATGTAGGTGAAGTTGCGGTCCTCGGACGAAGCCACCACCTCGACCTCGCCGTAGCGTTTGGCCTCCTTGATGGCTTTCTTGGACCATACGCCCGTATTCACGTAACCCGCCTTCCGGCCGAGGAAGTTGGCCGCCACCTCGTAGAAGAGGGTGCTGGCGCCGCCCCCCAGATAGACGATCCGGTAGTTGTCGGGAATGGCCAGCAATTCGCGGAAGAGCCGGTCGGCCTCCTCCATCACGGCATCGAACTCCTTCGAGCGATGCGAGATAGAAAGCACGGAGAGTCCCGATCCGTTGAAGTCGAGCACGGCCTTGGCCGCATTTTCGATCACCTCGTCCGCCAGGATCGAAGGTCCTGCATTGAAATTGTGCTTTTTCATAATGTTACGTGATTTGGTTGTTTGACTTTCATTCTGTTAGTTTACTAACACAAATATAAACAAAAATAAATTCAAAAATGCAAGCGTCGCCAAATAAATTTCACTCTCCGTCCCGAAGCCCTCCCTTTTTGAATTGTTTTTATTAATTTTGCCGAAATTTAAGCTCCAGCCACATGGTAAAATCAATGACCGGCTTCGGGAAAAGCGAAGTCACGCTCCCGAACCGAAAAATCACGGTCGAAATCCGCTCCCTGAACTCCAAACAGATGGACCTCTCGCTGCGGCTGCCAGCGATCTACCGGCAATCGGAATATGAAATCCGCAACGCGGTCGCCCGCGCGCTCCGGCGCGGGAAGGTGGACGTCTTCGTTTCGGTCGAATCGCAGGCCGTCGAAACCTCGGCCCACATCAACGGGCAGGTACTGGCCGCCTACGCCAGCGAGCTGCGCGAAGCCGCCCGCGAAGCGGGGTTCGACACGACGGGCCCCGGATGGGACGCCGCCGCATTACAGGTGCTCATGCGCCTTCCCGACGCGGTGTCCACCGACGCGGAGAGCGTCTCCGAGGAGGAGCACGCCGCACTGCTGCGGGCCGTCGAGGAAGCCTGCGGCAGGCTCGACGCCTTCCGCTCGCAGGAGGGCGCCATCCTGATCGCCGACCTGCTGCGGCGCGTGGAGCTGATCGAAGGATACCGTCACGAGGTCGAACCGTTCGAAAAGGCCCGCACCGAGACCATCCGGGCCCGGATTCTGGACAACCTCGAGAAACTCGCCGCCGAAGTGGACCGCAACCGGCTGGAGCAGGAGATGATCTTCTACCTCGAGAAACTCGACATCACCGAGGAGAAGGTGCGCCTGGACAACCACTGCCGCTACTTCCGCGAAGTGGCCGGCAGCGAGGAGGACGCGGGCCGCAAGCTGGGCTTCATCGCCCAGGAGATGGGCCGCGAGATCAACACGATGGGATCGAAGGCCAACGAAGCGAACATCCAGCGGATCGTCGTGCAGATGAAGGACGAGCTGGAAAAGATCAAGGAACAGGTGCTGAACATATTGTAAACGGGCCGCAACGCCGCGGAACCGAAACAGATACACACGATGGGCAAAGTCATCATCTTCTCCGCCCCGAGCGGGTCGGGTAAAACCACGATCGTCCGCCGGCTGCTGGCGCGCTATCCGCAGTTGGAATTCTCGATTTCGGCCACCAGCCGCGCCCCGCGCGGCGAGGAGCGCGACGGGACGGACTACTATTTTCTTCCGCAGGAGGAGTTCATGCGCGCCGTAGCCGAAAACCGCTTCGTGGAGTGGGAAGAGGTTTACGAGGGAACCTGCTACGGCACGCTGCGCAGCGAGGTGGAACGCATCTGGCAGCGGGGCCACGTGATCGTCTTCGACGTGGACGTGCTGGGAGGCATCAACCTCAAGCGCATTTTCGGCGGCGACGCCTGCTCGGTATTCATCATGCCGCCCTCCGTGGAGGAGTTGCGCCGCCGCCTCGAAGGGCGCGGCACGGACGCCCCCGAAGTGATCGAGCGGCGCGTGGCGAAGGCCGAGTTCGAGCTGACCAAGGCCCCGGAGTTCGACCATATCGTGCTGAACGACCGTCTCGAGGAGGCCGTGGAGCGCACCTGCGCGATTCTCGACGCATTTATCGGACAGGCCGAATGAAGCGCATGATGCTCTATTTCGGGTCGTTCAACCCGGTGCACAAGGGACATACCGCCCTGGCCGAGTACGTCCTCGAACGCGGCCTCTGCGACGAGGTGGCGCTCGTTGTCTCGCCCCGGAGCCCCTACAAGGAGACCGCGGAGCTGGCTCCCGAACTGGACCGTTTCGAGATGGCGGAGATCGCCTGCGCGGCATCGGAATACCCGGACCGCATCAAGCCGTCGGCGGTGGAGTTTCTGCTCCCGAAGCCCTCGTACACAATCGACACGCTTCGTTATCTCACGCAGAACTTCGGATCGGAAATGCGCTTCTCGATTCTCATGGGCGGCGACCAGATCGCCCGGCTCGACGGCTGGAAGGAGTACGAGCGGGTGCTCGAATATCCGATCTACGTCTATCCGCGCCGCGGCGAACGGACCGACCGTTTCGCAGGGCGGATCACCGTGCTCGACGACGCCCCGTTGCAGGACCTCTCCGCCACGCAGATCCGCGAACGCATCGGACGGGGCGAAGCGGTGGACGGCCTGCTCGACGACGGGGTGGCGGAGTACATCCGCCGCAAGGGACTGTGGAGCCCCGCTTCGCGGATCGCGGCCCTCTCGGCGCGGATCGACGCCGGAACGGCGGATGCGGCGCTCTACGTCGAACGCGGCAGACTCCATTTCCGCCTCAACGAGTGGGGCGCTGCCCTCAACGACTTCAACCGGGCGCTGGCCCTCGACACGGACAACGCCGAGGCCCGGCAGTACGTCGAGATGGCGCGGGAGATTCTGGAGTTCCGCTACAAGGACCTCTACAACCCCTGAGGCGGCCCAGGCGGACAGCGAAACAATAGAAACGATACAAACGACACGGACAACGATGGAAAAACTGAAAATAGCACTCCTCGCGGGCGGCGACTCGCCCGAACGGGAGATCGCCCTGCAAAGCGCCGCACAGATCGCCGCGGCGCTGGACCGCGGGAAATACGACGTCACGGTAATCGACCTGCATCGCCGCGACTGGCACTACACGGCGCCGGACGGGCGGCAGTGGCAGGTGGACAAGAACGACTTCTCGCTCACCGTGGAAGGCGAGCGGCGGGAGTTCGACTACGCGCTCGTCATCATCCACGGCACGCCCGGCGAGGACGGCAGGCTGCAAGGCTACCTCGACATGATGGGCATTCCCTATTCGTCGTGCTCGATGGTCTCGTCGGTCATCACCTTCGACAAGATCACCACCAAGCGCACGCTCGCGGGACGCGGCATCAACCTCGCCCGCGAGGTGTTCCTCCGCCGGGACGAGGCGTTCGATGCGGCGCGGATCGTCGCCGACCTGGGGCTGCCCCTCTTCGTGAAACCCAACGCCAACGGCTCGTCGTTCGGCGTCACGAAAGTCCACACCCCCCGAAGAGCTGCCCGCGGCCATCGCCGCAGCCTTCGCACAGGGAGACGAAATCCTCGTCGAGGAGTGCATCGCGGGCCGCGAAATGGGATGCGGCGTGATGATCGCCGGCGGGAAGGAGTACCTCTTCCCCATTACGGAGATCATCCCCCGCAAGGAGTTCTTCGACTACGAAGCCAAATACACCGCCGGACGCTCCGAGGAGATCACCCCGGCCGACATCGCCCCCGAAGTGAAGGCCGAGCTGAACCGCATGACCCTCGAGGCGTACAGAACCTGCCGCTGCTCGGGCGTCGTACGGGTGGATTTCATCGTCACGCCCGAAGGCAGACCCTATTTCATCGAGCTGAACTCGATCCCCGGCATGAGTGCGGGCAGCATCGTCCCCAAGCAGGTCCGCGCAATGGGCATGACCCTCGGGGAGCTGTTCGACATCGTTATCGACGACACCCGCCGCAAATGATCGAGATCGACGACAAAATCGTGAGCGCCGACCTGCTGCGCGAATGCTTCGCCTGCGACATCGCGCGCTGCAAGGGCATCTGCTGCGTGGAGGGGAACGCCGGCGCGCCGCTCGAGGAGGACGAGGAGACGATCCTCGAAAGCGAATACCCGCATTACAAACCCTACATGACGCCCGAGGGAATCGCCGCCGTCGAACGGCAGGGATTCATGGTCGTGGACGAGGAGGGGGACTATACCACGCCGCTGGTCGCCGGCGCCGAGTGCGCCTACGCCTATACGGAGAACGGCACGACGCTCTGCGCCATCGAAAAGGCGTGGCTGGAGGGCCGCACGACCTTCCGCAAGCCGATCTCGTGCCACCTCTATCCGATCCGCCTCATGCGCTTCTCGAACGGGACGGTCGGGCTCAACTACCACCGCTGGTCGGTCTGCGCCCCGGCGCGCGAATGCGGCGCGAAGCTGGGCATCCCGGTTTACAAGGCGCTGCGCGAACCGATCGTCCGCCGCTTCGGCGAGGAGTTCTACCGCGCGCTGGAGGCCGCCGAAGAGTTACTGAAAAAACAATGAAACAACGAAAACACCGCGTATGAAAAAATACCTGCTGTTGTTCGCCGCTCTCTCGCTGGCCTCCGCCGCGACGGCGCGCAACCCCCGGAAAACCTCCCGTGCGGCCCGCCTGCAGGCCGCCGAAGCCGCTGCGGATTCGCTCCGCGCCGTCACGACCCGCCAGGCCGCCGTAATCGACTCGCTGCAATGCATCGCCGTATGCCCCGAGGAGGAGGAGTGCGCCCCGGCCGAAGAGCCGCGGCGGGCGGAGCCCGACCCGCGCACACCCGAACAGATCGCCGCGGACTCCGTGGCCGACATGCGCCGCCGCATGGAGCGCAAGGAGATCCGCTCGACGTTCGACACGGAATCCCTGACGGTGATCGACACGCTCGATTCGGGCAACGAGGCCCTCTACGTCGTCCTGTTCAGCGACAACTCGTGGAAATACGTCCGCAACCGCGAGGTGGCGAAGGACAGCACGATCTTCGAAAAATACTGGGACACGAAGTCGCTTTTCCCGTACAGCAGCGTCACGAAAGCCGACATTCCCGAATCGGTCGTCGTGACGCTCGTGGACTCGGCCTCGGGATTCCACTATCCCTACAAAGGTGCGGTCAATCCGCGCGGCAAGTTCGGCCTGCGCCGCGGACGGCGGCATCAGGGCGTCGATCTGCCGCTCCGCATGCGCGACACGATCTACGCCACCTTCTGCGGCCGCGTGCGCATCTCGCAAACCGTCCGGGGATACGGCAACCTGGTCATCATCCGCCATGACAACGGACTGGAGACCTACTACGGCCACCTCGCCGAACGGCTCGTCGAGCCGAACCAGTGGGTCGAGGCGGGGGAGGTCATCGGACTGGGCGGTTCGACGGGCCGTTCGACCGGACCGCATCTCCACTTCGAGACCCGCTACTACGGCCAGTCGTTCGATCCCGAACGGCTGATCGACTTCAAGCGCGGCATCCTCAACCGGGAGGTTTTCCTGCTCAAACGGTCGTTCCTGAGCATCTACTCCAACGCCGGGCAGGATTTCGATGACGAGGAGGCCAACGAGAAGCAGGACAAACAAGAGGCCGCCGAACGGGCCGCCATGCGCTACCACAAGATCCGCTCGGGCGACACGCTGGGCCATCTGGCCGTGAAATACGGAACCACGGTGAAGCAGATCTGCGCGCTGAACGGCATCAAGCCCACGACCACGCTGCGCATCGGCCGCACACTGCGCGTGCGGTGATCCCCCGGCCGCCGGGGCATACGGAAAGAGGCCGTCCGGCGAATTCGGATCTTACGGAATCATCCCCGTCAGAGTGTCTCTGACGGGGATGATTCCGTTTGCAGAGACTCGCAGGACAGCCTCTTCTTTCCCGACGCACGCCTCAGCGTTTTCCCTCGATCGCGTCCACGGCGTCGATCACCGCGCCACGAAATCCGCGGCGCTCCAACTCGGCCACGCCGCGGATCGTCGTGCCGCCCGGCGAGCAGACGGCGTCCTTCATCGCCCCGGGATGCGTACCGGAGGCCAGTTGCAGTTTTCCCGTGCCGACGATCATCTGGCTCGCCATGCGGTAGGCGTCGGCACGCGGAATGCCGTGCATGACGGCCGCATCGGCGAGCGCCTCAACGAACATCGCCGCGAAGGCCGGACCGCAGCCGCAGACCGTCCCGGCGACGCCCAGCAGCGGGGTATCGACCTGTAGCACCAGTCCGACGTGCGACAACAGCCGCTCGACGGACCGCCACGCCTCCTCCGAAAGCGAATGCCGCCTTTCGCAGACGACGATCCCTTCGCCGACGGCGACCGGCGTATTGGGCACGGTCGAGAGGTGCTGCGTGCCGGGCGCCAGCATCCGCTCGTAGTCCTCGAACGTCACGCCGGCGGCCACCGACACCACGATTTTGTGCCGCAGCGCCTCCCTCAGGGGGCCGACGACCGGTCTGACCTGCCCGGGCTTCACGGCCACGATCACCATGTCGGCAAACCGGACCGTCTCCGTGGCATCGCGGAAGGCCCGGAATCCGTCCGGCTCCGTATTGCGGCGCAGTTTGTCGTAATCGCGGGCGCAGGCCCCGATCTGTTCCGGGCGCACCGCCTGTGTCCCGGCAAGGCCGCGGGCGAGCGCCTGCGCCATGTTTCCGAATCCGATAAATCCGATCTGCATGAGAACTGCCTTTTTGCTGAATGACCTGTGTATCTACTTCTCCGAATAGTCCCGCTCGCCGAAGATGAGCGACCCCACGCGCACCATCGTCGCGCCGCATTCGACGGCCAGCGGATAGTCGTGCGACATCCCCATCGAAAGGGTGTCGAAGCGCGCGCCGAAATAGGGGCGCAGCAGTTCGAAGCAGCGTCTCAGTTCGCCGAAATCCCGGCGGATCACCGCCTCGTCGTCCGTATTGGTGGCGATGCCCATCACCCCGCGCACGCAGAGGTTCGGCATCCGCGCGAAGGGTGCGGTCCGCACGTAGTCCATCAGCTCGCCGATATTCCATCCCGTCTTGGTCTCCTCCTCGGCGACATGGATTTCGAGCAGGATGTCGATCGTCCGGCCGCACTTCGCGGCCTCCTTCTGAATCGCATCGGCCAGCCGTGCGCTGTCCACCGAATGAATCAGCCGGACGAACGGCGCGATATACTTGACCTTGTTGGTCTGCAAATGGCCGATCATGTGCCACTCGATGTCCTTCGGCAGCGCCTCGTACTTCTCCCGCAGCTCCTGCGGCCGACTCTCGCCGAAGATGCGGTGTCCCGCTTCGTAGGCTTCGCGGATCAGCTCCGCAGGATGGGTTTTCGACACGGCCACGAGCGTCACCCGCTCGGGAAGCGACCGTCTCACACACGCGATTTGACTTGCAACAGACATAATTCCGATTTTTAACCGGGTAAAATTACGCAAATTTCGTACAACGGGGAAACGCACGCCGGAAAAATCGCACCCGCTACCGCGCCAAGACGATCTCCGAGCAGGGCAGTTCACCGCCGGGCAACCGCCTCCACGTCCCCGTCGGCAGGTCGCAGACCCATATCGCACCCCGGCCCTCCGGACCGGCGAGCGCCCACAGCTCCTGCGTCGCACCGTTCTCCGACAGCAGCGCCACCGCCCTGCGCACCGGCTCCTCCAGCCGGGCGAACGGTTCCCCCAGCCGCATCGTCCGCACGTCGAACGGGCGCAGCTCGCTGCCTCCGGCATCCGAGACGACGTATCCGCCGACCAGGCGAAACGCCTCCGAATCCGACCCGCACTCCAGCATCGCAAAGGGAATCAGCGCCCCGGCACGGACGGGACCGCCCACCGCGACGCCTCCTCCGTAGGCCGCCAGCACGACGGGAGCGAAGGTTCCGTCGCCGAGGTCGGCCGCAAGCAGCAGCCGGGGACCGCCCGCCGAGGTGAAGACGAACGGCGCCCCGGTCAGCATCCCGGGTTCCAGCCCCTCGGGAAGCCGCCAGCAGTAGGGTATCCCGGCGGAGGAGCGCGTAAGCCCCGCCTGCCTCAGGCAGAGCCGGCCGCCGTCCGTCGTCAGCACGGCGGCCGACGAGGGGAGCAGCCCGGCTGTCACGCAACCCCGAAGCTCCGGGGCGGACCAGTAACGCATCGTCAGATCGTAGCGGCAGCCGACCCGCTCCCCGGACTCCTCCGAGATGCAGAACAACCGGTTCGATCCCGGCTCATTGACCGCACACCGGATCCTGCCGCCCGTCCGCCGGGCGATCTCCTCCGTCGATCCGCTTCGCATGTCGATCCGCACGAGCGACGCATGGCCCGCATCGGAACCGACGACACCGTAGAGCGAATACTCCTGCGGAGGACGCCCGTCCGACACCGCGATCCGGCCGAGCGACTGACGGTCGCCCCGGCGGAAGAGCAGCACCTCGACCGTCGAGGCGGGGTAGCCGCCCGGAGCCAGGAACGTAAGGCTCCGCCCGGTGCGCGCCGTGACGACGCCCCGTACGCCGAGAGCCGAGCCCTCCTCCAGCGCCTCGCCCTCGAGGGGCCAGCGGATTTCGAACATGATTTCGTCATCGGATTCGAATCCCGACGCCGCGACGGTCACTTCGTCGCCGGGCGAAAAAGGCCCCGCCGGGAGCGAGACGTCCCGGACGAACGCTTCGGACCGCCCGAGACGCTCCGAGCAGGCCGCCGCAAACAGCGCGCAGAGCAGCACGCCTGAAATAGCACGCATAACTTACTGATTATAAATACATACTCCCACCACGGGGGGGGGTAACGCCGGAATGCGAATCCTCCGCATACGGGACAAATATACCGATTTTTTGCCGTTCCGGAATAGTTTTCTATCTTTACGGAGGCAAAACACGCAAGTCCTATGAAAAATATCCGAACGATTCTCGCGGCGGCGGCGATGCTCTCCTACGGAGCGGCGGCCGCATGCACCAACTTCATCGTCACGAAAGGAGCCTCGACCGACGGATCGGTGATGGTCTCCTATGCGGCCGACTCCCACTCGCTCTACGGCGCCCTCTACCACTCGGCAGGCGGCAAACACTCCCAGGGAGCGATCCTGCCCATCTACGAATGGGACACGGGGCGTTACCTCACGGACATTTCGCAGGCAGGCGAGAGCTATTCGACCGTCGGCAACATGAACGAACATTCGCTCATCATCGCCGAGACGACCTTCGGCGGCCGCGAGGAGCTGGCCGACCCGGCCGGACTGATGGATTACGGCTCGCTCATCTACATCACGCTGCAACGCGCCAAAACCGCCCGCGAGGCGATCGGAGTGATCGTCGAGCTGGCCAACACCTACGGCTACGCCTCGAGCGGCGAATCGTTCTCGATCGCCGATCCCGGGGAGGCATGGATCATGGAGCTGATCGGCAAGGGCAGCAAGCCCGACACCGCAGGCATCAACACGCGCAAGGGCATCGTCTGGGTAGCGCGCCGCATTCCCGACGGCTACGTGTCGGCCCATGCCAACCAGTCGCGCATCACGACCTTCCCGCTCGACGACCCCGAGAACTGCCTCTACGCGCCCGATGTCATCGACTTCGCCCGCGAGATGGGCTACTTCGAAGGCGAAGACGCCGACTTCAGCTTCTGCGACGCCTACGGCCCGGCCGACTTCGGCACGGTGCGCGGCTGCGACGCCCGCGTGTGGGCCTTCTTCCGCACCGTGGCCGACGGCATGGACGCCTATGAACAATACGCCATGGGCTACGACATGCAGAACCGGATGCCGCTATGGGTCAAACCCCGTGCGAAGGTATCGCCCAAGACCGTCTTCGACTGCATGCGCGACCACTACGAGGGAACCCCGATGGACATGACCCGGGACCTCGGCGCCGGGGGACACAACTGCCCGTACCGCTGGCGGCCGATGACCTTCGAGGTGGACGGCGAGGAGTACCTCAACGAACGCGCGACGGCCACGCAGCAGACCGGCTTCTGGTTCGTGGGACAGGCCCGCGCCGACGCCGGGCCCGACATGGGCATCCTCTGGTTCGGCGTGGACGACGCCGCCACTTCGTGCCTCACGCCGATCTACTGCTCGGTGCAGGAGGTCCCCGAGTGCTTCCGCGAGGGAAACGGCTCGATGCTCGAATACTCGCCCACGTCGGCCTTCTGGCTCTTCAACCGCGTGACGAACTTCGCCTACATGCGCTACGACATGATCGCGGCCGATATCCGCAAGGTGACCGACGCCTGGGAGAACGGACTGCTCGAGGAGGTCCGCGGAGTGGACGCCCGGGCCGGGGAGTTCGAGACGGCGGCCGCACGCCGGCGCTACCTCACGCGCTTCAGCGTCGGGAAGGCCCAGGAGCTGTTCGCCCGCTGGTCGAAGCTCGACCGCTACCTCATGGTCAAATACATGGACGGCAACGTGAAGAGCGAGCACGGCGACGTGCTGGCGTTCCTCGACAGCGACGCCCCGATGGCCCAGCACTTCGTGGAGAACGGCAACGGCCGGCAGATTCCCGACAAGATCCGGTTCCCGGGCTACAACGAGAAGTGGAAGCGCGCCGTGGCGGCCGACAACGGCAAGATACTGAAAGTGGTAAAATAATTTCCGTCCTATGAAATACGACCTCCTCATCGTCGGCAGCGGACCGGGCGGCTACGTGGCCGCGATCCGCGCCGCACAGTTGGGCCGCCGCGTGGCGCTCGTCGAACGCGCCGAGGCAGGAGGCGTCTGCCTCAACTGGGGCTGCATCCCCACCAAAGCGCTGCTCAAGAGCGCACAGGTTTACGGCTATTGCCGCAATGCCGGCCACTACGGGCTGGAGCTCACGGGCGAAGTGCGCCCCGACCCGGAAAAGATCGTCGCCCGCTCGCGCGGCGTGGCCGAAACCATGTCCAAAGGAGTGCAGTTCCTGCTCCGGAAGAACAACATCGACCTGATTCCCGGTTTCGGACGTCTCACGGCTCCGGGCCGTCTCGACGTGGAGGGCACGACCTACGAGGCCGACCACATCATCCTCGCCACGGGAGCGCGGCCGCGCGAGCTGCCGTTCCTGCCCGCGGACGGCGAGCACGTCGTCACCTCGCGCGAGGCGCTGACGCTCGGCAGGCTGCCCGAATCGCTCGTCGTGGTCGGCTCGGGAGCCATCGGCAGCGAGTTCGCATGGTTCTACGCGACGCTCGGCGTCCGCGTGACGGTCGTCGAATACCTGCCGCGCATGCTGCCGCTCGAAGACGAGGAGGTGTCGAAAGCCATGGAGCGCTCGTTCCGCAAGCTGCGCGCCGCGGTGCTCACCTCGACGACCGTCAAGGGCGTGAAGATCACGCCCGAAGGCATGTGCGAGGTGGAAATCGAAGGCAGGAAAGGCCCGGAGACGCTCGTGGCCGAGAAGGTGCTCTCGGCCGTAGGCATACAAGCCAACATCGAGGGAATCGGACTCGAGGAGCTGGGCGTAGCCGTCGAACGCGGCAAGGTGACGGTGGACCCGTATTACCGCACCAGCGTCCCGGGCATCTACGCCATCGGCGACATCGTACCCGGCCCGGCGCTGGCGCATGTCGCCTCGGCCGAAGGCATCTGCTGCGTGGAAGCCATCTGCGGGCTGAACCCCGATCCGGTGGACTACACGACCGTTCCTTCGTGCGTCTTCACGCAGCCCGAGGTGGCGTCGGTGGGCATGACCGAGCAGGAGGCGCGCGAGCGCGGCATCGAATACAAGGTCGGACGCTTCCCCTTCACCGCTTCGGGCAAGGCGACCGCGGCCGGCGACCGCGACGGCTTCGTCAAGCTGCTCTTCGACGCCGACGAGCGCCTGCTCGGCGCGCACCTCGTGGGCGCATCGGTCACGGAGATGCTCGCCGAGCCGACGCTGGCCCGGCATCTGGGCGCGACGGCCCACCGGATCGCACGCACGATCCATGCCCACCCGACGATGAACGAAGGGATCATGGAGGCGGCCGAAGCGGCCCTCGGCGCGGCGATACACCTGTAAAGATGCCCCGCGTCAAAGGAAAAGGGAGGTCTGGAGACCTCCCTTTTCCTTTGACGCTTACCTGAACCACGCTTCGAGGCGGTCGCGGCCGTAGAAATAGTAGACCGCGAGCCCCACCCAGCTCGTCAGCAGCACCAGCACCGAGGCGATGACCTTGCCGGCGGTGGAAATGTTCTTCTTGAAAATGTCGAGTACGCACCAGATCGTGCAGACGACCCCGACCAACCAAATCAACGTTCCTATCATAACAAATCGCATTTAGTGAAACACCTACGTTCGAAAACCTCCGCAGGGTAGCGCACGTCGCTCAAAAACAACCCCTGCGCGGGCGCTCCGGCACTCGACCTCGCCAGGTCGCGGCTCTCCACGATGGAGCGGAAATCCTCCGGCGTGTACCGTCCGCGGCCGACATCGACCAGCGTGCCGACGATCGCCCGCACCATGTTACGCAAAAACCGGTCCGCACGGATCGTAAAACAGAGCCGTCCGTCGGCATCGGTCCGCCAGCGGGCCTGCATGACGCGACATATATTGGTCCTGTTGTTGGAGTTGAGCTTGGCGAAGGAGGTGAAATCCCGGAATCCGGGCAGCATCTCCGCCGCGCGGTTCATCCGCTCCACGTCGAGCGGCACGTAATACTGCCACGTCATGTGACGCGTGAAGGGGTTCTTGCGGGGCTCGATCAGGTAGATGTACTCCCGCTCGCAGGCATGGAAGCGCGCATGGGCGTCGTCCGCCACGGGGGTCATGCCGCTCACCGCAATATCGCCCGGCAGCAGGAAATTGAGCTTATAGACCGTCTGCACGGGATCGGCCACGGGCTGCGGCACGTCGAAGTGCGCCACGTAGTAGGAGGCGTTCACCCCCGTATCGGTGCGCCCGGCGCCCGTCACTTCGACCCGCCCGCGCAGGAGCGTGGCAAGCGCCCCTTCGAGCGTCTGCTGCACCGACGGCCGGTCGGGCTGCCGCTGCCAGCCGCAGTAGGCCGCACCGTTGTACCTGAGTTCGAGAAAATAACGCATCGTCCAAAAAATCAGGACCCGGCACGGTCCGGATACGGAGCGGGAAACCGTATGCCCGCCCGTTCCCGCCGAAACGCGGCGCCGTCCGGGTGTCGCAGGCAAAGATAGGAAAAATTCCGGTCCGCACCGCAAAATCCGCGGCGGCGCATTTTCCGCCGCATCTCCGGCATCGCGCCGCACACATACCATAACCGCCCGCCGCGACGTTCGAAATTCAAATAAATTCGTATCTTTGCGTGCGGATAAACCGCCGCGGACCGGAAGGCGTCCCGCAACGGAGCCGGACCGTACGTCCGCGCAGATATGAATACGAGAGAAACATGAAAGCAGCCATCATAGGATACGGCAAGATGGGCCGTGAAATCGAACGGATCCTGCACGAGCGGGGCCACGAGGCCGCGCTCGTCATCGACACGGAGAACGCCGCCGAACTCGATGCGGAGCACCTGCGTGGAATCGACGTGGCGCTGGAGTTCACCACTCCGGCGACCGCCTACCGGAATATCCGCACCTGCATCGAATGCGGCGTGGCGGTCGTGAGCGGCACGACGGGCTGGACCGACCGACTGCCCGAACTGCAGGCGCTGTGCCGCGAACGGGGCGGGGCGCTGTTCTACGCCTCGAACTACTGCCTCGGAGTCAATCTCATGTTCCGCCTCAACCGCTGCCTCGCGGAGATGATGAACCGTGTCGGCGGCTACGACGTACGCATCGGGGAGGTGCACCACACGCAGAAGAAGGACGCCCCGAGCGGTACGGCCATCACGCTGGCCGAAGGGATCGTCGAGAACCTCGACGCCAAGCGGGGGTGGGTGAACTACGCCCCGGGCATCGCCCACGCGGCGAACCGCGTGGAGCGCAGCGAAGAGACGCCCGCCGACTGCGTGGAAATCCGCTCCGTGCGCGAAGGGGAGGTCCCGGGCGTCCATACCGTCACCTACGAATCGGCGGACGACGTGCTGGAGATCCGCCACACGATCCGGAACCGCCGCACGCTGGCCGCCGGAGCGGTCACGGCGGCCGAATTTCTCTGCGGCAAGCGGGGCGTATTCGGCATGGACGACCTGTTGCAACAATCGAAATAACCGACACAAGATGGTAAAAATCAAGGCTTTCTTCCGAAACAAGTGGGTGGGATTCACCCTCGCCGCACTGCTCTATACGCTTTGGTTCGTGGTCTGGACGGGCAACCTTTGGCTGCTGCTCGGACTTCCGGTCATCTACGACCTCTACGTCTCGCGCCTCTTCTACCGCTACGTCTGGAGCCGCAACCGGCGCATGTGCGAACGCAGCAAGACCTACAAGGCGGTTTACGAGTGGGTGAACGCCATCGTCTTCGCCACGGTGGTGGCGACGCTGGTGCATATCTTCGTCTTCCAGATGTACGTCATCCCCACCTCGTCGATGGAAAAGTCGCTGCTCGTGGGCGACTACCTCTACGTGAGCAAGGTGACCTACGGCCCGCAGATGCCCAACACGCCGCTCTCGTTCCCGTTCGTGCACCACACGATGCCCTTCTCCGAGACCAGGAAATCCTACTCCGAGGCGATCAAATGGCCCTACCACCGCCTCAAGGGGCTCCGCCGCATCGCGCGCAACGACGTGGTGGTATTCAACTTTCCGGCGGGCGACACGGTGCTGCTGGAAAACCAGGCCGTGACCTACTACGACGTGCTGCGCGGCTACGAGGAGTCGTTCGGCACAGCGGAGGGGCGCAAACGCCTCGCGGAAAAGTACACGGTCGCAAGCCGTCCGGTCGATAAGCGCGAAAACTACATCAAGCGCTGCGTGGCCCTCCCGGGCGACTCGCTGGAAGTCCGCGACGGGCAGGTTTACGTGAACGGCACGGCGCAGGAGCCGATTCCGGGAGTGCAGTACACCTATCTGGTGCAGACCTCGGAACCCTTCACGCAATACGCCATCGACAACCTCGGGGTGACGGAGTACAGTGGCAACGGCTCGTCGTACTACATGGCCCTGACGGCCGAGGCCGCCGAGAAGGTGCAGGCGCTCAAAAACGTCATTTCGATCCGCCGCTACGTTTACACGCCCAACGACGACGTCTTCCCGCAGTGGGGCGAGGCACGCTGGAGCCAGGACAACTACGGCCCGGTCTGGATTCCGGCCCGGGGCGCCACGGTGCGGCTCACGACCGAGAACCTGCCGCTCTACCGCCGCATCATCGAAGCCTACGAAGGCCACACGCTGAAGGTCGCGGACGACGGGACGATCCTCATCGACGGCATGCCCGCCGCAGAGTACACCTTCGCGATGGACTACTACTGGATGATGGGCGACAACCGCCACAATTCGGCCGACTCGCGTTTCTGGGGATTCGTTCCCGAGGACCACATCGTCGGCAAGGCGTCGTTCGTCTGGCTGTCGCTCGACGCCTCCAAGCGCTTCCCGGCGAACATCCGCTGGGAACGGATATTCAAAAAGGTGCGGTAGGGTGGACGACGACCGTTATCTGACCGTGGACGGACCGGCCGAAGCGGCGTCGCGGGAGCGGAGCAGCAAGTTTCTCGCCTACATTTATCCCGTCCGCACGGAAGGGGAGATCCGCGAGCGGCTCGACGCGTTGCGCAAACGCTACTACGACGCCACGCACCACTGCTACGCCTGGCGGCTGGGGCCGCACGGCGAGACGTTCCGCGCCAACGACGACGGCGAGCCTTCGGGTACGGCCGGCAAGCCGATTCTCGGGCAGATGCTCTCGGTCGGAATCACGGACTGCCTCGTAGCGGTGGTCCGCTACTTCGGCGGCACGAAACTCGGCGTGCCGGGACTGATCGCCGCCTACCGCGAATCGGCTGCCGCGGCGATCGCCGCGGCCCGGATCGTCGAACGGACCGTGGACCGCGAAATCCGTGTCCGCTTCCCCTACGTGGCGATGAACGACATCATGCGGGTGGTCAAGGAGGAGCAGCCCCGCATCGGGGAGCAGACCTTCGACAACCTCTGCACGATGCGGCTCACGATCCGCGAAAGCCGCGCCGGACGGCTGGCCGAACGGCTGGAAAAGGCCGGAGGCAGCATCGGCGACGATACGACGACGCCCGGCCGGGAAGCGGCCGGGAAGAAGCTGTAACGAATGAGCATGAAACACGAAAATTCCATCCATATCAAGGGCGCGCGGGTACACAACCTCAAAAACATCGAGGTCGAAATCCCGCATGACAAACTCGTGGTGGTCACGGGCCTTTCGGGTTCGGGAAAATCGACGCTGGCCTTCGACACGATCTTCGCCGAAGGGCAGCGGCGCTACGTAGAGAGCCTCTCGGCCTACGCCCGGCAATTCCTGGGCAAGATCAACAAGCCGGACGTGGACCTCATCACGGGCATCGCGCCGGCCATCGCCATCGAGCAGAAGGTCAATACGCGAAACCCCCGTTCGACCGTCGGCACGACCACCGAGATCTACGACTACCTCAAACTCCTCTACGCCCGCATCGGTCGCACCTTCTCGCCCGTCTCGGGCCGCGAAGTGCGCTGCTACGGCACGGACGACGTGGCGGAATACGTCCTCTCGCATGCCGGAGAGCGGGTCGTGATCGCCGCGCCGCTCACGCTCGCCGAGGGACAGGGACTCATCGAAAAGCTGACGCTGCTGCTCTCGGACGGCCTGATGCGCGTCCATACAGACGGCGAGGTGCGCCTGATCGAGGAGGTGCTGCCCGGCATCGGCCCCGACACGCGGGCCGACGGGATGCTGGCGGTGATCGACCGCCTGCGCGTGGCCGCGGACGACGACACGCAGACCCGCATCCGCGATTCGGTGGCACGCGCCTTCTCCTACGGCGAAGGCCTCTGCACGATCCTCGTCCAAGGGGAACGGCGCGAGTTCTCGTCGCGCTTCGAAGCCGACGGCATCGAGTTCGAACGCCCGTCGGAGCACCTCTTCAGCTTCAACAACCCGCTCGGGGCGTGTCCCCGCTGCGAAGGATACGGCAAGGTCATCGGTATCGACGAGGACCTGGTGATTCCCGACAAGGGCAAGACGATCTACGAAGACGCCGTCGCCTGCTGGCGCGGCGAGACGATGCGCAAGTGGAAGGACCAGCTCGTGGAGAACGCCCCGAAGTTCGGCTTTCCCGTCCACACGCCGTTCCACGCCCTCACGCCGGAGCAGAAACGGCTGCTGTGGCGCGGCAACGAATACTTTCACGGGCTGGACGAATTCTTCGAGTACATCGACTCGGAGCGCCGCAAGATCCAGTTCCGCGTGATGAAGGCCCGCTACACGGGCAAGACCGTCTGCCCCGAGTGCGGCGGTTCGCGCCTCCGGAAGGAAGCGCTGTACGTCCGCGTCGGCGGCCGCACGATCGCCGAGCTGGTGACGATGCCCGTGGACGAGCTGATTCCCTTCTTCGGCGGCCTGCGGCTCGACGAGCACGACACGAAGACCGCCGCACGCATCCTCGTCGAAATCCGCAACCGCCTGCAATACCTCGCGGACGTGGGGCTGGGCTATCTGACGCTCGACCGTCTCTCCTCGACCCTCTCGGGCGGCGAAAGCCAGCGTATCAACCTCTCCACGTCGCTGGGCAGCAACCTCACCGGATCGCTCTACATCCTCGACGAGCCCTCCATCGGACTCCACCCGCGCGATACGAACCGCCTGATCAAGGTGCTCAAACAACTGCGCGACCTGGGCAACACCGTGATCGTCGTCGAACACGAGGAGGAGGTGATCCGCGCCGCGGACTGGATCGTGGACATCGGCCCCGAAGCGGGATACAACGGCGGCGAGGTGGTCTTCAGCGGCCCGCTGGAGCGGCTGCTCGAATGCTCCGGGAGCCTCACGGCCGACTACCTCACCGGACGCCGCTCGATCGCCGCTCCAGCCGCGGTCCGCGGCTGGAGCCGCTCGATCGTCGTCCGCGGCGCCCGCGAACACAACCTGCGGAACGTGGACGTCCGCATCCCGCTGGGCGTCATGACCTGCATCACGGGGGTCAGCGGCTCGGGCAAGTCGTCGCTGGCCAAAGGCATCCTCTATCCGGCGCTGCGGCGCATGCTCTTCGACACGGGGGTCAAGCCGGGCGATTTCGACGGCATCGACGGCGACGTCGGCCTGCTCCGTTCGGTCGAGATGGTCGATCAAAACCCCATCGGCAAATCCTCGCGGTCGAATCCCGTGACCTACATAAAGGCCTACGACGAGATCCGCAAGCTCTTCGCCGACCAGCCCTATGCGCAGCACACGGGGCTCGGCGCCTCGGCCTTCTCGTTCAACATCGCCGGAGGCCGCTGCGAGGAGTGCCAGGGCGAGGGCGTCATCAAGGTCTCGATGCAGTTCATGGCCGACGTCGAACTGGTGTGCGAGGCGTGCGGCGGCAAGCGCTTCCGCGACGAAGTGCTCGAGGTGAAATACCGCGACAAGTCGATCTACGACGTGCTGGAAATGACCGTGGACGACGCCATCGCCTTCTTCGGCGAGGATAAAAAGAGCGCCGTCTGCCGCCGGATCGTCGAACGGCTCCAGCCGTTGCAGGACGTCGGACTGGGATACATCAAACTCGGACAGTCCTCCTCGACCCTCTCGGGCGGCGAGAGCCAGCGCGTGAAGCTCGCCTCGTTCCTCACGAAGGAGACCTCCGACGGCAGCATCCTGTTCATCTTCGACGAGCCGACGACGGGACTCCACTTCCACGACATATCGAAACTGCTGGCGGCGTTCAACGCCCTGATCGAACGGGGGCACACGATCGTGGTCGTGGAGCACAACATGGAGATCATCAAATGCGCCGACTGGGTCGTGGACCTCGGTCCCGAGGCGGGCACGGGAGGCGGCCGGGTCGTCTTCGAAGGCACGCCGCGCGCGCTGGAGGAGTGCCCCGAAAGCCATACGGGCGAGTTCCTGCGCCTGAGGACCAAACTCTGAGCCGAACGACCATGGAATTTTACACATACCGACTTCCGAACGGCATCCGGGGCATCCACCGGCAGGTGAAGGGTGCGGTGGCGCATTGCGCGCTGGTCGTGGACGCCGGGAGCCGCGACGAACGGACGGACGAATACGGACTGGCGCACTTCACCGAGCACGCCTTCTTCAAGGGGACGCAGCGGCGGCGCGCCTGGCAGGTGAACTGCCGCCTCGAAAACCTCGGCGGCGAGCTGAACGCCTTCACCACCAAGGAGGACACGACGATCCACGCCACGACGCTCCGCAGCGATTTTCCGAAGGCCGCCGAACTGATCGCCGACGTGGCGTTCCGCTCGGTCTATCCCGACCGGGAGCTGGAGCGCGAAAAGGAGGTCATCGCCGACGAGATCAACACCTACAAGGATTCGCCCGCCGACATGATCTACGACACGTTCGAAGACATGCTCTTCGCCGGGTCGGAGCTGGGGCACAACATCCTGGGCCGCAAGGCGGCGCTCATGCGCTACGACGGCGACGCGATCCGCCGCTTCACGGCCCGCACGCACACCACCGACCGGATGGTGTTCGCCTCGATCGGCAACATCCCGGCCCGGCAGGCCGAGGCGGTGGCCATGCGCTGCTTCGGTGGCGAACCCGCTACGGAACGCGGATTCGCACGGAGCGTCCCCGCCGCGACGGAGCCGTTCCGCAAAACGGTGTGCAGGCATACGCACCAGACCCACTGCATCGTCGGCTGCCGGGCCTGCGGCATCGGCGACGGGCGGCGGCTGCCGCTGGCCCTCGTAGTGAACATCCTCGGAGGACCGAGCGCCAACTCGCTGCTGAACACCACGATCCGCGAAAAACACGGGCTGTCGTACAACATCGAGGCCAGCTATACGCCTTACAGCGATGCGGGAATCGTGGCGATCTACTTCAGTTCGGACCACCACAACGCCGCGCGGTGCATCGAGCTCGTCGAGGAGCAGTTGCACCGGCTCCGCACCCAGCCGCTCACGGCCCGGAGGCTCTCGATGGCCAAAAAGCAGTTCGTAGCCCAGCTGGCGATCTCGAGCGAGAACAACGAAAGCTACATGCTCGGCGCGGGCAAAAGCCTGCTCGTCCACGACGAGGTGGACACGATGAAGGAGGTTTACGCCAAGATCCGCGCCCTGACGGCCGAACAGCTCATGGAAGCCGCGGCGGAGACCTTCTCCGGCACGTCGCGGCTCGTCTGGGGCGGCGAATAGGACAACACATCCGGCCGCCGCACGAAGGCGGCCGTACAAAACACGATACACGATGGACAGGAAAACGGTTTATTTCGTCCTGCTGGACGATTTCGCGGACTGGGAGGCGGCGTTTCTCGCCCCGGCCCTCCGCACGGGTGTCATGCCGGGCCGCGAAGGGCGGTACGAAGTGAAGTACGCCACGCCGGGCGGACGGACGGTGCATTCGCTGGGCGGACTGACCGTCACGCCGGACTGCGACACGGCGACGCTGCCCGACGACTGCGCCGCGCTGGTGCTCGTCGGCGGCATGAGCTGGAGGAAACCCGAAGCCGAACCGGTCGCCGGTACGGTGCGCGAGGCGCTGTCGCGCGGTCTTACGGTCGGTGCGATCTGCAATGCCGTATCGTTCCTGGCGGCGCACGGGCTGCTCAACGACCGGCGCCACACGGGCAACACGCTCGCCATGCTGCGCGAGTGGGGCGGCGAACACTACACGGGCGAAGCGCTCTACGAGGAGCGGCAGGCCGTGCGCGACGGCCTCCTGGTGACGGCCAACGGTACGGGATACCTCGAATTCACGCGCGAATGCCTCGCGGCGCTCGAGGCCGACACCCCGGAGGCCATCGCCGCTTCGTATGCGTTCAACAAGGAGGGGCTCTGCAAGGCATAGGATGGACGCGCTCGAACGTTACATTCACGACCTGTCGGCCCCCGAGGAGCCGCTGCTGCACGAACTGGACCGCGAGACGAATCTGCGGGCCGTGGCGCCGCGGATGCTCTCGGGACACATCCAGGGCCGGCTGCTGGAGATGCTCGTACGGATGGCGCGGCCGCAGCGGGTGCTCGAAATCGGCACGTTCACGGGGTATTCGGCCCTCTCGATGGCCGCAGGACTGGAGGAAGGAGCCGAACTGCACACCGTGGAGGTGGACGACGAACTGGAGGAGCTGGCACAGTCCTACTTCGACCGCAGCCCCCACGGAAAGAAAATCCGGCTGCATATCGGCTCGGCGCTCAACGTCGCCCCGGCGCTGGGCGGCGTGTTCGACCTGGTGTTCATCGACGGCGACAAACGCGAGTACCCCGACTACTACCGCATGCTGCTGGGCGACCGGGACGGCCGGCCGCTGGTCCGCAGCGGCTCGGTGCTCATCGCCGACAACATCCTCTGGTCGGGCAAGGTCGTGGAGCCCGTCGCACGCCGGGACCGCCACACGCAGGCCGTCGTGGAGTTCAACCGGATGGTGGCCGAGGATCCGCGCGTGGAGAACGTCATCGTCCCGCTGCGCGACGGACTGAATCTGATAAGGGTCAAATAATCATGGAAATCAAAGAACTGCAAGAGCGCGTGGACGCCTGGATCAGGGAGTACGGCGTGCGCTACTTTTCGGAACTGACCAACATGGCCGTCCTCACCGAGGAGGTGGGGGAGCTGGCGCGCGTCATGGCCCGCCGCTACGGCGACCAGTCCTTCAAGGCGGGCGAACGGGACAATCTGGCCGATGAAATGGCAGACGTACTGTGGGTGCTGGTCTGTCTGGCCAACCAGACGGGCGTGGACCTCACGGCCGCCGTAGAGGCCAACTTCGCCAAGAAGACCGCCCGCGACCGGGAGCGGCACAAAGAGAACGAAAAGCTGAAATAGCCCCCGAGGGCATCCCCGGCCGTGCAGAAACACCCTCTCGGAAACGACAAAAAGTCCCGGCTCTCACGAGCCGGGACACGATAACGGCAGGGTAGCGCTCCTACTCCAGCCTGAGGTCTTTCCTGATGCCCTCGATCTTGGCGTCGAGCGCGGCGAGCGTCCGCTCGTAATCGGCCACCGACGCCAGCGGAGCCTTCACGCCGAAATAGAACTTGATCTTGGGCTCCGTGCCCGAAGGACGCACCGAGACGGTCGTGCCGTCCTCGGTGAACCATTGCAGCACGTTGCTCGAATCCTGCTCGATGGGAGTTTTGGCCCCGGTCCGCACGTCGGTCTGCTCGAGCGACTGGAAGTCGTTGATCTTCACCACAGGCGATCCGACGATCGTCTTGGGCGGATCGGCACGGAAATCCGCCATCATCTTCTGGATCTGCTCGGCGCCCTCCTTGCCCTTGCGGACCACCGAAACCAGTCCCTCGCGGTAGAAGCCGTACTTCACGTAGAGCTGCTGCAACCACTCGTAGAGCGTCAGGCCCATCGTATCCATGGCCCACGCAGCCGCCTCGGCCGCCAGCGAGCAGGCCGACACGGCGTCCTTGTCGCGCACGTAGTCGCCCGCCAGGTAGCCGAACGACTCCTCGCCGCCGCCGATGTATTTCGCCTTGCCCTCGTTCTCGCGGATAATCTTGGCGATATACTTGAAGCCCGTCAGGCAGTCGTAACACTTCACTTTGAAGTAGTCGGCCACGGCGTTCGCCATCTGCGAGGTCACGATGGTCTTCACGACATACTGGTTGCCGTCGAGCTCGCCGCGCTCGGCCCAGCGGGTCAACTGGTAGCTCAACAGCAGCACGAGAGTCTGGTTGCCGTTCAGCAGCACGTATTCGCCCTGCTTGTTGCGCAGCGCCACGCCGATACGGTCCGAATCGGGATCGGTGGCCAGCACCAGATCGGCGCCCTCCCTGGCCGCGAGGTCGATGGCCATGGACATCGTCTTGCGCTCCTCGGGATTCGGCGATTCGACGGTGGGGAAGTTGCCGTCGATGACCGCCTGCTCCTCGACCATGATGACGTTGGTGAAGCCGAACTTGCGCAGCGAGGCGGGAACCAGCCTTACGCCGGCGCCGTGCATGGGCGAATAGACGATCTTCATGTCGCGGTATTTCCGCACGCTCTCGGGCGACAGCGACAGCTCGTGCACCTTATTCAAATAGATTTCGTCGAACTTCTCGTCGAGAATCGTGATATTCTCCGGATGCTTTCCGATGAGGACCTGATCGACGTCGGTGATCTTCTCCACCTCGGCGATGATGTTCCTGTCGTGGGGCGGGGTAACCTGCGCGCCGTCGGTCCAGTAGGCCTTGTAGCCGTTGTACTCCTTGGGGTTGTGCGACGCCGTGACGACCACGCCCGAATGGCACTTCAGCTCGCGGATGGCGAAGCTCAGCTCGGGTGTCGGACGCAGCGCGTCGAACAGAAAAACGGTGAATCCGTTCGAGGCGAAAATGTCGGCCACGCGCTCGGCGAACATACGCGAATTGTTGCGGCTGTCGTGCCCCACGGCGACCCGGATCTGCTCGCCGGCGAAGGTGTGCTTCAGGTAGTTCGAAAGCCCCTGCGTGGCAGCGCCTACCGTATAGACGTTCATGCGGTTGGTACCCACGCCCATGATGCCGCGCAGGCCGCCCGTACCGAATTCGAGGTCTTTGTAGAAGCTCTCGACGAGTTCTTTCATATCGTTATCCATCAGGTACTTGACCTGCTTTTTCGTCTCTTCGTCATAATGACCGTCGAGCCATGCCTGGGCTTTCTTCAGCACCGTCTGTTCCAATTCATTTGCCATAATCCGTATTAGTTTTATTTATGATTCAATATCCGGACACTCCAAAATATTTATATGCAAATATACGGAATAAAATTCGAATATTCAATATCAGGGAGTTAAAAATAGGTCTCCGGAAACCGTTGTTTTTCTATATACAAAAAAGAGACATTTGCAACTGTTTTTCCGGAATCTTTTTGCGAAATTATTCACAACTTTGTCTGTCGAAAATGCGATACAATCACCCATCATGCTGAATAACACGCAGACATACAGCGATATGTGGCAGAACTGCCTCGATCGGATCAAGGCGCAGACCTCGGCCGAAGAGTTCGAGAAGTGGTTCCAGCCCATCGTTCCGCTCGAGTTCGACGGCACGACGCTCCGCCTGCGCGTTCCCAACGAAAGCTACGTGCGCCAGATCGAGAAGAACTACATCCCGTTCCTCAGGCCGATCATCTCGCAGCTCTACGGGCAGCAGACGCGGCTCCACTACGCCGTGCCGCGCGCCGCGCAGCCGGTTCCCGTGGCGGCGGAGGCCGACACGACGGCCATCTCGCGCTTCAACACGCAGACGAACACCGCAAATATAAAGAATCCGTTCGTGATTCCGGGACTCAAGCGCATCGTAATCGACCCGCAACTGAACCCGAACCTCACCTTCGCCACCTTCATCGAGGGCGAATGCAACCGGCTGGCCCGCTCGGCGGGCATGTCGGTGGCCGTCACGCCGGGCAACAACCCCTTCAACCCCCTCTACATATACGGGGACTCGGGGCTGGGAAAAACCCACATCGTGCAGTCGATCGGCCACGAGGTGCGGCAGCGGCATCCCGAGTTGCAGGTGCTCTACGTCTCGATGAACAAGTTCCAGGCGCAGTTCCAGACCGCCTACAAGAACGGCGAGATACCCGACTTCATCCACTTCTACCAGATGATCGACGTGCTGATTATCGACGACATCCAGGAACTGACCGGAAAGACGGGTACGCAGAACGCCTTCTTCAATATCTTCAACCACCTGCAACTGGCCGGCAAGCAGTTGATCCTCACCTCGGACAAGCCGCCCGTGGAGCTGAAGGACATCGAGCAGCGGCTGCTCACGCGCTTCAAGTGGGGGCTTTCGGCGCAGCTCAATACGCCGGACTACGAGACGAAGCTGAAGATCATCCGCGCCAAGGCGCAGAAACTCGGCGCACAGATCTCGGACGACGTGGCGGTGTACCTCGCCGACAACATCTCGGCCAACGTGCGGGAGATCGAGGGCGCGCTGTCATCGCTCGTGGCGAACGCCTCGTTCCTCGGCCGCAAGATCACCACGTCGCTGGCCAAGGAGATACTGAAGGTCTATGTACAGCTCTACCAGAAGGAGATCACCATCGACCACATCATCGAGGTCGTATGCGACTACCTGAACCTCGACTTCGCGCGCTTCAACTCCACGGAGCGCACGCGCGAAATCGCCCAGGCGCGGCAGATCGCCATGTATCTGGCCAAGCAGCACACCAAGGCGCCGCTGACGACCATCGGCGCGGCCATCGGAGGGCGCAACCACGCCACGGTGCTCCACTCGTGCAAAGCCGTCTCGAACCTGCTGGAGACCGACAAGGCGTTCCGCCGCCAGGTCGAGGAGATCGAAAAGAAGGTGCTCGCCCAATAACAGGGCATACATAGCGTCAGTACAAACAGAAGATCGTGACAAACAATGTCACGATTTTTCGTATATTTGCAAGAAACGGTATGAAATCGTTCGTCATTCTTTTGATCGCTTTATTTTCAGGAATCGGAAACTGCCATGCAATCATTCCGGATACCGTATATATCAGGAAGCCGGAAAGCATGGGGCTGATATATAAAAATTTAGAAGTCATCACAAACGACGGGTACAAAATCGAAACCTGGTTTTTCCCCGCACAAAGCCCGCTGTCCGAGGGTGAGCTGCGGGATCTGAACGGAAACCGCCGAACCTACGAAACGCAGGACGAGACAAAGCGCCCGACCATAATCGTATGCAACGGCGATGCAGGCAACATGTCTTACTTCCAACTGTATCTGGCGAAGAGCTGGACTTCCCGAGGGTTCAATGTCGTCACTTTCGACTGGCGCGGATTCGGCAAAAGCTCACCCTTTGCAATGGATCGCAACTACCTGTGTTATACGGAAATGCTGGAAGATTACCGGGCTGTCGTACGAACCACCTCCGAACAGGAGGAGGTCTTGAACGGAGCGATAGCCGTCGTCGGCTGGTCGACAGGCGCCTATCTGTCCATGATTACGGCCTACACCGACGATCTGGTGAATGCGTTCGTCGGCCGTTCCCTTCCGACCGATTTCGACGATTTCATCCCTTTGGTCATGAAGTACAAAAACAAGACCCGCAATGAATTGCTGGTCCCGGAGGATTTTCCGACCGAACTGATGCCCGTACATATTGCTCCGGAATTCGGAAAACCTCTTTTCCTGATCGTAGGCGAGAACGATTTCCGCACTCCCGTCTGGATGAGCAGGAAAATAATCGAATCCGTGCCCGGAACGACTCCCAAAGAGTTGATGATCGTAGAAAATGCCGCACACGGCGGAAAGGAAGACCCGATACTGATCGCATTCGACGACTTCATAAAAAGAACATCCGATTTTCTTATGGACAATTTACGACCTCTGCACGGTAAACAGCCGTCCGCCACCGAATAATATGGACCAACCCAAACTGGAACGCCTGCTGCGGCTCATGAAGCTGCTCACGGCCAACACGACCTACAACGTGGACCAGCTAGCCGAGCGGCTCCGCATGTCGCGCCGCACGATCTACCGCTATATCGACACCTTCCGCGAGGCGGGATTCGTCATCAAGAAGTCGGGCGACTGCATCCGACTCGACAAGGAGTCGCCGCACTTCCGCGACATCTCGCAACTGGTGCACTTCACCGAGGAGGAGGCCGTGATCCTCAAGAGCGCCATCGAGAGCATCGACGACACGAACCTGCTGAAACAGAACCTCAAGCGCAAACTCTGCTCGGTTTACGACAACAAGACGCTGGCCGACACGGTCGTGCGCGGCCGGAACGCCCCGAACATCCGCCGCCTGATCGAGGCCATCGAGGAGCGGCGGCAGGTCGTCCTGCACGGCTACCGGTCGGCGCACGGCGGGGAGGTACGCGACCGCCGGGTGGAACCTTTCGCCTTCACGACGAACTACGTGCAGGTGTGGTGCTACGACCCCGAAAGCGGTTCGAACAAGCTCTTCAAGACCCTGCGTATCGGCGAGGTCGAGCCGACCGAGACTCCGTGGGAACACGCCGGAGAGCACGCCGAAGGATTCATCGACGCATTCCGCATGCACGGCGAACGACGCATCCGCGTACGGCTGGAGATGGGGCTGCTGGCCTGCAACCTGTTGTGCGAGGAGTATCCGCTCGCCGAACGCGACATCCGCCCGGCAGGCCGGGGACGGTGGCTGCTGGACACCGAGGTGGCCGGCATGGCGGGCGTGGGGCGCTTCGTCGTGGGACTGCTCGACGACATCCGCATCATCGACTCCCCCGAACTGACCGACTACCTCCGGAACTACCTCCGCCAGCACGCCCTGCGGTAGGCTACCCGGAAAACGGCGGCCCGGACGGAATAAGAGACTCCGGGCGGTCCGCCCTGGAAATCGGCGGCCATTTTTTGCAAAAAAATCGAACCGTGTCAAAAACTGACACAAACAAGCCGTTCCTTTGTACCGTGAACCTAAAAAAACAGTAGAGTATGGGAACAGCTTACAAAATCCGCTGCAAACATTGCGGCGCCCGGTTCGACCACTACATGCAGCCCGGTTACGGCATCCTGCCCGCGTGCGTGGGCTGCGGCGAGACGGTCGAAACCGAAACGGCCATTCGCTGCCCGGCCTGCCGCCGCAGGCTCAACGCCACGCAGGAGGAGTTCAACCGACAGATCGAAGTGACCTACCAATGGGACTGACCTGCAAAAAAACGGCTCCGAAACGCGGAAATCCGGGGAAAATCGCTATCTTTGAAAGGTAAATTCATTTTTCGGAACGATGACACATTTGCAGGAGGGAGACATGGCTCCCGATTTCAGGTCCACGACGCAGGACGGCATGCCGCTGACACTCGCCGATCTCCGGGGACAGCGCACGATTCTCTACTTCTACCCGAAGGACAACACCTCGGGCTGCACGCTCGAGGCCCAGAGTCTGCGCGACGGCAGGGAGGAGCTGGCCCGGATGGGATTCCGCATCGTCGGCGTGAGCCCCGACAGCGAACGGTCGCACCGGAACTTCTGCGCCAAGCACGACCTGAACTTCACGCTGCTGGCCGACACCGACCACTCGGTCTGCGAAGCCTACGGCGTGTGGGCCGAGAAATCCATGTACGGCCGCAAATACATGGGGGTTCTGCGCACGACGTTCGTCATCGACGCCGAAGGTCGGATCGAACGGATTTTCACGAAGGTGGACACCAAGAACCACTACCGGCAAATCCTCGACGCATACGAATAGAGAGGAACTATGAAACGTCCGAACCGCATCGCGCTGCTGCTCGCAGGTCTGCTGCCGGCTCTCGCCGGGCGGCCCCAGGAGCTCACGGGCTGCATGACACCGGGGGTGCGGGCCGAAATGCGGGTCTTCCTCTACGGAAGAAGCGCTTTCGAACCGGCCCGGCCCGACGTGGGATGGATACGCGAGGAACTCGACCCGGTTCAGCGCGAACGCAGGCATCTGGAGCGTATGATGCGCTCCCGGGCCAGAGAGCGGGCGCTGGAGGCAGTCGAAGGGGCGGAGCGGTCCGCCGCGCCCGCCGACCCGTCGGTCGCGATCGGCGAATGGCGCGTAAGCGTCGGCAACAACGGCAACTGGAGCCCCTATCCGGACCGGGCGCTGGACGCACGGGCCATCCGTTACCCGATGCGCGACATCCGCGAACTGGACCGGGCGAAAAAGGCAGGGCCGCCCCGGCCCGCACCGCCGAAGTAGCGGAACAGGAGAGGGAACGCCCGATGCGGCGCCCCGAACGGAACAAAAGAAAAAACGATAAAAAAAGGAACAACAACATCCATGGCAGAAAAAGTACAGGTGAACCCGGACAAGCTCAAAGTCTTGAACGCGGTGATGGAGAAGATCGAGAAGGACTTCGGCAAGGGGTCGATCATGCGCATGAACAGCACGGAAGTCAATGACATTCCGGTGATCCCCACGGGGTCGATCACCCTCGACATGGCCCTCGGCGTCGGCGGCTACCCCAAAGGCCGCGTCATCGAGATCTACGGCCCCGAATCGTCGGGCAAGACCACACTGGCGATCCACGCCATCGCCGAGGCGCAGAAGGCGGGCGGCATCGCGGCCTTCATCGACGCCGAACACGCCTTCGACAGCTTCTATGCCCAGAAACTGGGCGTGGACGTGGACAACCTGCTCATCTCGCAGCCCGACAACGGCGAACAGGCACTCGAAATCGCCGACTCGCTGATCCGCTCGAGCGCCATCGACATCATCGTCATCGACTCGGTGGCGGCCCTCACGCCCAAAGCCGAAATCGAGGGCGAGATGGGCGACGCAAAGATGGGCCTCCAGGCGCGTCTCATGTCGCAGGCCCTGCGCAAGCTCACCTCGAGCATTTCGAAGACCAAGACCGTCTGCATATTCATCAACCAGCTGCGCGACAAAATCGGCATCGTCTACGGCAACCCCGAGACCACGACCGGCGGCAACGCGCTGAAATTCTACGCTTCGGTGCGCATCGACATCCGCCGCATGTCGGTCATCAAGGACGGCGAGGAGCAGCTCGGAACCCGCACGAAGGTCAAGGTCGTGAAGAACAAGGTGGCGCCTCCGTTCAAACGTGCGGAGTTCGACATCATGTTCGGCGAGGGCATCTCGAAGATCGGCGAAATCATCGACCTCGGCGTGGATTACGGCGTACTGAAGAAAGCCGGGTCGTGGTTCTCCTACGGCGACAGAAAGATCGGCCAGGGCCGCGACGCCGTGAAGGAGCTGCTGAAAAACGATGCGGCGCTGGCTGCGGAAATCGAAGAGAAGGTCCGCGAGGCGATGAAGAACCAAAAACAGTAGCCTATGGGATATACTGCCGAGGATGAAGCCCTGATCCGGGAAAAATGGGACGACCTGTTGTTCTCGTGCACGAAAATCTGCAAGAACGACGAGGACTGGAATTTCATCAAACGGGCGTTTTTCCTGGCCAAGGAGGCACACGAGGGGGTACGGCGCCGCTCCGGCGAACCGTATCTCCTGCATCCCATTGCAGTAGCCAAAATCGTCATCGACGAGATCGGGCTGGGCGTGAAGTCGGTCGTCGCGGCGCTGCTGCACGACGTCGTGGAGGACACGGAGTACACCGTGGAGGACATGGAGCGCATCTTCGGCCCCAAGATCGCCTCAATGGTGGACGGACTGACGAAGATGGCCGGCGTGTTCAACGCCGACACCTCCGAGCAGGCCGAATACTTCCGCAAGGTGCTCCTCACGCTTTCGGACGACGTGCGGGTGATCCTCATCAAGATCGCCGACCGGCTGCACAACATGCGCACGCTGGGGTCGATGCCCATGAACAAGCAGATCAAGATCACGGGCGAGACGATCTACCTCTTCGCGCCGCTGGCCTACCGGCTGGGCCTCTATTCGATCAAGAGCGAGCTGGAGGACCTCTGCATGAAGTACCGCTTCCCGCAGCAGTACGCCGAAATCACGCAGAAGTTGCAGGAGAGCGAGGCGTCGCGCCGGGAGTTCATCGACAAATTCAGCGCCCCGATCGTCGCCGCGCTCAACCGCGACAACTTCAACTACGAGATTTCGGGCCGCGTGAAGAGCGTCTATTCGATCTGGTCGAAGATGCAGCGCAAGCAAATCCCCTTCGAGGAGATCTACGACCTGTTCGCCGTGCGCATCGTCTTCAAGCCGCTGCCGTTCCCCTCGGAAAAGACGCAGTGCTGGCAGATTTACTCCACGATCACCGACATCTACACCCCCAAGCCCGACCGGCTGCGCGACTGGATTTCGATGCCCAAGGCCAACGGCTACGAAGCGCTGCACTCGACGGTGATGGGGCCCGACGGCGTATGGGTCGAAGTGCAGATCCGCACGCAGCGCATGGAGGACATCGCCGAACGGGGATTCGCCGCGCACTGGAAATACAAGCACGCCACCATTTCGCAGGACGAGGACGAATTCGACAAGTGGCTCAAGCAGATACGGGCGGCGCTGAACAGTCCGACGGAAAACGCCGTGGACTTCCTCGACAACTTCAAATTATCGCTATATACTTCTGAAATAGTAGTATTTACACCGAAAGGAGAATCCCGTAAGATGCCTTTCGGCGCCACGGCGCTGGATTTCGCCTACGACATCCACTCGAAGATCGGCAACAGTGCCATCAGCGCCAAGATCAACCACAAGCTCGAACCGATCACCACGCAGATCAACAGCGGCGACCAGATCGAGATCATAACGGCCGATACGGCCCGTCCGAAACCCGAATGGCTGGACATCGTCACGACGGCGAAGGCGAAATCGGCCATCAAGAGCTTCCTCAAACGCGAACGGCAGAACAATATCGAGCGGGGCATGCAGCTGCTCGAGGAGAAGATGAAATCGCTCAATATCCAGCTCAGCGGCAGGGTATTGCGCAAGATCGTCCCGATCTACGAGAGCAACAACAAAGAGGAGCTGTACAGCAAGATCGGCGCGGGAATCGTCTCGCTGGACGATCTGGACAAGGTCCTGAAGGTCAATTCGAAGAGCAAGATACTCAAGTTCTGGACGCTCTTCATCCCCCAGAAAAAAGAGGAGGAGGGTGACGACACGGGCGAGATCGCGCCGTCGGCACAGCCGAAAGAGCCGGCCGACGAACCGCAGTTCGAGATCGCGGAGTGCTGCAAACCGATTCCCGGCGACAAGGTCGTGGGGTATCGCAATCCGGTGACGGGAAAAATCATCGTCCACAAGGCCACGTGCGACGAGCTGAACCGGCTGGCCGCGCAATACGGGAAAAACATCGTCAAGGAGGAGATCAAATGGTCGCAGCACAAGGCCATGTCGTACCTCGTCACGACCGAGTTGCGCGGCATCGACCGCCAGGGGCTGCTGCTCGACCTGGCGAAGGTGGTCAGCGACGATTTCAACATCAACATCCGCGAAGTGAACATCCACAGCCACGACGGCATCTTCGAAGGCAGCGTCAGCCTGTATGTCAAGGACGCGGAGAGTCTGAATGCCGTAATGGACAAACTTCGAAAGATCAAAGGAATAGACAGCATTAAACGAACTATCAGTTAAGGTCATGGAAGACTTCTCGACGATTCTGTGGATCCTGGTGATCGCCGCGGCTTCGCTGTTGTCGCAGGGCCGCAAGGCACGGTCCGGAAAGACATCGCGCAAACCGGGACCGGCGACGGACGACACTGCGCCGCATCCGACGCCTACGACACGTCCCGAATGGCCCGGAATCCCCGGATTTCCGAAGATTCCGGGTTTCCCGGAAGGCGGGATGCACGACGGAGAAACCCGGAAAGCCGCGGCGGAAAGCGCTCCGGAGGCTCCGGCACGCCGTGTCGTCTCCGGCCCGGAAAGCCGCGAAAAGCCTTTCTCCAAGCCGAAAACGACCGAAAGAGCACCCGGCACGGATCAGCCCGAAACCAGAGAAACAACAGCGCGGAAGCGGCGGGACGAGAGTGCCCAAAGGCGGCAAGTCGCGGAACAGCGACGGATTCCGACCGTACAGCCCGCCCCGGAGACGGTCTTCGCACTTCCGGCGACAGGGCGCACAGCCTCTGCAACGATCATGCAGGGTTCGATCGGTTCGGACGACAGCCCGTGCGTCGCGAACCGGACGGAAGAGGAGCCGGCGGCCGGAATAGCCGCGGATTTCGATCTGCGCAGGGCCGTGATCTACGCCGAGATACTCAAACCGAAATTCGAAGAATAACCGTCCGGACAACCCCGACAAGGGCCAGAGGAAGCGCTCAGATAGCTCGGTATCCGAGCCCGACGGATCCGAACCGGGCATGGAAATATGCGAACGTTCCGGATAAAACAGGTAAAGGATGGACAGGACGAAGATGAACTGTCAGCCCCGGACGACACCCGAAGGAGCCGCGAATCGCCGCCTACGATCCCCGGAGGATCAGACGAACGCTCGGAATCCAGCGCAAACCGGGAAGCGGTGTTCATGCCCGCCGGGGAAACCTGCAATCCGGCGCATCGCCCCGGAAAGATCCCCCTGCGTTCAGTTCGCGGCACTCGCACCGAACGAAAGCGGCCTTGTATCATCGGAGACGCATATCGACCGGAAAAAGCCGCGGAACGAATCGCAACGACACAACCTTATAAAATCAAAAGAGATGGCATCCATTTTTTCACGCATCATCGCAGGGGAAATTCCTTCCTACAAAGTCGCAGAGGATGAAAACTACTATGCATTCCTCGACATCAATCCGCTTACGAAAGGACACACGCTCGTGGTTCCGAAACAGGAAGTGGACTATATTTTCGACCTCGACGACCGGACGCTGGCCGGCATGATGGTATTCGCCAAGCAGGTGGCGGCCCGAATCAAGCGCGAAATAGCGTGCGCAAGGGTAGCCGTAGTCGTATTGGGCATGGAAGTACCTCATGCGCACATCCATCTGATCCCGATTCAGAGCGAAAACGACGTGGATTTTCACCGGGAAAAGCTCCGGCTGACACCGGAAGAATTCCGGGAAATAGCCGAAAAGCTGGCCCGGTAAACCGGAATTTACAAAAATACAATTCATTTTTTATCAGGCATATAGTGGGTTATCAACACTATATGCCTGCTTTTTTATTTAACATAATATGAGCTACGGAAAATAGATCCGGAAAAAGAAGCCAATCGTAATTCGAAATATCGGAAAATTATCGGAAAATCGACCGGATAGGGTAGATTATTTCCATTTGTAAACACCAGCAAAGTGTATTCACCCTGCGCTATGTTACAAATGTAAATACAATTCGATTGTCTATGCCTGTTAATATATAAATATGGAAAATACACATCACTTGCCGATAAATAGCTTTTTACCGCCACACAAGCAGAAGTCAAAATAATTAACAAATAACATTAACCACTTAAATACCAATAGTTATACAAATCATATAAAGTAACGCAGCAGCTATAGACAATGAAATCAACCGAATAACGGCAGGGTATTCTTCGAGCAGGGTGAATAACACGCAAACACGGAATATACCAGTCATTTAAATTTATTTATATCTATATATACTTTATATAAGTGACTCCGACGACTTTTAACCATATCCGAATGATTACACTTGTAAACTTTTTCAACACTTATTAACATTTTACAAATAGAAAAATTCCTTGTTTTACAAAAGAAAAATATTTATTTTTGTAAAAAATTAGGCCGATGAGGGAAAAATTGCTCGATTTGATGAAAAACGAAGGGCTGAAACCGAGCCAGCTCGCGGAGACACTCGGAATCAACCCAGCCGGAATTTCGCATATCCTCGCCGGACGGAACAAGCCGGGGTTCGACCTGTTGCAAAAAATTCTCCGCCGGTTTCCCCGGATCAACCCCGACTGGCTGCTGCTCGACGCTCCGCAGATGTACCGGGAACAAATCCCGGAAAACCCGACGCAGTCCCAATCGGCTGTTCCGGAAAACGAACCGACGGGCGGATTGTTCGGACAACCGGCGACGGAACCGGGCCGGCCGGGAATCTCCCCGACATCGGTTACGGAACGTCCGGAAAGTCCGCGAACGCTCACGGAGCTGCCGGTCGGAAAAAAAGCGGGCGTCTCGGTGACGCGAATCGTCCTGTTTTACGACGACCAGACCTTCGAAAGTTATACGCCCGAGAAGACGATGAAATAATTTTTCCGGGACAGTCTCCGGAATATCGCAGGCACGAGGCGATAAAATACGATAAGGAAGCTCGCAGCCGACGAATTCGCAGCACGGTCATAACCCGGCCGGATACCCGGAAAACCGCATATAGCGGATTCGTATCTCCGAAAATTACGGTCGCCGCATGGATTCGCTCCGGGGATATCATCCGGAATCGCCGCAGTTAGGAAGCAATCCAACAAAATCCGAAAACCATACGACCGACAGATGCCGACGGAAAATCCCGGAAATTCCGCCGCGGCAGTCCGGCCCGTATCGGTTTATTCGGTCTGCCAAGAGCCAAGCAAACAAGAGGCTTAAAGACGTCAAAGAACGTATGTAACGCAAAGGTAAATGAATTAATATTTATATTATGTTAAATAATAGGTCGTATCATCCGAATCTTCCAAATATCTATGCAAATTATTACTTTTGTACATTTATATGAGCGTTCGACCGACATCTCGACAGTATTTGCGTTGCATTCCGCCGCATGGCATTTCGCCTCACGGCCGTTTGAATGCCGACCGGAAATCCGCAAACCGCACGCGGTGCGTACGACAACCTGCCGGTCGGCACAATTTCGGCCAGAAGACGGAAGACGCCATACAAGCGGATTCGTATCGCCGAAAATTACAGTCGCCGCATGGATTCACTCCGGGGATATCATCCGGAATCACCGCAGTGCGGACAACGGGTTTCGGGACCTCTGCACCGGAACTCCGAATCCGAAGACTCCGGCCAATCCGCAGCAAGTCGCATTCCGGCGCTTGTGCTGCCGTTCATTCACGGCCGGTATCGGAAGAAGCGTACGGACGAAGGCCGTTCGGAATCGGGACGATGGCAACCGCCGATCGGAAAATCCAAACCGGGCTTCGGGATAACCGCCCTTCGGTCCGCAAGCGGAAAGACAGGGAGCACCACCCTGCCAATTAATAAATTATTGGTTAACAATGAATAAGGCTATTTTCAGCTTACTTATCGCAGGATTCCTGAGCGCCTGTTCGCCGCAACCGGCATCGCAGGAAAAGACGCTGTACGTGTCGATTCTGCCGATACGCAGTCTCGTCAAGGAGATCGTGGACGAAGATTTCCGGATCGAAGTGCTCGTCCCGCCCGGAGCGAGCCCCGAAACGTTCGAACCGACACCCAGACAATTCATCGGACTGAACGAGGCCCAGCTCGTTTTCAACGTGGGTCTTCTCGAGTTCGAGACGGCTCTGCTGGACAAAATCGAAGACCGCACGAAGATCGTGGACCTGAGCCGCGGCATCGTACGGATCGAGGGCTCGTGTGCGCATGCCGGCAGGAACGGCAGCGACCATGCCCACGGGGTCGATCCGCACGTGTGGACTTCGCCGCGGGCCCTGCAACGGATGGTGGAGAATGCCTACGAGGCTATTCACGCCCGCTGGCCCGACTCGGCGAAGTACACGGCCAACCATGCACGGCTGCAGGAGGAGTTGCGGCAGCTCGACCTCCGCACGGCGGAAAAGATAGCCCGCAGCGGCATTCGCTATTTCATCATCTACCACCCCGCCCTGACCTACTACGCCCGCGACTACGGGCTGCGGCAGGAGGCCGTCGAGGCCGACGGCAAGGAGCCATCGGCCAAACGGCTGACGGCGCTCATCCGGCAGGCCCGGAAGGACGGCATCGGCCGGATCCTCTACCAGAACCAGTTTCCCGTGTCGGTCGTGGAGACCATCGCCCGCGACATCGGCGCCGAGTGCACGGAGATCGACCCGCTGCGCGAGGACGCGATCGCCAACATAGATTCGATCACCGATTTAATAATCCGGCCGCAATGACACTGATAACGCTGCGCGACGTAGGCGTCGCATACGACGGGTACGAAGCCCTCGAGCACGTCGATCTGGAGATCGGGGAGCACGACTTCCTAGGCGTCATCGGTCCGAACGGAGGCGGCAAAACGACGCTCGTGAAGGCCATTCTGGGAACGATACCCCACTCGGGAACGATCCGCTACGCTCCCGAGCTGTTCCGCGGCGGAGAGCGGCTGATCGGATACATGCCCCAGATTTCGGATTTCGACCGCGCCTTCCCGATCTCGATGCAGGAAGTCGTGCTCTCCGGGCTGCAGGGACGCCGCGGATTCCGCTCGCGCTACACGAAAGAGGACCGGGCGAAGGCAACGGCCCTGCTCGAAGAGGCCGGGATCGCCGACACGGCCCGCAAACCGATCGGCGAAGTGTCGGGAGGACAGATGCAGCGGGCGCTGCTGTGCCGGGCCGTAATCGCCGACCCGAAACTGCTGATTCTGGACGAACCGGCGAACTTCGTGGACAACCGTTTCGAAAAGGAGCTGTACCGCACGCTGCAGGAACTCAATCGGCGCATGGCCGTCGTCATCGTCTCGCACGACATCGGAACGATCACCAGCGTCGTGAAGGAGATCGTCTGCGTCAATCGCCGCGCACACCGTCACCGCTCGAATATACTGACCGAGGAGCAGTTACGCAATTACAACTGTCCGATCCAGCTCGTATCGCACGGCCATATCCCCCATACCGTGCTGGAGCACCACCCGGGCGACGGGTGCTGCGACGGCGAGTGATCCGCGACGACGACGCCCGCCCCGCACGGGACAGCCGGCGCGGAAATGCCCCGGACGAATGCCTACGGACTCCCGTATGGCACGGCCGGCGCGTTCCGGAACGGTTATTTTTCCGAACGGCACAATAACGATAGGGCCGAAAACGTTTCAATATAAACGCAATCAGCCCGATATGCATCGAAACGCCCCCGTTGGACGGATTCTTGCAGGAGTTGAAGCGACAAACGAAAAAAATAAAAAACCATGATCCGATTCCTATTAACGATAGTCGTGCTGTTCGCGGGCATGACGGCCGAGGCGCAGCAGTCCACGGTCAAACGCATCTATCCCAAACAGGAGCAGAAAAGCGAAAACAGAAGCGAACGCAGAAAGGCAGAGCGTAAACAGCGCCAGTCCGAAAAATTCATCCAGGCGGAGATCGACTCGATCAACTACGCGAACGCCCTTCAGGCGCTCGAAAACCTCGATTTCGTGCTGGAGGCCGACCAACTGGTGTTCAAACGCGGAATGAGCGTGTTCGTCTCCACCACGACCAATTTCATCTCGGTGCAGAACGACAAGGCCGTCGTGCAGATCGCGCCGTTCAACGCCGGCGGAGGCCCGAACGGCGTGGGCGGCATCACGGTGGAGGGACTGGCGTCGAATATCCAGATCAAGACCGACAAACGGGGAACCTCCTACTTCTCGATGAGCGTCATGGGCAAGGGCATTTCAGCCACGGTATCCATCACGCTGCCGAAGGGGACGGACCAGGCCTCGGTGACGGTCAATCCCAACTTCCACTCCAACCGGATCACGCTCAACGGAACGCTGATGCCGGCTGAAAAATCCCGCGTATTCCAGGGAATCACCTTCTGATCCCGCCCTGGCCGAAGCGGACGGAAGGGGCCTCTTCCGCGCACGAAACGAAAACCGCTGCGATCGTTCGGATCGCAGCGGTTTTTCATTGCGGATACGACACCGCCGTTCCACGGCGGTCTCCCCCGCCCCGCGGAAGAAATCCGCACGACGGCAGGGACGCGTCCTACCCTACTTCTTCTGCTCGTTGATGGCGCTCAGCTTCTCGAAGAGCTTCCCGAAAGCATCGGCCATTTCGGCGCGCAGTGCGGCGTAATGCTTGCGCACGAGCGAGCGGTTATGCGGTTCGGCGGGGTTCATCGCTTTGGAGAACAGATCGTTGCGCAGAGCCACAGCCTCCTGCATCACTTCGAAAATCTCTTTCTCCTTCGACGGCTGGAAGCAGATAGCCATATCGCAATCGAAAACGACCTCCTCGAGGCGGTAGTCGATCTCCTTCTTCAGGTAACGTAAATTTGCCATATAAAAATAGGTATTGGAATTTTCCGCAGACAAAGATAGGAAAACGTTTCCTTATTACCAAACGCCCGGCACGGGAAATCGCCCGGAACGTCCCGGTCGGAACGGCGTAGGAAACTGAACGGCGGCCGGACCGGACGGAACAGACCGCAGGCGGCGGCCGGACCCGGAAAAGGCCTCGCGGCCGCGGACAGCCGCACGATCCCCTCCGGAATCCGGGCCGGAAAACCGGAAAAAAGACATCCGGATACGATTTTCCGGGCCGGAATTTTGCATTTTCCGGAAAAATCCCTACATTTGCGTAAATGAATAACCGCAACCATATCCATCGTCATCACCACCATTTCCGCAATCCGGCAAAGGGGCAGACGACTATGTATATGTATCGCAGATAGACCGAATCAATCCGTACACAATACACACGAGCTCACCCTCTGCGGGATGAGCTCTTTTTTTGTTCATCGCCGCCGGAGGGTGTCTTAAAAACACCGAAAAAACATGCTGAAAATCGCCATCCAGGCCAAAGGCCGGCTCAATGAACAGAGCCTCGAACTGCTCTCCGAAGCGGGTATCCGGGTCGCCGAGAGCAAACGCAAACTGATTTCCCGCGCGGAAGGGTTTCCGCTCGAAGTCCTCTACCTGCGCGACGACGACATTCCGCAGGCCGTCTCGATGGGAGTCGCCGATCTGGGCATCGTGGGGCTGAACGAGGTGGCCGAAAAGGGCTTCGCGGTCGAACAGCTCATGGACCTCGGCTTCGGAGGCTGCCGCCTCTCGCTGGCCGTTCCCCGGACGGCGGATTACGAAGGGCCCGACTTCTTCCGCGGCAAGCGCGTGGCGACCTCCTACCCCAACATCCTCGCCCGCTATTTCGCGGAAAAGGGAATCGAGGCCGACATCCACACCATCGAAGGCTCGGTGGAAATCGCCCCGGCCGTAGGCATGTCCGACGCCATCTTCGACATCGTATCGTCGGGCGGCACGCTCATCTCGAACGGACTTACGGAGGTCGAGAAGGTCTTCTTCTCGGAGGCGGTGCTCATCGCCGCACCCGACCTCGACCGGGCGAAACGCACGGAGGTCGGGCAACTCACCTTCCGCTTCAACTCGATCCTCGACAGCCGCGACATGAAATACGTGCTGATGAACCTGCCCCAGGAACGGCTCGACGAGGCCATCCGGATCCTGCCCGGCATGCGCAGTCCGACGGTGCTGCCGCTGGCCCAGGAGGGCTGGTGCTCGATCCATGCCGTGATCGACAAGGCGCAGCTTTGGGAACGCATCGAGCGGCTCAAGGCCATCGGTGCCGAAGGCATCCTGATCCTCTCTCTCGAAAACATGATCCGCTGAAACAAACCGCAGAAACGATGGAAATACTGAAGATTTACGACAATCCCGCCCGGCCACAATGGGCGGATCTCACCCGGCGCTGTACCCGGCAGGAGGGCGAAATCGCCGAACAGGTCGCCGGCATCCTCGCCCAGGTGCGCGAAGGAGGCGACGAGGCGCTCCGCCGCATCGTCCGCCGCATCGAGGGCCGCACGCCGGAGGCATTCGAAATTCCGGCCGACATCCGCCGCAAGGCCGCGGAGGCGGTCTCCGACGACCTGAAAAAAGCGCTCGCCGCGGCCAAAGCCAACATCGAGGCCTTCCACCGCGCCCAGTTGCCGCAGGAGGTGCGCATCGAGACGATGCCCGGTGTCCGCTGCATGCAGCGCGCCGTGCCGATCCGCCGCGTGGGGCTGTACGTTCCGGGCGGCCAGGCGCCGCTCTTCTCCACGGTGCTGATGCTCGCCGTCCCGGCACGGGTCGCCGGATGCGGAGAGGTGATCCTCTGCACGCCGGCCTCGCGCGAAGGGGCCGTCGCCCCGGAGATACTCTACGCCGCCGACCTCTGCGGCGTGGACCGCATATTCGCCGTGGGAGGCGCGCAGGCCGTGGCCGCCATGGCCTACGGCACGGAGAGCATCCCGCGGGTGGACAAGATCTTCGGTCCGGGCAACCGCTATGTCACCCGGGCCAAGCAACTGGTCGCAGGCGACACGGTGGCCGTGGACCTTCCGGCCGGCCCTTCGGAGGTGCTGGTGCTCCTCGACGACGACGCATCGCCCGCCTTCGCCGCCGCCGACCTCCTCTCGCAGGCCGAGCACGGGGGCGACAGTCAGGCGATGCTGGTCTGCGCCTCCGAAACCTTCGCGCGGCGCGTGCAACTCGCCGTCGAAGAGCAATTGCAGCGCCTCGGACGGGGAGCGGTCATCCGCGAGGCACTCCGCACGAGCCGGATCGTGGTGCTCGGCGACCGGGAGGAGCGCATCGCCTTCGCCGACGCCTACGCCCCCGAGCACCTGATCGTGGCGATGCACGACCCGTGGGAGGCCGCCGGACGCATCGCCGCGGGCAGCGTCTTCGTGGGACCCTGGTCGCCCGAAAGCGCCGGGGACTACGCCTCGGGAACGAACCACACGCTGCCCACGGGCGGCTGGGCGAGGGCTTGCAGCGGCGTGAACACCGATGCATTCCTGCGCAAGATCACCTATCAGGAGCTCACGCGCGAAGGGCTCGGGCGTCTCGCGCCGACGATCGTCGCCATGGCCGAAGCCGAAGGGCTCGGGGCACACGCCGCAGCGGTGCGCATCCGGATGAAAGGAGGTGCGCTATGAAACCCCTCGAAGAGTTGGTGCGCCCCAACATCCGGGCGCTGCGCCCCTACTCCACGGCCCGCGACGAGTACGCCGGAGACGAATGCGCCGGGAGTGCCGTCGAGACCTGGCTCGACGCCAACGAAAATCCCTTCGAGAACGGCATCAACCGCTACCCCGACCCGCACCAGCGGCGGCTCAAGCGGCAGATCGCCGCGCTGAAAGGCATCGGCGAGGAGCGGATTTTCCTCGGCAACGGCAGTGACGAAGCGATCGACCTGGCCTACCGCATCTTCTGCGTCCCGGGACGCGACAACGCCGTGTCGATCTCCCCCACTTACGGCATGTACCGCGTGGCGGCCGACACGAACGACGTGGAGCTGCGCGAAGTGCCGCTCGGCGAGGGGTTCTCGCTGCCGGTCGAGGCGCTGCTCGCCGCTGCGGACGAGCGCACGAAACTCCTGTGGCTCTGCTCGCCGAACAACCCCACAGGCAACGCCTTTCCCGAAGGGGAGATCGAACGGCTGCTCGCCGGATTCGACGGGATGGTGGTACTCGACGAAGCCTACATCGACTTCGCCGACGGACCGGGATTCCTGCCGCGCCTCGCGGAGTTCCCGAACCTGATCGTCCTGCAGACCTGCTCGAAAGCCTGGGGCATGGCGGGCCTGCGTCTCGGGCTGGCCTTCGCCTCGGAACCCGTCGCGGAACTTTTCGCAAGGGTCAAATACCCCTACAACATCAACACCCTCGCACAGGAGGCGGCCGCCGAACGGCTCGCATGGGACATCGCCGGGCAGACCGCCCTGATTCGCCGCGAACGCGCCGCCGTGGCCGAAGCCCTCGCCGGGGCCGCCTGCATCGAACGTGTTTACCCCTCCGAGGCCAACTTCCTGCTGGTACGCACGCCGGATCCGGACCGTCTCTACGACACCCTGATCGGGGCGGGCATCATCGTCCGCAACCGCTCGCGCATCCCGGGATGCGCCGGATGCCTGCGCATCACCGTCGGAACCCCCGGGGAGAACGCCCGGCTCATCGAAACCGTCAAAAATTTCAGACCATGAAAAAAGCCCTCTTCATCGACCGCGACGGCACGATCATCGCCGAACCCGCGGACCAGCAGATCGACAGCCTCGGGAAGCTGGAGTTCGTACCCGGCGCCATCTCGGCGCTGAAGGCCCTCGCCGGGCTCGATTTCGAGCTGGTGCTGGCCTCGAACCAGGACGGGCTGGGAACCGACGCCTTTCCCGAAGCGGCGTTCCTGCCCGCACACGAAAAGATGCTCTCGACGCTCCGCGGCGAAGGGGTCGAATTCGCCGACCAGTTGATCGACCGCACGTTCGAGCGCGACGGAGCCCCCACGCGAAAGCCCCGCACGGGCCTGTTCGGCAACTACCTCGGCGGCGGATACGACCTGGCCGCGAGCTACGTCATCGGCGACCGCGCGACCGACATCCTGCTGGCCCGCAACCTCGGGGCGCGGGGCATCCTGCTCGCCCCGCGCGGGGAGGGCGAACGGCTGCTGCGCGAAGCGGGGGCCGCGGAGGCCTGCGCACTCGTCACCGACTCGTGGGAGGAGATCGCCGAGTACATCCGCCGCGGAGAGCGGCGGGTCGAGGTACGGCGCGAAACGCGCGAGACGCGGATCGCCGTGCGCCTCGACCTCGACGGACGCGGGGCGTCCGGCTCCCGGATCTCGACGGGGCTGCGTTTTCTGGACCACATGCTCGAACAGATCGTCCACCACGGCGGCGTGGCGCTGGACGTGGAGGCCCGGGGCGACCTCGACGTGGACGAACACCACACGGCGGAGGACGTGGCCATCGCGCTGGGCGAGGCGATCGACCGCGCACTGGGCTCCAAGGCGGGCATCGCACGCTACGGATTCGCCCTGCCGATGGACGACTGCCGGGCGCTGGTGCTCCTCGACTTCGGCGGACGCATCGACTTCGAATGGGACGCGGAATTCCGCCGCGAACGCATCGGCGACATGCCCACCGAACTGTTCAGCCACTTCTTCCGCTCGCTCTGCTGCGCCGCGCGGTGCAACCTCCAGATCGCGGCCCGCGGCGGGAACGAACACCACAAGGCCGAAGCGATCTTCAAGGCCTTCGCCCGCGCCCTGCGGATGGCCGTGGCCCGGCAGGGATTCGGATACGACATACCCAGCAGCAAAGGAGTCCTATGATAGCGGTGGTCGATTACGATACGGGCAACCTGCGCTCGGTGGCCGAGGCGCTGCGACGTGCAGGCGCGGAGTTCCGCCTCACGGCCGACCAAAGGCTGCTGCGCGAAGCGGAAAGGGTGATCCTCCCCGGAGTCGGCGAGGCATCGTCCGCCATGCAAAGGCTCCGCGAACGGGGGCTCGACCGGGTGATTCCCTCGCTCGTGCAGCCCGTGCTGGGCATCTGCATCGGGATGCAGCTCATGTGCCTTTCGAGCGAGGAGGGCGACACCCGCTGCATGGGCATCTTCCCGGCACGGGTGCGGCGGCTGCCCGCCGCCGCACCGGACGGCGGACGGATCAAGGTCCCCCACGTGGGCTGGGACACGCTCTCCGGCCTGCGGTCGCCGCTGTTCGACGGGCTGGACGAGGGGGCGTATGTCTATTACGTACATTCGTTCGCCGCGGAACCCTGCGCGGAGACCGTCGCCATGACCGACTACGGCGGGCCGTTCAGCGCGGCATTCGCGTGCGGCAACTTCTTCGGCGTGCAGTTCCACCCCGAAAAGAGCGGGGAGACGGGCGCGCGCATACTTCGCAATTTTCTGAACATGAAATGAAACGACTTTACGCATGATCGAAATGATTCCCGCAACGGACCTCATCGGCGGCCGCTGCGTCCGCCTCACGCAAGGCGACTATACGAGCCGGAAAACCTACTACCGCGACCCGCTCGAAGCGGCGCTGCGCTTCGAAGAGGCGGGCGCACGCCGCCTGCACATGGTCGATCTCGACGGCGCGAAGGCCGCCGAACCGCAAAACCTGGCGGTATTGGAACGCATCGCCGCGAAGACCTCGCTCGAGGTGCAGTACGGCGGCGGCATCAAGAGCCGCGCAGCGCTGCGCAGCGTCTTCGACGCCGGGGCGCGCCGGGCCGTCTGCGGCAGCGTCGCGGTACGCGAACCGGAGCTGTTCGCCCGGTGGATCGCGGAGTTCGGCCCCGAACGCCTGATCCTCGGGGCCGACGTCCGCGACGGCGTCGTAGCGATCCAGGGCTGGACGGAGCGTTCGGAACGCACGGCGCCCGAGCTGATCGAAACGTTCCTGCCGGCGGGGCTCAGGCAGGTCGTCTGCACGGACATCTCGCGCGACGGAATGCTCTGCGGCCCGGCAGTCGCCCTCTACGCCGACCTGCAGAGGCGGTTCCCGCAGGTCGAAATCACCGTCAGCGGCGGCGTCTCGTCGCCGGACGACATCGCGCGGCTGGAGCGCGAAGGGCTGCGCAGCGTCATCGTCGGCAAAGCCCTCTACGAAGGCCGCATCACCCTCGAAAAACCCGGACCATGCTCGCCAAACGCATAATCCCCTGCCTCGACATCCGCGACGGCCAGACCGTCAAGGGAATCAACTTCACCGCGCTGCGGCAGGTCGGGGACCCCGTGGAGCTGGGGGCGAAATACGCCGCCGAGGGGGCCGACGAACTGGTGTATCTCGACATCAGCGCCTCGGAGGAGGGACGCCGCACCTTCACAGGACTGGTATCGCGCATCGCCGCGCGGATCGACATCCCTTTCACCGTCGGGGGCGGCATCGCGTCGGCCGAAGACGCCGCCCGGCTGCTCGACGCCGGAGCGGACAAGGTGTCGCTCAACAGCGCAGCCGTCACGAATCCGGCGCTCATCGACCTGCTGGCGGCCCGGTACGGGTCGCAGTTCGTCGTGGCGGCGATCGACGCCCGGAAGACCGGCGAACGCTGGCAGGTGACGACCCACGGCGGCAAGCGGGCCACGGAACGCGAACTGTTCGAATGGGCCCGGGAGGTCGCCGACCGGGGCGCCGGAGAGATTCTCTTCACCTCGATGGACCACGACGGCACGCGGAACGGCTATCCGTGCGACCTGTTCGCCCGACTGGCCGAACTGCCGGTCCCGGTCATCGCCTCGGGCGGCGCGGGATGCGTCGGGCATATCGCCGACGTGCTGACGCGCGGCAGAGCCGACGCGGCGCTGGCGGCCAGCATCTTCCACTACGGGGAAATCCCGATTCCCGTCCTCAAGCGTGAGTTGAGGAAAATGAATATAAACGTCAGACTATAAACAAAACAGAGAAAACATGAAAATCACAGCGAAACCCTTTTCGGAACTCGATGCCGAAAAGCTCCCCGACGGGCTCGTTCCCGCCGTCATTCAGGACGACCGCACCCTGCAGGTGCTCATGCTGGGCTACATGAACCGCGAAGCCTACGAGAAAAGCCTCGCCGAAGGACGCGTCACCTTTTACAGCCGCACGCGCCGCCGCCTTTGGACGAAGGGCGAGACGAGCGGCAACTGGCTCGACATCGTTTCCGTGGCGGCGGACTGCGACAACGACACGCTGCTCATAAGGGTCATCCCCCACGGCCCGACCTGCCATACGGGGTCGAAAAGCTGTTTCGGAGCGGCCCTGCCCGAAACGGAAGGGTTCATCCGCTACCTGCAAAGCGTCATCCGCGGCCGGCACGCCGAAATGCCCGAAGGCTCCTACACCTCGAAACTCTTCACGCGCGGTGTGAACAAAATCGCCCAGAAGGTCGGCGAGGAGGCCGTGGAGACGGTGATCGAGGCCGTAGCGAAGAACCGCGAGGCGATGATCTACGAAGCCTCGGACCTCATATACCACCTGCTCGTGCTGCTCGAAGCCACCGGGTGCTCGATCGCGGACCTCGAGAAGGAACTGGCGCGCAGACATGCCTGAAGAACGCCCGCCGGAACCGGAAGGACGGACCGGAAAGGCCCGAACGCCAAACGGCCCCGGAAAGGCCCGCAGCCGGACGAAAAACGCCCCTGCCGCATTGCACGGCAGGGGCGTTCGTTCGCGTCCCCGGAAGCGGTCCGATCACATGCGTTCGGGGACGTCGATGCCCAGCAGGCGCATGCCGCTGCGAATGACGCGGGCGACCTGCCCGGCCAGCCGCAGACGCATCCGGCGCACGGCGGGGTTCTCCTCCCGGAGAATCGAATGATCGTGGTAGTAGCCGTTGAAAGTCTTGGCCAGTTCGTAAACATAGGCTCCAACGATCGAAGGGGCGAAACTGTCGCCCGCGGCCTTCACCACGGCAGGGTATTCCGTCAGCGATTTGACGAGGGCGATCTCCTCCGGCAAGTAGTCCGCGGCGGCTCCGTCGCCGTCGCCCTCAAGACCGATGCCCGCCTCGGCAGCCTTGCGCAGCACGGAACGGATGCGTGCGTGGGTGTACTGGATGAAGGGGCCCGTATTGCCGTTGAAGTCGATCGACTCGCGCGGGTCGAAGAGCATCGTCTTCCTGGGATCGACCTTGAGGATGAAGTACTTCAGCGCCCCGAGGCCCACCATCGCCGAAACGGCGTCGGCCTCCTCCTCCGTGCAGCCGTCCAGCTTGCCCAGTTCGGCCGACATCTCGCGCGCGGTCTGCACCATCGCGGCGATCAGGTCGTCGGCATCGACCACCGTGCCCTCGCGCGACTTCATCTTGCCCTCGGGCAGCTCGACCATGCCGTAGGAAAGGTGCGTGATATGATCGCTCCACTCGGCGTAGCCCAGCTTCTTGAGAACCAGTTTCAACACCTGGAAGTGGTAGTTCTGCTCGTTGCCCACGACATAGATCATGTCGTCGAGCCGGTTGTCCTCGAAACGGCGGTAGGCCGTACCGAGGTCCTGCGTCATGTAAACCGACGTGCCGTCGCCGCGCAGCAGCAGCTTCTCGTCCAGCCCGTCGCCCGTGAGGTCGATCCACACCGAATTGTCCGGGCGGCGGTAGAAGACGCCCTTGGCAAGGCCCTCCTCGACGAGCGACTTGCCCAGCAGGTAGGTCTGCGACTCGTAGTAAACCTTGTCGAAATCGACACCCAATGCCTTGTAGGTCACGTCGAAGCCCTCGTAAACCCAACCGTTCATCGTCTCCCAGAGCGAATAGACCTCCGGATCCTTCGCCTCCCAGCGGCGCAGCATCTCCTGCGCCTCGCGCATGATCGGCGCGTTCCGTTTGGCCTCGTCCTCCGATTGCCCGGCGGCCACGAGTTCCCTGACCTGCTCCTTGTAGTGCTTGTCGAACTCGACGTAGTACTTGCCTACGAGGTGGTCGCCCTTCATGCCCGACGAGGCGGGGGTCTCGCCGCCGCCGTAGAGTTTCCATGCCAGCATCGACTTGCAGATATGGATGCCGCGGTCGTTCACCAGGTTGGCCTTGATGACCGTGTGGCCGTTGGCCGCGAGGATCTGCGCCACGGAGTAGCCCAGCAGGTTATTGCGGATATGGCCCAGGTGCAACGGCTTGTTGGTGTTGGGCGACGAGTACTCGATCATCACGGTGCGGCCCGTCGGCGCGGCCTGGCCGAAATGTTCGTCGGCGGCGATCTCCTCGAAGCGGGCCGCCCAGAACGCGCCGTCGAGCGAAAGGTTCAGGAATCCCTTGATGACGTTGAACGACGCGATCTCCGGCACGTGGGCCGTCATGTATTCGCCTATCTCGGTCGCAGTGGCCTCGGGCGACTTGCGGCTGCGGCGCAGCAGCGGAAAGGTCACGAGGGTGTAGTCGCCCTCGAATTCCCTGCGGGTTTTCTGAATCTGCAACTGCTCGCCCGAAAGCTCGCCGTAAAGCGCCTCCACCGAACGGCGGACCGCATCCGAGATAAAGGTTTCGATATTCATTGTGTGCTCTGCGATTTTTCGCCTGCAAATTTAGCGATTTTCGACGAATAATCAATTCCCGGGGGCGGGAATCTCCCCAATATCGGAAAACATTGCCTATCTTTGCGGAAAATAACCCGCGCGATGCGGGCGGCAGGCCCCGGCCGGGCCGCATCCGTCCCTTCGGAACCGCCGCCGTCCGCCGCCGGAAAACGACCAACACTCGTCAGATGGAAATACTGATCATTCTGTTACTGATCCTGCTGAACGGCCTGTTCGCCATGTCGGAAATCGCCTTCATCTCGGCGCGCCGTTCGAACCTCGAAATGCAGGCCCGGCAGGGCAGCGCGTCGGCGCGGCAGGCGCTCAAACTCGCCCGGGACCCGGACCGGTTCCTCTCGACCATCCAGATCGGCATCACGCTGATCGGCATCCTCACGGGTATCTACTCGGGCGACGCGCTGGCCGGCAAGGCGGGCGCGGAGCTGGCGCGGCTGGGTATTCCGATCGCCACGGCCACCCTCGCGGCGCAGTTCGCCATCGTCATCGTCGTCACCTACCTCACGCTCATCTTCGGCGAGCTGGTTCCCAAACGGATCGGCATGAACGCCGCCGAACGCATGGCCAAGATCATGGCCCGCCCGATGCGGCTGCTCGCGGCCGCGGCCTCGCCGTTCGTCTGGCTGCTCTCCAAGAGCACGGCAGGCGTGACCCGCCTGCTCGGACTGCGCGAGGCCGAGACGAAGGTCACCGAGGCGGAAATCCGCTCGATCATCCAGGAGGGGGCCGAGGACGGCGAGGTGCAGCAGGTCGAACAGCAGATCGTCGGCCGGGTCTTCTCGCTGGGCGACCGCACGGTGGAGTCGATCATGACCCACCGCAGCGAAATGGTGTGGCTCGACGCGGCGATGAGCGCGCAGCAGATCCGCGAGAAGGTCGCCGCCGAGCCGCACAACCGCTACCCGGTGGGAGACGGAACGCTCGACAGGCTGCTCGGCGTGGTCTACCTCAAGGACCTGTTCGTACACCTCCCCGACGAAGGGTTCGACCTGCGCGCGCTGATCGAGCCGGCCAAGTTCTTCCACGAGGGTTTCGAGGTTTACAACGCCCTCGAACAGTTACGCAACGAACAGTTGGGATACGGCATCATCTGCGACGAATTCGGCGTGACGCGCGGCATCATCACCCTGCGCGACATCTTCGAGGCGCTCGTGGGCGAGCTGCCCGAGCAGAGCGAGGAGCCGGACATCGTTCCGCGCGAGGACGGCAGTTGCCTGGTGGACGGACAATGCCCGTTCTACGACTTCCTGCTCCACTTCGGTGCCGAAGAGGAGCACCCCACCAACGCCTACAACACCGTCAGCGGCCTGATCCTCGATCAACTGAAGCACATCCCGACAACCGGAGAGCGGCTGCAATGGGGCGGTTTCGGATTCGAAATCGTGGACATGGACGGCGCACGCATCGACAAAATACTCATCACGCGCATCCCGGAAGACCCGGCACAAGAGGTATGAAAATAGCGGACATCGAACTGGGCGAGAAGCCGCTTCTGCTGGCTCCGATGGAGGACGTGACGGACCCGTCGTTCCGTTACATGTGCAAACGGTTCGGGGCCGACGTGGTTTACACGGAGTTCATCTCCTCGGACGGTCTGATCCGCGACGCGGCCAAATCGCTCCGCAAGCTCGAGATCGACGAGGCGGAACGCCCCGTGGGCATCCAGATTTACGGCCACCTCGTCGAACCGATGGTCGAGGCGGCGCGGATGGCCGAAGCGGCCGGGCCGGACATCATCGACATCAACTTCGGCTGCCCGGTGAAGAAGATCGCCGGACGGGGAGCCGGATCGGGCATGATGCGCGACGTGCCGCTGATGGTCGAAATGACGCGGCGGATCGTCGGGGCGGTGAACAAACCCGTGACGGTGAAAACACGCCTCGGATGGGACGACGAGTCGAAAAATATCGAGGAGATCGCCCTCCGCCTGCAGGACACGGGCATCGCCGCGCTGACGATCCACGGCCGCACGCGCGCACAGATGTACCGAGGCGAAGCGGACTGGACGCTGATCGGCCGGGTGAAGAACAACCCGCAGATACGCATTCCGATCATCGGCAACGGCGACGTGGATTCGGGACCGAAGGCGGCCGAAATGTTCGAACGCTACGGCGTGGACGGCGTGATGATCGGCCGCGCGACCTACGGCCGGCCGTGGATCTTCCGCGAGGTGAAGCACTTCCTCCGGACGGGCGAGGTGCTACCCCAGCCGTCGGTCGCGGAGCGGGTGGAGATCGCCCGGGAGCACCTGGGCAAGTCGCTCGAGGTCAAAGGCCCGCACGTGGGGATTCTGGAAATGCGCCGCCACCTGACCAACTACTTCAAGGGGCTGCCCGATTTCAAGGCCACGCGCCTCAAACTCGTGACGTCGCTCGATCCCGACGAACTCTACTCCACGCTCGACTTCATCGCCGAGCGCTGGGGAGACTTCGACCTCTCGGGCACGGTCCCCGCGCCGCTGTCGCACGACCTCTGACAGCGGGGAACCGCAGCCAGACAGGGAGAGGCGGCGGTAACGGCCGTATTCATGCCGCTACTTCAGCACACGCTCGATATAAGCCTTGTAATCTTTGACCACCGGCTCGTAGCCGTCATCCTCGAACAGCGGCGAGGAGATCAGGAAGTCGGCCGAAGAGCGGTTGATGGCCGTGGGAACGTTGTAGAGCGTCGCCAGGCGCAGCAGCGCCTTGACATCGACATCGTGCGGCTGGGCCGACATGGGGTCCCAGAAAAAAATCAGCGCGTTGATCCTGCCGTCGGCGATGAGCGATCCGAGCTGCTGATCGCCGCCCAGCGGGCCCGACTTGAGCAGCGTAATGCGCAGGTCGGGATGCGGTCCGTCGGCCTTGTCGTGCTCCCTGCGGTGATCGCGGAGCGTCTTCTCGACCATCTTGCCCGTCGTACCGGTGCATATCAGATGGTGCGGACTGAGTTTCGCGCAGTTCCAATCGACCCATTCGGCCAGGTCGCGCTTCATGTTGTCGTGGGCCACCAGAGCCAGCGCTTTGATCTTCTGTTCCATATCGTCGTTTCTTCATGAAAGGGTCCGCGGACCCTCCCGTTTCCGTAAAAACCGGCCCCCTTACGAGAGGCCGGGCATAGGTCCGCTACTCCTCCTCGGCGGGGAGACGGAATTCCGTGAAACCGGCTCCAATGAGGATGTTGAACCACGCGAAGCACTTCTTCATGTCCGAGACATGCACCCTGTCGCGGTCGTACTCGGGGAGTACCTCGGCGAAGAAGGCCCTGAGCTTCTCGGGAGCCTCCTTGGGGCTGACGGCCTCCTTCCCGCCCGTATGGGCGTAGAGGCGAGTGAACACCTCGGCGAGCGGAATGTCGTCGCCCTCGGTGAACATCGAAATCTCCGAGAGGGCGCTCACACGGGCGTTCGCCGCGGCGTTCATGCGCCGGCCGTCGAGCAGCGACTCGACGATCACGCCGCGCGTGGACTGCGCCACATATTTATAAAGTCCGGGCTGCCCCGAAATGGCCAGAATCTCTTTCAGTTCCATAATCGTATGAATATCTTTGGGTTAAGGTTATTCGTTCTTCACATGCACGTCCATCTGCGGGAAGGGGAAGTTGATTCCCGCGGCTGGCAGCTCCTTGTAGAACCGCTCGTTGTACTCGAAAAAGACGTCCCAGAAATCGGAGTTCTTCGTCCACACGCGCACGGTGAGATTCACCGAGCTGTCGGCCAGCGCCGAGACCCACACCACCGGCTCGGCCGGTTCGCGCAACACGCGGGGATCGGCCGCAAGCATGCCGAGGATGGTCCTGCGGGCCGTGTCCACGTCGTCGCCGTAGGAAATGCCCACGGTCCAGTCCACGCGGCGCACGTCGGCCGTCGAATAGTTGTCGATGATGGCCGTGGCGATGGAGTTGTTGGGAATGTAGATCGTCTGGTTGTCCACGGTCGTGATGACCGTCGAGAAGAGCTTGATCTCGCGGACCGTGCCCGACTGTCCCTGCGCCGAAATGTAGTCGCCGATGCGGTAGGGCTTCATCAGCAGGATCATCACCCCGCCGGCGAAGTTCTGCGCCGTACCGCTCAGGGCCATGCCGATAGCCAGCGTGGCGGCCGAGAAGACGGCGATGAGCGACGTGACGTTCACGCCCAGCGTGGAGACCACGATGAGCACCAGCAACAGCGTGAAGACCACGCGGACCGTATTGCGGAGGAACGAACGCAGCGACACGTCCACCCTGCGCCGCTCGCAGACGGCATCGAGAAGGTGTATGATCCGCCGCACGATCCAGCGTCCGACGAAGTAGATAGCCAGCGCGATGAGGACCTTGATGAGAATCCACACCGACTCGGAGAGCAGGTTTTGCAGCAGCTGGTCCACGTCGAGGTTGGCCAGCTTGCGGACCGTTTCGGCGAAATTGGCCTTCTGCACGCTGTCGGGGACCATCAGGGGAGCCGACTTGTCCGCCTCGGCGAAAAGGGCGAACAGGATGCCGTCGAGAAAATTCATAATTCCGTTCCTTAAAAGTTTGCCATGCAAAAATAGCCAAAAAAAAGAGAAGTTTATTAACTTTGTCCATATTCTTGCAGAAGAGGACCGAAATACACCACCGAAGATGCGAAACGACGTAGAAATCATTCAGATCAACATATCCGGGGAGGACAAGCCCGGCATGACCTCGTCGCTGACCGAGATTCTGGCGCGCTACGACGCCTTCATCCTCGACATCGGCCAGGCCAACATCCACCAGTCGCTGACGCTCGGCATCCTGATACGGACCACGGCCGACAAGTCGGGCAACATCATGAAGGAGTTGCTGTTCAAAGCCTCGGAGCTGGGCGTGATGATCCGATTCGCCCCGATCGCCGAACGCCGCTACGAGGACTGGGTGAGCCGGCAGGGCAAGAACCGCTACATCATCACGCTGCTGGGACGCACCGTGACGGCGCGCCACATCGCCGAGGTGACGAAAACCGTGGCCGAACACGGGCTCAACATCGACGCCATCAAACGCCTGACGGGGCGCGTACCCCTGCGCGAGGACGACCGCACGGCGCGGTCGTGCATCGAGCTTTCGGTGCGCGGGTCGCTCACCGACGAGGAGCGCGCCGCGATGCAGGAGCGGTTCATGAACCTCTCGGAGCTGGGGCTCGACGTCTCGTTCCAGCGCGACGACATCTACCGCCGCAGCCGGAGGCTGATCTGCTTCGACATGGATTCGACGCTCATCGAGACCGAAGTGATCGACGAGCTGGCCGACCGGGCCGGCGTCGGAGCCGAGGTGCGCGAAATCACCGAACGCGCCATGCGGGGCGAAATCGACTTCCGCGAGAGTTTCACCCAGCGTGTGGCGCTGCTCAGGGGGCTGGACGTCGCGGTGATGGAGGAGATCGCCCGCTCGCTGCCCATCACCGAGGGACTGGAACGCATGATGACCATTCTCAAACGCGTGGGCTACAAGACGGCGATCCTTTCGGGCGGATTCACCTATTTCGGCAACTACCTGCGGCAGAGGTACGGCTTCGACTACGTTTACGCCAACGAGCTGGAGGTCGAGAACGGACGCCTGACGGGCCGTTACGCGGGCGAAATCGTGGACGGACGCCGCAAGGCCGAGCTGCTGCATCTGCTGTGTCAGTTCGAGGAGATCAACCTCGCGCAGGCGGTGGCCGTGGGCGACGGGGCCAACGACCTGCCGATGCTCAGCCTCGCGGGACTGGGGATCGCCTTCCACGCCAAGCCCAAGGTGAAGGCCACGGCTCGGCAGTCGATCTCGACGATCGGACTGGACGGCATCCTCTATTTCCTCGGACTCAAGGATTCGCGCATCGAGCAATGATACGGCGTGCAACGGTTCTCGGAGCGCTGCTGTCGCTGGCGGCGGGCTGCTGCGACTCCTCGTTCGGGGAGCCGGACGACGGCGCGCAGCCGCCCCCGCGGACCGAAACCATCGCCGCGCTGCGCGCGCTCTACGCCGGGGAGACCTTCCCCGTGACGGGCGACATCACGGTCGAAGGCACGGTGACGAGCAGCGACCGGGCGCGCAACTTCTACCGCTCCCTCTGCATCGAGGACGGGAACGCGGCGATCGAGGTCATGGCAGGCATAGACCAGCTTCATAACGACTACCCCGCGGGCTGCCGCGTGACGCTGCGGCTCGAAGGGCTCGCCGTGGGCGAAAGCCGCGGCGTACTGCAAGCCGGACGGCTGCCCGACCCCGGAAGCGGCTATGCGACGGATTACATCGGATCGAAGCCCGCGCTCGACGCCGCGCTGATCCGTCACGGAGAGACGTTGCGGAAACTCGAACCCGCGAGGCTCCGGATCGCGGAGCTGACGCCGGAGCGCTGCGGAACGCTGGTGCGTATCGACCGCCTCATCTACCGTCCCGAAGACCTTTCGGGTTCGACTTGGTCCGGATACAAGCGCTTCGCCGACGACGAGGGCGCGGAAATCTACACCTACGTCCGCACCTATGCGCGTTTCGCGGACGAGGAAGTACCCGCGGGGCAGGTGTCGCTCACGGGGATTCTCCAGCACGACGAGACGGGCGGAGGCCGTTACATACTCAAACTGCGCGATGAGACGGACTGCCGGACACTTTGAAGCGCTGCTCGCCGTATGCGCGGCGGCGCTCGCGGCCGGATGCGACGAGGCCACGCATCCCGCGCCCCGCGAGGAGCAGCGGGCGACGAACTCCGTGGCCTATCTCAAGTCGCTCTGCGACGGAAGGAACAGCGTCGTCGTGACGCAGGAGATCACGGTGCAGGGCTACGTCGCGGCGAACGACCGCTACGGCGAATTCACCAAATCGCTGGTGATCGAGGATGCGACGGGCGGAATCACCGTCGCCACAGACCTCGAATCGGTGGCGGACGTCTGTCCGTTCGGCTACGTGGCGACGCTGCGCTGCCACGGTCTCGTGCTGTGCGACTACGGCGGGAAGATCCAGATCGGGGTCGCCCCCGAAGGCAGCGGCGCAGGCCGCATTCCGGCGGAGGATTTCACCCGCTACGTCAGTGTCCGGATGCCGGAGGCGGACGAGGGGCTGCGAGCCGAAGCCGTCACGATCGACCGGATCGCGGAACGGCATATCGACACCCGCGTCCGGATCGACGGCGTGCATTTTCCGCAGGCGGGCGCGAAATGGTGCGACACCGACCCGCAGACGGGCCGGAGCGTGACCACCGAGCGTACGCTCGCCGACGACGAGGGGCACACCCTGCCCGTGCGGACCGCCGGGACCTGCACCTACGCCAAAGAGCCCGTACCGGCGGGCACGGGCTCGATATACGGCGTAATCGACTATTTCGACGGAAAATACACGCTGCGCGTCACCAACCGCGACATCCTGTTTCCGGAGAACGGTCTCTGACGTGAGGGACGGGGCCGGCGAATATATCGCCTCCGGCAGAACGGGCTCCGGCGGATCAGCGCTGGAGCGCCTCCCAGAGCATATCCTTCAGCTGCCGGATATTCAGCCCCGACACCGAGGAGATGAACACCGCCGGAACGCCCTCGGGCAGGTGCGCGCGCATCTCGCGGATCAGCCCATCGTCCAGCATGTCGCACTTGGTGACGGCCAGCAGCCGCTCCTTGTCGAGCAGCTCGGGATTGTACTGCGTGAGCTCCCCGAGCAGAATGTCGTAGTCGCGGCGGATGTCGTCGCTGTCGGCAGGAATCATGAACAGCAGCACCGAATTGCGCTCGATATGGCGCAGGAAGCGCGTGCCGAGGCCGCGGCCTTCGTGCGCCCCCTCGATGATGCCCGGAATGTCGGCCATGACGAACGAACGGCCGTCGCGGACCTCCACGATACCCAGATTGGGTTCGAGCGTCGTGAAGGCGTAGTTGGCGATCTTCGGCTTCGCGGCCGAGACGACCGACAGCAGCGTGGATTTGCCCGCATTGGGGAAGCCCACCAGCCCCACGTCGGCCAGCACTTTCAGTTCGAGAATGAAAGCCCCTTCGTCGCCCTCCTCGCCCGGCTGGGCGTAACGCGGCGTCTGGTTCGTGGCGCTCCTGAAGTGCCAGTTGCCCAGACCGCCCCGGCCGCCCCGGAGCAGCACGAGCCGTTCGCCGTCGGAGGTCACCTCGCCCACGGGTTCGGTGGTCGTCGTGCCGTCCTCCAGCTCCACGACCCGCCGTGCGACCGTACCCAGCGGCACGGGAATCACGATGTCCCGCGCATCCCTGCCCGACGAGCGGGCGCCCGATCCGTTCTGCCCGTCTTCGGCGAACTGGTGGCGCTGGTACTTGAGGTGGATCAGCGTCCAGTACTGCCTGTCGCCCTGCAAGACGATGCTGCCGCCCTTGCCGCCGTCGCCGCCGTCCGGACCGCCGAAAGCCACGAACTTCTCGCGGCGGAAATGCGCCGAGCCGGCCCCGCCGTGACCCGAGCGGGCGAAAATCTTCACGTAATCTACGAAGTTGGAACTTGCCATAACGGTTTTCTTTTCAAGGGGCAAAGATAGTGCAAAGCGGGCGCTGCGGCAAATTTATTTGATGCGGCGCAGAACAAAACGCCCCGCACCGGTTCCGCATCCGGCGTACCGGAACGGATTCCGGGAAAAACCGGACCCGGAGCGGCAGACGGCACGTCCCGCCGCAGACGACGGCTGCGACGGGACGTTTTCCAGGACGCTCCCCGGAAGATCAGAGCGCCAGCGGCTCGTACTCCAGTCCCCACGCCTCGGCCACGGGACGATAGACCACCCGGCCCTCGACGATGTTCAGACCGAGCGCCAGCTCGGGATTCTCCTTCGCGGCGCGGCGCCATCCCTTGTCGGCCAGCTGGAGGGCATAGGGCAGCGTGGCGTTCGTGAGCGCGAGGGTCGAAGTGCGCGGCACGGCGCCCGGAATGTTCGCCACGCAATAGTGCAGGATACCGTCCACGTAATAGACGGGATCCTCGTGCGTCGTCGGATGCGACGTCTCGAAACAACCGCCCTGGTCGATGGCCACGTCCACCATCACCGTTCCGGGTTCCATCTCGCGCAGCATCTCCCGCGTGACGAGTTTCGGCGCCTTCGCGCCGGGAATCAGCACCGAACCGATCACCAGATCGGCGTGTCTGAGCTCCTCGCGGATGTTGTATTCCGAGGACATGAGCGTCTTGACGTTGCGCGGCATCACGTCGGCCAGGTAGGTGAGCCGTTGCAGCGAAATGTCGCAGATCGTCACGTCGGCGCCCGTTCCGGCGGCCGTGCGGGCCGCGGCCGTACCGACCACGCCGGCTCCGATGACGAAGACCTTGGCGGGTTTCACGCCCGGAACGCCGCCCAGCAGCACGCCCTTGCCGCCGCGCGGCTTCTCGAGGAAGTAGCGTCCCTCCTGCGTGGCCATGCGCCCCGCCACCTCGGACATGGGAATGAGCAGCGGCAGCGAACGGTCGGCCCGTTCGACCGTCTCGTAGGCGCAGCAGACCGCCCCGCTGTCGATCATCGCATGAGTCAGCGCCTCGCAACTGGCGAAGTGGAAATAGGTGAAGACGAGCTGCCCCCGGCGGATGAGCCTGTACTCGGGAGCGATCGGCTCCTTGACCTTGACGATCATCTCGGCCGTGGCGTAGATCTCCTCGATCGTGGGGAGGATACGGGCGCCGACCGCCTCGTAGGCGCTGTCGGGGAAACCGCTGTTCTCGCCGGCCGAAGCCTGCACGAAGACGTCGTGTCCCCGTTTGACGAACTCCTGCACGCCGGCGGGAGTGAGGCCGACGCGATTTTCGTTGTTCTTGATCTCTTTTGGAATGCCGATAATCATAACGCGGGATATTTTAAAGGTTTTTCACCTTCCAAAATACGCATTTTGTATCGAAATGCAAAAAAGCCGAACGATTTTTTACCCTCCGGTCAGAAACGGTAAGAGACCGTAAGGTAGAACGAACGCGGCCAGGCGTACGTCCGGCGCGAAGCATGGGGCATCCACTCCGTCGCGTCGCCCGAACGGATGCGCCGCACGCGCAGCGACTCGTAGCCGTTGTAAACCGTGTCCCGCCCGCCCGTGAGGTTGCGCAGCAGCAGCGAAGCGGTCAGCCGCGAACGGTCGAAATAGAAGGTTCTGAACAACGACGCATCGAGCGTGAAGGCGTCGGCGAGGCGTTCCTGACGGGTGAAGGCGTCGAACGCCTCGGGCGTGAGCGCGGCCTGTCCGGCGATGCGGTCCGTGCGGCGGAGAGGCATCGGCTCGACGTAGCGTCCGCCGGCATAGCCTGCCGACAGACGGCCGCCCCACCCTTTCGGACCGAAGTAGGAAACCCCGGCCGTGGCCGCGGTCTGGGGCGTTCCGCCCACCGCGCAGCCGGCCATACGCCCTGCGGCGTGCGTCAGAACCGCCGTGTTGTCCACGTCGGAGAGGACCGTGAGGAGCGGATCGCGGATATGGCGGTAGCGGCCCGCCGAAGCGGCCAGCGCAAGGCTCCAGCGGTAGGAAAGGCGCACCTCGGCGGCAGCCTCGATCCCCAGGCAGAGACGGCCGATCCCCGCAACGGACATGTCGCAGAAGAGCGCCGCCAGATCGTCGTAATAGCGCCGTGTCTCCAGACCGTCGAACACGGCGACGGCGAAGGCCGTGATGCGCATGTCGAGCGAAGGCCCCGTGCGGCGCCACGACGCTTCGGCGGCGAAGGTGCGCTCGGGCGACGGATCATCGACGATGCGGTTGTTGTAGGAAGGCTGGTAGAAAAGCGCTTCGGAGAGCGGCGGTTCGGCTCCGGCCATGACGGCGGCCTCGAGGTAGCTGCGCGGGGAGAAGGACCAGCCGGCGAGCGCCTTCAGTCGCCACGGGGCGAAACGGACCGTGCGCGAAGGTCCGTAGGAGAGCGCTCCGGGGAAGAGCTCCTTCTCGTAGAACCCCCGCCGCCGGACGGCGGCGGCGCCCAGCTCGGCGCAGAGATCGAAGCGGAAACGGTCGGAGCGGTATTCGGCGCAGAACCGCGCCCGGATTTCGCGCGAACGGATCGCATAGTCGTAACCGAAGCGGTCGCCCTCGCGGATCGTGCGGTCGGGATGGCGCAGATCGTTCTGGAGCAGGTTGCTGTACGTGTCGTCGTCCACCAGGTAGCGGTCGATATCCGTCACGTAACCGGCCCCGAGCAGGTCGCGCATCTGCCGGTAGAAACGGGTTCGGTCGCTGCGCAGCGACACCCCGCAGCGGAGCGTCAGGCGGGAGTCCGTGCGGACCGAAAAGGCGGCGTCGAAGCAGAGACGCACGGGCCGCTCCACCCGGTCGTCGAGCGCATAGACCGCATGACCGCCCTGCATCCGGTTGCGGCGAATCAGCTCGTCCCAGTCGATCTGCGTATAGCGCGGGTCGCGCGTGAGCCACGCCCGCTCGGTTTCGAGATCGTCCGTGTAGCTCGGCAGGTAACGGTAGTTGTCGGGCATCGGGGTGCGGGCGTCGTACCAGTCGAGCATGCTGTAACGCGCGACGCCCGCTTCGGCCCCGAGGCGGAGCGAGAGCGAGGCCGCCTCCGAGAGCGGCACGGCGTAGTCGGCGACGAGGAGCGGCAGCGTCTCGCGCCGCACGCGCGAATTGCGCACCCGCCCGTCCTGATAGCCCCACGCCGGATTGTAGAGCCGGTCGCCCGTCAGCGTGAAAGCCTCCTCCGAGGAGGAAAGACGCGTGCCCCGCACCGAGGGCGGGACGATACAGACCAGCGACAAGGCGTGCTCCCCGCCGAAACGGCGGAAGAGCCGCAGTCCGACGGTCAGGGCATTGGTGAAGACGCCCTCGACGTGCATGTCGCGTCCCGTGCGGGCATCCAGCGCCAGCGAGGCGCGCCACCCCCGCCCCAGATGCGCCGAGGCGGCGACCTTCGCCCCCGCGAGGTAATTGCGGTCGGTCAGCCGCACCGACGCCAGAAAGGGCTGCAACGGCTCCCCGGCGGAAAAGCCGACGAGACGGACACCGCCCGCACCGCCCGACTCGCCGGGCGGCGGCACGAGTCCGGCGTAACGGATCTCCTCCGCGCCCAGCAGCCGCAAGGCCGGAAGATAACGGTACGACAGGTCCATGCCCGCGAAGGAGATGCGCCCGGCGCGGCGTTCCAGCCCGCGGCGCTTGAAGGCCACCTGCGGCAGGTTGAAGTCCGTCTGCTCGCCGTAGAGGTCGGCGGCGGACTGGACGGCGCGGTAGAAAAGGGTCGAATCGGTCACGAGCAGTTCCCGCCGCTCCTCGCGTTCGGCATAGGGATAGTACTCGTCGTCGGGATACTGTGCCGCAGCCGTTCCGCCCGACAGCAGGAAAACGACGAGGCAGAAGAGACTTTTCGGCATACGATCAGGTCCTTTTGCACTACAAATATAGCAAAAATTCCGGGAGTGCCAAACGCGAAAGCGGCGTGCGACAAACGGTTTGTCGCACGCCGCTCCGAACGGAATGCCACCGGATCAGAGGCTACGCAGCGTCTCCAGCAGCAGCTCCCAGAATCTGGGGACCGTGGCGATTTCGAGCCGCTCGTCGGGCGAATGGACGCCGCGCAGGGTCGGCCCGAAGGAGACCATTTCCAGACGGGGATATTTTTCGAGGAAAAGCCCGCATTCCAGCCCGGCGTGGATCGCACGGACCCTGGGCTTCGTGCCGAACAGCCGTTCGTAGGCGCCGGCGGTCACCTCCAGCAGGTGCGACGCGGGGTCGGGCTCCCAGCCCGGATAGCCGTCCGAATGGACGACCTCAGCCCCGGCCAGCGCGAAGACCGCCTCGACGCTCCGCATGACACAGAGCTTGGCGCTCTCGACCGAAGAACGCTGCGACGAGGTGACGACGATGCGGTCCTCGCCCTCGAACTTCACCGAGGCGAGATTCGTGGAGGTCTCGACCAGCCCCGGCACGGCGAACGACATTTCCACGACGCCGTTCGGCACGCCCGCGAGCGCATAGACCAGCCCCCGCTGCGTCGCGGCGTCGATGACCGACGCGGGGCGCTCCGTCTCCGAAAAGTCGATCCTAAACGACGGCTCGCGCAGGCGGAATTCGGCTCCGAGGTCGGCGGCGAACCGCTCGCAGAAGGCGGCGAACCCGGTCTTGCGGCCGGCCGGCACGCCGAAGACGGCCCATGCCTCGCGCGGAATGGCATTGCGGAGATTGCCGCCGTCGAAACGGCTCAGCCGCAGGTCGAACTCCTGCATCGCGGCCCACAGGAAACGCGCCACGACCTTGTTCGAATTGACGCGGCCCTTGTCGATGTCGTCGCCCGAATGGCCGCCCTGCAATCCCGAGACCCCGACGCGGAAATAGGCGTAGTCGGCAGGTGCCGCCCCGGCCGTGTAACGGAACGTGGCGAGGGTGTCGATACCGCCGGCGCAGCCGATGAACAACTCGCCCTCGTCCTCCGAATCGAGGTTCAGAAGGTATTTGCCCGTGAGCATCTCCTCCCCCAGTCCGAAGGCTCCGGTGAGCCCCGTCTCCTCATCGACGGTGAAGAGTGCCTCCAGCGGCCCGTGCTGCGCCGCGGGGTCGAGCAGCACGGCCAATGCGGCGGCCATGCCGATGCCGCAGTCGGCGCCGAGCGTCGTTCCTTCGGCCTTCACCCACCCGCCGTCGATGCGCGTGCGGATGGCGTCGCGTTCGAAGTCGAACTCGACATCCGAACGCTTCTCGCAGACCATGTCCATGTGCGATTGCAGGATCACGCCCGGACGGTCCTCGTAACCCGGGGTGGCGGGCTTGCGCATCACGACGTTGCCCGTGGCGTCCTTACTGTATTCGATGCCGTGCTTCTCGGCGAACGCGACGAGAAATTCGATGATCCTGCCCTCTTTCTTCGAAGGGCGCGGAACCCGCGTGATGGCATCGAACTGCTCCCAGACGATGCGGGGTTCCAGCGAGGTGATTGCTGACATACTATAAAAATGTTAGAGTTACACTTATTTTCCTCAATCTATGCAACGCCCTTACGCCGCCGTGCGAATCCGGACAGCCGCGATTCGCCGCCCGCGACGGCACGCACAAGTCCGACTCGGCCCTGAATCCCCGCCCCGGGCGGAGGCGTTCGCAACGAAAGCGCAGCAAAACGGGACGCCCGGCCGGCGATCCGGAAACGCACCGCACGTACGGATACGCCCCATCGGGCGGAAAGCCGGGACAGTCCCGGGATTCCACCCGTAAAGGTACGGATTTCGGACGGAAAAACTGCGGTCAGCCGCAATAAAAATAGGTTTCGACCAGCTTGCGGACCTTCTCTTCGTCCCCGGCCAGCTCCCGCCGCAGGTCGGCGTCTCGGAAAGCCGCGAGGCGTGCGACGAGTCCGTCGATCAGGCGCGGCGAGAAGACGCCGTGGCGCTCGTAAACGGCCCGGTGCTCCTCCAGCCGCCGCGCCGACTCCTCGCACGAGGCGGGAAGCCGGTTCAGCCGCGCCAGCACCTCCCGATGCCGCTCGTCGAAGATATTGACGTCCACATAGCGGTCGCGGGCGTACTGCGTGCCGTTCTCCATCTCGAAGCCGTGGCGCGCAGCGACGGCCAGTCCGGCCAGCAGCAGGTAGATGTCGGCCGAGCCGTCGGGACAGCGGAACTCGACGGTCTGCTTGAGGTTCACGTCCGGCGTCGCGGGCCGCTCCAGCGGATTGGCGTCGCAGGCCATGCGGCCCGCCCCTGCGCTCCAGCCCAGCGGCACGCGCACGAGCACCGAGCGGTTGCGGTCGCCCCAGCAGATATTCGTGGGCGCCTCCTGATGCGGAACGAGCCGGAAATAGGAGGTGGGATTGGTGTTGCCGAAGGCGGTCAGCGAAGGAGCCAGCCAGAGGTAGCCCGCGATGGCCTTCAGAGCCTCGTCCGACAGCGAGCCGTCCGGCCCCACCATCGCGTTGCGCTCCCCGCGCATCAGACGCGTGTGGACATGCAGACCGCTGCCGGCCTTGCCCGCAGTGATCTTCGGCGCGAACGTCACGTCCACGCCGTACTCGCAGGCCAGCGTGCGGATGATCCATTTGGCCACCACGAGCTGATCGGCGGCGGACTCGAGGTCCGTGGGAAGGAATTCGATCTCGTTCTGCTCGTACATGCGGTCGCCCTGCGTGAAGTTCCCCACCTCGGAGTGACCGTACTTGATCTCGCCGCCCGCCTGGGCGATGTATTTCATGGCCTGCGCACGGAACGCGGCGCCCTTGTTGAAGGGCGTCGATTCGTGGTAGCCCCGCTGGTCGGCGGCCAGAAAAAGATCCTGTTTCGGCGAGACGACGTAGAACTCCAGCTCGCCCATCACGTGAAAGTCCAGCCCGGTCGCGCGCCGCAGCTCCTCGTGCGCACGGCGGAGGATCTGCTCGGGAGCCATGTCGAGCGGTTCGCCGTCCTTCGTGTAGTAGCTGCACAGGATGTCCACGGCGGGAATCCCGCCGAAGGGATTGCGGAACGCCGTGCGGTAGCGCGGCACGACGTACAGGTCGCTCGCCCCGGCCTCGATGTAGGGAAAGAGGCTCGACCCGTCCACGCGTTCGCCGCACGTGAGGATGCTCTCCAGGTAATCCTCGTCGTTGATGACGAAGTTGAGCGTCTTCAGGCGGCCGTCGGCCCCCGGATAACGCAGGTTGATCATTTCGATTCCGTTCTCCCGGACATACCGGACGATGTCCGAACGGGTGAAAGCTGCCCGGGGCTTTCCGAGAAAGCGCACCAGCGGGTCGGGATTGAGCGTCGTGTTCATAATATTTCGAAAGTTTAAGGTTCGTTTTTCCGCCGATCCGGAAGCGAATCGCACCTAAAGATACGAAAATAAAACACAAACGGCAAAATCCGGACGGAAAATTTCCGGCGGACTTGGCAAAAAGGCGGGAGAGCGTTATCTTTGTATGTCAAGAAAAGCCGCCCGGTGCGGTCCGACGTTCCCGGAAGAGAGGACGCGCGGGCACGCCGGCGGTGCGAAAAACCTCCGACACATGGATTTCAGAATAGGACACGGATACGACGTGCATGCCCTCGAAGAGGGGCTGCATCTGGTGTTGGGCGGGGTCGAGATCCCCCACACGAAGGGGTGCGTGGCGCACTCGGACGGCGACGTGGCAATACACGCCGTGTGCGACGCGCTGCTGGGTGCGGCGGCGCTGGGCGATATCGGGCTGCACTTCCCCGACACGTCGGCCGACTTCAAGGGCATCGACTCGAAAATTCTGCTGCGCCGCGTGGCGGAGCTGCTGCGCCGCGAGGGATACGAGATCGGCAACGTGGACTGCACGATCCGGATGCAGCGCCCCAAACTGCGTCCCCATATCGACGCCATGCGCGCGGCGATGGCCGAAGCGATGGGCGTGGAGACGGACCGCGTGTCGGTCAAGGCGACGACGACCGAACGGCTCGGGTTCGAAGGCCGGGAGGAGGGCGTGTCGGTCTCGGCCGTGGCGCTGATCTACCGGGAATAACCGCCCGCCGGAAAACGGACGGACCGCTCCCGGCCGCATGAGCTGCCGGAAACGGTCGCCGAAGGAGGGTCCGCGGTCGCCGCGGAAAAGCAAAGTCCGCTAATAGAACTGCGAAATCGTGCCCGTATATTGCACGGGATTGTACCACGGATTGGTGATCGTCAGGTTCGCCCCGCCCGTGCGCGAGAAGATCTCGAGGGTGAAGGTATAGGTCGAGGCCGAAAAGAGCGAGGTCGAGAAGCTGACCATCCACCCCTCCTGGGTCTGTTCGGTGGTGTAGCCCTGCAGATCGGAAACCGTGTAGTTGATGATCGTGACGTAGTAGGGAGCCACATACCCTTTTATATAAGGCAGGCAGATGTCGGCCGTGCCGTCCCAGATGCCGAGGCTGAACTCGGGATTCATGATCTGGCGCAGGGGCCCCGCCGGCTGGCGCTGCATCGACTGCGGATTGAACTGGAAGTTGCGCGACTGCACGAGCGAATCCATGAACTGTTCGTAGTTGGCGATCCGCTCCGCACGCCGCTTCTCGCGCACTTCGCGGCGCTCCTGTTTCGGAGAGAGCACCTTTTTCTGTCCGATGACGGTGACGGCCGCCGCACACATCAGCAGCCCGAGTACGATGATGACTGTTTTTTTCATAGCACATAAGATTTGTTACGGCTATGAAAGCAAGTACCATACCAAAGGACAGAATCAACAGCCTTGCTTGGCTGCTATCAAAAATCTATCACATATGAAGACGATCCTTTATAAACAAACGGGCCGTTATCTTTTGAGACATAAATCTGAAGGGTAGTATATCCGTCACTCACGCCTACGGAAATAGAAGCCCTAAACCCTTTAGAAACCGGTCCAAAAGTCTGCGTCCAACTTTTATTTCTTACCGAGAAATTCTGCGTACCCTTTTCCGTCGTAACGTGGACCGATTGCAAATAATGTAATTGATTTGATGCTTCGTATTTTACATAATAAATTGCAGCCGGACTTTCAACAATACTCCCGGTATTTTCATCACCTTTACTGCAAGCTGATCCGAAAATTGCCAAACAAGAGACAAGTACTAATCTTAAAAAACGTTCCATCATTTTTCATGCTTTTTGTTTGATTTTTACGTTTGTCCAATATATTGATATACGCACAAAAAAAGCGCGGACAAAACTCCCTATTTGCTTTTGAGGTCTTCGACTACCTATCTACCAAATAAACGAGTAAAGCCCACGCCATACGGCGTGAGCGCCATCGCTTTATTCTCTGGTAGATTGAAAGTGTCGAAGTTTCAAAAGCAAGAATAAAAGCTAAACGCTTTTCCGAATTAAATGTACGTATCTATTCTATTGTACTATATCATAGGCGAATAAATTATACTATCACGTCTTACAAAAGTAATATTTTTAACAATATTATCAAATTACAGCCCCAGTTTTTTGAGGAACTGCCCCGTATAGCTGCTTTCGCACCGCGCCACCTCGTGCGGAGTTCCTGCAACGAGGATTTCCCCGCCGGCCGCCCCGCCCTCGGGGCCCATGTCGATCAGATGGTCGGCGACCTTGATGACGTCGAGGTTGTGCTCGATGACGATGACCGTGTTGCCGCGGTCCACGAGTTTATCGAGCACCTCCAGCAGCAGGCGGATGTCCTCGAAATGCAGTCCCGTGGTCGGCTCGTCCAGAATGTAGAGCGTGCGGCCCGTGTCGCGCTTCGAAAGCTCCGAGGCGAGCTTGATGCGCTGGCTTTCGCCGCCCGAAAGGGTCGTACAGGGCTGCCCGAGCGTCAGATAGCCCAACCCCACCTCCTGAATCGCGCGCAACTTCTGGTGGATGGCGGGAATGTTTTCGAAGAATTCCACGGCCATATTGACCGTCATGTTCAGCACGTCGTCGATATTCTTTCCCTTGTACTTCACCTCGAGCGTCTCGCGGTTGTAACGGTGGCCGCCGCACGCCTTGCAGCGTACATAGACGTCCGGCAGGAAATTCATCTCGATCGTCTGCACGCCCGCACCGCGGCACTCCTCGCAGCGTCCGCCCTTGACGTTGAACGAGAAGCGTCCCGCCTTGAACCCGCGGATCTGGGCGTCGGGGGTCATCTCGAACAGCTTGCGGATATCGGAGAAGACGTTCGAATAGGTCGCCGGATTCGACCGCGGAGAACGTCCGATGGGCGACTGGTCCACGACGACGAGCTTGTCGATATGCTCGATGCCCTCGACCGAATCGTATTCGAGCGGCTGGTCGAAGGAGCGGTAGAGCGCCTTCGAGAGAATCGGCCGCAGCGTCTCGTTCACGAGCGTCGATTTGCCCGAACCGCTCACGCCGGTGACGCAGACGAGTTTTCCCAGCGGGAACTCGACCGTGACGTTCTTGAGGTTGTTGCCCCGCGCACCGCGGAGAACGATGCGCCCGCCCGTGCCGGGACGCAGATGCGCGGGAATCTCGATCCGCCGCCGGCCCGTCAGGTAGTCGGCCGTGACGGTCCCCGACTTCAGGATGTCGTCGAAAGTGCCTGCGGCGACGATTTCGCCGCCCCTGCGGCCCGCGCGGGGGCCGACATCGACGATGAAATCGGCGGCGCGCATCATGTCCTCGTCGTGCTCGACGACGATCACCGAGTTGCCTGCGTCGCGCAGCTCCTCGAGGCTGCGGATCAGCCGCCGGTTGTCGCGCTGGTGCAGCCCGATCGAAGGCTCGTCGAGAATGTAGAGCACATTGACCAGCTTCGAACCGATCTGCGTGGCCAGCCGGATGCGCTGGCTCTCGCCGCCCGAAAGCGAACGCGACGAGCGCGACAGCGACAGGTAGCCCAACCCCACGTCCATCAGAAAGCGCAGCCGCTCGCGGATCTCCTTGACGACTTCCTGCGCGATACGCCACTCCTTCTCGGTCATCCGCTCCCCGATACCGGCCACCCACTCCGAAAAATCGGCGATCGACATGGCCGATACTTCGGCGATATTCTTTCCGTCGATGCGGAACTGCAAGGCCTCCTTCCGCAGACGCGAACCGCCGCAGACGGAGCACTTGCGGTAGATGAGGAACTGGTCGCGCCACTTCTGGCCGCGCTTCGAGTCCTCGTCCTCCGTGCGGCCGATGTACTCGGCGACGCCCTCCCACTGCAAGAACTGCCGCCCGCCCGAGGAGCTGAACTCCGAAAGATCGACCGTCAGCGGCTCCGAATCGCCGTACAGCACGGCGTTCAACCCCTCTTCGGAGAAACTCGACACGGGATCGTCGAGCGTGAAGTCATAACGGCGGCCCAGCATCTCCAGCATGGCGAAGAGCAGGTTGTTGCGGTATTTGCCCAGCGGCTCCACGGCCCCTTCGCGCAGCGACAGCCCCGGATCGGGAACGATCTTCTCCAGGTCGAAGACCGCCTCCTCGCCCAGGCCGTTGCAATGGGGACAGGCGCCCTTCGGAGAGTTGAACGAGAAGGTGTGCGGCGCGGGGTCCTCGAAAGCGATGCCCGTCGAAGGGCACATCAGGTGGCGCGAATAGAAACGCTGCTGCTCCGTCCCGTAGTCATAGACGGCCATCGTGCCCTTGCCCTGCCGCATGGCCTCGCGGAGCGAGGTCATAAGCCGCTCGGCCGACTCCCCGCCCACGACGAGCCGGTCCACCACCAGGTCGATCGTATGGATCTTGTAACGGTCCAGTCGCATCCCGGCCGAGATTTCGCGTATCTCGCCGTCGATGCGCGCATAGATGTAACCCTTTCTGGCCAGGGTCTCGAACAGCTCGCGGTAATGGCCCTTGCGGCCCTTCACCACGGGCGCCATGACGGCGATGCGCCGCCCGGCGAAGCCCGAGAGGATCAGCTCGGCGATCCGCTCGTCGGTGTAGTGCACCATCTCCTCGCCCGTGACGGGCGAATAGGCACGCGAGGCGCGGGCGTAGAGCAGACGCAGGAAATCGTTGATCTCGGTGACGGTCCCCACCGTCGAGCGGGGATTCTTGTTGGTCGTCTTCTGTTCGATGGCCACCACGGGGCTCAACCCCGTGATCTTATCCACGTCGGGGCGCTCCATCGTCCCGACGAACTGCCGGGCGTAGGTCGAAAGGGTCTCCATGTAGCGGCGCTGCCCCTCGGCATAGATCGTATCGAAGGCCAGCGAGGATTTTCCCGAGCCCGAAAGGCCCGTGATGACCACCAGCTTGCGGCGCGGAATCTCGAGGTCCACGTTCTTGAGGTTATGGACCCGGGCGCCGTATATCTTAATCGTGTCTTCCATCGTTCGGCAAAAAGGACGTCCCGGAGGCGTGCTTCATCGGATCGCGGCCGCCGGGCGCGAATCGGGCCGTAAAGATACGACATTCGGAGCGGAAAAACAAAGCCCCGCTATCCGAGAACGAACTCGTCGGCGTCGCGTCCGGCGGGAAACGCCTCCCGGAACTCCCCGGCTGCGGCCGGGTCGAACGCACCCGTCAGCGTGCACGCCTCCGCACCGGCCTCGGCGAGGGTCCGGCCCCGGAAATCGACGAGTGCGGAATCCCCCGCGTAATGCGCCGCCGGATCGCATCCCACGCGGTTCGCGGCGGCGACGAAGCATTGGTTCTCGATCGCCCGGGCCCGCAGCAGCGTCCGCCACGCGTCGCAGCGCGACGCGGGCCACGAAGCGCAGCAGAGGATGGCGTCGTAGTCCCCGCGACAGCGGCTCCAGACGGGGAAGCGCAGGTCATAGCAGACGAGCAGCAGAAAGCGCACGCCCCGGTAGCGGACCACGACGCGGCGCTCGCCGGGAAGGTAACCGCGCGCCTCGCCGCCGGGCGAGAAGAGGTGACGCTTGTCGTAATGGGTCGTCCGTCCCGAAGGCTCGACGAAATACATGCGGTTGCGGAAACCCTCCGGCGCGGCCACGGCGACGCTGCCGGCGACGACGCAGCCGCACCGTGCGGCCCAGCGGCGCATGGCGCCGAGGATCGCACCGCCCTCCGCCGGTTCGGCCACGGCGGCCGGATCCGTGCAGAACCCCGTGGCGAACATCTCGGGCAGCAACGCCACATCGGCCCCCGAGGAGGCTACGAGGTCTCCGGCACGCGCGAGGTTCCGGGCGGGCTGCGCCCACTCCGGGTCGGTCTGAAGAACGGCGATTCTGAGTTCCATACGCTTTCCGTGCTGCGTCCGGACACGCCTTTCCGGAAGGACGACACGGCCGGACCGTGTAAAAATAGCGTTTTTCCGCATAAAAGCCAAACTTTCCGGCCGGCCGGACTCTCCGGACCGCCGGGACGTTTGGATTCGGAGGAAATAAAACGTACTTTTGCAGCGAATCGAAAAAGCAAACGAGATGCTCAAAGCCGGACGCACCCAGACACTCACCGTAAGCCGCACGACGGAACACGGAATCTACCTCGCGGACGAGGAGCAGGCCGAAGTGCTGCTCCCGAACCGCTACACGTCGCTCGCGGACAAGGTCGGCGACCGCAAGGAGGTCTTCGTTTACCACGACTCGGAGGACCGGCTGGTGGCCACGACCGAACAGCCGCTGCTGCGCGTCGGCGAGGCGGGATACCTGCGCGTAGTGGACAAGACGGCGCACGGGGCGTTCCTCGACTGGGGACTGCACGGAAAGGACCTCTTCCTACCCAACCGCAACCAGCAGGGAGGCATCCTCATCGGGCACAGTTATGTGGTTTATCTCTACGAGGACAACGTCACGGGCCGCTGCGTGGCCACGACCAAGCTCAAGAGCTTCGTGAACAACGACCCGATCACCGTCGCCGAGCGGCAGCGGGTGACGCTGCTCGTCGCTTCGGAGAGCGAGATCGGCTACCGCGTGATCGTCGAGAACCGCCACTGGGGCATGCTCTACCGCAACCAGCTTTTCCGCCCGGTGGCCGTGGGCGACCGCCTGACGGGCTACGTGCGCCGCATCACCGGGGACAACCGGATCGACGTGAGCCTCCAGCAGACCGGATACGCACAGGTGCGGGACACGGCCGGGGAGCTGCTGCAACTGCTGCGCGACAACGGCGGCTTCCTGCCCCTGAACGACGACAGCTCGCCCGAAGAGATCGCCCGGCTCACGCGGACGAGCAAGAAGGTTTTCAAACGGTCGCTGGGCGTGCTGCTCAAAAGCGGCGAGGCGGAGACGACACCCGAGGGCATGAAACTGCGGAACAATGGCTAAGATCAACACGGCGGAACGGGTCTCGCGCGAGGCTTCGGACAACTTCGTATTCCAGCGCTCGCTGCTGGCCTACCATGCGGCGGCGGAGCGCATAGCCGGCGACGTGCTCGAGATCGGTACGGGCTCGGGCTACGGCATCGAGGTCGTGGCGCCGCACGCACGCCGCTTCACCACCATCGACAAGCACATCCCGCCGCAGGAGCTGCTCGCACGGACGGACGTCGCATTCCGGCAGGCCGTCGTGCCTCCCCTCCCTTTCGCCGATGCGTCGTTCGACTGGGTCATCACGTTCCAGGTGATCGAGCACATCCGCCGCGACGGGGAGTTCGTGCGGGAGATTCACCGCGTGCTGAGGCCCGGCGGGCAACTGATCGTCACCACGCCCAATGCCCCGATGTCGCTCACGCGCAACCCGTGGCACGTGCGGGAATATACGGCCGGAGAGCTGCGCACGCTGCTCGGAGAAAGTTTCGCTGCGGTCGAGACGCTCGGCGTCTTCGGAAACGCGAAGGCGATGGCCTACTACGAGGAAAACCGCCGCAGCGTGCAGCGCCTCCTGCGCTTCGACCCGCTGGACCTTCAGCACCGCCTGCCGCGCCGCCTGCTGCAACTCCCCTACGATCTGCTCAACCGCATCAACCGCCGCCGGCTGCTCGCGCGCAACACCGACCTCACGACGTCGATCCGCATGGACGACTACCGCATCGGTCCCGTCGGCGAAGGGTGCTTCGACCTCTTCTACATCGCCCGGAAATAGCTCCGGAACGGATACGATACGCCCCTGCCGCACATCGGATGCGGCAGGGGCGAACCATTTTAATTAAGAAGGGCCCGGGGACGCCGCCGGAAAGCAGTCCGCCCTCCGCGCAGCGGTCCGGCGAACGGGGCGAACCGGAACACGGGGCTTCACGGCCGGAGCGTCCCCAAGAGGATGTCCCGCAAGGCACGCACCGGGAGATCGCCCGCAGCAGAGGGTCAGTCGAGCGAGACGTGCAGGGTACGTCCGTCGCGGATCGTCCTGCGGCAGACCACCCGGTCGCCCGCCGTGACACGGACCTCCAGGCCCTTGTCCGCACGGGCCACCTCGACATCGAAGCAGGAACCGAACGCACGGATATTCCTCAGGCTCATCCGCTCCCACTTCGCGGGCAGGCGGGGCGTGAGGTCGAAGGAGCGCAGACCGGTCGGACGGATGCCGAAGACGCCCTCGGTGAGAATCCGGCAGTAAAGCCCGCTCTCGGCCGAAAGGTGCCGCTGTCCGCCTTCGGGCCACGCCTCGATGGCATAGGGCACGTGGTCGCCCAACAACCGCCGCGCGGAGTAGAACGACAGGTAGTCGGTGGTCTTCCCGGTCTCGCCGCAGGCATAGGCGCCGCGCAGGGCATAGAGGGTCGCACGGTCCCAGAAGGTCTTGTCGCCCGACTGGGTCAGCAGCCCGTTTTCGGTCCACAGGGCCGGAGAGAAGAGCGCCCGCACGGTCTCTTCGCTCCGTGTGTCGATCCCGACGGTGAGGGGAATGCAGATCCATGCCCGGAGCCGGTCGTTCCCCTCATAGTAACGGTAGGTGTCGAAGCCCTCGACCCGGGCGCCGAAATGCCGTTCGATGGCCTCGCGCAAGGCGGCGGCTTCGCGGCGGTAGGCGGCGGTCTGCGCGGCGGTCTGCGCGGCGGGCTTATGCAGCTCGCGCCCCAGCATGGAGGCCGAAAGCAGGGCGTCGTAGTAGAGCGAGGAGGTGCAGAGGTTGGCGTCGCCGGCGGGGAAACGTCCCTCCAGCTCGTCGGAATCGGAGGCCACCACCCCGTCCGGCGTCAACTGCCGGCGGCAATATTCCAGACACCACTCCACGAGCGGCCACAGCTCCCCGGCCTCCCGCCTGTCGCCGCGGGCCAGCGCATAGCGCGAAGCGCCGTAGGCGATCATGGCCGCATCGCCGCGGTCCCCGGCGCCGTTCCAGATGCCGGTCCCTTCGGCGATGACCGAACTCGGCACGGGCCGGAAACCGGGATTCATGTACCGGGCGAAGTGCCCGAAGGAGCAGAGCGCCGAACGGTTGCCGTTCTCATACCCCAGATAGGGAAAGAAGGGATTGATGTACTCGGCCTGGTCGTTGGCCCAGATCGCCGCATAGTAGCGTTCGCCGCCGGGTCCGTGCATCAGGCCACCACGCGTGGCATAGATGCTCTCCGCCGCGCGGATTTTCGCAAAGGCGAACATCGCATCGACGACCGGATCGGGCGTGTCGAGCACCAGGTCCTCCTGCAGACGGGCGATCAGATCGCGCCGCGCCGCGAGTTCCGTGTCCATATCCAGCGAAGAGGGCCGCTCCCCGGCCTTCCGTCCGCCGAAGAAGGCGCCGAAGGCGACCTCCTCCTGCGGCGCGAGCGTCAGGGTCGTATCTCCCCGGATTTCGGCGACCAGCTCGTAGCTTCCCTCCACGCCCTTGTCCGCACGGGTACGGATCACCGACCGCGCCGCGGGAATCTCGACGAGGACGGGAGCGGAACCGCCGTTCCTCAGCACGTACTTCTCACAATAGACCGGGGCATCGACCGAAGGAAAGAGCACCCGGGTCAGCGAAAGGGGCTGTCCTCCGGCGCTCTCCCAGTCGCTCTCGACGGTCAGCGTCCCGTCGAACCGGATACGCCGCACGCGCTCCCCGCGCAACTCCTCGCCGTCGGCCTCGATCATCGCGGGAACATCCCACGCGAAACGCCGCATCAGTGAGGCGTGTGTATTGTTGGGTACGGTGCGCAGCATCGGCCAGACGACATTGCGGTTCAACCGGAATCCGCCGTCGGCGTCCACGCCGTAACGCACTACGACAGAGACCCGCAGACCGCTCATTTCGAGGTGGTCCCGGTGCGCATCGCCCTCCCGGACGATCCATTCGATAGCCGGATTTCCATCCGGAGCGATCCGCCAGCGGCTCCCCTGCGGTCCGTCCGCAGCGAAGAGCGCGGAAGCGCACAGCAGAGAGACGACGGCGGTAAAACAGTTTTTCTTCATAACATGAAAGCCTTTTCAGTATTTTCGGCATTTTTCGATTCGCAACCAGCCGATGACGACCGCAACGGCCGCCGGACAGCGAACAGACGCGAACGAAGTAAAATTAGGCAAAATTTCAGTTCGAAACAACCTTCCGGCTCCTTTTTTTCGATTTTCGTTCCGAAACCCGGCCGCCTGAACTTTCCGCGCAAGCCGACAACAGCGCACGACAAACCGCAACAAACTGATTAAAAACCACTTGACGTATAATATTTCATGTCACATCATTTTTTCTTTGTTTTTATTGTTTTTTTTATATTTTTGCAAGTCGATCCTGCCGGAGGAAGCAAGGACCTCCGAGCATAATCGACTGAAAAACCGAAACTTAAAAACTTTATACTATGTATTGGACACTTGAACTGGCATCGAAACTCGAAGATGCTCCCTGGCCTGCCACGAAAGAAGAGCTGATCGACTACGCCGTGCGGTCGGGAGCGCCGCTCGAAGTGCTCGAGAACTTGCAGGAGATAGAGGACGAAGGCGAAATCTACGAATCCATCGAAGATATCTGGCCCGACTACCCTTCCAAAGACGATTTTTTCTTCAACGAGGAAGAATATTGATCGTCCGATATACTTCACGGGTTATTCCATCTGACAGAAGCAGTCCGATTTCGGGCTGCTTCTGTCGATACGGGAGGGACGAGAGAACGAAGCGCCCGATTTCCGTGCACGGGGAAACCTCGCGCACGGGAAAACCCGGCGCGGATGACGCTACATGCTGCGGCCGAAACGGGATTCGCGTCAGGGAATCCACAGGGTCTCCCGCACGTCGTAATACGCCGTGAGTGTACGACCCAGCAGATAAAAATAATCCGACAGGCGGTTGAGCCAGACGAGCGCCGTGGAATCCACGCCGTATTTCGCATCGGCGCGCAGCGCGGCCCGCTCGGCGCGGCGGCAGACCGTGCGGCAGACATGGCACAGCGACACGGCCGTGTCGCCGCCGGGCACGGTGAACTTGTCGATCGGCTTCAGGGCCGCCTGCATCGTGTCGATGCGGCTTTCGAGCCACGAAACCGCTTCGGGAGCCAGCGGGGAGACCTTGTCGCTTCCGGCCTCTCCCGTGGCGAGCAGCGCCTCGACCGACATGAGCCGCGAGAGAATGCGGTTCAGATCCTCCACATACGCCGCCAGCGCGGCATCCCCGCGGATGCGGTCGGTCAGCAGCGCCGCGAAAGCCGACAGCTCGTCCACCGATCCGTACGCCTCGACCCGCTCGTCGGTCTTGAACACCCGTTCGCCGCCGATCAGCGAGGTCATTCCCTTGTCCCCTGTTTTCGTATAGACTTTCATATCCGGAAATGTTGTTTCGGTAAATAATTGTGGAACAGCAGCAGATAACCGCGGTTATCCACCGATGTCGAACGGTGCGCCGCGACCAACTGCCGGCACAATGCCTGCCGCTCGCAGCCGTCGTAAGGCGCCAGCACCGCCACGGTACGCCCCGCAGCGGCAGCCTCCCGGACGAGCCCGAGCGTCTCCTGACGTCCCAGACCGCGTGTGGCGACGCAAAATTCCGCATCCGCCCGGTCCAGTCCGAAAGTCGCATAGCCGCAATGGATCGCCAGGTTCTGTAGTTGCACGGCCCGGCGGCGGCTGACGCCCGCCTCCAGCAGCGCCCCGTAAAGCGCCCGGTCGCCCGGCAGCAGCTCGCGCCGCATGAATACCTCCCGGACGATAGTATAGACGAACGGCGAATGCACGCCGTGGCCACGGAAATAACGCGCCCGCGACAGCCGGTTGCGCAGCTCGGCCATCCGGCCCGACAGCCGCAGTCCGATGGGATGTCCGCCCGGTTTCATCGCCGCCTCACTTTTTCAGCATGCCAGCCAGCCGCCCCGTCGAGAAGGCGATCTGAAGGTTGTAACCGCCCGTATTGGCATCGAGATCGAGCACCTCGCCCGCGAAATAGAGCCCGCGGACCCGGCGCGACTCCATCGTCTCGGGATTCACCTCGTCGCAGCGCACGCCGCCGGCCGTCGTCACGGCATATTCGAAGGGCGCGTAATCCGTCACGGGGAAGGTCAGTCCCTTGAGCGTGCGGATCAGCCGCACGATCTCCGCCTCGGAGAGCTTCGAAACGTACGTCTTCGAGTGAATATCCAATTCCTGCGCCAGAGGCAGCACCATCGGACGGGGAACCAGCTTGCGCAGCAACTCGCCGAAAAACTCCGTCGGCTCCATCGCGGCCAGCTCGCGGGCGATGCGGTCGCGCAGCACCTCCTCCGTAAGCGCGGGCTTCAGATCGACGACGATCTTCACCCTCCGGCCTTCGATGAGCGCATCCACCGCATCGCGGCTCATGCGGAGCGCCACGGCGCCCTCGATGCCGCGCTCCGAGAATCCCAGCTCGCCGAACTCCTCGCGCACGGGAGCGTCGTCGATCCACAACGTCGCGCGGACATTGCGCAACAACAGGCGGTCGAGCTGACGGACCCGCGGATGGGACGAGACGAGCGGCGTGAGCGACGGCCGCAGCGGCTCGATCGTATGTCCCAGATCGGCGGCGAACGCATACCCGTCGCCCGTCGAACCGGTCGCCGGATAGGAGACGCCGCCCGTGGCGAGGATGACCTGCGGACACTCCTCCTTGCGTTCGAAGCCCCGCTTGTTGACGTATTTCACGCCGAAGACCCGGCCGCCGAGGGTCATAATCCCCGTAACGCGCGTGTCGTAGAGAATCTTCACCCCGTTGTCCACGCAAAAGCCCAGCAGGGCGTTGGCGATGTCCCACGCCTTGCCGCTGTGGGGAAAGACGCGTTCGCCGCGCTCGATGTCGAGCCGGACGCCCTGCCGCTCGAAGAAACGGATGGCCGCGCGGTTGTTGAAGGCGGCGAAGGCCGGGGCGAAAAACGCGGCGTTCGTGCGCACCTGCGCGGCGAACTCCTCCGCCGGCCGGGCGTTCGTCACGTTGCAGCGCCCCTTTCCCGTGATGCGGACCTTGCGGCCCGACTTCTCCATCTTTTCGAGCAGCAGCACGCGGCAGCCCCGCTGCGCCGCCGTGCCCGCGGCCATCATGCCCGCGGCTCCCGCCCCCACGACGACGACGTCGTAGGGCCGTATCTCTTCCGTTCGTTCCATAACGGATGCAAAGATAAGGATTTATTCGGTTCCGGGGACGAAAACTCCGCCAGGAAAGCGCCCGTGCGGGGAAAAATCGGTTTTCGCTTGATTTTCCGCCCGGCATGCACTATCTTTGCAGCCGCAAAATCGTTCTATAAGATATGTTGAGCAGAAGATTACTCCGCATCAAGGTCGTCAAGGCGCTGTTCGCCCACCTCAAGTCGGGAGCCGACAACATGATCGCCTCGGAAAAGACGCTGATGGCATCCGTAGATAAGGCCTACGACCTCTATTTCCAGATTCTGACCCTCCCCGTGGAGATCGCGCGCTATGCGCAGCAGCGTCAGGAGTTGGCCAAGCAGAAGAAACTGCCGACATTCGAAGACCTGAATCCCAACACCAAATTCGTCGAGAACGGCGTCATCCGCATCATCGCGAACAGCGACGCGGTGAACGACCACACGGCCGCACGCAAACTGGGCTGGACGCGGTATCCCGAACTGATCCGCACGCTCTACGGACAGCTCACCGAAAGCGACTACTACAAGGAATACATGCAGCGCGAGGAACGGTCGTTCGACGACGACCGGCGGCTGGTCGAGGACTTCTTCAAGGAGTTGCAAAGCTGCGAGGCGCTGGACGACGCGCTCGAGGAGATGTCGATTCTCTGGAACGACGACCTGCCCTATATCGTCATGATGATCCTGCGGACGCTCTCGAACCTGCGCCCGTCGCACACCGACCTGAAGGTCCCGCCGAAGTTCAAAAGCGCCGAAGACCCCGAATTCGTGAAGACGCTCTTCGAGAAGACGCTCGTGAACTACGACTCCTACCAGGACTATATCGAACGCTACACCTCGAACTGGGACGTGGAGCGCATCGTGTTCATGGACAACCTGATCCTCGCCACGGCGATGGCCGAGCTGATCTCGTTCCCGTCGATTCCCGTGAAGGTGACGCTCGACGAATGGATCGAAATCTCGAAGTATTACTCCACGCCGGGCAGCAGCACCTTCATCAACGGCGTGCTGGACAAGATCGTGGAATCGCTCACGGCCGAAGGCCGCATCAGGAAGGCCGGCCGCGGGCTGATCTGACCCTCCCCGCCATGCGCCGCGCCGCCCCGCTTCTGCTTACGGCCGCCCTGCTCTGCTCGTGCGGCGGCCCCGCTTCCCGTCCGCAGGCCGGTTCGGACCGGGCCGAAGCGGTCCGGTCCGGGGAACGGAAAGGCCGGATCGTCTCCCTTTCGGACGTGTTTTTCGAACGGGGCGGGACGGACACCGTCCGCTTCGGCCGCCTCCGGTCGGGCGAAACGGCCGTCGTGCGCTTCTGGATAGCCAACGATTCGCCGCAGACGACGGCCATCCTCTCCTACGACCGCAACTGCGGCTGCACGACGCTGAAATTCAACTCCGAACCGATCGCACCGGGGGATGCGCAGCGAGTCGAAATGAGCTTCGATTCGCGGGGCACGCGGGGCTGGCAGCTCAAAACGCTCGACGTGACGTTGGCCGGAGCGCAGCGCCCGCTGCGGCTTTACGCCGAAGCGGAGGTGGAGTGAGGGCTTGCAGATTCGCCGATATTTCGTATATTTGCCGTGCTGAACCGAACAAACACTTAAAAAGCGAATAAGATTATGATCGATTTTCTTCAGGCAGCGGCGCCCGCACAACCTCAGCCGGGCTTCATGCAACAGTACAGCTTCATCATTATGATCGGCCTCATGGTGCTGGTCCTCTGGCTCTTCATGTGGCGGCCCGAAGCCAAGCGCCGCAAGCAGATGCAGGCGTTCCGCGACGGGCTGAAAAAGGGCGACAAGATCATCACGGCCGGAGGCATCTACGGCACGGTGAAGGAGGTCAAGGAGACCACCCTGCTGATCGAGGTGGACGGCAACGTGACGCTGCGCATCGACAAGAACATGGTCGTGGCCGACAATTCGGACCTCCAGCGCCAATAGAGGCCGCGCATCATACGAAAGAGCTGCAAGGATTTGCAGCTCTTTTTTTCATATCCGTCACCGGAAACGGAAGTCAGCCGAACAGATGCAGCGCCGCGACGTCGATGAGCCGCTGGTTGCGGCTGCCCCGGAAATCGAGCGACAGGTCGCGCAGCGCCTCAACGTAGCGGCCGTCCACCAGCGTGTCGATCCAGCGCAGGCACTCCCGGCGCGCCGGGTCCGCGAGGCACTCCTCGAGCGTATAGCCCGTATAGCACCAGACGTTCTGCCCCGTGCGCTCCCGCACCCGACGCAGAAAGGCCGCCATCGCCGCGGGATGCAGCAGCGGATCGCCGCCGCTGACGGTCACACCGTCCAGAATCGGGTTCGCCGCGATCGCATCGCAGATCCGCTCCGTCCACTCCGCGGTCAGCGGTTCGCCGCCCAGCGGATCGTGGCTCTGCGGATTGTGACACCCGGGACAACGGTGCGCACACCCCGCGAAATAGATCGCGTAGCGCAGGCCGTAGCCATCAGAGATGGTTTCGGGATAAATGGCCAGGATGCGGAGTGGTTCCATCGGTAAAACAGGGTCAGATATACATTTCCTGCGGGGACGATTTCGGGATTCGGACGGATCCGTCTGCGTCTGCGGCACGCGCCGTCCCCGGCGCGGGTTGCACATGCGCCAAACATGTCCGCCCCTGCCGGAATGTCCCGAACAGAAGAGCCCCCGCCAAGACGGGGGTTTGGTGGTGGGTCGCACTTGCAAACACGGCCGAAGGCCGTGAAGAAGCGAGGGCGGAAAGTAAAACGACAGACATAATCGCCAAAAGCGGATTATCTGTGTTTTACCCGGTCGCGCTCCTCGGCCTGCTTCGCGGAGTTCCACGATTCGAGACTGCCCGTCAGGTAGCCCGTGATGCGGCGCATGCGCGAGATGTTGTCCGAACCGCAGACGGGACATTTCGAGTAGATCACCCCGCGGTAACCGCACTTGCGGCAGGTGTCGATCGGATGGTTGATCGACCCGTAGCCGATGCCCGAATCCTGCATCACCTTGACGATCTTGAGAATCGCCACGGGATTCTTCTTCGCTTCGCCGTCCAGCTCGACATAGGTGATATGGCCGCCGCGCGTGATGGCGTGGAACGGCGCCTCGAGGCGGATCTTCTCGACGATCGACACCGGTTCGCGGACATCCACATGGAACGAATTGACGTAGTAGTCGCGGTCGGTGACGCCCGGAATCTCGCCGTAACGCTTGCGGTCCATGCGCGTGAAGCGGCCGCTCAGTCCCTCGGCCGGGGTCGCCAGCACGGAGTAGTTGAGTCCGTAGCGGGCCTTGTACTCCTCGACCACGCGGTTCATCGTCAGAACGGCATCGTAAAGCGTCTGCCACGCCTCCTTCGAGGTGGCGTGCCCCTCGCCGTAGATGGCCACCATCGCGTTGTGGCCGCCGATGAAGCCGATGCCCAGCGTGCCGTGCTTCAGCACGTCGCCCACCTCGTCGTTGGGTTGCAGCGTGCCGCCGCCCTTCCAGACATCGTTCGACATCATGAACGGGAACTGCCGCGCGAGGGCCGTGCGCTGGAACTGGTAGCGCTCGTAGAGCTGCTCGGCGATCATCGAGGCCGTCTTGCGAACCGATTCGAGGAAGATCTCGCGCGCCTCCTTGCGGATGGCGTGCTTGTTGCCGTCGGGAATCAGGTCCGAAGCCTCGCGCACCGCCTCGATGGCCAGCCGCGGCAGGTTCATCGAGGTGAACGAGAGGTTGCCGCGGCCCCACGAAGTCTTCTCGCCGTGCAGGTCCTCGAAGACGCGCGTGCGGCAGCCCATCGTGGCCACCTCGTAGCGGAAGCGGTCCGGGTCGTCGATGCGCCACTTCTCATGGCGGTTGAACGGCGCGTCGAGGAACATGAAGTTGGGGAACAGCGCCACCGAGGTCGTGCGGCACGCCTCGACGAGCAGGTCGAAATTCGGCGTCCGGAACCGGATTTCGCCCGCCAGCGCCTTGTCGAAATCCCGGACGGCCGCCCGATAGTCCTCCTCGCACCACGAAACGCCCTCCTTGACCTTGAAAATCTGAATCGGGAAGACGGGCACTTCGCCGTGCCCCAGCCCCTCGACCGTGGCGGAGAGCAGTTCGCGGATCACCATGCGCCCCTCGGGCGAAAAGTCCGTGCCGTAGTTCACCGAACTGAAAACCACCTGATTGCCGCCGCGAGAGTGCATCGTATTGAGATTGTGGATGAATCCCTCCATCGCCTGATGCGTCTCCTTGCGCGTGGCCTTGTAGGACTGTTCCCAGATACCGCGCAGCTCCTTGTCCGAAAGGCCGATCCCCGCATCGGCGAGGGCCCCGCCCAGCGCGGCGATCCGCTCGTCGGAGAGCTCGATCGTCGGGAGGTGTTCGGCGCAGAGGGTTTTAAGCCGTCCGCGGTCCGGCTCCCCGGCCCCTCTGAGTACGCAAAGGAACGACACCGTATCGACGACGTGCTTGCGGAAGGTCTTCAGCACGCCCGGAGCCATGAAACGGTCGAAGGCCGGAATCGACTGCCCGCCGTGCTGTTCGTTCTGGTTGGTCTGGAAGACGATCGTGGCCAATGTGGCGTAGCTCTGAATCGACTGCGGCGTGCGCACCGAACCGTTCTTGGTGGAGAAGCCGCGCCGGTAGATGTCCTCCAGATCGTACTGGATGCAGGTCGTGGTCTTCGTGGGATAGTAGTCCAGGTCGTGAATATGTATGTCGCCGTCGCGGTGCGCGCGGCCGTGGCGCACGCCCACGAGGTACTTCAGCGCATAGTCCTTCGTGATCTCCGAAGCGAAGGTCATCATCTGCCCGGCGGGCGTGTGCGACGACATGTTGGCGTTCGAGAGGTTGATGTCGTTCTTCTCCACCGTCACGATTCCGTCCATGACCCCCTTGATCGACGAACGGCGGTCGCGCTCGACGTTGCGCCACTCGCGGTAGATGATATAGCGTTTGGCGATCGAGGGATTGAGGCGCATCAGCCGCTCCTCGACCATGTCCTGAATCTCCTCGACCGAAATCTCGTTCTTCGAAATCGCTCCGGCGACCTCCGCCGCCACACGGGCGATGGTCTGCTCCTCGTCCGTGATGCCGCCCGCACGGTAGGCTTTCGTGATGGCGCGGACGATCTTCTCCAGCGAGAAAGGCTCCGTCTTGCCATCACGTTTGATGATGGAAATCTGTGCGTAATCCATTGTAAACGAATATATGTGTTTCACAATAGGCCCCGTTTCCCCGCAGGACCGGACATTGCTGCGCGGAGGCAGGTCTTCTGACTCGCGCCGATCCGCAGACGCCTTCCCGCTCCCCGCAGGGAACAGTGGCTCGAGACGTGTCTGCGGCCTATGACGCTTACAGCAGCGGGAACTGTCCGGGATTCGCACCCGGTTCCCTCTTATCCCTTCGTCCGGCGGACGAAGGGAAACCTCCGCAAGGACAAAGGTCCGCAGAATCCGGAGCAATTCAAAGCCCCCGGCACAGAAGTTTTCAACATTTTGTGAAAGATTCCGCCCGTCTTCCCCCGCATTGCGCTATCTTTGCGCCGCAAACGACAATTACGACTCATGATCCGGAAAATATCCTACACCTGCCGGGGAACCTGCTCCCGGCAAATCGACATCGAACTCGACGGAGAGACGATCCGCAGCGTCGTCTTCACGGGCGGCTGCCACGGCAACACGCAGGGCATCGCGGCGCTCGTCAGCGGCATGCGGGCCGAAGAGGCCATCGCACGGCTCGAAGGCATCGACTGCCGCGGCAAGGGAACCTCGTGCCCCGATCAGTTGGCCCGCGCGCTGAAAACGGCGCGCTGACGCGGCGGACGCGCACCGCGGCCCGGAACCGCGGCCCGGAACCGCAGGCGGGTACGGATTTTGCACTCGGTCTTCATGTCATCAAAAAACGAAAGACTATGTATTTCCTATGGTATCTGCTTATCGGGCTGGCGGCCGGATGGATCGCCAACCTGCTGGTCAAGGGCAGCGGCTCGGGCCTTATCGTCAATCTGATCGTCGGACTCATCGGCGGCGTGCTGGGAGGCTGGCTGCTCTCGCTCTTCGGACTCGTGGCGGCGGGCACGCTGGGCAGTCTCGTCACGGCCGTCATCGGGGCGATCGTGCTGCTCTGGATCGCAGCGCTCGTCTCGCACCGTAAAGCGCGCAAGGCATGAGACCGCGGCGCGACGACCGGAAGGCGACGGGAGACGACGGAGCTCCTCGCCGGACGCATCGACGACGCGACGTCGTGCGGACCGGCCGCACCGGAGCACGTGCCGGACGGCCGGGGCCCGGAAAGGAATCCGGACGGGAGGCGGGGACGCCGCAGTCCGGAGCGCACCGCGGCGATCCGCCGCGGAATTTCCTCTCCGGAGAGACCCGCGGCTCCGGAGAGACCCGCGGCCGGACGATCCGGAAAATGCGGCGGACGACAGACAATCAGCCAGCGTAAAAGATAATCTGCCCGCACAAAATTGGATATTGGGATTTTTTACGTATCTTTGTGCCGCTTTCGAGCGAATGTTTGAGCTGTGGTGTAATGGTAACACAGCAGATTTTGGTTCTGTCGTTCTGGGTTCGAATCCCGGCAGCTCAACACGAAAGGGAGAGGTCCGCGAGGTCTTCTCCCTTTCGCAATTTCCGCACGTAACCGGCTGTCGCCCCGCCCTTTCCGCGGAGGCTTCCCCGTCCTCCGCGGAAAGGGCGGCGGGAAACCGCTCCGGATCCCGAGGATCCGGCCGGGTCACTTCACCTTGGACATGAATTTCGCGCGGTCCACCACAAAACGCACGTGAACCCCCTCGCCGATCATTCCTTCGGCATCGCGGGCCCCGACGTTGAAGGTCAGCTTGCGCCCCTCCGCCTCAGCGAGGATGGCCGTGGCCGTGATCTCGGCCCCGAGCCCCGAAGGCTTGATATGGGTCACGTTCATCTCGGCGCCCACGGTGGTCGCCCCTTCGGGCAGCGCGGCGGCCACGGCCCGCATCGCGGCGTTCTCCATGAGGGCCACCATCGCGGGGGTGGCGAATACTTCGAGGTCGCCCGAACCCATCGCAACGGCCGTATTGCCGGCCGTTACGGTCGTCGTGCTCCGGGCGGAAAGTCCCTTTTCCAACATACGATCTCTCTTTTCGGTGTTACGTCAAACGATTTTTGAATTACCTTTGCCTCCGGACCGCATCCGCTCCGGCGGCGCCCTGTGCATTCGGGATGCACAAGCTGCGCAAAGGTAACGATTTTTCCGATCATGAAGAAACGGCTGGCCCTTCTCCTCGTCGCATGCACGGCCGCGCTCTCCGGAGCGCTGGCGCAGGGCGGCCACGGCTTCCTCAGACAGGAGTGGATCGTCGAACGGGGCGACTCGATCCCGTTCGTGCACATCCTTCCGGTCTGTGTCTTCGACCGTCCGGCGGACCTGCGCCGATATCAGAAACTGGTGCGGGCCGTCAAACGCGTCTATCCCGTGGCCAGGGCCGCCCGCGCCAAGATGGCCGAAATGGAGGGCGAACTGCTCCGCCTGCCGGACAGAAAGGCGCAGAAAGCCTATATCCGGGAGGTCTATCGCCAGATCAAGGAGGAGTACACCCCCGTGGCCAAACACATGACCCGCACCGAAGGGCGCGTGCTGCTCAAGCTCATCGACCGCGAGACGGACTATACGGCCTACGAGGTGCTGCGCGAATTCCGCGGCGGATTCGTGGCCGGATTCTGGCAGGGCGTGTCGCGCATCTTCGGACAGAACCTCAAGTCGGAGTACGACAAGGAGGGTGAGGACCGGATCATCGAGCAGATCGTCGTCTATTACGAGGCCGGACTGCTGTAAAACAGTCAGAACGTCAGGGCAAGGCCGCCGCTGAGGCCGACAAACGAGCGGTGCGGCGGATCAAGCACCCGGTCTGGGCGCGGTATCCCCTCATCGAAACTGCGCGTCAGGTAGTAATGGTAGGTGAAGTCGATGAATAGACGGACACGGCCGATCGGCAGATTCAACCGTCCTCCCGCATCCGCCGTACAGACAAATCGTTGCCGGATGTCATACAAGTCCTCGTCCTGCGAATGGATCGGGCCGAAGAGCAGGCCGGGCGTCAGGCCCGCATGCAGTTCGAACACCGAAGGAACCTCCGGCACGAAGGTTTCGAAAAGGATCCGGCCGACGGAGGGGGCCGCCATATCACGATCCGGATACCAGGTCCCGTTGTAATAACAGCCGTCGGGCGATGAGGTCGGCATGCGCCGCACGCCCGAGCGCCAGGAGAACTGCAACGGAACAGAGGCGTACTGTCCGTCGTGCAGGGGCGAGGTAAAGAGGTTGAGCCCCGTAGCGCAGGCCGATCTCCTTGTTACGGACCCGCTTTCTCACGAAGGCGGGATCCGGAGCGGATTCGGAGACGGGCTGCGCATGGAGCGCAACAAAGGCGAGACATCCGGCAAGGGCGGTCGTTAGTCGTTCCATGTCGGCATTCGGGCAAATGCGGTACTTCCGGCAAATATAGCCTTTTCGGGTCAATCTGCAAATCCGACGGATGCCAAAGATACGGCACAAAACGCCAAAGACAGCTCCTTCGAGAACGGGGCTACATGCGGCGCAGCCGGGCGGCGAGTGTCTCCATCTGGCGGCGGAACTCCGCTTCGGTACGCGGACGGGGATTGCGCGGCGTCATTTCGCCGAGCGGTCTGGCATAGAACGCATCCACGATCGGCTGCATCTCCATCCGGACGGAGTCGTAGGTCAGCACGCGCTCCCGCGACTTCAGCTCCCGGTCGATCTCTTTCATATAGAGGTCGAACTCGGGCAGGTAGTAGTAGTCGAACAACTCGCTGATGTAGGTGCGGCAATAGCTGTTCTCGGCGTTGCCCTTGAGCGCCTGCTCGAATGCGGGATTGATCGGAGCGCGGACCTCCTCGATCCGCCGCAGGGAGGAGAGCATCGAGTAGTCGTCGTGCAGGGCGAGCACGTCGCGCAGGGCGGCGAGCAGCATCCGGGCTTCGGAACCCGCACGGCGCACCTCGGCGGCCGTCACGTCGCCCCGCTCCCAAGCCCGCTGGGCGATGAGGTAGCGGTAGTACCGCACCGTGAAGAGACGGCTCACGACCGTGCGCGCGAGGTCGATGGCATCCCGATCGACGAAGGAGTCGCCCCGGCCGTAAGGCATGGCGGCGAGCGCATCCAGCACGTCGGAAGCGCCGGCCAGCTGCGGAGCGATCCGCTCCAGCGTTTGCGCGAACGTCCCGACGGCGGCCGAATCGGGCTTGGCCTGCGCGATCTCGCGGATGTCGCGGAAGCGGAGCGGCAGCTCCTCGCACAACTCCGCGAGCGGCAGCGCGGCGCGCCACGCACGCTCCATCACGGCGGCGTGCCGGCCGTAACGGTCGCGGCAGAACTCCGGAAGCAGCTCCTCGGGGCGCATCGCGTCGGGCGACCAGGCATTGCGGGTGAAGAATTCCATAACGAGCGGATCGCTGTGCGAGGTCTCGGGCCAGAAGACGAAGCCCTTGCACATGGGGTCGGACGCCGCGACGGGCAGCCGTTCGGCGATCAGGTCGTAATAGCCGCGGATGTCGTTCTCCCACTCGTAGGCATGGAAAATGCCGAACGTATAGGGGAAGCGGCCCACCACGCCCCAGTTCGTGAAGTCGGTGTTGCTCTGGTTCGACGGCAGGTCGGAGGTGTAGTCCAGGATGATCGTCCGCGCGGGATCGAGCTGCGAAAGGAGCCGGCCGATCTCCTCCCCCTTCCATCCGGGCAGGTAGAAGTCCCACGAGGCGATCAGCACGGGCGCCGTGGGATAGTGTTCGCGGAGTTTCGCAAGGATGCGGCGGTAGGCGTAGAGCTTCATCTCCAGATTGTCCGAACGGTCCTCGAACACCTCGCGCTCGGCAATGCCGATCGTATGGAACATCTGCGGAGAGCCGTATGCGTCGATATGCGTCTGCGTGAGTTTCCAGTAGTTGTCCAGATTGCGGTCGTCGCGGATATCCCACACGGCATTGCAGGGATCGCCCACGTAGGCGCCGCCCGACTGGGGGCAGAACGAGGGGTTCTCCGCCTCGAGGAACGCCTTCGGCGTGCAACTGTACCAATGGGTCATCGTGCCCATGTCCTCGGGATGGATCAGCTCGCGCTCGGCGGCATAGCGCAGTATGTGGCGGCGCAACTCGCCGCGGTATTCGAGCGGCCAAGCCGTCGTGCGGTCGTAGAACGACCGGGGCTTGGCCTCGGGAAGCGGCCCGTCCGCGGGCGGATAGGGCACGACATCGGGGAAGGCCTTCTGGAAAACGTCGTCCATGCCGATACGGAGCATGAAGAGGTTCAGCCGCTTCTTGAGCATCCAGTCGATCTCGCGCTCCCACTCCCGGGGCCCCCAGTGCTCGGCCTGAAAGCGGTTGAGGCTGCGGTGGGCGAAGTAGCGGAGTCCGCGGTAGTAGAAATGCGGCGTTTCGCGCACGTCGAGCCCCGTCATCGGAATCGTCTCCCGCGCGGGAATCACGTCCCCGTCCCAAAAATAGCGGCATCCGGCCTGCCGCTCGAAGAAGTCATAGACGGCATAGAGCGTCGCCCGGCCGTTGCCGCCGGCCAGAAAGAGCAGGTCGCGCTCCCCGTCGCGGGCCGACACGATGCGGTAGGCGTCGCTTTCGGCTCCGAGGTCGAGCGGTGCGATCAGCCGCCGCTCGACGGCATCGCGGGTGAACCGATTGACGCAGTCGGAACCGATGACGACCATCGGAACGCCCTCCGCAGGCTCCTGCACGATCTCCAGCTCACGGCCCGTGACGGCGCGGTAAAAATCCCGGAACTCGTCGGCCGCATGACGATAGACCTTCGCGGCATTCCGGGGACAGAGTATCTTCCACTCCGGCCTCTCCTGCGCCGGGAGGCAGAGCGGCAGCGAAAATGCGAGGAAAAGGGAGAGAAACAGGTTCTTCATAGGTCGTTCGGATTTTCTATTCGGGCCCAAATTTAATAAATAAATTAACAATACAATGCATTCGATCGGAAAATATTTTACCACAAATCAATACCTCGATAAATTCACGGCATTCAAAACCGAAAACCGCGGGCCGTCGCAGACGAGCGGGACGACGAATCGGACCGCCCGAACGGCGGGCGGACGCTGCGGAAGCGGGCTTTTCGCCCGCAAGGCACAAAAAAGTAGCAGGACAAAAGGTAATTCCGCCTTTTTTCGTATCTTTGCGCTCCGGAACAAGCAATCGACACCCTATGTTTGAAAACTTAACCGACAAACTCGAACGGTCGTTCAAAATACTCAAGGGCGAGGGCCGCATCACGGAGATCAACGTCGCGGAGACGCTCAAGGAGATCCGCCGCGCGCTCATCGACGCCGACGTCAATTACAAGGTCGCCAAGACCTTCACCGACGAGGTGAAGCAGAAAGCGCTGGGCCAGGACGTGCTCAAGGCCGTCAAGCCGGGCCAGATGATGACCAAGATCGTGCGCGACTCGCTGGCCGAACTCATGGGCGGCACGGCCTCGGACATCCGGCTCGACGGCACGCCGGCCGTGGTGCTCATCGCGGGTCTGCAAGGTTCCGGCAAGACGACCTTCTCGGGCAAACTGGCTTCGTTCATCAAAAGCAAGAAGGGCCGGCAGGTGCTGCTGGTGGCCGGCGACATCTACCGCCCGGCGGCCATCGACCAGCTCAAGGTGCTCGGCAGCCAGATCGGCGTGGAGGTCTATACCGAAGAGGGCAACCGCAATCCGGTGGAGATCGCCGAGAATGCGATCCGTTACGCCCGGCAGAAGGCCTTCAACGTCGTAATCGTCGATACGGCGGGCCGTCTGGCCGTGGACGAGGCGATGATGCAGGAGATCACGGCCATCAAGGCCGCGGTGAAACCCTCGGAGACACTCTTCGTCGTGGATGCCATGACGGGTCAGGACGCCGTGAACACGGCCCGGGAGTTCAACGACCGGCTCGATTTCGACGGCGTGGTGCTCACCAAGCTCGACGGCGACACGCGCGGCGGTGCGGCGATCTCGATCCGTTCGGTGGTGGACAAACCGCTCAAATTCATATCCAACGGCGAGAAGATGGACGCCCTGCAGGTGTTCCACCCGGAGCGCATGGCCGACCGTATCCTCGGCATGGGCGACGTCGTGTCACTCGTGGAACGCGCCCAGGAGCAGTTCGACGAGGAGGAGGCCCGCCGCCTGAAGAAGAAGCTCGTCAAGAACCAGTTCAATTTCAACGATTTCATCGCCCAGATACAGCAGATCAAGAAGATGGGCAACCTGAAGGACCTCGCCTCGATGATCCCCGGCATGGGCAAGATGCTCAAGAACGTGGACATTCCGGACGACGTCTTCAAACAGACCGAGGCGATCATCTCGTCGATGACCCCCGCCGAACGCGAACACCCCGAGATCATCAACGCACGGCGGCGGGAGCGCATCGCCAAAGGCTCCGGGACGACGATGGCCGACGTGAACCGACTGATGAAGCAGTTCGAGGACACGCGCAAGATGATGAAGGCCGTGGCGGGCGGCAACATGAAGATGCCCAGAATACCGGGCCGGCGATAGCACCCGGCCCGACGCACGAATCCCACATTCCGGAAATGTGGGATTTATTGTGTGCGCTCCGCGGCGAATCTTCACGGATTCTTCACACCGCCTCGCGGAGGAAATGCGTACATTTGCGGCGACGGAAACAGAGACACTCCTTATTAACCAATTTTATAACCATGCAAAAATTCTGTTTTTGGAAACGGACGCTCCTCGCGGCTGTCATGCTGACGCTGGGAGCGGGTCTGGGTTCGTGTTCGGACGACGACACGAACGACGACACCACGATCCCGGAGATCGAGGTGACGCAATCGCTGCTCTTCGACTGCGCCGAGACGCAGACCAAAGAGCTCGAAATCAAACTCAACGGCAAGATCGACTGGAAGATCGAAACCAACGCCGACTGGATCGAAACCGCCCCCGCGAGCGGCAAGGGTTCGGCGACGGTGAAAGTGACCGTTCCCGCCAACGAAACGTCGCGCACGGGTGTCATCACGGTAACGGCCACGGGGTACATGGGCATCACCGACGAGGGCAAATGCACCGTGAAGCAGACCCCGGGCGGCGTGGACGAAGGCCCTGAGACGAACGTGGCCGAAATCCGCAGCCTCGTGCTGGAGAACGAGCCGGGCGGCGACGAAACCGACCTGTCCGACGAAATCCGGGCCAAGAGCCTGCAAGGTATCGTCGTATCGGACAAGGGGGGGGGGAAACCAGCAGCCCTTCATCGTCAATATCGCCGATGACACGCAGGAGGGCGGAGCAGGCGTAGCACTGGAAATCAGCCAGAGCAACAACACCTTCGAGCCGGGCGACGTGATCGCGGTTTCGCTCTCGGACGCCACGGCGCAGCTCTTCAACGGTCTGCTCCAGATTTCGACCCACAACAAACCGGAGCTCGTCGAGCACATCGAACCGCTCGATCCGGTAGTCATCACGGCCGACAAGATCGGAGCGTACGAATCGCAGTACGTGAAGATCGAGCACACGCAGCCCGAGGCAAGCGAATCGGGCACGTGGAACAGTTCGAGCAACAAGGGCAACGTCTCGATGGAGACCCTCGACGGCCAGTCGTATAAAATCCGCACCATACAGAACGCTTCGTTCGCCTCGGAACCCATTCCGACCGACAAAAGCGGCTCGATCGCCGGTATCGCCGGCATCTACAACACCACGTTGCAGCTCTCGCCCCGCAACATCGACGACATCCAGCTCACCGAAGAGCGTTTCACTGTGACGGGCTCCGACGCCACGCTCGAAGAGGTGCTCGCCGCCGAACCCGGATCGACCTTCTCGGTGAAAGAGGCCACGGTCATCGGCCACAACGAGCAGGGCGTGCTGCTCCAGCAGGGCGACGCCCGCATGTACGCGTTCAAGGGCGCGGCTCACGGGCTGGAGGACGGCGACATCGTGACCGTGACGGGCAAAACCGAAAGCCGCAACGGCCTGTTGCAGTTCGGCAAGGGCTGCTCGTTCGACAAGACGGGCCACGACGACAACCCGGCCCGACCCGAACCCGCCGCCTTCTCGGCAGCCGAAATCGAAGCCTACATGGATGCTCCCGAGGTGAAATACGTGACCTATACGGGCGTGGTGCTCGTGTCGGGCAACTACACCAACGTCGAAATCGAGGGGACCTCGGTCCAGGGAAGCCTCGACTACATGAGCGAAGACTTCAAAAAGAAATACAACAACCACGAGGTCGAGATCACCGGCTGGCTCTTCGGCTCCTACAAGAGCTACATGTACACCATCCCGGCAGAAGTCGAAGACCTGGGCGAATACGAGGAGGTGGTTCCCGAAGGGGCCATCTATTACAGCACGTTCGACAAGGAACTGGCTTCGCAGACCTACGGAACCGGTTCGTCGTGGCCCTACCTCGACCAGTTCGACGGATGGATCAACCACAAGGGTTCGGGCGCAAACGACGTGACCTACGACTTTAAGAGCATGTCGGTACGCGCCAACCAGTCCTCGAAGGGCGACCTTTCGCTCTACGACGGTTCGGGCAAGAACAACATCTTCTTCAGCACCGCACCCAACCATTTCACGATCGAAAAGATCGCCGTGACGGACCGCAACCTGCAGCTCTCGTTCGGCGCGCAGCGGTATGCGCAGGGCGCGTCCAACGCCTTCCTCAAATCCAACTTCGAGGTGCGCGTCTCGCAGGACGGCCAGACTTGGTCGCAGGCGCTCGAATACGACTTCGACGTGGCCGACGATCCGGGCCAGTGGCGTCTGGCCAAGGCCGACTTCACGCTGCCCGAAGGCGTATCGACGCTCTATATCAAATTCGTGGCCGTCACCAGCAGCGTGAACCGCATCGACGACGTGCTGCTCAAAGCCGGCAACGGCGGCCAGCAGATCGTTTTCGGCGGCAGCGAGGAGATCGAAAAATCCACGATCGCCGACGTGCTCGCCGCACCGACCGACAAGAAATACGCCATCGAGGGACAGGTGATCGCCACGCACACCAAAGGGTTCCTCGTAAAGGACGCCACGGGCACGATCCTCGTCTTCAAGAAGAACCACGGCACCGAAATCGGCGACAAGGTGGCCGTTACGGGCCCGACGACCGAATACGGCGGCATGAAGCAGTTCGACGAGACGAGCGAAATCGAGACGCTCGGCAAGGGCTCGTTCACGCAGCCCGCGCCCGATAAGTTCTCGGCATCCGATTTCGACGCCTATGTGAAGAATCCCGCAATCCGGTACGTGGAGTACGTGGGTACGCTGACCTCCTACCGCGACGAAATCTACCAGATGCACTACAACGTGCTGGTAGATGGAACCGCCGTGCAGGGTTCGGTGCTCTACCCCAACGGCGACCTCAACGTGGAGGCGCTCGTGGACCGCGAAGTGAAGGTGACGGGATACGCCATCGGCGTCTCGGGATCGACGACCAAATACCTCAACACGATGACCGTATCGCTCGAAGCCACCGAACAGGAGACCATGCCCGACGAGAGTACGGCGCTGACGGTCAGGGAACTCAACGAGAAGCTCGCCTCGGCGACCGCAGGCGACAAGCTGAAAGACCTGGTGGCCGTAAAGGGTTACGTGGCGGCCAACAACGAGGGCGGCAACCTCTATCAGGTGATCTCGCTGGTGGACAACACGGGCGAAGCCAAGAGCGGCATCATCATCAAGGGAGAGGACCACACGGAAAAGACGCTGCCCGTCGGCACGAAGGTCGTGGTCAGCCTCCGGTATGCCGAATACGACAATTACCAGGGACTTCCGCAGTTGCTGAAGGCCACGGTATTCGCAACGGAGGAGAAGGCCGAAATGAAGGTCCCGGAGATCACCGACGCGGAAGCCGCCGATTACCTCGGCCAATACGTGACGGTGAAGAACCTGACGCCCGCCAAAGACGCTAAGACGTGGGTGGTGGACGGCCAGACCACGACGACCGACTTCACGGGCGAAACCGGCAAGACGATTCCCGCCCGCGTAACCCGCTACGCGGAGTTTGCAGACGAGAAAATCGCCCAGAAGACGGCGAACCTGACCGGCGTGATGGAGGTATATAAAGGAACCTACCAGCTCTATCCGACCAGCCGTGAGGACGTAGCCGGGTTCAGCGAGAAATAGCCCCGCACCGGGCGTACCGGGGAATGCTCCGCACGCCCGCCGAGCTCCGGCGGCCGTATGCAGCTACGAAGCTCATACGGCCGCTTTTTCATGCCCGGACGGTCGCCGGCGCCGCAATTTGTGCGGGCGAACGGGCAAATTATCCCCCGAAGCGTTTGCAGGGCTTTTATTTTATCGCTACCTTTGTCCGAATCATATCCCGAACAGCCCCATGCACAAATCCGGCTTCGTAAATATCATCGGCAACCCCAACGTCGGGAAATCGACGCTGATGAACGCCCTCGTCGGCGAACGGCTCTCGATCATCACCTCCAAGGCGCAGACCACGCGCCACCGCATCATGGGCATCGTCTCGGGCGACGACTTCCAGATCGTCTATTCCGACACGCCGGGCATCCTCAAACCCACGTACAAATTGCAGGAGTCGATGATGAAGTTCGTCACGGGCGCGCTGACCGACGCCGACGTGATACTCTACGTCACCGACACCGTCGAGCAGAGCGAACGCGCGGCCGGGATCATCGACCGCATCAACCGCAGCGGCATCCCGACGATCGTGGTCATCAACAAGATCGACCTCTCGACGCCTGCGGCGCTCGACGCGCTGGTCGGGAAATGGCAGGCGGAGATTCCCGCGGCGCGGATCGTGCCGGTATCGGCCAGGGAGGGCTTCAACGTCGAGGGCGTGTTCCGGACGATTCTCGACCTGCTGCCCGAAGGCCCGGCCTTCTACCCCAAAGACACGCTCACGGACAAGACGCTGCGGTTCTTCGCCTCGGAAATCATCCGCGAAAAGATCCTGCGCTTCTACGACAAGGAGATACCCTACTGCTGCCAGATCGAAATCGAAAGCTACCGCGAGGAACCGGCGATCGACCGCATCGCGGCGACGATCTACGTCTCGCGCGAGTCGCAGAAAGGCATCCTGATCGGCCACAAGGGCGAAAAGCTCAAGCGTGTCGGGCAGGCCGCGCGCGAGGACATGGAGCAGTTCCTCCAGAAGAAAGTGTTCCTGCAACTCTTCGTCAAGGTCAGCGAGGACTGGCGCAACGACGACCGCCAGCTGCGGCGCTTCGGTTACGAGCTGGAATAATAAACGAACAGAAAAGCACGTTTGGGAAGCAGCATGAGCGAAAAATTGCGGAAACTCGTCGTCGGAATCCTCCTTGCGTGGGCGCTGTTGTGCGGTGTCCGGGCGCAGGCACAGTACAACCGAGAGTATTTCTTCTGGGTCGGGCGGTCGTGCATGATGAACAACGACTACCAGGAGGCCATACGCACGCTCAACACGCTGCTGCGCTTCGACGAAAAGGCCTACGAAGGCTATTTCCTGCGCGGCATCGCCAAATACAACCTCGACGACCTGCTGGGCGCCGAGGCCGACTTCTCCACGGCGATCCGCCTCAACCCGGTCTATACGCAGGCCTACACCTACCGCGCCATCACGCGCTCGCGGCTGGGGAACTACGACGACGCCCTGCAGGATTTCCGCGAGGCGATCGAGCTGCGGCCCGACCTGCCGGGCCCCTACTACAGCCGCGGCGTCACGCGGCTGCTCAATCAGCAGTTCCGCGAGGCGATCGACGACTTCGACATGTTCATCCGGCAGGAGACCAAGGTGGCCGACGCCTACATCTGCCGGGGCCTGAGCTACCTCCACCTCAAAGACACCACGCGCGCCTACGACAACTTCAACCTGGCGATCCGCACCAACCGCGAAGACCCCAACGGCTACAACCGCCGGGGCGGGCTCCATCTGGAGCAGGAGCAGTACGAAGAGGCCGAGGCGGACTTCAACAAGGCCATCCGGTGCGATTCGAACTACCTGCTCTCCTACTTCAACCGCGCGCTGGTCTATAACGCGACCAACCGTCCGATGCAGGCCCTCGCCGACTTCGACAAGGTGATCCGGCTCGATTCGACCAACTCGCTGACCTACTTCAACCGCGCCATGCTGCGCACGCAGATCGGCGACTACAACCGCGCGCTGGAGGATTACGACCGCGTGGCGCTCTACTCGCCCAACAACGTGCTGGTTTACTACAACCGGGCGGGGGTTTACGCCCAACTGGGCGAACTGGAGAAGGCCGTCGCGGACTACACCTCGGCCATCGACCTCTACCCCGACTTCGCCAACGCCTACATCTACCGCGGACGGCTGCGCGAGGTGCTGCGCGACCCGAAAGGAGCCAAGCGGGACCTGGAAACGGCGCAGCGCAAGATCGCCGAATACCGCTCGCGGCTGAGCGACAGCACCTACTCGATCTACGCCGACACGACGCAGCGCTTCGACCGCCTGCTGTCGTTCGACAGCAAGTTCGCGGGAGGCAGCTTCGACCGCATCACGGGCCACAACGGCGGACGCGAGGAGATGCGCCTGCTGCCGCTGTTCAAGTTCACGCTCATGCGGCCCGACACGGCGGCCGCGCCGAACCCCTACCGCTTGCAGCGTGTCGAGGATTTCCTCGCCCGCGTCGGCGACGGCCTGCTCACGCTCTCGTGCCGCGAAAGCAACATCGCCCCCGACTCGCTGCTGGCCATCGACCGCCGGCGCGCCGAGGAGCTCAAAGCGGGCGACGCATCGTGGATCACCCAGTTCGAACGGGGCGTGTCGCAGGCGCTCATCAAGCAGTACACCAACTCGGTGAACACCTACACGGCGGCCATCGACCGCAACCCGTCGAATCCGTTCCTCTACTTCAACCGTTCGACCACGCGGGCCGAAATGATCGACTTCATCTCCTCGATCGACAACTCCTACCAGCGGATCACGATCGACTCCGACCCGGCGAACCGGCTCAACAACAACTCCAAACGCACGTACAGCTACGACGAGGCGGTGGCCGACCTGAACAAGGCGCTCAAGCTCTTCCCCGACTTCGCCCACGCCTACTACAACCGGGCCAACCTGCAAGCGCTCTCGGGACGGCTTCCCGAAGCGTTCGAGGACTACACGAAGGCCATCGGGCTGAACCCCTCGTTCGCCGAGGCATACTACAACCGCGGCATCGTCCAGATCTTCATGAAGGACACGCGCAAGGGCTGCCTCGACCTCTCGAAGGCCGGCGAGCTGGGCATCACGGAGGCCTACGAGGTGCTGAAACGCTATGCGCAAACCCAGGACTAATCCAACAACGATAACTTTATGACAGAAACGATCCAACGAAAAATCAACGACTCGGCATTCGCGCGGTGGACGGCGCTGGTGCTGATCGCCTCGACGATGTTCTTCGGATACATGTTCGTCGATGTGCTCTCTCCGCTGAAAAGCCTGCTCGAAACCTCGCGGGGCTGGAATTCGACGGTATTCGGACTCTACGGAGGCTCGGAATTCATTCTCAACGTGTGCGGATTCCTCATCGTGGCGGGCATCATCCTCGACAAGATGGGCGTGCGCTTCACGGGGCTGCTCTCGGCCTCGCTGATGGTGGCCGGAGCCGCCGTCAAGACCTACGGCATCAGCGAATACTTCTGTCAGGGAGGATTCGGATTCGAGTTCTTCAGCTCGTTTCTCACGGACATTCCGGCCAGCGCGAAACTCGCCTGCCTGGGCTTCATGATCTTCGGCTGCGGAACCGAAATGGCGGGTATCACCGTCTCGAAAGCCATCGTCAAGTGGTTCACCGGAAAGGAGATGGCGCTGGCGATGGGTCTCGAAATGGCCATCGCCCGGCTGGGCGTCTTCGCCGTGTTCAGCCTCTCGCCGTGGGTGGCCGAGCTGGGGTCGCCGAGCGTCGTGCGCCCGGTGGCCGTGGTCGGTGTCCTGCTCTGCATCGGCCTCCTCACGTTCCTCGTCTTCACGGTCATGGACCGCAAGCTCGACCGGCAGACGGGTGCAGCGGCCGCAGCGGGCGAACCGGAGGAGCAGTTCAAGGTCAGCGATCTGCGCAGGCTCTTCACCAGCGGGACGTTCCTGACCGTGGCGGCGCTCTGCGTGCTCTACTACTCGGCGATCTTCCCCTTCCAGCGCTTCGCCACGGACATGCTCCAGAGCAACCTCGGCATCACGGCCAAGCAGGCCTCGGACATCTTCCGCTGGTTCCCGATCGGCGCCATGGTGCTCACGCCGCTGCTCGGCTCGTACCTCGACCACAGGGGAAAAGGCGCGACGATGCTCCTGCTCGGCGCGATCCTGATGACGGCCTGCCATCTGATCTTCGCGCTCGTGCCGCTGACCCCGCTGATCGCATACAGCGCGATCATCCTGCTGGGCATCTCCTTCTCGCTGGTTCCTGCGGCCCTCTGGCCCTCGGTTCCGAAGCTGATCGAGAACCGCCTGCTCGGTTCGGCCTACGCCGTGATCTTCTGGATTCAGAACATCGGCCTGATGGCCTTCCCCATCATCATCGGCTGGTCGCTCAACGTCTCGAACCCCGGCGTCGCGGAGCAGATCAAGGAGGGCGTCGAAGGCGCAGCCTACAACTACACCGTCCCGATGCTCATCTTCTCGTGTCTGGGAATCGCCGCCTTCCTGCTCGGCCTCTGGCTCAAGGCGCAGGATCGCAGCAAGGGATACGGGCTGGAACTGCCCAACATCAAGAAGTAGCCCGAACTACCCCGAATAAATGAAGAAGAAGGGCCCGGCGCATGTCGCATGCGCCGGGCCCGCTGTTTTCGGCGGCAGGCGTCCCGCTCAGCGCTCCGGAGTGCCGGAAACCGACCCGTAAAGCTCCGTCACGCGGTCGCACATCCGCTCCCACGAGAAGCGGCGGCGCTCCCCGACGCAGTTGCGGCGGAAAAGCTCCAGCGTTCCGTCATCGGAAATCCGTTCGACGGCCGCGGCGATCGCCTCCGCGGTCGGGGCGCAGACATACCCCACCTTCCCGTCGGGCACGATCTCGGCCAGGCCTCCCACGTCCGTCACGACCATCGGCGTACAGAACTGGTAGGCGATCTGCGTCACGCCGCTCTGCGTGGCCGTCTTGTAGGGCTGCACGACGAAATCGGCCGCCGAGAAGTAGTCCTTCACGCCGGCGTCGGGAATGAAGCGGTCGTGCAGCAGCACCTCCTCTTGCAGGCCGCTCGCGGCGATCTGTTTCAGATAAGGCTCCTTCGCGGTGTAGAACTCCCCCGCCACGATGAGCCGCCGCCCTTCGGTCCGCCCCCTGCGCTTCAGAAGCGCCCATGCTCCGAGCAGCAGGTCCAGTCCCTTGTAGTCGCGGACGAGACCGAAGAAAAGCACGTAGCGCAGCGCCGGGTCCAGCCCCAACCGTCCGCACGCCTCGGCACGGGGAACCCGTTCGCCGAAGTTCTCGAACAGCGGATGCGGCGAAAAGAGCGCCGGCGCGGCGGTATAGGCCCGCAATTCGCGGTGCACCTGTTCCGACATGTATATGAAACCGTCCACGGACGAAAGGAAATAGCGGTTGAACGGCCGGTCGGAAAGGTGGCGTTCGTGCGGTTCGACATTGTCGATCTGGCACAGCACTTTCGTATGCCCGTTGCCGCGGGCGAGGCGGGCGATCGTCCCGAAGCAGGGCGCCATGAAGGGCGTCCAGTATTTCAGCAACACGAAATCGGGCCGTTCGCGGCGGATCGTGCGCCCCACGGACAGCCAGTTCAGCGGATTCACCGTATTGACGCACCGCCGGATGCGCAGGTCGGCGGGCGGAGGCGTCGCCACGGTCTGGCTCTCGCCGGGAAACAGCAGCGAGGGATATTGCAGCGTGAAGGTCTTGATGTCCACGTCGTCGCCCCTCCGCAGGAAAGTGCGGGCCATGATCTCCAGAATCGAGGCCAGACCGCCCCGGTAGGGGTGTGCGGGACCCAGTACGGTAATTTTCATAGGCTCCGGATACGGCCGCGGCGGCGGTTCCCGTCCGGAACCCGAAACCCGCCGCAGACGGTTTTCCGTTCACAAATATAACCGAAAAAACGGAATCCGCCGCACGGGATTCCGTTTTTCGCTTCGCGCCCGGCCGGCCGGGCAGGTCCGTCCGGGACCCGGAAGGTCACTCCTCTCCGCCGCTGCGGCCGAAACTCCGGGAAGCCTGCTCGCTGCCCGCCGCGGATTGCAGCGCCAGATACTCCCCGCCGTAATCGATCAGGTTCTGCAGCTCGGTGCGGAACGTGTCGAGGTGCCGCTCCTCCTCGGCGATGATGTCCTGAAACATCCTGTGCGTCACCGCATCCTTGCACTCGGAGGCGATGCGCGAAGCCTCGTTGTAGGAGTCGATCGTGCTCTGTTCGAGCTGCATGGCCAGGCGCAGCATCTCCTTCGGCTCGGTGATCCGACGGGTGCGGAACGAGGGATTCATGTCCACGTCGCCCTGCAAAAAAAGGATACGGTCCGAGAACTCCTCGATGTGCCGCATCTCGGCGATCGAAATCTCGCGCAGGATCCGCGAAAGATAGCGGTAGCGGTCGTCCTCGAAATGGGTGTGGAAATACATGTATTGCAGGGAGGTGGCGATCTCCTTGCCCACGGCATCGTTCAGCAGGTCGATGCTCACCCGGTACTTGTTCTCCGTCTTGACTTGAGTTTCCATAATAAAACAGGTTTTACGGCACAAGCTGCAAAACCCGTTCCACGCAACCTCCGCACGGGAACTGCCGCGCCCTGTCCGACGGGAAAGCGCGCATTTCGGCCGGAAAGGGCCATCCGCTGCACGGGTGCGGCCGGTTATTTCCACTCGACCGAGGCGCGTACGGCGGCCGGTCCGCCGTCGCCCGCGATCTCGAACAGCGCCGAACGTTCGCGCAGTTCGCAGCCGACGGCGAGCGTCTGACCGTAGCGGCACTCCTTCAGGAAATGGATATCCAGCCGGACGGGATCGCCCGAGGTCAGCAGCTCGAGCGGCAGCATGTCGAGCATCATCTCGATATAGCGCATCGTATTGACATGGCGGTTGAAGTCGATGTCGCTGTAAACGACCCGGTGCTCGGACCGCTGCGTGGGGTTCACCTCGCGGATCTTGCGGGGGCGCTCCGTCGGCGAAGGGGCATCGACGATGGCATCGGCATGGGCGTCGCCCACCCACGAAAGATCGACCGCCGAACGCGTCCGCAGGTCGATCATCGCCCATTGCGACACGGCGCGGCCGAACTCGCGGCCCGAGGCATCGGTGAGCGTAAAGTTACGGGTCGAGAGCACCCGGCCGTAATCGCTGATCCACGTGGCGACGGTATAGTCGGTGTACTGCACGGGCTGGAAATCGAACTCGATCGCCATGCGCGAAAGCACCCACGAGTGGTTGTCGGCATTGAGCGCATCCACGCCGAATCCCTTGCCGTGGGCGTCAATGCCCGCCGTGTTGAGAATCGCCGCACCGAGCGACGGAATCGTCGCCCGCAGGGTGAAATCCACCTCCTGCGGCTCGACGCGATAATTATAGAGCGATTTTTCTGCCATCGGTCCCGTTTTTTCGTTTTCGACAGGAACAAAGATAGGAATTTTTCCTATATTTGTTTTCGCAACCCTTAAAAACGAACGACTATGGAAACGAAAACGCTCGACTTCTCCGAAACGCTGCGGGACTCGCTCTGCATCGGGATCAAGAACGCCCCCTCGATCATTGCGGCCGTCGTGCTGTACCTCGTAACGATCTGGATTCCCTATATCAACATCGGTACGACGATCGCCATCACGCTCCTGCCCACACAACTGGCCAAGGGCGAGGTGATAAACCCGGCGAGCATCTTCGACAGCAAGTATCGCCGCTACATGGGCGAATACCTCATCACGACGGGTCTGATGATCCTGCCGATCCTGATCGCCTTCGCATTCCTCTACATCCCGGGCATCGTGCTCTCGCTGGCCTGGTCGCTCTCCTACTACTTCCTCATCGAGAAGGGCAAGAACCCGATGGAGGCCATCAAGGCCTCGAACGACGCCACCTACGGCAGCAAATGGACCATGTTTTTCGTGATGCTGGTCTTCTGCATCGTATTCGGCGTCACCTTCGGCATCCTCGGCGCGGTATGCAGCCTGATCGACGTGGGGTTCATCACCTTCCTGGTCATGTTCGCGCTCGTCGTGCTGGCCATCTCTATCGACATGGCCATCGAAGCCTCGATCTGGAAACAGCTGAAGGACAACGTGGAGTAGAGATTCCCTCCCATGCAACCGCAAGACGGCCTTGAGGGTCGTCTTTTTTACTCCACGAAATAAAAAATTATCGAAAAACGATAAATATTATTTGTTTTTCGGAATCAAATAGCTATATTTGCCCAAGAAACAGACGAACAACACCGAACATGCAGAACAAAAAAACACTCCTGCAACGCCTGCTGGTCATCTACATCACGTTTTTCATCGTGCTGGTGGCGAGCATCGCGCACAGCGTCCTGACCGACTTCACGCGGGGAGCCGCCGAGGGGGTCGAACTCGGCGAGGACATCGCCGAGAAATGGAGCTCGGGGACGCCGCGCATGATCTACATGCTGGACAACATCCGGATCACGGAGACGCCCGACGACGCCATACGGATCGCTCCGGCGACACCCGGAGCGGAGGTCCGCGCCGAAGTCAAACGCCTCGGACTGGTCGTCGAGGAGCCCGCGCCCGGCGCATCGCCGCTCTCGCTGGCGTTCCGCTCGATCGGCGGCAGCGGATGGCTTTACGCGCTGGTGCTGCTCGGACCGCTCTTCTACGCCGTAATCATCGTGCTCATGTTCATGATAATCCATTCGCTGCGCCGCTCCATACGCGAAGAGCGCACGCTCGACAGGCGCAACGTCTGGTATCTGCGTTCGATCGGCCTGCTGACGATCGCCGCAGAGCTGATCGGCTCGGCCGTGGACTGGGTGATGAGCCGCCGCGCCGCGGAGCTGCTCGCCGGAAACGGCTATGCCGTGGACACGGGATTCCACGTCTCCTACTCCATGGTCATCATGGGGATTCTGATTCTCTTCGCCGCCGAAGTCTTCGCCATAGGCCAGAACCTGAGCGAGGAACAGAAGCTCACGATCTAATACCGCAACGACTTATGCAATCCGTACGAACGACAAACGAAGGGGGGGGGAAGAGATGGCTATAATAATCAACATAGACGTAATGATGGCCAAACGCAAAATGTCGCTGGGCGAACTGGCCGAACGCGTGGACATCACACCCGCCAACCTCTCGATCCTCAAGAACGGAAAGGCCAAGGCCATCCGTTTCTCGACGCTCGAGGCGATCTGCCGCGAGCTGGACTGCCAGCCGGGGGACATCATTGAATACCGTCCCGAACCGGCCCCGGAAGAGTAAGAAACCCATTTTAATACCAATGCCTATGAAAAGATTACTGATGCTGGCCGCAGCGGTGTTCGCCGCAGGCAGCGCAATGGCACAATTCGATCCGATGCAGCCGATACCGGCGGACAAGGAGGTCCGCACGGGCAGGCTCGACAACGGATTGACCTACTACATCCGGCACAACGAAAAGCCCAAGGGGCAGGCCGACTTCTACATCCTGCACAACGTGGGCGCCATCCAGGAGGAGGACGACCAGCAGGGTCTGGCCCACTTCCTCGAGCACATGGCCTTCAACGGCACGAAGAACCTCCCCGGAAAACAGCTCATCGAGTACCTGGAGACCGTCGGCGTGAAATTCGGCTACAACCTCAACGCCGGCACGAGCTGGGACCAGACGGTTTACAACATTTCGGACGTCCCGACCTCGCGCCAGGGAATCATCGACTCGGCCATGCTGATCCTGCACGACTGGTCGCACTTCATCGCGCTCCGGCCCGAGGAGATCGACTCCGAGCGCGGCGTCATCATGGAGGAGCTGCGCACGCGCGACGGTGCTTCGTGGCGTTCGACGATGAAGCTGCTGCAAGCTTTGGGCAAGGGCACGCGCTACGAGCACCGCAACCTGATCGGTTACCTCGACGGGCTGAAGAGCTTCGAGCACGACGCGCTGGAGCGCTTCTACAAGAAATGGTACCGCCCCGACTACCAGGCGATCGTCATCGTCGGCGATCTGGACGCCGAGGCCACGGAAGCCAGGCTCAAGTCGCTGATGGCCGACATCCCCGCCCCGGCGGCCGACGCCGCCCAGAAGGAGGTGATCGTCGTGCCCGACAACGAGGAGCCGATCGTCAGCATCTACACCGACCCCGAAATGCAGGGTTCGCGCGTGCAGCTCTTCATCAAGCGCCCGGCCATGCCGACGCAGATGAACGACAAGGTGGCCTGGGAAGTGGTCAATGTGATCGAATCCTTCCTGACGACCATGGAGAACGCCCGCCTGCAGGAGATCGCCATGCAGCCCGACGCACCGTTCCTCGGCGCCGGCATGGGCTCGGGCGACGTCATCGGCATCATCCCGACGCTCAACGCCACGGCCTTCACCGCCATGACGCAGGACGGCAAGCTGGCCGAAGGCTTCGAGGCCCTCTATACCGAGATGGAGAAGATCCGCCGCCACGGATTCACGCAGAGCGAGTTCGAGCGGGCGCAGGAGAACCTGATGCGCCAGGTGGAACGCACCTACGCCAACCGCAACGACCGCACCAACGAGCAGTTCGTGAACATCTATCTGGAGAACTACCGCAAGAACGAACCGATGCCGGACGCCGAGACCGAATGGAAGCTCGACAGCATGCTCATCAAGATGCTGAACGTCGAGACGGTGAACGCCTTCGCCAAGGAGACCATCCAGCCGACGAACCAGGTGATCGTCATCACGGCTCCCGAGAAGGAGAGCATCGAGAACCCGACCGAGGAGGAGATTCTCGCCATCCGCGAGAAGGTGACCGCCTCGGAGATCGAAGCCTACGAGGACGACGTGGTGAAGGAGCCGCTGATCCCCGAAGGGACCCAACTGAAGGGTTCGCCCGTGAAGAAGACCGTGGAGAACAAGGAGTACGGCGCGACGGTGTGGACGCTCGCCAACGGCACGCAGATCGTCGTGAAGCCCACGAAGTTCAAGGCCGACGAGGTACGTATGAACGCGCAGTCGAAAGGCGGTCTGTCGATCCTGCCGGACGCCGAGTACTACATGGGCGAGATGATGCCCGCCGTAAGTTCGATGTCGGGCGTGGGCAAGTTCTCCGCCACAGAACTCCGCAAGCAGCTCTCGGGCAAATCGGCCACCGTACAACCTTCGGTGGGCGAATACGCCAGCGCGGTGAACGCCTCGTGCTCGCCCAAGGACATCGAGACGATGCTCCAGTTGGTTTACCTGAACTTCACGCAGCCGCGCTTCGACCGCAACGACTACGACAACCTGATGAAGATGCTCCGCACGCAGCTCGAGAACGCGAAGTCGAACCCCGACTTCCAGATGCAGGAGAAGGTCATCGACGTCCTCTACGGCCATAACCCGCGCCGCCAGGTGATCTCGACCGAACTGCTCGACGAATTCAGCTTCGAGGCGCTGCCCGCGATCTACAAGAAGCTCTATCCCGACGGCAACAGCTTCCGCTTCACGTTCGTCGGCAATATCGACCCCGAGACGCTCAAGCCGCTCGTGGAGAAATACATCGGCTCGATCCCCGCCTCGAAGAAGCCCATGACGTTCGCGGACGACAAGGCCTATCCGGTGAAGGGCGAAGTGACCGAGGATTTCAGCACCCCGATGCAGCAGCCGAAGGTTTCGGTCAATTACACCTTCACGGGCGACATGGACTACTCGCTCGAAAACAAGGCGGCCCTCTCGTTCCTCACGCAGGCACTCAACTCGCGTTACCTGGTTTCGATCCGCGAGGAGAAGGGCGGCACGTACGGCGTGCAGGTTTACGGATCGACGGATTGGATTCCGCGCGAGACCTACACCATGACGATCGCCTTCGACACCAACGCCGAAATGGCCGACGAGCTGTGCGAAATCATCCTCAAGGAGCTGCGCACGATCGCCGAGGAGGGCCCGCTGACCGAGGACATCGAGAAACACCGCGAGTTCATGCTCAAGAACTGGAAGAACAGCCTCGACGAGAACGGCCCGTGGATGCAGTACCTGCAGGCCAAATACGGCTCGGGACTCGACTACCTCGCCGGACAGGAGCTGGCGATCCGCTCGCTCACCAATGCCGACGTGCAGGCGCTGGCCAAAAAGATCCTCGACGACGGCAACATGGTGAAAGTCGTCATGCTCCCGGAAGCGAACGAAGATAAATAGAACAATTTTCCGAACCGAACGAAGAAGGCGGCCTCTGGGGAGGCCGCCTTCTTTGCGCGATCATCGCTACCTTTGTACGGCCAACAATTCGATACGATATGCAAAAAAGCATCCGGCTGGTTACCGGCCTCTATCTCAAATTCGCCCTGCTGACCGTCGTCGTCGGGCTGCTCCTGCGCATCGTCCTGCCGTTCAACGCACAGACGACCGACACGGGATTCGCATTCGGCGAATGGTGCGAAATCTTTCTCCTGGGCGCCGTGAACGACCTCTGCGCCGCGACCGTGGGATTCGCCTTCCTGTGGCTCTTCACGATGAGCATCTCGCGGACGAAATACACCCGTCCGTGGGGATATATCACGCTGGGCGTACTCACCGCAGCATTCTGCTACGTGGCGTTCTTCAATACGATCTTCGACGAATACGGCAGCGTCGCGCCCCAGATCGCAATGGGCGTACTGGGCTATTGGGCCGCCTCGTTCGCCCTGCGGCTCTTCCTGCCCGGAATCCGGAGCCACTGGACAACGGTATGGTTCGCGCTGATCGTCGTCCTCTGCGTGGGACTCACGATATTCAACGGCGTGAGCGAGTACTTCTTCTGGAACGAGTTCGGCGTACGCTACAACTTCATCGCCGTGGATTACCTGGTCTATACGAACGAGGTGGTGGGCAACATCATGGAGTCCTACCCCATCGTGCCGATGGCGCTGGGAATCGTGCTCGTGACGCTCGTGGTCACGTGGTATCTCTTCCGGCGCGACATCGTGCGCGCCGACAGCCTCACGGGCTGGAAGTGGAAGGCCGCGGCAGGTCCCGCCTATCTCGCCGCGCTGGCGGCCGCCGTCGGGCTGCTCCACTTCAACACCCGTTTCCAGGACAGCCCGAACGTTTACGTGAACGAACTGCAGGCGAACGGGCTTTACAAGTTCTACGACGCCTTCGTCAAGAACAGCCTCGACTACGAACGGTTCTACCTCACGCGCCCCGAAGCCGAGGCCGAACGCTTCGTGCACGAGGTGTACGGCAGTACGGGCGAGAACCTGCGCCCCGTACGGGCCGAACGGGGGGGGGAGGAAATCCGGCGCAATATCGTGCTCATCACGATCGAGAGCATGAGCGCCGCGTACATGGAGCGTTTCGGCAACGAACAGGGGCTGACCCCGACGCTCGATTCGCTCTATCGCACGGGCCTCGCCTTCAACCGTGTCTATGCCACGGGCAACCGCACCGTCCGCGGGCTGGAGGCCGTCACCCTCTCGCTCCCGCCCTGCCCCGGGCAGAGCATCATCAAGCGGCCGAACAACGGCGGCATGCACTCCACGGGAGCCGTGCTGCGCGACAAGGGCTACACGGTGAAGTATTTCTACGGCGGCAACAGCTACTTCGACAACATGGAGACCTTCTTTTCGGGCAACGGCTACGACATCGTGGACCAGAAGGACTATGCCCCCAAGGAGATCACCTTCGCCAACATCTGGGGCGTCTGTGACGAGGATGCCTACCGGAAGGTCATCCGCACGCTCAACGAGGACGCCGCCTCCGGGAAACCCTTCTTCGCCCACGTCATGACCGTCAGCAACCACCGTCCCTTCACCTACCCGGCCGGAAAGATACGCATACCGCACGATGCCAAATCGCGCGCCGGAGGCGTCATGTACACCGACTATGCGCTGGGGCGGTTCTTCGCCGAGGCATCGAAGCAGCCGTGGTTCGGCAACACGATCTTCCTCATCACGGCCGACCACTGCGCGTCGAGCGCAGGCCGCACGGAGATTCCGCTGGAGAAATACCACATTCCGGCCGTGATCCTCGCCCCGGGGCTCGTAGAGCCGTGCGAAGTGGACGGAATCGTCTCGCAAATCGACCTCATGCCCACGCTATTCTCGCTGCTCAACATGAGCTACGACTCCCGGTTTTACGGTCGCAGCGTCTTCGACCCCGACTACACGAACCGCGCCTTCATCGCCACCTATCAGGACCTCGGATACCTCGAAGGCGACACCTTCACGATCCTGTCGCCCGTGCGCCGCGTCGAGCAGTACCGCGTGGTTCCCACGGAAAAAAATCCGCACAACCTCGAACCGGCCGCAACGACCGACGAGGAGCAGGTGAACCGCGCCATCGCCTATTACCAGACCTCGTGCAAGTGGCACAAGCGGTAGAACGGGCGGCGGCGCATAAGCCGCGCAGGCCAAGACGGGAACCGCGCGGAACCCGCACACTCCAAACAAGAATCGCGGAGCCTTTGAAAGGCTCCGCGATTCTTGTTTGGGCCTGCGACCGGCCCGCTATTCGTTCTCGTAGTCGTCGCCGCCGACCTTCACGGGCGGCTTCAGCGATTCGGCCGGGGTATTGGCCTGGATCCACTCCTCGGTGAGCAGATCCTTCTCATCGAACTGAAGGTCTTCCAAACGGCTGACCGAAATCTGGTACTGCGCATAGTCGTTGGCCCCGCCCGTAAAATTGCTCCGCTGCGAGTAGATGCCGTAGATACCCAGCACCGTACCCTTGGCACCGTTCTTCGGGATGGGCTTCATGGCGAACTGCGAATAACCGCTCGTGCGCACCGTATAGATACCCGGATCGGAGGTGTACTCGGCCTCGTCGTTGTAGGAGATCATCACCGAACCGTAGAGACGGACGTTGTTCCGGTTGTAGGCCCAATAATACCACGTACCGAACTGCGCGTCGCCCCAGTCGGTCACGATCCAGCTCGGATAGGGATTCTCGTAGGAGCCGTTCTTGATCGCGGAGGGCGATTGCTCCACCCCGTTGTCGTCCTTATACGTAACACCGGCATAGCGGACCTTCACATCCTTGAAACGCACCAGACGGCCCAGAGCGTTCTTGATGTTTGTGTCACCCGTAAGCAGCGTCTTGTAGCTGTTCTCGTCCACCTCCAGGATATCCGACTCCTCGAGGGTCGTCTTTTCGCCGGCGAAGACGTTGAGCGACGCCACCTTCGGGTCGTCGAGGTTCGAATTGGCGTAGAACTTGTGCCGGCCGGCCGTGTTGTAACCGTCCGACGGCGCGCCGCCGATCGAAAGCATCATGCGGTAGTTGCCCAGATAGAGCCCGTCGAGGCGCACGTACACCCACTGGCTGATCATGTCCTCCAGATCGAGGTAGAAATCCATGAACAGGCCGCTGTAAAGCTTCAGCTCGATGGCGGCCGTGCCGTCGTAGATGTGGAGCGACTTGTAGATATTGCCCTGCCGGTCGCTGCTGATCACCTTGCCCTTGATGTAGAAGTTCGAGGCTTCGGGCCATTCGTACAGCCCCTCGAAGTCCTTCTCTTCGGTCGTCTTCGTGCCGAACTTCAGCGTCCGGGTCGATGCGAAGTCGCTGTTTGTACCCGTACCCGACAAGCCCCCGCACTTGGACTCGAACATCTCCTTGACCTCTTTGATCGTCACATGCTCCAGTCCCAGCACCGTCATATCCTCGTCGGTAAAGAGTTTCTTGGGAGCCGGAGTGTCGAAGTCGTTGTAGCACCCCGCGGCAAGCACGCCGACCGCAAGAGCCAATAATATACGCAATCTTTTCATAAATCGTGATCTTTCTCGGTTAGAATCGGAAATAGACATTCAGATAGTAGTTCGTACCCAGCATGTAGAAATACTTCGAATCGAAACGGCTGTAACGCGTCTCGCCGTTGCTGGCGCGCACGCGGTTCATACGCATCTGCTCGTAACCGCCGGTATGGATATCCTGGTTGTTGAGAATGTTCTTCACCTCGAGGCTGAAGCCCAGCATGTAGTCGCGGCGGATATACCAGTTCTTGCCCACGCTGGCGCTCAGCGTATAAACACCGTCGAAACGCTCCTGCGCACGGATCGTCTTGATCGACCGCAGGGCCGACACCTGCTGTTCGGTGGTGGAGGTCGAGCTGGAAAGGATGTTCGTGTAGTATTCGATGGCCTTGGCCGTGCGGTACATGGGGTTCATCGAGAGGTAAAGGTCATCGTAGTAGTTGAAGTTCACCGAGGCGAACCAGTTCTGCGGACCGCGGTAGTCCAGTCCGACGTTCAGCGCCAGTTGCGGGGTGCTCTCCACGTGGTAGCCGTCCCACGACACCTTGTCGCGCAGCACGATCTTGTCCACGTTGTCCACCGTCTGCACGAAGTCGGGATTCGACGTATAGGTGTAGTCGCCCCAGCTCAGGGCGCCGACCACCGAAAGGCCGTTCCAGACGGGAACCGAGAGTCCCAGCTCGAGACCGTAGTGGCGCTTGTCGATGCCGCTCATGGCGAAGTTGGTGAACGAGCTGCGCGTGTCGTCGTAGAAGGAGATGACCTTGGACTGGTCCTCGAAGGTCGTATAGTATCCCGAAACGCGGGCCTTGACATAGGGCAGATTGAGGTTGTAGGTCAGATCGACGCCGAAAATCTTTTCGGCCTTCAGGCCCGGCGTGGTGGTGTTGCGCGTGCGGGGCGAAACGAACGCCGTGGCGAACTTGGGAGCCTGCTGCATGACGGCGACGTTGGCCTCGAGCGAGTGGGCGCGCGAGAACTTGTAGCCGAAGTTGCCCTTGGCCGTATAGGTCAGGTAGTCGAGTGTCTTCGAATCGCCCTTCGAGTTGTTCGGGAAGAGCCCCTTGCGCCAAAGACCCTCGCGGTACATCGAAGAGTAGCCCAGCTCGCCGGCCACGCTCATCGAGAAGCCGCCGGTGCGCCACGAATAGAGCGCCCAGGCATTGCCCTCGAACAGGTGCGCACGGTAGTTGTAGCTGAACTTGTCGCCTTCGCGGGCGATGCGGGCGTGGCCCGTGGCCTCGTAGTAGTCCAGATCGTTCTGGGCCGCCAGGGTGCTCGACATGTCGCGCTCGGCGAATTTGTCGATGTCGTACCAATAGTCGCCGCCCATCAGGTCCTTGATCTCGTCGTAATACCACGTCCGGTTGGCGCGCAGGTTCACGCCGCCCAGAATCCGCATGTCGTTACGCATCTCGTGCTGCACGCTGGCGGCGAAATTGTAGTCGATCTGGTCGGTATGACGCTCCTCGAGGATGTAGTTCGAGCGGTACTGCTTGCCGGCCAGCTCCTCCAGCCCGGGGATGTTCTTCAGCTCGGTGTCGATGTACTTGTTCTTCGAATAGAAGTCGTCGAAGTCGAGCATACCCGTCCACGCCATCGCGCGCTCGAGCGCCTTCTGCGTATCGAAATAGATCGTCTGATCCGACGTCTCGCCCGGAATGACCTGTCCGAAGGCGTACGACGGCAGGTAGCGGTAGTAGTCGCCGCGCGGGTCGGGTCCTCCGTTCCATGTCAGTGCCGAATAGCCGTTCTTGCCGAAGCGGAGCGACGTGGCGGCGTTCAGCCGCGTGCGCTCGGACATGTCCCACGTATAGGTCAGCATCACGATCGGCTCGTGCATGTCGCGCACGCGCGAGTTGCGGAGCTTGCCCGCCTGATAACCCACGTTGGGATTGTAGTAGTTGTTGCCGAACAGGGCGTAAGCCTCGTCGGTCGAGGCCTGCTGCGCACCGCGCTCCGTGGGCGAAGCCATGATCGTAAGGCCCAGCCGGTGATTGTCGCCGAAGAGCTTCTCGGCCGACGCGAAATAGGAATAGGCGTTATAGTAGATTCCGTCCACATAGCCGTTGCCGCCCTGACGCGTTCCGAACGAGAAGGCGTACGACCAGCCGTTGTCGAGCTGTCCGGAAGCGTAGGAGACCATCGCCCGGAAGCGGTAGAGCTGGTTGGCGTTCGACACGCTCACGCGGAATCCCTTGCGCATCTGCGAAGCGCGGGCGTTGATGTTGGTCATGCCGCCGATGCCGCCGATGCCGTAATCCATCATCTCCAGCCCCGTGACATTCTCCTGGTTGCGCGTCGCGTCATTCAGGCCGCTCCACAACGACCAGGGGCCGTAGCCCGTCATGGCGTCGTTGAAACGGATGCCGTTGAGCATGATGTCCGAATACTGCGCATCGAGACCGCGGACGTTGAAACGCATCTCGCTGAAACGGTACGAGGCGATATTGCTGAACAGGTCCTTCGACGAGGAGAGCTTTCCGGGCAGCGCCTGCATGTCGGACACGGCGTCATCGTCCGACTCGGCGAAGACCGCTCCGTCCACGGTGGAGAACATGCCCGTCGGCACGATCACCACCGACTTGAGGTCGCGGACGAACTCGTCGCTCACGCGGACCATCACTTCGAGGTCCTCGAACTCGGGCGTCGAGAACTGCACCGTATAGTCGCCGGCAGGCAGGTTCTCGAAGAGAAATTCACCATCCCGGTTCGTCCGGGCGGTGAGGCCCAGCGATTCGATGGTCACCTCCACGTCGCTCAGCGCCGCGCGTCCGTTGCGCGAAACCACCTTGCCGCGGATGCCTCCCTCCTGCGCATAGGAGGAGGCGGTCACGGCCGCGAGCATCAGAAAAAGGAAAACTTTCAGTTTCATACACATATTTTAGGGTGTTATTTTGCAATGTAGATATAGGCCGGAAGGTGGTCGCTGAAACCGCCCTGGAAATTGTTGCCCACGAACGTCCGGAGCGGATAGCCCTTGTACTGCCCCTCCTTCTGGATCATGTAGGGACGGCGGAAGATGCCTCCGTAGAACTTCGTATCGCCGACGGGCCGGATCTTCAGCTCGCCGGTCGAACCCGTGGCCAGGTTGTCCGAAACGATGATGTTGTCGAACAGGTTCCAGTCGTCGCGGTAGGCCAGCGAACCGTATCCCGCCTTGAGCAGCGCAATGAAGGGGTTGAACATGTCGCCCGGACCGACCTCGCCGATCCGGCCCTTGGCACGGAGTCCCTCGACGATGCTCCGATCGGTGGCATCGTCGTTCAGGTCGCCCATCACGACCACCTTCGTGGCGGGATCGGCACGCTGCACCGAATCGACGATCGCGCGAACCTGCTCGGCGGCGGCCATGCGCTTGGATGCCGAAGCGGCCTGGCCGCCCAGACGCGAGGGCCAGTGGCTCACGAGGAAGAAGAACGGCTCATCCTCGATCGTGCCCCACATCGTCACGAAATCGCGCGTACGGAAATCGGGCATGTCGGGCATCCGGAACGGAATGGCTGCGCTGCCTTCGAGTTTGAAGACGTCGGGACGGTAGTAGAAACCCACGTCGATACCGCGGAGATCGGGCGAATCGTAGTGCACGATCCGGTAGTTGCCCTTCGAAAGCTTCGGGGTGGCGATCACGTCCTCCATCACCGAGCGGTTCTCGACCTCCGAAACGCCGATCACGATCGGGAAATCTCCGTCCGCGGAGGCGATGTCGAACAGCACGCGCTCCAGGTTGCCGATCTTCTTCGCGTACTTGTACGCGTTCCACTTCTTCGGCCCCTCGGGCGTGAACTCCGTGTCGTTCACACCCGGATCGTCGATCGTGTCGAACAGGTTCTCGAAGTTGTAGAAGACCACTTTGTAGGGCTTCTGCGCAAAGCCTGCCGCGATGAGCACGGCAAACAGACCTGTCAAAAGGATTTTCTTCATAAAGCTTGTCATTAAGATTTGTCGGAATTATAATCGGATCTAAAGGCCGGGCCAGTCGCCGGGATCGTAGCTGCCTTTCACCTCCCGGGCCACGTCGGGGTCGAGGTTGCGGAAGAACGTGAATCCCGTCAGCTTCTCGATCTCTTCGACCGTGCAGGCCGCTTCGCGGAGCGAGGTGGCGGCGCCGTCGCTGTCGTTCGTGAAGAGGAATCCGACGGCCTTCAGCTCGTCGGCCGAGAAGTCCGAAATCGGCCGGTTCTCGTTGCCACGCTGGCGCAGCATCACCTTCCAGCAATGCGACGGCACGGCGATCGGGCCGTTCCGGTTGTCGATCGTCTTGTCCGTGAGGAACTCCGTACCCGTCACCACGTAGAGCGTATCGTAATTGAGGTATTTACCGCCGGTCTTCTCCCGTTCCGGCCCCCAGTCGCGCTCCTTGCCTTCGAGCGTCGCCCAGATACCCTGGTTGAAACGGCTGCTCTGCGGCATCATATTGGTCGCGTAGAAGGTCATCGCATTGGTCGCCCGCGTATTGTAGCGCGTCGCCGAGGCCAGCATGTGCCCCCGGTCGTACCCGTAGGAACCGTAGCCCTTGAGAATATACTGCTGATCCTCACGGGGAATCTCGGGCAACTGGTCGTTGGGGTCGAAAGCCCAGTCGTTCGTCCGTTCGAAGGAGGGCGTCGTGTAACAGTAATGCACCGGGTAGGCGACCCAGCGCGACACGTGTTTCGCACGGTCGTAGCAGATCGAATAGTTGCGTCTGTACCCGCCCGTGGCGTATTCGGTCGTGGCAAGCGTCGTGTAATAGGTTTTGTAGATGGAATTGGCATCCTCCCGGAGAACGGGCTGTTCGGCCCAGGAGCGCTCGTAGTCGTAAACGATCGTCGAACCGGCCGACCGCTGGGTCATTTCGAGCCGGACGGCGTATCCGTCGGAGAAGGTCATGTCGATCCGGGCCGTACGGTCCTCGTCCGTCCCGTTTTTCTGCAAGTAGATGAAGACGGGAGATCCCGCCTCGCCGCCCGTTTCCGTCAGCGGCTCGGTCAAAGCGAACGAACACCAGGCGGCATCCTCCTCCGCGGAAATCACGGCACGGAAAGTCACCCCGCGGGCGCCTTCGGTCGTAATGCTGTTCGTCGTAGTCGAATAGTTCACGGTCTCTGCCACGAGCATCGCACGGGACTCCCTGTCGGTCCCTTCGTCCTTGCCGTCGCATCCCGCGAACAGGATAAGCATACAGGCGGCAAACAGCCACATGCCTATCATTTTACTATTCAATGTCATCCGGAAAATTTCGCTATTTCAGCCTTCGCATCCAAAGAAACCAAACTCTTGGCGGGACCCTGCCCGCCAAGAGTGGTTTTCAAACAAAATTCTGAGACCTCAGATTATTAGAACAATTGAACTCCGCAAACAATGGCCCGTCCCGTAGAAGAATCACCCTCAACCGCGAAGTTCGGTGAAGTAGAAAACAAAATTTCGGAGGTTGCAGAAAGGCCGGATATGGAAACCGTATAATAATCGTCATCACCAATTTCCACCAGTTTAAACGGAGGAGTTCCAGTTGCACCGCCATCCGCATTGAGTTCAAATGACGAGGATCCGTTGATGGTTCCCCCCCCCTCTACTTTTACATAAAGCGTCGCTTTCTTATCTTTCCACGCCACAGCATAAAAACCGAGCGTTTTATCTCCGGTCATACCGACAGCTTCAGAAGTAAAAACTCCGGATTTTTTACCTGTTCCCAATTTAAAGCCATTAGCTGCATTTTCATTAGCAGTAGCACCGTCTCCCAAACCGGACGGATTGGCATACTGATCACCGTTGGATACAAAAATATCCATGGAAATATAACCGGCTTCTGAGCTTCCGACTCCGTTCTGCTTTAATTCTACGGAGGTCAGCGTTTTGCCAGCTACCTGCGCTGCCAATGTGGCTGTATAAGGTTTATCCGTCTCATTATCACCTATAGCATTCACAATAACCGCATCATCGGTCTTTTTGACGATCGTAAACTTATCTGCGTTTGTTCCCTCGATCACAAAAGAAACCTCTGATGCCTCTACATTGATCAACTTATAGGAAAGTGTCTGTTGTTGCGGCTTCGTAGCTGCAAAATCGTCCGGTTCATCCAACGAAACAATAGGATCGGAAGTATTCGGGGTGATCTTCGTTGCCACCACGGTAAAATAACGACCGCTGCCATTCTTCGAACCATTATTTACGAAATAGCCCTCTACCGTAATCGACTGACCGTCATACGAATCGGCATTCAGATCAGTATTCGGGCCGGAAATTGACCCCATATACTCGCTGTCAAACGGGAATTCGACATTGTAAAAATTGCCCGAAACCGACAATGTACCCGTCATTTTCACAAAGGACACCACAGGTTTCGTCATGAGTTCACCGATATTCGATGCGGTAATTTCGGTAGCAACCGGATAGCTGACCTCATCCGTTCCGGTTTTCGAAACCTCGGCATCATTTCCGAACTGAAGAGCATCTCCATATTTAGAAACAGTTCCAGACACGGATACGACATCGCCGATTGCAGGAATATTGTCAGCTCCGTAACCTTGGAATACCAAAATGGCTCCCGTATCGTCAGACATTACAAAACCACCCGTATAAGTAGCTACAACCGTAGCACTTTCGATTTCATACTGACGACCGGCCTCCGTAATCTGAGAGATAGTCGTTTTTTCGGGATCGGGCGTTTCAGGTGTGAACAAGTCCTCGGTCATACCCTCCAAATCCGAAGCATTGCGGGGCGAAATATTGCCTGCCCCCTGATTGATCGACACACAGCCCTTGATGTAACCGGCCTTCGCGGGAATCTCGATGGAATTGGCCCACGATGAGGAATAACTGTTGAACGACAACTGGAAAGTCGAACCGTTCTTCGTCTCGAAGGTCTGGTTCGCATAACCCGACGATACGTTGTAATACATCTCGCCGCGGATCGACTCGATCGGCTGCGAATAGACCTTCACATACTGCGACTGGTAGTCGATCAGTTTCGCAGGATCGGAAACCTCGATCGCCTCGGGCGTATTGTCGGAAGCGTCGAGAATCTCGATATCAGGATCGGCTTCGAACTGCACCTGATAGGTGTCATAATATGACTTCGAGAAACCGCCCTTCAGATCGAACGAAACGATCGAACCGCGGGTCAGGTGATAGTCCGTATCCTTATCGCCCAAAAATCCCTTGAAACGAATCATCAGACCGGCCCCCGGCTCGGCGGTGTCGTCCGTCAGCATGATCTGGTGATTGTTGATATTGTTGCCCACATAATCGGATACGACAATACCGGTAATCACCATCGACTCGGTGATCTCCTTTGCATTGGCCGTTCCACTCGCGTTGTCCACCGGGAAATCCAGTCGATCGCGGATCTCCTTGACGTTGGTTTCAACCGTCGTCGTACCGCCCTCGTTCTGCTTGACGGTGATCGAAGCCTTCTTCGTTACGGGAATGCCCTCGACATAACCCGTGGCGGTCAGCGTGATCGAAGCCTGGCGCTCGGTCTCGGCCGCGGCGAGCGTGAACGAAAGCTGCGTCGTGCCCGTCTTGCCCGACAAGGCGCTCGGCGTGCACCATGTCTGGTCGTCCGCCTTGTCGAAGGACAGGGTCCAGTCACCCTTCGAAACGACCTCGACGGACTGCTCGATCTTACCTCCGGCGAGCGACCCTGCAATAGTGGCCGACCCCCCCCCATCGACGGTGATCTCGGGAATACCCTCGTAACCGCCGTCATTCGTGTCGTCGTCCGAGCATGCGGAGAAGGCGGCAACCGCCATCGCCGAGCAGAACAACGTTTTCCAGAAACTCATCTTTCTCATAGGGCTTAAAATTAAGTTAAAAAAGCATGTCGTATTACGCATATAGCCATCAAATCGTTACATAACAGCGATATTCAGTCGTAAAGTTAAAGTTAATTTCCGAATCCGCAATATCCGTAACACAAAATTCACACCGAACCGGCAAAATAACGGAGACAAAAGCCCGGAGCACGCCCCAAAGGCATGATCCGGGCTCGGAAACGGTGCGGGTCAGCGAATCCGGTCGGCGGAACGCACGAGCAGTTCGTCGTGGAAAATCGCACGTGCGGCCAGAAAGGCGAAGAGCAGCGCCACCAGCGGCAGGGCGATCGCGGGCCTGAAGCCCTGCGTGTGGAACGCCATGCCGGCGAAAAGACGGCCGCTCAGAAAATAATAGACGCCCTCCATCACGACCGCTCCCGCGAGCAGCACCATCTCCGCCACGCAGAGGCGGATTTGCAGCAGGCGGCGGCGGTAGAGAAAGATCGTCACGAGCGGCAGCGCGGCGGCGAGCGCCAGCAGGATGCCCAGATAGAGGGTCGGCTGCGCGAGCGTACCGTCGGCGCTCCGCAACGAAAAGGCGTACAGCCCGTATTCGCCGGCCTGGCCGGCGAACCACGCCAGCGGCGCGAAAAGCATGACGGCGACCAGGGCCGTCACGATCAGCAGATAGAGTGTTTGAATGCGTTGTATCATTTAATCCAGCGTTTTGTCGATCAGGTATTTGTTGCGGTCCGAAGAACCGCGGTTGATCAGCTCCCCGAGGAATCCTGCCAGGAAAAGCTGCACGCCGAGAATCACGGCGAGGATGGCCAGATAGAAGAGCGGCTGCTCGGTCACGGGGCGCAGCGGCAGCGCGTGGGCCTGCTTCCAGAGCTTCCCGACGATGATCCACACCGTCGTTCCCCCGCCCAGCAGGAACATCAGCGTCCCCAGCCCGCCGAAGAAATACATGGGCGAGCGGCCGAAATGGGACATGAAAAGGACCGTGATCAGGTCGAGGTAGCCCTTCACCATGCGCTCCATGCCGAATTTCGAACGGCCGTACTTGCGCGCATGGTGATCGACGACCTTCTCGCCGATATGCCGGAACCCCGCCTGCCGGGCGAGCACCGGAATGAAGCGGTGCATCTCGCCGTAAACCTCGATCGACTTGACGACCTTCGACCGGTAGGCCTTCAGGCCGCAGTTGAAGTCGTGGAGGCGGATACCCGTGGCGGCGCGGGCCGTCCAGTTGAAGAACTTGCTGGGCCATCGCTTGCCCACGGGGTCGTGGCGTTTCCTTTTCCAGCCCGACACCAGGTCGTAACCCTCCTCGAGGATCATGCGGCGCAGTTCGGGAATCTCGTCGGGCGAATCCTGGAGGTCGGCGTCCATCGTCACGACCACCTCCCCCGCCGCCGCCGCGAATCCGCAGTAGAGCGCCGCGGACTTGCCGTAGTTGCGGGCGAAGCGAATGCCCCGAAGCGCCGGATAGCGCGTCTTGAGCCGCTCGACCTCCTCCCACGAAGCGTCCGACGAACCGTCGTCCACGAGAATCGCCTCGTAGGACAGTCCGTGCCCTTCCGCCACGCGGTCGATCCACGCGACCAGTTCGGGCAGCGACTCCGCCTCGTTGTAAAGCGGCACGACGACCGATATGTCGGGCCTACTCATCCGACGAATCCTTACGTTCCGCGGAATCCTCCGCATGCTTCACCCAGACGACGTCCCGCTTGGTGAAGGCCGAGACGAACAATCCGAAAAAGCAGCCCTGCACGACGGCGCCCAACACCGAGAGCACGACCACCCAGATCGGCGAGAAGAACATCGTCCGCGCCATCGAGACGGCCATTTCGAGCTGCGCCTCGCTGTAAAGCGACGCCATCGCCTTCAGACTCTCGCCGAGCAGCGTCTCATAGCGCGATGCGAAAAGAACGTTGCGCGCGACGATCTCCCACGCGCCGATCAGCACGCCCGAGAAGCACATCATCCAGAAGATGTATTTCATGCACTGTCCGTACCCGTAACCGTTCTCCCCGCGGCCGTAGAGCAGCACGCGGCGTTTGGTGAAGAAAAAGAGCAGCACGACGAACACCGCCACCGACACGAGCGACAGCAGCGACGAACGCCAGAAAAGCCCCGCCGTCGTGAAGACGATCTGCACCAGCGCCATGACCGCGCCCCACTTGGCGGCATCGTTCCAGAAATTTGTCTTTTCCATGTTATACCGTTTGATTTCGATTGTCCTACCGCAATTCGCCCCGTCCCTCGCGCAGCACCTCGGGTTCCCCGCCCGTGAGGTCCACCACCGTCGTAGGCACGCAGTCGCCCGTCCCGCCGTCGATCACCAGCGACACCTCGCGGCCGTAACGCTCGTGGATGAGTTCGGGATCGGTCGTGTACTCCGCCTCGCCGTCCTCGCGGACCGAGGCGGTGACGAGCGGACAACCCAGCGCCGAGACGACCGCCCGCGCCACGGCATTGGCCGGAATGCGGACGCCGATGGTCTGCCGCCGCTCGAGGGCCTTGTCCGGCACGCGCGACGAAGCCGCGAGAACGAAGGTGAAAGGGCCCGGCAGGTTGCGTTTGAGCGTCCGGAAGGCGGCGTTGTCCACGCGGCAGTACTCCGCGATCTGCGCGATGCTCCCGAAGACCACGGCCAGCTCGCCGCTGCTCTTTCCGCGGATGCGGCGCAGACGGTCGATGGCCCGGGGCGAACGGAGCGAACAGCCGAAGGCATAGACGCTGTCGGTGGGATAGATGACGATTCCGTCCCGCTCGAGCACGTCCACGACCCGCTGCAACTCCTTCTCCGAAGGGTTCCGTTCGTATATCTTCGTAAGCATAGGGGAACAAAGATAGGCAAAATATCGGAAATACGCACGATTCGGCGGCGTTTTCTCTCCGCAGCGCCGGCCCGGATGCGGGATTCAGGCCCGCTCCGGATGCGGAGGCCGGGAAACGGGAGGAACGGGCCGGGCCGCAGGACGGACGGAACAGAACGGCCCCCAACGATATGGGACGGGCCCCCGGGAGAGACGGCGAATGCCGCCGCGGCCGGAGGGAGCGCCGGGAAAAATCCGGCAAAGGACCGGAGGGGTTTCCGCGGAACTACCGGATCTTCCGGCGGTTCAGCTCGGCGCTGTAGGCCCGGGCGTTGGCATTGTGCTCGCGGAGCGTCCGGGCGAAGTTGTGGTAGCCGTCGAACGCGGGCCGTGCGCAGAAGAACAGGTAGTCGTGCTCCTCGAAATTCAGCACGGCGTCGATCGCGTTCTTGCCGGGCATGCAGATCGGGGAAGGCGGCAGCCCCTTATTGACATACGTATTGTAGGGCGACGGATACTTCAGATGGCGGTAGAGAATCCGGCGCAGGCCGAAATCCCGCATGGCATACTTCACCGTCGGGTCGGCCTGCAAGGGAATGCCCCGGCGCAGGCGGTTGATATAGACCCCGGCGATACGGGGCATCTCGTCCGTCTTGCGCGTCTCCTCATAGACGATCGAGGCGAGGGTCATCACCTCGAGCCGCGACAGGCCGCTGCGCGCCCGCAGGGCATCGCGCTCCGGAGTCCAGAAACGGTCGTATTCGCGTTTCATGCGGCGCACGAACTCCTCGGGCGAGACGGTCCACCAGACCTCGTACGTGTCGGGAATGAACATGGAAAAGAGCGTCAGGGTGTCGAAGCCGACCTCGGCGGCCAGCTCCTTCGACGCGAGCGCCCGCATGATCGCCGCGGAATCGGCGTCGATCTGCCGCGCGAGTTTCCGGGCCAACTGTTCCGGAGTGCGCACGTTATTGACCGCGACGCGCACGGGCGTCTGCAACCCCAATTTGAGCATCCGCGCCACCTCGACGACACTCATGCCGGGACGCAGCACATAGTGCCCGGGACGGAAGGCATTCTCGAGATCGAGCCGCCGGGCGTAACGGCGGAAGGCCGCCCGGTGTCTGAGACGGGGCATCAGCGAATCGGTCAGCTCCCCGTACGTGGCGCACGACCCGACGAAGAGTTCGCACTCCTCCGTCACGGCATTGCCCCGGAACTGCGACCATCCCACGCCGAAGGCCGCCGCTCCCAGAACGAACAGCGCCGCAGCGAGCCAAAACAAAGTTTTTTTGCGCATCTCGGAAAAAATTTTTGCAAAGATACAAAAAATTCCTACTTTTGCAGCCGGGTGAGTCTTATACGACCAGCTCCTACAGAATCCCCCAGGCGAGGAATCGAGCAAGGGTATGTGGTCGTAGCGGTGCGATATAAGGAGCTCACCCTTTTTGTTTTACCAATAAATCGAAAAGCCATGATAAGACTGAACGTATTTATCCGCACGACGGACAGCAACCGCGAAGAGCTGATCTCGACGGTCAAGGAGCTCGCAGCCGCTTCGCTCAAGGACGAGGGCTGCGTGGCCTACGACCTGTTCGAAAGCGCGACGCGCCGCGACGTGCTGATGATCTGCGAGACGTGGAGCGACGCCAAGGCGCTCGCCGCCCACGAGCAGGCTTCGCACTTCACAACCCTCGTGCCGCGCATCCACCAACTCGGCGAAATGAAGGCCGAGAAGTTCGTCTTCTGACGACGCCGGACGACGAACACGAACAGAAAATCCCCGATGCGCATTGCACCGGGGATTTTTCGTATCCGGAGTCCCGCCCAACCCGGCTCCGGCGTCGGGATCACTCTTCGATCGCGCGGAAGGCATCCTTGTAGAGGCCGCACAGCGGGCAGGTCCAGTCGGCGGGAATCTCCTCGAAGGGCGTGCCCGGTGCGATGCCCGTTTCGGGATCGCCCTTTTCGGGATCATAGACATAGTCGCACGCCGTGCACTTGTAACGTTTCGGGATGCAGCGGTCGGCCACCTTGCGCCAGTCGATCAGCTCCCAGAAGGCCGCCACGAAGTCGGCGCGGCGGTTGCGGTAGTCAATATAGTAGGCATGTTCCCAGACGTCGATCGTCATGACGGGCCGCAGACCGTCCGTCAGCGGATTGCCCGCATTGGACTTGGGCTCGATCGAGAGTTTGCCCGACTTGTCGGCCGCGAGCCATACCCATCCCGAACCGAAAAGTCCCACGGCGGCCTGGGTGAACTGTTTCTTGAACTCCTCGACCGATCCGAAATCCCGCGCGAGGCGCTCGGCGAGCTTCCCGGGCACGGGATGCCGGTCGGGCGTCAGCATCCGGAAAAAGAAGGTGTGGTTCCACGTCTGCGCGGCGTTGTTGAAGATGCCGCCGTCCGCCTTGCGGATGATCTCCTCGAGGGACATCTCCTCGTAGGGCGTGCCGGCGATCAGCCGGTTCAGGTTGTCCACGTATGTTTGCAGGTGTTTCCCGTAGTGGTATTCGAACGTCTCCGCGCTCATCTTCGGAGCAAGTGCTTCCAACGCATAGGGAAGCTCGGGCATTGCATGTTTCATAATATCTGTGTGTATAATGGTTTTCCGCAAGACAAGATAGTAAAAAATCCGGCTCGTTGTACCGACGAGCCGGAAATACCGATCTTTCGGACGTATCGGGCCATGCCGCGCGACGAAGCGGCGGCGTCAGAAATTGGCCTTCACGCCCACCGTGAAACGGGCCCCCAACTCAGGGAACCACGGATATTCGTAAAGTTCGCGGTCGAGCAGGTTCCGGCCCTCGGCGAAAATCGCCACGCGGCCCGACACCTTCCAGTCGAAATCCACGCGCAGATCGACCCCGAACGGCGCCTCGAACGAGGAGACGGAGACCGGACCCGCATCCGTTCCGGAGGCCGGACCCGAGGTCAGAAGCATCCATCTGCGTTCGCTCTGCATCCGGGCCTCGACGCCGAAGCCCACCTTGCGGCCCTCGTACCGCACGCCGACGTTCCCCGCGAAGGAGGGCGCGCCGTTATTCCAGTCCTCCTCGTCGTTGTAAAGATAGCCGTGCACGCCCAGATCGAACGTCAGCACGCTCAGCGGGCGGTATTCCACCTCGCCGTTGAACGAAGTGACGGTCTGACGGCCCGTGAGCGGCAAGAACACCGCCGGAAACGCCTCCCCCGTGCTGCCGCCCGCGCCGTCGTCCGACAGTTCGCGGTATGCCGCCCAGTAGAGACGGTTGTCGTGGATCGTGACTCCGGCATAGAGCCGATACCCGAAGCGGTTGCGCCACAGGCTGCCCCCGAGGCCGAACCGGCCGCAATAATCCACCGAACTCTTGTCGAGCCACTGCGGAGCGGCATACGGATTCTTCCGCATGAGCGACCGGAGGCTGTTGTCCGAAACCCCGCCGTCCACCTCGAGAAAGGGTTTCAGCCCCGGCGTACCGAGATTGAAATCGAAGTGCGCGAAGGGAATGAGGTAATTCCCCGTCGTGACGACCGGCTCGGGATCGGCCGCCGCCTCCACCCTGTCGCGGTAGAAGTCCGCCCCGACCTCCAGCCGCACGACGCCGCCCGCGAAACCGTAGCGCAGCGCGGCATGCAGCAATCCCTGGTCGTAACCGGAGGCGGAGCGCTGTCCCCGGAGGTATTCGTAGCCGAGAGTCGCCGAGAGGCTGCTCCGCCCGAATGCACGGGCGATGCGGCCGTGTCCCTCCAGCGTCAACTGCCGGGCATTCTCCCCGTACGCCTCGGGCCATTCGGAATGGTCGAAGAACATACCTCCGCGGAAGGCCACCTCGAAATTCGTGCGGCTCAGATCCTGAAAGTCGTCGCCGATGCGCAGGTCGAGGTTCGCGTCGCCGAAATCGACCGCCGCGCCGGGCACGAAGAGCGATTCGGCATCCGGCGAGACGAACGCCCCGTAGCGGTGGTACATGCGGTTGTCGTAGGAAAGCTCCCCCTCGAGAACATGCCTGCCGAGGTATTTGCCCGCGACGACACCGGCGCGGTTCGTCATGCGCACGGAGTTGTTTTCGACACCGAACACGTTGCGGATGTCGGCATAGCGCCCCTCGTGATTGACATACCCCATAAGATAGCCCGTCGAAGGGTTCTGCGTCGTGGCGTAGAAGTCCAGCACCGAGTTGAGCGGATAGCCCGCGCCGGCTTTCAGGTAGAACGGCAGCGGACGGTTGAACTCCCAGTAGGTCACCGTGGCGGGCCGGATCGGCCGCGTGGTGAGCGACGTGCGCAGCGACAGCGGGGTGATCGAGTAGTCGATCTCGGGACGCAGACGCGTCGTATCGGTCATGTCGGGTTCGACGGGCAGCTTCGACGCGCCCTCGACGCGCGGCACGTAGGCCTTGGTCACTTCGACCTGTTTCTCCACCTGAGCCGCGGCCAGACGCGGCAGCGCCGCCAGCACGAAGGCGGCAAATATCACTCTTTTCATCGTCAGTTCAGTTTTGCGATTCGCGCCTTCGCCTCGTCCACGATGCCGTCGTCCGCAGGCGTATAGCCGTCGGCGACACTCTGGTAGGTGGCACGCGCCTGGAAATTGTCTCCCTTGCGAACATAGACGTCGCCCAGCAGGATGAAGGCCTTGGCCAGCCAGTAGGAGTCCGGCTCCCGCTCGGAGAAGGCGAAGACGGCCTTTTCGGTCGCATCCAGATCGCCGCCCTCGAAGAGCGATTCGATGACATAATAGGCCGCTTCGGCCCCCTGCCGGGTCTTCACCTCGGAGGCGAGCTCCTTGTAGAGCTTCACGGCCTCCGCCTTGCGGCCTCCGGCCCGCAGCTGCCCGGCCCAGGCGTATTTGGATTCGCGCAGCGCCGTGGCTCCCGCATCCGGATGCTCCGCCACGTCGGCCGCCATCGCGGCGATCCGCTCGCCGTCGCCACCGGCCACCGTGGCGCGCACATACCCCGTCATGGCGGCCTCCCGGCCCGAACGGGTCGTCGCGGCGTCGTAGAGCCGGCGGTAGGCCGAAGCTGCCTCGTCGTAGCGTTTGTCGGCGAAGGTCAGCTCGGAGAGCTTTTCGAGCACCTGCTCCGTATAGCGGTTCTGCCCCCGGTCGGCGAGCGTCGTCAGCGTCCCGATGGCCTCGTCACGGGCTCCCGTGCGGAGGTAGCAGTCGCTCAGGTAGTAGAGCGCATCGGTCAGGTAGTATCCTTTCGGATAGTTCTCGACATAATCGCGGAGCGACCGGGCCGCCGCCTCGGGCTTGTCGGCCAGATAGAGGTTCTGCGCCGCGACGAACGACAGCGAGTCGCGCGACTGCGCCGAAAGGTCGCTCTCCACGCCTGCCCGGGAGGCGTAGTCGAAGTAATCGTCCACACGCCCCTCGGAGACGTAGATCTCGCGGATGCCCTGCATCGCCTCCTTCGCTTCGGAGGATTGCGGCGAGGATCCGACGACCATGTCGTAATAGCGGAGCGATTTCTCGCGGTCGCCCAGATTGAGGTAGGCCAGCCCCAGATCGGACAATGCCTGCGCACGGCGGGGCGACGAGGGATAGTCGGCCACGAAGCGTTCGAGCTGCGCGGCGCCGTCGGCATAGCGTTCCTGCGCGATGAAGCTGCGCCCCAGTTCGTAGGAGGCTTCGCTCACGTAGTCGCCCTCGCCGTCGGCGATGATCTGCCGCAGGGCCTGCTGCTTCTCGGAGGCACGGCCCAGAATGCCGAGCGTGACGGCCCGTTTGTACCGGGCGTAGTGCATCTCGGGCGTGCCGAGCGCGATGGCCCGGTCGTACGACGCGACTGCCTCGTCGAACTTCCGCTCGGCATAGGCCGCATCGCCCACGCGGTTGAAGGCATCGGCCCGGTAACGGTCGCGCGGGGCGTAGGCGTCGAGGAAACGGCCGAACGCGCTCCGCGCCTGCGCCATGTCGTCGCGGTCGAAAGCGCAGTAGCCGAGATTGTACCACGCCAGGGCGTATTCACGCGCCGACCGCGGCGCCCGCCGCAGATAGGCGTTGTATTTGGCTGCGGCGACCGGATAATCCCCCTGCGCAAAGGCGATCTCGCCCTGCCAGAAATCGTTGAGCGCGGCGTATTTGGGACTGACGTTCGCCGCTGCGGACTCCGCCAGGTAGCGCTGTGCGGCCTGCAAGTCGCCTTCGCCGTAAGCCTCCAGCGCCCGGAAATAGGTGATCTTCTGCAACGCGGCACGAATGTCGGCGTCGGTCGAAGGCATCGACCGGATGGCTCGGTAGGCCGCATCGTAATCGCGCGAATTGTAATAGGCGGCGATGAGCAGCGTCCGGGCCTCCCCGGCGCGGGGCGACGAAGGATAGCGGTCGATGTAGCGTGTCAGCATATTGATCGCGCCGTTGAAAGCGCCGCCGCCCAGTTCGTACTGCAACTTGGCGTAGTTGAACAGGGCGTCTTCGGCGATCGCGGCGTCGAGCGCCTCGTCCGACGCCATCGCGAAGGCCTGCATAGCAGCCTCCTTGTCCCCGGCACGCAGGTAACAGTCGGCCAGGTGGTACGAAGCGTTCTGCGTCAGCGCGTCCTCCGCGCCGCAAGCCCGGCGGAGCCACTCGGCGGCCTCGTCGTAACGGGCCGTGCGGTAGAGCGCGAAACCGCGCAGGTAGCTGGCGTCGCGGTCCATCTCGCCGCCCGCCTCGGCATAGGCCTCGAGGTGTTCGAGGGTCTTGTTGTAGTCCTCCAGCCGGAACCACGATTCGGCCGTCACGCGCTCGAGTTCGGCGCGGCGCTCGGGAACGGCTTTCCGGGCCAGTTCCGGCCCCTGCTCCACGACATAGCGGTAGTTGCCCTCGCGGAATTCGATCTGCATCAGATAGAACGGAACGACGTCCCGGTAGGCGTCGCTGCGCGCGAGCTGCGTGAAGCCCTGCTTCGCCCGGCCGGACCGTCCTTCGGCATAGTCGATATAGGATTTGTAGTAGAGCGCGTGGTCGGCGTACTCGCTGCGGCTGCCGATCCGGTCGAAATGCCCGTAGGCCGCCTCGTAATCGCCGTCGGTGAACTCCACATACCCCATCCGGATGTCGTACTGTTCGCGGCGCGGCGCGCTCAGGGCCCTGTACTCGGTCCGTTCGAACGCCTCCCGGGCCTCGCGCATATTACCCGCGGAGCAGTAGAACGACCCCAGCGCGAAACGCACGTCGTTGGCGTAAACGGAGCCGGGATAACGCTCCTCGAAGTCCCGGAGCGCCCCTTCGGCATCGGCGCTGCCCAGCTCCACGGCGCAGGCGGCCAGGTAGAAGTCGATCTCCTCGACCGTCGTGCGGTCCGCCGGGTCCGATGCCTCCCGGGCACGCAGGAATTCGTGCCGGGCATCGCTCCAGCGTCCGAAATCGAACAGGTCGCGGCCGCGTTCGAGGGCCGCCGCCGCATCCTCCTCCGCGGCCTGCGCCGTCAGCGCACACGCCGCGAAGAGCGGGAGCAGGATATTCCGAAATTTTCGCATACGTTCCATAATTAAAAGAGGGGACCGGAAACAGCGCGGCCGGCACACGTCCCATCGCAAGCGGCCGCACCGGATCCTCCCTCCGAACTTTGCAAAGATAATACATCCGGCGCGCAAAGCCAAATTTATCCGCATACTTCGCACCCTCCCCCGCACGGCCGCAGAAACGGCCGGCGAACGCTCCCGCGCATCATGCGGCGGCGTGATACGAACGGGCCGCCGTACCGTGCCCGCCATGCACGGAACCGCCGCGGCCGGCGTCGGACGGACGCAGGCAAATACCGAACCGGCAGGGACGCCGGGCGATCCGCCCCCGGCAGAGGTCCGGCCGGAGAGGCGTCACGGCGCCGGCGCCATGCGGACTACGGACGGATGTCGCGGCAGTTGCGTTTGTCGGAGATAGTGCCGTCGTCGAGCACGACCAGCCCGTTCCGGGCGCGGAGCATCGTCTTCATGGTCGAAGCGTCGATGTTGTAGCAGCGCACCCTGCCCGTGCCGAAGTCGTGCCACGGCTCGTCGTAGAGCGGCTGGGGCGTGAGGCAGACGACGTGCGCACCTTCGGCGGCAGCGCGCTCCACGAGCCGTGCCATGCGGCGTGCGCAACCGCGCGGCAACGCGTCGAACGACGTGACGCAGAGCATGTAGAGACGTCCCGGCGTGGACAGCACCTCCTCCGTGGCGTCGCCCCCGGCGTCGCGCAGGGCGAATTCGCCGATGAGCGGAGCGACCGCAGGAGCCTCGCCCGTCGTGCGGGTATCGACCCACTCCCATGTCTCGGCGTCCTGCCATTCGGTCTCGTCGAGCGAAAATTCGCGCTCCTCGCCCGTAAGGCGGTTCCGGTAAACGAGCACCGTCTCCGTCTCGCCCGCATCGGGCACGGGGGCGCGCATCGCCCCGGCGATGTTCACCCCCACCTTGTAGGGCAGGAAGTCGATCAGCGGCAGGTGGACATAGCAATAGTACCCCAGGTACATGGAGAGGCAGAAAAAGGTGCACGTGAGCACGATCTCCACCGGTTTGAAGGCGAATATCCGGTCGGGACGGTAACGCCACCACACCACGAAGGCCATCGGCAGCAGCACGACGTTTTTCACGAAAGTCTCCCACGGCGAGAGTTTCAGCGCTTCGCCGAAACAGCCGCAGTCCTCGACGGGAATCACCGTGGCGCTCAGCAGCGTGAGAAGCGTGAAGAAGAGCATCGACGCCAAGGCGAAAATCGAAATCAGACGGATGCGGACCTTGAAGAGCAGCATGCAGCCCATCATCAGCTCGGCGCCGCACAGCCAGATCGAAAAGGTCATCGAGGCCGGTTCGAGCGCCTCCATGCCGTAGATCGACAGGTACTCGTTCACCTTGAGCGCCGTGCCCCACGGGTCGATCACCTTCGTAAAACCCGAAAGGATGAACGTACAGGCCAGGATCAACCGGCAGACGTTGGCCAGCAGCTTGAATGTTCGGCTCGTTCTCATCGCGTCGTAAGAATCGGGGCGAGCGCGTCGCGGATTTTCGAAAAGATGCCTTCGGGCGTCTCCATGCCCCCTGCGGCGTCGCTGCAATCGACCACCCGCAGCCGCGGATCGGACGCAGCGGCCTCGAGATAGACCTCGCGCACGCGCCGCTGGAGGTCGAGGGCGTCCTCGTGGATGTCGCGCCCGCCCTGTAGGTAGTCGCGGTCGTCGCCCTCGCGGATTCCGGAGAGCTTCCGCTCGGTGAACGAGAAGGGCACGTCGAGGAACAGCGACAGGTCGGGACGCGGCAGGCCGTTATGGACGAACTCCAGGTCGAGAATCCAGCGCATCAGCCGGTCGCGCTCCTCTCCGGCAGGCAGTTTGGCGCACTGGAACCCCACGTTCGAATAGACGAAGCGGTCCAGCACGACGGCCTTGCCCGCGGCGATCCACCGCCGGATCTGCGGTCCGGCATCGGCCCGGTCGCCGGCGAAGAGCAGCGCCACCAGATAGGGATCGACCTCGTTCACGCCGCCGAACCCGCCGCGCAGGAAGCGGGCGATCAGCTCGCCGTAAACCGGAGCGTCGAAACGCGGAAAATGGATGTATTCGCTCTCCACGCCCCGCTCCGAGAGCAGCCGGCGCAGCAGGCGGATCTGGGTCGATTTACCCGCACCGTCCAGACCTTCGAGCACGATAAACATAACGTCACTTTATGTCGGTTTCAAACAATCGTTTCTCAGCGCAGCATACGCACGGCGCGCGCCACGCCGTCGGCGAGCGCATCGGCTTCGCCGAGCGTGTTGTAGAGGGCGAACGAAGCGCGGCACATGCCCGTCGTCGCGTAATGGTCCATCACCGGCTCGGCGCAGTGCTGCCCCGTGCGGACGGCGATCCCCAGCTTGTCGAGGATCATGCCCATATCGTAGGGATGCACCCCCTCGACGTTGAACGAGACGATCGCGCACTTGTCTTCCGTCGTCCCGTAAATCCGGAGCCCGTCGATGGCCGAGAGGCGTTCCGTGGCGCGGCGCAGCAGCGCCGTCTCGTGCGCCTCGATCTCCGCCGGATCGGATTCCTGCAGGAACTCCACGGCGCGCCCCAGCGCGATGGCCCCCACGAAGTTGGCCGTGCCGGCCTCGAACTTGAGCGGCACGGGGGCGAAGGTCGTCCCCGCGAAGGTCACACGATCGACCATGTCTCCGCCGCCCAGAAAGGGCGGCATCGCCTCGAGCAGCTCCCGGCGGCCGTACAGCACGCCGATTCCCGTCGGACCGTAGAGCTTGTGGCCCGAGAAGGCGTAGAAGTCGCACCCCATCTCCCGGACATTCGCCCCGCCGTGCACGATACCCTGACAGCCATCGACCGCGACCACAGCACCGACGGCATGCGCCGCCTCGACCACGGGCCGCAGGTCGGGCCGCGTACCGAGCGTATTGGACGCCTGCGTGACGGCGACCGCCCGCGTGCGGGCGTCCACGAGCGACGGCAGACACTCCGTCCGCAGACGGCCGTCGTCGTCGAAGGGCAGCATGCGTATCTCGGCTCCCTTGCGCTGGGCCAGCAACTGCCACGGCACGATGTTCGAGTGGTGCTCCATCTCGCTGACCACGATGTTGTCGCCCGCCTGCACGAAGCGTTCGCCCCAGGCATAGGCGACCGTGTTGAGCGACGCCGTGGCCCCGGCCGTGAAGACGACCTCCTCGCGTTCGGCAGCACCGATGAAAGCGGCGATCCGGCTCCGGGCGGCCTCGTAGCGTTCGGTGGCCTCCTCCGAGAGAAGGTGCACGCCGCGATGGATATTGGCGTTCATACCCCGGTAGAGGGCATCGACCTGCTCGATCACGCAGCGGGGCTTCTGCGCCGTCGCCCCGCTGTCGAGGTAAACGAGCGGCTTCCCATAGACCCTGCGGGAGAGAATCGGAAACTCCCCGCGTATTTTTTCGACGTCGAACATATCTACAACCGTTCCATTTTGGCGGAAACCATCTCCATCACGGCCTCGCAGAGCGGCTCGACGCCGCACCGGCGCACGACGTCGCCCACGAAGCCCTCGATCTGCAACCGGCGGGCGTCCGCCTCGCTCAGCCCGCGCTGGCGCATGTAGAGAATCGCCTCGGCGTCCATCTGCCCCACCGTCGCGCCGTGCGAACACTTCACGTCGTCGGCATAGATCTCCAGCTGGGGCTGCGTCGTGATGCGGGCCTCGCGGCTCAGCAGAATGTTGCGGCTCTGCTGCCGCGCATCGGTGCGCTGGGCGCCGGGAGCCACATAGACCAGCCCGCGGAACTCGCCCACGGCCCGGCCGCCGGCGACGCCCTTCACCGCCGAATCGCTGCGGCAGTCGGAAACGTTGTGCGCCGTGTGCAGCGTCACGACGCAATGCTCCCCGTCCGCAGCCAGGAAGGCCCCGCCGAGCGAGTTTTCGGCCTCCGCACCGTCGAGGTCGATGCGGTAGGAGGCGTTGGCGCCGGTGAGCTGCACCGTCGTCACGCGGCAGCGGCTGCGCGCGGACTGTCTGACGGACACTTCGGCGAAAGCCTCGGCCGCGAAGAGGTGCGTCAGCTCCAACTGCGCCCCCTCGCCGAGTGCGACGGTCAGCGAGGCGGCGTCGGCCTTCGTATGAAGCACGACGAGGTGTGCCGACGAGCCGGCCTCCGCCTCGACGCGCAGCGCGCGGGGATCGACCGCCGCGAAAGGTTCCGCCCCGGTCCCGGCGACGCGGAGCGTTTCGCCGCCGACCGGACGGAACGTGCGGAGTATGTCGCGAAGAGCCTCCATCACCGGTCGTATTCGTTGATGAGCCAGTCGTACCCCTCCTTTTCGAGCCGGAGCGCCAGCGACTTGTCGCCCGAATGGATGATGCGGCCCCGGTAGAGGACATGCACCACGTCGGGGACGATGTAATCGAGCAGCCGCTGGTAGTGCGTGATGACCACCGTGGCGTTCTCCGCCGTATGGAGTTTCGTGACGCCCGTGGCGACGATGCGCAGGGCGTCGATGTCGAGGCCCGAATCGGTTTCGTCCAGAATCGCCAGCTTCGGCGCGAGCATCGCCATCTGGAATATCTCATTCTTCTTCTTCTCGCCGCCCGAGAAGCCCTCGTTCACGGCGCGCGACGTCAGTTTCGAGGGCAGCTCCACGACGGCGCTCTTCTCGCGCATCAGGCGCAGGAACTCGGCGGCCGAAAGCGGCTCCTCGCCGCGGAAACGGCGCTGCTCATTGACGGCCAGCTTCATGAAGCCGGCCATCGTGACGCCCGGAATCTCCACCGGATACTGGAAACCCAGGAAAAGCCCCAGACGCGCCCGGTCCTCTATGGACATATCCAGCAGGTCGCGCCCCATGAAGGTCGCCGAACCTTCGGTGACGGTGAACTTCTCGTTGCCCGCGAGCACCGACGCGAGCGTCGATTTGCCCGAGCCGTTCGGCCCCATGATGGCGTGCACCTCGCCGGCCTTCACCTCCAGGTCGATGCCCCGGAGAATCTCCTTGCCATCGACCGAGGCGTGCAGATTTTTTACGCTTAACATATTCTCTTTGCCAGTTTTTCACATTTTCCAATCTCCCGGGGAGTCAGCTCCCCGTGTTTGCGGCATCCGCCCTTGCCGAAGGTCCCCACGACGCGGAACCCGCTCCAGCGCAGAATCTCGCGCAGCGAACGGAACACGCCGCCCGTCTGGCGGAACCAGACGCTGAACGGCCAGACCGTGTTGCACGCGGATACCAGCACGGCCCGCTTGCCCTTGTGCAGCGCTACCGGCAGACCGTTCTCCCGCTCGCCCATCAGCGCATAGACCATCCGGTCGAACAGCACCTTCAGCTCGCCGCTCATGTTGCCCCAATAGCAGGGCGAACCCACGACGAGCGCATCGCACGCGCGCATCATCCCGGCGACACGGTGGGCGTCGTCCTCCGGAAGCACGCAGCGGCCCAGCGACCGACACCGCATGCAGCCCGTGCAGGGCCGGACCCGCAGATCGCAGACCGTCAGACTCTCGACCGTACAATCCTGCGGCAGAGCGGCGACCACATGGCCGAGCATCTGCGAAACCACTCGCGCCGGGGACTGCCGTTTATCACCACGACCTTCATACTCCGTTCCCCCGCCATTATCCGACCGACCCTTCGAGACTGATCGCCAGGAGCTTCTGCGCCTCCACGGCGAACTCCATAGGCAGTTTGGCCAGCACCTCGCGGGCGTAGCCGTTCACGATCAGCCCCACGGCATCTTCGGTCGAAATCCCCCGCTGCCGGCAGTAGAAGAGCTGGTCGTCGGAAATCTTCGAGGTCGTGGCCTCGTGCTCCACGACGGCCGACGCATTGCGGCTGTCGATCACGGGAAAGGTGTGCGCCCCGCAGCGGTCGCCGATCAGCAGCGAATCGCACTGCGAGTAGTTGCGGGCGTTCTCCGCGTCCTTGGCCATGCGGACCAGCCCCCGGTAGGAGTTTTCGCTGCGGCCCGCCGAGATGCCTTTCGAGACGATGCGGCTGCGCGTGTTGCAGCCGACGTGGATCATCTTCGTACCCGTGTCGGCCTGCTGGAAGTTATTGGTCATGGCCACCGAGTAGAACTCGCCCACGGAGTTGTCGCCCGCGAGGATGCAGCTCGGGTACTTCCACGTGATGGCCGAGCCGGTCTCGACCTGCGTCCACGACAGGCGCGCGTTCTCGCGGCAGATGCCGCGCTTGGTGACGAAGTTGTAGATGCCGCCGCGCCCCTCGCGGTCGCCCGGATACCAGTTCTGCACGGTCGAATACTTCACCTCGGCGTCGCGTTCGACGACGATCTCGACCACGGCCGCGTGCAACTGGTTCTCGTCGCGCTGCGGCGCGGTGCATCCCTCCAGATAGCTCACGTAGGAACCTTCGTCGGCCACGATGAGCGTCCGCTCGAACTGTCCCGTACCGGCGGCGTTGATGCGGAAATAGGTCGAAAGCTCCATCGGGCAGCGCACGCCCTTCGGGATGTAGCAGAACGACCCGTCGGAGAAGACCGCCGCATTGAGCGCCGCATAGAAATTGTCGGTCGCGGGAACCACGCTCCCCAGGTACTTCCGCACCAGCTCGGGGCAGTCGCGCAGCGCCTCGGAAATCGAGCAGAAGACGATGCCCTTCTCGGCCAATGTCTCCTTGAAGGTGGTCTTCACCGAAACGGAGTCCATCACGGCATCGACCGCCACGCCCGAAAGGGCCATCTGCTCCTCGAGCGGAATGCCCAGCTTGTCGAACGTGCGCCGCAGTTCGGGATCGACCTCGTCCATCGACCCGAGCTTCTTCCGGGGCTTGGGGGCCGCATAATAGATGATGTCCTGGAAGTCGATCTCCGGAATCGTCAGGTGCGCCCACGTCGGAGGCTCCAGCGTCAGCCAGTGGCGGTAGGCCGCCACACGGCGCTCGGTCATCCACTCCGGTTCGCCCTTCTTGGCCGAAATCAGGCGCACGACCTCTTCGGACAATCCCTTGCCGATGGTCTCGGTCTCGATGTCCGACGTAAATCCGTATTTATATTCCTGCTCCCGAATGCCTTCGAGAAGCTCCTTTTCGTTCGTTGCCATTACATGCCAAATATCGGACAAAGGTACGAAATCAAATTGCAAAATCATAATGCCGCGAAGCAAATCTGCGGCCGGAACCCCTATTCCGCCGGAAAAAATCCGGGTCCGGCCGGCTCGTTCCGCCCCTTCCGGAGCCGGAGAAAGTCGGGAAACCGGAAATTTTGTCCGCAATTCTTTGTAGTTCCCCAAAAAGATTCTATATTTGCACACCCTTTCGGGAGAAACCCTCTTCCCGGAAGCGTGCCCGGAGAGATGGGTGAGTGGCTGAAACCACCGGTTTGCTAAACCGACGTACGGGGCAACCCGTACCACGAGTTCGAATCTCGTTCTCTCCGCCAAGTCACAGGTAGTGTTTTAAATTAGGGGATGACTTCAATTCAATGATTAAAACACTGACTTTCAATACAAATTTTCCTTTCACAGGTAAAACAAAGGCGGCTATTACAGTCGCCTTTTGTATTTTTGCACCCTTAAATCCCTCGAAAACGGGTTTTCAAAACGGATATTTAACCTTCATGTTTCAAATTAGGGGATAGCAAAAATGGAATGCAAATATTGCGGAGGCATATGCGTAAAAGACGGAACACAGAGCAACGGCAGGCAGCGCTACGAATGCAAATCATGTCATCGAAAACAACAGGCACTATATAGTTACAACGCCTACCAGAAAGGAATCAATGACGAGATCGTAACATTAACCAAAGAAGGAGTCGGCCTCCGAAGTACAGCACGGATCCTGGATATTTCTCCCACAACACTACTCAGCAGAATTGTACAGATCGCCCATACAATCTCTCGTCCTCCGGTCATTAATCAAAGGACCTATGACATGGATGAAATAAAAAGCTTTGTACGAAGAAAGTCCGAACACATCTGAATAGCATATGCCCTGGATAGAAAATCCAAACAGGTCGTCAGTTACAATATCGGTCCACAAACAAACGCCACCCTTAACGTAGTTCTCGGAACCCTTCGTCTATCTGATGCCAAACGGGTTTATACCGATAGGCTAAGAAACTACCGGTCTCTGATCGAGACAAAGATCCATCGGACATCATTTATACGGGACCAATCATATCGAACGACATAACTTGACGATCCGGACACATCTGAAGCACCTGGCTCGTAAAAACCATCTGCTTCAGCAGGAGTGTTGTTATTCTATCGGCAATCTTGAAAATTTATTTCTGGGAATAAGATAGCCTTATACATGCCAAAATAATTCAAGTCAAGTCAAGTCAAAGTGAATTGAAATCAGCTGAAAATTTATTAATATTTTATTTTGCAATAATGTCAAAAGCATTAACTTTACAAAAATTATTTATTCATTCCCAATGAAATATCATCCCCTTTTGGGTGAATTCAGCCATAATAGGAATTATATTGGCAAGCATTGGAATCGAAAATATATTCGCTCTATCCAGGCAATTTTAAATTCTACAAAAGGAAGTATCGGTAGAGGATTATCATATTTTTATAAAGCATTTGGTACAAATAAAAATGAGTTTCATTTTCTTTTGGATATGCTTGACACCTATATTATCTACCGTTATTTTTTTTGAATGGCTTAAAGAAAAAGAACATCCGCTTTCAACATATAATTGGATGTAAACATATAATAATCTTTCGCCGAATGTGAAGGATGAATTTCTATCAATTCTTCATGCCCCAGATTTCACTTCGGTGTTATCCCATCATACATATAGCGGGGAATTAGCGGAAATTATGAAATTCTATGTAAATCTCAGGGATGCAGTACAGAATAGGGGGGGGGCATTGTTTGCTCTGAAACAGAAATACGATGCCTTGTCTTCCGTTCACGCCCGGCGGACAAAAGTATTCAAAGATAAGGAACAACAAAATTTTGATATCTAATTTTCCAATTACATACTTTACTATACCAGCTTTCGATCTCCTGATATTTTCGATTTCTCGTATGAAATCTCTTACAACAGAAGGGACCTCATGGTAGGAGGTTAATGAATAGGAACCTGTGGCCGTAAACCGTGGCTAGCAGATATGGAATCCCAGATGCAAACATTTTTAGTGTACAACTTATTTTAACAGCCATTAAATTAATAGCCATTATATTGTACGGGCTATGTTATACGTGGAGTGGTCCTGAGTAAATGAATCCCGTTTAACTGTCAATACCTAAACGCCCTCTCCATAGCATCTTGCTCGGACTTGGGAATACCGTATTTCGTAGCAAGTTTTCTCCAACCTGAAACAGTATGTTTAACCTCTGCGAGTATCGATTCCGCACGGGCGGACTCCAGCCCGAAATACGGCGTGATACCCATAGCCAGATCGAAATCCAGTGAATTATCATTCTCCGAGATGTTGAGCTTCAGTCCCGTCCGTACTCGTCAGGGTTCATCTCATAGGCCGGTGATAATCGCCAACCCTGCGGCGTAAGCAGGAAGCCGTGATTCCGCAGACGGTCATCGCAGTTCGAAACGGCGATATTAAACACGATCCTGCGCCAAAGCTGTTCCAGGTTCCGCCCTGTATCGTCGCAGTTGCCAATGATCCATTCGACCAGTTCGAGGTAGCTGGCTCCCTCCGTATGGTTTGCACCGTCCGTATAACCGAGCAATGTCATGACCGAGGCAAAGTGTATCCGCCGGCCCGTATCGGTCCGGTTGAAACGCTCGGTCATAAAACTGTGGTGTCAACTGCCGAACCGCCGTACCCGGCATTCGGGAACTTGACGATCCATAAGCGTCCGTTCTCATCCACTATGTTGGCTTTCGGCCTTGCCCCGCCCAATGACGAACCGGGTGCTACGAGCATATCGATCCATCGCATATGCTCCGGGGTGGCAGTATCTTCCCGCTCTATTTGCAGGCTGGCATGTTCCAGTTCCCGGATAGACGTCCAGGGTGGCGTGGACAGCAACCGGTCGTTGTCCGTGAAGTCCCCCTCTTTCGAGAACTTGAAGCGCTTGCCCATCCCTAAAGGTTTCCGTCGTACACGCCCATCAGGTAATCCGTTTCGTTCGCGATTTTCGGTCCTGCAACCGGGCATTGATGGCTTCCCGCCTGCACATAAGCGTACATTACCAACAGTCCGGTCGGAGTCGATGAATAATCCGAAATTGCTCTTATCCGAAGGTTGGCATTGTTTCCCGGTAAATGCCGACAGGTCGGGATCCAGCGCCCGGAAACGGGGATGGGCCAGCCATGCGGGATCGTTCTCATAAAGAAAGGCCTCTTTGCCCCAGATCGTTTTACTGTGAAGCACACCCATATAGACCGGCTCCGCATCCTCGGGCCAGTCCATATATACATATATATCACGCTGCATTACCATAATTTACCGTTTCTTGGAAACCCTTTCCCCGACCACGAATTTGGCATCCCGAAGGGCACGCCCCAGCTCGTCGTCTTTGGCGACAAGCAGCAAATCTTTCTCCAGGCCGAGGATAGCCAGTACCCGGAAATAATAACTCATCGCCACTCCTTCCTCGCCCCGCTCGATCTTCGTCAGGGTGTTACGGGATATTCCGGCCCGCTCGGCCACCTGCTCCGAGGATAACTCCCTGCGCAGGCGTGCCAGCTTTATATTTTCGCCCAGAGCCGTAAGCGTCTTCCGCTGGCTCGGCAGCAATGCCCGTTTCATACAGTAACATTAACGAATCTGTGCAAAGAGAAGCATTATTGCGCAGAATAATTCACATTATGCTGATTTATTTTACAGACTACTCTCGAATACCTTTCTCGTACGGGGTCCATCAACAAAAGAAACCAATATTAAAGAGCTCCGTTATTATCGTGAAATAAGTTCAAAGATTACGATTCTACCAGATACTCGTGGAAAGGAATCATCCGAACGACCTTCCCGTTCTTCTCAAACGCACTGCCCCCTAGTTACTATCGTCCCTTCCGTTAGCCCTAATGCTTTTATGACTTCTACTGGACCATTATACTTCTAGTCGAAATCAATAACCGCATAATAAAAAGCGACTGAATATCTAATTTCATCTACAAACAATCCTCCGTATAAACAACGGACAGCCATGATAAATGGCTGTCCAAGACACATATAAAGTTCTTAAGGCTAATAATAAAGCAAATAATACTAACGAGGACCGATAAATCGGTCTCCATTGAAATGTATCATATGATCCGGATTATCAGCAATCCAAACCTCAGTTTCCCATGCGATATCCGCAATATGTTTTCTGAATTCCACTCGATCCGGGAATGCAGTAACATATATTTTGCCGACTTTAGACTCCTTCAAAAAATCCTCTAATTCAAGCATTCGCTTGGGCGATACAGGACCGTGAGATGTAACCACTTCTATCAAGAACAACCATTCCTTACGTTCATCATAGATAATGATATCAGGAAGCTTACTATGCTCTGTAATAGGAATGCCGATTTTTTCCAACGCGATCTTGTCTACATATAAATCTTTATTCTCTGTATCTCCGATATATAATACTTTTGCTCCGGGAGCAAATCGAGGGGCAAATTCCTCTATGACTGCTGCCTGAACGAGATTATGTTTTCCCGCCGACAACTTATATTCTTCACCTTCAATAATAACAGGTATTTTCGCTAAATCACGCTCTTTGTCATACCTGTCTTTCAATTTACCCAACAACTTTATGAAAGCCGACAGTTTGTCGTTCCACTCTTTTTGTCCATATGCTCGGATTACCTCCAACGCCTCGGTACTAATCGCATAATGAGCTCGCGGACTATTGACAGGCAGATCAGGAATGTCCGGATTATAATACACCACTCCGGCCTGCATGAATTGGTGCAAAACCTGTCTGCGAAATGTCTCTCTCGTATTGGGAGCGTATGGCTGATCTTGCTTGTAATACTCGTTTACAAACGACATGATACCTCTACTTACCCCCATACTTTCATGAGTTGCTTCGCTCCAGTTTTTCTTCTCGGTCATATTACATAAGGCAAGAAGAGTCAAAGCAGACATTTCGTTTTGTTGAGCATCTGGCAATCCCAATGCCTTCAATATAATTTGTGCTTCCTTGATTTTGCCCATATCAGCTTATTTGAAAATAGTTATTTACAATTTCGTTTACATTCTCTACAGAGAAATTGTTTTTTAATATCAGTTTTTCGCCGATAGATTTGATTATTCCCAAGTCCGGCAAAGGCATACTTCGCAACTCGGTAGCACTCACATTCACATTGCCGTTGAATGTTCTGAAATAGACATCAAATAAATCGCTATCCAATAGAGCGGATATTCCAATGACTTCGGTTCGATCCAAATGGCCTTTGGGTCTATAAATATAATTCAATTTATTTTCCACACCGATATAGTGGGCATTAGTCTTATTGCAAAAGTAGGGAGCTGCAATCAATCTGCTTTTATCGTCTTTTGCGCTGAATCTTCTTAAAAAGACATAATTACGATTAGGTATAAGCACTCGTTGTGTCTGTGCCGAAATCTTGATGTATTGCTTTTTCCCTTTATATTCAACAGGGTGATCCACCAGCATTTTTACGACATTATGCAACCAAAATAACGGTGCAACATCAGAAGCGGCAGGTTTATCACACAGGCTATCTTCCATGCGAAACGCCACGACCGGCCCTGTGGATATTTGGATGTTGTATTTATTGAGACTACCGCTCCATGACTTAAACAGTCTAATAATGGCCTCTTCGCGTGCATTGACCGGCAAATGAATGATCTTATCTTTCGATGCCGTATCAACTATATCAGCATACGGGTATACCTTCTGCCGCGAGGCACTCAAATCCGCTATTCCTTCGCTATATGAAATGCAGATTCTACGATCATCTGTCATTTCGTCCCGCCGGAATCCTTTGACTATAATCGTTTCTTGTAATACATTATCCTTTGCAAACGTATCTTTCCGGGTATTGAATAAATGAATGAACGAAATTTTTATTGCCCCTAAAAAATATTCTCTGAACAGCCGAAAGTACCGACCGGATGCAAAGCTACGAGGAATAATGAAAATCAATTCTCCGCTTTTATTCAACAAACCGGCAGAGATCGCCATAAACAACGAATATATGTTCGGTTGCCCGTCAACTATTTGTTGTGTAACCTTGACTCGGCTATCGTCTTTTGGCAGTTTGAAATACGGAGGATTCGATATGATGAAGTCGAATTCATCCGCGTTCTTCTGAAGTAGTGATGGAGAAGAACTCAGTGCTTGATAATTTTGCAGAATAAAATCATCTTCGCATACAATATATTCAAAATCAACTCCTTGATTCTTTAGTGTCTCTGCTAAATAAATTAATGCTTGCTTCGTATATGCAACAACGCCTGAATCCGTTTCATATACGACCAGCCGAATGCTACGCACGGTACGCTGTTGCACCAATCTCTCGATTAAAGCACAAGACAACACACAAGTGCCACAACCCGGATCTAATATTGATATATCCTCTTTCTCAGTGGATAGTTGCTCGCTCATAAAACGAGCTATTTCAATCGGCGTGAAAAATTGACCTTTCTCTTTTTTTGCTTCATTCGAAATCGTAGACATATATTGTGCTCCCAATCTTTGAGCGAAAGATGTGGGAGATTCATTGTCTTGATTATGTAATAAGTCAATTTTCACTCAACAAAGATAATCATTTTATCACAAGAATAGGAGAAGTATGTCTGTAAAGGAGTAAAACAGTTACAACTGCTGAATCTCCTGACTTGACAAAGTAAAAACAATATGAAAAATTTAATGCCGAACAGCAATCCTCCGTGTTAGCAAGGCTGACTGAAGAAACTACGTACCAAAACCTGAAAACCAAGACACTTTTATAAATCATAAAATGACGAAGACATAATAAATAATTATATTCTTTTATTTACTAAAGCATATATTTGTACCGTCATCAGGTTCTTAACAGACGATTTCGGACAGCAATCCATAGCTCAGTATCCAAATCGTTACCTAACACGAGAAAAAATATAGCAAGTATCTGATTACAGGATATTTCGGAGAGTTAGGTTCATTTCTCGTTCTCTCCGCCAAGTCACACCGAATAACAATGTAAAACCCTGAAAATATACAATTTGCAGGGTTTTATACATAAGAACCACGAGCATAAAAGAGCAAGGTCAGGCAGGCCGCTATCGGCCTGTCCGGTGCACCGAATAACGAACCGGGAAAGGACGACTTTCAGTCTGTTGTCTTACATCCGCAGGAACAAACTCGACAAAGAGGAAGACACCCCGTTTCATGCGCCTGACGGTCAAGGGGCAGCGAGCCGATACTGAGGTAAACGGTTCATTGCTCCCCACTTATGGAATGCAGACGAGAGAAAAAGCTCTCGAGAAAAACCGCGAAGAAAAAGATTCGAACCTCTATCCCGATGCCATTTCTGCCAACGTCTTACGGATTCGGCGCGATAGGGAATCGGACGGAATGGAGAGAAACGCAAGGCCTCATCCGGAGCAAATTCCGCTCCCGGAACCGTCGTCCGTTACGAGACCTGTCTGCGACCGGCCAGAGAATTCATGCGGAATACCTATAATAGATATCCGCTCAATCCATAGCAGTCCATATAAGGCATATTTCGCGAAGAAACAATCAGTACATCCTGTTTTTATTTCATATATTCACAAATAATTTCAAACGACCCGTCACACAGGCATTACCCCGAAATACGATTTATAATTAACACGATTATTCCATATAACATTTCTCTATTTTGAAATCGGATTATCGTCTATGGAATGAAAACTGCCAATCCTATGAAAAAACTTCAGGTAAAAAAAGAGAGCATTCTCAATCTCAGGAATGACGCATCTGCTATGGTTAAAGGTGGAAAAGGCGGAAAAGTCGAGGAAAGTACGGATACTCTGAGTCCCGTTTCCGGCCGGGGATCATGCGAAGCAGCCTGTCAAACCACCGCACAGCAACCCGAACCGTCCGATCTCGTTCCCCAAGAGTCGTATTGAGGAACATAATTAGAGCCGAAAAGGCTTGTTATAATTTCAAGTATTAAGTACATTTTCTTGTCATGAACAAATCATATTTGAAGATAAGTTTCGTGTCGGTATTGCTTTTCTGTGCCGGTTGCACCCGGCCGCCGATTTATTCGACGGAGTACAACCTCGATTTCGAGTATGCCAAGAACGACTCCGTGCCGACGCAATGGATATTCCAAAATTCTTCGGCTACAGGGTACGTTCTCTCGCTTGACAAGCAAGTGAAACAGCATGGAGAGGCAAGCCTCCGTGCCCGATGGCAAGAAAGGCCGACCATGACCGTCTGGGGCGGGTTCCAGAATATTCTGCCGGGCGAATTAGTCGCCGGAAAAGAACTCGAAATCAGCGGATGGGTCAAGACGAGGGACAGCGTGAACGTGTGTGCCGGATATGGCATATTCCCCTATAATCCCGAGAAGTACGACCCCGATCTTTTCGGGCGGATAGATACGGTCGGAGGGGTTCGCGGCATGTCCGAGTGGACACGCCATACCGTCCGGCAGACGATCGACAAGAATGTCCCTTATGTCCTGATTGCCGGCTTCGTTACCGGCAAGGGTACTGCGTGGTTCGACAATATCGAACTCAGAATCGACGGGAGAAAATACGAAGACAAAGCGATTCCGGCACCGAAAACGGAATTATCCGACAGGGAGAAAAAAAAGCTGCGCCGATACGTCTATCCGCTGCGGACCTGCGAACCGGACGGCGGGGACACGCAAGACCTCGACATTCTCCGGCAGTTGGTCGGAGACTGCAAAGTGGTCGGGCTCGGAGAGAATACGCACGGAACGAGCGAAGTGTTCAAAATGAAGGACCGGATCATCCGCTATCTGGCAGAAAACTGCGGATTCGATATTTTCGCGCTGGAAGCCAACATGCCCGAATGCTATCAGTTGAACAACTATACCGTCGGAGGTATTGACAACCCGATACGATTGTTAATCGGAATATACATGTGGCCGTGGAGAACCCATGAAATGCTGAACATGATCGAATGGATGAAAGCATTCAACGCATCCGAACCCCGAATTACGTTTACGGGAGTGGACATGCAAAACTACAATGGCCCGATACTCCGGTTGCAGCCCATTTTCGAGAAAAATCCGTCCGATAAAAACCTTGTGGAAAAAATCAAGGATAAGCTGCATCGCATTTATCCCCGTCCGTTCCAGATCGACGGAGAACTGGCTGAAGACATAGACTCCGACCTCGAAGAACTGAAGACACGGATAGAGGCGAAAAACCGGCCACCGATGCAGAGAGCCTGGGCCTTACAGAATATCGAGTTATTGCATCAGTTCCTGAGCCAGAAGAAAGATCCCGACTGGCGTGACCGCGGCATGGCCGACAATCTGTTGTGGATATTGCGGAACAATCCGGGGTCTAAAGCCGTAGTTTGGGCGCACAATGGGCATATCAATTGTTTGAAGCAAGTAGATATATTGCATCGTTCGATGGGGGGCTTTCTCAAAAAAAGTATCGGCGACGATTACCGAACCTTCGGATTCGTCGGATACGAAGGTTCGTACACGGCCTGGAAAAACGGACTGCAATCCTTTGAACTTCCCAAAGCGCATCCCGGCACACTCGAATACGTGCTCGGACAGTTGGACGAACCGCTGTTTATTCTGGACTTGAAAAAAATGCACGAAGAGGACTCCTCCTGCCTGCAATGGCTCGGCAATCTGGAATTCAGAGAAGTCGGAGCAACTCCTGAGATATTCTATAATACGCAGATTTCCGACATGTTCGACTACCTGATTTTCATCCGCAATACCTCGGCATCGCACATGATACAATAATTCAAAAAGAGGAACCCGAAAATCTTCAAAAGAGTAGGGATAACGCTAACTCAAAAACAACCGCAATGAAAAAACTTCAGTTGAAAAAGAAGCGATCGCCCATCTTGCCAATCAAACGTCAAAGATGGTGAAGGGTGATACGGATTTTACCACGATAACGCACATGACGACCGTCGGTTCTCGTTATCGCAATACGCCCCCGGCCTAAATTGCAGGTTGCGCGCCGATACAATCGGTTCGGTTTGTCACGGTCCGTCCCCGACCACATTTGAAGCAGGTTGTCCGGCCGAAGCCCGTGCCGGAGAAGCATGTCAAGCGACGGGTAAGGAGCGTGCGGAAACAGACAAGCGTGCAAATACACGAAGATCGCTTTACGTAATGTGCAGTCGGGTATCCGCGACGCGGCCGAAAACATCGGCCTGCGGACGGCCTCTGCGAGGCTGCGACTGCGCAAGGTTGTGCCGCTGCCGCGCATCGCGCATTGGTACCGGCGGCATTTCATCGTCCGTATGGCGGGTCCATGTTTCCGACCCGGCACAGGACCTGCTGAAACACTCCGAACGGGATTTCCTGAAAGGCCGGTTCTCCGTCATGGGAGCATCGACCAGACCAAAAATGTCGCCGTCTTGAAAAGCTCTTTCGAAATTTTCTCCTACCCGAAGAGGATCTTCCCCGGACAAACGGCGGTGTACACATCATGAGGCGTATCACCATCAGCGGAAATTCCGTTCGGTTCCCAGTCAGCATGGTCGGATTCCCTCCGCAGTCGTGGGACCAGCGAACCCAACGCCTTATCGGACAAAGGGCAATCCGACCTTATTTCAGACAGTCACTCTTCATATAAATATTTTCTTGCAAATTATTTGTACCGATGCCTAAAAATTCCTATTTTTGAGAGACGAAAGATACGCAGTCCAAGCTGTTTATCTTAGCAGAGACCGCTGAATATCGTAATAGCCATTGATAAACAGTCGAGGTGCGTGCACATAGTGCGCGGCCCTTGACCAAAGTGGTTATTGCATTTAGTTGATCGGTCTCTGCTAATTGTGAAAGTGCCGCGCACCTATTTTGAAAACGTACGACTCAAAATAAATGCCGGAGTTATGAATAGATATCGGATTTCTCTCTCTACGCACACCGCCGGCTGCGGTAGTGTTTTTCTGCGATCATTTCTCTTTTCCGACGTACCTGCGGTCCCGAAATATTCATACCTGCCGTGTACCGTCGGACTCGACGCTTTTCCGCGAATTGAATTTCCCGTGCTTTCCGCCGGATGCAGACGTTTTCCGTCCGACAGCTCTCCGCACCCTGCAAACGATAAAGAGCCCTCCTTGACAAAGGAGGGGCAGTGACGCGACTCATTGCAGGAGGAAGGGACCGAAAACGGTCCCTTCCGTTTTGAGAATGAATCTCGAATATCCGGACAATCCGCCGCCACGGTCAGACCGAGCGTTTTCGCCTCGTTTCCGGTCGCTCCGGTTCGTAACGGCGGAACGGCGACGCACGCGGCATCCTCCCCGCGAAGCGTTCCCGGACCGGCCGTCGCGTCCGAGAAGCGCAGGGGCCGGAACGCTCCGGGAACGGAGGACCCGCCTTCCGGAATACGGGAAGGCGGGTCCGTAACGGCTCTCCGACCGCGGATCAGAACATGTAGTCCCACGCGGGAAGCTGCTCGGGCTTCGTACCGGCCGCTTCGAGCGATTTCGCATCGAGGTATTTCCGGTTGATGACGATGCGGAACATGTATTCGTCGAACCACTCGTCCGTGAAGGTCATATACCCTTCATGCCCGGCCGAGGGGCCCCAACTGTTCTCGAACTGCCACTTCAGGGGCACGTCGTTGTCGTCGGTATCCACGGCGATCAGCGCCATGGCGTGCGCCGAACCGCTCTGCCGCGTGAGGATGCGCGCCTTCTTGTCCATCGCAAGGTCGATGCCGAACATCGACCCGTAGTCGTACATCGCGGGATCGCAGACGCCCGAAACCGGATCGTAGTCCGCCACGTCGCAGGAGGCGTACATCGCCTCGCCGGCCTTGATCGAGGCGATCGCGGCACGCTTGATCGCCTCGTTGGGCAGGTTCAGATAGACCCAGTTCACGCCTTCGTAGGTGTTGCGGTAGTTCCGGATCTCGTACACCTTGTAATATTCGCGCGTCGGGTCGTTCATAATCATAATGTAGGAATCGGGGGCATAGTCCGCGGGAACGATGCTGCGGTAGAACTCCAGCGGCGTGGTGCGCAGCGTCTTCACTTCGCCGTCACGCGTCTCGTAACGCCATTCGAACCCGGCGGGCGGCTCGCCCAGGCAGAGCGCCAGCACGCGGTAAACCTCCTTCAGCACGGCGATCTTCGCCGCGGCGATCTTCGCCCGGTCCGCTCCGGAGGCTGCCAGACCGCGCAGTTCGTACCCGCCGGCCCGCAGCCGCTCGTTGAGCACCGACCTTAGGTAGGTCGTATTGTTCGAATGGGCCGTTTCGGGCATCACCTCGCGCGGCACGACGCCGTACTTTTCGGCCACGTTGTAGAAGAGGTTCCACACGCCGCCGTCGCCCACCGGCGTCTTGAAGAAAAACTCCACGTCGCGGTCGGTCATCGGCCGGTCGGCCGTCGCAACGGCGTTCTCGAGGAAGAGATTGCTCTTCTCGAACATGTCCCAGAAGTAGTTGTAGTTGTGCGAGAAATCGAACTCCGAAAGGCCGAACCGCTCCATGACCGACGGACGCAGCACGTTCATCGAGGTGAACATCCAGCACCGCCCGGACTGTTTCTGATCGGTGATGCCCTTCACCTCGACCCGGTATTTGAAATAGTGGTCGATCTTCCCCTGCAAGTCGCGGTTCAGGGCCAGCTTCCGCAGGTTCGCCTCCGCCGTCAGCGCATTCTGCAACGCCGTGGTGGGGCCGTCCTTCACGAAGGAGGAGGCGATCTCTTTCAGGTCCGCTCCGGTCAGTTCCTGGGCCGAAGCGTCGAGGAACAACGTTCCCAATGCCAACGCAAGTAAGGTCTTCTTCATAGTAGGTTCGATAATGAGAATCCAAAGATACGAATTTGCCGCCGTTTCCAAAAATATTTCCCGTTTTCGGCGCCGAAGACCGCCGGACGCAAAAAAGGAGAAGCGACGGTCCGGACCGTCGCTTCTCCTCGCGGAACATCCGCAGCCCCGGAGACCTCGGCTCCGACCGCGAATCAGTGCGTCCGGACGGCCTCCGCCGCTCCGTCGTAGTCGGGCTCCTCGGTAATCTCCGGAACCAGTTGCGCATAGACCACCTTTCCCTCGCGGTCGATCACCACCACGGCGCGCGCCAGCAGCCCCTTCAGCGGACCGTCGGCCATCGCGACGCCGTAGGCCGCGTCGAATCCCGAGGCGCGGAAGTCCGACGCCGGAACGACGTTCTCGATTCCCTCGGTCGTGCAGAAACGGGCATGGGCGAACGGCAGGTCCTTCGACACGGCCACGACGACCGTATCGGGCAGCGAGGCGGCCAGTTTGTTGAACCGCCGCACCGAAGCGGCGCAGACGCCCGTATCGAGGCTCGGGAAAATATTGAGCACCACGCGGCGTCCCTTCAGATCGGAGAGGCGGAGCGGTGTGAGGTCGGTCTTGACCAGTTCGAAATCGGGGGCGGCGACACCCTCGCGGATGAACTCGCCGGCAAGGTTCACCGGCGAACCCTTGAATTTTACTGTACTCATAACGATATGTGTTTTATTCGGCCTATCCGGTTCCACACCGCCGCGGAACACGTCCGACTGCCGGCGCAAACCGTATAAACTGTCTTTATTGTAATAGAACGGTCCGAAACGGAATTTATTGTCCGGACCAGCCCGCGCAAAGCGCGCGAATCCGATGACCGGAAGGCACATTTCAGAATCCTTTCAGATTCGGTTCGGAACTTGCGGCGTCGATCCGGGCTTTTTCGTATCTTTGTTCCCGGCCCGGATCCGGACACGGCCCGAACGACACACGAACCGACAGACAGAACAAGATGAAAAGACTCGCCACGCTCCTTCTCCTCGCGGCCTCCCCATTCGCCGCGGCGCAGGAAACCACCCTGCCGAAAAGCCCGGCTCAGGAAGCCTCCCTGCTGCGGCGTACCGCATTCGGCACGGCCGATTCGCTCCGCACGGACGCCGCGACGGACGCCGGGCTGCTCGAACGGCTCCGCAACATGCCCAACCTCGAGGTGGGCAGGGGCATCACGTTCCGGCCGAAAAACGACTGGTTCGAGCTGACGATGCGTTTCAGAATGCAGAATCTTCTGGCACTCTCGTTCGACGAAGACTTCACGCTGACGAAAACCGACGCCCGCGTCAAGCGGCTGCGCCTGCGGTTCGACGGCTACATCTACTCCCCGAAACTGGTTTACTCCGTGCAGTTGGGATTCACCGGCTACGACGCCGAGACGCTCCCGAACGGTTCGACGAACATCGTGCGCGACGCCATCGTCTACTACGTGCCCAACACCGCATGGAACATCGGATTCGGACAGACGAAGATCAAGGCCAACCGCGCGCGCATCAATTCGTCGAGCGCCCTTCAGTTCGTCGATCGCAGCATCGTGAACAGCGAATTCAACCTCGACCGCGACTTTGGTCTCTTCGGCGAATACAACCCGCTCCGGGGCGAAGGATTCAACCTCTCGGCCAAAGCCTCCGTCACGCTGGGCGAAGGACGCAACTGGGGTTCCTCGTCGGGCGGCGGCCTGGCCTACACGGGGCGCGTGGAGCTGTACCCGCTGGGACGCTTCGGAGCGAAGGGCGACCTGCTGGAGGGCGATTTCGACCACGAGGAGCGGGTGCGCATCCTGCTGGCCGGAGCCTACTCCTACAACCACAAGGCCGCACGCCTCTCTGGCCAGCGCGGCGCACTGATGCCCGACGGCGCCACGCGGAACATCGGCTCCTACTTCGTGGATTTCATCCTCAAATACCGCGGATTCGCCTTCTACACCGATTTCATGGGCCGCACGAGCGGCGACCCGCTCTTCGATACAGACCGCAACGCCTTCATCTACGACGGCTGCGGCCTCAACGTGCAAACCAGCTACCTGTTCGGCAGCAAATGGGAGGTCGCGCTGCGCAACTCGACGCTCTTTCCCGACGCGGAGGTCCGCCCCTACGCCGGATACGAACGCTGGAACCAGACCTCGGTGGCCGTGACCCGCTATATCATCGGACACAGTCTCAAGGTGCAGGCAGACGCCTCCTACAACCACCGCAGCCGTTCCGCAGCGGACTACAACCGCTGGGAAATCCGCTTCCAGCTCGAACTCGGCCTGTAACGCAGGACAAGTCCGGCGGGGTCGTTTTCCCGTCGTTCCGCAATGATCGCTCCGGTCAGAGGATCTTCAGCGCGATCCGGGCGCAGGCCTCGGCGTCGGCCAGCGCGTGATGATGGTGCGCAAGGTCGAAGCCGCAGGCGGCCGAGACGGTGTGCAACCGGTGGTCGGGCAGGCTGCGGCCGAAGACGCGGCGCGCCGCCCGGCACGTGCAGACGAAACGGTAACCGGGATAGGGCATGCCGTACAGCTCGAAGACGGCACGCAGACAGCCCTCGTCGAAAGGCGAGTTGTGCGCCACGAGCGGAAGCCCCTCGATGCGGGGCGCGACCTGCCGCCACACTTCCGCGAAATCGGGCGCATCGGCCGTATCCTCGTACCTCAGGCCGTGGATGGCCGTCGTGAAACGGCTGTAAAAATTGGGCCGCGGACGAATCAGGCTGTAAAACGTATCCACGACCTCGCCGCCCCGCACGACCACCACGCCCACCGAGCAGACGCTCGTGCGGCGGCCGTTGGCCGTCTCGAAATCTATGGCTGCGAAATCGGTCATTTTCTGAAAAAACTCTTTACGCGGCAAAGATAACGCCCTCCGGGCAGAAAAGCAAATCGGCCGCGGCCGCGGAAATCCGCCGAAACCTCGGAGAGCGAAGGACATATCGCCGAGGAAAGGAGACGCCGGAAGACGAACGCACCGGGAGACGGAGCCAACGAGAGACGAGTACGGCAAGGGCCGGATGCCGGACGGAAACCGCCCCAGCCGCAACATTCTGCGGCTGGGGCGGCCGGACTCGGGGGAACTCCCCGGCATGAGGGAAAATCCGCTACTCCCACTCGATCGTGGCGGGCGGCTTGGAGGAGATGTCGTAAACCACGCGGTTCACGCCGCGGACCTTGTTGATGATTTCGTTCGACACGTCGGCGAGGAATTCGTAGGGCAGATGCACCCAGTCGGCCGTCATGCCGTCCGTGGAGGTCACGGCCCGCAGGGCGACGCAACTCTCGTAGGTCCGCTCGTCGCCCATCACGCCGACGCTCTTGACCGGCAGGAGGATGGCTCCCGCCTGCCACACCTTGTCGTAAAGTCCGGCGGCACGCAGGGCGTCGATATAGATTCGGTCCACGTTCTGCAGAATCTCGACCTTCCCGGCCGTGACGTCGCCCAGAATGCGGATCGCCAGTCCCGGTCCGGGGAAGGGATGCCGCCCGATGAGCCGCTCGGAAATGCCGAGCGAACGCCCCACGCGGCGCACTTCGTCCTTGAAGAGCAGCCGCAGCGGCTCGACGATCTTCAGATTCATCTTTTCCGGAAGACCGCCCACGTTGTGATGCGACTTGATCGTAGCCGAAGGACCGTTCACCGAACACGACTCGATCACGTCGGGATAGATCGTCCCCTGCGCCAGCCACCGCACGTCCTCGATCCGCTGCGCCTCCTCGTTGAACACCTCCACGAAGTCGCGGCCGATGATCTTGCGCTTCCGCTCGGGCTCCGAGACGCCCGCCAGATCGGCGAGGAACTTCTCCCCGGCCTTCACGCCCTTGACGTTCAGGCCCATGTCCCTGTAGGATTCGAGCACCTCGTCGAACTCGTTCTTGCGCAGCAGGCCCGAATCGACGAAGATGCAGTAGAGGTTGCGGCCGATGGCCCGGTGCAGCAGCACGGCGGCCACCGTCGAATCGACGCCGCCCGAAAGGCCCAGCACCACGCGGTCGTCGCCCAGTTTCTCGCGCAGTTCGCGTACGGTGGACTCCACGAAGCTCTCCGAAGTCCACGACTGCGCGCATCCGCAGATGCCGACGACGAAATTCTTCAGCAACTGTTTGCCGTCGGTCGAGTGATAGACCTCGGGGTGGAACTGAATGCCCCATGTCCGCTCGCCGCCGATCCGGTAGGCCGCCACGCGGACGTCCTCCGTCGAAGCGACGATCCCGTACCCTTCGGGAACGCGCGTGATCGTGTCGCCGTGCGACATCCACACCTGCGTCGTCGCCGGAAGATCGCGCATCAGCGGGTCCTGCGCGTCGCCCACGGTGAGCATCGCACGGCCGTACTCGCGGCTGGGAGCGGGCTGCACCTCGCCGCCGAAGGCGTGCGCAAGGTACTGCGCGCCGTAGCAGACGCCCAGCAGCGGCAGCCTGCCCTTGATCGCCGAAAGATCGGGCGTCGGGGCCTGGGCATCGCGCACCGAGAAGGGGCTGCCCGAAAGAATCACGCCCCGCACCGACGAGTCGATCGCCGGAATCCGGTTGAAGGGGTGGATCTCGCAATAGACGTTCAGCTCGCGCACACGCCGCGCGATGAGCTGCGTGTACTGCGACCCGAAGTCGAGAATGATGATTTTTTCCTGCATTCTGTGTTCGAAGTTTATCGTTTGCGTTTCGTTGCTCTTCCGCGCCGGAGGCTGGAAAGCGGAACTCCGCCGTAGCGGCGGCTCCCGTTCCCCGGGCGACGATTCCCGCCCTGCGGACGTCGGTCACGCACCATACGGCCGGCGACGCCGCGGGACAGCAAGGGCCGCGTCCCATCCCCACCCGGGAAATACCGGTTGCGGCCCGCCACGCCCCTACCGCTCGCTCGAATAGTTCGGGGCCTCGCTCGTGATCGTCACGTCGTGCGGGTGGTTCTCGACGACGCCGTTCGACGTGATGCGGATGAATTTCGCGGTTTGCAGCGCCGCGATGGTCGGCGAGCCGCAGTATCCCATGCCCGAACGGATGCCGCCGATGAGCTGGAAGACCGTCTCGCTCAGCGTACCCTTGAACGGCACGCGCGCCACGATACCCTCCGGCACGAGCTTGTTGATGTTGCCCTCGCACCCTTTCTGGAAATAGCGGTCGGCCGAACCGGCCTTCATGGCGTCGATCGACCCCATGCCGCGGTAGGTCTTGAACTTGCGGCCGTTGTAGATGATCGTCTCGCCCGGAGCCTCCTCCGTGCCGGCGAACATGGAACCGATCATCACGCAGTCGCCGCCCGCGGCCAGCGCCTTGACGATGTCGCCCGAATAGCGCAGACCGCCGTCGGCGATCACCGGGACGCCCGAGCCCTTCGCCTCGGAGGCCGCGGCGTAGATGGCCGACAGTTGCGGAACGCCCACGCCGGCGATGATGCGCGTCGTGCAGATCGAACCCGGCCCGATGCCGACCTTGATGCCGTCGGCGCCGTTGTCGATCAGGAACCGCGCCGCCTCGGCCGTGGCGATGTTGCCCACCACGACGTCGAGCGACGGATAGGCGGCCTTGATCTCCTGGAGCTTCCGCACGATATTGAACGAGTGGCCGTGCGCCGAGTCGAGCACCACGGCGTCCACGTCCTCGGCCACGAGCGCCGCGACGCGTTCCATCGCATCGGGCGTGATGCCGACGCCTGCGGCCACGCGCAGACGGCCCTTCGCATCCTTGCAGGCGTTGGGATGATCCTGCACCTTGGTGATGTCCTTATAGGTGATGAGCCCCACCAGACGGCCTTCGTCGTCCACGACGGGGAGTTTTTCGATCTTGTTGTTCAGCAGCACCTCCGAAGCATGCTCCAGCGCGGAGTTGTGCGTGGTGATAAGGCGGTCGCCGGGGGTCATCACCTCGGCGATCTTGCGCGACATGTCGCGCTGGAAACGCAGGTCGCGGTTGGTGACGATGCCGATCAGCTTCCGCGCGCCGTCCACGACGGGAATGCCGCCGATGCGGTTCTCCTTCATCAGATTCAGGGCGTCGCCCACGGTGTTCTCCTTCGAGATGGTCACCGGGTCGTAGATCATGCCGTTCTCGGCGCGTTTCACGCGGCGGACCTGCGCGGCCTGCTCGACGATGGACATGTTCTTGTGGATCACTCCGATACCGCCTTCGCGAGCCAATGCGATGGCCAGCGGTGCTTCGGTCACGGTATCCATCGCGGCAGACACGATGGGAATGTTGAGCCTGATATTTCGCGAGAAACGGGTGCGGATATCGACCTCTCGCGGCAACACTTCCGAATAGGCGGGTACGAGCAGCACATCGTCGAACGTAAGTCCTTCGGGCTGAACCCTTTCATTGATAAAAGACATAATGAACGTGGATTTTTGTTGCTCGCAAAATTAAGCATTTTTTTCGAAACGGCCCAAAAACCCGCCGCCGATCGCCGTTTTTTTATCAACAATTTATCAATACGGAAACGGCGAACCGGACTTTTTTCACTATCTTTACGATCGACGAAAACACCCGCCGCACGATGAAAAAACTGCTACCCCTGCTCCTCCTCGCCGCCGCAACGGCCTCCTGCACCCGCCGCCCCGTCATATCGGGCCGAATCGAAGGGCTGACGAACGACACGCTGATCGTCGTATCGTGCAAAATAGCCGATATGCCCGATCTATCGGACGATCTCGACAGTCGGATCCGTTATGACACGATTCTCGCCCGTCAGGGCCGGCTTACCTTCGATATACCGGTCGAAGTCCCCACCCAATTCATCATATCTCCTGCACAATTGCTGGAAACATTCCACGGAAGGCGATGTTTCACCCGAACTTCGGACATTCGGCTGTTTCTCGACAAGGGGGAACACGTCGTACTGAAGGGACGGATCGACTCATCGGTATTCAATTGCACAATCGAAGGGACACGCCTTAACCGGGAACTCAGCCGAAACAAACAGCAAGACCTTCCATTAAGCGTGGAAATGGACCGCCTGCAAAACTCCATGGAAGGCAAACCGCGCGCCGAACAGGAACGCATTTTCCGTGAGTTCGAACAGATAGCGGAGCGACAGAGACTCCGCAGGACAGAGTATGCCATGGCGAATCCGAACAGTCCCATTGCAGCCTACTATCTGACATACGCTCCGTTCGACAGCCTCGAGCACTATTACGCCAAACTGGGAGAAAAGGCCCGCAATTCGATTTTCAAACCGCTGATAGACCACCAGCGGCTCCGGGCCGATAAATACTGCAAGGTGCAAGCTGCGAAAGCCGGAACCGCTCCCGGCATGCCGGCCCCGGAATTCGTGCTCCGGGATGCCGACGGAAAGGAGTTCGCCCTCTCGTCGCTGCGCGGACGATACGTCGTGCTCGACTTCTGGGGAAGCTGGTGCGGATGGTGCATCAAGGGATTCCCCCGGATGAAGGCGTGCTACGAACGCTACAAGGACAAACTGGAGATCGTGGGCATCGCCTGCAACGACACCCCGGAGAAGTGGCGCGAGGCGATCGGACGGCACGGACTGCCGTGGGTACACGTCATAAACCCGCGGAACGCAGCCCCCGGGGACGACGTGACGGTCCGGTATGCCGTCGAGGGCTACCCCACCAAAATCGTCATCGACCCCGAAGGGCGCATCGCCGCCCGGTTCGTCGGCGAGAGCGAGGAGTTCTACGACAAGCTGGCGGAGATGCTGGAATAACGCCTCCGCAGCCCCCCTCTTCACGGACCGCCCCGGCTGCAATTCGTTGCAGCCGGGGCGGTCCGTATTGCGGAACACGGCGGACGGCGGTCCCCGGACGCGGAGAAGCCGGTGCTAATACTGCTCCTTCTCGTTGGGAAAGTCCCCCGACTTCACGTCGCCGACATACTGCGACACGGCATCGGTCATCACCGTATGCAGGTCGGCGTAACGGCGCAGGAACCGCGGCGAGAAGCCCTTGTTGATTCCCAACATGTCGTGAATCACCAGCACCTGCCCGTCGCACGCGCCGCCGGCCCCGATGCCGATCGTCGGCGCGGAAATTTCGCGCGTGACACGCCCGGCCAGCGCCGCGGGAATCTTCTCGAGCACGACGGCGAAACACCCCGCGTCGCTCAGCAGATGCGCGTCGCGCACGAGTTTCGCGGCCTCGGCCTCCTCCTTCGCGCGGACCGTATAGGTTCCGAACTTGTGGATCGACTGCGGCGTGAGCCCGAGATGCCCCATGACGGGAATGCCGGCCGAGAGGATGCGCTGCACCGATTCGAGAATTTCCTCGCCGCCCTCCATCTTCACGGCGTCGGCCTCGGTCTCCTTCATGATGCGCACGGCCGAGTCGAGCGCCACTTTCGAATTGCCCTGATAGGCGCCGAAGGGAAGATCGACCACCACCAGCGCGCGGCTGACGGCCCGCACCACCGAACGGGCATGGTAGATCATCATGTCGAGCGTGATGGGAAGCGTCGTCTCGTAACCGGCCATGACATTGGCCGCCGAATCGCCCACGAGGATCACGTCCACGCCGGCGGCATCGACGATCCGGGCCATCGAATAATCGTACGAGGTGAGCATGGCGATCTTCTCGCCGCGCTGTTTCATCTCCGTCAGACGGTAGGTCGTCACCGCCCGGAGGCTGCTTTCTACGGACATTTCTTCTTCAGAATTTAAATTTCAGGTGCGGCAAAGATAACGCAAGGCGGGCACAACGCAAAATTTATTTCGCTCCGCCCGGGATATGCTCCGCCCGATGCCCTCCTCTCCGCGGGCCGATCCGGCGAAAAAAACTCCACAGCACGACTCCGCCCGACACCGAGACGTTGAGCGAATGCTTCGTCCCGGCCTGCGGAATCTCGATGGCCCCGTCGCAGCGATCGACCGCCTCCTGCCCCACGCCCTCGACCTCGTTGCCGAAGACGAGCGCATACCGCACGCCCGGCTCGGGACGGAAGTCGTCGAGCATCGCGGCCCCCTCGACCTGCTCGACGGCAAGGATCGTGCAACCCGCGGCCCGCAGACGGTCGAGACACTCCGCCGTGGAGGGGTGATAGCTCCACGCGACGGTCAGTTCGGCGCCCAGCGCCGTCTTGTGGATGTCGCGGTTGGGCGGCGTGGCCGTGATGCCGCACAGGCAGATGCGCTCCGCGGCGAAGGCGTCGCACGTGCGGAAAAAGGCCCCCACGTTTTGCAGCGAACGGACGTTGTCGAGCACCACCGCGACGGGCATCTTCTCCATCGCGGCGAATTCGGCGGCCGACGGGCGGCCCAGCTCCTCGTTGGTTATTTTACGCATTCCCGGTTTTCATGAATGATTTCGGGGTCAAAAGTAGTCAAATAAAATATTTTGTCTAATTTTGGGGCCTCAACGCAAAGAAATTATGCACATCCGAAAACTCTTGCCGCTCGTCGTGGCCCTGTGCCTTTCCGGGGGGGGGCTCCGCGCGCAGAAAATCCTCGTCGGCGCCGACTTCGCCACGCGCTTCGACAACCGCGAATACGCCAACAACGACTTCAACCAGTCGCAGACGCTCTTCAGCGCCCGCCTCACGCCCCGTGTGGGCGTCGAATGGCAGGAGAAGAACCGCCTCGTATTCGGCGTGGACATGCTACAGAATTTCGGCCAGCACAACGGCGCGCGCGAACCGTTTCTGAGCGACGTCAAACCGCTGATGTATTACCGCTTCTCGACCGAGAACGTGCGGGCCGCGGCGGGTATCTTCGACCGCAAGGAGCTGATGGGCGACTACTCCCCTGCCCTCGTCAGCGACTCGGTGGCGTTCTACCACAACCGCCTGTCGGGCTTTCTGGGCCGCTACGTCTCGACGCAGCGCGAAAAGACCTACGTGGAGATGGCTATCGACTGGGAGGGCATGTACTCCGAGGAGTCGCGCGAAATGTTCCGCATCCTCTCGGCCGGACGCTACACACTCGACGGCGGATTCTATTTCGGATACGCCTTCTCGATGTTCCACTTCGCCGGCTCGAAACTCGACGAGAACGTGACGGACAACCTGATCGTGAATCCCTATGCCGGCTGGGAGTTCGACGCCTTCTTCGACTTCGACGTCCGGGCCGGACTGCTCTTCGCCCCGCAGCGCGCCCGCAGCGTGGACCACGACTGGAAAAAACCGTGCGGCGGACAGATCGACCTGCGGATCACCCGCTGGGGCGTGAAGATCGAGAACAACCTCTATCTGGGCGAAAACCTACAGCCCCTGTGGCAGTATTACGGCCCCGAAGGGCTGTACGCCGGGGAGCGGTTCTATTCCACGACCGAACATATCTACAACCGCACGTGGATCGGCTACGACCGCAAGTTCTTCGACGACACGATGCACATCGAAGCGGGCATGGTCTTCCACTACGACGGCACGGGCACGGGCACGCAGCAGATGGTCAAACTCTCGGTGGACATCCAAAAGCTGTTCGACATCGGCAGAAAGAGAAACTGACCCGCACGCCGCATCCGGCCCTCCCTCCCGGGAGAGACCGCACGCCGGACCGGCCGAGAGACCCGGGTCCCGGAACGACAACACAAAACCGCAATACTCAATATATGACAAGCGAAACCAACGAAACCCGCGAAAAGTCGCTGAACTTCCTCGAAGAGATCATCGAAGAGTCGATCGCCCGGGGCGAGAAACGCGTACAGACCCGTTTCCCGCCCGAGCCGAACGGCTACCTGCATATCGGGCACGCCAAGAGCATCTGCATCAACTTCGGCCTGGCGAAGAAATACGGCGGCCGATGCAACCTGCGCTTCGACGACACGAACCCCGTCAAGGAGGACGTGGAGTACGTCGATTCGATCAAGCGCGACATCCAGTGGCTCGGATTCCAGTGGGCCGAGGAGCACTACGCCTCGGATTACTTCGACCAGCTCTACGCATGGGCCGTCGAACTGATCCGCAAGGGACTGGCCTACGTGGACGACCAGACGCAGGAGGAGATCCGCGAAAACCGCGGCACGGTCTCCGTGCCGGGTACGCCCTCGCCGTGGCGCGACCGGTCGGTCGAGGAGAACCTCGACCTGTTCGAGCGTATGAAGAACGGCGAATTCCCCGACGGCGCGAAGGTGCTGCGCGCGAAGATCGACATGGCCCATCCGAACATGCTCTTCCGCGACCCGATCATGTACCGCATCATCCACGCCGAACACCACCGCACGGGCGACAAGTGGTGCATCTACCCGATGTACGACTACGCCCACGGACAGAGCGACTCGATCGAGCGGATCACCCACTCGATCTGCACGCTCGAATTCGACGTCCACCGCCCGCTCTACGACTGGTTCATCCGGGCGCTGGACATCTACCCGTCGCACCAGTACGAATTCGCGCGGCTGAACCTCACCTATACGATGATGTCGAAGCGCAAACTGCTCAAACTGGTGCAGGAAGGCGCCGTGATGGGCTGGGACGACCCCCGCATGCCGACGATCTGCGCCCTGCGCCGCAAGGGCTACACACCGGCCTCGGTGCGCAACTTCGCCGAAATGGTGGGCGTGGCCAAGCGCGACAACGTGATCGACCTGGGAAAACTGGAGTACTGCGTGCGCGAGGACCTCAACAAGGTCGCACAGCGCCGCATGGCCGTGCTCAATCCGCTGAAGGTGACGATCACCAACTACCCCGACGGCCAGACCGAGCTGTTCACCGCCGTAAACAACCCCGAGGACGAGACGGCCGGCACGCGGCAGGTCCCCTTCTCGAAGGTCATCTGGATCGAACGCGACGACTTCATGGAGAATCCGCCCAAGAAGTTCTTCCGCCTCTCGCCGGGCGGCGAGGTGCGCCTGCGCTATTCGTACCTCATCAAGTGCGAGGAGGTCGTCAAGGACGACGCGGGCAACATCACCGAACTGCGCTGCACCTACGACCCGATGTCGGGCGGAGGTTCGTCGAGCGACGGCCGCCGCGTGAAAGGCGTCATCCACTGGGTGTCGGCCAAAGATGCCGTGGAGGCCGAAATCCGGCTCTTCAACCCGCTCTTCACGAAGGAGGACCCCGACGACGTGGACGAAGGGCAGACCTGGGAGGACAACCTCAACCCCGAGTCGATGGTCCGGATCACGGGCTATCTGGAACCTTCGCTGCGCGAGGTTCCCGTGGGAGAGGCCGTGCAGTTCGAACGCGTGGGCTACTTCTGCCCCGACACCGATTCGACGCCCGGGCACCTCGTCTTCAACCGCACGGTGACGCTCAAGGATTCGTGGGCCAAGATCAACAGGTAGCCCCACCGCGACCCGAAGAACCGGAATGGCGGCGACCCGAAAGGATCGCCGCCATTCCGTATTCCTTGTGCAGGCCCGTCTCCGGAAACGATCCCGGCCCGCCGCAGGGCGGCAGCATCCCGCACCCGGGCAATCACATCAGCCGGCCGAAGGTCCGGCGTCCCAGCAGATAGCGCAGAAGAACCGACCCGCGGTAGATATTCGCGGCGGCCGATCCCCTGCGGGACGCCCGGATCGCGCGCCGCTTGCGGGCCAGCTCCCCATGCCAGCCGAGGAAGTCGCGCCAGGCGCGGAACACCGCCCGGAAACTGTCCGCACGCCCCTGCACCAGATACGACAGGGCCGCCAGCAGATCGAGCCCCGGGCGCACGACGGCCACGACGGCGCGCTGCCACGGCGAGGCGCACTTGTAGAGCATCGCCAGGTCATTGCGGTGGTTGTAGAAGACCTTGGCCGGAGAGTCGGTAGCGAGCGTGCCGCCGCCGAGGTGATAGACCCGGCTCTCCGGAACCACCCGCACGCGCCAGCCCGCCAGTTGCATCCGCCAGCAAAGGTCGATCTCCTCCATGTGGGCGAAGAAGTCGGCATCGAAGCCGCCCAGCGCGCGGAACACGTCGGCACGGCAGCAGAAAGCCGCCCCGCTCACCCAGAAGACGTCGCGCGCATCGTCGTACTGCCCCGCGTCGCACTCCACGCTCCGCAGGATGCGCCCCCGGCAGAAAGGATACCCCAGAAAGTCGATGAACCCGCCCGAAGCGCCCGCATACTCGAAGCGGCCGCGGTCGCGGAACGAGAGCAGCTTGGGCGACACGACCGCCACGTCGGGATGACGGCGCAGGCAGTCGAGCAGCGGCTCCAGCCACCCCGGAGGCGTCTCGACGTCGGAGTTGAGCAGCACGAAATATTCCGCTTCGATCCGCTCCAGCGCCCGGTTGTACCCGCCGGCAAAGCCGTAGTTCCGCTCCAGGCGCACCACCCCGACCGACGGGAATTCCCGCTCGAGCAGGGCGACGGAACCGTCCGTCGAACCGTTGTCGGCGACCACGACGCCCACCCCTTCGGGCGCCGCGTCCACGACGCTCGGCAGGAAGCGGCGCAGGTGCTCCTCCCCGTTCCAGTTCAAAATGACGATCTCAACGTTCGGCATCCGGCATGCGTTTGTGTTTCCAGCGGCGGTGCGACCACATCCAAAGTTCGGGCCGTTCGCGGATCACCCGCTCCAGCTCGCGGACATAGCGTTCGGTGATCTCGTTGGGCGCGACCTGCTCCTCGCCGTCGTAAAGCGGCACGAACGACATGCGGTAACGTCCCCGCTGCAAGCGGTCCATCCGCACGAAATAGACGGGCAGGCGGCAGCGCAGCGCGAGCTTCTCGCCGCCGTCGAAAAAGATCGTGTCCTGATTGAGAAAGCGGAACCAATGGCTGTCGGGACGGCGCGGAGGATTCTGGTCGGCGATGAGCCCCATCACGAGGTTCTTGCCGCGGAACCCCTTGTCGCGGTGGCGCAGATAGAAGCGCAGGCTCTCCTTCATCGAGACGGTCGTGGCGTAGTCGCCGTTGCGCAGGCGCTGGTACAACGCCTCGGCGACCTTGCTCCGCAGCGGATGATAGACGGCCACGACGATCTGCGTCGGGGCGTAGAAGCCCCAGAACGAGCAGTATTCCCAACAGCCGAAATGGGCCGTCATGGCGATCCAGTCGCGGCCCCCGACCTTCCGCAGGTGCTCCTCCAGTCCCTCGACCTGCAGGATGGAGCGCCCCTTGTCCGGAGTCAGACGGGCCAGGTCGATCGTATCGACGATCAGTTCGGCCAGCGTGCGGTAGAACCGGCGACGGATCGCCGCCAGCTCCTCGTCGCTCTTCTCGGGGAAGGAGTTACGCAGGTTCCGCCGCACCACCTGCATCCGGTAGCGCAGGCAGTAGCAGAGCACGAAGAAGAGCAGGTTTTCGACGACATGGAATTTGAACCAGTAGGGCATCGCGGCGAACAGGCGCGCCATCCGCCAGAGTATCTCCAGCCAGATCCGCTGAGCGATGTTCAGGTCCGTCCGCTTCATAACTTATCGGTATTGCGGGATTTGGGTTTGCCGGCCACGACGATGACGAACTCGCCCCGCGGCTCCGTCGCGCGGAAATGGCCGAGCACCTCGGCCACCGACCCGCGCACGGTCTGTTCGAATTTCTTGGTCAGCTCGCGCGACACGGAAACGGCGCGGTCGGGGCCGAACACCTCGGCGAACTGTTCGAGACACCGCACCACGCGGTAGGGCGACTCGTAGAAGACCATCGTCCGCTCCTCCTCCGCCAGTGCGAGCAGGTGTTTCGTCCGCCCCTTCTTCTGGGGCAGGAACCCCTCGAAGCAGAACCGGTCGCACGGAAATCCGCTCTGCACCAGCGCCGGAACGAAGGCCGTGGCGCCGGGCAGCGTCTCCACCTCGATCCCCGCCCCGACGCAGGTGCGCACCAGAAGGAACCCCGGGTCGGAGATGCCCGGCGTCCCGGCGTCCGACACGAGCGCCGCATCGCGCCCCGCGGCGATCTCCCCGGCGACCAGCTCGACCGTGGCGTGTTCGTTGAACTTGTGGTGCGACCGGAGCTTCTTCTCGATGCCGAGGTGTTTGAGGAGAAACGACGTCGTGCGCGTATCTTCGGCCAGAATGAAATCGACCGTGCGCAGCACGTTCACCGCGCGCAGCGTGATGTCGTCCAGATTGCCGATCGGCGTCGGCACGATATAGAGTTTTGCCATGCCGTCAAGCGAATTTGCGTTCCAGCAGCTCCATCAGCAGTTTCGCACCGTCGGAATTGGCGTTCCAGGCGTAGTTCTCGGCAATGTAGATCATGCAGTCGTCCAGATCGCCGAAGCCGTTGAGCGCATCGAGCGCCGCATCGAACGCCTCCCCGTCGCCGCCGAACAGATCGCGGATCATGAGGAACTTGTCGTTGATTCCGATGGCGCGGTGCAGGTCGGTGACCGGCTCGCTGCGCCGCAGTTCCGAGGCGATGTCGCGGGGCGGGGCGATGGTGTCGGCCAGCGTCTGCACGTCGTGGTTTATCACGTCGCCCAGCACCGCTCCGGGAGCCGCCGACGCAAAGTCCGCGACGGACTCCCCGCCGGACGGACCGGCCGGCTCTTCGACCGCCGGATGCTCCGCAGCCTCTCTCGCGGCCTCCGACGCGGAGACACGTGCGAAAAACGCCGCACCCGCCGAGTTCTCCCGTACCGAATCCGGACGGGGAGCCGCTGCGGCCGCAGCCCCTGCGACGGAATGCGGGGCGGGTTTCGGCGCAGGCTCCACCGTATCGTAGAGCGACATGATGACACGCTGCTTATGCCGGTGACGCAGGGTGGCCTCCTCCAATCCGAACAGCGTCGGGGCCACGGGATGCGACGTGCCTTCCGCGGCATCCCCCAAGGCGTCCGCCTCCCCGGAATCCGCCGGAACACGAACGGCCGCCGGGGCATCGCCGGAACTTGCCGGCACGGGGTCCGCGGAAACGGGGCCGTCGGAAACGGAATCGGCGGACGGCTGCGCGATCTCGGGTTCCGCCACCGGATCCGGAACAGCCTGCGGATCCGGCACGACAACCGCCTCCGGCGCAGCTTCCGGCTCCGCAGAAACGGCGGGGGCCGGATCGCCGTCCGGATCAAGCGCTGCAACGGATTCCGGAACAGGAACGAACGCCGCATCCGGAACGATTCCGGGTGCAAACGGTGCAGACTGCGCCGTCTCCGGCACAAAGTCGGACGCGAACGGTTCGGATTCCGGAGCGGGAGCGGCGGCTCCCGGGACTAATCCGGCGGATTCCGGAGCGGGAACGACAGGCTCCGGTGCGGATTCCGGCCGAATCTCCGGAAGCCCGGCAACGGAAGTCTCTTCCGCCGCCACGCCGCCGAAGTCAGGTCCGTCGTCCGGCACGGCGGCCGCACCGGCAGCCGGGTCGAGCGAGAGCACCTCGCCCAGGTCGATGGGAAAGGCGGCTTCCGGCGCCGGCTCCTCCGCAAGCTGCGCATCCGCAACCCCGCCGAAACGCACCGCGTCGTACAGACCGCGCAATTTTTCGAGCACCAGATCGCGCTCCAGCGCGCTTATCTCTTCCGGAGCGTTCCAGCCGCCGACGATCTCCGAAAGGCGCTGCAACTCGCTCCGCAAACGAATCAAATCCATAATATACGGGTAATTTGCCTTCAAAGATAGGAAAAAATTACGAACGCACCGCTTTCCGGCCCGGATGAATTTGCCGGCAACGGTTCGGAACGCCCCTTTTCCCGGCCGCAAAGGACCGCCGTACGCCGGGGGCCGGTCCCGCCGATCCGCTATGACGCCCCCGCTGCCCGGCTTCCCCATACGAAAAATTTTCAGACAAAACGCCATACAATTCCCGAAATAAAACATTTTTCGACTACCTTTGTAAAGTTACATACACAAACCCCAGACCCAAAGCGAACAATTCCAACAAAATCCCGAACGAACAAAAATCATTTCACACAACCTTCAATCCACCCGCACACCTATGACTTTCAAACCGCTGCTCCTTCTGCTCGGTCTCGCGTGCGCCCCGGCGGCGTCCGCGGCCCCGAAAAGCTACACGCTCTCCTCGCCCGACGGCGAACTGCAAGGCTCCGTCACGGTCGGATCCGACCTCCGCATCTCGCTGGAGGCCGACGGACGAACCGTGCTGGCCCCGTCGCCCGTGTCCATGACGCTCGCCGGAGGCGAAACGCTGGGACACGATCCCCGGGTCGTCCGCATCCGGAAGCACTCGGCGGACGAGACGATCGAATCCCCGTTCTACACCAAGGCGCGCGTCAGCGACCGCTACAACGAACTGACGATCTCGTTCCGCGGCGATTACAGCCTCGTGCTCCGCCTCTACGACGACGGCATGGCCTACCGGTTCGTCACCCAAAAGAAGGGAACGATCGTCGTCGAACGCGAGCAGGCGGACTTCACCTTCCCCGAAGATTACACGACCCGCGCACCCTACGTCCACCGCCTCGAGCTCAAGGATTTCGAATGGCAGTTCTCCAACTCGTTCGAGAACACCTACGTCCGGGAGCCGATGACGCGGCTCGATCCGCGGCGGCTGATGTTCCTGCCCGTGCTGGTCGAGCTGCCCGAAGGACGCCGAATGCTCCTCACGGAATCCGACCTCGACGACTACCCCGGCCTCTTCCTGAACGCCTCGCCCCGCGAGCCGCAACTGCGGAGCGTGCTGGCGACCTATCCCAGGACGGTCGAGAATCCGAGCGGCTACAACAACCAGCAGCAGATCGTCATCGACCGCGAGAAGTTCATCGCCCGGACCGACGGCACGCGCTCCTTCCCGTGGCGCATAGCCATCGTCACGAAGGACGACGCCGGACTGCTCCTCAGCGACATGGTCTACCGCCTGGGGGCCCCGTCGAAGATCGCCGACACGTCGTGGATCCGTCCGGGGCAGGTGGCCTGGGACTGGTGGCACGCGCTGAACCTCTACGGCGTGGACTTCGAGGCGGGCATCAACACCCGCACCTACAAATACTATATCGACTTCGCCGCCCGCAGCGGACTGGAGTACATCCTCATCGACGACGGCTGGTCGGTGAACGGCCCGGCCGACCTGATGCAGGTCGTGCCCGAGCTCGACCTCGAGGAGCTGGTGGCCTACGGACGCGAACGCAACGTGGGCATCCTCCTCTGGGCCGGACACGCACCTTTCGAGAACGACATGGAGCGCGTCGTGCGCCACTATGCCGAGATGGGCATCAAAGGCTTCAAGGTGGACTACATGAACCGCGACGACCAGCAGGTGGTCCGCTTCCTGCACCGCGCCGCCGAGGTCTGCGCCCGCCACCGCATGGTGCTCGACTTCCACGGGGTGTTCAAACCCGCGGGGCTGAACCGCACGTGGCCCAACGTGCTGAATTTCGAGGGCGTCTTCGGTCTCGAGAACCTGAAATGGTCGCCCGCGACCACCGACATGGTGACCTACGACGTCACGATGCCCTTCATCCGCATGGCGGCCGGACCGGTGGACTACACGCAGGGGGCCATGCGCAACGCCTCGAAGGAGAACTACCGCCCGGTGCACGGCGAACCGATGAGCCAGGGCACGCGCTGCCGCCAGTTGGCCGAATACGTCGTCTTCTTCTCGCCGCTCAACATGCTGAGCGACTCGCCCTCGAACTACCTGCGCGAACGGGAGTCGCTGGAGTTCATCGCCGGCGTGCCGACCGTCTGGGACGAAACCGTGCCGCTGGCCGGCGCCGTCGGCGAGCAGGTCGCCGTGGCGCGGCGCGCGGGCGACGTGTGGTATGTGGGCGCCCTGACGAACTGGGAGAGCCGCGACATGGAACTCGACCTCTCGTTCCTCGGAGAGGGCCCGTGGACGGTCGAGAGTTTCAGCGACGGTCCGAACGCAGCTCGCGCAGCCCGCGACTACCGCCGCGAAAAGGCGGCGCTCGACCCGTCGGGCCGGCTGAAGGTGCACCTGGCTCCCGGCGGCGGATTCGCCGCACGCATCTCCCGGTGACGGCGCGGCGATGCCCGCCCGCGGAAAGGCAGCGGCTCCGGCCGCTGCTTTTTTATGCGCAAATTGAAAAGAAATTCCTATCTTTGCGGAACCGCCCGGCCCCGCGCGCCGGGCGCGGTTCCGAAACGAATACAACAAGAGAGATACATGGCTTTACAATGCGGCATCGTGGGTCTTCCGAACGTCGGAAAATCGACCCTTTTCAACTGCCTGTCGAACGCGAAGGCGCAGGCGGCGAACTTTCCCTTCTGCACGATAGAACCCAACGTGGGGGTAATCACCGTCCCCGACGAACGGCTGGTCCGGCTGGCCGAAATCGACAACCCCAAACGCGTAGTACCCACGACCATCGAAATCGTGGACATCGCCGGACTGGTCAAGGGCGCCTCGAAGGGCGAGGGACTGGGCAACAAATTCCTCGGCAACATCCGGAACACGAACGCCATCATCCACGTCCTGCGCTGCTTCGACAACGGCAACATCACCCACGTGGACGGGTCGATCGACCCCGTGCGCGACAAGGGGATCATCGACACCGAGCTGCAACTCAAGGACCTCGAGACCGTCGAGAACCGGCTCGCCAAGACGCAGAAGGCCGCCACGTCGGGCGGCGACAAGCAGGCCAAGCGGGCCGTGGAGCTGCTCCTGCAATACAAGGCCGCCCTCGAACAGGGCCGGAGCGCCCGCACGGTCGAACTGGACAGGGAGGACCGCCGCCTGGTGGCCGACCTGAACCTGCTGACCGACAAACCGGTGCTCTACGTCTGCAACGTGGACGAGAAGAGCGCCGTGACGGGCAACGCCCACACCGAGGCCGTGCGCGCCGCCATCGCCGACGAAAAGGCCGAAATGCTCGTGATCGCAGCGGCGACCGAGGCCGACATCGCCGAACTGGAGAGCTACGAGGAGCGGCAAATGTTCCTCGAAGACATGGGCCTCGGGGAGTCGGGCGTGGCGCGGCTCATCAAAGCGGCCTACAAATTGCTCAATCTCGAAACGTTCTTCACCACCGGAGCCGACGAGACCCGTGCCTGGACCTATTCGCGCGGCATGAAGGCCCCGCAGACGGCCGGCATCATCCACACCGACTTCGAGCGGGGATTCATCCGCGCCGAAGTCATCAAGTACGACGACTACGTGGCGCTCGGATCGGAGAAGGCGTGCCGCGACGCGGGCAAGATCGGCATCGAAGGCAAGGAATACGTCGTGCAGGACGGCGACATCATGCACTTCCTGTTCAACGTCTGACCCGCCCCGCCGGACCCGCCCCGGAAGGACGCGGACCGGAGCGGCCGACACGTTATGTTCAACCTCAAAACGACAGAGCCATGAAAAACACGAAGTATTTGCTGCTCGGCATCGCAGCCGTCGTATGCGCCGCCATCGTGGGCCGCGCCTACACCTATAAATATCGCGCGCAGGACACTATCCTCGTGACCGGACTGGGCGAGGCGGAATTCACCTCGGACCTGATCGTCTGGTCGGGCGAGGTGACGGCCGAGGCGCAGCAGGTCGCCGCGGGATACGCCCAGATAGAAAAGAGCAAGCAGAAGGTGCAGGAGTACCTCGCCGCGAAGGGCGTCTCCGCCGGGGAGACGGTCTTCGCCTTCGTGAACGTCGAGAAGCAGTACGACCCGATCTACAACGCCAACGGCAACTGGGCCGGGCAACGCTTCGCGGGCTACCGCCTGCGGCAGCGCTTCACGGTGGAGTCGGCCGACGTGGAGAAGGTCGAGACCGTCTCGCGCGAAATCTCGTCGCTCATCGCCCAGGGCGTCTCGATCGAGGCCTACGCCCCGGACTATTACTACACGAAACTCGACGACGTGAAGATGGGCCTGATCGAGAAGGCCTCGGCCGACGCGCGGACGCGGGCCGAGAAGATCGCCCTGAACGCCGGCACGAAGATCGGCCGCGTGGCTTCGGCACGCATGGGCGTCTTCCAGATCACCGGAGCCAACACCAACGAGGAGTTTTCGGCCGGCGGGTCGTTCAACACCTCCTCGCGCCAGAAGAAGGCGCGCATCACCATGCGAATCGAATACAGAATAAAATAACGAGACAAGATGGAAAGACCCGTTCGGGTGCGTTTCGCACCCAGCCCCACCGGACCGCTGCACATCGGCGGCGTCCGCACGGCATTGTATAACTACCTGTTCGCACGGCGGCACGGCGGCACGATGATCCTGCGCATCGAGGACACCGACTCGCAGCGCTTCGTGCCCGGCGCCGAGGAGTACATCCTCGAATCGCTCCGCTGGTGCGGCATCGGGATCGACGAAGGCGTCGGCGTCGGAGGCCCCCACGCCCCCTATCGCCAGAGCGAACGGCGCGAGATCTACCTCAGATACGCCCTGCAACTCGTCGAGGCCGGATGGGCCTACTATGCCTTCGACACGGCCGAAGAGCTGGACGCCCTGCGCCGCGAGGCCGAGGCGCGCGGCGAAGCGTTCGCCTACAACCACGCCGTGCGCGGGCGGCTCGCCACTTCGCTGGCCCTTCCGGCCGAAGAGGTGAAGGCGCGCATCGACCGCGGCGACCAGTGGGTGATCCGGTTCAAAATGCCGGTGGACGAGGTGGTGAAGATGGACGACCTGATCCGCGGCCACGTCGAGGTGAACACTTCGACGCTGGACGACAAGGTGCTCTACAAGTCGGCCGACGCGCTGCCCACCTACCACCTCGCCAACATCGTGGACGATCACCTGATGGAGATATCGCACGTCATCCGCGGCGAAGAGTGGCTGCCCTCGCTGCCGCTGCACTACCTGCTTTACAGGGCTTTCGGCTGGGAATCCTCGCAGCCGGCTTTCGCCCACCTGCCGCTGCTGCTCAAACCCACGGGCGGCGGCAAGCTCTCGAAACGCGACGGCGACAAGATGGGCTTCCCCGTATTCCCGCTCTTCTGGACATCCCCCGCGACGGGCGAGACCGCCCGCGGCTACCGCGAGGACGGCTACTTCCCCGAAGCGTTCATCAACATGCTGGCGCTGCTGGGCTGGAATCCCGGCACGGAACAGGAGCTGTTCTCGATGCAGGAGCTGATCGACAATTTCTCGCTGGAGCGCGTCTCGAAATCGGGCGCCCGGTTCCAGCCCGACAAGGCCAAGTGGTTCAACGCCCAATACATGCACCGCAAGACGGACGCCGAACTGGCGGCCGTCTGCCAGCCGATCCTGCGCGAGCACGGCATCGAAGTCCCGGACGAAGCGGCGGGCCGTGCCGCAGGCATCATGAAGGAGCGTGCGCAGCTCATCACCGACCTGTGGGACCTCATCTCCTACTTTTTCGTGGCTCCCGCCGAGTACGAGGAGAAGCAGACGCGCAAATACTGGAAGGGACAGAACCCGGCGATCCTCGCCGAACTGCGCGGCGTGCTGGCGGGCATCGACGACTTCTCGAAGGAGAACACCGAGCGGATCGTCCACGGCTGGATCGACGAGAAGGGATACGGCATGGGGCAGGTGATGAACACGCTGCGGCTGGCGCTCGTCGGCGCCGGCAAAGGCCCCGGCATGTACGACGTCACGGAATTCATCGGCCGGGAGGAGTGCCTGCGCCGCATCGACCGCCTGCTGAAAAACCTCAAACCCGCCGAATGACCATGGTACGGATCGAACAACACGTATGGGGCATGACTCCCGAGGGCGAAGCGATCATCCTCTACACGCTCCGCAACGACCGCGGCGCCGAAGTGCGCCTGTCGAACTACGGCGCGGCGATCGTAGCCGCCTTCATGCCCGACCGCGAAGGCCGCATGGCCGACGTGGTGCTGGGCTACAAACACCCCGAAGGATACTTCCACGACGGCGCGGCCGCCGGCAAGAGCGTGGGCCGCTGCGCCAACCGCATCGCCTTCGGGCGGATGACGGTCGAGGGCGAGGAGTATGCGCTGGAGGTGAACAACGGACAGAACCACCTGCACGGCGGCACGAACAACTTCGCCAACCGCGTCTGGGAGAGCCGCGTGGAGACCAACCGCGTGGTCATGTCGCTCCTCTCCGAGGACGGCGACCAGGGGTATCCGGGCGAGCTGTGCGTCGAGGCCGTTTTCGATTTCGACGACGACTGTTCGCTGGAGATCACCTACCGGGCCCGGACCGACCGGACGACGGTCGTGAATCTCACGAACCACGTCTATTTCAACCTCGCGGGCGACGGCTCGGGATCGGTGCTCGACCACGAACTGCGGCTCAACGCCTCGCAGGCGCTCGAAATGAACGAACGGCAGATTCCGACGGGCCGGCTGCTCGACGTGGCCGGCACGCCGCAGGACTTCCGCGACTACCGGCCGTTCCGGCCCGGCATAGACGCGGAGTTCAACCACATCCGCGACTTCAAGGGATACGACCACCCGTTCGTGATCGACGGCTGGAGGCCCAATATCCTGGGCGAGGTGGGCTGCCTGCGCGACCCGCGGTCGGGCCGCTGCGTCGAGGTGCTCTCCTCGCAGCCCAGCGTGATGATCTACACGGGCAACTGGCTCGCGGGCGGCTGCCCCGAGACCAAGACCGGCGGCCGCTATGCGGACTACGACGGCGTAGCCGTCGAGTGCCAGAACTATCCCGACGCGGTGAACCATCCCGAATTCCCCTCGCCGCTGCTCCGGCCCGGCGAAACCTACTGCCAGAAGATCGTCTTCCGGTTCGGGAACTGCTGATTCACGGAAGCACGATATGTTCCGCCCCTGCCGCAATTTTTTGCAGGGGCGGAATCGTTATCGGTCCCCTTGCCGAAAGGAATCGGACTGTCATCTGTAAAGCGCTTCCGGCAAATCAAGTCTGCAACATCGGATTTCCCCGTCCTCGGAAAAAAGGCCAATGATATAACGATCGTCGGAACTGACACAAAGATTCAAAAGCGGAATATCGGCCAGCAGATCGCACCGATGAACTCCATTCCAATCATAAACCCGGATCAACCGGGTCTCCCGGGCCCGGCGGTCTGGATCCACCGTTCCCATATCCAGTTTCCGTCCGGAGTACAGCGCATAAATACGACGATCCGATGAAGCGGCATCTGCATAGTGAATCGCCGGATCCCGGAAACGCACACCCGCCGCAACATGCGGCTGCGGTTCGTAAACGGGTAACTCCTTGCGGATCGAAGCGATACGGACCGGACACCTATTCGCCCCAATTCCGTATATATCAAAGACATTCCCCATACTCGAAAAAAAAGCGAACCTGGAACAGGTACGGTTCGCAAGCAATTTTCCCTGATAGGCCATCACTTTATCCCGGAACGCATCCGACATGCCGTCATCGGGGAATTTTCCGAAACGACCAACGGCCTGTCCGAGCGTATCGAAAAGAGAAAACATGTGATTGTCGGTCGCCGCATAATCGCCGTACGACACGAAGAAATCCCCCGCCCTCACGGCATCAAACAAAGCCGTTCCGAATGTTACGGTATCCAACGGGACCATTTCACGCGAAAAGGAGACGACGCTTCTACCGACAGAAGAGACGGCTTGGAAATCACCGGTCACAGGATTCACTCCGACCACACGCAAATCAAGGTATTCACCCGGTCCCCGCCCCCTGCGAATCCGATTTTTCAAAACGCCTTTACGGCAATCGAACCGAACGACGACATTTTCACCCTGTCCTTCCGATTTAACGAGACAACTGTCAGCCTCGTCGAAGAAAAAAGGTCCGTAAAAATCAAAGATGTCGTCCAACCCCTCCATTTTCCGGGCGGAAACCTCATAGACAACTGCATCCGAAGCCTCCCGACCGCAGGAACAACATCCAATCAGCAACGCGAAAAATACCGATAATCTGCTCATAAATCATAAAAAATCTCCGAAAACATTTCCGGAGATTATATAGTATTAATACAAACAGCCCTTAACCTCCGTATATCCCAAATCATCGTCCAATATATAACATATACGAGACGGATAATAAACGCAAGGCCGCTGTATGATAACCTCGTCGCTTGTTAGAGCTTCACCATTCGCATCGAACAAATCCGGTACGTTTTTCTCGTTCTCATAACCGTAATAACAACTGAAGCCACAGCAGCAATCAATGCCGCGCCTCCTAAAAATAAATCTTTTCTCATAACCGTTCGATTTAAAAACAAATCAAACGAAATTTCTTGATTTTACCAACATTTCAAATGTAACCAATAAGAAGCAATAGAACAAACAAAACCGTCATAAAAAATAGCAAACAAAATTTTTTCACACAATAATCAGATCATCTTTTTAAACACTTAAATAAAAGACAAAAATTCATTTTTCTCACGTTTTTTTCATACCTTTGCCGCCGATATTTCGAAGGGGTGCCTTACTTTCAGGCTGAGATTATACCCATTGTACCGGATACGGGTAATGCCGAGACCGGGAGACGCATAATCGACACAACATACCCCTTTTCAGTGTATTAACTTAAAAAGTTTGACGATGAAAAGGATTATTCTTCCGATGCTCGCGGCCGCCGCGCTCTGCCCGGCCGCGCAACTCCGGGCCGCGGAAACGGCCGGCGGACGCACGGCGCATGCCGCAGCCGCCGCGGCGGAGAGACCGGACGACGACTCGCTGCGGATCTACCGGATGCAGGAGATCGAGGTGACGGCCACGCGCGCCACCGAGAAGACCCCCGTGGCCTTCTCGAACCTCTCGCACGACGAAATCGCCCGTAACAGCTACGGATTCGACATTCCGTCGCTGCTGGCGCTCACACCCTCGATGATCGCCACGAACGAGACGGGCATCGGAATCGGAGGCACTTCGATCCGCCTCCGCGGCACGGACGCCACGCGCCTGAACGTCACGGTGAACGGCGTTTCGATGAACAACCCCGACTCGCATTCGGTCTATTGGTACGACACGCCCGACCTGATCTCCTCGGTGGGAAGCGTCCAGGTGCAGCGCGGCGCGGGCATCTCGACCAACGGCACGGGCGCTTTCGGCGGTGCGGTGAACATGACCACGGCGCCCATCGGGACCGACTTCAGCGGCGAAGCCTCGCTCTCCTACGGTTCGTACAACACCAACAAGCAGGCCGTGCGCATCTCCTCGGGACTGCTGGGCGATCATTGGGTGGTGGACGCCCGCCTGACGCACATCGGATCGGACGGCTACATCGACCGCGGCGCGACGGACCTCAAGTCCTATATGTTCCAGACCGGATACTACAACGGACGGACGATCGTCAAACTGCTCTCGTTCGGCGGCAAGGCCAAAACCTACCTCACCTACAACGGCGTGACGAAAGACGAAATGAAATACAACGGCCGCCGTTACAACTCGGGCGGCATGTACCGCACCGAGGACGGACGCTACCACACGATCTACAACAGCAACGACGGATACCCCGAATGGCAGAAGGTCGATTACTACGACGACGAGACGGACAACTACCTGCAAATCAACAACCAGATCGTCGTGAGCCACCGGTTCAACGACCGCTGGGCGCTCAACGCCACGGGATTCTACACCTACGGCTACGGCTTCTACAAACAGTACAAGGACGACGCCGACCTCTGCGAATACCTCAACCTTCCCGCCGGGCCGACGGCCGACGTCAGCGCCGACCTGATCCGCGAGAAGATCATGCGCAACCACCTCGGAGGCGTGAACGCCGCGGCCAGCTACACAACGCGGAAGCTCGACCTCGCCTTCGGCGGTTCGTGGAGCTACTACACCTGCCCCCATTGGGGTACGCTGGACTGGGTGAGCGGCATGGAGAAGGAGCAGATCGGAGGCCGCTGGTACGACAACGACGTGAGGAAGCAGGATGCCAACCTCTTCGCCCGGGCGTCGTGGCTGGCGGCCGAGGGGCTGCGGCTCTTCGCCGACCTGCAATACCGCTACGTCAGCTACGAGGCGTGGGGCGTGAACGACAACTACATCTCCGCGGAGGACGGCATGCAGCCCATCGACGTGGACAAGCAGTACCACTTCTTCAATCCCCGTGCGGGCCTGAGCTACACGCTCGCCGACCGCAACGAGTTCTACTTCTCGTTCGCCGTGGCGCAGAAGGAGCCCACGCGCAGCGACTTCACGGACCGCCACATGTTCGCCGAGGACGACAGCTACCCCTCTTCCGAGAAACTCTGCGACTACGAGCTGGGCTACACCTACACGGCTCCGCGGCTCCGGCTGGGCGTGAACCTCTACTACATGAAATACAAGGACCAGCTCGTACCGACGGGCATGGTGAACGACGGCTACGACGCCCTGAACGTCAATGTGCCCGACAGCTACCGCCGCGGCGTGGAGCTGACGGCCTCGTGGCGGACGACCCGCTGGTTCACGCTGGGCGCGAACGCCACCTTCTCGCAGAACCGCATCGAGAACTACATCGACGCCCTGTCGGGAAGCCCCACCTACGGCGAGAATCTGGGCGACAGGACCATCGCCTACTCGCCCTCGGCCATGGGGGCGCTCTTCCTCGATTTCCACCACAAGGGTTTCCAGGCCCTCTTCCACACGCAATGCGTCGGCAAACAATACTTCACCAACAACGAGGTCGAGGCCCTCTCGCTCGACGCCTACTGCGTGACGAACCTCAACCTGAACTACACGTTCCGCACGCGCGCGGCGCGCAGCGTCTCGCTGGGCCTCCAGATCAACAACCTCTTCAATTCGGAATACGAAAGCAACGGATACGGATACTCCTCGATCTGGGAAGGACAGCGGACGGACATGGCCTTCTATTTCCCGCAGGCTCCGCTCAACGTGCTGGGTAACGTGACCGTACGCTTCTGACCGCTCACAGCGGCCCCGGGCCGCACAAGACACGAAAACGATGGACTGGAAACTCGCCCTGCAACTCACGGGGGTCGCGCTCGGCCTCCTCTACCTCTGGCTCGAATACCGCGCCGACATCCGGCTGTGGATCGTGGGTCTCGTCATGCCCGTCGTGCACGGAGCGCTCTACTACAAGGCGGGGCTTTACGCCGACTGCTCGATGCAGGTCTATTACGTGCTCGCAGGACTCTACGGATGGATCGTATGGCACAACGCCCAGCAGCGGAACGCGCAGACCGCCGGCACGCCGGAGAAGGCCGCGGCGATCGGCCACACGCCGCTGCGGAGGATTCCGGCGCTCGCCGGGGTGTTCCTCGCCGCGCACGGGGCGCTCTACCTGCTGCTCGCGCGCTTCACGGACAGCACCGTGCCCTTCTGGGACAGCCTCACCACGGCGCTCTCGATCGTGGCGATGTGGATGCTCTCGCGCAAATACGTCGAGCAGTGGCTCGTGTGGCTGGCCGCGGACCTGGTGACCGTCGGACTGTACCTCTACAAGGAGATTCCGTGGACGGCGACCCTGTACGCCCTCTATTCGGCCCTGGCCGTGGCGGGCTACCTCCGCTGGCGGCGGCAGGCGGCCGGGACACGGCCGTAACACGAAGGGAATGCGGCCGACACGACCGATGCGGCCAGCGGTGCGCCCGGAATGAGGCCGCAGCGGCCGCCTCCGAAACGGTGCGAAACGAAAAATGCGGTCGCAATGCGAAACAGGCGATGCCGACAACCGGCATCGCTTGTTTCATCTGCGGACTTTTCGTACTTTTGATTCCAAATCACGACCCGAATGAAAAAACGCCTGCTTTCTTTCCTCCTGCTCGCCGCCTGCCTGTCGCCGGCCGCAGCGCAACCCCCGTTCGAAAAGACCGTAGAGCCGCTTCCCGGCGAGCGGTGGTGGGGCGGCTTCGTCGCCCTGGGAAACCGGATGCCCTATCCGGCGGAGCTCGCCGAACAGGATCTCGCGCGAATCAACTACAACAACCAGTCCGTGCCGCTGCTGCTCTCGTCCGAAGGCCGCTACGTCTGGTCCGAACACCCCTTCCGGTTCCGGATCGAGCAGGGACGGCTCCACCTCTCCTCCGACCACGAGGCACTCGAGGCCGTGCACGCCGGAAAGAGTCTCCGCGACGCCTATGCGGCCGCCTCGGCGGCCCACTTCCCGCCCTCGGGAACGATTCCCGCCGAGCTGTTCTTCTCCATGCCGCAATACAACACCTGGATCGAGCTCATGTACGACCAGAACCAGCGCGACATCATGCGCTATGCCCGCAAGGCTGTCGAAAACGGCTTCCCGCAGGGAATCTTCATGATCGACGACAACTGGCAGAACGACTACGGGAACTTCGACTTCAAGGCCTCGCGCTTCCCCGATCCGCGGGGCATGATCGACTCGCTGCACGCCATGGGATTCCGCGTGATGCTCTGGATCTCCCCCTACGTCTCGCCCGACTCGCCCGAATTCCGCGAACTGGAGCGGAAGGGCTACCTGCTCAAAACCCGCCGGGGCGACCCGGCGATCGTCCGGTGGTGGAACGGATACAGCGCCTGCTACGACCTGACGAACCCCGAAGCGGTGGCGTACCTGCGCGGGAAACTCGAGGAGAACCGGAGCAAATACGGAACCGACGGTTTCAAGTTCGACGGCGGGGACGTGGCCTACATGCAGGCCGAACCGTATCTCTACCACGACCCCGAAGGCGACCCGAACCGCTACATGCAGCGGTGGGCCGAACTGGGCGGCACGTTCGCCTGCAACGAGCTGCGTGCCTGCTGGAAACTGGGCGGACAGCCCGTCGTGCAGCGTCTGGGCGACAAGGACTACTCGTGGCGGGCCCTGCAACTGCTCATCCCCGACATGACGGCCGCAGGACTGCTGGGACACCCCTACACGTGCCCCGACATGATCGGCGGCGGACAGTTCACCTCGTTTCTCGGGGTCGAACGGTTCGACGAGGAGCTGATCGTCCGCTCGGCGCAGGTGCACGCGCTGATGCCGATGATGCAGTTCTCCGTAGCGCCGTGGCGCATCCTCTCGCCCGAGAATGCGGCCGTCTGCGCCCGCTATGCGCAGTTGCACCGCCAATTCGGACCCTACATCCTCTCGCTGGCGCACCACGCGTCGAAGACGGGCGAGCCGATCGTCCGGGCGATGGAGTACGCCTTCCCGCACGAAGGGTTCCTCGAATGCCGCGACCAGTTCATGCTGGGCGACCGCTACCTCGTGGCCCCGATGGTCACGCCGGGGACGCAGCGCGAAGTGCGGCTGCCGCGGGGCGTCTGGCGCGACGACCGGGGCGAGACATTCCGGGGACCGAAACGCATCGAGACCGACGTGCCGCTCGACCGCCTGCCCTACTACGAACGGATCCGATAAACGACTGCATACATGGACAACAGACACCTCCTCCTGAGCGCCGGCGGCCTGCTACTGGCAGGCACGGCCCCGGCGGCCCGCCCCGCGAAACCCAACGTCATCATCATCTACACGGACGACCACGGCACGCTGGACATGGGCTGCTTCGGCGCGGCGGACCTCCGCACGCCCCACATGGACTCGCTGGCGGCCAGCGGCGTGCGGTTCACCCAGTTCTACGCCGCACCCGTCAGCTCGGCCTCCCGCGCGAGTCTGCTGACCGGGCAGTTCACCCGACGCGCCGGACTTACGGGCAACGCCGGCTACACGGGGCTGCCGCTCGGCAAGGAGACGCTCGCCGAGCGGATGCGCGACAACGGCTACCGCACGGCCTGCATCGGCAAATGGCATCTGGGGTCGTGGAAGGAGTACGCCCCCAACAGCCGGGGATTCGACTATTTCTGGGGCTTCCTGGGAGGCTGCATCGACAGCTACTCGCACTTCTATTACTGGGGCGGTCCGAACCGGCACGACCTCTGGCGCAACGGAGAGAAGATTCACGAAGAAGGGAAGTTCTTCGCCGCCGAGACGCTGCGCGAAGCCGAAGAGTTCATCCTGCGGGACGGAGACGACCGGCCCTTCTTCCTCTACTGGGCCGTCAATATACCCCACTATCCGTTGCAGCCGGCGAAGAAATGGCTGGACCACTACGCCGACCTGCCCGCTCCGCGGCGCATGTACGCGGCCTTCGTCTCCACGTTCGACGACTACCTGGGCCGGCTGCGCGCATTCCTGCGCGAACGGGGGCTGGAAGAGAACACCCTCGTCATCCTCCAGTCGGACAACGGCCACAGCACCGAGGTCCGCACCTTCGGCGGAGGCGGTTACTGCGGCGACTACCGGGGCGGCAAGTTCTCGCTCTTCGAGGGCGGCATCCGCGTGCCGGCCATCGTCTCCTGGCCCGGACATCTGCCGCAGGGCGAGACGCGCGACCAGACGGCCATGAACATCGACTGGTTCCCGACGATTCTGGAGCTGTGCGGGCTGGACGCCTCGGGAATCGACGTGGACGGCCGGAGCCTCGTACCGCTGCTTCGGGACGCCTCGGAAAAGTCTCCGCACGACGTGTTGCACTTCGATTTCGAACGGCAGTGGGCCGTGCGGCAGGGCGACTGGAAACTGCTCTGCAATGCGATCGACGTACGGCCGGACGACCGGAACGAAACGCTCGAAGGGCTGTATCTCACCAACCTCGGAATCGACCCCACGGAGTCGGAGAACCTGCTCGGCGAATACCCCGAAAAGGCGCAGGAGCTGCTGAAGCTCCGCGAAGCCTACGTCGCCTCACTGGAGGAAAACGACCGGCGGTAGCAGGCCGTTCCGGCTGAAAAGCATCGCCCCTGCCGCGTTGCGGCAGGGGCGATGACATAAGGAAAAGGACGGAACGGCCTCCCCGCAGGAGCGCCGCCCCGGAATCACTCGACCTCCGTCAGATAGATGTTGCGGAACTCCAGCGGACCGCCCTCGCTTTGCAGGGCGATGTAGCCCCGGGTGTTCACCCCGCTGCACTCGTTCTGCAACACGCCGTTGACATAGACCGTGATGCGGTCGCCCTTGCAGATCACTTCGGCCTCGTTCCATTCGCCGGCGGGTTTCTCCGAAGCGCCGCCCACGCGTTTTTTGACCGGAACGCCGCCCTCCGGCGATTCGACCCCGGCCATCGTGGCGCCGCCCAATCCCAGCAGGTCTCCGGCATTCCCGGACTCCAACTGGCACTCGATCAGCGAAGGCCAAAGTTCGTCGCCCTCCTGGATGCGCTGGAACAGCCCGCTGTTCGAGGGCTTCCCGATCCAGCGCCACTCGGCGTGCAGGCGGTAGTCGCCGTACTGCTCGGCCGTGCGCAGGAACCCGAAAGGCTGTCCCGCCACGCGGATGCAGCCGTCCTGCACGGTGAAGACCTCCGCCGCAGCGGGGCCGCCGGCCGTGACGCAGACCCATCCCGTGAGGTCGCGGCCGTTGAAAAGTTCGGTTTTCGCGTCTCCGCCGCAGGACACCGCCCCGACGGCCAACGCCAGCAAAAGGATTTTGCACTTCATACGCATCTGTTATTTTTTGGGTTCGGAAAACAATCGCGGGAATCATTCGGGCAGTCCGAGCTCGCCGATACGGGCGAGAATCTCCTCGCGGCGGGCCCGCGGCGTCACATTCCGCCGCACGACCAGCAGGTAGGAGTTGCGTATCTGCGCGCGGATGAAGGCATCGGGCAGGTCGCCCGTCGTGCGCACGTCGTTCCACAGACGCTTGTTCGTATGCCAGGCGGGCGTCACCTCGTCCGGATAGCGCTCGCGCAGCAGCAGCGCCTCTTCGGGATCGCACTTGAGGGCGATCCGCTCGAATCCGACCATGTCGGCGAAGGCGTACATCCGGCCGCCGACCTTATAGACGAGCGTCGTCTCGTCGAAGGGCGTGCACTCTTCGGTGAAGGGCAGCGAAAGACAGTAGTCGCGAAAAGCCAGAACATCCATAACCGGTCGTGTTGTGCGGTAACAAATATACGCAATATTTTTGGCACACGGATTGCGATCCGGGGAATAATGAACCAACATCAATTCGGAATATGAAAAAGATTCTCCTTTGTGCATCCCTGCTGGCGGTATTCGCCGCAGGTTTCGCCGGCTGCTCGCAGCGCCGGGAATGGAACCGCGAAGAGCGCAAGGCCATGCGCGACGCCCTGCGCAGCTACCGGCAGATGATCTACCTCGACGACCTGACCGATTCGGAGTTCGTCCTCTTCTCGGACGGGGTGGCCGGAGAGCTGGAAAACGCCTATCCGGTGTACACCACCTTCATCCAGATGCCGGGCGTGAACGACACCGTGGACATGTTCGTCGTCACGACGATCGTCGAAGAGCTCGATGCCGACGCGCACAACATGCGCCATATTTTCCCCTACGACTACCTCGTGGGGCAAGGCGTGCTCCCGGCCGGACTGGACCGCAGCCAGCAGAAAGCCTTCTACACCTGCCTGGCAGGCAAGGTGAACGCGACCTACTCCACGATGGAGCAGTTCTTCAACGCCGTGCTGGCCGATACGACCGACCTTTCGCAACTGCGCCGGCTGGAGGGACAGTGCGCCGACGAGCTGTTCGACTGGACGGTGACGGAGATCGACGTCATCGAAAGCGTCCCGGCCCGATAGCCGCCGGAAGGAATACGGAAAACCGGGGCGTGCCGAACATTCGGCGCGCCCCGGTCGTTCGCGGTCTCTCCCCGCGCATCGTCCCGAAATGCCCGGACCCTCACCCGGCCTTGCGGGCGGAGTCCTCCGCCGGGACGTGCCGTTCGTAGAACTCCTTCGCCACGACGATCCGGATCGCCTTGTGGAGAATCGAAAATTCGAGCGGCGTATGGCCCAGCGGCTCGCCGTCCACCTCGACGCCCACTTCGGGCGACGACTCGATGCGGATGCGGCTGCCGCGCTCCTGCAAGATATGCCGGATGCGGTAGATGCCGCCGTTGAACAGGTAGTGGAACCGGAAAAGCAGATGCCAGAAATGCACGGGGCGGATCAGCGACAGGTCGAGCATCCCGTCGTCGGCCACCGCCTCGGGAAGCTGCTGCAGGCCGCCGCCGTTGAACTTGCAGATGCCGACGGCCGCCGAAAGCAGCAGGTTGTTGTAAACCAGCCGCCCGTCCACCCACACCTTGACGCCCGTGGACTTGTAGCGGAAGAAGTTGCGCACCAGACACCACGTATAGCGCCAGCGGCTCTTGCGGCCCTTCTTCTTCAGGTGCGAGAGCTTCCGCACCACATGGGCGTCGAAGCCCGCGCCGGCCACGTTGGCCATGTAGCGGTTCTGCCGGTAGTGCGCCTCCTCGTAGGAGACCACCCCGACGTCCTGCAGGAAGGAGCAGCCTTCGCTGATGGCCTGCACGGCGTGCCGGTAGCGGTTCGAAATGCCGAACGTGCGGACCCAGTCGTTGCCCGTGCCCACGGCCACCACGGCCAGCAGCACCTCGTCGGGACGCACCTCCTGCTGGATGAACAGCCCGTTCACCACCTCGTGCAGCGTGCCGTCGCCTCCGACGACGATGATGTGGCGGTATCCCTCGCGGACGGCCGTCACGGTCAGCTCCGTGGCGTGGAACTTGTGCTCCGTGAAGACCGGTTCGCAACGGATGTGCGCATCGCGCAGGTGCTTCGAAATCTGCGGAAAGTGGTCCAGTCCGCGGCCGCCTCCGGCCACGGGATTGACGATGACGAACCACTTGGCGCCGGAGTGCGGCCCGCTACTTTTCGGGAACATTGCGCAGCGTGTGAACCAGGAAGTCGTAGAATTTCCCGACCGAGGCGATCTCCACCTTCTCGTCGGGCGAGTGGGGATAGCGGATCGTCGGGCCGAACGAAATCATGTCCAGACCGGGGTACTTGCCGCCGATGATGCCGCATTCGAGTCCGGCGTGGATCGCCGTCACGGCGGGCTTGCGGCCGTAGAGCGCCTCGTAGGAGGCGGTCATGGCCTTCAGGATCGGCGACTTCATGTCGGGATTCCAGCCGTCGTAGGCCCCCGTCAGCTCCGTCTCGCCTCCGGCCAGCGCGAAGACCGCGGCGATGGCCTCGCCCAGCGCCTCCTTCTCCGAACGCACCGAACTGCGCAGCAGGCACTGCATCTTCACCGTCGAGCCGTCCGAGACCACGCGCGCCAGGTTGCCCGACGTCTGCACCAGCCCGGGCATCGAGAGCGACATGCGCTGCACGCCGTCGGGACACCCCGCGACCGCGCGGATCACCTTCACGGCCACGTCGCGCGGCAGCATTCCGGCGGGCCTGGCACACTTCCCGACCGTGACCGAAATGTTCTCCTCGATCCCTTCGAACTCCTCCCGCACGGTCTTTTCGTACGCGGCGACCGCCCCGGCGAAAGCGTCGTAATCCGCCTCGGGGAGCAGCACAACGGCTTCGGCCTCGCGCGGAATGGCGTTGCGCAGTCCGCCGCCGTCCACCGAGCAGAGCAGCAGGGGGCAGGGCGCGGCATTGAGCAGCCGGAACAGCAGTTTGTTGGCATTGGCGCGCTGGCAGACGATCTGAATGCCCGAATGGCCGCCCTTGAGGCCCCTGACGGAGATCTTCGCGGCGACGTAGCCCGCGGCGGGCGTCGGCTCCTCCGCATAGCGGAACGTCGTGTTCGCGTCGAGCCCTCCGGCACAGCCCACGTACAGCTCGCCCTCCTCCTCGGAATCGAGGTTGAGCAGGATTTCGCCCTGCAACACCCCGGGCCGCAGCCCGAAGGCGCCGTCCATGCCGGTCTCCTCGGTGGCCGTGAAGAGCGCCTCCAGCGGCCCGTGCGCGAGCGTGTCGTCCTCCAGCACGGCCAGGATCGAAGCCACGCCGATGCCGTTGTCGGCCCCGAGCGTCGTGCCGTCGGCCGTGACCCATCCGCCGTCCGCATAGGCGTCGATCGGGTCTTTCTCGAAATCGAACGTCTTGTCGTTGTTTTTCTGCGGAACCATGTCGAGGTGCGCCTGCAGGATGACGCCCTTGCGGTTCTCCATTCCCTTCGAGGCGGGTTTGCGGACATAGACGTTGTGCGCCTCGTCCTCGCGGGCCTCGAGGCCGAGCCCCCGGGCGAACTCCAGCACGTAGCGGCGGATGGCCTCCTCGTGATGCGACGGGCGCGGGATGCGGACGATCTCCGCGAAATGTTTCCAGACGAGCGCCGGTTCGAGCGCTGCAAGATTTCTGTCCATGACTTATTCGTTTTTGGTTTCCGTATTTTCCGTATCCGATTCTCCGGATTCCGCCGGCCCCGCGCCGGCGTGCCGGTCGAAGGCTTCGACGATGTGCTTGACGAGCGGATGGCGCACGATGTCGCGCTTGTCGAACTCGACGATGCCGATGCCCTCCACGCGGCGCAGGATCTCCATCGCGCGCACCAGTCCGCTGTCGCTCCTGCGCGGCAGGTCGATCTGCGTCACGTCGCCCGTGACGATGAAACGCGCGTTGCGCCCCATGCGCGTCAGGAACATCTTGATCTGCGCGAGCGTGGTGTTCTGCGCCTCGTCCAGAATGACAAAGGCGTTGTCGAGCGTCCGCCCGCGCATGTAGGCCAGCGGTGCGATCTGCACGGTCCCCTCTTCGAGGAACTTCTGGAGCTTCGCGGGCGGGATCATGTCGTTGAGCGCGTCGTAGAGCGGCTGCAGGTAGGGGTCCAGCTTCTCCTTCATGTCGCCGGGCAGGAAGCCCAGCTTCTCGCCCGCCTCGACGGCCGGGCGCGTCAGGATGATGCGCCGCACCTGTTTCTCCTTCAGGGCCCGGACGGCCAGCGCGATGGCCGTATAGGTCTTGCCCGACCCGGCCGGGCCGACGGCGAAGAGCAGGTCGCACTTGTCGTAGAGCCCCACCAGCCGCTGCTGGTTCACCGTGCGGGCGCGGACGATGTTGCCGTTGTTGCCGTACACGATCACGTCCTTGTCCGCGGGGGCGTCCGCTGCTCCGAAGCCCCCCGCGAAACACTGGTCGATGACCTGCGGGGAGATGTGCCCGTACTTGAGGTAATAGGCCGCCAGCCCCTCCATGCGGGCGGCGAACCGGCGCGTCTCCGCCTCGGGGCCGAGCACCTTGAGCGACTGTCCGCGCGCCACGATCTTCAATGCGGGGTGCAGCGCCTTGATCTGTTCCAGATAGACGTTCTGCGCCCCGTACAGTTCGCGGGGATCGACCCCTTCGACGGCGATTTCCCGTCCGAGCGTCTCCGTCATAGGCTAAAACAGATAACCGAAACTCAGTGCGACGTTGTACGAGCGGAGCTTGTCGAGCTGCTGGCCGTCGGGCAGCACGACGTCGTGCTTGGCCCGGAACTGGCCGTTGTAGCGCAGATCGACGAGCAGGTGGCGCATCAGCACCACGCCGGCCCCGACCGTGAACGAGACCGTGGGACGCACGCGCCCGAAATCGAGCAGGTCGCGCCCCGACTTCTGCTTGCTGTCGTTCATCACAGTAAAGACCGGTCCGGTGTAGATGCGCACGGGATGGAGCAGCCGCAGCGACAGCAGCACAGGCACGTCGATCGAATTGGACTTGAGGTTCACCTCCTCGCCCCCCTCGGGCCGGATGCGCATGCCCTGGCGGACATAGAGAATCTGCGGCTCGACGGCGAAGGCGCCCAGATTCACGGCCGTCACGATGCCGGCCTGCCAGCCGCATTTGTTCCTGATATCCGTCCGGTCCATGTCGGTCGTATAATCGGGAATGCTGATACCTCCGATCACGCCCCATTCCACCCGCGTGCGGGGCCGCTGCGCCGCCACGCTCCATGCGGCGGCTGCAAGCAGCAGGGTCAGTACGATTTTTTTCATATCCGTTGTTCGTTGTTTGTCAGTTTCACGCTCGCCCAGAGCATGTAGCACACCAGCACGGCGACGAAGAGCATCCCCCAATGCGGACTGCCCGCCGCACGCGCGACGGCGCCGCACGCCGGACCCGACACGGCTCCCGCCGAAATGGCCAGAATCATCAGCCCGGCCACCTCGTTGGCCCGCTCCGGCACGGCACGGGTCGCCACGGAGTAGAAGGTGGCGAAGACGCACGCCATGCCGAAGCCCATGAGGCCCACGGCGGCATAGATCACCGCCCCGCTGTCCGTGAAGAGCAGCACGAGGCAGAGCGCCAGCACCCCGGCCATGTTCCAGCCCAGATACTTCGTGTCCCGGACCCGCACGAGGGCCCACGCCCCGACGATCGTCCCGACGATGCGGCAGGCGTAGAAACCCGTGGTCGTGAGGATCGACGAAGGGTTGTCGATCAGCCGCACCGAGAGATAGCCGATCCCCACGTCGGCGGCGATGAAGCATGCCACGCCCAGCGCCGAGAGCAGCACCGCACGGTTCTTCAGCAGACCGAAGCAGGCTGCCAGTCCGACGGAGGTTCCGCTGCGCGGCGGCTCGGGCACGGAGGTCAGTTGCAGCCACACCCCGCCCGCGACCGTGAGGGCCGCGTAGATCGGCAGCAGCAGACGCCACGACCCGGTCGCGGCGACCAGTCCCGTCACGATCGGCGCCAGCAGGAGCAGCGACGTGTTGCGGAAAATCTGCCCCACGGTCAGGTAGCTCGTCATGCGCTCCGCGGGAACGATGGTGGCCAGCAGCGGATTGACGGCCACCTGGATCGCCGTGTTGCCTATACCCAGCAGGCCGAACCCGGCGAAGTACCACCCCAGCGCGCATCCCTCGCCGGCGGCATAGGGCACGAGCAGGCCGGCGACCGTGAGGAGATAGCCCGCGAGCGCCGTCGTCTTGCGGCCCCGGCGGTTCATCCATGCGGCAAACGGCGCCGAAAGCACCAGAAACCAGAGGAACACCATCGTCGGAAGGAAGCTCACGGCCGCCTGCCGCTCCGCGGGGAACTCCGCGGCGATACGCCCCGTGATCGGAGCCACCATGTCGCAGAAACCCATGATGAAAAATCCCGCGAGCACGGGACCGAGCAACCGTCTGTCCACTCTCTCGACACCCATAACCAAAGCCGTTCCGGTTTTCAATGATTTTTCAAAGTTACGCTTTTTTGCCGAAAAGCGAAGCATCCGCCCCCGTTTTTTTGCGCCGCGCCGCCATGCGAGCGTCTGGACCGGACACCCCTTCCGCCTCTGCATCACGGACATGCCGGCCGGATTCCCCGGCGATGCGGACAACTTCCGGGAGTTGCATGCCTCGCATCTTTTGCCTATCTTTGTCCGACGGCCGGAGGTCCGCCCGTCACCGAAAACACCTGCCACACATGAAAAAACTGCTTCTGCCGCCCGTTTTCGCACTGCTCTGCCTGTCATCGCACGCCCAGGAAAACAGAATAACGATCGACGCAGGCGCCAGCCTCGGCGAGATCTCCCCGTACGTGTACGGACAATTCGTGGAATACATGGGACGCTGCATCGACGGAGGCATTTTCGACGAGGACTCGCCGCTGTCCGACAGCCGGGGATTCCGCCGCGACGTGCTGGAAAAGGTGAAGGAGCTCTCCCCGACGATGCTGCGGTTCCCGGGCGGAACGGCGGTCAAGACCTTCCACTGGGAAGACGGGGTGGGTCCCAAAGAAGAGCGCAAGGCGAGGAAGAACCTGATCTGGGGCGGCATCAACGATTTCCATTTCGGCACGTGCGAGTTCATCGAGTATTGCAGGGAAATAGGCGCAGAGCCCTGCCTCGTGGTGAACCTCTCCACCGGATCGCCCGAAGAGGCGGCCAACTGGGTCGAATACTGCAACGGAACGGAAAACACATACTATGCCAACCTCAGGCGTTCGCACGGATACCCGGAGCCTTTCGGCGTGAAGTACTGGGCGCTGGGGAACGAGGAGGGGGCCGAACCCGACGCGGGACGCCATCAGGACCCCCGGAAATACGTGGAGGACGTGTGGCATTTCATCAAACTGATGAAACTGACGGACCCGTCCATCAAACTCATCGCCAACGGCGAAGGGGGCGACATGCGCTGGAACGAAACGGTTCTGGACGGCCTGGGCGGAGCCGTGGACTACATCTCCTACCACAACTACGTGAACACGGAGGAGGGAAAGCCCTACTCCCTGTTCCGGAAGATCAAGGCGGCGGACAGGGGGCTCGCTGCCCTGGGCGCCTTCATCCGGGAGAACTGCCCGGACTCCGTTGACAACTGGCAGGTATGGTACCGCTTTCCCCCTCGCCAGGACCGTATCAGAATCGCTTTCGACGAATGGGGAATCTGGGAGGCCGGAGGACCTCCCTACGGGACGACCAACACCTACGAATGGCGTCACGGGCTGGCGACGGCATATTTTCTCAACGCCATCCACCGCAACGCCCGCCACGTAGGAATAGCCAACTGGGCGCAGATGGTGAACATCCTCGCCCCGATCATGACCGACGAAACCGCCTCGGTAAGGCAGACGACGTTCTTCCCGCTCCGGGAATACCGCGCGAAAGGACTGAAAGAGAGCGTAAAGGCCGAGGCCGTATCCCCCGCAATGGACACGGACGTCGGTTCGCTGGACGTCTCCGCGACCATCGACCGGGAGCGCGGAAGGCTCAACCTGTTCGTCGTCAATCTCAACCCGAAGGCCCTGAAGACGCGCATCGTCTTCGAAAACTGCAAGGCGGACAAGCTCATACGGACCACCGTGCTGTCGGCCGCGTCGCTCGATGCCAGGAACACGCTGGACGACCCGGCCGGGAACGTCGTCAAAACGGCCACGGACACCGATCCGGGAAAGGCGGACGAAATCACGTTCAAGGGGGAATCCGTCACGATTTGCGAGTTCGCGCTCTCCGGCCGATGACCTACGGGATTCGCGACGCAGGCCCGGCATATTTCCGCATGCCGGGCTTTTTCCGGATGCGGGACGCGGACGCCCCGGCCGGATTTTTTATCGCCGGGAGCTTGCGCATAACCCGATTTTTCCTATCTTTGTGGAAAAACTAAACACCGCACCGGATGATCCCGTTACTCGCACATATGGACCTGACGCTGCCGCTCGAAGACCCGATCCTGAAATTCCTGCTCATTCTGGTCATCATCCTCGCAGCGCCGCTGATTCTGAACAAGCTCAAAATCCCCTACCTGCTGGGGCTCATCATCGCCGGAGCGGTGATCGGCCCCCACGGACTGAACCTCGTGCTGCGCGACAGCAGCATCATCCTCTCGGGCACGGCCGGACTGCTCTACATCATGTTCCTCTCGGGACTCGACATGGACATGTCCGACTTCCGGCGCAACAGTTGGCGCAGCCTCGTGTTCGGCCTCTACACCTTCTGCGTCCCGCTCGGGCTGGGCATCCTGGCCGGGTACTACGTGATGGGGTTCCCGCTCTACTCCTCGATCCTGCTGGCCGGGCTGTTCGCCTCGCAGACGCTCGTGGCCTACCCCATCGTCAGCAAGCTCGGCATCGCCCGCGACAAGGCGGTGACGATCGCCGTGGGCGGCACGGTCATCACCGACACGCTGGCCCTGCTGCTGCTCACCGTGATCGTCGGCATGGCCACGGGCAACGTGGACGACATGTTCTGGTGGCGGCTCGGCGCCTCGGTGCTCCTCTGCATCGTCATCATCGTCTTCCTCTTCCCGCTGCTGGCCCACTGGTTCTTCAAGCAGGTCAGCGACAGCGTCTCGCAGTACATCTTCGTTCTGGCGATGGTCTTCCTCGGGGCCTTCTTCGCCCAGTTGGCCGGTCTCGAACCGATCATCGGCGCGTTCCTCTCGGGCATGGCCCTCAACCGGCTCATCCCGCGCACGTCGCCGCTGATGAACCGCGTGGAGTTCGTCGGCAACGCCATCTTCATCCCCTTCTTCCTGATCGGCGTGGGGATGCTCATCGACTACCGGGCCTTCTTCCGCGACTGGGAGAGCATCGAGGTGGCGGCGATCATGATCGCGCTCATCACGGCGGCGAAATTCATCGCCGCATGGCTCACGCAGAAGAGCTTCCGCCTCTCGAAAGACCAGCGGACCGTCATCTTCGGACTGAGCAGCGCCCACGTGGCGGCCACGCTCGCCGCCGTCATGGTGGGCTACAACGTCATCCTGGGCCACACGCCCGACGGGGAGCCGATCCGGCTGCTGAGCGAAAGCGTGCTCAACGGCACGATCCTCATGATTCTGGCCACGTGCATCGTCTCGACCTTCGCCACGCAGCGGGGCGCCCACAACATCGCCATGAACCATGCGCAGGACGATGCGGAGAAAGCGCCGCGCCGCGAGGACCACATCCTGATTCCGGTGGCCAACGAACGGTCGGTGGACGAGCTGGTGGGGCTGAGCGCCATGCTCAAACGCCCCAAGGAGCCCAACGGCCTCTACGCCCTGCACGCCATCGACAACAAGGCCGAGGACCCCAACATCGAGAAACAGGCCCGGAAGGTGCTCGACATCGCGGCGACGACCGCCGCCGCGGGCGACCTCTACCTCCAGCAACTGCTGCGTTACGACGTGAACATCTCGAACGCCATCGTGAGCGTCGTCCGCGAGCGCAACATCACCGACATCGTGCTGGGCATGCACCAGCGCACGCCCGGCATGCCGGCCATTCCAGCGATCCCGGGCATCCCGGGGGCTTCGGGTCCGGGCATCGGCCGCATGGTGACCGACGTACTGATGCAGAGCAACGTCACCACCTTCATCTACAGCCCCGCGCAGCCGCTGGCCACCGTCAAGCGCCACCTGATCGTCGTGCCCGAAAAGGCCGAAAAGGAGGCCGGATTCCAGGCCTGGGTGCACCGCATCCGGCAGTTGGCCGAGAACTCCGGCGCGAAGATCGTCTTCTTCGCCTCGGAAGGCACGCTCGAACACCTCCGCCCCCGCCGGGGCCGCAAACTCCCGGCCAACATCGGGTTCGTCGCGTTCGACCGCTGGGACGACCTCCCCTCGCTCGAACACGACCTGCGGAACGACGACTGCCTCTGGTTCGTGATGAGCCGCCGCGAGCGGGTCTCCTACCACCCCGCGATGAACCGCATCCCGGGCTATCTCGAACAGTACTTCGCGGGATACAGCTACGTGCTGCTCTACCCCGTGCAGGCGGGCGCCACGGAGAGCCGCTATCTGTAGGGAAGCATCGGACGCTGCCGCCGGGACCACGGTCCGGGGACGGCCGCGGGCGGCGCCTTTCATAATTCGCCCGATTGTTGTATCTTTGCACGCACAAACTCCGGTCCGGACGGCCGGCGGCCCGCAGGGCAGACGAAGCCTGCGGTCCGGCAGGAGAGGTCCGGTCCCGCAAAACGCAGAAAGAACATGAGCCTCGTAGCAATCGTCGGACGGCCCAACGTCGGCAAATCGACCCTCTTCAACCGCCTCGTCGGCGAACGCAAAGCGATCGTCGATGCGACGGCCGGAACCACGCGCGACCGCCACTACGGCAAAACGGACTGGAACGGCCGCGAATTCTCCGTGATCGACACGGGCGGCTACACCGTCAATTCCGACGACATCTTCGAAGACGAAATCCGCCGTCAGGTGATGCTGGCCATCGACGAAGCGGACGTCATACTTCTCCTGGTGGAGGTCTCCACCGGAATCACGGACCTCGACGAGCTGATGGCCGACATCCTGCGCCGCTCGCCGAAAAAGGTGATCCTCGTCTGCAACAAGGTTGACAACAACGACCAGATCTACTCCTCGCACGAATTTTACGCCCTCGGTCTGGGCGACCCCTACTGCATCTCGTCCATGTCGGGAAGCGGCACGGGCGACCTGATGGACGCCATCCTCGCGGCGCTTCCCGCCGACGACGCGGACGAAGCGGAGGACGACCTGCCGCGCATCACGATCGTCGGACGGCCCAACGTCGGCAAATCGTCGCTCACGAACGCCCTACTGGGCACCGAGCGCAACATCGTCACGTCGATCGCCGGAACCACGCGTGACTCGATCCACACGCGCTACAACAAGTTCGGCATGGACTTCTACCTCGTCGATACGGCCGGCATGCGCAAGAAGGGCAAGACGATGGAAGACCTCGAATTCTACTCGGTGATGCGGTCGATCCGGGCCATCGAGCAGTCCGACGTCTGCGTCCTGATGCTCGACGCGCAGCAGGGACTCGAATCGCAGGACCTGAACATCCACAACCTCATCGTCCGCAACCGCAAGGGGTGCGTGATCGTGGTGAACAAGTGGGACCTCGTGGAGAAGGACAGCAACACGATGAAGGAGTGGACCGAGTTCCTGAAAAAACGGCTCGCCCCGTTCAACGACATTCCGATCGTCTTCACCTCGGTGCTGAACAGACAGCGCATCCTCGACGTGCTCCAGACCGCGATCCGGGTGCACCAGTCGCGCAAACGCCGCATCTCCACGTCGGAACTGAACGAGGAGCTGCTGCCGCTGATCGAGAACTACCCTCCCCCCGCGACCAAGGGCAAGTACATCAAGATCAAGTACGTCACGCAGTTGCCGACGCCGACGCCGCAGTTCGCCTTTTTCGTGAACCTGCCGCAATACATCAAGGAGCCCTACCGCCGCTTCCTGGAAAACAACATCCGCGAACGGTGGGATTTCGCCGGAGTGCCCATCCAGATCTATTTCCGGCAGAAATAGGCCACGGAACCATCGCCCGAGGCGGCGCATTCCGGCAGTCGGGCTCCGACGCAAGCGAAGTCCCGGCGCCCCGCAGGCCCCGGCGCGAAAAAGACCCGCCCCGAAGCGACGACGCTTCGGGGCGGTTTCCGTTCCGGGAGGCAGAGGCTTACCGGGCGATGATCTCGAAAACCTCGGCCGGACCTTCGAGGGCCACCGAGGCCGCGCCGTCCGCCAGGGCGAGGCGGAAGAAAGGTTCGCCGACCGCCGTCTCGGAGAGCACGCTGCCGTCGGCGGCCAACTGCCGCACGCGGAGTCCGTCCTCCCCGGGCAGGTCCAGCAACAGCACATACTCCCGCACGCCGTCGGGAACCTCGAACGCAAGGCGTCCGTCGCTGCGGAACGACGTGCCGGGATCGCGGTCGAAGGCATAGAGCGCCCGCTCCGCATCCGCGGCCTCGATGCGGAACCCGAGCCGTTCGGCGCGCACGGGATTGACCTCGAACGAGCGCACGGCCGCCCAGTTGGTCCTGGGCGAGTCGAGACGCAGCAGCCGCACGTAGCGCGCTCCGACGGGTTCGCCGCTCCATTCGACGACGTACTGCCGCCGCAGGTCGTCGAGCAGCGGATGCCACGTCCGTCCGTCGGCCGAGTATTCGAGCCGCGCATGGTCGAAGTAATCCACGTCGTCGGTCGAGTTCCGGCCCTGAAGGATCGTCACCTCGGAAACCTCGCGCAGGGTTCCCAGATCGACGCCGATCCAGTCGCCGGCCTGCTGCGCACGGCCCGAAGTGTAGAAAGTCCCGGGGTCGTGGTCGAGCATCAGGCGGCTCTGCGTCGTGGCGAGGGTCGGGAAGGACCCGATGCCGCGGGCCGAAGCGGGCCGGTCGCCCGTCAGGCGCGTGAAGAAGCCCGCGGCCATGTCGTCCATCGCCTGCTCGTAGAAGGGCTGGAGCTTCATCGTGCCGGACTTGTGGGCCTCGTAGGCACTGCGGTCGGCGGCGCTCATCCGGTTGCGGACGTAGCCGCTCCAGAACGCCGCGTCGTCGCCCGTCTCGTAACATGCGATGAGATCGAGCGTCCGGAGCCCCCGTTCGCCCAGCTTGCGGAACTCCGCGAGCCACGGCCGCAGCTCGGCCAGCAGCTCCCGGTTGGCGCAGCGCTCCTCCAGCACGCCGGGCGCCGCAACCACCCGCCCGAACTCCTCCCGCAGGGCCGCGGCCTGCCCGGGAGTGTAGTCGGCGATGCGGAACGTCTCGGTCTCCCACGACTCGTCGCGGCGGTAGCCCGTCTCCGTGTCGCACGAATGGATGGCGAAGGTGCGGTACGCCTCGCGCGCCTCGGGAACCAGCTCCGCGAGCCCCCGCTCCCAGTTGTCGATCGGATTGTAGGCCGCCGTGTTCCACGTGTAGTCGGCCACGCCGTAGAGCGCCAGCTTCGACGCCTCGCCGTGTTCCATCGGGTTGCTGACGAAGCCGCACAGGTCGTCGGTCGTAAGCGTCGTGTCCAACCCATAGACCGGACCCTGCATCAGGATATGGCGCGCATAGTCCGTCACCGGATAGTTCCACCAGTAGAACGCCGGACGGCCGATGCGCGAATCGACCCACGCGAGCGTCTCGGGCGTGAGGTCGCTGCACACGACGTCGCCCGTCCAGAAGACCCGCACCGAGGGGTCGAGCGTCCGCCCGTAGATGGCCAGACTGCCCTGCGGCGTGGGATTCGCCCAAAGCCGCGAATAGTCCGTCGGGCAGACCACGAGCGGTGCGACATCGCCCTTGGCGCGGACGAAATCGGCGTCGAGGCGGTTCAGCAGCTCGGTCTGCCGCTCGGGGTCCGTGCCGTCGCCCGAAATGTCGTCGAAGAAGATGGCAAAGGCGCGCACGCCGAGGTCGTACATCCATTCGAACTTCTGCACCAGGTTGCGGTAGTCCTCCTCGTTCCAGCGAATGTCCTGCCCGGGGTGGATCGCCCAGACGAAATCGACGTAGTTGCGCCGGCACGCCTCGACCAGCTCGCGGATCTGCCGCGCCTCCGGTTCGGGATACGGCAGCCGCCAGTCGGGGCAGCTATGGTAGGGATCGTCTTTCGGGCCGTAGAGGTAGCTGTTCATCTTGAAACGTCCGTAGAAGTCGATGAGCGACAGCCGCACGGCATGCGGCCACGGCGTGCCGTAGAAGCCCTCGACGACACCCCGCGTGGGCAGGTCGGGATAGTCCGCGATCTCCACGAAGGGCAGCCCGCCGGCCGCGGCCGGACTTTCGGCGATCTGCCGGAGGGTCTGTACGGCATAGAAGGCGCCCCGCTCGTCGTAACCCGTCAGGGCGATGCCCGAGCCGTCGATCCGGAGCGCATAGGCTCCCGACAGGGGTTTCACGCCGCACCGGGCAGCCGCTTTCGCGCCGAACTCGACGGAAAGCGCCGTCCCTTTCCGCGCGAGGGGCAGGAAGCCCAGGTCGGCGGCGAAACGCGCCCCCTCGCCCCGCAGTCGGACGCCGCCCGACACGTCGAGACGCCCCTCGCCGCGGACGAGGCTATGGGGCACAGGATTGAGGGGCAGGCCGCCGTGATCGACGGCGTGTCCCGGCACGGGTCGCACGTCCTGCGACTCGGAACGCTGCGCGGCGAGGTCGAAATCGGTCTCCTGCCCCGACAGCGGGCCGCAGAGGAGCAACCCGGCGGCCAACAAGGCAAATCTGGTTCTGGTCATCGTTGAAAAGCAATTTGAGTTCTCGTTCCGTTACCCGGTCGTTTACCGGACCCGGTTCATCCGGACGTATTCGAATTCGGCGAACGACGTCTCGGGACCTTCGTAATAGAGTCCCGGACGGGCGACGCGGTCCCATTGCAGCAGTTCGCCCGGCTCCACGGGCCGCGTTCCGGCCTGCTGCCACGAGCTGCCGTCGAGGCTGTACGCGAAGGCCGCGGGGCCGCCGCCCCGCACCTCCATACGCAGGTAAACGGGGACATCGGCCGGAACGGCGAGAGGCCCGCCGAGCAGCTCCTCCCGTCCGTCGCGGACGAGGCGTACGGCCAGCCGTCCGTCTTGCAGTCCCCAGACCAGCAGGTTCCTGTCGTCGCCGTAGAGCGTCAGGCCGCTCCATCCCGCAGGACGCGCGAGGCACGCCGTCTCCAGCGTGTAGTCCGTCGTCAGGGCGCGCAGGCAGAAGGCCACGCCCGTATGCACGCCCTCCTTCGCACGGCCGCTCAGGCAGAGCCGCCCGTCGGCCTGCTCGACGTCCGGCACGGCATAGGGATAGTTCCACGACCACTCGGGACGGATGCGCGGCGAGGAGAAGTCGTCCGCGAAGTCCTTCACCGGCTCCTGTGCCGTGCCGGGCAGCGGCAGCGGACGCCGCAGGAGGGCCGTTTCGCCGCCCTCGAAATGCAGCCATCCGTCCTCGCCCAGCTCGATGCGGGAGAGGATCGGCTGACGCCCGAGGAAGAAGTTCTCGCCCGAAAGATAGGCATGGCAGAGGAAGAACATGCGGCCGTCGGGCGTGGTGACCACCGTGCCGTGGCCGCAGGACTGCACCCCTTCGCCGCCGTGCAGGATCGGATTCCCGGCGTATTTCTCGTACGGTCCGCGGAGGTTTTTCGACCGCGCCACCGAAACGGCATAGTCGCTTCCGGGGCCGCAGCAGCCGTTCACGGCATAGATCAGGTAGTAGTAATCGCCGAGTTTCATCCAGTGCTGGCCCTCCAGCCCCCGCCGCGCATCGTCGCGCAGCAGGCTGAACGGCTCGCCCTCGAGCCGCAGGCCGTCGTCCGAAAGGCGGCAGGCCAGCAGTTCGATCGGCCGCCGGTCGAGACCGTAGGCCTTCCACGAGATGTAGAGCTTCCCGTCGTCCTCCAGCACGAAGGCGTCGATGGCCTCGGTGCCCAGCGCGACGACCGGACCGTGGTCCGTGTAGGGGCCTTCGGGACGGTCGGCCGTGGCCACGCCGATATACGACGTACCGTCGCTCTTGCGGCGGGCCGTATAATAGGCGTAGGTCCGCCCGTCGCGGTGGAACAGCTCCGGGGCCCAGAACGACGAGCGGGTCCACTCGGGCTGCTCTTCGAACAGGTGGCCCGCCTGCGTCCAGTTCACCAGGTCGCGCGAAGTGAAGAGCGGATAGAAAGGCGCCCACTCCGAAGAGGTTCCGCAGGCATAGTAGGTCTCGCCGACGCGGATGACGCTGGGATCGGGCAGGTCGCCCGGAATCACCGGATTGGAAAAGGTTCCCGGCTGGGCGGCGGCGCCCAGACAGCCGCACGCGGCAGCGAATGCGAACAGTAGTTTTTGCATAAAAGTCGGTCTTAGCGTTTTTTCTCCGGACAAATATACGAAAAAAGACGATCGGGACACACCCCGGACGCCGGACACGCCGAAAGAAGCACGGGAAGTTTCGGTGCGGAAAGGGAGGAGTTTGCGGAAAAATTCGTAACTTCGACATTCGAAAACCGAAAATCCGCCGAAATGAAGAGAAGAGGGAACCTGTACGCCGCAATCCTCGCAGGGGCGTTGTCGCTGTTCCCCGTCGCTGCCGTTCCGGCGGAAGGGACGGGCCGCACGGCCGGAACGACGGCCGGCGCAAGCAGCGCGGCGGACAATGCGGCCGGGACGACAGCCGCCGGTCCCGCGGCGGAGCAGGACGGAAAGCCCCGGAACGGAAACGCGACGGGCCGCACCGGAATGACGGAAGACCGCACCGGGGCTGCCGGGGCAGCGGAACAGTCCGGAACGATCCGGAGCGGAACGGAATCCGCCGCCCAAAAGCGTCCGAAGACGAAACCTGCCGTCCGGGATTCCCTGCGGCGGAACGACCGGAGCGGAGGCATCGCCCCGCCGTCCTTCGCACCGGAGCGCGACGGGAAACGGCCCCGGCGGTTGACGCACCGTATCGGCGCGGAGTTCCGGCCCGAGCATATCTTCACGATCAACCCCTTTCTTCGGGGCGAGAACCTCGCGCAGTTGCCCGTCGATCTCTCGCTCGCGGCACACTTGAAATACTCCTTCCGCTTCCGGCCGGGATCGCCCGCGGACCGGACTTACGGCGGTGTCTATCAGGGGTTCGGCATCGCCTACTACGACTTCGCCAATCCGCAGGAGCTGGGCAATCCCGTCGCGGCCTACCTGTTCCAGGGAGCGCGCATCGCCCGCCTGTCGCGCCGCCTGTCGCTCGACTACGAATGGAATTTCGGTCTTTCGTTCGGATGGAAACCCTACGACCGGGACGACAACCGCCTCAACACCATGATGGGGTCGAAGATCAACGCCTTCCTCAACGTGAACTTCTTTCTCCGGTGGATGCTCACGCGCGAACTGGACCTCACCTTCGGCCCCACGCTCACCCACTTCTCCAACGGCAACACCAAGATTCCGAACGCGGGTCTGAACTCGGCGGGCATCGGGGCCGGACTGACCTACAACTTCGGCCGGGAGCGGGCCGAAATCCCGCAACGCACCCCGGCACCGGAATTCCGCAGGCACTTCAGCTACGATCTGGTGCTGTTCGGATCGTGGTGCAGCAAGGGCGTGGAGGTCGGCGACGTGCTCTACGCCTCGCCCGACACCTATCCGGTCGTGGGATTCAACTTCTCGGCCCTGTACAATTTCGGCTACAAGTTCCGCGCGGGACTGTCGCTCGACGGCGTATACGACGGCAGCGCGAATGTCTATGTCCCGGACCGCATCGCGGAGCTCGGCGGCGGAGCTCCGCTGGAATTCGCGCGTCCGACGATCGACAGGCAGCTCGCGCTGGGTCTCTCGGGCCGTGCCGAGTTCGTCATGCCCTACTTCACGATCGGGCTGGGACTGGGCATGAACGTCCTGCACAAGGGCGGCGACCTGAAGGCCTTCTACCAGACGCTCACACTCAAGGTGGGCATCACGCGCAACGCATTCGCGCATATCGGCTATTCGCTCCGGGATTTCCACATGCCCAACTTCCTCATGCTGGGCGTCGGCTACCGCTTCAACAACAAATATCCGCGGCACTACTGATCCGGGAGCCGCGGCGGGAAGCGGCGGCGCTCCCGCCCCGAAACGACGACGGCCCTCCGTCAGAAGGGCCGTCGTCTCGAAAACCGGCTTGCAGGCGATTACAGCGTGTAGCTCACCAACATCTCCTCGGCCGTCTCGGGATCGACCGACCAAGCGATCAGCCGGCCGTCGTGCACGACCATCGGGCCGACGGGCCGGTCCAGAACGAGCCGCCGGACGAAGTTCCCGTCCCAGTCGTAAACGTTCATCCGGACAGGTCGGACGGGCTGCGCGGAGCCGGTTCTCACCGCATGGCGCAGTTCGCCGTGGGTGGATTGCGTGTAAACGACGTAAATGCCCGCTTCGTCCACGGCTACCGCCTCGAAACCCTCTTCGCATGCCTCGTCGAACGTATAATGCCACTCTCGAGGATCATCTACCCATTTCAAATCCGGAAGGCGATCGTACACACCCCGGACCAACTGAATCCTCCCCTCCGACGTCAGGTCGAAAACGAAAAGATATTTGAAATCCTGCGCGCAGTAGACAAAACGATGCCGCTGCGGATGCCGATACAATTTCCCCGTCCACAAGACGTGCTGCTCCAGCGGAGAGAGGTCCAGCGACGTCCGGGGAAATTCGAATCCGAGCGGCGTAACCTGTCCGCTATCGACATCGAAACGAGAAAACATGGCGAGCGAATCGGCCTGACAGCCCAACATGAGATACGAGGAACGATCGAGCAGACAGGAAGTGATCCACGTACGGTTGCCGATCCCCGCCAGCGACTTATACTCCCAGTGCGACAGATCGTAGAGATATTCCGGAGCATCCGAACGCACGCGGCAAAACCGATTCTCCTGATTATGAATCGCCAGCAGATTGAGGCTCCCCGACGCCGGGTCGAACCCGATCTCCGAATAAAGCATCTCATACGGGCCGCGCCCCCGGGAGAGGAACTCCCCCTCCTTCACCAGCGAATCGCCCGAAAAACAGTAGATCGAATAGCATTTGTCCGAGCGGAACGGATTCCGCATCACGATACGCTCTCCGAAGGTCAGCACCGGGTATTCGCCCAGGAAGTCCCCGCCGATGGGAATGCGCACGGCGTGCAGCGAATCGCCGGGAGCATTTTCAAGGAAATCGGCATGAGTGACTCGAGACGCAGGACCATTGCAACTTATTATAAATAAACATATTACAAATATGGAAACCGACTTCATTCTCGAACTTTTTTGGCATCATATATTTGTCCCATTCCCGTCGTACCATCACCCGTTTCATCAGCGGACAATGCCTCGATATCCGCTCTCATCAGATCCGTCATTTCCGAATCCCGATTCGCCATATACGTAGAAACTCCTGCGAACAAAGCGACTGCTACCAAACCAAAATAGCACTTCTTTTTTATAATGCAAACAATAGACTTACACTTTTAAACACACACAACAATTATTAAAAATCAAAATTACATTTTATATCACACACAAACCAATCAATTAGCGACATAAAAAACGATTCAATCTACTACACTCCAAATAACCGAGGCATACACCTAAAGATCATACCGTACCAACATCTCCTCGGCCGTCTCGGGATCGACCGACCAAGCGATCAGCCGGCCGTCGTGCACGACCATCGGGCCGACGGGCCGGTCCAGAACGAGCCGCCGGACGAAGTTCCCGTCCCAGTCGTAAACGTTGATGCGCGAGGGAAACAACTGGCGAAGATCCCCGGCACGCACCCGTTCCCGCTGCTCGCCGTAGGTATCCTGCATATAACCCACATAGATGAAGTGATCGTCCACGGCCAGCGGGAAAAAACCGTGCGGACAGGAATCGTCCATGTCGAACTGATGCCCCGGATCGCCGGAGGGATGCGCCTCCGGCATCTTGTCGTAAAGCCTCCGCACGACCTCTACCCGGCCGTCCTCCGTCACGTCGAAGACGAGCAGATAGCGGAAATTCTGGTTGCTGTACAGAAAGCGGCTACGCTGCGGATGCCTGTGCAACCAGCCGGACCAAAATATCGCCTGCTGCGAAGCCGGCAGATCGAGCGGCGGCTCCGGGAACCGGAAATCGAGCGGCGTGACCCGCTCGCCTCCGGGGTCGAGGATCGAAAACGGGCTGAACGACTCGACGGTGTGTCCGATCGTCAGAAAGGTCGTATCGGTCAGCCGGCAAGGCGACTCCAACTGGTAGCCTTCCAGAAAGTCCAGCGTCCCGTATTCCCACTGCGAGGGGTCGTACAAATCGCCGAGACCGATCCGGAGCATCCGGTTTTCCCCGTTATAGAGTCCGAACACGGTCAAACGCTCCGCTTCCGGATCGAAGACACCCTGCGGAATCATCATTTCCAGCGGTCCCCGGCCGCGCATGAGGAACTCCCCCTCCTTCACCAGCGAATCACCCGAAAAACGGCAGACCGAATAGCACTTGTTCAACCGGAACGGATTCTGCATCACGATACGCTCCCCGAGGGTCAGCACCGGGTATTCGCCCAGGAAGTCCCCGCCGACGGGAATGCGCACGGCGTGCAGCGAATCGCCGGGGGCCGTCGCAGAGAATTCGGGGTCGGTTACGGCGGTGTGCCGACGGCCGCAGGCGACCGACAGCAGCAGGCAGAGCAGGAGAAACGGAAAGCGGATCATGGCGGAATCGGTTTCGGGTCGGACCGGCGCAATATGCCGCCGGCCGCAGGCGTCAGCGGAGCCTGCGGTCCGAATTTACCGAAAATCCGCCGGAACGGCAAATAAAATCCCGGTTATTTTCTCCGCAGCCGCGCCCGCTTGCCCCGCAGCCGCTTCGCGCCCGTCACGAGGAAACGCACCGGAAGCAGAAACAGCGTCTGAAACCACTGCCTCCGGGCCGTGACGCGCAGCTCCGGAAGGCCGAAATCGGAAAACGTCCGGCCCCGCAGCACGGGAATATTGCGGACCTTGGCATTGATGCGCAGGTCGTTGCTCACGTTGTCTTCGTGAACGATTTCGAGCCACTTGCCGTGCGGAGAGGAGATATAGACGGTGGGTTGCTGACGGATGGCGCGCGTGTGCCGGTAGGCGATGATCGTTTCGGCACGGTCGTCGAAGGGTTCGACGAGCGTCAGGAAATGGTTGTTCGTGTAGCGCATCTTGAGCAGGAAGCGCTCGGAGGTGAAGTACTGGTAGCCGTAGAGCAGGCTGTATATCCGCTTGCCGGGACAGGGGCGGATTTCGCGCCGGAGCAGTTCGAGGGCGTCGCTCGCCAGAGCGTCGTCATTGTCCAGATTGGTCGTAATCAGCAGACCGTGAGGGGGGGGGTGGAGCCGTGTTCCGCCGCGAGAACCGAGCGGATCGTACCGCGCAGGCTTTCGGTCAGACACGCCGTCTGGGCGGCCGTATAGTACACCGCCTCGAAGCGGGGACACACGGCGCGGTAGGACGCGATGCGGCGGCGGTAGGGTTCGGGCGTGGCGGCGTCGAACAGGCACAGCCACCTGAAATCCGTCGCCGTCTGGGCCGCCACCGAAGGCAGGCAGTAGCGTTCGAAGACCTCGAAACGGTGTTCGAGCCACCGCGCCGTGCGGGTCGGGGCCGCGTGTTTGTCCCGCTCGTAGAGGTTCAGGTTGAAGCGGGTGATGAGGAAATGGCTGAAATTCTCCATGATGAAATCCGGTTTTGTCCGGAGACAAAGGTAGGGAATTTCAGCCATTTGGCAAGCGCGGCGCGCACGAATCCGGCGGACAGGGCCGCCTTACACGCCGAAAAGGAATCCGAAGGGCTTCTCCGAGGAGCGGAACTCCGTCGTGACGTCGCCCGAATAGCTCTGCCCCTCGGTCAGGCGCAGGACCCGTTCGCCGCTCCCGGGAGCGAAATCCACCTTCCGCAGATCGACCCGGAAAACCTCCATGCCGAGCGTCGGCTCGAAATAGCAGACGCGGTTTTTCTGATCGCAGACCGTGCGCCAGCGCGTCGAGGCGATGTGCGGCATGTCGGGTGTCGAGATGCCGTAAGGAACCGACACGTTGCGCATGACCGACATGACGGCAGGCACGGCGATCGCCGGATCGGCGCTCTGCACGACGGCTTCGATATAGAACGAGGCGCGCACGAAACGGTCCGAGGAGCGATTGGTCCCAGGCAGCATCGTCAGGCCGCCGATCTGGCGCCAATAGCCGAGAATCGCCAACTGGCGGTCGTAGGAGGGCGAATTGGTCAGCACACGGCATTGCGGGCCGTGATGGATGACGAGCCGGCCGCCGAGGTACTCGAAGACCGCGCTGTCGCCCGTGGCGTCCGAAACGGCGAGGTGCAGGCGTGCAGGCACGCCGTTCGGCAGGTCCGGCGCGTCGATGCGGAACGCCTCCTTCCCCAGTTCGGCGACGGCCTCGGCGACCGTGGCGAAATTGTCCAGCACGTACTGCGTCCAGATGCTCAGCCCCATGACGGGCCGGGTATCGCCGGACCGTTCATAGACCGATTCGGGCAGGAAGAGCAGGCTGGCAGTCAGCCCCGCCTCGTTCATGCCGTCGGCGATGCCGATGTCGTAGCCGGCCGCGGAGAGCGAGCCGTACTTCGAGGTCCAGCGAACGGTGTCGTCGGTCAGCGCACCGCGGCGGACCGCGCCGCGCGGGAAAAGATAGAGGTTGGTGAGCGGGTCTTCGCGCCAGTCCATCGTGCGCCCCGTGGCGACCATGCCGCCGGGACCGACATAGACGGCGCGCGTGCAGGCATCGGCGCCGGACCGGAGCGAAAGGGCGAATGCGACGGCGCAGAGCGCCGCAAGGAGATGTGTTTTCATGGCCAAAAGTGTTTTTCGGTCCGAACACTGCAAATCCGATGCAAAAGTGAACGGAACGGCCCTGCGGCAACGAACGGAAGTCCCCCGGCGGACCGGAAATGCGGGGAAAGGACGGCCGTAAATTTGGCGGTGCGCGCGGATTGCACTACCTTTGCGCAGACACCGCTGCGCCGCCCGGGGGCGAAACGTCCGGCGCGCACCGAAAAAACACCCGCACGATGAAAATCTCGAAAGCCGAATTCCGATGCAGTTCCGAACGCATCTCGCAGGTCCCGAAGGACGGGCTGCGCGACATCGCCTTCATCGGGCGCAGCAACGTCGGCAAATCGTCGCTCATCAACATGCTCACCGGCCGCCCGGGGCTGGCCAAAGTCTCGGGAACACCCGGCAAGACGCGGCTCATCAACCACTTCCGCATCGACAACGCATGGTATCTGGTGGACCTGCCCGGCTACGGCTACGCCCGCACGTCGAAGACCGTGCGCAACGGGTTCTCGACGCTCATCACCGACTACGTGCTCCGCTGCGGGAAGATGCACTTCCTGTTCGTGCTGGCGGACATCCGCCTCGAGCCCCAGCGCATCGACCTCCGGTTCATCGACATGCTGGGCGAACACGGCGTACCGTTCGGCATCGTTTTCACCAAAGCCGACAAGCTCTCGAAAACCCAGTGCGAAAAGAGCGTGGAGCGCTACCGTAAACGGCTTTCGGAGACATGGGAGGAGCTGCCGCCGATGTTCGTCTCGTCGTCCGAACGCGGCACGGGACGCGAGGAAATCCTCGATTTCATCGGCGAATGCCTGAAAGTTTAACCGAATGTTGAAAAAACGCGGCCCCGAGGGGCCGTTTTCTCGGCGCATTGCCTTATATTTGCAACGTCAAACAACCCATCGCACAAATGGCTATCCACAAAATCAAGATCTTTTCGGGCCGCGGTTCGGAATACCTGGCCCAGAAAATCGCCGCGAGCTTCGGCACGACCCTCGGACAATCGGAGGTGCTGCGTTTCAGCGACGGCGAGTTCCAGCCCTCCTACAACGAGTCGATCCGCGGCTGCACGGTCTTCATCATCCAATCGACCTTCCCGCCCTCGGACAACCTCATGGAGCTGCTGATGATGATCGACGCCGCACGCCGCGCCTCGGCCTACAAAGTCGTGGCCGTGATGCCCTACTTCGGCTGGGCGCGCCAGGACCGCAAGGACCGGCCCCGCGTGCCGATCGGCGCCAAGCTGGTGGCCAACCTGCTCATGGCCGCGGGCGTGGACCGCATCATGACGATGGACCTGCACGCCGACCAGATACAGGGTTTCTTCGACATTCCGGTGGACGCCCTCTACGCCAGCGGCATCTTCGTCCCCTATATCGAGAGCCTGCGGATCGAGGACCTCTCGATCGCCGCGCCCGACATGGGCGGCGCCAAGCGTGCGAACACCTATGCCAAACACCTCGGCGCACCGATCATCATTTCGCACAAGGAGCGCGCCAAGGCCAATGTCGTGGGCAAGATGACCGCCATCGGCGACGTCGAAGGCCGCAACGTGCTGATCGTGGACGACATGATCGACACGGCCGGCACGATCTGCATGGCCGCCGACATGCTCATGGCCCGCGGGGCGAAGAGCGTCCGCGCCGCCATCACCCACCCCGTGCTGTCGGGCCCGGCCTACGAACGCATCAACGACAGCGCGCTGGAGGAGGTGATCGTGACGGACACCATCCCGCTCAACCCCGACAAGGACCTGCACAAGTTCACGGTGCTGTCGGTGGCCGACATCTTCGCCGACGTCATCGAACGGGTTCACAACTACAAGGAGATCTCGTCGATTTTCTTCAAATAGGCTCTTCGACGGAGAGAGGCAGAGAAAGGGCGCTTCGGTTGTCGAAGCGCCCTTTCTGTCATTTCACGGACGGCAATGCCGGAAGATCCGGCGCCGGGATGCGGTCACCTGAGCGGCGAATCCGGCTCGCGGGCCATCACCATGTAGAACATGCGGTCGAGGAACGCCGGAGCGAACTTCTTGACGAAATGCGTGGCGCGCCCCTCGGCCTCCATCAGGCAGAGCCGCTTGCGGCGCAGAATGCCCCGCTCCACGATACGGGCCACCTCGACGGGACTCATCATCTTCGACTCGTCGCGCGGCGTCTCGCCCTGCTGCGACCCGTCGGCCGTGAGGGCCGAGAAGCGGACGTTCGAAGCCGTGAAGCCCGGACAGGCGATCATCACGTGCAGCCCCTTGCGGAGATTCTCGATGCGGAGCGTCTCCAGGAAGCCCGTCATGGCGTACTTCGAGGCCGAATAGCCCGTGCGGCCGGGCAGGCCGTGCAGGCCGGCCACCGAGGAGACCCCGACGATCGACCCCTTCGCACGCTGCAGGTACGGCAGCGCGTACTTGCAGCAGTTCACCGTGCCCCAGAAATTGACGTCCATCAGACGGTGCAGCACCTCCAGCTCCACGTCGTCGAAGAGCGCGCGCATCGAAATGCCCGCATTGCAGACGAGTACGTCCACCCCGCCGAACTCCCGCACGGCGGTGTCGATCAGCCCGCGGCACTCCTCCGGCCGCGTGACGTCCACGCCGCAGTAGGCGGCCTGCCCGCCGTGACGGCGGATTTCGCCCGCGAGGAGCTGCAACTTCTGCACGCTACGCGCGCCGAGCACGACCTTCGCGCCCCGGGCGGCGTATTCGCGGGCCATCGCCTCGCCGATCCCCGACGAAGCGCCCGTAATGACGATAACCTTATCCTTGAGTGTTTTCATAGTGTCTTATGTTTTTCCCTCCGCGGCCGGAACGTCACTCGGTTCCGATCTCCACCCGGAGCGTGTCGTAGGCCATGTGCACGTGCGGCGGAAGCGTCGCTTCGGTGGCGGCCTGCCGTCCAATGTCGTGCGACATGTGCGTCAGGTACGCCTCGCGCGGAGCGACACGGCGAATCAGCTCCAGCGCCTCCTCCACGTTGAAATGCGAGTAGTGCGGCTCGAAGCGCAGCGCATTGACCACCAGCACCTCCACGCCGAGCAGCTTCTCCTCCTCGGCCCGCCCGATCGTCTTGAAATCGGTCAGGTAGGCCAGCGGACCGATACGGTAGCCCGTCACGGCGAAGCGGTCGGAGTGATGCCCCGAGACGGGCGTGACACCGACGCCCCGGACCTCGAACGGCCGCGAAACGTCGATCTCGTGCAGCTCGATCTCCGGCACGCCGCGGTACTTGTCCTGCGCGAAGGCGTAATCGAAATCCTTGCGCACGCAGGCCGCGGTGCGCGGTGCGGCGTAAAGATCGACCTTGCGGACCGTCGGGGGATAATCGACGAAATTGAAGGCGCGCACGTCGTCCAGTCCGCCGATATGGTCCTTGTGCTCGTGCGTGAGCAGGATGGCATCGAGACGCCGCACCCCCGTGCGGAGCATCTGGTAGCGGAAATCCGGCCCGGCGTCGATCACCAGCCGGACCCCGCGCGTCTCGACCATCGCCGAGGTGCGCAGCCGCCGGTCGCGGCGGTCGGGCGACGTGCAGACGCCGCAGCGGCAGCCGATGACGGGCACGCCCTGCGACGTGCCGGTTCCCAGAAAGGTGAGTTTCATCCGATCGCGGTTTTCATCGTCGCAAATATACGAAATAAAACGCAAGCGCGGCGCACCGTCCGGAGGCTTTCCGGGAAAATCCGCCGCACCGCATCCCGCGCCGCCGGACGGAACGCCCCCGCCGCACGACACACCCGTCGCCGCACGGCCCCGCATTCCGCCCGCGCGTCTCACTCCCCGCCCGCGAGGCAGGCGACGATCGCCCGGTTGGCCCGGTCGATCACCGAACTCTCCAGACAGTCGAGGTAGATGCGCGTCGTGTGTTCGGAGGTGTGGCCCAGTCCCGCGCTGATGACGGGCAGCGGGACCTCGTGATTCCGCGCGGCGGTGGCCCAACTGTGGCGCGAGGTGTAGGAGGAGAGCCCCGTCTCCAGTCCCACCAACGCGGCGAGCCGCTTGAGCTGGCGGTTGTAGTAGTTCAGGGCCACCTGATACTGGCGGTAGGCGCTGCCGAACTCCCCGGACTTCAGCACCGGAAAGACGTAGGGCGAGCCGGGCGCACGGCCGGCATAGCGCGCCACGATGGCCTGCATACACGGCTCGAGACGCACGCTCAGCGGCTGGCCGGTCTTGTGACGGACGTAGTGCACCACCCCGTCGCGGATGTCCTGCCGCCGCAGAAACGCCATGTCCACGAACGCCATGCCCCGGGCGCAGTAGCTGAAGACGAAAAGATCGCGGGCCAGCGCGAGCGGCGCCGACCCGCGCAGATCGAGCCGGCTCAAACGTCCGATGATCCGCTCGTCCACGGCCCGCTTGCGCGTGCGGTCTATCCCCGTATAGACGTTTCCGAAAGGATGGGTCTGCGCGACGAGCCGTTCGCCTACCGCCCGGTTATAGACCGAACGCAGCACGCGCATATAGAACGAGACGGTGTTGCGCACCACGCCCCGCCGCCGGAGCCACTCTCCGTACTCCTCCACGAAACGGCTGTCGAACCGGTGCATCGGAAAGGGTTTCCCGGCCAGAAAGGCGTTCAGGCTGTTCCACGTCCGCAGGTAGTTGCGCGCCGTGCCGAGCCGGCCGCTCTCGGTGAGCCGCTCGATCTGCCGCCGCAGGTAGTCCGGAAAGGAGATGCGCCTTCCGGACGGGCCGCCGACCTCCGGCCGGCGGCTTTCGATTCGCTTTGTTTTCATACGCTTTCGATTATTGCATCGAAAGGTCGCAATTATATCCCGTTCGGACCGCATCCGTCCCGGCGGGACGGAAAGGAGGACGGAACGGCCGGAGAAAAGCGAAAGCAGGAAGGAAAGGACTATTCGTAGCGTGCGCGGTAGGCGTCCACGAGCCGCAACCCTTCGGCCGTCGAGATACCGCGGAAAAAGGTGCTAACGATCTGCACGAAGGCCTTCCGTTCGGAGATGCCCTCGGGCAGCAGCAGATCGCGGCGCGAGACGAGCGCGGAAGCCGTGTAGTAGAGCACCGAGATCGCCAAGTCGATGTCTATGCTGCCGATGAAAAGCCCGTCGGCGATCCCCTGACGGAGCATCGCACGCAGCTCCTCGCGGTTCCGGACGGAGCCTTCGCGCATGAGCTTGTCGTGCACGGCGGGATAAAGCCTCTTCAGACTGTCCATCAGCCGGCCGGTCTCCTCCGACCGGTCCATGACGTCGCCCAGCACCATGAACAACTGTTCGAGCACATTGCCCGCCCCGGCGCTCAGCTCGGCCCAGCGCCGGCGCGAATCGTCGAAATAACGGACCATCGCCTGATAGAGCAGCCCCTCCTTGTCGCCGAAGAGTTCGTACAGCGAACGTTTCGAAACACCCAACTGCTGCGCAACGTCGTCCATGCGCACCGCCCGGATACCATGCGAGACGAACATGCGCATGGTCCGTTCCACGATGCAATCTTTGGGAGTCATGACCGATGAGTCGCTTTGGTTCAAACAAATATACGCAAAATATGCGCAAAAACCGTGAAACGGAGCAAGTTTTTGCGTCCGGACCGCCACCTTATCCGCAAAAACGGGAAAAGAGAGCCGAAAAAGGGCCGAAAGTCCCCGCAGGAGATTCCGGGAAAGAAAATCCGGGAAGACGGCATCCGAAAGAAGAACGCGGAAAAGCGATTTCGGAAAAGAGCCTGCAGGAGGTATTTCCACAAAATGCCCGGTCCGGCGTTGGGAGGTTCGCCGGAATTCCGTATCTTTGCGCCGAACGACGAACCTGTTCATGCGCGGATACGGACGAAATATAGGTGCGGCGCTGCTTCTGACCCTCTTCGCGGGGTACTGGAGCTGCATCACGCTGTTCCCCCACGCGCACGACGTGAACGGTCACGTCATCGTCCACTCGCACCCCTTCTCGGGCGCATCGAACGGCGCGGCGCAGACGCATACGCCGCAACAGTTCCAGCTCATCGCGCACCTGTCGCTGCTGGTGATGACGGCGGCATGGAGCCTGACGTTCGCCCTGCGCCTGTCGGGCGTCCGCTTCGTCTATCCGGAACGGGAACCGGTCAGCCGGCCGCGGCTCCCGCTCCGCACGTTCGGGCTGCGCGCACCTCCCGCGCACTGACATACGCTCCTCCGGCCGATGCCGCCGGAGAAGGTTCCCCGGGCCATGCCCGCCGGACGCCGTATCCTGTCAGTATCATCCGAAAAACAGAATCCAATGCGAAAATACATATTGGGGGCATTCGGTATGCTCCTCGCCGCCGTGGCGCATCCTGCCACGGAACAGACCGCCGTCGCCGGGAAGCGAAACGGCGCACACGTCTCGGGCTCCGTCACGGACGCCCGGACCGGCACGGGCCTCGCGTACGCGACGCTGGCCGTCAAAGGAACCACCGTCGGCATCGCCGCCGACGCCTCGGGACGCTTCACCCTGAACAACCTGCCCACGGGACGACTCACGCTCATCGCGGCCGCGGTAGGCTACAAATCCGCGGAACAGGAACTTCGCCTCGAAGCCGGAGAAACGGTCCGGGCCGACTTCGCCCTGGAGGAGGAGGCGCTTGCCGTCGAGGAGATCGTCGTCTCGGCCAGCCGCACGGAGACCAACAAAAAATACTCGCCGACGATCGTTTCGGTGGCCTCCGGAAAACTTTTCGAAGCCACCGCCTCGTGTAACCTGGCCGAAACGATGAATTTCCAGTCGGGACTGCGCGTCGAAAACAACTGCGGCAACTGCGGCACGACACAACTGCGCATCAACGGCCTCGAAGGCCAATACTCGCAGGTGCTGCTCGACAGCCGCCCGATCTTCAGCTCCCTGGCCGCCATGTACGGTTTGGAACAGCTTCCCGTCTCGATGATCGAACGCGTGGAAGTGATCCGCGGAGGAGGTTCCGCGCTCTTCGGGGCCAACGCCATCGGCGGCGTGGTGAACATCATCACCAAGGAGCCGCAGCGCAACTCCCTCGCACTGTCGAACACGACGAACCTGCGAGGGCGGCGCGGCCGACTTCAACACGGCGCTCAACGGGTCGTTCGTCTCGGACGACTACCGCGCGGGGGGTTTACCTCTTCGGCATGGTCCGCGACAGGGACTCCTACGACCGCAACGGCGACGGATTCTCGGACATCCCGGCACTCAACACCGAAACGGCGGGATTCCGCGCCTACTACAAACTATCGCCCTACATGCGTCTGACGGCCGAATACCACCATATCCACGAGTTCCGCCGCGGAGGAAACGCACTGAACCGTCCGCCCCACATGGCCGACATAGCCGAGCAGCTCGACCACAAAATCGACGGCGGAGGCGTGAAGTTCGACTATTTCAGTCCGAACGGCCGTCACCGGGCGGGTGTCTATGCCTCGGCCCAGGGCATAGACCGCGACAGCTACTTCGGCACCGGACGGAATCCCGACGCCTACGGGGCCACGAGCGACGGAACACTCGTGGCGGGAGCGCAATACACCTACACGTTCGAAAAACTGCTGTTCCTTCCCTCGGAACTCACCGCGGGCGTCGAATACAACCGGAACTCCCTGCACGACGAATACCTCGGGCTGAACCGCGACCTGCGGCAGACGAGCCGCAGCACCGGGGTCTTTTTCCAGAACGAGTGGCGGAGCGAAAAACTCAATCTGCTCATCGGAGGCCGTGTGGACAAGCACAACATGATGCAGAAGGCCGTCTTCTCGCCACGCATCAACCTGCGTTACAGCCCCACGGAGCGGCTCGGGCTCCGGCTCAGCTACGCGAGCGGCTACCGCGCGCCGCAGGCTTACAACGAGGACCTGCACATCGACGCGCTGGACAGCAAGGTGTCGGTCATCCGTCTCGCCCCCGACCTCAGACCCGAATATTCGCACAGCGTGAGCGCTTCGGCCGACCTGTACCGTACGTTCGGGCGCATCCGGACCAACCTGCTCGTCGAAGGATTCTACACCATGCTCGACGACGTATTCACGCTCGAGAAAATCGGCGAAGACGACCAGGGCAACATCATAAAGGAGCGCCGCAACGCCTCGGGAGCCACCGTGGCCGGCATCGGCGCGGAGTTCAAGGCCGGCATCCCGGGCCTATTCGAAATACAGATGGGATACACCTTCCAGCGCAGCCGCTACGACGAACCCGAGAGGTGGTCGGACGACGTGACGCCCCAGCGGCGCATGTTCCGCTCGCCCGACCACTACGGTTTCCTGACGGCCGACTGCGCCATCACGCGTTCGCTTTCGGCTTCGCTCTTCGGGAACTTCACCGGACGGATGCTCGTACAGCACAACGCAGGCGTCGTCGAACACGACGAGGAGCGGCTCACCCCTGCCTTCTGGGACATGGGAATGAGGCTCTCGTACACCTTCCGTCTGACGAAGCAACTGCGGCTGGAGCTGAACGCAGGCGTGAAGAACCTTTTCGACAGCTACCAGAGAGACCTCGACTTCGGACCGAGCAAGGACTCCGCATATATCTACGGACCCTCGCTGCCGCGGACCTATTTCGTGGGTGCGAAATTCGCCCTGTGACACGCGCGGAGAGGAGGCCCAGGCACGACAGCTCCCCGCAACGGCGCGCACCGCAGCCCCCTCCCCTAAGACGATTCACCCCTGCCGCGACCGCTGCGGCAGGGGTGAATTCCGTTCGGGGCGTCCGGAGACGCTCCCGTATCCGTCGGGGACGGACCGTCAGGCGGCCGTCGCGTTTTCGAGTTTCTTCATGATCGAGAAGATGAACAGCGCCGAGAGCAGGCAGAGCACGATCAGCACGCTCCACACCATCCAGAGCGCCATGCCGCTGCCCCAGAGGTAGCCGATGAGCGACGTGGCGTAGTTGCCGACGGCCGTGGCGGCGAACCAGCAGCCCATCATCATGCCCTTGTACTTGGGAGGCGCCACCTTCGAGACGAACGAAATGCCCATCGGCGAGAGGAGCAGCTCGGCGAACGTCAGCACGAGGTAGGTCGAGATCAGCCAGTTCTGCGACACGAAGGTATCGCTGGCACCGACGGCCTTGACCTCGGCGGGCGACATGAGGCCCATCGACCCGACGGTGAGGATCAGGAAGCCCGCGGCGGCGATGATCATGCCCATTCCGATCTTGCGCGGAGCCGACGGCTCCTTGCCCTTGCGGGCCAGCGAGGAGAAGAGCGCCACCGACAGCGGCGTGAGGGCCACGACATAGAAGGGATTGAACTGCTGGAACACCTGCGGAAGGATGTGCACCGGATCGGGCGTGACGGTCCAGCGGTAGTAGAGCGCCCCGAGAGCCGCGACGACGGCCGCCGCGCCGATGAGTTTGCCGCGGCCCTTCTCGGCCTGGAAGAAGCCCACCAGTCCGTAGATGCCCACGAGCACCAGCACGAGGTTCAGGATGTCGAACGACATGCGCGTGAGGCCCGTCGCCTCGGAGGTCGTATAGTCGCGGGCGAAGAAGGTCATCGTCGAGCCGTTCTGGTGGAAGGCCATCCAGAAGAAGATCACCACGGCGAAGACGAGCATGAGGGCCGTGATGCGCGACTTGGTCTGCGCGGGCGTCAGCTCGACCTGCGCGGCGGCGCCCGAAGCGGCCTGCTGCTTGGCCGTCACGTCGGCGTGCCGGAAGGTCTTGCGGAAGGCGACGTAGATCACATAGGAGACGATCAGCGAGACGCACGCCACGGCGAAGCCCATGTTATAGGCCGACGAGAGTTTCTCGATGTAGTGCGACGCGAAGCTCCCCAGATCGGAGACGTCCCCGCCGACCGATACGGCCAGCCGCTGCAACTCGGCCAGCGGCTCGGCGGGCATCGAAGCCCCTTCGGCAAGGTACTGGTGCGCGAGGGCCGGAATCTGGCCGTTGTACGTCAGTCCGTCCTGCGCGAGGAAGTGGTTCGTGATCCACGTGGCCATCGACGGGGCGAACATAGCGCCGATGTTGATGGCCATATAGAATATGGAGAAGGCGCTGTCGCGCTTGGCCGAATAGGCCGGATCGTCGTACAGATTGCCCACCATCACCTGCAGGTTGCCCTTGAAAAGGCCCGTGCCGCAGGCGATCAGCGTCAGTGCCAGGAACATGAGCGCCTGCGCCGCGAAGCCCGTACCGGTGGGTATCGAAAGCAGCGCGTAGCCGCCGAACATGACGATGATGCCGAGCGTCACCATCCGGCCGAAGCCGAACCGGTCGGCCAGGATGCCGCCGAAGAAGGGCATGAAATAGACGGCGGCCAGGAAGATGCCGTAAATCTGGGTGGTCACGGCCTCCGTGTAGCCGAATTTCGCCTGCAGGAACAGGGTGAAGATCGCAAGCATGGTATAGTAGCCGAAACGCTCGCCCGTGTTGGCCAGCGAAAGGGCGTACAAACCTTTGGGTTGTCCTTTGAACATAATCGCTTCAGGGGTTTAATAAAGTTCGGAGACAAAGATAGAAAAATTTTTCATATATTTGTATGAAACCGCAAGTTCTATGGGAAAAAACTCCGACCTGCTGCCGATCGTCCTCCGCGACGAATGGCTCCGTCCCGCGGCCGCGGCGATCGCCCGCCGCCACGGACGTTACCTCGACAAACTCGCGGCCGTCGAACGCGCCGCGGGGTCGATCGTCGATTACGCCAACGGCTACCGCTATTTCGGCTGGCAATGGGATGCCGGACTGGAAGGGTGGTGGCTCCGCGAATGGCTGCCCGGTGCGGCGGACGTCTATGTGTTCGGGGACTTCAACGGCTGGCAGCGCACCGAAATCAGGATGCACCGCGACCCGGCGGGGGTCTGGAGCGCCTTCTTCCCCGCGGCGATGTACCGCGACCGGCTGCTCCACGGCTCGCTCTACAAGCTCCACGTCCACGGCAACAACGGCTGGCGGGACCGCATCCCGGCCTACGCCCGGCGCGTGGTGCAGGACGAGCAGACGAAGGATTTCGCGGCGCAGTTCTGGGAGCCGGACGCCCCCTTCGACTGGCGCGGCGATGCGTTCGAGGCCCCGGCGGCAGGCAGCCTGCTGATCTACGAGGCCCACGTGGGCATGGCGCAGGAGCGCGAGGGAGTGGGGACCTACCGCGAATTCACCGAAAGAATCCTCCCGGTCATCAAACGCGGCGGCTACAACGCCGTGCAACTCATGGCCATCGCCGAGCACCCCTACTACGGGTCGTTCGGCTACCACGTTTCGAGTTTCTTCGCCCCCTCGTCGCGCTTCGGCACGCCCGAGGAGCTGAAAGAGCTGGTGCGCCGGGCGCACGAGCTGGGACTGGCCGTCATCATGGATCTCGTGCACGCCCACTACGTGAAGAACCTCAACGAGGGGATCAACGAGCTGGACGGCACGGACCACCTCTACTCGCCCCCGGGCGAGGCGGGCGACCAGCCCTACTGGGATTCGAAACTCTTCGACTACGGCAAGGGCGAAGTGCAGCACTTCCTGCTCTCGAACGTCAAATACTGGCTCGACGAGTTCCACTTCGACGGCTTCCGCTTCGACGGGGTGACGTCGATGCTCTACCGCCACCACGGCTATATCGACTTCGACTGCCGCGACCGCTACTTCGACGAGGGGGTGAACGAGGACGCCGTGGACTACCTGACGCTGGCCAACCGCCTCGTCCACGACTTCCGCCCCGCGGCCGTGACGATCGCCGAGGACGTGAGCGGCATGCCGGGCATGTGCATCCCCATCGACGACGGCGGCATCGGGTTCGACTACCGGCTGGGCATGGCCATTCCCGACTACTGGATCAAACAGCTCAAGGAGGTTCCCGACGAGGAGTGGAACATATGGGAGATGTGGTCGGTGATGACCAACCGCCTGCCGGGAGTGAAGACCGTGGCCTACGCCGAGTCGCACGACCAGGCGCTGGTGGGCGACAAGACGCTGGCGTTCCGCCTGATGGACAAGGAGATGTACGACCGCATGGACCGCGCGTCGGAGAGTCTCGTGATCGACCGCGGCATGGCCCTGCACAAGATGATCCGCCTGATGACGATCGCCGCGGGAGGCGACGCCTACCTCAACTTCATGGGCAACGAGTTCGGCCACCCCGAATGGATCGACTTCCCGCGCGAGGGCAACGGCTGGAGCTACGCCCACGCCCGGCGGCAATGGTCGCTCTCCCGCAACGGATTCCTGCGCTACTCGTGGCTCGGGGATTTCGACCGGGCGATGATCCGGCTCGTCAAAAAATACCGGGTGCTGGCCGACGGCTACCCCTACAACCTGCTCATGGACGAGCGGAACAAGACGATGGTCTTCTCGCACGGCCGGCTGCTGTTCGTCTTCAACTGGCACCCCACGGCGTCGATCCCCGACTACGAACTGCCCGTCGGGGCCCCGGGCAAATACGTTCCGGTGCTCTCGACCGACGAACGGCGGTTCGGCGGTCAGGAGCGGCAGTCGATGCAGGTCGAGCACTTCTCCTTCCCGGTGCGGGGCGACGACGGACAGGACCACCCCCGTATCCGCATCTACAACACCTCGCGCACGGCGACGGTCTACCTGCGGCGGCGGTAGCCCGGGGCGGATTCACGGTTCGGAGCGGTTCGCGGGCCGGCGTGCACTCCGGGTTCCGACAGTCCCGGCCGCGCACGACCGCAAGGCGCAGGAACGGATCGGAAAAAAATCCGGGCAGAACGCATTCCGGTCCGGCAATCCGGCGTTATCTTTGCCGGACAACCGGAAAGACGATGGACAGAGAGAAAAATACGGACGGAACAAGCGCCGCTCCGGAGACAACGGACGGAGAAATGCCCGGAAGGATATTTTCCGGAGATGCCGCCAGGACCGGAGGGAATGCGGCCGGGGAGGAGTTCGAAGAGCTTTTCGCCCGGCTGGCCCGCTCGGAGTTCCGCAGCCGGTTCCGTCTCGGACCTGCGGAGGCGGCCTATGCCGAACGCAAAGGCGCGGAGACGCTGCGCCGCCATGCGGAGGACTTCGTGCGCACATGCCTCGCCCCAGCCGTCATCCCCAACGACGGCCGGCAGACGCCCATGCGGGGACACCCCGTGTTTATCGCCCAGCACGCCACGGCCTGCTGCTGCCGCAAATGTCTCGAGAAATGGCATCGCATCCCGGCGGGCCGGGAACTGAGCGCCGCAGAGCAGCGGTACGTCGTCGCGGTGCTGATGGCCTGGATCGGACGGCAGCCGCTCCGGCAGGCCGGGACGAACCGCCCCGTCCGATAGCGAGATGCCGCACGATATGCCTCAACGGAAGATCATACACGTGGACATGGACGCCTTCTACGCCTCCGTCGAGCAGCGCGACAATCCCGCCTTGCGGGGACGTCCGATCGCCGTGGGACACGACGGTCCGCGGGGCGTGGTCTCCACGGCCAGCTACGAGGCGCGCCCCTTCGGCGTGCATTCGGCCCTCCCCTCCGTCACGGCGCGGCGGCTCTGTCCGCAACTGATCTTCGTGCCGCCCCGCTTCGAAATCTACAAGGCCGTTTCGCAGCAGATCCGGGCCGTATTCCGCGAATACACCGAGCTGGTGGAGCCGCTGTCACTCGACGAAGCGTTTCTGGACGTCTCGCACCTGCGCTCGGCGACGCTCGCCGCGCGCGAGATCAAGGCCCGCATCCGCCGCGAAACGGGTCTCACGGCCTCGGCGGGCGTCTCCGTGAACAAGATGCTGGCGAAAATCGCCTCGGACTACCGCAAACCCGACGGACTGTTCACCATCGCCCCGGAGCAGGTCTCCGGATTCGTCGCCGGACTGCCCGTAGAGCGTTTCTTCGGCATCGGCGAAGTCACGGCCCGGAAGATGCACGCCCTCGGCATCCGCACGGGAGCCGATCTCGGGCTGTGGGACGAAGCGGCCCTCGTGCACCACTTCGGCAAGGCCGGGCACGCCTACTACGGCTACGCCCGGGGCATCGACGACCGCGCGGTGACACCCAACCGCATCCGCAAGTCGCTCGGCGCGGAGACGACCCTCCCGGAAGACACCGACGACCGGAAGCGGTTGATGCTGGAGCTGGAGGGCATCCGCGAAGAGGTTTGGAACCGGCTCCAGCGGCACGAGTTCCGGGGCAAGACCGTCGTGCTGAAACTCAAATACGCCGACTTCCGGCAGATCACCCGCTCGAAGACGCTCCCGGCGGCCGTCGAGTCCGCCGACACGCTGCGCCGCGTCGCGGAGGAGCTGCTCGCAGCCGTGGATCTCCGCGGACGCAGGGTCCGCCTCATCGGCCTCACGGTGGGCAATTCGCCGGAGGCATGCGCCGACTGCGTACAGTTGCGGTTCGACTTCGGAGAGTGACAGAAAGAGAAAGGTCTTCCGCCGGGAAGCAACCGGGAATCCCCGGGAAACGGCCGGAATCCGAAACCGTCCCTGCCGGACATCCCGTCAGAAAACGGCATCGGGCCCTGCCGCACTATCGCGGCAGGGCCCGATGCGCGAAATCCCTTCGCCCTGAGCAGCGGTCCGCCAGATCAGCGGTCCGCAGGCACGACAGCGGAACCGGACGCACCGGAAGGAACGGGTACGGATGCGGACGCCGGGACGGAACCGAACGCACCGCCGGGCGCCGAAGCCGGCACGGATACGGCGGACGATACGGAACGGGGCGCTGCGTCCGGTGCGGAATGCGGCGCAGGCTCCGGCGCGGGATACTCCGAACGGCAGTCGCCGCAGACGCTCTGCGCCACGCGCACCAGGTCGATGAACTCGCGGCGGTAGCCCTCCGGATCGTTCCCCAGTCCGAGCTGCGCCAGACGGATCACCTCGCCCCACGTCGCCCCGCCCCGGAAATCGGAGAGGCGGAGCAGTTGTCCGTACATGGCCACGGCCGCCGCGAAGGCGAAGTCGCCCGTCAGACGCTCCCGCCCGTCATCGACCAGTTCGGCCTGCATCAGGCGGCTGCGGCGCTCGCCGGGGAGCTTGTAGCGGACCTTCACGGCCAGCGTCTCGGACGAGGGAATCGTCACCACGGGCACGCCCCGCCGTCCCTGATAGCGCAGGGCGTCCACCGTGCCGGCCGGATGCTCCTCGACGCCGACGGGAATCAGCTCGTAGAGCGCCGTGACGCAATGCCCGGCACCGATCTCGCCCGCATCCCTGCGGTCGTCGTTGAAATCCTCGCTCTCCAGCAGGCGGCTCTCGTACCCCACCAGCCGGTAGGAGGCGACCAGCGCCGGATTGAACTCCACCTGCATCTTGACATCGTGCGCCACGGCCCACGCCGTCGCGCCGAACTCGCGGAAAAGCACTTTCGCCGCCTCGCGCATGTCATCGACATAGGCATAGTTGCCGTCGCCCCGCTCGGCCATGAGCTGCATCTTCCGGTCCTTGTAGTTGCCCATGCCGTAGCCGAGCACCGAAAGCCGCACGCCCGACTGTTTGCGCTGCCGTTCGATGAGCGCCCCCATCTCGTCGTCGGACGAAGGCCCCACGTTGAAGTCGCCGTCCGAACAGAGGACGATGCGGTTGTTGCCGCCGGGGATGAAGCACCGCCCGGCCACCTCGTAGGCGCACTCCAGCCCGGCGCCGCCCGCCGTCGAGCCGGAGGCCGTCAGACCGTCGATCACATCCTTGATGCGCCGCCGCTCGCTGCCCGGCACGTTCTCCGACACCACCCGCACCCCGTCGGCATAGGTCACCACCGAAACGCGGTCCCCGGGCCGCAGGTTGTCCGTGAGCATCTTCATCGAAGCCTGCACCAGCGGCAGCCGGCCGGTCATCGAGCCGGAAACGTCTATGAGGTAGATGAAATTCGAAGGCGGAATCTCCGCGGCCGGAATCTCGCGGGCACGCAGCCCGATGCGGACCAGCCGGTGCGACGGCTCCCACGGACACGGACCCGCATCGACGACGAGCGACAGCGGATCCTCCCCCTCGGGAGCGGGATAGTCGTAGGAAAAGTAGTTCAGCAGCTCCTCGATGCGTACGGCATCCGGCTCGGGATGGCGTCCCGAGGCGAGTTTGCGGCGGCAGACGGCATAGGAGGCGCCGTCGGCTTCGAGCGAGAAGGTCGAAAGCGGTTCCTGCAGGGCGGAGCGGAAGCGGTTCTCCTCGTAGTGCGCGTACTCCTCCCTGCCGGGCTGCACGAACGGCAGGGCCGCCGACCCCGCGCGACGACGGGAGAGCCCCGCGGCCGGTCCGGCGGCGTCCTGCATGCCGGACACCTCCACGACGCACTCTTCAAACACCGCCTCGGCGGCCGCTTCCAGCACGACGTCGATCCGCGTGCGGCGGCCTACCGGCTCCTCGGCCGTTCGGAACCCGACGAAGGAGAAGCGGAGCGTGTCGCCCGGCGCGGCCCCGATCTCATAGCGGCCGTCCGGACCGGTCACCGTGCCCCGGGAAGTATGCTTGACGACGACCGAACAGCCCGCGAGCGGGGCGTTGTCGCCGGCGGACACGACCCGGCCGGCCACGGTGTGCGACTGCGCCGCCGCTCCCAGCGGCAGCAGGCAGGCGAGCAGGAAAGGCAGACTTTTCATAGGACAAGTAATTTAGGCCCTTCCAAGTTAGCGAAAAACGGGCGGAAAAACAAATTTTTCCGCCCGCCGGTCACTTCGCCGTCCGAATCCGCGCGACGGCCTCCGCCGCCCGCGCATAGAGATCCGGCAGGTCCACCCCCGGGATGCGGCGGTTCTCGACCACGATCCGGCCGCCGACCATCACCGTCTCGACGTCCGACGCCTTGCCGCAGTAGACCAGATTGGCCACCGCGTCGTTCACGGGCTGCAAGTGCGGCTTTTCCAGATCGACCACGATCAGGTCGGCCAGCGCCCCTTCGCGCAGCACGCCCAGCTCCCCCTCGGAGCAGCTCATCGCCCGGGCCCCGTTCGCCGTAGCCAGCCGCAGCGCCTCACGGGCCGGAAGCGCGCAGGGATCGCCTGTCGCGGATTTCTGGAGGAAGGCCGCCGTGCGCAGCTCCTCCCACATGTCCAGGTCGTTGTTCGAACAGGGTCCGTCCGTGGCCACAGTCACCGTCACCCCCTCGCGCAGCATCCGCACCACGGGGGCCACGCCGCTCGAAATCTTCATGTTGCTCTGCGGGTTGTGCGAGACCGTGACGCCGCGCGCGGCGAGGACCGCGATGTCCTCGTCCGTCACGTGGACGCAGTGCGCTCCGATCGTACGGGGAGTCAGCACCCCCAGCCGGTCGAGGTGGCCGACCGGCGTGGCGCCGTAACGTTCGCGCACGATGCGCACTTCGTCCTGCGTCTCGGCGACGTGCGTCATCAGCAGCAGCCCGTGGCGTTCGGCCAGCTCGCGGCCCCGCACGAGGTTTTCGGGCGAAACCGTATAGGGGGAGTGCGGCGCGACGGCGATGCGCACGCGGTCGCTGCCGGCGGCCAGCCGCACGGCCTCCCCGATCCGGGGCAGCACCTCGTCGATGTTGCTGTCGAAGTAGTTGCACCCCAGCACGGCACGGATGCCCAGCCGCTCGACCACGCCGACGCAGCGGTGCTGGAAATAGTACATATCGACGAACGACGTGACGCCGCCCAGCAGCATCTCGACGATGCCCAGCTCCATGCCGAGCGCCACGTCGTCGGGCGTCTGGCACGCCTCGAAGGGCCAGATGAATTCGTGGAGCCACCGCATCAGCGGAAGGTCATCGGCCCGGCTGCGCTGCAACGTCATGGCCGCGTGGCAATGGGTGTTCACCAGCCCCGGCATGACCAGCCGCCCCCGGCAGTCGATCTCCCGCAGGCCGGGATGCGCCGCGCGGAACTCCGCCGCGGCCGATTCGTCGGGCGACACCAGCGCGATGCGGTCGCCCGCGACGCCCACCGATCCGGTGAAGGTGTGCGGCCCCTCCGCGGAGGAGGTCATCGGCAGCACCGTCGCATTCGAAAAAAGCGTAGCCATATCAATGTTCCGTTTTCGTTCTGTTCCGTCTCTCTTTCGCCTTCCCGGAGCGCTCCCCGTCGATCGAGTTGCCCTGCACGGTGATGATGTCGCGGCCGTCCGCGGAGTTCGAGTAGATCTGGATCACCTTGTTGAAGACACCCGGCTCGCTCTTGTGCGGCTCATAGACGACGCGGATCACGCCCGAATCGCCCGGCGCCACGGGCCGCTTCGGATACGAAGTCTTCAGGCACGAACAGCTGGTCATGGCGCGCAGGATGACCAGCGGCGCCGTGCCGTCGTTCGTGAAACGGAATTCGTGGACCAAGTCGCCGCCCTTGCGCGGCACGTCCCCGAAATCGTGGGTCGGATGCTCCAGCGCGAGGTGCGCGCCTTCGGGTTTGCGGGCCTCCGCCGCCGCGAAGAGCAGGCAGGCGGAGAGTATCAACAATACTCTTTTCATAACGCGATTATCTGTTCATCGCCCGACAGCCGCCGCATCCGGCGCCGTCGGGCGTCCGTCCCGGAACCCTGTCCGGAAACGGGGATTCACTCCATGCGGAAAATATAGGTGATCGTACCGCCCTGCACCGCCGCACGGCTCTCCGTGAAGCGGGCCTTGCGCGCCGCGGCGACGGCGGCCGCGACCAGCGCGGCGTCGCTTTCGGTCGAACCCTTCGGCTCGAAGGCCGCGCCCGTGACCTTGCCCGAGGCATCCACCGTCACGCGGATCACGATCTTGCCGCTCTTGTTGCCCGGATAGGCCGGTTTGGGCAGACTGCCCACCAGTCCGCGCCCCTGAAGCCCCTTGTCGAGCTGGTCCAGCCCGTCGGGATTCAGTCCGGGACCGCTGCCCGAAGCCTTGTCCTCGCCCTCCGGAGCGCGGGGGTTGCCGGCATTGTCCGGCTCGTCCGCACCGCCCTTGTTCATCCTGAAAAGCGCCTTGGGGTTGGGCGTCTGCGTCACCTCGTCCTTGCCGGCGACCTGCGCCGTGCGCTCCTCCGGCGCGGCGACGTCGTGCACGCGCGGCTCGTCGGCCGTCTTCACGGGCGGCCGCGGAGGCTCGGGGGCGGGAGGTTCAGTGAAGTCCACCAGAATCGTGTCGCCCGGCTTGTCCGGCGCCGGCGCGAAGTCGAACGACACGACGGCGAACGACACCGCGAAAAGCAGCGCGTAAGCCCCCGCGGCGATCATCGCCCACCGTCGAGGATTCTTATTGTCGGGATCGTAATAATACATAACCGTAATTTCACCAATATTTCGGAAACGTCTTTCGCCGCCTCGCGGCACATAAGCTCCCGCCGGGGAAGGGATTCGGGGCGGGGCCGGATTCGCAAACGCAGCCGCAGGCCGCGGATGCAACCGACCGGTCCGCAAACCCGCCCGGCTATCTCGGAGTCGTCGCCAGGATCAGCTTGTAGTTGTTGTCCTTGGCCACGTTCATCACCTTCACCACCTCGTCCACCGCGACGGTCTTGTCGCAATGGAGCGACACGGTGGGCTCCTTCTGCCCGTCGAGGCGCGTCCTGAGCGTCCGCTCCACGCCGTCGATCGAGCCGACCTCCTGCATCTCCACGTAGTAGCGGTACTTGCCGCGGCCCGAATCCTGAATCGAGACGGTGGTGATCGCCTTGTCCTTGAGCTGGTTGGAACTTTTCGGCAGCATCAGTTTCAGGGCGTTGGGGTTGATCAGCGTCGTGGCGATCAGCAGGAACAGCAGCAACAGGAACATCAGGTCGGTCATGGACGAAGCCGAAAACGACTTATCGACTTTCGAACCGTGTTTGATTGCCATAATACCTTATTTTTGAACGGGTTGATTCAGAATATCCATGAAGGCGATCGAGTTGGCCTCCATCTGGAACACCAGCTTCTCGATGCGCGCCACGAGGTAGTTGTAGCCGAAGTAGGCCGGGATGCCGACGATCAGACCGCCCACCGTGGTGACCATCGCCACGTACATGCCGCTGGCCAGCAGTCCGAGGTCCACCGTGCCGCCCGCCGCCGACATGTCCATGAAGGTCTGCACCATGCCGAGCACCGTACCCAGGAAACCGATCATCGGCGCACCGCCGGCGATCGTGGCCAGGAACGGCAGACCGTTCTCGAGCTTCGATACCTCGAGGTTGGCGACGTTCTCGATGGCGGCCTGCACGTCGCCCATCGGCCGCCCGATGCGCTCGATGCCCTTTTCGATCATGCGGGCGATCGGCGTGTCGGTCTTCCGGCAGAGATTGACGGCCGTCGAGATCTTGCCGTCGGAAATGTAGTCGCGGATGCGGTTCATGAAGTTCATGTCCAGCACCGACGCCTTGCGGATGGCCATGAAACGCTCCACGAAGATAAAGATCGTCACGCCGCCCAGCGCCAGCAGCGGCCACATCAGCCAGCCGCCCTTCACGAACAACGTCCACAAGCCCATGCGGGTCTCCTCACTTACGGCCACCGCTTCGGCAGCCTGCAAAAATGTCATCATAACAGATCTGAAAATTTATTTGAATTTGTATTTAGTTTGCAACCTTTCGTCCGTCGTCCGCGCTCCGCCGCCGCGGCTCCCGGCAGGCCGTATCCGCCTCCGGCCGCTGCCCCGCCTCCGATCCCGGAGAACCGCCGTCCGGCGAGGCTGCCGTCCCTGCGGGAAGGCGGAATGCGGCAGGCGCCTCCGCCGGGTCCGTTCCTCCCGGCGGACAGGGCGTCTCCGAAGCGCCGCCCCGCCCCGCCGGCAGCCACGAATAAAAATCCCCGTCCTCCGCGGGATTCGGTTCGTCGCACTCTTCGGGCCGCGGATCGTCGTCCGGAGACGTCGCAGCGGCCCGTTCGGCGGCGCGCGCCGCCCGCCGGGCCTGCCGCCGGGCCCGGCGCTCCCTGTTCGTGAAACGCGCCCGGATACGCTGCCGCAGGTCGCGCAGATTGTCGAAATCCTCCTTGAAATAGATACCGATGCCGGTCTCCTGAAGGCCCTGGTTCTCGTCGAAGCGGTCGATGGTCTGCGTGAAGGCCTTCAGCTTGAGCGTCCCCGCCGGGTCGATCAGGTAGGTGATATAGGCTTCGCCCATGAAGTTGGACATGGAGCCGTTCACGGCCTGCTTGTTGTCGAGCAGGTAGTTGCCCTCGACTTCGACGAACAGCCGGTCGTTGATCAGGCTCTTCGAGATGCCGAAGTCCACTTCGTCGCTCGCCTGCTCCGACCTGGGCCGGTAGCCGATCCGGAAATCGTAGCCGAGCGACGAGAACCAACTGCTGACCATGTTCGAGAGGAACTCCATGCCCGTGGCGGCCGATACCGAACTGCCGATATTGGAGGAGGCCAGCGACGAGCTCTCGGCCATGAAGCTGTTGAACAGCAGCAGGTAGGCGAACTGCGTATCGACCGTCTCGGGCGTCGAGAGGGCGTTGGCCACGACCGTCTGCGTCTCCGGATCGGACCCGGGCACGCGGACGTCGAAGCCGATGCTCGGATTCGAAAGCCGCTCCCCGAGGTGGATGACGCACTCGACGGGAACCGAGCGGCTGCCCCCGAGGTTGTCGGTCGTGCCTTGCAGAAGCGGCTGCAACGACGCCTTGAGCTTGTACACGGCGTCGATGTCCAGCAGGGCGTCCATCGGCGCTCCGGTCCACTGGATCGAGGAGCCGTTCTCGATGGTGAACCGCTTGCTGATGATATTTTGCAGCGAGAGCTGGAAGCTCCCTTCGGTCAGCGTGTAGTCGCCGTAGATTTCGAAGATGTTCGAACGGGGGTCGATCTGCAAGTTCAGCGTCCCCTCGCCGCGGGCCTTCAGCGTATTGCCCGCCAGCGTCAGCTCGACGTCCGCATTGGGCCGCACGTCGAGCGCCAGGGCGACGTTCATCCGGCCGGCGGCGGTCTGTTTCTGGCGGTGGCGGCGTTCGAAGGTCAGCTTGCGGCGCGCCACGGCGTCGAGCGTATCCTTCCTCTCGGGCCGCTCGAAAACCACGAAGTCGGCGTTGGCGATGTTCGACTTGCCCGACAGCGGCAGGAAGAAGTCCGAATCGTCGTCCGTCGAGGCCGTGATGTCCATGTTCACCACCCCCTTGCGGCCCGTGATACGGGCGTCGCCGGTGGCGTGGACCCGGCCGTAGAAGGTGTCGTTGTCGGCCTCGGTCGTATTGAGCACGAGCATCCGCTGCGGCGCCACGCGCACGTCGAAGGTGATGTTCGACAAGTGCGTCAGATCGAGGTCCAGATCGAACCGCCCGCGGTTGCCCTGCGCGTCGAAAACCGGAACGCCGGAGGCCCGGAAACGGTTGTTGCGGACCGTCACCGTCGCCTCCGGCATCGTATAGGGAACCTGCGTGTAATCGACCGTCGTGCGGAGGTCCCGGACACGCACCTCGCCCCCGAGGTCGGCCTTCCGGCCCTCGCCCTGCAACACCAGATCGGCCGAGGCGCGCCCCGCCGTCGAGGAGATCACCCCCGAGAGCAGCGGGTCGAGCAGCGCCATGTCGAGGCTGTCGGCCGTCAGACGGGCGTAATAGCGCGCCCGGTCGGGCGCATAGAACCCCCGCACGAGCGTATCGCGCCGAAGACGGTCGGAGACGGTCACCCCCGCCCGGTTGCGCGCGAAGTCCCAGCGCGAAGCGAGACGCAGCGGCGGCGCCGGAATGTCATTGACCCGCACGCTGTCGAAGAGGATGTCGGCCGTGATCTCGGCGCCGCGCAGCACCGATTTCATCGTCGCCGCGCCGTTCGTGCGCCCTTCGATCGCGTAGCCCATGCGTTCGGCGACCTGCGTGAAGGTCGAAAGGTCGAAGTTGCGCAGAGAGAGGGTCACCGAATCGGCGCGGCTGCGCGAAGCCACGCCGTCGATGAGCAGCTCCTGCTCGTCGTTCATCATGAAGAAGCGGTCGATCGACACGTGCGCCGTGTCGATGCGGATCCGGTGCGCGAAGATCTGCCACGTTTTCTCCCCCCGCGTGATGTGCGACGGAAGGATGCGCAGACCGATCACGCGGCCGAAGTCGCCCTCCTCGCTCAGAACGCCCGCGCGGACGCCGATCAGTCCCGAGACCTTGCGCACGGTGTCCGTGAAGCCCGTCGAAAGCTGTACGCGCCCCTGCTTCGCACCGCCCGTCACCGAGAGGTGCGGCAGGTGCAGCATCCCGGCGTAGAGGTCCTCTGCCGAGGCATAGACCGTGAGCGAATCGCCGCGGTTCGAAGCATTGACACTGAGGCGTGTGGCCAGCATCCGGCGGCGTTCGACGTATTCGGACGACGCCTTGAACGAGAGCCGGTCGCTCGCCGGGTTGAAGAGCAGCCGCAGCGACGTGCCGTCGGCGATCTGCAATCCCGCGGCCACGGCGTCGGCCACGGGGTTGATATTGCGTATATCGACCGAGAGCAGCGAGAAGTCGTCGGGCGCGGCGGCCACGGCTCCCGGAGTTTCCTCATCGGACGCCCCGCCGCGCAGCACGGGCAGGTAGCGGCGCGCGCTGCGGCGCAGGTACTCGAAGACGGTGCGGTAGCTGGTCCGCGAACGGAACGTGACGTCGGCGAAATCCGAACGCAGCTCGACGAACTTGCCTGCATCGGAGTTCTCGCCCGTCACCGTGACGTTCGAGGCCTGTATCTCCTTGTCGTTGTAGCGGTAGCGGGCGTCGGAGATCCGGATGCGCCCGTTCAGGTCGTCGAGCGACCGCCCGCCGGCCTTGGCCACGATACGGGCCGAGAGCTGCGAGACGGAGTCGCGGCGGTTGATCCGGAGCCGCGCCAGGTCGGCGTGGTGCAGATGCATCGTGAAGTCGTAACGCGGAACCGAATCGTTGAGGTCCACCAAACCGAAAAAGTCGAAATCGAGGTTGGGATCGCGGGCCGTGATGCGGCCGTCGAACTCGCGGTTGCGCAGGCGCCCGTCGAGCCGCAGCGAGTCATAGACATAGCCGTTGAAGCCGAAGCGCCCGACGCACCCCTCCACGCGGGCGTCGGCATAGCCGCGCCCCACCACCCCGTCGATCCGGGCCGACAGGGTCGCGTCGCCCAGCAGCTCCCCGTGTCCCGTGAGCTCCCCGAGGCGCACGTCGCGCGCCGAGACCTCGCCCCGGATCGCGCTGCGGCCCTTTTCGAGCGGGCTCATCCGCAGGTCGCAGGTCACGTCGCCCCGCGCCGTCCCGGCCCCCAGCCGCATGTCGAACGACGAGAGCAGTCCCCGGAAACGGGCGTTCAGACGCATGTCGCCCGCCCGGTCCAGCACCGGGGCGAGCGACGCGGGAAGGGACTTTCCGGCGATGCGCCGCGCCAGGTCGTCGGCCGCCGCGGCCGAAGTCCGCAAGTCGGGAATCTCGAGGTCGAAGTGCGTCTTCCGGATGTCGGGAAGCCCCCGCAGCGAAGCCGTGGCCGCGAGCGTCGTGCTGTCGCCGATGCGCATCCGGCGGATCTCGCCCGAGAAGTCCGAGACGACGCCCGCCACCCGGGCATCTATCTCACTGAAAGTCAAATGCCAGTCGCGCAGACGGGGAGCGAAGTAGGCCACGTCGTCGGTCGAAACCTCCGTATCGCGCAGTGCGGCGTCGATGCGCACCTGGCCGAGAAAGTCCCGGTAGTCGGCCCACGAGTTGCCGGCCAGCGAAACGTAGGGAATCCGGATGTCCGACCCGGGCGTCACGATCCGGGCCTGTTCGAAGCCCAGGCAGCCCTGCGTGAGATAGAACCGCCCGGAGAGGTGATCCAGCACGAAGCCGCTCTTCTCGCGCGCCGACAGCGAGGCGACGGTCGTATAGACGGCCTGTCCGTCGATGGTGAAATCGTCCACCCGGGCGTCGAGCCGCGTCAGATGCAGGTGCGAAAAGTCGATTCCGTAGGGAGGATTGCGCTCCTCGTTCCGGTCGAGGCAAAGTTCCATGTTCTCGATCGAAGCGCTCTTCAGCGAGAGGCGGAACTCGCCCTTCCGCTTCCGGCCGGGATTCGAAAGGCGCGCGACGATCTGTTTGATGTTCATTTCGCCGTCGGGCATCTGGTGCAGATGCAGTCTGGCGTCGGCGATCTCCCCGCGGCTCAGCTCGACGCCCCCGCCCCACAGGCCGAAGCCCGTGACGTAGGCATCCAGACACCCCACGTAAAGGAGCGTGTCGCGGCCGTAGTCCTCGACGTAGAAATCCTCGACGCGCACCTTCGAAAACAGCCCGATGTCCACCCGGCCCACGCGCACGATCGTTCCCAGCCGCTGCGAGACGAGGGCGGCCGCACGGCGCACGGCATAGTTCTGGACGGCGGGAATGTCGAGCAGCAGCGAAAGCGCCACGGGAAGGATTATCAGCAACAAAACCGCCGCGGATAACACCTTTCCCAATATTTTTATAACTTTGCGCAATCGGATTCCCGTATATAACTCGCAAAGTTAACCAAAAAGTTAAAATTACACGTAAAAAACCGGATGGATATTACAATTCTCGGCATCGAATCCTCGTGCGACGACACCTCGGCGGCCGTGTTGCGCAGCAACGTCCTGCTGTCGAACGTCATCGCCTCGCAGGCCGTGCACGTCAAGTACGGCGGCGTGATCCCCGAGCTGGCCTCGCGGGCCCACCAGCAGAATATCGTCCCCGTGGTGGATACGGCGCTCAGGGAGGCCGGCGTCACGGCCGACGAGCTGGACGCCATCGCCTTCACGCGCGGTCCCGGACTGGTCGGATCGCTGCTCGTGGGCGTGTCGTTCGCCAAGGGGCTGTCGATCGCCCGCAACATCCCGATGGTCGAGGTCAATCACCTGCAGGGACACATCCTCTCGCATTTCATCGACCTGCCGGACCGGCAATTGCCCCACCCGTCATTCCCGTTCCTCTGCCTGCTGGTGAGCGGCGGGCACACGCAGATCGTGCGCGTGGACTCCCCGACCCGAATGCGGATCATCGGCACGACGATCGACGACGCCGCGGGCGAAGCGTTCGACAAGTGCGCCAAGGTGATGGGGCTGCCCTACCCGGGCGGTCCGGTGATCGACCGCCTGGCCCGGGAGGGCGATCCGAAGGCGTTCCGTTTCGCGCGGCCCCATGTCGAGGGATACGACTACTCGTTCTCGGGGCTGAAGACCTCGTTCCTCTACACGCTGCGCGACGCCGTGGCCTCCGACCCGGGGTTCGTCGAACGCCGCAAGGCCGACCTCTGCGCCTCGTTGCAGACGACCATCGTCGAAATCCTGCTCGACAAGCTCGTGCGCGCCTCGAAGGAGACGGGCATCCGCGACATCGCCATCGCCGGCGGCGTCTCGGCCAACTCGGGCCTGCGCGACGGCATCGCCGAGACGGGCCGCCGGCGCGGCTGGCGCACGTTCCTGCCCGAATTCAAGTTCACCACCGACAACGCCGCGATGATCGCCATGGCGGGCTACTACCGCTACAAGCTGGGCGAAGTGGCCTCGCTCGACGTTTCGCCCGCCGCCCGGCTGGAGAACATGTAACCGGGCCCATTCACGCCGCACACGGTCCGGATGCTTCGGCATCCGGATTTTTTTCGTACCTTTGCTTCGAAGTCCGCAGTGGCGGACCGGCTTGGCTGCACGGAAAATCTGGTAAATTTTTTGACAAGCGGTCAGGCACATATTCCTGCTGTTGCGGCCCCGCGTCGTGACGGGCACGGGATTTGATCCTACGCCATAACGGCGCGGGCTATATGTGCTCATTCCTTGTCGGGTTTACCAGAACCTTCCGTGAAGCGAGCGGCAATAGTCCGCGTCCGTCGTTTCAGCGCGCCGGCGCGGTCCCGAACCCGACTGCCATGAAACACGAAACCTCCCCTGAAAAACGCCTCGCGGAGTGGGAACGCCTCGCGGAGATCATCCGCCGCTCGGGGCTTTCGATCAATGCCTTCGCCCTCCGCATCGGCCTGCCGCGCGGCGAGAATCTCTACCGCATCCGCCGCGGCGCGAACGGCATCAGCCGCGACCTGGCCGAACGCATCCACGCCCGCTATCCGCAATACAGCATCCGCTGGCTTCTCTCGGGCGACGAGCAGGAGTGACGCCCCGGAAAAGCCGCCGCCGGGCCTCCCGGAACAACGGATCACCCCCGCCGGAAAGGGTTCCGACGGGGGTGGAATCGCAGTGTCCGGCCGTAGCGACGCGGTCCGGACCGAAGCCGGACGCCCCGCAAACGGGCGGGACGCCGCTGCCGGGCGGTCACTTCGCGCCGAACAGCCGGTCGCGCAGCGAAAAGTTCGCCCGCCGGGCCGCGAAGGCGTCGTATTCGGCACGCAGCGAAGCCATCAGATCGCGCACGGACTGAATCTTCTCGGCCCGCCAGGCATTCGCACCGCAGAAGGCGTAGCCGTTCTGCAAGCGACCCTTGAAGGCGTTGTAGAGGGCCAGCATGATGCAATAGGGACTATGCGTCACGTCGCACGTCCTGATGCAGTCGAACGGACAGGACTTCGGACGCTTGAGCCCCTCCTTCACCCGGTCGAGGAAGCGGTTGTGAATGGCCCGGCCCGGCATCCCGACGGGGCTCTGGATGATCTCGATGTCCTCCCGGCGCGCCTCGATATAGCTCTGCTTGAAGGCCGGGTCGGCGTCGCACTCCTCCGTGGTGACGAAGCGCGTGCCCATCTGCACGCCCTCGGCCCCCAGCTCCATGATCCGGTAGATGTCCTCGCCCGTATAGATGCCGCCGCCGGCGATCACCGGAATATGGCAGTCGTGGACGGCCTCGAAGGAGCGCACCTCGGCGACGATCTCCGGCACGAGCGTCTCAAGGGCGTAGTGCTCGTCGTTCAGTTGCTCGGGCTTGTAACCCAGGTGGCCGCCCGCCTTGGGGCCCTCGACCACGATGGCGTCGGGAACGTACTTGTACTCCGAGAACCATTTCCGGCACAGGAGCTTCGCCGCACGGGCCGACGAGACGATCGGCGCGAGCTTGGTCTTCGCCCCTTCGGTGAGGAACGACGGCAGGTTGAGCGGCAGTCCGGCGCCCGAGAAGATGATGTCGGCCCGCTCGGCGACGGCCGTGCGGACCATGTCCGCGAAATTCGACATGGCGACCATGACATTCACGCCGACGATGCCGCGCGTAGCCTCGCGGGCCTTGCGCAGCTCCTGCTTCAGTCCCCAGACCGAAGCCTCGCGGTAATCCTTCGAATAGTCGTTGTAAATCACCCCCAGCCCGGCCGACGAGATGACGCCGATGCCGCCCTGGTCGGCCACGGCGGACGCCAGTCCCGAGAGGGATATGCCTACGCCCATACCGCCTTGCACGATGGGCACGGAAGCGCATAAGTTTCCGATTTTAAGTGCTTTCATTTACAGTTCGGATTAAAAAAACATTACTAACCGCTCAAAGGTAGGGAAAATCGGATGAAAACCGCCGACATTCCGAACAATTTAACGTAAAGGTCACATACGCACCGTGTCCCCTCCGCGACTCCCGGTAGTTTCCGCGTTCAGACGAACCGGATGCCCCGCAGCCGTCCGCCGCGCCGACCCGTCGTTTCGCGCTCGACGATGCCCGTCACGACGTCGGCCGCATCGTGCCAGCGGTTGGTGCGGAACAGACGGCGGTAGGTCGTCAGATGCGCATACAGCTCGGGCCACTCCCGCGCCCACCCCCGCGGAAAGCGCACGAGGTGCAGCACGGTGGCCGAGTTGGAGAGGATGCGCGCCTCCTTGTTGCCGCTCTGGTGGAACCACTCGACCCGCACGCCGGGAGCGCGCGCCTGCACGGCGCGGGCGAACCCGCGGCCGCCGTTGTTGCTCTCGACGGCGGCCTGCCGCGTCGCGGAGCGCACGAGCATCCCGGCCACCAGCGGCTCGGTCACCTCCATCGGCTCGCGCGAATAGACCGCATCGGTGATGTAGATGATCCCGTCGGTATCGACCGCATACGAAAGCGAGCAGAGATAGTCGTCGCCCGTATCGGCCGTGTCGGTGTAGTTGGCCCGGCGGACGATCTCGCGCGGCAGGGCGTCGTACTCGGCGAAGTGCGGTCCGTAGAGCAGTCCTTCGCGCGAAGAGGGTCGCCCCTGGTAGAGGGCCTCGAACTGCAACGGATCGAGCCGCCGCTTGGAGTGCAGCAGCACGGCGCCGTGCTGCTCCTCCCACAACGCCTCGCCCGGTGCGCGGGGGTCGATTTCGGTGGGCGGCGAGGTCTTCAGCGCCTCGAAGTTCAGGTGCAGCCAGCCGCCGGGCGGAAGCGTGTCGAGCTGCCGCCACTCGCGCAGCTCCTCGACCGGTTCGCGGGCCAGCAGTTCGCCGATGAGGTCCTCCTCGTGCCAGCGCGTGAAAACGACCAGTTCGCGCGAGGCGTTGTGCATCCGTGTGCGGACCACCGACGTATACCACTCCCAGCAGTTCGAGCGCACGAGCGGCGAATTGGCCTCCAGCGCATCCCTATACAAATCGTCCAGGATGAAGCAGTCCACGCGGTTGCCCGTGAGCGAACCCTCGCGTCCGACCGACAGCAGTCCGCCCCGCCGCCCCACGACCTCCACCTCGTCGGCCGTGCGGATATAGCCCGGCGGCCGGGCGCCGCGCTTGATCGTCGTAGCGGGGAAAAAGGCGGCGTATTCGCGCGACTCGAGAATCCGCTGCACGCGGCGGTTGAACTTCGAGGCCAGCGCCCCGGAGTAGGAGGCGATCGCCACGCGGCAGTCGGGATCCAGCCCCAGCACATAGGCCGGAAGGAGCGTCGTGGCACCGACACTCTTGCCGTGCTGGGGCGGCATGGTGACGATCAGCCGCCGGACGCGCCCCGCGGCGAAGGCCTCCAGCACCCGGTAGTAGGCACGGTGGAAAGGCTTCAGGTCGAGGAAGGGATAGACCCCGAGGGCGAAATCGGCGAACGCCGGAGGCGTCGCGGCATCCGCATCGGACAGCACCGGTCCTCCGGGAAACGACTCTTCCGGCGAAAGTGACGAAGAGGCGGAAAGGCCGGGGCCGGCGGAGCGGGCGGCCGCGGGAGGAGGCACGCCTCCGGCAGACCGGGCGGTCCCGGCGCGGCATCCGCCGCCGCACGGACCCGCGGGCGCGGCGGGACGGAAAGCCCCGGAAGCAGAACCGGGAAGGAGCGTTCCCGCGGAGCGGACGGCCGCGGAAGAGCCCGCCGCACCGGAGGAAGGACAGCCGGAGACCGCTCCGGATACGAAAGCCTCTGCGGAATCTCCTTCCGCAGAGGCCGGAACAGACATTGTGACCATTCGATGAAAACTGTTTTCAAAAACCCCTTGCGCGGCGCCGCGACGGGCAGGTTTTTCGGATAAGTGCGCTGCGGCGGGCGGCGCCGCGCCCGGGAAGCGAGGAGCCGCAGCACGAAGGCGTCAGAGGTACGCCTTCATTTCGGAAAACGAGAAGTCGTTGGCGACCTCCCCCTCGCCGTCCGCGGTGTGGAACTCCCACCAGACGGGCACAAGGTCCGCAACGGCATCGACGTCGCCTTCGGGCAGCGACTCGCGCCGCCGGCAGACGATGACCGAGGCCGTCAGGCGGCACTCCATGCCGCCGAACGCGAAACGGACCGATCCCGAAAAGTAGCCGCCGCCGTCGAGGGCGTCCGCCAGACGGACCGCCGTTTCCCGGTAAAGTTCAGGTGAAACCGAATAGCTCATTGATACAGAATCGTTTTTTTGCAAAAAAGTTTGCAGACAGAAACAAATTGTTTAACTTTGCAGGACAAAGATATATTCAAAATTTGAACATTCGAACCGAAAATTCAAATTTTTGATATAAAATTTTCCGATAGAATACCATGAACGAACGGGTAAAACTGATACGCAAGCAGCTCGGAATGACGCAAGAGCAACTCGCACAGCGACTTGGAATAGGCAAAGCCGCCCTCTCGATGATCGAGACCGGCAAGGCGGGGCTCTCGGCGAGGAACCGGAACATCCTGGTTCAGGAATTGAACGTAAACCCCGAATGGATCGAAACCGGCAGAGGCAGCATGTTCAACGCCGAGCCGGACCTGACGGCCTACATGCACCGCACGGACAACTCGCTGCCGCTCCAGAGCGTGCCCCTCTACTCGATCGAGGGCACGGCGGGGCTGGTTCCCCTGTTCGCCGACCAGACGCAGGCCAAACCCGTCAATTTCATCCACATCCCCAACCTCCCGAAATGCGACGGAGCGCTCTACGTGCGCGGGGATTCCATGTATCCGCTGCTCAAGAGCGGCGACATCGTGCTCTACAAGCAGCTCAACGACATCGACGACATCTTCTGGGGCGACATGTACCTGCTCTCGATCGACATCGACGGCGAAGAGTACGTCACCGTGAAGTATATCCAGAAATCCGAGCGCGAGGGGTGGGTGAAGCTCGTGAGCCAGAATCCGCACCATGCCGACAAGGAGATCGCCATGAGCCGCATCCGGGCCATCGCGCTGGTCAAGGCCAGCATCCGGATGAACTCGATCCGATAACAGGGGACGTTCCGATAGAACGGAGCCGGAGCGCCCGCAATTTTTATTTTATCGGATGAAAACCCGTCCCGCACGAGGCGGAACGGAAATAATCGCTATATTTGTTCCGATCTTGGCGTCATGGGGAGGGGAAAGCAATGCAACTATCCGACAAATACGGTCCGACGGACGACTTCGGGCGTTTTTTCGACGAATACCGTCCGCGGCTGATCGCATTCGCCCGTGGATATGTCCGGGACCGGCTCGTTGCCGAAGACCTCGCCACCGACTCCTTCCTCTATTTCTGGGAGAACCGCTCCCGCATCGACACGGGCGGAAATCCGGCCGCCTACGTCCTCAAGACGCTCCGCCACAAATGTCTCAACCACCTGCGGGCGCAAGCCGTGCGGCTGCGGGCCCACGGCGAGATGGAGGAGTTGCAACAACGCGTGCTGCGCGAAAGCATCCGCTCGCTGGAGATGTGCGATCCCGAACGGCTGTTCGAGGGCGAGGTCGAACGGATCGTCCGCGACTGCCTGGACGAAATGCCCGAACTGACCCGCAGCGTCTTCACCGAACAACGGCTCCGGGGACGCTCCTACCGCGAAGTCGCCGCACAGTACGGCATCAGCGAACGGCGCGTCGAGACCGAGCTGGGCAAAGCCCTCGGAAAACTGCGCCTCGCCCTGCGCGACTACCTGCCCGCTGCGCTCGCGGCGGCCGTGCTGGAACGCCTCACGCGGCAATTCTGAAAATATTTTCCCGAAAAACGTGTCCTTTCGCGGGAAACCGCCCTGCTGAAGTGCTTTTATAATGAACGCCCCGAAAAGCGGGCGGAGGGAAAAGCATGGAAAAAGAGATTCTGTACCGTTTTTTCAGAGGAGAGACCGGCCCCGACGAGGAGCGCCGGCTCATGGAATGGCTCGATGCGGACGAGGAGAACCGCCGCACGTTCGACCGCGAACGCGCCGTGTTCGACGCCCTGCTGCTCTTCGCCCCCGTTCCCGGAGCCGCGCAACGCAGCCCCGGAATGCGTCTGCGCCGCATGGCGGGCGCCGCGGCACGCATCGCGGCCGTCGTCGCCCTGGCGGTCGGCGTCGGCTGGGGGTTCGTCGCCCACCGCGAACGCGGCTGGGAGCAACTGACCAACCGTGTGGTAGTCCCCGCCGGACAGCGCATCAACCTGACCCTGCAGGACGGAACCTCCGTATGGCTCAACTCCGGCGCCGAAATCGAATACCCGGCCCTCTTCGCCGGCGACACGCGGCAGGTAAGACTCAAAGGCACGGCGCTGTTCGACGTCAGCCACGACGCCGGACACCCCTTCGTCGTGGAGACCTACGCCTGCCGGGTGGAGGTGCTCGGCACGCGCTTCAACGTCAATGCAGACGAACAGCACGGCATCTTCTCGACGGCCCTGCTGCGGGGCAGCGTGCGTGTCACGCCGCACGACGCCCCGCAGCGGCAGGTCACGCTCAGACCCAACGAAAAGGTATCGCTGCACGACGGACGGCTGACGCTCGGACGGGCCGACGATCCGAACGAATACCTCTGGACCGAGGGGCTGATCTCGGTCAGCGGCTGCTCGTTCGAGGAGCTCCTGCACCGTCTCGAACACTGTTACGGGGTGCGGTTCGACGTGCGGCTGAAAGAGATGCCGCAATTCGAGGCCGTCGGCAAAATCCGCATCTCGGACGGCATCGAGCACGCCCTCGACATCCTCCAGCGCAACTGCGACTTCGAATACGCCTACGACTCGCAAACCAACGAAATAACCATCTACCGATAAAATAGCACGAACCTTAAAACCTGCCTGCCTATGAGATAACACGAGCCTTTCTGAGGCCGTCGTCGCCGATCGCGGAAGCCATCGGAAAAAATGCCCGAAGTCGTTGGCGCGACCCCGGGCGGCAAGGATAACGGCCATTCGCATCTGACGGAACAACCCAAATTATTATCCTTTAACTGACAAAGATATGAAGAAAAAAGTATCAGGCAATACAAAAAGCCTGATAATCTTGCTATTCGCGGTTTTGTCATGCCTGACGGCCTCGCACGCCTCGGCCCAGACCGCACGCGTAACGATCGGCATGCGGCAAGTGAAAATGGAACAGGTGATGAACGAAATCGAAAAACAGACCCGTTACCTGTTCATCCACGACAAGAATCTCGACACCGACCGGACGGTAAGCGTCGAGGTTCGGGACCGGCCGGTGGCCGAAGCCCTCGAACAGATGGTCGGAGGCACGGGGCTGACCTACGAAATCAACGGCTCGAACATCATCCTCTCGGAACGAAGGGGGGGGGTCGGCGCCACCCCGGACGAAACGCCGCAAACGGTAGCCGGCACGGTGACCGATTCCCACGGGCTGCCCGTGATCGGCGCCTCGGTCATCATCAAGGGCACGACGATCGGCGTGAGCACGGACGTGAACGGCGGCTTCGAACTCCGTATCCCGTCCGGCACGCAGGCCCCCGTGCTGCTGGTCAATTACCTGGGATACGAACCGCAGGAGGTCGCCGTGAACGGACGCAGCGAAATCGCCGTCACGATGCAGGAGTCGGCCGTGGCCGTGGAGAACGTCGTGGTGACGGCGCTCGGCATCAAGCGGCAGGAGAAGGCCCTCTCCTACAACGTGCAGCAGGTGAAGGCCGAGGACATCACGACGGTCAAGGACGCCAACTTCATGAACTCGCTCAACGGCAAGGTCGCCGGCGTGCAGATCAACGCCTCGGCGGCCGGCGTCGGCGGCGCGGCCCGCGTGGTGATGCGCGGCGCGAAGTCCATCTACAAGGACAACAACGCCCTCTACGTGATCGACGGCGTGCCGATGACCAACATTTCCTTCGGCTCGAACGACGACGGTCTGCAAGGCAACTACGTGGGTTCGGACGGCGTGGCGGACATCAACCCCGACGACATCGAGTCGATCTCGGTGCTGACGGGTCCCTCGGCCGCGGCCCTCTACGGCTCGGACGCCGCCAACGGCGTGGTGCTCATCAACACGAAGAAAGGCGAGGCCGGACGGACGAGCGTGAGCTTCTCGAACAGCACGACCTTCTCCTCGCCGCTGGTGATGCCCCGCTTCCAGAACCGCTACGGCAACGTGGCCGGATCGTACCAGAGCTGGGGCGACAGGACCTCGCGGCGGTTCGATCCGGAGGGATTCTTCAACACGGGATCGAACGTCAATAACTCGTTCACCTTCTCCACGGGCACGAAGCGCTACCAGTCCTACTTCTCGGCGGCAACGACCAACGCCCGCAACATCCTGCCCAACAGCGGATACAACCGCTACAACTTCACCTTCCGCAACACGTTCAGCTTCCTCGACGAAAAACTGACGGCGGACGTCGGCGCCAGCTACATCCTGCAGGACAACAAGAACATGATCTCCTCGGGACAGTACTTCAACCCGCTGCCGGCACTCTACCTCTTCCCGCGCGGCGACGACTTCGACAACGTGCGCATGTACCAGATCTGGGACGAGTCGCGCAACCTCTACACGCAGAACTGGACCTACGGCTCGGGCGACATGTCGTTCCAGAATCCCTACTGGATCATGAACAAGATGATAAACGAGACGAAGAAGCGCCGCTACATGCTCTCCGCGAGCCTGAAATACGACGTGACCAAGTGGCTCAACGTCACCGGCCGCGTGAAGGTGGACAACGCCGACATGGACATCACGAACAAGCGCTATGCCGGAACCGACACCAACTTCGCGGGCGAAAAGGGCCTCTACAACATCGAGAAGCGCAACGACCGCCAGATCTACACCGACGCCATCGCCAACGTGGACCTCTACTTCGCCGACGACTACCACCTGACGGCCAACGTCGGCGGGTCGATCAAGGACGTGCAGATGGACCTCATGGGCTGGGGCGGCGACCTGCGCAAGATTCCCAACTTCTTCTCGATCACCAACATCTCCACCACGTCGTACAAGGAGCGCGAGGACGGCTCGCACGTGCAGTCGCAGAGCGTCTTCGCCAATGTCGAACTGTCGTGGAAGAGCATGCTCTACCTCACGGTGACGGGCCGCAACGACTGGGAGTCGGCGCTGGCCTTCTCGAAATACAAGTCCTTCTTCTACCCCTCGGTGGGTCTCTCGGCCGTGATCTCCGAAATGGTCGAGCTGCCCGAATGGTTCTCGTTCCTCAAGCTGCGCGCCTCCTATTCGGCCGTGGGATCCTCCTATGCGGCCTACCTGACCAAACCCTACTACGACTACAAGGGCCAGACGCACGAATGGGATTCGCTCCACCGCTTCCCGAACGACGACCTCAAGCCCGAGAAGACCAAGTCGTGGGAGGTGGGCCTCAACGCCCGCTTCTTCGGCGGCAAGCTCAACCTCGACGCCACGTGGTACCGTTCGGACACCTTCAACCAGACCTTCGAATCGACCCCCTCCTCGACGTCGGGCTACTCGTCGGTGCTCGTACAGGCCGGACAGGTCCGCAACTCGGGTCTCGAAATGCTGCTCAGCTACCATAACACATGGCGCGACTTCTCGTGGAACACGAGCGTGACCTACACGATGAACCGCAACAAGATCATCAAGCTCGCCAACGGCGTCATCAGCCCCGTGGACGGCAAGCCGATCGACATGCCCTACCTGGAGAAGGCCACGCTGGGCAACACCGGTTCGCCGCAGGTGATCCTCTACGAGGGCGGCACGATGGGCGACCTGTATATCAACCGCGAGCTGCGCACCGACGGCAACGGCAACATCTACGTCGATCCGGCCACCAACAAGGTCGAACTGACGACCACCGAACGCCGCAAGGTGGCCAGTCTGATGCCCAAGGGCAACATCGGCTGGAACAACAGCTTCGCATGGAAGGGCATCAACCTCAACGTCATGCTCGCGGCCCGTCTGGGCGGTTCGGTCGTCTCGAACACCGAGGCGTTCCTCGACTACTACGGCGTCTCGGAGCGTTCGGCCGCCGCGCGCGACGCCGGAGGCGTCCGGGTGAACAACGGCATGGTGGACGCCAAGAACTACTACCAGACCATCGGCGCGGGCACGGGCGCCGGAGCCTACTACATCTACGACGCCACGAATGTCCGGCTGCAAGAGCTCTCGCTGGCCTACACGCTGCCCAAGCGCTGGTTCGCCGACAAACTGTCGATGACCGTCTCGCTCGTGGGCCGCAACCTATGGATGATCTACAACAAGGCGCCCTTCGATCCCGAACTGACCACCTCGACCACCAACAACTTCCTGCAGGGCGTGGACTACTTCATGCTGCCCAGCCTGCGGAACATCGGATTCACCGTGAAGTTACAATTCTAAAACCCCGACCAAAATGAAAACAAACCGGATATTCCGCCGGATCGGCCGGCTGACCGCAATGGGCGCGACGCTCGCTGCCGTGGCCTGCACCGGCAGCTTCGAAGAGTACAACACCAAACCCTACCGTCCGTCGGACGAGGACCTCGAGGGCGACAATGTCGGCGTAGGCATCCTCTTCCCGTCGATGATGGAATGGATGATGCACGTGCAGGTGAACGCCTCGCAGTACCACGACGTGCTGCTGGGCGACGAGCTGGGCGGCTATGCATCGGCCGTGAAATCCTACCAGGGCCAGAACATAGCGACCTACAACCCGTCGGACGACTTCAACGACCCGCTGTTCGAGAACACCTTCTCGAACTTCTACGGCAACTACTTCCAGATCATGACGGAAACGGGCGGCGAAGGTCCCGTGTACGAGCTGTCGCGGATCATCCGCGTGGCCTCGATGCTGCGCGTGACCGACGCCTACGGTCCGATCCCCTACTCGAAGATGCAGAACGGAACCTTCTCCGTGCCCTACGACAGCCAGCGCGACGTCTATATGGCGATGATCGACGACCTGGACGAGGCCATGGAGTCGCTCCACACCTTCGCCGCGGCCGGCGGCGGTTCGCTGCTGAGCGACTTCGACATCAGCACCTACAAGGGCGACGTCAGCCTGTGGATCCAGTTCGCCAACACGCTCAAGCTGCGCATGGCGATCCGCATGAGCGGCGTGGAGCCCGAGGCGCAGCGCATCGCCGAGGAGGCCGTGGCCGCCATCGACACCTACGGACTGATCGACGCCAACGCCGAGAACCTGCAATTCACGCTCACCTCGCGCCGCAACCCCTACTACACGCAGGCGACGAGCGAATCGTGGCAGGACCTGCGCTCGAACGCCAACATCACGATGTATATGAACGCCTACGAGGACCCGCGGCGCAGCTCCTACTTCTCGAAGTCGGGCTACGACGAGACCTATGCGGGCGTGCGCTCGGGAATCGAAAACGTGCTGCCGACGACCTACGCCTCCTTCTCCTACCCGCTCTTCGCGGAGACGGACCCCGTGCCGGTCATGTACGCCGCCGAGAGCTGGTTCCTGCGGGCCGAAGGAGCGCTGCTGAGCTGGGCGATGGGCGACACGCCCGAGAACCTCTACAACACGGGCGTGAAGACCTCCTTCGAGCAGTGGGGCTGCTCGTCCTCCTACGAAGGCTACATCGCCTCGACGCTGACGCCCCGACTCGCCTACACCGACCCCGCGGGGAAGCACGACCAGCCGAACTTCGGCCAGGCCGTCTCGGTGAAATGGGCCGACGACGGACACGAGCTGGAGCGCATCATCACCCAGAAGTGGATCGCCAACCACATGATCGGGCACGAGGCCTGGGCCGACTTCCGCCGGACGGGCTATCCCAGAATGATGATGGCCGTGAACAACCTCGGCGCCGCAGGCGGTATGTGGGGCAGCGTGGACGGCGACCGCGGAATGCGCCGCCTGCACTATCCGCAGTCGGAATACGACAACAACCGGGAGAACGTGCTCGGCGGCATCCAACTGCTCGGCGGTCCCGACGAATACTCCACCGACGTATGGTGGGCCAAGAAACAGAACTGACACACGAACCGAAAAACGCCATTCCAATGAAAAAGAACATCATAAGACTGTCCGCCCTCCTGTTGGCCGCGGCTCCGCTCGCAGCCTGCGACGACTGGACCGAACCCGAAGCGCAGGACTTCACGCAGCGCTTCCCGGAATCCTATTACGAAAACCTGCGGGCTTACAAGGCTTCCGACCACTCGATCACCTTCGGATGGTTCGGCGGATGGGACCCCAAGGCCGCCACGACCGGATCGAGCCTGATGGGCATTCCCGACAGCGTGGACCTGGTGGCCAACTGGGCCTCGTTCTACCTGACCGAGGAACAGAAAGCCGAAGCGAAGGCCGTGAAGGCGAAAAAGGGGACCGACGTGGTCGTGACACTCCTGCTGATGGACATCGGCCGCACGATCACGCCCGACGAGGTGACCGCAGGCATCACGGGCAAGGACGAAATCGCCCGGGCGATGCGCCACTACTGGGGCTGGTCCGACGACGCCGACGCGGCGGAAATCGAAGCCGCGATCCGCAAATACGCCAGCGCAGTGGTGGACGTCGTGCTGGAAAACGAATACACGGGCCTCGACCTGGACTACGAGCCGAGCTATTCGGACCACTTGGGGAACATCGTGAACGACCTGCCGTCCCAGGGCGACATCTACGCCGGAACGACTCCCGCCGAGCGGACCTTCTGGTTCGTGGACGAATGCGGCAGGCGCCTCGGCCCGAAATCGGGCAGCGGCAAGCTGCTGATCGTGGACGGCGAGGTGGCCAAAATGCCGGTCGGCACGATCGAATACTTCAACTACTACATCCTGCAAACCTATTCCCTCAGCTACCAAAGCAATCTGGACACCAGACTCGGTGCGGTAATCAGCGCTTTCAGCGGCGTGCTCGACGAGAAGACGATCACCAACCGCACGATCGTCTGCGAGAACTTCGAGCCGGAGGCCCTGTGGAAGAACGGCGGCTCGACCTACGTGCTGCCCGACGGTTCGACGACCAACTCGCTGCACGGCATGGCGACGTGGCAGCCCTACACGGGCTACCGCAAGGGAGGCTTCGGCGCCTACCAGATGCAGAACGATTTCAAGAACGACTGCTACAAGTACTACCGGGAGGCCATCCACGCGATGAACGAACTGGAAAATGCCAACGAATAAAACCATGAAAAGACCTATGAGAACGATACTGAACGGCCGCTGCCGGGCGCTGCTCGCCGGCGCGGCGCTGCTGACGACCGCCTTCGGCTGCGACAACGCCGACCTCGGAGCGATCGACAACGCAGCCTACATAGCCGAAGCGCAGAAGGAGACCAGCTCGACGGTGGAGGTCGGCAACGACGGAGCCACCGCGTCGCTGACGGCCCGGCTGGGCGGCAAGGCCGACGGCGAATACTCCTTCCGGATCGAAGCCGACCCGGAAGTGCTGGAGCGGTTCAACGCCCTGAACGGAACCTCCTACACGCTGCTGCCCGAAACGGGCTACGAAATTCCCGGAGACCCGCTCGTGATCGGGACCGGCGATGTGGCGGCGACGCCCGTTGCGATAAAGATCCTGCCCTACACGCAGGAGATGGACGACTCGGGACAGACCTACGCCCTGCCCGTCACGCTGCACAGCCTCGACGGCAGGATGACCGTGCTGGACGACGCCTCGCAGTTCCTCATCGTCTGCAACCGCAAGAAGATCGTTCCGGCCCCCGTCTTCAACTCGGAGTATGCGACCGGCGGCGTCACGAAACGCAACCGCGTGATCCTGAACATGAAGGATGCGCCGATCACCTTCACGGCCTACACCTTCGAATTCATGATGTATAAGGAGGCGTTCGACTACCGCAACTACATGATCGTCGGCTTCGACAACGAGGACGGACTGAGCAACCGCATGTGGGTGCGCTTCGAAGCCTCCTCGACGACCGCCGACCAGGAGAACCGCTGGATGCAGATCAACTCCGTGGTGAAACCCGCCGTGACGGCCACCACGCCCTGCGAGGCGAAGAAATGGCAGCACGTGGCGATCGTCTTCGACGGTTCATCGACGAAGCTCTACCTCGACGGTTCGCTGGTGGCCGACAAGGCCACGGCCTCGCCCTCGATCACCTTCCGCCACTTCTCGTTCCTGCCGCAGCCGTCGTACTGCACCTCGACGATCTCGTTCCGCGAAGCCCGTCTGTGGAACACGGTGCGCACCGAGGCCCAGCTCAAGAACAACATGAACAGCATGGACCCCAACAGCGAAGGACTGCTGGGATACTGGAAGATGGACGAAGGCCAGGGCTACGTCTTCAAGGACGCCACGGGCCACGGCAACGACGGCGAGTGCACCTACTCGAACGCCGGAGACATCTGGGATCCGCAGGTCTATGGACCGGCCACCGGACTGAAGTGGGTCGAGGACATGAACGAAATGGACGAGTAACGGCCTTTCGGCACGAACCGAACCGCTTTACGCAACCGACCGATGCAGGAGCGGGAAGCCTTTCCGGCTCCTGCATCTTTTCCCCAAAAGAACCGATATGAAAAACAACAACCGCTTCATTCTGGGCGGTCTCTCGACAGCCGCCCTGACGGGCTGCGGCGGACAGCCCGAACCGCCCCGCAGGCCGATGAACATCCTCTACATCATGACCGACGACCACACGTCGCAGATGATGAACTGCTACGACGGCCGCTACGCCTCGACCCCGAATCTCGACCGAATCGCCGAAGAGGGCGTGCGCTTCACGAACAGCTTCGTGGCGAACTCGCTCAGCGGACCCAGCCGCGCCTGCATGCTCACCGGGAAGCATTCGCACAAGAACGGATTCTACGACAACACCACCTGCGTGTTCGACGGCTCGCAGCAGACCTTCCCCAAACTCCTCCGCAAGGCCGGATACGAAACGGCCATCGTCGGGAAATGGCATCTCGAAAGCCTCCCGACGGGCTTCGACCATTGGGAAATACTGCCCGGGCAGGGAGACTACTACAACCCCGACTTCATCCGGCAGACGGGAGACACGGTGCGCTACGAAGGCTATATCACGAACATCATCACCGACAAGAGCATCGAGTGGCTCGAGCACGGACGCGACCCGGAGAAACCCTTCTGTCTCGTGGTGCACCACAAGGCGCAGCACCGCAACTGGATGGCCGACACGTGCGACCTCGCGCTTTTCGAGGACCGTACGTTCCCCGTGCCGGAGACCTTCTACGACGACTACGAAGGACGTCCGGCAGCCGCCGCACAGGAGATGTCCATCGCCTCGAACCACGACATGGACCCGATATACGACCTCAAAATGCGGCAGCCGGGCCGGAAAAGCCGCCTCAGCGACGCATACGAGGCGATGATCGGACGCATGAACCCGGAACAGCGCGCGGCGTGGGACCGCTTCTACGAGCCGATCGCAGCGGACTTCTACGCCCGCAACCCGCAGGGGCGCGAACTGGCCGAATGGAAGTTCACCCGCTACATGCGCGACTACCTCAAAACGCTCAAATCCCTCGACGACAACGTGGGACGGCTGCTCGACTACCTCGAGGAGTCGGGACTCGCCGGGAACACCCTCGTAGTGTACACCTCCGACCAGGGATTCTACATGGGAGAGCACGGCTGGTTCGACAAACGGTTCATGTACGAGGAGTCGCTGCGGACCCCGCTCGTGATGCGGATGCCGGGCGGTGCGAAGGGACAGATCGCGGAGATGGTCCAGAACATCGACTACGCCCCCACGTTCCTCGAGCTGGCCGGAGCGCCCGTACCCGAGGACATTCAGGGCCGGTCGCTGCTGCCCCTGCTGCGGGGCGGGCATCCGGAAGACTGGAGAGAGTCGATCTACTACCATTTCTACGAATACCCGGCCGAGCACATGGTGAAACGCCATTACGGAGTGCGCGACGAACGATGGAAGCTGATACACTTCTACGACGACATCGACGTGTGGGAACTCTACGACCTCGAAGCCGATCCCCGCGAGCTGCACAATCTCTTCGGAAATCCGGCCTACGCCGCCGAGCAGGAGCGGATGATGAAGGAGCTGGTGAAACTCCAGACGCAGTACGACGACACGGCGGCGATGGAAAAGAACGCATCCTACGACCGTAAAAGATAGGAAGACATGGAACACGCAATCCTGCGGGCCGCCGTATCGTTCGCGGCGGGTCTCGCACTCACCGCCTGCGCGGCTCCGGCGGCCGAGGAACTTCCGACGCTGCTTCCCCAACCACGCGAAACGGTCTGGAAAAGCGGTTCGTACCGGCTGCCGGAACGGGTGCGGATCGGATACGACTCGCCCGGACTCGCCGCGACGGCCGGGTACCTCGCCGAAGCGCTCGCACCCTACGCCACCGCGACGACGGCCGAAGGCGAGGGCGACATCACGCTCTCGACGGATACGGCGTCGCTGGCCGAAGAGGCCTACCGCCTCTCGGTCTCCCGCCCGGGCATCCGCATCACCGCCGGATCGCCGCGCGGCGCGGCGAACGGCATCGCCACGCTGCGGCAACTGCTCCCGCCCGGCGCAGTCCGGGAAGCGGAGATTCCCTGTACGGAGATCGCCGACGAACCGGCCTTCGGCTGGCGCGGGGCGATGCTCGACGTGAGCCGCCACTTCTTCGACAAGGAGGAGATCCTCGGGCTGCTCGACCAGATGGCCCGGCTCAAGCTCAACAAATTCCACTGGCATCTGACGGACGACCAGGGCTGGCGCATCGAAATCCGGCGTTACCCCGACCTGACCGGGAAGGGCGCCTGGCGGCACTTCAACAAGCAGGACACGATCTGCACGGGCCGCGCGCGCCGGGAGCTGAACGACGACTTCCTGCTGCCGGAAAAGCGGCTGCGGACCGAGGGGGCCGACACGCTCTACGGCGGCTGCTACACGCAGCGGGACATCCGCGAGATCGTCTCCTACGCCGCCGCACGGGGAATCGACGTGATTCCCGAGATCGACATGCCGGGGCACTTCCTGCAGGCCATCGAACACTACCCGTGGCTCACCTGCTTCCGACCCGAGACCTGGAGCGAGCAGGCTTTCTCCTCGCCGCTCTGTCTGGGCAGGGACGACGTGCTGCGGTTCTGCGAGGAGATCTGGGAGGAGGTCTTCGAACTCTTTCCCTACGAGTACGTCCATATCGGCGGCGACGAGGTGAACATGAAGAACTGGAACCGCTGTCCGCGCTGCCGGGCCCGGATGCGTGCCGAGGGGCTGGCCGACGGCCACGCCCTGCAAGCGTGGTTCACCCGCCGGATGCAGCGCTTCTTCACCGAACACGGCCGCCGCATGATCGGCTGGGACGAACTGCTCGCCGACGAGGTAGATCCGGCCACGACGATCATGTGGTGGCGTCCCTGGGAGCCGCAGTCGGTGAGCGACGCGACCCGCCGGGGCTGCGACGTGATCGTGAGCGCGCAGTCGTGGTTCTACTTCTCGCTGGAGGAGGACGCCGGATCGCTCGCGCGCACTGCCGGATTCGAAATCCGCCCCGACTCGCTCTCCGACGAGCAGAAGGCACGCATCAAAGGCATCCAGGGCCACCTCTGGACCGAAAAGGTTCCCTCGTGGTCGCGCGCCGAGTACATGCTCTACCCGCGGCTGCTGATCGTGGCCGAGAAGGGTTGGTGCGCGCCGGAGCGCGTCAGCGAAGAGTCGCTGATGCCGCGGCTGCTCCGCTACTGCGAACGGCTGGACGCCGAAGGGATCAACTACCGGATCCCCTCGCTGAGAAACTACCACGAATTCTGCGTCTTCACCGACTCGGTCCGGACCACGGCCGAATGCCCGCTGCCGACGGCGATCCTGCGCTACACGCTCGACGGATCGGTCCCGACCGCCGCATCGCAGCGCTACACGGGTCCGATGACCTTCCGCGACGACGCCACGCTGCGCCTCCGGGCCTTCCATGCCGACGGCCGCACGGGCGACTGGGTGACGATCCGCTACGAGAAATGCGGCTTCGCACGGCCCGCCGAACCGCGCGAAACGCAGCCGGGACTGCTGGCCGAGTGGTATTTCAAGCGTTTTCCGGACTGCGCCGCTATCGGCGGAGCGCAGGCCGACGGACGGTGTGTGGCCGATTCGGTCCACTTCCCGCAGGAGGCCACGGGCCGGCGGGCCGTGGGAATCGTCTTCCGCGGATACATCGACGTGCCGGAGAAGGGCATCCATACCTTCGCACTCGCCTCGAACGACGGCAGCGTCCTGCGGATCGGCGACCGCGTGGTGATCGACAACGACGGTGAACACCCGCTGCTCGAGAAGACCGGACAGGCGGCCCTTTCGGCCGGACTGCACCCGCTCGAGCTGCGTTTCTTCGACTACAACGGCGGCAAGGTGCAACTGTCGCTCGTCAGCGAGGACGGCGGCCGCCGGACGCTCGACGGGAAGTGGCTGCGGCACGTTCCTGCGGAAAGCCGGTAATCCCGGCGACCCGCACGCGGTGCGCCGCCGCCCCGGAAAGAGCATCTTCCCGGAAAGGCCCCGCCGGCCGGGACCGTCCGGAATCCGAAAAGCGTTTCACCCCCGTCGCACGACGAATGCGGCGGGGGTGAATCCGTCAGGGGCCCGCAGGCCGGGCACGAATTCCGCGCAAGACGAATTCCGCGCAAGACGCTGAAAATCAGAATCAGGAGCATCTCGCCCCGACGGATTGTAAGGAAAATCGCTCTTTACGACGAAAAAATGAAGCCGCAGGGTACAATCTGACAATAAATTCATATATTTGTGATACGTTAGAAACCCAACTAATCTAAAACACAATGGAACAGACCAAAGTGCGGGAGTTGCAGGACGTCGTGATCCGCTTTTCGGGCGACTCGGGCGACGGCATGCAGCTTACAGGCACGCTCTTCTCCGACACTTCGGCGCTCATGGGAAACGGCATCTCGACCTTCCCCGACTACCCCGCCGAAATCCGCGCCCCGCAGGGAACCGTCGCGGGCGTCTCGGGATTCCAGGTACACTTCGGCGACCACCGCGAGCTGAACCCCGGCGACTACTGCGACGTGCTGGTGGCGATGAATCCCGCGGCCCTGAAGGCCAACCGCAAATGGCTCAAGCGCGGCGCCACGGTCATCATCGACGGCGACTCGATCACCGAGGAGCACCTCAGAAAGGCCGGATTCGCCACGTCCGACCCGATCGCCGAGCTGGGACTCGACGAGTACAACGTCGTCGTGCCCGACATCACCACGATGACGCGCGAGGCGCTCAAGGAGACGGGACTCGACAACAAGTCGGTCGTCAAGTGCAAGAACATGTTCGCACTGGGCATCTGCTTCTGGCTCTTCGACCGCCCGGAGGATTACGCCCGCCGCTACCTCGATACGAAATTCGCCAGGAAGAACCCCGCCGTGGCCGAAGCCAACAAGCTGGCCATCGACGCCGGGTACAACTATGCGGCCAACACGCACCAGTTCGCCAACCATTACAGCGTGGCCTCCGCCCCCCTCGAGAAGGGAACCTACCGCTCGATCTCGGGCAACGTGGCCACGGCGTGGGGGCTCTGCGCCGCGGCCGAGAAGGCCGGGCTGCCGCTCTTCTGCGGCTCGTATCCCATCACCCCCGCCACGGTGATCCTCGAAGAGCTGGCCAAGCGCAAGGACCTCGGGGTGAAGACCGTGCAGGCCGAAGACGAGATCGCCGGCATCTGCACGGCCATCGGCGCGGCCTATGCCGGGAACTTCGCCGTGACGACCACCTCCGGCCCGGGCCTGTCGCTCAAGAGCGAGGCGCTGGGACTGGCCGTGATGACCGAACTGCCGCTGGTGGTCGTGGACGTGCAGCGCGGAGGCCCCTCGACGGGCCTGCCGACGAAAACCGAGCAGAGCGACCTCCAGCAGGCCCTCTACGGCCGCAACGGCGAGTGCCCGGCGGTCGTGATGGCCGCCTCGTCGCCGAGCGACTGTTTCCACTACGCCTTCGAGGCGGGACGCATCGCCATGGAGCACATGACGCCCGTCATCCTGCTCTCCGACGGATTCATCGCCAACGGCTCCGAACCGTGGCGCATCCCGCAGATGAAGGATTACCCGGCCATCTGTCCGCCGATCGTGGACGAGGCCCCCGAGGGAGGATTCATGCCCTACGTGCGCAACGAGAAACTGGCCCGCGGGTGGGCGTTCCCCGGCAAGGTCGGGCTGGAACACCGCGTGGGCGGTCTGGAGAAGGACTGCGTGAAGGGCTGCATCTCGATCGACCCGGACAACCACCAGAAAATGGTGAAGACCCGCGCGGCCAAGGTGGCCCTCGTCGCCGAGGACATCCCCGCGCAGGAGGTCTGGGGCGATGCGGAAGGCGACCTGCTGGTCGTGGGCTGGGGCGGCACGCGCGGCCACCTGCAGAACGCCGTGGACGAAATGCGCCGCGAAGGCCGCAAGGTGTCGCTGTGCCACTTCAACTACATCAACCCCCTGCCGCGCGGCGTGCGCGAGATTTTCGCCCGCTTCCGCAAGATCGTCGTCTGCGAGCTCAACGAAGGACAGTTCGCCGCCTACCTGAGGCAGGAGTTGCAGGAGTTCCGCTACGAACAGTACAACAAGTGCGAAGGGCTGCCCTTCACGGTGGTCGAGCTTCGCCGGAAATTCGAATCCTTACTGAAATAACGCCATGGCACAATACAACTACACCCCCGCGGATTTCAAGAGCGACCAGGAGGTGCGCTGGTGTCCCGGATGCGGCGACCACGCTATCCTGAACGCCGTACAGCGCGCCCTGCCCGAAATCGCCGACGCGACCGACACGCCGCACAACCTCTTCACGTTCATCTCGGGCATCGGCTGCTCGTCGCGCTTCATCTACTACATGAAGACCTTCGGGTTCCACTCCGTACACGGCCGCGCCAACGCCGTGGCGACGGGCGTCAAGGTGGCCAACCCGCGCCTGAACGTCTGGGTCACCACCGGCGACGGCGACTCGCTGGCCATCGGCGGCAACCATTTCATCCACGCCATCCGCCGCAACGTGGACCTCAACGTGATCCTGTTCAACAACGAGATCTACGGCCTGACCAAAGGGCAGTACTCCCCCACCTCGAAGCTGGGCAAGATAACCAAGACCTCGCCCTACGGCACGGTCGAAAAGCCGTTCAACCCCGGCGAGCTGGTGATCGGCGCCAAGGGCACGTTCTTCGCGCGTTCGATCGACATGGAGGTGCAGCTCTCGAAGGAGTGCATCGTCGCGGCAGCCGGGCACAAAGGCATGTCGGTCGTCGAAATGCTCCAGAACTGCGTGATCTTCAACGACAAGACCCATGCGGCGTTCGCCGCCGACAAGGCCACGCGCGCCGAGCGGACCATCACGCTGCGCCACGGCGAAAAGATGCTCTTCGGCGCCAACCGGGAGAAGGGCCTCGTCTTCGAGAACATGCGGCTGAAGGTGGTGACCGTCGGAGAGGACGGCTACACGTTGGACGACATCCTGACGCACGACGCCCACGAGCGCGACACGACGCTGCACGTGATGCTCGCCGCGATGAAGTATCCCGACTACCCGGTGGCGCTGGGCGTGATCCGCGCCGTGGAGGACGACGCCGTGTACGATGCGGCCGTCGAACGGCAGGTCGAGGAGGTGAAGGCCGCGAGCAAAATCCGCTGCGTGGACGATCTCCTGCGCTCGGGAGCCACATGGGAGGTGAAATGACGCGCCTCTCGGCAAGAAGGACGGCCGGGTCTCCATCGCGGAGATCCGGCTGTTTTTCGAATGCCCCGTAATCGTTCGGAATCATGCGACACGCATACACCGCCGGGCCGGGCGAAGTCGTCCGGGACATACCGCCTGGAGGACGCAACACCGGCGGCGCCCCGGCCAACTCCGCCTGGCACACGGTCCAGTCCGGCTACGAAGCCGCCGCCGCAAGACCGCGGGACGCGATGCGGAGGGCGTCATATCCCGCCTGTCGGAGTTCCGACGATCCGGAGCCGGTCAATCGGAGCCGGGCGGGCTGTCCCGCGGTCCGTTCCCGACCGTACACCGGCAACCCCTCCGGCCGCGCGGCACGGACGGCCAAACCCTACACGCATCACGACCCGCTTCGGAAGCGGCCCGGAGCGGGCGTTTTTTCATTTTCCCGGGCGATTCTGGTACTCTCTTTGCAAAAGCCGAAACCGGAGTGTTTCACTTAATGCTTTTCTATCATGAAAAAATTATTGCTTACGTTCGTTTGCGCAGCGGCCGCGCTCGGCGTCTGCGCCGCACCCGAGAAGATCGGGTTCGACAAACTGCCGAAATCGTCGCAGGAGTTCATCCAGAAAAACTTCCCGCGCGAGGTGGTGAAAGACACCGAAATGGACCGCGAGGCGTCGTGGGACAAGTACACCGTCTATTTCAACAGCGGCTCCCGCGTATCGTTCGAAGGCGGCAAGGGAGACTGGTCGGAGATCGTGATGAAGAACGGCGCGGTTCCCGCGACCGTCATTCCCGTCAGAATCAAGACCTACATCGCCGACAACTATTCCCAGAGCATGGTCAATCGGCTCTCGACCATGAAGGAGGGTTACAAGGTCGGGCTCACGAACGGCCTGACGCTCTACTTCGACAAGGAGGGCAAATTCAAGAAACTGGACAGGTAACAGTCATCCGCTTCCGCATCAGAGGTCGTTTGACCTGCCTTTCCCGATTCACCCCGCAGCGAGCCCGGCCCGCGCGGGGCGAATCTTTTTCCGCGGCTCCGGCGACGGCCGCGGCCGCACCTCCCGGAAGCGCACATGCACAGAATCCCGGACAGAATCTGTCACCGCTCCTCCGGAATCCTTCCGATACGGCGTTTGAAGTCCCGCACGATCTGCCGGCCCAGTCCGGACACCGTGCTGTCCACCTTGTGAATCTCGACGGGCGTCACCAGATTCTTGTATTTGGCCCTTCCCAGCCGGAACTTCATGTCGTCCAGATTGCCCGTGATGTTCAGCCCCAGCTTGAAGGGAATCGGCGACTTGAGGATGGAAATGTGGTAGTCGAAATTCATGTCCAGGTCCTGCGTGCCTCCCACGGCCGCCCGGTAGCGGTCCATGGCGACGGCGAAGGGATAAACGGTGACGTATCCGTCCTTGACGCTGATATTCACGGCAATGCTGTCGATCAGGTTCCGTTCCTTGTTCTTGAAGAAGAATTTCTTGGAGATTTCGGCGAAGGTCTCGCCGTCCATCAGCACGAGGCTGTCGCCCCGGAGGCGGATGGCCGAACGAAGGGTCGGAATCCGGATGTTGAGCGCCGAGTCCAGATCGGCCTCCGCCGAGACATCGAAATCGACCGTCCCCCGGAACGACCGCAGCATGGGCACGATACTGTCGAGCGACGGGGTGAATTCGACCAGCTTTCCGACATTGATGCGCCGCAGGCGGAAATCGAATCCGACGTATCCCCGCTCGGGCCGCACGGCCTGGTAGAGCAGCGTCGTGTGCATGACCGCATCCAGCCCCTTCATGGCCAGGCCCTTCAGGTGCACGGTCCCGTCGCGGACGTCCACGGCGCCGCGCACGTCCTCGAAAACGAATTTGCCGTAGCGCACGCGGCGGAAGTCGGTGTGCAGCGCGAAGTCGATGTTTTTCGGAACGACGAAGAGTTTCAGATCGGTGGCCGCGGTGTCCGCCTCGATGTGCAGGGTGTCGGCCGGGAACGAGACGGCGCGGATCAGTTGGTTGCAGTTCAGATTCCGCGACGAGAGCGAAAGCTCGGCGCGCAGGGGCCTGCGGCGGCGCATGGCGCCGTAGAGGTCGTGCACGACGCCGCTGGCCGTCAGGTCGGAGCGCCCGATGCGCATGGTGGCGTTCCGCAGCGTGACGGCGCGGTTCCCCACCGTCACGGAGGTCTTCTCCATGCGGATCGGCAGGGCGCACTGCGGCGTGGAGACCACCAGACGGCTGAATCCGACGATCCCTTCGGGTATCCACACCGAATCGCGCAGCTTCTCGGCCGTCACGCCGATTCCGGCCCGGTCCATTCCCATCCGGGAATCCCCGACGCGGCAGAACAGCGTGTCGGCTTCGAGCGCGAGCCCCACCTTCGGTTTCGCGGGATCGCGCTTCCCGGGTTGCAGACGGACGGTCGCCGTGCCCCGACCGCAGAAAAGACTCAGGGAGTCGCCCGCGGCGGCCTTCAGCCGGTTGAGCGTCATCGTGCACTCCATGCGGGCGATACGGGTCGTGTCCTGGGGGTTCGTCGTCCGAACCGTCGCCGCCAGCCGCTCCATCGAGGAGGAGAGCCGCGGCGAGCGGAGAGAGGCGTGCCGTATCTCGGCTTCGGCGTCCAGGCGGTCGTCCCCGGCGAACGAGAGCGAAGCGCTGCTCGTGAATTCGAACTTCCGGGCCGTATCCCGGAGCGCCAGGCTGTCCATGACCACCCGTCCCCGGGCCCGGATACGCCCGAGGTCGCGGTTCCTGAGCGCCGAAAGACGGCAGCTCATCCGCAGCTCGGCCTCCAGCTTTCCGGAAAGGGAGACCCCTTCCTGCAACGGGAAAGTCTGCGCCAGGGCCGTCAAGTCCACCGCGGACTTCGTATGGAACGAGACGAGCGGATCGTCCAGCAGGTTCTTCACCTCGGCATCGGCCAGAATATCGGTATGCGCACCCCTGAAGCGGAAAATCTCCAGATTGCAGAACGACGGCTCGCGGCGCATGGGATCGACCTGTCCCACGAGACGGGCATCCAGCGCATCCACCCCGTAGGGCATTCCGGCATAGTGGGCCGAAGCGTCCTTTATCTCGGCGTCGAGCGTGGCGAGCGGAAGCGCCTGCCTTCCATAGGGGCCCTTCACCGCACCGCTGATGCGCACCTCGCCGTCGGCGGCGACCTCCCCGCGCTTCAGCACGCTCTCCGGGATCATGTGCAGCACGGTCTCCAGCGAGGGAGCGTGCAACCCGTAACGCAGGTCGAGAAGCAGCGCCCCGGCCGCCGCCGTGTCGCGCCGCACGGTTCCCGTCAGGTCCAGCTCCGTACCGTTGATGCCGAGCAGGGCGTCGTGCAGCGTGAGCGAGCGCTGCGCCCGGTCCAGTTCGACGGAGGCGCGCAGACGGGTGGCCACGCGATTGACCAGCAGTTCGCCGTCCTGCCAGAAAAGGATGTTCCGGTTCCGGAAATCGAGCGCCAGCATGGAGTGTCCCTCCCCGAGCCGGGCCCTCAGCCTCAGCCCGGCATCCCGGATGTTGGCGAAGACCTTCGTTTCGCGGTCGTCGAACGTCACCGAACCATGACGCAGCGCAACGTGCCGGACGGAGATTTCACTGACGGTCCGCACGGTATCCGCCGTTGTATCCGCCGCCGTGCCGGACGCAAGCGTGTCGGCGGAGGGGAGGATGTCCCAGTTCGCACGCCCCGTCCCGTCCCGGAAGGCATAGACGTCGGCACTGTCCAACGAGAGTTTCAGTATGTCGATTTTCCGGTGTCTCAGGTAGCTGACCGGATTGAAGACCAGCACGGCCTTGCGGAACGTGAGCAGCGTGTCGGTCCGCTGCCAGAGCGTATCGCGGAGTGCCGTCGAAACCAGCGTGCCGTCCGTCAGTTTCACGCCGAACCGCGGAAAGGTGGAGAAAAAGGTCAGCTCCACGCCGCCCATCCGCAGCCGGGCGTTCAGACTCCGGTCGGCGATCCGCTCCACGACGGGCGTCAGTTTCGAGGGCGTGAAAACGAAATTCAGCACGACGGCCGTGCCGACGAGCAGCAACAGCAGCACGCTTCCCGCCGAAACGGCGCTTATCCGGATGATTCTCTTCGTGCGACGGTCCATTGGCAAATCCTCCTCTTTTTCAGCAAAGATAACGATTTTTCGGAGACATCGCACCGGACGCCGGGACATATCCCGGGCCGTCCGCCGCTCGGGACGGTCCGGAATCGGCATGCGGCCCCCCGGTGCGGCGGACGGCTGCGGGAAACGAACCGGCCGGGAGGAAGGGCGGCAGATGCCCCGCGGCAAGAGAGGCGACGAATGCAAAAGATTCAGGACAGACAACGAAAAACCCTGCAAACCTCGGTGTTTGCAGGGTTTCCTTGTGGAGAATACGAGATTCGAACTTCATCAATACTCTCCTATATTTCAATACATTACAAAATACTCAGTTCTGAAGTACACCGAATAGGCCACAGCCGATATGCGTCGTTTTTCCCTGGATAACATTTGGTTGTCACAAATATACGAATTTTTTTGAACAAGAAAAAATTTCATTCTGTAATTAACATTAATTCTAAATATACAATTTTCTGCCCGATAAGCTAAAATCTATAATCTTTGTACATAAAACGGGAGAGGCCTCTTTCGGGAACACCTCCTTTTTCAGATAACGCTGTAACCTAAAAAGTTACAGCGTTATTTTTCGAGTGAGGTAATGATTTGGAAACGTATCTCCGGATTATCGAATATTACGTTGACATCCTGTCAAACAACTCTGCAATACAAAGATAGTGAAATTCACAGAAAGCAGCAAATCGTTGTTTTTTTCATCTTTGAGAGAATAATTACCGGCCATACGAGGCCCAGGCAGGACACTGAGAATATTTCGCTCCGAGATGCTGTTATTTTGCCTTCTGCCCGTTCATTCGGGCTTGTCTCACCTAAACGATTATTTTATGGAATGCAAAATGATTGAATCTGCGGCTTACCGGGAATTGCAGTCGCTCATCATGCGCCTATGTGGCCGCATCGCGCATCTGGCCTCGTCGTCCGTATCTCCCACACCGGACAGGTGGCTCACGCAGGAGGAGGTCTGCCGGGCCTTGCGAATTACCAAACGGGCCTTGCAGTACTACCGCCAGACCGGCATCGTTCCCTATACCTCCATCGGGAACAAGATTTTTTTCCGGGAGGCGGACATCCACCGTATTCTCTCCGATAATCTTATTCCCGCACGACGATGACGGACGATTTGATTACGCGCACGACGGAGGATTTCCGGGATTTGCGCAAACGGCTTACCGAGGCGCTACGGCTGACGGAACGCCTTATCGAAGAGCGGCGGCCGTCGATTTTCAACGAAATCTATCTGACGGGCGAAGAGGTTCGTTCGATATTTGACATCTCGAAACGCTCCTTGCAGACCTATCGGGACGAACGCATCATCCCTTACACGATGCTCGGCGGGAAGTTCCTCTATCCTCAGTCGGCAATCCTCGAGGTGCTGGAACGCCATTTTCGAAAGGCGCTGCAATGAAGGAATCGCCGGAGTCCGGAGCATGGATTACGTCTCCGGACTTCGGTCTTTCTTCGCTTCGTATTCGATGAAGTTGCTGGAATGAATGATGTATATCCGGCCGTTCGCCGTTCCGAAATCGATTCGGATGGGATGCCTGTAAAGCGGCAGATAGTATTTCCGTCCGAAAGATTTGCGAATGGCTTCCACGGCGAAGAGAATTCCTGACCGGGCGGTTACGGGCTGTTCGTATTCGGGATATTGCCGCATGATTTCCAGACGGCAGGCATTAATATCTTCGAGTGTGAAGACCTCGCCGTCTATGATACGCTGAATGCGCAGGCAGAGGTCGTACTCATGCCGCAGCCGGCAGATTTTCTCCGTGTGCCGGTTCAGATAGCTTTTAGCGCCCCGTGAGAGATTCCCGGCAGCGACGAACGACAGATTCCTGTAGCATTCGTCATCAAGTGCCTCCTTCAGTTCCTTTTGGAGCCGGAGGGCTTTGTCTTTATATCGGGTCATAACTGAAATACTTTGAGGAATTGAATTATTCGTAATCCGCCAGAAAATCCCGGACAATCTTTCCGGAGGTATATAAATCCTGTTCGACGGTCATTCCGAACGGCAGGCGTAGAGATTCCAGCTCGGAGAGCATCAGATAGCCCCATTCCCATTCGAAGATGTGGCAATAGCCGAAAAGACGCCAGTCGTCGCCATCGCGTTCGGCTTCGGTGATGAGCCACGTCCCGGCACCGCAGGGATTGAAATATTTGACGAGGACTTCGGCCTCCAGCCCTTTCCCGTCCTGTGAGCCGATGGGATGAGTCTCGAATTTCGAGATGATTTCGTTTGTGAGCAGTTTCATGGAAGATGATATTTAAGCAGTCCGGAACGCCCGGACAGCAAAAGTCCGATAGCCGTTGCGGGACGACCGAAGACAAGACCCTTGCGGTCTTGGTGCGTCGTCCGCAGCGGCTATCTTGCTGGACGGGTGGGCGGAAAGATCACATATTAAATTTGTCTGTTATATGAAAAATACTTATTTTTGTTCAGGTTACATTTTGACTTACAGAATCTTCAATTAACCGTAAATTCGTGCCCAATGCCTCTGCGAGCTTGCATAGATAATCAGGAAATCATTTCGGTCGACTTGACTGATGATGAATGGAACCATCTGAAGCTACAACTCAAAACCGGCCAATCATCCTTGACATTACCGTGTTGTGGTGGAGAAGGTTTTTTACGTACAAGCAGTAAAGGATTGAAGCATTTCGTTCATTCGAAATCAGCCGGATGCGATTGGAAACCCGAGTCGGCAGAACATCTTAAAGCAAAAGTTGCTATTCTGGAGGCATGCAGAGAGTGTGGCTGGGAGGCTATTCCCGAATATTCGGAAGCGGATTGGCGGGCCGATGTCCTTGCGATACAGGGACAGAAACGAATTGCTTTCGAGGTTCAATGGAGTCGTCAATCGTATGAAGAAACGCAATTCCGCCAATCCAGATATAAGGCATCGGCAGTGCGGGGTTGTTGGTTTTTTCGCATGGCCCCCAAAGAAATGGTAAATTACGATAAAAGTCTGGTCGCCGATAAGGATATTCCGGCTTTCAAGATCTTCAAAAACGAAGATTCCGAAATTTACGTTCAATTCGGAGAGCGTAGAATGCTGTTGAAAACGATGGTTATCAGTTTATTAAATCGCAAATTAAAGTTCTGCGAACATACCAGGATACGCCCCAAACAGGAAATTACAATTTCTTTCTTTGAATACGATTGCTGGAAATGCCATAAAAAGCAGTACTGCTATGCGGTCGCATCGCCTCTTAAAACCGTTTGCGGTCTGGATATCGATTCATGTAGCTCTATGTGGGATAATGACGACATCGACAAAAATCCACAGGTATATGATGCCGTACAAAGATTTTTAAAGACAGAGCAAGGAAAAGAGATGAAAATCGGAAAACTGCAACCGAGATTCAGTAAAACTGTAGGACACAATTATCTATCGCACGGATGTTACTATTGCAATGCTATTTTTGGAGATTTTTTTCTTCAAGAGGAAAAGTTTTTTGCTCAAGATAGCCCCGATAGCATTCGGTACACAACAACCGTCGAGTTAACTCCCATATTGCAAAAAAATCCGCATTGGTGTTTTTCTGAAGATGGATATTTCTGTGAATGATAAGTAAATAAACGGCTGCGATATTCAAATCGCAGCCGTTTTTTATCTTTATTTTACCTCCTCCCAATCAGGGATCTGTACCGTATCCCGTATTTGCGGACATCGAATCAGTTCTACCTCTTCATCGGTATAGACATGGCACCCGACAAATAACGAGACGATAAGTACGCCCCCGAGTATTGCGAGCAGGCAATAAAAAATCACCGTTCCTATCTTATCACGTTTCATAGTTTTCATTTTAACAGTTCTGTAATTTCGGGGGCGAGGTTGGCCCGGTACTCCATGCGCTCATCGAGGCGGCACGCTTCGAGGAAATGCTTCCGGCCCTCTTCCTTGCGTCCCAGCCTCGAACAGGCGATGGCTTTCAGATACTCGGTCACGGCATCCTTCGGCATCGCGTCGAGCAGCTCCAGCGCCCGCTCGTCGTGCCCCATCGACAGATGCGCCACAATGGTATTGCGGTCGTTGTAGTCATTCAGGATATACAATGCTTCGGCGTACTTGCGTTTTTGCAACAACTCCACGCCGCGGGCATAGGTCGTATCCAACTCCGTGGTGTGAATCGTATCCTTGACCATTCCCACCCGCCGCAGGTTGTAGCGGAAATTCACGGCCCGCAGATAGGGATAGAGGTTTGCCTTTATCCATGCGAAATCCTTCGGATAGCGCCGCCGCAGTTCCGCTTCCCTGCGGTCGGGATTCTTCTCCGCGGCTATCAGCGCGAGTATTTCATCGCGGTGTTTCACCTCCGTTTTGCCACGTATGAGGTCTGTGAGTGTGCTCCAGTCCTCGCCGACCCAGCGCAGGGTAAGCAGCGTGTCGAACTGCCGTCCGAAACGACGGGCAAGATAACGTTTCAACGCCCGTGCGCGGCCTTCGGCGATGGCTTCGTTGAGTGCCGTCCGCCCGTCGGGCGACGAGGCGGCCGTCAGGGTAATCGTATCGACATAGAACTCCTGCTGTTCGAGAATCCGCCGCATGAGGTTCTCGATTTTGGCGAGCTGCGCCCGGTTCTCACCCAAATCCTCTTTCACATCGGTTCGCCCGACCATAAACTGAATGTAGTTGCGGTCGGTAACGGTCACATACTTGTCGATAATCCGTATTCGGTGCCGCGGCACGGTATCGACGAATGAGAGCATAGACGATACGACATAACTCAGCGTATCCGACGAGGGAAGTGTATAGGCGCTGTCGTCGATACCGACGACTTTTCCCTGAAGCGTTACGGTCATTCGCTTCGATGTCTCGTCCGTCGGCACCTCCTGCGAATAATAGTAGTTCATCATCCCGCGCCGTTCGACGACGGAATCGAGCCGGGCATCCTCGGGATAGGGAAACTTCACCAGGCGGTTGAACATCCGCTCGGCCTCTACGCTGTCCGGGTCGTAGACCCAGCGATACTTCTCGTATTGCCAGTAGTCGCGTTCTTGCAGGAGCGAGAAGCGTCCGCCCCGGATCACCAAATCCTCCAGCGGTACGGATTCGTCGGGCTTATGGAGTATGGGCGTAATGACGACACTGCGGCTCTTTCCCAACAGCGGCTTCGGGAGTGTGACGATGAAATCCAGCGTTACCCGCCCGTTTCGTTCGGGAACGGAACGCATCCGCGACACGACCGTCACCTGTTCGATCTGAAGGGCCATCACACGCTCGCCGTCGGAGAGTGTATCGACCGGCGCCAGATAAAACGAATTGCTGTCGCGCTGGAGCTTCACGACCTGCGGGCGACAGTCCTGCTGCCGCTCCTGCCGTTCGGCACGTGTGAGCTGAGCCAGCCGTGCTGTCGTCTGTCGCCGTTCGAGCCGCCCGGTTATGGAACATCCGAACAACAGCCAGACGGAGCCTCCGAGAACGATTCCCGCCGAAATGAATTTGCGCATTTCCATTGCTAAAAGAGGTATGAGAACGATACTTCCAGCCGCGACGGCAGGAGCGTCCAGCGACGGGTGTGATAGATGTATTCGTCTTCCCAGTCCGAGACGGTCGGGTCGCGGCGCGTGTCACGGGTATGGAATAACCCGATGCCGGCTTCGATGGCGACGTTCCACCGCTTCGAAAGCATCCACGCGTAACCGTAAGAGAGGCCGAAGCCGTAAGCCTGCCCGTCGTAGCGGCGGGTGCGGCGCCCGAGGTCGTAGCTGGCCCAAGAGAGCTGTGCTCCGAGGAAATGGCCGACGAAGGATTCATAGAACCAGTAGCGGGGGCCTATCTGCACGGCTCCGAAAGACATGGAGAGGTCGGATGTCTGGACAGGATTCCAGTATCCGGAGGCTTCGAGGGTCCACCGGTCTGCGACCGATGCTTCGGCTCCGAGGTGGAGGGTTCCGGTAAGGGCTGCGAGGGCATCGGCCCGCACGGCGAAGAATTGTGCTGCCGCCTTGTGGGGCATGCCCCACAGGGAAGCGAGCAGCACGAGAGAAATGATGCATTTAGGTTTCATCGTAATGCGTTTTGTTATTCGAACCGGGCGAACAGCATGGTGCTCGCCTTGTTCACAGTGAAGGTATAACGAGTGCTTGATGAGAGTTTCTCCGAAGGGCGGCAGGTGGTATTGGAATACCATCCGGTGAAGCGGCTTCCCGCTTCGGGAACGGCCTCGACGGTGCAGCTTCCGGGGTAGACCAATGCTCCGAGGTAGGTGTAGCTGCCGCCGTTGACCGTCGCCGTGGCGCGCGTGGAGGAGACGAACTGCACGGAGCCTTTCCCGAGCCCTTGGCCCGAGAACTTGTAGTACGCCGCCACTTCGTTGGCGTATTCTACCTCTTCGGTCGTTCTCAGCGCCACGCCGTACCGGTCCTCTACGGAGATGCGGATGCGCAGCCGGGCGTTGTCGTCGTCGAGAAGCCCCGAATCGTACGTCAGCTCCACGTAGTTCCGCTCGGGACCGGATAGCGGCATGACGTAATCCGTGGTGGGCTGCCCGTTGATACGAACCCCGCCGGCCGTTCCGCCCTCGACCTCGCAGCGCACCTGCAACGGCTGTATGGAGCCCGCCTCGATACGGATGTCCCAGTTCAAGGGTTTATTTCCGGGGTAAAGCCCGTAATCGCGGTAGGCGTCCCATGCGTAGCGGATCTCCGCAACCTCCGCGTAACAGTCCATGACGCGGGTATCTACGGTGTTCTCGCCGCGAATGGCGATGTCGAGCGTGTAGGGACGGTTGGCGTCGATGTCGAAATTCTGCGTGTTGTCGCGCCCGGGATAGACGAAGTATGTCAGCAGGTGCGTTCCTTGCCGTGCCCGAATCAGGAGATGGGTCGCGCATGCGGGCGCCTTGTCCGGCCCTTTCTGTTCCTGCGAGACATTGCCCGCGACGGTTCCCTGCCGGTTCGGATAGAGGTAGAGCGTTCCGGAGTGTTCGTGCGGGGACTGCGCCTCGAACAGTGGGCCGTCGGTGTAGTCTGCCGGGTCGGAGGAATCCGTCGTACGGCCGTCGGGCAATGCTGCTGCGTGCCGGGGTAGGTTGCGAAGCTGCACGGAGAGCAGTTCGATGCCGGAGGCTTCCGCGGCGATTCGCACGGTATAGTCGATGCGTGCGGCCCGCCGCCGCAGGGAGAAGGACAGCTGCCGCGAGGAGGCGCTTATCGTGACCTGCCGACGGTCGTACAGGGGGAGTGCCGCGGGGTCGTCGAGAAGTTCGGCATCGAGCCGAAGGGTTTGCAGCTCGGAGAGCGTACGTTCTCCGAGGTCTTCGTGCAGGTTCCCCAGTACGACGGCTTCGTAGCTGCCCGGCAACAGTTCTACGGTCGTCGTGCTTCGGGTCAGATACCAGTGGAAGACCGGATTCCCGGAGAAATCGAACAGGTAGACGTTCGCGTCCCGGACCGTCATAGCATCCGATATGGAGGCCCTGGTGCCGATGGAGAGTTCCGTCGGTACGGGACGTTCTGCAAGCGAGGCTTCGGAATCGGAGAGACCGGTATTCGTGCAAGCGGTCGCCGCGATGGCACAAGCCAATAGAACAATGATTTTCGATTTCATGGCCGAAATATTAGAATCTGAATTATTCCTTGATGCAACGCACAGGACATCCGTGTTCACGGGAGCCGCCGTTTGCGAATGCAGCCAGTCCCGATTCGGAGATGTTGAGATAGTACGCCTTATCGCGGGAGGACTGCGATGAAGTCCCGACCCATGCCTCATTCGTCCAAATGCGGGTCTGGGAATCGGGCTGATAGTAGGCGTATTTTCCACCCTCGCCGCTTAGATATCCGGCAAAGGGATAATAGGAAATCGCGTAATACTTCGAGTAGTGCATGTTCCACCCACAATCCAGCGAATTGGAGGATTTCGAGAAATAGTCCATATCCCACGCTTCGCGCGGCGGCACTTTCCATCCCGGCGGACAGGGGTCGTAAATGGTTTTCTTGCCGTCTCCTGCACCCCAGAGACGATTGTCGAGGGGATAGCACCACGACCCGAAATAGGTCGGATTGCTGCCGGCCGGGTTGGGCGCCGCCGAGAGAAGCACGGTAGGATGCGCCGTCGCCCATGCAATCGTGTAATAGCTTGCCGGATACTTCGTCGCCGAGGCCGTATTGCTGTACACCTCGAACTCATATCCCGAAAGGCACTGTACGGCAGCGATACCTTCGGTTGTCGGACGGTCGGCCGAGGCGGGGAACGGGAACGGGTCTTTGCGGCCCCACTGATAATACAGTCCTTTCGAGCGGGTATCCGTCACGGCCGTGGTCTCGGCTCCGAGGTTCTCCCGCATGAAGGTCTCGCCCGAAGCGTATTCCTGCCCGTAGAACGACGGCTCGTAATCCACTGACCAGATATGCCACGACCAGATGCAGTTGCCGGCCGCGTCGAACAGCCCGATAAGGGCGTTGCCGCGCTCTGTGCCCGTCCGGAACAGGATACGGCCGTCCGAATAGGCGACCTGTTCCACGATGGCGCCGCGGGTCGTACCTGTTTCCCATAAGACACGGGCCGAGATTCCCGCAAGACGTTTCGGCGTGATGCCCGGTGTCGAACGGCCGTTGCCCATGACCGTGGCGAACGAATACCATGTCTCGTACCCGGTCGGGGTATAGCAGTTGGCCGTGCCCTTGCCGTCGAGCGGCGTGGCCGAAGATATGCAGCGTACGTAGAGAGTCGCTCTCGGGCTCTCGGCCCGATAGACGTATTCCGGCTCCGAGGAGAGCTTCTGCGTATAGTCGCTGTCGGCATACCAGCCGTCGAAGGTGCTGCCGGCCTCGGGTTCGACGGTCATGCGGCACTCGTCGAGACAGAGAATCGTCGTCCTTTCCCGGCCGCCCGTCTCCTCCCGAAGCGTATGCAGGGCGTCGTCGCAGCGGACGGCGGCACCTTCCGAGGCGTAGACCTGAAGCTGATTGGCGAAGGTGTGCTCGAAGTCGTACTCCGTGGAGAACCCGTAGCGGTCGCGGAGGGTGACCCGGTAATGTAAGTGATGGTTCGCTTGTGTGAAAATCCGGGCGTAGCTCACCGGATACGGGATGCGGACGGTGGGTTGCGAAAGCGCGAAGTCGTGCGAAGCGCCGGTCTTGCCGCTGAAGCGGAAGGCGGAGGCGTCGCCCTCCAGCACTTCGAGGCGGCCCGTGAGGTTCGGCGCATCGTTCCGGCTCTTAAGTGTCACCGTTATCTTGTTCGAGGCCGTATAGAGATTATATCCGCCGAGCTGCAATGCTCCGAAGGTGTCTTCTACCGTGACGGTGTAGGATGCGACGCGCGTGTCGGCCGTATTGTCGTCCACGAGGGTGATGTCGAGCCGGTAGTGACGGTTCGCCCGGACGTTGAAATCCGAGGTGTTGTTCTCGCCCAAATAAACCGTGTAGGAGAGTACTTTGTCTCCGCGCACAGCACGGATCAGCAGATATGAGGCGCAGCGCGGAGCGTTCGCGGCGCTCTTGTCCCGCTGGTCGGCGATTTCCGGCACCGTTCCCTGCCCGTTGGGCAGCATATAGAGGTCGCCCGCGGCCTGACGGCCCGAGAGCGCGACGACATCGCCGTCGGTATAGTCTTCCGGAGCGTTAGACGGTGCGGTGTCGGAAGCGAAGAGCGGCACCGAGAGCGGTACGGAGCGGAGCTGCACGGAACGGAGCTCGATGTCCGAAGGGCGGGCCACGATGCGGTACGAGACCTTCGCTGCGCAGCGCGAGACCTCGACGGCGGGGAGTTGTATGACACCGCTTGCCGAGGCGGGAATGTCAATCCGAGTGTCACAGGACATCGGCAGCACATCGGAATTCCCGTCGAGAGTGACGGAGAGGCTGCCCGGGTCGGTCTCGGCGCCCATGTCCCGCCCTAAGTTGGCTGCGACGTGCAGGCGGTAAGAGCCGGGAACGCACTCGAAGCGCAGGGTCGGTGCGGTCTGGTAACGGTGCAGGACGACATCGCCGTTCGCATCGCTCAGCCACCAGTTCACGTCGTGCAGCGCCTCGTCGTCCGCCGCGCGGGTCGAGACCGTCATCGGGTCCGGTTGCACGGGAATTTCCACCGTCATACGACGCAGCCCGATATTATCGTCGATGGTATTTCGGCTGCAACCGCACAACAGGCAGATGGCTGCGGCCCATACGAAATATATTTTCTTTGTCATGGTCGGAAAAGAAAAAGGCTTCCGCCCCGCACGGACGGAAGCCGGTGAATGATTCGGGCTATGCACCCAGGTCGACGGACTGCGTTACGGGTGTCTCCCAGTCGGCGACAGTTACCGAAACGGAGCACTCCTGCCCTACGAGGCCCGTGATGTTGGCGGCGATGCGGTAGTAGCCGTTACGGAGAATCTCGCCGGCGGCCTTGCCCGTCACTTCGGTCGAATAGGTCACCTCCGAGCGGTCGTCGGTCGTGGAGCTGCTGCCGTCGCTGTCGTAGGTGGCATTGATTTCCAGCAGCACCCGCTCGCCGGCATCGAGCTTCCCGGTCTCGTAGACGTAGAACAGCGAGTTGTACTTCCCCGAGGCCGCACCGGGCGTCTGGGTATGCGTATAGGACATCGCTCCGGGCGAGGGCGTGCCGGCGAAAAGAAGCGACTGCGACGCGGCCCGTGAGAGTTTCACGGAGTTGATGGAGATCGAGCCCGGATATTTCTCGGCGAAGGCAGGGTCGATGATCGTCTGAAGGGTCACTTTGGCCACGGTGCGCTTGAGCGTGATGCCCACCTGTGTCGTGGTGTTCACGGCTCCGACGGTCTTCGATGTCGAACCCGACATGACGAATCCTCCCGAACGTTTGGCTCGGGTCGAGACCTCGGCGAAAGTGCCGTTGTAGTCTGCGGGGGATTTCTCCAGCATGGACGTCAGCGCGGAGCGGGTCGTGGCCGCCGAGGCATCGAAGTTCGCCACGGCGTAGAAGGAACACTCCGTTCCGGCGGCGGATTTCGGAAGGGCGAAGGTCGCGGACTTCGCGGAGAGTTCCGATGAGGTGAAGTCGCGGCGCACGATGAGCTTGCCGCCGTTGTCGAAGGCGAAGACCGAGAGCGACGAGAGGCTTTTCTCCCACGTCTCAGCCGCAGCCGTCGTGTCGAAGAAAGCGCGGGTCTCATCGCCCGAAGCATCGGTGAGTGTGATTGTCACCGCGGCACCGTCCGGCATGCCGAGCTGTGCGGGGTTCATCGGGGTGTCGTTCTTGTCGCACGAGGCGAACAGGGCTGCGACCGTTGCGGCCGCAATAAAAAACCGGTTTTTCATCGTTTGAATGATTAAGTTGTGAATGAAAGATTTTACTTGCGCTTGCTGCGTCTGCGGTATTTCGGACGTTCGGAATAAGGCGGAGGCGCTTTCTCGTGTCGGGCCGGACTCCGGTATCCCGGCACGCCGTTCTCGTCGATCCACCGGCGGATACCGGTGCGGAGCTCGTCTCTGAGCTGCCGGAACTCCGGACGTTCGGCGAAGTCGTCACCGAGGGCGTAACCCCGAAAAATCGGTGCGCAGATGCGCGTGAGCTTCAATGCGACCTCCTGCCGCTGATTCTCGGGAACGGCCGGAAAATCCGTCGTGAGAATCAGATGGACGGTATCGTATTTCGAGAAGAGCAGACCCCGGAACAGCACCTTGTCGGCAGCCCGCACGGCCGCATCGGTACCCTCTTCGAGATGCCGGGTATAGACCTCGAAAGCCGCACGGCTGCGCCGTTCGATCATCGAAATATGAGACTGACGCGGAGGGTGACGCACTTCGAGGAAACGCCACAGACGCTCCCGGAACCACTTTTCATCGGGTGTTCCCATCGCAAGGCCCGATTAGCGTTTGCGGCCGCGTCCCTGACCTTGCCCCTGGTCCGCCCCTTGGCTTTGCTCCGCAGTTTGGGTCTCTTGCGGCTCCTGCTGCTGCCGCTGTTGTTCCTGCTGTTCCTGGCGGCGCTGCTGCGAGAAATCATAAACTACGCCGTTCGAACGAGGATCGATACGCAGAATGCAGTTCAGCGTCTTGCCGTTCTTGCCCAGGATGGGATGCTCCTTCTCCTTCGAGCAGTCCAGACCCTCGGGGCTCAGCAGGGCCGCGCGCTGGCGGTCGTCGAGCTGACGGTCTATTTGAGGAGAGATATAGGGACGGCTGAATTTGTAGTCGGTCATCTTGTATTCGTTCGAGAGAACGTCGTAGCCGACCTTTCCCGAATAGGTGACATCGCTGTTGCGGATGGCGCATCCTTCGACATGGACCCGGCCGCCCAGCGCCAGCTCGTTCTGCTGCGTATCGTTCAGCCGTACGCCATTGAAATAACGGATTTCGGGAACATCCTTTTTCGGGATTGTTACCAGACGGTTCGTCGCGGGATTCAGTGCGGCGAAGCACCACTCCTTCTCTCCCGTATGCGGATTGGGAAGTTCATACAGCCGGTCGGGCGTCTTTCCGGCGAGCAGCTGTTCCTTTTCGCTCGTGGAGAACATCATCCTGTACTCTTCGCGCTCGAACTCCGGACGCGGCAGCGTGCTCTGCAATCCGATCTGCACCTCGCCGTTCGAATCCCGGTAGGGATTCAGGGCGAACTGTCCGGCGATGGGAATATCTCCGATTTTAAGCCGCACGTCGTGCAACTCCGTCGTCGGAATACCGTGTTTCATGGCCTCCAGTTCTTTCGGCGAGACGACGATGCCCATCTCCCCGAGCTCCTGAAGCCGCAGGTCGCCCGGGTTGAATTTGACCCTTTCGAGCTGGTAGGAGCTCACGGCATGGTCGTGCAGCGCCTTGAGACCTTCCGGATCCTTCGGATTGTCGGCAAGGCGCAGAAGACGCTGCGTCACATCGCTGGCCCTGTCCGCCGGAACCTTCAGAAACTGATACGGACGGTTGCTCTCCACGGATTTGAAACCCTTGATGAAAGCGGCCGCAGCGTTGTAGTCCTTCAGGTGGTAGAACGCAGGTTTGTTGGCCGAGAGCGGCTGCGTCGTCGTGACCTTGTAGTGGTTGTTCTGCTGCCGGAGCTCGGAGACGGCCTCCACGGCGCCGTTCTTTTCGTTGTAGAGCAGCAGTGTCTCCCGATAGTCGGGGTCGGCCTGCTCGGGAGCCTGATTGTTCGGCTGATTCTGATTCTCTTCAGACATAATGCAAATGTTTTTTAGTGAAACAAAGGTTTATGCCGCGAAGATAGAAGGCCGATTCAGCGGTTGTTCGAAATGTCCTCCTATGGCCGCGTATGGCCGGTAAGAGGCTCGAGGGATTATTTTTTCTTCGGCAGAAGCTCAACCAAGCGAGGGTCCCGTTCCATTCTGAAAATCTCTTTTTCCACAATCGTCGCAACTTCGGCCTTGACCCGGTAGTAATTCTCCCGGATGATTTCCTCCATATGGTCTTTGCCGTCTTCGCCTGTGAAGGACGATATTTCGGGAATAGGTACGTACGCAGCGGTCTCGGCCTTGATTTTTTCGTTGTCGACGACGATTTCGGCGTGGAAGATCTTCTGCCGGACGGGCTGGTCAATATTGTCAGCCACGGCTCCGACGAACGTCCCTTGCGTCAGCGTGGCGATTTTCGAAGCCGGAATCAGCGACTCGAGTTGCGTATTGGTCGAAGTCGTGACGTTATCGTTCGATACGGAGTGCGATTCGCGCAGTTGGACGATTTTTCCGAAGCGCTCCGAGAGCGTCCGGGCCGTATCGCCCACGACCTGACCCGAGAAGATGTTACCCACGGTATTGATGATGACCTTCGCCTCCTTTTCGCCGTAGTCGCGTTCGAGCTGCGAGAAGTCCTGAAAACCAAGACAGACCGATACTTTGTTCGAACGTGCCGTGGCGATAAGGTTGTCCAGCCCCCGCATGTAGATCGTCGGCAGTTCGTCAATGACAAGCGACGACTTGAGTTTCCCTTTCTTGTTGATAAGACGGATAAGACGCGAATTGTACAATCCCAGCGCCGCGCCGTAGATGCTCTGCCGGTCGGGATTGTTGCCCATACAGAGGATTTTCGGCTCCTGCGGGTTATTGATGTCGAGGGTGAAGTCGTCGCCGGTAAGCACCCAGTAAAGCTGCGGGGAAATCATGCGAGAAAGGGGAATCTTCACCGATGCTACCTGCCCCTGAAGCTGGTCTTGCGCGTTGTTTTTCCAGGCATCGACAAAGGGCGAAAGATAGTTTTCCAACTCTGGGTAGGAAGTGAGAATCGGGAAAATCTTTTCGAGAGGCTGGCACAAAAACTCGATGGCATGCGGGAAGGTGCAGTAACGGCCGCCGTCGTAGATTTTCATATACCAGATAATCGCGGCCAGGAGGATGACGGCCGAGTCGGTAAAAAAATCGCCGACTTTATCAACCCATGTTTTATTGAGGTTCAGGAGCGTCACGTAGGCGCTTTCGTAGGCGTCCGAGATGTCGTCCATGAAGCGTGCGTCGATGGGATTGCAGCGGTTCGAGCGGCGGGGGTCGTCGAAGTTGATGACGCAGAATTTCGGCTTGACCTCGTATTTGTCCAGATGCCGGATAAGGTGATTATAGGCAATGCGCGTCAAGTCGTCGAATTTGTAGTCGTAGACGAGCATCGAGAATCCTTTCTCGATATGCTGTCGGATGTAGTTGTTCAGCACGGCGTAACTCTTGCCCGAACCGGGCGTTCCGAGAATGAGCGTCGCACGAAACGGGTTGATGACGTTGATCCATCCCTCACGCCGCCGTCCCCTGTAAACATAGCGGGTCGGGAGGTTCACCGAATATTCGTTGGCAAGGTATCGCTCTTCCTGAAGGAAACTTTCGTTTTCATCGTTGAAAGGGTCGTCCATGAGTTTTTGTTTCATCAGGCGCCGCAGCCACACGCCGGCAGATAGCAGACAAAGGTATCCGGCCGCAAGGGTCGCAATGTAACTCCATGCCCGGAGGTCAGTTGCAGTGGGCAGCTCCAGCAACGGGCCGTTCAGGAAATACAACGGGAGCCCGAGGCAGACAGCAGCGACGATATGCCGTCTGCCGACTTTGCCGTTGCGAACGCTTTTCGTGCCGTAGCAGCCCAGGATGAGAAACAGCAGTGCACAGAGCTTGGTCGTTACCGGATAGAAGAACAGCAGTGTCGTCTGCTGGAGGTTCCGTAGAATATGGTCGAAAGCCGTCCACGTCAGTCCGCAGTCGTCGAACCATCCGTAGCAGAACCAGTAAACATGAAGGAGGAGGAAAAATACGCCGAGGGCGCGGGCGAACTGTACGATATTTTCGAGCGCCCGCAAATCGTCTTCTTGTTGCATGAGTTTGAATTTGAAGCAGCAAGATAGAATAGAAGCGAACGTTTGCCTCCGGAATGTCCCGTTATGGCCGTGTATGGCCGGTAAAGGTCATTTCCGGCTCAACTCGACGAGCGTGTTGCGCAGGGTATCGAGGAAATGCGTGAGCCTGTTCTTGCGGTTCAGAACGGCCCAGCGGCAGTTGTCGGGATTTTTGATTCGGGTATTGCAAAGCAATTCAAATTCCCGGGTGATTTGCATGAACGAGGCCGGAGAATCGTCGTACAGACAGAAGAATTCGACGGCAGACAGCGAGGCTATGATTTCCATCAAATCCGAATTCGTGTATTTCTTCGAGATTTTGAGCGCCGAGCGGTGATGCGGAGACTGCACGTCCTTGATGCCCGGATATTTTAACTGCAAATAAATCATTTTCTTTTCGAAGCCTATCAATGCCAGGGCCGATTTCAAAAGGGAATATTGGACGGAATGTTTGTTATCGCAGCGTTCGAGCAAACGGGCGATTCTTTCCCGAATACGCGCAAGCGTATGCAGGGAGTCCAGTTTCGATTGATTTTCCCGTTTCGAGAGGCGTTGAATCCGGTCGATGAAACGTTCGTATGCCGCATGCAGCCGCTCACACTCCGTAAAGGTCAACTTTTTGTCGGTCGAAGTGCATAACAATACGATGAAGTCACTTTTTTCAAGTTTCCTGATAGAACTTTTCGACATAGATGGTCAATCGAGTTTAAGTCGTATAAGTATGCACGAAATCGGTCTGTCATGTCGTATATTCCGATTCATTCGGGAATGCACATTTCCTCGATATCAAGATTCTCGGGCCATATTCCCGCCCTTGTCGAAAGTGATGGATAGATAAAAAGTCGTTTAATCATAAAGAAAAACCCGTGCATCGTCCTTTCAGTCGATGCACGGGCCGGAGTACGCCACCTAACGTTTCTCCTGATACGAACTTACATCACTCTGAAAAATCAGTTACCTGTATAAACCGGCTGATATGCGGGAACATCGGTTCTCGAAATCGTATAACCATTGGGATCGGGAGTCCAACTGCGCGTGTAGTCCGAACCGTCATACGTTACCGTTCCGCCGAAAGCACCGTCTGCAATCTTCTGGAATACCGGCAGCGGGTTGACATCGCTGGCACGACGCATGTTGAACATCATAATACCGCCGTAATTGCCCGTAGCAGCTTTCTTCGAGTTGTTCTTAATTTGGTTCTGTTGAAGCACGTTATACGACTGTCCCAGCTGAATAGCCTGCGGCATCCAGCGGTCGTTCGACACGCCGCTGATAGAGCTCGACGAAACAAAATAGGTGGGACTGAACGTTCCGTGGTCTGCATAATCGATCATCGCGCCGGCCTCGGCATCAATCTGGCCGTAGTTGCCCCACTGGAATACGGTGATGAGCTTGGCCCCTGCACCGAACTTGGCATCGAGTTTCGCATGGAGCGCCTTGATGACGTGCGAGAACGAACCGGATTTGAGCGAGGAGTAGTCAGCGTATTCATCGTCGAAACTGATGCCGTCGAGACCGTAGGTGTCGACGATATACACCAGAATATCGGCGAATGCGTTCGCCTGATCCGCATCCAGATTGGCTACGCCGATACCCTGCCAGTCACCCAGCACGGTGAGCAGCACCTTCGTGCCGTTGGCCTTGATAGGATCGAGGTAGGTATGGAAGTCGGCGAACATCGGAGCCATCTTGTCGTTGAAGTAGATGTTGGGATATCCGTCGGCATCCTTGTGGATGTTCGAGGCGAAGAGATGTACGAGGTCGATGAACGTCTTGCCGTCGCCGTCTTTGTAAGAGGTGACGATACGCGGGTCGTTGTCATTGATCTCCACGTAAACCGATACAATCGGAGACTTGTCGCCGAATGCCCGGGTCGTAATCTGAGTTTCATCGGGCTGAACCGGAGCCTCTTCCGGGTCGGTAGCACACGAGGTAAACATGGCACCTGCAACGAACAGGGCCGTCGCCAATGTTAACAATTGCTTTTTCATAGTACCTAAAGTTAAATTAAGGTTGAGTTAGATTGTGATTAGATTGTGATATTTGTGATGTAAGTCCGTTATTACCAATCTTTCGCATAGTCGCCATAATATAAACCAGGTTGATCAGGGGAAAATATATTTCCATTCGGATTATGAGAAATATCTACGCGATACGTATATGTACCGTCCATTCCGTCGGGTTCATAGACCATTAACGCAGTACTAACCATAGCATTCCATTGTCCTTCGTATTCACCCTGAATGTTCGTAATGAGGTCGCCGAACATAAGCATATTGTTGGCACTCCAACCCAACATCCTCCATACCCAAAGATTCATCGTACCGATTGCCTCCGTATTGAATGAACTGGATACGGAATAAAAGGGTACGGCGAACGCTCCGTATTGCGACTGCTCCAGTCCGGCAATCGGTTTCCTCGGATGATTATTCACGGGGAACATCATACCGTTCATTTCACCTTCGTTCTGGTCTATCACTCCCCACGGGTCGAGAATCTGCACATCCTCGTTTTCGCTCATGTATCCCGACCATGCGTAATCGAGGTATTTCCCGACCTCGATGCCTCCGGTCGCCTCAGTGTCCCAGAAATATTCGGTGGGTTCCTCGTAGTCTGCCAGCGTCAGCAGCTTGTCGGGCATCGCTTCGCGCATGGCCTTGATGAGTTTGGGATAAGAGGTCGTATTCATGGCCGGCATACCTTCGACCTGTCCGTAACCTGCATTCCGGTCGAACAGGTTCACGCCGTCCAGTTCGTATAAATCCAGACAAGCCTTGACCTGGGCGACGAAATCCTCGATTTGGGCATCCGTAAGGTTGCAGAACCCGAGGCCCGAGCCGTTGCCCTCTAAAGAGAGGCATACTTTGCGTCCCTTATCCTGCAAAGGCCGGATATGCAAATCGGCATGTTCCAGCACATAGCGGATATCGGAATTCAGAATCAACTGCGCCCGGCCCGTAGATTCGTCGTATCCGATTTGTACGGTGCGCAGATTGACGATATTTCCATACGTCTTCTGCCACACGGTAGGCATATCCGGAGACATCAGGTCTTCTTTCGAAATAACCCATACATCGGCCAACAACGGCGAATAGTCGGATGTATTGACATAGAATATCGTCGTATTTTCGGTATCCAACTCGTAATCGCCGACTTCGAGTCCCCGAACCTTGACAGCGTAGAAAAGCGTGCCGCCGTTCTCGGACGGTGCGACCTCTTCCGACGAAATGCTGATAGGCGCCAGATAATTCCCGACAGTCAGTCCGTCGGCTTTGAACGTCACCTTGATTTTTTCGGACGCCTTCTTTCCCGCCGGAATCGAAAACTGTCCGTTATCGGCGATTTCCACATTGGAGGCGGGCATCGTCAGGAATTCCGTGCCGTATGTAGAGTTGTATTCCGCGACTTTCGATTCGTCCGATACCGCTTTGACCGTTACCGTTTTTTCGGCAGGGCGGGTCAGTTGGCAGTAAATCGGGTCGAAGGTCGTTCCCGTACCTTCCGTCAAACGAACGACAGCACGCTCCACCGATGAATACTGACTGCGAATCAATACGTTCGTATTCTCCAGGGACTCATCGTCGGGCAGGTTGCCGCGTGTGGTTTCCACGGGGTCGGCCTCGCAGGCCGCAAGGCCCGCGATGACCGCCGCGGAAAGAAGCGTCACTACTCCATTTTTAATATTTATCAGTCGTCTCATATTCATTCCTCCGTTTCATTAATTTTCGGAATTTCGATACCGTCGGGCCAAACGATGTCCTTCGCAGCCTCGCCGTCATTATGATATTGCGAGTAATCCTTAATCGTATTGCCCGAGCCTTCGTTGAATTTCCAATATCCCAACAGCGTCGGATCGCTTTCGGGGTCGGCGATTTCATACATGTTTTCCCAGATTTGCTCCTGCGTGCGGGCTACCGACCAGACACGTGCTTCGCATATTTTACCGTTCAAAGGCCGGTAATCGTCGTAGGAGTAGCTGATGAAGAACTGGCGGGCATCGGCCCATCCGCCGTATTTCTGCTCATTCTCATCAGTCGGATTTTTCAGGTAGAAATCGTACAGGGCCCGCATCGCCAGGTTGATTCGGGTGTCCTCGCTCATCGACGAAATACCCATATCCTTACCCTCGCTCTGCAATTCGCCGTTGACATAAATGCAAACTTTCCGCGTAGCCTGGTCGTAAGTGGCCGCAACATGATACCACTGTCCTGCACTCAGGGCCTTAGAGGCATCTCTCTCGGGGAACTTACCGAAAGACGAACCGCTTCCCGAGCCGTCGAACTGCAACTGCTGGCGCTCGAAATTCGTGTCGCCGATACGCAGCAGGAGGTATCCTTCGACACCCATGACGGACGAAATGTTCACTGCATTGGTATTGCCGTCGGAAGTTACCGTCGAAGTGGCGAACTCGTCGATGTAAATCAAAGCCTCGTAGGTTACGGCCGTCAGGTTGTTGAAAGCCATACTCTGATCGCTGTACGTGTCGAGTGTCGGGAAGTTAATCCAGTTGTTCGTAAGCTGAGCCGCCGTCGTGATATTCGACGACCGCTTGACCAGGTAATAGATGGTCGAGGAGCTTCCCAAAACGGGAATCGAAGCCTGCGAAATCGTTACGGGCAACAGATACGTTTCATCGAGAGGCAGAGCTCCGGTCTGGTCCTCGCCTTCCCCCAGCAATTCCTGCAAATGCAGGGATATCGTTTCGGAGGTCGTTTTGCCCGCCGGAATCGTAATGCTCTCGGTCGAAAGGGCGTAATATTTCTCGTCCAGCATCGACCACGACGTACCGAAACGGGCATTGTACCGTGCAACGAGCCCCGGATCCACCGAAACGGACACCGTTACGTCCTGCTCCGAGGGATATGCCAGCGTCGCGGAAAAAGTTCTGTCCAGTTCGTCAAGGGTGTTTTTAATCGTTGCAGTCTGTACGTCCGTCGTTTCGGCTATGTCGAAATAGACTACATTGCCGAATTTGTGGTCGTCGGCATCGTAATTCGTACAAGCCGTCTGGACTAAGAGTATCGCAAGACAGGCCAATATCGGATATTGTTTCATCATTTTCATGGCTCACTTATTTAGAGGGATTCAATGTCTGAATAGCATTGCGGATGACCTTGTAATTCATGTCCAAATCGTAATAATCGTTGTCGATGTCGTATGCGGCCAGTCCGCATAGCGGGCCCAGCGATACCACACGGCCGGCCATCTCCGTAATGGCTACGTGTTCTACGCCCTCCTCATCGTTGAGCGGAGCGCTGGCGGCCGCTGCGAGGAGCAGCTTCTCTGCCGGGACGGCGGCATACTCGGTGGCATTCCGTACCTGCAACTTCAACTCGGTTGCGTTGGTCGTCGTTTCCGTATCGAGCACGAAATAATCCACTTTCGCCCGGTCCGCGTCTGCAACGAACAGCGGATTCCCTTCGAAGACGAGAACCTGACCGTCGGTTTTCGCCGCCGACAGCTTCGATACGATGAGGGCTGCGGCTTCGGCACGTGCCGGAACGGACGAATTGGGAATACCCGTGAATGAATAACCGTCCAGTCCGTTGGCGGCGACAGCGGCGATGACTCGCTCAAGATAGGCCCCGAGTTGCGTCGCGTCCGATAATTCCTCGGAACGAGCGGCATAATCCACCTGATAAAGAACCTTTATTCCTTTTTCCCGCATGACGGACATATCTTCCGCATCATACCTCGAAAAGTTGTCGGCATTGGTGAGCGATACGAAGTCGAGCGAGTCCGGAAGACAACGCATGAAATCCTTTTCACTGGTCGCCGGTTCGGGTGAATTGTGCAGGCGGGCATAAATCAGAAAATGCTCGCTTTGTTTGTATTCCCGCAGTGCCGCCGTATATCGGGCCCACAAAGCGGGGTCCTGCTCCTGGGGCCGTTCGACGTTCTGGTCGACCGGCTCCACATCCGTCCAGTCGCTGCACGACATGAGTCCGGCAGAGAACGTCAATAGACAGCAACCGAGTAATCCGATGATATTTATACGTTTCATATTTATTTTATTCATTTAAGTTGCGACGATCCCACCAAACCCGGGTACCCATGTTGTCACCCGAACCTTCGAAGGCTTCCGAATTGAGTTTCGAAACAGCATCCTGTAAATTGACGGGATTCTCCGTGTACTCTTCCACCGGATACGGCAGTCGGCGTGCTCCCTTTTCCGAATCCACGGCTCCGCCGCTGTTGTTCACCACCACGGGAAGCAGACGCGGATAACCCGTTCTGCGGTGTTCCGTCCACGCCTCCGTTCCCAACGGGAAAATAGCGATCCATTTCTGCGTGATGATACGTTCGAGGTTCCGTTCTTTCACATCCTCGCCCGTGCCCGTCTCCCACGCAATCGTAATCGTACTTTGAGGAGTGCCGACGGAGTGCTGGTTCAGAGGGTCTTTATAGGCGGCCGGTTGGCTCGTAGCATCGGCTACATAGGTATCTGCTCCGGAGGCGCCTCGCTCCTCGAACGAAAGGCGGATAGCCTGCTCATAGAGCGACTTCGCCGTTTCCGCAGAGCCCCAGCGCAGTTCGTATTCGGCCCGAAGGAATGTCACTTCGGCGGCATTCATCCACAGATAAGGGTCGGTACTGGTCACCAGCATGTTCGAATACGACGAAATAGCGGTCGATTTGCTCGTGACATTGATGCCGATACGGATGCCGGCGTAACCTTGCACCTCCTGACCGTCTTCGACCAGTTTAACCGTCGTGAACATCTTTTCGCGTCGGGGATCGTTATAGCCGTTCATATAATTGATGATATCGGCTCCGATGCGGTGGTCGCCCCAATCGTTGTAAATCAATGTCGTGCGGTTGTCCGTCGTGTGCATGGAGGCATTATCCGCATTGGCTTCGATCACTCCTTCGGCAATCGCTTCCGCAGCTTTCGACTTGGCCGTAGCCTCGTCTACATACGACAGGCGCATCGCCATGCGGAGTTTGAGCGAATTGGCGAACTTCAGCCATTGAGAGACATTTCCGTAGTACACGGCATCGTACCGGGCGAAGGCATCGGAAGGAAGCGTCAGGTTGTCCTTGAACGCAGCGATTACTTCATCCATCTCCGCAAACATCTGCGTATAGACCTGCTCCTGCGTGTCGTAGGCCACTTCCAGCGATTCGGTCTTGTTTTCCATGATTTGCGTATAGGGAATCGGGCCGTAGCTGTCCGTCACACGATGCATGATGGCTATGCGGAATAACTTAGCCAGGGCTTGCGCTACGGCGTCATCCGTACCGTTGATTATCGCACGATATGCCGGATAGGTATCGGAAATCATATCCACGAAAGGTACTTTTCGCCAGTCGGCCGAAGGATTGTAATTTTCGAATGTCGCCTGCCATGTGTCCACCGTTTTGCCATTGTAACCGGCATACGGACAACCGACGATACTTTCGACAAACTGGAAGCGGTGCTCTTCCGTCGGAACGACGAGCCCCTGCAAGGTTTTGATGTTCGTTCCGACCTTGTAGTTGTTCGCCTGCAACTGGTCGTCGGTCACTTCGTTGGGATTGCGGTTTATATCCTCGAAATCCCCCGTACAGGCAGCCATGCCGAGCAGCATTACCGAAAGCAGCAATAGCTGCATCTTGTTGTTCATCTTATTCATGGTCTTGCTGTTCTTTAGAATTGGAATTTTACATTGAAGCCCAGATTACGCATCGAAGGCATCATAAAGTAGTCGATACCCTGATAATTCAGACCTGTCGAGGCCACGGCTTCAGGGTCGAAAGGCGCCTTGCAGTAAATCATCCACAGGTTGCGGCCCACGAACGAGACGGTCATGCGCATCTTGTCGCGGAACCACTTCGTCGGAAGCGTATATCCCAAAGACAACTCCTGCAAACGGACGTTCGTCGCAGAATAGGTGTAATATTGCGGCAAACCGGACTGGGAACCGATGACCTGATACCACTTTTGCGCATCGATCATGTCCCGGCCGTTAATCAGCACGCCTCCGGCATCGCGGGCCGCTGCCGAAGCCTCCGAAACACCGTAAAGGTCCATGTTCGCCTGCGTAGCGGAGTAACAGATGCCGCCGATGCGGGCCGTAAGCAGGACCCCGAGGTTGATTCCCTTGTAATTGAAATCGTTGCGCCAGGCAAGATTGTACTTCGGGAATACGGAACCGAGGTAAATGTCGTCCAGATAGTCGTCCTTGACAGCTACATTTCCGTTCTTGTCCACCTCGATATAGCCGTCTTCGTTATACACGAGGTCGGAATTGGTGTAAAGGTCGCCCAAAGTCCCGCCGGGCTTGAGAATGTATTTGGCCTTGCCGAGACCTTTGATTTCCAGACGTTCTTTCGTGATGTACTCGCCGGTTTCAGGATGTTTGTAATTATGGACGAGTTCTACGATTTCGTTCTTATTCCATGAGAAGGTGAAATTCGACGACCAGCCGAAGTCGCGCCATTGGTTCTGATAACCGAGCGATGCCTCGACTCCCGTATTGCGTACGTGACCCGTCTGAAGGTAAATCGTCGAGTAACCCGACGATACGGAAATCTGCGGGTCGAAGGTCTGGTTGTAGGTATCGGCCCAATACCACGATGCGCTCAGGCTGATGTGTTTCCAGAAACGGGCGTCCACACCCAGCTCATACGTGCGGGTACGCTCCGGATAGAGGTCGCCGATAGGATAATGCGTTTTGGCCGCCCAGACTTTGTTCGTAGCATCGTACTCATAGGTCGGAATGGTCAGATGACGCGGAAACGGCATACCGACGGAAGCTATGGAGCCGCGAATTTTCAGGTAATCGACGGCACGTCCCATATCCCAGAGCGACGAAGGAACCCACGACAGGCCGACCGACGGATAGAAGAACGACGACTGCGGCGAGTTGGCAAGCTGCGAGGCCCAGTCGTTACGTCCCGTAACGGTCAGATAGAGCATCTGTTTCCAGCCCACTTCGACCGAGGCGAAGATGGATTGCGTCTGCTCCTGCCATCCCGATTTCTCGGCACGTTTTTTCGCATCGTCCAAGTCGAAGACATTGAACACGTTCGGCAGTCCGTTTTCCTGGATCGGGCCCCGGTAGCTCAGCATGTCGGTTTTGATATTGTTGATGGAAGCTCCGACGTTGGCCTGCAAAGACCAGTCGTCGCCGAACGTCTTGTTGATATTGACCATCACGTCGGCATAGGTCTGCGTATCGTATTCCCGTTGTTCGGTATAGTGGCCGTTCTTACCGCCGTCGGTAATCGTCGTATTGGACGAAGCGTAGAGTTTCTGCGTATAGAGCGAATTGGCATTGTCGATGCGGACCCGCCCCGTAACGTTCAGCCACGGCAGAATGTCGTAAGCCGCCGAGAAGGAGAGCATATAACGCTTCTTGTCCGTATTGCGCAGATTCCGATAGGCAATCCAGTAAGGGTTCTGCATTCTAAGGTCTCCGCCTTCCAAATCGTCCGACCAGAATTGCTCCATCAGCTTCGAAGCCGGATTATAACGTTCGAAAACCCGGTATGCGTCGAAATTAGTACCCCGCGGGAAGAGGTAGGCCGGAACCAGCGGGTTCGAATAGACTCCCTGATTGGTCATGTTCTGATCCTGCTGGTAGATATAGCTGGCCGAAGCGTCGAGACGCAGTTTGTCTTTCAGAAAATACGAGGTATTGCGAAACGTGAAATTGTAACGGTCGTACTCGTTGTTGGGGATGATGCCGTCCGAATTGACCGACGCGGCGGAAAAGTAGGTTTGGTTCTTGTCCGTACCGCCCGATATCGTCACGGCATTCGTATAGACATGGCCCGTTTCGAGAAAATCTTCCGGGGTATAGCCATAGCGGGCCGCCGGGGTGAGCTTCTGTCCCCAGCTATATACGGCCGAACCGCTGCCGACTCCGTTCAAACCGGTACCATAGCGATTCTGGAACTCCGGAAGGATAAACGGAGACAGAAACTCCGTATTGCTCGAAAGCGTCACTTTCAAAGCTCCGGCCTGTCCCTTTTTCGTGGTAATCATCACGGCGCCGTTCGCCGCATTCGAACCGTAAAGAGCCGCTGCGGCCGCACCCGTCAGCACCGAGATGGATTCGATATCTTCGGGATTGATATCCGCGATGGCTTCGGTAGCACCCTTCGAATCGAATTCCGTACCGCCACCGCCGCCGAAGTTATACATCGGAATACCGTCGATCACATAGAGGGCATTCGAGGACTGCGAGATGGATTTGTTGCCGCGAAGCACGACTTTCGAAGCTCCTCCGATACCCGACGACGAGGCATTGATCGTGACGCCGGCGACCTTTCCCGCCAATGAATTGATGAAATTGGCGTCCTTGACCGTCGTAATATCCGAAGCATCGACCTGTTGCACATTATAACTCAGCGCTTTTTCCTCACGCTTAATACCAAGAGCAGTGACCACGACCGATTCGATTTCGGCTGCGGACTCTTCGAGCGTAATATCGAAAGAAGTGCGATTGCCCACGGATACCACCACAGGCTCGTAGCCCAAATAATTGATTTCCAATTGAGCGGTCGCAATGGGGGGGGGTACCTGAAGCGAGAACATACCTTCCGCATCCGTGCTCACACCGAGCGTCGTACCCTTCACGATTACGGATGCTCCGATGACAGGCTGACCGTTCGTATCGGTCACAGAGCCCGAGACTTGTACCGGCTTGGAATCGGATTGCCGCCGTTTGGAAATGATGATGCTCTTCCCGTCGATGTAGTAGTCGATGCCGAGAGGAGTGAAAATTCGATTTAATACATTGGAAATTAATTCGTTCGAAACATTGATACTTACCTTGCGACCATTGATATCTTCGACATCCCGATTGATAAAAAGATATCTGGTTTGCTTTTTGATTTCATTCATTGCCTGCGCCAGCGTTACTTCTTTCAGGTCGAGCGTCACGCGGGCGGTCTGTGCTTTTGCCGAGAGCATAGCACAGCTCAAACAAACAAGTAAGGCAAGTCGAAACAGCATTCCGATTTTGGTGAATCCTGTTTTTTCCATACTTTTGTAGAATTAAGGATAATAGGTTACTAAAGTTTTAAGTCGACTATTATCTTCGGTCTGCGAATTAGGTGGATTCGCAGACCATTTTTTATAATAGCCAAAGGTCATAAATAAACCGTCATTCTCTCATAGGCCAACTACATTAAGATCCAACTTGGATAAGTTGTGGCTAAATTCACAATCACATTATCTAATCACAATCACATTCGTCTTTTCGTCGCGTGCATAGGTAAATTCGGTCGATACCATCTGTAACACATGAAGCGCATAATCCACTCCGTCGGATATGCGGATTTCGCCGCTCATCACGTTAATCTGCGGCATAGTTTTACGCTCGATTTCTATCTTTACGTCGAAGGTTCGTTCGAAAGTGCTCATCAGCTCCTCGAACGGCATTTTCTTCAGGTGAATCAAACCTTCCGTCCAACATAAATCCGCAAAATCGGATACCCGCTTTTTGTAGAGTCTCCCATCTGCCAGTGTCACCATGTCGTTGGGCTGCATGATGAATGTTTCCGCAGGGTTGATTCTGCTGGAAACCTTCACTTTGCCTTCGACCAACGTGGTCGAAAACCGGCCTCGTTCCTTATCTGCCAGCACGTTGAATTTCGTACCGAGAACTTGAATATCCGAGGCGAACGTCTCGACGATGAAAGGATGGCGCTCGTCGGGAGCGACCTCGAACATGGCCTCGCCCGAGAGCTTGACCCGGCGCGATTCGTTGGCGAATACTACCGGATATTCGAGAATCGAACCTGAGTTGAGCTGAACCTGCGTCCCGTCCGCCAACGTCATTTGCATCCGCTGTCCCGCAGGAACACTGATTGTCGTTTCCTGCTGCGACAACGAGCGATGATAATATGTCTTGCCGAAGTACGCCGCACCCACCGCCAAAATGACAACTGCGGCGACACGAACCGCATAATGTGAAATTCGAAGCCAAATCCGACGGCCTTGCGTGATTGCCTGACGAGATGTCTTATGTGTCGGTGTATAAAGTGCCAGTCCGGCAAAGAGTACGTGAGCTTTTCTGAATTCTTTACGGTTGTCCGGAGACGTCTCTATCCACGAAAGAATTCGTCTTTCTTCTTCCTGTGTCGTTTCTCCCCGGAAATATTTAAATAAGAGTTCCTGTTCCATTGTATTGTCGAATAATCGCAGTTTTATTTTCTGTCCGTTTTATATATAGTCGGTTGAGCGGGGGTATGTTTACCCCCTTTTTCGCTCATTTTCTGCAAATAAATATTTTTAGAAAATTCAAGAAAATATTCATAAATATATTGAATTGAAATACAACAATTTGCGCGTTTTTCAAATTGATGTGCGATTTTTATCGGAATAAATCTTATCTTTGGAATCTAAAAATCGTAACGACCCGAACGAAATGGTTCAGAAGATGGATATGCAGGAATTCGACAGGTTGTATGCCGAGTACAAACCGCGGTTCATCGTCATTGCGCATTCCTATCTTCGGGACAAGGTATTGGCCGAGGATTTGGTAACGGATTGCTTCATGTACTTCTGGGAAAAACGTGAAGAAATAGGTATGACTACGGAAAATATTCCTGCCTATATTCTCGGAATCGTTCGCCACAAATGTATTGATGCACTGCGCGAGCGTCAGCAGCATTTGCAGACGCAACAACAAATATATCGAATCGGACTGAGGAATATCCGTGAAAATCTGGAGGCTCTCGAAGAGTGCGATTTGGCAAAAATTCTCTTCCGGCAGGAGGTGGAGGATATATTCCGGCGCCGTTTGGCAGAAATGCCGGAACTCGCGGCGCAGATTTTCATCGCCAACCGTTTTGAAGACAAGACCTATCAGGAAATTGCCAAACAACACAACATCTCAGTAAGGAAAGTGACACGCGAAATTCAGCGTTGCCTGAAACTGTTGCGCGAAGATTTAGGCGATTACCTTCCTCTTGCGGCTGTGTTGTTTCCGCATCTGTTCGATAAAACATGAACTAATATTTAATATAAGAAAGGGACGGCCGGATTGTGATTATGATTTAGCAACGAACTTATCGTGAACTAATCGGGAGGCCGTCCCTTTTTGTGAGAGTATATCGTTTAAGAGAAGACAATGCCGGAGGAAACGTTAGGTGGCGTTTTTATCTCGATATAGACGATGTAAGTCCGTATCAGACTCCGGCATTGTCTTGCAAATATTCTAAATTATTCCTTGCAAATATCCTAAATTATTCTGTGAACACAAAATATGCCGAAATTAACGGATGCGTATCACCACGAAAAAATTGGTGACGCAACTTCACACGGATTTTATTCTGAAAAATCCAATCGAGCAATGACCGCATCCGCAATTTATCCGCCACAAAGCACGATTCTCGGCTACTGTCATAGCAGGTACTATAAAGGGATACCCGAATTACAGCCGGAGTATCGTGTAAAAAGAGGCATGATTCCCGACCGTTGTGGTCGTATTCCCTGGTAGTTTTGTTTGACAGCCGGAATACCATGCCGCGAAAAACGCGACCTCCGAACGCTGCTGTTTCCTTTGAGATATTGTACCTCGGCCTCGGTTGATTCGCATTCGGAAAGTCGCGTAATGATTGGTTCAGTGCGGCTCATGCGCTCGGGCTCCGCCGCACAATCAAGTGCGGCGGAGGTATCGTTCGAGCCTGTGGTAAGCCGTGAATAAGCATCCGTTAATATGAAAATGAAACGATTGTAAATACTCAACCGCACATACCGATTCCGCCTGCCGGTGTTCGGGCGGCAGATGCAATCCGTATAATTTATTGTACTCTGCAAATGATGGCGCATGACGGTAATCGGGTTGATTATGGATGATGCGCCCATAATAAAATAAAAAGAGGGCGCGGTGTCAGCCCCTAACGACAGGTCATAGGAAACCCGAAACTGGAAGCTGTCCTGCGCCCTTGCCGCCCTGCTCGCTAAATGCAAGCAGGACATAACAAGGACTGACAACCATTATACCAGCTTCAAACCCTCCCGAAAGAGGTTCCTATGTTTGTCGTTAGGTATAAAGAGTTGTTTACCCCTTATATTGTTATGTCGGTCGGCTATGCCGAGCTATTCAATCGCAAATTTAGCATAATTTCTGCATTTAGATGCATGGTTTTCATTTGCAAATATAGTGAAAAAATTAAATCTGTCTATATAGACAGAGTAGAAAATTACGTAGAGCCCTCATTTTTGTAAAGTGAAATTCCAAAAGCCAAAACGCACAGATAAAAAGTTATCCGAATTAATAATAGCTCGGATGAAAGAATTACGTGCTATTCACGGCTTTTCGCAAGAAGATTTGATTGAACACACGGGCTTAGATGTTTTCCATTTCGAGAACGGGAGTAAAAATCCGACGACTATTTCGTTGTCAATACTTTGCGAATTTTACAATATTACTCTTGCCGAATTCTTCGCACCGATAAACTATCCGGCGAAAAAAGAATAGGAAAGACGAAACGCAGCGGTTTCGTCTTTCTTTTTGCGAAAAAGCGACTATATTTGTGCTGAGAGAAGGCTTGCCCAAACTTATTCATGGAAGAACTCGCTACAATCCAGAGCAAAATCTACGAAATTCGCGGCCAGCGCGTGATGCTTGACCGTGATTTGGCCGAACTTTACGGCGTTACGACCGGCAATCTGAATAAAGCTGTAAAGCGAAATATCGAACGTTTTCCGGAACGGTTCATGTTTCAACTGACAGAACAGGAATTTTTGATATTCCAAAATGGAACATCAAGTTGGGGCGGCACACGTAAACGTCCTTACGCTTTCACCGAGCAGGGAGTTTCCATGCTTTCGGCTGTTTTACGTAGTCCGACGGCTATACAAGTCAGTATCCGGATTATGGATGCTTTCGTGGCCATGCGCAACTACATCATGACGACTTCGACCATCACGGCCGAGCTGTCCGAAATCCGTGCGAAACTGGCCCTGCTGGAGCGAGCCGACGAGGACAATGCCGAGGCGGTGAACGACCTTTCGGAAGATATGCGCAGGGAGCTGGACAATATCTACGAAGCCATCGCGGCCCTGTCGGTAAAGGCTCCGAAAGCCCGCCGACCGGCCCGTCCTATCGGATTCAAACTCCCGAGGGAGGAAAAATAACCGTTCATTTTAACTCGCCCCGACAGGAGAACTCGCTACTATCCAGAGCAAAATCTACGAAAACCTCTCGTTCTACGTCCCCGAAGGCCGAATCCCCGGTCTGTTGGACAAGGACACGGAGCGGCCACTACGAACAACGCGAAAACGGAGTGCACGCATGCACTCCGTTTTCGATGGTCAATGAAACCTGCGCCTTTGCCGTTTTTTATGTCTGCGAATCTGCTGCTGCTGTTCTTCATAAGCCCGGGTGTCGGCCAACTCCAGCAGCGTATCGACAAGGTCGGTTAACGGATTTGCCGTATGATTTCGTTGTTCGAGGTTCTGTTCCGAGTGTTGTTCTGCAATCTGCCGCGTCTCTTTCAGTGCCGGATACAGTTCATTGAAGGCATTGGCCGAGAATCCCTTTCCCAACAGCGACCCGTTGGCGACGATTCCGGCCTCGTGGTCGATAAACGTTACGCCGTAAATCCTTCCCGCAGGATTGATGCGGAATACCGCATCGATATTGTCCGCCCGGAGCCGTTGCCGGAATTCCTCCCGCGAATCGTTCGGGCTCATGGCATCCCGGACGCTCTGCCGCAGGCTGTCGAGTGCACCTCTTCCCTTCAATGCCGCCTTCGACTTTTCGTAATACTTTTGCAGGGCATCGTACCCGACATCCTTTCCGATGCAGCTCGACTTGAACGGCTTGCCGATGCCGTATCCGTCGTCGGTCAGGGCTCCGTAGACGACTCCGGCATAACTTCGCCTGCCGACGATTCCCGTGCGCTCCTCGACCGAGACGTTGAACCGCTCCAGCAGTGTGCGCAGCTCTCCGTAGGAGGAGCATTTGTAATCGCGCAGGCACGCCCGTACGACGGACGACACCTGCCGCTTGACATTTCCCTCGGGATAGTTCACCTTCCGCAAACCCTCCCCGTCCGTCAGTTCCTGCCCCTTGACGCTCGGATGCAGACCGTATTTCCGCTCCAGTTCCCGCAATACGGACATTGAACGGTCGTATTCGTGCGAGTCGCTGATCTTCCGACCGTTCTCATCGACCCGCAGCGATACGATATGGAGATGCTCTCTGGAAATGTCCTTATGCTTGAAAACGATATAGGGCTGTTGGCCGTAACCCATGCGCTCCATGTACTCGCGGGCGATGTCCCGGAGCTGCTCGTCAGTCAGTCTATCTTCCGGCGAAGGGTTCAGCGAAGTATGGAAAACCGTATTGATAGTTCTCCGGTTGGCTTCGAGATACGGCATGAAGCTCTCCATGCAGACGTCGATGTCGAAACGTCCGTACCGATCGAACGGCTCCAGCATCTTCTGCCGGAAGAGTACTTCGGCTTCGCCTTTATCTACCTTTTCCTTGTTGTAATACAAAGCCCCTCCGGGCGAGGAGCCCGACCTTATATTCGCAACCATTCCGCAGCTCGTTTAGCAAGATTCAGAATTTCGATACTCAGGGCCTTCAGTTCACGTGTCCGCTGTTCCAACAGGGCGATCTGATGCGGGATTGCGATATTGGAGAAGTGGGCGTTGATAGCCTTTACAATCTGATTATAGTTGTTTCCGATGCGCTGAAATTGGAAGTAAAAGTCGTTCAGCCGCGCGATGAATTGTACTTTCGAAGGGTCGCGTTTGACAACAACAAACTCCTCGGCGAAGAGCCTTTTGACGATAAACCGGCTGCGGTTGTGCTCCAGTCCGGCCTCGGCGAGCATCCGTCTGAAGCGAATATTTTCCTCTGTCGTCAGCTTGAAATTGTACCGATGGATGCGGGGAGCGGTGGCTGTAGGCCGTCCGGTTCTCTTTTTAGCGGTTGTCATAGTGTTTGGTAGTTAAAGTGGCGTGACTCGGGAACGCCACCCGGCCTCGCAGAGCGAGCGTCTTCGTATGTCGAAAAACTTTTCGGCATACAAAGACACAGCTCGCTCGCCTCATGTGAGGCGAAGAATCCGCGCCGGAGTATCTCTTCCCGAAGTTTTCAGAATCCTCCGCCGCGGTTCCCGACGCCGGGTCGGTTCCGGGTGCAATATTACGATGGTTTTCAGGGATAAAAAAGCGCCGTTACCGGCCATAGACGGCCTGGAGAGGACTCTCGGAAGCAGGGGCCGGACGACGTATTATCTTGCAGCCGGATTGATGCGAATCAACGCTTCTGTCTGCAAAGAGAGAAATATCGGAGCGGAGGAATATGCGGTTATCCGGAGCATTCCGGATTTCGGGATTTCCAGATTTCCGGGAATCAAGAAATATATATTTCTGTAAATCCGGATATCCGCGAATCCCGCAATGAATATGCAACCACTTAAATACAGAGAGAATGGAATCATCGAATCGGGAACCGGAGAGGTACTTCAGCCTCTCGGTCTGCAACCAGAAGGGCGGCGTGGGAAAGTCGACCTTCACAGTGCTTTTGGCCAGCTACCTGCATTACACGGTCGGATACGACGTGCTGGTCGTGGACTGCGACTATCCCCAGTGGTCGATCCATGCCCAGCGCGAACGGGAGCTGGAGGCCGTCGGGCACAACGACTATTACAAGCTGCTCATGGTGCGGCAGTTCAAGGCTACGGGACGCAGAATCTGGCCCGTCGTCCGCTGCATGCCGTCCGACGCGCTTCGGGAGGTCGACCGCATCCTGCAAGGCGGCTACCGCCCGCGGATTGTCTTCTACGATCTGCCCGGAACGGTCAATGCCGAAGGCGTCCTTCCGTTTCTCGCGTCGTTGGACGAGGTGTTCGTGCCGATAAAGGCCGATAAGGTCGTCATGGAGAGTTCGCTCTCCTTCGCCCGGAGCCTCGACAGCGGTCTGATCCGCAACGCTTCGTTCCGGCTCGGGGGCGTCCGGCTCTTCTGGACGATGATAGACCGCCGGGAGCGGACGCCCCTTTACGACCGCTACGAGGAGGTTATCCGCAGACTCGGCCTGCCGCTTATGGCGACGCATGTTCCCTACCGTTCGAAATTCAACCGGGAGTTGCTGGCGGACAGTACGGGCATCGGCCGTTCGACACTGCTGGCCCCGGAGCGCACCTTCGCCCGCGACGGGCAGATCGAAGCCCTCGCGGCGGAAATCCTCTCTATTCTCAATATCCGGTAACGATGGCACGCAAAACCAAAGTCGAAGTCGACGAGGAGATGATGCGCCGGATGATTGCCGGGCTGGTTCCTCAGACGACGGACATCACGCGGGAAGTAGCCGTCCCGCCGGAGGTGCAGGAGCCGGAACATGAGGCGGGCAAGATCGGCCGGGCGGAATGTCCTGCCCACAGTACGGCCGCCAAGCCTGCTACGGAAGCGTCGGCACCGGAAAATGCGGCTCCGGGAGCATCGCCCGACAGCCGGCGGAGAAGGAGTATCGTCCTGCCCGACTACGAACGCACGTTCCTCGTTCCTGCGGATTACGACGTCCGGGCATCGCTCTATGTCAGTGCGGAGACCAAACGCACGATTCTGGATATTGTCCGCAAAATCGGCGGGCGGCGCCTTACGGCCACCTCTTTCGTAGACAATATCCTCCGGCACCATATCGCCATGTTCCGGGACGACATCAACAGGCTGTACAAGGCCCGGAATCAGGAAACTCTCGTCTAACCCGAATCTCATTCATCATGGTCCTTTCACGATTCGATTCCGAAACGCTGCTGTTCTGCATGCTGTCCGTGTTCCTCGGAGCTTCCCTGCCGTGGCTGTGCCTGCGGATTCGCAGGCGTCGTCACCCTAAATCCGGACGGACGGACATCCTGACACCGCGGCATCCGGCATCCGAGCCGGCCTCCCTGATTGTCTTCCGACACTACGTTACCGGCCATAGACGGCCTGAAGCGGCCAAAATGACGGCACCGGAACAGACTGAAAAAGACGGTGCTATATTTGCCCCGGCTTCGGAGGAGAAGTCCATGATGCAGCCGTGGAACGGCCTTGTCGTGCAGCCTTCGATCGGCGAGGACGGCGAGCTATCGGAACCGGAGGCACCCGATGCTATACCGACCTGCCCGCAGCTTCCGCCGCCGCCCGCCGGCGCAGAAATCCGCGATGCGGAGATTCATGCGATGCTCGGGGAGATAGAAGCGGGCGAAAGCATCGTCACGGGCGACGCCACGGCCGAGGAGCGGCAAGCCATCGCCGATTTCGACATCCGAGCCTATGTCTGAGCCTATAAACGACGACCGATGAAATGGAATAAGGAATACGGCTGAGGCAGCCGATGATTACGCCGAAGATGCCATCAGGTGTCTTCTTCCGCGGTCGCAGGCAGCCCGCAAGGGCCATTTGCGGCCTTTTTCACACCCCAAACCAAACTATCTGTACGATGAAAAAAAGAGCAATTTTCACGATTCTGTCCCTGTGCTCCGCATTCGTCTCCTTTGCGCAGGGCAACGGCATGGCCGGCATCAGCGAGGCGACGAACATGGTCACCTCTTATTTCGACCCGCTCACGAAGCTGATCTTCGCCGTGGCCGCCGTACTGGGTCTGGTCGGCGGCGTACGGGTCTATTCGAAATTCAACAGCGGCGACCCGGATGCCTCGAAGAGCGCCACGGCGCTGTTCCTCTCGTGCGTCTTTCTGGTAATCGTCGGTACGGTCCTGCGTTCATTCTTCCTCTAAACGATGGCCGAATACCAAGTGAACAAGGGAGTCGGCCGTCAGGTCGAATTCCAAGGCCTCACGACGCAATACCTCGTGCTGCTCGTCGCAGGGCTTCTGGGCATCTTCGTCTGCTTCGCCGGAATGTATATGAGCGGTGTTCCGCAGGGTCTCTGCATCCTCTTCGCCGTGGTCGCCGCCCTGACTCTCACGGGTGGCACCTTTTACCTGAACCGCCGCTTCGGCCCGCACGGGCTCCAGAAGCTCCTCTCCTCGCGTCAGCATCCGCGGCGCATCGTCCACCGCCGGGCCGTCGGGCGGCTGCTCCGCATGGCCCGTACCCGTCGAACCGTAAAACCGTAATCCTATGCGCGGAACCCTGAAAACCTCGACGCTGGAATCGAAATTCCCGCTTCTGAAAGTCGAGAACCACTGCATCGTCTCGAAGTTCGCCGACATCACGGCGGCCTACCGGGTCACACTGCCCGAACTCTTCACCCTCACGGGCGAGGAGTACGAAGCGCTGCACGGCGCCTGGCTCAAAGCCCTGAAGGTCCTGCCGGACTACACCGTCGTCCACAAGCAGGATTTCTTCATCGAGGAGCGATATACGACCCCGAACGACGGGGAAGAGCGGAGCTTCCTCGCCCGCTCCTACGAGCGTCATTTCAACGAGCGGCCCTACCTGCGCCATTCGTGCTACCTGTTCGTTACGAAGACCACGCCCGAGAGGATGCGGCAGACGAGTGCCTCGTCCGTACTGTGCCGGGGCTTCATCGTCCCGCGGGAGATGCGCGACGCAGATGCCGTGACGCGTTTTCTGGAGGCCGCGGAGCAGATGGAGCGTATCCTGAACGATTCGGGCCTCGTGCGCGTCGAGCGGCTCACGGAAGCCGAAATCGTCGGTACGGCGGACGACGCGGGGCTGCTGGCCCGCTACTTCGCCCTCTCGGACGAGCGGCAGGCGGTCGTCAATGAAGACATACGTCTCGACCCGGGTGTGATGCGCATCGGGGACAAGTACCTCTCGATGCATACGCTCTCCGACCTGGACATGCTGCCGCAGAGCGTGGCGACGGATTTCCGCTACGAGCGCCTCTCGACCGACCGCTCGGACTGCCGCCTCTCGTTCGCGGCGCCCGTGGGGCTGCTGCTCTCGTGCAACCATGTCTACAACCAGTTCGTCTTTCTGGACAACCACGACGAGACGCTCAAGCGGCTCGAAGCCACGGCCCGGAACATGACCTCGCTGGCGAACTATTCGCGCACGAACGCCATCAACCGGGAGTGGATCGAAATGTATCTCAATGAGGCGCACTCGCAGGGGCTGCGCAGCGTCCGCTGCCACTGCAACGTCATGACATGGGCCGAGAGCGAGGCGGAGCTCAAACGCCTCCGCAACGACGTGGGTTCGCAACTGGCCCTTATGGGCTGCACGCCCCGCCACAACACGGTGGACGTACCGGTGCTGTTCTGGGCCGCGATTCCCGGCAACGAGGCGGATTTCCCCTCCGAGGAGTCGTTCCTGACGTTCCTCGACCAGGCCGTATGCCTGTTCAACGAGGAGACCAACTACCGCTCGTCGCTCTCACCCTTCGGAATCAGAATGTCCGACCGCCTGTCAGGGGTTCCGATTCATCTGGACATCTCGGACCTTCCGATGAAGCGCGGCGTCATCACCAACCGCAACAAGTTCATCCTCGGCCCGTCGGGTTCGGGCAAGTCGTTCTTCACCAACCACATGGTACGGCAGTATTGGGAGCAGGGGGCGCATATCCTGCTGGTCGACACGGGCAACTCCTACCAAGGGCTCTGCTCGCTCATCCGCAGCAAGACCAAAGGCCGCGACGGAGTGTATTTCACCTACATCGAAGAGGCTCCCATCGCCTTCAACCCCTTCTATGTCGAGGACGGCGTGTACGACGTCGAGAAGCGCGAGTCGCTCAAAACGCTGCTGCTGACGCTCTGGAAGCGCGAATCCGAGGAGCCGACACGTGCGGAAGAGGTGGCTCTTTCGAATGCCGTGAACCTCTACCTCTCGAAACTCAAGGCCGACCGTTCGGTCGTGCCCTCGTTCGATACTTTCTACGAGTTCGTGAAAACCGACTATCGGCGCCTGCTGGAACAGAAGCGCGTGCGGGAGAAGGATTTCGACCTCGCAAACTTCCTGAACGTGCTGGAGCCCTACTACAAGGGCGGCGAGTACGACTACCTCTTGAATTCCGACAAGCAGCTCGATCTGTTGGACAAGCGTTTCATCGTCTTCGAGCTGGACAACATCTCCTCGAACCGCACGCTGCTGCCGGTGGTGACGCTCATCATCATGGAGACCTTCATCTCGAAGATGCGGCGGCTGAAAGGCATCCGCAAAATGATCCTTATCGAGGAGTGCTGGAAAGCCCTCACCTCGGCCAATATGAGTGCCTATATCAAGTATTTGTACAAGACCGTGCGCAAATATTTCGGCGAGGCGGTCGTGGTGACGCAGGAGGTGGACGACATCATCTCGTCGCCCATCGTCAAAGAGTCGATCATCAACAACGCCGACTGCAAAATCCTTTTGGACCAGCGCAAGTACCTCTCGAAGTTCGACGGCATACAGCGCCTTCTGGGGTTGACCGACAAGGAGCGGGCGCAGATTCTCTCCATCAACCTCTCGAACGACCCCCGCCGCCGCTACAAGGAGGTGTGGATAGGGCTCGGAGGCGTGCAGTCGGCGGTCTATGCGACCGAAACGAGCGTGGAAGAGTACCTGTGCTACACCACCGAGGAGACCGAGAAGATGCAGGTCATGGCCCTTGCCGAGAAACTCGGCGGCGACATCGAGGCCGCCATCCGGCAGCTGGCCCGCGAGCGCGAAACGAAACCCGAATCCTGAACCCTCTTTGTATGAAACCGATACTTTGGACATGCGCCGGCCTCCTGCTGGCGCTGGCAGCAGCACTCGGAGCTTTCCGCCTCTTCTACGATTACGAATCCCATAAAATCCGTCCCCTGTGCGGCGAATGGCATTCGACGCTCGACGACACACGGCTCGTAATCGCGCCGTGCGGCGACGAATTCCGCATCACCCTCACGCGCTGCGGCGCCGGCACGGAGCGGAGCTCATCCGAGACGCACGTCCTGCATTACAGGGACTGCATCCACTACACGACCTGCGGCGGACGCCGGGTCGATCTCTTTTACACCCCCGCGGCCGATGCGCTGCTCCTCGTGCCGGGCGGGACATTCGAACGAACCTCAAAATCTCAGCATCATGAATGACAATCTTTCGACGCCTGCTTCGGCCGTAGCGGCCTTGCAGCAGGAAATCAGGACCCGCACCGAGGTCATCCGCACCTTGGCGGACCTTCGGGAACAACTCGACGCCGACCGCATCTGCGGCTCGTGGCTCTCGGCGGAGAACAACCTCTCGGCCTCGATACGCCGCATCGGCGACGGCATGTGGCGCATCCTCGTCTTCGACCATGCGCTCTGCTACAGACGGCTCGTGCAGGACGGCATCGTCTCGCTGCGCCGCCACCGCCTCTGGCTCGGGGCCGACGACGGCAACCGCGTAATCTACGACGCGGCCGCCGAGACGCTCACCGTCGGCTGCTACGGGCGCTTCCTCCCCGAGGATGCCGTCCGCCGGCAGGAGGACGATGCTATCGTGTCCGAAGCATGCGACTTCAACGGAGAGGAGGCGTAGATGGCCTGGTGGGATATACCGGTGCATTTGTTTCGCCGGAATTCGGAGATGGCGAACGTCCGAAGACTGAGCTCTGTCGTGTCGCAGGCCGAGAAGCTGCTGCGGGACGGAAATATCCGGGGTGTCGCCGGGCTTGTCGGGCAATACCGCCGCTCGCGCGTCCTCGTCACGGGGCTCGGGGCGACGCTCGCCGCATGGAAGCGGACGTTTCTCGCCGAGCCCCGGGATGTCGACGCCGAAGACACGAAGGCGCTGACGGAGGCGCTGCGCAAGACCCGTCTTGTCGAAAAGGACGGACGACGGCTGGCCGGCACGCCCGGGAACACGGACAATCCCGTTTTCGGAATTCTGGCCCTATACACCCTGTTGCAGGAGACGGCGCAGACCGTGGCGTTCGACGCCGGGCGTCCCACGCCGTCACCGTCCGAACTGGAGGCCGCCGTCGGCATTCTGCGGCGGCAATATGCCGACGAGATATTCGGGCAGCTCTGCGACCTGGCCACGGCACGGCGGATACCCTCCTGCTATGTCGCGGCCCTGCACGGCTGGGAGGTCGACCGCGACCGGATTCGGGAGATGCGGCAGCGGCGGGAGACTGTGCCGCCGGAGGAGCGCCGCGTGCTGGATATAGAGATCGCACGGCTCGAAACCGACATGCAGCGAGGCGCCGAAAGGGCGCTGGAGCGGATGGAGGGAGTATGCCTGCCGGCGACCTACACGAGTAAGCTGGCCGACGAACTGGAGATTCTGGCGTGGCTGGCGCACGCTCCGGAGCGCATCGACGACCCCCGCGTCAACCGACAGCTGCTCGACAAGTACGACATCCACCCCGGGCGTCCCCGGGCCGAGCAGCTTGCCGAAGCGGAGGCCGCTTTCCGGGAGTTGGACCAACGGCTCGCACGCATCGCCGGGCAGCGCCCTTGCGCCGACCGTCTGTTCGGAATGTCGGACAGGGAGCTGTCCTCCGCACGGCAGGAATCCCCGTACCGGACACCGCAGCCGGAGGTCCGGGATCTCGACCCTTCTCTTTCCGAACTGCCGGCGCCGGGCCGGCGGATGAAACGATGATGTTTTGAACACCGAAAAACATGAAAACGATGAAACCGAAAGTCATTCTGTTATGCCTGTGCCTGCTCTCGATGAGCCGCAGCGCATACGCCCAGTGGGTCGTCACCGACCCCTCGAACCTCGCGCAGGGTATCGTCAATTCGACCAAGCAGGTCGTCGAAGCTGCGAAGAACGGCTCCACTTTGCTGCAAAGTTTCCAGCAGACGGTGAAAATCTACGAACAGTCGAAGAAATACTACGACGCCCTGAAAAGCGTCAGCAACCTTGTCCGCACGGCCCGCAAGGTGCAGCAGAGCATCCTTATCGTAGGCGAAATATCGGATATCTACGTCGACGGCTACAAGCGCATGGTCTCCGACGAGAACTTCACCCCGGCAGAGCTCGCGGCCATCGCCGCGGGTTATGCCCGCATCATCGAGGAGTCGGCTGGCGAGCTCAAGGAGTTGCAGGACATCGTGAATCCCACGGATTTGTCTCTCACGGACAAGGACCGCATCGACGTGGTACAGCGCGTCTACGACACGCTGCGCCGCCACCGCGACCTGGCACGCTACTACACGCGCAAGCACATCTCCGTCTCGCTGCTCCGCGCCAAGGCCCGCAACGACCTCGACCGCGTGCTCTCGCTCTACGGAACCGACGACCAACGCTACTGGTGACGATGATGCGCATGCTCTCCCTCTCGGAGAATCTGCATCGGATTCTCCGGGTCCTCTACGACGACATGATGCTGCTGTGCTACCCGATGGCCAAGGTCGCCACGGCCATAGCCGGCATCGGAGCCCTGATCTACATCGCCTACCGCGTCTGGCAATCGATAGCCCGTGCCGAGCCCCTCGACCTTTTCCCGCTTCTGCGCCCCTTCGCACTCGGCATCTGCATCATGTTCTTCCCGACGCTCGTCCTCGGCTCCTTGAACGGCATTCTCTCGCCGCTGGTCCGGGCGACGCATTCGCTCATGGACGGACAGACGCTCGACATGCGGGCCTGGCAGGAGGAGCGGCAGAAAGCCGAGAACGAATACCGCGACCGGATGCCGCCCGACAGCTACTATGCCGAGGATGAAGAGATGGAGCGCGAGCTCGGGGAGCTGGGGCTCGATGCTGAGACGCAGCAGACCCTCGACCGCATGGACGAGGAGCGCTCCTCGTGGTCGGTCAAGGGCATCATCTTCAAGTGCCTGGCATGGGTGCTCGAACTGCTCTTCGCGGCCGCGGGCGTCATCCTCGACGTGCTGCGCACCTTCTACCTCGTGGTGCTGTCGCTGCTCGGGCCCATCGCCTTCGCCGTCTCCGTCTTCGACGGATTCCAGTCCACGCTCACGCACTGGCTCACCAAGTATATCTCCATCTACCTGTGGCTGCCCATCTCCGACCTCTTCTCGGCGATTATCGCTCGCCTTCAGTCGCTGGCCATGCGGCACGACGCCGAACTGATAAGCCAGGATTACAACTGGTATTTCGACTGGTCGAACAGCGTGAACCTCATCTTCATGCTCGTGGCCCTGTGCGGCTACCTCTGCATCCCCTCCATCGCCTCGTGGGTCGTGCAGGCCAACGGCTTCATGTCCTACAACAAGACCGTCTCGCAGTTCACGTCGCTCCTGAGCGGCGGGGCCGGGTGGGTGGCCGGCAAGGCATGGGCCGGAGCCAAAGGCGCCGGCTCCGTAGTCTGGGAAGGGACCAGAACCGCGGGCCGCGGCATCGCGGCCGGAGCGCGGCTCATATTCCGAAAATAAAACAATCCGTTATCATGGAATTCAAGTCTCTGACAAATATCGAAACCGCATTCCGGCAGCTGCGCATGTACGCATTCGTCTTCGCCGGAATATGCGCCGCCGTCGCCGTGACGGCCGTCTGGATGTCCTATTCGTTCGCCGAGCGGCAGCGGCAGAAAATCTATGTCCTCGACGGCGGGCGCTCGCTGATGGTCGCCCTCTCGCAGGACCTCGCGCAGAACAGACCCGTCGAAGCCCGCGAGCACGTGCGGCGCTTCCACGAGCTCTTCTTTACCCTCCCGCCCGACAAGGCGGCCATCGAATCCAACGTCGGACGGGCCCTCCAGATGGCCGACAAGAGCGCCCTGTCCTACTACAAGGTCTTGCAGGAGAAGGGGTTCTTCAACCGACTCATCGCGGGCAATGTCTCGCAGATGATAAAGGTGGACAGCATACGCTGCGACTTCGACCGCTATCCCTACAAGGTGACGACCTACGCCCGGCAGCGCATCCTGCGCGAGAGTACCGTCACGGAGCGGTCGCTCGTGACGGCCTGCCGCCTGGTGAACGTCTCCCGCTCGGACAACAACCCGCAGGGATTCATGATCGAGAACCTGAACATCCTCGAAAACAAAGACCTTCAGACCTATGACCGTTAGAACGCACACCCCGTGCTGCCGCATCCGGCGGGTGCGGCGGCGCATCTTCCGACGGCTCGGCGGCATCTCCCCGCAGGTGAAGGGCGGAGTGCTGCTTTGGCTGCTCGTACTCATGATGGCTGCATGGCTGTGGTATCTCTTCCGGGAAATGCCCGGCATCGAAATCGGACGTATCGAAATTCCACGGTTAAAACCATGAAACGGATATGACAGAGACGAATAACCCGAGGCCGGAGCGGGATCCGGCGGCCGCATACGAGCGGCAGCGGAAACTGAAAGCGGCGCTTCTGGCGGCCGCAGGCGGATGTCTGGTCGTGTATTTCATCTGGTGGATGTTCAGCCCGGGACCCACACGGCAGGAGGGCGCTGCGGGTATCAACACGACCGTTCCGGACGGCAAGGTACAGGCGACCTTCGCGGACAAGCGCAAGGCCGCCGAGCAGCTCGACGCCGAGCGGCAGCAGAAGCGGATGCTCACCCTCGGGGACGATGCCTTCTCGCTTTTGGACGGCGGGCTCGAATCCGCCGGGGCGGAGCGACCCGCCGAAGACCCCGCGCGTCGGGCCGCCGAGGCCAACCGCACCATGCGGCGGCAGGTGCAGGACTTCTACGCTCCCCCGGCCTGCAATGCCGAAGTCGAAGCCCTGAAGGAGCAGCTCGCGGACTTGCAGGCGCAGCTCGACGCCGAGCGACGGCAGCCCGACCCGCTGGAGCTCGCGGAGGAGCAGTACAAATTGGCGCGGAAGTATCTCGGAGGCGGGGCGGCTGAGGACGAGAAGGCTGGGCCGGAGCGGCCACAGAAATCGCGGCTGTCCGTCATGCGCCCCGTGCGGGAGGGCGAGGTCGAAGCCTCGACGCTCGACCCGAGGGCGGATTTCACCGTCGAGCGCAACCTCGGGTTCCTCACGGCGGCGGGTGCAGCGGCCGAAGCGGACATCCCGACCGTCAGGGCCTGCATCGCCCGGGCGCAGGTCATCCGTGCCGGCAGCACGGTACAGCTCCGCCTGCTGGAGGACGTGCGCATCGACGAGACGGTGATACCCCGCAATACGCCGCTGTACGGCACGGCCTCCCTCGGCGGCGACCGCTTGCAAATCGTCGTATCCTCCGTGGAATACGGCGGGCGCATCTTCGACGTCGAAGCCGCAGCTTACGATATGGACGGGCAGAGGGGGCTCAACGTCCCCGATTCCCGCGAGCGGACGGCTCTCAAGGAGGCGCTGGCATCCGCTGGCCAGACGGCCGGCACGAGCGTCAACATCACCCGCTCGGCCGGGCAGCAGGTCTTGTCCGAGCTGGCGCGCGGAGGCTTGCAGGCATCGAGCCGCTACGTCGCGGAGAAGCTCCGCGAGGTGAAGGTGACCCTCAAGGCCGACCACCGCATATTATTGATTTCAAAACAGCAGTAGCATGAAAAGAAACCTCATTTATCTGACCTTGATTGTCGCAGCGATTGCGACGACGAGGGGCATGGCGAATCCGGCCGGAGAAGCCCCGCAGGAGATTCGCCCCGTGCGCATCGAAGCGGGATTCGCCAAAACCGTGCATATCCTGTTTCCGTCGCCCGTGACGTACATCGACATCGGCTCGACGGACATCATCGCCGGGAAGGCCGCCGGGGCCGAGAACGTCGTGCGCGTGAAGGCCGCCGTGCGGAATTTCGCAGCCGAAACCAACCTGACGGTCATCACCGAGGACGGAGGATTCTTCACCTTCGACGTCCGCTATGCCGAGAATCCGGTCCTCTCGACCGTCGACCTCACGGCGCAGAAACCGCAGCCGCACGAAGCGGAAGAGCCGTCTGCCGCGGGTGTCCCGCAGCCGGCGGCTACGGCCCCGGAGGGGCGCGTGCTGCTGCGCGAAGTGGGGCGCGAGAAGCCCGCGACGGTGAGGCGGCTGTTGAGCGACATATACCGGCAAAACCGCACGGACGCGAAGGGCATCCGCACGAAGAAGTACGGCATCGAAGTCGAAGTGAAGGGCATCTATGTTCACAACGACGTGATATACATCCACACCTGCATCTCGAACGGTACGAACATCTCCTTCGAAGTGGATACGCGGCGTTTCGTCGTCGAAGACCGCAGGCAGGCCAGGCGCACGGCACAGCAGCGGACGGCGCTTGAGATCCTCCGCGTATGCAACGACCCGGCCGTCGTGAGGGGACATCAGCGCCAGCGTACGGTATTCGCCCTGCCCAAGCTCACCATTCCCAACGACAAGGTGTTGCGGCTGGAAATCATCGAGCGGGACGGGGCACGCCATCAGAGCGTGGAAATATCGGCCAAAGCGTTGTTGGATGCCAAGCTGCTGTAAGGAAATGAAGCGACTGAACCCTGCCCTGTTCTCATCCGCCAGGATGGACTGGGCGACCCCGCAGGCGTTCTTCGACGCGCTCGACGCCGAGTTCCGCTTCACGCTCGACCCCTGCGCCTCGGCGGCGAATGCCAAGTGCGGAAAGTTCTACACGGCAGCGGACAACGGGCTGGAGCAGGACTGGAGCGGAGAGACGGTATTCTGCAACCCGCCTTACGGAAGGACGATTTACGACTGGGTGTTCAAATGCTGGCGTGAGGCACGCAAACCCCGGACGACGGTCGTGATGCTCATCCCCGCCCGTACAGACACCCGCTATTTTCATGAGTTCATCTACCATAAGGCCCGCGAAATCCGGTTTATACGCGGACGCCTGCGGTTCGGAGACGGAAAGGCCCCAGCGCCGTTTCCCAGCATGATAGTCGTATTCTGAGCACACGGGCTAAATTCCGCGATTCGGAATACGAAAAATTATCGGGGCTGTCTAACCAATCTTAGACAGCCCCTTTTGCTCCGCAAGATAGGTCAATGGTCGCTTTATGCGGTGCATATTCACCGTCTGCTTATGTATTCCCGTTGTGGAATATGGTCATAGCGCTATTTTTTTGTTGAAACGAACGTCTTGCGACGGATTCTCGGACGGGGCTGCCGCGGCGGCCCCGGGTTTTCCTTTTTCGGCCCCGGCTTCTTCCTGGAGGCTTCGTGCAGGCAGTCGATAGCCGCCAAACGGGCGTATTCGGCCCGTAGTTCGGCGATGATGCGCTCATTGCACCGTGTCAGCGGTTCGCGCAGACGCTTCACGTCCTCGCGGGTAAAACCGTACCGTTTGATAGTTTCCCTATCCAACCGGAACGGAGCATTTGCGAGAATTGCATTCCGGCAGATATAGGCCAAGATGTAAGGAAATTCCTGCTTGAAGGATTCGGGGCGCATATATCCTCCAAATAAATCCATTCTTCTGTTGCTTCTCCATCGTTCGGCGCCTCGTCCGGAATATCCCCGTTCCGCTCGTCCCGAAAATAATAAAGGGATAGCATCTTTCAAAATAGTTTGTTCGTAAGCATTTACAGACACAAGAGGAATCTATATTTTGAACTATCCTAATTTTTAGGATAGTTGATAGTCTTGTATTCGGCCAGATACATGCAATTTGTCCCTTTATACATATAGCATAAATCACACATTATTAATTGCTTAATATGTAAAATATCTTAACTAAGACATACACCATAAGTAAAGGAATTAAACAACTATCTCAACTACATGATTAAAATTGCATTACTGCTGATACAAAACTATGTCATACTGCCACATAGTTTTGTTTTAGCTACATAATACTTATCTCATGTCTAAACTACATATCCCCAAATCAAAACCATTCATAAGATACTCATTATTGAGCACATAGGCCATTTGATTAGATAGCTCTTTGGCATCACCAATCTCTACATCAATATTGGTATGCTAATGACCATACAATCTAAGCATCTATTCTGTTGTTGCATAACGTATTTCCATATTAGCTTACAAAAACACAATCCGATACATAGCTTTTTTAGCCTGAACCATATTATAGCAATGCTCATAACGTAACCTTACAATAAAAACACCTTTGATAAAAATATTTTCTTCAAAAGTATTATATCTTATTGTAAAATTATCACTATTTTCGAGAATGCCTGTTAGCTATGATATGACTATCTCGTGGACTCAGATTTACAGTATTAATAATTTTTTGTCGATCAGAAAAACTTACATGATTATTATACAAGTATGATCGCACTCGTGCGCGAATGATACTCATTGCAACAGGATTGTCTTTTAATTCATTAACTAAGTTTTCTAATTCCGGGATTGCTATCTTTGAGAAACAACTGATAATTGAGAACGACACTAACTTTGCAGCCGGAGTTCCTATTTCATCTGCAATTTGCGAAAAAGTAGTCCTCAACTCCTTACTACCCACAGAATTAATAACTTTAGAAAACACAAACAAACAGAAATTCAAAGAACTAAGTTCAAAGAAAGAATCTATCTTCTTAATTATTTCACTATTAGAAATTCCTTCTTTTTTATTATTAATCACATCCTCAATCACATGCTCCCTCTCTGATTCAATAATTGTTCCGAAATAACCTATGGTACGGAAAGCGGCTCCATATAACTCCATCACCATGGTTTTAATATTCGGTTTTGGTAGCGATCCCTGTCTATTCTTAACAATTTGCCCAACTACTTCAATAGAACGCAGCGACTTATTCATATTTTGTATCTCGAAAGGCAGACTATTGGGATCCACTTTATCATTCGATATAAGCCTTTCGTTTTCATCCTGTCTTTGCAGTATTTTTTCTCGTTCTTTTTCCGGATCTATTTCTTCAGTCGGTTTAACAATTTCCTTCTTCAGGCTTTCGCAAATTTCATTTAATAATTTGTAATAATCATCATCTCTATTTAGAGATACCGGCTTCTGGCTATCTAAAGCCGACATTAAAGCGAGTTGTGTTGCTTCAACGAATTGTGGATTCTTGATATGATGAGCTATGAATATTAAAATATTAGCCTTTTGTTCATCATGAATATTTTCGCACAAATTCATGATGTCATTCAGACCTTCCTTGCAATGCATATTATCTGCCATATACTTGGCGACTAAAAAATAATATATGTAATTGTATGAGAACTTGTAATAATAATCATCAGTACAACGCAGTAAATTACATTTTAAGAGATTACTCTTTACTTCTTTATAACCTTGCGAATAATAAACCTCCTGATACTTATCGTAGAATTTTCTAAAATCATCTTCTGATATGAGTCTACCATTTTTCTGATAAATATAATAAGCCAGATTTGTCAGAACATTATAATACCTATCAATCTTTGCTTTATCATTCACACATGACAATAGAGCACAAGTTATCAAGGCTTCGTAACAGTAGCCGTATGAAGTCTGTTCCAGAGAACTATTTTGCATCTTGGTGTTGGATAGTAAAATGGATAGAATATAAATAGGGAAAGACGGGATATACTCTTTGCCAAGAAAATTCTCCACCATATCGAAACCTGCTTTTACTCGCTCCAAAAGTGCCTGCTTTTGTAGAGAAGAGGCATTCACGTCATATGTAAGATAGAATTTTTTTACTAATTCATTTCTCTTTACATGTCCCAGAGGCTTAATACGTGCTGCTAATGTATTCTTCTTTTCCATGAGAAAATACGAAGAAGCTACATTTTCATTCTCTTTGGTAGTAATAATTACCTTACCAAATCGAATCAAAAATTGGTCAATTAGTTTTTTCTTGCTCGTGTCACTCAATTGACATTCATCAAAATCATCCACAATAAGAATTTTCTTTTTAGTGTCATTCTGGAGGTATTTTTCCTTATCTTTACTACAATATTGTTCTTCAAACGCTTTACCGATAATCTTGTCTATATTGTCATTGACAAGACTCTTTCCTTTGATGAGAACGGGATACATATATTTGTCAACAAATCTAAGGTAATACATATTCAGCAAGCTTGTTTTTCCACATTGGTCATCACCCTCTAGCATTACAAGCTGATATTGTGTATCTTCTATAATTGAAGAACTATCCGTAAAATCCTCATCAACTTTTAATTGTCTTGTATTTATTCGTTCTAAGTCCGGATACACAAAGAACTCATCGAGTGTCATCTTTACATTCTCGCTATTATAAATAGGAATTGACATTTTCTTTAAAGACTTTTGAAAATCTGTATTATGACGGAATTCATCCATTTTTCTTTCCTGATTCAGATTAACCTGTCTTTCCCTCTTCATAGAATATATGCTGCCACTATAATCAAACGACCGTACAACACATTCAAAAGAGTCTAAATCCAGTATGATGGAATTGAAAGACGAAGTTCTTATACATCCTGGCTGAGAAAAGCACAATGCACCACCCTCAAATTCATTGACAATTTCACTCTCGTAATAATCCGTAACTTGTGAAGATGAAGGGGTGTGTTCATGACCATACAAAATCATATTAGAAGTCTTCATGACATACTTTCTAAAACGATTTTTATTGTCGTCACATGAAGGAGTAATCCATGAATAGTCGTGATGAAAAAGCGAAATTACCAAATCCGCATCAATACTCCTTGAATCAATCATCTCTAATGGTATTACAATGCTATTTTGCTCCTCTTTTAAACTAGACATCCATGCCGTATTGTAAAGTCTAAAAAGAATAGTTTTACCCCCGGCATTGACTATCACATTATTGTTTATTGAAAGACTGAATGCTTTGTCAATCATTATCTCCTTTGCAAATTCCTTAAAATTATTCTGAACAGCAGAAATTACGTCATACACACTATTATCAACCATTCCAACATTTGATCGTATAGATGCAAGCAACATTTTTCTTGCATTATCATTTATATCGAAGTCGCAATCGTGATTACCAGGGACACATATAATTTTGTTATCCAATTCAGTATCACCTAATTTCTTTTCCGCAAAAGCCCTTAAAAGCGCTCTAAAGAAATTTTTTGCATAGTCATATTGTTCTTTCTTGCCGGAATAAGCTATATCACCAGAAACAACAATTATGATTTTTCCACACTCCGAAAAATCATTCCAAACCGCAGAAACTATCTGCTCTGTTTTCTTAGTCAACCACTGATAGTTTTCACTATCAATATGCATATCAGAAAGATGTAAGATAGCTATTTTCATAGTATTCTATTATATTTTGTTTCAATTTCAACTTACCGTCTTTATCTCTGTCTTTGATTCAGTTTGAGTCATATAGAGCGTATCCCAAATAATAGTTCAAAATAAGTTTGACTCTCCGTTAGGCTTAACTGGTTAATATTATAATACTACAACAAAATTAGACTTCTACATACCTTTGCAACTCACCTCATCATCCCGACAACATCTTCAGGCAATATGGCATTCCCCCCATCATCTTTCGGAGCATTCTTAAGGAACAACATTGGAACTATGGTGTAGTTCTTGGCAAACGGCAACAGATTGGCTTTACGGAAAAGTTCGGCTGTTAGCTGCTTTCCATTCTCTTGAGTTGTCCATTTGCATTCGCCAACTAGCAGATACTTTTTATCAAGCGATTCGGCCATCACATCAAATTCAACTTGTTCCGATTTTTTATCCTCATTGAGAGCAGTCCCCCACCAGCGTTTTGCCTTACCATAAACTACTCCATTGACAAGATTGCCTGTTACAGCATCTCTGCACAGTTTTTCCCATTGCATACTCACATACTCAGAGAAATGAGCATTTAAAGCCTGTTCAATGGGCAAGCGACGACTAAGTTCAATGAACGAACGATTAGGAACAACAAACTGATAGTAAAATGCCATAAACGGATCAGCTATCTTGTAAAGGCTCTTTTTCGCATTCTTTTCATCAATTCCGAATGGAACATCTTTTTCTAAAAATCCGAGATCTACAAGCTTCTTCAATGGTCGTGACAGATTAGTTGCCGGTTCATTACATCGTCCAGCTATCTCAGAAAGACGATTTGCACCAGTACCGATATAAGACATTATTGTCGAAGTCTTGACAATATCCTTGACATCATCCTGAAAGAGTTTTACCGGCTCCTCGTAAAGTGTTCCATTCACAGAAAGGATATCGTGCCATAAGGCATCATCAAGTGAACTTCTGTTTTCCCTCAGTTCCCAATAACGCGGTACACCGCCCCATACTGCATACTCTTCAATGGCATTCATCGCATCAAGACTCAAAGCCTCCTGAATATACGGTAAACGTATTGGCGTAAGTCTCATTATCTCATCAGCACGACCATAGAGAGGCGCAGTAGAATCAAGGAACAGCCCATACATCATATTTTGTGATGAACCGCAAAGCACAAGGTTATACTTCAACTGCTTCTCGTCAACAAATTTCTGTAATACAGACGGCAGTTCAGGAGATTGCTCCACAAGATACGGAAATTCATCCAAGCATAGAGTAAAACGCTCGTCTGTTCGATAATTAAGCGCACGAAACATAGCCTCCCAATCCGGATATGTCAACTTATCAAAATCCGGAAACACTTGTGCAATCACTTTTGCAAGCAATATTCTCTGGTGCTGACCTTCAGAACGGTCGGCAAGAAAATAAACATCCGTGTTCGACAACACCCTTTTGATAAGCGTTGACTTACCCAACCGTCTGCGACCATACACTACGACTAACGAGGACTTCTCTCTCGCAAGAGCATCTTTCAGTCGTGCTGCTTCATCTATTCTATCAACGAATTTCATACATCCAATTATTATGCAATGCAAACATAATGTTTTTAAAGCATAACTCAAAATTTTAAACCCTATTTTTTTATTCTCAATAGAACAATGTTGTCTTCATGGTTTCATTTTTCGCAAAGTTATCAATATTCGGCAATGCAATATTGCAAAATCCCGACCTGAAAACAGGCCGGGAATCGGATTATCCGTCCGGTATCATCGGGACATCGCCCGCGGCAGTCAGCTTGCACTCGAGACTTCTAATCGCTTCGAAGCAACCGTCGAGCCGCGGCGAACGAATCCCCGCCTTTTCGGCGATATGCGTGACGGACAGTTCGTTTATATCCCGGCGCAGCACTCCGAGGGTGCGGGGATGCAAACGTACTTTATGTTTGGCGCACATTCCGAGAAAGACATCGACCCGCACGAACCGTCCGGCCCGAAAATCCGCTTCACCCTGCAAGAGCCGGCACTGCCAGCGAATCTGCTCCTCCCTGAGCCGCTGCTCCGCAGCTCTTTCCCGCCTTTCCCGACAGCTCCGCTTTATCTCTTCCCGTTTGCGAAGCACCCTTTCCCTGTGCGCGACGAGCGGCGCAGCATCCCATCCCAAGGCTTCGAATGCCGCGACGTAAGGCAGCGGAATCCATGCTCCGCGGTCGATGCGCTCCTGCATCCGCTGCCGCAGATGCAGCGCTTCGTCCGTCACCGCACGGATATGCTCAGGCATCAGGGTATTCCGGTCGCGGACGTCGACGACGAATGCGACCTCTCCGACCCGCTCTACGAGGGCGAGGGCGTCCAAACCGCATCGACCCTCTCCGGCACGGCTTTCGACATACCATCCGGCCTGCGGGGTTTCGAAAACGACGTTTTCAAAGGCCGAGACGATTCTGTCGTCCCGGCCTGCGGCGTACCGCAATACTTTTATCCGCATAAACGATGATTTTTAAGATTTACGATTCGGTTTTCAAGTGTGAGTCGCCCAGCCGTGAAAGGGCCTGTCGATGAAACAACACGACTGGTCCGGCAGCCCGTGATAGACCAGCCCGCCGACGACACCTACCCGGCCGTCGGGATAGCGTTCCTTGAATAAGAATGAATACGGCGCAAAGTCCCTGTAAAGTTCGATTTCGCACGGACAGCGGAGATTTTGCTCCCGGCGTTCGAGCCGTTGCAGACACTCCCGAAGCGTCTCGTCGCCGATGCTTTCGGCATACCGCACTACCTCGTCGTAGTGCTCCCGGCACATGATTTTCATGGTTTTCGAGTTTGAGTAAATTATTCAGAATGCCGGTTTCCGACCGGCCCGCAGCACCTGCTGCCGGAGGTATCGCAGCAGCGGCTCTCCGTCGCCGACCGAGACCGACAAGGTGTTCGTACAGGGTGTCGCCCCGAGCGTTCCCGGAGTGAATCGGGCCTCGGTACGAGCCGCGTCGAAGTAGAGTTCGCCGCCCAGTTCGGTAAAGGTGATGCCGACGAGCTGCCCTCCGTCTTTCAGCCGGCCGAAAACCGACACCGCACCTCGTATTCCCATCGGATGACAGGGTTCGTCCGGCTTCCAGTCGATTTCGGGTGTCAGACAGGCAATCTCCTGCATGACGGGCCGGAGCAGCCCTTCCGTCCAGCGGAGTTCATCCAGCCGCTTGCGCTCCTCCTGAAGTCGTTCGATTTCATCGTCGATCTCCGCCCGGCGTTTGTCGCACGCGGCCCGGTGCTGACGGTAACGCCGAACGATATTTTCAATCCGTTCCATAGCGGTTCTGATTTTCAGGCATACCAACTGCAATGAAGAGGCTTTCCGTCCCATTTCCATGCAGTGCGGTATGAGTCGATGCGGATATAATTTTTCGACAAGCGGTGCGTATGGGTCTGGCCCTTGAAAACATCGGGCAGCGGGACGGTCGTTCCGCACATATAGCCGTCTTCGGTAGTTCGCCGGTCGAGCTGCCGCAGGTCTACCGCGCTGCCGCGGATCGCCACGACCTGATAGAAGTCGATATTGGTCTGCTCCCAGCCCCACGACGAGTAAAGGATGTCGCCGACACGGAGTGATTCGCGGAAGGCCGCGGCAGCCTTTTCCTGCGCCTCGTCATGGCGGCGGAAGCGCTCGGCCTCCTGCCGGATACACTCCATCGCTTTGTTATATTCTTCCGGTGTGCGGGCCTTGTAAACATACCGGGGGCGCTTCATCCCCGGCGTCCATGCCGCGATATAGCGGCCGTTACGGCCCTGAAACCGGACAAGCGAGATATTATAGATCAATTCGGGGGCGAAGCCCGTCCCCTGCGCGAGTCGCGCGGCGTTCTTGTTGATGCGATAGGTTTTCATCGGATTTAGGATTTAGGGTTATTCGTGTCTTCTTCGACGATTCGGAACTCTTCGGGATTGCGGCCGGCTTCGAACAGGGCGACCCGGGCGTCGAGGATGCTCGGGAAAATGCGGTAGCGGCGCCGCGAAAAGAAAATGCCGCCGGCCGTAACCTGCCGCACGGGATGGCCCCGGTATTCGAGACGGCAGCGGCACGGAACGGGGCGGTAGTGCAGGAATCCGGCCATGCGCAGTAGCAGATGCCTCTCATACGCCTTGTCCTCCCGGCAGAGCCTCCAGGCTTCGTACTTGTCCACGTTGTCGGTAAACAGGGCGTACCCGACAGCCCGGGAATAGCGGCTTCGGCCCTGCCAGGTACCGTAGAAGAAGAGCGACAGCAGTTCCCGTTCGAGTGCCGGACGGCCTTTCGTACGCAGAAGTTCGGTCAGCGATTCGACCTCGCCGTAACGGAAGTCGAGCGGGCGAAGGTTGTTCGTCGCCCTGCGGACCATTACCCGCAAATCGGAAGTAATGGTGATACGTTTTACAATCATGTGACTCATAGTTGCAGAATAAAGAGCGCCGCGACCTTTCGGTCACGGCACGGGTTAAAAAAATGAATGCTATCCGTGAAATATCATTCATCGAGGATTTCATTGGGAATTTCCTCGCCGGAATAGGGATTGAAAATCCGGATTTGGGCCAGCGGCTCGGACTCCACGGCAAAAAGGCCCCGTTCGGGATCGCAGAAAAGTTCCATACAGACCGGCGTGGCTGCGACGGCATGCCGCGCTTCCGCTTCCGGAAGTCCGCCGCGCATAAGGTCTGCGACACGACGTTCGAAGGCCGCAGGGGTCCGGTCTTCGGTCAGATGCAACACAAAGGTATCGCCTTCGGATTCCGAGACGAACAATTCGTTTTTTTCCATTCGATTTCATATTATGTGCGACAAATGTCAAATGGCATGCTTCGGGCGGATGTAATAGCAGACTGTCGTATACCGTTCGCGGTCTTTGACGAGTTTCACGGACTGAGGCGCATTGTAAAGGCGCCGTTCGGAGACGGGAGCCGCGAGTGCCTCCCACTCCTCGGGCGATACGGCCCGTTCTTCGTCTCGGTAACACCAGACAATGACGGACGCCGGGTCGGGAGCCGAAAATACGGTTCCTTCGTAATCGGAGAGAAACTGTCGAAACTCCTCTTCCCCTCGGAAATAGATACAGTCACCCCGGTAGAGGTCGCCGTCCCGCCGTTCCGGGTCTTTATGAAGGCGGATTTTGCGCCACCGCTCGGTCGTGAAATCGCCGTAAAGAGGTTCCGGCTCCCGGTACTCCCACAGCGGCACCTCGGCGCAGAACCGGACAGCACCGTTGCCGCAGGCGCCGCAATGGCCCCAGTCGCAGAAATCCCCCTGCACGGTTCCGGCCGGGTACAGCGCGTGCGGCGCCACGACCGTAAAAGGTCCGCCGCTCACCGCGCAGCCGATACCGCCGGCGGTCGCCCACACGAAGGGAACGTACGGACACAGACAGATAGAAAACGTGCCGTCCTCACGGACGGCCTCGAGCAGGGCGTTGCCGTAAAAATCGCCGTAGCGCGTGGTGTAACGTACCCGGTCGCCGACTTTCTGAACATGCGGATTACGGGTACGTTCGATATGGCGCACCAACTTATTGGCCGTGTCCACGTCCTCTTGCGTCAGGCGGTGGTCATGGTGGTAGAGTTCATTCAACGGCAGCAGCGTTTCGAGACTGTACCGATTTTCGGAGTTCGTTGGATTCATAGCTGTAATAAATTGAAGCGCCGCGGCCTTTCGGCCACGGCGCAGGTTGAACGATTTGTTTCTAAAGGGTCTCAGGCCGCTTCGGCCGGAACCGTATTTGGAGTATCCGTTTCCCTGATTCCGGGAAGTCGTCCGGTAATCATCCGTGCGGCACGGTTCACGTCCGTGAGGATGTCGAACAGGTAGGTCGGCTTTTTATGGAACTCTTCAAGCCAATCTTTAAGGTAGGCAACACTCTCCTCGCGGGGTGCCGTGGCGAAACCCAGCATCGCACCGCACAGCGCCGCCGTAAGTTCTGCGACCAGCTCCTCGCGCATATATTCGGGAGTGCTGCGTCCGTGTCCGAGTTTCCGGCCGAGGCGGTCGGAATGACCCGTGCTATGCGCCATCTCGTGCAGCAAGGTCGTATAGAAAGCATCGCCTTTCGGAAACTGTTCTTTGAGCGGACAGATGATTCGATCGAGAGAGGACGAATACGACGCCTTGTCGCTGTATCGGAGGTGAATCGGACACAGCCACGCATGCCGTTCAAGCATCCGGTCGAGAGGTTTACAGAACATACCGTCCGAATAATCTTTCGGTTCGGGAGGAGTCGTAAGCGAGACATAACGTTCCGGCTGTCGCGCCTGTAAGTCCGTCTGGTCGATGTTGAAGACCGGGTAGGAACGCATCACCGGCAGCACGTCGTACTCCTTCTGTCGTTCCCGGGGCAGCCGGTAGTACTCCTCCGCTTCGAGCTTCCTGCGGGTTTCCTTATGGCGGATGTAGAGTTTCCAGAAGAAGACCGGAAATGACCTGGAACCTCTGAGGATGTTCAGTCCCTCCTCTTTGGCCTGGCGGAAAGTCAGGAAAACGGGCGTACGGAAGCCTGCGATTTCCGAGAGGAACAGCAGCATCAGGATATTCCCGCCCCGGTAGGGCGTGCCGCGCAGGTTGCGCGGAAGACCGTGTGCGAGGTCGGCGATCCACGGCTTGCGCCACTCTTCGGTGAGCGTCTCCATCTTCTTTATCATCAGCTCCGTCAGCCGCGGAGCGATGGCGTCGATAAGATTCTTGTTCATAGCAGTCGTTGTTGGGTTATTTTTCTTCCGAAACGACAGCCTGCCGCCAGTGACGGATTTTCTCGTCGTTCGTCCTGCCGCGCCACCACATGTCGCAAGCCTCGCGGAAAGCCTTGCAATCATCTTTCGGGCTGAAATTATCCGGATTCAGTCCGGTAATGACTTTCCGTTCTTCCATCGTCGGGACGTGCTCCCACCACGGTTCGATTGTATCGGATATCAGTTCGCTTTCGCGGACCTGACGGGTATGTTCGGCGCACTCGTCGCACCACAGGTCGTCCTTGTCTTCTGCCACGGATTCTACTTCGTGCGTGTTGCTGTCCACCCAGACCTGGCAGGATACCCGCAGCGAACCGCATGCGGCGCAACGCCACGGATTAGGAACTATTCGTGGTACTTCGTGATTATGCTCTCTATTTACTGATTTCTCGTTCATAATCGTAGAATTGAAAGACGGAGCAGGTTCGAGCCCTGCTCCGTCGGTTGGGACTCTGTTCTCTTCGCTGTCATGCCGCCGTCTTCATTTCCTCCGGCATCCGGGTATCGGGTTCGATATCCGGATCCATAGGAATCACCAGCGGCTGGGGCTCCGTCGCGGGCGTCTCCTCCGGCAGCAGCTCGGGCAGCTCCTCCGGTTCGGCATCCGGTGCATCCTGCACCGAAGCCGCTTTTTCGACGGCTTCGGCCTGTGCACGAAGATTGTCGATTTGTTCCTGGATGCGGGCCTTGCGTTTCTCGTAAACCTTCAGGTACTCCTGCTGTACCTCACGGCTCTGCTTCTCGAAGTTCATATCCGCGAAGCGGCACATCATTCCCGTCAGAAGCGTTTCGTCCGTGCAGCGGAAGTCCGGTGCCGCCGAGCGGAAATAGTCCACCAGATACGCGCGGGTCAGCGCCGCCTGCTGCTTGGCCGTGATGCGTCCCGCGGCGGCGAACTGCTCTTCGTCAGTCAGGAAAGAACCCTCTTTGGGCCGGATGCCGCACTGCCGGAGCTTCGAATCGCTCATGATGTGCTGCATCATGGCGTAGTAGAACATCTGCTGCTCCTCTTTCTGCAAAGGTTTGTTCGCAACCTTGACATCGAGAAACAGCCGTTTCATATCCGTCGTGATATGCTCGTAGCAGAGCTGCCGGTTGCGCAGGTCCTGCTGTTCGAGGGCTTCCAGCGGCGAAGGAGGCACAATCGTAACGAGCACCTTGCGTTCGCCGCCCTCGGGGTCGTCGACCGTAATCTCCCGCTCCTCGTCCTCGACCTTCGCGTAGCGGAGCTCGATATCGAGCGCTCCGAGGACGGCATATTTACGCACGCGACCCTCCGAGACATCGAACTCCAGTTGCCGCGTCGCCTCCGTGAAGCGGGCCATCCGAACTTCATGCCTCTGCCGTGCCTCGGCGAAATCCTCCTCCGATATGTAATTTTCGGCCTTCGGCGTCTCGGGCATCTCGGGCGCTTCGTCGTAGTAATTGATGTGGTACTCCAGTTCTTCGACGTGGTAACCCTCCTCTTCGAGCGCATCGAGAACTTCCGAAGGGGTCTCGTCCGTCGAGGCGAGCGTCGTACGGGGGTCGTCCCGTAGCAGCTTCAGGGCTTTCCCGACGAGAAACTCGGTGTTCTTGCGCATCATACACTCACGGTTCTGGCATCCGGCGCAGCCGTCCGTGCATTCGTCCCGGAACAGTACCTGGTTGGCCGTGTTGTGGGCGCACGTCCGACATTCGGTCTTGTCGAAACGGTAGGTCTCCAGCTTGGTCATGTAACGTTCGTAGAGTCGCCGGGCGATCTCCTTGATACGGGCGTTTTTCCACGAGGTGCGGCACTCGTCGGCGAAATGCTCCTCGTAGACCTCCTGCTGGATGTCGGAAGGATATTTGGCGATTTCCATAGCGACACCTACCGAAATCTCTTCCCTGTCGAGTTGCTCGGCAAGAGCATCGATGAGCTCGCAGAGCTTCAGCCGCGAGCGGATGTAGGCTTCGCTCTTGCCGAACTTACCCACAAGCGATTCGATCGTATGCCGTCCTGACTGCAAGGCCCGTTCGTATGCCTGGGCCTCTTCGCGCGGTTTCACGTCCTCACGCTGGAGGTTCTCCGTGATGGCGGCGTCTTCGGCCTCGGCGTCGGTCATCTCCCGCACGAGGGCCGGGATGAACCTCAGTTCCGCCATAGCGGCCGCCCAGTAGCGCCGCTCGCCGTAGACGATTTCGAACCCTTCGCCCTGCGGACGCACGCAGATGGGTTGCAGCACCCCGACCTGACGGATGCTCTCGGCAAGCTCCAGCAGCGTCTCTTCCCGGAAGTCCTTGCGGGGATTATACTCCGCATTGACGATTTTCTTCAGGTCGAGCAACTGAATCTGCGGTTCGGGATGGAGTTTCGTCTCCTCCGCGGCCGGCGTCTGTATCTCGGCAGGTATCGGCTCGGAGGATTGGCCGCAAATCGCAGGTTGCGATTCCTGTACGGTGGATTCCGGAGCCGGAACGGCCGGCAGTCGGGTCGCGGTCTTGCCGCGTTTTCCCGCCTTGGCACTCGCTTTCGTAGTCTGCATAACATCGAACAGTTTTTACCGTGTGTCTCACGTGTTTAACTTGTGCAATCCTTGTCGTATGGATTGTGCAAGAACAATGAATGATTATGTTATGAGGACTTATTCCCGAACGGGTCGGTTGCCTCGGGAAGATACACAAGGTGCGCGACGGCGGCGGAGCGGCGGAAAAATACCGCAGGGCGAGGTGTATCCGAGCCGAGGACGATTTTTCCGTCCGACGCCGCCGAGGGCCGTTTCACGGCCCGGTCGCGTGCCTATCTTCCCCGACGGCAACCGAGAGAAGTAAGAGTTATGCTATGTTTAGAAACAATCACTATCTTTGTGAAACTTCAAAATATCAAATCATATGTATTTTTCGTTTTTCTACAGACGATCAAATTTAAGAATCGAGAAAATAATATGAATGTAATTGACAGTTTTGAGCAAACGATAAAAGCATCCGAGAATATTAAAAAATTTAATTGCAGACATTAGTGATGATGCTATTTCCAAGATTGCAAGTGATTCATCCATTCTTTTCAATAAAAATTGCAAATTGGTTCAATGTTGTGACAAATTATCGATAGAATTATTCTTTTAGGAAGAAATGTTTACTTTTGAAAAGATTTCTATTTTAATGATTTATGGGACAAGCGATAATAACAACGATTGTAACTTTAGTAGGTGCTGTAATTGGGACCTATGCAGGGGTATTATTTGCAGCTAAAAGACAAGAGAAGCAATAATTAAGGCACTTGGACAAATGGCGATAAAAGTCTTGAAAATACTTCAAAAATATGCTCGGAATAAACAAACCTATGATGTTGCCGCTCCTAACTTTACAACGCATTAAGTATTGCGGGGAAGAGAGTCTTTATTGTTGCATTGCATAAATTAGGTGTCCCTATTTTGGCAACTCCAGATTCTTGTTTGATATACAAAATATCGTTTTCGAAAAAGAGAAATTGACAAGAACGAAATAAAGGCTATTATTAGCCACATAGAGTTCGGTCATTGTGATTAGTTATTTTATATTGAACCAGATAATTATTTTAGTGAGAATATTCGTTTGAAAACATTGCGTTATATCGTAAAGAGATGGGTTAGGGAGGTTTTTGGCAAAAGTAAACTTGACCGAACTCAAAATTCGTAAATTATAATTTTATTCTACAGATTGGTGGATGGGTTATACTTTAGGAGAACGACTAGGTATCGCAGTTTTAAAAGAACGTATAGCTCTAGGCGAATATTTTGATGAACAAAATATGCCTAAAAAGATGTTATTGAACGTTAATTATAGATATAGATCGAGGACTATGGGATAGTAGTTTCTTTAGGGATATAGAAAACTATCGAAGCGTAACGGCTACAAGTTCATTGAATTATATGATTCCCCATTTATCAAATAATAATCTTGAATAATATAATTCAGAAAAAAGAAGAATGAGATCAATAGAACTTAAAGGTAAAAGCCATAATTTATATGTGGGGGATTCTTCTCCTATTCTGGTAAATTGCAATGTAGGAGGGAATAACCCATCTGCCCTTGATTCGGAAAAAGAGAAAATAGATATCTTATTCAATCGTCCGGAGACCACTCCTGATACTATGATGGATCTTTCTATTTTTGATAAACAGGGGGTGTTGTCCAATTATATTACAATAAATTATGGGGTTCCTGTGGGTGTTGTCCCTGTATATGTTTTTACAGAAGATGAGTTGAACGAATCTTCATTACTTGATCAAATTGAGAAATATGCAGAAATGAGTGTCGCTTTTATGACAATGCATATTACTGCTGATACTGATATTTATGATATTGCAATAAAGGAAAGAGAGATTCCTGTAACAAGCCGAGGTGGAACTATTGTATTGAAGGAAGCTTATAGGCGAAATGGTGCGAATATTTTTAGAGTATGTTTGAGTCGCATTATTGCTTTGTCAAAAAAGTATAAGTTCGCCATAAGTCTTGGAGCAACCTTCCGGCCTGCTGGTATCGTAGATGCCTGTGATAAAGTCCATATAATGGAGACATTAAGGCAGATTGAGTTAAGTAATTATTTACAACGAGAAGGTGTGCAGGTAATTGTAGAAAATGTAGGCCATATAGATATAGATAAGATACAAAAGCATGCTCCGTTGTTGAGAAGATGCAATGCTCCTATAATGCCTTTAGGTCCATCTGTAATAGATACGGCTATAGGATACGATCATATTTCTGCATCAATTGGAGCTTCTTTTATGGCGTATCATAATGTTGCGCATATAATAAACGCAATCTCTCCATCAGAGCATTTAACTTCTTTTTTTAGTGTAGAAGATGTTCAGGCGGCTGTTGTTTCTGCTAAGATTGCTGCTCGGTCTGTTAATGTTATTAGGTGTAAGAATATAATGGATGAGGAAATTATTACATATAAAGCGAGGGCTAATAATTGTTCCTGTATAATTGCTCCCCAAGGAGATATATGTAAACGTTGTAGTAGATTATGTCCATTAAGAAAGAAAATGAATATATGATAAATGAATATTATTTGCCAGGTCTAAATGGTAATTCTCAGAGTGTATCGCTTCAAAATGATATTACAAACAAAAATACACCAAAAATATATTTATTTTTAACAAATGCCGATGCATTTTATGACAGATATTGTCGTAATTTGGATGATTTTAAACTTAGAGAAAAAAGATTTTTAGATTTCGAAACCCCTAATAGAGCTTTAATAACTCATGAATATGATATAGAAATATCTGATAATTTTGAATATAAAGATTACTATTATTTGTTTAATCCTAGGACAAGACTGAGTTGGTTAAAAATATCCCAAGAGGGGAAAAGATTGTCTGTTGCAGGAGAAAAAGTTGTAAAATCATATATTAAAGAAATTTTGCAAAGTGAGTTATTGCAAGTTTCGATTTCTTTTGATGAAATATGGGAAAATAAAATAGGATTACCATGTTTCATAAAATTAGAAAAAGGTCAATACAAAAATTTTCTACTTACAGCATCATATTATGACTCAATAAAGCAGAATGAACCTCCTAAATGCTTTTTTTTGAAATCTATCTTCTCTCCACTTATGGAGCGTAGAATAAAATATGATTATTTACCTTTAAAAGGAAAAAGCTCTTGGCTTTATATAAAAGCTCCGAATAATTTTAATATTTCGATTGATAAAGAAAATATTGAAACCCAGGATGTAAATACTATTGATTATGCTAATTCAGGTAAAAGAGATGCAGATCCGAGTAAATTATCACTTACAATTATAAATAAAGAAGATTCTAATAAAGAAAGTTCTAATAACTTAGAACGAAATGTTGTTTCATTAAACTTCAGTATCACGGTTCCTTCGCCATTAAAAGTTTGGTTTTTATCCATTTATTATATTGCAATAGCTATATTAATAATGCTTTGTATTACTGTTGGCAATGAAATATGGTTGTATTTTTTGACGCCAAGATTTAATATTGAAAGGCCTATAATTTTATTATTCGAAAATAAAAATTTCGACGCAATAATCATGGGGGTTGTTGCTGCAGTTATAACCACTCGGAGTTGGCTCATATCAGAAGAAACTATAACAAGATACTATTCAATATATTTAACTAGAATAATGGCGCTTATTTTAATTCTATACGTAATTGTTATACTTTTGCAATAACATATGGCATCTATTATAAAACAGATCATTAACTTGTTCGGCTAATCTATAAAAATATCTTCTGTTAATCTAAAAGTTTAAGAACCAAAATTGTTGTTTTAAAAACATCCTTGAAGTCTTTCGTTTTCTTTAGAGATTTCCAAGATTCCTACTTTTTTAATTATCTGAATTGTGTGGCGAAAATCGTTGGGGGATATACGGGATAGTATGTTCGCAAAGAAACTACTTTTTTTCCTACAGGGAACACAAGAAATTTCAATTGCAGAGAAAGTAAAATTCGTCGTTGAATTTGGGGAAAAGAATCAAGACAATGGGTATGCCGCTCTTCTGTCCATTATTGACAGATTGGACAATGCAAATAAAATCAATATCATGGTAGCCTTGATGAAAGCACGTATATATGGGCATATCTCCATCGAAGATTTTATCCGGACTGCATTCGCCTTGGAACGCATTCCGTATCCCGATATATCTGAATTGGAACATTATACCGAGGATTACTATAAAAGCGGTTCTTCGGATATACTGTATTCTGCGGGGGTTGTCAAAACAAGTGCGATAGGAGACGGCCCAACGAAATATCGTCTGAATCCTATAGGCTGTATATTGATGAAATATGGCTTAGGACAAGAGGTTGAAAATGCGGACGAAGAAGAAGTCCGTCTTTTGCTCCCATGGGAGCATATCAACAATGGCTAAACAGCATCTGAATATCTCGTTTCATCGTCCCGACACATCTACCCGCCGGGAACTTCCCGTCGCCGGAGGCGAGGTCAAGGCCGGGTTTCCGTCGCCGGCGGACGATTTTCTCGATACGCCGCTCGACCTGAACCGTGAGCTGGTGCATAATCCAGCTTCGACATTCTTCGTGCGCGTGGCGGGCGACAGCATGACGGGCGACGGCATCGACGACGGCGACCTGCTCATCGTCGACAAATCCGTCGAAGCCTACGACAACTGCATCGCCATCTGCTATGTGGACGGAGAATTCACGGTCAAGCGCGTGAAGATGGAGCGGGACGGCGCCTGGTTTCTGCCGTCCAATCCGCACTACAAGCCGATTCGGGTCGACACCGGCGACGATTTCATGATTTGGGGTGTCGTACGCCACGTCGTCAAAACCTTCCGGTAACGCCATGTACGGGCTTTGCGACTGCAACAACTTCTTCGTCTCCTGCGAGCGGGTCTTTCGCCCCGACCTTGCAAGCCGCCCCGTCGTGGTGCTCTCGAACAACGACGGCTGCATCATCGCCCGCTCGAACGAGGCCAAAGCTCTCGGCATCGGCATGGGACAGCCGTTCTACCAAGTGCAGCAGCTCATCGCCCGTGCGCAGGTCGCGGTGTTCTCGGCCAACCACACGCTCTACGGCGACATGTCGCGCCGCGTCATGGAGACGCTCCGCACGCTCGTGCCCGATACGGAGATCTACTCCATCGACGAGGCGTTCTTCGACCTGCACGGCGTCGCGGAGCCGCTCGACGAATACGGCCGTCGCATCGGCCGTACCATCCGCCGCAACACGGGCATTCCCGTCTCGATAGGCATCGCCCCGACGAAGACGCTAGCAAAAATCGCCTCGAAGCTCGCCAAACGCTATCCTCGTCTCGACGGGTGCTGCTACATGTACCGCAAGCAGGACATCGAGAAAGTGCTCACGACCTTTCCGCTGCGCGACATCTGGGGCATCGGCCGCCGCTACGGCAAAATGTTCGACGGCATGGGTATCCGAACGGCCCTGCAATTCGTGCAACTGTCCCGGGAGTGGGTACATGCCCGGATGGGCATTACGGGGCTCCGCATGTGGAACGAGTTGCAGGGCGTAGAGTGCATCGCCTTCGAGCAGATGCCGCCCCAGAAGCAGCAGATTACCATATCGAGGAGCTTCCCCCGGGAGATATGCGAGCAGGAGCCGCTGGAGCGCATCGTCGCGGAGTTCGCCTCCATGTGCGCCGAGAAGCTGCGCAGCCAGCGGTCGGTATGCCGCGAAGTCCGCAGCTATATCTATACCGACCGCCACCGCGACGACCGGCCGCAGCGTTATGAAACAGGTCTTATGACGCTGCCCGAACCGACGTCGAGCTCGCTGGAGATCGTCCGCAGCGCACGGGCGACCCTGCGGCAGATTTACCGTCGCGGCTACGGATACAAGAAAGCCGGGGTCATCCTCTCCGAAATATCCCCGGCTGCGGAGACGCAGGCTTCGCTCTTCGCTCCGGCCGATGCACAAAAGCATCAGCGCCTGATGAAGGTGCTCGATACGGTAAACCGGGAATGCGGCAAGGGCAAGCTCGTCGTGGCGGCCCAGGGGACGGACCCGTTCCACATGAACCGTGCGCATCTCAGCCGGCGCTATACGACCGACTGGCGCGAACTGCTCGTCGTAAAAGCGAAATAAGGGAATGACACGCCTCGAACGGGAAAAAGAAACACTGCGGCGCATGATTGCCCTCTACTGTCGGCACAAGGAGGGCAACAGGGTGTTGTGCGACGATTGCCGGCATCTGCGGGAATATGCCTGCCGACGGTTGGAACATTGCAGTTACGGAAATGGAAAAGGCGCCTGCAAGGATTGCCCGACGCACTGTTACGCCCCGGCCTTTCGGGAAAAGATTCGGGCCGTGATGCGCTATGCCGGGCCGCGGATGCTGCTCTATCATCCCGTTGCGGCTATCCGACATCTTTTTCTGACAGTCATGCGGAGCCGATTCCGGCAATAGGGATATTTCAACCACCCGCAGCCGGTTTCAGCCGCTCCTTCAGCCGGGTGTTCCGCTTCGACACGGCCGTATTCCTTTGTTGCAAGCCAAAGGATGTCGATGGTCTCCGTTCCGAACCGCTGGACGATGGCTCGGGCGAAACGCGGGCCGATGCCCTTGACCAGTCCGCTGCCGAGGTACTTCTCGATGCCGTACACCGTGGCGGGCATCGTCTCCTCCCATGTCGCGGCGACGAACTGGCAGCCGTAGCGTTTGTCCACCTTCCACTCGCCACGGCACAGGAGGACGCTGCCCACGGGAACCTCCAGCAGGTTGCCCACGAGCGTAACGAGGTCGCTGTAGCCCTTCACCCGGACCTTCAGCACCGAGTAACCGTTCTCGGGGTTCTGGTAGGTGATGCGCTCCACCACGCAGCGCAGGTTCGTTGTCGGGTTAGCATTCATTCAAGCAGAGGAATAAATATGGGTAAAATTACGGATAAATCGCCGGAATTGCAATATCGGACTGTCTGTTTACTTTTTAGTTTTGTATCGAATAGTTTTCGGCAGCCGAAGACGGAAACACGGTTCGGGATATGAAAATACCCCGTCTCGGTATCGGGCCAATACCAAAACGGGGTAGACTTATCAAACAGGGACTTAGAATTATCGTCGTTCCAGCACGACGATTTCCGCACGACAGGCCGTTCTTGCGAACGATTCCTGCATGGGTGTCCGACAGAGAGTGCAGAACCTCCGCACGACGTTCTGCATCATCCTGGGCCGCTGCTTGTCGATGACCCCCACCGGCAGCAATAATACGGCCTTGTCGCCGGGATATTGCACGTCGCCCAGCCATCGCAGGAACACTGTACACTCCGCCGTCTCGAACGGCGGGTTGGCGATGACGTTCTCGCAGCGGAAATCTATCTCCTGAAACAGACTCCGCATCACGGTCGCCTCGGGATAAAGCCGGCAGTAGATGTCCGCCATGTCCGTATCGGCATCGAACGCTACCATCGACGTGGGATGTATTCCTTCGGCAATCAACGCCCTCGTGAGCTGCCCCGTGCCGCAGCAGGCGTCCACGATACGGCTCTCGTTGTCGAACGACCGCACGGCCAGCGCTGCCATCTGCCGTGCCGTAAGGTCGGGTGTCAGGAACTGCGAAATGGAAACGCCCTGACGGCGTTGCCGCTCGCACATCGCATCGTAAGGCCAGTTATCGCCACCGTACAGGAACGGCCGTTCGTCGTGCTGTCGCAGGTAGTCGAAGATTTCCGGCAGCGTGTTGGACCATTGGAAATGGCGCTGCCGGTAATAGTTCGGAAGCGCCGGGCGCTTCATGATTTTCTCGAATGGTTTCATTACGATTTCTGTTTTTTGTTATTCCCGATATTCCTTCCAGACAGCGATTTTTTCGGTTTCGGAATGGCTGTTCCACCATTGGATGCAGGCGGCGATGAAGCCTTCGCAATCTTTTTCCGGGTCGAAATCGGAGCGTCGGAGCCCCGTTATCCGCTCCATATCCTCGGCGTCGAGCTCCAGCCACCACGTGTTCCATGCCGCTCCATCCCGGTTTTCGGCTATCATCCGGCCTCCCCGGGGCGTTCCGGAATAAATCTCTACCGTCGCCTCTCCGTCGTTTTCCTCGGTAGAAAGTTCCGAAAGGGTGTCGAACAATAGTTCGGGTTCCCCAATGCGGATATGGTCGTCCTCCGGTTCCGCATCGAACACTCCATCCTCGATGAGTGCGGCGGCCTTCCGTATCGCCTCTTCTTCGGTCGGCGCCTCGACCGTAAAGCGGGTGCGCTGCCAGATCGTGTGTTTCGTGTCCTGATAAAATTTATAACATGCCATAGTTTTTGTCGTTTGAGGTTAATACTTCATGACACACAATCCTTTCTCAGTCATCGAAAGCGAATAGCCTTCGTCGTGGAGCTGTTTCAGCACGGCGGCGTTGCTCTCGTGAATGAGAATCGGGTAAGTATTCGCATAATTGTCATCCACCGGCGTGTTGAACGACACGGTGATGCGGTTGTTCGTGGTGATGATCTCCAGCGCACGGCGGAAATCGTCGGGGTTCATGTCCATAGCGATTTTTTGTTTCGGATTTGCGGTTCACTTGCGGCGGAACCGTGTGGCCAGAAGTATCCCTGCGTTCGGGGTAAGCATGAATGCGGAGGTCAGAACTCCTCCCACCGTCCGCCGCAGTAAAGGTATGCCGCGAGGTATCCCAGTCCCGGCTCGAACGAGACGACCTCGAAATAGAGCGTCTCATCAGGTGCGAGCGAAGCTAAAAGCCTCCGGAGCGTCTTGATAGGACATTCCCATTTCGAATCGAACTCTCCGCGCATCCAGTTGTCCCGGCCGTCGAGCCCGTAAAGGTCGAACTCTTCGTCGAGGGCATACATGATTTTCTCGTAGTTCGCTTCGCTGTTCGTCGAGCAGTAGAAGCGGTTGATACAGATATTCGCCATATCTTCGTTTTGGGGTTGTGAATAAAACAGCGACGGCTCCGAGAATTCGGAGCCGTCGCATCAAAGCCGGATGCTGTGCCATCGTCCGCGAAGGTAGATATGCCCCTCCAGATAGAGCGTATGCAGGTCATAGGAGACGACATGCACCTCCAGCGTCTTGTCGCCGCGCAGTTCGTAGCACAAGTCCCGGAACGCCGCCCGGGGAAAGGTCGGCACGGGAGCGATGAAACGTCCTCGAAAGCCTGTCGGCTGGGGTTCGTAGCTGTAGACGGGAAATGTCCGGAACAGCCAGCGAGCGATTCGTCGCCGGCTCTCCGGATTCGTCGTACGGATACGGAACCGGTTGTAGCAGACTGCCTCCATCGCTTCGGATTCAGACGGCCAGAGCCGCAAGGAAGTATTCGACACAATCGTAATCCAGCCCCAAGGAGGAGCAGGCCGTTTCCAGGTCGTCGTAACGAAGTTCATTCCGAAGCTGCAATTCGCGCAGGTTGCGCAGTTCGGCGTCGAGGTACTCCCCGGCACGACGCTCGCCGCAATGACACGCCATGCGGATATTTTCAATCACGCTGTTTCGATTCATGGTCTCAGATTTTTATTTCAGGTTATACATCCGGGCGAAATGGTTATTTACGCCCGGAATGCGTTTCTTATAATAGGGCTGATTTTCGCGGCACCAATCGGACAATTCCTGTTTCGACGCAAATGGACAGTGCCGGCTTCGGCCGATCATAATCCGGTCGATTTCCGGAGCCAGACTGTCGATAAAGTCTCCGACAGTCCAGCCTTCCCAAACATGTTTCGTCCGATTTCCCGATGTCATCGTACTCATGGCGGATTACTGTTTGTGAGGTGCATACTTGTTCTCCGAAAGCCGCAGGAAATCGTCGAGCGTCCGCGGGCCGTAATCCAGCGATATTTTCTCGTTGTAACCCGCCGCGCGGATTTCGAACGAATAGACCAGACCGTTGCGTTTGATGCTTCCCCGGGAGCGGTCGTGGTTCCATGCCACATCGGGCAGTGAGTCCAACTGCCGGCGGAATGTCGAGAGCTTTCGCTCGTTCTCCGCATTGATTCGCTCCAGATTCCGATAACCCTGCGTGAGATACTCCACCCAGTCGTCGATTTTCCTTTTAGTGAAGACCCCGATACGGTTCGGTTCGGATTGTTTGTCGAAAGCCATACCGTAGGAGTAATTGTCCGCATATCGAAAGGACGACCAATCGCAATGAAGGTCGTAATGGACTTTCGGAGAAGTGCATTTGATGACGAAAAACAGGATACCGTTGCGTCGGAAGCCCGGATACACTCTTTCGACCTGGTTCGTATGTTCGGATTCGTCGTGGTAGATTCGGTAGAACAGATCCGCTTCCGGAATGAACCGACGCACCGCATCCAGCACAGGCCTCGCCCCGTCAATCATTCGGGTCAACGACGCCTCGGCATCGGTTAGGATCAATTCGTCGAAAGTTTCCCGGTCAATCCACCGTATCATCGCAGGGATACCTGCCTGCGGCAGGATTCCGTTTCCCGCAGGTACTCGTTCGACGCAGGGGTAAGAATCGTGCATTCGGCATTGGGCCTGCGAAGGAAGCATTTGATTTTGACCGAGGCCTCCACACCGTCGCGGGCGTAGGTCTTGAAGCGGTAGTCGTAGCCCGCCACCGCAATCTCGAATTTTCGGATTTTCATTTTTTGAAATCTTTTCGGTTCGACATACGGCCGGTACACCCACATGAAAGTGAGTCGCCGGCTTCGGGGCGGAATTTCAGCGGCAGGAGCAGCCCGGATGCGCTCTTCGGCGGACAATACGACCCGAAGGGTGGAGATTGTCCGCCGAAGACGCGAAGGGCGTACGCGCCTGCCGCTATCTTGCCCCGCAGCCGGCGATCATGGATTCTATTCTCACTCGGATACGTCGGAACAAAAGCCGCCCGAACGTTCAAATTCGGACGGCTTCATACAACCCGTATCTATCGGACGACGAACCGGGGCGCCCGACGCAGGGCATTCTGCAAGTTCCGCTGGTTGAGTTTCAACGATAGGGCCAACAGGTCGTAGGCATTGTACAGAAACTGCCTCCGATAGATTTTGGGACGGATCATCCGCTGCTGCCGGCACGAAATCAGCATCTCGGCCGGGATGCCGAGCACTTCGCACGCCGCACGTGCCGAGAGGTACATCGGGTATTTGCTTCGGCTGCACAGATATTCGAACAGCAGCACGCTTTTGCTCAGCATGAAATTCGTCTTGACGAGGCTCTCCAGCCTTTCAGGTGCGACCAGCACATAGGTCCGGTCTTGTTTCGGTGTGTTCATAAATATCGTTTTTATAGGTTCGAGTCTTTCAGTTCTTCGAGTTTCCCTTGTCGGCGCATCCTGCGGATGAACTCCTGCACTTCGGAGAGCAGGTACATTCTGCGATGCCCGAAGTTGAAGCCTACGAGACGTCCTTGCTCCCGGTAACGCCGCACCTGGCGTTCGCTCTGGCGAAGCATCTGGCAGACCTCCGAAAACTCCAGCAGCGGGTCGCCCTCCAGCATGCTGCGGTGTTCCTTCAGGTAATGCACCTCCTCCAGAATCTCCGTGACGATGGCCAGAATCCGCGAAATGTCGTCTGTTTCCCGATTTTCCATAGTTGCTACAGGTATTGGTTTCTGCGGCAAAGTTGGAACAATCCCTCCGGTGGATTATCAATGTTTGAATGGATTATATGTTTTTCTCCGCAACTCGCTGAATCATACGGGGTACTTGTCGGCAATCCGGGCGTTTACGGTCGTTATGGCTTTGCCAATCATGCTTACAGTCACCTTTTGCATAGATTAGGAAGCTTGGTGTTTTTATACGGCCCGGATTCTTCTGAAAATATTAAAAAGGAAACCGCGAAAGACGAACCCTTGTTCGTGATTATGGTTTATTCTGTAGTACTATTTATATTATTCGAATTTGAAACCATGATTTTATATTTCAATACACGTCTCCTTCAAGAAGAGACTGCCTGACGCTATTTGTCAGGCAGTCTGTCTGTTTTGGAAAGAAATTGCATGCAGACCTTCAACGGCATCTTTCGACACTTGTCGAGCTGTCCTTTGAATGCTGCGGTCCGGGATTATGACCCCAACGCCATATTTTCCGCTACGGTTTGCATATCTCTCACGATGGAAGAATCCAAAATACGAGCATAATGCCGAGTCATGTTGGTATTGGTGTGCCCGAGCATCTTGGCGACATTCTCGATAGTCGCGCCGCTTGCGAGTGTCAGAGTGGCGAAGGTATGACGTGCGCAGTGTGTCGAGAGATTCTTGCGAATGCCGCATATATCCGCCAGCTCCTTCAGATATGCATTCATCTTCTGATTGCTGCATACCGGAAGCAGAACACCGTGCACCTGACAGTACGGATTCTCCTCGTAACGCGCCAGAATCTTCCACGCTGCGTCCAACAAAGGAATATTGCACATATTTCGGGTTTTCTGACGTGCCTTGCGAATCCACTTCGTGCCGTTGATGTCCGTAACGATGTGTTCCGGTTTCAGTTGCTGCACATCCGTAAAGGCCAGTCCGGTCAGGCAGCAGAATCCGAAAATATCGCGTACCTGCGCCAGACGCACAATCTCTATCTTTTTGTCGAGTAATTTTTTCAATTCGTGTTTTTCGAGGAAGTCCCGTTCCACCGGTTCCAGATGAAACCGGATTTGAGCGAACGGGTCTTTCTTCAGCCACCCCTTAGCCAAAGCGATACGGATGATTTTCTTAAAATTCATCAGGTATTTGGCCGTCGTGTTATGGCAGCACTTACGAACGGTCTTGAGATAAAACTCGTAATCCTCCACGAACTGAGCGGATAGCTCGTCCAGATACATGTCCTCTTTTTTGTAGGTATTCCGCATGAATTCCCCGGTCAGCCGCAAGCTGGTTTCGTAACGGATAACGGTTCCGGGAGCGAAACTTATTCCGGACAGAGCCTTGCATTTTTCGTTATGGGCACGGAATACCTCCATCAGCGTATGACGGTCGGAATTCGTTTTACCCAGGTAACGGTCGAGGACAGTTTGTGCAGAAACCTCGAAGCTGTCCAATTCCATATCGCGTTGAATACGCAGAATATTGGCTGAAATAGCATCCAGATAGAGGTTCAGGTCTTTGCCTTCGCGGGTTCTCTCGTGCGCCTTGCCTTTGGCCGTATTCCATAGACGAGGAGCAATGAATCGTTTCACCGAAGCGTCGGCCCGTCGGCCGTTGACCGTCAGACGCATGAAGACGGGAGCTTCGCCGTTTTTGTTGAGTTTGTTCCTGCGGATGTAGAACAGCAGGCTGAAAGTCGTCCTTTCCATAAAGTACACCGATTTAGGGTTACAAAATTAGTTTCCCAAGTGTCTCCTGTCAAGATGAAAACAAACGCAATAGAAAGTATGTCAGAATATTACAGCCAATTCGGTGTACTTTTTCAGTTTCCCTGTTCGGTACACCGAATAAGCCACCGTCAACCTGCCTGAATCTGCCTTTTCATGCCTGTCGCCTAAAAACGACAAACCCTGCAAATGTATGATTTGCAGGGTTTTACTTTCTTATTCGGTGTCTTTTGGTGGAGAATACGAGATTCGAACTCGTGACCTCTTGCATGCCATGCAAGCGCTCTAGCCAGCTGAGCTAATCCCCCGTTGCGGGGGCAAAGATAATCGGATTTTTCGATTCTCACAAGATTTGCCCGAAAAAAACAGTTATTTTTTCCGGTCCGTTTTCCGGACATTCGGATCTTCCGCCGCCGGAATCGGAGAAAATCGCGTATATTTGCAGAAACAGCAGGCTGCAAACCGTTCGGCCTGCGGCCGGAGGTCCCGGGCGAACGAACGGCCGGGCGGCTCCGCACGCAGAAGGACGGTCCGCCCCGGCCGGAACGCCGCGGAAGCGCCTCGGCACACGAAAAAAAATGCAAGACGAGAAATCATGGAAAACAGAATCTGCTCCCTGTTCGGAATCCGCTACCCCATCGTCGCGGGCGGCATGATCTGGTGCAGCGGCTGGCGGCTGGCCGCCGCCGTGAGCGAAGCGGGCGGCCTGGGGCTGATCGGCTCCGGCTCGATGACGCCCGACCTGCTGCGCGAACATATCCGCCGCTGCCGCGAAGCCACACGGAAACCCTTCGGCGTGAACGTCCCGCTCATGTACCGGTATGCCGACCAGATCATCGAAACGGTCATCGAGGAGCGCGTGCCGATCGTCTTCACCTCGGCGGGCGACCCGAAGAACCGGACGGCACAGTTGCACGAAGCCGGCTGCAAGGTGGCGCACGTCGTGTCGAGCTCGAAATTCGCCCGCAAGAGCGAGGAGGCGGGCGTGGACGCCGTCGTGGCCGAAGGGTTCGAGGCCGGCGGACACAACGGCCGCGAGGAGACCTCGACGATGGTCCTCACGCCCCACGTGCGCCGGGCGGTGCGGATTCCGCTGCTGGCGGCGGGAGGCATCGCCACGGGACGGGGAATGCTGGCGGCTTTCGCCCTCGGGGCCGAAGGCGTGCAGTTGGGCACGCGGTTCGCACTGACCCGGGAAAGCTCGGCCAGCGAGGAGTTCAAGAGGCTGTGCCTCTCGCTCGAAGAGGGCGGCACGACACTGGCGCTGAAGAAGCTCGCCCCGACACGCCTGGTGCGCAACGACTTCTGCCGGGCCGTGGAGGAGGCCGAGAGCCGCGGCGCGACGGCCGAAGAGCTTTCGGCGCTGCTCGGGCGCGGCCGTCCGAAGCGGGGAATCTTCGAGGGCGACCTCTCGGAAGGCGAACTGGAGATCGGACAGGCAGCCTCGCTGCTCCGCGACCTGCCCCCGGCCGGGGAGGTCGTCCGGCAGATCGTCCGCGAATACGACGAGGCGCTGCCGACACTCGGGCGGCTCGGCCCGCTCTGAATGCGCCGGACGCTTCGGATGCGCCGGACACGGGACGCTACCCGAGTTTCATCACCTCGTCGATGCCCATTTCGCGGTAGGTCGATTCCAGCTCCTCGCCGCGGTCCGAGATGACCAGCAGCTTGTCGCCCAGCCGCAGCTCGGTCTTGCCCTGCGGCACGAAATACTCCCCGTCGCGGCAGATCATCATGACCAGCGTATTCTCGGGCAGCACGATGTCCTTGAGCGTATGCCCGCTCTCGAGCATGCTCTCGTTGACCTCGACCTCGGTCAGCACCGACTTCATGTCCTCGTGCATATTGACGTCGAAGGCCGATTCACGCTCCTCGTAGGCCAGTCCCAGCAGGTTGGCCATGCCGCTGACGGTCGTGCCCTGCACCAGCAGCGAGATGATCGTCGAGAGGAAGACCACGTTGAACAGCAGGTCGGCGTACTCGACGTCGTCCATCATCGGATAGATGGCGAAGAGGATCGGCACGGCGCCGCGGAGCCCCACCCACGAAATGTAGAGCCGCGCCCGGGCCGTGAACTTCCGGAACGGCAGCAGGCAGGCGAAGACCGACAACGGCCGCGCGACGAGGATGAGGAAGAAGCCCACGGAGCAGCCGAGGATCAGCACCTCGGGTTGCAGCAGTTCGTCGCTATTGACGAACAGTCCCAGCGTGAGGAACATCACGATCTGCATGAGCCACGTGAAACCGTCGAAAAAGACCGTCAGGGGCCGTTTCTGCACCAGTTTGTGATTGCCGATGACCAGTCCCGAGAGATAGACGGCCAGGTAGCCGTTGCCGCCCACCAGATCCGTGAAGGCGAACGAAAAGAAGACGAAGGCCAGCAGCAGCACGACGTAGAGCGAGTGGTTCGCCAGTCCGATGCGGTTGATCGTCCACACGGCCAGCCGTCCGACGAGGTAGCCGGAGAGGGCTCCGACGACCATCTGCACGACGAACGCCACGACCGACATGCCCAGCCCGACGTGCTCCGACGTGTTCGACAGCACGCCGATGAGCAGGATCGTGAGCATGTAGGCCATCGGATCGTTCGAACCGCTCTCCAACTCGAGCAGCGGCCGCAGGTGCTCCTTCAGCCCCTGCTTCTTGCTTCGCAGGATCGAAAAGACCGAGGCCGAATCGGTCGAGGACATCGTGGAGGCCAGCAGCAGCGCCAGCGCGAAAGGCATCTCCAGCCCCAGCCACGGCGCGATGAGCCATACGAAGCCCGCCAGGACGAGGGCCGTCATCACCACGCCCGCCGTGGCCAGCACGACACCCGGCCCGATGATCGGCCGGATCTCCCGGAAGGAGGTGTCCATGCCGCCTGTGAACAGAATGACGCACAGCGACATCATGCCGATGAACTGGGTGATATCGACCGAACGGTAGGAGATGAAATCCAGTCCGAACAACATGCCCACCCCGAGGAAGAGCAGCAACGCCGGCGCCCCGAAACGATAGGCCACCTTACCGGCCAGCACCGCCACGAAAAGCAGCAGCGCCCCCACCAACACGATATTCTCTCCGCTTAAATTTATCATCGTCTCAACAATTTAACCTGAATCTCTACGAACCGGGCCCCGCCGCATCCCGTCAGGCAAGGAAGGCCGGCAATTCCCGGCATCCGAAAAATCGTGCCGCAAACACGCCTCCGCCCCGGAAACCGTCTCCGCGCGCACCGCCCGGACCCGGCATCGCCGCACATGCGGCGGCGGAATCCGAAGGACCGGCACACATCCGGGACCACCGGACAACGCAGGGATGCGCTCCGGAAGACCGGAACGTCCGCCAAATGAGAAACCGGCGCAGACGGCAGCCGCAACGGCCCGCGCGCCGCGGACCGGCGAAGCAGACCGGGGGCCGGGACGAAACGCCGGAATCCGGGCTCCGAATGCCGCGGCAGATGCACGCAACGCGATCGGAAACCGTGCGCGGCCGCAACCGGGCAGCCGCGCCGAGACAGGAAGCCGGCGAACTCAGGAAGCTCGGACAACAGTCCCGCATGTCCGAACGACCCGCTCGAACGCAAAGCTATGAAAAAAATCGGAATATTCCGCCCCTCCCATGAAAAAGGAGGACCGTACGGCCCGAAAAACATACGGTCCGGACAACGGGTCCGAAGGAGCCGCACCGCCGGAACGGCTCACTGCGGAATGAAGGTGTAGGTGATGGTCCCCTGCTGACGCGCCGGGGCCGAAGAGTCGATATTGAAGGACGAGACGCGCGCGGCATGCAGGGCGGCTTCGCGCATGCAGTCGTCGCCGCCCTCCGCGACGCGCGCCGAAACCACCTCGCCGGCGCGGTTCACCACGATCGCCACCACCACTTCGCCGCCTCCCTCGCACCGGTAGGCCGGCACGCTCAGATCGACCGACTGCCGCACGGGGTTCTTCAGCGAGAAGGAGACCGTGACGCGCCCCTTCACCTTCCGGTCCTCGTGCCGTCCCTCCTCCCGGCCCCGGCGGCCCTCACGGATCGCCCGCTCCTCGGCCAGGCCCTGTTCGTAGGCTTCGCGGTTGGCGCGCATGCGCGCCTCGGCCTCGGCGGCGGCATCGTTCAGCGCCGCGGCGTTCGTGCCGCGGTCGTCCCGGAGTTTCTCGTTCAGCGCATTCTCGTTCGACACCTCGTTGCGGATACTCCGCCAGTCGATCTCCTCGCCCTCCTGCTGCCGGCGGCGCACCTCCTCCGCGAGGCGGTCGCGCTCCTGCTCCAGTTCGGCGAGCGACTGCAAGTCGATGAACATGCCCTGCTGGTGGGGCCGGCGCCCCACCACGATCTTCGACGAGACGAAGGCGATCATCAACACCAGATAGGCGATCAGCGTGATGCACAACCCGATACGGTGGTCGTACGCCCACTCCCCGGCATCCTCCCGGCGGTTGTCGAACGGCAGGCGGAGACGTGCCCGGCGCGGACGGCCTTCCGCCGCGCCGGCGTTCTCTCCGGAGGCCGCGCCTCTCCCGGCCGGAACGCTCCGGCCGGCACGGGAACGCCCCGACGTCCGGGCCCCGCCCGGCACGCCGTCCGCCGCCGCATCCGGCCGCGTCCGTTCCGCTCCGTCCCCGGCTTCCCGGCTCCTTCCGGAGTCCTCCGTATGCTCGTGCTCTTTCGAAGACATGTCGTTTCGGGATTTCAGCGCAAAAGTAGTGTTTTTTACCGTATTTTTATTACCTTTACGAAAAATTAACCGCACCCCGGAGCGCCGGAGCCGAAATTTGGTTTTGCGCCCGAGTTGCATTATCTTTGCGTGCAAATTACCATGAATCCGCTTATGACAACCAAACAACAAACGCTCAAGGCTCCGATCTCGTTCTCGGGCAAGGGCCTGCACACGGGCGTCAAAGTGACGATGACGGTCAATCCGGCCGAAGCCGGCACGGGCATCGTATTCCGCCGCACCGACATCGAGGGGCAGCCGCTCATCCCCGCCCTGTGCGACTACGTGGTGGACACCTCGCGCGGCACGACGATCGAGGCAGGAGGCCACCGCGTCAGCACCATCGAACATATCATGTCGGCGCTCTGGACGCTCGGCGTGGACAACGCCCTGATCGACATAGACGCCCCCGAGACGCCCATCCTCGACGGCTCGGCCCGCGAATACGCCGAGGCCGTCACCCGGACCGGACTGGTGGACCAGGAGGCCGAGCGGCAGTTCTACCACGTCACCGAGAAGATGGTTTACACGATCCCCGAGAAAGGCACGGCGATCATTCTCTACCCCGACGACGAATTTTCGGTGTCGGTGCACGTGGACTACAACTCGAAGGTCATCGGCAACCAGTACGCCACCTTCGAGCCGGGCGACGACTACGCGGGAAAGATCTCGCCCTGCCGCACGTTCGTCTTCCTGCACGAACTCGAACCGCTGATGAAGATGAACCTCATCAAGGGAGGCGATCTGGACAACGCGATCGTCGTGGTCGAGAATCCCGTGCCGGACGAGCAGCTCGAACACCTCAAGAAGCTCTTCAACAAGCCCGACATCGAGATCAAGGCGGGCTACCTGAACAACCTCGAGCTGCGCTGCAACAACGAGCTGGCGCGCCACAAGCTCCTCGACCTGCTGGGCGACTTCGCGCTGCTGGGCGTGCGCATCAAGGGTCGCGTATGGGCCACCCGCCCGGGTCACTTCGCCAACACGGAGTTCATGAAACAGCTCAAGCACGCCATCCGCAAGGCCGGCGAGAAACCCCGCTTCACCTACGACTGCCGCAAGCCGGCGCTCTACGACATCAACGCCATCCGCCACATGCTGCCCCACCGCCCGCCGTTCCTGCTCGTGGACCGCATCTTCCACCGCGACGACACGGACGTGGCGGGCATCAAGAACGTGACGATGAACGAGCCGTTCTTCGTGGGCCACTTCCCCGAGGAGCCGGTCATGCCGGGCGTGCTCATCGTCGAGGCCATGGCGCAGTGCAGCGGCATCCTGGTCCTGGGCGGCGTTCCCGACCCGGAGAACTACTCGACCTACTTCATGAAGATCGACGGCGTGAAGTTCAAGCGCAAGGTCGTCCCGGGCGACACGCTGCAATTCGAAATTCACCTGCTGGAGCCCATCCGCCGCGGCGTGGCCGTGGTCGAGGGCAAAGCCTTCGTCGGCGAGTCGCTCGCCTGCGAGGCGATCATGATGGCGCAGGTCGTCAAGAACAAAAAGTAGCGCGGCGATGATAAGCAAACTTGCCTACGTCCACCCCGAAGCCAGGCTCGGGGCCGACGTGACGGTGGAACCGTTCGCCTGCATCGCAGCCGACGTCGTGATCGGCGACGGCTGCTGGATCGGTCCCGGCGCCGTGATCCACGACGGAGCGCGCCTCGGCCGCTGCTGCAAGGTCCACACGGCCGCCTCGGTGTCGTGTCTGCCGCAGGACCTGAAGTTCGCCGGCGAGAAGACCGTGTGCGAGATCGGCGACCACAACGACATCCGCGAATACGTCACCATCAGCCGCGGCACGGCCTCCACGGGCACGACGCGCATAGGATCGCACAACCTGCTGATGGCCTACACCCACATCGGCCACGACTGCGTGGTGGGCAGCCACTGCGTCATCGCCAACCGCGTCTCGCTCGCGGGCGAGGTGCACGTCGGCGACTGGGTGGTCATCGGCGGCCACGCGGCCATCCACCAGTGGACCCACATCGGCGAACACTCGATGATCCAGGGCGGCGCGCTGCTCGGGCAGGACCTGCCGCCGTTCGTCATCGTGCGCAATGACACACTCCGTTTCGCCGGCATCAACAAGATCGGACTTTCGCGCCGCGGCTTCACGCAGGAGCGCATCGCCGAGATCCACGACGCCTGCCGCATCCTCTTCCAGAGCGGACTGAACTACATGGCCGCCTGCGACGAGGTTGAGCGCATCGTGCCGCAGAGCGACGAGCGCGACTCGCTCGTGCGGTTCATCCGCACCTCGAAACGCGGCGTCATCAAACCCTACGAGACGCGGAACCGCGAGGAGTGAGCCTCCGTTCCGCGGGGCGGCATGCGGGGGACCAGCCTTCCGGGGAGGTCCCCCGTTTCGTCGCGGAGAGGCGCGCCGTGCGTCAAAATTTTTCCTATAAATATTTGTATATCGGATTTTTTCACTATATTTGCGTTGTCGAAAGACGAAGCGAAGCGGAAAGGGGACGGAAAGTCCCCTTCTTTCATAGTTGCACACGACCGAAAAACAGCGATATGATCGACACGAAAAAGATAACCGAAGCGGCGGAACGCCATCTCGAAGGGACCGACATGTTCGTCGTGGAGTGCACCTCGACGCCGGGCAACGAAATCGAACTGACGATCGACAGCGACACGTCGGTCGGCATCGACGCCTGCGTGGCGCTGAGCCGCGCCGTGGAGGCCGACCTCGACCGCGATGCGGAGGACTTCTCGCTGACGGTCGCCTCGGCGGGCATCGGCTCCGAGCTGCGCACGCTGCGGCAGTACCGCAAACTCGTCGGACGCCCGGTGGAGGTGCTGCTCACGAACGGCGTGAAGATCCTGGCCCACCTCGACGAGGCGACCGACGAGGGCGTCACCCTCTCCTACGAGGAAAAGCAGGCCGTGGAGGGCAGGAAGCGCAAGCAGCCGGTGAAGGTCACGCGCTCGTATCCCTTCGCGCAGATCAAGTACACGAAGGAGTGGCTGGATTTCAAATAGCACCCGGCCGCCTGCGGCGCAGGACGGCATGCAAAGGAACGAAATATACAAAGACAGATAATTAGCACACAATGGACAACCTGAATTTGATCAGCAACTTTGCCGAGTTCAAAGAGCTGAAGAACATCGACAAACCGACGATGATCGGCGTATTGGAGGACGTCTTCCGCCACGCGCTTCAGAAACAGTACGAAACGGACGAGAATTTCGACGTCATCATCAACCCCGAGAAGGGCGACCTCGAAATCTGGCGCAACCGGACCGTCGTGGAGGACGGCGCCGTGGAGAATCCCAACATGCAGATCGCCGTGTCGGAGGTGAAGGCCATCGACCCGACCTACGAGATCGGCGACGAATACGCCGACGAGATCAAGCTCTCGTCGTTCGGCCGCCGCACGGTGTTGTCGCTGCGGCAGAACCTCGCCTCGCGCATCCTCGATCTGGAGAAGGCCAGCCTCTACGAGAAGTACTCGGAGAAGGTCGGCGAGATCGTGACGGGCGAAGTCTATCAGGTCTGGAAGAGGGAGGTGCTCATCCTCGACGACGAGGAGAACGAGCTGATCCTTCCCAAGGCCGAGCAGATTCCCAACGACTTCTACCGCAAGGGCGACACGATCAAGGCCATCGTCAAGTCGGTCGAGATGAACAACAACCAGCCGCGCATCATTCTCTCGCGCACGGCCAACCAGTTCCTCGAACGGTTGTTCGAACAGGAGGTTCCCGAGATCTTCGACGGCCTGATCACCATCAAGAAGATCGTCCGCATCCCCGGCGAACGCGCCAAGGTGGCCGTGGAGTCCTACGACGAACGCATCGACCCGGTGGGCGCCTGCGTCGGCATGAAGGGCTCGCGCATCTACTCGATCGTCAAGGAGCTGCGCAACGAGAACATCGACGTGGTGAACTACACTGCCAACACGCAGCTGATGATCCAGCGGGCGCTCAATCCCGCGAAGATCTCGTCGATCACCGTAGACGAGGAGAAGAAGACCGCCTCGGTTTACCTCAAGCCCGACCAGGTGTCGCTGGCCATCGGCAAGGGCGGCCTGAACATCCGCCTCTCGAAGATGCTCACGGGCTACGACATCGACGTCTACCGCGAGATCGAGGAGGAGGACGTGGCCCTCACGGAGTTCGCCGACGAGATCGACGGCTGGATCATCGACGCGCTGAAGAGCGCCGGCTGCGACACGGCCAAGAGCGTGCTGGAGCTGCCCGTCGAGGAGATCGCCGCCCGCGCCGACCTCGAACTGGAGCAGGCGCAGAAGGTCGTCGAGATTCTGAAGGCCGAGTTCGAATAACCAAAACCGAAAGAAAGGAGAACAATACGATATGGGTAATGAAAGAAAATTAAGGCTCATTCAGGTTGCCAAGGAGTTCAACGTGGGTATCAACACCATCACGGACTTCCTGCACAAGAAGGGCATCAAGAGCGACGGATCGCCCAACACGCTGGTCGATGCGGAGACTTATGCCGTTCTGGAGAAGGAGTTCGGGTCGAACCGCGCCGCCGCGAGCGCACGCAACTCGATCCGCGAACGCATCTCCCTGAAGCAGACGACCATCACACTCGAGGAGGCTAAGAAGCAGGAGCGCGAGGAGGAAAAGGAGGTCGTCATCAAAAGCAACGTGATCAGCGTGAAGGACGAGATCCCGCAGATGAAGATTCTCGGCAAGATCGACCTCTCGCCCAAACCCAAGCCCGCTCCGGCCCCGGCGCCCCAGCCCGCGCCCGCGAAGACGGAGGCTCCCGCCCCGAAGGCGGAGGCCCCCGCGCCGGCACAACCCGAGAAGAGCGCCCCGGCAGCGCCCGCGGCTCCGGCACAGGCAGCACCCGCTCCCGCACGGGAGGAGCCGAAAACCGCGGCCCCGGCAACCCCGGCCGCCGCGCCGGCACAGCCCGAAGCCCCGGAGAAGACGGTTTCGGCCTCCGCTCCGGCAGCCGAAGCGCCCAAGGCCGAAGCGCCGAAGGAGGAGGCGCCGAAAGACAACATCTTCCGCCCGGCAACGGTGACCCTCACGGGTCCGCAGGTGCTCGGCACGATGGACGTGTCGGGCTTCGTCCCCGGCGGCAAACACAAGCGCAAACGCCTCCAGAAGGAGAAGGTGGACGTTTCGAAGGCCCAGAAAGGCGGCTCGCAGGGCGGCGGCAAGCAGGGTCAGGGCGGCCAGGGCGGCAACGGCGGCAGCCGTCCCGGCGGCGGGCAGGACCGCAACCGCGGCGGACAGCAGAACCAGCCCCGTCCGGGCGAAGGACGCCGCAACAAGAACAAGAACACGCCCAAACCGGTCGTCCGCCCCGAAGTGAGCGACGAAGAGGTTTCGAAGCAGGTGAAGGACACCTTGGCCCGTCTGACGGCCAAGGGCGCCAAGACCAAGGCGGCGAAATACCGCAAGGAGAAGCGCGAAGCCGTGGCCGAACGCATGAGCGAAGAGTTCGAACGTTCGGAACAGGAGCGTTCGACGCTCAAGGTCACCGAGTTCGTCACCGTGAGCGAGCTGGCCACGATGATGAACGTCCCGCCCACCGAAGTCATCACGGCCTGCATGAACCTCGGACTGATGGTGTCGATCAACCAGCGTCTCGACGCCGAGGCGCTCGTGGTCGTGGCCGAGGAGTTCGGCTACAAGGTCGAATTCGTTTCCGTGGAGATTCAGGAGGCCATCGCCGACGACCACGAGGACAAGGAGGAGGACCTCGTGCTGCGTCCGCCGATCGTGACGGTCATGGGACACGTGGACCACGGCAAGACCTCGCTGCTGGACAACATCCGCAAGACGAACGTCATCGAAGGCGAGGCGGGCGGCATCACGCAGCATATCGGCGCATACAGCGTCGAGCTGAACGGCCAGAAGATCACCTTCCTCGACACCCCGGGCCACGAGGCCTTCACGGCCATGCGCGCCCGCGGCGCGAAGATCACCGACGTGGCCATCATCATCGTGGCGGCCGACGACAACGTGATGCCGCAGACGATCGAGGCGATCAACCACGCGCAGGCCGCCGGCGTGCCGATGGTCTTCGCCATCAACAAGATCGACAAGCCCAACGCCAACCCCGACCACATCAAGGAGCAGCTCTCGCAGATGAACTACCTCGTGGAGTCGTGGGGCGGCAAATACCAGGACCAAGAGATTTCGGCCAAGAAGGGGCTGAACCTCGACAAGTTGCTCGAAAAGGTGCTGCTCGAGGCCGAGATGCTCGACCTGAAGGCCAACCCGAACAAAAAGGCCGTCGGCACGGTGATCGAATCGACGCTCGACAAGGGACGCGGCTACGTCTCGACGGTGCTGGTGCAGGCCGGCACGCTGCATGTCGGCGACGTGATCCTCTCGGGGACCTTCACCGGCCGCGTGAAGGCCATGTTCAACGAGAACGGCAAGAAGGTGGCCGAAGCGGGTCCCTCGACGCCCGTGCAGGTGCTGGGTCTCAACGGCGCCCCGCAGGCCGGCGACACGTTCAACGTGATGGAGGACGACCGCTCGGCGCGCGAAATCGCCAACAAGCGCGAGCAGTTGCAGCGCATGCAGGGCATCATGACCCAGAAGCACGTGACGCTCGACGAGATCGGACGCCGCATCGCCATCGGATCGTTCAAGGAGCTCAACATCATCGTCAAGGGCGACGTGGACGGCTCCGTGGAAGCCATGTCCGGATCGCTCATCAAGCTCTCGAAGGAGACCGTGCAGGTCAATGTCATCCACGCCGCCGTGGGCCAGATTTCGGAGTCCGACGTGCTGCTGGCCGCCGCCTCGAACGCCATCATCGTCGGCTTCCAGGTGCGTCCGTCGGCCGCTGCGCGCAAGGTGGCCGAGAAGGAGGAGATCGAAATCCGCCTCTACTCGATCATCTACGACGCCATCAACGACATCAAGGACGCCATCGAGGGCATGCTCGAACCGGTGATGAAGGAGGAGATCGTGGCTTCGGTCGAGGTGCTGGAGATCTTCAAGATCTCGAAGGTCGGAACCGTGGCGGGCTGCGTCGTGCGCGAAGGCAAGTTGCAGCGCTCGACCCCGATCCGCGTCATCCGCGACGGCATCGTGATCTACACCGGCAAGCTCGGCTCGCTCAAGCGGTTCAAGGACGACGTGAAGGAGGTGGCCTCGGGTCAGGACTGCGGTCTGAACATCGAATCGTTCAACGACATCCGCGTGGGCGACATCGTCGAAGGATACGAACAGGTGGAAGTCAAACGCAAATAACGGCCGGTCGGGTCGGGACCGCCGCACGGCGGCCCCGACCGGCGGGAAGCGACTGAAAAGGGAATAGGAACGGAAGCAGATAAGAATCAAAACCAATATCCCAAACACACAACATGAATACGCAGATCAAATTTACGACTCCCGAAGAGGCCGTCAAGGTCATCAAATCGGGCGATCATGTGCACCTGAGCTCCGTGGCATCGGCTCCGCAGTGCCTGATCAACGCCATGTGCAAGCGCGGAGAGGCCGGCGAACTGAAGGACGTGCACGTCCATCACCTCCACACGGAGGGTCCGGCCCCCTATGCCGATCCGAAATTCGAGGGCGTCTTCCAGCTCGACTCGTTCTTCGTGGGCAGCAACGTCCGCAAGGTGACGCAGAGCGGCTACGCCGACTACATTCCGATCTTCCTGAGCGAAACCCAGCGGCTGTACCGCTGCGGCGCCGTGCCGTGCAACGTGGCGATGATCCAGGTCTGCCCGCCCGACAAGCACGGCTACGTGTCGCTCGGCACGTCGGTGGACGCGACGCTGGCCGCCGTGGAGTGCGCCGACTACGTGATCGCCGTGGTGAACAAGCACGTGCCCCGTTCGTTCGGCCAGGCGATGATCCCCATGTCGAAGATCGACCTCTTCGTGGAGGACGACACGCCGCTCATGGAGGCGCACTTCTCCGAGCCCAACGAGGTCGAGACGGCCATCGGCAAGCACTGCGCCGCGCTGATCGAGGACGGCGCGACGCTCCAGATGGGCATCGGCGCCATTCCCAATGCCGTGCTGGCACAACTGGGAGGCCACAAGAACCTCGGCATCCACACCGAAATGTTCGCCGACGGCGTGCTGCCGCTCGTCGAGAAGGGCGTCATCAACGGCGAGGCCAAGAAGACCGACCCGGGCAAGATGGTCTCGACCTTCCTGATGGGTTCGCAGAAGGTTTACGACTTCATCGACGACAACCCCGGCGTGCTGATGATGGACGTGGGCTACACGAACGACCCCTACATCATCTCGCAGAACGACCGCATGACGGCCATCAACTCGGCCCTGCAAGTCGATCTGACGGGCCAGGTGTGCGCCGACTCGCTCGGCACGAAGTTCTGGTCGGGAGTGGGCGGCCAAATCGACTTCGTCTATGGCGCGTCGCTGTCGAAGGGCGGCAAGGCGATCATCGCCATGCCTTCGATCACGAACAAGGGCGTCTCGAAGATCGCCCCGGTGCTCACGGCCGGCGCGGGCGTCGTGACCACGCGCAACCACATCCACTGGTTCGTCACGGAGAACGGAGCCGTCGATCTCTACGGCAAGACGCTGCAGGAGCGCGCCCGGCTGATTATCTCGGTGGCGCACCCCTCGGCGCAGGAGGAACTCGACCGGGCCGCCTTCGAGCGTTTCGGCGAACACCACCACTACGTCAAGAAGTACATGAGCGAAAACTAACCGCCGCCGATCGCGGCCCCACGCACGCGGGATTCCGGCTTCGGTCCGGAATTCCGCGTCTTTTTTCTGTCTGAAACGTTTTTTAATATGTTTCATTTGGTTTCGATAGAAAAATATTTTATTTTTGTGAGGATATACAGGCAAAACAAAATCGTTATCGTGCGGACACACTCAAATAATCATACGTTTCAATTCAAATCAAAAACTACTATGAGACTCTCAACAACCAAAACCCTCATCGGCTCGCTGTGCGGGGCCGCCATGCTCTCCGCCGGCCTCGTCTCCTGCGCTCCGAAACACAACACGCTCTCCGAGGCGGAAATCGCCGACGGCTGGCAGCTCCTCTTCGACGGCAAGACGCTCGACCAGTGGAAGGACTTCAACGGCGACTCGCTGACGCAGCCCTGGACCGTCGTGGACGGCTGCATCCAGGCCAAAGGCGGCGGCAGCGACCTGTCGGGCTATATCGTGACGAAGAAAGAGTACGAAAACTTCATCCTCGACTGGGAGTGGAAACTCTCGCACGGCGGAAACAGCGGCATGCTGTACCACGTGGTCGAAGATCCCTATTTCAAGGTTCCCTACGTGACCGGTCCCGAATACCAGCTCATCGACGAGGAGGGCTGGGAGGAAGTGAACGCCCCGACGAAGCTCGAGGAGTGGCAGCGCCTGGGCGTGGATTACGCCATGCACCTGCCCGACAAGGCCGCCATGCAGGTCAATCCGCAGGGCGAATGGAATTCGTCGCGCATCGTCTTCGACAACGGCCACGTGGAGCACTGGCTCAACGGCAAGAAGATTCTCGAGTTCGAGGCGTGGACCGACGACTGGTTCGCCCGCAAGCACAGCGGCAAATGGGAGACCGCTCCCGAATACGGTCTGGCCCGCAAGGGCGTGATCTGCCTCCAGGACCACGGCGACCCGGCTTCGTTCCGCAACATCAAGATCAAGGAGCTGCCCCGCAAGGCCGGCAAGGAGGTCGCGCTCTTCAACGGCAAGGACCTCACCGGCTGGGAGGCTTACGGCACGGAGAAGTGGTATGTGGACAAGGAGGGCAACCTCGTCTGCGAAAGCGGTCCGGACAAGCAGTACGGCTACCTGGCCACGCGCGACTACTATAACGACTTCGACCTCACGGTGGAGTTCAAACAGCTGGCCAACGGCAACTCGGGCGTCTTCTTCCGCTCGTTCGTGGAGCCTCCCGTGAAGGTTCACGGCTGGCAGTGCGAAGTGGCTCCCAAGAACTTCGACACGGCGGGCATCTACGAATCCTACGGCCGCGGCTGGCTCGTGCAGATTCCCGAGGAGAAGGAGTCGATCCTCAAGGAGGGCGAGTGGAACACGCTGCGCCTGCGCGTCGAGGGCGACCACGTCCAGACGTGGCTCAACGGCGAGCCGATGGTGGACATCCGCGACGAGAAGATCGGCACCGCACAGGGCCGCATCGCGCTCCAGATCCACGACGGCGGCGGTATCAAGGTGCAGTGGCGCAACCTGAAACTCACCGAGCTGTAAACCGAACGACAACCTGAAAAACGACACTCATGGGAATCAACAGAAGAAACTTCCTGAAAACGGCCGGCGGTCTGGCGTTGCTGACGATCGTCCCGAGCCGGGTGCTGGGAGGCCCGAAGCATGTCGCCCCGAGCGACCAGCTCACCAAGGGCATCATCGGCACGGGCGGCATCGGCCGCAGCAGCTACCACTTCACCAGCGACGAGCAGTGCCGGCTGGTGGCCCTCTGCGACGTGGACAAGAACCACCTGGCGAGCGCCGTCGAACTGGGCAAACAGAAATTCGGCCAGAAGTTGCAGACCTACCATTTCTACCGCGACCTGATCAACGATCCGAACGTGGACATCGTGCACATCGCCACCCCGCCCCACTGGCACGGAATCATGGCCGTCGAGGCCGCCCGCGCCGGAAAGGACATCTGGTGCGAAAAGCCGATGACACGCACGATCGGCGAGGGCAAGCGCGTGATGGAGGCCGTCAAACGGAACGGCCGTATCTTCCGCCTGAACACCTGGTTCCGCTTCCAGGACACCTTCTACGGCCTCGGCACGACCGTCCAGCCGCTCAAGAAGCTCGTGGACAGCGGCATGCTCGGCTGGCCGCTGAAGGTCACCATCTCCGGAGCCACGGGCTTCACCTGGAAATTCTTCTGGGTGGGCAAGGAGAACCTCACGCCGCAGCCCGTACCCGCCGCGCTGGATTACGACCTCTGGCTGGGTCCGGCTCCCTACAAGCCCTACAACGCGCACCGCACGCACCAGACCTTCCGCGGCTACTGGGACTACGACGGCGGCGGCCTGGGCGACATGGGACAGCACTACATGGACCCCGTGCAGTACCTGCTGGGCAAGGACAATACCTCGCCCGTGAAGGTCGAGGTGGACGCCCCGCAGCAGCACCCCGACGCCATCGGCATCTGGCGCAGGATCGTCTATACCTACGAGGACGGCTGCCAGATCGTCCTCGAGGGCGAAGGCTTCGAGAGCGAGGGCAAAGTGCCCTACATCGAAGGTCCGAAAGGCAAAGTTTACAAGGGATTCGAATGCACGATTCCGGACGTGATGAACAAGCTCGCCGAGCTGCCCGATCCGGAACCGCAGAACACCGATTTCATCAAGTGCATCCGCAACCGCGAACGCTTCGCGCTCGACGAAATCAAGGGCTACCACAGCGCGACGCTGGTGAACATGGCCCTCTGCGCGCTGCGGCTCAACCGCACGCTCCGTTTCGATCCCGCGAAGCAGCTCTTCGTCGGCGATGACGCGGCCAACCGGCTGATCGACCAACCGATGCGCGCACCGTGGAAAATCTGATCCGTAACGTCCAAAACATGCACACCATGAAGAAAATACTCGTCATATTGCTCGCCTCCTGCCTCCTGCCGCTGGCCGCAGGGGCGCAGGACGCCCGGCAGCGCACCGCCACGACCATCGTCGCCGATGCGCTGGCGCAGCTCCCGGCCCAGACCTCCGAAGTCTATAACGGCCTCATGCGGGAACTGGCATCGACCGGCGCCGCGGGCGTCCGGGAGATGGCCGGCATGCTCGTGCCCGCCGACAAGGGGCAGAACGCCGTCGTGGAGTACGCCCTGAACGGCGTGACCGACTACGTGACCGGCGAAGGGCTCGACGCGGCCCGCGCCGAGGTCCGCAAAGGGCTGGCCGAAGGAATCGCCGCCTGCACGGACAAGCCCAACCAGGCATTCCTGCTCTCGCTGCTCCAGATCTGCTCCACCGAAGAGGACATTCCGGTATTCGTGAAATATGCGGACGACGACTACCTGGCCGATGCGGCCGTGCGGGGCCTCGTCTCGACGCCCGGAAGCGAGGAGGCCGTTCTCTCGCTGATGCAGAACGCCCCGCGGCCTTCGGCCCTGCTGGCCTATGCCGCCTCGAAACGTCCGAGCGAGGGAGCCGAGGAGATCCTCCTCTCGTGGCTGACCGACTACCAGACCGACGACGCCACGAAAGAGGCAGTTTACAACGCCCTGGCCGCCTGCGGTGGCAAGAGCTCGCTCAGGACGCTGGCCGATGCGGCCGCCGCTTCGGACTACGATTTCGGCAAGACCGACGCCACGAGCGCCTACATCCGGCTGGTGAACCGCCTCGCCGACGAAGGCGACACGAAGAGCGCCCTCGCCGCAGCCCGTTCGCTGGCGAAGGCCACGGCGCGCACGAACGTCCGCGCCGCCGCCCTGCAGATCATTCTCCGGACGGATGTCAAAAAGCGCACGCAGAACCTGCTCGCCGCCCTCCGGGACGGCGACCGGGAGTACCGCGGCGCGGCGCTCGACTTCGCCGGCGACTTCGCCGACGAGGCGCTCTACGCCGCTGTCGTCCGGAAGATGCCCTCGCTGACCGAACAGGCCCGCACGGACATCGTGAACTGGCTCGGTGCACGCCATGCCTCCTCGCAGACCGACGCCGTCGTGACGATGATCGGCTCCGACGACGACGAACTGGCCGCGGCGGCGATCCGCGCTGCCGGGAAGATCGGCGGTACGAAGGCCCTGGAAGCCCTGATCGCCTGCCTCGACGGCCCGCACGCCGCAGAGGCGAGCGCTGCGCTGCTGGCGTTCAACGGCAATGTGAACGAAGGCGTGCTCGCGGCGCTCGACGGTGCCCCCTCCACGCAGGTTCACGCGCTCAAACTGGCGGCCGCCCGCCGGATCGCCCCCGCTGCGGACAAGGTGTTCGCCCTGCTCGCATCGGAGGATGCCGCCGTGCGGACCGCCGCAGCCGACGCCCTGGCGGGTGTCACGACCGTCGGGGATTTCGACCGCCTCTGCGACCTGCTCGACCAAACCTCGGGAGAGGAGATGCGGAAGGTACAGGACGGTCTGAAGAACGCCCTCGCCGCACAACCGGCCGACGTACAGTTCGATAAGGTCTCCGCACGGATGGCCGCCGCGAAGGAGCGGACGCGCTACTACCCGCTGCTCGCCCAGGCCGGCAGCCGCGAAGCGATCGACGCCCTGCTCGCAGCGGACGACCGCGACGCCGCCTTCGCCGCACTGCTGACGGTGGACAACGCCGAAATGATCGGCGTGCTGTCCGATCTGGCCGCGCGGAACCCGGCATGGAAAGACAAGGCCCTCGCCCGCTATACGGATTTCGTGGCGATCTACGCTCCGGCCGAAGAGCGTCCCGCGCTTTACTGCAAAGGGCTCGAGGCCGACCCCTCGGCCGACGTGCAGAACCGGCTGCTCCGCGCGCTGGCCGCGACCTACTCGTTCCCCTCGATCGAGGTGGCGGCCCGCTATCTCGGTACGCCCGCAACGGCCGAAGCGGCGGCATTCGCCGTCAAGACCATCGCGGCGAAGAACCCCGGCATGGGCGGCGAGACGGTCGTAAACGCACTCGAAAAGGCGCAGGAAGTATATGCCGCGCTGGCCAAGTCGGATGCCGACGCCGGCTATGCCGTGGACGAGATCAAGGGGCTACTGGCCAAATATGCGGCCGTTCCGCGCTTCGAGCTCTCGCCCGAAGAGGCGGCCGAAGGCTTCGAGGTGCTCTTCGACGGACTCTCGATGGAGAAATGGACCGGCAATACGACCAACTACGTGCCCCTCGACGGCACGATCGACGTGACGGCGCAGTACGGCGGTTCGGGCAACCTCTACACGAAAAAGGAGTACGGCGACTTCGTCCTGCGCTTCGAGTTCGCGTTCGTCCGCCCGGGCGTGAACAACGGAATCGGTATCCGCACCCCGATGGGCGTCGATGCCGCCTTCCACGGCATGGAGATTCAGGTGCTCGACCACGACGATCCGATCTACAAGAACATCGAGATCTACCAGCAGCACGGATCGGTTTACGGCGTCATCCCGGCCAAGCGCGTCAAGTTCGGCGAGTTGGGAACCTGGAACGTCGAGGAGATCCGCGCCGTAGGCGACCGGATCACGGTAACGGTGAACGGCGAGGTGATTCTCGACGGCAACATCCGCAAAGCCTGCAAGGGACACAACGTCGCCCCCGACGGTTCGACGAAGAATCCCTACACGGTGGACGGACGCAACCACCCGGGACTCTTCAACAAGAAGGGACACATCGGCCTGCTGGGCCACGGTCCGGGCATCCGTTTCCGCAACATCCGCGTCAAGGAGCTCTGATCTTCCGACACGACGACAAAAAGCCTGCTCTCCGGAGCGGGCTTTTTGCATTCGGAAGCACGGGGTTTCGGAATAAAATCGTATCTTTGTGCATGGAAGCGGAGGTCGGCCGTAACTTCCGTCCGCTGCCGCTTCCGGAACACACCAGCGCAAACAACAATGACCGCTTCCGCATCATCCGGTGCGGGTCCCGTGACGATCGTAGCCATCGGCGCGGGAAACCGCACGAACAAGTATCTGGAATACGCCGTCCGGCATCCCGAGCGGCTGAAACTCGTCGGCGTCGTGGAACTCAACCCGCTCCGCCGCCGCACCGTCGCCGAAAAATTCGGACTCGGCGCCGCGCAATGTTTCGAGAATTACGACCGGTTTTTCGAGAACCCCGTCCCGGCCGACGCCGTGCTGATCGCCACACCCGAAAACATGCACTTCGAACCCTGCATGAAGGCCATCGAAGCGGGCTACAACGTTCTGCTGGAGAAGCCCATCGCGCAAACCCTGCCCGAATGCGTCCGGATCGCCGAGGCGGCACGGCGCAAAGGGGTGATCGTAGGGGTTTGCCACGTGTTGCGTTACCATCCCTACTTCATCAAAATCAAGGAGATCGTCGATTCGGGCAAACTCGGGGAGATCATTTCCATCAGCCATATCGCCTCCGTGGGGCTCGACCGCACGACGCACGGATTCGTGCGCGGCATGTGGCGGAAGGAGGAGGTCACGAACCCGATGCTCATTTCGAAATGCTGCCACGACATCGACTTCCTGCTGTGGCTGACCGAGGCACGCTGCCGGAAGCTCTCCTCGTTCGGGTCGCTCCGCTGGTATCGGCGCGAAAACGCCCCGGCCGGCAGTACGGAACGCTGTATCGACTGCCCCGTGGAGAAGGAGTGTCCCTATTCGGCCGTGGACCTCTACTACAACCGCCGGGACTGGATCTCGAATTTCGACGTTCCGGAGGGGTCCACGCTCGACGAGGTACTTCTGCGCGAACTCCGCACGGGAAGTTACGGACGCTGCGTATTCCGCTGCGACAACGACGTCGTGGACCACCAGATCGTCTCGATGGAGATGGACAACGAGATCACGATCTCCTTCTCGATGGACACTTTCACGCTGGGCGACCAGCGCGAAACGCATATCCGCCTGACCCGCGGCGAAATCGACGGAGACGAACGCACGCTCCGCGTCCGCCGGTTCCGGGGCGGGGAGGAACGGATTTTCGACTTCTCGGACATTCTGGGCACGCCGTTCCACGCCGGAGCGGACCTCAATCTGATCGAAGACTTCGTGGACACTCTGAGCCGCCGCGAACACCGCTTCCGCACCTCGATCGACCGCTCCGTCGAGAGCCACCGCATCTGTTACGAAGCCGAGCGCAGCCGCCTTACGGGCCGGACCGTCATCCTGGGAGAGCGCTCCGATCCCGAATAACCGTTATCCGGGTCCGGTTTCCGACACCGTTCTGATCGACTTGGAGCTGCAACGTATCCAGTTGAGCAACCAGGCTCCGCTGTTCGGGCTATGCCCTGCGGCCTCGAACCGCATCAATACGATCTTCATGAGCACCTATTTCGCGGGCGGCACGCTGGGTACATTCCTCTCGGGCGCCGCATGGGCGCACTTCGGCTGGCCGGGCGTCGTGGCTGCCGGAGCGCTGCTCACCGCCGCCTCGCTGTCGCTCACGCTCCTCAGCGGAAAATAGCCTCCGCACAGAGCTGCCCGGTACGGTCCGCCGCCGTATTCCGGCCGTACACCCGGAATCCGGCACAATCGGCCGCAGGCGCTTTAGCATACCCCGGCCGCAAGCCGCACCGCGTCCGAAGAGCCGCACCGCTTTTTTGCCGCTGCGTCCGGATACTGCCCTCTCCGGCTACAACCGCCGCTTGCCCCCGTCTCCGCCCGGAAATGCCGCCCGAGGTTCCCAAGGACCGGAAAAGATCCTCATGCCTCCGCGAAGCCGACACCCTCCGTTTTGTCCCATGAATTCCCGGTCTTCACTCCCATGCTCCGGCGACCGATCTGCTTGCCTCCGTCCGGGAATGCCGCCCGGCCTCTCCGCAACCGAAAGCCAAAACCGATTCCGGACCCGTCTCCCGCTTCACCGGACGCTCCCGGCCCCTGTATCCCCGCCGATTCCGCCGGACACCCCGATCCGATGTCGCCCCCGAAGGCCCGAACTACCCGAAAACGGCCTCCGAAAGATACAAACAGTTCTATTTATCAATTAATTAGGCTAAAATTTGCCGGGGGGGGGAAATTGCTATCTTTGTACAGCAGAACCCCACCGAAGAATTCAAACCATTCGTGACGCAACCGGAGGAGAGGAGAGAAAGGGGTAAGAGGGGGACAGCATTCAGGCTGTCCCCCGTTTTTAGCCCGACAATACGCAAAAAGAAAGCCGGACCCTTTCGGATCCGGCTTGAAGAGGCGGCTACCTACTCTCCCACGGGAAAACCGCAGTACCATCGGCGTTAGTGAGCTTAACTTCTCTGTTCGGAATGGGAAGAGGTGGAACCTCACTGCTATAACCACCTAAAAGAACATGTGCTTCCTAAAGAAGCCGTGCGAGTATCCAGCGATACAATCCGTCGCACCCGGTAAGACTTGACATCTTTCGGAAATAAGATAAAGATTGCTTGTAAGAAAGCCGTTCGGGTAATTAGTACTGCTCGGCTTTGACATTACTGTCTTTACACCTGCAGCCTATCAACGTAGTAGTCTCCTACGCCCCTCAAGGGAAGACTTATCTTGGGGATGGCTTCGCGCTTAGATGCTTTCAGCGCTTATCCAAACCGAACGCGGCTACTCGGCGGTACACTTGGCAGCATAACCGATACACCGGAGGTTCGTCCAACTCGGTCCTCTCGTACTAAAGTCAGGACCCCTCAATCTTCCTACGCCCGCGACAGATAGAGACCGAACTGTCTCACGACGTTCTGAACCCAGCTCGCGTGCCACTTTAATCGGCGAACAGCCGAACCCTTGGGACCTTCTCCAGCCCCAGGATGTGACGAGCCGACATCGAGGTGCCAAACCGCCGCGTCGATATGAGCTCTTGGCGGCGATCAGCCTGTTATCCCCGGAGTACCTTTTATCCTTTGAGCGATGGCCAGTCCACACAGAACCACCGGATCACTATACCCTACTTTCGTACCTGATCGACTTGTAGGTCTCACAGTCAAGCGCCCTTATGCTATTGCACTCTGCGCACGGTTACCATTCGTGCTGAGGGCACCTTGGGAAGCCTCCGTTACGCTTTTGGAGGCGACCACCCCAGTCAAACTACCCACCAAACGGTGTCCCCTATCAAGGGTTAGAATCCAAGTACACAAAGGGCCGTATTTCAACGTCGGCTCCACGAACACTGGCGTGCCCGTCTCAATGCCTCCGGCCTATCCTACACATTGTGTACCCAAATTCAGCGTTAAGCTATAGTAAAGGTTCACGGGGTCTTTTCGTCCCGTCGCGGGTACCCGGCATCTTCACCGGGACTACAATTTCACCGAGCTCACGGTTGAGACAGTGTCCAGATCGTTACACCATTCGTGCAGGTCGGAACTTACCCGACAAGGAATTTCGCTACCTTAGGACCGTTATAGTTACGGCCGCCGTTTACTGGGACTTCGATTCAATGCTTCTCTTGCGATGACATCCCTCTTAACCTTCCAGCACCGGGCAGGTGTCAGGCCCTATACGTCTTCTTTCGAATTTGCAGAGCCCTGTGTTTTTGATAAACAGTCGCCTGGACCTCTTCGCTGCGCCCACCTCGCGGTGGGACCCCTTTTCCCGAAGTTACGGGGTTAATTTGCCTAGTTCCTTAACCGTGATTCACTCGAGCACCTTAGGATACTCTCCTCGACCACCTGTGTCGGTTTACGGTACGGGTGACATATACTATAACTTAGAAGATTTTCTCGGAAGTATACTTGGGTGCACTATCGGATTGGCCGTAGCCGCTCCGTACTGTCGAGTCTCAGCAAGCGCTAACTCTTAATCTGCGCCTATACCTACACTCTTCAACCACCTATTCCGTCAGGTGGCGACACTTACGTTCCTTCGTCTCTCCATCGAGGTATATGTCAGTATCGGAATATTAACCGATTGTCCATCGAGATCACCGTTCGGCTTACCCTTAGGACCCGACTAACCCTGATCCGATTAGCGTTGATCAGGAAACCTTGGTCTTGCGGTGTGCGGGGTACTCTCCCGCATTATCGTTACTTATGCCTACATTTGCTTTTCCATACGCTCCACCACGCCTCACGGCGCGACTTCGACGCGAATGGAATGCTCCCCTACCACACTCTCGTGTCCAGAACTTCGGTGATATGCTTGATGCCCGTTTATTATCCACGCTCTGTCGCTCGACTAGTGAGCTGTTACGCACTCTTTGAATGAATAGCTGCTTCCAAGCTAACATCCTAGCTGTCTCTGCAACAAAACATCGTTAGTTCAACTTAGCATATTCTTGGGGACCTTAGTTGCTGGTCTGTGTTGTTCCACTCTCGTAACCGGACATTAGCACCCGGTCGCTCACTGCTGTAAATCATACTACTGGCATTCGGAGTTTGTCAGGATTTGGTAGGCGGTGAAGCCCCCGCATCCAATCAGTAGCTCTACCTCCAGTAGACTCTTTATTACAACGCTGCCCCTAAGGCATTTCGGGGAGTACGAGCTATTTCCCAGCTTGATTAGCCTTTCACCCCTACCCTCAAGTCATCGAGAAGCTTTTCAACGCTTATTCGTTCGGACCTCCAGTCGGTGTTACCCGACCTTCATCCTGCTCAAGGGTAGATCGCAAGGTTTCGCGTCTACAACCACTGACTGGCCGCCCTGTTCAGACTCGCTTTCGCTTCGGCTCCGTGCTTCCCAGCACTTAACCTCGCCAGTGATTAGTAACTCGTAGGCTCATTATTCAATAGGCACGCCGTCACGGCACGAAGCCGCTCCGACCGGTTGTAAGCGTATGGTTTCAGGTTCTATTTCACTCCCCTGTTCGGGGTACTTTTCACCTTTCCCTCACGGTACTGGTCCACTATCGGTCTCTTGGGAGTATTTAGCCTTACCGGGTGGTCCCGGCTGTTTCTGACAGGATTCCTCGTGTCCCGCCATACTCAGGATACTGCTATCGCTCGACTAACTTACCTGTACGGGCCTTTCACCCTCTATGGACGAACTTTCCAGATCGTTCCAGTTCATTGTCGTTTGAATATCGCAGTCCTACAACCCCGAATTTGCCGTAACAAATCCGGTTTGGGCTGCTTCCCGTTCGCTCGCCGCTACTTAGGAAATCGATGTTTCTTTCTTTTCCTCCTCCTACTAAGATGTTTCAGTTCAGAGGGTTGGCTTCCGTCGCCGGATGACAGGTCTTCTACCTGCCGGGTTGTCCCATTCAGAGATCTCCGGATCAAATCTTGTTTGCAAATCCCCGGAGCTTTTCGCAGCTTACCACGTCTTTCTTCGCCTCCAAGAGCCTAGGCATTCCCCATACGCCCTTATATACTTTCTTACAACTCTTTCACACCCCTATTGCAGTGCAAAAGACTTTATCTTATTTCCTCAATAATGTCAATGAACGTCGCAGACTTCCGCCTGCCGAGAACAGCACTCGGTTCGAACCTACGCCTGAAGCGGTGCTGTTGTAACGTTTCTTTGAAGTGAGCAGCTATCTACCTTTGAAACAAGGCTCCAGAAAGGAGGTGTTCCAGCCGCACCTTCCGGTACGGCTACCTTGTTACGACTTAGCCCCAGTCACCGGTTTTGCCCTAGGTCGCTCCTTGCGGTCACGAACTTCAGGCACCCCCAGCTTCCATGGCTTGACGGGCGGTGTGTACAAGGCCCGGGAACGTATTCACCGCGCCATGGCTGATGCGCGATTACTAGCGAATCCAACTTCATGGAGGCGGGTTTCAGCCTCCAATCCGAACTGAGATAGGCTTTCGAGATTCGCATCCCTTCGCAGGGTAGCTGCCCTCTGTACCTACCATTGTAACACGTGTGTAGCCCCGGACGTAAGGGCCGTGCTGATTTGACATCATCCCCACCTTCCTCTCGGCTTACACCGGCAGTCCCGCCAGAGTGCCCAGCTTGACCTGATGGCAACTAACGGTAGGGGTTGCGCTCGTTATGGGACTTAACCCGACACCTCACGGCACGAGCTGACGACAACCATGCAGCACCTAGTTTCGCGCCCAGAAGGGAAATCCTGTTTCCAGAATCGTCGCTAACTTTCAAGCCCGGGTAAGGTTCCTCGCGTATCATCGAATTAAACCACATGTTCCTCCGCTTGTGCGGGCCCCCGTCAATTCCTTTGAGTTTCATTCTTGCGAACGTACTCCCCAGGTGGATAACTTATCGCTTTCGCTTAGCCACCGACTGTGTATCGCCGACAGCGAGTTATCATCGTTTACTGCGTGGACTACCAGGGTATCTAATCCTGTTTGCTCCCCACGCTTTCGTGCCTCAACGTCAGATATAGTTTGGTAAGCTGCCTTCGCAATCGGTGTTCTGTATGATCTCTAAGCATTTCACCGCTACACCATACATTCCGCCTACCGCAACTACTCTCTAGCCCAACAGTATCAGAGGCAATTCCGGAGTTAAGCCCCGGGATTTCACCTCTAACTTATCAGACCGCCTACGCACCCTTTAAACCCAATAAATCCGGATAACGCTTGAATCCTCCGTATTACCGCGGCTGCTGGCACGGAGTTAGCCGATCCTTATTCGTACGATACTTTCAGTCAGATACACGTATCTGAGTTTACCCTCGTACAAAAGCAGTTTACAACTCATAGAGCCGTCTTCCTGCACGCGGCATGGCTGGTTCAGACTTGCGTCCATTGACCAATATTCCTCACTGCTGCCTCCCGTAGGAGTTTGGTCCGTGTCTCAGTACCAATGTGGGGGGTTAACCTCTCAGTCCCCCTATGTATCGTCGCCTTGGTGAGCCGTTACCTCACCAACCAGCTAATACAACGCATGCCCATCCATAACCACCGGAGTTTTCAACCCGAAAAGATGCCTCTTCGAATGTTATGGGGAATTAGTACCAATTTCTCAGTGTTATGCCCCTGTTATGGGTAGGTTGCATACGCGTTACGCACCCGTGCGCCGGTCGCCATCTCAGGTATTGCTACCCGAATGCTGCCCCTCGACTTGCATGTGTTAAGCCTGCCGCTAGCGTTCATCCTGAGCCAGGATCAAACTCTCCATTGTAAAAAATGTTTCGTTTTAAATCTTTCGCTCTAATCTCAAAGGTATTGTTTGAAATCAACTCTTTTGCAAGAGTAGAAAAAACTAATAGCTGCTCAAATACTTCAAAGAACGCTGCTCGTTTATATTTCTATAAAGAACAATTTCTTTCTTATTCTCGGGAGTTGGCCTTTCGGCTTTCCCCTCGGTTCCGCCACCGTTTTTCGAGGTGGGAAAGTGGTGCAAAGGTAAGTGTTATTTTTTGAACCACCAAATCTTTTCGAAAGATTTTTCAGATTTTTTTCAGAACCTTTTTTCGCATCGCTTCAGACGTTCTGTCTTATTCGAAGCGGGTGCAAAGGTAAGTCAAATTTCCGAATCTCCAAAAGATTTTGGAACTTTTTTTCAAAATTTCTCAGAACCGTTTTCTTTCGCCCCGAAGCGGTGTTTTTCTCTCGAAGCGGGTGCAAAGATAAGGGCTTTTCGGGATAACTTCCAAATAATCCGGGAACTTTTTTCTGTTTTTTTTGCGCCCGGATATGCACTTCTCTATTATACAGCAAATTAGTTCCGAATATTTCCGTATCTTTGTCCTCGTATCCGGACATCGGTATCATGCGTTTTATAATATATATAGGTATAATATTCTGCACGGCAGCCTGTACTTCTCCGACACCGGAACTGCATCCGGGCGATCTGCTGTTCCGGGCGGGACGGAATTCGGCGATGACGGGGGCCATCACCGCCGCAACGGGGCGGATCGAAGCGCCCGGTTTTTCGCACGTGGGGATTTTCGTCCGTTACGACGGCACGGACGCTGTTCTGGAAGCCGCGCCGGAAGGCGGCGTGCGAATCTCGCCGCTGCGGGAGTTTCTCGACGGATCGGCCCGCATCGGCGGTCGTCCGGCGGCGGTCGCCATGCGGCTGCGCGATACGGCAGGGCTGGCGGCCTCGCTCCGCCGGGCCTTCGGGTTTCTCGGCCTCCCCTACGACTGTTCCTTCCGGCCGGACAACGGAAAACTCTATTGCAGCGAGCTGGTCTGGGAGAGCTACCGCACTCCGGACGGACGACGGCGCTTCCCCGCCCGGCCGATGAATTTCCGGGCGGCGGACGGTTCGATGCCCGCCTTTTGGACCGAACTGTTCGAACGGCTCGGGGAAGCGATCCCCGAAGGCGAACCGGGGACCAACCCGAACGATATGGCGCACGATCCGCAATTGTACGAGGTCGGCCGCTGGTTCTGAAACGGAGAGGCGGTCAGACGATCCGCTCCACCGTGATGTCGGGATTCGCCCGCAGCAGGTCGATATACCCTTCCTCGGCAGCCGTCCCCTTGGCGCGGATCACCAGCGTCGCCCGGTGCACGACCCCTTCGGGCGTACGCGCCGCCTCCACCTCGTAGGAGATCACCGAATAGTCGCGGCTTTCGAGCCGGGCGAACATCGCATCGACCGCACCCCGGTCGGCCGCCGAGAAGACGATCATCGTCCGCCGCCGCCCCAGTTCCCCGAACACGAGCGTCAGCACCTCCAGCCCGAAGAGGGTCAGCACCGTGGCTGCGGCCGCAACCGTATACATGTGCGCTCCGGCGGCGAGTCCGATACCCGCCGTGGCCCAGAGACTCGCCGCCGTGGTCAGTCCCCGCACCAGTTGCCGGTGAATGATGATCGTCCCGGCGCCGATGAACCCGATACCGCTCACGACCTGCGCCGCGATCCGGCTGGGATCGAGCCGCAGTCCGTCGTGCGAGGCCAGGAACCCCTCGAATCCGTACTGCGACACGACCATCATCAACGCGCTGCCGAGCGCCACCAGAAAATGCGTGCGGAACCCGGCGTCCTTCACCCGGTACTCCCGGTCGAGTCCGATCGCCGTCCCGCACAACCCCGCGACGCAGAGCCGCAGGATGAAATCCCATTCCGTTGCCATCATGCCGTTTCGCTGAAAAATCCGTGCCGCTCCGCGGCGTCTATCGTCCGAAACGCCGGACCGGCGGCAGTCTATGGCAAATATAGCGAAAACTCCGCATTCCCGAAGTTTTTCGGGCGGAAAGGTTGTACGATGCGAAATTTTTCGTACTTTTGCAGGCTACGTTTAACTAATTAACTGTTTACGACAATGCCGAAAATGAAAACCAATGCCGCTGCGAAGAAGCGTTTTACCTTCACCGGCACAGGAAAGATCAAGCGCAAGCACGCTTATCACAGTCACATCCTGACCAAAAAGACGACGAAACAGAAGCGCAACCTCTGCTATTCGGGGATCGTTTCTGCGGCCGACGAGGCCAAAATCAAGAACCTGCTCGTGAAGTAAATCCGCGCAGGAGCCGCCCCTGCCCGCAAGGGCGAGGACGAAGGACGATCGAATGCGGCGCACGGCGCGCCAGCGCCGGCAAGGGTCCGGCTACCGTCGCAGGAGAGCGTCCCCGTAAAAAAACAAAACAGGCCGGACCCGAAACCGGAGCGAATCAGCCCCGAAGAACGCGGGAGAACCGCGTCGCTGACAGCTCTTCAAAAACTTTTACGTTATGCCACGTTCAGTCAATGCAGTCGCTTCGCGCGCACGCAGAAAGAAAGTTTTGAAACTTGCCAAGGGTAACTTTGGTTCAAGGGGAAACGTTTGGACCGTTGCGAAAAATACGGTCGAAAAGGGTTTGCAGTTCGCATATGCGCACCGCCAGCTCAAGAAGAGGACCTTCCGTTCGCTGTGGATCACGCGTATCAACGCCGCAGTCCGCGCGCAGGGAATGACCTATTCGCAATTCATCGGCAAGCTCAACGCCAAAGGCATCGCCCTGAACCGCAAGGTTCTGGCCGACCTGGCCATGAACGAGCCGAAGGCATTCGAGGCAATAGTTAAGGCAGTTAAATAAATCCTTTTTACGAAAGGATTCGGCAGGCGGACACTCCGGTGTCCGCCTTTTTTGTAAATTTGCGGAAGGTGTCCCCGGTCCCGGGACTTCCGGAGGAGGCGGGAAACGGTCCGCCCCGCCGGAGGGGTCCGGCAAACGGAAAAAGCGCGTCCCTTCCGGAGGCTCCGGCGATGCGGTGCGGCCGGAGCATGCGGCGCAAACCGGCAGATACGGGATGCCGACACCCGATGCGGCGCGGCAGGCGGCACGAGAGATCGCATGCCCCGGCCTACCGCCCCGCCGCACGATATCCGACCGCCATGCGGCGCCGACGCACGAACCGAACGACTATGGAAAACTGGAAAAAAACATTCGCCGTCATCTGGAGCGGCCAGATGGTCTCGATCCTCTCGAGCGCCGTGGTCGGCTATGCGGTGATCTTCTGGATGAGCCTCGAAACCGGCTCGGCCGAGGTGCTGGCCCTCGCGGCGATCGCGGGGATCCTGCCCCAATCGCTGCTCGGCCCCGTCGTCGGCGTCTATGTCGATCGCTGGGACCGCCGCCGCACGATGATCCTCGCCGATTCGTTCATCGCTCTCTGCACGCTGCTCCTCGCCCTGCTGTTCCGGTTAGGCATCGCGCAAATGTGGCATATCTACATCCTGCTGGCCTGCCGCTCGGTCGGATCGGCATTCCACACCCCCGCCATGCAGGCCTCCGTCCCGCTGCTGGCCCCCGCCTCCCAGCTCACGCGCATCGCCGGGGTCAATCAGGTGATCTCCTCGCTCTCGGACATCGCCGGACCGGCTCTCGGCGCCCTGCTGCTCACCGTCGCCCCGATCGGCGACATCCTCCTGCTCGACGTCGCGGGCGCTGCGGCAGCCTGCATCTCGCTGCTCTTCGTGCGGATTCCCCGCCCCGCCCGCGACCCGGAACGGAAACCCGCCCTGCTGCGCGAGTTCCGCGAAGGATTCGCCGCCATGCACGCCACGCCGGGCATGGGCTGGTTCTTCGCCTTTTCGGTCGCCGTATGGTTTTTCATCATGCCCGTCGGCGTGCTCTTCCCGCTCATGACGTTGCAGCACTTCGGCGGCGGAGCCTTCGAAATGAGCCTCATCGAGATCGTCTGGGGCGGCGGAGCGCTCGTCGGCGGGGCCCTCATGGGCGCCCGGACCTACGACGTGAGCCGCATCGTGCTGGTCAATCTCATGTACCTGGTCGTAGGGCTTTCGTTCCTGCTCTCGGGACTGCTGCCCGCCTCGGGATTCGTCTGGTTCGCCGTCTTCACGACCGCAGCCGGCGTCTCGAGCAGCGTCTTCAACGCCTCGTTCATCTCCGTCGTCCAAACCCGCATCGAACCCGGCGCGCTGGGGCGGGTACTCTCGCTCTACCGCAGCTTCGGTCTGCTGCCTTCGGCCATCGGCCTGCTCGGCACGGGATTCCTGGCCGGTCAGGTCGGACTGACGACGACCTTTCTCCTCTCGGGCGCGATCATCTGCCTGCTGGGCATCGCGGCCTTCTGTATCCCCTCCGTCATGCGGCTCGACGGCGGACGGCCGGAAACCCGGCACATACCGTAACACGAAAACGGCGGCCTCCACACAAGAAGCCGCCGTGTTGCTATTTCCCGACAGTAGTCCGTCAGATCGTATAGGAGAATCCGTTGTAGAACACCGTATAACTCAGCCTTCCGCCTTCGTACGTCCATTTGCACTCCACCTTCGGGGAGGGGAACAGCGTCGGATCGTAATCGCCGACCTGCATGAACTCGCAAATCTGCGATCCCTCCACGATCTGGGTATAGACCCCCACGCTGTTCGAAGCCACTCGCGAGAAGAAGTTGTAAACTCCGCCCTGCACCTTGTAGCTCAGCCCCATCGGAGCGGTCTCGGTGCTGTTGGCATAGATCGAAAGGCCCTGCGCCGCACCGTCGGCCTTGAGGTCGTCGTCCCAGATATCCGAGAAAGCCACGCTCTCGTCCTCCTCGGGTGTCAGCGTCAGCCGTCCGTTCCATGCCGAAACGTACTCTTTGCCGGAGGAGGTCGTCTCGAAGTTGGCCCGGATGTTCTCCAACGTGACGACATAAGCGGCCGTGCCGCTCGGATCGCGGAAAAGCGACGTCTTACCGTCCTTCATCTGAATCGTCGTCTGTTCGTTGTTGCCTACCGCATTCCTCGAAATCGCCTTGATTACGAAATCCGGCTGCATCTCCACCGACCACATGTTATCCGGATAGGAGGTACCGGCCAACTGCTCCGCATTGCCGGTATTCACCTTCAGCGACCCCTCCAGAATATAGCCGTCGGCCTGCTGGGTTCCCTCGGCATAGGAGATCAGCCATCCCTCCGGTCCCGACTTCGTAATTTTCGTTCCGGGGCCGAAGAGCAGGATTTGCAGCGTGTATTCGGATTTGTCGAGTTTGACCTTGATCTTGTCCAGCTCGATCTCCGCCAGCGGCTTCCCGGGATTCTGCTTTTCTGCCTCCGCCAGCAGCGACGCCAGCCGCAGACCCGCACCGGCCATCTGCATCGAGATGTTCTGCTGCATCATCGTCGAATTATAAATGCTCATGCCCGGCATCACCTGCTGCTGCTCCTTCCACTTCCCGTTGTCATCGTCCATACAGCCCGTAAAAGCCAGCGCCGAGAGCGCCGTGATAGCTAAAAATTTATTCATTTTTCTCAATAAGGTTAAATTCACTTTTATAAACGCCGTCCGCCGCATTTTACTGCACGCCGCCGGAAAAAATATTTCCCCGTCCGCCGCACCGCGCCTCCGTCACCGTACCGGACCTCCGCGGCACACCGCCGTTTTCACGGCATTTCGCTTCAAAGATAAGCATAATTCGTATTTTTTCCCTATCTTAGTCCGAAGATTCCGCGTTTTTCACCGAACGCACAAAACCGAAAACGCCATGTCGATACTTTCACTCTTCGGCGGCGGCCGCGCGAAGGCCCCCGAATACCCGTCCGACACGCTCACGGCACGTGACGGAACGCAATTCACCATCCGTTTTTTCAGCCACGCCTCGCTGGCGGTCTCCGTCGGGGAAAAATACCTCTACGTCGATCCGGTGAGCGGCCATGCCGCCTACGCGTCGCTCCCGAAAGCCGACGTGCTGCTCATCACGCACTCGCACTACGATCACCTGGACCGCGCCGCAGCCGAGGAGCTGCTGACGCCCGATACCGAAATCCTCTGCGACCGGACCTCGGCCGAAATGTTCGAAATGAACTGCCACACGATGCGTCCGGGCAGCGTCGCCACCCCGTGCGACTGGCTGAAGGTCGAGGCCGTGGCGGCCTATAACACCACCCCCGACCGCCGTCAGTTCCATCCCCGCGACCGGGAGGACTGCGGCTACGTGCTGACGATCGGCGGCACGCGCATCTACATCGCCGGCGACACGGAGCCGACTCCCGAACTCAGGGCGCTGCGCGACATCGACATCGCCTTCCTACCAGTCAATCAACCCTATACGATGACCGTGGAGCAGGCCGTCGAAGCGGTCAAGGCTCTGCAACCCGCGATCTTCTACCCCTACCACTACGGCCAGGTCGAGGAACGGACCGACATCGACCGCCTCGTGCGCGAACTGGACGGCATCACCGAAGTCCGCATACGGCCGATGGAATAGGCCACATACTCCCCTCTCGAACAAAAATCGGGAGCCTTGGACGAGGCTCCCGATTTATTTGTAACCCGCAGGTCAAAGCTCGACTACGGGAGCGCTGGTCCAATCGACCTGCCTATCGGCCGTGGCTAAATCCGTAAAAGGAAAATCCACAAGCAACCGGTGCAGTTTCCCTTCGGCGCCCTTCAGACCCACATAGGATTTGAACCTTCGGGACCATGGCAATTCGCGGATCATCGGCTGCCCGGCATCGAGATCGCGCGGATGAATATATGAAATCATGTATTCGGACTTCTCCCGGGCCCACTTGCGGATCAGCCAATAGGGAAACAACCGGAAATATCCGCCGCCGGAGAAAATGATATGCTGGCTACCGATCACCTTGGTGCATATCGGAAACTCCTTGATCGTCATACCTTCATGGCGGATAATACTCGGCACGGCCTTGCCGTAGGAGGGAATGCCGCCGTGCGCGTGATGAGCCGGAAACACCGAGCAATCGACCTCGATCCCGCACTCCCGGATGACCTCGAAAGCCCAAGCTTCGCTACTGCGGATCGAAAAACCCGGAGCTCTGAAATACCGCACCGGCTTTCCGGTGATATCCTCCAGCAACCCGACCGAAGCGCTCACATCCTCCTTGAAAGCTTTCCGGTTCTGCTGCCATACGAGTTGATGATTCATCGTATGGCTCCCGATTTCATATTTTTCGGCAATACGCCGCACAAGATCCGGATAAGTCCGGGCGATCCATCCGATCACGAAAAACGTCGCCCGCGTATCCGTATCTTCGAGAATCCGGAAAATGCGCTCCATATTCTCGTAAATGCGGATCGGATACCGGACCCACTCCGTTTCAGAGCGTGTAGAGTCATTGTCGAGGAGATGGAACCACTCCTCGACATCGAACGTAAGTATATACATGGTAAGTGTTAAATCCCTAATTTGGATTTACGAAATGCCGGATGCAAATATTTCAGAATACCGGATACACACCCCATTAACATTGGCAACGGATCTTTGAAACACCCATCCTGATAATAAACATTTCGGCCAAAGAATCGGAACCAGGAAGGTCTGAATCGAAACCGATCCGGAGAGAACAGGAACCACATGAAATCCAACCCCATAAACCGAAGCGATTTACCCGGACGATAACCCGACTGCTCCACAGACTCTCCCATGACATCCCGTACGATAATATCCGGAAAATTCACACCGGAAACATATGCACCATGAATGCTGGCAGGAATACGGGGATTTATTTCGATAATCTTCAATTTTCCTGTATCTTTCTCCTCCATAATGTCAAAATCGGCAAAACCGACCCATTGCAATTCATCGAGTACTTGCGCACAAATCCGTATGAGCGAATCATGCTGTATGGTTTCGCAATAACAACTCGTTCCACCTTTAAGCGGGAAATAACGCATTATTTTCAATACAGTCCATCCTATCAAATGCCCCTGGGCGGACCTATAAAGCATTACATTATAGTATATTCCCGAATGATTGATAAAATGCTGCAAGGTGCAAGCACCAAATTGCCGATATATCACAGGAAACTTTCTGACTATATCCTCAATAGAATTGACTTGAACAATTCCTTTGGCACCGGCTGAAATATTGGGTTTGATGATGGCCGGAAAACCGACATAAGCAGCCGCCATTTCAATGTTTTCTTCCGACAGTCGCTCTGTTGCAGGATGAGGGAAACCGCATTTCCGACACAGTCCCATCAATTTCCATTTGTCATGGGCCTTATCGAAAACCGGGAAATCCGGAACGGCGCAACGAACTGAAAAACGGGCTTCGAGCATTGCCTTGTTGCGGCTCAATAATTCCGCACTGTCATCATACATCGGAATGATGACATCTACTCTATTCCGGGTAAGGTAATCGCTCAAGAAACGAATATATCTTTCGGAATCTCCTGTATGAGGGGCCCAAATCCGTTCATCGATATATCGGCATACAGCCCCGAATGAAAGCCGCTCCGATATGAACGCCGAGACTTTATACCCGGTCTTTTTCAAAGCCCGGGCCACTGAAACAGACTGAACGGTATGACCGTCCAGCAGCAATATATTCAACATGGAAAAATTATGATTGTTCTCGGCAAATCCTATTGAGCGTCTCGATTACATAATCCACTTCTGCTTCTTCTAATTTATAATATAGAGGCAGATTCAATACAGAATTCGCAATTTCTTGAGCATGAATAAAAGATTCAGGGCACACAACATAGCTGAAACTAAATGCCAAATCCACACCAGATCTGATGCACATCTCATACACAGTTTTTTTAGCTTCTACTTGAATTGCATATTTAATATTACAATTCGTCTCCTTATAAATCGGTTTCCGCAACTGCATGGTTTTCTTAAGCCCCTCATCATACCTTTGGTATAACATTTGTCTGCGGGCGATTATACGAGAGATATCCTTCACTTGCGGAATTGCAATATATGCTTGCCACTCCGCTAATTTATATTTATAAAAATCATCCAGCTTCAAATTAATCGAATGATTGTCATCTAACTGATATCGCCCTCTTCTCCACAACATTACATAATGGAAACACCTGTATAAATATTTATTTTCCAATATAAGATAAATCAAACCTCGACTCCAATGTTTCACTTTATGAGAAAAAGGAGGGGCAATACAGGATTGACATTTCTCGATTTCTCCGAGTGTATCCGGATTTTTAGCTAATATACATCCGCCTTTAGAGGGAATTGTAAGTAGTTTCGTCGAATCAAAACTAAAAAAAGCATAATCGCCATAAAGTCCTGTCAAGATGCCATCTACGGTTGTTCCTAAAGAACCTGCACAATCTTCGATCAACACAGCACCCACACTTGCACATAACGACTGGATTTCTTTAATTGCACAAGGATTACCGTATTGATGAGTTGCAATCACAATCGTTTCGGAATCCAATATTTTACCCAATGACTCCGAAGTCATATTGCAATCCTCCCGAGCAACATCCACATATATAATTTGTTTGCCAGCTAAGGCTGCGGCTTCAGAAACCACTTTACAGGTATATGACGGAATCACAACTTTGGGTTGCGGCAGATAATTCAACAATAAATACAGACTATTACGCCCCGAAGATGTTAACAGAAGATCCGAAACATGAAAATACGCACACAATAAGGCCTTTAATTCCTTCGAATATCTATTCTTATTCTCTCGGACAAAAAGACTTCTAAATAAGATATTAAACGAATAATTGACTTTTGCCCTAGGAATTAAAGAAAAACGAAACGGTATTCTTTTACTCATTACGAAACTTTAATATCTTCGCAGGAACCCCTCCAACAATCGCATACGGAGGAACATCCTTATTTACCACAGCCCCTGCCGCCACAATTGCCCCTTGTCCGATCCTGACTCCAGCTAAAATCGTCGCCCCATGACCAATCCAAACATCATCTTCGACTAAAATAGAAGCATCATAACAATCCTGTTCCATAATAGGAACCGTTCTGTCATCCCAGGAATGGCTGTATGCAATAAACATTACATTTGCAGCTGTCAATACATTATTCCCCAATGTAATCGAAGCGCAGGCCTTTCCGGCTTGAAAAATATTATTATGATTTATCGAACAATGCTTTCCGATAACAATTCGTTCAGGTTGCCGCATAATAACTGTCGGATGCACATTACTGCTTTTGTCAATGTGAGCATGTTGACGGCTAATCACACAATTCACAGTATAATATCCAATCAAACGACCAAGTCCCACAAAAAAGCGGAGAGTAATCACAGAGAAACATAGCTCTTTCAACCAATAGACTCGTGAAGGTTTGTCATAATGGACTTTTTGGAATGATGAATTCATATTATTTTTATAATCATTTTATCATTTTCTATTTCGATCTTGTCGATACCACGACCAATGTAATATACGAGAGCGAAGTTTTACAGGCATCATCCGAACACATGAACGGATTACAGCATTTCTTACAAACTCCGGGAACGAATAGAATCCTATCTTATAAAAATAGTACATCGCTTTATTTTCATTGACCATATATTTCCACCCTCCCCGCCTATCAATTGTCCCAATTGACACACGAACATAATAGAGGACTTCCTGAATATTATAAAACTTAGCACCACATAATATCATTCGAACCCATAAATGGTAATCTTCAAATTGAAAACAATGCTGATAATTACCAGCCATAAGTACCACACTTTTCCTAAAAACAGTTGCAGCATGGCAAAGTGGCGTTCTTTTTTTTGCAAGTTTTATAATATCTTCATGTGTCTCCGGACGAGCCCTTGTCGCAAGCGGACGAGAAATATCATTCTCAAACATCGTACTCAAACAACCCACCACATCATACCCTTCATCCAATTTCCGGATCTCCTTTTCGAACCGGGTCGGTGCAATCAGATCATCCGTATCCATGCGCGCCACATATTCGTATGAACACGCCAACAGCCCCTTAGCCAAAGCCCGGCCGAGGCCGAGATTCGTTTCGTTCGTTACGATCTTGAAAATCGGATGGCGGGCCGCATACTCTTCGATAATGGCATCCAGTTCCGGAGTCAGGGGGCCGTCCTTCACCAGAACGATTTCCGCAGGCAGCAGCGTTTGCGCGAAAACACTATCCAAAGCCTCCCGGAAATAAATAGGAGATTCCTTGTAATAGATTGAAATCAGCACAGAAAACTTATTCATAGTTACCTCATTCTTATGGTCCGTATAAAAGAAACCATTTTATTATGCCCCGATTCTCCCAATCCGCGACTCAATATTTTATGAAAGGCTTTTTTTATTCGATGTTTCACTGTCGCATCAATCCATTTTCCATCGAAATGATGGACCGTATACGTTTCAGAAGAAATTTTGATTTTCAATGTTTGATAATTTTTCGGAGAAAAATAAACCGACGGAAACAACGTAATCTCAGGCAACTCCTGAATCCGATCCGGTCTATCCTTAAAATCAAACAACTGATGAAGTTTCTCGTAAATCATACCCGGGATAGGCCGAATATCGAATTTTCCGTCAGGCCGAACGAAATGTCTTCCGTTGTAATATTCCAACGTACATCCGATCCACGGGCAGTAAGGTTCCGCGCCGATAATAGCAGCTTCTAAAGCGCCGGTAGAATCGTACCCGAGAAACGATTTACAAACCAACAGTTCATCCATATTTTTGAGAACCTCCACATCGGCATCAAGGTATATTCCTCCGAAATGATACAGTGCATAACACCGGATATAATCTGCAGCAAACGCATATTTCCGATTTCGATACGCCTCCTGCACCCATTCCGACGCTATACCATCTGCCTTTGCTTTATCCCACAATACGAACTGATATTCAGGCAATTTTTTTCGCCACGAATTAATGCAGTGTTCAATTAGCGGAGGATACGGTTCTCCGCTCAACCAACAAAAATGAATGATTTTCGGGATCATAAACGATGCAAATGTGTTACAGGAGCTTTATAGAAAAATAATACGGACAGAAATTTTATCTTCTGGCAAAACGGAGCTTCGACAAAAAACACTTTAGGAAATCGTGTTATGGCATACAAAATCCGATACAAAAGATACACGCCATAAGCCGTCCATTTTCTCATATAGATAAAGCCTCCCTCTATTGCCAGAATATTGATTCGGGATTTGCTGCTTTTGCCTTCCAAATGAACAATCCGCGGCCCTGCTATAATCTTACTGAAACAACCAGCATTTGCATACCTTCTCTGCAAATCGTTTTCTTCATGATACATAAAAAAAACCGGATCAAAAAAACCTTCTCTTTCAATAATATCCCTACGAATAAACAAATCAGCACCAATAACGACCGGAACTATAAGCCCATCAACCGGGAGCGGTTGAGAAGGCATATTTTTCAAGGATCGAATAAAAAATTGACCGAATGATAAAAACGGGCCGTACGAACGAACGGGCATTCCGGAAGGATTTTCTAAAATCGCCCCCAAACACACAACAGATTCTAGCTCGACGTCCATTGCTTCTTTAAAAATTTTTATAGCATTATTCTTCAGATAAGTATCTGAATTCAATAAGAAAATATATTCCCCGGATGCATATTCCAACCCTAAATTATTAGCTCGTCCAAATCCCATATTCTCTTGGCTGTATACATAGATAATTCTACGATCTTTGGAAAAATAATCATAACTGCCATCCTCGGAAGCGTTATCGACAACAATTACTTCAAACTGAACATTTGCCGTATGCCGGAATATACTATCAATGCAATCCCGGGTCAAAGCCAAAGTGTTATATGTGACAATAATTACAGATACATCCATAATTAAGCGGGTACTAGTTTAAAATGATATATATTTACCAAGAGTAGTATAAAGCCCATAAATAGGGAAATTAGTAATCCTATACGTCGAGGACGAACAGCATATGCAATTAAAGGGAAAAGCAAAATTTCGAAAACAAATATCAATTCAGAGATTCGGTTTGCAAAAGTCGGAATATCCGCGAATATGACATATGAACATAATCCCACGGCATATAGCTTCAATAATAATGTAGTATACTTATAGTGTGATATTATAGATTTATAATAAAACAATAAAAATAAGAATATGCAACATCTCATAATTTGAGGCCAACTTACAATATTGATTTCCAAACCCGCAGTCGCCATTGTTAATTCATACGCAGCAAAAGCGTGTTGAACAAAGGGTATTGGAATAAATTGGACTACATAACCGAGCGATAACCCGCAAAAAACCAAACCATAGCATACCAGCAGAACGGAGCCGTAAATCCACTTGTTTATTCGGGTCGGATTAAACAAATAAAACGCAAACATGATAATCGCCGAATAATGAAACAATGTTGCAATGCTTCCCATTACTAAAAAAAGTTTCAAATTGCGATTATACAATGGGGCAATACTGCATAAAAGAATTGCGGATGCTATACTGGCTCTGATTTGAATGAAATCATGCAGAATAAATATTTGAGATAAATAAATTGCAACAGAAGCCCAAATAAATGCAGCATTTTTGATTATACCTAATACCCGAATCGAGATTGCAACCAATGCAAAAAAGAAAAACATCCCAACGGGGGTGTCAAATATCTGTTTTGAAATATTAAAGAATAATGTAGACAATGGTTCTATCCGCTCATTGACCGATGTCGCATAAAAACCTTCCACATACCCCTCTGCATCGGCGACTTCTTCGACGGACTTAAATGCACAAGAAAGAATTAGGAGAAAGCCTAATCCCCCTAGTAGCAGCTGATCTATACGAGAGAAAGTTTGACATCTAATAATGGCAACTATGGATACAGCAATATAAACCAGTATAAGAAATATATCCATTTATCTACAACAGAGATTTATAAACAGCCATATGCCCATTTGCACTTTCTCCCCAAGAAAAATTCCGGATACGAATATCCCCTTTTTGAATCAGTGTATTCCGTAAAGAAACATTATCAATAACATCCAGCATGACTTCAGCCATTTTACCTTCGTTATGGGGATCAAAGTAATATGCTGCATCTTGCGCAATTTCCGGAAAACAACTCGCATCTGACAGTACAACAGGGCAATGATATTGCATAGCTTCTAAAATTGGCATGCCAAAACCCTCATAATACGATGGATAAACAAATAGCAGAGCATCTCGATATAATCGAGCCATTTGTTCTTCTGTTGCAGAAACAGCAAAAACACGATTCTCCAATTTTAGTTTTGAAATCTGGGCTAATTCATTCTTTTGAAATCGGACCCCGGTACAAACTAAATTAAGCATCTTATGAATATTATTGATACTTTTAAATGCTCGCAAACAATTGTTAAAATTCTTATAGGCATTTCTATGCCCTACATACAGAATATAATCGAATGGAAAGACACGCTCGGGTGACAGATTTTTCAAAGCCGGGCCGATTCCGTGATAAATCGTAGTGATCTTCTCTTCCGGAATGTTCCAATAGTTTATCAGATCCCCTTTGGTATTCTCACTTACGGCAATGATATGATCCGCCCGTTGAGTAACTTTTTTCTGATCAGCTAAAGAGGGCCAAACTCGATTCACGTCCCGATAATACTGCGGTACGGTCACCATATTCAGATCATGCACCGTCACCACGACCTTCTTCCCTTTCGGAAGCCACTGCAAATGCGCATCATACGTCGTCGGATGATATATATCATATTGCGCTACACGCATCATGGCCGCCGTTATCGGTGTCATCCAATATTTCGATCCTCTCAAATGCCTCGGCAGGGTACAATGCCCGAGTCCACTTTCTCTGAGATATTGGTTTCCCGATCCTATCGCCGATAAAACATACATGTGAGGCGGCAACCTTTTCATTACCTCCACATGATATTTGGCGACCCCTCCAAAAGGAGGAATGAATGCCGTATGATCGTAAAAAACCTTCATAAATAAATATTACATTTTTAATCGGCGTAATATTCGTTTGGCATATTTATCTCCTGCAACCATCTTCAAAAGCCGTTTACACACCTGTTTCCAAAGAGGCGAACAGAGCCATGATCCGTTAAACCAATGGATACAGTATGTATCAGAAGAGCTATGCGATTTCGTCTCCCAACTCTTTTTATAAATCACCTTGCTTTGCTCATCTTCAATCGGAGAGAACCATGTCGCAGGACACAATAGCAATTCATCCTGTTTTAATAGAACCGGAGCAGTCCGAACTTCGGAGGCCATAGGCATATCCGGATAGTGTTTTCGTAAAACCTGGCCGATGATATAAGGTGCGATATTTTCCCGGACGATAGAAGTTTCTACACAAAAGTGCTTCCCTTTGTAATGATCCAAAACCTCCCGGCACCACTCCATCCCGGCTTCGGAACCGATAATTGCCGGTTCCACCATACCGGAAACGGCTTCGAACCCGATGAAAGATTTATATTGCAATAACGGATCGAATGTCTTCAGAACCTCTACATCCGAATCAAGATATATTCCACCCTCATGATACAACGCATAAGCCCGAATATAATCCGACGCAAAAGCATACTTCTTTGCGGCAAAAGCCTCTTTTACCCATGGTACGGAATTTACGTCGAAACGTCCGGTATCCCATAATATGATTTCATAGTCAGGTAAAATACGATACCATGAATCAATGCAATGGCGAATCAACGGAGAGTATTTCCCCCCCCCTAACCAGCACAGATGTATCTTTTTGGGAATCATAACATATTTATTTATAGTTTTATAATTTCCTCAATATCAGATTAAAGTCAAAAATCGCCGGAAGAAAATTCGCATTCCTTTGATTGCAATGTAGAGGGTCCCGAAAAGCAGCGAGAAGAAAATACCGATTACCAGGACTCCGTACATCAACCAAGCCCCGATTCCCGCCGTCGGGTCGAATGGCAATACGCCAAGAATCAGATACATGACAGCCGACACCGCCGATACGAGCAGTATATGTTTCGCATACATTCTGACATATATCCACAGATTCTCTTTGAGGCCTCTCCGGAACAGGAAATAGGGTTTCCAGCAGAATACTACGATCAGCAGGCTCAGCAGCACGCCCGCAAGAATTCCGTGCAGGCCGAAGAACCATCCCAGCAGCACCGACATTCCGATATTGATCGACGCTTCGACCACCGGAGCCCAGATGTCGCTGAACAGACCGTAGGCATTGACATATGCCTCGACCGTCGTCCTCGTCAGTCCGATATACAGCGTTGCGACCATCAGGCCCAGCGTCAGGTCGTCCAATACGTATTCGGGACCTATCCACAACGTAATGAAGGCCGGCGTGAGCATATAGACTCCGAAGCATACCGTGCAGCTCAGCAGAAACCGCACCGAGAACAGCTCCTCGAATACCGACATGATGCGCTCCTTATTCCCTTCGGCCACCAGATTTCCTACTCCGGCATTCATGCCGTTGAACACGGCTCCCATCAACGACGTAATCCCCAGAACAATGAGCATGTAGTTGCCATAGAGCGCCACCAGAGTCAGCGAAGCATAGGCATAAATGATGATCGGACTGGTCTGTGTCAGAGCGAATCCTGCCACTTTATGAAAGAACAGTTGCTTGATCTTGGTGATGACGTCGGGATATTTCCGGCTCAGCGCCTTTCCTGCCGACAGGTCGGTCCGCAGATAGGGATAGGTCCGTCGGATCACCGCATTCAGCGCCGCCGACGCCACCACGGCAAAGCCCACTTCAAGCGCCAGCCACCAGACATACCCATCGTCGAAGTATTTGATCGCTACGATCTGGCACAGCGTCTTCGCCAGCATCGACGCTTTGTAGCTGTACTGTATCCTGTACTCCTTCTGGTCGGCCGAGAGGACGATTTGTTTGTAATTGACGAAATAGCTCAGCAGGGCACTTACGAGCAGCGCGCCGAACGAGGCATAGGCGTACCACAACGGCAGCGGCATCTTCTCGAAAATCCACGGGAAGAAGCACATAAGCACCGCAGCGCCGGCTATCACCACCCAGGCGATGCGGCGGTACATCCAACCTTGCAGCGATACGATCTCGTTGATCGCAGCCGTATCCCGGTCGAACAGCGGCTTGTAGAGCGTGCAGGCGATGGCGGCGCCGATTCCCAGTTCCGCGAGGTTCAGGAACTGCAGAAGGTTCGTCGCCGTGGTGTTCAGGCCCAGCACCTCCGCGCCCAGATGGTCGAGGAAGATCTTCCGGGAGAAGAACTGCAGAACCAGGTTCACGAAGTAGAACCCGAGCGCCACAACGCTGTTCTTCAGACTTTTTGCCGTACGCGATTCCGCTGCCATCGACAATCGACGAATCAAATGCAAGTTTCGAAAACCCTACGACCGGCTTCCGTACATACTCTCGTAATAGTTCTGGTACTTTCCGGAGGAGATATTTTCGAGCCACGTCCGGTTTTCGAGGTACCACCTCACTGTCCGTTCGATCCCCTCTTCGAACTGAAGCGAAGGCTCCCACCCCAGTTCTCTCTGGAGTTTTCGCGAGTCGATGGCATATCGCAGGTCGTGCCCCTTTCGGTCGGAGACATACGTGATCAGGTCGTCCGAATATCCTTCTGGGTTTCCCAGCAGACGGTCCGCCGTGCGGATGAGCATCCTTACGATGTCGATGTTCTTCCACTCGTTGAATCCCCCGATGTTGTACGTCTCTGCGACCTTTCCCCTGTGGAATATGGTGTCGATAGCCCGTGCGTGGTCCTCGACATAGAGCCAGTCGCGGACGTTCTCTCCTTTTCCATATACGGGCAGCGGTTTCCGATTTCGTATGTTGTTTATGAACAGCGGAATCAGCTTTTCCGGGAACTGGTAGGGGCCGTAGTTGTTGGAGCAGTTGGTGACGATCACGGGCATGCCGTAGGTGTCGTGGTAGGCCCTTACGAAGTGGTCGGACGAGGCCTTCGAGGCCGAATAGGGCGAGTGGGGGTTGTATCTGGTAGTCTCGGAGAAGAACTCCTCGCCGTAGGCCGAATGATGTTCTCCGCTCGATGCCGAGGTCGAGAAGGGCGGTTCGATGCCCTGGGGCCGTGTCATCTCCAAAGCCCCGTACACCTCGTCGGTCGAGATGTGGTAGAACAATTTCCCGTCGTATCCCTCCCCACAGGATTCCCAGTACACCCGCGCGGCCTCGAGCAGCGCGAGCGTGCCCAATACGTTCGTCCGCGCGAAGGTGAAGGGGTCGCGTATCGAGCGGTCCACGTGGCTTTCGGCAGCCAGATGGATCACTCCGTCCGCCCGGTATTCCCGCATCAGGTGCGACATGCGTTCGTAATCGCAGATATCGGCCCTGACGAAAACGTAGTTCGGTTCCCGTTCCACGTCCCGGAGGTTCTCGAGGTTGCCCGCGTAGGTGAGCTTATCGACGTTGACGATCCGGTAATCGGGGTATTTCGAGACGAAAAGACGCACCACGTGGCTTCCGATGAAGCCGGCGCCTCCCGTGACGATGATGTTGCGTTTGAAATCCATCTTCTATTTCTCTTTTTCGATGTTACCGATACATTTGCGGAGGCTGTCCGTCCAATGGGGAATCACGATACCGAATGTCTCCTTGATTTTCGTCTTGTCCAGCACCGAGTAGGCCGGTCGCACGGCTTTCGAGGGGAACTCGTCGCTGTGGCAGGGGCGGATGTCGCAGGCGGAGTTTCCGGCGTATTCGGCGATGGCCCGGGCGAAGTCGTACCACGAGCAGACGCCCTCGTCCGAGAAGTGGTAGATGCCTTCGCGGCCTTCGTATTTGCGGTGTTCCACGATGTCGAAGATCGCTTCGGCGAGGTCCCCGGCGTAGGTCGGGGTTCCCGTCTGGTCGAATACCACGCGCAGCACCTCCTTTTCTTCCGTCAGACGCAGCATCGTCCTGAGGAAGTTCCTCCCGATCTCCGAATAGAGCCACGCCGTGCGGAGAATCACATAGCGGCAGCCCGAAGCCAGCACCTCCTCCTCGCCGTGCAGTTTCGTCGCTCCGTAAACGCTTTGCGGCGCCGTCGGGGTTTCCTCCGTGCAGGGTCTGTTCGCTGTGCCGTCGAAGACGTAGTCCGTGGAGACGTGCACGAGCAGTCCGCCGACTTCTTTCATCGCGCGTGCCAGGTGTCCGGCGGCGGTGGCGTTCAGCAGCTCGGCGCGCTCCGCGTCCTCCTCGGCACGCTCCACGTCCGTATAGGCCGCGCAGTTCACGACAGCGCCGATGGCGTGTTCGCGGACGAAGCGTTCCACGGCCTCACGGTCCGTGATGTCGAGCCGCAGGGTATCGTCGCCCGCGACGTCCGTGAAGAAGTAGCGGTCCGCCGAGGCGGCCGAAGCACGCCGGAGGGCATGTCCCAACTGCCCTCCGGAGCCCGTGACAAGGATGTTCATGACTTGTAAAGGTTTTCGTTATACTCGAACGGCGATACGAAATCCCGCAGAAGCGGATGCCGTGTATCTTTCTCGCTCAGGACGGCCTTCTCCTCCGGGATGCGCCAGTCGATGCCCAGCGACGCATCCCGTATCGAGATGCCACCGTCCGCTTCCGGAGCATAGTAGTTGTCGCACTTGTACTGGAAGACCGCCTCCTCGCTCAGCACGGCGAACCCGTGCGCGAAGCCCCGCGGGATGAACAACTGAAGGTGGTTATCCTCCGTAAGCTCCACGGCGACATGACGCCCGTAGGTCGGACTCCCCCCGGCGGATGTCCACCGCGACGTCCAACACCGCTCCGCGCACGCACCGAACCAGCTTCGACTGAGCATGAGGGGGACGCTGGAAATGAAGCCCCCGCAGCACCCCGCAGGTCGAGCGTGACTCGTTGTCCTGGACGAAATCCACCGCACGAACCTTCTCGCTGAAATCCCGCGCAGAGAAACTCTCGAAAAAGTATCCCCGCGCGTCCCGGAAAAGGCGCGGCTCGACGATGACCACGCCTTCGATGGATGTCTGTATGATATTCATGGTGTATTCTGCGAATTAAAGGTTCGCCTCGCCCGTGCGTTCGACTTCCCCGATGACTTTCAGCAGGTACTGTCCGTACTGGTTCTTGAGCATCGGCGCAGCCACCTCGCGCAGCTTCTCCGCCGTGATCCAGCCCTGACGGTAGGCGATGCCCTCCAGGCAGGCGATCTTCAGACCCTGGCGCTTCTCGATAACCTCGATGAACGTCGAGGCTTCGCTCAGCGAGTCGTGCGTCCCCGTGTCCAGCCACGCGAAACCCCGTCCCAAGGTCTGCACCTTTAACTTGCCGTCCGAAAGAAAACGCTGGTTAACCGTCGTGATCTCCAACTCTCCGCGGGACGAAGGCCTGATGCTTTTGGCCTCTTCCACGACCTCGTTCGGATAGAAATAGAGGCCCACCACCGCGTAGTTCGATTTCGGATGCTGCGGCTTCTCTTCGATCGAAAGGCAATTCCCCGATTTATCGAATTCTGCAACTCCATAACGCTCCGGATCGTCCACCCAGTAACCGAACACCGTAGCGTTGCCATCCTCCTCGGCCGTGCGGACCGCCTCCCGAAGCATGCCAGAGAAGCCCGCGCCGTGGAAGATGTTGTCGCCCAGGACGAGGCACACCGAGTCTTCGCCGATGAATTCCTCGCCGATAAGGAACGCCTGGGCCAGGCCGTCCGGGGACGGCTGTTCCGCGTACTCCAGGCGGAGGCCGTAATCCGAGCCGTCGCCAAGCAGGCGACGGAAGCCCGGAAGGTCCTGCGGTGTCGAGATCAAAAGAATATCCCGAATCCCCGCCAACATCAGAACCGACAGCGGATAATAGACCATCGGCTTGTCGTAAACGGGCAGAAGCTGTTTGCTTACTCCCTTCGTGATCGGGTACAGACGCGTGCCCGATCCTCCGGCCAGTACGATACCTTTCATGATCGTGTCTTATTATTTGAATCGTTTATCTTTCCTGTTTTCTGAACGTTTCAGCTATTTCCTCTCCGAAAAGTGTCCATGCCGCGGCAGCGGCTCCTGCGAGGAACACGCATCCGACGAGAATCATGATCTTCGAAGGTTTCGAGGGTTTGAGCGGGACAGTCGCGGGCTGCACGACGGCATAGACCGGGGTCGATTCCTGGACCTTCGCACGGGCCAGTTGCAACTGCTGGGCGGTCTGGTTGTAGAGGCTGTACGCCAGCGACATCTCGTTTTGCAGCCGCTCCTGCTCCGTTTGGAAGCTCTTCCGCGAGAGCGCCTGATTCTGGTCCACGTACTGCGCGTATCGCTGCTGCGCCGCATAATACTTTCCCTGCGCCTCGTCGAAGAGCCGCTGCGTGAACTCCAGGTCGTGCCGCGCCTTGTCCGTGCGGTACTGCGTGATGTGGTTCTGCAGGTTGCGCATCACCGTGTCGGTCAGCGTCGCCGCGACGAGCGGGTCCTGCATCGTCACCGCCAGCGAGACGACCATCGTCTTCTTGTCCACGCTGGCCGCGATACGCTCCTGGAGGCTTCCGACCGTCTCGTTCTCCTCACGTGTCAGGCGGAAGGGATCCGTCACGCCCGTTCCGCGGCGTTCGTCGTCCTCCGCGCGGAACAGCCCCGTGAACCATCCCAGCGCCTTGAACGGCGCTGCGGCGACGGCGCTCCACCAGGGTGAGCGCAGCTCTTCGGAGACATACTCCGAGACGGGCATCCGGCGCTCGTCCCGCGCCAGGCGGACCTCCACGCCGAACAGCTCGGTCATGAACGGCACCGACTGCACGATATCGGGGTACAGCTCCGGAGACATCGCATCCGCCGAGTTCATGCTCCCCATGTTGATCCCGGCCATCGAGGCCAGGGAGCCCAGTCCTCCCAGCGACGGCTTCCCGCCCTGCACCTCCGGGGCCAGCTTCACCGTAACCGTGTACTCCTTGGGGATGCTGAAGCCGATGACGAGTCCCGCCAACGCCCCCGCGACGCACCATCTGACGATCCTCCGGCGTCCGGCCCACAGCTTGCGCGCCAGCTCCACCAGGTCGATCTCACCATCCCCCGCAGGGGCGGTCGCTCTGTTCATCTCTTCCATCGTCCTTTCCGCTTATTTCGACAGGTTCGCGATCGACGCCGCCATCGTTCCGATCGACGCCGCCGATGTGGCCAGGCTCATGATCGCCGGGAGGCTCATGCCCTTGCGCTCGCGCTTCGAGGGGATGACGATCTCGCACCCCGGCTCTATGCGCGCCTTGCGAAGGCTCTTCACGCGGGACACCGTGCCGTTCATGTAGATCACGTACGCCTTGCTGCGCTTCGCACGGAGCCCGTAGCCGCCCGCCTGGCCGATATAGTATTTCAGATGCTTGCCCGCCATGTAGAGCACCGTATTGGGATACATCACCTCTCCCGAGATGCTCACCGTGGAGACGTATTCCGGGATCACCAGACGGTCTCCCTCGCGCAGCACCATGTCGTAGTCCGAACCGGGGTTCGACAGCGCCTTGTCCAGCTCGATGCCCACCGTGTAGTAGTCGTCCAGTTGCAGCTTGTCCAGCGCCAGGGAATCTCCGCCCCGGCTGTTCTGGCGGGCCATGCGCAGCGTCGTCTCGCGCACTGCGCGCTCCTCGTCGTTCAGACGGCGGATCAGACGCGCCCCGTGCGCATAGGCGTCCGGCGTGAGGCCCCCGGCGCGGCGCACGAGGTCCGACAGGCGCTCGTTCTTCTTCACCAGCGTATAGCCTCCCGAGAACACCACCTCGCCATCCAGCGTAACGCGACGCTGCTCCCGGTAGCCCGGGCTGCGGCGGACCTCCACGATGTCGTAGGGCGCCAGCTCGAAGTCCGCGTCGCCGTCCGTCACCAGTCCGTCCTTGAGCGAGAACGTGTAGATACGGCCCAGCTCGCTCGTCGGCTCCAGGCTCTTCGGGTCCTTCATGCGCCGCGAGACGTCCACCTTCACCGTAGAGGCCCCGTCCAGAAGACCTCCGGCCTGAACCACGAGGTCCTCGATCGTCGTATGCGCGGCATAGGGGTACACCCCCGGGCGAGCCACCTCGCCGCCGATGGTGAAGGACCCGCGCTCCTCCAGTTCGTGGATGCTCGGGACGATAAGCACGTCGTTGCGCCGCAGCTCCACGTCCGCGGAACGCCCCGACATGATGCCCCCGAGGTCCAGCGACAGAAGCTCCAGCGACAGGTCCTCGCGCTCACGAAGAAGCTGCGCGCGGCCCGTGAAGGCGTCGCCCTCCAAGCCCTCGGCGCGCTCGATCAGGGCCCGCACCGTGTGCATCTCGTCGCTCAGCTCGTACATCCCCTCCCGGTACACCGAGCCGCGGACCTCCACGCGGTTGGCGAAGCGGTCCAGAACGGACCCCACAGTCACCGCGTCTCCGTCCTCCAGCGTCCATCCGCCGAAATCGCCCTCCCGGACGTTGTAGAGCCGGTATTCGCGCCCCGTCTCGCGGATCACCCGGAGTTCCTTCGAGTAGGCGTCCCCCGTGAAGCCGCCCGCGTAGTCCAGCAGACGACCCAGCGTCTCGCCTCGTTTCATCTCGTAGTGCATCGGACGCTTCACCTTCCCCGAGACGTTGACCAGCAGCTCGTAGGGGCGCACGATCACCACGTCGCCCTCTTCCAGACGCACGTCGTCGTCCTGACGACCCTCCAGCAGGTAGGCGTACACGTCCACGCGCGCCACCTCACGGCCCCCGCGCATCACGCCGATATCGCGAAGCCCGCCGATCGGAGTAACGCCCCCAGCGCGGTACAGCGCATGGAAGACCGTCGAAAACGACGACAGACGGTAAGTCCCGGGCGTCTCGACCTCTCCCATCACGTTCACCTGGATCGTGCGTAAACGCCCCAGCGTAACCCGCACTTCCGATGCGGGACTGTCGCCCGAGACCCCCGCGTAGATCTGTCCGAAGACCTCTCGAAGCTTCGCGTTCGCCTCGCCGATGGTCAGCCCGTTCAGATACACAGGACCCACCTGTTCGACCATGATATTGCCCTCGGGGGAGATCTCCTCTCGGAGGCTCCGCTCGTTCTCTCCCCAGATGTCGATGATGACCTCGTCGCCCGGACCCAGACGGTAGTTCGACGGCGTCGCCTGGTTCTCGTTCGGCTCGAAGGTCAGCGTGCGGCTCCGGAACACGTCGCGCCCGAAGACCTCGCGCGGGTCCGAGCGATCCGCCGCGGGGTCCGTGGCTGCCGAACTCACCACATCGAGACTCCCCGCGGTGAGCCGTTCCGAGGAGGACTGGACCCGTTCCCGTTGCTGACCCGAGATACCGCGGTCCGCAACGCGGACTTCGCTGCCCTGGCTCTCTTCGTACTTCCGCTTCAGACGCTCAGCCTGCTCCGCCGTAACTCCACGAGCCAAAAGCTCCCTGCCGATCTGATGCTCGCTCTTGCCGTTCCGGCGACCTTCCAAAGCATACTCGAGCACCGCTTCGTCGCTCAGCTGGGCGTAAACGGCTGTCTGACACACGCTCAGAAGCACCAGCAACGGAACGAACCGCAGACGCCGGCGGAACGCCGGAGCTCCAATAATCGCTCTTTCCATCCTATTTCCTGTCTCCATAATCATATTGTCAAGATATTCTATCGTCGTTTATCGTAAACACACGTCCGCGCCGTATTCGAACACGCCCTCCGCATCCGACAGCCGGAGACGGCGGCGGTCCTTCTCGCTCAGGATGATCTTCTCCTCCGGGATACGCCAGTCGATGCCCAGCGACGCATCCCGTATCGAGATGCCACCGTCCGCTTCCGGAGCGTAGTAGTCGTCGCACTTGTACTGGAAGACCGCCTCCTCGCTCAGCACGGCGAACCCGTGCGCGAAGCCCCGCGGGATGAACAACTGAAGGTGGTTATCCTCCGTAAGCTCCACGGCGACATGACGCCCGTAGGTCGGACTCCCCCGGCGGATGTCCACCGCGACGTCCAGAACCGCTCCGCGCACGCACCGAACCAGCTTCGACTGAGCATGAGGGGGACGCTGGAAATGAAGCCCCCGCAGCACCCCGCAGGTCGAGCGAGACTCGTTATCCTGGACGAAATTCACCGCACGAACCTTCTCGCCGAACTCCCGCTGTGAGAAGCTCTCGAAAAAGTATCCCCGCGCGTCCCGGAAAAGGCGCGGCTCGACGATGACCACGCCTTCGATGGATGTCTGTATGATATTCATGGTGTATTCTGCGAATTAAAGGTTCGCCTCGCCCGTGCGTTCGACTTCCCCGATGACTTTCAGCAGGTATTGCCCATACTGATTCTTGAGCATCGGCGCAGCCCCTCGCGCAGCTTCTCCGCCGTGATCCAGCCCTGACGGTAGGCGATGCCCTCCAGGCAGGCGATCTTCAGACCCTGGCGTTTCTCGATAACCTCGATGAACGTCGAGGCTTCGCTCAGCGAGTCGTGCGTACCCGTGTCCAGCCACGCGAAACCCCGTCCCAAGGTCTGCACCTTTAACTTGCCGTCCGAAAGAAAACGCTGGTTAACCGTCGTGATCTCAAGCTCTCCGCGGGACGAAGGCCTGATGCTTTTGGCCACTTCCACGACCTCGTTCGGATAGAAATAGAGGCCCACCACCGCGTAGTTCGATTTCGGATGCTGCGGCTTCTCTTCGATCGAAAGGCAATTCCCCGATTTATCGAATTCTGCAACTCCATAGCGCTCCGGATCGTCCACCCAATAGCCGAACACCGTGGCGTTGCCATCCTCCTCGGCCGTGCGGACCGCCTCCCGAAGCATGCCAGAGAAGCCTGCGCCGTGGAAGATGTTGTCGCCCAGAACGAGGCACACCGAGTCTTCGCCGATGAATTCCTCGCCGATCAAAAATGCCTGGGCCAGGCCGTCCGGGGACGGCTGTTCCGCGTACTCCAGGCGGATTCCATAATCCGAGCCGTCGCCAAGCAGGCGACGGAAGCCCGGAAGGTCCTGCGGTGTCGAGATCAAAAGAATATCCCGAAGCCCCGCCAACATCAGAACCGACAGCGGATAATAGACCATCGGCTTGTCGTAAACAGGTAGCAGCTGTTTGCTTACTCCCTTCGTGATCGGGTACAGACGCGTGCCCGATCCTCCGGCCAATACGATGCCTTTCATAACCCGCTATTCTCTTTCCTGCACCCGGTCCATCCGGCGTTGCAGCCACAGAACCAGACCCGTACGTTCGACATGCGTCCAATGTCCCAGACGGTGCAGCCGGCGGCGCAGTCGGCTCGCAGGAGACAGTCCCGAGACCGTGTAGTACAGACCCGTCGTGATCAGAACGCAAAGACCCAGAACGACGTACAGCTGAAGGTCGATGGACGCACCGCCCCGATAAAGCAACCACCAGCACAGCACGACGAGGAAATTCAGGGTCAGGATCACCACCGTGGTCCCCGCATGGGAGAAACCCAAACCGATGAACAGGTGGTGAAGGTGCGTCTTGTCCGGCTGGAACGGAGACACACCGCGGACGATACGAGCGCTCATCACGCGCAGCGTGTCGAATACCGGGACGGCAAGAACCGACAGCGTGAAGGGAACGAGCCCGAGATTCGGAAGCCCGAGCTCCCCGCAGAGCGTATCGTGCCGGAGTGTCCGGATGACGAACACCGAGATGACGACGCCCAGCACGAGCGTGCCGCCGTCCCCGATGAACATCTTGGACCGTTGCCCGTACACGTTATGAAGAAAGAACGGAACAAGAGAACCCGCGCAGACCGAAGCGAGAATGGTCATGCTACTGTCGCCCGAAAGGTAGAACAATGCCCCGAACAGCACGCACGCAAGAATGCAGTAACCCGACGAAAGCCCGTCCACGCCGTCGATCAGGTTGATCGCGTTGATGATGCCAACCGACGCGAAAACAGTAAGCGGCACAGAAATCCAGACCGGAATGACTCCCAGACCCCACAGACCGTGGAAATCGTCGATACGGTAATGCCCTATAACGATCAGAAGAACCACGGTAGCGATCTCGATCATGAAACGAACCCTTGGCGTGAGACCCAGAATGTCGTCCATCGTTCCCGTGTAAAGCATCACGGTCATAGCCATCACAACCACGAAAAGCTCCGAACCGTCTCCGAAAACACTCGTACTGCCGAGACCTACAACCGCACCCAGAAATACGCAAACTCCGCCCAGAATTGGAACAGGACGCCGCTGAAGCTTCCGGCTCGACGGCTCGTCCACGATGTCCTTCAGCTCCGCGATACGAACCATCCACGGATGGACGTACCATACGCACAACAACCCCAACGAAAACGGCAACAAAATCTCCCCGATCACCAAATATAATGTATCCATGGCCAATGCCCGATTAATTTTTCCGTATGGATTAAGACACGAAAAACGACCGCACCGGAGACATCCGGCGACACGAAAGGCGGATCGCAAAAAAAATCGGAATGCGGCTTTTTTACGGAAAGCCCCGAAACCGTATCGCGGAAGGGATCAGAGCGCTTCCAGCAACTGCACCGGAAGCGTTACGAGCGCCACGGCGGCCACCCCTTCGAGCATGACCACCACGCGTTTGTCCCGCGTGCCCTTGACCCGCACGAACACCCCTTCGACGCCCTCGAAGACACCTCCGCGAACGCGGACGCGGTCCCCGGCCCCGAAGCGGACCTCTTCGGGCTGAAGATAGATCAGGTGCTCGTCGTCGGAACTCGCCACGGTAATGAAATGACGCATCTGCTCGTCGGGAACGACGATCGGCTCGGTATGTCCGTCCACCCGGTGCGTAAGGTATTGCAAAAACAGATAGCGGGATTTCAGCTCCCTGATGCTGGACGGCGTCGTACGGACGAAGATCAGATTCCTAATCGCCGGGACCGACTTGCGGACCCTGCGGCGACCGCAGACCTCGACGACGCTGCGCATCGGAACGAAGTTTTCGACTCGGACGGCGTCCAGTATGTCTTTGGCTTTCAGCGAACGGTTGAATACCGCGCTCATGGCCCACCACTTCTCCTGTTCGGGTTGTCCCATGCCGTCGAACTTGGCGCGCTTTTCTATACGGATATACCTTTGGCTCCTCGACTGACAGACAAATACATATCAATCAGCCAATTACACCCTCTCCCATACAAAAGCACCATTCTCTGTCCCCTATGTAAGAATCCTGAAGGATTCGGGTGTAAAGGTAAACATATTTCTCGAAAGAAACCAATTTTCGCCGCTTTTTTACCCCGAAAATCCCCCCCCCCTAATTTTTAATACATTAATAATCACACGATTACATATACAACTGTTTATATGCGACTGACGAAACGAAGTCCGAAAAAACCCGAAAAGTCCCGTTTCCCGTCCCGGAAAGGAGACGGACCGGGCCGTAAATTCCACTCTCCGACCGGAAACGCCCCCCGACGACAGGAAGCAGAGGAGCGACCGGCACGGAAACCGGACAGCCGACGACCGGAAACGACCGGATCGCCGGACGAACGCCTCAAACCGACCGACAGGACAACCGGCCGGATGACCTGCCGAAATGCGGCTGCGCCGAAACGACGGGCGGGACGTCCCCTTCCAGAGAGACGTCCCGCCCGTCGTTATCCGGATGCCGCCGGAACTACTTCTCCGTTCCGGCCTTTTTCGGTTCGGCCTTCACCTTAAGCGAGGCGAAGCCCTCGACGATATTCGCATCGTCGTTCTTCGACGCATCATAGACCACCGTCACCTCCTTTTTCGGGAGGTCCACCCGCACGTCCTTGATGCCTTTGCCCAGCGACGGCACGTTGTCCATGATCTTCTTCACGCAGTGGTCGCACTCGATGTCGGTCACGAACACCGTCGTCACGGTCTTTTTCTCCTTCTTCGCGGATGCCGGGGCCGCGAACGCCCCCGCGCACAATACGAGCGCAAGGCAGATCGAAACTAACTTTTTCATATCGCACTTTTTTATTTGGGTTTTTCGGATCGTTGCTTCTCCGTCTCCCCGGCTCCGTCGGGAAGACACTCCCGCGACGGAGCCGGGGACGGATCAATAGAGGTTGAACCGCAGGCCGGCGTAGAACTTGCGCCCCATGAGCGGTCCCCAGACATTCATCGAGTTGAACCTGTAGTCGTAGGGATTCGCCGCATTGAGGATCGGGTCCTCCTGCCGGTAGTCGGCGATATTCTCGCAGCCCACGTAAATGTCGAACTTGCCCACCTTGCGGCTCACCTGCGCATAGAACATGGGATAGCGCGGCGAATAGCGGCTGTCGGCCAGGTCGCCCGTCTGCGTCGGGATGCGCGCCGGACCGTTGAGCTGCGCCGTGGCGTCGAACACCCAGCGGCGGAACTTCGTGGCGTACTGGATATTGAGCAGCGTCTTGTACTCGCTCACCAGCGGCCGCTCGACACGGGCCGTCGTGCCGTCCGGACGGTCGATCGTCATGCGGCTGTCCGTGTAGCGGAACGTGGCGAAAATGTCGAGCCGCTCGACGGGCGTCCACGAGAAGTCGATCTGGTAGGTGTCGGTGAACGACCGTCCGTCGCTGTCGTAAACCCGGATCGTCTGCGCATCGTACTCCTGATCGACCACCACCGAGTTGCAGAACTGCGTGCGGAAGTAGTCGAAGCTCAGCGTCGCGTCGCCCGGATTCACCAGTCCGAAGGTCTGCGTGAGGCTGCCGCCCAGCGTGAGAGCCTTCTCCAACCGGTCCAGATCGCCCAACGCGGGAATCACCAGTTCGCGGCCCGTGGCCAGCATGCCGATATTGTCCGTAATGACGTTCGTCGAACGGTAGCCCAGTCCGGCCGAGGCGCGGAGCGTCGTCGAAGGGGTGACGTTCCACTTCACATGGCCGCGCGGCGTGAGGAAAAAGCGGTCGTAGAAAGCGTTGTAGTCGCCGCGGAGGCCCGCCACCACCGAGAACTTGTCCCGGACGGCATACGTGTATTCGGCATAGGCCCCGACCTCCTCCTCGTCGCGGCCGAAATCGTACGCACGGTCGCTGCCGAGCCACGGCGTATCGTTGCCGAGCGTCTCGCGGTAGTAGTCCAGATGGGCCTGCACGCCGACGTTGAGCGACGAACGGTAGGTGAAGTAGTGATTATACATCAGATTGAGCGCCAGCGAATTCTGGTTTCCGCTGTAGTCGTTCAACCCGAAATAGGCCTCCTCGTCGAAATGGTCGAAGTCGGCCACGAAGGCCAGGTTCGAGCGCATCTCGTCCTGCTCCGCCTCGTCATAGACCGACGGTCCCACGGGCATTCCGACCTTGAAATAGCCGTTGGCGTTGCGGTTGCGGATATGCGACCCGTAGAGGGGCATCCGCGTGCCCTCCGTCTGCCAGTCCCAGTCGCGGAACATCGCCTCGCGCATGGCGTCGGTGTTCCGGTAGTCGAGCATGCCTCCGAGGCGGCTCTCCTGCACGAATTTCCAGCCCCAGCGGACCTGCGTGCCGTTGTCGGCCGCATAGAGCCACTTGTTGGCCACGTTGAACTGCGCCGACCTGGGCAGGTCGCGGAATCCGTCGTGGTTGTGGTCCATCTTCCGCACGTCCGTATCGCCCGAGCCGTGCAGCAGGATGACGCTCGAGAGCTTCTTGTCCCGCGACACCGGAAAGGCCGTCGATACGTTGGCCTCGGGGCGCAGCTCGTCGTCGAGATAGAGGTTCACGAAGAGCCGCTCCGAATCGGTGGGCTTGCGGTGTTCGAGGTTGATCTGCCCGGTGATGGCCTCGTGCCCCGCCGTCACCGACGCCACGCCCTTCGACACCTGGATCGAATTGAGCCACATGCCGGGCGTATAGCTCAGCCCGTAGGGGGCGCTCAGGCCCCGCATGATCGGACGGTTCTCGTCGAGAATCTGCGTGTAGGTCCCCGCCAGTCCGAGCATCTTGATCTGCCGGGCGCCGGAGATGGCGTCGCTGTAACCCACGGTCACCGAGGCCGAGTTCTCGAACGACTCCGCCAGATTGCAGCAGGCCATCTTGCAAAGGCCCGCGAAGGAGATCATCTCCCCCTTGACGATGCCGTCGCGCTTGACGAAGTTGCCGCTCAGGTTGCCCTCGACGACGACGCCCTCTAGCTCGACGCCCTCGGCCCGGAGCGCGAAGTCGGCCCGCTGCACCGCCTCGTCGATCCGGAGCGTGTCGTTCACGTAACCCAGATACGACGCCACCAGACGGTCGTAGCCCTTCACGCGGTGGAGCAGGAAGGCCCCTTCGGCATCGGTCGAGGCGCCGACGGTCGTGCCGGCCCAATAGACCGACGCCCCGGCCAGCGGCCGGTCGTCCGCATCGCGGACCGCGCCCCGTATGTCCTGCGCCCGGAGCGTGCCGCCCGCGGCGATGAAAAATGCGCTTAACGCGAAATATACGAATCGTTTCATGTCTTTTTGGTTTCGTTCCGCAGGCAAAGGTAGGGAAAAGCCCCTGCAACCGGGTTGCAATCTTCCGCACCCCGTCCCGGGAGCCCTCAGCCCCGGACCTTCGCCCTGCATTCGGGGCACAGCCCCTTGATGAGGTAGTTGATTTCCCGCGCCTCGAATCCGGCCGGATAGCGCACGGCGGGGACGTGTTCGCCGGGCAGGCAGAACGTCTTCCCGCACGCCTCGCAATGGAAGTGGCAGTGCAGCTCGCCGAGGCGGCAGGCGTGGTCGTTGCGACACACGCAGTACTTCGCCGAACCGCTGCCGTCCTCGATGACATGCAGCAGGTGGCGCTCCGTGAAGAGCACGAGCGTGCGGAATATCGACGACTTGTCGATCCCGTCGGTCGCCTCCTCCAGATCGGCCAGGCTGAACGTCCCTTCGAAACGCTCCGTCGCCTCCAGCACGAGCATCCGCACCGCCGTGGGACGGATGCCGTGGCGCAGCAGCACCTCTTCGCAATGTTTCGTATCCATCGGATCCGCATTACGGTCCCGACGCCCGGAAACGGTCCGGTGCGCCGGGTCAAATTTCACAATCGGGGAATTTCGGGAAACGGAGAGCCCGTTTCGCGCGAACGGCCGGAAGCGTGTCCGGCCCGACCGTCCCGGAGACGGTCATCCGCGGGCCGGAGGGGCCCGGAATCCGACGGCCGGCAGAGCCGGGTCCGTCACGAAGGGCGTCCGACGCTCGGCCGCAACGGGCCGCAGCGCCTGCATATCCGCCGGCTCCGGACACGCTGCCAGGGCGGGCGGCAGGTCCGTCACGACGCAGCGCACGCACTTCCCGCCGTCGTCCGACGCGGAGAGATAAAGTTCGATATCGGTCGAATGGAGGTCGTCGCAGCACACGCCGCCGAACATGCCGTCGGCGACCGGTTCCGCCCCGGAGACGGGGCAGCCGTGGTTGCAGAGGTGCGCGGCGCGGACCGGCGACGCCAGGCACTCGCACGAAAGCGATGCCGCGGCCGTCCCCGCCGTCATCAGCAGATAGACGGCGAGCAATGCCAGCGCTATGAGACTCCTCCTTGCCTTCATTCGGTCCTCCCCGTCCGGAGAAACGGGTCGGAGGCAAAAGTATAAAAATTTCCCGAAACCGCCCAATTTTTCTACCTTTGTACTATGGAAACGCACGAAGAGAGGATTCACGAGGTGCTGCGCCGCTGGTGGGGCTTCGACTCGTTCCGCCCCGTGCAGGAGCAGATCGTCCGCGCGGCGATGGAGGGGCGCGACACGCTGGCGCTGATGCCCACCGGAGGCGGCAAGTCGCTCACCTACCAGGTTCCGACGATGGCCCGCGAGGGGCTGTGCATCGTCGTCACGCCGCTCATCGCCCTGATGAAGGACCAGGTGGACCGGCTCCGCGCGCGACGCATTCCCGCCGTGGCGATCCACTCGGGCCTCTCGCCGCGGCAGATCGACATCGCGCTGGACAACTGCGTCTATGGCGACGTGAAGTTCCTCTACGTGGCCCCCGAACGACTCGCCACGGAGGCGTTCCGGCTGCGCGTCGTGCGGATGAACGTCTCGCTGCTGGCCGTGGACGAAGCCCACTGCATCTCGCAGTGGGGCTACGACTTCCGCCCCTCCTACCTGCGCATCGCCGAGCTGCGCGAACGGCTGCCGGGGGTTCCGGTGCTGGCGCTCACGGCCTCGGCGACGAAGCCCGTCGCCAAGGACATCATGCGCCACCTGCGCTTCGCCGAGCCGCACATCCTGCGCAGCAGTTTCGCGCGTCCCAACCTCTCGTACAGCGTCCGCCGCACGGACGACAAGCAGGGGCAACTGCTGCGGCTCGTGCAGAACGTCCCGGGATCGGGCATCGTCTATATGCGCACGCGCGAAGGGACCGAGCAGGTCGCCGACATGCTGCGCCGGCAGGGTGTCACGGCCGCGGCCTACCACGGCGGGCTGGGCCACGCCGAACGGGCGCTGCGCCAGGAGGAGTGGCTCGCGGACAAGGTCCGCGTGATGGTGGCCACCAACGCTTTCGGCATGGGCATCGACAAGCCCGACGTGCGCTTCGTGGTCCACTACGCGCTCTGCGACTCGCTCGAGAGCTACTATCAGGAGGCGGGCCGCGCGGGCCGCGACGGACGCCGCGCCTACGCGCTGCTGCTCGTCGCGGCGGACGACAGCGACCGCATCGCACGCCGCTTCGAGCAGGAGTTTCCGCCGCTGGAACGCGTCAAGGAGATCTACGAGCGGGTCTGCTCCTACCTGCGCGTGGGCATCGGCGAAGGCGGCGGCTCGTCGTACCTGTTCAACCTCCACGACTTCTGCGCCCGCGAACACCTCTGGTCGGGGACCGTCGCCGGAGCCCTGAAGCTCCTCCAGCAGAACGGCTACCTCACGCTGACCGACGCACAGGACAACCCGGCGCGCATCCTCTTCTGCATCAGCCGGGACGAGCTTTACAAGCTCCGCGTCCGGCGCGACGACCTGGACCACTTCATCCGCACGATCCTGCGCCTCTACAACGGCGTCTTCACCGAGTTTCGCCCCATCGACGAAGGGGAGCTGGCCACGTGGAGCGGCTACACCGTCGAGCGGGTCCGGGAGCTGCTCAAAACGCTCTGGCAGCTGCGCGTGATCCGCTACATCCCCTCGAACCGCTCGCCGATCCTCTTCCTGAACGAGGAACGGCTGCCCCGCGAGGACCTCTACATCGCCCCCGAGACCTACCTCCGAAGGCAGCAGCTCATGCGCGAACGCTTCGAGCGCATGGTCGCCTACGCCGCCAACGGCGAGCGCTGCCGCAGCGCGGTGCTCGAATCCTACTTCGGGGCCGACGACCCCGCGCCGTGCGGCGTCTGCGACATCTGCCTCGCGCGCAAACGGGCCGCGAAGGCCGCCCGGGACGCGGATGCCGGCGTCTCCCCCGCCGCCGCTCCCGACGACGAGGCCCTCGCGGAGGAGCTTCTGCGCCGCCTGGCCGCATCCCCGGCCGACCCGCATACGCTGGCCACCGAAACGGCCTGCGACCCCGGACGGCTGACGCGCCTCCTGCGCGAATTGCTCGAAAGGGGCAAAATCGCGGCCGACAAAACGGGAATATTGAAAATTAATGAGTAATTTTGCGGGAACATCCGTCGAATGACTACCAGAAACGACTTCATAGACAAGATCAGCAACGAACAGACCGCCCTGCTGCCGGCCATCGAGTTCCGCGGCGAAATCCGCGTCGTCGAGCAGGAGCGCGACATCGCCGCCGCCTGCAAATACCTCGCCGCCCAGCCCGTGCTGGGCTTCGACACCGAGACGCGCCCGTCGTTCCGCCAGGGGGTGACCTTCCGCGTCTCGCTGCTGCAACTCTCCTCCCCGGAGGTCTGCTACCTGTTCCGGCTCAACCGGATTCCGTTCGACCGGGCGATCCTCCGCCTGCTCGAGAGCCGCGAGGTGCTCAAGATCGGCGCCGACGTGGCGGGCGACCTGCGCTCGCTGCGCCAGATACGCCACTTCCGCGACGGCGGGTTCATCGACCTGCAAACGATCGCGCCCCAGTGGGGCATCGAGGAGAAGAGCCTGCGCAAACTCTCGGCCATCGTGCTCGGGCAGCGCGTCTCGAAGGCGCAGCGGCTGAGCAACTGGGAGGCCGCGACGCTCACCGACAAGCAGCGTCTCTACGCCGCCACCGACGCATGGGTCTGCACGCGCATCTACGAGCGGCTGCTGCGCACACCGAAAAAAACGATTCGCAAATGATACCGCAAATCTACCTGCGGCGGGGCAAGGAGGAGTCGCTCCTGCGCCGTCATCCGTGGATCTTCTCCGGAGCCATCGACTACATCAAGGCCGAGGAGGAGTCCGAAATCGCCGAAGGGGCGCTGGTCGAGGTCTTCGACCACAAGGGCGCCTTCATCGCCCGGGGACACTACCAGATCGGTTCGATCGCCGTGCGCGTCCTCTCGTTCGAACGCGAGGAGATCGACCAGGCGTGGTGGAACCGCCGCCTCCGCGTGGCCCTCGACGTGCGGCGCACGCTCGCGCTCACCGACGATCCCTCGACGACCTGCTACCGCCTCGTCCACGGCGAGGGAGATTCGCTTCCGGGGCTGGTGGTGGACATCTACGGCTCCACGGCCGTCGTGCAGTGCCATTCGGTGGGCATGTACCGCTCGCGGCAGCAGATCGCCGGGGCGATCCGCGCCGCCTACGGCGACCGCATCACGGCCATCTACGACAAATCGTCGCAGACGCTCCCCTTCAAGGCCGACCTCGGAGCCGTGGACGGATACCTCTGGGGCACGTCGGACCATGCCTCGCAGGTGGTGCTCGAAAACGGCGAGAAGTTCTGGGTGAACTGGGAGAAGGGGCAGAAAACGGGCTTCTTCCTCGACCAGCGCGAAAACCGCGAGCTGGTGAAGCGTTACGCCCGGGGGCGCACCGTACTCAACACCTTCTGCTATACGGGCGGCTTCTCGGTCTACGCCCTCTCGGGCGGGGCGCGCGAAGTCTGTTCGGTGGACTCCTCGGAGCGGGCCGTGGCGCTGGCCACGGAGAACATGCGGCTGAATTTCGGTCCGGACGCCCCCCACAGCGAAGTCGCGGCCGACGCCGTGGAGTACCTGCGCGACATCGGCGACCGCTACGACCTGATCATCCTCGACCCGCCGGCCTTCGCCAAACACCACAAGGTGCTGGGCAACGCCATGCAGGGTTACAAGCGGCTCAACGCCCGGGCGCTGTCGCAGATCCGCCCCGGCGGGATTCTCTTCACCTTCTCCTGCTCGCAGGCCGTGTCGAAGGAGCTGTTCCGCACGACGGTCTTCTCGGCCGCCGCGATCGCCGGCCGCCGCGTGCGCATCCTGCACCAGCTCACGCAGCCGGCCGACCATCCGATCAACATCTACCACCCTGAAGGGGAGTACCTCAAGGGGCTGGTGCTCTATGTCGAATAACCCCTTTCCAAACCGTCTCCGACCATGAAACGACTGCTCACCCTCCTCGCAGCCTGCATCGCAGCCTGCGCCGCCACGGCCCAGAGCCGCATCGAAACCTTCACCTTCCGCAGCGCCCTGCTCGGCGCCGAAAAGACCTGCTCGGTCTATCTGCCCGCCGGCTACGACGACTCGGGGCGGAGCTATCCGGTGCTCTACCTGCTGCACGGCGCCAGCGGCTACCACGGCGACTGGGCCGAAAAGGGCAACATGCGCCAGATCGCCGACGAGGCCATCGCCGCCGGCACGGCGCTCCCGATGATCGTCGTCATGCCCGACGCCTCGGGTACGGGCGAGAACTACACGGGCGACCGCATGGGATACTTCGACGTCCCGGGCTGGCCCTACGAACGCTTCTTCTTCGAGGAGTTCGTCCCGGCCGTCGAACGGCGCTACCGCATCTGCGGCGACAAGGCCCGCCGCGCCATCTCGGGCCTCTCGATGGGAGGCGGCGGCACGGCGGTCTATGCCCTGCGCCACCCCGAGCTCTTCGGCTCGGCCTGCCCGATGAGCGGCCTTCTGGAAGCCTACGGCGACCCGGGCGAGAACGCCTTCCGCCGTTCGGTGGCCGAGAACAACCCCGTGCAGATGGTCCGCGACCTCTCCGACGCGGAGGCCGCCGCGCAGCGCACCGTCCGCTGGTGGGTGGACTGCGGCGACGACGACTTCCTGGCCCTGGCCAACATCCACTTCTACGAGGCCATGCGCCTGCGCGACATCCCGCTGCAATACCGGATGCGCGACGGCGGCCACACGTGGCGCTACTGGCAGACCGCACTGCACGACATCCTCGCCTTCGTTTCGGTCGGCTTCGCCGAATAGATCCCGTCGGAAAGCCCCCTCGCAAACCCGGGCAATCGCCCCGGAGCGGGTCCGGATGAGGGTCCGGGTCACACATGCCGCCCCTCCCGCGGGCGGCATTTCTTCTCCGAACGCGAATTCTCCGGGCGACCGGGTCCCTGCGCAGTCCGGCTTCATGTCGTTTCTCACGGGCCCCGTCCCGTAGAAAACCGAAGCGCAGCGAAAGCCGTATCGGCTAATTCGCTACGCTTCGCTCAATTCTACCATCCCCGCCGTGCGTTCATTTGTTTCAACGCATCGGCAAGAGCTCTTTCATTCGAAATCGGTCATCGGCCCGGCATGCACCGGGAACAGCCGGGACCGACAATGATTTGACCCGTCATTCGCTTTTCAGCCGCAGGCCATTCAACTTGATGTAAGTCCGGTCGCCTCCCGAAATCGCGCGGAGCAGGATATCCTCCCCGCAGGTCAGCTCCCGCTTGTCGTCCGACACCCCGAAACGCAGGTCGATGCGCTCCGTTCCGCGTCCGTCTGCCGTGCCGACGAGCACCTGAGAGATCAGCAGGGTCCGGGTCGCCGGGTCGTAGGTATATACGCACGCTTCGTCCGTCACGTCCGTATCCCTGAACCAGACGGTATCGTAAACCGTAGCCTTGAATTTCGCATATCCCTGCTTTTCGTTCCCGCTGAAATCCGAGTCGAGCCGGATCGTAACGGAACCTTTGGTCGGCTCATTGCCGAAGATCGCGATTGCCGAATCCTTGTCGAACGAGGCGGAAAATACGCTGGGACCGTCCCATACGCCGGATGAAACCGCCGAATAGGTCATCTTTTGCATGTCGATCGCAAACTCGCTCCGTTCCGCCCCGGAGACGAAGGCGACGACCGATCCCTGAAGCGTGTAAGCGCCTTCCGCATCGCCATAGACGGCGTGTCCGAATCCGTCGAGCGTGAGTTCCGGTCCGCTGCCGCTTCCGGGCCTGTAAGTCCCCGCCTCTTTGCCGCGCAGGGTGAAGACGGGGGTTCCGGTCTCCGGATCGTACGAATAACGGAACAATGCGGCGGTCTCGTCGGAAACCGTCGCCTCCGAATTTTCACCGATGCTCGCCCCCTTCTCGAATTCCAGATCGACCGGCCGGGCGCTCCGGATCCCACGCTCGACATAGTACCAGCTTTTCGCACCGGCCCTGTTCAGTTCGATCAGGTAACGGGAGCCGTACGAATCGCTCGCCGCACTGACGAATTCGAAGTCGGCGGTACTCGTGAAATAGTATTTGACATTGTCGGGCTTGTCGTCTATCAGGTCGTTGATATACACGAACGCGTCGCCGCCTTCGAACCAGCTGCCGCCGGCTCCGAAATCCATTTCTCCGTAGCCGTCGTCACTGAACTCTGCGAGATATTCGAAGCGGTTTTTCGCTTCGTCGAATTCGTAGCAGCCGTCGAAATCGAAGCGGTTGGCATCCGTCGATTTTACGAAATACGAGGTATTCGTCTTCAGTTCCATCGAGAATTCCGACGAGTTGCCCCTGATAACCTGTGTCTTGGAAGCCGTAAGCTGGAAACCTTTGTATGTTCCGACGAACGGCTTGCCGACGTAGTCGGTTTTCTCGACGGCGGACGTTTCGATCAGAATCGGCTCGTCCGGCATGACGCAGGACCAACATTCGCCCATATCCGGATCGTCGGTCTGATACGTGTACTCGATATTGTTTCCCGTGGTCTGTCCCGTGATCTTCACCTGACCGTCATAACCCAGGTCCGCGCTCCACATGAATTTGACTATGCCGTACATACATTCGTCGAATACCGGGGGAACCGCCTCCCAGTCGTCGCAACAGTTGAGCATCCGGAGACTGGTGTGTTCACCCTGTTTGAGCGAGATGAGGTGTCTTTCCAGATCGGTCGCCACCGTGAGCGTCACCTCCTCGGCCGGCATCGTGAAACGGTATTTCCAGGTGACGGTCCCACTGGAGACCAGTTCGCAGGGAGTGTCGTTGAACAGACAGGCCGAAACGGCGAACATGCCGTTCGTCACGACGATTTCGACGTCCACGACTTCGCCCGCTACGGCCGTTTTGGCGACGGCGACGGTATATTCTTGCGAAACGGGGGCGTTGATCGGGTACTCTTCGGGCTTGAACTCCTGGATAATGACTCCTAACGTGACGTCCCGTTCGGGCATGACGAATTCGAACGTACCGCCCCGGGTGTCGCCGGCAACCTGCTCGCAGGCCACGCCGTTCGCGGAGACGAACTTCAGGTAATGGTTTTCGCTGGTGACTTCGACCTCGACGGATACCGTCTCTCCGGCTCCGGCGGCTGTCGGAGCGGTGATCCTGTAATACGCCGCCATTTCGTTCTGGGATACGGAAATGGCGTACGGCTTTTCATTCACTTCGGAGTCGCTGTCGTCACACCCTCCCCCGACGAGCAGGGCGCACAAGGCGAAAAGGCCGGACAAGGCTTTGAAATACGAGTTTTTCATGGGCGTAAGTTTTTAAGATGGCAATCGGGTTGGAAAAAATCCGTTCCGCGGCCGAATCATTCGCATCGCTTCATGCAGGGCATCATGCCGTTCCGGTTATCCGACCGGTCACGGCACAAGGCGATCCGAAAAACTGTTCCGGTCGCAGAACGGATTTCGCGGAGAGGACGGATGCGGCGAGTTACAGCATCCGCTTCATTTCCGGCGAAGAGCCGGCACGGGACGTCCGGGCATCGCGCACGTCGTCCGGAATCGTCGTCCGGGAATATACGCTGGTTTCGGCCGGCTCGGTCCGGGCGGTCATCGTCAGGGTGTTCCCGTCATTCGTCAGTTCGAAATCGTAACCGCTGCCCCAGCTCTCGCCGTCGTCGTACACTCCGGTCAGCCGGGTTCCGTCGATCGAATAACGCCCGGTGTATCTGGTGTAATCCGACGTTTCGACCTTCTGGTAAAGTCCGAATGTCGATGCCGAAGTGAATTCGACATATACCTCGAATCCTTCGGGAGCACTCTCCGACCAGGAAGTGAGGCGCCATTCGCCTACGATTTCCGACTGAATGTTGGGGGCATCGTCGTCATCCGAACAGCTTGCGGCGAAGATGCCGAGCAGGGAGAAAACGAGCAGATGATAAAGATGTTTTTTCATTGCAAGCACTGTTTTTATAACCAACCTCCGTTTGCTGCGCCGGCCGAACGGGCGATGACGGCGAATTCCTTGGTGACGACCATGCCGCCCATCACCACGCCCGTTCCGGGTTTCGTGCCGCCGGCTATCGCCGAAACCTTGATTTTGGCCGATCCGGGTTTCGTGCATTTGATCATCAGTTTTCCATTATACATTTTGGGAGCCGCCTTGATGCCGAGCTTTTCCATATCCTTGGCCGACATCCGGATATCGGTGTAGGTGAGGTCTTCGGCCCCCTGTCCGAAATGCTGCGTCAGCGGAATGAGCTGCACCTCGCCCACTGCGACCCGCAGACAGGGCGTTCCCTCGATCTGCATGAGCAACTGATAGGCGTCGGTAATGCCGGTGCCCATTTTGCCGCGGTAAATCGACACGTCGGCGATCGTGGCCTTCGAGCCTTCGCCCAGCCGGGAGTCGATTTCATTGACCGAGGTGAGCAGCATGGTCTTGAATTCGTCGAGCGAGAATTTCTTCCCCTTCTCCAAGGCATAGGAGAGGCCGAGTGCGGCGACGCCCGAGACGTGCGGGCAGGCCATCGAGGTTCCCTGCATGTAGCCGTAATCCGCCCCGTTGCTCGTTTCGGAGCAGAGCGTCGAAAGTACGCCGGCCTTCTCGCCGCCGCTCAGACCGCTCGTTTCGCCGCCGGGGGCCGCGATATTGCAGCCGGGACCGTAGTTGGTGTAGTTGGCCGGCAGGTAGTCGGGCGAGAACGAGGTGACGGAGATATAATCACGATAACCCGCCGGATAGCCGGACATGGCCGTCGATTCGTTGCCGGCGGAAAAAACGATCAGTCCGCCGTCGAGGGCCTCGCAGTTCTTCTGGGCGGCGAAGTACTGGAGCGCCTCGTAGTCCATCGGCGATCCCTTGATGAACATGTTGTCCGACGTGTATATTCCCGCCTTGACGCCCCACGAGCACTGGAGGATGGAGGCGCCGTGATCCGCGGCGTATTTTATGGCGCGGCTCGACACGAGGGCGTCGCCCGTCTGGTCGCCCGAGAAGATCTGGCACGACATCAGACGCACGCCGTCTCCGTTGCCCGTACCTCCGGCCACGCCGCAGACGCCGATGCCGTTGTTATTGACGGCGGCCACCGTGCCCGCTACGTGCGTTCCGTGGCCCGAATCGCCCTTCTGGTCCCATGAAACGGGACCGTCGGCAGCGAAGTTCCATCCGTGAATGTCCTGGCTGTTGTATTCGGGCGAAGGGTTCGGATTGGTCCACATGTTGGCCGCCAGATCCGGATGGGTGTATTTCACCCCTTCGTCCACGATGGCGACGATGACTTCGGGATTGCCTGCCGTGAGCTTCCATGCGTCGGCCACATGGATGTCGGCTCCGGCCACCGATGTCGTGGCGACGGCCTGGTCGGCATTGTTGATGTAATGCCACTGCCAGAAAAGATTCGGGTCGTTGAAATCCGCCGTGACCAGGGCGCGGGTCCGGTCGCCCGCCGTCGCGTGGAACGGATAGGTCTTGCAGTCGGAAGCCCGGTAGAGACGGGTACGGAACTGCACTTTCGAGATTTCGGCGACACCCGCGAGTCTTTCGGCCGCCTTGTCGAGGTCCTCCTCCGCTGCGAACCGGAGCACATACCATCTGTGAAGCCCCGCCGCACGGGTGCGGGCCTCGTGTTCGCCGGCTTCGGGGAAGACGCGCTCCAGCGAGGTGACGTGCAGGTCGGTCAGGATCTCATCGACGGATGCGATGCCCGAACGGGTCAGCGCCGAACGGGTCCCGGCCGCATTCAGTGCGTACTGTTCGAGACTGGGAATGGCTTCTTCGCCGAATTTTACGATGAGCGAACCGGCCACGGCGTCGTCCGACGTATTGCAGATTTTGCCCGAAGTCTCGATTTCGGGAGCGGAATCCCCGCGGTTCGGTATCTCCTGCATGGGGTCCGTCGAGCAGGCGGCCAGCAGCAGGGAGGCGAAAATCAGGAGTTTCGTTTTGTTATGCATATATCATGCTGATTTTTGAGTCCGGCAGGTTGTTTCTGGCTTGGAAAAAGGGAGAGGCCGGCACTTGCCGGACGACCGGCCTCTCCCGATCCGATATTACTTGAGCGTGACTTCGGCAGCGGCCGTTTTCCGGAACCGGAGTTCCGACCCCGAACTGTCCGCGCGCCGCACGGCGTCGCTGAATCCGACCGCAGCCCTTACGGCTTTCGCTTCGGGAGCCGATGCGGGCAGGAATCCTTTCGCACAGTCGGTCGGCACGGTTTTGACGGAGCCGCGTCCTGCGGAAACGGAGAATTCGGGCCGTTCGACGCAATTCCGCGGCTGCCGGAGCTCTGCGGCCATTCGGCGCAGTTCTGCGATCCGCTCTGCGGCCAGTTCGGGAATGCCGCCCATATCCTTGGCGGGATCGACGAGCAGCATGTCCGTAAGGATCGAATAGGGGGTCGTCGTACTCAACGTATATAGATAACGGAACGTGGCCCCCTGCTCGACATAGTTCGGGGTGGGCACGAAATAGATGTAACCGTCGGCCACGGCGCCTCCGATGAACGGATAATTGACCGCATAGAGGGCTTCGGGGTTCTCCTCCGAGACGCAGCCGGAGATGATGTCCTCGCCGTTGATGACACCGATCGGGTCCTGCGAAAGCATCGGAGAGATGGCGCCGGTTATGCCTGCAAGCGGAGCCGAGGCCGGAACGTAAACCGCCGGAATCTGGCCGCCTTCGTCGAACGTGAGACCGGTAAGGCCCGTAATGGTCAGCAGATCGACCGAACTGTCTTCCGTCGGATCGTCTTCGATGGTCACCGTGCCGATCTTCCGGCGCATCTGCTTATCGTCCATGACGTTGATGGCATAATAGTTCCATTCGGTCGAAATCAGGTACTCCTTCGAGGGCTGCTCGTCCTGCGGCAGGAAGTCCGAGTAGAGGAACTCGCTCTCCAGCCCCGGGTTGTATTTGCCGGTGGTCCGGATGGACGCCGTGAAGAGTTCGCTGACATACCCGTTGCTGGCCAGTCCGGCGAACGTGTACTCCGTGTCGCCGTTCAGCCCCGTGAGCATGATGCTGTAATGTCCGCCGTTGATGGCATCGAGCTGCTCTTTGGTGAAATCCTTGCCCATCTGCTGGAGGAAAGCCGTCATGTCCAGTCCCTGGATGGCGTCCGTCTTGAAGACACCGTACTTGACGGATTCGATCTCCTCGCCGTAGGCCCAGAATTTCGCCGCATTGTCCGTCGTAATGCCCTGTCCCGCGAATTCGTTCGTGGCTTCGAGCCCGATGCTGAGGATGACGGAAACCTCGTCGCCCTTGGCGACATATCCGAACGGAATGGAGGCATAGCCCTGCATTTTCAGGTTCTGCGACGCCGTTTCGCCGCCCTCCGGATTCGCCTCCCCGTCCGAACCGTAGATACAGCCTACGAGCGTGTACTTGCCCGTGCCGCCTTCCAGATCCTGCACGGAAATCGTTCCCGAAGCGGTGATCGTCTTGATGAGTTCCGCGGCGATCTTGCCGTCGGCCATCTCCTGTGCCTTGAGGCTCGCCTCGCCGTCGCTCAGACTGCCCGTGAAGATCGCATAGCGGAACTCCCGGGTGTCCTCGGAGAGGGTGGCGCCGATTTCGACGACTCCGTCCGCGGGTTCGCCTTTGGTGAGGGTCACCGAGTAGTCGTAGACCCTGGCTCCGGGAAGCATGATCCGCTGCAAGCCGTTGGCGTTGGCGTAGAAGAATTTACCGGCATATTCGCCTTCGCTCGGTTCGAGCACGATACCCTGCGCCGGGAAGGTAATCACGCCGTTATTGAGCGTGCCATATTGTCCGGCTGATTCGTCCATGGCGAAATTTTCCGGCGTCTGCGATGCGATGTACCACTCACCCATCTCGGCAAAGAGGGTCAGGCCGGTTGACTGGTAGGGAAAATAGACCTTGTTCGGATCCGAAGCATCGACATAGGTCCAGACGTCGCGGTTCTCGTGACTTACCTGTCCTCCGGCGAAGATGTTCATCAGCTCCGGCGTGTAGGCCTTCATGCGGTAATAGCCCTTCTTGTCCGAACGCTCGTAGATTTCGAGTTCGATTTCGGGATTCGGATTGGCATTGGGATTGTCTATCGAAGCGAAGTTGCCCAGAATGTCGTCGCGGTAGCGGCCTTTGGTCGCGCCGGTCTTTTCGTCGGTGACCAGCTCCCATTTGGCCAGCACGAGCGATATCGAGAGGGTCACCTTGTCGGGACCGTAAACCGAGGCGTAGCGCGGATCCTCGATGTCGATGTCGCAGGTGTAGGTCGTGCCCATTTGGGCCTTGGGGAAACTGATCGTAAAGGTCGTCTCGTCCTCTCCGGCATCGAATGCGATCGGCTCGACGACGAAAATATCCTCGACGTTGGACTTCACGACGACCGGAACGACGATCGGATCCACGGTGTTGCGCCGTTTGACCGTATAGGTCGCCTCGGTCTGGGCTCCCGGTTCGAACTCCAGATCGGTCCGGGTAGCCTGCTTCTTCGGGAAGTAGACACCGTAGCAATCGGGATTCTCCGCGGTTCCCTGCGTATAGTTCACGTCGTCCTCGCAGCCGGCAAGGACAAGAAGTGCCAGCAGGAACGGTAATATATGCTTGAATGTCTTCACGGTAATTTGCTTTTAGATTTGACAGCTTGATCGCAGATGGTCATCAGCCGTTCCACGGCTTGACCGTTTGCGAAGGATCGGGATTGTTCTGCGTGGCGATGACGGGGTTGTTCTGCGTCTCACCGCGCGAGATCACGAAGTTCCAGTAGGGTGCACGGCCTTCCGTATTCAGCCGGTACGAGGCAGGAGAGTTGGTTCCCACATAGCCCCGTCGGGTGGACATGTCGAGCCGCTTCATGTCGAACATGACGATGCCTTCGCCCCAGAACTCGATGCGCTTCTGGAGCATCAGCTCGTTGGTGAAACTTTCGACCGACGACGACATGTTCGTACAGTCGTAACCTCCGCCCACGATGCGGTAGTTGTTCATGAACTCATTGAGTAGCCGAATTCCTTCGCCAAGATTTTCATGCGCCTTGGCCTCGGCCTCGATGAAGTACATCTCCTCGACGCGCATGTAGGGATGGTCTGCGGCTCCGCCGACCTTGAAATCCTCATAAGCGCCCTGCGCCGGACGGAACTTGATGTTCGCGTAATCGGGCAGTTCATTGAAGTATTCCTTCCCCTCTTTGCGGCAGCTTTTGTAGTCGTAGGACTCCTTCTCCGGGTCTTTGCGGTCGGGATCGAGCCACGAATGGCGGCGGAAGTCGCGCAGGTCGATACTGTTGTAGAGGTTGCTGTTGATGCAGCGGCAGGCGTCGTTTCCGTAGGCGCTCCATGCGTTCTCGGTGCTCATGTGCGCCGTGAAGCAGAAGAGGTTGGCGACGCTCTCGCTCGGCAGGGCGAGGCCCCAGATCCAGGCATTGTTCGCCGTGGCGCTGTTGAAGCCGTTCGTGGGGTCTTCCCACTGCTCCTGCGTCAGGGGGGCGTGCAGCCGCTGGCGGTGATGGCCTGCCGGGCGTACTCGGCCGCCTGCGCATAAGCGGCATTGTCCTCCTTCGCCGTGCCCCGCTCGAGCCAGGCCCGGGCCTTCAGTCCGTAAACCAGCGCCAGGCTGATCGTGTACTTGTCGGGGGCCGTAAAGCCGCTCAACAGCTCTTCGGCCTTGTCCAGGTCGGGGAAGATCACCTTGTCGTAGATGTCATCGACCTTGGCGCGGGGGTTGTTCTTGACCTCGGCCTCGGTGGTCTCGGGCAGCACGACGGGCACGCCCAGCCCGAGAACTTCGGGCGCTTCGGTGTAGTTGTTCTCCTTGAACTCGTACAGACGCACCAGATCGAGGTAGAACATGGCCCGATAGGCGTAGGCGAAGCCCAGATAGGACTTCTGCGTGGCGTCGAGCGAGGAGAAGTCCGAGGCGTCGATCTGCTTGATGACGTTGTTGGCCGCCATGATCCACGCATAGTAGTTGTTCCACGTGAGCGCGCCCACGGCATAGTCGGCCCCGAGCGCTTCGTTGGTTCCCCACTGTGCGAACCAGTCGTAGCCGATATTGCCGCCGATGGCGATGTCGCCCGTCATGGATTCCGTGGCGATATGGATGGCCGGCAGGGCGAAGTCCCAGGCTTGGCCATCCTGTGCGTAACCCGCGGAACCGGCCTGTACGAGCGAGGCCGGAATACCCTCGATCAGCGTTTCGAGGGTCACCTGATCCTCGGTGGCTATTTCATAGGGGTCGGCTTCTTTGATGCAACTGCTTGCCAGCAAAGCCGCCGCCAGCGTCGCGAGCGTTATGTTTGTCGCTTTTTTCATAGTATATCGTTTGTCGTAAAGTGATTGAGGCCGATTAGAATTGGATGTTGATACCGCCCGAAATCGTCCTTACGGGCGAATAGGTGGCCTGGCTCGTCGATCCCGAATAGGAGTAGCGGGGATCGAATCCCTGACGCTTGGACCAGTACCAGACATTCTCGCAGGCCAGGTAAACGCGCACCTTCTCGATTCCGACCTTCTTGGTGAATTTCGCCGGCAGCGTGTAGCCGAAGTTGATGTTTTGCAGGTTCAGATAAGAGGCATCCATGAGGAAACGATCCGACATGTTGTTCTGATCCTTGTCTTCATACTGCAAACGCGGGATGTCCGACGACGCATTGTCCGCCGACCATGCCTTGAGGATGTCCTTGTGCCAGTTCATGCCCGTCGTCTTGTTGGCCGGCGAGTACATGGCCGCCGCATAGCCCGAGTCGTAGGCCAGGCCGCCGATCTGGTAGGTGAAGGCCACGCTCAGGTCGAAGCCCCGGAAATTGACGCTCGTGCCGAAACCGCCGTAGAGGTCGGGAATGGGGTCGCCGCAGAGATAGTCCGACGCCTTGGCATATTCGGTCGTCGTGACGCGCTTGCCCGTGGGGTTGCCCTTGTCGTCGGTCTCGTCCATATACCACATCGAAAGGCCCTCGTCTGAAACACCGGCATATTTCCTCATGTAGAAAGTGTACATCGGCAGCCCTTCTCCGAAGAAAGTGGAGCCGCTCACATAACCGGAGTAGCTATCGACCTGCTTGGTCCGCCGTTCGGGCGGCAGCATGGTGATCTTGTTGCGCAGGTGCGTCATGTTGAGGTTGATGTCCCACTGGACATGCTCCCGCCGGATCGGCGTAAAGTTCAGCTCGATTTCTACACCGCTGTTGCGCATGTCGCCCACGTTGGCGTAGTAGGACGAATAGCCCAGCGACGGAGCGACCGGGAACGACAGCAGCATGTCGGTCGTCTTGCGGAGGAAATACTCGACGCCTCCGGAAACCGTACCGCGCAGGAAGCTGAATTCCACGCCGGCGTTGAAGTTGGAGTTGGTCTCCCAGGTGATGTTCTCGGAGCCCTTGGCGTTGAAGACGGTCGATACCTTTCCGTTGGCGTTTTCGATCGTGTAGGTGTTCGTGTAGCGGAAATTACCGATGTTGTCGTTGCCCTGCGAGCCGATCGAGGCCTTCAGCTTGAGGTTGTCGAGCCATTCGTAGGTGCTCTCCATGAAATTTTCCTTCGAAATGATCCACGCGCCGCCCAGCGACCAGAAGTTGCCCCAGCGGTGGTCGGGATGGAAACGCGACGAGGCGTCGCGGCGGTAGGAGGCCGAGAAGAAGTACTTGTTCTCGTAGTCGTACATGACGCGGGCGAAGTAACCCTCGTTGTTGTACTCGGTGCGGTAGGAATTGGCCGCCTGCTTGTCGATGATCGCCCCGGCCAGTTCGTCGTTGTCCTGCGTCAGCATGTTGCTCTTGGAAGCCGACAACAAGTAAATGCGGTTCTGGTAGGACTCGTGGCCCAGCATCACGTTGATGTTGTGCGGGCCGATTTGCTTGGTGTAGTTGAGAATCTGCTGCAAGTTGAGGTCGAAATTCCGCTGATGGCCTTTCGAAACCGATCCCTTTTCGCTGGCGAACTGTCCGAACCAGGGATTCAGAACGCTCGTGGAGCGGGTTTCGTCGAGCGAAACGCCGGCGTTGAACGTGAACTTGAAGTCCTTGAGGAACGTGACGTCGAAGTAGGCCGTGCCGTTGAAGGCGTTGCCTTCGGCCTCCTGCTTGTTGAGACGCGAATCCGAGAGGGCGTTGCTGTTGGGGAAGAGCGAACGCTCCATGCCGGCGTTGTCGCCGTTGCCGTAGTCGTAGAGCTTGATGCCGTCCTCGTTGTACATGACATTACCCTCGCCGTCGCGGATGTAGAGCGGATAGATCGGACCGACGGCCGTCGTGTAGGCGAAGACGTTGCCCGACGAGTTGCCGGCGCCGCTGTCGTCGATCTGGTTGTAGCGGAAATGCGTGTAGTTGGCGTTGGCGCCGAACTTGAGCCACTTCTTGGCCTGGTAGTCCACGCGCAGACGGGTCGTATAACGGTCCATGTCCGAATTGTAGGCGATACCTTCGTTGTTCAGGTAGCCGAACGATCCGTAGATCGAGGCGTTCCCGGTCTGGCCGGAGATCGAAGCGTTGTACTCCTGACGCAGGGACGAGCGGAAAGCCGCATCGGTCCAGTCGTCGGGACGGACGTAGTACTCCTTGCCCTCATAGACGAGACGGCGGCCGAGAGTCGCAGCGGGATTGACCTTGCCGTTGATGCCGATGAACTCCTGCCCGGAGGGAACCGTATAGACCATATAGCCCAGACCGCCGCCGCTCGCGGACGACGTAAGGGTCTCATTGGCGCGCAGATGCGCCTCGCCGGCACCCATATCCGAATCCATGTAGTAGTTTTTCAGCGCGCTGTAATGCAGTTCGTAGAATTGCGCCGGGTTGGTGATGTACGCATAGTCCTGGACGGCGCGCGAATTGACGCCCCACTTGGCGTCGATCGTCACGTGGGCCTCCTGCGACTTGGCTTTTTTGGTGGTGATCATCACCACGCCGTTGGCGCCGCGGGCGCCGTACAGAGCGTTCGAGGCGGCGTCCTTCAGCACGGTCATCGACTCGATGTCGCTCGGGTTGAGGTTGTTCAGGTCGCCCGAATAGGGCATGCCGTCCACGATCCACAGCGGGTCGTTGCCGGCGTTGAGCGAGCTGAAGCCGCGGATGCGGATCGAGGGGCTCTCTCCCGGCTGTCCCGAGGTGTTGGCGATCTGCACGCCGGCGACCTTTCCGGCCAATGTCTGCGCCACGTTGGACTGCTGCGACTTGGTGATGTCGTCCGACTTGATGACGGCGGCCGAACCGGTGAAGGCCTCCTTCTTCGCGGTACCGAACGCCACGACGATCACGTCGTCGATGGCCTGCGTGTCCTCTTTCAGCACGACGTCGATCCGGGTTTGCGACCCCACCCTGATTGTGTGGGACTGATAACCCATGAACGACACGACCAGCACATTGTCCGGTGCGGCCTCGATCGAAAAAACGCCGTCCGCACCGGAGGTCGTACCCCTCGTAGTGCCTTCGACCACAATGGTGGCGCCGACGATGCCGGCCCCCGCATGATCTTTGACCGAACCCGTAATCTCCCGTTCCTGCGCATGGGCGGACAGGAGCAGGCCGAGAACAGCCATCCATGATAGAAAGATTTTTTTGGTCATAAATGCGCCATTTTAACGCTGGTAAAAAAATTGATTGTAGAAAATTCGTTGTCTTCGTGTCCCGGCGCGGAGCCGAAACATATCCCCCTCCCCTTCCGGGAGTCCGGAGGGGGGGGGAAATGTCATCCGCCAGTCCGGTCACCGAACCGGCCGGACCGCAGACTATTCGTAGAAATCGTCTGCAAGATCGTTCGTCTTCGAACCCGAATACTTGGCAGCCTTGCCCCGGAATTCGATGGTCAGGGTGTTTTCGGTTCCGGACTTATCGTCGCTCCAGGAATCGAACGCGCCGTAATCCAATATGACGAGCGAAACCTGCCAGGTCTTGTCCGCGTTGCGTATGGCGGTAACCTTGGCCATATCGGGACACAATTTCGTAGTCATGCCCCATTGCGTATAGGTGTCCCCGTAACCGATGGAGCCGCGGGCCAAGTAGTCCATGGAGGTATCGTAATAGAAATTCCAGTGGGATTTCGTATTGTCGAAATCGGTCAGGTCGCACTCCTTGCCGGCATCGACTATCGCAGCAGGCAGGATCAGTTGCGGATTGGCCCACTTGTCCTCGACGGACGAACCTTCCGCCCCCGTACAGAAGTAGAAGAAATAGGCATCGAACGTCGCACCGCCGTATTCTTCGCCTCCGTTCCAGCGATAGCCTTTTTCCAGCCGGACCTCCATCCGGTCCAGGGTCTTGTCGGTCCATCCTTCGGGTTCTTTGTTATCCTTGGTACGGATCTGAATGCTCGGCTCGAACGGTTTGACGGGCTTCAGCTTGTCTTCATCCATCGCGTCGGCCGTCGCAGCCGTCGGCACGCCGTAGTATTCGGCTTCGACCCCGATGCCGTTTTTCAGCGTCAGGCTTACCCGCAGATAGATCTCCTTGCCGCCGGCGGGATTGGGACGGGTCTCGATCGTACCGGTCAGTCCGGCATCCTCGCCGTAGTAGGTCTGATAGGTCTTGTGGTCGTAGAGCCGGAACCAGTAATCGGAGGTCTGCGCCGCGACGTCGATCACGCCGTCGAACTTGGCAGCCAGCACCCGCACATACGCAGCCCAATGACCTTTGGCGAGATCGGCCGGGGCTGCGGCCGTTTCGGCATCGCCCAAAGCGAATACGTAGCTGCCGACCTGCGGCTCCTGCGAGAAGAGCGCGGCGATCGGGGCCTCGGCTGCGGCCGCAGCCTCGCCGCCGGATGCCGGCTCCGTCACCTTGATCGTATTGGTGGCCGCATAGCCTCCGGCGAACGTGCCTTCGTAGGCGGCACGCAGGCGTTTCCCGTCTTTCGAAGCGTCGAGCGCGACGACGAGCCCTTCGATCGTGCCGAATTTGTCCGTCAGGTACTTCGCCGTCAGCGTTCCGGTCGTCCCGGCGCCCGTTGTGAATTCGCCGCAGCGAATCTGCACCTTCGCGGGATCGGCCGTCGCGAGGTCGATTTCCGCCGTTCCGAACAGCTCCTCGGCGAGCAGAATCTCCACGCCCGCAGCCCCCTCCTCGGGAGCGGTCAGGCCCTCTTGCTCGTAGAGGCAGAAGCGGCGGTTGCCTTCGCGGACGTTGCGCCACTCGACGACGCTTCCGACGGCGGCGATCCGATTGTCGATCTCGTATTGGTTCGTCAGTTCGACGTCACGCTCCTCCGTACAGGTATTCTGGTAACGGGCGAGCAGCGTCTTGCCGCTCTTCAATTCGACGCAGGTGTAAAGATTGAGCCGGGTCTCCGTCACCAGATCGACGGAAAGCTCCACGCTTGCGACGTCGTTCATCGTCGCCTTTTTCACCGAAATATCCTTGTATTCGATTTCGAACGGATCGGCGGCCGTGTTCACGCTGCCCTCGGGATTGTCCACCTTCACGCGCAGATAATCGTCGGCCTGTTCCATCTGTTCGGCATTGATAAGCCCCTCGGTCGGCGAGAGGTAAAAGGTGTGGCTGCCGTCTTCTTCAACGACATAGATCGCCGACTTGATGCCGACGAGGTCGCCTCCGTCGTACTGGAGTTGGTCGGTCAGTTTTACGGGCGGCTTCTTTCCGGGATCGTCGTCGGGATCGTCGTCATCGCATGCGCCCAGCATGGTTGCCGATGCGAGCATCGCGCACGCCAGCGCGCGCAGTCTGTAATGGGTCGAGTTTTTCATAGCGATTGTTTTTAATAGCGCGGGGTTCGGGAAAACCCCGCGCTATCCGGTTTCACTTTGTCATTCGGTCATTCCGGCCTTTCGGAACATGACGTCCGGCAGTTTTTCGGCCAGACGGCTCATCGAGACCTTCGGAGCCGGCAGGCGGCGGAGCAGCCTGGGCGGTTCGAGATGATCCTTCTCGGCCGCAGCACCGCCCGCCGTTTGGCTTACGACAGGGCCTTCCCACGTTCCGCGCACATGATGCTTGCGCACGCAGATGCCGTCAACCTCGAACCGATACCAGTTCTCCTTGCCTTCGCCCTCGACCTTGGTGATCGTAACCTGTCCGCCGTAGAGCAGGGCGTGTGCGTCCATGTATTCGAAGATCTTGTCGTCGTCTCCCCACATCGAGTAGGACTGATGCATCCACCGGCTGCCGCTCAGGGCGCCGTTCAGCATGATGCCGCGCATCATGACTCCGGGCTTGATGTATGCCGGCCAGCGCTGTTCGGTCACCTCGTAAGTCCCCGGAGTGATCTCGTTCTCCTTGCCCGGCTCGGTGGCGAGTTCCAGACGGACGATGTCGCCGCCCGGCTCGCGATCCACGAAGTCCTCAAGACGATCGCCTACCGATTCGATACCGATATTGATGAATTGCAGGCCGCAGTTGTAGGTGCTGACCGGCTTGTAGCCGATGCCCTGGATATAGATTTGGTCGGAGGTATAGTAATGCGCCTTTTTGATCTTCGACAGATCCATGTCGTAGTCGCGCTCGAGCGTCGAGGTGCCGTCGTCGGGCTTGTCGTCGGATGCGTCGGTGATCGGAATGACTCCGGTGTACGAGCCCTTGAGCGTAAAGCCGTCCTTCGAGGTGAGGTTGAATTCGATCTTGTACACCGGCTGGCTTTCGCCTTCGCCGTTTTCGCCTTTGCTCTCGCCGACGGCCTCGATCTTTATGGTCCCCTCCTTTCCGTAGGAGAATTGTCCGAAAGAGGTTCCGTCGTCCAGTTGGACATAAGTGCCGAGCGGGAATACCATCGCTTCCATCGGAATCTCCACGGCGGGCATCCACGACCCCCATTGGAACGAGGTGTTGGCCAGATATTCGTGGGGCTTGATCACGGCTTCCTTCGGATTGCCGAACAGGTCGTTGAATACGACGAGCGCAGCGGCGAGACCGCCCTGCCCCTTCTCCGTGTCGTAGGTTTCGTCGTAAATGTTGATCTGCATCATGCCGGTACCTGCTTCGAGCATGTTGCCGTAATAGGTCGCGGTGGCGCTGAATCCGACCACTTCCACGTCGCGTCCGATCTGCGGCAGGTAGAAGCCGCCGTCCTCCGGCTGATCGACGATCTGGAGCTGTCCCTCATAGACGATGCTCTTTTCGGAACCGTCCGTATCGACGAAACGGAGCGAAACGCTCCAGACGTCGCCTTCGCGGGTGACTTTCAACGGCTCTCCCGGAACCAGCGACAACTGGGTCTTATTGCCCTCGGCGTCGATATACTGAACGCCGGTATATTGGGACGTGAACGTGTGGTCCTCGTTGAGCTGGCTGGCCATATATTCGCCCTCGGGAAGCGTGTAGGCATCTTCGCCCGGAACCGCATAGAGGTCGGCCACGAAAAGGTAACCCGCCTCTTTGAGCGTCACCTGCCCTTTGGCCACGGTATATTCGGCATCCGTAAAGGCCATATAATAGTTGTGCGACTCCACGCCCTTGACCGGGCCGAGGTACCACGACAGCGGAACTTTATCCAGCACCACCTTGTCTGCGTCGTCTCCCTCCTCCGAAGCGTCGGAATTCTTGCACGGTCCGTAATAGGCGACCGTCAGCGTTTTGCCGCCGGTTTCGATTTCGGCGGAAATGCGGGCGACGCGGGCCGAGAGGAACTCGACCGAGAGAGCCGCTTTCGAGGCTTCCCCGACGTTCGAGGAGTTCACGTCGATCTCCCCATAGACGATTCCGTTGCCGGCAGCCGTAAGATCGACGGCTCCGGAAGGCTGTTTGACGGTGATCTTCACGGCATCGTCGGCGATCAGCATGCCGTCCGCATCCACGAGCCCTGCCGTCGGCGAGAGATAGATCGTATAGACAGGGGCGGCTTCCGGAACATCTGCCTTTTCGCCGTTTCCGGGAGTCTCGACCGTATAGACGGCGGATTTGATTTCCCGCACGACACCGTTGCAGATCAGTGCATTCCCGCTTTCCGGCATATCGGGGTCGCCGGATGAGGACGAGTCGTCGTCCGAGCATGAACTCAGCGCGACGGCTCCTGCCATGCAAAGCATGATCAGAAAGAATGGGTACAGTTTTTTCATAGGATGAGATTTAATGAACCGGCTTCCCGGCTTGGTTTTGCGAATGGAATGCACCGAACTCGACGCCATCTTTGAATGGGTTTTACCATTTTACATTCGGAACCCTGAGCGGATTCCGGAAAAAATTACTTATTCGAGTTTTCGGGATTTTTTCAGCTCGGCACGAGAACGGCGCCAAGGAAAAATCCCCCCCCCTCGCGATTTGACAAGGAAAGAGGATTCTCTCAATAACAAAAGTAACAAAAAGTTTCTATTTTGATTCATTTTCGGCGATTTTTTAATCAGGAAGATGAAAAAAGATACTGTTCGTCGGTGAAATTCAGGCGGTAGGATTTACTCTCGCGTGCAAATTTTTTCCCGTATTTCCCGGATCTCCAGGGCGGGAGGGATTCCGGAAAGACGGCCGCACGAACGGATCGTACTTCGGGAACGGGGCCTCCCGGCCGTTTCCCAAACGAACCGGCTCCCGAACCCTTGCCCCCCCCCGACATGTCCCGCCCGGAACGGACCGTCCCCCTTCCGAAACACTCCGGCCCGACCTCACTCCGGTCCGAAACGCCCCGGCCCGAAACGAAACGCCCCCGTCGCAACGATTGCGACGGGGGCGTTATCCCTATGCGGAACGGGAAGGTTCCGCAAATCCTATTTCTTCGAATTCTTCGCGCGCTGCATGGCTTCCTGCTGGCGCATCAGCTCTTCGTAGCGCTGCTGGAACTTCGACTTCCGGCCTTTCGATTTCCGCGCGGCGTTGGCCTGCATGATGGCCTGAATCTTCGAATCGTCCACCATGCGCCGGATCACGAGCGTCTGGCCGATGGTGAGCAGGTTCGACAGCAGGTAGTAGTAGCACAGACCGCTGGCGTAGCTGTTGAACCACAGGAGCAGCATGACGGGCATCATATAGACCATCATGAATTTCATGCCGGCCATCTGGGGCTGCGCCGAAGCCGTCTGCTGGTAGTTGTAATACGAATAGACGAACATCGACAGGGCCATCAGCAGCGCGAACAGGCTCACGTGGTCGCCGTAGAACGGAATCGAGAAGGGCAGGTTCAGCACGCTGTCATACGACGACAGGTCGTCGGCCCAGAGGAACGACTGGTCGCGCAGCTCGATCGACGCCGGGAAGAACCGGAACACGGCGATCAGAATCGGCATCTGGATCAGCAGCGGAATGCAGCCGCCCATCGGGTTGATCCCGGCCTTTTTGTAGAGCTCCATCGTCGCCTGCTGGCGCTTCATGGCATCCTCCTGCTTGGGGTACTTCTTCGCCAGCTCATCGACCTGCGGCTTGATCAGCCGCATCTTGGCCATCGAAACGTAACTCTTGTAGGTCAGCGGCGAGATCACCAGCCGGATCAGCACGGCCAGGATCAGGATGACGATGCCGAAGCTCGGAATGTAGTTGCGCAGGAAGTCGAAGACCGGAATCACGCACCAGCGGTTCACCCAGCCGAAGATGCCCCAGCCGAGCGGAATCAGACGCTCCATGTGCAGGTCGTCCCCCTCCGAAAGGCTCACCTTCTTGAGGATCGAGTACTTGTTGGGGCCGAAGTAGAAGGCGAAATCATACCCTTCGGTCTGCGGCGTGTAGGGCACGGTCATCCGCGCCGTGAAATCCTTCACGTAGCCCGAACCGGGATGCGCCGTCGAAAAGCCCAGATCGGCATACGAGACGTTCTCCGGGGCAATGAACACCGACGAGAAGAACTGCTGCTTGAAGGCCACCCAGTTGAGCGACGAGGTCACCTCCTTCGACTTCTCCTCCTCGCTCATGCCCAGCTCCTCGACCGACTTCTCGCCCGGGAAACGGTAGGCCACCGTGGTATACATGTTCTCGTTCTTGAAGCCCTTCTCGTTCTGGTAGGAGGTGTTCGACCAGTCGATCTGTATCTGGGTCTGGTTGGCCATCTCGCGGGCCATGTTCACCAGCCGGACGTCGAACCCCACCAGATAGTCGCGCTCGGGCGACGCCGTGTCGTAGATCGTATAGCGGTACTCGAGGCTCGCATCCCCCGACACCGGGAGGCGCATGACGACCACCTGTTCGCCCTCCGGGCCTTCGGCGACCGGCTCGGCCTCGAAAACGTAGTCGAGCGTATTGACATCGACGTTGCGCAGGCCGTTCTTCACGTAGAAGGTCATGCCGAAACGCGCCGTGGCGGGGTCCATCATCTCGACCGGACGGCCCTCCTCGCCGCGGGGGGCATAGCGCTTGTAATCCTTCAGCGTCACGCCCGTCACCTGGCCGCCGCGCGTCGAGAAACGCACTGCCATCACGTCGTTCTCCACCGTGAACTCCTCCGCTTCGGCCTCACGGGCCGCAGCGAGCGTCGCGCCCAGCGCCTCCACCTGACGTTCGCGCACGGCGGCGGCCGCCACCGAATCCGCCGCGGCAACCGCCTCTCCGGCGGCGGGCGCCGTCACGGCCGCGGCCGCGGCCAGCGAATCCTGATAGGCCTGCCACCGGGCCATCTCCTGCTGGTATTTCTCCTGTTCCTTCGTATTCATATAGGCGAAGCCCAAAAAGAGCACCGCCACTACGGCAATTCCGATAATTGATTTTTTATCCATCTAACCAAATAAAATCGCTCTTCGTTGTCCTGCTTTTTGTTTTCCGGTCTCCGGGCCGCTATTTCCGCTCCTCCGCACAGGCGAGCGCGGCCTTCACGAAGGCCACGAACAGCGGCGAGGGACTCAGCACGGTGCTCTTGTACTCGGGGTGGTACTGCGTACCCACGAACCACGGGTGGTTCTCGATCTCGACGACCTCCACCAGATTCGTATCGGGATTGACACCCACGGCCTTCATCCCGGCCGCCTCGAACTGCGCGAGGTAGTCGTTGTTGAACTCGTAACGGTGGCGGTGGCGCTCCGAAATGTTGAGCCGGCCATAGGCCGCGGCCACCTTCGACCCCTTGCGGAGCGTACAGGGATAGGCCCCCAGACGCATCGTGCCGCCCTTGGCCGTGATACCCTTCTGCTCCTCCATCAGGTCGATCACCGGATGGGGCGTCTGCTCCATTTCGCTCGAATTGGCGTCGGCGATTCCCAGCACGTTGCGGGCGAACTCGATCACGGCGCACTGCATGCCGAGGCAGATGCCGAGGAACGGGATGCCGTTCTCGCGTGCGAAACGCACGGCCTCGATCTTGCCCTCGATGCCGCGGTTTCCGAATCCGGGAGCCACCAGGATCCCGGCCATCCGGCCCAACTGCGCGGCCACGTTCGACGCGTTGATCTTCTCCGAGTTCACGTAGCGCAGCTTCACCTTGCAGTCGTTCACCGCCCCGGCGTGCACGAACGATTCGCAGATCGACTTGTAGGCGTCGGGCAGCTCGGTGTATTTGCCCACCAGCGCGATCTCGATCGTCTTCGCCGGATGCTTGATCTTCTCGACCAGCGCCGTCCAGGCGGCCATGTCCGGCTCCTTGTCGGCCGGCAGGTCCAGCTTGGCGAGCACCACTTCGTCCAGATGCTGCTCGTGCATCTTCATCGGCACTTCGTAGATCGTCGGCACGTCGATCGACTCCATCACGGCGTTGGCGTCCACGTTGCAGAACAGCGCCACCTTGCGCTTGATACCCTGCGTCAGCGGATGCTCCGTGCGCAGCACCAGAATATCGGGCTGCAATCCGTTCTCCAGCAGCGCCTTCACGGAGTGCTGCGTGGGCTTGGTCTTCAGTTCGCCCGACGCGGCCATGTAGGGGATGAGCGTCAGGTGCACCAGCGCCGTGTTCCTGTACCCGAGCGAATAGCGCAACTGACGCACCGACTCGATGAAGGGCAGCGACTCGATGTCGCCCACCGTACCTCCGATCTCGGTGATAATCACGTCGTATTTCTTGGTCTGCCCCAGCAGTTGAATGCGCCGCTTGATCTCGTCGGTGATGTGCGGAATGACCTGCACGGTCTTGCCCAGGTACTCGCCCTTGCGCTCCTTCTCGATGACGCTCTTGTAGATCTTGCCCGTCGTGACGTTGTTGGCTTTCGACGTGGGGTGGTTCGTAAAGCGCTCGTAGTGGCCCAGGTCGAGGTCCGTCTCGGCGCCGTCCTCCGTCACGTAGCACTCGCCGTGCTCGTAGGGATTCAGCGTTCCCGGATCGACGTTGATGTAGGGGTCGAGCTTCTGGATGGTCACCGAATAGCCGCGCGCCTGCAACAGCCGTGCGATCGAAGCCGAAATGATACCCTTGCCGAGCGACGACGCCACGCCGCCCGTCACGAATATGTACTTGGGTTTGGAGAGTTTCATGCTGTACTCTTAAAATATTTTAGTATCTGTCTTTTCCTGATGCCGTCAGGCCTTCTCCTGCCCGCCGGCGTCGCTCTCCGCCTGCCGGTCGATCAGTTTCACCTTCTCGATCGTGGCGGCCAGCTCCTCGCGGGCCCGGTCGATCTTCGCCCGCACCTCGGCGATCAGCGCTTCGGCGTTCTTCGACTTGGCGAAGAAGCCCACGTTGTTCTCCAGCAGGGCGATCTCCTGCTCGATCTGCCGCACCTTGTTGTAAAGGCGCTCGCGCTCCGAGCGCAGGCGGCGGTCCCCCGAGGCCTTCAGCGAGGAGACCTTCTCGCGGAAACGGGTCATCGAACGGTCGCGCTCCGAGCCGCGCAGCGTCGCGAACAGCTCATCGACGGCCGCCTTGTAGCGCTTCTGCACCGCCTCCTTCTGGCGGATGGGCACGAATCCGATCTCGCCCCAGCGGCGCTGGAAATCCCGGATCACCTCGTAGCCGCCGGCCCTGACGTCCGCCGCGGCCATCTCGTCGAGCAGCGCCAGCTTGCGGCGCAGGTTCTCCTCGTGCTCGCCGTCCACGCCGGCGAAATGCGCGCTCTTGCGCTCGAAGAAGCGGTCGCATGCCGCGCGGAACCGTTTCCACACGGCATCGGAATGCCGGCGCGACACGGCGCCGATCTGTTTCCAGCGGGCCTGCAAGGCGATCAGCTCGTCGGTGGCCTTCTTCCACTCCTCGCTCTGCATCAGCGACTCGGCAGCCTCGCACAGCTCGGTCTTGAGCTGCAAGTTGTGCTCCATCTCGGCCTTCACCCCGGCATAGAACTGCCGCTTGGCCTCGAAGAAGCGGTCGCACGCCGCACGGAACCGTTCGTAAATGCGGTTGTTATCCTTTTTCGGGGCGAACCCGATCGTCTTCCATGTCTTCTGTATCTCGAGCAGCCGGTCGCTCGCCCGGTTCCACTCCTTGCGCGCGGTGAAAGGCTGCGCGGCCAGCTCCTCCGTGGCTTCGCACAGCCCGGTCTTCAGCTCGAGGTTCCTGACCTGCTCGGCCTTCAGCGCCTCGAAATGCTCCTGATGCTGCTTGTTGATGCGGCTCGAAGCGGCCTTGAACCGCTCCCACAGCGCCTCCTTGTATTCGTTGGCCACGGGACCCGTCTCGCGCCATTCGTCGTGGAGCTTCTGCAACTTGTGGAACGCCTCCACCACCGACGGCTCCAGCACCAGCGCCTCGGCCTGCTCGCAGAGGGCGAGTTTCTGCTCGTAGTTCTTCTTCAGGTCCAGGTCGCGCAGCTCCTTGTTGATCTTGATGAAGTTGTAGAAATTCTCGACATGCAGGTTGTAGGTCTCCCACAGGTCCTTGACATGCTGCTGGGGCACGATGCCCGTCTCCTTCCAGCGCTGCTGCAACTCGCGGAATTTCGTGAAGGTATGGTTCAGCGTCTCGTCCGAATCGACCAGCTCCTTGAGCTCCTCGATGATCCCGAGTTTCGCCGCGAGGTTCTTCTCCTTCTCGGCCTCCAGCCCGGCGATGAACTCGTCGCGGCGGCGGCGGTACTCCCTGAACAGCTCCTTGAGCTGCACCTCGGCGCCGTCCACGGCGGGCGAGAACTCCTCCTCGGCGCCCCCCTCCTCAATGAAGCGGCGGCGCGCAGCCTCCACCTCGGCGCGGCGCAGCCGGTAGAAGGCGATCTTCAGCGCCTCCACGTCGCGCCGCAGCGCCTGCACGGGCTGCTCCCCGAGCATCTTCCCGAACAGGGCCACCAGCTCCTCCTTGCTCTTTCCGGCGAAACGGTCCTCGGCCGCGGGAGCCTCCGCCGCCAGCCGTTCGGCGGCCTCCTCCTCGGCCGTGGCCTCGTCCAGTTCGAGCCCGGCGCTCCGGGCCGCCAGCGCGGCGTCCTCGTCCGAAAAATCCACCTGCACCTCCTCGGGCGCATCCTCCTCCTGCGGGGCTTCCACGGGCTCCGCCGCCGCCCTGATGCGGGCGCGGCGCGGACGCGGCGCATCCTCCTGCCGCACGGCCTCCCCGGCGGGAACCTCTCCGGCGACCTCTTCGGCGGCAGTCTCCGTCACGGAATCTCCGGCAGCGGTCTCCCCGGCGGCATCCGTCCCGGATTCTGCGCCGGCGGCCTCCGCGACAGGGGGTTCCGCCGCAGCGGGCATTTCGGGATCGGCGACGCCGTCGGTCGCCTCGCAGGCAGCGATCACATCTTCAGCCGCAGGGCTGATTTGCTCCTCGGAAGCAGGAAGGTTCGGTTTTTCAGTAGCCATTTCAGTACGCGTTTTCTTGCCCGCCGCGAAGCGGGAGTACATAAATCCCGCAAATATACTTATTTTTCCCGGTACGCCGAAGGTTTTAGCGGGAAATTTGCTATCTTCGCGGAAAGATAATCCGGGCCTCCGTCCGAAGGACGCCCCCATCGGAAAACCGACACATGAGCCATCGCATCCTGCTGGTGGACGACGAGGTGGACATCCTCGAATTCGTCCGTTACAACCTCGTCCGCGAAGGGTACGAGGTCTATACGGCCCAGAACGGCGCCGAAGCGCTGCAACGGGCCGCCGCCTGCCGTCCGCACCTGATTCTGCTGGATATGATGATGCCCGTGATGGACGGCGTGGAGACCTGCCGCGCCATCCGCCGCGACCCCCGGCTGCGCGACACGATGATCGTCTTCCTCTCGGCACTGGGCGAAGAGGAGCAGCAGCTCGCCGGCTTCGGCGTCGGAGCCGACGACTACCTCACCAAACCGATCAAGATGAAGCTGCTCGTAAGCCGCGTGCAGGCCATTCTCAAACGCATCGACGCCGACGACACTCCCGCCGCGCCGGACAGCGCGCAGACAGGAATCACGGTGGACCGCGAACGCCACACGGTGCTCTGCGACGGCCGCGAAATCACCCTGCCGCGCAAGGAGTTCGCCCTGCTGGAGCTGCTCTGCGCCGCCCCGGGAAGGCTCGTTTCGCGCGAGGAGATCTACGCCCGGATCTGGGGCTCGGAGGTGGTCGTGGGCGACCGTACGATCGACGTGCATATCCGCAAGCTCCGCCAGAAGATCGGCGAGCGGCGCATCGTCACGGTCAAGGGCATGGGTTACAAATACGAGCCGTAATCCCGCCGCACCCGGGAAACCGTCCCCGGAAGCGCACCGGCAATATCCCGCCCGGGCCGTCCCGAAGTCCCTGCCCGGAACCGTATCCGCACCCCGCAGCCGGTCCCGCGCGGCCTCCGATTCTCCGACGCCGCGCCCATTCCGACAAAATTCCCGAAAAATTCGGCAGGCATCATAACAATCCGTAATCATTTTTTATCTAAATTTGCATATTCGCAGAAATATACATATATTTAACTTATGATTCGTGAACTCATCGCCGTAGGAATCGGGGGCGCCGCCGGAAGCGCCGCCCGCTACGCGATCTCCTGCTGGATGCTGGCCGGGCACACGCTGCTGGGCTTTCCCGCCGGGACGTTCGCCGTCAATGCCGCGGGGTCGCTGCTGATCGGCATTCTGCTCGAAAGCCTTTCGTCCGCCGCGGCCGGATGGCTGCTCGTCACGGGGTTCTGCGGCGGGTTCACCACCTTTTCGACCTTTTCGGCCGACGCCGTCCGCCTGCTCCGCGCCGGGGACTACGGCCCCGCCGCCGCATACATCGTCCTGAGCGCCGCGGTCTGCATCGCGTTCGCCGCGCTGGGCATGTGGATCGGCCACCTGTCACGCAATTAACTCAAAAAACCGCATAGAGAAAAATGGTAATTCTGGTACTGAACTGCGGCTCGTCGTCGATCAAATATCAGGTCATCGACATGGAGGCCGCCTCGAGCAAAGTGCTCGCAAAGGGAATCGTGGAACGCATCGGACTGGCCGAGGGCGATCTGGTGCACAAACCCGTCGGCAAGGAGCGGTTCGAACTGCGGCAGCCGATTCCCGACCACACGACCGGCATCCGTCTGGTGCTCGACGCCCTGACGGATCCTGCGCACGGCGTGATCCGCTCGCTGGACGAGGTGAAGGCCGTCGGCCACCGCGTCGCCCACGGCGGCGAATTTTTCCCCGAAAGCTGCCTGGTCACCGAGGAGGTCAAGGAGAAGATCCGCTCGCTGTTCGAGATCGCCCCGCTGCACAACCCCGCCAACCTCGAGGGCGTGCTCTCGATCGAGAAGGTGCTGCCGGGCGTGCCGCAGGTCACGGTCTTCGACACGTCGTTCCACCAGACCATCCCGGCCGTCAATTACATGTACGCCCTGCCCCACGCCTATTACGACAAGTACCGCGTGCGCAAATACGGTTTCCACGGCACGAGCCACCGCTACGTGGCCCGCGTGGGCGCCGAGCTGGCCGGGCTGGACTTCCTCCGCTCGAAAATCATCACCTGCCACATCGGCAACGGCGCGTCGGTGACGGCCGTGCTCGACGGCAAGTCCTTCGATACGTCGATGGGCTTCTCGCCGCTCGACGGGCTGGTGATGGGCACGCGCTGCGGACAGGTGGACGCCAGCGCCGTCACCTACATCGGCGAAAAGGAGGGCATGTCCTACGCCGAGCTGAACGACATGATGAACAAGCGTTCGGGCGTGCTGGGGCTCACGGACCTCTCGAGCGACATGCGCGACATCGACCGCGCCTACGACGAGGGCGACCCACGCGCGATTCTGGCCCGCGACATGCACTACGGCCGGATCAAGAAGTTCGTCGGACAGTACGCCGCCGAGATGGGCGGCGTCGATCTGATCGTCTTCACGGGCGGCGTGGGCGAGAACTCCGAGGAGATGCGCGAATCGGTCTGCTCGGGACTGGAGTTCATGGGCGTGAAGTTCGACCCCGCGGCCAACAAGGGCGCGCGCGGCGTGGACAAGCTGCTCTCGGCGCCCGACTCGCGCGTGAAGGTGGCCATGATCGCCACCGACGAAGAGCTGATGATCGCCACGGACACCTACAATCTGGTGAAATAAAACGCACACACGACAACAAATCAAACGACACAAAACTATGATTGAGCATCTTACGGAAATCGTCGAAGAGGCGAGAAAGAGAGGTAAAAAACGTCTTGCCGTAGCCTACGGGCAGGATTCGCATACGCTGGAGGCCGTCTATGAGGCCTACAAGGAGGGGCTGGTGGAGCCGACGCTCTACGGCGACAAGGCCACGATCGAACGGGTCTGCGAGGAGAACGGCCTCGACCTGAAGGCCTTCAACGTCGTGGACGAACCCAACGACGTGAAGTGCGTGCAGCAGGCCGTCGCCGCCGTGGTCGCCGGCAACGCCGACGTGCTGATGAAGGGGCTGGTCTCGACGGACAAGTACATGCGCGGCATCCTCAACAAGGAGGCCGGGCTGTTCCCCCCGAAAGGCGTGCTGAGCCACGTCTCGATCGTCGAGATGCCCTGCTACCACAAGCTGCTCGTCATCTCGGACGTCGCCGTGATTCCGCTGCCCGACTTCAAGCAGAAGACCGTGCAGATCGGCTACCTCGCCCGCACGGCCAACCTGTTGGGCATCAAGACGCCGAAGATCGCCTGCATCGCCCCCTCGGAGCAACTGCTCCCCAACGTCGTCTCCTCGACCGAAGGCGCGCTGCTGGCCAAGATGGCCGACCGCGGCCAGTTGGGCGACGTCGTCGTGGACGGTCCGCTGTCGCTCGACGTGGCGCTCTACAAGGAGGTGGCCGAACACAAGAAGGTACGGGGTTCGTCCGTCGCGGGCGATCCGGACTGCCTGCTCTTCCCCAATCTGGAGTCGGCCAACGTCTTCTTCAAGTCGGTGTCGCACCTCTGCGGCGGCGAACTCGCGGCCATGGTGATGGGCACGAAGGTTCCCTGCGTGCTCACCTCGCGCGGCGACACGAGCAAGACGAAACTCTACTCGATCGCCCTGGCCTGTCTGGCCGCCAGATAACCCCGAAACCGACCTGCTACTAACCTGAACCGAGAACTTTATGGGCTACAAAGTATTAGCGATAAATCCCGGCTCCACATCCACCAAGATCGCCCTCTACGACGACGAACGGCCCTTGCTGGAGGTGACCCTGCGCCACAAGACCGAAGAGATCGCGCAGTTTCCCGACATCATCAACCAGTTGGACTGGCGCCGGGGCCTGATCCTCACGGCGCTCCGCGAGAAGGAGTTCGACATCAAACAGCTCGCGGCCGTCATCGGCCGCGGCGGGCTGATCCGTCCGATCCCCGCGGGGGTTTACGAGGTCAATTCGCGGATGCGGTACGACCTGCGGAACGCCCAGATGAAGCACGCCTGCAACCTCGGAGGGCTGCTGGCGGCGCAGATCGCCCACATGGCGGGCGTGAAAGCCTACATAGCCGATCCGCCCGTAGTGGACGAGATGGACGACGCGGCCCGCATCACGGGCATGCCCATGTGCCCGCGCAAGCCGATCTTCCACGCCCTGAACCAGAAGGCCACGGCACGCCTGCACTGCGACCGCGCGGGACTGGTTTACGAACAGGCGAACCTGATCGTCGCCCACATGGGCGGCGGCATTTCGGTCGCGGCCCACAAGCAGGGCCGGATCGTGGACGTGAACAACGCCCTGGACGGCGACGGCCCCTTCGCCCCCGACCGCGCGGGAAGCATCCCCTCGAGCGAGCTCATCAAGGTCTGCTTCTCGGGGCAGTACACCCGCGAGGAGCTGCTCAAGTTCGTCTCCAGCAAGGGCGGCCTCGTGGCCTACCTGGGAACGAACTCCGTCATGGAGGTCATGGGACGCATCGCCGAGGGCGACCAGCGGGCGCAGAAGGTGCTCGACGCCATGTGCTACAACATCGCCAAACAGATCGGCGCCATGGCCGCTGCGCTTTCGGGCCGGGTGGACGGGATCCTGCTCACGGGCGGCATCGCCTACAACGAGCCGGTCACCGACTACCTCCGCGACCGCTGCGGATTCATCGCCCCGGTCACGGTTTACCCCGGCGAGAACGAGCTGGAGGCATTGGTGGCCAACGCACTCGTCGTCCTGCGGGGCTCCGTAGAGCCGAAGGTTTACGCATAGCGGCCGAATCTCCTTCCGGCGACGGTTCCGATACATTCATCCGAAACGAAAGCAGGCTGTCCTCAACGGGCAGCCTGCTTTTTCAACAGGGAGACCACCTGCCGGAAAGCTTCCAGCCGGAAGAGCAGCGAAACGAGCAGGTAGCTCGCGCAGCCCGCCGCGACCTCCGCCGCGACCCGCAGCAGCGCATGCCCGGGAGGCATCGCCGCAGCCGTCAACCGCACCACGGCGTACATCGCCGCGGAAGCCAGCGCCACGGGCAGCATGGTCCGGAGGAACCGCCCGACGGAGAGCGTCGTGAAGCGCAGCGTGGCCCAGAAATTGACGGCCATTTCGCAAAAGGCGATGACGACCAGCCCCCACACCACGGCCATCACGCTGCAAGGGATCGTCACGGCGAACACAGCCGTCATGACGAGCTTCTTGAGCACTTCGAGCCGGACGATCAGCGGCCCCCGGCTTTTGATCTTCAGCACGTTGTAGGCGATCATCCCCACCGAGTAGAACATTCCGGCCAGACACACCACCTCGAAATAGGGAACCGTCGGCCGCCACTTGTCCGTCAGCAGCGCGTCGAACAGGTCGCGGGCCACGGCCGACAGCCCCAGCAGTGCGGGAAACATCACGTAGGCCATGACCATCATCACCTGCCGGTAGCTCTCGGCGAACTTCGGGGCGTCGTCCCCGATCTTCGCCAGCGCGGGAAAGGTGACGCTCTGCACGGACTGCACGGCGGCCGTCGTGGGCATGTCCTTGAGCTTGACGGCCTGTTCGAAGACGCCGAGCGTCGCCGCCGGATAGAGCCTGCCGAAGAAAAACTGCGGCAGCTTGTTGTAGAGAGTCGAGATCAGGTCGGTCGCCATGAGGCTCATGCTGAACGGAGCCATCTCACGCAGGGGCGCAGCGCTGAACCGTCCCGAGGGATGCCAGTCGCTGAACCGCCACAACAGCGCGGCCCGCACGCCCATCGCCAGCAGCCGTTCGGCCACGAGGCTCCAGATGCCGCACCCGAGGGCCGCCAGCGCGACGGCTGCCAGTCCGCTCACGAAAGAGGAGAGGAAATTGACCTTCGAGAGCAGCGCGAAGCGGAACTGCCGCGTGAAGATGGCGTTCTGCACCGAGCAGAGCGACGAGAGGGGCAGCAGCAGCAGGAACACCGGCGCGATGCGGGCGATCTCCGGCATGCCGTAATAGCGCGCCGCAACGGGCGCCAGCAGCGCCAGCAGCACGTAGAGCGCCGACGAGAGGGCCATGTTGAAGACGAACACCGCCTTGTAGTCGCGCGGGCCGGGGTCCCGGCGGCGGATCAGGTTCTGCGAAAAACCACTGTCGGCCACCACCATCGCCACGGCCGCCACGGCCGAGGGGATGGCGAAGCAGCCGAAGATCCGAGGCTCCAGCAGGTTCAGGATCACCAGCCGCACGGCGGTCATCGAGAGCATCGACCCGATCTTCTCGGCCATGCTCCACGCCACGCCGCGGGCCACCTGCTCTCTGAGCTGCTCCTCCAAGCCCCGCTCCGTTTATTTGTGCGCCTCGATCTCCGCGTTGCGCCGGCGGATGTTGCGCACGCTGGCGAACTCGATGTACGACGCGCCTCCGTCGGGTCCGAAGCTGCCGCCCACGATGGCCAGCAGATCGTCGTCCGCGAGTTTACGGTACTGGTCGAGGAACTCCAGCGCGTCGATCAGGAAGTGGTACTTGTCGCGCAGCTCCTGATTGCGGAGAATCGGCACGACGCCGTACGAAAGCGCCAGGATGCGCTGCGCGTGAAGCTGGTAGCAGACGGCCATCACGGTCTTCCGGCCGCGGAACGCCGCCAGGTAACGCCCCGTGCGGCCCGTCTTGGTGTCGAGCACCACGTACTTCACCGGCAGGTTCGTCGAGGCGCGCACGGCCGAACGGGCCAACTGCGCCGTGATCTCGTGGTTCACCGAGACCATATCCATGTCGATCATCGGCTTGAAATGCGTCTCGTCGCGCTCGATCTCGCGGGCGATACGTGCCATCGTCTCCACGGCCTCCACCGGATAGTCGCCCATGGCCGTCTCGTCGCTCAGCATCACGGCGTCCACGCGCTCGTAGATCGCGCTGGCCACGTCGCTCACCTCGGCGCGCGTCGGACGGGGCGACTTGACCATCGAATAGAGCATCTGCGTGGCGATGATCACCGGACGTTTGGCGCAGATGCACTTCTCGACGATGCGCCGCTGCGCGTTGGGAATCGCCTCGGCCGGCAGCTCCACGCCCAGGTCGCCGCGCGCCACCATGATGCCGTACGACGCTTCGATGATCTCGTCGATATTGTCCAGCCCCTCCTGGTTCTCGATCTTCGAAATGATCTTGATCTGGCTGCCGTGGGCGTCCAGGATCTCCTGCACGGCCCGGATGTCGCGCGCCGAGCGCACGAACGAATGGGCGATGAAATCGACGTCGTGGCGCACGGCCCACTCGATGAAGCGGCGGTCCTTCTCGGTCACCGACGGCAGATCGACCGAGACGCCCGGCACATTGACGCTCTTGCGCGAACGCATGGCGCCGCCCACGACGAACTCGCAGTCGAGCTCCGTGTCGTTCTTGCCCACGACACGTATCTCCAACTCGCCGTCGGCGATGAGCATCCGCGCCCCCACGGGAATGTCGCGCACGATCGTCAGGACATTCATGTACACCACCTTGCGCGTGGTCATGTCCGAACCGTCCGACCCGCGCACGGCGACCCGGTCGCCCGCACGGAAATGGATGCTGTTGCCGTATTCGTCGGCGATCGTCGTCACGCGGATCTCCGGCCCCTTCGTGTCGATCATGATCGGAATGGCCGGATTGACCTTGTGCACGATCTCCACGATGCGCGTGGCGCCCTCCTCGGTCACATGGGCCGAATTGACGCGGATCACGTCCATCCCCGCATCGAAAAGCTCCTTCACGAACTCCTCCGTGCAGCGGAAATCCGACATGGTCGCAACGATCTTCGTTTTTTTCATTCTATACATAGGAAATATCGTTATTTTGTGTTTCTCTCAATCGTCCTGATTCTTGCCCGTCCGTCCCGCGAGGCTGCCCTGCCCCGCCCCGTCCGCTCCGCCGGAAAAGCTACCGCTTTCCGCAGCCTCCCAGCAGGGCCTCGGCGCCGAGACGGTAGGAGTCCAGCCCGAAACCCATGATCGACCCCTTCACGACGGGGGCCAGCAGCGACACGTGCCGGAACTCCTCGCGGGCGAGAATCGACGAGATATGCACCTCCACGACCGGAACCGACACCGCCGCCACGGCATCCCGCAGCGCCACCGAAGTATGCGTGTATCCCCCGGCATTGAGCACCACGCCGTCGTAGCGTCCCTCGGCCCGTTGCAGGGCGTCGATCAGCTCTCCCTCGACATTCGACTGGAAATACCCGAACTCCACGCCCTGAAAGCCGGCCCGGAGCCGTTCCAGAAACTCTTCGAAGGTCTCCGTGCCGTACACCTCCGGATCGCGCCGTCCCTGCAAATTGAGGTTCGGGCCGTTGAGAATCAATATCTTCATATCCGCATCGTTTGCTTCGTGCGCCGCAGCGGACCCCGGTCCGCCGTTCACGAGACAAAGATAGTGATAATTCCCGGAAAATTCGATACCTTTGTCCGACAGCTCCGCAACAATGACTGAATTCGGATTCATCGACTCGATCCGGCGGCTCTTCGCCGAACTCCCCGACAACGGCTTCGAGGGCATCGGCGACGACTGCGCCGTGCTGCCGCTCGGCGACGGAACGTCGCTGCTCTTCACCGCCGACCTGCTGACCGAGGGGGTGCACTTCCTGCGGGCCGCGACCACGGCCCGCGAACTGGGCCGCAAATCGCTGGCCGTCAACCTGAGCGACATCGCGGCGATGGGCGCCCGTCCCGTCGCCACGCTGCTCTCCCTGGCGCTCCCCGCCGATGCGGAGGATGCCTGGACCGCGGAGTTCATGGAGGGATACCGCGAGCTGTCGGCCCGCTACGGCGCGGCGCTCGTCGGAGGCGACACGACCCGCTCGGCCGGGGGCATCACGATCAACGTCACGGCCATCGGCCGCGCCCCCGACGCACACGTCAAACGCCGCGACGCCGCCCGGGAGGGCGACGTCGTCTTCGTCGCGGGCGAACTGGGAGCCTCGGGTGCCGGACTGCGGGACATCCTCGCCGGACGGTACGACACGCCGCTCGCCGCCGTGCACCGCAACCCGGAGCCGCAGGTCGGGGAGGGTGCATGGCTGGGCGCCCGAAGCGAGGTGCACGCCATGATGGACCTCTCGGACGGACTGGCTTCGGACCTCGGACACATCCTCGACCGTTCGTCGGCGGGTGCGGAGGTGGAGCTTTCGCTCATCCCCGTCGCCCCGGGGTCCGACCTGCGTACCGCCGCCTGCGGAGGCGAGGACTACAAGCTGCTCCTCACCGCCGATCCGTCCGCCGCCGACCGCCTGGCCGCCGACTACCTCGCCCGCTTCGGCTCGCCGCTCTATCCGCTGGGCCGCATCACCGCCCGCCCGGGCCTCGTCTGGCTCCGCGACGGGCGTCCCGAGCCGCTCGACTGGCACGGCTTCGAACACTTCTGATTCCGGCACGGAAACGGCGTCCGCACCCCGGTCCTCCGAAACCGGCCCCCTGAAAAAAGAAAAACCGGCGGGAATTTTCCCGCCGGAATCATTGAAACGCCCTGTCCGAAAACCGCACCGCACGCCCTCATCCGCAAATCCGCCGGACGGACGGAAATCCGTCGGGAGGGGAGACGGAATGAACGCCCGCTACTCCTCGACGATATAGACGTGTTCGTCGCGCCGCTGCATGTGGTAATTCTCCCGGGCGTACTCCTCGAGGTAGTCGTCGTAACGCAGCTGCTCGACGAGCGCGCTGTCCTGTGCGATCCGCTCCCGGTAGAACAGCTCCTCGCGCAGCAGGGCGTTGATCTGCCCCTTGATCTTCACGGCGTGCAGCGCATTGCGCCCCACCACGAAAAGCGTGAGCACCACGATGATCGCCGTCGCCGCGATCCAGAACTTCCGGCCCGGTCGGATTTTCATAGGCGGATCAGGGAATGCGCATGTACTTGTGCGTCTGGATGGAGATGTTCCACTCCGGACGGGCCTTGACATACTCCACGATCGCGGGCATCACCCGTTCGGAGACGCTCCATTCGGGCTGGAGATACAGCCGGCAATGCCGCCCGACGCGCGCGGCGTTCCGCTCGGCCCACTCGAAATCGGCCTCCGATTCGACGATCACCTTCAGCTCGTGGGCCCTACCGTAGGCGTCGTCCAGCGGCGGCTGCCTGCGCTTGGGCGAAAGGCACACCCAGTCGAACACCCCGCTGAAGGGGTGCGAACCCGAGGTCTCCAGAAAGATTTCGAGCCCCCTCCGGCGCAACTCTCCGGTCAGGATTCCCAGCGGATAGATCAGCGGCTCGCCGCCGGTGATGACGATGGCCCGCGCGGCGCACGACGTGGCCCGGTCGATCACCGTCCCCACGTCGGTGGGCGGATAGAGCTTCGGATTCCACGTGTACTTGGCGTCGCACCAACTGCAACCCACGTCGCACCCGCCCAGACGGATGAAGTAGGCCGGCTTGCCGGCGTGGTAACCCTCGCCCTGGATCGTGTAGAAATCCTCGACGAGCGGCAACAGCCGCCCCCCGTCGAGCAACGCGTTATCGGTTCCTGCAGCCATCACTCCGTCACGACGTAAATATCCTTCAGGCTGCGGCCCAACTGGTCGTAGTCGAGCCCGTAACCCACGATGAACTCGTTGCCGATCTCCATCGCGCGGTACTTGATCGGCACCTGCTTGCGGTACGATCCCGGCTTGAAGAAGAGCGTGCACACCTCGACGCTGGCCGGACGGCGGGCTTGCAGGTCGCGCATCATGTGCTCGATCGACTCGCCCGTATCGACGATATCCTCCACGACGATCACGTGCCGCCCCTCGATCGAGCCGTTCAGTCCGATGAGGCTCTTCACCTCCCCCGTCGAGCTGGTTCCCTCGTAGGAGGCCAGCTTCACGAACGAAAGTTCGTTGTTGAAGTCGATCTTCTTGATCAGATCGCTCATGAACATGAACGACCCGTTCAGCACGCCCACGAACAGCGGCGTCGGGCAGCCGGCGTAATCCGCATTGATGCGGTCGGCCACGGCCGTCACCGCCTCGTCGATCTTCTCGGCGGGAATCATGATCTTGAACTTCTTGTCGTGAAGTTTTATGATGTCCTTCATCGCAATTCGGGATTTGTGTTTAATTTTGCAAAAATAACGAATCTCGGACAACATTGCCAACGTTTCACGCAAAATAATCGCAAAAAGATGAAAACCCCGCATCTGCGGCCGCTCGTCCTGCCGCTCGTCCTGCTCCTGGCGGCCTGCGCCGCCCGCCCCGAAGAACCCGTGCACACGACGCTTTTCCGCCCGGGCGACCACGGCTCGAAGTACTACCGCATCCCGGCGCTCGCCACGACCGCCGAGGGTACGCTGCTGGCCGTGGCCGACCGCCGCAACGACTCGCAGGGCGACCTGCCGAACGCCATCGACCTCGTCGTGCGCCGCAGTACCGACAACGGCCGCACGTGGAGCGACCAGATTCCGATCGCCCTGCACACCGCCGAGACCGGATACGGCGACGCCGCGCTGGTCACCGACCGCACCTCGGGCGACATACTCTGCATCTTCGCCTCGGGTTGCGGGCTCTGGGCCTCGACGGCCGAACACCCGCTCGACGTCAACGTTTCGCGCAGCCGCGACGACGGCCGCACGTGGAGCGCCCCGGAACGCATCACCCCGCAAATCTACGGCCCCGGCTGCGACAACCCCGCGGCGGACTCCCTCTCGGGACTTTTCGCCGCCTCGGGACGCGCCCTGCAACTCGCCGACGGCACGCTGCTGTTCGCCGCGGCCGCCCACCGGACGGGAACGAAATGGCCGCCGCTGTACAACTACGTCTGCCTCTCCGGGGACGGGGGCCGCACCTGGCGGCTGCTTCCCGCCGCAGCCTCCGACTGCGGCGACGAGGCCAAACTCGCGGAGCTGGCCGACGGCGGCTGGCTCATGAGCATCCGCAACCCCGACAAGGGCTGCCGCCGCTTCGCCGTTTCGCACGACCGGGGCGCGACATGGAGCCCCGTCGGCACGTGGTCCGACCTGCCCGATCCGGCCTGCAACGGCGACCTGCTGCGCTACTCGCTCCGCAGCGAAGGGGCCTCCCGCGACCGCCTGCTGCATTCGATTCCGGCCGACACGGCCGAGCGCCGCAACGTCTCCGTCGCCCTGAGCTACGACGAAGGCCGGACATGGCCCGTCCGCAAAACCGTCTGGGAAGGCCCCGCGGGCTACTCCTCGCTCACACGGCTCGCCGACGGCGGAATCGGCCTGCTCACCGAGGTCGGCGACTGGGATTCGGGCTTCGAGATCCGCTTCACCCGCCTCTCCATCGACTGGCTCACCGACGGAGCGGACGACGGACGGTAAACGGACGGCGGCGGTTTCCCGGCATCCCGACGCCCCGATCCGCCCCCCCCCCGGCATGCAAACGCCCGGAGCTCTTTCGAAGAGCTCCGGGCGTCTTTTTCCCGTAAGGTTCCGCTGCTACACCAGCCCCGAGAAGCCCATGAAGGCCATGGCGAGGATGCTGGCCGTGATGAGCGCGATGGGAACGCCGCGGAACGCCGCGGGCACGTCCTCGAACTCGAGCCGTTCGCGGATACCCGCGAAGAGCACCAGCGCCAGGCCGAATCCCAGGGCCGTCGCGACGGAGTAGGTGACGCTTTGCAGGAGCGTGAACTCCTTCTGGATCATCAGAATCGCCACACCCAGCACGGCGCAGTTCGTCGTGATGAGCGGCAGGAAGATACCCAGCGCCTGATAGAGCGACGGGGACATCTTCTTGAGAATGATTTCGACCATCTGCACCAGCGCGGCGATCACGAGGATAAAGACGATGGTCTGCATGTACTCGATACCCAGCGGCACGAGGATATAGGTCTGGATCGGCCAGGCCACCACGGCCGTCAGCGCCATGACGAACGTCACGGCCGCGCCCATGCCGAGCGACGTCTCGACCTTCGACGACACGCCCAGGAAGGGACAGATGCCGAGGAACTGCGCCAGCACGACGTTATTGACGAAGATGGCGCCGATGATGATTGCGAAATAGGATATCTCCATGACTCTACTTCTTGACTAATTTATTAAACAGGACCATCAGGTATCCGAGCGTGAGGAATCCGCCGGGAGCCAGCACGAACACCAGCGGCGTCAGGTCGGAAATGCCGAGATCGACCCCGAAGACGGCGCCGCTGCCCAGCACCTCGCGCACGGCTCCCATGACCGTGAGCGCCAGCGTGAAGCCCAGACCGATCCCTACGCCGTCGAGGATGGAATCCAGCGGCGAATTCTTCGATGCGAAAGCCTCGGCGCGTCCCAGAATGATGCAGTTCACCACGATCAGCGGAATGAAGACGCCCAGCGCGGCGTACAGCGCCGGCACGAAAGCCTCCATCAGCATCTGGATGATCGTCACGAACGAGGCGATCACCACGATAAAGGCCGGAATGCGGACCTTGTCCGGAATGATGTTCTTGATGAGCGAAATCACCAGATTCGACATGATCAGCACGGCGGTCGTCGCCAACCCCATGCCCATGCCGTTCGCGGCCGACGTCGTCGTGCCGAGCGTGGGGCACATGCCCAGCACCAGCACGAACGTGGGATTGTTCCGGACAATCCCGCTCAAAACTATCTGCAACTTATTCATTATGACCTCCTTCCTGAATCTGCGATTCGTTGGTTCCTACGGTCCCGGACTCTTCCTTACCTTCCGGGGCGGCCTGTGCCGAGGCCTCTCCGACCGCCGTGGCATCCCCGGCAGAGGCGGTCTGCGACGCCCCCGAAGCCACGTCCGAGGGCGCTTCGCCCGACGCCACGCTCCGGTAAGCCATCCACGCGCGGTTGATCGCATCGACATAGGCGCGCGAGGAGATCGTCGCCGCCGTCAGCGCATCCACGTCGCCGCCGTCCTTGCGAACGGCCAGTTTGCCGTCCACGAGTTTCTTCTCCTCCAGTTTCTGTCCTTTGACGCTCATCAGCAGCGGGTTGCCCTCGTCTGCCATCTTCGTGCCGAGGCCCGGCGTCTCGGACTGCTCCAGCACGTTGACGTTCACCACTTCGCCTTCGGGCGTGAATCCCACCATCAGGCGCACCACGCCGCTGAAACCCTGTTTGGTCATCGTCTGCACGGCATAGCCCGCCACGGCGCCGCCCTTCGTGGCGGTATAGACCGTGATCGGCATTTCGTCGATCGTCAGCTCCTCGCTCGTCGTCCCGTCGAAAGACGGGAGGACCTCCGTGAGCGCCGCCTTCGTCGCGGCCTGCTTGGCCTGCGCGATCGGCTCCGCCGTAATCATGTTCACGACACCCACCCCGGCCGAAGCCACGAGGGTGATGCCGAAGAGCACGGCGGTCATGTTCAAAAGCGTACTTTTCATACCTCGCACCTGCTTATTTCACGCCGAAGCGCTTGGGTTTGACATATTTGTTGATAAGAGGAACGCAGGCGTTCATGATCAGGATGGCGAACGACATGCCCTCGGGATAGGCTCCCCAGAGACGGATCAGCATCGTGATGACGCCGATTCCCGCAGCGAAGATCACCCCTCCGCGGACGGTCATCGGCGAGGTCGAATAGTCCGTCGCCATGAAGACCGCACCGAGAATCGCACCGCCGGCCAGCACGTGGAACAGCGGCAGTTGCCAGAGCGCCGCGCCCGTCATCCCCTTGCCCAGCGCATAGACGAAGGCGAACACGGCCATCGTCGCCAGCACCGTCACGGGGACATGCCACCGGATCACGCGCCGCCACAGCAGGTAGGCGAATCCCGCCAGCAGCGCCAGCGCGGCCACCTCGCCCAGCGAACCGGGCATGTTGCCCAGCAGCAGCTCCTGCACGCCCACCACATCGGCCGCCGCACCGTGCTTGACGGCCGCCAGCGGCGTCGCACCCGACAGCGCGTCGAACGCCCCGTTCACGGGCATCGGGAACGAAGTCATCTGCACGGGATAGGCGATCAGGAGAAAGACACGCCCCACCAGCGCCGGATTGAAGGGATTCTTGCCCAGTCCGCCGAAGGTCATCTTGCCGATGGCGATGGCCACGAAAGCGCCGATCACCACGATCCACCAGGGAATCGAGGCCGGGAGGTTGAAGGCCAGCAGCACGCCGGTCACCGCGGCCGACCCGTTGGAGACCGTCAGCGGGCCGCGGACCAGAAAGCGCTGGATCAGGTACTCGAACGCCACGCACGCCGCCACCGAGAGGGCCACGACGCGCAGCACGTCCATGCCGAAGACCACCGTCGAAACGACCAGCGCGGGCATCAGCGCCACGATGACGTCGCGCATGATCGAGGCGGTCGATTGCGCGGACTGCACGTGCGGCGCAGGAGCTACGATAAGTTTATTAGCCATAGATTATCCGTATTTTTTCGTTATCACTTCTTGGCCGCCGCGGCGCGTGCGCGGATCAGCCCCATGACGGTCTGCTTGCCCAGACGCACCCAGTCGAGCAGAGGCAGGTAGGCCGGGCAGGTCGCCTGGCAACTGCCGCACTCGATGCACGAGGTGATCATCCGCGCCTCCAGCTCGTCCCAGCCCTTCTTCTGCGTCATCTTCGAGAGGAAATAGGGTTCGAGGCCCATCGGGCAGGCCTCCACGCACTTGGCGCACTTGATGCACTGCGAGGGTGCGCGGCGCACGGCGTCGCGGCCCGAGAGGATCGTGATGCCCGAGCAGCCCTTCGTCACGGGCGACCCGAGATTGACCATCGCACGGCCCATCATCGGGCCGCCGTTGATCGCCTTCAGCTCGCCGTCGGGAAGTCCTCCGGCCGCCTCGACGAGCGTCATGACGGGCGTTCCCATGCGCGTCAGCAGGTTCTTCGGCTCCCTGAGCCCCTTGCCCGTGATCGTCACGACACGCTCGATGAGCGGCATGCGCTTCTGCACGGCCCGGTAAACGGCCACCGTCGTCGAGGCGTTGCACACCACGGCGCCCACGTCGATCGGCAGCGCCGGCGGAGGCGGGACCTGACGGCCCGTCACGGCCGCGATAAGCTGCTTCTCACCGCCCTGCGGATACTTCACCTGCAGGGGGACGATCTCGATGCCCCCGTATCCGGCGGACAGGCCGCGCAGATGCGCGATGGCGTCGGGCTTGTTGTTCTCGATACCGATATAGGCCTTACCGACGCCTACGGCCTTCATGAGGATCGTGACGCCGACGAGCAGCTCCTCGCCGTATTCGAGCATCGTGCGGTGATCCGACGTCAGATAGGGTTCGCACTCCACGCCGTTAATGATCACGCATTCGGCCTTCTTGCCGGGAGGAACCGAGAGTTTCACGTGCGTGGGGAACGTCGCGCCGCCCATGCCGACGATGCCGGCCTCCCTGATGCGGGCGACGATCTCCTGCGCCGAAAGCGTGCATTCGCGCACGAGCGTCTCCGAGCGGTCGATGCCCTCGGCCCACTCGTCGCCCTCGCGCCGGATCGTAATCATCATCTGGCGCAGCCCCTGCCCGTTGGGCTGGAGGTCCACGGCCGTCACCGTTCCCGACACCGGAGAGTGGATATTCGCCGACATGAAGCTGCCGGCCTCGGCGATGAGCTGTCCCGTGAGCACCCGGTCGCCTTTGGCGACCCTGGCCACGGCCGGCGCCCCGATATGCTGCGCGAGGGGGATCGTCACCGTCTCGGGCAGCGGAAGACGCTCGATCGGCCTGGCGCAGCTCAGTTTGTTTTCCGACGGATGCACTCCGCCCATTGGAAATGTCTTCATATCTCAATTGCTGTTTTTACGATTCTTTGGCGGGAGCGTCCGCGGCCGGCGCACCCTGCTTTTCAGCGGCCGCCGGCGCAGGTTCCGGATCCTTCTTCCCGGCCTTCGGAGCCGCCGCAGGCTTTGCAGGCGCAGGCTCCGCCGCCTGAACAGCCGCGGCCGGCTTCGGTGCGGCGGGCGTCTTCGGCGCCTTCGGCAGCGGCTCCATGCCCACCAGGCGGATCGCTCCGGTCGGACACTCGTTCACGCACTTGCGGCACAACTTACACTTCTGCGGGTCGATGTAGGCGAGGTTGTTCTCGACGGTGATGGCCCCGAAGGCGCACACCTTCTCGCACTTGCCGCAGCCGATGCAGCCCGCCTTGCAGGCTTTCATCACCGCCGCGCCCTTCTCCTTCGACACGCACGACACATAGACCGCGCGGTTCTTGGGCCACTTCTTGCGCAGCTCGATAATCATGCGCGGGCAGGCTTTCACGCAGGCGCCGCAGGCCGTGCACTTGTCGGGATCGACCTCCGGAAGCCCCGTCTGCGGGTCGATGCGGATGGCGTCGAACGCACAAGCCGCCACGCAGTCGCCGAATCCCAGACAGCCGAACGCGCAGGCCGTCTCGCCGACATAGAGCGACGACGCCACGGCGCACGACCGCACGCCGTCGTACCCGTTCGTGCGGGGGCGCTTCTCGCATGTGCCGCCGCAGCGGACCGTCGCCACCTCGGGCTGCTTCTCGGCCGCGGCCTTGCCCAGATACGCCGCCACGGCCTTCATGCAGTCGCTGCCGCCCACCGGGCAGAACAGCGCCGAAATGTCGTCGCGTTTCACGAGCGCATCGGCCATGCCGCGGCATCCGGCGAATCCGCAGCCGCCGCAGTTCGCCCCGGGGAGCATCTTCTCCACCTCGTCGATGCGCGGGTCCTCCTCGACCCGGAATTTCCGGGCCACGAAGTAGAGCACCACGGCCGCGAGCACTCCCAACGCGCACAACGTCAGGATCGTGTAAAGTAATACTTCCATTTAGATTTTAGTTATTGTAAAATGAATTGTGTGTTCGATTCTCCGCCGGCAGAGCCACAGTACGACGTAGTAGAGCCCCACGCCGCCGAGCGCTGCGAGCGCGCTCGCCCCCTCGCTCCAGCCCAAAGCGGCATTCGCCGCGAAGAGCACGGCCAGCAGCACGGCCAGTGCACCGACATAGGCCAGCGCGACGGCACGCATCCCCGCGCTGCGGCGCACGCCGACCACGACCTGCTCACCGGCGGCGTAATGCGGAGCATCGGCCGTCTTCACGGCGACGATCTTCTCCTGCGTCTCCGCCAGACCGCACGCCTGCCGGGCCCGGCACGCTCCGCAGGCGCTCCGGGAGGTGATTCTCACGTACACCGCATCGGGCGCCGTGCGTTCCACCACCCCGCTATGTTCGATCGGGCGCACCACGGCCTCAATCTCCGTATTTGTTCGTCAGGGGCATCAGCCGTTCGTGGCCGAACGAGCAGGAGGAAAGACGCAGCACGGGCGGGAACTGGTAGCGTTTCTTCTCGTTGCGCATGATCATCGAATGGATCTTCTCCACCACTTCGGCGTCGAAGCCCGCATTGACGATCTCCTCGCGGTGCTGCCCCTCCTCGATCATGCGGAACAGAATGACGTCCACCACCTCGTAGGGAGGCAGGATGTCGCTGTCCTTCTGCCCGGGGTGCAGCTCCGACGAAGGCTCCTTGGTCAGGATGCTTTCGGGAATCGGATTGCCCATCGTGCGGTTGATATAGCGCGCCACGTCGTACATTTCGCTTTTGTAAAGGTCGCCCGTGGGGCTGAACGCCCCGGCCGTGTCGCCGTAAAGCGTGCAGAGCCCCAGCGCGTTCTCGCTCTTGTTCGAGGAGTTGAGCAGGATATGCCCCGTCTTGTTCTGCAGAGCCATGAGCAGCACGGTGCGGATACGGGTCTGGATGTTCTCCTCGGTCGAGTCGAACTCAGTGCCGCCGATCACCGGCTTGAGCGTGTTCACCACGCTGGTGTAGATTTCCGAAATGGGAATGACGTTGTAACCGATGCCCAGGTTCGCGGCCAGCCGCTTGGCGTCCTCCACCGACTCGTCGGACGAAAAGGGCGAAGGCATGAGCAGCGCCCGGACATTCTCCGCCCCCAGCGCATCCACGGCGATCGAGGCCACTACGGCCGAGTCGATGCCGCCCGAAAGGCCGATCGAGGCTTTCGCGTAGCCGTTCTTGCGGAAGAAGTCGCGTACGCCGCAGCGGGCCGCCTCGTAGATCAGCCGCGTACGCTCATTATACGACGACGAGACCGCAATCGGTGCGGCCTCGGCCTTCGTGTCGAACAACTGGAAATCCTCTTCGAAACTCTTCATCATCACGACCACCTCGCCGCGGCTGTTCATCGCCCCCGAAGTGCCGTCATAAACGATCTCCGTCGAACCGCCCACCTGATTGGCCATCACGAGGTTCTTGCCCTCGACGAAGGCCAGGTCGCGCATCATCTCGTAGCGGTAGGTCATCGTTCCCTTGCCGTAACGGCGGGCGTTGATCGAGATGATCGTCTCCACCGACTTGTCGAAATCGCGCTCGCGGCTCAGATCGTCGCCCACCACCACGGCGCACTTATGGCCCTTGACGGTGATGTACTCGTAGCCCTTCGAAGGGACCAGAAAACCCATTTCGCGCCGCGCCGAGATGTATTTCTTGCCGATATAGCGCTGTATCCTGCCGTTTTCGAGAAGCGCGGCGGCGCTGATCGTCCCCTCGCGGGTCAGCACCGGAAGCCCCACCAGGGCCGTGATCCCGTCGCAGCGGGACGCTATCTTCTCCAGCGCCTCTTCGCACAGTTCGAGAAAGGTCGTCTTGCGCAGCAGGTCGAAGGCCGGCGTGCCGCTCACGGCCTGCTCGGCGAAAATCACCAGATCGGCGCGCCGCGCCTTCGCCTCGTCGATCGCGCCGACGATCTTCGCCGTGTTTCCGTCGATATCCCCCACCGTGTAGTTCAGCTGGGCTATGGCTATTTTCATGGCAGTAATTTAAGTCGGTAAGTTACAACTCCGCAAATTTAAAGATTATTTGCAAAAGTCGGAAAAATTTTCAATGTTAATAATATAACAGGCCGCCCCGCCGAACGCCCCCGCCGCCGGCATCTCCGAAGCGGAACGCGGCCCCCCGGCTCCGCATTCCGGCCGCACTTCGCACCGGCCGGATACGGCGGAGGCTCCCCGTCCTTTCCGGACGGAGAGCCTCCGCATGTCGCACGACACGTCTCCCTACTCCTGCTCCCCGGCGGGATCGGCGACCAGGATACGGCCGCAGTACTCGCAGACGATGATTTTCTTTCCCTGGCGAATGTCCACCTGGCGCTGGGGCGGAATGCGGTTGAAGCAGCCTCCGCAGGCGTCGCGCCTGACGGTCACCACGGCCAGTCCGTTGCGGACGTTGCGGCGGATACGCTCGTAAGCCGCCAGCAGGCGCTCGTCGATCTTCTCCTTGGCGCGGGCCTCCTGCGCTTCGTATTCGGCCACCTGCGGCGCCGTCTCGGCCTCGATGCCGTCCAGCTCGGCCTTCTTGGCCTGCAAATCGGCGGCACGGCCCTCCACGAGCCCCTCGGCCTCCTCCAGCTGGAGTTTCTTGGCCTTGATGCCCGCGGCATACTCCTTCAGGCGCTTCTCGGCCAGCTCGATCTCGAGCTCCTGGTACTCGATCTCCTTCGAAATGGCGTCGAACTCGCGGTTGTTGCGCACGTTGTTCTGCTGTTCCTTGTAGTTTCCGATCATGATCCGGGCCTGATCCACCTCGCGCTTGCGCTGTTTCGTGAGCGTGTTCAACTCCTCGATCTCGGCGTTGATGTGCTCGATGCGGGTCTTCATTCCGGCCACTTCATCCTCGAGGTCCTGCACCTCGAGAGGCAGTTCACCTTTCACCTTGTTGATCTCGTCGATCCGGCTGTCGATCTTCTGCAGTTCGTAGAGCGCCAGAATCTTCTCCTGCATCGAGTAATCAACTTCGGCAGTCTTCTTTTGTGTTGCCATATGTTGTCTTTAGAGTTTAGACTTAAACCAGATAATTCACCGGATTGCGAGAGCATTCACTCTTGCGAACCGCAAAGGTACGTAAATTTTTCGACAAAATGTCAAATAAAAGCTGAATTGCGCAATATTCGCTTTCAAAATGGCCTATATCCGCCACGGTGAGGGCCTTATCGGGCATCATGAAGTCGTTGTACTTCATGTCGGCCGTGAGGTAGAAATCGGCCCCGGCGCGGCGTGCGTCGCCGATGAGCGAGGCCCCGGCCCCGGTGCAGACGGCCACGCGGCGCACCGCGGAAGAGGCGATGTCGCTGTAACGTACGACGCTCGCCCCGAGCCGCCGCTGAATAAAGCGCATGAACTCCACGGTATCGACCGCTTCCGCGAGCTCGCCCACGACGCCGAATCCGACACCCTCCTCGGCCGCGGGCTGCAACACGCGGAGGTTCCCCACGCCCAGCATCCCGGCCAGATGCCAGCTCATGCCTCCCGGAGCGCTGTCGAGGTTGGTGTGGCAGGCGTACAGCGCGATGCCGCGGCGGATGGCCCGCTCGACGCAGCGCTGCACCGTGTCCGCCGAATTGAAGCGCTTGAGCGCATGGAAGACGATCGGATGGTGCGTCACGACCAGGTCGCATCCCAGCCGCTCGGCCTCGTCCAGCACCTCCTCGGTCACGTCCACGGCCAGCAGCGCGGCGTGCGCCTCGTCCTCCCCGCGACCCACGATAAGCCCCGCATTGTCATAGGATTCCTGCCACCGAAGCGGCGCAAAGGTTTCGATAACCGTCGTAATATCCCTGATCTTCATAATCCTGAAAAATATGTCATCCGTTTTCTCCGCTCCGCGGCTCCGAACGCCGGAACCTTCCGGAAACGGTCCGCGCCCCGGAATCTCAGAACAACGACTGCTCGTAGAAGGCGAACAGCTCCTTGTGCTCCGGCTCCTCCTTCTTGCGGCGGGGCTTGCGCACCGGACGCCGCGCGGCGCCGGGCGCTCCGTCCGCCGGGGATTCCGCTCCGGACGGAACGCCGGCCGCTTCGTCGATCTTCACGACGGCCCGGTTCCGGCGGCGCGCCGGAGTCTCCGTATCGGGTATTCCTGCCTGCGAAGCCTCCGCGGCTGGCGTCGCCGCATCATCCGCAGACACGGCGGGCGGGGCATCGGGCGCGAGGCTCCCGGCCGCCGCGGGTCGTTCCGCGGAAACCGGTGCGGACGCGGGCGTTTCCGCCGGGGATTCGGCCCCGTAGTCGTCGCCCACCGCCACGATCTCGCCGTCGGCGGCCTTCAGGTCCTCGCGGACCTCGACGAGCAGGGCCCGGATCCGCTGCAACCGCTCCAGCAATTCGCCCGAGCGGTCCGCCGCATCGCCCGCAGGCTGGCGGCGCATCGCCCGCTTGGCCCCTTCGAGCGTCATGCCGCACTCCTTGACCAGGTGGTAGATCCGCTTCAGGTTCTCGACGTCCTGCGGCGTGAAGAGCCGGTTGCCCTTCTTGTTCCGCTTCGGCCGCAACACGCTGAACTGCGACTCCCAATGACGGATGAGCGACTGATTGACGTCGAACATTTCGGCGACCTCGCCCATCGAGTAATAGAGTTTTTCAGCCATATCTGTCAATCCTGTTTTATGATTCGCAACGAATTGGGATACAAGTTGTTCACCCGCCGCCCGATCCGCTTGGCGAAGCCCAGCGCACGGCCGCGGGCCGCAATGAGGTTCATCCCCTCGGCCAATTCCCCGGGCGGGATGTCCTGCCGCCGCAGGTAGCGCACGGCCGTCGGCCCGTCCAGCTCCGCCACGGGCAGCGCCCCGCGGTTCAGCCCCGTGTGGAAGGCCAGCGCCGGATCGGGCTTCAGCACCCCCCGGAATACCTGCCCGAACGCCACGCCGGAATAGATCGCGGGCAGCGCTTCCGAAAGCGCCCGGACGGCGTCGGCCTGCGCCGCGAACCAGCCGTAGCAGGAGCCGGCCACCGTGCCGAAGCGCATCGCGCCGGGATCGAGCGTCCAGCGCGCCAGCTCGGCCGCAGTCGTCCGGTCGGCCGGAGCGAACACCGCGCGGCGCGCCCGGGGCGTGCGCATCCGCCCCTCCGCATCGGGAGCCTTGCGGGCCACGGCGGCGAAAAATCCCTCGCCGACGGCCCGGTGGGGATAGAACCGATAGGTGCGGAACGCACCGACCCGGCCGCAGACGACGCCCCAGGCCCCGTCCACGGGCCGCTCCTCCGTCTCGGCAGCCTCGCTGCCGACGGCGGCGAGCAGCCGCTCCAGCACACCCTCGTCCTCGTCGCGGTTGAACGTGCAGGTGCTGTACAGCAGCGTGCCGCCGGGTTTGAGCGCCCGCCACGCCTCGCGCAGAATCTCCTCCTGCCGCGCGGCGCACACGCGCACGCCGCCCTCGCTCCACTCGGCGCGGGAGGCCGGGTCCTTGCGGAACATGCCCTCGCCCGAACAGGGGGCATCTACGGCCACGACGTCGAACCACGCCTCGAAGTCGCAGACGGCGCGCGGCTCGCAGGTCGTCACCACGACGTTGCCCGTGCCCCACTTGCGGACGTTGTCCGCCAGCACGGCGGCGCGGCGGCGGTCGATCTCGTTGGCGACGACCAGCCCCTCCGGCCCCGCGAGCGAGGCGTAGAGCGTCGTCTTGCCGCCCGGAGCGGCGCAGAGGTCCAGCACACGCGCACCGCGTACCGCCGCGCCGCCGAGCAGGTGTCCGACCGCCTGCGACGACGCCTCCTGCACGTAGTAGGCCCCGGCGTGGAAGTCGCTGTCGAAGGTGAACTGCGGCCGCGAAGCGAGGTAAAGGCCCCCGGCGCACCAGGGAACCCGCCCCGCGACGTCGAGCTGCGGCAGGCCGGGCGGTGTCTCCGTCCCGGAAAACGCCGCGCTCCCGGAGGCCCCGGAAGACACGGACGCACCGGATACGGCCTGCGGTGTCCCAGCGCCCCCCGGCCCCCCGGGAAGCACTTCGGGAAACAGCTCCGGGAGCCGGTCCGTCCCCGTCTTCGCGGGGTTCAGGCGTACGGAGACCGGCGGCGGCGCGTCGAGCGCCCCGCACAGGGCGCGCCCTTCGGCCGTCCCGAGGTCGCGCAGCACGCGTTCGACGAATTTCGGAGGCAGTTCCATGCTATTTTCCGGCCGCTTTCAGCGCATCGAGGCGCGCGCAAATCTTATCCAGCACCGCGGGGTCCGAGACGAAATCCTCGTGGTCCTTGTCCACGACGAGCACCTCGCCGTCGTAGTTGTGTTCGATCCAGTCGTTGTACTTGTCGTTGAGCCGCTTGAGGTACAGCTCGTCGATGTTCATCTCGTATTCGCGGCCCCGCTTGCGGATCTGCGAGGTGAGCGTCGGCACGCCCGCCTTGAGGTAGATCAGCAGGTCGGGCTTGGGAATGAGCGTCGTGACGAGCCGGAAAATGCTCATGTAGGTCTCGATGTCGCGCGTGGCCATCAGCCCCATCTCGTGAAGGTTGCTCGCGAAGATGTACGCGTCCTCGTAGATCGTGCGGTCCTGAATGATGTCGCCCTGCGAGACGTCGGAGAGCATCTCCATCGTCTGCCGGATGCGGCTTCCGAGGAAATAGATCTGCAGGTTGAACGACCAGCGGTTCATGTCCTCGTAAAAATCGCCGATATAGGGGTTGTTGCTCTCCTCGAGGTAGGACCGCGCGTCGTAACGCGCCGTGAGCATCTGGGTCAGCGTGGTCTTCCCGCTGCCGATATTTCCGGCTATGGCTATATACATAATGATCCGTGTTTTAATCCTGTTCCGTTATCCGCTCCCCGTCCAGCGCGAGCACGTCGTCCGCCACGCGACGGTCGTTCACCAGCCGCGGGACCTTGTTCTTGCCCCGCGCACGCATCCATCGCAGGAAATAGCCCCGGGGAACCGTCACGATGCGCTGTCGTTCGAGCGTCGTGCGGCGCTTGGCGTCGTAGTCCGAATTGACGGCCCGCAGCGCCTCGTCGAGCGCCCCGGCGAACCGTTCGGCGCTCTCCGGCTCGCGGTCGAACTCCACGATCCACTCGTGCGCCCCCCGTTCGCGCAGCGACATGTAGCACGGCGCCACGGTGTACTCCGCGACCGCGGCTCCCGACGCGCGGCAGGCCGCGGCCAGCGCCCGGTCGGCGTTATCGACGATCAGCTCCTCGCCGAAGACGTTGATATACTGTTTCGTCCGGCCCGCGAAGCGGATGCGGTAGGGCGTCGTCGAGGTGAACTCCACCGTGTCGCCGATCTCGTAGCGCCACAGGCCGTTGTTCGACGTGACGAGCATCGCATAGACCTTGCCGCACTCCACGTCGGCCAGCGGCACGATGCGCTCCCCGTCGCGGAACTCGAAGAACGTGCCGTAGTCGAGCATCAGCAGCATGTCGTCGCGGCGCGGGTCGTCGGCCAGCGCGAAGAAACCCTCCGAAGCGTTATAGGTCTCCATGTAGTGCATTCCCTCCGAAGGCAGCAGCTCTTCGAACATGCGGCGGTAGGGGGTGAACTCCACCCCGCCGTGGGCGAACAGCTCCAGCCGGGGCCACACTTCGAGCAGATTCTTCCGCCCGGTGAACTCCAGCACGCGGCGCATGAGCGCCAGATTCCACGACGGCACGCCCGCGAAGGCCGTGATCGGTTCGCCGACGCATTCGCGGCAGATCGCCTCGCACTTCGCGTCGAAGTCGGGAATGATCGCCGTCCCGATGCGCGGCGCGCGGAACCAGCCGCTCCAGAAGGTCGTCTCGTGGATCAGCAGCGCCGAGAGGTCCCCCACGAGGTTCCGCCCCTCGCACGCGCACGAACCGCCGAGCGTCAGGGTCTTGCCGTCGAAGACCCGCGTACCGGGATAAGCCGCGGCGTAGAGCGTCGCCACGTCGCGCATACCCAGCGTATGATTCCACCACAACGACTCCCGCGTGACGGGGATGTACTTGCTGCGGTCGGAGGTCGTGCCCGACGAACGGGCGAACAGCCGGACCCGCCCGGGGGCCGTGACGCTGCGCACGCCCGCCATCATACGCTCGACATAGGGCTTGAAGGTCTCGTAGTCGAACGTCTCGACCTGCGACTGGAACCGCTCCACGGAGCGGATGTGCCGCAGGTCGTAGCGGTCGCCGAACTCCGTCAGGCGGCCCCGGCGCACCAGACGGCGGAGCATCCGCTCCTGTGTCTCGACGGGGTGCCGCCGGAAGCGGTCGATCGCCCGCGCACGCTGCGAGAACCACGTCTTGAGAATCGTATTGCGAAAAGACATAGTCAGTTAAAATAATACCCCACCTTCCCCACCGACGCAGGCATGGCGAAGAGCACGACCCGGTCGTAAGCCGAAATCTGCGTGTCGTCCACGGCGATGAAAACCTTGTCGCCGCGCACGATGCCGCCGATGATCGCGTCCTCGGGCAGCCCGAGGTCCTTGATCGGGGCCTTCGTGGCCGGGGAGTTGGGCTTGACGATGAACTCCAGCACCTCGGCGTCGCTGCCCGTGAGGCACTTGATCGCCTGCACGTCGGTAGACATGGTGAAACGGAAAATGTTCGACGCCGTGACCAGCTTCTTGTTGATGATCGTGTCGATGCCGATCGACTCGGCCAGATTGATGTAATTGAGGTTCTCGACCTCGGCGATCACCTTCTTCACGCCCATGCGCTTGGCAAGCATCGCCGCCAGGATGTTCGTCTCGCTGCGGCCCGTCACGGCCACGAAGGCGTCCATGTTCGAAAGCCCTTCCTCCATCATCGCCTCCGTATTGCGGCCGTCCTCGTTGATGATGAGCGTCTTGTCGAGCGTCTCGGCCAGCCGGTAGGCCTTCTCGGCATTGTAGTCCACCAGTTTGATGTTGATCTCGTCCTGCAACTCCGTGGCGATGCGGATGCCGATGCGCGAGCCGCCGAGGATCATCATGTTGCGCACGTCGATATTCGACCGACCGGAGAGCTCCATCACGTCGTGCACGGCGTCCTGCCGCGCGATGACGTAGATCACGTCGCCCTCCAGGTAGCGTTCGCCCAGACGCGGAATGATCGTCTCGCCGCCGCGCGTGATGGCCACGGTGCGGTAGCTCAGCGCCTCCTGCCCCTCGCCGAACCCCGACAGCGCCTCGCCCACGAGCGGCGAAGCCGGTTCGAGGCGGAAGACAGCCAGCGAGAGTTTGCCGCTCGAGAAATCGACGTACTCGGTGGTCGAGGTATGGCCCAGCAGGTTGATCACCTCGCGCGCCGCGACCTTCTCGGGATAGAACAGGTAGTCGATGCCCATGTCGATGAACAGCTCCTTGTTGTCCGGTTCGAGGTACTCGTTGTTGTCGATGCGGGCGATGGACTTCTTCGCCCCGAGCCGCTTGGCCAGCGTCGCCGCCACGATATTGTCCGTCTCCTCGTGATTGACGGCGATGAAAAGGTCGCACCTGCGCACCGCAGCGCGCCGCAGCACCGCGAAGGTCGTCGAGTCGCCCTCGACGGTGAGCACGTCGGCCAGACTGCCCACCTCGGCCAGCAGTTTCTGGTCGGCGTCGATAATGGTGATATCGTGGCCGTTGCCGCTCAACATCCGGGCCAGATGGCTGCCCATCTCGCCGGCTCCCGCAATTACGATCTTCATGGTCCGTGGTTCGCCGCCGGAGCCTCCCCCCGCCGCACGCCGGGCCACCGGCGAACGCGGAGCGGGAAACGACGGCCGCATTTTTGCAATTTAACTCACAAATATATACATTTGTCCCGGAAACCGCAAATCGCGGGAAAATTAAAAAACGAAACGTATGCCCTCCTGGTTGATCCTTCTGCTTTGCGCCGTGGCGGCCGTCGGTCTGTTCGTCCTCGGCATGTCGCTGACGCTGATGATAAAAGGCCATCACATCGACTCGGAAATCTCGACCAACAAGAACATGCAGCGGCTCGGAATCAAATGCGCCGTCCAGGAGACGCGCGAGGAGGACGGCACGGCCGCCTGCTCCGACGCCTCCCCGCTGTCCGGCTGCTCGGGCAACTGCGGGGCCTGCGACATCGAGCACAAATAGGCCTCCCCGGCGCCCCGCCCCGGAGGCCCGGAAAAAGGCCGTTCCGGTAAAAATCGGGCTCCGGGAACGACAGGAATCCTACAATTCGCAGTATTTCGACCGGCAGACGAACCAGGGGTTGTGCAGGTCCGCCTCGTTGTACCGCAGCTCCGCATCCCCGGGCAGCGAACGGGTCGTCCCGCCGGCCTCCGCGAGAATGAGCTCCCCGGCGGCCGTATCCCACTCGTAGGTGCGGGTCGTACGCACGTAGTAGTCCACGCTCCCCTCGGCCAGCATGCAGAATTTATAGGAACTGCCCTGCTCGACGACCTCCAAATCGGGATGCCGCGCCCGCAGGCGTTCGATATGCTCGTGCGTCTCGGAGGTCTGGTGCGAACGCGAAACGGCCACCCGCAGGTGGTCGTGACGCCCCTCCCGGGGCAACGGCAGCCGGGTCCAGCCGCAGACGATCTCGTCGTAGGTGTAGGAGGCGCCGGCATCCGGAGCGACGCCCTCCTTGAGAAAGGAGCCGGCATTCCGCCCCGCGACATACATCTTCCCGAAATAGGGCACATAGACCACCGCTCCGATGCAGACGTTGTTCTCCATCAGGGCGATATTGACCGTGAACTCGTTGTTGCCCTTGATGAACTCCACCGTCCCGTCCAGCGGGTCCACCAGCCAGTAAAGCTCCCAGTTGCAACGCTCTTCGTAGCGCATCTCGCGCCCCTCCTCCGAAAGGATCGGAATGCGCGTCGGCCCGAGGTACTCGCGGATGGTCCGGTGGGCCAGCCGGTCGGCCACCGTGATCGGAGTGCGGTCGTCCTTGAGGCTTATGTCGTAGTCGTCGAGGTTCTTATAGACTTGCATGATCGAGGCTCCGGCTCTCACGGCCGCATTGAACAGGGGCGGCAGCAGATACATTCTCACCTTGTCGTCAATCATCGTAGCGCGTTTTTGGGAATCCGAAGTTTGCATTGCCATGGTAAAGGTAACAACAATTTATCATATAACGAAGGATGCGGCGCACATATTTTGCGCCGTTCCGCTTTCGGACACGATCCCCGACCCGGGGACGAACGAGGGCGGAAGCGGAGGCTCCCTCCGCGCGTCGAAAACCGTGCCGGAACGCCGCGGTGCGAAAAAATTCCGCACAACGTTTTGCATATCCCGCAAAAAGCCGTATATTTGCACTCCGAATTATGTTTCAACACATAACACTCGAATTTAATGTACGTTATAGTAGAGATCGCAGGTCAGCAATTCAAAGCTGAAAAAGGTCGGAAACTTTATGTTCACCGTCTTCAGGGCGAAGAGAATTCGTCCGTAAGTTTCGACAAAGTCCTGCTCGCAGACAACGACGGTCAGGTCAAGGTCGGCGCACCTGTAGTAGAAGGCGCCGCAGTGAAATGCAAGATCCTGAAACATCTGAAGGATGACAAGGTTCTGGTCTTCAAGAAGAAGCGCCGCACGGGCTACCAGAAGTGCAACGGCCATCGCCAGTACCTGACGCAGATTCTCGTGGAGGAAATTGTTGCATAAACCTTTAAAAACGAAAGTAACATGGCACACAAGAAAGGTGTAGGTAGTTCGAAGAACGGCCGCGAGTCGGAAAGCAAGCGACTCGGCATCAAATTGTTCGGCGGCCAGTTCGCAAAGGCGGGCAACATCATCGTCCGTCAGCGCGGCACGGTTCATAACGCCGGCGAGAACGTAGGCATGGGCAAGGATCACACGCTGTTCGCACTCGTGGACGGAACCGTGGAGTTCTGCAAGAAGAGCGAAGGCAAATCCTACGTGAGCGTAACTCCGCTGAGCGAGTAAGCCAGCGGCACAGCAAAAGTCCGGGGGGGGGTAAGGTCTGCCTCCGGAAAGGAAAACGAAATCATCGGTCTCCGGTTCGCCGGGGACCGATTTTTCTTTTTCATCGCAGGAACGACCGGAAACGAACGCGGCAGGTCTCCCCTGCTATCGGCCCCCGTCCGGCGGAGGCAGGAAGAGACAGGGACGGCGGTAGCAGAGATTTTCGCGCGGCAGCACCGAAGAGGTCCGGACCGGCAGATGCAAAGGTCCGAAACCCGGAAACAGGCGGCAACGACGGCCATAAAGGCGGTCGGGGAAAAGGCCGGGGCAACCGGAACTGCCGGGGCAGGACCCGGCCTCCGGAGCGACAGGCAGCCGGAGCGAGGGGTTACCGGAGCGAGGGGTTACCAGAGCGAGGGGTTACCAGAGCGAGGGGTTACCGAAACGACAGGCTGCCGGAACGACAGGCACGGAAAATCCGGCTGCCGGGGAGTATCGCAAAACAGACGCAAAAAGTCCGGCTGCGGAATGCAGCCGGACCTGTCGCACGAAGATGCGGGACAGCCCGCACCGTGTCTATTTCCGCTCCGCTTCGGCGGAAGCCTCGGGAGCCGCGGCACGGAACCCGGCCAGCAGCGTCTTGTCGTCGTAGAGCTTCAGCTCCGAACCCACGATCTCGTAGCGATCCACTTCGTCGAGCATCCTGACGAAAGCATCCTCGTACTGCATGTCGGGGCAGGCCATCCGGGTCATGCCCAGATTGCCGAACTCCAGCTTGCCGTCCTGCTTCTCGTACTTGCCGAAGAAGCGGTTGCAGTTGGTGCGTCCCGAAACGAGCGTGTCGGCGGCATCGAATTTCAGCGTGAAGGCATCCGCCCCGGCATTGATCGCTTCGGCGGGGATTCCCTCCATCTCCGCGAGTTTCCAGGTCGTGCCTTCGAGTGCGGTCTGCGCGCCTCCGCAGCAAGCCGTCATGGCTGCAAACAGAACGGCAGCCGTAAAAATCTTTTTCATGCTTTATTGTTTTTAAAGAGTCATTTCAACCGACGGGTCCGCCGGGAAGCCCCGGCCGCAGACGGAATTGCAAATATACGCAAAGATTCCCGCATCCGCAAAAAAGCGGGCCGCCTTTTAAGGCCGGCCCGCAACTTGCATGCCCGAAAGAGCGTCAGATCTTCTGAAGCCGCAGCGCGATCTCCATTTCGGTCGTATTGTCCTTGAGATCCTTGATGATCTTGCCAGCGTCGATGCCCATCGTCACCGACGAATCGAGCGAACCGAGCAGCGAGGAGAATACGTCGAGGAACGGAACCATCATGGCACGGTCCACATAAACCTTGACCACACCGTTCTCCTGAACATATTTCAGCGGAATGGCGTAATAATCATCGGCCGATACGATACCCAGCGAGGGATACTGCGTCAGCAGTCCGTCGATCAATGCGGGAACGTCGAGGTCGGCTCCGCCCGCGGCCTTCAGAAAATCACGGCCGATCTTGAAATAGAGCTTGCTGTCCTTCGTGTAGTAGCCGATCGCACCCTCGGGCAGAATCTCCGAGGTCTCGGCGTTCGGGAACGACTTCACCTCCTCACCGAACTTCGGATTCAACAAAGCGCCCAAAATGGCCGAAACGTCCGTTCCCTCGACGATCAGATCCTTGTACTGCGCACCGAACGAACCGTCGTTCTTCAGCTCCACGCCGATCAGGCCGCCCTTCACGATACCCGATCCTATGGCCTCGACCATGCTCAGCACCGTATTCATCGGCATCTGATAAGGAAAACCGAAAATCTCCGTCAGGTCTATTTCCGGAATGTTGTCGGGATCGGTCCATGTAACGTCGAAAGTCAGGTAGTACTCCTGCATCTCTTCGGGATCGGCGGCGGTCGGCCGGGATACGGAGGCCGGCTTATAGCTGCCGATAAGCTCCGAGGAGAAAGGCGGCGGCGTATTTTTCTTGTTATCGTCGTCGCACGACACGGACGACACGGCTATCGCACAGAGAGCGGCGATCAGCGAGAATTTCGTAAACAGGTTTTTCATAACGATCTTATTAAAGTGTTTTCCATTCAATTCCGGACAAAAATATCCCTTTCCGCAGAATGAAACAAATTAATTCATCGGACCCGAAGCATTCCCCCACGAACGCACCGTTTTTCATCACGAAAAAAAACACGGAAGGGCCGCGGCTTGTCTGCCGCGGCCCTTCGCACCTATTTTTATATACGGGATCAGTACTCCATCTTCGCACGGCGCACATAGCCGTTGTAACGCCACTTGGCGTTCTCCTCGGCTGCGGCGAACAACTCGTCGGCCTCGGCCGGGAAGGATTTCTGCAACGACGTGTAGCGCACCTCCTTCATCAGGAACTCGCGGAATTTCGTCCAGTCCGGCTCCTTCGAGTCGAGCACGAAGGGATTCTTGCCCTCCTCCTCGAGCTGCGGATTGTAGTGCCACAGATGCCAGTAGCCGCAGGCCACGGCCTCCTTGCCCACGGTCTGCGTGCGCGTCATGCCGCCCTTGATGCCGTGGTTGATACACGGCGCATAGGCGATCACCAGCGACGGACCCGGATAGGCCTCGGCCTCCTTGAGCACGTTGAAGAGCTGCTGCTGCGAAGCGCCAATCGAAACCTGCGCCACATAGACATAGCCGTAGGTCATGGCCATCGCGCCGAGGTCCTTCTTGCGGATGCGCTTGCCGCTCGAAGCGAACTTCGCCACGGCGCCCACGGGAGTGGCCTTCGACGACTGTCCGCCGGTGTTGGAGTAAACCTCGGTGTCGATCACCAAGATATTCACGTCCTGACCCGACGCCAGCACGTGGTCCACGCCGCCGTAGCCGATGTCGTAGCCCCAGCCGTCGCCGCCGATGATCCACTGCGACTTCTTCACGAGCCAGTCCTTGTGCTCGAGAATCTTCCGGCAGTAGTCGCAGCCGCAGGCCTCCAGCATCGGAAGCAGGCGTGCCGTGACCTCGGCCGAACGGGCCGACGAACCGCGGTTCCCGATCCACTCGCGCATCACGCCCTTCAACTCCTCGGAGCACTTGTCGCACGAAGCGATGGCGGCCTCCATCGTCTCCTGGATCCGGTCGCGGAGCTTCTCGATACCGATGTGCATACCCAGACCGAACTCGGCGTTATCCTCGAAGAGCGAGTTGGCCCAGGCCGGCCCCTGCCCCTTCTCGTTGGTGCAGTAGGGCGTCGAGGGAGCCGAACCCGAATAGATCGAGGTGCAGCCCGTGGCGTTGGCGACCATCATCTTGTCGCCGAACAGCTGCGTGATGGCCTTGATGTAGGGCGTCTCGCCGCAGCCGGCGCAGGCTCCCGAGAACTCGAACAGCGGCTGCGCGAATTGCAGGTTCTTCACCGATTTGGTCTTATCGACGACCTGCTTGTAGCCGATGTTCCCGGTGATGTAGTCCCAGTTCTTCTGCTGCGGGAGCTGCTCCTCGAGCGGACGCATGACGAGCGCCTTCTGCTTGGCGGGGCAGACGTCCACGCAGTTGCCGCAGCCCGTACAGTCGAGCGGCGAAATCTGGATGCGGAACTTGTACTCCTTCGTCTCGCCCAGGCCCTGCTTCCACTCCACGCCCGAAGCGGCGGCCTCCTCCTCCGTGGCGAGGAACGGACGGATCACGGCGTGCGGGCAGACATAGGCGCACTGGTTGCACTGGATACAGTTGGCGATCTGCCACTCGGGAACGTTCACGGCGATACCGCGCTTCTCGTAGGCGGCCGTGCCGTTGTCCCACGTGCCGTCCTCGCGGCCGTCGAAGGCCGAGACGGGCAGCCGGTCGCCCTTCAGACCGTTGATCGGCTCGACGATCCGGCGGACGAACTCGGGATACGAGGCGTTCGAGACGTGCTCGAAGCCCTTGTCCTCGATCGCGGCCCACTCGGCCGGAACCTCGACCTTCACCACGGCGCTGCCGCCGGCATCCACGGCCGCGTAGTTCATGTTCACGATGTCCTCGCCCTTCTTGCCGTAGGACTTCTGGATCGCCTTCTTCATCTCCTCGACGGCCTTCTCGAACGGAATGACGTTGGCGATCTTGAAGAACGCCGACTGCATGATCGTGTTGGTGCGCGAACCCAGTCCCAGCTCGGCGGCGATCTTCGTGGCGTTGATGACGTAGAAGTTGATCTTGTTCTTGGCAAGGTAAGCCTTCATGTGGTCGGGCAGCGTGGCGCAGGTGGTCTCGGGGTCATGCACCGAGTTGAGCAGGAACGAGCCGCCGGGCTTCAGGCCCTTCAGCACGTCGTACTTGTCCACGTACGACGGCACGTGGCAGGCCACGAAGTCGGGCGTGGTCACCAGATAGGGCGACGTGATGGGCAGGTCGCCGAAACGCAGGTGCGACGAGGTATAGCCGCCCGACTTCTTCGAGTCGTAGGAGAAGTAGGCCTGGCAGTACTTGTTCGTCGAACCGCCGATGATCTTGATCGAGTTCTTGTTGGCGCCCACCGTGCCGTCGGCGCCCAGACCGAAGAACAGCGCCTCGAACGTGCCGGGCTTGGCGAGCGAAATCTCCTCGCCCACCGGGAGCGAGAGGTTCGTCACGTCGTCGGTGATGCCCACCGTGAAGTGCTCCTTCGGAGCCTCCGCGGCCAGGTTCTCGAAGACGGCCAGAATCTGGGCCGGCGTGGTGTCCTTCGACGAGAGGCCGTAGCGGCCGCCGACGATCATCGGCTGGAGCTTCTTGCCGTAGAACATGGACTTCACGTCGAGGTAGAGCGGCTCGCCCTCGGCTCCCGGCTCCTTCGTGCGGTCGAGCACGCAGACTCGTTTGACGCTCGCGGGCAGCACGTCGAAGAAATATTTCTCCGAGAAGGGACGGTAGAGGTGTACGGTCACCAGACCCACCTTGCGGCCCTGCTTCGACAGGTAGTCGATCGTCTCCTTGACGGTCTCCGTCACCGAGCCCATGGCCACGACGATGTGTTCGGCCTCGGGATGGCCGTAATAGACGAAGGGTTTGTAGTCGCGGCCCGTGATCTTCGAGATCTCGCGCATGGTATCGGCCACCATGTCGGGCACGGCGTCGTAGAACTTGTTGGCCGCCTCGCGCGTCTGGAAATAGATGTCGGGGTTCTGCGCCGTACCGCGCGTGACGGGGTGCTCGGGGTTGAGCGCCCGGGCACGGAAGGCCTTCAGCGCATCGCGGTCGAGCAGCGCCGTGAGCGACGCCTCGTCGATCAGCTCGATCTTCTGAATCTCGTGCGAGGTGCGGAATCCGTCGAAGAAGTGCAGGAAAGGCACGCGGGCCTTCAGCGCCACGAGGTGCGCGACGCCCGCCAGGTCCATCACCTCCTGCACGGACGAGGTGGCCAGCATGGCGAAGCCCGTCTGCCGGGTGGCCATCACGTCCTGATGGTCGCCGAAGATCGACAGCGACTGCGCGGCCAGCGCGCGGGCCGAAACGTGGAAGACGCCCGGCAGCAGCTCGCCCGAAATCTTGTACATATTGGGGATCATCAGCAGCAGACCCTGCGACGCGGTGAACGTCGAGGTCAGGGCGCCGCTCTGCAGCGAACCGTGCACGGCGCCCGCGGCGCCCGCCTCCGACTGCATCTCGACGACCTTCACGGTCTCGCCGAAGATATTCCTGCGCCCCTGCGCGGCCCACTCGTCCACGAGTTCGGCCATCGTCGATGACGGCGTGATGGGATAGATCGCCGCAACCTCCGAGAACATGTAAGCCACATGAGCCGCAGCGTAGTTTCCATCACACGTGATGAATTTCTTTTCTGCCATTTTTCCGAGTTTTAGATAATATTCGTGTGTTATGACGGCCTTCCGGCCGCTGTCCTGCGGGACAGCGCTGCAAAGATAAAAAATTCGGCGCAAAAAACAGCCCGGTTTCCGTCCGAAAAATTGTAAAAAAACACGTTTTCGGGTGTTATCCGAATAACAGCCGCATTGTTATTCGGATAACAGAAACACGCATAGAATCACGGGGTTGCGAAAAGGGACTTTCCGACAGCGGATTACCCGCAACGCTCCCGCGCGGCGCGACGGAATGCGGCAAAGGAGGGTGCGGCAGGGTGCGGCGCGGCGGGACGCGAAAGACACGGAGACGCAGGAACGGCCGCATCACGGTCCGAACACAGGCTCCCCCGGAGGTCCGGAAGCCCGGCCGCCCCGACCGGACATTTCTCCGGAAACTCCGCACGAACTCCCTCCCCCGGACGGAACCGTGGGGGACGAAGGGTCCCCGACGACGGCTGCGGAAATAAATTTGACATTGCACGCTCCTTGCACTATCTTTGCCGTATGATCGCATACGAACGAACGACACTCGCCAACGGCCTGACCGTGGCGGTGAACCGCGACCGGGCCTCGAAGCTCGCCGCGGTGAACATCCTCTACAAGGTCGGGGCACGCAACGAAAACCCCGCACGCACGGGATTCGCCCACCTGTTCGAGCACCTCATGTTCCGCGGCACGCGCGAAGTGCCGAACTTCGACCTGCCGGTGCAGATGGCCTCGGGCGACAACAACGCCTTCACGAACAACGACTACACGGACTTCTACATCACGCTCCCGAAGGACAATCTCGAAACGGCACTCTGGCTCGAAAGCGACCGCATGGAAGGGCTGGAGATCACCCCCGAGAAGCTCGCCGCCGAGAAGAAGGTGGTCATCGAGGAGTTCCGCCAGCGCTACCTCAACCAGCCGTACGGCGACCAGACGATGCTTCTGCGCGCGCTGGCCTACAAGGTACATCCCTACCGCTGGGCGGCCATCGGACTGACGACGGAGCACATCGCCTCCGCATCGCCGGACGACGTCGGGGAGTTCTACCGCACCCACTACTACCCGTCGAACGCCATCCTGTCGATCTCGGCGGACATGGAGGAGGAGCGGATGCTGGAGCTGGCCGAAAAATGGTTCGGAGGGCTGCCGGACACGCCCCGCCCCGCCGCACCGATTCCGCAGGAGCCGCCGCAGGAGGCCCCGCGGCGCGAGGAGGTAGAACGCGACGTGCCGGCCACGACGGTCACCGTGGCCTACCGCATGGGGACGCGCACCTCGCCCGACTTCTATACGGCCGACCTGGTTTCGGACCTCCTGTCGGGCGGCGACTCCGGGCGGCTGTACCGCCACCTGGTCAAGGAACGGCGGCTGCTTTCGAGCGTCAATGCCTACGTGACGGGAGACCTGGACCCGGGGTTGTTCGTCTTCACGGGACAGTTACTGCCGGGCGTGGCTCCCGAAGCGGCCGAAGCGGCCTTCCGCGAGGAGATCGAGGCGCTCCGAACCGCCCCCATATCGCAGTACGAGACCGAAAAGGTCAAGAACAAATTCGAGGCGAACACGCTGTTCGGCGAGCTGAACGTGATGAACAAGGCCATGAACCTCGGCTTCTACGAAATGCTGGGCGACCTGCCGCTCATCAACGGAGAGGTGGCGCGTTACCGCGCCGTCTCGGACGAGGACATCCGCGCCTTCTGCCGCAGCACGCTCCGGCCCGAAAACGCCTCCACACTCATCTACAAAGCGCGCAAATGACACGACAACCCCGCATAACGCACTCCGAAGTCGAGGTTCCCGCAGCGGCGGAGACCCTCCTCGGAAACGGCATCCGCCTCTACACGCTCGCCTCGGAGGATTTCGAGGTGCTGCGCATCTCGTTCGTATTCCGCGCCGGATCGGCCGTGCAGCGCACGCCCTTCTCGGCCTCGGCCACCGCGAACCTGCTCGCGGAGGGGTCGCCGGAGATGACGGCCGCCGAGATCGCCGAACGGCTGGACTACTACGGCTCGTGGTACGACGTGAACATCGACCGCGACTACGCCTACGTCAATTTCGCCACCCTCTCGAAATTCTTCGCCGAGACGCTCGCCGTGGCCGAACACATCCTGCTGCGCCCCGCCTTTCCCGAGGAGGAGCTGCGCACCTACTGCGCCAAGCGGAAGCAGCGGCTGACCATCGACCGCACGAAGGTGGACGTCGAGGCGCGCGAAGCCTTCGCCCGGGCCCTGTTCGGGCCGCAGCACCCCTACGGCACGTCGTACGACGAGGCGGAGTACGACCGTCTGACGCGCGCCGACGTGGTGGAGTTCCACCGCCGCCGCTATACGGCGGAGAACTGCTTCGTGGTATGCAGCGGCCGGATCGGCGAGCGGGAGCGGCAGGCCATAGCGGCCCTGGCCGAACGGATTCCTCACGGCGGAGCTACGGTCCCGGCAGCGTTTCCCGCCCCGGTCACCGAACACGAAGCGTTCGTCGGACACCCCGGCGCCGTGCAGTCGTCGCTGCGGATCGGACGGCTGCTCTTTCCGCGCCAGCACCCCGATTTCCTGGGGATGCAGGTCGTGGCCACGGCGCTGGGCGGCTACTTCGGCTCGCGGCTGATGCGGAACCTGCGCGAGGAGCACGGATACACCTACGGCGTGGTGGCCGCGATGGTCAATTTCGAACGCGAAGGCTACTTCGCCGTGGCCACGCAGGTCGGAACCGACGTGACGCGCGCGGCCCTGCAAGCGATCTACGACGAGATCGAACGGCTGCGCACGGAGCCGATGCCCGCCGAGGAGCTGGAGATCGTGAAGAACATGATGACGGGCGAGATGATGCGCATACTCGACGGACCGTTCGGCATTGCAGACGTGACGATCGAAAACATCCTCTGCGGCACGGACAACGCCTCGATCGGCGAGAACATCCGCCGCATCCGCGCCATGACGCCCGCCGACGTGCAACGCCTCGCACAACGCTACCTCGCCCGCGAAGAGCTGGTGACGGCGGTGGCCGGCGCGGCGGATCCGCGGCAGGCATAAAACGACCGGCACAGGACGATCCGGGCGCAGGAAGTCCGGACACAGGAAGCCCGGGCGCATTCCGTCAGGCGCGGTGTTCGGCGACCCAGTTCGTCAGGGCGACGAAATCGGCGACCGAAAGCTGCTCGGCACGACGGGTGAAGAACGGATGTTCGGCGCCGCCGAAATCCCCGAAAGCCGCCCGGAGCGCATTGCGGATCATCTTGCGCCGCTGGCCGAAGGCGGCCTTCACGACGCGGACGAACAGCGCCTCGTCGCACGCGAGACGCCGCGTGGCGTTGCGGCGCAGGCGGATGACGGCGCTCTTGACCTTCGGGGGCGGGCTGAACACCGTCTCGCTGACGGTGAAGAGGTATTCGATGTCGTACCACGCCTGCAGAAGCACCGACAGGATGCCGTACTCCTTCGATCCGGGCCCCTCGGCGATCCGTATGGCGACCTCCCGCTGGACCATGCCGACGCACTCGGGAACCAGGTCGCGGTACTCGAGCACCCTGAAGAAGATCTGCGACGAAATGTTGTAGGGGAAGTTGCCGATGATCCGCAGCCCGCGGGGGAAACGCGCACGCAGGTCCATCTTCAGAAAATCGCCCTCGATAAGCCGCGGGGCGAACTCCGGGTAGTGCGCATGAAGATAAGCGACGCTTTCGGCGTCGATCTCCGCGCCCCAGGTCACAAGGTCCGTACGGCGCAGCAGAAACTGCGTCAGCACTCCCATACCGCACCCCACCTCGAGCACGTCGCACGCCTCCGCGGCCGTGTCTGCGGCCGGGACATCCGCCCCGGTCGCCCCGGCACAAGGTACGGCATGCTCCGAAGCCGCCGGCCCCGGAGCGGCCGTTTCCGAAAACGCCGCATCCGGAACTCCGGTCCCCGAAGCGGCCGGATGCAGGCGGATCGCACCGCCCGACAGGGCGTCGCAGATCTTGCGTGCGATATTGAGGTCCGTCAGGAAATGCTGTCCCAACGCCTTCTTGGCTCTTACTTCCGTCATAGTGCCGCAAAGATAGCAATTCCCGCAGGGAAGCGCAACAGCACGCGCCGAAAAGCGGCCCGGAGACAAGAAAGAGACCGGAGACGCCCGGTCATCGCTTCGAACGGCGGAGGCGGCGCTTCTCGCGCAGCTCCTCCTCGCGCTGCTCCCGGCGCAGCCGCCGCTGCGTCAGGCGGAACGTGTAGAGCAATCCGACGAATCCGACGCCGAGAAGCGCGACCCAAAACCACACGGCGATCCCGTGCGGCACGTACTCCAGCGCATAGATTATCCCCGCGACGGCCAACACCATCAACACCAGGCGCACGACCTGCATCAGATTGAGTTTCATAACACGGTAAAAATTAAGGTATCCTGTATTTGTCCGCCTCGGCGACGTGTCTGCGCCGTTTCTTCTTCGCTTCGTTCCAGACCATGGCGGCCCCGAAGACGACGAACAGCAGCGAAAGCAGCGTGTTGTACACGTCCACCCTCCGCACGCAGTCCCAATAGACATTGACACCGAACCACACCAGCGTCACACAGAAAAACAATACGGCCAACGTAAAAGTCTTCTTGTTCATAGGCATCTATTTTTAAGGTTCCAGGTTGTCCTTCTCCACTCCCCGAGGCTGCCGCGCCGGCGCTGCGCCGGATCAGTTGCCCTGCTCGCAGATGAATTTGATCCGCACCAGACGGATCTCCTCCTCGGTATAGTCCGACCCCAGCTCCCCGATGGCCGCGTCGAGCGAATCGCTCTCGGCGTCCTCCTTGAAGTAGAGGTAAATGTCTTCCACCTTGTCCTCGTCCATGAAATCCTTCAGGTAGTACGAAATATCGAGTTTCGTACCCGAATTGACGATGCCTTCGATCTCCGTGAGCAGCTCGTCGAAATCGAGGTCCTTAGCCCGGGCGATGTCCTCGAAGTCCATCTTGCGGTCGATCGACTGGATGATGAAAATCTTGTTGCCCGACTTGCTGGCCACCGACTTGACGACCATGTCCTGCGGCCGGATGATCTCCTTCTCCTCGACGTAGGCCTTGATGAGCTTGACGAACTCCGCGCCGAACTTGCGGGCCTTGCCCACGCCGACGCCCGTGATGTTCTGCATCTCCTCGATCGTCACGGGATACTGCACGGCCATATCCTCGAGCGACGGGTCCTGGAAAATGACGAAAGGCGGCAGCCCGTGCTGCTTGGCGACCTTCTTGCGCAGGTCCTTGAGCATCGAGAAGAGCTCCTCGTCGGCCGCGCCGCCGCGCCCCACCGGAGCCACGGCCTCGGCCTCCTTCTCCTCCTCGTCGTAGTCGTGGTCGAGGGTCACGGTGACCGGATAGGGCATGGCCACATAGTCCTCGCCCCGCTTGTTGATCGAAATCAGGCCGTAATTCTCGATATTCTTGTCCACCAGTCCCATGATGAGCGCCTGCCGCAGCACCGCGCCCCAGAACCGCGCGTCGTGCTCGGCCCCCGCGCCGAACCACTTCGACTTGTTGTGGCCGTAGCTCTTGATGAGGGCCGTATTCTTGCCCACCAGCACGTTGATCAGGTAGTCCGTCTTAAACTTGTCGCCGAGGTCGCGCAGCGCCTCGAGGGCCATGCGAAGTGCAGCCCGGGCGTCGATCCTGGGCTTGGGATGGCGGCAGTTGTCGCAGTTGCCGCAGTTCTCCTCGGTGTACTCCTCGCCGAAATAGTGCAGCAGCGTCTTGCGGCGGCACATCGAACTCTCGGCGTAGGAGACCGTCTCGAGCAGCAGCAGCTTCCCGATCTCCTGCTCGGCGACGGGCTTGCCCTGCATGAACTTCTCGAGCTTCTGAATGTCCTTGTAGCTGTAAAAGGTCAGGCAGTGTCCTTCGCCGCCGTCGCGGCCCGCACGCCCCGTCTCCTGGTAGTAGCCCTCGAGCGACTTGGGAATGTCGTAGTGGATGACGTAGCGCACGTCGGGCTTGTCGATGCCCATGCCGAAGGCGATCGTGGCGACGATCACCTCGACGCGCTCCATGAGGAAGGCGTCCTGGTTGGCGGCGCGCGTCGCGGCGTCCATGCCGGCGTGGTAGGCCAGCGCGCGGATGCCGTTGGCCACGAGCAGTTCCGTGAGCTCCTCGACCTTCTTGCGGCTCAGGCAGTAGATGATGCCGCTCTTGCCCTCGTTCTGCTTGATGAAGCGGATGATCTCGCGGTCCACGTCGTGCTTGGGCCGGATCTCGTAGTAGAGGTTCGGACGGTTGAACGACGACTTGAAAACCGCGGCGTCGGACATGCCCAGGTTCTTCTGGATGTCGAGCTGCACCTTGGGGGTGGCCGTGGCCGTCAGGGCGATCAGCGGCGCCGGACCGATCTCGTTGATGATCGGCCGGATACGGCGGTACTCCGGGCGGAAGTCGTGGCCCCACTCCGAGATGCAGTGCGCCTCGTCGATGGCGTAGAACGAAATCCGTATCTTGCGCAGGAACGCCACGTTGTCCTCCTTGGTGAGCGATTCGGGAGCGAAGTAGAGCAGCTTGGTCTTGCCCGCCAGCACGTCCGAGCGTACCTGCGTGACGGCCGTCTTGTTGAGCGACGAATTGAGGAAATGGGCGATGCCCGACTCGGCCGAGAAGGTGCGCATGGCATCCACCTGGTTCTTCATCAGGGCGATCAGCGGCGAGATGACGATGGCCACCCCGTCCATGAGCAACGCAGGGAGCTGGTAACACAACGACTTGCCCCCGCCCGTGGGCATGAGCACGAACGTATCCTTCCCCTCCAGTACATTGCGGATGACCGCCTCCTGATTCCCCTTGAACGACGAAAAGCCGAAATACTCTTTCAGTTTGCCGTGCAAGGAGGCCGAATCGTATTGTTCCATTTCGACGCTATTGCTCCGTTAAGATTAGAAAATTCATTGTAAAGATAAAAAAGATTTCGGAAAAAAACATAACTTTGTGAAAAATTTATCGAAAACACGCCATGCGCCTATACACCAGCGAACTCGTCAAGAAATACAAGGCCCGTACGGTCGTCAATCACGTCTCGATCGACGTCAATCAGGGCGAAATCGTCGGCTTGCTGGGACCCAACGGCGCCGGCAAGACCACGACCTTCTACATGATCGTGGGGCTTATCAAGCCCAACGACGGGCGCATCTTCCTCGAGAACGACGAAAAGCAGATCACCGAGCTGACCGGGCTGCCCGTCTATCGCCGCGCGCAACTGGGCGTGGGCTATCTGGCCCAGGAGGCTTCGGTTTTCCGCCGCCTGTCGGTCGAGGACAACATCCGGGCCGTACTCGAGATGACCGACTTTTCGAAGGAGTACCAGCGGGAGCGCGTCGAGGCGCTCATCGAGGAATTCCGCCTCCAGAAGGTGCGCAAGAGCCTCGGTATCCAGCTCTCGGGCGGCGAGCGGCGGCGCACGGAGATCGCGCGGGCGGTGGCCATCAACCCGGCCTTCATCCTGCTCGACGAGCCGTTCGCGGGCGTGGACCCGATCGCCGTGGAGGACATCCAGTCGATCGTGGCGACGCTCAAGCACAAGAACATCGGCGTCATCATCACCGACCACAACGTGGACGAGACGCTGGCGATCACCGACCGCACCTACCTGCTCTACGAGGGCAAGATACTCAAGACCGGCACGGCCGAGGAACTGGCCGCCGACCCGATGGTGCGCAAGGTTTACCTGGGACAGCACTTCGAGCTGAAGAAAAGCCACCAACTGACGCAGGAGATGAAAAACCGCAAGGGACAGGAGTTGCAGGCGCAGGCCGCCTCCGACACCCGGACGGCGCGGGGAGAGCAGTCGGTTCCGGCCGGCACCAGCGCCGGGAACGCTCCGGCGGAAGCGGACGAAAAGCCCGGAACGGGCGCGGCTCCGCGGAAAAACGGATAATCTTATGGACAAGACGGTTCCGCAGGGCCGCGTCAAAGGCACGCTGACGCCGCCCTGCTCGAAAAGCTATGCACAGCGTGCCCTGGCGGCGGCGCTGCTCACCGAAGGGGAGTCGTGCCTGCGCAACCTCGAATACTGCGACGACACCCGTGCGGCCCTGCGCTGCATCGAAACGCTCGGCGCCTCCGTCCGCGACGCGGACGGAGGGACGGTGACGATCCGCGGCGGTCTCCGTCCGCGGGGCAGCATCCTCCGCGTCGGGGAGTCGGGGCTCTCGACACGGCTCTTCACCCCCATTGCGGCGCTTTGCGACATGCCCGTCACCATCGAAGGCGAAGGGACGCTTTTAAGTCGCCCGATGCACATGATGACCGCCCCGCTGCGGGCGCTGGGCGTCGAGATCGCGGACACCGGCGGGCGGCTGCCCCTGCGGGTGCGCGGCCCGATCCGCGGCGGCGAGGTCGCGGTGGACGGCTCGGTCTCGTCGCAGTTCATCACGGGGCTGCTGCTCGCGCTGCCCCGGGCGGAGCGGGACACGACGCTCTACGTCCGGCGGGCCGTCTCGACACCTTATTTAGATATGACGCTGGCGACGGCCGCACGCTTCGGCGTAGAGATCAGCCAGCGCGACTACGAGGAGTTCTACATCCCCGGCGGGCAACGCTACGAGCCGGCGGATTTCGCCATCGAAGGCGACTGGAGCGCCGCGGCGATGCTGCTGGTGATGGGCGCCACGGCCGGAGAGATCACCGTAAGAAACGTCTCGATGCTCTCGAAGCAGGCCGACACGGCCGTCTGCACGGCCCTCGCACGCGCCGGAGCCGCCGTCATCCACGAAGGGCAGGCAGTCACGGCGGCGCACCGCCCCCTGCACGCCTTCGAGTTCGACGCCACCCACTGTCCCGACCTCTTCCCCGCCCTCGCGGCGCTGGCGGCGGCGGCCGAAGGGGTGAGCACGATCCGCGGCACGTCGCGGCTGGAGTACAAGGAGTGCAACCGTGCGGAGGCGATCCACGACGAGTACGCCAAGCTCGGAATCGAAGTGGACACCTCGGAGGAGGACGTCATGCGGATCCGCGGCGGCGCGATCCGCAGCGCGCGGGTCCGCAGCTACGGCGACCACCGGATGGCCATGTCGCTGGCCGTCGCGGCGCTGCGCTCGGACGGAGAGGTGGAGATCGAAGGGGCCGAGAGCGTGGCCAAGAGCTACCCGGACTTCTTCGGAGACCTGGAGCGGGTCCGCATCTGATCCCCGGCCGACAGCGGCCGAAACCGTACCGGCACGAAGCCGGCTGCGGCAACGATAAACGAACAACCGAAATTCCATGAATCAATTCGGAACCAATTTCCGGCTCGCCGTATGGGGCGAATCGCACGGCCCGCAGATCGGCGTCACGATCGACGGCGTAAGTCCCGGCATTCCCCTCTCGGAGGCGGATTTCGCCGAAGACCTGGCCCGGCGGCGCAGCGGCGCGCCCGGCACGACGCCCCGCCGCGAGGCCGATGCGCCGCAGATCGTCTCGGGCGTCTATGAAGGGTACACGACGGGGGCGCCGCTGACCGTCGAATTCACGAACGCCGACACCCGTTCGCAGGACTACGCCGCCCTGAAGACCCACTACCGCCCCTCGCACGCCGACCTGACGGCCGTCCGCAAGTTCGGCGGGTTCAACGACCCGCGCGGCGGAGGTCACTTCTCGGGACGCATCACGCTGGGGCTGGTGGCCGCGGGCGTCGTGGCCAAGAAGATGCTCGGGGAGCGCGTCCGCTTCTCGACGCAAATCGTCGAGATCGGCGGCTGCACCGACCCGGCGCGCTTCGACGACCTCCTGCGCGAGACGGCCGCCGCGAAGGATTCGGTGGGCGGCATCGTGGAGTGCCGCGCCGAAGGGGTGATGCCCGCCTTGGGCGAACCCTTCTTCGACTCGACGGAGAGCCTCATCGCCCACCTGCTGTTCTCGGTCCCCGCAGTCAAGGGGGTGGAGTTCGGCAGCGGATTCGCCGCGGCGCGGATGCGCGGCTCGGAGCACAACGACCCGATCGTGGACGCCTCGGGACTCACGGCGACGAACCACGCCGGAGGCATCGTCGGCGGCCTCACGAACGGCAATCCGCTCGTCGTGCGGGCCGCCGTGAAACCCACGGCGAGCATCGCCCGCGAACAGATGACCTACAACCTTGCGACGGACCGCATGGAGCCGCTCGAAATCCGCGGACGACACGACGTCTGCATCGCCCTGCGTGCGGCGGTGGTCGTCGAGGCGGCCGTCGCCATCGCCCTCGAGGACCTGCTTCTCCGCTGCCGCGCATGACACGCCGCGAAGCCATCGGACGCCTCGCCGCACGGCTCGTCCCCCTCTACGATCCGCGCGAAGCGCGCAGCATCGCGCTCGCGGCCGCGGCGGGAATTTCGGGCCTCACGACGACGGCGCTGCTCACCGACCCCGGCGCGGAGCTGCCCGCCGCCGAGCGGCTCGAAGCCGCCGCCGAGCGGCTCGCCGCGGGGGAGCCGTTGCAATACGTGCTCGGAGAGGCCGGGTTCTGCGGCCGCCCGTTCGTCGTGCGCCCGGGAGTGCTGATCCCGCGTCCGGAGACCGAGGAGCTGGTGGCATGGGTGCTGCGCGGCGAGGTCCGGTCGCGGCGCCTGCTCGACGTCGGAACGGGCAGCGGCTGCATCGCCGTCTCGCTGGCGCTCGGGCTGCCCGGCGCGGAGCTGTTCGCCGCCGACCTCTCGGACGAGGCGCTCGCCGTGGCCGCCGAAAACGCCCGCCGGCTCGGGGCCCGCGTCACGCTGCGCCGCGCCGATGCGCTGCACGGACTGGCCGACGCCTTTCCCGAGCGGTTCGACGCGATCGTCTCGAACCCGCCCTACGTGCCCGAAAGCGACCGTGCGGCGATGCACCCCAACGTCCGCGACCACGAACCGGGTATGGCGCTCTTCGTGCCGGACGACGACCGCATCCTCTTCTACCGCGCCATAGCCCGCGCCGGACGGAGGTTGCTGCTTCCGGGCGGCAGGCTCTATTTCGAAATCTACGAACACGCCGCGGAGGAGACGGCGCAAATGCTCCGGCAGGAGGGATACTCCGCCGTCGAGCTGCGCGAAGACCTCAACGGCAAACCCCGCATGATATGCAGCCGGCTGACGTAAAGAAAAGCCCCGTCCGCGGCGAACGGCCGCCGCGGCGCACCAAAACCCCGGAGGAGGCGTATGCCGCGCTGATGCGCCTCTGCGCCCGGGCCGAGAAGTCCGAAAGCGACGCCCTGCGCCTGATGCGCGGCTGGGGGCTGGCGGAGAGCGACGCGCAGCGCGTGCTCGCGCGCCTCGTGAGCGACCGCTTCATCGACGACGCCCGCTATGCCGGGGCCTTCGTCCGCGAAAAGTTCCGCCTGAGCGGCTGGGGCGAATACAAGATCCGCGCGGCCCTGCAACGCAAGGGCATCGCGCGGGAGCGGATCGACGCCGCACTGGCGGAGGCCGACCGCGGCGACACGGCCGGCCGGCTGAGACGCCAGCTCGAACGCAAGGCCCGCACGGTGCGGCATGCGACGCCCTGCGAGCTGAAGGCCAAACTCGTCCGATACGGCCTCTCGCTCGGATACGAATACGAAGCGGTGCTCGACGCCGCCTCGGAGATGACCAAAAACACGGAACCATGCGACGATTTCTGATCCCGCTTCTCGCCACCGCCCTCGCCGCGGCCGCCTACGGCCAGCGGCTCGACCCCGCCGACTACGTCTATCCCGTGCTGGACGTGTCGCGGCTCTACGCCGCCAATTTCGGCGAACTGCGCCCCGCGCATTTCCACGCGGGCATCGACATCAAGACCGACGGCGTGGAAGGCAAGCCCCTCGTGGCCGTGGCCGACGGCTACGTGTCGCGCGTCTCGCTGGCCGCGGGAGGCTACGGACGGGCGATCTACCTGACGCTCGACAACGGCACGACGGCCGTGTACGGCCACCTGCAACGGTTCCGCGACGACATCGAAAAACGCGTGCGCGAAGAGCGCTACCGCAACCGTTCGAACGGCACGGACCTCCGGTTCGACGCCGCGGAGTGGCCCGTCCGGCAGGGCGACACGATCGGATTTTCGGGCAACAGCGGCTCGTCGATGGGCCCGCACCTCCACTTCGAACTGCGCGACACGCCGACGCAACGGCTCCGCAACGTCGTGCGCGAAGGGGTGATCCGCCCCGAGGACGACCTCCCGCCCCGGATCATGCGCCTGCACTACATCGAGGTCGATACGCTGGACGGGATTCCCGTACACCGCCGTCCGGTCAGCTACGCCGTGGTGCGCGAAGCCGAAGGCCGCTACCGCCTGACGCGCGAAGAGCCCGTCGGCACGGGCCGCAAGGGGTACTTCGTGGCCGAAGTCACCGACCGCCGCAACGGCGTGCACAATACGTTCGGCGTCTGGCGCATCTCGCTCGCGGTGGACGGCAAGCCCCGCTTCGAATACCGCATGGACGGCTTCACGCACGACCTCTCGCGCTGCTGCGACGCCGTGAGCTGCTACCCCATGCAGCTCGGTTCGCGCAACGAGGCGATCCGGCTGGCGCGGATGGAGCGCTCGCCGGCATGCTTCTACCCCGTGGCCGAGGAGCGCGGCATCGTGCGTACCGCGCCGGGAGAGGTGCGCCGCGTCCGCATCGAGGCCGAAGACGACTGCGGCAACCGCTCGGCGCTGGAGTTCGACATCCGGGGCCGCGCCGACACCTTCCGCGCGAAGGCCGACCCGGCAGCCACGGCGCTCCGGCCCGAACGCACCTCGACGCTCCGCATCGGCCGCACGGCGCACGTCACCGTTCCGGCCGGGGCGCTCTACGAACCGCTCTTCGTCCGCCCGGAGATCCGCCCGGCCCCCGAAGCCCCGGAAGGCGTCGTCGTCCTCTCGCCCGCCTACCGGTTCCTGGATTGCACCACGCCGCTGCGGCTGGCCGCGACCGCGGAGATCCGCACCGACATCCCGCGGCCGCTGCAACTGCGCACGCTGCTGGCGGTCCGCAACCGCCACGGACGGCTCTCGGCCGCCGGCGGGAGATGCAACAACGGCATCGTGCGCGCCGCGACCCGCTCGACGGGCGACTTCGTCGTCGTGGCGGACACGCTGCCGCCCCGTGTCCGGCCCCTCTTCGAACGGGGCGCCGACCTTTCTCAGGCCGAAGGGCTGCGGTTCGGCGCCGGGGACAACTTCTCGGGCATCGCGGCCTGGTCGCTCGAAATCGACGGACAGTGGGTTCCCTGCGACCGGTTCCCGATCAAGGGAACGCTCGTGCACTTCTTCGACACGCCGCCCGCCCGCAGCCGCCACACGGTGCGCCTGAGCGTGACCGACGCCTGCGGCAACACGACCCGCTGCGAAACGGAATTCGTACGCTGACACGCCGGACAACACCCCAAAAAGAAAGCCGCCATGAATACCGAAAGACCGGAGGTGCTCTACCACTACACGACGATGAACACCCTCTGCAACATGCTCAACGGCGTGACCGACCGCGGGGACGGACAAACCCCGGACTACCGTTTCCGGATATGGGTATCCTGCGCCGACTACATGAACGATCCGCTGGAGGGGGTCTTCTTCCGGAAATGCCTCCACGAGGCATTCCTGCGTTACCAGTCCGCGCACGATCTTCCGGACAAATCCGGATACATGCCGTTCGCATTCACCGCACTGAACCTGAACCGGCAGACCTTCTACGCCTTCTCGCTCTCCGAACACGCCGACTCGCTGCCGATGTGGGTCGCGTACGGCAACAACGGCCAGGGCGTAGCGATCGGATTCGACACGGAGGAGTTCGCGCGGGCGGCGGCGGAATACCCCTACTGCCATTTCCTGAAAATGGCTTACAGGACCGGCGGGGAGTTCGCGGAGATGTTCTCCGACGAGGACATGGCGCGGGCCTACGAAGCGATCCGCCCGCGGGAGGACGGAGGCTGTTCGGTATGCTATGCCGACTACGACTTCCTGCACGACAAGTACAGCCATGTCAAGAACCGCTATTATGCCGCCGAACGGGAGTGGAGACTGGTCTTCGACGACCGGCCCGACCTGCCCAAACAGTTCCGCGAACGGAACGGGCTGATCCTCCCCTACTACGAGATCGAGTTGCCGCTGAAGGTCATCCGGCACTTCGTCATCGGCCCGTGCACGAACCAGGCACTTTCCCGGAGCGCGCTCGAGTCCATGCTGTACCACAAGGCTCGGGAGTTCCGCAAGAACGAAAGGAAGGTCCTCCTTTCCGAGGTCCCCTACGTACTGCGATAGCCGCTTCGGAAAGCAGTTGTGCGAACCGGATTCTCCGCCGCCGGCCCCGGCGGAATCCGCAGACGAAAAGTCCGCAGACCGAAACCGCGTCCCGAAAAGCGGAAAATCGGACGATTAAGTTTGCAGAAGCCCCGAAATTTCGTACTTTTGCACCTGCATCGCGCCGCGACGACGATGCGAGCGTCGGTTCCGTAGCTCAGTTGGATAGAGCAACAGCCTTCTAAGCTGTGGGTCTTGGGTTCGAATCCCAACGGAATCACCCGAAAGCGCGGAATGTCCCCGGGGCGTTCCGCGTTCCGCTTCCCGGAACGACGCCCCGCCGGGGAGGGGCGCAGCGCAAAATGCGGATTTTCATGCCATTTATTTTGCCGGGCGGAATATTTTGTCTATATTTGCGGGCTTAAAAACCCGTAAGGGCGAGCGTTTTTTATTAACCTTATACAATTTTATAGCAAATGGCTGTTAAAATTCGTCTGGCACGTCACGGTAAGAAGGGTTACGCCTTCTATCACATCGTTGCCGCAGATAGCAGAGCGCCACGTGATGGTAAGTTCATCGAGAAGTTGGGAACCTACAACCCCAACACGAATCCTGCTACGATCGATCTGTGCTTCGAGAAAGCACTGGATTGGTTACAGAAAGGCGCACAACCCACGGATACCTGCCGGGCTATCCTCTCCTACAAGGGCGTTCTCTACAAGAAGCACCTGCTGGGCGGCGTAGCCAAGGGCGCATTCACCGAGGCCGAGGCCGAGGCCCGCTTCAACAAGTGGCTCGAGGCCAAGAACGGCAAGATCGAGGCCAAGGCCAACAAGCTGGCCACCGACGCCAAGTCGGCCGAGAAGGCCCGTCTGGCCGCCGAAGCCAAGATCAAGGAGGAGCGCGCCGCAGCGATCGCCGAGAAGAAGGCCGCCGCTGAAGCCGCAGCCCGCGAAGCCGCAGAGGCCGCCGCTGCCGAAGCGGCTGCAGAGGCTCCCGTAGAGGAGGCTGCCGCCGAAGCTCCCGCCGCCGAATAAGCGAGATCCCGATCCGATAGAAACAGTAGATCGCCCGGTGCGGGGGATTTACTGTTTTTTTTCGTATTTTCACCCCGTAATACCATTTTACCGCAATGACAATTCCCGCAGGCAGAATCACCCGACTTTTCGGCACGGACGGGGGCGTGATGCTCTCGCTCTACCCCGCTTTCCCCGAGGATTTCGACACCGACACGCCGCTCGTCGTCACGATCGACGGGCTGGACGTGCCGCTCTATTGCGACCGGTTCGAACGGCGCGGCGTCTCGGGCGCCGCCGCAGCCTTCGCCGACTTCGACACCGAACGGCGCGCACAGGAGCTGCTCGGGCTCGAATTCCGCATCGACACGGCGGACGGGGAGGAAGACGAGTTCTACCTCGAGGACCTCATCGGATTCGCGGTCGAGGCCGAGGAGGCGGGATCGGCGGAGAGGCGCTCCGGAATCCTCGCGGACTACTACGACAGCGACCTCAACCCGCTCTTCGAGCTGGAGATCGCCGGACGGCGGGTGCTCGTGCCCGCCGCCGAGGAGTTTATCGCACACATAGATTTCGAAGGGCGCACGGTGCACCTCGTGCTGCCCGGGGGACTGCTCGACCTGCAATGACATGGCACACGTGGTGATCGGACTTTCGGGCGGCGTCGATTCTTCGGTGGCCGCCTGGCTCCTCAAGAAGCAGGGGCATGAAGTGACGGGGCTGTTCATGGTGAACTGGCACGACACGACGGGAACGCTCGAGGGCGACTGCCCGTGGCGCGACGACCGGGTTTTCGCCGAACTGGTAGCCCGCAAACTGGACATCCCGCTGCATGTCGCGGACCTCTCCGCGGAGTACCGCACGCGGGTGGTGGACTACATGTTCGCCGAGTACGAACGGGGGCGCACGCCCAATCCCGACGTGCTGTGCAACCGCGAAATCAAGTTCGACGTCTTCCTGCGGGAGGCGCTCGCGCTCGGGGCCGACTACGTGGCCACGGGCCACTACTGCCGCAAGGCCGAGGAGCGGCTCCCGGACGGACGCACCGTCTACCGGCTGCTCGCGGGCAGCGATCCCAACAAGGACCAGAGCTATTTTCTCTGCCAGCTCTCGCAGGAGCAGTTGCGCTACGCCCTCTTCCCGGTGGGCGGCCTGCTCAAGCCCGAAGTGCGGCGCATCGCCGAAGAGCAGGGACTCGCCACGGCCAGGCGCAAGGATTCGCAGGGAATCTGCTTCGTGGGAAAGGTCGATCTGCCGGTCTTCCTCCAGCAGAAACTCGCGTCGAAGCGGGGGAACATCCACGAAATCCTCCCCTCGTGGCCGAAATACCGCAGAAGCGGCCTTCCGGGTGCGGGGCCGGAGCTTCCGGAAACGAGACCTCCGGGAACAGGGGGCCCGGAGACAGACGCAGGGCATCCGGAGGCAGGCCAGACGGCATGGTCCGCCGAACGGCCGGATACGGCGGTCGGTCATACGGAAGCGATGGGAAAGGAGCAACCGACGCGAACGAAGCAACCGGCGGATGCGGCGACGGAAACGGCCGTTCCGGCCGCCGGAGAGGGTGCGACGGAGCCGACGGACGGCGAACTGGCCGCGCTGGCCGCACCGTGGCGGTACACCGTGCGCGACGGCAAGAAGATCGGCGAACACAACGGCGCGCATTTCTACACCATCGGCCAGCGCAAGGGGCTGGGCATCGGCGGCCGCAGGGAATCGCTGTTCATTCTGGCCACCGACGTGACGCAGAACGTGATCTACGTGGGCGAGGGAGACGCGCATCCCGGTCTGTGGCGTCCCGCGCTGCACATCGCTCCCGGCGATGTGCACTGGGTCAATCCCGCCCGGACGATGGCGCCGGGCGAAAGCCGCCGGTTCCGGGTCCGCATCCGCTACCGCCAGCCGTTGCAGGAGGCGCGGCTCTTCATGCGCGGAAACGGCGTCTATCTGCTCTTCGACACCCCCCAGCGGGGGATCACCCCGGGGCAGTTCGCGGCATGGTACGACGGCGACGAGCTGGTGGGATCGGGGGTGATCGAAGCCTGAGAGAAGCACGGAACCCTCTTTTTTCAGACGCGGCCTACCCGTTTCCACACCCAGCGGAAAGAATAAGCGGCGGCACCTGGCCATAGCCAAGCATTACCAAGACATGCATATCCGACATAGAAAAAGTGCGGGTTCCCCGGTTTTGTCCCGTTAAAACGAAGAGCGTATGACGCAGAAAATATCGCAGGCGACATCAGCCTATGGAATAGACGTATCCGACAGGTTCACCGGACAAGTGGAAAATCCGAAACACCGGGCCAAATACGATCCGAAACACGTCAACGGAATCGCCCGATTCCCCGGCTGCCCGCCGTGCGGTTTCCTGCCCGAAAAATCCCTTTGATCCCCACGGCATGACGCTTCGCCGAACGATACGCCACACCCTCGCGGCAGCCGGACTGCTGCTGGCCGCCGCGCAGGCGGCACGCCCCGCAACGGCCGTCCCGCCGTCAGCCGGGGCAGGCGGGCGATCCGTCCCCGTCCGGGAAGCCGCGGCCGGCCGAACGCCGCAGCGATCCGGCGGCGTGCAGAGAGCCGCGACCGGCCGCCCGGCCGACGAAAGGACGGTCGGCATCGCCTTTTACGACGTGGACCGGCTCTACGACACCCTTCCGGCGCTTTTCTACGACGACGAGGAGTACACGCCCCGGGGACGCCTGCGCTGGACGGCCGAACGCTATGCCCGCAAGATCCGCAATACGGCGGCCGTCATCGACTCGATGGCCCTGCCCGTCGTGGCGCTCCGGGGCGTGGAGAACGAACGGGTCGTGCGTGACCTGGCCGCCGCCTGCCGGGGCGACTACTCCTACCTGCACCGCACGCTCAACACGCTCGACGGCCTGGATTTCGCCCTGCTCTACTACGGCGACCTCTTCTATCCCCACTACGCCGAGCCGGGACGCCATTACCTCTACATCGAGGGGACGATGGGGCGCGACACCGTGGGACTGGTCCTGAGCGCCGACACGCGCATGAGCGAATGGGTCGTCCGCGACCTGCGCGCCGAAAGACCCGGAGCGAAGCTGCTCGTCCTGGGACGCTCCGCATCGCTCGAACCCGCCCGCTACGGACTGCGCGACGCCACGGCACGGGCAGCGCGCACCGGACGGGGCACGGTCCGCAGCCGCGGACGCTGGGTGATGCGCGACCGCATTCTGGCGGACACGGCCTTCACCGTCGTCGGAGGCGACGTGTTCGCCCGCCGATACCTGCTCGATCCCCGAAGCGGCAGTCCGACGGCCACCTACTCGCGGCGGGTCTATACGGGCGGCTACGGCTATTCGCTTCCGGTGTTCGTCCACATCCGGTGACGGCGGCGCGGCCCCCGGCGCCCCGGAAATTCCGCTCCATTCCGGTTCCCGGAACGAAAACCGGGCGCATTTTCCGACGAATATTGAAAAAAACGCACGCCGGAGACCCGGAACGTACAATCGTCACGGCAATTTATTTGGAGGTTGCGAAAAGTTTTCTTATATTCGCAATCCCTTTGACGGATAAGAGGTTCCAAAATGCGGTAACGGCGACGTCACCGCAATTTTTTCCGCCTCCGGGCAAGCGGACTTTTTGAAAAACTTTTTAAATTCACATACTAATATCGAAAAATTATGGCAGACGTTAAACGAGTCTATACCTTCGGCAACAAGGAGGCCGAAGGCAACGGCAAAATGCGTGAGTTGCTCGGCGGCAAGGGTGCGAACCTCGCGGAGATGAACCTCATCGGCATCCCCGTTCCCCCGGGCTTCACGATCACCACGGAGGTATGCGCGGAGTATTACAGACACGGCAAGCAGGCCGTGATCGAGATGCTCCGCCCCGAGGTCGAGAAGGCGATGCACAACATCGAACGCCTGACGGGCATGAAGTTCGGCGACGCGCAGACGCCGCTGCTCGTCTCCGTGCGTTCGGGCGCGCGCGCCTCGATGCCGGGCATGATGGACACGATCCTCAACCTCGGCATGAACGACCAGGCCGTGGAGGCCGTTTCGAAACGCACGGGCAATCCGCGCTTCGCATGGGACTCGTACCGCCGTTTCGTGCAGATGTACGGCGACGTGGTGCTGGGCATGAAGCCCGTCTCGAAGGAGGACCACGATCCGTTCGAGGAGATCATCGACGCGCTGAAGGCCAGGCGCGGCGTGAAGAACGACACGGACCTGACCACCGACGACCTGAAGGAACTGGTACGGAGCTTCAAGGAGGCCGTGAAGCGGCAGACCGGCGAGGATTTCCCCGCCTGCCCCTGGGAGCAACTGTGGGGCGCCGTGTGCGCCGTGTTCGGCTCGTGGATGAACGAGCGCGCCATCCTCTACCGCAAGCTCAACAACATCCCCGCCGAGTGGGGAACGGCCGTTTCGGTGCAGGCCATGGTCTTCGGCAACATGGGTGAGAACTCGGCCACGGGCGTGGCTTTCTCGCGCGACGCCGCGACGGGCGAGAACATCTTCAACGGAGAGTACCTGATCAATGCGCAGGGAGAGGACGTCGTGGCCGGCATCCGCACCCCGCAGCAGATCACGATCGAAGGCTCGAAGCGCTGGGCCAAGGCGCAGAACATTCCGGAGGCGGAGCGCGCCGCGAAATACCCCTCGCTCGAGGAGGTGATGCCCGCGGTCTACAAGGAGCTGGACGAGATTCAGCACCACCTCGAGCAGTACTTCAAGGACATGCAGGACATCGAGTTCACGATCCAGGACGGCAAGCTCTGGATGCTCCAGTGCCGCAACGGCAAGCGCACGGGCGCGGCGATGGTCAAGATCGCCATGGACATGCTGCGCGAGGGGCTGATCGACGAAAAGACCGCCGTGCTGCGCTGCGAACCCGCGAAGCTCGACGAGCTGCTGCACCCCGTATTCGACAAGAAGGCCATCGCTTCGGCACAGGTCATCACGAAGGGGCTGCCCGCCTCGCCGGGCGCGGCGACGGGTCCCGTGGTGTTCTTCGCCGAGGACGCCGAGAAGGAGCTGGCCAGGACGGGCCAGAAGGCGATCCTGGTGCGCATCGAGACCTCGCCCGAAGACCTGAAGGGCATGCTCGACGCGGCCGGAATCCTCACGGCGCGCGGCGGCATGACCTCGCACGCGGCCGTCGTGGCGCGCGGCATGGGCAAATGCTGCGTCTCGGGCGCCGGCGAGCTGGAGATCGACTACAAGGCCCGCACGATCAAGGTGAACGGCTTCACGGTCAAGGAGGGCGACTGGATCTCGCTCAACGGCTCGACGGGCGAGGTCTATCTGGGTCAGGTGGCCACGAAGGCCGCCGACCTGAGCGGCGACTTCGGCAAGCTCATGGAGCTGGCCGGGAAGTACTCCGTGCTGAAGGTGCGCGCCAACGCCGACACGCCGAAGGACGCCAGGCAGGCCTTCGAGTTCGGCGCCGAGGGCATCGGCCTTTGCCGCACGGAGCACATGTTCTTCGAGGGCGACCGCATCAAGGCCATCCGCGAGATGATCCTCGCCGACGACGAGGCGGGCCGCCGTGTGGCACTGGGCAAGCTGCTGCCGATGCAGCGGGGCGACTTCGAAGGGCTGTTCAAGGCCATGAACGGATTCCCCGTGACGGTGCGCCTGCTCGATCCCCCTCTGCACGAGTTCGTGCCCCACGACGAGAAGGGACAGCGCGAAATGGCCGCCGAAATGAACGTACCCCTCCAGAAGATCGTCGCCAAGGTCGAGTCGCTGGCCGAGTTCAACCCCATGCTGGGCCACCGCGGCTGCCGTCTGGGCAACACCTACCCCGAAATCACGGAGATGCAGACGCGCGCCATCATCGAGGCGGCGATGAACGTCAAGGCTTCGGGCATGCCCGTACACGTGGAGATCATGGTTCCGCTGGTGGGCAACCACAAGGAGCTGCGCTACCAGAAGCAGATCATCGACTCGACGGCCGAACAGGTCTTCTCGGAGCGCAACGACAAGATCGAATACATGGTCGGCACGATGATCGAAGTGCCGCGCGCGGCCGTCACGGCCAACCAGATCGCCGAGGTCGCCGAGTTCTTCTCGTTCGGCACGAACGACCTGACGCAGATGACGCTCGGATTCTCGCGCGACGACATCGGCAAGTTCCTGCCCATCTACCTCGAGAAGGGCATCCTCAAGAACGACCCGTTCCAGATTCTCGACCGCAACGGCGTGGGCCAGCTCATCCGCGAGGCGGTGTTCAAGGGCCGCGGCACGCGCGAGAACCTCAAGTGCGGCATCTGCGGCGAACACGGCGGCGAACCCTCGTCGGTGGAGTTCTGCCACTACGCCGGACTGAACTACGTGAGCTGCTCGCCATTCCGCGTGCCCATCGCACGCCTGGCAGCCGCCCACGCAGCGCTCAACCAGAAATAGACGCCGCCGGCACGGACCGGCGCAACGGAAAGGGGTCTGCGGCACGAGTGTTGCAGACCTCCTTTTTTGTGATTCAAAACGCCGGATTCGTTGAATTCATTTGTCCGGGATGAGAATTTTACGTATATTTGTTTGATAAATGATTCGGAGGGAGAGTATTCACAACTTAAACACAAAAAATATGAAAAAGATCATTCTTCTGACCATCGCCGCGCTGTGCGCATTCACCGCGGTTTCAGCACAGGACAAGGGGAATTGGGGAGTAGGGCCGCAAATCGGCATCTACACCAATACGGGAGCCGACGGTGCCATCTTCGGCATCGGCGCCACGGGACGTTACAGCTTCACCGACACGTGGCGCATCCAGCCGTCGCTCACGGCCCTCTGCAAATCGGGCTGCTCGGTGGATATCGCGGCCGACGTACAGTACCTCTTCGAGGTCGCAAGTTCGTGGGACGTCTATCCGCAGGCCGGTCTGAGCGCCAACGACATCGGCGGCTGGTCGTGCGGCATCAACCTCGGTGCAGGCACGGACTTCAACGTGGCCCGCAACTGGGACCTCTCGGCCGGATTCAAGTGGATGATCCAGACGGCCAAATGGCACAAGAACCCGATCATCATCAACATCGGCGCCACCTACCGCTTCTGATCCGAACGGAGAAAGCGGGGAGACGAACCCCGCATAAAAAAGCAGAGACCGACGTCGGTCTCTGCTTTTTCCGTTTTCGCCCGGAGCCGAACACCCCGGCTCCCACCGGATCCTCCGTCTCCTACCGGGTCTTGTATCCGCAGCGATACTTGCCCTTGGCCAGATTGAGCAGCTTGCTCTTGAGCAACTGACGGCGCAGCGGCGCGACGCGGTCCGTGAAGACCACACCCTCGATATGGTCGTACTCGTGCTGGATGACCCACGCCTTCAGCCCCGTGAACTCCTCGTCGTGCTCCACGAAATCGGTATCCATGTAGCGCATCCGGATCGAGAGCGAGCGCGGCACGTCGGCATGGATGCCGGGAAACGAGAGGCAGCCCTCGTTGTAGGTCTTCTTCTCGGCCGAGTACTCGTAAATCTCGGGATTCAGAAAGGCCCGTTTGTAGTCGGCGCACGAAGGGTCGTCCTCGGCCCACGGCGTGCAGTCCACGATGAACAGGCGGATGTCCTTGCCGATCTGCGGCGCGGCCAGCCCGACGCCTTCGGCCTCTTCGAGCGTGAGGAACATGTCCTCGGCGAGTTTCTTCACTTCGGGGTAGTCGGGACCGATCTCCCGGCAGCGCTTGCGCAGCACCTCGTCCCCGTATATGACAATCGGATAAATCATAATCTGAAAAACAATCGTATATTGCCTAATTTTATTGTATCGTCCCGTAAAAAACCGCGGCGGCCCGCGCTACGGCTCCGGCCCGGAGCTCGTGCAGCTACCGGCCCCGTCAGCGGGAGGCGACGGATTCCATATAGCCCTGGAGGATGATCGTCGCCGATATTTTGTCCACCAGCGCCTTGTCGCGGCGGGCCATCCGGCCGATACCGCTGTCGCGCATCGCACGATGCGCCAGCACCGACGTGAAACGTTCGTCGTAGAAGACCACTTCCTTGTCGGGCCAGGCCCGGCGCAAGCGCGCGGCCAGCGGCTCGATGAAACGCCACGTCTCCGAAGGCGTGCCGTCCATCCGCGCAGGCTTGCCCACGACGATCGTGGAGACCTCCTCGCGGGCGAAATAGTCCGCCAGCCACCGCTCCAGCTCCCGGGTCGGCACGGTCTCCAGTCCTCCGGCGATCAGCCGCAGGGGGTCGCTCACGGCGATTCCCGTGCGCTTCGTCCCGTAGTCTATGGCGAGGATGCGTCCCACGGTTCAAAGATTGATTCCCGTCCGGCGCTCCGACCGCACCCCCGAAAGCAGCAGGCAGGCCAGCGCCCCCGACACGAAACAGAACTGCGCCACCCGCCGGCGGCTCCGGCACAGACGATCTCCGGAGAAAAAGTCCATTCCCCTTACAGATTCAGCTTTCCGAACAGCCTGCGGTACGAGCACTCCTTCTCGACGAGCGACGGCAGCGCCTCGATCTGCACGCGCTCCTGCTCCATCGAATCGCGGTGGCGGACCGTCACCGTGCCGTCCTCGAGCGTCTGCCCGTCCACGGTCACGCAGAACGGCGTGCCGATGGCGTCCTGACGGCGGTAGCGCTTGCCCACGGAGTCCTTCTCGTCGTAGATGACGTTGTAATCGTATTTCAGCTCATCGACGATCCGCTGCGCCACCTCGGGCATGCCGTCCTTTTTGACCAGCGGCAGCACGGCCACCTTCACCGGCGCCAGCGCGGCGGGCAGACGCAGCACGACGCGCGAATCGCCGCCGTCGAGCGTCTCCTCGGTATAGGCCGCCGACATGACCTGCAGGAACATGCGGTCCACGCCGATCGACGTCTCCACGACATAGGGCACGTAGCTCTCGCCCGTCTCCGGGTCGAAGTACTGGATCTTCCGGCCCGAGAACTTCTGGTGGTTGCCCAGGTCGAAATCCGTGCGCGAGTGGATGCCCTCGACCTCCTTGAAGCCGAACGGGAAATTATACTCGATGTCCGTGGCGGCATTGGCGTAGTGCGCCAGTTTCTCGTGGTCGTGGAAACGGTAGTTGTCGTCGCCGAAGCCCAGCGCGCGGTGCCATGCCATGCGCGTCTCCTTCCAGCGGTTCCACCACTCCATCTCGGTCCCGGGGCGCACGAAGAACTGCATCTCCATCTGCTCGAACTCGCGCATGCGGAAGATGAACTGCCGGGCCACGATCTCGTTGCGGAACGCCTTGCCGATCTGCGCGATACCGAACGGCAGCTTCATGCGGCCCGTTTTCTGGACATTGAGGAAATTGACGAAAATGCCCTGCGCCGTCTCGGGCCGCAGGTAGATCGTCGAGGCTCCTTCGGCCGTCGAACCCATCTGCGTCGAGAACATGAGGTTGAACTGCCGCACGTCGGTCCAGTTGCGCGTCCCGGAAACGGGGCAGGCGATCTCGCAGTCGAGGATGATCTGCCGCAGCCCGGCAAGGTCGTTGGCGTTCATCGCCTCGGCAAAACGCCCGTGCACGGCATTCCGGCGGGCGAGCGTCTCCGCCACGCGGGGCGAGGTCTCGCGGTACTTCGCCTCGTCGAACGCCTCGCCGAAACGCTTGCGGGCCTTCTCGACCTCCTTCTCCACCTTCTCGTCCTGTTTGGCGATCCACTCCTCGATGAGCACGTCGGCACGGTAGCGCTTCTTCGAATCCCTGTTGTCGATCAGCGGGTCGTTGAACGCCGACACGTGGCCCGAAGCCTCCCAGGTTCTGGGATGCATGAAAATGGCGGCGTCGATGCCCACGATGTTCTCGTGCAGCTTGACCATCGAATCCCACCAATAGCGCTTGATATTGTTCTTCAGCTCCACGCCGTTCTGCCCGTAGTCATAGACGGCGGCCAGACCGTCGTAGATCTCGCTCGAAGGAAACACGAACCCGTACTCCTTGCAGTGGGCGACCAGCTTCTTGAAAAGTTCTTCCTGCGTCATCGTATTTTGGTATTTTACTGATTTTCCGGACTACAAAAGTACAAAATAAATGGATATTCCCTCCCGCCGGCGGAGAATTTATTTCCCGGGGGAAACGGCCCCGGAACCGGACGGGTCAGCCGAGAAGCCCCGCGCGCAGGAAGGAGAAATCGCCGCTACGGGCGATGACGATGTGGTCCAGCAGGCGGATGTCGAACAGCGCCGCGGCACGGGCGATCCGCTCGGTCAGCGCCCGGTCCTGCGGACTGGCTTCAGCCGTTCCGGAGGGATGGTTGTGAATGAGAATGAGCTGCGTGGCGAGCAGCTCCAGGGCACGCTTGACCACGATCCGGTGATCGACGACCGTTCCCGTCACACCGCCCTGGCTCACCCGCTGCCGCTCGATGATCCGGTTCGACGCGGTGAGGTACACCGCCCAGCACTCCTCGTGCGGCAACTGTTCGAGCTGCGGCCGGAACAGCCGCACCACGTCGTCGCTCGTGGCGATGCAGTCGGCCTCCGCGGCACGCTCCGCAACGGCCCGGCGGCCGAACTCGGCAGCGGCGAGCAACAACCGCGCCCGCCGCAGGCCCAACCCGCCGATCATGCGCAGACGCGCCTCCCCTTCGCCGGCGATACGCGCCAGCGAATCCCCGCAGGCCGCCAGCAGCGCGTCGGCCCGCTGTTCGTCCTCCGTAAGCAGGGTCAGCAGTTCCCGGTCGGTAAGCGCCCCGACTCCCCGCGCAGCCATCTTGTCGGAAATCGTCGTCATAGGTATTCCGTACGCCCGTTCCGGGACTTCGCCCGGAGAGCGTGTCATTTCGTCCCCGTCAGCCGGTCCACCTTGTCGAGCAGCGAGGCACACTGCTCGTCGGTCATGTACTGCGACACGGAGAAGGCCGCATGCTGCTCGGCCTCCTTCTTCGAGTCGCCCGCACCGTGGCCGACCTCCATGCCGTCCACCAGCACCGTACAGTGGAACACCGGGTGGTTCGGAGCCGCCTCCTTGTCGAAGCCCGTGCGGAACGAGACCTTGTGGCGGTTCTTCTGACACCACTCGATCAGGCGGCTCTTGAAGTCGTTCTCCGATTCGGTGAGCTCCTCGAGGTCGAGCAGTCCGAAGTAGATGCGGTTGATCAGCAGCCGATTGACGAAATCGTACCCCTGATCCAGATAGACCGCCCCCATCATCGCCTCGAAAGCGTCGCCGTAGATATGCTTCTGGGCGATTCCGGCGCCGTTGGCCGAAATCACGTGCGCGTCGAGTCCCAGCTTCACCGCCAGTCCGTTGAGCGACTGCCGCGAAACGATCTTCGAGCGCAGCTTGGTCATGAACCCTTCGTCGCGGTCGGGGTATTCGATGAAGATATAGTCCGAAGTGACGGCCTCGATCACGGCATCGCCCAAGTATTCGAGCCGCTCGTTGTTGATCGAACGGCCGTCCTCCAAAACCAAAGAAGCTGACTTGTGAACCAAAGCCAGCTTGTAGAGTTCGATATTGTGCGGAACGAATCCGAACAAATCGTCGATAATCCTGTAATACGCCTTGTCGGGCCCGAAATTCCGTCTCCACGGACGCAGCAGAAAGTCGATCACGGCGGCGGGACCCTTCGGGCGTTAGAGCTTGCGGAAAATGACCGTCGAGTTGTGGCCGCCGAAGCCGAACGTATTGCTCAGCGCACACTTCACGTCGCGCTTCTGCGCCGTGTTGAGCGTGAGGTTCAGCTTCGAGTCGATCTCGGGATCGAGGTTCTCGCAGTTGATCGTCGGGGGCACGACGCCGTGCGTCAGCGCGAAGATGCAGGCCAGAGCCTCCACGGCGCCGGCGGCACCCAGCAGGTGTCCCGTCATGGATTTGGTCGAGGAGATGTTGATGTCGTACACGTGGTCGCCCAATACGCCAGCGACGGCCTTCAGCTCGGGAATGTCGCCCGCAGGGGTCGAAGTTCCGTGCACGTTCACATAGTCGATCTCCCCGGGGGTGATGTCGGCGTCCTTGATGGCGTCGCGCATCGCCTTCATGGCCCCCTTGCCCTCGGGATGGGGCGCCGTGAAATGGTAGGCGTCGGCCGAAGCGCCTCCGCCCACGATCTCGCAGTAGATCTTCGCCCCGCGCGCCTTGGCGTGCTCGTACTCCTCCAGAATCAGCGCGCCCGCGCCCTCGCCGATCACGAAGCCGTCGCGGTCCTTGTCGAACGGACGCGAAGCGTGCACGGGATCGTCGTTGCGCGTCGAAAGCGCCTGCATGGAGTTGAAACCGCCCACCGAAGGCTCGTTCACGGCGGCTTCCGAGCCGCCCGTGACCATCACGTCGGCCTTGCCGTAGCGGATGGCCTCCATGGCGGCGATCATGCCGTGGTTGGACGAAGCGCAGGCCGACACGGTGCAGTAGTTCGGTCCCATGAAGCCGTACTTCATGGAGATGAAACCGGCCGCGATGTCGGCGATCATGCGGGGAATAAAGAACGGGCTAAACCGCGGGGTTCCATCCCCGGCGGCATAGCCCAGACATTCATCGAAGAACGACTTGAGTCCTCCGATACCCGAACTCCAGATGACGCCCACCTGCTCCTTATCGACCTTCTCGAGATCGAGGGCCGAATCCGCCACGGCCTGCTCGGCCGCGATCAGAGCGTACTGGGTGAAAAGGTCATACTTGCGCACTTCCTTCCGGTCGAAATACCGGGTCGGGTCGTAATTCTTTACTTCACAAGCGAAGCGTGTCTTAAATTTCTCAGCGTCGAAATGAGTAATGGGCGCGGCACCGCTGACTCCCTTCTCCAAATTCGAAAAATACTCCTCAATACTATTGCCGAGCGGGTTGATCGTCCCGATACCCGTAACAACTACTCTTCTTCCTGTCATAAATTTAAGGCTTCTTGCCGTGAAACGAATATGGTAGAAATTATTTCTTGTGCTCCTCGATGTACTTGATAGCGTCGCCGACGGTAGCGATCTTCTCGGCGTCCTCGTCCGGAATCTGGATGTCGAAAGCCTTCTCGAACTCCATGATCAGCTCCACGGTGTCGAGCGAATCCGCACCCAGGTGGTTGGTGAAGCTTGCTCCGGGCACTACCTCCGACTCCTTGACACCCAGCTTGTCGACGATGATCTCGACAACTTTTGATTGAACATCTGCCATAATTTTAAGTTTTTAGTTAAACAATTATTTGGAAATAGCAACTCACATTTCCAGCGTAATTTTGCGCAAAAGTAACACTTTTTTTATTACTTTTGACAAAACGCTGCGATTTTTTGTTCACAATTTTTTCGACATTTAGCACAAAAATTCGCAAAAAACATTCAGAAACAACCGATTATGAAATTACTTCTCATCTCCAATTCGACCAACGCCGGGGAGGAATACCTGCGTTATCCGCTGCCCGAAATCGGACGCTTCCTGCAGGGCGTGCGCGAAATCGTCTTCGTGCCCTACGCCGCGGTCACCTTCTCCTACGCCGAATACGAACGCAGGGTGCAGGCGCGTTTCGCCGAGCTGGGCATCCGCGTCCGCTCGGTGCACCGGGCCGGGGATCCCGCAGCGTTCGTCCGCCGGGCCGAAGCGATCTGCGTGGGCGGCGGCAACACCTTCGCGCTGGCCAGAAAGATGCAGCAGCAGGGGCTGATGCAGGCCATCCTGCGCCGGATCAGGGCAGGCGTGCCCTACGTCGGCTGGTCGGCCGGCAGCAACGTCTGCTGCCCGACGATCTCGACCACGAACGACATGCCGATCGTCCAGCCCGAATCGTTCCGGGCCATCGGAGCGGTGAAGTTCCAGATCAACCCCCACTACCTCGACGCCAATCCCGCGGGACACGCCGGGGAGACGCGCGAGCAGCGCATCCGCGAATACATCGAGGCCAACCCGCGCCGCTGGGTGGCCGGGCTGCGCGAAGGGTGCATGCTGCGTTACGACGGCGGACGGCTGGAACTGATCGGAGGACGGCCGATGCGGATGTTCCGCAAGGGCGTCGAACCGTTCGAAGTGGAACCGGGCGGAGACCTTTCGTTCTTATTTTAAATAGGTATGAAAGCGATGATAGCGGGCCTGGGCCTCATCGGAGGCTCGTTCGCCCTGGCGCTGCGCGACCGTGCGCTCGCCGAAGAGATTCTCGGCGTGGAGAAATCGCCGGAAATCGCCGAGGAGGCGATGCGGCTGGGTCTCGCGGACCGGATCGTGGGATTCGAAGAGGGAATCGCCGAGGCCGACCTGGTGGTGCTGGCCACCCCCGTGGACACCATTCCGATCATGGCCGTCAAGGCGCTCAACCGCGCGACGGACAGGCAGGTGGTCATGGACATGGGGTCGATCAAGGGCGAGTTGTGCGAGGTCGTCTCGATGCACGCCCGCCGCGGACGTTTCGTCGCCGCCCATCCGATGTGGGGCACGGAGTACAGCGGTCCGAAGGCCGCACAGCGGGGCGCCTTCTCGGGCCGGATCGCCGTATTGTGCGACACGGAGCGCAGCGACGCCGACGCGGTGGCCCTCGTGGAGCGGATCTTCCGGACGCTGGAATGCCCGCTCGTGTATATGGACCCCGAGGAACACGACCTGCACGCGGCCTACGTGTCGCATATTTCGCACGTCACGTCGTTCGCCCTGGCGCTCACCGTACTCGAAAAGGAGCGCGAGGAACGGCATATCTTCGACCTGGCGGGCGGAGGCTTCGAGAGCACCGTGCGGCTGGCAAAAAGCGCCGCAGGGACCTGGGTTCCGATCCTGCTGCGCAACAAATACAACGTGCTGGACGTCCTGCGCGAACACATCCACCAGTTGCAGATCATGCGGCGCATGATCGAGCGGGACGACGCCGAGGGGCTGACCGAGGCGATGCAGCGCGCGAACTCCATCCAGCGCATCCTCCGGTGACGACGACGGCCGAGACGGGACGCGCGGGCGAACGCGCCGCGGCGGAACACCTGCGGCAGGCGGGATACGAGATCCGCGACACGAACTGGCGGGCGGGACGGGACGAGCTGGACATCGTGGCCCTGCGCGGGGAGGTGCTGCATTTCGTGGAGGTCAAGACCCGTCGAGCCGGGTCGCTCACGCCGCCCGAAGCGGCCGCCACGCAGCGCAAGTTCCGCGCCCTGACCCGCGCCGCGGCCCGCTACCTGCGCACCGCCGGATGGCAGGGCGAGGTGCAGTTCGACCTGGCGGCCGTCACGCTGTCGGACGACGGCCGCGCCGACGTGGAGCTCATCGAGCGGGCGATGGAACACCACTGGTGACCGGCGGGCAGCCCCGCCGGCACACGAAGGAAGCGTCCGCAATTTTTGCAAATCCGGCAAATTATGCTATCTTTGCCGGCTGAAAACAAACTCCCTGACACTGAACGCCAAGCGCGGGAAAAGTCCGGGCGGAAACGACAAACCTCAATACCGGCAAACAGCGATGTGGCTCTATAATCTCGGGCTGACACTCTATGTATGGGCCATCCGGCTCGTGGCGCCGCGCCATCCGAAGGCCCGGCTCTGGATCGAAGGACGCAGGGACCTCTTCCGCCGCATACGCGAAGCGGTCGCTCCCGGGGAGCAGATCGTCTGGATGCACGTCGCGTCGCTCGGCGAGTTCGAACAGGGCCGCCCGATCATCGAGGAGCTGCGCCGGAAACACCCCGAATACAAAATCCTGCTCACCTTCTTCTCGCCTTCGGGCTACGAAATCCGGAAAAACTACGCCGGAGCCGACCATATCTTCTACCTGCCGATCGACACCCCGCGTAACGCCCGCCGGTTTCTCGACGCCGTACACCCCGAAATCGCCATCTTCGTCAAATACGAGTTCTGGCTGAACCTGCTCGCGGAACTGCGCCGCCGGCATGTGCGGACCTTCATCGTTTCGGCCATCTTCCGCCGCAATTCGGTCTTCTTCCGTCCCTACGGCGGCATGTGGCGGCAGGCGCTCGAATCGTTCGACGTCCTGTTCGTGCAGAACGAGGAGTCGAAAAAACTGCTGGCGACGCTGGGATTCGACAACGTGCTGGTGGCCGGAGACACCCGTTTCGACCGTGTGGCCGAAATCGCCCGGGCCGCCAGACGCATCGACCTCATCGACCGCTTCAAGGGCGACGCACGTCTCTTCGTGGCCGGTTCGACTTGGGGCCCGGACGAGGAGCTGCTCATCCGCCTTGCGAACGACAATCCCGAAATCAAGTTCGTCATCGCCCCCCACGAAATGGACGAGGGCCGCATCGCGCGGCTGATCGCCGAGACGCGGGGCGGGGCGCTGCGTTACACGCAATGCACGCCCCACACGGCTTTCGGGCCGAAGCAGGTGATGATCCTCGACACCGTGGGCCTGCTCGCCTCGGTCTACGGCTATGCGACATGGAGCTATGTGGGCGGCGGATTCGGCGTCGGCATCCACAACACGCTCGAAGCGGCGACCTTCGGACTGCCGGTCGCCTTCGGGCCCAATTACGGGAAATTCAAGGAGGCGCGCGATCTGGTGACGCTCGGCGCGGCCCGCTCCGTCGGCAACTACGAAGAACTGAACGCCTGGTTCGTCCCCCTGCGCGACAACGAGGAGTTCCTCCAGCGCACCAGCCGCATCGCCAAGGACTACACCACGCGCCATCAGGGCGCCACGGGCATCATCGTCCGGACGATCTTCCAACAATAGCACGCGCGTCGTCCGGGAACTCCGGCACGAATGCGCTTCTCTCCGCCCCGACGACATCCCGAACCGCGGCACAGCCCCGCCGACAGAGAGACACACCCCCGGCCAAATACGGCAATTCCGGCGAACGCATCCTCCCTGCGCACACGGGGACGGACTTCGGAAAAAGCACAAACCCGGCGCCGGGCCCTCCCCGACAGACGCAGCGAGCCGTCATGAACACAGGACAGCCGCCGCAGAGGCGCAAAGCCGGGCGGGTCGCCCTCCGGGATGAAAAGCCGGGTCCCGGGGTCCGGCGATGCAAAGAAACGGCCGGCCCCTGCGGCAGCCGAATGTGCCGCAGGGGCCGGTCGTATCGGAACGCACGGGGCTCGCACCGTCAAATCACTCGTACAGCCGCTCGCAATAGCGTTTCAGCGCCTCCCACTCGTAATAGGGACCGCCGTCGAGCGGCAGCCGGGCGTCGCGCTCGTTGTAAAGCACCCGCACCCGGACATCGCCCGCGGCATTGCGGAAGAAGACGAACTGCACGTTGCCCGCCATCGGCGAAACCTTCTCGATGCTCCAGCACGAGCGCACCTCGTCCACGGAGGCCACCCGCGCCGAGGCGCCCTCCACCTGCAACAGGGCGGCGAGGGGCGTCAGATAGACGTCGTGCCCGAAACGCAGCGAGGCCGCCAGCGGCTCCTTCCCGTCGATCACCCGCCGGGCCGTCTCCACGAAATCGCGGAGCAGCGGCCGGGCCGAGGCCACGACCGGATCGCCGAAACGCAGCGAAGGCCCCATCGTCAGGTAACAGTAGGCGTTCAGACTCTCCCAGAGCGCATAGAGCTCCCCGGGCGTGAAAATATCGTAGAACGCCCACTCGGGACGGTCGATGTCCTGCGCGATGGAGGTCAGCATGAAGAGGTCCCACATGAACCGCTGCGGATCGGCGACCTGCGGGGCTTCGTCCGTAAAGAGCGCCGAAAGAAGCCGCTCGGGATGCAGCCAGGCCCGCTTGGCGCTGTCCGCCACCTCGCGCGCCGCCTTGTCCATATCTTTGTCCCGCTCCCCGTTGGCCAGATAGCTCAGGTCGCGGGCGCTCGCCGTACGGACCATGCGGATCCGGGGATCGAGCTCCTTGAGCCGCTCGTTGAAGGCGGCCATGCTCAGGATGCAGCGCGGCACGAGCGTCGAACGGCTCTCCACCCGGCATTCGCGGCCGTCCGCCGTCGAGAAAACCTCGGGATAGGCCGCATACATGCGTTCGGCGATCGCCCGGTGTTCGCGCACCCCGCGCGGCGACAAGTCGCCGTAGCGCCCTGCGGCATCGGCGGCCAGCGCCTCGCCCTTCGCCAGGACGGCCCGGCCCGCCGCCGTCAGCGTCCCCGCCGCCGCAGCCTCGCGCAACGGGACGAGCGGCGCCGTGTAATGCGCTTCGGAGGAGTGGTAGCGGCTGCCGTGGCGGCCGTAATGGCTGATATAGAACGGTACGTATCCCTCCGGAACGGGCTCGGCCTCCGCGGGACGGTATTCGTACGAATGATAGACGCCAGCGGCCCGTTCGGGGCAGTCGGCGATTTCCTCCGGCGCGGTCTGCGCGGCCGCGGCGCCCGCAGTCAGCACACACAATGCCGAAGCGAGGAGCTTCGATGAAAAACGGTTTCCTTTCACGATTTATGCGTCATTATTCCCAGAACGAGCCGGTCGGTTTCATTCATGCCGTCGCGGCCGATGGCCGTCAGATTGCGGATGCACTTGTCCACGTCCTCCTCGATGATCCCCTCCACCGGCGTCACGCAGTGACCGTCCATGGCCATCATCGCCGAGAGCAGAGCCGTCGAGACGCCGCTCGTGAGCTTCATCGCGCAGCTCGGCTTCGCACCGTCGCAGATCATGCCCGTCAGGTTGGCGATCATGTTCTTCACCGCGGCGGCCGCCTCGGCGTATCCGCCGCCCATCAGGTAGGTCACGCCGCAGCTCGAACCCGTCGCGGCGGCCACGCAGCCGCAGAGGGCCGACAGCCGTCCGAGGCTCTGCTTGATGTAGATCACCGTCAGGTGGCTCAGCGTCAGCGCGCGGATCATCCGCTCCTCCGAAGCGTGCGTCTCCTCGGCATAGACCGCCACGGGCAGCGTCGCGGCGATGCCCTGGTTGCCGCTGCCCGAGTTGCTCATCACCGGAATCATGGCCCCGGCCATGCGGGCGTCGCACGCCGCCGAGGTATAGGAGAGGACGCGGGTGAAGATGCTGTCGCCCATCACGCGGCGTTCGCGGTCGCAGCGGAGCGTCCGTCCCACGCAATGACCGAACTCGCCCGCGAGCGAACGCTCGGCGGCGGCCTTGTTCACGCGGCTCGTCTCGAGAATGAAGCGCAGCTCCTCCGCCGGCGCGGTCATGGCGAAATCCCAGACCCGGCGGAACGTCAGCGGAACTTCCTCCTCGCCCGCGGCGTCCGCGGACGGCGTGCGGCGGTCGAGCAGCGTCTCGCCGTCGCGGGTCACGCTGACGAAACGCGTATGGCCTCCGGCTATGACCGCCGCAGCCGAATGGCCCGCCGCCGCGACCTCGACCTCGATATAGAGTTTTTCGCCGATCGCCTCCTTCAGCGCGATCGCGATACGCCCCTCGTCGATATAGCGCCGCCCCTGTTCCACGGCCTCGGGCGTCACGTCGCGCAACACCTCGAGCCGGTACTCCGAACGGCCCACGAGTGCTCCGAGGGCCACGGCGATCGGCAGGCCGATCATCCCCGTGCCGGGAATGCCCACGCCCATCGCGTTTTTCAGGATATTGGCACTCAGCCGCACGTCGATCCGCTCGGGCCGCACGCCCAGCGTCTCGGCGGCGCGCGCCGTACAGAGCGCCACGGCGATCGGTTCGGTGCACCCGATGGCGGGTACGACCTCCCGGTTCATCAGGGCGACGATCCGCGCCCGTTCTTCCCGGGGCATTGCAGGGGATTCCATAAAAATTCCGGTTCGTTTTGGAAAACAAATGACAACCGCCCACTTCCCGCATTCCGGCCGTCCCCTTCCCGGATCCCGACGGCCCCGACCGGCAGACACCGCCGGAAACGGCGGTCGTCGGTACGGCGGAGTATCCGATTGCGAAACAAAGATAACGATTTTTCGCTATTTTTGCTCCGAACGAACGACAACAGCGATGGAAAATCCGAAAAACCGCAAATGGCGGGTCGTGCGGAGCGAATACCTCGCCCGCAAGCCGTGGTTCACCGTGCGCCACGAAACGATCTCGCTGCCCGACGGGCGCACGATCCCCGACTACTACGTGTTCGAATACCCCGACTGGGTCAATGTCACGGCCATCGACCGCGAGGGACGCTTCGTGATGATCGACCAGTACCGTCACGGGCTGGGCGAGACCTCCTACGAAATCCCGGCCGGCGTGGCGGAACCCTCGGACGAAACGATGCTCGCCGCGGCGCAGCGCGAACTGCTCGAAGAGACCGGCTACGGCGGCGGCCAGTGGCGGCTGCTGACGACCCTCTGCGCCAATCCCGCCACGCAGAACAACCTGACGCACTGCTTCCTCGCCACGGGCGTCGAACGGCTCGGCGCGCAGCGGCCCGACCCGACGGAGGATATCCGCGTGCATCTTCTCTCCCGCGACGAGGTGCTGGAGCTGCTCCGCACCGACCGTATCCGGCAGGCGTTGATGGCCGCACCGCTCTGGCGCTGGTTCGCCGAAGAGGGCATCGTCGGATAACGGCTCCATGAACCGCGAAGGCCCGCCGGCTTTACGTCCGGCGGGCCTTTCCCGTTTCCGGCGAACGCCCTACCGCCCGACGGTCTGCGCCAGCGCCAGGAAGTAGCGTTCCGGATCGAGCCCGAGGGCTTCGAGCAGCTCCCCGGCGGGCGCGCTGCCGCGCGTGATCGAACGCAGCCCGTGTCCGGCCGCATAGAGGTTCACGTTCTCGGCACACCCCGCAGCATCCTGCCCGCAGAGGTAGCGGACCTGTTCGGCCGGGATACTCCGCCCCTCGTAAACCGCCCGGTCGGCGACATAGACCAGATTCAGCGGCGCCGAATAGACGAAGGGCTGCGCCCCGGAGAGTCTGCGGCGATCGCCCTCCAGCACACGCACGAGCCTGTGCGCCTCCGCATCGTAACGATAGACCCCCTCGGCGAAGAAGACGTAGAGGCGGACCGGGTAGAGCGCCAGCGCCGAAGGAGCCGTCAGACGCCTCTCCTCCGGCCTGTTCTCGCCCGCGGCGGCCCATACGATACCCGAAAGCTCCTCGAGCGACAGCGCGCCGGGATTGTACTCGCGCCACGAACGGCGGTTCCGCAGCGCTTCGTCGATCGTCAGGCCGCCCTTCGGCGGCACCTGCACGAGCGCGATCTCTTCGCCGTACCGCACTTCGGTACGGGTTTCGGCGGTCTTCTCCGCCTCCGGGTTCCGGGTGCCTCCGCACGCCGCCAACAGCAGCGCCGCGCAGGCCAGCATTTTCGTTTTCATCCGTATTTCGATATTTACATTACGGACAAATATACGAATTTTTCCTACCTTTGCCTGCACACACCGAACGGATATGCAACCCGAACGCATCTGCACCCTCTTTTTCTCGCCGACAGGCACCTCGCGGAAAACGGCCACAGCCGTGGCGCGGGGAATCGCGGCTCCCTTTGCGGCGACGGCCGACAGCAGCGGCTCGACGGACCCGGCGAACCATGCCGCGGAAGCGAACCGCGTCGCCGCGACGCCGGAGAACGATCCCATACCCGTACGCGCCCTCGACCTGACGCACGCCGTACCGCGCCCCGAAACGCTGTCTGCGGATACCGTGGCCGTATTCGCCGCACCGGTTTACGGCGGCCGCATCCCCCGCACGGCGCTCGAACGCATGGAGGGCATCCGGGGCGAAAGCACGCCTGCGGTGGTGATCGCCGTTTACGGCAACCGGGCCTTCGAAAAGGCCGCGGCGGAGCTGGCGGATTTCGTGCGCGCCCGGGGATTCGTCCCGGTGGCCGCGGCGGCCTTCGTCGGGGAGCATTCGTACAGCACGGAACGCACGCCCATCGCGGCAGGCCGCCCCGACGGGCAGGACCTCGCCGCAGCGGAGGCGTTCGGCCGGGCCGTCCGGCGCAAACTCGCCGGGCAGGGACCCCTGCCGGTCGATGCCGCACGGCTCAAGGCCCCCGGCACGCCGCTCGTCCCGCTGCTGCGTTTCATCCGTTTCGTTCTCGCCTACCGGCGGCGCCAGAAGAAACACCCCGTCGTCCTGCTGCCCGCAGGCAGCGCGGACCGCTGCACGCACTGCGGCCGCTGCGCGGCGATCTGCCCCACCGGAGCCATCGCCCGCGGCGACGAACTCCGCACCGACGCGGCCCGCTGCATCCGCTGCTGTGCCTGCGTAAAGGGGTGTCCGGTCGGTGCGCGCACCTTCGAAACGCCTTTCGCGGCGGCCCTTTCGCGCAACTTCGCACGCCGGAAACCGCCCGTCACCCTGCTCTGAGACACGACCGACGATGAAAACGCTCCCAATACGCCTCCGCCTCCTGCTCGGCGCCGCCGTGCTGCTGACGGGCTGTTTCGAGAAGAGCGGAACCTACGGTCCCGACCCCGGGGAGGCGATTCTCGCGCTCACGGCGCACGGCTGGGAGACGGAACACCCGGACGGCCCGGGAACGATAAGGGAGACATGGACGTTCCGCCCGATCGGGAACGGCCGCACGGAACTGCTGCGGACGCACGGAAACGGAAGCGAGGAGCGCAGCGAGACGTTCTTCCTGTGGGAATACGTCGGGCCGAATTACAACGTGCTCTACATCGCGGCCGAAAACCTCCGTTCCTGCTACTGGGCCGTCGAGGAGCTGACGCACGGCACGCTAACCGTCCGAAAGAGTTTCATCGACCCCGATCTGGTGACATCGGGGGATTACAGCGAACGCATCCGGTTCTCCGCCGTCCGGTGACGGGCGGCAGGGCGGATTCCGTCCGGTCAGAGCCGTTTCTCGAAGGCCAGCCGCTCGCCGCCGGCATAACGGACCGTTCCGCAGAAACGGAAGCCCTCCTTCTCCAGCAGACGCAGCATGCGGCGGTTGTCGAAATTGGTGTCCACACGGAAAGCGCACACCCCGCGCCGCCGCGCCAGTTCGCCCACACGCCGCAGAAACGCCGTCGCCAGCCCCCGGCCCTGCATCCCGCCAGCCACCGCCAGGCGGTGCAGCACGACGTATGCGCCGTCGGTGAGCCAGCGCCCTTCGATTCCGGCATAGGCCGGTTCGCCGTCGAACACCGCAGCACCGTAGGCGACCGCCTCCCCTGCCGCGGAACCGCCCGGCAGCATGTCCGGAAGGGAATCCCGATCCGGCAGCGCACTCCCGGCGGATCCGGCGGCCGGATCCGCCGCCGGAAGCGACAACACGTATCCGTCCCCCCGCCCGATGTCCCGGGCGATATCCGATTCGGCGGGATAACCGTCCTGCCATTGCAGGCTGCCGGCCGCCCGCATCTGCGCCTGCGCCCGGGCGATGATCCGCATGATGCGGGGAATGTCCGCCGCCGCGGCCCGGCGGAACAACAACTGCTCGTTCATGACGGCAAAGATACGAAATTGTCGCGGGGCGTCATCCGGACACGACAAAATTTCCGAACGGGTGACAATTCGTGACATTTCATGACAATCGGTGACATTTCATGCCGTTTTCCGCCCTGGCACGGGATTTGACCTTATCGAGAACGAAGCCGCTCCGCAAGGGGCGGGGTCAAAAAAAGAATGTTAAACCAAAAAACAATAAGGAGGACAAAATTATGATGCCAGTCAGAAGAAATCAGAATTGGTTACCGAGTATTTTCAACGACTTTTTCGGCAACGAATGGGTCGATAAATCGAACGCGACGGCTCCGGCCGTCAATATCCTCGAGACGGAGGACGACTTCAAGGTGGAAGTGGCCGCCCCGGGTATGACCAAACAGGACTTCAAGGTCCATATCAACGAGGACAACGAACTGATCATCTCGATGGAGAAGAAGGCCGAGAACAAGGAGGAGGACAAGAAACGCAAGGGTACGTACCTGCGCCGCGAGTTCTCGTACAGCCAGTTCCAGCAAAGCCTGATCCTTCCCGACAACGTCGAGAAGGAGAAGATCGCGGCCAAAGTCGAGCACGGCGTGCTGACGGTGGAAATCCCGAAGAAAAAGGAGGTTCACGCAACGCCCGCCGCACGACAGATCGAAATCGAGTAAGGCCGCGGCCGATCGGATGCGGGGCGGGGCCGGCAGAAAGCCGGTCCCGCCTTTTTCGCGTCCCGGCGCACGAAATGCGGCGGAGGAAACAGGATAACGAAAAATCCGCTATCTTTACCCCCGATTCCAAACACACAAACTCAAAGACACGAATGAAAGTCGGACTGTTCATTCCCTGCTATATCAACGCCGTCTATCCGCAGGTCGGACGCGCCTCTTGCGAGCTGCTGCGGCGCGTGGGGTGCGAGGTGGACTACCCGCTCGACCAGACCTGCTGCGGGCAGCCGATGGCCAACGCCGGTTTCGAACGGGATGCGGCCGCACTGGCCGAACGCATGAACGCCCTGTTCGGGCGCTACGACTACGTCGTCGGCCCGTCGGCCAGCTGCGTGGTCTTCGTTCGGGAAGGCTACCCGCGCCTGCTGAAGAATTACCGCGAACACGCCTGCGTCGATGCGCGCATCTGGGAGATCTGCGAGTTCCTGCACGACGTGGTGCGGCCCACGCGCCTCGACGCACGCTTCCCCCACCGCGTGAGCCTCCACAACTCCTGCCACGGCGTGCGGAAAATGGGTCTCTCGTCGCCCAGCGAGCTGCACGTCCCTTACAGTTCGAAGCTGCGCGATCTGCTTTCGCTGGTCGAGGGCGTCGAAGTCGCCGAGCCCGAGCGGCGGGACGAATGCTGCGGATTCGGCGGCATGTTCTCGGCCGAGGAGGGGGCTGTTTCGGTGGCGATGGGCCGCGCGAAGGTGCAGCGCCACATGGCCACCGGCGCGGAGTACATCACCGGCGCCGACTCCTCGTGCCTGATGCACATGCAGGGGATCATCGACCGCGAGAAGCTCCCCGTGAAAACCGTTCATATCGTGGAAATCCTCAATTCGAAAGCATGAGCACGCACTCCTTAGCCGCAAAGCGATTCGTCGCCGACGCCGACCGCATGGCGTGGCACGACAGGGCGCTCTACGCCGTACGCGAAAAACGCGACCGGATGATGGAGACGGTCCCCGAATGGGAGGAGCTGCGGCAGCTCTCCTCCGAAATCAAACGCCACACGCTGAGCCGTCTGGGCGACTACCTGCTCGAATTCGAGCGCAACGCCACGGCCAACGGCATCGCGGTGCACTGGGCGCGCGACGCCGCCGAGATGAACGACACCGTATGGCGTCTCGTCCGCGAACACGGCGGACGGAACCTCATCAAGAGCAAGTCGATGCTCTCCGAGGAGTGCGGCCTGACGCCCTTCCTGCGCGAACGCGGCATCGACGCCGTCGAGAGCGACCTCGGCGAACGGATCATGCAGCTGCTCGGCCTGCCGCCCAGCCACATCGTGCTGCCGGCCATCGGCGTACGGCGCGAGGAGGTCGGCGCGCTGTTCGAACGCGAGCTGGGGACCCGGCCGGGCGACAGCGACCCGACCTATCTGACGCACGCCGCACGGCAGGCGCTGCGCGCGAAGTTCCTCGGGGCCGACGTCTCGATGACGGGCGTCAATTTCGCCGTAGCCTCCACCGGAGCGCTGGCCGTCTGCACGAACGAAGGCAACGCCGATCTGGGCACGTCGTTCGCCGACCTGCACATCGCCATCATGGGCATCGAGAAGGTGATTCCCGACATGCGGGCGCTGGCGGTCTTCACGCGCCTGCTGGCCCGCTCGGGCACGGGGCAGCCCGTGACGACCTACACGTCGCTCTACCGCCGTCCCGCACCGGGCAAACGCATCCACGTCATCCTGGTGGACAACGGCCGCTCGGAGTGGCTCGCCGACGCGCGGCACCGCAACATGCTCAAATGCCTGCGCTGCGGCGCCTGCATGAACACCTGCCCCGTTTACCGCCGTTCGGGAGGCTACTCCTACTCGTACTTCATCCCCGGACCGCTGGGCATCAACCTCTCGATGCTGCGCTCGCCGGAGCTCCACCGCGGCAACGTCTCGGCCTGCTCGCTGTGCTACTCCTGCTCGGAGGTCTGTCCGGCGAAGATCGACCTCGGGGAGCAGATCTACATGTGGCGGCAGCAGCTCGACGCGCTGGGGCTGGCCGACCGAAAGAAGAAACTCGCCGTGAAAGGCATGGATTTCGTAATGAACGGGACAAGACGTTTCTACGGCGGCATCGCGCTGGCACGCGCGGCCGGGAAACTGCCGCGCTTCGTCGTCGAGAACGGGCTCAACCCGTGGAGCGCCCCGGGCCGGGCCATGCCGCCCTTCGCGCCGCAGACATTCAACGCGTGGTGGAAAAAGGGCCGCGGCGAATGACGTGCGGAGAGCCTGCGCGCCCCGAATAAAAACGACAACACGATGGACAGCAAGGAAGAGATACTGAAAAGACTCGCGGCCGGACGGCCGGACGAGACACCCTACCCCGAAACCGGGTTCACACCCCAGCGTTTCGACGACCCCGAAGCCATGTTCGCCGAGCGGCTCGAAGCGGCCGGAGGCCGGGCCGTCGTCATGCAGCCCAGCGAGACGCTCGACGAGGCCGTGCGGCGCTGCTATCCCGAAGCGCGGACGATCGTCTCGGCGATCCCCGGTCTGAGCGTCGCCACGATGAATCCCGACCGCATCGAGGACCCGCGCGAGCTGGTGGATGCGGACCTGGGCGTCGTGACGGGCGCATTCGGCGTCGCCGAGAACGGCGCGGTGTGGATTGCGCAGAACATCCGCCACAAGGCACTCTACTTCGGGGCCACGGCGCTGATGATCGTCATCCCGCGGGATGCTATCGTCGCAACGATGCACGAAGCCGTGCTGCGGCCCGAGGTGGACGACTTCGGCTACGGATGTTTCATGTCGGGCCCGTCGAAAACGGCCGACATCGAACAGGCACTCGTCTTCGGCGCGCACGGTCCGATGTCCATCACGGTACTGCTGCGCTGACACCCCGACGCCCGTCCTTCGCAGGACGGACGGTTCCGTTTGCGAACCGGCCCGATTTCTTTGGCGGTTCGGGCGAAAATCGCTATCTTCGCTACGCCCGGCCGGTGCCGGGCCTGCAAAACGGACCGAAGATGATCGAAACCGAACTCTGCGCCTTCTCGCCCGAAGCCTGCCGGACCGCAGCCCGGGCCGGAGTGACGCGCGCCGAACTCTGCGCCTCGCCCTACGAGGGCGGCACGACTCCCTCCGCCGCGGCGATCCGGCTGGCGCGGCGCGTCCCGAACCTGCGGCTGAGCGTGATGATCCGCCCCCGCGGCGGGGATTTCCTCTACACGGACGAAGAGTTCCGCCAGATGCTCGAGGAGGTCCGCTTCGCCCGCGAATGCGGTGCGGACTGCGTCGTCGCGGGACTGCTGACCCCGGACGGACGGGTGGACGAGGAGCGCACGGCCCGTCTGGTCGCGGAAGCCGGCGGAATGGAGGTGACCTTCCACCGCGCCTTCGACATGACGCGCGACTGCACCGAGGCGCTCGAGGCGCTCGTCCGGGCCGGATGCCGCCGGGTGCTCACATCGGGCGGCCGCAACACGGCTCCGGAGGGGCTGGAGACGATCCGCACGCTGGTCGCGGCGGCCGCAGGGCGGATCGAGGTGATGGCCGGCAGCGGCGTAAGGCCCGCGAACGTCCTGAAGATCGCCGCCGCGGGAGTCGATGCCGTACACTTCAGCGCACGGTGCACGGTCGAAAGCCGGATGCGCTTCCGCAACGGCGCGGTCTCGATGGGAGGCATCGCCGGAATCCCCGAATACGCCTCGGTCGGAACCGACGAGGAAACGATACGCGAAATCCTGCGGCGACTCGCCTGAAAAAACGACACGATACCATGAAAAAACTGCTTCTGACGATGCTCTGCATCGCCGGCATCGCTTGCAGCGATGCCGGAATCCCGGACGACGAACAGCGGCGGCTCGACGCCGCGCTGGCCACGACGCCCCGCGCCGATTCGCTCCGGCAGCTTCTCGCTTCGACCCCCCGCGGCGAACGCGCCGCGATGGCCTGGCTCATCGCCCGGATGCCTTGCGGCGACCGCGACACGATGCGTCTCGACCTGCTGCGCGAGAACGTCGCATACGCCTGCCGCGCCCGGGAGGAGTTCCCGTGGACGAAGGCGCTGCCCGACTCGGTCTTCCGGAACGAGGTGCTGCCTTACGCCGTGGTGGACGAGGTGCGCGACGGCTGGCGGCGCGATCTCTACGAACGCTTCGCGCCCCGCGTGGCCGGCTGCCGCGACCTGCGCGCCGCACTCGACACGGTGAACCGCATCCTGCCCGGAGTCGTGGGCGTGGAGTACAACACGCTGCGCGAGAAGACCAACCAAAGCCCCGCGGAGTCGATGCGTCAGGGCATGGCCTCCTGCACGGGACTTTCGGTGCTGCTCGTCGATGCGCTCCGCGCCGTGGGCATCCCGGCCCGTTTCGCCGGCACGGCGGCCTGGCACGACGACCGCGGCAACCACAGTTGGACGGAGGTGTGGATCGACGGCGAGTGGCACTTCACGGAGTTCTACCAGCCCGCAGCGCTCGACCGCGCCTGGTTCCTCGCCGACGCGGGACAGGCCACGCCGGGCGACCGGCAGCATGCCGTCTATGCCGTATCGTTCGCCCCGACGGGCGACTGGTTCCCGATGGTGTGGAACGAAACCTCGCGCGAGGTCCACGCCACGGACGTCACGCAACGCTACCGCGACGCCTACGCCTCCTTCGCCGGCAAGGCGGCCGAAGAGGGCACGCACACGACCGTCACGTTCCGCATGTTCCGCGACCCGCGCCACGCCGCCGCTTCGGGCGACCGCGTGGCGGCCAACGTCGATGTCTTCTGCGGTACGGAGCAGATGGGCGGCGGACGCACGGCCGGACCGTTGCAGGACATGAACGACGCCCTGCGGTTCCTGCTGAAGAAGAACCGCACCTACACGTTCCGCTATGCGAACGCACGCGGCGAGACGACGGAGGTCACGGCCGCGGTGGCCGACGACCCCGTGACCGTGACGGGATACATGGAGTGATTCCGGAACGGACGGAACACGCACGACGGACACCTCTCCGGAGGTGTCCGTCGTTTCGACCGGCCCGTCCGCCCGCACCGGCCATCCGGAGGCCGAAGAACCGCCGCACATTCACAAAGCGAGGTGGAGAATCGGATGCGGCCGTCCCGACGCATCGAGCGGATCGCGCGACACGACGCGGAATCCGAGCCGCGCATAGAAGCCCGCGGCCTGCGTATTCTCCTCATTGACATCGACACGCCGCACGCCGCAGCGGGCGACGGCATGTTCCACGAGACACCGCCCCAGCCCCCGGCCCCGCAGGTCGGGCGCGACGAAAAGCATCTCGAGCATCCCGTCCGCAACGCCCGCGAAGGCGGCGAAACCGCCGCCGGGACGGCGGACGACCCAGAGCCGCACCGCAGACAACGCCCCGCCCCGCACCAGCGAGCGGTAGAAACAGATCTCGTCCGGAGCGAGAAAGTCGTGCGTGGCGCGCACCGACGTCTCCCAAAGGTCGGTCAGCGCATCCAGGTCGGCGGCAGAGGGATTCGGCAAAAATTCGACGTCGTACATCCGTACAAGAGTGTTTGGTTGTATGGGGCAAAGATACGCAAAATCGCGGCTTCCGCAACAGGTCAGTGCGCCACACCGATTCCGGCCAGCGCAGCGACCGTGCAGAAAAGCACCCAATGGCACAGCCTCCGCCAATACCGGGCCGAAACCCGTTCGCACCGCAGCGCCACGGGCCATGCCACGCTCCAGCCGCCGTAAACGGCCGTCAGAAAGAGTTCCAGCGGCAGCGAGCGCGGAAGCGCCCCGAACCCCAGCGACAGAAATGCCGCCGCCCCCAGCACGAGGTCCGTCGTAACGAGCTGAAAACCGCAACGGCCCAGGAGCCATGCGCCGTAAGCCCCGCCGCCGGATTCCCGGCAAGGCCGGGCCTGCGCGTAGAAGCGGCTGCCCGAAACCGTATGGACGAACGAAGCCGCGGCCAGAAGCGTCCCCGCAGCCACAAACCAGCCATTCATACCTATCGCACGTTGAGATAAATCCGATCGGGAAGCCGCCGCAGAATCCATGCGACGAGCCGCCAGCGGCGCGTGACGACCGCCACGGCCTTCCGGCGGCGGATCGCCCGCAGAATCTGCCCGACGACCCGTTCGACGGGCATCACCCAGAAAAGGCCTTCGCCCCGGGCCATCGCCGTCGCCGTGAGACCGGGCCGGACGTCGGTGATGCGGACCGGAATCCGCAACCGGGCGAAACGCTGCCGAAGCCCCTCGGCATAGTTGATCTGGTAGGCTTTCGAAGCGCTGTAAGCCGGGGCGGCGCCGCTGCCGCGCAGCCCTCCGACCGACGTGACACAGACCAGATGTCCGGCACCCTGCCGCTCGAAGACTCCGCAGGCCCAATCGACCGCCGCGGTCCATCCTGCGACGTTTGTGCGGATCGCAGGCTCCTCGAGCGCATAGGCCAATGCGGGATTCAGCTTCCCCGTACCGGCGCAGACGATGCACAGATCCATGCCGCCCAGCTCCGCGGCGAGGCGCTCCAGCGCGGCTACCGCCTCCGCCGTGCGCGTCAGATCGGCCGCCGCACGGCGGAATGCCGCGGGATTCCCCGCCGCGATCTCATCCAACAGATTCTCCCGGCGGCCGACCAGACCCACCGTATATCCCGCGGACGCCAGCCGCTCCGCGAGGCCGCGCCCGATTCCCGAGGTCGCGCCGATCACAATAGCCCGTTTCATCGCCGCAAAGATAGCTCCGCACGCCGGCATGCGGCTTGATCCGAATCAAGAAATCATCGTATCCGGCGCCGGATACGGCTCAGCGTCTCGGGCCGCACGCCCAGAAAGGAGGCCAGTTCCTGCAACGGCACGAGGTCCAACAGTCCGGGGCAGCGCACGAGCAGCGCCTCGTAACGCTCCTGCGGCGTCGCGGCATAACGCTGGAGCAGGCGTTCGTAAACCTCGAGGAGCAGGCGCTCGGCCACACGGCGGCCCAGCCGCTCGCAGGCGGCATCGGTGCGGTAGAAGGCCTCGAGCCGGTCGTTCCCGACCGCCAGCACACGGCTGTCGCACATCGCCTCGATCCGGACGAGGGCCGGAGCGGCGTTGCGCATCGAAATATAATCCCCGACGAACTCCCCGGCGAAGGCGAAGCCGACGACGTGCCGGTCCCCCTCGGCCGTCTCGTGAAGATAGCGGAAAGCCCCCTCCTCGACCAGTCCGCAACGACGGTTCCGCTCCCCCTGCACGGCGAAGGCATCGCCCGCACGGACGCAGAGCCGACACCCCTCCCGGCGGAAGAATCCGGCCAGCGGGCCGAATTCCCCGGCCGCTATGTGACGGTTGAAAAGCATCTCCGCGACTATTCGTTCCGCCGGATGTCGCGCGGAAGGTAAAACGAACAGAGGTCCGAAACCACGCCCCGATGGTCCTGCACGGCGCGGTGGATCACCCCCTCGAAACGGAACCCGAGCCGTTCGAGCACCCGCCGCGACCGCTCGTTATGCGGATAGCAGGTCGCCGTGACCATCTCCAGCCCGAGTTGCGAGAATCCGTAGCCGACGACCGCCCGCGCCGCTTCGGTCATCAGCCCCCGGCCCCAGCACGCCTCGTCGAGCCAATAACCGAGCATCGCCACGCCGGGGCATTCGCGCTTCGGGTCGGGCAGCAACCCGACCGCCCCGACGAACCGCCCCGTCCCGCCGTCCGTCACGGCCCACGTCGTCGGCCGGCGGAGGAAGACCTCCTCCAGCACCCGGCGCGACTCCCCGGGGGAAGAGTGCGGCTTCCAGCCCGCATTGTCCCCCAGAAGCGGATTCCGGCAGCAGGCGTACAGCGCCCCGGCGTCGCTTTCGGCGAAGGCGCGCAACAGCAACCTCCGCGTGCACAGGGCGGGAGCCTCCCGCCGCACTTCATCCTGACCCGTCTCCATCATGACACAAATTATAAAGGAAAAGACCGACTCGGAAAACAAAAAACGGCCTGCATTTCTGCAAGCCGTTGATTTTCAAGTGGTACCACCAGGAATCGAACCGGGGACACAAGGATTTTCAGTCCTTTGCTCTACCAACTGAGCTATGGCACCATCCCGATCTCACGGAGTGATCCGTATTATCGTGGTGCAAAGGTAAGCAAAAATTTCGAATCTGCAAGGCCTCCGAAAAAAATTATGCGTTTTTTTCTCCGGCGGATCCGGAAACAAAAAAGGACGGCCCCCACGGGAGCCGTCCGGAAAGCGCACCGGAGACGACGCTACTCGAGAGAAGCCGAACCGTCGTTCAGCACGAAGGTCTCGACGCAGGTTTCGCCGAACCAACGGCCGTCCTCCAGAAGGTAAACCAGCGGGAAGGTGAACGTCCTATCGCCGTCCCACGTACAGACGTCCGTTCCGACGCCGGTAGAAGGAAGATCCGAAACGAGCACCTTGGTTCCGTCGGAATAGTCCTCTCCGACATACTGCGACGTGAGCGAAATCGTCTTGTCGGCGTTGATCGTAAAGAGGATGTTCACGCCGCCGCCCCAATTCGTGAGGCGGAACACGTTGGTTCCCTCGGCCCGTTCGAGCATGACGGTATCGTCCTCGCCTTCCCACCAGAACGTGTAGGTATATACGCCGCCCTGGAGCATTGGCTTGCCGTCGGGGCCCACCACATAGTCCGCATCGGTCAGATCGGTCGAGAGCAGTTTCGAGAAATCCTTCAGCACGTAGCACGGAACCCAGTTGAGCGTCAGGGAGGCGGAGAGCGTGACCGAAGCGTACTTGGAGCCGATCGACGCCGAACTCTCATTTTCCGTCCCGGCGTTATTCACGGAAATCGAGACGGCGTAGGTCACGCCCTTGTCAAACTTCTCCACGTCGAGGACCGAAACCGGAACGATCACCCGATAGTCGCCGTCGGCGAAGGTCACACTCTCGGGAATCCGGAAGAACTTCGCGGCCGCCTCGTCCATCTCGGCCGTAAGCCCCACCGTCAGCTCGCCCGCGGCGTCCTGCCGGAAAAGGTCGAGATTGATGGTCTGCGTACCGGTCGCCGAGGCTTCGAAGTTCTCGGAGACGGCGTTCTTGACAAAGTAGGCGGTGCCGGCATCCTCTCCCGAGGTGTCGAACTTCGCAACGATCTGGTCCTGATCGCAGCCGACCGTGGCGAACAACATGCCCAACGCGAAAAGCGATTCGATTATCTTTTTCATATTCAATTCCAATTTTTACAAGTTAGTCCGTTTCACCCTAATCGGCCGTATCGCCGATCGGATTCTGCACGATGTTGGGGTTGCCGTCCAGCTCCTTCTGCGGCAACAGCAGGATCCATGCGAACGAGCCGGGCGATTGCGTGTCGTGATCCGCAATGAGCGAAGCGGGATCGAATTGGGGATTGTCCGCGCTCTCGACGGCCACCCGCTTGAAGCCCTGGCCCAGACGCTTGATATCGAAGATGCGGCCGTATTCTCCCCAAAGTTCCAGACGACGCTGGATGAGGATCTCCTCTAGCAGCGAACCGGTCATCGAAGCGCCGTCGCTGCCCGGAGTCAGCCCGTTGATCGCATTGCCGGATTTCTCCGCGCCGGTGTAGGACGCATCGCGTTTGGCCATGAGCTTCTGGAGATAGATGCGGGCCTGCGGGTCGTTGCCCTCCTGGCAATAGGCCTCGGCAGCGGTCAGCAGCATCTCCTCGGCACGCATGTAGATATAGTCGCCGAGCCACGAATCGCCCTTGAACTTGAACTTCACCTGGCAATAGCGGATCGCTTCGCCCGAGTCCGCGAAGTCGGCGTTGTCGAAGGTTCCCAGCCACCAGGCGCGGCGGGCGTCGGTCGCATTCATGCGGTTCCAAAGCCACGAAGTGCAGCAGCGGCGGGCCGTCTTGGCATAGCCGTCGTGTCCGGCGTCCATCTGGGCCTGGAACGAAAGATACATGCCGTAATTGTCCGTCGTCTTGACCTCGCCCCACATGACACTCGGCAGGGCCGTGATGTCGTTCATGCCGCCCGTGATCTGCGAAGCGTCGAGCGCCTCGCTGCCGGCATACCCCTTCAGGGCTTCTTCGGCGGCCTTGTAGGCATCCGACCACTTGTGCATCGTCAGCGCGACGCGGGCCTTGATACCGTTGGCCACGTAGTAGTCGATTTCGGTCTTCGAGCTGCGCGCGATTCCGGCTGCGGCAGCCTCTTCGAGCAGGCCGACTCCGGTCGTCAGATCGGGATAGATGACCTCCTCGTAAACCTGTTTGTTCGTCGAACGGGCCGCACCCTTCGTCTCGGAGGTCGTAGGCTCCAGATAGAGGGGTACGCAGAGGTCATCGGGATAATAGTAGTATGCGCGGGCATACACCTGGGCCAGCATGTGGTAGCAGAAGGCCCGCAGCACGTAGGCCTGTCCGAGGATGTTCTTACCCTCGGCGGAGGTCTCCAGAAGTTCGGCCGAACCGATCAGGTTGTTGCACGAATTGATGGTCGTATAGTAGCAGTTCCACGTCGTGGAGCATTGCAGACGCGGATCGTCGAACCAGCTTTTCACGTTGTAGGAGTAGGTCTGCCACATCCAGCCGCTTCCCGAGCCGGACAGCACGTAGTCCTCGGCCAGAGCGTCACCGGTCAGGTAGGTCTCCGTAAGTCCGAACCCGATACCCGAATTGTAGTTGCCCTGCCAGCCGCCCTGTCCCAGTCCGGCCAGCGCACCGGTCAGTGCGGACCGGGCGTTCTCGACGCTGCCGTAAACGACATCGGAGGGAACCTTATCGCCGGGGAAGGTTTCGAGCGCATCTTTCGAGCAGGAGAGCGCGAACGATGCGACGATGCTCAATAAAAGTATTTTTTTCATAGTCTTTGTCTCCGGTTTTAATTAGAATTTAATGTCCAGGCCCGCCACGAAGCTGCGCGAAGGCGTGTAAACGAATCCGGTCGAACCGGTCAGCGTATAGGTCGGATTCATGCCCTTCAGGTGGGTGAAGAGCGCCAGATTGTCCATCGAGCAATAGACGCGCACGCTCTTCATGCCGATATAATTGGCGGCCTTCTCAGGAATCGTGTAACCGATCGTGATGTTCTTGATCGAGAAGTACGACGCATCCACGAGGAAGCGGTCCGACGAAATGCTGCTCGTGCCGACCTCCACACGCGGAACGTCGGTGATGTCGCCCGGCTGTTTCCAGGCGCGCGTCAGGTGCTTGTGGAACGTCTGTCCGTAATAGAACGGATTCATCGTCGAGGAGTAGATCGCCTCGTTGACCTTGCCGCCGATCGAGTAGGTCGTCAGGATCGAGAAATCGAGCCCTTTCCACTGGAACGTGGAACCGATGCTGCCGAACAGGTCCGGAATACGGCTGCCGCAGGTATAACGGCTCGACGAAGCCTCGCTCGTATCGGAAGTGATGTACTCCTCGCGGCGGGTCTCGCCCGTCGTCTCGTCGGTCACGTCCTTATAGGCGTAGTAAAGCGCCGCACCGGTCGCGGGATCGACGCCCGCGAATTTGGACATGTAATAGGTATAGATCGGCAGCCCCTCGCGGATAATCGTCGAGCCGTCGATGATCTCGGGCGTTTCGGGCGTCAGTTTGAGCACCTTGTTGCTCTGCGTCGAGGCCATGACGGTCACGTCCCAGCGCATGTCGGGACGCTTGATGAGCATGCCGTTCAGCGTGATCTCCCAACCCGAGTTACGCATCTCGCCGATATTGTCCAGATAGGACTCGAAACCGGACGAGAAGGCCATCGGACGCTCCAGAATCATGTCCGTGGTTTTGCGGTTGTAATACTCGATGCTGGCATTGAGCCGGTTGCCGAACAGCGAAGCCTCGATGCCCACGTTCACATTGGAGTTCTTTTCCCACGTCAGGCCGGCGTTCTCGAGCTGCGCCACGGAGAAACCGTAGTCGGTCCCCGTCGAGTTGATGTCGTAGTAGCCCTGCCAGCCGTAGAAATTGTCGTAGCCCGACGAATCGAGGATGCCCTCGTTACCCTGCACGCCGTAGGAGGCCTTCAGTGTCAGGTTGTCCAGCCACGAGAGGTCCCGCATGAACTTCTCCTGCGAAATACGCCACGAAGCGCCGACCGACCAGAAGTGGCCCCAGCGCGTGTCGGGGGCGAAACGCGACGAACCGTCGGTTCGCCAACTGGCGTCGATGTAGTATTTGTGGTCAAAACCGTAGTTCAGACGTGCGAAGTAGGACTCGATGCGGTGGTCCTTGGTGAGCGACGAGGCCGAGTTAATCGTGGAACCGACCACCTCGTAGATCCCTTCCACCAGTCCCGAACGGCTGGCCTCGAGATAGTTCTGCTCGTAACTGTAGAACTCGTGACCCAGCAGCGCGTTCACCTCGTGCCGGTCCGCGAAGGTCCGGTCGTAAGTTATCAACTGGTTAAACGTGTAGGTCATGTAACGGTAGTTGTACTTGTAGATCAGACCGCCGTTCGACGCCTGGTTGCCGTGTTCACGGTTGAAATACTGCATGTTGTTCGAAATACTGTAATCCACGCCGAAATTGACCGTGCCTTTCAGTCCCTGAAGAGCGCCGGCGCGTTCGTCATCGCTGCCGAACGTGAGGTAGGTGCGGGCCGAGAGGCTCTCGGTCGTATTCGTGGTCGGGTCGTCGTAAAAACCGGCGATGGCGTTGCTGTTGTTGTCCTGCGGACGGGTTTCGCCATAGTCGAACTGCTTTTTGCCGTTGGCGTCGAGCAGGTTGTTGCCGTTCTCGTCCTTCATGTAAACGGGATAGATCGGAGCCATGAGCTGCGCCGTATAGAAGACATTGCTGTTCGAAGTGCCCGTATAACGGTTCGTGTTGGACTTCGCGTGGGCGAAGTTGGCGTTCATACCGCCCTTGAACCAGTGCTTGGGCGTCGTATCGTAGCTCACACGGCCCGTATAACGCTGGAAATTGGTGGTTTTGAGCACACCGTCCTCATCGAGGTAGCTCAACGACATGCTGCCGCGGTGAACGTTGTTACCGCCCGACACCGAGGCCTGGTATTCCTGCCGGAAAGCGGCGTCCTCGGTCACATTGTCGATCCAGCTCTCGTCCCAGGCCGATTTCGCATCGGCGCGTACCTTGCCCGTCGCGGGATCCACCAGATTGTCCCAACTGTAATTCTTGAAGGGGTTGTAGTTGGCGCCCAGCGTACCGCTCAGACGCGACGACGCGTAGGCGCGGGCCGCAGCGTCGGTATAGCCCGAGGTGAAATAGGCCGTATTGTAGAGCGACTGCCAGTTCAGCTCGACGAATTCGCGCTGATTGACCAGATCGTAGTCGGGAATGGCGCGCGACGAAACGCCGAGCGTGGCCTTGAAGTTCACCTCCACGTTGCCTTCACGGCCGCGCTTGGTGTTGATGACGATGACGCCGTTGGCTCCGCGTGCACCGTACAACGCACCGGCCGAAGCGTCCTTGAGCACGGTGATCGACTCGATGTCATCGGGGTTGATGGCGCTGATCGAACCCGAATAGGCGATACCGTCCACGACGTAGAGCGGCGAAGAGCTGGCGCTGATCGAACCGAAACCGCGAATGGCCACGGTAGCCTCCGATCCGGGCTGGCCGCTGCCCGACGTGGTCTGCACGCCGGCCACCTGTCCGTCGAGAGCCTTCGAGACGTTGGATACCACGCGCTTCTCGAGATTCTCCGACTTGATGACGGCGGCCGATCCGGTGAAGGACTCCTTCTTGGCCGTGCCGTAAGCGACGACGAGCACCTCGTCGATGGCCTTCGTATCTTCGGAAAGTCTGATTTCAACCGAGGTCCGGCCGTTCACGGGAACCGACTGCGTCTGATACCCGATAAACGAAACCTGCAACGTGCCGTCGGCGGGAACCGCCAGGGTGAACCTGCCGCCCGCTCCGGTCGTCGTGCCGACGGTGGAGCCTTCGACCATCACGGTCGCTCCGACGACGGGACTGCCCGCCTGGTCTACTACCGTACCGGAGAGCTGCCGACTCTGGGCCATCGCAAGGAGCATTCCCCCGCCCAGCACGGCAATTAACGATAGTACAAGTTTTCTTACCATAAGCGTTAATTTTAATAATGTTTTTAAAATAAAAAGCGATCCGCCCGATCTTTTCCGGTCATATATCTTATAATCAACCACATGCGCCATATCGGAATAAATTTCCGGTTGCGGGCCGCAACCGATTGGCCCCGAACGGAGAATTTGCGGTCCGGCGCGATTGCGGCACGACGGTTGCGGTGACAGATAGTTACCGGACGGAAGAGGTCAATCGCCGGGAAATAAGTCGATTGGTCGCAATGATACGCCATTCGGAAGTTACTTTATCGTTACCTTCGGGCGATTGTCGCACCGATTAAGGTCATGAAAACATGAGAAACACATTCAGGGTACTTTTCTACATCAAGCGCACCGCGCCGCGCCGCAACGGCGACGTGCCGGTCATGGCGCGCATCACGATCAACGGCGAGCGGGCGCAACTGGCCGTCCGCGCATACGTCGATCCGGCCTTGTGGGACGTCCGCACGGGGCTCGCGGCGGGACGGAGCGCCGCCGCTTCGGAACTCAACGAGAAACTGCTCCTCGTCCGCCGCCGCATCGAACGGTGTTATGAAACGCTGCTGGCCCGGCAGGCCGCGGTCACTCCCGCGCTGGTCCGGGAAATGTATTTCGGGAACGACCGGCAGCAGGAGACGCTGCTGGCATTTTTCCGGCAGCACAACGAGGAGTTCGGCCGCATGGTCGGCGTCAGCCGCAGCAAATCCTCCTATTACAAGTACCGGAGCGTTTACCGGCTGCTCGCCGCCTACGTCCGCGAGCGCTGCCGCCGCGCGGACATTCCGTTCCGCGAACTCGACAAACGGTTTCTCGCCGGATTCCACCAGTACATCGCCCGGGAATCCCCGCACAAGAAGAACACGGCGTGGGTCTATATGATCGCGTTCAAACACATTCTGATGCTGGCCCGCAGCCGCGACCTGCTCTCCGCGGACCTCTTCGCCGGATACAGGCTCCGCAGCGAATTCGTGGCGCGCGACTACCTCACCGAGACGGAAATCCGCCGGCTCATGCTGCTGGCACCGACCGACCGGACGCAGCGGCTCGTGCTCGACGCCTTCCTGTTCAGTTGCTTCACGGGCCTTTCCTACATCGACATCCGCCAATTAAAGCCCGCGAATATCCGCTATACGCAGGGGCAGCTCTGGATCGGCACGACACGCCGCAAGACCGGTTCGGAGGTATATGTCAGGCTTTTCGCCGTTCCGAACGCCATCCTGTCCAGGTACCTGACGGACGCGGCCGACGAACCGATTTTCGCTCTGCCGAGCAACGGCTGGTGCAACGCCTGCCTGCGCCGGCTGCTCCCCGAGGCGGGAATCGTGCGCCCGGTCACCTTCCATGTCGCGCGCCACACGTTCGCCACGACGATCACGCTGTCGCAGGGTGTCGCCATCGAGACCATCAGCAAGCTGCTGGGCCATCGGAACATCCGCACCACGCAGATTTACGCCGCCGTCACCCACGCCAAGCTCGAAGGGGACATGGAGCGGCTCTCCCGGCAGCTCGACGCCTGCTATCGTCTCTGACCACCTATATATATGGGAATACCGGGTCTCCGGAACGTTCCGGGGCTGTCGGAGAGCCTCCGGAAAGGCTTTCCGGACGCATCGTCGCATGCCTGCACCCGGAAAACGCCCGAATGTCCCATTACAATTCGTAATCGCTCGGGGGGGGGTACGCCGAAAATCGTAATCGGCTGTCGCTTATATCTATAAATAATGTTATTTACGGGAAATTCTTTAATAATTTACTTGCATGTACCACCCTTTTTTCCGATCTTTGCAGGTGAACTTTTTATTTTAAAATCTTATTAAAATTAACGCTTATGGTAAGAAAACTTGTACTATCGTTAATTGCTGTACTGGGGGGGGGAATGCTCCTTGCGATGGCCCAGAAGCAGCAGGTTTCCGGTACAGTTACCAATGCTGACGGCAACCCGATCGTCGGTGCTACGGTCGTGGTGGACGGAACCACGACGGGTACGACGACCAACGCCGCAGGCCAATTCAGCCTGCAAGCCCGGAGCGACGGTTACCTGAACGTCTCGTTCATCGGCTACGAGTCGCAGAAAGTGCCCATTGCCGGTAAGACGACGGTCAATATTCAGCTCAAGGAGGATATCACGGCTATCGACGACGTGCTCGTCGTAGCGTTCGGTACGACCAAGAAAGAGGCATTCACCGGATCGGCTTCGGTCATCAAGTCCGAAGACCTCCAGAAGCGTCAGACGACCAACGTGATGAACGCGCTGGTGGGTTCCGTGGCCGGTCTGCAAATGCGCGGAGGCTCGGGCACGCCCGGCTCCGATTCGGGCTCGATCAACATCCGCGGCATCAGCTCGATGTACGCCGACACGGACCCGCTCATCATCGTGGACGGCGCGCCCTACAGCGCCAGCCTGTCGAACATTCCGCAGTCCGACATCGAATCGGTCACCGTGCTCAAGGACGCCGCTTCGGCCGCCCTGTACGGAGCCCGCGGCGCATCGGGCGTAATCATCGTGACGACGAAGCGTTCGCAGGCCCGCGACGCGGTGATCAACGTGGACATGAAGTGGGGCGTGAACTCGCGCGCCGTGCAGGATTACGACGTCATCACCGACCCGGGCGAATACTACGAGGCGGTGTACGCACAGTACTACAACCGCTACTTCTACGGGCAGGGCATGAACGCCACGACTGCCAACGCACAGGCCAATACGGACATGCTCAAGGCACTCGCCTACGACGTTTACACGCGTCCCGACGGCGAGAACCTGATCGGGCTGGACGGCAAGCTCAACCCCAACGCCACGCTGGGCCGCAAGGTGTCGTTCAACGGCACGGACTATTGGATGCAGCCCGACGACTGGACCGACGCGGCCTACAAGAACAGCCTGCGCCAGGAGTACAACGTGAGCGTGAACGGCGGTACGGACAAGGCCACCTACTATACGAGCGTGGGCTATCTGAACGAGGACGGCATCGTGGACAATTCGGGCTACGAGCGTATCTCGGCACGCATCAAGGCGGACTACCAGGCCAAGAAGTGGCTCAAACTGGGAGCCAACGTGGGTTACATCCACTCGTCGCAGGATCTGGACGTCGGTCTGGGTACGAGCACCTACACCAACAACCTCTTCTATTACACCTCGCGCATCGCCCCGATCTACCCGATCTACGTGCGTACGATCGGCGCCGACGGCAAAATCGGCATCAAGCGCGACCAGTACGGCAACAAGGCCTACGACTACGGCGTGGCCGAGACCGGCTACGGCGTGACGCGCCCCTTCTCGCCGCAGGGCAACCCGCTCGGCGAGGCGCGGTACAACAACTACACCTCCATCGGCAACCAGCTCAACGGAACCTTCACGGCCGACTTCGACATCACCGACTTCCTGAAGGTGAACGTCACGAGCACGGCTACGTGGGGCGAGACCTACATCTCCAACTTCCGGAACATGTACTACGGCACGAGCGCCGGCACGAACGGCAGCATCGAGAAAACCGTACAGTCGTCGCTGCGCACGAACAACATCCAGACGATCACCTACTACGATTCGTTCGGCCTGCACAACATCAACGTACTGGCCGGCCACGAATACTACAACGTGAAGACGCGTAACCTCGCGGCATCGAAGAACGGCATGTTCTCGCCCGACATCCAGGAGCTTTCGGCAGCCGCCACGCTCGCCGCCGCGTCGAGCTACACCACGCACTACAACGTAGAGGGCTATTTCCTCAGCGCCCAGTACGACTACAACGGCAAGTACTACGGTTCGTTCTCCTACCGCCGCGACGGCTCCTCGCGTTTCGCACCGGGCCACCAGTGGGGTAACTTCTGGTCGGTCGGCGCGGCATGGATCCTCTCGAAAGAGAACTTCCTCGCGAACGCCAAATGGATCGACATGCTGAAACTGAAGGCCTCGATCGGCCAGCAGGGCAACGACCTGATCGGCGACTACTACTACACCGACCTCTATTCGCTGAGCAAGGTGGACGAGAAGTCGATGAGCGCATCGTTCGCCATCCAGGGCAACCCGGACATCACGTGGGAGACCACGACGAACCTCAACGTCGGCGTAGAGTTCAGCTTCTGGCGCGGACGCCTGTCGGGAGGCATCGACGTTTACCGCAAGAAGACGACCGACCTGCTCTTCTGGCTGTCGCTGCCCGAATCGGTCGGCACGCGAGGCATGTACGGCAACCTGGGCGACATCCGCAACTCGGGTATCGAAATCAACCTGACCGGTACGCTCATCCAGACCAAGACGGTGGACTGGAGCATTTCGGCCAACCTGGCGCACAACTCGACCAAGATCCTGAGCCTGCCCGCCAGCAAACTCACCAAGACCGCTTCGGGCAAGATCGGATTCCAGGAGGCTCCCACGCAGTTCGTGCCCTACTGGTACGAGGTGGGCGGTCCGCTCTACGCATACCTGCCCGTCTATGCGGGAACCGACGAGTACGGTCAGGCCATGTTCTACAAGGACGTCATCGAGGACGGCAAAGGTGGTGGGCCGCACGACGACCTACGACTTCAACGACGCCACCGAATACGAACACGGCAGCGTGCTTCCCAAGGTCTTCGGCGGTTTCGGAACGAACCTGCGCGTCGGCGACTTCGACCTGTCGCTCACGTTCGACTACCAGATCGGCGGCAAGGTCTTCGACGCAGGCTATGCAGGGCTGATCACCCCCGAAACGGGCGCGGCAGGCGGTACGGCCATCCACAAGGACTGGAAAAAGTCGTGGAGTCCGAACAACACCGACAGCGACATGCCCCGCTGGCAGCAGGGCGACCAGTACGGCGGCGCCAAATCGGACCGCTTCCTGACCGATGCCAGCTACCTCAACTTCCAGTCGTTCTCGCTGGGTTACACGATTCCCGAGCGGGTATTCCGCGATAAGGTGAAGGTGCGCATCTACGCCGCAGGCGAGAACCTCTGGTTCTGGTCGGCACGCAAGGGCCTCGACCCGCGTTACAGCTTCGAGGGAACCGCCTCCACGGGCGTATCTCCCTACTCCCCGATCCGGACCATTTCGGGCGGCGTTCAACTCACGTTCTAATTCAATAAGGAGAGATTATCTATGAAAAAGACCATAAAATTTGCAGCAGCGTTGCTTATCGGCACATCCCTCCTGTCCACCGGCTGCCTGGAGGAGACCTTCCCGCAGCAGGGAACCGTCACCGTGGATCAGGCGGGCGATGCGCCGAACGCCTTCAACAACTTCGTCACGGCCTGCACCTCGACCCTCGCGGGCGAGTTCCTCTACGCCGGAAACGCCAATATGAATGCATACGATTTCGGCTATCCGTCGTTCCTGCTCCAGCGCGACGTCATGGGACAGGACATCGCGCTCGAAGACACGGGATACGAACAGTTCACGACATGGTACACCTGCGGTGTGGGCCTGGGTCCCGACTACGCCATCTGCCAGGTTCCCTGGACGATCTACTACGGATGGATCAAGAACTGCAACGTGGTGATCTCGCTCGCCGGCGAAAAACCCGACGAGGAGCATATCGTGGGAGCGGGCATCGCCCATGCCATGCGCGCCTTCTACTACATGGACCTGGCCCGCATGTACGCACCCCAGACCTACAAGGGTCATGAAGACGCCCCGACCGTGCCCATCGTCACGGAAAAAACGACCAACGCGGAAGCCACGAACAACCCGCGCGCCACGAACAAGGAGATATGGGAGGAGCTCATTCTCAAGGACCTCGACAAGGCCGAGAGCTATCTGGCCGACTACAAGCGCACGGACCAGACGACGCCCGACCTGAGCGTGGTTTACGGCCTGAAGGCCCGCGCCTACCTGACGATGGAGAAGTGGCCCGAAGCCGAGGAGTACGCGAAAAAGGCCCAGGAAGGCTATACGATGATGACCGAAGCGGAATACCTCGACCACGACAAGGGCTTCAACACGCCCAACAATTCGTGGATGTTCATGACGAAGTACGACGCCGAGGATCCCAACATCACGCTGAACGACGGCGACTCGAGCTGGGGTTCGCAGATGATGATCGAAATCACCACCTCCAACGGCTATGCGCACGGAGCCGGCACGGTGAAGCGTATCGACGCGCACCTGCTGGAGACCATTCCGCAGACCGACTGGCGCCGCAAGTGCTTCATCGACCCCGAGCTGGACGAGCTCGTAGCCGAAGCGCAGACGGTCGAGGAGCTGAACAAGATCGTCGCCGACTACCTTTCCGACGTCTCGTCCTACCCGGAGACGATCACCTCCACCGCACAGGCTTCGGCCTCGGGCGCCTTCGGCGGCCTGTCGCTCAAATTCCGCCTGGGCGGAGGCGACGCGGGCCACAGCAACGCGCAGTTCGTCGGATTCGTCGTAGCGGTTCCCCTGATGCGCGTCGAGGAGATGAAGCTCATCGAGGCCGAAGCGGCCGGCATGCAGGACGAGGGACGCGGCAAGACGCTGCTCGAGGCCTTCGCCAAGACGCGCGACCCGCAGTACACGTACAACGACCTGCAATCGTTCCGCGACAACGTCTGGTGGCAGCGCCGCGTCGAGCTCTGGGGCGAAGGCTTTGCGACGTTCGACATCAAGCGCTTCGAAAAGGGCATCACGCGCAGCTACGCCGGCACGAACCACCCGAAAGGCTATCGCTGGAACACGGACGGCGTGCCCGACTGGATGAACCTCTGCATCGTGGGAACCGAGGTGAACTTCAACCAGGCCTGCACGAACAACCCGACTCCGATCCAGCCCACCGAGGACTCTCCGGAGAAAGTATGGTAATTTGTGGAACCGATTAAAGATTCGAATTTTATGATACTGAAAAAATATCTCTATGCGGCGCTGGCAGTCGTGAGCGCGATCGCCCTGGCCGCCTGCTCGGACGACGAGGGAACCGACCCCGGGCACGACAGCGCGCCGGTGGTGACGATCTACGAATATGCCGCACCCGAAGATTACGATGCGGACATCACGGAGAATATCCGCATCGTCCCGAACGACAAGGTGTCGAAAATGTTCGTCTATACCGAACTTCAGACCGACAAGGAGGCATACGTGGCCGAGAAGGGAGAGGCCGCATACATGGACCGGGTGGTCTCGGAAGGAACGGAATACGCCGGAGAGATTCAGGAAGTGGTGATTTCGGACCTGACGGGAACCTATGCTACGACCGTGGTGGCCGTCGCTTCCAACGGAGCCCGCAGAGCCTACGAAAACATCTTCAAAGGTGTCACCTGGGTCGAGGGCGGCACGGCCTTCGTTCAGGAGAACGTGGCAGGACTTTCCGGAACCGTGACGGTTCAGCGCCAGTCGGATGCGAACATTTTCCGCATCGTGGGTCTCTACACCCAGCTCGATCCCTCGCTGGGCGATCCGGACGAACGTTTCGTCTTCAATTTCAACGACGAGAAGGTCTGCACGCAGTTCTCGACGACGAACGCTCCGTTCTTCGTGGTCAATCTGCAGAAGGAAGACGGCATCTACCACGGCTACTACGACGCGGCCAACTACGGCGACTACTGCAACGTGGCAACCGGGAAATTAGACGAGAACCCTGCCGTAGCAGTATCCTGCCTCATCCTGAACAACAGTACCGGCAGTCTTTTCACCGGCGGACAGATCATCGTGCTCATCAACGATTTCAAGTGGATCGAATAATCCCCGGAACTGCATCTTCCACGGAGCCGGCCCTTTGCGGGCCGGCTCCTCGTGTTTTCGGGACGGATGCCGCCCCGGTTGCACGCTGGCGTTTTTTTTCGTAAATTCGCCGCAGAAACCAAAAAAGACAACGAGATATGGCTATCACGGAAATTCTGCCCGGCATCCATTACGTCGGCGTAAACGACCGCACCACCACCCGCTTCGAAGGACTCTGGTCGCTTCCTTCGGGGGTTTCGTACAACTCCTATCTGGTCATCGGCGAGAAGATCGCCCTCATCGACACCGTGGAGGAGGCTTTCGGCAGCCGCCTGTTCGAGAACATCCGCGAAGTGATCGGCGAGCGGAAGATCGACTACCTCGTGGTGAACCACATGGAACCCGACCACTCCTCGTCGATCGCGGCCCTGCGGCTGCGCTACCCCGACCTGCGGATCGTCGGCAACGCCAAGACGCTCCAGATGATCGGCGGCTACTACGGCATCGGCACGGGGACGGTCGAGGTCGGGGAGGGTTCGACGCTCGATCTGGGCGGCAAGGTGCTCTCGTTCCACCTGATCCCGATGGTCCACTGGCCGGAGACGATGGTGACGTGGTATGCCGACGAGGGGGTCGTCTTCTCGGGCGACGCGTTCGGCACGTTCGGCGCCCTCGACGGCGGCATCACCGATTCGCAGGTCGAACCGGAACGCTACTGGGACGAGATGCGCCGCTACTACGCCTGCATAGTGGGCAAATACGGCGTCCCCGTGCAGAAGGCGCTGCAAAAGGTCGGCGGACTTCCGATCCGGACCATCTGCCCGACGCACGGCCCCGTCTGGCAGCGCGAGATTCCCCGCGTGGTAGATATGTACGACCGTCTGAGCCGCTACGAAGGCGAACCGGGCGCGGTCGTGGCCTACGGTTCGATGTACGGCAACACGGAGCAGATGGCCGAACGCATCGCCCGGGAGCTGGCCGAGGCGGGCGTGCGGCGGATCCGGGTCCACAACCTCTCCTACGCCGATCCGTCGGTCGTGCTGCGCGACGTCTTCCGCTACGACACGCTCGTCGTCGGCAGCCCGACCTACAACGCCGAGCTTTTCCCGCCCGTCGAGCAACTGCTGCGCCGCCTCGAGGCGCGCTGCATCCCGCAGCGCAACTTCGCCTTCTTCGGCTCCTTCACGTGGGCCGCGGCCGCCGTGCGCCGGATGAAGGAGTTCTCCGAGCGCATGAAGTGGGAGCCGGTGTGCGGTCCCGTGGAGATGAAGCAGGGCTACTCGCCCGCGATGATCGGCCCGTGCCGCTCGCTCGCCGCCGCCGTCGCCGAACGGGTGCTGCGCAAATAACGGACGCGCCATGATGAGGATCGCCATTGTCGGAACGGGCTACGTCGGGCTCGTGTCGGGGGCCTGCTTCGCGGAGATGGGCCTCGACATCACGTGCGTGGATACCGACCGGAGGAAGATCGCGGCGCTGAACGAGGGCCGGATTCCGATTTACGAACCGGGACTGGAGGAGATCGTGCGGCGCAATTTCGACGCCGGGCGGCTCCACTTCACCACCGACCTCGCGGCGTGTCTCGGCGAGGTGGAGGTGGTCTTCTCGGCCGTCGGCACGCCGCCCCGGGAGGACGGTTCGGCCGACCTCTCGCAGGTGTTCGAGGTGGCCCGCACCTTCGGCCGCCACATCGGCCGCTACACGCTGCTCGTGACCAAGAGCACGGTGCCCGTCGGCACGGCGGAGCGCATCCGGCGGATCGTCGCCGAGGAGCTGGCGGCACGCGGCGCGGAGGTGCCGTTCGACGTGGCGTCGAACCCCGAATTCCTCAAGGAGGGTGCGGCCGTCAAGGATTTCATGTCGCCCGACCGCGTGGTGGTGGGCGTCGAGAGCGAACGCGCCCGGCGGCTGATGGCACGGCTCTACCGTCCGTTCCTGATAAACAACTTCCGCGTGCTGTTCATGGACATCGCCTCGGCCGAAATGACCAAATACGCCGCCAACGCCATGCTGGCGACGCGCATCTCGTTCATGAACGACATCGCCAACCTCTGCGACCGCGTGGGGGCCGACGTCGAGATGGTCCGCAAGGGCATCGGCTCCGACGCCCGCATCGGCAACAAATTCCTCTACCCCGGCTGCGGATACGGCGGCTCGTGCTTCCCGAAGGACGTGCAGGCACTCGCCTGCACGGCCCGCGAACACGGCTACACGATGCAGGTCGTCGAGGCGGTGGAACGGGTGAACGAGGCGCAGAAAGGGGTGCTCGTCCGCAAGCTCCGCGAACTGCTGGGCGACGACCTGCGGGGACGGCGCATCGCCGTATGGGGCCTCGCGTTCAAGCCCGAGACGGACGACATGCGCAAGGCGCCGGCGCTGACGGCGATCGGACAACTGCTGGAGGCCGGGGCCGAAGTGGCGGCCTACGACCCGGTGGCGACGGAGGAGTGCCGCCGCCTGCTGAAGGACCGGCCCGTGCGCTATGCCCGGAACATGTACGACGCGGCCGACGGGGCCGACGCCATCCTGCTCGTCACCGAGTGGAAGGAGTTCCGGATGCCCGACTGGCCGCGGCTCCGCGCGACGATGCGCGGCGACGGAATCGTGGACGGCCGCAACATCTTCGACAAGCAGGAGGCCCTCGCCGCAGGATTCCGCTACCGCGGAATCGGCAAATGACGGGAAGGGGAAGTCAGGAACGTTCCGGTCCGTGCAGGCGGGTCCGGTAAAAATCCGGTACGGCAGCCGAAAAGGCGGAAACAACCCCGCGGCACAGCGATACGGGGCGACGAAAACGGCTCAGGCTTCGGAAAAACCGAAGTCTGAGCCGTTTTCCGGTCCGGAAGGGAACCGCCTACCGGCGGACCTTGACGATGATCTTGCGGATATGCCCCTCGCCCACCATCGGCGCATGGCCGTCCTCGGGCAGCAGCATCGTGAACTGGCCGGGACGCAGCGTATAGTAGGTCTGCGGCACGTCGTCGAAGAACTGGATGTCCTTCTGCGTATCGAACGTCCCCAGCGGCTGCCGGAGGTCCTTGCGCTCGCTCCAGCCGAACGACTCCTCCGTACCCACGACGAGGACCTGAATGTCGATATAGGCGTCGTGCACCTCCAGTTTGGCATCGGGCCTGCGCTTGAGGTCCACGTCCATCACATTGACGAAAATATCCCGTCCGTCGAGTTCGTGGACGCCCGGCTCCATGCCGGTCCAGTCGGTCGAGGCGATGAGCGAGAAGGCCCGTTCGAGCCGCGGGTTGAGCGAATGATACAGCGCGCTGTTTTTCAGAGAATCGAGAATCATGGTATTACAGGTGTTTGCAAACGCCGCCGGAGACCTTTTCCGGACGGCGGAATACAAAGGTAGCAAGATTTTTCGACAACCTGCCGTAAAAATGCTATATTTGTAATACGAACAAAAAATACACACTATGGATTTTACGGACATCGAACTTTCGGGCAAAACCCGCCGCGAGCACGACCTGCTCGGCGAGATGGACATTCCCGTGGAGTACTATTTCGGCGTGCAGACCATGCGGGCCGTGGAGAATTTCCACATCAGCCGCGTGCGGCTCAACTTCTTCCCGCAACTGATCCGCGCCCTGGCCGACGTGAAGCAGGGGGCGGCGGCCGCGAACCGCGATCTGGGGCTGCTGGATCCCGCCATCGCCGACGCCATCACCCGCGCCTGCGAAGAGCTGCGCGAAGGGCGCCTCAACGAACAGTTCGTCGTGGACATGGTGCAGGGAGGCGCCGGCACCTCGACCAACATGAACGCCAACGAGGTGATCGCCAACCGGGCGCTCGAGCTGCTCGGCCACGAAAAGGGCGAATACGCCTACTGCCATCCGAACAACCACGTGAACCTCTCGCAATCGACCAACGACGCCTACCCGACGGCCGTGCGGATCGCGCTGGCGCGCAGCATCGACGGGGCGGTGGCCTCGCTGCGCGAACTGATCGCGGCGTTCCACGCCAAGGGCGAGGAGTTCGCCCACATCATCAAGATGGGCCGCACGCAGCTACAGGACGCCGTGCCGATGACCCTCGGCCAGGAGTTCGAAGCCTACGCCGCGACGCTCACCGAGGAGATCGACCGCCTGCAAACCAACCTGCGGCTCTTCTACGAGATCAACATGGGCGCTACGGCCATCGGCACGGGCATCAATGCCGATCCCGACTATGCGGAGCTCTGCACGAAGCACCTGCGCGAAATCACGGGACTGCCGCTGAGCAAGGCGACGAACATGATCGAGGCCACGAGCGACACGGGCGCCTTCATCATGAACTCCTCGGCGCTCAAGCGGCTGGCCGTGAAGCTCTCGAAGATATGCAACGACCTGCGTCTGCTCTCGTCGGGTCCGCGCTGCGGCCTGAACGAGATCAACCTCCCGCCGCGCCAGCCCGGCTCGTCGATCATGCCCGGAAAGGTCAATCCCGTGATTCCCGAGGTGGTCAATCAGGTCGCCTTCCGCGTCATCGGCAACGACCTGACGATCACGCTCGCCTCCGAGGCCGGACAGCTCGAGCTCAACGTCATGGAGCCGATCATCGTCCACTCGCTCTTCGAGAACATCGAGATGCTGGTCAATGCCATGAACACGCTGCGCGAGAAGTGCGTCGTCGGCATCACGGCCAACCCCGAAGTCTGCCGCCGGATGGTCTACAACAGCATCGGACTCGTCACGGCGCTCAATCCCTACCTGGGTTACGAGACCTCGACGATGCTGGCCAAGGAGGCCCTGCAAACCGGCAAGGGCATCTACGACCTGGTGCTCGAACACCGCCTCATGAGCGAGGAGGAGCTGCACAAGGTCCTGCTCCCCGAGAACATGGTGCATCCCCGCAAGAAGATCACCGAGTGATCCGCCTGCGGACGTAAGAACGACTACGGCGGCCCTTTTCGGAGGCCGCCGTAGTCGTTCTTACCGTCGCACCGGGGGCGTTCACGAACTCTTTTTCAGCCGCTTCAGCCGCACGACGACGGGATGATGGTCCGAATACTCGACCGGCAGCACGCCGTAGGCGACGGCCCGGAATTCGTCGGAATAGAGCACGTAGTCGATACGCAGCGTATTGAAAAAACCGCGGTAGGTGTGCGAATAGCCCGACCCGCACCGGCTGAAGGCGTCTTCGAGGCCGGCGGCCATCCGCCGATAGACATACGACACGGGGGTATCGTTGAAGTCTCCGCAGACGATGCGCCCCGTGCGCGTGGCCCCGATCTGTGCGGCGATGCTGTCCACCTGCGCCGCCCGCAGCTCGCTGTTCTCGCGCAGGCGGGTGACGATGCTGCGCAGCTTCACCTCGCGGGCCGTATCCGAAAGGAAACGGCGGGTGGTGATATACTCGTTGTCGTCGGCGTTGATCGCCGTCGAGTGAAGATGGTCGTTGAAGATCCGGACCGTATCGTCGCCGATCAGCACGTCGGCCCACACCGACGAATGGGGCGTCAGCACCGTCTCCGAACGCAGAATCCGGTACTTGCTCAGGATCGCCAGCCCTGCGTCGTCCGAAGGATCGGGATCCTTCTCGGCTCCGAAACGGGCGCTCTCGTACTCCTCGCCGAGCAGCCGGAACGCCTCGGAGGCCCCGGCCAGCCGCCCGTTGAACTCCTGCAGACAAACGATGTCGGGATTCTGCTCGCGGATCAGCCGCACCACCTCGTCCACGCTGCTCCGCCCCTCCTCGCCGTAGAAACCGCGGACGTTGTAGGTCATCACGCCGAAAGTGCCGCGCTCGGAGATTTTCTCCTCGTAGCTGCGCCGGATTTCGGGCCGCCAGAAGAGCGACACCTTGCCCAGACCCGCCGCCACGAGCAGCAGCATCGCCCCGGCCTGCACCCACCGCCAGCGGATGATCCAGTAGAGCAGCAGTACGACCGAAGCGACGTAAACGCCCGGAGCCGCCAGCCCCAGCACGGGCAGAAACCACACACGCCCGGGATTGACATACGGCACGAAATACGTCAAGAGCATGGCCGCCCCCACGGCGACGGTCACCGGCGTCAGCACCCAGTCGAGCACCCGCAGGACGACACTCCGCCGCCCGGCCGCCGGCCGCTCGCCGTAGTCGCTGTAATAGTCGCCGCGCATCTTCTAAAACCGGATCGTTCCGTTACGCTTCCACCACTGCAACAGCAACAGCCCCCACAGCATGCCGCCGACATGGGCGAAATGGGCCACGTTGCCGCCGAATCCCGTCCAGCCCAGGAACAGCTCGATCACGCCGTAAATCACCACGAACCATTTGGCCTTCATCGGAATGGGCGGAATGAGCAGCATGATGACCGCATTGGGATGCATCACGCCGAAAGCCAGCAGAAGTCCCATCACCGCTCCCGACGCGCCGACGAGCTGGATGGGCATTTCGCCCGTCAGGTAGGCCGTCGCCAACTGGATCAGCGCCGCACCGACGCCGCAGACCATGTAGTAGATCAGAAAACGCTTCGACCCCAGCTCGTACTCCAGCGTCCGGCCGAACATCCACAGTGCGAACATGTTGAAGAAGATATGCTCGACGCTGGCATGCAGGAACATGTAGGTGACGAACTGGTAGGAGTGGAACTCGCCGAAGGGCGACGCCCCGAACCAGAGCGCGCAGAAGCGGATGATCTCGTTGCCCACGGGCAGCAGCGCCGTGGCCATATAGACCAGGACATTGATGATTATCAGGTTTTTGACCACCGGAGGGGTCTGAAAATAGCGGTTCATGGAATTTTCTGTCGTCTATCCGTTTTTCAAATTCGTCTTCTGCGGGCGGCCGGGCCCGCACCGATACGGGTGCAAATATAACGATCTTTCGCCATTATCCCAGCTTCGCGCGCAACTCTTCGGGCGTGATCTCCGCCAGAATCGCCTTGCCCGAGGGCGAGAAGCTGACGTTTCCCGTCTCGGCAAGCTGCGCGAGCAGCGCCGCGGCCTCTTCGCGCGACAACACGCGCGGCGTGTTGCGCGCCGCGCCGCGGGCCATGACCGCGGCGACCTTCTCGCGCCGCACGTCGGCCACCGACAAAGGCGTGCGAAAAGCCTGCAACAGCTCGAAAAGCAGCTTGTCCACCGCATCGGGCGGCAGTTCGGCGGGCGTGCCCTTCACCTCGACCGCCCCGTCGCCGCAGAAGCCGATGTCGAATCCCAGCGCGGCGAACTCCACGGCGTTCTCCTCGAGCAGGGCGTATTCGTCGCCCGACAGCTCGAGCCGCTCGGGAAACAGCAACTGCTGGCTCACGGACGAGCCGTTGCCCAGCATCCGGAGGTAATCCTCGTAAAGGATCCGTTCGCGGGCGCGCCGCAGGTCCACGACGACGAAGCGCCCGTTCAACAACGCGGCGAGGTAGCCGGCCCCCAGCGGCAGCGGGTCCGAGAACTCGGGACGCTCCGGCCCCAGATCGAAACGCTGCTGCTCCGCCCCGGCGGACGACGGAATGAAATCGAGCGCGCTCTCCCCGTCCGTCCCGCCGGATGCGATTTCGAAGCCGCCGTCCTCTCCGGCGATCCCGCCGGAGGGGCTTCCCCCGCCGTATCCGAACCGGTCCGAACCGAAGTCCGCCCCCGACTCGAACTCCTCGAACTCCCCGTCCTGCGGGAGGCGGAACCCGCCCCCTGCGGAGGGACCCGGCGCGGCAGTACGCACGCCTCCGGCCCGGAATCCCGCTCCGGAGGTGTCCGACACCATGCCGCCGTCGGCATAGGGCACGTCGAAGCCCGTGAAATCGACATTCGGATCGGGAGCCGAAGGGTCGATGTAGGTCTCGCGGAACGGGTTGTAATCCTCGTTGGACATCGCCCGGGGCTCGCTGTATATGGCTCCCCGCTGCAACACGGGAATCTCCACCTGCCCCTCGCGGTCGAAATCCATCATCGGCACGGCGCCCGTCCTGGCCAGCGTCTCGCGCACGGCGGCGTGAACGATCTGCCACACGGCCTCCTCGTCGGCGAACTTCACTTCGGTCTTCTGCGGATGCACATTGACGTCGATGCGGCCGGGGTCGATCGTAAGGTAGAGGAAATAGGAGGGCTGCGAACTTTCGGGTATCAGTTTCTCGTAAGCCTTGAGAATCGCGCTCGTGAGGTACGAACTCTTGAAGTAGCGGCCGTTCACGAACAGATACTGCTCCGTGTTGCGCTTCTTGGCCGCCGCCGGGCGGCCGATATACCCTTCGATGCGGGCGATCGAGGTGTCGGCCTCGACGTCCAGCAGGTTCTGCTTGATATGCCGTCCCACGACATCCACGATACGGCCCGCGAGCGATGCGGCCGCAAGCGACAGGATCGGTGCGTCGTTGGCGTACAGTTCGAACGCCACGGAGGGGTTGCACAACGCGACACGCTGGAATTCGGCCTTGATCTGCGACGCCGACGTCGTACCCTTCTCCAGGAAACGGCGGCGCGCCGGAACGTTGTAGAAGAGGTTGCGCACGAAGAACTGCGACCCCACGGGGCACATCGCCGGGGTCTGCGCCACGAACTGACCGCCGTTGATCTCGGTCACGGTCCCCACCTCGTCGCCCTCCTGCCGCGTGCGCAGCTCGACCTGCGCCACCGCGGCGATCGAGGCCAGCGCCTCGCCCCGGAAACCGAACGTGCGGAGCGCATAAATGTCGTCCACCGAGCGGATCTTGCTCGTGGCATGGCGGTCGAAGGCCATCCGCGCGTCGATGGGCGACATGCCGCAGCCGTCGTCCACGATCTGAATCAACTCCTTGCCTCCGTCGCGGTAATTGACCTTCACGGAGCGGGCCCCGGCGTCGATGGCGTTCTCCATCATCTCCTTGACCACCGACGAGGGCCGGTTCACGACCTCTCCGGCAGCGATCTGATTGGCGACGACCTCGGGTAAAAGTCTGATCTTGTCGGCCATCTCGCTCACTCCTCGTAATCGTTCGGAACGACCCGTATCGGGGCGTAGGGATCGAACCCGTCCTCCGCCGCCTCGGTATTCGCCGCAGGGGCGGGCTGCGTGGCGGCAGCTTGCAGGAAGACCTCCGCCAGCTTCGGATAGAGCAGGTAGATGAACAGCAGGACCAGCACCGCGGCGGCGGCCATCTTCAGGATGCGGATGCGGCCCCGCTCCTCCTCGCCGGCCCGGTGCGCCGCACGGGCTTCGCGCTGCGTGCGGATGAACTGGCCGGGAACGTATTCGCGCGCCTCATCCCCGGCACGCTCGCCGCGCAGCTCGGCACGACGCTGCTCGCGCGCCTCCTTCTCCGGGTCGTAATACCGCGGAATGTAGTTGAACTTGTTGGCGTGTTTCTTAAAAGGGGTAAAACCTAACATGGTCGATTTTTTTTCAAAGATACGAATATATCCGCGATTTTATTGCCGTCGTGCGGCTCTCTTTTTCCGCAGCGCCTCCCCTTTCCCACGACAAGCCCCCGCCGAAGCGGGGGTCTGACGCGCTCCGCCCGCGGACGGAACGGCGGCATGCGGGAAAACGCCCGCAAAGGGAGTCGCGGCGCACGGCATCGCCGCACCCGCCGGAAACGCACTCCGTCATCTACCGGAAGAAATTCTTCATCCGCTCGAAGATGTTCTGGTTCCTGACCGACTCGGCGCGCTGGAACGAGGGCTGCCCGGCGAGCTGCTCCACGATGCGCTTCTCCTCGGCGGTGAGTTTCGCGGGAACGGTGATGTCCACCACGATCAACTCGTCGCCGCGGCCGTAGCCGTTCACCTCTGGAAGGCCCTTGCCCGCCAGCCGCAGCACCTTGCCCGCGTGCGTGCCCGGAGCGATCTTGATCTTGGCCCGGCCGTCCACCGTCGGAACCTCGACCGTACCGCCCAAGAGGGCCGTCACGACCGTAATGTTCAGATTGTGGATCAGGTCGTTGCCGTCGCGCACCAGTTCGGCGTCCGGCTCCTCCTCGATGAGCACCTGCAAGTCGCCGTTCACTCCGCCGTGACGCGCCGCATTGCCCTTGCCCGACACCGTGAGCACCATGCCTTCGCCCACGCCGGCGGGAATCTGTATCTCCACCACCTCGTCGCCGCGCACGGCGCCTTCGCCCTTGCACTTGTCGCAGGGGGCCGTAATCACCTTGCCCGTGCCGCCGCACGTCGGGCAGACGCCCTGCGTCTGCATCCGGCCGAAAAAGGTGTTCTCCACGCGCGTCACGTACCCCGCGCCGTTGCAGGTCGCGCACGTCCCGTAGGAGGAGGCGTCCCGGGCCCCCGTGCCGCCGCATTTGTCGCAGGCCACGGTCTTGGTGATCTTGAGCTTCTTCGTCACGCCCGAGGCGATCTCCTGCAACGTCAGCTTCACCTTGATCCGGATATCCGACCCGCGGTTCACGCGACGGCCGCCCCCTGCGGACGAGGAGCGGAACCCGCCCCCGAAGTGTCCGCCGAAGATGTCGCCGAACTGCGAGAAGATGTCCTCCATCGAGAAGCCGCCTCCGAACCCTCCGAAGCCTCCGGCTCCGCCGCCCGCAGCGCCGTTCATGCCGGCGTGGCCGAACTGGTCGTAACGGGCGCGCTTGTCGGGATTCGACAACACGTCGTAGGCCTCCGCGGCCTCCTTGAATTTCTCCTCGGCCTCCTTGTCCCCGGGGTTCTTGTCGGGGTGGTACTTGATGGCCGCCTTGCGGTATGCCTTCTTTATTTCGTCAGCGTTAGCGTTTTTCTGGACGCCCAGCACTTCGTAGTAATCCCTCTTCTCTGCCATGATTCTACTCTCCTACAACGACTTTGGCGAAGCGAAGCACCCGCTCGCCCAGCATGTAGCCCGTCTGAACGACGTCGATGACCTTGCCCTTCTTCTCCTCTCCGGCCGCGAAGCGGGCCACGGCCTCGCAATACTCCGCGTCGAAATCCTTGTCCTTGACCTCGATCTCCGTGACGCCCTTCTGGCGCAGCGCCTCGGTGAACTTCTGCGAAATGAGCAGCACGCCCGAACGCAGCGCCTCCACGTCGTCGCTCTTCTCTATCGCCGCCAGCGCCCGCTGCACGTCGTCGCGCACGGGAAGCATGGCCAGCAGCACGTCGCGGCCCCCGGTCTGCACCAGGTCCATCTTCTCCCGGAGCGTCCGTTTGCGGTAGTTGTCGAACTCGGCCTGCAACCGCAGGTACTTGTCCTGCCATTCGGCCACTACCGCCTCCAGCTCCACGGCCGCCTCGGGTTCGGACGTCTTGCCTCCGACTGCCATTGTGGCAGTCGCATCCTCCGCATCGTCTGCCACATTGGCACACGGCTCGCCGTCACACGACGGATAACCGTCGCCGGCCGAGAATCCTTCGTCACCGCTAACGGCCTCATTATAAACTTCTTTCTTTTTCATATTTTCGTATTTTTCCGGTTTTTCCGCCCTATACGGCGCAAATTGCATACCAACCGCCCGCCGGAAGCTATCCGATCGCAAAAATCGCCGGACGCCTGTTCAGTTCGGGCAGCGGCCGGCGGCGCCACTCCTCCGCCGTATGCGTCTCGACCCAGCCGCCGGGCGCCGTCAGATCGACGGCCACCGTAAGACGCGTCTCCGCCCCGAGTGTCCGGAGCAGCTGCCCGAAGAGCTTCTCGTTGCGGTAGGGAGCCTCGATGAAGAGCTGCGACTGCCCCTCGCTCAGGGCGCGGCGCTCGAAAAAGCGGATCGCTTTCGCCCGCTCGGGCGGCTTCACGGGCAGGTAGCCGTTGAAGGCGAACGACTGCCCGTTCAGTCCCGAAGCCATCACGGCCAGGATGATCGACGAAGGCCCCACGAGCGGCACGACGCGGATGCCCCGCCTATGGCAGGCCTCGGCGACGAGCGCCCCGGGATCGGCCACGCCCGGCACGCCGGCCTCGGAGATCACCCCCGCCGAACGCCCTTCGGCGATCGGGCGCACCAGTTCCTCCACCTCGCGGCCCGCCACGGTGTGTTCGTTCAGCTCACGGAACTCCAGCCCGTCGATCGGCCGCGCGATGCCGGCCTTCGCCAGGAACCGCCGCGCCGAACGCGTGTTCTCGACGATGAAGTAGTCGAGCGAATCCATCACCGCCCGGTTGGCCGCGGGAAGCACCTCCCACGGCGCCGTTTCGTCCGAAATCGGACAGGGAATCAGATAAAGCGTTCCTTTCGTCGTCATGCGCCGTCACTCCTTGAGATAAATCCGTTTCACCCGGCCCGATACGGAAGTCATCACCTCGTAGGGAATCGTACCGAGCACGCGGGCCATCGCCTCGGGGTCGTTGCCCGCCGCGGGCGAGAAGATCAGCACCTCATCGCCCTCCGCGACGCCGTGCACATCGGTTATGTCGATCATGCAACTGTCCATGCAGATACGTCCCACGACGGGAGCCGCCTCCCCGCCCACGCGCACCGACCAGCGGCCGCACCCCAGGCGGCGGTCCAGCCCGTCGGCATAGCCCACGGGAATCGTGGCCACGACGCTCGGCCGCGTCAGGCGTCCGGCCCGGCCGTAGCCCACCGTCTCGCCCGCGGCCAGACGCCGGATCTGCACGATCCGCGTTCGGAGCGTCGAGACGGGCCGCAGGGCGTCGTTGTGCCGCCAGCCGAAACCGTAAAGCCCCAGTCCGAGGCGGCACATGTCGTACTGCGCCTCGGGGAAGCGCTCGATGGCCGCCGAATTGGCCGTATGGCGGAGCACCGGGTAAGGCAGCGACGCCGCGACGGCGCCGCTCATGCGGTCGAAACGGGCGATCTGCGCCCGCGTATAGGCATCCTCCTCGGGCATGTCGGCGCAGTTGAGGTGCGAGAACACCGAGGCCACCTTCACCTCCGGCCGGGTCGGCAGCACCTCGCAGAGACGGCCGATCTCCTCCTCCATGAATCCCAGCCGGTGCATGCCCGTATCGAGTTTGAGATGGATCGGATAGCGCGCCTCGCCCGCATGCGACACGGCCGCCGCGAAGTCGTCGAGCGAGCGGAAGCCGTAGATTTCGGGTTCGAGCCGGTTGGCGATCATCAGATCGAAGCTGTCGGCGTCGGCGTTGAGCACGACGATCGGCATGGCGATCCCCCGCTCGCGCAGCAGCACCCCCTCGTCGGCGAAGGCCACGGCCAGGTAGTCCACGCCCTCGTGCTGGAGCATCTGAGCCACCTCGAAATCGCCCGCGCCGTACGACCCCGCCTTGACCATCGCCACCAGCTTCGTCCGCGGCGACAACTGCGCACGGAAATAGTTCAGGTTGTGTATCATAGCATCCAGATCGACCTCCAGCACCGTCGTATGGCTCTTGCGCGCGAGGGCGTGGGCAAGCCGTTCGAAACGGAACTCCCGCGCCCCCTTGAGCAGCACGGCGCGGCCCGCCACGGCGTCGCGTCCGATGCGGGCGATGCACTCGCCCGTCGAGGCGAAGAACTCCCGCTCGCAGGCGAAGAGCGAAGCGTAGCGTTTCAGCTTCGGCCCGATGCCGATGAACGTGTCGATGCCCGCCCGGGCGACCATTCCGGCCACGCGGCCGTACAGTTCGTCGTCCGAAAGCCCGCTTTGGGCGATATCCGACAGGACGAGCGTCCGGCGGCGCGACAGCGCCACGTTGTGCAGGTAGTCCAGCGCCAGCGCCAGCGAATTGAGGTCGAGGTTGTAGGCGTCGTTGATGAGCACCGAATCGTTGATGCCCTCCTTCACCTCGAGGCGCATCGCCACCTCGGGAGCCGACGAGAATGCCGGTTCGGGAAAATCCATCGCGGCGCAGAACGCCTCGACGATCTGCGCATTGCGGCGCGAAGCCTCGTTGCCGACGACCGCCTCCGGCACGCGGGGGAACGCCGCCGCGTCGTAGAGCTTCCGCCCGGCGAAATGCGCGGCGATCATACGCCCCAGCGGCTCGTAATGGCTATGATAGACGATCCGCGAGGCGCCGCGCGCCAGAATCATCTTTTCCAGGCACTTCTGGTCCAGATTGAGGAAATTCTCCTGGTGGGCGTCCCCGATCGAGGTGAAGACGACCACGTCGGGACGGATGATGCGCTCCAGCCGCTCCATCTCCCCCGGCTTCGAAATGCCCGCCTCGAAGATCGCCAGCCGCTCGTCGCCCTCGAGCATCAGCACCGACAGCGGCACGCCCAACTGCGAATTGTAACTCTTCGGCGAACGGTAGCACTTCATCCCCGCGGGCAGTTCCTCGGCGATCCATTCCTTGATGACCGTCTTGCCGTTCGACCCGGTGATGCCCACCACCGTCCCGCGGAACTGCGCCCGGTGGTAGGAGGCCAGCCGCTGCAACGCCTCGATGGCGTTCCGCACCACGACATAGCCGCACCCGGGAGCCGCATCGACGGCGCGCTCGGTCAGGAAGGCGCGGACCCCGCGGGCGCGCATCTCCCCGATGAAATCGTGCGAATCGTGGTTGGCGCCGCACATGGCCACGAACATCGGGCCGGTTCCCAGCTCGCACGTCAGCGAGCGGCTGTCGGTGACGACCGACTGCACCGTGGAGTCCGTACCCGAAAACCCGCCGCCCACGATGGCGGCGATCTGCGATAGCTGATATTCCATAGGAATAGCTGTTTTTATTCCGGCAATCCTGTTTTCATGCGGCGAAAACCGGCAGGCCGTATCCGTCGGTGCCGTCGGTATGTTCCAAAATCCCGGTTCCCGGGGTCTTTCCCGGAACCGTCATGCGGAAAAATGCGTTTCCCCGGCCCGCCCCGCGTTTCCGGTTCGTTCCGCGTTTCCGGCCCGTTCCGCGCGACGGCTCCGGAGCGGAGCGCCGCGAAATCACGACAGGTCGAACGTCACGACCGTAATGCCCGCACCGCCCCGGTCGGCATGCTCGTCCGCAGCCGAGACCACCTCGGGAACCGAACGGAGGTAGCGCCGTATCTCCTCCTTCAGTGCGCCCGTGCCCTTGCCGTGGAGGATCGAGACCGAACCGACACCCACCATCAGCGCATCGTCGATGAAGTCGCGCACCTCCTCCAGCGCCTCGGCGGCGCGCATCCCGCGCACGTCGATATGGTCTCGGAAACGGAGCTTGCGGGCCGAAATGTCGGCCGACAGGACCGTGCGGGCCGTCGCCGGACGCGTCGCCTCGCGGTATTCGCTGTTCGAAACGACCGTGAGCAGCGTCTTGTCCACCGTCGTCAGAATCTGCCCGAAGGCCACCTGTGCCCGTTTGCCCTTGACCGACTGCACCACGCCGACCATCTCCTGCCCGGCCATGCGCACCTTCGAGCCCTCGACGACTTCGCGCGGCTTCTCCGGCACAGGAACCGCCTCCGCCTTCGTCTCGGCCCCTTCGCGGGCCTTCCGTTCGGCGCGCCGCTGCCGCCGCCGTTCGATGCGCTCGATCTCGCGGGCCACCGCGGCTTCGCGCTCCGCCGAACCGGCCGCATCCACCTTCCCGCGGAAATCGTCCAGTTCGCGCCGAGCCAGCCGCGTCAGCTCCTTTTCGGCCTGTGCCTCGCGGATGGTGCGGATCGTGTTCTCGATCTGCCGGTTGGCGTCGGCGATGAGCTGCTGCGCCTCCTGCTTGGCCCGCTTGAGAATCTCCTGCCGCTCGGCGCGGATTTTCGCCAACTGCTCGGCGTAGGTCTGCTCCAGTTCCTCCACCTTGCGGTCCGTCAGGCGTATGCGGTCGCGCTTCTGCTCCCAGTAGTGCTTGTCACGGGCGATCTCGCGCAACTGTTTCTCGATATTGATATGGTCCGACCCGGCCTTCTCGCTCGCCGCGCGGATGATCTCCTCCGGAAGCCCGATCTTGCGGGCTATCTCCACGGCGAACGAACTGCCCGGCTTGCCCGTCTCGAGCCGGAAAAGCGGCCGGATACGCTGCACGTCGAAGGTCATCGCACCGTTGGCGATGCCTTCGGTGTTCGAGGCGTAATACTTGATATTGGCATAGTGGGTCGTGATCACCCCGTAGCACCCCCTGGCCAGCAGCCGCTCGAGAATGGCCTCGGCGATGGCCCCGCCGATCGTGGGTTCCGTGCCCGAGCCGAACTCGTCGATGAGCACCAGCGTACGGTCCGAAGCCCCGGCAAGCATGTGCTTCATGTTGAGCAGGTGCGAAGAGTAGGTCGAAAGGTCGTTGTCGATGGACTGCTCGTCGCCGATGTCGAGGAAGATGCTCCGGAACACGGGCAGCTCCGAGACCTCCGACGCGGGGACGGGAAAACCGCATTGGAACATGTATTGCACGATGCCCGTGGTCTTCAGGCAGACCGACTTGCCGCCGGCGTTGGGGCCCGAAATGACGAGGATGTGCTTGCGGCGGTCGAGCTGCAAGTCGAGCGGCACGATCTCGCGCCCCGCGGCGCGGAGGGTCTGTTGCAGCAGCGGGTGGCGGGCGTTTTTCAGCACCAGCCGGTCGTCGGTCGAGAGGATCGGCCGCACGCATCCGTTCTCCGAGGCCCAGCGCCCCTTGGCACGCAGCATGTCGATCTCGGCCAGGTAGTCGCCCGAGGCGGCGATCAGCTCCGCATCGGGCCGGATCGAGGCCGTGAATTCGGTGAGGATGCGGACGATCTCGCGCCGCTCGGCATACTCCAGTTCGCGCAGTTCGTTGTTGATCTCCACCACCTCCACCGGCTCGATGTAGAAGGTCTTGCCCGTGGCCGACTCGTCGTGTATGAATCCGTTGAGCTTGCGTTTGTTGGCCGCGGCGACGGGAATCACGGCCCGCCCGTCGCGGATCGAGATCTGCGCGTCGGCCTCGACGATGCCCGCTCCCTTGGCCGAAGCCAGCACGGCCTGCAACCGCTTGGCGGCCTGCCCTTCCCGCTCGCGGATCGCCCGCCGGATCTCCAGCAGCGCGGGCGACGCATCGTCCCTCACCTCGCCCAGCCGGTCCACGATCCCGTCGATGCGCCGCACGATCTCCGGAAAGGACTCGACGCCGCGCGTCCGGTCGTACAGCGCCGGATAGCGCTCCTCGCGGGCGAGGATGAACGAAACGACGCCGCCCAGAGCGGACAGCGCCCGACGGAGCGTCGCCACCTCCTCCACGTCGAGGAACGATCCCTCGACGCGCAGCTTGGCGATCAAAACGTCCGTATCGGGGTATTCGCCCCCGGGAAATTCGTGCTCCATATCGAGCAGCAGGCGCATCTCGTCGGCGAGCGCCTGCCGCCGCTCGATCTCGCGCGGCGAGGTCGAGAAATCCTCCGCGGCGATCCGTTCGCGGGCGGCGCGCATGGTGCAACGCGCGGCAACCTGCTCGCGGAGCCGGTCGAAACCTATCTTTTGCTCGAAAGAGGCAGGGTAAATCATGGTATCGAAATCTCGTTAAACACCGTCGGCTCCGCTCCCCCGGAACGGCCGAGCCGGTGTGCCGGCGGCCGGGCCGCTATTTCAGCTGCCGGAGCGAATCCCGCTCGGCCTTTTCGGCGGCCCTGGCGGCCTTGCGATCGGCCTTCGCCTTCATCTTTTCGGGATCGCGGCCGAAGAGCGAGAAGTGGACGTAACGTCCGGGATACCGCTGCAAGTCCGCGAGCAGCGACGCCAGATTGCCGCCCGCCGCGGTCAGTGAGTCGTAGAGCGCCGGATCGTTCATCAGCCGGCCCAGCGTACCCTCGCCGTCGTCGATCTTCGCCAGCAGGCCGTCGAACCGCTCCACGGCGTCGGAGAGCTTCCGTGCGAACTCCGCTTCGGAAAGCTGCGCCGTCACGTCGTTCAGATTGCCCACGATGCTGTCCACGCGGGGGGCATTCTCGCCCAGCATGTCGGCGAAGGCCGCGAGACTGCCGACGGCCGATTGTAGGCGTCCCTTCTCGGCGTCGAGCAGCCGGGCCAGATCGCCCGAGGCGGCGTTCAGGTTGCCGAGCGTTCCGGTGATATTTTCCTCATTGGCCTCCAGCAGCCGGTTCACGTTGTCCAGCGTCCGCGAGAGGTCGTCGGTCAGCCGCGATACCCTCTGCTTGAAAAACTCCAGCTCCGAGCCGGCCACGTCCATCAGATCGCGGTTGCGGCCCGAACGGAGCGTATCGCCCTTCGCAAGGCAGACGTCGGAATCACCGTAGGTGATCTCGATCGCCTTCGAACCCATCAGACTGCTGCTGACGATCTTCGCCTCGGAATCCTCGGGAATGCGGTACTGCCGCTTGATCGTGAGTTGCAGCACGACCTTGTCGCTCAGCTGCGGATCGAACGCGATGCCGGTCACCGTGCCGATCTTGACGCCCCGCATCATCACGGGCGACGCCGACTGCACGCCCCCGATCTGATCGTAGGCGGCGTAATAGACCGTATTGCGGCCGAAGATGTCGAAACCTTTCAGAAACCGGATTCCGGCCCACGCGGCGACGATCATCGCCACGGCGAAAATCCCGATCTTAACCTCTCTTTTCATATCCTGACAAATCTTGCTTTCCTCATTTCGCAACGGTTCCGGAGCCTGCACGCCCCGGCGGCACGGCTCCGCGTCCGGTCCTTCCCGGTCCGGCTCCGGCAAGCGGACGTCATTTCACGATCCGCGAACCCCGGCAGCCCACCACGAAGGCATCGGGAAAAACCCGCCGCACCTCGCGCAGCCGCCGCTGGGCAGCGGCCCGGTCGTCATACTCCCCCACACAATATTTATAGGGGAACCGACCTTCGGAGGTGTACTGCTTCACCTTCCCGCGGTAGGAGCGGAACTGCGACGAACGCACCGGCAGCGGCTTCGCGCTGGCCAGCACCTGAATCGTATAACGCAGGGGTTCCGACACCCGACGCGCCGCGGCCTGCTTCGTCCCGCCATCCTTCGCAGCCGCTTTCGCCCCGGCTCCGGAAGCCGCAGCGGCATCTTTTCCGGAGGGTTTCGACGCGGAGCCGCCTCCCGATGCGGCCGCCTCCTTCGCAGCCGTCCCGGAAGCGGCGGCCGAAGCCTCCTCCGGCCGCTCCCGCTCCGTCCGGGCCGCTTCGGCCTCCCCGGCCCGGCGCGTCCGGAGCACGTAGTCCGAATAGTCCCGGATACCCTGATATATATTGCGCGCGATCTCCTGCTGCCCCTTTTCCGACTTCATGTAGGCCATCTCCTGCGAGTTGGTCATGAAACCGATCTCGGTCAGCACGCCCGGCATGTCCGTGGCGTAGAGCACCCGGAGCAACTGCGGCTTCACGCCGCGCGAACGGCGTCCGCTCTTGATGTAGTTGTTCTGTATGCAGCGGGCCAGCGCCATGCTGTACTCGCCGTAGGTGAACTGCAAATTCTGGATGTAGGCCCGGACGATGGCCGCCGTCCGCTCGTCGGACATGTCGATCAGATCCTCCCGGTTGCTCTCGTAGAGGGCGTTCTCGTTGTAACGCTGTTCCTTGGGACTTTCGCCCATGATGAGCGTCTCGACGCCCCGCGCCGCCGCGGCCCTCGCCGCGTTCACGTGGATCGACACGAACAGGTCGCCGCCCGCCCCGTTGGCGATGTCGGCACGCGCCTGCAGGTCGTCGGCCAGCGTCGCGCCCAGCGCCTTGTCCGTCTTGCGCGTATAAACGACCTTCACGCCCGGCATTCCCTCCTCGATCAGCCGCCCGAGCTTCAGGGCCACCTTCAGCGTGAGGTCCTTTTCATAGACTCCGCCGTAATGCGCCCCGGGGAATTTTCCGCCGTGGCCGGCGTCGATCACGACGACCTCCACGCCGTGCGCAATATTTCCGGCCCGTAAGACGTTCGTAAGGAGCGTCGCAGCCGCGATGGCGAGAAACAGCAGGGACCGAGTGCGCATATTTGACGGTAAATGTGAGCTTTCTGTAAATTTTTGCCTATCTTTGTCGGGCCGAAAATCGCCGCGAGGAGCCTTCCGGGGGCCGTTCCGGGCGGTTTTGCCGACTCGTCGGCAAAGGTATGGATTTTTTTTGTAATTTTGGACAGGTCGAAGGTAAAATATCTCTTGTCGGCGGCGGCGCTCCTGCTTTTCGCCCAGGTCCTGCTGGGTTCGGCGGCGCCCCGTGCCCTGCTGCCGGCGCCTCTGTCCGACACCGCCCGCACCCATCGGATCGCCCCGAACGGCCCGGAGACCGCCGACTCGGCGGCACGCCCCCTGACCCGCCGCGAACGCCGCATGCAGGCGCGCGCCGCACGCGAGGAGGCCCGCCGCGCCGCAGCCTTCAACGCCCTGCCGCAGGAGGAGCGCGACTCGCTTTTCGCGGCGCATATCGACTCGCTGGTGGCCAGCCAGGCCGACTCGCTGTCCGCGGCGGACGGGACTCCGCCCGCCGCGGACAGCCTGCAACGCGACACGGTCCGCAAACCGCGCGCCGCGAAGGGATTTCTCGACGACCCGCTCGACGGAAAGAGCACCGACTCGCTGGTTTACGACGTGCGCAACAAACTCGTTTACATCTACAACGAAGGCGACGTGACGTACCAGAGCCGCAACCTCAAGGCCGACTACATGCAGATCGACATGAATACGAAGCTGGTGTACGCCTACGGCAAGCCCGACTCGGTGGACGGCGTATGGACGGTCACCAAGCCCGAATTCACCGAAGGGAGCGCCGCGTACCAGATGGATACGATCACCTACAACCTCGATTCGCAGAAGGCCAAGATCAAGGGCGTGGCCACGCAGCAGGGCGACGGCTGGCTGGTGGGCGGCAGCGTGAAGAAGATGCCCGACAACACCTTCAACATCGAACACGGCAAGTACACCACCTGCGAAGAGACCGATCACCCGCACTTCTACCTGGCGATGACCAAGGCGAAGGTCATCCCCGGCAAAAAGGTCGTCACCGGTCCGGCCTATCTGGTCATGGAGGACGTGCCGATCTACTTCCTCGGCATCCCCGAAGGCTTCTTCCCGATCAATATGGGCCCCAAATCGGGCCTGCTGATGCCGACCTACGGCGAGGAGTACTCCAAAGGTTTCTTCCTGCGCGATCTGGGCTACTACTTCACGCTGGGCGAGTACGCCGACCTGGCCGTGCGCGGCGGATTCTACACGCTCGGCTCGTGGGAAGCCTCGGCCGCCTCGCGCTACATCAAGCGCTACAAGTACAGCGGCAGCTTCAACCTCCAGTACTCGAACATCAAGACGGGCGAAAAGGGCGAACCGGACTACATCAAGCAGAGCAACTTCCGCATCCAGTGGACCCACTCGCAGGACGCCAAGGCCAACCCGGGATCGACCTTCTCGGCCTCGGTGAACTTCGCCACCAGCGGCTACAACCGCTATTCGGCCACCAATATCGACGACATTCTCTCGACGCAGACCAACTCGTCGATCTCCTACTCGAAGAACTGGGCCGGAACCCCCTTCTCGCTCTCGGCCAACATGGCCATCTCGCAGAACTCGCAGAACAAGTCCATCTCGGTCACGCTGCCCACGGTGGTTTTCAACGTCTCGCGCCTCTACCCCTTCAAACGCAAGGAGCGCACGGGCAAGGAGCGCTGGTACGAGAAAATCTCGATGCAGTACACGGGCAAGATGACCAACTCGGTGACCACCACCGAATCGGAAATCTTCTCCAAGAAGACGCTCGACAACATGAAGAACGGCATCGAGCACTCGATCCCCGTCTCGGCGTCGTTCAACCTGTTCAACTACATCAACATCTCGCCGTCGTTCAACTACACCGAGAAGTGGTATTTCAAGAAACAGGAATACCAGTGGAACCCCACGACGAACCAGACCGACACGCTCGCCTCGGACTACGGATTCTACCGCCTCTACAACTACACGGCGAGCGTCTCGGCCTCGACGACCCTCTACGGCATGTACGACTTCACGAAGAAGCGCCGCGACCGCAAGATCCAGGCCATCCGCCACACGATCACCCCGTCGATCGGCTTCTCCTTCGCTCCGGACTTCAGCGATCCCCGCTACGGATACTACCTCACGCGGCAGACCGACTCCACGGGCCGCTTCACGACCTATTCGCCCTATGCGGTCAATGCCTACGGCGTTCCCTCGTCGGGAAAGTCCATGTCGATGAACTTCTCGCTGTCGCAGAACCTCGAAATGAAGGTGCTATCCAAACGCGACACGTCGGGCGTCAAGAAGATCAAGCTCATCGACGAACTGCGCCTGAGCGGATCGTACAACTTCCTGGCCGACTCGATGAAGCTCTCGACGATCTCGCTGTCGTTCCGCACGACGCTCTTCAACAACTTCGGCATCAACCTCTCGGCCACGATCGACCCCTACCGCGTGACGCCCGAGGGCATCCGCTACGACAAACTCTTCTTCCCGGGGCGCATCACCTCCACGGGCTGGTCGTTCGGCTACACCTTCAAATCGCGCGACGACCGTTCGCAGCCGGCCATCAACGACATCACGAGTCTCCCGCCGGACTATGCGAACCCCTTCCACGACCCCTACGGAACGATGGACCCCGTGCTGCGAAGGCAGTACATGGCCCAATCCTACTACGACTTCTCGCTGCCGTGGAACTTCGGCTTCAACTACGCGGTGAACTACTCGATCTCCTATGTCAATAACGGCACGACGGGCTATCGGAAGAACGTCACGCAGACCGTGAGCTTCAACGGTTCGCTCAACCTCACGCCCAAGACCGGCATCACGTTTCAGGGCGGTTACGACATCAAGGCCAACAAGCTCACCACCTCGTCGATTTCCATTTCACGGGACCTCCACTGCTGGCAAATGTCCTTCTCGTGGATTCCCTTCGGCTACCACAAGAGCTGGAGTTTCAACATCGGCGTCAAGGCCGCATCGCTCGCGGACCTGAAATACGACAAGAGCCAGTCCATGTACGACAACATGTACTGACACGCCGGTCCGCCACCTCACACCTCATAATCGGTTTCGGCCCGGCCAGGACGGTGCGGGCCGTGCCGAAAGACAGCCGCAGCCCTTCCGGCACGGAGAACAAAAGGCATCGCCCCTGCCGCATGAAAGTGGCAGGGGCGATGCGACAAGAAAATGCCCGGAAAGAAGCGGCCGCCATCCGGCCGCCCCTCCCCGGCAATCAGCGGCTCTCTCCGGCCAACGCCGCCGGATCGTGCCTGTATCTGAAAACCAGCGCGAAGACAAGGGTCACGACGAGCGCATACCCGGCGAATATCAGCCACGATTCGGACCATCCCCCCACCATCGCCTCGGGCGTGGACTGCGAATAGACGCAGCGATTGACGACGGCCTGCGCCCCGAGCGTTCCGATCGTCGCCCCGACGCCGTTGGTCATGATCATGAACAGGCCCTGCGCCGAAGAGCGGATCGCCACGTCGGTCTCCTTATTGACGAAGAGCGATCCCGAGATATTGAAGAAGTCGAATGCCACACCATAGACGATCATCGACAGCACGAACATCCACACGCCCGACCCGGGATTCCCCAGCCCGAACAACCCGAAGCGCAGCACCCAGGCGAACATGGCCATCAGCATCACGTTCTTGATTCCGAAACGCTTCAGGAAGAAGGGAATGAGCAGGATGCAGAGCGTCTCGGAGACCTGCGACAGCGAAATGAGCGCGTTGGCGTGGTTGGCGCCGAAGGTCGAGGCGTACTGCGGAATGTCGCGGAAGCTGGTGATGAACGGGTTGGCGAAACCGTTGGTGATTTGCAGCGAGACGCCCAGCAGCATCGAGAAGACGAAGAAGAGCGCCATGCGCCTCTGTCTGAACAGCGTGAAGGCGCGCAGTCCGAGCGCCTCGACCAGACTCTTCTTGTTCCCCGCACGGCTGACGGGGCATCCGGGCAGCGTCATGGCGTAGAGACCCAGCGCAAGCCCCAGCACGGCGCACTGGACGAACTGCATGCAGGTCGTCTGGAATCCGGCGGCATCGCACACGAGCATCGAGCAGATGAAACCCACCGTGCCCCACACGCGGATCGGCGGAAAGGATTTGACCGTGTCCAGCCCGGCCCCTTCGAGCACGCAGTAGGCCACCGAGTTCGAGAGCGCGATGGTCGGCATGTAGAACGCCACGCTCAGCGAATAGAGCGTGAACAGCACCCCGAACGACACCTCCGCGCCCGACGAGAAGGCGTAATATCCGGCCGCGCCCATGAAGAGGGCCGCCAGCAGGTGGCAGACGCCCAGCAACCGCTGCGCCGGAACCCAGCGGTCGGCGACGATGCCGATCACCGCCGGCATGAAGAGCGACACGATGCCCTGCATGGCATAGAAGATGCCGATATGCGACGCCAGGCCGACGCCGACCAGATACGACCCCATCGAGGTCAGATAGGCGCCCCAGATCGCATATTGGAGAAAGTTCATGACGACGAGACGCAGCTTGATTCCCATAACAGGCTGATTTTAGGCTGAATTTATTCTATCCGTTCATTTCCGCCGGAGCGGTGAAAACAAATGTACGAATTTTTTTTCGGAATTTTCTTTGAAATTGCGAAATAAAGTTCTACTTTTGCATCACCAAAACGTCATTGAGCTATGGTGTAATGGTAACACAACAGATTCTGGTCCTGTTATTCTTGGTTCGAATCCAGGTAGCTCAACTCGAAATCCGCGACCTTTCAAGGTTGCGGATTTTCGTTTTTCACTCCGCCCGCATCCCGCACATCCGTCCGCCGGCACGATTTCCGCAACGCCGCCGGACGGACGACACGATAATCGCAAAACGGCACGGCCGGCAGCCCCGATTTGCGAAAATCGCACGAAGCCGCTCCGATCGTGTCAAAAACAGGACCCTTTCCGCCATGTCTTTTGCGATTTCCGTCTTGCGCCGAACGAAAATTCCCGCTATATTTGTAATACACAAAACAAGAAGAATTCAACAGTTTCAAAAACTTTTTGTGTAACGCGCGAAGCTTCGCAACGGCAACGCACGGATGGAGAATCCCCGGAAGAGGATTCGAAGGACGAGGTTTGACAACGGTGACGCAACAACGTTTTTCACAGAACCGACTTCGGGGGAGGGCTTACAGGCCCTCCCTTTCCTATTCCGCATCCAGCTCCGACACCACGGCGCGCTGCTCCTTGAAGAAGCGGAGCCGCTGCAACTCCCCGCTCCGTGAGACGAGCGTCGAAAGGCGCCGCATGGCCAGTACCCACTGTTTGATACGTGCGAACATGTCCGGATCGGAGGTCCGCAGCGAATTGACCGAAAAGACCGCCATCCCGCTGCTCTGCACCGCCTGCGAGACGAAATAGCTGTACGTCCCCTCCAGATCGACGTCCGATATGTAAAGGAACACCCGCCGTCCGTCCGGGAACCGGCCCGTGAGGGCGATCTCCTCCAGTTCGTCGAGCATCCGCAGCAGCTCCTCCCTGAGCTCCCGGACACACCCCTCCGAAATCAGACGCATGGCGCGGAACGACCGAATCGCATTGACCCAATGTTTGAAACAGCTGTGGTCCAGGACATAGTAGGTCGTGTCGATCTGCCGCACCGCCTGCCGGAGCCGCCGGCTGAGATCGAACACGTGCGGAGGCAACTGCATATCATCGAAACGGTTGTTCGCTCCGTCGAGCATCCCGTGCTGGAAAAAACATTTGAAGAACCGGAACCGCACGAGTCGTTCGTAGCCGAGATACAGCGCTGCCGGCAGCGAACTCCCGGCAAGCGAAAACTCCGACTGCTCGTCCGAAGCGATCTCCTCCATCTTACCGATCCAGGACTCCACCTTGCCGGGATAGTCCTCGAGCAGCGTCTGGCCGCCGGAAAAGTCGAGGCGGAAAAGCACGCAGTCCGGATCGTCCGTCCCCATGATGCGGTCGAGCGAGAAACTGAGCCGCGCGGCGACGAGCGCCGCTTCGCCGAACGTGAAGGGCACCTCCCCGCGCATCCGGCGGTAGGCGGCCTCGCGGCCTATGTTGAGGATTTCGGCCACCGTAGCGGCCGGGTTGGAATTTTTGGGCGTATTTTCGAGAACAGCGCCGATCAGCGCCGCATTCAAAGCGTTCACTGGCATTTTTTCGGGTTTAACGTCTCCGGTTTACAAAAATAAAAAATAAATCCGCTACGGACAACGGCCCTGTCGCTTTCGACCTCGAATCCGTCCTTACGGAATACTCCCGCCGAAAACCGAGAAAGCCGCGGTCGTCGTGACCGCGGTTCTCCATTCCTAACGGACGTCGTTACGTCCTATTTTCCGAGCTGCATCTTCTCGATCAGCGCCTTCGTCTCGGGCTTGTGGCCGCGGAAACGCACGTAAAGCTCCATCGGATCTTCCGTACCGCCCTTCGAAAGGATGTTGTCGCGGAACGACGCGGCGACCTCGGGGCTGAAGATGCCCTTCTCCTCGAAGAGCGAGAAGGCATCGGCCTCCAGCACCTCGGCCCACTTGTAACCGTAGTACCCCGAGGCGTACCCTCCGGCGAAGATATGCCCGAAGGCCGGCGACATGGCCGTACCCTCGACCGCGGGCAGCACCTGCGCCGGAGCCATCGCCTCGCGCTCGAAGGCCTCCACGTCGCCCTCGAACGGCTCGGTGAGCGTATGCCACGCCATGTCGGTCAGGCCGAACGACAGTTGCCGCACGTTGGCATAGGCCGCCAGGTAGTTCTGCGCCGCGACGATGCGCTCCACGATCTGCGCGGGAATCTTCTCCCCCGTCTCGTAGTGCCCGGCCCAGAGGTCGAGGAACTCCTTCTGCGTGGCCCAGTTCTCCATGATCTGCGACGGCAGCTCCACGAAGTCGCGCGAAACGTTCGTGCCGGTCAGCGACTCGTAGGAGCCCTCGCCCAGCATGCCGTGGAGCGAATGCCCGAATTCGTGGAGGAAGGTCTCCACCTCGTCGAAGGTCAGCAGCGAGGGCGACTTTTCGGTGGGCTTCGTGAAGTTCATCACCAGCGACACCAGCGGGCGGGTCTCCTTCCCGTCCGCGCACTTCGTACCGCGGAATTCGGTCATCCACGCCCCCGAGTTTTTCGACGCGCGGGGGAAGAAGTCGAGGTAGAGGACGGCCATGAAACGCCCCTCGGCGTCCGTCACGTCGTAGGCCGTCACGTCGGGATGATAGACGGCCACGGCCGGATTGGGGGTGAAATGCAGTCCGTAGAGCTTTTCGGCCAGCAGGAAGACACCCTTTTTGACCCGCTCCAGCTCGAAATAGGGTTTGACCGTCTCGGCGTCGAGCGCATACTTCTCGCGCTTGTATTTCTCGCTGTAATAGGCCCAGTCCCACGGCATCAGCGTCCCTTCGAAGCCCTGCGAGGCGGCATAGCCGGCGATCGTGCGGTAATCGGCGTCGGCATACCGCTTCGTCTCGTCGAGCAGCTCCCCGAGGAACGCACGGACGGTCGGCGTGTTCTTGGCCATGCGCTCCTCGAGCACATAGTCCGCATAGCATTCATAGCCCAGTAGGTTGGCCAGCCGGAGGCGCGTATTGGCGATCCGCTTGACGATCTCCGTGTTGTCGAACTCGCCGCCCAGCGCGCACGAACTGTTCGCCCGCCACAGCTTCTCCTTGAGCGCCCGGTTCGAGGAGTAGGTCATGAAGGGCAGGTAGCTGGGGTACTGCAACGTCACGGTCCACCCCTTCTCCCCGCGCGAACGGGCCTCGGCGGCCATCCCTTCGCGGACGAATTCCGGCAGTTCGGAGACCGTCGCCGGATCGGTGATGTTGAGCGTGAAGGCGTTGGTCGCGGCCAGCGAATTGCGGTCGAACTCCAGCGAAAGGGCCGACAGTTCGGTGGTGTACTGCCGGTAGAGCTCCTTGTCGGCGTCCGACAGCGCCGCGCCGTTGCGGGCGAAGCTCTTGTAGGTCTTCTCCAGCAGGCGCCTGTCCTCGGCCGAAAGGCCCCATCCGGGATGCTCATAGACGGCCTTCACGCGCGCGAACAGTTCGGGATCGAGCGAAATGTCGTTGGACAGCTCCGTCAGGCGGGGCTGGACGCGCATGGCGATCTGCTGCATCTCCTCCGACGTGTCGGCGCTCAGCAGGTTGAAGAAGACGCCCGATATCCGGTTCAGCAGCTCGCCCTGGCGCTCCAGCGCCACGATCGTGTTGCCGAAGGTCGGCTTCTTCGGGTTCTTCACGATCGCCTCGATCTCGGCGCGCGAGCAGGCGATCGCGGCATCGAACGCCGGTTCGTAGTCCGCCGGTTCGATCCGGTCGAACGGCGGCGTGGCATGGGGCGTCTTCCACTCCGCCAGCAGCGGATTCGAGGTGTCCAGTTCGGGCAGATCGGCCCGGGGAATCGAATTGTCGGCGCATCCGGCCGCAAGTGTCGAAAGGGTCATAATCAACAGGGCTTTTTTCATCGTATCCTCAAATAAATAAGAAGGTTTCTTCAACGGGTTGCGAAATCGGAGCCGGGCCGTCATTCCCGGACGGTGCGGGGACTTTCCGCCGCCCCGTCCGCACGCTTGTCCGCAGCTTCCTCCGCACGGAGGGGCTGCGCGCCGGTCCGCACCGCGGCGGCCTTCAGAGGCGTCTTGCCGGAGAGGGCCGCAGGAGAGAGCGTCCCCGCATCCGCATGTTCCGGCACGGCGGCTGCCGGAACCGTGCCGGAAACCGGCGCGGGACTTTCCGCCGCGGCCAGCGAATCCGCCGGGTCGGGGCCGTTCCAGAGGCCCCGGCTGCGCAGCATCGCCCGCTTGTCGGGGTCCTTGCCGCGAAAGGCGCGGTAGAGGCTCATGCCGTCCTGCTCGCCGCCGCGGGCGAGCACCTTGCGGCGGAAATCGGCGGCAATGCGCCGGTCGAACAGGTCGCCGCTCTCGCGGAACGCCTCGAAGGCGTCCTTGTCCAGCACCTCGGCCCACGTATAGAAATAGTACCCGGCCGAGTAGCCGCCGTCGAAGATGTGGCTGAAATAGGGGTAACGATAACGCGGCTCGATCTGCGGAATCAGCCCCCGCTTCTCGGTCAGCGCCTGCCGCTCGAAGGCCACGGGATCGAACGGCTCGTACTCCCGGACCGAATGGATGTCCATGTCGGAGAGCGCGGCGGCGGTCTGCTCGGTGGTCATGAATCCCTGGTTGAACAGCTCGCTGCGACGGATCTTGTCGATCATCGCCTGCGGAATGACGTCGCCCGTGCGGTAGTGCACGGCGTACTGCCGCAGCACTTCGGGATCGAAGGCCCAGTTCTCCATCAGTTGCGAAGGCAGCTCCACGAAATCGCCCTCGACCTCCGAGAGGCCGCGGTACTTCACGTCGTGGAAGAGGAAATGCAGCGCATGGCCGAATTCGTGGAAGAGCGTCTCCGCCTCGTCGAGCGTCAGCAGCGACGGCGAGCTGCCCACCGGCCGCGTGAAGTTGCAGACGATCGACACCACGGGCGCCACGCGCCTCCCTTCGGCGTCGTAGGTCTGCTCCACGTAGTTGCCGCACCACGCACCCTGGCTCTTGCCCTCGCGCGGGAAGAAATCGAAATAGAGCACGCCGAGGTGCGTCTCGTCGGCATCGAGCACCTCGTAGGCCGTCACGTCGGGATGATAGACCGGCACGATGACGGGCCGGAAGGTAATGCCGTACAGCCTGTTGGCCAGGAAGAAGACGCCGCTCCGGACGTTCTCCAGCGAGAAGTAGGGACGCAGCATCGCCTCGTCGAGCGAATACTTCTGACGGCGGAGCTTCTCGGCGTAGTACCACCAGTCCCACGAGGCGAACTCCCCTTCGGGCACGTCCTTGCGGAACAGCTCCTCCAGCTCGCTCAGCTCGCCCTTCGCCCGTTCCAGCGCCGGAGTCCAGACGCCTTCGAGCAGCTCATAGACCGCGTCGGTCGTACCGGCCATCTCGTCGTCCACGACATAGGCCGCATAGGAAGGATAGCCCAGCAGGTGCGCCTTCTCCGTGCGCAGGCGGATGAAGTCGTTGATCAGCTGTTTGTTGTCGTACTCGTCGCCGTTATTTCCGCGGTTCAGGTAGGCCTTGTAGATCCGCTCGCGCAGCCCCCGGTCGGACGAGTAGGTAAGGAACGGAATGAGGCTGGGTTTGTGGAGCGTGAAGATGCCCGTGTCCTTCTTTTTTCCCCGCTCGCGGGCCTTCTCGCGCGCGAGCTCCTGCACGTCGGAGGGCAGACCGGCCATCTCGTCGGCCGTGAGTTCCATCTCGAAGCGGTTGTTCTCGGCGAGCAGGTTGTTGCCGAACTTCACCGCAGCGAGCGCCAGCTCGCCGTTGATCTCCTTCAGGCGGGCCTTCCGCCCGGCGTCGAGCAGCGCCCCGGCGCGCACGAAGCGCCGGTAGGTCTTCTCCAGCAGGCGCAGTTGCACATCGTCCAGATCCAGCGCCCCGCGCCGGTCGTACAGCTCCTTCACGCGGGCGAAAAGCCGTTCGTCGAGCAGAATCCGGTCGTAATGCGCCGCCAGCAGCGGCATCGCCCGCTCTTGCAGGGCCTGCAGCTCGGGGGTGTTCTCCGCAGCGCAGAGCATACCGAAAACCAGCTCCGTCCGGGCGAGCATCCCTCCCGCGGCGTCGTACGCTTCGATGACGTTCCCGAACGTCGGGTCGTCGTTGTTCGACGCGATGGCGTCGATCTCGGCATCGTGCAGCGACATGCCCCGCTCGAGGGCGGGCAGGAAGTGTTCGGCACGGATCTTATCGAAGGGAGGCACGCCGTAGGGCGTCTCCCAGGCGGAGAAAAAGGGATTCTCCCCCTCCGTCTTTTCGGATTTGCAGGATACGCAGGCCATAACCAGAAAAAGTGTCAATAATCCAGCGATAGGTTTCATCTGTCGGCTTATTTGTGTAACTTTGCGGCTCGGGATTTCCCGCACGGCGCGTCATGCCCCCGGGAAGCCGTTGCAAAGTTAGTAAATTATAACAGGTATGCAACTTTTTTACGACCCCGACGCCGCACCTCCCCGCCATACGCTGGGCGAGGAGGAGTCGAAGCACTGCGTGCGTGTTCTCCGGCTCGGCCGGGGCGACACGCTCCACCTCACCGACGGCCGGGGCAACCTCTACCGCTGTTGCATCACGGACGACGACCCCAAACATTGTACCGTGCGGATCGACGACGTGCAGTCCGGGTTCGGGAAACTGCCCTACTCGCTGACGATGGCCGTCGCGCCGACCAAGAACACCGAGCGCTTCGAATGGTTTCTCGAAAAGGCCACGGAGGTGGGCATCGACGCGATCGTACCGCTCGGCACCGAACACAGCGAGCGCCGGATATTCAGGACCGAACGGGGCGGGAAGGTCATAACGGCGGCGATGAAGCAGTCGCTCAAGGCCTACCGGCCCGAACTGCGGGAGCTCACGCCCTTCCGCGAGGAGGTGCTGCGCCCCTTCCCCGGACAGCGCTTCATCGCCCACTGCGGCGCGGCGCATGCTCCCGAAGGCAAGGCGTACCTGCCGCAGGCGGTGCAGGCCGGAACGCCTGTCGAGATATTCATCGGCCCCGAAGGGGACTTCTCGCCCGCGGAGATCGACTTCGCCCTGGCCCACGGATTCCGCGAGATCACCCTCGGCGACCAGCGGCTGCGCACCGAGACGGCCGCCCTGACAGCCGTCGTGATGGTCTCCGTCGCGAACGGACCGAAACAGACGAATTAATCTTCCGATATGTTTTTTCTCTGCACACTACTCGCGCTGGCGGCCGTAACGGCCATCCTGTTCGCCGCGCCGCTGCGCTGCAAGGCGCCGGCCGCGCTGGCGATCGTCGGCGCCGGCGCCCTGTGGGGCTGCACGCAGGCCGTCGCCACGCTCGCCGGAGTCCCGGAGCGGCTGCTGTGGCTGCTCCCAGGCACGCTCTTCGGCGGCGATTCGGGTTCGATGGACTCCCTGTCGGCACTCTTCGTGCTGATCGTCTCCGTCGGTTCGCTGGCCGCGACGGCCTATTCGCGCGGATACCTCGCCCGCTACCTTCCGCTCAAGTCCCCGGCCCACATCTCGCTGCACTACACGGCGCTCGTCGTGCTGTTCTACGCCATGCTCGGCGTCGTGCTCTCCGACGGCGGCTACTCGTTCCTCTTCTTCTGGGAGCTGATGACCGTGGCCTCGTTCCTGCTGATCCTTTTCGACGCCGAACGCCGCGAGGTGCGCCGCGCCGCGCTCTCCTACCTTATCATGATGCACATAGGCTTCGTGCTGCTCGTCGTGGGATTCGTGCGCCTCGAAGCCGTCACCGGCTCGGCCGCGTTCGGCGCGCTGGCCGAATACTTCCGCACGCAGCCCGCGCTGCCGCTGTTCGCCGTCTTCCTCGCCGGCTTCGGCATGAAGGCGGGGCTCTTCCCGATGCACGTCTGGCTGCCGGAGGCGCATCCCGCCGCCCCGTCGCACGTTTCGGCGCTGATGTCGGGCGTGATGATCAAGACGGGCGTCTATGGCATCCTCCGCACGACGGCCGCGCTGGGCGAGCTGCCCGCGCTGCGCACCGCGGGATACATCCTGCTCGCCGCCGGCATCCTCACCGGACTCTGGGGCGTCGTGCTGGCCGCGGCGCAGAACGACGTGAAACGCCTGCTGGCCTACTCCTCGATCGAGAACGTCGGCGTCATCCTCATCGGCATCGGCATCGCCGCGCTGGGCAAGGCCTCGGGCAACCAGTTCGTCGCGCTGGCGGGCATCGCCGGGGCGCTGCTCCACACGGCCAACCACTCGTTTTTCAAGCCGCTCCTCTTCTTCGGCGCGGGCAACATCCTCTCGGCGACGCACACCACCTCGCTCGACAGCCTCGGCGGACTGGGCCGCCACATGCCCCTGACGGCGCTGCTCTTCCTCGCCGGCACGGCGGCCATCTGCGCCCTGCCGCCCCTGAACGGCTTCGTCTCGGAGCTGCTCATCTACCTCGGGCTGTTCGACGGCATCGCCTCGGGCAGCGACACCCTCGCCTCGGCGGCCGCGCTGACGGCGCTGGCCCTCATCGGCGGCGTGGTGGTGCTGGCCTTCACCAAGCTCTACGGCACGGTGTTCCTCGGCTCGCCCCGCACACACGAGGTGGCCGAAGCCTCCGAGGCCGACAACCACCGCATCGCCGCCATGGCGCTGCCGCTGGCGGGCATCCTCTTCGTCGGGTTGTTCCCCCGCGCGGCCGTGGCCGCCGTGACGCGCGCCGCGGACTTCTTCCTCCGCACTCCGGCCGACGCCGCCGACTGGCTCCTGTCGCCCTCGCTGGCCGCCGCCGGACGCACGGCCTGGCTGCTGGCCGCCGTCGTGGCGCTGCTGCTCTGGCTCCGGCGCCGCCTGCTCCGCGGCCGCCGCATCGCCCGCGGCCCCACGTGGGGTTGCGGCTTCACCTCGCCCAACGTGAAGATGCAGTACACGGGCGAATCCTTCTCCGAAGGGTTGCAGTCCATCGCCACTTCCCTGACGCAGAACAGCGGCGAAGGCTCCCCCGTGCCGAAGAGCGAAATCTTCCCCGGCGCGCACTCCTTCGACGTCGGCCACCGCGACCGCATCGGACGGCTCTTCTCGGCCTGGTGGGTCGAACTGCTGCGCCGCATCAACGCCCGCGTCATGCGGCTGCGCACGGGCAAGATCAACCACTACGTCCTCTTCGCGCTGGCCTTCCTGGCGCTGGTATTCCTGTTGTCCGTCCTCAATCTGATCTGACGTATGGCCCTTTTCAACACGCTGCTCCTGCTGCTCGCGGCCCTTGCGATTCCGGGGCTCATCAACCGCACGCGGGCCCGCCTGGCCGGACGCCGGGGCATCCGCTTCACGCAGCACCTCCGCGACTTCCGCCTGCTGCTCCGCAAGGGAGCCGTCTATTCGACGACCGTGTCGCCGCTCTTCCGCGCCGCACCGTCCGTCTGCCTGGGCTCGGCGCTGCTGGCCGCGCTCTTCATCCCCGTGGGCGACCTGCCGCCGCTGCTCTCGTTCGACGGCGACCTGGTGGCCTTCGCCTACCTGCTGGCCCTGGGCCGCACGGCGCTCATCCTCGCGGCGATGGACACCGGCAGTTCGTTCGAAGGGATGGGAGCCAGCCGCGAAGCGCTCTACGGCGCGCTCGCCGAACCGGCGCTGATGCTCGTCTTCGGCACACTGGCGCTCCTCTCGGGCCACACCTCCTTCGCCGCGCTCTTCACCGACGACACCGCGGGCGACGCGCAGCAGGCCGTCGTACTGCTGCTCGCGGCCTACCTGCTGCTGAAGCTCGTCTTCACCGAGAGCGGCCGCATCCCGGTGGACGATCCCCGCACGCACCTCGAGCTGACGATGATCCACGAGGTCATGTGCCTCGACTACTGCGGCGTCGATCTGGCCTTCGTCAAGGCGGCCGGATGGCTCAAGACCGCCGCGCTGGCGGTGCTCGCCGCCGATGCGGCGGCGGCAGCCGTCGCCGCACCCCGCTGGTGGATCGCAGCACCGCTCGCCGTGCTGCTGACCGGTCTCTCGGTGGGCGTCGTCGAATCGACGCAGGCCCGCAACAAGCTCGCCCGCAACACCACCTTCATCCTCACCATCGCCGCGCTGGCCGCCCTGGTCTTCTTCACGGGCTACCTGCTGCGGTTCAACATCGCCGTCCAATGATCCTTCCGCTCGTCATACTCTACGTCGTAACGCTCGTCTATCTCCCGATCACCGAGCGTTTCCGCAACTTCGCTTCGCTCATCGGCCTGCAGGGATGGCTGCTGTTCGCCGTCGCGCTGGTGCGCCTGCACGCCATCAACCCCGCCGAACTGGCCTTCATCGCCGTCGAGACCCTCCTGTTCAAGGGCATCCTCGTCCCGTGGATGCTCTTCGCCGTCATCCGCCGCACGAAGATCAACCGCGTGCGCCGCTCCGGCTCGTCGCAGTCGGGGGCGCTGCTGCTGTCGCTCACGGCGCTCGTCGTCAGCGCCTCGATCACCTACTACATCGCCGATTCGGCCGTCGATCTGATCTTCTTCGGCGTGGCGCTCTACTCGCTGCTGAGCGGACTGATCCTCATCACGCTGCGCCAGCGCATCTTCTCGCACATGGTGGGATTCCTCGTCATCGAGAACGGCGTGTTCCTCTTCTCGACGGCCATCGGCGTCGAAATGCCGCTGGTCATCAACTTCGCCATCCTGCTCGACATCCTCATCTCGGTGCTCATGCTGGGCATCTTCTTCACGAAGATCGACGGCAAGCTGCACGCCGACGACGCCGACTCGCTCACCAACGTAAAGGACTGACGCCATGATGCTCTTCTACCTGATCGCAAGCATTCTGGCCGCCTCGGCGGCCTTCGCGGCCCGCAACGAGCGGCAGATCGCCGCCGCGGGCGTCGCATTCTACGCCGTTCAGGCCGTCTTCGCCCTCTGCATCTTCGCCGGAGGACTCTACGGCACCGACTCGCTCGGCGTCTTCTCCTTCGACGCCGCCGGCACGCTTTTCCACATCCTGCTCGTCGTGGTCTCGGCCTTCGCCTTCGCCCACTCCGAAGCCTACCTGCACGGCAGCGACCTGAGGCAGACGCGCACCTACTCGGCGCTCCTGATGCTCCTCACCACGGCCATCTCCGGAGCCTATTTCGCCTCGAACCTGGCCGTGACGTGGATCTTCCTCGAAGCCACGACGCTCTGCTCGGCAGGCATCATCTACCACCGCCGCACGGCGCAGACGCTCGAAGCGGCGTGGAAATACGTCTTCGTCTGCTCGACGGGCATCGCCATGGCCTATCTGGGCATCCTGCTGCTGGCCGCCGCCACCAAATGCGAATCGCTTTCCTACGAAGCGGTCGCCGCCGCGGCCGCGGGCGGCAACGCCCTCTACCTGAAGACCGCCTTCCTGCTGATCCTCTGCGGATACAGTTGCAAGGTCGAGCTTTTCCCGCTCTACACCGTGGGCGTCGATGCCAACTTCGCCGCGCCGTCGCCCGCCTCGGCGCTCATCTCCACGGGGCTGGTCAATGCCGGCTTCCTGGCCGTGTTGCGCGTCTATAGGATTCTCGCCGCCACGGAGGTCTTCCCGTGGGTCCGCTCCGTGCTGCTCGTCGTCGGCGTGCTGTCGCTCGCGATCGGCGCGCTCTTCCTGCGCCGCACGAACAACTACAAGCGCTTCCTCTCCTACTCCACGGTCGAGAACATGGGTATCGCGGCCATCGGACTGGGCATCGGCGGCGCGGGCGTCTGGGCCGCCGTGTTCCACGTCGTCTGCCACACGCTCATCAAGAGCAGCCTCTTCCTGCAAATGGCCGTCGTGCGGCAGGTTTACAACGGCTACCGCATCAACCGCATCGGCGACTACATCCACATCAACCGCGTGGGGGCCGTCGGCCTGCTCGCCGGCATGGTCGTCGTGATGGCCTTCCCGCCCTCGCCGCTCTTCGTCTCCGAGCTGGCGATCCTCCGCGAGGTGATCGCCGCCGGCAAATGGTGGCTCGTGGGCGTCATGCTGCTGCTGCTCTGCATCGTCATCTATTCCTTCTGCGTGCGGATGCTCCGGCTCTGCTACCAGCCCAACCAGGACGAGCTGCACCCCTCGAAAGCCGACCGCAAACTCTCGTGGTCGGCCCTCACGCTGCTGCTGGCCGCGATCGTCGTCGGCGTGTGGCAGCCCGCATTCCTCGAACGTCTGATCGCTCAAATCGTATCGCTATGAACTGGTATTCGACCGACAACCGCTCCCTGCACGTCCCGCTGAGCGAGATTCCCGAGGTCGCCTACGCCGAATTCCACGACGAGCTGGCCGCGCGCCTCGCCCGGCCGCAGTACCACGTGGCGCACTATTTCGCCCTTCCCGCGGGCGACCGGATGCGCTTCTTCTGCCTGCTGCTCGACGACGCCCGGAGCCGCGTGCTCATCGCCTCGCACGCCACGGAGTACTACGACGACGGAGCTCTGCCGTCGCTCACGGCCCTGCACCCGCAGATGCACCCCTTCGAACGCGACATCGCGGAGCGCTACGGCATCCGGTTCGACGCCATGCCGTGGCCCAAACCGCTGCGGTTCCCCGCCGACGGCTACGACCGCCGCAGCTCGATCGACAACTACCCCTTCTACACGATGGAGGGACGTTCGCTGCACGAAGTGAACGTCGGGCCGATCCACGCCGGAATCATCGAACCGGGGGCCTTCCGCTTCATCTGCAACGGCGAGCAAATCCTCCACCTCGAAATCGCGCTGGGCTACCAGCACCGCGGCGCGGAAGCCGAGTTCGCCGCTACGGAGAACCGGCTGCGACAGGCGTGTCTGGCCGAAACCGTCGCGGGCGACAGCGCCGTGGCCCATGCCTCGGCGTTCGCCGCCGCCGTCGAACGCCTCGCGGGATTCCGCGCTCCGGAGCGTCTGGAGACCGAGCGCGGCATCGCCCTCGAACTCGAACGGATGGCCATGCAGATCGCCGACACGGGGGCGCTCTCCATGGACGTCGGCTACCAGCTCGGGCAGGTGGCCTGCGAGGCGCTGCGCACCATGACGATCAACACCACGCAGGCGTGGTGCGGCAACCGCTTCGGCAAGGGCCTCGTCCGCCCCGGCGGCACGGACCATCCGCTCGACGCCGGGACGGCCGGCACGATCCGCCGCAACGTCCGCGAAATCGCCCGCCGCTACGACGAGGTGCGCCGCGACATCAAGTCCTCGCCCTCGCTGCTGGCCCGTTTCGAACAGTGCGGCATCGTGCCGCGCGAGGAGATGCTGCGCATCGGCGGCGTGGGACAGGCGGCCCGCGCGAGCGGCCTTGCGCGCGACGTCCGCGCCTCGCACCCGTGGGGCATCTACGCCGAAACGCTGCGCCACGAACCCATCGTCAGGACGCAGGGCGACGTGATGGCCCGCCTGATGGTCCGCTGCCGCGAGGTGCTGCAATCGGCCGCCTACATCGACCGCCTGCTCGACGCGTGGGAGCGGCAGACGCCTCCGGCCGTCCCGCAGCCCGACTACACGGCGCCGCTGGCCCCCGAGGCGCTGTCGTTCGGACTGGTCGAAGGATGGCGCGGCGAAACATGCCACGTCGCGGTGACCGACGCCGCGGGGCGCATCGCGGCCTGCCGCATCAAGGACCCGAGCCTGCACAACTGGCTGGCCCTCGCGCTGGCCGTGCGCGGCGAAGGCATCTCCGATTTCCCGATCTGCAACAAGAGTTTCAACCTCTCCTACTGCGGGCACGACCTTTGACGCGGCCCGCCCGGAGAAGAGGCCCGGCAGGGCGCACCGCCACCGCGGACCGTCCGCCGGAACGAACCGAAAAAAAATAGACCGAACATGCTGTTTCCCAAGATACGCGTTCTACGCAGCCACGGCCGGCAGGCCATTCCGGATCTCGACACCGTGGAGCTGACCCCCAAATTCCGGGGACGTCCCGTCCTGACGGCTCCCTGCGACGACCAGACGGCGGAAGCCGTCGGACGCGCCGCGCAGCGGTGTCCCACGGGCGCGCTCTCCGCGCAGCCCTTCGCGCTCGACCTGGGGCGCTGCCTCTTCTGCGGCGAGTGCGCCCGCATCGCGCAAAGCGCGATACGCTTCACGAACGACTACCGCATCGGATCGCCCGTGCGCGAGGGTCTCGTCGTCCGCCCGGGGCAGGAGCGCATCCCGTTCGACGCCGCACAGGTGCGGCCCGAGATCCGCCGGTTTTTCGCCGAAGCGCTCCAGTTGCGCGAAGTCTCGGCCGGCGGCGACGCCTCGGTGGAGATGGAGCTGGGAGCCACGGGCAACGTCAATTTCGACCTCGGCCGCCACGGCATCGGATTCACCGCCTCGCCGCGCCACGCCGACGGCGTGGTCGTCTCGGGACCCGTCACGCGGAACATGGCCGAGGCGCTCGAAATCTGCTACGACGCCGTCGCCGAACCGAAGGTGCTCGTCGCCTGCGGTACGGAGGCCTGCTCGGGCGGGCTGTTCGCCGCGAGCCGCACCATAGACCGCTCGTTCTTCGACCGTCACCGGGTCGATCTCTGGCTGCCCGGCGCACCGACTCACCCGATGGTCTTCATCGACGGCATCCGCACGCTGCTGGGCAGAAAAAAACGGGAATAAGTCATGGAGCGGACCACTCTTTTCGAACTCTTCCGCAGCTTTTTCAAGATCGGACTGTTCACCTTCGGGGGCGGCTACGCGATGGTTCCGCTCATCGAGGCCGAGATCATCGAACGGCGCCGCTGGCTGCCGCAGGGGGAATTCCTGGACCTGCTGACGCTGGCGCAATCCTCGCCCGGACCCATCGCCGTCAATACGTCGGTCTTCATCGGCTACAAGGTCCGCGGACTGCGGGGCGCCGTGGCGGCCTCGCTGGGGGCCGTGCTGCCGTCGTTCCTCATCATCCTGATCGTGGCGATCTTCTTCGCGGGCATCCGCCACAACCCGGTGGTGGACGCCGCCTTCAAGGGGATGCGCCCGGCCGTCGTGGCGCTGATCGTCGTGCCGGTCTTCTCGCTGGCCCGGGGCATGCACCCGGCGCTCATGGCCGTCGCGGTCCTCGCGGCGCTGGCCGTCTGGGGCCTGGGCTGGTCGCCCGTGCTGCTCATCGCCGCCGGAGCCGCGGCCGGCATCGGATGGACGCTCACAATCGGTAAACGCCTGCACAAATGATCTACCTGCAACTCTTCCTCTCGTACCTCAAGATCGGGTTCTTCGGATTCGGCGGCGGCTACGCCATGCTGGCGCTGATCCAAAACGAGGTGGTCGTCCGCCACGCGTGGATGACCAACACCGAATTTACGGATATCGTGGCCGTGAGCCAGATGACCCCCGGCCCCATCGCCATCAACTCGGCGACCTACGTGGGCTACACGGTCGGGGCGCAGGCGGGCGACAACCCGTTCTTCGGCATCCTCGGCTCTGCGATCGCCACCTTCGCCGTCTGCCTGCCGTCGCTGACGGTCATGCTCGTCCTGACACGCTTCTTCCTGCGCCTGAAGGGCAATGCCGTCCTGGCGGGAGCCATGTCGGGCATGAAACCCGTCGTCATCGGCATGATCGCTTCGGCGGCCCTGCTGCTCATGTTCCCCGCCTCGCACGAGGGCGAGAGCTTCATCGACGGCTGGAGCTGGGCGATCTTCGGCCTCTGCGTCGTCGCCTCGGCCCGCAAGGTCAATCCCATCCTGCTGATCCTTCTCTCGGCCGCCGCGGGCATCGTGATCTACCATCCTTTCTGCTAACCCCCGTCGCCATACTTCCCGAGAGATCGCGATACGTATGCCGTATTGCGGTCGTTGTCATGCATCACAGCCATATCAAAAATATCAATCTATTGCTTAATAAGCAACGCCCATAATAATAAAATATTAACTTTTTTGCATACTAGAAATATTTTATATATCTTTACTGCAAACCATTCGGTACAATAGCGCCAAACAGTTCACAACTTAACCCTAATTTTACTTAAAATTTCATTCTTATAAAAAACACTTATTTTTGCGGGTATCGCATTGCTAACAGCCGCAACTCTCGTTACCGGACACATAACCTCGCACAACAAAAACGATTCATTATTCTTTACTAATGTCGAAGTGCTGGCCAACAACGAATATGGCTCAACAACAGTAACCTGTTATTGCTCCTACAATAATTGCTGGTTCTGGAATTGCAATACTGTTTATCACTGCAACTATCCTATATGCGAAGAGGTATCATCCGATGAAGCCTTCGACAAGGGACAATGTACACTCTATTCAATGTAATCAACAGGCCCGACCTATGTCTATATATCCGAACAAATTGACAATATACCTGTCAATTATATCCATCTTCGCAGGATGTTCTCGCAATTCCGAACTGATCCGGCATACTCCGATTCCTGCCCCCATCCTCTTGGCGCACGAATCGCGGACTGTCGGTACAGATCTGCTTCTGCCGACCAAAATATTCCTTCACAAGGACAAGTTGATCATTTTCGAACAAGTTAAAAACGACATGTTCAAAGTTTTCGATCCGCAGACATTCGAGCACCTCTATTCATTCGGAAACATAGGCCGGGCCAATAACGAAATATCCGTCCGTCCAAACAATGATGCCGTTATCGTGTCGGATCGACAGGTCGAAATATACGACGTCGGAAAACTCAAAACAATCGAGTTCGGGGATTCTTCTGCCTCAATCATAAAAACAATTCCCATTCCGTTCCAAAAAGACGACTATCCGATCAACCGACTCAAGAAAATCAATGATTCGCTATATTATTTTGACCGAATGTATCGGGAAAAGGATCGGAGCGAATTCGTAAAACTGAATATCGCAACACGAGATCGACACTATTTCGGTTACTATCCGAATTGGTGCACGAATCGTCTCTCCGATACGGACAAATACAGGTTGTATTTAAAATCGACCCAATACAATGAAAAACAAGACAAAATAGCAGCTTTCTACTATCTGTATCCAGTTCTTAAAATCATCGACGCTTCCACCGGAATCTGCTCTGCGGAGATTCACATCGACGGTCTGTCGGATTTTTCATTCCGTAATGCCGACAAAGAAAAGATACTTTTCACCGAACCATTCGTCACAGACGACCGCATTTACGTAATGTGGGCCAACATCGTAAAAAACGAAGTCGGAAAAAAAGGGACAGACTTCACCCCTTCCATTTTCGTATTCGACTGGAAAGGGAACCTAACAACCAATTATCAACTTGACAAACCGGTTATCGCTTTCACCGTCTCGGAGGAACTCGGCAAGATTTACTGTACTTCACTCGAAGAAGGCAACATCATCTACGAATATAATCTTCCACCCTTAGACAACAGTAACTTCGCGCCGCAAACGACAGAACATGTAGAAACGGCCTATTACACGATCGAGTTGCCCGAGACTTACGCCACGACGTCAAAGCAACCCGATGCAATCACTCTATTCAAGGGTTATTACGGAAACGTCAATTATTTCGCGCCCCAACGAACTCAGGAAGGATTGACCGAAGGCCGATTCTCGGGAACGGTTTGTATCGGTCTTTTCGAACCCTCGGAGAAAGCAGACCCGAATGCGACGCCATTCGACCACGAGGATGGAACAATCGGGAAAAGCACGTTCTTCGTCAATGACATCGAAACGGAACGACTCATTCAGACGACAACGGTCGAAGAGAATGGAAACATTCAAGCAATTTACCATGCAACATACCGATTTTCAATCGAAAATACTCGCATCCGTCTAACCGTAACACACATGCGAAACGATTTCGAGGAACCCGAGCAAAAACAGATGATACGACATATACTCGAATCGTTCCGGCTAAAGCAACACCTCAATCATTGATTACAAAAATATACGACTATGCAATATAAAACTATTTTATTGGGAATATTGCTTTTAGCGACCAGTTGCACCCGTTTAAAATCGGAAAAAGAGCTTGAACTTTTTACTCAAACAGAAATTCAGCTTCCGAAAAATTCGGCTATTGTACAAAACGGAGCATTCCAGGATTTCTTTTAAAATCATTCAAAAGTCAAACAAATTCATTTCCTGTATACCTTGATCGAAAAGACGAATTTCGTCAATTGAACCCCAATTTACCTAAAGATACCCGCTTTCATACATTCCTATTGGATCGGCATAATCATATCGTTCTCATCGGAGATCCGCTTCTTAATACCGACATGCGGAAACTATTCGAATCAACTCTAAACAATATGCTTTCCCATAATGGCGAATATATTCCGGAAAAGTAATATTTCATCAAAATACGACAAACTCAGCATGCCCCAAGCACGAGCGCGCCGCCCGTGAGCAGCAGCAGGAGGAACGCCGCGAGGAAGGCCAGGCCCAGAATGGCCAATAGCGTGCCGATACAGCCCCAGCGGCGGTCGCCGCCCGGCAGCGGATCGGTCAGCAGAGCGACGATAAGCCCCACGAGGGGCGTGAAGATCAGACTGATGAGAAAGGCCCAGCCGAAACCGATCCTGCGGCTGCTGCCGATGATGCCCACCAGCACGGAGAGCAGACATCCGCTCAGGATGCCGAATACCACGGTAAGTATGCCCATATCGCAATCGTTTTAGTCGTTTTCAAATCCCGGCGGCAATTCCCGGCCGCCCCTCTTCGCCTGTCAGACGAACGCCCGATGCAGCAACACCCAGAAAAGAAACCGGGCGAACGAGCCGGCAAGCGCCATGAACGCCGTCGTGCGGGGCCGCACGCGGTAGATTCCCAGCGCGATCATGAAGACCACACCGATCACCGGAGCCCAGAAAAACGGCGCGAGCCACACACCGAAACGGTCCACGCGCACCTTCTGCTTCTCCAGCGTCTCCGGCCGCACCCCGAACCAGCGCCCGAGCCACTCCCACCGGGCGTACCATCCGAGCCAGTAGGAGGTCATGGCTCCGAGCCAGTTGCCCACCGCCGCCACGACGAGGCACACCGCCGGGTCGGCCTTCGCGGCGAGCATTCCGATCAGCAGCACGTCCGAACTGAGCGGCAGCACCGTCCCTGCCAGAAACGTGCCGAGAAAAAGGCCCAGATAGCCCAGATCGAGCAGCCACTCCATCGCTATCGCACGAAACGGTAATAGGTTCCCAGCGGCAACTGCTTCCCGCCGCGGTCCGTGAAACACAACTCGCCCCACTGCTCCTCGCCGGGCGCGCCGAACGCCTGCCGGACGGCTGTCCGGGCCAGCGTCGGGGAGAGCCCCATCGAGTAGAGATTGAGTACGAGAAACGCCCCCGCGGGCTCCAGCAGCCGCGCACAATGCTCCAGCATCTCGCAGATACCCTCCTCGAGCACCCATTTCTCGCCGTTCGCGCCGCGTCCGTAGGCCGGCGGGTCGAGGACGATGCCGGCATAGCGGTTGCCGCGGCGCACCTCGCGCTGCACGAATTTCAGCGCATCCTCCACGATCCAGCGCACCCCGTCCAGCCCGCTCCGTTCCATGTTCTCGCGCGCCCAGGTCACCACCTGCCGCACCGAATCCACGTGCGTCACCTCGGCCCCGGCCGCCCGGGCCGCGAGCGTCGCGCCGCCCGTATAGGCGAACAGGTTCAGCACCTTCGGCGCGCCTTCCGCCCGCTCGTCGCTCCCCGCGGACGCACCGCCGCCGGCCAGCGCCCGGCATCGGTCGTAGATGAAATCCCAGTTGGCGGCCTGCTCGGGAAAAATCCCGACGTGCTTGAACGACGTCAGCGCCAGCCGCATCCGGAGGCGCATCCCCCGGCCGGCATACTCCACCGTCCAGCGGTCGGGCATACCGGGCGCAAGGCGCCACTCGCCGCGCTCCTCGCTGCGTCCGTCGCGTCTGAACGAAGCGTCGGCCCGCCGCCACTCCGCCTCCGGCAGCGACCGCCGCCAGATGGCCTGCGGCTCCGGACGGCGCGTGACGAAGCGGCCGAAACGCTCCAGTTTCTCGAAATCGCCCGTATCGAGCAGTTCGTAATCCCCGAATGAGGGGGTCAGTTGCATTTGCATAGTTTCCGAAAATCAAAAAACACCCTCCGCCCCGCAAGGCGGAAACTTCCGCCCGCTCTCCGCCCCGGCGGGCGGAGGAGGCAGACGGAGGAAGAGAGGGCCGTACCGCGGCATGCGGCCGGACGAGGGAAACGCCCGGCCGCACCGCACCGGCCTATTTCACCACCGGCTTCAGCCGGAACCGGAACGTATAGTCCCCGTAGGGAAGCCTGTACCGTTCCTCGGGCAGGCGGCCCCACGAATCGACGCAGCCCAGTCCCGACTGGCGCAGTTCGAAGTTCACATGCGTCCGGCCGTCCGGCTGAAGCGGTCCGGAGTGCTGCTGCGGCGGAAAGTTCGAGACGTCGAGCGCGGCCGTCGAATAGGGCAGCGCCGAAGCCGAGAAGGGTGCGTCGGAGACGATCTCCAGCCCCGATCCCGACGAATCGAGCACCTGCCACCAGCGCACGTCGCACTTCGTGCCCGACTCCTGCGGCCGCACGTACTCGTCGTGGTACTGGTCGGCCACCCGCTGCGCGTACAGTCCCAGGTCGGCCGACGAGAGGCGGTCCGCATAGTTCTCGTGCGCCCCGCGGCCGTAATAGCGGATGCGGTCGTAACGCGCCGGCATCTCCATCGTCATTCCGAACCGGAAGAGGTGCGGAGCCTCCTCCGCCCCGGCCTCCATCCGCTCCTCGACGGTCATCGCGCCCGCACCGTCGATCCGGTACACGAGCGTCAGCGAAGCGCCGGTTCCGGGCAGCGAGTAGCGCGCCGTCACGACGGCCCCGGCCTCCGCCTGCCGCGCCTCGAACGATTCGAGCTTCATCTCCGGATTCTTCCACACGCCCTGCCTGCGGTCGAGCGCGGCCCCGAGGTCGTTCTCCGTCGGTGCGCGCCAGAACTGCGGACGCAGCGAGGCGCCTTCGGCCAGCAGCTCGCGGCCGTCCGTGCAGTAGCGCGAGAGGAACCCGTCGCGCGAGAAGAAAGCCGTCCAGCGGTCGCCCTCGACGCGCGTGCCGCGCTCCCACCGGGACACCCGCACGGTCCCCTCCGAAACCGTATCCGAACCGAAATGCGCTCCGAAATCGTACCCTCGCACGACGAACTGCTGCCGCGCCACCGCGAACCCGGCGTCGAGCAGCGGTTCGGAGTTCTTGAGCCGGTAGGCCACGTTCACCAGCACCTCGCCGGCTCCGGCGGGGAAATCCGCCGCCGAGAAGCCCAGCGCGTATTCGCGGCGCTGCTGCGGCGTCACATCGAGATCGGACACACGCCCCTGCTGGACCGTGCGGCCGTCGGCCACCACCTGCCACTCCAGCTCGCAGTTCTCCAGCGAGCGGAAGAAATTCTCGTTATAGACCCCGACACGGCCCTGCTCCAGCGCGACGGGCTCGGTCCACACCGACTGATACTGCCGCTGCACCTCGCGGGCATGCGGATGCCACGTGCGGTCGGGCGCGACGATGCCGTTGCAGTTGAACGAATTGTCCGTCGCGTCGTAATCGTTGAAGTCGCCGCCGTAACGGAACGACACGCGGCCGTCCGGCTCGTAGTGCGCCAGACCCTGGTCCACGAAGTCCCAGATGAATCCGCCCTGGTAGGCGGGGTATTTGCGCACGAGGTCCCAGTAGAGGTCGAACCCGCCCAGCGAGTTCCCCATGGCGTGCGCGTATTCGCACTGGATGAGCGGTTTGTCCGGATTCGACTCGCAGTACTCCCGGCAGCGCCCGTAATCCCAGTACATCGGGCAGACAATGTCCGTATAGGGCGAACCCTCCTCCGTCTTGTAGCCGATCGCCTGCTCGTACTGCACCGGACGCGACGCGTCATACTCCTTCACCCAGCGGTAGGAGGCCTCGAAATTGGGCCCCATGCCCGCCTCGTTGCCCAGCGACCAGACGATCACCGAGGGATGGTTCTTGTCGCGCAGCACCATCCGGCTGCTGCGCTCCACGTGCGCCTTCGCATAGGCCGGGTTCTTCGCCAGCGTGCTTTCGCCGTATCCCATGCCGTGCGACTCGACGTTGGCCTCGTCCACGACATAGAGCCCGTAACGGTCGCAGAGGTCGTACCACTGCGGGTCGTTCGGGTAGTGGCATGTACGCACCGCGTTGATATTCAACTCCTTCATGATGCGTATATCCTCGATCATCCGCTCACGGCTCACGGCATATCCCTTCAGGGGATCCATCTCGTGACGGTCGGCGCCCTTGATCAGCACGGGCTGCCCGTTCACGAGCAGTTGCCCGCCGCGAATCTCCACCGAGCGGAATCCGACGCACTGCGTGACGGTCTCGGTCACCCGGCGGCCGTCCGACACGGCGATTTCGAGCGTATAGAGGTTCGGCTCCTCGGCCGACCATTTCGCGGGACCGGCCACGTCCAGCTCCGCGGAGGCTGCGCCGTCGCGGGGTTTCAGCGTTCCGGAAGCCACCTCCGCACCCGCCGCGTCGCGCAGCGTCAGCGCGAGGGATTTCACCTGCGGCGTGGTCCGCGTCTCCACGGCCAGCACGGCGTCGCGGTAGTCGGCGTCGAGCCCGGTCGTGATGCGCACGTCCTCGAGGTGCGCCCTGTCGCGCGCCACCAGCTCCACGCTGCGGGCGATGCCCGACAGCCGCCAGAAGTCCTGATCCTCCAGATACGTGCCGTCCGACCAGCGGTAGATCTGCAGCGCGACGAGGTTCTCGCCCGGCCGGAGGTACTTCGTCACGTCGAACTGCGCCGCCAGCTTGCTGTCCTCGCTGTAACCGACGAAGCGGCCGTTGATCCAGACGTAAACGTTCGACGTGGCGGAGCCGATCGAAAGCGTGACCTGCTTCCCGGCCCAGCCGGCCGGCACGTCGAACGTGCGGCGGTAGGAACCCACGTGATTCTCGGTGTCGGGGACGTGCGACGGATCGTTCCGGAAGTTGCCGCGCCATGCGTAGCCCACATTGACATAGACCGGATCGCCGTATCCGTTCAGCTCCCAGATTCCCGGCACGGGCATCGTGTCCCATGCGCTGTCGTCGTAATCCGTGCGCCAGATGCCGTCGGGCCGCTCCGTCGCGTGGCGCACCCATTTGAAACGCCACACGCCGTCGAGCGACAGCCGCTCGCCCGCCTCGAACGAGGAGCGCATCGGCAGCCGGTTCACGGCATTGACCTCCGGATCGCGCCATTCGGTCCACGTCTGCGCCGCAGCGCTCCATGCAAAGCCCGTCAGGAGCCACGCCGTCAGGGCCAGGATTCGTCTTTTCATGACTTTTCGGTTTTATTCGGTTTCAGGTTGTTCCGTCCGTATCGGAGGTGCAGTCCACGAGGCTCATCTCGCACCGCCGGCAGTCGAAATCGAGCCGGTAGCGGTGCCGGCCGCGTTCGAGCCACAACCCGCCCCGCAGGCGGGGATTTTCGCGCAGGCATTCGCCGATCTCGCGGCGGATGCAGTAGGCCGAGCGCAGCACCGTACGGCCCGCGGTCGTCGGCGCCAGGTCCAGCCCCCGCTCGATCCGCAGCACCCCGTGGTCGCGGTAAAAGGCCTCGGCCAGACGGTTGGTCACGTTCTCCTCGGCCGTGAGGCATTCCGAAGGGTAACGCGCCGCGGGATCCTCGGCGAGAATCCGGTGTTCGGGAACCCGGGCCCGCCGCATCTCCGCGAGCCGTCCGAGCGCCTCGCGGCGCAACCCGGCCACGAGCGACGCGGGGGCGAATCGTTCCGCGCCCCGCACCTCGACCCCGCGCACGGAGAAGATCGTGTCGCCGCTGCGGGCGGCCTGCCGCCGCAGCGCCTCGGCATTGGCCTCCGGATCGTGCGCCGGGCCGAGCTCCACGCGCCGCGACGCCGAGGCCGCGATCCCCTCGCAGTCCGTATAGGTCAGGCGCAGCTCCCCGGCCGAGACCTCCGCGAGCGCCGTGACGGGAATCACCCGCCGCGTGCGGCTGCGCTCGACCCGGAGCGTGAAGACCCTGTCGTAGTTGCGGAAAACCTCCGCGCCCGGAACGATTCCCTCCATGCGGCGGGGCACGATGCGTCCGCCCTCCGCCGCATTGACGTTCGTGCCGACGAGGCCTCCGGGCGTAACGAAACAGATGCCGTCCCCGGCCGCCAGCGTCCGGCCCTCCGCCGCGTCGAGCCGAAAAGCGCCCCGCTCGACCCGGACGACACGGCCGATGCGCTCGCCCACGGCCTTCGGCGTGTCGAACGACGCCACGCCGGCGCACCGTCCCGCGAAGAAGTATTCGGATTCGCCGCGCGTGAAGCTCTTGGCCGTGTCGGGCGTGAAGTCCGGGACGCTCTCGCCCACGGAGGCCCGTCCGAGACGGGGCCGGGCGGCCAGCGCCTCGTCCGTCGCCCGGCGGTAGAAGGCCACCACGTTGCGGATGTAGTTCACGTCCTTGAGGCGCCCCTCGATCTTGAACGACGTGACGCCCGCATCGAGCAGTTCGCCCAGATGCGCCGACAGATTCATGTCGCGCACCGAGAGCAGGTGCTTCCCCGCGATATAGGTATGACCGCGGCCGTCCGTCAGGTCGTAGGTGAGCCGGCAGGGCTGGCTGCATGCGCCGCGGTTGCCGCTGCGCGCGGACATCGACCGCGACAGGAAGCAGCGGCCGCTGTACCCCACGCAGATCGCCCCGTGCACGAAGCACTCCACCTCGGCCCGCGTCGCGCGGCAGATCGCGCGGATTTCGTCGAGCGAAAGGTTCCGCTCCAGAATGACGCGCGCGAACCCCGCCTCGCCCAGGAACCGCGCCCCTTCGGGCGTGCGGTTCGACACCTGCGTCGAGGCGTGCAGCTCGACCGGAAGATCCATCCGCCGCAGGGCCATGTCCTGCACGATGAGCGCATCGACCCCCGCGGCGATCAGCTCGCGCGCCTGCCGTTCGGCCTCCTCCAGCTCGTCGTCCCAGAGGAGCGTGTTGAGCGTGGCGTGCACCCGCACGCCGTAACGGTGGGCGTATCCGACCGCACGGGCGATCTCTTCCGCCGCATTGCCCGCGGCCTGCCGAGCCCCGAACTTCGCGCCGCCCATGTAAACGGCGTCGGCCCCGTAATCCACGGCGGCCACGGCCGAAAGGTAGTCCCTGGCCGGTGCGAGCAACTCGACGGTTTTCCTGCGAAGGCTTTCCATAGATGAAACAAAGGTAAAGTTTTTTCACGAAATTCGGCGCATTCCCGCCCGGAATCGCCGCTTCCGGGACGCGGAAAAGCGAAAGAACGCTCCGGACGGCCGCCGGAAAGAGCCGCGGCGCGCCGCAGGAAAAAATTCGCCGCGCGCACGCGCAACATTGCCCCGAATTTACTATTTTTGCATTCCGTAACGCGCATATTCAAAAACCGAGAGATACTATGCTTACAATCAAGCAAATCCGCGACGACATGCAGGCCGCCGCACGCCGTCTGGCGAAGAAGGGCGTGGACGCCGCGCCCGTCATCGAAAAGATCGTCGCCCTGGACGACCGCCGCAAGGCCATCCAGGTCGAGCTGGACACGACGCTCGCCGCCCAGAACAAGGCCGCCAAGGAGATCGGCGCGCTGATGGGCCAGGGCCGCCGCGACGAGGCCGAGGAGCGCAAGCGCTTCGTGGCCGACCTCAAGGAGAAATCCTCGCGCCTGCAAGCCGAATCGACCGACGTGCAGCAGGAGTTGCAGGCGGCGCTGGTGACGCTCCCGAACTTCCCCGCCGACATCGTGCCCGAAGGCCGGACGGCCGAGGACAACCTCGTGGTGAAGCTCGTGGAGAACTACACCGCCCTGCCCGAGAATCCGCTGCCCCACTGGGAGCTGGCGAAGAAATACGACATCATCGACTTCGATCTGGGCGTGAAGCTCACCGGCGCGGGATTCCCCGTTTACAAGGGCAAGGGCGCACGGTTGCAGCGCGCGCTGATAAACTACTTCCTCGACTGCAACACGCGGGCGGGGTATCTCGAGGTCGAGCCGCCGATCATGGTGAACGAAGCCTCGGGCTTCGGCACGGGCCAGCTGCCCGACAAGGAGGGCCAGATGTACCACGCCACGGTCGATAACTTCTACATGATCCCCACGGCCGAAGTTCCCGTGACGAACATCTACCGCGACGTGATCCTCGACGAGAAGGATTTTCCCGTGAAGATGACCGCCTACACGCCCTGCTTCCGCCGCGAGGCCGGTTCCTACGGCAAGGACGTGCGCGGCCTGAACCGCCTGCACCAGTTCGACAAGGTGGAGATCGTGCAACTGTCGCTGCCGGAGCGTTCGTACGAGGCGCTCGACGGCATGGTGGCCCATGTCGAGGGCATCGTCCGCTCGCTCGGCCTGCCGTACCGCATCCTGCGGCTGTGCGGCGGCGACATGTCCTTCACCTCGGCGCTCACCTACGATTTCGAGGTCTACTCCGAGGCGCAGAAGCGCTGGCTGGAGGTCTCCTCGGTCTCCAACTTCGAGTCGTTCCAGGCCAACCGCCTGAAGCTCCGCTACCGCGACGCCGAGAAGAAGATCCGTCTGGCGCACACGCTCAACGGCTCCTCGCTGGCCCTGCCGCGCATCGTGGCCGCACTGCTCGAAAACTTCCAGACGCCCGAAGGCATCCGCATTCCCGAAGCGCTGGTTCCCTACACGGGATTTGATATTATCGAATAAGTTTCATATATTTGTCGGACACAAACACACACTTTAACAATAAATCTTTACAGCAATGGCTTACAAAATCACCGACACCTGCGTCGCTTGCGGAACCTGCATCGGCGAATGCCCCGTCGAGGCCATCTCGGCCGGCGATATCTACGTGATCGACCCGGACAAGTGCATCGACTGCGGCACGTGCGCAGGCGTCTGCCCGAGCGAGGCGATCGTATCGGAGTAACGACGACGACGTAAAATCCGACAACAGCCGCTCCGGGGACCTTCCGGAGCGGCTGTTTTTACGGTCCGCCCCGAAAAACACCGCCATGATCCGCACGATCTGCCTCGCGGCCGCCCTGCTCGCGGCGGCCTGCACCCGCCCGACGGATGACCTGGAACACCGCCTCGACGAGGCGCTGAAGGGCCGCCGCGCCCGGATCGGCGTCGCCGTCCGCACACCCGACGGCCGCACGATCCGCCGCGGAGACGTTCCGCTGCCGCTGCTGAGCGTCTTCAAGGTTCCCGTGGCGCTGGCCGCCCTCGACCGTGCCGCACGCGAACGCATGCCCCTTTCGGCTCCGTTCGACGTAGGTCCCGAACGGCTCGACGGCAATACGTACAGCCCGATGCGCGACTCGCTGCCGCCCGAAGGAGGCACGGTGACGCTCGCCGGCCTGATCCGGTACAGCATTTCGCTGAGCGACAACATCGCCTGCGACCGGCTGCTCGATTTCGCCGGAGGCCCCGCAGCCGTGGAGGAGTACCTCCGCGGGGCGGGCATCGGAGGATTCCGCATCGCGGCCTCCGAACGCACGATGCACCGCGCGACGGAAAACCAGCGCCTCAACACGGCCCCGCCGTCGGCCGTCTGCGAACTCTTCGCCCGCCTGCTGCGGGGCGGACTGCTCCCCGCGGAATACGACGCACTGCTCCGCAGCGCACTGGAGGAGGCCCCGACCGGAGCGAACAAGCTCCGTGCGGGACTGCCCGGCAACGTCCGCCTCGGCCACAAGACCGGCTCCTCGGACCGCACGGCCGAAGGCGTGCGCATCGCCGACAACGACGCGGGCTACGTCCTGCTGCCCGACGGCCGGAGCTACTGTGTCGCGGTCTTCGTCACCGACTCCCGCGAGACGGACGGAACGAATGCAGCCATCGCCGCCGAGATCTCCCGTGCGGCCTACGAATGTTTCACCCGAAACGACCCGTAACGAAATGAACGAACTCGAAAAGATGCGGGCGGGACTCTGGCTACACGCCGTCTGTCCGCCCATCGGCGAGGCCCTGCGCCGGACCGAGGAACTGGTCTTCACGCTCAACGCCCTGCCGCCCTCGCGGCGCGAGGAGCGCGAAGCGATTCTGAAACGGCTTTTCGGCCGGGTCGGCCGGAACTGCTGTCTGCACAGCCCGTTCCATTGCGACTTCGGGGAGAGCATCTCCATCGGCGACGACTTCGTGGGGAACTTCGGCCTCACGATCCTCGACGAAGCGCCCGTCACGATCGGCGACCGGGTGCTGATCGGCCCCAACGTGGGTATCTACACCGTGAACCACGCCCTGCTGCCCGACCAGCGGGCCGAAGGGATCATGCGCTCGCTGCCCGTCACGATCGGCAACGACGTCTGGATCGGCGGCCATACGGTCGTAACGCAGGGAGTAGCCATCGGCGACGGCACGGTGATCGGCGCAGGAAGCGTCGTGACGCGCGACATCCCCGCCGGGGTCGTCGCCGTGGGCAACCCCTGCCGCGTCGTGCGGCCCGTCACCGAGGCGGACCGCATCGCCGAAGTCTTTTAGGGCATGCCCGCCTATTCGTACAACAGATACTTCGCCCGCAGTGCGGTAAAACGCGCGACGTCCTCCTGCCAGCGGGCGCGGATCTCCTCGTCGGAAGCTCCGGCGCGGATCATCGGGCGCACCCACCCCACGCCGACGAGCTTCTCGAACATCGGGGTGAAGAACTCCTCGCCCAGCGCCTCCAGATCGCGGTAGGCGTCGATCACATAGCGCAGCGAGAAACCCACCCCGCGCGCCTCGCCCAGCGGCATGCCGCTCAGATCGACGCCCCGGCACACGCGCCCTTCGAGCGGCGGGTGCTTGGCTCCGTCCGTCGGACGGGGCGTGAAGGAGAACTCCCGCCCGCGCATATCCGGATGGCCGTAAACCTCGAACGGCCGGTCCGTGCCGCGTCCGAGGCTCACGACCGTCCCCTCGAAGGGGCACAGCGAGGCATAGAGGTAAACGGCGCGCTGCGTCGGCAGGTTGGGCGACGGCGCCACGGGCAGCCGGTATTCGGTGGCATGGGTATAGCCGCGGCACGGGACGACGGTCAGATCGCACGGCGCGGCCCAGCCCTCTCCCACGGCCATGCGGGCGATCTCGCCGAGCGTCATGCCGTGCAGCACGGGGATCGGCAGCGCCCCGACGCCCGAACGGTACTTCATGTCGAGCACGGGACCGTCCACCCGCCCGCCGTTGGGATTCGGACGGTCCAGCACGATCACCCTGCGCCCGGCGGCGGCACAGGCGTCCATCATCCGCAACATGGTGATATGGTAGGTGTAGAACCGCAGCCCCACGTCCTGCATATCGACCACCAGGACGTCGAACGTGCGCATCGTCTCTCCGGAAGGACGGCCCGACCCGCCGTCGTAGAGCGACCGGATCGGAATGCCCGTCCGCGGGTCCTCCGAATCGCCCACACGCTCCCCGGCGTCGGCAGCGCCGCGGAACCCGTGCTCGGGCGAGAAGATGCCCGTCACGCGGAATCCTCTTCCGTGCAGCAGATCGACCAGATGGACCCTCCCGGAGGCGTCGGCGCCCGGCGCACCGGGCATGTCGGCCACGGAGGTCTGGTTGGCCAGCACCGCCACGCGACGCCCTTCGAGCAACGGGAAATAGGCCGTGGTGTCGGTCATCCCGACCCGCGGCTGCGCCAGAACGGCCGGTGCGGCCAGCAGCGCACACACGGCCAGACAACAGAATATCCGACGTTTCATAGGCTTTTACGGATTTTTCGCTCTTCGCTAATACAACGGTCTCCGGGGGACAGCCGCCCGGAGATCAGGGATTCTCCACGAAATGAACCGGATGCCGGTCCCAGTATTTCCGGTAGGTCTCATTCTCCCGGCCGTTCAGATCGAGCTGGTACATCCGGAAGGTCACCGGACGGTTCTTCGGCTGCCACAGCTCCTCGTACGAGTAGCGGTAGGTCATGCCGACGGCCCGCATCACGGCTCCGCTCCGCGGATTGTTCACGTCGTGCGTCGCCGTGACATACGGCGCGCCCGTCCGCTTCAGCCGTGCGATCACCGCCCGGCAGGCCTCGGTGCAGATGCCACGGTTCCAGAACGCCCGTCCGAGGGCGTATCCCAGATCGCGGCTGTCGTCGCCGCTCACATGCACACAGCCGACAGGCTCCGGCCTTCCCTTCAGGCAGACCGCATAGTAAAGTCCGCCCTGCCGGACCCAGTCGCCGATATACCGCAGGTAGCGCTCCGCCTCCGCCGCATCCCGCAACGGAAACATCGGCAGGAACTCATTGACCTCCGGATCGCCCAGGAAGGCGAGCAGCGCCTCCGCATCCTCCCCGGAAAAACGCAGCAGCAGCAGCCGATCCGTCTCCATGCGATCCGTATCTCCCGCAACCGGCTCCATATCCCTCTCTTATTGCGCCTGCCCGCCGAACTCCATCAAGTAGGCCTTGATGAAGGCGTCCAGGTCGCCGTCCATGACCGCCTCCACGGCCGAGGTCTGCACGCCCGTGCGGTGGTCCTTCACGCGACGGTCGTCGAAGACGTAGGAGCGTATCTGCGAGCCCCACTCGATCTTCTTCTTCGACGCCTCGAGCGCCTGCTGCGTGGCCATGCGCTTGTCCAGCTCGCGCTGGTAGAGCTTCGACCGGAGGATGCGCATGGCATTCTCGCGGTTCATCAGCTGCGAACGGGTCTCCATGTTCTCGATCAGGAACTCCACCGCCTCGCCCGTGTCGGGGTCCTTGCCGTGGTAACGCAGCCGCACGGCCGTCTCGACCTTATTGACGTTCTGGCCGCCCGCACCCGACGAGCGGAAGGTGTCCCACTCGATGTCGGCCGGGTTGATCCGTATCTCGATCGTATCGTCCACCGCGGGCGAGACGAAGACCGACGCGAAGGTCGTCTGCCGCTTGTTGTTGGCGTTGAAGGGCGACAGGCGCACCATGCGGTGCACGCCGTTCTCGCTCTTGAGGTAGCCGTAGGCGTACTCGCCCTCGAACTCGAGCGTGCAGGACTTCACCCCCACCTCGTCGCCGGCCTGGTAATCCAGCACCTTGACCTTGTAGCCGTGCGCCTCGCCCCAGCGGGTATACATGCGCAGGAGCATCGACGCCCAGTCGAGCGCCTCCGTGCCTCCGGCTCCGGCGTTGATGTCCAGAATCGCCCCCAGCTTGTCCTCGTCGCGGCGCAGCATGTTGCGCATCTCGAGCTGTTCGATACGTTCCAGCGTCCGGGCATACTGCTCGTCGAGTTCGGCCTCCGTCACCACGCCCTCCTTCACGAAGTCGGGCATCAGTTGCAAGTCCTCGACCTCCTTGCACACGGCGTCGTAGTCCTCGACCCACGCCTTGATCCCCGCCACCTTGCGCAACTGCTCGCGCGCCTTGTCGGGATTCTCCCAAAAATCCGGCTCCTGGGTCTTCTCCTCCTCGTTGCGGAGGTCGATGCGTTTCTGCTCGATGCCCAGACACCGCTCCAGCGCCGCACGGCGCCGCTCCATCTCCTTGATCTGCTCTGCAAGTACCATACGTCAGAATTTCATGTTCAGTTTCCGCGACGCGAACTCCAGGATGAAATCCGCCGTTCCCTCGTCGCCGAAGACCGAGGAGTCGATGCAGAGGTGGTAGGTCGCCGCCGCCCCCCAGGTCTTCGAGCTGTAATAATTGTAGTAACCGGCCCTGCGGGCGTCGCCGCGCTCCATCTGCGCACGCGCCTCGTCGGCCGTGCAGCCCGTGCGCGCGCAGATGCGGCGGATGCGGTCCGCCTCGGAGGCCGAAATGAAGACATCGACCCGCCGCGGGTGCTCGCGCAGAATGTAGTCGGCGCACCGGCCGACGAAGATGCACGACTCGCGTTCGGCCACGTCGCGTATCACGTCGCTCTGGATCTTGAACAGCGCGTCGTTCGACAGCACGCTGGTCACCCCGCCGCAGTCGCCCGCGAAGGGCGAGCGCAGGTAGCCGATCATGGTCGAAAGCACGCTGCGCGACTCCTTCTCGTCGGCCTTCTCGAAGAACTCGGCGCACAGGCCGCTCTGCCTGGCCGCCAGCGTCAGCAGCTCCTTGTCGTAGAGCCGGACGCCCAGCCGCCGGGCGATGATCTCCCCGATGTCCTTGCCGCCGCTGCCCAACTGGCGGCCTATGTTGATTACGAACAGCTCTTTCATGGTCGTCGTTCTGTTTTATTCGTTGGCGGAGCGGGCGGCCATCGCGGCCCGGAATTTCCGCAGTTGATACGTCAGCATGAAGAAGGCCACCACCGTAGCCAGCAGGTCCGACAGGGGCATGGCGCACCACACGCCCCAGCCGCCGCCCCAATCGGTATGGGCCTCGAAGACGCGGGGCAGGAACAGCAGGCCCGGCAGCAGGAAGACCAACTGGCGCGACAGCGACATGAAGATCGCCTTGCCGGCCATGCCGATACTCTGGAAAAAGTTCGTCGCCACCATCTGGAACCCGATGATCGGGAAGCAGAGGAAGACGATGCGCATGCCGTCCGCGGCCAGCCGCACCAGCTCCTCGTCGGTCGTGAAGAGCGACACGGCCAAATGGGGCATGAACTCCCCGACGACGAAGCCCGAGGAGGTGACGCACACGGCGCATACGATCGTCAGCCGCAGCACCTTGAGCACGCGGTCGTACTGCTGCGCGCCGAAGTTGTACCCGGCGATGGGCTGCATGCCCTGGTTGATGCCCATGACGATCATGACGAAGATGAACGCCAGGCGGTTCACGATGCCGTAGGCGCCGATCATCAGATCGCCGCCGTAGGTCTTCAGCCCCTTGTTGATCAGGATGACGATGAAACACGCCGTGAGGTTCATCAGAAAGGGCGACATGCCGATAGCCAGCATGTCGCGGACGAGCCGCCGGCGCAGCCGGTAGATGCCCGGCTGGAAGTGCATCAGCTCGCGGCGGTCCGACAGGATGCGGAACTGCCAGACGAGCGACACGACCTGCGCGATCACCGTGGCGATGGCCGAGCCGCGGATGCCCCAGCCGAAGCCGTAGATGAACAGCGGGTTGAGCGCGGTGTTGATGAGCACCGTGTTGATCGTGGCGTACATCGCCTTGCGGGGATTGCCCGAGGCGCGCAGCACGGCGTTCAGCCCCAGATACATGTGCGTCACGACATTGCCCGCGAGGATCACCGACATGTATTCGCGGGCGTAGCCGATCGTGGCATCGCTCGCGCCGAAGAAGTAGAGTATCGGGTCGAGGAACGCCAGCGCGAGCAGGCCGAAGACGGTTCCGATAATCAGATTGAGCACCAGCACGTTGCCCAGCACCAGGCGGGCCGTGTCGTAGTCGCGCTGTCCCAGACGCATCGACACGAGCGTCGCGGCGCCCACGCCCACGAGCGACCCGAAGGCCGCGGCGAGGTTCATCAGCGGGAAAGTCAGCGCCAGTCCCGAGATGGCCAGAGGTCCCACGCCGTGACCGATGAAGATGCTGTCCACCATGTTGTAGAGCGACGAGGCGGTCATGGCGACCACCGCCGGCACGGCGTATTGCACGAGCAGCTTCCGGATACGCTCGGTCCCGAGCTCCATCGCCGCCGATTTGAGTTCTGTTGTCGGCATAATTCCTCTTTCGTTTTCTCCTTACCGCGGCACGGTCCGGTCGAGCCGGCCGAACCACTCCCCGTAGAGCTCCGGATCGGTCGCCAGCCCCAGCTCCTCGGTGCAGAACGCCTGCGCCGAAGAGGAGTACCACTGCCGCGAGACGTAGATCGTAAGGCACACCTCGCTGGTCTGCTGCGCCGGGGCGACGAGGAAGCTCATGCGGCGGATTTCGCCCGCCACGGGAACCGCGGCCCCCTCATAGGGCAGCACCTGCCGCGCCACGACCAGCCCCGAGCTCCGGTCCGCCGTCTCGACGAAGCACCCCTCGGCGCGCAGGACCCCGAGCAGCAGCGAGAAGGTCTCCTCCGCGCCGACGGTCATGCGGTGGCGCGTCAGCGAGTCGATTTCCTGCGGCGCCGGCATTCCCGAGCCGACGGCCGTGCCCTGACGCGACTGCATGTAGAACGGGGCCGTGCAGCCGCACGCCCCGACCGCCACGACGGCGGCCGCGAGGTATTTGATCCATCCTCCCATTTCCGAACGACTTCCGCATACGGCGGCCGCGGAAATTCCCGGCCGCCCCTTCCCTACTCCAGTTCCCAGTCCGAACCGTCCTTGCGGTCCTTGACGCGGATTCCGACCGCCGTGAGTCCGTCGCGGATGCGGTCCGACGCGGCCCAGTCCTTCGCGGCCTTCGCCTCCTGCCGCATGGAGAGCAGCATCTCCACCAGCGGCGTCACGTAGTCGCGCCCGGCGGCCGCACCGGCGGCCTTCTCGTCGCGCAGGCCCAGAATGTCGAACGCATAGCGGTGCACGGTGCGCTTCAGCGCGTCGAGGTCGGCCTCCGAGATCGTCTCCCGCCCGTCGGCGATCTGGTTGATCGTCCGCACCCAGTCGAAGAGCGCCGAAATGACCATCGGCGAGTTCAGGTCGTCGTCCATCGCCGCGCGGCACCGCTCCTCCAGCTCCGCGGGATTCACCGTCGAAGCGGCCGCAGGGCGGAGCTTCTCCAGCGCCTCGATGCCCTTCATCAGGCGGTCCAGCCCCTTCTCGGCGGCCTGCAAGGCCTCATTCGAGAAGTCGAGCGTCGAGCGGTAGTGGGCCTGCAGGACGAAGAAGCGGATCGTCATGGGCGAATAGGCCTGCGCGAGCAGCTCGTGCGTCCCCGCGAACAGTTCCCCGAGGGTGATGAAGTTGCCCAGCGACTTGCCCATCTTCTGCCCGTTGATCGTAATCATGTTGTTGTGCACCCAATAGCGTGCCGAATCGTGCCCGAGCGCCGCCGTGGACTGCGCGATCTCGCACTCGTGGTGCGGGAACATCAGGTCCATGCCGCCGCCGTGAATGTCGAACCGCTCGCCCAGGTAGCGCATCGACATGGCCGAGCACTCCATGTGCCAGCCGGGGAATCCTTCGCTCCACGGCGAGGGCCAGCGCATGATGTGTTCGGGCGAGGCCTTCTTCCACAGCGCGAAGTCGTAGGAGTGGCGCTTGTCCGACTGCCCGTCCAGTTCGCGCGTATTGGCCACGATATCCTCCAGATTGCGGCCCGAGAGGCGGCCGTAGCGGTATTTCCCGTTGTACTTCTCGACGTCGAAATAGACCGACCCGTTCGAGACGTAGGCGAACCCGTCGTCGAGAATGCGCCGGATCAGCTCGATCTGCTCGATGATATGGCCCGAGGCGTAGGGCTCGATCGAGGGCGTCTCGACGTTGAGCGCATCCATCGCCCTGTGGTAGCGCTCCGTGTAGTAGTGCGCCACCTCCATCGGTTCGAGCTGCTCGAGCCGCGCCTTCTTGGCGATCTTGTCCTCGCCCTCGTCGGCGTCGTGCTCCAGATGGCCCACGTCCGTCACGTTGCGCACGTAGCGCACCTTGTAGCCCGAAGCCTTCAGGTAGCGGAACAGGAGGTCGAACGTCACCGCCGGCCGGGCATGCCCCAGGTGGGGATCGCCGTAAACGGTCGGTCCGCAGACATACATGCCGACGCGCCCGGCCACGAGCGGCTCGAAGGTCTCCTTGCGGCGGGTGAGCGTATTGTAAAGTACGAGTTTGGAATCCATAGCGCTTTTTGAAAAAAATCATTTCGAATGGGTAAAGTTACGACTTTTTCGCCACATATCGGCCATTTCCCGCCGAAAAAATCCCCTGCGGCGGAGTTTTCCGCACGCACCGCGTAATAAGAATTGGAAGTCCGGCGTTAAATAGCTATATTTGCCGAGATAAACCCGTATCATATACCGTATATGACATTTTTCAAACGCTGGAACAACATCGTCGGATGGGCCGTCTTCGCCATCGCCGCGATGGTTTACCTTCTGACGATGGAACCCGTTTCGAGTCTCTGGGACTGCTCGGAGTTCATCGCCACCTCCTACAAACTCGAAGTGGGGCACCCGCCCGGAGCGCCGCTGTTCATGATGCTGGCGCGTCTGGCCACGCTCTTCGCCTTCGGCAACCCCGACTACGTGGGCATCGCCGTCAATACGATGAACTCCCTGGCCAGCGCCTTCTGCATCCTCTTCCTCTTCTGGACGATCACCCACCTGGCGCGGCGCATGATGACCCGCGGCGGCGCCCCCTCGTCCGCACAGACATGGGCCGCGCTGGGCGCCGGAGCCGTCGGCGCGCTGGCCTACACCTTCACCGACACCTTCTGGTTCTCGGCCATCGAGGGCGAGGTCTATGCCCTCTCGTCCATGTTCACGGCCCTCGTGGTCTGGCTCATGCTCAAATGGGAGGAGCAGGCCGACCAGCCCCACGCCTCGCGCTGGATCGTGCTGATCGCCTACCTGATGGGCCTCTCGATCGGCGTGCACATCCTCAACCTGCTGACCATCCCCACGCTGGCGTTCATCTACTACTTCCGCACGACCGACCGCGTGACGTGGCGCGGCGTCGCGTGGACGACGCTCGCGGCCGGGGCCGTGCTCGTGTTCATCAACAACATCATCATCCCCTACACGGTCTGGATCGGCGCGCAGATCGACACGCTGGCGGTCAATACGCTGGGACTTCCGGTCAATTCGGGCATGGTGGTCTTCGCGCTGGCGCTCATCCTCGGACTGGGCTGGGCCTCGTGGAAGGCCCACCGCCGGGGGCGCGTCGTCCTGAACATCCTGCTGCTCTCGACGACGATGATCCTCGTGGGCTTCTCCTCCTACGCCTCGATGACCATCCGCGCCGCGGCCAACCCGCCGATGAACTCCAACAACCCGAACAATCCGCACGCGCTGCTAGCGGTGCTCAACCGCGACCAGTACGGCAGCCGCCCGCTGCTCTACGGCCCCTACTTCTCGGCGCCTCCCGAGGCGCTCGTGGAGAAGGAGGTCACCTACCTCGACGAGGACGGGCGCTACAAGACGGCGCGCATCCCCTCGCACTACACCCACGCCCCGGAATTCATGCACCTCTTCCCCCGCATGTGGGACGCCAACAAGGACGAACGGGAGTACAAACAGTGGGGCGCCTACCGCACCCGCACCGAGATCGCACGCGACGAAAACGGCGAGGCGGTCCGCGACGAGCAGGGGCGTCCCGTGCGGCAGGAGGTGCTCGACTTCGGCCGCAGGCGCACCTATACGGACTCCTACGGCGACACGCGCGCCGTGACCGAACCCACCTTCGGGGAGAACCTCCACTACTTCTTCAACTACCAGCTCTCGTACATGTACTGGCGCTACTTCCTCTGGAACTTCGTGGGGCGCCAGAGCGACATACAGCCCACGCGCACGACGATCACCGACGGCAACTGGCTCTCGGGCATCAAATGGATCGACGAGAAGTACCTCGGACCGCAGGAGAACCTGCCGCGCGAGGTGGCCGGCAACAAGGGCCGCAACACCTACTACTTCCTGCCGTTCCTGCTGGGACTCGTCGGGCTGCTCTACCAGCTCAACCGCGACCCGCGCAACTTCTCGATCGTCATGTGGCTATTCATCATGACGGGTATCGCGCTGGTCTTCTACTTCAACACCTCGCCGGGCGAACCCCGCGAACGCGACTACGTCTATGCCGGCTCGTTCTACGCCTTCTCGATCTGGATCGGCTTCGGCGTGCTGGCCCTGCGCGAACTCTTCGCACGGCTGACCGGGCGCGACACGGCGGCGACCGTCGCCGCAACGGCCGTCTGCATGGCCGTGCCCGCGATTCTGGCGGCCCAGAACTGGGACGACCACGACCGGTCGGGCCGCTACATGGCGCGCGACATCGGCTGGAACTACCTCCAGTCCACGCTGCCCAACTCCATCATCATCAACTACGGCGACAACGACACCTTCCCGCTCTGGAACAATCAGGAGGTCTATGGCGTGCGTCCCGACGTGCGGATCATGAACACCTCCTATCTGGGCGGCGAATGGTACATCGACGAGATGAAGACCCGCGCCAACGACGCTCCGGGCGTGCCCTTCTCGCTGCCCAAGAGCAAATACACCCATACGAACGACTACATCCCGGTATATGACATCGTTGACCATCCGGTGGACATCCGCGAGGTGATCGACTTCGTGCGCAGCGAGGATCCGCGGAGCAAGACCGCGCTCTCCGACGGCACGCCGACCGATTACATTCCCTGCAAGCGCATCGCGCTGCCGGTGAACAAGGAGAACGCCATCGCCTCGGGCATCGTGGCCGAGAAGGACCGCGACCAGATGGTGGACACGGTTTACATCAACCTCAAGAAGAACGCGCTGGCCAAGAACGAGCTGATGCTGCTCGACATGCTGGCCAATTTCGACTGGAAACGCCCGATCTACCTCACGCAGGTCTATATCCTGCAGAACTTCGGACTGATGGACTACCTCCAGTTCGACGGCTACGCCTACCGTTTCGTGCCGATCCTCACCCCGGTACGGAACGCCTACGAAATCGGCCGCATCGACCCCGACTACGCCGCGCCGCTGCTGCGCGACAAGTTCCGCTACGGCAACCTCTCGGACCCGGACATCTACTGCGACTACTTCATCCAGTACAACCTCTCGGCCTCGCACGCCCGGGAAGCCTTCGCCCGCGTGGCCAAGGAGCTGTTGCGGCAGAACCGCGTGGAGGAGGGCGTCGAGCTGCTCGACCTGGGGCTCGAACGGCTCCCGACCTCGCAGATCCGCTTCACGGACGCCAACACCTACCCGTTCCTCGAGGCCTACTACGCCGCTTCGGCGCTCGGTGCGCCGGATGCCGCCGGGAAGGGCGACGCCCTGCTGCGCGAATACGCCCGGACGCTCATCGAGTACATCGAGTACTACCTGCAATTCGAGGGGGCGCAGGGCGACATGATCTCGGGTGCGCTCGACGAGAAGCTCGACCAGTTGGGCGACGTTTACTACCTGGCCAGCTACGCCGGACGCCGCGACGTGGTGGCCGAGCTGAACGACTACTACCGTTCGCTGGGCGTCTCGGAGGAGAACCTGCTCGACGCAGGCGACAAGCCCCACGGCGACACGGTGCAGATAGCGCCCGCCGGGGAGTGACCGCCGGGGCGAAACGCCCGGCGGACAGGGCCGCCGGCCAAGTCGGAAAAAGGTTGCAGCCAAAACTGCAACCTTTTTTCATTACGGCCTTTCCGCACCGCCTGCCGCCGGAAGGACGGTCCGGACGCCGGATGTTCCGCCGCATGCTCCGGACTCCGGACCGGGCAGAAAACAGGACGGTTCCGGGAATCCGGGACCGTCCTGTCTGTCGCCACCGCCCTCGCGGGCACGGAGCACGCGCACGACTACCGCGCTCCGGAACCGGAGGGACCGCCCTGCGGACCTTCCTCCCCGCCGGAGGCCTTGCCGCGCTTATTGTAGAGGAAACGCTTGATCTTGTGCGTCGGGGTCTTGACGAACTCCTCCTTCTCCTCGACGACCTCCGAGATGCGCGAGAAGCGGCTCACCTTGGCATTCACGAAATCCATGATCTCCTTCTTGAGCTGCTCGGTCTTGGCCTCCCACGCCTCCTTCTGCGTCGCCCACTCCTCGCGCCAGTCGTCGAGCATCGCCTCGATCTCCTCGCGGTTGAAATGCACCAGCGCCACCAGACGCCCCTCGTGCTCGGTGACGATCGAATCGGCGATGCAGACGTGCGAGTTGAGCACGCTCTCGATGTCCTCGGGATAGATGTTCTCTCCGCCCGGGCCGACGATCATGTTCTTCAGGCGGCCCTTGATATAGAGCCACCCGTCCTTGTCGAACTCGCCCAGGTCGCCCGTGCGGAACCAGCCGTCGGGAGTGAACGCTTCGGCCGTGGCTTCGGGATTCTTGTAATAGCCCAGCATGACGCTCGGCGTGAGCGCCACGATCTCGCCCTGGCGCGTCCGGGCATCGACGTTCTCGAGCCGCAGCTCGACGCCCGGCGCCTGCGGTCCGGTCGATCCGAGGCGCACCTGCGCCGGCGCGGCCCCGGCCAGCAGCGGCGCGGTCTCGGTCAGTCCGTAACCGATGGCATAGGGCACGCGGGCCTCCAGAAGGAACTGCTCGGCCCCCCGGTCGAGCTTCGCGCCGCCGATTCCGAGGAAACGCAGCCGGCGCCCGAAGAGCTTCATCAGCTTCTTGCCCGCCACGCGGTGCAGGTAGCGGCGCATGAACCCCACGCGGTAGAGCGTACGCCAGAAGCCGTTGGAATTGAATTTGGCCAGCACCTGGTGGCGGTAGATCTTTTCGATGATGAGCGGCACGATGAGCATGACCGTGGGCCGTACCGACCGCAGGGCCGGCATCAGCGCCGAGGCCGTGGGCGGACGGTCCAGATAGACCACCCGCGCGCCCATCGAGAAGGGGTAGATCATGCCGATCGAGCATTCGTAGGTATGCGACAGCGGCAGCACCGAGAGAAACGTGTCCTCGCCGCCGATGGGGAAGATCGCGGACGACATGTCCACCTGCGCGCAGAGCGCCCGGTGGGTGAGCATCACCCCCTTGGGCTTCGAGGTCGTGCCCGAGGTGTAGATGATGACGGCCAGATCGTCCGGCGCGGGCACGGCCGTCGTCCCCTCGCAGCGCACGCGCTGCGAGATGACGCCGAGGTTTTTCGTGCGCACCACGACGTTCAGCCGCTCGATGGTCCGTTTCGAAAGGCGGGTGAACAGACGGTCGGAGACCAGCAGCGCCCGGGCCTCCGAGTGCTCGATGATCATGTCCAGCTCCTCGCCCGAGAAATCGGGCAGAATGGGCACGGCGACCATCCCCGCGGATGTCACGGCCAGGTAGCAGACGCCCCAGTTGGGCATGTTGCTGCTCAGCAGGGCCACCTTGTCGCCGGGACCGAGCCCCGCTCCGGTAAGCGTCTCCTGCACCCGGGCGATACGGCGGCCCACTTCGGCGTAGGTCAGCTCCTCGCCCTCGTACATGGAAAAGGCGATCCGCGACGCGAACCGCTCCGTGCTCTGACGGACCAGTCCGTACAGTGTATTGATCGTCATGTCAAATTTCGAATTAACGTCGTATGAATAACGCGGAATTTGCGGCGAAATTACTAATTTTCGCCTGAAAATCCCTATTTTTGGGCTAAAATATCAAAATGCTCGACCATCGGAACATCAAACGGCTCGCCGCCGGGGAGGGGTTCGACCTCTGCGGCATCGCGCCGTGCCGCCATCTGGCCGAGAACGAAGCCCGTTTCCGCGAATGGCTGGCGGCGGGCTATCAGTCGTCGCTGGACTATCTGGAACGCAACGCCGACAAGCGGTTCGACCCGCGGCGGCTGGTCGAGCGGGCCCGGACGGCGGTGGTCTGCGCCGTGGCCTACAAGAACCGCGCGAGCGAAGGCTACCCGCCCGGCTGCCGCACCCGCATCGCCTCCTATGCCTGCGCGGCGGATTACCATGCGACGATCCGCGACCGCCTCCGCCGGATGCTCGCCGCGCTGAAGGCCGCCCACCCCGCACTCGAAGGGCGCGCCTTCGTCGATACGGCTCCGCTCTGCGAGAAACAACTGGCCGTGGAGGCCGGGCTGGGGTGGATCGGACGGCAGTCGCTGCTCGTCACGCCGCAATACGGATCGTTCGTACTGCTGGGAGAGCTGATCCTGACGGACGAAGCCGACGCCTACGACGCCCCGTTCGAGGGGGAGGGCTGCGGCCGTTGCCGCCGTTGTCTCGAGAGCTGCCCCACGGGGGCTCTCGTCCGCTCTCGGATGCTCGACACGGGGCGCTGCATCGCCTGCCACACCATCGAAAAGGAACCCGGCACGGAGGTGGATCTCCACGGCTGGATATTCGGCTGCGACGCCTGCCAGAGCTGCTGTCCCCACAACCTCCGCGCACCGCTCCACCGCAACCCGGCGTTCGATCCCCTCTTCGATCCGCTCGCCATGGACGAGGCGGCGTGGCTCGCGCTGGACGAAGCGCGCTTCGGGGAGCTTTTCGGCCGCACGCCCCTCACCCGCAGCGGCCTGCGGCGCATCCAGCGAAACATCCGCCGAAAATGATTCCACAACGGCCAGAGCGGAACGGTCCAGGGCTTCCGCCGCTCCCGCCCGGCCCCCGTCAAACGGAAAGCGGACTTTCCCCCTTCGGGAAAGTCCGCTTTCTCATATATCTCCGAACGGCCCTGCGGCCGACCGGTCTCCTCCGGGGTTCCGGCCCCCTTACTTCGTCAACTCGGTCAGCGCGGCCTTGGCATTCTCGGCGGCCGGGCCGTCGGTCACCTTCCGGAAGGCGGCGATGGCCTGGTCCTTCATCTCCTTGGCGTTGTAGGCGGCGCCCAGCAGGTAGTACATCAGGCTCTTGTCGGCTGCCTCGGTCTGCGCGGCGGCAGCGGCCTCGCCCAGCTCGATCACCTTGGCGTAATCCTTCTTGCCGGCATAGGCCTGCAAACGGATATTCTGCGCCAGTGCGCTCTCGGGATTCTTCTCCAGCATCTTGTCCGCAGCGGCGATGATGCCGTCGTTGTCGCCCGCGGCTTGCAGCTTGGCTACCATGTTGTTGGTATAGAGCGTAATCATCTCCCGGGCCTTGGCGGCATCCTCCGCATACTTGGGATGCGTCTTGGCCGCTACGGCCTCATAGACGTCCATGCCCTTCTCGTACTGGGCCATGTCGCCGCTGGCCATGAACATCTCGCAGTAGCTCATCGCCAGGTTCAAAGCCATGCCCGTATTGTCGGGATCGGCCTTGTAGCCCTTCTCGAAGATGCCGGCGGCCGTCGCATAGTCCTTGCTGTTGAAGGCGTCGCCGCCCTGTATCTGGTAAATCTTGGCCACCCAGCCGTTCGACTTGCCCATCTGGGTCATGTCGCCGTAAAGCTCGGCCAGCTCGGCCGACTTCTCGAAATTCTTCAGCGCCTCGGCGTAGTTCTTCGTCTTCAGCGAACCGCCGCCCAGCATGAAGTAGCACTTCGGAAGCGTCGTCTTGGCCGTGGCGACCATCGAAGCGGCGTCGGGATTGTCGAGCCCCTGGTCGATCACCTGTTCGAACTTGGCGGCCGCTCCCGCGAAATCCTTGGCGCCGTAGGCGGCGGCCGCTTCGTTGTAAAGCGCCGTGACGTCCTGCGCCGAGAGCGACGCGGCGGCAAACAGCGCGATTGCCGATACAAATAACTTTTTCATGTCGTGTGTTTTTCTTTAAAGTTTTTCAGTTCTTTTCTCGCTCCACACGCCCTGCCTGGTCGGACGCGTCGTTCGCAAAAGTATAAAATTTTTCTTTCTCTTCAAATACTACCCGCGCAAAAGGGCGAAAAACGAAGTCATCAGCTCTTCGCACTCCGCGGCGAGAATCCCCCGCGTCACGGAGGTCCTGGGATGGAGGACCGATTCCGAATAACGGCGGTAGCCCCTCTTCGGATCGTCGGCGCCCCACACCACGCGCCCCGTCTGCGCCCACGCGATCGCCCCAGCGCACATGACGCACGGCTCGACCGTCACGTAGAGCGTGCACTCGGGCAGGTACTTGCCCCCGACGGTCGCCGCAGCGGCCGTCAGGGCCTGCATTTCGGCATGCGCCGTGGGGTCCGAAAGCGTCTCGACGAGGTTGTGCCCCCGCCCCACGACCGCCCCGCGCGAGACGACCACCGCCCCGATCGGGACCTCCTCCGCCGCCAGCGCCTTGCGGGCTTCGTTCAGCGCCAGCCGCATGAATTTTTCGTCCATCGACCGCTGCTCCTCCTCCGTTCCGTTCGTCATATCCTCATTTTTTGGTTTTCCGGCGCGTTATTCCCGTTAAAATTGCTAACTTTGCAGGTTGCGAAGACAAAGGTAACGAATCGGAACAAAAATACAAAATACGATACCATGTACAGAACCCATACGTGCGGCTGCCTGAGAGCCTGCAACGTGAACGAAACCGTGACCCTGGCCGGGTGGGTGCAGAAAGTGCGAAACCTCGGCGCCATGACCTTCATCGACCTGCGCGACCGCTACGGGCTGACGCAGATCACGGTCGAGGAGCATTCGGCGGCGGAGGTGCGCGAAGCGGCTTCGCGCGTGGGCCGCGAATGGGTGCTCCGCGTCACGGGACGCGTCGTCGAGCGCGAGGCGAAGAACCCCAAGATGCCCACGGGCGACATCGAAGTGGTCGCCGAGCGGATCGAGGTGCTCAACGAGGCGCAGACCCCGCCCTTCACCATCGAAGAGCAGTCGGACGGCGGCGACGACCTGCGCATGAAATACCGCTACCTCGACCTGCGCCGCCCGCCCCTGCAGCGCAACATGATCCTGCGGCACAAGATGGCGCAGGAGATCCGCCGCTTCCTCGACAGCGAGGGATTCCTCGAAATCGAAACCCCCTATCTGATCAAATCCACGCCTGAAGGGGCGCGCGACTTCGTCGTACCGAGCCGCATGAACCCCAACCAGTTCTACGCCCTGCCGCAGTCGCCGCAGACGCTCAAGCAACTGCTCATGGTGGCCGGCTACGACCGTTATTTCCAGATCGTGCGCTGCTTCCGCGACGAGGACCTGCGCGCCGACCGCCAGCCCGAGTTCACGCAGATCGACTGCGAGATGTCGTTCGTCGAGCAGGAGGACGTGCTCGAAATCTTCGAGCGCTGGGCCAAGCACATGTTCCGCGAGGTGCTGGGCGTCGAGTTCGCCGAGCCGCTGCGCCGCATGCCGTGGATCGAGGCGATGGAGAAGTACGGTTCGGACAAGCCCGACCTGCGCTTCGGCATGGAGTTCGCCGACCTGACGGAGGCTGCGAAAGGGCACGGGTTCCCCGTCTTCGACGAGGCGGAATACGTCGTCGGATTCGCCGCCCCGGGCTGTGCCTCCTACACGCGCAAGCAGATCGACGCCCTCACCGAGTTCGTCAAGCGGCCGCAGGTGGGCGCCAAGGGGCTGGTCTGGATCCGCGTCGAGGCCGACGCCGTGAAGTCGTCGGCGGACAAGTTCTACACGCCCGACGAGGTGCGCGCGCTGGCCGATCGCTGCGGCGCGAAGGCCGGCGACATGGTCTTCATCCTCTGCGGCCGGAAGTTCAGGGCGCTGACGCAGCTCTGCGCCCTGCGCCTCGAGGTGGCCCAGCGGCTCGGACTGCGCGACCCGAAGAAGTTCGCCCCGCTGTGGGTCGTGGACTTCCCCATGTTCGAGTGGGACGACGAGACGCAGCGCTTCTACGCCATGCACCACCCCTTCACCTCGCCCAAGCCCGAAGACGTGCAGTACCTCCGGAGCGACCCGGGACGCGTGCGCGCCAACGCCTACGACTTCGTATGCAACGGCACGGAGCTGGGCGGCGGTTCGATCCGTATCCACGACCAGCAGTTGCAGGCGCAGATCTTCGAGTGCCTGGGCTTCACGCCCGAGGCGGCCGAGGAGCAGTTCGGCTTCCTGATGAACGCCTTCAGATACGGCGCGCCCCCTCACGGCGGCCTGGCCTTCGGCTTCGACCGGCTCTGCTCGCTCTTCGGCGGTTCGGACTCGATACGCGACTACATCGCCTTCCCGAAGAACAACGCCGGCCGCGACGTGATGCTCGACGCTCCCTCGGCCGTCGCGCAGGCGCAGCTCGACGAGCTCTGTCTGGAATTGAGGAATCCGGAGGCATAGAGCCGAAGTCGTCCGACACAGGTCCACCGACCGATTGTGTATGCACCCCTGCCGCAGCTGCGGCAGGGGTGCATACATAAAAACGGCTCGGTTCTCGAGACCTACATGGCGGCGATGAGCGAGCCTATCGCTCCTGCCACAACGATTAAAATAATCAGCGCGATACACGACATTACCAATCCGGCGATCGCCAAACCGCGCGGAACCCGGAAAATGCCCGCGAACGAGAAAATCAGTCCCAACAGCCACAACACCCAGCCCAAACCGGGCATCCAACTGAAAATCAATCCGAGTAAAGCCAACACGAAACCGGCGGTTCCCAGTCCATTGGACCGTTTTCCCTCCGATTGGTTGACGATAACAGTCTGTCCTCCACGATCATAGGGATAACTCCCTTCCTTCTTTTCCATAAATGCAGTCGATTTATCCGCCGCCCGCACCCCGGCAGCAAAAAACAAAAAAGAAAGCGTGGTGCCGAAGCCTATTTCAGAATCGTAGGTCGTAGGATACCCTGCAAGATAAAATAAGCGACAGCTCCCACGCCTATACCCGCGAAATACGGATACGACGCGGCAAGATGTTTGCCTATTCCTCTCTTGCAATGAATTTCCTACGTTCACGATTCGGGAACAGACTTACACTCTCCGTGTTTGTCAGTATGTCCGGCAAATATAGGATTATTTTTTGAAAAATCGCTATCTTTGTTCCCGTAAACCGAAAGCACCATGTCCGCACCCCTTGCCGAACGGCTCCGCCCCCGAACGATCGACGAATACATCGGTCAGGAACACCTCGTGGGACGGAACGGCGTGTTCCGCAAGTTCTTCGAGACGGGCAACGTCCCCTCGTTCATCCTCTGGGGTCCGCCGGGCGTGGGCAAGACCACCCTCGCGCGGATCGTCGCCACGCAGCTCGAACGTCCCTTCTTCACCCTCTCGGCCGTGACGTCGGGCGTGAAGGAGGTGCGCGAAGTGATCGAGTCGGCCCGCAAGAGCCGTTTCTTCGACCAGCGGCCCCCGTTCCTGTTCATCGACGAGATACACCGCTTCAACAAGTCGCAGCAGGACTCGCTGCTGGGGGCCGTCGAACAGGGTGTCGTGACGCTCATCGGCGCGACGACCGAGAACCCGTCGTTCGAGGTGATCTCGCCGCTGCTGAGCCGCTGCCAGGTCTACATTCTCCGCCCGATGGAGGACAAGGACCTGCAAACGCTGCTCGAACGGGCGCTGACCGCCGACGCGGAACTCCGGGAGCGGGAAATCGAGGTCCGGGAGACGGGCGCGCTGTTCCGTTTCTCGGGAGGCGACGCACGCAAGCTGCTCAACATCCTCGACATCGTCACAGGCGCCACCGAGGGCAAGGTCACGATCACCGACCGTTATGTCACGGACTGCCTCCAGCAGAACATCGCCCTCTACGACAAGAACGGCGTGCAGCACTACGACATCATCTCGGCCTTCATCAAGTCGGTCCGGGGCAGCGATCCCAACGCGGCGATCTACTACCTCGCGCGGATGCTCGCCGGAGGCGAAGAGCCGCGCTTCATCGCCCGGCGGCTCGTGATCCTCGCCTCGGAGGACATCGGACTGGCCAATCCCAACGCCCTGCTGCTGGCCAACGCCTGCTTCGACACGGTGCACAAGATCGGCATGCCCGAGGCGCGCATCACGCTGGCCGAGACGACCATCTACCTGGCCACCAGCCCCAAGAGCAACTCGGCCTACGCGGCCATCAACAAGGCCCTCGCGCTCGTGGAGCACGACACGACCAACCGTCCCGTGCCGCTGCACCTGCGCAACGCCCCGACCAAGCTGATGGACAAGGCCGGCTACGGCAAGGGCTACAAATACGCCCACGACTACGCGGGCAACTTCGCCGAACAGGAGTTTCTGCCCGAAAGCCTCGCGGGCACGAAGTTCTACGAACCCAACACCGGAAACGCCGCCGAAGCGAAGATCGCCGAACGGATGGCGCAGTTGTGGAAAGAGAAATACAAATGAAACGCATAGGGATCATCTCCGACACGCACGGCACGTTCGACGACACGCTGCGGGAGTTCCTCCGCGACGTGGACGAAATCTGGCACGCGGGCGACATCGGTTCGCTCGAGGTCTCGGACCGCATCGCAGCCTTCAAGCCCCTGCGGGCCGTGGCCGGAAACATCGACGACGCGCTCACGCGCCGCATCTACTCCGACTTCAACGTCTTCGACTGCGAAGGCGTGCGGGTGCTGATGACCCACATCGGCGGCTACCCCCGCCGCTACGACCCGCGGGCGCTGGCCCGAATCCGCAGCGTGCACCCCAAACTCTTCGTCTCGGGGCACTCCCATATACTCAAGGTCATGTACGATCCGATCTACGACCTGCTGCACATCAACCCCGGCGCAGCGGGCGAATACGGCTTCCACAAGGTCCGCACGGCCGTGCGCCTTACGATCGACGGCGCGCAGATGCGCGACATGGAGGTCGGCGAGTGGTCCCGGCGGTAGGAAGTCCCGCCCCGGGAGGGAAAATCCTTTTCCGCAAAAAGCCGGGAAAATACGCCGAAGCGGCCGTCGCAATGCGCCGGAACGCATTCCGCATACCGTCTCCGGATGCGGCGCCAAACGGTCAGGCGCTATACATATCCGCCCGACAACATCCCGACACGCATTATATAACACTGTATATAAGCAATTTAATCGCACATAAGGACATGCACGATCCGGAGAGAATCCGGCTTCAGCCCGGCTACGGGACAATCCGCAAAGGCTACGCACCAAACAAATACGTCCATATAATATTCACATAAGCCCCCGCGTTAGTCTGTCGAAACCAAAAAGACGACGCAACGATGCAACTGAAAATTTCGAAAACGCTCGAGGGGCTTATCGCCCGTTCGGCATTCAACACGACGAAGGCGGGCATCACCCACTCGCTCAAGGATTTTCTCGCGCTGGAGCTGCTCCGCGAGGAGGGCTCGCTCGCCTTTCAGCTTTTGTCAGCACGGCTCCGCGACTGGGAGCTTTACCAGATACGTCTGCGCATCGAGCGCGAAGTCGCCTCCGCCAAGGCGAAGGCGGACGACCGCTCGTCCGAGGAGTTCTACCGCAACTTCTCCGCCGAACTGCTCGCCACGTCGGACGCTCCGCGGAGCGTCACGACGGGTCACGCCCTGCTGTCCATCGCCGGCGACCGCACGACGGCCACCGCGCGCGTACTGGAAATGTACGGCATCACGCCGGAGACGATCGCCGAGGAGCTGCGCAAATTCGCCGCAGGCGGCGACTTCCGCACGGAGATCGAGGTGCACCGCCTCGACTTCAACGAGGAAAACCGCCCCGCCGAACAGCGCTCCGCCGCGCATCCGCTCGACAAGTTCGGCGTGAACCTCACGCGGTTGGCCCGCGAAGGGCGCATCGACCCGGTCATCGGACGCGACCGGGAGATCGAGCGCGTGGTGCAGATTCTCTCGCGCCGCAAGAAGAACAACCCCATCCTGATCGGCGAGGCGGGCGTGGGCAAGAGCGCCATCGTCGAGGGGCTGGCGCTGCGCATCGCGCGGGGCGAAGTGCCCTACACCATCGCCGGGAAAACGCTCTTCTCGCTCGACGTCTCGTCGCTCGTGGCGGGCACGAAGTTCCGCGGCGAGTTCGAGGAGCGGATGCAGCAACTGCTCGACGGGCTGCGCCGGGCGCAGGACACGATCGTGTTCATCGACGAGATCCACACCATCGTGGGCGCAGGCTCCACGCAGGGGAGCCTCGACACGGCCAACATCCTCAAGCCGGCCCTCGCCCGGGGCGAGTTGCAGACCATCGGCGCCACGACGCTCGACGAATACCGCGAGAACATCGAGACCGACGCCGCGCTCGAACGCCGCTTCCAGAAGGTGCTCGTCGAGCCGACGACGCCCGAGGTGACGCTCCAGATTCTGCGCAACATCGCTCCCGGCTACGAACGGCACCACAAGGTGCGCTACTCCGACGAGGCCCTGCGCGCCTGCGTGACGCTCACCGGACGCTACGTCGCCGACCGCTACTTTCCCGACAAGGCGATCGACGTGCTGGACGAGGCCGGATCGCGCGCGCACCTGCGCTCGGCCCGGGAGCCGGATTCGCTCCGCTCGATGGAGGCCGAACTCGACGAGGTCCGCCGCGAACGGCGCGAAGCGGTCGAAACGCTGGTTTACGAAAAGGCCGCCGCGGCGCGGATGCGCGAGCTCGCGCTCCGTTCCAAGCTGGACGAGCGCCGCGCCGAATGGCGGCACGCGCTCGAACACAACCCCGTGCAGATCACCGAGGAAGACATCCGGCAGGTGCTGACCGACATGACGGGCATTCCGGCCGAACGCATCTCGGACGGGGAGGCCAACCGCCTGCGGAACCTCGGCGACTACCTCGCACGGCGCGTGGTGGGCCAGCAGGAGGCCGTGGAGAAGATCGCGCGCACGATCCGCCGCTCGCGCACCGGGCTCAAGGACGAGAACCGCCCGATCGGCGTCTTCCTCTTCGTCGGCCCGACGGGCGTGGGCAAGACGCTGCTGGCCAAGGAGGTTTCGAAGTGGCTCTTCGACGAGCAGCGCGGCCTGATCCGGATCGACATGTCCGAATACGGCGAGAAACACAACGTCTCGCGCCTGATCGGATCGCCGCCGGGGTATGTCGGATACGGCGAGGGCGGCCAGCTCACGGAGGCCGTGCGGCGCCGGCCCTACTCGGTGGTGCTCTTCGACGAGATCGAGAAGGCGCATCCCGAGGTCTTCAACACGATGCTGCAAATTTTCGACGAGGGACACCTCACCGACGGCGCGGGCCGGAGGGTCGATTTCCGCAACACGATCCTCATCATGACCTCCAACGTCGGCTCGCGCGCCGCCGTGCGGCGATCCGCGCAGGTGGGTTACAGCACCCCCTCGAAAAGCTCCTGCACCGCCGCCGCGCCGCAGGGCGAGTACCGCAAGGCGCTGGAAAGCGTCTTCGCGCCAGAGTTCCTCAACCGCATCGACGAGATCGTCGTCTTCCGCACGCTCGACGAGGGCGACGTGGAACGGATCGTCGAGCTGGAGCTCGAAGGGCTTTTCGCCCGCACCTGCCGGCTGGGTTACAAGGTCAAGATCACCGACGGCGCCAAGCGACGCCTGGCGGCGATGGGCTACGAACCGCGCTACGGCGTGCGGTCGCTCAAACGGACGCTGACGGACAACGTCGAGGAGCCGCTCTCGTCGCTCATCCTCGACGGCAAGCTCCGCATGGGCGACACGGTGGTCGTCGAGTCGGACAAGGCCCGCGGCGTGAGGCTGCGCGTCGCCTGACGGAGCGCACGGCGGCAGCCGGCCCCGTTCCGAGCAGACAGTCCCGACGGGCTGTCTGCTCTTTTGCGTCCGGAAGGTGTCCCGAAAGCATTTTTCTCCGCCCCTTTCGGCTCCGCATGAGGTTATTCGGGCCAAAATTCGTACCTTTGCCGCCCCGAACCGAATCGCAACCGAAACATATTATGTACAGATTTTCGCTATACAGGGAGCAGTACCGGCAAAACCTGCGGCTGGCGCTGCCGATCGTGCTGACGCAGGTGGGACAGATTCTCACGCAGGTGGCCGACAACCTCATGGTCGGCCGCTACGGAGGCGACGACCCCACGCCGCTGGCCGCCGTGTCGTTCGGCGGCGCCGTGTTCTTCATCCTCTTCGTCGCCGCCATCGGCATGGCGCTGGGCCTCACGCCCCTCGTGGGGGAGCTTTACGCCCAGAAGGACCGGATCCGCTCGGCCGCCCTGCTCCAGAACGGCATCCTCTTCTACACGCTGCTGGGACTGATCATGGCCGGCGTGCAGTATGCCGTCATCCCGCTGATGTACCACCTCAAACAACCCGTCGAGGTGGTCGAAATGGCCATTCCCTACTACCGGATGCTCGTCTTCAGCATGCCTTTCATGATGCTGTTCTTCTCCTTCAAGCAATTTCTCGAGGGCGTCGGCAACACGAAGGTCGAAATGGTCGTGACGATCCTGGCCAACCTGGCGAACATCGGCTTCAACTCGGTCTTCATCTACGGACGTTTCGGTCTTCCGGAGATGGGCGCCGAGGGCGCCGGACTGGGCACGCTGCTCTCGCGCGTGCTGGCCGCCGCCCTGATCATCGGCTACTTCTGCCGCCACAGGGGCTACCGCCGCTACCTCGACGGATTCTCGCACCGCGTGCTCTCGGCCGAGGTCGTGCGGCGGCTCGTGCACATGGGCCTGCCGATCGCCATGCAGATGTTCCTCGAATCCTCTGCCTTCGTCGGCACGGGAATCATGATGGGCTGGTTCGGCAAGATCGCCATGAGCGCCAACCAGATCGCCATCACGCTGGGCAACTGCGCCTTCATGATCGTCATGTCGATCGGCGCGGCGACGACCATCCGCGTCTCGCACTGCTACGGCGCACGCAACGTCGGCGAACTGACGCTGGCGGCCAAAGCCTCCTATCACCTCGTGCTGGCATGGAACGCCCTCGCGGCGCTGGTGTTCATCTCGCTGCGCCACCTCATCCCGACCTTCTTCACCACGAACGCCGAGGTCATCGCCACGACCTCCTCGCTGCTCGTCTTCGCCGCCCTCTATCAGCTCTCGGACGGCATCCAGAACGTCTCGGTGGGCGTGCTGCGCGGCATCCAGGACGTGAAGGTCATCATGCCCATCGCGCTGGTCTCCTACTGGCTGCTCAACCTCCCGGTGGGCTACCTGCTCGGCTTCACGCTCGGCATGGGCCCCACGGGACTTTATCTGGGCTTCGCCGTGGGGCTGTCGTCGGCCGCCGTGCTGCTCATCCGCCGCATCCGCCGCAGCGTCCGGAAACTCCGTGCGGGCAATTGAAATTTTTTTCGTATCTTTACGCAAATTATGCCTACGATGGATACCGAAAAACCGCATAACAACAGATTCAAACCCGAAATAGGCCGCGGCTGCGCCTTCTGCGACTGCGGCTCCGAAGTCGAAGCGAAGCCCTGCGACGGCTGCTTCAAACTCCACGAGACGGCGTGGCTCGAGGAGTACCCCGTCAATGTCCCGAGCGACATCGTCGAGGTGCGCTTCAAGAACACCCGCCGCTCGTTCTACCAGAATGTCAACAACCTGCCGCTCAGACGGGGCGACATCGTGGCCGTGGAGGCTTCGCCCGGCCACGACATCGGCATCGTCTCGCTCACGGGCGACTTGGTCGCGCGGCAGATGCGCCGCACGGGCTTCAACCCCTACAACGGCGAGTTCAGGAAGATCTACCGCAAGGCCAAGCCCTACGACATCGAACGCTGGCAGGAGGCCATCGCCCTCGAACACGAGACGATGATCGCCTCGCGGCAGATCGCCGCCGACATGGGACTGAACATGAAGATCGGCGACGTGGAGTACCAGGGCGACAAGATCAAGGCCATCTTCTACTATATCGCCGACGAGCGCGTGGACTTCCGCGAGCTGATCAAGGTCTTCGCCGAGCGGTTCCACATACGGATCGAGATGAAGCAGATCGGCGCACGGCAGGAGGCGGGCCGCATCGGCGGGCTCGGCGCCTGCGGCCGCGAGCTATGCTGCGCCTCGTGGATGTCGAGCTTCTCGAGCGTCACGACGGGCGCCGCGCGCGTGCAGGACATTTCGCTCAACCCGCAGAAGCTGGCCGGACAGTGCTCGAAACTCAAGTGCTGCATGATGTACGAATACGACGCCTATGTGGACGCCCGCAAGGAGTTCCCGCGCCTGCGCGAACCCCTGCAGACGATCGACGGCGAGTGGTTCCTCGTCAAGAGCGACGTGCTGGCCGGCACGATGACCTTCTCCTCGTCGAAGGAGGCGATGGTCAATGCCACGACGCTTCCCGTCTCCCGCGTCAGGGAGATTCTCGCCTTGAACCGTCAGGGCAAGAAGCCCGACCGGCTGCAACACGCCGACTCGCTGCGCGACGAGCCCGAGGAGCCGACCTACCGCGCCGAGGAGGACAGCATCACCCGTTTCGACCAGGCCAAACGCCGCAAACGGGGCGGACGCAACCGCGGCCGCGGCGAGAAGACGTCCCAGGGCGAAACGCAGAGCGCCGCTCCGCAGCAGCAGCGCCGCGACGGCGGCGAAAACGCCGGAGAGCGCAGCGACCGCAGCCGTCCCGCACGCGAAGGGGGTCGCGGGGAGCGCCGCAGCCGCCGAGGAGAGCGTCCGCGCAACGGCGAGGAGCGTCCGAACGACGACGCCGGAAACACCCGGCGCAGCGAAGGCCGCGAGCCGAAGGCTGCCGACCGCGACGACAACCGCGCACAGCGCACCGAATCCCGCACGAACGACGCCCCGCGCGATCGGGGCGAGGGCAACCGCTCCCGCCACAACCGCAACCGGCGGCGCGGCGGAGGCAATGCGCCGGGCGGGAGCGGCGGCAATCCGGACGGGGGACGCTCCGGAAAGGGCGACGCCCCGGCCGGCGGAGGAGGCAATAACGGCGGCGGGCGCGACAATGGCGGCGGCACACCGGGCGGCAACGGTCCGGTATCCGGAGGCAACGGCAACAACGGCGGCACGCCGCCGCAGAACGCATAACACCCGCAGGCCGTGAAACGCATCGTCCGGCGTATCGCTTCTCCGGCGGCTGCGATTGCGGCGGTCGCTGCGGCCGGAGGCTGCACGCAGCCCTTCCGGTCGAACGCCGCGGACACCGATCCGGTCTCGTGGAAGGACCCGGCCGGAATCGTGCTGGCGAACGCCGACACGACGTCGTTGCGCGACCTGACCCTATTCCTGCGCTGCAACGACCGCTTCGGCGAGGATACGCTGACACTGCGCATCGCCACGACGACACCCGATTCGCTGCGCTTCGAGGAGTTTTTCCGCATAACGTCTCCGCGCACGAACGGTCCGGCAGCCATCGCCCGCGAAATCGCCGTACCCTACCGCCGCCGCGTCCGTTTCGCACGGGAGGGCGACTACCGCATGACGATCGCACCGACACGGCCCGTGCGCGGTATCGAAGCCGTCGGGATCGGAACCTCCGACAGCCAATGACAGAATTTCAACCCCGGTCCGCCCGGCAAGGCGGCAGATTCATCCGGTTATGGGAAAAGACAAACTCCGCAAATTCCGCGAAAACCTGACTTTCGACTGTTTCGTACAACCCGAATTCGACGAGGTGTTCCGCCGCGACCACCCGCTCAAGGGACATTGGCACGACTCGTTCTTCCGCAACGACAACCCGATCGTCCTGGAGCTGGGCTGCGGCAAGGGCGAATACACCGTGGCGCTGGCCGAACGCGACCCGTCGCGCAACTACATAGGCATCGACATCAAGGGCGCCCGCATGTGGCGCGGAGCCAAGACCGCGACCGAACGGGGTATGCGGAACGTGGGATTCCTGCGCACGCGCATCGAGTTCATCAACGGGCTCTTCGGCGAAGGGGAGGTCTCGGAGATCTGGATCACCTTCCCCGATCCGCAGCTCAAAACGCGCCGCGCCAAGAAGCGGCTCACCTCGCCGCTCTTCCTCGAATACTACGCCCGCCTGCTCCGGGCCGACGGGACGATCCACCTCAAAACCGACTCCAAGCACCTCTACGCCTACACGAACGAGGTCATCCGCCGCTTCGGTCTGCCCTGCGCGGTCTCGAACCCCGACATCTACGGCTCGGGGTATGCCGACGAGGTGCTTTCGGTGAAAACGGCCTACGAACAGTTGTTCCTCGGCATGGGGCTGCCGATCACCTACACGCGCTTTTCGCTCGGCGGTCGGCGCGAATTCCCCTGGTTCGACTGGGAGGAGGACGAAAAGCCGGAGAAGGACAACGAAGCCGAACGCGGAAACCGCTGACCCGGAACAAAAACGCCGTTTCCGATCTCCGGCCGGCCGCCATGCAGCCGGATTCCCCGTCCGGGGCGGAACCCGTCCGCCTCGCCGATCTTGCCCGACACGATCGAGAAGGTCGCCGCCGGATCCGGAACGCGCTGACGGCAAGTCCTCCAAACGGCGAATCGGCGCCGCCCTGGAACGGGCGGCGCCGATTCGCATTCCGACAGACATGTCCGCCGCTTCGGACTACTCCAGACCGAGCAGCTCCATGATCCGGCGGGCCAGTTCCGTGTTGTCCATCACGCCGCGGATGGCATCGGCTCCCGCACCGTAGAGATAGACCGGCACGAGCGTTCCGGTATGTCCCTTCGTCGAGAAGCGGTAGTCGATGCCGCTCTCCGCACGGGTGAAATCGGCATTGCCGCTGGGAATCGTCAGACCGCCCGTCTCGTGGTCGGCCGTCACGACGACCAGCGTTCCGGGCGTGCGGTCGGCGAAGTCCATCGCCGCGGCCACCGTCCGGTCGAAATCGCGCATCTCGGCCAGCAGCCGTTCGGCGTCGTTGCCGTGGCATGCGCCGTCGATCAGCGAACCTTCGATCATCAGCAGGAATCCCCCGCCGCGCTCGCCGGCAATCCCTTCGAGCAATTCCATCGCCTTGCGTGACGCGCGCGGCAGGAAATCGCCCCGCTCGGAGACCGCGAATCCGTCGAGCTCCTTCTCGTCCACGACGCAAAGCAACCGCCCCGACGAGACCTCCTCGGCCTCGTCGAGCGACTGCACGACCCGGTATCCGCGCCGGGCGAACGCCTCGGCATAGGTTCCGCCCTCGTCGCAGGGCTTTTGCAGATTCCGCCAGCCGCCGCCCAGCATCACGTCGATCCCCGACGAAAGCATGTCGCGCGTGATGGCCTCCGTCTCCCCGCGGTTTCCGACATGCGCGTAGAACGCCGCGGGTGTCGCATGCTGAAGGTAGGTCACCACGGCCAGACCCGTGGCCATATCCCGCTCCGCGGCGCGCTCCATCATCGAATGCAGCGCATTCCCTTCGGAATCGAGCCCCAGCACGCTGTTGTTCGTCTTCCCGCCCGTCGCCAGCGCCGTACCGGCCGCCGCCGAATCGGTGACGCGGTTGTTGGCCGAGTAGGTCGAGATGAGCGCCACGCCCTCGGCCCGGTCGAAGGCCGTGGGTTCATAGCCGTTTTCGATCTTGAGCATCGACACCTGCGCCAGCCCCATGCCGTCGCCGATCAGATAAATCACATTGCGCACGCCTTCCGCGGAGGTCTGCGCCGCCAGGCTCCCCGCCGAAAGCAGAAAAGCCGCCAGAAAAAGTATCGTTTTCTTCATAACGGAAACAAAGTTAGCGATATTGAGCGAACTTTTTACTACATTTACGCAACTTTAACCGCATCGTAACTCCTATGGATGTAAAGATCGCACCCGACTGGAAAGAGCTGCTGGCTCCCGAATTCGAGAAACCCTATTTCGTCGCCCTGACCGATTTCGTCCGGCAGGAATACGCCACGCGACGCATCTACCCGCGCGGCAACAACATCTTCCGGGCTTTCGACAAATGCCCGTTCGACCGTCTGAAGGTGGTCATCATCGGGCAGGACCCCTACCACGGCCCCGGGCAGGCCAACGGCCTCTGCTTCTCGGTGGCGGACGGCATTCCCTTCCCGCCGTCGCTGCAAAATATCTTCAAGGAGGTCTCCGACGACACCGGAACGCCCGTCCCCGCCTCGGGCAACCTCGACCGCTGGGCCGAGCAGGGCGTGCTGCTGCTGAACTCCGTGCTGACGGTCCGCGCCCACGAGGCGGCCTCGCACGCAGGCCGCGGCTGGGAGACCTTCACCGACGCCGTGGTCCGCGCCATCGCCGAACGCAAGGAGGGCATCGTCTATATGCTCTGGGGCAGTTACGCCCAGCGCAAGGGCGCCATCGCCGACCCGCAGCGCAACCTCATCCTCAAGGCCGTGCACCCCTCGCCGCTCTCGGTTTACCGGGGATTCTTCGGCTGCCGCCACTTCTCGCGCGCCAACGACTACCTGCGCTCGGCGGGCAAGGAGCCGATCGTCTGGTAGCCCGCTCCGCGACAGGCCGTCCCGCGAAGGGATGCCGCCCGCCGTGCGGTCCGATTCCGGAAACAGCGTCCCGGCGTTTCCGCACCTTCCGACGCCCCCGCATCCGCTCTCCGCGATGCGGGGGCATCGCACAAAGACGGTATCGGTCCCGCCGCAAAAATCCCGGAATCTCGGTATTGCCCGACTTGCGGAAATGCCGTTTCTTTGCATAAAACCAAAAACACATCAGAGACTATGACCGGAATTTTTTACGGCAGCACGACCGGATCGACCGAGGCCGTCGCACAGGACATCGCCAAACAGCTCGGCATCGCGGATGCCGACGTACACAACGTGGCCGACGCTTCGGCCGACGAAACCGACAAATACGACCTGCTGGTCCTCGGCTCCCCGACCTGGGGCAACGGCGACCTGCAGGACGACTGGTACGGGTTCCTCGACCGGCTGAAGACCCGCGACCTGACCGGCAGGAAGGTCGCCCTGTTCGGCTGCGGCGACAGCGGCTCCTACCCCGACACCTTCTGCGACGCCGTAGGGCTGCTCTACGAGGAGCTGCAACCGACCGGATGCATTTTCGTCGGCTCCTACGAACCCGCGGGATACGACGTCACGGACTCGCTCGTCTGCGCCGACGGCAGGTTCGTAGGGCTGGCCATCGACGAAAGCGCCCCGGACAAGACCGAAGAACGCGTCGCGGCATGGTGCCGGCTGCTCAGAACCGAAGAATAGCCATGAGCGCCGAAGAGTTCCACCGCTACGACTCGATGAAGCTGTTCCTGCACCAGATCTACGAGTTCCGGAAGGGCGTGCGCAACCTCGTGCTCTGCACCATGTGCCGCACGTGCGCCTCGCTGCTCGCCGAACGGCTCGAACGTCAGGGCATCGGCTACCTCATTCAGGAGGTGGCGGGCAGCAAGGTGAACCTCTATTTCGGCAACCGCCGCTGCCTCGATGCCGTAGCGACATTCATCCACAAACCGCTCAACCGGCTCTCGCCCGAGGAGGATTTCATGCTCGGCACCATGCTCGGCTACGACATCGCGGGACAGTGCGAACGCTACTGCAAGCGTCTCCGGGAACAGGCATAGGAATCCGGGTATCCGGACACAAGTCCCGGATGCGGACATACATACGCCCCGCCGCGAGGAACGCTCCGTCCGCCGGAGCCTCTCCCGCACGACGAAACGGCCCCGGAGCGAATCGCTCCGGGGCCGTTTTCTCGCTCCGATCCGGGGTTATCCCAGATAGGACTTCAGGAGCTTCGACCGCGACGAATGACGCAGGCGGCGGATCGCCTTCTCCTTGATCTGACGCACGCGCTCGCGCGTGAGGTCGAACTTCTCGCCGATCTCCTCGAGGGTCATCTCCGAGCAGCCGATGCCGAAGAAATACTTGATGATGTCGCGCTCGCGCTCGGTGAGCGTCTCCAGCGCGCGGTCCACCTCCGTCGAAAGCGACTCGTTAATCAGCCCGCGGTCCGCATTGGGCGAATCGGGATTCACCAGCACGTCGAGCAGCGAGTTGTCCTCGCCGTCGGCGAACGGGGCATCTACCGAGACATGGCGGCCGGCGACACGCAGCGTGTCGGTCACCTTCTCCTTCGGAAGCTCCAGCTCCGAGGCCAGCTCCTCGGGCGACGGCGTGCGCTCGTGCTCCTGCTCGAAGCGGGCGAACGCCTTGTTGATCTTGTTGAGCGAGCCGACCTGGTTCAGCGGCAGACGCACGATGCGCGACTGCTCGGCCAGAGCCTGGAGAATCGACTGGCGGATCCACCACACGGCGTAGGAAATGAACTTGAAACCGCGGGTTTCGTCGAACTTCTCGGCGGCCTTGATAAGCCCCAGGTTCCCCTCGTTGATGAGGTCCGGAAGGCTCAGGCCCTGATTCTGGTATTGTTTGGCGACGGAGACCACGAACCGCAGGTTCGCCTTGGTGAGTTTCTCCAGCGCCTCCTGGTCTCCTTTCTTGATCCGTTGGGCGAGTTCCACCTCCTCCTCGACCGTGATGAGCTCCTCCTTGCCGATCTCCTGCAAGTACTTGTCCAGCGACGCGCTCTCGCGGTTGGTGATGGATTTCGTGATTTTTAACTGACGCATCTTCTTATCTGTACTCCAAAAAAGTTAATCTTCCGCATGAAAAACCCGCCCGGACCGCCGCCGGCTACTCCACAAGCATATAGCTTGCCGAGCGGCCGTTGGGATAGATGCCGTCGATCGAGCGGATCTTCTCGGTCATGCGCTCCATGTCCGAGAGCGAGTAAACCGGCGCGTCGTTGATGTGCGTAATCACGAATCCCTGCTTGACACGGGCACGGGAGAGGATTCCGCCCTGCTTGACGCCGACCACCTGCACGCCGCCCCGAATGTCGAGCTCGCGGCAGAGTTTCGTGCCCGCGTCGGCGAATTTGCCGCCCAAAGCCTCGACCACATCGACGTCCTCCTTGGTGATCAGTTCCGTTTTACCTGCCTTATTACGCAAAGTGACGTCGATTTGTTTCACGTCGCCGTCTCTTTTTACCGACAATTTCACCTTGTCGTTGGGACGGTGGCGTGCGATCTGCTCTTGTAGCGTCGCGGCATCGTTGATTTTCAGACCGTCGATCTCCACGATCACGTCGCCCTTGCGGATGCCCGCCTCCGAAGCCGAGCCGCCCTCGGTCACGCCGGCCACATAGACGCCGCCGATCTCCTTGATGCCGAGTTCCTCGCCCTCGCTGTCGATGAAGTCCTGATCCACGGGACGGAACATGATGCCCAGCATGGCGCGCTGCACGACGCCGTACTCCTTCAGATCGACCACTACCTTGCGCACGATCGACTCCGGAATGGCGAACGAATAGCCGATGTAACTGCCTGTCTGCGATTTGATGAGCGTATTGATGCCCACCAGCTCGCCGTGCGTGTTCACCAACGCGCCGCCCGAGTTGCCGGGATTCACCGCGGCATCGGTCTGGATGAACGACTCGATGCGGAAATCGTTGGGAATGGCCCCCAGATTACGCGCCTTGGCGCTCACGATGCCGGCCGTGATGGTCGATTGCAGATCGAAGGGCGAACCGATGGCCAGCACCCACTCGCCCAGCCTCAGCGCATCGGACGAACCGAACGGCAGCGTCGGCAGGTCGTCGGCGTCGATCTTCAGCAGCGCCACGTCCGTCGCCGAATCCGTGCCGACGAGCCTGGCGTCGAACGTCCGCCCGTCGTTGAGCTTCACGCGCAGCTTCGAGGCGCCGTCCACCACGTGGTTGTTCGTCACCACATAGCCGTCCTTCGAAATGATGACGCCCGAGCCTCCGGCCCGCTGTTCGCGGTAACGCGGCCGTCCGTCGCCGTAACCGTAGTCCTGCGGAATGCCGAAGAACTCGAGGAACGGGTCGTAGCCGCGGCGCTGCGGCATCTCAACCTGCTGGATGGCCTCGATATTGACCACGGCCTTCACCGCGTTCTCGGCGGCATACGTCAGGTCGGGATACTTGTCGCTCTGGTACGACGTGAAATGCGTGCCCAGCGCCGGGGTACGCTCCACTTCGCGTTCGATATACTTCACCTCGCCGCCGCGCCCGCCGCTCACGGCCCAGGCCGTCACGCCGCCCGCCGCAGCCGCGACGGCGATAGCTCCCAAAAACAAAAATGCCTTTTTCATAATGAATCGAAATGTTTAGGTTCTAATTATCATTCGGAGGCAACTTCATCCATAAGCGAATCGTTTTTCAAGCCGGGTTTGCAGGACAAACGCACCCGCCCGGCCGGTTAGTATGTCCGTCCGGCACAAAAATCGGGGCATCCCCGACGGACGCCCCGATTCCATTGCCTTACAGACCGTTACAGGCCGAACTCTTTTTTGATGGCATCCACCGCGTCGAGTTTCTCCCAGCCGAAGTACTCGATCTCGCGCTCGGTCTCCGCACCGTTCTCCCAGACCTTCTCCACCCGTTTGTAGGGACGGTTTCCGAAGTGTCCGTAGGAGGCCGTGGCCTCGAAGATCGGGTTTTTCAGCCCGAACCGCTTCACGATGGCCGCCGGACGCAGGTCGAAGAGCCGGCCGACGCGGCGCGCGATCTCGCCGTCGGTCATCCCCGCGATGGCCGCCGGGCGCTCCGAACGGTAGGTATCGACATAGACCGAGAGCGGCTCGGCGATGCCGATGGCGTAGGAAAGTTCCACGAGCACCTCGTCGGCGACGCCCGCCGCCACGAGGTTCTTGGCGATATGCCGCGCGGCGTAGGCCGCCGAACGGTCCACCTTCGAGGAATCCTTGCCCGAGAAGGCGCCGCCGCCGTGCGCGCCCCGGCCGCCGTAGGTATCGACGATGATCTTGCGGCCCGTGAGGCCCGTATCGCCGTGAGGGCCGCCGATGACGAACTTGCCCGTGGGATTCACGTGCAGGATGTAGTCGCCCGTCAGCAGCTCGGAGAGCTTGTCGCCGGCCCGCTCCAGACGCGCCTTGACGCGCGGAATGAGGATCGTGCGCACGTCCTCGCGGATCGTCTCCTGCATCCTGCGCTCGGCCTCCTTCTCCGTGAGGCCCCCGCCCGGAAGGATGAACTCGTCGTGCTGCGTCGAGACGACGATCGTATGCACGCGCAGCGGCTTGCGCGTCCGCTCGTCGTATTCGATGGTCACCTGCGACTTCGAGTCGGGCCGCAGGTAACGCATCACCTCGCCCTCGCGGCGGATCGCCGCCAGCTCCTTGAGAATGACATGCGAGAGGATCAGCGTCGCGGGCATCATCTCGCGCGTCTCGTTGCAGGCGTAACCGAACATGATCCCCTGGTCGCCGGCCCCCTGCTCCTCCTCGGCCTCGCGCACGACGCCCCGGTTGATGTCGGGCGACTGCTCGTGAATGGCAGACACCACGCCGCACGAGTTGCCGTCGAAGCGGTACTCGCCCTTCGTGTAGCCGATGCGGTTGATGACGCGACGCGCCACGCCCTGCACGTCCACGTACGCCTCCGAGCGCACCTCGCCCGCCACGACCACCAGTCCCGTGGTGCAGAGCGTCTCGCACGCCACCTTCGAATTGGCGTCGTGACGCAGGAATTCGTCCAGGATGGCGTCGGAAATCTGATCGGAGACTTTATCGGGATGCCCCTCGGACACCGATTCCGATGTAAACAAAAAGCCCATTGTTATCCGTTTTTTAGGGTTAAACGTATAAAATGGGAAAAATTGGCTGTTGGAATAAAAAACGTGCTGTTTTAGCGATTTTTTATTGTGGTTGCAAGCAGTCCAAATCTTTCCACATTCCCCCGCCCGACAGACGGGAGGACAAAGGTAAGAAGTTTTTTCATATTGTACACACTTTTCACATTTTTTTCGCATTTAATTTTTTCCTCCTTACAAATAAATTATCTTTGTTTCTATAATGATACAGCAAGCTTATCCGAAAAAATTTTACATAACGATTTTGCCATAATTTATTGAAGATAAAAAAATTGCACATGAATCAACTAATTCCAAATTTTATGAACAAGTCACTGAAAAGAGTACTAGTTGCAGTACTCGTATTATCAACAACTTGTGCATTTGCACAACAGGAGGTGAAGGGCCGAGAGAACCGTGATGCCAACAACAAAATCGTACGCGGTCCCTACCTCACCAACCGCTTCTTCGACAACATCTTCATCGGCGTAGCCGGTGGAGTAAACGTCTATCATGGCGAAAACGACAGCTATGGTTCGTTCGGAAAACGACTGGCTCCGGCTCTCGATATCAATGTCGGCAAATGGTTCACACCCTCGGTCGGAGCCCGTGTCGGATACTCGGGCATCAATGCCAAGGGCTGGACTACAGGTCAAACCCTATACGCCAAAGACCTCTTCGAGAAGAACGTCTACAATGAGAAGTTCGGGGTATCATACCTCCACGCCGATTTCATGTGGAACATTTCCAATGCCATAAGCGGCTATCGGGAAGACCGGACCTGGAATTTCGTACCCTTCGTGGGAACCGGATGGGCTCGTTCATACGGAAACGACGCCTACAACAACGAATTTGCCATGAGCATCGGTCTGTTGAACAACATCCGGCTCTGCAACGTGGTGGACCTGACACTCGAAGCGCGCCACATGTTTGTCAGCCAGAATTTCGACGGCGTGATCCGCGGCTCCAAAGGCGAAGGCATGACTTCGGTAACTGTCGGACTTACGTTCAAACTCAACCGCCGCAATTTCAAACGGGCTCCGAAAGAGGTCGTTCCGGATTACACGCCATATATCGACCGGATCAACACCCTCGAGAACACCCTCCAGGACAAAGAGGATCAGATCAAAGATCTCAACGATCAACTGGCAGCTGCCCGCAAGCAAAAGCCGGCTCCCGTTACCAAGGTCGAGAGCGCATCCATGGCCATTTTCTTCCAGATCGGCAAGGCGGACCTGACGGACAAGGAAATGATTAACCTCGGATATATGGCTGAAATCATCAAGAAGTCACCCGAAAAGACATTCAAGGTTATCGGATCCGCAGACAAGTCCACCGGTTCGGCCAAGCGCAACCAGCAGTTGAGTGAAATGCGCGCAGAAGCTGTATGCAACGCACTGGTAGAGAAATACGGAGTCAATAAGAAACAGCTCCAGGTCGTGGCAAACGGTAGCAACAACGAACCGTTCGACAAACCAGTTCTCAATCGCGTAACCATCGTCGAATAGTTCCCGAATCCATACGACAGGAAACCCGGAAGAATACTTCCGGGTTTCTTTCATACGATAATCGGGTCTTGGTCGCCCGATCAACATGAAAAACGGGCCGGTGCAGGAGATCTTGTACCGGCCCGTTTTTCATATCATACCGAGATTTCGCTCAAAGAACTGGTCAGCTTACCGCCCCAGCATCTTCTTCACTTCGGCCGCCACGGTCTCGCCGTTGTAACCGAACTTCTCGTCGAGGACCTTGAAGGGGGCCGAATAACCGAAATGGTTCAGACCGTGGATCGTCCCCGCATCGCCCACGAGGCCCCGCAGGTTCACCTCGAGCCCCGACGTCATGCCGTAACGCGGCAGTCCCGCAGGCAGCACGCTCTCCTGGTAGGATTTGGGCTGGTCGCGGAAAAGCCCCTCGCTCGGAACGCTCACCACACGCACGGGGATTCCTTCCGCCGCGAGCAGCCCGGCGCCCTCGGCGAGCGTCGAGACCTCCGAACCCGACGCGATGAGCACGGCGGCGGGCTTGGCGGCGTCCATCACCACGTATCCGCCCTTGGCTATCTGCGCGGCCTCCTCGCGGCGGCTCGTGGCGAGCGTCTTCAGGCTCCGGATATTCTGACGCGACAGCACGAGCGCCACGGGACGCTGCTCCTCGAGCGCGAGCTTCCACGCCATGACGGTCTCGTCGCCGTCGGCCGGACGCAGCACGAGCATCGACCGCTCGCCGCGGTGGTTGCGCACGTGTTCCATCAGCCGGATCTGCGCCTCCTGCTCGACGGGCTGGTGCGTCGGGCCGTCCTCGCCCACGCGGAACGAGTCGTGCGACCAGACGTAGATGACATGCAGGCGCATCAGCGCCGAGAGGCGGACGGCCGGCTTCATGTAGTCCGAGAAGACGAAGAACGTGCCGCACACCGGAATCACGCCGCCGTGCAGCGCCATGCCGTTCATCACGCACGCCATCGTCAGCTCCGAAACGCCGGCCTGGAAGAACTGCCCCGAGAAATCGCCCTTCACGAAGGCCCGGGTCTTCTTGAGGAACCCGTCCGTCTTGTCCGAATTGGACAGGTCGGCCGACGAGACGATCATGTTCCCTACCTTCTCGGCGTAAACGCCCAGCACCGCGGCCGAAGCCGCGCGCGTCGCCACGTCGGGCTTCACCTCGATCGTCTTGTAGTCGATCTCGGGAAGCTCGCCCGAGAAGAACCGGTCCATCCTGCGCGCCAGCTCCTTATGCTCCGCGCGCCACGACTTCTCGACGGCGGCCTGCTGCGCGGCCCAAGCCCGCAGCGCCTCGCGCCGCTCGGCGAACACCTCGCGGCTCTCGTCGAAGACGGCGAACGGATGTTCGGGATCGCCCCCCAGATTGCGGATCGTGGCCCCGATGTCCGCCCCGGCGGCCGTGAGCGGCTGGCCGTGCGTCGAGACCTTGTCCTCGAAGCTCTCTCCGGCGGGCCCCCGGGCCCCCTTGCCCATCACCGTCCGGCCGATGATGAGCGTCGGCCGCTCCGTCTCGCTCTCGGCGGCGACCAGCGCCTCGCGGATCGCGTTGATGTTGTTGCCGTCGATCGAGAGCACGTTCCAGCCCCACGCCTCGTACTTCATGGCGACGTTCTCGGTGTCCACCTCGTCCACCTTGGTCGAGAGCTGCACGTTGTTCGCATCGTAGTACATGACGAAATTCGAAAGCCCCAGATGCCCCGCGATGCGGCCCACGCCCTGCGAAATCTCCTCCTCGACGCTGCCGTCCGAAATGTAGGCATAGGTCCGGTGCGCCGTCCACTCGCCGAAGCGCGCCGCAAGGAACCGTTCGGCGATCGCGGCGCCCAGCGCCATGGCGTGCCCCTGTCCCAGCGGGCCCGAGGTGTTCTCCACGCCGCGCAGCACGTCCACCTCGGGGTGGCCGGGCGTCACGCTGCCCCACTGCCGGAGCGACTGCAAGTCCTCGGTCGTATAGTGTCCGGCCAGCGACAGCGTCGCATAGAGCATCGGCGACATGTGCCCCGGATCGAGGAAGAAGCGGTCGCGGTGCGGATAGGCCATGTTGTCGGGATCGTATCGCAGGAATTCGGCGAAGAGGACCGTGATGAAGTCGGCGCCGCCCATCGCGCCGCCCGGGTGTCCCGATTTCGCCTTTTCGACCATCGCGGCCGACAGGATGCGGACGTTGTCGGCGACGCGCGTAAGTTTGGAATTTGTAGAAGACATGAAGTTAGCGTTTTATAAGTTCTGTATATCTTGTCGGTCCGTTCGGCGGAGCGGCGTCGGGAACCGGCCGGGGTCTCTCCGGCCGGACCGTCCCCGGGGCGTCATCCCACCTGCTTGAGCTCCCGCATGTTCGCCTTCTCGACCTTCTTCCGGGCGTAAGGCAGCGAAACGGTGAATTTCCGCGTGTCGGTCGAAGGCAGCTCGAACATGGTGTCCATCATGATCGCCTCGCAGATCGAACGCAGGCCGCGGGCGCCGAGCTTGAACTCGACGGCCTTGTCCACGATGTAGTCGAGCACCTCCTCGTCGAAGGTAAGCTCCACGCCGTCCAGCTCGAAGAGCCGCACGTACTGCTTGACGATGGCGTTCTTCGGCTCCGTGAGGATCGAACGCAGCGCCGCCTTGTCGAGCGGCTGCATGTAGGTCAGCACCGGAAGACGGCCCACCAGCTCGGGAATCAGCCCGAACGACCGGAGGTCCTGCGGCGTGACGTACTGCATCAGGTTGCCGCGGTCGATCGGATCGGCATTGAGCCGTCCGTAGCCCATGGCGCGCGTATTGAGCCGCTGGGCGATGCGTTTCTCGATCCCGTCGAACGCGCCGCCGCAGATGAAGAGGATGTTGCGCGTATCGACCTGGACGAATTTCTGCTCGGGATGCTTGCGGCCGCCCTGGGGCGGGACGTTCACCACCGTGCCTTCGAGAATCTTGAGCAGCGCCTGCTGCACGCCTTCGCCCGAAACGTCGCGCGTGATGGAGGGGTTGTCGCCCTTGCGGGCGATCTTGTCGATCTCGTCGATGAAGACGATGCCGCGCTCGGCCTGCGCCACGTCGTAGTCGGCCACCTGCAACAGCCGCGAGAGGATGCTCTCGACGTCCTCGCCCACATAGCCCGCCTCCGTGAGGACCGTCGCATCGACGATCGTGAAGGGGACCTTCAGCAGCCGGGCGATCGTGCGGGCCATGAGCGTCTTGCCCGTGCCCGTGGGCCCCACCAGGACGATATTCGACTTGTCGAGCTCCACCTCGTTCTCCTTCGGGGCGTACATGAGCCGCTTGTAGTGGTTGTAAACCGCCACGGACATGTAACGCTTCGCCGCGTCCTGCCCGATGACGTACTGGTCGAGGAACGCCTTGATCTCGGCCGGTTTGAGCAGCTCCTCCATCCTGAGCGGAGCCGCGGCGGCGCGCTGCCGTCCCGGAACGATGTCGTTGTCGAGCATGATCTTGTAGCCGTTCTCGATGCACTTGTTGCAGATCGAGGCGCCGTTCGCTCCCTGGAACATGATCTCCACCTCCGAGCGCCGGGCGCCGCAGAACGAGCAGCTGTCGCCGCCGCGGGAGGCATTGTTGTTGCCGTTTTTATTCTGTGCCATGCAAGGTTACTTTTCGCGTTTGGAGAGCACTTCGTCGATCAGGCCGTACTCCTTGGCCTCCCTGGCCGACAGCCAGTGGTCGCGGTCGGCGTCCTTCTCGATCTTGCGGATCGAGACGCCCGAATGCGCCGCGAGGATCTCATACAGCTCGCGTTTGGTCTTCAGGATTTCGCGGGCCGTGATCTCGATGTCCGAGGCCTGCCCCTGCGCCCCGCCCAGCGGCTGATGGATCATCACCCGCGAGTGCGGCAGCGCCGAACGCTTGCCCTTGGCGCCCGCCGCGAGCAACACGGCGCCCATCGAGGCCGCGAGGCCCGTGCAGATGGTCGCCACGTCGGAGCTGACCAACTGCATCGTGTCGTAGATGCCCAGCCCGGCCGAGACGGACCCGCCGGGCGAGTTGATATAGATCTGGATGTCCTTCTCCGGATCGACCGACTCGAGGAACAGCAACTGCGCCTGAATGATATTGGCCGCATCGTCGTAGATCGGGGCGCCGAGGAAGATGATGCGGTCCATCATCAGACGCGAGAAGACGTCCATCGTGGCGACGTTGAGCTGCCGCTCCTCGATGATCGTCGGCGAGACGTATGCGGCGCTCGCCGAGCGGAAATCGTGCAGCCTGAGCGAGCCGATGCCGCAGTGCAGCCGGGCGTATTTTTCAAATTCGGAAGTCATGTCAATTTCGTTTTCAGTCAAAAAAAGGACTTTGCAAACTTCAAGCCTGCAAAGTCCAAAGATAGGTATTTTTTCGCAGAGTTCCGAGCCTTTTTGCGAATGCAGTCATCATTCCGCCGTTTTATCGCTGTTTTTCCGGCCCGGAAAGAGGGCGGAAACCGCCCTGTCGCCGGGTATCCCCCCCCGAAAGCACGGCTCCGGCAGCCTGTTTCCGGCCGCGGGAGAGACCGGCGGCTCCGTGCTAAAGCGCCTGCGCCAGCTTGGCGAAATCGTCGGCGGAGACGGACTTCTCCGTCACCTTGACCTTCGACTTCACGACCTCGACGACCTTCGTCTCGTAGAGCTTCTCGTAAATCTTCTGCCCCTGCTCCTTGTCGGCGAGAATCTTCCCTGCGTAGCCGGCGAGCATGTCCTCGGGAGCCGACGGCATGCCGTACTGCGCGAACTGCGCGGCGGCCAGCGCCTTGGCTTCGGCCTCGGCCTCCTCCTTGCTCACCGAGAGGTTGTCGGCCTTGATGAAGTGCTTCTGGAGGTAATTCCACGTGAACATCTTGAGGAACTGGTCGAAATCCTTCTCGATCTCCTCCATCGTGAACTTGCCCTCGTTGATGGTGTAGAGCCAGCGCTTGAGGAACGCCTCGGGCATCTTCAGGTCGGCCTTCTTGACCAGGTAGTTGCGCACCTCGAGCGTAAAGAGGTAGTCGCTCTCGCGGCGCAGCTCCGACTCGATTTGGGCGTCGATGAACTTCTCGAACTCCTCGGCCGTCTTGACGTTGCCCGCGGGGAAAGCCATCTTGAAGAACTCCTCGTTGAGCTCCGGCTCGGCGAACTTGCGGATCTTGGTGATCTCCAGTTCGAACTCGGGGTTGATGCCCTCCAGCTCGTGCTCCTTGACCTGAAGGCAGGCGGCGCGCTGCGAAGGGTTCTTGTAGAGCTCATTGACGTTCACCTTCGTCTTGAAGCCCACCTTCTTGCCGACGAAGGGCTTGCGCTCCTCCTCCGACATGGAGATCAGCCCCACGTAAGCGTCCTCGACCTTCATCTCGCCGTTGTCGAGCGTCACGGTCAGCGCCTCGTCCGAAGAGACCTTCTCGGCGTCCACCAGACGGCCGAAGCGACGCAGGAAGTTCGAGCGGTAGTCCTCGTGCATCTTCTTGTCCACCTTGATCTTATGGTAGGTCAGCTTGTCCTTGTCCGAAAGCTCCAGCTTGATCTCGGGAGCCTCGCCGATCTCGAACACGAACTCGAACTCGGTTCCGTTCTCGAAATCGAAGTCGCCCTGCTCCTCGGAAGGGATGACGTCGCCCAGGTAGTCGATGTTCTCCTTCTGGAGGTATTCGAAGACGGAGTTCGACGCCTTGCGGTACGACTGCTCGGCCAGCACGCCCTTGCCGTACATTTTCCTGATGAGGCTCATCGGAACCATGCCCGGACGGAAACCCGGGACGTTGGCCTTGCGCTTGTACTCGCGCAGCGCCTTGTCGACCTCCTGCGCATAATCCTGCTCGCCCACCGTAACCTTGATGAGCGAGGTGTTCTGCTCGCGTTGTTCTCTTACGATATTCATATTGAATCGGTTGTTATTTTGTTTCTTACCTCTCGGAATCGGCCTGCAAAGATACGAAATAAAGAATTAACGGCAATGCGAATCCGACAAATATTTTCCTCCGCCTCTCCGCGCCGCGCACCGGGCGGAAGGCCGCTGCGGGGAATCCCCGCCGGGGGCGACGGCGCGCCGCTACTCCGCAAGCCAGCCGCGCAGCGTGGCGACGGCCTCGCGGCGCATCGAGTCGGGCAGCGTGGCGATCCGCGTGCGGTGGCTGCCGCCGGGCTGCACGAAGGCCTTCATGTTGCGCTTGCCGGGCGTCGCGGCCCACGCCGCGCCGGGAGCCGTCCACGGATCGTCGCCGCCGTAAATGAAGATCATCCGCGGGTCGTTCCTCTTCAGGTAGCGGGTGATCTTGCGACCGAGTTTCTTCGAGAACTTCGTACCCCGCAGCTCCTCGGGCAGGAACAGCCGGCGCAGGTAGTCCCGCGTATCGACCGACGTGTACTCGCGGAACGGCTCGGCATCGTAGGGATAGTAGCCCAGCTCGCGGGCCGCCTGCACGAAGAAGGGCGCCTGCGCGTTGCCGGAGGAGAAGTAGTCGGGTCCGGCATTGGCCACGAGGAAATCGAGCACCTCCTCGTCGGAAGCCTCCGCCGAAGGAAGCTTCTCCGGATCGAATCCCCACTGCCACAGGGAGAACCCCAGCTCCAGGGTGCAGTAGTCGAAAATCTCCTCCACGGGGACCCGGAACGCGTAGTCCTTCTGCTCGCAGACCGCGCGGAAACCGGGCATCAGGTCGGCCTTGCGGCGGAAAACCTCCCGCTGAAACTCCCGGACAGCGGCGCGGCTCTCCGCCGTGCCGACCTGCGCGAGGAACGGCGCGAAGCGCTTGTCCTCCACGGCATGGCACACCGGGCCCACGTAGGGCACGTAAATATCCACGTCACCGGGGAAATAGGCCGCATAGAGCATCGTCGTCGTGCCGCCCTTGCTGATGCCCGAGGCGATCCACTTGCCGGGGTACAGCTCGCCGAAGAGCGTCCGGATGCGATGCAGGTCGCAGGCCGAATTCTCGGCCGTCAGGTAGCGCCAGTCCAGCGGCTCGGGAGTCGAGCGGTCGAAATAGCGGTGCTCGACGAAGACGATGTTCGTATCGAAAAGCTCCGACAGCTCGTCGCGGTACTTCTCGGGCAGCGCGAAGTTGGCGTCGTAACCCTGCGTGATGAGCACCGTGGGACGGTCCCATCCGACGTGCATCACCACCACGCGCTGCAAGAAGCTCCCCCGCTCGGGATGGCGCCAGTCGAGCGGCTGCGTCAGCATCACCTCGTACTTCCCGGCGAACTCGCCCGCCGGCAGGGCTTTCGTCTCCTCGACGCCTTCGAGCGCGGCGATGCGCTGCCCGACCCGGCCGCCGTCGGCTCCCGACGCCGCGAGGGAGACCGTCGTGAACAGGAGACACAAAAGAGTCAGTCGTTTCCACATAGTATCGTTCGGATCAAAGGTTTGAACGGACAAAGATAGGTAAAATTCACCGCTTCGCAATACAAATATGCAGCTCCGGCGCGGAACTATGCCGCAAAAAACGTATCTTTGCACGATTATTCTCCATCGCATACATGAACAGAACCGCATATCTGCTCGCCGCCGCGCTGCTGCTGGCTTCCTGCGGCGGCTCCGCGGCCCGCACCGGACGCGCCGGACGCGCCGGGGACGCGACGCGCACGGCCGCGGCGGCCGAACCCGTCCACTACACCTACCGCGTGAAGGCGGTCCATCCCCATTCGACCTCGGCCTACACGCAGGGACTGTTCTTCGCCGAAGGACTGCTGTGGGAAGGCACGGGGCAGTACGGGCAGTCGGTCGTGCAGCGGACCGACCTGGCGACGGGACGCACGGAGGTGCTCTTCCGGCTCCCCCGCTCGGAGTTCGGCGAAGGCATCGCGCTCGTCGGCGGCGAACTGTTCCAGCTCACCTGGCAGTCGAACACGGCCCACGTTTACGACCCGGAGAAACGCACCGGGCTACGCGACCACCGCTACGCCGGCGAGGGATGGGGGCTGACGACCGACGGCGAGAAGCTCTACATGACCGACGGCACGGCGAATCTCTACACGATCGACCCGGCGACGTTCCGCCGCGAAAGGCGCACGACCGTCACGCTCCGGGGCGAACCCGTGGAGCTGCTCAACGAGCTGGAGTGGATCGACGGCCGCATCTGGGCCAACGTTTACACGACCGACCAGATCGTCATCATCGACCCGGCGACGGGCCGCGTGGAGGGGATCGTCGATCTGCGGGGGTTGCTGCCCGACGAAGACCGCACGCCCGGAACCGACGTGCTGAACGGCATCGCCTACGACGCTGCCACGGGCCGCATCTTCCTCACGGGCAAGAACTGGAGCAAACTCTTCGAGATCGAGCTCGTCCGCCAATAGGCCGCACGGATGCGGCCGCGGACGGCCGCCGCTGCGGAGAGCCGCTGCGCACGGACGCCGCCGGACGGCGAAAAAAACACGGAAACGGAACATGACAAGCAACAAACTATACGACTGCCTCGACGAGCGCATCCTGCTGCTCGACGGCGGATTCGGCACGATGGTGCAGAGCTACGGCCTCGGCGAGGAGGAGTACCGCGGAGAGCGGTTCCGCCGTTGGGAGGTGCAGCTCAAGGGATGCAACGACCTGCTTGCGCTGACCCGCCCCGACACGGTGCGCGAGATTCACGAAAAATACCTTCGGGCCGGGGCCGACATCATCACGACCGACTCGTTCAACGCCAACGCCGTGTCGCTGGCCGACTACCGCCTGGAGGGACTGGCCTACGAGATTTCGAAGGCCGCGGCCGCCGTGGCCCGCCGGACGGCGGACGCCTTCACGGAGCGCAACCCGCTCAAGCCGCGGTTCGTGGCCGGCTCGATGGGCCCGACGAACCGCACCGCCTCGATGTCGGCCGACGTAGCGGACCCCGCGGCGCGCGAAGTGACGTTCCGCCGGCTCGCCGAAGCCTACACGGAGCAGGCGCGGGGCCTGCTGGACGGCGGCGCGGATATCCTGCTGATCGAGACCGTCTTCGACACGCTCAACGCCAAGGCGGCCCTCTACGCCATCGACACCCTCTGCGCCGAACGGGGGCAACGGGTTCCCGTCATGGTCTCCAGCACGCTGGCCGACGCCAGCGGCCGCACCCTCTCGGGACAGACCGTCGAAGCCTTCGCCGTCTCCGTGTCGCACGCGCACCTGCTCTCCGTGGGGCTCAACTGCGCCTACGGAGCCAGACAGCTGCTCCCTACCTCGAACGGCTCGCCGCCGTGGCCGGCGTGCGCGTCTCGGCGCACCCCAACGCCGGCCTGCCGAACGTCATGGGCGGCTACGACGAGACCCGCCCGCGATGTTCGCCGAGGACGTGGGCGAATACATGCGCCGCGGGCTGGTCAATATCGTGGGAGGCTGCTGCGGCACGACGCCGGCGCACATTTTCGAACTGTCGAAGATCGTCGGCGGCTACGCCCCGCGGCCGCTGCCCGCACCGCGGCACGAAACGGTGCTGAGCGGTCTGGAGCCGCTGCGGATCGTCCCCGAGGCGAACTTCATCAACGTCGGCGAACGCACGAACGTCGCCGGATCGGCCCGTTTCGCCCGCCTCGTGCGCGAAGGCAACTACGAGGAGGCGCTCTCGGTGGCCCGCGCGCAGGTCGAGGCCGGGGCGCAGATCGTGGACGTCTGCATGGACGACGGCCTGATCGACGGGCCGCAGGCCATGCGCACGTTCCTCAACCTGATGGCCTCGGAACCCGAGATCGCCCGCGTGCCGGTGATGATCGACTCGTCGAAGTGGGAGGTGTTGCAGGCCGGGCTGGAGGCGACGCAGGGCAAGGCCGTGGTGAACTCCATCTCGCTCAAGGAGGGCGAGGCGGAATTTCTGCGCCGCGCCCGGGAGATCCGCCGCTACGGCGCCGCCGCGGTGGTGATGCTTTTCGACGAGCGGGGGCAGGCCGACACCTTCGAGCGCAAGACGGAAGTGGCCGAACGGGCCTACGCGCTGCTCACCGGCGACGGATTCCCGCCCGAAGACATCGTATTCGACCCCAACGTGCTGGCCGTGGCCACGGGAATCCCCGAACACGACGGCTATGCCAAAGCCTTCATCGACGCGACGCGCTGGATCAAGGAGCACCTTCCCCACGCGAAGGTCTCGGGCGGGGTGTCGAACCTCTCGTTCGCCTTCCGCGGCAACAACGCCGTGCGCGAGGCGATGCACTCGGCGTTCCTCTACCACGCCATCCGGGCCGGAATGGACATGGGCATCGTCAATCCGCAGATGCTCCGCGTTTACAGCGAGATCGAACCCGAACTGCTCTGCCGCGTCGAGGACGTGATCCTCTGCCGCCGGGCCGACGCCGCGGAGCGGCTCACGGAGTACGCCCACGAGGTGCAGCAGACGGCCCAGGCACAGCCGCAGGCTCCCGACGCATGGCGCGCGAGGACGCTCGAGGAGCGTATCGGGCACGCGATGCTCAAGGGCGTGGCCGACTACGTGGAACAGGACGCACTGGAGGGTTACGAAACGCTGGGAAGCCCGATGGCGGTGATCGACACGCTGCTGATGCCCGCGATGGAGCGGGTCGGAACCCTCTTCGGCGAGGGGAAAATGTTCCTGCCGCAGGTAGTGAAGACCGCCCGCGTGATGAAGCGCGCCGTGGCGGCGCTGACGCCCTACATCGAACGAGGAGCGGAACAGGCGCCGCACAGCGCCGGCAAGGTGCTCATCGCCACGGTCAAGGGCGACGTGCACGACATCGGCAAGAACATCGTCTCGGTGGTGATGGCCTGCAACGGCTACGAAATCCGCGACCTGGGCGTGATGGTCGAATCGGAACGCATCGTGGACGAAGCCGTGGCATGGGGCGCGCAGTGCATCTGCCTGAGCGGACTGATCACCCCGTCGCTCGACGAAATGGCGCACGTCTGCGAGGAGCTGGAGCGCCGCAGGCTGCGCATTCCGGTCATCATCGGCGGCGCGACGACCTCGGACCTCCACACGGCGGTCCGGATCGCCCCGGTCTATTCGGGCGTCGTGGTCCACTCGGCGAACGCCAGCCGCAACAGCCAGATTCTCGCACGGCTGCTCGGTCCCGGCGGCGAGCGGTATGCCGCCGTCGTGAAGGCCGGGCAGGAGACCCTGCGCGGCGAATACCTCCGGCGGGAGGCCGCGCGCGAACTCGTTCCGATCGCCGAGGCGCGCAGGAACGCCCGCCGCACCGCGCCGCACCGTCCCGTGCGGCCGCTCCACCCGGGGCGGATGGTCTTCCCCGACTACGACGTGGCCGACGTCGAACCCTACATCGACTGGAACTTCTTCTTCCCCGCCTGGGGCATGAAGGGCCGCTACCCGGAGATTCTGGACCACCCCGAACAGGGGCCCGAGGCGCGCAGGCTCTTCGACGACGCGCAGGCGCTGCTGGCGCGCATACGCGACGAACGGCTGCTGACATTGCAGGCCGTCGCGGGCATCTTCCCCGCCCGTGCGGAGGGCGACGACATCCGGGTGACGGACAGCAAGGGGCGCGAACGGACCCTGGCGATGCTCCGCAACCAGACGCGCGGCGAGGAGAACCGCTCGCTGGCGGACTTCATCGCTCCGGAAGGGGACTGGATCGGCTGTTTCGCCGTGACGGCCGGCATCGGGCTGAAAGAGCTCGCGGAGCGGTTCCGCGCGGAGGGCGACGACTATTCGGCGATCATGGCCAAACTGCTGGCCGACCGCCTGACGGAGGCTTTCGCCGAGGCCGTGCACGCCTTCGTGCGGCGGCAAATGTGGGGCTACGAACAGGGCGACCCGCTCCCTCCCGGGCGGATCGTCCGCGGCGAATACCGGGGCCGCCGCATGGCCTTCGGCTATCCCGCCTCGCCCGACCACTCGCTCAAACGGGAGGTCTTCGACCTGCTCGCGGTGGAGATCACGACGGGGATGCGCCTGACGGAGAACTGGATGATCTCCCCGGGCGAGGCGCTCTGCGGACTGTTCTTCGCCGACGCGGAGTACTTCTCCGTGGGCCGGATCGACGCAGAACAACTCCTGGACTACGCCCGCCGCAGGGGCATGGAGGCCGGGGAAGTGAAAAAAATCATTCCGAACAACATCCGATGAACGTACCAGAGATCATAAACGAAGCCATCGCCGCCGGACGCACCCGGTTCGCCTTCGAGCTGCTGCCGCCGCTCAAGGGGGACGGGATGCAGAAGATTTTCGCGGCCATCGACCCGCTGATGCCCTTCGACCCGGCCTATATCAACATCACCTACCACCGCGAGGGTATCAAGGAGACCGCGCTCCCGGACGGCGGCATCGAATGGCACGTCGTGCGCCGCCGTCCCGGCACGGTGGGCATCTCGGCCGCCATCCAGCACCGCTACGGCGTGGAGGTGGTCCCGCACCTGATCTGCGGGGGCCTCTCGAAATACGACATCGAGGACACGCTCATCGACATGGATTTTCTCGGGCTGCACAACGTGCTGGCGCTGCGCGGCGACCGGTCGCAGAACGAACGGCGGTTCATGCCCCACCCGCAGGGACACGCCCACGCGGCGGACCTCGTGCGGCAGATCGCGGCGATGAACCGCGGGGAGTTCGTGGACGGCGAAGTGGAGGAGTGCCACCACTCGAAATTCTCGATCGGCGTGGCCGGCTACCCCGAAGTGCATTTCGAGGCCCGCGACGTGACGAGCGACATCCGCCACCTCAGGGAGAAGATCGACGCCGGGGCGGAGTACGTCGTCACGCAAATGTTCTTCGACAACAGCCGCTACTTCGACTTCGTGCGCCGCTGCCGCGAGGCGGGCATCGTCGTGCCGATCATCCCGGGCCTCAAGCCGATCTCGACGCTGCGTCACCTGGAGGTGCTGCCCGAAACCTTCGCCGTGACGCTGCCCGAAGAGCTGGTCCGCGAAGCGAAGGCGCACCCGGAGCACGTGCGCGAAGTGGGCGTGGAGTGGACCGTCGCCCAAAGCCGCGAACTGATGGCCGCAGGCGTCCCCGTGCTCCACTACTATACGATGAGCCGCACGACCAACATCCAGCAGATCGTGAAGGCCCTCTTCTGAGAGGGTCCGGCCGCAAAAGAGACGACAGACCAAACCGATACGAAATGACACCCGTCGAATTCCGCCGCCGGCTGCACGCGCATCCCGAACTCTCGTTCCGGGAGGACGGCACGGCGGCATTCATCGCAGAACAGCTCGCAGAGCTGGGCATCGAACACCGCACGATAGCCCGGACGGGCATTCTGGCACGCATCCCGGGACGCAGGACGACGCCGGGCGACCGGCGGGCCGTGGTGCTGCGCGCCGACATCGACGCCCTGCCGATCGCCGAGCGGACCGGATTGGCGTACAGCTCCCGGAACGCAGGAGTGATGCACGCCTGCGGACACGACGTGCACGCGGCGGTGCTCTTCGGCGTCCTGCAACGCCTGGCCGCCGATCCCGACTTCGGCGGCACGCTCCTCGGGCTGTTCCAGCCCGGCGAGGAGTGCAACCCCGGAGGCGCCTCGCTGGTGCTGGCCGAGGACCCGTTCGGGGAGTACGACATCCGGGCGGTGATCGGCGAGCACGTGGAGCCGCAGCTCGAAGTCGGCACGCTGGGATTCCGCGCCGGGAAGTACATGGCCGCGAGCGACGAGCTGCGCCTCCGGGTCCGCGGCACGGGCGGCCACGGTGCGCTGCGCAGCCAGCTCAGGGACCCCGTGGCGGCGGGCGCCGAGCTGCTGACGCGCCTCGTCGCGCTCAACGGCGAGGAGTGCGTGCTCTCGGTGGGCCGCGTGCAGGCCGATGGGGCGACGAACGTCGTGCCCGACGAACTGTACATGGAGGGCACGCTGCGCACCTTCGACGAACGCGAGCGCGAAATCATCCACCGCCGCATCGCCAACATCGCCGCGGACATCGACAAACGCCACGGCGTGCGCACCGACGTCGGGATCGGCCGCGGCTATCCGTGCGTGGTGAACGACGAAATCCTCGTCAAACGGGCCGTGGCGCTGGCCCAAGAGACGGGGCTGAAGGTCGAGATGCTCCCGCTGCGCACCACGGCCGAGGATTTCGGGTTCTACTGCCGCGTCTATCCGTCGCTGTTCTACCGGCTGGGGGTGGGCGCCGCCGCAGGACGCCCCCACACGTCCTCATTTTCCCCCGACGAGGGGGCCATCGACGCGGGCATCGGCTTCATGGGCCGCCTGGCGTTGCAAATACTCAACAGACAATGAAAAAGCAAAACACCCGCCGCACTCAGCGAAGCGCGGCGAAGACGGACCGGACGTCCGTGATACTGAATCTTTTCCGCGAGGCTCCCAACAACAAGTTCTCGCTCAAGCACCTGGCCTCGGCCTCGGGAGGCGCCTCGAAGGAGGGCCGCCGCGAGACGCTCGAAATCCTCGGGCGGCTCTTCGAGGAGGGGATCGTCGAGGAGTGCGCACGGGAGAAGTACCGCCTCACGCAGAAGCACCTGCCCCACTACGAGGGCGTGGCCGACATGACCTCCTCGGGCGCGGTGTACGTACGGGTCGAAGGGCTCGAAAACGATATTTTCGTCAATCAGCGCAACGCCTCCAACGCCCTCGACGGCGACCGCGTGGAGGTGGCCGTGATGCACCGCGGCCGCGACGGGAAACTCGAAGGCCAGGTCACGCGCATCGTCGAACGCAACCGTAAGCCCTACGTGGGTGTGGCGGAGGTGGGCGCACACCAGATCTTCGTGCGCGCCGACTCGCGCCGGATGCCCATGGACATCTACCTGTCGAAACGCACGTGCCCCGACATCCGCGACGGCGAGAAGGTCGTGGTGCGCATCGCCGACTGGCAGCCGGGCAGCAAAAGCCCCGTGGGCGAGCTGGTCGAGCGGCTGGGCATGGCCGGCAACAACGATACGGAGATGCACGCCATTCTGGCCGAATACGAACTCCCCTACCGCTTCGAGGAGGAGGTCGAGCGGGCCGCCGGGGCCATCGACGCCCGGATCACGGCCGGGGAGATCGCCTCGCGGCGCGACTTCCGCGACACGGTGACCTTCACCGTGGACCCGGCCGACGCCAAGGACTTCGACGACGCGCTGTCGGTGCGCAGGGTGCGCGACGGCGTGTGGGAGATCGGCGTGCACATCGCCGACGTCACGCACTACGTCCGCCCGCACTCGACGATCGACGACGAGGCCGTAGAGCGCGGCACGTCGGTCTATCTGGTGGACCGCACCGTGCCGATGCTGCCCGAGCGGCTCTCAAACGAGCTCTGCTCGCTGCGCCCCAACGAGACGAGTCTCTGTTTCTCGGCGGTCTTCACGCTCGACGAGAACCTCGAGATTCTCGACGAATGGTTCGGCCGCACGGTGATCCACTCCGACCGCCGCTTCACCTACGCCGAGGCGCAGGAGGTGATCGAGACGGGCCGCGGCGACTACGCCGAGGAGATTTTGACGCTCAACCGGCTGGCCCAGGGACTGCGCCGCCAGCGGTTCCGCAACGGCGCGATCTCGTTCGACCGCGAGGAGGTGAAATTCCGGCTCGACGAGAACGGCAGGCCGCTGGGCATCTACTTCAAGGAGCAGAAGGAATCGAACCAGATGATCGAGGAGTTCATGCTGCTGGCCAACCGCCGCGTGGCGGAGTTCTGCAGCCACCGCCGCAGCGAAAAGGGCCGTGCCGTGCCGCGCACGATGGTCTATCGCGTGCACGACACCCCGAGCGAGGAGAAGCTCGACCGGTTCCGGCAGTTCATCCTCCGCTTCGGCCACGTCTTCAAAGCCTCGAAAGGCCGCGCCGTCGCCAGGGAGATGAACAAGCTCTTCGCGCAGATCAAGGGTTCGACCGAGGAGAACGCCGTTTCGACGATGGCCGTGCGCGCCATGGCCAAAGCCTACTACTCGACCGACAACATCGGCCACTACGGACTGGCGTTTCCCTGCTACACGCACTTCACGTCGCCCATCCGCCGCTATCCCGACATGATGGTGCACCGCCTGCTGGCGCACTACCTCGCCGGGGGCAAATCGGCGGACAAGGCCGAAATCGACGCCCTGTGCGAACGGGCGTCGGACCGCGAGGTGATCGCCGCGGAGGCCGAACGCGCCTCGATCAAATACAAGATGGTCGAATTCATGAAGGAGCACATCGGCGAGGAGTTCGAGGGCCACATCTCGGGCCTCACGGAGTGGGGCGTCTATGTGGAGCTGGACGAGACGCACATCGAGGGCATGTCGTTCCTGCGGGACATCGAAGGCGACTACTTCTCCTTCGAGGAGACGACCTACGAGATCGTCGGCCGCGCCACGGGCCGCCGCCTCACGCTGGGCGACGCCGTGCGCATCCGCGTCAAGCGCGCCGACTTGCAGAAGCGGCAGCTCGACTTCGAGCTGCTGCTGCCCGGAGCCCCGGCCCGGCACAAGGGCGGAGACCCCGATTTCCACGGGTCGCGCGGCAGCCACACCGCCGGCGGGAACGGGGCCGGGTCACGCGGCCGGAACGGCGGCGGATCACGCCGCTCGTCGCGCCGGAAAGGGCGGTAGGTCTTCGGCCGGAAAGGCTTGAGGGAACGCCCCGAAGAACGCAGCGCATTCCGGAACCGCACGGCGTATGCCGGACAAATATCCGGATGTCCCGAAAACGGCGATCGCCCCTGCCACAATCGTGTGGCAGGGGCGATCGGTTTCCGGAGGACCCGGCCGCCCGGAGACCTGGCGGGCCTACTCGATTACGGCGGCCCAGCCGCCGTTGCGCACCATCTTCACGGGAATTCGCATCGAGGCATCGACGATGCGGACGCGGCGCCTGTAATCCATGGCCTGGAGATCGGCATTCACGCCGTCCTCGAACGAGGTCATGCGGAACTTGCGGCCCGCAGGCAGGAAATCCAGCGCGATCTCCGTCTCGAAAGGTTCGTTGTTCGTGAATCCGCCGACGTACCACTTCGTCCCCTTGCGGCGCGCCACGACGAGCTGTTTGCCGCACGCGGCATGCAGGACGCGCAGTTCGTCCCACGTCGTAGGAACCGAAGCGATGAACTCCGCCGAAGGCCGCTCGCGTTCATAGGCCATGGGGCTGTCGGCGAGCATCTGCAACGGAGCCTCGAAGAGCACGTACAGCGCCAACTGGTAGGCCCGGGTTCCCGACCCCATCGGATTGGAGTTGGTCGAACGGTTCTCCTCGGGCTGCGCGGAGAGCATCGCGCCGGGCGTGAAGTCCATCGGCCCCACGGCGTTGCGGATGAACGGCAGCAGATTGCTGTTCTCGGGCTGGCAGCGCGCCCCCTGCTCCATGCCGAGCACGCCCTCGTAATTGACGAGGTTGGGGTAGGTCCTGAAAAGCCCCTTCGGAGTGTAGGAGCCGTGCCAGTCCACCAGCAGGCGGTGTTCCGCGGCGCAGCGCGTCACGCGCTCGTAATAGGAGACCATCCACTGATCGCTGCGGTCCATGAAGTCGATCTTCACGCCCGCAATGCCCCACTCCTCGAGCTGCCCGAAGAGGCGCTCCATGTCGCGCTCGACGGCCAGCCACGTGAGCCAGAGTATGATCCGGACGCCGCGCTGCCCGCCGTAGGCGACCAGCTCCTCGAGGTCGAGGTTCGGATTGGGGCGGAACACGTCGGTCGTAGATGCCGACCACCCCTCGTCCATGATGATATAGGGAATGCCGTACTCGGCGGCGAAGTCGATGTAACGGCGGTAGGACTCCGTATTGCGTCCGGCGCGGAAATCGACGCCCGTAAGACGCATGCCGTTCCACCAGTCCCAGCTCACCAAACCGGGCTGCACCCAGCTCCAGTCCCGCTCGGCAGCCGGTTCGGCCAGCAGCCACACCAGCTCCTGCCGGACGAGATCGGCATCTTCGCGCGCCACGGCGGCCACCCGCCACGGGAACGTGCGTGCACCCTCCGTCCGGGCGATATAGGTCTCCTCCGAAAGGATTTCGAGGCTCCGGTCGTTCTTGGGCCCGTACTCCTTCGGTACGCGCGGGAAGGTCGCCGTGAAGCCTCCCCTGCCGTCGCCGCGGAGGAACATGCAGGGATAGTCGCGCAGATCGGACTCCGCGAGCAGCACCTTGCGGCCCGAAGACTCGGCCGTCAGCACCGGAAGGTAGGTCATACGGCCGTCGGGACCGAAGGCGGAGAGTTGCCGGAGGGTGTAAGGCTCCTCGTACATCGAGTTGAACCCGCCGACCTCCGAGAGCCACGCCTCGCTGCCCTCGGGCAGCGTGAAGCGCACGCGCTCCTCCATGACGTCGATGCCGCCCGGGAGCGAGGTCACGAAACGGTAGGCCGCGCCCTCGTCGAAGAGACGGAACTCCAGCGCGTAGCCGCCCGCGAAGTCGAGCCGCACGGCATTGTAGCAGTTGCGCACCCCGGCGTTTTTCGTGGGGTTGATCCGTTGCAGCAGCTCGTCGGCCGACGAGCGCGACACACGGCGCAGGCGGGGCCGTTCGCCCAGCGTGCGGTCCGCGAGCCGGAGCGCGAGGCCCTCGCCGCCCAGCACCGCGTCGTCGCCGTCGCGCAACGTGTAGTCGATCCGGTCGGTCACCTCGACCGTAAGGCGAAGCCGGCCGTCGGGCGACGCGACTTCGATGGGTTTCGCCTGCGCCACACCGCCCAGAAGCAATGCGCAGCAGACTGACAACAGTCTCTTCATATCGTAAAATTTAGGTAGTCATACGGAATCTCACGCGCCGGACCGTTCCCCGGCGCCGGGGAACGGTCCGGCAACGGGGCCTCACTCGATCACGATCGAATTGAGCAGATCGGTCTTGCCTTCGTTCACCAGCTTGAGGATCAACTCGCCGAAGAGCGTGTTCTGCCAGGCGAACCACGCACGGGTGAAGTTCGCGGGATCGTCCTTGTGGAACGACTCGTGCATGAAGCCCGTGCCGGCGTCGGTGGTCATCAGCGACTCGATGCAGCGCTTGATCTCGGCGTCGTCCTGCGACGTGAAGGCCTTCATCATGATACTCATGGGCCACACCATGTCGTATCCCACGTGCGGACCGCCGATGCCCTCGCCCGCCGTGCCGCGGAAGAAATAGGGGTTCGATTCGCTCCAGACGAACCGGCGGGTATTCTGATAAACCGGGTCGTTCACGTCCACGTCGCCCAGATAGGGCATCGCCAGCAGCGACGGCACGTTGGCGTCGTCCATGAGGAAACGGTTGCCGTATCCGTCCACCTCGAAGGCGTAGATCTCGCCGAATTCGGGATGGTCGTAGGTGGCGTATTTCTTCAGGGCCGCCTCCACCTCGTCGGCCAGCGACCGGCACTCGGCGGCCATCTCCGGCCTGCGGTTCACCTCCGAGAGAATCTCGGCGGCCTTGCGCAGCGACGTCACGGCGAAGAAGTTCGACGGCACGAGGAACAGGAAGGTCGTCGCATCGTCCGACGGACGGAACACCGAAGCGATCAGCCCCACGGGATTCACCGGATTGCCGTTGCCGACGTTGCACACCGTGTCGAGCTGGCGGTCCGTGACGCGCAGGAAGGTATAGGGTCCCACGCCCTCCTTGCGCTGCTGCTCGCGGAACGTCCGGAGGATATTCTCCATGGCCGTGAGCCAGTGTTCGTCGAAAACCGACGTGTCGCCCGTCCGTTTCCAGTATTCATAGGCCAGGCGGATCGGATAACAGAGCGAGTCGATCTCCCACTTGCGCTCGTAAACCTCGGGGCGCATCTGCGTCCCGTCGGTCTGCCAGTGCGTGTCGGGATCGGGATCGAGCGGATCGAGGAAGGCGTTGGCATAGGGATCCAGCCCGATATACTTGAACTGGCGGCGGATGACGCCCGCGATCATGCGGCGCAGCTTCTCGTCCTTCGGAGCCAACTGCACGTAGGGCCACACCTGCGCCCCGGAGTCGCGGAGCCACATGGCATGAATGTCGCCCGTATAGATCACCGTGTCGTCCCTGCCCTGCTCGTCCTCGCGGGTCCAGCGCACCGTCGTATCGAGCGTATTGGGGAAGCAGTTCTCGAACATCCACGCCAGCCGGGCGTTGGTGAGCACGCCCTTGACGCGGGCGATTTCGGCCTCTACGGCCTCGGAGGTGAAGAGCCGCTCGGCCTCGGCGGGCCGGTTCGTCACGGCGTATTTCGACGCGGAGGCGGGCAGACGCGTATTGTCGGCCGCCGCAACGGGCACGTCGGCGCGGTTTCCGCATCGTTCATGGGCCGCGGCGGAAGCGCCCAGCGACAGCGCGGCGAGCAGAGTGGTTACGGAAAAAAGTTTCATTGTCATAAATCGCATGTTTTGGTTGATGAATCGCAGCACAAAGATCGCAAAACGGATGCAAAGAAAAAAGAATCGGCGGAAAAAGAGTGCGGCGCGGAGCGAAAAAAAGGGCGGACCCGCGGCCCGCCCCGAACGGAATCGCTTCCGCGGAGGATCAGATGGCGCCCGCGATCAGGAAGATGGCGGCCACCGTCAGAATGGCGTACAACTCGGGGAATGCGGCGAGGATCAGCGTCTTACCCATCACGTCGTGGCCGTTGCCGATGGCTGCGATGCCGTTGGCGCAGATCTTGGCCTGGTAGTACGACGAGAAGAGGCAGACGAGGCCCGTCAGCAGGCCCGCGCCGAAGATGGCCGCACCCTGCAGCATGGTCATCGACTCGGTGAGAAAGCCCTTGATGATGAAGTAGCCCACGAAACCGTAGAGGCCCTGCGAACCCGGAATGGCCGAGAGAATCATGTAGCTACCGAATGCGCCGCCGTTCTTCTTCATGGCGCCGACCGAAGCCTGGCCGGCGATCGAAGTGCCGATACAGCTCGCCGCGCCCGAAAGGCCCACCATCAGCGCTACGCCGATGTAGCCCATAATAATTGCAGTTGTTGTTCCCATAATCGTAAATTGTTTTTAGTTATTGATTTTCCGAATCATCCATTTTGCGCAGGGGCTCGAACGAACGCATCGACATTTCGAAGCCCGCATTCTTGTAAAACTCCACGAACGTCAGACGCATCGGGTGCACGAACGACGAGATGGTGGACATGAAGAGATTGATGCCGTGGCCCACGAGCAGAATCGGGACCATGACGAGCAGCCGCACGACGATGTTCGCCCCCTCGGGCACGAAGCCGTCGGCCAGCGCATTGAAGACCGTGGCGAGGATGCCGCCCGAGAGACCGATGGCGAACAGGCGGATGTACGACAGCACGTCCGAAAGGATACCCGTCAGGTTGTTGTAGGTGTCCCACAGCCCGAGGCCGAAATTGACGAAGGGATTCCTGCCCGGCGAGTTGAAGAAGAGCATCAGCACGGCTCCCGCGCCGAGCGTCGCGTAGAAGGCCGGCGAAGAGGGCGTATAGAAGGGAATCGTCCAGGCGGGATCGAGCATCGGAAGTCCGCCGGCCACGCTCGCGCCCAGCAGCACAAGCAGCCACCCCAGCGAGGCGAGCGAATGGCGGAAGCCCGCGGTCGAGGAGATCATCACGACCTTGAGCAGCATGCCGAAGAGAATCTGCACCATGCCGATGGCCAGCGCGATGGAGAAGAACCTGCCCTGGAAATCGAAGAACAGAATCCCGGGGAACCACTCCTTCATGTTGATGCCGAAGAACGATCCGCACAGCAGGCCGAACGCGACGGTCATCGCGCCGCACAGCGTGGCGAACCACGCGGCCTGCCGCATCATGCCGGGCTTCCGGTTCCGCGAAAGCATCCACACGCCCAGCAACGTCAGGATGGCGCCGTAACCGGCGTCGTTGAGACAGATGCCGAAGAAGAGCATGTAGAAGGGAGCGAAAAAGGGCGTGAGGTCCATCGTTCCGTATTTCGGCCGGGCGTACATGTCGCCCACCAGTTCGAACACGCGGGCGAACCGGTTGTTCTTCAGCTTCACGGGCGTATCGTCCCCGGGCTCGGGATCGCCCTTGAGATAGACCACGCCGGGATAGGCTTCGAGCAGGGCATCCACCCTGTCGGAGGTCTCCTTCTCGGCCCAGCCCTCCATGACCACCAGCCGGCCCTCGGCCTCGGCGTGCGCCGTGGCCTTCACGCGCGCGCCTTGCAGCCGTTCCCGGAGCGACGCGGCGTATCCGGCGAGCAGCCGCTCCGATACGGCCACGCGCGAAAATTCGGCGTCGAGGCGCGCCAGTCCGGCCCGGGCCTCCGCGATGCGGCGCTCGGCCTCACGGATGTCCATGCCGGGCGCCTTCATCTCCTGCGCATCGAGTGGAATCTCCTCGCCCGGAGCCGCCACGACGACGAACCACACGGTAGCATCCGACCGGCCGATCTCGGCCAGGGCATACTGCGCGGACCATCCGGCCGCATTCTTGTCGAAAAGGTTGCGCTGCGTCGAGAAATAGCGCAGCACCACCCCGTCGGCGGCCAGCGCCCCGACACGCGCCGGGTCGAAAGCCCCCCACGGGCGCAGCTCCTCGGCGGCCTTCTCCAGCCGGCCGATCTCGGCCTGCAGGGCGGCGGCTTCGCGCTGCGCCGCGGCATAACGTGCATACGCCTCCTCGCCCGAAGCGAACGGCGCGGCCTGCGCGTCGAAGCGTCCTGCGTCCGCACGGAACGTCTTCAGGAACTCGGCGGCCCGGGCGCAGCCCTCAATGTCGAGCATCAGCTGGCGATCCTCCTCCGAAGGCTCCCAGCCCGTCGTGGTGATGTCCACCAGCCCCAGTTCGCGCAGCCGCCCGATGAAATCGTCGCTCTGCGCCGCATAGAGCACAAAAGCGTATTTGGACATTTTCGCGATCATAGCATTGCGCCCTCCCCGGCGGCCTGTTGCTTGGTTTTCACGATTTTCTGAGCGGATTTCGAGAGATTCTCCTCATCCTCCATGAAGCGCTTGATCTTCCGGATGGCATCCTCGTAGCCGGGAATCTGCACCTTCTCGTAGAGATTCACCTTCTGCGTGGTCTTGCGGCGCGCGAAGTCCAGCAGCTCCATCTTCCGACTGTAAACCTCGTACTCGATGCCCAGCCGGGCCATGCGTTTGAGCAGGTCGATCCCGGCGGCGAACCACACGGGCGACGAAAAGAGATCGTAGGGCTTTTCCTCGAAAAGCACCTCCCGCAACACGGGCGTACGCACGCCCGCGATCTTCTGCGTGTCGAGCTCCACGTCGTCCACCCGCAGCAGTCCGGCGTCGAATTCGCCCCAGAGCGCGGTCATGTAGTCGTACTCGGCCCTGAGGGCGTCGAGCCGGCGGCGCAGTTCGCCCGCCGCGTCCTTCGCCCGCTTGACCTCGGTACGCAGAGCCGATTCCTTGCTCTTGATCGTCGGGAGAGCCTTCTGCCGCATCTTCAGTTGCTTGCCCAGCTCGCCCAGCGAGGTTTTGTTATACTGAAATTTGATTGCCATAGCTTTCTATTTTTCCGAATCACGCTGCCGCCGCCCGACCGCGCCCGTCACGAGCATCCCCACGCCGGGACTGACGGCCGCCGTCAGTGCGGACGTGCCGTGCGATCGTCCGGGCAGACCGTCCTCCGTCACGAGAAACGGCCCCCGGGCCGGCACCGGAATGACTGCCGACTGCGCCAGACCACAGGCCCGGCGGTTGCGTCTTCCTCCGCCCGTTCTCCCGTCCATCGCCGTGCCGCGTTGCATCCGCTCAGACGGTCTTCGGCCAGTACTTGGCCACCAGTTCGCTCTTGATCGCCACCTCCTCCTCGGAGAAGTACTCGGCGAAGAGCCTCCACGCCGTGTCAAGCATCTCCGTGATGCCGATATTGACGTCGATGGCCAGCAGTTTCTCCGAATAGTCGCGGGCGAAGTTGAGCGTGCGCTCGTCGTAGTCCGACAGGTCGAAGCCGTTCTCGAGTTTCGTCTTGGCATTGGCCGCATCGGCGTAGAGGCGCACGCAGGCGTTCATCACCTGCGGATGGTCCTCGCGGGTCTTCTTGCCGATAACCAACTGCTTCAGACGCGACAGCGAACGGAACGGGTCCACGATGACCTTGCCCGTGTCGGAGTCGTTGCGCAGGAACAGCTGGCCCTCGGTGATGTAACCCGTGTTGTCGGGGATGGCGTGCGTGATGTCGCCGCCCGAGAGGGTCGTCACGGCGATGATCGTGATCGAACCGCCGTTGGGCAACTGCACGGCCTTCTCGTAGATCTTCGCCAGATCCGAATAGAGCGAACCGGGCATCGAGTCCTTCGAGGGAATCTGATCCATACGGTTCGAGACGATGGCCAGCGCATCGGCATAGAGGGTCATGTCCGTGAGCAGCACCAGCACCTTCTCGCCCTTGTCCACGGCGAAGTACTCGGCGGCCGTGAGGGCCATGTCCGGCACGAGCAGCCGCTCGACGGGCGGGTTCTCGGTCGTATTGACGAACGAGACGATGCGGTCCAGCGCACCGGCGTTCTCGAAGACCGACTTGAAGTAGAGGAAGTCGTCGTTCGTGAGGCCCATGCCGCCCAGGATGATCTTGTCGGCCTTGGCGCGCAGCGCCACGTTGGCCATCACGGCGTTGTAGGGCTGGTCGGGATCGGCGAAGAAGGGAATCTTCTGCCCCGTGACGATCGTATTGTTCAGGTCGATGCCGGCGATGCCCGTGGCGATCAGCTCCGAAGGCTGGATGCGCTTGAAGGGATTGACCGTCGGGCCTCCGATCTCGCGCTCCTCGCCCTCGACGGTCTCCCCGCCTTCGAGCGGCTCGCCGTAGGCGTTGAAGAAGCGGCCGGCCAGGTTGTCCGAGACGCGCAGTTTCGGGGGCTCGCCGTGGAAGACGACCTCGGAGTCCGTAGCCAGTCCCTCGGTCCCGGCGAAGACCTGAAGCGTCACGTTCTCGCCCATAATCTTCACCACCTGCGCCAGCTTGCCGCCCACGGTGGCCAGCTCGTCGTTGCCCACGCCCGAGGCGCGGAGCGTCACGGTCGCCTTGGTGATGTTGTCAATCTTGGTGTATATCTTCTGAAATGCTCGTGTTGTCATGGCTTATTTCGTTTTTGCGTCCACATACGCTTCGATCTGCTTGCGGTAGTCCTCGAATTTCTCGGACTTCCACTCCGAATAGTTCATCTGTCGGAAGAGGTTGATCAGCCCCTTGAAGAACTGCGAGCACTCCTCGAAATCGGCGAAGCCGAACGATTTCCGGCAGACGTCCAGCACCATTTCGTACATCATCTTCTGGCGTTCGATCGGACAGTTGGCGTCGATGTCGTCGAAGGCGTCCTGCTGCAGGATCACGAAGTCGATCAGCTCCGACTTCCAGAACCGCTCGTGGTACTCGACCGGCACGCCGTCGTCGCCCAGAATGTTGATCTGGTCGTTGGCCTCCTTGCCGCGCTGGACGATGGTCTTGCCCGCATAGACCCGATCGACCCACTCCTTCTCGATGTGCTCGTCGAGGTAGGCGCGGATCTCGGGGTATTCGAGGTATTTCGAGTAGGACTCCAGCGGATCGATGGCCGGGTAGCGCTTCGAGTCGGCGCGTCCCTGCGAGAGGGCGTAGAAACAGCGCGCGGCTTTCTTGGTCGATTCGGTCACCGGCTCCTTGAGGTTGCCGCCCGCGGGCGACACCGTTCCGAGGAAGGTCACCGAACCGGTCCGGCCGTTGTTGAGCGTCACCAGTCCGGCGCGCGAGTAGAAGTTCGAAATGATCGCCGAAAGGTCCATCGGGAAGGCGTCCTGACCGGGCAGCTCCTCCAGGCGGTTCGACATTTCGCGCAGCGCCTGCGCCCAGCGCGACGTGGAGTCGGCCATGACGAGCACCTTGAGGCCCATCGCCCGGTAGTACTCTCCGATGGTCATGCCCGTATAGACCGACGCCTCGCGCGCGGCGACGGGCATGTTCGACGTGTTGCAGATGATGATCGTGCGCTCCATGAGCTTGTGCCCCGTGCGGGGATCGACCAGCTCGGGGAACTCCTTGAAGATCTCGACCACCTCGTTGGCGCGCTCGCCGCAGGCCACCATGATGATGATGTCGGCGTCGGCCTGTTTCGAAATGGCGTGCTGGAGCACCGTCTTGCCCGCGCCGAACGGTCCGGGAATGAAGCCCGTGCCGCCCTCGGCCATCGGGTTGAAGGTGTCGATGGCGCGCACGCCCGTCTCCATGACGCGCGACGGACGCGGCTTTTCGCGGTAACAGCGCACGGCCTGCTTGACGGGCCACCGCTGCACCATCGTGATGTCGTGGTCGCACCCCTCGGCATCGGTCACGACGGCCACGGTGTCGGTCACCCGGTACTTGCCGGCCGGGACGACGCTCTTCACCGTGTAGGTGTCGGTCATCGTGAAGGGGACCATGATCTTGTGCATGACCCACTGCTCCTTGACCTCGCCCAGCCACGACGCGGCCGTGACCCGGTCGCCGGCGGCGGCCAGCGGCGTGAACTCCCATTCGGCCCCGAAGTCGATGGGGTCGGTGACCGAGCCGCGGGCGATGAACAGTCCGTCCATCTTCTCCAGGTCGTTCTGCAAACCGTCGTAATTGCGCGACAGCAGGCCCGGGGCGAGCGTCGCCTCGAGCATGTGGCCCTCGAACTCGACGCGGTCGCCGATCTTCAGGCCGCGGGTGCTGTCGAAAACCTGCACATAGGCCGCATCGCCTATGACCTTGATGACCTCGGCCATCATTCTGGTATCTCCCGTGTGAACGTAGCAGATCTCGTTCTGCGCCACGGCGCCGTCGGCCTTGACGATCACGATGTTGGAAATGATACCGTTTACGCTTCCCGTTGTTTTCATCGTATCTTTCATTGTTTATTTTCAATCAGTTTCCGCCCGTCGAGCGCCTCGACGAGCCGCGCGAACATTTCGCGTCCGTGCGCCGGGTCGAGCCGCGACCAGCGGGCCACCAGATTCACCCGCACCAGGTAGGAGAGGATGGCGTCGATGTCGAAATAGTCGAACGCGGCCAGCTCCTCGGCCTCCCGCCAGCGGATACGGTCGATCTTGCGCTCCTTCTCGACGAGGTTCGCCTCCTCGTTCACGGCGGCGATCACGGCGTCGATATAGGGAAGCTCGCCCCGCAGCCCGAAATCCGACGCGGAGCTGCGCTGCAACTGTTCGGCCACGTCGCCTCCGCCCACGACCGCCTCCCCGACATTGCGGCCAGCGGCCCGTGCCGAGACGGCTGCGGCGATGTTGCGCAGCGTCCGGTCGAACTCCGACCAGGCGCGCAGGAAGTCGCCCCCGGCGCGTTCGCAGGCGGCGTAATAGGCCCCGAAGAGCGCCCGTTCGAAACGCTGCGCCGTATCCACCTGTTCGGCATCCTCGCCTTCGGGATCGGCGTAGGCGCGCACGACGCGGGCGACGGCTTCGGGCAGGCGCTTCGGGGATTTCAGCTCCGCCGCCAGCTCCTCGCGCGTCAGCAGCCCCAGGGGGTTGTGCGCCGCGCGTCCCGCACGCAGGGCGGCGAGGTTCTCGCAGTCGTAGTAGCCGTAGAGCAGACGCACCTGCTTCGCATCGCGCACCGACACTCCGTCGAGAATCTCGGCGACGATCGCGCGGGCGTCGAAGCCCTTCGTATCGGCGTCGAGCGCATACTCCCGCAGTCCGGCCACCAGGCAGTAATAATCGCTTCCGAACATGGCCCTGCTATGCCTTGAACAACATGCGGGAAACCTTCTCGCGCAGGTACTCCGAAAGGAGCGCCTCGAGGTCGGCGTCGGAGAACGAAATGTAGTAGCCGCCCTCCTTCGGGCCCACCTTGAAGCCCGTCTTCACCTGCTTCGACCAGCCCACTTCGACGCCTGCCGAGAGCAGCTCCTTCGCGCAGGCGTCGAACGCCTTGTCGAGCTGCGCACGCTCCGCCTCGGGCAGCAGGGCCGTCAGCTCCACCCTGCCCGACGCGTCGCCCGTCCAGTTCTTCGCCATCGAGAGCAGCATCCCGCGGATGAACTCCGGATCGAGAGCCGTGCGTTTCACCCCTTCGGACGTAGCTTCGGCGACGATCAGCGAAGCGATCTCCGACTTGATCTTCGCAACGGCCTGCCGGCCCGCCAGCGCGACCTCCGTCAGGATGTTCTTTCCCGCATCCTCGGCCTCGGCCCGGGCGCGGCTGACGATCTCCGCGGCCTCGCTCCGGGCGTCGGAGACGATCTTTTCGGCTTCCCTGCGGGCGTCGGCCACCAGCTTGTCCGCCTCGGCGCGCCCCTTCTCCAGCCCCTCGTCGTAGAGTTTCCGGGTCAGTTCCTGAAGTTTGTTTTCCATAGCGTTATTTAGTTTTGATTATCGTTTCTCAAATTTCGCACACAAATATATAAAAGATTCCCGGATAACCTCGTTTTCGGGCGATAATTTATCTGATTTTGACAATTTTGCAGAACAAAATGCACCATCGGGGACACAAAACGGCCGGCGGAGAATCCCGCCGGCCGCACAGCGTCTCCCGGGCGCAGGGCTACTCCTCCGCGGCGATCACGACCGCCGTGGGAATCCGCCGCTCGACGATCGCCGCTCCCGCAGGATCGGTCCCCTCGGTGTCGCTCGGCATGTTGAGCACCTTTCCCTCCCTTCCGACGAAGGTCGAGGAGCCGCCGCCGTCGAGATTGACCGCCTCCGTACAGCCCAGCGAAATCAGTTTGTCGGCCAGTTCGGGCAGCGTGAACCCCTTGCTGCCCCGCTTGTTGCGGCCGTCGCACACCAACACGACCAGTTTGCCGTCCGCCGTCGCGCCGATCGCCGTGCGCGGCTGGCGCGAAAGGCCCGAGACACCGCCGTGGTCCAGCACCTCGCGCCAATAGCTCTCCTCGGCGACATTCTTCCCGTCGCGGACCAGCATCGGGCCCGCACCGACAGCCTGCCGCACCTCCCAGCGGCGGCCGCCTTCGGTGAGCGAGCTGGGCGGCGCGGACATGAACGTCCCGGTGCGCTCGTCGTTGCCCAGCGGCGAAGGAAAGGCATAGGGCTGTCCGCCCTCGTCCCGCACGCAATAGGCCCACACCGCCTCGAAAGAGCCGTCGGCCGACTGCCCGAAGGCAGCCCGCACGGGATAGTAAACCGTGGGAGGCTCCGTTTTCCGGTAGAGGTCCTCCTGCGCGGCGAGCGACCGGAGCTCCCCGTCGGCGACCAGCAGGCTCACGGAGGTCGTGCCGCCGAAGAAGCCGCCGTTCACCACGACACAGGGCACGCCCTTGCCCGACGCGGCGAAATCGGCGAAGTACTCCGTCGGTCTCTTGGCCGCGGAGAACTGCGGACAAAAGCGCAGTTTGGGATTGGCTTTCAGATCGGCCACGGCATAAAAGCCGAGACACTGTCCGCCGCCGGAAAGATCGTCCGCAAAAGCCTCGACCGTCAGTCCTGCGGGATAACCGTCCGATCCGGAGGGTTCGTCGCCTCCGTCCGGCTCGTTCCCGCCCGTCCCGCCGTTCCCGGACAGGGGCGGCGGAGTCTGGTGGTCGCCGCCTTCGCACGACACGAAGACGCCACCCGTCAAAACAGCCGCCAGCAGCAGGCGGCAAAGCATGTGTTTTCGTTTCATTATCGGTATTCGAATTAGACGGGGTAAATATAATAAAATAATTTTTCGAATCTTTCCGATATTGTAAATAAATTTACTTGAGTTCGCTCCGCGGAAACCGACCGCCGAATCCCGCCCCGACGGCAGCGCGGCGGCAGGACACCGCCGCATACCGCTCTCTCCGGACACGGAACCGGGCCGGGCCGGAGAAACGGGCTCCGGAAGAACGGAACCCGGGCCGGACGGAAATCGGATGAGACCAAGACCGGAGAAAGTCCGGCAGGGCACGGACGACAATTATAATATAGGTATCGGCACGCATTCGGCGCCCCGCATGACGGAAACGCCCCCGCTTTGCATGAAAGCGGGGGCGTCCGTATCGCAGAAGATGCGGATCAGTAGAATCCGAGGGCCTTGCTGCGGGCCAGCAGGCACGCACCGATAACCCCGGCGCGCTCGCCCAGCGTCGAAAGCTTGATCTGCGTATCCTTATAGACGAGCATCAGCGAATACTTATTGACCGCCGTGCGCACGGGCAGCATCAGCGACTCCCCGGCCACGGAGAGCAGGCCGCCGATGACGATCATCTCGGGATTGAACATGTTGATAAGTCCGGCGATGGCCTTGCCCAGCGTATGTCCGACCGATTCGAGAATCTCGATGGCCAGCACGTCCTCCTTCAGCACGGCGTCGAGAATATCCTTCAGGGTGATCTCCTCGCCCTTGTTGAACTTCTCGGAGAGCATCGACACACTGCCCGAACGCAGCTTCTCCAGAAAAAGGCGGTGCAGCGCCGAACCCGAAGCCCCCGTCTCGAGGCAGCCGCGCTTGCCGCAGCGGCAGATGATCTCGTTGTCGAGCAGCGGGAAATGGCCGAACTCGCCCGAGAAGCCCGACTTGCCGTAAAAGACCTTGCCGTCGAGAATCATGCCCAGCCCCAGGCCCCACGAGGCGTTGATATAGAGCATCGTCTTCTCGCTGTGCGCATCGCCGTACATGTATTCGCCGTAGGTGGCCGCGCGCGTGTCGTTCTCGATATAGACCGTGCAGCCCAGCCGCTCGCCGAGCAGCACCGTCAGCGGCTGCTCCTCGACGAAGAAGTAACTGTACCCCGTCTGCGAATTGACGCGGCCCGAAATATTCACGCCGACGGCCAGCACCTTGTCGTGGGGAATCTTGTGCCCGTCGATGAAGCCGCGGATGATGTCGCAGAGCCGGTCGAGCGAATGGGGGTCGTTGTCCATCAGGAAATCGACGGTCGTATCGGCGAGCAGCTGCCCCTTGAAATTGACGACCGCGAGCACCACCGAGTCGGTCCGTATCTCCACGCCGACGAAATAACCCGCATAGGGATTCAGGCCGTAGATGTTGGGTCTCCGGCCTCCGGCCGTGCCCTGCTCGCCGAAATTGTGGACGAAGCCCTCCTCGATCAACTCGCCGATGAGTTTCGTCACGGTCGGCACGCTCAGATTGACGGCCCGGCTCAGATCCGTAATGCTCGAATCGCCGCTGAAAATGTACTGCCGGATAATCTGTTGTTTGAGAATCGCGTTTTTGTTGCCTTCCGTAGCCTGCTTCAGAAACGAACTGGTCATATTTCCGTTTTGTTTAATTTGCGTTTTCCATGGTAAAGTTACCAATTAAAATGCAAACAGCCAAAAGAATCCGGCGAAAACGACGGCGAAACGAACCGGACCGGACACCCGGAAAGACTTTTTCCGGCAAATACGGAGGCGGAATCCGGAAAGATTCCGCCGGTCCGGGCAGTTCCGAACCGTATAATTTTATCACGAAACGCTTTCAGAATAAAATTTATTACAATAATTATTTGCAGAAATAATATTTGTTGCTATTTTTGTTTCCGATTTACCCGGAGCGAGAGCCGAAAAATACCTCTGTCCCGACCGGAACGCCTATTTTTTATAAAGACACCGCGCATGAACCGTAAGGACTTTCACCGGCCCCGACCGGCCGGAACCGCCGCACGCACGGAGACGCCCCTGCCTCCGGCCGGCGTTGCGGAAACGGCCGGAGGCGTTCCGTCCCCGGGACGGAATCACGGAACGGACTCATACCAATCGACACACAACAACTAACTAAAAAATCATCGGCAGACAGAAAAGACAGAAAAAACGGAACGAAGGCAAAGACGAAAGGGGAGCACGGCTCCCGGACAAGCAAATTCAAACCTATCTATTGACTTATGAGAAATGATTTACAACTGAGATTTTCCGGCCTGCGTCGTGCGACACGGCGTGCGGCGGCATTGTTCGCGGTGCTGCTCATGGGGACCGGAATCACTGTGGCTCAGCAACTTTCCGTATCCGGCCGGGTAACCGGCGCCGAGGGGGGGGGAATTGCGGGAGCTACGGTCGTAGTCAAGGGTGACAACACCCGGGGAACTACGACGGATTCGCAGGGCGCCTACACGCTCGAAGTGAAATCCGGCAACGATATCCTCGTATTCAGTTTCATCGGTTACAAGACCGTAGAAATCCCCGTAAACAACCGGACGACCGTAAACGCCAGCCTGAGCGAAGACGCCACGGAAATGGACGAGGTGGTGGTAGTCGGTTACGGCACGCAGAAGAAACAGTTCCTCGTGGGTTCGGTCTCGTCGGTATCGAACAAGGAGCTGCTCAAGGCCCCGATGACCAACGTGTCGAACATGATGACCGGCAAACTGCCCGGTGTCACGAGTATCCAGCGTTCGGGCCAGCCCGGCAGCGACCAGGCCTCGATTCTGGTCCGCGGCTCCTCCACGTTCAACGATTCAAGCCCGCTCTGTCTGGTGGACGGCGTGGAACGCATGATCAACACGGTCAATCCGAACGATATCGCCTCCATCTCGATTCTCAAGGACGCCGCCACATCGGCGATCTACGGCGTCCGCGGCGCCAACGGCGTCATTCTCATCACGACCAAAAGCGGTTCGGAAGGCGCCACGCAGATCTCCTACGACGGTTCGGTGACCTTCTCCACGAACACCGCGCTTCCCGAATTCCTCAACGCCCAAGACTACATCGGCTGGCACAACAAAGCCCGCGAAATGGACGGGCTCGCTCCCGTGTGGACCGACGAGGTGATCGCCAAGATGAAGGCCGACGGAACCTACGGCGAAACGGACTGGGTGGACCTGCTCTTCAAGAACTACGGCTTCACCCACCAGCACAACATCTCCGCGACGGGCGGCAACGACCGGATCAAGCACTACACGAGCGTCGGACTGATGAATCAGGACGGTATCGTGCCGAACACCTCCTACAAACGGTTCAACATCCGGTCGAACATCGACGCAAAGATCGCCCGCAACCTCAGCTTCTCGATGAACGTGAGCGGATTCCGCGAGAACAAGAATGCGCCGGGATACCCGATCACCAACCAGTACGACTTCAACCCGATCATGCAGGCCTTCTACGCCTTGCCGATCATCGCCCCCACCTACAAGGGACTGCCGCAGGGCTACATGAACGGCTCCTACACCCAGCAGCCGGTGGCCGCCGTGGAGCAGAGCGGTTATATCCGCGACACCCGCTGGCAGTTCGAGGGCAACGCCAAGCTGGAGTACGACTTCGGCAGCATCGAGGCGCTCCAGGGCCTGAAGGCCGGCGTATTCGTCGCCTACGACTACTCCAATTCGACGAACCGCAACTTCAACCGGTCGTTCAACCTCATGTCCTTCTCGTCCTCCACGTTCGAATCGACCGAAGTGACGGCATCGGGAATCAACCTGCTGAGTTCGTTCAACAAATCCGCATCGTGGGGCGACAGTTTCACGGTCCGTCCGACGATCACCTACGAGCGCGAGTTCGGCGGCAAGCACAACGTCAGCGCCCTGTTCCTCTACGAGCAGAAGAAGGGTTACTCGGATACGATGACCGGCCGCAAGAACGGCTACTACGCCGACTATCCGGTCGATCTCTCGCTCGGTTCGACCTGGGAAGGCATCGACGTTCCGGTCAGCGGCTCCTTCAGCAATACGGGCATCGCCAGCTTCGCGGGCCGCATCAGCTATGCCTACGACCGGAAATACCTCGCCGAGTTCACCTTCCGTGCCGACGGTTCGTACAAGTTCGCGCCGCATAACCGCTGGGGCTTCTTCCCCTCGGTCGCCCTCGGATGGGTCGTGTCCGAAGAGAATTTCTTCAAAAAGGCGCTGCCCAAGGTGGACTTCCTCAAACTCCGCGCATCGTACGGCGAACTGGGTGCGGACGACACGTCGGCATGGCTCTACATGCAGAGCTACTCGACGACGGCCCCCAGCTTCAGCTATATCGTGGGCGGCACGGGGCATACGGCCTACTACACGAGCAACTACGTCTATGACAACCTCACCTGGTCGCGCACGCACAGTTTCAACGTCGGCTTCGACCTGTCGGTATGGGAAGGCAAGCTGGGCGTGGAGTTCGACTGGTTCTACAAGCTGACGGACCACATCCTCGAACAGGTGGCCGGATCGTACGCTCCGTCGCTGGGCGGCAACGTCCCCTCGTACATGAACTCGGGTAAAATGGACAACCGCGGTTTCGAGCTGGTGCTCAAGCACAACAACCACTTCTCCAGCGGCTGGCGCTACTCGCTGACCGGAAGCCTCTCGTGGGCCCGCAACAAGGTGCTCGCCAAGCATATTTCGGACGACCACCCGATGTACCGCGCCATCCTCGGTCAGCCGATCGGCTCGATCTACGGCTTCAAGGCGACGGGGCTCTTCCAGACCGAGGAGCAGATCGCCAATGCGCCGACGGCCCCCTCGGGCGAAAAACGGCTGGGCGACCTGATGTACGCCGACATCAACGGCGACGGCAAAATCGACTCGTCGAAGGACTTCGTGAAGATCGGACGCAGCTACACCCCGGAGATGAACTTCTCGCTGAACATGGAGGTAGCCTACAAGAACCTCTACCTGACGGCCCTCTGGCAGGGCGCGGCGCTCTGCTCCTACCAGTTGAGCGCGGCCTATAACAGCGGAGTGTTCGACAACACGATGTACACCCGTCCGTTCTACTCCAGCGGCAACGCCCCCTACTATCTGGTGGAAGGCGCCTGGCGCGAAGACAACCGCGACGCCGAATACCCGCGTCTGAGCACGGTGGCCAACGGCAACAACGCATGGCCCTCGTCGTGGTGGGTGAAGAACGGCGCCTACCTGCGTCTGAAGAACCTGCAGATCGGCTACACGCTGCCGCAGCACCTGCTCAACAAGACGGGCATCGAGCGCGTGAACATCTATATCGCCGGCACGAACCTGCTTACGTTCAGCGCCTTCAAATACGTGGACCCCGAGATGCCTTCGGTGAACAACGGCTACTATCCGCAGCAGCGCACCTACAGCATCGGCGTCAATCTTTCCTTCTAAACCGCAAAAGCTACGAATACCATGAAAAAAACGATATTGACAATGGGTCTGGCCGCCGCCTTATGCGGCACGTCCTGCTCCGACGTCATCGACCTGAACCCGGGCGACCGCTTCTCTCCGGCCACGGTCTGGTCCTCGACGACGACCGTAGACAGCTATGTGCTCGGACTCTATTCGATCTTCAGCTCCAGTTGCGAATTCTACGGCACGGGATCGCCCAACCTGACGGATGCCTATTCGGACATACTGAAGAGCGGTTCGTGGGACCAGTACAACCACAGCTACAACCGCTCGCTGTTCCAGGAATCGGCGTTCAACAGCACCAGCGCCGGGGCGTTCGAGTGCTGGAGCACCCACTACGAACGTATCCGCCGCGAAAACGAGTTCCTGCGCGACGCCCCGAAATACCGGGAGAAGTTCGGCGAGAAATGGATGGACACCCGCATCGCCGAGGTGCGTTTCTGCCGCGCCTACGCCTACTACCTGCTCTGCCGCGTCTATGGCGGGGTGATTCTCCGCACGGAGGTCGATGGCCCCGAGCAGAACGACAAGGCCCGCTCGACCGAAGCCGACTGCTGGGATTTCATCATCGAGGAGCTGAAGGACCTCGCTCCGCAGCTTCCGCAGGGGAATAAAACGGAGAACGGAGACAACTGGGACGACGCCAACTACGGCCGCGCCACGCAGCAGGCCGCCTACGGACTGCTGAGCCGCGTCGCCCTCTTCGCGGAGCGCTGGGACGTGGCCGCCCAGGCCGCGCGCGACGTGGAGAAGTGCGGCGGAGCGCTCGACCTGACGGGTTATGCCAACGTCTTCAACGGCGACCTGAAGAGCAACAAGGAGATCCTCTTCGGAGTGGACTTCGAACAAGACGTCATCACGCACCGCTACGACGCGTACGTACGTCCCAGCGGCGATGCCAAGGCGCTGGGAACGTCGGCGCTCTATTCGGTGTTCTTCCCCACGAGCGAACTGGCGGACAGCTACGAAATGGCCGACGGCACGCCCTTCAGTTGGGAAACCCACGGCAGCGATCCCTACACGGGCCGCGAACCGCGCTTCTACGCCACGATTCTCTACAACGGCGCCTCGTGGATGGGCCGCACGATCGAAAGCTACGTGGGCGGCGCCGACGGATTCAAGGAGTACGAGAACTCCAAATCGGCCAATACGACCGTGACGGGCTACTACCTGCGCAAATACCTCAAGGACGGAGACAAGAGCTGGATCACCGCCTATTCGGCCCAGACGTGCATCCTGATCCGCTATGCCGAAGTGCTCCTGAACAAGGCCGAAGCGCTGGCCGAACTGAGCTGGGACCAGAACAGCGTCGAGGCGTTGCAGGCGCTCAACGACGTCCGCGGACGCGTCGGTCTGCCTTCGCGCCAGACCGCCAGCAAGGAGGAGTTCATGGAATTCGTCCGCCACGAGCGCATGGTCGAGCTGGCCGGCGAGGGCTTCCGCTACTGGGATCTGCGCCGCTGGAGGCTGGCCGAGGAGGTCATCAACGGCAAGAACGTGCACGGCGTGAAGATCACCAAGACGGACAGCGGATTCAACTACGAGCACGTGGACGCCGACAACGGCAACAAGCGCATCTTCTACGACCGTTACTACCATTTCGCCATTCCCGAGTCGGAGCGTTCGAAAAACCCGCTCTGCGACAACAACCAAGGATGGGTATAACGACAACCGAACCATAACAAAACAGCAACGACTATGAAACTCCGCAGATATTTTGCCGTCCTGGCAACGGCCGCCCTCACCGCCTTCGCCGCGGGATCGTGCGCCGAGCCCGAGGACGAATTTCTCCACACCGACAGCCGGCTCCTCTCCATCGAGGTCCAGCCGGCCGGAGGCGGCGCCGGAATCGCGGGCGTCATCGACGAGACCACGGGCGAAGTTTACTTCCCGATTCCCAAGAAGGAGCGCGAGAAGTACGACATCACCAGCCTCATGGTACGCGCCGAGGTGGAATACGACACCTTCATCACCCCCTCGCTGACGGGGCTGAAGGATCTTTCGGACCGCGACAACCCCTTCACAATCACCCTCACGGCCGGGGACAAGGGGACGCGCACCTACACCTTATGGGCCTTCTACACGCGCCGCTAAAACAAAACCCATCACTAACGAAAAAACTTTGAGACGAATATGAAAACCTTCAAATCATTTGCTTTCGCCGTTGCGCTGGCAGGTCTTACGCTGCCGATGGCAGGCTGTTCGGACGACGACACCGCGCCCAAGGGCGAAGACGTGGAACGCGGCGACAAGGCGTGCCGCATCGAAACCTTCACGCTGAACTTCAGCGACGGCACGACGCTTTCGGGCGACGTCTATGACTACGACAAATCGGTGGACCTCTCCTACACGACCGCCGAATTCGAGATGATGAAGTCCGCAACGGCCACGCTGACGCTTTCGGAGGGCGCGACCGTGTCGCCCGATCCCTCGCAGACGGCGGACTACACGCAGCCTCTGTCGTTCACCGTGACGGCCAAGGACGGCAAGACCGCACGCACCTACACGACCAAACCCGTGGAGAAGGTACTGGAAGGCTATACGAAGGTCGAAGCGGCAACCTCCAAGACCGCGACGGAAATGGGTATCGGAACCGCCGCGGACTACAAGTTCGTCGGCGTGAGCGGCGACAAGCTCGTCGTCGGGAAAAAGGTCTTCGACTACAAGACCTTCGCGCCCGCAGGCGACCTGAACATGACGGGATACGAAGATCAGAAGATGACCGGCATGGCCAACGACGAGGCCGGACACCTGATCGCAGCCGTCAATGCCGACGGTGCGAGCGCCGTGCCGACGACGATCATCTGCTGGAAGGACGGCTGGGACAAGGCTCCGTCGGAGTACATCAAATCGGAGACGAGCTTTATCGGCAAACAGATCTCGGCCAGCGGCAACCTGCTGGAAGGCGCGGGTATCGTTTCCGCGATGAACGGCACGGGCCCCAAAGGCGCGCATTTCGCCTGGGCCCGCCTCGACGGCGCGTCGCATCCGGAGACTCCGTTCTACGGCGTGGAAACCAACGTACCCTCGAACGACGGCAACTGGTCGCAGACGATCTCGGCCTGCTCGGGCGACCCGCTGGGAACCTGGTTCGTCTTCGACCCCGAAAGAAGACCCGACCCGGATGATCCGAATAAAACAGTGGGTCTCGGCAGGGCCTATACGTTCAGCAACTGGTCCGCTCCCAACAATTTCAATATGACCCCTATTCCGGGTGCAGTAGAAGATGGCCTGGAAGGCTGGGGCAACCTGACGCTGGGTTCCGTACGCGCATTCACATTCAACGGCACGGCTTACGGCGCCTACATTTCGACCGGATGGCCTATGACCTACGTATCCATTGTGGACGCCAACGGCGAATTCCTGCTCAACCCCAATGATACCGCCACTCCCATATCGCACAACGGTTCGGAGCCGATCCCGCAGATCACCTACGTATATAACGAGTCCGAAGGCGCAGGCTATGTCTTCGCGCTCGAAGCGGGCCAGTTCGTGAAGAGCTGGAAGCTGACCGTCGTTTACGAATAGCCGCCCCGCCGGACCGCGCCCGCCCGGGCGGCGGTTACGGACACCGAACATCCGCGTTTTTCCGGCCCGGGGCCGTTCCCGGGCCGGGAAGATGCGGTTCTTTTGAAATCACAGTCATCACACACGAAAATTAGTTCAGGTTTATGAAAATTCGTACATGGATCGCAGCGGCGCTGGCAGGCACGGCCCTCTGCACGGCCTGCTGCGGAGGGGCCGGAAATCCGCCCCGCGCGCCGAAGAGCGGGCTGGCCAAATACCTCTGGTTCGACGCCGAGGCCAACTTCGCGCGCTTCGCCTCGCAGGATTCGATCCGCTACTGGCTCGACCGGGCCGTCGAGACGGGCTTCAACCGCATCGTCGTGGACGTCAAACCCGTCGAGGGCGACGTACTCTACAAGAGCGACTTTATGACCGAGCTGACGGACTTCCGCGGCACGAAGACCGACCGGACATGGGACTACCTGCAATTCTTCCTCGACGAGGCGGCTCGGCGCGATCTCGAAGTCACCGTCTCCACCACGATCTTCCCCGCAGGGCTCACAGCCACGCGGCAGGGCCCGGTCTTCCGCGACGCGGCATTCGACGGCCGCACCTGCATCGAATACATGCCCGACGGCACGCTGCTCGACATCCGCGACGACAAGGCGATCAACGTGGCGTTCCTCAACCCCGCCATGCCCGAGAACCAGGAGTGGGCGCTGCGCTTCATCCGCGAGATTCTCTCCAAGTACCGCTTCGACGGCTATGCGCTCGACTACTGCCGCTACCCCGGCGCCACGGCCGACTTCTCGGAGTTCTCCCGCAGGGAGTTCGAACGCTTCCTCGGCCACGCAGTCGAGCGTTTCCCCGAGGACATATTCACCTACGACGAGGAGGGCAACCGCATTCCCGGAAAATACTACAAGCCGTGGTGGGAGTACCGCGCGAAGGTGGTCCGCGACTTCATCGCCCGCGTCCGTGCCGCGGTGGACGAACTGCAGCCCGACGTGCGGCTCGAATACTGGGCCGGTTCGTGGCTCCACGCCATCTACGCCAACGGACAGAACTGGGGCAGCCCCCGCTCGACATTCTCGGACGAATACCTCGACACGTGGGCCACGCCCGGGTACAAGGAGGCCGGCTTCGCCGACCTGCTCGACGTCTTCATCACGGGAACCTACCTCGAACGCGTCTGGGGCGCCGACGACAACGAGTCGATCGAGTACGGACTCAACCGCTCGCTGCGCGACGTGGCGGGCGACTGCACGGTTTACGGATCGCTCTACGCGCAGAATCACCTTGACCAATTCGACGATGCGGTGTATCTTTGTCTCAAGAAGACGAAGGGCGTGATGGTCTTCGACATCGTGCAGGTGATCGAACACGACCTCTGGGACTCCATCAAGCGGGGCATCGACCGCGCCGAGGCGGAGATCGCGAACGAAGGAAAATGACACGACCGAACGAAAAACAGGCGAACGAATGACAAGACGAATACTGCCGCTGCTATGTGCAGCGCTACTGGCAATGCCCTTTACGGCCTGCTCGGAGGAGCATCAGGCCCCGCCCTCGCTCGACCAGGGCGGCGACGACGAAAACGACAAGCCGGTCGATCCCGGCGACGGCCCCGCGAGCGGGAAGGAGAAGATGCTCTGGTTCGACGCCGAGGCCAACTTCCAGCGCTTCTCCACGAAGGAGGGCATCACCGCGATGCTCGACAAGACCGTGGAGGCGGGATTCAACAAGATCGTCGTGGATGTCAAGCCCGTCGAGGGCGACGTGCTCTACGCGAGCGACTTCATGACGCAGGCCACCACGATCGGATCGGTCACCGTCCCCGCCCGCGGCTGGGACTACCTGCAATTCTTCCTCGACGAGGCGCACAAGCGCGGTCTGAAGGTCACCGTCTCCACGACGATCTTCCCGATGGGCATGCCCTCGACGCGGCAGGGGCCCGTCTATCGCGACAGCAAATGGAACGGCAAGACCTGCCTGCAAAACAAGCCCAAGGCGGGCGGCGGCAGCCAACTGACGGACATCAAGGACGATCCGACGAAAGTGGCCGCCTTCCTCAACCCCGTGCTTCCCGAAGTGCGCGAATTCGCCCTGAGCTTCATCCGCGAGATCGTCTCCAAATACGACTTCGATGCCTATGCGCTCGACTACTGCCGCTTCCCGGACAACCAGAGCGACTTCTCGGAGGCGTCGAAACGGGCCTTCGAGGACTACGTCAAGGGCAGCGTCGCGACGTGGCCCGACGACGTGTACACCTACGACGCGAACGGCGGCATCGTCGCAGGCCCCTACTACAAGCAGTGGTGGGAGTTCCGCTCGATGGTCATCCGCGACTTCGTGGCCGCCGTGCGGCAGGAGATCAAGGCCCTCAAACCCGACGTGAAGCTCGAATACTGGGCCGCCTCGTGGTGGGGCGCGCTCTACGCCAACGGCCAGAACTGGGCCAGCACCTCGTTCATGCCGCTCCAGGACATCGAAGCCCCGAATTTCCGCGCATGGTGCTCGAACAACTACAACCGAACGGGTTTCGCCGACCAGCTCGACACGTTCCTGCTGGGAACCTACCTGCCGCGCGTTTACGGCCCCGAGGACGGCGAGTCGATCGAGTTCGGCATCAACCGCGCCGAGCGGATGCTCCTCAACGCCTGCACCTACTACGGCACGATCGAGTGCTCGCAGAAGAATTTCGACGTCGAGGAGGCCTGCTACTACTGCCTCAAACGCACGGCGGGACTGATGGTCTTCGACATCGTGCACGTCATCAACAACGACATGTGGGCGGCCATCAAGCGGGGCATCGACCGCGCCGAGGCGGAGGACGCCGCCGCACAGCAATGAACTCACAGACAACTATGCGAACCATGAAAAGACTCTTTCTGATCGCCGCCGCGCTGACGGCCGCGACAACGACCTCCGCCCGGGAATACACCGTCACCTCCCCCGACGGAAAGATCGAGGTGAAGGTATCGACGCAGCCCGAGCTGCGGTGGAGCCTCTCCCGCGCAGGCGAGCGGCTCCTCGAACCGAGCCGCATCGGCCTCACGCTGGCCGGCGAGGCGCCGCTGGGTGTCGCTCCCGCGGTGCGGAGCGTCCGCACCGAAGCCATCGACACGCGTTCGACGGCCGAGGTCCCGACGAAGTTCCGCGAGCTGCACGACCGCTGCAACGAACTGCTGATCGCCTTCCGCGGCGACTGGGCCGTGCGGCTGCGCGTCTATGACAACGGCGCGGCCTACCGCTTCGAGACCGCACGCCGGGGCGAGACGGTCGTCGAGGACGAGACCGCCGAGTTCAACTTCGCCTCCGACAACGACACCTACTGGACCCGCGAGCGGAACCCGGACTTCATCTCCCACTGCGAGGCGTTCTTCGAGCGCAAGCGGCTCTCGGAGCTGGAGCGCTCGGTCTACGCCTACCTGCCCGTCTATTTCGCCACGCCGGGCGGCACGCGCATGGTCGTCACCGAGACCGACCTGGAGGACTACCCCTGCATGTTCCTCTTCGGCGGCGAGGGCCGCAGGCTCCGCGCCGAATTTCCGCCCGTGGTGCTCGAAAGCCGCCTGAAGGAGGGTTCGGACCGCAACGAGGAGTTTCTCCGCAAGGCCGACTACATCGCCGTGACGGAAGGCACGCGCACCTACCCGTGGCGCGTGGTGACCGTCGATGAGAACGACCGCGCGCTGCTGGAGAACTACCTCCCCTACCAACTGGCCTCGAAGGCCGTCGAGGGCGACGCCTCGTGGGTGCGCCCCGGCAAGATCTCGTGGGACTGGTGGAACGGGCTGAACGTCTACGGCGTGGATTTCGAGGCCGGCGTGAACACGGCCACCTACAAGTACTTCATCGACTTCGCCGCCCGCTACGGACTGGAGTACATCCTGCTCGACGAGGGGTGGTCGGTGAGCACGCTCAACATCCGCGAGCCGCGCAGGGAGGTCGATCTGAAGGAGATCGTCCGCTACGGCAACGAAAAGGGTGTGGGCGTGATCCTCTGGACGCTCTGGAACCCGATGAAGAAGGACCTCACGGGCATTCTCGACACCTACCGCGACTGGGGCGTGAAGGGCATCAAGATCGACTTCATGCAGCGCTCCGACCAGGAGATGGTCAATTTCTACGAACAGATCGCCCGCGCGGCCTACGACCGCGGCCTGCTGGTCGATTTCCACGGCTCGTTCAAGCCCGCCGGACTGCAACGCAAATACCCCAACGTCCTGTCGTTCGAAGGCGTCTATGGCATGGAGAACGACAAGTGCTCGAAGGACATCACCCCGGCGCACGACTGCGTGCTGCCCTTCACGCGCATGGTGGCCGGACCGATGGACTACACGCCCGGCGCCACGGTGAACGCCACGGCCGCCGACTTCTCGGTCAGTTGGAGCCATCCGATGAGCCAGGGAACGCGCGCGCACCAGGCGGCGCTGTACGTCATCTACGAAAGCCCGCTCCAGATGCTCTGCGACTCGCCGTCGCACTACCTCCGCACGCCCGAGTTCACGGGCTTCATCGCCGCCGTGCCCACCGTCTGGGACCAGACCGCGGCGCTGCACGCCTCGGCCGGCGAATACGCCGCCGTGGCACGCCGCAACGGCGACCGGTGGTACATCGGCGCCATCACCGACTGGACGGGCCGCGACATGGAGATCGACCTCTCGTTCCTGGGCGAAGGCCGCTACCGCATGCAGTACTTCGCCGACGGCGTGAACGCCGACAGCTATGCGCAGGATTTCCGCACCGGGGAGCGCGAAGTGACCCGGGAGGACAAGCTGAACGTCCGGCTGGCCTCCGGAGGCGGCTGGGCAGCCATTCTGACCCCCGTAAAATGACGCCATGAAACGCAGGATTTTTCTGACCCTTATCCCGGCGCTCGCCGCCTGCTTCGCCCTCGCCGGGGCGGAGCGGACGGCGCAGCGGCCGACGGAGCCGCAGCCCGCCGAGCTGCGCGGCCGCGTGACGGCCGACGGCCGGGGCGTGGAAGGCGTGGCCGTGACCGACGGCCGGACCATCGTCCGGACCGACGCCAAAGGGCGCTACCGACTCGCATCGGCCTCCGACGCGGAGTTCGTCTATCTGACCCTCCCCGACGGGTACGAAATCCCCGCCGAAGCGGGCGCGGCCGCATTTTACCGGCGCATCACCGGGCAGGAGCGGCGGTACGACTTCGCGCTGCGGAGAGCCGGACGCGACATGACGCGCCACCGCCTCGTCCTCGTGGCCGATCCGCAGGTCTATTTCGAAGAGGAGCTCGACAGCGTGCGCCGCGCCTCTGCGGACATCCGCCGCACGGCATCGGACGGGGTGGAGACCTTCGGCGTGGCCTGCGGCGACATCATCGGCGACATCACGCGCCGCCCGACGCTCTTCGGGCCGGTGCGCGACGCGCTGGCCGAAAGCGGCGTGCCGTTCTTCTACGTCTTCGGCAATCACGACATGGATACCGACGTGCGCACGAACGACTACTCCAAACGCTCGTTCAAGGAGCGTTTCGGCCCCACCTACTACGCCTTCGACCGCGGGAAGATCCATTATGTAGTGCTCGACGACGTCTTCTTCCTGGCCCGCAGCTACCTCTACGCCGGTTACCTCGAGGAGCGGCAGCTCCGCTGGCTCGAACAGGACCTCGCCTCCGTGCCGGCCGGCTCGACCGTCGTCGTGTGCCTCCACATCCCCACCTGGTCGTGCGCCGCACGGCGGGGCGAATGGGGCAAGGAGCAGACGAACAAGGTGCTCAACAACCGCCGGGCGCTCTACAAGCTGCTCGAACCCTACCGGGCGCACATCCTCTCGGCGCACGAGCACTACAACGAGAACTACACTCCCGTGCCGCACGTCTTCGAGCATGTCCACGCCCCGCTGAGCACGCTCTTCTGGCAGACGCCGCTGAGCATGGACGGCATTCCGGCCGGATACGCCGTTTACGAAGCCGACGGCGGACGGATCGCGTCGTGGTACTGGAAGGCGGTCGATCACGACCGGGGACGCCAGTTCACGGCCTACGCCGCGGGTGCCGACCGCCACAAGCCCGACGCCGTGACGGTGAACGTATGGAACTACGACCCGGCGTGGAAGGTACGCTGGTACGAGGACGGCCGCTGCCGCGGCGAGATGACCCGCTACACGGGTTACGACGAGTCGATCTGCGACTACGTCGCACGCTACGGCGACCGCTTCAAATACAAATACATCGGCGCCGCACAGACCGAACACCTCTTCTACGCCGTTCCCTCGTCGCCCGACGCCGAGGTACGCGTGGAGGTGACCGACCGGTTCGGCAACGTCTATGAATGGTCCGCCGGGAAGGGGTACACCTCCCGTCCGGCCGCACAAACCGCAAAATAAACACCCGACACAATGCGAAGACAATTTGCGCTGCTCGCCGCGCTGGGGCTGTCGATGCTCCTCGGCACGGGATGCAGTCAGGATACGGCGGTCAGTTCGCCCGACGGCGGGCTGACGCTGCGCGTGGCCGAACGCGACGGCCGCATCGGATACACGCTAAGCCGCGGGGAGACGCTCCTCCTCGACTTCTCGACACTCGGATTCGAACTCCGGGACGCCCCGGCGCTGCGCGACGGGCTGACGATCGACGCCACGGCCCGGACATCGTTCGACCAGACCTGGGAGCAGGTCTGGGGCGAAGAGCACTTCGTCCGCAACCGCTACAACGAGCTGCGCGTCACGGTACGCGAACGCGAAGCGCCCGGACGCCGCTTCGACGCGGTGTTCCGCCTGTTCGACGACGGCGTCGGATTCCGCTGCGAATTCCCCGAGCAGCCCGCACTGGGCGAGTTCGTCATCATGGACGAACTGACCGAATTCCGCTTTCCGCAGGACCACATGGCCTGGTGGATGCCCACGCGCGAGCCCTACTACGAAAGCATCGCGCGCCACACGCCCCTCTCGCGGATGGACACGGTGAACACGCCGCTGACGCTCGAATGCGCCGACGGCACGTACCTCGCCCTGCACGAGGCCGACCTGACGGACTACGCCAAGATGAGCCTTCGCCCCGCCGGCGAGGAGGGCACGACGCTGCGCTGCTGCCTCACACCGTGGTCGAACGGCGTGAAGGTTTACGCCCGGACGCCGTTCCGCACGCCGTGGCGCACGGTCGTCGTCGGCGACACCCCCGGCGATCTGGCCACCTCGCGCCTGATGCTCAACCTGAACGAGCCTTCGAAGATCGAGGACACGTCGTGGATCCGGCCGGGCAAGTACATCGGCATCTGGTGGTCGATGCACCTCTTCCAGGAGACCTGGGCACAGGGGCCCGAACACGGCGCCACGACCGAAAACATGATGCGCTACATCGACTTCGCCGCCGAGAACGGCATCCGGGGCGTGCTGGCCGAGGGATGGAACGTCGGCTGGGACGGCGCATGGACCAAGAACACCGACAGGATCAGTTTCATGCAGCCCTATCCCGACTTCGACATCGCCCGGATCGCCGAATACGCCGCCAGCAAGGGCGTGGAGCTGATCGGCCACCACGAGACGGGCGCCAACACGAAAAACTACGAGGCGCAGATGGAGGAGGCTTTCGCCTTCTACCGCAAATACGGCGTGCGCGTCGTCAAGACGGGCTATGTCAACGTGCTCATGGACGGCAAGGAGCTGCACGACAGCCAGTACGGCGTGCGGCACTACCGCAGGGTGATCGAGACGGCGGCGCGCTACGGCATCTGCATCGACAACCACGAGCCGGTGATGCCGACGGGCCTCGAACGCACGTGGCCCAATCTGATGACGCAGGAGGGCGTCCGCGGGCAGGAGTACAACGCCTGGTCGCCCGACGGCGGCAACCCGCCCGAACACACGACCGTCCTCCCGTTCCTGCGCGGACTGGCCGGACCGATGGACTACACCTTCGGGACGTTCGACTTCTCGAACCCCGTGTCGCCTTTCGCGCGCGTGCAATCAACCGTGGCCCGCGAACTGGCCCACTACGTCGTGATATACAGCCCGTTGCAGATGGCTTCGGACCTGCCGGAGAACTACGCCGGAAAACCCGCCTTCGCCTTCATCCGCGACGTGCCGACCGACTGGGAGCGGACCGTCGTGCCGCAGGCCGTCATCGGCGACTACTGCGTCTTCGCGCGTCAGGAGCGCGACGGGGAGGACTGGTATCTGGGCGCCGTTACGGACGAAGAGCCGCGCACGGTCGAGGTCGCGCTGTCGTTCCTCACGCCCGGACGGAAGTACACGGCGCAAATCTACGCCGACGGCGAGGGGGCCGACTGGAAGACGAATCCCTATGCCGTCGAAATCACGGAACGCGAGGTCGGGGCCGACGACAGGCTCACGATCCGCATGGCATCGGGCGGCGGCTGCGCCGTCCGGTTCAAGGCCCAAAAAACCGAATAGGACCATGAAACGAATCACACTGATCGCATGGGCGCTGCTCGCGGTCCTCACGGCCGGCGCCGGGGAGCGGGTCCGCCGCGGCACGGTCCGCTGCGAGGGCCGGGGCGTGGAAGGCGTCGTCGTGACCGACGGCACGCACTGCGTCCGGACCGACGCCCGGGGACGCTTCGCGCTGCCCCGGACGGAGGACGCCCGCTTCGTCTATCTCTCCACGCCCGCCGGCTACGACTCGCCCGTCGAGGAGCACGTCGTGCGGTTCTTTCTCCCCGTGGACGACGCGCGCCGCAGCTACGACTTCGAGCTGCGGCGCGAGGCCGCGGACCGGACGCGCCACGGCTTCGTCGTCGTGGCCGACCCGCAGGTCTTCGCCCGCGGGGAGTTCGCGCTGCTCGCCCGCGCCGCGGACGACATCCGCGCGACGGCCGAAGAGGCGGACAGGCCGTTCCACGGCATCTGCGTCGGCGACCTCATCGCGGGCGACCACACGTTCTACCCGCAGTACAACGAGACGATGGCCCGCACGGGACTGGCGTTCCGCAACGCGATGGGCAACCACGACATGAAGATCTGGGGCCGGTCGTACGAGAGCTCGCTCCGGGCGTTCGAGGACGTGTACGGCCCCAGCCACTACTCCTACAACGTGGGAAAGGTGCATTACGTCGTACTCAACGACAACTTCTTCATCGGCCGCGACTGGTACTACATCGGCTACCTCGAGGAGCGGCAACTGGCCTGGCTGGAACGCGACCTGGCTTGCGTCGCGCCCGGGAGCACGGTCGTCGTGGCGATCCACATCCCGACCGCGTTCCGCGGCAAGGACGGACAGCCGTTCGACTACGCGAAGGCGGCCAAGACGCTGGCCAACTACAAGGCGCTCCACCGGCTGCTCGAACCCTACCGGGCGCACATCGTCTCGGGACACCTGCACACGACGACCAATTGCGAGATCGGCGAACGGCTCTACGAACACAACGTCGCGGCGCTGAGCGGCGCGTGGTGGCAGGGCGCGATCTGCACCGACGGGACGCCCGCGGGTTACGCCGTCTTCGAAATCGACGGCGACCGGGTGAGCTGGTACTACAAATCCGTCGGCCTCCCGCGCGAAGTGCAGATGAAGCTCTACGACGGCGGGGACGATCCCGCATTCGCGGGACGGATCGTGGCGAACGTCTGGAACTGCGACGCGGCATGGCGCGTGGAAATGCGCGCCGACGGCGGCGAACCGGTCGCAATGGAGCGCACGACGGCCGCCGATCCCCAGGCGCGCACGCTCTACGCCGACCCTTCGCAACTCGTGCACAAATGGATCACGGTCGTCCCGTCCGACCACTACTACGCGGCGCCGCTGCCCGCCGGAACGCGGCACGTCGAAGTGACCGCCCGCGACCGCTTCGGCAACGTCTGGCGCGCCGAAAAGAAAATCGAACAATAAAAAACCGAACACCTATGAAAAAACACCTGTTTACCGCGCTGCTCCTCCTCGCCGCCGGATTCTCGGAGGCCCGGGAGACGCTGCCGCACGAATCCACCGCCGCGGAAACGCTCCGATTCACTCCGGCGACAGCGCCGGAAATCCGATTCGTGGGACGCGCCGCACGCTCCGACGACGGCGCGCTCTCGTTCGACTGGAGCGGGGCCTACTTCTCGTTCCGATTCGAGGGTACGCGGTGCGCCATGCGGGCCGCGGACTCGAAACGGAACTATTACAACGTATTCGTGGACGGCAAACCCCATGGAAAGGTCACCGCAGAGGGACCGGCGAAGACCATCGTGCTGGCCGAAGGACTCCCCCACGGTGTGCACACCGTACTCGTACAGAAACGAACCGAGGGCGAGCAGGGACGCACGACGCTCTTCGCTGTCGGTTCCGACGGGCCCCTGCTCGATGCGCCCCAGGCCCCGGGCCGGCACATCGAGTTCATCGGCGACTCGCACACCTGCGGATACGGCACGGAGGGCAAATCCCCGAAGGAGCCCTTCACGCCCGAGACCGAGAACTGCGACCTGGCGTGGGGTTGCATCATCGCACGCTACTTCGACGCAGACTACACGCTCATCGCACACTCCGGGCAGGGAATCGTACGCAACTGGGGCGACGAGAAGGAGGTCTCCGACTGCACCATGCGCGAGCGCATGATGCGCACCTTCGACATGGAGGAGACACCCCTCTGGGACTTCGCGCAGTACCGGCCCGACATCGTGGTAATCAAGCTCGGATCGAACGACTTCAGCGAGGGAGTCGCCCCCTCGGAGGAGGCTTTCAACGCCTCCTATGCGCAGGCGCTGCGGCAGATCCGCGCGGCCTACGGCGACGTGCCCGTGCTGTGCGTCGCCCCGGCCGAGAACACGACCGTCTATGGTTACCTGCAAACCTTCCTCCGGGAGCAGCAGGACCCCGCGCTGCACTGCACCGTGATGACCCCGGGAATCACCGACTGGGGCAACGACATGGGGGCCAACTTCCACCCCAACCACCGGGGCCACCGGAAGCTGGCTTCGGCCATCATCCCCTACATCGCCACCATAACGGGGTGGGAAATGCCGGAAAAAGTCGTATATTAGAGGCCGGAAAATCAAACCTACGCGATGAAAAACCTGAAAAAACTCCTCCTGCTCGCCGCCCTGACCCTCTCGGCGGCGATGGCAGCGGCCCAGGACCCCGAAACGGACTGGGCGAATTTCGGCCGCTTCGAAGCGGAAAACGCCGCCCTCGCCTCCTCGCCCGAGGTCGTGCTGATGGGCAACTCGATCACCGAAGGGTGGATCCGCCTCCGTCCCGGCTTCTTCGCCGAGAACGGCTACGTGAGCCGCGCCATCAGCGGCCAGACCACCTCGCAGATGCTCGTGCGCTTCCGCGCCGACGTCGTGGAGCTGCACCCGCGGATCGTGGTGATCTGCGCCGGAACGAACGACATCGCCCGGAACACGGGCCGCATTTCGCTCGAACACATTCTGGACAACCTCCAGTCGATGGTCGAACTGGCCCGCGCCAACGGCATCCGGCCGATCCTCTGCTCCGTGCCGCCCGCCGGAGCGTTCGGCTGGCGTCCGGAGCTGAAGCCGGCGCAGGATATCGTCCGCCTCAACGGAATGATCCGCGCCTATGCCGACGCGGAGGGCATCCCCTATGTCGATTACCATACCCCCATGGCCGCGGCCGACGGGTCGATGAACGCCGACTACACGAAAGACGGCGTGCACCCCACCGAAGCGGGCTATGCCGTGATGGAGCGCATCCTGCCGCCCGTCGTCAAGCGGGTGCAGGCCGAAATCGGGAAATAACGGCCCCGGCAGCGGGCATTTTCAGCCCCGGCGAAACGAACGGCCGGGCCCCGAACGAATCGGGGTCCGGCCGTTTTCCGCAGGAACCGGTCCCGGGCGTCAGGTCCGCCAGAACCACCCGCGTTTCGAGAATCCGGCCGTGAGGAGCACCATCAGCGCCGTGATGAGCACGCCCCGGAAGAGACTCATCGCACAACCGCTGCCGCCCCACAGCCAGGGCAGCGGGACGACGCAGGCGAGGAGCGTCAGCAGCGGAACGATCACGTAGCCCGCCGCCACGTAGGCCGCCATCGGATTCTGGCCGCAGCGCACGAGCAACCCGGCCCGCGGACGCAGGCACTCGAACCAGACGGAGGCCGCCGTCACCACGAACGAAGCCAGCCCGACGGTCACGAAGAAGTAGCTGATCGTGGCGTGGTCCTTCTTGATGCCGCCTTCGAACGCCTCGAACGCCAGCCCCAGCAGAAGCCAGAAGAATCCGGTCGAGACGAGACGCGCGAGCAGCCCTTCGGTCTCCGTCCGCGGACGGCGCAGCAGCAGCCACGCCGCACCTCCCAGCGCGACGGTCAGCAGCAGGTTCGCCGTCAGATGCCGCGTGAAAAGACCCCACATATTGACCGGCACGGCCAGCAGGACGAGCCCCGCCGCGAGGTACGTGCGGACGGGATTCGCCGGACGTTCGCCCGCCTCCGGCCGCCGCGCCAGCCAGCGGGCGACCAGATCGCCGGCGATGCTGCCCGGCAGGACGATGCAGAGGTATTTCATGAACTCGGCACGGTAGAGCCACGGCGCGAACGAGGCGTTCCACAACGTCTCGTTCCACGATCCCGGCACCGACGCGCCGATCTTCAGCGCCACGAGCAGCGCCACGACGCCCAGCCTCGCCAGCGGACGGCGGCGCGTCGCCCACCACACAAACGACCCGGCGACCACGACGTTGGCCAGCACCAGAATGATGATATCCGACCGCTCGACCGAAACCGGCACGCCGAGCCGGCGGTAGAGCAGCATCATCGCCACGAGCCACACGGCGCCGCAGGCGTTGAGCAGGTCGTTGCGCCTCTTCGACAAGGCCGGCAGACGGATGAACAGCGCGAAATAGCCGCCCCACACGGCGAGCGTCAGCAGGGCCCGCAGGGCCGGTTGCGGCAGCACCTCGTTGAGCCGCCACATGCTCAGATTGCCCAGCGCGACGGCGAAGAAGGCCAGCAGCACGCCCCGCCGGAGTATTCCCCCGACGATCGCGGCGGGCCGCACGCCCCGGTCCAGCTTCCGTCCGAGCGAGAACGGGAACGCCGCGCCCATCGAGAAGAGGAAGAAGGGAAAGACCAGGTCCACCCACGTGATGCCCGGCAGCGAAGGGTCGAACGTGAAGTCCGGAGGCGGGACCTGCGCATGGAAAAGCCATGCCGGAAGCGCGGGATTCCAGCCGAAGTTGCCCGAGAGAACCATCCCCACGATGGCTAGTCCGCGCAGCAGGTCGATAGCGTATGCACGTCCCTTCATCGGCTACCGGTGTTGGGGACGCAGCAGGTCCTGCACCACTTTGACGGGAGAGAAGGTCGTGATCGGAACATCGACGAAGACGGTGTTCCACCGTGCCATCGCGCCGTTCCAGAGCCCCGGGAGCTCCTGCGCGCGCAGCGGCCGTCCGCCCGCGGATTTCGACGAGATGAAGCCCGTCGCGGGATCGGTATATCGGCGCAGGTCGAACTTGCGGCCCTTCGAGTCGCGGATGCCGCACACCAGATCGACCGGATTGAAATGCGTGGCCGCCTGCATGAGCGGCTGGTCGGCTGGAGCGATCTGGCTCGACTCGGCGATCTGCAACGACTCCGTGCCGTCGGGATTGGCCACCCAGAAGGGACCGCCGCCCGGCTCGCCCTCGTTGCGGACCATGCCGCAGACACGGATCGGACGGTCGAGCACGGCGCGCAGCAGCGCCGAATCGTAGTCGGAGGGGAGCTTCACGCACAACCGCCGCTCGACGAACGCGGCGATCGGGGCCAGCTCGGCGCCCCCGACCTCGAGGGCCTTCAGGTATTCGAACGCCTGCTCCTGCAACCCGAGCAGCACGCCGGCCAGCGCCTTCTTCCAGCGGACCGTGTCGCCCCGGCGGGCGTCGGTGGTCACGTTGTCGATATTCTTGATGAACACCACGTCGGCGTCGATCTCGTTCAGGTTCTCGATCAGCGCGCCGTGCCCCGCGGGACGGAACAGCAGCGAGCCGTCCTCCTGCCGGAAGGGGGTGTTGTCGGGATTCACGGCAATGGTGTCGGTCGAGGGCTTCTGCACCGAGAAGGAGATGTCGTAGCGGACGCCGAAACGTTTCTCGTAGAGGGGGACACGCTCCGCGAGCAGCTCCTCGAATCCGGCCATGTGCTCGGGCGAGACGGTGAAGTGGATGCGCACCCCACCGCCTGACGCGGCATAGGCCGCGCCCTCGGCCAGATGCTCCTCGACGGCCTTGCGGCTCCCCTCGGGATAGGCATGGAAGGTCACCAGCCCCTTGGGTTTGCGGCCGTACTCCAGCCCGTCGTTCACGATGGCGTCCACCTTCGCCCGGTCGTCCGCCCCCGCGGGCAGCACGGCCCGCAGCTCGGGCCAGAAGGCGAACTCTTCGAGGTGCTCCAGCAGCGTATCGACGCCCTTGCCGCGCCGGCCCTCGTTCACAAATTCGAACAGCTCCTTGAACATGCGGGTCGCCGCGCCCGAGGCGGGGACGAATTTCACGACGCCCAGCCGGGCCGCATCGCGTTCGTAACGCGCCACGGCCGCATCGGCCGCCGCCGCGTCGAGCAGCGTCACGCCGTCGCCGGGCGACGCGGCCCGCACGACCTTCAGGAAGGGGAATCCCCGTCGGAAATTTTCCAACTGCGCCTCGACCTGTCCGAGCGTCAGGCCGCGGGCTTCGATCTGTCGTAAGTCTTTTTCGGTAAACATCGGATCGTTCGTTTTTTTAGGTTGTCGTATCGTCGGACCGGGGGCCGCGCGCCGCGGGCGGAGAGCGCCGCGCGGTACGGGAAAAAACCGCCGAAAGCGGAATGGTCCCCCGCGATCATTCAAAGTTACTAAATAATTCCTAACTTTGCACGTATGATCCGAGAATTTCACCACATCAGCCTGCGCGACCGCAACAGTTTCGGCGTCGAGCAGCAGGCCGCACGGCTCGCCGAGTTCGAAACGGCCGACGACCTGCGGGCGATCTTCGCCGGAGGCGCGCCCGCGGAGTGGTGCGTGCTGAGCGGCGGCAACAACATCCTCTTCACCCGGGACTACGACGGGCTGCTGCTGACCCCCGCGGCGCGCGGCATCGCCGTGACGAAGGACGAGGGCGACAGGGTGTACGTCCGGGCCGAGGCGGGCGTCGAATGGGACGACCTGGTGGAGTGGGCCGTCGAGCGGGGACTGTGGGGCATCGAGAACCTCTCGCTCATCCCCGGCAAGGCCGGAGCCGCGCCGGTGCAGAACATCGGAGCCTACGGCTGCGAGGCGAAGGACGTCATCGAACGGGTGGAAATGTTCTGCGTCGAAACGGGCACGATGCTCACGCTCGACGCGGCGCACTGCGGCTTCGGCTACCGCGAGAGCGTCTTCAAGCACACGCTCCGGGGGCGCGTGGTCATCACGGCCGTCGAGCTGCGCCTTTCGCGCACGCCGCAGCCCCGACTGGACTACGGGGACGTCGCGCGCGAGGTCGAGGCCCGCGGGGGCGTGTCGCTGCGCAACATCCGCGAGGCGATCTCGGCGATCCGCCGCGCGAAACTCCCCGATCCGAAAGTCGCGGGCAACGCGGGCAGCTTCTTCAAGAACCCGGTGGTCGGAGCCTCCGAAGCAGCGCGGCTGCTGGCTGCCTGGCCCGACATGCCGCACTACCCCGCCCCGGACGGCGGCGTGAAGCTGGCCGCCGGATGGCTCATCGACCGCGCGGGGTGGAAAGGCCGCAGCGAAGGGCGCGTCGGCGTGCACGAGCGGCAGGCGCTGGTGCTCGTGAACCGCGGAGGCGCGACGGGCGCCGAAGTGATCGCCTTCGCCCGGCGGATCCAGCGGTCGGTCGCCGAACGGTTCGGCGTGGAGATCTCGACCGAAGTCAATATCCTCTGAACACCCCCGCCGCAGCCGGGCCCGCCCCGCCGGAAAGGGAACGAAACGAAAACATGTCGGAACGATGAATCTGCCGGAAGCCTTTCAACGCTATATCGACGAGAACCGCCTCGTCTCGCACGACGACCGCATCCTGCTGACCGTCTCGGGCGGCGTGGACTCGATGGTCATGCTGTCGCTGTTCACCCGCTGCGGATACTCCGTGGGCGTGGCGCACTGCAACTTCCAGCTGCGGGGCGCCGAGAGCGACGAGGACGAGGTGTTAGTCGAAGAGGAGGCCGCCAAATACGGCGTGCCGTTCTACAACAAACGGTTCGAGACGGCCGCGGAGATGGAGCGCACGGGCGAGTCGATGGAGATGGCGGCCCGGCGGCTACGCTACGCGTGGTTCGACCTTCTGAGCCGCGAACACGGCTATACGGCCGTGGCGATCGCCCACCATGCCGACGACTCGATCGAGACGTTCTTCATCAACCTGCTGCGCGGCACGGGGCTGCGCGGGCTGACGGGCATTTCGGCCCAGATCGGCAAGGTCGTCCGTCCGCTCATGTTCGCCTCGCGCAAGGAGATTCTCGAATACGCCGTCCAGCAGCGCATCCCCTTCCGGGAGGATTCGTCGAACCGCTCGACCAAATACCTGCGCAACAAGATCCGGCTGGGGCTGATTCCCCGCATCCGGGAGATCAACCCCAAATTCACCCTCCTGATGCGCCGCAACCTCGCGCGGCTCACCGACGCGCAGTTGTTCATCAACCACGGCATCGAACGCATCCGCGAAGAGGCCGTCGAGAGCCGCGACGGAATCGACACGATCCGTCCCGAGCGCATCGACCCGGCCTTCCCGCGCGAGTTCGTCATCTACGAGCTGCTCAGCTCGGCCTACGGCTTCAAGGGCGACACGATCGATGCGCTGTGCCGCGCCCTGGAGCAGAACGCCACGGGAAAGCGCTTCTACGCCCGCGACCGCGTGGCCACGATCGACCGCGGAGCGATCCGCGTGGCTCCGATCGCCCCGGACGACGACTGCCTGACGACCGTCCGCCAGGGCGCCCTGCGCAGCTACTGCGGCAACTCGGCGCTCTACTACGAATACCTCTCCGTTGACGAGGTCAGGACGTTCGACACCCCTCCGAACGTCGCGCTGCTCGATGCCGACAGGCTGCGCTATCCGCTCACGCTGCGCCGCTGGCGCGAGGGCGACCGGTTCATCCCCTTCGGCATGACCGGCAGCAAGAAGGTCAGCGACTTCCTGGTGGACGCCAAGGTGTCGATGCCCGAGAAGCAGCGGCAGTTCGTGCTGCTCTCCGGCGACGAGATCGCATGGCTCGTCGGCCGCCGCATCGACGACCGCTACCGCCTGACGCGCGGCACGGAGAACGTGCTGCGGATCACCAAAGAGATTCTCTGAAAACATGGCAAAAAGCGCACTCAAATTCCGCGACTCGGTCGCCCGGTACGAACAGCTCGCCGCAGAGATCGCGGCCCGGAGGTTCGCCCCCGTTTACCTGCTCATGGGCGAGGAGGGCTACTTCATCGACGCGCTGGCCGAACGGCTCGCCACGACCGTCCTCGACGAGGCGTCGCGGGCCTTCAACCAGATCACCGTCTATGGCCGCGACACCGACGCCGGACAGGTGGTGAACCTCTGCCGGCAGATGCCCATGATGGGACAGTACCAGGTGGTGATCGTCAAGGAGGCGCAACAGCTGCGGGGCATCGAGAAACTTTCGTACTACACGCAGAAGCCCTCGCCCACGACCATTCTCGTCGTCTGCCACAAGGAGAAGAACGCCGACAAGCGTTCGGCCTTCTACAAAGGGTGCGCCGCGAACGGCGCGGTGTTCGAATCGGTGCGGCCGCGCGACTACGAGATCGCCTCGTGGTTGCAGCAGTTCGTCAAGGGGCGGGGGCTGACGATCGACCAGAAGGCGCTGTCGATGCTCACCGACCACTTGGGGACCGACATCGCCAAGATCTCGAACGAGCTGTGCAAGCTCACCGTCTCGCTGCCCGAGGGAACGAAGCGCATCACCGATGCGGATATCGAGGCCAACATCGGCATCTCGAAGGATTTCAACAACTTCGAGCTGTGCAAGGCCGTCCTCACGCGGGACATGGGCCGCGCGCTGATGATCGCCGACCACTTCGCCCGCAACCCCAAGGACAACCCGCTGCTGCTGACCGTCATGGCGCTGTTCGGGCAGTTCCGCGACCTGTTCGTGGTGAACTACCTGCGGTGGCTCGCACGCCACAAGGGCAAGCCCTTCCCGCCCGATCAGGAACTGATGCGCATCCTGCGCAAGAACAACACGTTCGTCCTCGCCGAAATCAAGCAGAACGCCGCGGCGTGGGACAACCGCAAAGTCTTCGGCATCCTCGGGCTGCTGCGCGAATACGACGCCAAGAGCAAGGGGCTCAATGCCGGCGGCGCGCCGGACGGGGAACTGCTGCGCGAACTGCTGCTGAAAATCTTCTTCGCTTGACGGAGCTCTGCCTATACCAGACCGTGCACGTCGCCCGCGGGCGCGCGCGGAACGTCGCAGCGCATGCGGCGCTGCTCGACGCAGCGTCGCGCGCCCTGTTCGGACGTTCCTATGCACCCGATCCGGCACGGCTCGCAGCCCGCATCGAAGCCCTCGCCGCAGCGGAACGCTACCCGGCAGGCGTCTCGGGTTTCGTACGCCTCGAGCTGACGCCCGAAGGCGGCGAACGGCTGCTCGCGGCCGGCATCTCCCTTTACGACGGATACGCCCTGCGGAGCCTCTCGCCCGCGGCCGTCACGCTCCGCTACGACCCGCTCTGCCCCGAAGCCCCCACCTCGGCCCGGGAGGCCGCGGAACTGCTGGCCGCACGACTCGCCGCCCTCCGCGGCGCGGCGGCGGCCGTGCGTTGCGACGCGGAGGAGCGGCTGCTCACGGCCGACGGCGCCCCATTGTTCGCCGTGCGCGGACACACGGTGTACACCGCCCCCGCGCCCGCGAGCGTCGAGGGATGCCTGGCGCGCGAAGCAGTCCGGGCGGCCGGACTGACGCTCCGCGAGGAGCCGCTCCGACGCCGCGAGCTGCCCCGAGCCGAAGAGCTGTTCTACGCCGACCACCGGGGCATCACGGCCCTTTCACGCTGCGACGGGCAGCCGCTCATGACACTCGTCGCCGAACGCGTCGCGGAGGCGCTGGAGGGGCTGTTTCCGAAAAAATAGAAACCCGAACGCCCTCCGCCGCCCTATCTTCGGAGCGTCGAACCGGACCCTGCGCCGTGCGGAAAACCGTCCCGACAGCAAGGTCGTAAAAACGCTTCAATCATGAAAAAATTCCTTCTCTGCTACGCCGTCCTGACGACGGCGCTGCTCGCCTGCGCCTGCCGCTCCTGCCGCCACGCCCGCGGGGAAAGCCGGCGTCTGGCCGACAACCAGACCGCCCTCGCCTCCGAAGTCGAACGCTACCGCACACGGCTGGGCGAGGAGGCCGCCTCGGTGCAGGCGCTCCGCCTCCGCTGCGCCGAGTTCGAGGAGCTGCGCGCGGCCGACGCCGCCCGCATCCGGCAACTGGGAATCAGGCTGCGCCGGGTCGAAGCCGCGGCGAAGAGCTCGACGCAGACCGCCGTCGTACTCCGCGCGCCGCTGCGCGACACGCTCGTTCCCCGCCGGGCGGCGGTCCCCGCATGGGACACCCTGCGGCGGTTCCGCTGGCGCGATCCGTGGGTCACGGTCGAAGGGTCGATAAGCCGCGACTCGGTCGAATGCCGCATCCGCAGCGTCGATACCCTGCGCCAGGTCGTGCACCGCGTCCCGCGCCGGTTCCTCTTCATCCGCTGGGGCACGAAAGCCCTCCGGCAGCAGATCGTCTCGTCGAACCCCCACACGCGGATCGTCTACACGGAGTACGTCCGCATCGAGCGCTGACCCGCACGCAGCCGCAGGACACACCCCGCCGAATAAAAAATCCGCCTGAACCCTTGCCCTTTTCACTTTGTTGCGTATCTTTGTCCGGTATGGAACGGACTGCAATCTTTCCGGGGTCGTTCGACCCTTTCACGCGCGGCCACGCCGCGCTGGTCGAGGAGGCGCTCAACCTGTTCGACCGCGTGGTGATCGGCATCGGCAACAACACGGCCAAGCAGGGGTTGCTGACCGTCGGAAACCGCAAGCGGCTCATCGACGACATCTACGCCCGCAATCCGCGCGTCGAGGCCCGGGTTTACACGGGGCTGACGGGCGAGTTCGCCGAGCAGATGGGCGCCTGCGCCATCATCCGCGGCGTGAGGAACACCACCGACTTCGAATACGAACGCACGATGGAGGCCACGAACCACCGCATCTACCCCGAGATCACGACCGTGATGCTCTTCACCCCTTCGCCCGTGGCGGACATCTCCTCCTCGACGGTCCGCGAGGTGCTCTCGTTCGGCCGCACGGTGGAGGAGTTCATGCCCGAAGGAATCGACATAAACAACTACTTGCAATAAGCCTATGATGGAATTCACAGCCGAAATGATCGCCGGGTTTCTGGGCGGCGAAGTCATCGGCGACAAAAACGCCAAAGTGCACACCGTCTCCTCGATCGAGGAGGGGAAGGCCGGATCGCTGACCTATCTGACCAATCCCAAATACGAACCCTTCGTCTATACCACCGGAGCGTCGATCGTACTCGTGGACAGTTCGTTCACGCCTTCGCGCCCGGTCGCCGCCACGCTCGTCAGGGTGGCCGACGCCGGAGCCTGCGTGCTCCGCCTGCTCGAAATGTACAACGCCGCGAAGCCCCGCCGCACGGGGATCAGCCCCCGCGCCTCGGTGGCCGAAGGAGCCGTCGTGGGCGAGGAGTGCTACATCGGCGATTTCGCCGTCGTCGAAGCGGGCGTGCGGATCGGCAGGGGATGCCAGATCTACCCGCAGGTTTACCTCGGGCAGGGCACGACGGTGGGCGACGGCACGATTCTCTACCCAGGGGTCAAGGTCTATGAAGGCTGCACGATCGGCAGCCGCTGCATCCTCCACGCCGGCGCGGTGATCGGCGCCGACGGCTTCGGATTCCTTCCCAACGCCGAGGGGGGCTTCGACAAGATTCCCCAACTGGGCAACGTGGTGATCGAAGACGACGTGGAGATCGGAGCCAACACCTGCATCGACCGCGCCAAAACCGACTCGACCGTCATCCGCCGTGGCGTGAAACTTGATAACCTGATCCAGATAGGACACAACGTGCAGATCGGCGAGAACACCGTTTCGTCGGCGCAGACCGGCATCGCGGGGACTTCGAAGGTCGGGGCCAACTGCTTCCTCGCGGGGCAGGTGGGCATCGCCGACCACGTGACGATCGGCGACCGCGTGAAGATCGGCTCGAAGAGCGGTCTGGACAAGGACGTGCCCGACGGGGAGATCCGCTTCGGCTACCCGGCGCTGCCCGGCATGCAGTACCACCGCGCGGCCAATGTCTTCAAACGGCTTCCCGAGCTGGACAAACGGGTCCTGGCCTTGGAGAAAGAGATTACGGAACTTAAAAAATAACTGACGACCATGAAAAAGATCCTGACACTCGCAGCGGCCGCCGCCGTGCTGTGCAGCTGCGGCAATAACGAAAACCGGTATGTCGTCGAGGGCAATCTCGAAGGCATCAACGAGACGGTCTATCTGTTCGACCGGCAGCAGCAGCTGCTCGACTCGGCCAAGGTAGAGAACGGCGCATTCCGCATCGAAGGCGTGGCCGAAGCCCCCGCGAGCGCCATCCTGACCGACGCCCGCGACATGCGCGGAACGTTCGGCGTCATGCTGATCCTCGAACCGGGCACGATCACGGTGGCCCGCAGCGAGCAGGAGCAGAACGCCCTGTTTGCGACAGGCACCGTATCGAACGACGCCAACACGGCCTACATGACCGCCGGCAGCGAGCTGATCCGCGAATTCCGCGATCCGGAGACCACCGACGAGCGCCGCGAGGCCATCGAGGAGGAGTACGAGGAGCTGGGCAGCCAGGCCCTCGAGCAGAACCGCAACAACTATTTCGGCGTGGTGATGCTCTCGCAGCAGGCCTACGGACTTTCGGGCCAGGAGATTCTGGACGAGATCGCCCTCTTCCCTGCGGAGTTGCAGCAGACCGGGGAAATGACCAAAATCAGGGAGAATGCCGAGCAGAAGCTCAAGACCGACGTGGGACAGCCCTATATCGACGTCGTACAGCCCGACGCCGACGGCAAGGAGGTGTCGCTCAAATCCGTCGTAGAGAACCCGGCGACGAAATACGTCCTGCTCGACTTCTGGGCTTCGTGGTGCGGTCCCTGCATGGGCGAGGTTCCCCACCTGAAGAAGACCTACGGGGAGTTCCACGATAAGGGATTCGAGATCTACGGCGTGTCGTTCGACAACAACCGCGACAAGTGGCTCGCCGCCGTGAAGGACAACGGCATGGACTGGATCCACGTGAGCACGCTCGGCGGATTCGACAACCAGGCGGCCAAGGATTACGCCGTACAGGCCATTCCCACGAACCTGCTGATCGACCGCGAGGGCAGGATCGTCGCCAAGAACCTGCGCGGCGAGGCGCTCTACGAGAAGATCGGGGAGCTGCTGAAATAGCCCGTTCCGCCCGACCCTGCGCCCCTCCGGTTCCGGTTCGCCGTCCGGAGGGGCGCTTTTCCGAATCCGTTTCACCGCAAACTGCGCACGCCGTTGGCTGACAAGACATCCTACCGCATCATGGGCATCGACCCCGGCACGAACTACATGGGTTACGGCGTGCTGGAGATCGAAGGGCGCACGCTGCGTCCGGTCGTGCTGGGCGACATCGACCTGCACCGGATCGCGGATCCCTACGCCAAGCTGCGCTACATCTTCGAACGCGTCGGCGCGCTGGTCGATACCTACCGTCCGCAGGAGGTGGCGCTCGAATCGCCCTTCTTCGGCGAAAACGTGCAGTCGATGCTCAAGCTCGGGCGGGCGCAGGGCGTGGCGATGGCCGCCGCGCTGAGCCGCGGCCTCGACGTATTCGAATACGCCCCCATGCGCATCAAACAATCCATCACCGGACGCGGCTCGGCCGCCAAGGAGCAGGTCGCCGCCATCGTCTGCCGCACGCTGGCCGTCGAACGGCCGCCGAAGCGGCTCGACGCCACGGACGGAATGGCCGTGGCCCTGTGCCACTACTTCACGACCTCCGGCCCGATGAACGCCCTGCTGGGAAACGACCGCGTCAAGGGCCTCGGCGGAGGCAAAAAGGCCGCCTCGAAGGGCGGATCGCAAAGCTGGGAACAGTTTCTGAAAAAACACCCCGACCGGGAGATCAAATAATCCGCACCGCAATGCAATAGCAATCAACGCATTGCACTACGGAGACAGAAATTCGGCAATTTTTTCCCGAAATTATTTGCGAGTTTCTGATTTCCGACGTATATTTGCACTCGCAATTCGGCGCCGTAGCTTAATTGAATAGAGCATCTGACTACGGATCAGAAGGTTACAGGTTTGAGTCCTGTCGGCGTCACTCTCAAAATCAACCACTTACAGCGATGTAGGTGGTTTTTTCATTTTAGGCACGGTAAACAATTTCGAAACAACTTTGCCGATTCTTATTTGGTTGAGGTCATCAACATCACAACATTTGGCGGGCGGAAATTTCCGCCCGCCGGTATTGTCCGCCATTATTTAACGGGAAGTATCCGTTTTTCTACATTGTTGTGGGCTTGGGGAAGGTCTGCAATTCTTTTTACTTTGTCTTTTTCGCTCGCACGATTTCGAGAATCACGCGGTCACCGGCGAGAACCAGCATCCCGTGTCGGCGAGGATCGCCGCCTTTGGTTTGGTGCTCTGCTTCGCATTCGGTTCGGATGCGGACACAGCGGAAACCTGCGGCCTCGAAAGCCGATCCGATCAGCGACAGGTCGCTGCGCTTGGATACATATACTTGCTTTTTCATAGTGCCAGTTGTTGAAGTCGTAGGATTTATTCACCGAGGGGTCGAACGTCGAAAATTCGCCGTCCTTCTCCCATTCCCGGAGGGTATAGCGCCCTTTCGGCAGATAGTCCGCCCGGCGGACGGCCTCGGCCTCGGTGGGGAATAACCCCAGCCGATAGCCGTCAAAAGAGAGTTCGTAGATCATAGCTCCGCATAGTTGTCAGCAATCCTAATTCGGTCCTCCAGCGTCTCGCCCTTGTTGGCGCATTCGCCGTGTAGATACTCGTGGAATTTGTTGTATAACCCATTCTCTACGAGGAATGTGAATGCCGCATTTTTCAAATCCCGCTCTACCTTGTATCGTCGTGCCACTTCATTCAGCAGGTCGAGGGCTGAAATACCCGGATAAAGACCCGGTAATGTTGCATTCCGTTTCATTGCTCCCGGGATTTAAATTGAAAACAAACGGAATCGGCGGCGGCGATCAGATTGGCCACAGATTGAAGTAGGAACATACGGGAATCATATTCCTTTGCGTTCATCGCGGCCACCCTTCGAATTTTTTTCAGTACCTCGGCGGCGTCCTCGGTTTCCGGACGTTCGATATTCCCGACGCCATTCTGAATGTCGGAAAGCAGCAATGCGTATTCACTCTCCTGCTTCAGCAGCGTTGCGATCAGGCCGGACGCTCCGTAATCGTCGAGCGCCTCGGATAGCCCCTTAACGGCAAACGCCATTCCCGGCGTTATGGCTGCCGTTGCCTTGTTTTGGTTGGATTGTTTCGCCCCGTCAGATACGGCAGAGGAGGCGGGCACGGGCGTGCCCTGGTTTTGAATGTGTGACATTTTGGTTTAGGATAAATAAAAAAGCCATCGTTAGGTGTCCTACGCCCAAAATGTGAAGCGCTGGGGCGTTTCCGCTACCCACACCGTAGATGGCAAACTGTGCAAAGAAAATAAACATAACATTTTGGTTTAGGATAGGCAAATATAGCCCTTATTTTTGAAACCGCAAGGGCCGGGGCGGTTTTAATATACCGTTACGAAGTTCTCGACTTTGAACGACCGCCAGCCGGCCGCCTCCACGTCGTAGTATTTGACCGTTTGGCCGTCATCCGGGCGCCCGGTTCCCTTCACCGTTGCGGCCACGTCGTGCAGCGTGCCCGACGCCTTACGCAGCGAGCCGTCGGCCTTCTCGTAGGCGAACCGGACCACGCCGGCCCGCATCCGCTTCGTCAGCCGGTAAAGTTCCCACGCCTTCGAAAGGCATACGGAGAAGGCCCGGCCCGTCGAGCGGAACAGCGCCCACGCCCGGCGCATAATCGTTTGTAAATCGTTTCTTTTCATAATCGTGTTATTTGTCGAGTATTGCGATAATTCGTTCGATACATGCCCGCTGTTCATCGAGCAGGGCGGCCAGCCTGTCGGCCGATTGGATCACGTCATTATTCATAACTATTTCGAGGTTTTGCGAGAATCTCGCTATTTCAATCACCATAGTAGCGGCCATATTCGCCGTAGTAGTCGGCCGGAATCGTCAGCAACTCGGGGTTATAAGTCGTCGTTTTGGCCTGCGCATCTTCCTCGGCGAGGTTGCGGCCCTCGATCTTCGCGGCCAGCATCGCCAGCTTCTCGCTGCGCCACGCCTTGCGAAGTGCTGCAGCGAAGGTCTTACACATCTTTGCTTTGAACATATACCAAGCATTGCGGAAGATTTTAGACAGGTTGTATTTGCTCGTTGCTTTCATGGTTTTATATCGTTTTGTGTTATGATTACGATGCAAATATACTGTATTAAAATATATTCTCCAAATATTATATATCTTTTTTGAGAATATTTTTACGCTTTTTATATCGCATATATAAATAATAGTTATATTTGCATACGATATAAACCCTATTTAATAGCCTATGCAGTTGAGAATTAAGGAGGTAAGCAAATCGCAAGGGATTTCTATTACCAAACTTGCGGAATTGGTCGGAATCACTCAGCCCAATATGTCGAATATTGCCAACGGTAAAACCTCGCCGTCTTTGGATTTGCTGGAGCGTATCGCCGCCGCCTTGGGTGTGCCGGTTCCGGAGCTTTTCGCCCCTCAGCCGACGAACACTATCACGTGCCCGAAATGCGGGACGGTGCTGGAGGTCAAGGAAAAAACCAAATAACGATGGGTAAGACAGACAACATAGACGCCCAGAGCCTCAACAAGGCGCACGCCTTGTTTGAGAGTGGCGATATAGACCGTATCGAGGTGGGAACGGTCAAGGGATTGCAGGACATACACCGGTATCTATTCGGCGGCTTGTACGACTTTGCCGGGAAGGTTCGGACACTAAACATATCAAAGGGCGGATTTCGCTTTGCCAATGCCTTATACCTTGACGCCATACTGCCGGTTATCGAGCGTATGCCGGAAGATACGTTCGAGGAAATAATCGCAAAATACGTCGAAATGAACGTCGCGCACCCGTTCATGGAGGGCAACGGCCGGGCCACCCGCATTTGGCTCGATATGATGCTCAAAAAGAATCTCGGGCGGGTCGTGGATTGGCAGAGGGTGGATAAAGTGCAATATCTGCAGGCAATGGAGCGCAGCCCGATTAACGACCTGGAACTGCGCGCCCTGCTGCAACCGGCATTGACCGACCGCGTAAACGACCGTGAAGTGATTTTCAAGGGTATTACGCAATCGTACTACTATGAGGGGTACGAGGCATAACCAAACCGTCTGTATTTCAAATAGAACTTGCGTTTGTACCTTGTACAAACCTTGTACTATGAAAAAAGCATAATAGGTCACACAAATAAAGGCTGTAAAATCGCAAAATAAAGGGTTCGGAACCGGTGACGAAGTTGGCGGATGTGTTTTCGAAATTGGCCTATGCACAATTTATGACATGTAAATCAATTAGTTGCACATTTCGAAGCCGGTGTCGATTCGACCGTTTTGATTGTCATTTGAAATGCCCCCACCATTCCACACGTAAACTCGGCGTATGTGAAACCGGCTACCTCGGTTGAGGCAGCCGGTTATCATTTATATTTCGGAGGTCATGGGTACTGTATATCGGTTCCCGTCTGTATGATTCCAATTTACGCCGGATCCGCTCCAGCAGCTCGTCCAGTTCCCGGCGGTTGAGGCCGATATTCAGCGTACTGTCGTCCCTTGCCCCTCCCCTCCGTTTGGTTGTCCGTTCGTACATATCCCCGATTTTTATTATCTTTGACTTGTCGAGAATCAGAGCATCGGGGCTGCTTTCCCGATAATTTTAGAGCAAAGCGGATGTATAGTCCGCCTTGCTCTTTTCGTTACTCGGCATCAGGGACAAACCGCCCTCCGTCCCAGGCTTCGCAAATCCTTTCCGGTAATATTTTTACCTTTTCCGAAAACCGGTTGTATTGAATAACATCCGACACGTGCAATCCGTATTTAGGAAGCAATTCAGACAATTTTTCGACAGCATCCCGTACTTGTGTCGCCCAGCCGTAAACCTCGATCTGCTGCGGGTCCGAAATGTAGATTTTTTCCTGCTCCTCGAAATATCGGTCGATGATGGTTTCATCGTATCCGACCGTGCCATCTTCCCGAACGATATAAACATCGGCAGGAATATTCCGATAAAATAGCAACGTGCGTTCGGCCTCCCGGCATAACACGGCTAATTGCTCGGACAGAATGTCGAATAACTCCTGCTTTTTCCGCTTTTCCGCCGGGAAAAACAGGGCTTTGACAGAGTTTTTCATGCGGTCCTCCATCCGGGCTCGGATCGCTTGCCCTCCACGTATGACGTCCCGGAATGTCTCTGTCGTCAAATTCTCACCCAGCTCGGCCAACCTGTCGGTCGTCACCTGTCGGGCAAGATCATCGAACGCACGCAGAAATTCGCTTTTATCGTGCGCTAAAATCCGGTTCCCGATATAAATTTTCGCCTCTTTCGTTGTCATGTTCATTTCAATCCTTTAATTGCATTTTTACAGTAAGTTTCCCGAATTTTACGGGATTCGATCCGGGCCTGCATCGCTTCGGATACTTCTACCGGGTCGATCTCTACGTCGCCGGTTTCCCGGGCGATTTTCAGGGCGGCGGCGATTCCTTCGGTCTCGGCCACCTGCAATAATTCTTTTAATCGTTCCTGTTTCATTTTAATACTGTGCTACTGGTAGAATAAAGTTCGTTAAGTCCGCTGTCGCTCTGCACTTTGGGCAACAGTCTGTAAAGTGTCAAAAGCTCATCGTCGGTCAGTTTGCTATAATCGTAAACCGGCCCGTCGTCATGTACGGTTGCTTCGACGGCCTGAAGTTTCGGGATCGTGTACTGCATGAATTTTTCAAGCACCTGCAGCCGGTCTTTCGGATCGAGCGATTGCAAATCCCGTTCGATCTGTTCCCGGTTTCCTTCTACAAGCTGGGTAAGCCATTCCCGGGCATCCTGCGTTACCTTATTCGGGGTTCCGGCTTTCCGTCCGCCGGTCTTGGGGGTTCCTTTCGGTCGTGACATGGTGTTTCTATTTTAATCTACTTTAGATTTGCGTTGCTTTGCCTGCCGTGCGAACCTCAACAGCGATTCGGCGATCTCCACCGCACGGTCGGGAGTAAAGGTTGCGAAGGCTTCGGGATCATCTTCTCCGTTGCCGTAGCCATTGACGAGCAAATAAACCTCCGAAGGGGCGGGTTTGTCGTTCATGGTGACGTCCGTAACTCCCACCGTTAGGGTCGTACCGTCATGTTTGAAAATCTGACACGGCACAAAGGCCGTCTTTCTCTTGTTCTGTTTCATAGACTTTTGTGTTTGATTCGGTTAATTCGGTTGAATCTGGGTTATTTTTGGGTTGTTTTCGCTGGGGCGGTTGTCATGCACGGTATCTGCCGGCCTCAAATCCATTCGCCATATAGAAGGCGATTTTGTCGGCTGTGTGCTTCTCTCCTCCGCGGATGCAAAGGGCCGAGCCGAAGCCGAACTCCGAGGAACTCGGATAGCGTTCGTAGGGTTCCCCTGTGCCTCGGGTTTCTTTGGGTGCTTTGAACACCTCGTAATAGGTCAGTCCCTCGGAGGTAGTACGCTTGTAACAATACATCCCGTTAGCCTCGTTGTGGGCGATTTTCACGAATTTATCGCCGAACTTCGTAAACTCATTCCGCAAAGGCGGGCACAATAGCTGTTTTTTCATATAACCTCTTTATTTTTTCGATTACCTTTCGTGTTGTGGGTACTTATTTCACCGGGGTGTTTTCATGCGCTCAAATCGCAAAGGTGTTAAAACGGTTCATTATTCCCGGTGGTATCCGGTCCTGCATCCGAGCCGTCGTAGTCGGTTATGCGGGTCAGGCTCTCGTTATGCCGGAAGCAAATCGCACCTGTCGCGCCCTCGCGGTTCTTGGCGATGTGGAGCACCCCGACACCCTCGGAAGAAATAGCCCCGTATTTCCCCGCCTCGATGGTTTCGACACCGTACACCGCCGGACGGTCGATAAAAATCACCATATCGGCGTCCTGCTCGATGGCTCCCGATTCCCGGAGGTCGGACAACTGCGGTGTTTTGTCGGCCCGCTCCTCAACCTTGCGGGAGAGTTGCGACAGCAGGATAACCGGCACGTCGATTTCCTTTGCGAGCAGCTTTGCCGCCCGGCTGGCGGCGGCGATCTCACGCTCGCGGGTGGTGTTCGGGTTGCGCATTGCGGCATCGACGAGCTGGAGGTAGTCGATAACGACCATCCCGCACCGTCCCCGGCGGTGCATCGCCTTGCATTGCGAGCGGATCGAGTTCATCGAAAGGTGCGCCCGGTCGTTGAGGTAAACCGGCATCGCCGAAAGGTCCGCGCCGGCCTGTTCGAGTTTGCCCCATTCGGCGGCCTTCACGTTACCCGTGCGGAATGCCCCCGCATCAACCCCCGAGCCGCCGACCAACATACGGCCGGCCAACTGCTCGTCGGACATCTCCAGCGAAAAGACGCACACCGGAACCCCGGCATCAGCAGCGGCGCGGGTGAAATGGAGCATTACGGCCGATTTGCCCATACCGGGCCGGCCAGCCAGCACGATAAGCTGGCCACCCCTCCAGCCGCCCGTCAAAGCGTCGAGACGCCGCAATCCTGTCGAAAATCCTACGCATTCTCCGGACTGCACGGCCTTTTGTCGCCGTTCGAGGTTGTCGAGAGCTGCCCGCACGACCTCCGAAAGCGGTGTAATATCGTCGGCGTGTACCGTTGCGGCGGCTATGGCGGTTATTTCTGTTGTCGCCCAATCCAAAACGCCCGAGGGATCGGAGGCCGCCCGCGCTGCGAGTTCATGGCCGAATAGACACAACCGGCGGCGGGTCTCCGTGTCTTTGAGCTGCCGGGCGTGGTCGAGGACATTCGCCCCCGAGCCGACGGCCTGCGTAAGTTTTGCCAGGTAGGCCGCCGGGTTGCCTAACCCCTCAACGGTTTTACAACGCTGCGTAAGCGTGTAGAGGTCGATTTTGACGTCTTCCGCAAGCATCGAGAGCATCACGCCGTAGATTTTGCCGTTTTTTGAGGTGAGGAATGCCGAAATATCGACGATCTCCGCCACGTCGGGCAAGTATTCCGGTTCGAGGATCAAAGCGCCCAAAACGGCCGCTTCAAGCTCGGGAGATTCCGGGAGCGTCAAATCGTCGGGACGGTTACAGGAAATTTGTTTTTCGCGTTTCATGGCTTGGGGTGTTTGCGGGTTTGTTAAATTCGGATTTACGGCGTATCCAATTCCGCGCGGCGGCTTGCCAGTTCTTCATCGGGGATTTACCGGACACTTGCCAGCCGTTCGCCTCGAAATGGTCGTAGAAACTTTCCGCATCCGTATCCGTTCCGTGAATCTTCGAAAAATAATCTTTGACTATTTCGAGCGCGGGGACGACAAACGCCGTGCGTTTGGTAGTCCCTCGGCGCGGCTTGGCCGCGCTTTCTTTACTCCCGATAGGGAGTTTCTTTATTTTATCATTATCATCATCATTATCATTATCGGCATCCACCGCATTCGCTCGCATCCGGTCGTATGCGGTCGCATTCGATTGCATGCGGTCGCATCCCCAGCGGATGCGCGCATTTTCGGCGTTCTTTTGGCAGGTATTCCGATACTTGGCCCTGTCACGATCTATTTGCGCACGCATAAGGCCGAACATCGAGTATATCACCTCCCGGTCTGTCGGTTCTTCGCCGTATAGCACGTAGCGTTTAACCGCGTCGTCTATCTTCAGCCGCAGGTCATCCGGGAACGTCAATAGTTGTTCCGCCCAATCCGTGTAGTATAGGAAATTTGTTTTTTCCGAACCGTCTCGCCTACTCATTGTGTACCTCCTTCCCTGCGTTGCCCCCGTGGATAAAATACCGCTTGAACCGTCCGCCGTGCTCAGATTTGAACCACTCATCGGCTATATTCACGCCCTTTACCCGCAGATCGCGGATCACCGATCGGGGATCAGACATGCGTAATGCGGTCGAAATATCCGCGGCGGAGTATTGCCCGCCGTTCGATAAAAGGTCGTACACCCGCTTTTGATGAAAGGATAATTTTGCCGGAAAATTGTTATCTTTGCTGCGGTTCTCGTTGCCGTTCCCGCTGTACGTGGCGGGGGCGGCATTATTATTTACGTTCATAGTCTTCCGGATTATTTACGGTTGGCACTTTTGGCGATACGCGAGGCGGCGGTCGTGTGGCGGTCCTCGTGTGTGATAGTGCGCGATTCAATCCAGGCGAGCAGCTCCCGCCGGGAAAATACCGTCCGGCGGCCGAACTTTTTGTAAGGAATCGTATTTTTGTAAACGAGATTGTAAAGCGTCGCTCGCGTGGTGGGTATGCCTTGCTCGGTCAGGAACCGGGCGGCATCTTCGACGTTCATTCCGTCGGTCTCGACGGGCTCGTTCTTGCGCCGGAAGTCGGCGAGTTTCGGAAGAATCGCGGAAACCTCGTCGGCGACGATGGCGCGAAGCTCCGCGGGAGTTGTGACGATAACGGTATTATCCATTGCGTCGTGAAATTTTTAAAATTCAACACTGGCCCGCGTCCGGGCTGGGTGAACGTCCACGATACAAAGGTGATGAATGAAAAATATAATCGTAAATACTGGGCATTGCTTCAACCGATTTCCGTGATTACGGAAATTTACGGAACACCTTGCCCAGCTTTATATGCAAAATACTGGGCATTGCTTTAACCAATTTCCGTGATTACGGAAATTTACGGAACACCTTGCCCAGCTTATGGCCTATTACAAACGATGAATTTGTCCTATTTTTTTTATGGTTTCTTCTACTTCTATCTCCATCCGATTATGACGTAAAGAAAAATGGTTTTTTATAAAACCTTTTTTTGCCCAATCTTCTACTGTTTTTCTATTACGACCAGTGATATTTGCAAACTCACGAACTGTTAGAATATGTATCCCTTCTATATTCGCTTCGGTTGTGCGTATATAGGCCTCTAATTTTTGAATAGTATCGGCAAATCTATGCCGCTGCGCCTTGTTGGCTCTTTTCACCCGAATGTCGATACACCCCCAATCGTAATCGTCCGGCATTATACTGCAGTTATTCGCTAAATCATGAGCTATGGCACGCCGCGTTTCGTCCGAAAGTCCATCCGTGAATTTATCGTACTTGTATCGTCCCATATCCTTAGAATTTCGTTAATAATTCCGCATTCTTCACTCGTTCCTCGCGCTCGAAACTGGCGAGGTAGTTCTCCGTCGTTTTGAGGTCGCTATGCCCCAGCGATTCGGAAATATACGCGATGTTTGCCCCGGCCCGCTTTAATACCGTAGCGAAGGAGTGCCGGGCCGTGTAGGTCGAAATAGACCCGATCCCGAGAGCTTCGCCGATTCCCTTCATGCGCTTGTTGATCGCACGGGTGAAATACATCGTTTTCATCTTCCGCCGCATTGCATCCTCCTGTCCGTCGAGGACCGGGAAAATGAAGTTATCAAGCCGGGGAGGGTTGCCCCAGCAGTTAATTATTGCCTGCATCCGCTCCGTGACAACGACCCGGATTTCTTTGCGGGTCTTGGTCGTCCGCTCGGTCTTTTGCCGGACGAAGCATATTTCACCGTTCACAATGTCCCGATACCTCAACTTTACGAAATCGGCAACGTTAATTCCGTTGCACAAATAGAGAAACAGCCAATAATCCCGGTATTTGGCCGTTGCCTCGGTTCCGTCCTCATAGTTGGCTATCTGCCCTATTTGCTCCAATGTAAGGGCCAATTTACGCCCCTCTCCGGCTTGTATTATATATTTATCCTTGCCGAGGCCGAAGGGATATTGTGCATCCTTGATCGAGCCTAACCGCTTTGCCTCGTTGAGGATTGCTCGCAGGTGGCGCTGGTGTATTGCGATTGTTGTTTGCGTCTTGCCCTCCTTGCGCAAAAAATCGGCATATCGCCTCAGCCACGACACCGTGACCACCTCAAGGCGGATGCGCTTCCCGGCAAAGCGTTCCAAACCTTTCAGAACATTATCGTAAACTAACATACTGCCAACGCGCCCGGCCTTTTTAAGTTCCTCAATTTTGGCCCGGAACATCGTATTTACCGTATCGGCCGCCGCCCCTTTCAATCGATTGTTGAGGGTGTCGAGCGAGAACCCGCCAGACGCCGCCAGCTCCTCAACGGCCGCCCGCACTATTTGGTAGCTGCTTTCGATGTCCTTGCGAACCGTTACGAGTGCGTGGGCCTTTGTCGTTGGTAGCATCTTCCACTCCTCCGAGGTCAGGTCTTTGCCCGTGGTATAGTAGCATAATTTCCGACGATAGGTTACACGAATACGCACAGGGAATAAGCCGTTTTTCTTAGGGTGACTTGTATCAATTACGGGGGCAACGGTTATCCCGTCTTTCGAGTAGTGCATCTGTTTATAAATTTGAGTTCAGGCAAACAATTTCGAAACAAATATACATATTTAATCAAAATCAGCAAAAATAAATCGAAATAAAATAGCTATATTTACAACTGAAATACAACCATTTACAAAACAATATAAAAATCGCCCGAAATCGGCAAAAATCGCCTAATTATGCCTACGGATCAGAAGGTTACAGGTTTGAGTCCTGTCGGCGTCACAGGAGAAAGAGAGTCCAAAAGGCTCTCTTTCTTGCATTTAGGGAGTGCCCGAAGAAGAAGGAATGGAAACCCGTCCCGCGGCGGACAGGATTCACATTCCGGAAAGGGCCGGAGCAAAAAAACGGAAAAACCGAAAACCGGGAAAAAGCCAAAAGCCGGACGCAGAAAACCGGAAAGGCCCCGAAGCCGGACGAAGGAACCGGGAGGGAACCCGAAAAAAGGGACATGCGACGAAAAGCGCGACGAAAAAAGGGGATGCCCGACAAAGTCTCCTCCGCAAGCAAAAATCACCCCTGTCGGAGATTGCTCCGACAGGGGTGAACACGTAAGGCCGAACTCGTCGGACTGCCTCTTGTACCGGCAGTTCCGGCCTCCGGCCGGGCTTCTCTACAGATTGCGGGACAAATCGCGGGCCTCCACTCCTTCGAATGTCAGCCGGACCGGTTCGATCCGGCCCTCGGCGTCGAACGTCATCCGTTCGATGCACACCTGCCGGTGAGCCCCCTCGCCGTCGCCCAGCGGATGACGGTGATAGACGATATAGTAGTCGTCCGTGCCCGGGATGCGGATCACGGAGTGATGTCCGGCTCCCGTAGCCACGGCGGGGTCCTGCCGCATGATCGTTCCGATGCGTTCGAACGGCCCGAGCGGCGAATCCGACACGGCGTAGGCCACCGAATAGTCGGGGCCCGTCCAGGCTCCCTCGGACCACATGAAATAGTATTTTCCCTTGCGTTCGAACAGGAACGGCCCCTCGGTATAGCGTTCGGGGGTGATCTCCTTGTAGAGCTCCCCGTCGTCGAAAGGTCGGATTCCCGTGAAGTCCTCCTTCAGCCGCACCACGTTGCAGTGGCCCCAGCCGCCGTAATACATGTAGTATTCGCCCCCGTGTTCGTAAACGAACTGGTCGATGGGCTGCGCGCCGTTCACGATCTCGCCGATCAGCGGCTTGCCGAGCAGATCGCGGTAGGGTCCCTCGGGACGGTCGCTCACCGCCACGCCGATACCGCCGACCTCGCCTTCGTGCACGTCGTTGGCCGCGAAGAAGAAGTAGTAGCGGCCGTCCTTGCGGATGGCGGCCGGCGCCCACATGGCCCGCCGCGCCCACGCCACGTCGGCCTGCTTCAGGATGCCGGTGTGCTTCGTCCAGTGCACCAGGTCGTCGGAGGAGAAGCAGTCGAAGGAGAGCTGCTCGTCGTAGGGAAGGCTGCTCGTGGGATAGACCCAGCAGGTTCCGTCGTAAACGACGGCTTCGGGATCGGCATACCATCCCTCGAAAATGGGGTTGCCGCTCCGTTCCGGCGTTCCGGGCCCGGCGCAGGAGACGCCGAATACCGTACACCCCGCCAACGCGAGCAGGCTGAAAAAGCGGATGTTCATAACGTTTCAGTTGGAATTGACGACGCTAAAATACGAAAAATCCGCCACGGACCCGCAGATCCGCGGCGGAAAATATAATCCGCAAATCCAAATGTTCGAAAAAACGCCAAAAATTTGCACTTTTTTGCACTAATTCACCCTAAATTACACCCTTGTGCAAAATAACTAATACTGAAAATAAGGTGTTTACAATTTTGTGAAAATGACCGCAAAACGAAACGTATATTTTTCGAACAATGTTAAAATAGCGTTTTAATACAGATAATCAATCATTTACAAAATAGGTGTTTTTTGTCTGTTTTTCACCAGTCAGTAAAACAATTAAAAACGACTTTTAGAACAAATACGCCGGGGCAAAATACCCCGGCGTCGGTGCGTAAATACGTGGTGAGATCAGATACTTTAAGACAATTCTGACGGCTTGGCCCTTACATAACTGAGAAAGGTATGATAACACATCGGATAAACCGGGTTTACATACAACCTCCAAACCTGCCGATAATTCCGCTGATTGTTTCCCGGCTCGTAATGTTGCTTTACAATCTCCTGCACTCTCTTGATACGTTCGCAGGTGTTCGGGTGGTGTCTGGTCATATATTCGAATTTTAGGCGGTTGCACTGATGATCGCCCCGATACCCTTGCCCCGCATGGAAAGGGCCACGAAACGCTTATCGAAGCCTACGATCGTCGCACGCTCCTTGGGGTCGTCCTCGGTAGAGTACATGTAAATATTGCCGTCGGCCTTCATTACCTCCTTGGCATAGAACGCTATGCTGGCAAAAGTGTCGGTTTCCTCTTTGACAGCGGAAAACGGCACTTTCGTGTAGCTGTCTTCAGCCAGACGGTATACAGGCATTTGAGAGAACGAATAGAAGCCGAATCCGGCAAATTTGAACGGTTCCCCCTCCCTGATGTTGGTAATTTCCTTGAATAGCTTGGTATCCTCCAGCAACAGGTCGGTAATATGTTTCGGATGCAGGACGATATACCGGTCTTCCAACGGTATTTCGGCATCATCGAAACGCTCTTTAAGGGTCAGAATATCGACCAACCGCAACCGCTTGCGACCGTTGGCCGTTTCTCCCGTCGTAACCACGAGCGGGGTGTCGGTCGTATCTTTATCGGGTGCGAATGCGTGGGCGGCTTTCATCGCAATGCTTTTGCCGAGTGTCGCCCGGTGCTGACGTATCACGCTTTCGAGTTTGTCGTAACTGTACTCCAATGCTTCGGGACGGCGTACCAACGTGTTTTCCGTCTCGAACTTGTCGAGCGTGATTACGTTGTCGTCGTCGTCCCGTCCCACTACGTTGATCGGATAGGTCGTGTTGTTGATCAACACTTTCGGGTCGATACCTGCCGACGCTACGTGCAGCTTGTTGTTTTCGACGAACTGCGAATAATCGACAACTCTTTTCAAAAAGCTGTCATCCGGGTAAAAACCCTCTAAAATCTGGCTTACCCATACTTCTTTGTTAAGTGCCATTAAATGGTTTATTTGTTGTTTATAAGTCGTTTATATTCCTCCGGATGTGCCGCCAGGTATTTAGGCTTATGACGACGGTAGTAATCGAGGGTTTCGGCGGTCAGTTCCATTTCACACCCTTCCCGTTCGAGTAGTTGCGCGTAAAGCCGGGGATCGTCCCGCAACTCCTCCGGGGCATACTTGCGGTAATCCGCTAATTTCCACCCCGAACGGTTATTGTGCGCTCCATCAATCAAATCCATTAGGCGAACGCGTTCCGGGATGCAGTCGATAATCCGACGAACGGTTTGAGCACCCATTCGCTGGCCTACGGTTTCGAACAATTGCCGATCCTGCGGGATGATCTTACCTTTGCGAATTGCCGCAAGCAGCGTATCGGCCAGTTGGTTCCGTTGGGCATTCCGCTTGTCGGCGATCAATCCCCGAAACGCTCCCGGATTACTCCGGGCCATCGCTGTATAGCTGGCCGCCTCCGCAGGGTCTACAAAACCCATTTGCACGGCCTCCGTAACGCTCTGCTCGGGCGTTTCCGAGCCGTTTAACAACGCTTTGATATTGTCGAGTATCTCCGCATCGGTCGCACTCGTTTTGAGGCTCAAAAGGGCGATTATCCGTCCTCGCAGGTCTTCGCCGGAATCGTCGGCGATCATGGCGACCAGTTCGAGCGGAGAGAGGTTTTTAAGGGCTTCGTTTGCCGAGGGAATAATCTCATCGCAAAGTCCCGCATCCTTTGCCTCCTCCGCGGATAACCACGTTTCGGCCTGCATCAGTTGCGCCATATCCGTTTCATCGTATCCCCGGCGGCTCAATATCCGGCGTAACATATCCGACATACGGGCCAGCACTTCGCGCTGACGGTCGGAGAGGCGTTCCTCCGGAGTATTGACGAAATGGGGATCGTGGATCATCAATTTTGCGAAATCCATCATATAGACCCGTTTAGCGGCTATCGCTATGACAGCGGCCATAGACGCCGCGATACCGTCGATATAGGCGTGAACAGGGGTTTTGACGCTCAACATGGCCGAAACGATACTCATGCCTTGAAAAACGTCGCCGCCCGGCGAATTGATCCGGATTTTGATAATGTCCAGTTGTCCGTCGTCGAGTGCAGCCAGTTCCCGCGCGAACAGGTCGCCGTCCACTTTCTGACCGATCGAGCCATATAGCCGCATTATGGCCTCCCGGCCTTCATTATTGACGGTGTCGATATTCGTGCGAATCGCGCCCGTTTTTCGTTGTGTATTGAGTGCCATTGTATTATACCGTTTTTCAGCGACAAATGTAAAGAATTGGATACCCCGACAAAAATCGTTGGTAAATTTTTTACACTCTTTTTGAGCGGAATTTTTACCCGTCCTATTTTTGCAATAGTTAGGATTTTATTATATTTGCATATCCTAAATCATCATTATATGTTTTTCCCTTGTAGAAATCACAGAGTTATAGTCACCTATGGTGTGGGTAGCGGAAACGCCCCAGCGCTTTCTTTAATGATGAGCGTAGGACACCTGTGGGTGGCTTTTTTCAAAATCCTAAATCATCATTATTATGAACAAATCCACGGAACGCGCGGAAGCATTGGCACGCGCTGAAGAACTGGTGCGGGGCGCAAACCGTCGTAAAGCCAATTTAGAGGGGATCGCCGATTTGTTGGAAAACAATCATCCCGAAGACATTGCGGACGGTTTGCTGAAAGTCTACTTCGAGGTTGTTTATTTAATGACGTCTATGCCTCATTATGAAGACAGGTATTTGGCCGAACATTTATATACGTTGAAAGAAGTATATCAAGCCTTTGCCAAAGCTTCGAAACCTTCGGAGGTGTCTATCTCTTTGACGGTAACCGAAAAACCGGAAAGTCTCCGATAATCGAACGAGGAGGGATGCAACGTTATCGTTGTATCCCTCCTTTCCCGTATTTATAAGATAATCATAAAATTAACAGTCGAATGAAAGATAATAATTTAGCCAAATTCAAGCGGTTGATTAAAGCCGAATTAGATCGTAAACAGATTATTGAGAAAATGGGTATTTCGTTGAGAACCTATTACTATCTCAAAAAACGCGTACAACAAGACGGACGTCGTTGCGAAATAGACCCCCGAAAGTATTATGCCGCTGTGATGGATGGTTACACGACCAAGGACGAACTGGCGACCAAATTGGGCGTATCCAAACCGACGCTGATCAAGTTCGAGAAAAGTAACCGGACGGTCTATCGGCTTTGTCGGGCAACATACGTTCAAGGAGGTGCGGCCTATCTCTCCAAAATGTACCATATTCCCCCGGAAACGGTAAAGGAATATACCGCCGGGATCACGACGCTTGCCGGAATCCAACGGGGACTGAAAACGATGATCGGGATCATCGAGGAAAGCGCCGAATATGACCCGGCTGCAAATACGACAATTAGAACAATTCGGCAGGTGCTTGATTTGATCGATACGTGTAAGAGTAAAGTAATTTTATAACCCAAATGTACGTCCAATGTAACCCCAATTAACTAATTGGCAAAAAACGAAACGTATATTCTTAGATAAACGCCTAATAATATGAGTTTTAATACTTGAAAAATACTTTACTTTCGTGGTCTAAAAGCAAATCGCCCGTAATTAGGGAGTATCGGTACGAATTAGAACCAATTTAAGCCATTCGAACACAAATTGCGCCCCATGTGAAAACAAGGCATCAAAAGCAATTTAACCCATATATAAAATGCTGTTAATATTGAGGTTAAATTATATAAACGTTATAAGGAACGTCCGAAAATCCATGTAAAATTATACCAAAATTATACCGAATTATAGCAAACGGGCCCCGTAGTGGGGCCTGTTTCACTTTCTATGGTTTTTTGCTCTTTATTCAGAAAATCAACATTTTAACAAATCACTGACTTTTTAAAAATGCTTTACTTTTCCAGTAACGCTTCGTTATCCCCCTCATAAAAATTCGCCGGCGCACGCCCGCGCTCACTTCCGCCCGCCGTCGGGCATCGTCCAGCCGCCGCCCAGCGCCTTGTAAAGCTGCACGAGGGCCAGGTGCTCGTCGCGGACGGCATTGCTCAGCCCGATCTGCGCATCGAGGTAACGCCGCTGGGCGTCCAGCACGTCGATGTAGTTGATATTGCCGCCGCGGTATTGGATATTCGCCAGTTTGACGTATTTGCTGGCGGCATCGCGGAGCGTGACGTTCAGCTCGGCCGTCCGCCGGACGTTCCGGTAGGTCACGATGGCGTCGTCGGTCTCCTTGAAAACCTCCAGCACCTTCTTCTCGTAGGCCAGACGCGCCTCGTCGTAGGCCGCCAGCGCGGCACGGTACTTGGCCTGCTTACGGCCGAACCCGAAGACCGGGGCTGCGATCGCCCCCGCCACATAAGAGAAGGGCGAACGGAAAAAGCCCGTCAGCTCGCTGTTCTCCACGCCGCCCGTCAGCGTGAAGGTCAGCCGCGGGAAACGGTCGGCATAGGCCATGCCCGCCTCGGCCATCGCGGCCCGGAGCTGCTGCTCCGAAGAACGCACGTCGGGGCGCCGCTGCAACAGCCCCGAAGGCAACCCGACGGGCAGGCTGTCGGGCATGGTGATGTTCAGCGCCAGCCCGCTCCGCCGCACCTCCCCTCCGGGATAGCCGCCCGCGAGCAGCGAGATGCTGTTCTCCATCATCCGGATCCGCCGTTCGAGATCGGGGATGCGCGCCGCCGTGATGGCGTACTCCACCTGCGCCTGCTGATAGACCGTCTCGGCCGTGAGGCCCCCTTCGAACCGCAGTTTGGCCTGATGCACGTCCTCGCGCCGCGTCTCGAGCGTCCGCCGCACGATCGCCAGTTCGTTGTCGAGCGCCATCAGTTCGAAATAGGCCGTGGCGACCTCCGCCACGAGCGTCATGCGCATCGCGCGCCAATCCTCCACCGACGCGAGGTATTCGGCCCCGCCCCGGCGTTTGGCCCAGCGCAGGTTGCCCCACAGGTCCAGCTCCCAGCTCACGGAAGCCTTGGCTCCTATTTCGGGGTCGTTGCTGAACGGCTTCTCGTAATAATCGTTCGTCTCGCGGTTGGCATAGACCGAAGCGGAGAAAACGGGCAGCCGGCTGGCCTTGTCGATCCGGTAGAGCTGCCGCATCCGCTCGACGCGCGCAGCGGCCGCCAGCATGTCCTTGTTGGCGGCGAGCGTCCGTTCGATCAGGTCGCACAACGCCGCATCGCCGTAGAACCGCCACCACGCGACGTCGGCGACGGTCGTCGAATCGGTCTGGTCCGGGGAGAGGGTCTCCGGCAGGTTCAGCTCGGGCGACTTGCAGTGCCTGACCGCCGAACAGCCGCAAAGGAAGGCCGCCGCAAGGGCGGCAAGGTATATCGGGATTCGTTTCATCGTTTCAGTTTGGCTTTAAGACGGTAAATCCAGACGAAGAAGAAGGGCACGAAGACGATGCCGGCGGAGATGGCCACGAGCATGCCGAAGAACACGCCGGTTCCGATACCCTGGCGGCTTGCCGAACCCGGCCCCGACGCGAAGACCAGCGGCAGCAGGCCCAGAATGCACGACAGCGAGGTCATGACGATCGGGCGGAAGCGCAGGTGCGCCGCCGTGACGGCCGCCTCGACGATGTCGCGCCCCTTCTCGACCTCCTCCTTGGCGAACTCCACGATCAGGATGGCGTTCTTGGCCACCAGCCCCACGAGCATCACCAGTCCGATCTGGAAATAGATGTTGTTCTCCAGTCCGCATATCCAAATGCCCAAATAAGCGCCGACACAAGCCACCGGCAATGAAAGAATCACGGCCACGGGAACCGACCAACTCTCGTACTGCGCCGCGAGGAAGAGGAAGACGAACAGGAAGGCCAGCGCCAGCACGACGCCCGTTTGCCCGCTCACCCGCTTCTCCTGATAGGAAAGGCCGCTCCATTCGACGCCTATATCCGCCGGAAGATGCTCGGCGACGATCCGCTCCAGCGCATCCATCGCCTGCCCCGAACTGTAACCGTGGGCCGCCTCGCCGGAGATGGTCGCCGAGGTGAACATGTTGAACCGCCTGATGGTTCCGGGCCCCGTCGTGTAGTCGGTCGTGCCGAGGGCCGTGACGGGAATCATCGCCCCGTCGGCGCCGCGCACGAAGAACAGGTTCAGGTTGTCGCGGCTGGCCCGGTAGGGCGCTTCGGCCTGAATATAGACGCGGTAGATGCGGTTGAACAGGTTGAAGTCATTGACGTATATCGACCCCGTGAAGGCCTTCATCGTCGAGAAGACGTCCGACATCGAGACGCCCAGCAACTGCGCCTTGTCGCGGTCCACGTCGAAGTAGAGCTGCGGAATGTCGCCCTGCATCGACGACGACAGCCCCGTCAGTTCGGGCGTCCGCCCGGCGTAGTACATCAGCGTATCGACCGCCTGTTGCAGCTCGCCGTAGGTCGTGTTGCCGCGCGCCTCGAGCACCATCTCGAAACCGCCCGACTGCCCCAGTCCGGGAATCACCGGCGGCGTCGAGAGGTAGACCCTGCTCTCGGGATAGCGCGACAGCTCGTCGCGCACGCGCTGCATCACCTCGCCGATATCCTCCGTCTCGCGCTCGTCCCACGGCTTGAGGATGACGGTGAGCTGACTGCGCGCCTGGTTCGTCCCCACACGGGGGCTCGACCCCGTCACGTTGAGCACATACTCGACGTCGGGGTCCTTCTTCAGGAAGCGCACGGCGCGGTCCGTGACCTCGCGCGTCCGCTCGATCGTGGCGCCCTCGGGCAGCTCCAATTCCACGGTAAAGTAACCCTGATCCTCTTGGGACATAAAACTCTGGGGAGCCAGCCGGTTCATCGCCCAGATACCGACAAGCAGGATTCCGAAAGCCGCAAACATACGCCGAGAACGCCCTAACGCCAGTACGATCGTCCGGCCGTAGAATTTGTTCCCTTTGGCCAGATAAAGGTCGATATAGCGGAAAAGCTTGTTCTTTTTCCCGGCACTCTCGGGCCGCAGGAACAGTGAACACATCACCGGACTGAGCGTCAGCGCGACAACTGTGGAGATAATCACCGAAACGGCGATGGTAATCGAGAACTGCCGGTAAAGCTGCCCGGTAATACCCGAAAGGAAACTTACGGGCACGAACACGGCACACAGCACCAACGACATGGCTATCAGAGCGCCGCCCAGTCCGCTCATGGCTTTCTTCGTGGCCTCGTAGGGCGACAAATGCTCCTCGTTCATGATACGCTCCACGTTCTCCACTACAACGATGGCGTCGTCCACCACGGTGCCGATGGCCAAAATCAAACCCAGCAATGTCATCAGATTGAGAGAAAATCCGAATGCAAGCATCACACCGAACGTACCGACGAGCGAAATGGGTACGGCGACGACGGGAATAAGCGTCGCACGCCAGCTCTGCAGCGATAGGTAGACCACGATGATCACCAGAATCAACGCCTCGAAAAGCGTACTGTATACTTCATGAATCGACTCGGAAATATAGGTCGTCATGTCGAAGGGCACGTTGTAGGTGATGCCCTCCGGAAAGTTGCGGCTGATCTCGTCCATCGTGGCACGGACCGCACCGGCCACCTCGACGGCGTTGGCCCCGGGCAGCATGTAGATATCCAGCACGGCGGCGTTGCCGCCGTTGATGCCGCTCTCGGTGTTGTAGGACTGCGCCTCGAGCGAAATGTTGGCCACGTCGCGCAGACGGATGATCGACCCGTCGGGATTGGCCCTGACGACGATGTCCTCGAACTGGCTCACCGACGACAGACGCCCCTGCGCCGTGATGGGAATCGTCACGTCCACGCCCTCCATCGGAGCCTGTCCCAGCACGCCGGCCGCCGATTCGCGGTTCTGGTCCTTCAGGGCGTTCTGCAAGTCCTTGACCGTCAGTCCCAGGTCGGCCAGCTTGTCCGGCTCGACCCATATCTGCATGGCGTAGTAGCGGCTGCCGACGTTCGAGACGCGCCCCACGCCCGGAATACGGCGCAACATGTCCAGCACGTTGAGCGTGGCGTAGTTCGAGAGGTAGATTTCGTCGAACTTCGGATCCGACGACAGCAGCGTGATGGTCAGCAGCTTGCTCGACGCCTGCTTCTCGACCGAGATGCCGTTCTGCACGACTTCGGCCGGCAGGCGCGCCTCGGCCTCCTTGATGCGGTTCTGAATATCGACGGCCGCAAGATCGGGATCTGTCGAGATGTCGAAGGTCACCGTCACGGTGAAGCCGCCCGAGTTGGAACTCGACGACTCCATGTAGATCATGCCCGGCGTGCCGTTGAGCTCCTGCTCGATGGGCGTGGCCACGGCCTGCGTCACGGTCTGCGCGTCGGCGCCCGGATACGAGGCCGAAACCTTCACCACCGGAGGCACGATCTGCGGATACTGATCGACGGGAAGCAGCGCCAGGCCGATCGCCCCCACGATCACGATTACGATGGACAGGACGGTCGAGAAGACGGGCCTGTCGATGAAAAAGTCGCTCTTCATAGCCTATTCCTCCCCGGTTGCGTTATCCTCCCGGCGGATCGGCGCCACCGGTTCGACCTTCATGCCGTGCTGGAGCTTGTGATACCCCTCGACGACGATCCGCTCCTCGGGCGAAAGGCCGCGCTCGACGACCATCTTGTTGTCGGGAATTTCCGGTCCGGTCTCCACGAACCGCTTCTCCACGACGCTGTCGGGCCGCACGACATAGATATAGGCCCCGCCCTTCTCGATCACCAGCGCCTTCGTCGGCACGACCACGGCGTCCTCCCTGACGTCGAGCAGCAGTTTCACCTTCGTGAACTGCCCCGGCAGCAGGATGTGGTCCGGGTTGGCCATCTCGGCCCGCACGGAGAAGGTTCCCGTCTGGGGATCGACCTGCGGATCGGCGAAATCGACCAGTCCCCGGTAGGGATACTGCGAACCGTCGGCCAGTGTCACGGTGATATAGGGATTCCACTTGCGGGTGGTGTCCTTCTGTCCCAGATTGACGTTGCGCGCTTTCGAGCGCAGGTAGTCCAGCGCCGTCATACTGAAATCGACGCGCACCGTATCGCTCTTCACGACGGTCGCCAGCAGCGACTTGCCGCTCGGACCGACCAGCGTGCCGATGTCCACGTTGCGCTCGGAAATGTACCCCGAGACGGGCGACTGCACGGTGGTGTAACCCAGCGTCATCTCGGCCTGCGTGAGGTCGGCCTCGCACACCACCACGTCGGCCACGGCGCTCTCGTAGGAGGCGATGGCGTTGTCCAGGTCGAGCTGGCTGGCGGCGTTCTGCTCGTAGAGCGGCCGGATGCGCTCCAGGTCGCGCTGCGCCTTGAGCGCCTGCGCCTTGGCCTTGTTGAGCTGCGCCTTGGCCTTGTTCACGCGCGCCCGATAGAGTTTGGGGTCGATGACGAAGAGCGTCTGCCCCTTCTTGATATACGTGCCTTCGGTGAAGAGCATCCGCTCGAGATAGCCCTCGACGCGGGCGCGGATCTCGACGAACTGCTGCGCGCGGATGCGCCCCACGTACTCGCCATAGACGCTCACGTCCTCGACCTCCACCGGTTCGGCCGCCACGACCGGCAGCACCTCCGGCACGGGACGCGGCCGCAGCCACCACCAGACACCGCCGCCGGCCGCCAGCAGCGCGCAGACCAGCACGATCCACCGTTTGCGGTTCATCTCGACCGACACATGCGGAATCCGTTCCGCCACTCCCCTCTTCAGTTTGTCCAGATCCAGGTTCTTCAGATCGGGTTTCATTCTTTCGAAATTCATCTTACTTTTTTGTCTGTTTTCGCCGCAGTACGGGCACGGCCGCACGCGGGCTTATCGTCGCAAAAGGGACAAACCGCGGACCAATCCGGCCGCCGCAAACGCAAAACGGTCATTTCCAATCCCCTAACGGAACGACGGGACAAAGATACGCAAAAAAAACGTGGAAACGTTCCACACCCGCCGGGGAGATATTCCACAACCGGCTGCCCGGCGGGGCGCGTTGTCCGGCCCGCCGGAGGCCGGAGGCGCTCCCCGGAAACGCCCGCCGGACGTTTCCGGGGAGCGGCGAAACCCGGAAAACGCATCCCCGGTACATTTTTCCGCCACTCCGGACACACTTTGGCCGGCTTTTTGCGACATTTATATATTTTTTTGTTCCGCAAAAGGTGAATTTTTGCGACGAAAGCTGCATTTTGTCGTATATTTGCATACGATTTCCGAACCTAAACCGCACTTTCGCACAATGAACAAAAAGAAGAGATGGATTACGACCGCCGCGATTCTCGCCGTATTCTGCGCTGCGCTGGGATATTACAATTTCCGTCATGACAGCCCCGACGCGGAAGCGGGACCGGAGGCGCTCCCCGCGCCGCGACAGAAGAACGTCCTGAACGTGAACGGAATGGTCATCCGCCCGCAGACGCTCACCGACGGCATCACGACCATCGGCAACCTGCTTCCCGACGAGGAGGTGGACCTCTCGTTCGAGACCTCGGGCAAGATCGTGGAGATCAATTTCCGGGAGGGAACCGCCGTGCGCAAGGGCGAGTTGCTGGCCAAGGTGAACGACAGGCCCCTGCAGGCGCAGCTCTCGCGCTACGAGGCGCAGCGCAAGCTGGCCGAAGACCGCGTTTACCGCCAGAGCGCCCTGCTCGAAAAGGACGCCGTGAGCCAGGAGGCCTACGAACAGGCCCGCACCGAACTGGCGATGCTCTACGCCGACATCGACATCGTGAAGTCGAACATCGCCCTCACGGAGCTGCACGCCCCCTTCGACGGGGTGATCGGCCTGCGCAACGTCAGCGAAGGCGCCTACGCCTCGCCCGACGTCGTGGTGGCCAAGCTCACGAAAATCTCGCCGCTGAAGATCGACTTCTTCGTTCCCGAACGGTACGCCAACCAGATCAAGCCCGGCACGCGCCTCACGTTCACCGTCGAGGGACGCGACGAGCAGTTCCGCGCCGAGGTTTACGCCACCGAGTCGAAAGTGGACATCGAGACCCGCACTTTCGCCGTGCGCGCGCTCTTCCCCAACCGGCAGGGCAAACAGCTCCTCCCGGGACGCTTCGCCGACGTCAAAATCCGGATGCACGACATTCCGGACGCCATCGCCATCCCGACCGAGGCGATCGTCCCCGAAATGGGCGTGGACAAGGTTTACCTCTACAAGGGAGGCAAGGCGCGGGCCGTGACCGTCCGCACGGGGCTGCGCACCGACTCCTCGATCCAGATCATCGCGGGCCTCAATGTCGGCGACACGATCATCACCTCCGGCACGCTGCAACTGCGCACCGACCTGCCCGTGAAACTCGACACCGTAGAATAAACCCGCCGCCGCATGAACATCTCCGAATTGAGCATCCGGCGGCCCGTCATGGCCACGGTGCTGACCATCATCATCCTGCTGTTCGGCGTCATCGGATACACCTACCTCGGCGTGCGCGAATACCCGAGCGTGGACAACCCGATCATCTCCGTGACATGCTCCTACCCGGGCGCCAACGCCGACGTGATCGAGAACCAGATCACCGAGCCGCTCGAGCAGAACATCAACGGCATCCCGGGCATCCGCTCCATGTCGAGCACCAGCCAGCAGGGGCAGAGCCGCATCACCGTCGAATTCGAGCTGTCGGTGGATCTCGAAACCGCGGCCAACGACGTGCGCGACAAGGTGTCGCGCGCGCAGCGCTACCTGCCGCGCGACTGCGACCCGCCGACCGTGGCGAAGGCCGACGCCGACGCCACGCCGATCCTCATGGCCACGATCCAGAGCGACAAACGTTCGCTGCTCGAGCTGAGCGAAATCGCCGACCTGACCGTCAAGGAGCAGTTGCAGACCATCAGCGACGTCAGCTCGGTCGAGATCTGGGGCGAGAAACGCTACTCGATGCGCCTGTGGCTCGACCCTGCGAAGATGGCCGGCTACGGCATCACGCCCGTGGACGTCAAGGAGGCGCTCGACCGCGAGAACGTCGAACTGCCGTCGGGCAGCATCGAGGGCAACACCACCGAGCTGACGATCCGCACGATGGGCCTGATGCACACCACGCAGGAGTTCAACGACCTGGTGATCCGCGCCGACGCGGGCCGCATCATCCGCCTGAGCGACATCGGCCGCGCCGAACTCGGTCCGCAGGACACGCGCAGCTACATGAAGATGAACGGCGTGCCGATGGTCGGCATCGTCGTCATCCCCCAGCCGGGCGCCAACCACATCGACATCGCCGACGAGGTTTACCGCCGCATGGAAACCATGCGCAAGGACCTCCCCGAGGACGTGGTGACGGGCTACGGATTCGACAACACGCGCTTCATCCGCGCCTCGATCGACGAGGTGAAGCAGACCGTTTACGAAGCCTTCGTGCTGGTCATCATCATCATCTTCCTCTTCCTGCGGAACTGGCGCGTGACGCTCATCCCCTGCATCGTGATCCCCGTCTCGCTCATCGGCACGTTCTTCCTCATGTACCTGGCGGGCTTCTCGATCAACGTCCTCTCGATGCTGGCCGTGGTGCTCTCGGTGGGTCTGGTCGTGGACGACGCGATCGTGATGACCGAGAACATCTACATCCGCATCGAACGCGGCATGACGCCTTTCGAGGCGGGCATCGACGGCGCGAAGGAGATCTTCTTCGCCGTGCTCTCCACCTCCGTGACGCTCATCGCCGTCTTCTTCCCGATCGTCTTCATGGAGGGCACGACCGGCCGCCTGTTCCGCGAGTTCAGCCTCGTGGTCTCCGGCTCGGTGCTCATTTCGACTTTCGCGGCCCTCACGGTGACCCCGATGCTCGCCACCAAGCTCCTCGTCCGGCAGGAGCGCAAGAGCTGGTTCTACAACAAGACCGAGCCGTTCTTCGTCGGCCTCAACAATTTCTACAGCCGTTCGCTGGCGGCCTTCCTGCGCCGCCGCTGGATCGCCCTGCCGCTGGTCGGCGCGATGGTCGTGCTGATCGGCCTGCTCTGGAGCACGATTCCCACGGAGATGGCCCCGCTCGAGGACCGCTCGCAGATCACGATCAACACCCGCGGCTCGGAGGGCGCGACCTACGAATACGTCCGCGACTACACCGAGGACATCAACCGCCTGGTCGATTCGCTCGTCCCCGAAGCCGAGGCCACGACGGCCCGCGTGTCGAGCGGCAGGGGCAATATCCGCATCGCCCTAAAGGACATTTCCGAACGCAGCCGCAGCCAGATGGAGATCGCCGAGGAGTTGTCGGCCGCCGTGCGCGCGAAGACCAAGGCCCGCGCCTTCGTGCAACAGCAATCGACCTTCGGCGGACGCCGCGGCAACATGCCCGTGCAGTACGTGCTCCAGGCCACCTCGATCGAACGCCTGCAGGAGGTGCTGCCCGAGTTCATGAAACGCGTTTACGAAAGCCCTGTCTTCCAGATGGCCGACGTGGACCTGAAGTTCAGCAAGCCCGAGGCGCGCGTGACGATCAACCGGGACAAGGCCAACCTGCTCGGCGTCAGCGCGCAGGACATCGGCGAGACGTTGCAGTACGGACTGAGCGGCCAGCGCATGGGCTACTTCTACATGAACGGCAAGCAGTACGAGATTCTGGCCGAGATCAACCGCCAGCAGCGCAACAAGCCAGCCGACCTCAAGTCGATCTACGTGCGCGGCGACGACGGCAAGATGATCCAGCTCGACAACCTCATCACGCTCGTCGAGACGGTCGCCCCGCCGCAGCTCTACCACTACAACCGGTTCCTCTCGGCCACGATTTCGAGCGGACTGGCCAAAGGCAAGACCATCGGGCAGGGACTCGACGAAATGGACCGCATCGCCGCCGAGGTGCTCCACGACGACTTCCGCACGGCGCTGGCCGGCGACTCGAAGGAGTTCCGCGAAAGCTCGTCGAGCCTGATGTTCGCCTTCCTGCTGGCCATCCTGCTGATCTACCTCATCCTGGCCGCGCAGTTCGAGAGTTTCAAGGACCCGCTGGTCATCATGCTCACCGTGCCGCTGGCCATCGCCGGAGCGCTCGTCTTCATGTGGGGCACGGACCAGACGATGAACATCTTCAGCCAGATCGGAATCATCATGCTCATCGGTCTGGTGGCCAAGAACGGCATCCTGATCGTCGAATTCGCCAACCAGAAGCAGGAGGCCGGCGAGGAGAAGATGGCGGCCATCCGCGACGCGGCGCTGCAACGCCTCCGCCCGATCCTGATGACCAGCGCCTCGACGATCCTCGGCCTGCTGCCGCTGACCGTGGCCACGGGCGAGGGGGCCAACGGCCGTATCGCCATGGGTATCGCCGTGGTGGGCGGCATGCTCGTCTCGACGCTGCTGACCCTCTACATCGTGCCGGCGATCTACAGCTATGTCTCGACCGACCGGAGCAAACGAACGAAAAACGAAGCACTATGAATATGAAACGGGGATTGATTACGCTGCTGGCGGCCCTTCTCTGCATCGCGGCCGCCGCCCAGGAACGACAACCGCAGCCCGGACACGCGGAGACGACGCACGAAACGGGAACGGAACGGCCCGCAGCAGACGACGTGCGCCCGGAGGCGGCATCCGCCCCGCTGCGCTCCGGGAAACCCGGCTCCGGCGCGAAAGGCGGTCCGACGGACGGACGGATCGCCCCCGTACCGGCCGCCGCGCCGGCCGCCGGGGAGGTGCTTTCGCTGCGCGAATGCCTCGAAAAGGGGCTCGAACGCAACTACGACATCCGCATCGTCCGCAACGAGGAGCGCATCACGGACAACGACGCCACGGCGGCCAACGCCGGGATGCTCCCCACGATCGACCTCTCGGCCGGTTACGGAAGCAACGTGAACCGCATCCGCACGACACCCCGCGAAGGCGACGTCACGACCGCAAAAGGCGTTTACGACGGAACGTTCGACGCCGGGGTGGCGCTCAACTGGACCCTCTTCGACGGGTTCCGCATCCGCGCCGACTACCGCAAGTTGCAGGAACTGAAAGAAAAAGGAGCCTTGCAGACCCGTCTCACGATCGAGGATTTCATCGCCTCGTTCACGGCCGAATACTACAATTTCGTGCAGCAGACCCTGCGCCTCGAGAATTTCCGCTACGCGATGGCGCTCTCGCGCGAACGGCTCCGCATCGCCGAGGCGTGGTATCACGTGGGCAGTTCGGCACAGCTCGACGTGTTGCAGGCCCGCGTGGACTTCAATGCCGACAGCTCGCAGTACATGTCGCAGCAGGAGGCCGTCGTAGCCTCGCGCATCCGGATCAACGAGCTGCTCGCCAACGAAGAGCTGGACCGCAGGTTCCTCGTGCGCGACACGGTCATCGCCATCGACGACGCCCTGCAATGGGACGTCCTCGTGGCCGAGACCCGCACGGCGAACGCCGAGCTGCTGATAGCCGACCGCGACAACGCGATCTCCGAGCTGGAGTTACAGAGCATCCGCTCGCGCAACTACCCCTACCTGAACCTCACGGCCGGCTACGGCTACACACACAACCGCTACGGCAGCGGCACGACGCGGATGCGCGGCCAACTGGGACTGAACGCCGGATTGCAGGTGGGCTTCACGATCTTCGACGGCAACCGCCGCCGCGAACAGCGCAACGCCCGCCTCAACGTCGAGAACACGCAGCTCACGCGTCTGCGGCTCGAACAATCGCTCATGGCCGACCTGTCGAACTTCTGGCAGGCCTACCGCAACAACCTCGAAGTGATCCAGCTCGAACGGGAGAACCTCGTCGCGGCACGCGAAAACTACCGGATCGCCATGGACAGGTATCTGCTGGGCGACCTCTCGGGAATCGAGATGCGCGAAGCGCAGAAGAGCCTGCTCGACGCCGAAGAGCGTATCCTGACGGCGCAGTACAACACCAAGCTGTGCGAAATCTCGTTGCAGCAGATCAGCGGCAACGTCACGGCTTACATGCAATAACCGCCCGGGCGCGACCCACGCCCGTGTGTGGCCCGGGCCGGCGCATTCCGGCATCCGGTCCGAATCCCGTTACCACGTCCCGCCCCGGCCGCCGACCCCGTGCCGGGGCGGAGCCGTTTTTCCAAGAGCCGATTCCACGAACGAGACCACGGCCCCCCGTTACCGGCCCGGTTCGGGCACATCGCCCGCCCCGGGAACCGCGGATCCCGGGGACCATTCCACCCCTGCCGCAGCGCCTCTCCGAATCTACCCCGCCCGGTCCGCCGGCCCCGGCTTTCGGGTCTCTCCATCCGTCCGGATTCCCGGCAACTGCGCATGCGTGCGGCCTCCGCACCGCAAATCGCATCATAGGCCGCAGCGCCTCTCCGGCTGCTGCCCCCCCGCCAACCGCCCGTACATACGACGTCCCGCCCGGTCCGAATCCGGTTCCCCCGGTTGTCACCCCTTCCGGTCGCCGCCCCACACATACGTTGCCCCGCCCGGTCCTTATCCCCTCCTGCCACTGTCCCTGCCGCCGGCTGTCCCTGCCGCCGGCTGTCCCTGCCTCCCACACATACGGCGCCCGGTCCGGATCCGGCCCCGGTCCGCCCCATTCTCCCTATTCTCTTCGCTCCGTTCTCTCTTTATTCCGCTTATTCCGCCTCTTTTTCCCGCCTTCTCCTCCGCGCATTTCCCTTTCCGAAAATATTTTCCATAGGAAATTTGTTTTATCGGAAAACAAATTCTACCTTTGTCCCGTTATCACTTACGAACAACGACGAGAACGCATGAAAAAACTGATGGCGGCCGCACTGGCCCTTCTGACGCTCACGGGCGTCTGCGAAGCGAAAGCGAATGACAACAAAAACCAGAAAACGAATATGAAAACGATCGCACTGAACAAGGCCGATTTCCTGAAGAAGGTGGCCGACTACGAAAACAATCCCGAAACGTGGAAATACCTCGGCGACAAGCCCGCGCTCATAGACTTCTACGCCACGTGGTGCGGCCCCTGCAAGGCGCTCGCTCCGGTGCTCGAGGAGCTGGCGGCCGAATACGGGGACCGGATCTACATCTACAAGGTCAATACCGAGGAGAGCCAGGACCTCGCCGCGGCCTTCGGCATCCGTTCGATTCCGACGCTGCTCTTCATCCCGCTCGAGGGCGATCCGCAGATGGCCGTCGGAGCCATGCCCAAAGCCACGCTGAAAGCCAATATCGACCGGATTCTGCTCGGCAAGTAACGATGGCGTTTACGATCGACCCCGGGCTATGCCCGCAGAACCATCGCTGCCCGCTCGTCGCGGCATGTCCCGCAGGGGCCATCTCGCAGGAAGGGTTCGCCCTTCCGGAGATCGAACCCGGGCGGTGCGTCGAATGCGGTCTGTGTGCGGCCGCCTGCGGCAGACAGGCCGTCCGCGAACGCAACTGACCCCGACCCAAGATGGAGCGACTTTGCAAGATACGCGACCTGCAACACGCCGTGGCCCGCTTCGAGGCGGCTTTCGAACGCCGCTACGGACTGTGCCTGAACGAAGGCATGACGCTCTGCACCCTCTCCAGAAGCGGGCGGCTCTGCCCGGGGGAGCTGGGCGAACGGCTGGGACTGACCCCCTCGAACACCTCGAAAGTGCTCCGCGCCGTCGAATCCAAAGGACTCGTGAAGCGCGAACCGGGCTGTGCGGACCGCCGGCAAATGTACTACTCGCTGACCGGGGAAGGGCGTGCGCTGCTGGCCGCGCTCGACTGCCGGGAGGTGGAGATTCCCCCGCTGCTGCGGGAGCTGCTCGGCGAGTGACCGCAGCCGCAAAGGCAGCTCCCTACCGCAGTCCGTCTCGGAACAATCCGCGAACGACGAAAAAAATCCGTACCTTTGCCGCATGGAACCGACCTCGCGCAAATACCTCTTTTTCGACCTCGACGGCACGCTGACCGACTCGATGCCGGGCATCGCGCGCGCCGTGCAGTACGCCCTGCGCCGTTTCGGAATCGACGTGCAGGACCTCGCCACGCTCAAACCGTTCCTCGGTCCCCCGCTGCGCGACTCCTTCATGGAGTTCTACGGCATGAGCCCGGAAGAGGCCGACCGGGCGGTGGCCGTCTCGCGCGAATATTTCGTCCCGCGGGGCATGTTCGAGAACGAACTCTATCCCGGTATTCCGGAGCTGCTCGCCGCCACGGCGGCCGCCGGACGGGTGAACGTCATCGCCACGTCGAAACCCCAGCCTTTCGCCGAACGGATCGCCGCGCATTTCGGCATCGACCGCCACTTCCGCCTCATCAGCGGCAGCACGTTCGACGGCCGGCGGAAGACCAAGGCCGACGTCATCCGCCACGCCCTCTCCGCGCTCGGCATCGCCCCCGGCGAGGCGGTGATGATCGGCGACCGCCGCCACGACGTCGAGGGAGCCGCCGAGGAGGGGCTCCCCGCCATTGCGGTGGAATGGGGTTACGCACCGCCGGGCGAGCTGGAGGCGGCCCGCCCGCTACGGATCGTCCCCGACGTCGAAACACTGCGCCGCCTGCTGCTCAGAAACGAATAAGCGACTGTTTTTCAGCGAGATATTCCGACCCGACTATAATCCGAAACCACACCCGTTCGGGGGGGGGCGGCTTCTTATTGATTTTCGATAAAAAATAATTGTTTTTCATTTTTTATTCATTATCTTTGTTGCCGGGGATTCCGGGCGGAGTGACAAATCGTCACATTCGCCGCAAAACAGGACGACGAACAGCGCAAAGACGATGATCAAACTGGAAAATATCAACAAGACCTACAACAACGGCTCGCCGCTGCACGTGCTCAAGGGCATCGACCTCGAGGTGGAGCAGGGCGAGCTGGTGTCGATCATGGGCGCCTCGGGATCGGGCAAATCGACCCTGCTGAACATTCTCGGCATTCTGGACGACTACGACAGCGGCAGCTACTACCTCGCCGGACGGCTCATCAAGGGACTGTCGGAGACGCAGGCCGCCGCCGCCCGCAACAACATGATCGGATATATCTTCCAGTCGTTCAACCTCATCAGCTACAAGAACGCCGTCGAGAACGTCGCCCTGCCGCTCTACTACCAGGGCGTCGCACGGCGCAAACGCAACGCCCTGGCGCTCGAATACCTCGACATGCTGGGACTGCGCGACTGGGCCGAACACATGCCCAACGAGATGTCGGGCGGGCAGAAGCAGCGCGTGGCCATCGCGCGGGCGCTCATCAACAAGCCGCAGATCATCCTGGCCGACGAGCCTACGGGCGCCCTCGACAGCAAGACCTCGCAGGAGGTGATGAACCTGCTGCGCAGGGTGAACGTCGATATGGGCATGACGATCATCTGCGTCACGCACGAACAGTCGATCGCCGACCAGACCGACAAGATCATCCGCCTGCGCGACGGCGTCATCAGCAGCATCACCGAAACCGGGCTGGGACAACGATGAGGGAGCTGCTGCTGGAAATATGGACTTCGGTGCGCCGGAACAAGCTGCGCACGTTCCTCACGGGTTTTTCGGTCGCGTGGGGCATTTTCATGCTCGTCATTCTGCTCGGATCGGGCAACGGGCTCAAGAACGGTGTCGAATCCAATTTCGGCGACTACGCCACCAACTCGATCGACCTCTACGGCGGCTGGACCTCGAAACCGTGGGAAGGCTACGACCGCAACCGCCGCATCCGCCTGACGAACCGGGACCTCGAAATTCTCGAACGGGAGTTCCCCGAAGTCGAGCAGGTCGCCGCCAACACGTGGCTCTCGTCGAAAAAGATCGCCTACGAGGGGGAGTTCATGGACGTCTCGCTGCGCGGCTCGCTCCCGGAAGTGGCCCGGATCGAAGGCATCAAGGTCGCCAGGGGGCGTTTCATCAACGACGCGGACATCCGCGACTACCGCAAGTCGGCGCTCATCGACGAGGCGACGTCGCTCGTGCTGTTCAAGGGAGCCGACCCGCTGGGCAAGTTCGTCCGCGTGGACAGCCTCACGTTCAAGATCGTCGGAGTCACGCAGGGCGACGCCATGCGCAACAACGCCGTCTGCATCATTCCCCTCTCCACCGGACAGCTCATCTACAACGCCAACGAACCCTACGTGAACAACGCCATCATCACCGTGCGCGACATCCGCACCGACGCCGAGATGGAGGATTTCGAGAAGCGACTCACGGGCCGGCTGGCCGCCGAGCACCACTACGATCCGACGGACGAGAGCGCCATCTGGATCAATAACACGATGGAGCGGTACAAGGACATGATGATCGTCTTCGGCGGCATCAACCTCTTCGTCTGGATCATCGGCCTCGGCACGCTGCTCGCGGGCATCGTCGGCGTGAGCAACATCATGCTGGTAACGGTGACCGAACGCACGGCCGAGTTCGGCATCCGCAAGGCGCTCGGCGCCAGGCCCCGGTCGATCATCCGGCTGATCCTCACCGAATCGGTGATGATCACCGCGGCCTTCGGATACATGGGCATGGTGCTCGGCGTGGCCGTGATGGAGGCGGTGAACTACTACCTGACGCAAACTCCGGCCGACACGTCGGAGACGGGCTTCGCCCCGACGATCTTCCTCGATCCGACGCTCAATCTCGGCGTGGCGGTGAGCGCCACGGTCGTGCTCGTCATCGCGGGACTCATCGCCGGCTACGTCCCGGCCTACCGCGCCGCCCAACTGAAAACGATCGACGCCTTGCGCTATAACAAATAGAGAGACGATGGGATTCTTCGACACAGACCGCTGGAACGAAATCTGGCAGACGATCCGCCGGAACCGCAAGCGCAGCATCATGACGGCGCTGGGCGTCTTCTGGGGCATCTTCATGCTCACGGTGCTGCTGGGCGCCGGCATGGGGCTGGGGCGCCTGTTCCGTGCGCAGTTGGGCGAAACCTCGACCAACACGGTGCTGATGAACCCCGGCCGCACGTCGGTCCCCTACAAGGGAATGCCCACGGGCCGGTGGTGGAACCTCGAGAACGACGACATCGCGGCCGTGAAGGAGCTTCCCGAAGTGAAATACGCCACGGGCATGGTGTGGGCCAGCCAGTTCTACGCCAGCCGCGGCGACCGCAAGGGAGAGTACGCCGTGATGGGCCACATGCCCGACTATCAGAAGATCAATCCCGAGAGGCTCCTCTTCGGCCGCTACATCAACGAGCTCGACATGGAGCGCAAGCGCAAGGTGTGCCTCATCGGCACGCAGATATGGAAAGACCTTTTCCCGGGCGGCGAAGACCCCACGGGCGAGATCATCACGTTGCAGGGCACGCAGTTCACGGTCATCGGCGTCCAGAAACGCCAGAGCCAAATGATGTCCTTCAGCGACGTCGAACGCACGATCGTCCTCCCCGCCACGCTCGTGCAGCAGATGTTCGGCATGGGCAGAACGATCCACATGCTCGCCGCCGTGGGCGGCAACGACGTGCCGCCCCGCGTACTGGAACGCGCCGTCAAGGAACCCGTCTTCGCGCGCCACATCATCTCTCCGGACGACCCGAAGGCGGCCTGGGTGATGACCACCGCCGAGTTCATCACCAAGATCAACAGCCTCTTCCGGGGAATCGGTCTCCTGACGTGGATCGTCGGCCTCGGCACGCTGCTCGCAGGCATCGTCGGCGTGAGCAACATCATGCTGGTCCTCGTCAAGGAGCGCACGCAGGAAATCGGCATCCGCCGCGCGATCGGCGCGCCGCCGCGGGCCATCATTTCGCAGATACTCTCCGAAAGCTTCGTGCTGACCTTCATCGCCGGCGTGCTGGGCCTCACGGCCGCCGTGGGGCTGCTGTCGCTCGCCGACTCGATCTACTACCAGGCCGTCGTCGTCGCGCAGGACGGCACGAACGTCTCGTGGCAGATCTCCTTCCAGACGGGCATGCTCTCGCTGGCGATCCTCGTCGCGGGCAGCCTGCTGGCCGGAGTGATCCCCGCCAGCCGTGCGCTGAAGATCAAGGCCGTGGACGCCATCCGCGAAGAATAGGACGATACGAACGAAACAATACAATGCGATAAAGCTATGAAAAAAGTGCTGAAAATTCTCTCGGGCGTGCTCTTCGTCGCGCTGCTTGTCGGAACGTTCTGGTTCCTGTGGCGGAAAACCCGTCCGGTGAAGATCCTCTACGCCATCGTGCAGCCGGCGACGGACACGCTCAAACAGTACGTGGTGGCCACGGGCAAGGTCCAGCCCCGCGACGAGGTGGAGATCAAGCCCCAGATTTCGGGCATCATCTCCGACGTTTACAAGGAGGCCGGGGAGACGGTCCGCCAAGGCGAGGTGATCGCCACGGTGAAGGTCGTCCCGGAGATGGGCCAGTTGTCGAGCGCCGAATCGCGCGTCTCGGTGGCCGAAATATCGCTGGCGCAGGTGCGGCGCGAATACGACCGCACAGCGGCCCTGCACGAAAAGGGCATCGTCTCGGACGAGGAGACCGAGCAGAGCCGCACGGAGCTGGCGAAGGCCGAGGAGGAGCTGCGCAACGCACAGGAGAATCTCGAAATCGTCAAGGAGGGCATCGCCAGCCGCTTCGCCGAGCTGAGCAACACGCAGATCCGATCGACGATCGACGGCATGATCCTCGACGTGCCGATCAAGGTCGGCAACTCGGTGATCCAGGCCAACACGTTCAACGACGGCACGACGATCGCCACGGTGGCCGACATGTCGAACATGCAGTTCCAGGGCAACGTGGACGAGACGGACGTGGGCAAGCTGCACGAGGGAATGCCCGTGCAGTTGACCATCGGCGCCCTGCAGAACGTCGAGCTGGACGCCCGGCTCGAATACGTCGCCCCGAAATCCACCGAGAGCAACGGCGTGATCCTCTTCGAGGTGAAGGCCGCCGTCGAGATTCCCGAAGGGGTCTTCGTGCGCGCCGGGTACAGCGCCAACGCCAGCGTCGTGATCCGGAGCCGCGAAGGGGTGCTGACCCTGCCCGAAGGGTGCGTGGAATTCGAGGAGGGCAAGACCTACGTGCAGGTGCTCACCGGCCCCGAGGACGCCGAAGAGCAGACCTTCGAACGGCGCGAAGTGAAGGTCGGGCTTTCGGACGGCGTGAACATCGAAATCACCGAGGGCGTGACCGCCGACGACAAGGTCCGCGGCGCACGCATCGATCAGAAATAACCGCGACCAAACGACTTTCCGCAAGATGAAAACAGGCATCATTCCCATACTCCCGCTCCGCAGCCGGCGCAGCGCATCCGGGCCGTTCCGCAGCGATCGCCGGAGTTCCGGCCGCGGACGGTTCCTGGCCCTCCTCGCACTGGGCCTCGCCGCCCTGCCGTCCGCGCCGCTCCGCGCGCAGACCGCCCCGGCGGAACCGGCCGGGCAGCCGGAAGCCGCCGTTCCGGCCCCGGGCGAACCGTGGACGCTCGAGGCGTGCATCCGCTACGCCCAGCAGCACAACACCGAGGTGCAGCAGCGCGCCCTCGAGGTCGAACGCAACGACATCGAGCTTTCGACGGCCCGTTACAGCCGGCTCCCCGACCTGAACGCCTCGCTGGGCGGCGACGCCTCGTTCGGCCGGGCGCTCACGAGCGACAACACCTACCGCGACAACAACCAGACCTCGGGATCGCTGAACGTCTCGGCCTCGATGCCGCTCTTCCAGGGCATGCGCATCAACCACCAGATCAAGGCCGGGAAGTTAGACCTCGCGGCCGCCGTGCAGGACCTCGAACGCATCCGCGAGGACGTGGCGATCAACGTCATGACGCTTTACCTCCAGGTGCTCTACTACAAGGAGCTGGTCGGCGTCTCCCGGCGGCAGCTCGAACTGAGCACCCTCCAGGCCGAACGCAGCCGGGGGCTGGCTGCCGAGGGCAAAGAGCCCGAGTCGGCCGTCTATGAAAGCGAAGCACTCGCCGCCAACGACCGCATGACCCTCACGCAGACGCGCAACGAACTGCGCCTGGCCCTGCTCGACCTGAGCCAGGCGCTCAACCGCGAAAGCGCCGCAGGCTTCGACGTCGTCTTCCCCGAGCTGGACAGCCTCACGATCGAGACGCTGCACCGCACGGCGGGGTCCGTCGATGCGGTTTACGCCTATGCGGCCGAGAACCGGCCCCACATCAAGGCCGAGCGGCTGCGCCTCGGCAGTTCGGAGCACGCCGTGGACATCGCCCGGTCGGCACTCTACCCGTCGCTCTCGCTCTCGGGCGGCTACGGCACGGGAGTTTACAGCGCCGACGACTCGAAATTCTGGGCCCAGATTCGCCACAACAGCCGCGAATACGTGGGGCTGTCGCTCGGCATTCCGATCTTCAACCGCCGCGCCTCGCGCAACAACGTCCGCACGGCGAAGATCGCCGTCCGCAACCAGCAACTGGCCGTGACGGCCGCTGAACAGGCCCTGCGCAAGGAGATCGAGCAGGCGTGGTATTACGCCGACGCCGCCTACGCCAAATACCTCTCGGCGGCCGCCGCGCTGGCTTCGGCCGAGGTGGCTTTCCGCTACGAGGAGCAGAAGGCCGCGGCGGGCCGCTCGACCGTCTTCGATTTCAGCGACGCCAAGACGCGCATGGAGAAGGCTGCCTCGGAAGCCGTGCAGGCCAAATACGAGTTCGTCTTCCGCGCCAAGATTCTGGACTACTACCGCGGCGAGCCGTTGCGGCTCTGACCCGGTGTCCGAACCCGGCTCCGGCGTCCGAACGGAACGGCGGCGGGAAGGCGCCCAAAGAGGCTTCCCGCCGCCGTCTTCATCGTCGCAGATCACCTATCACCGACTGCGGCCGCATTCCTCCGCCCCCGCTTCCGGCGGATCGCGGCCGTCCGGGAGGCCCGCGATGCAAATTTCCGCGCCGAAAGGCGGCAATCCCGAAAATTTGACCTACTTTTGCAGCGGTTAGCACGCACAAGGTTAGGATGGAATGGCTTAAAGATCTGCTCGTCGAGCATTCGGCCCTACAGGCCGTCGTGGTGATTTCGCTCATCTCGACAATCGGCATCGGACTGGGAAAAATCCGGTTCTTCGGCATCTCGCTCGGCACGGCCTTCATCTTCTTCGTGGGCATTCTGGCCGGGCACTTCGGACTGTCGCTCGACCCGGCGATGCTCACCTATGCCGAGGATTTCGGCCTCATCATCTTCGTCTATGCCCTCGGCCTGCAAGTCGGCCCGGGCTTTTTCAGCTCGATGCGCGCCGACGGACTGCGGCTGGTCTCCCCGGCCATCGCCGTCGTACTCGCAGGAACGGCGCTGGCCGTGGCCCTGAGCTACGCCTTCGGGATTCCGATGCCCGACATGTCGGGTATCCTCTGCGGCGCCACGACCAACACCCCGGCACTCGGCGCGGCGCAGCAGACCCTCCAGCAGGCGGGGCTCGATGCCAACGGCGCGGCGCTGAGCTGCGCGGTGACCTATCCGCTGGGGGTCGTGGGCGTCATCCTGGCGATCGTCACCCTGCGCAAACTCTTCGTCCGCCCGGCGGACATGCCGGGACCCGACGCCGAGCACAAGAAGAACCTCTTCATCGCCAGCTACCACCTCACGAATCCCGCCGTCTTCGGCAAGAGCATCCACGACATCGCCGCCGAGAGCCACCACCACTTCGTCATCTCGCGCCTCTGGCGCAACGGACAGGTCTCGATTCCCACGTCGGACAGGCAGTTGCAACGCGACGACGTCATTCTGGTCATCACCAACCGCGACGAGGCCGACGCCCTGCGGCTCATCTTCGGCGAACAGGAGCAGAAGGACTGGAACACGGAGAACATCGACTGGAACTCGGTGGACGGACAGCTCATGTCGCAGCGCATCCTGGTGACGCGCCCCGAAATCAACGGCAAGAAGCTCTCGGCACTGCGCCTGCGCAACAACTACGGCATCAACATCAGCCGCGTTTACCGTTCGGGCGTGCAGTTGCTCGCCACGCCCGACCTGAGACTGCAACTGGGCGACCGCCTGACGGTCGTGGGCGAGGCGCAGGCGATCCGCAACGTCGAGAAGATCCTCGGCAACGCCGTGAAGAGCCTCAACGAACCGAACCTCGCGGCGGTTTTCATCGGCCTGATCCTCGGCCTCACGCTCGGAAGCATCCCGATCGCCGTGCCGGGCGTCTCGATCCCCGTGAAACTGGGACTGGCGGGCGGCCCGATCATCGTGGGCATTCTCATCGGCACGTTCGGCCCCCGGATGCACATGATTACCTATACCACGCAGAGCGCCAACCTCATGCTGCGCGCGCTGGGGCTCTCGATGTACCTCGCCTGTCTGGGCCTCGACGCCGGGGCGCACTTCTTCGAAACCGTCATGCGGCCCGAAGGCATTCTCTGGCTGGGCGTGGGCTTCGTGCTGACGTTCGTCCCGGTCGTCATGGTGGGCCTGCCAGCGATGCGGCTGCTGAAGGTCGATTTCGGCTCCGTAGCGGGACTGCTGTGCGGCAGCATGGCCAACCCCATGGCCCTCAACTACGCCAACGACACCATCGAAGGCGACAATCCGTCGGTCTCCTACGCCACGGTCTATCCCGTCTGCATGTTCCTGCGCGTGATCGTCATCCAGATCACGCTCATGCTTTTCATCTGACCGCAGCAGAGCCGGGGTTTTTCGTCCCCGGAGCCGCCGCCGGTTCCGCATTCTCCGCAGCGGCCGGAGCCGCCGCCTGCCCTTTCCCCGCCGCATCCGCAGCGGTTCCCGCAGCAGCCGGAGCCGCAAATCCCGGCCGGCCGAGCGCCGCCACGTCGTTGCCCGACGGATTCTGAAACACCCTCAGGTCGAAAGCCGGAATCACCGCCAGCACATGATCGAAGACGTCGGACTGAATCCCTTCGTAATCCTCCCACACCACGGTATCGGTAAAGAAATAGAGCTGCATCGGAAGCCCCGTCTCCGTGGGCTGCATCTGCCGCACCATCAGCGTCATGCTCCGGTTCACCGGAACCTCCTGCCGCAGGTAGCGGACCAGATAGGCGCGGAAAACGCCCAGATTGGTCTGGTGCAGGCCGTTGATCCTCCGCTCGCCCGGGCCGATGCCGTGCGCGGCGTTGTAGGCTTCGATGCGCCGCTCCGTTTCGTCGATATACTCCCGGACGAGGTCGATCTCCCGGTAACGCGCCAGCATCTCCGGCGTGCAGAACCTGACGCTCGTCATGTCGATCGACACCGAACGCATCACGCGGCGGCCGCCCGAGAGCTGCATGCCGCGCCAGTTCTGGAACGAATCGGAGGTGAGCAGGTAGGGAGGCAGCATGACGATCGTATTGTCCCAGTTGCGGATCTTCACGGTCGTAAGCGACACCTCCTCCACCGTGCCGTCCGCCCCGTACTTCGGCACGGAGATCCAGTCGCCGACCTGCAACATGTCGTTGGCCGAGAGCTGGATGCCCGACACGAACCCCAGGATGCTGTCGCGGAAGATCAGCATGACGATGGCCGCCGAAGCGCCCAGCCCGGTCAGCAGGATCGCCGGGGACTTGCCGATCAGGATGGACACGACGAGAATCGTACAGACCAGCAGCGCGATGCCCTGCGCCGTCTGCCGCAGTCCCTTGATGGGCTTGTTCTGCCAGGCGGGGCGCGATGCGGCGATACGGAAGGCGGCATAGAGCAGCGCGTCGATGAAGCGGAAGACCGAAATGACGACATAGGACTGCATGAGGCGCATCACGACGACGCGCACGCCGGAACGCTCCTCGAACACGATCGGGAGCACGACGGCCAGCAGCACGGCGCTCAGAATGTGACAGGCGCAGCGCAGCACCCGGACGCTGAACAGCGTGTCGTCCCACACGGCGCGCGTACGCGCCACGAGCCGCCGCACGCCGCGGACGATGACCAGCCGGCAGGCGAAATCGAACAGTACGACGAAGAGCAGCACCAGCAGAAAGGCGATCCAGCGATCCCACCCTCCGGTGTCCGACGTGACCCCCAGCCACCCGAGCAGCAGGTCGGTCCAATGCTTGAGTAAGTTCCGCATACCGGAGGAACCCGCAAAATCCGGGCCGCCCCGTGCCGAGCTATCCGAGAATCAGCGCCGCCTCGCTCTCGAAATTGGGGGTGAAGACACCCTTGCCGAGCGAAGCGCGAATCTCCCCGGGCGTCCAGAAACGGCCGCCGTCCAGCTCGTCGCTGGGGAAGATCGCCCCGTCGTACACCGCGCGGTGGACATAGACCAGCTCCCGCTCGCGGTCCGAACGGAACGGATAGACGGCGATGCGGAGCGGTGAGAACTCCGTAATGCCCAGCTCCTCGCGCACTTCGCGGCGCAGGGCCTCCTCCACCGTCTCGCCCCAGTCCACATGGCCCCCGACGGCCGTATCCCAGCGTCCGGGCTGAATGTCCTTCCACACCGGACGCCGCTGAAGGTAAAGTTCGCCGCGCGAATTGAACAGGTGCAGGTGCACCACCGGATGCAGCAGCATCGACCCGCCGTGGCACACGCGGCGCGTGGCCCGGCCCACGACACGCCCCGTCTCGTCCACCACGGGAAAAAGCTCCCCGCCGTCGTCGCGGCGCGCGGCGGCTTCCGGCCGCACCCTGTCATCGCGCAGCATGACGGGGGTATTTTTTCAGGTAGATGAGCACGGTCAGCATGCCGACGAAGACGAACGCCGCGCCGGGCAGCGCCGTATAACGGTAGTCAAGCCCCCGTTCGATCGGCAGTCCGCCGCAGTAGGCCCCGAGCGCGTTGCCCAGGTTGAAGGCCACCTGCACGAGGGCCGCACCGAGCATCTCCCCGCCGCGCGAGTTCTCGAGAATCAACAACTGCTGGGGCGACGACACGCAGAAAAGGCAGGCGGCCGTCAGGCACATGAGCGCCAGCGAGAGGTCGCGGACCTGCGCGCCGAAGAAGATGGCGAGCAGCGCGAGGCACGCCACGCCGAGCGTGCAGCAGACGACCCGCTCGGGCGTGAAACGGTCGGCATAGCGGCCGCCCACGATATTGCCCGCGAACATGCCGAAACCCGCCAGCATGACGACGAGCGTCAGATCGTCCGCCGCGAAGCCCGAGGTGCGGACCATGAGCGGGCCGACATAGCTGTACCAGCAGAAGATGCCGCCGTTGCCGAGCATCACCGAGAGGAGCACCAGCCACGGCGCGAGGCTCCGCAGGAAGCGGAACTGCCCCCGCAGCCCCGTGTCGGGAAGCGCCGGCAGCGCAGGGACCCACATGCGGATCAGCAGCAGGGCGACGGCGCCCCACACGGCGACGATGGCGAACGTGGCGCGCCATGTCAGCGCATGGCTGATATAGGTTCCCAGCGGCACGCCGAAGAGATTGGCGACGGTCATGCCGACGATCATGACCGACACGGCCCCGGCGCGTTTCCCGGGGTCGGCGACCCGTTCGGCGACGATGGACCCCACGCCGAAGAAGGCGCCGTGGGGCAGTCCCGAGACGAAGCGCATGGCCATCAGCGTCCAATAGTTCGGGGCGGCGGCCGCGCAGAGGTTGCCCGCGACGATCAGCCCAGCGAGCACCAGCAGAATGTGTTTCAGCGGACGCGTGCGGGCCACGAGCACCGTGAGCGGCGCCCCGAAGCAAACTCCCAGCGCATAGGCCGAGATCAGATGCCCCGCCTCGGGGATCGAGACGCCGAGGCTCAGGGCGATGTCGGGCAGAATGCCCATCATGACAAATTCGGACATACCGAGCGCCAGCGTACCGAACGCCAGCGCGACAAGACTTTTCTTCATCGGGAAAGAATCTGAAACCTGACTTTTCAACCGGCTGCAAAAGTAGTACAAAAACAGCGGAAAGCGCAACGCTTTCCGCCGTTTTTTCCCGGACCGCCACCGGAATACCCCGTCTCCTCAGGGACTCCCGCCCCGCAGGACCGGCACACCGGCCGCAGCCGGACGTCAGAGCCGCGGGCCCGATTCGCGGGGCTGCCCCACCTCGAAACCCAGCGCACGCATCCACTCCACGGTGGCCGCATCGACCTGGTCGTTCCGGTCGGCCCAGCGTCCGGCTTCGGTCAGCTCCCGTTTGCGCACCTCGAGCGCCTGCCGCAGCGGGAAATCCGGCCGCCGCAGCCGCGAACGCGCGGCACGCTCCGAGGGGCGCACCCGCCGGCCGAAGACCTCGCGCTGCGTCGGGCGTCGGGCGCCCTCCCACTTGAATCCCTTCAGATAAAGCTCCCGGTCGGGCGCCAGCTTGGGCAGCGGCGTGATGTGCCAGACGGGCTCCTGACGGTAGGTGATCTGCACCACCTGCTTGCCCTCGATATAGAACGAGCAGTCGCCGCTCTCGATGAAACCGACGTCGGTGATCTCGGGCGGCTCGCCGTCCTGCATGTAGTAGATCGTCTGCACGTTGCCGTTCACGTCGTTGCGGTAAATCTCGTTGTCGCGGAACCATGCGGTCATCTCCTTGCCCGCCACCTGGTTGTAGTGCAGCGTATCGAGCTGCGACGACATGATCGGGCTTCCCACGCACTCGGCGCGCGCGAGCTGCTGCCGCTCGGTATAGACGTCGATGACGTCGGACGTGATCTGATTGCCCTGATTCCACAGCACGGGGTTGATATAGAGGTGAATCGTCGAATCGGTGCTGATGGCCGTCATCGAGTCGCAGACCGCCTGGAAATCGGAACGGTAGATCCGCACGTCGCGGTAGCCCTTCAGCAGCCGGTAGATCGAATCCCGCAGCGGCTCCTGCCCGAGCGAATCGGCCGCCGCGAGCGAGTCGGCCCCGACGGCCAGCGAGTCGCGGGCGAGCGAATCGGCGGCCAGATGCAGCGAATCCTGCTCGACGGCATTGCGCCCCAGCAGCGAATCCAGCTCGCGCAGCTCAGTGGAATCGACCTCGATGCGTTTCCCCTTCCGCGCCGCACGGGCCTGCCGCGCCTTCAGTTTCGATTCGGCTTTGAGCCGCCGGGCCGCGAGGCGCTTCTCCTCGCGCTCCTTCTGCGCCAGCAGTTTGGCCGTCGCCTTCTCCTGCCGCGCCGCGGCGATCTCCTCGAGCTTCTTCTTCCGCGCTTCGGCCTTGGCCGCCTTCTCCCGGGCTTTGGCCTGCCGCGCCTGCTCCTTCAGATAGGCTTTCCGGGCATCCCCCGTCAGCGTGTCGAGCGGATTGACGGCCGGCGTCCGCAACGAATCCGGCGCGCTCCGCAGCGAGTCGGGCAGCGTCTCCGCCGCCAGCGAATCGGGCCGTCCGGCAACGGTCGCCGCAGATTCCGCGGCACGGCGCAACGAATCGCCGCCGATTCCCGCGGGATGCGCTCCGTCCGTCTGCCCGGCTTCGGGGTGCGGCGCGGCCGATACCGAATCGGCCGGCGGAATCTCCCTCGCCGCGCGGGCCAGCGAATCGGCGGCGCGCCGTTCGGCAGCACGCCGCTCGGCCGCCTCGTTGATCGTGAAGAGAAACATCGAATCGGAACGCATGAAGAGCGAGTCGCCCTGCGAGAGGTCGTAGCTCACCACCGCCGGATCGCGTGTCAGCAGCGCATTGCCCGGCTCCTTCCAGTATTCGCCGTAATCGCCGAAGGCCAGCACCTTGTGCTCCGTGTCGTCGATCTGCACGTCCCGCCGCAAGATCACGTGGTTGCGCGGACGGTAGAAGTCGATGCTGTCGCTCCACATCTCCTGCTTTTCGGTCAGCACGTAGCCGTTGCGGGTGACCAGATAGAGCGTGTCGAGCTTCTCGTAGGCCCCGCGGTCGGCATAGAGGTAGTCGCCGTCGCGGTTCCAGATATTCGTGCGTTCGTAGAAAAAGGCATTGTCGGTGGCCATGTTATAGACCACCGAGTCGCCCCTGAGTTCGTACTCGTCGTTGCGCATCTCCACCCGCTCCACGGCCACCAGCTCCTTCGCATCGGCATAGTAGTAGCCGCGGACCGCCTCGAGCAGATTCTCGCGGTTCGTGAGCACGCCGCCCCGGTCGAACCGCCCCACGTTGGTCTTCGTATTGAACCGGAAATCGTAGGTGTAGAGCGTGGCGTCGCCGTCGATGACCTTCACGATGTCGGAATAGACCCGCGCCTCGTTCAGGTCGCCGTCGTATTCGGCCCGGTCGCCGTAGATATAGGTCGTATTCTTGTTGATGAGCACGTTGCCGAAGAACTCGATGCGCATGTCCGAATAGCGCACCGCCGAGTCGCACGTGATGACGGCCCCGTTGTGCTGCGCGGCGAAATTCCCCACCAGGAAGACCACCGAATCGCCCGGGGCCACGGGCCCCATGAGGTCCGACTTGAGGTCGATGAGTTTCTTCCCGCCCTCCTCCGGGGCAGGCTGCTGCATACCGCTGCGCGCGGCGAACACCCCCGCGACGGCCAATGCCGCAACCGCTATGGAGACGATCCTGCGCACCGGACTACTTCACCCAGTGTTTGTTCTCGAACTCCCCGTCGCGGAACTCGGGGTCGATATAGACGTACATGCCGTCGATCTTCTTCGAAAGCCACTCCCTGAAGGCCCGCTCCTGCTTGTCATGCAGGGCCATCTCCTCCAGCCGCAGGTAGTCCTCGTTGAGCGAGGCCGTATGCGCGGGAATCACCTCCACGAGCTTGACGATCTTGCCCATCTGGTTGCTCAGCATGTCCTCCGTGAGGAAAGCCCCCGACACCTCGCCGGGCTCGAGCTGGATGAGCGCATTGTAGTCGGGCAGCCGGTTGAAATGGCCGAAATCCTCCTTGAGGAACTTCGTGACCGTCATCTTCGCGTCGGGCATGTAACGCTCCAGCACCTCGTGGTTCGACACCAGACCGCCGTTCATCTTCGACGAGGCATCGTCCGAATAGAGCAGCGCCGCCTTCTCGAAAGTGATCGAATCCTTGTGAATCAGGTCGGCGATGCTGTCCAGTTGCGTCAGCGTCTCGCTCAGCTCGTCGCTCGTGAAGACCGGATGCAGCAGGATATGGCGGAAATGGTAGAGCTGTCCGCGCTTGTCCAGCAACTGAATGATGTGGAATCCGAACTGCGACTCGACGACCTCGGAAATCTGGCCGGGCTTCAGCCCCTCCAGCGCCCGGCCGAACGCCTCGTCGAGACCCGACAGCGGCGTGGGGTCCATCTCGCCACCGCGAATGGCCGTACCGTCCTGCGAATACATGCGCGCGAGGCTCTCGAAACGGGCTTTGCCCGTGATGACGCGCTCGCGCATGTCCAGCAGCCGCTCGCGCGTACGCTGCTTGGCCTCCTTCATCGACTTGGGGAACTTGGTGATCTGCGCATAGACGTACTGATCGGCGATCAGCGGCAGGCTGTCCTTCGGGATCGACTTGTAGAAGCGCTCGACCTCGCCCGGGATCACCGACACCTTGTTGATCACCTCCTCCTGCATCCGACTGGCATAGGCCTGCTCCTCGTAGCGCTGGCGGAGTATCTCGCGGAGCGTGAAGATCGGCATGTGGTGCTTGGCCTCCAGTTTCGAGATCGAGCCCTCCAGATCGACCATCTGCTGCACCTGGTTCTCGACGCTCGTCAGAATGCCGCCCTGGTCGATCTCCACCGAGTCGATCTGCGCCTGGTTGTAAAGCAGTTTCTGCGTCATCAGCCCTTCGAGCGCCTCGTTCATCGGGTCGCGGTCGGAGGTGTAGCCCTCCTGCCGGCGCTGCTCGACGAGCTGCCGCGCGTACTCGTCCACCTCGGAGTAGAGGATCGACGATCCGCCCACCACGGCCACCACCTTGTCGAGCATCACCTGCCGCCGCTGGGCCGATGCGCCTGCGGCCGAAATGAGGATCAATGCCGCCAATATACCTTTTTTAAACATGCTCGTTTGCGTTTAGTTTCTATTTGGTCTCTTCGTTGTCCGTCTCCTCCAGACCATAGACGCTCACCTCGCCGTTCTCCGAGGCGCGGTCGAAAAGCTCCTCCTCGTGACGGCGGATCACCTCGCCCTGCCGCCGGTTGAACAGAATGCGGCGGATGGTCGGCCGCAGGCGTTCGAGCGGAATGGGTTCGCCCTCGCGGCGCACCTCGTCGATCTGGAAATAGTATTGCGAATGGCTGTCGCGCATCTCCTGCACGGCAGTCGTCGCCAGCATCGCGTCGTAATTCTGCGAGCGGAGCGTCGGCAGGTAGCTCAGGAATTCCGGGAAGTCGATCCACTGCTCGCGGAAATCATTGACCGCAAAATCGTTCTTCGCGCAGAGGTCGCTGAAATCCTGCTGCTGCGCCGCCGATCCGGAGGCCATGAGCGACTTGAGCTTCGCGGCCTGCCGGTAGTGCAGCCCCAACCGCACGATGCGCCCCTTGACGATCGGCCGGTCGAGCCTGAAATCGGCCTTGTGGGCGTTGTAGTACGCCGCGATCTCGTCGTCGGTGAAGACCGTATCGACCGAACGGTCAACGTAATGCTGGTCCAACTTGCGGATCAGCAACGCCTGCCGGTACTCCTCCACCATGCGGTCGATATCCCCGGCCGACTCGGAGAAGAGGATTTCGGCCTCCTGCAACTTCAACTGCTTGCGCACCCAGCGGTCCACGTACATCTTCACATAGGCGGCGCTGTCCCCGCCCGTCAGCCCCTGCGGAATGACTCTCCGCACGTCACGCATGCGAAGCTCCCGCCCTCCGGCGCGGGCGACGGTCTCGTCGCCCGAGAAATAGCGGGGCATCTCCCGGCAACCCGCCAGCAGCAACGCACCCGCCGCGACCGTTATTTTCGCTCGCAAATTCATATTCCGAAGGGCAAAGATAGGGTTTTTACCCGTAATTAACGCATCGGTGCGGGGGATTATTACGCCCCGGCCCGATTTTTCTCCGCCTCCTTCATGCGGCGCAGCGCGCGCCACATCATGTAGCCCGAGACGACGAGCACGGCCAGCGCGACGACATAGACCGCCACGTAGAGCGTCCGCCCCGGAATCAGGTCGATCAGCAGCGTGTTCGCATGGCCCGTGACGAGCATCAGGTAAGCCACGGCGTTGTTCAGCGCATGGAGAATCATCGCGGCCCACAGCGAATCGGTGGCGATGTAAACGTAACCGAGCACCAGCCCTACGACGAAGGCATTGACCACCTGTACGGGCTGTCCGTGGAGGATACCGAAAAAGAGCGACGACACGAGCCACGCGATCGTCACGCCGTAACGCGAACGCAGCGAACCGAGCACCACGCCGCGGCAGATGAGCTCCTCGAAGACCGGCGCGAAAAGCACCAGCGAAAGAATCGTCCAGAAACCGCGTCCCACGTTGATCTGCAGCTCGGGCAGCAGGGCCAGCAGCGGTTCGAGCACCACGCCCACGGCGCACATCATCACGAAGGCCCACAACAGCAGCGCCGGATTGAGCCCCCGTGTCGAGAAACGGGCCCAGCGCCCGCGCCCGCCGCGCACGCGACGGTAATAGAGGAGTCCTCCGAGCGCCACGGCCATCGAAACGAAGTAGAGCGCGGCGACCAGCCGGCCCAAAGCCGCAGGCTCCATCGTGTTGTAGTTCGCCCCGTGTCCGGCGAAGAGCGAGAACAGCAGACCGAAAAGTCCCACGAGCGCCTGCGCGCCCAGCGCGATGCCCAGCATGGCGAACAGGTCGCCCGTCGTGGGAAACCGCCGCCGGACGGCGCTCTCCGGCCCCGCTCCGCCCGGTGCGGCATTCCCGTCCTTTCCGGAGGCGGTCTGTTTTCCCCCTCCGGAAGCGGCCGCCCCCGGCTCCGGAAAGACATGCGGCTCCCCTGCGGCGGCAGCGCCACCCTGTCCGGAGACGGGCTCCGGACCGTTTTCCCCGCGCGGCCCGCGGGCCGCGGCGGTCTCCTGCGACGGGTCTCCGGCATGCGGAGCGGCCGGTTCGGTTCGATTCTCTTCCATAAGCGATTCCGGTTACTTCTCTTTGCGACTTCAAAGATAGTGCAAGAGCGGCGCAATGCCAAATTTATTTGCGTTCCGCCGTCCTTATTTTCCGCCCCGCGTAAAGCGGTGCAGGTCTGCCGGAAGCCTCCGCCGCGACCGGCCGCACAGAAGCGGGAAACGGGTAATTTTGCATGACGATTGCGGATTTCCGCAGAATTTCACTAAATTTGTCCGCTTATTATACGGTATCGAATCATTATGGCAAAGGTTATCGCATTAGCCAATCAGAAAGGCGGCGTGGGCAAAACCACGACGGCCATCAACTTAGCGGCGTCGCTGGCCCTGCTGGGCAAAAAGGTGCTGCTGCTCGACGCCGATCCGCAGGCCAACGCCACCTCCGGACTGGGCTTCGACATCAACCTGGAGGGCATCTACGAGTGCATCGCCGGGCAGAAGCGCGCCGAAGAGGTGATCCTCCAGAGCCCCGACGTCAAGAACCTCTGGCTGCTCCCCTCGTCGATCGACCTGGTGGCCGCCGACACCGAACTGCCGAAGATGGAGAACGCCCACCACGTGATGAAACGCATCGTGGACTCGGTGCGCGAACGGTTCGACTACGTTTTCATCGACTGCTCCCCCTCGCTGGGCTACACGACGGTCAATATCCTCACGGCCGCCGACACGGTGCTGATCCCCGTGCAATGCGAATACCTCGCGCTCGAAGGGCTTTCGAAGCTGCTCAACACGATCCGCAAGGTCAAGTCGGGGCTGAACCCCGCGCTCGACATCGAAGGCTTCCTGCTCACGATGTACATGCGCAACCGCCTGAACAACCAGGTCGTCACCGAAGTCCGCGAACACTTCGGCGAACTGGCCTACGACACAATAATCCAGCGCAATATCCGTTTGGGTGAAGCGCCCTCGCACGGAAAACCCGTCATGCTGTACGACGCGGGCGCCGTGGGTTCGGAGAACTACCTGAACCTGGCCCGGGAGTTCCTCAAGCGCAACCGCAAAAGCCGCAGCAAATAAAAAAACACGACGATATGAAACAGAAGGGATTAGGCCGCGGACTCGACGCCATCTTCGGCAGCGATCCGATCGACGCCCGGCTCAAGCCGATGAGCCAGATGGCCGAAATCGCAATCGGCGACATCATACCCAACCCCACCCAGCCGCGCACGCAGTTCGACGAGGAGGCCCTCGACGAGCTGGCCGACTCGATCCGCCAGTTGGGCGTCATCCAGCCCGTGACGGTCAAGAAGGCCGCCGACGGCAAATACGTCATCATCAGCGGCGAACGCCGCTGGCGGGCCGCGCAGCGCGCCGATCTCGAAACCCTCCCGGCCTACATCCGCGAGGTGGACGACGAGAACCTGCACGCCATGGCGCTCGTGGAAAACATCCAGCGGCAGGACCTCAACGCCATCGAAATCGCGCTGGGGATGCAGCGCCTGATCGACGAGTGCCACCTCACGCAGGACGCACTCTCGGAGAAGGTGGGCAAGAAACGCTCGTCGGTATCGAACTACCTGCGGCTCCTGAAGCTGCCCGACGAGGTGCAGCTCGCCCTGAAGGAGGGGCTGATCTCGATGGGGCACGCCAAGGCCATCGCGGGCGCACCCGCGGAGGAGCAGTTGCGCGTGCTGAAGCGGTGCGTCAAGAAGGGGCTTTCGGTCCGTCAGGCCGAGGAGCTGGTGCGCTCGCTCGCCGAAGCGCCCGCCAAGGGGGCGACGGCCGCCGAGGACGAGGAGTACCCCGAGAGCTATTCGCGGCTGGTCGAGCTGCTGGAGCCCTGCTTCTCGCAGGAGATCGCGATCAAGCGCTCGAAAAACGGCGGCGGACGCATCGTGATCGGCTTCAACGACGACAAGGACATCGAACGTTTCATCGAACGTTTCACGAAACGCTCCTGAGCCGGCACGATGGCAAGCCTCCGGACCAGACTCCTGCTTCTCGCGGCGGCCCTCCTGCTGGGGCTGCCCGCCGCAGCGCAGCTCCATCGCGGCGCCCGGACGCTCGTGCGGAGCGGTCTGATGCCGAAACCGGACTCGCTGCGCGCCGAACGCGACTCGCTGCGGCTGGCCGGACTGCTGCTCGAAATGGACTCCGTCGCCGCTCCCGACTACGCCGCGGACTCGGCGGCGGTCGCCGCCCTGCGCACCGACGACCGCCGCACGCTCGACTCCCTCGCCGCGGCCCGCTATGCCGCGGCCCTGCAGGGACTCGACACCACCGCCAAACGCCCCCGGCTCAAGAAGGGCTGGTTCATGAGCGACTCCATGTCGCTCTCGAAGGTGTGCTGGCTCTCGACCGTGCTGCCCGGCTACGGACAGGTTTACAACCGGCAATACTGGAAACTGCCGGTGCTCTACGGCACGGTGGGCGCCGGACTGGCCCTCTTCCTCCACGAAAACAAGACCTACAAGCCCCTCAAACGGGCCTACGAATCCTACACGAACACGAGTCTCGCACGCACGCCCGAACTGGACGCCCTGCAAACCAAGATGATCCGCAGCAACACCCGGCGGCAGATCTATCTGGGCATCACCATCGCCTCGTACGTCTATTTCATCGGCGACGCGGCGGTGAACTACTCGACCAACGAGGTCTCCTCGGTCAAGAAGGCCACCACGCTGGCCTGCATCTTCCCCGGCGCGGGACAGATCTACAACAAGAGCTACTGGAAAGTGCCGTTCGTCGTGGGCGGATTCGCCTCGATGATCTACTGCATCGACTGGAACAACCGCGGCTACCAGCGCTTCAAGAAAGCCTACAACCAGATCAGCGACTACGAGCAACACCCGGAAAAGTACCCCGACGGCCCGGTGGACGAGTTCGGGGGCCGCTACTCGGCCTCGTACATCCTCAACCTGCGCAACAACTTCCGGCGCAACCGCGACCTCTGCATCATCATCTCGGGTGCGCTCTACGTCCTGCAGATCATCGACGCGCACGTGGACGCGCACCTGAAGGACTACGACATTTCGGACGACCTCTCGATGAATCTCGAACCGCTGGTGGACTACACCTACGTCCCCACGCTGGGCGGCAACCGCCCCGTGTTCGGGTTCAACATGAGTCTCAAATTTTAGACGATGAAAAAACTCCTCACCCTCGCGCTGCTCCTCGCCGTGGCCGCCTCGGCTGCGGCCGCGGACCGCAATCCCCGCAAGAAAAAACGCAACCGCAGAAAGGCGAAGACCGAGCAAGTAGCGGCTCCCGCCCCCGCGCCGGACACTGCGAAGCCCGCGGAAGAGGAGAAACCCGCCGAGGCGGTTCCCGTCGCCGAAGAGGAGCCGCTCAACGACCTCGCGCTGGGTCTCTCGGCCGAGCAGGCCGACTCGCTGGTGGCCGTCTGGCGCGAGCGGCAGCAGGCGGATTCCTTCACGGAGTTCTTCGACCGCTTCGTGCTCGAAGACTCCACGGCCGTGGCCGACGCCCCGGCGACCGACGCGGCGACCGATTCGCTCTACGCCGGACGGCTGCGGGCCCTCGTCTCGCCGATCCCGATGCCGTACAACTACATCGTCAAAGGGTACATAAACCGCTACGTCAATCCCCGCTACGGGACGATCGGGCGCATCCTGGGCTCGTCGCAGTACTACTTCCCGATGATCGAGGACGAGCTGCTCAAGGAGAACCTCCCGATCGAGCTGCGCGCGCTGCCGATCATCGAGTCGGCGCTATCCCCCACGGCCGTGTCGCCCGTCGGAGCCGTCGGTCTGTGGCAGTTCATGCCCTCGACGGGCAAGAGCTACGGACTGGAGGTCAATTCGCTCGTGGACGAACGCCGCGACCCGGTCCGCGCCACGCAGGCCGCCTGCCGCTACCTGAAAGACCTCTACGCCATCTACAACGACTGGACGCTGGCCATCGCCGCCTACAACTGCGGCCCGGGCAACGTCAATAAGGCCATGGCCCGCTCGGGAGGCAAGACCTTCTGGGAGATCTACGACTACCTCCCGCGCGAGACGCGCGGCTACGTCCCGGCCTTCATCGGCGCCACCTATGCCTACGCCTACCACCGCCAGCACGACATCGAACCCCAGCCGGCTCCGATCCCCCTGTCGGTCGATACGGTCCGCATCGACCGCCTGCTGCACCTGCAACAGATCGCCTCGACGATCGACCTGCCGCTGGAGACCCTGCGGCTGCTCAATCCGCAATACAAGCTGGACATCGTCCCCGCGACGACCAAAAGCTACACGCTGGTACTGCCGCAGCGCAGCGTCTCGCAGTACATCGCCCACGAAAAGGAGATCATGGCCAAGGACTCCATGTATCTCAAGGAGTACATCAACCCGGCCAACATCGAAAAGAAACGCCAGCAGCGCAGCGGCACGGTCTATGTCGTGAAGAGCGGCGACACGCTCGGCGCCATCGCACGCCGCTACCGCGTGACGGTTTCGCAGCTGATGCGCTGGAACCGCCTCAAGAGCGCCCACAAACTCCGCATCGGACAGCGGCTCCGCATCGAGGGCCGTTAAACGACATCCGCGCATGACCGCCGACCACGATACCATCGTCGCCCCGGCGACCGCCCCGGGCGGCGCCATCGCCGTCGTCCGCGTCAGCGGCGCACGGGCGCTGGCACTCTGCGACACCCTCTTCCGGGGCCGGACGCCGCTCGCCGAAGCGGCCGGATATACGGTGCACTACGGCCGTATCGCGGACGGAGATCGCACGGTGGACGACGTGCTGGCCGCCGTCTTCCGCGCCCCGCACTCCTATACGGGCGAAGATGCGGTCGAGATCTCCTGCCACGGCTCCTCCTACATCGTCTCCGAAATCCTGCGGCTGCTCATCGCCGCCGGGGCCCGCATGGCATCGCCGGGCGAGTTCACCGTCCGCGCCTACCTGGCCGGCAAGCTGGACCTCGCGCAGGCGGAAGCCGTCGGGGACCTCGTCGCCGCCTCGTCGCAGGCCGCCCACGCGCTGGCCTCGAACCAGATGCGCGGCGGCTATTCGGCGGCTCTCGCGGCGCTGCGCGACCGGCTGCTGCACCTGACCGCCCTGCTGGAGCTGGAGCTCGACTTCGCCGAGGAAGAGGTGGAGTTCGCCGACCGCCGGGAACTGCGCCAAACGATGCGGGACATCGCCCGGGAGATCGACCGCCTGCGGGATTCGTTCGCCTTGGGCAACGCCATCAAGGAGGGTGTCCCGGTGGCCATAGCCGGCGCGCCGAACGTCGGCAAATCGACGCTCCTGAACCGCCTGCTCGGCGAGGAGCGCGCCATGGTGTCGGAGATCGCCGGCACGACGCGCGACGTCATCGAGGAATGCGCCAACATCGGCGGGGTCCTCTTCCGGTTCCTCGACACGGCCGGCATCCGCACGACCGACGACCATCTGGAGCGAATGGGCATCGAGCGCACGATGGCAAGCATCCGCCGGGCCCGGATCGTCATCCGCCTGACCGACGCGACCGCCCCGGAACCGCCGGAGCAATTCGCGCTGCGGCCGGATCAGACGCTGCTCCGGGTCGTCAACAAACTCGACCTACGCCCCGACGCACCGCTGCCCGAAGGCGCGGTCGGCCTCTCGGCCCGAAACGGCGAAGGCATCGACCGCCTCTGCCGGGCGCTGCGCGGAGCGGTGGACACTTCGGCGCTCTACCACGGCGACGCCGTCGTATCGAACAGCCGCCACTACGCGGCGCTCACCCAAGCCCGCGAAGCCCTCTCCCGCGCCATCGAAGGGCTCGACGAGGGCCTGCCGACCGACCTGCTGAGCGAGGAGATCCGTCAGGTGATCCGCCACCTCGGCTCGATTACCGGAGGCGACATTTCCGCCCCCGAAGTGCTCTCGCACATCTTTTCGAATTTTTGCATCGGCAAGTAACGGCTTGTAAACAACCGTAACCAATCATAACCATTTAGAATAAAGTCACTGAATATCAGCGACTTTTATTTTTGCATGCTTTCCAGACCGCATTTGGAAGTAACGGTTTTTATCCATATTTTTCATACGTATTTCTACCGTGACAGAAATTCACGGTTTGCCCAAATATCACAGTGACGCATTAGTTGACGTGTGTTAACAATGGTTTACATGTGTGGACAAAAAGGGAAATTAAAATTCATGTAAAATGGCAGAAAATAGGACGAAAATATGGAAGTAAAAAGAATTTGTCAATGGTGCGGAAAACCGTTCATCGCACAGAAAACAACTACCTGTTATTGCAGCCCGCAATGCTCGAAACGAGGTTACAAACACCGCATGATGGAACGGAAGATGGAGCTGCGCCATATGCAGGAGATGCAGGAATTGCGCTCGTCGCTGGAAAAGCAGGAATACTTCACATTTTCGCAGTCAGCACGTCTGATGGGTGTAAGCCGACAGTACATCTACAAACTGGTAAAGGAAGAGAAACTCCGTGCATCCCGGCTCAGCGGAAAGATGTCGTCGATACGGAAAGCCGACATCGAACTCATGCTCAAAAGCAAACCTTATGAACAGCTGGTAGCAAAAAACGACTTTGACATCACCGAGTACTATACCGCCGAAGAGATTGCACAGAAATATAAGGTCAATGCCAAATGGGTATGGACTTATACACGACAGCACAAGGTCCCGAAAGTGAGAATTCGCCAGTTCAACTATTACAGCAAGAAACATATTGATGCCGCTTTTGCCAAATATGAGGTGGACTCCGACCTGACGGAATGGTACACTCCCGAAGATATTCAGGAGAAATATGGCATGACACGTGTCGCCATCCGTTCGCACGTCTACCGTAACAACATTCCCTCAAAGAAAGAACACGGGCAGATATTCTACTCCAAACTCCACTTCGACCTCTCGAAAAACTCTGCGGAGGAGAGCAAGGCCGAATATTACACCGTCAAGGAGGCAATGGAAAAATTCAAACTCTCCCGTGACTCAGTTTATAATATCCTGCAATTCCATCAGATTCCCCGAGAGAAGAACGGGCGCTTCGTCCGCTTCCTGAAAGTGGACTTTGACCGGATAATGGGTGTCCGTAAGTAACCTGATTATAGGCTACCGTAAATTATTTCAAAATTAATCGTCACTGAAGGTGGTCTGCATGGTTACATTACAGTGATTTGCCAGCGAATTAATAACAACCATAAAAAATATAACATTATGAACGATTGTAAAACCGTAACATTAAGAACACGTCCTTTGAAAAACAGGATGCTGTCGTTTTATCTGGATTATTATCCTGGGTATAGAGACAAGGAAACAATGAAAGTTATCCGTCATGAATCGCTTGGCATTTATATATATGCCAATCCGAAGAACAAGCGGGAACAGGATTTCAACGAGGTAATGGCCGAGAAGGCTGAAGCCATCCGTTGCCGCAGGTTCGAGTCGGTAGTGAATGAACGGTATGATTTCTTCGACAAGTACAAACTCAAGGCTGATTTCCTGGAGTATTTCCGTAATCAGCTCCGTAAACATGACCCAAAGTGGGAATTTGTCTATCTCCATTTCAGCAACTTCGTGCATGGAAAATGTACTTTTGAGGAGCTCGACATTGATCTCTGCAACAAGTTCCGTGAGTACCTGTTGACGGCAAAGAAACTCAAGCGTAACGGACACATCACACGAAACTCCGCATCGGCATATTGGTCTACATTCAGGGGACTTCTGAAAATCCTCTACCGTAACGGACTGATCCGCAACAACGTCAACGACTTTCTTGAAAAAATCGAGACCGAGGATGTAGTCAAGGATTATCTTTCAGTGGAAGAACTCTACAAGCTGGCCGAGACACCCTGCAAGAAACCCGTACTGAAGACAGCATCGCTCTTCTCGTGCATGACCAGTCTGCGCATCAGCGACATCCTCGCCCTCTGCTGGGAGGACATCGTGGACTATTCGGCCGGTGGCAAGTGCGTACACATCATCACCAAGAAGAACCGCTCCGAGGACATCATCCCCATCAGCGAGGAAGCACTGGACCTGATCGGCTACAGCCCTGACAAGCGGGGAATGGTATTCAAGGGGTTACAGCGCTGCTGGACCCAGACTTACATGAAAGGATGGATCCGCTCGGCTGGAATCACCAAGAAGATCACATTCCACTCCTATCGTAGAACATTCGCTACGCTGCAAGCGGCTGCCGGAACGGACATCCGCACCATACAAAGCATGATGGCTCACAAAAGTATAACCACAACCCAAAGGTACATGAAAGTAGTGGACAGCAACAAGCGTGAAGCCAGCAAGAAAATCACCCTGACACGGAAAGACTGACAGGCATTTTGACCACCTGTTTTAGCGGATATAGTTTGATTTTGAGCGAAAAATCGGACTATATCCGTAATTTTTGTGTAATTTGTGTAAAATCAGATGATTATAACTCATTATTTATCAGTATCTGGAATAACGCACATAACTTTGGCGTACAGTAATTCCAAATAGTGATAGAAGATGACAAATACAGAACAAATCCGAACTAAGAAAATAAGTTTTATCCTTGCGCTATCCGTTATCATTTTTGCGGCCATAGCCACTTATTTTACCCTTTGCCATGACATCAACATCATGCGCATAACAACTCCTGTAATTCTCGGACTGGCGATGTCCATCATATTGTGTGGAGTCCTGCAGAAATTTTTCTATAATTGGCTGACGAAAAATCCTATCCACTTCTCTTTTGGTGAACAATCCTCTCCTGTTATAGAATCAGAGAGCACCACAGAGCCTGTTTGTATTGCTGAAACACCGCCTACCGAACAACCTGCGGATTCTTCTGAACAGGAGTATGCTCCATCCCCACAGTCAAATCAAGAGCCTGCCGTACCTGATTGTTCCAATGAATCTCATTTGGAAAAGTATGATTCCATTCTGAAAGAACTCAAAGAGAAAGAACTGAAAAGGCAAGTAAAGGTTATGGATGCGATTCGGGAATATGTAACCATAAGGACTGCTCCCTATCTCTCCAAAGAGGCTATAGCGACTCTCATTTCCAACATTGAGTACATGGCTTGTGATCAGCCGGAGCTCTACAAACCGATTCGTTCCAATATTGACAATCCGCTACGTTCACCGGGACTTCGTCATCTGGCGTGGAATGTAGGTGAACGATTGAGAGTACCATTGGCGAAAAGAGCCGTCTTTATCAAAGAATCATTTCCATACGAACTTGAAAACGCGAGTCATGAATATCTCAGGCTTAATTTGCGGGATCAGGTAGCAAGTCAGATTCCAATTGATGTACCTGAAAAGGGAGACTATCGCTTCCATTTGGAAACAGATAACGATGAGTCGTAACAAAAAACGTATGCAGATGAAATAATTAATCCGGTCTGTATTGTTCTGCAAAGCTTCATTGGGTTGGTTCGCAGCATGTTAAACGATTAAAAAGTTATAATATGAAAACAGACCAACTTACATTCAATGACTTGCCGGCAGTAGTCGGCGAACTTTGCGACCGGATAGCAAGCATGGAAAATCTGCTGACTGAAAAACTGTCCAAGCAGCATGAAGCCAAAGAAAACACGCACGTCCCCATGACCGTGCAGGAAGCTTGCGCCTATCTCAAAATGCCGTTATCGACATTTTATTACAAGGTCAAAAAAGATGATATTCCAGTCATCAAGCAAGGGAAACATCTATACATTTACCGGGATGAACTGGACAAATGGCTGGAATCCTCCCGAAAGAATCCGGCTCCGCAAACTTTCGAGGAAGAGAACGAAACCATGCTCGCTTCCCATCGCCGTAAACCTAACCTTAAAAACTGGTAATGATGGAGAAGACGGACGAAATGATACCTTCACGTGAAGAACTGGCTGTTTATATAGAGGAAGCAGCCGTGAGCGTCACGAATAACTATGAAGAAGCGCCTGCGGTGTTGATGGTGGATGATGCTGTTATAGGCACCTTGGGGAATTTCAGCGCTTCCATCGGGAAAGCCAAAAGCAAGAAGACTTTCAACGTTTCGGCCATTGCCGCATCAGCATTGAGTGGCCGCACTGTTCTTCGTTACCGTTCCATGTTTCCCGAGAACAAGAGGAAGATTCTGTATATCGACACGGAGCAGGGACGCCATCATTGTCAACAGGTACTGAAGCGCATCCTGCGTTTGGCGGAAATGCCGGATGACAAGGTGCCGGAAAATCTGATTATGTTGTCTCTGCGCAAGTTTGCACCAAGAGTGCGTCTGTTGATAGTCGAAGAAGCTATCGGCACCACACCTGATTTGGGTCTGGTCATTATAGATGGCATCCGTGATTTCCTTTACGACATCAATTCATCCAGTGAATCTACCGAAGTTATCTCGAAATTCATGCAGTGGACGGACGACAAACAAATCCATATCCATACAGTCCTGCATCAGAACAAGAATGATGAACATGCACGTGGTCACATCGGCACGGAACTCAACAACAAGGCGGAAACCATCCTGCAGGTAGAAGTGGACAAAGAGGACAAAGCCATAAGCGTGGTCGAAGCCGTGCACATCCGGGACCGGGACTTTGAACCTTTCGCTTTCCGCATAAACGAAGACGTCCTGCCCGAACTGGTAGAACCATATCTGTCCAAAGAGAAGAAGAGCGGGCGACCAACCAAAGAGCCGTTCGATCCGGAGAGAGAGATTCCGGAGAATGTACATCGTGCTGCATTGGATGCCGCTTTTGTCAATGGGAATATCGGCAGTTATGATGACTACCTGGAACGTCTGAAGGAAGCTTACGGATTGCACAATGTAAAGCTCGGCTACAACAAGGCTGTCAAAGTAGCCACCTTTCTGGGCAACAAGCGGATGGTCATAAAGGAGGGGAAAAATTATATTCTCAATCCAGAATACCGCTATTAATAAGGTGTGTAATAATTGATAAAATGCAAGGCATTGAGGATGAGGACGACAGGAGTTTACTTTGGTAAATGACTGAGTCCGAATTCCGAAAATAACGCCGCAGTTTACAATTAGGACCACCTTCGAACTTTACTTTATTGTATGGGCGTATATATTAGAATAAAGCAAAGTCGGCAGGGAATCATCATGTGAGATACTCATTTTCTCCCCTCTTTTAGTGGATAATAATATCCTGCATTTCCTTGTCCAAGTGCCAATTCATTATACGCATCCGATATGGCTTGCGGGGAAGCATAAACAGGTAACTGTTTCGAGATATGCCAAGGTATAACCTCACTGCGTTACGGTTGTACATTGGCGCTCTTGACTGCTCAGTTCCTTCGCCAGTACGGTACTCGCAAGCTCGCACCTTTTCAACCATTATAACAACGATTCAAATGAAAGAAAATATTGTCAATACATCAACTTCCCCGAAAGAAACAAGAAGCGTCTTTGTCGGGGCAAAAGTCACTCCCAGCCAGAGAGACCATATAAAATCACTGGCCGAACAATGCAGCATGACCGTAAGCGACTACATATTGTCATGTGCGTATAACTTCAAGCCCAAAGCGAGGCTCACGAAAGAAGAGGCGGCACTGCTGCAGAATCTGGACAATTGTCGGTCTGATCTCGTAAAATATACCTCCGCACTTCACGGAATGTCCACAAAGCAGCGGATGGTAATGTTCAATCAGATTCCGTTCATGGTCGGCTGGCTCGGAGAACTTTCCAATGTTGCCGAAGGCGTCTGCCAATTCCTGGAAGCCGTAAAGGAGAAAAACAAAATTCCGTCCAACCCTCAATCCGAAGAATAATGATTGCAAAAGCCAAAGCCATATCTTACGGTATCAATGACCTTCGTTATATTACCGGCGAATCAAAACACAAGAAGCATCCGGAAAAAATATATCGGGTATTGGACAATCTGTTGCCTCCAGATCTGGACGCTATGGGAATATGGAACTCCATGCAGTTGACCCTTTTCCAACATCGGCCGATAAAGAATTCCATAATCAGAATAGAGTTGAGTCCATCGCCTGAGCATACCAGCTTCTATGACATTGAGGACTGGCAAAAGCTCTGGCACGAGTTCGCCGAAGAGTTCGACAAACAAACGATTACCGGCAAGGACGGGAAAGTCCGTTCCTGCCCGACCAATCTGGCCAACAGCAAATACACGGTTTACCTGCACATGGAATCCAAAGGGAAAGTTCCCCATCTCCATGCTGCAATTTGCCGTTTTGATGAAAACGGGAACATCAACAATAACCATAACATTCATCTTCGGGCACAACGTGCAGCCGAGCGAGTTGCAGTGAAACGTGGCTGGAAGACTGCGGAAGAAATCCGAAGTCGCAACATTCCGGAGGTAAGCAGAGAGTGCATGGAGGTATTGAGAACCATGCCATCGTGGTCATGGGAAGAATACAAGAAGGCACTTGCCCGGAGAGGATATTCCGTATATGAACGGAAAGATAAGAAAGATGTTCTCAGAGGATATGCGATCCTCAAAGGAAATACCAAATACAAGGCTTCCGAACTGGGAGTGGCCCGTAACCTGATGATTTCGAAACTTCCCCGTACATGGCAAAAGCTCCACTATCGGGAGAGGCTTGCCGCTCAGGTCAATACTTCTCAGAGCCATCGGCCGGAACCTGTTCAAAGACCGGCAGCCGATATGGACTATACCCACTATCGTTCCGGATCGGTGTCCTACACGTTTTCTTCCCATGGCGGAATGGAACAGCGTTTCTATATCCCGGAGCGGGTACTTGACTATTTCAATGAAGAGTTCGACTACCGGGAGGTTGCCAACAGCAGCGAGCTGACCGACATAGCCGTTGCACTATTTGTCGGAATGCTTGAAACACCCGCCGTATCTGCCGGAGGTGGTGGCGGAGGTTCGCAAAGCGATCTTCCCTGGCGGGACAAGGACGATGATGACCTGCAATGGGCCCGCCGCTGTGCACGTGCTGCTACCCTCCTATTGGGCAAGAAACCAAGAACAGGATTAAGACGATAAAGCCATGAAACAGGCACACAAAAAGCGGTCGCCTCGTGCGACCGCTAATACCCCTCCAGGATTGCCGGATATGGGAGAAATTATTTTATAAATCTGAAAAATTTCAAAATTCACCATTGACGAATCGTTTCCTTCGGAACAGGAAGAATTCTTGAGATTCGTCCATAACTCAGCCCAGTTGCTCGTAATTTGAGAGCCGTCTTTAAATATCGCTCTTGCTGTTCAATGTAACTTTTCATTACTTCGCTTGTAATAAGTCAACTTTTTTCAGGACAAGACAGATTATAACAATTTTACTCCAAACTCACGCATCGTTTCTTCGCTATCTCTTCCCGATATTGATTTACCTGTCGCTTGTTCAATCCTATCAAGTAATTGTTTTGTACGATCAATGAAATAAGCATCAAAATTATCTGTGGATAAATAAGCATAATTTACCTTGTGAGATTCTATTGCTTCTTGAATCTTTGCTTGGACTAACCCTTTGTTTGCCATAGTTCCAATATAGACACTTGGTGCATGTCCACCTATTGAACGATTGGATGATGCATATATAGGCGTCTTGTTGATAACTGAGTTCCATTTTATACGAGAGAGATTATTTTTCTCACAATAAGTCTGCGGAAATATATGATGAATATCGGCCTCCTCATCAATATACGATGCTATATCCATACGATTACCTGTCATAAAATCAAGAGGAGAATCTTGTAAAATTAGTGCCATTATACCTTTATACGCTGCACTATTTCTTGTCTGCATAGTTAATAAACGAGTCGGCTGAATGTTTGATCTATATACTGTCTCTGGCATATCACCACCATCCATCCAACGGAAAACACCCACTATATCTGTAGCAAAACGCGCTTCATTGGCACCTCCATATAATTCTCCCATTACTCCACACCAATACCAACGTGATAATAAACTTTGGTTTTTCCCAAGATGAAGCAATCTCTTATTTTCATTGTCATATGCAAAAATAGCTGCCAAAGGTATCAGTTGTGAGGAATATGGCAAATCTCTAGAACGAAATATGCCTTGATGCACCAAGAAATCAGCAGCATCGCAGAAACCTTTAACCAAAGCATCATGATATTTCAAATAATCCTGAAGTTCTAGTTTGAGGATATCTCTTTTCTTGCAGGTTACAGCCACTCGCTCATCATCGCCAGAAGCAACTCTTTTATAATATGAAACCAAAAGAGTCATCGCGGCTAATAAATTGGCACCAGTAATTTCTTTAAGTAGTTCACCGTTTACTTTTTGAGAAAATAAACTACGTATTGACTCCCAATCTTTTCTTAATTCATGTCCGTCAGCTGCAAAAGTGGCAGTAACCAACTCGAAAACGGTCAAAGGAACTCCACCTGTATTTACGTTCTCAAAAATCTGACAAACGGCTTCTTTGGGAGTTTCTTTATCCAATTGAATTACAGGCATATTATAATCTAATATAGGACGAAGAATTTTCTGGGAGAAGTCACGAAACAAATTTCTATAGTCTTTATCACCATGATAATAGTCTTCCATATCATAATGCCAATCCTCTGTATCATTATGGGAAAAAGTAATATTAAGAGGGAACATCAAATTCTCAAATTCTTTTTCTCTGGTAGATAAGTCTAGTGTTACAGTACGTCCTATATCTGTAGTTAGTTGTTTTTTCTCAGATACAGAAATAATGGCATCTAATCTATCAGCGGTAGGATCAAGACATTTTCGTATATCTAGATAGTAATAACGTTTGATTGTCGTATCACGATTTGTCTCTAATCTAGTATTAGTCGCTTTTTTACTTTTTAAAACTTGATATAAAGTGGTCAACCTCTGTTGTCCATCAAGCACAAGCCATTCAGGAGTAACCTGAGATATCGGTTCTACTCCATCAAACATACGATATTTAAAACGTATATGATCACCTCCATTCGCTAGGAACATTGCTGCACCCATCGGGAAACCTGAGGTGATGCTCTCTATGAGTTTACAGATTTTCGTATCGTCCCAAACCCAGCTACGCTGAAAATCTGGTAATTGAGCCTTGCCTTCTTCGACCATTTTTAAAAGGTCATCGAGTTTTTTATCGTGTGACTCTACTGCCATAGTTATTATTATTTACACAGATTTTAAATTTTACTTTCTTATCACCATCTTTAACACCCCTAAAACCTTAAATGATTCTTCTGGGTCAAGGATAACTGTTTTATATTCTTTATTTAGAGGAATTAATTCAATGAGTGAGTGCTCCCAACCATCTTCCGTAGCACGTTTCTCACTATGATATTTTTTGATGGTACAAGCTATATTGTCGCTATCATAGTCCTTTATATTATAACCTTCCACCAGTACGATTTCACCTTCGCGACTACCACCTGTATAGCGTGCAAAAACACAGTAATCTCCATTATTTATTTTTGGTTGCATACTATCACCCATTGCACGAACCACAAACATTGATTCATCTAAGTGTGACATTTCCGCAGATACATCTATCCATTGTGCTTCTTCGTACGGCACCTCAATTTCAGATAAATCGTGACAAGCGGCTTTAATGCTCGGATAGAATGGCAAATGTGTTACGAAACGTTGTGTATCAGATACCTCATCAATGATTCGCGATGAAATAGTAAGATTAGAATTTTCGTCTTCATTCTCAGTCGAATCCTTTGTTTCATGATATACGTCATTCTCATTAAAGTTCTCCACTTGTTCCATTATCTGACGAAATACTTCCGGACTATATTGTGGCGGATAACCATTCTTTACCAAACATACTTTAATGTCAAACTTCAATTGGTTACGAACATTCTGATTGTTCAACCAATCGGCAACACTCGATTTCAGATCAATTATCTCTTTAATCTTACGTGCTAAATCTCTGCACTTCTCATTAATCCTAATCCCATCTATCTCTTTCTCTTCACCATATACAAAATTAAATTGATCGCGTAGTAGGATTAAAATGTCATAAAATGCCTTTTCTTCAAAAGTAAGATTCAGTTTTCGGAAGCTTTCCCTATCTTTCTGCATTTCTTGAAGAATCTGTAAAGCTTGTTCAGTTGCACTCTTTATGATTTCTTCTGATGTTGCATCTTGAGCTTCACCAGCTTCCTCTGCACTTAAATGTTTTCTACGTTCATGATATTGTTTAATGGTTTCTTCCAGCATTTCCATAAACCGCTTGGCAGCTGCTCCATTAGTCCGACCATACTCTGTTATCTGCTTCTTGAGCATTTTAACCAGCAATTCCAATTTGGAAGCAGGCATCTTTACATCAGATAGCTTTTCAAAGTATTCCGGACTAAATATATCTTCCTCTTCTCCTATTTCCAAAACGCTTTCGACCTTGGTATATTTTAAGGCCTCTTCCACCATCTTAGCCACCTTTCGATTCATGGTTTCTGCATCAGGCACATCCGTTCCACTCATTTTACGCACAAAACCAGCTATCGCCATAAAGCATTGCGCTAAAGCAGATTCTTCTTCACTCAAATATCCTGATGGCTGGCATATGTCGTATGCTATACGCATCCGCTTAACCACCTTCAAGAAGTATGTTTTAAAAGATACTTTCTTTACTTTCTTACCATCATCAGAGGCTAAGTTTAACTGATCGTTTGACTTGAAAACATACTCTGCTGCTTTGGCCAATAGTGTATATCTCAGTGCCGGATCTGTATCTGGATTAAGGAATGGCGTTAAATCCTCTTTCTTGAATAAATCTTTCAGTATTGATAACTGCTCCCTGAATATCAATGTTGCCTGTTCTACATCGTCATCAGTCGGTGCAAATGTATTACCACCACCGCCATATATTTTCATAGCTTCACGCATATTGTCGCGTATGCCGATATAGTCAATGACAAGGCCGAATTCCTTTTGTGGATATTTTCTGTTTACACGGCTGATAGTTTGTATAAGCGTGTGTTTTTGTAATGGTTTATCATTATATAGATAGGTTAAGGACTCTACGTCAAAACCTGTAATCCACATATCCACAACAATCACAATGCGGAAATTACTCTTCTCTTGTTTGAATGCAGCATCTAAGTCTTCAGAACGTTTGTCATTCGTTACTCCCCCTAAATATTCATACATATCTTTAGGGTCGTTCTTACCCACACTGGCGACCATTGCCATAGTAGGCATTTCCGGCAGTTCTTTCAGCTCTTCTTCCGTACACACAACACCTTCGGGCGATTTCCTTAATTCAAACCATTCCGGGTATTTCTCTTGGAAAACAGTAAGTAGTTTGTATGCAATTTCACGTTTAGAGCATACCACCATTGCTTTTTGCACTCGGTCTGGATCACCATTACATGCATTTATGTAATGGTCGTGTATATCCACAGCTAAACGTTCCAATCTTTGTGGTTCACCAAGAATCACTTGTAATGAACTCATAGCTATCTTACTGGCTTCTATATCTTCTTTAGTGGAACCATCTTCAGCACAGCGTTTATAATATTCCTCTACTAACTGGATTTTTTCTTTATCTAAAAGAACTTTTGTAATCCGAGGGTGGTATTTGATTGGCACTGTTATCTCATCAGCAACCGCTTGATCCATGGTATATCTGTCAATCTCATCACCAAACGTTTGATAGGTTTCTGCAATGGGAGTACCGGTAAATCCTACAAATGTAGCATGTGGTAAAGCTTCACGAAGCACCTTTGCGTATGGTTTGGATAACACAGCTCTCATTTGTTCATCATTACTTGCTGCTAACTCTATTTCATCTTCATTCGGCTTACTGAATTTGATACGTTTAGCACTTTCCAACTGGGTACGATGTGCTTCATCGCTAAAGCAGATGATGTTAGAGCGTTTGTTAATGAGTCCCACTGGGTCATCTTCACGGTCACAAAATTTCTGTATCGTGCAAATATAAAATCCCCCGCTTTCTCGTGCAGCCAGTTCTTCCCGCAGTTTTTTGCGTGTAGGCACCACAGACACCTCACCTAATCCGAGGAACTCTTTACTCTTGGTAAATAACTTACTACCCTGTTTCTGCAAGTCATCTCGATCTACTATCATCAAGATGGTTGGCGAACCAATTTCCGATGCACATCGCATAGAAAGTTGACGTGCAAGAAAAGCCATTGTGTAGGTCTTCCCACATCCGGTAGCTCCAAAATATGTACCTCCTTTTCCACTTTTCTCCTTCACAGATTTCACGATACTTTCACGAAGCAGCCGTGTGGCAAAGAATTGAGGATAACGGCATACTATTTCTTTCTCCTTATCATCATATTCCTTGTCCTGAAAATAAATGTAGTCTCGGAATATTTCGAGGAATCTTTCTGGAGAATAGACACCTTTCACCATGGTCAGCATCTCATCAAATGGGGATGTAGATACTTGATCATCATTGTTCACTCTACGCCAAGCATAAAAATGTTCGTATGGAGTACGCACTGTTCCAAGACGTGTTTTTACACCATCACTTATACATGCTAATGGACAATAATGAAGCAAGTGTGGGATATCACGCCAGTAGCGAATATTTATCTGTTCCCAAGCATCAAATATGGTCGCTTTATCGTCTGCTGGATTTTTCAGTTCCATCACACAGAGCGGCATTCCATTTACATATAAAATAATATCTGGACGTCTATTCTTTGTGCGACCATTATTTACATAATCAACTGAAAATTGATTGACTACTCGGAATATGTTTTTAGCTGATTGGTCTTCCTTAGGTTTATCAAAATCAATGAGAGGTATGTTTCGTGTTGTACCGTTTTTAGATGTAAAGTTTACACCTTCAACCATCCATCCATAAACTTTATGGAGGGTTGCAAAGTCTGTTTCTGCTCCAACAAGTCGTACATTATCAACAATCTGTTGAATCTCATCCGCTTCAAGTCCCGTGTTGCTATTTGTCAAAAAGTCTATTAAGTCCTTCTCAAGCAGAACCTCTTTTTTATTGGCTCGTACAATCTCATCACCAGACATATATGTCCAGCCCTCTTGTTCCAAGAATGAAATAAATGCATTCTCAAAATCAGATTCACAGAAGTGACCGTTATAATTTATTAGTTTACTTTTCGACATTGTATATTTCTTAGGATAGTAATCTTTTATGTAATATACAAAATACTAATTAATGCCTCATTTCTATTTTGAAGTGGAAATATATAATGTACCGCTATAATTAGGGTCATCACTTTCTCCAAATTCAACGGTTATATTTCCATCTTTCCTTGTTGTAAGACATTTGCGATCTTCCCCTTTTACTTTCCAGCCACGACTCATGTTTGTATATTTAACGGAGGCGCTAGCATCAATTTTATTTGTATCAGAAATAATCGTAAGTCTTGGATTAACCAATGAAACAAATTCCGAATGATATGCTGATTCTCTTCCATGGTGTGGTGCGACCAATACATCTGCATTTCTAACAGCATCTTTAAAATCTCTTTGCTGCATAAGTATGTCCAATGAATCCTTTTCATTATCACCACATACTACGACTTTTACATCAGATAGTGTAAAAACAGTAATTATGCTGAAGTTATTAAAATTAGAGTGGTCGCAAGCTGATGTTGAAAATGTTTGAATTTCCAAGCCATCATAATTATTAGGATTTCCCGTATAATTTTCATCATCAACGCCTACTGGTGAATTATACCTATCGTTGATTTCACAATATTTTTCAAACTTCGCCCTGTCACAATATCGCACGCCTTCCATAATTTCTTCATTAGTCAGAGATTTAGGACGATGTAATATCTTTGGTGGGTTTATATCAAAGTTGAGGATATCACTTATATGATCCAGATGTGGGTGGCTTATAATCATATAAACAATATTATTCCACATAAGCTTCCTTAATGGAGAAGAGTTTCCACTCTCAACCGTTCCAGTACCAAGATCAATTATTATATATTTGCCATTGGGAGCTTTAACATGGACAGCCAACCCTAGTTGTACATCCCAAACTGTCATTGTCGCTTGTCTTGCCATGATATTATTTTTTATTAGTTTTCAAATACTCATTAAGAACCTCTCTTGCATAATAGTATGCACGCTCTCTATATTTATTCCAACATATTAGCACTACCACAATCGACAAATATGATTGCCAACAACAAGGATTAGAATAAATCAACAATATAGATGAAATCAAAACTGTCGTAAGGATTGTCCTTGACAATGCATAGTGAGCATTGAAATCTGGCACTCTTGAGTTCTGATCTCCATTTACGGCTCTCATTGCTTTGTTGAATAATCTATCTTCCGAGGGATTTTCACAATCCATCCCCCGCTTCAGAATCTCTCGCACACTTTTAGTTTCGTAAAAGCGAACCTTTTTGATTCCTGTGTTATTAGGAATAAATAATCTATAAAACAAATTGTGCTTCTCATTATCATCGCTGAGTAGTCTATTTGATGGTTTCCCACCTATTGTGAAATAATATACAGGCTCCAATAAACTTCCAATAGCATTGATAATATAGCCACATAAAAATGCCATTGCTAAATATGCTACTGTGTAGTCATTGTTGTACTCTATCTCAAATGCATACATACCAATGACTAATAGTACATATCCGACAACCAAACTTGATAATACATCGTAATACTTAAAATTCATAACAAATATATTTATGAGTTAGCGGCTTTTTGCACTAGTGCGGGGCAAAGGGTTTTAAGTTGTTCTCGTGCTTCGAAGGCAATCTTTTTAGCCTCTTCAAGGCAAGTGTAGAGATTTACAACTGATTGTTGGACCTCAATTGGAGGTAGGGCAATTTTCACATCGCACAAATCACCAAAATTGAAATTTTCTCTTGCACTCCCCCATGAATTAAAGCGAACATATCTATCAAATTCTGCTGGTTTGAACAGCACATTGAGATATTCGGGTAGCAAATCAGGTCTTGTTACTTTAAAAACGCAATATATTGGTGAAACAACTATTGTTTCTTCCTTATTCAATGCACAAGCAAATACTTTCCATGTGTCAGTTGTAGGAACATAGGCAAAGCAATTATTAGGAACAATTTTATAGTTTGTTAATTCCTCTTTATTTACTCTCGAATTAGGTTCACGAAATTCCTTTTGCGTACTCAATCCTAACACCTTACTGTACAAATTATCTTTATTCTTTTCAGTAAGTTCCTCAATATATTCACCAAGGGTTACTTCGGGGTATTTGTTTTTACAATCAACAACCATTGCTTCGCAAGCCTTAGTAAGAGGCTCAATGAGTGCTTCATTTTGCTCTGCAAGAGATTTTAAGCCGTTATAGGTAGCGACCAACTCCTTCTGCACCTCAATAGAAGGAAGAGGAATTTCAATACGACACATCTCACTCCAATCAAATGTTTCCCTTGCACTTCCCCATGAATTGAAACGAGAGTATCTATCAAATTCTCCTCGACTCAACAAAAGGAAAAGGTATTCTGGCAATAAAATGTTATAATCCTTGCATTTATAGTTTATGTAAGAGGATGATACAATGTATGTTTCATTTGTGTCGTTTATAGCCAAAGAAATTTTACCACCATTTCTAGAAGTGACGGTAACATATGAAAATTCTCTTGGTTTTAAAAGTTTGTAAGGCGACAACGAAACATCTTTCATATCTGCCTTTGTAAGAATAAGATTCTTTTGGATACTTATTCCTCGGACATCATCAAGCGTATATTTCCCTTCGCTATTCCTTTCATCGCAAGGCTCAATATAATCTCCTAAACGAACCCAATTTACACTATTCGCACTCATATCCCAGCTGTTTTAGTGCATTACGCAAGGTTTCATCATTCTGTTTCTGACGTTTCAGTAAGCCAGAAACAGCAGAAGCAGTTTCAGTCAAGACTTTGTTGTAGTCGATATCAGAATCTCTATCCACAAACTCAATATATCGGCTTGGCACAAGAGAGTAATCGTTCTTTTTGAGTTCCTCCAGTCCTACGGAACGACACAACTCCGGCACGGCATAATTAGCACCATCAGTTCCCTCTGCCTGCCACTTGAAATATATTTCTGCTGCTCGTTTGATTTGGTCATCTTTGAGTTCTACCTTCTTCTTCTGTTCGCCCTTAACCGGATTCTCTGTCCATTGGCGCAAATCCAAAAAGAGAATCTCGCCTGAACGGTTACGCTGTTTGCGACCATGCCACATGCCTCCCTTTTTATTTTGGTTCAGAATCCAAAGGGTTACGCTAATATCTGTAGTAATAAATAGTTCGCGAGGCAATACGATAATGGCTTCCACTTTATCATTCTCAATCAGTTTTTGACGGATTGCCTGTGTGTCACTATCGCCCAATGCTCCATTGGCAAGAAGAAATCCTGCGATTCCTTTCTGATGATTCAAATGACTTAATATATGTAGAATCCATGCATAGTTTGCATTGCTCTCCGGTGGAGTAGCATAACCAACCCAGCGCGAATCATTCTTTAAATTATCATTATACCAACCTTTGAGATTAAAAGGAGGATTAGCCATGATATAATCAAAATAAACGCCTTTATGCAGGTCATTTGTAAATGTACTATCACTCTCTGCTCCTAAATTATGGCTAATGCCTCGCAGTGCTAAGTTCATCTTGGCAAGGCGATAGGTTGCAGCCTCCTTCTCTTGACCATACACATTGATCTTACTGATGTCGCCTTGTTTAGACCTTACCAATTCTGCACTCTGGATAAACATACCACCCGAACCACAACATGGGTCATATATTGTTCCGTCAAATGGTTCAATCATTGTGGCTATCAACTGCACGATATCGTGAGGAGTATAAAACTCTCCCTCTTCCTTTGTAGCATTTACGGCAAACTCTTTTAAGAAATACTCATAAACTCGACCTATCAGATCTTTTTCTTCTCCAAAAGCTTTATGAGAAATCTTATTCACCTCATCTACAATTCGTTTCATATCATTGCCGCCCATATTGCGTTGGGTAAATGTACCTTCCACGAAACAGCCCTTGAGGTCAGGCGTAGTAGTGGCTATACTACGCAATGCGGTATCGAGTGCAACATTAAGTCCAGGAGCAGGAGTATTGATAATAGTGCTCCATCTGGCTTCCAGTGGAAGATTATATGTGCCATCAGTAAAGGTTGCATCTTCAAAAAAAGCAGACATGATATTTTCATCCTCAGGATCAAGTCCTTGCTCTATGAGTTGTGCACGAAGATTAGCGATACCATTTTCGTATTTCTCTCCAATAAAGCGGAGAAACACTAATGTAAGCATCATATCACGCTTCTCGAAGAATGATCCGGAGTTCTTAGCTTGCCTCAATATATCACGACACTTGAACAGAATTGCATCCAAGTTTATAACATCTTCTTTTTTAGTATTTATTTTCTTTGCCATATTAATCATTCATTGATTTTACAAAGGCTTTATTACTTATTTAATTGACCACAATAAATCTTTGATGTCAACATCAAGGACTTTTGCAATTTCCACCAAGGTCTCAAGCCCTGGCTGCGCTGTATTTGTACACCACTTTGAGACTGTTGCCGGATCCTTATCAAGTTGCTCAGCAAGCCATTTATTTGTCCTTTGTTTTTCAGCCAAGACAACCTTTAACCTGTTAATGTTTTTTTGGCGTTCCATCATGATTTTATTTATTCAACTTCAAATTTAATCAGAATAATCGAAAAAATCATCTTTTATTTTATACTATCCTTCAAAAGAATTGCGATTTAGCTCAATTTTTAGATGGATTACTTTTATTCCGATGTCCCATTTTTACTCAACAGTGCTTATATGCGGTGGAAATGTGGTGATTTTTGATAGATTTCCACAACCAATAGCGCATTTTTTGGCTTGCCAAAAGAAAAATCACTTCACTTTATTGCTGTACAAGTATAGCTTAAAAGAAGGAAAAGAAGGAAGAGGCTTTGCCTCTGATATTTTCAAGCGGTCTTATCTATAATTACTTAATCTCAAAGATTTTCACCTTATCCACACTATAAGTGATGTCTAATTTCACATTTACCCAATTTGGCACTGTGTAGGCTAGAAATCCTTGCTCATCTTATTAACAAGAGGAATAACCACCTAAAAAAGTATATACCTTACACTAACCTGATTATTTCAATATTACCCTGTTTATGATTATACCGTCCTCGAATTCTGCAATTAACTTTCTTGATTGTAGGGCAATATAAATTCTTTAGCAAATTTCTCATCAATATAATTAGAGCCACCAATTATGATTGAAGGTTTTTCTAGCTTAACCTTTTCTGCTAGACCATCATTGAGGAATTGTCCAAACACATCAAGTTCATCATGAAATGTACTATGATTTGTATTTATAATCTTATGCATGTTCAAATAAGATATGAATTCATCCTCTGATTCAATAAACTCAGAAATCGCCATCAAATCAAACAATGATACTACCCAAGTATCACGGTAACGTTCTGCCATCAATCCTGCATCAACTAGTTTATCCATCTGTCCGAGCAATGCAGAATAATGTTGAAAGGTAACAGCTATTTTATATATAGGTTTTGCCTTATTTACAGTGACGTTACCATTGTGAATTCCAAACACAGGTGTTTCTGTATCGTTAATATAATTCTCGGCTCTGCAACATTGGCTGCATGCTTCTGCGACAGAAGCCTTAAACTTAATCTTCGCACCTTCCAAGCCAACTCTGTCCTTATAAGAAAGTTCATGGGCTTTGATTTCTATTATATAATTAGCCTTATCAGAAATGCCCAAAATATCAAGTTCGGGACTTTTCCGCTTACCATCTTCTATTATTACATAATGTACAGAAGAATAGAATCTTACATCAGGTAAAAAAGACTCCATTACCGATTTTACCTTTTGTTCTATATAGTTATCTCTACTCGTTGGACTCGTATTTTGCTGAAAATTCTTTTGGTAGTATGCATCATTGTGTTTCATTAGTTTCTCTGCTATCAAGAATAAGTTCCTATGAGGTATCATAGGGGTAAAGCAAAAAAACTTTTCACCGTCTTTTATAAATGGCTTTTCAAAAATACTTGACCCATTCATAATGTTTCCTTTGAAATCGCCCTCCGCTATAAAGCGTGCATTATCACCGAATTCCATTGATAGAGAATTCAAAATCCTTATTTCAGTATCATTCTGTGGATATACCCAGAAAATCATATCAGATTGAGTATAATCATCTGGCGAACACATCAAAAATTGCATACCATCTTCTGAATGAGGTACGTCAGGATTAGCATCAAAGAAATCTCCAAATAAACCTTTCGATGAATTACGTTTCAAGTTAAGCCTGTCTTCACTATCTATTGGTCCATAATTCTTCTCTTCCCATGCGACCCATCTATCATGCATTTTCATTACTCCATAGATAGAATTTTGATCTGCAATTTTACAAATGACTCTATTTTCCAAATCCATGAAGAAATCAAAAAGTTGCTCAATACTATAACCATATTCATCCTGATAAAAATCAGAATGCGGATAAAACATTTCTTTAAATACCTCATATACGTGACATTGATAACCATCACCGCGTACAGCAATAGTATCCATATGAATCATCCAGTTGATTGATTGTTCAGAATCATCAATCAGAGGCATATCTTTATTTAGGTAAATATAATATAGAGTCCTTAGTCTATCTTTAAGATCCTTTACGACATCATCATTAGGCTGTTCTCTACCTTCATTAGACATAGAAAGACCAAAATTCAGAGCATATTCAGCCAATACTTCAGCTTGCTCGTCTAATTCAATTTTAGAGCCACAGATCTGAGCAATAAAATGCTTCTCAAAATTAGGAAGATTTTCTATCAAATACAGCCCTATACTTCCTAAAAGTTGTATTGTATCGTATTTCCTAAAATAGCCTTCTATGACATCTATTTGTTCTCTCAGCACAGTATTCACAGCCTCGGTATTCTTAAAGAACTCTATTAATTTCATACCCATCGCACGCATTTGTACTTTAAATGCTTCAGTCTTATCTGTATAAGACGTGATTTTTGATGCCACTTTCTTTTTCTTTGGTCTTGGCTGCTGTCTTTTTTTCTTTGGATGTTTCTTCTTTACCATAATAGTTCACTCTCAATTATTTCCAACGCGTATAAAACTCTTATATATGCTTCTCTCAATTTTAGGTCTTACATAGCGTCACTTAAGATAGAATTACACACAACAACTTCACAAAGCAAAATTAGGATTATCTCAAAAAACATGGATACAAAAACGTTTAATAATATAGCCTTCTTTTTATAATTAAAAAATCAGCATATTACCTATCATAATCACTATGCTAAGAACACTCTCCAACTACACTCTTTTTTTCATTCAACGTATAATGATTGATTCAGTTGCTCTGCTCATAATAATTGTCTTAAAATTATAAATAATACATTATCGTAACTCTAACTCCCTAAAATGATCCCACATTATGTTTAGCGGCGTTGTTAACATTTCTCTGCCAAAAACCTCTTTAGTAAAAAAGTCAAGAAATAAGGGAAAGTATAGAACTTACCATTAAATCCTATATTTTTATAACCCAATTTTATTCCATATTTTACATCAGGATATTTATCCTCACTCAACAACTTATTCAATGATGCTGTTGCACTGTCATTGGCTTTAACCTCTATAGGAACAAGTGAATCTGCATCTCTTACAAAGAAATCCATTTCAAGAGAAGGCCTGTCGCTACTATAATAGTAGAGATTATATCCCTGCTTTACCAGCATATCTCCTACTATATTCTCGTATATAGCTCCTTTGTATGTACCAAGATTTTTATTGGCTCTCAAATCTTCTTGGGCTTCTTCATCGAGAGATGCAATTAGTAGACCTGTGTCTTTATAATAAATTTTATAGAGTTTAGAATCATAATTTCCTTTAAGTGGAAGCTCTGGTAGATTCAAACAATAACATACATTTATAACACCGGCATCAGCTAACCATTCTACACACCCAATATAATCTCTATTTCTTGCATTCTTTGCTATCTTTGTAATTTGAAAACGTTTATTTTCTTTTGCTAAGAAGGTGGAGATATGATTATAAACAGCTTTTACCTTAGCTTTATCCAATCCTTCTACGTATTTGGTAATATCTTCTTCATAGTCTTTAAGCAACTGTTTCTGAATACCCAATGTTCCACTAAAGTTTTTATTCTTAATATATGTATTTACCACCTCAGGCATTCCCCCAATAGTAACATAATCCCGGAAAAGTTCAAAAAGGACCTCCATTTGCAATTTTGCAAGTGGCTTAACGTCTAACATGTGTTGGTAAAGTTCCTCTATAAAATCCTCTGCATATCCCTTAGCCCACAGGAACTCTTCGAAATCCATAGAATACATTTCGTAATCTTCTTTATAACCGACACTATTGGATTCTATCTCTTTGTAATTGATTCCCATCAATGAACCGGAACAGATAACATCGAACCGTCCATCAAGATTAAAGAACTTCAATGATGTGGCACAATTAGGACAGGCTTGCAGTTCATCAAAAAAGAAAATCGTTTCTCCCGGAATAAACTTCAGTTCAGGGTTAAGTAACGAGATGTTTTTAAGGATTGTATCAACTTCAAATCCATCTTCAAAGATATTCTTATACTTTGTTTGTTCTACAAAATTAATTTGGATAATATTCTTATAGTTCTGATATGCAAACCACTCAATAGAGCGAGTCTTTCCAATCTGACGAGCCCCTTTTATTATAAGAGGTTTTCTATCAGGATTCTTCTTCCATGCTATTAAGTAAGCATCAATCTTTCTCTTAAGTAACTTATCCATAATCAACTTCCTTTGTTTCAATTGCAAATATAATTATTTTCACATAATCATCCCAACAAAACACAATAATTTCACGTTTTATGGATTATTTATCACCTGTTTTTCACATTATCTCATTATTTTTGGACTACATAAATCACATTTACCAGAATATAATTCAAGCTTTTGTACATAGACTTACAATGATCATATAGGCAAGAAAGAAAAATATTGAAATATAAACTTTGTCCTTCAAATTTACAATAACGTACTTATGTTTCTCATAAGAACAGCATATTCATGGTGAAAGTCTTTTATTTTCTAATGATTTATCTTATTGGTCTAGTAACGAGGTTAGATACTTTTCCTGAATTTAGTTGACGGTTTAAATTTTACATTTTTTCAAGCGAATAATACCTATTGTCTCACACTTTATCCAGCGAATCAGGCTCTATTTATACACTTTTCCATAAAAAATGAAACTTGAGAACTACACTTTTCCATAAAATAAGCCACTTTACTTTATCCCCGTATTCATATATACGTTCATTAAAGTAAAGTCAAAATGAGGGAAGAAAAGAGATGGCTGTGCCATGAAAATAGACTCAGCCATTTTTCTTTTGGCTGCAAAAACTTATAAGCGACCCGAGGCAAAGGTCGGTCCCAATCGGCCACTCCGATCAAGCACAAAACACCTTACTTGAAACCCGAAACTATCCGTGAATCCGTCCTCAATTTTACAGCCCTTTTTGGCGAAATAAACCCCAACATACTCTATCTTTGCAGACGGGGTCTGTCATGGCCCCAAAGGATTGTTTTTGCCTTTTTCCCTCTGTTCGGAGAGAGTCGATGAAAAAAACGTTAAATCTTCGATTTTTCGCAAAAAAACAAGTAAATTTTTGAGTAGTCTACCTTTTAAGACATAAACTATTGATAATCAACGAGAATACAATGGTGCATCGTGAAATGACCGCCGCAAGCGATCCCGGCCGAAACTTCGCCTTATAATCCACAACAACGGGCTGGTACAGAATCATATAAAAGGCATAAAAATTTCGAGTGAAGAAAAAGTAGCCGGATATAACGGCGGAATTCGGAGAATTATCGCTATTTTTGATGTCTCCGATATACGAATCAATATGGGCAAGACGATTACCACCTATCTGATAGACGGAAATCCGCAAGGAACACAATCCGTTTTCATAAGCAATAAAATATGCAAAATGCTGGTCATTCCACGGGCTGCCCTCTCGATAATCAACGAAAGGGAGGAGTTGCACAGTCCCGCATTTTACATACTCTTGGGCGAAGACGACGGAATCACCTCCAAAGCGTATCTGGGAGAAACGGAGAATTTCCGGGAGCGCATCAAGAACCACGAATACAACAAGGCTTTCTGGCAAAAAACGCTGGTTTTCATCTCCAAGGACGGCGCCATGACAAAAGCCGATGTCCAGTATCTGGAATATCTGGCCGTAAAAACCGCAAACAAGGCCAAACGCTTTGACCTGTGCGACAACAAACAAATCCCGAAAGAGCCGAATCTGCCGGAGCATCAGAAAGATTCCATGAATGAATTTTTCGACGATATCCGATTACTGACATCATTCATCGGTTGTCCCATATTCGACGTGATCGATCCCAGGGACCGCCATATATTTTTCAGTAAAAGCAAAGGGGCAAACATCAGGGGATTTTACGACGAAAACGGATTTACCGTACTGAAAGGCAGCACATTGGCAAAAGGAAGCGCACCGTTATTCAAAATGAAAGAAAAACGGGATGATTTCATCAAGAAATATACGGCCCCGCAGGACGGAAACATCGTTCTGGAAACAGACTACACTTTCAACAGCCCGAGCATGGCAGCAAGCATCTGTCTGGGCAGACATACGAACGGCTGGAACGAATGAAAAGACAAAAGCGGACAGACGCTCGACGAGGTATATCGGAAAAAGCTGGAATAGCCTCCGTCCTACCGGCTCGCTCCGTTTCCCGTCCGCATTCCGCAGGATACACTCCTATCTAAACGAATCCGCCTTCCGACGATCATGGAAACCGTCACGCAATTCTTCATCGACTGGGGCTACTGGGGCCTCTTCGTCTCGGCGCTGGTGGCCGGAAGCATCCTGCCGTTCAGCTCCGAAGCGGTGATGGTCATTCTGGTCGGCATGGGGCTCGATCCGGCGTGGTGTCTCGTCGCCGCATCGGCGGGCAATACGCTGGGAGGCATGACCTGCTACTGGATCGGGACGCTCGGACGCACCGAGTGGATCACCCGGCTGGGCGTCTCGACCCGCCAGTTGGCCCGGGCCCGGAAGTTTCTCGCCGGACGCGGCGCCCTGATGGGATTCTTCGCCTTTCTGCCGACCATCGGCGAGGCGCTGGCCATCGTGCTGGGGCTGATGCGCAGCAACGCGTGGCTCACCGGCGTCTCGATGCTCGCCGGAAAGGCCCTGCGCTACGCCGTCATTCTGGCCTCTTTCGAAGGGGTCGCCACCCTCTTTTAATCCCGGACACCATGCAACTGACGATCGAACGGACAAACGCCCCTTCGCACGAACTGCTCCTGCTGGCCGACGAATCGGAAGCCTCCGTGGCCGACTACATCGGCCGCGGGGCCTGCTATGCCGCCCGCTGCGGCGATACGCTCGCCGGGCAGTACGTACTGCTCCACACCCGCCCCTTCACGGCCGAGGTGGTGAATATCGCCGTCGTCCCCCGGTTCCAGCGGCAGGGCATCGGCACGGCCCTTCTCGCCCATGCCGTCCGAACGGCCCGGGAGGCGGGCTTCCGCCGTCTCGAAATCGGTACGGGAGATTCGGGTACGGGGCAGATCGCCCTCTACCTGCGCTGCGGGTTCGTACGCTGCGGCATCGACGAGGACTACTTCCGCAAATACTATCCCGCCCCGATCTTCGAAAACGGCGTCGAATGCCGCCACATGATACGGATGAGCATGGAGCTGTAACCCCTCGCCGCAACCGGCATCCGCCCCGGCCCGGACGCCGGTCCCGCCCGCCGGGCGGTAAAATCCCGACAAGAACCCGAACACCGCACACCCGCACAAATCCGAAAACCATGTCCGTCTCGTGGAATCCCTGGCACGGCTGCCGCAAGATCAGCGAAGGATGCCGCCATTGCTACGTCTATCGGCAGGATGCGCTGCACGAACGGGACAGCCGCGAGGTGGTGCGGACCGCCGCCTTCGGGCTTCCCGTGCGCCGCAGCCGCGACGGGCGGTTCAGAATCCCGCCCGGCGAACGGGTCTATACCTGTTTCACGTCGGACTTCCTCGTCGAGGAGGCGGACGGCTGGCGCGCCGAAGCCTGGGAGATGATGCGGCTGCGCCGCGATCTGGAGTTTTTCTTCATCACCAAGCGGATCGGACGGCTCCGGGAACAGCTACCGCCCGACTGGGGCGACGGCTACGAGAACGTCACGGTCGGCTGCACGGTGGAGAACCAGGCGGCTGCCGACCTGCGGCTGCCGCTTTTCCTCGAAACGCCCCTGCGCCACCGGGTGATCGTCTGTGCGCCGCTGCTCGAACGGATCGACCTCACGCCCTGGCTCGGGCCCGCGGTCGGGGAGGTCTCCGCAGGCGGCGAGTCGGGCAACGACGCACGGCCGTGCGACTTCGCATGGGTTCTCGCGCTCCGCGGGCAGTGCGCGGCCGCCGGAGTTTCCTTCACCTTCCACCAGACCGGCGCCCGGTTCGTCAAGGAGGGGCGCCTCTACCGCATTCGCCGGGAGCACCAGCACGCCCAAGCCCGCAAGGCGGGTATCGACTACCGCCCGGAACGATAGCCCCGAAGCGGTGTCCGGAACCGGAATGCGGCCGCAACGGGAACCGCACGGAGAGAACCGCCCGAAAGAAGCCGCCTCCGGACAGCGCACGGCAACAGAAAAATCCGGCCCTCCGCCCGAAAAAGCGGAAGAGCCGGAAGCTTAACGGCTATGGCAACCGTTATCAGTCGTTCGACGAAGCCAGCGGTGCGGCCTGCGAATAGGTGCGGGCGGCCAGCTCCTTGTCGAGCATGTACATCCCGAACTTGTTGCCCTCGACAGCCTCGCAGGCGGTAATCATCCCGCGTGCGGACTCCTCCTCCTCGACCTGCTCGTCGATGAACCATACGAGCATGTTCGACGAAGCGTAGTCCTTGTCCTCGGCGGCGATGGCCGCGAGATCGTTGATCAGGGCCGTTACCTTCTTTTCGTGCTCGAGCGTATCCCGGAACATCTCCAGCGGCGAAGCCCACGACGTGCGGACCTCGGCGATGGGCCGAAGCGTCACCTCGGCATCGCGCGAAAGAATGTAGTTCATGAAGATCCGGGCGTGATCCTGCTCCTCCTGGAACTGAATGTAGAACCAGTTGGCGACGCCCTTGAGTCCTTTGGCCTCGGCGTCCATCGACATCGAAAGATAGAGGTACGCCGACCACAGCTCGGCATTGATCTGCGCATTGAGCGCCTCGTGCAGTTTTTTACTCAACATAGCTATTACGGATTTTAAGTCTTGCACTTTCCTTTCTTAGGACAAAGGTACACAAGTTTTCGGAAAATCGTATCGGAAAATCCGGCTATTTTATCGCACGAAACCGCACCGGAGCCTCCGCGGCCGACCGGTCCGCCGACCGAGTCCCGCACATCCGGCCGGCGCGCGCATCCGGTTCGCCGGGCTGCACCGCACCCCGGAATCCGCAGCGGAAATACGGGCCCTGCCGTCCCGAATGACCGGAACGCGGCTTTCCGGCGCCGCCGGGAATGCATCCGCACGCCGCTCCGACACGCCATGCCGGAATTCCGGGCCGCGCAGAGGCGTCAGTCGTCGAAATCGACGAGCCGGAAATCGAGGTCGAACTTCAGCTCGAAGCCGTTGTCCAGCTCGATCTCGTAGTCGCGGCGGTCGCGCTCGAGGCACGCGATGCGGCGCCCCGGGAAATGCTTCTCCACATAGGCGCGGATCGGCTGCGGCACGATGCCGGACGGAACCTCGCCGTATTTGCAGTCGATCTCCTTCCATGCGCCCCGGCGGTCGAACTCGACCTTCGAGCCGGTGACGAATACCACCTTGTACTCCTTGTCGAAAAGCTCCGTGTCCACCTTGGCGAAGGAAATCTCCACCCCGGGGAAATGTTCGGAAAGAAATCGCTGCGAGGCTGCCGGGAGTTCGGCCTCCGTCAGGGGGCGGCTGTTCTCGCAGGCCGTCGTCAGACCGGCGGCCAGCAATGCGATCAGCGGCAGGATCGGGAATTTTCTCATACGTTTTTTTCGGTTTAAGGCTGAATGTTTTTTCTCGGTACAAAAGTAGGGACCGAAACTGAAAGGAATCTGAAAAGGCGGCGGCTATTCCGGCGGCAGACGGCATCCTTCCGGGAAAAGGATCGAAAAACAGTGCCTTCCCGCCGCATAGGCATACTCCGCCCGCAGGCCGTAGAGGCGGCAGACGGCCTCCACGATCGCCAGTCCCAGTCCGGTCGAACCCTCCTTTTTCGTCCCCTGGTAGAACCGGTCGAAGATATGCCCGGCATCGAGCGGCCCCGCCGCTCCGCCGTTCGAAACCCGCAGTGCGTCCGGCGCGATCTCCACGGCCACCTCTCCCGGCACGTCGCCGTGCACGAAGGCGTTCTTGAGCAGGTTGCCCACGACGCTCTCGGCCAGCGAGGGATTCATCCGCACGACGAGCCGCCCCCGGTCGCTCACCGTGCACCGCATCCCGCGGTACGCATAGATCTCCTCCAGCTCCCCGGCCGTTCGCCGCACCAGCGCATTCACGTCCACGGGACCGGTTTCGGGGAACTGCCCGTTCTCGATCTTCGAGAGCAGCAGCAGCGACCGGTTCAGCCGCACGAGGTGGCCCAGCGTCCGCTGCACCTTGGCTATCTCGGCCAGTTGCTCCCCGGTGAGCGTCCGGGCGTCGTCCACGAGCATCTCCAGCCGGTTGCGGCACACCGCCAGCGGGGTCTGCATCTCGTGCGAAGCGTTGCCGATGAACTGCTTCTGCCGCTCGAACAGCGACTCGGCCCGGGCGGCATAGCGCCGTGCGGCATCGTTCAGACGGCGGAACTCCGCCACGGCCGTATCGTCGGCCAGCGGCGAGTTGGGCTTTCCCACCGTATAGTCGTCGAGCCACCGCAGCAGGGCGTAGAGCGGCCGCATGGTGCGGTGAAGCACCCAGGCCGTCACCACGAGCAGCAGGAGCAGCAGGACGAGGTAGAGCGACACGACCCACCGCAGCAGGGCCCGCGTGAGCTCGTTCTTCTCGATCGCGGGCACCATCACCGTCAGTTCGTGCCATCCGCCCCCGCCGTCGCGGAAAAGCATCCGGAGCACGCGCGCCGGCTCCCGGGCATCGCGCTCGGGAATATAAATCCGTTCGTCGGTGTAAACCTCCTGCGGCCGCACGGCGGCGTACTCGTCCGGAATAGAGCGCAGCAGGCAGCCGTCGTTGCCGCTCCCGGAGTCGGGAAGCGCCCGTCCCGAAAGGAACTGCTTGATGGCCGTCTCGGCCCGGGCCTCGAGCGAGTCGTCCGTCTCGCGGTCGATCCGGTCGGTCAGGGCGAAGTAGAAGAGCACGGCCCATGCCGCCAGCAGCAGCGACAGTACCCATGCCAGGTGGAGCACGATGCGATAGACCAGCTTCATGGCCGGACGAGCTTGTAGCCGAAGCCGTAAACGGCCCGTATCTCGATGTCGGCACCCGCCTTTTCCAGCTTGCGCCGCAGGTTCTTCATCTGCGCATAGACGAAATCGAAGTTGTCCGCCTGGTCGATATGGTCGCCCCAGACCCCTTCGGCCAGCGCGGCCTTGTCGATCGTATGGTTCGGCCGGCTCATGAAATAGTGCAGGATGTCGTACTCCTTGCGCAGCAGCTCCACCTCGCGGCCCGCGACCTCCACGCGGCGGCTGTCGGGCCACAGGCGGACATTGCCCGCATCGAGGCTTTGCCGGCCGTCGTGCCGGTGCCGCCGCAGCACGCTGCGTATGCGGGCGCTCAGTTCGGCCAGATGGAACGGCTTGGGCAGGTAGTCGTCGGCTCCCAGCTCCAGCCCGCCGATCTTGTCGTCGAGCGAGTCGCGCGCCGAGATGATGATGACCCCCGCACGCAGTCCGCGGCGCTTGAGCTCCTCGAGCAGTTTCAGCCCGCTGCCGTCCGGCAGCATGATGTCCAGCAGGATGCAGTCGTAGTCGTAGGCCGCGATCTTGTCGAGCCCCGAGGCGTAATCGGCCGCCTCTTCGACCACGTACTGCTCCCGGCGCAACGTCTGCGCCATGATCTCCCGAAGGGAGGGTTCGTCCTCGACGATCAGAATCTTCATAACTCCATTCAATTATCGTTTCCCGCACGGCGCCGGGTCTCCGGCGCCGGACCGGGGCGAAGTTACGCCCCGAATCCGAAAGGAAACCGAAATCGCCCGGCCCGTCAGGCCGGAACGCACACCATCACATACTCCTCCGGATGCTCCCGGACGACCCGGAACCCCAGCCTCCGGTACAGCCGCACGGCGGGATTCGCCTTCTGCACCGAGAGCGAGACGGCCGGATAGCCCTCGTCGGCCAGCAACCGCAGCATCGCCCGCAGCAGCCGCGTCCCGACACCCCGTCCCCGGCAGGCCGGATCGAGTGCCGCCGCAAGCTCCGGAACTCCCTCCGCGACACGGCCGAACCCCGCGCCGCAGCGGACCCAGACGGCCCCGACGACACGCCCCGCCGCCTCGGCGACGAGCGCCCGGTCGTCCCGCCGCGAGCCGAACCCGGCGACATAGTCCCGCAGCGGCGGCGACAGGAGCACCGTCCGCGGAGGCGGAGCCGCGCCCTCCGGAATAAAGATCGCCTCGTACAGGAAGCCGGACAGCAGCGGGAACTCCGCCCGCGTCATCGGCCTTATCGTCGCATCCATCTCTCAAAGATACGAATTTCCGGCCGGAAACGAAAAAGCGATACGCCCTTTGAGACGTATCGCTTTCCGCCCGGACCTCCGAAGTCCGGTCATACCGTTCGAAGCTATGCCTTCTCGCCGTCGTAGGCCCACTTCACGTAGATGGCGCCCCAGGTATATCCGCCGCCGAAGGCCGACAGGATGAGGTTGTCGCCCCGGCGGAGTTCCTTTTCGTAGTCGTAGAGGCACGAAGGAATCGTCGCGGCCGTAGTGTTGCCGTTCCGGTCGATGTTGATCATGCACTTGTCCGAGGTGATGCCCATGCGGCGCGCCGTGGCGTCGATGATGCGCAGGTTGGCCTGATGCGGCACGAGGTAGCGGATGTCGTCCGACGACAGGTGGTGGCGCTCCATCATCTCGACCGACACGTCGGCCATCTTCGACACGGCGGCCTTGAAGACGGCATGGCCGTCCCACATGATCGTGTGCCAGTTGTTCTGCACCGTCTCGATCGACGCCGGGTAGCGCGAACCTCCCGCCTTCATGTAGAGTTGCAGCTCGCCCGAGCCGTCAGAACGCAGGATCGAGTCGATCACGCCGTAACCCTCCGTATCGGGTTCCAGCAGCACGGCAGCCGCACCGTCGCCGAAAATCGGGCAGGTCGAACGGTCCGTATAATCGACGATCGAGGACATTTTGTCCGCGCCGACGACGATCACCTTCTTGCTCGTACCGGCCTCGATGAACTTGGCGCCCGTCGTGAGGGCGAAGAGGAAGCCGCTGCAAGCCGCCGACACGTCGTAGGCGAAGGCGTTCTTGCAGCCGGCCTGGTCGGCGATCAGGTTGCCCGTCGAAGGGAAGAACATATCGGGCGTCACCGTGGCGCAGATCACCACGTCGATATCCATCGGGTCCACGCCCGTCTTGTCCAGCAGGTTGATGACCGCGCGGGCTCCCATGTAGGAGGTTCCCACGCCTTCGCCCTTGAGGATATGACGCGTCTTGACGCCGATATGCGACATGATCCACTCGTCGCTCGTATCGACCATCCGGCTCAATTCGTCGTTCGTCAGGATGTAATCGGGAAGGTACTCCCCCACACCCGTAATCGCTGCTGTTATCTTGCTCATTAACTTCTTGTTTACCTTGGTTAGTCACTAATTTTGAAACGCGCGCTGCAACTTGGCCGTCAGGCCGGCCTTCACCACCTGCTCGGTCGAGAGGATCATGCTGCGGATCGCCGCGGGCGACGAGCAGCCGTGGCCGATGATGACGGGCGCATTGACGCCCAGCACGGGCGTGCCGCCCACGTTTTCATAGTTCATGGCGTCCCAGAAGGCATTGCCGCCTCCCAGCGCCTTGTTGATCCGGTAGAGACCCTCGGCCATCTTCAGCACCGTGTTGCCCACGAAGCCGTCGCAAACGATCACGTCGGCGACCTTGCCCGAGAAGATGTGCGAACCCTCGACGTTGCCGACGAAGTTGATGCGCGGCTCGGCCTTCAGCAATTCGTAAGTCGCTTTCGACAGGGCGTTGCCCTTGGTCTCCTCCTCGCCGATATTGAGCACCGCGACGCGGGGCGATCCGATCCCCAACACCGCTTCGGCATAGATCGACCCGATCACGCCGTACTGCGCCAGCACCTCGGGCTTGCAGTCCACGTTCAGCCCGACGTCGAGCAACAGCGCGGGGCGTCCCGCGACGGTGGGCACGATCGACGAAATCGTGGGGCGGATAACCCCCTCGATCGGCTTGACGGCGTACATGGAGCCGACCATCATGGCGCCCGTGGAGCCGGCGCTCGCAAAACCGTCGATGCCGCCTTTGGCCAGGTAGCCGAAGCCCACCGTGATACTCGAATCGGCCTTGGCCTGGAAGGCTTTGGCCGGATGGTCGCCCATCTCGATAACCTCCGAGGTGGCCACGATGCCGAACCGTTCGGCCGGACACCCTTCGGCCTCCAGCACCTCGCGTATCCTCCGTTCGTCACCGAACAGCACGATACGGCTGTCCGGCCCGATCGCGTCGAGCGCCATGACGGCTCCCTTGACAGCCGCTTCGGGAGCGAAATCGCCCCCCATGGCATCCACACCTATTCTTAACATACTCGAATGCGATTTGGTTTAATCCCGGTTCCGCACGACCGGATTCCGGAACGGATGGCTCCATCCCGTCCCGCGCCTACGGAACCTCCCGTAAAAAGTAAAAAAGAGGCATTCCCGGGGGATGCACTCTTCGGAGCGCCGAGCTTATTCGGCGGCCTTCTTCTCGATGGCGAGCTTGCCGCGGTAGAAACCGCACTCGGGGCATACGCGGTGGTACAGCACGGCTGCACCGCAGTTCGAACAGGTCACCACCGTCGGAACGACAGCCTTGTAATGAGTTCTGCGCTTGTCGCGTCGCGTCGACGAGACTTTGTGTTTAGGATGTGCCATTTTACAGTGTAATTATAAGTTTAACGTATTTCGTTTCAGTCTTTCGCGTCATCCCCGGAGGAGCGGCCGCCCGGCTCCATGCGTTCGCGCAGCTCCGCCAGCTTGGCCCATTCGCCGCCCCGGCGCTCCTCGCCTCCGGCCCCGGCCTCGATCGAGGCGAACTCCTCGTCCGAGACGATGCGGAACCGCCCGAGCATGTCGGGATCGCACTCCCCCTCGGGATGCACCCGCTGGTAGGGCAGCGACAGGACGATGCTCTCGTAGATATACTGCGCGAGGTCCACCTCGTCCTCCCCGGGCACGAGCCACAGCACTTCGCCGTCGTATTCGTGCTCCTCCTCGGAGAAGCGGACCATGAGCCGCCCCTCGAAATCGACCGGAATGCGGCAGTCCTCCAGACAGCGGTCGCACGCGACGACGACATGGCCCGTGATCCGGACGTCGAGAGCGAGCAGCGTCTCCGCACGCTCCAGCCCCACGGACACCTCGCAGGCGCAGTCCCGGATCTCGGTGTTCCCGAAGGCATCGAAGAGCGGCTTCCCGACTTCGAACCGGAAATCGTGATGCCCGTTCTTCAGCCCCCTGAAGGCTATGGAATATCCCTGAGCCACCTCCATTTGTGCACATTTAGTGCGCAAAGTTACTAAAAAATAGGACAAGTGCAAAGAAAACGGCGAGTTTTAGCACCCGCGGTCCATCCCGCAGGGCTCGAATTTGGCATTGCACGCAAGTTGTATTATATTTGCCGGATATGGCAGCACACAAGGGATTCACCATCGAAGTCACGAGCCGCTACGAGGAGTGGTGGCGCTACAACGTCGCGCTCATGTGCGGCTGTTTCGACGCCGAAGAGCGCCGCACGGGATTCGCCTCGGCCGCCTCGGAGGTCGCCGGCGTGGGATCGAACCTCCCGGAGCGGCCCGCGGAAATTCCCGCGTTCCGCACGGCAAGGCTCACGACCGGACCATGCGACCATCTGGTGCTCTATATCTACATCGTACCCCACACGCTGCCCGCGGGCAACGACATCGACGCGACGCGTCCCTTCGAGATCGACCTGAAGATCGCCTGCGACGGCCGCCGCATCCGTTCCGAGAAACGGCGGATCAACCAGTGGTCGGGGGCGTCGATCGAACTGCGCGTGGATTCGCACGAATAGTCCACCGCTGCCGGGTTCCGCCCCCCCCTTCCGGTCCCGTGGCGGACGGTTCCGGAAGAAACCCGGCCCTTTTTGCCGCCATCCCCGGCCCCCGGAAAAATCCGCTCCCGAAATCCGCTATCCGGCAGGTCCGGACAAAAAAGAAGGACTCCTCGCGGAGTCCTTCCCGTTCATAACCGGAGTGCCCGATTACTTGTTGTAAGCCTTCATCACCGAGATGAGGTCGAGCACCTTGTTCGAGTAACCCCACTCGTTGTCGTACCAAGCAACGACCTTTACGAAGGTATCGGTCAGTGCGATACCGGCAGCCTTGTCGAAGATCGACGTGCGGGCGTCGCCCAGGAAGTCCGACGAAACGACAGCCTCCTCGGTGTAACCCAGCACACCCTTCAGCTCGCCTTCCGAAGCCTCCTTCATGGCAGCGCAGATCTCGTCGTACTTGGCCGGCTTGGCCAGGTTCACCGTCAGGTCCACAACCGATACGTCGAGGGTCGGAACGCGCATCGACATACCCGTCAGCTTGCCGTTCAGGGCGGGGATCACCTTTCCTACGGCCTTGGCAGCGCCGGTCGAGGAGGGGATGATGTTGCCCGAAGCGGCACGGCCGCCGCGCCAGTCCTTCATCGAGGGACCGTCCACGGTCTTCTGCGTGGCGGTGGTCGAGTGAACCGTGGTCATCAGACCGTCGGTGATGCCGAACTTGTCGTTGAGCACCTTGGCGATGGGAGCCAGGCAGTTCGTGGTGCACGAAGCGTTCGAAACGATCTTCTGGCCTGCATAGGTATCGGTGTTCACGCCGCATACGAACATCGGCGTAGCGTCCTTCGAGGGAGCCGACATGACGACATACTTGGCGCCGGCTGCGATGTGAGCCTGAGCCTTCTCCTCGGTGAGGAACAGACCCGTGGACTCCACGACGTACTCGGCCTCCACCTCGTTCCACTTCAGGTTCGCGGGATCCTTCTCGGCGGTCACGCGGATGGCGTGGCCGTTCACGATCAGCTGGCTCTTCTCGACGTTGTAGTCGATCGTGCCCTTGAACTGGCCGTGCATCGTGTCGTACTTGAGCATATAAGCCAGGTAGTCCACCGGGCAGAGGTCGTTGATGCCTACGATCTCGTACTTGTCAGTCTGCGTGCAGGCGGCACGGAAAACCATACGGCCAATACGACCGAATCCGTTGATACCAATCTTGATAGTTGCCATAACGTTTTGAATTATTTGTTAGTAAAAAACTCGCTCTGTTTTTTCCAGCGCAAAAGTACGCACTTTCTATAATTTACGCAAATAAAAATTTAACTATTTTAAAAATCCCCGCGCCGCGCTTTCCGGAGCCCGGGCTCTTCCTCCGCAGCGTCCCGGAAGCCCGTTCGGGTCTCTCCGGGAGCCTCACACGCCGTGCGGCTACCGTGCGGCCAGTTTGGCGCGCTTGGCCATGGCCGAGGCAAAGACGAAGTCGTTCAGCTCGCGGTTGTCGGCATGGAGAATCTCCTCCTTCGTGCCTTCCCACCACTTGAGCCCGTCGTGTATATATACAATCTTCTCGCCGATCTCCATCACGGAGTTCATGTCGTGCGTATTGATGATCGTCGTGATGCCGTATTCCCGCGTGATTTCGTGAATCAGGTTGTCGATCACGATCGAGGTCTGCGGGTCCAGCCCCGAGTTGGGCTCGTCGCAGAACAGGTAGCGGGGATTCATCACGATCGCGCGGGCGATGGCCACGCGCTTGATCATGCCGCCCGACAACTCGGCCGGATAGAGCCGGTTGGCGTTCTCGAGCCGCACGCGCTGGAGGCAGAAGTTCACGCGCTCCATCTTCTCGCGCTCGCTCTTCGAGGTGAACAGGTCGAGCGGCAGCTTGACGTTCTCCTCGACCGTCGAGGAGTCGAGCAGCGCCCCGCCCTGGAAGATCATGCCTATATCCTTGCGGATCTCCTTGCGCTCGCGGAATCCCAGCCGCGTGAAGTTCACTTCGTCGTACCACACGTCGCCCGAATCGGGTTCGTGCAGTCCCACGAGTGTCTTCAGCAGCACGGTCTTGCCCGAACCGCTGCGGCCGATGATGAGGTTCGTCTTGCCGGTCTCGAATTCGATCGAAATGTCGTCGAGCACCCGGCGGCCGTCGAACGACTTGACGATGTGTTCGGTGCGTATCATATCAGCAGCACTTGTGTCAGGATCAGGTCGAAAAGCAGGATCACCACCGAGCAGGCCACCACGGCGCGCGTCGAGGCCGTGCCCACTTCGAGCGAATTGCCCTTGGCGTAATAGCCGTAGAAGGCCGAGATCGAGGTGATGATGTAGGCGAAGAAAACGGTCTTGATGAGCGTGTAGGTGATCGAATAGGGCTTGAAGTCCATCAGCAGGCCGTCCACGTAGTCCGCGGGGATCATGATGCCCGTCACGGCGGCTATCAGCCAGCCTCCGACCACGCCGATGAGGATCGAAAGGATCGTCAGGAACGGGAAGAAGATCATCGAGGCCACGATCTTCGGGAGAATGAGGTACGAGGCGGAATTGACGCCCATGATCTCCAGCGCGTCGATCTGCTCGGTAATGCGCATCGTGCCGATCTCGGAGGCGATGCTCGATCCGACCTTGCCGGCCAGAATCAGCGCCACGACGGCCGACGAAAATTCGAGGATCATCGTCTCGCGCGTGGCATACCCCACCAGCGAGCGCGGGATGAACGGCGAGTCGAGGTTGATGCACATCTGGAGGGTGATCACCGCGCCGATGAAGACCGAAATGATGGCCGTCAGTCCGATCGAATCGACCCCCAGCGCCTCCATCTCGTAAACGATGCGTCGGCGGTAGATCCCCGCCTTCTCGGGACGGGAAAAGACCTTTCCCATCAGCATGAAATAGCGCCCTATGAGTCCGAATACCTTCAGCATCGTTCACCTGTTTTCTTTTGTCTCCTCGAAATCGACGTAGTCGCCCACGTCCTCCGCCACCCGTTTCTCGGGGGCTCCGGAGGTTCTGCGGACCTTCACCTCGCCCTCGCGCGGAGTCCGCGGCGCCCCGCCGCCGAAGCCCTGCCGGAATCCGCCCGGCCGCTCCGGTCCGAATTCCCGGCCGAACCGCTCCTCCATCTCGCGGCGCATCTTGCAGACGCGCCAGCGGAAGAACAGCAGCCCCGCCACGACCAACAGCAGAAGTCCCATAAAGAAATAAAGTATGAAAAGCGCGATGCCCTTCAGCAGCGCCGGAGCGCCTACGGCCAGCACGACGATCAGGAGCACAGTCAGCGGATTGCGCTGCACGAACCCCGCGAGGGCATCGACTATTTCGGTTAGAAATCTCATTTTCGTTTTTCGGTTTACGCCCTTACAAAGGTAGGGAAAATTATGCGGATTTCAATAAATGTCGTAAATTTGGGGCCCGAACAAATCTCATAACCGCTATGCTGACCCCCCTTACCGCCATTTCGCCCATAGACGGGCGCTACCGGAACAAAACGGAAAAACTCGCCGATTATTTTTCGGAACAGGCACTGATCCGCTACCGCATCCGCGTCGAAGTGGAGTATTTCATCGCCCTGTGCGAGCTCCCGCTGCCGCAGCTCGCGGGCATCGACCGGGCGCAATCCGAAGCCCTGCGCTCGCTCTACACGGACTTCACGGAAGCCGACGCGCAGCGCGTCAAGGAGATCGAGGCGGTGACGAACCACGACGTCAAGGCCGTCGAATACGTCATCAAGGAGAAGATGGACGCGCTGGGACTGTCCGCATACAAGGAATTCGTACACTTCGGCCTCACGTCGCAGGACATCAACAACACGGCCATCCCGCTCTCGCTCAAGGAGGCCCTCGCAGGCATCTACTACCCCGCCGCGGAGGAGGTCCGCGACCGTCTGGCGGCTTTCGCCGAGCAGTGGCGCGGCGTGCCGATGCTGGCCCGTACGCACGGGCAGCCCGCTTCGCCCACGACCCTCGGCAAGGAGTTCATGGTCTTCGTCGAGCGGCTCGAACGGCAACTGGCCATGCTGCACGACATCGCCGTTCCGGCCAAGTTCGGAGGCGCCACGGGCAACTTCAACGCCCATCACGCGGCCTACCCCTCGATCGACTGGGCGGACTTCGCCAACCGTTTCGTGAACGAACGGCTGGGCCTCTGCCGGTCGCAGTACACCACGCAGATCGAGCACTACGACAACCTGGCGGCGATCTTCGACTGCATGAAACGCATCGACACCATCCTGATCGACCTCTCGCGCGACATGTGGACCTACATTTCGATGGAGTATTTCAAGCAGCAGATCAAGGCCGGCGAGGTGGGATCGAGCGCCATGCCCCACAAGGTCAATCCGATCGACTTCGAGAACGCCGAGGGCAACTTCGGCATCGCCAGCGCCCTGTTCGAGCACCTCGCCTCGAAACTCCCCGTCTCGCGCCTGCAGCGCGACCTGACAGACTCGACCGTGCTGCGCAACGTCGGCGTGCCCGTGGCCCACGCCGTAATCGCCTTCCAGTCCCTGCTCAAGGGGCTGAACAAGGTGATCCTCAACCGCGAGGCCCTCGAAAGAGACCTGGAGCAGAACTGGGCCGTCGTGGCCGAAGGCATCCAGACCGTCCTGCGCCGCGAGGGCTATCCGAAACCCTACGAGGCGCTGAAGGCCCTGACGCGCACCAACGCCCACATCACGCGCGAGGCGATCGCGGCCTTCATCGAGACGCTCGACGTGCCGGAAGCCGTGAAGGAGGAGCTGCGCGCCCTCTCGCCCGCGACCTATACGGGCGTGTTCGGCCGCTGACGGACGCCGGACACGACATCCCGCCCCGACTCCGCGACGCCCGCGGGAGGCGAATACGCCCCGCAGGCGCAAGGATACCCCGAAACGACGAAAGCTGGCGATCCGCGGATCGCCGGCTTTCGTTTTGGCACCGACTTTGCGAATGACTATGATAGCTGCGGCAAGGAACCGCAGTGAGGTTTCTTCATTTATTTAAGTTTGGGTTAGTAGTTTAGGAGGGCAACCTCCGGGGACAGCAGGCAATCGGGAGATTCCCTGCTGTTTTTTCATGCCCGTGCGGCTCCCGCCGCGCCGCCGCGTCAGAACTCCACCGTCACGCCGATCGACGGCAGCAGCGTCCCGCTCTCCTGCCGGAGGAACTTCATCCGGTAGCGCTGCTCGGACGCCGGGGCTTCGGGATTCACGATCTCGCCCGTGGACATCGCCACGTCGGGCTGCCGCAGTTTGCTCACCGTGACGTTCTGCAGGTCGATATAAAGCCCCAGCATGCAGCCGCGGAAATAGAACACCTTGTCGATGCGCAGGTCCAGCTGCGCAAAGGCGTCGAGCCGTCCCTCGTTGTAGCGCAAATAGTCGTAATAGGGGCGTCCCTGCGCATTCCATGCCTCGACGAGCGACGACTTGTCCAGATCGTAGGGCGTATAGGGCGCTCCGCCCACGGCGCTCAGCTTCGCGCCGACGCTCCAGCCGCGCGGCAGGTCGTACGTCCCGCTGACGTTCGCCACGAAACGGTTGTCCCACGCCGAGGCGACCCACGGCGAGGCGCCGTCGCTGCGGTATTCGCTGCGGAAGAGGGTCACCGCCCCCACGACGTTCACCCGTCCGGGAATCTGCCAGCGGGCCATCGCCTCGACGCCATACGCGCGTCCTTCGGCCGAGGAGCGCAGGGCCTCGTTGCCCACCACGCCGTAGTCGTTTCCCTTGCACGAGAGCGGAATGCCGTCGGCGAGCGAAAGCGGCACGTCGCCGTACCCCTTCCAGAACCCCTCGACCGAGACGATCAGCCGGTCGCGCAGCCGCCACGAAGCTCCCGCGCTCACCTCGCCCACGCGCATATAACGCAGGTCCCGGTTCACGAAGGCGCCCTCCTCCTTGAATCCCAGCGCCGTATAGGGCGGCAGTTGGTAGTAGAGCCCCGCGCTGCCGCTCACCGTCCAGCCGGGCGACGACATACGATACCGAGGCGCGCGGCGAAAGCTGGTGCCACGGCCGGGCCATGCGCACGGAAGTAGTCGCACCCGTCGGCCCGCAGGCTCGCCGAGGCGGTGAAGCGCCGGTCGCCCGACGCATAGTCGGCTCCGGCGAAAAGCCCCCAGCCGACGATTCCCAGCCGCGTCCGGTAATCCGAAAGGCGCACGCCGCCGGCGTAGAGCCGCTGCAACGTGCGGTTCGTATAGTGCGAATAGTTCAGCTCGACGCCCCCGCGCAGCGTCCACCGCCCCGCATAGGTGCGGTTCTCGGCCCGCAGCGAGGTCTTCTGCTCGACGGAACGCAGCCGGAGCGTCAGGTTCTCCTCCGACGAGGCGTCGTTGTTGCGGTATTTCAGGTTGCGGTTGTTCAGGTAGTTGTGGCTCAGCGTCACGGTCTGCACGTGACGCCCGGCGTAGTGCCGCCACGAGGCCCCGACGGTGAAGGTCTCCTGCCGGATGCGCGGCAGGTAGCTCAGCAGGTACTCGGCGTCCTCGCCCTTCTCATCGACGTTGAGCTTCATGTTGTCGATGCCGGCGAGCGCCAGCACCGTGAGTTCGTCGCGCTCCGTAAGGCGCGTCTTGACCTTCACTTGCCCGTCGATGTAGTTGGGCAGGAACGGCAGCCCCAGCATTTTGAAAAGCAGCTGGAGGTACGACTGACGGAGCGAGAAGACGTAGGTCGTGCGGCCGCCGATATGCCCGCTGCCGCTGACACCGGCATCCGACGCGCCGAGCGTCGCCTTGAAGGTCTGCTTCTCGGCATTGCCGTCGCGCAGCCGGAAATCCAGCACGGAGCTCAGCGCCCCGGCCCGGTCGGCGGGAAACGCCCCGGTGTAGAAGCTGATCTCCTGGATCAGGTCGGCATTGACGATGCTCACCGGTCCGCCCGTCGCGCCCTGCGTGGCGAAGTGGTTGATGTTCGGAATCTCGATCCCGTCCATGAAGAACTTGTTCTCCGAAGGTCCGCCGCCCCGCACGATCAGGTCGTTGCGGTAGCCCACCGGCGAAAAGGCCACGCCGGGATAGGAGCGCACGATGCGCGAAATGTCGCGGTTCGAGCCGGGGCTCTTCTCGATCTCCCGGATGCCGATGACGTTCAGCCCCACGGGGCTTTCGACCGTGGCCCGGAACGGCGAAGGCCGCACCGTCACGGCCTCGACCCGCGTGGCATCCTCCTCCAGCTCGATTTCGACGAAGGGCGTGGCGGCCGAGACGAGGTATTCGGACGTCAGCAGGCTCTTGTAGCCCACCGACGACGCGGCGAAGCGGCAGATGCCGGGCGGCACGCGCTCGATGACAAAACGTCCGGTCGAATCCGACGAGGCGCCTTTCCGCTCGTCGCCCGCCACCACGACGGAGGCGTAGGGCACGGGCTGCCGCGTCAGGCGGTCGATGACCCGCCCCGCGACGGAATAGGTCTCCCGCTGCTGCGCCCGGACCGGCATGCAGCACGCCGCAAACAGCAGGAACGGAAGTATGCGGTTCACGATTCTCATGCGGCAAAGATACGAAAAGTGCGGGAAAACCGGCGGCGACGGCTTCCTGCCGGAGGGAAACGGCAAAATCCGTACCCCTCCCGCCGCACCGCAGCCGGAACGCCCGGCCGAGCGGCTACCACCTCACTTCGAGCAGCACCGGCAGATGGTCCGAGGCCCGGGAGACGTCGCCCGTCCCGAAGCGGCGCAGCACGCGTGCGTCGGTCACTTCGCAGCGCACCCCGTTGCGCAACTGCAACAGGTAGTCGATGCACTGTTCCGGCTCGTCCGAAGGGTAGGTCCCCCCGTCGGTCGGGGTGAGCACCCGCCACGTCCGTTCCAGCAGCCGGAGGGTCTCGGAACCGGGCTCGGCATTCAGATCGCCCCCGAGAAAGACGGGCTTCGGAGAGTCGCCGTACCGCCGCATCATTTCGCGGTTGATCGTCCGCACCTGCTCCAGTTGCGCTTCGGGCGAAACATGGTCGAGGTGCGTCGTGGCGATCACGTAGTCGGGCAGCTCCACGACGACCAGCACGCGCGGCTCGGCCCCGCCGGCCTCGGGCAGCGCCACCGCCTCCTTCCTCACGGCCCGCTCGCGCGTCATGACTCCCTCGCCGTAGGAGCCGCCGTCGAAGGGCATCGCGGCCCCGAAACGGAAGTCCCAGCCGCCCATCATCCCGGCGATGCGCTCCAACTGGAAGACGCCGCGCGTGCGTGCCGTGCAGCTGTCCAGCTCGTTCAGGCACACGGCGTCGGGACGGACCTCCCGCAGCAGGCCGGCCACAAGCCGGTAGTCGTCCCTGACATACTTGTTGAACACGCCGACATTATAGGTCACCAGACGCACCGTCCGGCCCCCCGTCGTCCGCCGCCGCATCCCGCGCCGGCTCCGCGCATATGGCGGTGCGCCCCGCGAGGAGGCACAGCGCCAGCGCCATCAGTCCTTTTTTCATCGTTCTCCGTCTTTTCCGTTCCCGGCGGCCGGCCCGGTCCTCCGCAGCGGGCCGCCGCGCCCCGGCACGCACCGGGACCTCCGCGAAGATACGAAAAATCCGCCGCACGGCGTCCCTTTCCGGCGGAAAAACGGCAGGAGGGACGGAAAACCCGCCCGGGCGGCTGCCGCCGGCTGCACGAGGCCCTTCGGAAACCGTCCGCGGTCACCGTTCCGCCCCGAAGCGCACAGCCCGGCACGAAAACTGCTGTCGGAGAGGGAAACGTCAAGCAAACGAAACTATGGCAAAAAGCAAAAACATCTCGACCTCGCAGCTCGCGCTGATGACCGCGGCCGCGGTCATCAGTCTGCGCGGCCTTCCGATGATGGCCCAGGAGGAGCTCACCATGTTCTTCTACATCTTCTTCGCCACGTTCCTCTTCCTCATCCCCGCGGCGCTCGTGGGCGCCGAGCTGGGCAGCGCCTTCGCGGCGAAGGGCGGAGGCGTCTACACCTGGGTGAAGGAGGCGTTCAACCCCCACCTCGGGTTCACGGCCATCTTTCTGCAATGGATTCAGAACGTGGTCTGGTATCCCACCGTGCTGGGATTCGCCGCCGCGTCGATCGCCTACACGATCGGGCTTCCGGCGCTGGCGCAGAACGGCCCGTTCGTCGGACTCTTCTCGATCGCCATGTACTGGTTCGCCACGTGGGTCACGCTGCGCGGCACGTCGGCCATCTCGGGCATCACCAGCCGGGGCTTTCTCATAGGCACGGTGCTTCCGGGCATCGTCATCGTCCTGGCGGCCGCGGCCTGGCTCGCGGGCGGCAACGGCGTGGAGTTCGAACACATTCCCGCGTCCGTCTCGCAGGTGGTCGATCTGGATGCGGCGCACCACGCCCATCCGCGGCTCTTTCCCCACATCACCGGCATGAGCGACATCGCCTTCCTGGCGGGGATTCTGCTGCTGTTCGCCGGCGTCGAGGTGCACGCCGTACACGCCCCGGAGCTGAAAAACCCGCAGAAACAGTTCCCGCGCGCCATGTTCCTCGCGGCGCTCATTTCGTTCGGCCTCTTCACGCTGGGCGCGCTGGCCGTGGCCGTAATCACGCCCTACGACCGGATCAACCTCCAGTCAGGACTCTTCACCACGTTCCAGATCGTCTTCGAACACTACCGCGTCGGATGGCTCACCAACGTCATGAGCCTGCTCGTGGCGTTCGGCGCATTGGCGGGCGTGCTGTCGTGGATCTCGGGCCCCAGCCGCGGCCTGCTCTGGACGGCCAACGAAGGGCGGCTGCCGCGCCTGTTGCAGAAGACCAACCGCAACGGCGTGCAGATCAACATCCTCATCATCCAGGGCTGCATCGTGACGGTGCTTTCGTCGCTCTACATCTTCATGAAGGACGTGAGCGTCGCCTTCTTCCTGCTGAGCGCCCTCACGATCGGACTGTACCTGATCATGTATATGATGATGTACGCCGCCGCCATCCGCCTGCGCTACACGCAGCCCGGCCTGCAGCGCGACTACCGCGTTCCGGGAGGCAATGCCGGCATGTGGGCCGTCGGCGGCATCGGCTTCCTCGCCGTGCTCTTCTCGTTCGCCGTCACCTTCTTCCCGCCGTCGCAGTTGCCCGTCGGCAGCCCCGCCATATATACGACGCTCGTCGTCTGCGGCACGGCGCTGTTCCTCGCCGTCCCCATCGTCATCAGCATCGCGATGGACCGCCGGCGCGGCAGAGGCCCCCGTACCTGAAAAGCGAGATGCGGGCGGGTCCTGTCGGACCCGCCCGCATCGCTTTCCGACCCTTGCCTCAACGCTTCAGGATCGCACCTTCGGCCGTCACGCGAAGCGTCACCTCACGGTCCCGGCCATCCTCCAGTTCGACCTCGTACCAGTCGCCGTCGGGCGTCTCCACGAAATCCGCCCCGTCGATCCCGAACGCCGCGTAATCCGAACGGCGGATCGCATCGGTCACGGCCGCGGGCAGCTCGCGGACGCGCACCTCCCACGAGGTCTTCACCCACTCGCCCGCACCGTTGAACAGCAGCTCCTTCTCGCGGCCGTCGTGACGAATCTCCACCTCCAGGAAACCGTCGTCGGAGTCCTTCTCCAGCACGACCGCGCCGGGGTAGTTCGTGCGGATGAAGGCTTCGACATCCGCACCGACCGCCGCGCCGTCGCCGCCCTCCTGCGGGGTGTAGAGCGACAGCTCGCCCTCGGGAGTGACCTTCACCTTCACGTCGCCGCGGCGCGACTCCAGTTCCAGACGGTAGAACGTCCCTTCGGAGGCCGTCTCGTACAGATCGGCATCGTCGAGCCGGTAGCCCTTCGCCTCGGAGTAGTCGGAGGCCTCCCACGCAACCGTCACCGCCTGCGGCAGTTCCGAGCGGCGCAGCTCGGTTTTGGTGTACTGCCAGGCGTCGCTGCGGTCGAAGAAGAGTTCGCGCTTGACGCGGCCGGCGTCGATCAGTTCGACCTCCGTACCCTCGTACTCCGCATCCACGTCGATCACGCGCGCCCCGGGATAACGGCTCGCGATGAAGTCCCCGATCCCGTCGGAGGGACGCGAAGGGATGAAATCCCCGTAGTCGTAATCGTCGCCCGCGTCGGCCACGCTCTTCACGAGCACGCCGTCCGCCGAGTAGTAAAGATCCATCTCGCGGCCGTCGCGCTCGACCTCGACCACATAGACGACCTCCACACCGTCACGGTCCAGCATATCGACCTCATCGACCCGCCAGTCGGCATACTCGCCCTCCGCGAAGGCTCTCTTAACCGCTTCGGGCAACTGGTCGAACCGGATGTCCGTTTCGGTCATCGACCATGCGCCGTCGCCGTTCTCGAACCATGCGGCGCGATTCGCCGCGACACCCGCCGCACGCACGCCGCTCCAGTAGAAATTCGCCACGGCGTAGTCGCCCTTCACCTCCCAGCGCACCTGCTCGGCGCCCGGATAGAGCGCTTCGAAAGCCGCCAGCACGGCCGGGGAAACCCGGTCCGGTCCGCTTCCCTGCGAGCCGCTCTCCTTTTCGCATCCGACGGCAAGCAACCCAACGGCCGCCGCACCCAACATATTCCAAACGATTCTTTTCATTTTCATTTTCTTTTTCCGATAAGACTTCGATTCAATTTCGGGAACAAATGTCGCAACCGATTCTGAACGGAAACTGAAATCCGCAATTTTTTCCGCAGCCCCCTCGGAAACCCGGCGCGCGACGGCCGCCCCCCCGGAACGGAAACGGGCCCCGCTTGCCAGCGGGGCCCGGAGAGACGATCGGCCGACGGGGTGTCTCAGCGCAGCCTCGGACGCACGTAATTGTCGGTCGCGGAAGTGAAGCTCAGGCCGGGGACGTGCCGGTCGGAGAGCGGGAAGACGAGCGTGTCGAGCTGCGACAGGTCATCGGCCGACACGGCGTAGTAACGCTCCGCGGCCGCCCCTTCCACGCAGACCGTCCAGTTGAGCAGCGTGCCGACGATCGACATCGCCTCGCGCCGCGGATCGAACTCGACGGTCCCGACGCGGCGTACCCCGTAGCCGGGCATCGTCACGGCGTAGAGGCGGTTCTCCGCATCGGTCAGGAGCGCCAGCGTGCGGCGGCTGTGGAACTCCGTGATGAAGAGGTGCTCCGGACGGACGCCCTCCGGAAGGCCGACGGCCCGCACGTAAGGACGCCCCTGCACCATCTTGAGATGGAACAGCCTCCGGTCGGCGTCGAGCAGCACATACCCCTCGTCGTACTCCTTGCGTGCGGAGGGGTTGCCCGAAATCTCCGCCACCGGGAAGCGCACTCCCTTGCGGCGCATCGTCCCGGTGAACAGGGCGCTCTTCGCGGTATCGACCGTATTCGAGGCCATGTCGATGAATTCGATGCCGGAGGCGGTCAGGCGGAAGGCATCGTCGGGCATCGCCAGATCGACGCGACCCGACATCGACTCCAGCAGGAAGCGGATGCCGGAAACCGGGGTATTGACATCCTGCGGCGTGGAGCGGAACACGAAGGTGGCGGCCTGCGCCTCGCGGGGCGAGACGGCGCGGCCCGCGATCGAATCGGGGAAACGGCCGTCGGCCACGAGCTGCCGGGCGTAGAAGAGCGGCAGCAGCGAATCGAACTGGCGCTGTCCGTACCGGTTGCCCCGGCGGTCGAGATACTCGAGCTCCTTCCCGCCGCGGCGGATCATCGCGAAATCGCCCAGCACTTCGCTGTAAAGGGTGAACGGCGTGCCCTCGCTCTTCACCGTGAGGTAATTGACGCCCCACGGCAACTGCCAGACGAGCAGCACGGCGACGAGCAGTCCGAAGAATATTCTGCTGAATCGGGTCATGGATTTTCGGGATTTACGGAAGGAATCAGTCTTGTCTGCCGGCCATGAACCGCACGACCGAGAGCCATGCGAGCGAGGCCGAGAGCAGTGTCAGCGCCAGCAGTACGGGCAGGAAGCCGGCATAGGCCCGCGGAACGGGCGCAAGGAAGAAGATGCGCAGCAGGAGCACGGCCATCAGGATATTCACCGTCCGGCGCTTCCACGTCGGTTCGAGAATCACCCATGCGGCGAACAGGTAGGCCGCCAGTCCGGCCGCATACCACGGCATGAGCGTCCCCACGATATTGGCGACGAGCTCGTGCGGCAGCACCGGCGATGCGGCTCCCGCGACGAGGGCGAGGCTCGTGCCGGAGACGACGGTCAGCGCCGCGACGCCGAACAGCAGCATGGTCCCCGTCGCCCGCAGCGCCGACACGGGCAGGTGCAGCGTCAGCTTGAGGCATTTGCGGTGCATCTCGGGGGCGAACTGCACGACGGCGAGCAGCAGCCCCGCCAGCAGCGGCACATACTCCATCTGCTCGACGAAAACGGCGTTGCGCGTCACCATCACCTCCCAGATATGTCCGGCGCCCATCATTCCCAGCGCGCGGTACAGCCGCAGCATGGCGTAGCCCGCGAAGGCGCACGTCACCGCAAAGGCGACCGCCAGATACCAGCGGGACTTGATCCACTCCTTGTACAATATGGCTTTCAACATGGCGTTTTTCAGTATTTTCCGGTCAGACCGATGAAGGCGTCCTCCAGCGAGACGCGCTCCTCGTGCAGTTCTTCGGCGGGAATCCCCGCCTCCGCGAGCCTGCGCGCCACCTCTCCGTACGGCAGGAACGAGCAGAATTCGAGCGTCGAACGCACCACCGAGGGGTGGTAGAACTCCCCGTCTCCGGGCAGCGGAGCCCCCTCGGGCACACGGCACGTATAGCGCCGCACGCGGTCGAGAATCTCCCCGACGGGGCGTTGCAGCAGAATGCGGCCGTAGTCCATGATGATGCAGTCGTCTATCAGACGCTCCATATCCTGAATGATGTGCGAGGTGAGGAAGACCGTCTTCCCCTCGGCCTTGGCGTACTCGCGCAGGTAGTCCGCGAACAGCCGCCGGTAGCCGGGATCGAGCCCCAGCGAGAAGTCGTCCAGCACCAGCAGGTCGGGGTCCTGGGCCAGAATCAGCCCCAGCGCCACCTGCGACCGCTGTCCGCACGACATGCGCGAGATGCGCTGCCCGGGGCCGACGTGCAGCTTGCGCATCAGCTCGTAATAGGCTTCGCGCCGCCACTTCGGGTAGAAGGCCGCATAGAACCGTTCGATCTGCTCGATCGACATGAACTGGTACTGCACGTGCCCCTCGATCAGCAGGCCGATGCGCCGCCGCGTGAGGGGCCGCATCCGGCGGATGTTCTCGCCGAAGATGCGGCACTCGCCGCTGCGGGGTTCGAGATACCCGCTCAGAATGTTGATCGTCGTGGTCTTGCCCGTGCCGTTCTTGCCCAGCAGGCCGAGGATGCGGCCCTCGGGGACGTCGAACGAGAGGTTTTCGTAGATTTTGCGCCGCCCGTAGCAATGCGTCAGGTTGCGGCATTCGATAACGGATTCCATGGCGGTGTCAGATGAGGAGGAACAGCAGCGGAAGGAGGATGCCTGCGGCCAGCTCCACGCCGCCGCGGCCCCGCAGCCCCTTGGGGCCCTTCACGATGACCAGTCCCGTGAGCGTGATGAGTATGAGCCCTCCGCCGAAAATGTCGGCGAAGGCGGTCCACCACGACCCCGGATTGTAGTGCAGTTTCGTCAGCGCACTCCACACGGGCCGCCGCGTCAGTCGCTCGACGACCGCCTCGCCGCTCCGGATGTCGGCCACGAGCGACGAACCGCCTTCGAGGAAGATTTTGAGCGTATGCCCGTCGGGAAAGTAGTGCTTCACGTACCCCTCCCCGACGCCGGCGCGTTCGAGCAGCGCCTCGGCGTCGGCGCGCGAGAACGCCTCCCTCTCCGGAAGCGGGGCCGGGAGCGTCAGACGCGTCTGCGAGACCGAATAGTTCGGATTGAAGGTGTCGCGGTGGTTCATCGCTATGCCCGACAGGGCGTAGATGAGCACCATCCCCGCGAAGAAATACGAAAGGTCGCGGTGCAGCGTGCGGCTCCAGCGCCGCAGCGCGCTACTGTTCAATTTCATACGAGGTCGCCGTCACGTAGTAGAACGAGAGGTAGTCCTTGCCCTCGGCGGCCTTGCGGGCGGCGATCTTCGCGCGGAAGTCGGCAATGCGCTCCGCGACGGTGGCGCCCGTCTCCTGCCGTGCGGCCTTCTCGGCGTCGCAGCCGGCCTCGGTCGTGCCGTGCCGTTCGCCGGTCTGCGCCTTCGTCTGCTCCTCCCAGGCCGCGAGGTAGGCCTCGTCCACGCGCTGTTCGTCGAGCGTACCCGTGACGCGCACGATACGGTTCACGCACTGCGGATCGAAGCTGCCCAGCTCGCCGCTCTCGACACGAACGGTCTGCGTGTCGTCGCTGCCCATGAGGAAGATCTTGCGCGCGCCGTGCCTGCACGTATGGGTGCAGACGCCCTCGATCGTGACGGTCTTGCCGGCGAGCGAGTCGGCCGAAGCCAGCAGCTCGTCGATCTCCAGCGCGGCCGGCCGCGCGGCCTCCGTCTGCCGGGTCTTGGCTTTCGTCGAAGCGTTGCCGCCGCAGGATACCGATGCGCAGGCGCCGCATGCGAGGGCGACGGCCAGGGCGCGTAACAGAATGTGTTTCATGACAAATTAGGTATTTTGGTTCGTTCCATTTCCGGCGGCAAAAATAGGAAAAACGGGCGGTCCCCGCCATACCTAAAAATAGGGATTTTCGACCGTTAATTGACGTTCCGGTACTCGTTGGGCGTCTGTCCGGTCAGCTTCTTGAACATGCGCGTAAAGTGCTGCGGGTACTGGAATCCCAGTCCGTAGGCCACCTCGCCGATCGTGAGCGAAGGGTCCAGAATCCGCTCCTTGGCCACCTCCAGCAGCTTGAGCTGGATATACTCCTGCGCCGTGCGGCCCGTCTCCTTCTTCACCAGGTCGCCGAAATAGTTGGGCGACAGGCAAAGCTCCCCGGCGCAGTACTTCACCGACGGAAGCCCTTCGCGCCGGGCCCGGCCGTCGGAGAAATAGCCGTCCAGCAGCTCCTCGAAACGGGTCAGCACGTCGCGGTTCACGTTCGACCGCGTGATGAACTGCCGCTCGTAGAAACGCAGGCAGTAGTCCAGCAGCATCTCGATATTGATGGCGATGAGCCGTCTGCTGTGGCGGTCGATGGCGTGCTCCAACTCGTGACGGATCTTCCCGAAACAGTCCACGACCATCCCGCGCTCGCGCTCCGAGAGGTGCAGCGCCTCGTTCACCTCGTACGAAAAGAAGCCGTATTCCTTCATGTTGCGGCCCAGCGACGTGCCGCGGATGAGGTCCGGATGGAAAACCAGCGCCCAGCCCTTCGGCTGGAACTCCCGTCCGTCGTCCTCGAACCCGATCACCTGCCCGGGCGCCAGACAGACGAGCGTCCCCTCCTGATAGTCGTAATAGTGCCGGCCGTAGATCATGTCGCCGCACTTGATCTCCTTGAGAAAGACCGCATAGAAACCGTAGGTCTGCCGGAAATGCCGCATCGGATGCGCCTCGGACAAATCGACGACGCTCACCAGCGGGTGCAGCGTTTCGACGCCCAGCATCGCATTGTACTCGGCGACGGACTCCAGATGATGAATTTTCTGTTCCATGACAAGGTTCGTTTTCCGCAAATATACGGCTTTTATCGGCTTTGCGCACGGCCGGCGGGCGAAATCCGGAATCGGGGTAAAAGAATCCGTAATCCATCTACCCTCCGGGCCGGCCCCGTCGTACATTTGCACTGCGCCCCGGCACGGCCGGAGGACGAACCCGGAGCGATATGCACGCAACGACGACACCGGCGATCCCGCCCGCAACGCCAGCCGCCCCCGCCCTCACGCGGCAGCCGCTGCGTGAAGCGCCGCAGAACGAACAGGGGCGGCCCGGCGGGATTCGCGCGACAACGGCCCGCCCCACCTGAACGCACCGCGGCGGCCGGTCAGAACTTCCGGGGATAACGCAGCAGAACGGCCAGCAGGGCCGCGCCGCCCAGAATGACCGGATAGTAAAGATAGCGCATGATCCCCAGCGGCGAAAGCCCCGTGAGCCCCGCCGCCATCAGCAACTGCGCCCCGTAAGGCAGCAGGCCCTGCGTGAAGCAGGAGAAGGTGTCGAGCAGGCTGGCGCTGCGGCGCCGGTCCACGCCGAAACGGTCGGCGATCTTGCGGGCGATCGGTCCCACGGTCAGAATGGCGATCGTATTGTTGGCCGTACAGAGGTTCGCCAGACAGACCAGCCCCGCGATGGTCCCCTCGGCCCCGCGCCGCCCCGAGATACGGCGCGTCATGCGGTCGATGATGTAGTCGATGCCGCCGTTCAGCCGGATCATTTCGAGCAGGCCGCCGGCCATGAGCGTAATGATGATCAGCTCGCCCATCCCCGTAATGCCGCGCCCCATGCCGCCGCACCACGCCATGAGGCCGAAACTCCCGGTCGCCAGCCCGATCGCCCCCGAAGCGGCGATACCCAGCAGCAGCACCTTCATCACGTTCATCCCCGCGAGGGCCGTCACCAGCACCAGCAGGTAAGGCACGACCCGGATCCACTCGATCCGGTCGGGCTGCGCGGGGACCGCCGCTGCGCTGCCCGTCACGAGGTAAATCCCGAGCGTCAGCAGGGCCGCCGGGGCGACGATGCGGACATTGACGCGGAACTTGTCGCGCAGGTTGCACTCCTGCGTGCGCGTCGCGGCGATCGTCGTATCGGAGATGAAGGAGAGGTTGTCGCCGAAGAAGGCCCCGCCGACCACGATCGCCGTGAGCCACGCCTCGCCGAGCCCGGTCTGTTCGGCGAGCCCGGCGGCCACGGGGACCAGCGCGACGACCGTACCGACCGACGTGCCGACCGACAGCGAAACGAAGCAGGCCGCCAGAAACAGCCCCGCCGGGAGCAGGCTTCCGGGAAGCAGGTGCATCGTCAGCGCCACGGTGGCGTCCACGGCCCCCATGCTCCGTGCCGACTCGGCGAAAGCCCCGGCCAGCACGAAGATCCAGATCATCAGCATCACGTTGGGATCGGACGCTCCGGACGAGAAGCGGCCGATGCGCTCGGCGAAGGGCATTCCCCGCATCAGGGCCACGGCATAGACCGAGGCGGCGACGAAAGCCACCGAAATCGGCATCTTGTAGAAATCGCCTGCCAGAAGCGACACGGAGAGATAACTCACCAGAAAAACCAGCAGCGGCGTCAGCGCCAGGAACCCGCCGCGGCGAACGGAAGTCGGAGACATATAATAATATATAGTGAGATTCGGAGCGCAAAAATAAGTCAAATTTTCCACCCGGGCAATCCGTCGCCCGGATATCCCGGTATCCGGAAGACCGGAGCCCGGGAGAGGGGCGGAGCGGATGCCCGGGTGTCCGGAGAAGCGGGCCCCGCCCGCTCCGGCCGTAAAAATCCGAAACCGCAACCAACGTCTGCCGGCCCGGGAAAGGTTCCTTCCGCCCCGGCCCGCATGAAACTGCGGCGAAACCTCCCGATACCGGAAGCCGGCGTATCCGGGCCGGGGCCGACGCGACGCCCCCGAAGAAGAGCCCCGACGGGAAAATATAAAAAAGAGCACCCGGAAGCGACGTCCGGGCCGCCGAATCCGGGAACGGCGGCGAACAGTTTAAATGCCTATTCCCGAACGCCTCCGGAATAATAATTTTTTCTTCAAAAAATTGCTTTCATAAATTTTATTACTACATTTGTGTTAAAATAATGTTACATTTTTGTTTCGGATCGAATTTTCGGGCCGCAGGAAATACGCAACAAGCTCCTAACATATAAACACATGAGATAGCAACACCCTGAAAATACCGAATAACAGACCAATTAACGAACCTAAACCACACATTTTACAAATCTTAAAATTTTAACTATGAAACGACTTTTTAGCTTAATGACGCTGCTCCTGGCCGGGGGGGGGTTATTCCTGGCATCCTGCTCGGATGACGACAACGGAGAAAACGACGGTCCTTCCGGAGGCTCGACGCCTTTCGCATCCGTAACGGCCAAGGACGGAAGCAGCACGATGACCGCGACCGTCAATGACACGGACAAGACGATCAAGTTCGGGGAATTCCAGAACACGACCGATCTGACGGCCGTCGAAGTGACCTTCAAGATGAACAAGGGGCATATCCTCAAGACGCCCGCCAATCTGACCTCGACCGTCAATCTGAACAATCCGGTCAATGTCGTGGTGCTGATGAACGGCAAGACGGAGGAAACCTACAAGATGACCGCCGACACTCCCGAGACCCCCGAAGCCATTCTGGGCGCCAAAGTCGGCGACGTGGAAGCCGCGGTCGGCGAAGACAAGAGCATCACGGTCAAATGGCAGGAAGGCATGGAGATCAACCACATGGTCTTCACGCTCGATCTGGTCGAAGGCGCCACGGTGAAATCGCCCGAAAACCTGACCTTCGATCTGGAGTTCGGCGACGGCACGCTGGTAGTGAACTACCAGGGTTCGGACATCACCTACACGGTCAAAGCGACCGACTACGTGGACCCGATGCCTGCGCTGGGCTGGACCGACGTAACGACCGAGTTCGCTCCGCTGCCCGCCTATATCAAGGTGTACAAGACGACCAAAGCCGGCGGTATCGACAACAACGTCGCCTACGTTGCCATGATGGGCAGCCAAGCCACTATGGCGATAGTCGGCGACGGCACCAATCCCAAAACCATCGACGAATACGAAACCAACGGCGAGTACAAAGTTTATGTCGTAGGAGTGAACTCCACCGTACAGAACATCATCATCCAGGACGGAAAGGTCGTCAGGTCGGATGCCAACAGCCACGTCACCGGCGCCATCTATCGCGACGCAGACGGCAACTACGGCGCCGCATACGTTCGGGGAATCGAAGACAAACTGTACTCCTTCCCGTTCCGCGCTTCGGGCGAGTACGAAGAGCCCAAGGCGGCCGAAGGCAAAGCATGGGCTCCGCAAACCGCTGTCAATGGCGTTCATATGATCCTGTTCGATAACAATGTACTGACGCCCGACCAGGTCAAGAGCAACGAAAACACCTGCTTCAATTACGGAGACACGGACTTCTACGCTCATTCGGCTATCGGCGTGACGAAATACAACAAGGTTTTCGCTTTCTGCGGACAAATGGTGGAGGGCAGCAAAGGCGTGACGATCCCCAGCATGGCCCAGAGCCTGAAAGACATGGGATGCGTCTCGGCCATCGCATTCGAGGCCTCCGGTTCGCCCGACATGCACATCAACAAGAAAAAAACGGTAATCAACAAATACGCCCAACAGGGAAAGCCGAAAGCCGTACAGTGCGCCGTGGCATTCAAATAGCCATGAGACCGGTCTGCCGGGAAAGCGATGCAAAGACACGGCAGATTCCGATAACGAAGTTCACCCCTGCCGTAATGCTATTACGGCAGGGGTGAAATCGTAAAATCCGCGATCGGTGCGGCGCGCGGAAGGAGAGGGATTCGAACCCCCGGAGCCTTGCGGCTCAACGGTTTTCAAGACCGCCGCGATCGACCGCTCCGCCATCCTTCCGGAGACAAAAGTAGCACGGATTTTCCATTCTGCCAAATCCCGCCGTCTTTTTGTTCCGGAACGTCCGTACGGCATCCGATACGAAAGACGGGATTTCCGACTTCTCCGGAATTTTCGTATCTTTGTTACCGGCTGAAACCGAGCCTCCCCACACACTACGTCTCCTGCCATGAACAAAACGCAGCTTGTCGAGGCGATAGCCCTCGACGCCAATATCTCGAAAATCGAAGCCCGCAAGGCCGTGGACGCTCTGATCCGCGTCACGGTACAGGCCCTGCGCGAAGAGGAACGAATCACCCTGACCGGTCTGGGAACCTTCAGCGTGCAGCACAAGGCCGCCCGCACGGGACGCAATCCCCGTACGGGCGCAACGGTCAAGATTCCGCCGCGCAAGAGCGTCAAATTCCGCCTCTCGGCCGAGATCGAATGACAGGGCCGAACGCACGCCGGCGATAAGGGGCGCCGGACGGAAACGGCCGCGGAGAAAAGGATGGTCCCGGACGGAATCCGGTTCTCGTCCGGACAGGAAACCGGAACCGGCCATATCGGCCAATGCTCTACCGTTTACTCCAATTTTCAAGACTTTTCGACCAAAAAGTTTGGGCCGAGGGGATAGTTTTTATACTTTTGCACCCGATTTTGCGTGCCGCAAGGCACACCGTATAGAAACTAAACCAACAAGTTATGAAAAAAACACTTCTCCTGCTCGCCGCCGTCGCAACCGCCTCGGGCGCATTCGCCGAAGGTTACCAGGTAAACAACTTCTCGGCCCGTCAGGCCGGCATGGCCAACGTCGGCACGGCGATGAAACTCGGTGCGGAGTCGATCTACTTCAACCCGGCGGCCACGGCATTCCAGGAGTCGAAATTCAACATCTCCGTCGGTGCGACGGGTATCCTTTCCTACGTGTCGGCCTCGACGCTCCCCTCGATGGAAAACGGCTACGAGAGCTCGCTCACGGAGGATTCGGACAACAAAATGTCCACCCCGCTGCACATGTACATCAACTACAAACCCGCCGAGCGCTGGGCCGTGGGCTTGGGTTTCTACACCCCGAACGGCTCCTCGATGAACTGGGGCGACAACTGGTCGGGATCGCACCTCATCCAGCAGATCAACCTCGCGGCCTACACCTTCCAGCCCACCGTCTCGTTCAGGATCTGCGACCGTCTCTCCGTCGGCGCGGGACTGATGCTCACGTGGGGCAACTTCGACCTGTCGCGCGCCATGCTGCCCATCGGCGCCGGCAACAAGACCCTCGCCCAGGGATTCAACACGATCGGCAAGCTGCTGCCCGCGCTGGGTGCGGGCGCCGGCCTCTCGCCCGAGGAGATCGCCCGATACCAGGCCATGGCCCAGCAGGGCGAGACCTACTTCACCGACAACCTTCAGGACAAATCCATCGTCTCGGCCAAGCTGGAGGGCAACGCCAACCTCGCCGTGGGCGTGAACGCCGGCATTCTCTGGGACGTGACCGACGAATGGTCGATCGCCATGAGCTACCGTTCGCGGATGGACATGAAGGTCGATAAGGGCACGGCGCAGCTCATCTACGCCTCGCAGGAGTCGCAGCATCTGCTTTCGTTCCTCAACCAGATGCTCCAGACGGCCGGTCAGCCCTCCGCGATTCCGGCACTGGACAAGGGTACGTTCCACACCCAACTGGCGCTCCCGACGACCGTGACGTGGGGCGTCTCCTACCGTCCGAACGACAAGTGGCGCATGGGCGTCGATCTACAGTGGATCGGCTGGTCGGCCTACAAGGACCTGAACGTGTCGTTCAACGAGAAGGAGCTGGGCATCAAGGACATCTACTCGGTGAAGAACTATTCGAACACGCTTTCGGCCCGCTTCGGCGCCGAATACGACGCCCTCGACTGGCTGGCGGCCCGCGTGGGCATCTACTACGACGAAAGCCCCGTGGACAGCAACTACCTCAATCCCGAAACGCCGTCGATGACCAAGATCAGCTACTCGCTGGGTATGTCGTTCCGGCTGGCCGCCTGCGCGGCGCTCGACGTGGCCTACTGCTACGTCTCGTCGGCCGACCCCGAGCGCACGGGTTCCTACCCGGTCTATGACTACACGTCGGGAGACCTCGCATCGGTCTTCACGCGCAACTACAAGCTCCACGCCCACGTACTGTCATTCGGCATGCGTTTCAATTTCTGAAACCGGGAAAATTTACTATCTTTGCGGTGCGTTTCCCTGACGGAGACGCACCGCAATGTTTTCGGCCCTATAGTTCAAGGGATAGAACGAGGGTTTCCTAAACCCTAAATCCGCGTTCGAGTCGCGGTGGGGCTACGAGACGCCGGAACGGATCGCTCCGTTCCGGCGTTTCTCCTCCGCCCCCGAAAAGAGGCGCCGCCACATGGCGCATTGCCGAATTTGCACTATCTTTGCCGCGTCAAACCGCACGAACGATGGAATCACTCAAAGAGTTATACAAAATCGGGAACGGCCCGTCGAGCAGCCACACGATGGGCCCCAAACGGGCTGCGGAACGTTTCGCCGACCGCTGCCGCGACGCGGACGCCTACCGTGTGACGCTCTACGGCTCGCTGGCCGCCACGGGCAAAGGCCACCTGACGGACGTGGCGATCCTCTCGGTGCTGCAACCCGTAGCGCCGACCGAAATCGTCTGGAAACCCGAGACCGTACTACCCTTCCACCCCAACGGCATGCTGTTCGAAGGGCTGAAGGGAGAGCAGGTCGTCGATTCGTGGAAGATTTACAGCATCGGCGGCGGCGCGCTGGCCAACGAAACCTCGCGGCTCGAAGTGCCCCGCAGCATCTACCCCCTGACCACCGTCACGGAGATCAAGGAGTGGTGCTACAACGAAGGCAAAACCTACTGGGAGTACGTGAACGACTGCGAGGGTCCCGAAATATGGGACTACCTCGACCGGATCTGGACCGTCATGTGCGAGACGATCCAGCGCGGACTGAACAACGACGGCGTACTGCCCGGAGGACTGAAGGTCGCCCGCAAGGCCAGCACCTACTGGGTCAAGTCGAAGAGCTACAACGATTCGCTCAAGTCGCGGGCCAAGATCTACGCCTACGCGCTGGCGACCTCCGAGGAGAACGCCTCGGGAGGCGTGGTCGTCACCGCCCCGACGTGCGGTTCGTGCGGCGTCGTGCCGGCCGTGCTCTACCACCTGGCCACCTCGCGCGACTTCCTGCGCATCCGCATCCTGCGGGCCCTCGCCACGGCGGGCCTGTTCGGCAACATCGCCAAGACGAACTCTTCGATTTCGGGCGCCGAGGTAGGCTGTCAGGGCGAGGTGGGCGTAGCCTGCGCTATGGCCGCCGCCGCGGCCTGCCAGCTCTTCGGCGGCACGCCTTCGCAGATCGAATACGCCGCCGAGATGGGCCTCGAACACCATCTGGGACTGACGTGCGACCCCGTCTGCGGCCTCGTGCAGGTCCCCTGCATCGAACGCAACGCCGTGGCCGCCGCCCGCGCCCTGGACGCCAATATCTACGCCACGCTGTCGGACGGCTCGCACCTGGTGTCGTACGACAAGGTGGTGGAGGTGATGAACGAGACGGGGCACAACCTCCCGAGCCTCTACCGCGAAACCTCGGAGGGCGGTCTGGCGAAGCGCTACGAGCGGAAATAGCCCGTTCCGACGCGACGATTCCCGTTTTCCCGTCCGCTCCCGCCGACAACGAAAAACCTCCCCGGTCTTGCGACCGGGGAGGTTTTTCATAAGAAGTTGCGTCACGCGGCTACTGCGCCTGCTGGAGCGTCTCCAGCTCGGTCTTCGCAGCGACGACCAGATCGTCGTATTCGCGCAGACCCGTACCGCCGGGGATCAGGTGACCGCAGATCACGTTCTCCTTGAGGTTCTCCAGCGGATCGACCTTGGCCTGGATGGCCGCCTCGTTGAGCACCTTGGTCGTCTCCTGGAACGAAGCCGCCGAAATGAAGCTCGAGGTCTGCAAAGCCGCACGGGTGATACCCTGCAGAACCTGCGTCGAAGTCGCGGGAACGATATCGCGCACCTGTACGGGCCGCAGATCACGGCGCTTGAGGCTCGAATTCTCGTCGCGCAGCTTGCGCAGCGAAACGATCTGTCCGGGCTGCAACACGGTCGAGTCGCCGGCATCCGTCACGACGACCTTGTCGTAAAGCTCGTCGTTCACGTCCATGAACTCCCACTTGTCCACGATCTGATCCTCGAAGAAACGGGTGTCCCCCGGATCCTCGATCTTCACCTTCGACATCATCTGGCGCACGATCACCTCGAAATGCTTGTCGTTGATCTTCACGCCCTGCATACGGTACACCTCCTGCACCTCGTTCACGATATACTCCTGAACGCGCGTCGGACCGAGGATGTTGAGGATGTCCGAAGGCGTGATGGCTCCGTCCGACAGCGGGTCGCCGGCCTTCACGTAGTCGTTCTCCTGCACGATGATCTGACGCGACAGGGGCACGAGGTAACGCTTCACGTCGCCCTGCTTCGAGGTGATGATGATCTCGCGGTTGCCGCGCTTGATCTTGCCGAACGTCACCTCGCCGTCGATCTCCGAGACGATGGCCGGATTCGACGGGTTGCGGGCCTCGAATAGCTCCGTAACGCGCGGCAGACCGCCGGTGATGTCACCGCCCGACTTGCCGACGGCGCGCGGAATCTTGATGAGGATGTCGCCGGCCTTGATCCGGGCGTTGTCCTTCACCACGATATGGGCCGAAACGGGCAGGTTGTACTGCTTGACCTCTTCGCCCTCCTTGTTCTGAATCTTGATGACGGGGTTCTTGGTCTTGTCCTTCGACTCGATCACCACCTTCTCCGAAAGTCCCGTCTGCTCGTCGCGCTCGTCGCGGTAGGTCACACCCTCGATGATGTTCTCATAGGCGACGCGGCCCTCGTACTCCGAGATGATCACGGCGTTGTAGGGATCCCATTCGCAGACGAGGTCGCCCTTCCTGACTTCGGCGCCGTCCTCCATGAAGAGCGTCGCGCCGTAAGGCAGGTTGTGCGTGTAGAGCACGATGCCGGTCTTGGGATCGACGATGCGGAACTCCGACTGGCGCGAAATGACGATGTCGATCGCCTCGCCGGCGGCGTTCTTGCCCTTCACGGTGCGGAGTTCGTCGATCTCCAGGCGGCCTTCGTACTTCGATACGACATTCGTCTCGACGGCCGTGCCGCCGGCCACGCCGCCGACGTGGAACGTACGGAGCGTCAACTGCGTACCCGGCTCGCCGATGGACTGCGCGGCGATCACGCCGACCACCTCGCCCTTCTGCACCATGCGCGCCGTGGCCAGGTTGCGGCCGTAGCACTTCGCGCAGACGCCGTGGCGCGCCTCGCAGGTCAGCACCGAACGGATCTCGACGGACTCCAGCGGCGACTTCTCGATGGCCTCGGCGATCGACTCGGTGATCTCCTCGCCGGCCTTGCAGAGCACCTCGCCCGTCAGCGGGTGGATCACGTCGTTCAGCGCGACGCGGCCCAGGATGCGGTCGTAGAGCGTCTGCACGACGTCGTCGTTGCGCTTGATGGCCGTAGCCGTCAGGCCGCGCAACGTGCCGCAGTCCTCCTCGTTGATGATGACGTCCTGCGCCACGTCCACCAGACGGCGCGTCAGGTAACCGGCGTCGGCCGTCTTCAGGGCGGTGTCGGCAAGACCCTTGCGGGCGCCGTGCGTCGAGATGAAGTACTCGAGCACCGAAAGTCCCTCCTTGAAGTTCGAGAGAATCGGGTTCTCGATCACCTGCTGACCGCCCTCGACGCCCGACTTCTGCGGCTTGGCCATCAGACCTCGCATACCGCTCAACTGACGGATCTGCTCCTTCGAGCCGCGGGCTCCGGAGTCGAGCATCATGTACACCGGGTTGAAGCCGTCGTCGTCCTTGATCAGCGTGTCGATCACGGCCTTCGTCAGCTTCGTATTGATATTGGTCCAGACGTCGATGATCTGGTTGTAACGCTCGTTGTTGGTGATAAGACCCATGTTGTAGTCGTCCATGATCGCATCGGCGCGCTCGTAGCCCTCCTGCACGAGTTTCTCCTTCTCGTCGGGAATGATCACGGCGTCGAGGTTGAACGACAGACCGCCCTGGAATGCCATGCGGTAACCCATGTTCTTGATATCGTCGAGGAAGGCGGCCACCTTGTCGGCTCCGGCCTTCTTCATCACCACGGCGATGATGTCGCGCAGCGAACGCTTCGTCAGCACCTCGTTGATATAACCCACCTCCCGGGGAACCACCTGGTTGAAGAGGATGCGGCCGATGGTCGTCTCCTTCAGGACGCGCACGGGATTGCCCTCCTCGTCCAGATCGTCCACCAGACACTTCACGATGGCATGCAGATCGGCACGCTTCTCGTTGTAAGCGATGATCGCCTCCTCGGGACCGTAGAACGTGTGGCCTTCGCCTTTGACGCCCTTGCGGGGCTTGGTGATATAGTACAGACCGAGAACCATGTCCTGCGAAGGCACGGTGATAGGAGCGCCGTTCGCGGGGTTCAGGACGTTGTGCGAACCGAGCATGAGCAGCTGCGCCTCCAGAATGGCGGCGTTGCCCAGCGGCAGGTGCACGGCCATCTGGTCGCCGTCGAAGTCGGCGTTGAAGGCCGTACAGGCCAGCGGATGCAACTGCATGGCCTTGCCCTCGATCAGTTTGGGCTGGAACGCCTGGATACCGAGACGGTGCAGCGTCGGGGCACGGTTCATCAGCACGGGGTGGCCCTTGATGACATTCTCCAGAATGCCCCAGATCACGGGGTCCTTGCGGTCGATGATCTTCTTGGCCGACTTCACCGTCTTGACGATGCCGCGCTCGATGAGCTTGCGGATCACGAACGGCTTGTAAAGTTCGGCGGCCATATCCTTCGGAATACCCATCTCGTGCATCTTCAGCTCGGGACCCACGACGATCACCGAACGGGCCGAGTAGTCCACGCGCTTACCGAGCAGGTTCTGGCGGAAACGGCCCTGCTTGCCCTTGAGCGAATCGGAGAGCGACTTCAGGGGACGGTTCGACTCGTTCTTCACGGCGTTCGACTTGCGCGAGTTGTCGAAGAGCGAATCGACGGCCTCCTGCAACATGCGCTTCTCGTTGCGCAGAATCACCTCCGGAGCCTTGATCTCGATCAGACGCTTCAGACGGTTGTTGCGGATGATGACGCGGCGGTAGAGGTCGTTCAGGTCCGACGTGGCGAAACGGCCGCCGTCGAGCGGAACCAGCGGACGCAGCTCGGGCGGAATCACCGGAATCACGCTCAGCACCATCCACTCGGGCTTGTTCTTGCCCTCCGAAGCACGGAACGACTCGATGACGTTCAGGCACTTCAGCGCCTCGGACTTACGCTGCTGCGAGGTCTCGGTCGAGGCCTTGTGGCGCAGCGCATAGGACATCGAGTCGAGGTCCACCTGCTTGAGCAGCGTGTAGATCGCCTCGGCGCCCATCTGGGCGACGAACTTGTTGGGGTCCGCATCGTCGAGCGCCTGGTTGCCCTTCGGCAGCGCGGCCACGACGTCGAGGTACTCCTTCTCCGAGAGGGTCTGCAACCGCTCGATGCCCTGCTCCGAGGCCGCGCCGGCGTTGATGACGACGTAACGCTCGTAGTAGATGATCGCCTCGAGCTTCTTCGACGGAATGCCCAGCAGATAACCGATCTTCGAGGGAAGCGACCGGAAATACCAGATGTGTACCACCGGCACGACCAGCGAGATGTGGCCCATGCGTTCGCGGCGCACCTTCTTCTCGGTCACCTCCACACCGCAGCGGTCGCAGACGATCCCCTTGTAGCGGATGCGCTTGTACTTGCCGCAATGGCATTCGTAGTCCTTGACAGGGCCGAAGATACGCTCGCAGAACAGACCGTCGCGTTCGGGCTTGTACGTTCGGTAGTTGATCGTTTCCGGTTTGAGCACCTCGCCGCTCGACTGGGCCAGAATCTCCTCGGGAGAAGCCAGTCCGATCGAAATGCGGCTGTAACCGTTATTCACTTTATTGTCTTTGGTAATTGACATATTTATTGCTTTTTTCTTTCCTCAGTTAAACACACACCTTTACTCCAGTTTGACCGAAAGCGCCAGACCGCGAAGCTCGTGCAGCAGCACGTTCATCGCCTCCGGGATACCCGGCTTGGGCAGGTTCTCTCCCTTGACGATCGCCTCGTAAGTTTTGGCGCGGCCCATCACGTCGTCGGACTTGATGGTCAGAATCTCCTGCAGGATATTGGCGGCGCCGAAGCCCTCGAGCGCCCAGACCTCCATCTCGCCGAAACGCTGGCCGCCGAACTGCGCCTTACCGCCGAACGGCTGCTGCGTGATGAGCGAGTAGGGACCGATCGAACGGGCGTGCATCTTGTCGTCGATCATGTGGCCCAGTTTGAGCATGTAGGTCACGCCGACGGTGGCCGGCTGGTCGAAACGCTCGCCCGTGCCGCCGTCGTAGAGGTACGTGCGGCCGCTGTGCGGCAGTCCGGCCTGGGCCGTGTACTCGTTGATCTGGTCGAGCGAGGCGCCGTCGAAGATCGGCGTGGCGAATTTCACGCCCAACTCGCGGCCGGCCCAGCCGAGCACGGCCTCGTAGATCTGCCCGAGGTTCATTCGCGAAGGCACGCCCAGCGGGTTGAGGCAGATATCGACGATCGTTCCGTCCTCGAGGAACGGCATGTCCTCGTCGCGCACGATCTTGGCCACGATACCCTTATTGCCATGGCGTCCGGCCATCTTGTCGCCCACCTTCAGCTTGCGCTTCTTGGCGATATAGACCTTGGCCATCTGGATAACGCCCGTCTGCGGCAGCTCGTCGCCGTTCGTGAGGTTGTACTTCTCGCGCTTGATGGCGGCGTCGGCCTTCTTCCACTCGATCGTGTAGTTGTTGATCGTGGCCTCGATCAAGGCGTCCGTATGCGCGTCGCCCGTCCAGTTGCACGAGCCGAGGTTCAGGTAGCCCATCACCACGCCCGTCTTCTCGTCCGAGGACTTGCGGGCGATCTCCTCCAGCAACTTCTGCGAGAACTTCGTACCGGCGGGATAGAGCTCCACGCCGAAGTAGTCGGTGATGCCCGTGGTGGTCTTGCCCTGCAACAGCGTCCAGAGCTTGGACACGAGCCGCTTGGTCAGCTCGGCGATCTCGGCCGAGAACTTCTCGTCGAGCTTGTCGAGCTGCATCTTCTCGGCACTCTTGCCCTTCTTGCCCTCCTTGCTGGCGCGGCTGTAGAGCTTCGTGTCGTCACCACGCCGTGCAGCGAAGGCTGCGCCTTGAGCGAAGCGTCCTTCACGTCGCCGGCCTTGTCGCCGAAGATCGCGCGCAGGAGCTTCTCCTCGGGCGACGGATCGCTCTCGCCCTTCGGGGTGATCTTGCCGATGAGGATGTCGCCCGGGTGGATGTTGGCGCCGATGCGGACGATACCGTTGGCGTCGAGGTCCTTCGTGGCGTCCTCCGAAACGTTCGGGATGTCCGAGGTCAGCTCCTCGACGCCGCGCTTCGTGTCGCGCACCTCCATGATGTACTCGTCCACGTGCACCGACGTGAAGATGTCCTCGCGCTGGATGCGCTCCGAGATCACGATGGCGTCCTCGAAGTTGTATCCCTTCCAGGGCATGTAGGCCACCTTCAGGTTGCGGCCCAGCGCCAGCTCGCCGTTCTGCGTCGAGTATCCCTCCGTAAGGATCTGCCCCTTCGTGACCTTGTCGCCCGTCAGGACGGTGGGACGCAGCGTGATCGAGGTGTTCTGGTTCGTGCGGCGGTAACGCGGCAGCGTATAGGTCGTGACCTCCGGATCGAACGACGCGAGGATCTCGTCCTCCGTGCGCTCGTACTTGATCTGGATCTTCGTGGCGTCGGCGAAAACCACCTCGCCGTCGCCCTCGGCCACGATCTGAATCCGGCTGTCCGAAATCATGTCCTTCTCGATACCCGTGCCGACGATCGGGGCTTCGGTGGTCACCAGGGGCACGGCCTGGCGCATCATGTTCGAGCCCATCAGCGCACGGTTGGCGTCGTCGTGCTCGAGGAACGGGATGAGGCTCGCGGCGATCGAGGCGATCTGGTTCGGAGCCACGTCCATCAGATGCACCTCGGAAGCCGTCACCACAGGGAAGTCGGCGCCTTCACGCGCCTTGATGCGGTCCGGCTCCAGGAAGTTGCCCTCCTCGTCGATGGGGGTGTTCGCCTGCGCGGCGACCAGATCCTCCTCCTCTTCGGCCGAATAGTAGCGGATATGCGCATTGTCCATATCCACCTTTCCGTTCTCCACCGTACGGTACGGCGTCTCGATGAAGCCCATGGGCGAAATCTTCGCATAGACGCACAACGACGAGATCAGACCGATGTTCGGGCCTTCCGGCGACTCGATCGGGCAGAGACGTCCGTAGTGCGTATAGTGCACGTCGCGCACCTCGAAACCGGCGCGGTCGCGCGACAGACCGCCGGGACCGAGGGCCGACAGACGGCGCTTGTGGGTGATTTCGGCCAGCGGGTTGATCTGGTCCATGAACTGCGAGAGCTGCGAAGTGCCGAAGAAGGAGTTGATCACCGACGAAAGGGTCTTGGCGTTGATCAGGTCCACCGGCGTGAACACCTCGTTGTCACGCACGTTCATGCGCTCGCGGATCGTGCGCGCCATGCGCACGAAGCCCACCGAGAACTGGTTCGACAGCTGCTCGCCCACGGTGCGGACGCGGCGGTTCGACAGGTGGTCGATATCGTCCACGTCGGCCTTCGAGTTGATCAGCTGGATCAGGTATTTGATAATGGCGATGATGTCCTCCCGCGTCAGGGTTCGGATAGCCGGATCGATGTCCAGGTCCAGCTTCTTGTTGATGCGGAAACGGCCCACGTCGCCCAGGTCGTAACGCTTGTCCGAGAAGAAGAGCTTCTCGATGACGTCGCGCGCCGTGGCCTCATCGGGCGGCTCCGAGGCGCGCAACTGCCTGTAGATGTAAACCACGGCCTCCTTCTCGGAGTTGCAGGGGTCCTTCTGCAGCGTGTTGTAGATGATCGAGAAGTCGATGCCCGAGAGGTTTCTCCTTGTGCAGCAGGATCGTCTTGGCGCCGCTCTCGATGATCTGGTCGATATGTTCCTCCTCGAGGACCGTCTCGCGGTCCACGATCACGTTGTTGCGCTCGATCGACACCACCTCGCCCGTGTCCTCGTCCACGAAGTCCTCGACCCACGTCGAGAGGACGCGTGCGGCGAGCTTGCGGCCCACGGCCTTCTTCAGGGTGGCCTTCGACACCTTCACCTCGTCCGCGAGATCGAAAATCTCGAGAATCTGCTGGTCCGCCTCGTAACCTATCGCACGCAGCAGCGTGGTGACGGGCAGCTTCTTCTTCCGGTCGATGTAGGCGTACATGACGTTATTGATGTCCGTAGCGAACTCGATCCACGAACCCTTGAAGGGGATGATACGCGCCGAATAGAGCTTGGTGCCGTTGGTGTGCATGCTCTGTCCGAAGAACACGCCCGGCGAACGGTGCAACTGGGATACGATGACACGCTCCGCACCGTTGATGACGAACGTTCCGCGTTCGGTCATATAGGGGATCGTCCCGAAGTACACGTCCTGAACGACGACGCCGAAATCCTCGTGCTCGTCGTCCGTGCAATAGAGTTTCAGCTTGGCTTTCAGCGGAACGCTGTACGTCAGACCGCGCTCCAGGCACTCTTCGATCGAATAGCGCGGCGGGTCGATATAGTAGTCGATAAACTCCAGAACAAAGTTGTTCCGGGTATCGGTGATGGGGAAATTCTCCTGAAACACCTTGTACAGCCCCTCGTTTTTGCGATTCTCGGCCGTGGTGTCCATCTGGAAAAAGTCCCGGAATGATTTAAGCTGTACCTCCAGCAGATCCGGGTAAGGAACCCGGTTCTTGACTGTCGAAAAGCTGATTCTTTGTTGTGTTTTTGCTGTGGACATCGTAAAATCCGAATTAGTTGAAGTGTAATTGGGTGGGTTACGCTCCCCAAAATGCGCGGGTCCCTATCCCGCCAATGCCCCCGTATGCGGGCATACTATGCCCCGGGAGCATTCGACTTCCAAAGAGTGGACACAGCTCCTGCTCGGCACTTCCAGTCTTTAGACCAAGAAAAGGCATAGAGCTTACACGCCGGTAAGCCCTATACCTGATCGTCTGATGCAGCGTTAAGCAGCAATGCTACTTAAGCTCAACTTCAGCACCTGCCTCCTCGAGCTGGCCTTTGATCTGCTCGGCCTCCTCCTTGGAAACACCCTCCTTGACAGCCTTGGGAGCGCCGTCCACGAGAGCCTTGGCGTCACCCAGCGACAGGCCGGCAACATCCTTCACAACCTTGATGACCTGGAGCTTGGCCTGGCCTGCGCTCTTCAGGATCACGTCGAACGACGTCTTCTCGGCAGCGGCAGCCTCGCCTGCGCCTGCAGCGGGGGCTGCAACGGCAACAGCGGCAGCGGCCGGCTCAATGCCATACTCCTCCTTGAGGATCTGTGCGAGTTCGTTTACCTCGGTCACCTTCAGGTTAACCAGTTCTTCAGCAAGTTTCTTTACGTCTGCCATAGTTGTAAGCTTATTAATTTGTTTTTAATTTCGGTTTGTGATTAGTTGTTTCTCGATTCGAGCGTCTTCACGAGGCCCGCAATCTTTTGGCCTGCATTAGCCTGCAATGCAGAGATAACATTCTTCGCCGGGGACTGCAACAGGGCGATGATGTCGCCGATGAGCTCTTCCTTCGACTTGATGTTACACAGAGTGTCCAGTTGATTGTCGCCGATATAGACGCCCCCTTCGGCGAAAGCCGCCTTCAGAACGGGTTTGTCCGACGTCTTGCGGAACTCCTTGATCAGAACGGCCGGAGCTTTCGCAACGTGGGCGAACATGACCGAGGTGGGACCCTCCAATACTTTCACCAGTTCAGCGTCCGCCTTCTCCGCCTTCTCGAGCGCCTTCGCGAGCAGGGTGTTCTTCACGACCACCAGCTTCACGTCGCTCTCGAAGCACTTGCGGCGCAGGGCAGCGGTCTGCTCGGCGTTCAGCGCCTCGATGTCGGCGACATAGAAGTGAGGATAAGCCTGGAGCTGCTCGGCGAGGCTGTTAATAACAACCAGTTTTTCTTCCTTTGTCATCTCTATCTATCCTCCCTCTTATTTGGTTTCTACTGATTTGGAATCAATCTGCACGCCGGGGCTCATGGTGGTCGAGAGATATACGCTCTTCACATACGAACCTTTGGCAGCAGCCGGTTTCAACGAGAATCATGTTCAGGACCTCCTTCGCGTTTTCCACGATCTGGTCCGCAGAGAACGAGATCTTGCCGACGGTGGTGTGGATGATGCCGAACTTATCGACCTTGAAGTCGATCTTACCGGCCTTCACCTCGCCGACGGCCTTGCCGACCTCCATCGTCACCGTACCGGTCTTGGGGTTCGGCATCAGGCCGCGCGGACCCAGAATACGGCCCAGCGCGCCGACCTTGCCCATCACGTTCGGCGTACAGATGATGACGTCCACGTCGGTCCATCCGCCCTTGATCTTGTCCACGAACTCGTCCAGACCCACGTAATCGGCGCCGGCGGCCTTGGCCTCGGCCTCCTTCTCGGGCGTGCAGAGCACCAGCACGCGCACCGTCTTGCCGGTTCCGTGCGGAAGCGTCACCACGCCGCGGACCATCTGGTTCGCCTTGCGCGGATCGACGCCCAGACGGACGTCGATATCAACCGAAGCGTCGAATTTCGTGAACGTAATTTCCTTCGAGCGGCTGCCTCGGGAAGTTTGTAAGCCTTACCGGCTTCCACCTTTGCGTAGGCGATCTTTTGATTTTTTGTCAATTTACTCATCTCTTCAAGAATTACAAGTTAGGAAATTCACCGACAACGTTGATACCCATGCTGCGGGCCGTACCGGCAACCATGCGCATAGCGGCCTCCAGCGTAAAGCAGTTCATGTCGGCCATCTTGTCCTTGGCGATCTCCTGAATCTGCTCCCACGTCACCTGACCGACCTTGTCGCGGTTGGGCTGCGCGGAGCCTTTCTGTACCTTGGCTGCTTCCTTGAGCTGAACGGCTACAGGCGGCTGCTTTACGACGAAGTCGAACGACTTGTCGCTGTAAACCGTGATGATGACCGGAAGAACTTTTCCCGCCTTGTCCTGCGTACGTGCATTGAACTGCTTGCAGAAGTCCATGATATTGACTCCCTTAGAACCCAATGCGGGACCAACCGGGGGCGAAGGATTGGCGGCACCACCTTTGATCTGCAATTTAATAAATGCAGCAATCTCTTTTGCCATAGTTTTCCTTGGTTAATTATTCTTTTTCAACTTGTGTGAAACTCAACTCCATGGGAGTCTTGCGCCCGAATATCTTCACCGATACCGTGAGTTTCTTGCGCTCGTTATCGACGGCTTCGATGGTACCCTGGAAGCTTGAGAAAGGACCATCGGTGACCTTGACGGTCTCGCCGACGAAGAATGGGACTTCGTTTTCCTCCTCCATGGCGTTCATTTCATCGACGCGGCCGAGAATGCGGGCCACCTCCTGCGGACGCAGGGGTGTGGCGATCATCTTGCGGCTGTCCTCTTTGGTGTCGCCGAGGAAACCCAGCACATTGGGAGTATTGCGAATGATCATCGGAATCTGACCTACGAAAGCAGCCTCCACCAGCACGTACCCCGGATAGGAAACCTTCTCTTTCGAGACTTTCTTTCCGTTGCGGATGGTGTACACCTTCTCGGTGGGAATCAGGACCAATGTAGTCCTCGAGGTGGTTGTGACGGATTTCGGCCTCGATATACTCCTTGACCTTACCCTCCTTGCCGCCGACGGCGCGGACCACATACCACTGTTTCTTAATCTCGCTCATCGTTCCGGTTCGAAATTAACGGCCAAGATTACCCAGGGTCTTATAGATGAAGGCCATCATGTTCTCGAACGTCAGGTCCATGGCAAGCACGATCACGGCGAAGATGACCGAAGCCACCATCACGACGATGGCCGCCCTCGCGGATAGCGAAACGCAGACCCTCGTTCAGGGCTACCGGGTAGATCAGCTTCACGGTGATCGTCACGTGGTCGCCCGGCATCACCATATCCACGCCTGCGGGCAGGTGAACCTCACCCGTCACGTCCATCGTACGCAGATAGAACTGGGGACGGTAGGTGTTGTGGAACGGCGTGTGACGGCCGCCCTCCTCCTTCTTCAGGATCTAGACCTCGGCCTCGAACTCGGTGTGCGGGGTGATCGAACCCGGCTTGGCGACTACCATACCGCGCTTAACCTCCTTCTTGTCGATACCGCGGAGCAGCAGACCCACGTTGTCGCCGGCCTCGCCCTCGTCGAGCAGCTTGCGGAACATCTCGACGCCCGTGCAGGTCGAAGTCAGCGTCTTCTCCTCCAGACCGATGATCTCGACGGGATCGCCGACATGGATGATACCGGTCTCAATACGGCCCGTTACGACGGTACCGCGGCCGGTGATCGAGAACACGTCCTCGATAGGCATCAGGAACGGCTTCTCGTTGTCGCGCTGGGGCAGCGGAATGTAGCTATCTACGGCATCCATCAGCTCCATCACCTTCTCTTCCCATTTAGCCTCGCCGTTCAGGGCGCCCAGAGCGGAACCGCGGATGATGGGGGCGTTGTCGCCGTCATAGTCGTATTTCGAAAGCAGGTCGCGAACCTCCATCTCGACCAGGTCGAGCATCTCGGGATCGTCCACCATGTCGCACTTGTTCAGGAAAACGACGATCTTCGGCACGTTCACCTGACGGGCGAGCAGCACGTGCTCGTTGGTCTGGGGCATCGGACCGTCCGTTGCGGCAACCACCAGAATCGCACCGTCCATCTGAGCGGCACCTGTTACCATGTTCTTCACATAGTCGGCGTGTCCCGGGCAGTCTACGTGCGCATAGTGGCGGTTGGCGGTCTGGTACTCCACGTGCGAGGTGTTGATCGTGATACCGCGCTCCTTCTCCTCGGGGGCGTTGTCGATCGAGTCGAACGAACGGAGTTCCGACAGACCCTTCTTGGCCAGAACGGTCGTGATAGCTGCGGTAAGGGTGGTCTTACCGTGGTCAACGTGACCGATGGTACCGATGTTCACATGCGGTTTGGAACGGTCGAATTTTTCTTTTGCCATAGTATTAAGTATTTAAAGTATTGTTAAAAATTGCCCTAAAGTTTTAAAATTCATTTCATTTTCATTCCGCAGAACGAGCGGGCGACAGAGACGCTTCCTCCCCGGAGGGACGGAATGCATTCGCATCACACGCTGCTGCGTTCTGGAGCGGAAGACGAGGCTCAAACTCGCGACCCTCAGCTTGGAAGGCTGATGCTCTATCAACTGAGCTACTTCCGCAAAAAACATACCGTATCAGAGTCAGCCTCCCATGGAGGGATTCGAACCCACGACCAGCTGATTACAAATCAGCTGCTCTGGCCAACTGAGCTACATCGGCAAATTCCTCCGTTTTGGATTGCAAAAGTAGGCATAAAAAATTTATCGGCCAAATAAATCGGGATAAATTTTTCACTCTTCTCAAAGAACCCCGTCCGACTGTCCGGGAACACGGACGAAATCGCGTGCAAAGATAGGAAAAGTTTTGAATAACACAACAGTTTGCGCGAAAAATATCATCTCCGGCATCCGGGAACGCCATCCGGCAGGCGAATCGCACCCCGGGCGACCGCCCCGGAAACCGACACCTTATAATATAGGCAGCCTCCGTCCGACGGAAAACCCTCGTCCGCTCCCGTCACAGCTCCCCGGCGGTCCCGCCCTGCCGCTCCCGGACCCGGGCGATCAGTTGCGCGGGCGTGGCCCGCAGGTAATTCTTGCAGAACCGGCTGAACTGCGTGTAATAGCGGAATCCGTATTTCTGCATCAGCGCCTTCGTGCTGCCCTCCCCGTCGCGGATATCCGCCAGAATCCGGTGCGCCTTCTGCTCCATCATCCAATGGTAAACGCTGTCGTTGAAGCAGGCGGCGAACCGGCGCTTGAAGGCCGAAAGGCTCATTCCCGCCATCGCGGCCAGCTCGGCGACGCTCCGCGCCCGTTCGTGATTGTTGCTGACGAAGACGCGGAAGTTGTCCTGCGGCAGAATCATCGACTGAAAGAAACAGGCCTGCTCGGTAGGCGTGTAAAGCACCTTGATGAGCATGAACAGCTCGGCGGTCTTCATTTTGTGGTATCGCTCGCAATCGGCCATCCCGTGCACCAGGAAGAACGAGGAGAGCAGCTGTTCGACCACCGGATGCAGCGTGAGCACCGGCATCTGCACCGCGGGGATCGCCGTCCCGGGAAGAGGTCCTTCCCCGAAAATATCCTGCTCGCAGAACTCCATGTGGTGCAGCAACGACAGCACGACGACGCACGTTCCGCCGTCCTGCGCCGTCACCTGACAGACCGCATCGCGCTCCAGGCAGACACACTGCTTCGAGGTCACGAGGCGCGCCGGCTGTTCCGGCTGTTCCAGCATCAGCGATCCCGACAGGACGAACAGCACGTACACCTTGCCGTCGGACGGAAAACGGACGCCCTCTCCGGCATCGAACTCGATGCGGGTAAAGCGGCAATAGGAGGCGTCGCCGATGCGACGGAACGGAGCGGGAAAGGTAGGACACCTACTACAATCCGCAGTGCAACGCTCTCCTCAATGCCGACTCCTCAAACTGCGGTTTGGGTTGATAATCCATAAATAAGACCGTATTGGAGATACAAAAATACAAAAAAAATCGGAACCGCCAACCCAGGCACATCCGAAAAACGCCCCGGCGACGGACGGCCCGGACAAACGAAAAACGGCCGCGGGAGTTCGCGACCGTTCGACGGGTGGACCCAGAGGGGCATGATCCCACGACCTTCGGATTATGAGTCCGCTGCTCTGACCGACTGAGCTATGGGTCCTCGGACGGGCAAGTGCGATAAAATGCCGGAAGCACTCTTCCGGAAGCGGAAAAAACGGCCGCCGGGCTTGTTTGTTGAAAATAAATTCGTACCTTTGTCCCGCTTAAGCACTAATTAAAACAAAAACAACGAAATGAAAAAGGGTATCCATCCGGAAAATTATCGTTTGGTGGCGTTCAAGGACATGTCCAACGACCACGTGTTTTTGTGTCGGTCCGCCGTTTCGACAAAAGAGACCATCGAAGTGAACGGCGAAACCTATCCCGTGTATAAGATGGAAATTTCCAACACGTCGCACCCGTTCTACACGGGCAAGATGAAGTTGGTGGACACCGCCGGTCGCGTCGATAAGTTTATGAGCCGCTACGCAAAACGCTACGATAAGAAAAACGCTGCGAAGTAAGACCTGCTCCGCAAAGCGAGGAAAACGGACTGCAAAGAATTGCGGTCCGTTTTTTTCGTCCTTTTCGTCCGGAATCCGCTCACCGGAGAAAATTTTCCGTACACGGTATCTTTTTATCCATATATTTGCGCCACGGGACAACCCGATCGGAATCAAACGGAAAGAGACATGAAAAAGACATTCGCAGTCCGTACGGCGACGGTTCTCGCCGCAGCGGTCCTCGCGGTCTCCTGCGGCAACGCGCAGCGTCAGCAGGTCGTCGCGGAATCCCGGCGGCAGCGCGATTCGCTGACGACGGTCATCGGCGCCAAGGATTCGCTCATCAACGCCGTCTTCGCGGACATCAACGCCATCTCGGAGAACCTCGCGCTCATCAAATCGCGCGAGAACCTGATCACCGTGGCCAGCGGAGCCGAAAACGGCCGCCGCCCCGTCGAGGAGATCAACAACGACATCGCGGCCATCGACCGCCTGCTGCGGGAGAACCGCGAAAAGATCGCCTCGCTGCAACGCTCGGCGGCGCTGCGCGCAAGGCCGACCTGCGCATCGAAGGACTGGAGAAGATGATCGCGGAGCTGAACCGCCAGCTCGCGGAGAAGAAGACGGAGGTGGAGCAGTTGTGGGACGAACTGACCCGGATGGGCTCCGAAGTGGAGACCCTGGCGGAGACGGTAGCCGAGCGGACCGCCGAGGTGGAGGACCTGAGCGGCGAGAAGTTGGAACTGGAGAACCGCCTGCACACGGTTTACTACATCGTCGGGGCCGAAAAGGAGCTGCGCGACGCACAGATCGTCAATAAACAGGGGTTCATCGGCCGGACACTCACCGTGGGCCAGCACGGCAGCATGGAGAGTTTCACGCAGGCCGATTCGCGGCTGCTGTCGGAAATTCCCGTCGGACACCGGAAGGTGACCGTCGTCTCGACCCATCCGGAAGGCTCCTACGAACTGGTGACCGACGGCAGCAAGTCGGTCGAAAAGCTCCTCATCACCGATCCGGTCCGGTTCTGGGAATCGTCGAAGGTGCTGGTCGTAAGCTACACCGCCGGAACGCGTCCGAACAGCCGTCCGGATCATCGCCGGAGCCGCACTACCACCGAAGTTCCGGGGCGGAACCGGCACACGGCGGGGCGCATTGCCGGAATCCGGCGTTGTCCGTTCCGATTTTTTTTGTATTTTTGCACTATGAAGTTACGAAAAGAGTGTAATTTATTGAAAATGAGCGTAGGTTAATTGCTCTTGATAGTAATAGGTTACGATTTAGTTAGTTATCAAACGTGTGCCGACTACCGCATAGCCAGAGAAAAGGGCATTGCCTCACGCCTAAACGATGTTTAGACTGATGAAGCAATGCCCCTTTCTTTTGCGTCTATGCCAAGAGGTGCTTTTACGGGCTACCAGATGATTTTTCTTTTTTAGCTGTTTTTTGTGCCGGAAGCGGAAAGTGAATGCAGAGAGTGTCAGCCTGCCCCATAAATGAAACAAGCGGCCACACACAGCGGGCAATCCGGGAAGAATGATTGTTGCCACCCGGCTGGACAAGTCCCGTCGGATCGGAAAACAATCATACTCCCTTTGTTGTGGTTTGCCCTTTTCACGCTTCCGGTGATGTCTTTTTCCTTTTGGTGAGGTGTAATCGTGGCTATCCTTTCCACCATTGCCTACTTCGGCTTCATCCTTTGGTTATTCACCCTTTAACCCTTACCGACATGGCAAAGAGAAACAGCAAGACGGTAGCGCAGCAGTGCAGATATTACGAGGTGGACAACATCTTCGTGTATATGGTGGAAACGTACATCAACGGTAATTTTGAAACTTTCCGAAGATTGTACCACGAACTGAACAAGGACACACGGAGGGACTTCATGGACTTCCTTCTCAGCGAGGTAGATCCGACCTATTGGAGAGAGAGACTTAAACAGACAATCTAAAAACGACAGCGATATGAAAGGAACAGACCATTTCAAAAGAACGATACAAATGTATCTGGAACAGCGGGCGGAGGAAGATACGCTCTTTGCGAAGAAGTACCGCAACCCTGCCAAAAACATAGACGAGTGCGTGACCCACATTCTGAACTATGTGCAGAAAAGCGGTTGCAGCGGCTTCACGGACGGAGAGATATTCGGGCAAGCCATCCACTACTATGAGGAAAACGAGATAGAGGTGGGCAAACCTATGAACTGCCAAGTGGTGGTGAACCATGTTGTGGAACTCACGGAAGAGGAAAAGGCGGAGGCACGTCAGAACGCAGCTCGCAGATACCAAGAGGAGGAACTCCGCAAGTTGCAAAACCGCAACAGACCGCCAGCGAGAAAAGTAACCCAATCCCAACCCTCATTATTTGACAACCTTCGCCCCATATCAGCGACACAAATAGATTGGGCATACCGCCACTGTATTGAACATATCGGCTACCGCACCAAGAAAGGGAACATTACC